>Ga0209566_100002_pt1 | contig 2614868 bp, 2426 predicted proteins | sample Araplavi_mTSA_r2_2_FD_184287 | JGI IMG/M metagenome (GOLD analysis project Ga0209566, IMG submission 184287) | Arabidopsis root microbial communities from North Carolina, USA - plate scrape CL_Cvi_mTSA_r2 (SPAdes) (version 2) | ecosystem: Host-associated > Plants > Roots > Endosphere | place...
GATTATGCAGAGCTTTTTCGTCGCTGTCAACAACTCGTCGAAGAATTTTTATCATCAACTCGCCGCCAACCACTCCCGAATTCCCAGCCAATCGCCAACCACCCAATCGACCGCAAACCCGCTCCACCACTACTTCTCCACCGCCTCAACCACCCCGCCGTCCCTTTCGTTTCGGCGCTGTCGTTTGCAGCGAGGGGCGAACTATAGGCGGGTTTCACGAACAGCGCAAGCCCTTTCTCTCTCCAGGGTCTTTTTGTCCTGCTTTCGGGGTTACGCCGCCTTATGGGACCGGATCCACTGCAAGCCCTTCGCTGCCCGCCCCCGCGCGGCGCGGGCACGCTTGTGAAAGGCGCTCACTATAGAGAGCGGCGGCGGCGCATCCAATAAGCGGGCGACACATTCCAGGGAGACGCTTGCATCATGCACCTCGCCCAAGGCGTCTTGCAGTTTGCGCAAACGCTTCCGGTAACGCTTCGCCGCGTGGGCGCCGAGCGCGGGGTAGAACCCTTCATATAGATAGCGCCACTGCTTGGCGGCGATCCGGGCGCGATGCAGTCGCGGTGCAGACGACCGCCTGGGATGGCGCCCGCGACGGATCAACTTCTTTCGGAGCGCCTCGGCCCGAGCGCGAGCAAAACGGAGTTGCCGCTCCGACTCGCCTTCTATATGAAACGCGGCGACCGCCCGCTCCAGTTCGAGCAGCGTTTCCGGCACATCTGGCGAGGCAAGTTCGGCACGCAGCTCCTCCCAAGCTCGATTGCGCGCCTCTTTGGACTTGGCGAGCGCCTTATCCAGCCACGCTCGACCGGTTTCGTCGCTAGCGAGCAGCGACTCCCGGGCGGCCGGGAGCCAATCGGAGAGCAGTACATCCCACTCGCGCACAGGACCCGTGGATGCGGCAAGCGCACGCAGGCGCGGCTTCCACTCTGCGGCAAAGCTGGCTGGCTGGACCGGCGCGAACGTCACCCAAGCCGAACGCAGACGGCGCAGCGTGACGCGGAACTGGTGGAGATCTTCGTCGTTGGGGCTGGGCGCGGCCAGCTTGGCGAGGGCATCGCGCAAATCAGCGATGTGTTCGATAACGATGCCTGAGAAGACCGAAAGGATTGCCGCATGTGAGTGCTTGCTCACGATGCTCCCCGTGTGACGAGTTTGAATGACAGAGAGGCTCGCAAGGTGCGCGCCTTGTCATTTCACTGTAGTCGACGGGGCGAAGACTGGAGGAACGTCAGATCAACGTTCAGAGCGTTTCGCTGGCGACAACCACATCGACCTCGGCGGCGCGGAAGACTTCGGCCATCGGCTCAGGCACAGGGACGTCGGTGAAGAACTTGTCGATCTGAGAGACGTGCCCCAGACGGACGACGGCGCGGCGGCCGAACTTGGAGTGATCGGCGACGAGCCAGACCTCGCGCGACTGCTCGATGATGGCCTGGGCGACGCGCACTTCACGGTAGTCGTAGTCGAGCAGCGTGCCGTCTTCGTCGATGCTGGAGACGCCGATGATGCCGATGTCGACGCGGAACTGCTTCATGAAGTCGATCGTGGCCTCGCCGACGATGCCGCGGTCGCGGTTGCGCACGAGGCCGCCGGCGACGATGACCTCGGCATCCGGGCTGCCTGACAAGATCGACGCGACGTTCAGGTTGTTGGTGATGACGCGCAGGCCGCGTGGCCCGTTCTGGCCGACGAGCGCCTTGGAAACCTCTTCGGTCGTCGTTCCGATATTGATGATGAGCGAGCGGCCAGGCTCGACGTGGCGCGCGACGACTTCGGCGATGCGGCGCTTGGCGTCGATGTGCAGGACTTGGCGCTGGTCGTAATCGATGTTCTCGACCGACGACGGCAAGCCGACGCCGCCGTGGTAGCGCGCGAGCAGGCGCTCGTCTTCGAGCTGCCGAATATCGCGGCGAATGGTTTGCGTCGTGACGCCGAGCACGCGAGCGAGTGCGTCAACGGAGGCATCGCCGTGCTGGCGGACGTATTCGAGGATCTGGCGGTGTCGCGGAAGCATCAAGTCACGAAATGAACATAAACGAACACATGTGAGCGGATTAGGCGATTCCCTATGTTGCTTTATTTTCGCCCTTCACTAAACTATCCGCCAACGCGTCACTATTCGCAAGAAAAGACGCGCAAATCAACAGATTCCAACCCATGCAACTTACTGACGCGTCGCATCTGGACTGTGATCTGCTGGTGGTCGGAGGCGGCATCAACGGCGTGGGAATCGCCCGGGATGCCGTGGGCCGTGGCCTGTCGGTGGTCTTGTGTGAAAAAGACGACCTGGCCCAGCACACCTCTTCGGCCTCAACCAAGCTGATCCACGGCGGGCTGCGCTACCTCGAATATTACGAATTCAGCCTGGTGCGCAAGGCTCTGCAGGAGCGCGAGGTGCTGCTGCGCATGGCGCCGCACATCATGTGGCCGCTGCGTTTCGTGATGCCGCACGATGCAGCGCAACGCCCGGCGTGGATGATCCGCGCGGGCCTCTTCCTCTATGACCATCTGGCGCGCCGACGCTTTCTGCCGGGTTCTGAGTCGATCAAGCTGGCGCAGCACCCGGCGGGTAAGCCGCTCAAAGCGGGCTACACGCGAGGGTTCGTCTATTCCGACGGCTGGGTCGACGACGCCCGGCTGGTGGTGCTCAACGCCCGCGACGCGGCGGACCGCGGGGCGCAGATTTTCACCCGCACGCGCTGCCTGAACGCCGAGCGCCGCGCCGATGGCTGGCATGCCTCGCTGGCTGGCCCTGACGGAATCCGCTCCGTGCGCGCCAAGGCGATCGTCAATGCGGCCGGGCCGTGGGCGGCGGAGTTCGCCCGCTCTGCGCACGCGCTGCCGAGCACGCGCGGCCTGCGCCTGATCAAGGGCAGCCACATCGTCGTGCGGCGGATGTTCAACCACCCGTTCGCTTATATCTTCCAAAACCCCGACGGGCGGATCGTGTTTGCGATTCCGTACCAGAACGACTTCACGCTGATCGGCACGACGGATCTGGAATACAAGGGCTCGGTGGACCAAGTGGCCATTGACGCGGGCGAAATCCAATATCTGTGCGAAATGGCCAGCCGCTATTTCACCCAGCAGCTGACGCCGGCCGACGTGGTGTGGAGCTACTCGGGTGTGCGGCCGCTGTTGGACGACAGCGCCGCCAATGCTTCAGCCATCACGCGCGATTACCTGGTCGAATGCGAAACCGGCGCCGACGGCATCAGTGCGCCGCTCATCAACGTGTGGGGCGGCAAGATCACGACCTACCGCAAGCTGGCCGAAGAAGCGCTGGACCAGCTGGCTCCGCATCTGCCGCTGGCGGGCAAGCCTTCGTGGACGGCCACCGCATCGCTGCCGGGCGGCGATCTGGAAGCGCCAGGGCAGTTGGTTGCCGAATACACCTTCGACGATTTTGTGGCGCGCCTGCAAAAACGTTTGCCATGGCTTCCGACCCAGCTTGCGATGCGCTATGCGCACCAGTACGGCACGCGCCTGAACACGCTGCTGGCCGGCGCCACGCGGCTGGAAGAACTGGGCGCCGAAGTGACCCCTGGCCTGTATGAAGCCGAAATCCGTTACCTGATCGAACACGAATGGGCCCGCACGCCGCAGGACATCCTGTGGCGGCGGACCAAGCTGGGCCTGCACGCCAGCGATGCCGACCGCAGCCGCCTGGAAGGCTGGTTGGCGCGCCATCTGCCGGAAGGCGAGACCGCGCCAGTTGCGGAACGCGCGCCCTGACGCACCGGGCCGGGCGCGCGAGCAAGACATCAAGAAATCAAAGCAGTAAGACGGGAGACATCAATTGATTCTGGAACTGGACCAGGTTACGGCCATGGTCGGGGCGCAGACGCACCTGTACCCGACCAGCCTGCGGCTGGCGCCCGGCGCCATCAACGTGCTGCTGGGGCCGACGCAAGCCGGCAAGACCACGCTGATGCGCATCATGGCCGGACTGGACCGGCCGACCACCGGCCGCGTCCTGGTCGACGGTAAGGAGGTGACGGGCGTGGGGGTACGCGATCGCAATCTGGCGATGGTGTACCAGCAATTCATCAACTACCCGGCGATGACGGTGTACGACAACATCGCCTCGCCGCTGCGCCTGCAGGGCACCAATAAGGGCGAGATCGACTCGCGCGTGCGGGCCGTCGCCGCCAAGCTGCACATCGAGCACCTGTTGCAGCGCCTGCCGGCAGAACTGTCCGGCGGACAGCAGCAGCGTTGCGCGCTGGCCCGGGCACTCGTCAAGCGGGCGCCGCTGGTGCTGCTGGACGAACCCCTCGTCAACCTCGACTACAAGCTGCGCGAAGAACTGCGTGCCGAGCTGGCATCGCTCTTTGCCGACGGCGGCACAACCGTTGTCTACGCCACCACCGAGCCGCAGGAAGCGCTGCTGCTGGGCGGCCACACCGTCGTCATGCATGAAGGCCGCGTGCTGCAGGACGGCCCCACGCTCGACATGTATGAAGTGCCGGTGTCGGTCAACGCGGCGGCCATCTTTAACGACCCGCCGATGAACGTGCTGGACGCCACCGTCGTTGAGGGCAACCAGATCCGGCTGCCGCAAGGTATTGACGTTCCGTGGACGCGCCCGCTGCCGATGGCGGCCGGCACGCGCTGCCGCATTGGCCTGCGTCCGAGCCACATCCGCCTGGCACCGCGCAACGGTGGTGCGGTCGCCCTGCCGGGCACGGTGGAACTGGCCGAGTTGTCGGGCTCCGAAACCTATCTGCACGTGCGCGCGCATGCCGCCGGCCAGTCGAAAACGATCGGCTTGGTCGCGCAGTTGCCCGGCGTGCACGAATTCGAACTCGGCGCGGCGCTGGACGTGTTTGTCGATCCGGCCGAACTGTTCCTGTTCGACGCAGCGGGCAAGCTGGTGAGCGCGCCCAAGCAGGGAGGCGCACATGGCGCGCATTGAATTCCGCAACCTGGGGCACAGCTATCGCCCCAATCCGCAAAACCTGAACGACTACGCGCTGCAGCCGATGAACATGACCTGGCGCGACGGCGGTGCATACGCGCTGTTGGGCCCGTCGGGCTGCGGCAAGTCCACGCTGCTGAACATCATCTCCGGGCTGCTGACGCCGTCGGAGGGCCAGGTGCTCTTTGACGACCGCGACGTCACGCACGCAACCCCGCGCGAACGCAACATCGCGCAGGTGTTCCAGTTCCCGGTCATCTACGACACGATGACCGTGTTCGACAACCTCGCCTTCCCGCTGCGCAATCGCAAGACGCCGGAAGCCGAAGTGAAGAAGCGCGTGGAGGAAGTGGCCGAGATTCTCGAGCTACAGCACGCGCTCAAGCGCCGCGCCTCGGGGCTGGCGGCCGACGCCAAGCAGAAGATCTCGCTGGGCCGCGGCCTGGTGCGCAAGGACGTGGCGGCCATCCTGTTCGACGAGCCGCTCACCGTCATCGACCCGCACCTGAAGTGGCAACTGCGTCGCCAGCTCAAAAAAATTCACCAGCAGCTCAAGCTCACGCTGATCTACGTGACGCACGACCAGGTGGAGGCGCTGACCTTTGCCGACGAGGTGGTCGTCATGACTGAAGGCAAGGTCGTGCAGCAAGGCGGCCCGGAAGCGCTGTTCGAGCGGCCGGACCACACCTTCGTCGGGTACTTCATCGGCAGTCCGGGCATGAACCTGTACCCGGTGACGGTGGATGGCGATGTGATCGCGCTGGGCGATCAACGTCTGTCGGTCGGCGGCGACACGCTGGCCACACTCAAGAACGCGAACGGCTCGCTCAAGCTCGGCATCCGCCCGGAATTCGTGCAGTTGGCGGCGCCCGGAGAAGTCGGGACCGTGGCAGCCAACGTGCACCAGGTGCAGCAACTCGGTACGCACCAGTTGCTGACCGCCAGCCTGGGTGAGGCCGGCGGCCTGCCCATCAAGGCGAAGCTGCCGAACGAAGTGAGCGTGACCGAATCGCGCGTGTGGCTGCGCCTGGATGCGCCGCAGACGCTGTATTACAGCAATGACGAGAGGATCGGCCGATGAACAAGCCGCTCAACAACAAGGCGTGGTTCCTGATCCTGCCGGTGTTCCTGTGCGTGGCGTTCTCCGCCATCCTGCCGCTGATGACGGTGGTGAACTACTCGGTGCAGGACATCATCAGCCCCGAGCAGCACGTCTTCGTGGGCGTGGACTGGTTCCGCCAGATCCTGCGCGACGGCGATCTGCAGGACGCGCTCACGCGCCAGCTGATCTTCTCGCTGTGCGTGCTGGCGGTGGAAATTCCGCTGGGCATCGGCCTGGCGCTGTCGATGCCGTCAAAGGGCTGGAAGGCATCGGCCGCGCTGGTGGTGCTGGCCATGCCGCTGCTGATTCCCTGGAACGTGGTGGGCACGATCTGGCAGATCTTCGGGCGCTCCGATATCGGCCTGGCCGGCTACTGGCTCAACCAGATGGGCATCGATTACAACTACACGTCGCACTCGTTCGATGCGTGGATCACCGTGTTGATCATGGACGTGTGGCACTGGACGCCACTGGTGGCGCTGCTGGCGTATGCCGGGCTGCGTTCGATTCCGGATGCGTTCTACCAGGCAGCGGAGATTGACGGCGCCAGCCGCCTGGCCGTGTTCCGCTACATCCAGCTGCCGAAGATGCGCGGCGTGCTGATGATCGGCGTGCTGCTGCGCTTCATGGACAGCTTCATGATCTACACCGAGCCGTTCGTGCTGACTGGCGGCGGCCCCGGCAATGCCACGACGTTCCTGTCGCAGTACCTGACGCAGAAGGCGGTCGGCCAGTTCGACCTGGGCCCGGCGGCGGCATTCTCGATCGTGTACTTCCTCATCATCCTGCTGTTCTGCTTCGTCCTCTACAACTGGATGCAACGCATGGGCAGCGCCAGCACGGCCGTGGGAGACGACCATGCCTAAGCAGAACAACAACAACGAGCACAAGCGCAAGATCGCCCGCGCGATCACGCTGGCGGTGTATGTGGCATTTGCCGTACTGCCGCTGTACTGGATGTTGAGCATGTCGCTCAAGACCAACGAGGAGACGCTGGCCGGCTTCTCGATCTGGCCGAAGCTCGTCACGTTCGACAACTACAAGATCATCTTTACCGATCCGTCGTGGTACTGGGGTTACATCAACTCCATCATCTACGTGACGATGAACACGGTGCTTTCGACTGTGGTGGCGCTGCCGGCGGCTTACGCCTTCTCACGCTACCGCTTCCTGGGCGACAAGCACATGTTCTTCTGGCTGCTGACGAACCGCATGACGCCGCCCGCGGTGTTCCTGCTGCCGTTCTTCCAGCTGTATTCGACGGTCGGCCTGATGGACACGCACCTGGGCGTGGCGCTGGCGCACATGCTGTTCAACGTGCCGCTGGCGGTGTGGATTCTCGAAGGCTTCATGTCGGGCATCCCGCGCGAGATTGACGAGACGGCCTACATCGACGGCTACAGCTTCCCCAAGTTCTTCCTGAAGATCTTCCTGCCGCTCATCAAGGCCGGCGTGGGCGTGACGGCGTTCTTCTGCTTCATGTTCAGCTGGGTGGAGCTACTGCTCGCGCGCACGCTTACCTCGGTCGATGCCAAACCCATCACTGCGGTGATGACGCGCACGGTGTCGGCCTCGGGCATGGATTGGGGTGTGCTGGCCGCAGCGGGTGTGCTGACGATCATTCCCGGCGCGCTGGTGATCTGGTTTGTGCGGAACTACATCGCAAAGGGTTTTGCGATGGGCCGCGTCTAAAACAAGAACGGGAGACACAGCCATGTTCAGCTGGATGGCCTGGACGCCCGAAGTGGCGATCTTCTTCGGCTGCATCGCCTTGATGCTGGCCAGCATGACGGTGTGGGAAGTGGCCCGCCCGACGGTGGAGCGCAAGGGGTTCCTGCCCATTGCCACCACGCGCGGCGACCGCCTCTTCATCGGCCTGCTGACTGCGGCCTATATCAACCTGGCGTGGGTTGGGCTCACATCGGAAGAGACGAGCGCCTGGGGCGGTTTCATCGCCTCGATGGTGGTGCTGGTGATCGTGATGTGGCGCGGCTGATGCGCCATCGATGTACTTGAATTTGCAAGTCCGGGGGCATCGGCACAGGTTGATGCTTCCACGCCCAAATTGACGTACGGGCACAGGCATTCCATCACGCTCCCCGCGTCGGAATGCCGGATGTTTTCGCTGCGGGGAGAACAACAAGCCAACAAGCACGAGGAGATACCGATGAAAACATCCTGGCGCATGACGCTTCAGATCAGTGCCATTGCACTGGCGAGCGCCCTGGCAGTCGGCGCAGCCCATGCCGGCGAAGCCGAAGCCAAGAAGTGGATCAGCAGCGAATTCCAGCCCAGCACGCTGTCGCAAGACAAGCAGATGGCGGAAATGAAGTGGTTCATCGACGCCGCAGCCAAGCTCAAGGCCAAGGGCGTGACCGAGATCCACGTCGTGTCGGAAACGCTCGACACGCACGCGTATGAATCGAAGACGCTGGCCAAGGCCTTCGAAGAAATCACCGGCATCAAGGTCAAGCACGACATCATGCAGGAAGGCGATGTCGTCGAAAAACTGCAGACCTCGATGCAGTCGGGCAAGAGCATCTATGACGGCTGGATTTCCGACTCCGACCTGATCGGCACGCACTACCGCTATGGCGTGGTGATGCCGCTGTCGGACTACATGGCCGGCGAAGGCAAGGAATTCACCAACCCGGGCCTGGACCTGAAGGATTTCATCGGCACGAGCTTCACCACCGCGTCGGACGGCAAGCTGTATCAGCTGCCCGACCAGCAGTTCGCCAACCTGTACTGGTTCCGCGCCGACTGGTTCGCCCGCAAGGACCTGCAGGACAAGTTCAAGGCCAAGTACGGCTACGACCTCGGCGTGCCCGTCAACTGGACGGCCTATGAAGACATCGCCAACTTCTTCACGAACGATGTGAAGGAACTGGACGGCAAGCGCGTCTATGGCCACATGGATTACGGCAAGAAGGATCCGTCGCTGGGCTGGCGCTTTACCGATGCGTGGCTGTCGATGGCCGGCTCCGCCGACAAGGGCATCCCGAACGGCCTGCCGGTCGACGAATGGGGCATCCGCGTGGAAGGCTGCGCTCCGGTAGGCGCCTCGATGTCGCGCGGTGGTGCCACCAACAGCCCGGCTGCGGTGTACGCCCTCACCAAGTACATCGACTGGATGAAGAAATTTGCCCCGCCCGAGGCGACCGGCATGACCTTCAACGAAGCGGGCCCGGTGCCCGCACAAGGCCACATCGCGCAGCAGGTGTTCTGGTACAGCGCCTTCACCGCGCCGATGACCAAGCCGGGCCCGGTCGTCAACGCCGACGGCTCGCCGAAGTGGCGCATGGCCCCGTCGCCGCACGGCCCGTACTGGAAGGACGGCATGCAGAACGGCTACCAGGACGTCGGCTCGTGGACGTTCTTCAAGTCCACCCCGTTTGAGCGCCGCTCGGCCGCGTGGCTGTACGCGCAGTTCGTCACGTCGAAGACCGTGTCGCTCAAGAAGTCGATTACCGGCCTCACGTTCATTCGTGACTCCGATATCCACAGCGACTACTTCACCAAGAACGCAGCCAAGTACGGCGGCCTGATCGAGTTCTACCGCAGCCCGGCTCGCGTGGCCTGGACGCCGACCGGCAACAATGTGCCCGACTATCCGAAGCTGGCACAGCTCTGGTGGAAGAACGTCGCCACGGCCGTCACGGGCGAGAAGACGCCGCAAGGCGCGATGGATAACCTGGCCAAGGAAATGGACCAGGTGATGGGCCGCCTGCAGCGCGCGGGCATGAAGAACTGCGCGCCCAAGCTGAACCCGGAAAGCGATCCATCGAAGTGGCTGTCGACCGAACACGCCCCGTGGAAGAAGCTCGACAACGAGCGTCCGAAGGGTGAGACGGTGGCCTACGACAAGCTGCTCGCCGCATGGAAGGCTGGCAAGGTGCGCTGATCACGCGCAGCCCGCGGGGCGCCGGTCTTTGACGACGGCCACCTGCGGGCTACCATGCTTGTTTCCGTTTCATCCACTGTCGGGCAGGCCACACCCTGACCGTGCCCGACAGTCATCAGACTCTGCCTTATGGAATACCTCCTCGCGCTCGACCAGGGCACGTCCAGCTCACGCGCCATCGTCTTCAACCGCGCCGGCCAGATCGTCGCCAGCGCCCAGCAGGAGTTTCCCCAGCATTTTCCGCAGCCCGGCTGGGTCGAGCACGATCCGTTCGACATCTGGAACAGCCAGCTCGCCACCTGCCGCGCCGCACTCGAACAAGCTAAGCTCTCCGCCGCCGACATGGCGGCGCTTGGCATCACCAACCAGCGCGAAACCACGATGGTGTGGGAACGCGCCACGGGCAAACCGATCTTCAACGCCATCGTCTGGCAGGACCGCCGCACGGAAGCCATCTGCGAACGCCTGCGCGCCGAGGGCCTGGAAGACGAGGTGCGCAAGCGCACCGGCCTGATCATCGATCCGTATTTTTCAGCCACCAAGCTGCGCTGGATTCTCGACCACGTGGATGGCGCCCGCGAGCGCGCCGCACGTGGCGAACTCGCCTTCGGCACCATCGACAGCTGGCTCGTCTGGCAACTCACGCGCGGCCGCCTGCATGTGACCGACGTATCGAACGCTTCCCGCACGATGCTGTGGAACATCCACACCGGCGAGTGGGATGCTGACCTGATGCGCGCGCTCGACATTCACCCGAGCCTCTTGCCAGAGGTGCATCCCTCTGCGTATCAATTTGGGCAGACTGATGCCGACTGGCTGGGCGCCTCGCTCACCATCGGCGGCATTGCAGGCGACCAGCAATCGGCCCTCTTCGGCCAGGCCTGCTTCAAGCCCGGCATGGCCAAGAACACTTACGGCACGGGCTGCTTCATGCTGCTCAACACGGGCGACAAGGCTGTCCAATCGCACAACGGCCTGATCAGCACAGCCGCCTGCCAGAGTGGCACGACGCGCAGCTACGCGCTCGAAGGCAGCGTGTTCGTGGGCGGCGCGGTGGTGCAGTGGCTGCGCGACGGCCTGCGCGCCATCCAGCGCTCCGCCGACGTGGAAGGCCTGGCCGCGTCGGTGCCGGATTCCGGCGGCGTGGTGTTCGTGCCGTCGTTCACCGGTCTGGGCGCACCGTACTGGGACCCAACCGCGCAAGGCGCCATCGTCGGCCTGTCACGCGGCACGACCATCGGGCACATCGCTCGCGCGGCGCTGGAATCCATCGCCTTCCAGAGCACCGCGCTGCTGCAGGCCATGACGCGCGATGCCGTCTCCACCATCTCGGAGCTGCGCGTCGATGGCGGCGCCTCGGCCAACAACCTGCTGCTGCAGTTCCAGGCCGATTTGCTCGGCATTCCGGTGGTGCGCCCGGAGATCATCGAAACCACGGCGCTGGGGGCGGCCTACCTGGCCGGCATCGCCACCGGCTTCTATCGTGACGAAGCCGAGGTCGCACAGCAATGGCGAGCCTCACGTACATTCCACCCCGTCATCAGCCGCGACGAGGCGGCGCATCGCATCGCCCAGTGGGAAATGGCCGTGGCGCAGGTGCGTCTGCCGACAACGCGCGGGCACTGAAGGCAAACCAGCGGACAGAAGAAAGGCGACCCTCGGATCGCCTTTTTTTTATGGTTCGGCCGGCGGCTTACTTGCCTTCGCTGCCCGGCGTCTGGGCAGGGCCGCCTTGTTCGCTCATGGCTTCCTTGCGCTTGGCACGTGCTTCCTTCTTCTCGGCCTTTCGGTTGGCCTTGGCGGCCTTCTTCTCGTCCTTGTAGGCGGCCTTGGCGTCGGACTTGCGAGCCTTGTATTCGTCGCTGGCAGCCTTGTCGTCAATACGCTTCTGCACCAGCGGATCAGACGACGAGGTGGACGGCGCACCCTGCGGGGCGGCCTGCACGGTGCCGGTGGTCTGCGGAGAAGTCTGCGGTGCCGGCGTCATCTGTGCGAAAGCAGCCGACGCAGCAAACGTGGCGGCCACGGCGAGGGCGGTTTTCAGGCGCAGTTCAATCATGGTTGAGCTCCTTCTTTTACAAAATCACGGAATGGACTGACCACATAAGCGGCGCACGAAGCACCTGAAGTGATCTCGGCGCACATCAACGGCGCACGCCGGACGTTGCAAATCACAACACCCATTCCGTCGCAAGAAGCGCTCCCAGGCCATCGACTACACTGCGCGCTATCTCATCCCTCCTATGCGCCGTGTCCAGCCACGCCCCCGATTTCGTCCTGCTTGATCCGCCCGCCGATGCGCTGTCCCTGAATGCGGATGACGCTGCCCACCATGTCGCGTGCGTGCAGCGCTGGCTGGAAGACACCGTCATCGGCCTGAATCTGTGCCCCTTCGCCAAGGCTGTGCATGTCAAACGGCAGGTTCGATACGCCGTCAGCCGCGCCACGATGGACGGCGACGTGCTCGACCACCTGCGCGCCGAAGCCGACCTGCTGCACGCCACCCCCGCCGCCCAGATCGACACCACGCTGCTGATCGTCCCCGCCCTGGCTGACTTCCTGGATTTCCATTCGCTCACCGAGCGTGCCGAATCCGTGCTCGCCAAAGCCGGCTACGAAGGCGAACTGCAACTCGCAAGCTTCCACCCCGATTTCGTCTTCGCCGATGCCGACCCAGACGACATCGCCAATGCCACCAACCGCGCGCCCGTTCCCATCCTGCATCTACTGCGCGAAGACAGCATCGCTCGCGCCGCTGCAGCCGTACCCGATGCAGCGGACATCTACGAGCGGAATATCGCGACGATGGAAAAGCTGGGCCCGGAAGGCTGGGCAGAAATGGCAAAGAAGTTCGGCAAGATAGCGCCCCGCGACTAACCAACTGACCAAAGGCAGCGACGGTTTGGCCGTTGATGCCCTAGATGGCGCCTTGAATTTCTGTTGCAGGGAGGAAAAAGAAGGGAGGCCTGTCTGAGCGCAGCGAGTTTGCCTCCCTTCCCTCCCTGCGACAGAAATTCAAGGAGTCTTTCGCCATCTCGGGCGCGCCTTTCTTTGCTTACTTTCTTTGGCAAGACAAAGAAAGTGAGTCGCCCCCGGCAGGGGGTGAAACAAGGGATAGACCGGCACCAGCCATAAAAGCCGACGCCCCAAGAAACCAGTCTCACACGCCCCGATCCACCGGCGGCGTCCACTGATACGCCCAAGTCTCAGACAGCAACCGCTCCCCCGACTGCAACGTCAGCAACAACTCGATCGGCGCATTGCTGGCATCCGGCACCACATCAAACATCGCCCGGACACCGTCAATGCTCGCCAGCGGCCGCGCCGATGCAATCTCTACCCGCCCACGCGACGCCCGGATGACCGGCTCCACGGTGGAGCCCGCGGTGCTGCGCCCCAGCCGCGACAGCTCGCCGCCCGCAAAATCCACCACGAACCGCCAGGAGAAGTATTTGCGCGCCTGCCCCACCACGCCGCCAATGCCCGTGCGCGTGGCTACCACCCGCGCCAGCGGTGAGGCCGCTGCAGGCTGCGCGCCCCACGTTAGCCGATAGCCGAACGCCAGCTCCTGCCCCGCATGCGGCGCCACGGCCGGTCGCCAGAACGCGACGATGTTGTCGAAGGTTTCATCGTTGGCCGACAGTTCCACCAATTCGACCGCGCCCTCACCCCAGTCGTGCGTGGGCTCCACCCACACACTTGGGCGCTTCTCGTAGAACACGCCGTCATCCTGGTAATGATCGGCATTGCGATCGCGCTGCAGCAGGCCGAAGCCGCGCGGGCTGTCGTCGGCAAAGCGCTGGCTGCGCAGCATGGGCGGATTGGCCAGCGGCCGCCAGACCCACTCCCCCGAACCGCGCCAGATGGCCAGGCCATCGGAATCATGGATTTCCGGGCGCCAGTCTGATGCCCGCCATCGGCGCGCGGCGCTGTGGCGATCACCGGCACGGTCGGTGCGATCGTTTTCGCCGTAGAGGAACATGCTGGTCAGTGGCGCGATGCCAAGGCGCTCGATCGGCTTGCGCACGTAAAGCGTGGCGGCCACGTCCATCACCAGCGTGTCGCCGGGGCGGATGTCGAAGCGGTAAATGCCGGCCACGCTGGGGGAATCGAGCAACGCGTAGACGTGCAACGTATCGGCGTCGGCGGCCGGGCGCACCAGCCAGAATTCGGTGAAGTCCGGAAACTCTTCTGCGCGGGGCAGGCCGGTATCGATCGCCAGCCCCCGCGCTGACATGCCGTACTGCCACTGCCCCCCGACGGCCCGAAAGTAGCTTGCCCCCAGGAAGGCGGCCACATCGCGCGTCGGGTCCGCCTTGGTGGTCAGCCGAAAGCCGGCAAAGCCGAGATCGGCCGGCAACGCCTGGTGATCCAGCCCGCTCTTGCCGTAATCGAACATGGCGGGGTCGTAGGCAATTAAGCGAGCTTGGCCGTCGACCACCTCGTGCATCTGCACGGCCGATTTGAAGAACAGCCCCAGATGGAAGAACTTGGCCTCGAACGGCAAGTGCTGTCCGGCCCACAGGGCGTGATCAGGGCGATAGCCGATGGACTGGTAGCCGTCCCAGTCCAGTGCGGCCAGCGGCTTGGGCAACTGCGTGCTTCGGGGCCGGTACGGCCTTGCAGCCAAGGCTCGGGCACGCGCCAGCAGGCGCGCTTCGTCAAACGGTTCGGCGGCGCCAGCGGCGGAGCCGGGCGCGGCACTGCGGGACAAACCAGGAGCCAGGGCAAGCAGCCCGGCGGCCAACTGCTTGAGCAGGTCGCGACGGTGCATGGATCGGGGCAGGACCAGGGGGTGAGCCAGGGATGATTCATCTTCGCACAACCCACGCCCGGGCAGCATCCGGTAAAAACCTTTCATTGGACCCACAACCCTGCGCCATGACCGGGATTGCGCCCGTTGTGCGTGGCGCAGGGCAGCTAGTTGGAGCACAATCCCGGGTCTGTTCACATGTACAACGCAAGTACGTCGCCTATGGTGAACAGAACAGATCCGAGCAATCGGCCTGGTTGAAACGGGTCGACGCCCGCCACGATCATCACGGCGCACATGCTTTCACAATCCTCCACGCCCCCGCTGCCCGATACGGCCACCGAACTGTCCGCTGACATTGCGGCTGCCCTGGAATCATTCGGCCGCTATTACGACGACGTTCTGCTGCCCATGTGGCTCGGCCCGGGCTGGAACGCGCAGGCCGGTCTTTGCTATGAGGCGCTCGTCGTCGACAACGGCGCGCTGGTGCCGGCGTCAACCGCGCGCTATCGGGCGATGGCATGTGCGCGGCAGCTGTATACCTTCGCGCGCGCCACACAGCTCTCCAAGCTCCACCGCGATCTCTGCGCCGAACGCGCCGCCGCGCTGTGCCACGCACTGGACACGCGCTTTCGCGACACGATTCACGGCGGCTGGCTGTTTGCGATCGACAGCGCGCTGGCCCCGCATGACACCACCAAGGATCTGTACACGCACGCCTTCGTGCTGTTTGCCGCCGCACATTGGCTGGCCGTGAGCGAAGACCCGCGTGCCGCCGCGCTGATGCACGACGCGCACGACGTGATCGCGCGCAGCTTCGCGCGGGCCGGGGCCAAACCGCTGCCGGTCGCGTCCATGGACGCCACGTTCAGCACCACGCTGGCCGGTGTCGCGCAGAACCCCGTGATGCATCTGACCGAGGCCTACCTGGCCGCCGCCGCGCTGGACGAACCGCCCGCCTGGGCCGAGGCCGGCGTGCACACGCTGGCTGAAGGCATCCTCGCGCGCTTCATCGACACGCGCACGGGCAGCATCGCCGAGTTGCCGGTTGACGAGGCCAGCACCGACAACCGCATCGAACCCGGTCACCAGTTCGAATGGTTTTATCTCGTGCGCGCCCACGCCGACGTCTTTACGCGCTCCGAAGCCGGCCGCCATCTGGCCGAAAGCCTCGCCCGCGCGGTGGACGCGGCCTGCGCCGACGGCGTGGATGCCGACACCCAGGGCGTGTGCCTGTCACTCAATCTGGACGGCACGATGCGCGACGCCAGCCAGCGCATCTGGGCACAGACCGAATACGGCCGCGCCCTCGCGCTGTGCACGGAAACGCAAGGTGCCATGCTCACGCGCCTGCTGCCGGCGTGGTCGGCGCGCTTCCTGCACGCACAAGGCTGGAACGAGGTGATCGACCCCGCCGGCCAGCGCCTGCGCGCCGACATGCCGTCGAGCACGCCGTACCACATCACCACCTTTTACGAGGCGGCCTGCAGTTCGCTGTCCGGCTCGCCCGTACGTTGTACCCAAGCTGTTGAGTGAGACCCATCATGCATACCTCCAACCCCAACGAATCCAAGGCCCGCACCGTCTTCCGGGTGGTCAGCGGCAACTTCCTGGAGATGTACGACTTCATGGTCTACGGCTATTACGCCAAGGCCATTGCCGACACCTTCTTCCCCGCCGGCAACGAGTTCCTCTCGCTGATGCTGTCGCTGGTGACTTTTGGCGCCGGCTTCCTGATGCGCCCGCTGGGCGCGATCTTCCTGGGCGCGTACATCGACCGTCACGGCCGCCGCACGGGCCTGATCGTCACGCTCGCGCTCATGGCCTGCGGCACGCTGCTGATCGCGCTGGTGCCCGGCTACGCCACCATCGGGCTGGCGGCGCCGCTGCTGGTGCTGATCGGCCGGTTGCTGCAGGGCTTCTCGGCCGGCGTGGAGCTGGGCGGCGTGTCGGTTTACCTGGCCGAAATCGCCACCCCGGGCAAGAAGGGCTTCTTTGTGAGCTGGCAATCGGCCAGCCAGCAAGTGGCCGTCATGTTTGCCGCGCTGCTGGGCGTGCTGATGTCGTACCTGCTGCCGCCGTCTGAGATGAGCGCATGGGGCTGGCGCGTGCCATTCCTGATCGGCTGCCTGATCGTGCCGTTCCTGTTCATCATCCGCCGCTCGCTGCAAGAAACGGAAGAGTTCCAGAAGCGCAAGCACCGTCCGGACCTGGCCGCCGTGTTCCGCTCGATGGGCCAGAACTGGCGCCTGGTGGGCGCGGGCACGCTGATGGTCGTGATGACCACGGTGTCGTTCTACCTGATCACCGCCTACACGCCGACCTTCGGCAAGAGCGTGCTGCATCTGTCGGACATGGACAGCCTGATCGTCACGCTGTGCGTGGGCGCCTCGAACTTCTTCTGGCTGCCCGTGATGGGCGCGGTGTCTGACCGTGTCGGCCGCCGCCCGCTGCTGATCCTCTTTACCGTGCTGATGCTGGTGACGGCGTACCCGGCCATGCAGTGGCTGGTTGCCGCACCGTCGTTCGCCCGCATGCTGACCGTGCTGCTGTGGCTGTCGTTCCTGTATGGCAGCTACAACGGCGCGATGGTCGTCACGCTGACCGAGATCATGCCGCCGGAAGTCCGCACCACCGGCTTCTCGCTGGCGTACAGCTTGGCCACGGCCATCTTCGGCGGCTTCACTCCCGCGATTGCCACATGGCTGATCCACGAAACGGGCAACAAGGCCATGCCTGGCGTGTGGGTGTCGTTTGCCGCGCTGTGCGGGTTGATTGCCACGCTGGCGATCGTCAAGCCGGCGGGCAGGCATGAGCATGGTGCGGGGACGGCACCTGCTGCCTGACCGACATCGTGGATGAATGAACGCCTCTCGGAGTGGAATCTCTGAGAGGCGTTTTGCTTTGTGCTTTTTGGCTTTCTGCGGGGATTTTTTTTGTTGGTGGTCCATCCCCCTTTCGTTCCCTGCCGGGACCGACTCACTTTTCTTTGTCTTGCCAAAGAAAAGTAAGCAAAAGAAAGGCGCGCCCGAGATGGCGGCCCCCTCCTTGGATTTTTGTCGCGGGGAGGGGAAGGAGCCAAACTCGCTGCGCTCAGACAAGGCTCCTTCCTTTTTCCTCCCCCCAACAAAAATCCAAGGCGCCATCTAGGGCTCAACGTCAAAAGAAAAAAGGCCAACCCCGTCGTGAGGTTGGCCTTGTCGTTTGGGCTGGCGCTGAGATGGTTTGGCCTTTGACTTTCCTGCCCTTGATGGCGCCTTCAATTTTCGTAAGCGGGCGGAAAAAAGGCGGGGAACTGTTTGAGCGCAGCGAGTTTTCCCCGCCTCCGCCCGGTTACGGAAATTGAAGGAATCTTTCGCCATCTCGGGCGCGCATTTCTTTGCTTACTTTCTTTGGGCAAGACCAAAGAAAGTGAGTCAGCCCCGGCAGGGGATGAAACAAGGGATGCACCACCAACGAAGAAATCCCCGCTCCTCCCAACTTCCAAACTCGCCATTCGGCATAACAAACCGTGCAGACCCAGCCCTACTGAATCACAAGCCCATTCGGCCCCACCACGCCCAGCTCCACATAGTGCGAGCCCGGCCGCGTGCGGTCGGAAAAGTCCACCATAAACCCGCCACCCACATCGAAATTGCGCAAGTGGGCCAGCTCGCGGCGCACTTGGTCGCGCGTGGGCTTGGGGCCGGCACGGCGCACGGCTTCGGCCAGCACCTTGGCGGCCACAAAGCCTTCCACCGCCCGGAATGAAAGTTCGACATCTCTGGCACCCACGGCGGCGCGTGCGCGGTTGAATTCGCGGATGACGGGGTTGACGCTCTTGCCCGGGTTCGGCATCACAAGCGCCAGCGAATAACCGCGCACCGCATCAATGCCAGCCACCTTGAGCAGGATGCCCGGATCGATGGAGGACAGCCCCAGGAGCTGCGCGCCACCACCGCGCGCGCGGTATTGCTTGATGAACTGTGCGGCGGGCTCCGCCGTGGCGCCCAGGAAAATGGCCTGCACATCGGTGCCGAGCAGCTTGTCGACAGCGGCGCTCACCGAGGCCGTATTGCGCGGGTACGAGGCGGTGGCTGCAATCGTCAGCTTGTGGGGCTTGAGCGTGCGCTCCACGCCCGCCAGCACTTCCCTACCCAGCGCATCGTCCTGATACAACACCCCGATACGCGTAATGCCGATGGTGACGAGCGCGCCTACCATCTTGTCCATCTCCTGCTGGTAGCTGGCCTTGATGGGGAAGACCAGCGGATCGCCGGTCATGCTGGAGGCACCCGTGGCGGGCCCGACCAGCGGCAGATTGGCTTCGGCCAGCACGCCGCTGCGCATGAGCGCTTCCACATTGGCGGTGCCGACCACGGTGAGCGCCGCCACAGGGCTGTCGATCTTGGCCATGTCGCGCACGTTGCGCAGGGTCTGCTCGACCTTCTGCTCGTCGTCGCGGGCGACCAGGCGGATGGTCTCGCCATTGATGCCGCCGTCGAGATTGAGCCAGTCGAAATACAGCCGTGCCCCGGCATTGAGCGCCCGCCCCGTCGCGGCTTGCGTGCCCGACAGCGGCAAGGATTGGATGATGCTGATGTCGGCGCGGGCGGCCGGCGCTGTCAACGCAGCCATGCATGCCACACACGTGGCAAGCGCGGCCCACGGCCGCAACCATCCCATCGCCCCGCGCGCCCCCCGGCTACGCGTGTGATTTCCCGTTTGCATTGTTCGCACCCATGTCACCGCGTGCCTCGTGGGCAACGGCGTTTTTGTCGAGACCGCTTGAGCGATCCGCTTTGTTGTGTGGCGCCAGATATCTCCAGCGCCGGGCGATAGCCTGCCATCGACATCTGGCTTCGACAAGTCCTGTCGGCGCATTTACACTGGCCCGACCATTTCTGTCGCAAACCCGCCATGCCACAGCGCATCCTGCCCACCGATATCGAAGGCCGCACACCGCCCTCAGCGGCGCATCCGGTGCGGCTCTACACGCGGCAGATGGAGGCAAATACGCGGTTCCCGCGCCACACGCATCCGTGGGCGCAGGTGGCGTATAGCCACAACAGTGTGCTGCGCGTGCAGGCCGGCGACACCGCCTGGGTGGTCCCGCCCTCGAGGGCAATCTGGATTCCGCCCGGCATCGAGCACGAGGTGTGGGTGGTCGAGGCCGCTTTCCTGCGTACGCTGTATGCCGACCCGTCCGTGGTGACGGGCACGCTCGCACAGTGCCGCGTGATGGAGGTGTCGCCGCTGCTGCGCGAGCTGATTGCCGCGATGGACGTGCGCCAGCCGCTGCCGGCCGCGCGCGAGCAGGCGCTAGCCATGCTCATCCTCGACGAGCTGCGCCGCAGCGCCCCGCTGCCGCTCGATCTGCCCATGCCCGCCGACAAGCGCCTGCGCGCCCTGTGCGAACGCGTGATGGCCGACCCTGGCACCTCTCTCACCTTCGACGCACTCGCCAGCGATGTCGGCGCCAGCGCCCGCACGCTGGCGCGGCGCTTCCGGGACGAGCTGGGCGTGAGCTTTTCGCAGTGGCGCCAGCAGGCCGTGCTCGCCAGCGCCATCCCGATGATGTCGCAGGGGATGCCGCTGTCGCGCGTGGCGCAGGAGCTGGGCTACAACAGCCAGAGCGCGTTCTCGGCGATGTTCCGGAGGGCGTTCGGCAGCAGCCCGAGCGCGTTTCTGCATCGACCGGGCGGCGACGACGCCTAGCCCCCAAAGTGGAGGCGATCCTGCCGCACCTACAGCGGCGGAATTTCCATCGCAGGCAGCAGCACCGCAAAGCGCGCACCGCCGGCCGTTGCGGCATCCAGACGGACGTCGCCGCCATGCACCAGCGCAATACGTCGCACGATCGCCAGCCCCAGGCCGAAGCCTCCGGTGTGGCGGTCACGGCTGGCGTCCAGGCGCAGGAACGGCTCGAACACGCGCGCGCGGTCCGGCTCGGGAATGCCAGGGCCATCGTCTTCCACCGTCAGGCGCAGCGCACCGGCGGGGCCCGCTTCGGCGCGGATGGTGATCGTGTTGCTGGCATAGCGCGCGGCATTGCGGATCAGGTTGAGCAGCGCACGCGCCAGCAGGCGCGGGTCGCATACGTGATGCGCGGGGGCGGCATCGGCATGCACGGCCAGGGTGAGCTGGCGATCGGCCACGTCGTTGGCGACGCTGGCGACCACGCTGTCGAGCCATTCACCCACGGCCACGCGCATCAGCACGAGGTGCATGGCACCTTGCTCCAGGCGGCTCAACGCCAGCAGCTCGCTCACCAGTTCATCAAGTTCGCGCACATCGCGGCGCAGCGCATCGAGCCGCACGTTGCGCTGTGCTTCCGACACCGGCGACTGCAGCAGCGCAATGCCGAATTCCAGCCGTGCAATCGGCGTCTTCAGCTCGTGCGAGATGCCGTTCATCATCTCGCGCTGGTGCTGGATCGAGCCCTGGATGCGCTCGGCCATCTCGTCGAACTGGCGCGCCAGCGCATACACGTTCGAACGTTTGCGCAGATTGGCGCGTGTCGCCAGATTGCCGGCGCCGAAGCCGCGCGCCGCGTCTTCCAGCACGCGCAGGTCGCGCCAATGCATCCAGACCCAGAGCAGCAGCGGCAGGAGCGCGGCAATGGCGATCAGCGAATAGGCGATCAACTGGATGCCGAGGTAATCCATATCGGCGCTGTAAGCGTGCAGCACGGTGCCGTCGCGCAGGGGCAGGTAATAATCCTTGCCGTTGGTCATCAGCACAAGCTTGTGGTCGGCCACATCGCGCCGCTGCTGAGCTGAGAAGCCTGGCACGGTGTCCGGATCGACGAGGTCGAATTTCTCCCACGCATTCTTGTTCAAACGCGCGATGGCGGCATCGCGCCCGTCGGAGCCCGCGTGATCCAGGTAGTCCTGCAGCACGAAGGCGTACCCCTTGCGCACCTCGCGCTCGCCGTGGGTGAGTGTGTCGTGGAACAGCCAGACGAACGACTTATTGACGCCGATAAGCGCCAGCGCCGCGGCCACCACGACCATTGCGTACAGCTTCAGTAACGACTTGAGCACGGCTCAGTCCTCCCACGCCGACGGGCTGAACAGATAGCCGCGTCCCCAGATCGTCTTGATCTTGTGCGGCTCGGGCGAGGCATCGCCAAAGCGGCGGCGCAGGCGCGAGATGCCCGAGTCGACGGTACGGTCCAGCCCGTCGAACTCGATGCCGCGCAACTGCTTGAGGATGTCGTCGCGGCTGAGCACGGTGCCGGCGGCGCGCGCCAGGATCAGCAGCAGATTGAACTCCGCCGTCTTGAGGTCGACCGGCTGGCCGCGCCACGTCACGGTGCGGTTGGGCGGCGAGATGGCGAGTTCGCCAAAGACGAGCGTGTCGTCGCGCGGCAGCACCGGCTCGGACGTCGACATGGCCGGCACCGCACGGCGCAGCAGCGCGCGGGCCCGGGCCACGAGCAGGCGCGGCTCGATCGGCTTGAGCACGTAGTCGTCAGCGCCGATCTCCAGGCCCGCCACTTGGTCGTACGTATCCACACGCGCGGTCAGGATCAGCACCGGCACGCGCGAGAACGCGCGGATGCGCCGACACACTTCCATGCCGTCCATGTGCGGCAGCATCAGGTCGAGGATCACCAGCGCCGGCTGGTGTTCGCGCACGGCAGCCACGGCGATGTCGCCGCGGCGCACCACTTCAACTGCAAATTCATAGTTGCCCAGGTATTCGCTAACGAGCTGCGCGAGGCGGTCGTCATCTTCGATCAGCAACACCTTGGTCTTGAGCGGCGCGTCGGTCATCGCGTTCATCGCCCGTACCCCCGTTTCTTCTTGTGTTGGCGCGCAGTGTACGGCGCCGGCCTTGCGAGCGGATGGGGTGGAGAAACTTGCAGACACTCGCGCACAATTGCGCACAACTTCCCGGCAATTTCCAGACAGACGTGCGTGCGGCATCTCGCCAGACTGCGGGCTCTCTCTCAAGAGGTCCAACAAGAGGTCCTACGTGCTCAATCGTCTCTCTCCCCGGTTTTCCGTCGCTTATTTGGCCGTGCTCTCCGGCATGTGGCTGTCTCCGTCTTCGGTGTATGCCGATGAATCGTCGTATTCGCTGTCGCTCAACGCGGGCGTAGCGCCGCGCTACCAGGGCGGCAAGGAGTACACCGTGACGGCCGGCCCGGGCTTCCGGGCAGATTTCGGCAACGGCTGGTTCATCGACCCGACCCAGGGCGGCGCGGGTTATGCCATCCGCTTTTTGAACGGCATGTTCGCTTCGGCCGCGCTGTCGTACGACCCGGGCCGCTCCGACACCAACCGTTACGGCCGCCCCGGCTCGGATCACCTCAAGGGCATGGGCACCGTCAAGGGCTCGCTGCTGGGTGTGATCACGTTGGGCGGCAAGCTGATCGGCGACACCACGGGCAGCGCCACGCTGGAAGTGCCCATCACCAACCGCGAGCGCGGCTGGTCGGGCCACATTGACGTGGCGGCGCCGGTCGTGAGCTGGGGCAGCGACAAGATCACCGTCAGCCCGAGCCTGCATTTCGGCTCGAGCAAATACATGCAGACGTACTTCGGCGTGACACCGCAGCAGTCGGCCAACAGCGGCTTCGCCCAATACAGCGCGGGCAGCGGCCTGCAAGCCGCCACGCTCACGGTGGCCTGGACGCACGAGTTTTCGCGCCACTGGGCGGTGCAGACGGCCTTCGGTACGTCGCGCCTGCTGGGCAACGCGGCCAAGAGCCCGATCGTGCAGAACAAGCAGAGCTACTTTGGCGGCACGGGCGTCGTCTACACGTTCTAATCGGGCCCTCTCAATCAAACGAGGGCATCGAGCCACGCCACGGTTTCGCGCCACCACGGCGCGCCGGACGATGCGCGGAAGAAGCCCATGTGGCCAACGCCCTTTGCGCCCAGCGCTGTGCCGCCCACGTGCCGACGCGTCACGCGCGTGGCGGGAAACTGCGCGACCAGCGCATCGATGGCGTTAGCCGGTGCCAATGGGTCATCGTCGAAGCCCCAGGCGAGCAGCGGAACGGCGAGCCTCGGGTAGCGCGAGGTATCCAGCCCGGTGCGCGACGCGAAGATGTATCCGCGCTGGCGGGCAAAGCGCGCCCAATCACCCAGGATGGCGGCCGGAATCGACATCGGCCCCATGCCGACAGCCGCGAGCGGCAGCATGCCGCCGCGCACACGCGCCACCGCCAAGGGAATCCGCACACGCAGCAGCCATGCGAGTTGCGGACGGGTCAGCGGGCCGTGCCACGGCCACAGCCGCGCATTCGCCAGCGACACCGCCACGTGCACCAACGCATCGGCATGCACGATGTGCGGTGCCAGCCCCGCCAGTTGCCCGCCCGCGCTGTGGCCGAGCACCACCAGCCTGCGGCCGCTGCAGCCCTCGGGAACGAGCGTGTCGTGCACCCATTTCAGCACGGCGTCGATGTCCTGCCGGCCCCAATCGGCAAAGCGCGGTGTGCCCGGGCCCGTCGCGGCCGCCTCGCCAATGCCGCGGTAGTCGAACGTCACCACACGCCAGCCCGCCAGGCACAGCCCCCGCGCAAAGGCCGCATAGAACTGGCGTGGCACGCCCAGCGCCGAGCAGATCACCACCGTGCCGTGCGCGCCCAGCCCAGGGCTGGTGACGGTCACGGGCAGCGTCCAGCCGTCGGCTGTGCGAACGTGGTCGTCGCGGGTGGGAAGGGCATCGGCGGGGTAGTCGATCGGTTCGCGCTGCATGGGCACTCCGCTCGGGGGGTCGGGATGGGCTCAGTATTGGCGCCGCCGCATACGGTCACAATTACGCGGCAGGTAATCGCCGCAGCTACCCGACTCTGCTTCAATAGGTGACATGACGCCCACCAAGCCCGCCTCCGCCTCGTCCATCGACGACACCCTCATGCTTGAAGACGCCCATGCCTCCCATGGCGCCCAAGTGGCGATCGAGCCGCCTGAAGCGGCGCTCTCGCGCTTCCCGCAGTTGCTGCGCTTCTGGCGCACGCGGCGCGGCTATAGCCAGCTGGCGCTGGCCCTGGCAGCGGGTGTGTCACAACGGCACGTGAGCTTTCTGGAATCGGCCCGCGCAGCGCCCAGCCGGAACATGATCCTGCAACTGGCCGAGGAGCTGAACGTGCCGCTGCGCCATCGCAACCAGATGCTGCTGGCGGCCGGTTTCGCGCCCGCCTATTCCGAGCAGGGCCTCGCCACGCCGGCCGATGAGGCCTCGCCGATGATGCAGGCGGTGCGCCACGCGGTGAAGCTGATCCTTGATAAGCAGGCGCCGTATCCGGCCATCGTGCTCGACCGCTTCTGGCATGTGCTCGACGCCAATGCCGCGCATCGCCGCCTGATGCGCTGGGCCATCGGCGACGACCGATCCGAAGGCGCACCGGGCGCCGTCAACATGATGAAACTGGTATTCGACCCGACCGCGCTGTGGTCGGCCATCGCCAACCGCGATGTCGTCGGCCGCTACCTGGCCCGGCGCGTGCGGCAGGAACTGGCGCTGCAGGCCATCGACCCGGCGACGCAGCGGCTGCTGCACGACATCCGCGCGATGCAGCCGGCGCTGTTCGATGCGGCCGATGCGCCGGCAGCCCACGCTGCGCCCGCGCAGGATGCCGGGGATCCGCCGCCCTTCCTGCCCATCTCACTGCAGCGCGACGGCGTGACGATCTCGCTGTTCTCCACGCTCACCACGCTGGGCACCCCGCGCGATGCGGGGCTGCAGGAGATGCGCATCGAATGCTTTTATCCGGCGGACGAGGCGTCGCGGCGGGCGCTGGAGCGTATTACGCTGTAAGTTGCACCCGATTGCAACGAGAATCATTCTCATCTATATTGGCCGGTCGATTTGCCTCCGTCCGGCGGCCCTTGCGCTGCCTTGTGCTTCATGACCGACCTGTCCCATCCCCCGCTTTCGGCCGAGCCCGCCGCCAATCCGGGCGCCAACGCGCGCCCCGCGAAGGCCAAGGCTGAACATCCCGCCAATCGCCGCGCCACGATCGTCCGCTGGCTGCGCAAGACGCACGGCTGGTTCGGGCTGTGGGGCGCGGTGATGGGTCTGATCTTCGGTGTGTCGGGCATCTGGCTCAATCACCGCGCGGTATTGAAGCTGCCCGTGGCGCAACAGCGCACCAATACGCAGATCGCCCTGCCCGACCCCGTGCCTGCCACGCCTGAAGCGATGGGTGCCTGGCTGCAGCAGATGCTGAACATTCCGGAGCCCGCCACCCGCACGCGCGTGGAAAAAGCCAAGCCGGTCGCCTGGGCCGAGCGCCCTACCAAGAGTGAAGGCGCCCCGGACGAGAAGAACGCTGGCGCGCCGCGCGAACGCGCCGCCAAGCCGCTCATGCAGCCCGAGCAATGGACCTTCAACTTCGGCAGCGCGACCACGCAAATCCAGGCTGAATACTGGGCCGGCAACCGCTCGGTATCGATCCGCCAGACTGACAACGGCTTCCTCGGCACGCTGATGAGCCTGCACAAGGGTGTCGGCATGACGGTGCCGTGGATTCTGCTGGTGGATACGCTGGCCGGCTGCCTGATCTTCCTATCGATCTCGGGCCTGTGGCTGTGGGTGATGACCACCAAGCGCCGCACGGTCGGCTGGACGATCTTCGGGTTGGGGAGTCTGCTGGCGATCGGGCTGGCGATCTCGCGGCTTTGAGTGCCGCATGTGTGGTGGATGGCGCCCGCGTGGCGCCATTTTTTTCGCCTTCGCGGCTTCGTTGCCGTCGCTTACGGGCGGTCGACGCTGCGCTCGGTGAGCAGCCGCTGGATTGCCCGCATGCGCGAGCGCACCATCTCATCGCGGCGTTGCGCAACGCAGGTCATCAAGATTTCGATGACGGTCAGGTGCACCAGATACGCCTCGGTGCCGACCCGCATCACCGCATCTTCCGGCACGTCCACCGTCAGCGCGATCTGCGCGCGCTCGGCCAGCGGTGTGCCGGCCTGGGTGATGGCGATCACGCATGCACCCTGCTCCGCCGCATAGGCGATCGACTCGAGCAGATACGGCATGCGCCCCACGTGCGAGAACGCCACCACGACATCGGACGCGCCCAGCATGGCGGCCGACACGAGCTGCAGATGCGCATCAAAGTAAGCATTGGATGCCAGCCCCAGCCGCATCAGCCGCGCCTGCATGTCGTTCGCCATGAACGATGAGGCCGCACCGGCCGCATAGCAATCGACGCGGCGCGCGCGGGCGATGCGTTCGGCGGCGGCGTCGACTTGTGTGGTGGACAGCGATTCACGCAGCTTGGCCAGCGCACGCGTGGCGCCATCAATGACCTTGCTGGCGACCAGCGCCGGCGGATCCGCCCGGCCGACATGGCCCGGCAGCGTCGGCTGCGCGTGCGCCAGTTCAGCGGCCAGCGTGGCCTTGAACTCGCGCAATCCTTCAAAGCCGAGCGCCTGGCACATCCGCACAATGGTCGGCATCGACACGCCGGCGCGCACGGCCAGCGTCTCGACGGATTGTTCGAGCGACAGCTCCGGCGCTTCCAGAATCAACCGCGCCACGCCCTGCTGCGCCGGCGAGAGCGCGGGCAGCTTGTCACGCAGGGCGTTGAGCAGGGGAACGGAGAACGAGGGCATGAGTACGTGGGCGGCAAACGGAAATCAGCGTCGCCAGTGTAGCGGCAGCCCTGCACCACGCCGCCTGCCCGAGGGAAAACCCCCAAGAATCTGTAAGCCAGCGGTTTACGCTCAATGCCCCTTCAGCGGGCAACGCCCCACCCGGCGCGACGTGTGCGGCGCTTTGCCGGTGCATGCGTAACTTCAACCCTTACAGCGCAGACTTGCCTGAGAGTCGGCCCCCGAGCCAGGCCGGAAATCCCATTCCGGCCGACACAACAGTCGTCACGACAACAAGGGAGCCACATGACCATTTCGATCCGTTCCATTCCGCTATCGGCCGTTGCACTGTCGGCGCTGCTTGCCTGCGGCGCGGCGCACGCCCAATCGAGCGTCACGCTGTACGGCGTGATGGAAACCGGCCTGCGCTACAGCACCAACAACGACGCCGACGGCCACGGCAAGGCCGAGATGGCGGGCGGTTACTACAGCGGCAGCCGCTTCGGCATTCGCGGCTCGGAAGACCTGGGCAACGGACTGAAGGCCGTGTTCCACCTGGTCAGCGGTTTTGCGCCGGACACGGGCGTGGGCTCCACCAACGACATGGGCCTGGGCGGCTACAAACCCACCACGCCCGCAACGTCGCGCCTGTTCGGGCGCCAGGCGTATGTCGGCTTGGAAGGCGGATTCGGCTCGCTGACGTTCGGCCGGCAAGAGAACCTCGTCTTCAACACGGCCGGCCAGTACGACGCGCTCTCCATTGGCAACCTCGGCGCAACGGCGTGGCACGTGACCGCCACCGGCGTGCGCATCGACAACTCGGTCAAGTACGTGGGTGATTTCAACGGCTGGCGCCCGGGCGTGATGGTTGGCATGGGCGAGCAGGCGGGCGCGTTCTCCGCAGGCAACTACAGCGCGCTGTCACTCAACTACGCCAGCGGCCCGTTCGCCTTCGGCGGCGCGTGGGAGCAGCAAAAAGACCTGCAATCGGTCGGCACCCGCACGTGGACGACCGGCGGCAGCGTGCAGGTCGGTCCCGCCAAACTGATGCTCGGCTACATCAACTACCGCGACGGCACACCGACCAAGAACGACCTGATCCTGGGCGGCGTGAAATACGACTTCAGCGGCCAGTACAACCTGGTGGTGGGCGGCATGGCCACACGCCAGCGCGACCCCGACGGCCTGCGCTACACCGCATACGCGATCATGAATTACGTGGTCAGCAAGCGCACGTGGCTGTACGTCGGCATGGACTACACCCACCAGAAAGACGCCGGCACCGTGCTCGCAGCCGCGCTACCCAAAGCCTCGCAGACCGGCGTCATGGTCGGCATGCGCCACGGCTTCTAAAACGAAGACACGGCCTGGGCGCCAAGACGTGCGCCCAGACGGTTTGGCCTTTGACTTTCCCTGCCCTAGATGGCGCCTTGAATTTCTGTAAGCGGGCGGAAAAAAGAAGGAGGCCTGTCTGAGCGAAGCGAGTTTGCCTCCTTCTCCGCACGGTTACAGAAATTCAAGGAGGGGGTCGCCATCTCGGGCGCGCCTTTCTTTGCTTACTTTCTTTGGCAAGACAAAGAAAGTGAGTCGGCCCCGGCAGGGGACGAAACAGCAGCAAACCACCAACGCCCTTACGCTGGCGCCGCGGCAGGTGGTTCATTGGAAGCCGACGCCCCTTTCTCCTGCCCACCCCGCGTCATCCACTCCTCCAACGCCGCAGAAGTCCGCAACACCGTCCCCGGCGCCGCCAGCGGCACGTGCGCCTTGTCGAACGCATCCTTGAGCACCACATTGAAAGCCCGCAGCACGTCAGCCTGCTTCTGCGGACGCGTCTTGAACCGCCCCTTGACGATCATCGCGCCACCTTCAAAGCGGTCCAGCCCGAAAATCTCCGCACCGCCGAGCAGCGTGTAAGCAAAGCGCGGCTCACCCGCAATCCGGTCAGCCGCCGTGCGCACGAGATCGATCGCCTGCTGCGGCTCTGCCTCCATCGACACGCGCACTTCAAAATCGGCAAACGAGTAATCGCGCGAGAGATTGCGCACGGTCTTGATCTGGCTGAACGGAATCGACAGCACCGCCCCCGTGCCATCGCGCAGCCGCACCGTGCGGATGGTCAGGTTAATGACGGAGCCCGTGGCCACCCCCACGTCCACCGTATCGCCCACGCTGATGGTGTCTTCCATCAGGATGAAGATGCCGGTGATGAAATCCTGCGCCAGCGACTGCGCACCAAAGCCCACCGCCAGGCCGATCACGCCGGCGCCGGCCACCAGCGGCGTCACGTTGACGCCCAGGTTGGCCAGCACGCCAATGCTGGCCGTCACCACCAGCGTCACCTTCAGGCCATTGCGCAGCAGCGGCAGGATGGTCAGCGCACGCGTACTGGGCTGCGCCCGCGCCGACGCCGGCGACAGCGCCCGCAGGATCGCCGTGTCGAGCAGGATCCAGACGAGCCAGGTCGCAAAGACGGTGCCGATCAAGCCCACCATGGCATCGGCGATGCGCTTGCCGTTGACGGAGCTATGCGCAACCTCCACCAGCGTGTGGCCCCACACGCGCAGCACCAGTTCCAGGAAGGCGATCCAGATGACGAGCTTGATCAGCGCGCCAACGAAATGCTTGAGCCTCTCCACGTAAGGCGAACTGCGCGCCAGACGCAGTTGCGAGCGCCAGTTCGCGCGGGGCCGGACCAGCGCCGACAGAAAGAACGCCGCCACCAGCAGCAGCGACGTCATCACCGCGCGGCGCGCAACGGCGTCAACGTTGTCGGGCGTCGTCAGCGTGGCCACGACGGTGGCGCTCGCCAGCACCACCACCGGCACCGGCCAGAACGCAGCCAGCAGACGGCGGACCTGGTTGCCCGCGTGTTCGCCGCTGCGCAGTTCCAACGGGCGATTGGCGATCAACTGCCCGATCGGCCGGCGCGCCCACAACGCGCCCACCGCCAGCATCAATGACGCCACCACGTTGCACACCGTGGCCAACAGCAGACTGAGCGAGCCGCCCAGCACCAACGCAACGCGCGGATCGACCAGCGCATCGCCGCAAGCACCCAGACTGGCCGTCAGAAAGATTGGCCACATACCGTGCTTGAACAGATATTCCACTGCCACGCGCCGGTGTGCGCTGCCGGAAAAGAGCGAGAACAGCATCGCCACGCCCGCCGTGATGATCGCGCCCCATACGATGGCGTAGGCCAGCACCAGCGCCAGGACAAAGCCGGGCGAGGCATCGCGCTCCAGCCGCATGATGACGGCAAAGGAGATGGCCCATGGGCCGATCTTGCGCAGCGCGTCGATCAACAGAGCGCGCGTGGTCGGATGCGGCCCGAAGCCCGCGGTGAGGCCAAACACACGGCGGATCAACCAGCCCAGGCCGAGCAGGCCACCGGCAATGGCGGCCCAGATGCCAACCGTGCTGGCAAAGTCGGCGGCCAGCGGCATGCGTTTGTCGGGCGAGAAAAGCAGGCTCGCATTGCCGCTGGCGGCCTCGATGCGGCGCAGCCAGTAGCGCGGCGCCCCGGCTTCCACATCGGCCTGCAGCGAACCGTTCTCGATGAGCGACGCCACCGCACCCAACAGACCGGGCGCCTGTTCGGCCTGCACCTTCTGCTGCGCGCTCATACCGTCGCGCAACTGTTTCAGTTCATTGACGAGGGCCGTGCGCTGCTGGTCGTTGTTGAGCAGCATGATGACGGTGTCGAGCGACTGGCGCGTCTGCGCGGGGTCCGCTGCCAGCGCCGATGCGCTGGCGGTGGAGGTTGGCAGCCCGGCCAGCTTGGAAAACGACACCGGGGCTGCGTCGGCCAGGTTGGCGACGCACGCCATCAGCAAAAGCAGTACCGATGCGAGCGGCCACAGTCGCCGCGTCAGGAAGAGAGAATGAGTACGCATGACAGGAAAAGCGATCGTCCAGACATCGACCACGGCACGATACGCGAATTCCCCGGGCGCACAACCTCAGCGCTTGGCGCCCGGTGGCAGCGGCGCCCGCTGCCAGAGCCAGGCGGCCGTGCCGAGCGCACATGCCATGCATGCCATCACCAGGGCCACCACCCCGGGCCAGCCCCACGGTGCGTAGAGCTTGCCGCCTGTCGTGCCGATCAGGCTGGAGCCCAGGTAATACGCGAGCAGATACAGCGCAGCAGCTTGCCCCTTGGCACGCTGCGCACGGCGCCCAACCCAGCCGCTGGCGACCGCGTGCGCGCCGAAAAAGCCGAAGGTCAGCAACGCGATGCCGCCAATCACCAGCGCCAGCGGCCTCGCCAAGGTCAGCAGCACGCCAGCCGACATCAGCACCGTGCCCGCCAGCAGCATGCGGCCCCGGCCATGGCGATCCGCCAATCGGCCAAACCATGCGGAAGCGCCAATGCCCAGCAGGTACACCATGAAGATGCCGCCCACCGCTGTCTGGCTGAGGGCGTACGGCGCGTCGAGCAAGTGGAAGCTCGCGTAGTTGTAAATGGTGACGAAGCCGCCCATCAGCAGAAAGCCCATGGCGAACAGCGCGCGCAGGCCGGGCTCGCGCAGATGCGCGCCCAGCGTGTCGAACAGATCGCCCAGCGCCACACCTTTGCGCGGCACAAAACGCCGCGACGGCGGTAGCAGCCACAGAAAGGCCAGCGCCGCCAGCAAACCCAATGTGCCGGTAAAACCCATGGCGGCACGCCAGCCGAAGTGGTCGGCCACGGCGCCGGTCAGCACACGCCCGGCCATGCCGCCGAAGGCCGTCCCGCCGATGTACAGGCCCATCGCCATGCCGAGCCCTTGCGGATGCACCTCTTCGGCCAGATACGCCATCGCCACCGCCGGCACGCCGCCCAGCACCACGCCGAGCAATGCCCGCGTGACCAGCAACCCGTGCCAGCCCGGCAGCACCGCCGCCGCCAGCGTGAGCGCCGACGACAGCACCAGCGACACGCCCATCAGCGTCTTGCGATGGATCGACTCCGACAGCAGGCCTGCAAACAGAATCGCAAACGCGAGCAGCAACGTGGACACCGACAGCACGAGGCTCGTCTGCGCGGGCGTGAGGCCAAAGTCGTGCGCCAGCATCGGCATGAGCGGCTGCACGCAATACAGCAGCGAGAACGTGGAGAAGCCCGCCGCGAACAGTGCCAGGTTGGCACGCAGATAGCCGGGATGGCCGCGGAGCAGCCAGCGCGAAGGATCAGCGGGTTCGATGGCGGGCGGGGAAGAAAGCGGAGCGTTCACGGCGGGCGGGTTGAAACAAGCGCAGGGGCAAGCGCCTATTATCGTTCGCAGGTACTGTTCCCGCTGCGCTGCGGCATTGCTCTTGCTGCGCAGCCCCCACCACGTTTATCCGCCCGACCATGGAAACCACGCTCTACTACTGGCCCGAAATCCAGGGCCGCGGCGAATTCGTCCGGCTGGCGCTGGAGCAGGCCGCCGTGCCGTATACCGACCTCGGCCGCGAAGATGAATCCGCCATCGAAGCGTTTCTCGACGATGCCGGCATTCCGACGCCGCCGTTCGCGCCGCCGTTCCTGCTGGCCGGCCAGTTGGTGATCGCGCAGACGGCCAACATCCTGCTCTACCTTGGTCAGCATTACGGCCTGGCTCCGCACGACGAAGCCGGCGGCCTGTGGACGCACGGCCTGCAACTGACGATTGCCGATTTCGTGGTGGAGATTCATGACACGCACCACCCCATCGCGTCGTGCGAGTACTACGAAGACCAGCGGCCCGAAGCAAAGCGCCGAACACAGGATTTTTTGGACAATCGCGCGCCCAAGTTCCTGCATTACTTCGAGCGCGTGCTCGACCGCAATCCCGCTGGCCCGACATGGGCCGTGCGCGATGCACTGACATATGTGGATTTGTCGCTGTTCCAGATCGTGGCGGGACTGCGTTACGCGTTTCCGCGCCACATGCAGCGATATGAGCGCGAGCTGCCGCATCTGGCGGCGTTGCATGATCGCGTGGCCGCGCAGCCGAACATCGCGGCGTATCTGGAATCGCCGCGGCGCATTCCGTTCAACACGATGGGCATCTTCCGCCACTACCCCGAGCTCGATGCGCTGAAATGACAAAACCCGGCACAGGCCGGGTTCGCATGGAGGTTCAATCGTTCAGGCCGCTAACGGCGTATCGGGCAACCGGCGGCGAATGTCTTCCAACGCCGCGGGCCAGCTTTCGATGGCCGCCAAGTCGTGGATGTCCTGCAGATCGATCAGCAAATCCACCACCTGATCGTCGTCGACATTCACGCCGGAGCAGCGCAGCGCACACGCGAGCGGATCGTCGCTCGGCACACGCAGCAGGCTCACGCCCAGGCGCTCGATGGCGCTGCAATAGAATGCATCGTCGATGAGAATGCCGACGCCGCATCGGCGGTTATCGAGGCCGCGGTAGCGCGGCTCGCCGTCGGCGTCTTCAGAGCGGCATTGCTGTGCGAGCAGGTGCGTGCGCACGCGTTCAAAAATGTCCTCGATGGCGAGGAACGTCCCCTTCCCTTTCATGGCGTCACCTTCTTTAGGGTGATCTGTGACCGGCCGGTCGGTCAGAATGTATCGACGAGAGCGCCGCTCAGGCCGAATTGGCGTGCGATCGACTGCAGGCGCTCCTTCCACTCCCACGTGCCGAACACGTCATGCGCGTTCTGCAGCTTGGAGAGCAGCTCGACGGTGTCGCGGTCGTCCACGTCGATGCGTGCGCGCTTGAGCGCACGGCGCAAAGCGATGACACCAGCGTCCATGTAACGCGGAATCTCGTTGGTGGGCTTGAGGATGTAGCGCACCGGCACGCTTTCCATCGACGTGGTGTAGTCGCGCACGCCGATCAGGTTGCCGATCGGGCAGCAACGGCCGCCCTGGCCGTGGTACGCAGCGCCGCCGCGCGGCAGGATGGCAGCGCCGCCCTGACCGAACAGATGACGGACTGCGCCGTCGTAGATTTCTTGCTTGCTGAGATATTGCGTCTTCATGTTCTTTCCCCTGACCCCAGATTGCAGGCGTCGCCGATTCGATTCACTTCCGACTTCCGGCCTGACGTTGCGTCCGACGTCGCACAATCTGCCATCCGTGCGATCTATCTTGATTCAGGATGCACCAGAACCATGGGCCGAAAAAGGACCGGAATGTAAGTCATTTTTACCGTTTGCTTTTTGGCAACGGATTGCCCGCAAAGGTGCGTCAGTCAACGCTTTACAGGTGCTCCAGACACCACGCGATCGGGCCGTTTTGGCATGCCCTGATGCGCGTTCGCAACAGCATGTGCGCATGACTGCGCGCACGTGGCGCATGCGTCGTAGGCGCGGCGCTTACATCCCGATGATCTGGTCTGCGTGGCCGAGGCAGAAGCCACGTCGGTCATGATGCTCACAGGTGGGCATCACCTCGTAGCCGGCGGCGCGCAGCAATACCGCGCGCGCGGCGACTTCCACCGGGGGCAGGGGCTGCCCCGAGTCTTCATCGCGCACCAGCCGGCCCAGTTGGGCAAACGGCTGGCGCAGCAGATGGTCCAGATCCAGCGAACCGCAGTACCGCATCACATCACCTTCTTTCAAAATGGCGGCGGCACCGCGGTGCGCCGTTACATCGATTCGTCCACCAGTTCAGGGCACGCAACAACCGTCCGGCGCACACGCGCATAGGCGGCACGCTGGGCCCAGATCGCATCGGTCAGGGCCGCGATGAGTGCGTCGCGGGGCAGGCTTTGCGGTGCCACGCCGAACTGCGCCTCCACGGTACGTAGAGCCTCCGTCACTTCGCTTCGCCATCGGGCGTCGAGTCGCTGGGTCATGTTGTTCTCGTTGGGTCGGTTCTGGCGCGGTGGGCGGCGGGCTTGTGCCCACTCTGGCCGCGCTGGGAAGGGATTGGCGGAATGGGTTCCGCTCTTGTTTGTGAAGAACGGCACACGATGCCGAAACTTGATTGCCGCGGCGGGGGGTAAACCGGCGGCCGCGCCATGCTCCGGCGACACCCTGCGCCACTCCGCCAAACGGGCTCCCCCATTCGCGCAGCAACTTCGGCGGGTGCCCGTGGCCCAATCGGTTCTGCAACCGCCACCGAGCCACCGATGAAGATGGAGCGTCACGTGTCCCGACTGTCTTTCCTGCGCCGTGCCGTGCTGACCCTTGCCTGCGCGCTGGCCGTGCCCGCCGTTGCGACGGCCGGAGCGCCCGACCCGCGTCAATACATGCATGGCATCGGCGCAGTGCCTGGCACCACGGCCAACACTTTCAACGTGTTCTTCAGTGCCTCGGGCCTGCCCCCGCGCGGCGCCGATCGCAGTGGCAGCTGGCCGCACGATGTCTATGTCGCGCAATGGCATGCCGACACGGGCGTGCTCGACGCCCCGCGCATCTTCATTCAGAAGCCCGAAGCGCAGGAGCCGGTGACGGTGGCCCGCAATCGCGCGGGCCAGGTGATGGTGTCGTTTGAAGACGGCTGGAATGCGCCGGAAAACGTCAACCAGCGCTTCGGCATCTACGACACCGCGCTGCGGCCCATCAAGCCGTATCCGCAACTGGTGGAGTCCGGCGGGCACTCGGGCCACATCACGGCCGTGGGCGACCGTTTCGTGGTGTTCTATTCCGACGGCTGGATCACCGGCGGCGGCGTCGACAACCTCGGCAGCGGTAACGGTGTCTACCTGAAGGTCTACGACGGGCGCGGCCGTCGCCTGCACAACGTCGATGTTGCCGATGGCCGGCGCGAATGGTGGCCCATGGTGGCGGGCGGCAGCACCAATGCGCTGCTGGCCTGGCAGCAGTTCGTGCCAGGCCAGACGGAGGCCAATCTGAAGATCGCCGTCTTTGATCCGGTCAGCGGACGCGTAACGGGCGAGCAGCTTCTGCACAAGCATCTGCAGTACTACACCTACAGCGTCACGTGGATGCCGGCGATCGAGCGGTTCCTGCTGGTGGGCGTGGCCAAGGGTAACGGTTTTGCCGATTTGATCGACACAACGGGCAAGGTGCGCGCGTCCATTACGTGCATGCCGGCAACCGTGCGCGAAGCGGGCATCACCGTGAACCAAAACACCGCTTATACGCCCGCCGCTGATGGCCGCCTGCTGCAACTGCAGGCGGGGCCGGATTCGCTCACGCTATCCGCCACGCTGCTGAACACCGACGGCAAGCGCGTGCAATGGCGCCCGGTGGGCAGCACCGGTTTGCTGCGCACGTCGGGCGCAATCGACTGGATGTCGCTGACGGAAAAGGGGCTGGAGCAGTTGCACTTCGACCCCACCAAGACGCGGCCGGCCAACGCGGTTGACCAGTGCCGCTAGCGCGACAGGCTCAGGCGTCGGTAACAAGCACGCGCAGGCGTACGAGACCATCCCACTTGGCGTGGATGGCATCGGCAATGCGGGCGATTTCGGCAGCCAGTGCCGGCGGCAGGACCAGGTCGACCTCCACCGCGCCGTCGACGTAGTGCAGCACGCAGTGGCGCGCATCCAGCGGCGTGCCGGGCGGCAGCAGTTGTGCCAGCACGGCATGCAGCGCATCGCGGTCGGGTAGCGGCACGGGGTCGGTCGCAATGTGCTCGCGCGGGTCGACGTGAATCTGCACGTCGAGCACGGCCATGGCCGTATGCGCCGTCAGCACGTTGGTGCGAGCCCGCACGGCAATCGCATGGCCCTCGCTCACGGAGACACGCGGGTCGACCTCGATATGCGCATCCACCAATGCCTGGTCGCCTGTCACACGCGTACGCAGATCGTGCACGTTGATCACGCCCGGCGTGGCTTCCAGGCTGGCGCGAATCGCCTCCACCTGGGCGGGCGGCAAGGCCCGGTCCATCAGGTCATTGAGCGCCTCCCAACCAAAGCGCACGCCCACACGGCCAATCATTAGCCCGACGACGCAGGCGGCCACCGGGTCGAGCCAGTGATAGCCCATCAGGTTGCCCGCCACGCCGATTGCCGCCACCAACGACGACACCGCATCGGAACGCGCATGCCACGCATTTGCAATCAGCATGCGTGAGTTGATGCGCTTGGCAACGGCCAGCATGTAACGGAAAAGCCCCTCTTTGGCCGCCAGCGCGATCAGCGCCACCACCAGCGCCAGACCGTGCACCGGCGCCGGCCCCTGCGGCGAGCGCAGGCTCTCCACGGCGGCCCAGATCATGCCCGCGCCCGCCCCGATCAGCAGCAGCCCGAGCCCCAGCGACGCGGCGTTCTCATAGCGCGCGTGGCCGTATTGGTGGTCTTCGTCCGGCCCCTTGTGGCTATTGCGGTTGGCAATGAAAACAATGCCATCGGCGATCAGGTCGGACAGCGTATGCAGCCCGTCGGCCACCAGACCCTGCGAATGCGACCACAACCCCGCCGCAATCTGCCCCGCCGAGAGCAGGCAATTGACGCCTGCACTCACCAAGGTTGAGCGTTCGGCGCTCTGCTGGCGCGCGGCCGCTGAAGGTGCTGTCGAGGATGTTGGCGTCATGGGAAATCGGTGCGATCAAGCGTGCGAGGCAATCGCGAGCATTGTGCCACGCAGCGGCGCACCGCCCTGGTCCGAAATCATGGCTGCGATGACAACACGCAGCCACAAATCTGCACCAGAAAAGCGCAGATCGGGGTGTGCGAATAGGACTTTTCCGATGTTCCGCCCTGGAGGCTTCGGCGATTCTCAGCAATGCGGCAAACACGTTGCCGCACGTTACACGCTCGGAGACACGTCGACATGCAGACCCAAGTCCAACTCGTCATTGCAGATGATCACCCTGGCGTGGTGGCGGCCCTGCGACGCCTCGTCTCGGCGGTCGACGGTTTCGAGGTCGTGGGTGAAGCCACCAACGCCGATGAGCTGCTCGCCGTGCTTGGCCGCGTGCGCTGCGACCTCGTCATCACCGACTACGCCATGCCCGGCAGCCGTTATGGCGACGGCATCATCCTGCTCGAATTCCTCGTGCGCCGTCACCCGGACCTGCGCGTGATGGTGCTCACGATGCTCGAGACCCGTGCGTTGATGAGCAACATCCTGCGCGCGGGCATCAAGGTCATCGTGAGCAAATCCGACGAGCCGCAGCACATCCTCGAAGGCATGCACGCAGCGGTGGCTGGTCGCATCTATCTCTCGCCGCTGCTCAATGCCAAGCTGCTTTGCCGCAACGGCGAGCCGCAGCCCGCCGAGGACGACCCCGTCACCAAGCTCGGCAAGCGCGAGCTGGAAGTGCTGCGCATGTACGTGACCGGCAAGACGGTCAGCGAGATCGCCGTGCAGCTCAACCGCAGCGTCAAGACCATCAGCTCGCAGAAGCAGACGGCCATGCGCAAGCTCGAGCTTGGCACCGAGGCAGCGCTGTTCGACTTTGCCGTGCGCCACGGACTGCTTGGCAGCGGTGAGGCTTGAGACGATGGCCCCCGCCACACGCTCGACCTTTGCCCGCCTGCGCCTCGGTATCGGCGCAGGGTTGCTTGCTTGCGCGGTCGCGCTGGGCTGGGCGAGTGGCACGCGCGATGCCGACGCGGAGGATGCTGCGCAGGCCGTTCAGCGCCTCACACAGTTTCCATCCAAGGTGACCGTGGGCGTCATCAGCGATGCCATGGCGCCGCTGGAAGGCGTCGAAGCCGACCGGCTCAGCGGCTTCTCCGGCGATCTGCTCATGCATCTGATTCCGCAGGATCAGGTACGCGTCATCCCGCACGTCTTCGCGCGGCGTGACGACCTGCTCAAGGCGGCTTGCCGGGGCGAGGTCGACATCATCATGAGCGTGGCACCACGCTCGCAATACGACGAGTGCCTCATCTATTCGGCGCCATACTTGGAACGCCCCACCGCTGTGGTCGCACGCGTCGACAACACACAGGTCGCGCAGAATCCTTTCGCTGCTGGCATGCGCATCGCCGTCGAGCAAGGCTCTTCGCTCGAAGAAGAGCTGGCGGGGCAATATCCCAGCATCCGGCTCATCAGCACCCCCACGGCGGCCGACGCTCTCGACGCCGTGCTGCATGACTTGGCAGACGCTTACGTGGGCGTGACCTATCCGACGCGTGAGTTGATGTCGCAGCCGCGCTACCGGCGGCTGTCGATCGTGCAGCTTGTGAACCAACAGGTCGATGCATTGCACTTTGCAGCGCCGCGCGCCCAGGCGATGTTGATCCGCTATCTGGACCGCCATCTTGCCCAGTTGCCCGACGCCACGATGAGCGAGCTGCGCGCGCGGTGGATCACGCAAGGGGGCGGGTGGTCCGTGGGCCTGCAGTTGTCGGACGACGAGCGGGCCATGCTGGCGTCGCTGCCGCCGCTGCGCTACGCCGCCGACCCCGACTACATGCCGTACACCTTCAACGGATCGGGCGGCGGGATGCTCGGCATCTTTCCCGAATACCAGAACTTCCTGTCACGTACGCTCGGACTGCGCTTCGAACGCGTGACGGTGCGCGACTGGGCCGACGCGCTCGCCAAGGCGCGCAGCGGCCAGATCGACATCCTGCTGGGCATGTCCGACCAGGATTCCCGCCCGCCCGGCTTTACGCTCACGCAGCCGATCGACGCCACGCCGATGGTGATCGTCGGGCGCAGCGACGCGCTCACGGTGGCGGCGCTGCCCGAACTTTCCGGCAAGACGGTCGCGCTGCCCGCGAGCGATACGCTGACCACCCTGCTGCACGAAAACGTGCCGAAGATCCGCATCCTGCCCGCCGGGTCCGTCAACGACGCGTTGTCCATGGTGGCGGCGGGCGAGGCCAATTTCACTATCGTCAATCTGCCGGTGGCCGACGCGCTGATCCGCCACCACTTTCCGGGCGAACTGAAGGTCACGGGCTCAGCCAACACGATCGAGAGCCTTGGCGTGGGCGTGTCGGCGCGGTATGCAGCGCTGGTGCCGCTCATCAATCGCGCGCTCTTTGCCATGCCAGAAGGTGAGCAGGTGAGCATCCGCAACAAGTGGCTGTCGGTCAGCTACCAGCTCGGTCCATCGGCGTCGGCGGTGCTCGGCAAGTTTGGTCCGGTTGCCGCGCTGGTGCTGGCGGCGCTCGTGGCGCTATTCATCAAGCAGATGCAACTGCGCCGCGAAAACCATCAGCGCCGCCGCGCCGAAGAAACCCTTGCCCGCCAGTTGAGCTTTCAGCGCGCGCTGATGGAAGCCGTGCCGTTCCCGCTCGTCGCCAAAGACGCCGCGCAACGTTACGTTGCCGTGAATGCGGCGTTCTGCAACATGTTTGGCCAAACACGCGCGTCGCTGCTCGGGCGCACGCCGCAGGAGCTGGGGCTGTATTCGGTCAGCAATACGTTGCCGCTGTCCGATATCAACCAACGCGCGGTGGAGATCAGCGAAAGCACGCGCGAAGAACTCGTCATCGACACGCCAGACGGGCAATCACGCAACGTGCTGTACTGGATCGAGCCGTTCCATCTGCCGGATGGGCAACCTGCGGGCACCGTCGCCTCGCTGGTCGACATCAGTGAGATCCGCGAAGCGCAGGCGCGGGCCGAACGCCTTGAGCAGCGCCTGCGCGAAGTCAATGAATCGCTGCCGGCGCTCGTCTATCAGTTCGAGCTGCGGACAGGCCAAGCAGCGGGACGCATGACCTACGTGGCTGGCAAGGCGCACGAAACGCTGGGCGTCGAGCCCGAGGATTTGCTGGGTTACCTGTCAACGCCCGAGCTGCTTATTTTCCAGGACGACCGGGAACGCATTCTCGAGAGCGTGCTGACCTCCGCGCGAGAGCTGACGCCGTTCGATCAGCGCTTTCGCCATGTCAGCCCAGACGGTTCGGTGCGCTGGCTGCACGCGCGCTCGATTCCGCACCGCGAAGCTGACGGCCGCACGGTCTGGAACGGTTACCTGAGCGATGTCACCACGGAGCGCGAGCAGGCCGATGCGCTGGAAGCTGCCAAGAACGCAGCGGAATCGGCGTTGCACGCGAAAGACCGTTTCCTGGCCATGATGAGCCACGAAATCCGCACGCCCATGAACGGCGTGCTCGGGCTGGTCGAGCTGCTGCAGCAGACGAAGCTCGAAGGCGAGCAGAAACAGATGGTCTCGATGGTGCAGGATTCGGGGCGCGCCCTGCTGCACATCCTCGATGACATCCTCGATTACGCAAAGGTCGAGGCCGGCCGGCTGGACATCTCGCCGTCGCCCACAGACTTGCGCGAGGTCTTTGACGGCACGGTCGGCCTGCTGGCAAGCCGCGCCCACGAGAAGGCGCTCGCCGTGCACGTGGACGTGGCCGCCAACGTACCGGCCAGCGTCTCGGTCGACAGCATTCGTCTACGGCAAATCCTGTTCAACCTGCTTTCCAACGCCATCAAGTTCACCGATGCGGGCAGCGTGCAGCTTTCGGCAGAATGCACGCGCGTGACGGACGACACGGCGCACCTCGCCATCTGCGTCTCCGATACGGGCATCGGCATCTCGCCGGAGGTTCAGGCCACGCTGTTTGCGCCGTTCGTGCAGGCCGAGCGCTCGACCACGCGGCGCTACGGCGGCACCGGCTTGGGCCTGGCGATTTCTCGCCAGCTTGCCGGCCTGATGGGCGGCAAGCTCGTCATGGAGAGTGTTCCCGGGCACGGCACGGCGGTCACGCTGCATTTAGCCGTGCCGATGCTTAAGGCGCGGTATGCGTTGCCGCAACTGGCGGGCTGCAGCGTTGCCATTGTTGTGGATGACCCGGCCGTGCGGCACAGCCTCACGCAATTCGCGATCGCGGCCGGGCTGCAAGCGGGCCCCGCCGCCAACGCCGACATCCTCTTGAGCTCGACCGCCCAGGCGGATGCGCGCGCCATCCGCATCACCCCGGAAGCGTGTTATTCCGGATCCGGCAACACGCTGAGCATCAATCCGCTGAACTGGCACGCATTTGTGCAGGCGTGCGAGCGCGCGCTCCCCCCATCTGATCATGTGCAGGCGGCCAGAGCCGCTGCACATGCGCTGCCGGCCGCAACACCCTGTGATGCGCCGGGCGCGCACATCCTCGTGGCGGAAGACCATCCGATCAACCGGGAGCTGATCGCCAAGCAGCTCCGCCTGCTGGGTTATCGGGTCACGCTGGCCGAAGATGGCGTCGTCGCGCTCGAGCGCCTGCACGAACACCGGTTCGACGCGTTGCTCACGGACTGCCATATGCCGCGCATGGACGGCTTCGATTTGGCGCGGCACATCCGCCAGGAGGAGCGCGCGGGCGGCCCGCGCCTGCCCATCATCGCCATCACGGCAACCACCCTCGCCGAGGAGCACGCGCGATGCCGCGCCGTGGGCATGGACGCGAGCCTGCTGAAGCCCACCACGCTTGTCACGCTGCAGGAAGCGCTGGCTGCGCTGTGGAGCCACGAAGCCGCCGCAAGCGCAGATGCGCCCCCGGAGGCGCCCTTCGCCCTGTCGCTCGACGATCTGCACGCCGCGCTGGGGGCCGACCCCGCCGCAGCCGGGCTGGCGCAGGTCTTCCTGTCGTCGCTGGCCGACGACGCGCTGCGGCTCCAGCCGCTGCTGGACGCGATGGACCGCCCTGGGCTGCGCCAGTGGGCCCATCGCACAGGAGGCGCGTTGGCGCTGCTTCACAACCCGAGCGTCGACGCCACGTTGGAAGCCTTCCGCCGTGCCGTGCAAGACGGCAGTGAGCGCGACGTCCGCACGGTCGCAGGAAGCGCTATGCGGCTCCTTGTGCACGTTAATACGCTACTGAATGCCTTTACCCCGGCGCCGGCATCCGTTGTGCAGTGCACGCAAGTGACGGATCCATAAGGGAAAACCGTTTCAAGCGATCGATGCATCGCTTTTAGATGAACCGTTCCAATCGGCCGATTGACTCGGTCTAGGCAGCCTCCTACGATGACATCGACCAATGTCACATTAAGAGGCGCCCAAGTGGTGCCCACGGAGACACCACGTGAACGCACGGACCGACTTTCCGCGTGCCGACGCCTTTGCATCGGCACCACACAGCGCTGACACCCCGCCCCTGATCGATGCCGCCATCATCGGGACGGGCTTTGCTGGCCTGGGCATGGCGATCCAGCTCAAGCAGCACGGCATCGACAACTTCCTCGTCTTCGAAAAGGCGGGCTCCGTCGGGGGCACGTGGCGCGACAATCATTACCCCGGCTGCGCGTGCGATGTGCAATCGCACCTGTATTCGTTTTCGTTCGCGCCCAATCCGGACTGGTCGCGCATGTATTCGCCGCAGCCGGAAATTCGCGCGTATCTGGAGCGCTGCACCGATGAATTTGGCGTGCGCCCGCACGTGCGCTTCCATCACGAACTGACGCGCGCCACGTTTGACGAAGCCGCCGGTGTGTGGAATCTGGAAATGGCCGACGGCCGCCGCTACCGCGCCCGCACGCTGATCTCCGGCATGGGCGGCCTGAGCCGTCCGGCCTGGCCGAACATTCCCGGCATCGAAAACTTCCAGGGCAAGGCTTTCCACTCGCAACTGTGGGAGCACGACTACGACCTGCGCGGCAAGCGCGTCGCCGTGATCGGCACGGGTGCCTCGGCCATCCAATTCGTGCCGCAGATTGCGCCGAAGGTCGGCCGCCTCGACCTGTATCAGCGCACGCCTCCGTGGATCCTGCCCAAGCCTGACCGCAAGGTGTCGCGCGCGGAGCATTGGCTGTTCCGTCACTTGCCGTTCACGCAGAAGCTGATGCGCACGGGCATCTACTGGATGCTGGAGTCGCGCGTGCTCGGCTTCGTGATTCATCCGAAGCTGATGAAGGCGGTGGAGCGCATGGCGCGCGGGCATATCAAGCGCCGCATTGCCGATCCCGTGCTGCGCGAGAAGGTCACGCCGAACTACACCATCGGCTGCAAACGCATCCTGATCTCGAATGACTATTACCCGGCGCTCACGCGCGAGAACGTCGACGTCATCACCTCCGGCATCGCACGCGTCGAATCCAACGCCATCGTCACCACCGACGGCACGCGGCGCGAAGTCGATTGCCTGATCTTCGGCACGGGCTTTCATGCAACGGACCCGTTCCCGCGTGGCGTGCTGCTGGGCAGCCAAGGCGTGGACATTGTCGACGCGTGGGACAAGCACGGCGCTGAGGCCTACCTGGGCACCACCGTGTCGGGCTTTCCGAATTTCTTCATGGTGGTGGGCCCGAACACGGGGCTCGGCCACTCGTCGATGGTGTTCATGATCGAGTCGCAGGTGGCGTACATCGTCGATGCGCTGAAGTCGATGCGTGCGCACAACGTGGCGGCCATCGACGTACGCCCCGACGTGCAGCGCCGCTTCAACGACGGCATCCAGAAGCGGCTGTCGAATGCGATCTGGTCGGCCGGCGGCTGCGTGAGCTGGTACCTCGATCCGAAGACGGGCAAGAACACGACGCTGTGGCCGGGATTCACGTGGCAGTTCCGCCGCGCTACCGCGCATTTCCGGCTGGCGGATTACCGCACGCGCCCGATGGCCGTACCGAAGGGCGTGCCGTTGCGCGTGCCTGCCCGCACGGTGCCCGCCGCTCAGAACACCCCTAACGAAGAAGCGCTCGACCGCGTCTGACGCGCGCCAGCCCCAAGGAGACCACGCCATGAAGTCATTCAACAACCAGGTTGCCGCCATCACGGGTGCGGCGTCGGGCATGGGCCGCTCGCTGGCGCTGCAGCTGGCACGCGAAGGCTGCCACCTCGCGCTGGCCGATCGCAATGAAGCGGCGCTCGCGCAGACGCTACAACTGGTGCGCGCGCATGAAGGCGACCGCATCCGCGTGACCACGCATGCCGTGGACGTGGCCGATCGCGCCGCCGTGTACCGCTGGGCCGAAGAAGCGGCCGCCGCGCACGGCAAGGTCAACCTGATCTTCAACAACGCGGGCGTGGCGCTGTCCAGCACGATCGAAGGCATGGAAGACGACGAGCTGGCCTGGATCATGAACATCAACTTCTGGGGCGTCGTGCACGGTACCAAGGCGTTCCTGCCGCTGCTCAAGGCAACGGGCAACGGCCACATCATCAATACGTCGAGCATCTTCGGCATCTTCGCGCAGCCGGGCATGGGCGCCTACAACGCCAGCAAGTACGCCGTGCGCGGCTACACAGAAGCCCTGCGCCAGGAACTGGATCTGATGAACTGCGGCGTGTCGGCCACGTGCGTCCATCCGGGCGGCATCAAGACCAACATTGCCAAGTCGAGCCGCGTCTCGCCGAGCATGAACGGCTTCCTGGTGCGCGACGAACAGCAGGGCAAGGCGGAGTTCGAGAAGTTCTTCATCACCTCGGCAGACAAGGCCGCGGAGGTGATCCTGGACGGCGTGCGCAAGAACAAGCGCCGCGTGTTGATCGGCCCCGACGCTCACGCCGCCGATGTGATGGCCCGCGTGCTGCCCGCCGCATACCAGGCGCTGGTCGTGCGCGAAGCTCGCCGCACGCGCAAGAAAGCGCTGCGCGACGATACGGCGCCGGCCACCGCCCGCGCCAAATAAGGGGCCGCCGATGAACACGGCCACCACCAGCGAACTGTTCGCCAGCCCCCCGCGCGCGAATCTGCTCAACGTTGCACGCGCCATGCTGCGCCCGGGCCGCATCGGCCTGCGCAGCATCGGGCGCGACGTGCTGATCGCGCGCTACGCCAAGCCCCAATCGCGCTACCTGCCGCTGATGGGCACGCGCGTGCATTACACCGACGAAGGCGCCGCCAACTCGGAAGGGACGTTGCTGCTGATCCACGGCTTTGGCGCATCGCTGCATACGTGGGACGGCGTGTTGCCGCAGCTCACGCGGCGCTATCGCGTGATCCGGCTCGACCTGCCGCCGTTCGGCATCACCGGCCCGCTGCGCGACGCACAAGGCCGCCCGCGCACGATGGAGCTGCCGCTGTACCGCGACTTCATCGACGCGTTTGTCGACACGCTGGGCTTGTCGAAGCTCACGCTGATCGGCAACTCGCTTGGCGGCATGGTGTCGTGGGACTTTGCCGTGCGGCACCCGGGCCGCGTCGAGAAGCTCGTGCTGATCGACTCGGCAGGCTTTCCGATGAAGCTACCGATCTACATCGATCTGTTCAATCACCTGGGCGTGCGGCTGACGTCGCCGTGGATGCTGCCCGAGGGGATCATCCGCGCCGCAACGCGCGATGTGTATGGCGACCCGTCGCGCGTGTCCGAACCCACGCTGCGCCGCTACGCCGATTTCTTCTATGCCGACGGTGCACGACAGGCCATCGGCAAGATGGTGCCGAAGTTCCGCTTTGACGATGTCGATACCAGCGGGCTGGCCTCGATCCGAGTGCCCACGCTCATCCTCTGGGGCCAGCGCGACCGGTGGATCCCGCCCGCGCATGCCGGCGAATTCGCCCGCCGCATTCCCGGCGCCACGCTGCGCATGTACCCGGCGCTCGGCCATATCCCGATGGAGGAAGACCCCGTACGCGTGGGGACCGACCTCTGTGCATTCCTCGATCAGGGGCGCGCATCGACGCGCCTTTCAGAAACCACATTCCAGGAGAACCGCCCATGATGCCAGTCCGTCGCGACGTGCATCCTCACCTGCCGGCTGATCGCATCAGCAACTGGCACGAGCGAGGCCCGCACGTGACCCACTTCCTGAACGCGCTGTCGATCTTCTTCCCGACCGGCGAGCGCTTCTTCATGGACAGCGTGCGCAACTACCGCCATCTGGTGACTGACCCCGAACTCAAGCAGGCCGTGGCCGGTTTCATTGGCCAGGAAGCCATGCACACGCGCGAGCACGTGCTGTACAACGACCTGCTCGACCGGGCCGGCCTGCCTGCCACGCGCATCGACCGCTTTATTGGCAAGTTCCTGAACGTGCTGCGCAAGTACACGCCCAAGTCGCACCAGTTGGCCGTGACCGTGGCGCTCGAGCATTACACCGCCATGCTGGCCGGCCAGGTGCTTTCACATGAAGACGGCCTGGGCCGCAACTCGGAACCCGGCTATCGCCAGGTCTGGCTGTGGCACGCCATGGAAGAGACCGAGCACAAGGCCGTCAGCTACGACGTATGGAACCTGGCCATCAAGCCGGGCGTGGGCCGCTACCTCACGCGCACGCTGACGATGTTGGTGACGACCGTTACCTTCTGGGCGATGGTCTTCTACGTGCACTTGCGGCTGATCTTTGCGGATCGCACCTGCAAGAACAAGTTCTTCGGTCTGGGCAAGGCGTTCCACTTCCTGTGGATTCACCCGGCGCCGCTGCGCAAGATCATCCCGGAGTTCTTCGACTTCTTCCGGCCCTCATTCCACCCGTGGGATGAAGACAACCGTGACGCACTTGCACGCCTGCCCAAGCTGATCTCGGAAATCGAAGCCTATGCGGCAGCGAACGGCGAAGCGCCGTCGCCGTCGATCCGGCGCAAGCTGTCGACCGCGGGTGCAGCCGGATCTTGAGCAGGCATTCAAAACGCCTTCAGCACCCGTCGTATCGGGATCAAACTAGAAATAGATAAGGCGCGCCCCACGCATGGGCGCGCCGGAGACACTAGCCTTTGTCCGGCCCGGGCGCGCTGCCCGGCGGTTCATGCATGTGCTCGATGACCTGCGCCACGCGGTCGCCCAGGTATTTGTTGGCGGCCGTCTCAAGCGCGCGCATCAGCTCGGCTTCGACCGCCACCAGCGCCAGCGGACGGATGCGCCAGATCACGTCGACCAGACGCGGCACGTCTTCGACCGGCGGCAGATCGCTGCCGTATTTGTCGAGTTCGCGCACGACCATGGAGACGAGATCGTCGGCCACCGCCTGCGTATGCGGCCTGGCACGCTCGATGATGTCGAGCACTTCGATGAGCGGGAAACCGGCCTTCGCCATCTGCGCGCCGGCCAGCAGTGCTTTGGGGCTGCGCGCCAGATAGCCGAGGCCATCGGGTTCAAGCAGGCCAAGCGAGATGGCCCGCGCCAGCGCCTGACGCGACATGGCACGGCCAAACAGCTTGGCCAGCGCCAGGAGCGAGTAGTGCTTGGGGGACTCATCCGACCACGGGCTGGCGATGGCCGATTCGAGCCCGAGGATGGAGCGCAGATCATGGCCTTCGACGATGGCCTTGAGCAGCTCCTGGATGTTGGAGAGCGTGTAACCGCGCCCGAGCAGGTGATTGATGAGCTTGAGCCGCCCTAGATGCGCCTGCGTGTAGATCCCCACGCGACCACGCCGCTCGGGCGGATCGATCAAGCCGCGATCCTGATACGAGCGGACGTTGCGGACAGTGGTTTCAGCCGCGCGCGCCAGTTCATCGATGGTGAACTCGCGGGCGGGCGGAATGGCAGGCGGACCGGCGTCGCCGGTTGGTTTGCGGGCAGGCATGCAAAAAATTCTACACGAGCGCGGCGACAGACCGCGTCGGTGACCGGAACGTTTCCGGTGCGTTTCTCGCGACGAGGAGACCGTCGATGTGGGACTTGACCTTGCGTCATCGTAATAGCGCGCTCCGGGCTGCGGGGGCGGTGGTTGCAGCGCTGCTGCTGCAAAGCTGCGCCACCGCCGGCGATGGCCACGGCGCCATCGAAGCCGAAAAAGCGAAACAGCTTGAAGACGCCCGGGCCCAGGCGCGCGCGCCGTTCCAGTCAGGCAACCTCGCCACACGCGAGGTGCGGCCCGCCACGCTGCGCGATTCGGGCCAGCCCGACGCGATCTCGTATCTGCGTCATGTCGATTTTCGTTTCGATGGCGGCGTGGGCTTCCTGGTCGATCAGCTCGCGCTGCGCATGGTGCCGCGTGCGCCAGGTGATCCGGTGTGGCTCGACGATGTGTCGTCGTACACGCTGCAGCCTGTGAATGGTTCAGTGCGCGTCACGGCAGAGAGCATGGCCGCGCTGTTCAACACCGTGGTCTTTGCGCGCGGGCCGGGCCAAGACCCTCCGCTACGCAACTTCAGCTTCGCGCTCGACGACAGCTCGCTCGACATGCGCGCTGAGATGCGCCGGCGCGGCGCCTGGGTGCCGATCGAACTGCGCGGCCCGCTCGTGCTTCGCGATCCGCAGACCATCGTGTTTCGCCCCAACGTGGTCAAGGTGCGCGGGCAGGACGCCGGCGCGCTGATGGGCGCGGCGCATATCGAACTGGCCGATCTGCTGCCGGTGTCGACGCCGGCCGTGCAATTGGCGGGCAGCGAAATCGTCATGCAGGTGCCCAAGCTGTTTCCACCGCCCGCGCTGGAGTTGAAGCTTTCCGCCATTCACGTCACGCGCGAGGGGCTGCTCATGCAGATCGGTGATGGCAACCCGCAGATGCCGCCGCTGGCCAACGCCGCCGATGCGCAGCGCCCGTACATCCTCTTTCGCGGTGGCGACATCCGGTTCATGCGCTCGATGCCGATGAATGCGCGCATCGATATTGTCGTGGCCGACCCGGCCAAGCCTTTCGTATTCAACCTGTACCGCTATCGCGATCAGCTTGTGGCCGGGTCGCTGCGCTTCTCGCCCGACGGCGGCATCCGCGTGCTGATGCCCTCGTTCGACTCGATCGCCGCTGCCAAGCCCGCGAAAGCAACTGCCGTCGCCAAAGCGGGCAAGCCTGCCCTGCAACTCGCCAAGAGGACCGCGCCATGATCGCCCCCGCCTTCGCTCTCGCCGCTCTGATGTTGCGCCTGGCGTTGGTGGCGCTCGGCTTGGCCGGCCTCGTGGCCAGCGCGCTCGCCCGCGCGGCCGAGCCGCCGATGGCCAGCGCGCAACGCAAGGAATTGACCACGGTGCGCCAGCAATGGGCGCAGCGCTGCGATCCGTCCTCGGGTGCGCCCAACGCCAGCGGCCCGGCCGCGGCGCGCGACTCCGGCACCGCACCGCCCGTCGTGCAGATGCGTGACGTGGATTTCCGCATCACCGGCGACATCGGCTTCCACGTGCACCAACTCACCGCGCAGCTCGTGGCGCACAAGCCGGGGCATCCCGTCGACATGGACGATCCGGGCCAGTTCGACATCCGCATCCTGGGCGGCGAAGTGACGGTGCCCAAGGAGTCGCTCGACGCGCTGTTCAACCGATATCTGCTCGACTATTCGCCGCGCTCGCTCAATGCGCTGTCGCTCACGCCGGGCGACGGCGTGCTCGACGTCTCGGGCGGGCTCAAGCTGCGCAACCATTTTCCCGGCGTGTGGCTGCCGTTCGGCATGCGCGGCACATTGGCGCTCAAGGAATCGCGCTACCTCGTCTATACGCCCACCGAGGCCCGCGTGATGGGCATCCAGACGCTGGCGCTGCTCAAGGGAATGGGGCTGGAGTTGTCGCAGCTTGTGCCGCTCAATCGCGACGGGGCCAAGCTGGACGGCAATGACATGGTGCTGGATCAATACACGGTCTTCCCGCCGCCGCGACTGATCGGTCAGATGAAAACGGCGCGCGTCACGCCCGAGGGGCTGGTGCTCGGGTTCGGCCCGGCGCCCGCGATGTGTGGGTCTGCACCAACCGACGCGGCCAGCCGCATCTGGATCCAGTCCGGCGACCTGAAGATGTACAACGTGCTGGTCACCAACAGCCGCATTCTCGTGACCGATACATCAACCCGCGGGCCGCTGCGCTTCGACCTGTACCACTACCGCGAGGCTGCCGCACGCGGCACCACGCGCATGGACACGGACGGCACGCTGCGTGTCGACCTGGCGCCGGCAGCGACCGTCCAGTAACGCCATCGTCAGCGCGCTATTTTTGGCAAACGGCGTGCAGGATCGCCTCACCCTCTGAGCGCGGCACGACGGCTTCCCAGCGGGGGCCGTCGATGTTCTTGGTGAGCACCGTGGCGTGCTGGCCGTCCTGGATCAGCGCGCTGACCGGCAGAATGCGCCCCTCCTTGCAGTCATAAACGGACGTGCGCGTGTCGTACTGATACGCCTTGCCGTCGGAGAGCTTGCGCGGGGCGTCATAAGCGTCGCGCGTCGTGGCGCGCACGGTCCCATCCTTGTTGTGCTCGATGGAGTCTTTGTCCAGATAGAGCGAGCCGCCGTTGTCGGCCAGCGGGGCCAGCTTGACCCAGTTGTCGGCCGCCATGGCCGTCGAGCTACCGATTGCCAGCACGGCAGCCACCCAGTAGATCAGCGTCGTTCGTTCTATTCGCATCGCAACCTCCGTTTGCCTCATCGCACAGACGTACGCGGAGCGAAGCAGCAGGGCTGCCTCGTTCTCCGCACATTCGAACTAAGCGTAGCAAACGGCATGCCCCAAGTGTGACGCTGCCGCGGCAGGCAACAAAAAAGCCCGCACGGGGCGGGCTTCTTCGGGAAGGCAGGACGGCTTACTTGGCGGCAGCGGCCATGTAGTCGACGGCGGCTTTCACGTCGTCATCGGAGCCGGCATAAGTGCCCTTGGGCGGCATCGCGCCCTTGCCGTGCAGCGCGATGTCATACATCTTGGCCTTGCCTTCGGCAATGCGCGGCGCCCAGGCAGCCTTGTCGCCAAATTTGGGCGCGCCGGCCACACCGGCGGCGTGGCACATCTGGCAAGTCGAATCGTAGACCTTCTTGCCGACCTCGCCTGCGGAGGCTTGCGGTGCCGCAGCTGCAGCCGGCGCGGCCGGAGCTGCTGCAGGTGCCGGCGCAGCAGCGGCCGGAGCAGGGGCAGCAGCCGGGGCCGATGCTTCCGGGGCCGATGCAGCAGCCGCGCCCGCCGGAGCAGGCGGCTCCTGCAGCTTGCCGCCAGCGGAGTTGGCCATGTAGACGATGGCGCGTTCGATTTCGTAGTCGCTAACGTCATCCGGCGACGTGCCGCCGCGCGCGGGCATGCCGCCCTTGCCGGCCAGCGCCACCTTCGTCAGGCCATCCAGGCCCTGCGGCAGGCGCGGACCCCAGCTTGCCGCGTCGCCAAATTTGGGCGCGCCAGCCACGCCTGCTGCGTGACAAGTCGCGCAGACTTCCTTGTAGAGCTGCTCGCCCGTCTTGAAAACGTGCGGTGCGTTCGGGTCTTTCAGTTCGAGCTGCGCAACGGGCTTGATGCGATCGTTGACGGCCTCTTCCGACATGCCGGAACCGCCCGCGCCTTCCCTGGCGCCAAGGCCAACGTAATTGGCCAGCAGGATGATGATGAGAATGGGAACGACAAAGGCGGCGATCACCGCGATGATCAGCTGCTTGGGGGTCTTGATCAGAGGCTCGTGTTCGTCGTGTTGCGCGTCGCTCATGCTCAACTCTCAGGATGGTGGAACCGCTCTTGGAGCCCTCAGAGCGCCGCCGGCAAGGTCACGAGCATCGCCGGCAGGGCGTGGGGGCCGCATTGGATCGCGATGAGGGCAGGAAGACCATGGCGATTCAATCGCCGCGTCGGCCCAGACAGACCTGTCCCCGTCTTTCTTCTGGCAAATAACGCGCGATTATATCCGTAATGCTTTGGCCTTTGACACGCGGGACAGCCCTAGGCGCCGCTTTTCGACCTGCGTCAAAAACCCAACGAAACGTTGCAGCAGCAGGCCTCGTACCCAGGGGTTCACGGGCGTGCGATGGACGCTTGGGCCCAAATGCGCTATCCTGCGGGGCTTCTCTTTCGGTGCGTTCTGTGCCGATATGCGCCCGTAGCTCAATGGATAGAGTACTGCCCTCCGAAGGCAGGGGTTGCTGGTTCGATCCCAGCCGGGCGCGCCAAGTCTGACAACACTTTGCAGCACCCTCCCCTGTCCCTGCCCTACCCGACTGTAGCTAAATTGCAGCTACCTTGAGCTCCGCCGCCGGTTCGGGCGTCTCGGTAAGCGGCACCACCCACTGCGCCAGGTGGCCGGCCGACAGGTGGGCGTACCGCTGCACCATCTCCATCGTTTCCCACCCGCCCAGCTCCTTCAGCACCTGCAGCGGCGTGCCGCGTTGCACATGCCAGCTTGCCCACGTGTGGCGCAGGTCGTGCCAACGGAAGTTGCTGATCTGCGCCCGCGCCAGCGCCTTGCGCCAGGCCGCCGTGACGGTCTGGTACACCGGAGCCCCCCGATACACGAACACGCTGTCTATGTGCTCGGGCAGTCGGGGCTTCGGAAACTGCCGTCGCAAGATCACCACGGCGGTTTCCGACAGCGGCACGGTGATGGCCTTGCGCGCCTTCGCCTGGTCGGGATGAATCCAGGCAACCCGGCGCACCAGGTCAACTTGCGACCACTGCAGGCCTGTCACGTTGGCTCGCCGCAGCCCTGTCTCCAGGGCGAAGCGCGCCATGTCCGCCAGGTGGTCGGGCAGCTCGCCTAGCAGCCGTTCGGCCTCCGCCGGCGTCAGCCACCGGATACGCTTGGCCGTCCCCTTCCGCCGCTTCATCTTGGGGGCGGCATCGATCCACCCCCATTCCGCTGCAGCGTTGAGCACCGCCACGAGCACGCCCACCACGGCCTTGTCGATGATTTCCTGCCGGCGCGCAGACAGTTCTTCCCAGCCCACCGGATGGCTGGTGTGCGAGACGCTGGTGAGCAGCCGGAATTCGGTCTGCAGGCTTTGGCCCGAGAACATCGTGAAGGCAGGCGGCGTCGTAAGCGAGGAGCCAGCGCAGCGGCCGTGGCGGCCACTGCCTTGCGCACCGGCGCTGACAGCGCCTCGAAGGGCACCGATAGACGCAGATAGCGGTGCGCCCACCGCTCGTCGCCTTCCGTAATGAGGGGCCTAGCCATGGCGGGCGCGGGTCACGAAGCCACGCCACACGCCGTGGTCGTAGCAGACGGTGAAGAACAGGCTGGCGGTGAACATCCCGGGCTCGCCGGTAACGTGGGTCAGATACAGCCAGGCTGGCTGGCCGAGCAGGCCTACCAGTGCGCCCCAGCGTTGCGTGTGCGCGGCGTAGTTCAGCAAGGCGAACGACACCAGCGCCGTGGCCAGCATCCAGAGGTTCACGAGTGCGAGCATCAGGCGGCCCTCCGTGCAGGGCGGGCAGACGCACCACGCAGATCAACGCCGCGCTGGCCAAGTACCAGGAGCAGTGCATCGATGCTGGAGCGGGCCAGGACGAGAAAGCGCTGGCGTACGCCGGTGGTGCTGGTGACGCGGACCACGAAAGCAAGAACAGGCTGTTGCATGGCAGTGACTCCAAAACGCCGCAGTGCGGCAAATTCAAGGCAAAAGGAGTCCCCCGCGCCTAAAGAGGCGCGAAAACAGACGCGGGGGGATTGGGGTTGGGCTAGACCGTCAGTCGGTCAGCAAATCGAGCTGGCGCGGGTTGTGTGGCAGCCGGGTGGTCCTGCCTACCGGCACGAACACCATCGGGTTCGGATTGAGGCTAGGTGCGATCTGGTGGGTAATCGACGCCAAGACGCGGCAGGTAAGGCCGCAGAAAACGTTCGGGCACTGGAGGTATTCCTCGCCCGACAGCAGGGATAGCGGCCGGCTGGTACGCGTCACCATGCGCGTTTTGCAGTGGGGGCAATAGAACTTCATTGTGTGTTTCTCCCGCATTCGCCGAGGCCTTGTCGCGCGCACTCACACGACATGCCGACTTCACCGAGGGTCGACTATGTGGAATGCATGCGCATGGGCAAGTGGTTCGAGCCACCGATGCCGCTCGATGGCCTGGCGCGCTCGTTCCGCGCGGCAGCACATCACAGCTCGGCCATCTTTGTGAAGCGCAACATCCTGGTGAGCACGTTCATCCCGCACAAGCTACTGTCGCGCCAGGCGTTCGAGCGCTTCGTCCTGGACTGGCAGGTGTTCGGCAATGCCTACCTGGAAAACCGGATCAGCCGGGCTGCCTCCAGCATGGGGCTGCAGCCGGCCCTGGCGAAGTACATGCGGCGCGGCCTGGACCTGTCGACCTATTACTTTGTGCAGAGCTACCAACAGCCGCATGAGTTCGCCCCCGGCACGATCTTTCACCTGCAGGAGCCGGACATCAACCAGGAGGTGTACGGGTTGCCGGAATACCTCTCAGCGCTCAATGCCACGTGGCTCAATGAGTCGGCCACGCTGTTCCGCCGACGCTACTACAAGAACGGATCGCACGCCGGCTTCATCCTGTACATGACCGATGCGGCGCACAGCCAGGAAGACGTTGACCGCCTGCGCGAGGCGATGAAGAGCGCCAAGGGGCCGGGCAACTTCCGCAACCTGTTTATGTATGCGCCCAACGGCAAGAAGGACGGGATTCAGCTCTTGCCCGTGTCAGAGGTGGCGGCGAAGGATGAGTTTTGGAACATCAAGAACGTGACGCGCGACGATCAACTCGCGGCGCATCGGGTGCCGCCGCAGCTCATGGGCATCATTCCGTCCAACACTGGTGGCTTTGGTGACGTAGAGAAAGCGGCTATGGTTTTCGCCCGCAACGAGGTAAAGCCGCTGCAAGACCGGTTGCTGGCAATCAATGACTGGATCGGGGAGGAGGTGGTTAGGTTCTCTCCGTACGTGCTCGCTGAGACCGCGTAGCTGCTTCGATGCGTCCGGACGTCAAATGGCGGGGTTGATCGACGACAACAGCGTTAAGCTTGCCTGACAAGGCAAGCAATAGCGATCCGTCTATGCCAATCGCTTGCGTCAGATGTGCACCGAGTTTCCCCGTCCATGCAGCGGAGGGCATTGTCCGTCAATTGAACTATGTCGGTGTGTGGCCCCGAGTTTCTATTCTTCCGGAAAGCGCGTTGGGAATGCGCGTTATCGAAAAACCGGGGGAAGCCATGGCCGAGCTTTTGATCGCCCAAGCGCAACGCAGCCGCAGCAGCGCACACGCACAGCCGACACCGGCACCGATCCCTCCCGAGGCCCCACGGCACGCACGCGGCATGCACGGCGCCGCGCTGGTGATGGCCGCCGCGCTGTCGCTCGGGCTCACCGCCTGCGGCGGCGGCGAAGATGCTGCTACCACGCCCCCACCGACGAGCAACAACACGCCAGCGCCAACGCCATCACCCGCCCCCACACCGTCGCCAACGCCGGCACCCGTACCGGCGACCTACTCCGTGGGTGGCACAGTCAGTGGCCTGGCCACGGGTAAATCCGTCACGCTGCTGGACAACGGCGGCGATGCCGTCGTCGTCAGCGCCAACGGCAGCTTCCATTTTCCGACCAAGCTCGCGCAGGGCAAGCCTTATGCGGCGACGGTTGGCACGCGTCCCTCGGGCGAGAACTGCACCGTCACCAACGGCAGCGGCACCGTGAGCACTAGCAACGTGACCACCATTGCGGTGGCCTGCGCGCCGCGGCCGTTGTTCGGCTATGCGGTCAACTCTAACGACGGCACGGTTTCTGCCTTCACGCTGGATGCCATCACAGGTATGCCCACGGCCATCGGTACGACACCGGTAGCGGTGGGGCAAGTGCCCCTGTCGCTCACTATCGACCCGGCAGGCAAGTATGTGTACGTGGCCAATGCTGGGGACAGCACGGTCACCACGCTGTCGATCGACCCGAACACGGGGTTGCTGACGGTGGTGGGATCGCCTACCGCCACCGGTGTGCAGCCCTATAGCATCGCGCGCACGCCCAACGGCAAGTTTGCGTATACGGCCAACTTCGGGGACAACACGCTCTCGGCGTTCTCCGTGAATGCGGCCACAGGTGCGCTCTCTTCGCCCGCGATCAGCGTTCCGGCCGGCGCCAATCCATACACCGTCACTGTCAACAGTGCGGGCACGTATGCGTACGTGGTGAATGCCAACAGTGGTGGCACAGTCGGGACGGCCATGGCGTTTGCCATCAACAACACCACCGGCGCGCTCACGCAAGTGGGCACTGCGGCCAACACCGGCAACACCCCGCAGTTCATCGCAGTCAACTCGGCGGGCACCGTTGCGTACGTAGCCAACTCTGCCGACAACACAATCGGCATCTACAGCATCAGTAATACCGGCGCACTCACGGCATCGGGCACCCCGGTTGCGGCGGGCACCAACCCGTATTACATCGCCATCGCCCCGTCAGGCGGCTTCATGTATGTCACCAACGTGCTGGCTAACACGGTGAGCGTGTTCTCGATCAACCCGGCTAACGGCGCGCTCACATTGGTGGATACGACGGCCACTGGTAATGCACCGGTGACGGTGCTGGTGAATCCGGCAGGCACCTTCGCCTACGTGGTGAGTGGTGTGGACAACACCGTCACCGCCTACAGCGTGAACAGCACCACCGGCAAGCTGACCGCCTTGACGAACGGATCGGCGGCTACCGGCAACATCCCGCGCGGCATGGCGATTGTGGCGGTGCCCTGAGGCCAGCCAGGTTGATCAGACGCATGCCTTGCGTTAGGTCGGCTTGCGTCCGAAGGACTTTACGGCACTGCTGGCGCGTTTGCCTGACAAGGGGCGTAAGGGTTGTCTGTGCAGCACCGTCTGGATGGGTAGGGGGCTTTGATGAAAGCAAAACGAATCGGAGTCGGCGTGTTGCTGGTCTCCGCGCTAGTTGCCGGATGGCTGATCATCGCGCCGCCTTGGGCCAGTGATTCGAGCGTGCCCGCCATCGTGACAGACGATGTAGCGCCAGGCAGCCCCGGTAGCGAAGCCGGCAAGACAATCCCGCCGCCCTCAATGCCCAGGAGCACGATCGTGGCTGCACAACCCGTGCAACCGACCGTGATCGCCGCAGCAACGCCCAGACCCATCACCGGAGGCCCCCGCGCCTACGGCTACGGCGTCATGGATGAGAACGGACAGGTCATTCCGCCGCCACGCCCGGCGGTCATGACCGAAGTCCGTCCAGGTATGCCGGAAAACGAGGTAACGGGTACCGAGCGTGGTCACGACCGTGGCCCTAACTTCAACCTCGGGCTCTACCGCCAAGCGGACGGCTCGGTTTATCGCCCATGATTGCCCATGAGCCGGAGAGTCATCATGAAGACGCTGTTTCGAAAGTTTCTCTGTGCGCTGGTATTTGCGGGCGGCCTGCTGGGCGTTTCGCTGACGGAGCTGTCTCAGAGCGCCACCTGCACCCTCGGGGTCGGGTCCATCTGCGTGACGATCGGCGGATCGGCATCAGCGCAGACCACGCCGGCCAAGATGCTGGTGCTGTACGACGCGCCCGCCAATGACCCGTACACCAACCTGGGCAAGGCGTACGCGATCATGCTGTACAACCTGCTCGCGCACTTCAACACCACCATCACCATGCTGCCCGTGCAGAACTACACGGCGGGCATGACCGAGCAGTACACCGCCACGTTCTACATGGGGAGCTACTACAACAACCCGATACCGGCGGCGTTCCTCTCGGACGTGAGCACCACGCAGAAGACCGTCGTCTGGTTCAAGTACAACCTGTGGGAGTTGGCCTGGAACACGGCCTATCCGTTCACCACGCGCTACGGCATCAACTTCGTCAATCTGGCTGGCATGAATGCGACGCCGTCGGCCAGTGCACCGAACCCTGGCTTCTACGACACCATCACGTACAAGAGCCAGACCATGACCAAGTACTACGCCTTCAATGCCACGACCGGGGCCGTTACTGCAGACCCCGACATCGGCGTGACGGCGGTGGCCGATGCAACCAAGGCCACGACCTTGGTGACCATCTCCAACTCGGTCAGCCCCACCACGAAGCCGGCCGTGCCATATGTCATTCGCTCGGGAAACTTCTGGTACTTCGCCGACATGCCGTTCTCGTACATCGGACCGCGTGACCGCTACCTGGTGATCTGCGACATGCTGCATGACATTCTGGGCACCAATGCGCCCACGCTGCACCGTGCGCTGGTCCGTCTGGAAGACGTGAATGCCACCACGACGGTGTCTTCGATGCAGCAGTTGACGGACTACCTGTACGGCCAGAAGGTTCCGTTCTCGATTGCGACCATCCCGGTGTACACCGATCCGAACGGTGTCTATAACGGCGGCGTGGCGCAGACCATCCACATGGTCAACGCAACGGGGCTGAAGCAGGCGCTGAACTACGCCCGGGCGCGCGGCGGTCACGTCCTGATGCACGGCTACACGCACCAGTACAGCAACATTCCGAACCTGATCAACGCGGTCAGCGCGAACGACTATGAGTTCTGGCTCGCCACGCAGAACCGGCCCGTGAATGAGGATTCGACCCAATGGGCGGCCGGTCGCTTGTCGGCCGGGTTGCTGGAACTGCAGCTCAACGGATACTTCCCATTTGCGTGGGAGGCACCGCACTACCAGTCGTCGCCATTGGCCATCAAGGCTGTGCCGAAGTACTTTAAAAACACCTATCAGCGCGTGGTGTACTACACGTCGGACAACCCGCAGACGCTTGCTTCGACGGCGCCGGGACACGACTTCTCGGTTGGCCAGTTCTTCCCGTACATCATCAACAGCGACTACTACGGCCAACGCGTGATTCCGGAGAACCTCGGCAATGTGGAATACAACATCTGCGCAATCGATCCGTCGTCTTGCCTAACGTACAACGTCGCGGACATCCTGACCAACGCCACCTACGCTCTGGTGGTACGCGACGGCTTTGCCTCGTTCTTCTTCCATCCGTTCTGGCTGGAGCCGGGGCTGGTTGCCACGGGCTTCCCTGACTTCCAACAACTCATTACCGGCATCTCCGCGCTGGGCTTTACCTGGGTGGATGCCAGCACGGCGCAATAGTTATGGAGGGTCGCAGCAAATTTCCGCCATCGCTCCTAGGGGTGGTGGCGGGAAGTACGTTCACATGAGCGGGCCGGCGCCCGGTGGTCCCTCGCCGAGGCGGAAGAGTTAAGTGTGCTGTACGCCTCGATTGAACTGCTGGAAAATGTCGGTATGCCGTTCCACCGCCTTATTTCCACCCCGTTCAAGAGCCCGTCTCTCATTGTCGTCGGGGCCTGCCTGCTGGTCGCCGCTATCAGCGGACTTACCGGCGTGGCTTTATATGAGATGCGACAAGACGCGCTTGCGCGTGCACGAGAGTTGGCCGGAAACATCTCCTTGGTCCTTGAGCGGGATATCGCGCGAAGCATCGAGGTATATGACCTGTCGCTGCAGGCGGTGATCGATGGAGTGGACTCGCCGGAGGTGATGGCACTGCCTCCGGCCATGCGCCAGCTTGTACTGTTTGACCGCTCGTCAAATGCAAAGTACCTGGGCTCTATGTTGGTGATCGACCCCAAAGGACAGGTGGTCGTCGACTCTCGGTCCGTGACACCTCGGACAGTGCAGCTCGCGGACCGCGACTACTTCCAAGTGCATCGGGACCATCCAGATGCAGGTCTTTTCATCAGCGCCCCGTTCATGCCGCGTACCACGGAGCCGGAACTGTCAATCGGACTCAGCCGTAGGCTCAATGATGTCAACCATGCCTTCTCCGGCGTGGTCGTAGGCACATTACGTCTGCGGTATTTCCACCAACTGTTTGAAGGCGTGGAATTGGGGCCTAAAGGGTCAATCACGCTGTTGGGGACAAACGGCACGGTGTACATGCGGCGCCCGTACGACGAGAAAGCGATTGGAGCAAATTTCTCGGGAACAGCGGCATTTCAACGGACGAATCGGGCTAACTCAGGGAGTTTCTTTTCGGTCGGCTCTCTCGACGGTGTCGAGCGGCTCTATACCTACCACAATGTCGGAGACTACCCGCTCATCGTCTCGGTCGGCATTGCCTCTGACGATATTTTCGCCGAATGGCGCAAGCGCGCATGGCTCTTGGGTTCTATTGTCGCGGCCCTCAATGTTCTTTTGCTGATCGGTGCGGTTTCATTCACCAAGCAACTGCGTCGCCGGATAGCTATTGAAGGACAGTTACAAATCCTGGCAACCACGGACGGACTCACTGGCCTGGCAACGCGGCGAGCGTTTGACGAAGCCTTCGATGTGGAGTGGCGACGCGCCAACCGCGAGGGCAACAAGCTCGCGCTGTTGATGATTGATGTCGACGAGTTCAAACACTACAACGACCAGTACGGTCATGGCGCGGGCGACCTGGCCCTGCGTTCGATTGCGGAATGCATCGGCCGCAGCATACGCAGACCCGGCGACATGGCGGGACGCTATGGAGGCGAGGAATTCAGCGTGCTGCTGCCGAACACGGACATCGACGGGGCGCTACGGGTGGCAGAGAAGATCCGCGCCAATGTGCGCATGCTGGACATGCCGCATTCTGTGTCCAAGCATGGTCGGGTGACTGTGAGCGTGGGTGTGGCTATGCACGAAGGTTCCAAAGCCGAGACGCCGGGCGATTTTCTTCGCCGAGCAGACGTCGCCTTGTACGCAGCCAAGGGGACGGGCCGTGATGCTATAGAGATCGAAGTGGCCATTTAGTATGGTTGACTGCCATTTGCGGCCATTGCCCCCTCCGAAAGTGGCGAAGCCGGTATGCTAGGGCCGCCTATATTGGCCATAAGATATTTGCCTATACTTCATTTACGCTTTTTCTAAGGACGCTCCCCCTAAAGAACGTCTGCAAGACCCCGTCAGGCAACGACGGGGTTTTTTTATGCTCGCGTATATCTTGACTGCCAGTTCTCCCTGGGAGACAGCGACTGCAGGACCGAGTCCCCAATCGGACTACCTGCCCCCCAGCTTTGGCAACCTCTGCGCGAGCCTCAGGCCGCGATGTGATCGCTTTGCGTCTGCGTTGTTCCCCTGTGACAGCCAAGCGCCCGGTCGGGCGCCTGCGATCGTTTAGACCGATCAGAAGAGCCATTCCGTGAGGTGCGGAGGGCATTACTTGGCGGGGCCATCACCCAAGCGCGCGCGGTTGGGACCCCGCCTCACCTGCGCGCTTCATCGGGTGGTTTTTATGCAGGTGCATAAACGCCCCAAGCAGCCCGTAGCAAGGCGTCGTGAGGCGGTTAGGGGGCCCAGTGGACTGATGCGGATTTATGCACCCAAACCTTGCAATCCGGCCGGTCATCGCTTCGATTCCGACTGACCGCTAGAATTTATTGGATAACACCAACTTCGATAAATGGGGGTCACAAAGTGAGCACAGCTGCAAGCCTTCACCGAGAGTGGGCGCCGGTACTGAATCCGATGGAGTTGCCGGACGGTGCTCCGTTCGAGTTAGCCCCAGGGCTAACACTACGAAAGGCGACGCCCCAAGAGGTTGCGGCTATCCGTCACACACTCATTACGTATGCCGTCAGTCCGCTAGGTTTCTCGCCTCTGGTTTCCTACGAAACGCAACGCCATGATGTTCCCAATGGCGACAATAGCATTAGCACATCCTTTACCCCTCTTTCAGAGCCGGAATGGCGCTACAACGTGGTGACAAATGACGGTGGGCAGAACGACATATATCTGGCTCACCTAGCGTCAAATGTCACAGCAATTCCGCTTGAAATATCCAGCATTAAATTTTGCGGCAATCGCATCTCGCAATGGAGCCTTGGACGTGTTGCGAGGCATTTTGGCACCTACACTGGGCGAAAGACAATTGCGCCCAGTCAGGCCGATATCGAGCAGCTTGCGCAGGTGCTGGAAGCAGTCCGACCTCATCTGTTCGCCATGTCCGACTCCCCATTCCCGGACATCCAAAGGGCCTTTTTAATGTATGACTCCCTCGGATTCCTCATGGACAATTCAGAATTTAATGTGATCGGATTATTTGCCATTATTGAAATGCTGATCACCCACAACCCTAAACTGGAAGACAGAGGGGACTCAATTACGCATCAAATGCAGGCCAAATTGCCTTTGCTGATTCGTCGCTTTCAAGCCTCTATCAACCACGAGGATTTTTTGGGGAAGGTGGATAGCAAAAAAGTCTGGTCGGCCCTCTACGCTTTTCGCAGCAGCATCGCTCACGGTGGAGTCGCAGACTTTAGCAAGGGGGCCATGCATGTTTTGGGCAGCGCGGACCTGGCGACAGAGTTTGTTAGGACTGTGGTGAAGGGCCTCCTACGCCAGCTTCTCGTGGAGCCCCAATTGTTCCAAGATTTGAAGAACTGTTGAGACCCCTTCTGCTGCGGTCGTCATTGACGGACACGTCGATGGAGGCGCGCCAGCCAGTAGAATTGACGCTCTGATTGACATCGAAGATGGAGGGACTATGGGGACTCTGTTCAGCCAAGCACCGCGCAAATACCTTGCAGTTTCGACGGAAGATGTCGACTTCTTTCTATCGGACGCCGGTGAACTGGCTAAGAAACACAAGCTCACCGTTGCCGATGTGATTGCAGCACGAGCCGTACTGGAGACAGCGCGGGCAAGCGATCTTGCGGTGCGCAATGGGGATGCATTTGATGAACAGGTGGCGGGCTTTGGCGAACTCGTGCAAGAGCTCACAGAGGCAATTCGTTCATTGAAAGTGGAAAGCTAGGCCACAGCGGACATAGGTGCGCCTATGCCGCTGTAGCTGGATTTCACCTGGGCCAGCGCGGAATGGGCTGGAACACCATTGCTCGACCTTGATTTTGCAGTTTGCGAGTTGCGCAAGGCCTTGATTTATAAAGGGTCCTGGGTCATCCCCAAAACTCCGAAGGCAGGGGTTGCTGGTTCGATCCCAGCCGGGCGCGCCAAAAATCAAAGATTTACGCAACTTGTACGGCTTTCCGACGCCAGAACCGCGCTTCTGCCGCAACGTGCAGGCCTGCCTATTCCCGAACCTTTTCAGCTTCCCTGCCTTTTTCGATTCGTCGATCGCGCTGCGGGCACGCTTAGAAAATAGTCACCTCATCAGGAGTCGAGTCGTGAGCCGTTACTGGAGCGATATCGTTCAGCAACTCGTGCCCTATGTCCCGGGCGAACAGCCGGCCATCGCGCGGCCCATCAAGCTGAACACCAACGAAAACCCGTACCCGCCATCGCCGCGCGTGGTGGCCGCGATCTCTGCAGAGCTGGGAGAGACGGGAGAGAACCTGCGCCGCTACCCCGATCCGCTGTCGCGCCGGCTGCGCGAGACGGTGGCCGCGCAGGTGGGCCTCCAGCCCGAGCAGGTTTTTGCGGGCAACGGGTCGGACGAAGTCTTGGCGCACGTCTTCCAGGCACTGCTCAAGCACGACAGGCCGCTGCGCTTTCCGGACATCTCGTACAGCTTCTATCCGACCTACGCGCGGCTTTACGGCGTGCAGTGCGAAGTGGTGCCGCTGGCGGACGACTTCTCCATCCGCGCCGATGACTATCTGGGCGACGCGGGCGGCGTGCTGTTCCCAAACCCCAACGCGCCGACCGGCCACGCGTTGCCGCTGGCGGAGATCGAACGGATCATCGCAGCGAACCCGTCGTCGGTCGTCGTCGTGGATGAAGCCTATGTGGATTTCGGGGCCGAGTCCGCCATTGCGCTCATTGACCGCTATCCGAATCTGCTGGTTGTGCACACGACGTCGAAGTCGCGCTCGCTGGCGGGCATGCGCGTGGGCTTCGCGTTTGGGCACGCGGCGCTCATCGAAGCGCTCAATCGCGTGAAGGACAGCTTCAATTCGTATCCGCTGGATCGCCTCGCGCAGGCGGCCGCCCAGGCGGCATACGAAGACGATGCGTACTTTCGCGCCACGTGCGCACGCGTGATGGCAAGCCGCGCGCGGCTAACGCAATCGCTGCAGTCGCTGGGGTTCGAGGTCGTGCCATCGATGGCGAACTTCGTGTTCGCGCGGCATCCGGCCCACGATGCCGCAACGCTGGCAGCACGGCTGAAGGAGCAAGCCATCTTCGTGCGCCACTTCAAGCTTGCGCGCATCGAGCAGCATCTGCGCATCACGGTCGGCTCCGATGATGAATGCGACGCATTCTTAAAGGCGCTGCAGGGTCTGCTGGCGTAAGCACGTACGCGTCTGCGGCAAATTGCCACCGGGGTGGACCGGCCATTTGGAGGACCGCGCCCGCGCAGGCAACCGCAACCCTCGACCACACGGTGCATCCACGACATTGCGCGGTGTGGATCGAAGGCCACGAACGCAACCCATTGCTGCACTCAGGTATGTGGAACATTGACCGTACGCAGATGCTGACGGCCGATTGCTGTGCCAGAATGCACGAGCGGGTAAACGGCGCGCCGACGCCGTCCGCTGTCCCCTAGGGCGAGCCTGAGCACTGCGCGGGCGGCACGGGACGCCACACAACACACTCCCACAAAAGGAATCAGCATGTCCAATCGTCGTCAATTCCTGAAGAGCATCCCCATCGTGGCCGCCGCGGGCGCCGTCATGTCGATGTCGGATCTGGCACTGGCTGCACCGATGGTGGCGGAAAGCGACCCGCAAGCCAAGGCGCTGGGCTACGTGGCTGACACCACCAAGGCCGACAAGGCCAAGTTCCCGAAGCACACGCCGGATCAGCACTGCGGCAACTGCGCCCTGTACCAGGGTGGTGCAGCTGCGCAAGGCGGTTGCCCGCTGTTCGCCGGCAAGGACGTCGCCAACAAGGGCTGGTGCAGCGCCTGGGCAAAGAAGGCTTGAGCGAAGCGGTATCGCGCGCAAGCAAAACGGACCCTGCGGGGTCCGTTTTTTTATGGGCGCGCGCTCTACAATGCGTGCCATGCCGTTCACATTCACACCCACCGTCCTCGTCATCGACGACGAGCCGCACATCCGACGCTTCGTCCGCGCTGCATTGGAAGAGGAAGGCTGCGAAGTTCATGAAGCGGACCGCGTCGAGCGCGGCTTGATCGAAGCCGGCACGCGTCAGCCGGATGCGGTGATCCTCGATCTCGGCCTGCCCGATGGCGATGGCATGCAGTTGATTCGCGAGTTGCGCACCTGGACGGAAGTGCCGGTGCTCGTGCTTTCGGCTCGCGTGGATGAGCGCGACAAGATCGACGCGCTCGATGCCGGCGCAGATGATTACCTGACGAAACCCTTCGGCGTGGGCGAACTGGTCGCGCGCTTGCGCGTGCTGCTGCGGCGACATGCCAAGCGCGGCGAAGACGGCGGCAGCATCATCCGCTTCGGCGAGGTGGAAGTCGACCTGGCGCGCCGCCTGGTCAGCCGCAATGGCCAAGCCGTGCATCTCACGCCGATCGAATACCGGCTGCTGGCGGTGCTGCTTGGCCGCCGCGGTACCGTGATGACGCACCGCGAACTGCTGCGCGAAGTCTGGGGCCCCGCGCATTCCGACAGCAGCCACTATCTGCGCATCTACATGGGCCACCTGCGCCACAAGCTTGAGCGTGATCCGGCGCGGCCCGAGCACCTGCTGACCGAAGTCGGCGTCGGGTACCGCTTCACGGCGTAAGCCGGTTCACTGCTCCTTGATGCCGGCGGCGCGCACGATGCGGCCGTTGCTGTCGTATTCCGCGCGGATGGCCGCAGCAAACTGCTCTGCCGTGCCGCCGGCCGGCACCACGGCGGCCTGCGTGAGGCGCTCGCGCAGATCAGGCGCAGCCAGCGCCTTGTTGATCTCGGCGTTCAATCGGGCAATCACGGGGGCAGGCGTCTTGGCCGGCGCGAACACGCCGAAGGTCGAGGCCATGTTCGCCTTGGCATAACCCAGCTCGGTGAAGGTCGGCACATTCGGCAGCGCATCGAGCCGGTGCGGCGCACCCACCGCGAGCGGGCGCAGCTTGCCGCTGGTGATGTGTTGCATCAGGGTCGGGCCGACGTTGGTCGACATGACTTCCACCTGGCCGCCCAGCGCATCCGTCAATTGCTGGCCACCGCCCTTGTACGGAATGAGCGTGATATCCACGCGCGCCTGCGACTTGATCTGCTCCAGCGCGAGATGTCCCACCGTACCCAGGCCCGATGTCGACCAGCGGATCGAGCCCGGCTTGGTGCGCGACTGGCTCAGCATGTCGGCAAAGCTCTTGCCCGTGAACGACGGCGTACCGAGCAGGATCATCGGCGCGTACATGACATTCGCCACGGGCGCGATGTCTTTCTGCGGGTCATACGGCAGCTTGCCGAAATGCGGATTGAGCGTGAGGGGACTGACCGACGAGAAACCCAGCGTGTAGCCATCTGGGGCCGCCTTGGCCACGGCGTCCATGCCGATGCTGCCGCCGGCACCGGCGCGGTTTTCCACCACCACCGGCTGGCCCAGTTGCGCCGACAGCTTCTCGCCCAGCGCACGCGCCACGTTGTCCGAAATGCCACCGGTCGGGTAGGCGACGATGATGCGGATCGTTTTGGCCGGATAGTCCTGCGCTTGCGCAGGCACAGTGGCAAGCAGCGGCAGGCCGGCGCACAGCAGCACGGCAGAGGCAATCAGACGGCGGCGGGCAGTACGTGCGGAAGTCATGGCGCAATGTCAGATGAACGAAACAGGAATCAACATTGTAGGCGGATGCCCAGGCAGCCTTGTCCGACGACGTACAAAAACTGCAGGCAAAAGAAAAGGCGCCCGAAGGCGCCTTTTCCGTTCCCAATCGAGTGACAGCGTCGATTAGAAGATGTGGCGGATACCCACGCCAACGCTGGTCTGGTTCGACTTGCCAGTGCCGGTTGCGTTGCCGCCACCCGACAGTTCCGGCAGAGCTGCGTCCTTGACCTTGTTGTAGTCGACCGTGCCATACACTTGCGTGCGCTTGGACAGGGCGTACTCAGCCAGCAGAACGCCGGTGTAGCGCTTGCCGTCGTTGCCGGCGGTCAGAGCAGCGTTCTTGATGCTGTCGTAGTAGAACGCGCCCGTCAGAGCCAGCGCCGGGGTGATGTTGTACGTCACGCCCAGGATGCCGACGTGGTCACGACGCTTCGTGGCGCCCGGGGTCAGGCCAGCGCCCGAGGTGGCGTTGCCGTAGATGTTCAGGCCGAAAGCGCTGCCACCGACGCAGTTTGCCGAGCTGTTCACGCAACCCGTGGCGTCGCTGCTGTCGATGTAGCCTGCGAACAGCTTGGCTGCAGCGATCGTGTAGTTACCGCCGATACCCCACACGGTTTGCTTGTTGCCAGCAACGTCCTTGTGCTGTTGAGCGAAGGCGCCGATGTAGGCCGGGCCGAATTCATAGGCCACCGTGCCGCCAACGTACGAGTTCTGGCTTGCAGCGCCAGCCACTTCGCCAAAGCCGTAGGCCAGGCCGACCGACAGGCCGTTCCACTTGCCTTCGTACTTCAGCATGTTGGATTCACGCAGACCGGTCAGGCCGTAGTACATCCACGAGTTGCCGTCGTAGTTACCCACGCCCAGCGGGTCGAAGTTGCCACCGGTCGTGAAGCCGAAGTTGTATTGACGGCCCAGCGTGATGGTGCCCAGGTCCTTGTTGGACAGGCCCACGAACGATTGACGATTGAACAGCGTACCCGAGCTGCTCATGCGGCCCGAATCCGAGTTAAAGCCGCTTTCCAGCACGAACAGTGCCTTGTTGCCGCCGCCCAGGTCTTCCGAGCCCTTCAGGCCCCAGCGGCTGTTCGACACAGCACCGCTTTCCATCTGGGTCACGCTGTTGCCAGCTTGGTTGGCGTTGTTGATGTAGTGAATGCTGGTATCGACAATACCGTACAGCGTCACGCTCGATTGGGCGTAGGCAGAACCTGCGAACAGGGCGCCAACTGCAACCAGAATGGCAGACTTTTTCATGTGGGCTCGTAATAAAAGAGTTGTCTCAAACCGCCCGACCCCGTGTGCATGAGGTTGGGCTCCTCCGTTTCCTTAACTTCCGTGTCGGAAGTGCCGCGCAAATTTAACAAAAGCCCATATGCCCGGCAAAGTAATTCACGGAATCGTTCTACCAAGTGTGGTACGCGCGCATCGCTCTTAATGCGCCGCACCAAATCGGCCTACGACAAGGCTTGCCAGCGCGTCGTGCCCTGCTGTGGTGCACCAAGGCGGACCGCCGTCTTTGAACCGCTCTCTTGATTAGACAAAAAGGTTGGGAGATTGCCGGGCGCGTTACGCCATTGGCGCGCTTTTCAGCGCGGTTCACGCTGACTTGCATCATTTCAGCACCGACAACAAACCGTTCGTCGCACCACCGTGGATAGGGCATGCCCCCTGACCTAGGCTGTAGACCGTGGCAGGACATCAAATGACCACGCCTAAAACAGCACCGAAAATCAGTTGAAGAAGGAGTTCGCCATGCGACTCAAGCAAATGGGGTTGGCCGCCATGTTGGCGGTCGGAGCCCTCGCGGCGGGCAGCGCTTGGGCGCAGGCCAGCCGCGTGGAAGTGTTCGGCCAGAATGCACGGGCCGAACGGTTTGACGTCTATAGCGACGGTGCCCGCACCGGACGCTTCGACACGTATACAGAAGGTGCGCGCAGCGGCCGCTTCGATCCGTATTCGGACGGCATGCGCAGCGATCCGGCCGGCCGCTCCCGCGACGGCGGCGGGACGGTCTACGGGTACCCGGTTCCGAATTGATGCGCTGATCGGCATTCACCGCGTTCATCGCGCATTGATCAATTACGGGCCGGTCTCCAGGCATCCTCCGTTTTCCGCCTCTTGGCCCACTCTGGCCCCGCTGGTAATGCGCCAGCGGGGCTTTTTCATGCGCGCTCAGATGAACTTATCGAGCGTGATCGGCAATTCGCGCACGCGCCGGCCGGTGGCGTGATACACGGCGTTGGCGATAGCCGCCGGCACGCCGGTGATGCCGATCTCGCCGATGCCCTTGGCGCCCAGCGGGTTGATGTGCGGGTCTGCCTCGTCGAGCACAAGGATGTCGATGTCGGGCACATCGGCGTTCACGGGCACGTGGTACTCCGCCAGGTTGTTATTGACGATGCGACCGTAACGCGGGTCGAACAGGCTCTCTTCGAACAGCGCCATGCCCATGCCCCAGACGATGCCGCCCATGAGCTGGCTGCGACCGGTCTTGGCGTTGAGCAACCGCCCCACGCCGTAGCTCCCCACGATGCGCGAGACCCGGATCACACCCAGATCCGCATCAACGTGCACCTCGGCAAACACCGCGCCGAACGAGTGCATTGAGAACTTCTGCTTTTCTTCGCCCGGCTGCACCTTGGCGGTCACCTCGATGGGGCGGCCGTGGCGCGCGACCACGGCGGCCACGGGCTCACGCGCACCGCTGCGGGCGCTCAAGAAGCCGTCGGCCACGGTGATCTCGCTTGCGGCCACGCCATGCAGCGGCGAGCTGGCATCGGCAATGGCCGCGGCAATCAGCGCATCGCGGGCCTGCGCGCCGGCGGCCTGCACGGCGGGCGATACGCTAGCCACACTTTGCGAGCCGCCCGACACCGGCGCCTCAGGCATGCGCGTATCGCCCAGGCTGAAATGCACGCGGTCGACGGGCATGCCCATGGCATCCGCCGCCACCTGCGTCATCACCGTGTAGGTGCCGGTGCCAAGATCCTGCGAGCCGGATTCGACCTGCGCCGTGCCGTCGGGCAGATAGCGCGCAGTGGCGCCGGCCGCGCTGCGGTTGGCGGGGTACGTGGCCGTGGCCATGCCCCAGCCGATGCGGGTGTTGCCCTCGCGCATGCTGCCCGGCTGCGGGTTGCGGCGCGCCCAGCCGAAGCGCTCGGCACCAGAGCGGTAGCACGCCGCCAGCGATTTGCTTGACCATGGGATGCGTTTTTCCGGGTCCTGCGCGGCGTCGTTGCGCAGGCGCAGCTCCACCGGATCGATGTCGAGCGCGTAGGCCATCTCATCCAGCGCCACTTCCAAAGCGAACGTGCCGGTGGCTTCGCCCGGTGCGCGCATGAACGTCGGCGTGCCAACGTTCAGCCGCGCGAGCCGATGCGTGGTCCGCTGGTTGGGCGTCTCGTAAAGCATGCGGGTGACGATGGCGCAGGGCTCGGTCCAGTCTTCGATCATCGACGTGGTGGTCAGCGAGTCATGCGAGATGGCGGTGAAGCGGCCATCGCTGGCGGCGCCCACGGCGATGCGCTGCTCGGTGCGAGGACGCCCGCCGACCGGGCCGAACATCTGCGGGCGTTCCAGCACCAGCTTGACGGGCCGCCCCGCCTGGCGCGCGGCCATCGCCGCCAGCACCACGTGCGACCACACCGAGCCCTTGCAGCCGAATCCGCCGCCCACGAACGGGCACACCACACGTAGCTTGTCGGGCGACAAGCCAAGCGTTTTGGCGACGGTGCGGCGCACGCCCGAGACGTATTGCGTGCTGTCGTACAGCGTGAGCGAATCGCCCTCCCACACGGCGATGGTGGCGTGCGGCTCCATGGGGTTGTGCGTCTCCATGGGCGTCCCGTAGACGGCCTCGATGCGCTGCGCCGCCTGGGCCATGCCAGCAGCCATGTCGCCACGCGTAGTGTCGGCCGATTGCGTCTGCACCTTGCCGGGCGAGTGCGCATCGGTGCGGGCGGTTTCGAAATCGAGCCGCGCGGGCTGCTGGGCAACCTCCACGCGCACCATGCGCGCTGCGGCCTGGGCGTGTTCCAGCGTGTCGCCCACCACGAGCGCCACGGGCTGGCCGTTGTAGTGCACCTGATCGTCCTGCAGCAAAGAGAGCGCACGTCCTGCCGGGGGTTCGAGCGCGGGCTTGCCGCCGTTGGGCAGGCGCGGGGCGTTCTCGTGCGTCATCACCAGCAGCACGCCGGGCATGGCCTGCGCGACATGGGTATCGAGCCGCGTGATCCGACCCGCAGGCACGGTGCTCTGCACCAGCACCGCATGCACCAGACGCGGCACCTGGAATTCTGCTGAATAGCGCGCCTGACCCGTGACTTTGAGCAGACCGTCTGTCCGGTCCAGCGGTTGGCCGACGTTGCTCATGCCACACCTCCTGTCGGATTGGCAGCCAAGGTCAGCGCGCGTGCCACGGCTCGTTGCGCCAGCGGCACCTTGAAGCCGTTGTCGCGCAGCGGCTGGGCGCCCTGCATGGCCAGCGCACCCGCCTGGGCAAACAACTGCGCATCCGCGGCCTGGCCCGCCAGCATCTGCTCGGCCGCATGCGCCCGCCACGGCTTGTGCGCGACGCCGCCGAGCACAATGCGCGCCTCCCGGATCGTCCGCCCATCGGTCTGCAATGCCAGCGCCGCAGCCACCGACACCAGCGCAAACGCATAACTGGCGCGGTCGCGCACCTTCAGGTAGTGCACCTGCGAGCCGAAAACGGGCGGCGGCAGATCGATGGCGACGATCAACTCACCGGGCCCGAGCGTCGTGTCGATCTCGGGATGCGCTTCCGGCAATCGATGGAAGGCTTCGATAGGAATACGCCGCTCGCCGTGCGCGCCGTGCACAACCACGGTGGCGTCTAGCGCGGCCAGCGCGACGGCCATGTCCGAAGGATGCGTCGCCACGCATGCCTCGCTCGCACCCAGGATGGCGTGCATGCGGTTGAAGCCCTCGCGTGCGGCGCAGCCGGAGCCGGGCTGCCGCTTGTTGCACGCCGGGTACGCCGTGTCGTAGAAGTAATGGCAGCGTGTGCGCTGCATCAGGTTGCCGCCGTTGGTAGCCATGTTTCGCAGCTGCCCCGACGCACCCGACACAATCGCTTCGCTCAGGAGCGGATACCGCGAGCGCACCAGCGGATGCGCCGCCGTATCGGCATTGCGCGCCATCGCGCCCAGGCGCAGGCCACCGTCGGGCAACGCGCGAATCTGCGCGAGCGGCAGGCGGCTTACGTCCACCAGCCGCTGGGGCTGCTCGACGCCGCCTTTCATCAGGTCCAGCAGGTTCGTGCCGCCGCCGATATAGCGCGCGCCCGGCTCATGGCCCAGGCGCACGGCAGCTTCGACGGAAGACGCACGGTCATAGGCAATCGATTGCATGGCGGCTCCTCAGGCAGCGTTGCCAGACTTGGCAGCCACCACGCGAATCGCCGCCACGATGTTGGGGTACGCGCCGCAGCGGCAGATGTTGCCGCTCATGCGCTCGCGTATTTCGTCTTCGGTCAGCGCCACAGGGCCGTCATTGCCCAGTGCTGCGGGCGACGTGACCGTGCTGGGCATACCGCGGCGCGCCTCGTCCAGCACCGCCACCGCCGAGCAGATCTGCCCTGGCGTGCAATATCCGCATTGAAAGGCGTCGTGTTCGAGAAACGCGGCCTGCACCGGATGCAGCGCCGTGCGGTCGACCACGCCGTCATGCGCGTGTGCCAATCCTTCGACGGTGGTGATCGCCTCACCCTCGTGCATGATCGCCAGCGTCAAGCAACTGTTGATGCGCCGCCCGTTCACGAGGACGGTGCATGCGCCGCACTGGCCGCGATCGCAGCCTTTCTTGGTGCCGGTCAGACCGAGCACTTCACGCAGCGCATCGAGCAACGTCACACGCGGCTCCAGTGACAGCGCATACGGCTTGCCGTTGATATTGAGCGATACCGGCCGCGCAGGCGCCAACGCAGCGGGACGTGCCGGGGCCGATGTAGAAGTGCCCGCGCCGGCCGACTCGTGCGGCAACGCAAACGCCGAGGCTGCGGCTGCGGCGCTCTGCAGAAAGCCGCGCCGGCTCGGGCGTGCGGGTGCCCCATCCGGTTCGTGGGCAGGGTCATTCGATGCTGCTAAGGGGTGATCAGACATGGCGCGCGCTCCACCGGCCGAGGCGGCCGTAGCTGGGGACATGCGTCAGGGGAAAGCAAGCGGAATACCCGGCACCCGGGCGTTGGAAAGCCACTGAACAGCGGCTTCGCGAGGGGGAATTGCTGCGGCGCGTGTAAGGCTTACGCGCCGCGTTGCAGTGGGGTTACTTGGCCGGGCCGACGCGGTCGCGCGACACATCCATGACCATGCGGGTCAACAGATACAGGCGCGGCACGATGGAGTTCAGGTCGACATATTCGGCGTCATTTGAGTGCGCGCCAAAGCTCGCCAGGCCAAAACGCTCGATCACGGGCGCCTTGGTTTTCGAGGCGGCAAACGCGGCATCGGTGCCACCGCCTTCGGCCTTGTCGTCAATCTCCAGCGTCTTGCCAAGTTCGCCGTAGATCTTTTGGGCGTGCTCGGCCAGCGCGCGCGACGCCGGGGTCGCTTCCAGCGGCGGGCGGCGGCGCTCGAACCGGGCCGAGACCTGCGTATCCGGAATCAGCTTGTTCTTGATGCGCTCGTTGACAGTTTCTTCCAGCTTGTCGGCATCGGCCGCGCGCAGCAGGCGCACATCGGCCTGGGCGCTGGCCACGGCCGGGATCACGTTGCGGTTGGTGCCCGCCTGCGCCACCGTCCAGTTCACCTTCAGGCCCGTTTCCGGCTTGGACAGATCGCGCATCTGCAGCACCTGGTGCGACAGCTCATACAGCGCGTTGCGGCCCTGCTCCGGCGCACCACCCGCGTGCGAGGCCTTGCCCTTCACATCCAGCAGGATCGCGCCGATGCCGCTGGTGGCCAGCGACAGCTTGTCGGAGGTCACGCGCGTGCCTTCGCACGAGAACACGGCGTCCTGCTCGGCGCCCAGCTTGGCCTGCATGGCCCGCGCGCCCGGCGAGCTGATCTCTTCGTCACCGTTGATCAGCACCGTAAGCGTGCCGTATTGCTTGAAGTTGACGGCCTGCAGAATCGACACCGTGTGCAGGATGACCGCCACGCCGTTCTTGTCGTCGGCAATGCCCAGGCCGTAGGCACGCTCACCGTCGATGCGGAATGGCTGCTGCGCGAGCATGCCCTTCAGGTAGACGGTGTCCATGTGCGCGATCAGCATGATGTTGCGCTTGCCCTCGCCCTTGAAGCGCGCGAGTACCATCTTGCCGATCTTCTCGGGCGTGTCGGCCATGCGATAGGCATGGTCGCTGGGGTCGATCAGCTTGACGTCGCCGCCCATGCCACGCAGGCGCTCGGCAATCACGCCGGCAATCTTGTCCAGGCCTTCGATGTCCTTGCTGCCCGATTCAATCGAGACCAGAGTCTTCATGGTGTCGATCAGCGCAGGTTTTTCCTGCTGGGCACGCTTGTAGATTTCAGCCGGCGGCACGGCGGCGGCCTGGCCGGCAGCCAGCGCACCCACCATTGCGACGACGGCGAGCACTGCAGGGCGCATGCCCTTGGGCAACAACGGGGCTCTCATGAATGTTTCCTCACCTGTTCTTAGTTATGGTCTGCAACAAAACGGCGATTTTCGCACGCCCATCTGACGATTGCCCGAGGGCCATCCCCCCTTTGGCTAGACGCATGACACCGCGCAAAGGAATACTGATAGAGATGCGCAAAACGAAAGCGCTGGGCTGACACTCTCGCTACAATTGCTGCCATGCAATACATCCATGTCGTCAACGGCGATGTTGCCGGCGCCACGCTCAAGCAGGCGCTCGCACAGGCTGGCCGCCCCGATTCCGTAGTCGTACTGCGCGACGATCTCGCCGTCGGGCCGCTGGTCGACGTCGACAGCGTCGCCATGGCGCGCTCCGGCTTCTGGCAGCGCGTGGCGCCCAATAGCAATATCGATTTCGCCTCGGAGATGCGCGACGCACTTGCGTCGCTCGCCGACCTGCGCGATGCCACCACGGAAGTCGCCATCTGGCACGGCCAAAGTGCCTCGGACCAGCTCATGCTGCGCCGGGTGGCGTTCCATCTGCACCAATCGCCCCAGCGCATCAATGAAGTCGGCATGGATGTGCGCGAACTTGAGGCCCCCAACGGTCAGGGCCCGCTGACGACCATCGGCATGTATTCGGGCGCCCGGCTGGCGCGGCGGTTTTCGACCATCGCGCCGGTGTCGGTGCTGCGCATCGGCCGCCTGGCTTACGAATGGCAGCAGACCGTGCGCGAGAACGCCGATACGCGGCTGTGGAAGGGCAACACCCTGGTGCCGGTGTCGTACGGCACCGTCGATGAAGTGATCCTGGAACACGTTCCAACCGACTGGGCCAGCGCACGCGACGTGGTGGGCAGCATCATGGGCGCCATCGACGGGCTGCTCGCCAGCGACTGGTTCGTCTTCTGGCGCTGCCGCGAACTGGTCGGCAACGGTCAGTTGCTGCTGCGCGGCGAGGCCGATTCGCTCAGCACCTGCGAGCTGCGTCGCAATGTGAGCGTGGCCGTGTAAGCGCCGCCCGAAACCTGGATCCCCCGAGGAGCGCCGAAAGCGCTCCTTTTTATTTGTTCGCGCTGCTTACGCCTAAAACGCGGTCGTAACCCGCGCGGGTCAGCCGTCTCGGCGGAGGCCTGCGCGCGCGGGGCAATCGATCTGCGCCTCGGGGTCGCCGCCGTCGACTTCGTTGGCGAGATCGCTATCGGGCTGTGTGCCTTCCTCGTCGCTATGGACGTCGCCCTCGCCCCACGGCATGCCGGATTCGCGCAGGCGCTTGCGCTGGGTGCGGTCGCGCTGGAACATTTCGGCCAGCTCGTCGCGCCCCTGCTGCGCCAGTGACACAAGCTTCTTCTGATCGCGGTAAACGGGGTAGACCTGCTCCATTGAATTGAGCGTGTGCCGGCGGAACGTCTGGGCGATGCGGTGCGCCTCGTACGGTTCCTTGCCCAGCCCTTCCAGCACGCGGCGACTGAGCATGAGCGAGCCTTCGAACATCTCCCGCTCGATCACTTCCACACCGCGGTCGCGCAACTGGTAGACGTGCGACACGTTGCGCGCCCGCACATACAGCTTCAGGTGGGGAAAGCGCTCGCGCACGCGGTCGACCACCTCCAGATTGGTCTCCATGTCGTCGATGGCGACGACCATCATGCTGGCCTTGTCGGCGCCGGCGGTTTCCAGCAGATCCATGCGCGTGGCGTCGCCGTAAAAGACCTTGAAGCCGAAGCGGCGCAGCATGTCGATCTGGTCCGGGTCATGATCGAGCACGGTGGCGCTGTAGCCCTGGCTGTAGAGCATGCGGCCGACAATCTGCCCGAAACGGCCGAAACCCGCGATGATGACCTGGTTATCCTGAGGCTCGATGGCGTCGGGCGCGCGCTTCTTTCCGTCCATCAGGCGCGGTACCAGCATCTTGTCGTGCAGGAGCAGCAGCAATGGCGTCGCGGCCATCGACAGCGCCACCACGAGGTTGAGCGCAGCGGCCGTCTCCGCCCCGAGCACGTTGCCGGCTACACCGGGGCCGAATACAACAAACGCGAATTCACCGCCTTGCGAGAGCAGGAATGCAAACAGCCATGCCTGCCCACGCGCAATGCCAAAGCGGGTGGCCAGCAGGCGCAGCGCGCCAATCTTCACCGCCAGGAACACCGCAACCAGCCCGACCACGGCCAACGGCTGGCGCATCAGCACGCCAAAGTCGATCGACATGCCGACCGCCAGGAAAAACAGGCCGAGCAGCAGTCCCTTGAACGGCTCGATGTCGGTTTCGAGCGCGTGACGGTATTCGGAATCGGCCAGCAGCACGCCGGCAATGAAAGCGCCCAGCGCCATCGATAAGCCTACGCTGTGCATCAGTAGGGCAATGCCCACCACCAGCAGCAACGAGAACGAGGTGAACATCTCGCGCATGTTGGTACGGGCAATGGCGCGCAGCACCGGCCGCAACACCGTGCGCCCGCCAAAAATGACTGCCGCCACCACGCCCACCGCCTTGGCCGCAGCCACCCAGCTATGGCCGCCGGATGCGTCGCTTGCATCGGTCGCCAGCAGCGGCAGCAGCGCAATCATCGGGATGGCCGCGATGTCCTGGAACAGCAGAATGCCGAAGCTGGCCGTGCCGGCCGGCGTGCGCATGAGGTTGCGCTCAGAAAGCGTGGCCAGCGCAATCGCCGTGGACGACAGCGCCAGCCCCAGCCCCGCCACCACGGCCGCGCGCCACGGATGGCCCACCGCCATGACCGCCAGCCCCACGGCCAGCGCGCACACCACAATCTGCAACCCGCCGTAACCGAAGATGCTGCGCCGCAGCGACCACAGCCGCGCCGGCTCGAGTTCCAGGCCAATCACGAACATCATCAGCACGACACCAAATTCTGAGAAATCCAGAATCGACTGCACGTTGGTGATGAGCCGCAAGCCCCACGGCCCGACGATCACCCCAGCCAGCAGATAGCCGAGCACCGAGCCCAGCCCCAGCCGGCGCGCCAGCGGCACCGCCGCCACGGCCGCAGCCAGGTAAATGACGAAATTGACGAGCAGATCGTGCGATTGCATGGGCAAGGAAGAGATCAGAGACCTCAGGCGGCTGAATCCGCGTCGGTCGGGAGCCAGGGTTGCAGCGCGGCGCGCACCTCGGCGATATGGGCGTCGATGACGTCGGCAGACACATCGTCGGCATCGTGCAGCACATGCGGTGGCTGCCATTGCATGCCGCAGAGCGCCGCGGTCTGCTGCAGCGGCAGCAGGAACATGTCGAACGTGTGGCCGTGAACGCCTTCCGGGTTGTAGGAATGCGCGCGGCCGCCGGTGGTGGCCAGCACCATCAGATGCTTGCCGCGCAAGGCGGTGCCGCCGGGCCCGTAGGCCCAGCCCATCTCCAGAACCACGTCGATCCACTCCTTGAGCAGCGACGGCGTGGCGTACCACTGCACCGGAAACTGGAAAACGATCAGCTCCGCAGCTTCCACCGCTTCTTGCTCGACACGCACGTCGATGTCGAAATCGGGGTAATGCCAGTAAAGGTCGTGCATGGCCACGCCAGGCAAGCTGGCCAGCGCACGTGCGAGCGGCTTGTTGGCGCGCGAACGGCGCGGCGCGGGATGCGCGTAGATCACAAGAATGCGCGAGGGCGTCATGGAAAATCAGGAGGCGGGGGCGTCTTGATGGCGCATCTTCGCACGGCTATTGTTGAGCGGCGTTACGAACCGGGCGGGAGATCTGGCAGTGATCCTTCGTGGGCAGCGCTTTTAAATGCGCTTCTTTCCTCGCTTTTGCGCGACGCAGCATTTTCGTTGTTGCCGCACCACACCGCTGGAAGCCGTGCTCGGATGCGCTAAATCAATGATTTATCGGGAAATCCTGTGGAAAGTCTGACGCCAGACTTACGGGGAAACCCTGATTGCACTACAATAGCATGGTGCATTGCACAACACTCAGTTGCATCCGATTGAGTGCCCCGGAGGTGCCATCCGCGCCTCCGACTCATCACCTCGCTGCCTTGCACTGAAAGGCGCGATCAGAACAGGAACTGTGTCGTGAACCCGCTCGAACTGAGCAAGGCCATCGGCGTCGTCACCCAGGACGACATCGACAAGACGGAAGCAGCGCAAGGCGCGCCGCGTTCCACCGTGCTGGTGCGCGAGCTTGCTGCGCACCACCGGTCGCGCCTACTCAAACACCTGCTCGCCCTGGGCGAGGAAGACCGCCTGCTGCGATTCGGCCAGGTGGTACGGGATCACGTCATCGAGGCATACGTCGACAGCATCGATTTCGACCACGACAAGGTCTTTGGCGTCTATAACGAGCGCCTGGAGCTGACCGGCGTGGGCCACCTCGCCTACCTGCGCGATAACCCGCAAGGGCGCGTGGCGGAATTCGGCGTGTCGGTGTCGGAATCGGCGCGCGGCAAGGGCGTGGGCAGTGCGCTGTTCCAGCGTGCCGCCATGCATGGCCAGAACACCAAGGTGCGCACGCTGTACATGCACTGCCTATCGCGCAACGCGGCCATGATGCACATCGCCAAGAAGGCCGGCATGCGCGTGCAGTACGCCTATGGCGAGGCTGATGCCTACCTCGAACTGCCGCCTGCGGACACGATGAGCTTGCTGACGGAGGCCATCGACGAACAAGTGGCCGATCTCGACTACATGCTCAAGCGCAACCTGCGCGACGTGCGCCGTTTTGGCCAACGCTTCTGGCGCTCCCTGGTGCCGCAAAAGCGCACCGTGTGATGGCTTCGCTTCGTAACAAACGCCCGGCTTCCACCGGGCGTTTTTGTTTTGCGTGACGCGCTTTGATTGTTCGCAATTTAATGCAAGCCATTTCAATAAAATAAACTCAGTAAAAAGCGTCACCATTATCTAAGCGCATATTTTGTGATGCCAATTCGACGCGGCATTACGCATATTGAGTAATTTGAATTAAATCCCTCAAGCTCCCGCCATTCGGCTCGATAGAGCAGTCGTTATCGATTATGACGGGGACAATCATGCGCTTCTCGAAAATGAAGGTGGCCACCCAACTCGCGTGGGGGTTCGGCTTGACGATGGGGCTGCTTGTTCTGCTCATGGCATTCAGCCTGCAGCGCATGTCGGATTTTCGACAGCTGCTGGAAGACTCCACGGAGGTCAACGCCGTGGAAGCCAAGCTCGCCGCAAAAATGTATTCGAGCGTTACCGAGCGGGCATTGGCTTATCGGAATATTGTGTTGCTGGAGCAGCATGACGAAATCCAGACCGAACTGACCCGCGTTGAAAAACAGGAAGGCACCTACGCCGAAGCCGACCGCAAGCTCGGCCGCATGTTCGACACGTTGCCGGACACCACCACCGAAGAAAAAACGCTGCTTGCGCAAATCCGGCAGCAGGCAGAACTGGCCGCACCGTTCGCAACGCGCGTCAAGGGGCTGATTGCCTCCGGCCACAAGGAAGACGCGTACAAGGTGCTGCGCTTCGAATTCCGCCCCGTGCAGCGCGCTTGGTGGGATCTGCTCAGCAAGCTGCAGGCGTTTGAAGAAAAGCTCAACGACGAAAACACCGCCAAGGCCAAGGCGAGCTATGTCGACAGTCGTAACTGGCTGGTCGCCCTGAGCGTGGTGGCGCTCCTGGTGAGCCTCGCAGCCAGCGCGCTCATCACGCGCGGGTTGCTGCGCAAGCTCGGCGGCGAGCCGGGCACCGTGGCCGATATTGCCAGCCAGATCGCCGGCGGCAACCTGGCCGTGGCCATCGACACGCGTCCGGACAATCCGGCAAGCCTCATGCACGCCATGAAGCGCATGCGCGACAGCCTCGCGACGATTGCCGAACAGGTGCACACCAGCACCGACACGCTGGCCACGGCATCGGAGCAGATCGCCACCGGCAACTTCGATCTGTCCACCCGCACGCAGGAACAGGCCTCCGCGCTGGAGGAATGCGCTGCGTCGATGGAAGAACTCAACGCCACCGTCAAACAGAATGCCGAGCATGCGCGGCACGCCAACCAGCTCGCCGCCACTGCCGCCGAGGTCGCCACGCAAGGTGGCACGGTGGTGGCACGCGTGGTGGACACCATGGGCGCAATCAGCGAATCGGCACGCAAGGTGAGCGAAATCATCGGCGTGATCGACAGCATTGCGTTCCAGACCAACATCCTTGCGCTCAATGCGGCGGTGGAAGCAGCGCGCGCCGGCGAGCAGGGGCGCGGCTTTGCAGTCGTCGCCAGTGAGGTGCGCGGGCTGGCGCAGCGCTCTGCCGCGGCAGCCAAGGAAATCAAGGTGCTGATCAACGACTCTGCCAACCATGTGGACGCCGGCAGCGCGCTGGTGGAGCAAGCCGGCACCACCATGCACGACGTGGTGAGCAGCATCCACCGCGTGACCGCCATCGTGACCGAAATCATGGGCGCGACCGACGAACAGGCCGGCGGCATCGACCAGATTCACCGCGCCATCACGCAGATGGACGAAGTCACCCAGCAGAACGCCGCGCTGGTTGAAGAAGCAGCGGCGGCGGCGGAATCGATGCGCGAGCAATCGAACCGACTGGTGGGTGTGGTGAGCGTGTTCAAGCTGGCAAACCACGCGATTGCATCCGCTCCCGCGCCGCGTATCGGCTACCACCAGCCAGCCCTGTTGCCGGCCTGAGCCGGAGGACGCCGCGATGAAATCTGCCCTCTCCTCCTGCGCAGGCCCCGCACGGAATGTCTACTGGCATACCGGCGCGGTGGCTGGCGAAGCCCGCGCACATCAGTTCGGCCATGCGCCGCTCACGTTGTGGCTCACGGGCCTGAGCGGCGCGGGCAAATCCACCCTCGCCTATGCGCTGGAAAAGCGCTTGTACGAAACGTGCCAGCGCTGCGCCGTGCTCGACGGCGACAACCTGCGCCATCACCTGAACCACGATCTCGGCTTTACCGAAGCCGACCGCACGGAAAACCTGCGCCGCGCCGCCGAGGTGGCGCGGCTCATGAACGACGTCGGTCTGATCGTGGTGACGGCGTTCATCTCGCCGCTGCGCTCCGATCGCGAGATGGCGCGCGAAATCATCGGCGCAGACCGGTTTGTGGAAGTGCACGTCTGCACGGCGCTCGATGTGTGCGAGGCACGCGACCCGAAAGGGCTGTACGCGCGGGCACGCGGCGGACAGATCCCGCAGTTCACCGGCGTGTCGTCGCCGTATGAGGCGCCGGTGGCGCCCTCGCTGCAGCTCGATACCGGCGCAATGGCACTGCCGGTGGCCACCGCCGCGCTGCACGCGCACATGTCCGCCTGGCTGGACACCCGTCAACCGGAGACCGTTCGATGACCGCCCTTCCACGTCCCGTCCTGATGATTCCGCTGCGTCGCTGCGGCAGCCACGCGCTGCGCCTGCGCCTAAACTTCAATCCGGCGTTCTACGCGCCGTATCCGCTGCACATCGTCGACTTCATGCCGCTGGTGCCGCTGTACGGCAATCTGCAGGACGATCGCGCGTACTTCCGCCTCGTGACCGACGTGATCGGCCTGCAGGCTGCGAGCATGGTGAAATGGCCCGGCATGGTGTTCGATCCGGTGGAGGTATTCGAAACCCTGCGCGACCAACCGCGCAGCGTGCATCGCGTGGTGTGGGAACTGCTGCTGCGGGCGGGCGCACAGCATGGCGCCCGGGTGGTCATGGACAAGTCGCTCGACAGCGTGCACTACGCCGCAGAGCTGATGACGCTATTCCCCGACATGCGTTTCCTCAACGTGGTGCGCGACCCACGCGCGCAGGTCGCGTCAATGAACCGCGCGATCATCCACGACTTCGACACGCTGCTGAACACGCAGACCTGGGTGGCCGCGCACCGCGCCGCCAATGCACTCATCGCCCGGTATCCGGAGCGCACGTGCACCATCCGCTATGAAGATTTCCTGGTCGATCAGGAAAGCACGTTGCGCCGCGTATGCAGTTTCCTGGAGATCGATTTCCTGCCGCAGATGCTGGATGTTTCACGCTCGGCCGAAGCGCGGCAGATTTCGCAATTGTCCGCGTTGTGGACGTCCAATTGTTTCGCGCCCATCACGGCCAATATCGACAAATTCCACCAGCAGTTGTCGATGGACGAAATCACGATCATCGAAACCCTGGCACGCGACGACATGGTGCGCTATGGCTATGCCCCGTTGACCGCCGCCAACGCGCATATCGAAACGCGCGAACTGGAGGCTGCGCGCATGCGCTCCGAAGCCGACCGCCACACGGCGTGGCGCGCGCTGGAAGCCGACAACTACCGCGATTTCGTCTTGCGCCGCCACCGTGCCGATTTTCTGAGCGGCGTGCGCGAGCGGCTCATGCTGCAAGCGATGACGGCGGCGGCAGTCAAACCCACGGCGCCGCATCGGCTCGAGGCGCTCGCTGACCCGGCTGCGTTTGAAGTCGCGGACTAGCCCGTCTAGGGCAATTGCGTGCTTGTCAGCCGCGCGGGTGCTTTCCCTACGATTGGGGTGAGGCACCTCTCGCTCTCCAGTGGCGGCCATCTGCGTCGCCCGCGAGCCGATGCCGAGGCAAGAAGGAGACGACGATGAAGACACCATCTGCGCAATTGATGCTGCTGACAGCGGCCATGCTGCTCTGCCTGGGCGCCACGCCCGCTGCGGCACAGGACGCGGCCATGGGCGACATGACGATGATCAACCCATCCGCCCTGAAGTGGGTCGACGCGCCGCCGGGCCTACCCAGGGGCGCCAAGCTGGCCGTGCTCTACGGCGACCCCGGCAAGGATGGCCCCTACGTCATCCGCCTGAAAGCGCCGGGCGGCTACAAGGTGCCGCCGCACTGGCACACCCAAACCGAGAACCTCACGGTGATCTCGGGCACGCTCTACCTGGGCAGCGGCGACACCATGGACATGAGCGCCGCACACCCACTCAAGACCGGCGGTTTCCACAACCTGCCCGGAGGCATGCATCACTACGCCTTCACCAGGACGACGACGGTGGTGCAGATTCATGGCACGGGGCCGCTGGACGTCAAATACGTCAACCCGCAGGACGATCCGTCGCCCAAGCAGTGAAGGCTGACGCGCCACCGTGGGCAATCGCCAGCCACCGGCAAGGTACATAAACAGCCGTTAACACGCGGCTGGCGTGCGCTGGCTACCATGCCCCTCCACAGGTCACGCAACCACGGAGGGGCACATGGTCACCAAGGCCCAGGTCAAACCGAAAACCGATTTCGAGCGCTGGCAGGATTACATCAACACCTCCACCCAGCACCCCGACCGCTGGAACGGCTACGACTGCGATATCCAGTCTGCCGTGGGGGAATACAACCGCCACCTGATGGGCAACGCCGGCTATCTGCCCCTGGACTGGCAGATCGTCAAGGCGATGGTGTGGGTCGAGACCGGAGCCGATTCGGAAGCGTGGTCCACCCGGCCAATGCAGATCGGCAACTTGGGGGACCCTGGGTTGAATACCCTGCTGCGCGGCGAAGAGGGCAGCGACCTGATCGTCCCTCCGGCCATCCGCACCCGGTTGAACGCGGGCCTGGCCCGAACGGTGCCAGCTTGGAACATTCGCGCCGGCATCGGCTACCTGCTCACGCGCATGGCGAAGTTCGACGTCCGGAGCGTGCGCGATACCGACGACAAGGTCTATGAGGTCGCCGTCAAGGCGGGCGACAGCCTCGACAAGATCGCCCGCGCGCAAGGTTCAACCCTGACGGAGATGCGCGCGCTCAACCCGAATGCCGCAACACTCAAGCCCGGACAAGTGGTCAAATACCGCAAAGCCGCCATGCGCAAGGTGATTACCGGCTGGCGGCCGGTGACGACGCAAAACATTGCCGTGCTTTACAACCACGGCGACGCCGCGTACATCCGGAAACTCGATTACGTGCTCACGCTCATCCCGAAGATCGGAACCGCCGCATGCAAGTAGGTCGCCTCCTCATCACCGTGTCGCTGCTGGCAGCGCAATCGGCCATGGCTGCAGATACCCTGACCGGAACCTTCCGTGGCGATGGCCGTGCGTGCTACGGCGCCTTGTTCCTCCGCCCGAAGACCATCGAGTGGAACGCCAGCTTCTTCAAGTGCGGCCCAACCCGCTACAAGGTGATCGAGCAGGACTTGTCGGGCGAGCATCCGCACGCGGCGTTCAAGATTGAAGACCACCGCAAGCGCTGCGGCCTGGCCGTCATCGAGGTCTCGCGCTACAGCGAGTTCTCGTGGAGCGTAAAGGGCTACCCAACGATGGAGGCGTATCAGAAGCGCGAAGAACCCGGCTGGAAGGATTCCGCCGACCCCGCGCGGCAGGTCGCCCTGTGCGGCATGCGCAAGGAATAGCGCAACCAACGCGCCGCCGCCATGCAACCGCTCCAACGCTTCGCCCTGGAGAAACACAGCGGCCCGTATGAGCGGTGGCCCATGCGCACGCGCGTGATCATCGACGGCGTGCCGCACCCCACGCTCACCATCCCCGGCTACGAACTGCTACGGCAGTACCAGACCGATCTCGGCTTCGTCCTCATCACCAGCTACGACTGCCCGTTTGAAGAGGCGGTCTCCGTCACGCTCGTTGCTCCGGACCTCTCACGGGCCATCAGCACGGGCACCATCGGTGCGGCGTATTACACGTTCTGGCTGGATGACGTCGAATGGCTCGACGCGAACCACTTTCGCCTCACTTGCGAAGACGCCGTGGGCGATTGGCTGGTCACGCTGCGCGCCCGGCATATCCCGGTGTTATCTCCAGCCGTCTTCATCAAGCGCCGCGTGGCACCGCCGGTCGAACCTGCGGTGTAGAGTGAAACGCCACCCTTTCACCGACACCCGCACCGCCATGACCGACGACGAACGCGCCATCCGCAACGTAGTGGACACCTGGCTCGCCGCCAGCAGAAGCGGCGATCTGGCCACCGTGCTCAGCCTGATGACCGACGACGTGCTGTTTCTCACGCCCGGCCAAGCGCCCTTCGGCAAGGAAGCCTTCGCCAAGATGTCTGAAGGCATGAAGGACGTGCACGTCGACGGCACGAGCGATATTCAAGAGGTGCAGGTGTTTGGCGACATCGCGTATCTGCGAAATGCGCTGCACATCGTCATCACGATGCCGGATGGAAAGGTGGCGCGGCGCTCAGGGCAGACGTTGACGATTCTGCGCAAAGAGGCGGATGGGAAGTGGCGGCTTTTGCGGGATGCGAATTTGGTGATGGCGGAGGCGACAGCATGACCAAACGGAACGCGATTCTCCTAGCTCTGTCGACGCTCGTCATCGGCTTGGCGATGGGCGCGTGGACCGTCTACAAGTTCGGCTTGATTTTTATCCAAAGCACCTATGAATCCAGCCTGATGGCCGATGCCACCACCCGTGTCAGTGTGCTCAAAGCACTGCAAGCTTCGGATACTGAAAGAGCCACCCGGCAACTGGAAAGCTATCTTGATGGCGATGTCATCGGCATATCCGCCGCCCTCGACAAGGCATTGGAGCCAGAAAAACTGCGAAAGACGCTGGCTATGGTGGCGCGGTATCGGCAGGGCACGCAGTACGCAAGCTCGGAGCCGACCGTTGCTTCTCATGTCAGCAATGCGCTGAAGCCGTTCTATGAACATGCTCGCTAAAAACAGCACCCACGGCCCGTCACGGTGAGCTTTTCCCGCTGAACGTGGCGAAATAGCCCAGGAGTACCTCATGCTCAGAACCCTCGCGTTTTTGCTATTCGTGCTTGTGTCATTGCCGGCAGCGGCGGAAATCGAAAAAGTCGCCAGTATCTGCAAGCAGGAAATCTGTTTCTATTGGTGGCCGAAACTGCCTGCCGTAAAAGGTTGGCACCAAGACGATGAACAGAGCTATCACTACGGTGCGAATGCTCAAGCCCCCGACGGCAAGACCTTCGCCACGGCGGATGCTGTCATCTACGCCACCGCACCGTACAAGCCGCGCACACCTGAAATCAAGACGCTCCAAGCGCTGATTGATAGTGATCAACAGCAGTTCAAAACCGATTTCCCGCGCGTGGAGATTCTTGAGAGCGAGCCCACCATCACAGGCGATGGACAGACCCTGCGCTCGTTCACATATACGCCAACGGCGACCGGCAACTGGGAGGTGGTGTCATACGGTGAGGAAAGCGAGTTTTTCCTAATTTTCACCGTCAGCTCACGGACCAAAGAAGGCCTCGCTGGCGCGTTGGAAGACTACAAGCGATTTATTCACGGCTATAGAGCCGCTGACACAACCAAGTGAATAGGCCGATTGCCTAGGCCCTCAAACCACCACCGGCAACGCCGTCGTATCTTTAATCCGCTCCAGCGCAAAACTGCTCTTCACATCAATCACCGCCGGGTGTGCAAGCAACTGGTCGCGGATGAAGCGCGCGAAGTGCTCCATGTCTTCCACGAACACCTTGAGCAGGTAGTCCATCTCGCCGGTCATGGCGTAGCACGTGACCACCTCCGGCCACGTCGCCACGGCGGCGCGAAAGATGTCAGATGGGCCTTTCCCTTTGGGCGCACCGCCCTGCTTTTCCAGCCGCACGTTGATGTAGGCCGACAGCCCCAGCCCAATCTTGGTCGGGTCGAGCAGCGCGGCGTACTGGCGGATGACGCCGGACTCCTCCAGGCGGCGGATGCGTCGCAAACACGGGCTGGGCGATAGATTCACCCGCTCGGCGACTTCCAGATTGGTGAGGCGGCCGTTGTTCTGCAGGACTTCCAGGATCTTGCGGTCGATCTTGTCGAGTTCCACTTTATTCATTTTTGTTGCTCCGCACCAATTAATTCGGCAATTTTCTTGCGCAAATTTAGCAAGGTGGGCACAACTTCGCAATTTTTGCTTGGACCGACACTTCTACACTGCGAGGATCGTCAAAGACCTGAGCGCTCCAAGCGCGCCCCCACAGGAGACTCACCATGCAATTCACGCCTTGGGAAAACCCGATGGGCACCGCCGGTTTCGAATTCATTGAATACGCCGCGCCGGACCCCGTTGCCATGGGCAAGCTGTTCGAGAACATGGGCTTTACCGCCATCGCGAAGCACCGCCACAAAAACGTGACGCTGTACCGCCAGGGCGAGATCAACTTCATCATCAACGCCGAGCCGGACTCGTTCGCGCAGCGCTTTGCGCGCCTGCATGGTCCGTCGATCTGCGCGATCGCGTTTCGCGTGCAAGATGCAGCGTTCGCCTACAAGCGCGCGCTGGAACTGGGCGCCTGGGGCTTCGACACCCACAGCGGCCCGATGGAGCTGAACATTCCGGCCATCAAGGGCATCGGCGATTCGCTGATCTACCTGGTGGACCGCTGGACCGGCAAGAACGATGCGAAGGCCGGCGACATCGGCAACATCAGCATCTACGACGTCGATTTCGTGCCCATCGCGGGCGCCAACCCGAACCCCACCGGGCACGGCCTGACCTACATCGACCACCTGACGCACAACGTCTACCGTGGCCGGATGAAGGAATGGGCCGAGTTTTACGAACGCTTCTTCAATTTCCGTGAAGTGCGCTATTTCGACATCGAAGGCCAGGTCACGGGCGTGAAGAGCAAGGCGATGACGAGCCCGTGCGGCAACATCCGCATCCCCATCAACGAGGAAGGAACGGAGAAGGCCGGTCAGATCCAGGAGTATCTGGACATGTACCACGGCGAGGGCATCCAGCACATCGCGCTGGGCTCGACCAACCTGGCCAACACGGTGGACGCACTGCGCAGCAATGGCATCACGCTGCTCGACACCATCGACACGTATTACGAACTGGTCGACAAGCGCATCCCCGGCCATGGCGAGGATGTGGCGGAACTGAAGAAGCGCAAGATCCTGATCGACGGCGCCCCGGGCGATCTGCTGCTGCAGATCTTCTCCGAGAACCAGCTCGGCCCGATCTTCTTCGAGTTCATCCAGCGCAAGGGCAACCAAGGTTTTGGCGAGGGCAACTTCAAGGCGCTGTTCGAGTCGATCGAGCTCGACCAGATGCGCCGCGGCGTGCTCAAGGCCGACGATCAGCCGGCCTGAAGACCCTCAAACTTCAGGCGTGCTGTACCCGCACCCCGATGGTTCGCCATCGGGGTGTTTTTTATGGGCATAAGCTGCAGCGGCGCATGCGGCGCTGACATGGCCCGGTAGCCAAATCGACCCACACCCGCCTTGCGCCTCATTGAGGATGCGGATTGGCGTGGGCAATAAAAACGGCGCCCGGAGGCGCCGCTTGCGTGCGGAGACTTAGGCGAAGCGTCACTCGCCTTTGGTGGCCGACGGGCCGCCCGGCATGGCCGCCCCTGCAGGCGTGTTCTTCTGCGCCTTGCGAGCATCGTGACGGGCCTTCATGTAGGCGCGGATTTCGTCTTCGGTGATCTTGCCGTCGTGGTTGGCGTCAATCTGGTCAAAGCTCTTGGCAAGGCGCGGCATGCCGGCCTGCACTTCGTCCTTGCTCAGGGAGCCGTCGTTGTCCTTGTCGGCGGCCTTGAACTTGGCGTCGAAGCGTTGCGCCATCTTTTCGTGCATCTCACCCTTGTGGGCCTTGTGCCAGGCGGCCAGCTCGTCCTTGCTGAGTTGGCCATCGTGGTTGGTATCGATCTGGTCGAAGTTCTTCTCAAGCCAGGTGTGGCCCTTGGCCTCGTCGCGCGAGATCTGGCCGTCGCCGTTGGTGTCGAGCGCCTTCAGGCCGCCGCCGTGCCGGCCCGGCTTGCCGGCAGGGGCATTGGCTTGCGGCGCAGCCTGCGCTGCGGCCGGTGCTTGTGCGCTGGCGGCTGGGGCGCTGGCATCCTGGGCGCGGGCGTTCATGCCCGACATGGCCAGGAACAGGGCCGAGGTGGCGAGGAAGGCTTGGACAGCACGTTTGTTGGTCATGGTCAGCTCCTTTTCACATGGACTGTGTAGCGGATTAGAACCCGACAATGCCGACGCGTTGCCGGCTTTTACACGCTGTTACCCCGATGACATGCGCTGTAATATGCGCCCGCCACCGCCTGGCCGGCCGCTAGACGCCTATTGGTCGGCGCCCGGCTGAGGGGTATCGCCTTTGCGTGCGGCGGCCGCCGCGCGGTGGCGCGGGCCGACGATACCGCCGCCTTGGCCGGCAGGCTCGTCACCCGTGTTGATCTGCGCGGGCGCAATGGGCAGCATGGCGCCCGGCATAGCGGTGTTGGCCGGATTGTTGGCAACCGACGGCGCGGGTGGTGTGCCGGGCGTGGATAGCGGGGCTGCGGCGCCAGCGGGCGGCAGCGGCATTGCCGGCGCATTGCGATTGGCCGGCGACACGCCCGCCACGGCGCTGGCCGGCAGCGGAATCTCCTGGCGCGCGCCATTGCGCTCGATCACCACCGAGCGCGCCTTGATTTCAACCAGCTTGAGGTTGGACGACAGCGACTTGCCGGCCCGCACGGCCTGCGGTGCGCCACCGTCCACCGACACGATGGCCGCGCCTGAACCATCCGCCAGATCGGCCACCACGCCCATTACCTGCACATCGCGCGGGCCATTCTGCGGGCCGCCGCCAAACAGCGTGACGGCCGCGCCAGTCTCCAGCGCATCGGTCTGGGCCACACGCGCCTCACGCGGCGCGCCCAGCGAGCGCAGCGACGACAGCGTCAGCACCCAATGCGTCAGGAGCGCACACAGGGCAGCAAACAGTACAAGACTGAGCAGGCGGGACGACTGTCGAGCGTTCATGAAATGGGGCAAGGCACCGTAGGAATACGCCGATTCTATCCGCCCTTCATGCCGGTTCGGTGAACAGCTTGGAGGTGCGGCTCTAGAGCCATCGCAGCATGACCCTGCCGTGCAATATATGGTCATATGTCACGGATATACTGTGTCTCTTCCCCTTATTGCCAACTCTGTCGCCATGATGCAAGGCCAACTTCGCTCTTCCTTCCGCCAGCGCGCCCTCGCCCGCCAAGCAGCGCGTGGCTTCACCCTGATTGAAATCATGGTGGTGGTGGTGATTCTGGGCATCCTCGCCGCGCTGGTGGTGCCGAAGATCATGAGCCGTCCTGACGAGGCGCGCATCATCGCCGCCAAACAGGACATCGCGTCCATTTCGCAGGCGCTCAAGCTCTATCGTCTGGACAACGGCCGCTATCCGACCACCGAGCAGGGCATTGGGGCGCTGGTCGCCAAGCCGACCACCGAGCCGATCCCCAACAACTGGAAAGGCGGCGGCTATCTGGAACGCCTGCCCAAAGACCCGTGGGGCCACCCGTATCAATATCTGAACCCGGGCGTGCGCGGTGAAGTAGACATCTTCAGCTTCGGCGCAGACGGCCAAGCCGGCGGCACGGGCAACGACGCCGACATCGGCAACTGGGACAACTAAGCCAGCGCAGCGCCCTCAGCCGCCCGCTCACCATGCTCGGTCATCCACGCCGCCGGCATCCTCGCGGCTTTACGCTGCTGGAGTTGCTGGTGGTGGTGGTCATCATCGGCATCGTGCTGGCCGTCGTGGCCGTCAACGCCACGCCCAACCCGCGCTCGCAACTGGCCGATGACGCGCAGAAGCTGGCTCGCCTGATCGAACTGGCACAGGAAGAGGCGCAGCTCACCTCGCGCCCCGTGGCGTGGGAAGGCGATGCGCAGGGCTGGCGCTTCTACGAATCGACTCCGAATGGCTGGCGCTTGCTCAACCGGGACGTGCTCGCACCGGGCCACTGGCGCCAAGGCATGGACAACGTACAGATCGTCGCCGGTGCCGCTGCGGTGCCAGGCGCGCCGCAGCGCCTCGTGTTCGGCCGTGAGGCGATCGGCCTGCCGTGGCGCGTGGCACTGACCTCGCAGGGCTCCCGCGTCGACGTGGTATCCGACGGCGGCCCGCGCGTGCTGACGGAGACGGAACCGCAATGACGCGCAGCCACCGTCCCACGCACACGCGTGGCTTCACCCTGCTCGAAGTGCTGGTGGCGCTGACCATCGTGGCCGTGGCACTGACCGCCACCATGCGGGCCATGGGCAGCATGACCACCGCAAGCGATTCCCTGCAGACGCGCATGATCGCTACCTGGAGCGCTGAAAACCACCTCGCCAACCTGCGCCTGGCACGCGTCTTCCCAGACCCTGGCGCGCGCGGCTTTGCGTGCCCGCAAGGCGATACGCAACTGTGGTGCGAAGAGACCATCGCCACCACGCCCAACCCGGTGTTCCGCCGCGTGGAGGTGTCCGTCTATCCGGACGCGTCCAAATCCGTGCGACTGGCCTGGCTCGTGACTCTATTGCCGAACGATGCACGCAATGTCTTCTAATCGTTCGGCGCGCGGCTTCACCCTGCTCGAGCTGCTGGTGGCGATCACGCTGCTGGCCATCCTGGCCGTGATCGCCTGGCGCGGGCTGGACAGCATGACCCGCACGCACGAGGCGCTGGCCCAGCGCGACGAACGCATCGAAGCACTAAAAACCGCCTACGCCCAGTTCGACGCCGATTGCACCCAACTGGCCGATCCGAACACGCTGTCGCGCTCACCGGTGGAAGTAGACGCCAACCGCGTACTGATGGTGCGCGACCGCCGCGACGACAGCCAGCCACCCGCCTGGCAAGTGGTGCTCTACCGCATCGTCGACGGCCGCCTCGAACGCCTCCAGACCCAACCGATCACCAACCGGGGCGACCTGCGCAATGCGATGGACAACCTGCGCCAGGGCGGTGTGGGTGCTGCGCGCTACCTTCTCGCCACCAACGTCGACAGCATCAGCGCGCGCGCGTGGATCGAACCCGGCGGCTGGATGGACAACACGGGCGCGTTGTCTGCGGCGCTGTTCCCGGCGGGCAGCAATACCACCACCCTGACCGGCTTGCCGTCGGCTTCCACGCCCAGCGCGTCGGCGCCTTCAGCCAATAGCCCGGGCGTGGTGGTGCCGGCCGCCTCGGTGCGCGCGGTGGAACTGGCATTGCTCGTGCGCATGACGCCGCAGGGCACGCCGCAGCGCTTCACGCGCATCTGCATGACGGGGCTTTGACATGGCGCGATGCTCCCGTCGACTCGTTCAACGTAACTTGCGTGCCCCGCGCCAGCGCGGCGCGGCCATCATCACGGCGCTGCTGGTCGTCACGCTGGCCGTGGTGATTGTGTCGGGCATGCTGTGGCGGCAGCAGGTGGAGATCCGCGCAGTGGAAAACCAGCGCCTGAAAGCGCAGGCCACGTGGATCGCGCGGGCGGGCATCGACTGGGCGCGCCTCATCCTGCGCGACGACCAGCGCCGCACCGGCGCGGTGGACCATCTGGGCGAAATCTGGGCCGTGCCGATCCAGGAAACCAAGCTGTCGGACTTCCTCGGCAGCTCGCTGCGCACGGATACGGCCGGCGAAGAGTCATACCTGTCGGGCCGCATCTTCGATGCCCAGGCACGCTTCAACCTGATGAACCTGCTGACGGCGCAAACGCTGGGCGCCCGCACGCTCATTACGGGCCGCGACAAAGACGCCATCAAGGCGTACGGCCTGCTCCTGCAATCGCTCAACATCGACCCGAGCCTGGCCAACATCACGGCGACGTACCTGGCGCAGATGCTGGGCGGCTTCCAGTCGATCGAAGGCATGCAGGGCGGCCAGCAAGGCGGCGAAGACAGCGGCGGCGGCGGCAACAGCAACGGCCCGCGGCCGCTCGATGACGTGGCCAGCCTGTTGACGATTCCCGGCTACACGGCCGACATGATCGCCAAGCTGCGCCCCTACGTGATCGTGTTGCCCACCCGCACGCAGATCAATGCCAACACGGCCAGCGCCGAAGTGCTGGCCGCCGTCATCCCGAACCTGAGCCTGGACCGCGCCCGCTCGCTGGTGCAGGCGCGCGACCGCGCTTACTTCCGCAACATCGGCGATGTCACGAACCAGTTGCGCGGCATCGCGCCCGGGGTCGACACCACCGCCGCGGCCAATCTGCTGGACGTGCAGACCCACTATTTTCTGGTCTACGGCATGGCCCGCCACGAGCGCGCCCGAATCGGGGAAGTGGCGCTTGTTTCACGTGGCGATCCGATCAACAATAACGCGACCCGCATCATCTGGATCCGCCGCATCGACGAGATTCCGTCATGACGGCGGCGCAACACCCCTCTACGTGCGTACGCGCCGCTTGTAGACAGACCCTAACCTTCGCCGTATTGTCATCCGCATCGTTCAGCATCGCGGGTCTTGCGCAATCCGGCGCTTCCGTTGGCAGTTCGCATTCACACTCTCAAGATCAATAGAGGAGCGGTTTGACGACCTCCCTGTACGTGCGCCTGCCGCACCGGCCCATTCAATCGCCCGAACGCTGGTCGGCGGGCGCGCTTGCCTCCGTGCCCTTCGCGCTGGTGCGTGAAGAGGGCGCGCTTGGGGCCCAACGTGTTCAGCGCGAAGGCACGTCGCGCACCGACGAACTGCCCGCCGCCGATCGCCTGATCCTTTTGCTGCCCGCCGCCGACGTGCTGCTGGTACCGGCCAACGTGCCGCCGCTGGCGCTGCCCAAGCTGCGCCTGGCCTTGCCCAACCTGGTGGAAGAGCGCCTTGTGCAGGACGCGCAGCAATGCCATATCGCCCTCGGGCCCCGCTTGGGCGACGCCCCTGCGCGTGGCTGGCGCGCGCCCCGCGAGCCGCAGTCGCGCGCGTTGATGATTGCCGACCGCGCGTGGGTCCGCTTCATTCTTGATACCTTTGCCGGTCACAAACACCGCACCTGCCACCTGCTGCCTGCGCAGCTTTGCGTGCCGTTTGAAACGCCTGCCGCAGCGGCAGCACTGATTGCAGAATCGGCAAACGCCGTCGAACGTGCGGAACCGTCGCTTGACGCCTCCTCTGCCGCAGCCGCTGAACCCACAGTCGAAGCGCCTGCTGCTGAAGCCGTGGCCGCGGTCACCCCGGCAACCATTGCCCTTGATGCGGCACCGCCGTCCGACCCGGACGCGCCCGTCGCCATCGACATCACCGTACGCACCGGCCGCGCCGAGGGCTACGGCCTGCGCGTGCTGCCGGCCAACCTCGGCAACTGGCTGGGCATTGCGCCCACGCCGGCCACGCTGATGGTCTCGCCCGCGTTGCGCGAGCTGGCGCCCGGCTTGTCAGCCGACCCAGCCACCGCCACGCTGGACTGGTCCACCTGGGCCGCCGGCGCCCGCGACGCCCTCGCCTCCGGCGAAGCCGATCTCTGCCAATTCGACTTTGTGCGCGGCGGCGTGGCCGGCATGGACTGGAGCCTCTGGCGCCTGCCGATCGCGCTCGCCGTGCTGCTGGTGGTCGTGCAGCTCATCGGCATGAACGCGCGCTGGCTCACGCTGCGTGCCGAACAGAAGCGGCTCGATACCGCCATGCGCGCGCAGCTGCAGACGGCATTCCCGAATACGCCGGTGATCCTCGATCCGCCCGCGCAGATGCGCCGCCAGGTCGAGCAACTGCGCTTGGCCGCCGGCAAATCGGCGCCGGAAGACTTCCTGCCGCTGGCCGATCGCTTTGCCCAAGCTGCGACCGGCCTCGCGCCGGATGCGCTGCTCGCGCTCGATTACCACGGCCGCGCGCTCACGGTCACGCTCAAGGACGGCACCGACACCGCCAGCCTGCGCACCGCGGCCCGCAATGTCGGCCTGAACATGGACACCGCCGAGGCCCCGCGCGGCGCAGAAGCCACCGTACCCGGCTCGCGCTGGACGGTCTCCATCGCCCAATAACGATTCCTCCATGGCGACTTCCTCCCCCTCTTCTCGATCGTCATCCCGCCGCCTGCCGCGCATTGGCGTGCCGGACTCGGTGCGCGATGCGGCCACCACGTTCTGGATGCAGCGCGAACCGCGCGAGCGCCGCATCCTGGCCGGTGGCGGCGTGGTGCTCTTGCTCGTGATCGTCTACCTGGTGCTGTGGGAGCCGGCCTTTGAAGGTCAGCGCCGCATCGAGAAAGCCCTGCCGCAGATGCGTACCCAACTCGCCGAAATGGAAACGCTGGGCCAGGAAGCCCGCGGCCTGTCTGCCATTGCCGCGGCACCCGTGCCGCGCGGCGCGGAACTGCAGCAAGCGCTCAACACGAGCCTCACCAACCACGGCCTGAAGGCCACGCGGATGGCGATGTCGGGCGAGAGCGTGCAGGTGCAACTGGACAAGGTGCCCTTTGGCGCCGTCGCCGAATGGCTGCAGGAGGTGCGGCAGGCGCAGCGCATGAAGGTGATCGACACGAACATCAAATACGTGGGCGCAACGGCCCTGGTCAACGTGACGGCGACGCTGCAAGGCCCTGCCGCCGCAGGCCACTGACGGGTCCGATCGTGCCGATGGGGATTGAATCGCTACCGCCGCTGCGCCTGCGCCGCCGTGCCGAGTCCGACGAGCGCACGAGCCTCGGCTGGCGCGTGCTGTGGTGTGGTGTGGCGCTGCTGGCCGTGGGCTTGACCGTGGTGGCGCAGTATCCGGCCGCGTGGGCGGCCGAGCGCGTGGCCGCAGCCACGGGGCACCGTGTGTTGCTGGCTGACAGCCAGGGCAGTATCTGGCACGGCAGCGCAACGCTGGCGCTGACCGCCGGCAACGGGGGCGCCGATGCGACCGTGCTGCCGGGTCGGCTGTCCTGGTCGATCGACATGCTGCCGCTGCTGACCGGCACGCTGCGCGCGCACCTGACGCACGATCGCGCGCTGGAGAAGCCGGTCACGCTGACGGTCACGCCAGGGCACTGGGGCGCAGAGGCTGGCACGGTTGCATTGCCGGCATCGTTGCTGGAAGGCATTGGCGCGCCGTTCAACACGCTCAAGCTGGATGGCCGGCTGCGGGCGCAGTGGACGCCGCTCTCAGGCCAATTCGGTCGTGGAAAGGGCCAGCCAGACACCGCCCAAGGCGCGCTGACTGTCACGCTTGAGCAGGTATCATCCAGCCTCAGCCGGGTGCGGCCGCTGGGCAGTTACCAGGCCGTGGTGTCGTTTGGCGGCGTGAGCGGTGCGCCGATGCAGTTGTCGCTGTCAACGCTGGCCGGGCCGCTCACCCTGCAGGGCCAGGGCACCCTTGGGTCCAACGCACATTTTGACGGGGTGGCCAGTGCCACGCCGGAGTCGGAACCGCAATTGATTGGCCTGTTGAGTCTGCTGGGCCCGCGTGACGGGTCACATCATCGACTCCGCTTTTGATCCTCAAGCCGGCGCGCGAGCCAGCGTGCCGACAACCATGAACGAGACCATGTACAACGCCTCTTCCCGACTCACCGTTCGCGCCATCGTCCTGGCATGCTGCGCAACAATGGTGGCCGGCTCGATGCCAGTCTTTGCCGCCCCGCCGAGCGCGGCATCCGCCCAGAACGGCGCCGTCGGCAACCCCGGGGATGAGGTCTCGCTGAATTTCGTCAACGCGGATCTGGACTCGGTGGTCAAGGCCGTGGGCCAGGCCACGGGCAAGAACTTCATCGTCGACCCGCGCGTGAAGGGCACCGTCAACCTCGTCACCGAAAAGCCGGTGACGCGCTCGCAGGCGCTGGAATCGCTGGGCTCGATCCTGCGCATGCAGGGCTACGCGATTGTCGAAGGCAACGGTTTCACCAAGGTCGTGCCGGAAGCCGATGCCAAGCTGCAGGGCTCGCCCACGAGCGTGGGCGCGGCAGGCTCGCGCGGCGGCGAACAGGTCGTCACGCAGGTCTTCCGCCTGCAGCATGAATCGGCCAACAACCTGGTGCCGGTGCTGCGCCCGATGATCGCGCCCAACAACACGATCACCGCATACCCGGCCAACAACACGCTGGTCATTACCGATTACGCCGACAACCTGCGCCGCATCGGCCGCATCATCGCGTCGATCGACACGCCCGTGGCTGGCGAGACCGAACTGATTCCGCTGAGGAACGCCGTGGCCATCGATGTGGCGGCCACACTGCAGAAGCTGCTGGACCCGTCGGCTGGCGGCGCAGCTGGTGCCGGTGCCGGCGCGGCGCTGTCGGACCCAAGCCTGCGCACGTCAGTCGTGGCAGAGCCGCGTTCGAACAGCGTGATGGTGCGTGCGTCGAGTGCGGCACGCCTTGCGCAAGCCAAACAACTGATCGCCAAGCTGGACGTGCCGAATGCGCGCCCGGGCAACATCTGGGTGGTGCCGCTCAAGAACGCCAACGCGGTGCAGCTGGCCACCACGCTGCGCGCGATCGTGGCGGCCGATGCCACGCTGTCGGCCTCGGCATCGACCGGGCCGGGCGGTCAGAGCGCCGCCCAAGGCGCGACCTCGCAGCCGGCCGGCGGTGTGAACACTTCGCAGAACCAGAACACACAGAACACCAACTACGGCAGCGGCTCGGGTTCGGGCAGCGGCTCGGGCAGCGGCAGCTCTTCGTTCCGCGCCTCGTTTGGGCAGAACAACACGCCGACCACCGGCGGCATCATCCAGGCCGATCCGGCCACCAACGCGCTCATCATCACCGCCAGCGAGCCGGTCTATCGCAACCTGCGCGCCGTGATCGACGACCTCGACGCGCGACGCGCCCAGGTCTATATCGAATCGATGATCGTGGAAGTGACGGCCACCAAGGCGTCGCAGCTCGGCATCCAGTGGATGGTGGGCGCGGGCGGCCCCAACACCTACGGCGGTGGCGGCACCAACTTCGGCACTGGCTCAGGCAACCTGCTGACGCTGGCCGGAACGATTGCCACCATCACGACGGGCGGTATCGGCAGCACGGCGGCGCAGACGGCGCTGTCGAACGTGAACGTCGGGCAACTCAACGGCGGCAACTTCGGCGTCTTCAACAAGGCAAGCGGCCTGGGCGCAATTCTGTCGGCGCTGGGCTCGGATGGCTCGGTCAACGTGCTGTCCACCCCGAACCTGATCACGCTCGACAACGAAGAGGCCAAGATCCTGATTGGCCAGAACGTGCCGATCACCACGGGCTCGTATGCACAGACAGGCACGTCCGCTTCGGTCACGCCGTTCCAGACGTTCGACCGCAAGGACGTCGGCATCACGCTGCGCGTCAAGCCGCAGATCACCGACGGCGGGCTGGTGAAGATGCAGATCTTCCAGGAATCGTCGGCCGTGGTGCCGGGCACGCAGAATGCGACGCAAGGCCCCACCACCAACGTGCGCTCGATCGAGACCAATGTGCTGGCCAACGACGGCCAGGTGGTCGTGCTGGGCGGCCTGCTGGAAGACAACTACCAGGACGGCGAGCAGAAAGTGCCGGGCCTGGGCGACATCCCGCTGCTTGGCGCGCTGTTCCGCTCGGAAAACAAGACGCGTGTGAAGACCAACCTGCTGGTGTTCCTGCGCCCGATCATCCTGCGCACGGCCGATGCCACGGGCGCGTTGTCGGACAACCGCTACAACTACATGCGCGATACGCAGCAGGGCTTTGTCTCGCCGAACATGCTGCCGACCACCTCGGACAAGGACACACCGGTGCTGCCCACGCCCAGCGCCATGCGCCCGGCTGACAATTACGGCGATGTGTCGATCGTGCCGAAGGGCCCGGCCGGCACGCAGGTGCCCCCGGGCGCCCCGATGCCGATGCCGCAGGGCACCACGCGCAGCCAGCCGCGCCTGCAGAACTTCGCGGCGCCCACCTCGGGCGGCTACGACGGCAACGCGCCGCGCAATGGTGGCTGACAACGGACAACGAACCATGGCAACGCAAGCTCCCACCACCGACGCCAGCACGCTCGAGCCGCCCTCGCAGTCCGCCGTGCGGCTGGTGCCGTATGCGTTTGCGCGCGACGCCAAGCTGCTCGTCGCACGCCAGGACGTCGATACGCTGGAGGTGTGGGTCTGCCCCGAAACCTCGCGCACGGCGCTGGCTGAACTCGGCCGCGTGTTCGGCGCGCTGCAGTTGGTGACGCTTAGCACGGCGGCGCTGTCCACCGCCACACAAACGGCCTACAACGCGCAAGACGGCAGCGCAGCCCAGGTGGTGGGCGAAGTGGAAGGCGAAGTCGATCTCTCGCGTCTGATGCAGGACATCCCTGCCGTGGAAGACCTGCTCGAATCCGAAGACGACGCGCCGATCATCCGCATGATCAACGCGCTGCTCACGCAGGCCGCGCGCGAAGGCGCATCCGACATTCACATCGAGCCGTTCGAGAATGCCTCCGTGGTGCGCTTCCGGGTGGACGGCACGCTACGCGACGTGGTGCGCCCGAAGAAGGCGCTGCACGGCGCGCTGATTTCGCGCATCAAGATCATGGCGCAGCTCGACATTGCCGAAAAACGCCTGCCGCAGGACGGCCGCATCACGCTGCGCGTGGGCGGTCGCCCGGTAGACGTGCGGGTGAGCACCTTGCCCACCGGACACGGCGAGCGCGCGGTGCTGCGTCTGCTCGACAAGGAAGCCGGCCGGCTCGACCTCGGCAAGCTCGGCATGGGCGCCGGCACGCTGGCGCGCTTTGACCACCTGATCAACCAGCCGCACGGCATCGTGCTCGTCACCGGCCCGACGGGTTCGGGCAAGACGACCACGCTGTACGCGGCGCTGTCGCGGCTCGATTCGGCTTCCACCAACATCATGACGGTGGAAGACCCGATCGAATACGACCTCGACGGCATTGGCCAGACGCAGGTCAACCCGAAGATCGACATGACGTTCGCCAAGGCCCTGCGCGCCATCCTGCGCCAGGACCCGGACGTGGTGATGATCGGGGAAATCCGCGATTTGGAAACCGCGCAGATTGCCGTGCAGGCCTCGCTCACGGGCCACTTGGTGCTGGCGACGCTGCACACGAATGATTCGGCCTCAGCCGTGACGCGCTTGATCGACATGGGGATCGAGCCGTTCCTGCTGTCTTCATCGTTGCTGGGTGTGCTGGCGCAGCGGCTGGTCCGCCGCCTGTGCGTGCATTGCCGCCGCGAAGAAGTGCTCGAACTCACGCCTGCGGAAGTGGAAGCCGTGGCCGGCACGCCGGTTGCCGATGGTGTGGCGCCTGCCGCACCGGCACGCAAATCGGTGTGGCATCACGTGGGCTGCGACCGTTGCAGCAACTCCGGCTACCAGGGCCGAACCGGCGTGTACGAACTGCTGACCGTCACACCCGAAATCCAGACCATGATCCATCGCCAGGCCGCTGAATCCGAGATCAAGGCGTTCGCCATCGGCCAGGGCATGCAGACCATGCGCATGGATGCACAGCGCTGGATCGACACAGGCGCCACGTCGCTGGAAGAAGTGCTGCGGGTCACACGCGACTAAGGCGCGATTACACGAATAGCGCATGCCAGCCTTCCGCTACGAAGCCGCCGACGCCACCGGCAAGACCGACAAGGGTGTCATCGAAGCCGACAGCGCGCGTCAGGCGCGCACGCTGCTGCGCGCACGCGGGCTGACACCGCTGGTGGTCGACGCGCTGGGCGCGCAGGCCACAAAGCGCGGGGGCTCGAGCTTCGGCAAGCGGCTCTCGGCGCAGGAAAATGCGCTCGTCACGCGCCAGCTTGCGAGCCTGCTGGTGGCGGGTCTGCCGCTCGATGAAGCACTCGCCGCGCTGTCCGATCAGGCTGAACGTGCATACGTTGGCGAACTGCTCGCGGCCATCCGCGCGGAAGTGGTGGGCGGCAGTTCACTGTCGGTGGCGCTGGCGCAGCATCCGAAGGATTTTCCCGACATCTACCGCGCCCTCGTTTCCGCGGGCGAGCACTCGGGCAACCTCGGGCTCGTCCTCTCGCGCCTGGCGGACTACATCGAGAGCCGAAACGCGCTGACCTCCAAGATCAAGCTGGCCTTCACGTATCCGGCCATCGTCACGGTGGTGGCGTTTGCCATCGTGATCTTCCTGCTGTCGTACGTGGTGCCGCAGGTGGTGAGCGTGTTTGCCAACACCAAGCAAAAGCTGCCAACGCTCACGATCATCATGCTGTGGCTGTCCGATTTTGTGCGGAACTGGGGCTGGCTGGCAGCGATCGTGCTGGTGGCGATCGGCGCGCTGATCCGCAATCTGCTCAAGCAGCCGGCGCTGCGGTTGTCATGGCACAAGTGGCTGCTGACAGCGCCGCTGTTCGGCAAGCTCGTCCGCGGTTACAACACCGCGCGGTTTGCCAGCACGCTGGCCATTCTCACCAGTGCCGGTGTGCCGATCCTGCGGGGCTTGCAGGCAGCGGGGGAGACGCTGAACAACGTTGCGCTTAAGACCAATGTTGAGGATGCGTCCACGCGCGTGCGGGAAGGGACTTCGCTGGCGCGGGCGTTGGCGGCGCAGAACCAGTTTCCACCTGTGCTGGTGCATTTGATCCGCTCCGGCGAGGCGACGGGCAATCTGCCTGCGATGCTGGAACGGGCTGCGCAGGGCGAGGCGCAGGAGTTGGAGCGTCGCACGTTGTTTCTGACGGGCTTGCTGGAGCCGGCGCTGATTTTGACGATGGGTGTGGTGGTGTTGCTGATCGTGCTGGCTGTGCTCATGCCGATCATCGAGATTAACCAACTGGTGCACTGAGGGGTTTTGTTTTTTGGGATTCTGGTCCACCCCCCTTTCGTTCCCTGCCGGGACCGACTCACTTTTCTTTGTCTTGCCAAAGAAAAGTAAGCAAAAGAAAGGCGCGCCCGAGATGGCGAAAGACTCCTTGAATTTCTGTGACCGTGCGGGGAAGGAGGCAAACTCGCTGCGCTCAGACAAGCCTCCTTCCTTTATCCGCCCGCTCACACAAATTCAAGGCGCCATCAAGGGCTCAACGTCAAAAGAGAAAGGCCAACCCATCGCGCGGTTGGCCTTTGTCGTTTGGCTCGTGCCCAGATGGTGTGGCTTTTGGCTTTTGTCTTTTGACTTTCCTGCCCTAGATGGCGCCTTGAATTTCTGTTGCAGAGAGGAAAAAGGAAGGGAAACTGTTTGAGCGCAGCGAGTTTTTCCCTTCCCCTCTCTGCGACATAAATTCAAGGAATCTTCCGCCATCTCGGGCGCGCATTTCTTTGCTTACTTTCTTTGGGCAAGACCAAAGAAAGTGAGTCAGCCCCGGCAGGGGATGAAACAAGGGATGCACCACCACGACCAAAACAAAACCAACCAGCACCCCACAGCCGTCACGACATCGCCACATCCCCCACCGGCGCGCGAGCACTGTCCTTCCACTCCTGCACATAATCCGGCGTACCCACCGGCGCAGCCTCCACCACCGGCGGCAACGGCAACAGCGCCATCGGCAGCACACCAGCCCACACAGGCAGGTCAAGGTCTTCAGCATCATCCTTCGGCCCGCCCGTGCGTACTTTGCACGCCGCCTCATCCAGCGGAATGCGCAACACGGTCGTGGCAGCCAGTTCCTTGGCATTACCGGGCCGCGCCTGCTGCGAACGACCAGGCGCGAGCACTTCCATGAAGGTATTGAGCACCGCAGGTTTCTGCACATCCGGCACAACTTCGAACGCACCGTAGATAACGGCCGACCGGTAGTTCATCGAATGGTTGAACGCCGAGCGTGCCAGCACCAGGCCATCGATGTGCGTGATGGTCACGCAGACCTGCGCGCCGCTTCCAGCCAGCTTGAGCATGCGGCTACCGTTGGAGCCGTGAATGTAAAGGTGGTCGCCCTCGCGCCAGCACGCGGTCGGAATGCAATGCACGCCATGCTCGTCAGCGAAGGCGATGTGGCAGACGTAGGCCTCGTCGAGGATGGCATGCAGCGTGGTGCGGTCGTAATGGCCGCGGTGCGCGACGCGGCGCACGCGGGTGCGCACGGTGGGCGATGTGGGTTCTGTGCTCGACATGCAAGGCTCCGAAATCGTAATCGACATGCCGACGATAAAAAAACCGTGGCACCATGCATAGACCCACCAAAATGCAGAGTCTTGGAGCCACGATGGATTACGGCGTCCTGCTGTCGAACTACGAACGCACCGCGATGCACGGCGAGGGCGCAGCCCGCGCATCACAGCAGCATCGGCTATATGCCTGCCTGCGTGCGGCCATCCTCAGCGGACAGATCGAGGAAGGGACGCGCCTGGCACCATCGCGCACGCTGGCCGAAGAGCTGGGCATCGCGCGCAACTCGGTGCTCTACGCTTACGAGCAACTCGCCACGGAGGGCTTTGTGCTCAGCCGACGGCAAGGCACGGTGGTAGCGCGCGTCGGCCTGCAGCTGACGCCCGCGCAAGCGCCCGCAGCGCCGGTCCAGCTGTCGCGCCGCGTGAAAGACCTCGAACGCCCGCGCGGCGGCATGGCCGATCTGCTGCCTTTCCTGCCTGGCACGCCCGCGCTGGATGAGTTCCCGCTCGCGCAATGGCGCCGTTGCATGGAACGCGGATGGCGCCGCATCGGGCCTGGGCAGATGGGCTACGGCCCGGTCGAAGGCAATGTCGCCCTGCGCCAGGCCGTGGCGGAATACCTGCGCGTTTCGCGCGGCGTGCGCTGCGACGCGTCGCAGGTGTTCATCACCGACGGCACGCAGAACAGTCTCGACATGTGCGCCCGTACGCTCGCGGATGCGGGCGATACCGCGTGGATCGAAAACCCCGGCTACTACGGTGCGCGCGCCGCCTTGCAGGCCGCAGACATGCGATTGGTACCGATCAGCGTCGACGCCGATGGCCTCGCCCCGCGCGAGGAAGACTGGCACGATACGCCGCCCAAGCTCATCTACATCACGCCGTCGCACCAATACCCGCTGGGCGCGGTGATGAGTCTGGAGCGCCGTCTCGCGCTCATCCAGCACGCACGCGCAGCCGGCGCGTGGATCATCGAAGACGATTACGACAGCGAGTTCCGCCACACGGGTGCGCCGCTATCCGCCGTGCAGGGCCTGACGGAGGATGCACCGGTCATCTATCTCGGCACGTTCAGCAAGATGCTGTTCCCAGCGCTACGCCTCGGCTATATGGTGGTGCCGCCCGCGCTGGTGCCCGCGCTGAAAAAGACGGCAGGTGCGCTGATGTTGCGCGGGCGCGTAGCCGAGCAGCTCGCGCTGGCCGAGTTCATCGAGGCGGGACATTTCACACGGCACCTGCGGCGCATGCGTCGTCTATACGGCGAGCGCCGCGATGCCCTGCAGACTGCGATCGAGCGACACCTGGACGGCATCGTCACCGTATCGGGCGGTGCTGGCGGCATGCATCTTTCCACGCGGCTCGATGCCCCGGTGCTCGACACCGAAGTCAGCCGCGCCGCCCGTGAGCACGGAATGGTGTTGCGGCCGCTGTCGCGCTTCTGTCTGCCTGGCACGCTGACCGCGCAATACAACGGCCTCGTGCTCGGCTACGGCAACGTGCCGGCCGAAGCGATGGATGGATTGGTGATCCGCATGCGCGACGTGATCGAGACCCTCGTCGAGTGATCGTCAGGTGATCATCCTGGTGGCGGCAGCCAGTTCGGCCAAGCTCCAGCCCACCCCCAGCAGCACGCGCCGCGTGTGCAGGGCCTCCAGCACGACATCCTCCACCTGGTCGCCCAGGTAGCGCAGGCGCTTGTCGCGCACCTCCACATACCCCGATGGGTAGCGCCTGGCGAGCGACTGCCACACCCCATGCACCCCGACGGACTGACGCGCGCCGCTCATCAGACACATCCCACTGTCGAGCGCGCGCCGGAATACTGTCGAGGCCAACCCGCGCCGCTGGTACGCCAACGCATACTTCGAATGCGGCGCACGCAGATAGCGATCCGCGCGCTTGTCCAGCTCGATCAAGCGGTTGAAGACCGTGTAGCCGGCCAGGCGCCGCGCCGCCACGTCTTCGACATAGACATAGGTCTCGCCATCGGCCTCGCGCGTGTGCAGGCGGAAGCCCGGCAAGGTGTCGTCGTCAATGGCCATGCAATGCAACGGCGTGCCGGGTGTCTGCATGCGTTCGTACAGCGCGTCGAGTTCGCGCTCGATGTCTTCGTTGTCGAACTCGACGTCGGTGCGCAGGCCGAGCGGCGCAAGCCACTGACGCAGCGATTGCACCATCGATGCCAACGTCGGCAAAGCCGGTGACGGCATGGGCAGGGGCAGGGGCAGTACGGTGCTCATGCGGCCTCCGCCCAATAACCGCTGATGAGCCGCGACGGCTGCTGAGCCGCGCGAATGCAGGCGCTCGCGGGCCAGTCGTCCATGCGCACGTTCAGGCCCGCGTGGATGCCATAGCCCGGCCCGGCAACGATCACGCCACCGGCCTCGACGCCCTCACCGGCGCGGATGGCGCCGCCGGCTTCGATATCGCCCCAGGCCTTGATGCCCCAGCCGGCCTCCAGATGCGTGCTCGCCCGCAGATCAGCGCCCGCGAGAATGCCGTTTGCGCTCACGATGCCGGCCTCGCTGATCACCTCGCCGCCAGCGCGCAGGCCCTTGCCGCAACGCACGTTGCCGCGCGCCGCCAGCGCCTCGCCGATCAGCAAATCCGCGGCCGTATCGATGTCGGCATCGCAATGCAGGTCGCGATGCACGCGCACGAGGCCGCCGCAACGTAGCGCGCCCGCAGCGTTCAGGCTCCAGCCCACGCGCACGTCGCCGCCGACATGCACGGCGCCGTCGCAGTAAAGGCCGGCCTTGGCTTCCAGGTCGCCACCGGTGGTGATCGACTCGCCCGCGCGCACGCCGCCGCCCGCGCGGATGGCCTGGCCAGCGCGCAACACGCCATCGACGTGAATGCCGCCACGCACGACGATCGTGCCGGCAAAGACGAGCGCATCGGCTTCGATGTCATCGGCTTCGAGCACGGCGTCGGTCGGGCCAAAGTTGTCGAGCAACCAGATCGCGTCGGTAACCCGGCCTTCGCGCACGAGGCTGTCGATCAGGTGTTGGTAATCGGTGCCGCTGTGGCGGTTGCGGATGTACCAGCGGTAGCCATCCGCGCAAGGCCGCTTGGCCTTGACGAAGTTCTGCGTGAGTTCCATGGCGGTTCCTGCGCCCGCCGCGCCGGGTTGTATCAGGCGAAGGCAGACGTACCGATGCCGGCGCGTGTCAGCGCCAAGCCGGAATGAAAGGGAGACGGGGAGCGGAGGGAGCCGTACGGGGCAGGTGCGCCGACACCCCGCACGGCTTACGAAAGCCGGGCGAGCAGGAAGTGCCGGATGGCCGCGTGCGTACTGAATCGATCGTGCGAAGTACCGCTGCGCAGGCGTGCACCGGCCGTCGGCAGCGTATGCCGAGGTTGGGCAGAGGCGAAGGCGGTAGCGTTCACGATCGTGGTTTGAGGAATTCGAGCGGAACTGCGCAGGATGGCGGCGCGGCTTGCGAAAGTCCAGGGGTTGCATGACTTGGTCGCAACTTCTTCACCGAAGTTTGCCGATTTCGCCGCAAACGTTGCATGCACCGCACAACCGGTGCGACCACCGCTTCCATCCCTCTGCATGCGCGCATCGGACACCACAACCAAGGGAAAACCCACCCCCATTCTTGCTGCGTTGCACGGTGTTCGGAATGTCACGCGATGCTACGATGCCTCGACCCAAGGCTGTCTGCCAGTTTCCACAAGAAGCGGCGCAGGCGGCACCAAAAGAGACCTGCTGTCGGTGATCCCGACACACCCACACGGAGCACGCATGAATGCCCCTCTGAACGACGCGCTACGCCGCGCGCTCGAAACCGTTTCCCTGGACGACAAGTACACGCTTGAGCGTGGCCGCATCTACATCAGCGGCACGCAGGCACTGGTGCGTCTGCCGATGCTGCAGCAGGAGCGCGACCGCGCCGCTGGGCTGAACACGGCGGGCTTTATCTCCGGCTACCGCGGATCGCCGCTGGGTGCGCTGGACCAAGCCCTGTGGAAAGCCAAGAAGCATCTGGCGGGGCACAACATCGTCTTCCAGGCGGGGCTCAACGAAGACTTGGCCGCCACGGCGGTCTGGGGCTCGCAGCAGGTCAATCTGTATCCGAACGCCAAGTTCAGCGGCGTGTTCGGCATGTGGTACGGCAAGGGGCCGGGCGTGGACCGCACGATCGACGTGTTCAAGCACGCCAACTCGGCAGGCTCGTCCGCGCATGGCGGCGTGCTGGTTCTGGCGGGCGATGACCACGCCGCCAAGTCGTCCACGCTGGCGCACCAGTCCGAGCACGTCTTCAAGGCGGCCGGCATTCCGGTGCTGTATCCGTCGAACGTGCAGGAATACCTCGACTACGGCCTGCACGGCTGGGCGATGAGCCGCTACTCCGGCCTGTGGGTGTCGATGAAGTGCGTGACGGACGTGGTGGAATCGTCGGCGTCGGTGGATGTGGATCCGCATCGCGCGCAGATCATCCTGCCGGAAGATTTCGTCATGCCGCAGGGCGGGCTGAACATCCGCTGGCCCGATCCGCCGCTGGTGCAGGAAGCGCGCCTGCTCGACTACAAGTGGTACGCCGGTCTGTCTTACGTGCGTGCCAACAAGCTGGACCGCGTGGTGCTCGATTCGCCGCAGGCGCGCTTCGGCATCATGACCGCCGGCAAGGCGTACCTCGACGTGCGTCAGGCGCTGGTCGACCTCGGCCTCGACGAGGAAACCTGCCGCCGCATCGGCATCCGCCTGTACAAGGTCGGCTGCGTGTGGCCGCTTGAAGCGCACGGCGCGCGTGCGTTTGCCGAAGGGCTGCAAGAGATTTTGGTGGTGGAAGAGAAGCGCCAGATCCTCGAATACCAGCTCAAGGAAGAGTTGTACAACTACCGCGACGACGTGCGCCCGCGCGTGTACGGCAAGTTTGACGAGCGCGACAACGCCGGCGGCGAATGGTCCGTGCCGATGGCCAACTGGCTGCTGCCGGCGCATTACGAGCTATCGCCTGCGCTGATCGCCCGCGCCATCGCCACGCGTCTGGAGAAATTCGAACTGCCGTCGGACGTGCGCGCCCGCATTGCCTCACGCATCGCCATCATCGACGCCAAAGAGAAGGCGCTCGCCAAGCCGCGCGTTACTGCCGAGCGCAAGCCGTGGTTCTGCTCGGGCTGCCCGCACAACACGTCGACCAACGTGCCGGAAGGCTCGCGCGCGCTGGCCGGCATCGGCTGCCACTACATGACCGTGTGGATGGACCGCCGCACCGACACCTTCAGCCAGATGGGCGGCGAAGGCGTGGCGTGGATCGGCCAGATGCCGTTCTCGGGCGACAAGCACGTGTTCGCCAACCTGGGCGACGGAACGTATTACCACTCGGGCCTGCTGGCGATTCGCGCGTCGATCGCGGCGAAGGTGAACATCACCTACAAGATCCTCTACAACGACGCCGTGGCCATGACGGGCGGCCAGCCGGTCGACGGCCCGCTCTCGGTGCCGCAGATTGCCGCGCAGGTGCATGCCGAAGGCACATCGCGCATCGTCATCGTCACGGACGAACCGGAGAAGTACAACGCCGCCATCAAACTCCCGGAAGGCGTGACGGTGCACCACCGCGACCGCCTCGACGCCATTCAGCGCGAGCTGCGCGAGGTGCAAGGCACCAGCGTGCTGATCTACGACCAGACCTGTGCGACGGAAAAGCGCCGCCGCCGCAAGCGCGGCACGATGGTTGATCCGGCACGCCGCGCGTTCATCAACGACGCGGTGTGCGAAGGCTGCGGCGATTGCTCGGTCAAGTCGAACTGCCTGTCGGTCGAACCGCTGGACACGGAGCTGGGCACCAAGCGCAAGATTAACCAGTCGTCCTGCAACAAGGATTTTTCGTGCGTGAACGGCTTCTGCCCGAGCTTCGTGACGGCCGAGGGCGCGCAGGTGCGCAAGCCCGAATCGCACGGCGTGTCGATGGAAGGTCTGCCGCTGCTGCCGCATCCTGAGCTGCCCGCCATCCAGCGCGCGTACGGCGTGCTGGTGACAGGCGTGGGTGGCACGGGCGTGGTGACCATCGGCGGCCTGCTCGGCATGGCTGCGCACATCGAAGGCAAGGGCGTGACCGTGCTCGACATGGCGGGCCTGGCGCAGAAAGGCGGCGCCGTGCTCTCGCACGTGCAGATCGGCGAGCGTCCGGATTCGATTCACGCCACGCGCATCGCCATGGGCGAGGCGGACCTGGTGATCGGCTGCGACGCGATTGTCTCGGCATCAGACGAAGTGCTGTCGAAGGTGCAGCACGGACAGACGCGCGCCATCGTCAACAGCACGGCATCGCCCACGGCTGAATTCATCAAGAACCCGAACTGGCGCTTCCCGGGCAGCTCGGCCGAGGCGGATATCCGTGCGGCCATCGGCGATGCCTGCGCGTTTGAAGACGCCAACACGCTGGCCGTGCGCCTGCTGGGCGACGCCATCTACACCAACCCACTCGTGCTGGGCTTTGCGTGGCAGAAGGGCTGGCTTCCGCTGACGCACGACGCGCTCATCCGCGCGATCGAACTCAACGGCGTGGCCGTCGAAAAGAACAAGACCGCGTTCGAATGGGGCCGCCACCTCGCGCAAGACCGCGATGCGGTGCTCAAGCTCGCCGGCGATGCGCCGCGTGCCAAGGCCGACGTCATCGCCCTGCCCTCGCTGGACACGCTGATCGCCCGCCGTGTCGATCTGCTGACCGCGTACCAGAACGCCGCGTATGCCGCTGAGTTCCGCTCGGTGGTGGAACGCGTGCGTGCAGCGGAAGCTGCCGTGGTGGGCGCAGGCCAGCCGCTGGCGTTCACGGAAGCGGTGGCGCGCAACCTCTCGAAGCTGATGGCGTACAAGGACGAATACGAAGTCGCTCGCCTGTACACCGACCCGGCGTTCCTCGACAAGCTGCGCGCGCAATTCGAGGGCGAACCCGGCCGCGACTACCAGCTCAACTTCTGGCTTGCGCCGCCCATGATTGCCAAGCGTGACGAGAAGGGCCATCTGGTCAAGCAGCGCTTCGGTCCGAACACGATGCGCATCTTCAAGCTGCTCGCCAAGTTCAAGGGCCTGCGCGGCACGGCGTTCGACCTCTTCGGCAAGACCGAAGAGCGCCGCACTGAGCGCGCACTGATCGGCGAATACCGGGCGCTGGTCGATGAACTCGCGCGCGGGCTGACGGCGCAGAAGCTGGGGCAGGCTGTGGAACTGGCCCGCCTGCCGGAAGACATCCGCGGCTTCGGCCATGTGAAGGAGGCCAACCTGGCGGCGGCGCGCATCCGTTGGAACAAGCTGCTGGCACAGTGGCGCGATCCGGCGGCGGCACAGCAGGCAGCCTGATCGGCGCTAAGTGTTCGGCATCGCCAATAAAAAACGGAGGCTTCGGCCTCCGTTTTTCTTTGTGCGCTCCAGGTGTGTCAGCCCGGCACGATCTGCTGTGCGTAGTCGAACAGATCCTGCAGGATGGTCTGCGCACGTGCGTCGCCATTCTCCGCCGCTTCTGCGCCCAACTGTTGAAGCCGCTCGCCGAAAACTTCGAACGTCATATAGCCGTCACGGCCTTCAAACAGGCGCTCGGCGCGCAACTGTTCCCAGTGCTCGTATTCCTCTTCGTTCAACGTATCGGGGAAGTTGCGCGCACGGTAGCGGAACAGCAGCTCAGGCAGGCGCGCATCGGAAAAATCGGCATGCAGGCGCGCGAGTTGTTCGCCGCTGAGCGTGCGCAGTTCGTTGAGCATGCGGCGGTCGTCGTTACCGACAAATCCGCCGTAGAGGTTCTGGTCGACGTCTTCGATCGGCTCCAGCTCGCGGGCGTATACCTGGCGCCACGTGTCGCGCATGTCGGGCGCACCTTGGGCGATGGCGGCGTGGCGTTCAATGGTGGCGAAGTCGATGCCCCAGCGTTCTGCCTGGGCGGGCTGCAGCGTCTTCATGTTGCTGATGACGATGGGCGACTTGTTGATGTGAATCGACTTGATCGGCAGGCGCGTGGTGCCTTCGGCCAGGTCGGCCGTGCGCGTGAACATGCGCTCGCGGATCGTCGCCACATCCATGTGGAACAGCTCGGACGGGTCGAACGCCAGGTCCCACACGATCAGTTCGTTCTTGTTGGTGGGGTGACCGCCCAGCGGCCACACCACGGCCATGCAGCCGCGCTCCACGCCGTACATGCCGGAAATGTGCAGCAACGGCCGCGGCGCGTCGCCGATCTCGGCCACCACGCGGTCTTTCTTGCGCAGCGCCAGACAAAAATCGAACAGGCGCGGCTGCGCATTGCGAATCAAGCGCGCCAGCGCAATCGTCGCCCGCACATCCGACACCGCGTCGTGCGCCGCCTCATGCACCAGGCCGTTGGCTTTGGACAGATGCTCCAGCTTGAAGCTCGGCCGGCCGTCTTCGTGGGTCGGCCATTGGATGCCTTCGGGGCGCAGGGCCCACGTGGTGCGCACCACGTCGAGCAGATCCCACCGCCCGCATTCGTTCTGCCACTCGCGTGCGTACGGGTCGATCAGGTTGCGCCAGAACAGGTGGCGCGTCACCTCATCGTCAAAGCGGATGGTGTTGTAGCCGACGCCGACGGTGCCGGGGGTGCCCAGTTCGCGCTCGATGGCTTGGGCGAAACGGTATTCCGGAACGCCCTGCCTGGCGCACTGCTGCGGCGTGATGCCGGTGATGAGGCACGACACCGGATCGGGCAGCCAATCGTTGGACGGCTGGCAGAACAGTTCGACGGGCTCGCCGATCTCGTTCAGCTCGGCATCGGTGCGGATGCCCGCAAACTGGGCCGGGCGATCACGGCGCGGCACGGCGCCGAAGGTTTCGTAGTCGTGCCAGAGAAAGGTGGGAGTGACGGGCAAGGCAGCGGCTCGCTGGAAAACACTGAAGATGCCGGCATGTTAACAGTGTTGCCCATCTCGCTCGCCCTCCTCGGCGGTTGACTCACATCAACCCGCACCGGGCAGGCGTCGACCAGACTGGTATCTCCCCCCAACCAGGAGATGTCTCATGGCCCAGTCGATGAAAGCTGCGGTAGTCCACGCGTTTGGCGAGCCCTTGCGCATTGAGGAAGTGCCGGTTCCCACACCTGGACGCGGGCAGATTCTTGTCAAAATCGCGGCCTCGGGCGTCTGCCATACGGACCTGCACGCCGCCGAGGGCGACTGGCCCGTCAAACCAAGCTTGCCGTTCATTCCCGGGCACGAAGGGGGCGGCTATGTGGCGGCGGTGGGCGAAGGCGTGACCGCCGTCAAGGAAGGCGACCGCGTGGGTGTGCCCTGGCTATACACCGCCTGTGGGCACTGCGAGCACTGCCTGAGCGGCTGGGAAACCCTCTGCCACGAACAGCAGAACACCGGCTACTCCGTCAACGGCGGCTATGCCGAATACGTACTGGCCGACCCGAACTACGTCGGCCACCTGCCCGCGCAGGTCAGCTTCGAAGAGATCGCACCGATCCTCTGCGCGGGGGTGACGGTCTACAAGGGCATCCGCATGACCGATACGCGGCCCGGCCAGTGGATCGCCATTTCCGGCATTGGTGGGCTGGGACACGTGGCGGTGCAATACGCGATCGCGATGGGCCTGCACGTGGTGGCCGTCGACGTGGCGCCCGACAAGCTGGCGCTGGCACGCGAGCTGGGGGCCAAGCTCGTCGTCGATGCCTCGCAGCAAGACCCGGCGGCCGTGATCCAGAAAGAGATCGGCGGTGTGCACGGCGTGCTGGTGACGGCGGTGTCCCGCAGCGCCTTTGCGCAAGCGTTGGGCATGGTGCGGCGCGGCGGGACGATCTCGCTCAACGGGCTGCCGCCGGGCGATTTTCCGCTGCCGATCTTCTCCACGGTGCTCAACGGCATCACAGTGCGCGGCTCGATTGTCGGCACGCGGCGTGATCTGCAAGAGTCGCTGCAGTTTGCCGCCGAGGGGTTGGTGCGCGCCCACATTCACCGCGACAAGCTCGACAACATCAACCAGGTGTTTGCCGATCTAAAAGCCGGCAAGGTGGATGGCCGCATCGTCCTGACGCTCTGAGTGCCACCACCTGGCGGTGCGAGTAAGCTGCGAGCATCACGTCCGCTTGCCACACCGCCATGCGCATCCTCTTTTTCAGCAGCCATCGTTACGACGAAGACAGCTTCCGCGCCTCGCTCGCGCGCGGCGGCCACAGCTTCGACCTCGTTTTCCAGCGCGCGCACCTTGACGCGCAAACGGCGTCTCTCGCAGCGGGCTTTGAAGTGGTGTGCCCGTTCGTGAACGACGCGCTGAGCGCGGAAGTGCTCGAAGCGCTGGCCGCGGGCGGCACGCGCCTGATCGCGCTGCGTTCGGCAGGCTTCAACCACGTCGATCTGCCGGCCGCGCAGCGTCTGGGGCTGACGGTGGTGCGCGTGCCGGCCTATTCGCCACACGCGGTGGCCGAACATGCGGTCGGCATGATCCTCACGTTGAACCGGCGACTGCACCGTGCCTGCAATCGGACGCGCGAAGGCGATTTCTCATTGGATGGATTGCTGGGCTTCGACCTGGCAGGCAAGACCGTCGGCGTGGTCGGCACCGGGCAGATCGGGCAGGTTTTCGCTCGGATCATGGCGGGCTTCGGCTGCCAGTTGCTGGCATTCGATCCATTTCCGCAGGCCTCTCTGACGGTGCTGGGCGTGCGTTACGTGCCGCTGCCGGAATTGCTGGCGCAGGCCGATATCGTCAGCCTGCATTGCCCGCTCAACGCTGGCACGCATCACCTGATCGACGCCAGCGCGCTCGCCAGCATGAAGCCTGGCGCGATGCTCATCAACACGAGCCGCGGCGGCCTGGTCGACAGCCCTGCGCTGATCGACGCGCTCAAGAGCGGCCAGCTCGGGCACCTCGGGCTTGACGTGTACGAGGAAGAAGCCGATCTGTTCTTCGAAGACCGCTCCGCCGACGTGTTGCAGGACGACGTACTGGCACGGCTGCTGAGCTTTCCCAACGTCATCGTCACCGCGCATCAGGCGTTCTTCACGCGCGAGGCGCTGGCGGGCATTGCCGACACCACCCTCGCCAACGTGGCGGCCTGGGCTGCCGGCGCGCCCGTCAATGTGGTGAAGGCCTAGACCCGCAAATCAAGCTGCCTTGGCTTTCGGCTGGGACAGCTCGCTTTCGCCTTCCTTCACGTAGATGGAGTTGCGTGGCTTGGCCAGCACGCGCCGCACCATCGGCTCGAAGAACGAGAGCGGCAGGTTGTCGTAATCCGGCATGAAGGCGGCGGCGTCGTATTTGGCGCAGAACTCGGCGGTGCGTTCGAACAGCTCGGGCTGGCTGCGGTACTGCTCGCGCAGGTTGCGGTCGAGCCCCAGATGGTGGAAGAAGTAATAGCCCTGGAAGATCCCGTGCTTCTCGACCATCCACAGGTTTTCGGGGCTAACGAACGGCTTGAGGATGGCCGCGGCGATGTCCGGATGGTTGAAGCTGCCCAGCGTGTCACCAATGTCGTGCAGCAGCGCACAGACCACGTATTCCTCGTCGCGGCCGTCGCGGTGGGCGAGCGTGGCGGTTTGCAGAGAATGCGCGAGACGATCGATCGGGAAGCCGCCGCAATCGCCGTCGAGCAGCTTCAGGTGCGCGAGCACGCGGTCGGGCAATGCGCGGGCATAGGGCATGAACTCGGCCGAGATGGCGGCCCAGTCCTCGCGGGTGCCTTGCTCCATGTTGGAAAACGTTGCGCGCGGGGCGGTGTGTTGCGGATCGGTCATTGGGGTGTCTCCTTCGTCGCCGGAATGGTCGCGTCGGTGCCGCGTCGTATTGTCGTGTTGAATGGCTGCGCGGCTGATGGGGCATTCTCTGCCCGGCGCTTGCATGCAGACTGTCAAGCGTTTGACAATGATCGGACCCCCCTCGCCGCATCCTGCCCCCATGCCCGCAGACGCCTCCCATACCGCCGCCGCGCCCACGCCCGCACAGCTTGCGCAGGGCTGGCTGCGCGACGCCCCCGCCGATCTGCTGGCCGAGATTGCGCCCACCGCACGCCTGATCACCTACCCCGACGGCGAATGCATCCACCCGCACGGCGGTCCCGCACAGGGCATGTTCCTGATCGTGCGCGGCCGCGTGCGCATCAGCCGGACGACCGACGGCGGCAGCGAACTCGTCTACGGCGTGCTGCGCGCGGGCGAATGGTTTGGCGAGATCGCGCTCATCGACGGTGGCGGCCGCACGCACAGCGCCCATGCGCAGGGGCCGACCACGCTCATCCTGCTGGGCAGCGCGGCGTTTGCGCGCGTGGTGTCGGCCTATCCGGCGGGCATGTGGGCGCTGATGCAGCAGCTCTGCCAGCGCATCCGCCTGATCTTTGACGAGTTCGAGCACGCCAGCGAAATGCCCGCCGATGCGCGGCTCGCCCAACGGCTGCTGCAGCTCGCCCGCGCCGGCGATGGCCGCACCGTCGCCGCCAGCAATGAAGAGCTGGGCCGCATGCTGGCACGCTCGCGGCAGACGATTTCCAAGTACCTGCAGGCGTGGCAGCGCGCAGGCTGGATCCGCTGCCATTACCGGACGGTGGAGGTCGTCGACACGGCAGCTTTGCGGATGCTGATCGACGGCCACGCTTCCTGAGCGCGCCCTGCGCAGGGGGCACGCGCGCCGCAACCTGCGCCGATAGAATGGATTCTTGCCGCGCAGATCTGCCCGCCTCCACCGCTCCCACCTCCATGAACCCCATGTTCTCGCCCGGCTCGCCCGAGGGCCGGCGCCTTGTATTGCTGCTCGGCCTCGCGCAGATGGTCTCGTGGGGCACGCTGTACTTCAGCTTCACCGTGTTTCTGGCGCCGATGCACGACACCCTCGGGTGGGCGCGGCCGTTTTTGGCGGGCGGATTCTCTCTCGGGCTGCTGGTCTGGGCGCTGTGCTCGTTTTGGGTCGGGCGCGCGCTGGACCGCTGGCCTGCGCGCCGCGTGATGGCTGCAGGAACGGTACTGGCGGCCGGCGGCCGGCTGGCGTGGTCATTCGTCTCAGATGAGACGGCCTTTCTGCTGCTCTGGCTGCCGATGGGCTTGGCGATGGCCACTACGCTCTACGACCCGGCCTTCGTCGTGCTTCGCCAGGCGTTCGGCGATGCGTATCAGCGCCCGATCATCGGCCTCACGCTGATTGCCGGGTTCTCCAGCACGCTGTGCATTCCGCTCGCGCAATGGGGCGTGGAGCACCTCGGCTGGCGGCACACGCTGCAGCTTTTTGCGCTGGCGCATGTGCTGATCTGCTTGCCGATCCATGCGCGCCTGCGCGTGCGGCCGCCCATGCTCGCCCCTGCAGCAGCGCTTGACCCGGCAGCAGCGGTGCATGCGTCGGCATGGCGCATGGTGTTGCGCTTGCCGGTGTTCTGGGCGGTGGTGCTGGCCTTCGTGGCCACCAGCCTGATCGCCACCGTGCTCGGGGCGCACCTGATTCCGCTGTTGACGGAGAAACGCGTGCCGACCAGTCGCCAGTTGGTGATCGCGGCGCTTATCGGTCCCGCCCAGGTGCTCGGGCGGCTGGCCATGATGCGGTCGCGCCCGGCGCACCCGGTGCGCATTGCACCGTGGACGTACGGGGCCATGGCTGCAGCCCTCGTCTTGCTGGCGCTGTCCAGCGGGCCGCTACTGATCGTATTTGCGCTCGTCTACGGGGCAGCCAACGGCATCAACACGATGGTCCGCGCGATTGCGATGCCGGAGCTGGTTTCGCGCAACCAGTACGCCACGCTCAACGGCCTGATGATGACGCCCGTGCTGCTGGCGCAGGCCAGCGCCCCTTGGCTGGGCGCACTGCTCTGGCGGGCCAGCGGCGGCTATGCAGCGGTCGAATGGGCGATGGTGACGGCCGCCCTCGTCGCACTCGCGGCCTTCGCCTACGGCTTGCGAAGCGCGCGAAAACGCACCATACCCACCGCTGCGACGCGCACCAAGGTGACGCAATCGCCATGACGCATTCACCACTTTCAACGCAGAAGATTGCTTTTAGGAACCTTTGTAAGCGCACATCTGTCTTGAAACATGGGACGTGATGTTTCATTCTCATAGCAGAGGCGGTCCGCTTTTTGCGAGACTGCCGACGGAGGAAGCGCCTTGTCACAGGTTCATGTGGAAACATCTGAGAGCGAGCGCATGCCGTGGTCGGTCCAGGAGATCGCTTACGGCAGCATCGACGTAGCACGCGTACGCGAAAACGGCACGCTGTTCTACCTTGTTGCCAGTGCGTCGTTTGTGGAGAGCGGCTCCGACCTCTATGCCGGCAACCTCGCTCAGTACTACGCCGATCGCCCCGAAACCGCGCACTGGCTGATCCACCATTGGGAACGCGAAGAGCTTCAGCACGGCCGTGCACTGCGCCGCTACGTTGAAACCGTCTGGCCCGAGTTCGACTGGGAGCGCGGCTACGCCCGCTTCTTCGAGGAATACTCTGTCACCTGTTCGGTCGACCAGTTCGAACCCACGCAGGCGTTGGAAATGGTCGCGCGCTGCGTCGTCGAAATGGGCACCGCCACTTTCTATCGGGCCATCGCCCAAGCTGCGGCTGAAGCCGATGAACCCGTGCTGCGCGACCTCGCCAGCCGCATCTCGGCTGATGAAGTGCGACATTACAAACACTTCCTGCGTTTCTTCAACGAGTGCAACGCGAGCGAAGGCGTCGGCCGCGCACGCGTGCTCAAGGCGCTCGCCTCACGCCTGCGTGAAATCAAGAATGAAGATTCGATGATCGCCCTGCGCAACGTGCTGCGCATCGAGCGCGGGCAGGAGGACGTGCCTGAAGCCGATGTCCGCGCACTGAACTCGCGCGTCAGCGCGCTGGTGCGCTCTTATCTGCCGCTGGATATGGCGGCCAAGATGTTGCTCAAGCCGCTGCGCCTGCGCCCGGGCTTCGAGCGCTCGATCCGGCCACCCTTGGTGGCCGTGGTGCGGCGGGTGATCCTGCACTAGATCGCCGCGCACGAACGAGCGCCAACAAAAAAACCCGGGCCGAAGCCCGGGCTTTTTGTCTCTAACCGACAGAATGCTGATTAGAACTTGTGGCGAATACCGACCACGGCACCCAGTTGGCTGCCATCGAACACTTGGTTCTGGTTCGATTGCAGCGTCGACAGGTTCGACGAGCCGCCGTTGATACCGGCAACGCCCAGAACCGAGTTGCCGCTGTTCTTGGCATAGGCCACGTTCAGATACGCATCGGTGCGCTTGGACACGGCATAGTCAGCCCCGACCACGAACAGCCAGGGATTGCCAACGCTGGTATTCGCCGTATTGCTAGCCAGAGCGCCCAGTACTTCGCTGTTCTTGAACGTCTGGTAGTACGCCGTACCTGTCAGCGTCAAAGCCGGCGTCGCTTGATAGCCGGCGCCGAACCAGTACAAGTTCGAACGCAGGTCGCCATTGACACCGGTCGAGCCCAGGTCATGGCTCATCTTGTACCAACGGTAGCCGGCGTAAAGCTTGGCCGGGCCGACAGCGTAGGTTCCACCGATGGTGGCGCGCTGCTCTTTCAGGTCAGCCATGAAACCGTTGCTGAAGACGGCATTGCTAACGCCATTCGACTGGTCATACACGGCACCAACCGAGAACGGGCCGCTGGCATAGTTCAAGCCAGCGCTCCACTCACGGCCCAACTTCGTCACGCCAGCTTGCTCGTTGCCGTCGCGGTTGAACGCGTACAGGACGGATGCGGTCAGGCCGCCAAAGGTACCGGCGTACTTGATAGCGTTGTCAGCACGGCCAGCCAGGTAGGCATCTTGCGAAGCGATCGAATAGCGCGAGGAGATCGCCATCGGGTCGTATTGCAGCGCGAAGTCGTACAGCAGATTCTGCTGGCGGCCCAAGGTCAGTTGGCCCCACTGGCCCAGCAGGCCGACGTAGGCAGCGCGACCGAACAGGCGGTTACCTTGCGCCGAACGGCCGTCGTCGATGTTGAAGCCGCTTTCCAGGTTGAAGACGCCCTTCAGGCCACCGCCGAGGTCTTCAACGCCACGCAGGCCCCAACGCGAGCCGGACATGTTGCCCGACTGCATGGCGAAGCGGGAGCTGCCACTCGTTCCGGCGGCATTCGGCGCCTTGTTGACCCACTCCACGCCGGCGTCGACCACGCCGTACATCGTCACGCTCGATTGAGCGAAGGCGCCAGCCGAAACCAGGGCAGCAGCAGCGGCCGCAAACAGCTTGATCTTCATATCGTTTTCCTTAAAAAAACTATCGCGGGTATTTGCGATCGGCGGCCATTATGTATTCCGACTTCTCGTATTCAGAACTTTCAAAAACAGCCTGTGGTAAATATGAAACCTAAGCATTGATGGCGAAATTATTCATATCAATCAATGCCCTGCGACCGCACGCAGATAGCCGTAAGCATGGCTTACGAGAAGGCAATCCAATGCCTTACGCGACGTAATCCATTAGACCCACAAAGTCATCCAGTCGATGATAAAAATTAAAGATTAAGGCGCGCTTCTTTTCGACTATGATTCACCCCGAAGCGTGAATGACAGTTCCACAGCTTCATATCGACTTTAAGAGACCGCCTAAACAGCGGTCTCTTTTTTTGCCCGTGAACTTTGCCGATCAGTCAGCCGGGGAGCCCGACCTTCCTGGCGATGCGGTGCTTGAAGGTGGACACCGTCTTGGGCGAGATCCCCAGGCGCTTGGCGATCTCGGTGTTTCGATGACCTTCGGCCAGCAGTTGGTTCACGCGCATTTCGCGCTGGGTGAGCGTGGCGAGGCCAGCCCCTTCCGCTGCCCCCATCGCGGAAGCAGGGAACGAGAGGTAGCCGCGCGCCGCCAGCAGCAATGCCGCCGTTAACGCGGATGTCGCTTCAGATTTCGGCACGTAGGCGTTGGCGCCCGCCAGGAAGGCGAGCCGCGCTTCGTTGCCCGTGGTCTGGGCAGAGGTGACCACCAGGCCGATGTCGTGGCGCTGCGCACGCACGCGGCGCACAAGTTCGAGACCGTCCAGGCTGGGCAGATTGATGTCGACGATGGCGAGCTTCGGGCGCGCCGTACGAATCAGCTGCAGCCCCCGCGCGCCGTCAGCCGCCGTCGCCACAAGCTGCAACTGCGGCGACCCGGCGAGCAGCGCCTGGATGGATTCGAGAACGATCGGATGGTCGTCAATCGCGACGACGGAATGGAAGGCTTGATCTGCGGAGGACATGGAGGGCGGTGCCTGAGCGGGTTCCATGCTGCGAGTCCCCCGAGCGGGCCAGGTTCCGCGCGGTACAGGTTTGCACGATTGCCCGTCAAACCTTGTACCGATTGCAACGCCACGTCATCAATTCATGACATCTTGCCGGCTCAGGCGAGCCGGAACACGTCCACCGCGCCGCGCAGTTCCTGGGCCTGTTGGCGCAGGCTTTCGGCGGCGGCGGCCGCTTCTTCGACCAGCGCGGCGTTCTGCTGCGTCACCTCGTCCATCGACGTGACCGCGCGGTTGACCTCTTCGATCCCTTGCGACTGCTCGCGCGAAGCGTGGCTGATCTCACCCATCAGACCGGCGATGCGTTCCACGCGCGTCACGATGTCCTGCATGGCATCGCCGGCGCCGCGGGCGGCCTCGTTGCCGGCCTGCACTTCTTCAACCGAGCGACTGATCAATTCCTTGATCTCCTTGGCGGCGGCGGCGCTGCGCTGGGCGAGGCTGCGCACCTCACCGGCCACGACGGCAAAGCCGCGGCCCTGTTCGCCTGCGCGGGCGGCTTCGACGGCGGCGTTCAGCGCCAGGATGTTCGTCTGAAACGCGATGCCGTCGATGATGCCTGTGATGTCAGCAATCTTCTGCGCCGTGGCGTGAATGCCCGACATGGTGCCGACCAGCCGCTCGACCGTCTGCCCGCCGGCATTGGCCGCCTCGCTGGCGGATTGCACCATGTCGTGCGCATGGTGGGCGCTCTCAGCGTTCTGGCGCACGGTCGCGGCCAGTTGTTCGATGCTCGACGCGGTGCGCTCCAGGTTGCCGGCCTGCGCTTCGGTGCGGGCGGAAAGATCCGCATTGCCGGCAGCGATCTGGCCGGTGCTCGACGCGATGGTGGAGGCGCTTGCGCGCACCTTGTCGACGATGCCCGAGAGGCCGTCGCCGACGCCGTTGACGGCGCGCATGACCTGCCCAATTTCATCGCGGCGGGTGGTAGGCAAGCGATGCGTGAGATCGCCCGCAGCCACACGCTGGGCCGCGTCTACCACCTCCGCCAGCGGCGTGCTCACGGTACGGCGCAGCATCCAGTACAGGCCGCCGGCCAGCAGCGCACCGAGCGCCAGACCCAGCAGCAGGAACCGGTTGCGGGCGGCCACCAGATCGGCGTTGAGTTCATCCACGTAAGCCGTGCCGGCAATCACCAGCTGCCAATCGGGGTATTGCGTGAAGACGGTCAGGCGCTCGCGCGCGGTGCCGCCTTCCGTGTCGGCCAGCGCATGACGCAGCGTGCCGTCCTTGCGCGCGATCATTTCGCGCACCCAGGCCTGGCCGGCGGCGTCCTTGGCGTCGAGCAGGTTCTTGCCTTCGCGGTCTTGCGTGTGGTCGATCAGCACCTTGCCCTGATCGGTGCCGGGCTTGCCGTCGATGACGAAATAGCCACCCGTCTTGCCGATGCCGTGCGAGCGGATCTTGTCCTTGAGCAGCGCCAGTTCCGAGCGCACGTCCACACCCACATACAGCGCGCCGATCACCTTGCCCGACGCATCGCGCACGGGTTCGTACTTGCTCATGTAGGGCACGCCAAACAGCCACGCCAGGCCGCGGAACGGCTCGCCGGCCATCAGCGCCTTGTAGCTCGGATGGGCGCGGTCGAGCAGCGTGCCGATCGCGCGTTCGCCGTTTTCCTTCTTGAGCGAGGTGGTCACGCGCACGAAATCGTCGCCGGTCCGGGCAAACACGGTGGCGATCGTGCCGCCGGTGCGCGCGAAGAACTTGTCCGGCACGGTGAAGTTGAGGTTCAGCACCGTGTCACCGCTTTTGAACGTGGGCGTCGGCTTGCCGGCCACTTCCACGGTCTGCGCCGGGTCCACGCTGTAGGGGCCTGGCGCGGCGTCGGCAAAAGCGGTCAGGAAGCGATCGGCCTCCGTGCGCATGGTGCCGTCGAACAGGCCGATCATGTCGCGCATGGCGGCCTCCTGGTTGTGCATGGCCGATTGCGTATTGGCTTCCAGCATGCGCAGGCTCGATTGCGAGTTCGCCAGGGCAAACATGCCGAACACCGCCACCAGGGCGATCAGGCCGATCAAGGCCAGCCGGGTACCCAGGCTGGTTGGAGGTTGTGAAGCTTCGGAAAGGGGCGCAGACGCTCTCATACTTTTTTTCCTGGGGGTCGTCAGTCGAGTTAACAACGGATCGACCCGCAAAAGCTTGAGCGCAAACGTTTTACAAACCGCTTTGTCTGGCAAACCAGACATCTGTCTGTAACCCCGGACATCACCGGTCGCAGGTCAGCTCGACATGCTGAGGCGTGAGCTTGGCCGGGTTGCCGGCGCCAAGTTCGATGCGCCAATCAGCCCCGCGCGCGGCGCCCACGTCGCGGCCGTCCACCGTGGCGCGGCAGCGTGCTGCGTTGGCAAAGCGGATGAACGGCCGCGTATAGCCGGCAACATCGACAGACAAGGAACGGCCGTCCGCGCTGCGCCGCCAGTTCGACACGCGGCCGCTGGCCTCGCGCAGGTACGGCACCGTTGGGCCGCCGTTGTCGAGCGCAAAGCGCACCGAGCCGCTGGTCAGATGGATATACGTGCCGCCCGGACCGGCAGCGTAGCCCGCCACGTCGCGCGCATCCGCAAGACGCGGCACACCGGGGCCGGCCCAGCGCACGGTGCGCAGATCGCCATTGCCGCGCACGACCCAGGCATCGCCGTCACGCGCAATCGCGATGGCGCGGAAGTCGAGCACCTTGCGGATGTAGTCCGACGCGTAGATCGGCATGACCGGCTGGGCGACCGCCCAGTCGTACACCTGCCGCAAGGCGGTGAGCGAAGCCAGCTTGGTGCCCGAATACATGTGGTAGTAAATGCCGATCGGCTTGAAGCGGTAAGGCTTGTCGGTCAGCTCGAACGTTTCGATGGCCCGCGAGAACCCGTAATACGGGCCGTGCCAGAGGTTGGTGTAGATGTTCTCGTTCTGGTCGGGCGCAAATACCTGGAAGAGGCCATCGCCTTTGTCCACACCAAGCGGCGCCACGGCCGTCCAGCTGGGGTTGGAGCGCGTGATGTAGGTGTCGCCGCCGTTCATGTTCAGCACACCGGCTTCGACCGTCTTCTGCACGGCAATCGGCGGCACCTGGCCGTTGCCGCTCCACAGCAGAACCTTCACGCGCTTGCCTGGTGGCGCCAGCTTCGTGTTGATGTACTGGACGGAGCCTGCGATCTCGCGGTCGAAACTGAAGCGGTAGTTGGGAATCCTCAACGAGAAAGAGGTGTCGCTGCCTTCGGGCGTTGCGGCGGAGGCCGGATCGGGCGGATTGGTGGTGCGCAGCCAGTTGAACGGATGCGAGAACGTGTGGCTAGCCAGTTCGACGTAGGGCTGCGCAAAGATGGCGCGCGCGATTGGCTCAAGTTGCGGCGTGAGCTTCGGGTACACGCCGTCGGCAGCCACTTCACCCTCGATGATCGACACGGTGGTCGGCACCTTGTAGCGGTCCAGGATCTCGCGCAGCAGCGCCTGGCCGGAAAACTCGCTCGGCGGGAATTCGGTGCGGGAGGCAAATCCGTCGCCGTCGATATGCACGGTCATCAATCTGCGGCCGTTCTCCGTCGTCGTGTCGGGCACGGGCATGGCCGGCAGCTGCAACGCGCGGCGCAGAAAATCGAGTGGCTGGACCACCCAGCGCGCCTGGTCGACCTCGGGCATGCGGAACACGCCAAACGGCTGCAGCACGTAACCGCCCCACGGCATGATGGCCGCCGCATCGTAGGTGTAACTGCCGGCGGAGAGCCGCAGCAGCGATTGCGCCCCCGCCACGCTGGAATCGACCTGCACCCCCACGGCCATGCGCCGGTCAGGATGGGGCTGCAACTCGAAGCCCATGATCGGATCGCGCGAGACCACGGCAAGGGGCCCCGCCGGCGTGCCGGGCACGGCTTGCAGATCGAACATCTGCGCCGTGGGCGCATCCATGTTCAGCCCGAACTGGTTGAACATCGCCACACGCACGCCGGCGCCCATCGTGCGCCTGAGCCACGATGCCCACGCGCCCGGTCGCGGTGCGTTGCCGTCGAACCAGGTGACGACGCCGGCATAGCGATCGGGCGTGACGGCCGGCAAAGGCTTGTTGGCGTCGGCAAATTCGACGCGATAGCCGAGATAGTTGATCGGCATGGCCAGATAAAGCACCGACGGCGCGGTGTTGGTGCTGGTGCCGGGCTCCTGCGGCTCGACCAGCAGGATGCGGCGCGGCATCACTTCCAGCCGCCCGATGCCGATGAAGTCGACGGCCGGCGTGGTCGCGTAGCTGCTGACGCCCGCTGCACGCGCCACGTTGGCGGTCTCGCGCAGACAGGCACGGTTGTAGTTGGGGCAGTAATCGAGCGCCACCGCGGGCAGGTGGTACTGCGCGCCGATGTTGCGCAGCGTGGCAATGCGCGCAGTGCGGTCAGCATCGGCCACATCCTGCAGGCCCTCGCCGCCGGCGCGCTCACGCACCAGGCTTGCCGTCACCACGCCGGACAACTGCGGTGCGAGCGTTTCGAGCCACGCCGTGCCACCGGCCAGCAATTTGGTCTGCGGCACGCGCGCATGCAAGGCCTGAGCCAGTGCCGCAATGCCGTTGCCCGCATCGGGCGCGCTGCGCTGAAGCGCGTCCAGCCCATCCAGCAGGAAGCCCGCATAGCCTTGCGCGAGCAGCGGCGCAAAAACCTGGTCGATCACATTGGCAGGCCAGGCGCTTGAGCGCATCGCATCGGTCTGCTGCGTCAGGTCTACACGGGCGAACCACAGCGTGGGCGATGGTTGCTTCGGATCGAAACTGCCTGCCATGGCCGGGTCCAGCACGACCCAGTCGAAGGCTTGCAGTTCGGCCACGGGGACATCGCGGCCGTAGTAGAAGGCGATCTGCGGCTCTGCAGGCGCGGGCGTTGTCAGCGGCTGCTGTGCGCAAACCGTCGCAGCGCCGAACGCCAACGCAGCGACACCCAGCCATGCCGCCCATCGCACCATCCATTTGCTGCCCACCACCTTCCTGCCCTGCATCCCGATCCTCGAGAGTCGATCCGACTTTTATTGTGTCGGGCAGCCGTCCGATTGCAATGTTTGTGGCCACAGCGTGCCCGCCAGGGCACCTCGGGGCGCATGGCGGGCGATACGCGGCTCAGTAGCCGACCACCGTGTACTGCGGGAACTCCGCTTCGAACGCCTTCTCCAGGTTGTCGGCCGTGGCGACTGCAGAGGTGTAGACAGCAGTTGTCGTGCCGCTGTCGTAGGCCAGCGTGACGGCCCAGGCGGCATGGGCCGTGTTGACGCGATCGCGAGCGGCTTGGGCCGCGAGCAGGCCCGGGCCGTTATCAGCCTTGGTTCCGTAGACTTTGCAGTTGGACATGGCAATCACTCCGAAGATGTGGAAGGAATGCCGCCAACGCACGGGCGAGGACACGCTCGGTCCGGCTGTCTGCGTTCTCAACGATACGGGCGAACAGACGCGCTGCCGGCTTGTCCCGCCGGCATGCACCAGCGGCACGGCCAGCGTAAAAGCCGGGGCCGCGCGCCGGAATGGTGCGTTCGTCAGGGCTGACGTTCTAGAACGCCGACTTCACCACCCCGCCATCCACGCGCAGCGCGGCGCCCGTGGTGGCTGACGACAGCGGGCTCGCCACATAGGCAACCAGGTTGGCCACCTCCTGCGTGCTGGCAAACCGCTTGATGAGCGAGGTCGGCCGCGCCGTCTCGAAGAAAGTCTTCTCGAACGCTTCGAAGCTCTGGCCGCCGGAGAGCTTCTCGACAAACTCATCGACGCCTTCGGAACGCGTCGGCCCCGGCAGCACGGCATTCACCGTGATGGCCGTGCCCGCAGTCAGCTCGGCCAACCCACGCGAGAGGCCCAGCAGCGCCGTCTTCGTGACACCGTAGTGGATCATCTCCACCGGGATCTGCACGCCGCTCTCGCTGCTGATGAACACGATGCGGCCCCAGTTCTGGGCGCGCATACCGGGCAGATATGCGCGGGACAGACGCGCGCCGCTCAGCACGTTCACGTTGAAGAAGTGCTGCCATTCGGCGTCATCGATTTCCTCAAACGGCTTGGGGTCGAAGATGCCGAGGTTGTTGATGAGGATGTCGACCTTGGGAAAGCGGCCGAGCAGCACTTCCGTCTGCTCCGGGTTGGACAGGTCACCGGCAAAGCCCTCGACCTGGGCGTCGGGCACCTCGGTGCGCAGGCGTGCTATCGCGTCGTCAACAGACGTTTGGGTGCGGCCGTTGACGATCACGCGGGCGCCTTCGGCGGCCAGTGCTACAGCAATGGCATGACCGATGCCCTTGGTAGAGCCGGTCACGAGTGCGAGCTTGTTCTGAAGGTGGAGGTTCATGGCGTTCAAAAAAGGAATATGGAGGAGGAGGAGCACGCCACACCACATGGTTCGGCGGCGGCGTTTCAACCATGATACGAACCACCCCGCCCCTTGGCAGCCGCAATCGTTTTGCAGCGGTATCCAACGAGATTTGACGATCTGCGTCGGTATCGATCCCGGCTTGACGGCCTGGGCAAGCGACGATTAGTGTGCAATGAAGCACGCCAGCGTTACGGGAACGCGGCGCGCCTTACAAGCCGGATCACCGGCAGAACGGGGAGCACCACCATGAGCATCGACGTACAGACACCTGAGGCCGCCGACACCAGCACCACTGAAGGCGCCTACCAGCTTGACACCATGGACCGCGATACCAACATCGGTCGACTCGTGCATCGGGTCCGACACGCGTTGGTGACGCACATCGACAGTGCCCTGGCATCGCTGGACCTGACGGCCGCGCAGTGGACGGTCGTCATCTATCTGGCCGAAGACCTGGCCACCACGCCAGCCGAGCTATCGCGCCTGCTGCACTACGATCCGGGCGCGATGACGCGATTGATCGATCGGCTGGAGAAGAAGAACATCGTCAAGCGTGCGCCCAGTGATGCAGATCGTCGCTCGGTGGTGGTCTCGCTCACCGAGCAGGGCCGCGCGCTGTATCCGGAGATCCGGCCGCTGATCATCGACGTGCTGAACCACCTGCTGCGCGGGTTCTCGCAAGCCGAGGTCAAGCAGTTGGAGAACCTGCTGCTGCGCGTACTGCACAACGCCTGACCAACTCAGGCGTTCGCGGTTCGGTATTCTGAGCCGACGGCGTTGTCGGCCTGGAGGGGTTGCTCGGGCGTGGGGTGTGGGGCGCCGCTCAGCGCTTACTGCCCCTCAAGCTCGTGCTTGATCTTGAACAGTTCGGTATCGGTACGGATGCCCAGCTTGCGAAAGGCAGATTGCTTTTGCGAGCTGATGGTCTTGATGCTGCGCGCGAATTTCTCGGCGATGTCCGTGACCGACATGCCGTCGAGGCAGCAGCGCAGCACTTCGCGCTCCCGCGGGCTGAGTTCGGAGCGATCGAGCAGTACAGCGAGCTTGCCGCCATTCGTGGTGGGCGCAGGCGCATCGGCAGACAGGGCATCGCTCTCCATCTCGGCCGCCAGCGCAGCATTCAGGCGCTTGCCGCCCGTAGCCACCGTGCGGATGGCACGCACCAGTTCCGACAGCTCCTCTTCCTTGCCGACAAACCCGCGTGCCCCGGCATGCATGACCATGCCAACCGTCGCCTTGTTGTGATGCGCCGAGGCCACCAGAATCTTCAACTCCGGATAGCGCACGCGAATCAGGCGGATCAGGTTCAAGCCGTCGATCTCAGTGGGCCCCAGCGAGTAGTCCATGAGCAGGACATCCACCTCGACGGTGTTGTCCTTGAGTGCCTGCACGATTTCGCGGCCCGACGCGAACATGCCGGCGACCTCGATATCAGCCTCCTGCTTCAGGCGCGCAGCCAGACCGTGGCGGACGACCGCATGGTCATCGAGCACGACCACGCGGATCGGTCGGGTTGCGGTCCAATTCATGTTCGCAAGGTTCCTATTCGACTTGTTTTGCATGACTGCACAGGCCCGCTTGAAGGGGCACAGCACAGCCAAACGGGTCACATATTAATGTCTTCATGGCCCGACCTGAACCGGGCTACATCGATGCACGAGGTTGCGCGGGCCTTTATTTGGCCTCGACAACCGTGTCGTCGCGGGCATAGATGGCGCAGTTCTGATAACGCTCCTTGCACGACGACACCGCACGGAATTCAGCGTTCTGGCCCCATTCGTAGACGAACTGATCGCCGTCGGCGGCCACGAAGATTTTCGGCCACGGCTTGCGCAAATACTCGCCAAAGGCGGCTTGCGACTTCGGTCCGAGTTCACCGGGCTTGCGCGGCTGTAGCACGGCGGCGGCCACGGTTGCCGCTGCAGACGTGGTGTTCGCCACCACCGCCGACGCTGCGGAAGCACGCTCGGCCAGCGCCTTTTGCGCGCGGGCGGGCACATCGTTGATCCACTCGGCGGGCGCTGCAAAATTCAGGTTCTGCCCGTAGACGGCAGACACCATGCGCGACGTGATGCCGACCAGCCGCGCGTTGCTGTCAAACAGGCCGCCGCCGCTGGAGCCCTGCGAGATCGCCGCGGACGTCTGGATCGCCTTGAGCTCGCCGTTTTCGTCATGCCGCAGCGACGAGATCAACCCCTCGCTGATCGTCAGGTCAAACCCGAGCGGATTGCCGATTGCGTAGACCTTCTGCCCCGTCACCAGCATGCTGCTCGGCACGATGGTGACGGCGGGGTAGTGGAAATCCGCAACGCGCAGTTGGCACAGGTCACGCTGCACGTCGGGATACAGCAGGCGTGCGCCAAAGCTTGCGTTGCCGCGCTTGAGGCTGACCTGCTTGCCGCCGCGCAGCACGTGGCAGTTGGTCACGGCCAACCCATCGCCGATCACCACGGCGCTGCCCATGGCCAGCGGCTGGCCGGCGGCATTGGACACGCGCACCTCCCAGATGCTGGGCGCGACCTTGGCGAACACTTCGGCCGGCTCCAGCGCGGCCGCCGGCAACACGGCCAGTGCCGATGTGGTGGCCACAAACATGCGGATCATGAAGGCAGTGCGGCAGGTCATTGCGGCGTCAGCAAATCAGAAAGGTCGCTCAGCGTGGTCGAGCCGTCCTCAGAGCGCGTTTTGTCGCGCATGAAGGCCACGTCAGCATCGGTCAGGTCGGGGCAGCTTCCGGTGCCCCACGACGGGTTGATGCGGTAGGTGCGATAACGCGCGTTGATGGCGTGCCACGACCGGCCATCGTCAGACTCCGCCACGCCGGCGCGGCACACATGCGCGTTGGTCGGGTAGCTGGCCGTCATCTTGTACTGCTTGCCGGCCTGCGGCACGAACGTCACCGACACGCCGCAGCGGTAGATGAGCGTGCCCGAGGTGCGGATGAAGCTCGCGCCCAGCGCGGTCGGCACACCGGCCAGCACGCGAATCGGCCGCGTTGCATCGGCCGGCTTGAGCGCGGTGCGCGGGTTGCCGCAGTGCTTCGCGTCGTCAAACGTGAGGATGGTGGCGTTGGTGCTGGCCAGCGGGCGGACGAAATCCACCGTGGCGGTGTTGGCGCCGGCTGGCGGCTCCGTATAAGGCGCTGCGCAGCCCGTCAGCCACAGCGCGCCCCCGATTCCGATGGCCGCAGCAATCGTTCGGCTCGTCATACCCTGTTCCCCCGCGAGTCTTGTGTTTGGTGTGTTTGTGCGACTGCGCACAAGTGTAACCAAAGGTGGCCCCGGGGGAAGGCCGGCGAGCCGCACGCGCGTTGCTTGCGCGCGTCGTGTGCTGGGAATCCGCTCAGGCGAGCGCCGCATCGATGCGCGCTTGGGTGCTGCGGCGCGCGCGCTCGAACACCGCCATGTCGCCCATCAGAAGCGCCACGTTGGCGTTGGAGCGAAACGATTCGATTTCGAAGACGAGCTGATCGACGTCGACATCGGCGCGCAATTCACCGGCCGCCTGTGCCGCTGTAATCGTCTCGCGAAACCGCGCGCGCACCGACTCGCGATGCCCGCGCACGCGATCCTGGATGGCGCCCGGCCGCGCGCGGTATTCGTAGCTGGCCGCGCAGACAAAGCAGCCGCCCGGCGATGCCCCGCTGGCCACATAGTCGAACCAGCCATCGGTTAGCGCACGCAGGCGGGCAAGCGGGCTTTCCAGCGCCAGCGCCGGTTCAACGACCATCTCGCGGTAGTGCACGACGCCCGCATCCAGCGTTGCCAGTTGCAGCGTTTCCTTGTCGCCGAAGAGCACCTGAATGTTGCCTTTGCCCACGCCCGCATCCGTGGCCAAGCGGCCGATGGTCAGGCCCTCAAGCCCGTCGGTGGAGGCAATGGCGGTGGCGTGCTCCAGCACCTGGGCGCGCGCACGTTCGCCACGCTGGCGGCGGCCGTCGGTTTCGTTCATGGCAATGCCCTATCGATGAATGGGGTCAACTCAATCGGCGCTTGACGTGGCCCGATTGCCCTCTAGTATACGTACGACCGTATATTAATAAACCGAGATCCCCCATGTCAACGGAATCCCTTTCTGCCGCTGGCGTTGCCTCACCAGCCAAACGGCACTGGCCGGCGCTGGCAGCGCTGCTGACCGGCAACTTCGTCACCATTCTCGACCTGTTCATCGTCAATGTGGCGATCCCGGACATCCGTGCCGGTCTGCACACCAGTTTTGCCGAAATCCAGCTCGTAATGGTCGGCTACAGCGCGGCGTATGCGGTATTCCTGCTCAACGGCGCCCGCCTGGGCGACCTGTTTGGGCGCAAGCGCATGTTTCTGGCGGGCATGGCGTTGTTCACGCTGGCATCCGCGCTTTGCGGTCTGGCGACAACGCCATGGATGCTGATCGCCATGCGTGTCGGCCAGGGCTTGGGGGCGGCCATCCTGATGCCACAGGTGATGGCCTCGCTGCGCGTGCTGTTTGACGGCGATGCGCGGCGGCGCGCGTTCGGCACCATGGGCGCCGTGCAGGGCGTGGCGGCGTCGGTCTCGCAGATCATCGGCGGCTGGCTGATTGCGCATCCGCTGGCGGCCGACGTGTCGGGCTGGCGCGCGGTGTTTTTGGTGAATGTGCCGATCGGCATTGTTGCGCTCTTGGCTGCGCGGGCCTTCGTCGCGGAATCGCGAGCGCCGGTGGCGGCACGGCTGGACGTGCATGGCGCCGTGGCCGGCGCGGTGGCGCTGGCGATGCTGCTGGTGCCGATCATGCAGGGCCGCGAATCCGGCTGGCCGTGGTGGTCGTGGGCGGTGCCGCTGGCCTCGCTGCTGGTGTTCCGCCACTTTGTGCGCGTGGAGCAGGCGCTGTCGGCAGCGGGCCGCGTCCCCATCATCGAGATGGCGCTGTTCCGCAACCGCAGCTTTGTGCTGGGCGTGCTGGCGATCTTCCTGTTCTACACGGCCATCAGCTCGTACTTCCTGGCGCTGACGATCCTGCTGCAGTTCGGGCGCGGCTTGTCGGCATTGGCAGCGGGGTTGGTGTTTACGCCGGCGGCCATCGCGTTCTTTACCGGCTCGCTCACAGCGCCCCGCCTGGCTGAACGCATCGGGCAGCGCGCCCTGCTGCTGGGCGTGGCGATCTTCGCCGTGGGCATGGTGGTGCTGGCGGCAATGGCGCAACTGGGCGCGGGCACCGCTTGGCTGATCCTGCCGCTGATGCTCAACGGCTTTGGGCAAGGCATGGTGATTCCGCTGTCGCTCAACACCATCCTGAGCGGCGTGGAAACGGCCCAGGCCGGCATGGGCGCCGGTACCGTGACGACCATGCAGGCCGTTGGCAACGCGGTGGGCGTAACGGTGGTTGGCGTGCTGCTGTTCTCGCTGCTCGGCCAGGTGGATGCGGCGGATGGCGCGGTGGCGATGGACGCCGCCACGCACGCCGCGCACTACGGCCACGCGTTTGCACTGGCAACGCTCTACAACGTGGGCGCGACGATACTGTCTTTCGTGCTGTTCTGGCGCGCGTGGCGCCGTCACGCATGAACGGGCTTACTTGCGCACCCAGCCGCGCCGCACGCAGGGCGCCAGCAGCACGCCATGCACGGTCAGCCCGAAGCGGTGCAGCGGCTCCAACAGCGTATGCGCCACGCGCCCGCTGCACAGCCAGGCGCTCAAGGCCGACACAACCGCCGCACCCAGCATGTCGAACGGATAGTGCACGCCCAGGTAGATGCGTGCCCACGCCATCGGCACGCCCAATAGCGCCAGCAACACACCCACGCGCCGCAGGCGTGCGTTCCACATCAGGCTGAAGGCCACGGTCCACAGCGCGGTGAGGTGGTCGCTGGGGAACGACGAATCCGGCGCGTGCGGCAGCAGATTGGTCCCCAGGTCAATCGCAAACGGCCTCGGGTGATACCAGGCGAGACCGAAACCAACGTTGATCGACAACGCCAGCGCTGCAGCCACGCCGGTCTGCAGTGCCTGGCGTCGCGTGGTCGGCTCGCCCCAGAGCCAAGCGGCCACGAGCGTCAATGGCACCAGCCAGATCGCGTATTCGGCAAAGGCCATCGCCAGCCAGACGGTCGTGGCTGAAGCGTCGGCCGGCGCGTTGATCCAAAGAAACAGCGTGTGATTGAGTGATTCCATAACAGCGTCGGCCCAACGGCCCGAGTGATTCCGCAACGGCGTGAGACCCGGTCCACACTACGGAAGGTTCCCTTCAATTCCCTTGGAATGGGCCTGTGGACAAGCCTAGGCCGCCCGACTTAGGCCAGCCGTAGCGATCTCCCCCGATCCTTGCCTAGGCTTTTCCCGCCGCCAGACGCTGCCTATGATGTAGGCACACCGGCACGCAAGCAGGTCGGATACACAATCTCGAACCCGGGGGGTGGATGGAAAGTTTCCTGATCCAGCGAACCACACGCCAGCAAGCGATGATTGCCGGCGCGATTGCGCTGTTGATCCTGTTGACGCTGGCCGTGGCCGCACCACGTGCGGGCCTGCAATGGCCGGCGATCAACCCGTTCATGCCGATGTGCGCCTTGACGGTATTCACTACCGCCAGCATTGCCGCGTTTTTGCTGGGCGCTCAGTTCATCGTGACGCGGCAGCCGATGCTGGGCGCGCTGGGCGGTGCCTATGCCTTTACCGCCCTGGCGGTGGCGCTGCAGTTGCTGATGTTCCCCGGCGTGTTCTCGCCCACGGGGCTGTTTGGCGCCCGCCCCACCAGTGCAGCATGGATGTGGGTGTTCTGGCATGGCGGTTTTCCTCTGTTCGTGATCCTGGCGGTGCTCATGCGCGATCGACTCTCGCGCGATGCCGTTGCTGACGGGCGCGTCGGCCTGTGGGCCTGGCTGCTGATCGGCGGGCCGGTGCTGGTGGGTGTGCTGCTATGCAGCTTTGCAGTGCTGACCAACCTGCCGCCGCCGCTGCACGCCGGCAATGGCGACAACCCCGTGGCGGTCGTCCTGTGGGCCATCAACGCCATTGCCGTGCTCGCCGTGGTGGCCAGCGGCCGCCTGCGTGCGGTGCTTGACGTGTGGCTGGCCATTGCCGCGCTGGCCTGCCTGACCGACACCACCCTCAACCTGCTGAGCACCGACCGCTTTACCGTGGGCTGGTACGTCGCGCGCCTGTTCAGCATGTTCGCGCCTGGGGTGCTGGTCTGCGTGCTGGTGTGGGAGGTGACCGCGCTGTACCGACGGCTGTTCGAGGCGCATGTCTCGCTGCGGCAGGCGTCCATGCGTGATGCGCTGACCGGTTTGTACAACCGCACCTACTTCAACGAGCAGATCGACAACCAGATCAGCGCTGCGCAGGGCAACGGGCAGCCGTTTTCGCTGGTGATGGTCGATGTCGACCATTTCAAGCGCTACAACGATGCGTTCGGCCACCTCAAGGGCGACGCATGCCTGGCAGCCGTGGCCCATGCACTGGCCGGCGTAGTGCGCCGCCCGGCAGATTTCATCGCTCGCTACGGCGGCGAGGAATTCGTCGTCGTTCTGCCCGAAACCGATGCGAACGAAGCGCAGGCCCTCGCCGAGCGCGCGCGCGAAGCCGTGCTGCGCCTGCGCATCGAAGCCGCTGCGCCGTCGCGCTACGTGACCGTCAGCGCCGGTTGCGCCACGTCAGCGCCGGGTAACAGCGTCCTCTCCATCGACACGCTGGTCGAGACTGCCGACGCCGCGCTCTACCGTGCCAAGGCGGCCGGTCGCAATCTGGTGATGACTGCGCAGCCTGCGTCCGCTGCGTTCACGTAGCGTGACGTAAGGCCCGTCAAACGATCAGGCACGTGAGCATTTGGCTCGCCCGTCTTTGCTGTCTTCTTTATTTCTTCTGTATATAAAAATAGTAGTAGTAGATAACGGTGGATTGTTTCTGTGGATAGCTGCAGAAAACCCTTTCGCGTCAACTGTTTGCGAAATGCACAACCCATCGGACAGCGTGTGCCGTGGCGTGGATGACTCCTGCAGAGTGCGCCCCACCCTCTCGGCAGACACCAAAGTTATTCCCCTGCTGTGGACAACCTGACCCCGGACAGCCAACACAGTTGTCCCTGAAGTTCTTCACGTGTTTATCCACATATCCACATGTCCACAGCGACAATGGCGACCATGCGCCGGATTACCGCTTCGGTGCCCGCTCAAGACGCGCCGGGAACGCCTCCACCAGCCAGTCAATGAACACTCGCAGCCGATGCGTGACATGGCGCGTCTGCGGATAGACGACGTGAAACGGATAAGGCGCCGGCCGCCACGGCTTCAGGATTTCCACCAGCGCGCCGTCGTTGATCGGCGCTTGCGCCGCATAGCCGAAGGTCTGCACGATGCCCAGGCCCGCAAGGCAGGCGGCCAGATGCGCATTGCTCTCGTTCACGCCGATGCGATGCTCGACTTTGATCTCGGTCTTTTCGCCGTCGCGCTCGAAGCGGAATGGAACCGACCGCCCCGACTGGCTGAACACGTAGCTCACGAGCCGGTGGCCATTCTTGAGTTCATCGGGGTAAGCCGGCGTGCCGTACTGCTTGAGGTATCCCGGGGTGGCGCAGGTAATCAGCGGCGCATCGCCCAGGTGGCGTGCGACCAGGGACGAGTTGTCCAGCGGGCCACCGCGAATCACGCAGTCGACGTTGTCCGCAATCAGATCCACCGAGCGGTCTGATACGCCCAGGTCAATCCTGATCTCGGGATAGCACGCAGCAAACTCGGGCAGCAAAGGAATCAGCACGTCGCGCGCCGTCGAGCCGCCGACATCGATGCGCAACGACCCGCGCGGCCGCCCGCGTGCGAGGCTGAACGAGGCGTCGATGTCCTCCAGGTCGCGCAGGATGCGCGTGCTCTTGGCGTAGTAATCCTCGCCTTCCGGCGTCACCGTCACGCGCCGTGTCGTCCGCTGCAGCAGGCGCACACCCAGATGGGCCTCCAGTTCCTGCACCTGCTTGCTGACCGTGGCAATGGGCATGTCGAGCGAATCGGCCGCGCGCGTGAAGTTGCCGGCCTCCACCACGCGCGCAAAGGAACGCATTGCCAGGAGTTGGTCCATTCGAATGTCCGCGCAAATTATCCACAGTTGTGGATAGTAATTCTATTTGCAGCCCTTTTTCGAAAAGTTTCCGAGCTCTACATTGCCTCCATGCCCAACGCGACGGGGCAACGCAGAGCAAGGCTCCCCGCCGCGAGGTCATTCATCCAAACCTGAAATCACGACATGGAGCACATCATGAGCAAGCAACTGGAAGGCAAGATCGCCCTCGTCACGGGTGGTAGCAGCGGCATCGGTCTTGGCGCTGCCAAGGAACTCGCAGCCCAAGGCGCGCGCGTGTTTATCACCGGCCGCCGTCAGGCGGAACTTGATGCCGTCGTCGCAGAGATCGGCGCTGGGGCCACCGCACTGCGGGCCGATGCGTCGGTGCTGTCCGACCTCGACGCCGTCTATGCCCAGATCGCAAAAATGGCCGGCAAGCTCGACATCCTGTTTGCCAATGCTGGCGGCGGCGACATGATGCCGCTGGGTGCCATCACCGAAGAGCATTTCGACCGGATTTTCGGCACCAACGTGCGCGGCGTGCTGTTCACGGTGCAGAAGGCGCTGCCGCTGCTGACCGACGGCGCATCGATCATCCTCACGTCGTCCACGGTTTCCGTTCAAGGCACGGCCAACTTCAGCGTCTACAGCGCCAGCAAGGCGGCGGTGCGCAACTTCGCCCGCTCGTGGGTGATGGATCTGAAGGATCGCGGTATCCGCGTGAATGTGGTGAGCCCCGGCCCGATTCGCACGCCCGGCCTTGGCGGCCTCGCATCGGATGAAACGCGCCAGGGCCTGTTCGACTTCCTCGCCGCTCAGGTGCCGCTGGGCCGCCTTGGGGAGCCGGCCGAAGTGGGCAAGGCCGTCGCGTTTCTTGCCTCGGATGCGGCAAGCTTTATCAATGGCATCGAGTTGTTTGTTGATGGGGGGATGGCTCAGGTTTGAGCGTCGGTAGCCGGAAGCGGCTACCGACCTCCGGCTGCCTGCGTGCAAGTTGCCAAGCGGATGCTGAACAGCATGCAATGCTTGCGGGGCAGCCAATCCTTGGCCAGGCAATTCTGGTGCCTCATCGCAGGGGCCGTGCCTGCTGCTTTGATTGCTGTCGCTGGGCAGCATATTCTTATGCAGATGCACGGGAAGCGACTTCCAACAGGTTTGCCTTGGGCGCTCGAACCCGTTGCGATGAGGGCTTGGTATGGATACCAACGCAGGCAGATTGCGAAGACTGGGAAGCGATGCGGCAATCGCTCACGTGCCCGTGGAGGAACGTTATCGCACCTTGGTCGACGCGATACAGGACTATGCAATCTTCCTGCTGAATCCAACAGGTCACATTGCCAGCTGGAATGCCGGTGCCGAACGCATCAAGGGCTATCACGCCGACGAAATCATCGGCCAGCACTTCTCGGTCTTCTATCCTGCCGAGGCAATTGCACAGAACTATCCAAGCGAAGAGCTCAAGCGTGCCGCCGCGCTTGGCCGCTGGGAAGACGAGGGGTGGCGCATACGCAAAGACGGCTCGCGTTTCTGGGCCAACGTGGTGATCACTGCGCTACGGGATGAAGACGGCGACCTGATCGGCTTTGCCAAAGTCACACGGGACCTGACCGAGCGAGAGCGACTCAAGCAACTTGAATACGCAAGCGAACTGGCAGCCCGTGTCGAGGCCACTCGCGAAGAAGAAAAGAAGCGCATTGCACGCGAGCTTCATGATGACCTCGGCCAGCAATTGACTGCGCTGAAGATGACCATCACCAGCCTGATTGCCGATGAAGGCAGCACGCCAGAAGCCCAGGCATATACACGCGAAAGGACACGGTCGATGAGCCATGCCATTGACCATGCGCTGGCGTCGGTCCGTCGTCTTGCCGCCGGCCTGCGGCCGACCATGCTCGACGACCTGGGGCTGCTTCCCGCACTCGACTGGCTCGTCACAGATTTCGGACAACATACCGGGCTGCGGGTCGCGTTGAACTGCAATACGCATACGGTGGCGTTCAACGACACCGCCTCCACTGCGCTGTTCCGGATCGTGCAAGAAGGCCTGACCAATGTTGCCCGGCATGCGGCTTCGGCAACGGAAGTGGTGATCGATCTCCGATGCGATCGCTCGAATTGCGAGCTGACGATTCACAACGATGGAGCCGTCGTCACGCGCTCCGCCGAACCGTCAGGCGGGCGGCCGCCGCCATCAGGGATCGCTGGCATTCGTGACCGCGTGCGCCGCCTGGGAGGGACTTTCGCAGCCGGGCCGCTTCCACAAGGCGGATACAGCATCCAACTTTCGGTTCCGCGAAAAGCGATTGAACTGGTTGAAATGGATTTGCCACCTGGTCAGTAAGGCGCTTCCACCCGCCAAATAGAAAGCCCGCTGGCTACGACCGTGGCTTCTCCAGGAGCGCAATTCGGACGCCGTCGCGTGACAAGAGACCCTCCCGCTCGAGTTGCGCCAGGGTGCGACGAACGCATGTGGGCTCGCATCAAGTAGGGAATTGCCGAAACCTAAACGATCGGCCGTCGTTCGACAAGGCCGAAGAACAGCAACGGATTCGGAGATACGAACCCCATGGGCAGTGCGACGCAGAATGCCCGCGTCGCCCGCATAGCGTGCAATAGCCGTCCATGACAATGACCTTTATCGAGAGCCGGGTGCCAACAAGCCAAGTATGGGCGGGGCGCCCGACACTCGCTATCAGAGGACGCCAATTGTCTTGTCCGGGCGTGCCCTTGTTTCTGTAGGTCAATACGCAGGCGCTGTCAGTGCAGGCTGACAGCATTCGATGCGCCCGATTGTCGTGCCGGTCGAGTTGCGGCCCCCCCTCGCAGGGGCGGCTCAGGTTAAGGGGGCCAACCATATCTTTTTGCGGTTCAGCAGCAGCGGAATGATGCCGATGGCGATGCCGCCCATTCCCACGACATTGGTGACCCAGTCGAAGGTCGGGATGCTGTAGAGCGCGATGAAGAAAAGGAAGAGCCCGCTTGCTACCGGCCAGATGACATGCGTGATGGCAACCCACGGCCCCTGCGTCAGCACCTTGCGGTAATACCAGCCGCAGGCAAGCCCAGTGAGCCCCAGGTAGAAGCAAATCTGGAAGCCGATGGCGGTAATTGAATCCTGCAGGATGACGTTGATCGTCGGCAGATAAGACGACACGAACAGCAGTACGAGTCCGGTAATCCAGATGAAGAAGATGGCGATGTGGGGCGTGCGCCAAACCGGATGCAGCCGCGCATAGCGCGCGTGGAGTGCGCCGTCGCGGCTTTTGGCAAACAGCGTGCGTGTGAACTGCAGCATCTGGGTTTCGACCGTTCCCACCGTGCTCAGCAATACCGCGACGATCGCAACGTAGCCCCAGGTCGGCCCAAACAACTTCTCCGCAATGGCGAAAATGATGTTCGTGTTGTAGTGCTGGATCTCGGCATCGGACAAGCCAAGCTGCGTAATGACGATGAAGATGAGGAAGAACGCCATCAAGAACACCATCGACCAGAACGCGGCCCGACCGGGGGTGTGGTTTGCGTCACGCGTCTCTTCGCTGAGGTTCATCGTCACGTCCCAGCCGTAAAAGAAGAAGATCGCCACCAACGCGCCGTTGGCGAACATCTTGGGCGTGAACGCGAAAGGCCAGAACCACACCCACGAGAACGGATGCGCTGGCGTATGCGGGAACACGATGAAACTCGCGACGATGATCACGAGCAGGATGATGCCCTCGACGATCGTCATCAGCACCTGCACGTAACTGGTGAGCTTGATGCCCTTGACGACCACCGCGCTGACAATTGTGAGCCATGCCGCAGCGATCAACGTCACGTAGTGCACGTTGTTCATCATGGGCCGATCAAAGATGAGCAGCGTGGCATTTGCCGCCGGAATCATGGCAGACACCATGAACACGCAGCACAGCACCAACAGCGCCCAGCCGGCAAGGAAGCCGAGCGCGCGCCCAAATACCATGCTCACCCACGAATATGAGGTGCCGGCGCTCGCCAAGGCGCGGTTCATGTTGATGAACGCATACGCGATGCCAAACATGATGAGCCCACACACCAGAATGCTCGCCGGCGACTGCGTGCCAGCCGTCCCGATGATGGTGGAAGTCGTGATCTCGATGCTGTAGGCCGGCGCGGTGCCGGCAATGCCCATGATTACCGATTCGACGACGCCCAGGGAATCTGCATTGAGCTTGGCGGGTTGGTCCATGGGCGCGCGACTCCGGGTCGACATTGGGCAATAGACCGATTTTTACCCTGTGCCAGATGTGCGGGCAATAGGGGCCCCTCTGGACCGGGCCCGTGCTTGGGCGGGGGCTGGTAATCCTTCGGCGATAGGGCGACGTGGCACGCGTTTGCGCATGGGTTCTTCGTCCAGCACCCAATGGCCTCTTGAAATTTCTGGCTGCTTCCCTATTTTAGGTTTCGTCAATGCAGTCGCGGTTCTCGCGCTGCGTGTTTCGATTTGTTTGTCAGTGGCCCGCCACGGACCGATGAACTGGAGCGCGTAGTTCGGTTCAGTCTCCGTGCGGGCCCATCAGGAGCCAGCCATGAGCGATCTGTTTTTTGGCACCGATCTGCTGGGCGAATTCGACCGCCTGCAACGGCAGATGGCCACTCTCTTTGCGGGGGCACCCGCCAGCCTGCGCGCAACGCGCATCGGCACCTTTCCTCCCGTCAACATTGGCAGTACCGATGACTCGGTAGAGATCGTCGCATTCGCCCCGGGGCTCGACCCCGCGCAGATCGATGTCTCGATCGACAAAGGGCTGCTGACCATCAGCGGCGAGCGCAAGCGCCCCGATTTCGAACTCACCGATGAGACGCGCGTGTATGCCGACGAGCGCTTCACGGGCGCCTTCCGCCGTGTGATTGAGCTGCCACAAGACGTCGATCCCGACAAAGTCAGCGCCCGGTACGTCAACGGCTGCCTGACCATCAGTGTGGGCAAGTCAGAGGCATCGAAGCCACGTCAGATCACGGTGCAAGGCTGAGCCGCGCCTTGCGCAAGCATGAAGGAGCACATCATGAACGACACCACCCAATTGGCGACCCAAGCGCAGCCAGGTAAGGCGGCGGTTGCAAAGCAGACGGCTGAACAGGCGGCCGCGCGACAGACACACCTGGCGCCACCCGTCGACATCTTCGAAAACCGCCAGGGCATCACGCTGTACGCAGACCTGCCAGGCGTCCCGCGCGAGAAGCTTGATGTTCGTGTGCAGGACGGCACGCTTACTGTCGATGCCGAGTTGATGGTGCCCACACCGCCGGGACTGCGCCTGCAGCACGGCGAAGTTCGACACCCGCATTTCTCGCGCACCTTTGTGCTGAGCCCGGACTTTGATGCATCGCGCATTGACGCCCAGCTGCGCGACGGAGTGCTCAAGCTGACGATTCCGCGTCGCGATGAAGCCAAGCCGCGGCGTATCGAAGTCCAGGCCGGCTGAGCACACCACCGCCTGTTGTTTGCCTTGCAAGCGGGCGCGCGTTGCGCGCCTGCATTTGGCACCGTGCCCCCTGGTTACGGTTGTTTGTCACTAGGAGACAAAGATGCTGAGTGCACACGAATTTGCCACCTTGATGCTGGTCAGTCAGTCGCCAGAGCAGATGGATATGAATCGCGCTGAATTGGATTCGTTGCTGGAGCGGCAGTTGGTGATGCTGGAGCGTTCTGCCGAGGGGCATCGTCGCCGCGCGCGGCTTACCGATGCCGGACGCTCGGTGCTCCAAGCCCTCAACGCCGTTGATCGTCAGTAGCACGGCAGGTTCGCGGGCAGCTGAACGGCTGGCCCGCCGGAGGCCTGCATTCTTCAGGCCGTCGAGGCCCCTGGCAGAGTCGGCCCGCGCTTGGCACCACGGAAGAGAATGAGCGCCACGCCGAGCATGATTCCGATGTCTGCGACGTTGAATACACCCGTGCGCAACTGCCCGATGCCGATGTTCAGAAAATCAAAAACCCGGCCATCGTAGACACAACGATCGAACAGGTTGCTGAGCCCTCCACCCAGAATGCAAGCTGCCGCAATGACTTCGGTGCGGCCGAGCCTGGGTGAACGCAGCAGCCACACGAACAGGCCAATCAGAATTGCCAGAACGCCATAGATGAAAACGATATTGCGAGTCGCATCGGACATTCCCGCCCCGAGGCTTAGGAATGCGCCGTGGTTATAGGTGGGTAGAACGAGAAGGCTTCCTGAAAGCAATGACACGACTTCGCCGGGCGTCAATATTTGCTTGAATATGGCCTTCGTCGCCTGGTCGATGATGATCCAGGCGAGCGCGCCAAGCAGCGCAGTGGCAACTCTTTGTTTCGTCGTCATTCGAGAGGTCATCTGTAGGCGGGCCCCCATTCTAGTCAGAGTGGGGTGCCGCGCGCTCCGAACAACTTAGATGGGCTACGCGTATTTGTCGCCCACCGTACTGCGAATCGGATGGGTGTCGTAGACGATGATCATCTGCTCGATGAGCCCGTTGTCGTCAAACTCAAAAACATCGACGCACTCAAAGCGCACCGCCGTCCCATCTTTGAGCCCCCAGTCATGGATGAAGTAACCGGTCGCACGTTGGACGCCCATCATGCTGACGCAGATGTCGATTGGCGTGATTTTGCTTTCACCGATGCCGCATCGACCTTCGCAAAGAACGGCGCGGGGTGCACCCACCCGAGAAACGGCGAGAAGATCTGCGCGGAGATGGCCGCATCGCTTAGATCGCCGGCCGATCTTGCTCATGTGGCATTGCTCCATCCCGGCAGAGCCATGTGGAGTGGCAATGCTGGTTGGAAAGCGTTGGGGCGCCGCACATTGACGCAGACCGTGGACTCGCCCAGCCCAAGATTCGCGCCCTCGCTGACGACTTGTCCCGGCTTGCGCAGGAAGACTGATTGTTGTCGAGGAAAGCAGCCCTGTACTGCGACGAGCCGTTGCTGCTGCGTCGGCATGCCGTCTGGCAAAAAAAGGCCCCGGCCGGGACGGGTGGCCGAGGCGAGCTAGGACTGCATGGACGACTAGGGAGAGGGAGGAGCCTCCCCTTAAGTTTCCAGGGGCGGAGTCTATGGAAGGGCCCCTGCCGAGGCAATTCAACAATTCTCAGCGGCAACGCGCCCCCTGCCGGCCTGCTCAACGCACTTGCCGGCGTGCCTGCAACGCGTGCAGCGCTGCATCAAGCCAGCGAAGAACTGAAGGCGCGGTTGAAGTCACCAGCTGGGCGAGATGTCACCGCCCATGCCTCATTGCAAACGCCGAGGAACAGCGCATAGGCGCGCTCACAGCTCAAGACAGAAGCCCTGCGTTGCGCAATGCTTCCTCGGCCGCCTCGTGGTCCTGAGCAGAGCTGCCCCCGGAGATGCCAATGCCGCCCACCAGACGCCCTTCGTAAAAGATCGGCACGCCGCCGCCCACCGGCATCAGGCGCGGATGGTGCGCCAGCGGGGCAACGGCGGGCTCGGCCATGTACTGGTTCCATTGATGCGTCGCCAGGCCAAACGAGGCTGCCGTCCACGCCTTGTTGATGGCGACGTCAGCGGTCAGGAAAGGTGCGGCGTCTGCACGCTCGAACGCGCGCAGGTGCCCTCCTGCATCGGTAATGGCGATGGTCGCGGCAAACCCGCGCGCGGCACTGGCCCGACGCGCCTGCGCCAGCAAGGCTTGCGCGGCTTCCAGGCTGATCGTTGCCGTTGGGACGATGGGGGACGTCATGCTCATGCTCCTTGTCCGAAATCAGAACGTTCAGCCGTTCGCGACAACGACTTTGCCGATCATGTTTCCGGCTTCGACAAGCGCATGCGCCTTGATCAAGTTCGCAGCGTTGATGCCATCGATGCGATGCGTCAGGGTGTCCTTGATGTCGCCGCGATCGACCAGTTCCGCCACACGGCGCAGCAACGCATGTTGTCGGGCGATGGTGGCGGTGGTGAACATGGCGCGGGTGAACATTAGTTCCCAGTGAATCGAAATGGATTTCCCCTTGAACGGGCCGATGTCCAGATCCACCGGATCGTCGATGAGGGCGAATTGCCCCTCGGGGCGCAGCACAGCGGCGATCTGCGGCACGTGAGCGGCGCTCTGGTTCAGCCCGGCCACATGCGTGACGTGATCAAAGCCAAGCGCTGCCAATTGCGGCGCCCACGGTTGACGGTGATCGATGACGTGGTGCGCGCCATGCGCCAGCACCCATTCACGGGTTTCCGGCCGCGAAGCCGTACCGATCACGGTCATCCCCGTCAGCGCGCGCGCCAGTTGGGTCAGGATGGAGCCGACACCGCCCGCCGCCCCCGTCACCAGCAGCACGTTGTTCTCGGTGGGGTCGGCCGCCTGGACGCGCAGACGATCAAACAGCAGCTCCCACGCGGTGATGGCTGTCAGCGGCAGCGATGCGGCTTGCGCAAAATCCAGCGATGCCGGCATGGGGCCGACGATGCGTTCGTCCACCGCATGCAGTTCACTGTTGGTGCCAGGCCGCGTGATGTCGCCGGCATACCAGACACGGTCACCCGGCTTGAAGCGCGTGGCCAGCGGGCCGGCCGCGCAGACGATGCCCGTTGCGTCCCAGCCGGCAATACGCGCTTGGCCCTCCGGGATGTCTCCGCCCCGCCGGATCTTGGTATCGACCGGGTTGACGGACACCGCTTTGACTTCCACCAGCAGGTCGTGGTCGCGCAGTTCAGGCGTCGGCAGCTCGATGTCTTGCAGCGCCTGCGGATGGCTGATGGGGTGGTTCTGATAGAAACCGATGGCTTTCATGCACGTTCTCCAAAGAGTGAATGAGGGCCATGCTATCTTTCAGCGATATGCGGATAAACGGGCCGTACGCCCAAACACTTTCGGCATTTCAATGAAAATCATCCGCCTGGATGACGTGCAAATCTTCGTGCACACGGCCGACGCCGGCAGCTTCTCAGAGGCGGCGCGCCAACTGAACATCGCGCCTGCACAAGCAAGCGCTTCCGTACAGCGACTGGAAAAGGCGCTGGACGCCCGTCTGTTCACGCGTTCCACGCGCAGCATGCAGTTGTCAGAGGCTGGAGAGCGCTACCTGCCGCATGCGCGCGTCATGCTGGGTGCGCGGGAGCAAGGCGAACAAGCGCTGGCCGGTGGCCGGGAAGCACTCTCCGGCCCGCTGCGGCTGTCTGCTCCCTCTGATTTCGGGAGAAACCTGCTCCTGCCGTGGCTCGACGATTTTCAGCACCAGCACCCTGGTTTATCGGTGCACCTGAAACTGAGCGACCGGTCAGCCGACCTCATCCGCCAGCCGCTGGACTTTGCCGTGCGCTACGGGGCGCTGCCGGATTCATCCTTGCTGGCCATCAAACTGCTCGACAACAACCGACGTGCGTTGTGCGCAGCGCCCTCGTACATCGAACAGCACGGCGCACCGGCCAAGGTGGATGACCTGCGACGACACAACTGCCTTCGGTATATCTGGAGCGAGCAAGTCCATGAACGCTGGCGCTTTACCCTGCCCGGCGGCGAACGCACCGTGGCCGTCACAGGAAATCGCGTGAGCGACGATGCCGATGCCGTGCGCCGCTGGGCCATCGCAGGCGAAGGCCTGCTCTATAAATCGCGCTTGGACCTCATCAACGATTTAAAGGCCGGGCGATTGGTCGAGATATTCCCGCAGGAATACGGCGAGCCCGCGCCACTGCATTTGATTTGCGCCCACCGCGCGCAGCTGACGCCCGCCATCAAGGCGCTGAGTGCCTTTTTGCGGGAGCGCTGCATGGCCCTGGTCGCAAACTACGCGCCGGAAGGTTCGCCGTCCGAGTAACACCGTGACTAACGACTCAGGCTGCCGTGGCGAGCCGGGGTCAATTGTTGATGGCCCGTTGTGGGGCTTCACTGCAAGGGGCTTTCGTCAGCGCGCAGCGTCAGGACCTGTACGCCGTTTCGTGTCACGGCCACCGTATGTTCGAACTGCGACGACAATTTCCCGTCTCTTGTGACCACCGTCCAACCATCCTCTTCGGTCCGGACGGAGCGGCGGCCTTGATTGATCATCGGTTCGATGGTGAACACCATGCCTTCGCGCAATACCAACCCGGTTTGCGGCGTGCCCCAATGCAGCACTTCAGGGGGTTCGTGCATCTCACGGCCAATGCCGTGTCCGCAATACTCTCGCACGACCGAGTAGCCGCTGCGCCTGGCGTGCCGCTCGATGGCATGGCCCACGTCACCCAGCGTGGCGCCCGGGCGCACGGCTTTGATCCCTCGCCACATGGCCTCATAGGTTACCCGCACGAGCCGCTTGGCCGACGGCGACACGTCTCCAATGAGATAGGTCTTGCTGGAATCTGCGATGAACCCGTTCTTTTCCAACGTGATATCGAAGTTCACGATATCCCCGTCCTGCAAGATGTCCGCAGGGGACGGAACGCCGTGGCAGACGACATGGTTGCGCGAAGCGTTCAACGCGTAGGCATAGCCGTACTGCCCCTTGCTCGCCGGGCGCGCGCTCAGCTCATCCACAATGAAACGGTCGACCATGTCGTTGACCTGCATGGTGGACATGCCAGCCAAGCTCACTTGGTCGAGGTAGCCGAACACACTCGCCAGCAGCCTGCCGGATTCCGCCAGCAACGCGATTTCTTCCGGTCGCTTGGTCATGTGGAAGCAACCCGGACTGCCGGGGCCTCAACGCCAGCAGCCCGGAATTCCCGCGCAACGATCTCATTGAAAGTCAGCGCCGGATTCATCTCGCACAACATGCCGATCTTGATCCAGAAGGCAGCCTGCGCATTGATGGATCGGCACGCCACTGCACTCGCTTTGCGTATTTGATCGTGCAGATCGTCGTCAATGTTCACGATGCCCACGTCACCCTCCAATATACGAAACATGTATGAAGCGTATAGTGCGTTGACTGACTATGCAAGGGCCGCCTCTCAGGTGATCACCCCTGTGACGGCGTCACGTAGCCGCTTTGGCATTTCCGTCCGCCAGGGGAATGCGCCCCCCCTAGGTCTTCGCCAGCCGGCTCCGTGCACGCAGCGAAATCTCGTCGGCCACGATCTGCTCAAGCTCCGACCAAGTCGCGGGCAACGGTACAAACACACTGTTATTGTTGTCCGACGAGACGCACAGCTTGATGTGGCTGACGTGGTTGTCCACCCCGCACCCAACATGAAGGATGCGCGTGGTCGCCGACGGGTGCCACACCACGTTGCCGAGGAAGTATGTGCGAGCGCTGCCCCGCTCCACTGGGTCGGTGACCAAATCGAACGTGCTACTCAGGAATGTATGAAGCTCGTCGACCGTCATGTCTGAACGTATCCCCGGCAGTTCGCCAGCATCCTTCTATCCTCTGCAGTGGTTTGCATTTTTTGAGCGTACCGAGAACGTGCGTTTTTGGCCGGAAACCGTCAATCACGACAGCGTTTCGACAACGAACATCCGCGCTTGCTGGGCTTCCTGACGATCGGCCTTGATCGGCGCATATGTCTCGGAATTGTAGAAAGCTAGCGCTTGGGCCAGCGTCGGAAACTCGAACACACCGGCCATCGGCAATGGGTCTTCATCGCCCTCCAGAACCTGCGCGACAGGGCCGAAATGCAAGATTCGCCCGCCCGCCTCTTGCAGCGCAGCTTGAAAGCGCGGAGCAAGCGCCGCCTGCTTGGCAGAGTCGATGATGCGTAGATTGACGTGTACGTATGCCGGCATTGTGCCTCCGAAATAATGCATATACATTATTAAGGGAAGGCAGGATTGTCAAACGGGGTAGACATGAAGGGTTTTGACCCAGAGGCTTTGAAGAACGTTGCAGCGGAGTGTCCGGGCTTCCAGGCACGCGCAACGGCGCGCGCACTCACGCGTTACTACAACGCCTGTTTCAAGCCGCTCGGGCTAACGGCGGAGCAGTTCAGCCTGTTGGTTGGTATCGGTGAAGCCGAGGGAACGACGCTGGTCGAGCTAGCGGATAAGGCGGGCGTCGACCCCACTACCCTCAGCCGATCTGTTCAGAATCTGGAAAGCCGGGATTTGGTCCACGCCACTGGCGGACGCGGCCGAGCTGGAAAGCAGTTGACCCTCACGACATCTGGGCGTCGACTCGTGGCGGATGCGCTCCCGGTGTGGCGTTCAGCCAAAGCCGAACTTGCCGGTCAGATGGGCGATAAAGCGCTTCGTTCAGCAACGCAGGCAATGGCGAAACTGGCCAACGCCGCAGAATCCTCGCGGGCGTAGGGCTTCCCGCCTGTTCACGGCGCAACATCGCGTCGACGCTGCGCCGGGTGTCCTCAGTTTCTAACCCGCCAACGCTCTAGTGCTGCGCGTCTTTGGCGGCACGATCGATCAGATTGGCCACCACGGCGGGGTGTGAGACCAATGACATATGGCTCGACTTCACTGTCGTCACGCGGGCGCCGATCTGTTGGGCCAACGTGCGCTGCACTGGCGTCTTGAGCGCATGGTCGTCTTCGGTCACGAGGTACCACGTTGGCTTGTCGTGCCAAGCCGCATGAGAGACTTTGCCCGCAAAGGCGGATGCGGAAATAGGAACCCGCGTAGCAGCAAGAATGCGCGCACGGGGCTCGGGCACATCGCCCGCCATGACGTCGCGATAGGCTGCCGGGTCGTCGAGCCAGATGAAGCCTTCACTATCGGGCTTCAGGCCATCCATGGGCGCCTTCAGGCGCGTCAGCAGATCGGACACGGATTCTCCGCTGTCCGGTACCAGCGCAGAGAGGTAGACGATGCCTTTGACGTTGTCTGCGTTCCCCGCTTCAGTCACCACGGCACCGGCATACGAGTGCCCCACCAGAATGACGTCTCCCGACTGCCGGGCAAGAACGCGGCGGGTGGCTGAAACGTCGTCCGCCAGCGAGGTGAGCGGGTTCTGAACAGCGGTCACGTGATAGCCCTTGCGCTGCAGTGCTGCGATGACCTCAGACCAACTGGATCCGTCAGCAAACGCACCATGTACCAGGACAACGTTCTTGATGGAGTGCTGCACTTCCTTTGCCTCGCTGGTTACGGTGAATAGACTGGCCGTCAGTCCGAACATGGTGACTGCGGCTTTCAGCCATCGCAGAGCAGCCTTGGAGCGTGGGGATGCCTTCATAGACGGGTCTCGCACGGTGGATGCCGAAAGACGTGATGCAGATGCCTGAGTCTACTGCCGTGAGAAGAGCGTGTTCAGATACGCACGAACGTCACGGATGGCCGCTTCACGTGCCTGGGCGTTGGCTCCGACATGCGGGCCCAATTGAACGCATGCATCCTTGAAGGTGAACTCGGATTGCGTGGCGAGGTTGATCAATATTCCCTTCGCGTCTTCGGCAATCTCGCACGCCCGCACGGTTTGCGAGCCTTTGGCTACGGTGGGTGCCATGTCGAACGGCAGATCGAATGCATGATGCGCATCGGGGTACACCGTCATGGCGACGTCGTTACCGGCCTTGCGCAGGCGCTCCACATAAGCCGCGCATTTTTGGGGCGGGTCGTAATCGTCCGCCGCGCCATGGAACTCCCGGATGGGGGCGTCTACGTCGGTGTCATCGCGATAGCGCGTCATGCAGTCGGGATAAAACGGAATGTATGCCTGGAAGCGCGCACCGCTGGTATTCCACTGCCGGTGCAGCCGGCGCATCGCCGCATACAGCGTGGCCTGCCCGCCTCGCGAAAAGCCCATCAGCACGATCCTTTTGGAATCGATTCTCGGATGATGCGCCAGAACGGAAAGCGCACCATAGGCGTCGATGATGAGATTCAGCCGACCCAGTTGGCTTTGGTCACGACTGGTCGAAACAATGCCTCGCCCCGTGAAGCCGTCGATGGCGAAGGTGGCGATGCCCATGGCATTGAATATGCGCTCCCACATCTCGATGTTGGGGCCAATGCCGCTGGAACCGTGAATGAGCACCACCGCCGGCTGGCGGCCACTCGCCTCGGCCAGGCGTAGCACGCCGCCCACCATCACAGGCTTTCCATCTTTGCTGCCGGTCAAGACCTGAGTGTCCGACAGCGTGAACGATGGAATCGCATGGACTTCAACATGCGCTGCAATATCACCGCTTTGCGCGTGCGATGTGGTGGCCCAGCAGCACAGGGCAAGGGCGAAAACAGTCAACCACTTCATTGCCTACCCTCCTGGCGTCAGCCTTTGGTTTTGAGCGTACCGCGCGAAATCTGATCTCGCGCCAACGACTCGAATCATGCTCTGAAGTCGCCTTCTCAGGGAGTCTAGACGCCGATCCCACCGTGCGCAGTGAACCGTAGCGTCAGCGCTATGCCCGGTCCTGCCTGCATCGGCATTTCCGCCCGTCACGGGACTGCGTGAATCTGTTTTTGTTGGCTGTAGTCACGACGGGCACGCTCGGCTCGGTTTAGCCGGGGGGGGGGGCAGCGCAAGTGCCTTACCAGGTGCAGATTGCCTGGTCAGTCGCCATTGGCATATCGGCCTTCGGCTCAGCGCTTGTGAGCGCTTGAACCTCGACGCGAGGGCGGGTCGGCTCAACATCGCCAAAGATCATTGCGATGGGTACTTCAGTGGCGTCGCGCCCGGTACCGATCCGCAGGAGCCCCATGGGCATTGATCCGTTTGATGGATCGAGCAGATTCCACTGGTTGCCTAGGTACACCTCTACGAATGCATGGAAGTCATTTGGGCCGAGAGCAGGGTCGGCTCCGTAGTTGACGCTCGTCGCGAAACGGGCCGGGATGCTTAGCGCGCGACACAACGCGATCATCAGATGGGCGTAGTCCCGGCATACGCCATGCCGATCCACCAATGTGCCCACCGCAGAGGTTTGCTCGCTCGTCGATAGCGGGATGAACTGCACATATCGGCAGACCCAATCCCGAATCGCAAGGACAAGCGCATACCCGCGCTGATACCCGCCAAACTCCCGGCGCGCAAATGCCATGAGGCGGTCGGATTCGCAATAGCGGCTGGGCGCCAGGAAGGGAATAACGTCCAGTGGCAAATCCGCAATACGCACCTCAAACAGGGACTGCGGCGGTGTGAGCAAGTGGCGCATATCAACGGTGGCCACATAGTTGATGGCGAGACGGCCTCGCGGTGCTTGTACCCGTAGATGACGATTCAGTAAGGTCGGTTCCGTCTGAAGCGTCGTCGGAATCGCGGGGGTCAGTTGCAGCGATTCAGCAACGATTGTCTGCCGCGCGGTCTGCGCCGCGTGAAAATTGAAGATGAAGTCTGCGGCCTGATCGCGAATCTCATAAGCCAGGCAGATTGAGTACTGCATTCGAACCATTCGAACTCCTGACGCCCGGCATGGCTGGGACGCTTGCGTAGACGGTGGCCCTTGAGAGCGCCACCGGACAGACCTTCGGATTTGACCTCATCGAACGGTCTACTCGCCGACCATCGATTGGCCCGGCACAAGCCCATCGATGATGTCCTCTGCACCCTGCGTGGCCGCGCGCTTCGCAGCGCCTACGTTGTCCCATGGCTCGCCTCTTAGACGAAAGACGCGGGAGCGCTCATCGTCCATCGTCTCGCCTTCAAGGCAGATGACGACCGAGACGCTGTACGCGCGGTCGGGGCGTTTCTCGTGCCACTCGCGTGGTGGGTTGAACGGGTAAATCAGGGGGTAAATCGCGAACCCTTTGTAGAAGGATGTCGGGTAGGTATCCATGGTGGATCTCCCATAGGAAAAGCGAGCGGGCCGGGCTACGCCCTTGGTGCACTGATGGCAAGGCGAGAATGCCCGGGGGCGGGTGAAGTGCGAGCCGTGCTGGAAAAACGACTCGGAGGGGCAGCTTGGGAGGCTGGATCGAGGTGGAACGTCCGCGACGCGTCGATCAGAGGCGAGGCAAATTTCTCTTGTGCCGGGGCCGACGACGCGCCCCGCTGATATCCGTACCTCACTCTACTCCGATATCGGGATCGTGGGCCCGGGTATTTCTTGAGGCGCTGCGCGTCACATTGCGCGCTGGGATGCTGCGGGTTGCCAAGTCAGCAATGCAAGTCGTTCATCCGCCCGCGCGTTGAACGAGTTGGCAAGGCGCGGTCATCAGCCCCGGACCCTGGCAGCCGAAATCAGTAAGGGGCTCTAATCGCTTAGTCGTGTAGCCGCATGCCATGGGAGCTTCGAAGACGATTTTATATACGGTCGCTGCACATTCAATTGCGCCAGTGATGGCACTGAGGGGAATACAAATATAGCGTTGGCTTCCGGCTCAATGGCCGTCGAGCACTTCAAACCGATAGGCGATCTCGGTCGGCCGCTGCGCGCTGATCGACAGCGCGGTCGGCACGCCACGCGCGTTGATCGGATTCGGCGCGAGCGATGCCACACAGCCAAGCTCGAATGCGCTTGCAACCGGTTCGACTCCGACGCACAGGTTACGTCCATTCCACGGCGCATATGTACGGCCACGATTGCTGATCCAGAGCAACAGAGATGGCAGCTTGTCGGCGTCCCAGCTGAGGCGATACGCGGTAGCGGCAACATCGTCCGTGAGTGTGACGGCACCGCCGATCCCGCACAGCTGCACGATTTCTTCGGTCGGGGCGCCAAGCGGCAGGCGGTCGAACGCACCAGTGCCGCCAGTGGACAGTGGCACGCTATCAAGGGCGTCGAAGGTCGCGCCTGCCGCAGCGCGCGACACACCGCGTTCGGGGCCACCCGGATGAACCATGCCGAAGCGAAATGCAGCCGGCTCGATCCTGAATGCACCGGTCAATGCGGGCAACGCAAGGTTCGGATGCAGGCCCATGGGGCGGCGAGCGTCGACGCGCGCGTCGATTCGCAGCACGATATCGAGCGCGGGGCGCTGCGGATCGGCGCGGATGATGCGCGTCAGCCGCGCGATCGGCGAGCTGTCCGGGTAGTCGAGCGCGATCTCGATCTCATGCGCGGTCTGCCGCACGAGAGCCCATTCGCCGATGCAGCCGTAGCCATGCTGAAGATCATCGCTTGCGTCGAGCGCGGTGTCTTGCGCGGCAACAGGTGTTGCGACCGCCTCGCGCCAGCCGGCCGGCAAGCCGTCGGGCGAGTATGGCACCCCAAACGGCACGCACGGGAACTCGTTGCGCATCACCCCGAGCAGGCCTGGCGGCTGCGGCTCGGGCTCGCCGAGCCAGGGTGCTTCGTAGAACGGCCGGATGACGCGCCCGCCAGCCGTGAATGCAACGCCGCCGAGCATGCCGCCCTTCGCGTGCACATCGAACGCGCCGTGCGTCCATTCAAGATGCCAGACTGTTTCCATGGTCGATTTGCAGAATCGTTCTTGTAATTCAAAAATTAACGCGTCTGTTTTGCATCTGCTGCCGCCAAACGCACCCATGCAAGCACATCACGCGACAAAGGCACATTGAAGGAATCCGGAGCCAGCCTGGACCCGGCCAACCCCGTCATCCCGACCATCGCGACACAGATCAGAACCAGTGCATGATCCCGGTGTACACGCCTTGCTGGCTGGCGCCCGGAGTCGGCTTGCCACCGCCCGCCTCCACCGAGAACGACGCATTACTGCCGTTGATCACGGTGCCGATGGTGCCGTACAGCAGCGTCCGCTTCGAGAAGTAGTAATTGACGCCCGCTGTCAGCAAGGTGCCATTGCCGGCGCCTTGGTTGCGATTGGCCCGGTACGCGCCGCCAATCAGCGTCACAGCCGGGCTGATCTGGTAGTTGGCACCGAGCCAGTAGGTCTGCTGCCGCGTCGCGCCGTTCGGGTTGTCCGCATCCGCCACGGTTTGGCTACCAGAGCGCATGATGCTGTAGCCGCCAAAGAGCTTGAGATCGCCAATCTGGTACGTGCCGCCCGTCGTGAACAGGCGGGATGCCGTGTACAGACCGGTGAACTCTCCGTTGGCATCACGAATTTCTTCGTAGAACGCCTTGAGCATCAACGGGCCGCTCTGGTAAGCCACCGCACCAGCCAGTTGCCGGCCAGCGTTGAAGTGCCCGGCCGTGCCGTTCAGGCCCGCCTGCCCGCGGAACGAGAAACCACCCCAGGTCGGCGAGTTGTAGGTGATCGCACTGGTGCGCGAGCCCCAGGTGCGGCTGGCCTGCAGGGTCGCTGCGCTCATGTTCTGCAGACCCATCGGATCGATCGACCACGTTTCGCCATCAGGAATGCCCATGGCCCGGCCCAGCAACAACGTGCCATAGGTCGTGCTCGACAGCCCCACGGCAGCGTAGCGATTGAAGAGCGCGTCCGATCTGCCCGTGCCCGAGTTGAAGCCGTTCTCAAGATTCATCACAGCACTCAGCCCGCCGCCCAGATCTTCGGAGCCCTTCAGGCCCCACATGCTGGTCCCCCATTGATTGCCACCGTATTGCAGGTTGCCGGCGGTGCCGTTCGGTGTCGCGATCTTGTTCGTATAGTCGATGCCACCACCTACGCGGCCATAGAGCGTAACGCTGCTCTGCGCCGCTGCCAGGCCACTGGCACCTGCCAGCAGTGCCGCGATGGCAGCACGCATGACCCGCTTTCTATTGCCTGTTCGCAGCGTTCCATTCGTCGTACGCATTGACTCCATCTCCTCGAATAAGCAGGTAAGCCGCCTGCCTTGCGGTAGCGACGCATCGTCGCTCAATCTTGTTAGTACGCCGCTCGAACGGCAGCGCAGTCAAAAAACGGGCGCGACTTCGCCCACCGTGCGGTGCATTGCTGCATCGCGCGGACTGCGCAATAGAACGTCCTTTGTTAAGCCCTAGATCGACACGCGCTCGACACGGAACCGGAACGCCCGCTCAGATCGCACCGCGTTCGAGTCGGCCATGCGTGGGGTATCAGACCGCATGTGGTCAGATGCAAAGTCGAGTTAGCTCTCCTCTTCAACCCAGCACACACCAGCGCGGGCAAGCAGTGCGCTGGCCGGCGGTGGCCCCCACGTGCCGGCCGCATAGGGCTTTGGCGCGGTCTTCACGTCGAGGATCGGAGCAACCCAGCGCCACGCAGCCTCCTGCTCGTCGCGCCGTACGAACAACGCCAGCCGGCCGGCAATCACGTCGAGCAGCAGCCGCTGATACGCCTCCATGCGGTCCTGCTGGAAGAAGCGGTCGAACGCAAGATCGAGGTGGACGCCCCGCAGCGTCATCCCGAGCCCCGGTTGCTTCGCGAGCGTGTGGAGTCGGATCGTTTCGTCAGGCTGCAGCCGGATCGTCAGACGATTCGCGCCAAGACGCAGCGCCGCGGGCCCGAGGGCGGAATGCGGGACCGGGCGGAACGTGACCACAATCTCGGCCATGCGCTCGGCGAGCCGCTTGCCGGTTCGCAGAAAGAACGGCACACCGGCCCAGCGCCAGTTGTCGACTTCGGCCTTCAATGCGATGAACGTCTCGGTCGTGCTGTCGGGCCGGATGCCCGGTTCATCCTGATAACCGGGCACTGCCGTGCCGCGGATGGCGCCCGCGCGATACTGGCCCCGCACGACGCACTGATGCAGCGCATCTTCCGACAGTGGCTTCAGCGCGCACAGCACGCGCAGTTTCTCGTCGCGTACGGCATCCGCCTCCATCGATTGCGGCGGCTCCATCGCGACGATCGCGAGCAACTGCAATAGATGGTTCTGGATCATGTCGCGCAGTGCGCCGGTCTGATCGTAGAACGCTCCGCGGCCACCGACGCCTAGCTCTTCCGAGACCGTGATCTGAATGTTGTCGATCCATTCGCGGCGCCACAGCGGCTCGAACATCACGTTGCCGAAGCGCAGCGCAAACAGGTTCTGCACGGCTTCTTTTCCGAGATAGTGATCGATCCGGTAGATCTGCTCTTCGGTAAAGATCGAGCCGACTGCATCGTTGATCGCGGCCGACGATGCGAAGTCGTAGCCGAGCGGTTTCTCCAGCACCACGCGCGACGACGGCGTCACGAGGCCGATTTGCGCGAGCGCGCGGCAGATCGGCACGAACAGGGACGGCCCGGTTGCGAGATAGAAAATGCGCCCGCCCGGCATGCGCTCCAGCACGTCGCTCAGGCGCGAGAACGCGTCTGGCTGACTCGCGTCGAGTTCAACGTAAGTGAGCCGCTCGATGAACCCCTGCCACGCAGCTTCGTCGCCGGGGATGACTTTCACGTGCGCCCTGACCGATTCGTTGACCCAGCGCAGATAGCCGGCCTGATCATGCGGATTCTGTGCAACTGCAACGATCCGCCCTTGGGGTGCGAGCAGCTCTTCGCGGTGCGCGGCGTATAGCGCCGGCAGGATCTTGCGCATCGCGAGATCTCCGGTACCGCCAAAGAGCACGAATGCGAATGAGTCGAGCGAAGTTGAGCGGGCGGGCATCGTGTTCATGTTGATCACGTCGGATGGGTGGATGTGCTCGCCCGGTCGAGCAATGACGCCACCTCGGCAGCGGTGGGCGCATACGCACCGGGATGCCCGCAGACGACCGCCGCACACGCGGCCGCATAGCGCAGATGCTCGGCCGCAGGCGCCTCCGGGTGCGTGAGCAGACTCGCCATCCACCCGCCGACGCTTGCGTCGCCGCAGCCCACCGTATCAGCGACCACGGTCTGGAATGCCGGCTGGAACAGCGCGTTGTCGCCTTCAAGAAGCGTCATGCCCGACGCACCGCGCGTTACGAGCACGCTTGCGCCCGGCGCCCATTCGCGCAGTTGCGCCAGCGCGGCGGCTTCGTCGAGGTCAGGAAAGAGACCGTGCAGATCCTCGTCCGAAACCTTGATGTAGCTGGCAAGGCCGGCCATGCACCGTAGTGTCGTGCGATACGCCGGCTCGGCCATTGGCGCGCGGAAGTTCGGATCAAACGAGATTCGCTTGCCTGCCGCACGTGCGGTCTGTGCAATCTCGATCAGGCGCGAGGCGAGCGGCTCGCGCACCAGGCCGAGCGAGCCGAAGTGCACGATTTCGGCCGCATCGAGCGCGCCCGCCGGCAGTTCGGACGGATCGAACGCGAGATCGGCGCTGCCTTCCCCGATAAAGAAATACCGAGGCGGTTGCTTCGACACGACCATCGCCAGAAGCGGGGGGCAGTTGACCTGCCGGATGAAGCGCAGGTCGAGCCCGGCCTCGGCGCTCTTTTGCACCAGTTCGTCCCCGAACACGTCATCGCTCACGGTCCCCGCAAAGCCGGTGGGCACCCCCAGCCGCGCGCCCACGCGCGCGACGTTCCAGCACGAGCCGCCGGCGAGGCTGCGCCAATGATTGGCGTCGTCGCGGATAAAGTCGGTCAGTGCTTCGCCGAAGACGAGCAGTCGGGGCAGGTTCATTGTTACGTCAGGCAAGTCAGGCGACGGCACGGCGCCGCGCCTTGAAACGGTTGATCAGTTGATTCGTGGAGCCATCGTGTGACTCGACCGGGCCGGGCGCGGCAAGCTCCTGTTCAATCGCCACCGCGAGCTTCTTGCCGAGTTCGACGCCCCATTGGTCAAACGAGTTGATGCCCCAGACCACGCCCTGCACGAATACCTTGTGCTCGTACAGCGCGATCAGCGCACCGAGCGAGACGGGGTCCAGCACGTCGAGACAGATCGTGTTGGTCGGCCGGTTGCCCTCAAAATTTCGATGCGGCTCGTCGGTCGAACGCGAACCGTTCATCAGCGCCTCGGTCTGCGCAAAGCAGTTGGCGACAAGAATGTCGTGATGCGCATCGAGTGCATGGTGCGGCCGCATGATGAGGATGAAATCGGCCGGAATCAACGCCGTGCCCTGGTGCAGCAATTGGAAGAACGCATGCTGGCCGTTGGTGCCGGGCTCGCCCCAGATCACCGGGCCGGTCGCATAGTCGACACGCTCGCCGTCGAGCGTCACCGACTTACCGTTGCTCTCCATGTCGAGCTGCTGCAGATAGGCTGGCAGCCGGTGCAGAGCGTGGTTGTAGGGTGCGATGAGCTGGCTCGTCGCGCCAAGGAAGTTTTGATGCCAGATGCCGATCATCGCAAGCAGCACCGGCAAGTTGCTGTCGAGCGGCGCCTCGGCAAAGTGACGATCCATCGCGTGCGCGCCATCGAGCAGCGATTCGAAGGCGTCCATGCCGATCTGCACTGCGATCGGCAATCCGATCGCCGACCACAGCGAGTAGCGGCCGCCAACCCAGTCCCAGAACGCAAACATGTTTGCGGTATCGATGCCGAACTGCGCCACCGCGTCTGCGTTCGTCGACACCGCGACAAAGTGCTTTGCAACAGCGGCTTCGGGCTCCCCTGATGCAAGCAGCCAAGCGCGTGCAGCGCGTGCATTCGTGAGCGTCTCGCGCGTCGTGAATGTCTTCGACGACACGATGAACAGCGTCGTCTCCGGGTTCAGGCGTTTGAGCACCTCTGCGATGTCCGCACCGTCGACATTCGACACAAAGTGCATCGACAGCCGCGCATGCGCGTACGGTTTCAGTGCCTCACACACCATCTTCGGGCCGAGATCCGAGCCGCCGATGCCGATGTTGACGACGTCGGTGATCTCTCGGCCGGTGTGCCCGCGCCACGCGCCGCCACGCACGGCATCGCAGAAACTGCGCATCCTGGCGCGCACGGCCGCAACCTGCTGCGCCACGTCGACGCCGTCGACAATGCGCGGCTGCCCCGACCGATCGCGCAGCGCAACATGCAGCACCGCGCGGTTCTCGGTGCGATTGATCCGCTCGCCCGAGAACATCGCGTCGCGACGCGCACCCACGCCGGCTTCTCGGGCGAGCGCGATGAGCGACGCGATCGTGCCCTCGTCGATCCGATTCTTCGAGTAGTCCACGAAGAGCCCCGCTGCCTCGTGCGAGAACTTTGCCGCGCGCTCCGGATCGCGCGCGAACAACGCACGGATGGACACGTGGGACAGCGCGTCACGATGGCTGGCGAGCGCTTGCCACGCAGGCACCTGGGTCAGAAAGGGCATGGTCGTTTGAACGTCTCGCCGGAATGCGGCTTGTGAGGGGGTGCAAGCGTCGTCAAAACGCTGCGAAGCAGTTCTGGCTGGCCTGCGGAGCCGCACCCGATGCCCGTCGCGCAGAAAAGTGCGGCGCAGGACCGCCAGAATCATTGGCTAGCGTGCCTTAGCGCCTTAGCGCCTTAGTGCGCGCTCCAGCCCTTGTAGCTCTTCACGTTGTCGCGCGTGACGAGCTGCGGGTCGAGCAGGACCATCGGGTCGGCAGGCTTCTTGCCGTTCATGACGCCATAGCCGATGTCAACTGCCTTCTGCGCCATTGCCCACGGATCCTGGCTCGCCGATGCCTGCACGAGCGTATTGCTTTGCAGCGCGGTCTCGATGTCCGGCGCACCGTCGACCGACGTGATGACGATGTTGCTGCGGTTGAGCTGCTTGGCGGCGAGATCGCTGCCGACGGCTTGCGGATCGTTGATCGTGAAGACGCCGTCCAGCTTGGGGAAGCGCGTCAGGTAACCCAGCATCGCGCTCATGCCGCCATCGCGCGACCCCTTGCCGTCCTGGTCGGAAGACAGGATCTTGATGCCCGGGTTCTTGGCGAGCACCGCCTTGCAGCCGTTCACCCGATCGATGACGGCGGACACTTGCGGACCGTTCTCGATGATCACGTTGCCCTTGCCGCCCAGCTTCTTCGCAAGGTAGTCGCACGCCAGTTCGCCGGCCTTCACGTTGTTCGTCTGTACAGTCGCATCGGCGCCGGCGGCTGCCACGTCAACCGCGACGACCGGGATACCCGCTGCCTGCGCCTTCTTCACGGCCGGCTCGATCGCCTTCGCATCGGCCGCGTTCAACAAGATCATGTCGACGTGCGCGGAAATGAAGTTATCGATCTGCGTGAACTGCTTGTTCAGGTCGTAGTCCGCCGAGACAGCGGTGACTTTCGCGTTCGGGTTGATTGCCTTCGCGCGCGCTTCGGCACCCTTCGCAACGGTGACGAAGTACGGATTGCCAAGCGAACCGACCGTAATACCAATCAACTTCAGCGGCTTGTCGGCCGCTTGGGCGACACCGGCCACAGCTGCGATCACGCAGCCGATGGCGGTGTGCAGAACCTTGTTCTTGAGCTTAAGCATGTTGTTGTCTCCGGATGGTCCATGGTGAAGGCGCGCACGTGGACCTGCGTAGGCGCCGGTATCGATGCAAGACGGATCAGGTGCGCGCGGACTCGCGCCGACGGTAGCGGTCGAGGGTGACCGCGCCAATGATGACCAGGCCCTTGATGATGTATTGCCAGATGTCGGATACGCCCAGCAGCACCAGGCCATTCGACAGCACCGCGATGATCAGCGCGCCGACCAGCGTGCCGACGATCGAGCCGACACCACCGACGAAGCTCGTGCCGCCGAGGATCACCGCAGCGATCGCATCCAACTCATACGACTGGCCGAGCTGCAGACCGTTGGCCGCATAGAGCCTGGCAGCGGACATGAGCGCGCCCAATCCGGCGAGCAAGCCCGACACCGCGTAGACGAAGAGTTCGATTGCCCGCACGTTGATGCCCGCCAAGCGTGCAGCCTCGGGGTTGCCGCCGACCGAGTAGATGCGCATACCGAGCACGGTGCGGCGCAGGATGAACCACGAGCCCGCAACCACTGCGACGGCGATCACGACCAGCCACGGCACGCCGAGAATCGTGCCATTGCCGATGAATGCGAACGGCAGCTTCGGGTTGAAGATGGTCGTGTCGTTGCCCATCAGACGTGCGATGCCGCGTACGGCGGTCAATGCGCCAAGGGTGACGATGAACGGCGGCAGGCGAAGAAACGCAACGAGCGCGCCATTGACGAGCCCGAACCCGAGTCCGACGAGCAGTGCAGCCGGCACCCCAAGACCGCCCCAGCCAGGAATGTTCGACGCGATGAGCGCAGCAACTGCAGCGGCCGAGAGGACCGAACCGACGGAGAGGTCGATACCGCCCGTCAGGATCACAAAAGTCATGCCGGCGGCAAGCACGATATTGATCGATGCCTGCTGCGTGACTATCGACAGGTTCTGCAATGTGAAGAAACCGTCGGTCATGACACCAAAGCCGATGCAGAGAAGGATCAGCACGGGCAGCATGCCGGCCGTGCGCATCAATGACTGCATGCGAGCGCGATGATTTGCAAGGTGCGCTTGCAACGCACGGGGAGGGGCCGCGGTGGCGGGCGCGGAAGCGAGGTCGCGCTGCTTGATCTGATTCATGTCGTTCACCTGTAGGTGGGATGGCGCTATGCGGCGCAGCGGCGTAGCTCAGTGCGCCTGCGCCAACGCTGTTTGCGAGCCGGTGGCCAGTGCAATGATTGCCTCTTGCGTGATCGACTGGCCGGTATAGCCGCCGAGCTCGCCGGCAATCGTTCCTTCGCGCATCACGAGCACGCGATCGGCAATGCCGATCAGCTCGGGCAGCTCGCTGGAGATCACGATCACGCCGACGCCGGCGCGCGCGAGGTCGTTGATGATTCGATAGATTTCCGATTTGGCGCCAATGTCCACGCCGCGCGTCGGCTCGTCGAGGATCAGCACGCGCGGCTTGGTTTCCAGCAAGCGCGACAGCAGCACCTTTTGCTGATTGCCGCCCGACAGCGCACCAGCGTTCACATTTGCATGCGGTACACGGATCGACAGCGAAGAGATCGCGTCGCGGGCGCGTTCAGCACCGCGCGCGAGGTTGAGCACGCCACCTCGCGCGTCGCGGTTGGCGACGGAGATATTGATGTTGTCGCGCACGCTCATATCGAGGAACAGGCCCTGGCGCTTGCGATCTTCCGTCAAGTAGACGAGGCCCGCATCGATCGCATCGCGCGGTGAATGTGCGCCGAATGTCCTGTCGCCCAGTGTCACCTCGCCGCGCGTGCACGGTTGCCCGCCGAAGATCAGGTGCGCAAGTTCGGTACGGCCCGCGCCGACCAGGCCCGCGATGCCGAGCACCTCGCCAGCATGCAGGTCGAGGCTGCAACCCCGCACGCGGGCGCCGTCCGCAACGTCGCGCACGGACAGCAGCAGGTGGCCCCGATCGTACGGTGCATGTTCCTTCTTGTAGAAGCCGGAGATGTCGCGGCCGACCATCATGGCAACGAGCCGCTCAGCCGACAGCGACTCGCGGTCCAGCGAGCCGACGTAGGCGCCGTCGCGCAGTACCGACACGCGGTCGGACAACGCGTAGATCTCGTCCATCCGGTGGCTGATGTAGATGATGGCGAGGCCTTCGGCACGCAATTGGCGGATCAGCGCAAACAGGTGTTCGGTCTCGCGCGACGACAGCGGCGTCGTGGGCTCGTCCATCACCAGCACACGCGCCTTCGTGTGCACCGCGCGTGCGATCTCGACCAGCTGCTGTTCGGCAATCGACAGGGTACCGACCAGCGTTTCGGGCCCAAAGCTCGCGCCCAGGCGTTGGAGTACACCCACGCAGCCGCGCGCCATCGCCGCGCGGTCGATCATGCCCCAACGGCTGTTGCCGTGGCGCAGTTCGCGGCCAACATAGATGTTCTCGGCCACCGTAAGGTTCGGCGCCAGGCAAAGCTCTTGGTAGATGACCGCAATCCCGGCGTTGCGTGCGGCGAGCGGGCCGTCAACGACGAGCGGCTTGCCGTCGATCATGATTTCGCCACCCGGGTCGGCCTGGTATGCGCCCGAGAGGATCTTCATCAGCGTCGACTTACCGGCACCGTTCTCGCCCATCAGCGAATGCACTTCACCGGGGTAGACGGTCAGGCTGACGTTATCCAGTGCGCGCACGCCGGGAAACGTCTTGCTGATCCCTCGCATCTCCAGCAAGGGGCGCGGCGGTTCAGAATGCAGCATAGCTGACCTCCTGCATTTGCACGCTGGCACCTTTGAGGATGCCGGCACGCGGCGAGAAGTTGAAGAACATCGGCAGCGTGGCGGCACCAATCGCGCCGGCGTCCGGGCCGAACGAGCCGCGCACGAATTCCGGCATGCCGCGCGCTTCCGGCGTGATCGCAGCAAGCGCCTCGAGCAGGCGCCGCATCAACGTGTCGATCAGGCCCGCATCCGTGTCGGCATCGAATACGACGACCGACGAATCAAGCACCGACAGCACCGAGCGCAGCGCGGGGGCGAGCGCGTCAACGCAGTCGTCGACCCATTCGTCGACAGCCTTCACACCACGCGTGATGCACGCTTCGAGATCCGCGCGGGTCTCGACGGTCTCGCCGCAATAGCGCAGATGGCGAATCAGCGCGCTCAGCGAGGTGCGGGTGAGCAGGATGTCCCACGCGCCGGTTGGCGCAGGAGCGGACGGCAGGCGGCTTGGCAGCACGGGCATCACCGCGAAGTCGCCGGCGTTGCCGGTACCCCCGCGCAGGCAATCGCCGTCGACCGCAATGCCGCCGCCGATCACCGGCCCAAGGAACAGATAGACGAAGTTGTCGTGCTGGCGGCCGCAACCGTAGAACAGTTCTGCGATCGCGGCTGCGTTGCCGTCGTTCTCGCTGAACACGGGCAACGCAATCGAGTTGCCAAGCTCGGCAGCGAAGTCGACGTCGGCCCATGCGTGAAACGCGTCGGCTGGCAGACCGATCTCGCGCAGCCAGCTGCCCAGGTTGTACGGCTGCCCGACACCGACGCCAGCGAGGCGCTGGCGCTCGCTGGCGGACAGCAGTTGCTGCATTGCATCGATGTCCTGCCGCACGATTTCCAGCACGGCGGCGGGCGGCGGCAGCAGCGTATCGTGCGAGCGGCGCCCGAGCACTTCGCCCACGAAGTTGACAAGCACCGTCTCGATCCGCATCCGGTCCAGACGCACACCGATGCCAAACGCGCCGCGCGGATCGAGGCGGATCAGCGACGCAGGCTGGCCGCGCTGGCCCTCGACGCGGCGGCCGGTGAATTCGATGAGCTTCGCGTCAGCAAGTGACGTGATGATGCTTCCAACCGCAGTCCCGGTGAGATTGGCGAGGCGCGCGAGGTCAGCCTTCGACGCGCTGCCCGCGCGCCGCAGCGCCTTGAGCAGCAGGCGCTCGTTATAGCGGCGCACGTTGACCGAATTACTGCCCTGTCCGATGTGCGGACTTCTCATGTTGTCTCCTGCGGGCCGCGCCGTTTGCCGGCGTCATTAAATAAATCAACATGATTTAGTTAATAGCATCTCGGCACGGATGTCAGCTTAGGGAAATCCCGGTGCCATCTCGGTGTTGGCTTAGTGGAGAGAACTTCGAAGCAGCGAGGAGACGAGAAAATACCGATCCCAGCGATGGCCCGGCTTGGCTCAAAAGCCTCATTGCGGGGCAATTTTCCGTGGGCTCTCAGCGCAAGAATGATGCACTGCACAACTCTTCTGCGTTGCACGTGCGGCGACGGCCTTCTACCTCCGCGCCGTTATCTCGCTATGCACCGAGCAAGGGGAGGCGCCCCAGAGCGACGGGACACAGCGCGACTGCAGAATGACTGCTGCTGGCTGCGGACGGCGGGTACACGCATGAAACAGCCCAAGCTTTCGGCTGACGATCGATCGGAGTGGTCTGCCACACAGCGACGCCGCCGAGCGGCCACTTGCTCCCACCGAACATAGAAGCCCGAACAAACGTGGCAACCAAGGCATCCACCGTAGTGGGAATCCGTCGCACAAAGCCACTACAATAGCGCCCCTTCGCCGGTGGCCCCCGCTCCTGATATCCCGTGCAGGCGCATGCCTCCAGCTGCACTCCAGAAGCCACAATCCTATGATGTCAAACGCCTGCGGCGTCGATTTCGGCACGTCCAACTCCACCGTTGGCTGGCTGAGATCGGACGCACCCACCCTGCTGCCGCTCGAAGACGGCAAGGTCACGCTGCCTTCCGTCATCTTCTTTCACGCCGAAGACCCGCTGGTCAGCTACGGCCGGGCCGCGCTGACCGACTATCTTGCCGGCTACGAGGGCCGCCTGATGCGCTCGCTCAAGAGCCTGCTCGGCACCTCGATGATGGACGACAGCACCGAGGTCATGGGCCAGGCCATGCCCTTCCGCAAGCTGCTGGCGCATTTCATCGGCGAACTCAAAAGGCGCGCCGAGCACGCCGCCGGCCATGAATTCCGCCGCGCCGTGCTGGGCCGCCCGGTGTTCTTCATCGACGAAGATCCCAAGGCCGACCAGCTTGCCGAAGACACGCTGGCGGACATCGCGCGCGACGCCGGCTTTGACGAGATCGCCTTCCAGTACGAGCCCATCGCCGCCGCGTTCGACTACGAGGCCGGCATCAGCGGTGAAGAACTTGTGCTGGTGGCCGACATTGGCGGCGGTACGTCGGACTTCTCGCTCGTGCGCCTGTCGCCCGACCGCGCGAAACGCCTTGACCGCCGCGAGGACATCCTCGCCAACGGCGGCGTTCACATCGGTGGCACCGACTTCGACCGCGCCCTGAGCCTGGCCAGCGTGATGCCGCTACTGGGCCTGAACAGCACGCTGCGCAACGGCAAGGCAATGCCGTCCGGCCAGTATTTCGACCTGGCGAGCTGGCACACCATCAACCACGTGTACACGCGCAAGGCGTGGACGGTGGTGATGGACAACTACCGAGATGCCGCCGACACCGAAAAACTCGACCGCCTCATCCACCTGATCCGCGAGCGCGCCGGCCACTGGCTGGCCATCCAGGTGGAAGCCGCGAAGATCGCGCTGTCGGACGCCCCGGTGGCGGAGATCGACCTGCACCGCATCGCGCCCGAGTTGAAGCAGCCCGTCACGCGCGAAGATTTCGACCAGTCGATTGGGAAGCTGGTCGGCAAGACGGTCTCGACGGTGCAAGCGATGCTGAAAACGGCGGGCGTCGCCGCGGAAGCGGTCGATACCATTCTCTTTGCCGGCGGCTCCAGCGGGGTGCCGTTGCTGCGCGAGCAACTGGCGCAAGTGCTGCCGTCGGCGCGGCGCGTCGAGGGCGACCTGTTCGGCGGGATCGGTTCTGGCCTGGCGCGCGATGCGGCGCGCAAGTTTGGCTGACGGGCTGAGAGGCTGAGGGGCGGCGGGATGTTTCGAGCGTATCGAACCAGATCGCCCGGGGCGCGGCAGGATGTCTCTAAAGGAAAACCAGATGAAGCTCCTAACCATCTCCGGCAGTGCCCGCCGCGACTCCATCAACACGGCGCTACTGTTCGGCTTGCAAGACGTTGCCCCTGAGGGGGTGGAGCTATTGGTATTCCATCGCCTCGACACCTTGCCGGTCTTTTCCCCTGACCTGGAAGGGCAACAGACACCAGCCGAAGTGCTGGAATTCCTGGCACTTGTGTCCGGATGCGACGGCATCATCATTGCCAGCCCCGAATACGTTCGCGCTATTCCGGGAGGGCTCAAGAACGTCATCGATTGGATGGTGTCGCGATTCGAAGTCATCGGGAAGCCCATTGCGCTCGCACATGCATCCCATCGTGGCGATGACATGCTCACATCGCTGCGGCTAGTGCTCTCCACTGTCAGCGATCAATTTCTCGATGATGTGTTTTTGCGCATCCCGTTGATTGGAAAAACGCCAGACGAAATCAAAAGCCTGCTGATGCTGCCCGAGCGGCAAACCGAAATGCGCGGATTTCTGTCCGCCTTCGTGGCGGCGATTCATGCTCGGCAGACATCTGCGCATGAATGTCATGCCGTCACGAATGCGTCTTGATGGCTGACTTCGACGCTTCAATTCCATGACTGGTGTCCAGGCCTCTGGTGGCCACTCATGGCCAAAGGCGAGCAAATCCAGCAGCGAACGCCCAACTGCCACTCTGAGCCTGCCCCGGCATCCCCGCCCGTCACGGGAGTGCATCAATCTGCCCCGATCGCCGCAGCGCGCCACGCCCTAAGCGTGGGTGCGCTGCGCGTGTCGCGAGGTCTCAGAGGCCGAGATCGCTCAAGCCAGGATGATCGTCCGGACGACGCCCCAGCGGCCAGTGATACTTGCGCTCGGATTCCTTGATCGGCATGTCGTTAATGCACGCATAGCGGCGTTGCATCAGGCCGTCTTCGCCGAACTCCCAGTTCTCGTTGCCATAGGAACGAAACCAGTTGCCCGAGTCGTCGTGCCATTCGTAGGCGTAACGGACGGCAATGCGATTTCCGCCGAATGCCCACAGTTCCTTGATCAGACGGTACTCGTGCTCCTTCTTCCATTTGCGATCGAGAAACGCCTGCGCTTCCGCCCGATTGTTCGCAAACTCTGCGCGATTGCGCCATTTCGTATCGAGCGAATAGGCGAGCGCCACCTTGGCGGCATCGCGCGAATTCCAGCCGTCTTCTGCAAGACGGACCTTTTCCTTGGCCGATTCCAGCGTGAACGGCGGAAGCGGCGGACGAACTGCTGGCTGTTGAGTCGACATGACGGCTCTCCTATTTCAGATTAGCGATTGGGTTGCATTGCACTTCGTGCGTTGCGGATCGCCCGACCCGCAACGCGATGAACTCAGAACGGCTTGGTCGGCAGGTACTTGCCGTTGAGCGTGATGACGGCACGCTCGCCGCCTTCGGGGTCCGGCACCTTCTGGATATCGAGCTTGAAGTTGATCGCGCTGATGATGCCGTCGCCAAATTTCTCGTGCACGAGCGCCTTCAATGTCGAGCCGTACACCTGCACCATTTCGTAGAAGCGGTAGATGGTGGGATCGGTGGGCACGCCGCCCGGAATGCTGCCGCGCACGGGAATGGTTTGCAGCAAGCGCACAGCGTCGGCGTCGAGTCCAAGGCGCTCGCCGACCAGCTTCGCCGCGTTCTCCGGCAGCGCGTGCTGACCGAGCAGCGCGGCTGTCGTGTACGCAACGCTCAAGCCCATGCCTTCGTTGATGGCTTCAAACGTGAGGTTCTTGCGCACCTTCGCGTCGATGATGGTTTCCGTCAACGCTTCGCGCGCGTTCGGCGTGACTTGCGATTGGGTCATGATGTTGCTCCTTGAATAAGTCAACGTGGCGAGATCTGCAGTCGGAATAACGCGCTGGAAATCAGTGCGCAGCCAGGCACTCGGCGGGTGTTGCGGTGACATCGGGATGCGCCGCGAGCGGTACGAACCGGCGAGTCGCGGCGTCGAGCGCGTCGATCGAACCGGATTCGATGTCGTAGACCCAACCGTGCAGATTGAGGCGGCCCTGCGCGAGCGCCAGTGCAACGCAGGGATGGGTTTTGAGGTTGTTGAGTTGCACGATGATGTTCTCGCGCACCATCGAGTCGACGCGCGCGCGCTCGCTCGCATGTTCACGCGACTCGTTGACCAGCTTTGCTGAGTCCGCGTAGCGCAGCCAGTTCGCGACGGCGGGCATATGGTCCAGGCACTTGCACGTCGCGATGGCCGTCATCGCGCCGCAGTCCGAGTGGCCGCATATCACGACGTCCATCACGCCAAGCGCGGCCACTGCATATTCGACCGTAGCCGACACGCCGCCAGGCTCGGGACCGAACGAAGGCACGATGTTGCCGGCATTGCGAATCACGAACAGATCGCCCGGTTCGCGCTGCGTGACCAGTTCAGGAACCATGCGGCTATCGGAGCAAGAAATGAACAGTGTGCGCGGCGTCTGGCTGGTGGCCAGCTTGCGGAACAACGCCTTGCGTGCGGGCACGACGTCCCGTTGAAATTTCAGAAAACCGTCGATGATCTCTTGCATGGTCTGCTCCGTTCAATCTGGCGTTCGCAACGTCGGTCAGTGCGATGCGTTGAACAGAGAATGGACCCGGGCCGTCATAGTGTCCAAGACGAGTTTATGATGCTCACCATAGGCAATACCAATAGGTAGAAGACGAGGGAGTTCGCCATGTTGTTGCGTCATATCCGTTACTTCCTGGCCGTCGCGGAACACCGCAATTTCACGCGCGCCGCCGAGGCGCTGCACGTTTCGCAGCCCACGTTGTCGCAGCAGATACGGCAACTGGAAGACGCGCTGCGCACTCAGTTGCTAGACCGTTCAGGGCGGAACGTGCAACTCACGGATGCCGGTGCGGCGTGGATGCGCTATGCGAAGCTCGCGCTGCAGGATCTGGATGCGGGCGTGCGCGCAATACATGACGTCGGTGAACTGAGCCGCGGCAATCTGCGCCTTGCCGTGACGCCGACCTTCACGGCGTATCTCGTCGGCCCCGCGATCGATCGCTTCTATAGCCTGCATCCCGGCATCGCCATCGACATTCAGGAAATCACGCAGGATCAGATCGAAGCGCAGCTCGCCGATGACTGGCTCGACGCCGGCATCGCGTTCGAGTCCTCCCACAGCGCGGAAATCGAAAGCGAGCCGTTGTTTCGCGAGACGCTGAGCCTCGTCGTCGGCGGCGGCCACGCGCGCGCAAAGCGCCGCAAACCGCTGTCAGCGCAGGACTTCGCCAACGAACGGCTGGTGCTGCTGAACAAGGCTTTCGCGACGCGGCGTTACATCGACGAATACTGCTCGCGGAACCAGATTCGCCCTCAGGTCGCCATCGAGGTCAGTTCGATCAGTGCGATCGTTGAGATCGTCCGGCGTGGGCAGCTTGCAACCGTACTGCCCGACGGCGTTGCGCGCGAGCATACCGAGCTGCACCCCGTGCTGCTCGACCCGCCGCTGCCGGCCCGCACGGCCGTGCTGCTGCAACGCAAGGATGCGTATCGGACGGCGGCGAGCAAGGCCTTCGTCCAGGTGTTGAAGGAATTAACGGAGAACTTCCAACGCTGATGGGGTGCGCGTTACGTGCCGGTCTCTTCGCTTGGCGCGTCGCGCGCTGTGATCTTCAGCTGACGCAGCACGCTCCCTCTCCCCTGCCCGAACCACGATGGCATCCCCGCCCGTCACGGGAATGCGTCAATCTGTTGTTATTGGCTGTAGCCACGCCGCTCTATGGCGGCTAATACGTCCCACGTTTGCGGATCGACATCGCGGCCCCCGAGCGACATCGATACGTACGCATCAATCGCATCCACAAAGCCTTTGATGAAGGCCGGCGGGAACGCGTGCGCGGAAAACTGCTGAAGCTGTTCGCGCAGCATGCCCGGGCGGCATTGGCCGTGCGTGCACATGGCGGTGCGCGTGCGCTTGAGATACGCCTGCGCTGCGATGGCGCCGTTCAGGTAGGTGCGGTTCTTGGTAAGCCTGCCTGTGTCGGAGGACGTGGGCGGTGGGCTGGGTGATGCGGGTGGAGATGGGTACGACGCGGGGCGGTGCCCGCTGTGATTTGCAGTCATGACAGCCTCTGGGGTTGATGGAGGCTCGCCATCTCGTCGCCAGACGGGGGGGCGGGCCTGACGGCGGGGCTGGCGAACCGACCCCCAGAGAAAGCCGGCAGACCCGAAGGTCTCCCCACCCGGCCCGCCATAAGGGCATGCACGAGTGCAGACGGACGAGTCCGCCGCGGCGGGTGTCCGTCTTCTCTGGTATTGCCAGTCAGGTCGCCAAACCCGGCTGCCGTTGGTGCGGCAGCGGAGTGGATTATAGCGACGGGGGCTGCTTCCAACTTCCGATTCTGTGTACCGAACGTCCGGGCTCCAATGGAGCCGCGCGCACTGCGAAATGTGGTCCAACGCGAGCGGCGGTTGACCCGCCGCCAAGCACGTCCGCTCTTCTACCCCTCGCCGTTGTCCTGCAGACAGCCGAGCGCCGCAGTTTTAGGTGCGTGCGTCGACCTCAAACATCCGATCTCGGCGGTCTGAGCGCGACACACCACCGTCAGACGCTGGCGCATGGCCCTCAGAGGCCCGAACACGGCCCAAAAACATCCGATACATCGGACCTCCGAAGCCCGAGCTTGGCCCTCAAACACTCGACGTTGACCCGTTGAGGGTGACGCTCCACTGTCCGAGGGTCGAAGCTGGGTGTCAGAGGTCGAAATTTTCGAGCTTGGACGGCGGAAGGCGGGTGTTTGAGGCTCGCGCTCCGCCCTCAGAGGTTCAAGCTTGACTGTTGGAGGTCCACCTTCGGACCTCAGAGGCCCGTCATCGGCGGTTTCTGGCTCACGCATGGCCCTTCGACATCGGTGCGCAGAGGTCTCTGTGCTGCCGTCGCAGCCGCGCCGGGTTCTGTCAAAAGTGGTGACCTGTCTTGATATCGGGCCGGTGGCAAACCAATCTCGCCGGGGTCGCGTCAATGAGCGCGACCTTGTTAATACGCAAAGAAGGAATGCAATGTCACAGAACCTGATTTCGCTTCAACTCACCACCGCAGACCTGAGCGCCGTCGATGCCGCGCTGAAGACGCTGGAAGACAAGTTCGTCGGCCTGATCGACCTGTCGATCGAGCAACGCAGCACTGTCACCAAGATGGGCGATAAGTCGGAAGCGTTTTGCCGCAAGGCCGTTGAAGTGCTGGGCAACAACCCCGGCGTGCTGGCGGCCAACTACAGCCTGGCCGAAGTGAAGCGTGACTTGGCTGCGTTCGATGCCCTGCGCCCGCGCCTCGTTCGCGTGGAGAAGCTTGTTGAGAAGATGCGCGATTCGCAGATGGCGCTGGGTAGCGATCTGATGACGGCTTCGCTAGAGGGGTATGCGTACCTGAAGGTGGCGGGCAAGGGCGAGGCGTTGGATACGGCTCGGGCCGCGCTGTCGGTGCGGTTTAACCGGGGGCCGAGGAAGAAGGTGGAGGAGAGTGTGCAGTGAGTGATGGGCTGCTGATGGTTTGATGGTGGCCTAGATGTGGAAAAGCCCGCGATGCTTTTTGGGTCGCGGGCTTCTTTTTTTGGTGGCGTCTCAACTCTGCCAGTGAGTTGATAGCCGAAGGGCTACCGACTAGGGCTAAGAAATCTGCGCGGTTCGCTCCCCCATCCACGCAGTATTCACTTGTCTCTGGCGATTCACGTTGCGGATAGGCGTCGATCAAGATCTACCCCAGTTTTCATATTCCAGAACACTCCGCGCCTACTCCTCTTTCGGAAGCCATAGGAGCTCAACTCCAATGTGTTTGCGCACGAACGAAGCGAGGAATACACGCTTAGTCCAAAGGTCAATTCGCCTTGATCGTTTTGGATCGCCGCGCCACCGAGCCAGGTCGCGACTCCAGCCATCATCGTCTTCCCCCATGCCCTTTAGTACTCCAAGCAGCTCCTCCGTGGATTCCAACAGAGACGTTTGCGCTCCATCTGCGAGAAGGCCGAGGACCCTTGTAAAACTCGACTTCTCGGACTCTTCTTTCTCGCTATGCAACGCAAAGATCCTCGACGTTGGTGTGAAAGTCACATGCTTGTGCAAACCAGCAATAGTTCCCACGTCCAACAAAGGGACGTGATCAAGCAGAGAACCGGCATCGAACTTGGCTTGGAGTTCGATTTTGCTCAGAGTTGAATTCGTGGCGTAAAAGGTCGGGTACCCAAGGTCAGCAAGTGCTTTCAATCTATCCCATTGATGGAAGTCGTCTATGAAGGCACCAGAGGCATCACGCGTTCTGTGTGGAATCTTGAAGCGAAAGTACTCTCTTCCCCAGTGCGACCACTCTTTTGCGCCCTGACTCGTAAGCTGCCCGGAGAGTTTGTATTGAAGGAAGAAATTGCAGCCTTCGCCGTTTGGCATCGGCACGTGACGCAACCATGGAAGATGAAAAGCCGTATCCCATCCGAGATCAAATTCAGCGAAAAGGGACGGTACATGAGCGAAAGGCCAGTGGTCATGATGCTCAACAACTTTGCGGATGAAAGCTGTGTTCACGGCTTGCTGGAGTTGCGATTCAGAGAAGTTCGGTTCACGCATGTGTGATTGCTGTGGTTTACGTGTCAGCAACGCAACTCATTCATCCGCTTGCGGATGTAGTTCAGGTTGTCCCGCCACGGCGACATCTGCTGCGTAGTGACCGACAGCCGCAAAATCCCATCTCGATCCGCCTTAAGCCGCGCGCATTCCGCATTCACACCGCTGACCTGCTGCTGAACCGCAACCGCCTCAGCCGCCAAGTCCCGATCCCGCTGCGCCATCCGCTGATCCCACTGCCGCGCAAGCTGCTCTTCCGCCCGCTTCGCCGCTGCCGCAGCCTCTTCCATCTCACGCTGACGCGCATTGCCCGGCGCCTCGGTGGGCGCATTGCCGACGAGCGCGCGCATCGCCTGCCCGCACGGCGCTTCCGTGTAGACCGTCTGTCCGTTGATCACGCATTTGTTCACGCCTGCCGGAGGCGTGGTGGCCCGTGTGGTGGGTTGCTGCATTGGGGGCATTGGCTGACGCTGCGGCGGCGCCGTGGTGGGCGCCGGCTGTGTTGAGGCGGCCTGCTGGCTCGGCACGGCTGCGCCATTGCCAGTGAGCCGCAATTGCTTCGCGGCGATGTAGACGACCAGAAGAACGGCCACCCAAACCATCAAGGAAACGATCCAGTGCACGCCTTGCTTGGCGCCCTGGGGTGGCTTGCCATACCAGCGGGCGTATTCCTTCTGCCAGTCGGGATTGCGCAGCTGCGGCTCTCGACGGTCTCTGAACCAATCGCGATCTTGTACTCCCACGACCCTCACCCCTTTCTATGGCGGCTTGTTTGTTACTTGCTGGAACCGCGCCGGACATAATCCGCTGGCCGGATATAAATGGTGCCCCTGCTCCCGGCAAGGACTTACGCTACAACGAATTTATCCGGCGCGAAATGCCACAAATTGGGGTATCGAACGCACGCCTTGCCAAGGCTCAAAAATAGATAACGCCTTGCAACTGCCGAGCGCCCTCCCCCGGCTATTCGCCTGCTTTGATATTTCTCTTTGATTTTTAAGGGGAAAGCGCCGAGTGCCTGTGCGACGAGAACCGCGAGCCTCCCCGCTGGCGTTAGTCTCGTCGTAAATCAAATGGGTTAGGCAGCTTGTGACTGTGCGTAGAACTCAAGCCTTCACTCGCCCGGCCTTGGCTCTCAGCCCAGCATCGAAAAACGAAAGACACCGTGCTCTGCGGGAATGGTGGCCTGCGCGAGCGGAGCGGCCAATGGCATTCCGTCCGCGCTATTGGTAAAGAGGACGAATCCGTTCCGCGACGACAGCGACACCATGGCAAATGCGCGATACCCAGGGTTGTTTCCCCAATGCCAGAGGTAGGCATCGTGGTTGGTCGTCTCGATGCCCCATCCGTACCCCCATGTCAGGCCCAATGCAGGGTCAACGGCGATGGGCTTGGCGAGGGTCAGGTCCAGCAAGGCGGTGTCGGCCAGCAGCGCCGAGATGAGCTTCGCGTAGTCCTCCGCCGTGGTGTAGAGCGACGTAGCCGCGTTGGCCTCGCTGAACACCAACTGGGAGCGTGAACTGCCGATCACCAGGCGCTCCCGAATGTTGTCCGTCAGATGCAGTGCCGAACGCCGCATGCCGATCGGCTGGAAAACAGACTTCGACACGCAGGTTTCATACGCCTCGCCAGTGACGGCACTGATTACTGCCTGCAAGAGCGCATAGCCCTCGCCCGAGTATTGCCATCGTGTGCCCGGCTCAAACGCAGGAACGAGCTTGCCGCTTGTCCAGTTTGGTAGACCCGAGCTGTGATTCAGCAGTGTCGCTACAGGAATCTGCGCCAATGTGCTCGCAGGGACGAGATCGACCAGGGCGGCTTTTTGGGGGTTAAAGGGGTGCTGACGGTGTTTGTAGCCATCCGGCAGATAGCGCGAAACGGGCGCCTGCAAATCGAGCCGCCCATCGCGCACCAGATTCAGCGCAACAAACGCGGTCACGGGCTTGGTCAGAGAGGCCGCTTGATATACCGCTCCAGGCTGAATGGGGGGCTCTTGCGAGCAACTGGACACCACCGTGGCGGCGCTGGGCCTTCCAGCCGCGAGGATGGCGTAGCTTGCCGCGCAAACGCGGAGCCTACGAGCGAGAGCGGGAAAGGGTTCGCCGCCGAACTTGGAAAGGTCGGTTGCGCAAGACGCCAGGAACGGCGCCAGCGCTCCGGCTGCAATGAATGCTCGACGTGGAATTGCCATCTATCGCCTTCTCGTTGATCGCTGATCGTTGCCCGCCTATCTAACCCACGCCACGTCGGCAACAAAAAACCCGCGATGCTCAACGCTTCGCGGGTTTTTTTTGGGGGCATCGCTCATCAAACGCTGCCAGTAACTTGGTGGACCGAAGGAGGATCGAACTCCCGACCTCCGCATTGCGAACGCGGCGCTCTCCCAGCTGAGCTATCGGCCCGTGGAAAATGAGTCTACCCGAACTCCCCGGGCGCTTTCAATCGGGGGTTTAACCCGCGTTTTCCATGCCCGGATTGCCTTCCATGCCGACAATGCGCGGCGTGTTGAGCGGCCCGGCGGTCACTTCGCGCTGGTCGCGCAGCCAGTCGGCCAGCACGTCCCACACGGGGCGGCCGCCGGCCTTGCGGGCTTCGGGTGATACGGCGGCCCAGCCGGCCACTTTGTAGCGGCGGTCGGCGTCGATGGGCTTGCCGTCACCAGGCCCCAGGCGCATGTCGGTAATGCGCTGGCCCATCGGCTTCATCGGGTCGATGGTGTAACGCAGGCCGCCGGTGCGCACCATGTCGCCGCCCTGCTGGTAGTACGGGTCTGGGTTGAACAGGTTGTCGGCCACGTCTTCCAGCACGGTCTTGATGGTGGCGCCGGTCATCTCGGTCAGCGTGGTGGCCGGGTACGTGATGGCGGTCTGGGCCATCAGCGCCTCCATGGTCAGTGCCTCGCCGGGCAGCAGCGTGGTGCCCCAGCGGAAGCCGGGCGAGAAGGCAATCTCGGCGCCCTGCGCGTGCATCAGGCCATCAACGATGAGCTGGTCGAACGTGCCGTTGAAGTTGCCGCGCCGGTACAGCAGCCCGCGGTTCGTGGCGAGCGTTTCGCCCAGCTTGTCTTGGTATGGCGCTCGCACGCGGTTGATCAGCGCCGTCATGGCCGGATCGGGCGGCAGCAGGTCGGCAAACACGGGCAGCAACGTATAGCGGATGTCGCGCACGGTTCCGCCGCGCACATCCAGATCGAGCACGCCGACAAACTTGCCGTTGGCGCCCGCGTTGGTAACGAGCGTCACGCCGCCCGGGTTGCTGACCTTGACGGGCGCGGGCACGGCGTCGTGCGTATGCCCGCCCAGGATGGCATCCAACCCACGCACGCGCGAGGCGAGCTTCAGGTCGACATCCATACCGTTGTGCGACAGCAGCACGACCACCTTGGCGCCCTTGCCGCGCGCCTCGTCAATCATCTTCTGCAGCCGTTCTTCCTGAATGCCGAACGTCCAGTCGGGCGTGAAATCGGCCGGGTGGGCGATGGGCGTGTACGGAAACGCCTGCCCGATGATGGCGACCGGCACGCCGTTCAGTTCGCGCAGCACGTACGGGTCGAATACCGGGTCACCAAAGTCCGCCGTCTGGATGTTCTGCGCAACAAAGGCGACCTTGTTCTTGAAGTCGTGATCGACCACGTGGCGCACGCGGTCGGCGCCGTAGGTCATCTCCCAGTGCGGGGTCATGACGTCCACGCCCAGCGCGAGGGCGGCGTCGACCATGTCTTGGCCGTTGGTCCACAGCGCGGTGGCGGAGCCCTGCCAGGTGTCGCCGCCGTCGAGCAGCAGCGCATTGGGGCGCGTGGCGCGCAGGCGCTTGATGAGCGTGGCCAGATGCGCGAAGCCGCCCATGCGGCCGTAGCGGCGGGCAGCCTCGGTAAAGTCGAGCGACGTGAGCGCGTGCGCGGCGCGCGAGCCCGGCGCGATGCCGTACCGCTTGAGCAACGCGTGCCCCACCAGATGCGGCGGCTGCCCGGCCCATTGCGCCACGCCCAGGTTGACGCTGGGCTCGCGGTATTCGATGGGCAGCAACTGCGCGTGGCAGTCGGTGAAGTGCAGCAGGTGGACGTTGCCGAAACGGGGTACGTCGTAGCTGAGCGTGTCAGCGCGGGCATCGGTCAGGCGCAGGCCGGCGGCTGCGGCAATCGCCAGGGCTTGAACGAATTCGCGACGGTTCATGGTGTGTTGCGGTGCGCGTAGCGAGCCAGGTCGGCCACGTCGTCTTCAAGCATCTCGCCAACTTCCTTGCGCACCACGCGGCCCTTGGCGTCGAGCACGAGCAGTTCGGGCAGGCCCTTGCGCGGGCCGGTGGCGGCGCACAGCGCGTCGGTTTCCATCGTCACCGGCAAGGTGAAGTTGCGCTTGGCGACGTAGTCCTTCGCGAGCTGCGGGTTGGCGTCGATGCTGATGGTGAGGATGCGCAGGTCAGTACCGCGCGTGGCGTCATACAGCTTTTGCAGGCGCGGGTTCTGCAGCGCGCAGAACGGGCACCACGATGCCCACGTGGCGATGATGACCGGGTGCCCGCGCCACGCATCGCCCGGCACGCGCGTGCCGTCGAGCAATTGCAGGTCGGGCAGCGCCACCACGTCGCCCACTTCGACGGCCTGTGCATGGTTGGCAAACTGCGTGGCGGCAAACACCATCGCTGCTGCTGCCCACATCAGGAACCGTCGAAGCGTGTGCATGGCGTTATTGGGTCACTGGTTCACGGGCGAGGCCGGGTCGAACAACAGCGCCATCACGTCGCGGATCTGCTGTTCGGTCAGGATGCCCTTGTGCCCGAAGCGCGGCATGTTGGAGCACGCCGCATACGCGTTGGAGTTGTAGATCTTGCCCCACGTGTAGCGCATGATCGCTTCCGAATCCCCACGCAGCTTGCCGTACTGATACAGAGACGGGCCAATGGTGCCGTACGACACTTCGTCTTTCGACAGGCGGTGGCAGGCGTAACAGTTGGCACCGTTCGCGCCGCCGGCCGGGTCGGAGAACTGCATGCCGCGGCCGCTCTGCGCGGTCTTCTCGCCTTCCTTCCAGTCGCCCAGCCACTTGTTGTCAGCGGGGTAATGGATGGTCTTGAGCTGCGCATCTTCCAGCTTCTTGGCCACGGCGGCGGGCACGGCGTTGCGGTCTGCAAACTGGCTGCAGATCTTCTGCACGTCGTCGCGCTCGGTCACGCCTTCCACGGTGGCCGGGCCCTTGGAGACAAAGCTCTCTTGGATGACCTTGGCGAGCGCGGCGTCGGCCTTTGCATCGGGCTTGGGCGGGGTGACGGCCTTGGAGGTGGCGTCCGCTGCGTGCGCGGTGCCGGCAGCCAGCGCCAATGTGAGCGCCGTCAGAACGATGGGGGTCAGTCGAGTCATACGTGGCCTCATCGTGTCATCGTTTGATGGACGGCGCGTCCATCTTGCCGCCGTTGGCGTTGCGGGCGAGGAACATCTCCAGCGCGGTAATCACCTCGCTGCCGTAGAGCGGTTCCGGAAAGCGCTGCTGGCGCAGGCAGTCATACAGGCGGTGCTGCATCGTGCGTACCTCGCCCTGCGAGACGCGATAGCCCGGCCACGTGGAATACGCAAAGCGTGCGCCGTCGGCGGTCAGCAGATCGGGCAGGTCTTGCAGGCGGATGCGCAAACCCGGCTGGGCATGGCACGTGGCGCAGGCAAAGTCATACGCGCCGCCACGGTAGAAGAACATGCGGCGGCCGAGTTCGTACACGCGCTTTTCTTCGGGGTGGGCGAGCGGAATGTCGATGGCCGTGCCGCGCGATTCCGATGCCACGTAGGCCATCAGCCGTTCAATGTCCGACGATTTGCCGGGTGACGAGAACGGGCGGGCCGAAGCCTCTTCCTTGGTCAGCCCTTGCAGCGTCATGCGGCAATACATGAGGCGCTGTTCGGCGTCCATCACGCGGCCGGTGTCTTTGAAGAAGCGCGGCAGCTTGGCGTATGCGCCCTTCACCACGCCGGGGCCAAGGCCCAGGTCGCACGCTTCGAGCGAGGCCTGCTTGGGGCCGGCGGGCTTCTTCCAGAGTTCTTCGCCGGCGGCTTCCCAGAGTTCGGCCGGGTTGCCGTCGGCCAGCATTTCGCGGTACTGCGCGATGCCGGCGGCGGTGCTGTCTTTGGTGTCCTGGGCGGATGCCATTACGGCGCCGCCGGCTGCCAACGCCGCAGCCAGCACCATCGTCCATGTCTTGTGTTTCACGGTCCCCTCCGTGGGTCGCCTACGGTTTGATATAGGCGAAACCTTCTTCCTGCTGCAAGCGGGTAATTTCCACCACACCGGCGGGCACCACCTTGGCTTCGAGCAGCAGCTTGTCTTCCGGCACCTTGAACGCCATCAGCGAGTTGTGGCACACGCGAAACTCCACGCCCATGCTGGCAAGCGCCGCCACCGGCGCATCAAACGGGCGGCCTTGCGCATCCTTGGCGCCTTCAACCAGAAACTCGATGCCGTGGCCGAGTGCCACCACCACGATCTTTGTGCCGGGCGCACCGTTCAGATGGTTGCGCAGGTTGCCGATGGCGCGCATGGCCTGGTCGATGCCTTCGCTCAACTGGTAGACCACCTTGTAGCGGGCACCGGCACCGCCAGCGCGCGGGGCATTCTGGGCTGCGGCCTTGCCGGCCACACCCAAGGCCGCCAGCGCGGCGGTCACACGAAAGAAGCTGCGTCGCATTTGGGCCTCCGGGCCTTTACTGTTTACTGAATAGACGTCTCGTCGGTGCGCTTGTCGCCGTGGTTGTCGACCCACGTGACCGTCACCTTGTCGCCCTTGGCGCCGCCCTTGAACTTGAAATTGAGGAACGGATCTTTCGACACGGCCGGGCCGAACTGCGCGTCGAGCACCGTCTTGCCGCTGTGCAGCACCGTCACGTTGGTGATGTGCCAGGCCGGCACGACCTTGCCGGACGCGTCTTTGCGCTGGCCGGTTTCCATGTCGTGCTTCATCAGGATCTTCACGTCGGTGGTGCCGCCGTTTTCCATTGCGCGAATGCGCATCGGGTCTGCCATGGTGTGTTCTCCTGATGTTTAACCGCCGCAGCCACCAAGGGTGACCTTCACTTCCTTGCTCGCCAGCACCCATTTGCCGTTGGCGCGCACGGCGGCGTAGACCTGCGAGGTCTCGCCCATCTTCACGCGCGTGCTCACAAACGGGTCGGTGCCGGCCGGAATGGCGAACGTTGCAGCCAGCGTGTTCGGGTTCTTTTCGACCAGGATGGCGATGAGGTCGGTGCCGGGCAGCGTGCTCGTTACAACCAGCGGCACCACGGCGCCGTTTTCTGCGATGTCCGGTGCGGTGAGCTGGATGCCCGCGCCGCCCTTGTCGACCGCGCCGCCGCCCAGTTGCTTGAGCACGTCGTTCACGCCCTTGACGGCAAAGGCGGCCTTGTTCCATTCGGCTGCCTGGGCCGGCGTGGCGATGCCAGCGGACACCAGCAGCGCCATCATGGCGCCAGCGCGCAGCACGTCGCGGCGGCTCAGGTTGATTGCATCATTCATCGTCCGTTCCTCACTTGGCCGGGGCGCCCGCGAGCACCCAGTCGATCACGGTTTTCAGATCGGCATCGGCAATCTTCGGATTGGCCGGCATCGGGATCTGGCCCCAGTTGCCCATGCCGCCCTCGCGCACCTTCTTGATGAGCTTGGCTTGTGCGCCGGCATCGCCCTTGTATTTGGCGGCAACGTCCTGGTAGGCCGGGCCGACGAGCTTGCGGTCGACGGCGTGGCAGCCCATGCAGGCGTTCTGGTTGGCGATGGACTGCGCGCGGGCAGCATCAACGGCAGCCAGCGCGGGCGTGGCGGACAGCGCCAGGCCGGCCAGCACCGACGCAGCGGCGAGCGTGGGGGCGAACTTCATGTGGTCTCCAGAAGACGAGGCTGCCCGCATGCGTGTGCGGGCGAAATGGCGGGAATCGGACCCGGTATTGTGCCCGAAACGGGCCAAATCCTATGTCGACCCCAAAAGCAAAACGCCCGGTACCTTTCGGCCCAGGCGCTTGTTTGCGCGGGGATACGGCCGTCAAGCCATCGCGCGCCGAGCCGCCAGCCGGCCGCCAAACACGTTGAGCAGCAGCCCGGCCATGACCACCGCGCCGCCCAGCCATTGCGCGGGCACCAGGCGCTCGCCCAGCAGCACGGCCGCCGACACCAGCCCCACCACCGGCACCAGCAGCGTGAGCGGCGCAACCTGGCTGGCCGCGTAGCGCGCCAGCAGGCGGCTCCACAGGCTGTAGCCGAAGATGGTGGCACCAAAAGACAGGTAGACGATTGCGCCGATGCTCGACCCACTGATGTTCGCCAGGCTATGCGCAATCTGCTCCGGCCCCTCCAGCCAGTACGACAGCAGGAAGAACGGAACCGGCGGGATGACGGCGCCCCACACCACCAGGCTCACCACGTTTACCGGCCCGATCCGCTTGGTGACGATGTTGCCGCTGGCCCACGAAAACGCCGCGCACAGTGTCAGCAGGAAACCGGCGGTGGTCATGCCCGTGACCGAGCCGCCACCCGCCATGCCGATGATCGCCAGCCCGCCCGCAGCCACCGCCATGCCGGCCAAGTGGAACCAGCGGATCGGCTCGCGCAGCACGATGGCCGCAATCGCCAGCGTAAAGAACGCCTGCGATTGCAGCACCAGCGAGGCCAGCCCCGCCGGCATGCCCACGTACATGGCCGAGAACAGGAACGCGAACTGCCCGAAGCTGATGGTGGCGCCATAAGCCACCAGCCACTTGAGCGCGATCTTGGGGCGCGGCACGAACAGCACAGCCGGGAACGCGACCAGCGCAAAGCGCAGCGCACCCAGCAGCATGGGCGGCACGCCATGCAGGCCGACCTTGATGACGACGAAGTTGACGCCCCACACCAGCACAACGGTCAGGGCCAGCAGCAGATCCTTGGGAGACATGATGATCGGAAGGTTCGGACGGCCGCCCGTGCGGCCACATGACGCACTGTAGGCGCGGGCCGCTTACACGACTTGCACAATCTTGCGCATTGTTTGTGCCCGGGGCCGCAACTTCCGCCTGACATTCAACCCAGCATGTCCGACCAGATGGCGCGGCTCCAGCCCTGCGCCAGCTTGCCCTCTGTGGCAGACGGCGCCTCGGAAAGCCCGCCCGCGCCGGGCACCGTCACCATGGTGTGCTCGGCCGGGTCGTAACGGTGCACGGTCGCCACGTGCATGGCCTCGTCCGGCGTGGCAAAGCTGTAGCAGGTGTTGGTGTACAGCGGTGACGCATCGGGCGCGTGCCCAGCCAGCATCGCCACCACGGCGGCAGCCGCCACCTTGCCGTGCTGATTGGCCATGTGGCCCGACTTGGGCATCAGCGGCGCGGTCTGGATGGCATCGCCAATCACATGCACGCCCGGCGCCACCTTCGATTCGAACGACAGGAAATCCACTTCGCACCAGCGCCCGTTGGCCGTCGCCAAGCCGGCCTGCACGGCAATCGCTCCGGCGCGCTGCGGCGGGATCAGGTTGACGACATCGGCCTGCACGTCGTCCTGCACATCGAACTTGAGCACGCGGCCCGTGGCATCGATGTCGACGGCGTTGTATTGCGGGCGATATTCAATGTGCTGTGGATAACGTTCAGCCCAGACGCGCTTGAACAGCGCGCCCTTGGAGGTGACGTCGTCGTTGGCATCGAGGATCAGCACGCGCGAATCCGGCTTGGCGCGCTGCAGCCAGTGGGCGATCAGGCACGCGCGCTCGTACGGCGCGGGCGGGCAGCGGTATGGCGCCAGCGGAATGCTGATCGCCACCGTGCCGCCATTGGGCATGGCTTCGAGCCGGTGGCGCAACGCCAGCGTCTGCATGCCGGCCTTCCATGCGTGCGGCGCTTGGGCCGCGGTGGCCGCATTGGCGAGACCGGGAATCGCCCCCGGCACGAAGTCGATACCGGGCGAGAGGATCAGCCGGTCGAAATCGAGCGTGCCGCCACCGGTCAGCCGCACCTGCTTCGCGCCTAGGTCGATGGCCGACGCGCGGTCGCGCACCCAGCGCACACCGTGACGCTCGACCAGCGCGTCATACGGCACGGTGATGGACGCCATGTCGCGGTCGCCCGACAGCACGAGATTCGACAGCGGGCACGAGACGAACGCGGCGTTCGGCTCAACCAACGTCACGTCGACACGCCCACCGGAAAACACGCGTACGTATTTGGCTGCCGTTGCGCCGCCATACCCGCCGCCAACCACCACCACGCGCGCATTGCGCACGCCCGACAGCGATGCGCATGCGGCCAGCGGCCCGGCAAGCGCGGTTGCCCCGAGGGCGCGCAAGAGTGCGCGTCGATCGTTGCGCAGCAATTCGCTCATGGCGCCTCCGGGGATTGGCGTGACAGCCAGCCGGCAATGGCGGCGATCTGCGCATCGTCATAACCGCGGGCGATCTGGCCCATCACCGTGGACGGACGCGTGCCATTGCGGAATGCCTGCATCGCGTCGATCAGCTCGGCTTGCGAGCGGCCCGCCAACGGCAGCAACGTCTGCGTGGGGAGCTTGGCACCGGGCGCGGTATCGGCGTGATGGCAGCTTGCGCACGTGGCGGCCCAGGTGCGGGCCTGCAGATTGGAGGGCGGACGATCGGCCGCTTGGGCCGTGAGCAGCGCCACAAGCAATGCTGCGGCGGCAAGGCGGTGGACGACGGGCATCGGGGGGCTGCGAAGTCGCGGAAGCATCATACGCTAACACGCACGGCCAGCCGTGTGCCCTGTGATGCGTGCAGCCAACAAAAAACGCAGCGCGGTGGCTGCGTTCCTTGCGAATCGATGTTGCGGACGTGGCTTACGGCAATTGTTTGCCCGGCGGCAGCGCCGGCGAGTTGGTCGGCGACACGGTCACGCCCGGCGAGGCCGATGTGACGGGTGCCGGTGCCTGCGTGGCCGTCGGCGTACCTTGCGCCGGCGCCGGGGTGCCTTGCGATGCGTCGGGCGCCGTCGACGCGTTGGTCGACGTGGCATTGGCGTCCAGGCGCTTGCGCTCTTCCTCGGTCACGTAGTCGAACACCTTCACGACCTTGTTCACGCCGCCCACCGTGCGCACGGCTTCGGTGGCCTTGTTGCCTTCGGCCTCGGTCACCACGCCCATCAGGAAGACGGTCTGCGCTTCGGTCGTCACCTTGATGGAGTTCCAGGGCACGCCTTCCGTGCCAGCCAGCACGCTCTTCACCTTGGTGGTGATGTACGTATCGTTGGTGCGCGAGCCGAACGTGCTCGACACCGGCGTCACCACAATCTCGTTGACGACCTCACGTGCATTCTGCAGCTTCTGCGCGTATTGGCCGATCTCCTGCTTGGTCTGCTCGGTGCCGGCCTCGCCGGTCAGCAGGACCTTGCGGTTGTAGACCGTCACGTTCACGTGGGCGCGGCCGTCGTAGCGCGAGATCAGCGTGTTTTCGGCTTCCATCTGCAGGCCGCGGTCGATGGTCTGGGTGGCGGTCGGGCGGCGGTCGGTGGCAAGCGCCACGCCGCCGGCCACGGCGCCGGCAAACAGCGGGAAGCAGGCGGTCAACTGCGTTGCGGTAATACCGGCCAGAGCGGCCAGCACGGCGGTGCGCTTGACCGTGTGACGGAAGCGGGCAAACGTAGGCGACGAGAGTTTCATGCTGTCCTTGAATGAAGTCCGGAAGAAAGAAGAGCGAGGTTCATGCGAGGTTTAGGCGTCGGCACCGAAGGCATCGCGCATCCATTCGATACGCGCGCCGTCGATGGCGATCACGTCAAAACGGCAGGCGGGCACCTCTTCAGCCTGCCGCGCGAGAAAATCTTCGGCCGCGGCAATCAGGCGACGCTGCTTGGCGGGTGTGACACTCGCGGCCGCCCCGCCAAAGCGCTGCGTGGAGCGCGCCACGCGGGCACGCACCTCGACGAACACCAGGGCGCCGGCCGCATCGCGCATCACCAGATCGATCTCGCCGCCCTTGCAGCGATAATTGCGGCTGACCACCGCCAGCCCGCGCGCCTGCAAGTAGCGCAGCGCACGGTCTTCACCGGCTTCACCGGTGGCGGCTGTGATGGTCTGCGGCGCATGCATGTGCGGTTTGAACCAAGTGACTGAGAGAAGTTCTCGTGAGTGATCCTGACTGGACCCTGCTGGCGCATGACCAGCACTATCCCGCCGGCGCATTATATGTGGTGGCCACCCCCATCGGGAACGCTGCCGACGTGTCGCTGCGGGCGCGTTACGTGCTGGGCCTCGTCGATGCGGTGGCCTGCGAAGACACGCGCAACACCGGGCAACTGCTCAATCGGCTGGGCCTGTCGCGACCGATGCTCGCGGCGCACCAGCACAACGAGCGAGAAGCCGCTGCACGCATCGTCGCGCGCTTGGCGCAGGGCGAGCGCATCGCCTATGTGTCCGATGCGGGCACACCCGGTGTGTCGGACCCGGGCTCGCGCATTGTCGAGGCGGTGCGCGCGGCGGGCCAGCGCGTGATTCCGCTTCCTGGCGCCAGCGCTGTGGTGACGGCGCTTTCCGCTGCGGGCGAATTGCTCGACACGTCGGAAGGGCAGTTCACCTTTGTCGGCTTCCTGCCACCCAAGGCCGGGCAACGCGAGGCGGCGATCCGCCAATGGGCGGCGCACGGGCCGGCATGGGTTCTGTACGAGGCGCCGCATCGCATCGAGGCCACGCTCGCCGCGTTGGCCGAGCACTTGCCTGCGCGACGCATCCTGATCGGCCGCGAGTTGACCAAGCTCTTTGAGCAGATCGTCGTGCTGCCCGCTGCGCAGGCACCTGCATGGCTTGCCGCCGACGCCTCGCACGGCAAGGGCGAATTCGTGTTGGTGGTGGAAGGCGCAGGCGCGCAGGACGCGGCACCGACCGCGATGGCGGCGGATCAGGTCTTGCGTCTGCTGTTGACCGAGCTGCCCGCCAAGCGCGCAGCCAAGCTGGCCGGCGCGATTACAGGCGCGTCGGTCGACACGCTGTATCAGAGCGCGCTGGCGCTGAAAAACGAAGGGAAAGACTGAGGCAGGAAGGCGGCCGGATCAGCGGATCAGCGGATCAGTGGCGCTTGGCGCGACGCTTGATCGCCTTCTTCTTGACCGGTGCGGGCTCGTCACCGCCCACATCGGCATCGCCCTCGTTGCTGGCGACATCGGTTTGCGTCAGCTCAGGGCGCAGCGCTTCGACTTCAGCGCGCGACAGGCGGCGGATTTCCACCTGCGTCGAACCGCGCTTGACGAAGTCGAGTCGCTTGGCAGCGGCATACGACATGTCGAGGATGCGCTTGCCGTAATACGGGCCGCGATCTGTCACCTTGGCCACGACCACGCGATCGTTGGCGAGGTTGCGCACCAGCACCCAGCTCTGCAGCGGCAGCGACGGATGCGCCACCGTGAAGGCGTTCATGTTGAAGCGCTCGCCGCTGGCGGTGCGGCGGCCGTGGAAGCCGCGGCCGTACCACGAGGCCAGGCCGCGCTGTTCAAACGTGCCGAGGTCGGCGCGCAGGCCGGGGGTCGTATCGGTGTTCTCGTCAAGCTTGAGGCTGCTCGAATCCGGCGCGCCACGGAACGACAGCGTGCCCCACGCATCGGGGTTGTCGCGCGGGTCAGCCACCTTCAGCGCGGGCGCGGCGGGCCTGCTGGCCTGAAGGCCGGATTGCCCACCCGCGGGCGGCTCGCCAGGAACAGCGGCACAGCCCGCCAGCACCAGCAGCGCGGTGCCATGCGTCAACCAGACACGCAGCGTGCGGCCGGCCGAACGGCTGGAATTGAGGTGGGTCAACTTAAGCATGGGCGCGAGTCTAACATGCATGCTTCGATCGATTATTTACATTTCCTATTAAAACGATCACATCATGCTGTCATCTCGCACCAATTTTGTAATATTTTCTTTCCGATGTAACAGCGCTCCCCGCGAGCCCAGTGCTGGCGCGGGCTCGGCCCGATACAATCGGGTTATCCCTGCCAAGTGCAAATGCGCACCCAAGATCACATGAAAGTCGTTGTCGTCCCCGTTACGCCGTTTGAACAGAACTGCACGCTGCTGATTGGCGACGACGGCGCTGCCGCCGTCACCGACCCGGGCGGCGATATCGAGCGCATCCTGGCCGCCGCCGAGCAGCACGGCGCGCGCATCGAAAAAATCCTGCTCACGCATGGCCACGTCGACCATTGCGCCGCCGCGGATGCCCTGCGCACGCAGCTCGGCGTGCCCATCGAGGGGCCGCAGAAAGATGAGGCGTTCTGGATTGATCAGCTGCCCATGCAGAGCCAGCGCTTTGGTTTCCCGCCCGCCAAGGCCTTCGTGCCCGACCGTTGGCTGGAAGACGGCGACACCGTAGAAGCCGCCGGCCGTACGCTGCAGGTGTTCCACTGCCCCGGCCACACACCTGGCCACGTGGTGTTCTTCAGCCCGGAAGACCGCGTGGCCATCGTCGGCGATGTGCTGTTCGCGGGGTCGATCGGCCGCACGGACTTCCCGCGCGGCAACCATGCGGACCTGATCAACGCGATCCGCACCAAGCTTTGGCCGCTCGGCGACGACGTTACGTTTGTGCCGGGCCATGGGCCTGTTTCGACCTTTGGCGATGAGCGTGCCAGCAATCCGTACGTCGCTGATCGCCTGTTTGCCAACGAAGGCTCAACATGAGCGGCACCACCAACACCAGCCCCAAGGACGGCGCCAACGAAAGCGACGACCCCTTCGCCGACACCGCACCTGCTGCGCCGGCCGACAAGCCCCGCCGCAAGCGCGGCAACCAGCCGCCCGACACGCGGCCCGAAATCTACGTCAGCACCGACATCGAGGCCGACGGCCCCATCCCTGGCCCGCATTCGATGCTGAGCTTCGCCAGCGCGGCGTACCTGGCCGACAAGACGCTTGTCGGCACGTTTGAAGCGAACCTGGAAACGCTGCCCGGCGCAGAAGGCCATCCGATCCAGATGCAATGGTGGAAGACGCAGCCCGAGGCGTGGGCGGCATGCCGCGCCAACCTCGAAGCGCCCGAGGTAGTCCTGCCGCGTTACGTGGAATGGGTCGAGAGCCTGCCCGGCAAGCCGGTGTTCGTGGCGTTTCCGGCGGGCTTCGATTTCACGTTCATGTTCTGGTACATGATGCGTTTTGCCGGGCGCTCGCCGTTTGGCTGGGCGGCGCTCGACATCAAGACGCTGGCCTTTGCGCTGACTGGCATGCCGTATCGGCGCAACGTCAAAGCGGCTTTTCCCGAGCACTGGCACGACCCGCTGCCGCACACGCATATCGCGCTGGATGACGCGAAAGAGCAAGGCGCCCTCTTCTGCAACATGCTCGCCGAGTTGCGCAAACGCGAAGCCGAGCGCGCTGTGGCACAAGTGTCCCAGCAATCTGCTCAGGATTGAGCGCCGGGCACGTCACGCATTTCACGAAGACCCGCACGCGGTTTGCCTCTTGCCCGCGTGATCCGCGCACCATGCCGCAACGCAACTTGCGGGGTCGCAAACCCCCGTCTACGCTGGGCTTGTGCGAGCGACCAGACGACTGCGCCACCAGGCGCCGACAAGCAAAGCCACTCGCATACGCCATTTGCTTGCCGTATCGTTTTCGGGCCGCACGTGCCCCCGACGCCGGTGCGTGCCGGCGTCGGCTATCAGCCAACAACGGGGAGGTACCGCGATGCGATTTTCCCGTGACGCGTTTGACACGCAACATTTGCGAGCGATGACGGAGCGCTTGCATTGGCATCGCAAATCCTCTGCGAAGGCGGTTCCGTTGAGCATGCGTGCGCAGCACCTGCATCACACGCACAGCAACGCGCATCACGACGCAGACGTCATGAAGGTCGCCATGGTCTCGACCGCGGCGGCGCTGGCAGTGGTGCTTGCCGCCCTGCTGGCAGTTGGTTTCGGGTCAGAAATGGCCCGATGGATGGGCCTGGAATAAACCGGTGCCCTTGCGCGTCTTGACGGACGCAGCCCCGGCCCTCGCGCAAGGCGAGATAAGGCCACCCCTGAACGGCCTGTCCGATGGAAATCGGCAGGCCGTTCAACTTTGTGGGGCGCGGTGAATTACTTCAGGAACGCATCGAGCGCTTCAGGCGTGCGGCCGATGATGGCGCGGCCATTGCGAACGAGCACTGGGCGCTGCAGCAGCTTGGGATGTGCTGCGATCGCCTTGAGCAGTGCGTCATCTGAGGCATCGGCCAAATTGAGCTGCGCGTATTCGTCTTCGTTCTCGCGGACAAGGCTGCGCAGCGGGGTGTCGAGTTGCGCTGCGAGCTTTTTGAGGTCGGCCAGCGTGGGCGGGGTGGTCAGGTATTCGATGACGTCGAGTTGTTCGCCTTTTTCTGCGGCGAAGGATTGGGCTTGTTCAAGGGCGGCGCGGGATTTGGAGCAACGGGGGTTGTGGTAGATCTGCATGGGCTCTGGGCTTTCGTGCTTGATGGGGTGTGCCGCAATCTTAAGGGCTGGCGTGTGGTTGCTGGTTTCGTGGTTGGTTGTGAGGGGGTTCGTGATTTTTTGAGCTTGTTGGTGCACCCGTGTTTCATCCCCTGCCGGGAACGAAACAGGGATGGACCACCAAGGCAAAAACCAAAACAACCTCAAATCACCCGCCCAACAACTCCCCCACAGCACACCCCACCACCACAGTCGCGCCCCGCAGATCATTCAACCGCAGGTTTTCATCGGTGTTGTGCCCGCGCGCTTCCATCAACGTACGCGGGCCAGCGCCATACAGAACCGTCGGCACGCCGTGCGCCGTGTAATGCCGCGCATCGGTATACAGCGGCACGCCGTGCACCGGCACATCCCCGCCAAACACGGCCAAGGCATTCCGCCGTAGCGCGCCAATCAGCGCGTCCACGCCCGGCCGTTCGGCAAGCGGCTGCGCCAACAGAATGCGTTCGACTGAAACCTGGATCCCCGGCCGTTCTGCAGCCGCGCGCTCGATCACCGCGCGCAGTTCGCCTTCTGCATCGCGCCCGGCTTCTTCAGGAATCATCCGGCGGTCAACGCGGAACGTCACCAGGTCGGGCACCACGTTGGTGTTGATCCCACCCTGGATCAACCCGACGTTGAGCGTTGCGTGGTCAATGCCCGGCACGGCGGATTTGCGCGTGGCGAGTTCCGCGCGATAGGCATACACGGCTTGCAGGATATGGGTGGCCGCTTCGATGGCGTCGATGCCCGTGTGCGGCATGGCGGCGTGTGCCTGTTTGCCGCGCACCGTCACCTGCACGTGCAGGCAGCCGTTGTGCGCCGAGGTGATGCCATACGCAAAACCAGCCGAGATCGCGTAATCGGGCTTGCTCAGGCCTTGATCGAGCAGCCACTTCGGGCCGATGTCACCGCCGGTTTCTTCGTCGTATGTGAAGTGCAGTTCGACCGTGCCGTTGAGCTTTGCACCACGCTTTTCTGCCTCGATCAGCGCGAGCAGCGCCCACGTGTAGGTTGCAAAGTCTGACTTGGACACCGCCACGCCGCGGCCAAACATGGTCGGGCCGTGTTCGGTCTCGACGATCTCGCCACCGTACGGGTCGTGCGTCCAGCCCAGGCCCGGCGGAACAACGTCGCCGTGTGCATTCATGGCGACCGTGGGGCCGCCACTGCCGAACGTGTGCCGGACGATCAGGTTGGTGGCGCTGACCATGCCGGCGGCGCGTACCTGCGCCTGCGGCACGGCATGCGCCTCGACCGTCAGGCCCAGCGCCTCCAGCAGCGCCTTGGCGCGCGCGGCATGCGGGGCGCAGTCGCCGGACGGGTTGTCCGACGGCACCTTCACCAGCTCGCGCAGGAAATCAATCTGCTGCGCGTGCGCGGCTTCGACAAATGCGCGGATGACCGCATCGATACCGGGGGTGGCGAGTTCAGCCTGGGTCATGTCGATGTCTCCCTGCTTGTAGTGGGACGGAGATAGAAAGTGACTGAGCCCCCGTTGTGCGGGGGCTCAGTATTGATGCCGATGAAGCGAGGTTTACAGCGCGGCCTGCATGGCCTCGGCGGTCAACCACACCGATTCGACCAGATCTTGCTCGTCGCAGTTGTGGCCTTCGCCACCGCGGTCGACGACAAGGAAATCGCTCACCTCGCCCAGGGCCAGCAGCGGGTGATGCCACACGCCGCGCGCGTAGTTCACGCCTTGCCAGCCGCGCGAGACGAACGCGCGCAACTTGGACGGGTCCAGCTCGCCGGCCGGCGCCACGACCACCAGATACGGCTTGTCGTTCTGCGGGATGAAGGCCTGACTGCCACGCGGATGACGCTCCAGCATCTTGACCTCGAACGGCAGCGTGCGCGGTTGACCACGGAACAGGCTGATCAGCGCGCGGCCGCCCTCGCCCACATCCACGTTGGCGAGGTCATGAAAGCGGATGGTCGTGCCCTGGTTGATGGGGAATTGCTTGGCCCCTTCCAGCTCGATCACGTCGCCGAACGGCGCGAAGGCTTCGCGCGTGAGCGGCTCGATGGTCAGCGCAACGCGTGCAGCGGTCTCTTGGCTCATTCGAGTACCCCCCACAAGCGCAGACGGGACACACCGCCATCCGGGAACATGTTGAAGCGCACGTGCGTCACGATGCCGAGGTCCGCGATTTCCGCTTCGTAGTAGTGCTGCAGATCCATCTGCAGCTTCTGCTCGGGCAGCAGCGTCTGCCAGAACATCGCTTGCGTCTTCAGCGAGCTGTCAGTGCCACCCACCACGCGTGCGGCCTGGATGGAAACGCGGTCAGCGAAGTTGCCTTTGAAGTGCGCGGTGTCGACTTCGATCTTGCGGATGCGGCCCGGGTTGGCCAGGGCGATCACGCACCAGTCGTTGCCCGGTTCGCGGCGGCGGCGCGTTTCCCAGCCGTCGCCCATGTTCACGCCACGGCCTGGCATCAGCATGCGCGAGGCCGGCCCGAAGTGTTCGTTGTTGGCTTCGACCACATAGGCGCCGTTTTCCATGGCGGCCAGGTCGAACAGCTTGGTGCGGTCTGCGCCCTTCCAGTCGACTTGCGGCTGGCCGTACACGCGCAGCCGCGCGATGCCGCCGTCCGGGAAGATGTTCACGCGCAGGTGCGTGAATGCTTGCGTGCTCGTCACGGCCACATAGGCGTGGCTGTTGCCTTGCAGCGTGGTCGACGGAACGATTTCAGTCCACTGCGTGGCTTCGGTCGGTTCACCATCCGGCAGATAAGCGGCTTCAATGGAAGCGGCCGGCGGGAAGTTGCCGGTGAAGTGGCTGGTGTCGATATCCACACCTTTCACGACCCCCGGGCGGGCCAGGCGGACGATGCAATGGTCATAGCCACCGTTGCGGCGACGGCGCGTTTCCCAGCCATCCATCCACTTGCCGTGGTCGTCGTACTTGCCCGGAATGAAGACGGCCGGCTCGGGATTGAGCATGCGATCTTTCGGTGCGAAGAATTCGTCGGTCGCGAACGTGGCCTCTGCGCCAAGGCGGGGGTCCGCCAGGTTCGGATATCGGCGCGTGAAATCCGGCGCGTTCGGATCGAGCGTGGGCATCGCCATGTGGAACTCCTTGGTATTTGTCTCTGGATGTTATACGGCCGCCCCATCGAACAAAAACGGCGAGTAAGAACACTCGAAACTGTGGCGATGGGAACGCCGGAAGTGCAGCGTAGATGGCGGAAACACAAGGCTTCGCGGGACTGCATGAACCGATCCTAGCATGTGAATTCAAAAATTGCATACAAAAATTGGATGGCCTATGATGCCGTCAACGCTCAACAATTCATCGCGACAATTTGTTGCGACGCAGCGAGCGAAACAAGGCCGTGACGACAATCGCAACCAACTGAATTAGACGATTGGGCGCGGCTTGAGACATCAGTAATCCAAAGGAGGATTCACCATGCAACGCTTTACGCGCCCGTTGTTCGGGCAGGTTTTGATTGCCCTGGCGGTGGGCATCGCGCTGGGCATCTGGGCGCCGGAGTTTGCGCAGAAACTGCAGCCGCTCGGCGATGGCTTTCTGAAGCTGATCAAGATGCTGATCGCGCCGATCGTGTTCTCCGTGGTGGTGGTGGGGATCTGCGGTGCCGGCGAGCTAAAGAAGGTTGGGCGCGTAGGCGGCAAGGCCGTCATCTACTTTGAGATCGTCACGACGATTGCGCTGGCACTGGGCATTGCGCTGGCCTATCTGTTCGGCCCGGGCCACGGTATGAATGTGGACCCGAAGACGCTCGATCCGGCAGCCATGGCGTCGTACATGACGACTGCCAAGCAGGTGGAATCGACCGGCGTTGCAGCCTTCTTCCTCAAGCTGATTCCCGATACGTTCGTCAGCGGTTTTGTGAAGGGTGACATCCTGCAGGTGCTGCTGGTGTCGATCCTGTTCGGCTGCTCGCTGTCGCTGCTCGGTGAGCGGACCAAGCCGCTGGTCAACCTGATCGATCAGCTCTCGCATGTGCTGTTCCGCATGATGGCCGTGATCATCCGTCTGGCACCGCTGGGCGTGCTGGGCGCGGTAGCCTTTACCGTTGGCAAGTACGGCGCGGGCTCGCTCAAGCAGCTCGGCTTCCTGGTGCTGCTGTTCTATGCGGCAGTGGCGCTGTTTGTGTTCGTCGTGCTCGGCACCATCCTGCGCATGGCGGGCTTCAACATCTTCAAGCTGATCCGCTTCCTGCGCGCTGAACTGCTGGTGGTGCTGGGCACGGCGTCGTCCGACGCGGTGCTGCCGTCCATCATGAACAAGCTGGAGAAGATGGGCATCAAGCGCTCGGTGGTCGGCCTGGTCATCCCGACCGGCTACTCGTTCAACCTCGATGCGTTTTCGATCTACCTGACGCTGGCCGCCGTGTTCATTGCACAGGCGACCAACACGCCGCTGGCCTTCCAGGACTTGCTGCTGATCCTGGGCGTGGCGCTCGTCACCTCCAAGGGCGCGCACGGCATTCCTGGTTCGGCCATCGTGATTCTGGCGGCCACGCTGTCGGTCATTCCGGCCATTCCGGCGATCGGCCTGGTGCTGGTGCTCTCCGTCGACTGGTTCATCGGGATTGCCCGTGCACTGGGCAACCTGATCGGCAACTGCGTCGCCACCGTCGTCATCGCGGCGTGGGAAAAGGATATCGACCGCGTGCGCGCCAATGCGGTGCTCGACGGCAAGATCGACATCACCGAAGAAGGCGAAGCGATTCCGCACAGCCACGGTGTGGCCGCGGCCGCCCACACGCTGCCGCATGCCTGAAGCGGCGCTACTGTCGGACGGCGGTAAAATCGGCGCCATGACCGAAACCACCGCCGCCGCCGACATCTCCTCCGAAGGCATTGCCGACGACATCGCGCAGGCGATCGTCGCGCATCGGCTGCCGCCGGGCACCAAGCTGCGCGAAGAGGCGCTGGCGCGGGTCTACCACGTCAGCCGCACGAAGATTCGCGCAGCGCTGCTGATGCTGGCCAAGGACAAGCTGATCCGCATGGAGCCGGATCGCGGTGCATTCGTGGCAAAGCCGGACGAGACCGAAGCGCGCGAGGTGTTTGCTGTGCGCCGCGTGCTGGAAGTCGCGCTGGTGCGCGAGTTCATCGCCAAAGCCACGCCGGCCGATTACAAGCGGCTGGAGAAGCACCTGGCCGAGGAGCACAAGGTGGCAGCAAGCGGCGATTTGTCTGACGTTCCGCGCCGCAACCGCCTGATGGCCGACTTTCACCTCCTGATGGCCGACGTGGTCGGGAACAGCGTGCTCAAGGAAATGCTCTACGAGCTTTCCGCACGCAGCTCGGTGATCACGATGATGTACCAGTCCACATACGACGCCGTGCGTTCGTCCGACGAGCACACCGCTTTCCTGGAAGCCGCCAAGCGCGGTGACGTGGAAGGCGCCATCGCGCTGATGGAAGAGCATATGGCGCACACCGAGGCGTCGCTCAAGTTCGAATCGCCGGGCGGCCGGGCGACAGATCTCGTAGCCGCCCTCCTCGCCTGACCGCGCGTGCCGACGTACACGCTGCGCGCGCCGGTTTCTGCCGAGCTGGAAATCAAGAAAAGCCGCTTTATCGGGTTGGCAATGCCGGTTGAAGACCGGGCCGCCGCCATGGACGTCATTGCACGCCTGCGCGCCGAACACCCCTCTGCCACGCACGTCTGCTGGGCGCTCCTGGCGGGCGGCCAGTCCGGCATGTCCGATGACGGCGAGCCCTCCGGCACCGCCGGTCGCCCCATCCTGGAAGTGCTGCGCCATCACGATCTGGACGGCACGCTGGGCGCCGTGGTGCGCTACTTCGGCGGTGTGAAGCTCGGCGCGGGCGGTCTTGTTCGTGCCTACACGGATGCCATTGCCACCGCGCTTATGCAGGCCGAACGCGTGGAGCGCATCGCCAGCACCACGCTCACGCTCGCTACCGATTACGCCGACGAGGCACGCATCCGCCGCTGGATCGATGATGGCGGGTATGCGCTGCTGGATGCTGCCTACGATGCGGGCGTCACACTCATTGTGCGATTGCCGGTGACGGACGAGGCGGCTGCGCGGGTCACGTTGCGGGATTTGACGCAGGGGCGTGTGGCGATTACCTAGCGCTTATCGCTGGGGAGCGAGCGGAGCGGCGGGCGCGGCGCCCGGGCAACACAGGTTCTGGCAGTCCGGTTGGAACACTACGTAGGCGGCTGTCGGCATTTTGGGGGCGACACCCTCGCGTTCCACGGCACGTAGATGCGTATCGGCTTCGGACGACTCGACTTTGTCGCCCTCGATTCCGACAGCGTCCAGCACGGCCTGGATGCTTCTGAGGCGCAGCACAGCCAGCTCTGGGTCGGGAGCAGGCTCGGACGCCTCCCGCAGGCGCACCCGGTACTTGCCGCCGCTGCGAAAATCTTCTTTGAGCTGCGAATCCCATTTCGCCAGTTTCAGGATTTCGGTGGTCGGCAGCGCAGACTCGCCGGGCGAGAACACCAGCGGGTGCTCAAGCCCGGTCAGATCGCACGCCAGGGCGGACGTGCTGAGCATGAGAGCGCCGACAACTGCAGTTCTGTGTAGCATCTTCAGTCTCCGGCATTGAGCGCGCCACCCGCGATGCGTCTGATGACAAGTTTAGGAACCGTCATCCATTTCCGCACGCTCAACTCGTTCGCGACCAATACCCCGCCTGCCCATACACCGTCTTCAGGTGTTCGATAAAGAAGCGGATCTTTGCCGGCACGGGCCGCTGCTGCGGGTACACGGCGAGGATGTCGTAGTCGGGCAGCGCGTAGTCGTCCAGCACCGTCATCAGTGCGCCGGATTCCAGCTCCGGCTGGATCTCCCACGTTGAGCGCCAGCCCAGGCCGAGGCCTTCGCCCATCCAGCGGTGCAGCAGTTCACCATCGTTGCAATCGAGGTTGCCGTTCACCTTCACGGCGACGGCCTTGCCGTTCTGCTGGAAATACCAGCCGCGCTGCTGGCCGCCCTGCAGGTTGAAGGCGAGGCAGTTGTGGCGCGCGAGATCATCCAGCGTGCGGGGCACACCATGCTTGGCGAAGTACGCGGGCGTGCCACACACCACGCGCTTGTTCGACGCCAGGCGGATTGCCACGAAGTTCGGATCAATCGCACCGCCAATGCGGATGCCCACGTCGTAGCCTTCGCGCACGAGGTCGACCACGCGGTCGGTCAGGTTGAACGAGATGCGCACGTCGGGGTTGGCACGCAGAAAGTCCGGCGCATGCGGCGCGACGTGCTTGCGGCCGAACGCTGCCGGCGCCGAGACGATCAGGTGCCCAGTCGCCTTGTGGCGGCCTTCGGCAACGAGAAGCTCTGCGCGGTCCAGCTCGCCCAGCGCCTTCTTGCACTGCTCCATGAACACCGCGCCCTGCTCCGTCACTGCAATGCGGCGGGTTGACCGGTGCAGCAGCTTGACGCCCAGGCGGGCTTCCAGCGCGTTGATGCGGCGGCCGATCATGACGGGCGTCACGTCTTGCGTGAGCGCGGCGGCGGCCATGCTGCCGTGTTCCACCACGGCGATGAACGCTTCGATCTGCTTGAGCTTGTCCATTCCATCATTCCAGTTCGCAATGTCTGACCATTTTAGTGAGCATTCCGTACCTGGATTGCAGCTTTCTGACGCATATCACCTGTGACGAATGGCAAAAATGGTGAACAACGATGTGATCGATGCGAGCGTGTTTCTCCGGTTTTTTTTGCACCGCACAAAACCCGTTGAAAATGGCTTCAATGCAAGGTTCTTCGGCGTATTGACTGCCCTGGGATTGGTGCAGCACGCAAAACCATTCGGTATTTAGAGTTAGCAATCAACTGACGAAAGCTGCGTTTATCCATATCGGCATGCGGGAATAGGATCAGCTCCAACTGATTCCCACCTTCCCCTCCTGGAGACACCCCATGCCGAAGATGAGAGCGATTGATGCCGCAGTTGCGGTGATGGAAAAAGAAGGCATCACCACCGCCTTCGGCGTGCCTGGTGCCGCCATCAACCCGTTGTATTCGGCGCTGCGTAAGGCCGGCAACATTGACCACGTGCTGGCCCGCCACGTTGAAGGCGCCTCGCACATGGCCGAAGGCTATACCCGTGCCGAACCCGGCAACATCGGCGTGTGCATCGGCACGTCGGGCCCCGCAGGCACCGACATGATTACCGGCCTGTACTCGGCCTGGGCAGACTCGATTCCCATCCTGTGCATCACCGGCCAGGCACCCCGCGCCCGCCTGTACAAGGAAGATTTCCAGGCCGTCGACATCGAGTCGATCGCCAAGCCGGTCACGAAGTGGGCCGTCACCGTGCGCGAGCCGGCCTTGGTGCCGCGCGTGTTCCAGCAAGCCTTCCACCTGATGCGCTCGGGCCGCCCGGGCCCGGTGCTGATCGACCTGCCGTTCGACGTGCAAGTCGCCGAAATCGAATTCGATCCCGACACGTACAGCCCGCTGCCGGTCTACAAGCCCGCGGCCACGCGTGCGCAGGCCGAGCGCGCCATCGAGATGCTGTGCCAGGCCGAGCGCCCGCTGCTGGTGTGCGGCGGCGGCGTGATCAACGCCGATGCGGCCAAGCTGATGGTCGAGTTTGCCGAGCTGGTGAACGTGCCCGTCGTCCCGACGCTGATGGGCTGGGGCGTGCTCGCCGATGACCACCCGCTCAACGCGGGCCTGGTCGGCCTGCAAACGTCGCACCGCTACGGCAACGCCACGCTGCTGGCTTCGGACTTCGTGTTCGGCATCGGCAACCGCTGGGCCAACCGCCACACGGGCAGCGTCGACGTCTACACCAAGGGCCGCAAGTTCATTCACGTCGATATCGAACCGACGCAGATCGGCCGCGTGTTCGGCCCGGACCTTGGCATCGTGTCGGACGCCAAGGCTGCGCTGGAGAAGTTTATTGAAGTGGCCCGCGAGCTGAAGGCCTCCGGCAAGCTGCCGTGCCGCAAGAGCTGGAACGCCGACGTGCAGAAGCGCAAGCGCACGATGCTGCGCCGCTCGGACTTTGACAACGTACCCATCAAGCCGCAGCGCGTGTACCGCGAGATGAACCAGTACTTCCCGCGCGACGTTCGCTATGTGTCGACCATTGGCCTGTCGCAGATCGCTGCTGCGCAGTTTCTGTCGGTCAACCAGCCGCGCCACTGGATCAACTGCGGCCAGGCAGGCCCGCTGGGCTGGACGATTCCCGCCGCCATCGGCGTGAAGGTGGCCTCGCCCAACAGCGACGTGGTGGCCATCTCGGGTGACTACGACTTCCAGTTCATGATCGAAGAGATGGCGGTGGCCGCGCAGTTCAAGGTGCCGTACATCCACGTGGTGGTGAACAACTCGTACCTGGGCCTGATCCGCCAGGCGCAGCGCAACTTCGAGATGGACTACTGCGTCCAGCTCGCCTTCGACAACGTCAACGCCCCTGAGCTGAACGGCTACGGCGTCGACCACGTGAAGGTGGTGGAAGGCCTGGGTTGCAAGGCGATCCGCGTGTTCAAGCCGGAAGACATCGAACCCGCCTTCGCGCAGGCCCGCCTGCTGATGGCCGAGTTCTCGGTGCCGGTGATGGTGGAAGTGATTCTCGAGCGCGTGACCAACATCGCCATGGGCACGGAGATCGACAACGTGGTCGAGTTTGAAGACGTGCTCGACCTGGAAGACACCCTCACGGAAGCCGAAGGCGTCACCGCATAAAGACGGCGCGCTGTTCCCTCACCGTCCGATAAAAGGAGAAACCATGACAAAGCTGGCAGCCAACCTGACCATGCTCTTCAACGAGCAGGCCTTCCTTGACCGCTTCGAAGCCGCTGCACGTGCGGGCTTCCGCGGCGTGGAATTCTTGTTCCCCTACGCGTTCCACGCAGACCAGATTGCCGATCGCCTGAACCGCTTCCAGCTCGACCTCGTCCTGCACAACCTGCCGGCCGGTAACTGGGACGGCGGCGAGCGCGGTATCGCCATCCTCCCGGACCGCGTGAGCGAGTTTCAGGACGGCGTGGGCGAAGCCATCAAGTACGCCAAGGTGCTCGGCGTGAAACAGCTCAATTGCCTGGTGGGCATTCGCCCCGAAGGCGTGAGCGAAGACGCTGCGCGCAAGACGCTGGTGGAGAACCTGAAGTTTGCGGCGAAGGCGCTGAAGGCCGAGAAGATCGATCTGCTGATCGAGCCGATCAACACGTTTGATATTCCGGGCTTTTACCTGAACCGCACGCAGCAGGCGCTGGATCTGATCAACGACGTGGATGCGTCCAACCTGTATGTGCAGTACGACATCTATCACATGCAACGGATGGAAGGCGAAGTGGCTAGCACGCTGAAGCGCCATCTGGACAAGATCAAGCATGTGCAGTTGGCGGACAACCCCGGGCGCAATGAGCCGGGGACTGGCGAGATCAACTATCAGTTCTTGTTCAAGTGGCTCGATGAGATTGGTTACACCGGGTGGATTGGGTGTGAGTACAAGCCTAAGGCCGGGACTGTGGAAGGCTTGGGCTGGCGAGCTGCGCACAACGTTGCTTGAGATTTTTGTTTCGGTTTGGTTTTGCTCCGGTGGTGCATCCCTTGTTTCATCCCCTGCCGGGGCTGACTCACTTTTCTTTGTCTTGACAAAGAAAAGTAAGCAAAAGAAAGGCGCGCCCGAGATGGCGAAAGACTCCTTGAATTTATGTCGCAGAGAGGGGAAGGGAAAAACTCGCTTCGCTCAGACAGTTTCCCTTCCTTTTTCCTCTCTGCAACAGAAATTCAAGGCGCCATCTAGGGCTCCAACGGCCAAACCATCGACCACAAGTGCTGTAGGCACGAGCAGCACTACGCGAAGCAAAGCGAGCAACACAGCAACAAACAAGAGCCAGCTGGGACAGCACACAGATTGTGTGGCCGTACCCTGCCCTAGATGGCGCCTTGAATTTGTGTAAGCGGGCGGAAACAAGACGGGGAACTGTCTGAGCGCAGCGAGTTTTCCCCGTCTCCGCCCGGTTACACAAATTCAAGGAAGGGGTCGCCATCTTGGGCGCGCCTTTCTTTGCTTACTTTCTTTGGCAAGACAAAGAAAGTGAGTCGCCCCCGGCAGGGGGTGAAAGCGAGATGAACCACCAAGGTTCAAACAAGCAAACCACCAACATTCAAACCAAGGAGATCCCTCACCATGGCAACCACCAATCTCAACCTCGGTTTCATCGGCCTCGGCATCATGGGCGCCCCCATGGCAGGCCACCTGCGCGCCGCCGGCCATACGCTGTTCGTGCACGACGTCAACCCGGCCCCGGCCGCACTGGTGGAAGCCGGCGTGACGGTCTGCACGAGCGCAGAGGAAGTCGCCAAGCGCGCCGACATCATCTTCATCATGGTGCCGGACACCCCGCACGTTGAAGCCGTGCTGTTCAGCGAGAAGGGCGTGGCCAAGGCGCTGAAGGACGCAGGCAAGGATGCTGCTGCCGGCAAGATCGTGGTCGACATGAGCTCGATCTCGCCGATTGCCACGAAGGACTTCGCATCGCGCATCAATAAGACCGGCGCGCAATACCTGGACGCTCCGGTGTCGGGTGGCGAAGTGGGCGCGAAGGCTGCATCGCTGACGATCATGGTGGGCGGTGAGCAGGCTGCGTTCGACCGCGTTGCTCCGCTGTTCAACTTGATGGGCAAGAACATCACGCTGGTCGGCGGCAACGGCGACGGCCAGACCACCAAGGTGGCCAACCAGATCATCGTGGCGCTGAACATCCAGGCCGTGTCGGAAGCGCTGCTGTTCGCATCGAAGGCGGGTGCAGACCCCGCGAAGGTGCGTCAGGCGCTGATGGGCGGCTTCGCGGCCTCGCGCATTCTCGAAGTGCACGGCGAGCGCATGGTCAAGCGTACGTTCGACCCGGGCTTCCGCATTGAGCTGCACCAGAAGGACTTGAACCTGGCTCTGCAGGGCGCCAAGACCCTGGGCGTGGCTCTGCCGAACACGGCCACCGCGCAGGAACTGTTCAACACCTGCGCTGCCAACGGCATGGGCAAGCAAGATCATTCGGCGCTGTGCCGCGCGATCGAGATCATGTCGAATCACGACATCGCCTGAATGCGCGCCTAAGTTGTGTGCACTGTCGCAGCCTTCGGGCGGCGGCAGTTCTTTTTGCTGTCTCCCCGCTTCCTGCCATGCACCACGACCAGTCTGCCCAGGCCGCCCTGCGCGCCGCCTTGCCCAATCCGTCGCCGCGCGCGTTGCTGCACGGCCTGTTTGATACTGCGGTGGCTGCGGTCAGCGCTGCGCAATGCTTGCCGGCATTTCTGCCCGAACCGCCGCGTGGCCGCACCATCGTCATCGGCGCTGGCAAAGGTGCAGCCGCAATGGCCGAGGCAGTGGAGCAGCACTGGAAGGGCGAGCTGTCCGGCCTGGTCGTCACGCGTTACGGACATGGCCGCGCGCCCGGCACGCAAGGTCGCATTGAAGTGGTTGAAGCCTCGCATCCCGTGCCCGATGCAGCGGGCCAACGCGCCGCGCAGCGCATGGTCGGCCTGCTCGAAGGTTTGACGAAAGACGACCTCGTGCTGTGCCTGATCTCGGGCGGTGGCTCGGCCCTCCTGGCCGCTCCGGCCGAAGGCCTGACGCTGGCCGACAAACAGTCCGTCAACCGCGCGCTGCTCAAAAGCGGCGCCAGCATTGGCGAGATGAACTGCGTGCGCAAGCACCTCTCGTCCATCAAGGGCGGGCGTCTGGCGCTGGCGTGCGCACCTGCACGCGTCGAGACGCTGCTGATCTCCGATATTCCCGGCGACGACCCGACGCTCATCGCCAGCGGCCCGACGCTGCCCGACGCCACCACCTGCGCGGATGCCCTGGCCGTGATCGACAAATACGGCATTGATGTGCCTGAAGCCGTGCGCCGTCATCTGGAAACCGGCGCAGGCGAAACACCCAAACCCGGCGATGGACGTTTCGAAGGCCATCGCAGCCACGTCATCGCGACGGCCCAGCACGCGCTGGAAGCTGCTGCCGCGCAGGCGCGCGCGCTCGGTTACGAGGCACACATCCTGTCGGACAGCATTGAAGGCGAAGCGCGCGATGTGGCCGAAGTGCACGCCGGCATCGTGCGGCAGATCGTGGCGCGCAACCAGCCGTTCACCAAGCCGTGCGTGATTCTGTCGGGTGGTGAAACTACGGTGACCGTGCGCGGTAATGGGCGCGGCGGGCGCAATGCCGAGTTCCTGCTGGCGCTGGGCGTGGCGTTGGATGGCCTGCCGGGTGTGCATGCGATTGCTTGCGATACCGATGGCATTGATGGGTCTGAAGACAACGCTGGGGCGATGTTGACGCCGGATAGCCTTGCGCGTGCTGAAGCGCTTGGGTTGCGGGCTAAGCAACTGCTCGACAACAACGATGGGTATGGGTTTTTTGATGCGCTTGGCGATTTGATTGTGACTGGGCCTACGCGGACTAATGTGAATGATTTTCGGGCGATTTTGATTACTGGCTGACGTTGGATGCTGGATGGATTGATGTTTGTGGTTCATCCCTTGTTTCATCCCCTGCCGGGGCTGACTCACTTTTCTTTGTCTTGCCAAAGAAAAGTAAGCAAAAGAAAGGCGCGCCCGAGATGGCGAAAGACTCCTTGAATTTATGTCGCAGAGAGGGGAAGGGAAAAACTCGCTTCGCTCAGACAGTTTCCCTTCCTCTTTCCTCTCTGCAACAGAAATTCAAGGCGCCATCTAGGGCAGGAACGTCAACGGCCAAACCATCGACCACAAGTGCAGTAGGAATCAGCAGCACAACGCAAAGCGAAGCGAGCAACAACAGCAACAAACAAGAGCCTCTAGGTCAGCACACAGATTGTGTGGCCGTACCCCTGCCCTAGATGGCGCCTTGAATTTGTGTAAGCGGGCGGAACAAAGACGGGGAACTGTCTGAGCGCAGCGAGTTTTCCCCGTCTCCGCCCGGTTACACAAATTCAAGGAAGGGGTCGCCATCTCGTGCGCGCCTTTCTTTGCTTACTTTCTTTGGCAAGACAAAGAAAGTGAGTCGCCCCCGGCAGGGGGTGAAAGGGAGGTGGACCACCAAGGTCCAAACAAACAACCCCACCGGAAACACCAACATGCGCCGCTTCCGCAACACCAAAATCCTCGCCACCCTCGGCCCCGCCAGCAGCGACAAAGACACCATCCGCGCCCTCTTCGACGCCGGCGCGGACGTCTTCCGCCTGAACTTCAGCCACGGCTCGCACGAAGATCACCGTAAGCGCTACGACACCGTGCGCGCGGTGGAGGCCGAGACCGGCCGCCCCATCGGCATCCTCGCTGACATGCAAGGTCCGAAGCTGCGCATCGGCACGTTCGCCGACGGCCGCGTCGTGCTCAAGAACGGTGACCGCTTTGTGCTCGACCGCGACCCGACGCCGGGTGATGTCACCCGCGTGCACCTGCCGCACCCGGAGCTGTACGCGGCTGCCGCGCCAGGGCAATCGCTGTTGCTCGATGACGGCAAGATCCGTCTGGCGGTGGAAGCGGCCGATCCGACAGCCATCGTCACGCGCGTGGTCGATGGCGGCCCGCTGTCTGACCGCAAGGGCGTGAACGTGCCGGATGCGGTGATTCCCATTCCGGCGCTCACCGAGAAAGACCTGCGCGACCTGGACTTCGCCCTGTCGCTGGGCGTCGATTGGATCGCGCTGTCATTCGTGCAGCGTGCCGAAGACGTGATCGCCGCGCGCGAGATCATCGGCGACCGCGCCGGCCTGCTCTCCAAGATCGAGAAGCCCGCAGCACTGCTGCATCTGGAAGACATCGTGCAGGCGTCCGATGCGCTGATGGTGGCGCGCGGCGATTTGGGCGTGGAGCTGCCGCCCGAGCGCGTGCCCGGCGTACAGAAGCGCATCCTGCGCATGGCGCGCCACCACGGCAAGCCGGTGGTCGTGGCCACGCAGATGCTGGAATCGATGATCGAAGCGCCGGTGCCAACGCGTGCCGAAGCCTCCGATGTGGCCAGCGCCGTGTACGACGGCACCGATGCCGTGATGCTGTCGGCCGAGTCGGCCAGCGGCAAGCATCCCGTGGCGGCGGTCAGCATCATGAACCGCATCATTGCCGAGACCGAGCGCGACCCGCTGTACCGCAACCTGATCGACGCGCAGCATCAACCGCCGCTGCCCACCCGCCAGGACGCCATCTGCGCGGCCCTGCGCGACGTGACGCACATCCTGGGCGCGGTGGCGACCGTCACCTACACGTCCAGCGGCAAGACCAGCCTGCGCGCCGCACGCGAGCGGCCGCTGGCGCCCATCGTGAGCATCACGCCGCGCCTGGATACGGCGCGCCGTCTGGCGATCACGTGGGGCGTGCACAGCACGGTCAGCCCCGATGTGAGCAACGTCGACGAGATGGTGGATGCGGCGTGCCGTGCCGCCGCGCGTGAAGGCTTTGCCGTGTCGGGCGACCAGATCGCCATCACGGCGGGCATGCCGTTCGGCCAGGCCGGTTCGACCAACCTGCTGCGCCTGGCGGAAATCTGGCCGCAGACGCTGGTCAGTGCGCAGACGCAAACCGCTGCGCAGCAGCCCGAACCGGCAACGGTCTGACGTGACGTCAGGCCAGTAAGCGGATCAAACCACTTTGGAGTAGCGTGGGACGAAGGTGACGGGCTTGCCCTCGGCTTCCACCGCGCGCTCCGTGCCTGCCTCGCGCAGGTGCGAATCGAAGACCATGGCGATGCGGCGCACGAGCAGCCGCCCTTGCGGCGTGATCACGATACGCTCGTCCCCCACCCTCACCAGCCCGGCTTCCTCCAGCGGCGCCAGCGCCCGCAGCTCGTCCGCAAAGCTGCGCTTGAAGTCCAGCCCGTGGCGCGCACCGAATGCGCGCATGTTCAATTCGAATCCGCACATCAACTCGCCAATCAGCGCGCGGCGCACGTGGTCATCTGGCGTGAGTGACATGCCGCGCAGCACGGCAAGTTCGCCGGCGTCGACGCGTGCGTAGTACGCGTCGAGATCCTTCTCGTTCTGCGCATACACATCGCCCACGCGGCTGATGGCGGACACGCCAAAGGCCAGCATGTCGCAATCGGCGTGCGTGGAATAGCCCTGGAAATTGCGCTGCAGCCGCCCTTCACGCTGCGCGATGGCGAGTGCATCGTCGGGCCGCGCGAAGTGGTCCATGCCAATGTAGACATAGCCCTCGGCAACGAGGCGCTCCACCGTCATCGCCAGCAAGTCGAGCTTTTGGTCTGCGGTCGGCAGCGTGAGCATGTCGATACGGCGCTGCGCCTTGAACAGATGCGGCAGGTGCGCATAGCTGTAGACGGACAGCCGATCAGGCGCCATCTCCAGCACGCGATCCAGCGTAGCGTTGAAGGTTTCCGTACGCTGATACGGCAAGCCGTAGATCAGGTCGAAGCTGATCGACTCGAAGCCCAGCCGGCGCGCAGTGTCGACCACGCGGCGCGTCTCTTCCACGCTCTGGATGCGGTGGACCGCGCGCTGGACGTCGGGGTCAAAGTCTTGAATGCCGAGGCTTGCGCGATTGAAGCCGATCTCGGCCAGTACTTCGAGCGTGGCGTCGTCGGCGTGGCGTGGGTCAAGTTCGACAGAGATCTCGCCATCGTTGGCCAGATCGAAATGCTCGCGCGTGGCGGCCATCACGGCGCGCATTTCGTCGTGCGCAAGGAACGTGGGCGTGCCACCGCCCCAATGCAACTGCGTCACGCGGCGCAGCGGGCCAATCTGATTGGCCACCATCGCCATCTCGCGGGCGAGGGTTTCAACGTAGCGTGCGCTGCGCGAGCGATCCTTTGTGATGACCTTGTTGCAGCCGCAGTAGTAGCAAAGGTTCGCGCAGAACGGCAGGTGCATGTACAGCGACAGCGGGGCATGCAGCGCGGGCGCAATCGCGGCGCGGCGGTGCAAGGCGTCGAGGTAATCGGCGTTACTGAATTTGTTGTGAAAGCGGTCTGCCGTCGGGTACGACGTGTAGCGCGGGCCGTGCGTATCAAAGCGCTGCGCGAGCGCGCGCACCTGCGGCGCCGACCAGCGGAAGGCGGTGTCGTTGGCGGCGGACGGAGGGTCGGCCGGCTTGGCGAACGGAAACATGGGGTGGTTCTAGTGGGGGCGATGGTTCATCCTAAAACCGGGATGTGGGCGCCGCGTTGATGTGTGTCAACGTCGGTCGAAGCTTGGTCCAAAGCGTTGCCGGCTGCACGCAGGCTGGCACAACGGCACAACAGTGCAGTTCCGCGAAGGGTCTTTTTTTCGGGGTTTTGTGTTTTTGGTCCATCCCTTGTTTCATCCCCTGCCGGGGCTGACTCACTTTCTTTGGTCTTGCCCAAAGAAAGTAAGCAAAGAAATGCGCGCCCGAGATGGCGAAGGATTCCTTGAATTTATGTCGCAGGGAGGGAGGGGAGGCAAACTCGCTGCGCTCAAACAGGCCTCCCCTCTTTTTCCTCCCTGCAACAGAAATTCAAGGCGCCATCTAGGGCACCAAAGTCAAAAGACAAAAACCAAACCTTCGGGGCGCCCGCCCAAACGACAAGGCCAACCTCACGACGGGTTGGCCTTTTTCTTTTGACGTTAGGCCCTTGATGGCGCCTTGAATTTTTGTGAGCGGGCGGATCAAGGAAGGAGGCTTGTCTGAGCGCAGCGAGTTTGCCTGCTTCCCCGCACGGTCACACAAATTCAAGGAGTCTTTCGCCATCTCGGGCGCGCCTTTCTTTTGCTTACTTTTCTTTGGCAAGACAAAGAAAAGTAAGTCGGTCCCGGCAGGGAACGAAAGGAGGATGGACCGCAAACAAAAAGATTCAGGAAACCACCGGCTTCTTAGCCGCCAACAACCCCTTCAAAGCGCCCAACCGATCCTTCGGCGACATGGCCGGCATGGTGTCCTCCGGCGTCGGCCCCGCATCTTCGCCAAGCTTCATCTCGGCGATATAGCGCGACGGCTCGCACACCACCGTCTCGCGCGCACGCTTGCGCTTCTTGCACCAGCTGATATGCAGACTGCGCTGCGCCCGCGTGATGCCCACATACATCAACCGCCGCTCTTCTTCGATCTTCTCGTCGGTCAGATCATCGTCTTCGCGGCAGTGCGGCAGGATGCCTTCCTCCACGCCCACCAGAAACACGTGCGGATACTCGAGCCCCTTGCTTGCATGCAGCGTGGATAGGCGCACCGCATCCGGATCCTCTTCCTTGCCTTCGAGCATGCTGATCAGCGCGATGGTCTGCGTGAGCTCCAGCAGGTTTTTGCCGGCGTCCATCAGGCCATCGGCATTGTCGAAACCGGTGGCCTCTTCGTCGTCATCCTTCTCAGGCTTGGTGCCCTTGCGCTTGAGCCAGTCGAGAAACTCCAGCACGTTGGTCCACTTGTTCTGGGCCTGGCGCTCGTCGTAGGTGTCATACAGATAGGCCTCGTAATGGATGCCTTCCATCATCTCGTCGAGCAGCGTGGCGGCGGGCTCCTTGGCAGCGCGGTCCGACAGCCTCACGATGAATTCGCAGAACACCCGCAGCGGTTCGAGCTGGCGCGGCGCGAGCTGCGCCTCGATGCCGCCCATCATCGCCGCCTCGAACAACGACACCTTGGCCTGTCCCGCGAACGAACCCAGCACTTCGAGCGTCGCATTGCCCACGCCGCGCTTGGGCGTGGTGATGGCGCGGATGAACGCGGGGTCATCATCCGCATTGGCAATCAGCCGCAGATAGGCGCACAAGTCCTTGATCTCGGCCTTGTCGAAAAAGCTCTGCCCGCCCGAGAGCACATACGGAATGCGCTCGCGGCGCAGGATCTGCTCGAACAGCCGCGCCTGGAAGTTGCCGCGATACAGGATCGCGTAATCCCGAAACTGCGCGCGGCGCTCGAACTTGTGGGCGGACAGCTTGAAGACGACGCTCTCGGCTTCGTGCTCCTCGTCGTTGGCGCTCGTCACGTTGATCGCGTCGCCCATGCCGTGCTCGCTCCACAGCGTCTTCTCGAACAGCTTGGGGTTCTGCGCGATCACGGCGTTGGCCGCGTTCAGGATGCGCACCGTGGAGCGGTAGTTCTGCTCCAGCTTGATGACTTTGAGGTTCGGAAAATCCGTCTGCAGCAGCTTGAGGTTGTCGAGCGTGGCGCCGCGCCAGCCGTAGATCGCCTGATCGTCGTCGCCCACCGCTGTGAAGGCCGGCGCACGCAAGTGTGAGCCACCCGCCAGCAGCTTCAGCAGCTGATACTGGCAGGCGTTGGTGTCCTGGTATTCGTCGACGAGGAAGTAGCGCAGGCGGTTCTGCCACTTCAAGCGCACCTCTTCATTGCGGGCGAACAGCTCGGCGGGAATGCGGATCAGATCGTCAAAATCCACCGCCTGATACGCGTGCAGCGTCGCAACGTAATTGCGGTAGACGAGTGCCGCCTGGTGGTCATCGACGTTGTTGTTGGCGAGCGCCTCGGCAATCGCGGTGTCCGGGTCAACGAGACCGTTCTTCCACAGCGAGATCGTGCTCTGCACGCGGCGGATCAACTGCTTGTCGGTGGTGGCCAATTGCTCCTGGATCATGCCGAAGCAATCATCCGAATCCATGATCGAGAAACGCGGCTTGAGGCCCACGTGCTCGGCTTCGGCCCGCAGAATCTGCACACCGAGCGAGTGGAACGTACACACCGTCAACTGCTTGATGGGAATGCGCTTGCCGTCTTCGCGCGTCCTGCCGTCCATCAGCTTGGCCACGCGCTCCTGCATTTCCTTGGCCGCCTTGTTGGTGAACGTGACCGCGGCGATGTGCTTGGGTTCAAAGCCCTTGTCCAGGATCAGGTGCGCGATCTTTTGCGTGATCACGCGCGTCTTGCCTGAGCCCGCCCCGGCCAGCACCAGGCACGGGCCATCGAGGTAATGCACACCTTCGGATTGGGCAGCATTGAGCCCGTGGGCGAGACCGGAAGACATGGGAACAGGCGGAAGAAAAAGCAGGCGGGAACGACAGCGGAGGGCGATGGTAGCACGGCGCCTTTGCATCGATTGGGCCTGCGAGAAGCCACCTGCGTCGAGCCTGACGGAGGTGCGCCAAGCTGCACCGCATGCGTTTGCGCCCCCCGCTTTTTCGCATGGGCGTTACACCGCTTACGCGCCGTTACACGAACCGCGTAAGCGGCCATGCACGGCACCTCGTTATGGACAGGACAGCGGCTGAATCGGTCGGCCGCCCACCGGAGAACCCACCATGAACCGCATCGTCAAAGCCCTGGCCGTTACCGCCGTCGCCCTGTCTGCCACCACCGGCGCCTTCGCCCAGACGCAGTGGCAAAAAGACCACCCGCGCCGCGCCGAGGTCAACCACCGCCTCGCCAACCAGAACAAGCGCATCCACAACGAAGTGAAGGAAGGCGAGATCACCAAGGGCCAAGCTCGCCAGATGCACCGGGAAGACCACCAGATTCGCCAGGAAGAGCGCGACATGGCTGCGCAGAACGGCGGGCACATCACCAAGCAGGAACAGCGCACCCTGAACCAGCAGGAAAACCAGGTCAGCCGCCAGATCGGCAAGTAAGTCAAAGCAAGACCAGCCAACACCCGCGCTCCGGCCACACCCCTGGAGATTGGCGACCTCGCCAGCTCCCAAGGGTGTGGCCGTTGTCTTTAGTCTTTAGTCTTTGGCCTTTGACGTACCGGCCCTAGATGGCGCCTTGAATTTCTGTGAGCGGGCGGAAAAAGGAAGGAGGCTTGTCTGAGCGCAGCGAGTTTGCCTCCTTCCCCGCACGGTCACAGAAATTCAAGGAGTCTTTCGCCATCTCGGGCGCGCCTTTCTTTGCTTACTTTCTTTGGCAAGACAAAGAAAGTGAGTCAGCCCCGGCAGGGGATGAAACAAGGGATGCACCGAAAGCATAAAAAACCCGCCCTCCTCTCAAAAGCCGCCAAGTCCACCCCAATTGACAATCCCATCCCCCTTCCGTAAATTCCGCCCATCCATCCGGGAGAGCGTGCCCGCCGTATACGGCAAGGCGCCGCCGAAGGGGTAGCACCCGAAAACTCTCAGGCATCCAGGACCGGGCGGATCGGCGGACATGCGTCCGACCGCACTCTGGAGAGCTGGCGCCGCACGACCACTGCGGGCGCCCACCGAAGGGGCTCACGAACGGCGCGCACCGCTATGCGCCCCGCTTCGCAATCTCTCAGGTACCAAGGACAGAGGGGCCATCTGCGCAGCTTGTTGATCTTCATGGCGTCACCATGAGGGATCAGGCTGCGCGGGTGGCCTTTTTGCTTTTCTGGTTCCCGATCCATGCGCCGCGCCCAAGCCACGGCGGCGCGCTCAGCCGAGAGATTCCATGACGCTCCAACACACGCCGCTCAATGCCATCCACCGCTCGCTGGGCGCCCGCATGGTCGACTTTGGCGGCTGGGACATGCCCGTCAACTACGGCTCCCAGATCGAAGAGCACCACGCCGTGCGCCAAGATGCCGGCATCTTCGACGTCTCACACATGTGCGTGGTTGACCTCACCGGCGCGCGCGTGCGCGACTTCCTGCGTGGGCTGCTCGCCAACAACGTCGACAAGCTCCAGACGCCCGGCAAGGCGCTCTACAGCTGCATGCTCAACCCCAAGGGCGGCGTGATCGACGATCTGATCGTCTACTTCTTCCGCGAAGACTGGTTCCGCCTGGTGGTCAACGCCGGTACCGCGCCGACGGACCTGGAGTGGATCGTCGCGCAGAACGCCGCCGCCGGCACCGACGTGACGATCACGCCGCGCCGCTCCGACAACAACGCTGGCGCCGAGCCGCTGGGCATCCTCGCCGTGCAAGGCCCGAATGCGCGTGCCAAGACTTACGCGGCGCTGCTCGGCACGCAGGCCGTGGGCGAGGCGCTCAAGCCGTTCAACGCCGGCTTCGTCACCGTGGAAAACGTGGGCGAAATCATGGTGGCCCGCACCGGCTACACCGGTGAAGACGGTTTCGAACTGGTGGTGCCGGCCGCGCAGATTGCGGGCGTGTGGGAGCGCCTCCTGCAAGCCGGCGTGCGCCCAGCAGGCCTGGGCGCGCGCGACACGCTGCGTCTGGAAGCCGGCATGAACCTCTACGGCCAGGACATGGACGAGCACGTCTCGCCGCTCGACGCCGGCCTCGCCTGGACGGTCGATCTGCAAAGCGAACGCGACTTCACCGGCAAGGCTGCGCTGCAAGCCGGCGGCCAGCGCGAACAGTTCGTCGGCCTGATCCTGCGCGACAAGGGCGGCGTGCTGCGCGCCCACCAGAAGGTCATCACGGCCGCTGGTGACGGCGAGATCACCAGCGGCACGTTCAGCCCGAGCCTGTCGCTCTCGATTGCACTGGCGCGCCTGCCCAAGGACGTGGCCGTCGGCACCGACGTACAGGTCGAAATTCGCGACCGCAAGTTGACCGCGACTGTGGTTAAACTGCCGTTCGTGCGCAATGGCAAGGCGCTGGTCAGCTGAACACCGAATCCGCATCCCCCAATACCAATCTTCCGGAGAAACCTTTCATGAGCAACGTTCCCGCCGATCTGAAGTACACCGAACACGACGAGTGGATCCGCGTTGAAGCCGACGGCACGCTGACCATCGGCATTACCGATTTCGCGCAGGACGCGCTGGGCGACATCGTCTTCCTGGAACTGCCGGACGCTGGTCGCGCCGTCGCCAAGGACGAGGCAATTGCCGTGGTCGAATCGGTCAAGGCCGCCTCCGACATCTACGCCCCCGTCTCGGGCGAGATCATCGCCAACAACGCAGATGCCGCCGGCGCGCCGGAATCCGTGAACGCTGGCGCCTACGAGGCCTGGCTGTTCAAGATCAAGCCGACCAACGCCGACGACGTGAACGCCCTGATGTCGGCCGCTGACTACGAAGCCAAGATCGGCTAAGCCGATCCTCCGGCCGATGCGCGCGCCCTGACCTGCGCTGCGCATCGGCCATTGCCTGCATCGCCTGAATTTCGAGCCCTTGCCATGAACGCTCCGCACCCCGCTTCCTCGGCGCTTGCTGCCGAACGCCCTACTTTGGCTGACCTGGAGGCGCACGACGCCTTCGCGCAGCGCCACATCGGCCCGTCTGCCGACGAGCAGACCGCCATGCTCGGCACGCTCGGCTACGCCAGCCGCGCCGCGCTGATCGACGCCGTGATCCCGCCGGCCATCCGCCGCCAGGACGGCATGCCGCTGGGTGAATTCACGCAACCGCTGACCGAAGAAGCGGCGCTCGCCAAGCTGCGCGGCATCGCGGGGCAGAACCGCGTGGTCAAGAGCCTGATCGGCCAGGGCTATTACGGCACGCACACGCCGGGCGTCATCCTGCGCAACATCCTGGAGAACCCCGCCTGGTACACGGCGTACACGCCGTATCAGCCGGAAATCTCGCAGGGCCGACTGGAAGCGATGTTGAACTTCCAGCAGATGGTGATCGACCTGACCGCCATGGACATCGCCAATGCGTCGATGCTGGACGAAGCGACCGCCGCTGCCGAGGCGATGACGTTGCTGCAGCGCATTGGCAAATCGAAGTCGACCGTGTTCTTTGTGGCAGACGACGTTCTTCCGCAAACGCTGGAAGTCGTTCGCACCCGCGCCGAACCGATCGGCGTGCAGGTGGTGACGGGCCCGGCGGCCGACGCTGCCAAGCACGACGCGTTCGGCGTGCTGCTGCAATACCCCGGCGCCAACGGTGCGCTGCTGGGCGATCTGGCGACGTACCAGGCGCTGACCGATGCCGTGCACGCTGCCGGTGGCTTGGTCGTTGCGGCTGCCGACCTGCTGGCGCTCACGCTGCTGGCTGCCCCGGGCGAATGGGGTGCCGACGTCGTGATCGGCAACACACAGCGCTTTGGCGTGCCGTTCGGCTTCGGCGGCCCGCATGCTGGCTACATGGCCGTGCGCGATGCATTCAAGCGCTCGATGCCCGGTCGCCTGGTCGGCGTGACGATCGACGCGCAAGGCAATTCGGCCTACCGCCTCGCACTGCAGACGCGCGAGCAGCACATCCGCCGCGAGAAGGCCACCTCGAACATCTGTACCGCACAGGTGCTGCTGGGCGTGATGGCGTCGATGTACGCCGTCTACCACGGCCCGCAGGGCCTGAAGCGCATCGCCCAACGCGTGCACCGCCTGACCGCCACGCTGGCCGCCGGCTTGCGCGCGATCGGTTACACGCTGGAAGCTGACGCCTTTTTCGACACGCTGACCGTCGCCACCGGCGCGCGCACTGCCAACCTGCACATCGCGGCACAGGCGCACGGCATCAACCTGCGCCAGATCGACGATTCACGCCTGGGTATCTCGCTGGACGAGACGGTCACGCGCGCCGATGTCGTTGCGCTGTGGGAAGTCTTCGCGCACGCCGCACACGCTGCCGCACCGGACTTCGACAAGACCGAAGCAGCAGTTGCGGACGCATATCCGGCCTCGCTCGTGCGCCAGAGCGCGTACCTGACGCACCCGGTGTTCAACGCGCACCACTCCGAGCACGAAATGCTGCGCTACCTGCGCAGCCTGGCCGACAAGGACCTCGCGCTCGACCGCACGATGATCCCGCTGGGCTCGTGCACGATGAAGCTCAACGCCACCGCAGAAATGCTGCCGGTGACGTGGCCCGAGTTCTCGAACATCCACCCGTTCGCGCCGGCCGACCAGACCGTCGGCTACCGCGAGATGATCGACCAGCTTGAGCAGATGCTGTGCGCCGCCACCGGCTACGCCGCCGTGAGCCTGCAGCCGAATGCCGGCTCGCAAGGTGAATACGCCGGCCTGCTGATCATCCACGCCTACCACGCCAGCCGTGGCGAGGCGCACCGGAATGTCTGCCTGATCCCGTCGTCGGCGCACGGCACGAACCCGGCATCGGCGCAGATGGCCGGCATGCAGGTCGTCGTCGTGGCGTGCGATGAGCGCGGCAACGTCGATCTGGCTGATCTGGAGAAGAAGGCGGCCGAGCACAGCAAGAACCTCGCGGCGATCATGATCACGTACCCGTCCACGCACGGCGTGTTCGAGGAAGGCGTGAAGCGCGTCTGCGAGATCGTGCATAGCCACGGCGGCCAGGTCTACGTGGACGGCGCCAACATGAACGCCATGGTCGGCACCGCCGCACCGGGCCACTTCGGCGGCGACGTCTCGCACCTGAACCTGCACAAGACGTTCTGCATTCCGCACGGCGGCGGCGGTCCGGGCGTCGGTCCGGTGGCCGTGGGCGCGCACCTTGCACCGTTCCTCCCGGGGCGTGCGGCATCGGGTGAAGACGCGAGCCAGAACATCGGCAACGTGTCGGCGGCGGCGTTCGGCTCGGCGTCGATCCTGCCGATTTCGTGGATGTACATCGCCATGATGGGCGCAGCGGGCCTGACCGCCGCCACCGAGACGGCCATCCTGTCGGCCAACTACGTGGCCAAGCGCCTCGCCCCGTACTACCCCGTGCTGTACACGGGCGCGCACGACCTGGTGGCGCACGAGTGCATTCTTGACATCCGCCCGCTGCAGAAGGAATCGGGCATCAGCAACGAAGACATCGCCAAGCGCTTGATGGACTTCGGCTTCCACGCACCGACGATGAGCTTCCCGGTGCCCGGCACGCTGATGATCGAGCCGACCGAGAGCGAGCCGAAGGTGGAACTCGATCGCTTCATCGACGCGATGATCGCCATCCGTGGCGAAGTCGACAAGGTGATCTCGGGCGAATTCGACCGCGAAGACAACCCGCTGAAGCACGCACCGCACACCGCAGCTGTGGTGATGGCTGATGACTGGTCGCACAAGTACACGCGTGAGCAGGCCGCCTACCCGGTGGCGTCGCTGCGCAAGCAAAAGTACTGGCCGCCGGTCGGCCGCGCCGACAACGTCTACGGCGACCGCAACCTGTTCTGCGCCTGCGTGCCGATGAGCGAGTACGCGCAGGACTAAAGCCGGCGACCCCAGGCGCGATCGTCATCGCGCCGCGCCTCAGGCGGCCGCCTCGCACCACGGGGCGGCCGTTTGCATCTGAACACCCCGCGTGCGGGCGGCCACAAGCCGACCCGCTCCTTTTGCAAAACGCCCCCGGAGCCTCACCCCATGGCTGTTTCCGTTTTCGACCTCTTCAAGATCGGCATTGGCCCGTCCAGCTCGCACACCGTCGGGCCGATGCGCGCCGCGCTGATGTTCGCCTCCGCCCTCGAAGCCGATGGCCTGACGCCGCAAGTCGCCAGCGTGCGCGTGGAGCTGTACGGCTCGCTCGGCGCCACCGGCAAGGGCCACGGCACCGATCGCGGCGTCATCCTCGGCCTGATGGGCGAGGCGCCGGACACCATCGACCCCGACACCATCGAAGACAAGCTCGCGGCCCTGCGCGCGTCGCAGTCGCTGTCGCTGCTGGGCCGTCACGCGGTGCGCTTCACCGAAAAGGAGCACATCGCCTTCTATCGCCGCGAGGCGATGGCCGAGCATCCGAACGGCATGAAGTTCCACGCCTTCGATGCCGCAGGCGAGCGGCTGCGCGAAGCGCGCTACCTGTCGGTGGGCGGGGGCTTTGTCGTCACGGCTGGCGCGCCAAACACGCAGGTGCTCGCAGCGCATGACCAGTTGCCGCATCCGTTCCGCAGCGGCAAGGAACTGCTGGCGATGTGCGAATCGACGGGCAAATCCATCGCCCGGCTGATGCTCGAAAACGAACTGACGTCGCGCACGGAAGCTGAAGTGCGCGCTGGTCTGCTCAACATCTGGCACGTGATGCAGGCGTGCGTGGCGCGCGGCTGCCGCACGGAGGGCGAATTGCCTGGCCCGTTCCACGTGCGTCGCCGTGCCGCCGAGTTGTATTCACGGCTCACGGTGCAGGCCGAACGCACACTGTCCGACCCGCTGTCAGTCATCGACTGGGTGAATCTGTATGCGATTGCCGTGAATGAAGAAAACGCTGCGGGCGGGCGCGTCGTCACGGCGCCGACCAACGGCGCAGCGGGGATCATCCCGGCCGTGATGCATTACTACGACCGCTTCGTGCCCGGCGCGAATGGCGATGGCATCGTGGACTTCCTCCTCACCGCCGGCGCGATCGGCATGCTTTACAAGATGAATGCGTCGATCTCGGGTGCGGAAGTCGGGTGCCAGGGCGAAGTCGGTGTGGCGTGTTCGATGGCGGCGGGCGCGCTTGCTGCAGTGCTGGGTGGTACGCCTGCGCAGGCGGAGAACGCGGCTGAGATCGGCATGGAGCACAACCTCGGGCTGACATGCGACCCGGTTGGCGGACTGGTGCAGATTCCGTGTATCGAGCGCAATGCGATGGCGTCTGTGAAGGCGGTGAATGCGGCGCGCATGGCGTTGCGCGGGGATGGCACGCATTATGTTTCGCTCGACTCCGTGATCAAGACGATGCGGGAGACGGGGGCGGATATGAAGACGAAGTACAAGGAAACGGCGCGGGGTGGGTTGGCGGTGAATATTGTGGAGTGCTGATTTTTTGGTTTGGGTTTTGGTTTTGGCCTTGGTGGTGCATCCCTTGTTTCATCCCCTGCCGGGGCTGACTCACTTTCTTTGGTCTTGCCCAAAGAAAGTAAGCAAAGAAATGCGCGCCCGAGATGGCGACTTCCCCTTGAATTTATGTCGCAGGGAGGGAGGAGAGGCAAACTCGCTTCGCTCAGACAGCCTCCCCTCTTTTTCCTCCCTGCAACAGAAATTCAAGGCGCCATCTAGGGCAGGGAGAGTCAAAGGACAAAAGCCACACCATCTGGGCGCAAGCGCAAACGACAAGGCCAAGCTCGCGATGGGTTGGCCTTTTTCTTTTGACGTTAGGCCCTTGATGGCGCCTTGAATTTTCTTAAGCGGGCGGAAAAAAGGTGGGGAACTGTCTGAGCGAAGCGAGTTTTCCCCGCCTCCGCCCGGTTACGGAAATTCAAGGGGAAGTCGCCATCTCGGGCGCGCCTTTCTTTTGCTTACTTTTCTTTGGCAAGACAAAGAAAAGTAAGTCGGTCCCGGCAGGGAACGAAACAGGGATGGACCACAAACAACAAATCTAGAGGGCACCCCAAAAAAACGCACAAGCCCCCGCCCCCATCCACTCCTATAATCCGCGCCACAAGAACCCTCTTTGGAGATCCGCAGGATGCAATCCCTCCATCCTCCCAAGCACATTTCGGCAGCGACCCTGCCCGAGCTGACGCTACGCGGCATGATCCTCGGTGCCATCATCACCGTAATTTTTACCGCTTCAAACGTGTACCTGGGCCTGAAAGTCGGCCTGACGTTCTCATCGGCGATTCCCGCAGCGGTGATTTCCATGGCGGTGCTGCGCATGCTCGGCGGCACGAACATCCTTGAGAACAACATGGTGCAGACGCAGGCGTCTGCGGCCGGGACGCTGTCTTCCATCATCTTCATCCTGCCCGGCTTGGTGATGATCGGGCACTGGCAAGGCTTCCCGTTCTGGCAAACGTTTGGAGTGTGCATGGCGGGCGGCATGCTCGGCGTGGTGTTCACGATTCCGCTGCGCCACGCGATGGTGGTGCAGAGCGACCTGCCATACCCCGAAGGCGTGGCGGCGGCGGAAATCCTCCGCGTGGGCAGCGGCCAATCTGCTGACGGCGAAGACGCCGCCGATGGCGAGGCGGTGCCCGCCGCGACCGGCATGCGCGATCTCGCTGCCGGCGGCATCGTCGCGGCCATTGTGGCGTTTGCAACGAGCGGCCTGCGCCTGCTGGGCGAAGGGGCAAGCTGGTGGTTCGCAGCGGGTGCCGCGGTGGTGCGCTTGCCAATGGGCTTTTCCACGGCACTGCTCGGCGCGGGCTATCTGATCGGCCTGGTGGCCGGGCTGGCCATGCTGGTGGGCCTGGTGATCGCCTGGGGCATCGCCGTGCCGTATCTGACCTCCATCACGCCGATGCCGGCGGGCAAGGCGCTCTCGGCGTTTGGTACCGATATCTGGCGCACTCAGGTGCGCTTTATCGGCGCAGGCGTGATTGCAGTGGCGGCCGTGTGGACGCTGGGCACGCTGATCGGCCCGGTGGTGCACGGCGTGAAGCGCTCGTTCGGCAGCCTGCGCCCGAAGGCCGATGGCGCGCAGCGCACCGAGCAGGACATGGCGCCACGCTGGATTCTGCTGGTCACGCTGGCCATGGTTGTGGTGCTGGTGATCACGTTTGCAGCGTTCCTGGCGCCGACCATGCTGTCGGCCGGCTCGCGCTGGACGCTGATCACCTGCGCGGTGATCTTTGCGGTGGTGTTCGGCTTTCTGGTCGCGGCGGCGTGCGGCTACATGGCCGGGCTGATCGGTTCGTCGTCGAGCCCGATTTCGGGCATTGGCATCATCGCCATCACCCTGGTGTCGCTGCTGCTGTTGGCCATCGGCGCAGACAACGGCATCGTTGGTTCGCCCGAAGCGAGCAAGCTGGGCATTGCGCTGGCGATCTTCACAACGTCGGCCGTGGTGGCCGTGGCGACCATTTCCAATGACAACCTGCAGGATCTGAAGACGGGCTGGCTGGTTGGTGCCACGCCGTGGCGCCAGCAGGTGGCGCTGCTGATCGGCTGCGTGGCGGGCGCGGCGGTCATCTCGCCGGTGCTGGAACTGCTGTACAACGCGTATGGCTTTCCGGGCGCGCTGCCGCGTGCCGGTATGGACGCGGCGCAGGCGCTTTCCGCCCCGCAGGCGACGCTCATGACGGCTATTGCCACCGGCATCTTCACGCACCAGTTGGAATGGAACATGGTGATTGCGGGCATCGTCATCGGTGTGCTCCTGATCGCCGTCGACTGGGCGCTCAAGCAGCGTGGCGGTGTCGCCCGTCTGCCGGTGCTGGCGGTAGGCATCGGCATCTATCTGCCGCCGACGATCAGCACAGTGCTGGTGACCGGCGCGGTGCTGGCGTGGGTCATCGAGAAGATTCTTGCCAAGCGTGCGCAGGCAGCCGGCGTGCCGTACGAGCGCTATGCTGAGGTGCCGAACCGCCACGGCGTGCTGCTGGCGTCGGGCCTGATCGTGGGCGAAAGTCTGGTCGGCGTATTGATGGCAGCCATCATCGGGGCCACGGGCAAGGATGCGCCGCTGGCGATCGTGGGCGCGTCGTTTGAAGGCACGGCGCAATGGCTTGGGCTGATCGTCTTCGCCTTGGTATGCTGGGCCTTCGCGCGCCGCGTACTGGCGGTGCGTCCGACTCATTGACCCCATCCCGCAATATGCTGCTCCGCGACGCAACGCAGGCCGACCTGCCAGCCATCCTCGCCATCTACAACGACGTGATCGCCACCTCCAACGCGATCTACACCGAAACACCGGTCACGCTGGAAGACCGCACCGCGTGGCTGGCGTTGCGTGCCACGCAGGGGTATCCGGTGCTGGTGGCCGATGATGGCGGGCAAGTCGCGGGCGTTGCATCGTTTGGGGATTTCCGGCCGTACCCGGGCTTTCGCACCACCGTCGAGCACTCGGTGCATATTCATCGCGACTGGCGCGGCAAGGGCCTGGGCAGCCTGCTGGTGGAAGCGCTGTGCGAACGCGCCGCGGCACTGGGCAAACACCTGATGGTTGGCGCCATCGACGGCGCCAATGCAGGCTCGATCCGGCTACACGAAAAGCTCGGCTTCAAGGAAGTGGGCCGCATGCCCGAGGCGGCCATCAAGCACGGCCAGTGGCTCGACCTCGTGTTCATGCAGCGCTGGCTTGAAGCGCCCGGAACGGTCCGCAACGACTGACCGTTCTTCGATGCGTCAGGCGGGCTGCGTTGCCGCCTGCGTCCAACGCCCGCAGCCGCGTCGCACGGTCTCGTGCAGGTTGCGGGTTTCACGTTGCGCCGCGCGGATCCATTCGGCATCCGCATCTCGCGCCTCCACCACCTCCCGCACCATATCCAGCGCGCCTTCGGACGACAGCGCTTCGGCGTGTGCCGACAGCACCTTGCTCGTTTCCAGGATGTGATCAGCCAGCGCACCGCGGTTGCCCGTGGCTGGGTCGACGTATTCGCCGGCCAGCCCGAAGCGGCATGCCTGGAAACGGTTGAACGTGTAGACGAGGTAATCGTCTTCCTCGGGCATGAACGGGCGATCGAGCAGCAGCCAGCGGCCCAATGCCTGGATATAGGCGGCGATGGCGGCCGCGCGTTCGACGGTCAGCGGGGTGTCCATCACGCGGACTTCGATCGTGCCGAATTCGGGCTTGGGGCGGATGTCCCAGTAGAAGTCCTTCATGCTTTCGATGACGCCGGTGGCGTGCATCTTGTCGAAGTACGCAATGAAGGCATCCCACGTCAGCACGAACGGCGCGCGGCCCGACATCGGGAAGGCGCTGACCGAGTTCATGCGCGCGGAAGCAAACCCCGTATCCACGCCCTGCACGAACGGTGACGACGCAGCCAGCGCAATGAAGTGCGGCACGTAGCGCGACATGGCGTGCAGCAGGTACAACGCATCGTCGGGATTCGGGCAGCCAATATGCACGTGCTGCCCAAACACGGTGAACTGCTTGGCGAGATAACCATACAGATCCGAGATGTACTGATAGCGCGGCGATTGCGAAATCTGGCGCTGGCTCCATTGCTGGAACGGATGCGTGCCACCGCCGCAGATGCCGATGTTCAGCGCCGTGGCCGCGTCGGCCATGCGGTCGCGCATCTCGCGCAACTGCCAGAGCGCTTCATCGTGGCTGTGGCAGATACCGGTGGAGATCTCGATCATCGAATCGGTGATCTCCGGCTTGATGTCGCCGGGGTATTCCTTGCCCTTGAGCATGCGCAGCAGGTCGGGCGACGCTGACGCGAGGTCGTAGTCATGGCGATTGACGAGCTGCAATTCCAGCTCGACGCCAAACGTCAGGGCTTCGGATTTCGAGAACGGTTCGAGGGACATGGGGCTCAGTGCCTCCCTTCGTCTTGTCGCACCTCACCTGCCCAGCGCAGCGAACGCGCGGTCAGGATCGGCGCGGCAATCTGTTGGATCGCCAGCGTGCAAAGAATGATGGCCGCAAGCGGCCCGCCGGTTTGTGGATACAGTGCCGCCGTATCGTGCATCAGCAACCATGACAGTCCCGACATGGGCCCAAGCGCCAGGCCCAGCGCGATGCTCTGCCGCATCGACAGGCCCGAGAACGAGCCCAGCGCCGTCGTGGCCGCCAGTTTGGCAATGAAGCGCGACAGCACCAGCGCCACCGCCGCCACACCGCCGATCACCCAGTCCGACGCCTTGAGCGGCAAACCAAGCGACACGATCATCACCACAATGAGGATGCTGCCCGCGCTGCCGAAGTGCGACGGCCAGACGCGCGGGTGATCGTCCTGGTGCTTGAACACCACGCCTGCCAGCAGCAGCGTGAGCGGCACCGACAGCTTGAGCAGCTTGGCCATCGCCAGCGCAAACAGGACCAGGCCGACCAGCACCAGAAACGCGTAGTGATCGTCACCCGCCATGCGGTGATACAACGCATGACCCACCTTGCCGACCACCCAGGCAAGGAGCACGGAACCTGCCAGCAGGTACAGCGGATGGAGCAGCGCCGCCGCCCAATGGCCGTATTCGCTGTGCAGCCAGCCCGCGGTAAGCGGCACCAGCACGCTGGCGTAGATGCTGTTGAGCGCGCCCAGCGAGAGCAACCGCTCCGTCACCTGGCCTTCGGCGCGCAGCTCGTTCTTCAGTTGCAGCAGCACCGTGGGGGACGTGGCCACGGCGATGGCGCCTGCGGCCACCGCCACCGGCGTCGCCACGCCAAACAGCTGCAGCACCCAGGTGACGAGGCCCCAGGTCAGCAGGCTCTCAAAGCCACTGGTGAGCAACAGCCAACGATTGGCACGCAGCCACTCGAACGACAACCGGTGACCCAGTTCGAACAGCGCCAACGCCAGCGCCATCTCGATCAGGATGTGGGTCTGGTCGAGCATGTCGGCGTCGATGAGCGGGCGGCCCAGCACGCCGGCCACCAGCCCCGCTGCCGCGTAGCCGACGATGCGCGGCAGCTTGAGCGCCGCACGCGCAAACTCGCCGCACAACGCCGCACCGACCAGCGCCAGCCCGACCCAGAAAAGACCGCCGGGTTCGGGCGGCCACGAAGGGAAGAGATCGTGAAGTCCTGTCATGGGCGACATGGTACCCGAAGCACCCACTTGGGAAAGTCAGCCAAGCACTGACACGCGTTAGACCCGTGTTACACGATATTTAACAATAGATCGATGGTGTTGAATGCAGAAGGCAACAACTCTGCGTTTGGAGACGTTGGCCGCCAGCAAAGAAAAACCGCCCCGGAGGGCGGTTTCCATACTGCGAATGGCTGAGAGCCGGTCGGATTACTTACCGCCGACGCTCTCCAGCGGCGTCCACTTGCCGCCGGTGACCTTGTAGACGGTGATACCGCCGTCCTTGAGGTCGCCCTTGTCGTCGTAGGCGTAATGCTTGGCGGTCACGCCTTGCATGTTGGTCGCGGCCAGGATCGGCAGGTACTTGCTCGGATCCGACGAGCCGGCCTTCACCATGGCTTGCATCAGGGCCATCGCGCCGTCGTAGGCGTACGGCGAGTACGTCTGCACCGGCGTGCCGAAGCGCTTCTCATAGCGGGCCTTGTAGCCAGCACCGCCCGGCATTTGTTCCAGTGGCAGACCGGCCAGCGAGCACACCACGCCTTCGGCCGATTGCGCGCCAGCCAGCTTGATGAAGTCGTCGGTCTTGGACATTTCGCCCGACATCAGCGTGGACTTCATGCCCAGTTCGCGCATCTGCTTGACCAGCGGAGCCGATTGGCCTTCCGCGCCGCCGTAGAACACGGCGTCAGGCTTCTTGGCCTTGATCTGCGTGAGGATCGACTTGAAGTCGCTGGCCTTGTCGTTGGTGAACTCGCGACGCACGATGGTAGCGCCGGCAGCCTTGGCGGCCTTCTCGAACTCGTCTGCCAGACCTTGGCCGTAAGCGGTGCGGTCATCAACGATGGCGATGTTCTTGTAGCCCAGCTTCTTGACGGCGTACGTGCCGACCACCGAACCCTGCTGGGTGTCGGAGGTCATCATGCGGAACGTCGTCTTGTAGCCTTGCTTCGTGTATTCCGGTGCCGTTGCCATCGCGATTTCTGCAATGCCGGCGTTGTTGTAGATGCGCGAGGCCGGGATGGTCGTACCCGAGTTGAAGTGGCCCAGCATGCCCTTGATGCCGCTGTCCACAAGCTTCTGTGCGACGGTGGTGCCGGTCTTCGGGTCAGCCTGGTCGTCTTCCGAGATCAGCTGGAACTTGACTTCCTTGCCGGCGATCTTCGGCTTGGTGGCGTTGAACTCTTCCACAGCCAGCGTCAGACCGTTCTGCATGTCCTTGCCGTACTGGGCTTGAGGACCGGTCATCGGGCCGGCGTAGCCCAGCTTGATGACTTCTTGGGCCGATGCCGCACTACCCAGCGCGCACAGCGCTGCCGCCAGACACAGTTGCTTCAATTTCATTTGTGCGTCTCCTAGTTCAAACGCAATTTGGATCAATAGCGCGACGGGATCACCGTCGCCCTCCTCCCGCTTCGCGCGCCATCCGTACCCGTCGTGCGGATGCCGCTGCGAATCCTGCTCGTGCTCCCCGTCAGCCGATGGTCATCAGGCTGGCGTTGCCACCCGCTGCGGCCGTATTGACCGACAGCGAACGCTCGATCAGCAGGCGCTCCAGCGCCAGCCCTTCCCCGCCATGCGGCAGGCCTTGCACGCCCACGATCGGGCCGGCACGTCGTGCCAATCCTTCGCAAATGGCACGCAGATGGTCCGAATCGCCGTGGTGCAGCACCGCATCAAATGCCGCTTCGTCGGTGGACCCGACCACACGGACGCGCGATTGTACTGCCGCCGGCAAGCCTCGAAGTACCGCTTCGATGGCAGGGTTTTCCTGCACAACGGCCACGCTGCCCACGGCCAGCACAGCCGCCAGCTGGCGCAGCCAATCGGCCGGATCCGCCGCCACGCACAGCACCGCTTCGCGCGGCAGCAGCGTGTAGGTGTTGCGCTCGCCCGTCGGGCCCGGCAGCGTGGCCGTGGCGCCCGTGGCCGACGCCGCAGCCAGGCGTTCGCACAGCGATGCCAGCTCAGGCGACTGCTTGCGCGCCCAATCCGTCAGCGCATCGAACGGCGCCAGCAGCGCGCGGCGCGCATCGGTATCGATTTCCGTGCCGGCGCCAGCGGTCAGTTCCAGCGCAGTGCGCATGCCGTCCTGCGGGCACGTCGACAGCAAACGCAGCAGATACAGCGGGCCGCCGGCCTTCGGGCCCGTGCCCGACAGGCCTTCGCCGCCAAACGGCTGCACGCCCACCACGGCGCCGACGATATTGCGGTTCACGTACAGGTTGCCGACGTGCGCCCGATCCACCACGTGCGCGATGGTCTCGTCGATACGCGTGTGGATGCCCAGCGTCAGGCCGTAGCCCGTGCCGTTGATCTGCTCGATCAGCTTGGTCAGGCCGGCGTTGTCACCGGAGCGTTTCCAGCGCACCACGTGCAGCACGGGGCCGAAGATCTCGCGCGTCAGGTCCGACAGGCTGTCGAGTTCGATGACGGTGGGGGGCACAAACGTACCGTGCGCGCAGGCGGCCGGCACCGGCGCCTGATGCACACGGCGGCCCTTGGCGCGCATCGCTTCGATGTGGCCGACGATGTTGTCGCGCGCTTCGGCGTCGATCACCGGGCCCACATCGGTGGCGAGGCGATCCGGATTGCCCATCGCCAGTTCGGCCATGCCGCCCTTGAGCATTGCGAGCACGCGGTCGGCCACGTCATCCTGCAGGCACAGCACGCGTAGCGCCGAGCAACGCTGGCCTGCCGAATCAAACGCAGACGACAGCACATCGGCCACCACCTGCTCGGCCAGCGCAGACGAATCGACAATCATCGCGTTCTGGCCGCCCGTCTCCGCAATCAGGGGGATCGGCGCGCCGTTGGCGTCCAGGCGGCCGGCCAGCGTGCGCTGCAGGATGCGCGCGACTTCGGTCGAGCCGGTAAACATCACGCCCTTGGTGCGCACGTCCTTCACCAGCGCGGCGCCGACGGTCTCGCCACGGCCCGGCAGCAGTTGCACGGCACCGGCCGGCACGCCGGCTTCACGCAGAATGCGCACGGCCTGAGCGGCGATCAACGGGGTCTGCTCGGCAGGCTTGGCCAGGACCGGGTTGCCTGCAGCAAGCGCTGCGCTCACCTGGCCGGTGAAGATCGCCAGCGGGAAGTTCCACGGGCTGATACAGACCACGGGGCCCAGCGGGCGATGCGTGTCGTTCGAGAAACCGCCGCGCACTTGCGCTGCGTAATAGCGCAGGAAATCGACGGCTTCGCGCACTTCGGCGATGGCGTTCGACAGCGTCTTGCCCGCCTCGCGAATGATCAGCCCCATCAGGTGCTGCATCTCGCCTTCCATCAGGTCTGCTGCGCGATCGAGCAGCGCGGCACGCGCTTCCGGCGGTGTGGCTTGCCAGATCGGAGCGGCAGCGGCGGCTGCCGACAGCGCGGCATCCACATCGGCTTCGGTGGCTTCCGTCACATGGCCAACGATATCGCGCAGGTCCGACGGATTGCGCACCGGTTGCGGTGTGCCGCCAGCGTATGGCGCATCGCCGATGGTCGGCTGGGCCGTCCAGACGGTGCTCGTGCCCGCAAGAAGGGCGGACGACAACGACGCCAGGCGCTGCTCATTCGCCAGGTCAATGCCCGACGAGTTGGCGCGCACGTCACCGTAGAGGTGGCGCGGCAGCGGAATCTTCGGATGCGGCAGGCCGAGCGTCCCTTCATCGGCGTGCATCTTTTCCACCACCGCCACCGGGTCGGCGACGAGGTCGTCCAGAGGAATCGACTCATCCGCAATACGGTTCACGAACGAGGTGTTGGCGCCGTTTTCCAGCAGACGGCGCACGAGGTAGGCCAGCAGCGTTTCATGCGTGCCGACCGGCGCGTAGATACGGCACGGGCGGTTCAGCTTGCCCGGCTTGTTGCCGACGACCTGCTCATACAGCGGTTCGCCCATGCCATGCAGGCACTGGAATTCGTATTGGCCGGGGTAATAGTTTTGGCCGGCCATGTGGTAAATGGCCGCCAGCGTGTGCGCGTTGTGCGTGGCGAACTGCGGGAAGATCGCTTCCGGCGCGGCCAGCAGCTTGCGTGCGCAGGCCAGGTACGACACGTCGGTATAGACCTTGCGCGTGTAGACCGGGTAGCCCTCCAGGCCGTCGACCTGGGCGCGCTTGACCTCGCTGTCCCAATACGCGCCCTTCACCAGGCGGATCATCAGGCGGTGCTTGCTGCGGCGTGCCAGATCGATGATGTAGTCGAGCACGAACGGGCAGCGCTTCTGATAGCCCTGCACCACGAAGCCGATGCCGTTCCAGCCGGCCAGCTCGGGCGCAAAGCACAGGCGCTCCAGCAGGTCGAGCGACAGCTCCAGGCGATCGGCCTCTTCCGCATCGATGTTGATGCCGATGTCGTATTCACGCGCCAGCATCGCCAGCGCCTTCACACGCGGATACAGCTCGTTGATCGTGCGGTCGTACTGCGCGCGCGCGTAGCGCGGATGCAGCGCCGACAACTTGATCGAGATGCCCGGCCCTTCGTAGATGCCGCGCCCGCCCGACGCTTGCCCGATCGCGCGGATGGCCTGCTCGTACGACGCGAGGTAGCGCTGCGCGTCTTCCTCCGTCATGGCGGCTTCGCCGAGCATGTCGTAGGAATAGCGGAAGCCTTCGGCCTCGAACTTGCGCGCGTTGGCCAGCGCTTCGGAAATGGTTTCGCCGGTGACGAACTGCTCGCCCATCAAGCGCATCGCCATGTCCACGCCCTTGCGGATCAACGGCTCGCCGCTCTTGCCGATGATGCGTGTGAGCGCCTTCGACAGCCCTGCTTCGTTGTGCGTGGCGACCAGCTTGCCCGTGAGCAGCAGGCCCCAGGTGGCGGCATTCACAAACAGCGACGGGCTCTGGCCGACATGCGAATACCAGTTGCCGTTGCTGATCTTGTCGCGAATGAGTGCGTCGCGCGTGGCCTTGTCGGGAATGCGCAGCAGCGCCTCGGCCAGGCACATCAGCGCCACGCCTTCCTGGCTCGACAAGGAGAATTCCTGGATCAGGCCCTGCACCAGCCCTTCGCGGCCAGTGCCGACCTTTTGCGTGCGCAGCTTGCCGGCGAGGTCCCGTGCGAGCTGCTTGGCTTCCGAGGCGAGCGCGCCCGGCAGACGGGCCTGCTCCAGCAGCACCGGAATGGCTTCGGTTTCCGGCCGGCGATAAGCGGCGGTGATGGCAGCGCGCAAGACCGATTGCGGTTGCACGCTTTGTGCGAATTCGAGGAACGGTTGCACCGCGGGTTCGTCACCCTCGTGCACGTCCGAGACGGCTGCGGCGGCGGACGGGAGGCCATCCGCCGCCGGGCCGTTTGCATCAGTTGGCAGCTGCCCCCGCTCCACTTGATCCAGATACGTGAAGATCGCCTGCTTGATCAGCCAGTGCGGCGTGCGGTCAATGGACTGCGCAACGCGCTTGAGGCGTTCACGCGAAGCATCGTCCAGCTTGACCCCGAGGGTGGTTGTAGCCATGTGGGTTCCTATCCAGAGCTGCCATTGCCTAGCTTGTGGCCGGCAAATTGGGCGGATCATACGCCTGGCGATCTTGAAGGTGCAACCTAGTGAAACCCCTTGGTTCGAAATGGGTAGATTGGGGTGCAACCGCAGGTGATGTTGGAGATGCTTGGGGTCGATTTGTGGGCTTGTTTTTTTTGTTTTTAGTCCATCCCTTGTTTCATCCCCTGCCGGGGCTGACTCACTTTCTTTGGTCTTGCCCAAAGAAAGTAAGCAAAGAAATGCGCGCCCGAGATGGCGACTTCCCCTTGAATTTATGTCGCAGGGAGGGGAAGGGAAAAACTCGCTGCGCTCAGACAGTTTCCCTTCCTTTTTCCTCCCTGCAACAGAAATTCAAGGCGCCATCTAGGGCACCAAAGTCAAAAGACAAAAACCAAACCTTCGGGGCGCCCACCCAAACGACAAGGCCAACCTCACGACGGGTTGGCCTTTTTCTTTTGACGTTAGGCCCTTGATGGCGCCTTGAATTTTTGTGAGCGGGCGGATCAAGGAAGGAGGCTTGTCTGAGCGCAGCGAGTTTGCCTCCTTCCCCGCACGGTCACACAAATTCAAGGAGTCTTTCGCCATCTCGGGCGCGCCTTTCTTTTGCCTACTTTTCTTTGGCAAGACAAAGAAAAGTGAGTCGGTCCCGGCAGGGAACGAAAGGGGGGTGGACCACCAGCGCTCAAATCCTCAAAGGATCAATCTCCAACTGCCACCGCACCCCCTTCACCGTCCTGCCGATCCCAGCAAACCCCTCGGTCCAGGCAGACAAGAACTTCTGCAAAGCCGCCCGAGAAGCCGACTCCACCAGCAACTGCGCGCGCTCGCGGTTAGCCAGCCGCACCATCGTCATCGGCACCGGATCATGCAAAAACACCGGCGCGCCCAATTCACCCGCCAACGCTTCACCAGCCGAACGCGCAGCGCCCAAAAACTCCAGGGCGCGCGCCACTTCCTTGTGCTCGGTGGTCAGCAGCGCCTGATAGGCAAACGGCGGCAACCCGGCTTGTTTGCGTTCGCGCAGCAATTGCCGCGCAAATCCGCCGTAGTCGTGCCGAACCAGCGCCTGCAGCGCAGGTGCATCCGGATACCGCGTCTGAATCAGCACTTCCCCCGCCAACCCGGCCCGGCCCGCGCGGCCGGCCACCTGCATCAGCGATGCAAAGAGATGCTCGCCTGCGCGGAAGTCGTGCGAGAACAGTGAGGAGTCGGGCGCAACCACGCCCACCAGCGTCACCCGCTGGAAGTCATGCCCCTTGGCGACCATTTGCGTGCCGATCAGGATGTCGACGCTGCCCTCGTGCACGGTGTCGAACAGCGCTTCGGCGCTGCCTTTGCGGCGGGTGGAATCGGCGTCGATTCGGGCGACGCGGGCCTGCGGAAACAGCTCGCCAAGCGTCTCTTCGATGCGCTGGGTGCCGCGCCCCAGCGGGGCGATGTCGACGTTGCCGCAGTCGGGGCAGTGATGCGGGATGCGGGATTCATACCCGCAGTGGTGGCATCGCAGGCGCCGTTCGGGCTTGTGCAGCACCAGGTACGCCGAGCAACGCGGGCAGCCCGAGAGCCAGCCGCACGCGTCGCACGAGAGCACGGGCGCGTAGCCACGGCGATTGAGAAACAGCAGGCTCTGTTCGCCGCGCGCCAGGCGATCGGCAATCGCATCGACGAGCGGTTTGGACAGCCCATCGCGAATCTCACGCCCGCCGCGGCGCTCCAGATTCAAATCGATGAGCGATACGCTCGGCAGCACCGCTTCAGCCTGCGCACGTTGCGAGAGCGTCAGGCGCGTGGTGGCAGTCTGCTCGGCGCGCCACCAGGTTTCCAGCGACGGCGTGGCCGAGCCCAGCACGACGGGGATGTTGCGTTGCTTGGCACGCCATAGCGCCAGGTCGCGTGCGGAGTAGCGCAGCCCCTCCTGCTGCTTGTACGACGTGTCGTGCTCTTCGTCGACGAGGATGAGCGCCAGGTTGGGCAGCGACGCGAGCATCGCCAGCCGCGTACCGAGCACGATGCGGGCCTCACCGCGATGCGCTGCGAGCCAGTTCAGCGCACGCGGCTGTTCGGCCAGGCCGCTGTGCAGCGCCGCCATCGGCACCCCGGGAAAACGCGCCGCAATGCGCGCTTCCAGTTGCGGTGTCAGGTTGATCTCGGGCACCAGCATCAGCACCTGCGCAGCAGGATCGCGCGCCAGGGCGTCGGCGATGGCGTGCAGGTAGACCTCGGTCTTGCCGCTGCCCGTAACGCCGTACAGCAGGAACGGGCTGAACGTGCTGGCCGCGCCCGCTTGGGCAATGGCCGCCACGGCGGCGGCCTGTTCATCGTTCAGGGCAGGCGCGACGGACGGTGCCGGCAATTCGAGCGGTTGCGGCAACAGCGCCTTCGGCCGCAGTTCTGCGCGCAGCCAGCCGACGGCTGCCCAATCCCGCAGCTTAGCGACGGCTTGCCCGTGCAGTTCGACGGCAGCGCTGGTGGACAGCTCGCCATCGCCAGTCAGCGCTTCGGCCAGGCGCAGGGCGCCGGACGCACGTTTCGGAATGCTGTCCAGCAACGCGGCCCGTGCTGGCTCGAACATCACGTAGACGGTTTCGTTGGCCTGGCGCGCGAGGTTGTCCCAGCTGCCGGGCGTGCGCCAGAGCGGCGGCAGTGCCGGCAAGGTCACCTCGCCGAGAGCACGGTGGTAGTAGCCAGCTGCAAATTCGGCCAGAGCACGCCATTCGCCGTCGAGCGGCGGTACCCAGTCGAGCACGCGCTCGATATCGCGCAGCTTCTCTTGCGGCACGTCGGTGGTCGCGGCAGTTTCGACCACCAACGCCACCACACGGCGATTGCCGAACGGCACGACCACAAGTTGCCCGGGAAGCACAGGCGACCCGCACCGGTAGTCGAACACCGCATCAAGCGGCGTATCGATCACCACGCGCGCGATGGCGGCCGACGCCCTGGCATCAGAGAAAGCGGCGTCGACTTGGGTGGTGGTCATGCAGAGCGCAAACGGTTGAATTGCAAAGGGATTGTTGCGATGCAGCGGCGGATCCTGCACCCGGGAAATGCGTCTTGCCCATCTCACATTGCCTTCACAGCCATTGTCGTGGCCGGCTCAATGTTCAAGTGTTACTTGAGGTTTGCGCCCTGGCGCCCTGATCGGCGACCGTTTTCCGGGCTATCCACACAGCCTGTGGATAACTTTGTTGAAAAGTCGCCTGCCGCACCCACGAAGGCCAATGGATTCACCGTTTTTCTAGCTTGCACGATTTACGCGCACGCGGCTTTCTTTCAGAAAAATCAAACACTTATGCGTTGGATGCACACTGCCGCCCCTGTTGCGCCGCAGAAAGAACCAGCCGCGACAGCTTTGTGCATAAGTCAAGTCTTGACAGCCGGCAACGCACCAGAAAGCGCGAAATAAATCGCTTGACACCCCTTCCGGGCCAGATGGGGCCACCCGCACGCGAGTAGTCACTCACCCCTACTGCACCAAAGCGGCGAAGATTCCACCCGTGCCCCCGGCTTCACGCACTACTGCGGCTCAATTCAAACGCTATCGCACCGCAACATTGATCTCATACGTGTTATTTCGCTTTCGTGCGCAGCGCGCGACTGAAGCTGTGCACCTCGTCCACCAGCACCGTCACGGCTTCGGGCGGCGTGAACTGCGAGATGCCGTGACCGAGGTTGAAGATATGGCCGTCGCTGTCGCCGCTGGCTGCGTAGTCTTCCAGCACGCGGCGTACTTGGCCGCGAATGGCGTCGGGTTCGGCAAACAGCACCGTCGGGTCCAGGTTGCCCTGCAGGGCGACGCGCCCTGCCGTTCGCTGGCGGGCGAGCTGCAGATTGACGGTCCAGTCCACGCCCAGCGCGTCGGCACCGGTCTCAGCCATGGCTTCGAGCCACAGGCCGCCGCCCTTGGTGAACAGGATGACGGGCACGCGCTGGCCGTCGGCCCCGGGGCGAATACCCTTCACCACGCGCGCCATGTAGGCCAGCGAAAACTCCTGGTAGATGCCATCGGCCAGCGCCCCGCCCCAGGTATCGAACACCTGCACAGCCTGGGCACCGGCCTCAATCTGTGCGTTCAGATAGTCGATCACGGCCTGCGCGTTGATCTCCAGGATGCGGTGCATCAGGTCCGGGCGCGCGTAGAGCATCGACTTGACGGTGCGGAAATCGTCCGAGCCGCCGCCTTCGACCATGTAGCAGGCGAGCGTCCAGGGGCTGCCCGAGAAGCCGATGAGCGGCACACGCTGGCGGCCGTCCTGCACGAGCGCCCGGCGGATTTCCGCCACGGCATCGAACACATATTGCAGCGACGACATGTCCGGCACCGACAGCGCTGCCACGTCGGCCTCCGTGCGCACCGGCTTGGCAAAGCGCGGGCCCTCGCCCTGCGCAAACGACAGGCCCAGGCCCATGGCATCAGGCACGGTCAGGATGTCGGAAAACAGAATCGCCGCGTCCAGCGGATAGCGATCCAGCGGCTGCAGCGTCACTTCCGTCGCATACGCCGGCGACTTGGCCAAGCCGAGGAAGCTGCCGGCCCGCGCGCGCGTGGCGTTGTACTCGGGCAGATAGCGGCCCGCCTGGCGCATTAGCCACAGCGGCGTGTAGTCGGTGGGCTGGCGGCGCAGGGCGCGCAGGAAGGTGTCGTTGGCGAGCGGGGCGGACATGGCGATGGACTCTTTAGGAGGGCGCCATTGTAAGGGATGGTGTTTTTATCCCGCCCTGACCCAGGCCAACATCCCGCAGATCACGGCGCAGATATCACGGCACCTTGTGCGTATCGCCCGCGCGCTGCGGCGGCAGCTTGATCGCCATCGCCTTGAAATCCGTGCTGGTGGTCAGCGTTCCGTGCACCACGCCGCGCGGAATCACGATCAGATCGCCCGCCCGGACTTCGCGCGACCCGTTGTCGAGCCAGACGGTGGCCGTGCCCGACATCACGTACTGGATCTCGTCCGAGTACGTATGCGTGTGCTTGGCCACGGTGCCCACCTGGATGCCGACCGTGCCGTTGGCCGCCGTCACCAGGGTCTTCGTGCGCAGCGTACCCATCTCGGCGATGACGGGGCCGATCTCGTCCGGGGTCATGCCGCCCATGTTGATGATCTGCGCCGAGAGCGGTGGCGCCGAGGCCGGAACCGCCGCCGGTTCTGACACTTGCGCAAACGCACCGGCGCAACCGGCAAAGATGGCGGCGGCTGAAACCGCCCGGATCACAGCAACAAGACGATGGCGATGCATGATGGCTCCTCTTGACGCGGTCGCCGTCAAGGCGCGGCGATCCGTGGGGCGTTCGTGTGGTCGACTCGCGGCGATTGTCGCATCGCTGCACGGAGGCAGAGACCTAGGGCGACTCCTGAGAAAGCAGACATCGTGCGCCGACCGCCTCGCCTATAGTGGACGGCGCCAAGCCCCCACAAACTCATACCAAGGAGACCGGCATGACACTCAAGGGAAGCTGCCACTGCGGAAACGTCGCGTTCGAAGTTGAAGGCCATCCGGAAAGCGCCATGGCGTGCAACTGCTCGATCTGCCAGCGCAAGGGCTCGCTGCTGTGGTTCGTGGCGCGTGACAAGGTGCGGCTGCTTACGCCGGAAGACAACGCCAGCACCTATCTCTTCCGCAAGCATGTGATCAAGCACCGCTTCTGCCCGACTTGCGGCATCCATCCGTATGCCGAAGGCGTCATGCCCGACGGCACACCGATGATTGCCGTCAACGTGCGCTGTCTGGAAGACATCGATCTGGCCAGCGTGCCGGTCACCCACTTCGACGGACGGTCAATGTAACGGCACGGCGCGCTACAGCCACATCTGCATCACCTGCTCGCCCGGCTCCACAGGCTTGCCGCTGGGCATCCACACCGCGTCCAGCATGGGCCGCACGAGATCGAGTTCGGTGGAGATGCCATCCTGGCGGCCAAAGCGCGCGCTGTTGGCAGCCTGCGCCTCAACCACACGGCGGTCCTGCTCCGCCACGCGATACAGGAACGGCCAGACGAACCGGCGCACGGCCCAGGCCGGGGCCCAGCGCTTTTCCACATGCAGCGTGGCAAACAGGCGCGTGCGCATCTCGTCTTCGGGCGTGAAGTGCAGCGTGAAATACAGCGCGCTGCCGTTGGCGTAGCGGTATTCGAGCTGGGCGGTGGCGGGCGCAGCGATACCGAAATGCGCGCGCTCCACCGTGCGGGGCGATTCGAACAAGCGGTACAGCAAGCCGCTTTGCTGCGCTTGGCCGGTGTAATCCACCTGCAAGCCATTTGTCGATTGGGTGACGGTCACCGTCACGGGCTGGCGCGCGCCGTGCCTGCGCACGAGGCCAGGATGCACAAGGTGCGTGTGCAGCGGATCGAGAAAATTCTCCAGCGCATCGGCCGGGCGGGCCTGCCACAGCGTGCTCCACAGAAAGCGGCGGCTGCCGGCCGGCAATCTATTCAGGAACGCCGGCAATGCGGCAGGGGCAGCTTCACCTGGCGCCCGCGCGCTCATCCAGATCAGCCCGTCGTGCTCGAACGCCTGCCACGCGTGCACTTGCACGGCGGGCACAGCAGCGCCCGGGCACATACCTGGCATGGCGGTGCAGCGGCCGTCGGCGCCGAACGTCCAGCCGTGGTACTTGCACTGCAGTGTCTCGCCAACGAGCTGCCCGTCGGACAACGGCACATGCCGATGCGGGCAGCGGTCGTCAAGCGCAAGCAGGCCGCCCGAGGGCAAACGCGCAAGCACCACCGCGCGGCCAAATACCGTCACGCGCGTTGGCTTGTCGCGCAGGCGGTGCGCTTCGGCAACGGGATACCAACCTCGCAGCAGTGTGGCGTTCCAGGCAGTCATAACTGAAAGCGTTGCATGATCGGCACGCCGATCCGGGTTGTGAGGGTGCGCAGCACGGCAATGGCGCGGCGCGTGGCGGGCGGCAGATGCCGGCAGTACACGGCGCTCATCTCAATGGCCGGCACGCCGCCGCGCAGGCGCTTGAAGTGCGCGGCGCCGGCGCTCAGATTCAGTTCGGCATCGTGCGTGATGGTCAGGCGCAGCACATGCGCCATCAGCAGACGATACAGCGCGGCCTGCTGCGGCCACGTCGTGTCGTATCCGACGATGGGCGCGGTCAGCAGCGGCCCCTGGCCGAACACACCGACCACCGCGCGCAGCACGCCCTGCGCATCGCGAAAGCCCGCGCAGTCGAGCAGCCCCGCCGCGTGCCATGCGCGCATGAACGCGGCGGTATAGCGCGGGTTCAGCGCGGAATACTTATCGAGATAGAGCTGCGCATACAGCCGCTCGGCCTGGGCGAAATCGGCATCGGTAAAGGCGTCGTGCGGCACGAAAGTCAGCGGTGTCGAGCCGAGCAGCTTGAGATCCCGCCGCAGGTCACGACGCAGCTCCGACGCGCGCGACGCACGTTGCAGGTGCTGGAACAGATAGACCTGCCGCGTGGGGATCAAATCGAAGCCGGCGGCCGTGGTGGCGCGCAGCCAGTCGGCATGCTGGATCGTGTTGAGCGAACGCAGCCAGATCGCACGGCCAGGCCACCGGTCGCGGCAGGTACGCACCAGCGCGTCCAGATCGAACGCCGCTGCCGATGGATACAGGTTCGTGCTGACGAGCCAGTTGTTGACGGCCACCGCCCGGTCCAGTTGCGCATGCCGCATCCATGCATCGGCCAGACCGATCGCACCGCGCAAGAGCGGCCGCAGCATACGCGGCATCAACCGCTCGGACTCTTCCGCTGCATAGCGGCCATACGTGGTGACGGGCGAGCAGACCCAGGCATTCTCGGCATGACCGGCGCGATCCTCACTGCCGTTGATCGTTACCGGCAGCGGCAAACTGCCGGCCTCCACCACGTCGACCTGCGTCACGAGATTGGCGACAAACGGCAGCGACGCCTGCCCGCGATGCACGTGCAGGAACGCGCCCGCCTTGTCGGCAAAGCATGCGTGCGGCACGGCGCCGGGCGCATTCATACCTCGGGTAGCTCCTGGCCGTCCCACTCGATGTCTTGTGTGGCGGCTTCGCGCATGTTGCAACGCTGCGCGATCGCCATGCGCGCATAGGCAGCGAGATCGCACACGCCGCCCCAGAGCGGGCCGCGGTCGCCCGGCGTGGCGATGACGTCGGTGGCGGCTCGCCAGTCCTGGCGCCATTGGTGCAGCCTGCCGTGGCGCACCGCATCGAACAGCCCCGCCGATGCCATCACGGCAGCCGCCATGCGCGGCACACCGGGCGACGGTTCGACGCAACCGTCGAGCGTGCCGGCCAGCGCGGCGGGCAGTGCATCGTCAAGGCCGAACAGGTGGCAACCGCTGGTCGCACGCGGGTTGCATTCGAGCGGGCTCACGCGGCCGTCGGCCTGCTGGATCCAGTCGAACGAGAGCTGCCCCGTGAAGTCGAGCTTGCGCGCGAAGTTGGTGACAAAGCTGCGTACCGCGTCGATGCGCGCAGGCGCGAAGTAGAAACTTGCGCTGGTCGACATGCGCCAGTCTGGGCGATACAGCGCATGGGCTACGAGTCGGCCGCGATCGGCCACGCTGTACGAGCAGAATTCCTGCCCCGCCACCAAGCTCTGCACCACCCACGCGCCCAGGTCGGCCAGCGGCGGTGCATCGTCGGGAATGCCGTTGCGATACAGGCGCACATGCACGCCAAAGCGCGAGAACTCCGGTTTGAGCACGACTGGGCGCCCGCCTGCCCAGGCACGCGCTTCATCCAGCGTGCGCACCCGCGCGGAGACCGGCACATCTGCGCCGCAATCCTGCGCAAGTTCAAGGAACGTCCATTTGCTGTGCACCGCGCGCAGCTTGTCGAAGTCTTCGGCCAGCACCCGCACGTGGTTCGGCAAGTGATGCCGATAGCGCGATACGAAAAAGACTTCCTCGCACGTCGGCACCACCAGATCGATGCTGCGCTCGCGCACGATACGCGCAAGGTCCGCCGCGAACTGCGCAGGCGCATGGCGCGGCGATGCAATGCAAAACGTGGCCGCGACAGCCCGAGAGGCTCCGCTGATCTGGCACGGAATGCTGTCGGCAATGCAGACCGTCCACCCCTGGTGGGCAAAGCGGCGGGCGTGGTCGAGCGCCACCGGCGCGCGGCCACCGAGAATCAGCACATTGGGCATACCGGCGGAGCGTTGAGGTCAGGCAACGTCCGCCGAAGACAAGAGGCGCGGGGGAAGTTGCCGGGGCTCCATTCTAGGCAAAGGAGCACCCGGCCCGGGCGCGGTGAAGAGGGGTACGGCGCGTCAGGCGTTGCGCAGCTTGAACAGCCCGACCGTGCGTGCCAAGCCCTGCGCTTGCTCGTTGAGCATCGACGATGCGGCGGTCGACTGCTCCACCAGCGCGGCGTTCTGCTGCGTGGCCTGGTCCATCTCGGCGACGCTGCGATCGATCTGGCTGATACCGGTGCTCTGCTCGTGCATAGCGCCGTCGATCTCGCCGATGATGCGCGCGACACGCTCGATGCCCTGCACGATCTCCTGCATCGTTGCGCCGGCGGCCTGCACGCGTTGCGCGCCGGTCTTCACGCTGGCTTCCGATGCCTGGATCAGGTCTTTGATCTCGCGGGCGGCCGTGGCGCTGCGCTGCGCCAGTGTGCGCACCTCGCCGGCCACCACGGCAAAGCCGCGACCGTTCTCGCCGGCACGGGCGGCTTCTACCGCAGCGTTCAGCGCGAGGATGTTGGTCTGGAACGCAATGCTGTCGATCACGCCGATGATCTCGGTAATGCGCGCCGACGATTTGGCGATCTCGTCCATCGTGCTGACCGCGCTGGAGACCACGTCGCCACCGCGCGTGGCGGCATCGCTGGCGTCGCTGGCCAGGCGCGTGGCCTGCACGGCCGCATCGGCGGAGTTCTTCACGCTGGTCGTCAGTTCGGTCAACGCGGCAGAGGTTTCCTGCAAGTTGCTGGCCGAGACTTCGGTGCGGTTGGACAGATCACGGTTGCCCGCTTCGATCTCGCCGGTGGCGGACTTCATGCTGTCGACGCTGGCGCGCACGTCCAGCAGCACTTCGCCAATCTTGTCGATAAACGTGTTGAACGAGGCGCTGATCTGCGCGACTTCATCGTTGCCGACCACGGGCAGGCGATGCGTGAGGTCGCCACCGCCGGAGCCGATGGTGTCCATCGCATCACGCACCTGCGACAGGCGGCGGAACGACTGCGACGTGAAGAACGCGGCGATGCCCACGGCGGCCAGCGTCAGCAGCACCATGGCCACGGCCAGCGCCTTGACGACGTTGCGCAAACCGGCGGTGGCTTCAGCCTTGTCCAGCGCAATCACGAGGTACCAATCGGTGCCCTGCACGGCCTGTGCCTTGAGCAGTTTCGGTGCACCAGCCAGGTCGACCTCCAGCGGCGTGGTGGCTTTGGCCAGGTTGGCCAGCGTATCGACGGTGAGCGAGGCCGCCACGTCGGTGGCCGGCTTGAGCATCAATTTTGCGTCGGGGTGGGCGATCACCTGGCCATCCTTGGCGACCACGAAGGCGAGACTCGACGGTGTCGGGTGTACCGCTGCCACCACCTCGCGCACGCCATCCAGCGGCACGGCACCGGAGAGCGCGCCGGTGGTTTCGCCGTTCTTGACGAGCGGCGCAGCAAAGGAAACGTACGGCACGCCGGTCGACACGTCGCCGTAGGGCTTGGTGACGAGCAGTTGGCCTGCGGCAAGGGCTTGCTTGTACCAGGGGCGGCCGGTCGGGTCGTAGTCCTTGGGCGTGGTGGCGCTGGTCGAGATGAAGCTCTTGTCAGTCCAGCCGATCGTGATGATGGGGAAGCCGTTGGCGTCGCCCATGTGCTTGCCGAAGCCTTGCGGGTCTCCGTGCTCGATCACGCCGGCGGTGGCCTTGACGGCCTGCGCCTTCGCCGCGACCCATTTGTCGATGGCGAGCGTGTTGCCGCTGGCAATGGCTGCGAGGTTCTGGTCGATCGATTCCATCGTGTTCGAACGCACGATGGAATAAGTTGCAGCGCCGGACAGCGCGAGGGCGCCAACCACGGTGGCCGATGAGATGAGGAGAATTCGGGTGCGGAGAGAGGAGATCATGTTTCTTCTAGGCCAAACGTTTTCCATGAATCTGACTGCGTACGGTATTTGCCGCAGCGCCCTCCAGAACCGACTGCTGGCTGTCGGGGGCCACCCAAGCTGCTACGGCACCGCGCAGGCGAACTTGAGGCGGCGAAACCCGCCCCCACGGGGGGGGATGGCTGCTATAAAAGGAAACTCACCATGTGATTGCCCAGGCAATTCACTCCCTTCGAACCGAAGCCCATGCACGACGCCTTCCATATCGACCCCGCCACCGGAGACATCCGGTTCGCTGACATCCGCATCACGCCGCAGACAAAAGCCGATGCCCTGCCGGCACGCTTTACGGTCGGGCCTGTGCGGCCTGTAAGCGTCGAAGGGAAGGACGTTCCCTGCCAATTCGCGACAGTGGCGGCGCTGGACGACACCACGCCCGTGACCGTCAGCCTGCGGTTTGAAGCCGATGCGTTGGTCAGCGTATTCGTTGAGCTGGCGCAGCCGGTTTCGTACGACGACATCGGCGTCGTGGAAGAACGCCACCGCCGCTGGATCGCCAGCAAACTCGGCAAGGACCCGGGCGGCCTGACGCGTTACCCCTGGGGCAGCGCGGGCGTGGCACAAGACAAGAGCGGGGGCGTGCACATCTTTCTGCACAACCGCAACAACACATGGGGGCGCTGAATACGTTGTAAGACGCCCGCGCGTCGGCCCCAATTGCCGCCCCGGCACCGTTTGCAGTACCGTCGCTGGCATTCCTACGGAGCGGGGAGCCCAGCGCCATGGCCGTGCTGTTCACCATTCTGAAGATTGCCGTCGTGCTCGTGCTGGTGTCGTCACTGGCCGAGGCGATCGTGCTGTCATTGAGAAACGGCTGGGCCAACTACGACTGGAAGGCGGCGGGCGTATCGGTGGTGGATTTCCTGGTACGCGAGTACCCACTGCGCTGGCTGCTGCCGCTGGCGTTCTGGACGCAAGGCCTGGAATGGGTCTACCAGCATCGTCTCTGGACGCTTCCGATGGATCACTGGACAGGCTGGGTTGCGTGCTTTCTCGGCCAGGAGTTCTGCTACTACTGGTACCACCGCGCCGCGCACCGCGTGCGCTGGTTCTGGTGCACGCACGCCATCCACCATTCGCCAAATGATCTGAACCTCTCGGCGGCCTACCGCTTCGGCTGGACGGGACGGTTGACCGGTACGCTGGCGTTTTTTGCGCTGGCGCCGCTGCTGGGCATGCCTCCGCGCATCGTGCTGATGCTGCTGTCGCTCAATCTGCTGTACCAGTTCTGGATTCACGCCACATGGATCCCCCGCCTGGGGCCCCTGGAATGGGTGCTGAACACGCCGTCGGCACACCGCGTGCATCACGCATCCAACCTCGAATACCTCGACGGCAACTACGGCGGCGTGCTGATCATGTTCGACCGGCTGTTCGGCACGTACATCCCCGAGCGCAAGGACGTGCCCTGCCGCTACGGCCTCGTGCACCCGATGCGCACATACAACCTGCTGGTGATCGAATTCGCACATTGGCGCGGGCTGTGGCAAGACCTGAAGACTGCACGCTCAGCCAGCGAAGTGCTTGGTTATCTGTTCCGCCCGCCAGGCTGGCGGCCCGATGGCAATGGCGACACGACAGAGGATTTGCGCCGCCGCGCCGCGCTCATTCCCGAAGACCAGCCGATCGCCGCGGCCGTTGCTGCCAACTGAATTACGGCAAACGCAGCGTCTGCGCCAAGTGCCCATACACCACGGCAATCCGCCGCAGATGGCGCGATTCCGGATGCGTCAGCAGCCACAGTTCCGATTGATTGGCATCTTGCAGATCCCGCAATGTCACCAGATCGCGGCGTTCCTGTGCCATCACCACGGGCAGGATCCCGACGCCCATGCCCATGCCGACCATCTCGGCCGCGATCTGCAGGCTGTTGACGAAGTATGTGGGCATGACCCTGGGGAAATGCCGCTTGCGCCAACTGACTGATGGGTGATCCGGAATGGCGTCGTCAATCGCGAGCCACGGCGTGCGGCCGGCTTCGACATCGGCGTAGGTGATGCCGCTCGTGCGCCCTGCGTACAGCCCCACGCGAATCGACCCGATGTGCTTGCCCACCAAATGCTGGGGCGGGCGCCGTGTGGCCCGCACGGCAATGTCGGCATCGCGCCGGGTCAGGCTCGCCAGCTCGTTGCTCACACGAAGGTCGTAACTCAGATTCGGGTGCTCGGCTTGCAACGCCTTCAACGCGGGCGCGACCATGCCGACCAAGATCGTGTCCGTGGTGGTGATGCGCACCGTGCCCGACACCTGATCCGGCACCGCATGCACCGCCGATCGCGCGGCCTCGAGCGCGGACTCCACCTGCTCGGCCTGTTCGGCCAGGGCCTGCGCCAAGTCCCCCGCCAAGTAGCCCGTACGCGAACGCGCAAACAGCGTGGCCCCCAGCCCGCGCTCGATGCGCTGCAATGACCGGAACACGGTGGATGCATCCACGCCAAGCCGCTCGCCCGCCGCCGCCAGCGTGCCCGTGCGCACCATCGCCAGCACGATCTCAAGGTCTGCCGCGCTCAATCGGTATTGCGTCTGCGCAAGCATGATTTGCTGCTCCGCCTATTTCGTTGGCACCAGCGCAATCCTACAGTGTCGTCACCGCCGCCGTCGGCGGCTTCCCAACCCGTTCACGAGATGACAACCATGAAGCTCTACTACTCCGCCGGCGCCTGCTCGCTGGCCGTTCATATTGCCCTGCGCGAAGTGGGTGCGCAGTTTGACCTGACCGCCGTCGATCTGGCCAAGCACCTCACCGCCGACGGCACGGATTTCTACACGATCTCGCCGCGCGGCTACGTGCCGCTGCTGGAGCTGGCCGATGGCTCGCGCCACACCGAAGCCGCCGCGCTGCTGCAATACGTGGCCGACCTCGACCCGGCGCAGGCCCTGATCGGCAAGCCAGGCAGCGCGCACCGCTTGGCCGTGATCGAATGGCTCACGTTTGTGAGCACCGAGCTGCACAAGGGCTTCGGGCCGCTCTGGTACAAGGAAACGCCGGAATCCACCCGCCAGGGCGCCAAGGACAAGCTCGCCAAGCGCTTTGCCGAACTCGACGCACGCTTCGCCAAACAGCCGTACTTGGCCGACACGTACAGCGTGGCCGACGCTTATGCCTTTGCGGTGCTGAACTGGACGAACTTCCTGGCGCTGCCGATGAGCGCGTATCCGAACGTGCAGGCGTATATGGCGCGGGTGGGTGCGCGGCCGCAGGTGATTGAAGCGTTGACGGCCGAGGGCCTGATCAAGGCCGATGCAGCCAGCGCCGTCGCCTGACCGATGGCCTGGGATCGGCGAGCCCTAAACAAAACCGCCGATCCCACCCCCCTACTCCGCCCAACGTTTGCGGAACGTCTTACAACAGATCCCCATGTTGTAGATGGGCCCTATCGGGGCTGCACGCCGTGCTGTCACAGGCGCGTCGCTACAATCGCACGCTTCGCGTCTTCTGCAGTCCCGCAGCTCCTCCCATGTTCAAGCACGCTGTTCTCGCCCTCGCCATTGCGGCTGCGGGCTTGCCGCTCCTCGCGCGCGCCGATGTGCGCGGCGCAGGTTCGACCGCCGCTGCGCCGGTCTATCGCGTCTGGTCGGCGGGGTATGCCGCATCGTCGGGCGTTGCGCTCAGCTATGACGCGGTAGGGTCAGGAGAAGGCCTGAAGCGCATTCGCGCGGGCGCGGTGGATTTTGGTGCGTCTGACGTGCCGCTCTCCAGCGCGGAAGCTGCCAAGGCAGGCCTCGTCTGCGTGCCGTCGGTGGTGACAGGTGCGGTGCCGTTTGTGAACGTGCCGGGCGTGCCGCGCGGTCAGCTCAAGCTGACAGGTGAACTGCTGGCGCAGATCTTCCTCGGCAAGATCGAGAGCTGGGATGCGCCGGAGCTGCGTGCGCTGAACCCGGGCGTGACGCTGCCCAAGCTGAAGATCCATCCCGTGGTGCGCTCCGATGGCTCAGGCACGACGTACCACTTCACCGATTATCTGAGCGCAGTCAGCGCCGATTGGAAAAGCGCTTACGGCACCAAATCGACCATCAACTGGCCGGCGGGCTTCACGGCCGCAAAGGGCAGCGGCGAGGTGGTCAAAGCGGTGCAGGCTACATCCGGCGCCATTGGTTATGTCGACTACAACTACATCCTCGACAACGACCTGAGCGGCGTGCAGCTGCGCAACGTTGCGGGCCGCTTTGTCAGCGCGCAGGTGAGCGGTTTCCGCGAAGCCGTGATGCAAAGCGCGTGGAATCGCAAGGGGGATTTCACCGCGCCGCTGGTCAACCTGCCGGGTGCCGAGACGTGGCCGATCACGATGGGCACCTTCATCGTCGTGCCGGCAGTCAGCGCATCGGGGCCGCGCACGCTGGCCGCGCTGAAGTTCCTGACTTGGGGTTACTTCCACGGCGACGAGCTGGCCGCGCGTGCGAAATTCGTGCCGCTGCCCGAGCGCGTGCAGGCGATTGCGTATCGCGAACTGGCACGCGTGACCGATACGTCGGGCGCCGCCATCGGCCTGCAGAGCATGCCCGCGAACTGGGGCAAATGATCATTGCCGGTGCAGTGTCTGCACTGACAACAGCACCGTTTTGATGCCGCGCAGGTGACCCGTTGAAAGCTTTGCAACAAGGCTGGATTGTTCCGACGCGTTTCCTATAGTGGTCACTCGCCGCGCAAGTCAGCCCGCGCGTCACCGCCAAAGCAACGACCGGAAAGCAAACATGGGTACCGCCATCGCAGACCAGGACGAGCAGATCCACCAGATCGCACAGGACACCGGCGCACCGGCTGATCTCGTCCGCGAGCAGTACATGCAGACAATGCGCACATTGGCCGCAGATGCCAGCGTGCACGACTATCTCTCGCTGTTTGTCACACGCCGGGTGCTCGCCGCGTTCCGCACGCGCCGCACGCCCACGCGTTAGTCCCGCCCTGCCTATTCCTCGCTGATCATCCCGACGAATGCATGCGCTGCGCGGCGCATCCATTCGCGTGCGCGCTCTGCTTCGAACTGGATGCGCGCAAAGGCGTGCGTCATGCCGGAGGCTTCGATGGTGATGACCTGCGCGCCGTGCTGCACGAGGTAGTCGGCGTATTGCAGGCCATCGTCGCGCAACACGTCGTGCGCGGCCACGATGACGACGGTGTCCGGCGGCGTATAGGCCGGCGCTCGCGCCATCAGGAAGATGCGTGGGTCGTGCTCGGCGAGCGGCTTGGCGAGGGCGTCTGCACCGATGTATTTCTCCCAGTACCAGCGCATTTCGTCACGCGTGAGGCCGGGGCCTTGTGCAAACGCGTTGTAGCTTTCGCTACCAAAAGCGGGCGTGGTAACGGGGTACAGCAGCAACTGCGCATTCACGAGGCCGGGGCGCATGCCCTGCGCGGCCTGCACCGCAAGATGGCCGCCCGCACTGTCGCCGCCCACCGCCAGGAAGTCCGGATCGAAGTCGAGGTGCGAGCGCTGCTCGGCCAGGTACGCGAGCGCGTCGCGTGCATCGTCCGCCGGCGTAGGAAATGCATGCTCGGGCGCAAGGCGGTAATCGACACTCACAACGGCACAGCCCGTGTCTTGCGCCACCAATGCGGCGAGCATGCGATGCGTTGTGCGCGGCGCGCCAACCACCCAGCCGCCACCGTGGAACCACACCAGCAAGCGCGGCGTGGTCACGCCTTTTGGACGAAAGACGATGGCGTCGAGCGTGCGCCCGGCGAGCGGCAGGCTGAGGTCTGAAACGTCAACGCTTTCGGGATCGGGCCGGTCGGATGTCGCAGCAATCGCCTCAAAGCGCGCGCGCTGCGCGGGTGCATCTTCAGGCGGGGGCAAGGCGCCGAACTGTTCGGCAAGGCGTTGGTAGAACTGCAGGATTTGCGGATCGACGGCCATGATGTAAGCAGGATGCGATGACCGCCAGAGTGTAGCGCGCCAGGTTGGCTGAACTCGCTTGATCCGTCAGGAAGCGATCGGCGCGGTCGTCGACGAAACCTCTGCCCCTGCGCCATCGTGTTTGTCACAAGGCCGTGGGGCCGGCGTTCATTTTTGCTCGCCGATACCGAGTCGCCAGTGTTCGATCTTCGTGCAGCGGTCTTGCACGGCCGGAATGCCGGCGTTGCGCGCCACGGCCATCGCCTCGTCATTCACGATGCCGAGCTGCACCCAGATGCCTCCCACGCCGAGCGTCACGGCCTCCTGCACGACGGGCAGAACCTGTTCTGAGCGCCGGAAGATATCGACCAGATCGATGCGCTGGCCGGCGGCGGCAAGCGTCGTCGCCGCTTCGGTGAGCGTGGCGTAGCAAGGTTCGCCGAGCACGTCTTCGCCCGCGTGCTGCGGGTTGACGGGCACGATGCGATAGCCGGCCTGCTGCAGATAGCGCGCCACGTCATAGCTGGGCCGTGTGGGACGCGGCGACAGCCCGACCACGGCGATGGTCTTGCCGGACAGCAGCCGGCGCATGGTGGCTTGCTCGTCGACGTAGGAAGGATTGGCAGACATGGTTGGCGATGCAGAGGCAATCAGGTTGTGGGCCGCTTGCAGGCGGAGCCCAGGTCATCGACGCGCACGGCGGCACGGAACGCCCCCGACGAATACGGGCCGACCTCGTACGGCCCGTAGTGCACGACGATGCGGTCACCTTGCAGCGTAAACGGAAACGCGGCGTTACGCAGATCACGCTCCTTGAGCGCGCCGCGCGGCGCATCGGGTGCGCCTTCGCGCTTGAGCGCATCGACAATCTGCGTATTGAAGCTCTGCAGGCAGGCGGATGTGGGGTTCAGCACATCAGCCAGGGCAATCGGCTGAAAACCCTGCGCGCCGCGTCGCCAGTTGCCGGCGGTAAAGCTGTAGTTGCCGTGCGCGCCGCCGCTGTACGCCCACACCATGCGCAAGAGGCTCACGGTGTCGCCCAGGCCGACTGCGCTGATGCGGATGACGCACTCGGTGTCGTACTGGTCGCACTTGCGCACGCGCAGCGACTGGATCAGCGCGTCGATGGCGGCATCGCCCGTCACCGGATAGCGCTCAGTCAGCTTGGCCTGGCCGGAGGCGCCCGTGGCCTCCTGATAGCGCGCCATGCGCTTGAGCGTGAAGGGTTGGCTGCGGCCGCCGTCGCTCCAGGTTCCGGTAGCAGCGGCACCATCGGCCGAGAGCGCGCCGGAGAGCGTGCCGCCCTCCCGCACGACAGACTGGCCGGCCGCATCGAGCGCTTCTGCACGTTCGCGCCACACGAAGCGGCGCTCGGGTGCGTTGCGCCCTTCGATAGTCCAGAAGGCGCGGCCCTGGGGGCGGTCATCGTAGGCTTCGCCGGTCAGTGTGTCGGCCACCGGATCCTTGTCTTTGCCCTGCTCTTTGGGTGCCGGGTCGTACACGTTCAACCAGACGTTCCAGCCGGGGCTGTCGGCGCCTTTTCCGACCGCGCCCTGCCAGAAGTTGCCGGCCAGACGCTCGGACTGCTCTTTCGTTTTTGCAAGTGGGACAGTTGGCGCAGAAGCAACAGGTACGGAGGCGGGCGGCGCACTCGCAGGCGTTGCAGGTGGAGCAGAGGCGGCTTCGGTGCCCGCCTGTGCGCCACCGGCCCCGCCAAGTGCCCCCATCAAGGTAACAAAAACGCCCGCCCTCACCGACTTGTGCAACACATGGTGCATCGCATGCCTGTGCATGCCTCCCTCCTATGAACCCGACACCCCAGACTAGGACACACCCGGCTGGTTCGTCTTTTTCCAAGCCCCGTCTGCCTAAGCGGCAAACCGATGGGACTGTGCGGGTGCAGCAGGCGTTCCCCGAACGTGCCTTCGAAGCGATTTTGGGCTCACACCAAGCGGCTTTTACCACGCTTGCATTCGATTGCAATCCGACACACTTTGTTACGCCTCGGGGCCACCCCGTCACCCACAATGCCTTCGCACCCCGGCGTTTGTGTCCAATTGTTGTGCGCCATATCTGGCCCAGCGGTGGCGGCGACACGGCGTCCGGTGCAAGGGTTACCCCCTCCTTTCGAATTGACCCCTCGAAGGGATTTCCCGTCCGCGCGGTGCTCCCCGGCCCGCGCGCTTTTTTTTGTGTGCGCAATTCGCGCGCCTGCCCGCCTGCTTCCCACCGTTCCCCAACGCCCTGGATGCGACCGATCCGTCTATCGGCTTCCTGCGCGACGAAACACGCTCTTACAAAGGCAAGTCGACCCCTCGGCGCCTGCCGCGTTAAATGGAGACATCCACGCGGCACAGGCCGCCATAAAAACGAGGGCTCATCATGTCCAATGTTTCCCGCCGTTCCCCTCTCTCCGGTGTACGGCTGCCGCATGTGTTGCGCGCGGTGGGCGTTGCCGCCGTATTGCTTGTCTGCGGTGCGCAGGCCGCGATGGCCGCCGATCCGGCCTCGCGGGTGGCGCGGCTGTCGGACTTTTCCGGCACGGTGAGCTTCGCGCCCGCCGGATCCGATGATTGGGCCGGGGCCTCGCTCAACCGCCCACTCACCACGGGCGACCGCTTGTGGTCGGACCAGGGGAGCCACAGCGAGCTGCACGTCGGTTCCACGGCCCTGCGCCTGGGCCAGAACACCGGCGCCACGCTCGTCGACCTGGACGATCGCAACACGCAAGTGAAGCTCACGCAAGGCGCCCTGTCGGTTCGCGTGCGTTCCCTGCCCGCCGACCAGACCATCGAAATCGATACGCCCAACCTGGCGTTCACGCCGCAGGCCCCGGGCGAATACCGTCTCGACGTTGCACCTGATGGCTCCAGCACGACCGTCACCGTGTGGCACGGTCAGGGCACGGCCTACGGCGATGACCGCTCCACCCCACTGGGTGCCGGTCAGCAAATCCGCTTTGGCGGCACCGATCTCGCCGAGGCCGGCGGCACCGACAACCCCGGCCGCGACGCCTTCGACCGCTGGGCGGAATCTCGCGATGCCCGCGAAGACGCATCTGTCTCTGCCCGCTACGTCGGCCGTGAAATGACCGGCTACGAAGCCCTCGACGACAACGGCACATGGCGTGAAGAAGACGGCTACGGCGCCGTATGGGTGCCGCGTGCCGTGCCCGCCGACTGGGCACCGTATCGCACAGGCCATTGGGCCTGGGTGGCGCCGTGGGGCTGGACGTGGGTCGACGACGCGCCCTGGGGTTTCGCGCCTTTCCACTATGGCCGCTGGGCGTATGTCGGATCCACCTGGTGCTGGGTGCCCGGACCGGCGGTGCCGCGTCCGGTCTATGCGCCCGCACTCGTTGGTTTCGTGGGCGGCGGAGGCGGCGGCGGCGTGAGCTGGGGGATCAACATCTCGATCGGCTCGCCGGGTGTGGCGTGGTTCCCGCTTGCGCCAGGCGAGGCATACCGCCCCGTGTATGCAGCCAGCCCGACGTATGTGACGAACATCAACCGCACGGTGGTGGTGAACAACGTCACGGTCAACAAGACCATCATCAATAACAACACCAACGTGACCAACGTTCGCAACGTGAACCGGGTCACCTATGTCAACGCCAACAACCCGGCCGCGCTGACGGCGGTGCCCGCCAAGACGTTCGTCAACGGCCAGCCCGTCGGCCCCGCCATGACGCATCTGCGGCCGGAACAACTGCGCGCGCAGATGGCGCACGCGCAGTTTGTGTCGACGCCGGCGCTGGCACCGGTGCGTGCCAGCCTGGTGGGCGCAGCAGCCAACGGCGGGCCGCATCAATTGCCGCCGGCACAGGCATTTGCACGTCAGGCGATTGCGGTGCGCGCACCCGCCCTGCCGGCAGGCGGGCACGATGCATTGGCGGAACGGTTCCGATCACAAGGCGGTGCGCTCCCGGGCGCTGGCCCGGCGTGGACGGGCGGCAACGTGGGCGCCCGCGTTGCGCCGGTGCGGGGTCACGCCAATATGGGAGTGCCGACCCCACCCGCAGCTGCACAGGCAGCAGGGCTACGTCTGACTCGCGCCGCACCGAGTGGGCAGAATGGGCCTGCGCACGCCGGTAACGAGGCGGGCCGACCGCAGGAACAGCACGGTCCGAATGGGCCGCAAGGATTGATGGGTGCGCCGAACCCGCAGGGTGCGCAAGCGCCGCACGGCGCCCAGCCTGGGCCGGCACCGCGGGCCCTCATGGCCCCGGACTCGATCAACCGTCCACGCCCGTTGCCGGGTGCCGCCGCACCGCAGGAGCGCCCCGGACAACCGCAGATTGGGCAGGCGCCACAAGGCCCGGCCGGCATGACAACACGGCCGCCGCAGCGCGAAGACGCGCCCGGTACACCGCGTGACGAGCGCCGCGCCTTCGAGCCGCGTCCGCAATTGCCGCAGCCCGGCCCGCAAGCGCCTCATCCGCAACCGCAACCTCAACCGCAGCGCGGTGGCCAGGAGCCGAATCGCTTCAACGGCAACCCGGCACCGGCCATGCAGGAGCGCCCGCACAACGAGCCGCCGCAGATGCGCGCCCGCCCGGAGCCTGAACAGCGCCGGCCGGAGCCGCACATGGAGGCCCCGCGGCCGGCACCGCAACCGCAACCGCACGTTGAGATGCGCCCGCCGCAACCGCAGGCCCAGCCACGTCCGCCTGAGGCGCGCCCGCCGCAACCTCAACCGCAGGCCCAACCGCCTCGGCAGGAACATCATGAAGCCCAACCGCATCCGCAAGGCAATCGCGGTGAAGAAAAGCACGAAGGTGAGCATCGCTGAGCAGCTACCGCGCCAATGCGCAGGCAAAAAAAAGCAGCCCTTCGGGGCTGCTTTTTCGTCGGCGCCGACCGATGACACCGGTCTGCACACACTTTTGCCTTAGCGCTTGCGACGCAGGCGTGCGATCGCTGCAAGCTGCGCAGCGGCCACGGCCAGTTCACCTTGCGCACGGGCCAGATCCAAGTCGCTGCTTTGATTCTGCAGCGCCTCTTCGGCCGCACGCTTGGCTTCGTTCGCCTTGGCTTCGTCCAGGTCGTGACCGCGGATTGCGGTATCGGCCAGCACGGTTACCTTCTTCGGCTGCACTTCGAGAATGCCACCGGCAACGAACACGAACTCTTCGCCGCCATCTTCCTTCTCGATGCGCACGGCGCCCGGCTTGATGCGCGTGATCAGCGGCGTGTGACCAGGCAGAATGCCCAGCTCGCCGGCTTCGCCGGGCAGTGCCACAAACTTGGCATTGCCGGAGAAGATCTCGTGCTCAGCGCTGACGACGTCTACATGAATGGTTGCCATCTCGATTCCTTTGCTCAGAAAAGCGGCTTCCTGAATGGACTTCAGGAAGCCAGTACTGGCCCCGGCTTACGCACGGCGCCAGACCGTTGCTCTTACTGGAGCTTCTTGGCCTTCTCGAAGGCTTCGTCGATCGAGCCGACCATGTAGAACGCCTGTTCCGGCAGGTGATCGCACTCGCCGTCCACCAGCATCTTGAAGCCGCGGATGGTTTCCTTCAGCGGCACGTACTTGCCCGGCGAGCCCGTGAACACTTCAGCCACGTGGAACGGCTGCGACAGGAAACGCTGGATCTTACGAGCACGGCCCACGGCCAGCTTGTCTTCCGGCGACAGTTCGTCCATGCCCAGAATCGCGATGATGTCGCGCAGTTCCTTGTAGCGCTGCAGCGTCTTCTTCACGCGGTCGGCGACTTCGTAGTGCTCCTGGCCGACCACTTGCGGGTCGAGCTGGCGCGAAGTCGAGTCGAGCGGATCCACTGCGGGGTAGATACCCAGTGCAGCGATGTCACGCGACAGCACGACGGTCGAGTCCAGGTGCAGGAAGGTCGTTGCCGGCGACGGGTCGGTCAAGTCATCGGCAGGCACGTACACGGCCTGGATCGACGTGATCGAGCCAGTCTTGGTCGACGTAATACGTTCCTGCAGCTTGCCCATTTCTTCAGCCAGCGTCGGCTGATAGCCCACGGCGGAAGGCATACGGCCCAGCAGTGCCGACACTTCAGTACCGGCCAGCGTGTAGCGGTAGATGTTGTCGACGAAGAACAGGATGTCACGGCCTTCATCGCGGAAGCGCTCGGCCATCGTCAGGCCGGTCAGCGCCACGCGCAGACGGTTGCCCGGCGGCTCGTTCATCTGGCCGAACACCATGGCCACCTTGTCGAGCACGTTGGAGTCCTTCATTTCGTGGTAGAAGTCGTTGCCCTCACGGGTACGCTCGCCCACGCCAGCAAACACCGACAAGCCCGAGTGCTGCTTGGCGATGTTGTTGATCAGCTCCATCATGTTCACGGTCTTGCCAACGCCGGCGCCACCGAACAGACCCACCTTACCGCCCTTGGCGAACGGGCAGACCAGGTCGATCACCTTGATGCCGGTTTCCAGCAGGTCCACCGACGGCGACAGTTCGTCGAACTTCGGAGCCTTCTGGTGAATCGCGCGCTTTTCGTCGCAGGCGATCGGGCCGGCTTCGTCAATCGGGCGACCCAGCACGTCCATGATGCGGCCCAGCGTGCCGTGACCGACCGGCACCGAGATCGGCGCGCCGGTGGTCGCCACGCGCATGCCGCGACGCAGACCGTCGGACGAACCCAGCGCAATGGTACGCACCACGCCGTCGCCCAGCTGTTGTTGCACTTCGAAGGTCAGGCCCTTCTCGGCGAACGAAGCGTCGTTGCTGTCATCCAGCACCAGCGCGTCGTAGACCTTCGGCATCGCGTCGCGCGGGAACTGAATGTCCACCACGGCGCCGATGCACTGCACGATATTTCCGTTTGCGATACTCATTTGTATCTCCAATAACTTGATTCTTTGCCGTGGCTATCAGACTGCCGCTGCGCCGCTGACGATCTCGGACAGTTCCTTCGTGATCGCTGCCTGACGGGTCTTGTTGTAGACCAGTTGCAGCTCGCCGATCACGTTCTTCGCATTGTCCGAAGCCGCCTTCATCGCAACCATCCGGGCCGATTGCTCGGACGCCATGTTCTCGGCCACCGCCTGGTACACCAGCGCCTCGACGTAGCGGATCAGCAGCTCGTCGACCACCGTCTGTGCGTCCGGCTCGTAGATGTAATCCCACGAGTAGGCCTGCTTCTCGGCGTCGCTCTGCGCGAGCTTGTCGGCGGTCAGCGGCAGCAGTTGCTCGACCACCGGCTCCTGCTTCATCGTGTTGATGAAGCGGGTGTACGCGAGGTACACGGCATCGATCTGGCCAGCGTTGAACGCGTCCAGTTGCACCTTGATCGCGCCGATCAGCTTTTCCAGATGCGGCGTGTCGCCCAGATGCACGACGTTCGAGACCACCTTCGCACCGACGCGGCCCAGGAACTGCATGCCCTTGGTACCGATGGCAGTGGTTTGCGTCTCAACGCCCTTGTTCTGCAGATCGCGCAGTTGGGTGGTGACGGCACGCAGCACGTTGGTGTTCAAGCCACCGCACAGGCCCTTGTCCGTCGTCACCACGATCAGGCCGGCACGCTTGATGTCGCGCGCAACCATGAACGGGTGCTTGTACTCCGGATTGGCCAGTGCCATGTGCGCAGCCACGTTGCGGATCTTCTCGGCATACGGGCGGGCAGCGCGCATCCGTTCCTGCGCCTTGCGCATCTTGGATGCGGCGACCATTTCCATCGCCTTGGTGATCTTGCGCGTGTTTTGCACGCTCTTGATCTTGGTGCGGATTTCTTTTGTTCCGGCCATTTCTTCCTCTCCGTTCAAACCTGGTCACGCTGGCTACGCGCGACCAGTTTCGGGAATGACGCGGTTAGAACGCGGCGGACTTCTTGAAATCCTCGATCGCGGCACGCAGGGCGGCCTCATCGTCCTTCGAAAGATCCTTCGTATCTTCGATGCGGTTGATGAGATCGGCGTACTTCGTCTTCAGCGTGTCGTGCAGGCCCTTTTCAAAAGCCAGGATGTCTTTCACATCCACGTTGTCGAGGAAGCCGTTGTTGGCTGCGTACAGCGACGCGGCCAACTGCCACACTTGCAGCGGCTGGTATTGCGGCTGCTTGAGCAGTTCGGTCACGCGGCGGCCGCGCTCGAGCTGCTTGCGGGTCGCTTCGTCCAGGTCGGAAGCAAACTGCGCGAACGCAGCCAGTTCACGATACTGAGCCAAGTCGGTACGGATACCGCCGGACAGCTTCTTGATGACCTTGGTCTGAGCAGCACCACCCACACGCGACACCGAAATACCGGCGTTGATTGCGGGGCGCACACCTGCGTTGAACAAGTCGGTTTCCAGGAAGATCTGGCCGTCGGTAATCGAGATCACGTTGGTCGGAACAAACGCGGACACGTCGCCGGCCTGCGTTTCGATCACGGGCAGTGCGGTCAGCGAACCGGTCTTGCCCTTGACTTCACCGTTGGTGATCTTCTCGATGTGCTCGGCGTTCACACGTGCAGCACGCTCCAGCAGACGCGAGTGCAGATAGAACACATCGCCGGGGTAAGCTTCACGGCCCGGCGGACGGCGCAGCAGCAGCGAAACCTGACGGTACGCCCAAGCTTGCTTGGTCAGATCGTCATACACGATGAGGGCGTCTTCGCCACGGTCGCGGAAGTATTCGCCCATCGTGCAGCCGGCGTAGGCCGACAGGTACTGCATGGCAGCCGAGTCGGAAGCGGCAGCCGCCACCACGATCGTGTAGTCCAGCGCGCCGTGCTCTTCCAGCTTGCGCACCACGTTGGCGATCGTCGAAGCCTTCTGGCCGATTGCCACGTACACGCAGAAGATGCCCTTGCCCTTCTGGTTGATGATGGCGTCGACGGCCACGGCGGTCTTGCCGGTCTGACGGTCGCCAATGATCAGCTCACGCTGGCCGCGGCCGATCGGCACCATTGCGTCGATCGACTTCAGACCGGTCTGCACCGGCTGGCTCACCGATTGACGTGCGATCACGCCCGGAGCGACCTTTTCGATCACGTCCGTCTTCTTGGCGTTGATCGGGCCCTTGCCGTCGATCGGCTGGCCCAGTGCGTTGACCACGCGGCCCAGCAGTTCCGGACCAACCGGCACTTCCAGAATGCGGCCCGTGCACTTGACTTCGTCGCCTTCGGAAATGTGCTCGTACTCACCCAGCACCACAGCGCCGACAGAGTCGCGCTCGAGGTTCAGCGCGAGGCCGAACGTGTTGCCCGGGAATTCCAGCATTTCGCCTTGCATCACGCCCGACAGGCCATGAATGCGGCAGATACCGTCCGTCACGGAAATGACCGTGCCGGTGTTCTTTGCGTCAGCGCCAGCCTTCAAGCCCTCGATACGGGTCTTGATCAGGTCGCTGATCTCGGAGGGGTTCAGTTGCATCGAATGCTCCTAATTCTTCAATCTGTCTGCGGGCGCGATATCGTCGATTGCATCGGCGCCTCGCGAAACAGCATTACGCGGCGGTCAGCGCAGACTGCATCTGCGTCAGGCGCGCGCGCACCGAGGTGTCGAGCACTTCGTCGCCAATCTGCACACGCACGCCGCCGATCAACGAAGGATCGACGTTCACGTGAGCCTGCAGCTTCTTGCCGAACTTGCGTTCGAGCGTGGCGACCAGTTCGGTCAGGGGCGCGCCCTCAAGCGGGAACGCACTGGTGATCTCGACGTCGGCGGCGCCTTCGCTGGCATTCCGCAGCACATGGAATTGCGCGGCAATTTCCGGCAGCAGCGACAGGCGCTTGTTGGCCACCAGCAGGCCAACCAGTTCCTTCGCCTCATGCGAAACCGGAGATTTCAGCGCCGACAGGAAGATCCCCGCCACATCGGCTTTGGAGAGCTTCGGATCATCGGCGACTGCCTTCATGTCGGGCACGGCGGCAATTTGCCCCATTTCCGACACGAGCTCAGACCATGCACCCAGATTGCCGGCCTTCGCCACGCGGAACAGCGCCTCTGCGTACGGACGGGCAACGGTTGCGAGTTCTGCCATGATTACAGCTCAGCCTTGAGTTGATTGAGCAGATCGGCGTGGACCTGCGCATTGACTTCACGCTTGAGGATCTGCTCGGCACCCTTGACGGCCAGCACAGCAACCTGGTCACGCAGCGATTCACGCGCGCGCACGGTTTGCTGCTCGGCTTCTGCCTTGGCTTGCGCAATGATGCGCGCGGCTTCGGCCTGGGCGTTTTGCTTGATCTCGTCGGCGCTCATCTGGGCGCGCTTTTCAGCGTCCGCGATGCGTTGCGCGCCTTCATTGCGCGCTTCGGTCAGTGCCTGGTCGACCCGCTTGTTGGCCAGCTCCAGCTCAGCCTTGCCCTTGTCGGCAGCGGCCAGGCCATCGGCGATTTTCTTCGCGCGTTCGTCGAGCGCCTTCACCAGGGGCGGCCAAATGAATTTGGCAACAACCCACCACAGGATGAAGAACACGACCATCTGCGCGACGAGTGTGGCGTTCAGGTTCATGGTGTGTTCCTTTCGGTATTGAGACTACGGATCAATGCACGAAGCGGCGAGGGTCACGCGCAGCGTTCACCCAGGCCGCCTCCGGCATCATGCAGACCGAAAAGAATTACTTGATGACCGACAGCAGCGGGTTGGCGAACGCGAACAGCATGGCCACACCAACACCGATCAGGAATGCCGCGTCGATCAGGCCAGCCAGCAGGAACATCTTGGTTTGCAGCGGGTTCATCAGTTCAGGCTGACGTGCGCAGGCTTCGATGTACTTGCCGCCCATCAGTGCGATGCCGAGGCAGGCGCCGATAGCACCCAGGCCAATGATGATGCCGATACCGATGGCGGTCAGACCTTGGATGTTGGCGAGAAATGCTTGCATGATGACTCCCTTTTACGTGAAAGACTAAGAACTTGAGAACTTGGAAAAATCAAACGGAACCGGAGAACCTGAACCGCAACTACTTAGTGGTGTTCATGTGCCTGGCCGATATACACCAGTGTCAGCATCATGAAGATGAAGGCTTGCAGCAGCACGATCAGGATGTGGAAGATCGCCCACACTGCGCCAGCCACCACGTGACCCACGAAACCCAGCGCCGACGTGTCAGCACCAAACGTCCAGACCGAGCCGAGCAGCGCGATCAGCAGGAACACCAGTTCGCCCGCGTACATGTTGCCGAACAACCGCATGCCCAGCGACACAGCCTTGGCGAGAAATTCAATGATGTTGAGGATCAGGTTGAACGGCGCGAGATACCACTTGGCGCCGAAGGGTGCCGACAGCAACTCGTGCGCAAAGCCGCCAGCGCCCTTGATCTTGAAGCTGTAGTAAATCATCAGGATCAGCACGGCGAACGACATGCCAAACGTGCCGTTCAGGTCAGCCGTAGCCACCGCGCGATGGTGCGGCACGTGCACACCAAAGGTACCGAGGAGGTGGTTGACGCCCGTGACCCAGTCCACCGGGATCAAGTCGACCGCGTTCATCAGCGTGACCCACACGAAGACCATCAGCGCCAGCGGAGCAATCCAGGAACGATCGCCGTGGATGATGCCCTTGGCTTGGTCATCGACCATCTCGACGACGAGTTCAACGAAAGCCTGGAAGCGGCCCGGAACGCCGGCGGTAACGCGACGTGCGGCGATGCCCAGGAAGATGATGCCGATCAGGCCCATCAGCACGGACCAGAACATCGTGTCCCAGTTGATGACGGAGAAGTCGACAACGGAGGCCTGCTTGCCGCCGATGCTATTGAAATTCTGCAAATGCTCCGCGATATACGCGGAAGGCGTAAGAGCGTGCTCGGCGGCGTGGCCGGCGGCTTCTGCGACTTCAGTTGCCATGATGATTCAGTCCAATATTGCGAAACATTCTTCGTGACCCGTTCCGACTCGCGCCCGATTCAACCAGGTTCCTCCTGGAGATCGCGGACTGCACGCGGCCGAAACGCGCCACCTTATTCTTGTGGAGTGTCAGCGCAATGAACCGGGGCTTCTCCTGCCTCAGGTTACTGCCACATGCCAACACGTCCAGTGTGCCCGCCGTGTCGTGGTGGGCTGGAGCCGACTCAACGCGCTATCGCAGCGCGAGACCGACCCAATACATCTTGAGTGCCAGGATCAGGGTGATCAGCAAGGGCGGCCAATGCAGGCCCTTGAAGACAACCACCACGATCACCAGCAGCGCGACCGTGCCGAGCACCTTGATCGCTTCGCCCACCACCAGACGGGCGATGGATTCGAACCCCTTGGCCGCCGACAGCCGCATCGCGAACCATGCCGAGGGCACCACGCACACGCCGCCACCCAGCAGAGCAGACAGCGCAGCCTCGCCCGCTGACGCAGCGCTCGTGCCCGCGAACCAACTGCCGACATACCAACCGAGCGCACACAACAGTGTGATGGCCACTTGGCCGAGCACGATGGAAAAGGGCGTGATACGCGAGGCCTGCAGAGCCTGCTCGCCGAACAGAGCGACCGCCTCGTCATGTGAGAGCACATGCACCGGCGGTTCCGCCTTCTCCTCATCGTCCCAACTATCGTGCTTCGGATCCTGCACCGACTGAGGTCGGGCGGCGTTCAACGAAGCGTAAGAATCGGGCCGTTGCCGGTCGGCTGGCTGCATGGAAGAATGTGCTTTCATCATGCCGCACCGCTTTGGGTCAGGCGGATTTAAAACCGCACGATTTTACGGGACATGACGTTCGCCAGTCAACGCGCAAGCGAACGCTCGTGCGGGCGCCTTCGACAGCACTCAGCGCGGCCGCGTTCCATATGGCATGCGCAATGCAGCGCTGCTGCCGGGGCACCGAATCCGCCTGATGGAGCGGCACCCCGTTGATTCCATGATGGTGTGGGCGATACGCAGCGTCGATGACGCGCGAGGTAATCGCACCAATTCCGTGCCAAGTGATTGCCCGCAAATGGCGCAACCATGCCGGTTACGGCAGGTGCGTCAAACTGTCGCAGGTAAAATTCAGGCAGCTTCTTCGCCGCCATCAGGACGCAGGCGCGCCAACAACCCGTCGAATTCGTCGAGACTGCTGAACTGCACAGTCAACTGACCACGGCCCTTTGCTGCCAGCTTGATCTGCACGCCCAAGCCCAGTTGATCAGCCAGTTCCTCTTCCAGGCGCGCAACGTCGCGACCGCCCTGGTGGCCTCCCTTCTGCTTCAGTGACTTCAGCTCGAACGGCTTGAGCGTCAATGCCACCAGTTTTTCCGTCTCGCGGACCGACAGGCGCTTGTTGACGATCTGATTGGCCAATGTGATTTGTGTTGCACCATCGACGGCGAGCAACGCACGGGCGTGACCCATATCCAGGTCGCCGGCCATCAGCATCGTCTGCACAGGCTGGGCGAGATTCAACAGGCGCAGCAGGTTCGAGACCGCGCTGCGCGAACGCCCCACCGATTCCGCTGCCTGCTCGTGCGTGAACTGGAATTCCCGCACCAAGCGCGCGATGCCCTGCGCTTCTTCCAGCGGGTTGAGGTCTTCGCGCTGGATGTTTTCGATCAGCGCCATGGCGGCGGCCGATTCATCCGGCACGTCCTTCACGAGGACGGGCACTTCGGTCAGGCCGGCGAGGCGCGATGCGCGGAAGCGGCGTTCACCTGCGATGATTTCGTACTTCGGCTTTGTGCCGTCGGACTCGACCTTGCGCACCAAAATCGGCTGCATCAAGCCTTGGGCGCGGATGCTCGCGGCAAGCTCCTGCAGCGCGCCTTCGTCCATGCGCGTGCGCGGCTGATATTTGCCGGGCTGCATCTGTTCCAGCTTCAGGACCGTCGGCGCGCCGTCCTGCTTGGCGGCTTCGACAATCTCGGCCGGGCTGCCGAGCAGCGCTTCGAGGCCGCGGCCCAGTCCCTTTTTCTTCATCGTGCTCATGTTGTTCCTCTTGCTGCTCAGGCCGGCATGTCGGCCATCTGCCGCACGCGCGCGATCATCTCGGCGCCGAAATCCAGATAGGCCTTGGCGCCTTTCGATGCCACGTCAAACGCTACGCCCGGCATGCCGTACGACGGCGCTTCGGCCAGACGCACGTTGCGCGGGATGACCGTCTTGAACACCTTGTCGCCGAAGTGCGATTCGAGCTGCGCCGAGACCTGCTGCTGCAGCGTCACACGCGGGTCGAACATCACGCGCAACAGGCCGATCACCTTGAGGTCGCGGTTCAGGTTGGCGTGCACCTGCTTGATGGTGTTGACCAGATCCGACAGGCCTTCGAGCGCGAAGTACTCGCACTGCATCGGCACGACAACGCCATGCGCGGCGCACAGGCCGTTGAGCGTCAGCAGCGAGAGCGACGGCGGGCAGTCGATGAGGACAAAGTCGTAGTCGGCTTCCACCTCGGCGAGCGCAAGCTTGAGGCGATTTTCGCGATGCTCCAGATCGACCAGTTCGACTTCGGCGCCGGCCAGGTCGCGGTTGGCGGGCAGAACGTCGTAGCGCCCCGCCTCCGAGCGCTGGCGTGCCTGCGGAATCGTCGCGAGCCCAACAAGGACTTGGTAGACGCTGAATTCCAGCGTGTGCTTATCGATGCCCGAGCCCATCGAGGCATTGCCCTGCGGATCGAGGTCGACCAGCAGCACGCGCTGCCCTTGCGCGGCCAGCCCGGCCGCGAGATTCACCGTGGTGGTGGTCTTGCCGACCCCACCCTTCTGGTTGGCGATCACGAAAATATTCGACATGACTCCTCTGCGGTGAATGGCTCGCTACAACGTTCGCTCACGCCGACGGCGCGAGGATGACCAGGTGACGTTCGGCCGGCAGCCCCGGCACGGTCAGGCGTTCGATGGCTTCGACGGTCCAGCCGGCGGGCAGTCGTTCCATTTCGGCGTCCGGGCGCACGCCCTTCATGGCGACCATGCGGCCGCCCGGAGCCAGCAGATGGCCGGCCAGATTCACGAAATCGACCAGCTCGGCAAACGCGCGCGAGGTGATGACACCGTAGCCGGTGGCATCGACCAGCTTTTCCACGTGGCCCCAATGCGATTGAGCGTTGGTCAGGCCAAGCTCGGCACGGCATTGCGTCAGGAAAGCGGTCTTTTTCTGCACGATGTCGACCATCGTGACGCTGACATCCGGAAAGGCGATGGCGAGCGGGATGCCCGGCAGGCCGCCGCCCGAACCGACGTCCAGCACACGCGGTGCGTCGGGTTGGGCACGGCGGGCCAGCTCGGCGATGCGCGACACGGCCGAGAGCGAATCCAGCAAGTGGTGCGTCAGCATGTCGCCGGCGTCGCGAATGGCGGTCAGGTTGTAGACGCGGTTCCATTTGGCCAGCAGCCCTTGGTACGCCAGCAGGCGATCGACTTGCGCTTCGTCCAGCGACAAGCCAAGCGCGCGCGCGCCGGCTTCCAGCTCTGCTCGGGCGTCTGTCAGTGCATTCGCCATCAAGCGGCCTCGCCTTCCGAGGTGGCACGGGGGCCGACTTGTCCACGCAGCACGCCCTTCTTCAAGTGCACGAGCAGCAGTGACACGGCGGCCGGCGTGATGCCGGAGATACGCGAAGCCTGTCCGATGGTCTCCGGCTTGTGCTTGGCGAGCTTCTGCTGGACCTCGATCGACAGGCCGCGCACTTGCGAATAATCGAAATCGGCGGGCAGGCGCGTGTTTTCGTTTGCACCAAGGCGCTCGACTTCATCGGCTTGCCGGGCGATATAGCCGTGGTATTTGATGCCGATCTCGACCTGCTCGCGGATCTGCTCGGCCAGCAGCGGGTCTTCAGCCAACGGCGATTCGAGTGCGTACTTGCCGCCCTGCATGCCCATGAGCGTTTCGTACGTCACGTTCGGGCGACGCAGCAAGTCGGCCAGAGCGTACTCACGCTCAATGCCTTTACCAAGCACCGGCTCAGCGTCTTCCAACGGAAGCGTGGCCGGATTCACCCAAGTCGACTTGAGGCGCTCTGTTTCACGTGAAACAGCGTCGCGCTTCCGGTTGAATGCATCCCAACGCGCATCGTCGACGACGCCCAGCGTGCGGCCGACTTCGGTCAGGCGCATGTCGGCGTTGTCTTCGCGCAGGCTCAGGCGGAACTCGGCCCGGCTGGTGAACATGCGGTACGGCTCGGTCACACCGCGGGTGATGAGGTCGTCGACGAGCACGCCCAGATAGGCCTGGTCGCGGCGTGGCGTCCAGGCTTCCTTGCCCTGCACTTGCAAGCCGGCGTTGATACCGGCTAGCAGGCCTTGTGCCGCCGCCTCTTCATAACCGGTCGTCCCGTTGATCTGGCCGGCGAAGAACAAGCCGGAAATCGCCTTGGATTCCAGCGAAGCCTTCAGCCCACGCGGGTCGAAGTAGTCGTACTCGATGGCGTAACCGGGGCGCAAGATGTGAGCGTTCTCCAACCCGCGCATCGAGTGGATCAGATCGAGCTGCACATCAAACGGCAGGCTGGTCGACACGCCGTTCGGGTAGAACTCGTTCGTCGTCAGGCCTTCCGGCTCCAGGAAAATCTGGTGGCTGTCCTTGCTGGCGAAGCGGTGGATCTTGTCTTCGATGCTCGGGCAGTAGCGCGGCCCCACCCCTTCGATCACGCCCGTGTACATCGGGGAGCGATCCAACCCCGCCCGGATGATGTCGTGCGTGCGCTCGTTGGTGTGCGTCACCCAGCATGGCACTTGGCGCGGATGCATGTCCGCACAGCCCGTGAACGAGAACACCGGCACTGGATCGAGATCGCCCGGCTGCTCTTCCAGCACCGAAAAGTTGATGGAACGGCCGTCAATGCGCGGCGGCGTACCGGTCTTGAGGCGCCCTTGCGGCAGCTTCAATTCCTTCAAGCGCGCCGACAGCGATACCGCCGCGGGGTCCCCCGCGCGGCCGCCGGTGTAGTTATTCAGCCCAACGTGGATCTTGCCATCCAGGAACGTCCCGGCCGTCAACACGACGGCGCGTGCGCGGAACTGCACGCCGACCTGCGTCACCGCCCCGACTACGCGGTCGCCTTCCACCAGCAGGTCTTCCACGGCCTGTTGGAACAGCATCAGGTTCGGCTGGTTTTCCAGGCGATGACGGATCGCCGCCTTGTACAACACGCGGTCAGCCTGGGCGCGAGTTGCCCGCACCGCCGGGCCCTTGCTGGAATTGAGGATACGGAACTGGATGCCGCCCTCGTCCGTTGCGATGGCCATGGCCCCGCCCAGCGCATCCACTTCCTTGACCAGATGGCCCTTGCCGATGCCCCCGATGGACGGGTTGCAGCTCATCTGCCCCAGCGTCTCGATGTTGTGCGTCAGCAGCAGGGTCTGGCAACCCATGCGCGCCGCCGCCAAGGCGGCCTCGGTGCCAGCGTGTCCGCCGCCCACCACGATCACATCGAATTCAATTGGATACAGCATGGCTTCCTCCTCGCATGGAGGCATCGAAAATTTGGAGAAGCGGAATTATAAGTCGCGCAGCTACACCGCAGTTCGACCATGCGGCAATCGAGACAAAAATCGCCGGCTTTTCGTGTTTCACGTGAAACACATCAACCGCTGGGCCCTTCGCTCACGCCGCTTGAATGCGCACGCAAAAAGTCGATGAAGACACGCAACTTGCCCGGCATCTGGGGCGTGCGTGGGAAATAGAGATGAAAGCGATACATGGGCGGGCACCATGCCTCAAGCACCCGAACCAGATGCCCGGCCGCCACATCCTCGGTAATGAGGTCCTCGAGCACGTGCGCTAGGCCAACGCCCTGCTTCGCCGCCTCAACCATCGCCAGCACGTCGTTGGCAATGAAACCACCCGTCACGTCGGCAGACTGAATGGCGCCGCCGGGTTCGACAAATTCCCAGTCGTACAAGGCTCCGCTGCTTGGAAAACGGTAGCGGATGCACCGATGCCCGCGCAGTGCGTCGGGTGAATCCGGTATCCCATGCGCTTGCAGATAACCGGCGCTGCCCACCACCGCGATACGGCGCGCCGGCCCGATCGGCACGCCGACCATGTCGCGCTCGACGCGCTCGCCAAAGCGGATGCCGACATCAAAGCGGTCTGCAACGATGGCGGACAGCCCGTCGTCCACCGACACCTCCAGCTCGATGCGCGGATAGCGCGAGAGAAAATCGCCAAGCACCGGCTGCAGCACCGACTGGTACGCCACGCGCGAGGCCGTCACGCGCAACGTGCCGCGCGGCTCTGTTGCACGTTCGCCTACTTCCGCCATCGCACCGTATAACGCGTCAAGGCCAGGCCGCGCGACGGCAAGCAGCGCTTCACCCGCTTCCGTTGCACTGACCTGTCGCGTGGTGCGCGCCAGCAGTTGCACGCCGAGCGCCGACTCCAGCCGCCGGACCGTTTGCGACAGCGCGGACGTCGAAACATCCAGCGCCGCCGCTGCCTGCGTGAAACTCCCCGCCTCGGCCACGCGGCGCAACGCATCCAGCGCGGGCAGCAGGTCCGGATCGATTGTGAATTCTGTCTTCATAGTGCATCCGATTCTATCCACTTAATCGGCGTGACCGCGCTGCCTAGACTGGCGACTCCTCTCCCTGACCTGACAAGGACATCGCCATGCAGACACGACAACTTGGTCAATCCGACCTGCACATCTCGCCACTCGGCTTCGGCACCTGGGCCTCGGGCGGCGGGAACTGGGAATATGGCTGGGGCGCGCAGGACGATCGCGACTCCGTTGCCGCCATCGCTGCCGCCGCAGAAGCGGGTATCAATTGGATCGACACCGCTGCGGCCTACGGGCTAGGCCACGCGGAGACGGTGGTCGGCCGCGCGCTGCGTGAGTTGCCCGCAGAACTGCGCCCGTACGTGTTCACCAAAGGTTCGCTGGTGTGGGATGAGCAGGGGCGGATTTCGCATTCGCTCGACCCCGCATCGCTTTCACATGAAATCGACGACAGCCTGCGCCGCCTGAAGGTGGAAACGATCGATCTGTACCAGATCCACTGGCCGGCATTTCCTCCGGGTGCGCCGGAGCAGTCGATCGAAGCCGCCGTCGCCGCGCTGGCAGAGGCTCAACGTGCCGGCAAGATCCGCCACATCGGCGTGTCGAATTTCGATGCGGCGCAACTGGAACGGGCACGCTCGGTCGCGCCGATTGCCTCATTGCAACCGCCCTACTCGCTGCTGATGCGCGGCATCGAAGAATCCATCCTGCCGTACACGGCGGCGCATGGCATCGGCAACATCGTGTATTCGCCGCTGCAATCGGGGCTGCTGTCGGGACGCATGACTCGCGAGCGCATCGCCGCGCTGCCCGCCGACGACTGGCGCGCGCAACGCAGCCCGGAATTTCAGGAGCCGAACCTGACACACAACCTGGCGCTCGTGGATGTGTTGCGCGACGTGGGGGCACGGCATGGGCGCACGCCCGCTGAAGTCGCCATCGCGTGGACGCTGCGCAACCCGGTGGTCACGGGCGCCATCGTCGGCGTGCGGCGGCCGGACCAGCTCGACGGCCTGCTCGGCGCGGCGCGCCTCAAGTTGACGGACACCGATCTCGCCGAAATCCGGGCCGCGCTGCCCAAGACCACGGCGTCGCCCGTGCCGCAGAGCCTCGCCAACGCTTGAGCCCCGAAAAGCAAAACGCACGGCGCGAACCGTGCGTTTTGCGTGGGACGATGACGTTGGCTACGCCGTCAGTTCTGCAGCTTCCACTTCCCGTCCTTGATCTCCACCATCACCCGCGCCCGCTGATCCAGCCCGAGGTGATCCTTCGCGTTCATGTTCATCACGCCGTGCGAGATTGCCAGATTGGTGGTCGTCTCCATCGCATCGCGCAGCCCCTTGCGGAACGCCGGTGTGCCGGGTTGCCCCTTCTTCAGCGCTTCGGGCATCGCATGCGTGAACAACAAACCGGCATCCCACATGTGGCCGCCGAAGGTGGAAACCTGCCCGCCATAGGCCTTCTCATATGCCGTCTTGTACGCCAGCGCTGGCTTCTTCACCGGGTTGCTGTCGGGCAGTTGCTCGGCAACCAGGATCGGGCCTGCCGGCAGGAACGTGCCGTCGCAGTCCTTGCCGCACACGCGCAGGAAGTCGGCGTTCGCCACGCCGTGCGTCTGATACAGCTTGCCCTTGTAGCCCCGCTCCTTGAGCGCCCGCTCCGGCAGCGCGGCAGGCGTACCCGAGCCTGCGATCAACACTGCGTCCGGATTGGACGACATGATCTTCAGCACCTGCCCTGTCACCGACGTATCGGTGCGCGCAAAGCGCTCGTTGGCGACAACCTTCAGCTTGCGCAACCCTGCCACCTTATCGAACTCCTGCGCCCACGAATCGCCATAAGCATCGGCAAAGCCGATCAACGCGACGGTCTTCACGCCGTGGTTGACCATGTGCTCGGCAATGGCGGTCGCCATGTGCGAATCGTTTTGCGGCGTCTTGAACACCCACGCCCGCTTGGCGTCCATCGGCTCGATGATGCGCGCCGATGCGGCCAGGGTGATCATCGGCGTTTCGCTCTCGGCCACCACATCCACCATCGCCAGCGAGTTCGGCGTGACGGTCGAGCCAATCACCAGGTCGACCTTGTCTTCGGTGATCAGCTTGCGTGTGTTCTTGACGGCCGTGGTCGTGTCAGACGCATCGTCGAGCACGATGTACTCGATCTTCTTGCCCGCGATTTCCTTGGGCAACAGCGCCACGGTGTTCTTTTCCGGAATGCCGAGCGAGGCGGCCGGCCCCGTGGCAGACACCGTGATACCGACCTTCACCTGGGCGAATGCCGTGCCTGCCAACAACGCCGTTGCGGCGAGTGCAATGCGGGATGCGCGCGAAACCTTCATGCCGTCTCCTGAGATGTGCCGAGCGGGTCTGCGCCCGCTCTGGATCTGCGATTTGGCCGACCGCTGGGTCGGGGATGAACGAGTCTAGAAGGAGTCACGCCACGCGGGCAAGGGGGAGATACCCCGAACCTTAACGTGTTCACGACCTAGGCAGATTCAGCCTACGCGATACACCCGCCCGCTCTGCACGCCCTCCACGCTGCGGCGGTAGGCCAGCGCCGCCCGCGCTGCGGGCACCGGCTCGAAGCCCGGAAAAAATGGGCCATAGGCCTCCATCGATTCGGTCAGCACCGTCGGGCTTACAGCGTTAATGCGGATACCGCGCGGCAACTCGCACGCGGCAGCGCGCACGAAGCCTTCCACGCCTGCGTTCACGGCGGTCGCGTTGGCGCCCTGCGCGATCGGCTCCTGCCCGACGATGCCGGTGGTGAGCGTGATCGAACCGCCGTCGTTCAGATAATGCTGGCCGACGAGCGCCAAGCGTACCTGACCGAGCAGCTTGTCCTGCAGGCCGATATTGAAATCCGCCGCGCTCATTTTGGTCAGGGGTCCGAAGAACAGGTTGCCGGCGGTAGAGACGATCGCGTCCATGCGGCCGAGTTTGTCGAACAGCGCGGCCACGCTGTCGGCGTTGGTGATGTCGACCTGATGCTCACCCTGCGTGCGGCCCACGCGGATGATTTCGTGCGCACCGCCCTGCTCCAGTTCCGCCACCACGGCGCGGCCAAGCGTACCGCTGGCGCCAATCACGACGATTTTCATGCTCTGCTCCTTCACAAGTCCGGTTGGAATGGCGCCTATTCTTGGCCGAACCCATCATGCGATAAAGCCGTGATACCTTCGATCATTCCAAATCAATAGTTCGGAATATGGACAAGTTGCGCAGCATGGAAACCTTCGTCGCCGTGGTGGAAGGCGGCAATTTCACCGAGGCAGCGGCGCGGCTTGAAATGTCCGCGGTGATGGTCGGCAAATATGTAAGCGCATTGGAGACGCAATTGGGTGCGCGCCTGCTCCAGCGCAGCACGCGCCGCCAGAGCCTGACCGACGCCGGCCGCGTGTTCTACGAAGACGCCAAGCGCGTGCTGGAACAGGTGCGCTGGGCGGAAACGTCCGTCGAACGGCTGCGCGCGTCGCCCTCAGGCACGCTGCGCGTAAGTGCGCCCACCACGTTTGGCGCGTGCGTGATCGCACCGTTGGCGGCGGCGTTCCAGCAGGCGCATCCGCAGGTGCGCGTGGAGCTGAACCTCAGCAACAGCATGGTCGATCTCGTCGACGAGGGGTTCGACCTCGCCATCCGCATCGGGCCGCTGGGCGATGCCGATCTGGTGGCCAAGCCGCTGTGCGTGTATCGCATGGTCATCTGCGCATCGCCGGATTACCTCACGCGGTACGGGCGGCCGGAAACACCGGCAGACCTGCCACAGCACCGCTGCCTCTCGCACATGGTGTGGAACAACCGCAATGCCTGGCAGTTGCGGGACTGGGAAGGCGACACGCCCTGGCGCGACGACCCCGCCTTCACCTGCAACGACGGCCACGGCCTGCGCGCTGCAGCGGTTGCGGGCGCGGGCCTGCTGCTGCAGCCCGAAGTGCTCGTCGCAGAAGACCTGGCAAGCGGCCGCCTCGTGCGCGTGCTGCAGGCGTATGCGCCCGAGCCACGGCCGATTCATGTCGTGTATCGACAGGATCGGCGGCCGTTGCCGAAGCTCTCCAGCTTTGTGGCGCATCTGCTGGAGCAGGTGACAGCGCGCGTTCCGGCTTAACGCCAGAATCCACAAGGCATGATCACCCAACAGGTCGCTTGTCGGATAGGCTGGTCAACTTGATTCCTTACTCGTTCCGCTATGCCCGCACTCTCAGTTTCAGTGGATGGCCAGCTTCTCGCGACAGTTTCAAGCGAGGATGGATACAACATGCTCAGCCTTCACGTGAGCTGCTCCCGGATCGACGAAAACTTCGCGACATTGAACCTCAGCGGCGGCGTCTACCCCGCGGAGGGTGAGAGTACATACCTCACGTGGATCGATCTGCTGCAACTCAGGGCGGACCAAGCCATCACGGTGTCCCTTCTCGATCAAGGCGCGACGACGCATCCGGGTAAGACGAACCAGGAATTATCAGATGGCGAATCGCAGGAGACATTTGACTACGAGCGAATGCCTCCGGTATCTGAAATGGTCACCGAACTAAAGAAACGCCCCTTGTTACGAGGCCAGTACACGTTCGAGTACGTTGCCCCCGATGGTTCACACCTCATTGGACAGACATCTCCAGAAGAGGAATCGCTAACCATGTCCGTTGTCTGGAGCGCATTGCGTCGAAACGACACTGCTCGCGTTTCTCTCCATAGTTGCACGCTGGACGGGCTCGCGAAGGGAACGCCGTTCAACGATCATGCATGCTCCGAGCTCGGCATTGGCCAATCCATCCAACTACAGCTCGGCACTCTTGCAGCACCATGAACCCCGAAGATCTCCAACGCCTCGTCACCACGCAAATGCCCTTCGGCAAATACAAGGGCCGCCTGATTGCTGACCTGCCGGGCCATTACCTCAACTGGTTCGCGCGCGAGGGCTTTCCGCCGGGGCAGATCGGCCGCTTGCTCGCGCTGATGCAGGAGTTGGATCACAACGGGTTGAAGGGACTTCTCGACCCGTTGCGCCAGGGCCGGTGACAACGCGATCGATCAATCGCCGTTGATGTATCGCAGCAACCCCGAAGCCAGCGCATCAAACACGACGCGGCAGCGCGGGCTGTCACGCAGGTCTTCGTGCATCGCGAGCCAGGTGTCGAGCGTGATGGCGATCTGATCGCTGAACAGCCGGACCAGATCCGCGTTGCGCCGTACCAAGCCGACCTGGCAAAAGCCAACACCAAAACCAGCACGCAGCGCGGCGATCGCAGCCAGATCACTGTCGGTGCGCAGCGCGAAGCGGTTGCGCTGGATCCATGGGAACTGCGTCCGCACGCTGCGCAGGAATGCGTTTTCTTTGTCGTAGCCGATCAACGTGTGGCCAGCGAGTTCTTCCACCGTGGTTGGCGTGCCGCGCTGCGCCAGATAGCGCCGATGCGCAAACAGCCCCAATTCAATCTCGCCCAGGTGCCGCGCGACGAGCACGCCCTGGCTCGGCGGCTGCATGCGCACAGCGATGTCCGCCTCGCGGCGCAGCAGGTCTTCCATGCGGTTGGACGGCACAAGTTCAAGCGTCAGCTCCGGATATGCAGCGTGCAGATCGGCGAGGATGGGCGGCAACACCTCCACCGCCACGACCTCGCTGGCGGTGATGCGCACGGTGCCGCGCACACCCTCGCCTTGGCTGGAGGCGGCGCGCAGCAAGGCAGCGCTGGTGGCTTCGAGCGATTCGGCAAACGGCCGCAGCGATAGCGCCGCTTCTGTCGGGCTCAACCCCTGCTGCGTGCGGATGAACAGCGACATGCCCAGCGCCCGTTCCAGCGCGTCGACATGCCGGCCCGCCGTCGGCTGCGTCAGCCCCAGCGCGCGGGCGGCGCCCGACAGCGATCCTTCTCGCACGACGGCAAGAAACGTCCGATACAACTCCCAACCCGGCTCAGATCCGTTCATACAAATTCGTATAGCTGTACGCTCATCATCAACAATTCCATTGAAGCACAGCTGCGTCCAGAATGCCTCCATTGCAACGCTCTCACACACAACAGGAGCACGGTCATGGAACAGGCACAACGCATCGCATTGGTATTGGGCGCCACTGGCGGCATCGGCGGCGAAGTGGCACGTCGGCTGGTGGCACGTGGCTGGCATGTGCGGGCGCTGCAGCGCAATCCTGATGCGCTGACAAACCGCAACACCGCATTCGAATGGATTCGCGGCGACGCGATGGTGCGCGAAGACGTGGTTGGCGCGGCGCAAGGCGCGGAGTTGATCATCCACGCCGTCAACCCGCCGGGCTACAAGAACTGGGCTGGCCAGGTGCTGCCGATGATCGACAACACCATCGCCGCTGCCCGCGCCTCGGGGGCGCGCATCGTGCTGCCGGGCACGGTGTACAACTTCGCACCGGACACGTTTCCAGTGCTGCGCGAAACGACAAAGCAGGCACCGCTCACGCGCAAGGGCAAGATCCGCGCAGAACTGGAGCGCCGCATGCAGGCCGCCAGCGCCGAGGGCGTGCGTAGCCTGATCGTGCGTGCGGGCGACTTCTTCGGGCCGCAAACAAGCAATACGTGGTTCGCTGGCGCGCTGGTCAAGCCGGGCAAGCGCGTTCGCACCGTCACGTATCCGGGCGCCGACGGCATCGGCCACCAATGGGCGTACTTGCCGGACGTGGCCGAAACGATGCTGCGCCTTGTCGAGCAAGGCGACCGTCTGCCGGACTTCGCCGTTTATCACATGCGCGGCCACTGGGATGCCGACGGCACGCAGATGCCCGCATCGATCGGCCGTGCGGTGGGCCACCCGGTCAAGACGCGCGCATTCCCGTGGTGGCTGATGCCCGTGCTGGCGCCGTTCTCGGAGATGCTGCGCGAGATGCGCGAGATGCGTTATCTGTGGCAACAGCCGGTGCGCATGGACAACGCCAAGCTCGTGCAGACGCTCGGGGCCGAGCCGCACACACCGTGGGACGAAGCCGTGGGCACGACGCTGCGTAGCCTAGGCTGCCACTGAAACCCGCGCGGCCGTCGCCAGGAAGTGGACAAGATCAGGTGTGCGCTGCGCGGCTACCTTGGCGAGGTCGTCCCACCGACGCAGTTGCAGCGCATCGGCAGCGTACGGACGCTGCATGAAGGCCTCCGCTTCCTGCGCCGAAAACACCCCGCCCTGCAATGCCAGGCTCCGTACGGAATCCGCTGACAGACGCGCGTAGTAATGCGCATCCATCGCGCACAGGCAGCGCTTGGCATCCACATGCAGGCGGATCGGCTCCAGCACGGCATCGGGAAACGTCGCACGCAGAAACGGCAGCGCAAAGTATTGATGCTGATCGTCGATGCCGTGGGCGGTCGGCGTCTCGCCCTGCGGGTTCAGCAAATGGCCGAGATCGTGCAGCAGCGCCGCCGTGATGAGCGCATCCGACGCGCCGGCCGCCTCCGCCAGTGCCGCCGTCTGCAAGGCATGTTCAAGCTGGGTGACGGGCTCGCCGCTGTAGGCAATGTCGCCGTGGCGGTCGAACAGCGTGCGGATGTCGTCGAGACTCAGGGCCATGATGCTGCGCGGGCAAAAGCAGAACCCTGCAGCGTAGCCGCCCCGTGCGGCAACACGGTGACAACGCGCCGCGCATTAGCCCGCGTGATCGGCACGATTAGAAAGTTTGGTTGGGAATGCGCGGCGCCCGCCCTTATCTTCAGTGCCTTCCCACACATCGGAGCGCAACATGCTCGCAGGACACGCCGTACAGGTCACGCAGGCGCTGGAACAGGTCACGGACTATTGGTCGCCGCGCGTCGTCGGCCAGGTCAACGACCAATACGTCAAGGTCGCCAAGCTCAAGGGCGAGTTCGTCTGGCACGACCACCCGAATGAAGACGAGCTGTTCTTCGTCGTCTACGGCCACCTGAAAATCGCCTTCGAAGACCGCGCCGATGTGCATCTCGGCCCCGGCGAATTCTGCGTCGTGCCGCGCGGCGTGCGTCACTTTCCCGTTGCCGACGAGGAATGCGGAATCATGCTGATTGAGACCGTCACCACGCAGCACACGGGTGACGTCATCACTGAGCGCAGTGTGGCGCTTGAGAAGCAGCTCAACGGATGAACGCGTCGTAAGCCGTCTTCAAAATCAACGCCAGCACCACCACGATGAACACCTTGCGCACGAAGCGGCTGCCGTGTCGCAGCGCGAGGTGGCTGCCGACCTGATTGCCGGCCACGTTGGCGACCGCCATCACCAAGCCGAGCTGCCACCACACGTGGCCCTTGGAAGCCAGCAGCAGCAAAGCCGCCACGTTGGTCGCCAGATTCACGATCTTGGTGGACGCCGACGCGTGCAGGAAGTCGTAACCGAACACGCGCACGAACACGATCATCAGAAAGCTGCCGGTGCCCGGGCCAAACACGCCGTCGTAGAAGCCGATGGCCGCGCCGGCCAGCAATGCCGCCGCGCGCTCGCGCCAGCCCTTGAGGCTCGGGGCATGATCGGCGCCCAGGTTCTTCTTAGCCACGGTGTAGACGAGCAGCACGGCCAGCACGAACGGCAGCGCGCGGCGCAGCGGCTCGGCCGGGATATGCATGAGCGCCCACGCGCCCAGCAGCGAAAAGGCAAACGCCGTGACCACTGCCGGCGCCGTCGCGCCCCAATAGATGCGCACTGTGCGGCCGTAACGCACCGCCGCCGTCGCGGTGCCCGACATCGACGCGACCTTGTTCGTGCCGATGAGCGTAGCGGGCGCGATGTTGGGATACGCCGAAAACAGCGCGGGAATCTGCACCAAGCCGCCGCCACCGGCCACGGCATCGATCAGGCCGGCCAGAAAGCCAGCCACGGCGAGCAAAGCGAATTCCATCAGGAAAAACGAAACGGGAAGGATTAGCCCAGCGACTTGGGCGACGGACGTGCGCTGCGCCGCCAGCAGCCCGATGTGTCAGGCGCAAAGCCGAGCGCTGCAGCCTCTTCAGCCGAAAGCGCCGCGGGCGGCAGCAGGACGTGGAGTATGCCATGTGCTCTGGCGTACTCATTCACGGCGGCCAAGGCGGTGTCACGGGTGGCCATGTCACCGGAAAGCACCAACACGCCCGCCGGCAGCCACGCCACCAAGCCGCCTAGCACCAGATGCGGCACGAGTGTGATCGGCGCCACGCCGGCCAATACCTCCTCCTTTTCGATCAGGAAGCAGGGATGCACGCTCGGATGGGCGAGCAGCGTATCAACGGCATGCGCCAGCTGCAGCGGCGAGGCGGTCGAGGCGACGGCGGCCAGCAGGCGCTGCCGGTCTTCGGGCGTGGCAAGGCGAGTGGAGAGGGTCATGGGCAGTTTTGGTGAAGGCGCCATTGTCATGCAGCGCGCGCATAGGCGTCGACACCGAATGCATTTCTCTTGTGAACGCGCGCGAACCAGAATGGATCGGTCGCCCCACGTGGAGCCCGCCATGGCCGATCCGACGCATGCTCTCACCCTGCAATTGCTGCAGTCGCTGGCGGAGCGGCCCCGGCCCTATGCCGAAGTGCTGGAAACGTGGCGGACGTCCTGTCCGCGTTTGTCGATCTGGGAAGATGCGTGCATTGACGGGCTGGTGGACTACGCGCCGGGATCGCATCTGGTGACGGTTAGCGCCCGGGGCCGGGCACTATTGGCGGCAAACGCCACCGATTGAACACACAAACTAAAAGGCCCTGCCGGGGATCGCCTGGCAGGGCCTTCATTTATTTTGCATCTCCACCGTACGTGCGGTGTGTGCTGTCGTCTCCTCGCTCCCGCCTCATTTATCTCGTGCGAAAACCGTAACGCGACTGTAAAAGATGCACCGCAATGCAGCAACTAGAGCAAACCCTTACGGTGCATGAGGCACCAAATTCAGCCGTCTGGGTGAAACTCGCCGGCATCTTCGCGCATTGTGGCGTCAACGTCGCAACCAGGGCACGCGAGCCGCAATTTCGCCCATGATGCCGCGGCGGAAGGTCAGCACGCAGATCACGAAGATCGCACCCGTGACCGTGGTGACCGATTCGCCGAGGATATTGAAGCCGTCGATGCCGGTGGCGCCAGCCAGGAAGCTGCCGATGTCGCCGAGCTTGTTTTCCAGCGCAATCACCAGCGCCGCGCCCAGCAGCGGGCCCGACAGGATACCCAGGCCGCCCACCAGCGTCATCAGGATGACCGAGCCGGACATCGACCAGTGCACGTCGGTGAGCGTCTCGAAGCCGAGGACCAGCGTCTTGAGCGAGCCAGCCAGCCCTGTGAGCGCCGCCGACAGCACGAAGGCTAGCAGCTTGAAACGATCGGTGTCGTAGCCGAGGGACGTGGCGCGCGGCTCGTTCTCCTTGATGGCCTTGAGGATCTGTCCGAACGGCGAGTGGATCGTGCGCACGATCAGCAGAAATGCCAGCGCCACGATGGCGAGCACAACGTAATACAGCGTCAGGTCGGACGACAGATCCAGCACGCCGAACAGCTTGCCGCGCGGCACGCCTTGCAGGCCGTCTTCGCCGCCGGTGAACGGCACCTGCAGGCAGAAGAAGTACAGCATCTGCGCCAGCGCCAGCGTGATCATCGCGAAATAGATGCCCTGGCGGCGGATGGCCAGCAGGCCGACGATCAAACCAATGAACGCGCCCGCCGCGGTGCCGGCCAGCAGCCCCAGTTCGGGCGTGACATGCAGGTCGCGCATCATGTAGCCGGCCACGTAGCCCGCGCCGCCAAAGAACGCCGCATGCCCGAACGACAGCAGCCCCGTGTAGCCCAGCAGCAGGTTGAATGCGGAGGCAAACAGCGCGAAGCACAGCAGCTTGGCGACGAACACCGGATACGCGCCCACCAGCGGTGCGGCGATCAGCGCGACCAGCAGCAGGCCGTACAGGACGTATTTGAGGGAAGAAGAGTTGGTCATGTTGGCCGCGCCGCTCATTTCTCTTTACCGAACAGGCCCGCCGGACGCACCAGCAGCACCAGCACCATGATCACGAACACCACGGTCGCTGACGCCTGTGGATAAAACACCTTGGTCAGCCCCTCGATCACGCCCAGGCCCAGCCCGGTGACGATCGAACCGAGAATCGACCCCATGCCGCCAATCACCACCACCGCAAACACGGTGATGATCATGCTCTGCCCCATCAGCGGCGAGATCTGGATGACGGGCGCAGCCAGCACGCCGGCAAACGCCGCCAGCGCGACGCCAAAACCGTAGGTGAGCGTGACCATCAGCGGCACATTCACGCCAAAAGCTTCCACAAGCTTCGGGTTCTCGGTGCCGGCACGCAGGTAGGCGCCCAGCTTGGTCTTTTCGATCATGAACCACGTGGCGAAGCACACCGCCAGCGACGCCACCACCACCCACGCGCGATAGTTCGGCAGCATCATGAAGCCGAGGTCCGTGGCACCCTGCAGCAATTCGGGCGTGTCGTACGGCAGGCCCGACACGCCATAGATGGCGCGGAACACGCCTTCGATGACAAGCGTCACGCCCAGCGTGAGCAGCAGGCCATAGAGATGGTCCAGCTTGTAGATGAACCGCAGCAGCGTGCGTTCGATCACCACGCCCAGCAGGCCGATCACCAGCGGCGAGAGCACCAGCATCGCCCAGTAGGGGATGCCCAGGTACGAGAAGCCCATCCACGTGAGCACCGCGCCCAGCATGAAGAGCGCGCCGTGCGCAAAATTGATGACGTTGAGCAGCCCGAAGATGACCGCAAGGCCGAGGCTCAACATCGCATAGAAGGAACCGTTGACCAGACCCAGCAGCAATTGGCTGAGCATGGCCGGTAGCGGAACGCCGAAGATTTCCATCGCGGTTAGGAAGAGAACACCACACCAACAACGTTGATGACGCCGCCATCCACACGGAAGGCGGCGCCGGATTGCCTACGCCTTTACTTCTTCATCAGTGAGCACTTCGACTCGGCCGGCGTGGTGAAAGCCTGTTCGCCCGGGATCGTCGCCACGACCTTCAGGTAGTCCCACGGCTTCTTCGATTCGGCCGGCGTCTTCACCTGCAGCAGGTACATGTCGTGGATGCCACGGCCGTCCTGGCGGATGTAGCCCTTCGTGTAGAAGTCGTCGATCTTGGTCTTCTTGAGCTGCGCGATGACCTTGTCCGGATCATCCGTGCCGGCAGCCGCCACGGCCTTGATGTAGTTCGATACCGCCGAGTAATCCGCCGCCTGCAGGCTGCTCGGCATCTTCTTCATCTTCATGAAATAGCGATTGGCGAACTTGCGCGTGGCGTCGTTCATGTCCCAATACCAGCTGTCGGTCATCAGCAGGCCTTCGGCCGTCTGCAGGCCCAGGCTGTGCACGTCGTTGATGAACATCAGCAGGCCGGCGATCTTCATCGACTTGGTGATGCCGAATTCCTTGGCCGCCTTGATCGAGTTGATCGTGTCGCCACCGGCGTTGGCCAGGCCCAGGATCTGCGCCTTGGACGACTGCGCCTGCAGCAGGTACGACGAGAAGTCCGACGCCGACAGTGGGTGCTTCACCGAACCCACCACCGTGCCGCCGTTGGCCTTGACAACGGCCGTCGTGTCGTTCTCCAGCGAGTGGCCGAAGGCGTAATCAGCGGTCAGGAAGAACCACGATTTGCCGCCCTGCTTGACCACCGCGCTGCCCGTGCCCTTGGCCAGCGCCACGGTGTCGTACGCATAGTGGATCGTGTACGGCGTGCACTCCTCGTTGGTCAGGCGCGCCGTGCCGGCACCGATGTCGATGAACACACGCTTCTTCTCAGAGGCCACCTTGTTCATCGCCAGGCCCGTGGCGGAGTTCGTACCGCCCAGCAGCATGTCCAGGCCTTGCTGGTCCATCCATTCACGCGCCTTTGAAGCGGCGATGTCGGCCTTGTTCTGGTGATCGGCCGTCACCAGTTCGATCGGCTTGCCGAGCACCTTGCCGCCCGCATCCTCGATCGCCATCTTGACCGCCTCGACACCACCCTGCCCGTCGATGTCGGCATACAGACCCGAGAGATCGGTGATGTAGCCGATCTTCACCTTGTCGCCGCTCACCTGCGCATGCGCGCCGAATGCTGCCGCGCCCAGCCCTACCGCCATCAATGCACCAGCCAGCTTCTTGAGTGTCATGGTCTTGTCTCCTGTGTCGTGCGCGCCGCGGATCACGCTGGCGCATGGGTCTTGCAAGTCGATCGGGAAAACGCCTTAAACGCCGAGCAGCTCGTGCAGCACCGGCATCTTGTCCTGCAACTGCGCCGCTTCGAAGCGCTCGACGACGCGGCCGTGTTCCATCACATAAAAGCGGTCTGCCAGCGGCGCCGCAAAGCGGAAGTTCTGCTCCACCATCACAACCGTGTAGCCACGCTTCTTGAGCATCAGAATCATGCGGGCCAGCGCCTGCACGATCACCGGGGCCAGTCCTTCGGAAATCTCGTCAAGCAGCAACAGGTTCGCGCCAGTGCGCAGGATGCGCCCGACCGCCAGCATCTGCTGTTCGCCGCCCGACAGGCGCGTGCCCTGGCTCTGGCGGCGCTCCGCCAGGTTCGGGAACATCTCGTAGATTTCTTCGATGCTCATGCCAGCATTGCCGGTCTTGGCTACCTGGCCCTTCAGCACCGGCGGCAGCATCAGGTTCTCTTCGCACGAGAGGCTCGAGAAAATGCCGCGCTCTTCGGGGCAGTAGCCGATGCCGCAGTGGGCGATCTTGTGCGTCGGCAGGTCGATCGTTTCCACACCCTGGCCGCTTGCGTCATGCACGACGATGGAGCCTTTGCGCGTGCCCACCAGGCCCATGATGGCGCGCAGCGTGGTGGTACGGCCCGCGCCATTGCGGCCGAGCAGCGTGACGACCTCGCCGCGGTTCACGGTCAGGTCGACACCATGCAGGATGTGCGATTCGCCGTACCAGGCGTGCAGGTCCTTGATCTGGAGCGCGGGCGTGCTCATGCAGTGTTCTCGTGTGTTCGGGTCTAGCGTTCGCTTACGTTTGATGCGCGGCACGCAGCCGCGTCGCGTGATCGATCAGCGTCGATCAGTGGGCTCAATGGCCTTCCAGCGCCGCATCGGCGGTGCCCATATAGGCTTCCATCACCTGCGGGTTCTTCGAGACGTCTTCGTACGGGCCTTCGGCCAGGATCTGGCCGCGCTGCAGCACCGTGATCTTGTCAGCGATGGACGAGACCACGTTCATGTTGTGTTCGACCATCAGGATCGTGCGGCCCTGTGCGACGCGCTTGATCAGCTCCGTCACACGGTCCACGTCTTCGTGGCCCATGCCCTGCGTGGGCTCGTCGAGCAGCATCAGCTCGGGCTCCATCGCCAGCGTGGTGGCAATTTCCAATGCGCGCTTGCGGCCGTAGGGCAGCTCCACCGTCACGGTGTGCGCGAACTGCGTCAGGCCCACCTGTTCGAGTAGCTCCATCGCGCGTGCATTCAACTTGTTGAGCGACTGCTCGCTGCGCCAGAACGCGTACGCCGTACCGAGCTGCCGCTGCAGCCCCACGCGAACGTTTTCCATCACCGTCAGATGCGGAAACACGGCGGAGATCTGGAACGAGCGAATCACGCCGCGGCGTGCGATCTGCGCCGGCTTTTCCGATGTGATATCCACGCCGTTGAACAGAATCGTGCCGCGCGTGGGCACCAGGAATTTGGTCAGCAGGTTGAAACAGGTCGTCTTGCCGGCACCGTTCGGGCCGATGAGCGCATGGATGGACCCACGCTGCACGCGCAGGTTGACGTCGGACACGGCGGTAAAGCCTTTGAAGCCCTTGGTCAGTCCACGCGTTTCGAGAATGATGTCCTGCGCCATGATTCCCTCTTGTCTCCCGCCCTTTTTATGGTGCGGATGATTGTCAACGGCTGTTGCGTTGCAAAACATCGGGGTTTTTACCGAGACGATTACACCCCGCTTACGCCCCGGAAACCCGCACCGGTATTGGCTTTCCGCCTCAGAGGAGGGCGTTACGTAGAGTTACCTATCGGGGCAATGCGGATTGCGTATTCATATGACACGGGCGGTGTGTCACGCCCGTGTCATCGGTGCCGGAGCCGGCGTCAGGCCGGTACGGCCTCGCCGCGGGCACGGGCTTTGCGCGCGGCCCGGATCATCTCGCTCGCCTTCTCCGCAATCATGATCGTCGGTGAGTTGGTATTGCCTGAAGTAATCGTCGGCATGACGGACGCATCAACCACCCGCAGCCCCTCGATCCCTCGCACGCGCAGTTGGGCGTCGACCACCGCGTTTGCATCATCGGCGCGCCCCATGCGGCACGTGCCGACCGGGTGGAAGATGGTCGTGCCGATCTTGCCGGCGGCGCGGGCGAGTTCCTCGTCGGTCTGGAACGCCGCGCCGGGCAGGTACTCCTCCGGCTTGTATTGGGCCAAGGCCGGCTGCGCGACGATGCGGCGCGTGAGGCGCAGAGAATCGGCCGCCACCTTGCGGTCTTCCTCGGTGGACAAGTAGTTCGGCGCGATAGTCGGCGCCGCGAACGGGTCGGCGGATGTGACATGCACCGTGCCGCGCGAGGTCGGCCGCAGATTGCACACGCTCGCGGTAAACGCATTGAACGCGTGCAGCGGATCGCCAAACTTGTCGAGCGACAGCGGCTGCACGTGATACTCCACATCGGGCCGCGACACGTGCGGATTCGAGCGCGCGAACACGCCCAGTTGCGACGGCGCCATGCTCATCGGCCCGCTCTGGTTGAACGCGTATTGCATGCCGATGAGCGCCTTGCCCCACCAGTTGGAAGCACGCGTGTTGAGCGTGGGCACGCCGTTCACCTTGACCACGCTGCGCAGTTGCAGATGGTCCTGCAGGTTTTCTCCCACCCCCGGCAATGCCTGGCGCACCGGAATGCCAAGCGCCTGCAGACGCTCCGGCTGGCCGATGCCCGCCAGCTCCAGCAACTGCGGCGAGTTGATCGCGCCGGCCGAAAGGATCACCTCTTCGCGCGCGGCCACCGTGTAGTCCTGCCCTGCCCCGCGATACGTCACGCCGGTGCAGCGTTTGCCATCAAACGTCAGCGCCCGTACCTGCGCGCCCGTGACGATCGTCAGGTTCGGCCGCTGCGATGCCGGGCGCAGAAAACCCTTGGCCGTGTTCCAGCGGATGCCGCGTTTCTGGTTGACCTCGAAATAGCCGACGCCGAAGTTGTCGCCGCGGTTGAAATCGCTCGTGCGCGGAATACCCGCCTGCACGGCTGCCTCGATGAACGTCTCCAGCACCTGCCAGTGCAGGCGTTGCGGCTCGACGCGCCATTCGCCGTTTGCGCCGTGCCATGCGTTCGCGCCGCCGTGATGGTTCTCGCTGGCCTTGAACAAGGGCAGCACGGCATCCCACTTCCATGAGTCGTCGCCGGTGATGGCAGCCCAACCGTCGTAATCCTCGCGCTGGCCACGCATGTAGATCATCCCGTTGATCGACGAGCAACCACCCAGCACGCGGCCACGCGGATAGCCGAGCGAACGGCCGTTCAGGCCGGGTTCTTCGCGCGTGCGATAGAGCCAGTCGGTGCGCGGGTTGCCGATGCAATACAGATAGCCGACGGGGATGTGAATCCAGTGGTAATCGTCCTTGCCGCCCGCTTCCAGCAGCAGCACGGAGACGTCGGGATCGCGGGTCAGGCGGTTGGCGAGGACGCAGCCTGCGGAGCCTGCGCCGATGATGATGTAGTCGTAGGTTTCCATGTCTCCGTGCTTCTTTTCCTTGGTGTTATTGGTTTTTATTGTTGTGGTGCAACCAACTCACTTCAAATCAAATCCGCGAAGCCAACCACTCCGTCATCTTCCCAAACACCTCACTACGCAGCGGTTCGGCTTCGTTGAAGATCTCGTGATAGCCCTTGTCGAACCACGCCAAGGTCCGCAAATCCTCCGGCGCGTTCGCATAGAAGTCCCGGCTGCCGGAAGGATCGACAATCGAATCCGCGCCGCCGGCCATCAGCAGCATCGGCGCTTCCAGACGGGGCGCGTCTTGCTGCGCCTGCGTGATCGCATTGAGCATGAACTCCAGCAATGATGCGCTGATCGTGCCCTGCACCAGCGAGTCTGCTCGGTAGGCCGGCGCAACACTCGGGTCATGCGACAGCTTGGCCGGGTCCACCGGATTGGGCACCGCCAGCTTGGGCGCCAGCGCAGAAAGAACCCCACGCACGATGCCCGCCCCTGGTGGCAGTTTCACGCGCAGCGCGGGCGATGACAGCAGCACGCCACGCACGGGCCGGATGCGCGCCGTGGTGAAACGCGCGACGATCAATCCGCCCATGCTGTGCCCCAGCACGAACGGCATCTCGTGCCATTCAGCGACGGCCGCGTCGATGATTTCTGCGAGATCGGTGAGGTAGTTGTCTTGCGCGTCGAGCGCCATGCGCGGGCCGCCGCTCTTGCCGTGGCCGCGCAGGTCGAAGGCCCGTACGCGCAGGCCCAGGTCGGTGAGCACCTTGGCCACATGTGGATAGCGGCCGCTGTGTTCGGCCATGCCGTGGACGAGGATGACGGTGCCGCGAGGTTCGCCGTTGTCGGGCGTGGGCAACCAGGTGCGGACCAGCAGTTCAGTGCCGTCCTTCATGCGCTGCCGGGTTTCCAGTGCTTGATGGGCGATGGCCTGAGCGGGGGCTTGCGTCATCGGCGTCTCCTCCTTGGGTTGCCAGATTGTGGCATAGACGCCGCCTGCCGCAATCTGCATCAGTAGAGCGCCGCGTCAGTGACAGCAGGCGTCGGCGTCGCCACCGTGACCATCCTCGCCGGCCACGCTCTGGAGGATCGGGCAGTCGGGGCGGTCATCACCGTGGCACGCATTGGCGAGCGTCATGAGCGTGTCGCGCATGCTTTGCAGCTCGCTGATGCGCGCGTCGAGATCCGCCACGTGGCGCAGGGTGACGGCCTTCACATCGGCGCTGGCGCGCTCGCGATCGTTCCATAGCGAAAGCAGCGTGCGAATCTCTTCCAGCGAGAAGCCCAGCGAGCGCGACCTGTGGATAAAGCGCAGCACGTGCACCGCCCGCGCGTCGTACATGCGGTAGTTACCTTCGGTGCGCGGGCTGGGCGGCAGCAGGCCAATGCTTTCGTAGTAGCGGATCATCTTGGCCGACACGCCGCTGGCCTTCGCGGCCTCGCCAATGTTGACGGGGCCTTTGTCGATGAGATCGGTACGCGTCATGCGTTGTCTCCGGTGGCGCGCCAGCGGCGCAGCATCAGCGCATTGGTGACCACGCTCACGCTGGAGAACGCCATGGCCGCGCCGGCAAAGGTGGGGTTCAGCAAGCCGAATGCCGCAAGCGGAATGCCCACCACGTTATAGACGAAGGCCCAGAACAGGTTCTGCCGAATCTTGGCGACGGTGCGGCGCGACAGGTCCAGCGCGTCGCTCACCAGACGCGGCTCGCCGCGCATGAGGGTGATACCGGCGGCCTGCATTGCCACATCCGTGCCCGTGGCCATGGCGATGCCGACATCGGCCGCCGCCAGCGCAGGCGCATCGTTGATGCCATCGCCCACCATCGCCACCACATGGCCGCTCTGCTGCCACGCCGTCACGCGTGCGGCCTTGTCTTGCGGCAGCACTTGCGCGGCCACTTCGTCGATCCCCAGTGCCTGGGCCACGCTGCGTGCGGCGCCTGCGTTGTCGCCCGTCACGAGCGCGGTGCGCACGCCACGCGCCTGCAGGGCGGCCACGGCATCCCGGGCGCCGGGCTTGAGTGCGTCGCCAAATGCAATCAGGCCGCGCAATTGCACGCTGCCTTCGTCACGCTGCGCAAGCCATGAGACGGTATTGCCTTGTGCTTCCAGCGCATCGGCGCGTGCTTGCAATGCACTGCGATCCAGCCCCAGTTCATCCATCCACCGCGCATTGCCGAGTTGCAGCAATGCGCCATTCACGATGCCGCGCGTGCCGCGTCCGGCCAACACTTCCGGCGATTGTGCGGGCGTGATTGCACGGCCCGGCTCTTTCACATATTCACGCGTGGCCTGCGCAAGCGGGTGCGTGTTTTCAGCCTGCAGCGCGGCAAGTTGGTCGAGCAGCGTGTCGGCGTCAATGCCGGATGCCGCTTCCACCGCCGTCACGCGCGGCTGGCCCACGGTGAGCGTGCCCGTCTTGTCGAAGACGACGAAATCCACCTGCTGGGCGCGCTCCAGCGCCTGCGCATCGGCAATCAGAATGCCGCGCCGCGCACCCGCGCCGGTGCCGGCCATGATGGCGGACGGCGTGGCAAGACCAAGCGCACACGGGCAGGCAATCACCAGCACGGCTACGGCGTTGACGATGGCCGTCTCCCACCCCGCACCAGCGATAAACCAACCAGCCAGCGTAAGCAACGCCGCCACGAGCACCGCCGGCACAAAGATGGCGCTTACGCGGTCGACCAGTTGCTGGATCGGCGGCTTGGCGGCCTGCGCGTCTTCTACAAGGCGGATGATGCGCGAGAGCATGGTGTCTGCGCCGATCGCCGTGGTGCGCACGAGCAGCACGCCATCGGTGGTGATCGCGCCGGCGGTCACGCGGTCGCCTTCATGCTTGGGCACGGGCAGGCTTTCGCCGGTCAGCATGGATTCATCGACGTGGCTCGCGCCTTCCAGCACCACGGCATCCACGGGAATGCGTTCCCCGGCTCGCACAGACACCACATCGCCCACGCGCACCTGCGTCACCGGGGTATCGCGCAGCGTGCCATCGGCGCTGCGCACGCGAGCGGTGTCGGGGCGCAGCGCCTGCAGGGCACGGATGGCCTGTGCGGTCTGGCGCTTGGCACGCACTTCCAGCCACTTGCCAAGCCGCACCAGCGTGATGACCACGGCCGCGCTTTCGAAGTACAGGTGCGGCTCATGGTGCATCCCGTCCGCTCCCGCGCGCGCCCACAGCCACAGCGACAATCCATACGCCGCCGACGTGCCAAGCGCGACCAGCAGATCCATATTGCCGGCGCCCGCGCGCACCGCCTTCCAGCCCGCCTTGTAGAAGCGCGCGCCGATCACGAACTGCACCGGCGTCGCCAGCAGCCATTGCACCCAGGCGGGCAGCATCCAGTCACCCCCGAACCACCCGGCAATCATCGGCAATACGAGCGGCACGGACAGTGCGGCGGCAATCCACACCGGGCCGGCACCTTCCCAGAAGTCGGGTTCTGCAGCAGCGGGAGCGGCGGTTTCATCGGAGGCGACGCGCGCCTCATAGCCGGCGCCCGTCACAGCGGCGATCAGTGCATCGCTGGCAGCGCCTCCCTGCACGCGAGCGCGCTCGGTTGCGAGATTCACGCTGGCGGCGGTCACGCCAGGCACGGCGCGCAAGGCACGTTCGACACGGCCTGCACAGGCGGCACACGTCATCCCCCTGATATCGAGATCGGTGGAGGTCACGTCGGCAAGGCTGGCGGTCATGGAAGCGTCCGTTCTAAGGAAGATGGCATCAGCCTAGACCTTCCCATCTTGGTAAGGTCAAGCCCGCATTTTACGCTTGCGCTTCCAACGATAGGAAGGTTCATACTGCTCCCGTGATTTTCTCTTCCCTCTTTTCAGGAGCAAACCATGACGACGTCTTCCACGACCTTTTCCGTGAGTGGCATGAGCTGCGGCCATTGCGTGTCGGCCGTCACGCGTGCGGTGCAGCAGGTCGACGGCGGTGCCAATGTGCAGGTGAATCTGGACAAGCAGACCATTGCTGTCACCAGCGGCGCCAGCGCCGATGCGGTCAAGGCCGCCATTGAGCAAGCCGGCTACCCGGTCAAAGCCTTCGCCTGAACCCCAGGCGGCCAACAAAAAAGGCGTGCCGCTGTGGCACGCCTTTTTTGTTGTGCGGAAACCGCTTAGAAGCGGTAGCCGACGTTCAGGAAGGTCACGACGGGGTTGATCTTGATCTTCGCTTCGCTCTGGATGTGCACGCCGTTGATCAGCGTGGTGTCGATCTTGGCCGTGGTCTTCAGCGGCAGGTAGGACACCGACAAGCCAACGAACCAATCCTTGGTGATGGCGTAGGTGGCGCCCACGTTCAGCACCGGGTTCAGCGAGCTGTCGGTCGTCACACTGCTCGTGCTGCCCGGCGTGCCGCGGCCCAGGACTTGGTTCTGGAATGCGCTGTTGGTGATCTTCTCGTCGGAGAACCAGGTGTAGTTCAGGCCGGCGCCGACATACGGACGGAACTTGCTGTCCGCGCTGAAAAAGTACCACTTGGCCAGCACGGCCGGGCTCCATTGCTTGGCGGAACCGATTTCGCCATAGCCGGAGAACGAGCCCGTGCCTTCAATCTTGTGGCGCGGCGGAATGCCGCCGACCAGTTCCACGGCAATGTTGTCGGTGAAGAAGTGCGTAAAGGCGAGACCGACGGTATCGGCTTCCTTGATCTTCGCGCCGGTATTCGGCACCGATTGATTGATGGGTGCCCCGCCAACGCTGTTGATGAACAGCGGATCGCTGGAGCTGTTCGGCATCACGCGGAACCAGCCGAGGCTGACAACGTTGCTGCCGGCAGCTTGAGCGTGCGCGGCGGTGGCGAGGATCATCCCGGCGGCGGCCGCCAGTGCTTTTTTATAGGCCATCTCTGTATGTGCTCCTGTGTCAGACGCATCCGAGGCAAAACGCAGTTGTTACGTTTGCGGTGCGTTCTCAGTCTCCTCCCAGGCGGAAGGGATGGCCATTATCCCGTGTGATTGCCGTGGCTAGAACCCTTTTTCTAGAGGTTTCCTGTTACAAGCTGTGCGCTAAATCGGCCTGCAGCGGGCGTCTTCGGCACAGGCTCGGTTTTTAAACAGGCTTGGACTTGGATAGCGCCAGCACGCAGGCGGCCAAGTCCCATAGGGCATTGCCGACGCTTTTGAAGACCACTGGCGACGCTGGCACGGGCTGCGTGAGCGTGTCCGGCGGTGTATCGACGCACTGTTGTAACGGCCGCACACGCGACCACGGCACGCCCGCCTGCAGCAGGTCGCCGGCTTCGGCTTCCAGGTCGACCAGGGTGTCGGCGTACAGACGATCGACCGCAGCGGCATGCACGCACAAGCGCGGCGGCAGTTCGGCCATGTCGGGCCGGAACGCGCCAACGGCCGCGATGAAGTGATGCGCGCCCCACGCATAGCCAGCAGGGTGGCTCGGATCGCCCAGATCCGGAAGTACCGGTTGCGATGACGGTGTGGCGGTGATGACCAGCGGCGTCTGCGGGAGCACCGCACGGGCGGCATCTGCCACGCCAGCCGCATCGCCACCCGCCAGCGCAGTGGCGTCCATGCCGAGCGCGCGAGCGTACCCCGCCAGCCCATCCGCGCTGGCAGCCGTGCGCGCGATGATCGTGACGCGTCGTGTACCCAACCCGAAGCGGAAGGCTTCCAGATGCGCGCGTGCCTGGGCACCGGCACCGACCAGCAGCAAATCCCCCGCCGGCTCAGGCGCCAGCAAGCGCGCTGCCAGCAACGACACAGCCGCTGTGCGGTGTGCGGTGACGGTGGGGCCATCCAGCATGAGTTGGCGCTCGCCGGTTCGGGCGTCCATCACCACCACCTCGCCGTGAATGGCCGGCAAGCCCTGCGCAGGGTTGTGCGGGTGCACGGTGATCATCTTGGTGACGGCGATGTCGGCGTTGGACGCGGGCATCAGCAGCAAACTGCCGCCATCAGCCACCGGCATCACAAGCCGCGCGGGCGCCTGGGCACGGCCCGCGCGCGCGTCGCGCAATACCTGAGCGATGGCATCGGCCAGCGCGGCATAGGGCAAGCGGGCCGCCGTGGTGGCAGCGTCGAGGGTCTGCAGCATCGGGCTCCCGCAGAGGAGAAACGTCGGACGGACCTTATGCCGCGGCGCGGCGCGCGGGGGGCGTGCGGCGCGTAAGCAAGCCGGCGCTGATAAGGAGTTGGGCGGCGGCGTAGCTCCACCAGATCGCCAACTCGTGATCAGTAAACGGGAAGACGAACACGCTGATACCAATCATGGCATCGGAAGCCGCAAAGGCGAGTGCGCCCCAAGCCGTCAGCGGGCCAGGCAGGCGCGCCAGCAATGCCGCGCACACCATCGCCGAGAGCACCAGCATGTAGACGATCACGGGCCCTTTTAACTCGCGCAGACCCGGCCAGTACCACAGCAACATGCCGATGGCCACGCCGATCATCAAGCCGACGCCAATCATGCGGATGGCCGACGACGCCCCGCGCAGCCCCACCAGCACCCGCAGGTAGCACACGTGCGCAAGCAGGAAACAGCCCAGCCCCGCCATGAAAGAGAACGCCAGCCACGGCAACGCTAGCCATAGATCGCCGAGTGCGGAAAACACCATCGCGCCGATCAGCCAGCGCCGCTCGCGTGGAATCTCGTGCAACGATGCGGCGCGCGCCAGCAGCAACGCCATCAGCATTTTCCACAGCGGCTGCGCAACGATGCGGCCCACGAGCGGGGTGCCGGGCGGTACCTCGACGGCCACCATGGTCAGCATGCCGCCGTAAGTGACGCCTGCCACTGCAGCGGCCACCCACCACGCGCGAACCCGTGCCGGCATGCCGTAGCCGCCTGACAGATGCGCCGGCGCGTGCACCGGATGCGTGGTATGTCCCTCAACCATTGTGGTCTCCCGCCCAGACAGGCGTTTCATATCAGCAAAGTGATGTCGGCTTGCAGCGTGACACGCCGCGCACCCTGGCGCAAGGCGCCAATTTACCCACCAAGGTGGGATAGCGGCAACGCGCCATCCCGCTTCAAGGCCGTTAGAACGATATTGGAACGCACGTTATCCACACCCGGCACGCGCATCAACTTGCGCATGACGAATTCCGACAGCGCAGGCAGATCGGGCACCACCACACGCAGCATGTAATCGGCGTCGCCGGCCACGGAATAACACTCCTGCACGGCGTCGAGCAGGCTGATCTCTTCATGAAAGCGTTCGACGATGGCGTCGCCGTGGTGCGCCAGCTTGACGCTGGCAAACACCGTCACGCCCAAGCCCAGCCCCGTCGGCGAAAGCACCACCCGGTAGCCCTCGATCACGCCTTCCGATTCAAGCCGTGCCAGACGCCGCCCGACCTGGCTGGCCGACAGGTGAACCTGCTCCGAGAGCTGCTGATGCGTCGCACGCCCATCGCGCTGAAGGGCCGCCAGCAGGGCCAGATCGAAGGTATCGAGCGAAATCATGCATATCTCCTGCGTTGATAGGCTGAATTTTGCATGATTTCCGCAAACAATGTGCAATGGGTGGCGGTTTTGCGGCCAACCCGCGTGGGCGCGCCCATACACTGGCCGGACTTTGATTGCACAAGATCGACATTACAAATGGACATCGCAACCACCGCCCCCGACGCAGCTCAAAACGCCGCCCCGGCCGGCTTCAACGGCACCCTGACCGACAAGCTGCGCGAGCAATTCGCAGAAGGCCTGGACGGCCAGACGCTGCGTGCCGACTTCACCATGCAGCAGCCAGTGCACCGCTACACCGCCGCCGATCACGCAACGTGGCGCACGCTGTACGACCGCCAGGAAGCGCTGCTGCCCGGCCGTGTGTGCGATGAATTCCTGCAAGGCCTGTCGACGCTGGGCATGAGCCGCGATGCCGTGCCGTCATTCGACCAGCTCAATGAAACGCTGATGCGCGCCACCGGCTGGCAGATCGTCGCCGTGCCGGGCCTGGTGCCTGACGAAGTGTTCTTCGATCACCTGGCTAACCGCCGTTTTCCCGCCAGCTGGTGGATGCGTCGCCCCGATCAGCTCGACTACCTGCAAGAACCGGATTGCTTCCACGACATCTTCGGCCACGTGCCGCTCTTGATTAATCCGATCTTTGCCGACTACATGGAAGCCTACGGCAAGGGTGGCCTGAAGGCCGCGCGCCTGGGCCAGCTCGACATGCTCGCGCGCCTGTACTGGTACACGGTGGAGTTCGGCCTGATCCGTACGCCGGCGGGCCTGCGCATCTACGGTGCGGGGATCGTGTCGAGCAAGAGTGAATCGATGTACGCGCTGGATTCGGCGAGCCCGAACCGCATCGGCTTTGACGTGCGCCGCATCATGCGCACGCGCTACCGGATCGACACTTTCCAGAAGACCTACTTCACCATCGACAGCTTCGAGCAGTTGTTCGATGCCACGCGCCCCGACTTCACGCCGCTGTATGAAGAACTCGCCGCGCTGCCGACCATTGGCGCGGGCGATGTGGTGGATGGGGATCTGGTATTGAACGTGGGCAACCGCGAAGGTTGGGCAGACACTGCGGACATCTGACAGCAGATAGTCGAGCGCTGACTATACTGCGCGCATTCAAGACCGAACTTTGCACCCCATCATGATGCCGACCCTGAACGAAGACCAACGCAAGGCCCTTTTTGCCGAACTGCCCGGCTGGACGCTACAGAGTGAGCGCGACGCCATCCAGAAGACCTTCACCTTTGCCGACTTCAACGCTGCGTTCGGTTTCATGACGCGCGTGGCGATCAAGGCCGAGCAGATGAATCATCATCCGGAGTGGTTCAACGTGTGGAATCGCGTGGACATCACCTTGTCCACACATGACGCGAACGGGCTCACGCACCGTGATGCAGATCTCGCGCGCTTCATCGAGCAAGCCGCGAAAGGCACCAGCGCCACCGCCGCAAAGTAACGACGCAATGCTGGCGCTCAGCCCTGTGAGGCTGCGCGCCACGCCTCATATGCCGCCCGCGCCTTGTCGCCCAATTGCTCAGGGGCGATGCGGGTGGCGCCTTGTACAATCATCAGCGCATACGGCTTGGCCAGCGCCGACGCCTCGGCACACAGCCGCAGTTCCTCGCCTTCGGCGGGTGAACGGGCGCGCCAGAAATTGATGGCGGCCTCCAGATCGGTGATGGTGAGCAGGGCATCGGTCATCCGCGCATTGTAGCGCTGCCAAATCACGCCGATCGCCCCTTTTTGCCTTTTTCGCCCCGCACTCTGGATCGAGTCAATGCGCATCCTGCTGATTGAAGACGACCGTGCCATCGCCAGCGGCATCCATGCCGGGCTCACGCAAGCCGGGCATCGCGTGCACGTCGTGCACGACGGTGTCTTCGCCACTGAACAGCTCACTCGGCAGACCCACGATCTGGTGATCCTCGATCTCGGGCTACCCGGTATCGACGGCATGACGTTGCTGTCGCAGTTTCGTGCGCGCGATCGCGTGACGCCCGTGCTGATCCTGACGGCACGCGACGGCCTGCTCGACAAAGTGAACGGCCTGAACGCCGGCGCCGATGATTACCTGCTCAAGCCGTTCGAGATGCTCGAACTCGTGGCCCGCGTAGGCGCATTGCTACGCCGTCGCAACGATTCGACCGAACCCGCCGCGCGCCCTGACGTCCTTGTCGGCCGGCTGCGCATGAGCGGCGTAGAAAGGCGCATCTTTGTCGACGCCGCACCGCTGGAACTGTCGCCGCGCGAATTTGCCGTGCTGGAGTTGCTGATGCAGCGCCAGGGCCGGGTGGTCAGCAAGGTGCAGTTGCAGGACCATCTTGCCAGCTTCGGGCACGCCATCGGCGAGGCCAGTCACGATGTGGTGGGCGATACGGCCATCGAAGTCTACGTGCACCGCGTACGCCGCAAGATCGAGCATTCCGAGGCGGAGATCGTCACGGTGCGCGGCTTCGGTTACCTGTTGCAGGCACGCGCCCCGGCGTAGTCCGGCCCATGTTCAAGCGCCACCGTCCTACCTCGTCGTCGGCTTCATCAGCTCCGGCCAAGGGTGCTGGCAACGGTGCCATCAGCCTGCGCCTGCATCTGTTGCGTGCGCTGGCGACACCGCTGTTTGGTTTGATCGTGGGTACCGGCGCGCTGTCGTATTGGCTGGCGGCGCACTACACCGCTCAGGTGTTCGATCGCGCATTGGTGGGTGTGGCCAACACGCTGGCCGAACAGTTGCGCATCGCTGGCCCGCACGTGCCGGCGGCCAAGCTCTACGACATCGCCCTCACCGCGCAGACGCTCGTACAGAACAGCGGCGAAGACCGCATCTACTGGCGCATTTCCGGCCCTACGGGCACGCTTGTCGGGCGCGACACGCCGCTGGGCTACGGCTCGGGCCAGGTCCGCATTGGCGATGCACGCGTGTTCTATAGCTGGATCGACGGCAAACAGGTGCGCGCCGTGCATCTGCTCGTTCCGGGCGTGAGTGCAGAGGTGCCCAAGCCGCGCTCGCCGCGCCAGCCGGTGCTGCCCGAACCTGAAGACGACGTTACACGCCCCGCGCTCGCGCCCACGCAGGCGCAGACGGCACCGGCATTCAACCCATCCAATCCGCCTGACACCATGAAGGCGGAAGACGACATCGTCGTGGAAGTGGCGGAGCTGCTGGACCACCGCGATACGGCGGCCAAGGAAGTGCTGCTATCGGTGTCGATTCCGTTGATCGTGCTGCTGGCAATCGGCGGCCTGATTCTCTCGCTCGTGCTCAAGGAAGAGCTGCAGCCGTTGCAGACGCTGGCCGACACGCTTAACAAGCAGAGCGCACGATCGGTGACACCGCTGCCTGCGGAATCGGCGGAACGTGTGCCCGCCGAACTGCAACCGCTCATCAATGCGATGAACGCGCTGCTTGCCCGGCTGCGCGACGCGCTTGAAGCGCAGCGCACCTTCATCGCAGACGCTGCACATCAACTGCGCACGCCGCTCACCGCGTTGAAGCTGCATGCCGATCGCGCTGTCGATGCCAAGACATTGGACGAGGCCCGCCCTGCACTGCTGGAGCTGCAATCGGGTGCCAACCGCGCCGTGCGTCTGTCCAACCAGTTGTTGACGCTGGCGCGTGCCGAGCCAGGCATGACGCTCGATCAATTGGGCCCACCGATGCAGGTCGATCTCGTCGCGCTGGCGTTCGACACCGGCGCCGAGTGGGTACCGCGCGCGCTGGCACGAGGGCTGGATCTCGGCTTCGAGGCCTGGCCGCAGGAGGCAGCATCGCCGGGTTCGTTGCAGGCGCCGGTGCTGGCCAACGTGGTGCTGCTGCGCGAGGCCATCAACAACCTGCTCGACAACGCCATCAAATACGTGCCGGCCGGCGGACGCGTGACCTTGCGTGCCGGCATGGAGGCCGATGCGGCATCCCAGTGGTGGGGTGTGGTGAGCGTGGAAGACAATGGCCCCGGCATTCCACCCGAGCGACGCGGTGAAGTGTTCCAGCGCTTCTTCCGCGGGGATGCGGACCACCGCCCTGGACAGCCGCAGGGCAGCGGCCTGGGCCTGGCCATCGTGCACGACATCGTGCGTCTGCACGGCGGCACCGTCGCCATCGATGATGCGACCGCACGTGATGGCAGCCGCGTGATGCGCTTCGTGCTGCGCCTGCCGCTGGCAAGCGAATCCGTCTGAACGACGGACGATCGGCTTACTTCTTCTTTTTCTTCGCGGGCGGCGCCAGCATCGTGCCGCGGCACTTCTTCGCGCCGCAGCGGCACGCAAACTGTTCCTTCAATGCCTTGGTCTGACGGCCTTCGATGACGAGGCCGTAGTCGTAGAACAGTTCTTCGCCAGGTTCGATGTCACGCAGCGCGTGAATGAACACGTGGCCATCCTCTTCTCGCGCCTCGCAGTTCGGCTTGCAGGCGTGGTTGATCCAGCGCGCGCGGTTGCCACCAAACTTGGCGTCAATCACGCTGCCGTCTTCCAGGCTGAAGTAGAAGGTGTGATTCGGGTCGGACGGGTCGTGCGGATGGCGGCGCAGCGCCTCCTTCCACGTGATGTGCTCGCCCTTGTATTCGATGATCTTCTTGCCGCGTGCGATGGCGACCACGGCATACACGCCGCGTCCGTGCACGCCGGATTCGCGCACCTCGATGCGATCGCGGCGGCGCAGTTTGGCCGGCGCTTCCGTCGCGGGCGAGGACTCAGCCAGAGCCGGCGTGGCATCAGGGGACGTGCGTGTCATGGGAAATGGCGCAGTAAAGCGAAACAAAAACGTCGATCAACGAAGCCGTGAGCCTACACCAAAAGCATGGCATCTCGACACGTGCCGCAACCCCATGCCGCCCGGTCAATGTGGATAACCTGGCCCGCAGCTGTGGATAACTACCGGCAAAGGCTGTTGGCTGTCTGTGGCTGCCCTGTCGATGGTGTGGGCACAAGTGACGGGGTTGCCAGGCCGGTGGGCGGAAAAAACAGCAAGCTATCCACCTGAGGACACACGCGGTACCCCCTGTTTTGCTTGCCACAAGTGTTTGAACATAAAGCGCTTTTTCCACTTATCCACAGAAACTATCCACCGTTATCTACTACTACTATCTGTATACATAAGAAAAAAGGTAAACCAACTGATCGACTTGCATCGAACCTATCTGCGCGCAAACAGCCAACCGCAAATCAGAACATCGAGCGTTAGCATTGATGTGATTGGATCGCCTCGCAACGTAGAGCCCGTGCGGTTTTGCGGAACCCACATGCCACGCGCCGTTACAAAGCTCACGTGCCGACGCTGTTCGCATGCCGGTATCATGTCGCCCTTGGAGCCATCCCCCGGACGCTCTGTTGTGTGTTTTATCTACTCTTGAAGGGAGTCAAGCAATGACGAAAACCGAACTGATCGACGCCATCGCCAGCGGCGTAGACGGTCTGACCAAGGCCAAGGCCGAGCAGGCACTGAACGTGACGCTGCAAGCCATCATGGAATCCGTTGGCAAGGGCGATGCGGTCAGCCTCATCGGCTTTGGTACCTTCAGCCAAGGTGAGCGCGCCGAGCGTATGGCCCGCAACCCGCGCACCGGCGAAGAAATCAAGGTCGAAGCGGCCAAGACGGTCAAGTTCAAGGCCGGCCAGAAGTTCAAGGACGCTGTCAACGCCTAAGGCAATGACAACCCTCGGCGTGACCAGCGCGTCTGGTTAGCGCCAACGACGTGGCATGCCATTGCATGCGTGAATCGACCGCAGCATTGGCGTACCACGTCGGAAGGCCTGTCTCCCCGTCAGGCCATCCCTTCTCCCTCTTCCATGTCTCGCCCTTTCCTGCGCAATTCGCTCGCTCTGCGCATTGCCCTGCCGATCGTCCTGATCGCACCGGTCCTCTGGTTTGCCGGTTGCGCCACGCCGCCTGCGCGCCCGCAAGCTGAACCGCTGCCCGACAACGAAGTCGTGCAAACGCGCCCAGGTGCGACCCCGCGTGAAAAGATGATTGAGATTGCCCTGGCCGAATGGGATCGGTGGGGGCGCCAGGTTGTGCGTGTGGGGCGTGACGATACGTATTGCGTGGCAGGCGGCGGCTTTCCCGACCAGCCGCAAGGCCGTTGGCTGACAGCCGACGACCCCACGCCTGCCCCGTCCGATGAAGAAAGCGGTACCGACATGTCGCTGCCCAAAGCGGTTGCCACGCCCGCTGTACCGCCCCCTGCGCTTTGCCTGCGCTATCCAGACGGCACGGGCGGTGAAGCCACCTCACGGGGTTGCATGCTGGCCAAGCGCTACTGGGGCATCGTCGGCAAGACACCGACTTGCCAGCAACTGACCACCGGCGGCTGGGCGTGGTCTGCGGTGTTTATCTCGTGGATCATGCGCAAGGCCGGCTTGCAGAACGATCAATTCCTGACCGGCGCCACGCATGCGGAATACGTGACCGACGCGCGCGATCATCTGCTCAAGCATCCCGCCTTCGTCCTTGAACGCACACCCGCCGTGCCGCGCCCGGGCGACCTCATCTGCACCGCGCGTGGCGCCGATCGCTTCATGACGGACCCGGCGGAGATCCAGGCCGGCAGAACGCCCATGCACTGCGATCTCGTCGTCGAGGTGGACCCGGTGCGCCACGAAGTGAAATCGATTGGCGGCAACGTGCAGCAATCCGCGTCGATGAGCATCACCGAGTTGAACGACGCCAATCAGCTCGATCCGTACACCAATTCGGTCATGCAGTGGCTGGTGATCCTGCGCAACCAGTTGCCCTAGCAGACAGCGGATGTAACGTGGTTTGACGTCCGGCGCAAATTCATTAACATGTGAATAAATGTAGCGCCGGCAACCGACCGGCGCATGGCCCCTGCGATCAGGAGACAGGTCATGACGGTGCTTTCGCTTTCGCCCGATTCTGGTTCGAACATCCAGGCCCATCGCCCGGCTTGGTGCGGCCCACGCGAATGGGCAGCGCGCGTGAAGTTGGCGGCGTGCTACCGCATCTTTGCGCAGCTCGGCTGGACCGAACTCATCTACAACCACATCACGCTGCGCCTGCAGCCGGAAGACGGTGTGGACGGCGATGAAGGTCCGCACTTTCTGATCAATCCGTTCGGTCTGACCTATGCCGAGGTTTGCGCGTCGAACCTCGTCAAGATCGACTTGCAGGGCAACGTGCAGCGCGCGTCGGGTCAGCCTGACTGGCCGGTCAACCCGGCCGGCTTTACCGTGCATGCCGCCATTCATGCGGGCATCCCGGGGGCGCATTGCGTGATGCATACCCACACGACCGCCGGCATGGCTGTGGCCTGTGCGCGTGACGGTCTGTCGATCAGCAACTTCTACGCGGCGCAACTGCACGGCAAGGTGGCGTATCACGACTTCGAAGGCATCACCGTGCATGCCGATGAAGGGCCGCGCCTGGTAAAGAACATCGGCGACAAGCCTGCCGTGATCCTGCGTAACCACGGGCTGCTGGCCTGGGGCGATTCGATTGCGCGGGCGTTTGCAGTGCTGTGGCTGCTCAACCGCGCGTGCGAGATCCAGCTCGCCTCCACATCGATGGGCCCTGTGCTGGAGATTCCCGAAGCAATTGCGCGCAACTGCACGCGCGATTCACTGCAGTTCAATCCGAACTTTGGCGCAGGCGAAGATGTGTTCGCGGCACTGACCCGCACCATCGACCGCATCGATTCTTCCTACCGAACCTGATCACATGACACGCATTTGCATCGTGGGCGCCGGCGCGGTCGGCGGCTATCTTGGCGCGAAGCTCGCGCTGGCCGATCAACCCGTCAACGTGTTGGCGCGGGGCGCGACACTTCAAGCACTGCAGGTCGAAGGGCTGCGCCTGACCGAAGAAGGCAACACACACTCTGTGTCAGTGCATGCGAGTGACGACGCGCATGCGTTCGGTGTGCAGGACGTCGTGATCGTCGCCGTAAAAGCTCCCGCCATGGAAAGCGTGGCGCAAAGCATTGCCCCGCTTATCGGCCCCGAGACCTGCGTAGTGGTTGCGATGAACGGCGTGCCATGGTGGTTCTTTGATCGACACGGGCCGCTGGAAGGCCTGCGCCTTCAATCGGTGGATCCACACGGTCGCATCGCGCAGGCGATTCCAACGAAGAACGTGCTGGGTTGCGTCGTGCATCTGACGTGTTCAACGGCGGCACCAGGACACGTGCGCCATGGTTTTGGCAAGCGATTGATTCTCGGTGAACCCGCAGGCGGCACCTCATCACGCTTGGATGCACTTGGTGCGCTCTTTGAACGCGCTGGTTTGCAGATCGAACGCAGCGAAGCCATCCAGCGCGACATCTGGTTCAAGCTGTGGGGCAACATGACGATGAACCCGGTGTCGGTGCTCACGGGCGCGACGTGCGATCGCATTCTTGATGATCCATTGGTCAGTGCGTTTTGCCTTGGCGTCATGGAAGAGGCCAAAGCAATCGGTGCACGCATCGGTTGCCCAATCGAACAAAGCGGCGAAGAACGCAGCGCCGTCACGCGTCAACTCGGCGCGTTCAAGACATCGATGCTGCAGGATGCCGAAGCCGGACACGGCCCGCTGGAGATCGATGCGCTGGTGGCATCGGTGCGGGAAATTGGCCAGCACGTGGGCGTGCCGACTCCGCAGATTGATGCCCTGCTGGGTCTGGTGCGCCTGCATGCCCAGACCCGAGGGCTTTACTGAACCTGCATGCCGATTACTGATACGTGACCGTAAAGGTTGCGCTGCCGTTGGCAACGCCGGGTGTGATGCTCTTGCTAATCTGCACGTAGCGCGCCTTGAGCGGAATCGTGTAGTCGCCGTCCGCATCGGCTATCTTCCATTTGAAGCGCTTGGCCAGTGTCACGGGCTTGTCGTTATGCAGCAATTGGATTGCGACGCCAGTGGCGCTGGACGGCGTCGAGCTCAGCTTCAACATCCCTTTCTCGGCATCATGCGCGGTGCCATCCAATTGCAAGTTGATGCTGGCGCCTTTTTCACAGGTCAGCGGAATGTTGAACGCCTTTGTCCAGTTGCGCGATGGCGAAGTACCAGGGCCGCTGAACGCGTCTACGTCTACTCGCCCCAAGTCTACGAGGATCAGCTTGCTGCCCACCGAGCACGACACAGCGGCGACGCTGAATGAGCCGATACTGATAGTGGACTCCGGGTGGTGCCAAGCATCGTTGTTTCCCAGGACGAAAGCGCCAACCTGTTTGCCGGAAACGGTACCCGTGCCAGTGGTCGATTCCGTCTTGTAGAAATGGATCACCGCCTGGGCTTTCATCTGCGGACCTAAGAACCCCCCGTTGCAGTAGAGCCGAAGATCGGGCTGGTACACGGAGGAAGGGGCGTCAACCCAGACTTGCTGGCCCATATTGCACTCATCAAACGGCGCAACGCCCACGGCATAGCCGATCCCTTTGACGTTGGTCTTGTACACGCGCTTGCCGTCGAAGTGGCCGGCGTAGGTGCCCTTTCCCCTGACCCCTCTTCCCTGCCAATCCACGGGTGGCGAGGTATTGGAACACTTGTAGGCGGTCACGATCCCTGACTTCACTTGTGCAATGAGTGAGCCGACCGGCGTGTCACGCTGAATGGTCATCGCCTTCGGCTGAACCGTAGTACTGCTCGTGACCGCTTCACAGGTAAAGGCAAAGGCTCCCTTTGCAGGAATTAACAGGATTCCTATTGCCAGCTTGGTGCACCACTCACACATGTTTGTCTCCCTCTGCCATGGAAGACGGCATAGGACCACAGGAGCTGATGCCTGTAGCTAGGAATAATCTTGTCTTGGCCGTGATTCAGAAAGCGGAGACGATCGGCGCGTTCAAGCCGGATGTTGCAGGATGCGGACGCCGGACGCAGCCCGTTGGAGATTGATGCCCTGCTGGGCCTGGTGCGGCCGCCCGCCCGGGCCCGCAAGCTTTACTGAACCGGCAAAAAGGAATTACTGATAGGTGAGCGTGAACGTCGCGCTGCCGTTGGCGACACCCGCCGTAATGTTGTTGCCAGTCTGCACGTAGCGCGCCTTGAGCGGAATCGTGTAGTTGCCGTCGGCGTCAGCTATCTGCCATTTGAAGCGCTTGGCCAGTGTCACGGGCTTGTCGTCATAGAGCAACTGGATGGCCAGGCCACTGGCGCTGGATGGCTCGGCGTCCAGCTTCAGCATCCCTTGAGCGGCGTCATGCTCGGTGCCATCCAATTGCAGGTTGATGCTCGTCCCTTTTGCACAGGTCAGCGGAATGCCGAATGCCCGTGTCCTGATGTCCGCAGGCGAGGTGCCTATACCCTTGAATGCCCCGACTCGCACTTCGCCCATACTCACTGCAATCGCGGCGCTGCCCAACGTGCACGACAGCGCACTGACTTTGAACGAGCCGATGCTGATCTTAGCCTCTGGTGACTGCCAGGAGCTTTTGTTGTTCTTCAGGATAAAAGAGCCGACTTGTTTTCCCGAAACGGAACCAGTACCGGTGGCCGACGCCGTTTTGTAGAAGTTGATCAACGCTTTGGCCTTCATTGGCTGGTTAAATGGTCCATTAGACGCAGTGCAGTTGATTTGATGGTTTGCGTTACCTGAGTTGGTCCCCTTAACCCAGGCTTCCCCTGTGCAATTATTGGTCGCCAACATGCCAACCGCATAACCGATCCCTTCAACATTGGTCTTGTACACGCGCTTGCCGTCGAAGTCGCCGACGTATGTGCCAAACGCCTTGACGCCACTTTCTTGGTAAGTTAGGGAAGGCGCAGTATCGGAACATTTAAAGGTGGTTGTGATGTCCGAAACCACCTGCGCAATGAGCGAGCCCACCGGCAGGTCGCGCTGAATAGTCATCGCCTGCGGTTTGATTTCGGTATCGGCGGTGACCGTCTCGCAGGTGTAAGCAAAGGCCCCCTTTGCCGCGATCAATATTAGCCCCGTTCCCAATCTTCCCCACCACACGCGCATATTCAGCTCCCTTCAATTTCGTTGGGACACATAAAAACACATGAGGTGATTCCCGTACTTAGGAATCGTCCCATTTTGAAAATGTCGGATCACACCAGAACGCCAAGGCGCACGCGGTCATCGGCGCAGTTGCAATGACAAACGGAAGGTGTTCACCGTGGGGAGGCGGGATTGATCGGGGAGGGTCTGGCCGTTTCCGCGCTGTTACGCAGGATGGCCAGGATGCTGCCGTTCATCAGGTAGGCGAGTGCGATCCACCGCCATGGCGGCGCGGATCGCATCGAGTCGAAAGGAAAAACTGCGCGACGCTTACGGCGCCAGCGCCGGATGCTTCAGCGCATGTGCTGTTTCGATCCACTGCTGGTGATACGCCGCATCGTCGCGCTTGAGACCCAGCTCGCCGTTCTGATATGCCATCGCCAAGGCTTGCGCGGCCTCTGGCAATTCGTGTTCAGCGGCATCCTGGTACAACGCCAGCGCGCGGGCTTCATCGCGCGGCACGCCATCGCCTTCACGGTACGCGTTGGCCAGCATGAACATCGCCGCCGGAATCTCGTGGCGGGCAGCACGATCAAACCAGTGTGCAGCCTGTGCGGTGTCGATGGCCGTGCCGTAACCGCTGCGATACATCACGCCCAGGTAATACGCGGCCGCCGCGTCGCCCTTGTCAGCGGATTGACGCAGCAGGCGCAGCGCGCGCGGATAGTCTCGTTTAACGCCGCCCGTGCCGAGCAGAAGCGCTTTGCCCAGTGACAACTGCGCACGCGCATCGGTCGGTGCAGCCGTTTCCAGCCAGCGCATCCCTTCGTTACGCAAGGCGCTGTCATGCGCGCTGAGCAGCGCTTCGCCCAACGCTGACTGCGCCGGCACCGAGCCACTGCGTGCGAGTTGACGCAACTGCTGCAGCGCCTCGGGCTCCATTGCCTGCACGACCATCGCGCGCCACGATTCCAGCTGCGTGGCGTCCACGGTGGGCGCCTGGCGTGCGTGAGATAGCCAACCGCCCGCCGTCACGATGATCGCCAGGGCCGCGGCCACCGTGAGCATCGGCACCGACTGGCGCGGAGATTCCATGGCTGGCGCACCAACCCATGCGGAACGAAGAGAAGGCATGGCGTGCTCCTCTTACTGCGTCAGATCGATCTGGTACAGCGACAGCCCCTTGTTGGTGCCGTCGTCGGCCTGATACAGCGTGATGTTGTTGATGCCCGCCGCCGAGGCTGCAGCCAGCTTGCCCGCCGCCGACGGGAACACCACCGTTGCCGCCGACGTCGCCAGCTTCGTAAAGCGCCAGCTGCGCTGCGAACCGTTTGTCGCGCGCTTCACGCTGCCGATCTTCTTGATGTAGCTGATCAGCACGTCGCGGTTGGCATCGGGCGACGCGTAGATCGTCTTGCTGCCATCGAGGCCCGGGAAATTACCGCCACCGCTTGCACGGTAGTTGTTGGTCGCCACGATGAACTGCGCCGCCGGGTCGAGCGCCACGCCCTTGTACATGAGGTTCTTGATGCGGCTGCCCACGGGCTGCGTGACGTCAATCTCATACGTCAGGTCCGGCGTGGTGAACATATCGAAGTTGTAGCCCGGGAATGTGCTCACCAGTTTCTGCACCGTCGCTCGTGTCGGGTCGATGGTGTTGAAGCGTTTGGCCGCCGTTTCCAGCCAGTTCTTGATGTCGGAGCCTGTCACCTTCACGGCGTAGATCGTGTTCGGATACAGGTACAGGTCAGCCGCGTTGTTGATTGCCAGCGGGCCGGCTGCCACATCGGTGAAATCCGTACCGCCACCAAAGCCGCTCTTGAACGGCGCGCTGACCGACAGCACCGGCAGCGACGCATACTGCGGCAGGTTCGCCTGGACGTACGCCGACACATAATCGGCCTGTGCCTGGTTGACGATCTCGATCGCACCCGGATCGCCCACGTCGGCAAAGTACGTGCTCATGTTGAAGTCGGTGCTGCCCACCGGCGTTTTCACGTAGTTGATCGTCGCCTGGTGTTCGGTGGCGATGGCTGCGGAAACAGTCGGGTCGGCCGCCACATACGTCTTGTCGGCATTCTGGATCGAGCGTGCCTCCACCGTGGTCTGCGTCTTGTCGACGGCCCAGTTCGTGCCGTTGAACGTCAGCCCAAGCTTGATTACACCCAGGTGCTTGCCCCAGTAGTTCGCCATCACCGTCGGCACGCCGTTCACGGTGCCAGCCACCTTGTCGACACCCGGCAAGTTGAACTGGCTGACCGTGCTCTTTGCATCCGGGAAGAGCTGATGCGAATGGCCGATCAGCATGGCATCGATGCCCGGCACGGTGGACAGCCACCAGCTGCCGTTTTCCATCGTCGGCGAATACGTCGAGTTATCCAGCCCGCCGTGCGAAATCGCGACCACAAGGTCAGCACCCTTCGCGCGCATCTCGGGGATGTACTTGGCTGCCGTTTCCTTGATGCCGACGGTATAGACCTTGCCGTCGAGCCAGCGCTTGTCCCAGCTCGTGATCGTGGGCGGCGTAAAGCTGATGATGCCGACCTTGACCGGCGCGCTGACGGTGCTGCCGTCCGGTGCCGTGGCGGTCACCGTCTTGGTGATGATCGTGTACGGCTGAAACAGCGGCGCATTCGTCTTTGCGCTCACCACGTTGGCCAGCACTTGTGGGAAGGTCGGGCCCGCGCATTTCTTCTGCGATGCGGGATCGGGCAGGCCATCGACGTTGAACGTATTGCCCGTGACTTGCGACAGATACGGCAGGCCGTAGTTGAACTCGTGGTTGCCGATGCCGCCGCCGTCGTACTTGGCAGCGTTCATCACCTTGTAGATCGCCAGCGTCTGGTCGCACGTGACCGGGCTCACCATGGCCTGGTAATCCGACAGCGCGGTGCCCTGGATGGTGTCACCGTTGTCCAGCAGCAGCGTGTTCGGGAATTGCGTTCGCGCCTGGTTGATGAGCGTCGCTACGCGCTCGAAGCCGAGCGAGTTGTCGGCCGCGAGCTTGAAGTAGTCGTACGACAGCACATTGGTGTGCAGGTCGGTCGTTTCCAACACGGCCAGCGTGGCTTTGGTACCTGCGGGGGCGGCGCTGGCGGCAGGCGTGGCGCTGCCGCTGGAAGGCGTATCGTCGCTGCCGCCACAGGCAGCCAACGACATCGACAAGAAAACAGCAAGCGGCAACGCCGCCGAACACAATGGTCGGACTCGCATGAACTTCTCCCTGAAGTCTATTTTTTGGTATGCGAACTACGGAATGCGAAATGCGAATTGCTGATGAAGCCAATGACGCGCGGACGCGCACGCAGAATCGGGGGAACCGTTTGCGCAACGCGAAAGGACAACAGACTGGGCCGGGGGGCGCAGAAGCGGAGAAGTATCAAAAGCGTGCATGACGATGCTGTGACCATCGCATGACATTTGCGCGTGGCGCCGGCAGTGTGGAGAACTGCGCCGGCTGCGGGTCTCAACCGGATGGCGGAGCGGCAGGCCCAAAAAATCCAAGGCGTTTCGTCAACAACGTTAGAATGAGCCCATTTTTCCGCGTAGCCGTTCTATGTCCCAGAAGAAAGCGCCGCTGTTCGAGATCCGCAGCGGCACCGTCGATGCCCTGCTGCTGTCGCCGCGCACCGCCGACATGGACGCCCTGGCCGCCGAACTCACGCGACGCTTTGCCGACACGCCGGAGTTTTTCTCCAACGACGTGATCGCCATTGATGTGCGCCGGCTGGCTGAAGACGAGCGCCTGCCCATCGACCGTTTGGTGGAGACGCTGACCTCGCTGCGCGCCCGCGCGATCGGCGTGGTTGCCAGCCCGGAGCAGGCTGAGTGGGCCCAGGCCTCTGGTCTGCCGCTGCTCGACAGCCACGGACGCCGCCCGCGTGGCGAGAAAGACGCCAAGGACAACAACGAAGGCCAGGACGCTCCCGAGCACGCCCAGGCTGCCGAAGCGCCGGCCCCCGCCCCTGCTGTTCCCCCCGTCGAAGCCATGGCCATGCAGCCCGGCACGATGATCATCGACCGCCCCCTGCGTTCCGGCCAGCGCATCTATGCGCGGGGCGACCTCGTCGTGCTCGACCTGGTGAGCGACGGTGCCGAGGTGATCGCCGAGGGCAACATCTACGTCTATGCCTCGCTGCGCGGTCGCGCGCTGGCGGGCGTGAAGGGCAATCTGGACGCGCGCATCTTCTGCACGTGCCTGGAGCCTCAACTGATTTCCATCGCCGGCATCTACCGCACCGGCGAAACCCCGTGGCCGGAGCCCTACGCCAGCAAGCCTGCGCAGGTCCGGCTCGCGGACAACACGCTGGTTTTCGAACCGTTGCGGATGAAGTGACGCACCCCGTGCGCCGAGCGATTTAACTTTTCGATATACGAGCCATGACCAAGATCATCGTAGTCACCTCCGGCAAGGGCGGCGTCGGCAAGACGACCACCAGTGCGGCGTTCTCTGCCGGCCTTGCGCTGCGCGGCCACAAGACCGCCGTCATCGACTTCGACGTCGGCCTGCGCAACCTCGACCTCATCATGGGCTGCGAGCGCCGCGTCGTGTATGACCTGATCAACGTGATCCACGGTGAGGCCAACCTGAACCAGGCCCTCATCAAGGACAAGAAGTGCGAAAACCTGTTCATCCTCCCCGCCTCACAGACGCGCGACAAGGATGCGCTGACGCGTGAAGGCGTCGAGAAGGTGATCGAAGGCCTGAAGGAAATGGGCTTCGAATACATCGTCTGCGATTCGCCGGCCGGTATTGAATCGGGCGCGCTGATGGCGATGTACTTTGCCGATGAGGCCATCGTCGTGACCAACCCGGAAGTCTCTTCGGTGCGCGATTCGGATCGCATCCTGGGCATCCTGTCGTCCAAGTCGCGCCGCGCGGTGGAAGGCAAGGAACCTATCAAGGAACACCTGCTGCTCACGCGCTACAACCCGAAGCGCGTGTCCGAAGGCGAGATGCTGTCGCTCACCGACATCCAGGAAATCCTGCGCATCAAGCTGATCGGCGTGATTCCGGAATCGGAAGCCGTGTTGCAGGCATCCAACCAGGGCACGCCCGCCATCCACATCGAAGGCTCCGACGTGGCGAACGCCTACCACGACGTGATCGACCGCTTCCTGGGCAAAGAGAAAGAACTGCGCTACGTCGAGTACAACAAGCCGGGCTTCCTGCAGCGCCTGTTCGGCGGCAGCGGTAAATAAGGAGACGCACATTCATGTCGATTCTGTCTTTCCTGCTGGGCGAGAAGAAGAAGACTGCAACCGTCGCCAAGGAACGTCTGCAGATCATCCTCGCCCATGAACGTACCGCCAGCGGTGCGCCTGCCGACTACCTGCCCGCGCTGCAACGCGAGCTGGTGGCGGTGATCTCCAAATACGTGAAGATCGGCAACGACGACATCAAGGTCAATCTCGAGCGCCAGGACAACCTGGAAGTGCTTGAGGTAAAGATCGAGATTCCGCAAGCCTGATCGCGCCTCAGCGCACACGAATAATGCGGCCCGCCGGTGCACCCGGCGCGGCTGGCATCGGCCCCACATAGGCGGCTCTCGGGCGGATCAACTGCCCCACCGCGCGCTGCTCCAGCGCGTGCGCAATCCAGCCTGCCGTACGCCCCGCTGCAAACAGGCCAAAGCCTGAACCTTCGGGTAGCCCGAGTACACGCCGGGTGGCCACCAGCGCGAAATCCACCGATGGCCCATCGCCGGTCAGCCCGGCCACGGCATCAATCACCGATTGCAGCCGCCTGCGTACCGCGCCTGCCTTCGGCAGCTGCGCCAGGATTGCACCGGCGCGCGGGTCGGCCTTGCGATACAGCGGGTGGCCAAAGCCCGGCAACGCATCGCCGCGATCAAGCCGACGGCGCAGTGCCGTTGCCACGGAGCGCTCCCCTTCCAGCTCGCTCAGCAATGCCTCCACGCGCGCCGTGGTGCCGCCATGGCGGCCACCGGTGAGCGCAGCCAGCCCTGCACTGACCACGGCGCCCAGGCTGGCGCCGGTTGATGCGACAACGCGCGCTGCAAAGCTTGAGGCATTGAGTTCGTGATCGGCGCAGAGCACCAATGCGACGCGGATGGCCTCTGCGGCGCGCGCATCAACGTTCCATGCCTGCTGGCATTGCAGATGCACGGGTGCAGTGTCGGGCTTGCGCCCGAGCATGGCGGCAAATACCGCGCGCAGGAGTGCGCCGGCATCGCGCGCCGTGCGTACGGAATCTTGCCGCCACGCAGCCTCGTCCAGTGCCGGCAAGGCAAGCGTGCACAGCGCCATGCAGCGTTGGCGGATGTCCGCGTCTGCCAACGACGTGAGCGCTGCGTACCAACTTTTCGGCAACACCGGCGCCGGCGCGTTGAAGGCCGCCGCCTCTTCGCATTGCCATAGTTGCGCCGCAACGGCCTCCAGCGTGGCGCGTTCGGCCAATTCCACAGCAGGCGTGCCGCGATAGAACAACTGCCCGTGATCGATCAGCGTGATGGCCGATTCCATGACGGGCAGTCCCCAGTCCAGCGCATGGCGCACCACCTGGCGCGGGCGCCGTCCGCCGGAACGCTGATCGGCCAGCCGTGCCACATCGGCTTCGCGGTAGCGGCTGCCGCGTCCATCGGGCGACGGGTACGCCGCCAGCAGCCCGCGGCTCACATAGGCGTACAGCGTGGGGCGTGAGATATGCAGGCGCGCGGCGGCTTCGGCGGCATTGAGGTAGGTCGTCATCGGGCCGGATGAGGTAGACGGCAATCGAGGGTTGATCAGTCTAGTCAATGTTGACGCTATCTGCGGTGCGGGACTGTAATGGGCGCACCTTCCCCGCGGAGCCCCGCCATGCCGTCACCCGTTGCTGATGTGGTTGATCCTTCCATGCAGACTGTCAGCCCCGCCGGCGCACTCAGCCAGTTGTGGAGCGTGCTCGGCCAACCGGAGGATGCGCTGTCGCGCGCAACGTTGACGGGCGCTGAGCCGGCGCTGCCGTCGTCGTTTGGCGTGGGCACGCTCGCGCAGAGCACCATCGCTGCCGCTGCGCTGGCGGCGGCGCAGGTCGACACGTTGCGCAGCGGGCGGCGGCAGACCGTGTCGGTCGACATGCACCACGCCGCGCTGGAATTTCGCTCCGAGCGTTACTTCCGTCTCGATGGCCAGTTGCCGCCCGAACCGTGGGACAAGATCGCCGGGCTCTACCGCTGCGGCGATGGCCGCTGGGTGCGCCTGCACACCAACTTTCCGCATCACCGTGACGGCGTGCTGAAATTGCTGGGCTGCGCGTATGACCGGGCGGCCGTGGCCGCTGCGCTGAAACAATGGAAGGCCGAAGCGTTTGAAGAAGCGGCGGCCCAGGCGGGCATGGTCGTGACCGCCGCGCGCACGTTTGAAGAGTGGGACGCACACCCGCAAGGCATTGCCGTGGCGGGGCAGCCGCTGATGACGATCGAACGCATTGGCGATGCACCACCGCAGCCTCTGCCCGCGCATGCCGACGGCCGCCCGCTCTCGGGAGTGCGTGTGCTCGATCTCACGCGCGTGATTGCCGGCCCCGTTTGCGGCCGGACGCTGGCAGCGCATGGGGCCGATGTGCTGCTCGTCACGGCGCCGCATCTGCCCGCCGTTCCGCCGCTTGTGATCGACACCGGGCGCGGCAAGCGCTCCGCGCAGCTCGACTTGCGCGAGGTGGCGGGTGCCGGGCAACTCGGCACGCTGCTGCGCGATGCCGACATCTTCGTGCAAGGGTATCGGCCCGGTGGCTTGGCGGGGTTGCAGTTTGGCCCCGAGCAGGTGGCAGCGCTGCGCCCGGGCATCGTCTACGTGAGCCTGTGCGCATACGGCTATGACGGCCCCTGGGCCAATCGACGAGGCTTCGACTCGCTTGTGCAGACCGCCAGCGGTTTCAACTGGGCCGAAGCGCAAGCCGCCGGTGAGGCGAAGCCACGGCCCCTGCCCGCCCAGGCGCTGGACCACGGCGCGGGTTATCTGATGGCCGCCGGTGCCATGACGGCACTTGCACGCCGCATGACCGAGGGCGGAAGCTGGCACGTGCGTGTGTCGCTCGCCCAGACGGCGCACTGGTTGCGCAGCTTCGGCCGCGTGGCCAACGGCTTTGATGCGGCCGACCCGCGCTATGAAGACATCGGCACGTATCTGGAAACGTCGCCCTCCGGCTTCGGCGCGCTCACCGCGCTACGCCACGCGGGGCAGCTCTCCGACACGCCGCCGCACTGGACGCTGCCCAGCGTGCCGCTGGGGACGCATCCCGCGCGGTGGTAGCATTCGCGCCTACCGTTTTCTCCGCCCGCGATTGATACTCCGGGCGCACATGGCCCGCCGATGCTCAGTTACCGTCACGCCTTCCACGCCGGCAATCACGCCGATGTCCTCAAGCACGCCGTGCTTGTGCAGATGCTCGATTACCTCACGCAGAAGGACAAGCCGTTCTGGTACATCGACACGCACGCCGGCGCCGGCCTATACGCGCTGGATCACGAATGGGCGCAGAAGAAGGCCGAGTTCGATACCGGCATTGGCCCGCTGTGGCGCGCGGCCCAAGCCGGCGAAACGCTGCCGCCGTTGCTCGATGCGTACCTCGACCAGGTGCGCGAGCTGAATCCCAACGGTGAACTGAGGCACTACCCGGGCTCGCCGTGGCTGGCGTGGCAGATGCTGCGCGACGCCGATCGCCTGCGCCTGTTCGAGCTGCACAGCTCCGAGATCAAGGTGCTGTCGAATAACTTTCGCGGTGCCGGGCGCAAGGTCATGCTGTACGACGGCGATGGCTTTGCCGGCATCAAGGCGATCCTGCCGCCGCCGCCGCGCCGCGCGCTGGTGCTGATCGATCCGTCGTTTGAAGACAAGCAGGATTACGCCCGCACCGTGCAATCGCTGCAGGACAGCCTGCAGCGCTTTGCGACCGGCATGTATGCGGTCTGGTATCCGCTCGTGCAGCGGCGCGAAGCTGCGCAATTTCCCTCACGCCTGAAGCAGTTGCGCCCCAAGGATTGGCTGCACGTCACCCTCACCGTCAGGCACCCGGTCGAGGGTGGCCTGGGCTTGCACGGCAGCGGCATGTTCATCGTCAACCCTCCGTGGACGCTGAAAGCGCAATTGCAGGAAGCCATGCCCACGCTGGTGCGCCTGCTCGGCCAGGACGACGGCGCGAAGTTCATGCTGGAAGGCGAATCGAGCTGAGGCGGAAGGCTTCCCCTCAGAGCGTCCAACTATCCCGATAGCATCCAAGGCGCCAACGGATCGGTGTATCCGGTTGCCAGTGCGCCTACGCCCACATTGCGTTTTGCCCGTCGCCGTGTCCATGAGACATTTGCGATCTCGAGTTCTTTTCGCGCAGCAAAGTCAATGGCACCGCCTCGTGGAATTTCGCATATTCGCTTGAGCATCGTATTCCGCAGAAATTAACAACCTTTGACGGAAGTCAGGTCTCATAAGACCTAACGTTGGATCCTATAAAAACAACGGGAGACCGGATCCAACATTCCTCAAGACGTAAGTCATCTTTGATTCTTCGGTTCCGAGCATTCTGCCGGATCGAATTCACCCAAGTTCTTCTTATGAAAACAACCTTGTTAATCAAGGCGGGGCTTCTTTTTGCCTTGAATTTCCCGCTTCAAGCTTTGTGAGGTATTAAACGATTCAATGCCAATTGCGTACTGAAGCCCCGGACCCGTCCGTGGGAAAAGATCGCGACGCATGTTGGTTACTCCCGGTTGCCCGAAGGCGACAAGCTGCATCACAAAATCGCTGTCATCGACAGCCGTACCGTAATCACGGGTTCGCATAACTGGTCTGCGTCGGCCAATCGAACCAACGATGAGAACCTTCTGGTGATCGATTCACCGGCCGTGGCTGCGGAATTCAAACAAGAGATGGATCGACTGCACCAGAGCATGGTGTATGGCCCCTCTTCTTCCTTGAAGCACTCTGCTGCCAAAGACCAGCAGCGCTGTTCGGTTGCACGTTGATTCGATAGGTGACACATGAAACATCAAATTCTGACGCGTTCGCGTCGGTGGCTGGCCGCTGCGGTATTGCAATTTCTCGTGGTGTCCAACGTGCTGGCGGTCACGCCACCATTGGCCATTGGCGAGGTGCGAGTTATTTCCTCTGGCGAGAGCATGAAGCCAGCGAATTCAATGTATCAAAAGCAAGTGACAGGGATGCCGCCAGGTCAATCGGCTGCTGTGGGGGTTGATAAGTCGGTCAGTCGGCCGGGATACGTTAAGTTTGATGGTGTAAACAACGCTAAGCGAGAACTGACCGAGGTTAAAGGTTTCGGGTATAAGGTCGACAAAAATGGAGATTGGAGCAAAAGCTATGTGTCGAGGAGGATGCAGGAGAAGGTGAAGCAGCGGGCCAATCGGCAACTGACCGCAGCACAAGGGGCGGGAATGAAAGTTAAATGGTTGTTCCAAGCGAGGCAATGAAAAAAGCTTTCGGAAGTATTCTTGGCTCTAAAATACCAATTGATGTTGTGCCGCCCAGTCAAGAGGTTGAGGATTTGCTTAAGAAAATTAGTGCCGCATCTGGATCGTTTTGACTTTCAATGAAGAGATATGGAATTCAAGAACTACGAGATTCGATGTATTTGGGGTGATCGAATTCAAAGTGCAGGAGAGTGCGCAGAGCAATTAAAGTATTTTGTTAACATTGTTCGTGAAATTATTCCAGAATTTTGTTGGTACTATGGAGACTATCGTTCAAGATTGTTTGAATTTCCGGATGATTTGGCGGAAATCAATAAGAAGGTGATTTCACCAGGGAACGGGGACCGTAAAGGCGTTCCTCTGAATAGGACTTATCCGGTGGGTTTCAGCGCACTGCTTGTGAGTGCCAAAAATAACTGCGCCGCGATCTCGGCTTCGTTCGGAATGCCGGGCGAGGATGCGTTCAATAGTGTAAAAACCGATTTCCCCAACAAAGGCCCAATCGCCGAAGCGATTCTCAACGCCTCCACGCTTGAACGACTGTTCGTCGCCTCCGTGAAGTGCTGGAAGCCAGATTGGGCCTGGATCGACCATACCGACATTAACGACACCGATTTTTCGGTGCCGCCGGTATATTGGTTCGTCTACGGCAACAAGCCAAAGGAGAGCGTGCCTTCGTTGCCGGCGCCTGTTGAGGTTCATGCCATCGATTCGCTGGGCACATACATCGTTACGACGCGCGAACTGTACGACCGCACGATTCCAGCGCATCGAGACACAAGTGAAGCCGTAAAGCAGCGGCTGCGGGATGCGGACTGGCTGCCACCTCCAGTTGGCTGAGAGCCCGCATGTCACTCCCCTGCCACATGCTTGTGCTACCTAGTCGGGCTTAGACTTGCACTGCGCTGCCCATGCGCAGCGCACCCTCTCAGCAATATCCGCAAGATCGGCAGGAGCAACACACCATGAGCGAACGTGACGCAGCCCGGCAGGCGCGCCTGCAGGAAGACCTGCTCGACACGCTTGACGAAGAGCTGGAGATGGAAATCGACGACCACCTGCTCGGTGGCGGCGAAGGCCTCAGCGACGAAGTGCGCGAAACGCGGAGCATGTACTTCCGCGAGCTGTTCCGCCTGCAAGGCGAGCTCGTCAAGCTGCAGGATTGGGTGATCGAGACCGGCCACCGGCTGGTGGTGATCTTCGAAGGGCGCGATGCCGCCGGCAAGGGTGGCGCCATCAAACGCATCACACAGCGGCTGAACCCGCGCGTGTGCCGCGTGGCTGCGCTGCCCGCTCCCACCAACCGCGAACGTACGCAGTGGTACTTCCAGCGCTATGTGGCGCACCTGCCGGCCGCCGGCGAGATCGTCCTGTTCGATCGCAGCTGGTACAACCGCGCCGGCGTCGAACGCGTGATGGGTTTCTGCACCGACGAGGAATACGACGAGTTCTTCCGCTCCGTGCCCGAGTTCGAGAAGATGCTCGTGCGCTCAGGCATCCAGATCGTCAAGTATTGGTTCTCGGTGACGGACGAAGAGCAGGAAGTGCGGTTCCAGAGCCGTATCGCCGATCCGCTCAAGCAGTGGAAGCTGAGCCCGATGGACCTGGAGAGCCGCCGCCGCTGGGAAGCCTATACGCAGGCCAAGGAGGCGATGCTTGAGCGCTCGCACATTCCCGAATCGCCATGGTGGGTGGTGCTGGCGGACGACAAGAAGCGTGCGCGCCTGAATTGCATCCATCATCTGCTTGGCCAGGTGCCTTACCACCCGGTGCCGCATTCGCCGGTGTCGCTGCCGGAGCGGGTGCACCACGAGGAGTACATCCGCCACCCGGTGCCGGAAGACATGATCGTACCGAGCGTGTACTGATCAGCCTGCAGCGCCATCGGCGATAGAAAGAAGGGCGGCCTGCGTGGTCGCCCTTTTTGTTTCAATGCCCGCGTTCAGTCGCTTGGAAGACCGCTGTGCCGAGCGTTACACCGTCGGGCGGATCTCGAAGCCGTGAACGAGCACCTCATGCTCGCCCGTCACCACGTCCAGCTGCGTGACCTGGGCGCTGTCCGGCCCCTCCCACATCCATTCCCGCATGCTCAGCACATTGGCCTCCGGGCCGGCCAGGAACGCCTCGACCGCCCCGTCGCGGCGGTTGCGCACCCAGCCGCGGAGACCCAGCAGGCGGGCGCGGTCAGCACACGCGGCGCGGTAACCGACGCCCTGCACGCGGCCCTGTACGGTAACGATCACTTGCGCAATGACGGACATGGCAACCTCCGAAGCGAATCCGCAGGTGATGTGTTGGATAAAACATGACAAACCAGCGCTGTCGCATCTCTGTCACATTTCTGGAATGTGACGTCGTCAGACTGACAACCGCGCGGCGGGCTCTGACGTTACGCAAGGTAAACTAGGCGGCTTGCCGCCGGGTGCCAAGCAACGCTTGCGCAAACCACTGCGCCCGGCCCCGTAGTACGCCATGCCATGTATTGCGCCTCGGCCCCAGGCCTTGAGGCGCCCGAATTTCATCCGCGGTTTCCGTCCCGGTTATCCAAGATGCAGCAGAACGACAACGAAACCACCATCCGGGGCCGCTTGGGTACCACCTTCGGTACCAACTTTGGCGTCAACTTCGGCAACCTGCTGACCGCGCCGCCCAACCGGTTTGACCTGGCGCTGCTGCCGATCATCCTGGCGGCCATCGTGCTCGTGGCCTATGCCGCCAAGCAGATGAACGTGCCCTACACGCCTGGCGAACAGCTGGATGTGAGCCTCGACGTCATTGAGCTGCCGTATTACCTGCTGCGCACCAGCATCCGCATGCTGCTGGCGCTGGGCGCGTCGCTGGCGTTCTCGTTTGCGTTTGCCGCCATTGCTTCCAAGAACCGCACGGCCGAGAAGGTGATGGTGCCGGCGCTCGACATCCTGCAATCGATTCCGGTGCTGGGTTTCCTGTCGATCACGGTCACGGGTTTCATTGCGCTGTTTCCCGGCAACCTGGTGGGCGTGGAATGCGCGGCCATCTTCGCCATCTTCACGTCGCAGGCGTGGAACATGGCGTTCTCGTTGTACCAATCGTTTCGCACCATCCCGACCGATCTGGAAGAGGCCGCCACGGTGTTCCGGCTGTCCAAGTGGCAGCGCTTCTGGCGCCTGGAAGTGCCGTTCGCCATGCCGGGCCTGCTGTGGAACATGATGATGTCGATGTCGGGCGGCTGGTTCTTCGTGGTGGCGTCGGAAGCCATCTCGGTTTCGGGCCACGACATCAAGCTGCCGGGCATCGGTTCGTACATCTCGCTGGCAATCCAGCAGCAGAACCTGCCGGCCATCGGCTGGGCCATCCTGGCCATGCTGATCGGCATCATCCTGTACGACCAGTTGCTGTTCCGCCCGCTGATTGCCTGGGCAGACCGCTTCCGCTTCGACACGATGTCGTCAGAGCGCGAACCGCAATCGTGGCTGCTCGACCTGCTGCGCCGCTCTGAATGGGTCAAGGCGCTGCTTGAGCGCACCGCCGCGCTGGCCGAACGCACGCTGTCCTGGGGTGCCGAGCGCACGCGGCCCACGGCTGTCGGCGGCAACGGGTTCCTGCCGCGCTTCCCATGGTCGCACCGCATCGCTGATGTCGTCATCATCCTGGCCGCGCTGGTGGCCGTGGCGCACGTGCTGCAATTCGTGCGCTCCGAGGTGGGCTGGGCCGAGGTCGGCCATGTCTTCTGGCTCGGCTTCCTGACCATGGTGCGCGTGATCCTGCTGATTGCCCTGGCCGCGCTGGTGTGGGTGCCGATCGGTATCCGCATCGGCCTGAACCCGAACGTGGCACGCATCGCCCAGCCGGTGGCGCAGTTCTTGGCGGCGTTCCCGGCCAACCTGATGTTCCCGCTGGCGGTGATGCTCATCGCGCGCTTCGCGCTCAACCCCGAAATCTGGTTGAGCCCGCTGATGATTTTTGGCACGCAGTGGTACATCCTCTTCAACGTGATTGCCGGTGCGTCGGCCATCCCGACCGAGCTGAAACTGGCCGCCCGCAACTTCGGCCTGCGCGGCTGGCTGCTGTGGAAGCGCTTCCTCATTCCCGCCGTGTTCCCCAACCTGTTGACGGGCCTGGTGACGGCCGCCGGTGGTTCGTGGAACGCCAGCATCGTCTCCGAATACGTGTCCTGGGGCGACCGCACGCTGGTCGCAACGGGCCTGGGCAGCTACATCGCCGAGATGACATCGAAGGGCGACTTCCCGCGCATTGCTCTCGGAATTGCCGTGATGAGCCTGTTCGTGGTCGGCTTCAACCGGCTGCTGTGGAACCGCCTGTACGACATAGCCCAAGAGCGCACCCGCCTGTAAGAACATGCTCACGACCCTACTGCGCACCCCGATCTTGACCCTGCGATGCTCGCCGTACTCATCTCATGCACGGCTGCGCGTCTCGGGCCAACCTCGGGGCGCTCGCTACGGATCTTGAGCACGTTCTAAGACGACCTTATTTTGCAGAGAACACACATGGTTACCACCAGCACCCATAGCCAGAGCGCTGAAAGCGTCATGGAGCTGCGCGGCGTCTCGAAGATCTTCCGCACCGCAGACCACACCGACCGTGCCGTGCTCGAAGGCGTGGACCTCAACCTGCGCCAGGGCGAGATCGTCGCCATGCTGGGCAAATCGGGCTCGGGCAAGTCGACGTTGCTGCGCATCATGGCGGGTCTGGTGCGCGCCGATCGCGGGCAGGTGCTGTTTCGCGGGCGTGAATACTCTGGCCCAGTGCAGGGCATCGCGATGGTGTTCCAGTCGTTTGCACTGTTCCCGTGGCTGACCGTGCAGCAGAACGTGGAGCTGGGCCTGGAAGCGCAAGGCGTGGCCAAGGCCGAGCGTGAAGAGCGCGCTGAACAGGCCATCGACCTGATCGGCCTGTCGGGTTTCAACAGCGCCCTGCCCCGCGAACTCTCCGGCGGCATGCGCCAGCGTGTGGGCATTGCGCGCGCACTCGTCACCGAGCCCGACCTGCTGCTGATGGACGAAGCGTTCTCCGCGCTCGACGTGCTGACCGGCGAGAACCTGCGCGACGAAATGCTCGACCTGTGGGAAGGCCGCCGCACCAACATCAAGAGCATCCTCATCGTCTCGCACAACATTGAAGAGGCGGTGATGATGGCGGACCGCATCGTCATCCTGTCGAGCGATCCGGGTCGCATCCGTGCCGAGGTGCGCGTGCCGTTCCCGCGCCCGCGCAATCGTGATTCGGCCGCCGTGCGCAACCTCATCGACGAGGTGTACGGCCTGATGACCTCGCCAGAGCGTGTTGGCGTGCATGTGGGCGTGGAGCCCGCCGCCGAGCAGCTTGCCTACCGCCTGCCCGATGCCGAAATCGGCCAGATGGAGGCCATTCTCGACCTGCTGGTCGAAGCACCGTTCAACGGCCGAGCCGACCTTCCGCACCTGGCAGAAGAAGCCGGCGTGACCGACGACGACCTGCTGCCCGCGTGCGAAGCGCTGGCCCTGCTGCAACTGGCCACCATCGAGCGCGGCGACATCATCGTCACCCCGTTCGGCAAGACCTACATGGAAACCGAACCACCCGAGCGCAAGGTGCTATTCGGCCAGAAGCTGCTGGAGCGCGTGGCCCTGGCCGCGCACATCCGCGCCGAGCTGGACGCCAACGAAGACGGCGAGATCCGTGAAGAACACGTGCTGCGCGAACTGGAGGCGTACCTCAAGCCCGAAGAAGCCGAGCGCGTGCTCAAGATCGGCATCGAATGGGGCCGCTACGGCGAGGTGTACGAGTACGTCTACAACACCGGCATGCTGACCCTCCCCCGTGAAGAGCGCGAGGAACGCGAAGAGCGGGAGGCGCAGGAAGGTGGGGATAACGCGGCGTAAGCGCGCGCTGCTGTTTATGAAAAAAGAGCCGCATCAAGCGGCTCTTTCTATCTCAGAGGCTGGATCAGCGATGTCCCCTTACCAACCCCAGCGCACCCCCGCCTTGCCGTTCACCCCATGCTGGCGACGGTCCGCGCTGACCTGGTAGCCGAGGCTGGCATAGAACACGCCGTTCTTCGCCACCTGCGCCGTGAGGCCGCCCGTCAGTTCCAGCGTCGTGCTCGGCAGTTGCGACGTGAACGGCACGAAGCCACCATCCGGCGACGACATCTGCGTGCCCGTCTCACCGCGGAACTCGTGCCACACATTCGCACGCACCCACGCGGTGTGCTGACGTTCCGGCGATTCACCCCAGCGCTTGCTCACGCGCACGCCCAGGCGGCCGAGCATCGAGTTCACCGAGTTGAACCGCACATCGGCGGCACCGTCGTTGGCATCGGCAAACGCGGCACGCTGAACCACGAGCTGCGCTTGCGGCTCGACACGCCATTGCTGCGACAGCGCGATCGGGTAGCCCGCCTCAAGCGATGCGGCGTAACCGAGCGCATGCGTCTTCAGGCCGTTCACGCCATGCGGCGAGGCATCGGCGTCATAGCGCGTGCCCTGCACCACGCCATCCAGATACCAGCCTGACGGACCGAAGTGCGTCCAATACAGGCCGACCGTGTTGGCGTTGACGGTGTCGCGGCCGGCGTCTGCGCCATCGGCGTGCGTCACGTCTGCCGCGATGCGGCCGGTGGCGAAGTAGCCGCCGGCATGGTCGTGGCTGCCGTCTTCGCGCTGGCGCTGGTAGACATCTGCGCCGAACTGCACGCCGCCGAAGTCGTAGCTGAACGCCGGGCCCTGGTTACCGTAGATACCGTTGCCATCCGACATGCGGCTGCCCTTCTGCGCGATCACGCGTGCCCAGCCGGTGCGCAGCACGGGGGATGTGCCTGCCGGTGCGGTGGCCTGGTTGCTCTCTTCACCCACGCGTTCGTGCAGCGTATCGAGCAGCGCGCGGCCGTACAGCAAGGTCAGCGACGGAATGGCGGTGTAGAGCGAGACTTCCGGACGCAATGCCGCTTGCGTGGTGCCCGTGCCAGCGCCGCTGGTGCCCTCGGTTGCTGTTTGCAGAGTGCGCAGATACCAGCTGTCCGCACTGGCTGAGCCACCGCGTTGCAGCGTGTATTCGTACGGGCCGGCGACCACACGGTTGGCGAGTGCGAAGGCATTGGCCTGCGTGGACGCGCCATTGATGGCGCTGACGACTTCGATGCCATCACCCGTGGTTCGCGCACCGGCGCCGCCGGCATTGGTGACGCGCACCGCCGTATTGCCGCTTGCCGTGCCGCCCGAGATGACGAGCTTGTCTGTCGGCGAGTTGTCGGTGCCCAGCTTGGTGTTGATGGCCAGCACGCCGCCATTGCCGACGTAGTTGCCGTTGACCACCAGCTTGTTGCCGACGCCTGCGCCACCAACCTGCACCGTGCCGGCGTTATTCAGCGACCCGTTGATCGTCAGGCTGCCGCCGCCAGCGTTGGCAAACGCCGCCAGCGCATCGGCCACGGCCACCGTGCCGTTGTTCGTGACGGCGCCGTTCACGGTGCCGTAGCCGCCCAGCGTGGCGTTGGCCGCGATCTGGACAGTGTTGCCGCTGCCGCCCGCCATCGGCCGCAGGCTCTGCGGCGCATTGGCGGCCGACACGCCGAGCGCGGCACTGGCGTGTGTCGCGTCGCCGATGGCCAGCGCCCCGCTGGCGACCAACGTGTCGCCCCGGATCGCGTTGTTGGCGGTGAGCACGGTCGTGCCCGTGCCGGCCTGCGTGATGCCGCCCGTGCCGGAGACGGTGCCGCCGAAGGTGAACACGTCCGATCGGTTGAACGTCAGTGTGCCGTTGTCCACCACATTGCCCAGGATCGAGCCCGACGTGCCACCGTTACCGAGTTGCAACGTCCCCGCAGAGATGGTCGTGCCGCCCGAATAGGTGTGATCTGCCGTCAGTACCGTCGTGCCGGTGCCGCTCTGGTTGACCGCGCCCGTGCCGGAGACCTGACCACCATACGTGTACGTGTCGGATCGGTTGAAGGCCAGCGTGCCTTTGTTGGCCACGTCGCCCACGATGCTGCCCGACGTGCCGCCATTGCCGAGTTGCAGCGTACCGGCGGCGATCGTGGTGCCGCCTTGGTACGTGTTGTCGCCCGCCAGCACCAGCGTGCCGCTGCCGGCCTTGGTGAGCGCCCCCGCACCCGAAATGCCCTGGTTCACGGTCGACGTAAAGCCCTGGGTGTCAATCGTGCCGTTGGCATTGGTGATGCTGACGGCGCGCGTGGCGGCCACATCCACATTGCCTGTCAGTTGCAGCGTGCCGCCGTTGAACGTCAGGCCGCCCGTAGTGCCGCCCAATGCGCTGTCCGCACCGATGGCGAGCGTGCCTTGCGTAATGGTCGTGCCGCCGCTGTACGTATTGCCTGCACCGAGCGTTAGCGTGCCCGTGCCGGTTTTCTCCAGCGCACCTGCGCCCACGATCTGGCCGGCATAGCTGCCATCCACGTCCTGCTGGAAGCGCACCAGCCCGTTGTTCGTCACGGCCTTCGTCATGCTCAGCGCGTCGCCTTGCAGCGTGCCCCCGGCGTCCACCTGCATCGAGCCGGTGTAGGTGCCGTTGTTGCCTTGCAGGATCAGCGTGCCTTGCTGCACCTCCGCGTTGGTCACGCCCATGCTGGCGAGCGTCTTGGACAGCGTCCACGTGCCGCTGTCCTGCTTCTGCAGCGTCTGGAAGTTGGTGATGGTGCCCAGCGTCGCGCTGTCCGTGCCGTTGAGCGTAATGACGTTCGCGCCGCCGCCGCCGTTGATGCTGCCGCTCACCGACGAGCCGGTATAGAAGTGCAAGGCATCATTGCCGCCCGCAAAGATCAGGTTGCCGATCACCTTGCCACGGTTGGTGAAGTCGACTGACCCGTTGCCCGACGCGCCCATCACATTGCCACCAGCCACGTCGGTCTGAATCGTCCCCGTGGCGTTGTTGATGACCGTGTTGCCGCCCGAAGTGTTCTGGAACCAGATCGCCGCGCCGTGCGCCGATTTGATCAGGCCGTCATTGACGATGGTGTTGCCCGTGCCTTCCGGGTTGACAGCCTCTCCGCTCAACTGTGTGCCGTTGGCCAACACCTGCGCGCCTTGCTGCACCGTCAGCGTGCTGTTGTTGCGGAAGTCGATCGCGTTGCCGCCCGTACCGTAAAAGCCGGAGTTCGACACCGCGTTTGCGCTGACCGTGCCGCCGGTTTGCACCGTGATGTTGGCGTTGTCGCGCAGGGCAATAGCGCTGGTGTCCCCCACCGCCAGCGTGCTGCCGTTCTGCACTGTCACCGTGCGGTTGTCTTCCGCCGCCACGTTGCCGGTGCCGACGGTGGATGTGGTTGGGTTGGGTGCCGCCGTATCGCAGACGGTGGTCTGCCCGGTGGTGGTGCAGTCTGCATGCGCAAGCGCCCCAAACAAGGCGAATGGCGAAGCAACAAGCGCGATGGAGACAAACTGAAGCCGCCCGCGGCGGCGCTGGAACAATGGCGTAGACATACGTTTGCGTCCGCGCGCAGCGAAAAGAAGCCGCTACGTCTGTCCCCCCGGACAGACGTAGCGCGATTTGCGCAGACTTCCCCTTCTTATCTTTGATGGTTTGATGAAGTCCAACTTCCCCGGTGGGCCGATCATCTCGCTCAGGTTGTCTCTGAACCTGCCCCGTCTTTAGCGGTGCACATGCCAGACCAACTCATCGCTGCGAGCATCAGCCCTGTCCGCGCGACTTGACCCACTGCATCTATTGTTAAAGTGTTGCGGACGGCGTGATTCTAGGAATGCCAATCAATAGCGATGTACAAAGAATGTAAAAATCAACGGGATTTGAGAATGTGTTTCTTCCCGACATCGCTAAGGCAGGGTTTTTGTTTTCGTTTCTTAAAGAGGCCGCCGAAAACCCGCTGCCCGTTATGGTTTTCGACGATGACCTTTCTTTTGCTGTGGCAAAGCCAATCGAGAAGCGGGCTTTATTCCTACGACACCAAAACGCCAATGGCTGCCGGTGAAGCGTTGCACTTCATGGGCACTTGTTTTTTTCTCACTTCTCCCCCAAGGCCATCACCCACCGGCATGTGGTATGAGGCTTGCATAACACTTCACAAACAACATCCGGGGCAAAGGGGGCCATGGTATGCAGGCGCGTTACGCGTGGTCGATGGGGGCACTGTGGGGCCTGTGCTGGACGTGGGGCCATCCGGGCATCGCGCATGCGGGCGGCCTGCAGCAGCCCGAGTTCCAGCTTGGGGCAATTACCGCCAACGGTTCTGCAGCCGCCGCCTCTGCGTCCGGAGAAGCCGCCAACCAAGGCTACGTGCCGCGCGCCCAGTTGGAGAATCGCCCCCTGCTGCGGCCGGGAGAATTGCTGGAGACTGTGCCCGGCCTGATCGTCACGCAGCACAGCGGTGACGGCAAAGCCAACCAATACTTCCTGCGCGGCTTCAACCTCGACCATGGGACGGATCTCGCCACCACGATGGCCGGCATGCCGGTCAACATGCGAACGCACGCGCATGGCCAGGGCTACACCGATCTGAACTTCGTCATCCCCGAACTCGTAGACGGTATTGCCTACAAGAAAGGCACCTACTTTGCCGAAGAGGGCGACTTCTCTGCTGCCGGTGCGGTGCGCATGGACTATGTGAATCGTCTGCCGCAGGGCATCGCGCAGTTGGAGTTGGGGGAGCACAACTACCGGCGCGGCCTGCTCACCAACTCCAGCACGGTTGGCCCCGGCACGCTGCTCTATGGCTTCGAATGGCTGGGCGAAAACGGCCCATGGGCCGTGCCCGAAGGCGTACACAAGCTCAACGGCGTGCTGCGCTACACCGTGTCGCTGGGCGGCGGCGAGCGCATCAGCGTGACCGGCATGGCGTACAAGAACGCGTGGCAGTCGACCGACCAGGTGCCCTTGCGTGCCATCAACGAGGGGCTGATCTCACGCTTTGGTGCCGTCGACCCGACCGATGGCGGCGCGGCGTCTCGCTACAGCCTCTCCGCCGATTGGCTACGGCCACTCGCCGACGGCGTGTTCAAGGCCAACGCATACGTCATCAAGAGCCGGTTGCAGCTGTTTTCCAACTTTACGTATGCCCTCAACAACCCCGAGCGAGGCGACCAGTTCGAGCAGTTCGAGAACCGCGTCACCACCGGCGTGAATGCATCGCGCGCGTGGCTGGGCAGCGTTGCCGGGCGTGAGAGCGAAACGGAAGTCGGCTCGCAGACGCGCTTTGACCGGCTGGACCCGATCCGCCTGACCAACACGCAGACGCGGCAACCGTACGCGCTGGTACGCAGCGACACCGTGAACGAAACCAGCACCGCGCTCTACGTACGCAACAGCACGCAGTGGCTGCCGTGGCTGCGCACCATCGCCGGCGTGCGGGCCGATCAGTTTTGGTACAGCGTTGCGAGCAGCAACCCGATCAATTCCGGCAATGGAACGGACCACATCGTCAGCCCCAAGCTCAGCGTCGTGCTGTCGCCCACGGCGCGTACCGATGTGTTCATGAACTGGGGCCGGGGCTATCACAGCAATGACGTGCGCGGCGCGACCACCACCGTTGATCCGGTAAGCGGAGACCCCGTGCAGAAGGTGTCGGTACTGGTACCGGCCACCGGCTACGAGGTCGGCGTGCGCACGCGGGCGCTTGCACCCAACCTGCAGCTTTCCGCATCGTTGTGGCGGTTGGACATCGGCTCTGAACTCGTCTTCTCCGGCGACACCGGTACCACCGAACCCAGCCGCCCGAGCCGCCGCACAGGCGTGGAACTCGCGACGTACTACACGCCGCTGCCCGAACTGATCCTTGATGCGGATGCGGCGTTCTCGCGCGCGCGCTTTCGCGACAGCAACCCGGCAGGCGACACCATCCCCGAGGCTATCCAGACCACCGCATCGGCCGGCGTGTCGTGGGTGCACGACCGCTGGATTCTTGGCGCACGGCTGCGCTACTTCGGCCCGCGCCCGCTGGTTGAAGACAACAGCGTGCGATCGGCATCGTCGTTCCTGGTCAACCTCAAGCTGGGCTACCGGCTGCAGAAGAACGTGCGCGTGTTCGTCGAGGTGCTCAATGCGCTCAACAAACAAGTGAACGACATCGACTACTACTACGCGTCCCTGCTCAAGAGCGAAGCCTCGCCGCTGGATGCCAATGGCGTCGCAATGGGCATCAATGACCGCCACATTCATCCCGCCGAGCCACGTACCGTGCGCGCCGGTGTGGTGTGGAATTTCTAGTTGGACAGAAGACGTCCACACCGCTGCGCCCAAGGGCACAATCACCACCTCAACACCACCTGCCAGGAAACCTCATGAGAAGGCTCTCGAACGTCGGCTTGTTGCGTCCTCTGTTCTTCTTCGCTTGTGCCCTCGCCCTGACGGTGCCCGCAACGGCCCAGGAAATCTTCAGCGATCTGGCATCCAAGCCCATCGGCCGCATCCACTTCAACAGCATCACCCCCAAGAGCAAATGGGAACTGGTGCATCGCAAGTTCGACAAGACGCCTACGCCCATCTGGGGCACGCTGTATCTGCCCGAGACCCTGCAGGGCCGCGTACCTGCGATGGTGATTTCGCATGGCTCCGCCGGGCCGCAGCAGAAAGACGTCGACCGGTGGGTGCGGCTGTTCAACCAGATGGGCATGGCCGCGTTTGTGGTGGATTCGTTTGGCCCGCGTGGAATTGCCAACACGATGGACAACCAGGCGCAGCTGAACCCGGCCGCCAACGACGCCGATGCGCTGTTCGCGCTCAAGCTGCTGAGCACCGATCCGCGTATTGACCCGAAGCGCATCGGCCAGATCGGTTTTTCGCGCGGCGGCGGTGTGGCACTGGACATGACGCTCGACGCATTCCGCAAAGGTGTCATCGATGACGACACCCGGTTTGCGGCGCTCATCGGCTTCTACCCTGGGTGCTCGGCGTTCTGGTGGGAAGTGCCGCCGCCACCGCTGGCAGGCGCCCCACTGATGCTCGCGCTGGGCGAGAAAGATGACTACACCCCGGCACAGCTCTGCCGCAATACGGCGGAGATCATGCAGCGTGACGGGCAGGCCGTTGACGTGCACGTCTACCCCGGCGCGTATCACGACTTCGACAACACGCGGGCGTACTTCAAGTACTTCCCCGGAGCGACCACGGCGCGCGAGTGCCCGCAGACGATGATCGACGTGCAGCACGATGCGTACTACCACCTGCAGACCGGCGAAAAGTACGCCAGCCTGCAGGCCATGGAGGCGGACTACAAGCGCTGCACCGTCCGGGGCGTATCCACGGGCGCCAACCTGGAGCAAGCCCGGCGTGCAGAGGCCGACGTCAACGCGTTCCTGACGAAAGCCATGGGTCTGCTGCCGCGCTGATGTAGGAACCTCTACAAGATTGCAGCGGTTATGACGCACGCCTATGCTGCCGTCATGACCGCCTCCCCCGATTCGTGGCTGCTGCTGATCGTCAGCCTGCCCACTGCCCGAGCAACCGCGCGCATGCGTATCTGGCGCGCCATCAAGGCCATCGGCTGTGTGGCCTTGCGCGATGGCGTTTACCTGCTGCCTGCGCGTGCCGAACACACAGCGCAACTCAATGACCTGGCAGACGAGACGTTGCAGGAAGACGGCCAGGCGTGGGTACTGCGCGTGCAGGCCAGCGATGCGGCGGAAGACGCGGCCTACCGCGCCCTGTTCGACCGCACACCCGACTACGCCGAATGGCTGGCCGAGCTGTCTGAAGCGCGCAAGACGCTCCCCGACTTGCCCGTCGCCGAGCGCAACCGGCTTCTGCGCCGCCATGCCCGCGCCTACGAGGCCATCCGCAAGATCGATTTCTTCTCCAACGAAGCGACCGTGCGCGCCGATGCGCAATGGCGCGACTTTGCTGCGGCAGCCGAAGCCACGCAATCGGCGGGCGAACCCCGCGCCGCTTCCGGCAGCATTCCGCGCCGTGATCCCATCCAATATCAGGGCCGCCTGTGGGCAACACGCCGGCACTTATGGGTGGACCGCGTTGCCAGCGCCTGGCTCATCCACCGCTTCATCGATCCGCACGCGCGGTTCCTGTGGCTCGACAGCCCGGCCGATTGCCCTGCCGATGCGCTCGGCTTCGACTTTGACCGCGCAGCATTCACGCATGTTGGCGAGCGCGTTTCGTTTGAGGTGCTCGTCGCCAGCTTTGGGCTCGATGACGACGCCGGGCTCGCGCGCCTGGGCGCCATGGTGCATGCGCTCGACGTGGGCGGCGCGGCCACGCCGGAAGCCGGCGGGTTCGAGGCCATCTTGGCGGGCGCCCGCAAGCGGCTGACGGATGACGACGCCTTGCTCGCAGAGATCGGCACCGTGCTCGATTCGTTGTACGTGCATTTTTCCGGCAGCCGGAAAACATGACCACAGTCACCCATCGCAGGTAGCCCATGAACATTGCCCCCGAACGCCCCACCTACACGCTGCGGCAGCTGATCCTGTATTTCCTCCGGCTTGGCGCACTGGGCTTTGGCGGCCCCGTGGCGCTGGCCGGCTACATGCGCCGCGACCTGGTGGAGGCACGCCAGTGGATCACCGAGGCCGACTACAAGGAAGGCCTCGCGCTCGCCCAGCTCGCGCCGGGGCCGCTGGCCGCGCAATTGGCCATCTACCTCGGCTACGTGCACTACCGCATCGTCGGCGCCACGCTGGTCGGCCTTGCCTTCGTGCTGCCCTCGTTCCTGATGGTGGTGGCGCTGGGCTGGGCCTATGTGCGCTTTGGCGGCCTGACGTGGATGCAATCGGTGTTCTATGGCGTGGGCGCGGCAGTGATCGGCATCATCGCCATCAGCGCACACAAGCTCACCACCAAGAGCGTCGGCAAAGACAAGCTGCTGTGGGCCATCTACCTGTTGCTGGCGGCGGTGACGGTGGTGACTGAATCCGAGGTGGCGTGGCTCTTCCTGGCGGCTGGCGTTCTGGTGTGGTTCTGGCGCGTGCCGCCCAAGTGGCTGCGCCAGGGCCGCATGAACGTGGTTGCCGTCACACCCGTCGCAGCGGCCAGCGGTTTGCTTGGCACGATTGATTGGCCCCTGCTTGCGCAGCTTGGCGCGTTCTTCGCCAAGGCTGGGGCGTTTGTATTTGGCTCAGGGCTCGCCATCGTGCCGTTTCTCTACGGCGGCGTGGTCACAGGGCACCACTGGCTCAACGAAAAGCAGTTCGTCGACGCGGTGGCCGTAGCGATGATCACGCCCGGCCCGGTCGTCATCACCGTCGGCTTTATCGGCTACCTGGTGGCGGGCGTGCCCGGCGCGTGCGTGGCTGCGCTTGGCACGTTTCTGCCGTGCTACCTGTTCACCATTCTGCCGGCGCCGTACTTCAAGAAATACGGCAAGCTGCCCGCCATCCTGGCCTTTGTTGATGGCGTAACGGCAGCGGCCGTGGGCGCCATTACCGGCGCGGTAATCGTCCTGGCCAAGCGCTCCATCGTCGATGTGCCGACGGCGCTTCTGGCCGTGGCCACGGTCCTGCTGCTGGTGAGGTTCAAAAAGCTACCCGAGCCGGTGATCGTGGCGGGGGCAGCGTTGCTTGGCTTGGCGCTGTATCCGCTGCTGCATCGCTGACAACGCTGGCGTGCGCCTTCGCGCCCGTCACACCCACGCCACACGCGCAAACCTTGTATCGAGCGCGAGCATGCCAACGCACGATGGCCCGCGTTACGATTGGTTGCCAGATGCCGATCTCGATGGTTCGGCCTTCAGTTTCTAACCAGGGAGAAAGGGGCGAAGCCCGCCCCTCGCCACGCAATGAAGAACATCATCCTCATCCTGTCTTTGGGCGCATCGCTGCTGGGCGGTTGCGTCTATCTGCCCGACGATGGCCCCGTCATGCGCCCGCAAGGCGGCCCGGGCAACGGCTTCTGCCCGCCGGGACAGGCGAAGAAGGGCAATTGCTGAGCTTTTGACTCTGCGCTCGCGCAACAAAAAAGCCGGTCTGCGTGACCGGCTTTTTTGTTGCTGTTGAGCGGCGCTTACTTGCCCTTGCCCGCGTGCTTGTGCTGCGTGGATTTGCCATGCTGATGCGCACGGTCTGCCGCACGCGCCTTGCCTTTATCGCGGTCCAGGCTCTCGGGGCCGTTAGTGTTAGCCATGCCGTGGCTGCTCATATGTGTAGCGGAGCCGCCACCGGCGTTGCCGCCCTTGGCCTGCGCCGACAGCGAAACGGTGCACAGCGCGGCCATTGCGGCGGCCACCATCCATTGTGCTCGGGTCATCTGCTTCCTCCTTCTGGTTTTTGGTTCCTCCGATTGTAGGGACGCGCAGATGAGGATGTGCGTTTCAGTGCAACCAAACGTAACGGCAATCGCAGGTGCACCGCACAAGGGAATGAGCGGGGATAAGCGTCGCGAGGCGCGACCTCATTTCCACTTGGAACCAATCTCCGCCAACCCCGCCTTCTGCAAATCTTCCGCACTCATCACGATGCGGAACTCACAGTCTGCGTTGAACAGCAGAAACCACGGCTCCGCCAGTGCGGGAATGTGCGAAGCCGATTCCACGTTGACGATGAGCACCGCACCGCGATGGCCGTTCTGCTCGGTGAAGTACACGGCCTCGGGCTTGCTCTCGGCCATCACGCGCGGAATCAGCTCGGCGATGGAACCGTCGCGCACGTAGGTGTTGAAGGGTTCGTGCGGAATCCGCACGTTGACGAGCATGCGCATGATTTGCCTCCTGGGTGATGGCCAGGGCAAGCGCCGCGACAAAGCCGCCACGATCATGCATGGCCGAACACCGTAGGTATAGGACGGGCGCCGCGTTTGCGTTATCAGCCGTTGGCTAGGCGAGAAGGCGTAGACGCCAGGATGAGGGCGTAGCCAACTCGCCCACGTCTGCCTATCAATCCAACGGCATCAGCGCCTTCGGCACGACGTATTGCTTACCGTCATACGCAAGCCGGTAGGTTGTGCGCTGCGGCTTGGCTTCGTGCGTCTGGCATTCGCCAGCCTTGCCGACCGTGTTGGTGGATGCAGACTTGGTTTCCGACACCGCGATATCGGCGTAGCCGTTGTGCGTGTCCGATGTCATGGTCAGCGTGCGCTTGATTTGCTCGAACGCGCCGGCGCAGTTGGTATCCCATTCGCCGCCGCCGCTTTCCACGACAACGCCGTTCAACACCGGCTTCAATTGATTGCCCTGGACGGTGTAGAGCCATAGATCGGTTTCGTTGAACGGATTGGGCCGCGAGCTGCCCTCTTTGACGATGCGCACCCCGAATGCCATCTGCCCAGGCGCGAGCACGTAGCGCGCGGTATCGAACGTGACGGACCGGATGCGCACCGCATCGTCCGACATGCGTGCAGGCAGGCGCAGACGTTGCCGGATGCTGCCGTTGCCGGTGTCGAGCACGAACAATTCAAGGTCGCCTTCATTGGTGCCCGCGTCTGCGTCTTCCTGCTGCATGAGCGGCACGGCCATGAGCGTGAGTTCCGGATGCGCGGGCCACGTGCGGCACACCACCGCGTGCGGGTTGAACGCCTCCGATAATTGGATGCGCGCGTTGCCGACCTTGTAACCAAGGTCTGCACGTTTTGCAGCGGGGTAGGCCCGCTTGATTGCGCTGTCCACCTGGGCGGTGCAGGCGTCTTCAGCAGCGTGGAGAGTTTGCGCGGCAAGCAGCAGGCCAGCAGCGCACAGCAGAGGGGTCAGGCGGGCGTGTTTCATGTCTGTTGATGTTGTTGGTGAGCGCGTTCACTTCGGCATCGGCTCGTAATGCACCTTGCTGCGCCATTTGCCATTGACGAGCGTTTCCACGGTGACTTTCATCTTGTCGCCGCCGCCCTGCGCGTCATCAATGCGGCGTTCAACGGCGACGGGTACATCGTGTTCGACGGCGTACGTCGTGTGCTCGTGATAGCAGCAACCGCTCTTCGCCCACGTGCGCAGACGCTTGTTCTTGGCATCCACTTCAAAGAACCCGAGCGTTTCCAGAATGAGCCCCGTCATCTCACTGTTGGGTACGAAGCGCTGTGCCTGCGCATTGAACAGATAGACGTCATAGCTGGGCCCACCGTAACTGCCCTCGTTGCCGGTCTGGATGCCGAAGTCTTCCTGGCCGTCGAAGTTGAAATCGCCAACGTTGATCACGCCCTGGTCGTCATAGAGCCGCGTTGAGTTGACGAGCGGCCCCCTCTTCCCCTTGGGCAGCGTGACAAACACCTTCGGCAGGTTGATGACCTGACGCACGGCGCGCTGGCCCTTGTCATGAATGACCAACTGGGCAGGCCCTTCGCAGGTGGTGTCCTCGTTGCTGCTTTCCGCCGGACACGCTTCGAGCATGCGCAGCACAAAGTCGTGCTGCTTGGCGATCGCCTTCAGGGGGAAAACCGGGCCATCCACGCGCTCGCCCGGATCGGGAAACACGGGTTGCGATTTCACCTCGTCAATGCGCGTGCGGTACGCCTCCCTCAACGCTGCCACGTCGATCTGGCCCGACGGCGCACGCTGTTTCAGCCATTCGCGTTGCTCGGCCTTCAACGCATCGGTGTCGGCGCCGTGCTTGTTCAACGCAGCGCGGTACACATCGGCCAGTTGGCTATCCAAGGCGGAGAGCTGTGCGTCATTGCAGATGGCGTGCTCGATTGGGCTGCGCGCGGCGGCGCAATCAAAACTGGCTGCATGCGCAGCCGTGGGCAACAGAGCGATGGCAAAGGCGATGGCGGCGCTGCCGCGAAATGGCGTCATTGGATGAATCCTGGGAAAGCCGAGATGAGCGTGTGCGCGATTGTGCTGTGGAATTGGGCCGTGTGGTGTGCCTTCTCCGCACATGGCCGCTTTCATCCCGCGCCCCGTGCGGCACGGGAAGACTTTTCCTACCATGGCAACCACCCCGCCTTGAAAACGATGAGGTTCGCAATGGCCCTTCCGATGCACATCAATCAGCCCCGCCCGACACGCCGTTCCGCCAACCCGGCGATGCGCCGCGCCGTGCGCGCGTTATCACTCGCGGCGCTGCTGCTGCCCTTGGCCGCAAGGGCAGCCGACCCCGTCGACGACGCCCTCCAGCAATGCCTGAAGAGCCCGCGAGGCAGCACGACGGCCGGTATGACCGAGTGCACGCACACCGCCTACCAGGCGTACGACCGCCAAATGAACACGCTGTATCAAGCGGTCATGAGCAAGACGGACCCCGCCTCCCGCCAGGCCATCCGCAACGCCCAACGTGCATGGCTGGCCTATCGAAACGCACAGCGGACGGCCGACAACGCACCGTGGCGCGCAGACAGCGGCTCAATGGCGAGCCCCGATATCGAAGGGCTGAACGTGGAGGCAATCCGCGCGCGCATTGCCGAGCTGGAGTATTACCCGCACTAGTCGGGCTGCAAGAACGCCGCTGTGGATAACCGCCCCTCCCCCTGTGAATAACTCCAGGGACAAGCGTGTTGGTTCTCCGGGGTCAGTGGGCAGACAGCACGGGAACAACTTCCCACCGGGTCGACAGGGTCAGACACGATCCCCCGGACTCATCCACGCAACAGCACACACTGTCCGATGGGTTGTCCGTTCTGCAAGTCTTTGATGCAAAAGCGCTTTTGTCGCTTATCCACAGGACTTATCCACCGTTATCTACTACTACTATCTGTATACATAAAGAAGTAAACCTATAAACCCTCTGTCGGGCATCGAGCCCGTGGCTGGGTTGTGGGCAAACGCAGCCTGCAGGGCAGGCCACTGGTGATGCAGCCACCGAACGCGCTTGCCCGATCTCTCGCACAACAGCGTCAAGTGCCTCCCAAGTTGTTCCCGACATCGCAGGCTGATCGCCTTGCTGCCGCCATATATTTCGAATATATTGGAAATATGGAAGAAAACGACGCTATCCGATCTCTCGCCGCGCTCGCCCACGGCATTCGCCTGCAAGTGTTCCGCATGCTGGTGGTTGCCGGGCCGACAGGTCTGACGCCAGGCGCGATTGCCGAACAGCTCGACGTGCCGGGCGCCACGCTGTCATTCCACCTCAAGGAACTGACAGCCGCGCGCCTGGTGACGCAGGAGCGCGACGGCCGCAACCTCATCTACCGCGCCGCGTATGACCACATGAACGACCTGCTGGGCTTCCTGACCGCCAACTGCTGTCAGGGCGAAGCCTGCCTGGAACCAAACGCCACCGCCTGCAAGTGCTGAAGGAGCATCCCCATGAAACGATTTCACGTCCATGTCCACGTTGACGACCTGAGCAAGAGCATCGCCTTCTACTCCAAGCTGTTTGCAGCCGAGCCGACGCGCGTGGAGACCGATTACGCCAAGTGGATGCTGGACGACCCGCACATCAACTTCGCCATTTCTACGCGTGGCAGCGCCGCGGGCGTGGACCATCTTGGCTTCCAAGTCGATGACGCAGCCGAGCTGGCCGAACTGAAGGCCCGCGCCGAAGCCGCAGACATGGCCCTATTGGACGAAGGCGAAACCACCTGCTGCTATGCCCGCAGCGACAAGCACTGGATTACCGACCCGCAGGGCATCGCCTGGGAGCACTTCCATTCGCTCGGCAACATCCCGGTGTTCCGCGAAGACAAGACGGAAGAAGCCGCGACGGAAAGTTCTGCCTGCTGCGCACCGCGTGCCCCGAAAGGTAAGCCGATCGGTATCGCAGTGAAATCCGACGCCGGCTCGTCCTGCTGCTGACGGCGAATCGAACCCATGACCACCAACGTCCTCATCCTCTGCACCCACAATTCCGCACGCAGCGTGCTGAGCGAAGGGATGCTCAACCACTGGGCCAAACAACTCGGCAAAGACGTGCGCGCCTACAGCGCCGGCAGCGCACCGAGCGGCCGCCTCAACCCGTTCGCTCTCGAAGCGCTCACCAACGCAGGCATCGACACCACCGGCTACCGCAGCAAGAGCTGGGACGAGTTTGTTGCAGACGGCGCCCCGCAGATGCGCATCGTCATTACCGTGTGCGACAGCGCCGCAGCCGAGACCTGCCCATACTGGCCCGGCAGTCCCGTGAAGGTGCATTGGGGCTATGCCGACCCGTCCAATGCGACGGGCGGTGACGAAGGCAAGCGCCAGGCCTTTGAGCTGACACGCCAGGCCATCGGCTACCGCATGTTGCAGTTGCTGGCACTGCCGCTCGATGGCATGAGCAATGCCGAGCTGCAGGCCGCGCTGGAACGCATTTCGCAAAACTGATCTGAAGCCTGCCCCAATGACTGCATCCAACGTAGCGCCACCAGCACAGGCCGCTGCCAAGCCCGCCATCAATTTCTTCGAGCGCTACCTGACCGTCTGGGTGGCGCTCTGCATCGTTGCCGGCATCGTGCTCGGCCAGGTGCTGCCTGGCCTGTTCCAGCAGATCGGCCGGATGGAATACGCGCAGGTCAACCTCCCGGTCGGGCTGTTGATCTGGGTGATGATCATCCCGATGCTGGTCAAGGTCGACTTTGGCGCGTTGCATGAGGTGCGTCAGCACGTCAAAGGTATTGGCGTCACGCTTGTCGTGAACTGGCTCGTCAAGCCGTTCTCGATGGCGCTTCTCGGCTGGCTTTTCATCCGCCACCTGTTTGCGCCGATGCTGCCTGCAGACCAGATCGACAGCTACATCGCAGGCCTGATCCTGCTGGCCGCCGCGCCGTGCACAGCGATGGTGTTCGTATGGAGCCGGCTGACGGGCGGCGACCCGCTGTTCACGCTGTCGCAAGTCGCGTTGAACGACAGCATCATGGTCATCGCATTCGCGCCGCTGGTTGGGCTGCTGCTGGGCATGTCCGCCATCACGGTGCCGTGGGCGACGCTGCTGACATCGGTCGCTCTCTACATCGTCATCCCTGTGATCCTCGCGCAGATCTGGCGGAAGATGCTGCTCGCGAAAGGCCAATCGGCGTTCGATGCCGCAATGGCGAAGATCGGCCCATGGTCTATCGCTGCGCTGTTGGCGACGCTGGTGTTGCTGTTCGCGTTCCAGGGCGAAGCGATCCTGAAACAGCCGCTGGTCATCGGCCTGCTGGCGGTACCGATCCTGATTCAGGTGTTCTTCAACTCTGCGCTTGCGTACTGGCTTAACCGGGCCGTTGGCGAGAAGCACAACATTGCGTGCCCCTCCGCCCTGATTGGCGCATCGAACTTCTTTGAACTGGCCGTTGCGGCGGCGATCAGCCTGTTCGGTTTCCATTCCGGAGCGGCGCTGGCCACCGTCGTCGGCGTGCTGATCGAAGTGCCGGTCATGCTGCTGGTCGTGCGCATTGTTAACCGGACGAAGGGCTGGTACGAGTGCCGTACCTAGCAGCACACGTTTCGATCTAGCGCTCAGCGCGCTCCCGGTCGTTCGCGGCGAACCGCCAAAGTTCGCACTGCCGCGAGCGGCCCCCCCCTCCCCCATTGAATCGTCTGGCGAGCGGTCACAGCAGCCGTAACGCCTGAGGCGCTAGCGCACGCCCCCCCTCTCCTTCACGCTTGCGCCGCGCCGGGCGCGTACTACTCTTTACGAGGCCTGCGTGGCGCGCTGTTATCTGGCGCGTGCGGCCCGTACCCCAACGATCCGCTCAGCGGGCCGTCCCCCTCAGCCCCCCAGCCGCACCCCCCGGAGAGAACAGCCATGCGAAAACTGTTTGCCGCCGTCGCGCTCATGCTTGCCATGACGCCCCTTGTGCAAGCGCAGGTGAAGCCGTATCCGCCGGGCTTCCGGCACCAGAACATCCAGACCGACGGGGCAACGCTGTTTGTGCGCGTGGGCGGCAGCGGCCCGGCCGTGGTGTTGCTGCACGGCTTTGGCGACACAGGCGACATGTGGGCGCCCCTGGCGGCCGAGCTGGCGCGCACGCATACGGTCGTGGTGCCGGATCTGCGCGGCATGGGGGTGTCTTCGCACCCTGAAGGCGGCTATGACAAGCGCACCCAGGCCGGCGACATCCGGGCGGTGCTCACCAAGCTGAACATCGATCAGGCCGATGTGGTCGGCCACGACATCGGCACCATGGTGGCGTTTGCTTATGCGGCGCGCTACCCGGACAAGACGACGCGGCTGGTCGTGATGGATGCCCCCGTGCCCGGTGTGCCGCCGTGGGAACAGATCGTCCGCTCGCCCAAGCTCTGGCACTTCTCGTTCGGCGGCCCCGATGCCGAGCGGCTGGTCAAAGGCCGCGAGCGCATCTACCTCGACCGGTTCTGGAATGAGTTTGCCGGCGACCCTTCCAAGATCGACGAAGCCACGCGCGTCCACTACGCCCGCCTCTACGCCAAACCGGGCGCCATGCATTCAGCGTTTGCGCAATTCCTATCGATCCCGCAAGACGCGGAAGACAACCAGAAATCCATCGCCACCAAGCTGCCCATGCCGGTGCTGGCCATCGGCGGCGCAAAGTCCTTCGGCGAGAACGAGGCCATCGTCATGCGCAATGCCGCCACCAACGTGCAAGAGCTGGTGATTCCGGATGCGGGGCATTGGTTGATGGAGGAGCAGACGCAGGCTACGGTGAGCGCTATCGTTAAATTTTTGGCGCAGTAGCGGTGTGCGCAAATGGACGTCGTTGAGTTAGCTCTCGATGTTTCGGTCGTCGCCCTCTCTGTAGGCGCGACGGCCGTCACATGCGTACCAAGGTTTGCTCGCGGCGTGCGGGTACTAGCGGGAACAGCGATTTTCATGACGGCTTTCACTCCGGTCCTGGCCCCTGCAACCATCATGCTTGTTCCAGTTCCGTTCGGCATCGTCCTGGCGATTTCTCTCCTCAGCGGTTCAATGCAAGAGGTGCTTGGTCTGTTTGCACTGGCTCCCCGCTGGAATGCCGTTTCGGCAGCATGCACATTCGCAATCGCGGCGCCGGTGATGTGGTGGTTTTTGAGCAAGGCGTCCCGTAACGAACCTGAAGTGCATCTGTGAATGTCTTCCACAATAGAAACGCTCACCAAATTACTCGACGAAGCCGCGGCGCTATTGCACGCTTACGAGCAGACCGGTTGGGCTGAGTGGCTGGCCAAGGATGCGATGCGCATTCGTTCCCGGGATGGCTACGGTATCGAGCATTTGCTCTCGGCGTATGGCGGTATGGGCAGCCTGAACGAAGTTGTTCTGCAGCGAAGTAACGGTGTTGAAGTAACGATGGACTTCAACGACAACGAGCGCTTTAACAAGCTACGAAGCGAAATCTACGATTTAGCGATGGCGTGTAGACCAGCGGTTCGCTGAGAGTAGAGACGTCAATTGTTCAACGCATCTCAACGAAAGGAGTTCCCCAATGCAGCCAGTCGTCCGAGTCTCGATTCTGCGGTGCCCGCCGGACAAGTTTGCCGAGATGCGGCAGATGATGAACGATCTCGAAGCGGTGCTTCGGCCCGGTATCGAGGCCATGCGCGGGTTGGTCGCGTTTTATGTGGGTGAGGACGAGTCAACGTCGTCGCTGTCGAACGTGAGCCTGTGGACTGACCTGGACGCGGCCAAGCAGCTGGACACGTTCCGCCCGATGTTGGATTCGGGCAAGCCTTTTATCGACAAGGGCGGCACGTTCGAGCGGCCGATTATGAATTACTTGCCGATGTGGGAGTTGAAGCCGGTGGCGAAGGTTTGAGAGTTATGCAGTAGGTTGCCCCGCTCACTTGATGAAATGGCCCGGCAGCGCAATGTTTCGATTGGGCGCCTGCGAGGACTTAACGTCAGCGGTGAATGAGCTGTTTCACGGCTATAAATCTGGAATGGCTCTAGGCCATCCAGCCAATGGCTTGCCTTCAGCGTGGGCCCGCAGGCGCGCACGGCTTTCCCTCTCAATTTCCTTGTAAAGCGGTTCGATCTCTTTCTCGACCTGTTCCCAGCCTTCAGCCTGCATCTTCCAGTCGTCTACTTGGTGACCGACTTGTTTAGCGACGATGGCCTTCCACAGCAAGTTGCTGATTGTGATGTAGCGATCCTTCATTTCTTCGGGAAGGAAAATCGCATTCTTCTGAATGTACGTGTGGAGATGGTTGCGAGCCTTGCGTACCCGTGCCAGACGAGACCAGAAGATAAGCCGAATGTATTCCTTGTTGTGGTCCTGCGCTCGCCGGATTTCCGCTTTATCCGCTTCGGTCAACTCGGTAGCTGCCAAGGCTTCCTCAAAGCGTTGGTCAGTCATCCTATTCAGGTCCGGGTATTCCTGCATCGGGTGAACGATCCACGCAACAAGGCCTTTCGCCTCGTCTAGGAGGCGCCACGCCTTCGGCAGGACCTCGAACTCTCGCTCTTGCAGCTTTAGAGTGCCTCCAAGCAGCGAGTCGATTTCTATTTTCAGCCGCTGAAGTTCCTTATCGTGATCGTGCTTTACGGCATTGAGCCGCTCCTGGAACTTACTCTCGATCCATGACCTCCCCAAGAAGATAAAAACGCCGTATGCGGCGGCCGCTGCGCCACCACCAATTGCAACGATCTTTCCAATAAAGGCCGCGATCGCGTTCCAATCCATTTCTACCCTCAGAAGCTAAATCGTTTAAAGGCGAATGATCGCTAATACAGCTACTTGCCACTCACTGCTGTGTCCGAGCAGCCTTCTTTTTAAGGAGCGCATTTACCGCACCTTCGACTTCTTTTCTGTCGGCGAACACAGACGCTAGCTTCTCCGCAAGCTCGGCTAGCAGCACGCGTACGATGGTGGCGACTTCCAGGCAATCATCGTCCGATTTCCCGTGGAGGTGATCGCTAAGGGCATCATGCAGTAGTAGCAACGGGCTGTGTCCGTTGATATACAAGCTCTGCGGAATCCCGTGTTTGATTGCTTTCACGGCTTCTGTGAACCGGGTTTCTTTCTTCGCTGCTTCCAAATCAGCCAAAACGTCCGCGCTCGCACCGAGGGTCTTTGACGCAGAAATTATCTCATCTATTATGCGGGCCTTAATAGATTCAACGACCCGGCGGTAGTAGGCAAAGGCCGCTATGCCAAGCCCTGACCTCTCGGCCAAGTACCCCTTGTCCAGCATGGCAGTTTCGTCGCCTACAAGCTTTCTGAGTTTTGCAGGAAGAGGATCCCCAAATGAGGGGTATTCACCATATTTGCAGAGCAGGGCATCGTCGTTCTCTTTTTGTAGGGCGACACGTATACCGAACACTTTCTCTGATGCCTTGCAGTTCCTACATTTGTAGTGCAGGAACAAATCTGTGATGCTCCCTCGATTGTTGAGATACGGATTGCGATCGGTGGGGTCGAATAGTCGGGGACCGTTGCAGTGAACGGATTTACAGAACTGAGTAATTGTGGGGCAGTCCAGAACAGGAGTTTGATGAGGACCATTTGGCGACGACCATGGGCTTTTAACCATGCGCACCTCCGAAGGAGGGATCGACATGAGAAACTCGGCAAGGGAAAGAGTTGATCGTTCGGCTTTCTGCTGATCGGACATTTTCTTCGCTCGTAGTTGGTTTGCTGCTCGCGTCATCTTAGTCGTCCACGCCGCGCCGCTACTAGCAGTGATTGTAAGCAGCGCCCGCTCCAGTATCTACGGCGCAAATACCGACCAGCGTCTTGCCGCATTGAAGCGGCGGTATAAAGCCAACCCTGCTGTCATGAGGCGGCTCAGTGAGTTGGAAGAGAGCGCCGAGTGATAGCGTCGCCCGGGCGCCCTACGGCCCGGAGTCCACACGATAGGCCGCGATGCCGGTCCTTCTAGGGCACTCCCGCCCGTCACGGGAATGCGTCAATCTGTTTTTATTGGCTGTAGCCACGCCGCTCTATGGCGGCTAACACGTCCCACGTCTGCGGATCGACATCGCGGCCCCCGAGCGACATCGATACGTACGCGTCAATCGCATCCACAAAGCCTTTGATGAACGCTGGCGGGAATGCGTGTTCAGAGAGGTGTTGAAGCTGCTCACGCAGCATGCCCGGCCGGCACTGGCCGTGTGTGCACATGGTGGTGCGAGTCCGCTTGAGATACGCCTGCGCTGCGATTGCGCCGTTCAGGTAGGTGCGGTTCTTGGTGAGCCTGCCTGTGTCGGATGACGTGGGCGGTGGACTAGGCGACGGTGCTGGCGGGGATGGGTACGACGCTGGACGCGTCTCGTCTGCAATAGGCATAGGAGCCTCCTTGGGATTGAAGGAGCCTCACCATCTCGGCGCTAAACGAGGGTGGCGGGCCTGACGATGGTGTTAGCGACCCGGTCCCAAGGAAACCGGTAGACCCGAAGGTCTCACCATCCGGCCCGCCAAAGTAGGCGCGAACGGAAGCAGCAGTGCGACTGCATGCAGCAATCGTCCGCCTTGGTGTTTCAGGTCGCTAAACCAGGCTGCCGTTGGTGCGGCAGCGGGATGGATTATAGCGATGGGGGGTCCGTCCAACTTCCGATTCTGTGTCTCCGGCCGCTGGGCTTCAATGGCCGCGCGAGCACTGCGCAATTCGGCCCAACACGTGCGGCGGTTGACCCTGGGCGGAGCACATCCGCCCTTCTACTCCCCGCTGTCTTCCTGCAGACGGTCGAGTGCCGCAGTTTTAGGTGCGTGTGTCGATCTCAAACATTCGATCTCGACAGTCTGAGGCCGACACGCCACCGTCAGACAGTGGCGCATGGCCCCCAGAGGCCCGAACACGGCCCAAAAACATCCGACCCATCGGACCTCCGAGACCGGAGCTTGGCCCTCAAACACTCGAGGTTGCCCCGTTGTGGGTGACGCTCCACCGTCCGAGGGTCGAAGCCGGGTGTCAGAGGTCGAAACTTTCGAGCTCCGACAGTGGAAGCCGAGTGTTTGAGGTTCGCGCTCCGCCCTCAGAGGTCCGAACTCGACTGTTGGAGGCCCGCGTTCGAGCCGCGAAGGTTCGTGACCGAGCATCGCAGCACGGCCACCAAGATGGACGACAGGTCGGCTGGATTTTCAGAAACGGCTCATGCATTTGCGGACGTGCACCCTGTAGAAAACAGGCTCCTCTGCCAACTTTCTCAGGAGCACGCAATGTATGACGGCATCTCGGCTGCAAACTATGCAGCAAGCCATATCGAACCGAATAGTGTGGGCCGCTGCGCAGAATATGTTCGCAAGGCGATTGAATGGGGCGGCGTCTCTTTGCAGCGCACCCGCTCGGCAAAGGACTACGGTCCATCACTGCAAGCCGCCGGGTTTCATGAGGCGATAGGCTCGCCGGTGAAGGGAGACGTGATCGTGATTCAACCCGCCCCCGGACATCCTCACGGACACATGGCGATCTACGATGGTTCGCACTGGATTTCAGATTTCAAGCAGCTTCACGGTTTCTATCCCGGCCCGGCTTACAGAAGCGCCCAACCGGCCTACAAAATCTACCGTTATCACTGAGGCAAACGCATGACCCGCTTCCTTTCCCTGCTCGTTGCGGCGGTTTGCGCCGTCGCGGTTTCGGCAGCGTCCGCTGCGCAGCCGGCTGTCTCGAAAAATATGCCCGAAGCCGCAGTCATCTCGTTCTACACATGGTTCATTCAGCACGATTCAGACCAAACGTATCCGCTGCGCGAGCCGGACATTGATCGCTATGTCGCCAAAGATACCGTTGCACGGTTGCGCAACGACTATGCACACGCCGGCCCGCCGAATGGCGTGGACTACTTCCTCAAGGTGCAGGACTACGATAGCCGCGACTGGCTTGCCCATATGCACGTGCAACGCGCGCTGATGCTGGGCGATGTTGCGATTGTGCCGGTCTCTTTTGGCTCGCGAAACCCAGTGCATGTGTTGGTGTTCATGAAGCGACTGGATGCGGACTGGAAGATCATCAAAATCGACGACACCTGGGAGTACAGGTAAAGGGCATCAGCAGAGAAACCAGGGCGTCGCTGCATGGGGCGCCTAGGTTTCAGCGGCGTCTTTACACCCATCCCACAACCTTTACCCCGTTTTTCCGCACCTTTCCTTACTGTTGGACTGCACGCAGGCCCTGTGACGGGAGCCCGCCTGCCGTCCGCATCCGGCCCTAGCTGACGCGCACACGCGTCGCGCCTTGCGGCACCCAAACGACAAGGGAAGGTCGATGCAAGCGGAGGTTGCTTTGCGCGCCGTCATCCCCGACGGCGCTGTTTCCGTGCCGCAGTGTTCTCGGCGCGGACATCAGCCCTACCCCACATTCATCGGCAGCAGCACCATCTGTTTGCCCTGCACATGCAGGCGTGTCTGTATCTCGAGCGGGGTCTGGTTATGCAGCCACGCGGTGAGGAAGTTGACCTGTTTGAAGATCAGCTTGCTGGCAAAACACACGCTGTTCGGAAAGGCGTCCATCGTGGTTTCCGCCAACCGGGTGAATTCGGCAATCGGGTGCGTGCCGAAGGCGATGCGGTAATCGGCCGCCATGCCGTGACGCCGGCAATGCGCGACGTAATACTCCAGCGATGCGCCGATGGTCTGGCGCAGGTGGTCCAGGTGCTCCGCCCCCTCGTAGCTCTGTGCGTCCACTTCGCCCACGGCCAGGAAGATGACGTTCTTGAAGTGCCCCGGAAACAGCCGGTTGACCCAGAGCAGCGCGTGCATGCTGGCGCCGCGATGCTTGCCCACCAGCAGGATGGCAGTCGGCTGCGACGGGTCGGGTTTTGCCGGTGTCTTGGTTGGGTCTACTGCAGGCGGCTGGCCGGCAAACAAGGCGTCTTCCTTGGCGATCAGTGCGCGCGTTTCGTCGTAATGCCGCCGGATCAGGAAGCACAGCGCCACCACTGCGCTGGTGACCAGCACGGTCAACCACCCGCCGGCCATGAACTTCTCGACCAGCGTGATGACGAGCACCGTGCTGGTGACCGAAAGCCCGAGCGCCGACAGGCCGAAGTGCGTGTACCAGTTGCCGCCATCGCGGCGGCGGCGCCACCAATAGGTGCACAGGCCCAGCAATGACAGGCTGAAGGTCAGGAATACGTTGATGCTGTAGAGCACCACCAGTACCGCCACCTGGCCGTGTGTCCACAGCAGGATGATGACGCTGGCCACGCCCATCACGATGATGCCGTTCTGCCGCACCAGTCGCGTCGACAGATCACGGAAATGACGTGGCACCCATGAGTCCTGGGCCATGTTCGACAGCACCGCAGGGCCGTCCAGGAAGCCGGTTTGCGCCCCCACCAGCAGCAGGCCGGCCTCGAACGCAAGCACGGCGGCCAGCAGCGCATTGCGAGCGAAGTCTGAGCCCAGGCCCATGTGGTCGATCACGCTGCCGAACACCACGGCGTTGAGCGTTTGCCCTTCCACCGGTTTGGCCTGCCAAAGCATGTAGAGCAGGATGATGCCGCCCGCCGTAAAGGCCAGCGATGTTGCCATGTACACCATGGTGCGCTTGCCTGCGGGAACACGCGGCTCGGCCAGCATGTTGACGTTGTTGGAGACGGCTTCCAGCCCGGTATACGTACCCCCGCCCATCGAGAACGCGCGCATCAGCAGCCCGATCATGACCAGCGGCCCGAAGGTCTGCGACATGCCATGCGCTTCGCCTACGGCCTCGGGCATGACAGCCGCAAGGTGCTCGCCGTGGACGGCTACGCCATAGGCAATCAAACCGAGGTGCAGCACCACGAAGCCGATGAAGATGGGCAGCAGCACGAGGATGGATTCACGCATGCCCCGAAAGTTGAGGCCGGTCATCAGTATGACCAGAACGACCTCGGTGCCCAGCTTGAAAGCCTGCGCGCTCACGGGCAGCAGGCTGAAGAATGCGTCGACGCCGCTGGCGAGCGACGTTGCAACGGTCAGCACGTAGTCGACGAGGAGTGCGGCGCCCGATACTAGCCCTGGCCGTGGCCCAAGCAGCGCCGTGGCTACGCGGTAGCCGCCTCCACCGGTGGGAAACAGCTCGATGACCTGGTTGTAGCCCAGCGCGATGATGAACACCGTGGCGGCGGTGGCCAGCGCAAGGAACAGGGCAAGCGGTGTGTGCTGGCCCAGGGCCAGGAAGGCTTCTTCTGGGCCATAGCAGGAGGATGAGAGACCATCTGCGCCCAGACCGACCCAGGCCAGCAGTGGCGTAACGGCAATAGCGTGTCGTGTGCGCGGGTCCAGCGGGTCCAGTGGCTTGCCGAACAGCAACTGCCACATCTTGGCCAGACTTGCCATGGTGTCTCCCCAGCAGCAGACGATATCGATGCGGGCGTCGGCGTCGCGGGAGGCTTCCTTACCCACGCGCACCCAGTTTGATCGCGTTCTACTGGGCAATCTAAAGCAACGCCATCAGCAACGCTACCTATGCATGCCTAGGCTGCCTTGCCGTGCTGTTTGCCTGGAAACGCTTGTCCAGAACCGCAACAGCGCAGGCGCGCCGGCAAGGCGTTTACGAGATTTTTCTACGGCCACGCCAAGTCTCTACACGTTTTTAACAGCCGTCTGACTACCCTTGCGTTGACTGGACTATGGGGGCGCAGTGCGCCCAATCGTCATGACTTTCGCTGCCAGATGGCTACTCGGTGCGGGTGCTGTGCTCGCCCTGGTGATGTTGTTCCTGGTGCTCTACCTCGATGAGCGAAGCGCGTCCCGACGCTATGGGCGCGCAATCGAACACCATGAAAAAGGACTCTCGAACCCGGGGGATCCATCCTGAAGACTTCCGCTGCCGGTGCCGACGTCATCCGACGCCGCGCTGCCGGTGCACGCGTTGCGGACTGCCTTTACGGGTTCTTTATGGTCGTGGGGCGCAGTCTTTACACCGTCTTTGCGACGGCGTTCGTATAACACCGACAGGCCGTCACGCTGTTCAAACGGCCATATCCCGGCAATGTGCAGGCAACGACCCGACTCACCCTGCCGCCGGTCGATCAACGTGATCATGGTTACGCAATGCTCAAGCTACTCGTCCCCGTTAACGGTTCCAGCCACGCGCTCGACGCCGTTCGCCATGCAGCCTTTCTCTGCCAGGACCGTTGTGCGTCGGACATCGTGCTGCTCAACGTACAGACCCCGATCGAAGGGGGGCGCGCCAGCGCCTACCACTCGCTGCAGACACTGCGCGAGCTAGAAGAACAAAGCGGTGAAGAGGCCCTGCGACGAGCCCGCGCCATCCTGGACGATGCCGGCGCGCACTACGTCGCGCAGGTCCGGATCGGTCCCGTGGCCGAAACCATTGCGCAAACCGCTGCCGCCAACCAATGCGACATGATCGTCATGGGTTCGGCTGCCCGCTCGCCGCTCGGCTCGCTGATGGCCGCCCGGCTCTCCAACCGGTTGATGCGCCTGTCGCGCATTCCCGTGACGCTGGTTCGCTAACCAGCATGCCCGTACGCAGGACGCTCGCCGTCATTACGTAGCGTCGCCACCATCCGCGCGGGGCGTCCGCCAACGCTTGCGTAGCCATCAAGTCGACCGCGTCCGGGCCCGTCCCGCTGCAACGCGCGTGGCCGTATCCCCCGGTATCTGTCAACAAAGCCCGGCGCTGTCCGCTACGGAACAGCTCGCCCTGCCCGCAGCTGTGTCGCGGCCCGGTGTGTCTGGCTTGCGGGCGCTCCTAATGCAGCCGGGGCAGTCAGCGCCTCGGCAATCGACCGTTTTTACACGGCGTTTACACCCCTCCCCCCAACCTTTACCCCGTTTTTACCCCCCTTTCCCTAATGTTGCACTGCACGCAGGCCCTGTGACGGGAGCCTGCCTGCACGCCGCATCCGGCCCCAGTTGACGCGCATTTGCGCCGGGCCGTGCGGCACCCAAAACAACAAGGGAAAGGTCCATGCAAGCCAAGTTTTCTTTGCACGCCACCGTCATCGGTGGCGTTGTCTTCTGTGCCGCAGCACTGTCCAGCGCGGCCGCTTTTGCGCAGTCCACTGACGCTGCGCCGGCACCCGCCGCTGCACCTGCCAGCCCGTTGACGGCCAACGTCACGCTGGCCAGCCAGTACCGCTATCGCGGTCTCATGCAGACCAACAACAAGCCTGCCATCCAGGGCGGTGTGGATTACGCGCTGCCCAACGGCTTCTACGTGGGCAACTGGAACTCGTCGATCAGCTGGCTGGGGGATTCCAACCCCAACGTGTCCGCCCCCATCGAGATGGATTTCTACGGCGGCTACAAGACCGAGCTGATGAAGGACGTGCCCATTGATGTGGGCGTGCTGCAGTACTACTACCCGGGCAGCTACCCAGACGGCTATACCCGCCCGCACACCACCGAGGGCTATGCGCAGATCGGCTGCGGGCCGGTCTCGTTCAAGTACTCGCACGCGTTCTCCAACCTGTTCGGCTTTGCCGACAGCCATCACAGCCAGTACTTCGATCTGTCGGGCAACTTTGACACCGGCTTCTGGGGCCTGACGCTGAACCTGCACGTGGGGTATCAACAGGTGCCGCACCAAGTGGTGCGCACGTCCTATGCCGATTGGAAAGTGGGCGTAACGAAGGATTTTGGTTCGGGCTGGACAGCTTCTTTGTCCTACATCGACACCAATGCATCGCGTCTGGCCTACACCAATACGCGAGGCAGCTACATGGGCAAGGCTACCGCCCTGCTCGCCGTGACCAAGACGTTCTAACGACCACGACCTGAAGGAAAGGGGAGCGCACATGGACATCGTTTATCTCGCCGGCCTTGCGGTGCTGGCCCTGGCAGTGGGCGGATTGCTCGCCCTCTCCGGCCGGCTTGCCACCAAAGACCAACCCACCACGCACGCGATGGAGAAACAGCAATGACCTGGCTCTATGTGCTGTCCGGGGCCATCACGGTGGTCCTGCTCGTCTACTTGTTCGTGGCCTTGCTCTGGCCCGAACGCTTCTAACAACACTGCGAGGCACACCATGAATGCGTTCCTCCTCCAGCTGGCGATCTATCTGGTCGTGCTGCTGGTTCTGGCCAAACCGCTGGGCGCGTATATGACCGGCGTGTTTGGCGACAAGCCATCGCGTGCGCACTGGCTCGGTCCCATCGAGCGGTTGTTCTATCGCGTGGCCGGCGTCAACCCGCAGGCTGAGATGGGCTGGAAGCGCTATGCGCTGGCCGTCATCGTCGTCAACGTGCTGGGCGCGCTGGCGGTGTATGCGCTGCAACGCGCGCAGCAATGGCTGCCGCTCAACCCGCAAGGCTTTGGCGCAGTCACGCCTGATTCGTCGTTCAACACGGCGGTCAGCTTCGTCACCAACACCAACTGGCAAGGCTATTCGGGCGAAAGCACGATGAGCTATCTCACGCAGATGCTCGGCCTGGCGGTGCAGAACTTCCTGTCTGCCGCCACCGGCATTGCAGTGGTGATTGCGCTCATCCGCGGTTTTGCGCGTCACTCGGCCAACACCATCGGCAACTTCTGGGTCGACTTCACACGTGCAACCGTCTACGTGCTGTTGCCGCTGTCGATCATCGTGGCGGTGTTCTTCGTGAGCCAGGGCGCCATCCAGAACTTCGATGGCTACAAGGAGGTGACCACCGTCACCGCCACCACGTACGACAACCCGAAGATGGACGCGCAGGGCAACCCGCTCAAGGATGCCCAAGGCAACCCCGTTACCGAGAAAGCCACCACGCAAACGCAGACCCTGCCCATGGGCCCTGTCGCGTCGCAAGAGGCGATCAAGATGCTCGGTACCAACGGCGGCGGCTTCTTCAACGCCAACTCAGCGCACCCGTACGAGAACCCCAACGCGCTGACCAACTTCGTGCAGATGCTGGCGATCTTCATCATCCCGGCGGCGCTGTGCTTTACGTTTGGCGGCATGGTAGGCGACGGCCGGCAAGGCTGGGCCGTGCTGGCCGCGATGACGGTGCTGTTTGTGGTGCTTGCCGTCTTCCTGGCCTGGGCCGAGCTGCATGCCAATCCGATGCTCGCCAACCTCGGCATCGATCAGGCCGTGGGCAACATGGAAGGCAAGGAAACGCGCTTCGGCATCGTGGCCTCGTCGTTGTTTGCGACGATCACCACGGCGGCGTCGTGCGGCGCCGTCAACGCCATGCATGACTCGCTGACCGCGCTGGGTGGCTTCGTGCCCATGTTCCTGATGCAACTGGGCGAAGTGGTGTTTGGCGGTGTGGGCTCGGGCCTGTACGGCATGCTGGTGTACGCCATCCTGGCGGTGTTCATTGCGGGTTTGATGATCGGCCGCACGCCGGAATACCTCGGCAAAAAGATCGAGGTGTTCGAGATGAAGATGACCTCCATCGCCATCCTCGTCACGCCGCTGCTGGTGCTCGTGGGCACGGCCGTGGCCGTGGTGGTGACGCAGGGCAAGGCGGGCATCTTCAACCCCGGCACGCACGGCTTCTCTGAAGTGCTGTACGCCTTCTCTTCCGCCGCCAACAACAACGGCAGCGCGTTTGCGGGCCTGTCTGCCAATACGCCGTTCTACAACGTGGCGCTGGGCATCTGCATGTGGCTGGGCCGCTTCTGGATCATCGTGCCGGTGCTGGCGATGGCAGGCACGTTTGCCGCCAAGAAGCGCCTGCCCGTGACAGCCGGCACGCTGCCCACGCATGGGCCGCTGTTTGTGGTGCTGCTGATCGGCTCGGTGCTGCTGGTGGGCGCGCTCACGTACATCCCGGCCCTCGCGCTCGGCCCCATTGCAGAGCATCTCGCCCGCTAAGTGCAAGGCGAGTCGTCTACCCAATATCAACAGGTGCCTTATGGCTATCCGTTATCCCGAATCCGAACCTGCTGTGCGTACGGTCAAGCACAAGCTTGAGCCGAGCGCCGGTGCCGCCAACTCCGCAGCCGCCGAGCCGCACGCACGCAGCACGCACACGACGCTGTCCGCCAAGGATGTGCGCAAGCTGTCGATGTTCTCGTCGGCGCTGGTCAAGCCGGCCATTGTCGATAGCTTCCGTAAGCTGTCGCCGCGTGCGCAGGCCAAGAACCCGGTGATGTTTGTCGTCTATATCGGCAGCATCCTCACCACGATCCTGTGGGTGATGGCGCTGCGCGGCCAGGCGGAAGCGCCGGCGGGCTTCATCCTCGCTGTATCAGTGTGGCTGTGGTTCACGGTGCTGTTTGCCAACTTTGCCGAGGCGCTGGCCGAGGGCCGCAGCAAGCAGCAGGCCGCATCGCTGCGCGGCATCAAGACCACCGTGCAGGCCAAGGTGCTGGCAGACCCGCACCGCCGTGACCGTGTGGAGGCGCGCGCCGCCACCGCCCTGCGCCGTGGTGACATCGTCCTCATCGAAGCTGGCGACATGGTGCCCGGTGATGGCGAGGTCATCGAAGGCGTGGCCTCGGTGGACGAAAGCGCCATCACGGGCGAATCGGCGCCGGTCATTCGCGAATCGGGCGGGGATTTCTCGTCTGTGACCGGCGGTACGCGTGTGCTGTCGGACTGGATCATCGTGCGCATCACCGCCAACCCCGGCGAGAGCTTCCTCGATCGGATGATCTCGATGGTGGAAGGCGCCAAGCGCCAGAAGACGCCCAACGAGCTGGCGCTGACGATCCTGCTGGTGAGCCTGACCATCATCCTGATGCTGGCCACCGTCACGCTGCTGCCGTACTCGATCTTCTCGGTGGACGCGATGAAGGCGGGCTCGCCCATCACGATTACCGTGCTGGTGGCGCTGCTGGTGTGTTTGATTCCGACCACCATCGGCGGGTTGCTGTCTGCGATTGGCGTGGCGGGCATGAGCCGCATGATGCAGGCCAACGTGATCGCCACATCGGGCCGCGCCGTAGAGGCTGCCGGTGATGTGGATGTGCTGCTGCTCGACAAGACCGGCACGATCACGCACGGCAACCGTCAGGCGTCGCGCTTCATTCCCGCGCCGGGCGTAACGGCCAAGCAGTTGGCCGAGGCGGCATGGCTGTCGTCGCTGGCCGATGAAACGCCGGAAGGCCGCAGCATCGTCACGCTGGCACGCAACCTGGGCGAGGCGTCCATCGATGAAGCGGCGCTTGCGAAGACGCAGCCCGTGTACGTCGCCTTCTCTGCGCAAACGCGCATGAGCGGCATCAACGTCTCGTATGCAGGCGACGCCCGTCAGATCCGCAAGGGTGCGGCAGATGCCATTCTCACGCATGTGACGTTGCTGGCCGGCAAGTTTCCCGACGCCGTGTCCACCGCCGTGGACGACGTCGCACGCCAAGGCGGCACGCCGCTGGTGGTGTCCGACAACGACCGCGTGCTCGGCGTGGTGGAGCTGAAAGACATCGTGAAGGCGGGCATTCGTGAGCGCTTTGCCGAGCTGCGCCAGATGGGCATCAAGACGGTGATGATCACCGGCGACAACCGCCTCACCGCCGCCTCCATCGCGGCCGAAGCGGGGGTTGACGACTTCATTGCCGAAGCCACGCCCGAGACCAAGCTCGCGCTGATCCGCGAACAGCAAGCGCAAGGCCGCCTCGTTGCCATGACCGGTGACGGCACCAACGATGCGCCCGCCCTGGCACAGGCCGACGTGGCCGTCGCCATGAACAGCGGCACGCAGGCCGCCAAGGAGGCCGGCAACATGGTCGACCTGGATTCCAGCCCGACCAAGCTGATCCAGATTGTCGAGATCGGCAAGCAGATGCTGATGACGCGCGGCTCGCTCACCACGTTCTCGATCGCCAATGACGTGGCGAAGTACTTCGCCATCATCCCGGCCGCGTTTGCGACCACGTATCCGCAGCTTGCCGCGCTGAACGTGATGCACCTGGCCACGCCCGCATCGGCCGTGATGAGCGCAGTCATCTTCAACGCGCTGATCATCGTGTTCCTGATCCCGCTGGCGCTCAAGGGCGTGAAGTACCGCGCGCTGGGGGCGGCTGCGCTGCTGCGCCGGAACCTCTTGGTCTACGGCCTGGGCGGCCTGCTGCTGCCCTTCCCGGGCATCAAGATCATCGACATGTTCCTGGCCGCAATGGGCTGGGTTTAAGGAAGGAGTGCATTCATGGCAACCACAACACAAAACGTGCCGGCCGATGTGCCGCAACAAGGTGGGCTGCTGCGTGCGGCGCTGGCGGTGTTTGTTGGGCTGTCGCTTATTACCGGCGTGTTGTATCCGGTGGTGGTGACGGGTATTGGCAAGGCGTTGTTTCCGGCGCAGGCCGGGGGCTCGATCATCGAGCGTGGCGGTAAGGCTGTTGGGTCTTCGCTGATCGGGCAGAACTTTGAGTCGCCGGAGTATTTCTGGGGGCGGATCTCGGCGACTGCGCCGAACGCGTATAACGCGCAGGCTTCTGGTGGTTCCAACCTTGGGCCGAGCAACCCGGCGTTGACGGAGGCTGCTAAGGCTCGCGTTGCTGCCCTCAAGGCAGCGGACCCGGCGAACACTGCGCTGATTCCTGCTGATCTTGTGACGGCGTCAGCTAGTGGGTTGGACCCGCAGATTAGTCCGGCTGCTGCGGCGTACCAGGTTGAGCGCGTGGCGCGGGCGCGGCATCTGTCGACTGAGCTGGTGAAGAAGGCGGTGGCTGAGAACACCAAGGGGCCGATTCTTGGGGTGTTTGGGGAGGCTACGGTGAATGTGTTGGAGTTGAATTTGGCGTTGGATGAATTGAAGTGAGGTTTGTGGACCACTGGTTTGTTTGTTGGTGGTCCATCCCCGTTTCGTTCCCTGCCGGGACCGACTCACTTTTCTTTGTCTTGCCAAAGAAAAGTAAGCAAAAGAAAGGCGCGCCCGAGATGGCGACTTCCCCTTGGATTTGTGTCGCGGGAAGGGAGGGGAGGCAAACTCGCTGCGCTCAGACAGGCCTCCCCTCTTTATCCTTCCCGCAACACAAATCCAAGGCGCCATCTAGGGCAGGAACGTCAACGGCCAAAACGGTGGTTTGCCTGTTCTGGCGGCGTCTCGGTTGTTGCGGTGTGCTGCTTCGCTTCGCTCGCTATCTCCACCTGGTCTTACTGCTTTGCCTTGCGTCTTGGCGCGTATCCACTACAGCGTTTGTGCTTCGATGGTGTGGCCGTACCCTGCCCTAGATGGCGCCTTGAATTTCTGTTGCAGAGAGGAAAAAGGAAGGGAAACTGTCTGAGCGCAGCGAGTTTTTCCCTTCCCCTCTCTGCGACATAAATTCAAGGAATCCTTCGCCATCTCGGGCGCGCCTTTCTTTGCTTACTTTCTTTGGCAAGACAAAGAAAGTGAGTCAGCCCCGGCAGGGGATGAAACAAGGGATGCACCAACAACAAAAAAGCACCCAAAATACAAGCCATGCCAGATAACGAGCGCCCGAACCCAGACCAACTCCTAGCCGAACTCAACTCCGGCAAGGAACAGTCCGCCCGCGGCAAACTCCGCATCTACTTCGGCGCCTCAGCCGGCGTAGGCAAGACCTACGCGATGCTGGCAGCAGCAAAGGCCGCGCGCGCCGCCGGCATCGACGCCATCATCGGCCTGGTCGAAACCCACGGCCGCGCTGAAACCGCCGCGCTGGTCGCCGACCTTGAACACCTCCCCACCCGCCAGATCGAATACAAGGGCCGCACACTGCCCGAGTTCGACCTCGATGCTGCGCTGGCGCGAAAGCCCGCGCTCATCCTCGTCGACGAGCTTGCGCACTCGAACGTGGCGGGGTCGCGCCATCCCAAACGCTGGCAAGACATCGAAGACCTGCTTGCCGCCGGCATCGACGTCTGGACCACCGTCAACGTCCAGCATCTCGACAGCCTGAACGAGGCGGTGGGCAGCATCACCGGCATCCGCGTGTGGGAAACCGTGCCCGATGCGGTGTTCGATGCCGCCAACGAAGTCATCCTCGTCGACCTGCCGGCCGATGAGCTGTTGCGCCGCCTGGCCGAGGGCAAGGTCTACATGCCCGAGCAGGCCCAGCACGCGGCGCGCAATTTCTTCCGCAAGGGCAACCTCATCGCCCTACGTGAACTCGCCCTGCGCCGCACCGCCGATCGCGTCGACGATGACGTGCAGGCCTACCGCCGCGCGCGCCGCATTGAAAACGTCTGGCGTACGCGCGAGACGGTCGTCGCTTGCCTGGACCCGCAGGGCGACGGCGAGCAGGTCATCCGCAGCGCCGCGCGCCTGGCCGCACAGCTTGAATGCGATTGGCACGCCGTGGCCGTGGTGATGCCGCATTTGCGTGCGGCCGATGCGCGCGCCGAACGTTTGCACGCCCTGCTCAAGCTGGCCGAAGACGCGGGTGCACGCGTGGAAACGCTGGCCGGCACGAACGCCGTCGAGGCCATCACCGGTTATATCCGCCGCCACAACATCACCAAGGCCGTGATCGGGCGGCCGCCCGAGAAGCGCTGGCGATCGGCGCGGGCCATCGTGGTTGCGCTGCGGCTGGCGATCGGGCTGGAGCGTCGGCTTCCGAGCGGCGACTTTGCCGAGGCGCTGGCGCGGCATTGCCCCGAGGTCGACGTGATTCGCGCCGCGGCCGACCCGGCGCATATCCAGCTCACGCCGCGCGCAGCCGAGGTCGGCCGTGCTGATGTGCGCAGCGAAGCCCAGCGCGCGGCCGATGCGCAGGCCGGTTGGCTCAAGCCGGCTTACGCGGCCGCGTGCGTGTACGTTGGGATTGCGACGGCGATCTCCAGCCTGGTGCGGCCGGTGTTCGATCTGGCCAACATCGTCATGCTGTTCCTGGCCGCCGTGGTGGCGGTGGCGATGCGCCATGGGCGTGGGCCGGCGGCGCTGGCGTCGGTGCTGTCGGTGGCGCTGTTCGATTTCTTTTTCGTGCCGCCACGTTATTCCTTTGCCGTGAGCGATGTGCAGTACCTGCTGACCTTTGCAGTGATGCTGGCCGTGGGCATGCTGGTGGGCCAGTTGACAGCGGGCCTGCGTGAACAGGCGGAGGTGGCGGTGCAGCGCGAGGCCGCCGCGCATGCGCTGTATGAGGCCGCGCGTGAACTGTCCGCCGCGCTCACGCTGGATCAGATCGTCAGCATCGGCGGGCGCTTCGTCAACGCGACCTTTGGCGGGCGCTGCGCGTTCTTCTTCGTCGGGCTTGATGGGCGGCTCGGTGCACCACAGGTCGCCAAGCCGGAAGGCAGCACCGATGCGCCGTCGGGCATGCCGAACCTGGACCGCGTGCTGGCCGATTGGACATACCAGCACGGCCAGCCTGCCGGCACAGGCACGCACACGCTGCCGTCGGGCTCGGTGCTGTATCTGCCCTTGAAGGCCCCGATGGCCATTCGTGGTGTGCTGGCCGTGGAGCCCGAAACCTTCCACGTGCTTGCGCAGCCCGACAACCGCCGCCAGATCGACGCCTGCGCCACGCTCATCGCCATTGCCATCGAGCGCGTGCACTACGTGGAGGTTGCCCGTGACGCCTTGGTGCGCATGGAATCGGAACGGCTGCGCAATTCACTGCTGGCCGCCGTGTCGCACGATTTACGGACGCCGCTCACGGGCCTGGTGGGGATGGCCGACACGCTGCTGCGCGCGCAGCCGCCCCTGCCCGCGCTGCAAGCTGAGGCTGCCAGCGCCATTGGCCAGCAGGCGCAGCGCATGCGCACGATGGTCACCAACCTGCTCGACATGGCGCGCCTGCAGAACCAGGACGTCAAGCTGCGGTCGGAGTGGCAATCGATGGAAGAACTCGTCGGCGCAGCGCTGCAGGCGATTCCGCTGCCTGATCATCGTGTGGTTGTGGATAACCTCGCAGCCCTGCCCCTCATCCGCTGCGACGGACCGTTGATGGAGCGCGTGCTGTCGAACCTGCTGGAGAACGCGGGCAAGTTTGCGCCGGCCGGCACCGAGGTGCGCATCTCCGGCGAGATCGTCCACGACGACGCCCGCGGCGATGAACTGCGCCTGCGTGTGCGCGACCACGGCCCCGGCGTGCCGGCGGGCTCGGTGCAGACCATCTTCGAGAAGTTCACGCGCGGTGAGAAGGAATCGGCCACCACGGGCGTCGGCCTGGGCCTGGCCGTGTGCGAGGGCATCGTGAGCGCGCATCACGGCCGCATCTGGGTGGAGGCGCCGGCCGATGGCGGCGCGTGCTTCGTCGTCGCCCTGCCCGCCGCTGAACCTCCGCCCGTGGAAGACGGCGAGCCCATCGCCTAGCCGCACCGTTGTTGGGCATATGGACATGCCGAAAATGTCGTTCTGTCGTGAGCGCATGCGTGACACGATTGCGTCACACCGCCCGCTACCCGCGGGCGATTTCATTCACGACAAGATCCACGAGGTTTCTCCATGTCCCTGTTCTCCCGCCTTGCGCGCGTGGCCGTACCGGCCATCGCCTTTGCCGTTGCCACTGCCGCCAGCGCCGACACCAAGCAGATCAAGCTCGGCACCATGAGCGGCCCCGACGCGCAAATCTGGGAAGTCGTGCAGAAGGTCGCCAAAAAGGACGGCCTGGACGTCAAGATCATCGAGTTCAACGACTACGCTCAGCCCAACCCCGCGCTCGATTCGGGCGACCTGGACGCCAACGGTTTCCAGCACCAGCCTTTCCTCGACAGCCAGATCCAGGCGCGCCACTACAAGATCGTCAACGTGGGCCTGACTTACGTTGCGCCGATGGGTTTCTACTCGAAGAAGATCAAGTCGCTCGCGCAGCTCAAGGAAGGCGCCAAGGTCGGTATCCAGAACGATCCGTCCAATGGCAACCGTGCGCTGCTTTTGCTGCAGAAGGCGGGCGTGATCAAGCTCAAGGCGGGCGCCGGCACGAACGGCAACAATGCGACACCGCGTGACGTGGTGGAGAACCCGAAGAAGATCAAGCTGATCGAGCTGGATTCGGCACAACTGCCGCGCTCGCTGGATGATCTGGACGCCGCTTCGATCAACACCGACTACGCGGTCAAGAACGGCCTGACGCCGGCCAAGGACGCCATCGCACTGGAAGATCGCCAGGGGCCGTACGCGAACCTGATCGCCGTGCGTGAGAAAGACAAGAACCAGCCGTGGGTGAAGACGCTGGTGCGCGCCTACCAATCGGAAGACGTGCGCAAGTTCATCGACACGCAGTTCAAGGGCGCGATTCTGCCGGCGTTTTAAGCAGCAGGGGATAAGTCAGCGGTTACTTTCGCGGTTTGGCCCGAGAGTGAAGCATGGCGTGCCGGTAGGCGGACTACCTTTTGAGCGCACCGCATCGTTTTGCTGCGCTGCGTCATTGTGTGACAAGTGCAATCGTTTTCGTCACCCGTGGCGCCTTGGCAACGCTTGTAGCCTCTCGTTACATTAAGTAGTTCTACGTTATTGCAACGCAACAAACGATTCGCTATAGTAGGAACTGTCTCCTCCACCCTCCTTGGTGGATTGTGGCCCGAGCACCTGGTGCTCGGGCTTTTTTCTTTGGTGCGCGGCTTTTGTTGTTCTTCCGGCCGCCTTGCATCTCGGGCAGTTCCGGCTACCCTGAATTCTCAATTTTTCTGCGTGTTTTCCGCTGCGGCGTTGCCTCATAGCAACGAGCGCAGATTTTTCAAGCGTGCGCTTCGAGCCACCCTTCGAACACCGACACGCATGTCGGCGGAAAAGAGCCAAAGCGTTGTTTGAATCACGTTAGCGCTGCGAATGTGCGCGCAACCCGCCGCTTTGTGTCGCTAACATCGCGAAATATCGTCAGTTTTTGTCCTACAAGCCTTTCGGCCAACCCCGGACAGTCTGACTGCATCCCCTCCACTAAACTTCACCTTGCTCTCTCTTTAGAGAGCACTCCCCCCCTTTTGAGCCCGCCCCTGTTGCGGGCTTCATTTTTTTCGGGCACGATTTCTTCCATCCCGACGCTGTCGACACCGGCGTCGGAAGCTCAAAAGGTTGGGGGAATCTCTCAAGGCCCGCGCAGTTGAAAAGCTGCGCGGGCTTTGTTTTTTCCGGCGCCGCACGCTGACTCCACCTGACAAGGCCCCCGGCCGGTGCTTCAATGGCGGCTGACGGTGGCGTCACTCAGCGCAAACGGGATGCGCCTCGCCCCAATACCGACAACAACAAGGACTGGCCGATGGAAGGTTTCGCGCAACTCGCCGTGCTGGTGGTGGACGACCATCCGGTGCAACGGGCGGCCGCCCGGCAACTGCTCCATACGCTGGGCGTGCAGCAGATCCTGACCGCCTGCGACGGCCGCGAGGCGCTCTACCTTCTCCAGCTCTGCCATGTCGATCTCGTGCTGTGCGACATCGACATGCCCGGCATGAACGGCCCCGAGCTGATGGAGCAGATGCACTTGCGCGGCGGTCGCGTCTTTCCGCGACAGGCGCCCGTGTGGGCGTGGGTCAGCGCGCTGGATGCGCCGATTGTCGAGTCGCACGTCAGCCTGGCCGACGCGATCGGTTTGACGCGCACGCACGGCGTGCAAAAGCCGCTGCGCCCAGCGCACGTGCTGCCGCTGCTGGAAGAGGCAGCCGCGCGTGAGCGGGACGGGGCATCGGCTGCACCAGCTGTCTTGCCGCAGTTCTCCGACGACGAACTTGTCGCGCTCATTCAGGAAACGCCAGAACAGATCGAGGTCGTATTCCAACCCCAGCACGATCTGGCCACCAACCAGATTGCCGGCGCCGAGGCGCTCTGCCGCTGGATGCATCCGGTGCATGGGCGAGTGTCGCCCGCGGCGTTCGTGCCGCGCCTGGAAGCGCTTGGGCTGGCCGATGGCCTGTTCTTCCATGTGCTCGACCAATGCGTGCGTGTGCAGCACGCGCTAGCAGCCCATGCGTATCCCGTTTCGATCGGTGTGAATGCGTCTGCGCAGACGCTGAGCCGGGCCGGCACCATCGAGCGCATCGAAGCCATCGTGCGCGAGGCCCGCATTGCGCCAGCGGCCATCGCCATCGAGCTGACGGAAGATTCGCCGGTGCACGATGCCACGCAGCTCACCATCGCACTCAACCGCCTGCGCCTGCTGGGTCATCCCCTGGCCATCGATGATTTTGGTGTGGGCATTGCCACGCTCAAGCTGCTGGCCGACCTGCCCTTCACCATCCTGAAGATCGATCGCTCGTTTACCGCCGCGGTGGACCAGACCAGCCAGCGCGGCGTGATCTGCCGCACGATGATCGAACTGGCGCGGACGCTGCATCTCGAGTGCATTGCCGAAGGCGTGGAAACCGAAACGCAGCGCCAGACGTTGCGCGCGCTGGGCTGTGCGACCGGGCAAGGCTATCTGTGGGCGGCCCCGCTGTCTGTCACCGCGTTTCTTGCGCACGTGCAGGCGGCAGCGTAAGCGCGAATAAGCGCGAATACCGCTGGGCCATTCAGTTTTTCTCAACCCAGATAGAAGCAGCTTCTGCCCCGAAAGGTTACGCGGAGCCAAAGTCAGAAAAGTCTGATCCCGCGCGGCATATCTGATGAGTAAGGTACCGGCTCCTTTCAGCGGTGCTCCTGACTCCCATGACGGCTCCGATCTCTTCCACCCTGCTGCTCGCCACGCTGGACACCTCATCGCTGGCGACGCACCTGACCTGACGGCGTGCGCATGTGCTCTGTCCTCTCGATCGTGATGGCAGACGATCATCCGGTGATTCTTATGGGGCTGGCGGCGGTCATTGCGCAGTTTCCACAGCAGCAGGTCGTGGCACAGGCACACGGTGGGCGCGAGCTGATGCAGGTGCTTACGCAAATCGACTGCAACGTCATCGTGACCGACTACAACTTGGGTGGCGAACCTGCCTTCGATGGCATGCAGTTGCTGGCGCGTTTGCGCAAGCAGCATCAGAAGCGCGCCATCGTCGTCTGCACGATGGTCCGTAACCCGGCCCTCTTGCGCGCCATGCGGCAGGTTGGTGTGGCAGGCATCGTCAGCAAGAGCGATGACTTTGTTCATGTCGGGCATGCCGTCATGGCGGCCGCACGCGGCGTGCGGTATGACAGCCCGCGCATCCTGGAAGAGACGGGCCTCGGTTCCAATGAACGAAATGTCTGCGAGCGGCTGAGCGAGCGCGAGCGCGAAGTCCTACGCCTGTATGCCGGTGGCACGGCCGTGTCCGACATAGCGCTCATGCTCGGTTCGAGCGTGAAGACGGTCAGCACGCAAAAGGCCGTGGCGCTGCGCAAGCTTGGCCTGGCGCGCGAGATCGATCTCTTTCAGTATGCCCGCGCCCGCGGGCTGACGGCGCTCCGCTGAGCGCCCACCCTCAGCTTGCCTGGTGGTGCATCGGCACGGCTTGTGCCGAAGCGATGGCGGTGCCGGATGCCGGCGCGGGCGGCGCTTCCACACCCATCAGCCAACTGAACAACGGCGTTGCCAGCAGCGCGCCGGCGAGCTGCGCCAGCATGTAGCCCGGGACGTCGCCGGGGCGGATGCCGGAGGGGCCGTCGGTCAGTGCGCAGGCAAAGGCCAATGCCGGGTTGGCCAGCGATGACGACGACGTGAACCAGTACCCCGCCGCAATATAAGCAGCTACCACCAGCGGCAATTGCTTCGGCGCATGACGCCCGCATGCGATGCCCACGCCGACCAGCCCGAACGTTGCCAGAGCTTCGCTCCACCACAGTGCAGGGCCCGTGGCGGCATGCGTGGCCGGCGCCCATGCCGCCATGCCGAACATGACGTGCGCGGCCGCCACACCCAGCGTGGCGCCCACGGCCTGTGCAGCCAGATAGGCCAGCGCTTCATGCCCACGCAGACCGCCCCGCAGCAACGTCGACAGCGTGACCGCCGGGTTCAGGTGCGCACCCGACACCGGCGCGAACACCGTCAGCAGCGCCAGCAGGCCGGCGCCACCGGCCAGCGATTGCGCCAGCAGCGTCCACGTGGCATCGCCACCGGAGAGACGGCTTGCGTGGATACCGGTGCCGATCACCACCGCAATCAGCAAGGCCGTACCGAGCCCTTCTGCGACGATGCGGCGCGCCAGGGATGGTGCAGCGGACGTGGCCGAAGCCGCAGCGCGAAGGTGGGACACAGTGGCCATGTCGAAAGAAGAGGAACGATGCCAAGCGCATCGCGCGGGAGTTTGGAACCTCCGTCGGGGCCGATCAATGCACACGGGCGCGCTTGTGTCGCGCGCCCGAGTATCGAATGGTGGGATGGGTGCGGCACGGCTCAGGCCGGGCTTGCCGCGCCGGCTGCGGCCAGTTGGCGCTGTTGTGCACCCAGCCGCGCAAAGCCGACGGCCGCTGCACCGAGCGCTGCCAGCATGGCGACGCACCCTGCCATCGTGCCGTGCGCCATGCCGTTGGCGCCGCCGGCAGCGGAAAAGGTGAAATACAGCCCGCCGATACAGGCGACGCCCAATGCGCCCGCCAATTGCTGCGCGGTAATCAGCAACCCCGCTGCTGCGCCTGCCTGCGCACGTGCCACGCCCGTCAGCACCAAGCCGATCAGCGGGACGACGACCAGCCCCTGCCCCGCTCCGTACAGCGCCACGGCAATGCCGATGCGCATCATGCTCGGCGTGGCGGGGTGCGCCCACTCCGTCCCGAAACCCGACAGCAGCACCAGCAGGCCCAGCGCCATCAGGCCGAGGCCTGCCAGCAGGGCGCGAACGCCATAGCGCCGCACCAAGGCATTCGCCACCCGTGACGTGATCAAAAACGTGATGGCCAGCGGCAGGATGGCGACTCCCATGCGCACCGCGGAAAGCTGCCGCCCGTTCTGCAGATACAGCGTCAGCACCAGGAAGAACGCCATCATCCCGATGTAGTGCAGCGCAGACGCCGTCAGGCCCGTCATGAAGGCGCGATGCTGCAGCAAGGTGGGCGGCAGCAGCGGCGTACCGCCAGCGCGGTCGACCCGGGCTTCAAGCTGCTGGAACGTGGCCATGCCGAGCACGCCCACAACAAGCAGTGCCAGGGTCCACACCGGCCAGTGCAGTTCGCGACCGAACAGCAGCGGCACCAGCACAGCCGCCACGCTCACGGCCATCCACACCACGCCGGCTGTATCGAGATGCACCTTCGCTGCGTTGGCGCTCGGGTGCGGAATCCAGCGCCAGCCCAGCAGCGCGGCCGTCAGCCCGACCGGCACGTTGATCAGGAAGGCCGCGCGCCAGCCCAGCCCCGCGATGTCTGCGCTGGTGAGTGCGCCGCCCACCAGCAGCCCGGCCGCGCCGCCGGTGCCCATCACCAGACCGAAGATCGATAGCGCGCGGTCACGCTCGGCGCCGGCAAAGAGCGCCTGCACGCTCGCCAGCACTTGCGGCACCATCATCGCGGCCGACAGGCCCTGCGCGAAACGCCATGCAATGAGCGCCACTGCGCTGCCCGCCAGCCCGCAACCGGCCGAGGTGGCGGTAAACGCGACCAGGCCCAGCAGGAACACGCGCCGGCGCCCGAACAGATCACCCAGGCGGCCACCCGTGATGAGCAGAATTGCGTAGCCAAGCTGGTACACCGCCAGCACCGCCTCCAGTTGCGCGGGCGTGGCGTGCAGGCTTGTGCGGATGCTCGGGATCGCCACATTCGCAATGAACGCGTCGACGATGAACATGAATTGCGCCGTCACCATCACACCGAAGGCGAGCCAGCGGCGAGGTTCCGATACTGAGGAAGCAGAGGAAATGTGAGTCACGATCGGCTCCGGAAAGAGGGATGAACGCAGCGTAGGTGCGCGAGCCGATTCGATGCAGAGCTAGGATTAACCTAGGATTGGGTTGTCCCTCCCACCTTCACGCGCTGTCGTGTGTAATGCCCCTCATGGACGATTTCACCGCCGACCTTGCTCCCTTCCCTGCCACGCCCCGCAACGAGCTGGGCGAGTTCCTGCGCAGCCGCCGCAGCCACCTGCGCCCGCAGGACGTGGGGCTGCCCGAGGGCAGTGGGCGCCGCCGCACTGCCGGCCTGCGCCGGGAAGAAGTCGCACAGCTCGCCAACATCAGCATCGACTGGTATGTGCGCATCGAGCAGGGGCGCGACGTGCGGCCTTCCGTGGCGACCATCGAGGCGATCGGGCGCGCGCTGAAGCTGTCTTCGGATGAACGCGCGCACATGCGCGGCCTGGCGCGTGCGGAATCGGTCCTTACGGGGGCGGCGGCGACCGGGCGTTCGGCGGCCGAAGCGGTGCCCGATGTCTTGCGTCGGGCCGTTGCGGGCATGGTCTTGCCCGCCCACGTGCGCAGCTACCGCACCGAACTGCTGTGCTGGAACGAGGCGACCTCGCAGCTCTTCATGGATTTCGGCACGATGCCGCCGGAAGACCGCAACTCCCTCGTCTACATGTTCTTGTACGGGAATGCGCGCGAGCGTTTTGTCGAGTGGGAGAACGAGGCGCGGCGCATGCTGGCGAAGTTTCGCGCGGTGTACGACCCGCACGCAGATGACCCGGTGCTCGTGGCGCTGGTCGACCGGCTGCGCACGAGCAGCCGCGAGTTCGATACCTGGTGGCGGCAGCACGAGGTGCGCGCCCAGCGCGCGGAGCACAAGCTGATCCGCACGCCCGCCGGCAAGGTCGTCCGTTACGACTACATCGGCCTGCCGGTGATGGAAGACCCGCGCCTGCGCATGGTGCTGTACGTGCCGGTCGAGGACGGCGCCTGAACGTTCAGGGCGTCAGCGCCGCCAGGATAGTGCCGGTATCGCGCACGCGGCCCAGTCGCGGGAACACGTTCTCCACCGATGAGCGATGCATGGCCGCGTCGTTCGAACTCATCGCATCTTCGGCCAGCACCAGCGCGTAGCCGTGCTCCCACGCCGCACGCGCGGTCGATTCCACGCCTACATGCGTCGAGATGCCGCCCAGCACGATGGTGGTGATGCCGCGACGGCGCAATTGCAGATCGAGTTCGGTGCCGTAGAACGCGCCCCACTGGCGCTTGGTGATCTGGATGTCGGTAGGCGCCACTTCCAGCTCGGCGGGTTGTTCCCACCATTGCGGCGGCAGGCCGCCCGGCTGTGTGGGCGCGGGGCGGTCGACGGGCTGGCGCGGCGCATCGGCGTAATCCGGCGTCCACCCCACGCGCACCAGCACCACGGGCGCACCCAGCTCCCGAAAGCGCTTCGCGAGCTGGGCGGACGCGCCCAATACCTGCTCGGCCGAGTGCGGCCCCTGGGCAAACGGCAGGATGCCGCGTTGCAGGTCGATCAGCACCAGCGCGGTGGTTTTCGCAGACAAGGCGGACAGGGTTTGCAGCGGTTCAGACATCAGTTGCTCCAGATGAATCGGTGTTACGGACGGCGGATGACACACGTTGCCGTGGCATGCGCCAGCAATGTGCCGTCCTGCGTTTTGAGCGTGCCCTCCGACACACCGATCGTGCGCGAGACATGCAGCACGCGTCCAACGGCCACCAGCGGCGTATCCACCGGCACTGCCTTCACCATCTTCACGTTCAAATCGACCGTGCCGTAGCCGACCCCGGCTTCCAGCATCGAATGCACGGCGCAGCCCGTCACGGAGTCGAGCACCGTCGCCGCAAAGCCGCCATGCACGCCGCCCAGCGGATTGAGGTGGCGTTTGTCGGCCTGGGCGGTGAAGTGCACGGTGCCAGCTTCGATGAGGTCCATCGTCATCGGGATGGTCTCGCTGATGGACGCGCGCGGCAGAGTGCCGTGCGACATGGCCTGCAGCAATTGCAGGCCGGTCATTTGGGACGGATGCATGGGGGAGCCTGGTGGCGTTGAGGTGAGGTGACTCGACACTCTACCGCGAGCCCGATTGCCAGGGCTGCAATGCGTTGCATTGGACGGCGCAACAACCTCCGCCTCCGCACGCGCCCCCAATGCGGGTAGACCCTAGCGTTGCGTGCATGCCGACGCGAAAGGCTCCAGAAAGGTGCCCCCTTCTACGCTCGCCCAGCGATTGCATCGGGCGGTCTGACCCACTTGCCCTTGCGCGTTTCCCGAAGCCGGCATCACGACCGGACACCATCACCCACAAAGGAAGGAGACTTCAATGTCCCGCATCAAGTTTGCCCTTGCGGCAACCGCAGCCGCTGCGGCCACGCTGGCCGCCGGCGCCGCTCATGCCCAGTCGAACGTGACGCTATACGGCCTGATCGACACCACCATCAGCACCGTCAACAACACCAATGCTTCCGGCGCGCGCACCACAGGCTTCCAGATTCCCTGGTTTTCGGGCAGCCGCTGGGGCCTGACCGGCAAGGAAGACCTGGGCGGCGGCACGTCGGCCATCTTCCGCCTGGAATCGGAGTTCGAGACGCCCACGGGCAACATGGACACGCCGGGCGTGCTGTTCAACCGCGACGCCTGGGTGGGCCTGTCGAGCGAATCGCTGGGCAAGCTGACCTTCGGCCGCCAGAACGCGATTGCGCGCGATATCTCTGCCATCTACGGCGATCCGTACACCAGTGACAAAGTCGGTCTGGAAGAAGGCGGGTACACCAACACCAACAACTTCAAGCAGCTGATTTTCTACGCAGGCAGCGCCACCGGCACGCGCATGAACAACGGCGTGGTGTGGAAGAAGATGTGGGGCGGCCGCTTCCTGACGGCCCTGGGCTATCAGTTTGGCGAAGTGCCGGGCCAGTTCACGCAAGGCACCACCGAATCGCTCGCCCTGGGCTACAACGGCGACAACTTCCACCTGGCGGGCTTCGCGCAACAGGCCAAGGTGGGCGGCTTCATGGACCGTTCGTACTCAGTGGGCGGCAACGTGATCCTGGGTATGTTCCGCGTCAATGCAGGCTACTTCCACTACACCGGCGAGCAGCCGGCCGCGATCGGCAACCGCAGCGACAACGCGTACACCGTGTCGCTGAAGGTGGCTCCGCAAGGCGCCTTCGACTACGAAATCGGCTACCAGATCATGAAGGCGAACAACGCTGCCTTCAGCGCAGATGGCAACACGCTCAACGCGTATGCCAGCGTGGTCGGCGCGACGGCTTCGGGCAGCGGCCGCAAGAACACGCTGTACGGCTCGGTGTTCTACCACGTGTCCAAGCGCACGGAGTTCTACGTGGCGGCTGACTACATGAAGCTGAAGGATCAGTACATCGTGGGCGGCACCAACGGCCACAACAGCCAGACGGAGTTTGGCGTCGGTATGCGCACGCGCTTCTAAGCGCCTGTTTGGCTTGAGCTAGCGGCGCTCGCGCACTTGATCGACAAACTTGTTGGTGTAGGTGCGCGAGAGGTCGATGTGCTTGTCGCGCGCGTTGGCATTGCTGGCGGCGAGGACGCGCAGGACGGTGGGTGGGCCGTCGTCCGGCATGCGTCCGTCGGTGCTGAAGGTGGGCAACGCGGCGGCAAGCGCTTTTGTGTACAGCTCGGGATGATCCCGCCGGAATTCAGGCGGCATGCGTCCGGCAATGTCTTCGGCGCCGTGCGTGTGCATGTAACGCAGGGTGCGCACGAATGCGCGGGCCAGTTTGGCGGCGACGTCCGGATGCGCTTCCAGCCATTCGGTCTGCAAGTACAGACACGCGGCCGGATACGAACCGCCCAGCGCGGCACGCGTGCTTTCCAGCGTGCGCAAGTCGAGCAGCACGCGGGCTTCACCGCTGTGGACGAGGCGCGAGACCGTCGGGTCGGTGGTCATGCCGGCATCGATGCGGCCGCTACGCAGCGCGGTGACGAAGCTGCGTTCGGCGCCGACTGGCAGCATGGTGTAGTCGCCGGCCGACAGCCCCTGCTGCGCCATCAGGTAACGGGTGAGAAAGCTGGTGGATGCGCCCAGGCCCGTCACGCCCAGCGTGCGGCCGCGCAGATCATGCATCGATTGCACCGTCGCCGGCAACCGTGTCGACACGACTTCCGCTTCGCCCGGCACTTGGCTGAATACGACAATGGCGCGCACTTCCTTGCCCTTGGCCTGCAGGTCGATGGTGTGGTCATAAAAGCCGACCACGCCTTGCGCAAAGCCGGTGAGCAGCTCGCTCTCCGCATCGACACCGGCGGGCTGCGAGAGCAGTTCCACGTCGAGCCCTTCGTCATGGAAGTAGCCCAGGCGCTGCGCTAGCGTAGCGGGCAGGTAGATCATCTTGGCGGTGCCGCTGACCATGAGCGTCAGGCGCGCAGGGTCTTGCGCAAGGGCATGTGAACCTGCCACTGCCAGAAGGGCAGCGAGCCACGGCGTGATCCAGCCCCGGACGCCGCGTGCGCGGGCGCTCCTGCAGGTAAAAACACCCATTGAGTTGTCTCCGGCTCTTTTGTAGATATCAGTATCGCGCGGTCCGGATCTGTTGAGTGATGCCTCCGGCGCGCGTAGGCAGCCGCCACCATTCTAGGAAGCGGCAACCCACAAATCGCTTTCATTTTTCGGACGCGCTGTTTTCGCATGAAGCTGCTCCTGATCGAAGACAACGCCCCGCTGGCGCACTGGCTCTCCGAAGCCCTGCGCCGCGCCCATTTCACCGTGGATCACGCCACCGATGGCGAATCCGCCGACACACTGTTGCTTACGCAACACTACGATGTGGTGCTGCTTGACCTGCAATTGCCCACGTTGTCGGGGCAAGGTGTATTGCAACGTTTGCGCGGCCGGCGCAACCCGGTGCCGGTGCTGATTCTCACGGCCAGCGGCGGGATCGACGACAAGGTTGCCTGCCTGGGCGCCGGCGCCGATGACTACCTCGTCAAGCCGTTCGAGATTCGCGAGTTGATCGCGCGCATCCAGGTGCTGGTGCGGCGCAGCGCGCCAGACCAATCCGTCGAACTGCAATGCGGCGACCTGACGTACCACACCGGCAGCCGCACCTTCAATCTGGCCGGCCAGCCTCTGGTGCTGCCTGCGCGCGAGCACACCGTGCTGGAAATCCTCATGCTCAAGCTTGGGCGCACGGTGTCCAAACCGGCGCTGGTGAACGGCGTGTTCGGGATGGACGACGAAGCCAGCCCCGAGGCCATCGAGATCTACATCCACCGCCTGCGCAAGAAGCTGGAGCATTCCGCTGCGACCATCGTCACGCTGCGCGGCCTCGGTTACCTGCTGCGCGATGCCTCCGCCGCGCAGTCCTGACCAAGCGCCAGCGCAGTCCGCCCCGACGCGGGCGCGCAGCCTGCGTGCGCGGCTGGTGTTGTGGCTGGCGCTGCCGCTGGTCGTCTATGTGGCGGCTGATGGCTGGCTCGACCTGGCCGCCGCACGCCATAACGCCGATCTCGTGCACTTCCATGCGCTCGACACCGCCGCACAGATGATCAGCGGCCAGATCGAATGGGACGAAGGCCGCCTGCGCGTGTCGGTGCCGCCGGCCGCGCTGGCTGTGTTTGCCGCGCCGGAAACCCCGGTGCGCGATCAGGTGGCGTACCAGGTGAGCACCGAGCATGGCCGGCTGCTGGCCGGGCGGCTCGATTTCGGCACGCGCCCCGCGTTTGACGCAGCGGGCCTGGCCGATGCCGGCACCTATACCGATACCGTGGAAGGCCAGCCCGTGCACGTAGCCGCCGTGGTGCGCACCATGTACGACGCCGGCCGCACCGAACGTGTCGTCACGCGCGTCGCGCAAACCATGAACGGTCGTGACGCGATGATCCGCCAGCTGTGGTGGCCCGCCACCGTGCGCCAGCTCGCGCTGGTGGGGCTGGCGCTGGCGATGATTCTCATCGGCCTGACGCTGGAGTTGCGGCCGATCTTGCGATTGGCCGGCAACGTGTCGGCACGCGCGCCTACCGACCTTGCGCCGCTTGACCCGAATGGCTTGCAGCACGAGCTGCAGCCGATTGCCGGGGCGTTCAACCAATACCTGCAGCGCATTGCCGATAACGCGATCACGCAGAAGCGTTTCATTGCCGATGCCGCGCACCAGATGCGCACGCCGCTCGCGATTCTCGATACGCAGATGCAGGTGGCGGCGCAAACCAACGCAGATGCAGCGCTGCACGAAGTCCTGAAGGCCGCGCGAACCAGCACACGCAACTTGGCGGATCTCATCAACGACTTGCTGCTGCTGTCTCAAGCCGAAGCATCGGCTGCGACGAGCGAGGCGGTCGACCTCTCGCAGGTGGCGCGTACCGTGCTGGAAGACCTTGCGTTGCTGGCCGATGGCCGTCGGATCGATCTGGGCATCGAGCCTGCCGAGCTGCCCGTGTGGACGTCAGGCAACCGCACGCTGATCGCCGCCCTGCTGTTCAACCTGGTCGACAACGCCGTGCGTTACACGCAGGAAGGCGGGCGCGTGACGGTGCAGGTGTCAGCGGACTACGGATGGGCCATGCTGACCGTGACCGATAACGGCCCTGGCATTCCGCCCGAGGCGTACACACGCGTGTTCGAGCGGTTCACGCGTCTGGAAGGCACGCAGACCCAGGGCAGTGGCCTGGGTCTGGCGATCGTGCGTCAGATCGTGGATCGCATGGGCGGCCAGATTGCGCTGGCGCCCGGGCCGGGCGGCGCGGGGCTCGCGGTGACGGTTTGGCTGCGGCGGACGAGTGCGCCCGCCGCCGCGTGAGTCACCGCCGCTGCCTTACTGCTTCAGTACTCACTGCACCGACACAAACACCGGGTTCGAGTAGAACCACAGATCGTTGTAGTTGCGATCGTTGATGGCGTTGAAGCGCGCAGCGTTTTCTGTCACCACGGTCTTCTGGTCGGGCAGCGGGTTGCCGTTGCTGGTTTCGCCCGACACATTCATGCCGAGGTTGGTGCCGCGCAGGCGGAAGTATTGATTCTTGGCCGCTGTGTAGGTGTACGTGATGCTGTTGTAGCCGTCGGCGTCGACCTTCCAGTCTGCCTTCGTGAACGTGGCGATGACCTTGGTGGAGTCATTGGTGTCCTTGGCATAGGCCGGCGTGCCCGATGCGGCCTTGCCCGTCACGTCGCCGGCGATCAGATCAACGTGATCCACCACCGGACGCATGTTGACCTTGAAGCCGCTGCCCAGCGGGTACTCGTAGTTGTTGTGGTCAGGGCTCTTGAAGCGGATGGTGATCGTCACCTTGTCGCCGGCCTTGGCCGTGAGCGTGCCGCCCATATCGGCTGACGTGGCCGCGGTACCCGCACTGAAGTCCAGCGCGTTGATGAGGTCGCCAAACACGGCGAACGATTTGCCCGAGCGCATGGCCGCCAGCAGCGTCTTCAGGTCGGGGATGGTGCCGGGCAGCCAGATGTAGGTCTTGGCGTATTCGCCGGGGTAATAGCCGCTGCTGAACTGCTGCGTGGCGTCCACTTCAAAGTGGTGGTCGGAATCGGCAAAGTTCCAGACGCGGCGGCCCTCACCGAGCAGCGCATCCCAGATACCGCCGACTTGCGCGACCACGTAGTCGACGCCGCCGTAGGTGCGGTTCTTCAGGTTGGCGTCGATATAGGCGCTGGTATAGCCGCCGCGGTCGGGCTCCATCTGGTTGCCGACCATGCCTTCGATGCCGAACATGATGTCGGGCGCGGTGTCGTTGAACTCCCGGAAGTCCGCCACCGTGTACTTGCCCGGGTTGCGCGACGGATGGTTGATCAGGCCGTAGCTGGTGTTCGGATAATTCGTCTTGAGCCACTTGAAGGCGTTGACCACATCGGTATGCGTGGTGCCGGCGCGCGGACCTTCCTGCTGCCACGCGGTCACATCGTTCGGGTCGAACAGCGATGCGGACTGCTGCGTGAAGAAGTACTCGAACTTGTTCAGGCCCTTGGCCGACGTCTGCAGCTTGTCGGTGCCGTCAAAGATGCCGACGTTCAGGTGGTCGTGCGTCGGCATGTCCCACTCGGCAGCCGAGAAGATCAGCTTGCCGGCGTACTTGCCTGCCGCCTGCGCCTGCGCAATGGCCGGCATCTCGTACTTGGCGATCCCGGCGGACGCGGCAATGGAGCCGCCCGTGAGCGTGGCGCCCGTGGCGTCACGCGGCGACGGGCGCAGGTGGTTCGATACGGCCATCCAGTCGAGGCTGTTGAGGTCGAACGCGTGGTCGAGCACCGTGGACAGCGGCGTGACGGCATCGACGGACTCAGCCGTGTGCACGTGGAGGTCGCCGGTCGTCCACATGCCCTGCGGCTTGGCAGGCTGGGTCGGGGTGGTGGGCGTGGTCGGTGCCGGCGAGGTACCTGCCGTGCTTGTCGGCGCGGGGTCGTCACTGCCGCCGCAGGCGTATAGGCCGAGGGTCATGCACGCCGGCACCGCAATCGCGAGCAGCGTTTTCTTGGTCGAAAGCATTGTGGTTTCCTGTCGATTCATGAGGTCGGGCAAACGCCTCCGGCCACCCATGCGTGTGGGCGGCTCATGCACGACTAAAACGTTTGCGCGGCCGAATCTTGGCGGCAAACCATGAAAATTTAGTGACGAAGCGATATGAAAACAGGAAGGGACAGGGCCCGAAGCGAATTCGTTGGGCACGCAAACGGCGCGCAAAGAAAACGGCCCCAAAAAGGGGCCGCGTTCATCGCGATTTCTCTCGGCGTCAGGGCGTGGTCTTGAGGGGCAGCGCGGAATTATTTCATCGCGGGCTTCAACTGCTCCGCCATCTGCAGATGCTCGCGCAGCGCAGGCAGGTTATGTGAAAAGAACGCCTTGATGTCGGGGTCCTTCGCGTCCTTCGAAGCCTTGTCGAACAGCGAGACCGCCTCCTTGTGCGCCTTCACGCCCACCTCATCCGCGTAGGCCTTGTCGAATTTCGCACCTTCCAGTGCACTGAGCTTGTCGACCTTGGCGCGCTCGTCGGTGGGCAGGCTGTCCGGCACCGTAATGCCCTTTTTACCGGCCAGCGCCTTGAGTTCATCGCCAACGGTGGTGTGGTCCTTCACCATCCGTTGTGCAAAGGCGCGTACGTCGGGATTGCTTGCGCGCGTGATGGCAACCTGGCTGGCTTGCACTTCGAGCATCCCGGCCGCCGCCGCCTTGGTGACGAAGGTGGTGTCGGACTTGTCCGCCGCCGCCCGCGCTATCCCGAGCGCCCCGCCAAAGCCCAGCGCGCCTGCCACCAACAACGCGGCCACGCGGCGCGCGCCAATCTGCTGTGTCGATCTGTTCATGAGTCGTCCTCCTGCGCGGGTGCGCATCACATTCCTTGGCCGATGGCCTTGGAAACGGCGGCCGGCGTGTCGTACTCGTCGTCGGGCATGTCGCGCAGCGTCTTGAGCGTGCTGTCGTCTGCACCGTTGGCCTGCGCGGTCTTCACCAGCTCCTGCTTCCTCGCGGGGTAGGACGCGCCCTTCAGGGCCTTTTGAATGCCGATCGGAGAATGCGTTGCGTGTTCACGCCCGCTGCCGCCCGGTGCGCCGCGCTCGTGCGACTTGGCACCCGCACGTTCAGATGATTTACCGGCACTGCCGTGGCTGGCGTGCCCGCTACGCTCCTTGTCAGATGCGCTGCTGCGCGTGCTTTGGGACGTCGATTTCGAGTGCGACGCGTGATTGCTCCTGTCGCGAGTCGGTTTCATGACACCTCCGCTGGTCAGTTGATCGGGCCGTCACCGGAAATGGCGCGGCCAACAACCGTTTTGCAGCAGTGAACATGCCTGGGCGAACGTGCGACGAAGGCAAAAAGGAAACGCGGGTCAGAAGCGGCGCGCGGGCTACGTGCGCGATGCAAGCTTGGCGCGAGGGCGCGGCATCGGCAGCGGCGCCTCTCCCAACGCCCGGCTGACCGCATTCGGCTTGTCCACCAGATCCTGCAGCGTGTAGCCATCGAGCACCTCAAAGTACGCCCGCAGCGCCGCGTGCAGCACGCCGCGCAGGCCGCACACGCGCGTGATGACGCAGTGGTTGTCGTCGCCGTGGAAGCACTCGACCATGCGGAAATCGGGCTCGGTGGCGCGCACCACATCGCCGAGGTTGATTTCGCCCGCAGGACGGCCAAGCGTGATGCCGCCAGCGCGCCCCCGCACGGTGTGCAGGAAGCCGTCCTGCCCAAGCTGCTGGACGATCTTGATGAGGTGGTTCTTGGGAATGTCGAAGGCATCCGCAATGCGCTGGATCGTGACGAGTTCGTCCGGGTGCACGGCCACGTAGATCAGCGTGCGCAGGGCGTAGTCGGTGTAGTCGGTCAGTCGCATGGCGTGCGTTCGGGTTTGCCGCAAGTAAAAACATTCATGAGAGGCACATCTTATCGGGAAGTTGCCCCCAAGATGCGCCGGTTTGCCGCAGGTCAATTTGTTGCATCGAAAATATATGTTTAATAGAATCCGATGCAAGCGGTTGCCTGAGCACCAGGCTATCCAAAAACAGAGCGTGACGGCGCCCCCCGTCTTATTTGTTGCATATTTCACGCATATTTGGAGTCCAGCATGCTGTCCGACAAGTCCAAGCCTTACATCGATGCCAGCGTTCCAGTGCTGCGCGAGCACGGCTTGACCATCACCGAGACCTTCTATCGCAACATGTTCGCCAGCCACCCCGAGCTGACCAACGTGTTCAACATGGGCAACCAGGCCAATGGGTCGCAGCAGCAATCGCTGGCCTCGGCGGTGTTTGCGTACGCAGCCAACCATGGCAACAACGCTGCGCTGGCGCCCGTGGTCAACCGCATCGTGCACAAGCATGCCGCTGTGGGCATCAAGCCGAGTCACTACCCGATCGTAGCGCGCCACCTGCTGGGTGCGATTGCCGAAGTGCTGGGCGATGCCGCCACGCCCGACCTGCTTGCCGCCTGGGACGAAGCTTATTGGCTGCTCGCGGCCGAGCTGATTGCGGCTGAAGCACGCCTGTACCAGCACACCGGCAGCGGCCCCGACCACCGTCAGCCGGTGCGTATTGTGGAACGCCGTCAGCAGGCCGAAGACGTCGTCTCGCTCACGCTCGAAACCGTGGGCGATGCGCCGCTGGCCGATTTTCTGCCGGGGCAATACATCTCGGTGCAAGTGGAGCTGGCGCCGGGTGCGCAACAGCAGCGTCAGTACAGCCTGTCGGACGCACCGAATGGCCGCACGTGGCGCATCTCGGTCAAGCGCGATGCGGGTGATGCCGACCGCCCTGCGGGCACCGTGTCGAGCTGGCTGCATGCCAATGCGCGCGAAGGCGATGTCCTGCTGGTCAGCCAACCCTATGGCGACTTTGTGCCGCAACTCGCGACCGACAACCCGATCGTGCTGATGTCGGCCGGTGTTGGCATTACGCCCATGATCTCGGCGCTCAACACGCTCGCGCAGCAGAACAGCGCGCGCAAGATCGTATTCAGCCACGCCAGTCGCGCGGCCTCGCATGTTGCCCACGCCGATGATCTGGAGCGCGCCGCACAAGCGCTGCCTGCATTCGAGGCGCACGTATTCCTGGAGTCCGGCGAAGACGCGGAATTCGCGCAGCGCCCGGCCCAGCCCGGCCGCATGACGGTCGACACGTTCGTGCGCGACCACGGGACGGAAGCGGACTTCTATCTCTGCGGCCCGCTGCCGTTCATGCAGGCGCAGCGTGCAGCGCTGCTCGCCAGCGGCGTGCCGTCGGAGCGCATCCACCGCGAAGTGTTCGGCCCCGATCTGCTGGACGACATCCTCTGACCTGAACCACGGAAATCACCATGCCCCGCCAAGCCCCGTTGCTCACTATCGGCAAGCCCGACCCGGCAAGCCGCATGCCTTACACGGGGCGGGCTGTTTTCGCGCTCGGCTTCCGACCCTTTTACCTGCTTGCAGCCGCCTTTGCCGCCTTGGGCATGGCGTTGTGGGCAGCGTTGCTGCTGGGCGTGCTGCCGTCGGCGCAGGGCCCTGCCACCATGGCACCGCTGTTCTGGCATGCGCACGAGATGGTGTTCGGCTTTGCGGCAGCGGTGGTGGTCGGTTTCCTTTTCACAGCGGGCAAAAACTGGACGGGCCTGCAGACGCCACAAGGCGCGCAGCTCGCCGCGCTGGCTGCGCTGTGGCTGGCGGCGCGTGTGCTGATGTGGACGGGCCCCGTGCCGCTGGCCGTGGCGGCGGATGTAGCGTTCCTGCCGGCGTGCGGCGTGGCGTTCCTGCGCGTCCTGCGGCGTGCAAAAAGCGCCCGCAACTACGGCTTGGCGATCGCGCTGCTTGTGCTCGGTGCCGTCAACGCGGCGTTCCATTCGGCGCTAGCCCTGGACGCGCCGCTGGCCGCACTGCGTTGCCTCGATGCGGCTGCTGGGCTGGTCTGCCTGTTCGTCACGGTGATTGGCGGGCGCGTCATCCCGATGTTCACGTCCAACGCCGTCCCTGGCGTGCAGGTGCGCCGCGTGGTGTGGGCCGAGCGCGCCATCGTCCCGGCGACTGCGCTCGCCGTTGCCATGTTGGCGACGCCGCTTCAAGGCATCGTTCCAGCCATCGTGTTTGTGGCGGCAGCAGTCGTGCAGGCCGTCCGCTGGGCCGGCTGGGACACGCGCCGCACGCTGCGCACGCCTATCGTCTCCATCCTGCATGTGGCGTATGCCTTCCTGCCCATCGGCTTTGCCATGTTGGCAGCCGCGGCGCTCGGCTGGGGCGATCGTTCCACCGCGCTGCACGCGCTCACGGTGGGAGCCATCGGCGGCGCCATCATCGCGATGATCACGCGCACCGCGCTGGGCCACACCGGCCGGATGCTGCGCACGGGCCGGGCAGAGAATTTCGCCTACGCCGCCGTCGCGCTGGCTGGACTTGTGCGAGTGGCCGGCCCCGCTCTGCTGCCGCGCGAGATGTGGATCGGCGGGGCGAGCGTGCTGTGGGTGGCGGCGTTTGCGGCGTACCTGTGGCGCTACACGCCGTGGCTGATGGCGCCGCGTGCTGACGGCCGGGAAGGCTGAGCGTCACCCTGCCCTGCCTGCCCCGGGCGGCTTCCGTAGAATGGCGTAGCCCCTTTGCACACTGCGCCCACGATGGATGTCCATTTGACGATCCACGGCCGGCACGACCTTGCCGGCCAGCTCTATCGACAACTCCGCACCGCCATCCTCGATGGTCGGCTCGTGCCGGGCGAGCGTCTGCCTTCCACGCGCGACCTTGCGCTGCAGATTGGCGTGTCGCGCAAGACCACGCTCGACGTATTCGAGCGCCTCATTGCCGAGGGCTATCTGCAGCCACGCGCCGGCTCCGGCACCTTCGTGGCCGAAGCCACCGAAGGGTTGCGCGCCCGCACGCCGGCCGTCTCGCCTGCGGCGCAATTGGCGTCGCCCACGCCGGCTGTACGCACCTTCGACACGCCCTGGAACAACATGCCCGCGGTGCTGCCTCAGCCGCGCCCAAACCTCGTCTACGACTTTGTGGGCGGCGTGACCGAGAAGCGCCTGTTTCCCTTCGACGTGTGGCGCCGCTGTGTTGCGCATGCACTGCGCCAGCAGGCGCGCGGGCGCGGCGGCTATCAGGATCCGGCGGGCGACCAGGCATTGCGTCTGGCCATCTCGCGCTATCTCGCATTCAGCCGTGCGGTGGTGTGTGCCTGGGCCGATATTGTCGTCACGCAGGGCGCACAGCAGGCCATCGACCTGATCGCTCGCGTGCTCGTGCGCCCCGGGGATACGGTGGCGATTGAAGACCCGGGTTACCCGCCCGCGCGCATTGCGCTGCAGGCGCTGGGTGCCAACGTTGTGCCGGTGCCGGTCGATGCCGAGGGCCTCGTCGTCGATGCGCTGCCGAAGCATGCGAAGCTTGTCTACGTGACGCCGTCGCACCAGTTTCCGCTGGGCATGCCGATGAGTCTGGCGCGCCGCGCACAACTGCTCGACTGGGCGCAGCGCCATGATGCGCTGATCATCGAAGACGATTACGACAGCGAATTCCGCTTCGACGGTCGTCCGATGGAGTCGCTCAAGAGCCTGGACGCTGCCGGTTGCGTGGCTTACGTGGGCACGTTCTCCAAGACGATCTTTCCGGAGCTGCGCATCGGCTACGTGGTGCCGCCGGCTTCGCTGGTGGCGCCGTTGCGGCACGCCAAGCAGGTGGCCGACTGGCACAGTGAATCGCTCATGCAGGCGGCGCTCGCCAAGTTCATGCTCGACGGCGATTTCGGCAAGTACCTGCGCCGCATGCACAAGGAATACGCGGCGCGCCGCAATGCGCTGCTGCGGCAACTGCGTGGCCCGCTGGCCCCGTGGCTGGTGCCCGTGCCGTCGGCGGCGGGCATTCACATGGCGGCGCAGTTGCAGACGCCGCTGGCGGAAGCCGAGCTGGTCAGGCTGGCGGAGAGCGTGGGCGTCGGGTTATACGGCACGGCCAGGATGCATGTGGCGCGGCCGCCGCAGCCCGGGTTGCTGATCGGCTACGGTCATGTGAACGTTACCGAGATCGACGCAGGCCTGGGCAAACTGGCGGAAGTGCTGGCCAAGGTGGCTACCTGATATTCGCTGCAATTGGCAATTTCAAGGTGCCACCTGCGCGCCTAGACTGGCTTCAGTTCTCAAGCACAGGAGCCATCTCATGGAACCCCGCCTCGACTTCTATCAAAGCAATCCCGCCGCCATCCAGGCGGTCATGGGCCTCGAAAAAGCGCTGGCCAAAAGCACGCTGGAAAAACCGCTGACTGAACTCGTGCGCCTGCGCGCCTCGCAGATCAACGGCTGCGCCTACTGCGTCGACCTGCACACCGCCGATGCCCGCAAGGGCGGCGAAGACGACCGCCGCCTGGCCACCGTGTCCGTCTGGCATGAAACGCCGTTCTTCACCGACCGCGAACGCGCCGCGCTGGCCTGGGCGGAAGCCGTCACCCTCGTCGCACAAACGCGCGTGCCCGATGACGTCTGGCAGTCCGTGCGGGCGCAGTTCTCCGATGCCGAGCTGGTCGACCTCACGCTGCTGGTGAGCACCATCAATACGTGGAACCGCCTGGCCATCAGCTTTCGCAAGCTGCCCGCCTGAGCGCCGCATATACTGCCTCGCACGGCGCGCGCCGCACACGGAGGCCACATGCTGCACAACGTCCGCACCCTGAGCATCAATGTCGAGCGTCACTTCGATGACGTGGCCATGTTCCTGGCCGAGCCGCTGAACTTCCCGATCTGGGCGACCGGCCTGTCGGAAGGGCTCGCGCCGGGCACGCAGGGTTCGGGCGCGGCACCCGACGAGTGGATTGCCAAGGCCGCACCCAACAGCGATGAAGGCAGCGTGTTCATCCGCTTCAGCCCGCCTAACGAGTTTGGCATTGCCGATCACTGGGTTCGCCTGCCGGACGGATCAATCGTCTACGTGCCGCTGCGCGTGGTGCGCAACGGCGCGGGCACGACCGTCTCGCTCACGCTGTTTCAGCAGCCGAACATGGACGACGCCCAGTTCGACGCCGATGCCGAATGGGTGCAGCGTGATCTGGTGAAGCTGAAGATGGTGCTGGAAGCCGAGTAACCGCTCAGGCCTTCTCCGCCTGCGGGGCTTGCGGCGCCGTTTGCGGACCGGACGCTCCGGCGGATGCCGGAGAGGTAGCCAGCGACGGGTCGCCGTGCGCATCCGATCCCTTCACCTGGCTCACCCAGAACACGCAGAACAACCCCGCCGCCACGGCCAGCCAGCCGTTGAGGCCATAGCCTTCGATGCGGCCACCCGCGCCACCGGACAGCAGCAGCCCGCCGACCCACGCACCTACGCCGGTACCCACCGACATCACCGCGCTGTTGGCCGACAGGAATGCACCGCGCACTTGCGGGGCGGGCACCGTCGTCATCAGCGCTTGCATTGGCACCATGCGGCTGGAGAGGGTCACCATGAAGAACGGGAAGAACAGCAGCATGCCGATGTAGGGCCAGTCAGGCAGATGCGTCATCACCAGCACCGGGATGAACGCCAGCAGTGCGGCGCCCACGAACACGCGGCGGCGGCCGTAACGGTCGGCCAGCTTGCCCACGGCGCGCGAGCTGAAGAACGACGCCGCGCCGCCGGCCACATACAGCCATGACAGGCTTTCGGGCGACACTCCGTGGTTGGCCACCAGCACCGGCGAGATGAACGGAATCACCATCATGTGCGAGCCCATCATCACGAAGGTCAGCACAAAGGCGCGCAGGTGGCGCGGGTTGGTGACCAATTGCCACAGGCCGGAGAGGATCTCGCCCAGCGTCTGGCTGCGCTTGCCTGCCAGATGTTCGGCCAACGGCGGAATGGTCTGCCGAGCGCCCAGCCAGATCAGCACCGTGAGCGCCGTCAGCAGGAAGAACGGCGCCGACCAGCCGAAGTGCGCGCCAATGGCGATGCCCACGGGCACGCCTGCCATGGCCGCCAGCGCAAACGACGACATCACCACGCCGGTGGCCGCGCCACGCCGCGCGGGCGGCACCACGTCTGACAGCACGGCCATGATGATCGACCCGAGTACGCCGCCCGTGACGCCCGCAAATGCACGGGCAAACAGCAGCATGCCGTAGCTGCCCGACAGCGCACAGGCCAGGTTGGCCAGCGTGAAGAGGCCATAGACGGTCAGCAGCAGGCGGCGGCGGTCAAAGCGGTCGACATAGGTGGCGGCCAGCAGGCCGGAAGCACCCGAGCACAGCGAATACACCGACACCGCCGTGGCGAACGCCGCCGGACCGATGCCAAACGTATGCATGATCTGCGGACCAAGCGGCATCATCACCATGAAATCCATGATGACGGTGAACTGCGTGAGCGCGAGCAGCCAGAGCAGCCGGCGCTCGCGCGAGGAATCAAGTAAGGGCATGAGGGCGAGCGAAGAAAGGGAGGAGGCGGCGCGCGCAGGCTGGAGCCGGAATCGGCCGGCTGGTGCACCGAGTTGTGTCAGAAAACATATCTTAAGATAGTTGTCGCGACACAAGAAGTCAAACTTTATTCAAGCGGGATTCTCCGCCTCGTCACGATTTCGAGGCGAGCAATGGGCTATTTCGCCTGGAGCATCCAAAGCACGTCGAGCACGTGCTGGGTCGATCGCTCTACGTGGCCGGCCCGGTGCGCGATACCAAGCTCGCGCCACAAGGCGGGCCGGAGCGGCCGCATGGTGATACGTGCATCTGACGGCGCGGCCGATGCCTCATGCGGCAGCAGCGTGGCGCCATAACCGGCCGCGACCAGGCTCTTGATGGCGTCGTTGTAGTTGAGCTGGATGCGCGGCACCGGGTGATGGCCGCCCGCCGCGAACCATTCGGTTGTCTGGCGCGAGAGTCGTGTGGTGGCGTCGTTCAGGATCAGCAGTTGTGCGGAGAGCCACGCGGGCGTGATGTGCGCCGGGCTCGGCCAGTGCGCCGGCAGGAACGCCATGACTGGGTCGCGCCGCCACGGCTTGATTTCCAGCCCGGCCACCTGCGATTGCGGCAGCGCCACCAGGCCAATATCGAGCGCGCCATCGGCAAGCCCCGCCAGCGTTTCCTGCGAAGTGAGCACTGCCACCTGCACGTCGATGCCGGGGTGGTTTTGCCGCAGCACGTCCAACGCCTGCGGCAGCAGATGTGCGATGGCGCCGGTGGAAGCGCCCAGCCGCACGCGCCCGCTCAAGCCTTGCACCTGCCGCTGGATGTCGTCCAGCGCCTGTTCGGCATCGGCGAGCAGCTTGCGCGCGCGTTCCACCATCACCTCGCCAATGGCGGTGGGCTGCACCTGCCCGCGCTTGCGAGAGAGAAGTTGCGCGCCTACGCGATCTTCCAGCTCGGCGATATGCAGGCTCACGGTGGGCGCTGCCAGATGCAGTGCCCGCGCCGCGTCGGCAAACGATCCGCGGCCGGCCACTTCCACAAGGGTACGCAGGCGGTCCAGGCTGATTTCTCGCATGATTCAGAAAAGCTGAATGTGACGGTTTGGAAATTCAACTTTTCATATTCTAGGTCGCGCTCGAAGATGGGGGCTCGCATTCACCGCCCTCTTTCTTCTATTGGAGCGTCCCGCCATGTCCACTCCCCTCGTCTTCATTGATGGTGACCAAGGCACCACCGGCCTGCAGATTCACGAGCGACTGCGCGGCCGTGTGGAGCGGCAAGAGCTGGCACTGCTGACGCTTCCCGCCGACGCGCGCAAAGATGCGCAACGCCGCGCCGAGGCCATCAACACCTGCGATATCGCCATCCTGTGCCTGCCCGATGCGGCTGCGCGCGATGCGGTCGCGGCCATCGTCAACCCGAGCGTGCGCGTGATCGACGCCAGCTCCGCGCATCGCACCACGCCGGGCTGGGTGTACGGCTTTCCGGAGATGAGCGAAGGGCAAGCCCAACGTGTTGCTGCGGCGTCGCGCGTGACCAATCCCGGCTGCTACCCGACCGGCGCCATCGGGCTGCTGCGGCCGCTCGTGCAAGCCGGCCTCGTGCCGGCGGATTACCCGATCAACATTCATGCCGTGTCCGGCTATTCGGGAGGTGGCCGCGCCGCAGTCGAAACCTACGAGGGGCCGGATGCAGCAAACGCCTTGCCGTTCCAGGTCTACGGGCTGGGCCTGGCGCACAAGCACACGCCGGAGATCCAGTTGCACGCAGGGCTCACGCAGCGGCCGATGTTCGTCCCGGCCTACGGCGCGTATCGCCAGGGCATTGTGCTGACGGTGCCGCTGGAACTGCGCCTGCTCAACGCCGGCGTTGATGCGACCGCGCTGCACGCATGTCTGGCTGACCACTACGCCGGCGCGCAGCATGTGGAGGTGATGCCGCTGCAGGCGCCGTCCGCCTTGCCGCATCTCGACCCGCAGGCGCTCAACGGCACCAACGACATGCAGCTGGGCGTGTTCGCCAACGACCACGCTCAAGTCCTGCTCACGGCGGTGTTCGACAACCTCGGCAAGGGCGCCTCAGGCGCGGCGGTCCAGAACCTTGATCTGATGCTGGCGCGGTAGTGGCAAATCGAATGGAAGGCATCGTCACATTTAATTGGTCGATTGTGAGTGACTTCGCTATCGTCAACGCCGCCCGTGAACGAACTGCCTGATGCCGTTTGCGCCCGGGGCCGGACCAACCCATTGCCTGAATGCAATATGTCTAAGACCACCTATTACGCGCCGCATGGCGGCCATCCGCCGCAGACGGATCTGCTGACCGATCGCGCGATGTTCACCGAGGCGTACGCGGTGATCCCCAAGGGGGTGATGCGCGACATCGTCACGAGTTGGCTGCCGTTCTGGACCAACACGCGCCTGTGGGTGATCGCCCGCCCGCTCTCGGGTTTTGCCGAGACCTTCTCGCAGTACATCGTTGAAGTGAACCCGGGCGGCGGCAGCGACAAGCCCGAGCAGGACAAGAACGCCGAAGCCGTGCTGTTCGTCGTTGAAGGCGAGGCCGAGCTGACGCTGCAGGGCACGAAGCACACGCTCACGCCGGGCGGCTACGCGTTCATTCCGCCGGGCGCCGACTGGACGCTGCACAACGTCAGCGATGCCGCAGTGCGCTTCCACTGGATCCGCAAGCACTACCAGGTCGTCGAGGGCATTCCCCTGCCGGAAGCCTTCGTCACCAACGAACAGGACGTCGAGCCGATCCCGATGCCGGGCACCAACGGCGCCTGGGTGACCACGCGCTTTGTCGACATGAGCGACATGCGCCACGACATGCACGTCAACATCGTGACGTTCGAGCCGGGCGGCGTGATTCCGTTTGCCGAAACCCACGTGATGGAACACGGCCTGTACGTGCTTGAAGGCAAGGCTGTTTATCGCCTCAATCAGGACTGGGTCGAGGTGGAGGCAGGCGACTTCATGTGGCTGCGCGCGTTCTGCCCGCAAGCCTGTTATTCGGGTGGCCCCGGCCGCTTCCGTTATCTGCTGTACAAGGATGTGAACCGTCACATGAACCTGACTCTGAACCCGTCGCGCTAAGCGAACCAGAGGTCGGACAAAAAAGCCCGCTGGCGGTACCGGCGGGCTTTTTTCATGGCTGGTATTTCTTTTTCTGGGGGGTCACCTACTTGCGCGTGGCCACGATGAACAGCCGCGGGAAGGGCAGCAACACCGTGCCATCGTCGAAGGCCGGATAGGCTTGGGCGATCGCGTCGCGATAGCGCGATAGGAACGCGGGGCGTTCGTCCTCGCTCAACGCTGCCAGGAACGGCCGCAAGGCGCTGCCCTTGAACCATTCGACCACCGCATCCGCGCCGCCTTGCAGCGGGTGCATGTACGTGGTGCGCCACACGTCGACGCGCGAGCACAGCGGCGCGAGCAGCGCGTAATAGCGGCGCGCATCGAAGCGCTCCGTGCGCTCCACACCTTTGAGCTTGCCGGCCCACGGTCCCGCAGCGGCCACTTCGCGCATCAGGCGGTGCGCCGGTTCATCGAGGTTGTCCGGCATCTGCACGGCCAAATGGCCACCCGCCGCCAGCTTGCCGATCAGCTTCGGAAGCAGCGTTTCATGCGCCGGCAGCCATTGCAGCACCGCATTGGCGAGGATCAGGTCATACGCGCCCGGCTCATCCCACGCAGCAATGTCGGCGACATCGAAGCGCACCTCGGGCAGGCGCTTGCGTGCGGCCTGGATCATGTCGGCCGAGGCGTCGGTGCCCCGAACAGCCGCGGCGGGCGCACGCGCCATCAGCGCTTCCGTCGAATTGCCCGGTCCGCAGCCAATGTCGATGGCGACATGGATGGGCGTGGGCGGCACAGCGGCGAGCAGGTCCCGGACGGGTCGCGTGCGCTCATCCTCGAATTGCACGTACTGCTTTGCGTACCAATCGTGTGGGGTCGTCACGGTGCGCTCCTTGTTGTTTGCCGATGCGCGGAGTGTCCGGCTTCCCGATCGATCAGTAAAATGAATTCAATTTCCGGATTGATTCACAACGCTGATGAAAATCGATACGCTGGGCGTGCAGGCATTTGTGGCGATTGCGGAGTGCGGCAGCTTTACGCAAGCCGCTGACACGCTGCACGTGACGCAGACTGCGATCACGCAGCGCCTGCGCAAGCTGGAGGCGTTTCTGGGTGTCGCGCTGGTGGAGCGCACCACACGCCGGACGGAGCTCACGGAAATCGGTGAGCGCTTCCTGCCGCAGGCGCGGCGTCTGCTCAACGAGCTGTCCGATGCGCTCACGGAGATTCGCGAGACCGGCCTGAGCCAGCGCGGCGACATCACGATCGCGTGCGTGCCGACGGTGGGCGTGCAATATCTGCCGCGCATCTTGCGCGCGTTCTCCGAGCACCGCCCGCACGACCGCGTGAAGATTCTCGACCACGCCTCGGCGTCTGTACTGCAAGCGGTGCTGCGACATGAGGCCGAGTTCGGCATCAGCATTGCGGGCGACCAGCATCCGGAATTGGTGAGCGTGCCGCTGACGAGCGATCCGTACGTCCTTGTCTGCCGCGACGATCATCCACTGGCCAAGCGCCGCCGCATCCGATGGCAAGCCTTGCAGCCCTACCCGCTCATCTTTGCCGGCGAGGTCAGCGGCAACCGCAGCCTGCTCGACGGCGCGCTCAAGGCGAGCGGCGTGACGCTGCATTCGTTCTACGAAGTGCAGCGCAGTTCAACGGCACTCGGGCTGGTGGCGGAAGGGCTGGGCGCGGCGGTGGTGCCGCGTCTTGCGCTTCAGAAGAATGCGTATCCGATGATTCGTACGGTGGAACTGGTCGAACCGGAAGTGTCGCGCACGCTGGTGCTCGTCACGCGCAAGGCGGCGCAGCTATCGCCTGCAGCGCGTGCCCTGTATGACCGGATCGTCGACGGGGCAACCTCAGTGAAATGAGGCTCGCGTGGAGGGCCGTGCTTACACGGCCCCTCTCACGCCATACCGGCCCTTCACGCGCTTGCGCCGTCCGTGGTGCTGGGGTAGCGCGTATCGCCGCGCCATGCGAGCACATCATGTGCGCTGGATTGCCGATCCGCGCCCTGCGCATACGGATCGAAGCGATCGTACTTCCACGACAGATAGCCGTAGGTATCGGCCTGGCGGTCCGCACCTTGCGTGAACGGGTCCGTCTTGTCGACGGCGCCTTGCGTGTACGGATCGTACTTGGCCTGCGCGGCCGAGGCTGGTTGCGCGATGAACAGCGCGGCAGAAGCGGAAAGCGTGGCAAGCAAGGCCAGGGAAATGCGGCGGGTATGCATGGTGAACTCCTCTTGCGGTGAATGTGCCGCCGGAGGCGGCATCCCATCGGATCGCTGGCGGAGCGTGGCCGCCCGGATCCCACAGGTTGGTCGCGGTGCGCATGCAAACCTGACACTGCATCGACGAAAAAATTGCCGCACCAGCCTGTACCTGCAGATACGCAGCCTGTGCGGCAATGGATGCAGCCTTGCGAAAAAACGCGGACGTTGCTACGGCAGTTGCATCAAGCCGTGCACGCCCTGCCACCCCACGTTGAGCCCCACGAGGCCAATCAACACGCCAGAGAAGTGCGGCGCCCTGCGCGCGAATTCACCAAAGCCACCCCAGCGGCGGGAGACGTGTTTCACGCTCAGCGCGGCCAGCGCGCCAGACGCCACCAGCGTGAGCGCCAGCCCGATGCTGAAGCACAGCACCAGCGCTGCGCCCAGGGTGATCTTCTTGAGTTGCAGGCACAACAGCAGCACGGTGATCGACGCCGGGCAGGGAATCAGCCCGCCGGTTAGCCCAAACACGATGATCTGGCCGGTGGTGACTTCACGGTTGGCGAAGCGGCGGCGGATGTCGTTGGCGTGCGCGCGTTCGTGGGCGTCCTGGTATTCGGCAGATGACACATCGAGCCCGCCATGGCCGTGGTTGTGCTCGTGATCATGCTCGGTGAACGTGACGTCATAGTCATGCCGATGGTGTTCGGGCCCGAGCGACAGGCGCGCCACAAACGCGTGCGGCTCTGGGATGGATTGCTCCGATTCCAGAAAGCCGTCGCGCTGGACGAAGCGGAAGGTTTGCCGGCTGCCGTCGGGGCGCTCGGTCACGATCTGCACCTGCTCGGCCGACCATGCGGTGCCGCGCGTGCCTTCGCGCGTCAGCCGAAAGTGCGGCGGCACGCCGTCTTCGAAAATCGCCAATTGCACGACGCCATGGCCGGTGTCGATGCGCTGAACCTCGTCATGGCCATGATCGTGATCATGGTGATGATGGTCGTGGTCGTGCGCCGCGTGGGTACTGCGCCAGGTGCGCCACATCATCCACGCTGCCACGGCCACGATCAGCACGGCAGACACCACTTGAAAATACGGTTCGGTGGTTTCGGCGTTCCAGTTGCGGCCGAAGTACAGGCCAGCCATGGCCACCGCCCAGACCACCGCCGTGTGCGATACGGTGGCCGACAGCCCGAGCAAGACCGCCTGCGTGAGCGTGCCGCGGATAGCAACGATGAACGCCGCCATCATCGTCTTGGAATGCCCGGGCTCCAGACCATGAAGCGCCCCCAGCAGGATCGCACTGGGAACGAACAGCCAGGCGTTGCCTTGCTGCAGCAGGGTGGTGAAGGCGGTCATGGATGGCAGTCGATCAATTCGGGTAGGCGAAATATACTCCCCCTGAGTATAGTGATGCTACCCTCCCGCGTCATTTACACCACCTCGATATCCGACCCATGGCCCATACCATCCGCGACAAAGCCAAGCTGCTGGCGCGCGTGCGGCGTATCCAGGGGCAAGCCGCTGCGTTGGAAAAACAACTCGCCGACGAGGGCGATTGCACGGCCATCCTGCAGCAAATTGCGGCCATTCGCGGAGCGGTCAACGGGCTGATGGCGGCGGTCATCGAAGGCCACCTGACGGACCACGTGGTGAAGGAACCCGCCGAGGCGCAGCGCCAGGAAGATCTCGACACGGTGATGCAAGTGATCAAGTCGTACCTGAAGTAGCGCGCCGCCCTTGCGCCATGCGCACGATGCCGATACGCTGCTCGAACGCCATCGGCCAATTCTGATTCTTCGTCTTCATGACCCGACTTCACCCCACCCTCCTCGCCGCCGGCCATCGCGCCCGCGTGGATGACGTGTGCGTGCAGCCCGGGCCCTTCCCTCCTCCTGTCGTGTCTTGGGGCTACGACGCGATCGGCGCACAGCCGCCGCCGCCTCCGCCCGCTCTCGGCTGATTCTCAGCCGCTTCGTTTCCGGTTGACCTGAACCAGGCTCGGGCACACGCCCGAGGCAGGCGCTCGCCTGCGCGCCGGAACCCGACATCTCTTTTCGACAGGTGAGTGGTATGCGTTCCATGCAAGCCGCGCTGGTAGGGTCCGGCGCGACGGTTCTATTCGTGCTGCTGTGGAGCAGCGGCGCAATCTTTGCGGAGATCGGGGTGCAGCATGTCCCGGCGTTCGCGTTTCTGGTTGGGCGCTTTGCGCTCGCGTCTTTGGTGCTGGCGGGGCTTGGCCTCCGGCGGGGGCGGTGGTGGCCGGCGCCGGGGTCACGCCTGAAGGTGGCGGCCACCGGTGCGCTGCTGACTGGCGGCTATTCGATCTGCTATCTGCTCGCGCTGGACCGCGGCCTCACGCCTGGGTTGCTGGCCACGGTGCTTGGCGTGCAGCCGCTGCTCACGCTGCTGGCGACCGAGCGCACGTGGTCTGTTCGGCGCATGGCGGGCCTCGTGCTCGCGCTGGGCGGCCTATCGCTCGTGGTGGGCGGGGCCGATGCGCAGCAGGTGCCGATGGCCGGTCTCGGCTATGCGCTGGCCGCGCTTCTCTGCATGACGGTAGGTGCCATCAGCCAGAAGCGGCTGAACCAGTCGCCCATCGATACGCTGCCGTTGCAGAACGCGGTGAGCTTCGTGCTGTGTGTGGGGTTTGCATTGGCGCTGCCCGCGCAATCACTGGCATTCACGCCGAACCTGCCGGGCATCGCCGCTTTGTTGTGGATGGGCGTGGTGATGTCGGTGGGGGCGCAGTTGCTGTTCTACCGGCTCATGCAGCGCGGCAATCTCGTCAACGTGACAAGCCTGTTCTACCTCGTGCCGGTGGTCACGGCGCTGCTGGATGATCTTGTGCTGGGGCATCGCCTTGCGCCCGTTGCAATGGCGGGGATGGCGATGATTCTGCTGGGGTTGGCGGTGGTGTTTCGGGCGCAGCGGTAGACCGGTGTGCGGTTGCCGCTAGGCGGTCGGCAACCGCACCGTCGCCCGCAACCCGCTGGCACCGCCACTGGCCTCGCCCAATTCGACCTCTCCGCCGAGTCGTCGCACTACGGTGCTCACAATCGACAGGCCAAGCCCCGAGCCGGTCGCCTCGTTGCCGAGCACACGGTAGAACGGGTCGAACACGCGTGCGTGCTCGTCGGTGGGGATGCCGGGGCCCGTGTCCTGCACGGCAATCGACACAACGCGCGCGTCATTGGCTACCGACAGGTCGATGCGTCCGCCTTCCGGCGTGTAGCGGATGGCGTTGTCCACGAGGTTGCGTACCACGACGAAGAGATCGAGTTCGTTGGCATGTACGTGCGCATCGGCTTCAGAGGTGACGCCCACGTCGAGCTGCTTGGCGTCGGCCAGCGGCATGAGGTCTTCGAGCACGCTGCGGAACACGCGCTGGACGGAGACGGTGGCCGTCGGCACACCGATGGCCTCTTGCGCGCGTGCCAGGGCCAGCAGTTGTTCGAGCAGCCCGCGGCTACGTTCGATGCCCTGGCGCAGCGTGCCGAGCCGCTCCTGTGCATCGGGCGACATGGCGGCCTGGCCGAGCCGTTCGGCCTGCAGCGACAGTGCAGACAGCGGCGTGCGCAACTCGTGCGCGGCATCGGCGACAAAGCGGTGCTGTGCATCCATTGACTGTTGCACGCGCGCAAGCAGTCGGTTGATCGCCACCACGAAGGGGCGCACCTCGTCGGGCACGGCTTCGGGCGCGATGGCGTGCAGTTGCCGCTCGTCACGTTGGTCGACCTCATGCGCGAGCCGCTTGATGGGCGCGAACATCTTGCGCAGCACGTGGGCTACGGCCAGCAGCAGGATCGGCACGAGAATCAGGAACGGCATCAACGTGCGCAGAGCGCTGTCGCGGGCGGTTTCGTCGCGCACGGCGGTCTCTTGCGCCACGGCGATACGCTGGCCGTTGGCAAGCGTGCGGACCCACACGCGGTAGTCGCGCTTGCCCAGGCGCGCGGTCTGCATGCCGTCGGCCAGCACGGGCATGTTGGCCGCCGGCAAACCGTCGGCCGGCGGCAACACCTGGACGATCACGCGAGCCTCTTTGTCCGAGACCTTGGGGGCATCGGCCGGGTTGCCGGGGGCGGGCAGATGCGCGGGGTCGAACATCGCCCCGACCTGGCGCAAGACGTCGTCCTGCAATTCATACGCTTCACGAAAAGCCGAGGCAAACGCAAAGCCGCCGGCCAGCACCGCCACCGCCACGATGATCACCGACAGCCACACCGACAGCCGCCGCTGCACGGATGCTGCCGCTGCCGCGGTCATTGCCCCCTGGGCACCATCCATCCCACTCCCCTGACGTTCTTGATGGCCTGCGCGCCGAGCTTCTTGCGCAGTGCGTGGATAAGGAATTCGACCGCGTTGCTCGCCACCTCATGGCCCCAGCCGTAGATGCGTTCTTCCAGTTCCGTGCGCGAAAGGATGGCGCCAGGCCGCAGCATGAGCGCCTGCAGCAACGCGAACTCGCGCGCGGACAGGCGGATCGGCTCGGCATCGCCCATGCGCGCTTCGTGTGCGGCGGGGTCGAGCGTCAGCACGCCATTGGTGAGCACGGGGCTCGCTGCCCCGCCCCTGCGTCGCAGGACGGCGCGCATGCGGGCGAGCAGCTCAACCATCTCGAAGGGTTTGAGGATGTAGTCATCCGCGCCACCGTCGAGGCCGCGCACGCGCTCATCCACCGCATCGCGCGCGGTCAGGATCAGCACAGGCACAGCGTTGTCGCGGGCGCGCAGGCTGCCGAGCACCGCGTGGCCGTCCTTTCCTGGCAGGCCGAGATCGAGCAGCAGCAGGTCGTAGTGTTGATGCGCGGCCACGTCCAGCGCCGTCTGGCCGTTGCGTACCCAGTCCACCGCATAGGCGGCGTCTTGCAGCGCGCCTTGCACGGCCGCGCCAATCATCGGGTCGTCTTCAACGAGGAGCACTCGCATGCAGTGTCGGGTGAACGGTCAGGCAGATTGCAGCGCGCCACGCCGCGCCTGCCAACTCGTAACGGCAATTGTGATGAGCAGGATCGCCAGCAGCACGGCCGATGCGCCCGCCGTGCCGAGGTTCAGCCCGCCCGCGCTGACGGGTTTGGTCAGCAAATCGCCGCCCGTGGCGCCTAGCGGCCGGGTCAGCACAAAGGCCATCCAGAACAGCGCCACGCGTGAAATGCCGGTCAGATAATACGCCGCCGCAATCAGCGCAATCGCCCCCGCAATGAGCAGCGCGCCGCCCGCAAAACCGAGCCCTGACGAATCGGCCAGGAAGTCGCCCAGCGCCGTGCCCAGCGTGTTGGACACGAGGATGGCGCACCAGTACAGCAATTCCTGCCCGCTGCTGCGTACATGCGTGACCGACAACGATTTCTGCGTCACCTTCCAGTAGATGAGTACTGCGCACAGCAGGCTGGCGAGGATGGCGGCGCCGGTGGCATAGCCCAGGCCCAACGTGCGGTCCATGAAATCCGACAGGGTGGTGCCCGCCGTGCTGGTGGCAAGGATCACCGCCCAGTACAGCAGCGGGCGATACGTCTTGCTGCGCAGTTGCGCGCCCAGCGTGACGAGAAAGACGCCGATCAGCAGCACCGAGCTGGCGGCGTAGCCGATCTTGAGCGTCATCGAGAGCAGATCGCCCGCGGTTTCCCCCAGCGTGGTGGCGCTGATCTTCATGATCCAGAACGCCAGGGTGATTTCGGGCAATTTGCTGCGCGAGGCGGCGGGCTCGCGCGTATGCGTATGTGTGGAGAGGGTCATGCGGATTCTCCAGAGAGGTGGAGGGAGATTCCGCACCAGTCTGCCGAGGCAGACTTAGATGATCCATAGCCGCCCGGTGGCCGATGCCTTACTGCGCCAGCCGCCGCAACTTCCATTCCCCGCTTGGCTGCTTGCACAGCCATGCCGTCCACTGCTCCTTGCTGCTGCCGCGTGCCAGCTCGCTCTGCAAACGGCGGCACGATTGGCCTGCGTCGGTCTTGGATTCCAGCGGCGTGATGGTCGCGTCAATGGCGGGTTGCCTGCCTTTGGCGGGTGATGTCCATTGCGCAGGCGTGTTGTCTGCGGTGCTCTTCAGCACATCGCCGATGGCCTTGGTGAACGACTTCAACTCCGTCGGGCTCATCGAGCCGATGATGGTGCTGGCCAGCACGTTACGGAAATAGGCGAAGGAAGGCGTGGCGGCAGCAAACAGCGCAGCACCCGTGAAGGCGAGTGCAAGACGGCGGCGATGCGACATGGGTCCCCCAGGATGTGACGAAAAGGATTCTTCATCCTAGACCATGCCGCATCGGCCTGTGGCGGCAATGCGCGCTCAGCCTCCCAGTTTGTCGAGCAGGCTGTACCACGCCACGCCCGCCGCGATGTAGAAGCGTTGCAACCCATGCAGCGGGATTGGCGTGATGGGTGACACGGGATACGGAAACGCGTCTCCACTGCCCGCAAGCCGTGCGGCGATGTGCTGGCCAAGACTGGTGCACAGCGCGATGCCGCGCCCGTTGCAGCCCAACGCCATCGTGACGCCCGGCGCGGGCTCGTGGATGTGCGGCATGAAATCGCGCGTGATGGCGATGCGGCCCGCCCAGCGGTACTCGTATTCCAGCGGGCCGAGTTGTGGAAAGAGCAGCTCCAGTGAGCGTTCGAGGTGTGCGAAATCCTGCGCGTCGCGCGGCTCGGAAAAGAAGCCGCGTCCACCCATCAGCAGGCGCCCGGCTGCATCTTTGCGGAAATACAGCAGCAGCCGTTGCGATGTGGAAGCCGTCTCACCGCGCGCCAGGATGGCTTGTGCATCCGCCGTCTTGAGCGGCTTGGTCGCAACGATGAAGCTGTTGGCAGAAAGCACCGTCTGTGCCAGGCCGGGCCACAGCGGGCCGGTGTAGCCGTTCGTGGCGATTACCACGCGCTGTGCACGCACCACGGCGCCGGTGCTGGTGGTGGCAATCCACTGCGCGCCCTGCCGCTCCAGCGCTGTCACGGCGGTCTGCCCGTGCACGGCGGCGCCGGCTTGCTGTGCGGCGCGCACCAAACCGCGCGCATACGCCATCGGCTGAATACCGCCCGCGCGGCCGTCGAGCCACGCACCTGCGAACGCCTCAGTGCCGACACGGCGCGCGACGGCGGTGCGGTCCAGCATTTCCACCGGCACGCCGCGCTTTTCCCACTGCCGTGCGCGCGCATGCAGCGCCGGCACGGCCTTGTCCGAATACGAAAGCTGCAGCCAACCCGCGCGCACCGGCTGGCAGTCGATGCGGTGCCGGTCGATCAGATCGAACACCAGATCGGCGGAGCGTGAGACGGTGTCGATCAACGGTTCGGCACGCGCGGCACCGAACAGGCTCACCAATTCATCCGGGTCATGCTTGAGCGTCGGGTTGACCTGCCCGCCGTTGCGCCCGGAGGCACCCCAGCCCGGATCGTTGGCCTCCAGCACCGTGACCTGCGTGCCGCGCTCGGCCAGATGCAGCGCGGTAGAAAGCCCCGTGTATCCACCGCCGATGACGAGCACATCGGTGGTGATCGATTCCATCAACGCAGGCGTGGGCGGCGCAGCCGGCGCCGTGGCGGCCCACAGCGACGGCGGCAGCGGCTCGCCGCTGAGCGCGCCCGGGGCGATATCGAGTTGCTGCTGCGTCATGGCACGAGGTCTCCGGCGGGAGCATCGGCGGGTTTGTGCAGCACGCGGCGTAGAAAGTCCTGCGTGCGCGGCTGACGCGGGGCGCCCAGGACCTGCGCGGCTGGGCCTTCCTCGACGATGGTGCCGCTGTGCAAAAAGCACACGCGGTCCGCCACCTCGCGCGCAAAACCCATCTCGTGCGTGACGACGATCATCGTCATGCCCTCGCGGGCGAGTGCGCGCATCACCTCCAGCACATCGCCGACAAGTTCGGGGTCGAGCGCAGAGGTGGGTTCGTCAAACAGCATCGCCTCGGGCTCCATCGCCAGCGCGCGCGCAATCGCCACGCGCTGCTGCTGGCCGCCGGAGAGCTGCGCCGGATACGCCTGCGCCTTGGCGGCGAGGCCCACTTTCTCCAGCAGCGCCATCGCCTTGGCGCGCGCCGCTTCGGGGCGTTCGCCCTTCACGTAAACCGGGCCTTCCATCACGTTTTCGAGCACGCTGCGATGCGGGAACAGGTTGAAGCGCTGAAACACCATGCCCATGCGGCTGCGCAGCGTGTGGATGGTTTTGCTGTGTTGATCGACGCGTTCGCCAAAGGCCCGGATCTCGCCGCCGTCGTACGATTCCAGCCCGTTGATGCAGCGCAGGACGGTCGACTTGCCCGAGCCCGATGGGCCGATCAGGCAGACGACTTCGCCCTTGTCCACATGCAGGCTCACGCCGCGCAGCACGTGGTGCTCGCCAAAGTGTTTCTGCAGATCGCGGATTTCGATCATGCTCATCGTTTGGCCCTCCCTGCGCCCAGGCGATGTTCAAGCTTGCGCAGGCCGAACACCAGCGGCAGGCTCATCACCAGATACAGAAGCGCCACCAGCGTGTAGACCGTCATGTTCTGGAACGTGGACGACGCGATGAGCTGCCCCGCGCGCGTCATTTCCGCCACCGTGATGGTGGACACCAGCGACGAATCCTTGAGCATCATCACCAGCGTGTTGCCGTACGGCGGCAGCGCAATGCGAAACGCCTGCGGCAGGATCACGCGCCGCATGATGAGCGCGCCGCGCATGCCCATCGCCTGGGCGGCTTCGCGCTGGCCGGGGTCCACAGCCTCGATGCCGGCGCGGAAGTTCTCGGCCTGATACGCCGAATACGCAATGCCCAGCCCGATCACGCCCGCCTGGAACGCCGTGAGCTGAATGCCGATGTCCGGCAGCACGAAGTAAATGTAGAAGAGCTGCACGATGATCGGCAGCCCGCGAATGATGTTGACGATGGTCGCCCCGGCCGTAGACACGGCCTTGACGGGCGACAGACGCATCAGCGCGAGCCCCAGGCCGATCACGCTGCTGAGCAGGAACGACAGCACGGTCACCTCAACCGTGACCACCGCCCCTTTCAGCAGGATCGGCAGGAACTCCTGCGCGTGTTCAATGAACGTTGCAACACTCATGGCGCATCACCGATCTGCAGTCAGATGCCCCACTTTTTCACGATGGCATCCAGCGTGCCGTCCGCCTTGATCTTGGCGATAGCCTTGTTGATGCGGTTGAGCGTTTCGGTATCGCCCTTGCGCACCACCAGGCATACGTCGCCCACGTTGGCGGGTTTGTAGTTGGGCGCCAACTTCACGCCCTGGAAGGCATGCTGACGAATCTGGTACGCGATGATGGGCTGATCGCCCAGGCCGGCCTTGATGCGGCCCAGCGCCAGGTCGCGCGTCATGTCGGCCACCGAGTCGTAGCTGCGCACTTCCTTGAAGATGCCCTTCTTGTTGAGCATGTCGAGGAACACCGTGCCGACCTGCGCGCCCACGACTTCGCCTTTCAGATCATCGAGCGTGGCGTAGTTCTTGGCGTCGTCAGCCTTGACGATCAGGCCCTCGCCGTACGAGTAGACCGGGTCGGAGAAATCCACCACTTGCGCACGCGCCGGCGTCTTGAGCATCGCCGCCGAGATGATGTCGATCTTGTTGGACGTAAGCGATGGAATCAGCGCCGAGAACACCGTTTGCTGCACGTTCACGTTGAAGCCGCCCGCCTTGCCCACGGCGGTGACGGTGTCGACCATCATCCCCTGGATGGAATTCGTCTTCACGTCCAGAAACGTGAACGGCACGCCCGTGGCTGTGGCGCCGACGTTGTAGGTGGCCGGCGCGCCCTGCGCCCAGGCAAACGATGCGGTGCCGAGCATGCACAACGCCAGTGCAGCGCGACGGAAGGTGGTGACAACAGACATGGCAATCCTCCAGGCAACGGAAAAAAGACGCACCCCGAACGCGCATGCACGGGGACTGGCTCAACGTAATGCAATGCTTGTGCCAATATTCGAACGTATCGAATCGATTAATAACTATGGAAAACCACTAATCGACGTATACGAATCGATATGCGATTCTTTGCCCGTTGATTTGCCACTGAGCCGCCACTTGTCATGACCGACGCTGAATCTGCCGACGCCCCCGACCTGCTGTTCAACCAGTCGCTGGAGAAAGGGCTGGCCGTGCTGGGCGCCTTCAACGCGCAGCGCCGCACCATGACGATTGCCGACGTGGCCGCCGCCGCGGGCATCAACAAGAGCTCCGCGCAGCGCATGGTCTACACGCTCGAGCAGCTCGGCTACCTGCGCAAGCATCCGCAGACACGGCGCTACCAGCTCACCCCGGCGGTCATGAAGATCGGCTTCAACTACCTGGCCGCCGATACGCTCATCGACGTGGCCAATCCGTTCTTGGCCGAACTCACCAAGATGACCACCGAAACCTCGTGCCTGACCGAGCCCGATCAGGACGAGATGGTGTACGTCGCGCGCTTCGTGAGTGCGCACTTTGTGCCGGTGCATATGCCCATTGGCAGCCGCATTCCGATGTATTGCACCGCGTCGGGCCGGGCCTACCTGAGCGCTCTGCCGATGCCCGAAGCGCAAGCCATCGTCGAGGCGTCGCAGCGCGTAGCGCACACCATGCACACGCGCACCGACGTGGCCGACATCATGGAAACGCTGCGCCTGGCGCGCCAGCGCGGCTACGCCACCAACTGCGAAGAACTGTTCCTCGGCGATATGACCATCGCCGCGCCCGTCGTCAGCAGCAACGGGCGACCGCTGGGGGCAATCCACCTTGTTGCGCCCACCGGGCGGTGGACGGCGGAAGAGATGGAAACGAAGCTGGGCCCCGCGCTGCTGCAATGCGCGCGGGCGATCAGCACGTCGGTGCGGGCGCTGGGATAGCGCGGCGCGCGGCGGAGTTGAGCAGCGCGCCGCCCTCCACCTTCAAGCCTTGGGCGCCTTCACCAGCAGCACCGGGCATTCGGCATGCGCGAGCACCCGCCCTGCCACCGAGCCCATCAGCGCTTCGACGAACACGCCGCGCCCATGCGAGCCCATGACGATGGCCGCCGCCCCCGCGCTTTGCGCGTGACGCACGATGCGCTCCGGCGGAAAACCCACCAGCGCGTGCCGCTCGAACGGCACGCCAGCCGCACCCAGGATCGCGCAGACCGATGCCATGGCGCCGGTGCTTTCCTCCGCGTACCAGGCGTCAACCTCTGCCTTGCCGACGAGCGACTTGATGTCGCCCGAGAGATCCGGCATGCAGTGCACGACGTGCACCGTCACATCGCTGCCGAAGAGGGTCTTATCGGCAATGCAGCGCGCTGCCGCATCGGAATAGGCCGATCCGTCCGTTGCCAGTACCAGGGTCTTCATGTGGCCTCCTTGCCATGTCTGCGGCCGCGCAGCGTGCGCGGCCGGCGTCTGCTTCCAACGTAAGCGCTGCTGAAAGCCACGCGTTGATACGAGTCAACGTAAGCGCTGTGGTGCGGTCACCCGGTCAGCGTTTGCACAGGAAGGCAGGCAGAATGCGCAGATTGACCCAGATTTCGCGCCCCACATGACGACCACGCCCTCCCTTTCCGATTACCCCCTGCACTCGACCGACAAGCTCCGCTACGGCGACACCGACCGGCAGGGCCACATCAACAACGCCGTCTTCGCCACATACCTGGAAACCGGCCGCGTGGAGATGCTTTTCACGCCCGACAATCCGCTGGCCGCGCCCGGCTGCGAGTTCGTCATCGCGCAGCTTGTGCTCGACTTCCGCAGCGAGATTCTCTGGCCCGGCTCCGTGCAGATCGGCACGCGCGTGGCAAGCGTCGGGCGCAGCTCGGTCAAGCTGGAGCAGGCCATCTTCCAGAACGGACGCTGCGCCGCCACGTCGCAATCGGTGATCGTGCAAATCGACGTGGCGACGCGCCAATCGAGCCCCATTACCGACAGCGCCCGCCAGCGCCTTGCCGCGCTCACCGCCGCCCCTGCCGGCGCAGAAGCGGAGTGATGCGCGCTGTACGCAAACGTCCGCCCACAGAAAATTTTTAACTTTGCTTGCACTTCCGTCACCGGCAGGTGGGAAGATGGCTCTCCCGTTCAATCACGCGGAGGTGACCATGGGACTGTTGGATGAAGTGGGCAAGATCGCCGGCGCCGTCGCCGCCGTTGAAGCCGCCGAGAAAGTCGATCCGGATGCCGGCCTGCTGACCAAGGCAGTTGCCGCAGTCGCCGGTTTCAAGGGCGCGGGCGCGCTGGAAGAGATGATCGAGAAGAAGGACGAAGCCAAGGCCGAAGGCGCCGAGGCAGCTCCTGAAGATGGGGCTGCGCCGCAGGCTTGATTGGCTTGCAGGCTCAAAAGGATTTGGGGGACCCCGCCGGTTGGCGGGGTTTTTGTTTTGCGTACTACTACGCCGATGGCCACGTGCCCGTCACCGTGTATTGGTACGCGTCGAAGAACTCGGGTATCTCCAAAAGCTCTTCCAGAACGCCACTGAGCGTTGTGTCCTGCTGCTGGAGCCTGTGCAGCGGACCTGCGGCATAAATCAACGCCTCCTCGCGCATCGACGGAATCGTTTCCTTCAGCAATTCAAACGCTGATGCCGGTGCGACTCCCTTTGCATATAGCCTGCACAGTATTTCGATGGCGTTGCCTTGCGTCCAGTCGTACTCCCCGCGGATAAAACTCAGCAAGGTAGGAACGGCAGATGCACCGAAGTGGTAGAAAACTTCGAAGATGGCGAACTGACGTGCGGTTAGCCAAGCACCAAGCCCAGCGAATTGAGGTGCCAGTGCGTCAGGGGGCGTATGTTCACTGCGCAATAGACCAACGAGCGTGTCGATCGTATTGCTGCCAAGTACCAATGCGGCCGCCGCAGCCCGTCGCTGGAATTCCTCGCGGTTATGGAAGGCCGCTGCCACGTGCCGAACATGGTTGTTCTCCGGTGCTTCGGCCGTTGTCGTAACCCGCTTGCGGGGCAGCATTGTCCAGATTGCTTTCAGCATCGTGCCGCTTTTGGTGGGGCGAACTCTATTGAAACGCCAAAGAGAGATCGCACACATTTTCCGAGGCTGGGTTTGCAAAATCAATCGCCCTTAGCGGGGGCTTCGCAGTCCGGCGGCGACGAATCGTCCGGTTTGTCAGCGGGCTTCTGTACGGGCACGACACACAGCTCGTGGTATTCACGTAGCGTCTTTGCATTGATGAGACCGGCGCGATGTAAATCGGATACCGCGCTGTAAATAGCCTCAGATGCGTCGCTCTTGAATCGCGTTTTAGCCATTCCAAATCTCCGTAGGCCGGCAAAGCAGAAATCGGACACGAAACTTAGCCGCCCAGGTGGACGGTCACTATAGGAATCGGCCCAACTGGATGCTTCAGGACGCCACAGCTGAACTTCGGCACATATAATCCCCACCGTCACCGCACCAACGGTGACTGGGTTTAGCAGCCCACCCCTTTTTCCCAGACGGACAGCCGCCTCCGCGCGGCATTTTTGTGTCCGGCGCTTGTGCACGCCTATGTGTTTTATGGCGGGCCGGGCGGTGAGACCTTCGGGTCTGCCGGTAGCTGGGATAGGGCCGGTCTGCTAACGCCGTCGTCAGGCCCGCCACCCTCGTTTAGCAGCGAGCGGCGAGCCTCCATCAACCTATCCCCGGAGGCCACATGGCTACCGCACTCAGCGGGCATCGCCCCGCGTCTTACCCTTCCCCTCCACCTTGGCGCTGCAGGCTTCCCACACAACCGGGAGGTGCCGCATGTCCCTGACTAAAAACCGCCTCTACCTGGATGGCGCGGTCTCGGCGCGCGCGTTTCTGTGCCGCACGCACAGCGTCATGCTCGACCCTGGGCATTGCCGCCCCGGCAGGCTGCGCGAGCAGCTCACGTACTTTTCGGAACACGCGTATCCGCCGGCATTCGTGAAAGGCTTTATCGATGCCATCGACGCGTATCTGTCGATGTCGCTCGGGGGGAGCGATGTGGATCCGCACACGTGGGAGGTGTTGGCCGCCATTGAGCGCCGGCGGGTTTCCGCCGCATAAGAACAGTTGGACCCATCCCCGAGACGGGCGGGGATGCCGGCACCAGGCTGCAACGCCCTGGAATGCGCTGTGGCATGCTGGGCGCTCCGGTTTCAGACCGATACAGCGGGAGCCATTTTGAAGCTCGATCACATTGCGTTCGTCGCGCAATCCCTAGACCAGGCGCAGGCTTATGCCTCGCGGTTGTTTGGCGCCGCGCTGCCTGCTGGCGGCAAGCATCCCCTGATGGGCACGCACAACCTTGTCACGCGGATCGCGCCCGGTGTCTTTCTGGAGTTCATCGCCATCGACCCGGAGGCGGCGCCGCCCAACAGGACGCGCTGGTTTGCGCTCGACCGCCTGACGCGGGAAGGCACGTTGGAAGAGGCGCCCCGGCTGTTCGGATGGGTCGCGAGCGTTCCGGATCTGGCGCGCAACGTAAGCGAATTACCGCAGCACGAATTGCTAGAAGTGACGCGTGGCGATTTGCGTTGGCACTTCTTCCACCGCAAGGACGGTGAAGCGGAAGCGGGCGGTTGCTGGCCCGCACTCATCGATTGGGCAGGCGGCCAAAGCCCGGTCGACCGGATGCAGGAGGTTGGGCTGCGCCTGAACCAATTCCAACTCGCTCATCCGGAGATGCCGGCCCTCCGCGCAAAGCTTCAGGGGCTGGGGTGGAATGCTTCCGAACCGGAAAACCAATACGTCGAATTGGCCGAGGCGGCGCGGCCGGCATTGACGCTTGTGCTCGATACGCCGAATGGGCGCGTGCAGATCGAAGGCGGCGGCCTGTAACCGCCGGCCACGGGTCAGGCGGCGCGTCGCTCCACCACGCGCTGCCGCGTAGAGAACCCGTCGCGCACGCATTGGGCCAACGCCAGCGCCGCGGCACTCGCACCTTGCGCGGGCAGCAGCAGGCTGATCGCAAACATCGGCAGTTCCGGCAGGCCAGCTTCAGGCCCGAGAATGTCCAGGTCCGCCGGCACCGTCGGCGTCAGCCATGCGGTGACGGCCAGCCCGGTGCGCACCGTGGCGGTGGTCGCTTCAATGTTGCCGCTCTCGAACACCGTGCGCCATTCAATGCCGTGCTCGCCGAGCGCCTTGAGCACGCGGGCGCGGAACGCGCAGCTCTCGTCCACCATCGATAGCGGTAGCGGGCGCTTCGCATGCACGTTGCCCCCGCGCGGGCCGACCCACACCAGACGCTCCACGCACAGGCATTCGCCCGTGGCCTCATCCACCGGCGCTTCGACCACGGCGACGTCCAGCTCGCCGCGCGCAATGCTCTCCGCCAGCTCGGGCGACGTCCCGCACACGATGGTCAATTCCACCGACGGCCACGCTTCGGTAAACGCCTTGAAGATCGGCGGGAAAACGGTGCCGACCAAGTCGTAAGGCACGCCCAGGCGCACCGGGCCCTGCAGCGGACGCGCGGCCATGTCGGCCCAGATTTCGTCGTTGAGTGCGAGCAGGCGTTTGGCGCGACCTAGGAACCGTTCGCCCGCGTGGGTGAGTTCCAGCCGCCGGCCGTCGCGCTCGAACAGGCGGCATTCGAAGGCGTCTTCGAGCCGCTTGATCTGCTGGCTGATGGCGCCCTGCGTGAGGTGCAGCGCGTTGGCGGCCACCGTCATGCTGGCGTTTTCCGCCACGGCAATAAAGGTGCGGACGAGGGTGATGTCGAGGTTCTTGGCCATCGAGGCATTCTAGATGCTAATGGATTGCATCAAAAACCTTCGATTTGCTAATGGTTTTGCCCGCTCTACAGTGGGCCATCCGTCATCAACCGAAGAGTGCCGCCCATGGCCGTCGAAGCGTTTTCCTCCATCGCGCCGCTGGTGTTGTTTGCCGTGGTGTCTACCGTGTCGCCGGGCGGGGCCACGACGCTGGCGACAGCCTCGGGGTCGCAATTTGGGTTTCGGCGCTCGATTCCGCTCATGGTGGGCATTGCCGTCGGGCTGGCTTCGTTGGCAGCGGGTGCGGCAGCGGGCTTGGCCGGGTTGCTGATCGCTGCGCCGGGGCTGCTGCTGGTGATGAAGGCGGCGGGCTCAGCCTATCTGCTGTGGCTGGCGTGGAAGGTAGCGCGCAGCGGTCCGCCCAATCTCAATGCCGCCGCCACGGTGCCGAACACGCTGCTGGGCGGTGCCTGCCTGCTGTGGCTGAACCCCAAGGGCTGGGCGATGGCGCTGGGTGCGGCGGCTTCGTTTGCAATGCTGGCGAGCGGCCCGCTGCAACTGGCGGCGCTGCTGGGCGCGACCTTTGGGTTGGCTGCCCTGGCGTCGCTGTCGCTGTGGTGCGCGGCCGGGATCGTGCTGGCGCGGCTGTTGAAGACGCCGCGCCAGTGGCGTGTGCTCAATGCGGTGCTGGGCGTGCTCCTGGCCGTCTCGATCATGCCGATGTGGCAGCCGTGATTGGGTGGTGATTGGGTGCCGGTCGATCAGCGCACCAAGAGCTTCATCATCGTCTCGAACGTCTTGCCGTACGGCGCACGAAACAGGCCCAGACCGTTGATGGCCGATTGCCGGAATACCGGCTTCATCTTCGAGAACCGCTCGAACCCGTGGATGCCGTGGTACGCGCCCATGCCGCTGGCGCCCACGCCGCCAAAGGGCAGGTCGTCTTGCGCTACGTGCAGCAGCGTCTCGTTGATGCACACGCCGCCGGCAATCGTGCCGGACATCACGCGGTCGACCGTGGCGCCGTTGCGCTCGAACAGGTACAGCGCCAGCGGCCGTGGCCGGGCGTTGATGTAGTCCAGCGCTTCGTCCAACGTGCGATACGGCACCAGCGGCAGCAGCGGGCCGAAGATTTCTTCCTGCATCACGCGCATTGCCTCGGTGCCGCCCGTGATGAGCGCAGGCGGGAACTGGCGCGTGCCTTCGTCGGGCGAGGCGTTGGTCAACGGCAGCACCTGCGCACCCTGCTCGCGCGCCTCGTCGGCCAAGCTGGTCATGCGCTGGAAGTGGCGTGGGCTGATGAGCGTCGTGTAGTCGCGGTTACGCGCCATGTCGGGGTACATCTTGCCGACCAGCTTGCGCGCCGCATCGATGAAGCGCTGCTCGGTGCCGGCGGGCAGCAATACGTAGTCGGGCGCCACGCAGGTCTGCCCTGCATTGAGCAGCTTGCCGACCAGCGTGCGTTCCACCGCGCGGTCGAAATCCGCATCCGGCCCGATGATCGTGGGTGATTTGCCGCCCAGCTCCAGCGTGACCGGCGTGAGGTTGTCGGCCGCGGCGCGCATGACGTGGCGGCCGACGTTGGTCGAGCCCGTGAACAACAGGTGATCGAACGGCAGCCGCGAGAACGCCTCGGCCACTGCCGCATCGCCATTGATGACGCGCACTTCATCGGCGGCAAAGTTGCGCTCGATGAGATCGGCAAACAGGGCGGAAAAGCGCGGTGTGTACTCCGACAGCTTGACCATTGCGCGGTTGCCCGCCGCCAGCGCAGACACCAGCGGCCCGATGGTCAGATAGATCGGGTAATTCCAGGGCACGACGATGCCCGCCACGCCCAGCGGTTGCGGAATCAGCCGCGTGCTGGCGGGCCGGAACCACAGGCTCACGCCGCGCCGCTGCACGCGCATCCAGCGCTTGCCGTGCGATAGCGAGTGCTTGATGCCGTCCACGCTCGGGAAGATTTCCAGCAGGTCAGTCTCTTGCCGCGAGCGGTTGCCGAAGTCCGCACTGACGGCCTGGGCGATGGCGTCGCGGTTGTCCATGACGAGGCGCTTGAGGCGTATCAGGCGGTCTCGGCGCACAGGCCAGGCAGGCAGCATGTCGGCCTGATGGGCAGCGCGCATGGCCTCAAAGGTCTGCTGCATGCGAAGCAGGTGCGGGGCAGGCAGATCGGCAGGTTGCATGGGGGCTCCTGGCAAGGTTGGCGGATCGGCGCAATTGCAAAGCAGTATGGTCGCCAGCCGCCCTTGCGACGGCCTGATACGGCCTCGCCGTGTGCGGCATGCCCGGCCTGCGTGGGCGCACGCAACCGTATGCCAGCGTGGAATTGCTGCGCCGCAATATCCCGCCGTTGGCGTCGGTTTAAGGGTTTGGGGGCTGCCTCCCGTCGCCTTGTTGCATGACATCGAACGATGCCTCTAATGCGGGTAAGCCCGGTCGTTTGAAACAACCCGGCACGCCTAGGATGTGAGTTCGTGACCGGCAATAAGCCGGCGGCGTCGCTCGCCCATTAGAAAACCATCCGGAGACACCCATGGCCACCGAATCGCAGACATCCGCGCTCACTTTTGACTACGTCATCGTCGGCGCAGGCTCAGCCGGTTGCGCGCTCGCCAGCCGGCTGACCGAAGACCCGGACGTGACCGTCGCGCTGCTGGAGGCCGGGCCGCACGACCATCACCTCTCGGTATGGGTGCCGGCTGGGTGCGCGGCGTCGCTGCCGTTCAAGAACAAACGCAACTATGGGTTTCAGACCGTGCCGCAAGCCGGGCTGGGCGGGCGTCAGGGCTATCAGCCGCGCGGGCGGGGGCTGGGCGGCAGCTCGTCGCTCAACGCGATGATCTACATCCGCGGCACGCCGAGCGACTACAACCACTGGGCGGCGCTCGGCTGCACCGGCTGGAGCTGGAACGACGTGCTGCCCTACTTCAAGCGCTCTGAGGGCAACGAGCGTTTTGCCGGCCGCGATGACGACGCGCTGCACGGCGGCACCGGCCCGTTGCACGTAAGCGACCTGCGCACCGGCAACCCGATCGCACAACGCTTTGTCGATGCCGGCGTGGCAGCAGGCTACCGCCGCAACAACGATTTCAACGGCCCCGATCAGGAAGGCGTCGGCGCATACCAGGTCACGCAGTACAACGGCGAGCGCTGGAATGCCGCGCGCGCCTACCTGCATGGCGGCGACAAAGCCGACGCAACGCTCAGTCGCAACCGCCGCCAGCTGACGGTGATGCCCGACACTCAAGCGCTGCGCATCGTCTTTGAGGGCAAGCGCGCGGCAGGCGTGACGGTGGAGCGCGGCGGCCGCACTGAAACGCTGCACGCGCGCCGCGAGGTGATCGTTTCATCGGGCGCGTTCGGCTCGCCGCAGTTGCTGATGGCCTCGGGCGTGGGCCCGGCGGAGCATCTGCGCTCGCTCGGCATTCCGGTCGTGCACGACCTGCCCGGCGTCGGCCAGAACCTGCAGGACCACCTCGACATCATCCTGCACAAGAAAGTCTTCAACCTGGATCTGATCGGATATTCCGCGCGCGGCAGCGCCCACATGCTGGGCGAGATCCTGCGCTACCGGCGCGAGCGTCGCGGCATGCTGGCGACCAACTTTGCCGAAGCCGGTGGCTTCATCAAGAGCCGGCCCGATCTGGCCGATCCCGATCTGCAACTGCACTTCGTGGTCGCCATGGCTGACAACCACAACCGCACGTTCAACTACGGCCACGGCTATTCGTGCCACGTGTGCGTGCTGCGCCCGAAGAGCCGCGGCGAAGTGCGCCTGGCCTCCGCCGACACGCGCGACGCACCGCTGATCGACCCGCGTTTCTTGTCTGACCCAGACGACATGAACGGCATGCTTGCCGGCTTCCGCGCCGTGAAGAGCATCTTCGCGCAGCGTCCGTTGGCTGACCTTGGCGGGCGTGAGCTGTATTCCGGAAACATCCGCGGCGATGGCTCCGACGACGAAGCCGTCCGCGCCCTGATCCGCCAGCATGCCGACACCATCTATCACCCCGTCGGCACCTGCAAGATGGGCAGCGCCGACGACGCAATGGCCGTGGTCGACCCGGAACTGCGCGTGCGCGGCCTCACGGGCCTGCGCGTGATCGACGGCTCGGTCATGCCGACGCTCATCGGCGGCAACACCAACGCCCCAATCATCATGATTGCCGAGCGCGCCGCAGACCTCATGCGCCAAGGCGGACGCCCGACCCTGAATGTGGTGAGCAGCATCCCGGCACAAGCGGCACCGGCCGAGGTGCACTGAAAACAGCGAGGGCGACGAACCGCAGCGCCGCCCTCCGCAGACCAACGGTGTGGCCGTCGGAGCCCTAGATGGCGCCTTGAATTTCTGTTGCAGAGAGGAAAAAGGAAGGGAAACTGTCTGAGCGCAGCGAGTTTTTCCCTTCCCCTCTCTGCGACATAAATTCAAGGGGAAGTCGCCATCTCGGGCGCGCCTTTCTTTGCTTACTTTCTTTGGCAAGACAAAGAAAGTGAGTCAGCCCCGGCAGGGGATGAAACCAGGGATGGACCACAAACGCCCAAACAGCCTGCGTCAGTTCCCAGCACTATCCGTAGGCGTATTAAACGAATCCCGCAGCAAATAGCTCATCGGCACCTCCAGATTCACCCCATTCGGCGGAATCGGCTGCTGGAACCACTTCTTGTAGAGCTTCGGCACCTCACCATCGACAATCAGCCGCGTCATCGACTGGTCGATCAGCTTCTTGAACTCCGGGTCTTGCTTGCTGAGCATGATCGCGTACGACGACACAAGTTGCGTCTTGCCCGTCATGCGGTAATCAGCCGGGTTCTTGGCCGTGGCGCGCATGCCCGAGAGCAGGATGTCGTCACCGGCAAACGCATTGGCGCGGCCATCGGCCAGCATGGCGAAGGCGCTGCGCAGGTCATTGGCATCCACCACCTGCATCGTCATGCCTGTCTCGTTGAGCTTGCGTGCGAGATCGGCATTGCTCGATCCGCGCGCGGCCACCACGGTCTTGCCGTTCAGGTCTTCCCATTGCTGGATCGGCGAGCCAGCCTTCACCAGCATGCGGCCCTTGGTGATGTAGTGCGGAATGGTGAACGCGACTTTCTCACGGCGCTCGCGCGAGTTGTTGGTCGAGCCGCATTCCAGGTCGGCCTTGCCCGAGGCGACCACGTCCATGCGCGTGGCGGCTGTCACCGGCACGTACTGCACCTTCAGGTCGGGGCGCTTGAGCGAGGTCTTGATCGAATCGATCAGGCGGGAGCAGATGTCGATCGTGTAGCCGACCGGCTTGGTGCCATCGAGGTAAGAAAACGGAATCGAGTCTTCCCGATACGCCACGTGCACCGTGCCCGAATCGCGGATGCGATCGAGCGTCGGGGTGGCGGCAACGGCGGTGGACGGGAAGACAGCGGTGGAAACAGCAGCGGGAACGGCAAGCGCGGCCAGCAGCCACGTGCGCGCAGCGAACGGCATCGTCAAAGGTCCTAGGAGAGGTTCGGGCTTCTAATGGCCAGCCGACCGCATCGGGGCCCTATCGACGCGGCCGTGCGCGCAATCGATTGCCGGGCGACATCCGCCCGACTGCGCAGCATTGGCTGGGGCGCGCCGTCACTCCCCCCGGGAATGCCAAAACGTGAAGCAATGTCACGCGCCGCCATGGGCGCGCATTATGCGCTGAATGCGGGTATACCCTCAAGCGCCTTCTCGGTGCATGGTTGATCAGCGTTGCGCTAATCCGCCACCTTGTCGGTCGGGAACTTGAACGAGTCGCGCAGCAGGAAGCGCATCGGGATCTCCAGCTTCACGCCATTGGGCGGAATGGGTTGCTGGAACCACTTTTTGTAGAGCTTTTCCGCCTCGCCATCGAGGATCGTCCGTGACATGGCCAGGTCGATCACCTTCTTGAACTCCGCATCGTCCTTGCCGAGCATGATTGCGTACGGCGCCACCGCCAGGTTGCTGCCGACGACCGCGTAGTCCGTCGGGTTTGGCGACGTCGCCCTAAAGCCATAGAGCAGCACGTCGTCCATCGCAAACGCATCGGCCTTGCCGGCCGCCACCATGCTGAAGGCTTCGGCGTGGTCGCGGGCCTCCACCACGTTGACCTTGAGCACGCGCGCATCGGCCATCGCGCGAATCTGCCCGCCGTTCGTGCTGCCACGCGTGGACACCACCGTCTTGTTGTTGAGGTCTTCCCAGCGGTGGATGCCCGAACTGGTCTTCACCAGCATGCGGCTGCTGGCAATGTAATGCGGAATAGTGAACGCTACCTTCTCGCGCCGCTCGCGCGTGTTGTTGGTCGAACCGCATTCGAGGTCTGCACGGCCCTCGGCGATGGCGCCGATGCGCGTGGCGGGCGTCACGGGCACGTACTGCACCTTCAGGTCGGGCCGCTTGACCGCCACCTTGATCGCCTCGACCAGCCTCGCGCAGAGGTCGATCGAATATCCCACCGGCTTGCCGCCGTCGACATAGGAGAACGGTACGGAGTTCTCGCGATACGCCAGCCGGACAGTGCCGGTATCGCGGATGCGGTCAAGCACGGGGGATGCAGCCAACGCCTGGAAAGCGCACAACGCCAGGCCGGCCGCGAGCAAGGCGCGGGTCGGGTGCGGCACGGGATGTCTCCTGTCTGGTTATTTTTCTGGTGCCGGCGCGCTCGCGCGGCTCCCCAACCCTAGGCGATGTGATCTTTCATCCCGCTTTCACGCCGGTATTCCCGCGTTTCTCTTCGCAGAATCTTCATACGGGCCACGCGCGTTGCAGCACCGCGCCAAGCTCCTGCGCATGTCCGTCGAGCGTGCCGAACACGCGGCCGTGCTGATGATGGAAGCGGCTGGCAATGAAGCGCTCGGCGTCGTCCGGGTGGGCGTGGGCCAGCATCAGCGCAGCCTGTGCCGTGAGCGCCAGCCCCTGCGCGATGCGGCGCGCGGAGGTTTCCTGGATGTCGCCCGGCTGATGCAGCATTGCCTGCAGCGCGGCCAGTTCCGCACGCACGGCACGGTGGCCCTGTGCGCGCTCGCCAATGTCGTGCACGAGGCGTAGCGCGTCGTCCGGCGTGCGGGCGATGGCACGCAGCACGTCGAGGCACATCACGTTGCCCGAGCCTTCCCAAATGGAATTGACCGGCGCTTCGCGGTACAGGCGCGCCATCGGGCCTTCTTCCACGTAGCCATTGCCGCCCCAGACTTCCATGGCCTCGCCGGTCGCCTCGATGGCGCGCTTGCAGACCCAGAACTTGGCGGCGGGCGTGACGATGCGCTTCCACGCCGCGGCCAGCGGATCGACGTCGGCACGCTCGAACGCGTTGCCCAACTCCATCATCAGCAACGTTGCCGCCTGCGACTCGAGCGCGAGGTCGGCCAGCACATTGCGCATGAGCGGTTGATCAGCCAGCAGGCGGCCGAAGGCCATGCGGTGGCGCGCGTGGTGCAGCGCCTGCATCAGCGCGTGGCGCAGGATGGCCGCGCTGCCGATCACGCAATCCAGCCGCGTGTGCGTGGCCATCTCGATGATGGTCGGAATACCGCGCCCTTCCTCGCCAATGAGGATGCCCTCCGCACCTCGGAACTCCACTTCGCTGCTGGCATTGGACCGGTTGCCGAGCTTGTCTTTCAGGCGCTGGATCTGGATTGGGTTCTTGCTGCCGTCGTCACGAAAGCGCGGTACGAAGAAGCACGACAGCGGCCCGTCTTCCGCGCCCATGCGTGCCACCACAAGATGCGCATCGCACATCGGGGCGGAGAAGAACCACTTGTGTCCGGTGATCGCGTATGTGGCGCCGCGGCCCTCGCCGCGCAACGGCGTTGCCACCGTGGTGTTGCTGCGCACATCGGAGCCGCCCTGCTTCTCGGTCATCCCCATGCCGACGAGGATGGCGGTCTTCTGGCGCCACGGCAGATCGCGTGCGTCGTGTTCGCGGGCGTAGAGACGTGGCCCGAGCTCGGCAAACAGCGCGGTCTCTTTCTGCAGAACGGGGATGCTCGCGAACGTCATCGTCGCCGGGCACAGCGTGCCGGATTCGATCTGCGCCTGCATGAAGTAACCGGCGGTGCGCGCGGCCCATGCACCGGCGCGCGGCTCGGCGAAGGGCAGCGCCTGCAGCCCCTGGCTGCGCATCAGCCCGAGCAGCGCATGCCACGCGGGGTCGAAGCGGATGGCGTCGATGCGCTCGCCGGTGCGGCTGTGGGTGTGGAGTTCGGGGTGATAGGTGTTGGCCTCCGCGGCCCACCGCAGTGTCTCGGGCGCGCCGAGCTGATCACCGAAGGCTTGCAGCGCGCTGGCGTTCCAACCGCCGCCCAGGCGTTCGAGTGCGCCTTGCAGCGTGGTGTCGGACGTGAAGGGGTTGAAGCCGGTCAGGTCCGGGACCTGGTTGAAGACGCGGTGGGTGGCCTCGGTGGGCATTTGGGGTCTCCTGGCGTGGTGCTTTTGGTTGTGTGGGCCATGGTAGACCACCGGCGGTGGGGGTGGGTGGAGGAGGATTTCTATACGGCTGCCGCTTGTGTGGCGGCCCCATCCCACTCGAGAAACAGATACACGCCCTTGTCCTCCACCAGCCGAAACCCCATCCGCTGATACAAGCGCTGAGCGGGGTTGAAGCGTTCCACATGAATCTGCACGCGTTTTCCTGAAGCGCGGGCCTGTGCAAATACAGCAGAAAGCACCGCGCTGCCGATCCCCGAACCGCACCGCTCCGGCACCAGCGAGATATCGATGATCAGCAGGGCTTCCTGCCGGTGCTGCAGGTAGATCCGCCCGGCAGGTACGCCCTCCTGTTCGATCACGAAAAATTCCGCGTCGGGGTAGGCAAAGTAGGCCCGTTGCTGGGCATCGAACTGCATCCGGACAAACTGCGCCTTCTGTTCATCGGTCCAGCCGGTCGCCTGCAGTTCGGCTTCGCGGGTGGTGCCGTAGAGGTGCAGGAGGAAGGGCTGGTCTGCATCGGCCAGGGGGCGCAGCGTGGTGCCCGGGTGCTCGATCGAGAAGGCAGGCATGCGGTGCCTCAGGCAAGGTTGAAGCAGGCTTGGTAGCGGAAGCCTTCCGTGGTGCGGGCGATCGGTACCAGGAACATCGGCTGCTCTTCCAGCGTGTCGTGCTGTAGGAAGTACGTGCCCTGCTGCAGCGTGAACGAGGCATCGCCCTCGAACAACAGGGAGAACGCCTTCTGGCCCGGCCGCGCAAAACGGGATATCGCGACTTCGTCCAGGCGCAGCGTGAATGGCCGGTCAGGCGCTTGGCCTGGAACTGTCGTCACGGAGAACGCGGTGCCAACGTGCGGTTGGAATAGCTCGGCGGAAATGGTCATGGATGCGGGGAATCTGGAAGATCCAAGGTGAGGTCGGGCCGGCGTGACATGCGAGGCCGGCCCGCTTCGACACATCGAATTACGGGTGCGTCGGCCACGCGCCTTGCAGGGCGATGCAGAAATTGCTCGTCAGGTATGGCTGCATGTTTTCGTGCGGCTGGTTGTTACCGCCGATGCCCACTGCTTGCGGCGACAGTGTTGTGAGCGCTGGGGTTGGGGTCGCGGGAACGAAGGCTTGGTTGTTCGGGACCATGAAGCGTGAGGCCAACCGACCGCCGGCCGTAGTCGACGCAGGCCGCGCGTTGTCACCATAAGCTGAGTGCGAGTGCGACGGCATTTCCGCCGTTGTCAGCGTGATAGTGGATGTGCCTTGCGGATCGCCCAGCGCTCCGTTGACGGGCCCCATCACTGCGCGCGCCCGCAAGTCGGGCAGCCCAAAGGTGGTCGTGCCGTTGCCGCCGTAGTTGACGCCCAGGATCGAGAACAGTTCGGTGTTCTGAGAGATGGGCATGATTGCGCCGTCGCAGGCCGCCCAGTCCAGCGGGGCGAAACTGAAGCCGAAGATGCGGATCTCGCCAACGAATTGATCAGACATGTGATCTCCCTTTTTCCGCTCAGCTCTGCGACGGGAAAATGCCCGCCGTGGCGATGATGTAGTTAATGGATGCCGTCGGCATGTGGTTAGAGTGCGGAAGGCTGCCGCCCATCTGACCGATCGTCTGCAAAGCCAATGCAGCCTTGGTTGTCGGGTTGGGGGTGCCGGCGTCGTAGAACCCCTGCGCGCTAGGGACGGTGGACAACAGCACGCCCGGGCCCGGCGTGATGGTCGATGCATCCTCGCTGGTGGCGTTGATAGTGTGCGTATGCCCGGGCATCTCAGTGGTCGTGATCGAAACATTCTCAAGGCCGAGCTGCTGACCGATGATCCGGTTGGTCAGTCCCAGCCCCTGCCCTTGGCCGACGGGCAGCTTACCCTGCAGCGCGGGCAGAGCGAAGGTGGTCTGACCATCGCCGCCATACGTGGTGCCGAGCAGCGTGAATAGCGTTTCGTTATCGGATATGTAGAGGGTCTGGCCCTGGCAAAGCAGCCAGCCGACGGGCGCGTAGTTGCCGGCGAACAAGCGGATTTCGCCAATGTACGGTTGTGCCATGCGTTGTCTCCTAGCCGCGTGACGGGTAGATGCCCGTCAGCGAGATGATGTAGTTCAGCACCAGCGAGGGCTGCATGTTTTCATGGGGTTGCGTGCTTCCGGAGGAGCCGCAGGCCTCAGCAGACATCGCCGTCAGGGTGCCGGGCGCGCTGTAAAGCAATGTGCCGGGGCCGCTGATGCTGGGATTGGTCGCGTTGTAGAGGTTGCTGGTAGCCAGAAGGTGGTCTTGCGCGGTGCCGGCATTGCTTGCCGTGGCCGGCGCAGTCGACGCAACAAACGAATGGCTGTGCATCGGCAACTGCTGCGCGTTCAGCGTAACGGTCTCGACGCCGCCGATCTCGCCCTGGAAATACGTCTGATTGTCGCGGTGCAGCGGCGTGCGGCCACGCAGATCCGGCAGCGCGAAATTGGTCGTGCCGTTGCCGCCGTACTGAACGCCAAGCAGCGAGAACAGCGCGGAGTTCTGCTGAATCGGTAAAAGTGCGCCATTACACATCGCCCACCCTTTTGGTGGAAATGGAAACGCGCAGAGGCGAATCTCACCTAGGTATTGATCCACAACCCCTCCCTCGTGATGTGGCACTGCCACGATATTGATTTTTGCTGGGCGCCATTTTTATCACCCATTGGTCAGATGCCGCAATTTCAGATGAACCCCGGTTATGTTGTATCAATAAGACACGCTGCGCAGTATTTTCAATCCATAACATGAATTACCGGCGTCAATGGGCAAGCGGTTCCAAGACCTTTGCTCTGTGCTCATCTCCACAATTATTGGGATTGACGGCACGGGAAGGTTTTCCTAGCATCGCGTCGGAATCACACTGTTCTTCCAAAGAATAAAGAAAATGAGAAGGTGTGGTTTCTTGGGGTATCCATAAGGGTTAACGCTCGGGCCTTTCATCATTACAGATGATGCAATCGTTTGGAGTGGATTAAACCCCGCGCGATTTCCAAAGAAAATGATGGGGAGTGCCTGATGGCAATCAGGCCTGAAATTCCCAGGACGCAAAAGAAAAAAGCCCGCAATACAGCGGGCGGGACGAGGGAGAAATGCGCGTGCTGACACAAACCAGCCCGTATGGCCGGCGTGGGGTCGCCGGATGGATGACGTTCATGCGCCTGGCGGCGGAAAGGCATACGTGGATACGCCGGGGATTGCTGGCATTGCTGGCAATCTGGCTGATGGCGCTATCGCAGGGGGCATTTGCGCTTTCGTGCTCTGTCACGTTTTCTATGTCGCAGAACACCACACAGACCTATAACTTCACGCCCGCGGATAACATCAACTGTGATCCGAACAACGTTGGTATCGCGAGCGATGCAGCGCAGGATGACTACACCAGCAATGGCCTCACAACGCCCACTGCGCAGGGCGGTACGCTGAAAATCTATGGCTTCTGGAGTCCCGCTAACCAATTCGTCTATACGCCACCGAGTCCTTCGTTTAGTGGCACCGACACGGCAACGTTCTTTGTCTCGAGTGACAGCGTCACTTATACGCCTACCGGTTCGCTGACAATCACCGTCATCCCGACCTCGCCCACGGTAACCAATATCTCGCCGAACTCAGGCACAACAGCCGGCAGCACCTCCGTCACCATTACCGGCACCAATTTCACCGGCGCTACGGCCGTCAAATTTGGCACAACCAGCGCAACCGGCTTCACTATCAATAGCGCCACGTCGATCACGGCCACCTCACCGGCAGGGGCAGCTGGCACTGTTGACGTCACCGTAACCAATGCCAACGGAACCAGCACCACCGGCGCGTTTGATCGTTACACCTTTGTGGCGCCTCCCGTTGCGAACGCGGTCAGCACCACCGTTGCACACGGCAGTACAAGCAACCCCGTCACGCTGAACATCACCGGCGGCGCGCCGACCGGCGTGGCCATCGCAACGCAGGCAGCGCACGGCACAGCTACCGCGTCGGGCACGTCGATCACCTACACCCCGAGCGCGTCCTACTCCGGCCCGGACTCATTCACGTACACGGCGACCAACGCGGGTGGCACGTCCGCGCCGGCCACCGTGACTGTCACCGTGTCGAATCCGACAGTCACGTATGGGCCGTCCTCGCCTGCAGGCGGCACGGTGGGTACGGCTTATAGCCAAACGCTGGCTTCGGCCAGTGGCGGCACGGCGCCTTATACCTACACGATCGCGTCGGGCGTGCTGCCAGCCGGCATCTCGCTGGCCAGCAACGGCACGCTGTCGGGCACGCCCACGGCGGGCGGTACGTTCAACTTCACCGTCACGGCCACCGACAGCAGCACAGGCACCGGTCCGTTTACCGCGACCAGCGGTACGCTCACGCTGACCGTCTCCGCGCCGACGATCACGCTCTCGCCGTCCGCAGTGACCAATGCCACCGTTGCGACGGCATATAGCCAGACGATCACGGCCAGCGGCGGTACGGCGGCCTACACCTACGCCGTCACTTCCGGAGCGTTGCCGGCTGGCCTGACGCTCAGTTCTGGCGGCGTGCTGTCGGGGACGCCCACGGCAGGCGGCACGTTCAACTTCACCGTGACCGCCACCGACAGCAGTACCGGCAGCGGCCCGTATACAGGCAGCCGCGCCTATACGCTGGTCGTCAATGCGCCCACGTTGGCGATCACACCGGCATCGGGCAGCCTCAGCGCTTCCGCCGGCGTGGCTTACAGCCAGACCTTCACGGGCAGTGGTGGTCTGGCGCCATACACCTATAGCCTTGCCATCAATAGCGGGACGATACCGACCGGTCTCTCGTTCAACACCGGCACCGGCGTGTTGTCCGGTACGCCCACCACCACGGGCGTGGTCAATTTCACGGTGACGGCCACGGACCACGCAACCGGCACCGGGCCGTACAGCACGTCTGGCACCTACACGCTGACCACCTCGGCGCCCACCATTACTGTGTCGCCCACCACACTGAGTGCGGCATCTGTCGGCGTCGCCTACAGCCAGACTGCGACGGCCAGCGGGGGTGCCGCGCCTTATAGCTACGCACTGACGGCCGGTGCGCTGCCAGCGGGCCTGAGCTTGAACGGCAGCACCGGGGCGATTACTGGCACGCCCACGGCGGGCGGCACCTTCAACTTCACCGTCACGGCCACCGACGCCAACAGCTATACCGGCTCCCGTGCGTACACCCTGACGGTCAGTGCTGCCACCGTTACGGTGAGCCCGAGCACGTTGCCGGGCGCTACCGTCGCTACGGCTTACAGCCAGACCATCTTGGCCAGCGGCGGCACAGGTCCCTACACGTACGCCGTCACGGCGGGTTCGCTGCCGGCGGGGCTGACGCTGTCCAGCAACGGCACGCTGTCGGGTACGTCCACGTCGGGTGGCGTGTTCAACTTCACCGTCACCGCGACTGACAGCAGTACCGGAACCGGCCCCTACACAGGCAGCCGCGCCTACTCGCTGACGATTGGGTCGCCCACCTTGACCATCACGCCGGCCTCGGGTTCTCTCAACGGTGTGGCAGGCACGGCGTACAGCCGCAACTTCACGGCAAGTGGTGGTACGAGCCCGTACACCTATGGCCTGGTAGTCAACAGCGGCACCATGCCCGCGGGCCTGACCTGGAACGGCGCCACCGGCACGCTTTCAGGTACCCCAACCACGGCCGGCACGGTCAGCTTTACCGTCACCGGGACCGACAGTTCGACGGGGACGGGTGCCCCATTTGCGGTCGGCGGGGTCTATACGCTCACCATCTCCGCGCCTAGCGTGACGGTATCGCCGGCCACGCTGCCCAACCCGGCGATTGCATCGGCGTACAGCCAAACCATCTCGGCAGCCAATGGCACCGCGCCGTACACCTACGCCGTGACGGCGGGTGCGTTGCCGACAGGCCTGAGCTTGAACACCACCACCGGCGTCCTCTCGGGCACGCCCACCGCAGGCGGAACGTTCAACTTCACCATCACGGCGACGGATGCCAATAGCTTCACGGCCAGCCGTGCCTACAGCGTCACCATCGGTGCGCCCACGGTCACGGTGAGTCCTGCGGCCGCTAACCCAGCCCAGGTCACCACGGCATACAGCCAGACCTTCAGTGCGGCCGGCGGCACCGCGCCTTACACGTACGCCGTGTCCACGGGGACGTTGCCTGCGGGCCTGAGCCTGAACGCCAGCACAGGCGTTCTGTCGGGCACGCCCACTACGCTGGGCAGCAGCACCTTCACTGTGAAGGCCACTGACAGCAGCACAGGCACCGGCGCTCCGTACAACGGGACCCGCAGCTACACGATCACGGTGGGCCAGGTGATTGGCACCGCGCCGGCAATCACGGCCACCACCATGTCGACGGCGCCGATCACGCTGCATGCAACGGCCAATGCAACGGGCGGTCCGTTCTCGTCCATTGCGATTGTCAGTCCGCCTGCCAGCGGCACTGCCGTCGTCAACGGTCTGGACATTGTTTACACCCCGACCCCGACCACCTCCGGCGCCGTCAACTTCACCTATGCGCTGATCAACACGGCCGGCACATCCGCGCCGATTCCGGTGACGGTCAACGTGAATGCGGTACCCATTGCCGTAGCGCAGAAACAGGCCGCCACGTCGTCGGGCCAGGCGGTGAGCGTGGACTTGACCGAAGGCGCCACGGGTGGCCCCTTCACGGCGGCGTCGCTGGTGTCGGTGGTGCCAGCCAACGCTGGCACGGCCACGATCGTGCAGAAGGCTGTGCAGACGCCAGCGGGCGTGAAGAGCCCGGCTGCGGCGGCATCGACCTATGTGATGAACTTCACGCCGTCGGCCACCTACAGCGGCCAGGCCGTGCTGACGTACACGCTGTCCAACGCGTTTGCCACCTCGGCGCCGGCCACGGTGCAGGTGAGCGTGGCGCCGCGCAAGGACCCCTCGGCCGACCCGGATGTGGCAGGTCTGATCAACGCGCAAGTCCAGGCCGCGCGCCGTTTTGCCACCACGCAGATCGACAACTACAACCGTCGTCTGGAAGCGCTGCATGGCACGGGCCGGGCACCGTCAAGCAACGGTCTGACCGTCGCCATGCCGGGCCAGCGCGTGGACATGCAAGCGCGTTGCCAGGATGTGGTCGGCATTTCCGCACACGATGCCTGCATGCGCGGTGAGGGCCAGGGCGTGCGGCCGTTCGCACGGGGCAAGCGCAATACCGATGCGGCCAACGGCAACGCCGACAAGTCGAACGCCGATGCCGGCCCCGACCTGCCCGGTGCCGACGCGGCCGGCGCGGGCCCGGACAACACCGACCCGAATCTCGCATTCTGGAGCGCCGGTACGCTGGACTTTGGTTTCGCCAACGCGGGCACGCAACGCTCCGGTTTCCGCTTCACCACGGGCGGTGTGACGGCGGGCGCCGATTACCGCGTGTCGGATCAGTTTTCGGTCGGTGCCGGATTCGGCTACGGGCGCGATTCCACCGACATCGGCAACGCGGGCACCAAGAGCACGGGCGACAGCTATAGCCTTGCGCTCTACGGCAGCTATCGCCCGCTGCCTTCGTTGTTCGTCGATGGTGTGGCCGGCTTCGGCACGCTCAGTTTCGACTCGCGCCGCTGGGTGACGGACTCCAACGACTTCGCCACCGGCAAGCGCAACGGCAAGCAAGTGTTTGCCTCCGTGTCGGCCGGCTATGAGCATCGCGATCGCACGTGGCTGATCTCGCCTTACGGGCGCCTGGCGGTCTCGCAATCGACGCTGGATCAGTTCACCGAATCGGGCGCCGGCCTCAACGCGCTGACGTATTTCGACCAGACGGTGACGACGGTATCCGGCACGCTCGGCCTTCGTGCGGAATACACACAGAAGACCAAGTGGGGCACGTTCCTGCCGTTCGCACGGGTGGAATACCAGCACGACTTCAATGGGCAGAGCAATGCGGGGTTGGCGTATGCCGATCTGGCATCGGCGGGCCCTGCTTACTACGTGCCGGGTACGCCGTTTGGGCGCGATCGCATGCAGATCGGGTTGGGAACGAAGTTCCGCACCGGGCCGCTCACGTTTGGGTTGGACTACAGCGTGATGGCCGGGATGGGCGGTTTGCAGCAGGGGATTCGGTTGACGTTTGCTGCACCGTTCTGAGGCAATAAGCGGTAAGCGCCCAACAAAAAGCCAGCCTTCGGGCTGGCTTTTTTTTTCGGGCGCGATCTCAGCGTATTAAGTTGCCGTCGAGGATTCCGCCGGCTTCTCCCCAGTCAACAAGTAATGCATCAACTCCCGCACCGGCCGAATCGCCTCCCCAAACGGCAACTTCCCTGCCCCACGGAAAAACAGCCCGCGCTCCACGTCTCCCCGCAGCGCCTGCGCCAGCTTCAGGTCAATGCAGAACTGCCCCACCTTCCCGATCCCATCCCGCAATCCGCACGTCTGCAAGCAATCGAACCCCTGCAGGCAATCCCGCACCTTGGCTTTCGCCTGCAGCGCGCTTTCGCGCGACAGATAACGCGACAACCACGGCGTCATCACTGCCCGCGCCGGCAGCCCGGCCACGCTGACAAACTCGCCGATATCGCCTTGCTCCGCGCCCGTCAGCACCCGCTTGAAGCGCACGTGTGCATCGCCCTCTTCCGTTACCGCAAATGCAGTGCCGAGCTGCACCGCAGCGGCGCCCTTGTCGAGCCAATGCTTCACCTTGGCATGCGAATCGATGCCACCTGCGAGGATGATCGGAACCTGTTCCGCAGCCAGCCCCAGCTTCATGAACAGTTCACGGCATTCGTCCAGCACGCGCGCGAACGAAAAGCGCTCGTCGCGCAAATCCTCAATGCGGGCCGCGCCCAGGTGGCCGCCGGCGTGCGACGGGTGCTCGATCACCACCGCATCGGGCAAGCGCGACTTCTTCATCCACCGCTTGAGCACCACGCCCACGCCGCGCGAGTCGGAAAGAATCGGGATCAGCGCGACCCTCGGGTGCTCGGCGGTCATCTCGGGCAGATCGAGCGGAAGCCCCGCGCCCATGACGATGGCATCCGCGCCGCTCTCGCAGGCCTGGCGTACCAGCGCGGGGTGCGATTCCACCGCCTTCATCACGTTCACGGCGATCATGCCGTTGCCCTGGCTGCCTTCACGCGCGGCGCGAATCTCGCGGTCCAGCGCGACGAGGTTGGCGGCGTTGATGGCGTCCTTGTCGCGCGATTTCTCGGTGGCGGCAACCAGGTCTGCGTGGTGATGCCGCAAGTCGATACTGGCGATGGTGCCGACGCCGCCTTCGCGCGCCACGGCGCCGGCCAGCCGGTGCGCCGAAATACCCACGCCCATCCCGCCTTGCACGATGGGTACGAGGCTGCGCCCCGCGAGTGTGAACCGACGCTCCAGCATGACAACTCCCAGCGGCAGTGCCGCAATGCAATAGAAAAGGGATTGAGCGTCGCATAGGTGAAACGCAGCGGGGTTGCGCAAGATCAAGGCACGCTGCGCCGGTGCGCGCCGCCGCACATTGCGTGGCGGTTTGGACTGAAATGACCCGTCGACCGTCACGTCACTGGTTTTCGTGCTGGCAACGCCGGCAGCCCTGTGCTTAAATTCAGCCTCGTTGGATGAAACAGGGGTGCCGTACGGATGGGCCGTGCGGCTGAGAGAGTCCCTTCGCACCCGATCCGGTTCGTACCGGCGTGGGAAGTTTCAGAACACCGCGTAGTCTCTGGCAGCCCACCCCTCAGTTCTTCGGGTCACGCCACCTCTCCCGGTTTCGTCCACTGCCTGCTCCACCAGGCCACAGAATCTAGGACGAGACCATGCCCCAAGCCAAAAACGCCCCCGCCGCATCGTTCGACTCGCTGCAGTCCGAGCTCGACCAGAAGTTCGCCTATCCGGCTTCCAGCAAGACCTACATCAACGGCAGCCGCCCGGATATCCGCGTGCCGATGCGCACCATCAAGCAGACCGCCACGCGCACCGACAAGGGCGAGATGCTGAACCCGCCGGTGCCGGTGTACGACACCTCGGGCCCGTACTCCGATCCGGACGTGCACATTGATCTGAAGGCGGGCTTGGCCCCGCTGCGCGCCAAGTGGATCGACGAGCGTGGCGACACGGAAATCCTCTCGGGCCTGTCGTCCGAATACGGCCGCACGCGTGCCAATGATCCGGCTACGGCCCACCTGCGCTTTGCACAACTGACGAACCCGCGCCGCGCCAAGGCTGGCGCCAACGTGAGCCAGATGCACTACGCGCGTCGCGGCATCATCACGCCGGAAATGGAATACGTCGCGCTGCGCGAATCGCTGAACCTGCAGGCGCTGCAAGACAAGCCCGAGTACCGCCAACTGCTCAAGCAGCATCCTGGCTTCTCGTACGGCGCCAACCTGCCGCAGCGCCCGGAAGACATCACGCCGGAATTCGTGCGTGCAGAAATCGCTGCCGGCCGCGCGATCATCCCCGCCAACATCAACCACACCGAGCTGGAGCCGATGGCCATCGGCCGCAACTTCCGCGTGAAGATCAACGGCAACCTCGGCAACTCGGCAGTGACGTCGTCGCTGGCCGAGGAAGTGGAAAAGATGGTGTGGGCGATCCGCTGGGGCGCCGACACGATCATGGACTTGTCCACCGGCAAGCACATTCACGAGACGCGCGAATGGATCCTGCGCAACTCGCCGGTGCCCATCGGCACGGTGCCCATCTACCAGGCGCTGGACAAGACCGGCGGCGTGGCCGAAGACCTGACGTGGGAGATGTTCCGCGACACGCTGATCGAACAAGCCGAGCAAGGCGTGGACTATTTCACCATCCACGCGGGCGTGCTGCTGCGCTATGTGCCGCTCACCGCCGACCGCATCACGGGCATCGTCTCGCGCGGCGGCTCGATCATGGCCAAGTGGTGCCTGGCGCATCACAAGGAAAACTTCCTGTACACGCACTTCGACGAGATCTGCGAAATCATGAAGGCGTACGACGTGTCGTTCAGCCTGGGCGATGGCTTGCGCCCGGGTTGCATTGCCGACTCGAACGACGCCGCGCAATTCGGCGAGCTGCACACGCTGGGCGAACTGACCAAGAAGGCGTGGGAGCACGACGTGCAGGTCATGATCGAAGGCCCGGGCCACGTGCCGCTGCAACGCGTGCAAGCCAACATGGACGAAGAGCTGAAGCACTGCTTCGAAGCCCCGTTCTACACGCTGGGCCCGCTGGTGACCGACATTGCCCCGGGCTACGACCACATCACCAGCGGCATCGGCGCGGCCAACATCGGCTGGTACGGCACCGCCATGCTCTGCTACGTCACGCCCAAGGAACACCTGGGCCTGCCGGACAAGGAAGACGTGCGCGAAGGCATCATCACCTACAAGATCGCTGCGCACGCGGCTGACCTTGCCAAGGGCTGGCCGGGCGCGCAGCTGCGTGACAACGCGCTGTCCAAGGCTCGCTTTGAATTCCGCTGGGAAGACCAGTTCAACCTCGGCCTTGATCCGGAGAAGGCACGCGCCTTCCACGATGAAACGCTGCCGGCCGAGGGCGCCAAGATCGCACACTTTTGTTCGATGTGCGGTCCGAAGTTCTGCTCGATGAAGATCACGCAGGAAGTGCGCGACTACGCGGCATCGCTCGACACCAACGCCACCACCGCCGTGAGCGGAATGGAAGAGAAGTCGATCGAGTTCCGCAAAAGCGGCAGCAAGATCTACAGCTAACCAACCGGTGCAATGCCAACCTCGACTTCATTCGACGTAACGATCCTCGGTGGCGGCCTCGCTGGCCGCCTGTGTGCCTGGCAACTCGCGCAAACGGGGGTGCCCCCCGCGCGCATTGCCGTGGTGGAGCGCGGCCCGCGCGACGGCAGCGGTGCCGCCGCGTATGTTGCTGCGGCCATGCTGGCGCCGCTGGCCGAAGCCGCCGTGGCCGATCGTTTCGTCGTCGACTTGGGGTTGGCAAGCCTGGCGTTGTGGCGCGATTGGTTGCCCAAGCTGCGCACGCCGGTCTTCTTCCAGGAGGCCGGCACGCTGGTGGTTTGGCATGCGGCAGACCGTGGAGAGGCATCGCTGTTTGCCAACCACGTGCGCAATGCCGCGCCGCCCGAGCGCGTGGCTGCCGATCTGCGTGCGGTAGATGCATCCGGCATTGCCCAGCTTGAGCCGCTGCTCGCACAGCGCTTTACGCAAGGGCTGTATCTGGCGGGCGAAGGCCAACTGGACCCGCGTGGCGTGTTGGATGCGCTGGCGACCGAGCTTGAAGCGCTGGGCGTGCAACTGCGCTGGAACACGGAAGTTGCCGATCCGAGCCCAGACGCATTGGCCGCTGCGGGGCTGGGTGCGCGCCTCGTGCTCGATTGCCGTGGCCTGGGTGCCAAGCCGCAATGGCCGCGCTTGCGTGGCCTGCGCGGCGAGGTAGCGCGCATTCATGCGCCCGACGTGTCGCTCACGCGGCCGGTGCGCATGCTGCATCCGCGCTATCCGCTCTACATCGCGCCCAAGCCGGGCAATGTCTACGTAATTGGTGCGACCGAGCTTGAATCCGACGACATGTCGCCGGCAAGCGTGCGCTCCACGCTGGAGCTGCTGTCTGCGGCCTACGCTGTGCACCCCGCCTTTGGCGAGGCGCGCGTGCTGGAGCTGAACACGCAGTGCCGGCCGACGCTCCCGGACCACCGTCCGGCCATCCGCTGGGATGGCGCTGGCACGCTGTCGGTCAATGGCCTGTACCGGCACGGCTACATGATCGCGCCCGCCGTCACCCGAGCCGCGGTGGCAGCGGCGTGCGACGTGCTGGACGGCTGTGCCTTCGATACGGACGACTGCGAATGGCCCGCGCTGTTCGCTGATGCCGCATCCCCCGAACCTGTTTTGTCATGACGCTGAACGTCACCCTCAACGATCTGTCGCTTGCGCTGCCTGCGGGCAGCACGCTGGCCGATGCCATTGGTGCTGCTGCGCTGCAACTGCAGATCGCGCCGCCGTTTGCCGCATCGGTGAACGGCGACTTTGTGCCCAAGGCGCGCCATGCGCAGCATGCGCTCAACACGGGCGACCGCATTGCACTCGTGCAGCCTGTCGTGGGCGGCTAGGAGTCTTCGATGACCACTACGAATCTTTCCGCCGTGGCGGATCCGCTGCGCCTGTACGACGAGACCTTCGCCTCGCGCCTGCTGCTCGGCACCGCGCGTTATCCGTCGCCGCAATCGCTGGAAGACGCCGTGCGCGTGTCCAACCCGGCCATGCTGACGGTGGCGCTGCGCCGCCAGAGCGCCGGCTCGCCCGAGGGCGGCGCCGGCTTCTGGAAGATGCTGCGCGCGCTCGGCGTGCCCGTGCTGCCGAACACCGCTGGCTGCTATTCCGCCGACGAGGCTTACACGCTCGCGCAGATGTCGCGCGAAGTGTTCGAGACCGACTGGATCAAGCTCGAAGTCATCGGCGATGACTACACGCTGCAGCCGGATACGCTCGCCCTGCCCGCCGCCGCCGAACGCCTTATCCGCGATGGCTTCAAGGTGCTGCCGTATTGCACCGAAGACCTCGTGCTGTGCCGCCGCCTGCTCGACGTCGGTTGCCAGGCGCTGATGCCCTGGGCCGCGCCCATCGGCACCGGCCGCGGGCCCACCAACCCGTACGGCCTGCGCCTGCTGCGCGAGCGCCTGCCCAACGTGCCGCTCATCGTCGATGCGGGCCTGGGTGTGCCGTCACACGCCACGCAAGTCATGGAGTGGGGCTACGACGCCGTGCTGCTGAACACCGCTGTCGCGCAAGCGAGCGACCCTGTGGCGATGGCGCAGGCGTTTGCAATGGCCACGCAGGCCGGTCGCCTGGCGCGCCTGTCTGGCCCGATGCCTGAGCGTGATGTTGCGCAGGCCAGCACGCCGGTTGTTGGGTTGCCGTTCTGGCATGCGGAAGAGAAGCAGGCATGAGTGCATCCGCCTTGCGTTTTTCCGCCGCGTGGCCGGAAGCTGCGGCCCTTGCTGCACAGATCATCGATCGCCACGTGGAAGCGTTTGGTCGCGCGCCGCACGCCTGGAGCGTGACCGACCGCGCTGCTGAAGCCACCAGCCCCGCCACCGTTCTGGTGACGACGGATGGCGCGCAAGCCGAACGCGCTCGCTCTGCTGGCGCGGCCGTTGTGCTGACGGCAGTGGAAGGCGATCAACGCATCGACACCGTGCATGACCGCCTCGGTACTTACCGCTTCGCGTCTTCGGCACAAGGCAATGCATTCGATGCGCGCTTTGCCGCCATCTTTGGCGCGGCACTCGCGCTTGCATTCGAGCCGCGCGATGCGCTGTGCGTGGCGCGTGCGTGGATCGCCGAAGGCAATGCCCACGCGCTCGCTTGGCCGACGCGCTTCGACGCCCTGCCCCGCGTGCTCGAACCGGCATTGCCGTGCCTGACCGCAGCGGACCTCGCCTTTGCGCCGTGCCCGACGCAACTCGGCATCTACGCTGTCGTGCCGGACGCTGAATGGGTCGAGCGCCTCGTCGCGCTGAAGGTGCCGACGGTGCAACTGCGCTTCAAATCTGACAACGCGCAGGCGGTGATCGACCAGGTGCGCCGGGCAGAAGCCGCCGCACGCGGCAGCGCTACGCGCCTGTTCATCAACGACCACTGGCAAGTCGCGCTTGACGTGCACACGCAGGCGCCCGACAGCGGCATCTACGGCATTCACCTCGGCCAGGAAGACATCGACGAGGCTGACCTGCTGGCGATCCGCTCGGCAGGTTTGCGCCTTGGCATCAGCACGCACGGCGTTGCCGAAATGCTGCGCGTCGCACCGCTGAACCCGAGCTACCTTGCGCTGGGCGCCGTGTTTGCCACGCCCACCAAGACCATGCCGACCGTGCCGCAGGGCCTAGGCCGCCTGTTCGCCTACGCTGCCGCCATGCGCACGCGCGTGCCGGCTCCGCCGCTGGTCGCCATCGGTGGCATCGATCTGGCAGCGATGCCGCGCGTGCTGGAATCGGGCGTGGGCTCCGTGGCGGTGGTGCGTGCCATCACCCAGGCGGGCGATGTGTCGGCTGCGGTGGACGCACTGCAAGCGACGTTCGCGGCGCACGTGCGCGCGTAAGCATCGCGCGCTGCACGCAAGCGCGCTTGCGCCGCGCACCCGGGTTTTCGCTGACCTATCCTGTTCGTGCGCCGCTGCGGCTGCTGCCGCGGTGGTGAACCCCAATCACGCTGCAGGAGACAAGACATGGCGGTCCAGCCCATCCCCGAGGGTTACCACAGCGTCACCCCGTACCTGAGCATCAAAGGCGCCGCGCGCGCCATCGACTTCTACAAGCAGGCCTTCGGCGCCACTGAGATCATGCGCATGAACGGCCCCAACGGCACCATCGCACACGCTGAAATCCGCATCGGCAATTCGCCCATCATGCTGGCCGATGAATTCCCCAACATGGCTTGCGCCAGCCCCGACACGCTGCAGAGCACGTCGGTCGGGATGATGATCTACGTACCCAACGTCGACACCGTGTTTGCCAATGCGCTGAAGGCCGGCGGCACGGAAGTCCGCCCCGTGGTGGATCAGTTCTACGGCGACCGCTCCGGCACGCTCAAAGACCCGTTCGGGCACGTGTGGACGGTGTCCACGCATGTGGAAGACGTGGCGCCCGATGAGATGGCCAAGCGCATGGAGAAGTGGACGAAGGAGCAGGCGGCGGCATCGGCTTGATATCGGGAGCAGTCAAGAAAAAAGCGCGGACGAGAGCCGCGCTTTTTTTTGCCCATGTTTGTTGATGGCCTAGCGCGGCTGGCACGTCACCTGCACATTGTTCACATCCCCATTGACCGTACCGCTGCCGTTGGCCACCACACAGTTGGCCGATGCGGGCTGCGTGCTGATCGTCACCACGTAGCTATTGTCGAACGGCACCAGCCCGCCAAACACGAACGGCCCGTTGGCCGCCAGCGTAAGCGAATCGCGGCCGTTGTTGAGCAACACGATCGACTGGCCGCCGGGCAGCCCGGTCAACGTGCCGCCGATCGAGAAGACGCTGCCGATGGGCGAGCCGAGGCTGATGTAGCCATTACAGGCACCGAGCAGCGCGCACAGTGCAGCCACCGGAAGGCAGCGAACCAGCATCGGCAGGCGTTTCATGGCGGCTCCCCTGATCAGTCTTCGTCGACATCCACTTCGAGCGAACGCGGTGCTGCGAGCGGCCGCGGCGCGAACCCGTGGTTCAACGGACCGGCGCCGCGCCCGAGTGCCAGATGCCGGCCCGCGCCGATGGCATGCAGCAGGTAATCGAGCGACGCTTCGATGGCCACTTCCAGCGCATCGCCGCGCGCCAGGTGCGCGGCAATGGCGGCGGACAGCGTGCAGCCCGTGCCGTGTGTGTGCGGCGTGTCGATGTAGGTATGCGCGTAGACGCGCTCGGTGCCGTCGGCGGTGACGAGCACGTCTTGCAGCACGCCGTCTTCACCGGCTTTGGCCGTGGCGCTCAGATGCCCGCCCTTGAGCAGCACGGCGCGGGGCCCAAGCGCCAGCAGATCGCGCGCGGCGGGCAGCATGTCGTCGGCGGTGCGCACCTCGCGGCCGAGCAGCGCGCTGGCTTCCGGCAGGTTGGGCGTGACGAGCAGCGCGCGGGGGAACAGCCATTTCGCCATTGCCTGCGCCGTGGCATCGCTGCCGAGCTGCGCGCCGCTGGTGCTGACCATGACCGGATCGACGACGAGGTTGGCGATCGGGTGCCGGTCCAGCGCAGAGAGAATGGCGTCCACCACCTGCGGCGTGCCGAGCATGCCGGTCTTGGCGGCGTCCACGCCAATGTCGGTTGTCACGGCATCGATCTGCGCGGCGACGATGTCGGGCGTGAGCGATTCCACTGCCGTCACACCCAGCGTGTTCTGGGCGGTGATGGCCGTGATGGCCGACATGCCGTAGCAGCCGAGCGCGGCAAACGTCTTCAGGTCAGCCTGGATGCCCGCACCGCCGCCACTGTCCGAACCGGCGATGGTGAGCACGCGCGGCACGTGCGAGGCGGGAGCGGCAAACGCAGCGAGGGTCGGGTCGGTGATCGTCATGTCGGTGCGAATGTTTGGGGGGGTGTTTCGCACTATAGCGCTATCGCGGCCGGATCGACGCGCCGGCCTCTGACCCCGGAAGGCGGCCGTTTCAGGCCCAAGCGCGAAGCGAAAACCGTGGAGCGCGACGGTTTTTGGCTCGGGCGCGAGGCTCAAACCGTGAGGGGCGATCGTTTCCGGCCCGAAGGCGAGCCTCAGACCGTGGAGCGCGACGCCCTGACCCTCGATCACGAGGCCCAAACCGTGGAGCGTCACCCCGCGAGGGTCGAACGCGGGGCTCAGAGTGTGGCGCACCGCTGTCAAAGCACCGTTTTGTTGGCTCTCGGAGAGCGGCGCGTGGGGCTCCGAGCGCCGTTTGCCACCCTCCAAGGCTGGAGCGTGAGGGTTGGAGCGTGGAAGGCCGCCCTCCGAGGTCGAAAATTTGAAGCTCGGAGAGCGGAGCACCGGCCTTGGACCCCGGCGATCGGCTGTCTGGGTGTGGAGCGCGAGGCTTTTTGCCCCGCGCTCCGGCTGCAGACGGCGGCGCGTCAGTCCATCAGGTCGGTGTAGTCGGCGGCGGCGTAGCGTTGGGCACGTTCCCACGGTGCGGCGGCGGGCGCCGGCAATGCTGTCACGCGCGTGAGCTTGCGTTGCGTGCCGGTGGCGTTGCGCGATTCCACGCGGCGAGGATATTGGCCGGCCACATCCCACTCCACCGTGACGGTGCGCTCGCCTTGCGTCGAGCGGTAAATCTGCACGCCGTTGCGCGCGGAGCCGTCGGCGCGCATGCCCTTGAGCGCGGCCGGGTCGAGCAGGTGATAGGCCGTCGCCCACGAGCCGTCGAAGCCGATGTTGGAATATTCGGCCGGTTCCACGGCGTAGTTCTTCTGCTGCGATTCACTGACTACGCGCACGGTCATCGCGCCCTTGGCGTCGCGTTCAATCCAGCGTGGGGCGGTGTCGGTATCGGCGTGTTTGTGGCCGGCATGGGCGTTGGCGTGGTCATGCTCGGCGTGCGCCGAAGCGGGCGGCAGTTCGCGTGCGATCCAGACGCGGTCGCCCTGGCGATAGACGCGCTCGGCAAAGCGCACGTCGCGCTGGATGCCGTCGGTGCCGAGCGACGACATCTGGTGTTCGACGCGCAAGGCGGTCAGCGAGTTGGATGAAGCCGGGCCGGCGGCCTGTGCCGTGCCGGCAAGCGCGGCGAACGCGAGCGAAAGAAGGAAGCGAGCAGATCGGGTCATACGAATTTGGTCAGGCTGAAACGAAAAAAGCGCATGCCGATTGCCTCGGCATGCGCATCAATGGAAACGCAGGAATCAGAGGCCCATGGCCGTCTTGACCACGCCGAACACTTTCGTGTTGTCCAGCGTACCCTTCAGCGGTGCGCTGCCCGGACCAGAGGAGAACAGCATCACATCCCCGCCGCCGTGCGTTTCCGAACCAGGGGTGCCGAGCTGCACGCCCACTTCCTGCAGGTAATCGTCTGCAGCCGTGTCGACCGCGGCCACATTGTCGCGCGTGGCCTTGCGCGGCGTGCCGCCGTTGCCGAACACCAGCGTGGTGTACGGCAGGCCGTCGGCGGCCAATTGCGGCTGGCCGGTCTTGATGTCGTTCGACACGCCCAGGATCGGGTTGCCCTTGCGGGGGTAGCCGTTGATCGTCATCGTGTGGTCGTGGTCGGCCGTGACGACGATCAGCGTGTTCGACAGATCCACCGTGCCCAGTGCGCGCTTGATGGCTTCGTCAAACGCGCCGGCATCTTCCAGTGCGCGCTTGGCGTTGGTGCCGTGCAGCGCGTGGTCGATGCGGCCGCCTTCCACCATCAGGAAGTAGCCTTTGCCGTTTTTCTGCAGCACACGGATGGCCTTCTCGGTCATATCGGCCAGGCTGGGCTCATCCACATTGTTCTTCTTGCGGTCCAGCTCGTAGTTCATGTGGTCCAGGTTGAACAGGCCGAGCAGCTTGTTCGTCGAGGCCGGGTTGACGGCGGTCAGCGCCGTGCCGGTGGTCACGTAGGTGTAGCCGGCGGTCTGGAACTGCGCGGTCAGGTCGGTCGTGTCGGTGCGCTTGCTGCCCGTCGTGCCTTGCGGCAAGTAGTGACGGCGGCCGCCGCCGAGCAGCACGTCCAGACCATCCTTGAGCGCGGTGTTGTACAGCGTGTTGCCCGGCGCGCCCTGCGCGGCGATCTGGTTTTCACCGTCGCGGTGGCAGATGTGCGAGTACGTGGCGGCCGGCGTGGCGTGCGTGACACGCGTGGTCGTCACCGCGCCCACCGACTTGCCGGCAGCCTTGGCCAGCTCCAGCAGCGTCACGGCCGGCGTGCCGTTGTTGGCGGGGCACGTGCTGTCTGCGCCGCTCACGTAGCCCTTGCCGGTGGCATCGCTGGCCTTGGTGTCGGCCGACATGGAGATGACCTCGTTGTTCATCTTCACGCCCGTCATGTACGCCGACATCGACGGTGCGCTATCGGTGGTCTGCGCATCGTTGGAATACGTCTTGATGCGCGCCGTGCGCTTGAGCGACTCCATCGTCAGGCGGCCGGCCTCGCCCACCTTGTAGATGCGCGTGGCGGTGACGGTGGTCGGCCCCATGCCGTCGCCCAGGAAGAAGATCACGTTCTTGGCTTCGCCAGCGGCGTGCGCTTGGGCGCAGGCACCGGCTGCCAGCGCCAGTAGGCCGGCTTGAATGACGCGATTCGGGATGCGATTCGATTGCTTGTTCATGATTGCCCTCTCCCTCTTACAGACCCACGGCCTGCTTGATGAGGCCGAAGACCTCGGTGTTGTCCATCGTGCCGGTAAAGCGCTCTGCGCCCAGGCCGCGTGCGCCGATGAAGACATCGGTGCCGCCGTGCGTTTCGCCGCCCGGCGCAACCGGGATCACGGCTTCCTGGTGATACGCCTTGTCGTACACGGCAGCATCCGTCAGCGCGCCGCGCGTGGCCGGGCGGTTCTCACCCGTGCCGAAACCGATGATGGTGAACGGGTTGCCCCCCGTGTCGGTGGCGTTGGCGCCCGTCACGTAGTTCTTCAGCAGGCCGAGCACGCCGGGGTTGCTGTCGCTGGTCGGGCCTGTGCGCTTGGCGTAGCCGTTGAGCACCAGCGTGTGGTCGTGGTCCGCCGTCACGACGATCAGCGTGTTCTTCAAGCCCGGATCGATCGTGTTGAGCTTGTCGATTGCGCCGCGAATGGCGGAGTCGAACGCCACGGTGTCCTGCAGTGCCTTGCGGGCGGTGGTTTCGTGCAGTGCGTGGTCGATGCGGCCGCCTTCCACCATCAGGAAGAAGCCCTTCTTCTTGGCGGCGAGCACGTCGATGGCCTTGTTGGTCATCTCGCCCAGGCTCGGTTCCTTGCTCGGGTCACGATCCAGGTCGTACGACATGTGGCTGCTGGTGAACAGGCCCACGACCTTGCCGTCGGTGGCTTGCAGCGTGTCGAACTCGGCCTTGTTGCTGGCATAGCGGTAGCCGCCTGCCTTGAGTTCGGCGATCAGGTCGCGGCCGTCGGTGCGCGCGCCGCCTGCGGCGCTCGGCTGGAAGTGCTTGCGCCCGCCGCCAAAGACGACGTCCACACCATCGCCCAGCGCGGCGTTGAAGCCCTTGCCGGCCGGCGTGAGTTGCGCGGCAATGGTGTTTTCGCCGTCGCGGTGGCAGATGTGCGAATACGTGGCCGCCGGTGTGGCGTGCGTGATGCGCGTGGTGGTGACCACGCCCGTGCCATAGCCCGCGGCCTTCATCAGTTCGAGCAGCGTCGTGACGGGCTTGCCGTTGCCGCTCGGGCAGGTGCTGTCGGCGCCGGAGAGGTAATCCTTGCCGCCCGCGTCATAGGCCATCGTGTCCGCAGACATCGAGATGACCTCGTTGTTCATCTTCACGCCGGTCATGTAGGCCGACATCGACGGCGCCGAGTCGGTCACCTGCGCGTTGTTCGAATACGTGCGCACGAAGCCGGTTTCCGGCAGCGTGTCCATGGTCAGTTCGCCGTCTTCGCCCACCTTGTAGATGCGCGCGGCGGTCATGGTGGTCAGGCCCATGCCGTCGCCCAGGAAGAACACGACGTTCTTGGCGGGCGTGGTGCTGGGCGGGGTGGTGTCCGGCGTGGCGCTGCCGGTGGTGGACGTGCCGTCGCTCCCGCACGCGGCCATGGCCAGTGCAGTGGCCGCGGCGGCGGCGTACTTCGTGAATTTATGGTTGTGCATCGTTGGCTCCCTGAACGATGCCCGGCACTTTGGTGGCCGCGTGTTGCACATCCGTGATGCGGGTGCGCCACTTCCTAACCGGATCGCAAGGTTGGCGTGTGACAGCGCATTGACACTGCGGTGTGATGCGCGTTACGGAAGCTCGATTGCCTGAGCAGGCAACCCGGTCCCGAGCCAGCATGCGGCGCGATACGATGCGGCATCTGCGATTTGCTCCGCGCCCCTCATGCTCACCCGCCAGTTCGTCAGCCACGTTACGCTAAGGCGCGACACCGTTGCCGCGTTTGACGCGTATCCGTTCAGCCTGCCCGCCGTGCGCGCGCTCGAGACGCTGGAGCTGCATCCCAAGGTCACGTTCCTCGTTGGGGAAAACGGCTCGGGCAAATCCACGCTCATGGAGGCGATTGCCGTGGCGCTTGGCTTCAACGCCGAGGGCGGCTCGCGCAACTTCAACTTCAGCACCCACGCATCGCACTCCGAGCTGCACGCGCATCTGCGCATTGCCAGGGGCTTTCGCAAGCCGCGCACCGAGTTCTTCCTGCGCGCCGAGAGCTTCTTCAACGTGGCCACCAATATCCAGCAGATGGATGAGGAGCCGGGCCTGGGCGGGCGCGTGATCGATTCCTACGGCGGCCGGTCGCTGCATGCGCAATCGCATGGGGAATCGTTTCTCGCGCTGCTGATGAACCGGTTCGGCCCGAACGGCCTGTACTTGCTCGACGAACCCGAGGCGGCGCTGTCGCCGCAGCGGCAGCTGGCCGTGCTCACGCGCCTGCACGACCTGGTGCAGGCGGAAAGCCAGTTCGTGATCGCCACGCACTCGCCCATCCTGATGGCCTATCCCGACGCGTGGATCTATCAGTGTGATGGGGACGGCATCCGGCGCATCGCCTATGAGGAGACCGAGCACTTTCAGGTCACGCGGGACTTTTTGGCGAATCCGCAACGGATGCTGAACATGCTGCTGGAGCAATGAAGGGCCGTGGTGGCGGACGGCCGAATCCGCTACAATCCAGCCCATTCCGAGGAGCGTTGCAACGACCGGCCCAAGTTCAGACGGGGCGGCCGCCAGGCTCGGAAGTTCAAACGGCGCTCGCAGTATCGTGGCTGACACGATGGCGAGAACGCATCTATCCGGGGCCCCAGCATGGGCCCCGTCTCAGTGGTCATCTCCCCGCGTGCGGTCACCCATCTTTTCCGGAGTGATCCAATGAACGCTGTCACCGAACTGAAACACGATTACCTCGTCGCCGACATCAAGCTGGCCGACTGGGGCCGCAAGGAAATCGCCATTGCCGAGACCGAAATGCCCGGCCTGATGGCGATTCGCGACGAGTTTGCCGCGAGCCAGCCGCTCAAGGGCGCGCGCATTGCCGGCTCGCTGCACATGACGATCCAGACCGCCGTGCTGATCGAGACGCTCAAGGCACTCGGCGCCGACGTGCGCTGGGCCTCGTGCAACATCTTCTCGACGCAGGACCACGCTGCCGCTGCCATCGCTGCATCGGGCACACCGGTGTTCGCCTTCAAGGGCGAATCGCTCAAGGAATACTGGGACTTCACCCACCGCATTTTCGAATGGGCCGACGGCGGCACGCCGAACATGATCCTGGACGACGGCGGCGACGCAACGCTGCTGCTGCACCTGGGCGCCAAGGCTGAGAAGGACGCTTCCGTGATCGCCAAGCCGACCAGCGAAGAAGAAACCTTCCTGTTCGCGGCCATCAAGGAAAAGCTGGCCAAGGACGCAACGTTCTACAGCCGCAACCTCGACGCCATCAAGGGCGTGACCGAAGAAACCACCACGGGCGTGCACCGCCTGTACCAGATGGCCCAGCGCGGCGAGCTGCGCTTCCCGGCCATCAACGTCAACGACTCGGTCACCAAGAGCAAGTTCGACAACCTGTACGGCTGCCGTGAATCGCTGGTCGACGGTATCAAGCGCGCGACCGACGTGATGATCGCCGGCAAGGTGGCGATCGTGGCCGGCTACGGCGACGTGGGCAAGGGCTCGGCACAGGCACTGCGCGCACTGTCGGCGCAAGTGTGGGTGACCGAGATCGACCCGATCTGCGCACTGCAGGCCGCCATGGAAGGCTACCGCGTGGTCACGATGGACTACGCCGCCGAGCACGGCGACATCTTCGTCACCTGCACGGGCAACTACCACGTCATCACGCACGACCACATGGCCAAGATGAAGGACCAGGCCATCGTCTGCAACATCGGCCACTTCGACAACGAGATCGATATCGCCTCGGTTGAGAAGTACCAGTGGGAAGAGATCAAGCCGCAGGTCGATCACGTGATCTTCCCCGACGGCAAGAAGATCATCATCCTGGCCAAGGGCCGCCTGGTGAACCTGGGTTGCGCTACGGGCCATCCGTCGTACGTGATGAGCAGCTCGTTCGCCAACCAGACCATCGCGCAGATCGAACTGTGGACCGAAGCGGTGAAGGGCTCGAACAAGTACCCGGTGGGCGTCTACACGCTGCCCAAGCATCTGGACGAGAAAGTCGCGCGCCTGCAACTGAAGAAGCTGAACGCGCAACTGACCGAGCTGACGGACCAGCAAGCTGCGTACATCGGCGTGAGCAAGGAAGGCCCGTACAAGGCTGACCACTACCGCTACTAAGCCGTACCTGCCGGCGGCATTCCCTGCCGCCGGCTCTCCAACCGAGGACTCCTCCATGAGACTGCTCGCTGTCTGGGTCATCAACGCGCTGGCGTTGCTTCTTGTCGCCTATCTGCTCAAAGGCATCCACGTCAACGGCTTCGGCTCCGCGCTGATCGCGGCGCTCGTGCTGGGTCTGGTCAACACGCTGATCCGCCCGATCCTGGTGATCCTCACCTTGCCGGTGACGCTGCTCACGCTTGGGCTGTTCATCTTCATCATCAACGCGCTGCTGTTCCTGTTTGTCGGCAACCTGCTGGCGGGCTTTCAGGTGGCCAGCTTTGGCGCCGCGCTGCTGGGCTCCATCCTGTACAGCGTGATCTCGTGGCTGCTCTCGAGCCTGTTGCTGCGCGAGGCTTAAGGTTTCTGTCATGCAAGACCGTCAATTCAGTTTCGAATTCTTCCCGCCCAAGACGGCGGAAGGCGCCGAGAAGCTGCGCAACACGCGCGCGCAGCTTTCGCCGCTCAAGCCCCGCTTCATCTCCGTGACGTTCGGGGCGGGCGGCACCACGCAACAGGGCACGCTGGATGCCGTGGTGGAAATCCAGCGCGAAGGCATCGAGGCGGCGCCGCACCTGTCGTGCGTCGGCTCGTCGCGCGAGAGCATCCGCGGCATCCTCAACACGTATCGCGAGCACGGCATCCGCCGCATCGTCGCGTTGCGCGGCGACATGCCGTCAGGCATGGGCGAGATCGGTGAATTCCGCTTCGCCAACGAGCTGGTCGAGTTCATCCGCCAGGAAACCGGCGAGGCATTCCACATCGAAGTGGCGGCCTATCCGGAATACCACCCGCAGTCGCGCTCGGCGCGGCACGATCTGGAGAACTTCGCCCGCAAGGTGAAGGCCGGTGCGGACTCCGCCATCACGCAATACTTCTTCAACGCGGATGCGTACTTCCAGTTCGTCGACGATGCACGCAAGCTCGGCGTGGACGTGCCCATCGTGCCCGGCATCATGCCGATCACGAACTCGTCGCAGCTCATGCGTTTTTCCGAGATGTGCGGTGCGGAAGTGCCGCGCTGGATCGCCAAGCGCCTCGAAGGCTTCGGCGACGATCGTGAGTCGATCCGCGCGTTCGGCCTGGACGTGGTGACGGCCATGTGCGACCGCCTGCTGCAAGGCGGCGCGCCGGGCCTGCACTTCTACACGCTCAATGCCGCCGGTTCCACGCGCGCCATCTGGCAGCGTCTGGGCCTGTAAGCAGAAAGCAGCAAAGCAAAGGAGATCGTCATGGCAGCCGCACCCGATCCGCTGATCGCCTGGTTGCTTGACGAACTCCGGCCGCTCGCCGCACAGATCGGTGAGATCCGCGCCCGCCGGATGTTCAGCGGTGCGGCGCTCTACTACGACGACATCGTGTTTGGGCTGGTGCTGCGCGGCACGTCTTACCTGCGCGTGGACGACCTCACGCGTGAACGTTTTCTCGCTGAAAAATGCACGCCGTTCAGTTACGAGCGCAACGGCCGCACCATCAGCATGACGGGCTATCTGAGCACGCCGGCAGAGGCGCTCGACGGCGGGCAGCCCTTGCGCGACTGGGCGCGGCTGGCCATTGAAGCCGCGTTGCGTGACGCGAATGCCAAGGCGGCCAAGCCCAAGCGCGTCGCAGCAAAGACTGCCAAGGCGCCCAAGGCAACAAAGACAACGGCGACCAAGAAGGTCGCCGCAAAAAAGACAGTCAAGCGCTGAACGCTCAGTACAGCGTTGTCTTCAGGCGCTCGGGCAATTCGCGATCATAGGCGTCTCCATCAAACGCGCCACCGCTGATGCGCTGCAGGATCTTGCCTGCGGTGGGCACGGCCGGTTTGGTTTCCTGCGCGCCGCGCTCCCACAGCTTTGAGCGCACCAGTGCCTTCGAGCAGTGGAAGTAGACGGTCTGCACCTGCACGAGGATCACGCTGCGCGGCAGCTTCCCCTGCACCGCAAATGACGCGAGCAATTCCGGATCCGCCGAGATGGTCGCCGTGCCGTTCACGCGCAATGTTTCACCCACGCCCGGCACGATAAAGAGCACCGACACACGGCCGTCTTCGACGATGTTGCGCAGGTTGTCGATGCGATTGTTGCCAGGCCGATCGGGAATCGCCAGCAGGCGTTCGTTGAGGATGCGCACGAAGCCCGGCGCATCGCCCTTCGGCGAAGCATCCGTGCCCTGCTCGCCCACCGACGACAGCACGATGAACGGTGACGCCTCCACGAACGCGCGGTAGTCGGCGTTCAGGTGGTCGATTTCCTTGAGCAGTGAGCGTGGGTTTGGGGCGCCATATACGGCTTCAAGGTCGGCAACGGTTTTCAGCGTGTGGGACATGGGCATTCTGTGAGGGGTCAAAACGCGCCGCGCTCGGTGACGATGCGGTCCAGCGCGATGTCGTGCGGTTCCGGCGCGATGGATTCCACGCGGTTCACTTCATATGCCACGCCAATCGTGCGCGGGCGGTGCCCGGCGGCATGCAGCGCAGCCAAGGTGCGATCGTAGAAGCCGCCGCCGTAGCCGATGCGATAGCGTTGCCCGTCAAAGCCCACGCAAGGGATCAGCAAGGCATCGGGCGTTTCCATCTCGCCCGAGCGGGGGATGGGGATGTTGTACGCGCCCGGGGTCATTTCACAATCGGGCGTCCATCGCCGAAACTGCAGGGGAGAGAATTTGTCAGTCACTATGGGCAGCAGTGCATGGCGCGTTGCGTCAGCCGCCAGCCAATGGCCCAGCACGGTCAACGCATCGAACTCTCCCTGCGTTGGCCAGTAGGCGGCCAGGCGTTTGACGGGCAGTGCGTTCAGCAACCCAGCCAGGTGATGCGCCAGCGCGGCATCGTGTGCGATGCGGTCTGGCAGCGCCGCGCGCGCATCGAGCAACATCGTGCGCAGCGTGCGGCGCGATTCGATTGGCGTGGTGGGATTGGCCGGATCGTGCGTACTCATTGGATGTGGCCTCTCGCCGGTTCACGATCCGTAGCGAGCGGCCCGAGGTTGGTGCGAGAAGCGCAGTCGTACACGTGTACGGCGAGCATCGCAGTGCCAAGATCGGGCCGCGCAGTAGGATCGTGAATTGGCGCTAAGGCTGACATGGGATAATTCGCGTACCTAACAGTGATTGGATGGGGCAGGAGATGACATTGAAGGCCAAGGCAGTATATCGCGCGGTCGCGCTGGCTTTTGCGGGCGTGGTGGGCATGAGCGTGGTTGGCCCGACGCCGCTGGCGCTGGCCGCCAAGCGCCAGGCGCCGCAAGGCATTCCGGCCAATCCGGACGATGCGTTTGTCGAGTTGCGCAACGCTGCGCGCCGCAACGATGTGTCGCGCAGCTGGGAGCTGGCCGACAGCCTCTCCGATTACCCGATCCAGTCTTACGTGCAGTATTTCCGCATCAAGCCGCAGCTGTACGATGCCAGCGGCTATGCCCGCACCGATGCACCGGAAGATGAAATCCGTTCGTTCCTGCAGCGCTACAAGGGCGAGGCGATTGCCGACCGGCTGCGCAACGACTGGCTGCTCGTGCTGGGCAAGAAGCGCGACTGGGCGACGTTCGATGCGGAATACCCCAATTTCGTGCTGAAGGACGACACGCAGGTCGAGTGCTATGCGCTGCTCTCGCGCGCGATGAAGGGCCAGAACGTGGCCGCCGATGCGCGCAACACGCTGTCGGATCCCAAGGGCTATGGCGAAGGGTGTGTCGACCTGATCGGCTATCTGGCGCAGTCCAAGCAGTTCACCCGCGCGGATGTGGCGTTGGCGGCGCGGCTGTCGCTGGAGCAGAACCTCGTCACGCAGGCCTCGCGCGTTGCCGCGGTGCTGCCCGACGGCGATCGCGTGGACAACGACACGCTGGCCAACGTGACCCGCATGGCGCGCAACGATCCGTCGCAGGCGACCGCGTATCTGCTGGCGCAAAGTGGCGGCCTGTCGCGCGAAGAGCAAGGCGCGGGCTGGGGCGTGATCGGTCAGTACGCCGCCAAGAAGCAGACGCCCGATGCGCTGGATGCCTACCGCCGCCAACTGACGCTCGGCGGCGATGCCTACCTGTCGGACGAGTCGCAAGAGTGGCGTGTGCGCACGGCCCTGCGCGCGGGTGACTGGAAGATGGTGCGCCAGGCCATTGAAAAAATGCGTCCCAGTTTGCGCGATCGTGATCCCGCCTGGACGTATTGGTACGGCCGCGCGCTCAAGGCGGACAACCGCAATGACGAGGCCCGCCAGCAGTTCCAGTCGATCGCCGGCCAGTTCAATTTCTATGGCCAGCTGGCGCAGGAAGAGCTCGGCCAGCGCATCACCGTGCCGCCCCGCACGACCGTGACCGACGCCGAAATCGACGTGATGGGCCGCAACCACCCGGGCTTTGGCCGTGCCAAGAAGCTGTACGACCTGAATCTGCGCTTCGAGGGCAACCGGGAGTGGAACTGGGAGCTGCGCAACATGAGCGACCGCGAGTTGCTTGCCGCGGCCGAATATGGCCGCAAGCTCGGCCTGCTCGATCGCACCGTCAATTCGGCGGACAAGACCAAGGCCGAGCACGACTTCTCGCTGCGCTTCCCGACGCCATACCTCAATGTGGTCCAGCGCAACGCCGATGCCGTGGGGTTGGACATTGCCTGGGCCTACGGCCTGATCCGCCAGGAGTCGCGCTTCATCATGGACGCGCGTTCGTCGGTGGGCGCCTCGGGCCTGATGCAGGTGATGCCGGAGACCGCCAAGCACATCGCCAAGAAAATCGGCCTGCCGGGGTTCCGCGTTTCGCAGATGAGCGACATCGATACCAACGTGCTGCTGGGTACGGCCTACCTGTCGATGATCCTGACCAACCTGGACAGTTCGCTCACGCTGGCGACCGCCGGCTACAACGCCGGCCCAGGCCGCCCGAAACGCTGGCGCTCGACGCTCGCGCGGCCGGTGGAAGGCGCGATCTTCGCCGAGACGATCCCGTTCAACGAGACCCGCACGTATGTGAAAAACGTGCTGTCGAACGCGACGTACTACAGCGCGTTGCTGACCGGCCGCCCGCAGTCGCTGAAGGACCGCCTGGGCAAGGTGGCGCCGGAATCCGTGACGCCGGACGACCTGCCATAAGCGCTCAATCGTTATCCCGCTCACCCAAACGCCCGCCGCAACGCGGGCGTTTTTTCATGGGTGCGTGCGCTGGCTGGCGCACAGAAGTGTGGCTTGCGGCACGCCGCGTCGACATATCTTGGGGGCGATCGCCTTCGGGATGTATTGTGGTGTTGCTCCCTCCCGTCTTGGAGATGCCTCTATGCAGCCCTCCAATCTGCTCGTCTTTGGCGGTACCGGTTTTATCGGTTCGCAGTTGCTGTCACGGCTGGTGACGGAGACGTTTTCCGCGCCCGGCCTCCCCGAGGGCCGGATGATCGTGCCCACGCGCGATCCTGAGTCTGCCCGCGCACACAACCTCACCCTGCTGCCGCGCGTGGACGTGATGGATGCCGACATCTACGCCGACGATGCCCTCGAAGCGCTGTTCCTGGCGCTCACCGAGCGCGGTGGCGAGCACTGTGCCGTCATCAACCTCGTCGGTGTGCTGCAGGATGCGCGAGAGATGCCGTACGGGCCGAACTTCCAGCGCGTGCATGTCGATCTGCCGCGCCGCATCGTCGCCGCATGCCGACGCCATGGAGTGAACCGGCTGCTGCACATGAGCGCACTGGGCGCCGACCCCGCCGGCCCGTCGATGTACCTGCGCAGCAAGGGCGACGGCGAACGCCTGGTCATGAACAGCGAGCTTGACTGGACGGTGTTCCGCCCGTCGGTGGTCTTCGGCCCGCAAGATCATTTCCTGAATCTGTTTGCGAGCATGCAGCGCATGGCGCCGTTTGTGCCGCTGGCCTGTGCCGATGCACGCTTCCAGCCCGTATACGTGGATGACGTGGCCGCCGCGTTCATCAATGCGCTCAAGAAGCCCGCGACGATCCGGCACGCTTATCCGCTGGTTGGGCCGCGCGTCTACACGTTGGCGGAGCTGATGCGCTTTGCCGGACGTGCCAGCGGCCACCCGCGCTGGATCGTGCCGCTTCCCGAAGGTCTAGGCCGCATGCAGGCCGCGCTGCTCGAGCATCTGCCTGGCGCGCCCATCTCGCGGGACAACCTCGACTCCATGCGCGTGGACAACGTCAGCATGGAACCGGTCGCGCCCGAACTCGGCATCCGCCCGCTCGGCATGGAGGCGGTGATGTTGCCCGCGCTGGCCGGTTTTGGGCCGGACCGCGGATTGCGTGCTGCACGCACAAGGGCGCATCGCTAGAAGCTACGGAAACCCGGAGGATCTGCCCTCTTTGTGAATCCGCTTCACAACCGTGGCCAATCCGTTTCATTTTGTGGCGCTGCAGCGCAAGGCTAGAATGGTTCGTTCGCCCTCGCGCTGCCGCTCGCCGTTTCCGATACAACAAGACTAGAGCGCCCCGGCATTCCCGCGCGATGCTGGCGGGCTCCCACAATAATTGCTGTGCACTCTCCAAGGACGGGAATCATGAAACTGGTCATCGGCAACAAGAACTATTCGTCGTGGTCGCTACGCCCGTGGCTGCTCGCCAAGCAGGCCGGCATTCCGTTCGAAGAGATTCGCGTGCGCCTGCTGAGCGAGACCTTTGCCGCCGACGTGGCGCGTCATTCGCCCGCCGGCCGCGTGCCGGTGCTGGTGGACGGCGACATGAACGTGTGGGATTCGCTCGCCATCTGCGAGACGCTGGCCGAGCGCTTTCCGCGCGCGCAACTGTGGCCGCAAGATCCGAAGGCCCGCGCGCACGCCCGCTCGATCTGCGCGGAAATGCACAGCGGCTTCACCAACCTGCGCAACAACATGCCGATGAACGTGACGGCCGTGTTGCCCGGCATGGGCTGGAACGTGGCCGTGCAGCGCGACATCGACCGCATTGCCGCCATGTGGACCGAGCTGCGCCAGAAGTACGCGGCAGAAGGTCCGTTCCTGTTCGGCCACTTCACGGTGGCCGACGCGTTCTACGCGCCGGTGGTCAGCCGCTTCGCCACGTACGGCGTGCGTCTGCCGGAGGCCGCCAAGACCTACGCCGATTACATCCTCAACCTGCCCGCCATGCAGGAATGGATCGACGGCGCACGTGCTGAGCATGACTTCCTGGCCGACGACGAGCCGTACCGCACCGCGCCGGACGAAGACACGCTGGTCGCGGCCAATCAATGACGGAACGCGCAGCACAGACCGAGGCCATCGTCGATCCAGCCACGCACGGACTGGATGTATATGCCGTAGGCGGCGCCATTCGTGACGCGCTGCTCGGGCTGCCGGTGCAGGACCGGGATTACGTTGTGGTCGGGGCCACGCCGGAAGCCATGGAGGCACGTGGCTTTCGCGCCGTCGGCAAGGATTTCCCGGTGTTCCTGCATCCCGCGACGCACGCCGAATACGCACTCGCCCGCACCGAGCGCAAGACGGCTGCCGGCTACAAGGGCTTCTCGGTCTACTACGCGCCGGATGTCACGCTCGAAGACGACCTCATCCGCCGCGACCTGACCATCAACGCGATGGCGCAGCGCGTGGCGGAAGACGGTGCGCTGGTCGGCCCGGTGGTCGATCCGTACGGGGGGCAGGCCGATTTGGCATCGCGCACGTTTCGGCATGTGTCCGATGCGTTCATGGAAGACCCGGTGCGCATCCTGCGCCTGGCGCGGTTTGCTGCGCGCTTTGCCGACTTTCATGTCGCATCCGAAACCAACGCGCTGATGCAGCGCATGGTGCAGGCCGGCGAAGTCGATGCGCTGGTGCCCGAGCGTGTGTGGCAGGAGATTGCACGCGGCCTGATGGAAGCCCACCCGCAGCGCATGTTTGCCGTGCTGCGGGATTGCGGTGCGCTGGTGCGCCTGCTGCCGGAACTTGACCGGCTGTGGGGCGTGCCGCAACGCGCCGACTATCACCCCGAAGTCGATACCGGCGTGCACACCATGATGGTGATCGAAACCGCGGCAGCGATGGCGACGTCGTTGCCGGTACGCTTTGCCGCGCTGGTGCACGACCTTGGCAAGGGCACCACGCCCGACGACATCCTGCCGCGCCACATCGGCCACGAAGAGCGCAGCCTGCCGCTGATCGAAACGGTGTGCCAGCGCTTGCGCGTGCCGACCGAGTGCCGCGAACTGGCGCTGGTGGTGGCGCGCGAGCACGGCAACATCCATCGTTGCGATGGTTTCGATGCGGCAGCGCTGGTGCGTCTGTTGGAGCGCTGCGATGCGCTGCGCAAGCCGGACCGTTTCCGTCAGGCGCTGCAGGCGTGCGAGGCCGACGCACGGGGCCGTCTCGGGTTTGAAGACCGCAGCTATCCGCAGACAGAGCGTCTGCTGCGCGCGCTCCAGGCCGCAGCATCCATCGACGCGGGCGCTGTCGCCAAGCGTTATGCCGAGAACCCGGCGCACATCAAGCAAGCCGTGCATCAGGCCCGCATCGAGGCCGTCGCGCAGGCCGGCGTCTAGGTTGGCCCCAGAAGCCGGCCGTGCGGCCGCTTACTCGAACGGCGTGTCGCTCGGATTGGCGTACAGCGCCTTCAACTGATCGTTCATCGGGAAGTTGAAGTTCAGGTTCTTGGGCGGTACGGGCTTTTCGAACCACTTGGCGTAGAGCGTCTTGATTTCGCCGCTCTTCATCACGCCGACCATGGTGTCGTCCACGAGTTTCTTGAACTGCGGATCGTCCTTGCGCAGCATGAAGCCGTAGGCCTCGAACGATTGCGGCGTGCCGGTCACGACCCAGTCATCGGGCTTTTGCGCCAGCGTGCGCGCGCCGGCCAGCAACACGTCATCCATCATGAATGCCGCCACGCGGCCGCTCTGCAGCGTGAGGAACGATTCACCGTAATCCTTGCCGCTGATCACGTTCATGTTCATCTTCTTCTCGTCGTTCATCTTGCGCAGGATGCGTTCTGATGTCGTGCCCGCGTTGGTGATGACCGACTTGCCCGCCAGGTCGGGGAAGTCCTTCACACCCGATTTCACGTTGGTCAGCAGGCGCGTGCCGGCGATGAAAAAGGTGGTCGAAAACGCCGTCTGCTGCTCGCGCGATTTCAGGTGCGTGGTGACCCCGCACTCCAGATCCACCGAGCCGTTCTGCACCAGCGATGTCCGGTTCTGCGACGTCACCGGAATCTGCTTGATGTCCAGGTTGGGCTTGCCGGTCTTCTTCTTGACGGCGTCGGTCACGCGCGAGCAAAGGTCGGCCGAGAAACCGACGATCTCGTTCTTGCTGTCGCGGTAAGAAAACGGGATCGACGATTCGCGCACGCCGATCAGGATCGTGTTGCTGTCCTGAATTTTCTTGAGCGTGCCGTCCAGTGCCTGGGCGTGCACGCTGATCGCGAGCAGGCTAGCCAGCGCCAGCGGGATGGATCGGATACAGCGGGTGGTCAAACGCATACTTCCTCCAATGGTTGTGGTGCGCGGCCTGTTGTGTTGCGGCCGTCTGTGCTTTGGCTTCGTGGTGATGAGTGCGGAGAGTCTTAGCGGCCGAACCAGCTGCGCAGCTCTGCGGCGCTGGCCACCGGCCGATGCAGCGCGTCGAGATGCCGTCGCAGGTTGGTGACGAGCGCCGCGTTGTCGGGCGCCGTGCTGCCGTCGGGCAGCGCCATGTTGTTTTCGAACCCCAGGCGCGCGTGGCCGCCAAGCAGCGCTGCGCTGAGCGCGCATTCGGCTTCGCGCGGTCCGAATGCGCACATCGCCCATGGCACGTCGGCGGTGATGTCACCGCCGTCAGCCCACGCCTGCAGGAAAGGCAACAGATCCGACGGATCGGAGCGCTGGCCTGCGCTGTAGCGGCCGAGCACGAACAGCACCCAATGCGGTGTGTCGGGCAGCACGCCCCGCGCACGCAGGTCGCGGTAGCGCACCACGTCGTCGGCGGAATAGAGGATGTACTGGATGGCCGTGCGCGCAGCGGCAAGCTCACCAAAGAAACGCGCGGCTTGCACTTCGTGCGCGGCCTCGGGCGCCAGCTCGCGCAGCGCGGCGGAAATCGCTTCGGGTTGCAGCGCACGCACCGATGCCATCTGCTGTTCGGGCGTGTAGATGCCAACGGCCTCGGTGGTGATCTGAATCACCAGCGCATCGCCCACGGCGCGTTGCACGGCGGCGATGGCCGGGCGGTAGTCGCCCGGCTCCAGGCTATGCGTGCCGTCTGGGCGGCGTACATGCAGATGCAGCATCGCCGCGCCGGCCTCCACGCATTGGCGCGCGCAGGCGGCCAGTTCGTCGGGTGTGATCGGCAGCGCGGGGTGATCGGCGTGCGTCTTGCGCGCGCCGTTGGGTGCCACGGCGATGGCGATAGGCCGGGTCACCATGCGGCCTCCTGGGCCCTGGCAGTGGCGGCGTCCACCGCATCGCCCAGGCGTTCGACGATCGCGTCGATGTCCTGCGCGGTGGCGATGAACGGCGGCGCCAGCAGGATGTGGTCGCCGCGCCGGCCGTCAATCGTCCCACCCATCGGATACACCATCAGTCCGCGCTGCATGGCTTCGGTTTTCACGCGTGCGTGCGTCTTGCATGCAGGTGCCAGCGGCGCCTTGGTCGCGCGATCCGCCACCAGCTCCACGCCAACAAACAAGCCGCGCCCGCGTACATCGCCCACGTGTGGGTGGTCGGCAAAGCGCGCGCGCAGCGCCGCACGCAGTTGTTCGCCACGCGCCTGCACGTTGGCGAGCAGGTTGTCTTCCTCGATCACCTTCTGCACTTCCAGCGCGGCCGCGCACGCCGTTGCGTGACCAATATAAGTGTGGCCATGCTGGAAGAAGCCGCTGCCGTTCGTGATGGCGTCGTAAATGCGGCGATTCACCAGCGTCGCGCCGATCGGCTGATACCCGCCGCCCAGGGCCTTGGCAATGGCGACCATGTCTGGCACCACGCCATCTTCCTCGCATGCGAACAGGTAGCCCGTGCGGCCCATGCCGGACATCACTTCATCGAGCAACAGCAGCACGCCGTGGCGGTCGCACACCGTGCGGATCTTGCGGAAGTAGTCGGCCACCGGCGGCACCGCGCCGGCGGTGGCACCCACCACCGTTTCAGCGACGAAGGCCGCGACATTTTCCGCGCCGAGTTCGACGATCTTTGCGTCCAGCTCATCGGCCAGGCGCTGCACGTATTGCGCGTCGGTCTCGCCATCCAGGCGCTCGCGATACGCATAGCACGGTGATACGTGGTGAGCCGGCACCAGCAGCGGCAGGAACGGCTCGCGGCGCCACGCGTTACCGCCAATCGCCAGCGCGCCCAGCGTGTTGCCGTGATAGCTCTGACGCCGCGCGATGAAGTATTGGCGCTGCGGCTGCCCAATCTCGACAAAGTACTGGCGTGCCAGCTTGAGCGCCGCCTCAATCGCTTCGGAACCGCCCGAGACGAAATACACGTGATCAAGATCGCCGGGCGCGGCCGCGGTCAGGCGCGCGGCCAGTTCTTCCGCCACGTCCGTCGTGAAGAACGACGTGTGCGCATAGGCCAGCGCGCGCACCTGCTTGCAGATGGCGTCCACCACGCGCGGGTGGCCGTGGCCGAGACATGAGACGGCGGCTCCGCCGCACGCGTCGAGGTAGCGCTTGCCGTCGGAGTCGATGAGGGTCATGCCCTCGCCGCCGACGGCGGTGGGCAGCGTCTTGCGCGGGTCGCGGTGGAAGACGGAGGTGGTAGACGGTGTCATGAGCGGTCGGGAGGTCAACGTTGGGTGGGCGGCACAGCGACAGCTGCTTCACTGCGGCGGGCGCTGCGTACGTAGGCGGCTTGTTGCTTGAGCTGGGCGTCGCTGTCGGCGAGGTGCGCGAGTGCGGTTGGGCCGGCGTGGCGGAACCACGTCATCAACAGCGCATCGAGCAGCGCCATGGGCGCGGCCAGCGAATGGAAGAACGACGGGATGGTGACGGGCGCGACGAGGTGTTGCCACGCCAGCTCGGCGCCGGGGGCGATGGCGCTGTCGGTCACATACACGAGGCGCGCCCCGCGCGCATGCGCGTATTGCATCGCCTCGATGACCTCGCGCGTGTACGGATCAAAGGTGACGGCCACGACGATGTCGCCCTCGCCGCAAAAGCGCAGCGGGTCGGCCAGCGTGTTGCCGCTGCCGACACACAGCGTGACCTTGTCGTCGAAAAGCTGGGCGGCATAACCGAACGCATGCGTCAGCGCCAGGCAACTGCGCGCGCCCAGCAGATAGACCCGGCGCGACTTGCAGAGCGCGGCGGCCACCGTATCCAGCGCCACCAGGTTGGCTGGCGAAAATGCCGCCTGCACATGCGCACCGATGGCCATGCCGATGCGCTCGGCCTCTGATGCGCCTGCCCCATCGTCGCCTTGCAGTGCAGTGGCGCGGCCGGCAAAGCCGTCGGCCTGCTGGCGCAGGTGGGCCACGCAGATATCACGCAGCGCGGCAAAGTCATCAAAGCCCAGCGCGCGCGCCAAGCGCGAGAACGTGGCAGGTGGGAGGTCGCAGCGGCGCGCCAAGTCCCGCATCGAAAGCAGGGCGATGTCGTGCTGGTGCGTCTCAAGCAACATGGCAGCACGCTGCAGTTGCGGAGAGAGATCGCTGGCGCGGTCGCGCAGCGTTTGCATGAGCCCATCGAACGTCATGAGGTGATTGATTTGATTCAACTGTTTCGTAAACTACTAATTTGAAACAGTTGAGTCAATATCGGATTCACCCTTGGGGCTGCGCACGAAAGCGAAACGGCCGCAATACAAGGCGTGCGGCCGTAGCGGGCAAACAAAAACGGAGGCCGAAGCCTCCGTTAGCTATGGGTGATGCGCGCGGCTCAGGTTGCCGGTGCGTCGAGCTGTTCCATGCGGAACTGGAAGAAGCCGGCGCCGATGAGGCCAAGCAGGCTCAGCGCCATGCACGTGCAGGCCAGAATCATCACCGCGCCCAGCGACGAAACCCCGCTCATGAGCGGCGTATGCATCAACGCCGACAAATTGCCGCCAACCCACATGGCCGCGACGAGGGCCATCAAACACGTCAGCGCTGCGGCATTGCGCAACCACGTCAACCGCGTCTTGCGGCTGATGCCGTCGAAAGCGTGGAAATGGAAGTGGTGGTGACCGGTGCCAACGAGTGCCATGGAGAATCTCCTTGTGCTTGCCGTTTGATAGCGTTGAGTCACTATACCGAGACCTGCGACAGTTTGGCGCAGTTTGCGTCGCTAGGTATACCCTGAGCTGCGCTGCGTCAAGAGGCTTGGGTACATTTTTTGTGAGTGCGACATTGCGCCGCAGATCGTAGGCTGGCGCGGCAAATCGGGAGATTGCGGGTGCGGGCGATTGGCGCCGCAGAAATGAAAAAAGACCTCGCGAGGAGGTCTTTTTTGTTGCCCTGCAAAATCGATTGATCTTGAAGAGCGAGGAATTTTGGTGGCCTGGGGCGGAATCGAACCACCGACACGCGGATTTTCAATCCGCTGCTCTACCAACTGAGCTACCGGGCCAAGCAAAGAAAGGCAAGTATGACAGGGGTTGGGCCCCGCCGTCAAGCATCTCTGAGCACTTTGCTGATTACGCGGCCGGTTCGCCCTTGTTGCGCGAGAGTTCGACGCCCAGTTGCTTGAGCTTGCGGTACAGGTGGGTCCGCTCCAGGCCGGTCTTTTCTGCCACGCGCGTCATGCTGCCGCCTTCGCGCTGCAGGTGGTATTCAAAGTAGGCGCGTTCAAAGAGATCGCGCGCTTCGCGCAGCGGCATGTCGAACGAGAACTGCATGCCGCCGCCTTCGGCTGCGCGGGTCGGTACGCCATTGATATCGGTGCGGTCGAGCGCGGCAGGCGTACCTGCTGCTGCGGCGTTGGGCATGGCACCTGCGAGGCCTGCCGCCGGTGTGGCAGCCGGCGTTGCCGAGCGCGGCTTTTCCTTGCTGCGCGACAATCCCTGCTCCACCGCCGTCAGCAGCTTCTGCAGTGCGATGGGCTTCTCCAGGAAATTCAGCGCGCCGATCTTGGTCGCCTCAACGGCGGTGTCGATGGTGGCGTGGCCCGACATCATGATGACGGGCATGGTCAGCAGACCTTGCGATGCCCATTCCTTGAGCAGCGTTACGCCGTCGGTATCCGGCATCCAGATATCGAGCAGGACGAGGTCGGGCGTTGCGTTCGCGCGGTATTCGCGCGCGCGCTGCGCGTTCTCGGCGACTTCAACAACGTGCCCTTCGTCTCCGAGGATTTCGGAGAGCAACTCCCGGATACCCATTTCGTCGTCGACAACGAGGATGGTGGCCATGCTTTTCCTCTATGTGCGGCGGGATTGCCGTCCGCGCTACGCGAGTTTTACGAACAGTATGGAAACCTGGGCGCCGACGGTGTCGGTACCCGATGTGCCCGATGTTGTGTTGGATTGGCGGTTGCGCAATTCGATACGCGCCCCATGCTCGTCCATGATTTTCTTCACCATGGCCAAGCCCAATCCTGTGCCCTTGGCTTTGGTCGTGACGTACGGCTCGAAGGCGCGGTTGAGGATGCGAGAAGAGAACCCGCCGCCGTTGTCCGCGATCGCAAGCCGCACGGCCTGCCGCCGCGCGCCCGAGGCGTCGTCGTATTCTACCGTGTCAGTTTGCAACATGACATGCGGAGCGGGTCGCCCGGCCGCTTCATTCTCCGCTACGGCGTCCTGCGCATTCTGCAGCAGGTTGTGGATGACCTGGCGCAGTTGCGTCGGGTCACCCTTGATGAGCGGCAGATTGGCGCCCAGCTTGGCCTCGATGACAGGGTGATCGCGGCGGTCAGGGTGATCGATGCCGTACAGGTGCAGCACTTCCGCGGCAAGCGCGTTGAGGTCCAGCTCCTGCAGCATGGCCGGCGGCGTGCGGGCGTAGTCGCGGAAGTCATCGACCATGCGCTTCATCGCCGACACTTGGTTGACGATGGTGGTGGCGCCGCGTCGCAACACCTCGGCGTCGGCGTCCGACAGCTTGGGTGAAAGCTTCATCTCCAGACGCTCGGCCGAGAGCTGGATGGGCGTGAGCGGATTCTTGATCTCGTGCGCGAGGCGCCGCGCAACCTCGCCCCACGCCACCGAGCGCTGCGCGGAGATCACGTCGGAAATATCGTCGAACACGACCACATAGCCGCGCTCGGTGCCGTGCGCGCCCACCGACGGGCCGGGCAGGCGCGTGCCGCGCACCAGCAGCGTGAGGGGTTCGTCTTCGTCTTCGAGAGGAATTTCGACCTGCTTCTGCCAGTGGGCCACTGCGCCGCCGGCGGCTGTACTTGCGTCTTGTTCAGCGAAGGCCTGTTCGACCACCGGCGCGAAGGCTGCCACCGGCGTGATGCTGGTCAGCGCCTGGCCGACCCACGCGCCGAAGGGCTGTTTGAAGATGCGCTCGGCACCCGGGTTGGCAGTCAGCAGTACGAAGCGATGGTCGAACACGAAGACGCCCGCGGTCAGGTTGGTCAGCACGCTCTCAAGATAGGCTTTCGATTGCTCGAGTGCCGCCCGATTCTGCTCAACGGCGCGGCGCGCGTCGGCGAGCTGGCGCGTCATCTGGTTGAACTGCTGGGTGAGCACACCGAGTTCGTCACGCGTATGCAGTTCCCGCTTGGGCGAGAGATCGCCTTCGGCCACTTCGCGCGTGCCCTGGAGCAGCATTAGCAGCGGCCGTGCCAGCTGTGCGCCGAGCAGCAGGGCGAGCATCACCGCGATAAACACCGCCAGGAACAGCGTGAGCGTGAGCGTGCCGATGTACATCTTGCGCAGACCCGTGCGGCCGAGCGCTTTCTCCTGGTATTCCTGATAGGCGCGCTGGACAGCGTCGGCATTGCGGGCGAGCGCCTGCGGCACCGGTTGTACGAGCTGCAGGAAGCGTTCGTCGCGGCCGCTTTCGCCGATCAGGCCGAAGCCGCGCGAGGTGCTGCTGCCATCTTCCGGCCGGCGATCTGCCAGCAAACCGGTGCCGGCCCATTTGCGTGCCGGCGTGTTCAGTCCGATGCTCGGCTCGTCGCGGGAAGACGTGCCCAGCGCCACCACCACATGCAACTGGTACAAATCGTTGCGGCGGCCGTTGTTGCGCGGCGTGGGTGCGGAGGCGGCCGGCGCGGAGGCGCTATCGGTTTCGGTATCGCTGCCGCCTTCCAGGCTCGCATAGCCGCCGGGTGCGCGGGCCTGCTCGAGCACAGCCTGATCGGGCAGGTTCGGCACGAGCGTGTCGTAGGTGTTTGACGCCGTGGCGATCACCCGGCCGCTGGCCGTGAAGATCGTCGCTTCCTGCACGCCGAACTGCTCACGCAATCGATTGAGCGTGATGGCCGTGGCCGAGGCGGACCCATCGCCCACTTGCTCGGCGATCAGGCGGCCCTTGTTCTGCAGGTCGGCCAGCGCCGTGTCCATGGTCGAGCGGCCGAGGTTCAGGCCTGCCTCGAGCGCCGATTCGACCTTCACGTCGAACCACGATTCGATACTGCGCGACACGAACTGCAGCGACACCAGATAGATCAGCACCCCCGGCAGGACGCCCACCACGCCAAAGAACACCGCCAGCTTGGTCATCAGCCGCGTACCGAACTTGCCGCGCCGCGCGCGTAGCGCGAGCGCCAGCATCAGTCCGCCGATGATGACCACCAGCAGCACCCCGATGACGAGGTTGACCTTGTAGAGCAGCGTGAAATACCGGTCAAAGAACTCGGTGTTGGCCGATGCGGCAGCCAGCAGGCCCACCAGCACGATCGCCAGGAAGACGATGGTGCCTGCCACCACCTGATAGAGCAGCCGCTTGTAGCTGCGATCGAAGATCATTTGGCGGGCGCCAGCAGCGGACCTGCGCTGGACGGGCCGGCGCTCATGCCCCAGCCCGGATTGGGCGACAGGCCCGACGAGCCGGAGGCCGGCGAAGAAGAAGCCGGTGTACTGGTCGGTGGCGCAGCAGGCGCGGGCGGGGGAGCTGGCGGCGGCTCATTCGGCACCAGCAGGTTGAAGCGCTTCCATTCGGAGCTGAGATTCCAGTCGCGCGTGTTGACTGCGTTGATCTGGAACGGCTTGGGCAACTGCGTCACGTCCAGGCGCATACGCACTTCGGCCTGCACGGTTTCGCCGGCCTTGACGGCGCGCTGCTCGAACACGCGCCAGCCACGCACGTGCTGCATAAAGTCGACGGCGTCTTTCAGCCGTGAGAACGGGACCTGCAGGCCTCCGGTCGACACACGGTACTGGCGCGTGAGCGGGTGATACGAGAGCCGCACCACGCGCGTGGCGCTGATGGCGTGGTCGTCGAACCAATACCAGCGCGGGCGGATCAGCTCGAATTCGACCAGGAAGTAGAGCGCGATGCCCTTGTTCACCGCGTCTTCGAGGTTGCTGGGCAGATCGAAATCGAAATCGGCGGAGAGGTTCCAGCCGCCGTCGGCGTATTCGAGCTGGGCCCGGTTGATTTCAATGGATTGTGCGGATGCCGTGACCGGCCACCACAGGAACAGCATGCCCAATGCGACCAGCGCGACCAGCCGTTGCAGAATCTGCCGGAACCGGGATTGCAGCAGCCGGATCGATGGGCGAAGGATGACAGTCACAACGGTCGGTGCATCAGGGCCGTTTCTGGAAAACCGCGTAAAAGAAGCCGTCGTGATCGAGCGGCAAGGGCGACGCGCCGGGGGCAAATCCGCTGGCCTGCGCCGCGTCGGGCGAGGCCGGCAGCAACTGGCCGGGCGCGTGCAATCGTATCGCATCTTCCAGATGGCGTTCAAACCATCGGGCCTGGTCCTCGCCTTCCGTCGGAAAAATCGAACAGGTGACATAAACCAGCTTGCCACTGGGCTTCAGGCATGTCCAGAGGGCGCGCACGATGTCCTGCTGCAGTCGGCCCAGCGCCTTGAGGTCGGCCGGGCGACGCAGCCAGCGGATGTCCGGATGGCGCCGCACGATGCCGGCGGCCGAGCACGGCACATCGGCCAGGATGCGGTCGAACGGTTGGCCGTCCCACCAAGTGGCGGGTTTGGCCGCATCGCCGACGCAAATGGTGGCGGTCTGGTGCAAGCGCGCGAGGTTTTCGCTGATGCGCACGGCGCGTGCGGCATCCGACTCAAGCGCCGTCACGTTCAGGCGGTCAGCCAGTTCAAGCAGATGGCCGGTCTTGCCCCCAGGTGCGGCGCACGCATCGAGCACGCGTTGGCCGGGCGCTACGTCGAGCAGCGTTGCCGCCAGTTGCGCCCCGGCGTCCTGCACCGAGACATCGCCATCGGCAAAACCCGGCAATTCGGCAACGGGCACGGCGCGCGCAAGACGAACGGCTTGCTCGCCGATGCGCTCGGCGTCGATGCCGGCTTCCGCCAGGCGTGCGAGATACGCGTCGATGGCAATGCGGCGCGGGTTCACGCGCAGCGCCATCGGTGGGCGGCGGTTGCCAGCGGCCAAGATGGTTTGCCACGTGTCGGGATACGCGCTGCGTACGGCGTCGATCCACCACGTTGGGTAGTTCGTGGCGGCCGACGGATCCGCCTGCATATCCGCGACCAGCGCATCTTGCTCACGCAGGAAGCGGCGTAGCACGCCGTTGACCATGCCCTTGCCGTGCGAAAGCTTCGGATCAGCCGAGGCCGCCGTCACGGTCTGGTCGACCACGGTGAATGGTGCGTACGGCAGCGGATCGTCCAGCAATTGGGCAAGCGCTACGCGCAGCAGATTGGCGGCGCCGTCGGCAGGCGGGCGCGGGATCAGCGTGCGGATCAGCCAGTCGGTGCTGCCGAGCCAGCGCGTAGCGCGGTAGGCGAGATCCTGGACGGCACCCCGCACCGGGGCGGGCTGGCCCTGGCAGACGGCATCGATGGCCTGCGGCAATGCCGTGCCCTGCCGCAGCTTGCCCAGGGCGGCGGCGGCAAGCGACAAGGCGTGGGCGAGGGAATCGGGCGGCAGGCGCATTGGGCGGCAGGAAATCAGGCGGACAGAATGCAACGAGCCCGCGATGGGCGGGCTCGTGCGGACTGCGGAAGTATAAAGGAAGCGCCCCGTCGGGCTGCCGCTTTTACGCCGGATATTGCCCCGTCTGCGCCATCTGCATCAGGCGCGCAATGCGCTCTTCCGTGGCAGGGTGCGTGCTGAACAGGTTGGCCAAGCCGCCGCCGTGCAGGGGGTTCATGATCATCATCTGCGCGGTGGCCGGGTGGGCTTCAGCCGCGGCAAACGGAATGCCGGCGGCATAGCGGTGGATCTTGTCCAGCGCCGAAGCCAATGCCTGCGGGTCGCCGCTGATGGTCGCGCCGCCGCGGTCGGCTTCGAACTCACGCGCGCGGGAAATTGCCATCTGAATCATCGCTGCCGCCAGCGGCGCGAGGATCGCCACCGCAATCCCGGCGATCGGGTTGGCGGGACGGCCTTCGCTGTCGCGGCCGCCGAAGAACACGGCAAAGTTGGCCAGCGCCGAGATCGCACCGGCCATCGTGGCCGAGATGGTCGAGATCAGGATGTCGCGGTGCTGCACGTGCGCCAATTCGTGCGCCATCACGCCGCGCAATTCCCGTTCCGACAAGATATTGAGGATGCCGGTGGTCGCGGCCACAGCGGCGTGCTCCGGGTTGCGGCCGGTGGCAAAGGCGTTGGGCTGCGCTTCATCGATCAGGTAGACGCGCGGCATGGGCAGGCCGGCGCGGCCGGCAAGTTCCTGCACCATCCGATAGAACTGCGGCGCGCTGGTCTCGTTGACTTCCTGCGCGTTGTACATGCGCAGGACCATCTTGTCGGAGAACCAGTATGAGAAGAAATTCATGCCCAGCGCGAACAGCAGCGCCAGCATCATCCCGCTGCGTCCGCCGATCATGCCGCCGATGACGATGAACAGCGCGGTGATCGCTGCCATCAACATGAAGGTCTTGATCCAGTTGAACATGGGGGCGTGGCTCCTGTGGGTCTAGGGTTTGACGAGTTCGTTAGATCGCGATAATCGCTGAAAATTCAAGGGTTTGCGCGGGACTTGCGCGATATTTCGCCGCAGATGTCGCTTGACTCATCAACGGGTGGTGAACGCCAGTCGCGCACCAAGCCCAATGAATGCCGTGCCGACCACGCGATCGAGCCAGCGCTTGATGCCCGGCTTGCCTGCCACGCGGCGCGTGACGCTGGCGGCCACCCACGCCACGAGGCTATTCCAGATCGTCGACATGACAATGAACACCGCGCCCAACGCCAGAAACGCCAGCGCCTTATGGCTGGCGTGCGGATCGACAAACTGCGGGAAGAACGACAGGAAGAACAGCACGACTTTCGGATTCAGCACATTGGTGAGAAAACCCTGCATGAAGAGCGACTTGAGCGGACGTGGGCGCTTGGTGGCAGAAGCTTCCGCTTGCTGGTCGGGGGTGTCGTCACGTTCGGGCGGCGCCAGCAGCATGCGGCCGCCCAGATAGATCAAGTACGCCGCGCCCACCACCTTAATGACCGTGAATGCCACGGTGGAAGCCGCCAGCAGCGCCGTCAGCCCGAATGCGACCGCCAGCACATGCACGCAGCAGCCCGCCGACACGCCCAGCGCCGACAGCAGCCCCGCTGCCCGTCCTTGCGAAACGCTGCGCCCGACGATGTAGGCCGTGTCGGGCCCAGGGGTCACATTCAGCAGAAACACCGCCAGCATGAAGAGCGGCAGATTGACGATGCCCAGCGCGGTCATGGCGAAATCCTCTTCTCTCTATATATAGATGGGGGCGGTTAGTCGCGCGACGCGAAGCGCTGGCCGGGCTCGATTGCCAGGCCTTGCAGGAATTCGCGTGCGGGCAGGCGTTTGCCGCCGGGCTTCTGCAACTGGGTCACGCGTAGCGCGCCGGCGCCGCAAGCGATGGTGACGCCCTCCGCGTTGGCGGCCAGGACGGTGCCGGGTTCGGCATCCGCCGGACGGTCGGCCAACGCTTGCGCTTGCCAGAACTTGATCGTCACGCCATCCAGCGCGGCAGATGCACCGGGAAACGGATTGAACGCATGCACCTGGCGCAGCAGCGCGGCGGCTTGGCGCGACCAGTCCAGCGTGGCTTCTTCCTTGGCGATTTTTTCCGCGTAGGTAATGCCTTCGGCCGGCTGCGGCGTGGCGGCCAGCTTGCCGTCTTGCGCCAGCTTGGCGAGCGCCTCCACCACCATGCGTCCGCCGAGCGCGGCCAGCGTGTCGTGCAGCGTGGCGGTCGTGTCGGTCAGGCCGATGGGCACGCGCTCCATGGCGATCATGTCGCCGGTGTCCAGGCCCGCATCCATCTGCATGAGTGTGATGCCCGATTCGGCGTCGCCCGCTTCGATCGCTCGGTGGATGGGCGCGGCACCACGCCAGCGCGGCAGCAGCGACGCGTGGATGTTGATGCAGCCAAAGCGCGGCAGGTCGAGCACTTCCTGCGGCAGGATCAGGCCGTAAGCGGCAACGACCATCACGTCAGGACGCTGGGCGGCCAGGGCGTCGATGGCTTCGGCGGCTTCCTGTGGATACTTGCCCGTGCGACGCAGCGACGGCGGCTGGAGGATCGGTGCGAACCCATGCGTCACGGCGTACTGCTTGACGGGACTCGCCTGCAATTGCATGCCGCGCCCGGCCGGGCGATCCGGCTGGCTCAGTACGGCAACGACGGGAAAGCCGGCCTGATGGATCGCCGCCAGGGCAATCTGCGCAAATTCAGGCGTGCCGGCAAACGCTACGCGAAGGGTGGACGTCATGGATGGAGAACCGAAAACGAGGGGAGGCGCGCTACACGACAGCGTAGCGCATTGGGCTTAGCGACGGCCGCGATGCGGGGTGTCGGTTAGCGGCACGATGGGCTCGGGCGACGGCAGCGCCTCGGACACGCCATTGCTGCGCCGCTGGAAGAGCGAGAAGGTTTCATTGGTGTCGCCGGGGCGGCTGCCGCGCCACACCATTTCCCAGTTGTTGCCGTGGGGGCGGCGTCGGGCATGTTCCGGGCGTTTTTCGAGCACCAGGATCAGGTCGCACGTGCGCGCGGTCGGGTTCGGGTGGTGATCGTCGCCGGCACCGCTGTGACCTAGCAGCCATTTGACGGGGCGCACGCCGGTTTCGTAGTGCATCAGTGCGCGTTCGCTTTCGCCCATGCCGCGCGTGGCCACGCAGATCTGCGCAGATTCGAGCACCGGCTTGATCGCCTGGAACAGCGGGCGGTAGCTGCGGGCGTCATCCACCCAAGGCATCAGCAGGGTGCCGAGCAGGCCCCACACCATGCCCAGGCCTGCCGCCCATGCGACCACGCCGGAGCGCGCTGGCCGCAGCCACACGCAGGCAGCCCACAGCGCTGTGATGCCGCCGGCCGCCAATACGGCGACCGGATGGATCAGCATGTCATATGGCAGCGGCAGCACGCGGCCCAACATCTTGGCCAGCCAGCCCGGCAGCAACTGCCCGCCGCTGGTCACGAGCGCGCCCCACACGGCCCAGACCACCAAGCCCAGCGCGCCAAACACCGCCACCGCCGCGCCCCATGCGCGCGCGCGCCACGCGGGCGCAATCAAGAGCAGCATCGGCGCACCTAACAAAGCCAACGCGGGTTGCAGCGGCATCAGGTACACATCGCGGAGCACGGCCGAGCGCAGCACCACGGCAATCGTGGCCAGTACGAACAACGCAACGACCAGGTGCCCTTGGTACGGCAGTAGCCACGCCGTGCGCGCCCCATGCCCGCGTTGCCGCACGAGCTTGTACAGCGACACGCCCAGCACGGCCACCGCTGGCCATACCGCCGGCGTGCCGGTCAGGAAGATCGATCGGATGGTCGTCGCTAGCGACCCTTTCTCGCCACCCAGATGCGAGAAGCCGAAGAAGCGGCCGAGGTTGTTGACCCAGAACCACTCGATGAACAGGTCCGGCGATTCGCGCCAGAAGATGGCCGGCCAGATCACCAGCCACGGCAACGCCACCAGCAGCGAGAGTCCATAGAAGCGCCATGCCTGGCGGTTGCGGAAATCCGGCAGCAGTGCGATCGCTGCCAGCAGGGTGATCGCGAACAGTCCTGGCACGAGTACGCCCTTGCCCAGGAACGCCACACCGATGCCCGTGCCGAACCACAATGCCGGACGCAGCACGTCGACGCCCTTTGCGCCCCCGGCTTCGCTCTCTTTGACAAACCGCACGAGGCCATATAGCGCTATCGCGGTGCCAGCCAGCTGCGGGACATCGGCAATGAACTTGTGGACGTGCTCGGCCAGTCCGACGCAGCCGGCAAACAGCAGCAGCGCGCCCAGCGCATAGTCGCGCAGTGCAGCGCCGCCGGCGTCGAGGCCGGCTTCACGTCGTGCAGCCAAGGTCAGGCCCGGCCGTCCGCGTGCGAGGGCAGCGCCGACGCGCAAGCGCCAGTCGCGTGCTTCGCTGCGGAGCAGCCGTGCCGTTCGCCAGACTGCCCAGCACGTCAGCGCCATCCAGAACAGCACCGCCACGCGCACGGCTTCGTGCGGCGGCATGTCGGGCAGCGCCAGCGCGGCCAGCGCGCCCGTCCAGTACATCAGCGGGGGTTTTTCGACGAACGGCTCGAAGGCGACGTTGGGAACGACCCAGTCGCCGCGCTCGATGATGTTGATGACGATGCCGAAGGAATACGGCTCGTCGGCCTTCCAGGGCGCGCGCCAGAACGTGCCCGCAACAAAATACGCGCACAGCATCAGCAGGACGACGACGCGCCAATGCCGCACCAGCAGTGCCGACAGGCGGCGCGGGCTGGTGTTCGGGCCTGCGTCAGCGGGAGCGATCGGCATCAGCGGGATGGAGCGAGGGCGCGCGCCGGCGTCGGCAGGCATGGGAACGCATTCAACGCTGCGGTACCGCGTCGCGTTGGTGCTTCTTGAGCTTGGAGCGGATGCGCGTCTGCTTGAGCGGCGAGAGGTATTCGACGAAGACCTTGCCCATCAGGTGATCCATCTCGTGCTGGATGCACACGGCCAGCAGATCGTCGGCCTCCAGCTCGAAGGTTTCACCCTTTTCGTTCAGTGCACGCACGCGCACGCGGGCCGGGCGGTCGACCTTGTCATAGATATCAGGCACCGACAGGCAGCCTTCGTCCCAGACCTTGTGCTCGTCACTTGTCCAGATGATTTCCGGGTTGATGAACACGCGAAGCTCGTCGCGCGACTCCGACACGTCGATGGTGATCACGCGCTCATGCACGTCGACCTGCGTGGCGGCCAGGCCAACGCCGGGCGCCTCGTACATGGTCTCGGCCATGTCGGCCACCAGTTTGCGGATGCGGTCATCTACAACGGCAACCGGTTTGGCGACTTTGTGCAGCCGCGGATCAGGGTATTGCAGGATATTCAGTAGGGCCATGATGCTTGGCAACAACGGTTGCAGAAGGCCACGCTAACGAGGGGTTGCCTTCAATTGCGATCGCTTGGAATGTCATGCAGAATCGGGGGCGCTATCCGCCACATGGCTTAGGAAAAAGCCTGACGAATGTTGGATGCCATACCCCTCTTGCTGCGACGCAGAACTGCGTACAGCTGCGGCGGTGAGGCGTCGAACAGGCACGCGGACCACTCGCCGATTCTTCATAGAATAATGCGCCATCGTAACACACCGATGCACTCTCAGCCCGCCATGCAAACCGCCACGAAAGCGCGCCAGCCTTACGTTTGCGCCCTGTCGGCGGTTGCCGCGGCAGCGCTTTTCTGCATGGGCGCCGCCCACGCCGCCGAGCGCACTGTGACGCCGGCGCAACAGGCGCAGGCCGCGACGGCTGCCCAAGCGGGCATCCCCGAATCCGAACTGTCCGTCACCGCGCCCGCGCAGTACACCGTGCGCCGTGGCGACACGCTGTGGGCAATCTCGGGCAAGTACCTCAAGCGGCCCTACCGCTGGCCCGAACTGTGGGGTATGAACCGCGAGCAAATCCGCAACCCGCATCTGATCTATCCGGGCCAGATCCTGTACCTGCATCACGCCAATGGCCGTGCCTGGCTGTCGAGTTCGCCAGCATCGGCGGACGGCAGCACGGTGCGCCTGTCGCCGCATACCCGCGTGTCGGGGCAGGATGGTGATGCCATCTCGAGCATTCCCTCCGCTGCCATCGAGCCTTTCCTGACCCAGCCGATTGTGGTGGATGAAGAAACGCTGGCCACGCCGGCGCGCATCTTCTCGCTGCCCGAGGGCCGGGTTTATCTGGGCAAGGGCGAAACCGCCTATGCCCGCGGTCTGCCTGCAGGTGAAGGCGGCCAGGCCGGCACCGAATGGCAGGCGTATCGCCCGGTCCGGCCGCTCAAGGATCCGGTGACCGGCAACGTGCTCGGTTACGAAGCCGACTTCCTCGGCACGCTGCGCGTGGTGCGCGCAGCGACCGGCCCGCAGGCAGTGACCAAGGTGGAAGTGCTGTCGTCCAAGGAAGAGATGGGCGTCGGCTCGCAACTGATGCCACTGCCCCCGCGCGTGCCGGTGCGTTATGTGCCGCATGCGCCGGAAGGCGATGTGCACGGCGCGGTCGCCAAGGTCACCGGCGGCGTGCGCTTCGGCGGTACCGACCAGGTGGTCGTGCTGAACATCGGCAGCCAGCAGGGGCTTGAGCCGGGCCACGTGCTCTCGCTGGCGCGCGCTGGCGCCGTCGTGAAAGACGCGACGGCCGGCAATGAGGCCGTGCAACTGCCCGCAGAGCGCTACGGCCTGGCCTTCGTGTTCCGTGTGTTCCCGCACGTGGCCTATGCGCTGGTGACGGACGCATCGAACGCCGTAGAAGTAGGCGACAGCGTCAGCAACCCGATGTCGCCGCAACCTTGAACTACGCGCTAACGCAGTCCTTGATTTGACCGATGCATCTCAGGTCGCGGCGCCCGCCGCGGCCGATTCCACCGCTTCCCTCTCCTGTACACGCGATCCGGCTGAACTGGCCGCGTGGCTGCGTCTGACTGAAACCCCCGGCGTTGGTCCCGTTGCTGCGCGGCAGTTGCTGGCGGCCTTCGGGTTGCCGCAAGACATCTTCGCCCAGCCGTATGCCGCGCTCGCCAAGGTGTTGCCCGAGCGACAAGCGCGTGCGTTGCTTGCCGAGCCCGACGACACGCTTGCGGCACTGATCGAGCGCACCGTCGCCTGGGTGAACGAGCCCGGCAATGCCATCTTCACGCTGGCCGATCGCGGCTATCCGCCCCGCCTGCTTGAACTGCCGGACCCGCCGACCTTGCTTTACACCAAGGGCGATGCCTCGCTGCTGCGCGCAGCGGCGGTGGGCGTGGTGGGCGCGCGCAGCGCTACGGCAGCCGGCATTGACAACGCGCGGGCGTTTTCCCAGGCGCTGTCGGCGGCGAGCGTGACGATCGTGTCAGGCCTTGCGCTCGGCATCGATGCGGCGGCGCATGAAGGCGCGCTTGCAGGCCCGGGGAGCACCATCGCAGTCGTGGGTACCGGGCTCGATATTGTTTACCCAGCACGCAATCGGGCGCTGGCGCATCGCATTGCCGAGGCTGGCGTGATCATCTCCGAATACCCGCTGGGGATGGGCGCACGCGCCGAGAATTTCCCACGCCGCAATCGCTTGATCTCGGGTTTGGCGCGTGGGCTGTTGGTGGTGGAAGCGGCGGCGCAGTCCGGCTCCCTCATCACCGCGCGGTTGGCGGCCGAGCAGGGGCGCGATGTGTTTGCGATTCCCGGCTCAATCCATTCGCCACTGGCCAAGGGTTGCCATCTGCTGATCAAGCAAGGCGCCAAGCTGGTGGAAACCGCTGCCGATATCCTGGATGAACTCGGCTGGGGGCGTGCTGCCGCGCCGGCTAAGCGTGCGACGCGCGCGGCCCCTGTGGAGGCGCCTGCTGACGCGCCGGTTCCTGCCGCGCGCCCGGCGGCAAGTGCCGCCGAAACCGCGTTGCTCGACGCGCTCGGCTTTGATCCCGTTGATCTGGATACCTTGTGTGAGCGCACCGGCCAAGCTGCTGCTGCGCTGTCCGCACAACTTCTGGCGCTGGAGCTGGATGGCCGCGTGGAGCGTCAGCCCGGCGGGCGCTTCCTGCGGCTTCCGTGAAAGCGTGCCTACAATAAGCGCGACTCGTTCGTCACTCCGCTGGTCGCCTAGCGCCTTTTTTCATGCCACTGCTCTCGCCTGACACCGACGCCGCCACGTTGCACGCGCGCATTCGCTCGGAGCAACTGCTGGTGGCGTGCCTGTGCGCTGAGTGGTGCGGCACGTGCCGCAGCTATCGCAAGACCTTCACTGAACTCGCCGAGCGGCATCCGGAATGCTGCTTTGTCTGGGTGGATGTGGAAGATCACGCCGATGCGCTTGGCGATTACGACGTTGAAAACTTTCCGACCTTGCTGGTGCAGCGTGGGAGCGATGTGTTGTTTTTCGGCCCCGTCTTGCCTCACGCCGGTGTTGTTGAGGGATTGCTTTCGCGTGATCTGGGCGTTGCTCCCGCGGTGCCAGCGGCCCCGGATTTGCGAGGCTGGTTGCTGGAATCGGCGTGATCGCTGGCCTTGACAACACTAAGCGATGCATGCGCCACTCTATTGCGCCTGAAAAGGAACCGCGCTTATGATTGGCGGCCAAATTTGGGGCCGACTGCAGGTTAATGGCTCCCTGACGGGCACGCTGACAAGCGCCCGCGGCACTTGAAGTCGGCAGGCGTTGCCATAAGACTCTAAAAAAATACGCGAACGGTCGCTATAGAAAAGCGACTTCTTCTTTACCCGATTACTTGCGATCGCCAGGATCCGCTCACATGTCCAAGGCCCTCATCATTGCCGAAAAACCGTCGGTCGCCGCTGATATCGCGCGCGCGCTGGGTGGCTTCACCAAGCACGACGAGTACTTTGAGAGCGACGACTACGTCCTCTCGTCGGCGGTCGGCCATCTGGTCGAGATTGCTGCGCCCGATGAATACGAAGTCAAGCGCGGCAAATGGAGCTTCGCGCATCTGCCCGTGATCCCGCCGCACTTTGACCTGCGCCCGATCGCCAAGTCGGAATCGCGCCTAAAGGTGCTGACGCGGCTGATCAAGCGCAAGGACGTGACCGGCCTGATCAACGCCTGTGACGCGGGGCGCGAAGGTGAACTGATCTTCCGCCTGATCGCGCAACACGCGAACACCAAGCTGCCGGTGAAGCGGCTGTGGCTGCAGTCGATGACGCCGCAATCCATCCGTGATGGCTTTGGCAAGCTGCGCAGCAACGAAGACATGATGCCGCTGGCCGATGCCGCCCGCTGCCGTTCCGAGGCCGACTGGCTGGTCGGTATCAACGGCACGCGCGCCATGACCGCGTTCAACAGCAAGGGCGGCGGCTTCTTCCTGACGACCGTGGGCCGTGTGCAAACGCCCACGCTGTCGATCGTGGTGGAGCGCGAAGAGAAGATCAAACGCTTCGTCCCGCGCGATTACTGGGAAGTGCGCGCCGAGTTCATCGCCGCGGCCGGCCTGTACGAAGGTCGCTGGTTCGACCCGAAGTTCAAGAAGAACGAGTTCGACCCCGAGCAGCGCGATTCGCGTCTGTGGAGCGAGGCCGAGGCCAAGAGCATCGTGGCCGCGTGCCGCGACAAGCCGGGCTCGGTGACGGAAGAATCGAAGCCTTCGACGCAGATGTCGCCGGCGCTGTTCGACCTGACCAGCCTGCAGCGCGAGGCCAACGGCCGCTTCGGTTTCTCGGCGAAGAACACGCTGGGCCTGGCGCAGGCGCTGTATGAAAAGCACAAGGTGCTGACCTACCCGCGTACCGATTCGCGCGCGCTGCCCGAAGACTACCTGGGCACGGTCAAGCAGACGCTGGATATGCTGGGCGAAAGCTCACCCAACTATCTGACGCACGCCAAGAAGATCCTGGCCAATCAGTGGGTCAAGCCGAACAAGCGGATCTTTGACAACAGCAAGATCAGCGATCACTTCGCCATCATCCCGACGCTGCAAGCGCCGAAGAATCTGTCGGAGCCGGAGCAGAAGCTGTACGACCTGGTGGTGCGCCGCTTCCTGGCTGTGTTCTTCCCGGCGGCTGAATACCAGGTCACCACGCGCGTGACCGAGGTGGCCGGGCATCACTTCAAGACCGAAGGCAAGGTGCTGGTGAACCCGGGCTGGCTGGTCGTGTACGGCCGCGAGGCGCAGGGCGAGGATGCCAACCTCGTGCCGGTCGCCAAGGACGAGAAGGTCAAGACGGACAAGATCGAGCCGGTAGGCCTGACCACCAAGCCGCCCGCACGTTATAACGAAGCGACGCTGCTCTCCGCCATGGAAGGCGCCGGCAAGCTCGTCGACGACGATGCGTTGCGCGAAGCCATGGCGGGTAAGGGCCTGGGCACGCCAGCCACCCGAGCGGCCATCATCGAAGGGTTGCTGACGGAAAAGTACCTCGTGCGCGAAGGCCGCGAGCTGATCCCGACGGCCAAAGCGTTCCAACTGATGACGCTGCTGCGTGGCCTCGGTGTGGAAGAACTGACGCAGGCCGAGTTGACCGGCGGCTGGGAGCACAAGCTTTCCCTCATCGAGCGTGGTCAGCTGGAGCGCGACGAATTCATGCGCGAGATCGCGCAGATGACGCAGCAGATCGTCAAGCGCGCCAAGGAATACGACAGCGACACCATCCCCGGCGACTACGCAACGCTTTCCACGCCGTGCCCGCAATGCGGCCACGTGGTCAAGGAAAACTACCGCCGCTTCGCCTGCAGCCACTGTGACTTCTCGATCAGCAAGATTCCGGGGGGCCGCCAGTTCGAGCTGGACGAAGTGGAGGAGTTGCTGACCAACAAGACCATCGGCCCGCTGCAGGGCTTCCGCAGCAAAATGGGACGTCCGTTTGCGGCCATCCTCAAGCTGGCGCAAGAAGACGGTCATTGGAAGATGGAGTTCGACTTCGGCCAGAACGACGAAGACGATGGCGAGCCGGTCGATTTCTCGGGTCAGGAAAGCGTCGGCCACTGCCCGAAGTGCAACGGGAGCGTCTACGAGCACGGCCTGAAGTACGTCTGCGAAAACGCTGTGGCGCAGCCCAAGACCTGCGACTTCACCACCGGCAAGATCATCTTGCAGCAGGAGATCAGCCGCGAGCAGTTGGGCAAGCTGCTGACTGAGGGCAAAACCGACCTGCTGACCGGCTTCAAGTCGGCGCGCACGGGCCGCAACTTCAAGGCGTTCCTGGTCAAGCAGCCGGACGGCAAGATCGGCTTCGAATTCGAGCCACGCGGCGAAGGCAAGGGCAAGCCCGGCGCCAAGACCGCAGCGAAGAAGACGACCGCTGCGGCTAAAACGCCTGCCGCCAAGAAGGCGCCGGCCAAGACCGCAAGCAAGACGGCTGCCAAGAAGGCCCCGGCACGCAAGAAAGCCTCTGAAACCGAGGCTGACGAGGAAAGCACCAGCGAGACCTGAACGCGGTTTCGCCGGCACCAACGCAAACGGGAGGACACTGTCCTCCCGTTTTGCTTTGGTGATGGGGCGTGGCTTATGCGGCTTCGCTGAGGCTACGGCCGGCGCGCGCCTCGCTGTGCTTGACCTCCATCGCCTGGGCCAGCATGTAGTCGATAAACGTGCGCACCTTTGTCGGCAGGAACTTGCGGCTCGGATACACCAGCGACAGCGACCGATGCGGCAGCTTGTATTGCGGCAGCACGCGCACCAGGCGTCCGGACTCCAGATCCGGTCGGGCCATGTACGACGACAGAATCGCGATGCCCATGTCGGCGAGCACCGCCCGGTGCATCAGTTCGGCATTGCTGGTGACAAGCGAGGGCTGCACCGGCACTGAAATCGACTGGCCGTCGGCTGTGCTCATCTCCCACTCGTGACGCAGTTGCGGGTGCCACATCGCAATGACGCGATGCTCGGCAATATCTTCGGCGCGCTGCGGCGTGGAATGCTGGCGTAGATAGGCGGGGGTGGCTGCCATGACCATCTCGGCGGAAATCATGCGGCGCGCCACCAGGTGCGAGCCCAGGCCGAGTTCCGACACCATGATGCCGACGTCGCGGCCATCCTCGACGATGTCGATCGGGCGGTCGGACAGCGCCACGTCAAACGTCACCTCGGGATAAAGCTGCTGGAAGCGAGCGAGCAGCATCGGCAGCACGTGCAGCCCGAACATGACGGGGGCGACGATGCGCAGGCCACCGACCAGCGCCTGGCTCCGCGAGGTGGCCAGCGATTCCGCCTCGTCAATGTCGAGCAGGATCTGCGCACAGCGCTGCAGGTAGGTCTCGCCCACGTCGGTCAGCGACAGGCTGCGCGTGGTGCGGTTGAGCAGGCGCGTGCCGAGATGCGCCTCCAAGTCGGCCACGTAACGCGTGACCACGGCATTGCTCATCGACAGATGCTGGGCCGCCCGGGCAAAGCTGCCAAGCTCCACCACCTTGGAAAACACCCGCATCGACTGCAAACGATCCATTCCAGCCTCTCACATAATTTGTTGTCAAAAATAGAACAAATCTGTCGTGACAGCAAATGTTTAATATTGGCACAAGCAATTCACTGCCTAGGGGCGATCCTTGAATGTGAGCGCACGCTCATGTGAGAATGCCACCCCCGCTACGTTTGCGATATTTCATTGCCAGGGCTGCGTATCCGACTTCTCACCGATTGACGCAACAGCAGATTTGCGCCGAGACTCTATACCGAACGGTAGATTTTTGTGAGATTCGTCTTGCGCGAGGTCATGTTTGGCCCGAATCGTGGGTGGAACGCGGTCTTGCGCAAATCGGTGCGGCGGTGGCCAGAGGGCTTCGCCATACTCGAACGATGGATGCCGCGAACCCTGACCCGCATGAGCGCCCCGCAACGAGGGCAGCCAGCACGGCCGATGTGTCGCCCCGCGATGCCGGCGGCCGAGGAGACACCACATGACCATCCAGAACCGCGAACCGGTCAACTATCTGGCGGGCGAGATGCCGCTGCACCGGTATTGCGCCCATCATGCGCAGCAGACGCCCGAGCGCATCGCCCTGCTGTGGTACGGCCGTACGATCTGCTGGCGCGAGCTGGATCAGGCCTCGACGCGGCTGGCGGTGCAGTTGCAGCGGCTGGGCGTGACACGCGGCGATCGTGTTGCGCTGTTTCTGCACAACTGTCCGCAAGCCATCGTGGCCCATCTGGCCACGGCCAAGCTGGGCGGCATCGTCGTGCCCTGCGGGCCGCTGTCGCGCCAGCACGAACTGCGCGACCAACTGGCCGATTGCGGCGCCAAGATTCTGGTGGCGGCGGCCGACCTGATGCCGATTGTCGAGGCCGCCCGGCCCGGCACGGCGGTCACGACCGTCATCACCACGCGCTATGCCGATCTGCAGCCCGCGCAGCCGGCGTGCCGCAAGGCGCTGGCCGTGCCGCCCGAGTTGATTGCCGCCGATGCCTCGTCTGCACCGCCGCTCAAGAACAAGCCGGGCGCCGCGCAGCTCGACCTGATGCAGTTGATGGCCGAGCCCGTGGATGTGGCCGAGCGCAACGCCGTGGCCGCCATTCAGGTGAGCCTGGATGACGTTGCGCTGATGGTCTACACATCCGGCACCACCGGTCGGCCGAAGGGCGCCATGCTCACGCACCGCAACGCGCTGTACAAGACCGCCGTTACGGTGCAGGTCAGCGGCATCCATGCCTCGGACGTGATGCTGGCGGTGGCGCCGCTGTCTCATATCGCCGGCATGCTGATGGGCATGAACGTGATGCTGTATTCCGGTGCCACGACCATCCTGCTTTATCGCTTCGATCCCCTGGCCGTGCTGCAGGCCATCGACCGCTACCGCGTGACACGCTGGTACAGCATGACGCCAATGAACCTGGCGGTCATGGCGCATCCGGACGCGGCGCAGTACCGCATGGAATCCTTGGTGGCCAACCCGTGCACCAGCTTCGGCGTCACGCTGACAGAAGCGATTGCCGAGCAGTGGCGCGCCTTTGCCGGCCCGCAGTGCCGCATCTACGAAGCCGCCTATGGCCTGTCGGAAACCCACACCTGCGACGCCATCACGCCCGCCGATGCCCCGCGCTGGGGTTGGCACGGCAAGATCGTCCCGCAGACTGAGGTGCGCATCGTCGACCCGCATACCGGCGCTGAACTGCCGCCCGGCCAGGCTGGCGAAATCACCATCCGCAGCCCCGGCGTGTTCCGCGGCTACTGGCAGCGCGACGAGGCCACGCGCGCCGTCCTGCACAACGGCTTTCTGCGCACTGGGGATATCGGCCAGGTTTCGCCCGACGGCTACCTGCAATGGCAGGGCCGCATCAAGGAGATGATCAAGGTGTCGGGCTACAGCGTGTTTCCGGAAGAGGTCGAGGCGCTGCTGTCGCGCCACCCGGGCATCCGCCAGGTCGCTGTGACGCCCATCCCCGATCCCGATAAAGGTGAAGTCGTCTGCGCGCACGTGGTGCCGATGAACGGCGTGACCCTATCGGAAGCCGAGCTGATTGCCTGGTCGCGCGACAACATGGCGCCGTACAAGGTGCCGCGGCGCGTGAAGTTCCATGATGCGCTGCCCGCCACCGCGACGGGCAAGGTGCTGCGAAGGTTGCTGCGCGAAGAAGCGCTCGCCGCCTGAAAGCAAAACGGCCGCCAAGTTCTGGCGGCCGTTTTGTCAGGTCTGCACGAAGCGTTTCTGTCGGGCGATGCTCATCAGGATGCCGATGCCCATGCCCAGCGTGACAAGCGCCGTCCCCCCGTAACTGATGAGCGGCAGCGGTACGCCCACCACAGGCAGGATGCCGCTCACCATGCCCATGTTGACGAAGGCGTAGGTAAAGAAGATCAGCGTGATCGATCCGGCCAGCAGGCGCCCGAACAACGTCCCCGCGTTGGCTGCAATAAAGAGCCCACGCAAGATCAGCAGCAGATACAGGAACAGCAGCACGCCGTTGCCCACCAACCCAAACTCCTCCGAATACACCGCGAAGATGAAGTCAGTGTGCTTCTCGGGGATGAACTCCAGGTGGGTTTGCGTGCCCTTCAGCCATCCCTTGCCCGTCACGCCGCCCGAGCCGATGGCAATGATCGACTGGATGGTGTGGAAGCCCTTGCCGAGCGGGTCGGTGGTCGGGTCGAGCAGCGTACACACGCGGTGTTGCTGATAGTCGTGCAGGATCGGCCAGTTCACGCCCGGCGCGCAGATGCGCGACTCGAATGACACCACCAGCGTGATCGCGGTGACGGCAACCACCAGCACCGGCACGATCAGCCGCCACGACAGGCCGGCAAAGTAGATCACGTAGATACCCGCTGCCAGCACCAGCAGCGCGGTGCCCAGGTCCGGCTGCTTGGCGATCAGCCCGACGGGAATCAGCAGCAGCATGGCTGCCGCCAGATAGTCATACCAGTGGATCACGCCCTCGCGCTTCTGGAAGTACCACGCCAGCATGAGCGGCATGGCGATCTTCATGATCTCCGAGGGCTGTACCACCACGCCGATATTGAGCCACCGCCGCGCGCCCTTGCGGATCAGTCCGAACGCCGCCACGCCGATCAACAGCGCCACGCCCACGGTGTAGAGCGGCACCGCAAAGCGCATTAGCGTTTGCTGCGGCAAGTTGGCGATGATCCACATCAGCACGAACGACAGCAGGATGTTGCGGACCTGGTCTTCCACCCGGCCCGGCATGTCGATGGCGGCCGAATACAGCGCGACCAATCCCGTGCCGAGCAGCAGGAAGACGATCAGCGCCAGCGGGCCATCGAAGCCGGTGAAGAGCGACTTGATGATGTGGAATATGCGGCGCTTGTCCAGTTTGTCCATGGCGAGATCCTCAAGCGCAAATATCAGGGCGCGGCCGGCTTGGCGGCCGGTTTCTGCGCGGGCTTCGGCGCCGGCTTGTTACCCGGCTTGGCATCCTTCGCACCCTTGGGCGAGGTTGCTGGAGCCGAAGCTGGCGCGGCAGCGTTGCCACGTCCGCGCGGTGGCAGTTCGGGGGCCGGTTGTGCATGCGACAGCGCTTGCAGCACCTGGGCGTCCAGCGTGGCCGGGGCGACGGCTTCGGCGCCGGTGCCGGCCTCGCGCAGGGCCGGCACCACCAGGTCAGGCGACAGCGGCGGCGTGCTGCGCGTGGCCCCTGATGCCACGGACGATGCGGCCGGCGCAGAAGCGGCAGCCACAGCACTGGCGGTGGCGGTTCCTACGCCGGAAGCGGCAGCCACCCCGGACGCCGCCTCTGCAGCCACTTGCGGCGTAGCCGTTGCGCTGGCGATGGTGGCCGTCTTGCCGGTCGAGAACACGCTCGGCGTGTCCACCGGCGGTTGCGGCTGAGCTTTCGGCGCGGTGGCAGCCAGTTCGGTGGGCCACTTGCCGGCCAGGTAATAGTCCATGACCGCACGTGCGATTGGCGCGGCCGAGGTGGCACCGAAGCCGGCGTTCTCGACGATCAGCGCCACCGCAATCTTCGGATGATCCGCCGGCGCAAACGCTTCGAACAGTGCGTGATCGCGCTTGTATTCGGGAATTGCGTGGTGGCTGTATTTCTCGTTCTTGCCCAGCGAGAAGGTCTGCGCCGTGCCGGTCTTGCCTGCGGACACATATTGCGCGCCGGCAAACGCCTTGGCAGCCGTACCCGCCTGGTTCACGCCCACCATGGCGCGCTTGATCACGTCGATGTTGGCCTGCTTGAGCGGGATGCGGTAGCTCTCGGTCGGCACCGTCAGGTTGCGCGCCTTGGACAGCGAATCCTCCACGGCCTTCACTAAGTGGGGCTTCATCACCACGCCGTTGTTGGCCAGCGTTGACACCGCATGCGCCAACTGCAGGATGGTGAAGCTGTTATAGCCCTGGCCAATACCCAGCGAAATCGTTTCACCGTCGTACCACTTCTGCTGCTCGGGGCGCTTGTAGGCTTTGCGCTTCCAGTCGGTGGACGGGAGGATGCCGGTGCGTTCGCCCTCGATGTCGATGCCCGTGATCTGCCCGAAGCCCAGCGGCTTCATGAAATCGTGGATGGCGTTGACGCCCATGTCGTTGGCGAGGCGGTAGTAATACGTGTCGCACGACACCACGATCGAGCGGAACATGTCGACCCAGCCGTGCCCGCCCGGCGCATCGTCGCGGAAGGTGTGATTGCCAAGCGTGAATGAACCCGGATCCGCCATGCCCCATTGCGGCGTACGCTTGCCCAGCTCCAGCGCAGCCAGCGCCATAAATGGCTTGTAGGTCGAACCCGGGGGGTACGTGCCGCGCAGCGGCCGGTTCAGCAGCGGCTTGTCGGGCGAATTGTTCAGCTCGCTCCAAGAGGTGCTGTCGATGCCCTCAACGAACATGTTCGGATCGAACGTCGGCTTGGAGACGAACGCGAGGATGTCGCCCGTCTCCGGCTCGATCGCCACGAGGGCGCCGCGTCGGTTGCCGAAGAGCTGCTCGGCCAGCCGCTGCAGGTTGATGTCGAGCGACAGGATCAGATTGTTGCCCGGCGTTGCCTGCGAGGTCGACAGCGTACGGATCGGCCGCCCGCCCGCGCTCACTTCCACCTCTTCGTAGCCGGTCAGGCCGTGCAGCTCGGTCTCGTAGCTCTGTTCAATGCCGACCTTGCCGATGTATTCCGTGCCGCTGTAATTGTTGGAGTCCTTGCGCGGGTCGTACGTCACGTTAGGCTGGCTGTTGGCATCGCTCATGTTGTCGATGCGGTCCAGATCGCGTTCAGAGATCCGGCCGATGTAGCCGATCACGTGCGACGCCGATTCGCCCAGCGGGTATTGGCGGAACAGCCGTGCATGCACGTCCACGCCCGGAAAGCGGAAGCGCTGCGCCGAGAAGCGCGCGACTTCCTGGTCCGTCAGTTGGCTGCGGATCGGCAGGCTTTCGAAGCTGCGCGCATCTTCCATCAGGCGCTTGAAGCGGCGGCGGTCGCGCGGCTGGATATCGACCACCTGGGCAAGCTGGTCGATCGTGTTGTCGAGCGTGTCCTGCAGCTTGGACGGCGTGATCTCCAGCGTGTACGCCGAATAGTTGCGCGCCAGCACCACGCCGTTGCGGTCCATGATGATGCCGCGGTTGGGCTCGATCGGCGCCACCGAGATGCGGTTGTCTTCCGCCTTGGCCGAGTACTGCTCGTGCTTGATCTGCTGCAGCCAGAAAAAGCGCGCAAGCAGCAGCCCGAAGCAGACGAGCACGAACAGGGCGGCCGCCGCCAGCCGCAGGCGGAAGCGCGACAGCTCCTGTTCGACGTTGCGGATTTCAGTCATGCCAGGTGAGGGCGAATAGCGGAGCGCATCAAGTCGGCCGCCTTAGATGGGCCGAGTTTCATCGACGCTCTCCGGGCGACGCTGCGGCGCCAGCAGGAACGCGTTTGCGAACGGCCACAGCGCAGCTTCGATCAGCGGCGGCAGGATGACCTGCCAGTCCGGCAGGTGCGCGCCCATCAGCAGGCGGATAACGATCGGTACGGCATGCGCCAGCACCAGCAGCGGCAGCACGTGCAGCGCCTGCGACAGCACCGAGAACCACAGCACGCGCCGGTGAATCGTGATCGCAAAATACGACAGCATCGTATAGGCCATCGCGTGTTCGCCAAGCAGACGCGCTTCGTGCACGTCCATCAACAGACCCAGCAGGAAGGCCACCACCATGCCCACGCGGCGCGGCTGGTGGATGTTCCAGAACACCAGCACGAGTGCCACCAGATCGGGAATCCACTGCATGTGGCCCCATGGCATCAGGTTGAACAGGAAGGCCAGCACGAAGCTGAACGCGATGAAGCCCGGGTTGACCGGGCGCAGCAGGTATTGGGGCGAGTTCATGATCGATGGCCTCGCTTCAGCGTTTTTGCGCTGAATCGGTGTCCAGCGGATTGCCGTCGGCGTCGGTCGGGCGCGGCGGCGGGGTGTTTTCTTCAGCGGCAGGCGTGGGGCCCGGCACATTGGCTTCGGCGGCGGCGCGTGCAGCGCGGTCCTTCTCTGCGCGTGCGTCGCGGGCGGCGTTCTTGCCCTGGGGCACCGGCGCGGGCGACAGATCGGTCGGCGGTGGGAAGCCCGATTCGTACTTCACGATCAGCAGGTGCCGGTTGCTGCGGATGCCGGCCACCGGCTCGCAGACGACACGCGAGAACGCGGTGTCGGCCTTGCGCTCGATCTGCGAAATACGGGCCACCGGCAGGCCCGCCGGATAGACGCCGTCCAACCCCGACGTGACCAGCAGATCGCCCTGCTGCAGATCGGCCGAGGCCGCCATGAAGCGCAGATCCAACGCACCCGGTCGGGCACCGCCAAACGCCACGCTGCGCAGGCCGTTGCGCACGACCTCTACGGGAATCGCCTGGTCCTTGTCGGTCAGCAGCGTGACTTGCGATTCGAACAGCGACACGCGCGTCACTTGCCCGACCACGCCGCGGTCATCGATGACCGGGTAGCCCGCGCGCACGCCGTCCTTGGAGCCGCGATCGATCACGATGCGCTGCGTATAAGGATCACGAGCCTCGTAGAGGACTTCCGCCGCCACCGTGGGCACCGCCGCGTGCTGTTTCAGATTGAGCAGCGTGCGCAGATTGCGGTTTTCCGCTTCGAGCTGCGAGGCGCGCAGCGATTGCTGCGCCTGGGCAACGGCCGATTCGCGCAAGCTGCGGTTATCAACCGCCAGCTTGGTGGACGATTGCGTGTATTCGAGTGCGGCGCGTGCCGTATCGCGAGGAATCAGCACCAGGCGCTCGACGGGGTACAGGATGACCGACACGACTTGCCGGACCACGCCCAGCACGGACATGCGGGCATCGATCACCAGCAACGCAAGCGCGAGGGCGAGCAGAGCGACCAGCCGCGCGGTGGCGGACGGGCCCTGCTTGAAGAGGGGCGGCGGGGAGTAATCCATGACCCGGACGCTTCAAATGGGCACGGCAGACGCGTGACGGTCAACGTCAAGGTCAACGGTCTGCCGGCAACAGATTGGGTGTGGCGCTGGTGCGGTGCCCAAGCCCTTGGCGGGCGGAGCACGGCGCACCGGCGCGAGACGCATCTCAGCGGTCCGCGAAGGCGGCTGGCGTGACCACAACGGCAGTCACGAAATCGGTCGCAACAGCGGAACGCGGATCGGCGCGGCGCATGGTCCCGTTATTCGTACGAGAAGATGCTGCCGAGCTTGTCCATGCGCTCCAGCGCCATGCCGGAGCCGCGCACCACGCAGGTCAGCGGGTCTTCGGCCACCAGCACCGGCAGGCCGGTTTCTTCGGCCAGCAGGCGGTCGAGGTCGCGCAGCAGCGCGCCGCCGCCGGTGAGCATCATGCCGCGTTCGGCAATGTCGGCGCCCAGTTCCGGCGGGGTTTGTTCCAGGGCAATCTTCACCGAGGAGACGATCTGGTTCAGCGGGTCTGTCAGCGCTTCCAGGATTTCGTTGGACGACACCGTGAAGGCGCGCGGAATGCCTTCCGACAGGTTGCGGCCCTTCACTTCCATTTCCCGCACTTCCGAACCCGGGAAGGCCGAGCCGATTTCCTTCTTGATGGCTTCGGCGGTCTGTTCGCCGATCAGCATGCCGTAGTTGCGGCGGATGTAGTTGACGATGGCCTCGTCGAACTTGTCGCCGCCCACGCGCACGCTGCCCTTGTAGACCATGCCGCCCAGCGAGATGATGCCCACCTCGGTGGTGCCGCCGCCAATGTCCACCACCATCGAACCCGACGGCTCCGACACCGGCAGGCCAGCGCCAATCGCGGCAGCCATCGGCTCTTCAATCAGGTACACCTGCGACGCCCCGGCGCCGAGCGCCGATTCACGGATGGCGCGGCGCTCGACCTGGGTCGAACCGCACGGCACGCAGATGATGATGCGCGGGCTCGGGCGCAGCAGCTTGGTGTCGTGCACCATCTTGATGAACTGCTTGAGCATCTGCTCGGTGACGGTGAAGTCGGCGATCACGCCGTCTTTCATCGGGCGGATCGCCTCGATATTGCCCGGCACCTTGCCCAGCATCTGCTTGGCTTCCTTACCGACAGCCTGGATGGTCTTCTTGGCGTTCGGGCCACCTTCCTGGCGAATGGCCACCACCGACGGCTCGTCAAGGACGATGCCCTTGTCGCGGACGTAGATCAGGGTGTTGGCGGTACCGAGGTCGATCGCGAGATCGTTGGAGAAATAGCTGCGCAAAAAGCCGAACATCGAATGAATCCTGTTTTTCGAGTCATGGGCGGCCCAGCAGCAGGATTGCGGCGCAACGGCTGCACCAACGCGCGGACGTCGCAAGGGCATGCCATGCGGTCCGATCCTGCTACTGCGCTCCCGGGAATGTCGCGGGCTCCGTGGTGGTCGACGGTGGGGTGCCGTGGCACTGGCCATCCTGCCGAGGCTGAGCCGCCCGGAGAGGGGGCCCCCAAGGAACCTTTGATTAAGTGTCGCCTGATGCTGACGGTGCGACTGCCGGGAGGTTCCCGGAGTACTTAATCAGAGGGTCCGTGACTGCACGAAGTCGCCTGCTGACTTAGAAATTTAGTCGGCAATCATACCTTATAATTCGGGCACTCTGCGGGTATTCGGCGGGCGTTTGGCGCCAAAATTGCGGCAAATCGGCGCTGTCGGGGCCCAACCTGGGCGCCCCTCGCGCGCAGTAGCCGTCGCTTGTCGTACGTTGCCCGCCCGCCGCTGCACTCACTGACCCATTCCGATGGCACTCGAACTCTCCGACGTCAAACGCATCGCCCACCTCGCCCGTATCGAAATCTCCGAAGGCGAGGCCGCGCAGACCCTCACCCAGCTCAACCAGTTCTTCTCGCTGGTCGAGCAGATGCAGGCCGTGGACACCACCGGCATTGAGCCGATGGCCCACCCGATCGAGCAGGTTCAGGCGCAAGCACAGCGTCTGCGCGACGATGCCGTCACCGAGGCTGACCGCCGCGCGGATTACCAGCAATGCGCGCCGGCCACCGAAGCCGGCCTGTACCTCGTGCCCAAGGTGATCGAGTAATCCGCATAAACGGCGCTCCCGCGCCCGTCTTGAGCCCACTCCATTCGACGTCGCCGGCGCTTGCCGGCAGCCCATCCGAACGTATTCGATGACCGCATCCACGATCAAAGCCCTGTCCGCCCAACTCGCCGCCAAGGAGGTTTCGGCGGAGGAACTGGCGCGCCATTACCTGTCGCGCATCGAGGCCGGGGCGCACCTCAACGCCTTTACCCACGTCGACGCCGAGGCAACGCTTGCCCAGGCCCGGGCCGCCGACGCGCGCATCGCAGCCGGTAACGCGGCGCCGCTGACCGGCGTGCCGATCGCCCACAAGGACGTGTTCGTCACCCGCGGCTGGCGCGCTACGGCGGGCTCCAAGATGCTCGGCAATTACACCAGCCCGTTTGACGCCACCGTCGTCGAGCGCCTGGGCGGGGCCGGCATGGTGACGCTGGGCAAGACCAACATGGACGAATTTGCGATGGGTTCGTCCAATGAGAACTCGGCCTTCGGCGCGGTCAAGAACCCCTGGAACGTCGAGCACGTGCCGGGCGGCTCGTCGGGCGGCTCGGCGGCGGCGGTGGCGGCCGATCTGGCGCCCGCTGCTACGGGGACGGATACGGGCGGCTCGATCCGCCAGCCGGCGTCGTTCTCGGGCATTACGGGCATCAAGCCGACGTACGGCCGCGTGTCGCGCTACGGCATGATCGCCTTTGCCTCGTCGCTGGATCAGGGTGGCCCGATGGCGCGTACGGCGGAAGATTGCGCGCTGCTGCTGTCTGCCATGGCTGGCTTTGACCCGCGCGATTCCACGAGTCTGGAACCCGGCCGCGGGGGCGACGTGGAAGACTTCGGCCGCCTGCTCGGCCAGCCGCTGCAAGGCGCCGATGCTGCGCGCCCGCTGGCCGGCCTGCGCATCGGTCTGCCCAAGGAGTATTTTGGCGAAGGCCTGGCCGACGACGTGCGCACCACGGTGCGCGCTGCGCTGGCCGAGTTGGAAAAGCTCGGCGCCACGCTGGTCGACATCAGCCTGCCGAAGACCGAACTGTCGATCCCAACGTATTACGTGATCGCCCCGGCCGAGGCGTCGTCCAACCTGTCGCGCTTTGACGGCGTGCGTTACGGCCACCGCGCGGCGGAATACCGCGATCTGGCCGACATGTATCGCAAGTCCCGCGCCGAAGGTTTTGGCTGGGAGGTCAAGCGCCGCATCCTGGTGGGCGCCTATGTGCTGTCCCACGGGTATTACGACGCCTATTACCTGCAGGCGCAGAAGATCCGCCGCATCATCGCGCAGGATTTCCAGAACGCATTCGCGCAGTGCGACGTGATCATGGGCCCCGTCGCCCCGACAGTGGCCTGGAAGATCGGCGAGAAGAGCGATGATCCGGTGCAGATGTACCTTGAAGACATCTTCACCCTGTCGACCAGCCTGGCAGGCCTGCCAGGTATGAGCGTGCCGGCCGGTTTCGGCGCCCACGGTTTGCCGGTTGGCTTGCAGATCATCGGCAACTATTTTGAAGAGGCACGCATGCTGCAAATTGCGTATGCGTTCCAGCAGGCGACCGACTGGCACAACCGCCAGCCGGCAGCCTGAGGCCCCTTACGACGTACCCGCTCCATGCAGGAGGCACGCATGAACCACCGCATCCGCACTGCACTCGGGCTGGCGCTTGCCGCTGGCCTGCTGGCGGCGTGCGTGCCGATCCCGCTGCCGTCCATTCCCGGCATCAGCCGCCCGTCGAAACCGCCGCCGATTTCCGACCGCCGCATCGATATCAACGGCTACTGCAACCAGACCGAGGAAGACGGTTTCCGCGAGCAGGCGACGCTCACCGTGGCCGACAACAACGTCAGCGCAATGCAATGGCAGTTGTGGGTCGGACGGCGCGGTTCGTGCCAGTTCGACCTGTCGACATTCCAGCAAACCAAGCGCCGCCCCAGCATCGAGCTGCGCGAGCGCTACGGCAAGTGCACGCTGATGGTCTGGCAGGACCCGCGCCGTGTCACGCTGGCACACGCCAACTGCGAAGCGCATTGCACGCCCGGCATCTACGAAGAAGCCTGGCCGGTGATGTTCGACCCGCAAACGGGCCAATGCGCCCGGAATGCCCGGTGACGCGTACATCGCTTCGTGTGCTGGCGGCGCTGGCAAGCGCCTTGGCACTGCACGCTGCCGCGCAGCCGACGCCGGACGCCGAAGGCGCCTTGCCCGACATGCCGGCTGCGCGTGCGCCATCGTCTGCAGAACTTGGCGTGCAGACGGTGGAGATTCCGCGTGCGTCGATGAAAGACGCCGAGGATGCGCCGCAAACGCTGACCGCCTATTGGGTCGCATCGCCCGTCAAGGCACCTGCGACTGGTGCGCCGGTGGTGATCGCGCTGCACGGCTGCAGCGGCCTCTATACGCAGGCCGGGGCCGATGCCAAGGCGCTGGGCTCGCGGTATCGCGGGTATGCACAGTGGCTGGGCGCGCGAGGCTATGCGGTGGTGTTTCCGGACAGCTTCGGCCCGCGCGGTAAGCCGCATGGCATCTGCACCGAACGCACCGCCACGCGCGATATCAACGGTGCGGTGCGCCGCGCCGACGTGCTGGCGACGATCCACTGGGTGGCGGGGCAGCCGGGCGTGGATGCGCGCCGCATTGTTCTGCTGGGTTGGTCCAACGGCGCGCAGGCCGTGTTGGAAGCCGTGGACGCCAGCCGCGCTTGGCCCGCCGATACGCCCGCGATCAATCGCGCGGTGGCGTTCTACCCGGGCTGTGCGTCGGCCCAGAAACGGCCGGACTATCGGCTGAACGCGCCTTTGCTGCTGCTGGCCGGCGGCAACGACGACTGGACCCCGGCCGACCACTGCCAGGCGTTGCAGACGGCCGTACTGGCGCGGCAGCCGCAGGCGCGTTTTGAGCTGGACATGTTTGGCGGCGCGTATCACGGCTTTGACGGCACGGCTGCAGTCAAGGAGCGCAACGGCATCCCCAAAGGACGTCGCTATGGAACGGTCACCGTCGGTGGCGATCCGGCGGCGCGCGAAGCGGCGTTTGCGAAGCTCGCGGCGTGGCTCGATGCGCCGCACCCCTGATCGCAGCAAGGCAAGAACACCTGAATACCTGAGTACCTAGACATTCACACCACAACAATCGACAGGACACACGCAACATGCAATGGGAAGTGGTGATCGGCCTCGAGACGCACACGCAGCTCTCGACGGTCTCGAAGATTTTCTCTGGCGCCTCCACCGCCTTTGGCGCGGCGCCCAACACGCAAGCGGCGCCCGTTGACTTGGCGCTGCCAGGCGTGCTGCCGGTGCTGAACAAAGGTGCCGTTGAGCGCGCCATCGTGTTCGGCCTGGCCATCGGCGCCAAGATCGCGCCCAAGAGCATCTTTGCACGCAAAAATTACTTCTACCCCGATCTGCCCAAGGGCTACCAGATCAGCCAGTACGAGATTCCGGTGGTGCAGGGCGGCACGCTGACCATCCAGGTGGAAGGCAAGAACGGCCAGCCCGGCTATGAGAAGACCGTGCAGCTCACGCGTGCGCACCTGGAAGAAGATGCGGGCAAATCGCTGCACGAAGACTTTGCCGGCATGACCGGCATCGACCTGAATCGCGCCGGCACGCCGCTGCTGGAAATCGTGACCGAGCCCGACATGCGCAGCGCGGCCGAAGCCGTGGCCTATGCCAAGGCGCTGCACGCGCTGGTGATGTGGCTGGGCATCTGCGACGGCAATATGCAGGAAGGCAGCTTCCGCTGCGACGCGAACGTGTCGGTGCGCCGGGGCCCGGATGCGCCGTTCGGCACGCGCTGCGAAATCAAGAACCTCAACTCGTTCCGCTTCCTGGAAGAGGCGATCAACTACGAAGTGCGCCGCCAGATCGAGCTGATCGAAGACGGCGGCACCGTGGTGCAGGAAACCCGCCTGTACGATCCGGACCGCAAGGAAACGCGCTCGATGCGCAGCAAGGAAGACGCGCAGGATTACCGCTACTTCCCTGATCCCGACCTGCTGCCGCTGGTGATCGGCGACGACTGGGTCGAGCGCGTGCGCGCCACGCTGCCCGAACTGCCGGCTGCCATGGCTGCTCGCTTCGAGTCGGCTTACGGTCTGCCGAAGTATGACGCCAACATCCTCACCGCCACTAAGGCGACGGCTGCGTACTTTGAAGCGGTTGTGGCCGATGCCGGTGCCGCGAACGCCAAGGCCGCCGCCAACTGGATCATGGGCGAGGTTGCTTCGAACCTGAACCGCGCCGATCTGGAAATCGATGCCGCGCCCGTCAAGCCCGCGCAGCTGGCCAAGCTGCTCGCGCGCATTGCCGACGGCACGATCAGCAACAACACCGCCAAGAAGGACGTCTTCCCCGCCATGTGGGCCGGCGAACACGGCGGCGATGCGGACACCATCATCGAAGTGAAGGACCTGAAGACGACGTCCGACGCCGGCGAGCTGGAGAAGATCATCGACGACGTGCTGGCAGCCAATGCCAAGTCGGTCGAGGAATTCCGTGCCGGCAAGGAGAAGGCTTTCAACGCGCTGGTTGGCCAGGCCATGAAGGCCACGCGCGGCAAGGCCAACCCCGCACAAGTGAACGAACTGCTGAAGAAAAAACTGGGCGCAGCCTGATGAGCACCATGAACGCACAAGACGTCGCCAACTACCTGCAGGCGCATCCGGCCTTTTTTGAAGAGCATGCGGAACTGCTGGCTGCCATTCAGCTCACCAGCCCGCACAGCCACCGCGCTGTGTCGCTGCAGGAGCGCCAGATGGAAATCCTGCGCGACAAGAACAAGCACCTCGAACTCAAGCTGTCGGACCTGATGCGCCACGGCAACGAGAACGACCGCACGCAGCAGCGCGTGCACGCCTGGACGACGCGCCTGCTGGGCGAGGCCGACACGCATGCGCTGCCGTATGCCGTGCAGGATGGCCTGCGTGAAATCTTCGACGTGCCGGCCGTGGCGCTGCGCGTGTGGCAGGTGGGCGAAGAATTCGCGCACCTGGAAGTCGCGCAGGGCGTGAGCGAAGAAGTGCGCCTGTTTGCGGCCGGCCTGCGCGCGCCGTATTGCGGCGCCAACGCGGGCTTTGAGGCCGCCGGCTGGCTCGATACGTCGGACAGCGGCGAGCCCATCGAATCGCTCGCCATCGTGACACTGCGCGTGCCCGTGCGGGGCGATGCCGATGCCAGCGCTGCGCCGGCATTCGGCCTGCTGGTGCTCGGCTCGCCGGACGCCCGCCGCTTCCATGACGGCATGGGCACGACCTACCTCGCGCAGATCGGTGAACTGGCCGCCGCCACGCTCAACCGTCTGCGCGACTGAGCGCCGCTCGCCGCATGCCGCAATCTGCATCCGCCGATGAACATGGCGCTCAGGCGCCGCATCCGCAGATTGCGGCGTACCTCGACGCACTGAAGTTCGAGCGGCAGCTCTCGCCGCACACGCTGGAGAGCTACACCCGCGAGCTGGCCGTCCTGCAGCGCCTGGGTGCGCAGCACGCCGCCAACGTCGACCTCACGCAACTGCAGTCGCACCATATTCGCCGCATGATGGCGCAGCTGCATGGCGATGGCTTGTCGGGCCGCAGCATTGCGCGAGCGCTGTCGGCGTGGCGCGGCTGGTTCAAGTGGATGGCGCTGCGCGATGCCGCTGTCACCGCCAACCCGGTCGACGGCGTGCGTGCGCCCAAGAGCCCGAAGCGGTTGCCGAAAGCGTTGTCCGTTGAACAGGCTGTCGCGCTGATGGAACAACTGCCAGGCGACGATGCCGAGACGGTTCGCGATCGCGCCGTCAACGAGCTGTTCTATTCCTGCGGTTTGCGGCTCTCCGAGCTGGTCAGCCTTGATATGCGCCACGTGAAGGCCGGCGCGTATGAATCGGCGAGCTGGCTCGACCTGGAAGCGCGTGAGGTGCAGGTGCTCGGCAAGGGCAGCAAGCGGCGCACCGTGCCGGTGGGCACCAAGGCGGCGGAAGCGCTGGCAGCGTGGCTGGCGGTGCGCGCGCAGCTTGCCAAGCCGGACCCGGCACCTGAAGACGCGCACGCGCTGTTTCTCTCGCCGCGGGGCAAGCGCTTGGCGCAGCGGCAGATTCAATTGCGCATGAAGCGCAACGCCATCGCGGCAGGAGTGCCGGCGGATGTGCATCCGCACGTGCTGCGGCATTCGTTTGCCACGCACATGCTGCAGTCATCGGGCGATTTGCGTGCGGTGCAGGAACTGCTCGGCCACGCCAGCATCGCCAGCACGCAGGTTTATACTTCGCTCGATTTTCAGCACCTGGCCAAGATCTACGATCAGGCGCATCCCCGCGCGAAGAAGAAGTAGCGCTGCCCGCTTTCCCGGGCGAACCATCCCAGTCGTATGCAAACCCTGATTCTCAAGCCCGGCAAGGAGCGCTCGCTGCTGCGCCGGCACCCGTGGATTTTCGCCAACGCCATCGATCGCGTGGAAGGCAAGCCAGCGTCCGGTGCGACCGTCATCGTGCGCGCGCATAACGGCCAGTTTCTGGCGCGCGCCGCGTTCAGCCCCGTCTCGCAGATTCGCGCCCGCGTGTGGAGCTTTGATGAAGCCGAGCCCATCGATCACGCGTTCTTCAAACGCCGCATTGCCGCCGCCGTGGCGTATCGGCGCGCGTGGGTGCACGACACCGACGCCGTGCGCCTCGTCATGGGCGAAGCCGACGGCCTGCCTGGCTTGATCGTCGACCAATACGGCACGGGCGAGGATGGAAACGGGGGCCAACTCGTCTGCCAGTTCAGCGCAGCGGGAGTGGAGCACTGGAAGCAAGCGATCGTCGCCGCGCTCATCAAAGAGACGGGTTGCCCGAACGTCTACGAACGGTCGGACGTGAGCGTGCGCGAGCGCGAAGGCCTGGAGCAGATGACCGGCGTGCTGGCCGGTGCGGAGCCCGCCGCAGATCTGTCCGCCACCGAGCACGACGTCCGCTATTACGTGGACGTGCGCGAGGGCCATAAGACCGGCTTCTACGTGGACCAGCGTGACAACCGTGCGCTCGTCGGCGCGCTGGCCAAGGACCGCGATGTGCTCAACTGCTTCTGCTACACCGGTGGCTTTTCGCTGGCGGCGTTGAAGGGCGGGGCACGCTCGGTGGTGTCGATCGACTCGTCGGGTGAGGCGCTGGCGGTGGCCGAGCGCAACGTTGCTCTCAACGGCTTCGATCCGACGCGTGCCGAGTGGTTGGATGCGGATGTCTTCAAGTCGCTGCGCAACTTCCGCGCAGAAGGCCGTCAGTTCGACCTGATCGTGCTGGACCCGCCCAAGTTTGCGGCCTCGGCGCAGCAGGTCGATCGCGCGGCGCGCGCATACAAGGAGATCAACCTTGTCGGCATGCAGTTGCTGCGCCCGGGCGGCCTGCTGTTCACGTATTCGTGCTCGGGCGCGATCGACGCAGACCTGTTCCAGAAGATCGTCGCGGGCGCGGCCGCCGATGCCAAGGTGACGGCACGCATCCAGCGCCGGCTTGCTGGCGGCGTGGACCATCCGCTGCTGACAAGCTTCCCGGAAGGCGAATACCTCAAGGGGCTGCTGCTCCAGATCGGCTAGCAATTTGTCGCAATTTTTGGCTTGTCCCGACAAGCCTCCATTGCGAAGATGCGGTCCTTCGTCTTCCGCATCACGTGCATGGCTTCCAATGCTGCCCACCATGCGACGGGCTGGGCGGCAGGTCTGATTGCCGCCGCCGCCGTCGCGCAGGCTTCCCATACGTCTCTCGAACATCTCGGCAGCATCCTGGCGTTTTGCGCGGCGGTTGCCGGCAGCACCGCGCCTGACTGGATGGAGGTCGCTTGGTGGACGCGTGCTCGCCGCCTCTGGATCACGCACCGCACCGCCACCCACTGGGGCATTGGCTGGGTGGCGGTGCTTGTTTTGTCATATCAGGCGCTGGGCCACGGCCATCTGTGGGCGCCGTTGCTGTTCGGCTTCGCTTGCGGCGGGCTGATGCACCTGTTCGCGGATTGGCCCAATCCGTTGGGCGTGCCCTGGATCTGGGGGCGCCATTCCCTGAACTTGTGGAAAAGCGGCCGCTGCGATCTGATCGTGGTGATCCTGGCCTGGGCTGCGGCATGCTGGCTGGTGCGGCCGTTGTGGGCCGCGACGGCAACCCGGGTGGTTGGATGGCTCGCCCACCAAGCGCGATGAGCCCAGCGCCTCAGCATTGTCTGATGGAAGCCGGGTCCGCGAACGACTAAGTTGGAACCGCCGGACGCCACGCGTCCGTATCCAACTTCGTTTGCGCAACGCTTGCGCAAACGCCCTCACCGGGAGTCGTCGATGACACTGGATGTGACGCGCCAAGACCCTCGCTACAACACGCTCAAACACGGCTTCAACCTGCGCTGGCCGGCGACGGATGCGCAGGCCGCCAGCCGCATCGCCCTCATAGAAAAGCCCGACGATGTGGCCCCCGCCGTGCAACGCATCATCAACGCGGGCCAGCGCCCGACGGTGCGCAGCGGCGGACATTGCTACGAAGATTTCGTCTCCAACAACCCGGACGGCACGATCGTCGATCTGAGCCTGCTCGCCACGCCCGAGGTGCGCGCCGACGGTTCGGTGCGCATTCCGGCCGGTACGCAGAACTGGAACGGCTACCTGGAGCTGTACAAACGCCACAACGTGACGCTGCCCGGCGGCTCGTGCTACTCGGTGGGCGCGGGCGGGCATATTTGCGGCGGCGGTTATGGACTGCTTTCGCGGCTGCAAGGGCTGACGGTGGATTGGCTCTCGGCTGTGGACATCGTCACCGTGGACAAGACCGGCAAGGCGGCTGCCCGCACGGTGGATGCAGCGCACGATCCGGATCTGTTCCGTGCCTGCCGCGGCGCTGGCGGCGGCAACTTCGGCGTCATCACGGGCTACACGTTCGCCAAGCTGCCGGCGGCACCGCAGGAAGTGGCGCTCGCCACCGTGGCCTTTGACTGGGCCACCATGACGCCGCAGCGCTTTGCAGAACTGCTGCGCATCTACGGCGAATACTGGGAGACGCGCGGCAAGGATCCCGACACGTGGGGCATGTTCTCCTTGCTCAAACTCACGCACAAATCGTCGGGGCAGATCGTGCTGCTCACGCAGTTCTGCAACCCTGATGGCACGTGTCGCGATCTCTCCGTCCTCAATGATTTTCTGAGCCGCTTCCAGGCTTGCGCGCCGACGCCGGTCAAGGGGCGCCCGCCCGGCTACGGCCCCGCGCACAAGCAGGGCGTGGGGCAGCTGCTCTGCTCCAAGCCGCACACCATCGTGCGGTACGACTGGCTGACGGCCACGCAGTATCTGAACGGCTCGGGAGCCAATCAGCGCGGCAAGTACAAGTCGGCCTATATGAAACGCGGCTTCACGGCGCGCGAGGCGCAACGTATTTACGCCCACCTCACGCGGACGATGCCGGGCGTCGATCTGAGCCAATCGTTGCTGCAAGTCGATTCGTACGGCGGCGCCGTCAACAAGGCCGAGCGCATTGGCGATACGGCTGTGCCGCAGCGGGCGTCGATCATGAAGCTGCAATACCAGACGTACTGGACGTCTGCCGCCGACGATGCCGGCCACCTGCGCTGGATCAGCGATTTCTACCGCGACGTCTACGGCGCGCCCGACGTGCCCGCGCCGCACAGCGGCACGCCATACCCCGGCGACCGGTACGAGGGCTGCTACATCAACTACCCCGATGTCGACATGCTGGCCTACCCGTTTTGGCCTCAGCTGTACTACGGCAGCGGCGACCTGTACGCGTTTCTGCAGGATGTGAAGCACCGGTATGATCCGAACAACATCTTCCACCACGCGATGTCCGTGCGTGTTTGATGGAGCCATCCCATGACCAATCGTCTTCGTCGAACTTTCATGCAGTGGACTGGTAGCTTGCCTTTGCTGGGCGCTCTTCCCAAAACCGTCATGGCCCAGGCGGGCGAGCACACCGCTGCGTCGGGTGTGCAGCCTGCGGGCAGTGCGCGCCCTCCTCGTTTCGCCTATGTCGGTACCTACACGTTCAACGCACCGGGCGGCACTGCCGGCGGCCCGGCTGCTCGCGGCATTTATGTGCTGGCGCCGCGCGGCGATGCGTGGACGCAGGTGCAGGTGGTCGAAAGTGCCAATCCGTCGTTCCTGGCCGTGCACCCGAATCAGCGATTCCTGTACGCCATCAATGAACTGGAGGTCTATGAGGGCCGCCCGAACGGCAGTGCCGAGGCGTATGCGATCGATCCGCGCGACGGCAAGCTGACGCTGCTCAACCGCCAGCCGCTGTCTTTGTCGGGCACGAACCCCGCGCATGTGGTCGTGTCGCCGGACGGCAAGCACCTGTGCGTGTCGATCTACAGCGGCGGCGCGTACAACCTCCTGCCGATCGGGGAGGACGGCAAGCTCGGCACCGTCTCCGGCATCTTCAAGGACACCGGCTCCGGCCCCCGCCCCGAACAGGAGGCGCCGCACGCGCACATGATGCTGTTCGACACCACCGGCCAGCACGTGATCGGCACCGACCTGGGCACCGATCGCATCAACGTGTTTGCCATTGAGGGCGGCAAGCTTGCCCCGCGTGACCGCGTGCAGCTCAAGCCCGGCAGCGGCCCGCGCCACCTGGCGCTGCATCCGCAAGGCAAGCTGCTCTACGTCATCAACGAACTGGAAGGCTCGGTCGCCTGCCACGGTTACGACCCCGCCACCGGCCACGTGCAGGAAGAGCGCCAACGCATCTCTACCACCCCTGCCGACTACACCGGCCAGAAGAGCGGCGCCGAACTGCTGATGCATCCGTCGGGGCGGTTCCTCTACGCCAGCAACCGGAAGCTGAAGTCGGATCACCCGCTGGCCGACAGCGTGGCCGCATTCAGCATTGACGCCTCGGGCAAGCTCGCGCCGCTTCAGTACTGGAGCGAAGGTGTGCACTTCCCGCGCGCGATGACGATGGCGCCCGACGGCAGCTACGTCTACGTGCTCAACCAGAAGGGCGACACCATCCTGAGGCTGCGCATCGACGGACAAACCGGCAAGCTGGACCAGCCCGTGGTGGTTGCGAAGGTGCCGACGCCGGTGTGCCTGGTGTTCGCGGCATAAGCGGTATCGAAGCGCGAAAAGAAACCCCGGGGCGGCGCAAGGCCGCCCAATTGCAACTCAATTGCAGCAACCCGCGCCCCGTGGGACAATCCCGCGCATGAACACCCCGGCCCCGCGCGACGATCTCGCCACTTCGCAATCCCATTCGCCTGAAGAGGCTGCCCGCGCACGCCTGCGTGGCCTGGGTAGCCGCGTGACCGAGCCCCGCGTACGCGTGCTTGCCGTGCTGATGCAGGGCGCCGATCCGCTCTCGCACCAAGCCGTGTGCGACGCGCTGCCCGACGATTCGGGCATCGACCGTGTGACGGTCTACCGCGTGCTCGACTGGCTCGTGGCAGGCGGCATCGTCCACAAGACGGCGGGGGCGGATCGTGTCTTCCGCTTCAGCCTTGCCGAGCGCGACGCCGCGCGCGAAGCGGCGCACCGCTCGCACAGCCACTTCCACTGCACGCAATGCGGGCGCGACTTCTGCCTGGAAGGCGCCGAGCCGCCGGCCATGCCGAAGGCCGGCCTGCCCGCCGGCTTCGCGGCCGACCATGCTGAACTCACCATCAAGGGCGCCTGCGCGGATTGCGCGCATCGGGCGACCCATCACAAGACAGGAAACGCACCATGTCCAAAATGATCCCGGTCACCATCCTGACGGGCTTTCTCGGCAGCGGTAAGACCACGCTGCTCAAGCGCATCCTGACCGAACAGCACGGCATGAAGATCGCAGTGATCGAAAACGAGTTCGGCGAAGAGAACATCGACAACGACATCCTCGTGCAGGACGGCAACGAGCAGATCGTGCAGATGAGCAACGGTTGCATTTGTTGCACGATCCGCGGCGATCTGGTGAAGGGGTTGTCGGACCTGCTTACCCGCCGCGACAACGGCCAGCTCCAGTTTGACCGCGTGGTCATCGAGACCACCGGTGTGGCCAACCCCGGGCCCGTCGCGCAGACGTTCTTCATGGACGACGAGATCGCCAGCCGCTACCTGCTGGATGCCGTCATCACGCTGGTCGATGCCAAGCACGGCAACATGCAGCTCGACAAGCAAGAAGAAGCGCAGCGCCAAGTGGGCTTTGCCGATGCCATCTTCATCACCAAGAGCGATCTGGTTTCCGCCGACGATGTGGATGCACTGCGCCACCGCCTGCTGCATATGAATCCGCGCGCCCCGATCCGCACCGCCAATTTTGGTGAGACGCCGATCGACACCATTTTTGACCTGCGCGGCTTCAATCTGAACGCCAAGCTGGAGATCGATCCCGACTTCCTGCGCGAAGACGATCATGACCATCACCACGAGCATGATCACGACCACGCTTGCTCGGCCGACTGCGACCACGATCACGGTCATGGCCATCAACATGGCCACGGTCACCACCATCACCACGGCCATGCGCACCACACGGACCGCATCGCCTCGTTCGTCTTCCGCAGCGAACGGCCGTTCAATTACACCAAGCTGGAGGAATTTCTCTCCGGCGTGCTGAATATCTACGGCGAGAAGCTGCTGCGCTACAAAGGCGTGCTGTATATGGAAGGCGTCGACCGCAAGGTCGTGTTTCAGGGGGTACACCAGCTCATGGGCAGCGACGTGGGGGGCAAATGGGACGGCGAGACCCCTTCCAACCGCATGGTGTTCATCGGCGTGGACCTGCCGCGCGAAACGATTCTGAAAGGATTGGAGAACTGCCTGGCCTGATTCGGGCGCTTTTCCCCTTCTTTTGGGTGGCCCCGCCGCACGGTTTCAGGCAGAATCCGGGCCGGATTTTGTGTCCGTGTTTCTCCGATAGTTCGGTTAATATCGTTCAGCTACAATAGGTCGATTTAGAAGCACGTCGTCCGAAGCACGTCCGATAGGAGAGCAGGCGATGGTGACTAAGACCAAGGAAGGACGCGGCGCCAACGGCGGTGCCGGGCGGTCCGAAACGGAGTCGGCAGCAGCCCAGGCTGCGCCAGCCACCCGAAAAAAAGCGGCAGGGGGCGCCGCTGCGGGAGAGGCAAAAGGAGGCGCGCGGGGCGGCAAGTCCGCCGCAAGCCAGAATGAGTCCGGCGCATCCCCGCGCAAGGACGACGCGACAGCCGAGACGGCGCGCGACTTACCAGGATCATCTGCAGCAACCATGAGCAGCAAGAAACTACTCACCGAAGCCGAAATCCTGAAGATGAGCGACAAGGATTACATGAACGAGGCGCAGCTCGCCTTCTTCAAGGACCGGCTTGTAAAAATGCGCGATGAAATTCTCGCGAACGCCAACCAGACCACCGAGCACCTGCGTGAGACGGTGATCGTGCCGGACCCGGCTGACCGTGCCACCATCGAAGAGGAGCACGCGCTGGAGCTGCGCACGCGCGATCGTGAGCGCAAGCTGCTCAAGAAGGTTGAACAGTCGATCGCCCGCATTGATGCCAACGACTACGGCTATTGCGACGAAACTGGCGAGCCGATTGGCATTCCGCGCTTGCTTGCTCGCCCGACGGCCACGCTGACGCTGGAGGCGCAAGAGCGCCGCGAAAAGCGCCAGAAGTTGATGGGTGACTGACGCGCGCGTCGCATTTGGTTGAATTTGCAGCCCGGTAACTCACCGGGCTGTTTGCTTTGTTTGGCCACAAACTGAGGCCACTGATCATGTCCCGTCCGCTTCCCGTTACCGTGCTGTCTGGCTTCCTGGGCGCCGGCAAGACCACGCTGCTCAATCACGTGCTCGCCAACCGCGAGGGCAAGCGCGTCGCCGTGATCGTCAACGACCTGTCGGACGTTAACATCGACGCGCAGCTCGTGGGCGATGGCACGGCCACCAGCGCCCAGCTTTCGCGCACCGACGAACGCATGGTGGAGCTGTCCAACGGCTGCATTTGCTGCACGCTGCGCGAAGACCTGCTCGACGAGATTGCGCGCCTGGCCCGTGAAGACCGCTTCGACTATCTGCTGATCGAATCAACCGGCGTGGCCGAGCCGCTGCCGATTGCCGAGACCTTCACGTTTGAAGACGAGCAAGGCGAGGTGCTGTCCGACCTCGCGCGCCTGGACACCATGGTCACCGTGGTCGATGCCCAGCACTTCCTGGTCGATTACGATGCCGCTGATTTTCTGGCCGACCGCGGCCAGGCGCGGGACGAAGATGACGACCGCACCGTCGTCGACTTGCTGATCGAACAGGTCGAGTTTTGCGACGTGATTGTGCTCAACAAGATCGACCTCGTGAGCGATGCCGAGCGCGCGCGCCTGGCCGGCATCCTGCACTCGCTGAACCCGCGCGCGCGCATCGTGCCGGCATCGTTCGGCAAGGTGCCGCTGGACGAGATCCTCAATACGCATCGTTTCGATTTCGATGCCGCATCCGCTGCGCCGGCGTGGCTGGCGGAGCTCCGCGGCGAACACGTTCCCGAGACCGAAGCGCTTGGCATCCGCAGCTTCGTCTATCGCCGCCGCGTGCCGTTTCACCCGCAGCGCCTGTGGGATCTGATGCATACCGAATGGCTGCGCGAACACGGTCGCGTGCTGCGTTCGAAAGGTTATTTCTGGCTGGCCTCGCGCATGGAGACAGCGGGCAGTTGGGGCCAGGCTGGCGGCGTGATGCGTCACGGCGGTGCCGGTGCATGGTGGGCAGCGGTGGATGAAGCCGAATGGCCCGACGAGGAAGAAGCCCGCGCAGACATTTCCGACAAGATGCACGACAACGGTGCGCCCGCACGCTGGGGCGATCGCCGCCAGGAATTGGTCTTCATCGGTACCGATCTGGATGAAGCCGCGCTCACTGCGCAGCTCGATGCCTGCCTTCTGACCGACGCCGAGATGGCTGCCGGGCCCGAAGCATGGGTCGCGCTGGCCGATCCCTTCCCCGCCTGGGCCTACGACGACCACGACGACACGGAATGGGACGACGACCACGATCACCAACACGGTGACGACTGCGACTGCGGGCACCATCACTGAGCGCGCAGACCCCCTGCTTCATCGACGTTGACACCGGCGTCGTCCGGTCCCGACAATCCCCGAACGTTTTGCTTTCGTCATAAACCACGGGGAGTCGTCATGTCGGTCCTGCGTCTGCTGCGCGCCGCCAACCTGGTCGCTGCGCTGTCTTTTGCCACGACGCTCTCGGCGCTCACGCCGATTGCGGCGCATGCCCAGCCGGCATCCACGTTGGTGATTGGGCTATCGAGCGACATCACTTCGCTCGATCCGCACTTCCACAACGTCACGCCCAATTCGAACGTGGCCGAGCATATGTTCGAGGCGCTGATCGCCAAGGACGAGAAGATGCGTCTCAAGCCGGGCCTCGCCACGTCATGGAAGGCTCTGAGCGATACGGTATGGGAGATCAAGCTGCGCCCTGGCGTGCATTTCCATGACGGCAGCGAATTCACCTCGGCCGACGTCGTCTATTCGCTGGCGCGCCCGGCCACCATCAAGAACAGCCCATCGCCGTTCACGATCTACACGCGTGGCTTCAAGGACGTGACGGCGGTCGACAAGCTGACCGTGCGCATCACCACGAACGGGCCATACCCGCTGGTGCCGAACGATTTGTCAACCGTCTACATGGTGTCGAAGAAGGCCGTCGAAAAAGCCGGCGCGGACGATTTCAACAATGGCCGCGCCATGATCGGAACGGGGCCGTACAAGTTCGTCTCCTTCAACCGCGGCGATCGGGTGGAGCTCACGCGCTTTGATGGCTACTGGGGCAAGAAGCCGCAATGGCAGCACGTGACGCTTCGCATCCTGACGGCCGACGCACCGCGCGTGGCAGCGCTCCTGGCGGGCGACGTGCAGGTCATCGAGAACGTGCCGAGCTCGGACATCAAAAAGCTGTCGACCAACCCGGCGGTGACGGTGTTCAAGATGCCGGTGTTCCGCATGATGTATCTGCACATGGATTCGAACCGCGACGTGTCGCCGTTCGTGACCGACAAGGCCGGGAAGCCGCTATCAAAGAACCCGCTCAAGGATCCACGCGTGCGCGAGGCGATCTCGCTGGCGATCTCGCGCCAGGCCATCGTCGACCGCGTGATGGAGGGCGCGGCCGAACCGACTGGCCAACTCGTCAACAGCGCCCTGTTCGGCCACGTGCCGGGCCTGAAGGCACCGGTGGCGGACCCGGCCGCAGCGAAGAAACTGCTCGCCCAGGCCGGCTACCCCGATGGCTTTGCCATCACGCTGCATGCCACCAACAACCGCTATCCGAACGATGACCGCGTCGCACAGGTGATCGCTTCGATGCTTTCGCGGGTGGGCATTGCCACCAAGATCGAGACGCTGCCGTCAGCGTCGTTCTTCACGCGGGCGAACAAGCTGGACTTTTCGTTTCTGCAGGCCGGCTGGGGCGCGGATACCGGCGAAGCCAGTTCGAGCCTGAAGGCGCTGCTGGCCACCTATGATCCGGCGCGCGGTTGGGGCGCGTCCAATCGTGGGCGCTATTCGAATCCGGCACTTGACGCCAAGCTGGCCGAAGCCCTGCAGACCTTGGATGACAGCAAGCGCGAGAGGCTGCTGCAGGAAGCCACGGAAATCGGCATGCGCGATTACGGCGTGATTCCGCTCTACTTCAATATCAACGTGTGGGCGGCCCGCAAGGGCTACATGGTGATGCCGCGTCTGGATGAGCGCACCTACGCGTTCGATGTGACGCACTGAGGCGTAAGGATCCGCCAAAAAGCGATTTCCGGCGCACAAAAATTGTGCGTTGTGACGGAAATCAGGCTTGAAATCCTCGGGGCTGGCGTCAAGTATGAAGTTCTTTGGCCGGCCCGCTGGGGGCCGCGCCAAGCCGGACCCCTAGGAACAAGCGCATGGAACAGTATCACGGCACCACCATCGTCAGCGTGCGGCGCGGCAACCAAGTCGCGCTCGGCGGCGACGGCCAGGTCACGCTGGGCAATATCGTGATGAAAGGCTCGGCCCGCAAAGTGCGCGCCATCCACGATGGCAAGGTGCTGGTTGGCTTTGCAGGCGCCACCGCTGACGCCTTCTCCCTGCTGGATCGTTTTGAGGCCAAGTTGCAGAAGCATCAGGGCAACCTGCTGCGCTCCGCTGTCGACCTGGCCAAGGACTGGCGCACCGATCGCGCCCTGCGCCACCTTGAGGCGATGCTGATCGTCGCAGACCGCGAAGCCACGCTTGTCATCACCGGCAACGGCGATGTGCTTGACCCGGAAGGCGGTATCGCTGCCATCGGCTCGGGCGGCTCGTATGCACAATCGGCCGCCAAGGCGCTCATGGAGAACACCGACCTCGCTCCGCGCGATGTGGTGGAGAAATCGCTGCGCATCGCTGGCGAACTCTGCATTTATACCAACACCAATTTCGTGATCGAGACGCTCGAATAATCGAACGCCTTCATCGACAGGATTCCCATGTCTGAAACCATGACGCCGTCAGAAATCGTCTCCGAACTCGACAAGCACATCATCGGCCAGCACAAGGCCAAGAAGGCTGTGGCCGTGGCGCTGCGCAACCGTTGGCGCCGCCAGCAGGTGGGAGACCCGCTGCGCCAGGAAATCACGCCCAAGAACATTTTGATGATCGGCCCGACCGGTGTTGGCAAGACTGAGATTGCCCGCCGCCTGGCCAAGCTGGCCGACGCACCGTTCATCAAGATCGAGGCGACCAAGTTCACCGAGGTGGGCTACGTCGGCCGCGATGTCGACACCATCGTGCGCGATCTGGCCGAGATGGCCGTCAAGCAGACGCGCGAATCCGAGATGAAGAAGGTGCGCGCCAAGGCCGAAGATGCGGCCGAAGATCGCATTCTCGACGTCCTGATCCCGCCGCCGCGCGACATCGGTTTTGCGCAGCCGGAAGAGAAGGACTCGACCGCGCGGCAGACCTTCCGCAAGAAGCTGCGCGAAGGCCAGCTCGACGACAAGGAAATCGAACTGGAAGTGTCGGCCGGCACGCCGAGCATGGACATCATGGGGCCGCCCGGCATGGAAGACATGACCGAGCAGATCCGCTCGATGTTCGCGGGCCTGGGTCAGGGCAAGAAGAACCGTCGCAAGATGAAGGTGAAGGAAGCCTTCAAGCTGTTGATCGACGAAGAGGCCGCAAAGCTCGTGAACGAAGACGAGCTGAAGCAGAAAGCGGTGGCCAACGTTGAGCAAAACGGCATCGTGTTCCTGGACGAGATCGACAAGATCGCCAGCCGCAGCGAATACGGCGGCGGCGAGGTGTCGCGCCAGGGCGTGCAGCGCGACTTGCTGCCGTTGGTGGAAGGTACGACCGTCAACACCAAGTACGGGATGATCAAGACCGATCACATCCTGTTTATTGCGTCAGGCGCGTTCCATCTGTCCAAGCCGAGCGACCTGATTCCTGAATTGCAGGGCCGCTTCCCGATTCGCGTGGAGCTGGATTCGCTGTCGGTGGAAGATTTCCGCGCGATTCTCACGCAGACCGACGCGAGCCTCACCAAGCAATATCAGGCACTTCTGAAGACGGAGGGTGTCGATCTTGTGTTTGCCGAAGACGGTATCCGCCGCTTGGCCGAGATCGCATGTTCGGTCAACGAAAAGGTCGAGAACATCGGCGCACGCCGTTTGTACACGGTGATGGAGCGGCTGCTTGAAGATCTGTCGTTCCACGCACACAAATCGTCCGGCGAGACCGTGACCATCGACGCTGCGTACGTCGACGAGCGCTTGAACGAGCTGTCTGGTAACGAAGATCTGTCGCGCTACGTGCTGTAAGCGTGTAAGCAACGCATTCCATATGTCCTGCGGGCCGCATCGGAGACGATGCGGCCCGTTTTGTTTGGGCACCCGCCAAGCCAAGCCTGGCAAGGATTTGCTCAGGATCGTGCGTGGTCAGGTCCGTTATCTGCTGAAGAAGGTGGTGCCGCACAGACAATGCGCGCCGCGCACCTGGCGTGCGCGATTCCAACCACGACAAGGAGAGAAGCGTATGAAACCGATCCAACGCCTGGCCCTGTGTTGCGTGCTTGCCTGCGCCCCGTTGGGCATCGCCCACGCCCAGCTCACGCCCGCGCCAACCGGCCCCGCCGGTGCTTCGGCACCGAACGATGCCAAGCGTGCGGCTTACGACAGTGCCGTCAAGCAAGCCGATGCCAATTACAAAGCCGCCAAGGACAAGTGCGATGCGATGAAGGGCAATGACCACGACGTCTGCCGTGCGCAGGCCAAGGGCGATTACAACGTTGCCAAGGCCAATGCGATGGTGGAGCGCGATGGCACTGAAGCCGCCCGCAACCGCGCCGCCAAGGAAAAGGCCGAAGCCGACTACGACGTCGCTAAGACGAAGTGCGATGCCATGAAGGGCAACGAGAAGGACACCTGCGTGAAGGACGCCAAGGCCGCCTACACGCGTGCCAAGGGTGGCGAAGAGGTGAGCCACGCCAAGGCCACGGGCAATGCCAAGGATGTCAGCGAAGCGCGCCGCGATGCCGTCAAGGACACCAATGACGCCAATTACAAGGCCGCCAAGGAGCGCTGCGACGCCATGTCCGGCGATGCCAAGACGAAGTGCCAGAACGACGTCGCCGCCAAGTTCAAGAAGTAAGCCGTACGGAAGTGCCTACACGGGCGGCCTGCGGGTCGCCCCTGCTTTGTCTCAATCTCACAATCGCAACGGAGGACGTATGAACTGGGACCAGATCGAAGGTAAATGGGATCAGGCCAAGGGCAAGGTCAAGGAGAAGTGGGGCCAGCTCACCGACGATGACCTGACCGTGATCCGCGGCAAGCGCGACCAGCTCGCCGGCAAGATCCAGGAACGCTACGGCTATACGAAGGAACGCGCCGAAGACGAGCTCAAGGCATGGGAGCGCGACACCCGTTGGTGATGCAGCGCTGATGTAGCCTTACGCGCCGGCGTTTATTTGGCGACCGGCCGCTTGCCCAGCTTGCGTTGCAGTGTGCGCCGATGCATGTTCAGGGCCCGCGCGGTGGCGGAAATATTGCCGCCGTGCTCGGCCAGCACGCGCTGGATGTGTTCCCACTCCAGCCGCGCGACCGACAGCGGCGCGGGGTTTTCCATCGTCTGCTCCGCCACGGCTTCAGACACGCCAACCTGCAGCGCCAGCAGAATCGAATCGACATTGGCTGGCTTGGCCAGGTATTCGTCAGCCCCCAACTTGACCGCCTGCACGGCGGTGGCAATGCTTGCGTAGCCCGTGAGGATCAGCATGCGCGCGTCGGGCAGCGCCTGGCGCAGTGGGGCTATCCAGTGCAGGCCCGAATCCGTGCCGCCATGGGGCATCAGGCCCTTGTCGCTTGCGGCCAGATGCAGATCGACAGTGACATACGAAAAGCGTGTCTGGCGTGCGAGGGCCAACGCTTCCCCCCCCGTGTGCGCGATCTGCGGAGCAAAGCCGCGACGGGTGAGCGCGCGCGCCAGCGTCTGCGCAAAGACGTCGTCGTCATCGAGGATCAGAAAGGGGGCGGGCTGCTGCATGGTGTTCTCCGGGGCCGTACGTGCGCGGGGCTGCGTCAGGCCGTCTCGTTATGTGAAGAGGGTGGGCGCGCCAATGATGGGGGCGGCCGCGTGTTCCATCGGACCGCCAACCGGCAGTCGGAGTTCGGCAATGGCGCCTTGCGGCGGGTTTGGACGGAGCACCACGGTACCACCCAGGCGGCGCGCCGTGGTGGAGGCCAGATACAGCCCGATCCCGTGACCCCCGTGCCGGCTTGGCACCGGTGTGCGGCCCAGCGAGGTTCGCAGGTCTTCCGGCAAGCCCAGCCCCGTATCGACGATGGACAGCACGATCTGCGGCAGCATATCGCGGAGGACATCCGGGTTGGCGTCGATCTTGGCCGTCAGCAGCAGCGGTACCAGATCGCGCCCGGCGTGCTGCTGGCTGCGAGCTGCGTTGTCCAGCAGGATGGTAAGGATCTGGCCGACGCTCACTGCATCCAATTCGACCGCCTGTGCCGCCGGCGACGTCTCCGTGTGCAGGCGAATGTCCGGATGCCGCAGCTGCCACGTCTGCGTGAAATCGGGCAACCATTGGCCGAGTGGCTCGGGCGCGCCGTCGTTGGGTTTGCGCTGCAGACGCGCGAGGGCGGCGCGGCACAGTTCGAGTTGCTGCTCGATGGCGCGCAGGTCTTCGCGGTATGGGCCGAGTGGGGAATCGGGCTGCTTTGCGTCGTGCTGCAGCTCGCCGGCGATGACGGCCACGGTAGACAGCGGCGTACCCATCTCGTGCGCCACGCTCGCGCCTTGCGACATCAGGGCTTCGATGCGTTGCTCGCGCAGCAGTCGCTCGCGCGCTTCGGTCAATTGCGCTTCGCTCTCGCGCAAAGCGGCAGACAGCCGCGCCGTAAAGCCGGCGATCATCGCGCTGCTGGCCACGAAATCGATCCACATGCCAGCCAGGTGATACGCCACCGCATCGGCCTGGTTCGCCAGCTTCAGCGGGATGTAGTTGCCGAGCATCATGCTGTAGGCAGCCAGCGCATACAGCGTCAGGCCGACCACGTGTGCAATCGGCAGCATGGCCGCGGCAATCGCCAGTGCCGGGAGATAAAACGAGACGAACGGGTTGGTCGCGCCACCCGTGAAATACAGCAGGGCGGATAGCGCGGTCAGGTCCACCAGCAGTTGAACGGTGATCTCGATATGCTGCACGGGCCGGTTGCGCCGCACCCGCCATCCGGTGAGCAGGTTAAACAGCGCATGTAGCCCCATCACGCTCAGCAGCGGCACCACCGGCAGTTGCACGCCAAATACCAGCGGCGCGAGCAGCATCAGAACCAGTTGGGTGGCCAGCAGGCTCCATCGCAGCCAAAAGAGGCGGCGTAGACTGGAAGCGTCCAGCAGTGGCGCGGCAAGAGACAGGGTGGAAAGCATGGTGGACAAGTGTAAACGTGCGCACCGCGCGGTTCTCCGTGCGGCGATGCGTCAATCAGCCGCACAATTGTGCACCCAACCTATCTCCCCACAGACGCTGTGCTTTAATGCGCAGCACGTTTGTCCCCGACAGGAGCCCTTGATGATGACGTCCCGATCGATCCGTTCTTCCGCTTGCCTGGCTGTGCTTACTGCAGGCCTGCTCGCAAGCGCCGCCGCTTTCGCACAGGTCACGGTGCAGGACGCCTGGGTGCGCGGCACGGTGCCGGGCCAGACATCCAGCGGCGCGTTCATGACGCTGCAATCGGCCGACGGTGCCAAGGTGGTGGGCGTGTCGACGCCCGTGGCCGGCACGGCCGAGATCCACGAGATGAAGATGGAGGGCGACGTGATGCGCATGCGCGCGATGCCCGCGCTGGATCTGCCCAAGGGCCAGACGGTGCAGCTCAAGCCGGGCGGCTACCACGTGATGTTGATGAACCTGAAACAACCGCTGGTGAAGGACACCACCGTGCCGCTCACGCTCAAGGTGGAGCTGGCCGACAAGCGCGTCGTCGAGCAAAAGGTCGAGGCCCGCGTGCGCGACCTGACCGCCGGCAACATGCCCGCCATGAACCGCGGCGGCGAACACAAACATTGATGGCTTGCGGCGAGTGTCGCTTCAAGCCACGCAAGGACGCATTCCCATGGCTAACAAGACACTGGGCACTCGCCAGAAACTGACGTTCCGCATCGAGCCATCAACGAAGGCCGGCACGGCGCGCCCGCGCAACCTTCTCGTGCCGCTCGCGCGCGGCCGTAAAGCCGGCGCTCATACCGAAGGCGGCCACGCTGAACGCCAGCGCGGGCGCGCCGACGTCCGCCGCGCACTGCGCACGCTCGACGACGACAGCAAAGACAAAGACTGATCAACTCGCTTCAGGCGCTGCCTTTGCCTGCGCAATCGCTTCGCGCAGGCAACGCTGGCAGCGGCAGCCCTGTCCCGGGCGCCGCGCGCTGGCGGGCAGCGTTTCTTCGGTCATGCACCAGCATGTTGTGTCGGGCTGCGTGCCATCGCCGATGGCTCCGCAGCGCAATTCTGCGCCGCAGATTGCACATACGGCGTTGGCGGCCCACGGGGTCACGCTGCGCTGCTCCCGTCCTCGTCTTGCCCGAGCTTGTGCATCGCTTGACGCAGAAACCCCATCTGGTGCGAGAACCGCGTACACGCATCGCAGGCAAACAGATGCACGCGCAGGCGTAGCCGCTCGCCTGTGGACAGGTCGCGGTCCATCTTCGACACCAGCATGCGGTGGGCTTCTTTGCAGGTGGGCAGTCCCCAGCGGTTCGGCATGGTCGTTCTCTGTGATGCGGCTTAGGTGCGCTTACGGGCGATTCAGGCAGCGGCAGGCTGATTGCCGAACCAGTGCAGGTCAAGGCACTCGCGCAGGCGCATGCGGGCACGGTAGAGCAGCGCCCAGGCATTGGTCGCGGTGATCTGCAATTCCTGACAGATTTCGTCGGTTTCCAGCTCCAGCCATTCGCGCATCATGAAGACGCGGCCAACGCGCGGCGGCAGGCGATCGACGCACATCTGCAGCACGTCGAAGAACTCGCGTCGTGACAGCGCGGCATCGGGGTCCCCCCAATCGGACGGCGGGCTGGTGTAGTGACCGTCGGCGGCGAATAGGCTGTCGAAGACGGCCTCGTCGGAACGCATGCCAGCTTCATCGGATTCACCGCCCGCAAGCAGCGAGACGCGCACTTCGCGCCGCCCCGAGCGGATCGCATCGATGATCTTGTGCTTGAGTATGCCGATCACGTACGTCTTGAGCGAGGCGTTGCCGGCAAAACGCTCCGGGTGTTCGAGCACCGCCAGGATGGTGTCGGCCACCGTGTCTTCAGCCAGGGCCGTGTCACGCAATTGCAGTTGCGCAAAGCGCAGCAGGTGAGGGCGCAGCGCGTCGAGTTGGTCGGGTGCGATGGCCATGTTTCCCCAGGGTGTTCTTTCGTGGCAACGGTATGGCAGGCACGCAAGGTGCGCCATCAGACCGTAGCGCCTTTTCTTGTAAAATCGCGCCTGCCGAAAATGGGCTGCTTCGTTTTTGTAGCACGCGACATTCGGCGCTCCATCATACCCGCCCAACCGGATGTCACCGTCATGACCGCTTCTGCTGCCCCCGACCCTGCTGGTCTCGCCCCCGAACTCGCGCACGTTGCGCCGGCGTTGAAGGCTGAAATTCTCGCGCAGGCCCTGCCTTACATTCGCAAGTTCCACGGCAAGACCATCGTCATCAAGTACGGCGGCAACGCCATGACGGAGGAAAAGCTCAAGCACGGCTTCGCGCGCGACGTGATCCTGCTCAAGCTGGTCGGCATGAACCCGGTGGTGGTGCACGGCGGCGGTCCGCAAATCGACGAAGCTTTGAAGAAGGTTGGCAAGCAAGGCACCTTCATCCAGGGCATGCGCGTGACCGACGAAGAGACCATGGAAGTGGTCGAGTGGGTGCTTGGCGGCGAAGTCCAGCAGGACATCGTCATGCTGATCAACCAATACGGCGGCCAGGCCGTCGGCCTGACCGGCAAGGACGGCGGCCTGATCCGCGCCAAGAAACTGAAGATGCCGGACCGCGAGCGCCCGGGCGAGTTTATTGACATCGGTTTCGTGGGCGACATCGAGACGATCAACCCGGCCGTGGTCAAAGCGCTGCAGGACGATGCATTCATTCCGGTCATTTCGCCCATCGGCTTTTCTGACGAAGGCCAGGCCTACAACATCAATGCCGACGTCGTGGCCGGCAAGATGGCCGAGATCCTGAAGGCCGAGAAGCTGGTCATGATGACCAACATTCCCGGCGTGATGGACAAGCAGGGCAACCTGCTGACCGACCTGTCGGCGCGCGAGATCGACGAGCTGTTTGCCGACGGTACGATTTCAGGCGGCATGCTGCCGAAGATCTCGTCGGCGCTGGATGCTGCCAAGAGCGGCGTGAACTCGGTGCACATCGTCGATGGCCGTATCGAGCACTCGCTGCTGCTGGAAATCCTGACCGAACAGGCGTTCGGCACGATGATCCGCTCGCACTGATGCGAACCACTCGGGCGGTGCGGGTGCGCCATGCTGCGCGCGCCTTCCCGCGCGAGGTGCAGGCGGGCTCCCCACCCGCCCGGCAGCCGGTCTGGCTGTTCGACCTCGACAACACTCTCCACCACGCATCGCACGCGATCTTTCCGCAGATCAACCGGCTGATGACGGCGTACGTGGCCCGCGTGCTCGGCACGGATGACGCCACCGCCAGCCAGGTGCGCGTGGATTATTGGCGCCGCTATGGCGCCACGATTCTGGGCATGGTCCGCCATCACGGCGTCGACCCCGATGATTTTCTTGCCGAGGCCCACCGCTTTGAAGACCTTCGCGCCATGGTGCGCGCGGAGCGCGGCCTCGCCCAATTGCTGCGCGCCCTGCCGGGGCGCAAGATTTTGCTGACCAACGCGCCGGCCGCTTACGCGCGCGAGGTGCTGCGGCTCATTGGGCTGAAGCGCGCGTTCCTACGCGAAATTGCCGTCGAACACATGTGGGTGCACCGGCGCCTGCGTCCGAAGCCCGACCCGCTGATGCTGCGCCGCTTGCTGGCGCGCGAACGTATTGCGCCATCGCGCGCCATCCTCGTCGAAGACACGCTTTCTCACCTCAAACGCTATCGGCGCCTGGGGATCGGCACGGTATGGGTGACGGGCTATCTGCGGCGCGTGCCGCCCGGCGTGCTGCCAACTTCCGCTGCCGACGCATTGCATCCAATGCAAGCGTCAGCGGTGGGCGCGCGTGCAAATTCACCACATCAACCGGCTGCCACACCGATTTTGTTCGCCAACCGGCCCGGCTATGTGAGCGTGAAAGTAAAATCGGTGCTTCAACTAAAACGAAGGCTTGTTCGACGCGGCTAGGCAGTGGTAACTCCGCGCTCGGAACGGGAGAGGGGCCAGGAAGTCATGAGCAACGCGCAAACGGAGTTTCCGACCGCCGAGCCGGTCGCGGACGTCGCCATAGAAGCACCGCCAGTACGCAAACGCCCCCGCCCGGGCGAGCGCCGTGTGCAGATTCTGCAGACGCTTGCCAGCATGCTCGAGCATCCGCGTGGTGAAAAGATCACAACCGCGGGCTTGGCTGCACGGCTGGATGTCTCAGAAGCGGCGCTGTATCGCCACTTCGCCAGCAAGGCGCAGATGTTCGAAGGGCTGATCGAATTCATTGAGCAGACCGTCTTTGGCCTCATCAACCAGATCACCTTGCGTGAAGAGCACGGCCTGCGTCAGGCGCATGCCATCGCGCACATGCTGCTGTCGTTTGCCGACAAGAATCCGGGCATGACGCGCGTGCTGGTGGGCGACGCGCTGGTCGGCGAAGACGAGCGCCTGCCCGAGCGCATGGCGCAGTGTCTGGATCGCATCGAAGCGTCGCTCAAGCAGAGTCTGCGCATGGCGGTCACGCAGGGGGCCTGGCCGGCGGATGCCGACATCGCTTCGCGCGCCAACTTGGTGGTATGTGCGGTGCTGGGGCGTTGGCATCGGTACGCCAAGAGCGGCTTCCGGAAGTCTCCGGTGGAAGGTGCGGATGCGCAGTTGCGGGTGCTGTTGGCCTGAGCGTGCTTCGTCCCAAGTAAAAGCCCCGCGATGCGGGGCTTTTTTGTCGCGTGCAGCGTGGGTCAGCCGATGGTGCGCACCGCCTCCGCCAACGTATGAAACCGCGTCGCAATCTGCTCGGTTTCCACATGGCCGTAGCCGAGCAGCAGCCCAGGCAGGCGACGCGCATCGTCCTGGTAATAGCGTGAGAGCGGGCGCGTGACGACGTCATTGGCGAGTGCCAGATCAGCAACGGCCACATCGTTGGTGCCGGCCGGCAAGCCCAGCACGAGATGCAAGCCCGACGCGCCGTCATGCACGGGCAGCGCGTCGCCAAACTCATGGGCGATGGACGCCAGCAGCGTCTCGCGCCGTTCGGCATACACACCACGCATGCGCCGGATGTGAGAGACGAAATGGCCCTCCGCAATGAAGTCTGCCAGCACGGCCTGCGTCAGAATCTGGCCGCCGCGGAACATCTCCGACAGCCCCGTCGTAAACGCATCGGCCAGCGCGGGCGGCACGACCAGATAGCCGATCCGCAAACTGGGGAACAGTACTTTCGAGAACGTGCCCATGTAGAGCACGCGCCCGCCTTCATCCAGCCCTTGCAGTGAGGGCAGCGGGCGGCTGCCGTAGCGGAATTCGCTGTCGTAGTCGTCTTCGACGATCCACGCATCGGTGGCGTGGGCCGTGGCCAGCAGCGCGCGGCGCCGCGCCAGGCTCATCACCGAGCCGAGCGGATATTGGTGCGAGGGCGAGACCACCATGAGCTTCGGCGGCTTGCTGCGCTGACGCCCGCGCGTGGGGATGTCGAAGCGCATGCCTTCGTCGTCCACCGGCAGCGGCACGGTGCGCACGCCCGCAGCGGTGAGTACGCTGCGCACGCCCCAGTAGCCGGGGTCTTCGATCCATGCGCTGTCGCCGGCGTCGCACAGCAGTTGGGCGATGAGCTGGAGCGACGGGTGAATGCCTGCGGTGATGATGATTTGCTCGGGCTCGCAGCGCACGCCACGCGCGGTGCGCAGGTAATCGGCCAGCGCGGTACGCAGAGGAAGGTAGCCGGCGCCAACCGGATACGTCAGCAGCGCGGGTGAAGGCTTGCGCAGCAGCCGGTTGTGCAGGCGCGACCAGATGCGCGCCGGAAACATCCGCACCTCCGGCACGCCCGGCATGAAGGCGCCCCATTGGCGCGAGCTGGCACCTGCATCGCGCACCAGCGCACAGCCGCGCGTGGAGAGCATCGGCGCGGACGGCGTGGCCGCTTCAGTGATCGGCGCGGGCGCCACTGCGGCAACCGTTGAGGCCGCCGCGGCCGGTGCGGGGGCAGCGTCCAGCCGGTCTGGCGCGGTATCGGCGACGAAGGTGCCGCTGCCCACGCCCGCCGACACATAGCCTTCCACGCCAAGCTGCTCATAGACGTGGATGACCGTGTTGCGCGCGATGCCCAGCTCGGTAGCCAACTGTCGCGATGACGGCAGACGCGTGCCCGGCTGCAGCTCGTCGCGCAGGATGCCTTCCTGCAACACGCGGTACAGGCGGCGGTGGTCGGGCTCGCCGCCCGGCTCTGCACGGTCGAAGCGGCGTTGCAGGTAGTCGACCAGCATGCTGGCGCGGTGGGTGGGTGAGTGATCGGCCATGGTGCGCGATGGAGCCAAAGTGGTTCCAAAAGAAAAACCTGATTGGGTCTTATTGTACAGAGCCAATGGCGCCACACTGGCTCGCATCGCCTCTTTCTTGACCCAACGCACACGACCGCCATGAACGCCCGAGACCCGCAACAGAACGCCCAATGGAATGCCCGCCGCCTGGCCGCCACGCCGCGCGGCGTTGGTGTGATGACCGACCGCTACGCCGAGCGCGCCGAGAATGCCCTGTTCTGGGACGTCGAAGGCCGCCGCTACATCGACTTCGCAGCCGGCATTGCCGTGGTCAACACGGGCCATCGCCACCCGCGTCTGGTGCAGGCTGTGCGCGAGCAGTTGGATCACTTCACGCATACCGCTTTCCAGATCGTGCCGTACGGTTCGTACGTCGAGCTGGCCGAGCGCCTGAACGCGATCACGCCGGGCACGCACGCCAAGAAGACCGCGTTCTTCACCACCGGCGCCGAGGCAGTGGAAAACGCCATCAAGATCGCACGGGCGCACACGGGCCGCCCGGGTGTGATCGCACTTACGGGCGCGTTCCACGGCCGCACGTTCATGGGTATGTCGCTGACGGGCAAGGTGGTGCCGTACAAGACGGGCTTCGGGCCGTTCCCGGGTAGCATCTATCACGTGCCGGCGCCGGTCGCGCTGCATGGCGTGAGCACGCAGGATGCGCTTGACGCCATCCAGCGCCTGTTCAAGGCCGATATCGATCCGCGCCAGGTGGCAGCCATCATCTTCGAGCCGGTGCAGGGCGAGGGCGGCTTCTACCAGATGCCCGCCGATTTCGTGCGCGCCGTGCGTGCGCTGTGCGATGAACACGGCATCGTGATGATCGCGGACGAAGTGCAAACCGGCTTTGCTCGCACCGGCAAGCTGTTTGCCATGGAGCACACCGGCGTGCTGCCGGACATCACGACGATGGCCAAGGGCCTGGCCGGCGGCCTGCCGCTGTCGGCCGTCACGGGCCGTGCAGAGATCATGGACGCGCCGGCTCCGGGCGGGCTTGGCGGCACTTACGCCGGCAACCCGCTGGCGGTGGCGTCCGCACATGCGGTGCTCGACATCATTGCCGACGAGAAACTCTGCGAGCGTTCCGCCGCGCTGGGCGCACGTTTGGTGGATGCACTGAATGCTGCCAAAGCCAAGCAGCCGCGCATTGCGGAAGTGCGTGGCGTGGGCGCGATGGTTGCTGTCGAATTCAATACGCCGGACGGCAAGCCGGACGCCGATTTCACCAAGCTCGTGCAGCAGCGCGCGCTCGAAGCCGGCCTGCTCCTCCTGTCGTGCGGCGTGTACGGCAACGTGATCCGCTTCCTGTTCCCGCTCACGATTGAAGACGCGGTATTCGAAGAGGGCCTTGCCATCCTGCAACGCGCACTGGAGGGCTGACACCATGACCCGCACCGATCTGCCGAGCGCGCCGGTTACGCCACCGATCGCACTGAAAGACCCCGGCCTGTGGCGCACGCAGGCGTTCCTCGCCGGCATCTGGGCCGATGCCGATGACGGCGCCACGCGCGACGTGACCGACCCCGCTACCGGCCGCAAGATTGGCACCGTGCCCGGCATGGGCGCCGCCGAAACGCGACGCGCCATCGATGCCGCACAGGTTGCGCAACGCGCCTGGCGCAAGGTGAGCGCACGCGATCGCGCCAAGATTCTGCGCAAGCTGGCCGATCTGATGATGGAGCACCAGCAGGATCTCGCCGCCATCCTCACGGCCGAGCAAGGCAAGCCGCTGCCCGAAGCCGCCGGCGAAATTGCCTACGCCGCGTCGTTCATCGAATGGTTTGCGGAAGAGGCTCGCCGGATTTACGGCGACACGATTCCCTCGCCGCAGGGCGATCGCCGCATCGTCGTGCAGAAGGAACCGATCGGCGTGAGCGCGGCCATCACGCCATGGAATTTCCCCATCGCGATGATGACGCGCAAGGTGGGCCCCGCGCTGGCAGCCGGTTGCTCGATGGTGGTGAAGCCGGCGCTGGAAACGCCCTACTCGGCCCTGGCATTTGTCGAGTTGGCGGTGCGCGCCGGCGTGCCGGCGGGCCTGCTGTCGATCGTCACGGGCGATTCGCAGGCGATTGGCGGCGAGCTGACGTCCAACCCGATCGTACGCAAGCTCAGCTTCACGGGCTCCACTGCGGTGGGCCGCTTGCTGATGCGCCAGTGTGCCGACGACATCAAGAAGCTCTCGCTCGAACTGGGCGGTAACGCGCCGTTCATCGTGTTCGACGATGCCGACGTCGATGAGGCGGTGGAAGGCGCGATGATCGCCAAGTACCGCAACGCGGGCCAGACCTGCGTGTGCGCGAATCGCTTTTACGTGCAGCGCGGCATCTATGACGCATTTGCCGCCAAGCTGGCCGACGCCGTGCGTGCGCTGCGCGTGGGCAACGGCACAGAGCCCGGCGTGCAGCAGGGCCCGCTGATCCACATGCGCGCGATGGACAAGGTGCAGCAGCATCTGGACGACGCTGTGCACCAGGGCGCGCGCGTGCTGGTGGGTGGCAAGCCACATGCGTTGTCTGCACAGGGCGGTGCGTTCTTCGAGCCGACCGTCGTTGTCGATGCGAAGCCGGGCATGCTGGTCGCGCATGAAGAAACGTTCGGCCCGCTGGCTGCGCTCATTCCCTTCGACACGGAAGAGGAAGCCGTGGCCGCCGCCAACGACACCGAGTTCGGGCTGGCCGCGTATTTCTACACGCGCGATCTGGGGCGCGCGTGGCGCGTTTCGGATGCGCTGGAGTCCGGCATGGTTGGCGTCAATACGGGGCTGATCTCGACGGCAGAAGCGCCGTTTGGCGGCGTCAAGCAATCGGGGCTCGGCCGCGAAGGCTCGAAATACGGCATCGACGAGTACCTGGAGATCAAGTACATCAACATGGCCGGCCTCTGACCAACGTATGGGCGCGGATCGGACGCATCACGATGCGGTGATGCGTCCGCCGCCGCTTGCTCTATAATCATCTTCCTCTGGCGCGCCGATTTGACGACTGGCTTGCGGGCGCGCGGGAGTCCAGACATCCACGGATGTGGCCCTGGGCTCTCATTACAAATGCGGCTAAAGAGGTTCGGTCAGAGCGGGGGTGGTGAAAGCAAGCGCCCCACGTGCGCCACATGAGAACCCGATTGGTTGCGTGAACAGCGTTGCCGGTCGGGTTTTTTCTTTGGTGCCATGACAGACATCCAGGCTGACCCCGCGGTCACCGCAGCCGATGCGGCGCAGGCCGATACCTCCTCTCCGAAGGCACATCAGGGCAAGCCGGCCAACGCCATCGGCCTGGTCGTGCCCGAGCGCATGCATTTTGCCGAGCCGCTGCAACTGCGTAACGGCTCGCAGATCAGCGGCTACGACCTGATGGTCGAAACTTACGGCACGCTCAATGCCGACCGCTCCAACGCCGTGCTTATCTGCCACGCGCTCAACGCATCGCACCACGTGGCGGGCGTGCACGCCGAGGGCGAAGTCGGCTGGTGGGACAACATGGTCGGCCCCGGCAAGCCGGTCGACACCAACCGGTTCTTCGTCATCGGAGTGAATAACCTGGGCTCGTGTTTCGGCTCGACGGGCCCCATGAGCCCGCATCCGGAGACCGGCCTGCCCTACGGCGCGCGCTTCCCCGTGGTGACGGTGGAAGACTGGGTGAACGCCCAGGCGCGTGTGGCCGATCGTTTCGGCATCCAGCAGTTTGCGGCCGTGATGGGCGGCAGCCTCGGTGGCATGCAGGCGCTGGCCTGGAGCCTGATGTATCCGGATCGGTTGCGGCACTGCGTGGTGGTGGCGTCCACACCCAAGCTGTCGGCGCAGAACATCGCCTTCAACGAGGTGGCGCGCAGCGCGATCCTGTCCGACCCCGATTTCCACGGCGGCGATTACTACGCGCACAACGTCAAGCCCAAGCGCGGCCTGCGCGTGGCCCGGATGATCGGCCACATCACGTATCTGTCGGACGAAGACATGGCCGCGAAATTCGGCCGCGAACTGAAGGCGCAAGACATCCGTTTCTCGTTCGACGTCGAGTTTCAGGTCGAGAGCTATCTGCGTTACCAGGGTGACAAGTTTGCCGAGTACTTCGATGCGAATACGTATCTGCTGATTACGCGTGCGCTCGATTACTTCGACCCCGCACTGGCCTACGGCGGGAGCCTGACCAAGGCCGTCGCGCATACCAAGGCGAGCTATCTCGTCGTCAGCTTCATGACCGATTGGCGATTCGCCCCGGCGCGCAGCCGCGAGCTGGTCAAGGCACTGCTCGACAACAAGCATCCCGTCACCTACGGCGAGATCGACGCGCCGCACGGTCACGACGCTTTCCTTCTGGAAGACGCGCGCTACCACGCGCTGGTCCGCGCCTATTACGAACGCATCGCGCAGGAGATCGGCGCATGACAATGCAAACGCTGAACCCCGCTGCGCCGTCCGCGGTGCCGAACATCCTGACCGACCGCGCGGACTTTCGCGCCATCGCCCGCTGGATCGAGCCAAACTCCACCGTGCTCGACCTTGGCTGCGGCGACGGCAGCCTGTTGCGCGTGCTGCAGGATGAGCTCGACGTGCTGGCCTACGGCATCGAGATCGACGATGCAGGCGTGCTTGCCTCCGCGAAGAAGGGCGTGCACGTGATCCAGCAGAACATGGAAGGCGGCTTGGCGCTGTTCGAGGACAAAAGCTTCGATACGGTCATTCTTTCGCAAACGCTGCAGACCATCCACAACACGGCGCAGGTGCTGCGCGAGATGCTGCGCGTCGGCCGCGAGTGCATCGTGTCGTTCCCGAATTTCGGCTACTGGCCGCATCGGCTGTCGATCTTCCGCGGGCGCATGCCGGTGTCCAAGTCGCTGCCGTACGAGTGGTACAACACGCCCAACGTGCGCGTGCTGACCATCCGCGACTTTGAGGCGCTGGCGCCCAAGGTTGGTCTGGTGATTCTCGATCGCGTTGTGCTGCACGAAGGCAGCGTGGTGCGCTGGGGAGCCAACTGGCGAGGCAGCGTGGCGGTTTACCGGGTGCGCGCGGGCTGATTGCCTCGGCAGCTGCGGGCGCCTCTGGTGTGCTGGTTCGTGCGCACCCGCACGTAGCAGGTTGGCGCGTTACACTGGGCCATCTTCCGTTGAGGAGCGCGCGATGAGCAGACAGGTCCGGCGCAGAAGTCCGCGCATGCTGCAGGCGGTGTTGGCGGTGGTGATGAGTACGGCGATGTCGTTGGCAGCCGCTGCAACGTCACCTGCCGACACACAGGGCGATGCCGCTGCCCTCACCCAGATCGCCATCGCGCATTACGAGAAGAACGATTTCGGCCACGCCTTCGACGAGTTTGCCGAGGCTGCACAGCGCGGCAACCGGCTCGCGCAATTTAACTACGCGATGATGCTGATGCGCGGCGAAGGCACCGTCGCCCGCCCAGAAGAGGCGGTCAAATGGCTCCGCCGTGCCGCCGACAACCACATGACCCACGCGCAGTTTGCCTATGGCGAATTGTTTGAGCGCGGCGAGCTGGTACCGCGCTCCCTGGAAGAAGCCAACAAGTGGTACGAGCGCGCCGCGGCGGGCGGGCATGTCGAGGCACAGCGTGCGCTGGCCACCAACTACTTCACCGGGCGCGGTTTGCCGCGTGACTACGGGCGTGCGTTCAACTGGTACAAGAAGGCGGCCGAGGGGGGCGATGGGCCTTCGCAGTACATCGTCGGCAGCTATTACGAGCGTGGCGAACCCGGCGTAGTGCCTCAGGATATCGAGCTGGCCAAGAAGTGGTACGGCCGGGCGGCTGCACAAGGGGATGTGGGGGCGCTCGGCAAGCTGCGCGAGCTGGTGGAGAAAACCTACCGCGCCAAGCACGGCGACCCGCCCACAACGGCGCGCCAGTCCATGTAGCGCATCCAAGAAAAAACCGCCGGGCATGGCTGCATGCACCGGCGGTTTTGCTTTGGAGTGTGTTCAACCGTTGATCAACAGCAGCGGCCGACGCGCCCCGCGTAGCGCGCGTCCTGGCGTTCGCGGAAGAAGTCTTCGTACGTCATGACGGCCTGGCCCGGATGGGTCTCCTGCATGTGGCGCACGTAAGTGTCGTAGTCCGGCACGCCAACCATCAGGCGCAGCGTCTGGCCCAGGTAGCGGCCGAAGTTTTCGAGTTCTTCACGCATGCCCGTGCTCATGCGCCCAGCGCTTCGTACGGCGTTTCGTTGGCAGTCGGGCGGCTCGCCGCGCGCGCCTTGAGCACCGTGCGCAGGCCATACCAGGCGATGCTCACCACCACGAGAATGAACAGGCCGCACAGGAATGCGTCGATGCGGTCGTTCAGCACCACCTGCTGCATCTGCGCCATCGACTTGGCCGGGGCGAGCAGCTTGCCTTCGGCAATCGCGCTGGCGTACTTGTTGGCGTGGGCCAGGAAGCCGATCTTCGGGTCCGGATCGAACAGCTTCTGCCAGCCGGCGGTGAGCGTGCAGATCAGCAGCCAGATGGTCGGCAGCAGCGTCACCCACACATAGCGGTCACGCTTCATCTTGACCAGCACGCAGGTGCCCAGTGTCAGCGCAATCGCGGCGAGCATCTGGTTGGAGATGCCGAACAGCGGCCACAGCGTATTGATGCCACCCAGCGGATCGACCACGCCCTGGTACAGGAAGTAACCCCACAGCGCGACGGTCGCGGCCGTGGCAATGAGGTTGGCGACGAGCGAATCCGTGCGCTTGAGTGCCGGCACAAAGGTGCCCAGCAGATCCTGCAGCATGAAGCGCCCGGCGCGCGTACCTGCATCCACCGCGGTGAGGATGAACAGCGCCTCGAACAGAATCGCAAAGTGGTACCAGAAGGCCATCATGGCCTGACCGCCCACCACCTGGTGCAGGATGTGCGCCATGCCCACGGCCAGCGTCGGCGCGCCGCCTGCGCGGGCGAGGATGGTGTTCTCGCCGACGTCCTTGGCGGTCTGGATCAGCACGTCAGGGGTGATGACGAAGCCCCAGGTGGACAGCGTGTGTGCCACCGTATCCGGCGTCGCACCCACCAGCGCCGCCGGGCTGTTCATCGCAAAGTAGACGCCGGGGTCGATGACCGAAGCGGCCACCAGCGCCATGATGGCGACGAACGATTCCATCAGCATCGCGCCGTAGCCGATGAAGCGCGCTTGGCGTTCGTTCTCCAGCAACTTGGGCGTGGTGCCCGACGAGATGAGCGAGTGGAAGCCCGACACTGCGCCGCATGCAATGGTGATGAACAGGAACGGGAACATGTTGCCCGACCACACCGGACCACCGCCGCCTGCAAACTGCGTGAGCGAAGGCATCTGCATCTGCGGCGCGACGATCAGGATGCCGATGGCCAGTGCCATGATCGTGCCGATCTTCAGGAACGTCGACAGGTAATCACGCGGGGCAAGCAGCAGCCACACCGGCAACACCGAGGCGACAAAACCGTAGCCGATCAGCATCCACGTAAGGGCCTTGCCGTCGAATGTGAACAGCGGCGCCAGCGCGGCGTTTTCGTGCACGGCCTGACCGCCGATGATGGCCAGCATCAGCAGCACGAAACCGATGATGGAGATCTCGCCGATGCGGCCCGGGCGGATGTAGCGCACGTACACGCCCATGAAGAGCGCGATGGGAATCGTCGCGGCTACGGTGAAGGTGCCCCAGGGCGAGCCAACCAGCGCTTTCACCACAATCAGCGCCAGCACGGCCAGGATGATGATCATGATGAGGAACGCGCCAAACAGCGCGATCACGCCGGGCACCGTGCCCATCTCACTCTTCACCAGGTCGCCCAGCGAGCGGCCGTCGCGGCGCGTGGAGATGAACAGCACGATGAAATCCTGCACCGCACCGGCAAACACCACGCCGGCCAGGATCCACAGCATGCCGGGCAGATAGCCCATCTGCGCGGCCAGCACGGGGCCCACCAGCGGGCCAGCGCCGGCAATCGCCGCAAAGTGGTGGCCAAACAGCACGTGCTTGTTGGTGGGAACGTAGTCGAGCCCGTCGTTGTAACGCCACGCGGGCGTCTTGCGGGTGCCGTCCAGGCCGAGCACCTTGTCGGCAATGAAGCGGCTGTAATAGCGATACGCGATGAGGTAGATGCATACGGCGGCCACCACCACCCAGAGCGCGCTGACTGCCTCGCCGCGCGCAAGCGCAACGGTGGCAAAGGCAGACGCGCCAAGAATGGCGACGACCAGCCAGATCAGGTGTTGCCTGACGAAGCTCATGTCGGTCTCCTCGAACCTTGGTCGAAGTTATTTGCTGAACGCGGGATGTGGGTTCATCCCTGCAGTAAGTCCTGCCCCGTGACAGGGGCGTGTAGTATTTGCCAGCCTCACCCCGCGCCACAAGCGGAGGACTACGCAGCACACGTCCGTAGTTCTACGCAGGGCCCCACACCCGATCGAGACCGCGTCGCCATCTTGCAATGCAGCAAAGCTCGGCGTTTTTGTTATGAAGCTCCGCCAGAAAATCCTTCTGCTCGCCGTTGCACCGCTGACCATCGCCATGTTGGCGATCATGTTGACCGTGCGGCATCAGTCGATTGCGCTGGCGCGGCACGAGCGACAGTTGGTGGAATCGGCGTACCTGCAGGCCAAGGAAACCGAGCTGCGGTCTTACGTCAAGCTTGCGCAGAGTGCCATCGCGCCGTTGCTTGCGTCCGGCCAAAGTGGCGACCCTGCCAAGGACGAAGCCACGCGCGACGAAGCCATGCGCACCCTCGCCCGCCTCGACTTCGGCACCGATGGCTACTTTTTCCTCTACGACTTGCGTGGCCGCAACCTGATGCACCCGCGCCAGCCCGAACTTGTCGGGCGCGATCTGTGGGACCTGACGGACTCCGGTGGCCAACCGACCATCCAGAAACTAGTGGCTGCCGCGCAGGCCGGCGGCGGGTTCGTGCGCTACATGTGGGACAAGCCATCGACGCACCAGAGCGTGCCCAAGCTCGGTTATGTCGAGCCCATTCCGCAGTGGGGCTGGATGGTTGGCACTGGTTTGTATCTGGACGACATCGAGCAGACTCTGCGAGAGATTGACCAACGCGCGCAGGCCAACATCGACCAGACACTGGCGTGGGTGGTCGGCATTGCCGCGATCAGCATCCTGCTGGTAGCCGGCAGCGGTTTGGCGCTGAACGTGAGCGATCACCGCCAGGCCGACGCCAAGCTGCGCCAGCTCGCGCAGCAAGTGGTGAAGTCTCAGGAAGACGAACGCGCGCGTGTCTCGCGTGAACTGCACGATGGCATCAGCCAGGTGCTGGTGTCGACCAAGCTGCTGCTCGAAACCGCGCACGGACATCTCGAAGCGTCACCTGCATCGCCGCCGTCGATCGAACGGGCGGACAGCATGTTGCGCCGCGCGCTTGATCGGTTGAATGGCGCGCTGGGCGAGGTCCGGCGCGTGTCGCACAACCTGCGCCCTGCGCTGCTGGACGATCTCGGTTTGGCGGCTGCGCTGGAGCTGCTCGTGCGAGAAACGCGTGAGGCGCACGAAGACAGCCAGCCGGGGTTCGCGATTGCGCTCGAAGTTGTCGGTCCGCCCGTGCAGTTACCGGACGCATGCAACACCGCGCTGTTCCGCATTGCGCAGGAGGCTGTCTCGAACATCGAGCGCCATGCCACGCAAGCCACGCGCATCGGCGTATTGCTTGAAAACGATCTGGATGCCGTGCGCCTATCCGTTCGCGACAACGGCCCCGGCTTTGATGTGGAATCCGTGCAGGTGGACCCGCAACATGGCATCGGCCTGCGCAACATGCGTGAACGCATGGCCGCGCTGGGCGGCACGTGTACCGTTGCCTCGGGCCCGCACGGCACCGAGGTGTGCGCTGTGCTGCCGCATGTCGTCATCGCTCAACTGGCTTCTGCTCCCTCTTCTTCCCTCGTATGAATATGCGACCAGCCGCGCCCGTCAAACTGCTCCTCGTCGACGATCACCCGCTCGTGCGCGATGGCGTGCGCATGCGGCTGGAAGCCGTGCCGCATTTCGAAGTGGTGGGGGAAGCTGGTGACGCCGATGCCGCTCTGCGTGCCGCGCGCACCTTGTCCCCCGATCTGGCGCTGATGGACATCGGCATGCGCGGTATGAATGGCATTGCGCTCACCGAGAAGTTCGCCGAGGAATTTCCCGAGATTGCCGTGCTCGTGCTGTCGATGCACGACAACCTGGAGTACGTGCGGCAGGTGATCCGTGCCGGCGCGCGTGGCTACGTGCTCAAGGACGCGCCCGCCAGCGAACTGGTCGAGGCCATCGACGCTGTGCTGGCCGGCCGGCCGTTCTACAGCGCGCAGCTGGCGATGCGCATGGCCGAGCAGGCCGTCATGCCCACGCCGGTCGAGGCGCTCACGCCGCGCGAGCGCGACATTCTTGACGGCATCGCCAAGGGCTATGCCAATAAGCGCATCGCCGACGAGCTGGGCCTATCCGTTCGTACGGTGGAATCGCACCGCCTGAACCTCAAGCGCAAACTTGGCATCGAGGGCCAAGCGGAACTGGTGAAGTTTGCGGTTGAGCTGGGAAAGGGCCGCTAGACGGCCTTCGTGCCCTCCATGTAATCGCGCACCATCGCTTCGAACGAGGTGTCGCGGCCAAAGCCCATCGCATCGGCGCGGGCAGTGTCGAAGCGCGCCGGCCAGCTTTGCACGATGGCCTTGATGCGGGCGTCCGGTTCCCAACGGATACGCGAGACCGGCGCATCGCCCGCCACCTTGCGCAACGCTTCCACCATCTCGCCCACGCGCACCGTAATGCCCGGCAGGTTCAGTGATCGGCGATTGCCCCATGCCGACACCGGCAGCGTGTACGCGTGCAGCAGCGAGGCCACGACCTGCCGCGGCGAGGCAAGCCACAGCTCAGTCTCGGCTTCCACGGGGCAGATGGCGTCTTCGCCGGCCAGTGGCTCGCGGATGATGCCGCTGGCAAAGCTCGATGCTGCGCCATTTGGCTTGCCTGGGCGCACCGACACCGTCGGGATGCGCACCGCGCGCCCGTCGATGTAGCCCTTGCGCGAATACTCGCCGACCAGGAATTCGCCCATCAGCTTCTGCACGCCGTACGAGGCCTGCGGCGTGGCCGCCGTGTCGTCGGTGACAACGGCGGGCAACTGGCCGCCAAACACCGCCACGGAGCTTGCGAACAGCACGCGCGGCGCACGGGCGGTCTTGGCGTGCTGCGCGCGCAGCGCATCGAGCAACGCGCGCGTGCCGTCCAGGTTCACGCGCATGCCGAGGTCGAAATCGGCCTCGGCGGTGCCGCTCACCACGGCGGCCAGGTGGAACACGCCGCCCACGTTTTCGTCGATCACCTGGGCGATGAAGGCTGGGTCGGAAGCGTCGCCCGTCACATAGCGCACACGCGCATCGGCAATCTGGCCGGCCACCTGGTCCAGCACGATGAAGGTCTCAACCGGCTGCACCGAGCCGTCCGCACCGGGCAGGCCGGGTTGCTGGAGCAGTGCCGCCAGCACGCGCTGGCCCAGGAAACCGGCGCCGCCGGTGATGACGATATTCATGGTGTCTCCTTGTTGCCTGGCCTGAGCGGCCCGGCGTTTTGATTGATGCCTAGGGTAAACATGGATGAAGCTCCGCGACTCAACTTGTATGATGACACGACGAATTTACGCTTGCCAAGACATCCCTGCCACCATGTTTGAACGACTCGACGCCGCGCCTTCCCTGTCCGACCGCGTGGCCCAGACCCTGATGGACAAGATCGACGCCGGAGAACTGCGCCGCGGTGAGCGCATGCCGTCCGAAACCGTGCTCGGCCAGGAATTCGGCGTGAGCCGCACCGTAATCCGCGAGGCCATCTCGCGTCTGCGCCACGAAGGCGTGGTCGAAGCGCGCCAGGGCAGCGGCGTGTACGTCACGCAGCAGGCTGGCCTCAAGCCGCTGCGTATCGACGCGGCCCAGGCCGGTTCGATCGATGCCGTGCTGCACATCATCGAACTGCGCCGCGCGCTGGAGGCCGAAGGCGCCGCGCTGGCCGCCCAGCGCCGCACGGATGCCGAGATGATCGAGATCGACGCCGCACTCGACAGCATCGACGCTGCGGTGGCGGCAGGCGGTGACGGTGTGACCGAAGACCTGCGGTTTCACCACGCCATCGCCGCGGCCAGCGGCAATCCGTTTCTGGTGCAGGCACTCGGCTTTTTCAGCCAATACCTGGAAGAAGCGATTGGCGTGACGCGCAGCAACGAAGCGCGCCGCGAAGACTTCGCCCGCCAGGTTCGCGACGAACACCGCGCGATGGTCGAGGCCATCCGCCGCCGCGACGCACTTGCTGCACGCAACGCCGCGCAAACCCACATGTTCAATGCCGCACGTCGTTTGGCCGAAGGGCGCGACGTGGCGCAAGACTGATTTTTGGAGTCATTCATGACGCAATCGATGGCTGATCGAAAGGTCGGCGTGATCGGACTCGGCGCCATGGGCCTGGGCATTGCCAAGACCCTGCGCAATCACGGCTACACCGTGCATGCCTGCGACGCGCGCCCGGGTGCCGCAGCGGATTTCGCCAAGGAAGGCGGCGTGGCCTGCGCAACGCCGGCGGAGGTTGCCGCTGGTGTGGATGTGGTGGTCTCGGTGGTGGTCAACGCCGCGCAGACTGAAGCCGTGCTGTTCGGCGGGAGCGGCGCAGCGGGCGCCATGCGGCCGGGCAGCACGTTCGTCATGTGTTCCACGGTCGACCCGAACTGGTCGATTGCGCTGGAGGCACGCCTCGCGCAGCAGGGCATCCTGTATGTGGACGGCCCGATTTCGGGCGGCGCTGCCAAGGCCGCTTCGGGCCAGATGACGATGATGACGTCGGCCACGCCCGAGGCGTATGCGGCGGCGGGCCATGTGCTCGACGCCATGGCCGGCAAGGTCTATCGCCTGGGCGACAAGGCTGGCGCGGGCAGCAAGGTCAAGATCATCAACCAGTTGCTGGCCGGCGTGCACATTGCCGCCGCCGCCGAAGCCATGGCCCTGGGCCTGCGCGAAGGCGTGGCAGCGGATGCGCTGTACGAAGTCATCACGCACAGCGCGGGCAACAGCTGGATGTTCGAAAACCGCATGGCCCACGTGCTGGCCGGCGACTACACGCCGCTGTCCGCCGTCGACATCTTCGTCAAGGATTTGGGGCTCGTGCTCGATACCGCGCGCGCGACCAAGTTTCCGCTGCCGCTGGCGGCTACCGCGCATCAGATGTTTATGCAGACATCCACCGCCGGCTACGCCCGGGAAGACGATTCGGCCGTCATCAAAATCTTCCCCGGCATCACGTTGCCGGAGGGCCAATCGAAATGAACGTTGCGCAGACCTCCCGCCCCGTGCTCGGTTGCATCGCCGATGACTTCACCGGTGCAACCGACCTTGCCAACATGCTCGTGCGCGCCGGCATGCGCACGGTGCAGACCATCGGTGTGCCGCAGGCAGGTGAGGAAGCCATCGCTGCGGATGCCGATGCCATCGTTGTCGCGCTCAAGTCGCGCACGATTCCGGCGGCCGATGCCGTGGCGCAGTCGCTGAATGCACTGCATTGGCTGCGCGCGCAAGGCTGCTCGCGCTTCTTCTTCAAATACTGTTCGACCTTCGATTCCACTGACGCAGGCAACATCGGCCCCGTGGTCGAGGCGTTGATGGTTGAACTGGGCGCCGATTTCACGTTGGCCTGCCCTGCGTTTCCCGAGAACGGCCGTACGATCTTCCGTGGTCATCTGTTCGTGGGCGACTTGCTGCTCAATGCGTCGGGCATGGAGCACCATCCGCTCACGCCGATGCGCGATCCGAACCTCGTGTCGGTGCTCGCGCGCCAGAGCGCGGGCAAGGTCGGCCTGCTGCGTTACGACACCATCATGCGCGGTGCCCAGGCTGCGCGCGATCAGGCCCAGCAACTGCGCGCCGACGGCGTGAGGCTGGCGATTGCCGATGCCATTTCCAACGATGACCTGATCGTGCTGGGCGAGGCGTTTGCCGACTTGCCGCTGCTCACAGGTGGCTCGGGCCTGGCGCTTGGCTTGCCTGCGCAATACCGCCGCGCAGGGCTGATCACCGAACATGGCAACGCGGCCCAACTGCCAGCGGTGGCCGATTCAGCGATCGTATTGTCGGGCAGCTGCTCGCGCGCGACGAATGCCCAGGTAGCGCACTGGCGTGCATCGCGCCCTGCGTTCCAGATTGATCCGCTGGCGCTGGCTGAAGGCAAACCGGTGGTGGTCGACGCGCTCGATTTCGTACATCGCCATGCCGGGCAAACGGTGCTGGTGTACGCGACCAGCGCGCCCGAGCAAGTGGCCCACGTGCAGCAAACGCTGGGTGTGGAACGCGCCGGCAAGCTGGTTGAAGACGCACTGGGCCGCATCGCCCGCACGCTGCATGCTGACGGCGTGCGCCGCTTCGTGGTGGCCGGCGGTGAGACATCGGGCGCCGTGGTGCAGGCGCTTGACGTGCGTGCGCTGCGCATCGGCCCGCAGATCGATCCGGGCGTGCCCTGGACAGCCACCATCGACAACGACCCGGTTGCGCTGGCATTGAAGTCCGGCAATTTCGGGACGGTGGATTTCTTTGAGAAGGCGCTTGCGCAACTGGCGCACGCAACGACGGAGCCGGTCGCATGACCGCAACGAATGAAAATGCGTTGCGCGAAGAGATCGCGCGCGTCGGCCAGAGCCTGTATGCGCGGGGTTACGCCGTCGGCACGGCAGGCAACATCAGCGCGCGCCTGCCTGACGGCTGGCTCATCACGCCCACCGATGCCTGCCTCGGCACGCTGGACCCGGCGCGCATCGCCAAGGTGCTAGCAACGGGCGAGTGGGTCGGAGGCGACAAGCCTTCGAAGACGCTCGCCTTGCATCGCGGTATCTACGACCGCAATGCCGACGCGCATGCCGTGGTTCACACGCATTCGACGCATCTTGTGGCGCTCACGCTGGCGGGCGTCTGGCAGAAGGCCGATGTCCTGCCGCCGATCACGCCGTATTACGTGATGAAGGTCGGCCATGTGCCGCTTATCACGTATCGGCGTCCAGGCCATCCGGATGTGGCTGCGCAGATTGCGTCACTGGCCAATGACGTGCGCGCCGTGCTGCTCGATCGACTCGGCCCCGTGGTGTGGCACAGCTCGGTGTCGAACGCAGCGTATGCGCTGGAAGAACTGGAGGAAACCGCACGGCTTTGGTTGATGACCGAACCCAAGCCCGCGCCGCTGTCCGACGCGCAGATCGACGAACTGCGCCAGACGTTCGGGGCCCGTTGGTAGCGCCCGCTGCACGGCCCACATAAAACCTAGACCGGAGACCACATGAACACTTCGACCGCCACCACGGCGGCGTTGCCTTCGCACGCCGTTTCAAAAGAGGACAGCGTCTATGCGCGCGTATCGCGCCGCATCGTCCCGCTCATCATGCTCTGCTACGTGGTCGCCTATCTCGATCGCGTGAACGTTGGATTTGCGAAGCTGCAGATGTCGCAGGCGCTGAATTTTTCCGAGACGGTCTACGGGCTCGGCGCCGGCATCTTCTTCATCGGTTACTTCCTCTTCGAGGTGCCGAGCAACCTGTTGATGAACAAGATCGGCGCGCGCATCTGGATCGCGCGAATCATGATCACGTGGGGTTTGATCTCGGGCGCATTCGCATTCGTGCAGACGCCGACGCAGTTCTACGTGATGCGGTTCCTGCTGGGTTTGGCCGAAGCGGGCTTCTACCCCGGCGTCATCCTGTACCTGACGTACTGGTATCCGTCGCATCGCCGTGCGCGCATTGTCGCGATGTTCATGGCGGCCATCCCCATCTCGGGCATTTTCGGCAATCCGCTGTCGGGTTGGATCATGAGCGCGTTTCACGGGACGGGCGCCGGCGGCGGCTGGCAGGGCTGGCAGTGGATGTTCGTGATCGAAGCCATTCCCGCTGTGCTGGTCGGCCTGCTGGTGCTGTGGAAGTTCGATGACAGCATCCGCAAGGCCAAGTGGTTGTCGGAAGACGAGAAGCAGATTCTTGAAGCCAATATTGCTGCAGACAACAAAGGCAAGACCGAGCACCAAGGCATCGGCAAGGTGTTCTCCGACCCGCGTGTGTGGATGATGAGCCTGATCTACTTCGCCTTCGTCATGGGCCAATACGGCTTGACGTTCTGGATGCCGACGCTGGTGAAGAGCGCCGGTGTGACAGACACCTTCATGGTGGGCGTGCTCGCTGCGATTCCGTACGTATGTGCGGCGATCACCATGGTGCTGATCGGCCGCAGTGCCGATGCACGACGCGAGCGTCGCTGGCACCTGGTTGTGCCGGCGCTGATGGGCGCAGTCGGTTTTGCTGTGGTGGCGACGGCCGGGCACAACGTGGCTTTGTCGATCGTGTTCCTGTCATTGGCCGCTGCGGGCGTGCTGACGTGTGCGCCGCTGTTCTGGTCCCTGCCCACGGCTTTCCTGCAGGGCACGGCTGCCGCTGCCGGCATTGCCGCCATCAACTCGGTCGGCAACTTGGCCGGGTTCGTGAGCCCCTATATGATCGGTGCGCTCAAGGACATGACGGGCAGCACATCCACCGGCATGTATGCATTGGCGGGCGTGCTGGTGCTCGGCTGCATCGCCGTGTTGCGTACGCCGTCGAAGTTGGTCAATAAATAAGCAATCGTATCCAGAGGTCTGTCATGCCCCGCTTTGCCGCCAACCTTTCCATGATGTACCAGGAGCACGCGTTCCTCGACCGCTTTGCCGCTGCGGCAAAAGATGGGTTCGAGGGCGTTGAGTTTCTATTTCCCTACGACTTCGACAAGGCGGATATCCGTGCCCGCCTTGACGGCGCCGGCCTCACGCAAGCGCTGTTCAATGCCCCGCCGGGCGACTGGGCTGGCGGCGAGCGAGGCATCGCTTCGCTGCCCGGTCGCGAGGATGAATTCAAGCGCGGCATTGCGACAGCGCTGGAGTATGCGCAGGTGCTCGGCAACACGCGCCTGCACGTGATGGCCGGGCTGCTGCCCGCCGGTGCAGACCGCGCGCGCCATCACGGCACCTACGTGAGCAACATCGCCCACGCTGCGCGCGAGGCTGCCGGCGCGGGCGTCACCATCGTGCTCGAACCCATCAACACGCGCGACATGCCGGGCTTCTTCCTCACGCAACAGGCACAGGCGCATGCGGTATGCAAGGAAGTCGGCGCGACCAACGTCAAGGTGCAGTTCGACCTGTACCACGCGCAGATCATGGAGGGCGATCTGTCGGTCAAGCTCAAGCAGTACGTCGATGGCGTGGGCCACGTGCAGATTGCCGGCGTGCCGGATCGCCACGAACCGGACGAAGGCGAGCTGAACTATCCGCACCTCTTCGCGTTGTTGGATGCGCTCGGCTATGACGGCTGGGTCGGCTGCGAATATCGGCCGCGTGCCGGTACGAGCGAAGGGCTCGGCTGGCTCAAACGCTGGCGCGAAAGCCAGCGTTGACGCGCAGGCATAAGGGTTACGTGCGTTGATCTGCCCAGGCTACGGCGCGCATCGCCAAGCGCAGATATAAAAGAAAACCGCCGCTGCGCAATGCGCAAGCGGCGGTCTGCTCTGGCGGACAGGCTCGTCAGGCGCCCAACTGAGCGGGGCCAAGCGAGCGCGTCGTGGGGACGCGGCCGTATGCCGGCAGCTCCGCCTTGCGGGTCGCCACTTCCAGTTGCATGCCAATCGCTTCGGCAGCATGCGCGGCCGTTGCGCCGCTGGTGCCCACCACGAGGCGATAACCGCCACCGCGCACGGTCTGGATCAGGCCATCGCAGGGCGTGCCGGCCAGCGCCACGCGCAGCTTGCGCACATGCACATCCACTGTGCGCTCACCCACGAATACATGGTTGCCCCATACGCGGTCCAGCAGTTGCGTGCGCGAGTGCACGCGTTGCGGGTGCGCGACGAGAAAGTGCAGCAGGCGGAACTCCAGCGGGCTGAGCGGAATGGCGCGCGGACCGGTTTCGGTTTGCGCAGTCACGCCCAGCGTGAGCGGATCGAGGCGCAGGCCGTTGACTTGGAGGATGTCGTCGCCATGCTGATGCGGCGCGCGGCGGCGCAGTACGGCGCGAATGCGGGCGTGCAGCTCGCCCGTGTCGCACGGCTTGACGACGTAGTCGTCGGCACCGGCGTCGAGTGCGGCAATCTTGGCACGCGCATCGCCATGACGGGACAGCACGATGACCGGCAGGCCGCGCGTCTGCATGTTGGCGCGCAACGCCAGCAGCATGTCGATCGACTCACGCTCGGGCCACGTCCACTCCATCAGGAGCAACTCAGGCATGGCCGCCAGGATGGCTGCCTGCGCCTGGCCCGGATGGCTGACCCGTTGTACCTCGTGTCCACCATCACGCAGGGAAAACGACAGACGCTCCCCCTCTGCCTGGTCTTGTTCGACCAGCAAGATCTGAATACCCACTTTGTGATACCTCCCGTCTAACCAGCCGACACACTCCGGCGAGCAGCCTCGCGGCTGCGCTCTGCTGTCTGCGGTGCGCGTTGTTATGAGTGCCATGCGGGCAGTTGCGCGTGTGCTCGCATGTCGTTTCTTGCGGGCGCTGTTGCCCGGCCGTCGGCCTTGCGCGGATCGTCATGCTGCTGTTCCCGTCGACGATCGCCAGCGGAGCCTCCTGGGTGGTGTCCAGGGTGGTCCTGAGAAAGGTCTGCAAACCCCTCGGTGCCTGCTGCGGCATGCCGAACCATGCAATCGTTTGCACAGTTTGCGGCCTTGCCTGCGCGCAATCCGAGCCGGCGCCCCCCCGAGCGCCGGTGAAGTAGGGATTCCCCACCTCCGTTGGCATAAGGCTTGTTAGCCCTTTCCCGTTTCCTCTAGTCATGAACCCCCCCTCTGGCTCAGAGAAAAGGGATTCCGTTTTGCCGGATTATAAGAATCCCGTAGAGATTCGTCACGCAGGAATTTTAAAATTTGGAAATTCATTCAATTCGACACGCAATGGGGCGGTGCGGTTGACATGCATTCTTCATAAAGCTATGCCAGGCAACGTTCTTGGCCAATGCTATGCGTGCAATGATTCGGGTCCGGCATAAATGCACGGCGATTATGCTCGTGCCGGCATAATGATCGATCTCATGTGTGTGTCGGTATTTTTTACAAAACAATTCGATTCCCTAAAAATCAATTGATCTGTTTTGTTGGAAGGGGTAATTCGCGCGATTTAAAACTTTAGGATTACTGCTCATTGTTTGGGCAACCTTCTGCGGATGGGCGAAAAAAAGCCCGCGCAAGGCGGGCTTCCTGTCCTGATGCCAAAAAGGCGGCGGGCGTTAGCCCTCGAGGCGTTCTTCCAGGCGGGTCTTGGCGTCGGGCAGCGCTTGCGGCAGGCCGTGCGCCAGTTTCGTGAACAGCTCGTCGTGCAGCGCCAGTTCCTGCTTCCAGGCGTCCGCGTCCAGCGAGATCACCTTGGCGAACTGCTCGGCCGTGAAGTCCAGGCCATCCCAGCTCAGTTCTTCGTAGCGCGGCGATACGCCAAAGACGTGTTCATCGCCCTGCGCCTGACCTTCGATGCGATCGATCATCCATTTGAGCACGCGCATGTTTTCGCCAAAGCCCGGCCACACGAACTTGCCGTTTTCGTCCTTGCGGAACCAGTTCACGCAGAAGATCTTCGGCAGCGTGGCGCCGCTCTCGGCAAGCTTCTCGCCGACGTTGAGCCAGTGGGCGAAGTAGTCGGCCATGTTGTAGCCGCAGAACGGCAACATGGCGAACGGGTCGCGGCGCACCACGCCTTGCTGGCCTGCGGCGGCGGCGGTGGTTTCCGAGCCCATCGTCGCGGCCATATATACGCCTTCGGTCCAGTCGCGCGCTTCGGTCACGAGTGGCACCGTGGTCGAGCGGCGGCCGCCGAAGATGAACGCATCAATGGGTACGCCTGCCGGGTTGTCCCATTCCGGATCGATCGAGGGGCATTGTGCTGCCGGCGCCGTGAAACGCGCGTTCGGATGCGCTGCCTTGCGGCCGGTTTCCTTGGCGGTCTCGGGTGTCCAATCCTGGCCTTGCCAGTCGATCAGGTGGGCCGGCGGCGTGTCGGTCATGCCTTCCCACCACACATCGCCGTCATCCGTGAGGGCCACGTTGGTGAAGATGACGTTTTCTTTGAGCGTAGCCATCGCGTTGAAGTTGGTCTTCTCGCTGGTGCCCGGGGCCACGCCAAAGTAGCCGGCTTCCGGGTTGATGGCGTACAGGCGGGTCTTGCCGGTGGCGTCCTTGCGGGGCTTGATCCAGGCGATGTCGTCGCCGATGGTCGTGACCTTCCAGCCATTTAGGCCGGCCGGCGGAATCAGCATCGCAAAATTGGTCTTGCCGCAAGCCGACGGGAAAGCCGCCGCCACGTGATACGTCTGGCCTTCCGGCGAGGTCACGCCCAGGATCAGCATGTGCTCGGCCAGCCAGCCCTGGTCGCGGCCCATGGTGGAGGCAATCCGCAGCGCGAAGCATTTCTTGCCCAGCAGCGCGTTGCCGCCGTAGCCCGAACCGAACGACCAGATTTCGCGCGTTTCCGGGAAATGCACGATGTACTTGGTCGGGTTGCACGGCCACGGCACGTCCTTCTCGCCGGCGGCGAGCGGCTTGCCGACGGTGTGAACGCACGGTACGAAATCGCCGTCGCTGCCGAGCACGTCATACACGGCGCGGCCCATGCGGGTCATGATGCGCATGTTGACGGCCACGTACGGGCTGTCCGACAGCTCCACGCCGATGTGCGCGATCGGCGAGCCCAGCGGGCCCATCGAGAACGGCACCACGTACAGCGTGCGGCCGCGCATGCTGCCGTCAAACAGGCCGTTCAGCGTCTGGCGCATCTCGGCCGGGGCCGTCCAGTTGTTGGTGGGGCCAGCGTCTTCCTTCTTCTGCGAGCAGATGAAGGTGCGGTCTTCCACGCGCGCCACGTCCGACGGATCCGACAGCGCCAGGTACGAGTTCTTGCGCTTGGCCGGGTTGAGCTGCTTCATCGTCCCGGCGGCCACCATTTCGGCGCACAGGCGGTCGTATTCCTCTTGCGAACCATCACACCAGACAATGCGCTCCGGCTTGGTGAGTGCTGCCACCTCGCCCACCCACGCGATCAGGCGCGGGTGTTTCACGTAATCGGGCACGTTCAATGCGGGCACGCCCTGCATCACGGGTTGATTCATGACCAAAACTCCAATGGAAGTGAGAAAGAAATCGATGGCGGATCAGCACGGTGGCCGCGTCCAGCGGCAGGGTGGAAAGCGATCGACGGCACCTCATGGGCAGGCCGGATCAGCGATTTCCAGAGGGAGAGGTGAGGCAGGCGGAGGGACGGGAGCCGTGCTGATTTCACATTCAGTTACAAAGCGGTGCGCTGACGGAAGGTGGGTTTTTCCGGGCAGCGGGGGCCGCGTGCGCTAAAGTGGCGGGACCGAGGTCAACAGACCCTAGAACAAGGACTCGTCACCAGCGGGGCTGCGCAAATTGCGTGCCCGCGGCGGGCAATTCCGAACGTCCACACAGATTGTCGTGCGACGAGGGATGGGAAGAATACCACCGCGAGGGATCGCTGTTTTTTGCTGCGCACCATTGTTCGAAGTGAGATGTCGATGAAGATTGCCGTACTGGACGACTACCAAGACGCTGTTCGCAAGCTGGATTGCTTCAGCCTGATGCAGGATCACGAAGTCAAAGTGTTCAACAACACCGTCAAAGGCGTGGGTCAATTGGCCGCACGTGTGGCGGACGTTGAAGCCATCGTGCTGATCCGAGAGCGCACGCGCGTAACGCGCCAGTTGCTCGACCGCCTGCCCAAACTCAAGATCATCAGCCAGACGGGCCGCGTGTCGCGTGATTCGGGCAGCCATATCGACCTGGATGCCTGCACCGACAAGGGTGTGGTCGTGTTGGAGGGCAAGGGTTCGCCGGTGGCGCCTGCTGAACTGACCTGGGCGCTGGTGATGGCTGCGCAGCGTCGCATTCCGCAGTACGTCGCGAGCCTCAAGCACGGCGCGTGGCAGCAGTCGGGGCTGAAATCCACCACGATGCCGCCCAACTTTGGCATTGGCCGCGTTCTGAAGGGCCAGACGCTGGGCATCTTCGGCTACGGCAAGATCGGTCAGCTCGTGGCTGGCTACGGCCGCGCCTTCGGCATGAATGTGCTGGTGTGGGGCCGCGAGGGCTCGCAGGAACGCGCGCGCGCCGACGGCTTTGCTGTGGCGGAATCGAAGGATGCGCTGTTCGAGCAGTCCGACGTGCTGTCCGTTCACCTGCGCTTGAACGACGAGACGCGCGGCATCGTGTCGGTGGCTGACCTCACGCGCATGAAGCCGACCGCCCTCTTCGTCAACACGAGCCGCGCTGAATTGGTGGAAGAAAATGGCCTGGTGACGTCGCTCAATCGCGGGCGCCCGGGCATGGCCGCCATCGACGTGTTTGAAACGGAGCCCATCCTGCAGGGCCACACCCTGCTGCGCATGGAGAACTGCATCTGCACGCCGCACATCGGCTACGTCGAGCGCGAAGGCTACGAGCTGTACTTCAGCATCGCGTTCCAGAACATCCTTGATGTCCTGCAGGGCAACGTCGACAGCGTGGTCAATCCGACGGCGCTGGCGCCCGCGCTGATCCGCGCATAACGCCAGCGTTCTTTACGTCGTTTTTCGTCAATCAAGCCGCGGCACGCAGCTGCGGTTGGTTGGCGCCAGCGCCGTCAAAGCGGAAGCTGTCCATCGCCAGCGCGCCGTACGTCACGGTATCGACCACGTGTTGAGCCTGCACGCCGCCCGGCGTGGCTTGGCTCGGCTGGCCCATCGCGGCGCCCAATGCCACGTACAGCGGCATGAGGTGTTCGTCGGTCGGGTGAGCGTGGGCGGCGTTCGGGGCTTGCGCGCGGTAATCGCAGAACTGGGTGAAATCGCCGCTGCGGATGCCCTCGGTCATTGACTCGATCATCCACTCGCGAAACGCCGTCACCCAAGGCTCGGCCGGCACGCCATGCTGGGCCATGCCGGGGCCGCGCATCAGCGCGCGCAAGTTGTGTGTGAAGCTGCCGGAGCCGACGATCAGCACGCCTTCGTCGCGCAGCGGCGCGAGCGTGCGCCCCATCGCCATCTGGCAAGCCGGTGACAGGCCAGGCATCAACGACACCTGCACCACGGGAATCTTCGCCTCGGGAAACATCAGCATTAGGGGCATCCAGGCGCCGTGGTCCAGCGGCTGGCGCGGGTCCAGCACAGTGGAGGCCTGTTCTTCCAGCCCCGGGACGATGTTGCCGTCGATCAGCGCACGGATGCGCTCGGCCAAGTCCGGCGCGCCGGGCGGGGCATATTCCAAGGCGTAGAGCTGTGGCGGGAAGCCGCCGAAGTCGTGCCACGCTTCCTGCTGGGCGCGGGCGGTTACGGTCGGCCGACGCGTCATCCAATGCGGCGAAACCACGACGATGGCGCGCGGCTTGAGGGCGATCATCTCTTGCCCGAGCGCCGCCAGCAGCTTGCCGACAGGGCCCGGATCGGCCGCCAACATGGGCGACCCATGGGACAGATAAAGCACGGGAAGCATGTCAAATTTCCTGAAGAATATATTTACTATTCTGCGCCGACATAGCACCAGCAACGTGCATGGATTTGCAGGTCGGGATCAGGAAAATTGAACGAGTGCGCTTACATGCTCAGCATTTCCTCTGCCACGGTTGGGTGCAGGCCGACGGTTGTATGCAGGTGCTTGACCCGGACGCCCATGCGCACGGCCACCGCCAACGCCTGGATGATCTCCGGCGCGGCGTTGTCGACGATGTGCGCGCCCAGCACGCGTCCACTGCGCGCATTGCACACCAGCTTGATCAGCGATTCCATGCCCGAGCCTGCAAAACGCTGCTCCAACGAGACGAAGCGGCGCACCACCACGTCGATCCGATCTGCCAACGCGCGTTTGTCGGTGTCCGGCCCGCGTTTGCTCAATTCAGGCCAGCGCGTGCGCGCGTCAGTCTCGGTCAGGCCTACGCTGGCGATCGCCGGATCGCAGAACACGGCCATCGGCACGGTGTTCATGTCGGGCAGCTTGGTGCCTTTGCCGAATAAGCGTTCAGCCACGTAGCGGCCCTGCGCTGCGGCCACGGGCGTCAATTGCAGCGGGCTGCCGCCACAAATGTCGCCCACGGCATGCACGCCGCGGGCGCGCGTGCGGAAATGGCGATCGACCGCGACGCGTCCGTGTGCATCGAGCGTGACGCCGGCCGCGTCCAGGCCGAGGCCCGCGATGTTCGGCGTGCGGCCGATGGCGCTCAACACACGCTGGGCACGCAGCACGCGTGGAATATCGCTGCCTTCGGTGCTCGCGTAGACGGCCACGCCGCCGCCGTTCACAGCATCGCGCTCGACGCGGACGACGTCGGCGTTCAGGATCAGCTCGACGCCGCAGCCGGCCAGCGACTGCGCAGCGGCCTCGGCCACCGTGACGTCAAATTCAGGCAACACACGCGCATCGCGCGTCAGCACGGTAACCCGCACGCCAAAGCGTGCCAGCGTGGACGCCATCTCCACCGCGATGACGCCGCCGCCGGCGATGATGAGCGATGCGGGCAGCGTGTCCCAGTCGAATACGCCGTCGGAGGTGCAAGCCAGTTCCGCGCCGGGTACGGGAAGCGGCGTGGGGCGGGCGCCGGCGGCCAGCACGATCTGGCGTGCCCGCAACGTGGTCTTGCCGGTATCGGCTTGCAGGCGGACGATGCCGCGGCCGCGCAGCGAGGCCGTGCCGCTCAACCACTGCACGCCGGCATCGCCAAGGTGGGCGAAATGCGCCTCGTGCAGCCGTGCGACTTCGGCGCGCGTGCGGGCGATGGCATCGGCCCAGGCGTCGGCGGCGTTGGCGGTGCGCAGGCATCGCGCCACGGTCTGCGACCAGGCGGCGCCGTAGCCAAGCAGCTTCTTGGGCACGCACCCGCGGTTGACGCAGGTGCCGCCCACTTGCGCGCGGTCGATCAGCAGCGTGCGTGCCCCCAGTTGCGCAGACCGGCGCGCAGCCGCGAGCCCGGCCGAACCGGCGCCGATCACGATCAGGTCAAACGCATGTGCAGGGTTTGCGGGCATGAGGTGTCCGTCGAAGAAGCATCGGCCGGACGACCTTGGTGGCACGCCGGCGGGCGCGCCATGTGCAGCAAGCGGCGCGCCCGCCGCCTGTCTTGGAGGAGGTGGTTACGCAGCCGCCGCCGTGGCGAACCCGCGTGGAAGTTCGCGCAGGAAGGTTTCGCCGTCATGACGGCCGAGCGCATAGGCGTCGCGCATAGCGCCCGGGCGGGTGTAATCCCAGCTTGAAATGGGAACCTTGCGCGAGGGCTGCACGTAAAAGCGGCGCTGCACGCCGTCGGCCACGGGCACATCCATGCGGAAATACGTCGGACGCGGGTACAGGCGCGTGACCAGCACCAGCGCGTCGCCGGGCGTGGCGTCCAGCGCGTGCACGGGCACGTTGTCGACCATGCCGCCGTCGAGCACCGGCCGCCCCGCGCGCCGCAGCACCGGCGTGAACGGCGGCGTGGAGGCCGATTGCAGCAGCAGGTCCGCCAAGTCTTCCGGGGTGGCGCAGTCCTGCGCGCGCACGATTTCTGGCGTGAAGCCGAGGCGCTTGCCCAGCGTCGGGTGCAGCGTCTTGCGAACGTGCTTTTCGATGTTGTAGGCAATCAGCCCTGCCGCCACCGCTGACCGTGCGCCTAGCCAGCGCGGGATATGCGCCACGCCGATGCGGATTTCGGGCGCCTGCGCCAGCCGTCCGAAGCGGCCCTCGCCGAACACCGTCAGCAGCGCCGTGCGGTACATGCCGTAATGCGGAAACACGCGCTCGCCGCGCAACAGGTTGCCCCAATGGGCGTTGCGGGTGTTTTGGCGCAGGGCTTCGCCGTAGTAATCCATCAGCTCGGCAGAATTCCAGGCATGCAGCATGCACGCCGTCGACGCGCCGGCCGAGATGCCGGCAATCACGCGCGGCGCCAAGCCCAGTTCGGGCTGCACGACATCCCACCAGCCGGCCTGCCACCAGCAGCGGTTGCCGCCGCCGGCAAAGACCATCTGGTCGAACACGGGCGTGTTCATGCCGACGCCCCGGTATGGGCGGCCGTGGCCGCGGCCGGCTCCAGCCGCAGCGATGGCGCATATTTGAGGGTGTCGATGCACGCATCCAGTAGGCGCTCGCGCTTGGTGGCGAGGCTGGAAGCGTCCGGGTAGAAGAGGTAATCGCCCATGATGCCGTTGAACGTGGCATGAAAATGGGCCACGGCCAGCGGGATGTCGAGGTCTGCCGGCAACTGCCCGCGCCGCGTCGCCTGCTCGATGATGCTCGTCAGATGGGCCATGCCTTCTTCAAACGATTCCTGCTGGCGCTTGAGGATGGGGCTTGTGTCTTCGACGAACTCGCACTTGTTGAACATGATCTCGAAGACCTTGCGCCAGTGCGCATCTTCCACGAGTTGTCGCAGCACGAAGTTGCCTACGGTGCGCAATTCACCCAGCGGATCATCGGCTTCCACCCCGAACGGGGTGCACATGGTTTCCATGGGCAGTTTCACGCGCTCGCACATGGCGGCAAACACATCGGTCTTATTACGGAAGTGCCAGTAGATGGCGCCGCGCGTCACGCCCGCGGCCTGCGCGATATCCGATAACGATGTGCGTGCCACGCCGCGCGCATAGAACACGTCTTCCGCCGCATCCAGGATGCGGTTACGTGTTTCCAGTGCTTCTTCCTTCGTTCGTCTAACCATGATCTTCCAGAGGAACGCCGTATCACCTGAGTCGACGTTCTTTCGATTGGCTTTTGTGCAATGCACAATTCCAGGCAACGCACTATTGCGCTTCGCACAACGCGGCAGCGGGTCCGTTGGCTGACAATGCTTGTCGCAGCGCGGTATTTGCCGCACGTTCGCTTGATCGCCGTCATTGCTACGAACTCCGGAAAGGTGTCAACGGAGTCCCTATTCGTAACGGCGTCACTTACATACATACGCGAACGTATCTATAATAGCGCGCACTCCGTCGCTTGCCCATGGCCGTATGCGCCACATCCAATCCCGGGCACGTGGTCTGGAACCGACTTCTGTGTGTCGGCAGCCAGTCGGAGATCGACTGCCGATCGCTCCCGCGTCTTAGCATTCTGGTCCCAGTTGTTGCGAGTTCGTCGCAAAGGCCATATCGCATGCCGCGAGATGCAGCTAGCATCGGACGTTTTCGTTTTGTGTTTTTTGGTTTCGCTGACGGTTTGCCGGCGTCGCACTCGTTTGCGCGGCGTGGCGGCACCCGGCATTCCGCTTATCGCCACATGGGGTCATCTATGACGAACACCCGCCGTTATCACCAACTCGCTGCCGCCGCATTCACGGTGGTGGCACTTGCAGCCTGCGGCAACAAGCAGGCACAAGGGCCGGGCGGCGCCGGCATGCCTCCGACCGAAGTCGGCGTTGTGACCGTGCAGCCGCACTCCGTTGGTCTGACCAGCGAGTTGCCGGGCCGCCTGGAGGCCACGCGTGTGGCACAGGTGCGCGCACGGGTCGCGGGCATCGTACTTAAGCGCACCTACGCCGAAGGCAGCGACGTGAAGGCCGGCCAGCAGTTGTTCCAGATCGATCCGGCGCAGTATCAGGCGTCGCTCGACAGCGCCAAGGCACAGCTTGCGCGCTCGGAAGCCACGCAAACGCAGGCGCAACTGAAGGCTGAACGCTACAAGCCGCTGGTTGCCACCAACGCCATCAGCAAGCAGGACTACGACGACGCCACCGCCGCCGCCAAGCAAGCCACCGCTGATGTGGCCGCCGCCCGCGCTGCCGTGGAAACCGCCAAGCTGAACGTCGGCTACGCCAGCGTGACTTCGCCCATCTCCGGGCGTGCTGGTCTGGCGCAGGTCACCGAAGGCGCGCTGGTGGGCCAGGGCGAGGCAACGCTGCTGACGACCGTGCAGCAGATCGACCCGATCTACCTGACCTTCACCCAGTCGAGCACCGAAGTGATGCGTCTGCAGCAAGCGCTCAAGGACGGCAAGCTGGCCAAGGCCGGTGGTGATGCAGCCAAGGTCACGCTCGTGACGGAAGACGGCCGCGCCTATGCACAGTCGGGCAAGCTGTACTTCTCCGACCTGACAGTGGACCCGGCCACGGGCACGATCACGTTGCGCGCAATTGTTCCGAACGCCGATCGTACGCTGCTGCCGGGCATGTACGTACGCGCCCGCCTGGAGCAGGCCGTCGACGAGCAGGCGATCACGGTGCCGCAACAAGCGGTGACGCGCAGCCCGGACGGCGCCTCGGTCATGGTGGTCGACGAGAAGGGCATGGCTGCAGTGCGCCAAGTCCAGGCCGATCGCTCGACCGGTACGGAATGGATCGTCGCCAGCGGCCTGAAGGCAGGCGACAAGGTGATCGTCGACGGCCTGCAGAAGGTTCATCCGGGCGCACCGGTCAAGGCTGTGCCGTGGCAGCCGATGTCGGCAGGCCAGGGCAAGGGCCCGCAAGGCCAGGGTGGCGGCGCCGCACCCGCATCGTCGGCCAGCGCCCCTGCTGCAAGCACTCCCGCTGCCAGCGCACCGGCAGCCAAGCAGTAAACAAGGAGCCATCGCATGGCAAAGTTTTTTATCGATCGCCCGGTCTTTGCCTGGGTGCTCGCGCTGTTCATCATTCTTGCTGGGGCGATCTCGATCACCCAGCTGCCGATCTCGCAGTACCCGACCATCGCGCCGCCGTCCGTCATCATCACGGCAACGTATCCGGGCGCCAATGCGAAGACGCTGGACGAATCCGTCACCAGCATCATCGAGCAGGAAATGAACGGTGCGGACGGCCTGCTCTATATGGAGTCGGTCAGCCAGGGCGGTAACGGCCAGGCGCAGATCACCGTGACGTTCAAGGCCGGCACTGATCCGGCACTGGCGCAGGTGGACGTGCAGAACCGCTTGAAGCGCGTGGAAGCCCGGTTGCCTTCTGCTGTGACGCAGCAGGGCGTGCAGGTCGACAAGGCCCGCGCGAACTTCCTGCTGTTTGCCACGCTGGCATCCACCGACGGCAAGATGGACCCGGTCGCACTGGGTGACTACATCTCACGCAACGTGCTGAATGAAATCAAGCGCGTGCCGGGTGTGGGTCAGGCCATCCTGTTCGGTACGGAACGCGCCATGCGCGTCTGGATCGATCCGGCCAAGCTGGTCGGCTACAAGCTGACGCCCACGGATGTCTACAACGCCATCCGCGCACAGAACGCATTGGTCTCGGCCGGTACGATCGGCGATCTGCCGTCTGTCTCCGATCAGCCCCTCGCGGCCACGGTCGTGGTGGAAGGCCAACTCACGACCACCGAGCAGTTCGGCAACATCGTGCTGGTGGCCAAGCCTGACGGTTCGCTGGTGCGCGTGAAGGACGTTGCACGCCTGGAACTGGGCGGCCAGACTTACTCGACCTCTGCGCGGATCAACGGCCAGCCGATTTCGGCCATTGGTGTGCAGCTCTCGCCCACGGGTAACGCTCTGGGTACGGCCAAGGCCGTGAAGGCCAAGCTGGAAGAGCTCTCGAAGTACTTCCCGGCGGGCGTGGAATACAAGGTGCCGTACGACACCTCCAAGTTCGTCCAGATCTCGATCGAGGAAGTGGTCAAGACGCTGTTCGAAGCCATGGTGCTGGTGTTCCTGGTGATGCTGCTGTTCCTGCAGAACATCCGCTACACGCTGGTGCCGTCGATCGTGGTGCCGATCTCTCTGCTGGGCGCGTTTGCCGTCATGAACGCGATGGGCTTCTCGATCAACGTGCTGACGATGTTCGGCCTTGTGCTGGCGATCGGTATTCTCGTTGACGATGCCATCGTGGTGGTGGAAAACGTCGAGCGGATCATGGCCGAAGAAGGCCTGCCCCCGCGCGAAGCGACCCGCAAGGCCATGGGACAGATCACGGGCGCCATCATCGGTATTACGCTGGTGCTGATGGCCGTGTTCATCCCGATGGCGTTCTTCTCGGGCTCGGTGGGTGCGATCTATCGCCAGTTCTCGCTGTCGATGGTGTCGTCGATCTTCTTCTCGGCACTCATGGCGCTGACGTTGACGCCGGCACTGTGCTCGACGCTGCTCAAGCCGATCGAGAAGGGTTCGCACCACGAGAAGAAGGGCTTCTTCGGCTGGTTCAACCGCATGTTCAGCTCCACCACGAATCACTACCAAAGCTTCGTGGAGCGCATGCTGAAGAAGACCTTCCGCTACATGGTCATCTACGCTGCGCTGATCGTTGCGGTGGTGTTCCTGTTCCTGCGCCTGCCGTCTTCGTTCCTGCCGACCGAAGACCAGGGCTACATCGTGACCAATATCCAGTTGCCGCCGGGTGCATCGGCCAACCGGACACTGGAAGTGATCAAGCAGGTCGAGAACTACTACAAGCAGGAAAAGGCGGTCGAGAACATCGTGGCCGTGCAGGGTTTCAGCTTCTCGGGCAACGGGCCGAACGCCGGTATCGTATTCACCCCGTTCAAGGATTGGAGCGAGCGTAAGGGCAAGGATCAAACCGCTGATGCCGTGGCCGGCCGTGCCTTTGGTGCGCTGTTTGGTGGTATTCGCGATGCGATTGTGTTCCCGCTGAACCCGCCGCCGATTCCGGAACTGGGCAATGCCACCGGCTTTACCTTCCGTCTGCAGGATCGAGCTGGCCTGGGGCATGACGCCCTGATGGCAGCTCGCAATCAACTGATGGGGATGGCGGCGAAAAGCAAGATCATTACTGGCATGCGCCCGGAAGGTCTGGAAGATTCGCCGCAGTACCAGGTGGATATCGACCGCGAGAAGGCCAACGCGCTGGGTGTCTCGTTCACCGACATCAACGCTGTGCTGTCGACGGCGCTGGGTTCGGCGTACGCCAACGACTTCCCGAACTACGGTCGTCAGCAGCGTGTGATCGTCCAAGCGGACAAGATCAACCGCATGCAGCCCGAAGACATCATGAACCTGTACGTGCGCAACGCGCAGGGCAACATGGTGCCGATGTCGACGTTCGCTAAGGGCCATTGGATCGTCGGCCCGGTGCAGCTCGTGCGCTACAACGGCTATCCGGCTGTTCGCCTTTCGGGTGCGGCCGCGCCGGGTGCCAGCTCGGGCGACGCCATGGCCGAGATGGAACGCCTGGCCGCCAAGCTGCCGGCCGGTATCGGCTACGAGTGGACGGGCCAGTCGCTGCAGGAAAAGGCCTCGGGCTCGCAGGCGCCGGCGCTGTATGCGCTGTCGCTGCTGGCGGTGTTCCTGGTGCTGGCGGCGCTGTATGAAAGCTGGTCGATCCCGGCGGCGGTGATTCTGGTGGTGCCGCTGGGTGTGCTTGGCGCACTGCTGGGCGTGACGCTGCGCGCGATGCCCGATGACGTGTACTTCAAGGTCGGCCTGATTGCGGTGGTGGGCTTGTCCGCCAAGAACGCAATTCTGATCATCGAGTTTGCGAAGGACTTGCAGGCGCAAGGCAAGGGCCTGATCGAGGCGACGCTGGAAGCCGTGCACTTGCGGTTCCGCCCGATCATCATGACGTCGTTCGCCTTCATCCTTGGCGTGCTGCCGCTGGCGATTGCCACGGGCGCCAGCTCCGCCAGCCAACGCGCCATCGGTACGGGCGTGATGGGCGGGATGATCACCGCGACGGTGCTGGCCGTGGTGCTGGTGCCTGTGTTCTTCGTGGTGGTCCGCCGCATCTTCAAGGGCAGCGAGCGTCAACGCCGTCTGGATGCCGCGCACCGTCCGCTGGACGAGGAAATCTGAACATGCAGAAAACGATGACCTTTCGAACCCCTGCGCTGCTGCCGGCGCTCCTGCTGGCTGCCGGCGTGTTGTCCGGCTGCTCGCTGGCGCCGACGTACGAGCGTCCGGATGCTCCGGTAACGAGCACCTATCCGCAGGCACCGGCCGGCTATGCCGTGCCGGCAGACTCTGCCAAGCCCGGCGAGAACGCACCCCGCGCGACCGAACTGGGCTGGCGCGAGTTCTTCCCCGATGCGCGCCTGCAAAAGCTGATCGGCCTTGCGCTTGAGAACAACCGCGACCTGCGCGTGGCCATGCTCAACGTCGAGGCGGCGCGTGCGCAGTACCGCCTGCAGATCGCCGACCTGCTGCCGCCGGTCAACGCATCTGCCACGTACACGCGTAGCCATACGCCGCCGTCGATCTCGTCCACCGGCGGCGACATCTACACCAAGCAGTACCAGCTTGGCGTGGGTATCAGCAACTACCAGGTGAACCTGTTCAGCGTGGGCGACGTTACGTCGTCCGCGCGTGCGAGCTATCTGGCGACGGACGAAGGCCGGCGTGCCGCGCAGATCAGCCTGATCTCGCAGGTGGCGAAGGCCTACCTGAACGAGCGCGCCTACGCCGAGCAGTTGGACCTGGCGCAGCAGACCCTGAAGGGCCGCGAGGATTACTACAAGCTCGCCAAGCAGCGGTTTGACGTCGGCGCTTCGTCGGCGCTGGACCTGCGCCAGACCGAGACGCTGGTGGAGTCGGCCCGCGTGTCGGTGGCTCAGCTCACGCGCCAGTACGCGCAGGCGACCAACGCCCTGGTGGTGCTGGTCGGCGCTCCCTTGCCGGCCGACCTGCCCGCGCCGACCACGGTGTCGTCGGAAAAGATCGTCGCTGACATTCCGCCCGGTGTGCCGTCCGAGCTGCTGGAGCAGCGCCCCGATATTCGTCAGGCCGAGCAGAAGCTGATTGCCGCCAACGCCAACATTGGCGTGGCGCGTGCGGCGTTCTTCCCGAGCATTGGGCTGACGTCGAATATCGGTACGGCCAGCACGGCGCTGCACGATCTCTTCAAGAGCGGAACGGGGCTGTGGTCGTTCGTGCCGAACTTGACGCTGCCGATCTTCAACTGGGGCACCAACATCTTCAACCTGGACTTGACCAAGACCAACCAGAAGATCGCGGTTGCCAACTACGAGAAGACGATCCAGACCGCGTTCCGCGAAGTGTCCGACGCCCTCGTGGCGCGCGGCACGCTGGAAGAGCAGGTGGCCGCGCAGAGGCGCTTCCGCGATGCGACGGCCGATCGCCTGACGCTGTCTGACCAGCGCTATCGCAACGGCGTGTCGAGCTTCCTCGACGTGCTTGACGCACAGCGCGATCTGTTCAGCGCCGACCAGACGTTGGTGCAGACGCGCCTGGCGCGCCTGACCAACGCCATTGATCTGTACACGGCGTTGGGCGGCGGTCTGCAGGAACACAGCACCACCGTGGCCGCACAGCAGGCTCAGCCGACGGCTGCGCCGGGCGTTGCACCCGCCACGCCGGACATGACGCCGCAGCAGTCGAAGTAAATTCGCGTCTGTTCGCTCGAAAGCCCGCCTTGTTCAGGCGGGCTTTTTTTCGCCCTTGGCCTTTGCGCCGGCAGTGTGTTCGAGAAATCGAAGCAGGGCCACTTCTTCCCGTCGCAGGCCCTTGCGCGCGCGGGTTGGGGGAAGTGCTTCCAGCTCGCCGGCCAGGAAGGCGTCCACCACGGCCGGATGAACATAGCACTTGCGACAGACGGCCGGCGTGTTTCCCAGGCGTTGGGCCACGGCGGCAATGGCTTCCACTACCTGCCGGCGCGCCTCGGTAACGCTCGCCGAGGTGCGCCCGCGCAACAGATCCAGCGCGAGCACGCTGCCGGCCCAGGTGCGGTAGTCCTTTGCCGTGAAATCCGCGCCGGTAATCTCTTGTAAGTATGTATTCACATCGGCGGAATCAATTGCGCGGCGTTCGCCCGCTTCGTCGATGTACTGGAACAACTCCTGCCCCGGAAGATCGACGCAGCGCCGAATGATGCGCGCCAGGCGCGGGTCCGATACCGACACGTCGTGCTCCACGCCACTCTTGCCGCGAAACTGAAAACGCACAGTGTTGCCGTGCACCTCCACGTGGCGATTGCGCAGCGTCGTGAGCCCGTAGGAGCGGTTGTCGCGCGCATACGCTGCGTTGCCCACGCGCACTAGCGTCACGTCCAACAGAAAGACCACCGTCGCCAGCATCTTCTCGCGCGACAGGCCGGGCGCCGCCAGGTGGGCGGTGATCGCCTCACGCACGCGAGGCAGCGCTGCCCCGAAGGCCAGCAGCCGCCCGTATTTGTCGGCATCGCGAAAAGCGCGCCAGTCGGCGTGATAGCGATATTGCTTGCGCCCACGCGCGTCGCGCCCTGTCGCCTGCAAATGGCCGCCCGCGTGGGGGCAGATCCATACGTCGGTATAGGCCGGTGGAATCGCCAGTTTGTTGATGCGCGCAATGACCGCCGGATCGCGGATGCGCTCGCCGCGCGTATCGAAATAGACGAAGCGGCCGCGCAGCCGGCGCCGGGTGTAGCCCGGGCGCGTGTCGTCCACATAGCGCAGCCGTTCGGGCAGCGCTTCGGCAGCGGGCGGTGCGCTTGTGGCAACCAAGGCAGGCGCAGACTTGGGAACGCGTTCCACGATAGAAGTCAGGAGGGATGCTCGCGCTGAGCAAGCGGCGTTCCTCTTCCGTTCCCATTCCGATGGTTGGCAGCCCCATGGCGTAGTATCGAGGCCACGCATCTGCACAAAATTGCGGCAAGAAATGGCCTTTCCGCCACAATCGGAAGTGCCTTGCATCGGTAAACAGATTCAACTACACTGCACGCCCTCTGGGCGGTATATAATCCGCTGTTTCGCCGTCCACCCGAATACTGAGCAAGGGACCCGATGACCACCATCCGTCTGAAAGAAAACGAGCCGGTCGAAGTTGCGCTGCGCCGCTTCCGCCGTGAAATCGAGCGCACTGGCCTGATCAAGGAACTGCGCGCCCGCACCGCTTACGAAAAGCCGACGACCGAGCGCAAGCGCAAGAAGGCTGCTGCCGTGTCGCGTACGCGTAAACGCCTGCGTTCGCAAATGCTGCCGAAGAAGCTCTACTAAGATCGCGCGATTGTTTCGGTAGCACCAATCGGGTGCTGCCGCTGGCGGTGTGAAGTCAATCGACCTCCGTTCCGCCGAGCTTGGTTTGTAGCGCCTAGCGCGTACCGGAAGCCTTTCCGGATTCAACCAACGCTCCACTCCCCGATACAGAAGCTAGCAAGATGCGGTTGATGGCCTGTGCGCCATTGTCCGCCGCTTCGGTGCGCTTAGCGCGCCCTTCTCTGTTGCAAACGACATCCGCCAGCGGTAATTGACCGGCTGGCTGTTGGCGTTTGTTACGGGGATTCTGCCTGGGAGTACAGTGGCATGCGTCCTTTGCACACGTGCTCTCAGACAACGATGCCTACCAATTCCAACGAGTACTGGTTCCCGGCCAAACGCTACGGCTGGGGATGGGGCTTGCCTTCGCGTTGGCAGGGCTGGGTGGTGCTCGCCATCTATGCCGTACTGCTGGTGGCGGGCATCGTGGGGCTGCACCCAGGCCGCACGCAGTCGAGCTTTGCGTTGTACGCGCTGGGCGTGACAGCGCTGCTGGTGCTGGTTTGCTGGTGGAAGGGCGAGCCGCCGCGCTGGCGTTGGGGCAAGGATTGAACGGCTTGCTTACCAATCAACCGCGCAGATACGGACCAACCCGTTTCTCCAGCAAGGTGACGAGTTCCGGCTGCATGAACACGTAGTCGTCGGAAATATCCAGACACACCACGCGCTTGCCGCGTAACCGCGAACCAAACCGTTGGGACAGGCGTCGCTGGTGGCTGCGTTCCATGACAAAAATCACCTCAGCCCAGTCGAGCTGATCGGCATCGAGTTGCACGTCTGCGTCGGGAGCCAAGCCGGCCGAATCTGTCTCGACGTTTGGCCACTTGGCGAAGACCACTTCCGCCGTCGGGCTGCGCAGCCGATTGCGGCTGCAGATGAAGAGCACACGCATCGGGCTAAACCGACGCCTCCAGCGTCGCCGCAATCGATGCCCGATAACCCTTCGGCAAATTCATCGGCAACGCGTCGGGCGCAAACAGCCCAAGGCGCTTGTGCTCATGACTGACGATGGGTTCAAACGGGCCCGCCAGCGCGCACGCATACGTGGCAACGAACACATGCTTGCCCGGCACGACTTCAAACAGATACGTGTCGATCGGAGCGCGCACCTCCACCTGCAGGTTCAGCTCTTCGGCAATCTCACGCGCAAGGCATTCGACGGGGGATTCGCCGAGTTCAATACGGCCGCCGGGCAACTCCCATTCTTCGCGCTCATTGAGCAGTAGGACGATCTCGCCGGTGGGCGCCTGTAGGACGCCCTTGATGGAGACGGGGTAAGCAGACATGGTGCTCACTTGCCGATGCAAAACCGACTAAAAATCACGCCCAGCAAATCATCGCTCGAAAACGCCCCCGTGATGCTGTTCAACGCTTCCTGCGCAAGCCGCAGTTCTTCGGCAAACAGGTCCAGCGATTGCGCTTGCTGATCTGCGTGCTCCGCGGCCGTGGCCAGATGTTCGCGGGCCGTGCGCAGCGCAGCGAGATGGCGCTCACGTGCGAGGTAAAGCCCCTCGCCACCGCCCTGCCAGCCGGCAGTCTCCAGTAACGCCGCCCGCAGCAATTCAACGCCCAGGCCATCGCGCGCCGAGAGCCATACCTCGGGCGGCTCCGAATCCACGCGGCCTGGTACGGCCACGCCTGAGAGATCGATCTTGTTGACGACGCGAAGGGTGGGCACGCCGGCGGGCACGTGTTCGGCGATGCGGGCGTCGATGGCGGCATCTTCGGGCGAGAGGCCGTTGGCGCGATAGTCCGCTGCGTCCAGCAGATGCAGGACGACATCGGCGCGAGCGATGGCAGCCCAGGTGCGCTCGATACCGATGCGCTCGACTTCGTCTTCCGTGTCACGCAGGCCCGCCGTGTCGACGATGTTCAGCGGGATGCCTTCGATCTGGATGGTCTGCTGCACCTTGTCGCGCGTGGTGCCGGCAATGGGCGTGACGATGGCCAGTTCCGCGCCGGCCAGCGCATTGAGCAGCGACGACTTGCCGACGTTCGGCTGCCCCGCCAGCACCACGTGCAGGCCTTCGCGCAGCAGCGCACCCTGGCGCGCCTGCGCCAGCACGCCATCCACGGCCGCGCGAATGTCGGCGAGTTGACCGCGCGCGTCGGAGGCTTCCAGGAAGTCGATCTCCTCCTCGGGAAAATCCAGCGTTGCTTCCACCAGCATGCGCAGATGGATCACGCGTTCGACCAGCGCATGCACTGCCTGCGAGAACGCGCCATCGAGCGAACGCGCCGCCGAACGGGCGGCAGCCTCGGTGCTGGCCTCGATCAGGTCGGCGACGGCCTCGGCCTGCGCCAGATCCATCTTGTCGTTGAGGAAGGCGCGGCGCGTGAACTCGCCGGGCTCCGCCACGCGCAGACCGATCTCGCGGCCGGCGGCCAGGCAGCGCTGCAGCAGCAGTTGCATCACGACGGGGCCGCCGTGGCCCTGCAGCTCCAGCACGTCTTCGCCCGTGTATGAATGCGGCGCGGGAAACCACAGCGCGATGCCGCGATCGATGGCGTTGCCGTTGGCGTCGAGGAAGGGTAGATAGGTTGCCTGGCGCGGCGTCAGCAGGCGTCCGCACACGGCTTGCATGACGGCGCGCACGTCGGGCCCCGATACGCGCACCACGCCAATGCCGCCCCGCCCGGGCGCGGTGGCAATCGCCGCGATGGGGATCGTGAGGATGGGCGTGCGCGGCGTGGTGGAAGCGTTCGGCAAGGCGGTGGGGTGGTCAGCAGCGGTCATGGACGGTATTGTGCGGCAGCCGCACAGTTGCGCGCCAGCTTCCAACCAAGGAGATTCGGATGATCGATCACACCGGCGTCGTCGTCAGCGACTTCGAGGCCAGCAAGCGGTTCTACGAACAGGCGCTCGGTGCCATTGGCCTGACCAAGGTGCTGGAGTTTCCGGCGGCCGTCACGGGCCACACCGATGTGGCCGGTTTTGGTCCACCCGGCAAGGCGGAGTTCTGGATTTCAGCGGCAATGGCTGGGCAGGGGCCGAACAAGCCGCCGCTGCACGTGGCCTTCCGCGTTGATACGCGTGCCGAGGTGGAGGCGTTCTACGCTGCGGCAACGGCCGCAGGCGGCACCGACAATGGCGCACCCGGCGTGCGCGCGCACTATCACCCGAACTACTACGGCGCTTTCGTGCGCGATCCGGATGGCCACAACATCGAGGCCGTCTGCCACGCTCCCGTTTGAAGCGCTTGAAGCGTTTCAGGCAGGCGTAAAAAAAGGGCACCCGGAGGTGCCCTTTTTGCTGAAGCGCATTCGCCTTACTTGGCGGGTGCCGCCTTCTTGTTGGTACCCAGCATGCGGTTGATCGACCATTGCTGCGCGATCGACAGGCAGTTGTTCACCACCCAGTACAGCACCAGGCCGGCCGGGAAGAAGAAGAACATCACCGAGAACGCGATCGGCATGAACATCATGACCTTGGCCTGCACCGGGTCCGGCGGGGTCGGGTTCAGCTTGGTCTGCACGAACATCGACACGGCCATCAGCACCGGCAGGATGTAGAACGGGTCAGGCGCGGACAGATCGTGCACCCAGCCGATCCAAGGCGCACCGCGCATTTCCACCGACGACAGCAACGCCCAGTACAACGCCATGAACACCGGAATCTGGATCACGATCGGCAGGCAGCCGCCGAGCGGATTGACCTTCTCGGTGCGGTACAGCGTCATCATTTCCTGGTTCATCTTCTGCGGATCGCCCTTGTGGCGTTCGCGGATGGCCGTCATGCGCGGCTGCAGGTCCTTCATCTTGGCCATCGACCGGTAGCTCGTGGCCGACAGCGGGAAGAACACCAGCTTGATCAGCACCGTGAGCGCGACGATCGACCAGCCCCAGTTACCCAGCAGCCCGTGGATCTTTTCGAGCAGCCAGAACAGCGGCTTGGCCACGATGGTCAGCCAGCCGTAGTCCTTCACCAGATCCAGGCCCGGCGTGATGGCCTCAAGCATGCGTGCTTGCTGCGGGCCGGCAAACAGGCGGGCCGTGGCCGACACACTGGCGCCGGGTGCGATCGTGCCCAGCGGCTCCTGGAGTCCGATGCGGTAGAAGTTGGTGTCGACGCGGTTGACGTAATACTCGCGCTTGACGTTATCAGCCGGAATCCAGGCCGATGCAAAGTAGTGCTGCACCATCGCCACCCAGCCGCTGTCGGTCGGGGCCGGCACGTGCGCCTTGCCCTTGTCGATGTCGGCGAAGGTGATCTTGTGGAACTTGTCGCCGTCGGTGTACACGGCCGGGCCGGTGAACGTGCTGTAGAAGCGCGATTGCTCCACAGCGCCGCCGTCACGGGCCAGTTCCAGGTACAGCGTCGGGTTGATCGGCGCGGTGCCGTCGTTCGTCACGTCGAAACGCGTATCGATCACGTAGCTGCCGCGCTTGAAGACATACGTCTTGGCCAGCTTGGCGCCGCCCTTGTCGGCCGTCAGCGTGATGGAGACATCGTTGCCCGTGCCCAGGTCACGCGGGCCGGCCGATGCCGTGAACACCGTCGTGTGGTTCGGGAAGTCGCCGCCAATGATGCCTGAGCGCGCCAGATAGGTGCGCTCGACGCTGCGGTCGAACAGCACCATCGGGTTGCCGTCGTGGTCCTTCTGGTCAAGCAGTTCGAGCTTGGTGACGATAGCGCCGTCGGTGTCGATGGTGGCGCGCAGCAGGTCGGTCGAGATGACGATCTTTTCCGAAGCCGGTGCCTGCGAAGCAGCGCCCGTGGCCGGGGCGGCCTGCGATCCGGCGGCGGCTGCCGTGGTGGCACTGTTCGGCACGTCGCCTGCGGGCGTGCTGCCCGGCGCGGCGGCCGTCGTGGCCGTTTGCGGCGTCGGGAAGAACATCGACTGGTGGCCATTCGCGCGTTGCCAGTTGTCGAACAGCAGGACAACCGCCAGCGAGAAGATCACCCAGAGAATGGTGCGTTTGATATCCATGTCGGATTACGGTCTGGGAAGGTGAAGCCAGCGCCGAAAAACGGCTGCGCAGCCCGATCTTGAACCTGCGATGCTCTCCGTACCCTTGTACGGTTGCGCTTCTCGGTCCAACCTCGGGCTGCTCGCTACGTTTTCCGGCACTGCCTGGATCGACGGCCGCGCAGGCTGGGAGTCAGCTGCGGTCGCGTCGGTCGATGCGGGATCGTTGGAGCGGGGCGCAGCGTCGCCAGCGGCGGGCGGCACAGGATCATACCCGCCTTGTGCGAACGGATGGCAGCGGCATAGACGTTTTGCCGCAAGATAACTGCCGTAACCGGGCCCGTGAGTGAGCACGGCGTCGCGCGCGTAGTCAGAACAGGTCGGTAGGAAACGGCATTGCGCGCCCACAAACGGGCTGAACGCCACTTTGTAGATGCGCAGCAGAAACAGCAGCACGCGCGTCATGGCGTGCTCCCAGCGGTGGGCTGGGAAGGGGTGGCTGCAGGTGGAGCTGGCAGCGGTCGCGTGGCAATCTCAAAGAGATGGGCCAGCTCTTCACGGCAGATGCGCTTGAAGGCGGCCACGGTAGGAACGTCCTGGCGCGGAAACTTCGCCTGTAAGCGGATCAGCACGTCGCGCCCACCCAGCAAAGGCTGTCGCAGGCGAAACAACTCCCGGCACTGCCGTTTGATGAGATTGCGCTCGGCAGCGCGCTTGGCGAATTTCTTGCCGATCACTACGCCCAGGCGCGCTTGGGCGTTGCCGTTGGCGCGCACATACAGCACGAAGTGACGACTACGCCGGACCGGCCGCAAAGCAAAAACGGATGAAAACTCATCCGTTTTTGTCAGCCTTGCGGCCTTGGGGTAGGCGTGCAGGCCCATCGCCAGCGTGCCGCAAAGCCAGGGGCAACGGCCATGAGCCGCCACCCTCGGCGCGGCCGTCTTTAGATGGCCAGGCGCTTACGGCCCTTGGCGCGGCGTGCGTTCAGCACGGCACGGCCACCACGGGTCTTCATGCGGACACGGAAACCGTGGGTGCGCTTGCGACGGGTAACGGAAGGTTGATAGGTACGCTTCATGATGCACTCTCTTGTTAATGGGTGGTGCGGACATCGCCGCACGCGCCGGGCCTAGGGCTGCCCCTGCGGCCTGGTGTCGATTCAGTCAGAGAAATCGCCCACGCAGACCGCCGTGCGCTGTGTTGTTCAGGTCTAGGGTGTCACCGGAACATCGGGCACCGAGAGCATCGGGCCTAAGCCGGATCAGTCGCGACGAAGTGTTTCTCGCCCCGCATCTGACACGAACAAGCGTGCGCTCCCCTGCTGCGCATCGCAGAACCCGACATTTAAGCGGCATTTCCCACATCTGTCAAGCCTTGCTGACTGGGGATAACGTGGGCCCGGCACCCGAATTCCACCCGGCGACGAGTTGTCCCCATCGCCTTGTGCGGCTTGGTGTGCTCTGCGCAAAGCCTTGTCAGGGCTTGATTTGCGGCGAGTCAATAAAAGCGGTTGTCCACCGCTACTCACAGCGGGTCCACAGGTTATCCACAGACTTATCCTTTGTGGATAACTTTCCGCAGGGGGTACAATCCCGTTCCAATAACGAAAGCCACCCGGTTTCTGGCCTGCGCCAGACGCCCGGCGGCCGGCCCTCCCGGGGACGTCAACAGACGCGTGTGGCGCCGGTCAAACACCTAACGATAACGATGCAGGATTTCTGGCATGCGGCGTCTGCTCAGCTTGAAAGTGAGCTAACGCCGCAACAATTCAAGACGTGGATCAAGCCGCTGACGCCGCTGTCATTCGACGAGCAGGCGTGCACGCTGCGGATTGCCGCGCCCAACCGCTTCAAGCTCGACTGGGTCAAGAGCCAGTTCTCGGGCCGCATCCAGTCGCTTGCGTGCGACTACTGGGAGGCGACGGTCGACGTGCAGTTCGTGCTCGACCCGACCGCCGGCCAGCGCCAGGCGGCCTTGCAACCGTCGCTTGCGCCGGTGCCGATGCAGCCTCTGGGGGGGCAACAGATTCAACCGCGACAGGCCATGCCGGCCGGTAACGGTGCCGCGCATGATGCGACCAATCTGCGCCCCGCGCCGGCCGTGTATCGCGAAACCGCGCTCGCAACGGCCAGCCATACCGCTGCCGATATCGATGTGCCCGTGATGGACGCCGCCGAAGTCCGGGCCCAGTCGTACCGCATGCCGCAAGCGCCCGCCGTGGTCACAAGCCTGGCCCCGCCCCCGCAAGCGCCGGTGGATGATTCCGTGCACGAGCGCTCGCGGCTGAACCAGATTCTGACGTTCGACAACTTCGTCACCGGTAAGGCAAACCAGTTGGCGCGCGCTGCGGCTATCCAGGTCGCCAACAACCCGGGCAAGTCGTACAACCCGCTGTACCTGTACGGCGGCGTGGGCCTGGGCAAGACGCACTTGATCCATGCCATTGGCAACTTCATGCTGATGGAGAACCCGCGCGCGCGCATCCGCTACATCCACGCAGAGCAATACGTGTCCGATGTGGTGAAGGCATATCAGCGCAAGGCGTTTGACGATTTCAAACGGTACTACCACTCGCTCGATCTGCTGCTGATCGATGACATCCAGTTCTTCTCCGGCAAGAACCGCACGCAAGAAGAGTTCTTCTACGCGTTTGAGGCGCTGATCGCCAACCGCGCGCAGGTCATCATCACCAGCGATACGTATCCGAAAGAGATCACCGGCATCGACGACCGCCTGATCTCGCGCTTCGACTCCGGCCTGACCGTGGCCATCGAGCCGCCTGAGCTGGAGATGCGCGTCGCGATTCTGATGAAGAAGGCGCAGGCGGAGAACGTGACCGTGCCGGAAGAGGTGGCCTTCTTCGTGGCCAAGCACCTGCGCTCGAACGTGCGCGAGCTGGAAGGCGCGCTGCGCAAGATCCTGGCGTACTCCAACTTCCACGGCAAAGAGATCACGATCGAAGTCACGCGCGAGGCGTTGAAAGACCTGCTGACCGTGCAGAACCGCCAGATCTCGGTGGAGAACATCCAGAAGACCTGCGCGGATTTCTACAACATCAAGGTCGCGGATATGTACTCCAAGAAGCGGCCGGCCAACATCGCACGCCCGCGCCAGATCGCCATGTATCTGGCCAAGGAACTCACGCAGAAGAGCCTGCCTGAGATTGGCGAATTGTTTGGCGGACGCGACCACACCACGGTGCTGCACGCCGTGCGAAAGATCGCCGACGAGCGCACCAAGGACGCCCAGCTCAACCACGAGTTGCACGTGCTGGAGCAAACGCTCAAGGGCTGACCGCGCGATGGTCAGCAGAGCGCATGGCAACGCCATTCGCCCTGAATCAAGCCTCGACAGACGCCCGCTCGAATGCGGGCGTCTTTTCATGCACAATAGACATATTTGCCGCGCGCGTGACGCTATCCAGCGCCCCCTTATTTGCGGTATAATTTGTGATTAACCCCTTGATTTACAACAACTTTGGGTTAATCGCGAATGCTCCTGCAGGCACCGGCCCACGTGGGCCCAGGCTGGGGCGCGCGCGGTGTCACCTCTCAAGCCAAGGATCGCCTTCATGCAATTGGTCAAAACCTCGCGAGACAACCTGCTGCGTCCGCTGCAAATCGTGAGCGGCATCGTGGAACGCCGACACACGCTGCCCATCCTGGCCAATCTGCTCATCACCAAGCAAGGTGAACGGGTTTCCTTCCTGTCCACCGACATCGAAATCCAAATCACCACGCACGCAGATTGCGGCGCCGGCACTGGCGATGTGGCCACCACCGTGGCCGCCCGCAAGCTGGTCGACATCCTGCGTGCCATGCCCGACGGCGAAGTCGCCCTCACGCTCAACGACAAGCGCATGACGGTGCAGTCCGGCAAGAGCCGCTTTGCGCTGCAGACGCTGGCTGCCGAAGAATTTCCGACCGTCGCAGAGGCAACCGATTTCGGTGCCCGCATCACGGTGCCGCAGAAGACGCTCAAGCATCTGCTGGCGATGGTGCACTTCGCGATGGCCCAGCAGGATATCCGCTACTACCTCAACGGCATGCTGCTGGTGGTCGATGGCAAGCAGGTCATGGCAGTCGCCACCGACGGCCACCGCCTGGCCTACTGCGGCGTTGAAACCGGCGAGCAACCCGCAGGCGCCGGCGGCCGCCAGGAAGTCATCATCCCGCGCAAGACCATCCTCGAACTCCAACGCCTGCTGGAAGACGTGGACGATCCCGTCTCGGTGCAACTGGCGTCGAACCAGGTCAAGTTCACCTTCGGCAATATCGAGCTGATCTCCAAGCTGGTCGAAGGCAAGTTCCCGGATTTCCAGCGCGTGATCCCGAAGGGTTACCGCAACAGCTTCACGATCGACCGCACGTTCCTGCAGAGCGCACTGCAACGCACGGCCATCCTGACGACTGACAAGTTCAAGGGCGTGCGCTGCATGCTCGACACCAACGTCCTGAAGATCAGCTCCACCAACGCTGACCAGGAAGAAGCGCAGGAAGAACTCGAAATCGACTACCAGGGCGATGCGCTGGATATCGGTTTCAACGTCACCTACCTGCTGGACGTGCTGGCCAACCTCAAGGCCGAAAAAGTGCAGGTGAGCCTGGGCGACTCCAACTCGAGCGCACTCATCACCCTGCCCGACGACGACACCTTCAAGTACGTCGTCATGCCGATGCGCATTTGACGCACCGCTGCACCCAGAGCAAGACGAGGGGCTGGATCGTGACGATCCGCCCCTTCGCCGTTTTTAAGCAACCCCGCTGTGTGCGCAAAACGCCCATGGCTGCGAGCAGAACGACATGACCGAAGAGCAGAAACCGCAATCCACCCCCGCCGAGGCCCACAGCTATGACGCCGCCTCGATCCAGATCCTGGAAGGCCTGGAGGCGGTACGCAAGCGGCCGGGCATGTACATCGGCGACACCTCGGATGGCACCGGCCTGCACCACCTCGTGTTCGAGGTGCTGGACAACTCCATCGATGAGGCGCTAGCCGGGCATTGCACCGAGATCCAGGTCACCATCCACACGGACAACTCCATCTCCGTGATCGACAACGGCCGTGGCATCCCGACCGGCATCAAGTTTGACGACAAGCACGAGCCCAAGCGCAGCGCGACCGAGATCGCCATGACCGAGCTGCACGCCGGTGGCAAGTTCAACCAGAACAGCTACAAGGTGTCGGGCGGCCTGCACGGCGTTGGCGTGTCTTGCGTGAACGGTCTGTCGAAGTGGATGAAGGTCACCGTCCGCCAGGGTGGCAAGGTGCATTACATCGAGTTTGCACAGGGCGTTCCGCAAAACCGCCTGATCGAAACGGTGCAAGCGCCGGACGGCCAGATGGTCGAAGTCTCGCCGCTGCACGTGTCGGGCACCACCGACAAGCGCGGCACCGAAGTGCACTTCCTGGCCGACGAAGAAATCTTCACCAACGTCGAATACCACTACGAGATCCTCTCCAAGCGCATTCGCGAGCTCTCGTTCCTGAACAACGGCGTGCACATCAAGCTGACCGACCAGCGCACCGGCAAGGAAGAAGACTTCGCTTTCTCGGGCGGCGTGAAGGGCTTTGTTGAGTACATCAACAAGAACAAGACCGTGCTGCACCCGACCGTCTTCTTTGCCGCCGGCGAGAAAGACGGCGTGGCCGTAGAAGTGTCGATGCAGTGGAACGACGCCTACAACGAACAGGTGCTCTGCTTCACCAACAACATCCCGCAGCGCGACGGCGGCACCCACCTCACGGGCCTGCGCGCCGCCATGACGCGCGTCATCAACAAGTACATCACCGACAACGAGATCGCCAAGAAAGCCAAGGTCGACACCTCGGGTGACGACATGCGCGAAGGCCTGACCTGCGTGCTGTCTGTCAAGGTGCCGGAGCCCAAGTTCAGCTCGCAGACCAAAGACAAGCTCGTCTCGTCTGAAGTGCGCCTGCCCGTGGAAGACGTCGTCGCCAAGGCGCTGAGCGACTTCCTGCTGGAAACGCCCGTAGACGCCAAGATCATCTGCGGCAAGATCGTTGAAGCCGCCCGCGCGCGTGAAGCTGCCCGCAAGGCCCGCGAAATGACCCGCCGCAAGGGCGTGCTCGACGGCATGGGCCTGCCCGGCAAACTGGCCGACTGCCAAGAGAAAGACCCCGCGCTGTCTGAACTCTTCATCGTCGAGGGTGACTCCGCAGGCGGCTCTGCCAAGCAAGGCCGCGACCGCAAGTTCCAGGCAATCCTGCCGCTCAAGGGCAAGATCTTGAACGTCGAGCGCGCACGCTTTGACAAGATGCTCTCCAGCCAGGAAGTGCTCACGCTCATCACCGCCATGGGCACCGGCATTGGCAAAGACGACTACAACCTCGACAAGCTGCGCTACCACCGCATCATCATCATGACCGATGCGGACGTGGACGGCTCGCACATCCGCACGCTGCTGCTCACGTTCTTCTACCGCCAGATGCCCGAGATCATCGAGCGCGGCCACGTGTACATCGCCCAGCCGCCGCTCTACAAGATCAAGCACGGCAAGGAAGAGCGCTACATCAAAGACGACGTCGAGATGGCCGCCTACCTCGTGCGCCAAGCGCTGGACACCGCCGTGCTCGTGCGTGCCGACGGCACCGAGATTGCCGGCGATGCCCTGGCCGAACTCGCACGCCAGTACCAGCTCAGCCGCGGCGTGATCGAGCGCTTGTCTCGCGTGATTGACGCCGACGCCCTGCGCGCCATTGCCGAAGGCGTGGCCCTGGACCTCAGCAGTGAAGCCGCAGCCGAAGCCAGCGCCCGCGCGCTCAAGGCCCGCCTGCTGGAAATGCAAGGCAACGCCAGCAACGCAAACGGCGGCGCTACCGCAGACGCCTTCATGCAGTACGACGAGAAGAGCGAGAAGTACCGCGTCATGGTGGTGCGCCGCCAGCACGGCAACCAGCGCCTCAGCCATATCGACGCAGACTTTGTGGCCGGCGCAGACTACGCCGCCCTGTCGGGCACCGCCGCCACCTTCCAGGGCCTGATTGGCGACGGCGCCAAGGTGCGCCGCGGCACCGGCGACAAGGTGCGCGAGCAGCACGTGACCGACTTCCACGCCGCCATGACGTGGCTGCTGACCGAAGCCGAGCGCGGCGTGAGCCGCCAGCGCTACAAGGGCCTGGGCGAAATGAACCCCGAGCAGCTGTGGGAAACCACCATGGACGTCACCCAGCGCCGCCTGCTGCGCGTGCAGATTGAAGACGCCATTGCCGCGGACCAGATATTCACCACGCTGATGGGCGACGACGTGGAACCGCGCCGGAACTTCATTGAGAGCAATGCGTTGGTGGCGCGGAATATTGATGTTTGATCGCTCGTTGTAGGTTCTCAGAAAAGTTGATGTTATTCACAAATAAGTGAAGTGATCTGCAGGGCTTATAGTTGTAGTTGGAATTCCATACGACTGCTGCAAGAAGGCCACACCCCACAAAATGGGTGTGGCCTTTTGCTTGTGCGGTAAGTTAACCGATGCGCTAGAACGCGCGCCAGGCCGCCGAAGAGCGCTTCACCGGAGTGGTGGGGTTGGCGTGCATGCTAGCTAACCTTGGTGGCGACCATAGTGGCGATGGCCACTACGACAGCGCCTACCCCGCCAAACGCGCCAACCATCGTCCAGAACGCCGTACGGTTTGAAACAGCTGAGTCGCGCGCTAGCCTTTGTTCGGCACGTTCTGCTTCACGTTGCGCGAGCCAAGCCTGGACGTGCTTGACGTGGGTGGGGCTGTACCCGCCTATGACTAGCTTGCGCCGAATATAGGATTCGTCGGTCGCGTCCAGTTCGCGATATAGCTCGTCGATGGTCACCCGCGCCATGGCTCACTCCTTCAGCTCTTGACTAGAGCCGATTGCGCTTGCGCGCTCAAGCAGCGCGGCATACTGCGTGTCGGGAATCAACCCAGCGGTGTGCAACCGCTTCACGATTTTGTACGGGTTCAGCAACAACACGTACTGCATCGGGCCCTTAGTACCGCGCCGAAAGTCGATGAATCCGAGCTCTTTCAGCATGTTCATGTGGTTGCGGAAGGTGGTCACGTTCCGCTCACCCTCATAGCCCGCCTCGAACGCAGCGTCGGATTCGCTGTCGATCCGCACGAGCGCTTCATCGAACACATGCAACCACAGGACAAGGTACGTTTTGCCGGCCGGAACGGCCTTGCCGGTCTTGCGCTTGGTGATGTCATTAATCACGTTCATCATCATCGACAGTGTGCGCGGCACTTGGGCGAAGCCACCGCGCTTGCGATCACCGAGCAGCCACAGATCCTCTGCCTTCACGTCAGGCCAATGCAGGTTGCGAATCTCGATGGCCGTCTGCCGTGCCTTGCTAACACGCTTTGCATGCTGCTTGCCGTTCAACTGGCTTGCCGTGAGCGAGGCGAGCGAATCAGGCAAAGCAGGTGCCATCCCGGACGCAGCTCCCAACGCGGCCGGCGGTTCCATGGAAACAGCCGGCGTTGTAGCTGCTGTGGCTGTGGGTGAGGCCTCTGGGGGCAGTGGCGTAGGTGTGTCTGGCATGGTCGGGAACACTAATTTCGATGCGTTCAGTTTCCCATCGCTGTGCTGCCGTCGCAACGCAATCGAATTTTCCAGTCAATCAGTAGTCCGCGATTTCCGCACAAAGACGCAGGTGAGTGGCATATTCATTCATGTAACTCAACATGTGAGTTCGTGAATATGCAGAATTTCGGTTGGCTAAGTCTTTGATTTTTAATATGAATTAATAATATTCCCGATATCATCGTGTCATGGTATCTCATGTGTCGCTGAGTATCGTAGAACTATCAGGGGTTGATAGGGACCAAAGGCGCCCCCGTCGTCGACCAAAACGACCGCCCAAGACACTTGGGGCGGCGGACCCGTGACCGCCCAATACACCGATGAGAATGTCGCACCGGCAATGATGGCAACAGTGGTGCGCTGCTGCCAACATGCATGCATGCCGAGCATGCTTCGCGTTGGCGCTTATGTTCTGAAAGCGTTGGCAGGCCCCACCCGTGAGCCGTCGATCGAGAGCTGGCCAGGAAATCGCCTAGACTTGGGCAAGATTGGATGGTGTCGTGATCCGTGCGCCCGACATGTTGCGCGGTCTAGCTTGCACGGGACGCCTTAAGTTCTAGCGGCTGCGGGTAACTGCATCAGCCTGTGGACGCGTGGCTCGTGCTACTATTTTTTTGGTTAACGACTTACCCGCTCTGCTGTATACGGGTGGGATGTTCGGAGACTTCCTAGGTGGTCTGCTGGCTTTTGTCTCCATCATTTCCATGTTGGAGATCGGGTTCTCGTTCGATGGTTCGCCCAAGAAAAGGAGCAAGAAATGAAGTTCAGCGTAAACCTGAAATGCAAGTGCAATGGCGCCAAGTCTCTGGGGGTTAAGGCGGCAGACCACTGAGGGAAGCTAGAACATTCGCCGTATGCAGTGAGGTAAGAGCAGACTCCCCCGCCATTCTGAAAGCGCCCTTTGTTGGGCGCTTTTCCTTTTGCATTTGCCTTTCCACATCTCAGCTGAAAGCCAAGACCAGTCGGGTCTTGGCTATGCTCATCATGGCAGCAGCGGCAGCCCCAGCTCTTTGAGGAATTCGTTGTGCTGCTTGGTAGCCATCTTGATCTTCTTATCCAGTGAAACCAGTTCTGCGTGCACCGCTGCGAGATCGATCTCCTCCTCGGCTTCCGCCGTACTCACGTATCGCGAGATGTTCAGATTGAAATCGTTCTTCTCGATTTCTTCCATGCTCACGCGCCGCGAATAGCGTGCCACTTCCGTGCGGAACTGGTAGGTGTCGATGATCTTGTCGATGTGCTCAGGCAGGATCTGGTTCTGACGCTTTCCCTTCTCGAACTGCTCGGCTGCGTTGATGAACAGCACATCATCCGGCTTCTTGCACTTTTTCAGCACCAAGATGCATACCGGGATACCCGTGGAAAAGAACAAGTTGGCCGGCAGGCCTATTACCGTGTCGATGTGACCGTCCTTGAGCAGCTTGGTGCGGATGCGCGCCTCGGCGCCACCTCTGAATAGCACGCCATGCGGCAGGATGATGGCCATCACCCCGTCTTGCTTCAGGAAATGGAAGCCGTGCAGCAGGAAGGCAAAGTCGGCAGCAGATTTGGGCGCCAGGCCGTAATTTTTGAACCGCACATCCTCGCCTAGTGCTTCGGTGGACTCCCATCGGTAGCTGAAGGGCGGGTTGGCCACCACCGCATCGAACTTCGGCATCTTGGCAGGATTGGTCTCACGCAACATGTCCCACTCGTTAAGCAGGGTGTCGCCATGAAAAATCTCAAACTCGGAATCCTTCACCCCGTGCAGCAGCATGTTCATGCGCGCCAGGTTATAGGTGGTGATGTTCTTTTCCTGGCCGTAGATCTTCCCGATCGTGCCCTTTTCATCCTTCATGCGGTGGCGTACGTTCAGCAACAGGGAACCTGAACCGCAAGCCAGATCCATCACTCTGTCGAGGTGGCGACGCTTACCTGTTGCGGGCTCCTGGCTGTCGAGCGTCACGATGGCCGACAGGATGTCCGAAATGCGTTGAGGGGTGTAAAACTCCCCGGCTTTCTTGCCCGAGCCAGCCGCAAACTGACCAATCAAGTACTCGTAGGCATCACCCAGCGTGTCGCTGTCGGTGGAGAACTGCTTCAGGCCCTCAGCAATTTCCTTGATGATCTTGCACAGGCGGGCATTGCGCTCCGAATAGGTTTTGCCGAGCTTGTCGGAAGCCAGGTTGATCTCCGAGAACAGCCCTCGAAAGGTACTAGCGAAGGATTCTGTCTCTATATAAGTGAAGCCTCTCTGCAAGGTTTTCAGGAGCGCCGTGTCTTGTGTCCGCGCCATCTCAGCAATGTTGCCCCACAGGAATTGCGGCTCGATCACGTAGTGCACCTTGCGGCGCATTTGCTTTTCGAACTCCGGCACATCGTCTAGGTTGCTCTCGTACCAGCGTTGCAGAGGGGTGGACACCGAGCTGTCGAGCTGCTGCGGGTAGTCTGGCCCTAACTCCTTCTTGGCGGCCGCCTCGTAGTTGTCGGACAGGTAGCGCAGAAACAAGAAAGCCAGCATGTAATCGCGGAAATCGTCCGCATTCATTGCGCCACGCAGTTGGTCTGCTATGGCCCAGAGGGTCTTGCCTAGCTTTTGCTTTTCGAGATCGGTCATTGAGTGCTTGCTTCCTCAACCGCTTGAGGAAATAAATCTGGATTGAAAGGATAGCGATTCAGGAAGTCGTGCAGAATCTTCCTGAAGTAGGCTTTATTCTCGTCCAGCATCTGCTGAGGCTCGAACAGGGAATAGTTGCCGTGGCTCAGGATGTTGATCAGGCGAGTGTGCAAGACGCCATCCGGGTCATCGTCTTCTTGCTTGATGCAGGCCGAAAAGTTCTTGTGGCCGTGAAAGCTCGCCGTCTTCTCCAAAATGGTGCGCAGGATGTTGAAGTGGTGGGTGAAGAGCCGGTCTTCCTGCGCAGCCTGATACAGCTCAGCCAGGGCTGCGACATGGTGAAAGAACGGCGTGTCGCCCATTTCCTCGCGCAACACGTAGCCACTACCTGTTGAGTTCTTGTTGACGAAGTATTTGCGGGCCTTGCCCAATTCGTTGCACAACACGTTGAAGAACAAAGTGTGGTGCGTTGAGATCACGGTCTTGAGCTTGCTTTCGGGCTGCTTGAGCAGCTGGGCCAAATGGTTAGCCACGGCAATCGCGTTGTGCTCATCTAGCGACGAAATTGGATCGTCGATATAGATGTATTTCACCCACTGGTAAGCCTCCGCGCCATCCAGCGCCAACTGGACGATGGCGAGGAAGAAGCACCAGACAAAGATGTTTTCCTCGCCTCGCGACACCTTGATGTTGTCGATGATTTTCCCGTCGACCGTGCGCGAGAAACGAACCACCCATTCCTGCGTATCGATGCGGAAGTCGAAATCCGCGTAGCGTTGCAACAGCGGACGAATGCGGTTGTCCATCTCCAGCTCGGCCAAGCCGACAAAGAAGCGCGAGGCCGCGTTGAGGGTCATCCTTCGGTCCGTGTCCCCGTCAAGGTCGTTGTTCCAGTGGAACAGGTCCTCGGTGAAGGCATTGAAGTAGAGTGTGTCGCGCCTTACATCTTCACCTTCACCCTGCTTGCCGAGGTTCTTGAATTCCATCGACAGGCGCGTCTTGCCAGTGCCGTTGTAGGCATAGAGCAGGACGGTCTTTTTGTCTTCCAACACTTGCCGTAGCTGCGCGGCCAGCAAGGGCAGATCAGCAAAGAGATGTCCCGGCTGCTTCATGGTTGCGCCTCAGCCATGACTGGGAATAGCTGCTGCATGAGACTCTTCTTGTGGGCCTTGAGGGCGTCAATCTTGCGGCTCTGAGCAGTGATCATCCCGTCGACGGAAGACAGACTATCGGCGATTCTTTCCTGCTCGGAAGGCGATGGGCATCGCAAAGGTATCTTCGCGAAGTCGTCGTAGTACAGCCGTAGTCTGTCTTCAGTCAAGCCTCTCGAATGCGCGGTAAGGACTCGGAGTGTTTCTGGCAGCTTTAGCATGAAATAAAAGAAAACAGGGTTCACGCCGGCTTGCGGTTCGAGCACGATGTAGGCTGGGCTGACCATGCAATCTTCAGGCGCTACCCCCAACGCACCTTGCCACATACGCATCATGTTGTATGCGATATCGCCTTTGCGTACGGTTTTGTTTGCGCCGGATTCGGCAACATCCTCAATCCGACGCTCGAGTGAGGCGCGCGGCACCAATCCTTCGGTCATGGTCACCGAATAAATTGGGAATCTTGGGTTTCCTCTTTCAACTCTATTTGAGAAAAGTTCGCCAGCAGTGACCTTTGCCCAGGTGCCAGCTTTCCGAAACTCTGGGAAACGCAGGCGCGGCACGGTTTCGCCATCGCGAGGGAAAAGTTGCTGCATTAGGCCCTTCTTGTGGACCTTGAGGGTCTCCAGCTTCTTGCCTTCCGCGGTGATCAGGTCTTCGAGAGAAGACAGGCAATCGGCGATTTTTTGTTGCTCCTGTGGCTCAAAGGGAAGAGGGATTCCACTCGAAAGAAAGACCTCGTTTGATATTTGGATAGTGTTTTTTGCGCCTTTCTTAACTATAGGCTCTAGAAACTGCCTCGCCCTCGCCGGAGATTCAAAGTAGCAGTCGACTAGAGCCCCAACATGCTTATTGATTGGTCGGAAAACACCATATAGCGGTGAAACAATTACATCAAAAAGGTTTTTATTCTGCTTAACTACCCCATACGGAAATTCACCGGTGGGGCTTTTCGTGTAAATAACGTCGTAAGGTTGAGCGAGGTTGTAGTTTGACGTGTCAGCAGCTGCAAAGCTCCTGCCAAGGTGTTGCTTTTGATTGACGATGCCTTTATGCACGGATACAGAATGAACTTGGCAATTCCCGTTGTCTTTCTGCCCGTGCTCAACCAATACGCTTGCCAACTTCTCGCCGCTCCACTCCCCTGCATCCTGAAACTCAGGAAACCGCAGCCGTGGTACCAGCATTTTTTTTTCATTGCTCACTTTGTTCATCGCACTTGATCCTTACTGCTCGTACGCACTCAACCCCGAGATCTCGCGCCCTTCGGCCAGCTTGTGCAGCAGCGGCGTCAGGTCTTCCACCAGCGCCAGTTCTTTCTGCGTGCGCGCCTTCCAACCCAGGCCCAGTGGTGCCATTAGCTCGCTCAAAGCTTCTCCATCGAAAATACGGCGGCGCAGGACCTCATTGACGAAGACTTGTAGCGCATCAGCGGCCAGTCCGTGCTTGACGGCGATGTCGGTAAGTTCGCGGATTTTCTTCTCGGCCTTGAAGCGCTCGTAACCAGTGCGAATTTGCTTTTCGTCCAATGCCTCCCCCACGGGCAGGCCACGGATGTATTCAGCAATGTCTTCCCGCTCGTCGATGAACTTCGCGTCGGACTGGATGAGACCGATGAGCTGCTCACGGTTAAGAGTGAGCTTGCCGGGCTTCTGCTGCGTCATGCGGGCAATCAATCCCATGATGTAGTCGTAGTCGATGACAGCGGAGGCAAAGAGTACGAACTCGAAATCGAGCTGCTGCACCTCGGGAGGAGCCTGGTCACCTTGCTTGTCTTGCTGTTCCTTGAGCCGCTTGGCGGTCTCCAAGTACACGCCTTTGAAGCCTTGCAACTGGTCGGGTGGCGCGATCTGCGTGATCTGCGTTTTCTGTTCTTCGCTCAGGTCGGTGTATTGATCGAGCTGGGTCTTGAGGCGTTGCACTTCCTTGAACAGGTTGACGAACTGGCTACGCGCAGCGTCTCCCTTTAGGTTGGCGACGTCTTCGGGAGCGTTAGCCAGCCCCTGTGATTGCATGAAGTCGGCCAGCTTTTGAGTGGCGGTTTGCAGGCTATCGATGACCTTGGGTGCGGGGTCCACCAGCCAGATTTCGCGCGGGTTGTCGATCTTCTCGCCTGAGAACAGTGTGATGGCTTCTTCCACAGGCTTTTGCTGTTGGCGGAAATCGAGGATGTTGCCGTAGGGCTTGCTGTCGTTCAACACGCGATTGGTGCGCGAAAAGGCCTGGATCAAGCCGTGATGCTTGAGGTTTTTGTCCACGTACAGGGTGTTCAGGTACTTGGAGTCGAAACCAGTGAGCAGCATGTCAACGACGATAGTGATGTCGATCTTCTCGGCGTGGGGAAGATCGGCGTTGGGGTATTGCTGATCCTTAATGCGCTTTTGCACGTCCTGGCAATACAGATCGAATTCGCCGATCCGGTGGTTCGTACCAAAGCGAGCGTTGTAGTCCGCAATGATGCGAGTGAGCGCGGCCTTCTTGCCCTCCGGGTCCTGCTGGTTGTCTTCCTTTTCCTGCGGCAGGTCTTCCTGAATCTGCTGCACATCCTTGTTGCCTTCGGCAGGCGGAGAGAACACGCAAGCTACGTTCAGGGGTTGGAAGGTTTCATCTTCACCCTGCTTTTTGGCTTGGACGGTTTTCAGCGCCTCGAAATACTCGATAGCATCGTTGATGCTGGCAGTGGCCAGCACGGCGTTGAATTTCCGCTCGTTGGTCGCGGCATCGTGCTTGGCGAGGATAGTTTCGATGACCTTGGCCTTGGCCAAGCCTTCGCCAGGCTTAGGCGGATTCTTGCCCTCGGGCTTGAAGTAGTCCACGTGGAAGCGCAAAACGTTGCGGTCTTCGATTGCGTGGGTAATGGTGTACTGGTGCAGGCAGCGCTGGAACAGGTCGTCCGTGGTGCGGTAGCTAGCCTGTTGCCCCTCGATCTGTTGATAGCTGGCGTTCCGCTCGAAGATGGGCGTGCCAGTAAAACCAAACAGTTGGGCGTTTGGGAAGAACTCCTTGATGGCTTTGTGGTTCTCGCCGAATTGCGAACGATGGCATTCGTCAAATATGAACACCATGCGTTGGTTGCGCAGAGGTTCCAGGCGCTCCTTGTAATTGCGCTTGTTGGTACCGTCGAGTGCCAGGCCCAGCTTCTGGATGGTGGTGACGATCACCTTGTCGGCATAGTCGTCGGAGAGCAGGCGGCGCACCAGTGTTTCGGTGTTGGTGTTCTCTTCGACGCAGCCTTCCTGAAAGCGGTTGAATTCCTCGCGGGTCTGGCGATCCAAGTCTTTACGATCCACCACGAACAGGCATTTGTCGATGTCCGGGTTGTCCTTGAGCAGGGTGGATGCCTTGAACGAGGTGAGAGTTTTGCCACTACCGGTGGTATGCCAGATGTAGCCGTTCCCGCAGTTTTGGTGGATGCAATCAACGATGGCTTTGACGGCATAGATTTGGTACGGCCGCATCATCAGCAGCTTCTGCTCGCTTGCCACCAGCACCATATATCGGCTGACCATCTGGCCCAAGGTGCACTTGGCGAGGAACTTCTCGGCGAAGCTATCCAGTTGCGTGATCTTCCTGTTGTCCTCGCTTGCAAACTGGTAGACCGGCAGGAAGCGCTCGTCAGCATTGAAGCTGAAGTGACGCGCGTTGTTGTTGGCGAAGTACCAAGTGTCGGTGCGGTTGCTGACGATGAAGAGCTGGATAAAACAGAGCAACGTCTTGCCGTAGCCGTTGCCGGCGTCGCTCTTGTAATCGACGATCTGCTGCATAGCCCGACGTGGGCTAACGGCCAGTGTCTTCAATTCGATTTGCACTACCGGAACACCGTTGATCAGCAACATCACGTCGTAGCGGTGATGGCTGTTGTCGGTGTTGATGCGCAACTGGTTGATCACCTCGAAGTGGTTCTTGCACCAGTCGCGGATGTTAACGAGCGTGAAGTTCAGCGGCGTGCCGTCGTCGCGCTCGAAGCTATTGATGTTCCGCAGCGTCTGCGCGGCGTTGTAGACATCGGACGTGATCACGCTGTCCAGAAGACGCTGGAACTCGCTGTCGGTCAGGCGTACCCGGTTGAGGGCCTCGAACTTTTCGCGGAAGTTCGCTTCGAGGGCGGCGCGATCGCGAATATCGGGCCGGTACCTGTACTTGAGGTCGCCGAGTTTGGCGATGAGATCTTGCTCTACCCGATTTTCGGCTGTCATTTTGGTTGCTGATGCTGTATTGAACAGGTAGGCGGTATATTGCCACGCTCAACACTATGCCAACACGCTTGCGGACATGGATTTCTCCATTCGCAGGGCAGGGACAGCATATGGCCACGCTCGCAGGGCGAGCCTGGCGCAGTTGGGAATGCTGCCCCAGCCGATTTGCCGGCAACTCCACCTGGACGATGTGTTCGTCAGTTATCTCTTGATCGCGGTCTATATGCAGAACCCGCTTCCTCATTCTCCCAACGCTCCTTCCATTCCCACCCCCGTTACGCGCCTCATCGCAGCGTTGAAAGAGGCCGATACCACAGAGGAAGAACTGCTGTCCCGTAAGCAACTCTTGTCCGGCGGGCTGGGTTTCTTGCTGGCGCTGCTGGGTCTGGGGCTGTTCGTTACTTACGAGCGCTACTGGAAAGAGGCGTGGCTGGTATGGGCTTCTATGGCCGCTCTGGGCGGCGGGACGATCGGTTCCGTGATTTTCACCGTCTTTGGAACCCGAGAGATATTGCAGGGCCTGAAACGCTTCGAAATTGATGCTCTAACAGAAGCCGAAGTACGTATGGTGGCGCGTTTTCGGTTGGCGCAGCGCATTGGTGCCGAGTTCGATGCGAAGCAGATCAGTTTTGCCAAAGCGTATCTGCAGGCTGGTTGCAATGATGTTCGATCACGCATCGGCATGGGAGTCGGGGCGCTCGAAAAGGTTGGCCTCTTGCCATTGGGTGCGTCCACGCTCGTAGCGCTCGCCAAAATGTATGAGAGCAGTCCGGTTGCGACGTTCTGGTGCATCGGAGCATTGGTTTTGCTGCTGTTCTATCTTGGTGCCATGAGGATATTAGGCGCAACGCAAACCATCGAACGTCTTGTTCTCGTATTGAGCCATGCAGAGGCTTACGCCGCTGAGACGTCAACACGGCCACCGCTCAATTCCCAACGTTAGGAATCGTCGGGAGCGCAAATGAATGGAGCCGCCCAAAGGGCGGCTCCATTCAAACCATCAACAATCAATCACCTCACTGCGCAGTCTCCTCCGCCTTCTTCCGCGGCCTCCGACTAAACCGAGTCGACAGCGCCCGTCGCGCTCCCTCCAGCCCTTCTCCCTTGCCCGCAACCTTCAAGTACGTGTAGCCCTCCAGCGCGGCCGACATCAAATCACTACCCATCGCCAGTTGCGAATCGCGCATCCGTTCCAGCAGCTTGTCCACGCGGGCAACACGGGGGCGCAGAGTGTCAAAGCCCGTCAGGTCACGGCGCATCTCTTGCAGATTGAAGTTCCCGGGCAGTACGCTGGGGTTATTGCTGAGCAGTTCCACAGCTTCGCGGCAGAAGGCTTCGGACTTGTGGCCCATCTTCATGAGCTTGCTACGTTGTTCGGTCGACAGGCCAATCAGGCCGACGAGCTTTTCTTCCAGGGTCTTCAGGGCGCCATCAATGGCGGTTACATCGGTGGCGCTGAGTTGAAACGAAATCAGGTTTTGAGACATTGAAATCCTTCTAAAGCAGCTATCAGCGTCATGCCGGTCGGCACGACCCGGAGATGTTGGGCACCGCTGCGCCGTATCTCAATGCCTTACACAACTTTTGACGGAAAGCGGTCGCGCATTAAACGGCGCGCACCGTCTACACCGCGCCGGCGCTTGTGCTTTGAGCGCCAGCTTAGCCGCTGTGCTTCGAATGTTTGACACTGACGCTTCAGCGTCCGAGGGTGAAGCTCCAGTGTTTAACACTGACGCTTCAGTGTCTGAGGGTGGAGCTCCAGTGTTAAACACTGACGCTTCAGCGTCCGAGGGTGAAGCTCCAGTGTTTAACACTGACGCTCCAGTGTCTGAGGGTGAAGCTCCAGTGTTTAACACTGACGCTTCAGTGTCCGAGGGTGAAGCTCCAGTGTTTAACACTGACGCTCCAGTGTCTGAGGGTGAAGCGTGATGTCCCCACCGTCGCTGCGCGCGAATCAATAATCCAACTTTTGCCGCTGCCCCCATCGTTATAATTGGTTCGCTGTCGCACCAACGGCAGCCGGGTCTGGCGATCCGTCTGAAGTATTTCCTGTGAATGCATGTCGCCTCGCGCGACGTGCTGCGTTCGCTCGCGCAAGCCAGTTCATGGCGGGCCGGGCGGGGAGACCTTCGGGTCTGCCGGCGCCACAGGGAGCCGGTTCGCCAGCCCCGCCGTCAGGCCCGCCACCCCTCATCTGGCGATGAGCGGCAGGCCTCTTCAATCCCTGTGGAGGCTTCATGCCAAGTTCTCAAAGCGGGAATCGCCCCGCGTCGTATCCATCTCCGCCAACATCGCAACCGCCGCCGCCCACGTCATCCGACACAGGCAGGCTCACCAAGAATCGCACCTACCTGAACGGCGCCATCGCAGCACAGGCGTATCTCAAGCGCACGCGCACCGCCATGTGCACACACGGCCAATGCCGCCCGGGCATGCTGCGCGAGCAGCTTCAGCAGTTTTCCGCACACGCCTTCCCGCCGGCCTTCATCAAAGGCTTTGTGGATGCGATTGATGCCTACGTTTCGATGTCGCTCGGGGGCCGCGATGTCGATCCGCAAACGTGGGATGTATTAGCCGCCATAGAGCGGCGGGGCTACGGCCAATAACAATGGATTGACGCATTCCCGTGACGGGCGGGAATGCCAGCAGAGACTGTGAATCAGACGCGCTGTGCCAAGCCAGTTCGGCCAGCGAGATCAGCGCGTGCCACACTCAGACCTCCAGCGACACTGACCGTGTCAAGGTCTCAAACTCGCGTAAAACATCGGGGTGCTTCTGGGACAGGAACCGAAATACCGCTTCGTTGCTCACCAATTTGGTCAGATATCCCTTCGCTAGGACCAGATTCAAGACGTCTTGTCCGTAGGACTGCTCGACCAACTTGAGCTGGCCTTGCAGGTTCCCCATCTCGCGCTCCATCTTCGCCATCTGCTCTGCGGTGACACCGCCCAATTTGCGTGGCTTGCTCTCATGTAGCAGCAGGTTGCTCGGCGTGGCGGCAACTAGCGCCTGCGCATACGAAACTGTGATGTTGTTCGCCGCGATCATCAGTTCAACGCACTCGATTTGACGGGTCGGTTTTAGCTTTCGAAGCACAGCACCTAAGTTCGGCGAGAAGTGAAAGTCCTTCAGCAGTTCTGCGGCTTCCGGGCAAACACCATTCAGCAGCCCCGCGTGCATGATGATGTGCCGAACATCGACGTTCAGTGCCTTGGCCAATTTTTCGCGAGGCACGCCGCGCTCCAGGGCACGCCGAATCATGAAGTGCACCTGAATCGTGCTCACTCGATTCAGTCTGTTGTTGTACGTATAGCCTTCGTCATCGGTGGCAACAAGACAGGGCGCATCCGCGAACTCCAATTCCCTCAACGCAGCGAGTCGGATATGTCCATCAAGCAAGATGTGCAGTCCGCTGGCTTTGTCAGGTTTGCCAACGCTCAACGGCTCGATCATGCCGATCGACTCGATAGACGACAGAATCTGTTTGAACTTCGCGGATTGCTGGAGGCCCTCGGGGGTCTTGCGCGACGGCAGAATGTTCTCAAGCGGCAGCGTCAATGGCCGAGGGATGAACCCGAGCAGATCGGTCATGAGGTATGGCCTCCTGGCCAGACTCGATCCGAGAGGTACTTCGGAAGCGTGTCCAAACGCTCGGCGCGGAGCAACACCGTGAAGTTCTCATCGAGCATCAATTCCCGCAGGGCTTCAACGACGAAGAGGAGACGTTGTTGTGCTGTCTCAGCCTTTCTAACAAGCAGCTTCTGCCGTTCGACTTCTTTCTGGTAGTTGCGCACCAAACTGGATGTCGTTACGTCAGCCGGCTTGCGTGGCGCGTTGCGCGCCAAGGTCTTTCCAAGTGCCTGCCGCCTCTCTATGACGCGCCGCGCGTGCAGCAATTGGTGACCTCTCAACTGGCCGGTCTCGTAGGCTTCCTGCAACGCAACTTGTACGGCACGGTCATTGTTGCCGGCCCCCGAGATGACAAGCGCTGCTGTCAACGGGATGCGCCCCGACTCCACCGCCACAAGTAGACGCTCCTCGCCGCTGCTGAGTAGCTGCAGGATGCCGTGTACATAGTCCAGTGTCAGGCCAGTTTTCTCCGCGATCGCCTTCTTGTCATAGCCTTGCTCTTGGAGTCGGCCAATACCTGCCAAGAGCTCTAAGGGGCTGCATTTTCGGCGCGCGATATTTTCGGCCAAGCTCATCACGAACGCGTCTTCATCGCTGGCCTCCACCACCAGCGCAGGGATAAAGTTCTCCCCCAACGCTCGGAAGGCCTTGAGCCGTCCTTCACCACAGATCAACAGGTAGTGCTCGGCGCCGTCTTGCCCAGGACGAGAGGTCACAGTAATCGGCTTCTTCAAACCGATGGTCTGGATGTTCCGGACGATATCCTCGAACTTCTGTGCGTTGCGGTCGCGGGGGTTGAGGACTTCGATAGTGTCGAGCGGGATCATGCGCAGGTCAGGCTTGGGGTGTTTCCTCGTCATGCGGCCCTCCTGATGCGGCTGCGCTCGGCCATGCCATAGAGGTAGTCCAAGTTGTCGAACCGATAGGTATCCAGTTCGAATCGGTTGTGGTCGGCCAAGCTGATGCGCGGCAGACCAAAGTCCAACCGTGGCAACAGGTAGTAGTCCAGCGGTCCTTGGTTGGCCGTGTCGAGTCTCACAGCCACAGTGATATCGGGAAGAAGGCCGGCATCAAAACGCACCTTCCACCGATGACTGCCCGTCTCCAGAATCTGGCAGCGTGACAGCACGATCGAAACACTGAACTCTCGATTGACAGTGAGCAAATCGGTTGCCGAGTCCCGTTCCACCGAGCCACCTAGTTCAGCGATCATCCGTTCCGTACGCCCGATGATCTGGGGATGCAATCGCCGCAGGAAGCGATTGATTTCGACGTAGTGATAATCGCGATCTGGCGTGAAGCCCACTGCGTGATAAGCCCGAACGAGGCTGCCAAAGCGATGCGCATAGGCTGCGGCTGAAGGCATGCCTTCCGTCTCATCGATGATCAGGCCCGACAAGAAGCCCCGAGTGCGATAGAGGTTACGCAGCTTGTTCAGCAGTTCTTCGTCGCTGAATCGGCGTGCCCGAGCGCGCAGGATGCCTTGCGCTGTATAGAACAGCTCGGGTGACACGATGGCTTCGAAAGCCCCGTCCCTGCGAATCCACATTTCAGGGCCGTTGACGACGTGATGCTTCTTGAGCTTGAAAGACGTCCGGTTGTAGACGTTGTTGCCAATGTACTTTTCGTTGGACAGCACTTGGCGCACCGTCGCGCGTGTCCATTCGCGGCCGAGGTCTGTGCGAATGCCGCTGGCATTGAGCCGGCAGGCGATTTCGGCCTCCAGTAAGTTGCTGTCAATAAACCATCGATAAATCTGATTGACCGTTGTCGTCTCTTCGTCCGGCCCAGGCATCAGGATGACGCGATCGGTTTGCAGGCTCTTTTGTTGGCCGCGCACAAGCTCAGCTCGTACGGTACCTAGCTGATCGACCAGGACGCGTCGCAGGCCATATCCCGCCGACCCGCCCTGTCGATACCCTAGTTCGATCAGCCGACATTGGCCGGCGAACACCTTGGCAGATAGCTCGCGGCTGTACTCGCCAGCCATGGCGCGCTTGACGCCTTTGACGATAGTCGAGACCGGGGAACCGTCGTTCTCGAATTGCTCCGCGCAATAGGCCACTTGTATGCCGGCACGGCGGCAGATGTATTCGTAATAGGCGCTCTCATCGGCGTCCTGGAATCTCCCCCAGCGACTGACGTCATAGACCAGGATGACCTGGAAGTCGGCAGTGCCAGACTCTACGTCCTTGATGAGTTGTTGTAGCGCTTGGCGGCCGTCTATGCGTAGGCCGCTTTTACCCTCGTCGGCATAGGTCCGCACAATTTGGATACCGCGACGCTGGGCGTACTCGCGAATCTTGTCGGCCTGATTCTGTGTCGAGTACTGCTGGTGCTCTGTCGACATCCGAACGTACTCGGCGCCACGAAGCGGGATCGGCTCGTCGGGAGGTCTCGAAAAGGTTTCGGCCATACGTCCAACCGCGTAGATTTTTTTCCGCCAGTGCCGGCTAACGGACGTGGGCGCCTGTGGATTCAAAGGCCCAATTGCCTGCCCTGCAGGATGGCCAAGACTCACATGGACGAACGGTAATGGTTGTTCGATGCGCTGCCTATGACGTCCTATGTTTGCACACGTCCTTTTTGCATCAGTGGTCGAGATACACGGGCGTAATTCGCACGATCCACGCGTCCATTGTTGCGCCGCTTGCTTCAAGAACAGGTTCGATTCGGTATAGGCCTGCTAGGAGCTTGGCTTGGAGCGAGCCGGGATACGAGGAGTCTTGGCTCTTCTTTTGGGGGTCCTTTGTGCTCTCACCTTTAGCTACCGTATTCCGGTACTGCTGCCAGTAGTCCGGATGGCGCTCATGCCAAGCGCGCTGGCTGCGTTTTTGGTTTTCTCGGTAATCCGGATCGCTCTCCATCTTCTCGTGCTGCCAACGCCGTCGCCGCGCTCGTTGGCAGGCTGGCATGGAGCAGTAAGTCTGATTCGGGACTTGAGAGCGCGGGACGAAGGATTGGCCGCAGCATGCGCAAGTCCGAATAGTTGCCATGGCGTTCTTCCTGACGAGTCCCGGATATCCCTCGCAGTATCTGCGCCATTAGCTAGCTACCTGCGTTGCCTCAGCGTCAAAGGGTTGCCGGCGCCCAGGGGAGCACGGCCCCCCGAGACGGACGGAGCGACCATCTATCAACCGCGCACTTCGATGCTCACCTTCGCATACGAATCGCGCTCAATTTCAAGCACTTGCACAGAAAGCTGAAGGTGCACGCCTGCCGGCGCGCTGCACTGCGCTTGCAAGACCGCCAACACACTTGCCGACAGTTCGCGGCGGGTATCGAGCGGTCGCCCGCTCAAGATCGCGAGATCAGTGTGCACGAATGCGCGCGACGCGCTGGAGGTACCCACGGCAAACGTGTCGCACCGGTGGCTTCGGCTTTTGATGTCGGCCTCAACAAAATGCCCGGTCGCGGCAAGGGCTGTATTGACGGCGAGCAGGGTCGCTTTGGCGTCAAAGGTGTTGAGGTTGGCGGAGTATTCAAGTGTGAGATGGGGCATGGCGGGGCCGTGCTGCACGGCGGTTGTTGGGGGAGTGCGGCACAGATTGTGATGCAAGCCGCAGCCCCCTTGGGCCAACGCCAATTTCCACAGTGGGGGATTCAGAAGACGGCCATCTCGCCAAACCTGAAATGGGGGGAAGTGCTCGCCGCCATAGAGCGGCGTGGCTACAGCCAACAACAGATTGACCCATTCCCGTGACGGGCGGGAATGCCAACAGAAGCAGCGCTTCAGGCGCGCTCGCGCCAAGCCAGTCTCCGCCTCTTCAACAGTTCAACGCACTCGACTTGCGGGTCGGTTTTCCTGACCGCATCTGCCGCCCGTGCGTTCACGTCGGCCGCTTCAAGAATACGGCTTCAATATGCGCGCGGTCGGGCGTACGGAACTGATCGGTAAAGAATTTGGCCGTGTCGCGAAACTCAACGGCCGTGCCGTGAAACGGGTCGCGTATCGATAGATGAAACTGTCCGTTCGATTCCCGAATGCCGTCCAGCATCACCATATGCCCGTTTTTTCGGAGGATGCATGGCCCCATGTCATTGATCTTGCTCGCAAGATCCCGCCACGCCTGTTTGCGGCTCGGGTGCGCAGCGCCAAACAGGCCCGTCTTGTAGTTGAGGTCGTGCTCCACCAGGATCGGGGTCCATCCAGTCTGGTGGTGTAGCGAAGCCATCAGGTTGGCGGTTTCACGGGTTTTGCCAAGGGCTGCTTCGTAACCGTGGGCGGTATCGCGGTTGATGTGCCCATGGTCAAACATCATCATCAGTTCGCAGGCACCCGTGCAATCACGAAAACCCGGCTGCGGCACCATCACCTTGCCGTTCCCAAGCGGGTAGGCCTTGAATTGCCAGCCAACTTGAATGGGGCTGACCGTATTGCCGTTCACCTCAAACGCTGCGTGCTTGGCATCGGCGGCTAGCTTGATGCCCCCAATGCGCTTGGTGACGTATTTGGCCGGAATGTCGTAGATCTGCCCCTTCCCCAACTGCGAGAAGTAGCGGTCGTTGTCACCCTCCGCGCGCGGGAACCGCCGGACGGCACCATCGCTGCAACGGACCATGGGCTCCGCCATTGGCGCGTATTTGATATCGGGCGGAATGCCATAGGCAGCGGGCGGGCGCTCATACATGGCCCCGACAACCGTCGAGATACCCCTGAAGTGCGAGAACTCAGCAGCCGGATACACCGACCGATGTGGCCCTTCTGGCAACGACGGAGAACCGGGCGGGCTCTGCCGTGACGACGATGCTTCGCCAACGGTCGCACGGCTGCTGCTCGGCGCCGTGGCGCTGATCGGGCGTCTCGGCAAGGGTGCGCGGCGGCGCATGGGCCCATCGGCGTGTGAACTGGTTCCCGCGCGCCGCGCAGCCGGCATGCCATCGGGGCGCTGCAGCACGCGCGTAGAGCGCTGCGGTGAATCGGTTGAAGTAGGCTGCCTTGCGGCACTCGCGTCCTGTTCCAGCTGAAGGCCGCTGACTCTCTGATGCAGCTCTGCGTATGCAGCTGGATCGTGCGGCACATTGTTGAACTTGGTGTCCATACGGGGGTTCGCAAAGCATGATTGGCAGCCGATGCTGCCACGCAGGCAAGACACCCGCCTCGTCGACTAGCGAAGCAACGACGTCGTGTGCGAAGCAAGAGGTTCCCCATATCCGCCCGAGAACCCCCGTCATTGAGCGGGCGTCGCTGATGGCAGGGCGCATACATTCCATCAATCTCTTTCGCTTTCTTCCTCAAGTTTTCGCCGCATCTCGGGTGAACTATCGAGGCTTGTATGTAGTGTGTGCTCATTCGATCGTAAGAATGCGCCGCTCCTTATGGGGCGCCATCCACGCGTCGACTTCCTCGCCAAGAAGGCACGCGAACGGCAACGGCAGCAATTCATCATCCGAGGTGCGCCAAGACAGCAGCCCAGCGTGCGTTCATCACCTTGAAAGGGACAACCTATGGGAAATTGCCTTCGCGCCGGATCGACTCACACCGATCATTTGTCAACCTCTTATGCCAACGACGGCAATGACGGATTCGACCCGCTCGCTCACAGTGGGCCGACGGTGAAAGCACATGAAACGCTGTCCAGGCGCGAACTCGGTGTCTTGGCCGGCCTGCCAAGAAAACGGCCAGTCAATGTCAACTCTCAAACCATGCATCACTTGGGCGTGGGGCGATTGGCCAATCTGGCAGTCGGTTCCGTTATGGAGAGCGGATCGGGTTGCCAGGCCGTGGATATCGCAGGAAGCGGCGGCGAGAGTTGGGCACGGCGTGAACTAGGCACGAAGCATGCGCCACGCGGCACCATGCACGCACAGATTCAGCGGGTGAAGTACGCGCAAGGGGGTAACTGCCCGGAGCACGCCTCACTAGCAACTGCTCTCTTGCTTCGCCTTGGGAAGAATCCCGGCACTGAACTCAATGCACCAGTGATTCGTGTCTGGGAAGGTAGAAATACCTTGAACACCACATATGCCATGATCGGCGATCCACGTGTGCCACAGTGGGGCGAGCGCGGAACTGTAGTGGTGGACCCATGGCCCGTCGTCGCGTCGGCTTCGACCTTGTCCGAAGCCCGGATGCATGATGCCAAGACCGACACATGGACCCCATACCGCCCCACCGAAGGTCGGTTTGTCGACTCATTCGCGCCAGGCAGTTCAGAGTGGGACCGAATGGCAGAGCAGGTGGAAATGATCGAGCCGATGTCGTCGTCTGAAGTACAGGGACGACTTTCGACAAGCGCAGCAATGCACGGACGAGGGCCGTTGCAGTTCGGGGATGAACTAGCCGAGCATGCGCTTAGGGTCGTTGGGGAAGAACTCTTCGATTCCCGCCTGGGCACCAATCCCTCGATTGTCTATACCGACGGCCAGGAAGCCGAGACTTTCGACGATGTGTCGACGGAGACGGTCGCACGACTGCGCAGAGGCCTCGAAGCACTCGATCGACTCGAGAACAATTGAGTGTGAGCATTCGATCTAGTTCATCGTCGCGCAGGTACCTGCCCAGTCGCAACGCAGAGCGACTGGCGCCAACAGGCCTCGTCAAATAGCGGGGCGATTCACTTCACGCTGGTCCATTCGAACGGCCCGTAAAAGGCGCGATTCGGACCTTCAACTTTCCTCATGGTCATCTTTAAGCGCGCGCACGGATGCTAATTTGATTCAGCGTGATAGCACGCATGTAGGCAAAAGGTACCGGCGCAAGCGGATTCCTTTGCCGGGCCGCGATGCCCCTCAGCGCGAAGGTGCTGCTGAGTCGGGTGCTTTCTCAAATAAGCATGAAAATTGACGAGGTCGGGAAATGACAAACGGTAGTGTGGCAGCGGACACGCGTCGGCAAGAAATGCACGCGCGCGGAAATCGCAGTCTGTTCTCTCATCGGCATGTAGCGGCAGCTTTGATGGCACTTGCCTTACTCGGCTGCGGCGGTGGAAGCGATGATGCATCCACCAGCGGCGCAACGACGCAAAGCAGCAGTGGCAGCGCACCAGGTTCGGCACAAACAGGCACCGGCTCCGGCGCTGGCGACGTTAAGCGGGTCATGGGTACGGACACCAACGCTTCCGCCGCGATTCTCAGCAAGATGGGCAGAATGGGGCGTGTGCAGATCGGCCTGGGTTCGGGGCAGTCGATCGCCGATATGCAGGCCCAGGGCATTCGTCCTGACATTGTCGACGTCTACCTCGTAGGTGTTGGGTCAGGCGCCTGGACTTCGTGGAACAGCCCCACCGGCGCATACGTGACCTATCAGGCCAAGAACGCCATCAGCTATGGCGCGACCCCGATGTTCACGCTCTACCAGATGGCCCAGCGGGGCGACAGTAATCTGAGCGGCATCAGCGATGCGAGCTTCATGAACGACTACTGGTCGCAAGTGCGGACGATGTATGACCGCATCAACGAGCTCGACACCGCGGTGCTGGTCAACCTGGAGCCGGACTTTTGGCCTTACGTCTATGCGCAGGCGCCTAACCACGACATGACCCAAATGCCTGCCGTGCTCAATAACCAGCCGGAATGCAGTTGGATGGCGAACACCGCCGCCAACATCGGCAGCTGTCTGGTGTCGATGGCGCGTTGGCATGCGCCCAAAGCGCTGATTGGCTTTCCCCCGGCATTCTGGAATGCCACGCCAGACGTCTTCGCAAAGCAAATGCAGCTCGTTGGCGCGGATCGTGCCGATTTCATCGTGGCGCAGACAAGCGACCGCGACGCCGGCTGCCTCGAAGCCGCGGCCGTTGGGGAGTGCATGGGCCGCAGTGGTCCGTTCTACCTGGACGAGAACAACGTCAACACGCCCAATTTCCACCAACAGCAGAACTCGTACTCAGCCTATCGTGACGCGCTGGGCAACGGGCTGCCGATTCTCTGGTGGCAAACGCCGTTGGGTGTGCCTTCCGACACCCCTGGCGGCACGCCCGGGCACTACCGAGACAACCACGTTGACTACATGCTGCGCAACACGTGGGAGTACGGCGGCATGCATACATTTGCCATTGTGTTTGGCGGCGGCGGCACCTATTCGACGAACATCAACACCGACGGAGGCCAGTTTGCGCGCCTCTTCGGTCAGTATCTGACATCGGGTGGCGTTGCAGCGATGTAACTGTCGGTCGGAGGGGCGCATCGGCGCCCCTTTTTATTACCGAGGAATATGGCCAACAAGCCGGCGCCAGTGATGGAACTGCCGGCGCCCACCGTGCCAACGGTGAGGTATCGGCAGCCTCATCTGTCTTCATCTTGTGATGGGTTTGGGGCGCAGGCTTCCGGGTGCCGCATGGTCGCTGGCGGATGTGGACTCTAAACATTCCATCCGCGAATTGCTGGGACTCGATCCGGCCGCCATCAAGACTGCTTGTTGAAATGAGGCTGCAAAGTCTCAATTAATCTGAATTCAATATCGTCGAATTCAGATCTAAGTATCTATAAACGTCGCGCAATTGCATCGAATTTGCAGTTATTGAACTTCGCGGCGCGGCTTCGATTATCATCCGCGCAAACAGAAAAAAGGCGATCGCTCTGCAACAGACAGGGCGAGGCCAGTCGGGGTGTCGTTCCATTTCACGATGGGGCAGGGAGTGCTTTCGCATGAGATTCCATCTCAGGCGCGCTGTCGCGCGTCGCCGTCTTGTTGAGCCATTCGGCCCAGCACTCCTCTAGCCAGCGCCCTGCGTTGACCCGCCCCTTCGCCTGACTCGGAACTGCCCCCCGCCGCTGTTGCAAGCGCACGCCTGCTGTCTGCGTCGCCTCTTAGTGCCATTCCCCAGCCTGCTTTGCGAACGTTCACGCGAGCGCTAGCACGCTGTTGCCGTCTGCCGTGTCAGTAGAGAAGCATCATGAACGCCAAGTGTTATCGAACTGTCTTCAACGCCGTGCGCGGCATGCTGGTTGCCGTCGAGGAAACGGCCTCCAGCACCGGTAAGGGGCGCAACGTGGGCCGCCGGGCATCTGCCCTGACGTTAAGTGCGGTGGCCGCGCTGGCGGCGCCGGGCTTGAATGCGCAGTCGCTAACACCAGATCGCAATGCTCCTGGTCCCCACCCAGTGGTGGGGGTCGCGTCTAATGGCACGCCAGTCGTCAACATCAACGCGCCCTCGGCCGGCGGCGTCAGCTCCAACTCGTTCACGAACTACAACGTCGGCCAAGCTGGCGTTGTGCTCAACAACAGTGGTCAGAATTCGCAAACGCAAATCGCTGGCTGGGTGCAGGGCAACCCGTTCCTGGGCAACAGCGCTGCGCGCGTCATCCTGAACCAGGTCACCAGCGGCAATCCTTCTACGCTGGCCGGCCCGACGGAAATCGCGGGCAACCAAGCCAGCCTCATCGTCGCCAACCCGGCGGGCATCACGTGCGCGGGCTGCTCATTCATCCAGGCGCCTCGCGTCACGCTGACCACCGGCACGCCAAACTTTGATGCGCTGGGCAACATCTCCAGCATCTCGGTCCAGCAAGGGCAAATCACCGTCAATGGCGCGGGCCTCGATGCGCGTGGCGCGCAGCTCGACTTGCTGTCGCGAGCCATGGCCATCAACGGCCAAGTGTGGGCTGAGCGTCTCAATGCGGTGGCGGGTGCCAATAGCGTTGACTATGGCAGCGTCACGCCCACGGCAATTGCAGGCGTGGGCCCGGCACCGCAAGTCGCCATCGACGTCGGCCAACTGGGCAGCATGTACGGCGGTGGTGCTACGCGGCTGATTGGCACGGAGCAAGGGCTGGGCGTCAACATCGGCGGCAACCTCGCTGCGCTCACCGGCAGCCTGAATCTGGCCGCCAACGGCGATGTCACCATCACCCCGACCGGCCGTGTGCAGAGCGCGGCGGACGCCAGCATTTCTGCGCCCAATGTCAGCAACCAAGGCGTGATCACCAGCCCTGGCAACGTGACGGTGTCTGGCAGCACGACCAACACGGGCACCTTGGTTGCCGGCGGCAATGCAACCCTTACCGGGCCGCAAATCGCCAACGGCGGCACGATTGGCGCAGGCGTCGATACGAACGGCAATGTCACGCAGCCGGGCACCGTGGCGTTGAACGCAACGGGTGCGGTGCGCAACAGCGGCAATCTGCTGGCGGGTCAGAGCATCGGCGTGACTGGTGCAAGCATTGACGCGAGCAACGGCAACGTCGCGACGCAAGGCGCGGTCTCGCTGTCCGCTACGGGTGATGTGGCCACGCGCAGCGCGACCATTTCTGGGGGCAACGTAACCGTTCAGGCCGGCGGTACGCTGGACAACACAGCGGGTAGCCTCTCGTCGAACACCACGCTGCAGGTGGGTGCTCAGCGGGTCGTCAACCAGAGTGGTCTGCTGGCTTCGACCGGAAATACGAGCGTCACCACGGGTTCGCTCGACAACACCTCCGGCGCACTGGGCTCCAATAGCGGCAGCCTCACCATCAACAGCACCGGTGACATCGCCAATGCCAAGGGCAAACTGGTTGCTGCGCAAGATGTCTCCATCGCCGGCGGCAGCTTGGGCAACCAGGGCGGCACGGTGTCGGCCCAGAACCTCTCCTTGAACACGGGCGCGGGCGCGGTCGACAACACCGGCGGTACGGTGTCCGCTAGTGGCACGGCAAACGTTACGGCCGGCAGCCTCGTCAACAAGGGCGGCACCCTTGCAGCCGCGGGGAATGTCGCTGCAAACGTGACCACCCTGGACAACACCTCGGGTGTGCTCGGCTCCAGCAGCGGCACCTTGAACGTCAACAGCAGCGGCGCCATCACGAACGCAGGCGGCAAGTTGGTCGCTGCGCAGGATGTGACGCTCGCGGGCGCGAGCCTTAGCAATCAGGCTGGCGCGGTTTCGGCGCGCAACCTGGCGGTCAACATGGGTGCTGGTGCTGTAGACAACACGGGCGGTTCGATGGCCGCCTCAGGCTCGGCCAACGTCCAGGCTGGCAACCTTGTCAACCGTGGCGGCACACTCGCCGCTACCGGCGATGTGACCACGACGGTCGCCAGTGTGGACAACACGGGTGGTGCGCTGGGCTCCAATACCGGCAACCTGACCGTCAACAGCACGGGTTCGATTGGCAACGCGAGCGGTGGCAAGCTCATCGCCGCGCAGGATGTCACGCTGAATGCAGCAGCGATTGGCAATCAGGCGGGCATCGTCTCTGGCCGCAATCTGCAACTGAACGCCGGAACGGGGGCCATCGACAACACCAACGGCACGGTGTCGGCGTCGGGCGTGGCAAACGTTCAAGCGGGCAGCTTGGTCAATCAGGGTGGCACACTTGCCGCCAATGGCAACGTGCACGCCACCGTCGCAACCCTGGACAACACCTCGGGCGTGCTTGGCTCCAGCACCGGCAACCTCAAGCTGGACAGCAGCGGTGCCATCACGAGCACGAACGGCAAGCTGATTGCCGGACAGGACGCGACATTCAACGCCGCCAGCTTGAGCAACCAAGGTGGTGCCATTTCGGCGCGCAACCTGTTGGTGAACACAGGCGCTGGCACGGTGGACAACACCAATGGCCAAGTCTCCGCCTCCGACACGGCAGATTTGACAGCAGGTAGCCTCGTCAACCGTGGCGGTACGCTCGCTTCTGCTGGCGACATGACGGCTACCGTGGCGAGTGTGGACAACACCGGCGGCGCACTGGGTTCCAGCAACAGCAACCTCGTCATCAACAGCGCAGGCAACATCACCAGCGCAAACGGCAAGCTCATTGCCGGGCAGGATGCGACCCTCAACGCTGCAGCCGTGGGTAACCAGGGCGGCACCATCTCCGCACGCAATCTCACAGTCAACACCGGCGCGGGAACGGTCGACAATACCAGCGGTACGGTGTCCGCCGCAGGCGTCGCCAATGTGACGGCTGGCAGCCTGGTGAACCAACTTGGCACGCTGGCCGGCGCTGGCAATGTCACTGCAAATGTGGCGAGCCTGGATAACGCCTCCGGCGTACTGGGTTCCAGCGCTGGCACCCTGAACGTGACCAGCACGGGCAACATCGGCAACGCGGGCGGCAAGCTGCTCGCGGCCCAAGACGCCACGCTCGCGGCGGCCAGCATGGGCAACCAGGCCGGTACGGTCTCTGGTCAGAACGTCACCCTCAATACGGGCACAGGCGCACTCGACAATACGGCGGGCAAGGTCTCCGCCGCGAACGCGCTGCAACTGACCGCCGGTGCGGTAACCAACCAAGGCGGCACGCTGGCCGCGACTGGCGATGTGCACGCTACGGTAGCGAGCCTGGACAACACCGCCGGTGGCATCCTCGGCTCCGGTCACGGTGGGCTGACCCTCATCAGCGCCGGCAACGTTGCCAATGCCGGCGGCAAGCTTCTTGCCACGCAAGACATTCAACTCCAGGCGGCAAGCCTGGGTAACCAGGGCGGCACGGTGTCCGGTCGCAATGTGACGGTCAACACCGGCACTGGGGCGCTGGACAACACCGGTGGTGCTATCGCCGCAGCAGCCGCGCTCGATGCAACGGCGGGTGCCATCACCAACGCCAACGGCGGCGTGATGCAGGCGGGCACGACTCTGACGACCCATAGCCAATCGCTGGCCAATACCAAAGGTGCGGTGATTGGCAACGCGGTCTCGGTCAACGCCAACACGCTGACGAACCAGCAAGGCACGATTTCATCGAACACCACGCTGGACGTGCAAAGCCAGACCTTGACCAACGACCAAGGCAAACTGGTTTCCAACGGTGTGCTGACGGTCAATACCGGCACGCTCACCAACGCCGCCGGCCAGGTCGCCTCCAACAGCGACGTGACGGTGAATGGCACGACGGTCGACAACTCCGCCGGCCTGATGCACTCCGGTGGCACCCTGACGGTATCCGGTGCCAACCTGCTCAACAAGAACACCAATACGGCCACGACCGGCATGGAGGGCGCAAATGTAGCGCTCACCGCCACGACGTCGCTCGACAACACAGCCGGCGCCATCCGCTCCGACCTCAATACGCAGCTCACGGCACCGTCGATCAACAACACGCAGGGCTCGATTCAGTCGGCAGGCACGGTGGGTGCCAAGGCGACCGCTGCATTGACGAACACCCAGGGCAACCTGAACGGCACCAAGAGCGTGGGTGTGACGGCTGGCCAGATGAGCGGCGACGGCACGGTGCAGTCGCAAGGCAGTGTGTCTCTGAACCTGCAGTCCGACTACAACAACAGCGGCACGCTGGCTGCCGGGCAAGACGTGTCGGTGACGACCACCGGCAACGTCACCAACTCGGGCACCATGTCCGCCGGCCGCAACCTGGCGGTGTCGGCCAACAACATCACCAACACGCAGAGCGGCCAGCTGATTGGCACGGTGTCGAACACCCTGACCGCGCAGGGCACGCTGTCCAACGATGGCCTGATCGACGGTGGCGCGACCGTTATCCGTGCGAACAACGTCGTCAACACGGGCCGCCTGTATGGCGATTCGGTTTCGATTGCGGCCAACACGCTGACGAACACCGTCAACGGTAGTGGTGTCGCGGGTGTCATCGCCAGCCGGGGCGACATGGACCTGGGTGTGCAGACGCTCAACAACCAGGAACACGCGCTGATCTATTCAATTGGCAACATGCGTGTTGGTGGTGCGCTCGATGCCAACAATCACGCAACGGGCTCGGCTCAGAACGTGACCAATGGCTCGGCCACCATCAATGCCGATGGCAATCTGACCATCGCCGCCAGCCAAATCAATAACCAGAACAACCACTTCGCGACGACCGACCAGACGTCACCTGGCACGCATGTCGTTTCATACAGGTTGAACGGGTCGACGCAGGAAATCGACCCGAGCACGGTGCGGCTATTCCACAAGAACAACGGCGGCACGACCACAGGCGACAACTGGCAATGGCTGGGCGACGACGACTACAAGGTTCTGCTGCTGCCGTCGTCGCAGTATCCGTTCGAGCGCTACGGCCCACCGTTCACCTACAGCAACGGCTTGGGCGGAGGCGGCGTCGGCACGGCCTATATTCCTGAGAGGCCGTGCTGGCAGGATAGCTGCGAGGTGTCGAGCTACCCGGAGCAGTTCCTTTACAAGACCACGGACGCCATCTGGGGCGTGTTCGGTATTGCCGCGCCGCAAGAAATCGGCACGCAGCCGGACCCGAGCAATTACCAGCCCAGCCAGTATCCGCAGTATCAAGCGGACCAGGCTGCCTGGCAGCAGCGCCATGACAATGCCGTCACGCAGTATCAGGCACTGAACAACGCCATCAACGCGTTCAACTCGAATCTGCGCGGTCGCGAGATTGACGCCTTCACGATCTACGACGGTACGCAGCAAGTCACACGTACCGTGGTCACGCAGAGCGACCCGGGGATGATCACGTCTGGCGGCAACATGACGTTGAATGCCGGCGTGGTGAACAACGTCGCCAGCCAAATCGTGGCGGGCGGCGACCTGACCGGCAGCAATGTCATCGGTACGCGTCCGAACAACGTGGGCATGACCGGCACGCAGTCCGTCACCACCACGGGTACGGCGTCGTACACCTATGTCGAGTCCGGCGGCGCATTCAGCGGCGACACGCGGGCCTACAACACCAGCCCCTGGCAGGGGCAGACCATCCAGACCAACTACCAACTGGATGTGAGCCCAACCAGCGGCACAGGCCCGAACAGCCAGCCCACGGTCAAATCCGTTGCGGTGTCGACCAAGGCCGGCCTGGGTAATGGCAGCGGCGCGGCCCTTGCTGACTACAAGGCCATTGGAGGCGACACGGTGCAGCCCGGCAGCGCGTCGGTGACGGTGCCGAACAGCGGCATCCTCCGTATCCAGACATCGTCGGTTGCCACACCCGCTGCCGGCGCCATCAGTGCCGCGACCACGTCCGTGACGCTGCCCGGCAACGTGGTCATCCGCACCGTGGTGCCGAATTTGACGCTGCCGAACAATGCCCTCTACCGCATCATCAGCGACCCGGGCAGCAGCGTGCTGGTGGAAACCGACCCGCGCTTCACCAACTTCCGCCAGTGGACATCGAGCGACACCATGCTGTCGCAGTTCCGCAATGACCCGGGTGCAACGCTCAAGCGCATCGGCGATGGCTTTTACGAGCAGCAACTGATTCAGCAGCAAATCATCCGCGCGACGGGGCAGCGCTTTATTGGCGACTACACGAGCAACGAAGATGAGTACAAGGCGCTGCTGGCCAACGGTACCGCTGCAGGCAAAGCGTTTGGCTTGAACGTCGGCACGGCGCTGACCGAAGCCCAGATGGCGCAGCTCACCAGCGACATCGTCTGGATGGTCAAGCAGACCGTGACGCTTGCCGATGGCAGCAAGCAGGAGGTGCTGGTACCCCAGGTCTACCTGCGCGCCAAAGACACCGACATCACCGGTGGCGGTACGTTGATGGCGGGCAACAACGTCAGCTTCAACGCCAAGGGCGACGCGACGAACAGCGGCACCATCGCCAGCCGCAACGTGACGGTGGTCACCGCAGGCAACATCGTCAACACCGGCACTCTGGCGGGCAGCACGCTGCTGGCGCAAGCGACGCAGGACATCAACAACCTCGGTGGCCATATCCAGGGCGACCAGGTGCTGCTGTCTGCTGGCCGAGACGTGAACCTGACCAGCACCACAGTACAAACGAAGAACATCACGACCACAGGTACGAACATCAACCAGGTGGCGAGCATTGATGCCGGTGCACTGTCCATCCAGGCCGGTCGTGACGCCAACCTGGCGGCCGTTGCCGTCAACACGGCGGGCAATGCCACCATCACGGCCAACCGCGATGTCAATCTGACTGCGGTGCGCCAGTCGAACGAAGAGCACGTCGTTTGGGGTGACAAGAATCGTTCGGATCGTTCGTCGTATGCCGATGCGGGTACGCAAATCCAGACTGGTGGCAACCTCGCTATCGGAGCTGGGCAGGACGTGAACGCAACTGCGGCCTATGCCAACGCGACCGGCGGTATCCAGGTGGCAGCGGGCCGCGACGTGAACCTCAACGCCGGTCAGAGCCATCAGGATGTTCGTGATGAGCACTACCAGGTGGAGAAGGGCTTCCTCTCCAGCAAGACCACGCACACCATCGACTCGGCAGGGCAGACGAATGCGGTCGGCACCACGCTCTCCGGCGATACGGTGACCGTGGCGGCGGGCCGCGACCTGACCGCCAAGGCCGCCACCATTGCTGGCACGGGCGATGTGAATCTGGCCGCCGGCAACAATCTGACCATTACAACGGCGGACACGGCCACCAACGAGTCGCACTTCAAGGACGTCAAGAAGTCGGGCCTGGGCAGCGCCGGCGCGGGCATCTCGTACGGCACCAACCAAGTCACCGATACCAGCAACGACACGGTGCGGGGTTCGCAGGGCAGCCTGATTGGCAGCACGGACGGCAGCGTTCATATGCGGGCCGGCAAAGACTTGCATATCACGGGCTCCGATGTAGTCGCGGGCCAGAACGTGACGGGTATCGCGCAGAACGTGACCATCGACGCGTCGACCACCGACCGTCATCACGACAACACGCATGAGACCAAGAGTTCCGGTTTCACGCTCGCGGTTAAGTCGCCGATTCTCGACGCCATCCAGAACGTCCAGCAACAGGCCGAAGCGGCTGGTAACAGCCAGGACAAGCGTGCGGCGGCGCTGCATGGGATTGCGGCAGCCAGTGCGGTTGCGGACCTCGGTGCGACTGCCGGCGCGATGGCCAAGAATCCGGAAGCCAAGATTGAACTGAGCTGGGGCTCGCAGTCGAGCAAGACCACGCAGACTGAGGACAGCACCCAGCACAACGGCAGCAACATCAAGGCGGGTGGCACGGCGGCGTTCGTGGCGACCGGCGATGGCACGCCGGGCAGCGGCAACGTCAACATCGTTGGCTCTGATGTCAACGCCAAGAATGTGCTGCTGCAGGCCAACAATCAGGTCAATCTGACGGGCAGTACGGACACGGACAGCACGCGCAGCACGAACGAATCCAAGAGCGCGAGCTTTGGTGTCTCATACGGTACGGGTGGCTTTGGTGTGTCAGCATCGATGTCGAAGGCGCACGGTGATGCGAATTCGGATGCCCAGACACAGAACAACACCCACATCAATGCGAGCGACACCGTCACCATCGTCAGTGGTGGAGACACCAACATCGTGGGTGCCAACGTCAATGCCAACAAGGTGCTGGCCGACATTGGCGGCAACTTGAATGTCGCGAGCACACAGGACACCAGCCACAGCACCTCGCATCAGGAGAGCACAAGCGGTGGCTTTAGCGCGAGCATGGGCGGCGGCAGCGCAAGCTTTAGCCACAGCAGCGGCAATGCAAATGGCAACTACGCTGGCGTCAATGAGCAATCTGGTATCCAGGCGGGTGCAGGCGGGTTCGATATCAACGTCAAGGGCAATACGGACCTCAAAGGCGCAGTCATCGCCAGCACAGCAACGCCTGACAAGAACCAGTTGACCACGGGCACGCTGACCTTCTCGGACGTCCAGAACCATTCGGACTACAGCGCGTCCAGTGGCGGTTTCAGCCTGAGCGGCTCGCTGGGCAACGGTGGTGACAACTACAAGAAGCCCGGAGAGACGAAGAGCAGAAATGTAGGCGGGGGTGCGCCGATGCTCAGCCAGAACGACAGCGGCAGCGAGAGTGCCACGACGCGCAGCGCCATCTCGCAGGGCACCATCACCATTACCGACAAGGCGAATCAAAAGCAGGACGTGGCCAGCCTTAGCCGCGATACGACTGGTACGAATGGTACGGTGAGCAAGACGCCGGACCTGCAAAACCTGCTGAATAACCAGGCTGACATGATGTCGGCTGCACAGGCCGCAGGTCAGGCGGTGGCGCAGCGCATTGGTGACTATGCGGACGGTAAGAAGAAGGAAGCCGAGGGTCGTCTGGCTCAGGCACAGGAAGCCTACAAGAACGACCCGTCTGATGCGAATCAGGCGGCAATCAACGCGGCGCAGTCAGACATCAATGGTTGGAAGGAGGGGGGGCTAACTCGTGCAGGTATGCAGGCTGCAGGCGCTGCTGCGGTGGCGGGGTTGGGCGGAGGCAACGCGCTCGCCGCCGGTGCAGGCGCTGGGCTGAGCTCACTCGCGGCGGGGAAGCTCAACGAGTTGTCGAGCGCAATTGCAAGCTCTAGCCCCACAGGCAACAAGAACGTGGATGAGGCGTTGGGCAACATTGTGTCCAACGCCTTGGCGACAACCATCGGTGGAGCTGTCGGCGGCAACGCCGGTGCGTTCTCCAGCTACAACGTTGACCGCTTCAACCGGCAATTGCACCCGGATGAGCGCAAGTGGGCGAAGGACAACGCGAAGAGCTTCGCTGAGTTCTATGAAAAGACGACTGGCAAGTCGCTCTCCGCCGACCAAGCAGAAAGCATGCTGCTGGCCAACGGCTATCGGTTGGTGGACGCAGTGGCCAGCAAGGGGCCCGGCGGCGACGCGGCGGCTGTCGCATTCATAGGCCAGAATGCGGGCAACCTCTTTCAGAAGGACGCGGACTACACCCATCCGCAGGTCAATGGAAATGCAGATGGTTCGTTGACGCCCGAGCGGCGAGCATTGCCCGGCGCAACAGCGAATCCGGTGGCAGGGCTGGCTGTTGCGGCGGGGATTGTGACGGCCGGGGTCGGCCCGGAAGTCGCTGCGACCATTGTTGCTGCGGCGAAGGCGTGCATGGCAAATCCGGTGCTATGCGCGAACCAACTTGGCATTGCTGCTGGAGAGATTGCTGCGGGAAGTGCAATGCCGGCGGGCACTGGTGCTGCTGTGACGGCGATGGCTGGGAAGGCTGCGGCCGAAGCCGCGGCGGCAAAGCTAAACAACTTCTATCGAGACGGCGCATCGCCCGAACTTATCCAGCAGACCTTCAATCAGGCGGCGGTGAGTTCGACGCATAATGCAGAAGCGTCAGAGGTGATCCTGGGGAAATATATTGCAGGCAGCCCCAATTCTTACGAGGCGGTCGCCCAATCTCGGGGGTCTACATATTTTTCGATGTCAGATTGGTCGACTGTGCAAGGTCAGCTTGGCGAACAAAATATGTGGAGCATAAATAAATCCTTCTTGGATCAACAAATGGCTCAACAGAAAACATTTATTTTTACGGTCAATCCAGCCGAGGTAAAGGCAGGGACGTACACTGCATCCGAGATTAAATATCTGCAAGACAACGGCTACAAGATCGTGCCTGATCAATCGGGGTTATATCGTGCAACTAAAAAATGATTTTGATAGCTTCAAACTTCTTTATGAGACCATCTATTCGTATTACAAGAAATCGGGTGATCGATTTGTAACTATTTTCGCAGATAACCCGCCGAGTGAAGATGGCTACTACGTAAGGTTTCTGGTAGATCGACAGCGCGTCATCGAGTATGGCGTTGTGCAGGATCGGGGCAGTTATCTAAGCGGCGTCTCGCTCGCAATCGGGCCGCACTATTTCGGACCAGCAGATTTCTGGTCTTATGAGGCAAGTGAGCGTTTCAAGAGGGACGCTAGCACAGATGCAGTCGTGCACAACTTGGCACTGCTTGATGAGTTCTTCGGGAATCCAGATGCACTGCAGTATGCATACGGCTATAAACCGTAGGTGATCCCACAGGAGTTACATCGCTGGGCCGGTACGCCTTGAAGCGACTGTCGTCCGCTCCCGGCACAGCGGCACAGAATTGCCCACCTCTATGAAGTGGCGAAATTGGTGCCAACGATCCAAGGAGTTGCCGCCCCGCTTGCGGGCTGCCTCGCGGAGGCACGCAGATCCTTCCAAACTTCCCTGATCGGGAAAGTTTGGACTGGCTGTCCGAGAATGGAAGCCAGAAGAGGTCACCAAACGATGATCGACGTGATTGCGATCCAAAATCACATTTGCAAGCTAGGAGCTCGCGCAGCGATACAAAAAGATCAGATTTTTCTTAGAACGGTTGCTGTAGGCGACGGTACTCCACATCTTGAACTGCGAGACGATGAGTTCCACTACGTGCTTGCGGAGCGCGGACTCGAGATCACGCGCCGAAAGACGTCTGATCTAGAGGAGTTTCTGTATTGATTCTTTGAAACTATTTGTTCGAATTTGTCCTTCGACTATGAGCTGCATTGTCAAGTGGCGAGAACGGACCCAAGAAGGATCGCTTTCGAGAAGAAGGAATTGATGGCTTCCATCAATTCTGCGTGGACAGTGATGGTACGAGACGATATTTCGACCCTATTAGCCTCGTCGCCGTACGTCGATGAGGCCTGAGCAAGACACATATGCACTCTAAATTTTCACTCTTGGTGTGGGCAACGTTCCTTACCAGCGCCTGCACCGTTCTTCCGCAGCCGACTCATGACGTCACTGTCGAGAACCCGGCCTACGACCCAGCCGTCTCTGCTCGCGTCCGTTTTTTGTCCAGCAACGGCGGTGCCGGCGCATCGTTCCGTCCAGGCGAGGGTTGCTATAAAGAAGGCTACGTCGAGGACGACAAACGTGTGAGCGTCATCGACGGTTTCTGGGCTGCCTGGAAATATTCCTCGCGCAGCGTGAAGATCGGCATGCCCGAAAGCCCACGCCCCAACATGCGCGTGGAAGGTTTGCAGTTTAAGGACTTCATCAAGGAATACGTCGTCCCTGCAGCGAAGCCAATCACCGTCACGATGTCGGTCTCCAACTGTACGCCGCCTGCGGTCACGTTCGTGCCTGAGCCTGGCAAGGACTACGACATCTTCATGCAATTCGGCAACAGGCAGTGCTGGGTTTCGGTAAAACGCATTGATGACAAGGGTACGGACGAGACCGTTCCGCTGGAACGTGCGCCGAAATGCCCCGCATCTTGATGCTGTTCGTTTAGACAATAGTTCGCTGTCCCTTCTCCATGTTGCGTCATCGTTCCCCCTTGGTTGCCCTCCTGTTTGGTGCGACAGCTACAACCGCGCTGGCCCAAGTCGCGCCCGCGCCCATCACCGGCCCCGGCCCCGAAGTCCAGCGCTTGCAAGAGCAGCAGGCCGAGCAAGCGCGTGAGCGTGCCAACGCCCGCCCTGATGTCTTCACGCCATCCGCGCCCACACAGGCTATCTCTCTATCTGCGCTGCCAAAGGAAACGCCATGCTTCCAAATCCAGGGCATCGTGCTGGAGGACAACGTCTTCTCGTGGCTGCCGGACTTGCTCAAGCCCATCAATGGCCAGTGTGTTGGCAAGCAAGGGCTGGAGGCGATCGAGCTGCAGGCAAACAACGCCCTGATTGAACGGGGCTACGTCACCTCGCGGATACTCATCCCGAAGCAGAACTTGGCCAACGGTACGTTGCAGCTCAAAGTGTTGGCAGGGCGCATTGGGGCCATCCGCAATGCCTCGGATGACAACATCGGTTGGGCACGCATGGCGTTGCTCGCCGGCCCTGGAGACCTGTTGAACCAGCGCGATTTGGACCAGGCGCTGGAAAGCATTCGTCGCCTGCCGGGCCAGTCGCAGACGAGCTTTGACATCGTTCCTAGTGAGCGTGTTGGTGAATCGGACATCGTGCTCAAGCCGGGTACTGACAAGCGTTGGCACGCGTCGCTGTCTGCGGACAACACGGGCTTGAAGTCGACGGGCAAGTACCAGATGAGCGGCTCGCTGGTCATCGACTCGCCGCTGCACCTCTATGATCAACTGTCGATTTCCGCATCGTCCAATACGGACCGAGGTTCGACCGCCGCGGGCACGCGTTCCTACTCCATCAACTGGAGCGTGCCGGTGGGCTACGCCACGCTATTCGTCGGTGCCAATCGCTCGCGCTACAACCAGACGGTGGCGGGGTTCGAGGAGCCCATCGTCTACAGCGGCAATAGCTCTGAAGTGAATGCCGGTATCAGCGGAGTGCTGCATCGCGATGCAACGTCGCGCACCGGCGCGCAGTTCAAGCTCTTCCGCAAAATCAATCGCAACTATCTGCAAGACACTGAGATTGCCGTCCAGCGTCGCGACGTTGTCGGCTACGAGGCCTCGATGTCGCACCGTCACTATCTTGGCCCGGTGGTGCTCGATGGTGGCGTTGCTTGGCGAGAAACATTGCCCGACCACTCCAACGTGCCAGGCGTGGTCGTTGGTGACCCCGGCTACGGCGGGCGCTCACAAGTTGAGACAGCCAACGCGAGCTTGTATTGGCCGTTCAAGCTGGCCAGCCAGGTGTTCGAGTACACCAGCAACTGGTCTATCCAGCATGCTCGCACGCGTGTGCTGCCCAGCGACTACTTCACCATCGGTAACCGCTACAGCGTGCGCGGCTTCGATGGCCAACTGACGCTGGCGGCCGAAGATGGATGGTTCTGGCGCAACGAGTTGGCGTGGCGTGTGGCCGGCCAAGCCGTCTATGCCGGCGTCGACATGGGGAAGGTGCACGGCCCCAGTGCGGAATTCTTGCTTGGTGACAAGCTGGTGGGCGCTGTGGTCGGTGTGCGCGGACGCGTGCCGTCCGGACCCTACATGACCTTCAACTACGACGTTTCGTTTGGTTGGCCGCTGTACAAACCGGCGGGCTTCCGCAGTCAACAACCAGCAGTGATGGCGCAGGTCGGCGTGGAGTTTTAGCGTTCAACCTCGATTCAAATGGTGACGCTATGGGAATGTCGGTGGGCTCTTCGCCTCAAACGAAGAAACAAAAGATCGTCTGGTGGGCAGGTTTTTCCATCTTCATGGGTTTCATCGTCTACGTAATTCTGAAGAACGTGTTTGGCTGGTAGCAGGCGTCCAACGCAATGCATTACAAAGAGCCTGTGAAAATCGAAAAGTCTCAAGCAAATTTGCTTTTTTTCTCTGAAAACCCAGAGGATGTAGCGAATGCTTGCTTGAGTACTGCCCTCTTTGGGGATGACTGGGAATGGGTGTTGAGGCGACTCAGTGGAATAGCTTTCAACCCAAGAGAGGAGGCACCGCTGCGTTTACTCGCGGTGACGTGCATGGGTCACCTCGTGCGTGGAAATAAGATGGTAGATGTAGACGCTGTCGAGAATCTTCTGCAACGTCTTTCGTCAGATACCGTCGTGGCAGGAGTTGCATCGGATGCACTGGACGATTTAATGATCTTCCGTCGCGGGTGAGGCTGCCTCGGTTGAGTAAGGGGTTGAGGGTGGGCGAAACATGCTGACGGAAGACCAGTACCACTTCATTGCAAGCGGCTGCGAGGACATGGAGCTTGACGCCATATGGGATTACTTCTCGGTGCCGTTCGGGTCAAAATTTATGCCGCATCAACTGGAGACTTTCGAGAGCCGAAGAAAGGGATTCCTTTGGGTTGTTGAACGCCTCATAAGTGAAGGGCGGATCGTTCTCATTGACCGGAGTACCCACGCACCGCTGCCGGGCGATTCGCGATCTCAGGTTGAACTTCTCCAGCGCGCTTTTCCGAAGGAAGATGCCGCAATGGACGGAGGCTTGTGGTTTCTCTCGACGAGTTGCCCCGGAGGCGCTGCATGGAGTGCAAAACGATGAACGCCGTCCATGACCTTTCTAGCCTCGGTGGTGGCGCGACAAGATTGCGTCGCTAATGTTTCGCGCCGCCTCTATACCGTTCAACTGCGGGTATTGCGAGGCGTTTTCCAAACGCCTTGACGGCAACACCACGAACGAAACGATGAAGCTAATTCGCGACGGGAATTTCTCTGGAGTCGTCAGGGTTCTTCTGTTTCTACTCGGTATCGGTATCGGTATCGGTATCGGTATCGGCTATGCAGCTCTTGCTTGGGAGGGCGGGCCGAGTGCCGTTCGGGCCATTCTTTTCATGGTTGCCGTGGTGCTGTGTGCACTAGGTGGCTATAGCTCGTGGGCACATACGCTTGGGGTGCGGCCATTTGGAGACCGCCCTACGCGAGCGCCAAGCCAGCCTCCACCCCCTCAACCACCCCCCTAATTCACCAAAGTAGTAATGCTCTTCGCCGGCAGCGTAACGGTGAACATATTCCCGCTCACGCTCAACGGCTGCTGCTGCTCAAACGTGGCAGTCGCCGTCGTCCGGTACGGGGTCAGGCTGGTCACCGTGCGCCCCGCAGGGTTGATCGACGTCGTCAGAGTGACGTCCGTGGCGTTCTCGTTCACCAGCACCACCACAGCCTTGTTGACGCTCGCACCTGCGGGCGTGCCAAACGCAGAAACACGCACGCCCTTCTGCGGCAACGCGGTGGTGTCGTAGCGCACGTAGCCGGGGCGAATGAAGTACGCAAAGTGCTTCAGGCCAATGCCGAAGTAGGTGGGCTTGTTGTCCGAACCGATCAGGCCGGTGGGCTGGGCGTCGTTGGAGTTGACCAGCCACCAGTAGACGTACGCGTTGTACTGCCCCAGCGTAAAGCCGTCGTGGATCTCCTTCGCAATGGCAATGGCATCGTCAATGCTGGTCTGCCAGGCCGTCTTGTTGTCGGCCTTGTTGACGGAGTCCAGGAAGTGTTCGGTCATCCATACGTCTTTGCCCAGCTTGCGGGCAGAGGCCGGGTAGGCGGGCACGCCGCCGTACAGGTGCCCGCCAATGATGGAGATGTTGCCGGCCGCATTGGCATCACCCAGCAGCGTGTCCACCGTCGCCTGAGAAAAGTAGAAGGATTCCGGTGCCATCAGCTTGGCCGTGGTGCCGGCAACGGCCTCGGCCCCATGGCCGGCGGCCCACGCTCGCATTTCGTCGGGGCTCCACAGGCAGGATTCGTAGGTCGCCGGGTCCCAGTCCGGCTCGTTCTGCAGTGACACGGCGTAGAGGTTCACGTTGCGCGTGGCGGCATACCGGACGTAGCTGTTCAGGTACTTGGCGTAGTCGGCGTATCGCGCCGGGTCCAGGCGCCCGCTGTAGAGCGGATTCGTGCGGTCTGTGTTGACGATCTTCATGCTGGCCGGCGGCGTCCACGGCGATGCAAAGACGAGGGCGCCGCGTGCCTGGGCGGCGGCGCCGTTCGCAAGCTCCGCTGTCCATTGGGTGGTGTCGGCCGTCTGGGTCGTGGTGTTCCACTCGGCGGGCGCAATGCGCAACCGCAGGATGGACAGCCCCAGGCTGTCGGTCAGGCTGGTGCCGAACAGCGCGTTCACGCGGTCGTCCGCCATCTTGGTGTAGTACCAGGCCGCCGAGCCGCCGAACCCCTGGATGGTTTGTTTCGCACTGCCAAAGTTGATGGCCGCGGCCGTGGCGGCGGGTTTGATGCTCAGTGTCGTGCTGACCATGGCCGTGCGGTAGTGCGCGCTGTCCCTCGGCACGAACGTGGCCTGCAAGGTCACGCTGCCGGCGGTGCTGGTGGTGGCGGCACTCAGCGGTGCGCCATCCGCCGTGGTGTATGAAGCCGGGTCCACCGTGCCCCCAATGCCGTACAGCGCGTAAGGCGCCGTGGAAACCTGCGCAGGCGTCAGCGCAGAACCCTGCAGCACGGCGGCGGGCAGATCCCACCGCACCGGCGGCTCGGCCTTGTTGACGGTCAGCGTTCGCACGGCGGTGGTGGTGGCGTACTTGGTCGTGTCCTGCGGCGTGAATGTCACCGACAGGGTTTGCGTGCCGACCTCCGGCTTGGTGCCAACCGCGGGTGAATAGGCGAAGGTGCCGGGCACGTTGGCAGTCGCGTTCAACTGCGCGGTGCTGAGCGCCGTTCCCCACGCAATCGATGCGGGGTTGAGCCAGGTGATCGTTGGCGTTGGGGTCGGCGTTGGTGCGGGTGTAGGCGTAGGGCCCGGCGCAGGAGTGGGCGCAGGCGTCGGTGTCGTGGTCGGCGCGGGCGTCGGCGCCGGGCGGGCTCCAGGGGTTGACGCAGACACGGGCGCAGTCGTCCCCGTAGTGGACGAGTCGGCAGGCGTGTCGGCCGAGCCGCCGCCGCAAGCCGCTAGCACTAGGCTCAGCGAACCAATCACCATGCTCCGCGCGAATGCGTGATGCTGGTCTTGCGGCGCGCTCGTTCTTCTCAACGTCAACAACATGTCTTGGCTCTTTTTTTCGATGGGTTACGCGCGGCAGCCACCCCCTACTAAAGTGGGGTGCTCCGTTGGGCACACGCGGTATCCCACGTCGTCTCGGCACGCGTCAAGGCAACGGCGGGGTTGGTGAGAGTTCTTGAACATCTCCATGGCTTGTCGTCCTGATCAAGCCGGCCGGACGCACCAAACCTGCGCTGTCCGCAAGATGGCCTTGGCGGTGCGCAATGCCTGCGTATGCGTCTGACTTGCGGCCTGCGCGGTTGCGCTTGGCACGGGTGCGCGGGGCGGGGCGTTCCAAATCGGTGCGCTCCGCACCAAGTCCAAGCGGCAATGCGCTCATCCGGCAGCGCACGCCCCGCACAAGGGCAGCGCCCAGGCAATCAACCACCTGTAGTGCGGCTCAACACGCCGCTTCGTGCTGCATGGCACAAAACTCGCATAAGCCGTGGGCGACCGGTCAGACCACGACCGTGTCTTTCTCCAACTTCGGCCCATGCACAGCATTCCTTCCTCCGTCGCACAAACGCTCCAGCAACGCATCCTGAGCGGCGATTACCCCAGTGGCAGCCGCCTGCCGCCGCAGCGTGAGCTGGCGGAAACGCTGGGCGTGAGCCGCGCGTCGTTGCGCGAGGCGCTGACGGTGCTTGAGACGCTGGGCCTGGTCGACATCCTCCCGAGCCGGGGCGTGGTGGTGCGCGGTACGCAGGCCAGCGCCGAGCGCATGCATCGTCCGTTTGCCACGCCGGCGCTGGGCACCTTGTCGCCGCGTCAGTTGATTGAGCTGCGTCTGGTGCTGGAGCCCGGCTGGACGGCGCTGGCCGCCGCGCGCATGCATGCCGCCGGCCTGCGCCACCTGCAATGGCTGCAGCAGCAGTTGGCCCACGCGCTGGAGCGCAATGACTTGCTGAGCGCGGCAGAGGCGGACTTGCACTTCCACGTGCTGCTCGCGCAGTTGTCCGGCAACCCGGGCCTGATGGCGATGGCGGGGCAGTTGGAGCATGCCATTGGTCACAGCCTGCGCCTGCCCTTTGCCCGTAACGGCGCAGACGACCACCCCGCGCACGAGCATGACGCCATCGTGCAGGCCGTTGCCGCAGGCGATGCCGCTGCCAGCGCAGAGGCCATGCGCGCGCATCTCTTGTCGGCCGCGCGCCGCAGCGGCATCGACTTGAGCGCGCCGCCTGCCACGCCAGAACCCATGCAGCACGAACCGGTTTCCTTTCGCCTCGCCTCGATTTCCTGAATTTCCTGAAGGAGTTTTTGAATGTTCCGCACCCTTGCTCTGCAGCTGTCGCGTCACACCTCGCGCCGTACCTTCTTCTACGCCGTCATGGCCGCCAGCGCGCTCGTCGCGTTGTTGCCGGGCCGCCCGGCCCATGCCGATACGCTGGCCAACATCCAGAAAGCTGGCGTGATCCGCGTGGCCATCCCGAATGACTTCCCGCCGTTCGGCTCGCTCGGTCCGGACTTGAAGCTGCAGGGCTATGACATCGACATGGCCGGCCTCATCGCCAAGGAACTCGGCGTCAAGGCAGAGCTGGTGCCCGTGACGAGCACTAACCGCATTCCGTTCCTGACCACGGGCAAGGTGGATGTCGTGATCTCCAGCCTGGGTAAGAACGCCGAGCGCGCCAAGGTGATCGACTTCTCGCAGGCATATGCGCCGTTCCCCAAGAGCGTGTACGGCCCGAAGGAAGCGTCGATCAAGGTGCCGGCGGATCTGGCCGGCAAGACGATTGGCGTCACGCGCGGCTCGACGGAAGATCTGGCGCTCTCGGCCGTTGCGCCCGCGTCGGCCACCATCAAGCGCTATGAAGACAACAACGCCACCGCGCAGAGCTACCTGATCGGCCAGGTGCAACTGGTGACGGTGGGCAACATCGTGGCCAATGCGGTGAACGAGCGCACGAAGCTGCGCCAGCTCGACCTGAAATTCCCCGTGGAAGACACGCCTTGCTACGTGGGTGTGGCCAAGGGCGAGCCCGCGCTGCTGGACAAGGTCAACGCCATCATCACCAAGCTGAAGACCGATGGCCGCCTGAACGATCTGTCGCAGCGCTGGATCAAGATGCCGCTGCCGGCCAAGATGTAAGAACCGCGCACGCCTTCGCAACACAGGCCCGGCGCGCGCTTAGGTGTGCTGGGCCACGGATGACCTCCATGGCTTATCAATTCGACTTTGGCGCTGTCTTCAGTTACAGCGGCCAGCTCGCGCAGGGCGCGGCCTTTACGCTGGCGCTCACGGCGGCGGGCGCGGTGCTCGGTGGCGCCATCGGCATCGCCGGTGGTGTGTGCCGCGCCTGGCGCATCGCCCCGTTCAATGCGCTGTTCAAGGTGTATGTGGAGGGCATCCGCAACACGCCGTTCCTGGTGCAGTTGATGTTCGTGTTCTTCGGTTTGCCGTCGCTGGGCGTGCAGATCAACGAATGGCAGGCGGCATTGCTCACAGCGGTGGTCAACCTGGGCGCGTACATCACCGAGATCGTGCGTGCCGGCATTCAAGAAACGCCGCGCGGCCAATTGGAAGCGGCCAACGCATTGGCAATGAGCCGCTGGGCCATCTTCCGGCACGTCGTGCTGCGGCCCGCGCTGCAGAAGGTGTGGCCGGCGCTGAGCAGCCAGATCGTGATCGTGATGCTGGGCACGTCGGTTGTCTCGCAGATTGCCGCGCAGGATCTGACCTTTGCGGCCAACTTCATCCAGTCGCGCAACTTCCGCGCATTTGAAACCTACCTGGTGGTGACGGCGCTGTACTTTGCGCTGGCGCTGTTGCTGCGTCAGTTGCTGGCCTGGATCGGGCAGCGCTTTATCGTGGGGCGCCGCGCGCCTGCGGTGTCCGCTGCACCGCTTGCTGCCACCACCGCAGCCGCCTCCATTGGAGACGCCGCATGATCTCCGACATCCCTCTGTTGCCCATTCTCCTCAAGCTGGGGGAAGGGCTGCTCGCCACGCTCATGCTGTCGCTCATGGCCTTTGCGCTGGGCGGCACGGCTGGCCTGGTGGTGCTGTTTGCCCGCGTGGGGCGCAACGCCACGCTGCGGCGCGTGAGCAAGGCGTACATCCAGCTCTTCCAGAACACGCCGCTGCTTATGCAGATGTTCATCGTGTTCTTTGGTGCGTCCATGGCGGGGTTCGACATGTCGCCGTGGACGGCCGCCGCCATCGGCCTGACGCTGTACACCAGCGCCTATCTGGCCGAGGTCTGGCGCGGCTGTGTGGAGGCCATCCCGCGCGGCCAGTGGGAGGCGTCTTCCAGCCTGGCGATGGGCTACTTCCAGCAGATGCGCCACGTGGTGCTGCCGCAGGCGGTGCGCCTGTCGATTGCGCCCACCGTGGGGTTCTCCGTGCAGATCGTCAAGGGCACGGCGGTGGCGTCCATCATCGGGTTTGAAGACCTGTCCAAGCTGGGTTCGGTGCTGGCCAATGCCACCTTCCAGCCGTTCCTCATCTACGGGCTGGTGGCCGTTGCGTACTTCGCGCTGTGCTGGCCGCTGTCTCTTTACGCCTCTCATCTGGAAAAGAAGCTCTATGCCGCTCGTTGATCTCTGCGCCGTACACAAGCATTACGGCAACAACCACGTTCTCAAGGGCGTAGACCTGCGCGTGGAAAGCGGCCAGGTGGTCGCCATCATCGGGCGCAGCGGCTCGGGCAAGAGCACGCTACTGCGGTCCATCAACGGGCTGGAAGCCATCGACGACGGCCAGATCGTGGTCGACAACGCGGTGCTCAAGGGCTCGCAGGCCACGCCCGCACAACTGCGCGCGCTGCGCCTGAACGTGGGCATGGTGTTCCAGCAGTTCAACCTGTTTCCGCACCTGACGGCGGGCGAAAACGTGGCGCTGTCGCCCGTGGTGGCCAAGGGCATGAAGAAGGCCGATGCCCAAGACCTCGCGCGCCAGATGCTGGTCAAGGTGGGCCTGGCCGATAAGTTCGATGCGTACCCCGATCAGCTCAGTGGCGGCCAGCAGCAGCGCGTGGCCATTGCGCGGGCGCTCGCCATGCAGCCGAAGGTGCTGCTGTGCGACGAGATCACCTCCGCGCTGGACCCGGAACTGGTGAACGAAGTGCTGGCCGTGGTGAAGCAGCTCGCCGCCGAAGGCATGACGCTCATCATGGTCACGCACGAGATGCGCTTCGCGCGTGACGTTGGTGATCAACTCGTCTTCATGCACCAAGGGCTGATCCATGAAAGCGGCCCGGCCAAGGAAGTGTTTGCCAGCCCCAAGACGGCGGAGCTGGCGGCGTTCATTGGCGCGGTGCAGTAAGCGGGCCTATGCCACCTCTTGCAGCTGTTTAGGATTAGGCAGTTTCTCATCACCCCACCTGGTGCCTTCTGACTATTTTGTTGGTGCGCTCAACATAATGGTTAGGGGTGCCAAATCGGTAATCTGTTCAGTAAGTTTTCTCTCCATCTGTGCTTCTTATCTCTCAGCAGCGGCCGGAATTTTATTTGCTTATGCTACCGAAGCCCTGAATTTGGGCCGAAGTAAATGCCGTGAAAATCGCACCGCATTTGCTGCGTTGATATTGAAATCACATTCTGGAGATAAAACATGTCTAACGTTCAGACCGCTGCCACGTCGTGGGGGACAGTGCCGTCGATCCGTGTGTACACGGCCAATGGTGGCAAGATCACCGAGCGTTGCTATGACGGCAAGGGGTGGTACACGGGCGCTTTCAGCGAGCCCGGCGATAACGTCTCCGTCACGAGCTGGCTGGTCGGCAGCGCTATCCATATCCGCGTGTATGCAACCAGCGGCAGCACCACCACGGAGTGGTGCTGGGACGGCAACAGCTGGACCAAGGGCGGCTATACCGCCACCAACTGATTTACCGCAGGCTTGATCGTGCGGAATCTGAAATGGGGTTCCGCACAGGTTGGCGTAAAGCGAGAGCGTTCGTTTTGCGCCGATTTGCGTTTCGCATTTTTATTGTGTTTGGTTTTGGAAATTTGAGTTGACCGGTATTTGAAGATAATCAATCCATAAAATACCGCCTGCCGCCGCAGGGCACGGCCCTGCTTGCCGGCAATGCATCCGCCGTGACGACGACGCGCGCGCCTCCCGGCATTGCGCCGCGCGCCTAAGCCGAGCCGCACCTGGCGTAAATGCGGCCCACACGGGTGTCAGACGCCCGGGGTGCTCTGCGATAATCGCGGCACTCCAGCTCCCGCCTCACCCGCCCCATGGTTGTCCGCCCCCATCTGCACTGGTTCCGCATGCTTCTGGCATGGCGCGGTTCGGTGCTGCCGCAGCTTCTGCCGCGCCTGTTCCTGATCTTCTGTGTGTCGTTGGTGGCCATTGCGGTGCATGCGCACCTGCTGCCCATCTCGGTCAACCTGAGCACCACGCCGTTCTCGCTCGTCGGCATTGCGCTGGCGGTGTTCCTGGGTTTCCGCAACAACGCCAGCTACGACCGCTATTGGGAGGCGCGCAAGCTCTGGGGCCAGTTGCTCAACACGGCGCGCTCGCTCACGCGCCAGGCACTGACGCTGCCGCGTGGCGATGGTCCCAATGGCACAAACGACGGCGCGGCCGATGCCGACGTCCGCGAGTTCGCTCAGGTGCTGGGCGCGCTGCCGCACGCGCTGCGCCATCAGTTGCGCCACACCGATGCACGAGAAGACCTCGCCGCGCGGCTGCCTGCACCGTTGCTCGAACGCGTGATGGCCTCGCGCTACCAGCCCATCGCCATCGTGCAGTGGTTGAGTGAATGGGTGCAGCGTCGCCCGCAAGCCGGCACCCTGGATGCGTATGCCGCTCTGGCGTTCGACCGCAACCTGAACGAGCTGTCGAACAGCATCGGCGGGTGCGAGCGCATTGCCGGCACGCCGTTGCCGTTTGCGTACTCCGTCATGATCCATCGCACGGTGTACTTCTTCTGCGCGGCACTGCCGTTCGGGCTGGTGGAAAGCATCGGCAGCTTTACGCCCGTGTTTGCGGTGTTCGTGGCGTACACCTTCATGGCGCACGAGGCCATCGCCTCGCAGCTTGAAGATCCGTTCGGCACGGAAGACAACGACCTCGCGCTGAACGCGCTGTCCAATACGATTGAAGATGCGGTGCGCGACATCATGGGCGAGCCCAGCATGCCGCCGCGTGCAGGCGTGCGAGGCGGGGTGATCTTGGATTGATGCGGCGGTTGCCGCGCAACGCTTAAACGGCCATCGCCAGCGGCTGCGCCCACCGCTCCAAGGTGGCGGCGTTGCCGTGTGCCGCACCGCCAGCCGAATCTGCGTTGCCCGCCAGCAGGGCGCTCAGTTCCACACCGAACAGGCTTGCGCATGTGTCGTCTAGCGTGCGCACGTTGCGCATGCCGGCCCGCCGGGCCAGCGCGTGCAGCGCTTTGGCTTCTGCTTCGGCATCGGGCTCGGCACTGCCGCACATCTGCGCCAGCTGGTACAGCGCCCACGCGGCGCGTTGCTCGCGCACCAGGGCATGCAGCGCTTCGCCTTCTGCAAACAGACGCGCCCGCACCTGACGCGGGCAGGCCTGCCAGCACTCGCTCAACAAGGCCGCTTTCCACGCCTGCGCGGGGTGTTCAAACACCAGCGTGGCCGCTGCGCGCGCCCAGGGCTTGTCATGCTGAATGGCGGCCATGCGCGGGCAGCCCGCGTCGGGCACGGCCTTGAAGCTGATTGAGCATGGCTGCCATACGGTGCCCGGTATCTCGCAGCCGAAATGCGCGAAGGCGGGCACGACAAACGGGTCACCCGGGCGCACTTCACGCCGCCCGTTGGCATCGCGCAGGCACGCGCTGCCCCGCTCGGCCTGCACGCGCACCGCAAACGGAAAGCGCAGGCGCGAGAGACGGACATGGGCACGGCTGATGAGTGGCATGGCTGACCGATAAGGCGGCGGGTGAAGCGCGACTGTCGCAGGATTCTAAGTCTGCGCGCAACAGGGGCAATGTCGCTCGGGTGACAGAGTCGGGCGCCGCTTACAGCTCCGACAGGCCGAAGAGCCGCAGCCGCTCGAGGTCGGTCACGCGGATGGTCTGGTATGACAGCGCGATCATTCCGCCTTCGGCCAGCCGTTGCAGCGCGCGGTTGACGCGCTGGCGCGACAGCCCCGTCAGCAGCCCGATCTCTTCCTGCGACAGTTCCAGCACGGTGCTTGTGCGCGGGTACAGGGCCGGGTGGAACAACTGCGCAATCGCTTGCGCCACGCGTGCATCGGCGCTCAGCAGCCGGTCGTTCTGCACGGTGGCAATGAACTGGCCCATGCGTTCGTTGAGTTGCCGCACGACAAAGCTGGCAAACGGCAGGCTCTGCGCGAGCAGCGTGTTGAACACGGGTTCGGGCACCAGCAGCACTTGCGAGGCGCGGATGGCGATCACGTCATAGCGGCGGTCTTCGCGCTTGATGACGCTGCCCTCGCCGCACCAGCCGCCCGCGGGCACGCCGGAGAACGTGCAGCCGCGCCCGTCTGACGTGTACACCGCCAGCTTGATGAGGCCGGTGTCGACGCCGATCCAGTAGCGGGACGGCTCGCCTCGCCGGGCAATGAAGGCGCCGGGCTCGAAGGCCTGCAGCAGGGTTTCTCGCGCGGCCAGGGCCTGGTGTTCAGGCGCCAGCGCAGTGAACCACGCATGGCCTTCCAGTTGTGTGGCGGGCGTGGGGGCGCGGGTGGCGTTCATGGCAGGCGTGGGCACTCGGTCAAAGGGTGGCGGGGGCGCGTGGGGCTCAGCCGTCGCTTTGTAAGAAACCCGTCAGCCTTGGTGTGGCGCGGGTTTCCGGGCGGTTTGTCATTCAGGTGACAGAGTGCGGGAGCCGGCAGATGATAGCGTTGCCCAACAAAAAGCAACAGCGCCCGGCGCACGGAGACACAGCAATGCCCACGGATTTTGATAGCGGTCTGGCCCGCAACGCGGCCAACTTCGTCCCGCTCACCCCGATCGAGTTTCTTGCCCGCGCGGCAGACGTCTATGGTGACCGTCTGGCGATCGTGCACGGCCCCGTGCGCCAGAACTGGCGCGACACCTACACCCGTGCGCGGCGCTTGGCCAGTGCGCTGGCGCTGGCCGGCGTCGGCCGTGGCGACACGGTGGCGGCGCTCCTGCCCAACACGCCGGCCATGGTGGAGGCCCATTTTGGGGTGCCGATGGCGGGCGGCGTGCTCAACGCGCTCAACATCCGCCTGGATGCCGCCAACCTCGTCTTCATGCTGCGTCATGGCGAAGCCCGCGTGCTGCTGGCCGATACCGAGTTTGCCGACGTGGCCCGCCAGATGGCGCTGGAAATTCCCGGCCTGAAAGTGGTTGCCGTCAACGATGCCCTGGGCCCGCAGGCCGAGCCGTTTGGCGACACCGATTACGAATCCTTCCTGGGCTCGGGCGATCCGCACTACGACTGGCAGATGCCGGCGGATGAGTGGGATGCGATTGCGCTCAACTACACCTCGGGCACCACGGGCGACCCGAAGGGCGTGGTCTATCACCATCGTGGCGCCACCATCAACGCGGTATCGAACATCCTGGAGTGGGATCTGCCCAAGCACCCGGTCTACCTCTGGACACTGCCGATGTTTCACTGCAACGGCTGGTGCTTCCCGTGGACGATCGCGGCGCGTGCCGGCGTGAACGTCTGCCTGCGCAAGTTCGAGCCGAAGCTGGTGTTTGACCTCATGCGCGACGAGGGCGTGACGCACTACTGCGCCGCGCCCATCGTGCACACCGCGCTGGTGAACGCGCCGCCGTCGTGGCGCGAGGGCCTGCGCGGGCCGGTGCGCGGCATGGTGGCGGGCGCACCGCCGCCGGCCGCCGTGTTGGCGCAGATGGAAGCCATGGGCTTCGAGCTGACGCACGTCTACGGCCTGACCGAGGTGTACGGCCCTGCGGCCGTCTGTGCCGAGCAGGACGAATGGCGCACGCTGCCCGAGCACGACCGCGCCACCATGAAGGCGCGCCAGGGCGTGCGGTATCACCTGCAATCGCAAGTGGCGGTGCTCGACCCGGAAACCATGCAGTTGGTGCCGGCCGATGGCGAGACCATTGGCGAAATCATGTTCCGCGGCAACATTTGCATGAAGGGCTACCTCAAGAATGAGAAGGCCACGCGCGAGGCGTTTGCCGGCGGCTGGTTCCACACCGGCGACCTGGGCGTCTGCATGCCCGACGGCTACATCAAGATCAAGGACCGCAGTAAGGACATCATCATCTCCGGCGGCGAGAACATCTCCAGCGTGGAAGTGGAAGACGCTCTGTATCGGCACCCCGCTGTGCTGGCCGCAGCCGTGGTCGCCCAGCCCGATGCCAAGTGGGGCGAAACACCGTGCGCCTTCGTTGAGCTCAAGGACGGCGCTACCGCCACCGCAGAAGACCTGATCGCGCATTGCAAGACGTTGCTGGCCGGCTTCAAGGTGCCCAAGGCGGTGTTCTTCGGGCCGCTGCCCAAGACGTCGACGGGCAAGATCCAGAAGTACGAGCTGCGCCGCAAGGTGAAGTCGACTTCGGCAATTGACGTGTGAGGCTGGTGCGCCCGCAACAAGAAGGCCACGGCCAGCGGCTGCACCCACCGCGGCTGGGATGGCGCTACTGGGCGCGCCCGAGGGGGCTGCATTCCGGCCGGGCGGCCGCCTCTGCCGTGTCCCGCACGTTGGACAGACGCAGTACCGAAAACGGGCCGAAGTAGCGTTGCGTCCGTACCAGGCATTCATACCCTTGAGCTTGGGCATCGTCCGGGGCGTAGGCTTCAAACGTGTCCAGCGTGCCCATCAGGGCGGTGTGATCGCCGCGCCAGACAACGCGGCTCGGCCTGCCCTCGACGGACTCAGCCGGTGCGGAAGCCGCATTCCGCTCGATGCGGGGGCCAGGCAGGGCCCGGAATCCGTGGAACGCGTACGTAGTCTCTTGCGTGGTGCCAACCGGCTCTGGTTCGCCGCTCGTGTTGGTGGCGGCGTCTCTCGGGTGAACGTGCTCAATGCTCACGTTGTCCGGCGCGATGGCCAGTACCAGCAGCGCCACTGCGGCAGCAAGCGCAACACCAACCTGCCGGTACATCCCGCCGCGCACTCCCGGCCCGCGCGTCACCCATAGCGAGTAAGCGAGTTGCGGCAGCATCAGCAACCCGCCCAGCCACAGCAACGCAGTGCCCGCAGCGTCATAACCCAGATGCCAGTTCAGTGCCGCCAGCCAGCCGATGTCTTTGGACTGGCCCAGCGCGAGGCACAGACCACCGGTGATGAGCAGTAGGGCGACAACGGCGCTGTACCGGCGCAGGGGGTGGCGGGTGGGTGGGTTGGAAAGCGCATCCATGGTGCTGTGTCGGGTGTGTTCTTAGAGTTTGCGAAAGAGTTCGCCCCAGATGTCGATCAGAAACGCCTGGAAGGCAATGTGGAATGCGAATGCCCAGGCGCTCGCACCCAGCGCGATGCACATGGTGCATACGACGCCGATGATCCAGGTCGCTTTGCGCCGTCCCGCGCGCTCGTTAGGCGCCTTGCTGCGGATGCGGTATGGATTGTCTTCATCGGCGGTGGGCGCTTCATCGGCTGTCCACGCTGTGGGTAACTGTGCTTCGCGACGGAATCGCTCGTACAGAATGGTCGACAGCGGTCCGGGCCAGAAGATGATCCACCACAAGATGCGGAATGGTCCGATGGCCGGCCACCAGTTACGCTTGCGCAGGCGACCGATGACGCCTGCTGCAATGTCTTCTGACGAGTCGGTGGGGCTGATTTCCCGCATCGGTCCGAAGTCCAGCAAGGCGTTCTGCCACGTGCGTCCGCCGGGCACGACCTCAAGTTCGGGGAGCGCCTCGGGCGCCTCGTCCATGTAGCGGCGAATGAGTTCCCATAGGCGCTGGCATGCGTCCAGGCTGGGCAGGATGCCCTGCACACGCATGCGTTGTATCGGCCGGGGCGATGGCCCGGTACTGAACTCCACCAGCATCAACGCCCAGGCCGGCGTTGCGCCCATGGTCAATGGGCCGGGCATGGCCGATGCAAATGGGCGCACACGGTTCCAGTCGAGCCGGACAGCCACCTTGCCTTCCTGTGTGTAGATGCTGCGCGTCCTGCGGTTGAAATGCAGATTTGCATATCGGCTGAACAGGCTGATCTTCAGCAGGTACACGATGCCGACAAGGCACGCCGGAATCAGTCCGGCCGATATCACGCCCGTGACGATCTGCCCGGACAGCGGCTGGTTTTTTTCAAAGAACCCAAGCACCGTCATCGGCACAAGAACGGACAGCCCGAACAACAGCGCGAGCGCCATGAACGGGCTGAGCGCTTCAACATCGGACGCGATCTCGTCATAGGCCCACACCATGGAGCGCGTATCGAGCTTGATGATGCTGCGCGGGGGCGGCTCGGGCGCCGCATCGCTATGCCGGGGCAACTCACCTTGCAGCAACGCCTCGGCGCCGCCTGCAGCGTTGGCGGGCGACGGCTGATGCGGCGACGAGTGAGACGGGTTACGCATGCCACCTCTCAACCATGGGCCGGCTCCTTCTCGGTACTTTCAGCGACCTCGTCTGCTGAACGGCCGTCCACGACGAAATCTTTGTATGCGGCACGATTGGGCCAGTACTGTACCTCCGCGTCGGGCACGCCCTGGATGAGTGCCTTGCCTGTCCGGAAGAGGCCGGCGCCGGGCACCAGCACGTCTGTGAGGGCGTTCTTCCATCGGCCGGCTTCATAGTTGTCGCCTCCACCAAACCAGATCAGGATCGAGAGCCCCTCGCCTTCCACACTGGCGCGGGCATGCACCTGCTTGGAGGCTTCAGTGTGGATCACATTTTCCAGATGGAATTCCTTGGCGGTCACTTTGGAGTGCCCTGTGCCATTGAGCAGGTATCGGGCAATCACGCCGTGCCCGGAAGACTTCGGTGCCTTGATCTGAATGTCCATTTCGGTGGCATCGCCAAACACCGGAATCTCGATCTTGATGGCGTCGGGGTTTCCAAATGCCGAGGCCTTCTCGAGTTTGACCGAGTAGAACAGGCGTAGCAGCGCGTCCAGTTGCTGGCGCGTACTGGAATACGGGCGCCCCCAGTCGTGCGAACGGACGCCGAGCAAACTACGGTCGGCCCATTTTGCAAACGGGCTGGTGACAAGGTGGTCCGACCAGAAGCCGAAGCCCCACGACGCTACGGTCAACACGCCGGAGGCGATGCCGATCCACATGGCAACCGGGGGCACTTCAGCAGAGACTTCCGCGCCCACTGCCGCGGTTTCTCCCGCCACAGCCAAGCCGGCGGCAACTTCGCCTGCGGCCGTAGTTGCCGCGCGCTTGGCCAAGCCCTCCAAGGCCGCCTTGGCCACCATGCGTGTGTAGGCGTAGTAGGCAACGCCGCTGGCAATGCCGGCCACGCCGGAAGCGGTCTTCGCCCTGGCGGCGCCGTGGTCGCCTTCTTTCCAAAGCTTGGTCGCATCCCAAATGCCCAGGCTGCCTTCAATGATGGAAACCGCCATCACCAGTCGGCCTGCGGCGGCGGTCAGTCGATAGAACTCCGCCGTCTTGACCCCTTTGTTGGCGATCTGGCTGGCCACATATCGGAGTTCATAGCTCGCCTGCCAGATGGCAACCGCAGATGCCGATGCTTCCGATATATCTTTGACGAGACGCCCCCAGTTGGCATCTCCATGCTGAGCCTCGCTGATATCGACGCCAAGCTCATTCAGGCTCTGACCCAGCGAAGAGATCCGCAACGCCGCAAGGCCCGCAGAGAATGCCCCGTAACCCTTGACGCCTTTCAACGAGGGCGCTTCTTCAAACTTCAGGATTTCACTCTCGGGTATTGCATGCGTTGCGTCTGCCAGTTCGGCCACCTTGCCAAACTGCGCCGGCATGGGTTTGCCCTTGGGCCACTGTTCTCCAAGCACCTCCAGGTACTCGTCGAGTTGCTTGGCCGTTTTGGGTACCGTCGTCATCACCTTGCCGCCGGGTTTGCCCTTCAGGTTGTCGGGCAGTGTTTCTGCGGGAAGCGGACGGTTGTAGGCCGTTTTGGTTGTGCCGACGCTCAGGCCTTTGCCGTCGCCATTGGCGCGTCGCAAGTGGGCAAGGAAACCCGCTGCACCGCCTTTGACCTTGACCTGCAGGATGGCCACGTCTTCCGCAGTCAATGCGGCGGCCTGAATACGCCGGAATGTCTGCCGATAGAGTTTGGGGTCCGCCTTGAGCAACTGGCGCATGCGGCCGCTGACGACTTGCATCAGGCGCTTTGCGTTTTCCGAGTTCAGATGTGCGGCTTCGTTCTTGAGCTCGCGTATTTCCTTGAGATAGGCAATCTGGTCGCGCGCCTCTATGTACATCTTGCTGCCTTCACCAACCTTTCCCTTGTGAGGCAGCAGCTTGTCGAGCAGGTCTTCCTGATTAGCGGCGACGCCTCTCCAGAAAAGCCGCTTGCTGTCGACGGTGTCGAGCTTAAGTTGCGGCAGCAAAATTTTCTGGAATTCGTCGTTGTTGATGCCGCAGCCTTCAAACATGTTGGCAACGCAATGGCCCAGGTGCGCGGCCATCGTCGTGTCCTTGGCGTCGAATACCTCCGGGTGGCGCCGTGCTGGCAGGAACTGCATCCAGGCAACGTAGTCGGCGGATCGCTTGTCGAAGTCGGCAGCGGCGTCGGTGCAACGGCGATACTTGGAGAGGTAGTTGGCGTAGTTGTCCTTGTTCAGCTTGCTCTCGACTTTTTCTTTCTGTTCGCCGAACGGTGTGCCTTCAATCAACCCCGCCGTTGCCATCAGATCGCGCTCGGCATCGGTGTACGGTTTTCCCTTCCCGTCCGTATTCCCCATGATGTCGGCCAGTGCGCAGTTGCGGTAGTAGTTCAACTGCGTGGCGATGCCAATGTCATCTTCCAGCGGCAACAGAAGCCCCTCAATCTTGTACGGAGCGTTGTTGCGCTTCATGACGTTCAAGAGCGAGGCTTCCGTGCACGGCGCAGGCCGGCTGTAAGCCTCTACCAGCAAGGTGCGACGGTCAACGCGCTGCTGGAACCCCATCACCTGGTTCTTCAGTAAGCCATCGCCAATCAGGCTCAACGGTCCCATGTTGGCCATCACGGTCGACTCGCACACCTTCTTCGGCATGATCTTTTTCATGTGGAAGGCGGCTGGGTCCTTGGCCACGTTGTCACGCACGCGCTTCGTCCAGCGAGCGTCCGAGAAGCCGATCCAGGCGGTAGGGCGCTTCGTTGGCTCGGCGATGGTGAGCAGCAGTGCATCGGGGGTGTTGGCCAAGCGCGAGCATGTTGCGGGATGACCGCCCATGGCCCCGGCCAAATCCGGCGCCATGCGTTGCATACGCCCGTCGGGCTGCACGGTGTAGATTTCCCACGAGGGGTCTTCCGGATAGTAGACATAGAGCCATCCGGCGCGCATGCGGCGCAGCACATATTGCGATGCTTGCAACGGCCGGCCAGCGAGGTAGCCCTGCTGATCGAGCATGTCGGCCAACTGTATCCAGTCGGATTCTCCGGGCCGAAAGTACTGTGGCGGCAGCGCAGCGTACAGCGTCACAAGCATCGTCAGGCCCGACTTGTCGCAACTCGGGCACTTGGGCGGCTGCACTGGCAGATTGTTCTCTTTGGCCGCTGCGACGGCCTTTTGCAGCTTGGCGTGGTCAGGCATGGCTGTGTCGCTCCCAGAACGCTGCGTCGAAGCCGGCGAGTGCCGCAATGGGTGAGTCACCCTGGGCACGGGCGGCGAGCATGGCCTCGCGCACGGTGGTGTCTTGATCGAACTGCGGGGAAATCAGAACGCCGTACAAGGCGTAGATGATGCGGTCGAGCTCGTTGGTGAGGCTCCACGCGCTGCTTGCGCGTTCGACCAACGACAGAATGGCGGCGGCCAATGGAGGCTGCACGACGTTGTGTTCGGCGTCCTGTAATGCGTTCAGTACGGCGTTGATGGTGCCGCTGTTGCGCAGCATCGCCTTGGCAGTCTCCGGCCATGTTGCGTCGGCCAAGGGCGTAGTCGCTGCCGGCGCTGGGTAGCGCTGCAACGCGCCTGCACGGTTCAGCCACCACACCCCGTTGGTGCTGGGTGCGTAGCGCACCGGTGGTTCGGCATCGCCCAAGTCAGTGAGCAGTTCAAATACGCGCGGATCCCATAGGCGCAGATAGCGTGCGTGTGATCCGGGCCAGCGGTGCCTGGCCTGCATCGCTATATCGTGCGCAACGTGTCGGGCCTGCTCTGCAGGAAAGACCAGCCATGCGCAAACCGATGAGCCGCGCGTCTCTCTGTCAGGATGGCGGGTGGCTTCGGCCCAGGCGAGGTCGAGCGTGAAATCGATCGTGTCATCGCGGCCGAAGTCGCCGAGCGGAAGCAGGTAAGGGCGCTGCTCGGGCCGCATGATGTCGGGCTCGATGGGTAGCGGCACGGCTTCGTTGCGACGTCGTGCGTTGGCAAGCGGGTCCGTAATCTGCGGGCTGATCAGTACCCACAGTGATGATGGCGGCGGGCCGTCTAGCAGCGGGTCGACTTGCGCAAACAGGTGGTCCCGCAGGTGTTGGAGCGTGCCGGCATCCGACAGGGCTATGCGTTGGGGGCTTGAGCGCGCCGCCATGCTTTGTGCCAGTTCCTGGAGGATGCTGTTGGCCACGTTACGGTTCCTTGGACGGCGTCGCGCCCATGTCGTCGAGTGGGTCAACACGATGGGCAGCGGTATCGCGAACGCGCTCTGCCGGTGTTCTCGCATCACTCAAATGAAGCGTCATTCGAGGTGCCGCCGGCCTGGGCTAGGCGATGGTATTGGAATCGCGCCCTGGGCTGGATTAAGAGGTGTTAATAAACTGCAGAAATAGCACCTTTCAGGCACTGCAGGGCCCGATGGGTGAACGCCGGAATACAAAAAAGCCCCTCGCCGTGGCGAGGGGCTTTGCATTCGCGCAAACCGATTCAGCTCACCCTCAAGGCACCGCCACAATCGCCATCCCGCGCGGGATGTTGCCGGTGGCGGCCGATCCGCTTGCAACGGCGGTCAGCTTGCCGGTGCTGCTGTTGATGCTGTACGCGCTGACGCTGTTGTCCACGGCGTTGACCACATAGGCGAAGGTGCCGGCGGGGTTGACGAGCACCGTCACGGGCGCGTTGCCGGTGGGTGTGGTGTCGACCAGTGTGAGCGCGCCGTTGGCCGGGTTGATGCTGAACACGCTGATGGTGTTGTCCAGCACATTGGCCACGTACATGAAGCCGCCCGACGGTGCGATGGCGATGTAGAACGGGTTGACGCCGGTGGCCACGGGCGAGCCCGAAGCGGTGAGCGCGCCGGTGCTGTCGATGCTGTACACGCCCAGTGTGTTGTCCGCCGAGTTGGCAACGTAGGCAAAGCTGCCGCTTGGCGCAACTGCAATGAACTGCGGCGTATTGCCGGTGTTGACCGTGGTGCCCACCTGCGTGAGCGCGCCGGTGGTGGCGTTGACGGCAAACGCCATGGCCGTGCCCGGCGTGGCGCCGCTGTTGGCGTTCACCACATAGGCGAAAGTGCCTGCGCTGTTGATGGTGACCGTGTACGGATTGGCTCCGGCGGTGATGGGCGCGAGCGCGGTCAGCGCGCCGGTGCCTGTGTTGACGGAGAACGCCGACAGCGTGTTGTCTCCAAAGTTGGCCGTGTATGCGAACTTGCCGTTGGGCGTGCGCGCAATGCTGTACGGCTGCAACCCCGTGGGCGTGGCCGAGCCGACCACCGTGAGTAAGCCGGTATCGGCATTGATGGAGAGCGTGGTGACGGTGTTGTCGTTGGCGTTGGCCACGTAGACGTATTTGCCCGCCGGGTCGATGGTCAGTGAAAGCGGCCCTTGCCCCACGGGCACCGATGTGCCGATAGCCGTGGGCATGCCGGTGGTCAGGTCCAGCGTGAAGGCGGAGATCGTGCCGTCGTTCGAGTTGACCGCATAGCCGAACAGCGGCCGCGGTGCGCAGGCCACCGCAATGGTGGTCACGTTGCTCGTACCCACAATGCCGCTGCCGTTGGTGACGGTGCAGTTCTCGCCCGAGGGCCGCGTGCCGACCGTGGCCGCATAGGGCTTGCCCTGCGCGAGCTTGGTTGGAAAGTGGAAGCTGCCGTTGGCGCTGACGACGACGGCATCGCCGCCGTTGTCCAGCAGCGTGACGGATTTGCCCGTGGTAAGGCCGCTGACGGTGCCCCCCACGGAGTAAGTTGCCGGGGCAGGCGCAGGGGCCGGTGTGGGTGACGGCGTAGGCGATGGCGCGGGCGTGTTGTTGTTCGTCGGCGGGGTCGTGCTCGTTGCATCTTCACCGCCACCGCAGGCGGTGAGCCCCAGCGACAGCGCGGCGGCCATCACCAGCGCGGCGCCGTGCATGCCGCGTGCGTGCCGTGGGGCCTCAGGTGGGATCGGTGCCGGTGTCGGCTGTGCGTGGGCGCTGTTGCTGCGTTGCGCTTGGGCGATCAAAAGCTCGGCCATGGCTTCCCCCCGGTTCTTCGTTGTCGCGGTCTGTTGACTCGCGTTTCCCCGAAGCATAGGTACCCGGGTTCGCACGCCGACATAGGCCAATTGACGGACAAAGCCCTCGGCTTCATGGACGGAGGCGCCGCTGTAGGTCGAGTGCATGTGATTGGCGCGATACTGGCGGTTCTCGCCCGCTTCTTACCTGCTTCTCGCCCGCTTTTTGCCTACACGCGCTGCCAGCCATGTCCAACGCCAACCTGAGCAACAACGCCGTCGTCATCCGCCAGCTTTCTCCTGCCAATGCCGCCGATGTGGCGGACTACCGCGCCATTCGTCTGGCTGCGCTCAAGGATTCGCCCGACGCATTCGGCTCAACCTACGAGGCCGAGGTCGGGCTCTCGATGGAAGCGTTTGCTGAGCGGTTGGCTACCACCATCGTGCTGGGCGCCTATGCGGGAACCGGTAGCGACGCACGCATCATCGGCATGGTCGGCTTCAAGCAGCAAACGATAGCGAAGCTTGCGCACAAGGGTTTTGTGTGGGGCTTTTACGTGGCGCCGGCAGCGCGAGGGCGTGGTGTGGGCGTGGCGCTGGTGGAGCGCATCGTGGCGGCGGCAACGGGGTTGGTTCAGCAGCTCACCTTGTCGGTGGTGCAGGGCAACGATGCGGCGCTGGCGTTGTACAAGCGCTGCGGTTTTGAGACCTACGGCGTGGAGCCGCGCGCGCTCAAGTCCACCACCGGCTATGCAGATGAAGTGCTGATGGTGCGCTTCCTGCACGGCTGAACCTGGAGTGTAGGTGCAGCGCCTACGCGGGCACGCAGGCGCTGCTGTACAGCGATCGTTGTACTGGCGCCGGAGTTGTTACGCCGCTGCAACGTACGGCGCCTTCAGCGGCACCGGGTTGCGCAGGCTCACGTTCAGCAGGTTCCAACTGTTGATGGTGACGATCACAAAGCTCAGCTCGGCGATCTCTTCATCGCTGAAGTGCTCGCGCAGTTTGGCGAATTCTTCGTCGCTGGCATCGCTGTGCGGGGTGTTGGTGACCAGCTCGGCCCAGCGCAATGCGGCGCGCTCGCGTTCGGTAAAGAACGGGGCCTCGCGCCAGCCGGCCACGGCGTTCAGGTGGCGCGGGTCTTCGCCCATCTTGATGAGGTCGCTCCAATGCATGTCGATGCAGAAGGCGCACCCGTTGATTTGCGACACGCGCAGCAGCACGAGGTCGACCAGCCGGGCGCCCAGCAAGTCGCGGCGCAGGCCGTTCGACAGGTTCAGCAGGTTGTTGAACGCCTTCGGTGCGAGTTGGAAGTAAGCGATGCGGGGGGCTTGCGACATGAGCGGCTCCTAAAGGGTTTGGGTTGGTGACCAGGAGCAGTGGCAGGCGTTGCGTTGGTGCCGTGCGTCGCTCCATACCTTTAAGACGCCCCGCGCGGCCGGCTTGTGACAGCCCGGCCAAGAAATGTTTCGCTTTCTTTTATGCGTGGGTGCCGATGTGCGCCAGCTTGTCCGGATTGCGCACCACGTAGATGGCCACAATGCGGCCGTTTTCGATGACGAACGACTGGGCCGATTCCAGCGTGCCGTTGACGTAGCGCAGCAGGCCGGGTTCGCCATTCACGCGGGCATGCACGTAGCGGACTTCGTCCATGGCGCGCACCAGCTCGCAGTAGATCTTGGTGATCTGGCCGGCGTCTTGAATGATGCGCATGAACGAAGGCACCTTGCCGCCGCCATCGCCCACCAGTTGTGCGTCGTCTGCCAGCAGGGCGCGGATGGCGTCGCGCTGGCCCGTGCGTGAGGCTTCGGCAAAGCGCTCCAGCAAATCCCGATGCGCATCGGGTGCGACATCAAAGCGCGGGCGCTCCTGCTGCACGCGGTCGGATGCGCGGTGCACCATCTGCCGGCACGCGGCTTCGGTCTTGCCCAGCAGGGCGGCAATCTCTGCGTAGTCCTGATCGAACACCTGGCGCATCAGAAACGCCGCGCGCTCCTCGGGCGATAGGCGCTCCAGCACCCACAGCAGGGCCATCGACAAGTCGCCCGCCAGTTCCACGGCGGCCTCGGGCGTGGGCGCGGCGGATTCCGGTTCAACCAGCGGCTCGGGCAGCCACCAGCCGACATACGCTTCGCGCTCGGTCTTGACGGCGCGCAGGCGGTCGATCGACAGCCGGGTGACGACGGTCACGAGCCACGCCTCGGCGGATTGCAGCGCGGTCTGATCGGTCTGGTGCCAGCGCATCCAGGCGTCCTGCAGCACATCTTCCGCGTCAGCCCGGCTGCCGAGCATGCGATAGGCAATCGCAAAGAGGCGGGGCCGGGCGGCGGTGAAGGTCGTGTCTTCGCTGTCGGTGCGGGTGGCGCGGGTGGTGTGGTCGGGGCTGGGCTGGGTCATGGCGTGCGTGTCGTCTAGGGATGATGCTCCCTAGACGGGCGGGCGCGATCGTTTGTGACAGGACGCCGTGATTGGCGATTATGCGGCGTTCGTCACATCCTGCGTGTCGGCCGCACCTATGTTGGCACTGAGCCACGGCATCAGCGCCTGCCGCAGCGTCAACAGGTCGATGGGTTTGCCGAGCAGGCGTGCGTCAGCAATGGGCTCGCCAATCTCGGCCTCCGTGCCGTAGCCGGACATCAGCAGCACGTTCACTTGCGGCTGCAGGCGCAGCAGCGTGCGGGCGAGGTCCGCGCCGGATTGGCCCGGCAGGGTGAGGTCGGTCAGCAGCACCTGAACGGGGTGTGCGCGGGCCAGTGCAAGCGCGTCTTCGGCGTTGGCGGCGGCCACGCATTGCAAGCCGAAGGTGGTGAGCACCTCCTGCATGGCTTCGCGCGAAGCGGTGTCGTCTTCCACCAGCAGCACCGTAGGTGGTTGTGAAGCGTCGGTTGCCACTGCATGGCCCATTGATGCCGACGCCGATGCCGATTGCGCGGTGCGGCTGGCCGTGAGCACATTGCGCACCATGCGCGCCAGGTCGTCACGCCGATAGGGCTTGCCGAGCAGCGTCACACCGGGCGGCAACCTGCCGTCGTGCAGCACCTCGTCACGCGTGTAGCCCGAAACGAGCAGCACCGGCAGCGGTGGCACACGTTGCGCGGCGCGTATCGACAGCTCACCGCCCTTGATGGAGCCGGGCATGATCACGTCGGTAAACAGCAGGTCAATCGGCGTGTCGCTGTTCATGAGTTCGAGCGCGGCCTCGCCGTTGGCGGCCGTGAGCACGCGGTAACCGAGCTGGGTCAGCATGTCGACGGCGGTCAGGCGCACGTCGGTATCGTCTTCCACCACGAGGATGGTTTCGCGCCCACCCATGGGCGTGACGATGGTGTCGCGCAGCTCGACGGCATCGTCCGGGGCCGCCTCTGTGCAGCGTGGGAAGTAGAGCTGCACCGTGGTGCCCTGGCCGACCGTGCTGTCGATGGCGACATGCCCGCCGCTCTGCTTGACGAAGCCAAACACCATGCTCAGCCCCAGGCCTGTGCCGTGGCCGTCGGGCTTGGTGGTGAAAAAGGGCTCGAAGACGTGTTCGACCACTTCGGGCGGCATGCCCACGCCGGTGTCGGTGACAGAGAAGACGAGGTAGTCGCCGGGAGCGGGCTGGTCACGCCCTCGTGCTTTTGTGTTGTCGAGCGTGACGTTGTTGGCGGCGATGGTGAGCATGCCGCCGCCGCGCATGGCGTCGCGTGCGTTGATGGCGAGGTTCAGCAGCGCGTTCTCGAGCTGGTTGCGGTCGGCCTGCACGTTCCACAAGTCGTCGGCCAGGCGGGTTTCCACCTTGATGGCTTCGCCCAGCGCACGGTGCAGCATCTCGCTCATGCCCTGGACCAGCCGCGTCGGGTTGACGACCGCAGGCGAGAGCTGCTGGCGCCGCGCAAAGGCAAGCAATTGCGCGGCCAGCGTGGCACCGCGCTGCACGGCGCGCGTGGCGGCGGCAATCCGGTGCTGCACGCGCGTGTTGCCCGGCGCTTCCACCGACAGCAACTGCAGGTTGCCGGCAATCACCTGAAGCACGTTGTTGAAGTCGTGCGCCACGCCGCCGGTCAGATTGCCGATGGCTTCCATCTTCTGGGCCTGGCGCAATTTCGCTTCTACTTCAGCGCGGGCAGACAGCGCATCGGCCACGCGTTGCTCCAGCGTTTCGGTCAATTGGCGCAGGGCCTGTTCGGCGGCCTGCCGTTCGCGCTCGGTCTGCACGCGCTCGGTGGTTTCCACCACGATGGCGAGCACGCCGGCTGGGCTGCCGGTGTCATCGGGCAGCGGGCTGTAGTACAGATCCATCCACACATCTTCGGGGCGGCCATTGCGCAGCAGGACGAGTTCCTTGTCGCGGTACGACAGCGTGCCGCCATCCAGACAGACATCCATGACGTGCCGGTTGAAGTCGGCCACTTCGGGCCAGCCGAGTTCCACCGGGCAACCAAGAAGATACGGATGACGCCCGCCGGCAAATTCGGCGTAGGCATCGTTGTAGATCATGTAGCCATGGCGGCCCCACAGCATGACCAGCGGTACCGGGCATGCCAGCACCATCTGCACCGCGGCGTAGAGACTGCGCGGCCAGTCCACGATCGGGCCCAGTTCTGTGGAAGCCCAATCGAACGCCAGCACGCGCTGCGCCATCTCACCCTTCCACCCGAGGCAGTCATGGTGATGCGCGAGAAACGGCATAAGGTCTCCTCTGGGGCGGGCCGCACAGTGCACCCGCGTTGCGGTCATTCTAGAAAACGGGGAGGCCGGCCGGCGTCGGCATCAGACGGCTTAAAGCAACATTGCGCACGCAGAAAACGTGCCCGAGGCGCTCGGCACGCTTTGCGCTGGCTGTCTATCATGTGCATCCGGGCCCGCGCAGTCGCGCGTTTCGCACCGGAGTTTCCTACCCACCACACGCCCACATTCGCCAGGAGTTTTCATGAAGTTGATCGGCATGCTTGATTCCCCGTACGTGCGCCGCACGGCCATTTCGCTCAAGCTGCTCGGGTTGCCGTTCGAGCACGCGTCGGTGTCCGTCTTCCGGCATTTCGACCAGTTCAGCGCCATCAACCCGGTCGTCAAGGCGCCCACCCTGGTGTGCGACGACGGCACCGTGCTGATCGACTCCACACTCATCATCGATTACGCAGAAACGCTGGCGGGCCGCAGCCTGATGCCGGCCGCCATTGCCGAACGCCAGCACGCGTTGCGCGTGATCGGCCTGGCGCTGGCCGCGTGTGAAAAGGCGGTGCAGATCGTCTATGAACACAACCTGCGCCCGACCGAGAAAGTGCACGGGCCCTGGGTCGAGCGCGTGCACAGCCAGTTGCTGGCAGCGTTGGAAGCGCTGGAAGCGGAGTGGAAGGACGCGCCGCTGCCCGTCGAGGCAGATGAGCTGACGCAGGCCGGCGTGACGGTGGCCGTGGCCTGGGCCTTTATCCAGTTGATGGTGCCGGACCGCGTGCCGGCGGCGGATTATCCGCGCCTGGTGGCGTATTCGGCGGCTGCGGAACAGCTGGGCGTCTTTCGTGAGTTGCCGATGGATGCGGACTGACGGCAGTTCAGTTCAGGCCGCCTGCGGCGCGATATTCGCCTGACGGTACAGCCCGCCCACCAAGTCGGATTCGGTAACGATGCCGGCCAGCCGGCCGTCGGCATCCAGCACCGGAATGTGGTGGTGGCCGGCGCTAGCAAACATCGGCACAAGATCCGACATGGGCGCCGTGGCAGCGATGGTCTGCACGCGCGTCTTCATGTGATCGGCCACGCGCGGCGGCGTGAGTGCGCCGATGCTGAACCAGCGGCGCAGCGTCTGGCGCATGTCTGCCGGCGCCAGGCCGAGCAGGTCGACGCGCGTGACGATGCCCACCACGCGCCGCGCTTCGTCCACCACCGGCAACGCCTTGAAGCCATGCTGACGCAGCAGTTGCAGCGCGCGCGGGATCGACGTGCCGGCCGAGACCGTGATCACCGGCGTGGTCATGATGTCGGCGCAGGTGAGGGCGTGGAACGTACGCGTGTAGGCCTGGAGCTGCATCTCGCGCAGCACGGCTTCAATGTCTTCGGGGTCGATGTCGAGCAGCTCGCTCTGACGGCGCAGCGCGGCGACGATGTCGGCGCGGGTGAAGCCGGCTGCCGTGGGCGGACGCTCGGCAGCGGGCAGGCGTTGCGCGTGCGGATAGCGGTGGCCCGTGGCCGCGTGGTACACCAGCGCGCCCACCAGCAGCAGCGCTGACTGGACCAGGATCGGCTCCAGCACGAAGCGATAGCCCAGCGCATGCACGGCCGGGCCGCCGATCACTGCGGTGAGGGCCACCGCGCCAGAAGGCGGGTGCACGCAGCGCAGCGCAAACATGCCGGCAATCGCTACGGAGATGGCCAGCGCAGACGCAATCACCGGATCATCCACCAGCAGCGCGAACGTTACGCCCACGGTGGCCGCCACCAGGTTGCCGCCGATGATCGACCACGGCTGCGCGAGCGGACTGGCCGGCACCGCAAACAGCAGCACGGCCGAGGCGCCCATTGGCGCGACCAACAGCGGGATCAGCGTGGCCGCGCCCGGCACCATCTTCATCATCGTGCCGGTAAAGAGGATGCCGACAAGTGCGCCGACGGCGGAGCGGACGCGCTCGCTCCAGCGCACCGTCACGGGTGCAGGAATGAAGCTGTGGAGCCAGCGGCGCAGGGCAGGATGCAGAGGTGAAGCGGGCATGGTCGACGGGACGGCGATTGCCCGGACGAGGCTTCACCAAAGTCAAAAAACGCAGCCGGCGATTGTATCACTCTGTGACATAACGCACTGTCAGCGCTGTCATGGCGCGGAATGCCCCAATGTAGGGCGAAGATCACGCAGATTTGTCAACGAAACGTCACCGTTATTTCACAGCGCGTGCCGAGACTGCTGGGCTTTCCAGCGCTCTTCGCGGGTTGCGAACCCGCCGCACCATGTCCTTCACTGTCCGCCCTGCGTTTTCCCGTCCGCGTCTTTGCTCCAGCCTCGTTGCGCTTTTCGGCGCCCTCGCGCTCACCGCGTGCGGCGGCGGTGATGACACGTCCAACAATGGCACGCCGGTCGCCACCACGCAGGCCATTCCCGCGCCGCCCGCAGACCCGGGCTTTGTCGACACGGCGGCGGTGGCCACTGGCGTACCGGCGTTCGTCGACAACATCGCCACCAACCAGCGCGGCGATGCGCGCTACGCCACGCTCGGCACCAACGCCGGTGTGCGCTTGTTCACGCGCTTTCTCGACCTGTGGCAGCCGCTGACGGAAATCGTCGATGCGGGCGTGACTGCGCCGGCCAACGGGTCGTTCCCGGCGGTGGTCGCGTCCACGTGGACGGGCCTGCCCAATGACGGCACGGCCGGCGGCACGCAGCTCAATCTGCCGGTATTGAACGCAAACGTTCAATACGTGGTGAATGCGACCACCAACCGCACGCAGGCCCAGGCCGACGCGGCGTACTTTGACGACCGCCGCGGCAAGGGCTACAGCGTGAGCGACGGCATGGGGCCGCTGACCACCGCGTGGCGCACGCTGGCGCAGCAGACGACGTCCATCACCACCGTGCCGGCCGATGCCACCACCGTGCTCTACAACGACAGCGGCAACAACACCGGCGTGGGCACCTCGGGTGGCAATACCGCCTTCGGCAAGGTCGTCGACCTGATCAACACGGTGGGCAACAACGCCTCCACCGAGCCTTCGAAGCGCTTCTACAAATACGCGCGACCGTACCGCTGGAGCAGCAGCGTGGTGGTCGTGCCGACGCTGGTGCCGGCCGAGAGCCCGACGCCCACGACCGACGGCGGCTTCATCAGCGGCCACTCGGCCGAAGCCGTGCGCGATACCGTGGCGATGGCGTATCTGGTGCCTGAACGCTTCCAGCAGATCGTGGCGCGCGGCATGGAGCTGGGCGAGAACCGCATCCTGGCCGGCATGCATTCGCCGCTGGACGTGATGTCCGGCCGCATGATCGGCATTGCTGCGGCTGCGGCCAACCTGGCTGACCCGGCCAACGCCACGCTCAAGGCGGCGGCCTTCACACAGGCGCACACCGCGCTGATGGCGCAGACGGGTACGAATGCCATCAGCTTCCCGGCGCTTGCGCAGTCCGGCACGCTGGCCACCGACCGCTTTGCCGACTACGCCACCAACCAGGCCAACTTCTCGCGTCGCATGACCTTTGGCTTCACGCAGATCGGTGCGACGACGCTGGCGCCGGTGGTGCCCAAGGGCGCGGAAGTGCTGCTGGAAACGCGCTTCCCGTATCTGAGTGCTGACCAGCGTCGCGTGGTGCTCAAGACGACGGAGCTGGCTTCCGGGTACCCCGTGCTCGACGACGCCGAAGGCTGGGGCCGCCTCAACCTGTTCGCGGCGGCCGACGGCTACGGCGCGTTCAACGGCAACGTGATCGTGTCGATGGATGCAACGCAGGGCGGCTTCAACGCGGCCGACACGTGGCGCAACGCCATCTCCGGCGCGGGCAAGCTCACGCTGCAAGGCAGCGGCACATTGCGTCTGGCCGGCGCCAACACCTACACCGGCGGCACGCAGGTCGCAGGCGGCGTGCTGGAAGCCGATTCGGCCAACGCGTTCGGTGCGGGCGATGTGTATGTGGGCGCCGGCACGCTGGCCGTCAAGGCGCCGGCAGCGGTGGCCATTGCGGGCAAGTTCACGCAACTGCAGGGCACCACGCTTGACCTCGCCATCGGCCCGAACGGTCAGGGCAAGCTGAGCGTGGCCGGCCTCACCACGATTGCCGGCGGCACGCTGCACGTGAAATTCGTGAACGGCTACGCGCCCAAGGTGGGCGACACCATCGCCGTGGTGGATGGCGCGGGCAGCAACCGCCAGTTCTCTTCGGTGGTTGTGGATGGCTTCAAGGCCACGGCCATCTATACGGCCACCGGCATCCAGATCCACCTGGACGCCTGAGCGCTCACCTGAGCGGCAGCAGGATATCCGCCACGGCTTCGTGCTCGGGCACGTCGGGGTAGAAGCGCACGCGCTGGAACAGCAACGGCGCGTCGCGCAATTCCTCGCCGCTGGCGGGCAGCCAATCGGCATACAGATACGCAATGCTCTGCCCGAGCGTATCGTCGGAGCCCGTCTGGCGCAGCACGGCGTAGCGCCCGCCTGCCAGCGTCTTGGCCATCACGCCCGCAGCGTTGGGTGCGACCGGCGCGGGCGTGGCGGCGCAGATGTCCATGCGGAACGCCTCGGGCGGCACATCGTCGGGGTTGTCGTAGACGACGTTGTACGTGGCAGAAACGCTCGGGTGCAGCCGATGCTCGCGGCGCCAAGCGATGAACGTGCGGATCGTCTCACCCAAGCGCGCTGGGTCACCGCGGTGTTCGATGGCGGCGACGGGCACGGCCTCGCGCTCGACGATCTCGACGGAGTTGGGTTTCGGTTGTGCGGGCATGTGTTGGCTCCTGAGGGCGCGCAGCGCCTGTAGATCGGTGGCCCAGGGCGCCCACTGCGGCGCCGCCCGAAATGCCGACGGCGATTGCCCCGCCTGCCTGCGGAACGCCCGCGCAAATGCCTCCGGCCCGTCGTACCCGCAAGCCAGCGCGATGTCGGTGATGCGCGCATCGTCGCGATAGGCGAGTTGATGCGCGGCGCGCTTTAGGCGCAGCAACTGCACATAGCGCCCGACGTTCATCCCGAACAGCAACGAGAACTGCCGGTGGAAGTGGTAGCTGGAAAACGCCGCCACGTTGGCCAGTCCGTCCACGTCGAGCGTGTCTTCCAGATGCGCGTCGATGTGTGTGAGCACGGCCCGGAAGCGGGCGAGGTAGCGGTCGGTGGCGGTGGTCAATGCGATAGCTCCTGGGTGGCGATACGGTATCGTCGGCGGGTTTGACGCGCCTGATCGAAATTGCGCAATGGCCTGCCGTGATCTTTGGCCCGTGCCGCTTGCCATGGGGCGAGGTTGGGCACATGCGGCGCATATCGGCGCCGCCTTGGCGTCCCTAGAGTGGGTTGTGCCGTGAGGACGGTTCCTTGCGGTGCGCCGGCGCACAGAGCCGGTGGCTCACGCTCATGGATGACGAGGCCACATCATGGCAGAACAGACGCTGTACACATCGCACAACAACTATTCGAGCCTGCAGACGCAGGGCGGCGGCACCGACACCGAACGCCGCCTCGGCTGGTGCGCCGCCGCCAGCGCGCTCTGGTGCAAGAACACGCTGGACGCGTCGATCGCGCCCAAGGATTCCGACCCGAGCAAGCTGCGCGCCGGCATCTTGCAGGTCAAATATCGCTGGGATCCGAATGGCAATGGGCAGGATGTGCTGAACCTGCTGCGCAACCTGGAACTGAACGGCACGCGTGTGGCCGACGATGTCGCGCTGGCCACCATGCTGGATACGGTGGTCGGCACGCCCGGTGTGTATTGGATTGCCGATGAAACGCACGCAATGGCAGTCGACACGCGCGCCGGCCGGCAATTGTTCTACGACATCGAGAACGGGCTTTTCCAGTACGCCAGCAGCGCTGAATTGCGCCAGGGCATTCAGTCGCGCTATGCCAAATCACGGGAGTGGACGGCTTTCCGCGTCACGCATCCGTGAGCGAGCGTAGCGCCCAAGAAAAAACCGCCCCGAAGGGCGGTTTCTCTTTGGCGCCAGTGCTGGCTCAGGCAAACGCCTTGGCCGGCTCGCCTGCCAGGCCAGCCGCTTCGCGCAGCAGCAGGGCCTTGTCGGTGGCTTCCCAGCTGAACTCCGGTTCTTCGCGGCCGAAGTGGCCGTACGCGGCGGTTTTTTCGTAGATCGGGCGCAGCAGGTCCAGCATCTGCACGATGCCCTTCGGACGCAGGTCGAAATGCTCGTGCACGAGCTTGGCGATCTGGTCGTCCGGGATCACGCCCGTGCCTTCCGTGTACACCGTGATGTTGATCGGGCGTGCCACGCCAATCGCGTAGCTCACTTGCACCTGGCACTGGCGCGCCAGGCCGGCGGCCACCACGTTCTTGGCCACGTAGCGCGCGGCGTAGGCAGCCGAGCGGTCGACCTTCGACGGGTCCTTGCCCGAGAACGCACCGCCGCCGTGCGGGGCTGCGCCGCCGTACGTGTCAACGATGATCTTGCGGCCGGTCAGGCCGCAGTCGCCTTGCGGGCCGCCGATGACGAAGCGGCCGGTCGGGTTCACCAGGTATTTGGTGTCGGCCAGCATGTGCGAAGGCAGCACCGGCTTGATGATCTCTTCGATCACGGCTTCGCGGATGGCCTCTTGCGACATTTCCGGCGCGTGCTGGGTGGACAGCACCACGGTATCCACGCTGTGCGGCTTGCCATCCACATAACGCACCGTCACCTGCGACTTGGCGTCCGGGCGCAGCCAGGGCAGGCGGCCGTCGCGGCGCAGTTGCGACTGGCGCTCGACCAGGCGGTGTGCGTAGTAGATCGGGAAGGGCATCAGCTCGGGCGTTTCATCGCACGCGTAGCCGAACATCAGGCCCTGGTCGCCGGCGCCCTGGTTCAGGTAGTCGTCCGATGCGCGGTCCACGCCCTGCGCGATGTCCGGCGATTGCTTGTCGTAAGCGACGAGGACGGCACAGCCCTTGTAGTCGATGCCGTAGTCGGTGTTGTCGTAGCCGATGCGCTTGATGGTTTCGCGCGCAACGTGGATGTAGTCGACGTTGGCCGTCGTGGTGATTTCACCCGCGAGCACCACCAGGCCGGTGTTGCACAGCGTTTCTGCTGCGACGCGCGCGTATTTGTCCTGGGCGAGGATGGCGTCCAGGATGGCGTCGGAAATCTGGTCGGCGACCTTGTCGGGATGGCCCTCGGAGACCGACTCCGAGGTGAAGAGGAAGTCGTTTGACACGGCTGTTAGCTCCAGATTGGCTATCACGTTGCCAATCCGTTAAGCCACGGCCGGCGACGCTTTAGCGGTATTTAGCAACCTTGCCGAGGTTTGTGGCCAAGCAAGGATTCGCCCCGCAAGTTGTCAGTTAACTCGGCGAATCGCGCTATTATACGCGGCACTTTTCGGGGCCGCAGCACGGCCTGCCAAGACCCTGCTCCCCTGTCGACTGCGACCAACACATTGCAGCGTACGCACGCATGACCTTCCTCTACTGGCTGTTTTCACGCCTGCCCCTGCCAGTGCTGCAGGCGCTGGGCGGCTGGCTGGGAGCGTTGGCCGCCAAGGTGCCCGGCCGCTATCACGACCGGCTCATCGCCAACTTCCGCCACGCCTATCCCGACGTCACGCCCGCCATGCTCAAAGAGGCCGGGCGCTCCGCTGGCCGGATGGTGTTCGAGATGCCGTACTTCTGGGTGCGCAAGAACGGAGCGCAGGTCGCCCCGCACCTGTTCGACGCCTGCCGATCCATTATCGAACGCGCGCTTGCCGACGGGCGCGGTCTGATCTTCCTCACGCCGCATCTGGGCTGCTTCGAGGTCTTGCCGCAGGCTTACGCGCACGAGCATCCGGTCACATCGCTGTTCAAGCCGCCGCGCAAGGAGAGTCTGCGCACCTGGATCGAGAACATGCGCAAGGGGCCTAACATGCACATGGCCCCAGCGGACCCGCGTGGCGTGCGCATGCTCGTGCGCGCACTCAAGCGCGGCGAAGCCGTCGGCATCCTGCCCGACCAGACGCCCACCGGCGGCGAGGGCGTATGGGCGCCGTTCTTCGGCAAGCCGGCCTATACGATGACGCTGGTGCACCGTTTGCATCGGCTGACAGGTGCGCCCGTCGTGGCCCTGTTTGCCGAGCGACTGCCGCGCGGCGAGGGTTACCGCCTGCACGTGGAGGAGATCGGCGATCTGCCCGAAGACGCCACGCAGGCCGCCACCCGCATCAATGCCGCCATCGAGCGGTTGATTGCCGTGGCGCCGACGCAATATCTCTGGGGCTACAACCGCTACAAGCATCCCAAGGGCGCGGACGCTCCGCCCGTTGCCTGACACTGCTGCCTTTATGGAACGTTTCTCTGCCAAACTCGGACTCGGCTTTTTGTGGCTGCTGTCCTTCCTGCCGTACGGTTTTGTCGCGCGTTTTGGCGAAGGCCTGGGCGGGCTGCTGTACCGCATTCCCAATGGCCGCCGCCGCGTGGTGCTGGCCAACCTGCGCGCGTGTTTTCCCGAGAAGTCCGACGCCGAGCGCGAAGCCATGGCGCACGACGTCTTCCGCAAGGTCTTCCGCAGCTTTGCCGAGCGCTCCTTTGCGTGGTTCGCGTCGGAAAAGCGCCTGATGCGCGTGGTCAAGATCGACGACCAGGCCAACCTGCCGGCGCTGCACGGCCAGCCGCACATTCTCGTCACGCTGCATCTGTCGGGCGTGGAGATCGGCGCGCTGGCGCTGACGGACTACCTGCGCACGCACGTCGGCAACGCGGGCTGCTCGCTGTACACGCGCATGGCCAACCCGGTGCTGGACGATGCCATCAAGGCGCTGCGCAGCCGCTTTGGCGCGACCATGGTGTCGCGCAACGAAAACATCCGCCAGATCATGCGCACCATCAAGCGCGGCGAGGCGCTGCAGCTCATCTCCGACATGGATTTCGGCGAGCGCGACTCGGAGTTCGTGCCGTTCTTCGGCGTGCCGGCGCTCACGCTCAATGCCATTCCGCGCATGGCGTCGATGACTGGCGCCAAGGTTGTGCCGATGTACACCGAGATCCTGCCCAATTACGAGGGCTATGCGCTGCGCATCCTGCCCGCGTGGGAGAACTACCCCACCGGCGACCTGACCGCCGACACGCGCCGGATGAATGCCTTCTTCGAAGACGCCATCCGCCCGCGCATCACCGAGTATTACTGGGTGCACAAGCGCTTCAAGCACCGCCCAGAGGGCATGCCGGGCATTTATTGATGCCGGGAGCCGGCTGGGGCAACCGGGGCCGGCTCGCTTTAGAATGGGCGTTTTCCGAACGCTCATCGCCGCATCTGTGCGGCCAGCCATGAAACTGCACTTCACCAAGATGCACGGCGCGGGCAACGACTTTGTCGTGCTTGACGGCATCCAGACCCCGATCGACTTCACGCCCGAGCAATGGGCTGCCATTGCCGACCGCCACTTTGGCGTGGGGGCCGACCAACTCCTGCTGGTCGAGCGTTCGACACGGCCCGACGTCGATTTCCGCTACCGCATCTTCAACCACGACGGCGGCGAGGTGGAGCACTGCGGCAACGGTGCCCGCTGCTTCGTCAAGTTCGTCACCGACCGGGGTTTGACCGACAAGCGCACCGTGCGCGTGGAAGTCATGAACGGTATCGCCACGCTGACGATGCAGGACGATGGCCAGGTGACCGTCGACATGGGCGCGCCGGTGTTCGAGGCGGCGCGCCTGCCGTTCCTGCCCGAGGGCCTGCCCACCCGCGTCGAAGGCGACGACACGCAGCACGCGCTGCAGATCAACGGCCGGATCGAATGGCTCTCGACCGTGTCGATGGGCAATCCGCACGCCGTGCAGATCGTCGACGACACGGAGGCCTTTCCTGTGCTGGAAGACGGCCCGCTGATCGAATCGCATGCGGTGTTTCCGCGTCGCGTGAATGCGGGCTTCATGCAGATCGTCGATCGCCATTCCGTGCGTCTGCGCGTGTACGAGCGCGGCGCGGGTGAGACGCTCGCCTGTGGCACCGGCGCGTGCGCAGCGGTGGTGGCCGGCATCCGCCGCGGCCTGATCGATTCGCCCGTCAAGGTGGCGACACATGGCGGGGATCTGATCATCGCGTGGGCGGGCGTTGGCCAACCGGTGATGATGACGGGGCCCGCCACAACCGTCTTTGAAGGCACGCTGGACCTGGATGCGCTCAAGCTGACCGCCGCCGCGCACTGATACCGCGGATACCGCACGGCGGCCGCTGCCGCAACGTCAGAACAACAAGGAGATACCGTGGGCACGAGCGGCAAGAACCCGATTGACGATTACCGCTTCGACGGCAGCAACAAGTTCAAGATCGCCAAGTTTGATCCTGCCGCCAAACCGTGCACCACGGGCAGCAAGGCTGGTGACCTAGCGCGGCTGGCCGAACTCTCTGCGCGCATTGAGGCACTGCAGGATATCTTCTACGCCGAGCATCGCCGCAAGCTGCTGGTAGTGCTGCAGGGCATGGATACAGCAGGCAAGGATGGCACGGTACGCACCGTATTCCGCGCGCTCGACCCGCTCGGCCTGCGCGTGGTGGGCTTCAAAGTGCCCACGCCACTGGAGTTGGCGCATGACTTCCTGTGGCGGGTCCATGCGGAGGTTCCCGCCGCCGGGGAGATCGTCATCTTCAATCGCAGCCATTACGAAGATGTGCTCGTCACCCGCGTGCATGGAGACATCGACGCCGCTGAGTGCAAGCGTCGTTACGCTCACATCAATGCTTTCGAGCAGATGCTGACCGAGACGGGTACCACCATCGTCAAATGCTTTTTGCATATCTCCAAGGAGGAGCAGCGCGATCGGCTGCAGGTGCGCATCGACGATCCGCAGAAGCACTGGAAGCTCGGGATGGCGGACATTGAAGAACGCAAGCTCTGGGATGCCTACATGGCCGCCTACGAAGACGCGGTCAATGCCACGGCCACCCCGCACGCGCCATGGCACATCATTCCGGCGAACTCCAAGTCGCATCGCAGCCTGATGGTGGCGGAGATTCTGCTGCAGGTGATGGAGCGGCTGAAGCCGGAGTATCCGGCGGGGAATCCGGCGTTTAAGGGGTTGAAGATTGAGTAGTTTTTGGGCCTTGGTGGTCCATCCCGGCAGGGGATGAAACAAAGGCCCAACCCAAAAAACAAAACCCCGGCGAACCACATCCACCGGGGTTTTCTCAATGCACCAAAGAATCAGATAGCGCTAACGCCGTACTTGTCGCGATAAGCAGCCGCCTTTTCCCGATACCCCGCCAGCGCCGGATCACCAGCCCCATCCAGATACCCCAGCAGATCATCCAGGTTGGCAATCGACACAACAGGCATCCCATACTGAGCCTGCACATCCTGCACCGCAGAGCGCTCGCCGATATCCACAGCATTGCCGCTGCGCTCCATCCGATCCATCAGGATGAGCACGGCAGCCGGCGTCGCGCCAGCGGCGCGAATCAGCTCAACCGACTCGCGCACCGAAGTGCCAGCGGAAATCACGTCATCGACGATCACCACGCGCCCTTGCAGCTTCGCGCCGACCAGGCTGCCGCCTTCGCCGTGGTCCTTGGCTTCCTTGCGGTTGTACGCAAAGCCGACATTGCGACCCAGGCCTGCCAGGGCAACGGCGGTGGCCGATGCCAACGTGATGCCCTTGTAGGCCGGCCCGAACAGCATGTCGAACTCGACACCCGAGTCCAGCAGGGTTTTCGCATAGAATTGCGCGACTTGGCCCAGCAGGGCGCCGTCTGCAAACTTGCCGGCGTTGAAGAAATAGGGCGACGTCCGCCCCGCCTTGGTCACGAATTCCCCGAACGACAGCACGCCGGCTTCCACCGCAAAGCGGATGAAGGATTGGCGCAACTCGCTGTTTTGGCTCATCTTTTTTCTCTGGTCTGCAAAAAAGTCCCGCCATGTTACGCATCATTTCCGCCAACCTCAACGGCGTTCGCTCCGCTGCCAGCAAAGGCTTTTTCGATTGGATGGGCAAGCAGGACGCCGATTTCGTCTGCGTGCAGGAACTGAAATGCGCGCAAGACGACATGACGCCCGAATTTCTGGCGCCGCACGGCTACCACGGCGTCTTCCAGCACGCGGTGAAGAAAGGCTACAGCGGCGCAGGCCTGTACACGCGCCACAAGCCGGACGAAGTCATCGTCGGTTTCGATAACGGCGAGTTCGACGCCGAAGGCCGCTACGTCGAGGCCCGCTACGGCAAGCTGTCGATCATCTCCGTCTACGTGCCGTCGGGCTCCAGCGGCGAAGAGCGCCAGCAGGCCAAGTTCCGCTTCATGGACCTGTTCATGGATCACCTCAAAGACCTGCGCCACGAAAAAGGCCGCGAGGTGGTGCTGTGCGGCGACGTCAACATCGTCCACAAGGAAATCGACATCAAGAACTGGAAGGGCAACCAGAAGAACTCCGGCTGCCTGCCCGAAGAGCGCGCGTGGCTGACCAAGTTGTTTGACGAAGTCGGCTACGTGGACGTGTTCCGCACGCTGGACGACCGCCCAGAGCAATACACGTGGTGGAGCAACCGCGGCCAGGCTTACGCAAAGAACGTCGGGTGGCGTATCGATTACCAGATCGCCACGCCGGGCATTGCCGCCACGGCGCGCCGCGTGTCGATCTTCAAGGACATCAAGTTCAGCGACCACGCGCCGCTGACCATCGATTACGACACAAAGGTGCACTGGTAAGCACTTTATTGCGCTGCCGCAGAAATTTCTTCGTCAGCCGCTACAATGCAAAACTCACGCGCCGGCATGGGGCCGGCGTTCTGCTTTTTGCTCCTCTGTTTTTAGCGAGATCGCCATGGCATTCAAGGTTTTCGTCGACGGTCAGGAAGGCACCACCGGCCTTCGCTTGCTCGACTATCTGTCGCAACGTGACGATATCGAGCTGCTGCGCATCGCCGAAGACAAGCGCAAGGATTCAGCCGAGCGCGCCAAATTCCTGAATGCCGCCGATGTCGCATTCCTGTGCCTGCCGGACGTCGCCTCGCGCGAGGCCGTCTCGCTGGTCAACAATCCGAACACCTGCATCATCGACGCCAGCACCGCGTTCCGCACGTCGGACGACTGGGTCTACGGCCTGCCCGAGCTGAACAAGGGCCAGCGCGAGCGCCTGCGCAACACCAAGCGCATCGCCGTGCCGGGCTGCCACGCCAGCGCCTTCGTGCTGCTGATGCGCCCGCTGGTGGAGGCGGGCATCGTTCCGGCCGACTACCCGGTCACCGCGTTCTCGCTCACCGGCTACAGCGGCGGCGGCAAGGCGATGATCGCCGACTACCTCGCCGCCAATAATCCGAAGCTCGACAGCCCGCGCCCGTACGCACTGGCACTGGCACACAAGCACCTGCCGGAGATGCGCGTGCAGAGCAAGCTGTCGCTCGCCCCGATCTTCACGCCGGTCGTCGGCAACTTCCTCAAGGGCCTAGCCGTGACGATCGGCCTGCACCCGCAGCATCTGGCACGCAAGGCGAGCCCGGCAGACATCGCCAAGGTGTTTGCCGATTATTACCAGGGCGAGCAGTTCATCCGCGTGGCGCCGGCTGACAACGTTGCGACGCTCGACAACGGCTTCTTCGACGTGCAGGGTGCCAACGACACCAACCGCGCCGACCTGTTCGTGTTCGGCTCGGACGAGCGCATGGTCGTCACCGCGCGCCTGGACAACCTGGGCAAGGGTGCAGCCGGCGCGGCGGTGCAATGCATGAACGTGCATCTTGGTGTGGACGAAGCGACCAGCCTGCACGTGGAAGCGCCGATTCCCGCAGCCGGCGCCGAGCACGCCGTGCGCGAAGCCGCTCCGGGTTTTGCGAGCTGATTGCCGCCTGAGCTGAAACGAAAAACGCGCCTTCGGGCGCGTTTTTCTTTGTCGGCGCGATTTACTTGCTTTGCGCGCCTGCCGGAATGTTGAACAGCATGCCGCCGCCGTTGCCGCCCGCCATCACGCTCGGCGTCACGCCGTTCCATTTTTCGATGGCGGCACGTTCGAGCTTCAGGCGTTCCCACGCCAGCAGGCGGTCATCCAACGACGAGGCGAGCGCATGGTTGGCAGCGGCTTCGCCTTCGGCAATCGCCACGCGCTTCTTGGCCTCGGCCTGGGCAGATCGCACTTCGTTCTCGGTGCGGATCGCATCCTGAATGGCTTTGGTCTTGGCGCTCACCGCATCAAGCAACGAGCGTGGCGGGCGCAGCGAGCCGACAATGCCGAACTGCTTGATCGACACGCCCAGCGGTGCAAGCCGCGCGTCCAGCTCGTTGGTCAGCCGCGCCACGAACTCTTCCTTCTTGCCGCCGTTCACGTCATCAAAGTTGTATTCGGAGCCGATGGCGACGATCACGTTGCGCGCCGTGTCGCGCAGGTAGCCGTGCGTGAAGGTCTCGATGCGATCGGCGCGGAAGTTGGTGTAGAACGCCGGCACTTTCTCCCGATCGAGCTGGTACGAGACGGCTACGTCCACGTTCACCGGCACGGCGTCCTTGGTATTGAACGTCAGCTCTTCGTTGAGCGCGCGGCCTTCGTTCACGTCTTGCGTCCAGATCACGCGCTGCACGTAGGTCGGGTACTGGATGATCGCGGTCTGCACAGGGTTGTAGAACACGAACCCGGTGACGACGTTTTCATGTGTGATGCCGCGATCGACCAGCCGGTTGATCTTGATGCCCGTGTAGCCGGGCGGAATGATCTGCCAGTTCAGCAGGAAAGTCCGCCCGATCACCAGCGCCGCGACGGCGCCGAAGACGAGCGCGAGCAGTTTGACCGGCAGCTTGCTTGCCGTGACTTGAGGCATGAGGGTTCCCCTTGCTTGTTGGTTTGCTTCTGAGGTGTGGCTGGCGGGGCGGGCGCTGCTTACGCAACGGCCTGCTTGCTGGCGCAGGAATCGTCAGCGATTCCCGTCAGGGATGGCCGCGCCCGGTGGGCGGGTGGTGGCAAGCAAGCTTGCCAATGGTGATGAGGCGGTGAGCTTCAATACGGCCGAGGTGGCGCATTGCGATGCCCGGATGTTGCAATGCACAAAGTATAGGGCGGCCCCAGATTTTTGCTCCCCTCCGGAAGCACTAGAGCGCGGCTTCGAATGCGCGGGCGTTGTGGGTGCGAATCAGGCGTCGCCGGGGTTGATGCGTGCGGGGTTCCAGCCCAACGCGTTGTACACGTGATAACGCGCGATGCCGATCCACTCGTGCAGCGCGAAATCGGTCAGCGCAAAGTTGTATGCCATCGGCAAGGGCGATGCCGCGGCCTGCAGATCGTCGGCGCGCACCGGAATTGGCGCCATGCCGAAGTGCGTGAAATACAGCAGGCTGCGTCGTAGGTGAATGGCCGACGAGACGAGCACCGTGCGATCAGCCGCATATTGCGCAAGCACGGTGCGCGAGAACTGGGCGTTCTGCCACGTATTCATGCTCCGGGGCTCCATGAGCACGTCGTCCTTGGCCACACCCAGCCTGACAAGCTCGCGCTGATACACCGTTGCTTCCGGCGAGCCATGGTGGCGTGCATCGCCGCCGCTGACGAGGATCTTGCAATCGCCGTCGGCCTTGCGGCACGCCTGGTACAACTGCGCGGCTTCGACCAGGCGCGGATACGAGAACAGCCCCGGCTCGACCGCGTCGCCCACACGGAACGTGCCCGCGCCCAGCAGCACGATGGCGTTGCGCGCGCCCCATTGGACGTGCGGCTCGTTCTCGAAGGGCTTTTCCAGCGAATCCAGCAGCCATGCCGGCACTGGCCCGCAGCCGATCACAATCACCAGCACACCCGAGAACACCGCCAACCCGCGCGCAGCCCGACGTCGGCCGCGTGCTGCACACACCGCTGCCACGATCACCAGCACACACAGGATGGTCAGGCTCACAGGTTCCTCCAGGTTGGCGCTCACGCGCGTACGTGAGGCGCCATCGTAAAGAGGAATGGCGGGTTGCGCGACCCGTCTTCTTACGGGGTTGTTGCGGCAGGCTGGGGATTCGCTGAGGGCGCAGGCATGTTCGCGGCCATCACGCTGGCCCCACTAACCAAGGCGCGGCAAGATGGCGAACTTGTCGCTCGATGCAAAACCACAGGCCGTGCAAGGCAACGCCACGGCTCCAAAAAGGATCGGTGCCCGATGCAAATGAAGGTTGTTCCCCCGGTAAGGGTGCTTAGCGCGCCGCATCGCATCACGCTCGCAGAAGTCGGCAAGACGGCGTCTGCGGTTGGTGCGGCGGTTGAAGCCGATGCCGCTGCGCAGGGCATGACGGTCAACGGTCCGTGGATGTTCATCTACCGCAATCTGCCGCATGACCCGGATACACCGTTCGAGATCGAATTTTGCCTACCCGTGCAGTCGGGAGCGGTCTACCACGGTCGACATGTGCTGAAGACGCTGCCGGGCGCAACCTGCGCGGCGCACGTCCACGAAGGGCCGCTCGATCGACTTTTCGATAGCTATTCGACGCTGTTGCGGGCGGCGGCAGCGCGGGGTTGTCGTCTCTCAGGCGAGAGTCGCGAGATCTATCACTGCTGGCAGGGCCCGCAGGCAGCAGAGAACCGCGTGGAGATTCTGTTCGCGCTGGAGCCCGAGCCGGCATGATGGGACCGGACGGCAGCCCGACGCTTTCGTGTGGCGATGACCGACGATAACGGGCGCCCGTCGGCTGCCCCTTTCACTGCGCGGCGCCAATCTTTCCGAGCAACGTGCGCAACATCGACCGCTCGGCAGGGTCAAGCGCCGCAAGCATGCGCTCCTCCGTCTCGACGTGGGAGGCAACGAGTCCGTCAATCAGCTCAAAGCCTGCATCGGTGAGCGCGATCTGCAGGCCGCGCCGATCTTCGGGATCGGTTCTGCGGACGATGAGACCACGTGTTTCCAGCCGGTCGAGCCGGTTGGTCATGGCCGACGTAGACAGCATCATGTCCTTGGCCAGCGCTGATGGCGACAACGCCTGCTTGTGGCCATTGCGGCGCAGGGTGAGCAGCACGTCAAAGCCCGCCATGTCGAGTTCCGCCTCCGCCACGTTCGCGACGACCGCCTGCCGCAGACGCTCACCTGCGCGCCAGATTTCGCCGCAGACCGCCATCGGGCTCGGGTCGATGTCCGGGCGCTCCCGGCGCCATTGCGCGAGAATGCCGTCCATCGGCCCGCCTTGCGCCGATGCCGAATTGCCTTGACCCATCGAACACCTCATCCTAGTATTTCGACGTCAAACTACTTGATGTCGAATTTCTAAAATCGTACCGGGTTTGTCTGCCCCCAGCAATTGGCTTGATAGAGGCGAGTTCGTGCGTCTTTTTACAGGCATTTATTTCGATATCAAATTACGTTACGTGGAGATTTCTCATGCCGTTTAATCGTCTGGCTGCGATGTTGGCCACCGCGTTGGCGCCCATGCTGTGGGGCACCACGTATCTCGTCTTTACGCAGATGCTTCCTGTCGGCCACCCGCTGCTGGTTGGCGCGTTGCGCGCGCTGCCGGCCGGTGTGCTGCTCATGCTGCTCGGTCCTGGCCTGCCGCCGCGAGACAAGCTGTTGCGTCTGCTGGCGCTTGGCTTGGCCAACATCGGCGTGTTTTTCGCGCTGTTGTTCGTGGCAGCGCAGCGTCTGCCGGGCGGCGTGGCGGCGACGATCATGTCGGCGCAGCCGCTGGTGGTCGCACTGCTCGCGTGGCCGTTGCTGGCTCGCAAGCCGCGCCCAGCGCAACTGGCGGCGGCGCTGGCGGGCTCGTTGGGGGTGGGGCTGCTGATTCTCGGCCCGGCGGCCAAGCTCGACGCAATTGGCGTGGCGGCAGCGCTGGCCGCCGCGTTGTCGATGGCGATGGGGACTGTGCTCATCGAACGCTGGGGCCGAATCGGCACGCCGTTGGCAGTGGCCGCCTGGCAACTCGCACTCGGCGGGCTGGTCCTGCTGCCGGTGGCGTTGTTCGTGGAAGGCCTGCCTCCCGCATTCACGGCGCGTAACGCGGTGGGCTTTGCGTACCTCATCGTCATCGGCACGGCGTTGGGCTACTGGCTGTGGGTACGCGGCATCGGCGTGCTCGGCGCGGACGTCACGTTCCTTTCGCTGCTCAGCCCGCTGACGGCAACGGTGCTCGGTGCGCTAGTCCTGGGCGAGTGGTTCAGCCCAATGCAGACAGGCGGCGCGGTGCTGATCCTGGGCGCAACGGTGGCGGGGATGGCGTTGTCGCGGCGGGCACGGCGAGAGCCCGCAGTGCAGCGTTCCCGCTCAAGCGAGCAGCCGCAACCGCATTGATTTGCACACTACCGCCGCACCATCGGCCGCATCGGTGCCTCGTCGCCATTATCAATAGGCGCGGCGCCCAGATATTGCATGTTCGACCGATATTCCGGCAGTTTCGCCATTGTCATATGGCGGGCATCAGCAAACAGCGTGAGCGTTTCGGGTAAATGGCGCGACAGCACGGCCATGCGGGTGCGTCCCGACGGATGTGTCGACAGAAATTGCTTTTGCTCCGTCCCGCCGATCGACCCCATCTTTTGCCACAGCGTGAGCGCGGCGCGCGGGTCGTAGCCGGCGCGTGAGGCGATGTCCATGCCGACCAGGTCGGCCTCGGTTTCCTCCGCGCGCGAGAACGCCAGCAGGTGCATCTTGGCGCCTTCGCCCAGGTCCGTATCGCCCCGGTTGCCGAAGCCGAACAGCTGCGAGATGACGTTGGCGCCCAGGTTGGTGATCTCGCGCTGGCCGGCGCGGGCGCGGGCGTGTTCGCGCAATGCGTGGGCGATCTCGTGGCCGAGTGCCATGGCGAGTTCGTCGTCCGTCAGCTTGAACTGTTCGAGCAGCCCCGAGAACACGGCGATCTTTCCGCCGGGCATGCAGAACGCATTCACCTGCGACGAGCCGATCAGGTTGACCTCCCACTGCCAGTGCGCCGCGTCGGGGTTCCAGCGCGGAGCCTGCGGCGTGAGGCGCCTGACGATGCCGCGAATGCGGATCAGATCCGGCACGTTGTCGGGCGCAAGCGCGCCTTCGTGGGCGGCGTTGTCGATGATTCCCTGGTATTCGGCCAGTGCGCGTTTATCGATTTCCTCGGCGGGAATGACAAGCCGGATGTTGGGCGACGTGGTGGTCGCCGCTTCCAGCTTCACGCCGTCGGCGGGCACCGGCAGCGGGCCGTCCATGGCGGTAGCCCACGCTGATAGCGCGAGGCCGATTGCGGTCAGCAGGAAGCGTGTGGCGCGGGGCATATGGGTGAGGGGCCGAATCCGTGCGACATAATATCGGCCAACGCACCGTGCCACGCTACGTGGCAACCCGCATTCGCATCGCCTTCGCCTCTGGCCCGCCGCATGACCTTCCACGATTACCTCGATATTTTCCGCAACCGCCGCATCGGCGCGATGCTGTTGCTGGGCTTTGCCTCCGGCCTGCCGCTGGCGCTCACCTCGGGCACGCTGCAGGCCTGGATGACGGTGGAAGGGCTGGATATCCGCACCATCGGGCTGTTCTCGCTGGTGGGGCAGGCGTACATCTTCAAATTCCTCTGGGCGCCCCTGATGGACCGCTTCACGCCGCCGCTGATGGGCCGGCGGCGCGGCTGGCTGGTCCTGACGCAGGCGGGGCTGGTGGCGTCGATTGCCGCCATGGCCTTCACGCCGCCGCATGCCGCGCTTTGGGCGCTGGCGGGGCTAGCGGTGCTGGTGGCGTTCTTGTCGGCGTCGCAGGACATCGTCTTTGATGCCTACAGCACCGATGTGCTGCATTCGAGCGAGCGCGGCGTCGGCGCGGCCGTAAAGGTGCTCGGCTATCGGCTGGCGATGCTGGTGTCGGGCGGCCTGGCGTTGTATCTGGCCGATCGCGTGATGGGCTGGAGCAACATGTATCTGCTGATGGCCGGGCTGATGGCGCTTGGCATCATCACGACCCTGTGGTCGCCGGAGCCGGAGGTGTCGGCACGACCGCCGCGCAGTCTGCAGGAAGCGGTGGTTGGCCCGCTGCGGGACTTTTTCTCGCGCCGTGGCGCCTGGGCGCTGCTGGCGCTGATCGTGCTCTACAAGCTGGGTGATGCGTTTGCAGGCAGCCTGTCGACCACGTTCCTGATTCGCGGCGTCGGCTTTTCCGCCGGCGAGGTCGGCATCGTCAACAAGACGCTCGGCTTGGCCGCCACGATCGTCGGCGCGCTGTATGGCGGCACGCTAATGGTGCGGCTGGGGCTGGTGCGCGCGCTGCTGCTTTTTGGCGTGCTGCAGGCGGTGTCGAACCTCGGCTACTGGGTGCTGGCCGTGACGCCGCAGCATCTGTGGACGATGGCGGTGGCCATCGGCATCGAGAACATCTGCGGTGGCATGGGCACGGCGGCCTTTGTGGCGCTGCTGATGGCGCTGTGCAACCGGTCGTTCTCGGCGACGCAGTATGCGTTGCTGTCAGCGCTGGCTTCCATCGGCCGCGTGTATGTCGGACCCACCTCGGGCTACCTCGTTGAAGCCTACGGCTGGCCCGCGTTCTATCTGATGACTGTGGTGTTTGCCTTCCCGGGCCTGGCGCTGCTGTGGTGGATGCGCGGCACGATCGGCCGCTACGAAGCTGAGCAGAACGAACGCGCCCTGGAAGCCAAAGCGGCCAAGGCCGCGTCAGCCTGATCGACTAACCCAAGCGGTTCGAGCGGTCGGCATCGGCAAAGCCGCTCAGCGGCAGCGCCGCGTCGATGCCTTTGCCCAGCGCGATGGCCTTGAATAGCTCGCCCATTTCTGCCTCCGACAGCAGCTTCTGCACGGCATTGGCCGCCGGCAGAAACTGCATCGGGTCGGACGGATCAAGCGTCATCAGCAGTTCGCCCACCCCGGCGCTCAACAGAAAGCGCGCTTGGCTCGTGTAGCCGAGCAGGTCCAGCCCCGCCTCCTGGCCCGCCTGGGCAATCCCCGAAAAATCGACGTGCGCGGTGATGTCCTGCAGACCCGGCAGCCAGAACGGATCGTCATGCGCGTGCTGGCGGTAGTGGCACATGAGCGTGCCATTGGTGCGGTGCGCGTGGTAATACTCGGCAGCCGGGAAACCGTAGTCGATCAGCAGAAGCAGGCCGCGCTCAAGTGCCGCGCCAGCGCTGCGGATGAAGCCCTCGGCGGCTTCGTGCGATTCGGTGACAAGATCATCCGTGCCGGGCAGGGCGGCCAGCTTGGCTGGGACCTCTGACGGATCCACGAGCCGGTCTTCCCATTGCAGGCCGTTTTCGGCGTCGAGCGTCACGCCGCGCTGGTGCCACACGCCGCTGCGCCGCGCCCAAAGCGACACGGGCATCGCATCAAGCACTTCGTTGCCGATCATGACGCCGGTGAACGGCGCTGGCAACGTGTCATGCCACTGCGCGAGGGCGCCCAGCTCGGGGCCGAGCGCGGTCAGACGCTCCTGCTGGCGCTGACGCAGCTCGCCGGAGAGTTCGACAATGCCGTAGCTGTCGGGCCGCGCGCCCAGCGCATCCAATTCGGTGAGGATGTCGGCTGCCAGCTTGCCGGTGCCGGCGCCAAACTCCAGCACGTGGCGCTGTCCCTCGGGCAATGCCTGCAGCACCTGCGCGATCTGGTGCGCCACGGTGCGGCCGAAGAACGGCGTCAGTTCGGGGGCGGTGATGAAGTCGCCGCCGTCTTCCACGCGGCGGCCGAACTTGGCCGCGCCGCCGCTGTAGTAGCCCAGGCCGGGCGCGTAAAGCGCCAGTTCCATGTAGCGGTCGAACGGGAGCCAGCCGCCGGCGGCCGCAATGGCGTCGGCGATCACGGCGAACAGTTGCGCGGACTGCGCCTGCGCCGCCTCGTTGGGAAGCGGTAAACTCACGGTTTTGCTCATCGCCGGATTGTAAACAATGGCGCAGACGCCCATCCAGTCAACTGCGGAATCGACCGCAGAATCCGCTACACCGCGGCGCATCGCCCTCGTCACAGGCGCAGGCCGCCGCGTGGGCCGCGTCATTGCTCTGGCCCTGGCACGCCACGGCTGGGATGCGGCCGTGCATTGCCACCGCTCGCGCACCGAGGCCGACGCCGTGGCCGCCGAGATCACCGCCATGGGCCGCCGCGCCGTCGTGCTGCAGGCCGATCTGTCGGACGAAGCCGCTGCCGGCCGCCTGATAGCCGATTGCAGCGCTGCACTGGGTACGCCCACGTGCCTGGTCAACAACGCGTCGCTGTTCCAGTACGACGTGGCGACCAGCTTCAGCTACGCGTCGCTCGATACGCACATGCGCACCAACGTGGCCGCGCCGCTGCTGCTGTCGCGCGAGCTGCACCGTGCGCTGACGGCCGATGGCGCCGAGGGCCGGGGCGTCGTCATCAATCTGCTCGACCAGAAGCTCGACAACCTGAACCCGGATTTCCTCTCTTACACGTTGTCGAAGGCGGCGCTGTCGACGGCCACCATGCAGCTTGCGCAGGCCCTGGCGCCCGCGCTGCGCGTGGTCGGCGTGGCGCCGGGCATCACGATGGTGTCGGGCGACCAGTCGCAAGGCGGGTTTGCGCGCGCGCACCAGATGACGCCGCTGGGCCAGTCGTCCACGCCGGAAGACATCGCCGATGCCGTGTGCTACCTCGCCACCGCACGCGCCGTCACCGGCACCACGCTGTTCGTCGACGGAGGCCAGCACCTGATGCCGCTGGCCCGCGACGTGATGTTCCTGACTGAATAAACAACTCCTCCCCCGGACGCTCCCATGCTTTCCCTGCTATCCCACCCGCGCCTGTCGCACTGCCGTCGCATGTTCCTGCGCAACTACGAAGTGCAGATCAACATCGGCGTGCATGAATTCGAGAAGAAGGGCGAGCAGCGCGTCCTGATCAACATCGAGCTGTATGTGCCGCTGGAGCATTCGTCGCCCACGGAAGACAAGCTGCATGAAGTAGTGGATTACGACTTCATGCGCGACACCGTGGCGCGACGTATGGCGCAAGGCCATATTCATCTGCAGGAGACGCTGTGCGATGACGTGCTGACGGCCATGCTCAAGCACCCGCATGTGCTGGCCGCCCGGGTGTCGACGGAGAAGCCGGATGTGTATCCGGATTGCGAATCCGTGGGGGTGGAGGTGTTTCGCATCAAGGAACAGGCTTAAGCGCTTGTTCTTTTTTGCACCACCGGCGTTTGTGGTGCATCCCTTGTTTCATCCCCTGCCGGGGCTGACCTACTTTCTTTGTCTTGCCAAAGAAAGTAGGCAAAGAAAGGCGCGCCCGAGATGGCGACCCACTCCTTGAATTTATGTCGCAGGGAGGGAAGGGAGGCAAACTCGCTGCGCTCAGACAGGCCTCCCTTCTTTTTCCTCCCTGCAACAGAAATTCAAGGCGCCATCTAGGGCAGGGACGGCCACACCGTCTGTGCGCGGGGGGGCGGTCCGAATTTTTTGATGGTGGCTTAAGCAGCCGTCGCGTATTCGCGGCGTTGGGCGTGCAACGCGCCCGCTACGCTGGCCAGAAGGTCCAGGGCCAGATGTGCTGTGATCCCGCCCTTGTCGTGGCGCGGGTTGTATTCCACCAGTTCGAATGCGGCGAAACGTGCGTCGCGGGCGCACGCGGCGAGTGCCTGGGCCATGCCGTGAGCGGTGAGGCCATCTGTCTCGGGTGTGCCGACGCCGGGCGCGACTGCGGGGTCGAAGGCGTCCAGATCGAGGGTCACGCCAAAGGCTGCGGTGCCCGATTTGACCTGGCGGATGGCGTCGGCCATGACGGCGCGCAAGCCGGCGCGTGCGACTTCGGCGGCGTCGATTACGCGCACACCAAGTAGATCCAGCAACGCGCGTTCGGCCGGTTCATAGCTGCGCGCGCCGATGACCACGACGTGTTCGGGCGATACCTTCGGCGCGGCATCCCGAACTTGTGTGAGGGCCGCGGCGCCGTGGCCGAGCAGCGCCGCCAGCGGCATCCCGTGGATGGCGCCGGAATCGCTCGTCTGAGGGGTGTGGCTGTCGAGGTGGGCGTCGATCCAGATCAGCCCAAGCGGACCCTTCTGCCGCAAGGCGTTTGCCACGCCAGACCACGTGCCGATGGCGGACGAGTGGTCTCCACCGATGACGACCGGCACATGCCCCTGGCGCACGCCGTGCGCCGTCGCGTCGGCAAGCGCGCGCGAGAAACCGGCCACGCCCGGCAGCGCCGCCAGGCGTGCTGAACGGCTGTGCCCCGCCGACATCGCCAATTCGATGTCGTGCACGAGCGCGGCGTGCGTGTCCCGCGTCTGCAATCGCGCCAGCGCGCCGGCTTCCAGCAGCGCACGCGGGCCGTCCTTGCAGCCGTCGTCTTGCGCGCCGCAGCCGATGGCCGCGCCGATCAGATCAATGATGGTCATGTCACTCCCCTTGCGAGTTCTTCCTCAAGCCACTTTGCGGCGCGGCCAGCCAGCCAGCGTCTGACGGATGGCTTCCAGCGCCAGCGCCAGCTCGGCCTCGCCAATCACAAGCGGCGGTGTCAGACGGACCACGTTGCCGTACGTGTCCTTGGTCAGCACGCCGCGCTCGGCCACCGCGAACGCGAAGTCGTGCGCATCGATGTCGGCGTCAAGTTGCAGGCCGATCATCAAGCCGCGTCCGCGCACCTGCCGCACGCCGTGGCCGACGAGCGCCTTCAGCTCGTTGATGAACGTCGCGCCCACGCGGGCGGCACGCTGTGGCAGTTGTTCTTCGATCAGCAAGGCGAGTGCCGCGCGTCCGATGTGCGCTGCGAGCGGGTTGCCGCCAAACGTGGAGCCGTGGTCGCCCGGCTGGAACACGCCCATGACCGCCTCGCGCCCCGCGATGGCCGACACCGGCATCATGCCGCCTCCGAGCGCCTTGCCCAGCACCACCAGATCGGCGTCAACGCCTTCATGCCAGCTCGCCAGCACATCGCCGGTTCGGCCCAAGCCTGTTTGAACCTCGTCGCAGACGAGCAACACGTTGTGCTGGGTGGCGAGTTCGCGTGCGAGTTTCAAGTAGCCAGGAGGCGGTTCGACGATGCCGCCTTCGCCTTGCACCGGCTCCATCAGGATGGCGCCCGTGTTGGGCCCAATGGCCGCACGCAGCGCATCGGCGTCACCAAACGGAATGCGTCGGAAGCCCGCCGCGAACGGGCCGAATCCGTAGCGATATTGATCGTGCGAGGAGAACCCGACGATGGTCGTCGTGCGGCCGTGGAAATTGTTCTCAAAGACGATGATTTCGGCCGCCTCGGGCGCCAGGCCCTTCACGTCGCGCGCCCACTTGCGCGCAGCCTTGATGGCGGTTTCGACGGCTTCGGCGCCGGTGTTCATCGGCAGCGCGCGGTCCATGCGCGTGATGCGGCAGACGTCGGCCAGGAAGGGGCCCAGCTCGGTATTGTGGAATGCGCGCGACGTAAGCGTCAGCCGGCAGGCCTGCTCCGTCAGCGCGGCAACGAGTTTCGGATGTGAATGCCCGAAGCTGACGGCCGAGTACGCCGACATCATGTCGAGGTAGCGCCGGCCGTCGGTATCGAACAGCCACACGCCTTCGCCGCGTTCCAGCATGACCGGCAAGGGCGCGTAGTTGCGTGCGCCGTAACGGTCTTCCAATGCATAGCTCGGATGTTGCATTGCGGTCGTCATGATGGCCTCCTGCCTGGATCGGTCGTTCACTTGCGGCGGATTGTGCGATCTGACAGACTTGAAATCAAATCGAATGTTTTTCGTTTTTCGATCCAAAAATTTGATGAATTAAGGCACTCGTCTTCTGCCATGTCGCACTCGCCGCTGCGCTATCTGCATAGCTTCCTGACCGTCGCCAACGAAGGCAGCTTCGTGCGCGCGGCAGACCGCTTGGCCGTGTCGCAGCCGGCGCTGTCGTACCAGATGCGGCAGTTGGAGCAGTGGCTCGGCGTGCCTTTGTTCGAGCGCTCGGGGCGCAAGCTCGTGCTCACGCGTGCCGGCACGTCGGTGCGGGCGTGGTGCCGCGATGCGTTTGCCGGGCTGGATGAGCTGCGCGCCGCATTGCACAGCGGCGAGATGGAGCGCGTGTCGCTCAAGCTGGCGAGCGGCTCCAGCTTCGGGCGCTATGTGCTGATGCCGGCATTGCTGAAGCCATCGCCCGAATCCGACGCGCCGCTTCTCGACGACGTGCGCCTCGAACTCGCCTTCGGCAGCGACGAAGAAGTCTTCAGCCATGTCGAGTCCGGCCGAGCCGATCTCGGCTTTGTCTATACGCCGCGCACGTCACGCCTGTTTGAACACCACGCTGTCTACACCGAAGAATTCGTGCTCGCGTGCAGCGCCCGCGCATTGCGTGAGCACAGTGCGCCACGCACGCTGGCTGATTGCGCGGCGCTGCCCTTCGTCACCTATGACGAATCCGATGCGGTCTACGGGCTGTGGTTCAAGGCGCTGTTCCGGCGTATGCCGGAGACGACCGTCAGCGCACATCACGTGTCCGACCTGGAAGAGGTCAGCACGTTGGTGGAGGCCGGAATGGGCTGGTCGGTGCTGCCGCTGCATGCCATTCAGGATGCCGTGGAGCGAGGGCGCCTGCAGGTCGTGCGCCCGATCGTGGCGCGGCGCTGCCTGAATACCGTGTTTGCCGTGCGCCGCACATCGAGCTTTCCGAGCGAAGCGCAGGACCGCTTGCTGGTGCGGCTGGCGCAGCTTGAAGCGGCAGCGCGCGCTTAGCCGCGCCGTCGCGATCTTCAGGGGCGGATCTGCAAAGCCCACACTGCTGCCTTGAAATTAATTAATTCGACAATTAATATTCGCGGCATGGCAACCGGCAAACCTTCCTCTCGCGGCCCAGGCCGCCCCCGTCGCCCGGATGGCGCAACACAGGACGACCTTCGTGACCGCCTGCTCGACATTGCCGTCACGTTATTTGCGCGCGACGGCGTCGGCCCGACCACGCTCGCCGCCATCGCCCGCGAAGCCGGGGTGACGGCGCCGATGGTGCATTACCACTTCAAGACGCGCGATCAATTGCTCGATGCCGTGGTGGAGGGGCGCATCCGCCCGTTGATCGACCAGGTGACGGGCTCGGCGCTCGCGATCATCGCCGACGACGCGCATCTGCCCGACCTTGCGCAGACCGTGGCCGGCGTGGCGCAGCGCATGGTGGCGGTGGCCGCAGCCACGCCATGGTTTCCGACGCTGTGGATTCGCGAGATCGCCAGCGAGGGCGGGCAGTTGCGCGAGCGTGTGTTCGCGCGCATTGCGCTGGAGCGCGCTACGTTGCTGGTCGACCGCATTGCCCGCGCACAAGCGGCGGGCGCGGTGAACGCAGCACTGCAGCCGCCGCTGGTGATGGTGTCGGTGATCGGCCTGGCGATGCTGCCGCTGGCGACGCGCGCGCTGTGGGGCCGCCTGCCCCTGGCGGATCGGGTGAGCGACGAGGACATCGGCCGGCACGTTGCCGCGTTGCTGCTGCACGGCATCGGCCCCGTCGCTACGCCCGAGCAAGCGGACGGGAAATCAGCGAAGCGGAAGTCGAAGCCCAAGCTACAGGGCAAGGGGCGCAAGTAGGCGAACACGGCAGGCAATCGAGTCAATCGCATCAATCGAATCCCGCGGAGGGCGGTATGCGGCAAGCGTTGTGCATCGGCAGGGCAGGGTGGTTTGCGGTGGCATCGGCCGCAGCGATGGCCCTGGCGGGTTGCGCCAAACAAGACAACCACACCTACCAGGGCTATGTGGAAGGCGAGTTCGTCTACGTGGCGTCGCCCGTGGGCGGGCGGCTAGAACATCTTGGCGTGCAGCGTGGGCAGAGTATCAACGCTGGGGCGCCGCTCTTCGCGCTGGAATCGGTGGATGAGACGGCGGCCCGCCAGCAGGCAGCCGCGCAGTTGCAAGGCGCCGAAGCCCAACTCGCCGATCTGAATGTCGGCAAGCGTGTGCCGGAGGTGGATGCGGTGCGCGCGCAACTGGCGCAAGCCGTGGCGGCGGACAAGCTCTCATCGACGCAGCTCGCGCGAGACGAGGCGCAGTTCCGCGCTGGTGGTATCGCGCAATCGCAGCTCGATGCAAGCCGCTCGACCGCACAGTCGAACGCGCAGCGCGTGCGTGAATTGACCAACCAGTTGCGCATTGCCCAGTTGCCGGCGCGCAATGACCAGATCCGCGCGCAATCTGCGCAGGTGGAAGCGGCGCGTGCGGCGGTGGCGCAAGCCCAATGGCGGCTGGATCAGAAGGCACAGAAGGCTACGCAGGGTGGCCTCGTGTTCGACACGCTGTATCGCGAAGGCGAGTGGGTCGGCGCCGGCAGCCCCGTGGTGCGCATGCTGCCGCCGGCCAACGTGAAAGTGCGCTTCTTCGTGCCGCAAGGCGTGGTGGGCGCGCTCAAGCCCGGGCAAACTGCGCGCCTGCACTGCGATGGCTGCGCGGCCGATATCAACGCTACGGTTACGTACATCGCGACCGAAGCCGAATACACCCCGCCCGTCATCTACAGCAACACGACGCGCGACAAGCTCGTCTTCATGGTGGAAGCCCGGCCCGCCGCGGCCGATGGCCCAAAGCTGCGCCCGGGCCAGCCCGTGGAGGTCACGCTGCCATGAGCGCTGCCAGACACGACAGCCAGCCGCACACACGCAACGGCGACTACGCCATCGACGTGCATGGCCTGAACAAGCACTTTGGCGACAAACACGTTGTGAAAGATCTCTCCATGCAGGTTGCGCGCGGTGAGATCTTTGGGTTCCTCGGCCCCAACGGCAGCGGCAAGACCACGTCGATCCGCATGATGTGCGGGCTGCTGACGCCCGACAGCGGCAGTGGCTCGTGCCTGGGTTACGACATCCTCAAGCAGTCGGCGCAGATCAAGCGGCGCGTCGGATACATGACGCAGCGGTTTTCGTACTGGGACGATCTGTCCATTCGCGAGAACCTGGACTTCGTTGCTCGCCTGTACGAGATGCCGAATCGGCGCGAGGTGGTGGACCACGCGCTGGAACATCTCGGACTGGCCTCGCGCGCCAAGCAACTGGCGGGCTCGCTGTCGGGCGGCTGGAAGCAACGCCTGGCGCTGGCCGCGTGCATGCTCCACAAGCCCGAACTGCTGCTGCTCGATGAACCCACCGCCGGCGTCGACCCGAAAGCCCGCCGCGATTTCTGGGAAGAGCTGCACCGGCTGGCGGCGGAGGGCATCTCGGTGCTCGTCAGCACGCACTACATGGATGAGGCCGAACGCTGCCACAAGCTTGCCTACATCGCGTATGGCGAGCTGCTCGCACAAGGCACCGCCGATGAAGTGATCGCCGGGCAGCACCTGTCGACGTGGTCGATCTCAGGCGGCAATCTGGTAGAGCTGGGCCGCAAGCTTGAGGGGCAGCCGGGCGTGGATCAGACCGTCGCGTTTGGGTCGGTGCTGCACGTGACCGGCGCGGATGCACAAGCGCTGGAGGGCACGTTGCGCAAGCTCGCAGGAGAGTCCGGCATGCGCGCCGAGCCGATCAACACCGGCCTCGAAGACGTGTTCATCCACATGATGAGGCGCTCCTCAGACAACTACGGAGCGCAGCCATGAAGCCAGACGGCAATCGCTTCTCGTTCGTGCGCTGGTGGAGCGTGGTACTCAAGGAGTTTCTGCAGCTGCGCCGCGACCGCGTGACGTTCGCCATGATGATCGGCATTCCGATCATGCAGCTGTTCCTGTTCGGCTTCGCCATCAACGCCGATCCGAAGCACCTGCTGACCGGCGTGATCGCGGCCGACCAGAGCGAGTTCACGCGCAGCTTCCTGGCCAGCATGCGCAACTCTGACTACTTCGACTTGGCGACCACGCTGCCGGACGAAACCGCCGGGCGCGAGGCGTTGGCCAAAGGCCAGCTTCAGTTTGTCGTATCGATCCCGCCGGACTTCACGCGCAAGCTCGTGCGCGGCGAGAAGCCCTCGCTGCTCGTGGAGGCCGATGCCACTGATCCTGCCGCGACCGGCTTGGCCGTGGCCTCGCTCTCGCAACTGGTGCAGGGCGTTGTCAGCAAGGATATGAAGGGCGCGTTGTCACCGCTGGCAGGTGGCGCGGGGGGCTCCGCGAGTGCCGCACCGCCGTTCGATGTCCGCATCCACAAGCTCTACAACCCGGAAGGCATCACGCAGTACAACATCATCCCCGGTCTGATGGGCACCATCCTGACGATGACCATGGTGATGATGACGGGCCTGGCCATGACGCGCGAGCGCGAGCGCGGCACGATGGAAAACCTGCTCGCCACGCCGGTGCATCCGCTGGAGGTGATGACGGGCAAGATCGTTCCGTACATCTTCATCGGGCTGGTGCAGGTGACCATCATCCTGCTGATGGCGGTCTTCGTTTTCCACGTGCCGTTTGTCGGCAGCGTGTGGATGGTCTACGTATCGGCGCTGCTGTTTATCGTGGCGAGCCTGACGGTGGGGATCACGCTCTCGTCGCTCGCGCAGAACCAATTGCAGGCGACGCAGCTGACCTTCTTCTACTTCCTGCCGAACATTCTGCTCTCGGGTTTCATGTTTCCGTTCGTGGGCATGCCCAAGTGGGCGCAGGCGATTGGCAACCTGCTGCCGATGACGTACTTCAACCGGCTCACGCGCGGCATCCTGCTCAAAGGCAATGGCTGGTTTGAACTGTGGCCGAGCATTTGGCCACTGATGGTGTTTACGGTGGTGGTGCTGGGGGTGGCGTTGCGGTTTTATCGCAAGACGTTGGATTGAGGTGGGGTTATGCGGACGCTGTGGATTTCGTGGGGCGAGGGGAGTGATGTTGGTGGTACATCCCTTGTTTCGTCCCCTGCCGGGGCCGACTTACTTTCTTTGTCTTGCCAAAGAAAGGTAAGCAAAGAAAGGCGCGCCCGAGATGGCGACTTCCCCTTGGATTTTCATAACCGGGCGGAGAACGGGAAAACTCGCTTCGCTCAGACAGTTCCCGTTCTTTTTTCCGCCCGCTTACAAAAATTCAAGGCGCCATCTAGGGCAAGGTACGGCCAAACCGTCTGGCGGCGTTTGCTGGCGTTGGGGCGTGCGTTGGTGGGTGGTGAGGGGGCGGCTGGGGCAGTGTTGATCGCCGCGCTGACCGTGAGCGGCTGTGCCGTCGGTCCCGACTTCAAGACGCCGGGCGGGCCTGCGGCCGCGGGCTATTCCGCGCAGCCTGTGTCGCGGGAAACCGCATCGGCGCCCGTTGTTGGCGGCGAGGCGCAGCATCTTGTCGATGCCAACGTGCCGGCCGATTGGTGGCACCTGTTCCAATCGCCCGCGCTGGATGCGTTGGTGGACGAGGCGTTGCGCGCGAGCCCGTCCGTCGCGCAGGCGGAGGCGCGCTTGCGTCAAGCGCAGGCCGAAGCCGAAGCGCAGTTCGGCTATGTGATGCCGTCGGTGGATGGCACCGTGTCGGCCGTGCGTCAGCAGATCAACCCCGAGGCGTTCGGGTTCAATACGCCCAAGCCGGGGCCGTTCACGTTGTATTCGGCGTCGCTGTCGGTGTCGTATGCGCTGGATATCTTTGGCGGCGTGCGACGCGCGCTTGAGGCATCGCGCGCGCAGCTTGATACGCAGCGTTATGAACTGGAGGCGGCGCGCCTGTCGCTGGCCGGCAATGTGGTGACGGCGGCGGTGCGGATTGCCGCGCTGGATGCGCAGATTGCGGCCACGCAGCGATTGGCGGCCGAGCAGCGCAGGCAGTTGGAGATCACCGAGCGCCGCCTCAGCCTCGGTGGCGTCGCGCAGGTCGATGCGTTCTCGCAGCGCACGCTCGTCGCGCAGACCGATGCCACGCTGCCACCGCTCATGCAGCAGGCTGCGCAGCAGCGGCATCGTCTATCGATATTGTTGGGCCGCGAACCCGGTGCCGGGTTGCCGGACCTGCCGTCGCTCGACGCGCTGCATCTGCCCGACCCGCTGCCGGTGTCGCTGCCATCCACGCTCGCGCAGCGCCGCCCCGACATTCGCGCCGCCGAAGCGGTGTGGCATGAAGCCAGCGCCAACGTGGGCGTGGCCACGGCCAACCTGTTCCCGCGCATCACCCTGTCCGCAGGGCTGGGTTCGGAAACCACCAGCTTCCGCAACCTCCTCGGCGCCGGGTCAAGCATCTGGAACTTGGGCGCCGGCCTCACGCAACCGATCTTCCACGGCGGCACCCTGCGAGCCAAAAAGCGCGAAGCCGAAGCCGCCTACGATGCAGCCGGCGCCGCCTACAAGCAAGCCGTATTGCAAGGCTTGCAGGAAGTGGCCGACGCCCTGCACGCCGTGCACAACGACGCCCAAGCGCTGCAGGCCAGAGCGCTGGCAACCGACCAGGCGCAACAGACCCTGCGCGCCGCCGAAGCCCGCCACGCCGCAGGCGGCATCAGCACGCTAACGTTGCTGGACGCCCAACGCCAGGTCGACCAAGCCACGCTGCAGCAGGTACAGAGCCAAGCCGACAGGCTGCTCGACTCCGCCGCACTTATGCAGGCGTTGGGTGGCGGTTGGCAATAGGCAAATGACAAACAGCGATTCAGAGTGGCGCCGCTGGGAGCAGATGGTTTGCTTTTCCTTGCCCTAGATGGCGCCTTGGATTTTTGTTGCGGGGAGGAAAAAGGAAGGAGCCTTGTCTGAGCGCAGCGAGTTTGGCTCCTTCCCCTCCCCGCGACACAAATCCAAGGGGAAGTCGCCATCTCGGGTGCGCCTTTCTTTGCTTACTTTCTTTGGCAAGACAAAGAAAGTGAGTCAGCCCCGGCAGGGGATGAAACCGGGGATGAACCACAAACGCAAAGCAATCAAACAGCCGCCCGCAACAACCGCTGCTGATAAGCCTGCAAATGCGCAAACGCCACCCGCAGCAGCGAAACATCCGTCCCCAACGCCCGCCCGCGGCGCAGCATGTCCCCCACGATGTGATCCGCCTCCACCCGCGCGCCACTCTCCAGGTCCCGCAGCATCGATGCCGTCAGCGGTGACCCAGCCTGCGTCAGCACATTGAGCCCGCGTTCGCGCGCAGCCTGCCGATTCGGATACCCCGACGCCGCAGCCACGCGCTCGCACGCCATGAACATCGCCTCGTTCAACGCCGCGCCCTCGTCCGTGGCGACAATCTCGCCCACCGTCGCCCGCATCAGGCAAGTCATCGCCGCCAGCGAAGTGAGGAAGGTGAATTTCTCCCACATGTCTTGCATGACGTTGTCAGCCAGCACGGAATCAAAATTGGCCGTGGCAAACACGTCGCGGATTGCCTCGGTGCGCTCGCGCGGCGCATGCGGCGTGCGCTCGCCAAACGTGATTGAGTGCACGGCGGGGCCTTGGCCGTTGCTCAGGTGCAGCACCGCCCCGTCCGGCGCGCTTGTCGCACTGATGTGGCACAGCCCACCGAGCACGCGCGATTCACCAAACGCGGCATCAAGCCGTTCCAGATGCGCCAGCCCGTTCAGCACCGGCAGCACCACCGTGCGCTCGCCCACCACGGGGCGGATCGCGGTGATGGCGTCTTCCAGGTCATAGGCCTTGCAGCTCAGCAGCACCAGGTCGGCACGACCCCAAGCCGCGGCCTGGTCTGTAGTGATGGTCTGCACGGGCAATTGCGCATCGCCGTGCGGGCTGCGAATCACGAGACCGTGTTCGCGCAACCGCGCCGCGCGTGCCGGCCGCACCAGGAAGGTCACGTCTGCGCCCGCCTGGGCGAGCCGGCCGCCGAAATAGCCGCCGGTGCCGCCGGCGCCAAGCACCAGAATCCGCATTGCTGTCGTCATGGGGTTCGTTTCCATCGAGCAGAAGATAGGCAAACGATTCTAGGCCTGTTCGTCCGACCCTGCAGACGGCGCTCCGCGCGCGCTAAAATGCTGATTTTCCTCACGATTTGACGCCCGTCCGGCCATTATTCAGCGCTGGCGGGGTCGAGATGCCATGACGTTTTCCAATAATTTCCACCGCCTCGAAACCCGTCTGCAGTCGCAGGTCGGCCGTGCCATCGGCGACTTCAAGATGATCGAAGACGGCGACACCATCCTCGTGTGCCTGTCTGGCGGCAAGGATTCGTACACGATGCTGTCGGTGCTGATGGCGCTGCAGAAGCGCGCGCCGGTCGACTTCAAGCTGATTGCGATGAACCTCGACCAGAAGCAGCCGGGCTTTCCGGAAGAGGTGCTGCCCAACTACCTGAAGAAGCTGGGCGTGGAATATGTGATCGTCGAGGCGGACACGTATTCGATCGTCAAGGAGAAGGTGCCCGAGGGCAAGACGACGTGCTCACTGTGCTCGCGCCTGCGCCGCGGCGTGATCTACCGCACCGCCAAGGAACTGGGCGCCAACAAGATCGCGCTTGGCCACCACCGCGACGACATCGTCAACACGTTCTTCCTGAACATGTTCTTTGGCGGCAAGATGAAGTCGATGCCCCCCAAGCTGGCCACCGACAACGGCGAGCACATCGTCATCCGCCCGCTGGCCTACTGCGCAGAGAAGGAGATCGCGTCCTACGCCCGCGCGATGGAATTCCCGATCATCCCGTGCAACCTCTGCGGCTCGCAGGAAAACCTGCAACGCAAGAAGGTCAAGGAGATGCTGCTGGAGTGGGAGCGCCAGACGCCGGGCCGCATCGACAACATCTTCGCGGCGCTGCAAAACGTGGTGCCGTCGCACCTGGCTGATACCGATCTGTTCGACTTCAACGGCCTGACCACGGGTTTGGCGAAGATCGGTGAAGACGCACTATTCGGCCAGACCGCCTACGACCAGGCCCCGCTGGTGTTTGCCGGCTCGCATGACGATCGCATCGAGTTCGTGCGGTTTGAGCGCAAGCCTGGGGACACGCCCGCCAACCAAGCCGTGCCCGGCGAGGCAGCCGCAAGCTGAGCGCGGCCTGCGTCACACGGGCGGCGTACGCTGCCCAAATTCGCTCCGGCGCGCCACGCCGGGTGTCCGCCATCCGCCTGACCGGCGGGCGGGCTAACCGTCTCGGTAATGGCGCCGTTGCAACAATTCCACCGTTTGACCGGTTCAGGGGGAGGGTGGGCCCCATGCTAGAATTTTTGCATCTGTGTCTTATACGCCTCAAAAGCGCCCCGCAGAAGGGTTTGCAGGCGGTCCGGCCATCCTGAGGGGAGGTGGCGGGCGGTGGGTTTCAGGCAGCCGTTTCCGGCGCCGGCAACCCGTCGCAGGCTATCGCTTCGAGTCACTCTAGGAACCTCCTTGTGAATATCGTCATCCTGGCTGCAGGCATGGGCAAACGCATGCGCTCTGCCCTGCCGAAAGTGCTGCACCCCCTGGCCGGCAAACCGCTGCTGGCGCACGTCATTGAAACCGCGCGCACCATGTCGCCGACGCGGCTGGTGGTGGTCGTCGGCCATGGCGGCGATCGGGTGCGCGAGATGGTTGGCGCGCCCGATATCGCCTTCGCCACGCAAGACAAGCAACTTGGCACGGGTCACGCCGTCATGCAGGCCGTTGACCAGCTCGACGAGAGCGTGCCCACCCTGGTGCTCTACGGCGATGTGCCGCTCACCCGCGCCGAAACGCTGAGCGCCCTGGTGGGCGCCGCCGGCAATGACCACCTGGGCGTGCTGACCGTGCACCTGGGCGACCCGACCGGCTACGGCCGCATCGTGCGCGACGCCGCCGGCCGCATCACGCGCATCGTCGAGCAGAAAGACGCCAACGAAACGCAGCTCGCCATCCATGAGGTGAACACCGGCATCCTGGTGTGCCCGACGGCCAAGCTCAAGAAGTGGCTGGCGACGCTGTCCAACGACAACGCGCAGGGCGAGTACTACCTGACCGACGTGATCGAGCGTGCCGCCAGCGAAGGCGTGCCCATTACCTCCGCGCATCCGCTGGCCGAGTGGGAGACGCTGGGCGTGAACAGCAAGGTGCAGCTGGCGGAGCTTGAGCGCATTCACCAGCGCAACCTCGCGCAGCAACTGCTGGAAGACGGCGTGACGCTGATCGACCCGGCGCGCATCGACGTGCGCGGCAAGCTCACGTGCGGCCGCGACGTGGTGATCGACGTCAACTGCATTTTCGAGGGCAACGTCACGCTGGCTGACGGCGTGCGCATCGGCGCCAACGCGGTGATCCGCGATGCGGTGATCGAGGCCGGCGCCGAGATCCTGCCGTTCTGCCACATCGAGCGTGCCAAGGTTGGCGCCGACTCGCGCATTGGCCCGTACGCGCGGCTGCGCCCGGGCACCGAGCTGGCCGAAGACGTGCACATCGGCAACTTTGTCGAGGTCAAGAACAGCCAGATCGCGGCGCACAGCAAGGCCAACCACCTTGCCTACGTGGGCGACGCGACGGTGGGCTCGCGCGTCAACATCGGCGCGGGCACCATCACGTGCAATTACGATGGCGCAAACAAGTTCCGCACCATCATCGAAGACGATGCCTTCATCGGCTCCGATACGCAGCTCGTGGCGCCGGTGCGCGTGGGCAAGGGCGCGACGCTGGGTGCCGGCACCACGCTGACCAAGGATGCGCCCGAGGGCAAGCTGACGGTCTCGCGGGCGCGGCAGGTCACCATCGACAGCTGGCAGCGCCCAGTCAAGCAAAAGAAGGCAGGCTGACAGGGTTTCTCCTGCGCCGAACAGCGGATGCCGCTTCGGCGCACGAGCATCGATACTGAATTACCGAGTGCGGCGCACATTCAACGTGCTGCCACACCCCAACTGGAGAAATCAACATGTGCGGTATCGTTGGCGCGGTTTCCACGCGCAATATCGTTCCCGTCCTGATCGAGGGCCTGCGCCGCCTGGAATATCGCGGCTATGACTCCTGCGGCGTCGCTGTGCAGCGTGACGGCCAGCTGCAGCGGGCGCGCACCGTTTCGCGCGTGGCCGATCTGGATGCCCAGGCACAGACGAGCCACCTGGATGGCGCCATCGGCATCGCGCACACGCGCTGGGCCACGCATGGCCGGCCGGACACGGTCAACGCTCACCCGCACTTCTCAGGCGACACCATCGCTCTGGTGCACAACGGCATCATCGAAAACTACGAATCGCTGCGCGAAGAGCTCAAGGCTGTCGGCTACGGCTTTGAATCGCAGACGGATACCGAAGTCGTCGCGCACCTGATCCACCAGGCCTACACGTACCCGAGCAGCGCCACGCGCGGCGACCTGTTCGCCTCGGTGCGTGCGTCGGTCAAGCGCTTGCACGGCGCCTATGCGATTGCCGTGTTTGCCCGTGACAACCCCGACGTGGTGGTGGGCGCGCGCGCCGGCTCGCCGCTGGTGGTGGCGATTGGCGAGAACGAATCGTTCCTGGCGTCGGACGCGCTGGCCGTGGCCGGCACCGCCAGCCGCATGGCCTACCTGGAAGAAGGCGACGTGGTGGAAATCACCCGCGACGGCTTCACCGTGGCCGATGCCCACGACAAGATCGTCGAGCGCGAAGTGAAGGAAGTCGGCACGTACGCCGCGGCCGTGGAACTCGGCCCCTTCCGCCACTTCATGCAGAAGGAAATCTTCGAGCAGCCGCGCGCCCTGGGCGACACGCTTGAAGGCGTGCAAGGGTTTGGGCCGGACCTGTTTGGCCCCGAGGCGGCCGCGGTGCTGCCCAAGGTCGACAGCGTGCTGATCCTGGCGTGCGGCACGAGCTACTACTCGGGCTGCACGGCCAAGTACTGGCTCGAATCGATCGCCAAGATTCCGACACAGGTGGAAGTCGCCAGCGAGTACCGCTACCGCGAGACGGTGCCCAATCCGAACGCGCTGGTCGTCGTGATTTCGCAATCGGGCGAAACCGCCGACACGCTGGCCGCGCTGCGCCACGCACGCGAACTGGGCCACACGCACACGCTGGCGATCTGCAACGTGGCGACCAGCGCCATGGTGCGCGAGACGCAGCTCAAGTTCCTCACGCGCGCGGGCACCGAGATTGGCGTGGCGTCCACCAAAGCGTTCACCACGCAACTTGCCGCGCTGTACATGCTGGCACTGACGTTCGCCAAGCTGCGCGGTCATCTGAACGCGGAGCAGGAAGAAGATGCGCTGCGGCATCTGCGTCACCTGCCGTCGGCGCTGAACGCCGTGCTGGCGCTGGAGCCGCAGATCATCGCGTGGTCGGAAGAGTTTGCCCGCCGCGAGAACGCACTGTTCCTCGGTCGCGGTCTGCATTACCCGATCGCCCTGGAAGGCGCGCTCAAGCTCAAGGAAATCTCGTACATCCACGCCGAGGCCTACCCCGCCGGTGAACTCAAGCACGGCCCGCTGGCGCTTGTGACCGAGCAGATGCCGGTCGTGACCGTTGCCCCGAACGACGCGCTGCTAGAAAAGCTGAAGTCGAACATCCAGGAAGTGCGCGCGCGCGGCGGCAAGCTGTACGTGTTTGCTGACGCCGATACGCAGATCCAGTCGAGCGATGGCATCCAGGTGATTCGCATGCCGGAGCATTACGGCCAGCTCTCGCCGATCCTGCACGTGGTCCCGCTGCAGTTGCTGGCGTATCACACGGCACTGGCGCGCGGCACCGACGTCGACAAGCCGCGTAACCTCGCGAAATCGGTGACTGTCGAATAAGTTTCGGCAGGCGCACGCCACGAAAAAAGGCCGTCCTTCGGGACGGCCTTTTTTCGTGGTGTGCGCTTCGCCAGACAAGCATTCGCTCCACCGTTGCCTCAAGTATACCGCGGCCCCAGGGGCTTGCGGGAAGCCCCGGCGGCCGCAGTAGCATCGCCACCCATCTTGAAACCGACCGAAAGGAGGGTGAGACATGCGTGTGATGTCTTCGACGTTTGGAGCACGGGGCCGTGCCGTGGTGGTGTCGACAGGAGGTGCGAAATGAGCGCGCATGCGGTGGTGATTGCCGGCGGTGGGCCGACGGGGCTCATGCTGGCGGCTGAACTGGCGCTGGCCGGCATTGACGTCGCCATTGTCGAGCGCCGTGCCAATCAAGATGTGGTTGGCGTGCGCGCACTCGGGCTGCACGCGCGTTCCATCGAGGTGCTCGACCAGCGCGGTGTGGCCGAGCGATTTGTCTCGCAGGGCAAGACCTATCCGGTCGTGCACTTCGGCGAGAACCCGTTGGACATCAGCGACTTTCCTACCCGGCACAACTATGTGCTCGGCCTGTGGCAGCACCACACCGAGCGCCTCCTCGCGCAGTGGGTCGACGAGCTTGGCGTGCGGTTCTATCGCGAGCGCGAGGTGGCCGGCTTCTCGCAAGACGACAGCGGCGTCGATGTCACGTTGTCCGACGGAGAGGTGCTGCGCGCGCAATACCTCGTCGGCTGCGATGGCGGGCGCAGCGCTGTTCGCAAGGCGGCCGGCATTGAGTTTGCCGGCTGGGACGCAACGACGAGTTGGCTGATCGCCGAGGTGCACACCACGCAGACGCCTCCGCCCTTTGGCTTCAAATACGACGCCATCGGCAGGCACGCCGTCGCGCCCATGGAAGATGGCAAATGTGTCCGCGTGGTGCTGACGGAGCGGCAACTCGGCACCGACAACGCGCCCACGCTGGCGGACCTGAGCGAGGCGCTGATCGCCGTCTATGGCACCGACTTTGGTGCGCATCGCCCGAACTGGATCTCGCGCTTTTCCGATATGGCCCGTCAAGCCGTGGCCTACCGAGACAGACGCGTGCTGCTCGCAGGCGACGCCGCGCATGTGCATCCGCCCATGGGCGGACAGGGCCTGAACATGGGCATGCAGGATGCCGTGAATCTGGGCTGGAAGCTTGCCGCGGTCATCAAACGGACGGCGCCCGAAAGCCTGCTCGACAGCTACCACGCCGAGCGCCACCCGGTTGCCGCCCGCACGTTGCGCAATACGCTCGCGCAGGTGGTGTTGCTCCGCCAGGACGAGCGCTCCAAGGCGCTGAGCGAGATCACGTCCGAGTTGTTCCGCATGGACGAACCACGCAGGCGGCTCGTTGGGATGGTCTCCGCGCTCGACGTTCACTACGACCTCGGCGATGGCCATCCGCTGCTCGGCCGCCGTATGCCCGATCTTGACCTGGACACCGCCGATGGCCCGGTGCGCGTTTTCCACTTGCTGCACGAGGCCCGTGCGGTGCTGCTCAACTTCGGCTCGAACGAAGCATTCGACATTGCGCCATGGGGCGATCGCGTGCGACGTGTCGACGCGCGATATGCAGGAACCTGGTCGCTGCCGGTGGTTGGCACGGTGCCCGCACCCGCCGCGGTGCTGATCCGGCCTGACGGCCATGTGGCGTGGGTCGGTGACGGAACGGCGCAAGGGCTGCAGGAGGCGTTGCAGCGGTGGTTCGGCCCGGCGGCAGGCTGACAGATGCCCCGCTGCCGACATGGCCGGGTGGAGGGCGGCGTCTATCCAGGTGTTTCAAGCGGCTGGCGTGATCGGGGTGGCCGGTATGCTGCATGGCAACTCATTCACCGACTCTTTGGAGACCTGCATGTTCACTGCCCTCAGCAAGCTTGTCCTGCTCGCCGTGTATGGCCTCGCGCTGGCCAGCTATGCCACGCCGCTGCCGCTGTCCGCCGATGCCATCGGCTGGGTGCGCGTCGCGGCCTTGGTGTTGCTGGCGGCGCATGCGTTGGAGGTGGTGTTCTGCTTCGGGAAGGTGTCGCTGCACAAGGGCCCGTTGCTCGACAGCGTGTTGCTGACGTTGCTGTTCGGCTTTCTGCACTGGAAGCCGATGGCAGACGCTGCGCGGCAAGCTCGCTGATCGGCGCCAATCGACCTGACTAGCCGCAACGGCGGGGCAGACCTACTCTAGTTCCAGTCGTCCCTTGATTGACCAGTTGGGACTCCTTGCTGCAACGCGGCATTGATCATGGACAGAGTGGAACGAACGGCGTTTGTCTTTGCCGGCGGCGGCAGTCTTGGCGCCATCGAGGCCGGCATGCTGCGCGAACTGGTGGCCTCCGGCGTGGTCCCGGACATGGTGGTGGGTGCCTCGGCGGGTGCCATCAACGCAGCCTTTTTTGCGTGCAATCCGCACGCGGCGGGCACAGCCCAGCTCGAGGCGCTATGGCGCGGTGTGCGACGCGCCGACGTGATGCCGTGGTCCTGGCGGGCGATGTTCAGCATGCTGGGGCTCCTGGGTGGGCAACGGGAGCACCTGGTCGATGCATCTGGCCTGCAGCGCCTGCTGACGAGGCATTTCGCGCAGACCCTGCTGGAGGCGGCCACGCTGCCACTGCACGTTGTGGCCACCGACATGCGCACGGGCGCCGAGGTGGTGCTGTCCTCCGGCGCCATCGTGCCAGCCGTGCTCGCCAGCGCCGCCATTCCGGGCGTGTTTCCGCCGGTGCGCATTGGTGATCGCCTGTTGATCGACGGGGGCGTCGCCAACAACACGCCCGTCTCCGCGGCCATCCGGCTGGGCGCCACACGTGTCGTCGTATTGCCCGCGGGGTTTGCCTGTGCCGACCGTCGCGCTCCGCGCAGCGCCATCGAGCACGCGTTGAATGCCTTGTCACTGCTGGTTGCGCGTCAGCTTGTGCAAGACCTGGAGCGCTGGGCCGGGCAGGTGCCCATTGCCGTGGTGCCACCGCTGTGCCCGCTCGATGTGTCGCCCTACGACTACGCCCGCTGCGGAGAACTCATCGACCGCGCCGCTGCCGCCACCGCGGCATGGCTGGCGGCCGACGGTCTGGCTGGTACCGGCATACCGGGCGCGCTGCGTGAGCACCATCACGACGCGACCCAGGCCAGTTGCAGTGCCCAGGTTTGATGCCACGGCAAAAGGCAACGGGGCGACACGGCAAGGCAAAGTCGGGCAGGGCAATTTCAGCGTGACGTTGGACCTCGGGTGTCTGACCGCTGACAACCCGCGGTGCCGCACGCTGTGTGTGCTCGCAGCAAGCACCACCGATTGAGACACGCAAGACAAGAAGATCAGCGAATCGTCGTGACGCTTCTTCTTTGCCTCTTCTGACAGCCACATAGGCACCATCCACATCAAGGTGGCTTGAGCCCGGCACCTCCCGGCTCACTCCTTCTCCTTATGCACCGGAAACAACGCCGACAACACCTGACGCGCCGTCCCGCGCAGCACGCCGCTCGCATCCGGGTCGCCGTACGCCAGTGCTGTCGCAAAGTTGCGCGCCTGCTGCAGCGTGACGTGCGGCGGCAGCGGCGGCACATCGGGGTCGGTCTTCACTTCCAGCACCACGGGCCGGTCTGCGTTGAGTGCTTCATCCCACGCCCCGACCAGTTGGTCGGGGTTGTCCACGTAGATGCCCTTCAGGCCGATCAGCTCGGCAAAGCGGTGATACGGCACGTCAGGGATGTCCTGTGAGGCCGGGAACTTCGGGTCGCCTTCCATCACGCGCTGCTCCCAGGTGACTTCGTTCAAGTCCTGGTTGTTGAGCACCATGCAGATCCACCTGGGAGACTTCCAGCGCTTCCAATATTTCGACACGGTGATGAGTTCCGCCATGTTGTTCATCTGCATGGCGCCGTCGCCCACGAGTGCGATGATAGGGCGATCGGGATGCGCAAACTTGGCGGCAATTGCGTAGGGCACCGCCGCCCCCATCGATGCCAGCCCGCCCGAGAGCGAGCCCATCATGCCGGGCTTGAACTTGAGATCGCGCGCATACCAGTTGGCGCACGTGCCGGAATCGCTAGTGACGATCACGTTGTCCGGCAGCTTGGGTGATAGCTCCCAGAACACGCGCTGTGGGTTGACGGGATAGGCCGGTTGCAGCGCACGGTCTTCCAGCGTCTTCCACCAGCTTTCATTCCAGCGGGCAATGCGTTCAGGCCAATAGCGATCGGTCTTGCGCTGGAGCAGCGGCAGCAGTGCTCGCAGCGTCTGTGCGCTGTCGCCCACGAGGTTGACTTCCATCGGATACCGCAGCCCGAGCATGCCGGGGTCGAGGTCGATCTGCACACCGCGCGCCTGGCCTTCCTTGGGCAGGAATTCTGCATAGGGAAAGCCGGAGCCGACCATCAGCAGCGTGTCGCAATGGTTCATCAACTCCCAACTCGGCTCGGTGCCTAGCAGCCCGATGGCGCCTGTCACATAGGGCAATTCGTCGGGCAGGACGGCCTTGCCAAGCAGCGCCTTGGCCACGCCCGCGCCCAGCGTTTCCGCCACCGCTGCCACTTCTGCACTGGCCCCGAGTGCGCCCGCGCCTACGAGCATCGCCACCCGGCGGCCGCTGTTGAGGATGTCCGCCGCGCGCTCCAGGTCGGCGGCTTGCGGGATCACGCTCGGCGCGCTGTAGCCCACGCCCGAGTGCACCGTGCCGTGCGCACGCGGCGGTTCGGTGTAGGGCATTTCCTGCAGATCGTTCGGCAGCACGAGCGCCGTCACCCGGCGTTGCCCGATGGCGATGCGCACCGCGCGATCCAGCAGATGCCGCACCTGCGCCGGCATGCTGGCCTGGTGGACAAACGCGCCGGCCACGTCGCGGAACATCGCCGCCAGATCGACCTCCTGCTGGTAATGCCCACCGACTGCCGTGCGCGCCTGCTGCCCGGTAATCGCCAGCACCGGCATGTGGTCGAGCCGCGCGTCGTACAGCCCCGTGATGAGGTGCGTGGCACCCGGCCCGGACGTTGCCATGCACACGCCCAGCTCACCGGTGAACTTGGCGTGTGCAGAGGCCATGAAGGCGGCCATTTCTTCATGCCGCACCTGCACGAACTCGATCTTGCCGCCGGCCCGCTGCAGCGCACCGAACATGCCGTTGATGCCGTCCCCGGGGTAGCCAAAGATGCGCCGCACACCCCAGTCATACAGGCGGGCGACGAGGAAGTCGCTGACGGTGGCTTGCATGGTTTCTGTCCAGGTGGTGGGTCGTCAGCTCGTGGTCTCGGCGAGCAGCGCTTCCTTGCGCGCGGTCATGGGCTCCTGCAGCGGCGTCAGGTCGACGTGCTGACGGACCAGCTTGGGAAAGAGTTCGGTCTCTTCTTCCTCCACGTGGTGTGAAACGTACTCGGCCAGCACCGTGAATTTGGCCGCGAACAGATCGTCGCCCGCGTGCATGCCGCTCAACTGCTTGATCAGGTCCTTCGCGGTGGCGTGCTCCACCACGGCTTCGTCGACGAGGTCGTTGAACGCTTCGCCGCCGTTGTCGCGCACGAACGGGTAGAACACCTCTTCTTCAAGCTGCGTGTGCACGGTCAACTTTTCACATGCTTCGCGCACGATTTGCTCGCAGGTGGCTTTGTCTTTCTCTTGCTGGAACGTCTTGAACAGCTTTTTCACCTCACGGTGATCGTCCAGCAGCATCGACAGCACGGCGCGTTGCGCCACAGGGATTTCAGCCTTGTTCATGGGGCTCTCCGGTAAGGGGTTCTTGTTTGAATCCGCCGAACCGTCGAGCAAGCGCCATGCCGCACGCGCGCCTTTGCGGGCGACGTGCCGCAGGCAAGCTTCGTGCTGACACAGGTGATTGCGTGCGACAGACGCCGCGCAGATGCGTGGCCGCCGCACATCATCCTGAACGTCAACCGATTGATGGGAGGTAACTGCTATGCAAACCACGACAACCGGCACCACGCTGGGCACCGGCACTGGCACCGGTGTAGGAACCACCGCCGGCGTACGCATGCGCATCATTGGGCGTGCCGACTCCGATTCGGCCGGCCCGGGCCCGGAGCTCATGGCCGCCGATACGCTGGAGGGCGATCGCGTCGTCAACCTCAATGGAGAAGACCTCGGCAAGATCACCGACATCATGCTCGACGTGCAGCGCGGCCGGATCGCCTACGCGGTGATGTCAGTGGGCGGCTTCCTGGGCATCGGCGACAAGCTCTTTGCAGTGCCGTGGAGCGCCATGTCGCTGGACGTTGATCGCAAGTGCTTCGTGCTCGACGCCAACAAGGACCGCCTGGAGGCTGCTCCCGGCTTCGACAAGGACAGCTGGCCCACGATGGCCGACCCGACCTGGGCCGAGTCCGTGCACGAGTTCTACGGGTCGCGTCCTTACTGGGAAGAGTATTGAGCGCGCCCAGGCACGCCATTCGCTTGCGTGTCGTCAGCCACGCTTGAAACAGGAGGGCGCCATGGAGAAGGGCAAGAAAGAGAAGCATCCGCACGCAGAAAAGCGTGAGGAACTGGTGGAAAAGGCCGTGGAAGACACGTTCCCGGCCAGTGATCCGCCCGCCACGGGCGGTATCACCCGCGTTGTCGACAAGGACAAGGACAAGAACGCGAACGCACACCAGGACAAGCGCACCCACAACGGCAATCACCGGTAGCTGTTAGCCAGCATTGCGGCGCCCGCATCGCCCATTCGGCATGCGGGCGTTTTTGTTCCTGCCGCCCGTGTTGTCAACGGTGCGCCAGGATGTTGACCACGTTGCCGAACGGATCGCGCACGTAAAAGCGCCGCACGCCCCAGGGCTCGTCAACAAGCGGGTAGACGATTTCCAGGCCCAACGATATGGCCCGCGCATGCACCGCATCCACATTGTCCACTTCCACTGACAGCGCCGGCACCGGCGTACCGTTTCCGCCTTCGCTGGCAATGCTGACCTGCGGTGTCATCGTCTGGGCCGTATGGGCAAAGGTGATGATCCAGCCGTGGTCCATCACCACTTCCAGATCGAGCAGTTCGGCATAAAACGCGCGGGCGCTTGCCGGGTCGGTGGCATGCAGGTTGGGGACGATGCGTCGGACGGCCATGCAGGGGCTCCTTTTTACCGATTCGGTGGCGGAATTCTAGTCACGGCTGTGACGCCGTGTTGGCATGCGCACGGGGCGCACATCACGTAAAGTGGCGGGCACTCGAACTACAGAGACACGCACGCCATGGAATTCCTGCAATCGCTGCTGGCACCCCGCCTGCAAAACGTTGAAACCTCCGCCATCCGTGAGCTGTTCAAGGTGCTCGGCAAGCCGGGCCTGATCTCGTTTGCCGGCGGCTTTCCTGATTCGGCCCTGTTTGACGTGGAAGGCCTGAAAGCCGCGGCCGACAGCGCGCTCACCACCGACGCCGCCCGCGCGCTGCAATATGGCGCCACCGAGGGCTTCGAGCCGCTGCGCGAGGCTATCGTCACGCTGATGAAGGCACGCGGCGCCAACGTCGCCAACACCGACATCCTCGTCACCACCGGTTCGCAGCAGGGGCTGGATCTGCTGGGCAAGGTGCTGATCGGCGAGGGCGACACGGTGCTGACCGAGGCGCCCACCTTCCTCGCCGCCATTCAGGCGTTCAAGCTCTACGGCGCCAAGGTGGCCGGCGTGCCGACCGATGGCGACGGCCTGGATGTCGACGCGCTGGAAAAGGTGCTCGCCACCGCGCGCCCCAAATTCCTCTATGTGATTCCCAACTTCGGCAACCCGAGCGGCGCGCTGATGAGCCTGGAGCGCCGCAAGCGCCTGCTGGACGTGGCCGTGCGCCACAACCTGCTGATCGTGGAAGACGACCCGTACGGCGATCTGTATTTCGACGCACCCCCGCCGCCCTCGCTGTACGCACTGTCGCAGCAGACCGACGGCGCACAGGGGCGTGTGATCTACCTCGGCAGCCTGTCGAAGGTGATGGCGCCGGGCCTGCGCGTGGGCTGGATGATCGCCTCGCAGCCGGTGCTGGGCAACGCGGTGATGGTCAAGCAGTTTGCCGACGCGCACACCTCCACATTTGCGCAGGCCACGGCCGCCGCCTACCTGCGCAGCAATCGCCTGGACACCGTGCTGCCGCGCACGCGCGCCGCCTATGCCGAGCGTGCCCACGCCATGGCCAACGGGCTGCGTGCGCTGCTGCCTGAAACCGAACTGACCTTCAACCGCCCGCGCGGCGGCATGTTCCTGTGGTGCGCCTTGCCGGGCCGCAATGCCGGCGATGTGGCCAAGGTGGCCATCGAGCGCGGTGTGGCCTTCGTGCCAGGTGCGGCGTTCTATCCCGTTGATCCGGATCGCTCGACGCTGCGTCTGTCGTACGCCACGTCGTCGCTGGCACAGGTGGAGGAGGGCGTGCGCAAGCTCGCACACGCCATCGGCGAGTTCAAGCTCGGCTGACCCCACGGGCGCAGGCCGCGGTGGCAACGGCACACACCGACGCGCAGCAAGACCCCGCGCTGCTGCGCCGCCTGCTTCGCGCCAAAGACCGCATGGACGCCGCCTCGCACGAGGCGTGGCCCGTCAAGCGGCTGGCCGAAGTGAGCGGCGTGTCGGCGGCGCATTTTGCGCGCTCGTTCAAGCAGGCCTTCGGCATTCCGCCGCACCGCTACCTGCTCACGCGCCGCATCGAGCAGGCCACCACCCTGCTGCGCGATACCGACCTGCCCATCATCGAAATCGCCTACGCCACGGGCTGGGAAAGCCTGGGCACCTTCGGCCGCATCTTTCGCGACATCACCGGGCAGAGCCCGAGCGCGCTGCGCCGCCACGCCCAGGCCACCGCGCCGCACCAGCAACTCGACCGCGTGCCCGCCTGTGTGCTGAAAGCGGCGCAGCGGCCCGACCTTGTCACAGCAGTTTCGGAGAAGCGCCGCCAGCTGGCGGACGGTACAAATCCCTCACCTACCAACAACAAGGAGCGGTGATGAGCCAAGGGATCAATGTCGTCGGGCTGTATGTGGATGACCAGGACGCGGCGCTGGCGTTCTATGTCGACAAGCTGGGGTTTCGCGTGCACACCGATGTGCGCAACGGCCCGTACCGGTGGCTGACGGTGCAGCATCCGGAGCAGCCGTCGTTTCAGCTGGGCCTGTTCCAGCCCGGCCCGCCCATTCACGACGAGGCCACCGCGCAGACGCTGCGCGCCATGGTTGCCAAGGGCGCGATGCCGCCGCTGGTGCTGACCGTTGCCGATTGCCGGGCGGCCTACGCACAACTGCGCGAGCGCGGCGTCGAGTTCACGCAGGAGCCGGTCGAACGCTTCGGCAGTGTCGATGCTGGCTTTCGTGACCCGGCCGGCAACGGCTGGAAGATGATCCAGGCCGCTGGGGGTGCCAAGTGAGCGCCCGCAACGCAATCCGCCAGTTCCATCGCTGGGTGTCGATGGCCTTCACGCTCACGGTCATCGCCAACTTTGTCGCCATGGGGCTGGGCAAGGGTGCGCAGCCGCCCGCGTGGATCACCTATGCGCCGCTGCTGCCGCTGGCGTTGCTGCTGTTCACGGGGCTTTATATGTTTGCGCTGCCGTACCTGGATCGGCGCGGCGGGCGGCGGTCGACCGACGACCGGAACGCGCCCACTGCGGCGGTCTAAGCGCGGCGCGTGAGGCTCTGAGGCTCGATTGCCGGGCTCAGACTGTCGAGCGTGAGTGTCCGAGGCTCGTGCACCAGGCTCAACGCTCGGAACGTGACAGTTCGAGGTCGAAAAAACCGGGCTCAGAGGGCCGAGCGCGAGGGGTCTGAGGCCGGACGCCGAGCCTCTGAGGCTCAAGCGTCAACCTCGAAGCCCGGAGCGCGACTGTTTGAGGTCGAAAATCTCGAGCTCAAAGCGTGGCGCACGAGGGTTTGAGGGCCGAGCGCCGAGGTCCAGGGTCGGAGCGCGAGGGTCTGACGTCCGATCGCCGAGTTCAGAACCCGGCGCGTGGCGTTCCGCGCCCGGGCTTTCAATGGGCGACCGACGTGGCTGCAGGTTCATCAGCCGGCACTGCCTCATGCCGGCCACCCATCCGCCACAGCACCACCGCCACCACATGGCACGCGGCCGCGGCCCACCCCAGCATGCCCGGGCCGCCATGGGCCAGCGCCAGCGCCCCCACCGCAGACCCCAGCGCAATCCCCACATACACGGCGGACGCATGCAGCGACAGCGTGATCGGCGACACATCGGGGGCGAGGCGGATCAACCGCGTCGCTTGCGCCGGGCCGAAGCCCCAGCCGGCCATGCCCCACAGCACGACCGCGCCGATGGCGATGGCGCCGGCCACCGTGCCGTGCAGCACTTGCACCGACAGCGAGAGCACCGAGAACGCCAGCACGATGCCCGCGCTGCTCACCGCCAGCACGCGCGCCACGCCTGCGCGGTCGGTCATATGGCCGCCCAGGCCTGTGCCAAGCGCCGCAAAGCTGCCGACGAGGAACAGCACGATGCCCACATGCTGCGGCGCGAACCCCAGCCCCTGCACAAAGAACGGTGCGACGTAGGTGTAGAACGTAAAGCCGCCTGCCGCCCACAACGCGGACACCGCCAGCGCACCCAGCATGCCGGGCCGGCGCGCCACGCTCAGGCGTTGCGCCAGCGTGGTCACGCTGTGCGGCAGGGCGCGCGGCAGGCCGAAGGCGAGGCCTGCGGTGGCCAATGCCGACAACACACCGCATGCGATGAACGTCGAGCGCCAGTCGCCCTGCGCGGCAATCCACGCGCCCAGCGGCACGCCGAGCGCCACCGCCACCGTGCCGCCGCCCGTGATGATGGCGAGCGCCGAACCGCTGCGCGAGGCCGGCACCAGCGAGGTCGCCACCGCATTTGCCGTCGGCAGAAAGACGCCGGCCGCCAGCGCCAGCAGCACGCGCGCCGCCATCAACTGCCCAAAGCCGTGCGCGGTGGCCGCCAGCAAGTTGCCTGCCGCAAAGATGGCCAGCGCGCCGATCAGCACGCGTCGCCGGTCGACATTGCCCAGCAGCGTCGCCATCACCGGCGAGCCCACGGCGTACGTGACGGCAAACACGGTGACGAGCTGCCCGGCCGCCGGCACGCTCACGCCCAGGTCTGCGGCCAGCACCGGCAGCAGGCCGGCGATCATGAAACCTTCAGTGCCGATGGCGAACGCGCCCAGGCACAACCACCACAGCGATGCCGGCATGGTCGGCTCCTGTCAGAAGAAGAAAGCGGAATGGAGGCGGAGCGCGGAGGCTCCGCGAGGATCAGCGCGCGGTGGTGCTGGCCGTCTGGCCCAACAGCACGCTGCGCTCGTCGTCGGAGATGTCTTCGCGGCGGCGCGAGTAGGCGCGCTCCACCCCGGCATAGGCGCGCTGCGTGGCCGGGCGCGCGCCAACGGCTTCGAACCAGCGCTGCAGATTCGGAAAGTCGTTCAAGTCCTGGCCGTGCCCGGCGTGCGGCACGATCCACGGATAGACCGCGATGTCGGCGATCGTGTAGTCGTTGCCGGCAATGTAGGGGCGATCGGCCAGGCGGCGGTCGAGCACGCCGTACAGGCGGTTCGTTTCCTTGGTGTAGCGCTCGATGGCGTAGGGCACGCGCTCCGGTGCATACACGTTGAAGTGGCCGATCTGCCCGGCCATGGGGCCCAGGCCGCCCACCTGCCAGAACAGCCACTTGAGCACTTCCATGCGGCCGTGCAGGTCGGTGGGCATCAGCTGGCCGGTCTTCTCGGCCAGGTAAAGCAGCATGGCGCCCGATTCGAACAGCACCACGGGCTCGGACCCCTCGGCCGGGTCGTGATCGACCATGGCCGGAATCTTGTTGTTGGGCGAGATGGCCAGGAACTCGGGCTTGAACTGGTCACCCCGGCTGATATCGACGGGGATGACGCGGTGCGGCAAGCCGGTTTCGGCAAAGAACAGCGCCATCTTCAGGCCGTTGGGCGTGGCGCAGTAGTAGAGGTCGATCATGGCGGGGCCCTCGTGTTCTGTCATGTTGGTTGACAGATTATGCGGTCGAGTGGCCTTTTGTAATGTCCAAAAACTGGAATTTTCAGGTAGCCACTCAGTGGCTGCGCGCCTGTGCGGGCTCCGCCGTTTCGCAAGAGCGTGCGTACCATTCCCAGGCCGCGGTGCCGCACAGCACGCCCGTCGCCAGCGCCGATACGGCCAGCGCCGGAAGCTCAGCCGCTGGCAGCCACGCGCCGCCCAGCACCACCAGGCCGACCACATGTGCCGGACGCAACCGCCCGAAGATCGCCCACTTGAACAGCAGGTTGCCCAGCAGGTATAGCGCCGCACTGCCCAGCACCGCCAGCGTTGTCCCGTCATGGGCGTGGCCCACCGGATGCGCCAGCACAAATTCATCGGCCACCGCCCCGACGATGATGCCGGCCACCAGCACGACGTGGATGTAGGTGTAGGCCAGGCGTGCGAGCCGCCCCGGATCAGCCGAATGCGAGATGGTGCGCGCGCCGCGCTCGGCAATCGTGTCGAAGTACAGCCACCACATCGCCAGGCTGCCGATGAACGACATCGCCATCGCCGCGATGTTTTCTGCGTTCCAGTCGAGCCCGGCAAACGTGGAGCCCGTCACCAGCACCGACTCGCCCAGCGCGATGATGATGAACAGCGAGCAGCGCTCGGCCATGTGGCCGCCTTCCACGTTCCAGTCGTTGGTGGTGGAGCGGCCCAGGCCCGGCGTGTAGAAGCCCATCGAGGGGCCAAGCCATTCGATGGTCAGCGCGATGATCCAGCAGGCCCAGCGCACGGACCCGTCCGACAGGCCGCCCGCCAGCCACAGCACGGCAGAGATGCCGAGCCACGTGGCGATGCGCTGGAAGTTGCGCCGCATGGGCAGCGACTCGCCGCGCACGGCCCACAGGAAGAACACCGTGCGCCCGAACTGCATGAACACATAGGCCAGCGCAAACGCCAGCCCGCGCGAGCCGAACGCCTGCGGCAGCGATGCCGAGAGCAGCAGCCCGCCCGTCATCAGCACGAGCATCAGCATGCGGATGGCGAGCTTGTCTGGATCGAGCCAGTTCGTCACCCACGACGTGAAGATCCACACCCACCACACCGCCAGCATCAGCAGCAGCGCCTGCGCGCCGCCTTGCAGCGTGAAGTTGCCGATCAGCAGGTGCGAGAGCTGCGTCACCGCAAACACGAATACCAGATCGAAGAACAGCTCGATGTTGGTGACGCGGTGGTGGCCGTGGGCCCCTTCGGGCGAGGGGCGGAGATAACTACGGGGCATCGGGTGTCCTCGGTGCAAGACTCGGCGGGGGCGATCAGGCCGACTGCATGCCCAGCGTGAGCGTGCCTGCGCCCACCATCACCGCGCCGCCCGTGTAGCCGAAGCGGCGCTGCGCGGTCACGCTGGTCAGGCGCTTGGCGAGCAGCTTGGCGGCCAGCGCGTACATCGACGCATTGGCCGCAGCCAGGATGACGAAGGTCGGCAGCAGGATCACGCTCTGCGAGAGGAAGGTCTGCTCAGCCGACATGAACTGCGGCACGAACGCGACGAAGAAGACGATGCTCTTGGGGTTCAGCGCGGTGACCGTCCAGGCGGAGAGGAAGCGGCGGCCGGCGGACTTTTGCTGCACGGGGATGGTGGCCTCCGGCGCGTCCGCCTGTACGTCATCCTGCAGGCGACGGGCGCTTAGGATGGATTTGATGCCCAGATAGACGAGGTACGAACCACCAATGAGCTTGAGCGCCGTGAAGGCCGTGGCTGAAGCGGCGAGCAGTGCGCCCGCACCGGCAAGGGACACGGCCATGGCGGTCGTGTCGCCAGCGGCCACGCCGGCCACGGTGCTCCACGCCGAGCGGCCACGGTTGGCCAGCGAATCACCAATCACCAACAGGATGGTCGGACCCGGGATGAGCAGGATGATGATGCTGGCGCCGATGAAGGCCAGCCAGGTTTGGAGGGTCATGGGGCGGCTCGCTGTGTTGTTGGGGGGGAGGGGACACAGTTATCCATGAAAAATTTGGGGCGTCAAATGGGGAGGGGGTTTTTGTTTTTGGTTTTGGTTTTGATGTTTGTGGTGCATCCCTTGTTTCATCCCCTGCCGGGGCTGACTCACTTTCTTTGGTCTTGCCCAAAGAAAGTAAGCAAAGAAATGCGCGCCCGAGATGGCGAAAGACTCCTTCAATTTCCGTAACCGGGCGGAGGCGGGGAAAACTCGCTGCGCTCAGACAGTTCCCCGCCTTTTTTCCGCCCGCTTACAAAAATTGAAGGCGCCATCAAGGGCAGGAAAGTCAAAGGCCAAACCATCTCAGCGCCAGCCCAAACGACAAGGCCAACCTCGCGACGGGTTGGCCTTTTTTGTTTTGACGTTGAGCCCTTGATGGCGCCTTGGATTTGTGTTGCGGGGAGGATAAAGAGGGGAGGCCTGTCTGAGCGCAGCGAGTTTGCCTCCCCTCCCTCCCCGCGACACAAATCCAAGGGGAAGTCGCCATCTCGGGCGCTCCTTTCTTTTGCTTACTTTTCTTTGGCAAGACAAAGAAAAGTGAGTCGTGCCCGGCAGGGTACGAAAAGGGGATGGACCACCAAGTCCAAAAACAACCCCAAAAAAACTACCCGTGCCTCCGCGCCGCCAACCCCACCCCACTCACCAACAAAACCGCAGCCGCCACTTCAAGCCCATGAGGCCATCGAGCCTCATAGATAAACCCATACAAAAGCGCAAACACCGTCTCAAACACAATCAACTGCCCCGACAGCGTCAGCGGCAACTTGCGGCTGGCCGCATTCCACAGGCTGTTCCCGAGCACCGACGCCCCCAGCGCCACGCCCATATTCACCAGCCAGAACATCCCCCACGCCGATGCGGGCTGCGCAGAAGCCGCTGCCATGCCGGGCAGCAAAAACGCCGGCACAGCCAGTGCCAGTGACAGCACCCCAGTCGCAACGCCAGTCAACAGCGACCACTCCCGACTCGTGAACTGCGGCCGCGCGCGCAGGTACCGCGCATTGCATACCGCATACACCGTCCAGCAGGCCAGCGCGCCCGCTGCCATCAAGAGCCCGATGAAATAGGTTCTGCCGCCGGCATCCGAATGCACGTCGGGCGCATCGAGGTAAATGCACACCACGCCCGCAATCGCCATCAGCAGCGGCAGGGCCAGCTGACGTAACGGCAGGCTGCCGCGTTCTGCCGCGCCGGCCAGCGTGACCGTCACCGGCAACAGCCCCACGATGAGCGACACCGGTGCCACGCCAGCGCGCTGCACGCCACCCGCCACGCACAGGTAATAAAGAATGTTGCCCGGCAGCGATAACAGCAGCAGCGCCGCCCAGTCGCGCCGGGTCGTCTTGCGCCACAGCGTGTGCCACACGGGCAGCGCGAGCGCCAGCGACAACACGCCATACAACACATACCGCGCCGCTGAAAGCGCCAGCGGCGAGAACTGCGGCAGCATCTTCGGCGCGACGAAGATGACGCCCCACAGCGCCCCGGCCGCGACGCCGTAGCCGATGCCCGTGAGCCGGTCACGCCGTATGTCGTGCTGACCGTGATGAAGATGCGTTGCAGTGGAGGTGTCGCCAACAGCCATGGAGCGCCTGTCCGAAGAGATCAATCGAACCGGCACTCTGCGCGTGCGCGTGTAGTGCGTCTTGGCGAAGACGGCTGTGCTTTGGCAAAAACGGAAATGGGTAAGGGCTAGCGGCGCACCGCTGCGGGCGTGATGCCGTGTGCGGCCTTGAGGTGGCGCGTGAGGGCGCTTTGGTCGTAGTAGCCGGTGCGCGCGGCAACTTCGGCGATGGGCAGGGCGGTGGTTTCCAGCAGCGTCAATGCATGCCGCAGCCGCACCTGAGCCAGATGCGCATGCAGCGTGGTGCCGTATGCAGCACGGAACAGCGTGGCGAGGCGGCGTGCGCTGACGCCCGCTTCTGCGGCGAGCGCATCGACGGTGAGGGGCTCCGCGTAGCGGTGTTCGATGGCGTGCCATACGCGCTCGGCACGTGCATCGGCGCGTGCGCGTATCTGCGCCGATTGATTGGCCGGATGCGCGGCCAGCGTCGCCAGCGCGAGTGACGACCACGCATTGGCCAGCACCGCGTCGACGATGGGCGCGTCTTGCAGCCAGGTCGTCAGCGCGCGCAGGCCCGGCGTGAGCGGAAAGAACACGCGATCGGCCAGGCCGCCCAGGCCGGGGGCGCCTACGTTTTGCCCGGGAATGTCGAACACGATGAAGCGATTGGCGCCCGTGGCTTCAAACGCATGCGTGGCGCCGGCCGGAATGAGCGCGGCGTGGTGCGTGTCGACGCGGCCGCCGCGGCCGTCCACGTCCATCTCCAGGATGCCGCGTGCGGGCATCACGACCTGCATGAAGTCGTGCGAGTGCGGAGGTGCGGCGAGGCCGTAAGTGCGGAAGTCCAGCATGGTGCCGCCGAGAATAGCACCGGCATCCGCCCAAAAAAATACCCGGCCACAGATCATGCTGCGCCGGGTCTCGGAACTTTCACGGAAAGAGGATCCGTGAGAAGAGGAACAGGCATATCGTGCGCTGCGTGCATGACAGCGGCATGTCAGCCGCGCCTGCGCACTCATTCCTCCTGGATCGTCACCTTGTCCGGATAGAACGCGAGATAGCCCGCCACTTCACGCGCGACGGGTTTGGGCTGCTCGTACGTCCAGACGGCGTTGTCGACGCGCACATCGCCGGCCACGATGGTGTAGTACGACGCATCGCCCTTGTACGGGCAATGCGTGTGATGCTGCGTGCGCTCCAGCAGGTTCATCTGCACATCGTCGCGCGGGATGTACTGCACCGGCGGGTACGACGCCTCGCGCAGCGTGCGTGCCAGATGCGTGCTGGCGATGGTGAAGCCGTTGAGGGTCACCGTCACGCGGCGCGGGTTCGACTCCACGGTAATGGGGTGATTCGGATCGATATCGGGCATGCGGCACTCCTGCAGTTGGGCGAGGGAAGACGCTTTCACTGTAGCAAGCGCCGCGCGCGCCTTCTTTTCGCCCCCCCTGCTTACCAGTGCGTTTCCGATTCCGGCGTGGACGAGACGCGGTGGATCGCCAGGTCGGCGCCCATGAATTCGGCCTCGCGGTCCAACCGCAGCCCCACGAGCTTGCGCAGGGTGCCGTACACGACCGTGCCGCCGATCAGCGCGATGACAATGCCGCCCGCCGTGCCCGCCACCTGCGCCCAGAACGACACGCCGCCCAGGCCACCCAGCGCCTTCAGACCGAAGATGCCGGCCGCGATGCCGCCCCACGCGCCACACAGGCCGTGTAGCGGCCATACGCCGAGCACGTCGTCGATGCGCCAGACGTTCTGCACGCGCGTGAACATCCACACAAACAGCACGCCCGCAATGCCGCCGACGGCAAGCGCCCCCAGCGGGTGCATCACGTCGGAGCCGGCGCACACGGCCACCAGCCCGGCCAGCGGGCCGTTGTACGAAAAGCCCGGGTCGTTCTTGCCCATCCACCATGCGGTGAGCGTGCCGCCCACCATGGCCATCAGCGAATTGATGGCGACCAGGCCACTCATCTTGTCGAGCGTCTGCGCGCTCATCACGTTGAAGCCGAACCAGCCCACCGCCAGCACCCAGGCACCGGCTGCCAGGAACGGGATGTTCGACGGCGGATGCGCGGCGATGCGGCCGTCGTCTTTGTAGCGGCCGTGGCGCGCGCCCAGCAGCAGCACCGCCGGCAGCGCGATCCAGCCGCCCACCGCGTGCACGACCACCGAGCCGGCAAAGTCGTGGAACTCCGCGCCCGTCACGCTCTGCAGCCAGTGCTGGATACCGAAGCGCTCGTTCCAGGCGATGCCTTCAAAGAACGGGTAGACGAAGCCCACCAGCACGAAGGTTGCCGCCAGTTGCGGCTCAAAGCGCGAGCGCTCGGCAATGCCGCCCGAGATGATGGCCGGGATGGCCGCCGCGAAGGTCAGCAGGAAGAAGAACTTCACCAGCTCATAGCCGTTCTGCTGGGCGAGCACGTCGGCGCCGGTAAAGAAATTGACCCCGTACGCGATCGAATAGCCGATGAAGAAGTACGCGATGGTCGACACGGCAAAGTCGACCAGGATCTTGACCAGCGCATTGACCTGGTTCTTCTTGCGGACGGTGCCCAGCTCAAGGAACGCGAAGCCGGCATGCATGGCCAGCACCATGATCGCGCCCAGCAGGATGAAGAGCGCGTCGCCCCCGGTTTTGATGGAGTTCATTGCGGTTGTCGTGCGGGTTGAGAATCGGCGCCATCCGGGTGCAGTGTTTGCCCACAAATGACGCAAAAAGCGCCGACAGATGCAAAAGTTGTTCCAACCGTGTGCAAAAAGGTGACATGGCGCACCATGGCCGTGCGCTTGCCGTCGTTCTCGGGCGCCGGCTTTTGGTTGGCCCGAAATCGGTGCGCGATTGCTTTGAATTGGTGCGGCCGAGGCGGTTGATGCGCCTTGGTGGTGCGTCTGGACGCGGAAGGTTACGGCTTGGCGCCCGATACGCTGAACGATGCCGCCACGGCGTTCCACAGCGGCTCGTACCGCAAGCGCACGGCGCTGGCCTGCTCGGGCGAGGTGGCGGGGGACTGCACGTGCAGCATCAGCAGCGCGCCGTCAGTTGGCACCATGAAGACGCGGCCGACCAGCGTGTTGCCTGTGGCGCGCGGGATATGCGGGCCGGGCGATTCGCCGATGTAGCTGGCCCACACCCCGGTGCGTCCGCCGAATGACTGCGTGCCCCAGCCGAGCAGCCGGCAAGGGGCTGCCACGGCTTGCTTGACGGCATCGCGCATCCAGCGCGGTTCGCGGCTCTCAGGAACGGGTTCGAGGTCGCCTTCGGTGGGGCGCACGATCAGTTCAAGGCGCGACAGCCCCGAGCCGCCCTGGTTGGCCCATGCGCCGATCGCCACCCGCGCCGGGTCGGGCTTGCGCGGCGGCGTGGGCGGCACGCGCTCCCAGGAGAACGGCAGCCGCAGGCTGAGGCTCGCGCCGCGCGCATTCGGCCAGTCAGACAACGTTACGGCCTGGGTGAAGCGGCTGCTCAGCTCATCGGCGGGGCGGTCGTCGTAGACCACCGCCAGCAGCGTCTGCAGTGTGGCGCGGTCCTGGCTGCCTTGCGCACGCGCAACCACGCGTTCGGCCAGCGCGTGCGCCGTCTCGGCAGTCTGGGTGGCGGTCGTCACGCTGGGCTGGTGGATATCGAGTGCGCGCTCGATCAGGAGTTGCCGCTCGTCGTCAGATAGCGGAATGCCGGCGATCAGGCGGCGCGTGCGGGCCAGCGCCTGCGGGAAGGTGTTGTCGAACTGCGTACGGGCGCGGATCAGCTCTTCACGCTGACCGGGAAAGCGTTGGATGGCGCGATCAAGCGCCTGCGTCTGCACGGTCAGGAAACCAAGCACGCTGATCAGCCCCGGGATGGCGCCGGGCGTGTAGTCCCACGCCAGGGCGTGGCCGGACCACGCCAGCAAGGCAGTCAGACACCAGCGCATCGTTGCGCGGCTTGGCATTGGAAGTTCCCCCTGTGGCCGGACCCGTCTCCGGCCAAAATCTGACTCTAACGATTTGTATCGATTGTGTGCAAGCTGGGTGTTGCACCGAGATCGGACCGTTCCGGCCCCACTGTTTGCGCAAACAATGCTGGCGCCCGCTCGGCCGGTTGACGAGGGCGTCAACCCCGAAAATACTGTCTGTTCGACCCGCCGACCGGCTCGCATCGTCTTGTGCGCCGTACAACACATCCAACGCCGGCGCCCACTTTTCGAAGGTGGAGACATGACCGATCTTTCCGCTGCCCGCGCGGCCGATCCCACGCCTGCCAGCGAAGCCGCGCCGGTGCGCAACAAGGTGCGCTTCGTGACGGCCGCATCGTTGTTCGATGGGCATGACGCGTCGATCAACATCATGCGGCGCATCCTGCAGTCGATGGGCTGCGAGGTGATCCACCTCGGGCACAACCGCTCGGTGGACGAGGTGGTCAACGCGGCGCTGCAGGAAGACGTGCAGGGCATTGCCGTGTCCAGCTACCAGGGCGGCCACGTCGAATACTTCAAGTACATGATCGACGCGCTGCGCGCACGCGGCGGCGAGCACATCCAGGTGTTCGGCGGCGGGGGCGGCGTGATCGTGCCGACGGAGATCCGCGAGTTGCAGGACTACGGCGTTGCGCGCATCTACAGCCCCGAAGACGGCCAGCGCATGGGCCTGGCCGGCATGATTGCCGACATGGTGCAGCGCTGCGACATCGATCTTTCCGTCTATGCGCCCACCACGCTGGAGCCCGTTGCCAACGGCGACCGCCGCGCCCTGGCGCAATTGATCACCGCACTGGAATCGGGCCGTATTGATCCGGCGTTGCGCGAAGCCGTACGCGCGGCTGCGATGGCCACGCCGACGCCGGTGCTCGGCATCACGGGCACGGGCGGCGCAGGCAAGTCGTCGCTCACCGATGAGTTGATCCGCCGCTTCCGGCTCGACCAGCAGGACACGCTGCGCATCGCCGTCATCTCGATCGATCCGTCGCGGCGCAAGTCGGGCGGTGCGTTGCTGGGCGACCGCATTCGCATGAACGCGATCAACCATCCGAACATCTTCGTGCGCTCGCTGGCCACGCGCGAGGCCAGCCGCGAGATCTCCGACGCGCTGCCCGACGTGATTGCCGCATGCCGCGCCGCCGGGTTCGATTTCATCATCGTCGAGACCTCCGGCATCGGGCAGGGCGATGCGGCCATCGTGCCGCACGTCGATTTGTCGCTGTACGTGATGACGCCCGAGTTTGGCGCCGCCAGCCAGCTGGAGAAGATCGACATGCTCGACTTTGCCGATCTGGTGGCCATCAACAAGTTCGATCGCAAGGGCGCACAGGATGCATGGCGCGACGTTGCCAAGCAGGTGCAGCGCAACCGCGAGCAATGGCATGCCCGGCCCGAAGACATGCCCGTGTTCGGCACGCAGGCCTCGCACTTCAATGACGATGGCGTGACGGCGCTGTATCACACGCTGGCCGATCGGCTGACCGAGCGCGGCATGGCGCTGGCCGAGCGCACGTTGCCGCGCCCGGCCGGCAAATGCTCCACCAGCCACGACGCCATCGTGCCGCCCGCGCGCGTGCGCTATCTGGCGGAGCTGGCCGATACGGTGCGCAGCTACCACCGCCGCGTTGATGCGCAAAGCCGCCTCGCGCGGGAGCGCCAGCAGTTGCGCGCCAGTCACCGCATGCTGGAGCAGGCCGGCGCCACGGTGCAGACGCTGTCCGCGCTCGACAAGCAAGCCACCGAGCGCGACGCGCAGCTCGGCGCCGTCGAACGCAAGCTGCTCGCTATGTGGCCCGACTTGCGCCGTGCGTATTCCGGCGACGAATACGTCGTGAAGATCCGCGACAAGGAAATCCGCACGCAGCTCACGCACACCACGCTCTCGGGCACCACCATCCGCAAGGTCGTGCTGCCGCCGTACGAAGACGACGGTGAAGTGCTGCGCTGGCTGATGCGCGAGAACGTACCGGGCAGTTTTCCGTACACCGCCGGCGTGTTCGCCTTCAAGCGCGAGAACGAAGACCCGACGCGCATGTTTGCGGGCGAGGGCGATGCCTTCCGCACCAACCGGCGCTTCAAGCTTGTCTCCGAAGGCATGAAGGCCAAGCGGCTGTCCACCGCATTCGACTCCGTCACGCTTTACGGCGAAGACCCGGCGCTGCGCCCCGACATCTACGGCAAGGTGGGCAACTCCGGCGTGTCGATCGCCACGCTCGACGACATGGAAGTGCTGTACGACGGTTTTGACCTGACCAGCCCTGCCACGTCGGTTTCCATGACGATCAACGGGCCCGCACCGACGATCCTGGCGATGTTCATGAATACCGCCATCGACCAGAATCTCGCCCGGTTCCGCGCGGACAACCAGCGCGAGCCGACGCAGGACGAGGAAGCGAAGATTCGCGCCTGGGTGCTGCAGAACGTGCGCGGCACGGTGCAGGCCGACATCCTCAAGGAAGACCAGGGGCAGAACACCTGCATCTTCTCGACGGAGTTTTCGCTCAAGGTGATGGGCGATATCCAGGAATATTTCGTGCATCACCAGGTGCGCAATTTCTACTCGGTGTCGATCTCGGGCTACCACATTGCCGAGGCGGGCGCGAACCCGATCTCGCAACTTGCGTTCACGCTGGCCAACGGATTTACGTATGTGGAGGCGTATCTCGCGCGCGGCATGCATATCGATGACTTCGCGCCGAACCTGTCGTTCTTCTTTTCCAACGGGATGGACCCGGAGTACAGCGTGCTGGGCCGCGTTGCGCGTCGCATCTGGGCGGTGACCCTGCGAGACAAGTACGGCGCAAACGAGCGCAGCCAGAAGCTGAAGTACCACGTGCAAACGTCAGGCCGATCCCTGCACGCGCAGGAGATCGCCTTCAACGACATCCGCACGACGCTGCAGGCGCTGATCGCCATCTACGACAACTGCAATAGCCTGCACACGAACGCCTACGACGAGGCGATCACCACGCCGACGGCCGAGTCCGTGCGGCGTGCACTGGCCATTCAGCTCATCATCAACCGCGAATGGGGCCTGGCCAAGTGCGAGAACCCGAATCAGGGCAGCTTCATCATCGATGAACTGACGGACCTGGTGGAAGAAGCCGTGCTGCAGGAGTTCGAGCGCATTGCCGAGCGCGGCGGTGTGCTGGGGGCGATGGAAACCGGCTACCAGCGCGGCAAGATCCAGGAAGAGTCGATGCTGTATGAGCAGCGCAAGCACGATGGCTCGCTGCCGATCATTGGTGTGAATACGTTCCGCAATCCCGACGCCGAAAGCGTGGTGCCGCCGCACATTGAGCTGGCGCGCTCAAGCGAGGAGGAAAAGCAGAGCCAACTCGCGCGGCTGCAGGATTTTCATGCTCGGCATGCCGGGGAAGGCCCGGCCATGCTGCAGCGCCTGCAGCGCGCGGTGATTGACGATCAGAACGTGTTTGCGGTGCTGATGGACGCGGTGCGCGTGTGCTCGCTCGGGCAGATCACGCATGCGTTGTTCGAGGTGGGCGGGCAGTACCGGCGCAACATGTAGCTCGCCTCAGGTTCAAGCGTGCGTGGCGGCCTCGATCCATGCCGGCAGCGCGCCATGCCCACCGCGCGGGGCATGCCAGACCTGGCGTGCGGCCGCCGTCACGCTGTCGATGAGCGGTACGGGAATGTGCGCCTGCAGCTTCTGCGCGAGGCCCGCCAATCCCGCGCCGCCTAGAACGATCGCGTCCACGGGCTGGCGTCGCAGGACGGTCGTGCAGGCGCCAATCAAGATCTGTTCTGCCGCATCCGGCGCGGCGTATAGCGCAGCCCCGTCGAGTTCGACGGTATGGATGTCGCGCACGGTGTGGCCGCCTTCCAGCGTGGGCAGCAAGCGCTCCAGGATCGGGCCCCACGCGTGGCCGCCTGTGACGACCGCGCAGGTGCCATACGTGGCTGCTTCCATCAACGCGGCTTCTGCAAGGCCGGTGACGGGGCACGGCGCCACCTCGCGCAGCGCGAAGAGCCCAGGGTCGCCAAAGCAGCCGATGATGGCGGCGTCGGGTGCGGGCTGTTGCGCCCTCGTCCATGCGTCGAGCGCGGCGTGCGCGGCGACTGCGTAGCCGACCTCGGTTGCGATATAGGGCGCGCCAAAGCGCGCGGTGACGGATTCCACAACGACATCGCTGGGCAATGCGGCCTGCACGAAGCGCGTGATGGTCTGTGTGAGCGCGCCCGTGGTATTCGGGTTGATCAGCAGCAGCCGGCGCGGCGCGGCCGATTCCGTAGCGAGGGTCATTGGCGCGCGTTCAGTCAATGGTTCAGTCAACCCGCCCGGCGCTCTGGCGGCGGCGCAGTCGAACAATGGCCAGCATCGTCAGCCCCATCACCACGAACGACACCACGGTGGTGAGCGTGCCAAGCGCGTAGATGGACGGCGTCGTCACGGTGGTGGTCAATCCTTGTAGTTCGAGCGGCAGCGTGTTGACGTCGCCGATTGCCTGCGAGGTGCGCGCGATCTCGTCCCAGCTCAGCGTGAAGCCGAACATGCCCACACCGATGAGTGACGGCGCGATCAACGGCAGCACGACGTGCCGGAACGTCTGCCAGGGCGTGGCCCCCAGGTCGCGCGCGGCTTCTTCGTAGGCCGGATTGAAACGGTTGAAGACGGCGAACATGATCAGCAGCCCGAAGGGCAGCGTCCACGTGAGGTGCGCGCCGAGTGCGGATGTCCAGAGGCCAAGCGACGATCCAAAGCTGTCGGCCTGATCGCCCATGCCCAACGCGGTGAGCAACGCCTTGATGCCCGTGTCGATCAGCCGGAACTGCAGGCCGATGCCGAGCGACACCACGATCGACGGCATGATCAGGCTGGCCACCGTGACGTAGAACAGCGCACCACCGCCACGCAGACGCTTCCGGAAAGCCAACGCGGCCAGCAGCGAGAGCCCCATGGTTAGCGCCATCACGACCGCGCCCAACGCGAGTGAGCGCCGGAATGCCGCGCCGATGTCGACCACGCCCAGGCCTTCGGCAAGCTGGCGATACCAATGCAGCGACAGCCCATTCATCGGAAACGTCAGCCCGCCGTCCGGGCCCTGGAAGCTGAGCGCGAAGATCGTCAGCATCGGCCCGTACAGGAACAGCACAAACAGCGCGAAGAGGCACGCCAGCGGCCAGAAGCCGGGGGCGCGTGGTTCGCGAAAGCGCGCTTGCATGTCAAAGCTCCTTGCGGATGTCGACCACGCGGGTCAGGCCCCAGATGATCATCAGCACCGTCAGGAGCAGCACCACGGCGTTGGCTGCCGCCAGCGGAAACTGCAGGTACGACGTCTGCACCTGAATCATCTTGCCGACGGAGGCGATCTGCTGGCCGCCCATCACGCCCACGGTCACGAAATCGCCCATCACGATGGTGAGGATGAAGATGGAGCCGATCAGGATGCCGCTGCGCGACAGCGGCACGATCACATGCCACAGCGTTTGCCAGGCGCTGGCGCCGGCATCGCGCGCGGCTTCGAGCAACGCACGGTCGATGCGCATCATCGAATTGAAGATCGGCACGATCATGAACATGGTGTACAGGTGCACGTAGGCCAGCAGCACCGAGAAGTTCGAATACAGCAGCCAGTCCTGCGGCTGGTCGATCAGATGCATGGCCTGCAGCGTCTGGTTGACGAGGCCGTTGCGGCCCAGCAGCGGAATCCACGAAATCATGCGGATCACGTTGGAGGTCCAGAACGGCACCGTGCAGATCACGAACAGCAGCGTTTGCACCGCAGCCGAGCGCACGTGGAACGCCAGGAAGTACGCCAGCGCAAAACCCAGCACCAGCGTCAGCGCCCAGGTGCCGAGCGCAAAGCGCAGCGTCGACAGGTACGTCGACGCCGTCACGCACAGATCGCCGTATTCATTGAGATGGCCGCAGCCTTCCCACAGCTTGGCGTAGTTGCGCAAGGTGAAGGTCGGCAGCAGCGCGTACTCGTTGAAATCCCAGAAGCTGACCATTGCGACCAGCCCCAGCGGGATCAGAAAGAACACGACAAACACCGCCGCAAACGGCAGCGCCTGCAAGCCCGGACGCAGGGCGCCGGCGGCGGGTGGAGTGGACGGTGCTGTGGGCGTCATGGTCAAGCGGCGACAAACTCGTTCCACTTGCGGACCATGTATTCGTTCTCGTCCATGACTGCGTTCCAGCAGGCGATGCCGCCCATGCGCTGTTCGTAGCTGCCGCCGTCGCGCACGCTGCCGGCCTTGGCCAGCACATCGCCGTGCGGGCTCTTGATGTCCTTCGCGGCGGGTTTGCCTTCCATCCAGTAGGCCCACTCGTACGGCTCCATCTTGGCCTTGGCCGTTTCCAGCACGGCGCTGTAGTAGCCCTGGCGGTTCAGGTACGCACCGGCCCAGCCGTCGAGGAACCAGTTGATGAATTCATACGCCGCATCGAGCTTCTTGCCCGACACCGTCTTCGGAATGCCAAAGCCGGCGGCCCACGCGCGATAGCCTTCCTTGAGCGGCTGGAACGTGCAGTCGATGCCCTTGCTGCGCACGGCCGTCACCGCGGGGCTCCACATCGACTGGATCACCACTTCGCCCGAAGACATCAAATTCACGCTTTCGTTGAAGTCCTTCCACAGCGCGCGGAACTGACCTGCCTTCTTGGCTTCGATCAGCGTCTTGATGGTCAGGTCGATTTCGGCGCGGGTCATGTTGCCCTTGTCGGCGTACTTGTGCAGGCCCTTGGCTTCCACCACCATCGCCGCGTCCATGATGCCGATGGAAGGGATGTTCAGGATCGATGCACGCCCCTTGAATTCGGGGTTCAGCAGCTCGGCCCATGAGCTGATGGGGCGCTTGATCAGGTCGGGGCGGATACCCAGCGTGTCGGCGTTGTACACGGTCGGGATCAGCGTCATGAACTGCGTGGGCGAAGTCGCGAACGTGGTCGCATTGGCGCCCGGCAGGTACATGACCTTCTTGGGCGCGGTGCCCTGGTCGCCCACCTTCTTGCCGGCCACCTCGCCCTTGGTGAACAGCGACGTGATCTTGTCGGCGTTCTTGATGCGGCGCGCATCGATGCCCAGCAGGTTGCCCGTCGGCACGATCTTCTTGAGCGAGAAATACTCCGTGTCGATCAGGTCGAAGCTGCTCGGCGCGGTCACGGCGCGCTTGGTGATCTCGTCAGTGGTCACGGCCACGTATTGCACGCGGATGCCGGTGTCGGCTTCGAATTTCTCGGCGATCAGCTTGTCCTGGTTGACCGCCGTGCCGAGGTAGCGCAGCGTCAGTTTTTCCTGCGCATGGACGGCCGGTACGACGCCGGTGGCCAGAATGGCAGCCATGCCCTTGAGTGCGGTGCGGCGCCCGGCCTTGAAGTCGTTGGAATCGTCAGACATGTTGCAACCCCTGATAGGAAGGTGAAGGCAGTGCCTGAAGCCGTCAGGCTGCGGATTGGAATGATTGAGCCGGTTTGTCAGGCCGCTGGCGGGCCCGGTAAGCGGTGGGCCTGTGCTGCATCCCACGAGGCCCAGATGGGCTGATGCAACGCCAGGTGTGCGATGGCGGTGTCCGTTTCGGGCAGGCTCACCGTCACGCGTTGCGAGGGCGAGAGCACCACGCCTTCCACGCTCACCAGCACATGTGTGCCCTGATATTCGATGTCGCAGATGCGGCCGCGCACGCGGGGGCGATCGCCAGCTGTGGATTCATCGGCATGCAAGGCCATGCGGTCGATGCGCACCGCCACCGGCCCATGCGCGTCTTCCAGCAGGTTGTGTCCACCGATGAAGGTCGCGACAAATGCAGTGGCCGGCTGGTTGTAGACCTCGCGCGGGCTGCCGGCCTGTTCGATGCGGCCGTGGTTCATCACGACCATCTGGTCGGCCAGCGCCATCGCTTCTTCCTGCGAGTGCGTGACGTGCACGAAGGTCAAGCCCAGTTCCTGCTGCCAGCGCCGCAATTCGGCACGCATCTGTGTGCGCAGGAACGGGTCCAGCGCAGAGAGTGGTTCGTCCAGCAGCAGCACGCGCGGCTCCATGATCAGCGCACGTGCCAGCGCCACGCGCTGCTGCTGGCCGCCCGACAACTCGCCGGGCCGGCGCTGCGCCAGGTGGCCCATCGCGACGCGCTCCAGCAGGGCCTGCGCGCGCTGGCGCCGTTCGCGTACATTGATACCGCGCATCTTCAGGCTGAAGGCCACGTTCTCGAGCGCGCTCAAGTGAGGAAACAGCGCGTAGCTCTGGAACATCATGGCCGTGCCGCGCGAGGCCGCCGGCAGATTGGTGATGTTGCGATGGCCCAGCAGGATGTCGCCGTCGCTCACATGCTCATGGCCGGCAATCATGCGCAGCGTTGACGATTTACCGCAGCCCGACGGCCCCAGCAAGCAGCAATAGCTGCCGGCCGGCACGCGCAGATTGATGGCGTCGACGGCCACGGCGTCATGTGCGTAACGCTTGGTCAGCGCAACGAGTTCGAGGGAATCGGCGGGGGCGGTGGGTGCGCGGGTCATGTCGGGTTGGTGCAATAGGTGTGCCTGTCTGCGCGCGGAAATTCCGGCGCGAGCGCGCTTGGCATGCGTCGTTCTGGTGCGTGTGGCCGCATCTGCGGGCAGCCGCGCCACATACCGGGGCAGGTGGCGCGGCCGGCTTCGCGCGGGTCAGAAGGTGTGACGCACGCCCAGCGCCACCGAGGTCTGGCTCGTGCCCGGCACACCGCCGCCGATGGCGCCCGACGAGGTATTGACCAGCGCTTCCGTCGCGCTCGACGAGTTCTTCAGATACGCCACGTTGGCTACCAGCGTGGTGCGCTTCGACAGGCTGTACAGGCCCAGCAGCCGGTAGACCATCGAGCTGTTCGACAGCGTCGTGTTACGGCGGTACAGCACATCGGCCGAGCCGGTAAAGGCCGTGGTGAAGGCGTAATCGACGCCGCCTTCCACCGCGTACGCCTTGCGCGCCGACATGCTGGGAATTGACTGGAACGCGCCCGTGCCGCCCACATCGGCGCGCGCCGCACCGAGCCGCAGCTTGGTCGCCCCAAACGTGTAGCTGCCGCCCACGGTGATCAGCTTGTAGAGCGAACCCGTGCCGCTGCCATCGCGCTCCTGGTCGTAGCTGGCGGCCAGGTACAGCGGGCCGGCGCTATAGCGCCCTGCGAGGTTGAACAGCGAGCCCTGCGAGATCGAGCCCGCGGCTTCGCCAAAGCCGTACATCGCACCGAATTGCGCGCCGCCCAGCGTGGGCGACACGTACTTGACGGTGTTGTTGTAGATCTCGCTCACGGCGTCGAACTCGCTGAACTTGAAGATCGAGCCCGAGTTGTAGCCGCCCTTGAAGACGCTGCCCACCAGCCAGTCGTCGTTGAAGTTCCATTGCTTGCCGGCCGTGAGCGTGCCCGACGACGAACTCAGCCCGACATACGAATTGCGCGAGAACAGCGTGCCGTTGGACGACATGCGCCCGTTGCTCGGGTTGAAGCCGGCCTGCAGGTTGAACAGCGCATTCACACCGCCGCCCAGGTCTTCCTTGCCGCTCAGCCCGAAGTTGGACACGCCGAGAATGCTGTCCGACACGCCGGTCAGACTTTGCGAGCCGTTGCCGGCATGGTTGGTCCAGCTCACGCCGGTATCGATGACGCCGGACAGTGTCACGCTCGATTGCGCAGCGGCAACGCCAGACAGCCCGAATGCCAGGGCGGCAGCGCCCAGCTTGGTGGTGGTGCTCATGACAGGTGATCCCCTAAATGAATTGGCGCGACCGCATTGCGTGGCCGCTCCCGGCATTGCGTCTATGTTGAGTACAAGCTTTGTTTGGATTGTGCACAATCACGCTTGTCTACATGCAGTAACCGTGCCAAGCAAAATGGACGGTTTTCGCTTGCTTCTGGTGCAGGAACGCCAAAAACATGGGGAGGTTTCTTGAGGATGTCGCACCAACGTCGCCAGATCGGGCATCGGTTTTGTGCGCAATCCAAGCGGTGTTTGCTCGATTAGAATGGCGAGATGCCAGAGCCCATGACCCCCTCGACCTCCCAGCCACGCCGCAACAACGCCGAAGTCGACGCCCGCATTTCGGACGCGGTGTACGACGCCATCCTCGAACAGAAGCTGCCGCCCGGCACCCGTCTGGTCGAGGCGCAGCTATGCAAGGCTTTTGGAATTACGCGGGGGACATTGCGCCGGGTGCTGGTGAAACTGGCGCATGAAGGCGTGGTCGAGCTGCAGCCCAACCGCGGCGCGACGATTGCCGTGCATGACGCGACGGAAGCTCGCCAGGTCTTTGGTGCGCGGTTGATTCTGGAAACCGGCTCGGTACGCGAACTGGCGCAGCACGCGACGGCGGAGCAACTCACCGAGCTGCGTGCACTGGCGGCTGCCGAACACGCCAGCCGTGAATCCGGCAACTGGCGCGATTGGATCCGCCTCTCGGGCGACTTCCATATCCAACTGGCCGAGGCGAACGGCAACCCCATCATCACGGCGATGCTGCGCACGCTGGTGGCACGCACCTCGCTGCTGATCGGGCTCTATGAATCCCCCGCGCGGCCGAGTTGCGGCCATGACGAACACCTGGCCATTCTCGATGCGGTGGAGCGCCGCGACGGCGAGCGCGCCGCGCGGCTGATGGGCGAACACCTGGGCGAGTACATCGCAGCGCTGGAGCTGGAGCCCCGGCAGGTGGAGTCGATCGATTTCTCCAAGCTGTTTCGCCGCGTCAAGGTCTGACGAGGCGCTGGCCTAGCGCTGCATGACGGCCAGGGCCACGAGGATGCCCGCGGGCGGTAACACACACCAGAACGACAGCGTTGCAAACGCCAGCGCGCCGAGCACCGCCCCGACGGCAAAGCCGGCAAGCGGCGGCACCATCTTGCGCAATCGCGTGCGTGCAACATCCTTCTGCGTACCACCTGGCGACAGCAGTTCGACCACGTCGATCACGATCTGTGTCGTGTTGCCGGTCATGATCGTCGTGGGGGCGTGTTCCGACAGCACGATGCGCGCCTTGGCGTTCTGTACACCCATCGCCGCAACGCCGATCAGCCCGACAACGATCGTGGCCGGTGCATCGGCCGATTGAATCGGCAGCGCCAGCAGCCCCGCCACCATGAACGCCAGTAGCAGAGCGGCCTGCACAAGCAGCAGTGGCCGCAGCGGCGCCACACCGCGCCGCGTGAGCGCCGTCACGGCCAGCTTGGTCGCCGCCACGGCCACCACGAACATCGGCAGCGCCAGCAACTTGGCGAGCACGCCTTGGCCGGAGCCCGCCAGCTCCAGGCCGATCATCACGAAGTTGCCAGTCACGTGCGCGGTGAACAGCCCAAACAACGCCGCAAAGCCGACCACATCCACATAGCCGGCGACGAACGCCAGCAGCGTTCCCTGTGCGATCAGGAAACGTGCCGACGCTGGCGCGGACGTCGCCGTCGTTACCGTTTCAGAAGGCAAAGCACGAACACCCGAAGGCGCCCCAGAAACCGCGGAAGTCGGTGGTCGGCACATTGGCCGTGCGCGCTTTCTGGTGCGCGTGGCCGTGCACCGAACATGAACCGACGCACTGATGCACCTGCTGCTGCATGGGCGCAGCCGGCCGCCAGTGCCCGGGCACGCGTGCCACAGGCGACCACTCCGGCAGCACCGGAATGGGCGGCGGGCCGAACTCGGCAAACTCCGCTGCCCCGTAGACGATGCGACCGCCCACCACCGTCAGCACCGATTCGATGGTCTTGATATCAGCCTCGGGCACGCTGAAGAAATCCGCCGACAACGCTGCCAGGTCGGCGAGTTGCCCGACCTTGATCTGCCCCTTGTTGCCCTGGTCTGCCGAGAACCACGCGCTGCCGTGCGTGTACAGCTCCAGCGCCACTTCGCGCGGCAGCCCCTCCGGATACAGCGCCATGCCGCCCACCGTGCGCCCGCTCGCCAGCCAGTACAGCGACGTCCACGGGTTGTAGCTCGACACGCGCGTGGCGTCGGTGCCGGCGCCCACGGGCACGCCTTCGGCCAGCATGCGCTTGATGGGCGGTGTCTGCTCGGCAGCGGCGGCGCCGTAGCGGTCGACAAAGTATTCGCCCTGGAAGGCCATGCGGTCCTGAATGGCGATGCCGCCGCCCAGTGCGCGCACGCGCTCGATGTTCTTCGGGGAAATCGTCTCCGCATGGTCGAAGAACCACGGCAGGCCGTTGAACGGAATGTCGCGGTTCACACGCTCGAACACGTCGAGCATGCGCGAAATCGATTCGTCGTAGGTTGCGTGCAGGCGGAACGGCCAGCGTTGCGCGACAAGGTGGCGCACCACGGTTTCCAGCTCCTGCTCCATCGTCTCGGGCAGGTCGGGGCGCGGTTGCAGGAAGTCTTCAAAGTCGGCCGCGGAGAAGACGAGCATTTCGCCCGCGCCGTTGTGGCGGAAGAAATCATCGCCCTGGCGGTATTGCACGCTGCCGGTCCAGTTCTTGAAGTCGGCCAGCTCCTCTTTCGGCTTCTGCGTGAAGAGGTTGTACGCGATGCGGATGGTGAGCTGGTTCTGCGCGGATAGCTCGCGGATGACTTCGTAGTCGTCCGGGTAGTTCTGAAAGCCCCCGCCTGCGTCGATGGCACTCGTCACGCCCAGGCGGTTCAGCTCGCGCATGAACTGGCGCGTGGAGTTGACCTGGTATTCCGGTGGCAGCTTCGGCCCCTTGGCGAGCGTCGCGTACAGGATCATCGCGTTGGGCTTGGCGATCAGCATGCCGGTGGGCTCGCCCGATGCATCGCGCTGGATCTCGCCGCCCGGCGGGTTCGGCGTGTCCTTGGTGTAGCCGACCTGGCGCAGCGCCGCGCGGTTGAGCAGCGCGCGGTCATACAGGTGCAGCACGAACACCGGCGTGTCGGGCGCGGCCTGGTTCAGCTCTTCGAGCGTGGGCATGCGGCGCTCGGCAAACTGGAATTCCGTCCAGCCGCCCACCACGCGCACCCATTGCGGCGACGGCGTGCGCGCAGCTTGCTCCTTGAGCATGCGCATCGCGTCGGCCAGGGATGGCACGCCTTCCCAGCGCAGCTCCAGGTTGTAGTTCAGTCCGCCCCGGATCAGGTGCAGGTGCGAATCGTTCAGGCCGGGGATGACGGTGCGCCCGCGCAGGTCGATGACCTGCGTGGAGGCGCCGCGCTGGGCCATCACGGCGGCGTCGTCGCCCACGGCAACAAAGCGGCCGTCACGCACCGCAATGGCGCTGGCGGTGGGGCGTTCGCGGTCGACCGTGTGGATGCGGCCGTTGTGCAGGATGAGGTCGGCGGTCATTGCGTCAGTATTTGGGGAAGATCGAAAAGCGTCCGGGTCCGGCAATCAGGACGGTGGTGAAGATGATCAGCAGCATCCATCCGAACTGTCCATCGGCAAGCGACCAGTCCGGATGCACCACCAGCATGGCCACCAGCAACGTGGCGATGATGGGCAGACATGCCAGCCGCGTCAGCACGCCAAGCGCAATCAGTAGCGGACACAGCGTTTCCGACAGGATCGCCAGCAGCAGTGTGGGGGCGGCGCCTATGTGGAACGGGTCTTCAATGCGCGTGAGTTCCTGGCTGTAGTGCAGCACCTTGGGCAGCCCATGCACGGCAATCAGCAGGGCGCTGCCAGTCAGGCGCAGGAACAGCAGGCCAACGTGCAGGGCGGTATCGGCAGGGGCCGCAGCGTGCGAGGGTTCGAGCGAAAGGCGTGTCATGGCGTCAGCTCGGGTTGCGCGGCGTGGTGCCGCCGGTGCTGCCGGAGCCGCCAGTGGCGGCCAGGTCTGTTGGTTGCGCCGCGGGTGGCTCTTGGGGCGGTGCGCCGGTGATCTTCGGCACGCACTCGTGGCGGAACCACGCCATGGTGATCGGCTCGCCGGCCAGCAGGCGCTGCGCAGCCGGCACGACCTGTTCGCCGATCAGCATGCCGAGCAGCCCGACCAGCGCAATTGCTGGTGGCGCGGGTGACCGGACGTGCAGCAGCGCATAAATCACGCCGACCAGCATGCCGACGCCAATGGAGATGAGGTAGGGCTTCACGAGGAGGGCTCCAGGATGCCAAGGGCGGCGCCAGCAAACGGCGCCGCCCGTGCCGATCAGGTGCTGAGGAAGGCCAGCAGGTCCGCGTTGACCTTGTCCGCCTCGGTCACGCACATGCCGTGCGAGCCGCCCGGATAGACCTTGAGCGTGCCGTTCTTCACCAGCTCCACGCCCAGCTTGGCCGAATCGTCGATCGGCACGATCTGGTCGTCGTCGCCATGCAGGAACAGCACCGGCACGTCAATCTTCTTCAGGTCTTCGGTGTAGTCGACCTCCGAGAATTCCTTGATGCACAAATACTGGCCGTGAATGCCGCCCGTCATGCCCTGCGCCCAGAAAGCATCGATGGTGCCCTGCGAGACCTTCGCGCCCGGCCGGTTGAAGCCGAAGAATGGCGTGGCGAGATCGCGGTAGAACTGCGAGCGGTTCTCGGACACACCCTTGCGGATGCCGTCGAACACGTCCATCGGCAAGCCGTTCGGATTGGAGGCCGTCTTGAGCATGATGGGCGGCACCGCGCCGATCAGCACGGCGCGGGCGACACGCTTGGTGCCATGCCGGCCGATGTAGTGCGCGACTTCGCCGCCGCCGGTGGAATGGCCCACCAGCGTGGCGCCCTGGATGTCGAGCGCGTCGAGCAGCGCAGCCAGATCGTCGGCGTAGGTGTCCATGTCGTTGCCCTGCGACGGCTGGTCGGAACGGCCATGGCCGCGCCGGTCATGCGCGATGACACGAAAACCCTTCTGCACGAGGAACAGCATCTGCGCGTCCCAGGCGTCGGCATTGAGCGGCCAGCCGTGTGAGAAGACGACGGGCTTGCCGCTGCCCCAGTCCTTGTAAAAGATGCGCGTACCGTCTTGGGTGGTAATCGTTTGCATGGGAATGAGAGAGAGGGTGGTGGCTGATTGAATGGGCGACAGGGCGGCACATGCGGTTGCGCATGCGTCGCCCGGCCGGTGCAGCGTCTTCTTTTGTAGGGGGCTGCGCGATCAGTTGGCCGCCACGGGTGCCAGCGCCTCGTGCGGCGTGGCCGTGCGTTGCGGGGCCTTGTGCACCATCGTGTAGGCGTAGTCCACGCCCATGCCGTAGGCGCCGGAGTGCTCCTTCACCAGCTTCATGACGGCGTCATACGTGTCGCGGTGGGCCCAGTCACGCTGCCATTCCAGCAGCACCTGTTGCCACGTCACGGGCACCACGCCGGCCTGGATCATGCGCTGCATGGCGTAGTCGTGCGCCTCCTTCGAGGTGCCGCCGGAAGCGTCGGCGACCATGTAGATCTCGTAGTCGGCATCGTGCATGGCCGACAGCGCGAAGGTGCAGTTGCACACTTCCGTCCACAAGCCGGAGACAACCACCTTCTTGCGGTTGTTCTTTGCCAGGGCATCGCGCACTTTCTGGTCGTCCCAGGAGTTCATCGAGGTGCGTTCAAGCAGTTGCTGATCCGGAAGCACATCGAGCAGCTCGGGATAGGTGTAGCCCGAAAAGCTCTGCGACTCGACGGTCGTAATGGTGGTGGGGATGTTGAAGATCCTCGCAGCCTTGGCAAGGCCGACGGTGTTGTTCTTCAGGACCTGGCGATCGATCGACTGCACGCCGAAGGCCATTTGCGGCTGGTGGTCGATGAAGATCAGTTGACAGTTCTGCGGGGTAAGGACTTCCAGCTTGGGATTCATGGCCGTATCCGGTTCCGATAGGAGATGCGAGGGGGGCGCTGCAGATCTGACGCCGCATCGGCGCGGCGCGATCAACGGCCCAACCATGATAGGAAGTTGCGCACCGGGCGCAACGCCTCAATCGGCGAGTGCAGTTTTTGCGATTGCCGAACAATCGCCGCGACTTCCCGAAATATTCCATCGGTACCCTAGACCCGCGCGCCGGTCGTGGGATTCGGCGCGCGTGGCCGTCAGCGGATCCAGCCGCGCTCGAGCAAAGGCGTGTCCCATGCTGGCTCGCCAGCGTGGTGGCTGGCCAGGCAATCGATCAGTGCACACACCTTGACGGCCTGACGCTGCGTCGCCGGATACACGGCGGAGAAGTGCAGCGGTGTCAGGTCGTAGTCGACAAGCACCGGCACGAGGCGGCCGGCGACCAGATCGTCGCTGATGACGAGGGTGGGCAGGCAGGCAATGCCGGCGCTGGTGAGGGCGTAGTCGCGCAGCAGATGCACGGAATTCGAACGCACTTGCTCGGGCAGGTCCATCGCTACGCCGGCCTCGCCGTTGCGTGAGAACACCCAGCGCTTGCGGGTCGGGTAGCCGGAGTACAGCGCCAGCGAATGCTGCAGCAGATCGGCCGGCTGCTGCGGCATGCCGTATTCCTCGATGTACGCGGGCGTGGCGCAGAACATGCGCCGCAACGGGAACAGGCGCCGCTCGATCAGCGAATCGTTGATCGGCGGGAAGATCTGAAACGCCACGTCGAACCCTTCGGCAATCGGGTCGACCACGCTGTCGTCGACCACCACGTCGAGCTGGATATCGGGGTACTGCGCCCCGAACCTGGCCAGCGGCTCGGCAAAGTGGCTGAGCGCGTATCCGGGCAGCATGCGGATGCGCAGCTTGCCGGCGGGCGTGGCGCGCAGGCCGCGCATCTGGTCGGTCAGGTCCGTCAGCATGCAGACGGCTTCCGCGCATTGCTTGTAATAGGTCTCGCCCACTTCGGAAAGACGCACGTGCCGCGTGCTGCGGTGAAACAGCGGCGCTTCAATAAAGCGCTCCAGTTGCTGCACACGGTTGGTGACCACCGAGTTGGTCACGCCCAGTTGGCGTGCGGCCTCGGCAAAGCTGCGCGTTTCTGCCACGCGCACGAAGGCTTCAATACTGAGAAAACGGTCCATTTCCAGCGTCCTTGCGCCTGAGAGGAAAGAGCGGCGCGACGCCGGCCATCATACGGCGATCCGGTGGAATGTGACGTTACCGTCAGCAAGGCTTTTCTGTGCATCGCCGCGTCGTTTATCCTCTGCAATCTGTTTCATTTCCATCTCGCATTCCAATACCAAACGAGGAGCAGTTCATGGCAATTCAAGTCGTCGGCATCGTCGGTGCCGGAACAATGGGCAACGGCATTGCGCAAGCGTGCGCCGTGGTTGGGCTGGATGTGGTGATGGTGGACATCAGCGATGCCGCCGTGCAGAAAGGCATTGCCACGGTGGCCGGCAGCCTGGACCGCCTCATCAAGAAGGAAAAGCTGACCGAAGCCGACAAGACTGCCGCGCTCGCACGCATCCACGGTTCAACCAGCTATGACGACCTCAAGCGCGCCGACCTCGTGATCGAAGCCGCCACCGAGAACTTCGACCTGAAGGTGAAAATCCTCAAGCAGCTCGAAGCTGCGGCTGCACCGCACGCAATCGTGGCGTCGAACACGTCGTCCATCTCGATCACCAAGCTGGCCGCCGTGCTGCAAGACGCCAGCCGCTTCATCGGCATGCACTTCTTCAACCCGGTGCCGATGATGGCGCTGGTGGAAGTCATTCGCGGCCTGCAGACGAGCGATGCCACGCATGCGTCTGTGGAAGCGCTGGCCAAGCAACTGGGCAAGACGCCGATCACGGTCAAGAACAGCCCGGGCTTTGTCGTCAACCGCATCCTGTGCCCGATGATCAACGAGGCGTTCTGCGTGCTGGGCGAGGGCTTGGCTTCGCCTGAGGAAATCGACGAGGGCATGAAGCTCGGCTGCAACCACCCGATCGGGCCGCTGGCGCTGGCCGACATGATCGGCCTGGACACCATGCTCGCCGTGATGGAAGTGCTGTACACCGAGTTTGCTGACCCGAAGTACCGCCCGGCCATGCTGATGCGCGAAATGGTGGCCGCCGGCTACCTGGGCCGCAAGACCGGCCGCGGCGTGTACGACTATCGCAAGTAAGTCAGCCGCAATCCTTCACGGCATTCGCGCTGTCCGCCAACTGTCAGGCCGGATTCGCGTGAACTGTCTGCAAGTGTGCATGGAGGCGGTGTGGAGGTGCGTTGATGATGACGCATCGCCACACCGCTTTTTTCTTCCCCACACTCCGGACGCCATCATGCCGCGCTACGCCTTCCGCCTGCTCAACGTCTTTGCCGAATCCACGTTCGGCGGCAACCAGCTCGCCGTCTTTGAAGACGGGCGAGGCCTGGACGACGCCACGATGCAGGCCATCGGACGCCAGTTCAACCTGTCCGAGATCACCTTCATCTTCCCCGACGACACGGATGGCGCCACGGCGCGTTTTCGCATCTTCACGCCCGATTACGAGATGCCGTTTGCCGGTCACCCATCGCTGGGGACCGCGCAGGTGGTGCGCGAGCTGTATGGCCCGGGCAATGAACTGACGCTGCGTTGCCAGTCGGGCATCGTGTCGCTGACGGCGCAGGACGAGGGGTGGTCGCTCGTGCCGCCGCGCTCCGGTGCTCTCAGCACGCGCGAGGCGGACCCAGCCATCGCCGGCATGCTGGGGTTGGATGCCGATGCGCTGGCAGGCCCGCCGCTGTGGGTCGACGCAGGCATCGAGCAACTGATGGTGCCGGTCAAGACGCGCGCCGATGTGGAGCGCGCCCGGCCCGACCCTTCAGCCTTCGATGCCTGGCCGCGCAGCCGCAATGACGGGCGCAACGCCTACGTTTTCACCATGCCCGCGCCCGGCAGTAACGATCCGGTGGTTTCGCGCTTCTTCTTCGAATACGGCACCGGCCTGTGGGAAGACCCGGGCACCGGCTCGGCGTGTGCCAACCTGGGCGGCTGGCTGCGCGCGACGGGCCATGCCTTGCCGGCAAGCTACCGCATCGAGCAGGGCGCTGCAGTGGGTCGACCCTGCCACCTGACGCTGCGTGTGGATGCCGACGGCACAATCCACGTCGGTGGCCGCGTGATCGAAATCGGCCGCGGCACGTTGACGATTTAATCGGCGGCGCTCAACTGCTTGCAGAAGAACGTCGTCCCGCAGAATGCGCCGTCGGGCATCAGCGCGTAGTTGGGCACCACGCCCACGCGCTGCCAGCCGGCGCGTGCGTATAGCCGCTCAGCATCGCCGCCCGTCACGGTGTCGAGCACGAGCACCGTCTTGCCCTCGGTGCGCGCTTCCTCTTCGATGGCGGCCATCAACCGCTGCGCCACGCCCTTCCTACGCGCGCGGCGGTGCACGAGCATCTTTGCAACGTCGGCGCGGTGCGGCTGGTTTTCCGGCTGTGCGAGCACCAGTTGCACGGTGCCGTGGATGGCGCCCGCTTCATCTTCGGCAATCAGCAGGGCACGCTCGCCGCGCGCCACGCCTTCGGCCACACCGCGCCAGAACGCCTGCGCCTTGTCGCGAGACAGCGGCCACATGAAGCTCACCGACGCGCCGCCTTCCACGCAATCGATCAGCACATCGGCCAATGCGTCGACGCACGCGCTTGCCTCGTTGGCGCCCACGCGCCGGATGGTCAGGGTGTCGATCATCAGGGTCTCCAGTGGGCAGCGGACACGGTTGTTGTCAGCGCGACGAGGTAGCGGGCCGGTCGCCGCGTGGGGTTGTGATAGACGATCGGGCAGTCCAGCCGCATGGTCAGGCAATCGCCGGCATTGAGGCGCCAGTGTGTGTCGCCCACGGTCATTTCCATCGAACCTTCGATCACCCACACCTGCTGGTGGATTTCGGCATCGCGCGCGCCGGTGTCGTAGGCCACGCGCTCGCCGGCCGGAAAGTGCACCTCAACGAGCTGCAAGGGCGAACGCGCCGCTGGCGACAGGTTGCGGCGCACGTAGCCGGAGGCAGGGTCGGTCCACTCGGGCTGATCTGCCGCGCGTGATACCGGCGACGGTTCCACAGCCGGCGCGGGACTGTCTTCGAACAGCGAGGCAAGCGTCACCCCCAGCGCGGAGCTGAGCCGATCCAGCACCGCAGCGGTCGGGCTGCTCTGGGCGCGCTCGATGAGGGAGATGGCCGAACGGCTGACCTGGCTGCGTTCTGCCAGCGCGTCGAGCGAGAGCCCCTGGGCGTCGCGCAGTTCGCGCAGACGGTGGGCGATACGTTGGTGGATGTCCATGAAATCCAGTTTAATGGAAATTTTTATCTAGTAAACTGGAATTTGCGGCACGGCCAGATTGCCCTTGCTCCGGGTCATGCCTTGCCCGGATGGCAGGGGCCATCGCGTTGGAAGGGGGGGAGAGCGCCCCGGCCGCGTTCATCGGCCTGCTCGAGGGTCGCAACTTCGGCAAGCTCGTTATGCGGGTGGCCGAGGCCTGATCGCGCGCTCGGCCGCTCTTGGCTCTTTACTGGATTGCCACGTCCCGGCGCTGTACGGCGGGCGGCTGCCACGATGCGTCGAGTGCCGCTTCCTTGGGCCAGGTCAGTTGCATGCGCAGCAGGAACGGGCCGGTGGGCGGCGGCAGCCAATTGTTGCGCATGCCCTTGGGCGGAGCGCGCTGGATCAGGATGTCGAGCGAGCCATCGCGGTTCAGGCGTGGGCGATCGGCTTCGCTCAGCACGTTGCGCAGGCCCGGGCGTTCGGATGCGCGGCGCGGTTGCCCAGCCGCGGACAAGGCGGCGACGGCCCAGCCGGCATTCTCGGGCGGGAGTTGGTTGCGCTCGAAATGCAGGACGTAGCGGTGCGTGCTGTCCAGCGCCATGCCGTTTGCGTCGGTCGTGGCGGTGGCGATGAGCATGTCCTGCGGCAGGTCGGTGCCGCCGCCGTTCCACGCCACGATGGCGCGCTGCGCGTAATCCAGCCCGTACGCGCCGACCATGCGCGGGATGAACCAGCCATTCTGCGTGACGGGCGGCTGTTTGACGGCCAGCGCCAGCGTTTCGCGCGCGGCCGCAACCCCACCCTCCATCACCTTCAGGTTGGCGGCGCTCACGGCTTTGGTGTCGAACGGCGCACCAGGCACGATGCCCAGATCACGCAGCGATTGCAGCATTGTGGAGTCGGCCGCGTGCGGCGGATTGTCCTTGAGCAGTTCGGCAAAGCGCGTGAAGTAACTGTTGGCGTCCAGCGCGGTGACACGGCGGCGCGCGGCATCCAGGCTGACGTCGAGGTCGGTGGCCTTGTCCGTGTTGACCTTGGTTTCGGCTTCGGCCTCGCGCAGGGTGCTCTTGCTGAAGGCCTCCAGCGGGGTGATGCGGTAGCGGTCCTGTACGCGGCGCGCGGCGGTCAGGTCGCGCGGGCCGGCCACTTGTGTCCGTGCCACCACCCAGACGAGGCTGGTCGGCGCGGCAATCTGCTTGACGCCTGTGGGCAGCGTGCCCTCCCAACCCGGCGGCGTGATGGCGTAGTGCGCGGCACGTGCCCCGGTGGTGCGGTTGCCGAGCGATTCGAACACGTCGTTCCACCCGTCGTGCAGCGCCACCCAGAGGTGTCGGCGCCCGGCGTCGGGCAGGCTCAGGACGACCGGGCCGTTACGCAAATCGACGAACGCGCTGCTGGCGAGCACGTCAACGCGGGCGCGCACGCCGGTGGGCAGGGCTTCGTCGTCCAGCGTGCGCTGGTGCATGAACGTACCGGCAGGCGCCAGCGCAGACGTCGTCTGCACCAGCGCGTCGGACATCATCAACGGAAACGCGTAGACATAGGCCGCGCGCACGAGCGCTTCGTTCGGCTGCGGCAGACGTTGTTCGATGGGGGCCGTGGTCGCGGCGTTCTGGGTGGAGCAGCCGGTCAGGCTCAGGGTAAGCGCCGAGGCCGCCACGCTCAGCGCCACGGCCGCCAGCTTGGTAAGCGGGCGCGCGGGCGCAGGGCAGTGCGTCATCTTGTTCTCCTTTTGTCGTCGGTGCGCGCAACAGGAAAGCAGACGCCTGTCGGACATCCCCCCAAGGATGCTTGCGCATACGCTTACGCGGTAGCCGATCCCGTGGCTCCGCGCATGTCGTATCTTGAATCTTTGGAATGTAGAAGCGCTGACAGCGCAAGTCAATTGAAGTGCAGCGCGGCACGCATGCCTAGTTGGGGGCAGGCAGAATCTAGAGCCGCAGGTGCAGCGCAAGACGCAACTTGGCCGCGTCGTATTCGGCCTTCAGGCGCGCCACGATTTCGGCTGCGGGCGGCAGATCGGCGATCTGCCCGACACCCTGGCCGGCACCCCAGATGTCTTTCCAGGCCTTGGCGCGCGAGCTGCCATCGCCAAAGTTCATCTTGGATTTGTCGGCCTCGGGCAAGGCGGCCGGGTCCAGGCCTGCGAGTTCGATGCTTTCGCGGATGTAGTTGCCGTGTACGCCCGTAAAAAGGTTGGTGTAGACGATGTCCGACGCGGCCGCTCGCAGAATGGCTTGCTTGTAGCTTTCGGCGGCGTGGGCCTCCTGACTGGCGATAAAACGTGTGCCGATGTAGGCGAGGTCCGCGCCCATGGCCTGCGCGGCCAGGATGGCATCGCCTGTGGCAATGGCGCCCGACAGCGCGATCGGCCCGTCGAAGATGCGCCGCACTTCGCCCACCAGCGCAAACGGCGACAGCGTGCCGGCATGCCCGCCCGCGCCCGCTGCCACCAAGATCAGGCCGTCGACACCGGCTTCCAGCGCCTTTTCGGCATGGCGCAAATTGATCACGTCGTGCAGAACGATGCCGCCGTAGCTATGCACGGCATCCAGGATTTCCTTGACCGGCGCGCGCAGCGAGGTGATGAAGATCGGCACCTTGTGTTTGACGCAGGTGGCCACGTCCTGCTCCAGCCGCGCGTTCGAGTGGTGCACGATTTGATTGACGGCGATCGGCCCAACCACTTCTTGCGGATGCGCGGTGCGGTACGCCGCCAGATCCTCGTTCATCTGCGTGAGCCAGTCGTCCAGCACCTCGGCTGGGCGCGCATTGAGCGCGGGAAACGCTCCAACGATGCCGGCCTTGCATTGCGCCAGCACCAACTCCGGATAGCTGACGATGAACATGGGCGAACCGATCACGGGCAGCGTCAGATGCTGCAGCATGGGCGGCAGGTGCTTGGCGGCGGGCATGGCGTCTCCTGGTTGGGCAAACCGGCACGACAGGGCAGAACACGTCGTTCGATTATAGGAACGATCCCGCACCCCGCCGTGCGCCGTCTACCCGCCGGGCTCAGACATGGGCGTGCTGCGTCAGCAGTTCAATGAAAGCGCGGTTGAAGGCGGGCAGGTCGTCGGGTTTGCGGCTGCTGACCCAGTTGCGGTCAGTCACCACCTCACGGTCCACCCACATGCCGCCGGCATTGCGGATGTCGTCCTGCAGCGTCGGCCAGCTCGTCAGCGTGCGCCCGCGCACCAAGCCCGCAGACACCATCAGCCACGGCCCGTGGCAGATCACGGCGATCGGCTTTTGGGTGCGCTCGAACGCTTTCACAAAGGCCTGCGCGGCCGGCACGACGCGCAGTGCATCGGCGTTGAATACCCCGCCGGGCAGCACCAGCCCATCGAAGTCGTCAGCCTTGGCCTGATCCAGTGTCAGGTCCACCTTGAAGGTGTCGCCCTTGGTGGCGTGGTGCAGGCCCGTCACGCTTGGGCCCTTCGGCGCGATGATGCTGACTGTGGCACCGGCGCCTTCCAGCGCCTGCTTGGGGCTGGCTAGCTCGGCCTGCTCGAACAGGTCGTCGACGAGAATGGCGATGCGCATGTCATGCAATGGGGTCATGGCGAACTCCTTGTCAGGGGAAATCGAAAGAAGGAACGGCAGTGGACGGTTCCGCAACGCGCGTGCCCGCTGTGCGCTAGCATGCGGAGCATTCGCCACGCATCACTTCACCCACGACTGATCATCGGAGACTTGCATGACCACGCCGCTTTCCATCGATGCCGCCACCGCTGCTGCAGACGCCGCGCTGTTTCCCGGCTTCCGTCCGTTCCGCCAGGTGGTCAACGGGGTGGAGATCGCGGGGGTGATCGGCGGGAGCGGTCCACCGCTGCTGTTGCTGCACGGCCATCCGCAAAGCCATGTGATCTGGCACAAAGTTGCGCAGGAGCTGGCGCAGGATTACACCGTCGTCGCGACCGATCTGCGCGGCTATGGCGCCTCGTCCAAGCCGGCCGGTAGCGCCCGGCACGCCGAATACAGCAAGCGCACCATGGCGCAGGACCAGGTGGAGGTGATGCGCGCGCTCGGCTTCGGCCGCTTTCGGCTGTGCGCGCATGATCGCGGGGCGCGCGTGGCGCATCGCCTATGTGTCGATCACCCCTTGCACGTCGAGCGCGCCATGCTGCTCGACATCGCGCCCACGCTGGCGATGTACGAGCACACCGACATGGCGTTTGCATCTGCCTACTGGCATTGGTTCTTCCTGATCCAGCCGTCGCCGTTTCCCGAGACGCTCATCAACGCCACGCCCGATTTCTACATCGGCAAGCTGATGGGCCTGCGCCACGCGGGGCTCGAACCGTTCGCCCCGGAAGCAATGGCGACCTACGCTGCCGCCATGCGGGAGCCCGCCAGCGTGCACGCCATGTGCGAGGACTATCGCGCCGCCGCCACCATCGACCTTGAACATGATCGCGCCGACCGCGACGCAGGCAAGCGCGTGAGCGTGCCGCTGCGTGTGCTGTGGGGTGAGCACGGCGTGATCCAACGCTGCTTCAAGCCGCTGGAGCTGTGGAGTGCCGTGGCGGACGACGTGAGCGGTGGCACCGTGCCGTGCGGCCACTACGTGCCGGAAGAGGCGCCGGAAGCGCTGCTCAAGGAGATGCGGGCGTACTTTGCCTGAGGCAGCCGTCTAGGCGTCGGCCCACTCGCGCACTAGGTTGTGATACGTCCCCGTCAGCGCAATGACGGACGGATCGTCCTGCCCCAGCAATCCCATCAGCCGCTGCAATTCCGTATCCATCTGGAACAGCAGCGTGCGATGCGCGTCGCCGCGCACCATGCTCTGCAGCCAGAAGAATGAGCAGACGCGGGCGCCGCGCGTCACTGGCGTCACGCGGTGCAGGCTGCTGCTGGGGTAGAGCACCATGTCGCCGGCCGCAAGCTTGACGCGGTGCTCGCCGAAGGTGTCGTCGATCACGAGTTCGCCGCCGCCGTAGTCTTCAGGCTCGGTCAGGAACAGCGTGCAGGAGAGGTCGCTGCGGATGCGGAAATCGGTGCCGCGCAGGTGGCGCACGGCGTTGTCGACGTGGTTGCCGAAGGTCTGCCCGCCCGCGTAGCGATTGAACAGCGGCGGGAACACCTTGAGCGGCAACGCGGCGGAGAAGAACAGCGTATTGGCCGAAAGCGCATCCTGAATCAAGGTGCCAACCTCGCGCGCAGCCGGCGAGCCTTCGGGCAGTTGCATGTTGTGCTTCACCTGGCCCGACTGCGCGCCGGCCGTGACCTTGCCGTCCACCCACTCGGCGGCATCGATGATGGCGCGGCAGCGCGCAACCTGTTCCTTGGTCAGGACGTTGGGAATCTTCAGCAACATGATGGTTCGATTTCCAGCGCGGTGGCCAGCACGCGCAGGCGCGCATCGGGATGGCCGGCAAGAAAGTCATGCGCCTTCGCGAGGAAGGCTGGTGTGGCAGTGCGCGGCACGGCGTGCATCCAGGTGAGGGCGTCGTCTGCGCGGTTGGCGAGTGCGAGCAGCCGCGCGGCGTTGAACTGGCCGCGAAAGTCACCGCCCTCCGCGGCGCGCAGGTAGCAGCGCAGGGCCATCGCCGTGTCCGCCTCGACTTCCCAGCCGTCTTCATAGAAGCCGCCGACAACGTTGATTGACTTGGCGTGGCCTTGGGCGGCTGCAGCCTGGAAAAGTGCGAACGCGCGCGTGCGATCAGCCGAGGCGCCCCGGCCGAGTTGCAGGCTCGTCGCATAGTTGTACTGGCCCCAATCGAGGCCGGCAGCAGCGGCGCGGGCGTACCAGTGCGTAGCCGTTTTGTCGCAGGCGGGCGCGCCCCAGCCGTGCTCGTAGCAGCGACCGAGCATGTTGGCGGCCATGGCGTGGCCCGATAGCGCGGCCGTCTTGAACCAGAACAGCGCTTCGGCCGGATTGGGTTCGACGCCGCGGCCATCGAGCAGCCATTGACCGAAGATGGCCTGCGCTTCGGTGTGCCCGCGCCGGGCGGCAGCCGCCAGCCAGCGCACGGCGCGCTCAGCGGGGCCGGTCAGCACGGCGTGGATCGCATCGACCACCGCCGCATCGGCAGCGGTGGCTGCAGCGTCAGCCGGCATCAGTAGCGGATGCCCAACGTCAGGATGGCCGTGCGGCCCGGCGCCAGCGATGCGTAATGCGATGCATACGCCTGGTTGAAGTACACCTTGTCGAACACGTTCTGCACGTTCAGCTGCAGGGTGGTGTGTTTGTCGATGCGGTATGCGGCCATGGCATCAAAGCGCCAGTACGCCGGCACCCACTTCGGGTTGGCGGGGTTGGTGCTACCCCACACCTTCGAGACGTAATAAGCGCCGCCGCCCAGCGTGAACTTCGGCATTGGCTGATACGTCGTCCACAGGCTGAAGCTGTTCTTCGGCGTGTTGGGGAAGGCCGTTCCGTTGGTACCGCCGAAGGCTGCGCCTGCGCCGCCGTTGTTGCGCAGCTCGCTCTTCAGATACGTGTATCCGCCGAATACCTGCCAGCGGTTGGTCAGCGCGCCCGACCAACCCAGCTCGAAGCCATCAACGCGCTTGTTGCCGGCCATGGCGGCGGTGCCGTCCTGCTGCACGATGCGGGCGTTCGTCGTTTCAATGCGGAAGACAGCGGCTGTCAGCGCAAGCTTGCTGTCGAGCACGTTCCACTTGGTGCCGAGTTCGTAGGCGCGGTTCTTTTCCGGGGACAGCACGTCGCCGCGATTGCCTGAGCGGTCTGGCGTCAGCGCGCTGGTATCAGCACCCTGGCCCGCCACCGAGCCCGACGGTGTCGACGATGTTCCGTACGCGAGATAGATGCTGCCGTTCTGCGCAGGCTTGAAAACGAGGCCGAACTGGTAGTTCAGCAGGTTGTCGTCTCGCGAGAAGCTCGAACGCACGCCTTGCGCATTGGCCGACGTGGTGGCCGATGCCGAATAGCGATCAAAGCGCAGCCCGCCGTTGACCTGCCAGCGCGGCGACAGCTCGATCGTGTCGAACACGTAGGCGGATTGCGTGCGCACCGTCGTCTCTGCTGGATTGTTGTTGAGCTTGATGCCGCCCGCCCAGGGGTCGTTCGGGTTCGGGTTGAAGAGATCGGTGCAGTTGTAGCCGCCTGCCGCGCCGATGCCGTTGGGGCAGCGGTTGCTGCCGGTCGCCACCGCGTACGTGTCATTGCGGCTGCGCTCGCGCGAGAACTCCAGGCCCGCCGCGTAGCTGTGCTTGAGGCCACCCGTGTCGAACTTGCCCGTGGCTTCCGTCTGGTTGGCGACGGTGTTGGCCACCGAGTATCGCGAATTGGTGCGGCGCCAGACCATGCCGTAGTAGATGTTGCCCTGGCTGTCGTCGGGCTGCGTCCAGATGGTGTCCTGGCTTGTGCGGGCGATGCGCGTGGTGTTGCGCAGCTTCAGCGCGCTCGACACATCGTGCTCCAGCGTGAAGGTGCCCATGTCAGCGCGGTCGCGGCGGAAGTCGCGCGACAGGCCGTAGTAGACATTGCGATCGACATTCACGGGTGCGCCATCGCCGGGGCCGAACAGCTGCGGGCGGCCATCGGTGCGGCGGTTGAACGTGCCGCCGTTGTACGGAATGCCCGTGTCAGGCGTGTCGTTCGATTGCAGGTGGTAGTACGACAGCGTGGCGCGCGTGGGCGTGCCCAGCCCAAATGCGATGGACGGTGCGATGCCCCAGCGGCTGAAGCTCGTCACGTCGCGGCCGGCAACAGCGGCGTCGTGCGCCATCGCGTTCAGGCGGAAGGCGGCGTGCTCGCCGATCTGGTAATTGCCGTCGGCCGTGACACGTTTGTACGCCGCGTTGCCGACCGACAGCGTGCCCTCGGTGAAGTGCTCGAGCTTGGGTGTCTTCGAGACGATGTTGATCGCCCCGCCGGCCGCGCCGCGGCCTTCATACGCGCCAGACGGCCCCTTGATGACTTCCACCGATTCCACGTTGAACATCTCGCGCGATTGCGCACCGATGTCGCGCAGCCCGTCGAGGAAGGTGCTGGCCTGCGCGTCGTAGCCGCGGATGAACGGGCGATCGCCGACGGGGTTGCCGCCTTCGCCGGCGCCAAACGCAATGCCCGGCACCGTACGCAGCGCCTCGGTGAGCGTGACGGAGCCGGTGCCCTGCAACACCTCTGCGGGGATCACCGTGACGGACTTGGGCGTATCGAGCAGCGGCGCGGTGAATTTGCCGCCCGAGGCCGCATCGCTCTTGAAGCCGTGGGTGCCGGTCACGGTCTGCTCGGGCAGGGTGGCCGATACGGCGTCTTTCTTCGTGTCGGCCAGCGCCGGTGCTGAAGCCACGGCGAAGCTCATTGCGCCGGTCAGGTAACCCACGACCGAATGTTCGGTGCGCTTGCGTTCCGTCTGTGCTGCGTACATGGCGTACTGCCTCTCCCCAAAAGTTCTCATTACATATGTGATGCAAATGAGAATTGTTATCGTTTACATGTGAACGGGTCAACGCACCGGCTGGCGAATTCCTTACGAACATGCAGGCTTCGTCATATAAATCAGGGGGTTATGACGTTCCCGGGCCGTCGTAGAAAATTGTTGAGAGCCTCGATGCCCAAACGCTTCCATTTTTTCAAGCAAATGATTTAGTATTGCCGGACAGGTTGTCCAACCGAATTCCCTTACAAGGCGAGCGTCGCGTGAGCACGGACCCGGAACTCCTCATCGAGCGGCGCGGCCAGGCGCTGTGGTTGACCATTCAGCGCGAAGACCGCCGCAACGCGATCAACGCCGCGGTGCTCGAAGCGCTCACCGCTGCGTTGGGCGACACCAGCCGCGACACCTCCGTGCGCGCCGTGGTGCTGACCGGCACCGGCACGCGTGCCTTCTGTGCCGGCGCCGATCTGCAAACCGGCCAATCCTTTCGCTTCGACTATTCCCAGCCGCATCAGGCCCTGGCAGATCTGTTTCGCCAGGCGCGCCGCTGCACTGTGCCGCTCATCGCCCGCGTGAACGGCGCGTGCATGGCGGGCGGCATGGGTTTGCTGGCGATGTGCGATCTGGCGGTGGCGAGCCGCAGCGCCATGTTCGGATTGCCGGAAGTAAAAGTCGGCGTGTTTCCTGCCCAGGTGTTGGCCGTACTGCAGCACCAGTTGCCGCGCCGCGTGCTGAACGAGCTGTGCCTGACGGGCGAGCCGATGAGCGCAGACCGCGCGCTCGCCGCAGGCCTCGTCAACGAAGTCGCAGAGCCTGAAGCGCTTGATGGGGCCGTCGATGCGTTGCTTGCGCGGCTGCTGGACAAATCGCCGTCGGCCATTCGGCGTGGGCTGTACACGCTCAAGCAGGTGGAATCGCTCAGCTTCGAGCAGGCCATGGCGTTTACCGAAAGCCAGATTGGCCTGTTCGCCCTGACCGAAGATGCGCAGGAAGGGCAAGCCGCCTTTCGCGAAAAGCGCGCTCCCAACTGGACGGGCCGCTGACATGCGCAAGGACACCGTTTCCATCAGCGGGGCCAGCGGCTTCTGGGGCGACAGCATTACGGGCCCGACGCAGCTGGTCGCCTCGGGCCGCCTCGACTTTCTCGTCTTCGATTACCTGGCCGAGTTGACCATGTCGCTGCTGGCCAGCGCGCGCATGAAGAACGCCGAGTTGGGTTACGCCACCGACTTTGTGAGCGTGGCGATGCGCGCGGTGCTCAAGGATGCGCTGGCGCAGAACATCCGCATCATCGCCAACGCGGGCGGGGTGAATCCGCGCGGATGCGCAACGGCGCTGCAGGCGCTGGCCGATGAACTGGGTGTGAGCGTGCGCATTGCGGTGGTGGAAGGCGACGACGTCATGCCGCTGCTGCCCGCCTTGCGCGACGAAGGTGTACGCGAATTGCAAAGCGGTCGCCCCTTGCCCGACAAGGTGGTAAGCGCCAATGCGTATCTCGGCGCATTGCCGATCAAGGCGGCGCTCGATGCGGGCGCGCAGGTCGTTATTACAGGGCGATGCGTCGACAGCGCCGTCACGCTTGGCGCGCTGATGCACCACTTCGGCTGGGCAATCGATGATTACGATCGCCTCGCTGCCGGTAGCCTCGCCGGGCACATCCTTGAATGCGGCTGCCAGGGTGCGGGCGGCCTGCATACCGATTGGGAAGCCGTGCCCGACTGGGCGCACAGCGGCTACCCGATCGCCGAATGCCGGGCCGACGGCAGCTTCATCGTCACCAAGCCCGACGGCACGGGCGGGCTGGTGACGCCTGCGACCGTGGGCGAACAGCTGCTCTACGAAATCGGCGACCCCGCGCGCTACGTGCTGCCCGACGTCGTTTGCGATTTCACGCACGTGACGATGACGCAGGCCGGCGAGCATCGCGTCGAAGTGCGCGGCGCACGCGGCCTCGCGCCAACGCCCCACTACAAGGTCAGCGCGACGTATGCCGACGGCTATCGTGCGACGGGCCAGCTCACCGTCGTCGGTATCGACGCCGATCGGAAGGCGCGCCGCACCGCCGAGGCGATTCTGGAGCGCACGCGTGGCCTGTTCCGCCAGCTCGGTCTGCCGGATTACAGCGCAACGCATATCGAGACGCTCGGTTCGGCGTATCTGTTCGGGCCGCATCAGCCGAACGTGCCACGATTTGAATCGGTGATGTGGCTGGCGGTGATGCATCCGAGCAAGCAGGCGCTGGAACTGTTCGCGCGCGAAATCGCCCCGGCCGGCACGTCGTGGGCGCCCGGCACGACTGGCGCAGGTGGGCGGCCAAGCGTGGTGCCTGCCATCAAGCAATACGCTTTCCTGATCGACAAGGCGCGCGTGCAGGCGCGCGTGACGCCGCTGGGTGGCGACAGCATCGACATCGCCGTGCCAACGGGTGGCGCCGCGCTTGAACCGTCCGCTGCGGCGCAGGCCTCCGTTGCATTGCCCCCCGGCCCGACGCGCGAGGTGCCCCTCATCGACCTCGCCTACGCGCGCAGCGGCGACAAGGGCGACACGTCCAATATCGGCGTCATCGCGCGTCGGCCTGAAGACCTGCCATTGCTGCGCGCGCAACTGACCGCAGAGGCCGTCGCCGCGTACCTCGCGCACGTCGTGAAGGGGCGTGTGATGCGCTACGACCTGCCCGGCATCCACGCCCTCAATTTTGTGTGCGAGCAGGCGCTGGGCGGTGGCGGCATGGCGTCGCTGCGCAACGATCCGCTCGGCAAGGGCATGGCGCAGGTGCTGCTGACGATGCCGGTGCGCGTGCCGGTCGACCACCCTTGATTGACGAGGCGATCATGCTCTCAGGCTTGCTGCCGTCTGCCCGCTTCGACGCCGATCACGAAACGTTTCGTGAGACCGTTCGTCGCTTTGTCGACAAGGCCGTGATGCCAAACATCGACGCGTGGGAAGAGGCCGAGACGTTTCCGCGTGCGCTGTATCGCGAAGCGGCCGACCTTGGCTTGCTCGGCATCGGTTTTCCCGAGGAACACGGCGGCACGCCGGGCGATTTGTTTCTGGAACTGGCGATGATCGAAGAGCTGACGCGAGCGGCCAGCGGTGGCTTGCTCGCATCGCTGTTCAGCCACACGATCGGTGCGCCGCCCATCGTGGCTGGTGGATCGGCGGACCTGAAGGCGCGTGTGCTGCCCGGAATCCTGGCGGGCGAGAAGATCAGCGCGCTTGCCATCACGGAGCCTTCGGGCGGCTCGGACGTCGCCAACCTCACCACGCGCGCGGTGCGCGACGGCGATCACTACATCGTCAACGGCAGCAAGATCTTCATCACGTCTGGCATGCGCGCCGATTACATCACCGTGGCCGTGCGTACGGGCGGGGCGGGCGCGGGCGGCATCTCCGTGCTGCTGGTGGAGGGCAATACACCGGGCCTGACGCGCACGCCGCTCAAGAAGATGGGCTGGTGGTGCTCCGACACGGCGCAGCTGCACTTCGACAACTGCCGTGTGCCCATCGGCAACCTGCTCGGCGTGGAAAACCGCGGCTTCGAGCTGGTGATGCGCAACTTCAACCACGAACGCCTGGCGCTGGCGATGCAGGCCTACGGCCTGGCGCGCACGTGTCTGACCGAAGCCGTGGAATGGGCCACCCAGCGCGAAACCTTCGGCAAGCGCCTTGTGCAGCATCAAGTCGTGCGCCAGAAGCTGGTGGCGATGGCCACGCGCATCGAAGCCACTCGGGCATTGCTTGAAGACCTGATGCGGCGCATGCAGGCCGGCGATTCACCGGTCGCGCAGCTGTGCATGCTGAAGAACTTCGCCACGCAGAGCCTGCAGTTCTGCGCCGACACGGCCGTGCAACTGCTTGGTGGCATGGGTTTCATGCGCGGCACGAAGTCAGAGCGCATCTATCGTGAAGTAAAGGTCTACATGATCGGCGGCGGCGCGGAGGAAATCCTCAGTGATCTTGCCGCGCGCCAGCTCGGCTGGGCCTAAGGGCCTAACCCGCGCATTCAGGGAGAGAACCATGTATCGCTCAGTCTTTCGACCGGGGCTGTTCCAGGGGCAAGTGGCCGTGGTGACGGGTGGCGGCAGCGGCATTGGCCGGTGCACGGCGCATGAGTTGGCGTCGCTGGGCGCGGCGGTCGCCTTGGTGGGGCGCAATGCCGAGAAGCTTGCCGCCGTGCGCACGGAGATTGTCGAAGCCGGCGGCACCGCGCACACCTACGTTTGCAACATCCGTGACGAGGCTGCCGCGCAAGCCACCGTCGCGCAAATCTACGGCGAGCACGGCCGCATCGACGCGCTGGTCAACAACGCCGGCGGCCAGTTTCCGGCGCCGCTCAAGGACATCTCCGCCAAGGGCTGGGAAGCCGTTGTGCAGACGAACCTGACCGGCGGCTTCCTGATGGCGCGCGAGTGCTTGAACCAGGCGATGCAGCAGCGCGGCGGTGCCATCGTCAACATCGTGGCCGACATGTGGGGCGGCATGCCGAACATGGGCCACTCCGGCGCAGCGCGTGCGGGCATGGTCAACTTTACGGAGACGGCCGCGTTCGAGTGGGCGCAGTACGGCGTGCGCGTGAACGCGGTGGCGCCCGGCTACGTGGCGTCGTCGGGCATGGACGCGTATCCGCCGTGGATGGCCGAGACCATCCGCAGCATGCCTTCGACCGTGCCGCTTGGGCGCTTTGCCACCGAGGCGGAAGTGTCGTCGGCGATCGTGTATCTGCTCTCGGAAGCCGCGGCGTTCATCACCGGCACGACGTTGCGCGTGGACGGCGGCCGCCCGAACGTGCGGCCCGGGTCGCCCATGCCGGCGCCGCGTCATGGCGCTGAGCCGTTCAACGGCTTCCACCTTGCCGTGACGCCCAAGGTGCTGCAAGGCGAGGAGGACCGCCATGCCGGCGCTTGAATCGCGCATCGTGCCGCAGAGCGATGCGTACCGGCAGAATCACGCCGCGCTCACGGAGCTCGTCGGTCGGCTGCGCACGCTGGAAGACCGCACACGCGACAAGTCCGAAGCTTCGCGCGCGCGCTTCGAGCTGCGCGGGCAACTGCTGCCACGTGACCGACTCGGCCGACTGCTCGACGCCGGCGCGCCGTTTCTCGAGCTGTCCACGCTGGCGGGTTTTTGCCTTGACCACACAGACCCAGCGCGCTCCATTCCTGGCGGCGGTTTCATCGCGGGCATCGGTTGGGTGAGCGGCGTGCGCGCGATGATCATCGTCGACGATGCGGGCATCGACGCAGGGGCCGTGCAGCCGATGGGCATCGAGAAGTTCCAGCGTGCCCAGGCCATTGCGCTGGAGCAGAAGCTGCCGTTCATCCACCTTGTCGAATCGGCCGGCGCCAACCTGCTGACGTATCGCGTGGAGACCTTCATCCATGGCGGCAGCGGCTTCTACTGGCTCGCGCGGCTGTCGGCGGCGGGCATTCCGGTGATCAGCGTGGTGCACGGGTCGAGCACGGCGGGCGGCGCATACATGCCCGGCCTTTCGGACTACGTGGTGATGGTGCGTGATCGCGCGCGTGCGTTTCTCGCTGGTCCGCCGTTGCTGAAAGCGGCCACGGGCGAGATCGCCACCGAAGAAGAACTGGGCGGCGCAGAGATGCACGCCACCACGTCGGGCCTTGCCGAATACCTGGCCGAAGACGATGCCGATGCACTGCGCATCGCACGCGAACTTGTTGCCGCGCTCGACTGGAACCGCGATGTGCCGGCTGCGGACAGGCCATACGCGCCGCCGCGCTTTGATGCGGAGGAACTGCTTGGTATCGCGCTGACCGATCACCGCAAACCGCTCGACATGCGCGAGGTGATTGCGCGCATTGCCGATGGATCGGATTTTCTGGAGTTCAAACCAGACTACGGCCCGGCGACGATCACGGGGCACGCGGCCATCTGCGGGATGCGCGTCGGCGTCATTACAAACAACGGACCGCTGGACCCGGCGGGCGCCACCAAGGTGGTGCATTTCATCCAGGCGTGCTGCCAGTCCGATACGCCGCTGCTGTATCTGCAAAACACCACCGGCTTCATCGTCGGCAAGGCGTCGGAGCAGGCCGGCATGATCAAGCACGGTTCCAAGATGATCCAGGCCATGGCCAACGCCACCGTGCCGCGCATCACCGTGCATTGCGGCGCGTCGTTTGGCGCGGGCAACTACGGCATGTCGGGGCGCGGTTTCTTTCCGGATTTCTGCTTCAGCTGGCCCAACGCCAAGACGGCCGTGATGGGCGCTGAGCAGGCCGCCGGCACGATGGCGACGGTCATGGCTGCGAGCATGCTGCGCAAGACGCAGACCGTCGACCACGAAGCCATCGAAGCGATGCGCGCCAAGGTGATCGACACGTTCGAGCGGCAGTCCGACGCGTTCACCATTTCGGGCCGGCTGCTGGATGACGGCGTGATCGACCCGCGCGATACGCGCAAGGTGCTCGCCTGTGTGCTGTCCGTCTGCGACGAAGCGCGCAAGCGAACGCTGCATCCGATCCAGTTTGGCGTTGCGCGCCCGTAGCCATCCCGAACCCATACACGAACAGCCCAGGACAACCGGAGCGAGACACCATGCACTTCACTCACGAACACCAGGAACTGCAGCGCAACCTGAAACGCTTCATCGACAGTGACATCAACCCGTACGTCGATGAATGGGAGGCCGCGGAGATGTTCCCTGCCAAGCAGCTCTTCAAGAAGATGGGCGAGCTGGGCTTTCTCGGTATCGCCAAGCCGACCGAGTTCGGCGGCCTCGGCCTCGACTATTCATATGCGATGGCGATGGCCGAGGCGCTTGGGCACATCCACTGCGGCGGCGTGCCGATGGCGATTGGCGTGCAGACCGACATGGCGACGCCCGCGTTGGCACGCTTCGGTTCGGACGCGCTGCGCGCGCAGTTCCTGGCCCCCGCCATCAGCGGCGATGCGGTGGCGTGCGTGGGCGTGTCGGAGCCAAGCGCGGGCTCCGATGTGGCGAGCATCAAGACCACCGCGCGCAAGGACGGCGACGACTACATCATCAACGGCAGCAAGATGTGGATCACCAACAGCCTGCAGGCCGACTGGATGTGCCTGCTGGCCAACACGTCGGACGACCCCGCCCACCGCAACAAGTCGCTCATCATCGTGCCGATGAATACGAAGGGCGTGTCGGTCGGCAAGAAGATCCGCAAGATCGGCATGAACTCGTCGGACACCGGCCTCATCTACTTTGACGACGTGCGCGTGCCCCAGCGCTACCGCATCGGCGAGGAAGGCAAGGGCTTCACGTACCAGATGCTGCAGTTCCAGGAAGAGCGCATGTGGGCCGCGGCCAGCAGCCTGGCGACGATGACGATGTGCATCGAGACCACCGCCGAGTACGCGCGCGAGCGCAAGCTGTTTGGCGCCAGCCTGCTCGACAACCAATGGGTGCACTTCAAGCTGGCCGAGCTGAAGACAGAGGTGGAGGCGCTGCGCGCGCTCACGTATCGCGCGTGCGATCTGTACATTCAAGGGCAGGACGTGACGGAGCTGGCATCGATGGCCAAGCTCAAGGCGGGGCGGCTCGCGCGCATCGTGCCCGATGCCTGCCTGCAGTTCTGGGGCGGCATGGGTTTCACGTGGGACAACCCGGTCTCGCGCTATTACCGCGATGGGCGTCTGGGCTCGATTGGCGGCGGTGCTGACGAGGTGATGCTCGGCATCATCTGCAAATACATGAATACGCTGCCGGGCAAGAAGGGCTGAGCGATGACCGCCTCGCATGCCGCATTCCGCTCGATCCTCATCGCCAACCGGGGCGAGATTGCGCTGCGCATCATGCGCACGGCGCGTCGCCTTGGCATGCGCACCATTGCCGTGTATTCCGAGGCTGACCGCGATGCGCCGCATTGCCGCGCGGCCGATCTTGCGTTGCCGATTGGCGCATCGCAACCGCAGGCGTCGTACCTGAACATTGCGGCGTTGCTGGAGGCCGCGCGCAAGTCGGGTGCGCAGGCGGTTCATCCGGGTTATGGCTTCCTTGCAGAGAGCGATGCTTTTGCCAATGCGTGCGCAGATGCGGGCATGGTCTTCATCGGGCCGCCCGCGGGCGCCATCCGCGCGATGGGCAACAAAGCCGGCGCCAAGCGCTTGATGGAAGCCGCTGGCGTACCGTGCGTGCCGGGTTATCAGGGCGAAGATCAATCCGCTGAGCGCATGGCGCAGGAAGCCGCACGCATTGGCTACCCGGTGATGATCAAGGCGGCCGCTGGCGGCGGTGGGCGCGGCATGCGCCGCGTGAACCGTGCAGAGGATTTTGCGGCGGCGCTGCAGTCTGCGCGTTCCGAAGCAGAGAACGCATTTGCCTCGGGCGAGTTGATCCTCGAAAAAGCGATCGTCGAGCCGCGCCACATCGAGATTCAAGTATTTGCCGATACGCATGGCAACGTGGTTCACCTCGGCGAGCGAGATTGCTCGGTGCAGCGCCGGCATCAGAAGGTGATTGAGGAATCGCCGTCGCCGGCCGTATCGCCCGAGCTGCGTGCCCGCATGGGCGCAGTGTCGGTGGCAGCGGCGCGCGCGATCGGCTACGTGGGTGCGGGCACGCTGGAGTTCCTGCTCGCCCCGGACGGCGCGTTCTACTTCATGGAGATGAACACGCGCCTGCAGGTCGAGCATGCGGTGACCGAAGCGATCGTCGGCGTCGACCTGGTCGAGTGGCAGTTGCGCGTGGCGCTGGGCGAGCCGTTGCCGCTCGCGCAAGACGCCATCGATGCACGTCGCGCACAAGGCGGGCACGCCATCGAAGTGCGCCTGTGCGCAGAAGATCCGCAGCAGGATTTCCTGCCGCAAAGCGGCACAGTTGCCCGCTGGCGTGCACCGCAGGATGTCCGCACGGACCACGCCTTGGCCGACGGGCTCGTCGTCTCGCCGTACTACGATTCGATGCTCGCCAAGATCGTCGCCCATGGCACCGACCGTGCCGATGCCTGCCGGCGTCTCGCGCACGCTCTGGACGATTGCCTGCTGCTTGGCCTGCCGACCAACCGTGCGTTTCTGCGCGATTGCGTGGCGCATCCGGCGTTCCGTGCCGGCGATGTGTCGACCGCGTTTATCGACCGGCATTTCCCGGCGGCGATGCGTCAGGCGGCCGTACCCGATGCAGCGGTTTGCCAAGCGGCTGCCGTGCTGCTCACGCACCTGCGCAAGGAGACCGCACGCCGCTATCCCGCAGAGCTGCATGGCTGGGCCAGCAGCCGCACGTATCCCACGCTGTGCCGCTTCACGCTCGACGGTGACGCCATCGAAATGCGCGTGCGTGCGCTCGGTCCGCAGCGATGGGAATTGACTTGGGACGGCGGTGCCACGCACGTGGCACTTGTGTCAGAGGGCGACGGTCGCGTCGCGCTCGTGCTGGGCGACACGCTCCACGCAGTCGACTACACCTTCACCGGCGGCGCATGCCACTTCGTGCTGAATGACGTGGAGCACACCGCCATCGACACCACTTACGCCAAGGCGGAGCGTGACGGCGCGCAAGCCGGCAGCGGCTGGGTCAGCGCACCGATGAATGGCCGCGTGGTTGCCGTACATGTGGCGCAAGGCGAGGCGGTCAGCGCCGGCCAGGTGTTGCTGGTGGTTGAGGCGATGAAGATGGAGCACAGCATTGCCGCGCCGCTCGCAGGCGAGGTGAAAGGGTTATTCACCCAAGTCGGGGCACAGGTTGCGCCCGGCGGGTTGCTGATGGAGATTGCCGCGGCCTGACGGCTGCACTGCTGTCCTGATCCATCGTTTCGTCGTGCAGTTCATGCGGTCAATGCAGTCCATAGGAGACGTCCCATGTCCGAAGCCACGCCAGACACCACGCTTGAGGCCAACCTGCTGAACCGGGTGACGCTGGGCGATACGTTGCATCGCAGTGCACGCAAGTTCGGCGCGAAAGTCGCGCTGGTCGATGGCCCGCGCCGCATGACGCATGGTGAACTCAATGCAGACAGCAATCGCTATGCGCACGCGCTGCTTGCAAGCGGCCTGGCACCCGGCGACAAGGTGGCGATGCTCTGCGGTAACTCGGCGCAGTTTCTGGTGGCCGCGTACGGCATTCTCAAGGCGGGGCTGGTGTGGGTGCCGATCAACGCGATGCTCGGGCCGGACGATGTGCGCTACATCTTCGAACATGCCGAGGCGCGGCACGTGGTGATCGACGCGGCGCTGTACCCGGCGCTGCGCGACACGCTGTCGGCGCTCGGGCTGCCGGCGCACCAATGCTTCGGCGCACCGGTTGCCGACGGCCCGCAAACCGTGGAGCAGGCGCTGCAAGGCCACGCCGATACGCTGCCCGCCGTGGTGATCGACGATCGCGATCTCGCGCTCATCATGTACACCAGCGGCACGACCGGCCGGCCAAAGGGCGCAATGCACTCGCACCGCTCGGTGCATGCCGCGCTGATGTCCAACATCGCCGGCCTGAATCTGAACGAGACCGACGTGTTCTCGTGCCTGCTGCCGATGTTCCACTGCGCGCAGTTTGCGACCGCCGCTTCCGCGATGACGGTGGGCGCCACGCTCGTCATACAGCGCGGCTTTGATCCGGCGGCGCTGCTCGATGCGATTGCCAACGAGCGCATCACGCAACTGTTCGGCCTGCCGCTCATGTATGCCGCGCTGCTGCACCATCCGCTGCGTGCGCAGCGAGATCTGTCCAGCCTGCGCCTATGCCTGTATGCGATGGCGCCGATGGCCAAGCCGCTGCTCGAGCGCCTGATTGCCGAGGTGTGTCCGAACTTTGCCCTCGGCTCCGGCCAGACAGAAATATTCCCGATGACGATGTATTTCGCGCCCGATCAGCAACTGCAGCGCACCGGAAACTACTGGGGCCAGCCCTGCATGGTGAACGAGGCGGCGATCATGGACGATCAAGGCAATCTGCTAGGCCCGAACCAATTGGGCGAGATCGTGCATCGCGGCCCCAACGTCATGCTCGGCTACTACAAGGACCCGCAGGCCACAGCCAACGCACGCCGCTTCGGCTGGCACCACACGGGCGATCTCGGCATGTGGGATGCCGACGGCCAACTCCAGTTCAAGGACCGCATCAAGGACATGATCAAGACCGGCGGTGAGAACGTGCCCTCGGTCAAGGTGGAAGAAGTGTTGCTGCGGCACCCGGCGGTCGCGAACGTCGCGGTGGTCGGCTTGCCGCATGTGCACTGGGTGGAAGCGGTGGCCGCGTTCGTCTGCCTCAAGCCTGATGCACAAGCCGATGCCGCCGCGCTGCAGGCGCATTGCAGAGAGCATCTCGGTAGCTTTGAGGTGCCCAAGCACATCGCCGTGGTCGACAAGCTGCCCATGACGGCGACCGGCAAGATCCAGAAGCACGTGCTGCGCAGCGCCAACCAGACGCTGTTCGAAGGCGACGCGCGATAGCGAGGACTAGGCCGCCGGCTGGGGCGGCGTGCGCAGGATGAACAGCACCGCCTGATCGGCCAGCGCGTCAATGCTGATGCCCGCGCCAGCCTGATACCACTGCGCCGTCCAGTTGAGCGCACCGAACATCAGCAGGCGATCGACAGGCGTCGGGTGCGCCCATTCGCCCGAAGCGCGCAGGCGGTCGATCACGCGCGTCCAGATGTCTTCGTAGCGATCCTTGAGCGCGATGATGCGTTCTTGCGCCTGCGCGTCGAGCGAGCGCCACTCATACAGCATCACCGGAATGAAATCCTGGTGGGGCGCAAGGATCGTGTAGAGATGTGCGCGCACGAGTTGGCGCATCGCCTCGCGTGGCGGCAGATCGTCGATATCGATGGCTTCGATGTCCGCCAGCGCCACGGTCAGGCCGTGTTCGATCACCGCCTGCAGGATGTCCTGCTTGGTTTTGAAGTGGTAGAACCAACTGCCCGCATGGACGCCCGTGGCGGCGGCAATGTCGCGCACCGTGGTGTTGCCGTAGCCCTTCTCGCGGAACAGCCTGGCCGATTGCTCGATCAACGCGCGGCGCAAGCCCTCGTTGGCATCCTGCGCAGGACGGCCGCGCTTGCGGCGCGGCGCTTCCGCTTCAGTGGCGGCTTCAGTGGCGGATTCGGGCGGACTGGATGTGGCGGGTTTCGGCATGCCCAGGCGAAGAGAAGAGGCGTCGCTGCATTGTAGCGGGGCACAGCCACCGCGCAGCACGTCAATCGCGGTTCAGGATGCGGCCATGTTCGACGGTGGCGGCGCCTGCCTTGACCAGCGCTGCGATCGCGGCATCCACCAACGTTTCCATCGATTGGCTTGCGAAGAAGCGCGCCTGCAGGCGCGGCATCAGCGTGGTCTGCGTGAACCACGCAAACAGCGCCTCGTGGGACAGGGACTGCCGCTCCAGCAGCTTGAACTTCACCAGCACGCGGATGGCGTGCAGCGCGTTGCGTTCCGGGTCTGCCCGCAGATACGCAAGCCGCCCCAGCGATGCATCAATCGCGGCGTTGACGTTGGTAAACGGCCGGCCGTGCCCGGGAATCACCACGCGCGCGTCGAGCTGCGCGATGCGCTCAAGAATGGCCTGCTGCTCGGCAAAGCCGCTTTCGCCTTCCAGCTCGGGAAAGATCACGCCGAAGCCGCGTTCCCACAGTGCGTCGGCCGAAATCAGCACGCGTGTGTCGGGGTTGAAGAGGATGACCGCGTGCGGATCGTGTCCCGGTGCACTGATGACCTGCCAGTCGAAGCCGCCCAGTCGTGCGGTCATGCCGTCGGCGAGGCCAGCGTCGGCATCGCGATCGGGCAGCGTGAAGCGTGCGCATTCCTGGCCTGTGGGGCCGTAGCTGAGTGCATCGGTATCCCAGCGGCGCACGTCATCGATTTGCGTGGCGGGCACGCGCGTGTGACTGCCGTAGATGGCCTGCAGCGCAGCGTTGCCGCCGCAGTGGTCGGAGTGCAGGTGCGTGTTCAGCAAACGGCGCAGAGGGGTGCCTTGCAGCGCGTGCTGCACCAGCGCCACGGTTTGCGGGGCGTGCGTGAGGTAGCCCGTGTCCACCAGCGCGCAACCGCCCTGCGCTTCGTCATCGAAAAACAGGATGTTGTTGGACGACAGCCAGCCGCGCTCGAACACGCGCATCGAATCAGGCAAGGTGACGATGTCGTGTTCGGCCATGGTGATGGGCGCTCAGGCGCAGGGCGTGTCGTTGAGCCAGGCGCAGGCGCGCTCGGGCAAGGTTTTCCACACGCTCAGGCGAGCGGTGTCGTCCATGGTCGACCATGCGGCAATCTCGTCGATCGTGCGCATGCAGCCGATGCACAGGCCGTGCGCCTCGTCCATCTTGCACACGCTGATGCACGGCGATGCCACAGGCTGCGCGCGCTCGGCCTGCGCGCGGCTATTGCGCAGCTTGCCGAGCGAGAGCTTCAGTTGCGCGCGGGTGCAGGTGTCCATGTGTGTTCGATCAGTCGCGCAAGGCGACGTCGGCCACAGGCGCGCCCGTCATGGCTTCGAGTTCCGCGGGCGTAAGGTTGAACACGGCATGCGGATGGCCAGCCGCAGCCCACACGCTGTCGTACTGGAACAGGTCGCGATCGAGCAGCATCACAGGCTTGACCGCATGGCCGACCGGACACACGCCGCCGATGGCGTAACCGGTCTTCTCGCGGACGAACTTCGCATCGGCCTTGGCGAGTGCGCCCACGTGCGCGGAAACCTTTGCCTCGTCGACACGATTGGTGCCGCTGGCGATCACCAGCACCGGCACGTCGTCTTCTGCGCGACGGAAGATGATCGACTTGGCGATCTCGGCCACGGAGCAGCCCAGCCCAGCAGCCGCTTCGGCAGACGTTTTTCCGGTGGCCGGCAGCATCACGATGTTCTTTTCGTAGCCCAGCGTGCGCAGGTGGTCGGCCACGCGTTGGGCAGATTCAGGCAGCGGGGCGTTTGTATCGGTAGCGGTCATCGTCGTTGTTCTTGATTGGGTTTCAGATGCAGGCCTGGGCGATCTGGTCCTGCAGCTTGAGCAGCAGCGCACGGCCTGCACGCGAGGCGGTGGGGCGGCCGATGGCTTGCGAGATGAAGTCGCCTGCCAGCACCACCTTGTCCAGGTCGATGCCGGTGCGGATACCCAGGCCGTGCAGCAGGTACAGCACATCTTCGGTGGCGACGTTGCCGGTCGCGCCCTTGGCATACGGGCAGCCGCCCAGCCCAGCCACCGAGGCGTGGAAGATGGCGATGCCGACTTCCAGGCTGGCGAGGATGTTGGCCAGCGCCTGGCCGTACGTGTCATGGAAGTGGCCCGAAAGGCGGTCGATCGGGAACGTCGCCGCAGCGGCTTCCATCACGGTCTTCACCTGCCCGGCGGTGCCCACGCCGATGGTGTCGGCAATGTCGATCTCGTCGCAGCCCAGGTCGGCCATGCGCTTGATGACGTCCACCACCGACGACACCGGCACCTCGCCCTGATACGGGCAACCCAGCGAACACGAGATCGACCCACGCACGCGAATGCCCGCATCCTTGGCGGCCTTGGCCACCGGCACAAAGCGTTCGATCGATTCGGCGATCGTGCAGTTGATGTTCTTCTGCGCAAAGGCCTCGCTGGCGGCGCTGAAGATCACGATCTCGTCCGCGCCTGCTGCAGCGGCGCCTTCGAAGCCCTTCATGTTGGGTGTGAGCACCGAATACAGCGTGCCCGGCCGGCGCTGGATGCGCGCCATCACGTCGGCGCCATCGGCCATGGCCGGCACCCACTTGGGCGACACGAACGACGCGGCTTCCACGTTGACGAAGCCGGCCTCGGACAGGCGGTTCACCAGTTCGACCTTGGTATCGGTGGAGACCGGCGCCTTCTCGTTCTGAAGACCGTCGCGCGGGCCGACCTCGACCACTTTCACGAAATGCGGGTAGCTCATCTCAGTAACCTCGTTGCAGATCGACGATGCCGGCAATCGGTTCGCCGGCTTCCAGCGCGCGGATCTTGCGCGCGATCTGGGCAATGCTGACCTCACGCAGCGTCAGCGCCGAAATGTGCGGCGTGATGTGGATGCGCGGTTCGGTCCAGAAAGGATGGTCGGCGGGCAGCGGCTCGGTGCGGAATACGTCGAGCGCGGCGCCGGCAATGTGGCCGCTGCGCACGGCGGCCAGCAGGTCCTCTTCCACCAGATGCTTGCCGCGCGCCACGTTGACAACGAACGCGCCCGGCGCGAGCTGACCGAGCAGCTTTGCGTCGATCACGTTTTCGGTGGCTGCCGTCAGCGGCAGCACGTTCACCAGCACGCGCGTGCCGGCAAGGAAGCCTGGTAGGGCATCGCTGCCTGCGCGGCAATCGACGCCCTCGACATGCTTGGCAGAGCGGCTCCAGCCGCGCACCGGAAAGCCGAAGCCCGCCAGCGTCTTGGCGATGTGCGTACCAAGCACGCCCAGGCCCAGCACGCCGACGACAAACTCATCGCGGTTGAACGGCTTGAGGAAGCGCCACATCTTCGCTTGCTGCTGGCGCTCGTATTCATCAAGCCGGCGGAAGAAGCGCAGCACGGCGTGCGTGACGTATTCGCCCATCTGCGCGGCCATGCCGGCGTCGTCCAGCCGCACGATCGGCAGGCTTTCCGGAATGGCATCGGGCGATTGCGCGCGCAGGCCGAGGATCGCATCGACGCCCGCGCCCAGATTGAACACGGCGCGCAAATCGCGACGATCGCGCAGCATGTCGGCAGGCGGCTGCCAGACCACGGCGTAATCGGCGTCCTGCGCCGCGCCTTTCTCCCACACTGACAGCCGCGCCTCAGGCAGTGCCTGCGCAAAACCATCGAGCCAGGGTTGGGGCTTGCCGTCGGGCGTGTAGATCTGGATGTGCATGTGGGGCGACTTCAGTGCGGGTAGTTGACGTATACGTCAAGCAGTGTAGCAGGGGCCGGCAACGCGTGTTGCGGCCCGCTCGCGCGTCAATCAGCCGTCACTCCGCCGGCTTGAACGCCAGCAGTTGCACGCCTTCCGTCACCTGATCGCCCACGCCGTAGAGCACGGATTCGACGACGCCGTCCGCAGGCGCGGTGAGCGTGTGCTCCATCTTCATGGCCTCCATGACGACGAGCGGCGCGCCCTTGGTGACGGTCTGCCCCGGGGTGGCCAGCACGGCGATGACCTTGCCGGGCATCGGCGCGGTCAGCTTGCCGCCTTCGTCGTCGGCCTCGCCGGCATGGGCGAGCGGATCGTGGCGTTCCAGCGTCCAGTGCGCGCCGCCGGTGAAGACGTGGAACATGTCGCCGTCGACATGCACCTGGCCGGTCGCCTTGTGCGAACCCAGCGTGACGGTGAAGGTCTCGGCGTGGCGCTGCGAGGTGAAGGGCGCTTCATGGCCGTTTGCTTTCAGACGCGACCCGTCGCGGCCGTAGACGAGCGTGGCGTCGACGGCCTGTTCGCCGTGCGAGAAGCGCAGCGTGCGCTCAGCCGCGCCGTTCAGGCGCCAGCCGCTGCCACGCGCCCACGGCGAATGCGGATCGCGCGTGTCGGTGCGCAGGCTGCGTGCCTCGCGGGCAAGCAGCGCAGCCACGGCCAGGGCGATGGCGTCTTGCGGCACGTCCGGCGCTGCCGGGAACAGCGTGTCGTGATTGCGCGCGATCAGGCCGGTATCCAGATCGGCGGTCGCAAACGGCTTTGATGCGACCAGGCGGCGCAGGAAGGCCACGTTGGACGACAGCCCCACCAGGTGGAAGCTGCCCAGCGCCTGCAGCATGCGCGCGAGTGCTTCTTCGCGGTCGCGGCCCCAGACGATGAGCTTGGCGATCATCGGATCGTAATAAGGGCTGATGGCATCGCCTTCGCGCACACCCGCGTCGATGCGCACGGCGGCGGGCTCGCCATTGGCCTGCGCGCCCACGGTAAATTCCACCGCTGCCGGCGTGCGCAGCACCTTCAGCGTGCCGATGGAGGGCAGGAAATCGCGGTCCGGGTTTTCTGCATAGATACGTGCTTCCAGCGCGTGGCCGTGGATATGCAGTTCGTCCTGCGCGCGCGGCAGCGGCTCGCCGGAGGCTACGCGCAATTGCCATTCGACGAGGTCTTCCCCGGTGATCATTTCAGTGACCGGATGTTCGACCTGCAGGCGCGTGTTCATCTCCATGAAGTAGAACGTGCCGTCTTCATCGACGATGAACTCGACCGTGCCGGCACCCACGTAGCCCACGGCGCGCGCCGCAGCCACGGCGGCTTCGCCCATTGCGCGGCGACGGTCCAGCGTCATGCCGGGGGCGGGCGCTTCTTCCAAGACCTTCTGGTGGCGGCGCTGCACCGAGCAGTCGCGCTCGAACAGGTAGACGGCCCCGCCGAAGCTGTCGGCAAACACCTGGATCTCAATGTGGCGGGGCCGCGTGAGGTACTTCTCGATCAGCACGCGGTCATCGCCAAAGCTGGAGGAGGCTTCGCGTTTGACCGAGGCCAGCGATGCTTCAAACGCATCGCCCGATTCGACCACGCGCATGCCCTTGCCGCCGCCGCCCGCGCTGGCTTTGATCAGCACGGGGTAGCCGATGCGATCGGCCTGCGTGCGCAGGAATGCGGCGTCCTGGTTGTCGCCGTGGTAGCCGGGGACGAGCGGCACGCCCGCCGTTTCCATCAGCGCCTTGGCCGCGCTCTTGCTGCCCATCGCTTCGATGGCCGAGGCCGGTGGGCCGACGAAGATGATGCCGGCGTCTGCGCAGGCCTTGGCGAAAGCTTCGTTTTCGGAGAGGAAGCCATAGCCGGGGTGGACGGCCTGGGCGCCCGTGGCGCGCGCGGCTTCGAGGATGCGGTCGGCGCGCAGGTAGCTGTCGCGGGCGGCGGGCTCACCGATGTGGATGGCTTCGTCGCAGGCCGCGACGTGGCGGGCGTTGGCGTCGGCATCGGAGTAGACGGCGACTGTGCGGATGCCGAGCTTGCGGCAGGTGGCGGCGACTCGGCAGGCGATTTCGCCTCGGTTGGCGATGAGGAGCTTGGTGATCATTGGTGTTTGTCTCCGGTGCTTTCTGTCTGCATCTTCTGCACTTGTGGTGCATCCCTTGTTTCATCCCCTGCCGGGGCTGAGTCACTTTCTTTGTCTTGCCAAAGAAAGTAACCAAAGAAAGGCGCGCCCGAGATGGCGACCCCCTCCTTGAATTTGTGTAACCGGGCGGAGACGGGGAAAACTCGCTTCGCTCAGACAGTTCCCCGTCTTTGTTCCGCCCGCTTACACAAATTCAAGGCGCCATCAAGGGCAGGAACGTCAACGGCCAGACCGTTGGTGTGCATGCTCTGTCAGGCTCTTGCTTCTTGCTTCTTGCTTCTTGCTTCTTGCTTCTTGCTTCTTGCTTGTTGCTTGTTGCCGTTTGCTTCGCTCCGCGTCTTGCCGCATACCCACCACTGCGTTTGTGCTGCGATGGTGTGGCCGTTGGAGCCCTAGATGGCGCCTTGAATTTCTGTTGCAGGGAGGAAAAAGAGGGGAGGCTGTTTGAGCGAAGCGAGTTTGCCTCTCCTCCCTCCCTGCGACATAAATTCAAGGAGTCTTTCGCCATCTCGGGCGCGCCTTTCTTTTGCTTACTTTTCTTTGGCAAGACAAAGAAAAGTGAGTCGTACCCGGCAGGGTACGAAACGGGGATGGACCACCAACAACAAACCATCCCCAAAACAAACCAATCAATCCGCCGGCGTAATGTCGATATGACAATGCGACGAATGCGAGTGCGAAGCCTCCGCGCCCTGGTGCAGATGATCCTGCACGTCTACCCGCATCCCCAACCGCGCCAGCAGCTTCCGATCCGCATCCGCCTCCGGGTTATCCGTCGTCAGCAGTTTCTCGCCATAGAAGATCGAGTTGGCGCCCGCCATGAAGCACAGCGCCTGCAGCGCATCGTCCATCGCCTCGCGGCCAGCGGAGAGCCGCACCATGGCCTTGGGCATCGTGATGCGCGCCACAGCAATCGTGCGCACGAAATCGAACGGATCCAGCTCTTCGTTGCCCGCCAGCGGCGTGCCTTCCACCTTCACGAGGTTGTTGATGGGCACCGAATCCGGATACGGCTCCATGTTCGCCAACTCTGCGATCAGGCCTGCACGCTCGTGCACCGATTCACCGAGGCCGACGATGCCGCCGCAGCACACATTGATGCCAGCGTCACGCACGTGCTCGAGGGTATCGAGCCGGTCCTGGTACGTGCGCGTGGTGATGATCTCGCCGTAGAACTCGGGCGCGGTATCGAGGTTGTGGTTGTAGTAATCCAGGCCCGCGTCCTTCAGCTGCGCGGCCTGTTCCTGCTTGAGCATGCCCAGCGTCACGCACGTCTCCAGCCCCATCGCCTTCACGCCGCGCACCATGTCGGCCACGGCATCAAGCTGATGCGGCTTCGGGTTGCGCCAGGCTGCGCCCATGCAGAAGCGGCTTGCACCGTTTTGCTTGGCGCGCGAGGCGGCTTCCAGCACTTCGTCGATCGGCATCAGCTTTTCAGCCTCGACACCGGTGTCGTAGCGTGCCGATTGCGGGCAGTACGAGCAGTCTTCGGGGCAGCCGCCGGTCTTGATGGACAGCAGCGTCGACAACTGCACCGCATTCGCATCAAAGTTGGCGCGGTGCACCTGCTGCGCCTGGAACAGCAGGTCGTTGAACGGCAGCGCGAACAGTGCTTCGATGGCTTCGCGGCTCCAGCGCGCGTCGGGTGCCTGGCCCGGCGTGACGGGCGCCTTGGCGGCGTTCGGAACGAAGTTGAGCGGAGTGGATTGCATGAGGACTTCCTTCAAGTGATGCGTGGTTTCGTTGTTATGCGGATCAGGCCGGCAGCAGCCAGTTCGGCTTGCGCTTGCCCAGAAAACTTTGCACGCCTTCGCGGCCTTCTTCCGAAGCGCGGACGGCGGCGATGCGTTCAGCGGTATCAGCCAGCAGTGCGTCGTTGACCGCGGCACCAGACACCTCTCGCACGAGGCGCTTGCTCTCGCGCACGGCGTTCGGGCTGTTGGCGACGAGCGCGGCGGTGATGTCGGCCACCTTGGCGTCGAGGGCATCCGCGCTCACCAGTTCGTGCACGAGGCCGAGGCGATGCGCTTCGGCAGCCGAAAAGCGTTCTGCGGTGATGAAGTAGCGGCGCGACGCCTGCTCGCCCAGGGCGCGAATCACATACGGGCTGATGGTGGCCGGAATCAAGCCCAGCTTCGCTTCCGACAGGCAGAAGTTGGCCGTGTCGACGGCAACGACGATGTCGCACGCGGCGACCAGGCCGACGCCGCCGGCGTACGTATCGCCCTGCACGCGCGCGATCACGGGCTTGGGGCACGTGTAGATGGCGCGCAGCATTTCGGCCAGGCGCAGCGCGTCGGCGCGGTTTTCATCATCCGAGTAGCTGGCCATTTTCTTCATCCAGTTCAGGTCGGCGCCCGCGCAGAAGGCGGGGCCGTTGCCGGACAGGACGATGGCGCGAACGCTCGGCTCATCGGCCAGCGCGCGGAACGCGCCGGTCAGCTCGGCGATGACCGTTTCGTTGAAGGCGTTGCGCACCTCGGGCCGGTTGAGCGTGAGCGTGGCGACGGCGCCGTGCTGGGCGAAGGCGAGGGTCTCGAAAGTGTTCATTCGGGGTCCTTGTTGGTGTCGGACTTGGGATCGTCAGCGCCGGAGGCTTCAGCGTTGCTGCCGGGGGCCGCCACTTGAACCGGGCCTGCCGGCAGACCGAGCTCACGTAGGAAGGCATCGACTTGCGGCAGCCAGATGGCAAGCCCTGCATGGCTTGCAAACATGCCGTGCGAGTCGCTCTTGAAGTTGCCGAAATCCACCAGCCGACCTTTGCCGCCGGCACTGGTGTAGGCCGCGAACATCTTGTCGGGCATCGGCTTGGGCCAGTAGCTGTCGTTGTCGCCGTAAAACCAGAGCGACGGGTAGCGTGATTGGCGGCCATACGTCTCGAAGGCGCGCACGAGGTTGCCTTCCCAGTCGACGCAGGTGTCGTTGCGCAGGCCGCCGGCAAAGTTCACCAGCCCACGCACGCCGGGGTAGGCGATGGTGCCGAAGGCCAGCGTGGTCAGGCCGCCATGCGACTGGCCCATGACAACGATGCGGTTGCGGTCCACGTACGGCTGCGCGGTCATGTAGTCGAGCGCGGCCACCACGTCTTCGGCCTGGATGATGCCGTTGGCTTCCACGTTGCAGCCGCTGCCGATGTACGCGCCGTCGGATTTGGAAAACCCCTGCCGCATCGGAATGGCCACCACGTAGCCGCGCGCGACCAGCGCCGCAGCCTGCTCGCTGTAACGGGCACGCGCTTGGAATGCCGCCTTGCCGCGCGCCTTGCCATGGTTGAGCACGATGAGCGGGAAGGGGCCGTCGCCGGCCGGCTTGTAGACGGTCGTCTCCAGCTTGAGCGTGAAGATGCCCGCAGACTTGGGCACCTCCACGATGGTCTCGCTGATGCCGGGCGGCGTGGTTTCGCTCGCATGCGCGGCCGCGAGCAGCAGCGCGCAGCCAACGGCTGCCCAGGCGCTGCGCCACGTTCGCGCGGTGATGCTGTTCACTGCAAATTCCCTGGTTGATGGACGGCCCGCTTACATGCGGAACACGCCGAAGTTCATATCGCCGATCGGCGCGTTCAGGCTGGCCGACAGGCCGAGGCCCAGCACGCTGCGCGTGTCGGCCGGGTCGATCACGCCGTCGTCCCACAGGCGCGCGCTGGCGTAGTACGGATGGCCCTGGCGCTCGTACTGGTCGCGGATCGGCGCCTTGAAGGCCGCTTCGTCATCCGCGCTCCATTGGCCGCCCTTGGCTTCGATGCCGTCGCGGCGCACGGTGGCGAGCACGCTCGCGGCCTGCTCACCGCCCATCACGGAGATGCGCGCGTTCGGCCACATCCACAGGAAGCGCGGTGAATACGCACGGCCGCACATGCCGTAGTTGCCCGCGCCGAACGAGCCGCCGATGATGACCGTGAACTTGGGCACCTGCGCCGTGGCCACCGCTGTCACCATCTTCGCCCCGTTCTTGGCGATGCCTTCGTTCTCGTATTTGCGGCCGACCATGAAGCCCGTGATGTTCTGCAGGAACACCAGCGGGATCTTGCGCTGGCAGCACAGCTCGATGAAGTGCGCGCCCTTGAGCGCCGCCTCCGAAAACAGGATGCCGTTGTTGGCGATGATGCCCACCGGGTAACCCCAGATGCGCGCAAAGCCGCAGACCAGCGTGGTGCCGTAGCGCGCCTTGAATTCGTCAAAGGCGGAATCGTCGACGATGCGGGCAATGACTTCACGCACGTCGAACGGCTTGCGCGTGTCGGTCGGGATCACGCCGTAGAGTTCTTCGGCGGGGAAGCGCGGCTCGACCGGCGCGTGGATTTGCACCTGCTCCGGCTTGCGGCGGTTCAGGTGCGCGACGATGCTGCGCGCTTGCGCCAGCGCGTGCGAATCGTTGTTGGCGAAGTAATCCGCCACGCCGGACAGCCGCGTGTGCACATCGGCGCCACCGAGGTCTTCGGCGCTCACCACTTCGCCGGTTGCTGCTTTCACCAGCGGCGGGCCTGCCAGGAAAATCGTGCCCTGTTCCTTCACGATGATCGATTCATCGCTCATGGCCGGCACATAGGCGCCGCCCGCCGTGCACGAGCCCATCACCACCGCGATCTGCGGAATGCCTTTCGACGACAGGTTGGCCTGGTTGTAGAAGATGCGGCCGAAGTGATCGCGGTCGGGAAAAACGTCGTCCTGGTTCGGCAGGTTGGCGCCGCCCGAATCGACGAGGTAGACGCAGGGCAGGTGGTTCTGCTCGGCGATCTCCTGCGCGCGCAGGTGCTTTTTCACCGTCATCGGGTAATACGTGCCGCCCTTGACCGTGGCGTCGTTGCAGACGATCACGCATTCCTGCCCCGAGATGCGGCCGATGCCGGTGATGATGCCGGCGCCCGGCGCGGCGTCGTCGTACATGCCGTACGCCGCCATCTGAGAGAACTCCAGGAACGGCGTGCCGGGGTCGAGCAGTTGCTGCACGCGGTCGCGCGGCAGCAGCTTGCCGCGGGCGAGGTGCTTGGCGCGGGCGTCTTCACCGCCGCCCTGCGCGATGCGCGCCACCTTATCGCGCAAGTCGGCGACGAGCGCGCGCATGGCATCGGCGTTGGCCTTGAAGTCTTCGGCGCGGGGGTTCAGCTTGGTCTCTAGCGTCGGCATGGCAGCAGTGCAAAAAGTCGGTGCGGTTCAGTCAGGGAAGGTGCCGTCGACGTACAGCCAACGGCCTTCGGCGGATTCAGCGCCGCTGGCGTCCAGGCGGACGAAGCGGCTGGTTTCGTGCAGGCGATGCGCGCGGCCGCCCACCTTGTAGCGCGCGACGAATTCCACCGTCGCGTGCGTGGCGTCTTGCGGCGTGTGGCGCTTGACGTCCAGGCCGAGCCAGCGCGTGGCGGCGGCGTCGGCTTCGCTGGTCTCCAGGTCGGTGGGGCAGGTGGACGGATGCCACGTGCGCCGCAGGTACGCCGTGTCGCCCAGCACATAGGCGCTGTAGCGCGAGCGCATGAGTTGCTCGGCCGTAGCCGGCACGGCATCGCCCGCATGGAAGGGGCCGCAGCAGCGCGCATAGGCGCCGTTGCCGCAGGGGCAAGCGTCGGCCGGGCCGATGGGCCTGGTTTGTGCGGCAGGCATCAGGCCAGCAACTCCGGCAGTTCACGCATGTCGGTGAACGTGCGGGTGGCGCCGGCGGCGATCAGCGGGCCCGGCGCATTGCGGCCGGCGTATGCCAGCACCGTCATGCCGGCAGCGTGCCCGGCGGTGACGCCCGTGGGGCTGTCTTCAATCACCAGGCAACGCGACGGCGATACCCCCAGGCTGCTGGCGGCCAGCAGATACACATCGGGTGCGGGCTTGCTGCGCGCAACCTCGGTAGCCGAGAAGATGCGCACGTCCGTGGGTTGGAAGTGCTCGATCAGCCCGGTGCGGTTGAGCTGCAGCTCAACCTTCGTGCGATCGGCGCCCGAGGCCACCGCCATCGGCAGGCCCAGCCTGGAGAGCACGTCGATGGCGTGCGCGATATGCGGCACGGCTTCCACCTCGGCTTCGAGCAGCGCGTTGCGGCGCGCGTGGAAGGTGGACAGCCAGTTCGGCGGCAGCGGCGCGCCGCGCATTTCGGCAATCGCATCCAGTTCTTCGCGAATGGCCTTGCCGAGGAAGCGCTTGATGGAATCTTCCGGGCTGATGCTGATGCCAAGCTCAGTCAGCATCTCCCAGATCAGGCGGTTGACGAGGGGTTCGCTGTCGACCAGCACGCCGTCGCAATCGAAGAGGATCGCGTCAAAGCGCGGGTGGTTCGAAACAGAGGAAGTCACTGCGGTCATGCCTATTGCGTTAAGAGTTGAGACCGCCTACGCCAGCGCGCGGGCGATCAAGATTTTCTGGATATCGCTCGTGCCTTCGTAGATCTGGCACACGCGCACGTCGCGGTAGATGCGCTCCACCGGGAAGTCGTTCACGTAACCGTAACCGCCGAAGACCTGGATGGCGTCGGAGCAGACGCGCTCGGCCATCTCGCTGGCGTTGAGCTTGGCCATGGCCGCCTCTTTCAGGCACGGCAGCCCTGCGTCTTTCAGGCTGGCGGCATGCCAGACCATCTGTCGCGCCACGTCTACGCGCGTGGCCATCTCGGCCAGGCGAAACTGCACGGCCTGATGCGCGAACAGCGGCTGGCCGAAGCTTTCGCGCTCCTTGGCATACGCCAGCGCGGCCTCGAAAGCCGCACGCGCCATGCCCACGCTCTGCGCGGCAATGCCGATGCGCCCGCCTTCCAGCCCCGACAGCGCCATCTTGTAGCCCGCACCTTCTTCACCCAGCAGGCAATCGGCGGGGATGCGGCAGTCTTCAAACACGATCTGCGCCGTGTCGGACGAGTGCTGGCCGAGCTTGTCTTCGAGCCGCGCGACGATGTAGCCGGGCGTGTTGGTCGGCACCAGAAACGCGCTGATGCCGCGCTTGCCTGCTGCCTTGTCGGTCACGGCCATGACGATCGCCACGTCGGCATGCTTGCCGCTGGTGATGAACTGCTTCACGCCGTTCAAGACCCACTGGTCGCCATCTCGCACGGCCGTGGTGCGCAGCGCCGACGCATCGGAGCCGACATGCGGCTCGGTCAGGCAGAACGCGCCGAGCATCTCGCCGCGCGCCAGCGGCACGAGCCACTGCTGCTTCTGCGCGTCATTTGCAAATGCAATCAGCATGCTGCACACGGGGCAGTTGTTCACGCTGATGACGGTGGAGGTGCCGCCGTCGCCGGCAGCAATTTCTTCCAGGATCAGCGCCAGCGACAGGTAGTCGAGCCCCGCGCCGCCCAGTTCTTCCGGCACGGCCACGCCATAAGCGCCCAGCTCGCCCAACTGGCGGTGCACGTCTTTCGGGAACGTCGCTTCGCGGTCCCATGCCGCGGCATGCGGCACGATCGCCTCGCGCACGAACGTGCGGATGGCGTCGCGAATCATCTCTTGCTCTTGGGTCAGCAGCATCGTTCCGGCCTCACCATTCAATGACGCTGCCGTCGTAGTTGCGGAACCCGCCGTTGTCGGCGCGCGTGGCACCGGCAATCACGCGGCGGATGCCGGCGACGCTCTCCTGCGGCGTGATGGCTGCGCCTGCGCCGCCCATGTCGGTCTGTACCCAGCCGGGGTGGAAGGTCAGGCACGTGGCGTTCTTGGCGTCGATCGACACCCCGCGCAGCACGGCATTCACCGCCGCCTTGCTGGCGCGATACAGCCAGCCTCCGTTGCCCGCCATGTCCCCAATGCTGCCCATGCGGCTGGAGATGACGGCGAGCACGCCGCCGGCTTCGTCCGCACCATTGCGTCCGGCTTCCACCATCGGCAGCACCGCAGGCAGCACGCCCATCGGCGCCCACACGTTGGTGTGCATCACGGCATCGAAATCCGCCTGGCTGACGGGCGTGGCGCCCTGCGTGCGCGGGCCGTAGATGCCCGCCACGTAGATCGCCACGTCCAGCGCTTCGCCGTCCAGCTTCCACGCCAGGCCGGCAACGGCATTGGCGTCGGTCAGATCAAGCACGTGCGTTTCCGCGCCCAGCGCCTGCAATTCTTCTGCCGCTTCTTGCGAGCGGACGGTGGCAATCACGCGCCAGCCATCCGCTCGGTATTGCTTGACGGTTTCCAGACCGATGCCGCGCGACGCGCCCAGGATGAGCGCGGTACGCGTGCGGCGCGACGTTGCGTTCGTCATGCGCGTGCCTTAGTAGAGTTCGATGCCGACGGCCGTGGCCTCGCCGCCGCCGATGCACAGGCTTGCCACACCGCGTTTGCCGCCACGGTGTTGCAGCGCGCCCAGCAGCGTTGCGATCAAGCGCGCGCCAGACGCGCCGATCGGGTGGCCCAGCGCGCACGCGCCGCCGTTCACGTTCACTTTCTCGTGCGGGATGTGCAGGTCGTGCATGGCGGCCATCGGCACCACGGCAAACGCCTCGTTGATCTCGAACAGATCGACGTTGCCCGAGTTCCAGTCGAGCTTCTTGAACAGCTTGTCGATGGCCGTGACCGGCGCCGTGGTGAACCAGCCAGGCGCTTGCGCGTGCGTGGTGTGGCCCAGCATCACAGCGAGCGGCGTGATGCCGAGTTGCTTGGCAGTCGATTCGCGCATCATCACCAGCGCAGCCGCGCCATCGTTGATCGACGAAGACGACGCGGCCGTCACCGTGCCGTCTTTCTTGAACGCGGGCTTGAGCGAGGGGATCTTGTCGACCTTGATGCGGCGCGGGCCTTCATCGGTGTCGATAACGGTGTCACCGGCTTTGCTCGACACGGTAACGGGCGTGATCTCCCAGCGGAACGCGCCGGATTCGGTGGCCTCTTGCGCGCGGCGCACGGACGTCATCGCGAAGTGGTCCTGGGCCTCGCGCGTGAAGCCGTACTTCTCGGCACAGTCCTCGCCGAAGGTGCCCATGGCGCGGCCCCCGCCTTTTTCGTCACGCTCGTAGGCATCTTCCAGGCCGTCAAGCATCATGTGGTCGTAGATCATGCCGTGGCCGATGCGATAACCGCCGCGGCCTTTCGGGATCAGGTACGGCGCGTTGGTCATGCTTTCCATGCCGCCCGCAACCACAACATCCAGCGACCCCGCGAGCAGCGCGTCGTACGCATTCATCGCGGCGCGCATGCCTGAACCGCACATCTTGTTGACCGTGGTGCAGCCGACTGACAGCGGCAGGCCAGCGCCCAACGCGGCTTGGCGCGCCGGCGCTTGCCCCTGCCCCGCAGGCAGGACGCAGCCCATGATGACTTCTTCAATCTGTTCCGGTTTCAAGCCCGCACGCTCGACTGCCGCGCGGATGGCAGCGGCGCCGAGTTGCGGAGCAGTGAGGCTGGCGAGTTCGCCCTGGAAGGCGCCCATCGGGGTGCGGGCGGCGGAAGCGATGACGATGCGGTCGGACATTGCTGCAATCTCCTGGAACTGTGCTTGGGACATGTTCTGCACTTGTGGTGCAGGGGTTGTGTGTCTCTTGCTTTTTGGGTGGGCCTTGTTGGTCCATCTCCGTTTCGTACCCTGCCGGGCACGACCTACTTTTCTTTGTCTTGCCAAAGAAAAGTAGGCAAAAGAAAGGCGCGCCCGAGATGGCGACACCCTCCTTGAACTTGTGTAACCGGGCGGAGAACGGGAAAACTCGCTTCGCTCAGACAGTTCCCGTTCTTTTTTCCGCCCGCTTACACAAATTCAAGGCGCTATCAAGGGCAGGAACGTCAACGGCCAGACCGTTGGTGTGCATGCTCTGTCAGGCTCTTGCTTCTTGCTTCTTGCTTCTTGCTTCTTGCTTCTTGCTTCTTGCTTGTTGCCGTTTGCTTCGCTCCGCGTCTTGCCGCGTACCCACCACTGCGTTTGTGCTGCGATGGTGTGGCCGTTGGAGCCCTAGATGGCGCCTTGAATTTCTGTTGCAGGGAGGAAAAAGAGGGGAGGCTGTTTGAGCGAAGCGAGTTTGCCTCTCCTCCCTCCCTGCGACATAAATTCAAGGAGTCTTTCGCCATCTCGGGCGCGCCTTTCTTTTGCTTACTTTTCTTTGGCAAGACAAAGAAAAGTGAGTCGTGCCCGGCAGGGTACGAAACGGGGATGAACCACCAACAAAACCCCATCCCCAAAAAAGAAATTCAGAACCCCACCGGACTAGGCGTACTCCCTTCCTTCCCATAATTCAGCCAAGCCTCACCCAGCTGCGCATGCAGTTCCTCATTGGAGCTCGCCGCCATCCCCAGATTGCGCAACATCCCGTCCTTCACGCCGTAAATCCAACCGTGAACGGTCAGCGGCTGCCCGCGATCCCATGCGTCCTGCACGATCGTCGTCAGGCACACGTTGTTGACTTGGTGAATCACGTTCAGCTCGCACAGCCGGTCATGCTGATCCTGCTCACGGACCACCGTGCCGAGATACGTCTCGTGCTGCTCGGCCACGTCACGCACGTGACGAATCCAGTTGTCGGCCAGCCCGAAACGTTGCTTGGTCAGCGCGGCCTTCACACCCGAACAGCCGTAGTGGCCCACCACCGTGATGTGCCGGATCTTCAGCACTTCCACCGCAAACTGCAGCACCGACAGGCAGTTCAGGTCTGAGTGCACCACCACGTTGGCGATGTTGCGGTGGACGAACACCTCGCCCGGCGGCAGACCGATGATCTGGTTGGCAGGCACGCGCGAATCCGAGCAGCCGATCCAGAGGTATTCCGGGTTCTGCTGGTTGGCCAGGTTGGAGAAAAAATCCGGGTCTTCAGCGTGGACGCGCTCGACCCATTTCCGGTTGTTCTCAAACAGCTCTTTAATGCGATGTGGCATGGTTTCCCGTCGTGTTGAGAGGGTTAAGCGGCGGCGCGCTGCAGCGTCGTGTTGTCTTGGGCTGCGTTGTCGGGCGCGCTCGCGCCGTAGCGATTGACGAAGCGTTCGGCTGCGTCATACGCGTAGAAATCGTGCATCTGCCCGGAGAGCAGGCGCTCCTTGTACCCCTGCCACATGGAGGCTTCGAAGAAGTCTGCGTGGTGTTTGAGGAAGGCTTCGCGCACGCGCGGGTCGCCAAGCAGAAACGTGCGATACGTCTCCGGGAAAATGTCGTGCGGGCCGACGCTGTACCAGACCTCGCCGGACATTTCTTCTTCTTCGGTGCGCGGCTCGGGCACGGTGCGGACGTTGCAGTCGGTGAGGTATTCGATCTCGTCGTAGTCGTAGAAGACCACGCGGCCGTGGCGCGTCACGCCAAAGTTCTTGTACAGCATGTCGCCCGGGAAGATGTTCGCGGCGATGAGTTCCTTGATGGCGTTGCCGTATTCGATGATGCCGTGTTCGACTTGCGCATCGGTGCCTTCGTGCAGCCAGATGTTCAGCGGCGTCATGCGGCGCTCGATATAGACGTGGCGGATGACGATCTCTTCGCCGCCGTCGTCGCTGCGCTGGTATTCAACCATCGAAGGCGCGTGCTTCTCCAACTCCTTGATGAGGTCGTCATCAAAGCGCGAGAGCGGGAAGGCCACGTCGGAATACTCCAGCGTATCCGCCATGCGCCCCACACGATCGTGGCGCTTCACCAGTTGGTACTTGCTCTTGATCAGTTCGCGCGTGGTTTCCTTCGGCGGCGGGAAGTAGTCCTTGATGACCTTGAACACGTACGGGTACGACGGCAGCGTGAACACCAGCATCACAAGGCCCTTGATGCCGGGCGCGATGATGAACTTGTCCGACGAGTGCTGCAGGTGATGCAGGAAGTCGCGATAGAACAGGTTCTTGCCCTGCTTCTGCAAGCCGAGCGAGGTATAGATTTCGGCGCGCGGCTTGCGCGGCATCAGGTCACGCAGGAAGGTCACGTAGGCGGACGGAATCTCCATGTCCACCATGAAATACGAGTGCGTGAACGAGAACAGGATCAGCAGTTGCTCCTGCCGCAGCAGCACCGTGTCCAGCGAGAGCTGGCCCGCGGCATTGCGCAGCATCGGCACGGCCAGCGGGAATGTCTTGTCGCCGTTGATCACGCGTCCGATGATGTACGCCGCCTTGTTGCGGAAGAACAGCGACGACAGCACGTGGATCTGGAAATTCGGCGCGATGCGGAAATCGCCAAAGTGCTCGCCCACCGCGCGCACGACGTAGCCGATATCGCGCTCCAGATCTTCAAACGGCGCGTTGAGCTGGAAGTTGTGGACGATGCGCTCGAAGCAGGGGCCCAGGCCATCGCGTGTGCCGGGGTAGTAGGCGCGGTACGTCGGCTTGGTGGGCGACTCTTCGTTCTCGATGTATTCCGTCGAGATGGCCGGGCGCACGAAGATGAAATCGTTGTTGAAGTACGAGCGATGCAGGATGCGCGTACACACCGAGTTGAAGAAGGTCTCGGCCAATTCCGGCTGGTGATGGTTGGTCAGCAGGCCGATGTAGTGCAGCTTGATCTGGCGCCAGATCTCGTCGTCGATGTTCTCGGCATCGTATTCGTCTTCCAGGATGACCGACGCTTCGCGCACGCGCTCGTCGTAGTAGGCGATGCGATCGCGCTGCAGTTGCTGCAGGCCGCCCCAGTCCCCGGTCTCAAACGCGGTCTTGGCCTGTACGCTGACCTCGCGGAACAAGCGGTAGTGCTTGTCGAAGCCGTCGAGCATCGTGCGGGCGACGTCAAAGGCGATCTGCGACGAGAGGAGCTTGGGGAAATGGGACATGGCGTGTGCGCGGGGAGGAGCAGGGAAGCGGCAAACCAACAAACCAGGCGGACCTAGATTGTAGGGTCTTCGGTGCCGTGTTCGCGTCCTGAAACCGTTGCGCCTCCTTATCTGTTTGGCTGATGGCCCCGTGCCACCAGCCCGCCTGCTCCCGCCCGTTACATCGTCTCTGCGTACAGCTCCCGACCGATCAGCATGCGGCGGATTTCCGACGTGCCGGCGCCAATTTCGTACAGCTTGGCGTCGCGCCACAGGCGGCCGACCGGGAATTCGTTGATGTAGCCGTTGCCGCCCAGGATCTGGATGGCTTCGCCGGCCATCCAGGTGGCCTTCTCTGCGGTGTAGAGGATCACGCCAGCGCAGTCCTTGCGCACCTGGCGCACGTGGTCGCGGCCCAGCGAGTCGAGGTTCTTGCCCACCGTGTACAGGTACGCGCGGCATGCCTGCAGCGTGGTGTACATGTCGGCCATCTTGCCCTGGATGAGTTGGAATTCGCCAATGCTCTGGCCGAACTGCTTGCGGTCGTGGATGTACGGCGTGACCACGTCCATGCAGGCTTGCATGATGCCGATCGGGCCGCCGGAGAGCACCGCGCGCTCGTAATCCAGGCCGCTCATCAGCACCTTGGTGCCACCGTTTTCCTGGCCGAGGATGTTTTCCACCGGCACTTCCACGTTCTCGAACACCAGCTCGCCCGTGTGCGAGCCGCGCATGCCGAGCTTGTCCAGCTTCTGCGCCACCGAGAAGCCCTTCATGTCCTTTTCGACGATGAACGCCGTCATGCCGCGCGCGCCCAGTTCGGGCTCGGTCTTGGCGTAGACGACCAGCACGTCACAGTCGGGGCCGTTGGTGATCCACATCTTGGTGCCGTTGAGCACGTAGCGGTCGCCTTTCAGCTCTGCGCGCAGCTTCATGCTGACGACGTCCGACCCGGCATTCGGCTCGCTCATCGCAAGCGCGCCCACCCATTCGCCGGAAACCAGCTTGGGCAGGTATTTGGCCTTCTGGGCCGCCGTGCCGTTGCGGTGGATCTGGTTCACGCACAGGTTCGAGTGCGCGCCATACGACAGGCCCACCGACGCCGAGGCGCGGCTGATTTCTTCCATGGCGATCATGTGCGCCAGGTAGCCCATGTTGGCGCCGCCGTACTCCTCGGCCACCGTGATGCCGAGCACGCCCAGCTCACCCATCTTGCGCCACGCATCCATCGGGAACTGGTCGGTGCGGTCGATTTCGCCGGCACGCGGTGCCAGCTCGCCCTGCGCCCAATCGCGCACGGCCGAACGCAGCATCTCGATGTCTTCGCCCAAGTCGAATTTCAGGCCGGGCAGATCAATCATGGTGGTCTCCTTGGGCGCGGTTCAAGCCGCGTTGTCTCGGGTAAGTGGTCTGGCGCTGTGCAGTGCACGCCGCTTGTGGCGGGCGCACCGGTGCCGGAAGGGTGCTTCAAGGTGTTGCGTATTGTATTGACGTTTACGTAAACGTCAATGACTGGCCATTACGTAGATGAATCAGGCGGCCTTGCGTCGCTTGGGCGGCTTGCCCGTGCCGGCCTGCGCGTCTTCCAGCAAGCGACGGCACTGGCGCTCATGCTGGTCGATCTCGGCCAGTTGGGCGTTCAGATCTTCCAGTTGCTGCGTGAGCACCGCACGGTGTTGCGCCAGCGACGCCAGGAAGCGCTCCAGTTGCGGCACCGTATCGCGCGGCGACTCATACAGATCCAGGATCTCCTTGATCTCGCCCAGCGACAGGCCGAGCCGCTTGCCGCGCAGGGTCAGCTTCAGGCGCGTGCGCTCGCCGGCGGAATACACCCGGCGACGCCCGCCCGGGCCTTGGCGATCCGGCGCCAGCAGGCCCTGGTCTTCGTAGAAGCGGATAGCGCGCGGCGTGATGTCGAACTCGCGGGCAAGGTCGGTGATGGTGAAGCTTGCGTCGGCAAGTTCGCCGGCATCGCCCGATTCAAGATCGGCGGCGAGCGCAGCGGCGGCAGACGGAGTAGAGGCAGACATACGGCGGGGAACGGAGTAACGGCAGAGGTGTGATGACACACGCACGCCGGACAGCGACATTAAGTTTTCGCTTAAGATGGATGACCGGCGGCGAATTGACGTTTACGTTAGCGTCAATGAAGCCAAACCGCAATCGCAAAGACCGCCCCGAAGCACCCAAAGGCGGCGACCGAGTCCACATCCCCATGAACGCGCTCGAACACCAACTCGACTATCCCTTTGGCGACACGCTTCCCGAAGGCGGCACGCGGTTTGAAGTCGCCCCCGGCGTCTACTGGCTGCGCATGCCGCTGCCGTTTGCGCTCGATCACATCAACCTCTGGCTGCTACGTGATCGGCAGGACGGACAAGATGGCTGGACGATCATCGATTGCGGCATCAACCACGAAGCGATCCGCGGGTATTGGGAAAGCATTTTCGCGAACCATCTCGACGGCCTCCCGGTGCTACGCGTGCTGGTCACGCACTGCCATCCGGACCACGTTGGCCTGTCGAACTGGCTGTGCGAAGGCGGCGACGAAAAGCGCTGGAACGTGCGCCTGTGGATGAGTCTGGGCGACTACGCCTTCGCCCGCATGCTGGTGGGCGGCACCGGCGCATCGAATGCCGGCGGCGAATTTGCCGCGCGTCATTTCGAGCGCCACGGCTTGACGGACCCGGCCTCGATCGAAGGCATCCGCAACCGCAAGGATTACTACAGCACGCTCGTGCCCGGCGTGCCCAGCCAGTACCGTCGCCTGATGGATGGCAATGTCGTCACCATCGGCGAGCACAAATGGCGTGTCATTACCGGCTTCGGCCACGCGCCCGAACATGTCGCCCTCTACAGTGAAGATGCCAACGTGCTGATTTCCGGCGACATGGTTTTGCCGCGCATTTCCACCAACGTGAGCGTGTTCGATCTGGAACCCGAAGCGGATTCGCTCACGCTGTATCTGGATTCGCTGGGCAAGTACGAGCCGCTGCCGGCCGACGTGCTGATCCTGCCGTCGCACGGGCGGCCGTTCCGCGGGTTGCATACGCGCATCCAGCAACTACGCGACCACCATGCCGATCGGTTGGCTGAAACGTTGGCTGCGTGCAAGGCCGCGCCGCAATCGGCACGCGACATCGTTAACGTCATCTTCAAGCGCCAGTTCGATGTGCATCAGATGACCTTCGCGATGGGCGAGGCGCTTGCCCACCTGCACGCGCTGTGGCATCGCGGCGAACTGGCGCGCGAAACCGGCGCGGACGGTATCGTTCGATTCCACGCCGCTGCATAAACCACACAACCCGTGCTTTCTACCGGAGCCGACCATGGCAGACCAGCATGACGTTCTCGACGACAGCGCCGTCGTCCTGCCGTTTCCCGCGCAAACGCCGACCGCGCCGTATTACGCGGTGATTTTTTCCTCCACCCGCACCGACGGCGACAACGGCTACGGCGCCATGGCCGACCGCATGGTGGAGTTGGGCCGCAGTATGCCGGGGTTTCTCGGCATCGAATCCGTACGCGATGAACTGGCCGGCGACCAGGGGCGACCGGGCATCACCGTGTCGTATTGGTCGTCGCTGGAGGCCATTCGCGAGTGGAAGAACCAGGGCGACCACCTTGCCGCGCAGAAGCTGGGGCGCGAGCAGTGGTACGCGTCGTACCACCTGCGCATTGCCAAGGTGGAGTACGACTATGGGTTCGAGCGATAACGCATCGCTGCGGCCAACGAAAAACCCGCCAATTGGCGGGTTCTTTTTTTGTGCACCGCAGGAAGACCTAACGTAGCGTCTTCGCAAATTGCCCGAGATACCGCACGCCGTCGATTGCGCGGCTGCCGTACCACGACACCATTTCGCCATCGACCAGATAGACCGGTTTGCCGATCTGCTTTTCCAGCGCGTCGACATGCTCTTCGGTAAAGCTGTAAGGCTCGGTGGAGAGCAGCACACAGTCGATGTTGCGCACCACCTCATCGCTCCAGCGGAACGTCGGGTAACGCGTGTCCGGCCGGTTGGGACGGGCGCAATCGCCGCTCTTGTCGGTGCCGCATTGCACGGGCGCAGGGTCGTCCGGCCACGTATGGCAGTTCACGAGCTGGAGCATGCGCGAGATGTACGTGTCGCGCGATACCGTCATCCACGGGTCTTGCCAGATGGCGTACAGCACGCGGTGTGGCAGGAAGTGGCGGCCGCGTAGCGCCTCCAGCTCCTGCGTGAGCGCGTCGGATAGCTTCTGCGCCTGCGCCTCGCGGCGGAAGATGCCGCCCAGCAGTTGGTATAGCGCGAGGTTGTCTTCCGGCGAACAAGGATGCGTGACGATGATGTGCGGGATGAATTCGCGCAGCTTGTCGACGGTTGGGCGCGTGTTCTCGTCAATGTTCACGATGACGTGCGTGGGCGCCAGCTCGCGCAACTTGTCGAGTTTGACGGTCTTGGTGCCGCCGACCTTCGGTACGTTGCGCACCGCTTCGCGCGGATGGATGCAGAAGCCGGTGCGGGCGACGAGCTGATCGCCCAGGTCAAGCGAGAACAGCAGATCGGTAATCGAAGGCACCAAGCTGGCGATGCGCGGTGTGGTGTCGACAGGGGCGTGGGCAAGGCCAGCCGCATCGGTGTAAGTCATGACGAAATCTCGGGGTTGCGGGGTTTGCGCCTGGCGCGCGCAAACGCAAAGTCATAGAGCCCGCGCGGCAGCACGTGCAGCAGCTTGGCGACGATGCCCATCTGCCATGGCAGCACCGTGAAGCGCACGCCGCGATGGATCGCATTCACGGCCTTCTGCGCGAAGCGGTCCACCGGCATCAGGAAGGGCATCGGATACGGATTGTGTTCGGTCATCGGCGTTTTGATGTAGCCGGGGGCGATCGTCACCACGCGCAGGCCAAGCGGGCCGAACTCCACGCGCAGGCTCTCCATCAGCTTGATCACCGCCGATTTGGAGGCGCTGTACGCCGCCGCACCCGGCAGCCCGCGCACGCCCGCCACGCTGGCAATGCCGACCAGCGTGCCGCCGGGCTGCCCGGGTTTGGCGCGTGCCAGCATCGGCCCGACGAACGGCTGGAACGTGTTGAGCACGCCCATCCAGTTGGTTTCCATCACGACGGCAAAGGCTTTCAGGTCGCCGGGTTCGCGCAAGTCCGTGCCGACCGAGATGCCGGCGTTGGCGATCACCACATCGGGCAGCCCAACTGTGGCGATAAAGGCGTTGGCCACGTCGCGCATTGAATTGGCGCTGCGCACGTCGGCGGCGTAGCAATGGCAGCGGCCTTGGAGAGTCGCCGGCAGCGTCTGCACAAACGCATGGAGCGCGTCGACACGCCGTGCGGTCAGCCCGATCGTGGCGCCCTGCGCTGCGTACTGACGTGCCAAGGCTTGGCCGATCCCGCTGGAAGCGCCCGTGATGAAGACGATCTCGCTCATGTCGATGTCCTGTTGGTGTGTAGAAGGGCGACGCACAAAAAACGCCCGCACAGGGGCGGGCGTCGATGGCGGTGTCACGCCCGGGCAGATGCCCGGAAACGCGGCAATCCGTTACATCTTGCGGTTGCGCACCTGATCGACGAGGTAGTCGAGCGTTTGGGCTGCGCCCACGTTGCTGCCTGCATCTGCCGGCGACGTGGTGTACTTGCCCTGCACGACCACGGTCGGCACGCCTTCGATCTTGTACTGGTCGGCCAGTTGCGCGGCGCGTTTGGTATTGGCGTTCACACTGAACGAGTTGTATGTGTCGCGGAACTGCTTCTCGTCGACGCCGTTGGCGGCCATGAACTTGGCGATGTCATCCAGTTCGGACATCGAGCGGTAGTTCTTGTGCAGTTGGTCGAACACGCGGTCATGCAGCGTCTTGCCGCTGGCGTCCTTGGCGTCGAGCTTGCCCAAGGCTTCCAGCGTGTAATAGATGCGGGTATGCGGCTCCAGCTTGGCATTGAAGGCCACCGGCACGCGCTTGATCACCACGTCCTTGCCTTGCTTGGCGACCCACGCCGTCCAGGTGTTTTCAAAGTCATAGCAGTGCGGGCAGCCGTACCAGAAGAACTCCGTCACTTCGATCTTGCCTGCGGGCACGGGTTGCGGCGTTTGCAGCACTTTGTATTCCTTGCCGGCGGTCGGTGCGGCATTTGCCGGTGCGGTCATCAGGAAGCCGGCGCCAGTGGCGAGAGCGATCAGGAAAGCAGCGAGTTTTTTCATGGTGAATGGACGACGGATTAGACGGCTAACTGGACGAAGCAACGGAAAAACCAGCGAAATCGGGCGCCGAACCGCTCGACGCGGGTGTCAGCGTAACTGAATCTCAGGTTTCTGACCGATCACAGCCCGCCGGGTTCACAGCGGGCTGCACGGACTTCACGTTACTGGCGGGCGAAGCGGATGACCGACGATTCCACGCCTGTCGACTGCAGACGGCTGCGCACGGCGGTCATCTCGTCGAGCGAGTTGAACGGCCCCAGGCGCACGCGATACATGGTGGCGCCGTTCACCTCGCGCTGCGTCACCTTGGCTTCAAAGCCTTGCATGGCCAGATTGCCCTTCTGGCGCTCAGCGTCTTCGGAGGATTTGTAAGCACCAACTTGCAGGAAATAGCCCGTCTTGGCGGCATCCTGGCGAGCAATCTCCGCAATCGGGTCCGTCACCGGCTTCTCGTTGGAGGCAGTGACCGGCGGCTTGGGCGGCTTGGCGCCTGGCGCGCTTGCCACCTGCGGGGCCGAACTTGGCTGGGCAGGGTGGATGGTGATGCCCGGCGGCGGATTGTTCTGCTCGGCGGCCTGATCGACCGGTTTGGCCGGCACGCGACTCCACAGCGGCGCGTTCGGGTCCGCCGCCTGCGGGGCACTGGCTTGCGGCGCGGGTTGCACCGGCGTCGGCAGCGTATTGACTACGTTGCCCGCTTCGCTCGGCTTGGGTTGCGCGCCGCCACGCGCCACGAACGGCACCGGGGCCTTGGTGATGTACACCGCCACCACCACGGCGATCGCCAAACCGACGATCAAGCCCAGCACCAGACCCAGAAACGTGCCGCCCCGTTGCGAGCGGGCACGGGAAGATTGCGTATTGCGTGCCATGTCGATCCTTCTAGAAGCGCCCGATTATAAGAGCGCCGTGTGATGCCAAATCGTGCGCATTTACATCTTTTGCGGCGCAGACACGCCAATCACTGCCAACCCGTTGCGCAGCACCTGACGCGTGGCGGCCAGGAGCGCCAGACGGGCGCGCTTGACGGCCTCGTCGTCGACCAGCACGCGATCGGCGTTGTAGAACGCGTGGAAATCGCCCGCGAGGTCGCGCAGGTAGAACGCCACGGCGTGCGGGGCCAGTTCGCGTGCGGCGTCGGCCAGCATGTCGGGGAATGCGGCCAGGCGTTGCACCAGGGCTGTCGCCTGCGGGCTGACGTCCGGGCCCGTCACCGCAGCCAGATCGGCGTTGGTGAGCGAAGCAGGGTCAACGCCGGCACGCTCGAACACCGAGCAGATGCGCGCGTGGGCGTATTGCACGTAGTACACCGGGTTCTCATCGCTCTGCTTGAGCGCCAGATCGACGTCGAAGACGAATTCGGTATCCGCCTTGCGCGACAGCAGGAAGAAGCGCACGGCGTCGCGGCCACGCGTGAAGCGCGCGGGCCAGTTCGGCTCGCCGGCGTCCACGCAGGCGCGGATGGTGTCGACGCCGGCTTCGCTGTCGGCGTCACCGTTGGACCATTCGATGAGGTCGCGCACGGTCACGTACGAGCCGGCGCGCTTGGAGATCTTGACCTCGGCGCCGTCCTTCATCACCGTGACCATCTTGTGCAGGACGTAATCGGGGTAGCCCTTCGGGATGCCGATGTTCAGGCCCTGCAGGCCGGCGCGCACGCGAGCGATGGTGCCGTGGTGGTCGCTGCCCTGCACGTTGATGACCTGCGTGAAGCCGCGCCCCCACTTGGTCGTGTGGTACGCCACGTCGGGCACGAAGTAGGTGTAGGCGCCGTCGGACTTGCGCATGACGCGGTCCTTGTCGTCACCGTCGTCGGTCGTGCGCAGCCACAGCGCACCTTCCTGCTCGTACGTCTTGCCGGCAGCAACGAGCGCGTCCACCGTCTGCTGCACCTTGCCTTCGGTGTAGAGCGACGATTCCAGGTAATAGCGGTCGAACTTCACGCCAAAGGCTTGCAGGTCGATGTCCTGCTCGTTACGCAGATACGTCACCGCAAAGCGGCGGATGGCTTCGATGTTTTCGACGTCGCCCTCGCCCGTCACTGGTTCGCCATCGGAGGCGCGTACGGTCTTGCCTGCGAGGTAATCGGCGGCGATGTCGGCGATGTAGTCGCCGTTGTAGGCGGCTTCGGGCCAGTTGGCGTCGCCAGGTTTGAAGCCTCGCGCACGGGCCTGCACCGAGACAGCCAGGTTCTGAATCTGCACGCCGGCGTCGTTGTAGTAGAACTCGCGGTGGACCTTGTGGCCTTGCCAGTCGAGCAGGCTCGCCAGCGCATCGCCCAGCGCGGCTTGGCGGCCGTGGCCGACGTGCAGCGGACCGGTCGGATTGGCCGAGACGAATTCCACCAGCACGGGCGCGCCGTCATGCGTATTGGCGGCGCCGTAGCGGTCGCCCTCGGCAAAGACGGCGGCAATCACGTCAGCGCGCGCGGCGGCCGACAGGCGCAGGTTGATGAAGCCGGGGCCCGCGATCTCAACGGCAGCCACCAGGCGCTGGCCGCGGGCATCGGCGCGGATGGCATCGGCGATCTTGCCGGCCAGCTCGCGCGGATTGGTGCCCAGCGGCTTGGCGAGCTGCAGCGCGACGTTGCAGGCGATGTCGCCGTGCGCGGCCTGCTTGGGGCGCTCCAGGACGATCTCCTGTCGGGCTTGGCCCTCGGGCAGCAGGGAGCCGACTGCGTCGGACAACAATTGGGCGATCGTCTGTTTGTGGGAGGGCAGCATAAAGAAACCATGACGCCGGCAGTGCTGAAATGGATTGAAATCCAGTTCTGGCGCCGCCAGTTGCGTTGTTCGGGGAAAAGTACGAAATTTTATCAGGTGAGCCGCGGTCTCAGAGGTATCCGCCCCCAGTCATGGCAATCTGCGGCTCCCCCACCCAACCAAGGGAAACAAGAAATCATGATCACCTTTACTTCGCACGCTTCGCAAAAATTCTCGATGCAGAAGGATCTCGCCATGGTGTTGCTGGGCGTGATCGGCAAGACGCTGGGCGAGCGCGGTGTCATCACGCCCGAAGAAATGCCCCACGCCATCGATCGCCTCAAGCGCGCCATCAAGGATGACACGCACCAGGCACATATCAAGGTGGCCGAACTCTCGGCGCCCGAGTTGGACGAAGACGGCGAAGAAGAGCCGCCGCATCTCGGCCAGCGCGCCTATCCGCTGCTGCACATGCTGGAAGAATCGCTGGTCGAAAAGTCCAGCGTGCTCTGGGGCGTCTGAGTTTCGGGGGCAGGCCCAAAAAAATGCCCGGCCGCCAAACGGGGCGGTCCGGGCATCCGGCCACGGGGGCCGGGAGCGGGGGAGGGGGCTGGCGCGTTGGCCGGTGTCTCGTCCTGCTGCGTTTGCGTTATTGGTCGTGGAGCATGTCGGACAGTTCGTCCGCGTGTTCTTCCTCAACGGCCAGAATCTGTTCCAGTACCCGCCGGGTGGTGGGGTCTCGATCCCCGATGTAGCGGATCATCTCGAGGTAGCTGTCGATCGCGATCCGCTCGGCCACCAGGTTCTCCTTGATCATGTCGAGCAGGCCGTCGGCTTCCACGTATTCAGAATGGCTGCGCGTGGACAGGCCTTCCGGGTTGAAGTTGGGCTCGCCGCCCAGTTGCACGATGCGCGTGGCGATGCTGTCGGCATGCGCCTGTTCCTCGTTGGCGTGCACCAGGAATTCTGCGGCGATCGGTTCCGCGTTGATGCCCTTGGCCATGAAGTGATGGCGCCGGTAGCGCAGCACGCAGATCAGCTCCGTGGCCAGCGCCTCGTTCAGCAGCCGCAGCACGGTCTCGCGATCGGCTTTGTAGTCTTCGGTCACCGCGCCTTCCTCGATGTGCTTGCGGGCACGTTCGCGCAAGGTTTTGATGTCGGTGAGGAAGCCGCTTTCCGAGGGGGCGGCGACGTTGGTCCGGCTCATGTGGTTGCTCCTGCGGGGTGATTGGCGAGATGGGTTTATTCGCTGGCGTCGCGTCGGCTGCTGCCGCCGGCCAGCGCCACGACCAGCCCGATCGCTGCGCCAATCGCCACGGCTACACCAACAGACTTGAAGGGCGCCGCGGAAATGGTTTCTTCCGTGCGATCGAGCGCCCAGTCCATGCGTTCGCGGGCTTGCTGGGCGCGGTCGTTGGCGGCTTGGCGCAGTTGGTCGGCACGCGCATGCAGCGTGCGGCTGGCGCGCCGGGCTTCGGTGCTGCCTTCGTCGGTCAGAGTATGGATGGCGTTTTCGAGCGATCGCAGCAGGCTCTGCACGTCTTCGACGGCGGGGCGAGCAGCATAGCGGGCGTGGTCGACGGCGTCGCTGGCACTGTTCATGGCGCGGTGCGCGCGATCATTGACGTCGTCAATTCGGCTTCGGACGCGTTGGCTGGCAAAGAGTGACATGGTGAAGCTCCTCATCGTGGCGCCGCGGGAGGCACGCACCGGCGGCGCGGGTGGTTGGGGTGCGATTTCGGCTTTTGCGAAAGCGGGCCGCATGCCAAATGGTTTAGCAAGACACGGGCCGCGCTCCCGCGTAGGTCTTCTGCACTAATCGACGGCTTTGAAGACCGTGACGCCCAGCACCAGAAACAGCACGAACAACACCACAAAGATGAAGAACAGGACCTTGGCGATACTCGCCGCGCCTGCGGCAACGCCGGTAAAGCCCAGAACGCCGGCCACCAGGGAAATGATGGCGAAGATGAGTGCCCATTTCAGCATGTTGTCGTCTCCGGTTCGGATGGATGGAATGCAGGGCAGCGGCGAAATTGCGTGAGGCCAGCGCCCTGTGGCGTACTCCCACGCACATCGCGTGCCTGACCGGGGTGCGTCCCAAGTGTCGCGCGGCGCGCCCACGCGGTATCATCCGAATTGCCAAAAAAACACAAACGCAACGCGCGCCGCGTCGGGCGGTTTGACGCGTTTCCTATGGGTCTGCATGCCATGCGGTCATCCTTGCGCTCCACTCTGCTGCTCGCCGGCGGCATTCTGCTGACGCTCGGGGTGCTGATTGCCTCGGAGACGGGCAACATCCGCCTGAGCCAGGGCTATCGGCAGGTGATTCAGTCGCAGCAGGCTGAAACCGCCATCAACGAACTGCTTGCCGAGCTGGTGAACGCCGAGGCCGGGCAGCGCGGTTTTCTGCTCACGGGCAAGGACGAATACCTCGATCCGTACAACAAGGCCATCCCGCACATCCACGCGTTGATGGCAGAAATTCGTGATCACTACGCCAACGATCCGGACGCGCTCAAGCTGTTCTCCGAGACGGCGCTGCAGGTGAGCCGCAAGCTCACCGAGATGGAACTCACGCTGATCTACGGCAAGCGCGACCTGGAAGTGGCGCTCGATCTTGTGCGCACCGATTTCGGCAAGGCATCGATGGAAGCCGTGCGGCAAGGTCTGGACCGGCTCCGCCAGCGCGAGATTGCCACCGTGGCCCGCAGCCTTGAACACGCCGAGCGCGATCTGGCGCTGTCGCGCTACGGCATTGCGCTGATCACGGCGGTGAACATCATCCTGCTGGTGGTGCTGGGCATGCAGCACGCCAAGCGCCTCGCCCTGACCGAGCGCGAGCGCGACATGGCCGAAGAGGAAAGCCAGAAACTCGACCGCATGGTGCGCGAGCGCACGCGGCAGTTGTCCGACTTGGCCGCCCACTTGCAGCGCGTGACTGAAGACGAGAAGACGCGCCTTGCGCGCGAGCTGCATGATGAGTTGGGCGCCATCCTTACCGCCACCAAGATGGATCTGCATTGGCTGCGCTCACGCATTCACGCCAGCGAGCCCGCGGTGAGCGAAAAGATCACACGCGTGATGGCGCACGTGGATCAGGGCATCCAGATCAAGCGCCGCCTGATCGAAGACCTGCGCCCGACGATCCTGCTTAACCTGGGTTTGGTGGAGGCGCTCTCGCAATTGACGGAGGACGTCGGCACGCGCAACGGCTGGCATACGGAAGTGAGCCTGCCCGACGACATGCCCAAGCTGACTGACGATGCGGCCATCGCGTTGTACCGCATCGTGCAGGAGTCGCTGACCAACGCATCGAAATACGCGCATGCGACCACGGTGTCGGTGGCGCTCGATGTGGATGACGAGGGCGTGCGTTTGCGCGTGCGCGACAACGGCCGCGGCTTCCCGGCCGATATCGAGCGGCGCCGCATGGTCGGCCATCACGGCCTGCTGGGGATGGAGCAGCGCGCCATTGCGCTGGGCGGCACGCTCGTCATCGATTCAATGCCTGGCGGTGGAGTGACGATCATCGTCGAGCTGCCTCCCAGCGATGCCGTGTTCGACCGAGGTGCGGCCAACGAACCGTCGGGCATGCAGGCGCTGACTGGCGGTATTGCGCCGGCGCCGGGCCACGGAGGCGCGACGGTGTAAGCCGCCCGGGGGATGCCAACGCCCAAACAAAAAGCCCCATCGCGGGGCTTTCTGTTTTTGATGCCGGCGTAGCTGGCGCTGGCGTTACATCTTCTGCTTAGCGTTGTCGGCCGAGTTCTCCAGCTTCTGACCACCGGTCTGGATGTCCTTGCCGGCACCGGCCATGGTGTTGCAGCCGGCCAGGAACATACACGTGACTGCAAATGCGGCACACAAGGTCTTCATCGAACGCTCCTTGGGGTGAGAAATGGCGTTGGGCGCGCGCCACGACGGCAGACGCGGCGGGCGCGAAGAATCTCAGGGATGGAAATGCTGGGCGGCTTGCTGGCGGGGGCGGCCGACGCCGGCGCGCTCTTCGATCACCTCGAACACCTTGTCCAGCTCGAGCGATTTGTCGAAGAAATAGTTTGCGCCTGCCTCAAAGCAGCGCTGCCGGTAGGTCGGCACCTGCGCGTGGTTGGTATAGACGATGCGCACGCTGGGCGACGCTTGATCGCGCAACGTTTGAAGGACCTTGAAGCCATTGCCCTGCCGCAATTGCAGGTCGACGATCACGACGTCGTAGTGGCCCTGTCCGAGAAGGCCCAGCGCCAAGTCTTCGGTGTCTGCCCATTCGACCGTCGCCACGAAGGCGGAAGCCTTGAGGTATTCCAGCACCATGCCGCGAAGCACGGGGGAGTCCTCGATCAGGAGGACGCGCAGGCCACGGGTGGAGAGGGTGACGGCTTGATCCAGCATGGGTTGATGTTAGCCAGCGGGTTGCCGAGGTGGTATCAGGCGTTGTCCTACATGCCAGTTGGGTTTGCGGCGCGCCGAGGCGGTTTGGCGCCCAACCGAGTGCTACTCGACCAAGCCGTTTTTGATGGCGTAATACGTCAGATCGGCATTGGATTTCATGCCCATCTTTTCCAGAATCCGCGTGCGGTAGGTGCTCACCGTCTTGACGCTCAGGAACAGCTCCTCCGCGATGATCGATACCGATTGTCCGCGCGCCAGCTTGCAGAAGATCTGGAATTCGCGCTTGGAAAGTGTCTGGTGCAGGGGTTGATCGGTCGGCTTTTCCAGACCGCCAATCAGCAGCTCGGCCACCGTCGGGCTGACATAGCGACGACCTTGCGACACGGTGCGAATGGCCTTCACCAGCTCATCCGGCGCGCTTTCCTTGGTCAGGTAGCCCGATGCGCCCGCGCGAATCAGGTTGATGGCGTACTGGTCTTCCGGGAAGGTCGACAGGATCAACACCGGCAGATCGGGGTGGCGCTGGCGAGCCAGCTTGAGGGTATCGATGCCGTTGCGATCGGGCATGGAAATGTCGAGCACCACGACGTCAAAGGCGCCGGTGCGGAGTTGCTCCATCACCTCTTCCCCGCTGGCCGCTTCCCCCGCGACTTCGATGTCCCGCTCTTCCGACAGGAACTGTCGAAGGCCGGCACGGACGATCTCATGGTCGTCCGCAATCAGGACGCGAATCATGCTGCTCCTTATGAGCGCGCTGGGCGGGCTGCCCGGCTCCGCGCGCTGCGCTTGTTGGTTCGATACGACAGCAATTGTATCGGACTGTTGCGCCGAAACGGGGCTCCTCGTGCTGCCGCGCTCAGAGGGAGTTGTTGGCGTTTCCATAAAAGACCTCGGGAATGTGCATGAGTCGCAACATGTGGATGCCTGCCGATGAGCAATCCATGTGCCTGAGCGCGTGCGGCCAAAGAAAACGGGGCGGAAGAGTTCCGCCCCGGGTCGCTAGGATGTGCCGGACTGTGCCCAGCTATCCCGCGTTGTGAAGTGTTACTTGGTCTGGGTAGTGGCCGTGGCGTTTGCGCCGGCGTCGGCGCTCAGGCCAGGAGTGGTCTCAGCCTTGGCAGCCTTGCCCGACTTCTCTGCCGACTTTTCCGTCTTGCTGACCGACTTGCCGACCTTATCGGCGGTCTTGTCGACGCCGGCTTCTGCCTTGGCCTTGTGTTCGTGCGCGGCCTTGGCGCCGTGCTCAGCCTTCGTGTTCAGTTGGCTCTTGGCGGGCTCGGTGTCCAGCTTGGCACCGGCATCGGCCTTCAAGCCCGCGCCGGTATTGCCTTGCACCGGAGCCACGGCAGCCGTGCCATTGGTTTGCAGCGATGCGCCGGCCGACGGGGTTTGTGCGTTGGCGTAAGCCGAAGCAGCAGCGATGGCGATGGCGGACAGGGAGATCAGCAGCTTGTTCATGGAAGAGACTCCTTTCGTTCTGAACGGCCACGCGAAGGATTCGTCGCGGCATCACTCTGTGTGTGTTGAGTGAATGGGTTCAGTCTATGGAGCTCTTCCGGTTACGACTGTTAGGGGGTGTAAGCCTTTGTAATGTAAGGATCGCCCCTCTTGAAACTCCAACAAAGCCAATGCCGATAAGGGTTTGCGGACGTAAGACACAGTGTGGATCACGCCATGTCTTAAACGTCTTGTCACAGAATCAGAGATTCGGCGCGAGGGCGCGTTCCACAAAGGCGCGGTCTTCGCCGCTGCGGGCGATCATGTCGTCCACCTGATCCGCGCCGATCTTGCCCAGCGTGAAGTACGTGCTGTCCGGGTGCGACAGGTAGAAGCCCGATACCGATGCAGCGGGGGTCATCGCCAGCGCTTCGGTCAGGTTCATGCCGATCTCCTGCGCGTCGAGCACGCGGAACATGTCGCGCTTGACCGTGTGCTCCGGGCAGGCCGGGTAGCCGGGCGCGGGGCGGATGCCCTTGTATTCCTCGCGGATGAGCGCGTCGTTGTCGAGCGTTTCATCCGGCGCGTAGCCCCACAGGTCGCGACGCACGCGGGCGTGCAGGCATTCGGCAAAGGCTTCGGCAAAGCGATCGGCCAGGGCCTTGAGCATGATCGCGCTGTAGTCATCGTTGTCGGCTTCGAACTGCTTCTCGCGCTTTTCCACCCCGATGCCGCCCGTCACAGCAAACAGGCCGATGTAATCGGCAATGCCGGTGCTCTTGGGCGCGATGAAATCGGCCAGGCAGCGGTTCGGGCGCATCACGCCGTCGATGATCGGCCGCTCGCTCTGCTGGCGGATGTTGCGCCAGGTGAGTGCAACTTCCGAGCGCGATTCGTCGGTGTAGATCTCGATGTCGTCGTCGTTGACGGTGTTGGCCGGCAGAAGCGCGATCACGCCGTTGGCCGTGAGCCAGCGTCCGGCAATCAGGCGCGCGAGCATGCTTTTGCCGTCGGAGAACACGCGACGGGCGGATTCACCGACGATCTCGTCGTTGAGGATGTCTGGGAATTTGCCGGCCAGGTCCCACGTCTGGAAGAACGGGCCCCAGTCGATGTACTGCGCAAGCTCGTTCAAGTCGTAGTTCTTGAACACGCGGCGGCCGATGAACTTGGGCTTGGGCGGCGTGTAGTTCGACCAGTCGATCTTGGTCTTGTTGGCGCGCGCGGCGGCCAGCGACACCATCGGCTGCGCCTTCTTGTTGGCGTGCTGCGTTCGGATGCGGTCGTAATCCGCGTGCAGCTCTTCGACGTAGCGCGCGGCGCCTTCGTCCGACAGCAGGCTCGACGCCACGCTCACCGAGCGCGAGGCGTCCGGCACGTAGACCACTGGGCCTTCGTAATTTGGGGCGATCTTCACGGCGGTGTGCACGCGGCTTGTCGTCGCGCCGCCGATCAGCAGCGGGATCTTCTTCACACGGAAGTATTCGTCGCGCTGCATTTCCGACGCCACGTAGGCCATTTCTTCGAGCGACGGCGTAATCAGGCCCGACAGCCCGATGATGTCCGCGCCTTCCACCTTCGCCTTGGCCAGGATGTCGTTGCACGGGACCATCACGCCCATGTTCACGACTTCGAAGTTGTTGCACTGGAGCACGACGGTGACGATGTTCTTGCCGATGTCGTGCACGTCGCCCTTGACCGTGGCGATGACGATCTTGCCGCGTGAGCGCACGTCGCCGCCGGCCGCTGCAATCTGGCGCTTCTCTTCTTCGATGAATGGAATCAGGTGCGCCACCGCCTGCTTCATCACGCGGGCGGACTTCACCACCTGCGGCAGGAACATCTTCCCGGCGCCGAACAGGTCGCCGACGATGTTCATGCCGTCCATCAGCGGGCCTTCGATGACCTGGATCGGGCGGCCGCCGGCTGCAAAAATTTTCTGGCGAACTTCTTCTGTGTCTTCGACCACGTAGTCGTTGATGCCATGCACGAGCGCGTGGGCCAGGCGCTTTTCCACCGGCTCCTGGCGCCAGGCGAGGTTCTCCTCGCGCTTGGTGCCGCCGCCCTTGTAGCGGTCGGCAATTTCCAGCAGGCGATCGGTCGCATCTGGGCGGCGGTTGAGCACCACGTCTTCCACGCGGTCGCGCAGCTCGGCGTCGAGGTTTTCATACACGCCCAACTGGCCCGCGTTGACGATGCCCATGTCCATGCCCGCTTGAATCGCGTAGTACAGAAACACGGTGTGGATCGCCTCGCGCACCACGTCATTGCCGCGGAACGAGAACGATACGTTCGACACGCCGCCGCTCACCTTCGCGTACGGCAGGTTCTGCTTGATCCAGCGCGTCGCTTCGATGAAGTCGACGGCATAGTTGTTGTGCTCTTCGATGCCGGTAGCGACCGCGAAGATGTTCGGATCGAAAATGATGTCTTCCGGGGCGAAGCCGACCTGGTTCACCAGGAAGTCGTAGCTGCGCTTGCAGATCTGGGTTTTGCGCTCGAACGTGTCTGCCTGGCCTTGTTCGTCGAAAGCCATGACCACAGCGGCCGCGCCGTAGCGCTTGATCAGCTTGGCATGGTGCGCGAACTGTTCTTCGCCTTCCTTGAGCGAGATCGAGTTGACGATCGCCTTGCCCTGCACGCACTTCAGACCGGCCTCGATCACCTCCCACTTGGACGAGTCGATCATGATCGGCACGCGCGCGATGTCGGGCTCCGAGGCGATCAGATTCAGGAAGCGAACCATCGCCGCCTTGGAATCGAGCATCGCCTCGTCCATGTTGATGTCGATGACTTGCGCGCCGTTTTCGACCTGCTGGCGCGCCACGGCCAGCGCCTCGTCGAACTGGCTGTTCAGGATCATGCGCGCGAACGCCTTGGACCCGGTGACGTTGGTGCGCTCGCCGACGTTGACGAACAGCGTGTCCTCGCCGATGTTGAACGGTTCGAGGCCCGAAAGACGCATGGGGCGCATGGAGTGGTCGGTCATGATGGTGCGGGGTTCGGTCAGGCGGCGGCGTATTCGCCGAGCTTCAACAGGTTGCCATGCGGGTCGATCACGTAGAGCTCTTTCATGCGCCACGGACGCACCGCCGGCGGCGCGAGCTCCAGCCCGCGCGCGGTGAATTCTTCAAACAGGGCCTGCGTGCTGGGCACACGCAGGTAGCACGAGGTGTGCTCGGCAATGCGGCGCTCTTTGCACAGCCAGAAATGGATCTCAGCGCCATCGCGGCTGACAATCAGGTAGTCGTCTGCGATCAGTTCCTGCTTGAAGCCAAGCCGCTCCGTATAGAAGCGGGCTGACTCCTGCAGGTCCAGCGAGGCCAGCACGGGAATGGTGCTGTCGATGCGCGCGGTCATGTCGATGGCGGGAACGATGGCTGAACTCAAGCGGCTTCTTTGTACTGGCCCGGCCATGCGCGCGGCTTGCGGTTCGCCACGCGGTCGGCAATCGCCTTGATGTGCTCTGGGGTCGTGCCGCAGCAACCGCCCACCAGGTTCACCAGGCCGGCCGACGCAAACTCGTCGACCAGGCTGGAAGTGACCTCAGGCGTTTCATCGAAGCCGGTGTCGCTCATCGGGTTGGGCAGGCCGGCATTCGGGTAGCACGAGACGGCCGTGTCGCAAATCTTCGCCAGCTCGGCAATGTACGGACGCATCAACGCGGCGCCCAGCGCGCAGTTCAGGCCAAAGGTGATCGGCTTGGCGTGGCGCAGGCTGTTCCAGAAGGCCTCCACGGTTTGGCCCGAGAGAATGCGGCCGGAGGCGTCGGTAACGGTGCCGGAGATCATCACGGGCACGCACTCGCCGGTGTCTTCGAACAGCTGATCGATGGCGAACAGCGCCGCCTTGGCGTTGAGCGTGTCGAAAATCGTCTCGACGAGGAATACGTCCGCGCCGCCTTCGAGCAGCGCTTTGCCCTGTTCGTAGTACGCATCGCGCAGCAGGTCGAAGCTGACGTTGCGTGCGCCCGGGTCGTTCACGTCGGGCGAAATGCTGGCGGTCTTGGGCGTCGGCCCGAAGGCACCGGCCACGAAGCGGGGCTTGTCCGGCGTGCTGTACTTGTCGCAGGCTTCGCGTGCCAGGCGGGCGGCCACGACGTTCATCTCGTAAGCCAGCTCCGCCATCTTGTAGTCTTCCTGCGCGATGGTCGTCGCACCGAAGGTATTGGTTTCGATCAGGTCGGCGCCGGCCGCCAGGTACTGCTCGTGGATTTCACGGATGACGTCGGGGCGCGTGAGCACCAGCAGCTCGTTGTTGCCCTTCACGTCGATCGGATGGTCGGCAAAGCGCTCGCCACGGTATTGCGCCTCCGTCAGCTTGTAGCGCTGGATCATGGTGCCCATCGCGCCGTCCAGGATCAGGATGCGCTCGCGCAGCAGCGCGGGCAGGTTGGCGGCACGGGTGTAGGGCAGGGGCGCGGTCATGGGGAGGGACTCCGAGGTGCTGCGGCCGGTCAAATATTCAGAATTTGCGGCCAAAGGTGAATTTTACCAGTCGCATCAATGACTTGCCGCTGTTGTGGGCAATCGCGCTCCTATAATCCACATCACGCCATTTGTCCGCCCTGACGCCCGCCATGCAATTGCTCGATCCTACAGACGCCCACGCCTTCCTTGAGCGTACGCCCGCCGCGCTTTTTGTCGACTGCCGCAGTGAAATGGAACACCTGTTCGTGGGCCATCCGGCCGGCGCCCATCATGTCTCGTGGAACGACGGCCCGCATTGGGAGGTGAACCCCGAGTTCGTGCCGACCGTGCGCAAACTGACCGGCCATGGCGTCGAGCGTCCCATTGTCCTGATCTGCCGGAGCGGTAATCGCTCAGCCGCTGCGGCGCAGGCACTGGAAGAGGCGGGTTTCCGTGATGTCTATGTCGTGCGCCACGGCTTCGAGGGAGACCTGGACAGCACGCGCCATCGCAATACGCTCAACGGCTGGCGTCATGCCGGCCTGCCGTGGGAGCAATGCTAGAAGGACGCTATCGACCCGATAGCCGATCGACACATGAAAAAACGCCCGGCAGCGCCATGCTCCGGGCGTTTTTTGTTGATCCGTCTGGCGGGCGATCCTGCCCGCGCGGTAGGTCAGTGCATCGTCACCGGCTGCGTCATCACCGTGTCGAATTTGCCGAGAAAGTCGTCGACTTCTTCAACGGTGGGCTCGCTGGCGATCAGCTTTTTCACATCCTCGCGGAAATGCTCGGCCAGCTCGCCGCCGAGAAAAATCTCGCGTTTGAGGTTCTTGTCCACGATCTCGTAGCCGCCCGCTGCCAGCATGGCGTGTTGGCCGTCTACACCGAACTCAACAACACAGTAGTTGTCGCTGTTGTAGATCATCTGCATGGTGCACCTCCGAGGCGTCAATCGTCTTGCTGTTGTGGGGACTGCTCTACTGCTGCACCGGGTAGATGGGGCCCACCAACACGACTTCAAGGGCCGATCAACTCCCGCCACCTGACCGTTCTGCCCATCTGCTCCTTGGGCTTCATGATCGGTCACAAAGTTCGCGAACGCGAGGCGAAATGTGTGACGTGCGTTGTGATCGCGTAACAAGACCTTTCCGCTACTGCATCGAAAGAAGCAACCGGCCTTCCGCCATTTGGCGGGTAGACGACGGGCCGTGTGCGGGGCGCTTGCAACTATCGACAAGGCAAGCAGGCCTTATGGCGTGTCACATTGGCTCCCGCATCCCGCGTGCCCGAAGAACTCATCCAGATCGGCGAGAAAGGCCTCCTCCTGTTCGATAGGGGCCAGGTGTGCTGCGTGGGGAATCACTTTCAAACGGGCGTCGGGGATGTGCGAGGCGATCTCCTGCGCTACTTCCACCGGTGCACCGGTGTCTTGTTCACCCGTCATGACGAGCGTTGGGCAAGCGATGCGCGCAAGCGAGCTGCGTGTGTCGAGCGCCTTGATGGCCAGGCATGCACCGACATAGCCGTGCGGTGGCGTGGCGCGCAGCAACTCGCGAATGCGTTCCACCACGTCGGGATGGGCTTCGCGAAACGGCGTGGTCAGCCAGCGCTGGATCGTGGGTTCGACAATGCCGCTCATGCCGTGCGCTTCGACTTGGCCGATGCGTTCGTCCCACATGGCGTGCGCTGACATCGGCGTGTAGCACACGGTGTCGCACAGCGTGAGCGAGAGCAGCCGATGCGCGTGCCGTACCCCCAGAATTTGCCCCACCATGCCGCCCATCGACAGGCCAACGAAATGCGCCTGTTCAATCGACAGCGCATCAAGCAGGCCGGCCGCATCATCCGCCAATTGGAACAACGTGTAGGCGCCGTGCGGCGCGCTGGTCTTGCCATGGCCACGTGCGTCATAGCGCAGCACGCGGTGGCGGCTGGCCAAGCGTTGGGCGATGCTGTCCCACAACTGGTGGTCCACGCCCAGCGCGTGCGCAAGCACGACCCATGAGCCATCTGCGCCGTCGGTACGGTAGTGGATATCGATGCCGTTGGCGCGCACCGTGCCGGAGTTGGAGAGGGCGTTTGCGTCCATGTCAGCCTCCTTCCTGGGACTGGTAGACCAGATCGAATTGCATGCCGTTGGGCTCGGTCTGGCGCAGGCGTACTGGGAGCCAACCGTGATCGGCAGACAGCCAGATCTCTACACGCCGTTTGTCATCTGCACGGCGCGGCAGTCGTACGAAGTGTTGTGCACGAATCGTGCCGTTCGGGCTGTCGATGGTTTCCTCGCCGACGTGCTGGACGCGGGCGACTTCCACGCTGTCGGTATCGGCGATCGGGAATTCCAGCGTAAGGCCGGGGCTGGCGATGCGCGCGGGGCCGCCGCGCGCCAAGCCGCTCAATTGCAGGAAGACGCTGAAGCGGTCTTGCGTGCCCTCGGGCAACGGAAGCACGGCCGGCGAACGGGTGAAAGTGACCGTGGGCGCGCTCTGTGCGCCGGATGCCGGTATGGAGCCCGTCGCGTAATGGAACGTCGTCACGTCGGGTTGTCGACGCCCGCGCACTTCTTCGTAGCGTGTGGGGGTCAGGCCATATGCGCCGACGGTGCCCGCGCTGCGAAAGGCGAGCGTGCCGAAGAACAGTGGCAACGGAATTTCCACGGCAAGCGTGTAAGTTTTGCCATCGGTGGCCCAGCGGATCACGCCATCTTCGTTGCGCACGCCGTTGACGTAAGTGGCGTACCGCAGCGTGGTCGATGGCGGCAGCGAGAACGCGTCGCCCGGCAGGGCAGGCGGTCCGCTCGGGCCTTCGCCGCTCAGATCCTTGACCACGCCGGTATCGCCCGAGGCTTGAGCGCCAGCGCTCGTGAACTCGGAGGGATCCATGCTTGCCAGATCAGGCGCCGGCGACGTAGGTGTCGGCGCCGGAGCAGGTGGGGTCTGAGCACGCGGACGGGGTGGCGCCAGGCGCGGCTTGGGCGCAGCCGGGGGCGTTGGCGGCTGCACGGGCTCGGGATGCAGCAACAGCGCTGGGATGATCTGCTCCGGCGCCGGCGGCCACGTCACCTGACGGCTGCGCGCGATCCACACGACGGCAATGACGTGCAGCACAAGCACGGCCAGCAGCACGAGCCCGAACCGGCCAAGCCGGTAGAAGCGGCGCCTGCGGGGTTGCTCGCGGTCGGTGTTCAGTTCGTCAGGATTGCGGGGCGTCGGGTGCAACGTATCCAAGATCGGCGGAAAGCTGTTGTGCGGCCAGCCGCAGGCGCCGCTCCAGCGGGCTGCTCCAGGTGGTGTCGAAGGTGCTTTGTGCGCCCAACGCGATCAGCACGAGACACAATTGGCCGTTGGCGTCGAACACAGGCAGCGACATCGCGTTGATGCCCGGCAATACGCCGCCGTGGATGCGCGAAGCGCCATGCTGGCGCACGTCGGCGCAGATGGCGTCGTAGGCTTCGAGCGTTTGCGGCAGTTCGGGGTTCTCGGCGCTCGGGGTATTCCCTGCTGCCGTAATGCGGTCGAGTTCCCGCTCGATGAACGAGCGCGTTTGCGCCCGCGGCAAGTAAGCGCCGAACACGCGGCCGGTGGCCGAGTTCAGCATCGGCATCACGTCGCCCAGGCGCAGGCTGACCGTCACGGGATGGCTGGCTTCTTCCCAGTGGACGATGGCCGGGCCCTGGTTGCCCCAGACGGCCAGGCCGATGGTGTGATCGATCTCGTCGCGCAACGCGGCGGCTGCGGGTCGGGCGCGGCGCATCGGGTCTTGCCGGTTCAGGCTCACCAGACCCATTTCCAGCGCGAACGGCCCCAGGTCGTAACGGCCTTCGGGCGTTTGTGTGACGAGACCCAGGCGCGCAAAGCTCACCAGATAACGGTGCGCCTTGGCGGGGTTCATGGGTGCTGCACGCGCCAGGTCGCGCAGCATCATCGGGCCATCGGTGTGCGTGAGCACTTCCAGCAGCCGGAAGCCGACTTCGATGGACTGGATGCCCGAGCGCGCGGGCGCATCCAGCTCGGCATCGGCATCGGACTCCAGGTCGAGATCGGTGTCGGCGGGCAGCGGTGACATGGTGAGGAGTGATGGATCGGTTCGGGCCAGTTTAGCCGATGCAAGGTGTACCATCCGCGCAGCCTTTCTTCATACAACGCACATGAAACTCGCCACCCTCAAGGATGGCTCGCGCGACGGTCAGCTGGCCGTGGTCTCGCGCGACCTGAAGACCGCTCACTTCGCCACGCACATCGCCGGCACGCTGCAGCGCGCACTGGACGACTGGGCCTTCCATGCACCGCAGTTGCAGGATCTGTACGATCAACTCAACGCGGGCCGTGCGCGCCACCCGTTTGCTTTCGACGCCGCAAACTGCATGGCGCCGCTGCCGCGCGCGTATCAATGGGCCGATGGCTCGGCCTATGTGAACCACGTCGAACTGGTGCGCAAGGCGCGCGGAGCCGAGATGCCCCCCGAGTTCTGGACCGACCCGCTGATGTACCAGGGCGGCTCGGACGACTTGGCCGGCGCGCATGACCCCATCGTCTGCCGCAGCGAAGCGTTCGGCATCGATTTCGAGGCCGAAGTGGCCGTCATCACCGGCGACGTGCCGATGGGCACCGAGCCGGCCGCCGCTGCCGAGGGCATCCGCCTGATCGTGCTGGCCAACGATGTGTCGCTGCGCAACCTGATCCCGGCGGAGCTGGGCAAGGGTTTCGGCTTCTTCCAGAGCAAGCCGGCCACGTCGTTCTCACCCGTGGCCGTCACGCCCGATGAATTGGGCGGCGCCTGGCGCGAACGCAAGGTGCATCTGCCGATGACGGTGCGCTGGAACAACAAGAAGGTTGGCCAGCCCGAGTGCGGCACCGACATGGTGTTCGACTTCGGCCAGCTGATCGCGCATATCTGCAAGACGCGCAACGTGCGCGCGGGCAGCATCGTCGGCTCCGGCACGATTTCCAATGTGGACCGCAGCAAGGGGTACGCGTGCATCGCCGAGAAACGCATGCTCGAAACCATTGAATCCGGCGCGCCCGTCACCGAATACATGCGCTACGGCGACACCGTGAAGATCGAGATGTTCGACGCCAATGGCGTGTCGATTTTCGGGGCGATCGACCAGGAAGTCGTTGCCCCGGGCACGCAAGCGTAAGGCTTACGCGGATTCGGCTGCCGTCTTCGGACGGCGCCCCCGCTTTGGCGCAGCGGCACCGGCCGTCAGCGCCTGCCCGTGATACCCCAGGCGCAGCGACAGCGTCCGCCCGGCCTCGCGCAGCAGCCGCGCGGCGGGCCCTTCCAGGCTGGAATCGAACACGCTGGACAAGCCCAGGGCCGTGATGGCCCCCGCCAGCTTGCCTTGTGAATCGAGCACCGGCACGGCCACCGAATCGATGCCGTGCACCAACGTGCCGCCGATGCGCGCCACGCCTTCCTGCCGCACCGCCTGCCAGCGCGCGCGGCAGTTCAGCCAGTCGGTCAGGCCAGCCTTGCCGGCGCCGGGGCCGCGCAGTTCGCGGTCGATGAGCGAGACGATCTGGATTTCGGGCATCCACGCGGCGCACGCCTGGCCCGTGGCCGAGTTCAGCAGCGGCATGACCGAGCCCACCCGCACGTTGACCGCCACCGGCCGGCCGCTGTCTTCCCAGCGCACGATGACGGGGCCGCGCGCGGTCCAGATCGACAGAAACACGCTTTCGTTCAGCCGCTCGGCCAGCTTGGGCAGCAGGTTGCTGCCTTCACGCACGAAATCCACGTCGGACAGCGCCGACAGCCCGACCTGCAATGCCTGTGAGCCCAGCCGGTAGCGGGCCGAGGCAGGATCCTGCTCCACAAAACCCATGCGTTCCAGCGACACCAGATAGCGGTGAACCTTTGCGCGCGGCATGCCAAGTTGCCGGCCCAGCTCTGAGACGGCGTGTGCGCCACCGGCATGCGCCATCGCCGAAAGCACGGTCAGCGCGATCTCGGCGGACTGGATGCCGGCGCTGGTGCGTTCAGGCGCGGCGTCTTCTGCGGGCGGTTCGTCCGGCGATGTATCGAGGGGCAGGGGGGCGTCGATGGGCATCTTGAAGTCTCGGGTGTCGCTTTATAAGATACGCGTTACGTAAAAAGATACAACCGGCGCGGCGGCCCTGCGCGCTGGAAAAGACCTCGAACCTGGAGACGCCATGAAGCTGTCGATCTTTTCCGTGCAGGACCATTACCCCGACCGGCCCCGCAGTCTGCCGCAACTCTACGCAGACGTCATCGCCCAGGCGCGTCATGCCGAAGCGCTCGGCTACGACACCTTCTGGGTGGCCGAGCATCATTTTCACGAGTACGGTGCCGTCCCCAACCCGGCGGTCTTTCTCTCGCATCTGGCCGCCCAGACGCAACGCCTGCGGCTGGGCACGGCCATCTCGATCCTCACCTTCCATCATCCGGCCACCGTGGCCGAGAACTACGCGATGGTCGATGCGCTCTCCGGCGGGCGGCTGTCGCTGGGCGTGGGCTCGGGCTACCTCAAGCACGAGTTCGAAGGCTACGATGTCGACCCCGCCATCAAGCGCGAGCGCTTTGATGAAGCGTTGATGCTCGTCGAGCGCTTGCTTTCCGGTGAGCGCGTGCACCACGCGGGCCAGTTCCACACGCTGCGCGACGTGCGCCTCAACGTGCTGCCGGTGCAGGCCCGCGTGCCGATCCACGTGGCGATCCTGCGGCGCGAAGCGGCGTATCACATTGGGCGGCAGGGGCGGCGCATGCTGTTCGTCCCGTATGCCTCGGTTGATAGCTTCGACGACATCCGCACGTTGATGGACGATTACCGGCGCGGCTTGGCCGAAGCGGGCATTGCCGACACGCGCGGCATGGCAGCCGTCGCGCTGCACACGCACGTGGGCCCGACCGAAGCCGCCGTGCGCGCGACGGCCGCCGACGCGTTCGATCTGTACGTCGCCACGCGCCTCTATGCGCGCCGCCAAATCTACGACGATGTGCTGGCCAGCGGCCTGTCGTTGTTCGGCACGCCCAACGCGGTGGCCGAGAAGCTCGCGCGGCTGTCCGACATGGGCGTCGATCACGTGATGGCGCTACACAACTTCGGGCTGATGCCGCAATCGGCCGTGCTCGAGTCGATGCGCGCGTTGATGGAGGACGCGTTGCCGCGCGCCGGCATCACTGCGCTCGCTGCCTGAGCCTGTCTAGCCTGGGCGACTCCGCATCGCCAAACCGCCGCAAAACCGCTACGCTCTTTGCCAAACCACGGGAGGAGACCCCCAATGCAGCGACCGAAGTGGCGGCACGCAGGCGTACTGGCTGGTTTGGCTTTGTTGTCTTCTGCCGCGCTGGCGGACATCCGCATCGGGGTGACGGTGTCGGCCACGGGGCCGCAGGCCTCGCTGGGGCAGCCGGAGAAGAACGCCACCACGCTGTGGCCGCGCGAGATCGGCGGTGAGCGCGTCGACGTGATCGTCCTTGACGATGCGTCGGACACCACGCGCGCTGTCACCAACACGCGCAAGCTGATGAGCGAGTCCAACGTGGACGTGATCGTCGGCTCGTCCACGACGCCGAATACGCTGGCGATGATCGACGCGGCAGCCGAAGGCAAGACGCCCGTGATCTCGCTGGCTTCATCCGCCCGGTTGATCGAGCCAATGGACGCGAAGCGGCGCTGGATTTTCAAGACGCCGCATTCGGACTCGCACATGGCGTCGCTCATTGCCGAGCATGCCACCGCGCACGGCGTGAAGACCATCGCCTACATCGGTTTCGCCAATGCGCTGGGCGAGGCCTTCCTGGCGGAGGTGCAGCGCTTTGCTGATCTCAAGCACATCCGGATCACCGATACCGAGCGGTTTTCGCCTACCGACAACAGCGTGACGGCGCAGGTGCTGCATCTGCTGGCCAACAAGCCGGACGCCGTGGTGATTGGCGGCTCCGGCACGCCCGCCGCGCTGCCGGCCCGCGCGCTCGCCGAGCGCGGCTACACCGGCAAGATCTACTTCAACCACGGCGTTTCCAATAACGATTTCGTCAGGCTGTGCGGCAAGGATTGCGAAGGCGCCTACGTGCCGACTGGCCCCGTAATGGTCGCCGCCGAATTGCCCGACACCAACCCGGCGAAAAAGCAGGCACTGGATTTTGCGCGTCGCTACGAGGCCGCCTTCGGCAAGGGAAGCGTGTCGATCTTCGCCGCCTACACGGGCGACATCGGCTTGCTGTTGCAACGTGCGGTGCCGGTGGCGCTCAAGCGGGCCAAGCCGGGCACGCCGGCCTTTCGCGAGGCGCTGCGCGACGCACTGGAGCAGGTGCGCGATCTGCCCACCAGCACTGGCGTGGTCAACATGAGCCCGCAAGACCACGTGGGCCTGGACCAGCGTGCCCGCGTGATGGCGCAGATCCGCCGCGGCCAATGGCATTTGGCCGATACCGCAAAGTGATGATGGCGCACATCCCGCGTTGCACGCGCGATCTCATCCGCTATGCTTGATCCATTACCTCAGACGCCATGACTTCGCTCGCTCCCCGCTTCGCCCGCTATCAGGCGCTGACGCTTGTCCAGCACGGCCCCATCCTCGAAATCGTGATGGGCGCAGCACAGTCGGCCAACCGCAAGCTGTCCACTGCCGATGCCGGGCTGCACCGCGAGCTGGCGGAGATCTGGCGCGATGTATCCGCCGAGCCCTCGGTGCGCGTCGCACTCATCCGCGGTGAGGGCAAGGGCTTCTCAGCCGGCGGCGATCTGCACCTCGTCGAGCAGATGGCCGAAGACTTCGACGTGCGCACCCGCGTCTGGCACGAGGCACGCGACCTCGTCTACAACGTCATCAACTGCGACAAGCCCATTGTCAGCGCCATGCACGGCCCGGCCGTGGGGGCAGGGCTGGTCGCCGGATTGCTGGCCGATATTTCCATCGCCGCCAAGGATGCCCGCATCGTCGATGGCCACACGCGCCTGGGCGTGGCGGCGGGCGACCATGCAGCGATTGTCTGGCCGTTGCTGTGCGGCATGGCCAAGGCCAAGTATTACCTGCTGCTGTGCGAGTCCATGACCGGCGAAGAGGCCGAGCGCATTGGGCTGGTCTCGCTGACCGTGCCCGAAGCGGACCTCGTCAACCGCGCATTCGAAATCGCCGAGCGCTTGGCGGCGGGTTCGCAGACGGCCATCCGCTGGACCAAGTACGCGCTGAACAACTGGTTGCGCATGGCGGGCCCGAGTTTTGATACATCGCTGGCGCTTGAATTCATGGGTTTTGCGGGCCCCGACGTGCGCGAGGGCATTGCGAGCCTGCGCCAGAAGCGTCCGCCCACGTTTGATGGCGCCTGATAGGAAACACGCCTGCACGCCCGACCCCGACCGATTTGTAGGAGACACCATGTTCACCCAGATGCCCAATTTCGCCGAAGGCGGTTTCGATTTTCTGCGCAAGCTGTGGGGCGGCGGCTTTGCCGGGATGGCTGGCGGCATGCCCAACATGGCGAGCTTTGCCGCGCCGCCGATGGATCTCGAGGAAATCGACAAGCGCATCCATGACCTGCGCGCTGTTGAGAGCTGGCTGCAACTGAACGCCAGCCTGCTGCGCACGGCAATCCAGGGCCTGGAAGTGCAGCGCGCCACGCTGGTGGCTTTGCAGACCTTCGGCTCCGCGCTGTCGCCCGATGCCATGAAATCCGCGTTCGACAGCCTGACGCCGGACGCGACTTCCCCTGACGAAGAGTCCAAGCCCGCGTGGCCGCACACGGCCGCCACAGCCAAGCCGGCCGAAAACGAGCCGCCGCCCGAAGACGAGGCCGAGGCCGAGGAAGACACTGACGACGACCAAGCCGAAGCTCGCGCCGAAAACGCCCAGGCTCAGGCCCACGCCGCCGCGCAGGCGCAAGCTGCCGCACGCGCTGCCGCGGCCGCGCTGGACCCCTCGCCATGGTGGAACATGCTGCAGCAGCAGTTCAACCAGATCGCCAGCTCCGCTGCCGCAGCCATGCCGATGCCGCAGAACCTGATGCCGGGCTTCCCGGGAGGCTTCCCTGGGTTTGCCGGTGCGCCGGGCGCGGAAGGGTTGGATACGGCGCCGGAGGATATCGAAGAGAAGACGGCGCCGGCCAAGCCCAAGCGTGCTGCCGCCAAGCCGGCGCAAAAGCCGGCCGCCAAGACGCCTACGGGCAACCCGGGCAAGCCAGCCACCAAGAAAGCGGCTGCCAAGAAAGCGCCGGCGAAATCAGCGCCGCGCAAGCCGACCAACGACACGCCCTGATCGATGTCGCCAGACTGCACTGCACTCTTGATGATGGGTGGCGGCGCGCGGGCCGCCTATCAGGTTGGTGTGCTGCGCGGCATCGCGGGGTTGGCGCGGGAGTATGCGCCGGGCGTCGAACGCACGCCGTTCGACGTCATTTGCGGTACGTCGGCGGGGGCCATCAACAGTTTGGGCCTCGCACGCGGTGCGCAGGATTTCACGCTCGCCACCGAGGCGCTCACCCAGCTCTGGGGCAGCCTGCACGCCGATCGTGTCTATCGCACGGACGTTGGCCGCGTGGGCTCGAGCGGCGCGCGGTGGCTGACCGCACTGGCGTTCGGCTGGATGACCGGCCGCACACCGCGCGCGTTGTTCGACAACACACCGCTGCGCGAGCTGCTCGAGTCGCAACACGACGGGCAGCAGGTGCAGGCCGCATTCGAGGCTGGAGCGCTGCGCGCGCTGGCCATCACCGCGCTGTCCTACACCACAGGGCGTCACGTCACGTTCTATCAATCGCCGCACGTGGTGCTGCCGTGGCGGCGTTCGCAGCGGATTGCGGTATCAGACCAGATTGGCGTGTCGCACATGCTCGCGTCGTCGAGCATTCCGTTCATCTTTCCGGCCGAGCCGGTGCCCCTCGAAGGTAACGACGAATGGTTCGGTGACGGCACGATGCGCCAGATGTCACCGTTGAGCCCGGCCATTCATCTGGGCGCGAATCGCATTCTGGTGGTGGGCGCCGCGTCGCGCTCGCAGCCGGGCTGGTACGACACGGTGCCGGCGTCCGGCTATCCGTCGCTCGCGCAGATTGCGGGGCAGGCATTGGCGAGCATCTTTCTTGATGGGCTTTCGGCCGATATCGAGCGGCTGCAGCACGTCAATGCAATGGTGGCCCGCAACCCCGAGATTGCCGACGCGCGCGACGGCTGGCGCAAGATCGAAGTGCTGGTGATGGCGCCGTCCGAGCGCATCGAGCTGATTGCATCGCGCCACGTGCAGCGCCTGCCGGGCACGGTGCGCGCACTGCTCAAGCCACTGGGCGGCACCGAGGCGCGCGGTGCGGCATTCGCCAGCTATCTGCTCTTCGAACCTGAGTTCACGCAGGAACTGATCGACCTGGGCGAGCGCGATGTGCAGGCCCGCCGCGACGAGTTGGCGGCGTTTCTGTACGGCGCCATTCCGGACACGATGCGCGCAGCGTGATCAGCGCGACGAGTGCGTCGACGGTTCAGCCAGCAGCGCATCGATGCGCTTGATGAGTGCAGGGTCGCTCGGCTCGACGCTGCTCGGGAACACCGCAGCCACGCGGCCGGTGCGGTCCAGCAGGTATTTGTGGAAGTTCCATTTGGGCGGCTGGCCCGTCTGCGTTGCGAGCCACGAGTACAGCGGCGACGCACCCGCGCCAATCACCGCCGTCTTCGAGAACATCGGGAATTTCACGCCATACGTGTTGTAGCAAAAGTCGGCGATTTGCTTGCTATTGCCGGGCTCTTGCTGGAAATCGTTGGACGGAAAACCCAGCACCGTCAGGCCCTTGTCGCGGTACTTCGCGTACAGCGCTTCGAGCCCTTCGTACTGATGCGTGTAGCCGCAATAGCTGGCGGTGTTGACCACCAGCACGACGCGGCCGGCGTATTGGCAGAGGTCTTGCGGCGCATCGTCCTGCAGGCGCTTGACGCGAAAGTTCAGGCTGGCCGGGCAGGCGCTTGCGGCAGCCGGTCCTGGCACGAGGGGTGCGACGCCCGAAGCGCCCGCATGCCCCGTGCGCGGCAGCAGCAAGGCGATCACGGCAATGGCAATCGCAATGGCGATCATCAAGAGATGATGTCGACGCAGCACCCCCGACGCGTGCAATTGTAGGCGCGGGCGACGCGTGGAAACGGTGGCGGAAAACAACATGGCGAATCTCCAAAAGCAGACGCTCAGCTGGCGAGCCGGAATTTGTCTTCAGTCTAGGGTATAACGCCCCGGAGTCGCCCCGGCGGAAATGTGCGGTATGCGTGGCGCGCCATTCGCCGCACGAATTGCAGCGCTTCCTATACTGGAAACCTTGCTGGGCGGTGCCCGGTCCGACACAAAAGACGACGGCCAGCGTGCTGTCGATCACATCGCGGCGTACCGCGAGACAACGCGCAACCGCATCGCGCGTGAGGGGGTCGCCAAGCCACGTTGCGGTTGTGGCGCCGGCAGGCCTGTTGTCACGAGGAAACGGGCAGACACAGAACTTTGCTCCGGCAACCATGGAAAACGGGGGCTGGTCAAGCATGTCTGCTAGAATCCGCCTGCAAATTCAAAGGCTTACCATGCTCTATCCCGAATTGTTCAAGTCGTTGGAAGCGGTCCGCTGGAATATGGAAAAGGATATTCCGTGGGACACGTTCGATGCGTCGCTGCTGACCGACGCGCAAGCGCAGACCATCAAGATGAATGCCATCACCGAGTGGTCCGCCCTGCCTGCCACCGAGATGTTCCTGCGTGACAATCGCCACGACTCCGATTTTTCGGCGTTCATGAGCGTGTGGTTCTTTGAAGAGCAGAAGCACTCGCTGGTGCTGATGGAATATCTGCGCCGCTTCCGTCCGGACCTCGTGCCGACCGAAGAAGAGCTGCACAACGTGCGTTTCGAGTTCGATCCGGCTCCGCCGCTGGAAACGCTGATGCTGCACTTCTGCGGCGAGATCCGTCTGAACCACTGGTACCGCCGTGCCTCCGAATGGCACACCGAGCCGGTCATCAAGGCGATCTACAAGCATCTGTCGCAGGACGAAGCCCGCCACGGCGGCGCCTACCTGCGCTACATGAAGAAATACCTCGGCCAGTTCGGCGACAGCGCGCGCAGCGCATTCGCCAAGATCGGCGTGTTGATGGCTTCGGCGCGCCGCACCGAGAAGCCGCTCCACCCGACCAATCTGCACGTGAACAAGGCGCTGTTTCCGCAAGACACGGTGCAGTCGCGCCTGCCGAACCCGGACTGGCTGGAGCACTGGCTGGACGAGCAGATCAAGTTCGACGCCGGCTGGGAAAAGAAGGTCATCGAGCGCATCCTGCACAACATGGGTCTGCTGTTCGAGCGCACCTTCGAAACCGTGCAAGACCTGAACCGCTACCGCAAGGAACTCAACGCACGTCTGCTCGGTTCGGCCGAACAAGCGGCCTGATCCTTGCCACTGGCAGCCAGCGGCCCATCGATTCGATGGGCCGTTTTGTTTTTCACCCCGATTTCGCTTTTGCCATGACCGCTCGCCAGCCTGCGCCCGCCTTTGAACAGAAGATCTGCGACTCCGCCGATGTGGAAGCCCGCGTGCGCGCCTTGCCGCGCCCAGTGGTCTTTACCAACGGCGTGTTCGATATCCTGCATCGCGGGCACGCCACGTATCTGGCGCAGGCGCGCGCACTGGGAGCTTCGCTGGTGGTGGGCGTGAACACCGATGCCTCGGTGCGGATGCTGGGCAAGGGTGATGACCGCCCGCTCAACACGCAGGGCGATCGCCTGGCCGTGCTGGCTGCGCTGGAAGCGGTGAGTCTGGTGGTGTTGTTTGCCGAGCGCACGCCGGTCGAACTCATCCAGCGCGTGCGTCCCGACATCTACGTCAAGGGCGGCGACTATGACATCGATGCGCTGGAAGAAACGCGTGTCGTGCGTAGCTGGGGCGGTACGGCTCTGGCGATTCCGTTCGAGCATGACCGCTCGACGACGGCGCTGCTCAAGCGCGTGCGCGCGACGTCCTGAGTGCTTAGCGCGATGCCGTGACCGCCGCGCAAGCGTGCAGGTCTTCGGCGCCCAGCGTTTTCTTAAGTGCGGACAGTTGAGCTGCAACGCCCGACGCCGCATCGGCGGTGGTCGTCACACGCAGCGAGGTCTGCGCGCCGAGCCGGCGTGTTTGCGTGACCACGGCGGTGCGCACGTCCTTGGCGCGTAGTTCGTCCAGGCGCTGTTGCGCGCGCTCCTTGTCGCGGAACAGACCGAGCGACACCACAAACGTATTGCCTTCCTGCACGATGGCTGAATCCGCCACGTTGCGGCGCTTGAGTTCTGCCACTTTGCGATCGGCGTCGTCGCGCGTGTCGCGGGCCGGCATGTGGACCCACCAGCGGTTGTCTTCCTGACGCGTGATGCGCTCAACCTGCACACCGGCCAGTTGCTTGAGCTGGTCGATGCCGCGCGTGGCCTGTGCTTCGGTCAGGCCGCCGAGTTCGGTGCAACTGCCGCCGCTGTCAGCGGTAGTCAGGGCCGTACGCTCGATGTTCGCCTGCGGGCCCGATGCGGCGGGCGAGGAAGCCGACGGTGGCGAGTCCGGCGCCGATTTCGGTACGGCGGCAGCCGGTGCGGAAGCGGGTGCTGGTTCGAGAATACGGATCTCGTCGGTGCGGATCTGGCGGCGCATGCGATCGGGCTCGCGCTCGCTCTCGAACCACGCCTTGGACACTTCTGGCCCGAACACGCCAGTATTGGCTGCGAGCAGAACGCCGTTGACGAGCAGCAGGAGCAGCAGGGCGAGGCGAAGCGTCATGGTGCGAACGGACGTGAATTCGGACGGTGGCTTGGAATGCAGAAACACAGCAGCAACAACGGTAAGACGTCAGACGAAAACTTCAGCCCGGCCGACCAAAGGCTACGCCAACGTGGCGGCGCCTTCCCGGCTCGCGCGCGCCAGCACCTGAAGGCCGAGCAGCACGAGATTATCGTGCATCTGGAACGGCATGCGCAGATGCGGCCCCAGCGCGGCGCGTGCTCCGCCGCTCAGCACGCAGCGTGCCGGGCCGGGGTATTGCTTTTGCAGTGCCACCCAGGTCTGTGCAATTGCGCCCGCCTGGGCGATGACGCAGCCCAGCGCGATGGCGTCCTGCGTATTGTCGGCCCAGGGCGGCGCTACGACGTCGCCCGCACTCAGGTAGCTGACATCGACTTCGGGCAACTGCGCCGTGTTGCGTGACAGCGCGCGCATCATCAATGTGAGGCCGGGAAGGATCAGGCCGCCGGCAAACAGGCCATCGGGCGTGACGATGTCGAGTGTGGTGGCGGTGCCTGCCGTCACCAATAGCAGGGCCGTGTCGGGCCACAAGTGGCGTGCGCCGACCGCGCCGACCCACCGGTCAGTGCCAAGCTGCGTTGGGTCGCGATACCCATTGCGCAGGCCAGCGGTAGCATCTTCCGACGCGGCAATGCGCACGCGTGCCCCGTCGAACACGCGGGCGATGCGCGCAGTGAGTGCATCGCGCAATGCTGGGCCGGCCACCGCGCTGATCCACACCTCGGGTGGGGCAACGCCGGAGGCGTGGCAATCGCGCCAGTCTTCCACCAGTTCTGCCAATCGATCGTGCCCGCGGGCGCCGGCATGCTGCCAGGGCGTGCCGCCGGGTTCTTCGGGCAGGGCGAGTTCGGCATCGGCGCCACCAGCAATCCACGCCCACTTGATGCGTGTGTTCCCCGCGTCGATCAGCAACAGCGGACGGGCGGGAGCGGCGTGCGCGGCCGAGACCTTCAGGCGTGTCATGGCTGCTCCGCGTCTGCGCTACGCAAGGAGACCTCGCCGCTGTGGACCCACTGCACACGTCCGCCCGATTCAATCGCCAGGCGGCCTTGTGCGTCGATACCATGCGCGACGCCTTCGAGCACAACCGTGCCGTCCTGCCACAGGCGCACGCGCTCTCCCGCAAAGGCATCGCGGGCGGCAAACGGCGCAACGAACGGCGCCAGGCCCTGTGCGCCGAAGCGCTGCAGGTGTTCACCCAGCGACGTGAGCAGTGCCGAGAACACGGCATTCGGTTCCGGCGCATCCACCAGTTCTTCCACGCCCGACAGGCCGCGGCCCAGCGTGGTCTCCAGCACGCGCGGTCGTTCCAGGTTCAGGCCGATGCCGATGACGGCCCAGGTCTGGCCCGCTTCCTTCCGCACGGTCTCGATCAGGATGCCGGCCAGCTTGCGCCCCGCAATTTGCACATCGTTGGGCCATTTCAGTGCGAGCGCCTGTCCGCTGCCGCCCCGGGCTTCCGCGTACCCAGCCACGGCGTCGGCCACGGCTACACCCACGGCCAGGCTCAGGCCGCCTAGCTGCGCGGGCTCGCTCGCGAAGGCGCAGGCGATGGAGAAGGTCAAGCCGTGGTCGCCACCCCATGGGCGGCCCTGCCGGCCGCGGCCGGCGGTCTGGCGTTGCGCGGCCAGCACGCGCGCGCCGAGCAGTGGAGCAGTGCCGGCATGGGCCGGCGGTGCTGCGTCGGCAGGCCAGGCGGCATCACGCACAGCGGCCATCAGGTCGGCGCTGGTGGAGCCGGTGGTCTCAACCACATCGACAGGCCAGCCGGCAGCCGGGCCGCTGGGCTGGATGCGCTCGCGCGCAACGCGCCACCGCGCGGAGGGTTCGGCAAGAGACATAAAAACGGGCGATCAAGTTCGCGCTAAGAGTGCGCGCATTGTACGAGCGGCGCTGCAAACACGGGACTGGCGCTTGCTTCAAGCGATGCAAAGGCCTCACAGTGTGGCAGCCAGTGTGACAGCGTTTGGCGGCGCGTTGGCTACAATTCGACCGATATCCGGCATCACCGCTTACGGAGAACCGTTTGATCACCTGCCGTACACCGCAGCTTGAGGTGCGCGTTGTCGATGGACGCTCCGTCGCCTTTCTTTCCGGCGACTGGACCACGCTCGCGCTGGCCGAGCGCGCAGGCGTGCGCAGCGCGCGCCAGCAGATCCGCGCCGGGCTGGATAACGCGAACGCGTGGTGCCTGACCGAAGTTGGCCGTATCGACCACTTTGGCGCGCAACTGCTCTGGCGCGCCTGGGGCAACCAGTGGCCCGAACATCTGGATGCCCGTCCCGACCAGCGCCGCATGCTCGATCGCGTGGCCAAGCTCGACCCCGGCGGCTGGAGGCAGCGCCTGGCGCCGCGCATGAACCCGGTGGCGATTCTCGGCGAGGGCATGCTCGACTTCTTCGATCACGCCCGTAACGGCATCGCCATGGTCGGCCAATTGATGTTCGACTTCGGCAGGTTCGTGCGCGCACCGCATCGTGGGCCATGGCGCGAGATCTCTGCCAACATCTACAGCACGGGCTACAAGGCGCTGGGCATTACGGCGCTGGTAGGCTTCCTGATCGGCATCGTGCTGAGCTATCTGTCGGCCAACCAGTTACGCGTGTTCGGGGCCAGCATCTTCATCGTCAACATTTTGGGGATGGCCATCATCCGCGAGCTTGGGCCTGTGCTGGCTGCGATTCTGGTGGCCGGGCGTTCGGGTTCGGCCATCACCGCGCAGATCGGCGTGATGCGGGTGACTGAAGAGCTGGATGCGATGCGCGTGATGGGCATCTCCCACGGCTTTCGGCTGATTCTGCCCAAGGTGATTGCGTTGGCGATTGCCATGCCGCTGCTGGTGGCGTGGACGGATCTGCTGGCGCTGGCGGGCGGCATTCTTGCGGCCAAGTTCCAGCTTGATATCAGCCCGACGTATTTCATCACCTCGTTGCCCGATGCGGTGCCGGTAGCCAACCTGTGGCTCGGCATCGGCAAGGGCGTGGTGTTCGGCATGCTGATTGCGCTGGTGGCGTGCCACTTCGGCCTGCGCATCCAGCCCAACACGCAAAGCCTGGGCGAGGGCACGACCACGTCCGTGGTGGTGTCGATCACCATCGTCATCCTCGCGGATGCCGTGTTCGCCATTCTCTTCAAGGACGTCGGGATATGACGCGCCCCCGCCATCCGCATATCGAGCACGCCGGGGCGCCGCCGGCGATCACGCCCGCGCGTGAACGCGTGATCGAGGTGCGCAGCGTTACCAAGCGCTACGGCAAGGTGACCGTGCTCGACAACATCGATCTGGACGTGTTTCGTGGCGAGGTGCTTTCCATCGTCGGCGGCTCGGGCAGCGGCAAGACGACGCTGCTGCGCCAGGTGGTGGGGCTGGAGAAACCCACCTCGGGCACGATCCACATCTTTGGCGAAGAGCTGACGTGCCAGGTGGGCAACGATCTGCAGTCGATGCGCAACCGCTGGGGCATGCAGTTCCAGCACGGCGCGCTGTTCTCGGCGCTGTCCGTGATCGACAACGTGGCGTTGCCGATGCGTGAATTGCGCACACTGCCCGACGCGTTCGTCCAGCGCGTGGCGATGCTCAAGCTGCAGATGGTGGGGCTCAAATCCACCGATGCCGACAAGATGCCGTCGGACCTGTCGGGCGGCATGATCAAGCGCGTGGCGCTGGCACGGGCGTTGTCTCTGGAGCCGGAACTGGTGTTTCTTGACGAGCCGACCGCCGGGCTGGACCCGCGCGCGTCGGACGATTACGTCGCGCTCATCCGCGAATTGCGCCAGGAGCTGGGCCTGACCGTGGTGATGGTGACGCACGATCTCGACACATTGGTTGCGCTGTCCGACCGCATTGCCGTGCTGGCGGATCGCAAGGTGCTGGCGGCCAAGCCGATCGAACAAATCATTCAGATCGACCATCCGTTCATCAAGGAATACTTCCTGGGTGAGCGGGGCAAACGGGCCCTGATGGCATTGGGTCCGCAGATGACGGAGGCGGTGGCTGCAGCCTCGCTTTCGACACAGGAGGATTGATGGAAAACAAAGCCCACGCATTCCTGGCCGGGCTGTTTACGATTGGGCTGGTCATCTTCATCGGGCTGGCGGTGATGTGGTTCAACCGTGACCAGACCGTGCGCGTGCCGTACGAGGTGGTCACGCGTTCGACCGTCAACGGGCTGAACCCGCAGGCTTCCGTGAAGTACCGCGGCCTGGATGTCGGCAAGGTCGACAGCATCCGCTTTGACGACAAGGTGCCCGGGCAGATCGTGGTGCGCGTGCTGGTCGACAAGGATGCGCCTATCACCACCACGACCTATGGCCGCCTGGCGTACCAGGGCGTGACGGGCCTCGCCTATGTGCAGCTTGACGACCGCGGTTTCGACAACAGCAAGCGCGCGCCCAACCCGGTGCACCTCGCCACGTCGGAAAAGAACCCCGCGCGCATCCGCATGGAAGCCGGGTTCCTCGATGAGCTGGACAAACGCGGCGACCAGATGCTCTCCAAGCTCGATCAGACGTTGAACTCGTTGTCGATCATGTTTGACGACGAGCATCGCCAGCAGATCACGGCGTCGCTGCAATCGTTCCAGAAGACGATGGACGCCTACAGCACGCTCGCGCAGCAGGCTGAGCCGACCATGCGCCGTCTGCCGCAGATTGCCGATAACCTCGACTCCACGCTGGTGGCCACGCGCAAGCTCACGCAGTCGCTGTCCGACCCCAAGGGGCCGTTGATGACGACGCTTTCCGGCGCGGGGACCGATCTGACGGCGGCTACGCAGTCGATGCAATCCGCCGCCAATGTGCTGACCTATGAAACGCTGCCGCAGCTCAACGGCTTTGCGCGTGAGGCTCGTCAGGCCGTGCGCGGCTTCGACCATGCCGTGACCGACTTCAACGCCCGGCCGCAGAGTGTGCTGTTTGGTCCCGCGCCCGGCGTGCCCGGCCCCGGTGAGACCGGCTTCACCGCGCCCGCCGCCCGCGCTTCGGCCCAGCCCTGAGGAGATTCCATGCCGATGTTGTCTGCTGTGTTCCGCCGCTCGCACGTGCTGCCTGCTTTGATGGCGCTGTCGCTTCTGGCGGCTTGCTCGAGCGCCCCCGTGGCACCCGCCGCCCTGTATGACTTTGGACTCGCCCCGGCCGCAAGCGCTGGCGCGCGCCTGCCCACCGCCCTGCGCGTGGCCGAAGTGGCCGGCCCTGGCTGGATGGACGGCAATGCCATCTATTACCGCCTCGCCTATGCGCAAAGCCAGCGTACCGACGCCTATGCCAACAGCCGCTGGGTGGAATCACCCGTGAGCCTGTTCGATGCGCGTCTGCGCAACGCGGCGGCCGCACGCGGCCATGTGGTCGGCTATCCCACGCCCGATGTGCCGAGCCTGCGTATTGAGCTGGTCGACTTTTCACAGGTGTTCGACAGGCCCGAAGCCAGCCGGGGCGTGGTGCGGCTGCGCGCAACGGTGTCGCTGGCGCGCGGCGTGATCGACCAGCGCGTGGTGCAGGCCGATGCGCCTGCGCCCAGCCCTGACGCTGCGGGTGGGGTGACGGCGCTCACGCAGGCGTCCGACAAGGCCATCGGCGAGGTACTCGACTGGGTGGCGGGTTTGCCGTTGGCGGCGTCAACCTCGACCGTACCTGCAACGTCCGGTGCTGCATTCGGCACGCGCCGACGCTGATACCTCGACCTCTCCACCGGATGGAGGAACCATCCGTGATGTGCGGCATCGGACGCTATCATGGGCGGTTTCTTCCGGGCATGTCCGCTCCTCCTTCTAGATAGCTGCTTCCGGTGACGGACTTCCACTCGCAACCCGCTGCACCCACTCCGCATCGCCACTCGCCGCTTGCACGCGCCGGGCTGGGGTGGTTCGTGCTGCTGGTCGTCTACGCAAGCCTGTATCCGTTTGCCGGCTGGACAGACACCGGCGTCTCGCCGTTTGCCTTCCTGAGCGCACCGCTGCCGCGCTACAACACCGGCTTCGACATGCTCACCAACGTGTGGGGCTACATGCCGCTGGGCATGCTGACGGTGCTGGCGCTGCATCCGCGCATCACCGGCTGGCGCGCAGTATTGCTGGCCCTGCTGGCGGGGTTGCTGTTGTCGGGCGCCATGGAAGCGATCCAGACTTATCTGCCAACGCGCGTGTCCTCCAACGTCGATCTGGCGACGAATACGCTGGGCGCGCTGCTGGGTGGCATCGTCATGCTGCCGTTTGCGGCGCGGCTGATCGACCGCGGCGGGCTGCGCCGCCTGCGCCGCCGCTGGTTCGAGCCGCACGCGACCTTTGCGATCCTGCTGATGCTGGTGTGGCCGTTTGCACAGATCTTTCCGCAGGAATTCCTGTTCAGCATGGGCGGAGTGATCCGCAGCATCCTGCTCGATCCATCGCCGGATGCGTTTGTCGTCAATTTCCTCAACGGGTGGTTTCCGGAGCTGTTCGACTGGCAGGACAAGCTGACGGCGCACCCGGAAGCGCTGCAGCGCCAGGAGCTGCTGGAAGCCCTCATCACCGCTTGCAGCTGGATCGGCACGGGGCTGCTGGCCAGCGTGGCCATGCGTCGCGGCGCGCCCATGCTGCGCCTGCTGGCCGCGCTGCTGGCCGGCGCGCTGCTGGTGAAGGCGGGGGCGACGGTGCTGCAGTTTCCGCTGGGCGGCGCGTGGGATTGGCTCTCATCGGGCGCGCGTTTCGGGCTGGTCGTCGGCTCGCTGGTGCTGGTGCTGCTGGTGCGCCTGCCGCGCTGGCTGCGCGGTGCGCTGGCCATGGCCCTGCTGATTGCGCTGATCATCCTGTCCAACGTGCTGCCGCCGAGCCCGTATTCGTGGGTGTCGGCGCAAAGCTGGAGGCTCGGGCGCTTCGTCCACTTCAACAGCCTGTCGCAATGGATCGGCTGGCTGTGGCCGTTTCTCGGCCTCGGTTACCTCGCCTGGCGCGCCGAGCAGACGCAGCTGCAGCGGCGCGCCGGACGTCAGGCGCGTTGAGCCCGCCCCGCCGTTGATGCTTCGTGTGGTGATGCCACGCGGCGTACTGCAACTAGCGCTGCCAGTGCTGCAAGGTACACCACGGCCATGGCGACAAAGCCCGCACGCCACCCGAATAGGCCGGTCGACAATGCCGCCACGCCCAGGCCGATGAGCGCGCCGCCCTTGGCTGCGCTGCTGCACAACCCCAAGGCAAAACCTTGACGATCTTCCGGGCTGGTTTCCGCCACCAGGCTGTTGAGGACCGGCAGCAGCCCGCCAAGGCACAGACCCCACGCCAAGCGCGCAGCGATGAACGCGGCTTCCCCTTGCGCAATGCCTTGCCAGAGCGCGGTAAGGCCGCAGACGGCGGTCAACGCACAGACGCGCCCCAGCGTGACGTGCACGGGCAAGCCCGCAAAACGCTTTGCCCACCAGCGCGCAGACAACGCCAGTGTCGCGGCCGTGGCGCTGTAGGCCAGACCGGCCAACATCACCGACCCATGCAGCGTCTCGGTGATATACGGCGCGAGAAAGCCTTGCGGCATGACGCGTGCTGCCTGCACCGCCACCATGCCAAGCAGCAGGCCGATCACCAAACCGCCCAGCGGAGCGCGGCGTGCCTGGCGAGCGTCGGTGTCCCGCTCGATCTCGGATCTCGGGGCGGGCTTGATCGCGGGCAGGCAGAACATCGCCAGCGGAATGCACGCCAGGATGACCGCTGCGCCCGCCGTGTTGGCCATGCGGAAGCCCATCAGCCCCACGAGCCACGCACCGACCGGCGGCGCCATGAAGCTGCCGCACGCCGTGACGGTCTGCAGATCGGCGAAGACGCGCCGGCGCATGTCGGCTGGCGCCACGCGCATGGCGTAGATTTGCGCGGCCGCCAGAAAGCCCGCCAGCCCGCCTTGCACCGTGCGCGCCAGCAGTACGCTTGCTGCTGAGTCTGCATAGACCGACCACAGCTGTGACGCCGCCAGCGCGACCAGCGCCCGCAGGATCATCGGCTTGGGCCCGACGCGGTCGGCCAAGCGGCCCCACCATGGCGCGGTGACGAGCGTGGCGGCCATCGGCGCAAAGTACGCTGCGCTAGCCACCCACGCGAATGGCACATGCGGCACCGGTGACAGCTCGCGCAGGAACAGCGGCCAGAACGGCCCCGTCATTTCCATCGCGCCCATTGAAAGGGCCTGGATGACGAGGAGCCACCGGATGGCCCCCCGCCACGCGTCTATAGTCGTTGCCGGGTTCATGCGCGAGCGGCTGCAGCCAGCGGATTGAGCGGATTGGGCAGCGCGGCGTGCATGTCGTCAGACTGGTCGCGCAGACGCATGCGGACGAACGTCTTGAACGCCCATGGCGCTTCGAGCAGCGCGTGGCGCTCGCGCATCCAGGTGTCGGCATCAAGCGCAGGGCGGTTGGCTTCGAACACGGCGTGCATGGCGTCATGCCACTGGCGTAGCCCGACGACGCTACCGTGCTCGGGAAACAGCGCCAGGGCCAGTTCACCGATATGGCACAGCAGGAAGGCGTGGATGAGCTTCTTGCGCGGGATGTCCCGATCGGGATACGTGGTGTGGCCGGCACGGAACGGCTCGATCGAGAAGCCCTGTGCCTGCAGCGTCGGCAGCGCGATCTTCACGTCGCCAAAGTCGCGCACAACCAGCCGCACCGGCATGCCGGCCGCGTCGATGACGACGAAGGTGTTCTGCTGATGCGCCTCCAACGCAATGCCGTAACGCAGATACAGGCCGACGATGGCTGGAATGGCGACGCCCAGGTACGCGTCGAAGAAACGCGCGGCCCGCTCGGCGCGCGTGCCGTCGGCCTGGCGCGCCAGCACGGTGTCGAGCAGCATGGGTGCGTCTGCGTGCGTCATGTCGGCGGTGAAGTCCGGCGTGAAGAGGGCACCCACCGGCAGCAACCGCGCGTTGCCGGCAATGCGCGTGGTCGGGTTGTCGCGCACGATCATCGACAGATGTCGGGCGCGATCGTCCTCCGTGCCGGCCACGTGGATGCCATGGCGTTCAGGCACGATCGACAGAACGCTCGCCAATCCCGTGTCGGTCGCGAGAATGCGTTCCAACAGGGCGCTCACGCGCGGCCCCATCACTGCCGATTTGGGCGATACGGTGCGCTCAACGCTGGTCAGCCGCATGCTGACCGGCAGTTTGAGCATCGGGCCGCCCGGCGCGTCGGTCGCTGCCACGGTGCGGAATGACATCGTCGGACGGGCGGGAATGCTGATGTCCGGCAGGTTGATCAATTCGCCGGCGGCAAATTCAGCGGCGAAGGTCTCGCCGAGCGTCGTGTCGCGCTGCCAAGGGTGAACGGGCAACGGCAGCCACGCTTCGGGCGCGAGCTGGCGTGCCAGCAACGCTTTGCGAAACGCGGCCATGGCTTCGGGGAAGGTCGCTGCGAACCAATTGGCGTACGGCTGCACACCGTCCATCGTCGTGATCTGCAGACGATGCGCCGCCACGGCCACCATGCCGAGGGGCACCTGTGCCTCGAACTCCGGTGAGAGCGCGATGACCTGTTCGGGCGCGAGCCCCAGTCGCGTCTTGTAGGCCGGATGCCACGGATGCCCGCCGGTGCCCCACTGCTCGGTACGCGCCAGGGCGTGCGGCGTGCCATCGCCGCAGAGCAGGGCGAGCGCGTCTTGCGACGCCGCAACGCGATGCTCGGCCGCAAGACGTTCGCCCCAGACCACTCGATAGGCTTGGCACAGCGTGTCGTTGTCCTGGCTGTTGTCCAGTTCCCTCGCGAGCCGGGCAATGGCGGCCAGGCGGTGGGCGTCGGCGGCATCGCCAATGTCCAGCATGGGCGCCAGCCAGTGGAGCAGGGCAGACGGACGTTCAATCGGCGTTGGCGGGCGATCGTGCGCCAGCACGGCGACGTCGCCTGCCAGCGTCCAGCTACCGAGCGCGCCTGGCCGCAAGCCCGTGAAGCGCAACAGTACGCGCTGCTGCCAGATCGGCAGCAACGTTACATCGGCGCGGGTATCGGCAATGAGTTGGTCTGCATTGAGCAGCGCTTCACGAAACAGCGCTTGCAGCAGGCGCGACAGCACCCGCCGCCGTGCCAGTTGTTGTGCCGCTGACCAATGCTCGGCCTGCACGCCAACTTCGAGCAGCGCGGGAATGGATTCAAGACGGAAGTTGCCCGCCGCGGCGGCAGCGGATGCGGTTTGGGTCTTGGCGGCGGTATCAGATCGACGTTGCACGAGGGCTCCTACGGGACATGAGCGTGTGCAGGCGAGCGGGGCTCGGCCCTGCAACACAGGGGGTCCAGATGTAGGGGCCGCTTCAGAGGCAGGCGGGAATGCAACGCCCTCCCTGAGAGGCAGCAAGGGAGGCTCGTTCTTCTAGGTATGTGGGCCACGCCAATAGCCTGGTCGGCTGCGCGGTGGCGCCATTTGGTGCGCTGCAGTGTAGATGAGAATTATTCGCAATTGCAACACTATTCCATCAATCTACGAGATCGGGTGACGGAACCGGCCCGTGCCGTCTTCACGTAACCGACATGAATCCTTTCTACCTTAGCGCGTGGTGAGCAGACGGCGCGCGCAGCACAGTCCGGCTCTCTGATGTCATCTGGAGGTCATCTGTGTCTGACAACCGAAATGCCAGCGCTTCACGCCGCGCGCCTGCTTCCGTGTCGCCTGCCTCGCCGCCGCATGCCGTTGCCTCGCAAAACGGCTTGGCACCGCCAGTGATTCATACCGTCGACTGACTTTGTTGGTTGCGTTCAGTCAGTCGCTGCCCCGTGTTGTTTCCCCCCCCAATACACAGACATTCAGGACGAGAACATGACCTCTAACAGTCGCCGTGGTTTTCTCCGTTCCGCCGCCCAGTTGGCTGCTGCATCCGCAGCCATGGGCGCGGTGCCCGAAGGCATTCGCCAGGCGCTGGCGATTCCCGCCCATAACGCGCACCGCAATATCGAAGACGTGCAGCACATCGTGATCCTCATGCAGGAAAACCGCTCGTTCGACCATTACTTCGGCACGCTCAAAGGCGTGCGCGGGTACGGCGATACGCGCACCGTCACGCTGCCGACCGGCAAGAGCGTGTGGCACCAGCCGCTGGCCGGCGGCGTGGGCGAAGTGCTGCCGTTCCGACCGAGCGCACCCGATCTGGGCCTGCAGTTCCTGCAAGACCTGCCGCACGGCTGGAACGACACGCACCTTGCCGTCAATGGCGGGCGTTACGACGGCTGGGTCCCACACAAGGGCACCACGACGATGGCGTATCTCACGCGTCAGGACATTCCGTTCCACTACGCGCTGGCCGACGCCTTCACCATCTGCGACGCCTATCACTGCGCCACGCCCACGTCGACTGACCCGAACCGCTATTACATGTGGACGGGCTATGTCGGCAACGACAACGTCGGCGGCGGTCCCGTGATCGACAACGCAGAAGCCGGTTACGGCTGGTCGACCTATCCGGAAATGCTGGAGGCTGCAGGTATCTCGTGGAAGATCTATCAGGACATCGGCACCGGTCTCGACGCCGCAGGCTCCTGGGGCTGGACGAGCGACGCCTACATCGGCAACTACGGCGACAACTCGCTGCTGTACTTCAAGCAATATCAGAACGCGCAGCCCGGCAGCCCGCTGTACGACAAGGCGCGCACCGGCACCAATGCCTCGGCGGGCGACGGCTACTTCGACATCCTCAAGCGTGATGTGCAGAACGGCACGTTGCCGCAGGTGTCGTGGATTGCCGCGCCCGAGGCTTTCTCGGAGCACCCGAACTGGCCGGCCAACTACGGCGCCTGGTACATCGATCAGGTCTTGCAGGTCCTGACTTCCAACCCCGAGGTGTGGAGCAAGACCGCGGTGTTCATCACCTACGACGAGAACGACGGCTTCTTCGATCACCTCGTCCCGCCGTTCGCATCGTCGGGCAGCAACGGGCTGTCGACGGTCGACACCACGGGCGAATACTTCCCGGGCAACAGCACATACGCAGCCGGCAGCTACGGCCTGGGCCAGCGTGTGCCGATGCTTGTGGTATCGCCGTGGTCAAAGGGCGGCTACGTGTGCTCGGAAACGTTCGACCACACGTCGATCATTCGTTTCATCGAGCAGCGCTTCAAGCGCACACACAAGGTGAAGTCGCCGAACATTTCGAAGTGGCGTCGCGCCGTGTGCGGTGATCTGACGTCGGCGTTCAACTTCGCCACGCCCAACGAGGTGGTGCCCGCATTGCCCAGCACCGCCGCCTACGTGCCGAAGGACAAGCTGCGCCACGCCAGCTACGTGCCACTGCCCCCGCTGGTGCAGGCCGTGCCGAAGCAGGAAGCTGGTGTGCGCCCGTCGCGCGCCCTGCCGTACGAACTGTTCGTGCGCGGCCGCCAGGATGAGGCGGCCGGCAAATTCCAGCTGGAATTCGTGAACACCGGGGACGTGGGTGCAGCTTTCCTCGTCTACGCCGCCGGCACCTCCGACGCGCCGCGCACCTACACGGTAGAAGCGGGCAAGCGCTTGTCGGACAAGCTAGCCGTGAGCGCGGGCGGCGCCTACGACTTCACGGTGCACGGCCCGAATGGCTTTCTGCGCCGCTTTGTCGGCAAGCTCGCGCTGTCGGGCCTGCTGCGTCCGCATGGCCGTGCGTTGGAAGTGAAGGAAGGCTACGACGTGGCCAACGGCAACCTCCAACTGCGCCTCATCAACCACGGCCGCGCGCCCACGGTCTTCACGATCAAGAGCGCGTACACGGGCGAGAGCGTGCAGCGCGAAGTGCGCGGCGGTGACGATGCGTCGGTGTACCTCGACCTGCGCAGCCAGCACGCCTGGTACGACTTGACTGTCACGGCCAGCACCGATGCCGGCTTCGAGCGTCGCCTTGCCGGTCACGTTGAGACCGGCCGCGTCAGCGCGTCCGATCCGGCGCTGAGCACATAAGCGGTACCCACGTAAAAACGGCCCGCCGGCGTGGTCTGCCGGCGGGCCGTTTTCTTGGCCGATACCTCAGCGTCAGAGCTGCTTCGTGTAAGTGCGTGCCTGATACAGCGCCAGCGCGCTCAGCCCGACGATCACCACGATCGCCAGCACATCGGCAAACGGATAGCCCCAATATTGCGTCATTGCGTTGCCTCCTTCGGTTCGATGTCCAGTAGGCCGGTGTCGGCCATACGTTGACGGCCAAACTCGGTGATGGCGTAGCGGAAGTGCACCTTGTTCGTGGCTTCGTCCAGCGTGTCTTCAGCCGTTTGCACCAGGCCGCCGGAGTAGAGATCCGCGAGGATGGCGCGAATGCTGCCCGTCCAGTATTCGTCTTCGGGTTTGCCGTATTCGATGCAGGTGCGATGGGCGATTTCGCTGTCCCACAGCGTGTCGTTGGCCGCGAGCAGTTGCAGGATGTAACCCTTCATATGCAGTTTCATGCGCGCGTCTCCGGGGTTGCAGGTGCCACGCCGCCGCGGATCACTTCCAGGTTTTCCGAGCTTTCCGACACCATCACGAAGCCGCCGAAAATCACCAGCGCCAGCCCGATCAGGAAATACCACTCCGGAAACTGCAGCGTGAAGATGGCGGTGAAGAGGGTGGCGAACATCGCGTAGAACGCACCGAGCGCCTGACCACGCCCCACGCCGATCAGCGGGAACGACTTGTACCAGGCCACCGCGCAGAACGAGAAGGTGACGCCGCCCACGACAAGCCACAGCAGCGCCTTGCTGTGGACAATGCCCGAGGCAATCTCCGTAACCGGCACAGGCACATGCGCAAACAGCGCGATGGCCGGCAGGATGAGGACGACCCAATAGATGGCCTCGGCGGTGTAACGGATGGAGACCCCGCAATCAGGGTCAGTCACGTCCATGGCGCGGCCGACGATCGCGCCTTCCAGGCCCCAGCCGATTGCCGCCATGGCGCCGCCCAGGTAGCCGATCCACTGATTGCCGCCGCTGTGCGATTCGGCCATCAGTGCCGGCGCGTAGATCGCCACGCCGCCCAGGATGATGATGGCGATGCCCACCGCCGCCCGCGCGCTGATGCGCTCGTTGTACCAAAGCTTGGCTACCGTCGCGCCCACCACCGGATACAGCAGCCCGGCCACTGCCGCGAAGACGGCGCCGACATAGCCCATCGCCAGATACGAGCCGAAATTGGCCATCAGCCCGCCCACGACCGCCGCAATGAAGTACCAGCGCGAGATCTTCCGAAACTGGCCGATGGTGCGGAAGTAGTCGCCCAGCTTGCCGAGAGAGCCGAGCCACACCCACTGGAAGATCGTCACCATGACGCTATGGAACGCCGTAATGACGGCTGCGCAGACGAGGAAGACGCGCGGATCGGAAAGGTCCATCGCGGCAAACGGAGATTCATGCCAGACGGCCGTGCCCGGCACGTACCATGCGCCCCAGAGGATGGCCGCCCATAGCGCCCAGCGGTAGCCCCATTGCAGGGTGCGTCGATGATGTGCCGCGCGGGCGGCGGAGGAAGAGGCCAAAACCGATCTCCTTGTTCTGTAGGCGCCACGTGCAGAGAAAATGCGTATGACGCCTTAGTTACTGGAGGTTAATAAATTAACTGTTAGTTCTTTGGAGTCTATGCCGGCCCTCCAGGCATGCCGGAAAAAGTCGCAATGATTGACGGGATTGTCAGAAGTTGACGTCTGAGACGTCAGGCAAGATCCAGGGCTACGACGCGCCCATCTCCGGCACCGTATCCACTACAGCAATCAGGTGCAGCGGCGCGTCGGTGGCCGGGTCCCGCGCCAAGGACGTGGTCATGCGCACCGGCACTGCCGAGCCATCGCCGCGTACCAACTGCAGCGAGAGCGCATACGTGGGCACCGTACCGGCCAGCAACTCACCGTATTGACGCAGATGGCTAGCGAGGTCGTTGCGGTGGGTAAGGTCCAGCAGCGTGCGTTGCTGCAGCGCCGTTGCAGGCTGGCCCAGCAGCGTGCACAGCCACGGGTTGGCGCGCAGGCAGCGGCCTTCCAGGCTGACTTGGGCGATACCGACCGGCGCCTGCTCGAACAACGTCCGCAGCTTCGCCTCGCTGTCGCGGAAGGCCGCTTGCGCTTCCACTTCAGCAGTAATGTCCTGCGCCGCGCCGATCATCGTAGGCGCGGCTGCAGAAGGGTCCTGCGCTTCGCCTTCCTCACGAAGGTGGCGGCGCGAGCCATCGGGCAGGGTGATGGTGTATTCGACGCGATACGGCTGTCGTGAGGCGACGGCCTGGTCCAGTACGGCCTGCACACGGGCGCGATCTGCAGGAACGATGGCGTCCAGATAGCGCGCCATCGTCACCGGCGTGGATCGCGGCGCCCAGCCGAAGATGCGGTAAGCCTCATCCGTCCAGCGGCAGGCGTCGCTGCCGGGTTCCCAGATCCAGCTGCCGAGGTGCGCGATCTGTTGCGCCTTGGCCAGGAGCGCCTCCGAATCACGCAACGCGGCTTCGGCCGTGTGGCGCTCGGTGGTGTCCAGGCTCAGGCCGATCATCTTGACCGGCCGGTCCTGCGCATCACGCACGAGCGTCGCACGCGAGACGATCCAGCGCACCACGTCGGGCGCGGGGGCAATGCGGAATTCATGCTCGTAGACGCCCCCCGCACTCAGGTTCTGTGAGACCGCGGCCTGCACACCCGGCACGTCTTCGGCGAGGACGCATTGCCAGAAATCTTCCAGCGTGCGGATCGACCGTCCAAACAGGCGCGCCACATTCGGCGAATAGGCCACCGCGTCTGTCAGCAGATTCCACTCCCACGTGACCACGCCGGAAATCTCCTGCGCGAAGGTCATGCGCGCCTCGCTTTCCATGATCGCGGCGATGTGCTTTTGGCGGCCTTCGCGGGCGCGGGCGTCGGTCGTCAGGCTCGCTTCAAGGTCGGCCAGGGCGCGGTCGCCGTAGCGCAGCCACAGCCAGTTCACGTTCAGGAAGCGCGCCAACGCAAGCAGGTTGGCGTATTCGATCTCGCCGCCGCGCGTCCATTTGTGGACGGCCGAGGGCGACACCCCCAGCGCCGCCGCCACTTGCTTGAGCTGGATGCGGCCGCGCGTCAGCACGCCTTTGAGGCGGCCGGCAAAGCTGTCGTCATCAAGCGGGCCGTCGGACGGCGGAAGTGCTGCGGCGGTCATGGAGGGGATTTACTGGAAGTGATTCGCGACAGTATAGCGTGCCATTTATAGCAAAAATCTATCTGTATTCGATGCGGTTAGGCCATAACGATTGGCCTGAAGCAACTAATTTTTCCTAGACTAGTCCAAAATTCTCCAAAGGTAAATAAAAACACCATCAGTGAATTTACGGGTCGCCGCACCGGATTGACGTCTGACAGGACGCCACCGTGCCGGCATTTCGGGCGCCGACTTCTTTGTGCGCCCACCATCCATAGGGGTACTGGATATGACGCAAGCTTCCCTTTCCACCGATTTCCGTTCCGCCACGCTGGCTCCTCGTCTTGATCTCCATATCGACGGTCAGTGGGTGCAGCCCGAAGGCGGCGTGTACCGCGACATCGTCGATCCCGCCACCGAGAACGTCCTGACGCAGGCCGCCGATGCCTCCGTGGCCGATGCGCAGCGCGCCATTGCTGCCGCCCGCAGAGCATTCGACGAGGGCCCGTGGCGCCAGACCGGCACGCGCGAGCGCGCACGCCTGCTCAACCGCATTGCAGACGCCATCGATGCAGACGCCGAGAACCTGGCGACGCTCGAATCGCTCAACACCGGCAAGACGATCACCGAAAGCCGCTGGGACATGGACGGCATTGCTGCGACGTTCCGCTACTTCGCGGGCTTGGTCGCCACGGAATCCGGCCTAATCAACGAGGCTCCGGACACCGTCATCAGCCGCACGCTGCGCGAGCCGGTGGGCGTATGCGGCCTCATCACGCCGTGGAACTACCCGCTGCTGCAAGCCGCATGGAAGATCGCGCCGGCGCTGGGCGCAGGCAACACCGTCATCGTCAAGCCAAGCAACCTGACGCCGCTGACCACGCACCGCTTTACCGAGCTGCTGATTGAAGTTGGCCTGCCCGCGGGCGTGTTCAACCTCATCACGGGCGCGGGTGAAGCCGGTGCCGAGCTGTCGCGCAATCTGGACGTGGATCTCGTTTCGTTCACGGGCGGTGCTGTTGCAGGCGCGGCGGTCATGAGCGCGGCCATCGGCAACTTCAAGAAGATCGGCCTGGAGTTGGGCGGCAAGAACCCGAACATCATCTTCGACGATGCGGATTTCGATACCGCCGTCGATTACGCAGTCAACGCGGCGTTCTTCCACGCGGGCCAAGTGTGCTCGGCCGGATCGCGCCTGATGCTGCAAGACGGCATTCACGACCGCTTTGTCGATGCGCTGGTCGAGCGGGTCAAACGCATCCGCGTGGGCAATGGCTTCGCTGAAGGCACGGAGATGGGCCCGGTGCAATCCGCCTTCCAGCGCCAGAAGATCATCAACATGATCCGGGCCGGCGTTCAGGAAGGCGCGGTGCTGCGCTGTGGCGGCAAGACACCGGTGGGCGAGGCATTCCAACGAGGCTTCTGGCTGGAGCCGACCGTGCTGACCAACGTGCGCGACGACATGAAGATCGCCACCGAAGAAATCTTCGGCCCGGCGCTGACCGTTGAGCGTTTTTCCACCGAAGAAGAAGCGGTGCGCCGCGCCAACGCCACGCCGTTCGGTTTGGCCGGCGCTGTGTGGACGGCCGACTTGAACCGCGCCAACCGCGTGACCCGCGCGCTGCGCTTCGGCACCGTGTGGGCCAACGACTATCACCCGTACTTTCCCGAGGCGCCGTGGGGCGGCTACAAGGCCAGCGGCATCGGCCGTGAGCTGGGCCGTGGTGGCCTGGACGAATACACCGAACTCAAGCACAGCTACATCAACCTCGCTCCGCAGCCGATGGGCTGGTTCGGTGCGGACGCCGAGTAAGAACGGGAGGGCATGTTTTGACCACGAATACCGCACAGGAATACGACTACATCATCGTGGGCGCGGGCTCGGCTGGCTGCGTGCTAGCTGCGCGCCTGACTGAAGATCCGGACGTGACCGTGCTGCTGCTCGAAGCGGGCGGCCCCGACCACCGCTGGGATTTCCGCACGCAGATGCCGGCGGCGCTGGCGTATCCGCTGCAGGGCACCACGTACAACTGGGCCTACGAAACCGAGCCCGAGCCGCACATGAATAATCGCCGCATGTCGCAGGGCCGCGGCAAGGGGCTGGGCGGCTCATCGCTCATCAACGGCATGTGTTTCATTCGCGGCAACGCGATGGACTACGAGCGCTGGGCGAGCGATTTTCAGTTGGACGACTGGACCTACGCCGACTGCCTGCCGTACTTCCGAAAATCGGAAACGTACGACAAGGGCGCCAACGACTGGCACGGCGATGCAGGCCCCCTGCAGGTCACCACGCCCAAGCACGACAACAGCCTGCTGTTCCACGCCTTTATCGAAGCCGGTGAACAAGCCGGCATTCCGGCCACGGACGACCTGAACGGCTATCGCCAGGAAGGTCTGGGCCCGATGGACCGCACCGTGACCGCCAAGGGCCGCCGCGCTAGCACATCGCTGTGCTACCTCGACAACGCACGCAAGCGGTCCACGCTGACCGTGCTGCCGCGCGTGCTGGCCGATCGCGTGATCTTCGATGGCACGCGTGCGGTCGGCGTCGAGGCGCTGATGGACGGCAACCGCGAAACATGGCGCGCGCGCCGCGAGGTGATCGTCACCAGTGGTGCCATCGCGTCGCCGCAGTTGCTGCAGCGCTCGGGCGTGGGCAATGCGGATGACCTGCGTGCGATGGGCATCCACTCGGTTGCGCACCTGCCGGGCGTGGGCGAAAACCTGCAGGACCACCTGGAGATGTACATCCAGTACGAATGCCTGCGTCCGGTGTCGATCTACGAAAACACGCTTTGGTACAACAAGCCGAAGGTCGGGTTGGAGTGGTACATGCACGGCACCGGCCCCGGCGCCAGCAACCACTTCGAGGCGGGAGGCTTCATTCGCAGCGACGACAGCTTCGAGTGGCCGAACATTCAGTACCACTTCCTGCCGCTGGCCGTGAACTACGACGGCAGCAACCCGGTGAAGATGCATGGATTCCAGTGCCACGTGGGTTCGATGCGCTCGCCATCCACGGGCTACGTGAAGCTCGCTTCGCGCGATCCGCGTGACAAGCCGCGCATTCTCTTCAACTACATGGCGCACGACGTGGATTGGCGTGAGTTTCGCGCTGGCGTGCGGATCACGCGCGACATCATCGCGCAGCGTGCGTTCGATCAATATCGCGGTCGCGAAATCAGCCCCGGGCCGAGCGTGCAGACCGACGCCGAGATCGATGCCTTCGTGCGGCAACACGCCGAAACTGCGCTGCATCCGTCCTGCACCTGCAAGATGGGTTCAGCGGACGATCCGATGGCCGTCGTTGACAACGAAGGCCGCGTGCACGGCTTGCAGGGTCTGCGCGTGGTCGACGCGTCGATCATGCCGCGCATCGTTACCGGCAACCTGAATGCGCCGACGATCATGATGGCGGAGAAAATCGCCGACAGGATTCGCGGTGTGGCGCCGCTCGCGCGCTCCGACGCCGCGTTCTATGTGCATGGCAAATCGCCGCTGCAGGCGCCAGCCAAACCGCTGGTCGCCAGTGAACTGGTGGTGGCCTGATGCGCTGGTGCAAGGTCGCGACGATGCTGGGCGGTGCGGCGGCGTGCGCTGCCGCGCTGCCCGCGCTGGCGGATGATGTGCCGGCCGGCGAGGACAAGCGCTGGTCGGCCAATGCATCGGTTGTCTCGCAATATGTGTCGCGCGGCCTGCGCCAGACATGGGGAAAACCTGCCCTGCAAGCCGGTGTCGATTACACCGCGCCAAGCGGTTTCTATGCCGGTGTGTGGGGTTCCCAGGTAAGCGATCACGTCATCGCAGGGGCGCATGCTGAGGTTGATACTTACCTCGGCTATGCCGCCACCATTGCGCATGGCGTCGAGTTGACCACCGGGCTCTATCGCTACTGGTACCCCGGCGCCCGCTACGACAAGGCTATCGGCGGCGGCCCTGCCACCGGCTACGACTACACGGAATGGATGGTTGGCGCCGGCTGGCGCGGCGTGTCGGTCAAGCTATGGACCACGCTGTCGAACTACTTCGGTTTCGATGGCAATTCGCTGGCCGACGGCATCGATCGCGGCAGCCGCGGTTCCACTTACGCCGAAGCCAACTGGGCTGTGCCGTTGCCGAATGACTTCACACTCGGCCTGCACATCGGCCGTGAGCACGTGCGCAACCACAGCGCGTTCAGTTTTACCGACTACCGCATCGAACTCTCGCGGCCCATCAACAAGTTTTTGACGCTGTCTGCTGCTTTGACTGGAGCGGATGCATCGGCCTATGCGCATCAGCTCTCCGCGCGCAACGGCACGGACCGCATGACGCTTGGCCGACGCACGGTAGCACTCAAGCTGACGGCCACGTATTGAGCGGCAGGCGACGGCGCTCTACCTACAACCCTTTTTCTACAACCTCTGCTTTCAAAGCACACACCATGGCCTCCCTGGGTTTTACCGACGTTGTCGGTCTGGTCGGCGTCGCCGCTTATGTTTCTGCGCACTTTGGCGTGCAGGTCCTGCATAAGCCGCCGACCGGCGCATTCGCCGTTCGCCTCAACCTGCTTGGACCGATTTGCATCCTGATTTCGCTGATGGGCTCGTTCAATCTTGCGTCGTTTCTCACCCAGTTCTTCTGGCTGGCGCTGACGTTGATGGGCTGGTGGCGCAATAAGCAGGCGGGGCGGCCGGTAGCGGAACCTGCTGGCGCGCCACGCCCGGGGCATCCAGCGCAGCAGTAGGTTCGCCGCTCACGGTTAAAACCGCGTCGACGTACGCGGTTTTTTTTGCGGGACCGATCTGGGATCGCCGCGAGATATGTAGCTCAAGAGTCTCTTTTTTCCGGCGCGGGTGCTGAACAATTGTTGATGGATGAAGAACAGTATTTTCTTAAATTGAGTATTTATTCATCGTAGGCAACGATCTATTCTGCTCACAAGCGCAACGAACTGAGCGCAACCGAATATCCAGACAGATCAGGAGCCCATCATGAACACCCGTCTCGCAACCGCTTTCTCCCGTAACGCTCTGCCGGCCCTGGTGGCCACGGTTTCAGCTTCTGCCGCTCTGCTGTCGGCCCAGCCGGCCGTCGCCGCCGTCCAAAGCAGTGCTGATCCGTACACGCAAGGTGCTGCCGCCAAGGCTGATCCGTACACCCAGGGCGCTGCTGCCAAGTACGACGTCTATACCCAGGGTGCGGATCGCCAGGCTGATACCTACGGCTATCTGTCGTGGAAGAACGACCGCTTTGATCCGTACACCCAAGGTGCTGCCGGCAAGGCTGACCCATACACCGATGGCGCAATCGCTAAGGCCGATCCGTACACCGACGGCGCTGCCGCCAAGTACGACGTCTACACGCAGGGTGCGGATCGCCAGGCTGATACCTACGGCTATCTGTCGTGGAACGGCGATGCCTCGTATCCGAAGGATGCCGCTTCGCGCGCCTAATCGAACCGCATCAAAGCAAAAGGGCCTTGGGGTGCAACCCAAGGCCCTTTTTATTTGTGCAGCGTTCCTGCTTCGTGATCAGACCACGCCGGCTTCGTGTGCCTGCTGATCCGCGTGGTACGAGCTGCGCACCATGGCGCCCACGGCCGCGTGCGTGAAGCCCATCTCGTACGCCTTCTCTTCGAACATCTTGAAGGTGTCCGGATGCACGTAGCGCAGCACCGGCAGGTGGTGGCCCGACGGCGCCAGATATTGGCCGATCGTGAGCATGTCGATGTCGTGCTCGCGCATGTCGCGCATGACTTCCAGGATTTCCTCATCGGTCTCGCCCAGGCCGACCATCAAGCCGGACTTGGTCGGCACGTTCGGGTTGCGGGCCTTGAAATCCTTCAGCAGCTTGAGCGAGTGCGCGTAGTCCGCACCGGGGCGGGCCTGCTTGTACAGGCGGGGCACCGTTTCGAGGTTGTGATTCATCACGTCGGGCGGGCATTCCTGCAGGATGTCCAGCGCCTTCTCCAGGCGGCCGCGGAAGTCCGGCACCAGCACTTCAATGCGCGTGGCAGGCGACAGGGCGCGCGTACGCGAGATGCAATCGACGTAATGCTGAGCGCCGCCGTCACGCAGGTCGTCGCGGTCGACGCTGGTGATGACGACGTAGTTGAGCTTGAGTTCGGCGATCGTCTTGGCCAGGTTTTCCGGCTCGTTTACGTCGAGCGGGTCTGGGCGGCCGTGCCCGACGTCGCAGAATGGGCAGCGGCGCGTGCACTTGTCGCCCATGATCATGAACGTAGCCGTGCCCTTGCCGAAGCACTCGCCGATGTTCGGGCAGCTTGCCTCTTCGCACACCGTCACGAGGTTGTTGGCGCGCAAGATGTCTTTGATTTCGTAGAAGCGCGAGTTGCCGGTGGCGGCGCGCACGCGAATCCAATCCGGTTTCTTCAGCTTCTCAGCCGGCACGATCTTGATGGGAATGCGCGCGGTCTTGTCGAGCGACTTCTGCTTGGCCGTCGCGTCGTACGGCTTGTTCGACGGGGTGGCAGGGGTGGCGACTTCAGTGGCGCCGGCGGCGGAATCGGTCATCGTGTTCTCCGCACGGGCTTGCGGCTCGTGCATTTCAGGGCGCTACGCGGTAGCGGCCTCGGCGGGATGCGCTTGCGCGCGTTGCTGCAATTGGGCGACCAGCGCATCGGCCAGGTCGCGGGAAACGGTTTGCCAGTCGTTCGCATCGACGGCGCGTCCGGACGCATCACGGGCGCCGGCGGTCACCATATCGACGGTTTCCAGGCCGGCATAGCCACACGGGTTGATCTGCGTGAAGGGCGACAGGTCCATCGCCAAGTTCAGGCTCACGCCGTGGTAGCTGCAGCCGTTGCGGATCTTCAGGCCCAGCGCGGCAATCTTGGCGCCAGCATGCGGCCCGCTCGACAGGTAGATGCCGGGGGCGCCAGCCTTGCGTTCGGAGGCGACATTATACGTGGCGAGCGTCTCGATGACGGCCGCCTCGATGGCGTCGACCAGCGCCTTCACGAACAGCCTGCGTCGGCGCAAATCCAGCAAAAGGTAAGCGACGACTTGGCCGGGGCCGTGGTAGGTGATCTGGCCGCCACGATCAACTTTCACCAGCGGGATGTTGCCGGGAGCCAACAGATGCGCCGGATCGCCAGCCAAGCCGAGCGTGAACACCGGCGGGTGTTCAACCAGCCAGATCGTGTCGGGCGTATCGGGGCCCCGCTGCGCGGTGAATGTCTGCATTTCGTCGAAGCAGGCGGCGTAGTCCTGCAAGCCGCGCTCGACGATGTCAATCGGAATCATGCCCGCGAGTGTAGCGCAGGGCCGCTATGGGCGCCCCGCGCCTTTGCCCGCTTCGGTCGCAGGGTTGCGAAAAAAAAATGCCGGCGCGATGGGAGGCATCGGCGCCGGCGTCGGCTTTTGCGGCAGATGCCGCAAAGGAGGCTAGGAACAGGTTTCGGGCTCAGGCGGCCACGACCGGCGTGTCTGCGTGCTCGTTCCAGCCGAGTGCTGCGAGTGTGTGGCGCCATCCGTTCGTGACGTGCCACGGCTGGCGCGGCATGTGGCCATCGGTGGCTTCCACGGCCAACGCGACTGGGCCGAGGGCTTTCGGGTCTACCGAGACGACGATTTCTTCACCACGTTTCACGGCCACGGTGCCGCCCGCGTGCAGCCATTCGTCGCCGGCTTTGTTTTCGTGTGTGATCCATACGTCGTGCCCGTAGGCTTCTTCAACGCGCAGATTCTGGTTGGCCGGCATGCGCAATGCCACCACTTCGCCGGGCTGCAGAGTGAATACAATTTTTGTTAGTACAGCTTTCATGATCGGCTCCTTCACGGCAGTGGGATGGGGCCTTGCCGTTGAAGGAATTCTAGGCGCTTGGTTGCCTTGTACCAAACGATATATATTGCGTTTCTTGATAGCGCAGCTCACATAAAACCCACGCCGCGCTACGAGAATCCGGAGGGAAAGATGACCGAAATCCGCGAACCGATGCGCTTGCCGTCACTTGGCGCGCTGCGGGTGTTCGAGGCGGCGGCCCGCTATGAGAGTTTTTCGCGTGCGGCGACGGAGCTGTTCGTTACGCACGGCGCCGTCAGCCATCAGATGCGCACCCTGGAGGACGAGCTGGGCGTGCCGCTGTTCGAGCGGCGCGGCAAGCGCGTCATGCTCACCCACGCGGGCCGTGCCTACGCCGATCGCGTGCGCGAGGCGCTCGACCAGATCGCCCAGGCCACGCACCAGCTGCGCGCCGGCAACCGCGACAACCGTCTAGCCATCAGCACGATGCCGTCGTTCGCGGCGCGCTGGCTGACGCCGCATATCGGCACCTTCATCGAGCGCCACCCCGAGTTGGAGGTGGAGCTGTTCTCCAGCCCTGCGTTGGTCGACTTCGCCCGTGAAGAGGTTGACGTTGCGCTGCGCATGGGTTCGGGCAACTATCCGGGCCTGTACGTAGAAAAGCTGCTCGACGATGTGTTTTTTCCGATCTGCAGTCCGTCGTTCAACGGCGGGCGCCTGCCGCGTACGGTGGCCGAGATGGCGACCATGACCCTGCTGCGCAGCGAGGGTGAGGATTGGGAGCCATGGTTCGAGGCTGCTGGCGTCTCAGGGTTTGTGGAGCCGCGTGGCGGGCTGATGTTCCAGGACTCGTCGCTGCTGTTGCAGGCAGCGGCGGCGGGCCAGGGCATTGCGCTGATCCGCCCGACGCTGGCGTTCAACGAATTGCTGGCCGGCCGCGTGGTGCGCCTGTTCGAGACAACGACGCCGTGCCCGTGGAACTACTACTTCGTCTGCCCGCACAGCGCGCTGCAGACGCCCAAGATGCAGGCGTTCCGCGCGTGGCTGCTGCCGGAGATTGCGGCGTTCAAGCTCAAGCTGGCGCGGTTGATGGATGACAATACGGTCTGCCTGGGGCACGTGGCCAAAGGCTGACGCGGTATCGCCGCACAAAACAAAACGCCCCGGCATGACCGGGGCGTGTTGCTTGGCTGCGCAGAGGCGCGTTACAGCACGATCTTGACCATCGGGTGGCTCGTCAGCGCCTGGTACAGCGCATCGAGCTGTTCGCGGCTCGTCGCGCGCACGGTCACCGTCAGGCCCAGGTAGTTGCCGCTGGAAGACGGACGTTTTTCCAGGCGCCCTTCGTGGAATTCGGGGTCGTGCAGTCGGACCACCTCGACAATGGTGGCGGCAAAATCGTCATGCATCGGCCCCATCACCTTGATGGGGAAATCGCTCGGGTACCCGATGAGCGACTGTTCGGGCGGAATGTGGCCCGGCGGTGTGGTGTGAGAGGAGGTCATGTCGAAGTAAATGGGGGTGATTACTTCTTTTTAAACCACAGCTTGACCGCGTCGATCGTGCGGCCGACGAAGCCGGCTTCCGGCACTGCTTCGAGCGCCACCACTGGAAACTCCGACACCACGGTCGAGCCGTCCATCACCTTGACCGCGCCCAGTTGCTGGCCTTGCGCGATCGGGGCGATCAACGGGTCCTTGCGCTCCAGCACCGGCTTCAGGCGCGCACCCGCGCCCTTGGGCACGGTGATCCACTTGTCTTCCGGCACGCCCAGATTCACGCTCTTGGCCTGACCCTTGTACACCTCAGGCGTCTGCAGTGCTTCCTTGGCCTTGTACAAGCGAACCGTATCGAAGAACTGATAGCCGTAGTTCAGGACCTTCAGGCTCTCCTGTGTGCGGATAGCGTCGCTCTTGGTGCCGACGATGACCGACAGCAGACGCCGGTTCGCGCCGGGCACATCCGGCAGCGGACGATTGGCGGAGGTGACGAGGCAGTAGCCGGCCGACTTGGTGTGGCCGGTCTTGCCGCCATCGACCGTCGGATCGAGCCACAGCAGGCGGTTCCGGTTGGACTGCTTGATGTTGTTATAGGTGAAATCCTTCTGCGAGTAGAACTTGTAGTCCTGCGGGAAATCCTTGATCAGCGCTGACGTCAGGATCGAAAGATCACGTGCGGTCGAGTAGTGATTCGGGTCGGGCAGGCCCGCGGCATTCATAAAGTGCGTGTTCTTCATGCCCAGGCGCTCGGCTTCGCGGTTCATCAGCATCACGAAGTTGGTCTCGGTGCCGCCGACGGCCTCGGCCAGCACCAGGGCTGCATCGTTGCCCGACTGGATGATCAGACCTTGCGTCAGCTCGCGCACCGAAGCGGGCTTGCCGGCTTGCAGGAACATGCGCGATTCGTCGGTCTTGACCGAGCGCACGGTCTCGGTGGGCGTGATCATCTGGTCGTACTTGAGCTTGCCGTCGCGCACGGCTTCAAAGACCAGATAGGCCGTCATCAGCTTGGTGAGCGAGGCGGGTTCGATGCGTTCGTCCATGTTCGCGCCGCCGAGCACCTGGCCGCTGGTCACGTCGGTCAGCATCCACGAGCGGGCCGCGACTTGCGGGGCGGGCACAGGCTGCGCCATGGCGGGCAGTGCGGTGACCAGCACGGCGGCTGCCACAGCGGTTGCGGCGGCGGAATGGAAGGCGAAGGGCGTGAAATGGGCGAAGCGGGTCTGCATGTCGGGTCCTGCGGTCTGCTTGGAGTTCAATGGCGCCGTGCACCGGGGGAGGCACGGCATCCGGAAAAATCAACGGGTTGGTGTTACGGCCGCGGCGCCCAGGCGCCGGTAATGAGCTGCCTGATCAGATGCAGCTTGCGGTGGAAGAAATGATCGGCGCCCGGAATGACGATCACGGGCAGTTCCTGAGGGCGCGCCCAGTTGAGCACGTCGATCAGCGGCACGGTGTCATCCTGTTCGCCGTGGATGATGATGGTGTCGGCCGGCACTGGCGCGACATCCCAGCGTGAGGTGGCCGTGCCGACCAGCGCCAGGCGCTCGGCGGGCGTGCCGGCTTCGGTCAGGCGGCGAGCCACTTGCGACACGACAAAGCTGCCAAACGAGAAACCACCCAGCGCCAGCGGCAGCGTGGCTACGTCGGCGGACCATTCGGTCTGCGTGCGCATCCAGTCAAGCACGGCCAGCATGTCGTCCTGCTCGCCGATGCCGTTGTCGTGCGTGCCTTCGGTCTTGCCCACGCCGCGAAAATTCAGGCGCACCGTCACATAGCCCAGGCCGACGAAGGTGCGTGCCAGCGTCTGCGCGACCTTGTTGTCCTTGGTGCCGCCGAACAGCGGATGCGGGTGGCCGATCAGCGCCAAGCCGCGCGGCGCAGTGTCCGGCTGGTCGATCGACAGGTCGATCTGCCCGACCGGGCCGGGAATCAGGCGTTCTTCGGTATGAACGTTCATGGAAAAGGGAAAAGCAGATGCGGTAAAGCGCGGGCTCAAGCGTTGGCAGGGCGGTCGACCATCAGCCGTTCGACCGGTTTCCCTTCAACCAGATGGCTCTGGATGATTTCGTCGATGTCTTCCTTGTCGACAAAGGTGTACCAGACGGCCTCGGGGTAGACCACCATGACCGGGCCGAGTTCGCAGCGGTCCAGGCATCCGGCCTTGTTGATGCGCACGCGGCCTTCGCCGTTGATGCCGAGTTCCTTGCAGCGCTTCTTGGCGTATTCCTGCATGGCCTTCGCGCCGAAGTCGGCGCAGCACCGCGAGCCGTCCTCGCGTTCGTTCAGGCAAAAGAAAACGTGGTGCTTGTAGTGGCTGCTCATGGGCGGACCGAGAAGGCTGGGAGGGCTGCGTGACGGTACGCGCGGCAGGATGCGAATGGCTTCCTGACATCGCGCACACATGTGGATTTGCGTAACGAGCCGGCATTATACGGCCCCGATGTCTCCGTTCCCCCCGGGATGCGGGTGCGACGCGACGGCGCGATGCTGCGTTGCAGCATGTTTTCCGGATGTCTGGACGCCTTGTGTGAGCAGATTCCGGGATTGACGACGGGTGGGGCGGGTGCCATCGTAGTCACACCACGCTGGAACAAGGGCTGGCGGGCCGCCAGTACTCGAAATTTGTGTTGGCATAGCCCTTGCAATAAGGAGCGACCTGCTGCGGGAAGCGCCGGACACATCGGCGTATCGAGGCAGGAGAGAGACCACACCAGGGCGGGTCGGACCGGGCGAGCAACTGAGCGCACGGCCGGTCTGTGACACTCGAGGAAGACATGAAAAAACCGTTCTATAAAATCCTGTACGTACAGGTGCTGGCGGCCATCGTCATCGGCGTTTTGCTGGGCCATTTCTCGCCCGAACTCGCCGTGAAGATGAAGCCGCTGGGCGATGGCTTCATCCAGCTGATCAAGATGGTGATCGGGCCGATCATCTTCTGTACCGTCGTCTCCGGCATTGCCGGCATGCGCGACATGAAGAAGGTTGGCCGCGTGGGCGGCAAGGCGCTGATCTACTTCGAGATCGTCTCGACCTTCGCACTGGTGATCGGCCTGGCTGCAGGCCACATCTTCAACCCGGGCGCGGGCTTCAACGTTGATGTGAACACCATCGACGCCAAGGCTGTTGCCCAGTACGCCGCCAAGGCGCACTCGGCCAGCACGGTCGACTTCCTGCTCAACATCATCCCGAGCACGGTGGTGGACGCCTTCGCCAAGGGCGACATCCTGCAGATCCTGCTGATCGCGTTGCTGTTTGGCGGTGCGCTCTCCGCCATCGGTGACCGTGCACAGGTGGTGACGGATTTCATCGACCAGATCTCGCACGTGTTCTTCCGCATCGTGCACATCATCACGCGCGTGGCCCCGATCGGTGCCTTTGGCGCCATGGCTTTCACCATCGGTAAGTACGGCGTGATCTCGCTGGTGCCGCTGCTCAAGCTGGTCGGTACGTTCTACCTGACGGCCATCATCTTCGTGGTGGTGGTGCTGGGCATCATCGCGCGGCTGGTCGGCTTCAACATCTTCCGCTTTGTGTCGTACATCAAGGAAGAGTTGCTGATTGTGCTGGGCACGAGCTCGTCGGAATCGGCGCTGCCGCACCTGATGGAAAAGATGGAGAAGCTGGGCTGCTCGAAGTCGGTGGTGGGCCTGGTGGTTCCGACCGGTTATTCGTTCAACCTGGACGGCACCAACATCTACATGACGATGGCGGTGATCTTCATCTCGCAGGCGCTGAACATCGAGCTGACCTGGACGCAGCAGCTGACCATCCTGGCTGTGGCCATGCTGACGTCGAAGGGCGCTTCGGGCATCACCGGCGCAGGCTTCATCACGCTGGCCGCAACGCTGGCCGTGGTGCCGGATATTCCGGTGGCGGGCATGGTGCTGATTCTCGGCATCGACCGCTTCATGAGCGAATGCCGCGCCCTGACCAACATCACGGGCAACGGCGTGGCCTGCGTGGTGATCTCGGCCTGGGAACGTGAACTGGATCGTGCCAAGCTGGCTCGCGTGCTGTCGGGCGACCGTAGCGATGAGGGCGTGCCGGCCTCCCCGGCAGTTTGATCGATCGAATCTGGCTGGCGCCTGCGGGCGCCGGCGCTTGAAAGCGCAAAGCGTATGATTGCGGGGCCTGTCCTTCCAGACGGCCCCGCTTCTTTTTTGGGATGCACCTCGTGAAGCACCTCGGCGGCATGCCGACTGCGGGCGCGGCGTTGGAAGGCACGGCAACACTCTCTGCCGCCGACCTCCAGCCGATGTCCGATCCCGATTTCTCCTTGACCAGCGCCTCCGGCTCGCGACGCGGCTTCTGGTGGCTGGTGGCGCTCGGGCTCGTGGTGGTGATGGCCGTGGTGTGCGCGACCACATTTGTGGTGGCGTGGAACCGAGGGCTCACGCAGGCTCAGCAGGCGGCCGGCGGCCGGGTCGATCGTTATGCCGCCAACCTCAAGAGCACGCTCGACCGCTACGAATACCTGCCGGCGCTGGTGGCGCTGCATCCGTTCATTCACGATCTGCTCGCCAATCCGACACCTGCCAACGTCGACCGCGCGAACCGCTATCTGCGCGAAGTCAACGATCGCGCTCACGCCACTGCCACCTATGTGATTGCCCCCAGCGGCAAGGCTCTGGCCGCATCCAATTACAACCAGCCTGACAGCTTCGTCGGCGCTGAATATCTGTTCCGGCCGTATTTCCAGCAGGCAGCGGAAGGGCACGTCGGGCGCTTTTACGGCATTGGCATCACCCGCGAAGAGCCCGGCTATTACATCTCGCAGCCGGTTATGCAGGACGGTCGCGTGATCGGCGTGACGGTCGTCAAGCTGAACCTCGAATGGTTCGGCCGCGCCAGCCACGACGCGTCGGAGCCGGTGATGGTGGCGGATGAGAACGGTGTGATTTTCCTGTCGTCCGTGCCCGCGTGGCAGTACCGCACGGTGGAGCCGCTCACATCCAAGCTGCAGGCGCAGTTGGAAGCGACGCGCCAGTATTACCGCAAGCAGATCACGCCACTGCCGCTGCAGCCTGAGGCGCCGGCCTTTTTGCGATTGACCGGACGGTTGCCGGAAGGTGCAGAACTGATTCGGGTTGGCGAGCGGACGAACGCCACGCGCTATCTGCAGGTTTCGCGTGACCTCGTCGAGCCTGACTGGACGCTGATGTACCTCACACCGGTGGATCCGGTGATGAGCGCGGCCCGCAGCGCCACCGTGGCGGCGGCGTTTGCCTTCGCGTTTGCGTGCCTGCTGCTTTTCTACTGGCGTCAGCGCCGCCTGCGCATGATGGAGATGCTGCGCAGCCGTCGCCTGCTCGAAGCCGCGTATGACCAGCTCGAACGCCGCGTTGAAGACCGCACGGCCGACCTGATGGCCACCAACGAACAACTGCAACACGAGATCGTCGATCGCACGCGCGCCGAGGCCGAGTTGCGTGCAACGCAGGATGAACTCGTGCAGGCCAGCAAGCTCGCGGCGCTGGGCCAGATGGCCGCAGGCATCACGCACGAACTCAACCAGCCGCTGGCCGCGCTGCGCACGTTTTCCGACAATACGCGCATCCTGCTCGAACGCGGCCAGCACGGCGCCGCCACTGACAATCTGCAGGCGATTGCCGACCTGACCGAACGCATGGGCAAGATCACGGCGCAGCTCAAGCTGTTCGCTGGCCGCTCACGGCGCAAGGTGGTGGATGTGCAGGTGCGCGTGGCGCTCGATCACACGCTCGCGCTACTGCGTCCGCGCCTGGGCGACGTGGCACTCGAACTGCACTGGCATATCCCCGAAGCAGATGCCGTCGTTCGTGCGGATGAACTGAAGCTGGAGCAAGTGCTGATCAATCTGATTGGCAACGCGCTCGATGCGATCAACACCAATGAACCCGCCCGCGCCGGACGCATCGACATCAGCATCGGGCCCCCCGAGGGTGTGCCGGCGCAATCGAACCTACTGACCATCGCCGTGCGCGACAACGGCCCTGGCATTCCGCTCGACGCCATGCCGCACCTGTTCGAGCCGTTCTTCACCACCAAGGAGATCGGCCAGGGGCTCGGCCTTGGGCTGGCGATCTCCACCAGCATCGCGCGCGATTTTGGCGGGTCGCTGTCGGCTGCCAACATGCCGGGTGGCGGTGCGCAATTTACGCTGACGTTGGTACGCGCCGACGTCACCTCCGCGGCGTCCATCTGATCCGTTTTCTACACAGACACGAACCATGTCCGAAGGCTTGAACGTTCTCTTCATCGAAGACGACCCGCCTGTGCGCCAGGCCACCGCGCAGAGCCTGGAGCTGGCCGGCTTCAACGTGCAGGCGTTCGGCAGCGCCGAGGAAGCCGTCGGCAAGATCGACGCGAATTTCCCCGGCGTGGTCGTCAGCGACCTGCGCTTGCCGGGCGCAAGCGGTCTGGACGTGCTCGCGCACTGTCAGTCGTTTGGCACGGGGATTCCCGTGGTGCTCGTCACCGGCCACGGCGACATCACCATGGCCGTGCAGGCGATGCGCGAAGGCGCGTTCGATTTCATCGAGAAACCGTTTCCCGCCGAACGCCTGACCGAAACCGTGCGCCGTGCCGTCGAGCGTCGCGCGCTGGAGCTGGAAAACCGCGCACTGCGCCGTGAACTGGCCGGCCCGGCGGCAGGCACGCGCATCATCGGGCGCTCGCCTGCGATGGGCGCTGTGCGCGCGCTGATCGAGAACGTCGCGACCACCGATGCGCCGGTGCTCATCAATGGCGAGACCGGCACGGGCAAGGAGCTGGTCGCGCGCAGTCTTCACACGCTCTCGCCGCGTCACGACAAGCCATTCATCGCGCTGAACTGCGGGGCCGTGCCCGAACAGATTTTCGAGAGCGAGATGTTCGGCCACGAAGCTGGAGCCTTCACCGGTGCGGGCAAGCGGCGCATCGGCAAGCTCGAGCATGCCTCGGGCGGCACGCTGTTCCTCGACGAGATCGAGAGCATGCCGATCGCGTTGCAAGTCAAGCTGCTGCGTGTGCTGCAGGAGGGCGCATTGGAGCGGCTTGGCTCGAATGCTTCGGTGCGCATCGACGTGCGCATCGTTGCGGCTGCCAAGGGCGATATGGAAGCGCTGATTGAGGCGGGTGGGTTCCGGCGCGATCTGTACTATCGCCTGAACGTTGTCGTCATCGATTTGCCCCCGCTGCGCGAACGCCGCGAAGACATCATCCCGCTGTTCGAACATTTCCTGCTTGACGCCGCCGTGCGCTATCAACGCCCGCTGCCGATGCTGGCTGAGCGCCAGCGCCACGAGCTGATGCAATCGAACTGGCCCGGCAACGTGCGAGAACTGCGCAACGCGGCCGATCGTCTTGTGCTTGGCGTGGGCCGCACGCCGGTCGTGCCGGATGCATCGGAAGACGGCATGCCGCTCAAGGAGCGCGTCGAACGCTACGAGCGCACCGTTATTGCGGAAACCTTGGCGCGCACGGGCGGATCGGTGCACCAGGCGGCGGATATTCTGCAGGTTGGCCGTGCGACGCTGTATGACAAGATCAAGCGATACGGCCTTTGACTTGGTACGCCCGCATGCAACAACGCCCGGCATCGACCGGGCGTTTTCTTTTTCGCGCTCAACCCAGAATCGGATGGGCATCCGCCACCGGGTATCCACGGTCGTCTGTCGGAATCCGCTGGGTTTGGAATGCGATCAGCAATGCCTGAAACTTGCCGTCGATTTCCACGATGACAGCACCGTCCTGCTGCGTGCCGTTCTCGCGCGAATGGTCCTTCACCCCCGGTGTATGCACGACCGGGTTGCCCTGGTTCATGTGGGTTTCGTGCAGGCCGTTGTGCTGCGGCTCGAACAGGAAGCCGAAGCCGTAGACCGTTACGTCGGTGCGCGGCGGCCAGCCTTTGCGGTCGTCGTCGCCAGAACTGCCGTGGTAGACGTAGTCGATCGGCGTGGCGGTGCGGTCCAGCATCAGCATGTCGTCGACGAGCGCGTTGATGTCGTTGTGCTCGGTCTCGGTATCCAGCGCGATCGACCGCATGTTCGGAAAGTCGACCAGCCCGGCGTCTCGCACGTAGTCGAGGCGCGGGAAGCCGTCCTCGTGCAGCCCCGGGGCCAGCGCAGCTAGGTCGGCGGTGATCGGCAACTGCAGATCCGTCGTCCATTGATACAGCACGTGATAACCGGCAGCACCGGCTCCAGGCATGCTCGAGTCGGATTTCACGTTGGCGAGCACCACGAACTCCGACCCATCCGGCGCTTCCGCCACGATCGCGTAATGCGGATTGCCGTTGTAGCCCTCCAGATAGGGCACGCCGAATTTCAGCTTGCCCTTGAACATGCAGTAGTGATTGGCCATGTGCACTCCATCGAACCCTGGTTGACGGGCCGCCATTGCAGCAGGCCCGCGTGAATCTAGTGCGGAACGCGCGTTGTCCGGAAACAAAAACGCCCGGCGTTGACCGGGCGTTTCGTTTGAACAGCGGGGAGGACGGACCGCTTAGGCCTGCTTGCCCAGCGTCTGCTTGAGCAGCGCGTCGAACGACGACCATTCCGGTTCGCCCACGTAGCGCTTGAGGATGCGGCCGTCGCGGTCGACCAGGAACGTGGTCGGCGTGAGTTGCACGTCGCCGAAAGCCTTGGCGGCGGAGCCGTCGGCGTCCATTGCGACCTTGAACGGCAACTGGCGCGTCTGGCTGAAGTTCATCACGTACATCGGCGCGTCGTAGCTCATAGCCACGGCCACGTATTCCAGTCCTTCGCCCTTGTACTTGTTGTACGTCTGGATCATGTTGGGCATTTCCTTGATGCACGTGGCGCAGCTCGTGGCCCAGAAGTTGACGAGATAGACCTTGCCCTTCAGGTCTTGCGTCGAGAGCTTTTGCCCATCCAGCAGCGTGAAGGTGGCAGCGGGCACCTTCTGCGACGGCGAGAACGCACGCCAGCCGAACCAACCGGCCACAGCCAGCACCAGCACGATCACAGGGAGCAGCCAGCGGCGCCCGCCAGACATGGCGGTAGCAGGGGCTGCGGAGGAAGTCAGGGTCGAGGCCATGTCGGCAACGGATCTGGAAGGGAATCAAACGTTTATTGTAGGCCCGCCGTGCCAGCGCCGCATGTCAACCGCGACAATCCGTCCATAGAGCGATTTTCGCGTCACTTTCCATTGGCGAGGGCGGCTTCGTACAAGGCCAGGTCCGTGGAGGAAAAGCAGCAAAAGGTGATCGTGTCCAGGCTGGCGCCGTGTTCTCGCGCGGCACGTACGGCAATCGGTGCTGCCAATTGCGGCGGGAAGCCGTACACGCCGGTGCTGATGCATGGGAACGCAATGGTGCGCACCTCGTGCTTGCGCGCCAGTTCCAGGCTGTTGCGGTAGCACGCGGCCAGCAATTCCGCCTCGTCTTGCCGGCCGCCGCGCCAGATCGGCCCGACGGTGTGGATGACGTAGCGGGCCGGCAATCGAAAACCGGGCGTGAGCTGGGCCTCACCGGTGCGGCAGCCATGGAGGGCGCGGCACGCCTCCAGCAGTTCCGGCCCGGCCGCACGGTGGATCGCGCCGTCCACGCCGCCTCCGCCGAGCAGCGAGCTGTTCGCCGCGTTGACGATGGCATCGCAGTCCAGCGTGGTGATGTCGGCGCGAAGGGCGCGCAAGGTGACAGACGGGATCGGCATGGCGCGGTCCTTGGCAGGCAGAGGAGGGGCATCTCTGTCCGATAATAGGCGGCTCGGAAACGGACAGAAAACCTACAGGAGGCGACGTGGCAGTCACAGCAACGGCAGGGTGGCGGATCGGGTTGGGCGCGGCGGCGTGTGTGCTGTTGATGGCCTGCTCGCCCAAGTACGACTGGCGCACGGTCCATTCCAACGATGGCGCCTACGCCGTGGATTACCCCGCCAAGCCAACCGCAGAAGCCCGGCCTATCGCCATCAACGGCCAACGCATGCCGATGACGATGCAGGCCGCCAGCATCGACGGCACGCTGTTCGCCATCGGCGTGGTGGAACTGCCCGCGGATGATCCAGTCTGGCGGCAGCGCGCGGTGGAGGCGCTGCGCAATGGCTTGTCCGCCAACTTGAAGGGCCGCGTGACCGAGCACGACATCGCCGTGCAGACTGCTGCACAGCCGCCTTTGTCATTGCCGGCGGTGGAATTGATCGCCCAGGGGGCAGGCGGGGACGATCCCGCGCCGCGCCGGCTGACCGCGCGCGTGGTCGCGACGGGCAAGCGCGCATATCAAGCTGTCGTGCTGGAATCGGGCGATGCCGCACGCGATGCCCGCCAGCAGGAGCAGGTCGACCAGTTTCTCTCCAGCTTCCATCCGTACTAGAGCCTGAGCACGCCGGAGCGAACTCGCCGCAGCCGGTGCACAATCGTCGTCTTCCGCTTTACCGCAACACAACTAACCACATCACGGGGAACCATCATGACGTTGCAAGTCTGGCTGGCCTTCTTTCTGGCCGCCTGGGTGATCGCCATCTCGCCGGGGTCGGGCGCCATCCTGTGCATAAGCCATGGCCTGACGCATGGCGTGCGCCGCACGTCGGTCACGATTGCGGGGCTGGAACTGGGCATTGTGGTGATTCTGTTCATTGCGGGCGCCGGGCTGGGCGCGCTGCTGATTGCGTCGGAGCACGCCTTTACGGCCATCAAGATCATCGGTGCGATGTACCTGATCTATTTGGGCATCGTGCAATGGCGCACGCCCATTCAAATCGCCAAGCCGGCGGAGGGCGAGCCCGTGAAGGTGTCGGGCAGCGGTGCGCGTCGCCGCTTCCTGGTGGGACTGCTGACCAATCTGACGAACCCGAAGGGCATTTTGTTCATGGTGGCGGTGCTGCCGCAGTTCATCGATCCGGCCAAGCCGCTGCTTTCGCAGCTCGGCATCTTGGCGGCGACGATGGTGTTCGTCGACTTGATCGTCATGCACGGTTATGCGCTGTTGGCCTCGCGGGCGCAGCGGCTGTTCCGCAATCCGCGTGCGCTGCGTTGGCAGAGCCGCTTCTTCGGCGGCATGCTGATGAGCATTGGCGCGGCGCTGTTTTTCGTGAAGCGGCAGACTGCCTGAGTTTCAAACGCCGCCCCCAGAGCGAATCGCCAACTGGGTTGAAGGCGCAGCGCGTGGATGAAGGCTAATCCGCCTTCACCCCGCGTCGATACTGAATTGCCTCGCCCACATGCGCTGCATCGATCTGCTCATCGCCTGACAGGTCGGCAATCGTGCGGGCGAGCTTGAGCACGCGCGCATAGGCGCGTGCAGACCACGAAAAGCGCGTCATCGCGTGGCGCAGCAAGCCATCGGCCGCATCGGTGCGGCTGCAATGCAGATCGATTTCGTGACCACCCAGCAAGGCGTTGCGTTTGCCTTGCCGTGCAAGCTGTCGCGCGTACGCGGCAGAAACCCGCTCGGCCACGTTGAGCGTCGGTTCGCCAGGCGGTCCGTCGAGCAACTCTTCCTGCGAGGGCGTCGGCACTTCGATCTGCACATCGATGCGATCCAGCAGCGGCCCCGAAATGCGCGCCTGGTATCGCTCCACTTGATCCGGCGTGCAGCGGCACGCCCGCAACGGATGCCCGCGATAGCCGCACGGACACGGGTTCATTGCGGCAATCAGTTGGAAGCTGGCAGGAAAGTCTGTCTGATGCGCGGCGCGTGAGATGGTGATGTGGCCTGTCTCCAATGGCTCACGCAGGACTTCGAGCACGCGGCGCTCGAACTCTGGAAGTTCGTCGAGGAATAACACGCCCTGATGCGCCAGCGAGATTTCGCCCGGCCTTGGAGTATTGCCCCCGCCCACCATCGCCACTGCAGACGCCGTGTGGTGTGGCGAGCGGAACGGCCGGACCTTCCAGCGCCGCGCGTCGAAGCCGCGCGTGGTTAGGCTCATCACGGCGGCGGCGGAAAGCGCTTCGTCATCGCTCATGTCCGGCAGCAAGCCGGGAAACCGTTGCGCGAGCATCGATTTGCCGGTGCCGGGCGGTCCGATCATCAGCATGGAATGACCGCCGGCGGCGGCCACTTCCAGCGCGCGCCGTGCTTGCGGCTGCCCGCGCACGTCAGCCAAGTCGGGATAGCGGATATCCGTGTCGACCGGTGAGGGCAGCGCGGCCGCGAGCTTGCGGTCTGGCGCGCTCAGGTGGTCGCACACCTCGATGAGCGTGCGTGCCGGGAGGACTTTTGTGCCGCTCACGAGTGCGGCTTCAGCGGCGTTCTCGGCGGGCAGCACGAAGGCGCGGGCGAGCGGTGCGTCGCCGTCGGCGAGGACGGGGTTGCGCGATAGCGCATACGCCATCGCCAGCGCACCGCGAATCGGCCGCAGATCGCCGGACAGCGACAGCTCTCCCGCAAACTCATGCGCATCCAGATGCGTGTGCGGAATCTGCCGGCTTGCAGCGAGGATCCCCAGCGCGATTGCAAGATCGAACCGGCCCGATTCTTTTGGGAGGTCCGCGGGCGCGAGGTTGACGGTGATGCGCCGCGCCGGAAACTCGAAGCGGCTGTTTTGGATCGCCGCGCGTACGCGGTCCTTGCTCTCCTTCACCTCGGTGTCGGGCAGGCCGACGATGGTGAACGATGGCAGGCCATTCGCCAGATGGACCTCCACCGAGACGGCTGGCGCATCGATCCCCGAGAGCGCGCGCGAACGCAGTACAGCGAGGCTCATCGCGGAATCCTCCGGGAGAACTCACGAGCAAGGCGGAGGGCGTGGCATCGGTGCATGGCGTGACGGAGCATGGCGGTTGCGGAACCCTCCACTGTGCCAGCCGCGTTGCGCCGCCATGTTCACCGGCATCCAAATTTGACGATCGTCGGCGGCATGAGAAACAGGCAAAAAAAAACCGGAGCGCTGGGCTCCGGCTTCGTTGTCGGCAGATCAACTCAGGGGAAGGCCGGCATGGCCGTGTCTTCGCCGCTGAAGTGGCCTTCGGGATGCGTCTTCTGCAGCAGCGCGCGTACCTCTTTCACGCGCGAGCGCGGCACATCGACCATCAGCAGGATCTGCCCATCCTCCACTGCCTGCTTGAACGGTTTCAGGCGGCTGTTTGGCACCGAGCTGCCGATCATGCTCGAGGCCCAGGCGCCAAACAGCGCACCAACGACGGTGGTAATGCCGACCATGCCCCACTGCGGCCCTTCGCCGATGATCGGAAAGATCGCTGCCACGATGCCCGCCAGCACGCCCGCACCCCCGCCGATCACCAGCCCATTCTGGGTGGCGTGGACGATGTCCGAAGTCTGGAGGATGTTGGCTTCGTGCAGGCCGGTGAGATCGACGCCGGGCTTGGAGACGAAGTGGATGTGGCGCTCGGTGATGCGCGCCAGCAGGAGGTCGTTCATCACGCGCCGGGCGCTGACGACGTCCGGCATCAGGAAGTAGAGACGATGTTGCATGATCTTCTCCTCAAGCGCGGTGCGCGCGCGCCTTAAGGACGTTCTAGATCAGTTCGCCAGCCGCAACAAGGCGGCGCATCGATCTTTTCGCTGTGCGCCGCAGCAAGGGTGCGGCGGCCGGCACCGCAGCCTTGCAGATGCGCGCCAGGCGCAACATCCGGCGGATTACTGATCAGCCGGGGTAGCTGACTTGAGTTGCGCTTCCAGCGCGGCCACGCGCGTTTCGAGTTCTTCCAGACGTGCACGCGTACGCGCCAGCACTTGCGATTGCACGTCGAATTCCTCACGCGTGACCAGATCGAGCTTGGAAAAGCCCTGCGTCATCATTGCGCGGACATTCTTTTCGATGTCGGCTGCCGGCGAGTTACGCAGCGCTTCGCTCACGCGGTTTTGGAAGTCGGAAAAGAGATCGGTGGGTTTCATGTTGTTTGCTCCGTGGGTCGTGCTGTCTGCGCCAAGCCGGTGCATGCACCGCAACTGTGCGAGGAAATTGCTGTGCCGTGGTGCGAAGGCCTGCGTTTGGCGCGTGGTTTCGGTGCTGCCGGCCGCGATGGTACCGGCTGAGCGCTTCGAACGGCACACCTTGCGTCAAATCTCGCTGCGATGCGGCATTGGCGGCGCCACACAAACGGGGACAGAACGACGGGTCGCAGTTTCCGCCCCCGGCCGTGCAAGCCACTGCATAGGGCTGAAATCACTCTATCACATGGTTTTTATCGCGCCATGACGGTGTAGGCCACCATGACGGAAAGCCGCGTCTAGCAACCTTTGGCGGGCAGCGATTGCCGCCACGTGCGACCCGTCCCCAATTTCTTCCGCTTTCCGCTGCCGCGGCAGCGCGACGCTGTAACCGAAGACGCCCTCCAATCCGACGACGTCGACATGGCATGACAGTTGCAGAACTGGATCGATTTTTTTTCCATTCCGTTGCGACTGTCTAAAGGGGGAGAGCCGTTATGAAGAAGTTTGCGTACGCAGCCAGTCTGGTACTGCTGACCGGTGCCGTTGCCGGTGTCAGCCAATCCGCCATCGCCCAGTCCGCACCCGCGGCTGATGCACCGGCCGCCGCACCGGCGCCCGCGCCGGCCGCACTCACGGCCAACGTCACACTGGCCAGCCAATACCGCTACCGCGGCATCATGCAGACCAACAACAAGCCGGCCATCCAGGGCGGTTTCGACTACGCCATTCCTGGCGGTGTGCTGCCTGAAGGCTTCTACGTCGGTAACTGGAACTCCTCGATCAGCTGGCTGAGCGATTCGAACTCGAACGTCTCCGCGCCGATCGAGATGGACTTCTACGGCGGCTACAAGACCGAGATCATCAAGGACGTGCCGATCGACGTGGGTGTGCTCCAGTACTACTACCCCGGCAGCTATCCCGACGGTTTCACGCGTCCGCACACGACCGAAGGCTATGCCCAGATCGGCTACGGCCCGGTCACGTTCAAGTATTCGCACGCGTTTTCGAACCTCTTCGGCACGCCTGATTCGCATCACAGCCAGTACTTCGATCTGTCGGGCAACTTCGACACCGGCTTCTGGGGCCTGACGCTGAACCTGCATGCTGGCTACCAGCAAGTGCCGCATCAGACCGTGCGCGCCTCATATGCCGACTGGAAGGTCGGTGTGACGAAAGACTTCGGCAACGGCTGGGCGGCATCGCTGGCCTACATCGATACGAACGCTTCGCGCGCGTTCTATACGAACACGCGTGGCAACTACATGGGCAAGGCCACGGCCCTGCTGTCGATCACCAAGACTTTCCAATAACGATGCGCGGCGGCGCTCCGGTGCCGCCGACCGAGGAGCAACCAGCATGAAACTCATCATGGCCATCATCAAGCCGTTCAAGCTCGACGAGGTCCGCGAGGCATTGTCCGAAGTCGGTGTGTCGGGCATTACCGTCACGGAAGTCAAAGGCTTCGGACGTCAGAAGGGTCATACCGAGCTTTACCGCGGCGCGGAGTACATCGTCGACTTCCTGCCTAAAGTAAAGATCGAAGTGGCCGTGCCCGACGACGTGGTCGAGCGTGCCGTCGAGGCCATCGAAAAATCTGCGCGCACCGGCAAGATTGGCGACGGCAAGATCTTCGTGGCCGAGGTTGAACAAGTCATCCGCATCCGCACCGGTGAGACCGGCGGCGACGCCCTATAAGCCCCAATCCGCCAAGGAAGAGGTCAAAACATGAAAACCTGGTTCACACGATTCCTGACGGCTGGGGCCGTCGCTGCCGTGCTCGCAGGCGCCGTGATGTCGGCGCCGGCCGTTGCACAGGACAAGCCGGCGGCTGAAGCTTCGGCGCCGGCTGCCGCGGCTGCCGCTTCCGAGCCGGCCGCTGCCGCACCGGCTGCCGCTGCCCCGGCTTCAGCGCCTGCCGCCGTCGCTGCTCCGGCTGCCGCTGCGCCCGCCGCCGCTACGCCCGTCCCCAACAAGGGCGACACTGCGTGGCTGCTGATCTCCACCGCCTTCGTCATTCTGATGACGCTGCCGGGTCTGGCGCTGTTCTACGGCGGCCTGGTGCGCAAGAAGAACATGCTGTCGGTGTTGATGCAGTGCATGGGCATCTTCTCGCTCATCATCATCCTGTGGGCCGTCTACGGCTACAGCTTCGCGTTCACTGAAGGCAACGCTTTCTTCGGCGGGCTTGACCGTCTGTTCCTCAAGGGGCTGACGCCGGATTCGGTCGCTGCCACCTTCAGCAAGGGCGTGGTGGTGCCGGAATACGCGTACTTCGCTTTCCAGGGCGCGTTTGCGGCGATTACGTGCGCGCTGATCATCGGCGCCTTCGCCGAACGTGCGAAGTTCTCCGCTGTTCTGCTGTTCGTTGTGCTGTGGTTCACCTTCAGCTACCTGCCGATCGCGCACATGGTCTGGTTCTGGCCGGGTCCGGACGGCTTTACCGACGCCAAGGCGGCCGAGGTGATGACCGCTAAGTCGGGCTGGCTGTTCCAGAAGGGCGCGCTGGACTTTGCGGGCGGTACCGTGGTGCACATCAACGCTGCTGTGGCGGGTCTGGTGGGCGCCTTCCTGTTCGGCAAGCGCATCGGTTTTGGCCGTGAGGCGCTCAAGCCGCACAGCCTGACGCTGACGATGGTCGGTGCCTCGCTGCTGTGGTTCGGCTGGTTCGGCTTCAACGCCGGTTCGGCCCTGGAAGCCAACGGCAGCGCCGCGCTGGCCTTCGTCAACACGCTGCTGGCAACCGCCGCAGCCGTGCTGTCGTGGAGCTTCGGCGAGTGGTTCGGCAAGAGCAAGCCGTCGATGCTGGGTGCCGCATCCGGCGCCGTGGCTGGCCTGGTGGCCATCACGCCAGCTGCCGGCTTTGTCGGCCCGATGGGTTCGATCGCGCTCGGCATCATCGCCGGCCTGCTGTGCCTGTGGGGTGTGAACGGCCTCAAGCGCATGCTGGGCATGGACGACACGCTGGACGTGTTCGGCGTGCACGGCGTGGGCGGTATCCTTGGCGCGCTGCTGACTGGCGTGTTCGCGGCACCGAGCCTCGGCGGCACCGGCATCTACGACTATGTCGCCAACAAGGTTGCAGATGATTACTCGATCGGCGGCCAGCTGTGGATCCAGTTCCAGGGCGTGGTGACCACGGTCATCTGGTCCGCAGTGGTGGCGTTCATTTCGTACAAGATCGTCGATGCCATTGTTGGCCTGCGCGTGCCGGAAGAAGAGGAGCGCGAGGGTCTGGACATCACGTCCCACGGCGAAACCGCCTACGAAGACTGATCCGCTCACTCACCTTGCAAAAGACCCGGCTGCGTGCCGGGTTTTTTGTTCCGTCGCCCCGGAGCTGGACGTCCTTAAGTCCGATGTAAAAAACCTTCAATTGCCTCTCGTTATGCGGGCGCTTACATTGCAGACGTGGTTTCCTCCACCTGCAGAACGCTCCCCGTATCTGTCAGGCTATTCCCCAAGCGCGGCAGCCCCGCGCTTTTTTTTTGTCCGTCTTTTTTGTGTGGCTTGCTGCACTGCCGCACTGCGCCTCTTGCGAATCCCCGCTCCTGACCGCATATCGATAGCCCGCTGTCGTCTGCAAGCTATTGCCTGTTCCTCTACAATCGGAGTGGGCGATAAATAACATCAATAGGAAGGGTATGGTTCCGCACTTGATCACCGCGCTGAACGGGCCGCTGCTCGAGCTCGAGCAGAAGATTCTTGACGCCACGCCCGCCATCGAACGCTGGTTCCGCCTGGAATGGCAGGAACACACGCCGCCGTTCTACTGTTCCGTCGATTTGCGCAACGCCGGCTTCAAGCTGGCGCCGGTCGACACGAACCTGTTCCCCGGCGGCTTCAACAACCTCGCGCCCGAGATGCTGCCGCTGGCCGTGCAGGCCGCCATGGCCGCCATCGAGAAGATCTGCCCGGACGCCAAGAACCTTCTGCTGATCCCCGAGCGCCACACGCGCAACATGTTCTATCTGCAGAACGTGGCGCGTCTGTCGCAAATCATGCGCCAAGCCGGGCTGAATGTGCGCCTCGGATCGCTTTCGGAGGACATCACCGAGCCGACGCCGATCGACTTGCCTGATGGGCAACGCCTAGTGGTCGAGCCGCTCAAGCGCATCGGTACCAAGGGCCGCCGCTTGGGCATGGAAGATTTCGATCCATGCTCGATCCTGCTGAACAACGATCTGTCAGCCGGCGTGCCGCCCATCCTCGAAAACATCAACGAACAATATCTGCTGCCGCCGCTACATGCCGGCTGGTCGCAGCGTCGCAAGACCAACCACTTTGCCGCCTACGACGAAGTGGCGAAGAAGTTTGCCAAGCTGATCGACATCGACCCGTGGATGGTCAACCCGTACTTCACCAAATGCAGCGGGCTGGACTTCCATGAGCGTGCCGGCGAGGAAGAGCTGGCTCACGCCGTGGAGACGGTGCTCAAGAAAACCGCCAAGAAGTACAAGGAATACGGCGTGACCGAGACCCCATACGTGGTGGTCAAGGCCGACGCCGGCACCTATGGCATGGGCGTGATGACCGTGCGCGATCCTTCCGAGGTCAAGGGCCTCAACCGTAAGGAGCGCAACAAGATGAGCGTGGTCAAGGAAGGCCTGGAGGTTTCCGAGGTGATCGTGCAGGAAGGCGTGCACACCTTCGAGAAGATCAACGAAGCTGTGGCCGAGCCCGTCGTCTACATGATCGACCGCTATGTGGTGGGCGGTTTCTACCGGGTTCACACGGGCCGTGGCGTGGACGAGAATCTCAACGCGCCGGGCATGCATTTCGTGCCGTTGCCGTTTGCGTCGAATTCGCTGCCGGACAGCCATGCCAAGCCGGGCGCCGGCGAGCCGAACCGCTTCTATATGTACGGTGTGGTGGCGCGCTTGGCGCTGCTGGCTGCCTCGCTCGAGCTTGAGAAGACCGACCCTAACCCGCTGATCTGATCGGCTGTACCCCGCTGCAGAAGGAACCGCCATGCGCATCCTGTTCATCGTCGATCCGCTGTCGACGTTCAAGACTTACAAGGATTCCACCTTTGCGATGATGCGCGAGGCGGCGGCGCGCGGCTATGCCATCTACACGTGCCTGCAGTCACAGCTCACGCTGGCGAACAACGTGGTCGAAACCGTTGCGACGCCTATTGCCCTGACCGGCGACGAGCACGACTGGTATCGCGCCGGCGATGCGCGCCTGCTACCGCTCACCGGCTTTGACGCGGTGCTGATGCGCAAGGACCCGCCGTTCGACATGGAGTACGTCACCAGCACATGGCTGCTGGAGATTGCCGAGCGGCAGGGCGCGCGCGTGTTCAACAAGCCCCAGGCGATTCGTGATCATTCGGAGAAGCTCGCCATCGCGCAGTTCCGCGAGTTCACCGTGCCGACCGTCGTGTCGCGCGATGCCAAGCGCCTGCGCGAATTTCACGCGGAGCAGGGCGACGTCATCTTCAAGCCGCTCGACGGCATGGGCGGTGCGGGTATCTTCCGCGTGGGGCCGGACGGCATGAACCTCGGGGCGGTCATCGAATCGCTCACCGACAACGGCGCACGCACGATCATGGCTCAGCAGTACATTCCTGCCATCCGCGAGGGCGACAAACGCATTCTCCTGATCGGCGGTTCGCCGGTGCCGCATTCACTGGCACGCGTGCCGATGGCCGGCGAGGTCCGCGGCAATCTGGCGGCTGGCGGGACGGGCAAGGCTCAGCCGCTGTCCGAGCGTGATCACGTGATTGCGCATGCACTTGCGCCCGTGCTCTGGCAACGCGGTCTGCTGCTTGTCGGCCTGGACGTCATTGGGGATTACCTCACCGAGGTCAACGTCACCAGCCCGACGTGCTTCCAGGAAATCACCCAGCAGACGGGCTTCAATGTGGCCGGAATGTTCATCGATGCACTCGAGCGCGCCGCAGGCAAGAACAGCGGACTGGGGCGCAAGCCCGCCTGATTTGGCGGCATGGCCCCTCTGCCGAGGGTCCTCCACAAGGGGGAGGTTCGGCACACGGCCGCACAATTGCGCCAAATGGCCCTGATACAATCAGCGTTATACCGATTCGCTTTTCGATCATGGCAGGGATTCTGATCATCGCTCATGCGCCGCTGGCCAGCGCACTGCGCGATTGCGCTGCACACGTCTATTGCGGTCAGCCCGAGCGGCTGACCGCAATCGATGTCCTGCCCGATGCCGAGCCGGCTGCCGTGCTGGCCCAGGCGCGCGACAAGCTCGCCGAACTCATTGAAGCCAACGGCGCACTGGTGCTGACCGACATCTTCGGGGCCACGCCCGCCAATATCGCCTCGCGCCTGGCCGATCCGGGCCGCGTGCGCGTGCTGGCCGGCGTAAACCTGCCGATGCTCGTGCGCGCCATCTGCTATCGCTCCGAAAAACTCGAACAACTTGCCGCCAAGGCTCTGGCCGGCGGCGCGCAAGGCGTACTGCAGGTCGGCTCGACAGCCGTTCAGAACCAGGTTGCCAATCATCCAGACAAATATGCTGCAGAGGGATATCACCATCATCAATAAGCTCGGGCTGCATGCCCGCGCCTCCGCCAAACTCACGCAGCTCGCCAGCAAGTTCGACAGCCAGATCAAGATGTCGCGCAACGGCCGTCAGGTCGACGCCAAGAGCATCATGGGCGTGATGATGCTGGCGGCGGGCATCGGCTCCACCGTCACGCTGGAGATCGACGGCCCCGACGAGCACGATGCCATGGATGGTCTCGTCGCACTCATCAATGACCGCTTCGGCGAAGGCGAATAACCCCTCCCAGCCGCACTCCACTTCAACGCCGCTCCGGCCAGCGTCTATGCCTTTTACCCTGCACGGTATTCCGGTCTCGCGCGGCATCTCCATCGGCCGCGCTCACATGCTGGCGCGCGCGGCGCTCGATGTGTCGCATTACCTGGTCGACGAAGACAAGGTCGACGCTGAGGTCGAGCGTTTGCGCAGTGCCCGCGCTACCGTGCGTGCCGAGTTGGCTGCGCTCAAGCGTGATCTGCCCACCGATGTGCCCGAAGAGATGGGCGCCTTCCTTGATGTGCACGCGATGATTTTGGATGACGCGTTGCTCTCGCAGGTGCCGGAGACGTTGATTCACCAGCGGCGTTACAACGCAGAGTGGGCGCTCACAACGCAGCTTGAAGAACTGATCCGCCAGTTCGGCGAAATCGAAGACGAATACCTGCGCGAGCGAAAGGCCGACATCGAGCAGGTGGTCGAACGCATTCTGAAGGTGCTGGCCGGCGCGCCCGCGTTGGCGCCTGCGCCGGTGGCGGTGGGCTGCGATCCGGATGCTGGGATGATCGTCGTGGCGCACGATATTGCGCCGGCCGACATGCTGCAGTTCCGCGGCCAAACCTTCGCTGGCTTTGTGACCGACCTGGGCGGTCGCACCTCGCACACCGCCATCGTGGCGCGTAGCCTCGATATTCCGGCGGCCGTGGGTGTTCATAACGCCAGCACGCTGATTCGCCAGGACGACATCGTCGTCATTGATGGCGACAACGGCATCGTCATCGTCGATCCGAGCGCGTCCATCCTCGAGGAATACCGCCATCGCCGCAGCGAAGGCGAATTGCAAAAAAAGCGCCTCGAACGCCTGCGCCATACGCCCACCGTCACGCTCGACGGTACGCAAATCGATCTGCACGCGAACATCGAAATGCCGGAAGATGCGGCCGCGGCCGTCAAAGCCGGTGCCGTGGGCGTGGGCTTGTTCCGCTCCGAGTTCCTGTTCATGAACCGCCGGGGCGCGCTGCCCGACGAGGAAGAGCAGTTTCGCGCGTACCGCACCGCCGTTGAATCGATGATGGGCCTGCCCGTCACGATCCGGACCATCGACATCGGGGCTGACAAGCCGCTCGACATCCGCGACGACGTGTTCGAGACCGCGCCGAATCCGGCGCTTGGTTTGCGCGCGATCCGCTGGTCGCTCTCGGAGCCGGCAATGTTCCTGACGCAGTTGCGCGCGCTGTTGCGGGCGTCTGCGTTTGGGCCGATCAAGATTCTTGTGCCGATGCTTGCGCACGCCCGCGAGATCGACCAAACGCTTGAGTTGCTGGCACGCGCCAAGGCCTCGCTCGACGCCGATGGCGTGGCCTACGACCCGACCATCAAGGTCGGCGCCATGATTGAGATTCCGGCCGCCGTGCTGATCCTGCCGGTGTTCCTGCGCCGCATGGATTTCCTCTCGATCGGCACGAACGACCTGATTCAGTACACGCTCGCTATCGACCGCGCCGACAACGCGGTTGCGCATCTGTACGACCCGCTGCATCCGGCGGTGCTGCAATTGATTGCGCGCACCATCCGCGAAGGGCATCAGGCGGGCAAGCCGGTTTCAGTGTGCGGCGAGATGGCGGGGGACGCTTCCATGACGCGCCTGCTGCTGGGCATGGGCCTGACCGAATTCTCGATGCATCCGTCGCAACTGCTGAGCGTCAAGCAGCAGATCCTGCGCTCGGACCGCCCTCGCCTGATGCGCGAAGCGGACCGTCTGCTGCACGCCTGCGAACCAGCCGAAATCGAGGAAGCGCTGGGCGCGCTGGCACGGGCCTGAGTCGCGCGTCCTCAAAGCGCCGGCCGTACCGAGTGTCGCGCCGGCGCATCGCTTTCCTAAGGTGTAGCTTCCATAAGTGATTGAAATTTCACGTCTTTCTCTGAAAAGACGGCTTCCGTACACCTGCATGACCCTCCGCTCAGAATGGGGTAGAACAAGAATTGTTCTCATTTCGATTCTCTGTTATTCTGGTTTTACAGCGTGTTCTGAACGCTGCGGAGGAATCCCGTGTACGTCTGCATCTGCAACCAAGTGACCGACCGCGAAATCCATGGCGCCGCCCGTCTGGGCGTGTCGACGATGGACGAACTCGCCGAAACGCTCGGCGTGGGCACCTGCTGCGGACAATGCCGGGACTGCGCCAAGCAGGTGCTTGCCGAAGCGGTGAGTTGCGTCCCCGTCGATCAGATTTTGGGCCGTGCCAGCACGCATGCCATAATCGAGCGTCGCGACGAGCCCGTTGCCAACGATCAGGCCATTGTGCCTGGAGCATTGGCTGCCTGATTCCCCCCGTCTTTTTCTGTCGCCGCGAATTGCCGCCCAGGCGTTGAGCCTCGGCGGTATTTGTTGCTTGCTGGTCAGGCAAAGGGCTCGCCTTGAACGGACGCGTGCGTGCGTCCATCACCGCAGTTGCACTTTGCTGGAGCCCCAAGAATGAAAGGCGATAAGAAGGTCATCCAATATCTGAACGCCCAGCTCAAGAACGAGCTGACCGCCATCAACCAGTATTTCCTCCACGCGCGCATGTACGGCCACTGGGGGCTCAAGCGCATTGGGGACCACGAGTACAAGGAGTCGATCGGTGAGATGAAGCATGCCGATCGCCTGATCGAGCGGATCCTGATGCTCGACGGCCTGCCTAACCTGCAGGACCTGGGCAAGATCTTCATCGGCCAGGACACGAAAGAGATCATCGAGTGCGACCTGAAGCTGGAGCGCGCCGCACACGGCACCGTGGTCGAGGGCATCGCTTACTGCGAATCGGTGAAGGACTACGTCAGCCGCGAAATTCTGGTCGACATTCTGGATGACACCGAAGAGCACATCGACTGGCTGGAAACGCAGCTCGAGCTGATCGACAAGGTCGGCATCCAGAACTACCTGCAATCGCAGATGGAGCCCGAGGGCGAGTAAGTCTCGTCAGGCGACAAAAAAGAAGGAGGCCTCGGCCTCCTTTTTTGTTGCACGGTTTCGGGCGTCTCAGTGCGCTCCGCCGCAGACCGGGCATGACGGCTGGCGCGCGATGCGCATCGTCGTCCATTCCATCGATAGACCATCGAGCATCAGCAGGCGACCGGCAAGCGATTGACCGATACCCGCGATCAGCTTCAGCGCCTCAGCAGCCTGCACTGTACCCACCATGCCCACCAGCGGCGAGAACACGCCCATCGTTGCGCACGCGACCTCGGGCGCGGGCTCGTCGGGCGGGAACAGGCACGCGTAGCAGGGGCCGCCGTCGCGGCTGTCAAACACGCTGATCTGCCCGTCAAAACGGATGGCGGCGCCCGACACCAGCGGCACCCCAGCCCGCACGCAGGCAAGGTTGGTAGCCTGGCGGGTGCCGAAGTTATCGGAGCAGTCCAGCACCACGCTCACGCCTTGAAGCAGCGCGCCAATGGCGTCGGCATCGAGCCGGCGCTGTAACGCATTCACGCGCACGTCCGGATTCAGTCGGGCAATGGCCGCCTGGGCCGATGCCACCTTCGGTTGTCCGACCGATTCCGTTGTGTGGATGATCTGGCGTTGCAGATTCGTCAAGTCCACCGTGTCGTCGTCGACGATGGTGAGCGTGCCCACGCCGGCCGCCGCCAGATAGGGCAGGGCTGCCGCGCCCAGCCCGCCCGCGCCAATGACGAGCGCGTGGCTCTCAATCAGGCGCGTCTGCCCCTCGATGCCGATTTCGTCGAGCAGGATATGGCGTGAGTACCGCAGCAGTTGATCGTCGTTCATGGTGGTGCAATGAAAAAGGCCGTGCAGTGCACGGCCTCGTAAGTTTGCCAGTGTTTGCCGGCCCGTGTCTTAACGGGCGCCGGTGGGCTCCGGTGCAGGCTGCACGCCGCTGGCCGGGACATTGGGTTTCGGAGCGGCCGGCTCGGAGGCCGGCGCAGCCTTGCCCTTTGGCAGCTTGGCCGGGGCGCTCGATTCCTTGGCCGCCGGTGACTTCACCGCCTTGTCCGGCACCGCGGCAGCGGCCGCTTCCAACACCGACTTCGAGCGCTTGACCGGCTGACCCTTCAGGTCGGCGATGGCCTGTTGCAGCATGAAGTCTTCAGCCGAACCGAACTCGATCGGCTTCTTGTTGCGCTCCTTCTCGCGCTGCTCAGGCGTCTTCTTGGCGTTTTCCTCTTCCAGACGACGCAACTCTTCAACGCGGCGCTTTTCGCGCTCGGTCATCTCGGCTTCTTCAGATTCCTGCTTGTTATGCAGGTGGCGTTCGGTGTCGATTTCGCGCGTGATCAGTGCATCGTCCGGGTCGCCGTCCGGGTTCTGGTCAACCGGAATATCGGGGCGGATGCCCTTCGCCTGGATCGACTTGCCCGACGGCGTGTAGTAGTACGCGATCGTCAGCTTGATGCCGGTGTCGTTCGACAGCGGACGTACGGTCTGCACCGAGCCCTTGCCGAACGTCGTCTTGCCCATCGTCTTGGCGCGGTGATGATCCTGCAGCGCACCGGCCACGATTTCAGAGGCCGAAGCCGTGTAGGCGTTGGTCAGCACAATGATCGGCACGGTCTTGAACTCGGGGTCCAGGCCGACCAGCGGATCGGAGTCGAAGTTGCTCAAGCGGTAGTTGGCGAAGGTCGCCTTGTAAGTGCGCTTGGCATCCGGCACCTGGCCGTTTGTCGATACCACCGTCACGTCCGGCGGCAGGAACGCAGCCGACACGCCAACCGCAGCTTGCAGCACACCACCGCCGTTGTTGCGCAGATCCAGGATCACACCCTTGAGGTGCGCGTCCTGTTTGGCCAAGTCATTGAGCTTCTTGGCCAGGTCCGGAACGGTGCGTTCCTGGAAGCTCGTGATGCGCACCCACGCGATGCCGTTGTCCAGCAGCTTGGCCTTGACCGACTGCACCTGGATCTCGGCGCGTGTGATGGTCAGCGGGAACGTGCGCTCTTCCTTCTTGCGGTAGATCGTGAGCGTGACCTTGGTGCCTGGCGCGCCGCGCATGCGCTTGACGGCTTGCTCCAGCGGCATGCCACGCACGGGCTTATCGTCGATGCGGGTGATCAGGTCGCCCGGCTGCACGCCGGCGCGGAACGCCGGAGTGTCTTCGATTGGATTGATGACCTTGACCAGGCCTTCTTCCTGCGAGATCTCGATGCCCAGACCGGCGAAGCGGCCCTGGGTCCCTTCCTGCAGCTCCTGGAAGTCCTTCTTGTCCAGATAGGCCGAATGCGGGTCGAGGCTGGCGACCATGCCCTTGATGGCTTCGGTCAGCAGCTTGTCGTCGTCCACGGGCTCGACATATTCACGCTTGATCTGGCCAAAGATGTCCGCCATGAGCCTGAGCTTCTCCAGCGGGAGCGGACCGACCGTCGCGTTTTGCGCAGTGGCGGAGAGCTGGAGCGTCGCCAGAACCCCGGTGACGAGGCCGATGGCGATCAAGCTGATGTTCTTGAGCGAAGTTCGCATGTGTCGAGCGTGGACGTGGGAACAGTAGATAAACATGGCCCGGGACGGCTCGCGCACATCCCGGGCTACAGGCTTCGACAGTATAAAGGCGTTGGAGTGCCGCAGCGCCCGTTACGGTTTATTTCGACTTGCCTTGGCTGGCCACCGCCGCGAGCGAAGCGGCAATCGCTTCCTGGTCGCCCAGGTAGTAATGGCGGATCGGCTTGAGGTTGGCGTCCAGCTCATACACAAGTGGCGTGCCGTTGGGGATATTCAGGCCGACGATGTCTGCGTCGGAAATGCCGTCCAGATACTTCACCAGCGCGCGGATGCTATTGCCGTGCGCGGCGATCACCACGCGCTTGCCGCTCTTGATGGCCGGTGCAATCGATTCATCCCACAGCGGCATCACGCGCGCGACGGTGTCCTTCAGGCATTCGGTCAGGGGCACCTGCTCGCGCGTGAGGCCCGCGTAACGGGGGTTGCCGAAAGCGTCGTTGTCGGCGCCGGGCTCCAGCGCGGGCGGCGGCGTGTCGTAGCTGCGGCGCCATACCAGGACTTGCTCGTCGCCATATTGCGCGGCGGTTTCGGCCTTGTTCAGGCCCGACAGCGCGCCGTAGTGGCGCTCGTTCAGACGCCATTCGTTGCGAGTCGGGATCCACATCAGGTCCATTTCGTCCTGCACATGCCAGAGCGTGCGGATCGCGCGCTTGAGCACCGAGGTATAGGCCAGATCGAACGTGAAGCCGGCTTCGCGCAGCAGTTTGCCGCCTTGGCGGGCCTGGGCGACGCCCGTGTCGGTCAGGTCGACGTCGACCCAGCCGGTGAAGCGGTTCTCCAGATTCCACGTCGATTCGCCGTGGCGGATGAGGACGAGCTTATGCATGACTGCCATGATGAGAAGTGAGAAAACCTGCGCGCGGCTGCGGCGACGTGTCGTACGTCATCGTGCAGCCGCTGAAACCGACTATTTTATAATGCCGCGGGCATTGGGCCCCCGAATCGTTCGGCTGATGTTCGCCCAGTAGACTTGCCCGACTCATCCCAGGAAACCGATACCGTGAAGTTCTTCGCCGATTACAACAACCTCGCACTGCTTGCCGTCGCCATCGTTTCGGGTCTGCTGCTGCTCTGGGCGCCCATCCAGCGCCGCATCGCGGGCGGCGGCGGTGCCAAGGTGGGTGCTTCGGCGGCCACCCAGCTCATCAATCGCCGCAATGCCGTGGTGGTGGACGTGCGTGAAAGCGGTGAATACGCCGCCGGCCATCTGCCGCAAGCCAAGCACGCGCCGCTCGGGGAACTTGCAGGCAAGGCTGCCGGGCTTGCAAAGAACAAAGAGACCCCCATCATCCTCGTCTGCCAGACCGGCCAGCGCGCTGGGCGGGCCCAAGCAGTCCTGAAGCAGGCCGGTTACAGTGAGGTGTATTCGCTCGAGGGCGGATTGGCCGCCTGGCAACAAGCCGGCCTTCCGGTTGTGAAATAAAGATACGAGGTTGAAGTTATGGCGCACGTGGTCATGTACAGCACCACCGTCTGCCCCTATTGCGTGGCAGCGGAACGACTCCTGAAGCAACGCGGTGTCGAGCAGATCGAGAAGATCCTGATCGATCGCGAACCCGGCAAGCGCGAAGAGATGATGACGCGCACGAATCGCCGCACGGTTCCACAGATTTATATCGACGAGCGCCACATCGGCGGCTTCGATGATCTGTCTGCGCTGGACCGCGAGGGTGGCTTGGTTCCGTTGCTGGCTGCCTGATTCGGCGGCCCGATCTGGCGACCTGCGCACCACACAAAAACGCCCGGCTTAGACCGGGCGTTGTACTTTTGGGCCGGCTCTCATAGCGGGCCCCATTTGGTCATGTACCATACGCGTCTTGCGCGGCGGACGCTTCCGCCAAGCACCGACCACATCCCATTTGAAGGCGAGTCATGAGCGACCAGCAACAGCAGCAACCGGGCCAGGATGGCCAGCCGTTCTTCAACATCCAGCGCGTCTATCTGAAGGACCTGTCGCTGGAACAACCGAACTCGCCGCACATCTTCCTCGAGCAGGAACAGCCGTCTGTGGAAGTGCAGGTGGACGTCGCCGCTTCGCAACTGGCTGAAGGCGTGTTTGAAGTGACCGTCATCGGTACGGTGACGACCAAGGTGCAAGAGAAGGTCGCGTTCCTGGTGGAAGCCAAGCAAGCGGGCATCTTCGATATCCGCAACGTGCCGGCCGAACAGATGGACCCGCTGCTGGGCATCGCCTGCCCGACCATCGTGTACCCGTACCTGCGCTCGAACATTGCCGACACCATCGGTCGCGCCGGTTTCCAGCCGATCCACCTGGCCGAGATCAACTTCCAGGCGCTGTACGAACAACGCCTGGCCTCTGCCATGGAGCAGCAAGGCCAAGCCGGCGGCGCTGGTCTGGTGATGCCGGACGGCTCGAAGGCCACCCACTAAGTACGAGGCGCACTGCGCCAGAGGCCCGCGCCAGCCGCACGCTTGCGCGGGCTTTTTTTTTGCCCGACCTGTTGCTCGACCTTTGCCTGACCGATGTTGAACACGCGCATGCGAATTTCCGTTTTGGGTGCCGGTGCCTGGGGCACTGCCCTGGCCAGCCACGCCGCGCAATCGCACGATGTCGTGCTGTGGGGGCGTGACGCGAACCTCGTCGCGCAAATGGCCGCCACACACATCAACGCGACGTATTTGCCGGACATGACACTGCAGGCGTCGTTGCATTTTTCTGCTGACTTGCAAGCCGCGCTCGATCATGCGGCAGGCGACGACGGACTCGCCGTTATCGCTTCGCCTGTGGCCGGGCTCGCCGACCTGACTCGCACGATTGCGGCACACGGCGGTGTGCGCAACGTGATCTGGCTATGCAAGGGTTTCGACCCTGAGACCAGCGCACTGCCGCACGCCATCGTCGCCGACGTGCTGAAGGCGTCGGGCCGTACCGACCTCGCTGTCGGTGTGCTGTCGGGGCCGAGTTTCGCCAAGGAAGTCGCGCAGGGTTTGCCGTGCGCCATGACCGTCGCCTCGACCAGCGAGGCACTGTGCAAGCTCACGCAGCGCGGCTTTCATCATCACGCGATGCGCGTGTACGCAAGCGACGACCTCGTCGGCGTAGAAGTGGGCGGTGCCGTCAAGAACGTGCTGGCCATTGCGACAGGCGCCGCAGACGGCCTGGGCCTGGGGCTGAACGCACGCGCCGCACTGGTCACGCGCGGGCTGGCCGAGATGACGCGCCTGGGCTTGGCGCTGGGCGGCCGGCCAGAAACATTTATGGGGCTGACCGGCATGGGCGATCTGCTGCTGACCGCCACCGGCGATCTGTCGCGCAATCGCACGGTTGGGATGCAGCTAGCGCAGGGCCGTACGCTCGACGACGTCCTGCACAGCCTCGGTCACGTTGCGGAAGGCGTACGTTGCGCGCGGGCCGTGGCAGCACTGGCGCGCGCCAAGGGCGTGGACATGCCGATCACCTTTACCGTCTGCGAAGTCCTGTTCGAAGGACTTCCTGCTGCGAAAGCGGTCGAGCGTCTACTGCAGCGCGACGCCAAATCCGAATCGGCTCGCTAGTCACGCCGCAATCAAGGGTGCGTCTGGTCTGGATCAGGCGCCGCCCGCGAACCCGTTTTGCCGCCACGCTTCGAACACCACCACCGCCACGGTGTTCGATAGATTCAGGCTGCGGTTGTCCGGCCGCATCGGCAGGCGAATCCGCTGGGAAGCGGGAAACCACTCGCGCCGCTCTTCCGACAATCCGCGCGTTTCCGATCCGAAGACAAACCAGTCGCCCTGCTGGAACGCCATGCTGGCAAACGGCGTCGAGCCGCGCGTGGTGAGCGCGAACATGCGCGTGGGATCGGGCTGCGCATCGCGCAGAAAGGCGTCCCAATCGGCATGCACGCGCATCGTCGCGTACTCGTGATAGTCGAGCCCCGCGCGGCGCATGCGGGCATCTTCGAGCGGAAAGCCCAACGGTTCGATCAGATGCAGCTGCGCACCCGTGTTGGCGCACAGGCGGATCACATTGCCCGTGTTGGGCGGGATTTCGGGCTCGACAAGGACGACGTTGAACATGGTCTGGCGGCAGGAGGAATTTCGGCGGCGAGCTTATCCACATTGGGAAGGGTTGTCACCCCGCCACAGCTTGGCATAGGCGGCGCGACACAATGTCGCATAAGCACGGAATCAGGGCGTGCGCAAGGCGACAACGTTGGTGACGCGGGTGGCGCCGGCGCGTTTGAGTTGCGTGGCGATCTCGCCGAGGGTCGTGCCGGTGGTCATCACATCGTCGACGACGCCGATGTGGCGCCCCGCGATGCGCCCGGGCTCGGCGACAACGAATGCGCCGTGCAGGTTGGTCAGCCGCTCGGTGCGGTCCAGCGTGGCCTGCGCGGGGTTGTCGCGCACACGGTGCAGGGCGCCGGCGTGGGCCGGAATGTCCAATTGGCGGGCGATCCGGCGGGCAACCTCCCACGCCTGGTTGTAGCCGCGCGAGCGGAGGCGGGCCGGCGAAAGCGGCACTGGCAGCAGCACGTCCGGCAGGTCGCTCGGCGCAGCGGCGAGTGCGTTGCCCAATTGGTCCGCCAGCCAAGCCGCCAACGGCAATTGCGCCCGAAATTTCAATTCGGTGACAAGGTGGTCAAGCGGCCAGTCGTAGTCGGCAATGACGACGGTCGCGTCAAAGTCGGGCGCACCAGCTAAACAAGTGCGGCAATGTCGGGCGGCGGGCCGCGCCTCCAGCGCAATGGCGCATTGGATGCAGCGCCGCCTGTGCAACTGCGGGGCCAGATCGCCCATGCAGCCCGTGCACACCAAGCCGCCTTGCACTGCGCCGCAAAGCGCGCAGGCGCACGGCAACAGATGACGCAGGCCGGCGCGAAACCATGCCGATAACGCGTGTTTATGCATGCAAAAAGCCACTATCCAAGCCGATTTGCGGCCACTGCGCTATCGGACGGCGCCTCAAACTGCGGGCCGGTATACTTGGCAACCGCAGTATTCCGTCCCGCCTTGTCGATGTCTGATCCCGCTCTTGCCCGTCCTGCCGCCTTGCGGCGCGCCTTTGATCGCCGCGCCGCGCGTTTCGCCGACGTGGATTTCCTGCTGCGCGAAGTGGGCAGTCGCATGCAGGATCGGCTGTCCTACATCAAGGCGACGCCCGCGCGTGCGCTGGATTTGGGGTGCGGCCTGGGACAAGGCCTGGCGGTACTGCGCGCGCAATATCCGGACGCACAGATCTGCGGGATCGACTGGTCGTCCGCCATGCTGGCGCAAGCGCAGAAACTCGATCCGCAGCGCACCGATGCGGGTTGGCTCGGCCGGCTGCTGAAGAAGCGACCGGTCTTTGATTTTGTCCAGGCGGATTTCCGCGCGCTGCCGTTTGCCGGCGCGTCATTCGATCTGCTGTGGTCGAACCTAGCGCTGCACTGGGACCCGGCGCCGCACGCGATCTTTCCGGAATGGCACCGCATCACCACGGAAGGCGGCCTGCTGATGTTCAGCCTGTTCGGCCCCGACACCTTGCGCGAGCTGCGCAGTGCCTTGGCCGGCATCGACGCGGGTGTCCATACGCTGCGCTTTGTCGATATGCATGACATTGGCGACATGCTGGTGCACAGCCGTTGGTCCACGCCCGTCATGGACATGGAGCAGCTCACAATCACCTACGAAACGCCGCAGGCCCTGCTGGCCGATGTGCATTTGCTTGGCGGTATGGCTGGCTTGACGGACGAAGCAGGCCGCGGCCTTGCTGGCGCCGGTCTGCACACGCCGCGCTGGCGCCAGCGGCTATTCGACGCACTTGATGCGCAACGCAATCCCGACGGACTGATACCGCTCACCTTCGAAATCGTTTACGGCCACGCCTGGAAGCTTGCGCCGACTCAGCGGCAGGCGTTGGACGAGGAGGGGAGAGCCATGATTCCGATCGATCAGATCGGCCGCAAACCGCGCGCCTGAGATGTTTTTAATGCGAAAACGGCATTGGCGCACCTTGTCAAGCCGGGACTTGCATAAAGGCGCTTTACCTTGTTTGGGGTCAATCGCGGCCATATAATGCGCCAGTTTGTCGCAGCAGTCCCCCCAAAGGCCTATCCCGTTTTTTGCCACGGGCGAACCGTTCGGGTATGCATCCGAGGCAGGAGTGGTTCAATGCACGACATTGAAACCGCGCTCCACCCAGCATGCGGCGCGTCCACCATCTCGGAATCGCCGCGCAAGAACTGGCTCATGAAGCGAAACTGCTCGCTTTCAACCCGCCAGGTTGGCTGGTCCATCCCCTTGGTCGTCATTCCCCCGTTCGTAATCGCTTGGTTTTCTGTCTGGCAACGCGCGTGATTGGTGTTGCCTGACGCGGGGCTGGTGGTCGCGATTCTCGGATGGGCATTGCTGTACTATGCCCGCCACGCCTCCGATTACGGGCAAGTCTGGCTGGAAGACGGCCGGCTCGTGATCTAGCAGGTGAGCGTCAGGCGGCGCAAGCTTGCGGACGAGCTTTCCCGGTGTTTGGGACACGGGCAACCAACCCAGGTCTCATGAGCCGCGCACCGGGGCAGAGTGGAATCTGTCAATTGGGTAGATAAAAAATGAAAATGTTGAATAAGACATTGGCAAGTTTGCTGGCGGCAGGCTCTCTCCTCGCCCTCAGTCAAACGGCCCTGGCAGTGGAAGACATGCCGGGCGGCCCCGCAGTGCGGCAGCTCAATCTCGCGCCTCCGGTCACCAAGATCGCCGCCGAGATCCATTGGCTGCACTGGATGATGCTGATCATCTGTATCGTGATCTTCATCGGTGTATTCGGGGTGATGTTCTACTCCATTTTCAAGCACCGTAAGTCGGTCGGCCACAAACCGGCGGCATTCCACGAAAGCACCACGGTTGAAATCATCTGGACCATCGTGCCGTTCCTGATCGTGATCGGGATGGCGCTGCCAGCCACGAAGGCTGTGGTCGCAATGAAGGACACCACCAACTCCGACCTCACCATCAAGGCCACCGGCTACCAGTGGAAGTGGGGTTACGACTACCTGAAGGGCGAAGGCGAGGGCATTTCGTTCCTCTCCACGCTCACCACGCCGCGTGACCAGATCAACAACCAGGCGCCCAAGTCGAACACGTATCTGATCGAAGTCGACAATGAACTGGTCGTGCCGGTCAATCGCAAGGTGCGCATCGTCACCACCGCCAACGACGTGATCCATTCGTGGATGATTCCGGCGTTTGGCGTGAAGCAGGATGCGATTCCGGGCTTTGTGCGCGACGCATGGTTCAAGGCTGAGAAGGTCGGCGTGTATCGCGGCCAGTGCGCTGAACTGTGCGGCAAGGAACATGCGTTCATGCCGATCGTCGTGCGCGTGCTTTCGCAGGACGACTACACCAAGTGGGTCGACGGCAAGAAAAAGGAAATGGCCGCCAAGGCCGATGACCCGAACAAGACCTACACGCTTGAAGAGCTGAAGTCGCGCGGCGAGAAGGTCTACACCGCCAACTGCGCGGTCTGCCATCAGCCGAACGGCAAGGGCGGCGGTCCGTTCCCGGCGCTTGATGGTTCGAAGATCGCCAATGGCCCGCTGGCTGACCACGTTGGCATCGTGCTGCACGGCAAGGGCGCCATGCCGCCCTGGGCTTCGGCACTGAACGACGTCGAAATCGCTTCCGTCATCACTTACGAGCGCAACCACTGGGGCAACCATACCGGTGACCTGCTGCAGCCGACGCAAGTGAAGGATGCGCGCGGCGGCAAGATGCCCGAAGGTGGCGGTGCCAAGACCGCTGCAACTGAATCCGCCGGCAAGGTGGCGTCCCAACAAGCGAATGCGGCCGAAGACCGCAACGCTGGCTGATTGATCGTCTGCGTGACGAACCGAACCCTAGGAGTTCCTCGATGAGCACCGCTGTTACGCACCCGCAAGATCACGCGCACGGTCATGGAGACGACCACGCGCACGACCATCCGCACGGCTGGCGCCGTTGGCTGTTTGCGACCAACCACAAGGACATCGGTACGCTGTACCTGCTGTTCTCTTTCATGATGCTGCTTTCGGGCGGCACGCTGGCCCTGCTGATCCGCCTTGAGCTGTTCCAGCCCGGCTTGCAGTTCTTCCATCCGGAGCTGTTCAACCAGTTCACCACGCTGCATGGCCTGATCATGGTGTTCGGCGCGATCATGCCGGCCTTCGTGGGCTTTGCGAACTGGATGATCCCGCTGCAGGTCGGCGCGTCCGACATGGCCTTTGCGCGGATGAACAACTTCAGCTTCTGGCTGCTGCCGCCCGCGGCACTGCTGCTGGTGGGTTCGTTCTTCGCACCGGGCGGCGCCACGGCTGCCGGCTGGACGCTCTATGCACCGCTGTCGGTGCAGATGGGCCCGGGCATGGACATGGCGATCTTCGCGATCCACATCATGGGCGCATCGTCGATCATGGGCGCGATCAACATCATCGTGACCATCCTGAACATGCGCGCGCCCGGCATGACGCTGATGAAGATGCCGATGTTCTGCTGGACGTGGCTGATCACGGCGTACCTGCTGATTGCTGTGATGCCGGTGCTGGCTGGGGCGATCACCATGGTGCTGACCGACCGTCACTTCGGCACGAGCTTCTTCTCGGCTGCAGGCGGCGGTGATCCGGTGATGTACCAGCACATCTTCTGGTTCTTCGGGCACCCCGAGGTGTACATCATGATCTTGCCGGCGTTCGGTATCGTTAGCCAGATCGTGCCGGCCTTCGCGCGCAAGCCGCTGTTTGGCTACAGCTCGATGGTGTACGCCACGGCGTCGATCGCCATCCTGTCGTTCATCGTGTGGGCGCACCACATGTTCACGACCGGCATGCCCGTCACCGGCCAGCTGTTCTTCATGTACGCGACGATGCTGATTGCGGTGCCGACCGGCGTGAAGATCTTCAACTGGGTGGCCACGATGTGGCGCGGCTCGATGACATTCGAGACGCCGATGCTGTTCGCGATCGGCTTCATCTTCGTGTTCACGGTGGGCGGCTTCACTGGCCTGATCTTGGCCGTGGCCCCGATCGACATCCAGCTGCAGGACACGTACTACGTGGTGGCCCACTTCCACTACGTCCTGGTGGCCGGCTCGTTGTTCGCGCTGTTCGCGGGCTTCTACTACTGGGGTCCGAAGTGGTCGGGCTACATGTACAGCGAGACGCGCGGCAAGATCCACTTCTGGGGTTCGATGATCACCTTCAACCTCACGTTCTTCCCGATGCACTTCCTGGGCCTGGCTGGCATGCCGCGTCGCTATGCCGACTATCCGCAGCAGTTCGCCGACTTCAACGCCGTGGCGTCGATCGGTGCACTGGGTTTCGGCCTGATGCAGGTGTATTTCTTCTTCTTCGTGGTGCTGCCGTCGTACCGCGGTGGCGAGAAGGCCGCCGACAAGCCGTGGGATGGCGCGGAAGGCCTGGAGTGGACCGTGCCGTCGCCGGCGCCGTTCCACACGTTTGAAGAACCGCCGCACGTCAAGTAATGCAGGTGTCGCGGGGCCGGCTGCCGATACTGGCGCTGGCTCCGCGAACCTCCGGACAACGATGTCGAATCCAGAAAAAAGCCCAACGCCCGAGCAACGCGCTGCCAACCGTCGCCTGGGTCTCATCCTCGGCACGATCGCGTTGGTTTTCTTTCTGGGTGTGATTTTCAAGCGCGTGGTGTTCGGCGGTTAGCCGGGCAGGCGACGCGCTGGTCGCTGAACCGAGATTTCGCGAGACCTCTATGAGCCAGACACCGGCGCAGCCGGATCCGACCCAAAACGACAAAGCCCTCGAGCGCGGCCTCAACCGGTCCATGCTCGGCAAGCTGGCCGTTGTGGTCGTGATCATGTTCGGCTTCGGCTACGCGATGGTGCCGCTGTACAAAAAGATCTGCGAGCTTACGAACATCAACGTGTTGAACACACGGGATGAAGATGGCGGCGCGCTGCGCAATTCGCAGGTCGACAAGACGCGCACGATCACGGTGGAATTCGATTCGAACAGCCAAGGGCCGTTCCGCTTCCGCCCCGTCAAGAACAGCATGGATGTGCACCCCGGCGAGATCAACCAGATCGTCTACGAGGTGGTGAACAAGGAGGGGCGTACGGTCGAGGCGCAGGCCATCCCAAGTTACGCGCCCAAGCAGGCAACCGAGTTCTTCAAAAAGATTGAGTGTTTTTGTTTCAAGCAGCAGACGCTGACGGCCAACGAATCACGTGAGATGCCGGTGGTGTTTGTGATTGATCCGGATCTTCCCAAGGACGTGAAGACGATCACCTTGTCCTACACTTTCTTTGAAATCCACGCGCCGTCGGCTATTGCGCCGGCGATGCCGAACAAGGGAACGTGAGGACATGGACGAACTGAAGGAAGCGACCAAGCGACGCGCATCATTCGCACAGACGATGAAGGCGGTGTTCTGGTCCTTCTTCGGTGTGCGCAAGGGCCGCGATCATGACCGTGACATGGCGCAGTTGAATCCCGTGCACGTGATCATCGCGGGCATTCTGGCGGCGGTCATGTTTATCGTTGTGCTGCTGTTGATCGTGCGGGCAGTAGTCGGTTAAGGATTGAGAAGGTTGAGGAGACGGCCCGCGCAGCATGGGCCGGGCAACATCGATTGGATTCTTAAAAAAAATAGAGCTGGAGAAAAAGAGATGAGTGCGAATCGAGCAAACGCTCCGTACTACTTCGTGCCCGGGCCGTCGCGGCATCCGATTACGGCAAGCCTCGGCCTGCTGATCGTGCTGTTGAGCTCCGCTGCATGGGTGAATGCTCAGCCCTGGGCGCCGTGGACATTCCTGGTCGGCCTGCTGTGGTTCCTCTTTGTGCTGCGTGCGTGGTTTGCCGACGCCATCTCCGAATCCGAGACCGGCAAGTACGGCGACCGCGTGGATGCGTCGTTCCGCTGGTCGATGAGCTGGTTCATCTTCTCGGAAGTGATGTTCTTCGCGGCGTTCTTCGGCGCGCTGTTCTATGCCCGCACGATTGCCATGCCGTGGCTCGGCGATCTGAACAACAAGCTGCTGTGGCCCGACTTCAACGCGCTGTGGCCGAACGCCGGCCCGGCCGGCACGGTCGCTCCATTCACGACGATGGGCCCGTGGCCGATCCCGACCATCAACACGGCGCTGCTGCTGACCTCCGGTGTGACGCTCACGTGGGCACACCATGCGCTGCGTGAAGGCAAGCGCGCCCAGGTCATCCAGGGCCTGCTGCTGACGATCCTCCTGGGCTTCACGTTCATGGGCTTCCAGGCGTTCGAGTACATCCACGCCTATCACGAACTGAACCTGAAGCTGACCTCCGGTATCTATGGTTCAACGTTCTTCTTGCTGACCGGCTTCCACGGCTTCCACGTGACGATGGGCGCGATCATGCTGTCGGTGGTGCTGGGTCGTGTGATCAAGGGCCACTTCACGCCGGAGCATCACTTCGCGTTCGAGGGTGCCGCGTGGTACTGGCACTTTGTGGACGTGGTGTGGCTGGGTCTGTACGTGGTGGTGTACTGGCTGTAAGGCTGTATGGGATTGGAGTGGCGCCCTTTGCGTCGCTCCGCAGCCCCGCCACGATGGGCGAAGACAATGCCGCAGACGGGACACCGCTGCGGCGTTTTCGTTTTTCTGGCGTGAGCGATTTGCTGCGGCTATTGGCCGAAGCGGATGCCGGTACTGTGAATCCACCCCAGCCGGTTCGCGACCAAGATGAAGATGAATAGCGCGATCGAGAACCCGACGCGGAACATCAACGAGCGAACGGTGCGGTTGCTGTGGCCCTTGTCGCGCATCAGGAAGAACAGTGCGGAGGCAAGGCTGCCGAGGATCAGCAGAAACGCAATGGCAACGACGATGCGCATGGAGGGTTGCGGGTTGGGCGACGAAGGGTTGGAAATGGCTGCCGAGCATTATCGCACCGAGGCCGCGCAATGACCGTGCGCGTGCCGATGTGGCGTTGGTTTGCGCCTGTGCCGATGCTGGCGGGCGTGGCGCTGATTGCGCTCACGTGCGCGCTCGGGCGTTGGCAGCTTTCGCGTGCGCATGAGCGCATCGAGCGGCAGGCCCGCATCGTGGCGCTGGAAAATGCGCCCGCCCAACGCATCACTGCTCAACCTGTGACGGCAGATTCAGTGATGTACCGACCGGTGCTGCTGCGCGGAACGTTCGACGTGGCGCACACGGTGCTGCTGGAAAATCGCCCACACGTCACCAACGACGTATCGCGCCCCGGTTTTGAGGTGCTCATCCCGCTCAAGCAGGAAGGGGCGGGCGGGCGTGCTGTGTTGGTTGATCGGGGCTGGCTGCCGCGCGATCCGGCCGACCGCACGCGCATCGCGCCATACAGCACGCCGGCGGGCGAAGTGCAGGTCGAAGGGATGGCGGTGCCACATGCCAGCCGGGTCTTCAGCCTGGGCCGCAAGGATGGCGCGGATGAAGTCGGCCAGCGAGTTAGGCAGAATATCGACCTCGACGCTTTCTCGCGCGAAATCGGCGTGCCGCTCCAACCGTTTGTGGTGCAGCAGCAGTCCGACGCGCAGGACGGCCTGTTGCGCGATTGGCCGCGTGCAGACTTGGGCGCCGATCGCAATTACGGCTACGCATTCCAGTGGTTTGCGATGGCAGCGGCGGTGCTTGGACTGATGGTCTTCTACAGCGTGCGGCGTTATCGCCGCTTGGCGGGCGCCTCGGAGCCCGTTTGAATACGAACTCGCGTTGCGGCTTAGTGCCGCAGCTGAATGTACTGGGAATCACATGGTGAATCAGGAATCCGCACCCGGCGCGCCCGGCACTCTTGGCGCGTCCGAAGACCCGCGCATCGACGCGCGCACGCGTCGTGGCCGCTTGATGATGCTGTTCCTCCTGCTCGTGTGCGCGTCGCCGGTAATCGCGTCGTACCTTGCGTATTACGTTTTCACGCCAGCCGGCGGCAAGGCGGCGTATGGCGCGCTGGTCGAGCCGCAGCGCCCCATTCCGACGGGCCTGATGGTGCAAGACGAGCACGGCACTGAAGTGCCTTTGGGCAGCCTCAAGGGCAAATGGTTGATGGTGTCCGTGGATGGCAGCGCCTGCGACGACAACTGCGCGCGCAAGCTCTTCACCATGCGCCAACTGCGCATCGGCCAGGGGCCGGACCGCGACCGCATCGTCCCTGTCTGGCTGGTGACTGACCGCGGGGAGATCGACCCGCGTCTGATCAAGGCTTACAACGACGATTACGGCGCCGTGCGCTTCCTGCGCGCCCCCGAGTTGCCGAAGAGCTGGCTGGGCGATGGCAAGGCGCCACCCACGGATCATCTCTTCCTGGTCGATCCGCTTGGCAACCTGATGATGCAGTTTCCGAAAGATCCGGACCCGAAGAAGGTGCGCGCAGACATGACGCGGCTGCTGAAGTATTCGCGCATCGGATAAGCCATGCTGCTGCAACTTGCCTCCATCGGCATCCTGATTGCGTTGATCCCGCTGTGCTACGTGCTGGTCAAAGGGGATCGCAACAAGTACCGCAAGCTGGTGTGGATCACAGCCTTTCTGACGCTGGACCTCATCATGTTCGGCAGCTTCACGCGTCTGACCGATTCGGGTCTTGGTTGCCCGGATTGGCCAGGTTGCTACGGCACGTCCAACCCGTTCCACGCTCGTGACGACATCCATGCGGCGCAGACCGCCATGCCGAGTGGCCCCGTCACGTGGATGAAGGCGTGGATCGAGATGACGCATCGCTACTTTGCGCTTGCGTTGGGCGTTCTGATCATCACGCTGGTGGTGCTGGCGTGGGTCAAGCGCAAGGAGCTGAAACAATCCCCGTGGTATGCGACAGCCGTGCTGGCGTTGGTATGCGTGCAGGGCGCCTTTGGTGCCTGGACGGTCACCCTCAAACTGCAGCCGGCAATCGTGGTGACGCACTTGCTGCTGGGCATGTCGTTGCTGGCCGCGCTGATCTGGCTCGGCTGCAAGAATGATGTGCCGCGTGTGGTGGATGAACGTGGTGCCTCGTTGCGCGTTGCGGCGGCCATCGGGCTCGCGCTGCTTGTCGTGCAGATTGCGCTGGGCGGCTGGGTCAGCACGAACTACGCTGTGCTGGCCTGTACAGATTTTCCGCTGTGCAACGGCCAGTGGGTGCCGCCGATGGACTTTGCGCACGGCTTCACGTTCTGGCGCCAACTCGGCAAGACCGCCGGCGGTGACTTTATCTCGCACGATGCGTTGGTGGCTATTCATTGGACCCACCGCGTGTTTGCGGTCGCTGTGCTGAGCTACCTGGCGTGGCTGGGCCTGCGTGCGCGTCGCATTGGCGGCATCGGCCGTGTCGCTACGGTGCTGCTCGTCGTGCTGGCCGTGCAATTGGCGACCGGCCTTTCGAACATCGTGCTGGGCTGGCCGCTGCTGGCTGCCGTGGCGCATAACGGCGGCGCGGCTGTGCTGCTGCTGCTGATGGTGCGTCTGCATTACCTGATCGGGCTCGCACAAGCGCGGGCGCCGATGCCTGTGGCGGCCGCCGTCGTCTGAAAGCTGTCTGACCGTTTTTTATGAATACCGTGGCAACCCCAACAACTTCCACTCAACTTCCTGGCTGGCGAACGACCGCATCGCAGTATGCGGCGCTCACCAAGCCGCGCGTCACGCAGCTTGCCGTGTTCTGCGCCGTGATCGGCATGTTCCTGGCCACCCCGGGCATGGTGCCGTGGCCGGTGCTGATTGGCGGCGCGGTCGGCATCTGGCTGTTTGCCGGCGCTGCCTTCGCCATCAACTGCCTCGTCGAGCGCAAGATCGACGCGATGATGCGCCGCACGGCCTGGCGCCCCTCAGCCAGCGGCGAGCTGGGCACGCGCCAGATCCTGGTGTTTTCGGTGGTGCTGGGCGGAGCGGGCATGTGGACGCTGCACGTGTTCGCCAACGACCTGACGATGTGGCTCACATTCGCCACCTTCATCGGCTACGCGATCATCTACACGCTGCTGCTCAAGCCGGCCACGCCACAGAACATTGTCATCGGCGGCTTGTCTGGAGCGATGCCGCCGGCGCTGGGCTGGGCGGCCGTCGCCAACAGCGTGCCTGCCGAAGCGTGGATCCTGGTGCTGATCATCTTCACCTGGACGCCGCCGCACTTCTGGGCGCTCGCGCTGTACCGCCGCGCAGACTACGCAAAGTCCGGCCTGCCGATGCTGCCGATCACGCACGGCGAGAAATACACGCTGCTGCATATCCTGCTGTACACGCTCATCATGATCGCCGCGACCATCCTGCCGTTCGTCTACGGCATGAGCGGCTATATCTATTTGGCGACAGCGCTGGTGCTCGGCTTCGGCTTCCTCTCGTATGCGTGGCGCATGTACCGCAAATATTCGGACGCACTGGCGCAGAAGACTTTCCGCTATTCGATCATCTATCTGTCGATCCTGTTTGCCGCGCTGCTGGTGGATCACTACTTCAAGTTCGGCCCCGCGCTCATGCAAAGCGCGGCGCTGTGACGCACAGCACCGCCAGCAAGCATGTGCCGTTGGCGTTACGCTAGGCGGTCTGTTTCCAACACGATGACCATGCTCTCTTTCCGACACTTCCGCGCCGCGCTCTTCGCCATGCTGGCCGTCGCCGTGCTGGCGCTGACGGCGTGCAGCGACAAGCCCGCCTTCAAGAACCTCGACATCACTGGGTCCAAGAGCTTCGGCACCGATTTCTCGCTGACGGACCACACCGGCAAGCGCCGCACACTCGAAGATTTCCGCGGCAAGGTCGTCGTTATGTTCTTCGGTTACACGCATTGCCCCGATGTTTGCCCGACCACGTTGGCCGAACTGCGCGCTGTGATGGAAACCCTTGGCAAAGACGCCGACCGCGTCCAGGTGCTGTTTGTCACCGTCGACCCGGAGCGCGATACGCAAGACTTGCTGGCCAAGTACGTGCCTGCGTTCGATCCGCGCTTCATTGGCCTGCGTCCGGCAAACGAAGCTGAGCTGAAGAAGGTCGCGTCCGACTTCAAGGTGTTCTACAGCAAGGTGCCGGGCAGCTCGCCCGACAACTACACCATGGACCACACCGCCGGCAGCTACATGTTTGATCCAAAGGGCAACCTGCGTTTGTTCATCAAGCACGGCCAGGGCCCTGAGCCGATCGCCCACGACATCAAGCAATTGCTGGCCGACTGATCTCCGATCGCCGCTCAAAGAAAAAGCCCGCCAGATTGGCGGGCTTTCTTTATGGCGAGGCGAGCAGCTTAGGCGAAGGCCTGCAGCGCACCCTTCATCTTCTTCATCGCGGCCGATTCGATCTGGCGAATGCGCTCGGCTGACACACCAAACTCGTCAGCCAGCTCGTGCAGCGTCGAGCCGCCCGATCCGTCGTCATTCACGTTCAGCCAGCGGGCTTCAATGATGCGGCGGCTGCGGTCGTCCAGCTTGGCGAGGGCAGCTTCGATGCCTTCACTTTGCATGCGGTCGTTGCCGCGAGCTTCGATCACGCGGGTCGGCTCGTTGTGCGTGTCCGCCAGATAGGCGATCGGGGCAAACGACTCTTCGCCGTCGTCCATCTGGCCTTCCAGCGCGATGTCGCCGCCCGAGAGGCGCGTTTCCATCTCGCGCACTTCTGTGCCCTTGACGTTCAACTCGGCCGCCACGGCGTCGATTTCGTCCGACGTGAAGGTCGCCTGCGCATCCTGCTTGTGGCTGCGCAGGTTGAAGAACAGCTTGCGCTGGGCCTTGGTGGTGGCCACCTTGACCATGCGCCAGTTCTTCAGGATGTACTCGTGCATCTCGGCCTTGATCCAGTGCATCGCGTACGAGACGAGACGCACGCCTTGATCCGGGTCGAAGCGCTTGACGGCCTTCATCAGGCCGATATTGCCTTCCTGGATCAGGTCGGCATGCGGCAGGCCGTAACCGAGGTAGCCGCGGGCGATCGACACCACGAGGCGCAGGTGCGAGAGTACCAGCCGGCGGGCGGCATCGAGATTGTCGTTGTCGCGGTATTCGCGGGCCAGACGCTGTTCTTCTTCAGCCGTCAACATCGGCACACGGTTGACGCTCTGGATATAAGCGTCGATGTTGCCCAGGTTGCCGGGGAACGCCAGCGCCCATCCATTACCGGCGTTGCCGGACGGCTGGGTGGCGATTGCGGAAACGGTATTCACGGGGATGACTGCGTTCACTCAGGACTCCTGTCGAAATCCAGTGGAGGTTTGGAAAGGCATCTTAGCACTCCAACCGGATGAGTGCTAATAGGACATTTTTGTCCGGTTAATAGTTCCCGTAAATCAGGGTTGATGCTTCAATAGTGTTATGTTTGCGGCGCAACAAAAAGGGCGCCGCACCCAGTCATAGACCGTAGCGGCCGGTATCGGTTCTCGACTATGCCGCCGTGTTACGGCCGCGTGACTTCGCCCAGTAAAGTGCGCGATCGGCTTCGCGCAGGGCGGCGTCGGGGTCACGTACTTCGGGGCCAGGGCAGGCCACGCCGATGCTCGTTGTGACGTGGAGCACCGTGCCATCGGGCAGGTGGATGGGAGGGCGGATCGCGCCAACGATCTTCTGCGCCGTGTGCAGCGCATCGTCCGGGGCGTCGATGGGGTCGAGCAAGATGATGAACTCGTCACCTGCGAGGCGGGCGACGGTGTCTGTGCGGCGCACGGCACGTTGCAGGCGGTGCGCGACCTCTACCAACACCGCATCGCCGGCAGCATGGCCGTAGGTGTCGTTGATGTGCTTGAAATGGTCCACGTCCAGATACAGCACGCCCAGCGGCGCAAGCAGGCGTTGACGGCGTTCCAGCGCGGCGCGCAGGCGCTCGTAGAGTTCGTAGCGGTTGGGCAGGCCGGTGAGGGCATCAAAGCGCGCCATGCGCGAAAGCTCCATCTCGCTGCGCTTGGCTTCGGTCACGTCCTGCACGAAGGCGTAGAAACCGCAGCGCCCGTAGCGTGCTTCTCCGGCATCGGGGACGAGCTGGCCGCGGAAATGCCGGGTGCGGCTGCGCGGGCCGTTGGCATGCGGCTTTTCGTACCAAGGCGCGGTGATCTCGAATTGGACGGATTCTCCGCGCTGGGCGCGCACCAGATACGGTGCCAGCAAGGCGTACGTGCCCGGCGTGAACACCCGCTCCGGCATCTGGCCGCAGACCTCCTCGGGCGTGCGCTGTAGCCAGCGCGCATGCGTGACGTTGCAGAAGGTGAAGACGCCGTCGGGGTTGATGTGCGACACCAGCAGCGGCGCGTTGTCGAGCACGAGCTTGAGCGCGCGTTCGCTGCGCCCCAGGGCCAGCTCGGCACTCGTGCGGGCCGTCAGATCCTGCAGCACCGAGAAATAGCCGCGTAGCGTGCCGCGATCATCGTAGTCAGGAAAGTAGTGGCCGCTCAGATAGCGGGGCACGCCGGTGCGCATGGACTGGATCTCGAACTGCACCGGGTAGCCGGCCAGCACCTCCGTCATGTAGGGCAGCAGCGTGCGGTAGTCCTCGGGGGCGTAGATGTCGCGCACGTGGCGGTCGAGCATCTCGTCTTCATCGCGGCCGAAGGCTTCAAGCAGCGTGCGGCTGGCAAAGCGGACGATGCCGTCGGGGTCGACATAGCTGAGCTGCGCGGGCACGTTGTCGGCCACTAGGCGCAGTTGTTCGCGGCTGGCGCGCAGGGCGTCACGGCGGCGCTCAAGGCTTTCGTTGGCGGTGCGCAGCGCACGTTCGGACGCGGCGAGCCGGTTGGCAAACGGCCGTACCGTCAGGCGAATGGCCAGCACGCTGCCGATCATCAGGCACAGCATGAAGGCCGCCAGCCGCTCGAACTGCACACGCATCGGGGCATACAGCTCGGCGCTGGCGATCTTGCTGATCAGCGCCAGACCTGTGTGGCCGATGGGCGTGTAGCTGAACGACGTCGGCCTGCCGTGGATGTCCTGCCACTGGCCGTAGCCGGCCTCGCCCGCCAGCGCCAGGCGCGACGGCAGCGGCCGATGATCGACCGTAAGCTGCGGCAGCTCGAACACATACGCGTCAAAGCGCTGCGGAAACGACATGGCGCGGCCGCGCGCATCAAAGCCCGACATCGCCAGGGTTTCCGTCATCCCCGTGCCGCGTTGGTTGGTGTAGCGGCCTGTCATGTGGGCGAGCGGTTGCTCGGCGACCAGCCAGCCGATCTGCATGCCGTCTGCCATGACCGGTGTTTCGGTGCGCATGGCAAAACCATGTACCCATTGCAGCGTGACGCGCTCGGGCGCGAGGCCGGCGTGCAGCGGTATCGACAGTTCGGGTTCAAGCGTTTGCGTCCCCAGGCTGACGATGCCCTCGCCGGCGAGCGTACGCAGTTGCAGGTACGAGTAACCTTGCTCGCGATACGCCTGCAGCGCGCTCGCGCTGCGCAGGCGCGCTGCGTTGTCGGCCGGATGGCGCAGCACTTCCTGGATGTGCGTGGCAGCAGCTACCAGGCGCGGGTTTTCTGCACGCATGGCGAGCAGTTGGTCGAATTCTTCAGCGTAGCTGGAAAGCGCACGGGCCCGCGTGGTACCGAATGTCAGGGTGGCGCTATCCACCTGGATGATGAACGCCGTGATGGTGGCCCCCAGCCCTGCCACCACCACACAGCCGCCGCTGATCCAAACGATGGTGTCTTCCGGCGACAAGCGCAGGCGCAACAGGCCAGGATGCCGGGCCACCGCGGCGCACAGCACGCCCGTGACCACCAGCAGCGAGCACACGGCAGCCACGTCCGAGGCGCGCCACCGCAGCCACGCCGGATACAGATATTCGAGCGCCATGGCGCGGCCCAGCAGGTCGCCCGCGCAGAGCAGCATCGCCAGGCCGAGGAGCCCACAGAACCACCGCGCGCGGTGCGGTTTGTGCAGCGAGGGGACGAGGCTCAGGGCCGTCGCCGATGCGGCCATCGCCAGGGCGTGGCTGGGGTGCATGCCGCCAATCCATCCGGTCACCCATTGGCGGTCGAGCCAGACGTGCAGGCCAGGAAAGTCCAGTCCGATCGGCCATCCCGTGATCATCTCGGCCAGCCGCAGCGCAGACAGCAACGCCACCGCGCCACTCAGCCCGCGTGCCGTCAGGTCTGCCCAGCGGGCGTTGGGTCGTACCGTCCCGACTAGCAGCGCACCCAGGCCAGCGCCCAGCAGCGTCAGGTTGATCCCCGTGGCAAACACGATCAGCAGGCGGTCCGTGCCCAGCTTCACTGCCCATGGCCAATGCTGCAGCCAGCCGACCATCACGGTCAGCCCGACAAGGACGAGGAGGAAGCCGATGCCGCCGGCAATGGCGACAAGCGGCCGGCGAGGAACCATGCAGGTGAGGCGTAAGCGGGGCGGTTTCAGGGCGGATGTCTTCTAACCGGAAGATCGGCGGAAAACCGCGCCGCTTGAGCGTTTCCACCCAAATGGGTGGGCCAAATTGCCATGTCTGCAATGTCGCGTGATCGACGGGTCATTGAATGCGGTGCACCCCGCACATGGGCTCACCTCCCGTGCCGTCACGCAAGTTAGCTACACTGCCCGGACATCGCAGACACCGTTACAGGAGCCGTCATGACCATCGTCGTCAGCAAGGACACCGAAGGCCTTTTCCGTCACAAGATCACCTTCCCCGAGGGCGTGACCTACACCGACGTGCCCAAGCCGGCGGGCGAGGGCAGTGCGCCCGATCCGCACGCCTACTTTGATGCAGCATTGGCAAGCTGCAAGGCGCTCACCGTGACGCTGTATGCACGCCAGCGCAAGTACCCGCTCGATTCGATCGATGTGGCCGTCGAGCACGACGGCAGCCAGGAGCGCCAGGGCCGCTACAAGCTGCGCACCGTCCTGACGCTGCACGGCGATCTGAGCGACGAGCAACGCGCCGACCTGCTGCGTGTGGCCGGCAAGTGTCCCATTCACAAGCTGATGACCGAGGTGGAGATCAGCGTCGATACCGAGCTTGCCGAGCGCGCCTGAGGAGCCTTCCGTCATGACTTCCATTCAGCACATCATTGGTCCGCACGTGCGCGACCTGGGCGGTTTCTCGGTCAAGCGCGTGCTGCCCTCGGCCGCCCGCCAGACGGTCGGGCCGTTCATCTTCTTCGACCACATGGGCCCCGTGGATTTCGCCCCCGGCGAGGGCATCGACGTGCGCCCGCACCCGCACATCGGCCTGGCCACCGTCACGTATTTGTTCGACGGCAGCATGGTCCACCGTGACAGCCTCGGCAGCGTGCAGACCATCACGCCCGGCGACGTGAACTGGATGACGGCCGGCAACGGCATCGTCCACTCCGAGCGCTCCTCGCCGGAAGGGCGCGAAAAGGGCGCGCGCGTGCATGGCATCCAGACCTGGGTGGCGCTGCCGAAGGATCAGGAAAAGGTGGGAGCCAGCTTCGCCCACCACGCCGCCGACACGCTGCCCAAGCTCGAATGCCCTGGCGTGCAGGGCGTGGTCATTGCGGGGGATGCGTTTGGGCTGAAGTCGCCCGTGAAGGTGAGTTCGCGCACGTTGTACGTGGCGCTGGAACTGGCGGCCGGTGCGTCGCTGGTGATTCCGCCCGAGCACGCAGACCGCGGGCTGTATCTCGTCGACGGCGCCGTCACCATCGACGGCGAGGCGCTCGACCCGCAGCACCTCGCCGTGCTGGAACCCGGCGGCGACGTGACGCTCACCGCGCAGGCATCGTCACGCGTGATGCTGCTGGGCGGCGACCCGACCGACGGCCACCGCCACATCTACTGGAACTTCGTCGCCAGCGACAAGGCCGACATTGAAGACGCCAAGCAGCGCTGGGAGAACGACGCCTTCGCCCACGTGCCGGGCGAGACGGAGCGCATTCCGCTGCCGTCCAAGTAAGACCGAGCGATCGATCAGGCAGCCTGCGCCGGTCGTGCACACCGCACGATCGCGCGGACCTGCTTGGCGATCGGCTCCGGCACCGGCTGCTTGCCGTCGAGCACCGCTTCAATCCACCGCGCCGTTGCCGCCACGTCCGTCCCCGCAGGCAATTCAGGCGGCGCATCGCTTGACCCTTCCACCGCTTCAATCACGGTTTCGTGTGATCCGTCGTGCAGCCACTCCACCGCGCTGCCGCGACGCGCGTCAGCCACCGCCTCGCCTTCGGTGCCGCGTGCGAGCAGCACATTGGCCGGATGGCGCAGGAAGTAATCGGTGAGCGTGTCGCGGTATTCCGGGTGCGTGTAGCTGACCAGCCGTAGCGCCTCGTGCGGAGCGTGTCCGCCAATGGGCTGCAGCATCTTCACCACCGTGTGGGCCGAATTGCGCAGGCCGACGATCTCGCGCTTGTCTAGCAGCGACGCTAGCTCGGGAGAGAGGACGTCGATCGGCATGTAGGCCAGGCGATCGCTCTCCAGGCGCTCGCGGGCGTCGTCCATGTGTTCGCAGACCGGCCAGCCAAGCGCTCCGAACAGCGCAGCCGTGGTGATGCGGCCGTCGAAGCGGCGAATGCCATGCACCAGCACCGGCACCCCTTCGCGCGCCAGCAGCTTGGCCAGCAGCGGCACGAGGTTTGGCTGGCGGCGGGCACCGTTGTAGCTGGGGATGACGACCGGCAACGCGCGATCAGGCGTATCCGGTGCCGGCAGCGGCCGGCAGTGCGCATGCGTGGCTTCCAGCATGCCGTCGAGTTCTTCCGGCGTCTCCCCTTTGATGCGGTAGGCCATCAGGATGGCGCCGAGCTGCACGTCGGAGATGCGGTTTTCCAGCATGGCGCTGAAAAGCGCGCGGGCGTCGTGCTTGACCAGGGCGCGGGCGCCGTCTGCGCCGCGGCCGATTTCCTTGATGAAGCGGGCAGCGGGGAAGGGGCCGTTGGACGCGGCTTCTTCAGCGGAGGGGGTGGGGAGGATGGGGGGAGCGGGCATCAGGGTGCTGGGCGGGGTGTTTGTGTGGGTTTGATCATAGCGCTGGGGTTTGGGCTGGCGCTAGCGTGGGACGTGGGATGTTTTTTTGTTGGTGGTGCATCCCTTGTTTCATCCCCTGCCGGGGCTGACTCACTTTCTTTGTCTTGCCAAAGAAAGTAAGCAAAGAAAGGCGCGCCCGAGATGGCGAAAGACTCCTTGAATTTTCGTAACCGGGCGGAGGCGGGGAAAACTCGCTGCGCTCAGACAGTTCCCCGCCTTTTTTCCGCCCGCTTACGAAAATTCAAGGCGCCATCAAGGGCAGGGACGTCAACGGCCACACCGGCGGTGGGCGGGGTGGCGATGTGCTTGTCGTTGCCCCGGCCCCCGGGGGCGTCACGAACTCATTGCTGCCGGGTCCATCCACACGGCTTCCCAGACGTGGCCGTCCAGGTCGGCCAGGGCGCGGCCGTACATGAATCCCAGGTCCTGCTTCGGGTTGATGTCGGCCGTGCCGCCGCATTTCACTGCTGCATCGTTCATTTGGTCGACGGCCTCTTTGCTGTCGCAGGTCAGGGCGAGCATCACTTCGCTCGATCCGCTTTGCGGGAGCGGGCGGCTGGTGAAGGTTTGCCACTTTGCGTGCGTGAGGAGCATCACGAAGATCGACTCGCTCCAGACCATGCAGGCGGCCGTGTCATCGGTGAATTGCGGGTTGTTCGTGAAGCCGAGGGCTTCGTAGAAGGCTTTGGATTGCTGCAGGTTTGCGACCGGAAGGTTCACAAAGATCGACTTGGTCATGACAGGTCTCCTTGGTTGAGGGCGAGCACCGCGCTTGCCTGCCTGAACGATACGGGCGCGAAGATCGTAGGCGCATTGACTATTGGTAAGACGCGACGCGCGTTATCCCACACCCAGGGCAATCGCCTTTCTCAGGCGGCTCAGGCTCTCGGGGGTAATGCCAAGCCAGGCGGCGATGTGATGCTGCTTCAGACGCCTGTGCAGATCGGGTTCACTGCTGATGAAATTGCGATAGCGCTTCATGGCGCTGTCGTGGCGGAAGGCGATTTCAACCGGTTCTTTTTCGATGATCCAGTGGCGCTCCATGTAATGGATGTAGAACGCCGCGATATCCGGAAAGCGCGCCGTCAACGACCGAAACGCGGCGAAGTCGTACTCCAGGACGCTGCAATCTTCGATGGCGGTGATCGTAAATTGGCTGGGTTTGCCAAGCAGCGTCGCACTCACCGAGCCGGCAATCCGGCCCTCCGGAAAGAAATACTTGATGACCATGTCTCCCTCGGGCCCGACATAGTGCTGGAAGAACAGGCCCTCAAGAACAAACGCAAACCGGGTCGGCACTTCGCCCGCAGCCACGAGCGACTCGTCCTTCCGGTATTGCCTGGGTTGCAGCAGAGAAGCCCACGCCCGCTCAGCCTCTTCCGAGATCTCCGCATAGGTCCGGACCTTCTTGAAGAACGCTTCCGTGTCCACTCGATCACTCTCCTGGCTTGGCACAGCGAACCGCCCTGGAGAGAAACGCAGCAGGGCCAAAGCTCGCCCCGCATTTGTACCAGAAGGGTCCTCCACCCACCCAGCAAGAGAACGCAACACCAAGATCAAGCGTCCGGCAACTGAGCCACCAAACAGGGAGCGAAGCGAACCGCCCACCCACCAACAACGCTTGAGCCCCACGGAAACGCCCAAACCACGCCGGTTTGGCCGTTGACGTTCCTGCCCTAGATGGCGCCTTGAATTTCTGTAAGCGGGCGGAAACAAGAAGGAGGCCTGTCTGAGCGAAGCGAGTTTGCCTCCTTCTCCGCACGGTTACAGAAATTCAAGGAGGAAGTCGCCATCTTGGGCGCGCCTTTCTTTGCTTACTTTCTTTGGCAAGACAAAGAAAGTGAGTCAGCCCCGGCAGGGGATGAAAGGGAGGCAGACCACCAAGGCCAAAATCAAAAACCAAAAAATCAGGCCGCCTCCGCCACCGGATGCCTCTGCTTCCGATACAGAAAATCCAACACCGCCGTCCGGCAAGCGTGATAAGTCGCATCCTCCGCCAACGCCATCCGATCCCGTGGCCGCGGCAAATCCACCGTCAACACCTCACCAATCGTCGCAGCCGGCCCATTCGTCATCATCACGATGCGATCCGCCAGCAGCACCGCCTCATCCACATCGTGGGTCACCATCACCACCGTGCTGCCGGTAGCGGCCACGATCTTCAGCAGCTCATCCTGCAGATGCGCCCGCGTGAGCGCATCCAGCGCGCCAAAGGGCTCATCCATCAGCAGCACCTTAGGCTCCATGGACAGCGCCCGCGCGATCCCCACCCGCTGTTTCATCCCGCCAGAGATCTCGTGCGGATGCTTCTGCTCGGCATGCGTGAGCCCGACCAACGCCAGCGCTGCATGCGTACGTTCACGCAACTGCCCCTTCGTCTCCGTCTTCCCAAACACACGCTCGACGGCGAGATACACGTTGTCAAAGCACGTGAGCCACGGCAGCAGCGAGTGGTTCTGAAACACCACCGCCCGATCCGGCCCGGGCCCAGCGATCTCGCGTTCGGCCAGGATCAACCCACCCGTAGTCGGCCGCGTGAGCCCGGCAATGAGATTGAGCAACGTCGATTTGCCGCAGCCTGAGTGGCCGATCAATGCGATGCACTCACCGCGCGCGACGGTCAGGTTGATGTCGCGCAGGGCAACGAACGGGCCGCGCTTGGTCTTGAACGTCTGCCCGACGTTTTCAATGCGCAGGAATTTGTCTGTCATGGCGCTCCCCCAATGTCCTCAAACCGCGTCGTACGAGAAGCGCCGTGCAATCGCCAGCAGCGCGTGCTCCAGCAGCAAGCCCACCACCCCAATCACAAAGATGGCAATGACGATGTGCTCCACCTTCAGGTTGTTCCACTCGTCCCACAGCCAGAAGCCGATGCCGACACCGCCGGTGAGCATTTCCGCCGCCACGATCACCAACCATGCGGTGCCGATGGACAACCGCACGCCCGTCAGCATGTACGGCAGCACGGCGGGAAACAGCACGCGCGTGAACACCTTCCACTCAGACAGGTTCAGCACACGCGCCACGTTCAGGTAATCCTGCGGCACGCGCGTCACGCCCACGGCGGTGTTGATCACCATCGGCCAGATCGAGCAGATGAAGATGGCCCAGATGGCCGCCGGGTTGGCCGACTTGAACAGCAGCAGCCCAATCGGCAGCCACGCCAGCGGCGAAACCGGTCGCAGCAGGCTGATGATGGGCGAGGCCATCGCATTCAGAAACGCAAAGCGCCCGATGATGAAGCCCGCCGGAATGCCGATGACCGCGGCCATGCCGAAGCCCGCACCCACGCGCGCCAGCGACGCCAGCACGTTCCAGCCCACACCTTGATCATTCGGGCCGTTGCGATAGAACGGATCGGCAAACAGCGCGACCGCCGCCTTCCACGTCACCGCCGGTGTGGGCAGCGCCGGGATGGCGGTGGCGATGCCCTGCCACGCCAGCACAAACAGCACAAAGCCCAACACGGGCGGAAAGCCGCGTACCACGGCGGCGACAAACCAGTCGCGCACGGCAAAGCGGCGACGTTCAGGGGCGGCATCGGGCTGCACACCGGACAGCGTTTTGACGAGCGTGTTCATGTCGGGCTCCATCGATGTGAGGGACCGCAATCAGAAATTCGGAAGGCCGGAGGCGTCAGGCTTTCAGCTTGAAGCCGTCCGCATACGCGGCGGGGTTCTTCGCATCCCATACCACGCCGTCGATCAACTTGGCCGTGCGCATGTCGCTCTTGGGTAGCGGCGTGCCGGTGGCGGTTGCCGCCTGCTTGAAGATGTCGATGCGGTTGACCTGCTTGGCCACAGCCAGGTAATCCGGATGCGCCTTCAGCAGGCCCCAGCGCTTGTGCTGCGTGAGGAACCACATGCCGTCCGACAGGTACGGGAAGTTGACCGCACCGTCGTGATAGAAGCGCATCGGGTCCGGGTCGTCCCAGGTCTTGCCCAGGCCGTTCGAGTAGCGGCCCAGCATGCGGTCGAGAATGATGTCCATGTCGGTGTTGACGTAGGACTTGGCGGCGATGGTCTCGGCCGTCTTGCGGCGGTTTGATGCCGACGCATCGATGAACTTGCTTGCCTCCAGCACCGCAGCCGTGAGCGCACGCGCCGTGTTCGGATACTTCTGTACGAACTCGGCCGTGGTGCCCAGCACCTTCTCCGGGTGGTCTTTCCAGATGGCCTGTGTGGTCTCGGCGGTAAAGCCGATGTTGTCCGCAATTGCGCGGGCACCCCACGGCTCGCCCACGCAATAGCCATCCATGTTGCCCACGCGCATGTTGGCCACCATCTGCGGCGGCGGCACGGTGATCGCCTTCGCATCCTGCAGCGGGTGGATGCCGTGCGCAGCCAGCCAGTAGTACAGCCACATCGCGTGCGTGCCGGTCGGGAAGGTCTGAGCGAACACATATTCGCGCTTGTCCTTCGCCATGACGGCCTTCAACGACGCGCCATCCTTCACGCCCGCTTCCTTGAGCTTGGACGACAGCGTGATCGCCTGGCCGTTGTTGTTGAGCGTCATCAGCACGGCCATGTCCTTCTTGGGGCCGCCGATGCCGAGCTGCACGCCGTAGATCAGGCCGTAGAGCACGTGCGCCGCATCCAGATCGCCCGATACCAGCTTGTCGCGCACGCCGGCCCAGGAGGCTTCTTTCGACGGCGTGATCTTGATGCCGTACTTCTTGTCGATGCCCAGCGTGGAGGCCATGACCACCGAGGCGCAGTCCGTGAGCGGGATGAAGCCGACCTTCAGCTCCGTCTTCTCGGGCGCATCGGAGCCGGCGGCCCAGGCGCCGGCACGCACCAGCGGATCGATCAATGCCACGGCACTGCCTCCTGCAATCGTCGCCGCGGCTTTCATGATGCTGCGGCGCTTGGGGTTGATCGGGTTGACGAGGGCGTCGGTCTTGTCTGGCGCGGCCATCCATGGCTCCAAAGAAAAGGCGTCCCGACGCAGGACTGCCGCCCATCCGCAAAGAGGGTCGCGCTGCCGTGCGTCGGGACGCCGTTGTCCCGTGCCGATACCCACGTTGGCATCGGCTTCGCAGCGACACTTGCAAGGGGTATGCCAACGTTGAGCGGTGGGTCTCGGCGTTTCGCGTTCGGAGTTCCAAGGGTCGAGCTTTTTTCTCGGCGCTCCGAGCTCAGAACTCCGCGTGCGAGGCTTTTAGCTCGGCCGTTGGGGTTCGGAGCTCGGCACGTGAGGCTTTTAGCTCGGCGGTTGAGGCTCAGAGCTCGGCGCGTGAGGCTTTTAACTCGGCGGTTGAGGTTCGGAACTCGGCGCGTGAGGCTTTTAGCTCGGCGGTTGAGGCTCAGAACTCGACGTGTGAGGCTTTTAGCTCGGCGGTTGAGGCTCAGAACTCGACGTGTGAGGCTTTTTGCTCGGCGATTGAGGTTCTGAACTCGGCGTGTGAGGTTTCTAGCTCGGCGATTGGGGTTCTGAACTCGGCGGTTGAGGTCCGGAACGCCGCGCGCGACTGGTGCGTTTACAGCGCCGGAGTTGTGCGACGCACCAAAACTGGGCGGCGGCCCGGCCGCTCAACTGGCCATCACATCGATTACGCGTTGGGCGGCTTCCACCAGCTTGATGTTGCGGTCCATCGCCATCTTGCGCAGGCGTTTGAAGGCGTCGTCTTCCGACAGGTTCATCTGCTTCATCAGGAGGCCCTTGGCGCGTTCAAGCACTTTGCGTTCGGCCAGCTGCGTCTTGGCGGTGTCCAGCTCGGCGCGCAGCGCACTCTCGTGCTCGAAGCGGGCGTAGGCCACGTCCAACACAGCCTTGACGCGCGTGGGTTTGATGCCGTCGACGATGTAAGCCGTGATGCCGGCGGCAAACGCCGTCTTGATGCGGGTGGCGTCGTCGTTGTCGGTAAACAGCACGATCGGGCGCGGCGCATGCTGTGTGGCCACGCAGACGTGCTCGATGGTGTCCCGCGCGGCCGATTCGGACGCGACGATGACCATGTCGGGCTGTGTCTCGGCAATGCGCTCTGGCAGCGTCAGGTCGGCATCCGCCAGGCCCACATCCACAAAGCCCGCCTCGGCCAGTCCGGCGCGGATCAGCTCGAGGTTGATCTGTTCAGCATCGAGCGGATCGCGCACCAGCAGCACGCGCATCGGCGCAGCCGGGTGCGGGGCGGCGGGCGGGGCAGATGGGGCGGGTGGTTTCGTTTGCATGGTGCAAAGTGGGGCAGAGTGCACGCCACTCATGCAAGAACCGCGCCGGGCCGGTGCGGGTGTATTCTCGCAAACTCGTCGGTCGCCGGGGGGCGGTGGCCGCAGTGTCCCCACCTGTTCCAATCCAGCTTAGCCTCAGGAGACCCGCATGACCGAGTTCGTCGTCACCCCGCCCGCCGTCAATGGCATTCCCGTCCGTGGTGGGCAGGGCCAGTTTCCGGTGCGCCGTGTGTACTGCGTCGGCCGTAACTACGCCGCCCATGCCCGCGAAATGGGCTCCGACCCCGACCGCGAACCGCCGTTCTTCTTCTGCAAGCCGGCCGATGCGGTGCGCTACGTTGCCGACGGTGAGACCGGCCAGTTCGTCTACCCGACCGAAACCAAGGATTGCCACTACGAGATCGAACTGGTGGTCGCCATCGGCACGGGCGGCCGCGACATCGCCGTGGAAACCGCGGCCAACCACATCTACGGTTACGCCATCGGCCTGGACATGACGCGCCGCGACCTGCAGAACGCAGCAAAGAAGGGCGGCCGCCCGTGGGAAACTGGCAAGGCCTTCGACGGCTCGGCACCTATCGGGCCGATCGTCCCGGCCAAGGATGTCGCCCACGCAGACAAGGGCGCCGTCACGCTGTCGGTCAACGGCCGTGAGCACCAGCGCGGTGATCTGTCGGACCTGATCTGGTCGGTGCCGGAAACCATTGCGTATCTGTCGCGGCTGTTCGAACTGCGCCCCGGCGATCTGATCTACACCGGCACGCCCGAAGGCGTCGGCCCCGTGGTCGTCGGCGACCTGATGGTCGGCAAGATCGACGGCGTGGGCGAGTTGCACGTGAAGGTCATCTGATAGACCCGACAGAAGAGTCAGAAGCCATGTCGATCAAGCTGTACAACTATTTCCGCAGCTCGGCGTCGTTCCGTGTGCGCATTGCCCTGGAGATCAAGGGCCTGCCGTACGACTACGCGCCGGTGCACCTGCTCAAGGGCGAGCAGATGGCGCCCGACTTCGTCAAGCTGAACCCCGATGCGCTGGTGCCCGTGCTGTGCGACGGCAACGACGTGCTGAACCAGTCTTTGGCGATCGTCGAGTACCTGGAAGAGACGCATCCCGAGCCCACGCTGCTACCGGGCTCGCCGAGCAACCGCGCCCACATCCGCGCGATTGCGCTGGCCATCGCGTGCGAGATCCATCCGCTGAACAATCCGCGTGTGCTCAAGTATCTGAAGAACACGTTCAACGTGGAAGAAGAGGCGCGCAACGACTGGTATCGCCACTGGGTGAAGCTCGGATTTGCGGCGTTGGAAACGCGGCTGTCACAGTCGCCGCTGACCGGCGCCTACTGCGTTGGCGACACGCCGACGCTGGCGGACGTGTGCCTCGTGCCGCAGGTGTTCAACGGCAAGCGGTTTGATGTGGCGGTGGAGGATTACCCGACGCTCGCGCGCATCTTTGAGCACTGTATGGCGCAGGAGGCGTTTCAGAGGGCTGCGCCTGGGGCGCAGCCGGATGCGGTTTCCGCGTAATCTGCAGCGTTACTGCGCAAAACAAAACGCCCTGATCGAGTCAGGGCGTTTCTACGTTGAAGCGTTGCGCGCGAGGGGGGTCAACCCAACAACGCATCCGCAAATTCCCGCGCAGAGAACGGCTGCAGGTCTTCCACCTGCTCACCTACGCCGATGAAGTACACCGGCACCGGCCGCTGCCGAGCGATGGCGGCCAGGATGCCACCCTTGGCAGTGCCATCCAGCTTGGTGACGATCAGGCCCGTGAGGCCCAGCGCTTCATCAAAGGCTTTGACTTGCGCGAGGGCGTTCTGCCCCGTGTTGCCGTCGATCACCAACAGCGTTTCGTGCGGCGCCGTGGCCATCGCCTTGGCGGTCACGCGGCGCACTTTTTTGAGTTCTTCCATCAGGTGCAACTGCGTCGGCAGGCGGCCGGCGGTGTCGGCCATGACGATGTCGATGCCGCGTGCGCGTGCGGCGTTCACTGCATCGAAGATCACGGCGGCCGGGTCGCCCGATTCCTGGGCTACCACCGTGACGTTGTTGCGCTGACCCCAGACCACGAGTTGCTCGCGCGCGGCGGCGCGGAACGTGTCACCCGCGGCCAGCAGCACAGATTGACCGTAGGTCTGGAAGTGCTTGCACAGCTTGCCGATGCTGGTCGTCTTACCGGCGCCGTTCACGCCCGCGATCATGATCACCATCGGTTGCTCGCGGCCGAGCACCATGGTCTTTTCCAAGGGGTGCAGCAGCTCGACCAGCAAGTCGCGCAGGGCGGTCTTCACGCCTTCGGCAGTTTCGATGCGCTGAGCCTTGATGCGGCGGCGCAGTTCGCCCAGCAGGTATTCGGTGGCGTCGACACCGGCGTCGGCCATCAGCAGCGCGGTCTCCAGCTCTTCGAACAGCGCTTCGTCCACCTTCACGCCAACGAACAGCGTGGTCAGGCCCTTGCTCGTCTTCGACAGGCCGGAGCGCAGGCGTGACATCCAGCCCTTGCGGGCCTGTTCGATCACGGCAGGCGTGGGCACGGTCTCGACATCGTCGGCTTGCACGTCGAGCGCAGGCTGCTCGGCAGGTGCGTCCGGCACAGCAATGTGAGCCGGCGGTGCAACAGGTACGGGAGCAGGTGCAGGCGCAGCGACGGGCTGGGGGGCTGCAACCGGGACGGGCGCGGGGGCAGGGACGGCAGCCGGGACGGGTGCTTGCGCGGCTTCGGGCGCCACTGCGGGCGTGGGTTCGGCGGCCGGTTGGGGCTCTGCCTTGCGCTTCTTCCAGAAACTAAACATCGTAAAAGGCAGTCTATTTCGCCGTTAGAATCAAGCGTCGAATTTTATCAGACAGCCCTTATGCGCTCTTCCATGCGAATCGTTTCAAACCGGGCTCGGTCGCGAGTCTGGCAATTGGCTGCGGCGGCCCTGGCGGCAGGCCTGCTGGCCGGCCATGTTGGCGCGCGGGAACTTGCTGCTGCGCCCGGGCGCCCGGTGGCTACCGCCAGCGGCGCCAAAGTGGGCGCCAGCCAGTCCGACACGCACGAATACAAGCTGCCCAACGGGCTGCAACTGATCGTCAAGGAAGACCACCGTGCCCCCACCGTGGCGCACATGGTCTGGTATCACGCCGGCAGCATCGACGAGCACAACGGCACCACGGGTGTCGCCCACATGCTTGAACATATGATGTTCAAGGGCACGAAGGCTGTTGGTCCCGGCGAGTTCTCCCGCCGCGTGGCAGCGCTGGGCGGCCGTGAAAACGCCATGACCACGCGCGATTTCACGATGTACTTCCAGCAGATCGAGAAATCGCATTTGGCCGATGTGATGGGACTTGAAGCCGATCGCATGGCCAATCTCCAGCTGACCGACAAGGAGTTCAAGCCGGAGATGAATGTGGTGAAGGAAGAGCGCCGCATGCGCATCGACGACTCCGCCCGTTCCACTGTCTACGAGCAGATGCTCGCTACGCTGTTCAACGCTGCGCCGTACCGCAACCCGACCATCGGCTGGCCGGGCGACCTCGACACGATGACGGTGCAGGACGCGCAGAACTGGTACCACGCCTGGTACACGCCCAACAACGTCACCGTGATCGTCGCGGGCGATGCGAAACCCGACGAAGTCTTTCGCCTTGCGCAGCGCACCTACGGCAAGCTCAAGCCGCATGCGCTGCCGCGTCGCTATGCGCAGGAAGAGCCCAAGCAGATTGGCGTGAAGCGCATCTGGGTGAAGGCGCCGGCCGAGAACCCGTACGTTGTGCTGGCATACAAGGTGCCGCGCCTGAGCGATGTGGAAAAAGACGTCGATCCGTACGCGCTGGAAGTCCTGTCGGCCGTGCTCGATGGCTATGACAACGCGCGCCTCTCAAGCCAGCTCGTCAAGGGCGAAAAGCGTATCGCCGACGACGTCAATGCCGGCTACGACGGCCTGAACCGCGGCCCGTCGATCTTCTTGATGGACGGCACGCCCGCCGACGGCCATACCACCGCCGAGATTGAACAGGCGCTGCGCGCGCAGATCGAGCGCATCGCCAAGGAGGGCGTGACCGATGCCGAACTGAAGCGCGTGAAGGCACAGGTTGTGGCCGCGCAGATCTACAAGCGCGACTCGGTGTTCGGCCAGGGCATGGAGATCGGCATGAACGAGATGAGCGGTCTGTCGTGGCGATCCATCGATCGCCAGCTGGAGAAGATCAAGGCCGTGACGTCGGCGCAGATCCAGCACGTGGCGCAGACGTATTTCAGCGAAGACAACCTCGTCGTCGCCACGCTGCTGCCGCAACCGATCGATCCCAACAAACCGGCGCGCAAGCCTGTTCCCGGCATGCGCGATGAAGGAGGGCTGCGTTGATGCGCGCCATGTCTCTGACCCTGAAGACGGCGCTGGTCGCCATTGTTGCAGCGGCGGCGCAGAGTGCTCTGGCCGCGCTGCCCATCGAACACTGGACGGCACCGACGGGCGCCCGCGTGTTTTTTGTGCCGAGCCCGTCGATTCCGATGCTCGACATCAATCTCGATGTGGATGCGGGTTCGCGCTACGAGCCGGCTGCGAAGGTGGGCCTGGCCTCGCTCACAGCGGGCATGCTCGACAAGGGCGTCGCAGCGCAGGGCAACGCGCCCGCGCGCGATGAAGCGGCGATTGCCGATGCGTTTGCCGATGTGGGCGCCAGCTTTGGCGGCGGTGCGGGCGGCGATCGCACCAGCCTGCGTTTGCGCACGCTGTCCGACCCTGCCGAGCGCGGCCCGGCCATCGCGCTGATGACGCAGATTGTCTCGGCGCCGACCTTCCCCGACACGGTGCTCGCGCGGGATAAGCAGCGCTTGGTGGCCGCCATCCGCGAATCGCTGACCAAGCCGTCGGTGCTGGCCGAGCGCGCGTTCGGCAAGGCCATCTACGGCACGCATCCGTACGGGCAGACCGCTTCGCCGGAAACGGTGGAGAGCATCACGCGTGACGACATCGTGCGCTACTACCAAGCCAACTACACGGCCAAGCGCGCAGTGGTGACGCTGATCGGTGCGATCAGCCGTAAGGAAGCCGAGGCCATCGCCGAGCAGATCACGCGCGGCCTCCCCCCTGACGGCGCCACGCCGCCGGCGCTGCCCGACGTCAAGATGCCGCTGGCGAAAGCGGAGACGATCCGCATTCCGCATCCGGCGCAGCAGGCGACCATCATCCTCGGGCAACCGGGCATCGCGCGCGGCAACAAGGATTACTTCCCGCTGCTGGTCGGCAATTACGTGCTGGGTGGTGGCGGTTTCAGTGCGCGCCTGACCAACGAAGTGCGCGAGAAGCGCGGCCTGACGTACAGCATCGGCAGCTACTTTGCGCCAGCCGCGCAGCCCGGTCCGTTCGAGTTGGCGCTGCAGACGCGCAAGGACCAGACCGAAGAAGCGTTGGGCGTGGTGCGTGACACCGTTGCCAAGTTCGTCGCCGATGGCCCGACCGACGCGGAACTGAAAGCCGCCAAGGACAACCTCGTCAACGGTTTCCCGCTGCGCCTGGACAGCAACCGCAAGCTGCTGGACAACGTGGCCAACATCGGCTGGTACAACCTGCCGCTCGACTACCTGGACACGTGGACGCAGCGCATCGCGGCCGTCACGCGTGACCAGGTGCGCGCGGCATTCCAGCGCGCGCTGCAACCGCAGACCATGGCGACGATCGTGGTGGGCGGTCCGGATAAGGCCGCCACGAACTGACGCACGGCGGCTTTATCCGAAAAACCGGCGGCATCCCCCGCCGGTTTTTGTTTGCGCTCGTTTTATGGAGCAACAGCCCCTAAAATCCCGCCCATGGCACCTCGTACCTCCAGCTCCAAAGGCCCCAAGGCCAAGACCGCCACGTCGCATGCGCGCGCACCGCAGCAGGTTCGCATCATCGGCGGGCAATACAAGCGCACGCCGCTCCCGGTGGTCGACGCCGACGGCCTGCGCCCGACCAGCGACCGCATCCGCGAGACCGTCTTCAACTGGCTGGGTCAGGACCTGACCGGCTGGCGTTGCGCCGATATCTTTGCGGGCACCGGCGCGCTCGGCTTCGAGGCGGCTTCGCGCGGCGCCGCGCACGTGACGCTCGTCGAAAACCACGCCCCGGCCGTGCGCGCTTTGCACGCCATCCGCGACAAGCTGGGCGCACGCATGGTCGACATCGTCTCTGGCGACGCCTTTGCCTGGCTCGCCCACCAGCCCGATGCTGCGCTCGATGCGGTGTTCATCGATCCGCCGTTTGCTCAGGATTGGGCACTGCGGGCATTGGAAGCCGCAACCCGAGTGGTCAAGCCAGGAGGCGTGATCTACGTTGAAGCGGCACAGCCGTTGGTGGATGTGAGTACTGATTCACATGGCGACGAGCCGGGCGCCGGCATCGCGTTGCCTGCCGATTTGGTGCTTCACAAACACCTGCGCGCCGGTGCGGTGCATGCACATTTGCTGCTCCGCAAAAACGGTTAAACTACGCCGCTCGCAACCGATGCATGGGCATCGGGCGGCACCTGCAACGCGGGTGCGCTCGGTCGGTATCGGTGGCCCAGGCGGCAGGCTCGGGACCTGCTGCGCTCGATAACGCAATGGTGTCCGAATGCAGTACCGGCGCGGCAATGTCCCACGCCGACGCTTGCGGATGCTCTTTTCCCCTTGGTGGAGGAACCATGGTGATCGCGGTTTATCCCGGCACTTTCGATCCGTTCACGCGCGGCCACGAAGACCTCGTGCGGCGTGCGTCCAATATCTTCGACGAGCTGATCGTCGGGGTGGCACAGAGCCCGAACAAGCGGCCGTTCTTCGCGCTGGAAGAGCGCATTGAGATCGCCCGTGAAGTGCTCGGCCACTACCCGAACGTGCGGGTCGAAGGCTTTTCTGGCCTGTTGAAGGATTTCGTGCGCAAGAATGGCGCGCGCGTCATCGTGCGAGGCCTGCGTGCCGTGTCGGACTTCGAGTACGAATTCCAGATGGCCGGCATGAACCGCTACCTGCTGCCGGACGTGGAAACCATGTTCCTCACGCCGTCGGATCAATACCAGTTCATCTCGGGCACGTTCGTGCGCGAAATCGCCGTGCTTGGCGGTGATGTAAGCAAGTTCGTGTTCCCCTCGGTCGAAAAGTGGCTCAAGGAAAAGACCGGCAAGACGGAAGGGTCGGGGAAATCGGAATAAAATGACGCTTTGGCGAGCGCGGGCTCGCCGGCCATTTCAAGGAAGGCATCATGGCGCTCATAATCACCGATGAGTGCATCAATTGCGACGTATGCGAGCCTGAGTGCCCCAACGGCGCGATTTCGATGGGCCCGGAGATCTACGTGATCGACCCGGGCAAATGTACCGAATGCGTCGGCCACTTTGACGAACCTCAGTGCCAGCAGGTCTGTCCGGTGGATTGCATCCCCAAGGACCCGGCCCATGAGGAAACGCACGAGCAGTTGATGCAGAAGTACACCCAGCTCACCTCGGCACCACCGCGGGCGGCGTGAGAAAAAAAAGAGACGGCTTTGGCCGTCTCTTTGCATTGGTGCCTACCGTTTCGTTGGCAGGCCGTTTACTGGATTGGCAGCAGGTCTTCCGGCCCTTCGTACGCATAGCCCGGCTCGCAGACGATGCGGTAGTGCGGGTAATGCGGACGCGGCGGGCGCGGCACGATGGGTGTGGGCGCCACCGGCGCTTGTGCGAACGGCTTCGGGCCATTGCCAGGTTGGCGCAGCGCGCCAGCGGGCGGTGCGGGAGGTTGGCGAATGACCGGCATCGGCGTCGGATAGGGTTGCGGGTAAGGCGCCGGATACGGCAACGGCCCCACGTAGACGCGATGGCAGTAGCGAACGCCTTCCTGCGCAACCACCACTTTCTGCCGTTGCTCGCGGCGTGCCTGTTCTGCCGCCTGCGCGGCTATCTGGGCTTGGCGAGCGTCTTCCGCAGCCTGCGCTTTGCGGCGCGCGGTCTCCATCTGCTGCACTTCGGCGGCTTCGGCGCTGGCGCGTTCGCGAGCAGCCTTCTGATCGGCGGCGCTGGGCGTGTTGTCGATCATGGGCACGGGCTTCGCGCGCGTACCGCAGGGATGGTCGGAATAGGTCGTCTGGCCGTTCTCGCTGCAGCGATACACCTGCGCTTGCGCCGGCAGGCTGGCCGCCAGGCCGAGTGCCAGACCCGCCAGCACGGCGGCGCGTGAGGTCAGTTTGGCAAACGGTGTCATGGCGGTGTCCTCAGTGTCCTCGGTGTCGGCGGATCAGCGTGCGGTGTGCAGGCGCATCATGGCTTTCTCGGCGTTGCCGGCAATCAGCTCGGGTAACGCATCCAGGCTCTGATCGATGGCGCGGTCGATTAGGTCCTGCTCTTCCTTGCGAGGCGCTTTGAGCACGAAGTTGGCAACGTCATGCTGGCCGGATGGTGACGTGCCCGGAGGCAACAGATTGCGCGGGTGGCCGATGCCCAGCCGCAGCCGCCAGAACTGTTGCGTGGTCAGGTGTGCGGCAATGTCCTTCAGGCCGTTATGCCCGCCGGAACCGCCACCGAGCTTGAGTTTGACAGCGCCGGGTGGCAAATCCAGTTCGTCATGCACGACCAGGATTTCATCGGGCATGACCTTGTAGAAACGGGCCAATGCCACGGTGGCCAGGCCGGAGCGGTTCATGAAGGTTTGCGGCTGCAGCAGCCACACCTCGTTGCCCCAAAGGTTGGCGCGGGCTGCATAGCCGTGAAAGCGCGTCTCGTTGCGCAGCGTCACGTTGCCGATGCGCGCGAGTTGGTCGACCAGCCAGAAGCCGGCGTTGTGTCGCGTCGCCGCATATTCGGCGCCCGGATTGCCGAGGCCGACGATGAGTTTGATCATGCGATTCGTATCAGGTTGAGGTGCGGGAAGCGCCCCTTGATCGTACAAGCATAGCTGCTTTCCGCAGCCTGAAAGCGGTACGGCTCGCCCTGCTCAGGCAGAAAAAAAGCCCGGCGAGACAGGCTCGGCGGGCTTTTTTCGCTCGCACCGAAGTGCGAGGTGCGGCAACTTAGGCTGCCGGCTTGTCTTCGCCTGCAGCAGCAGCGCCTTCTTCGGCGGCAGCGGACTTCTCGCCAGCCGGCACGCTGATGTTGGCAACAGCCGGGTTCTCATCGCCACCGTGGGTGAGGATGGTCACGCCCTTCGGCAGCTTCAGGTCAGCGATGTGCAGGGTCTGGCCGATTTCCAGCGTACCCAGATCCACTTCGATGAACTCCGGCAGGTCGGCCGGCAGGCACGACACTTCAACGTCGTTCAGGATGTGGTTCACGATGCCGTGGCCCAGCTTCACGCCCGGTGCGGTTTCCTGGTTCAGGAAGTGCAGCGGCACCTTGACGTGGATCTTTTCCTTGGCCGACACGCGCTGGAAGTCGACGTGCAGAACCAGTTGCTTGAACGGGTGCAGTTGGAAGTCACGCAGCAGCGCCTTTTCCACCTTGCCAGCCACTTCGATGTCGAGGATCGACGAGTGGAAGGCTTCCTTCTTCAGCGCGTGGTACAGCGCGTTGTGATCGAGTTCGATCAGCTTCGGCTCGGCGCCAGCGCCGTAAATGATGGCCGGGGTTTTGCCGGAATTGCGCAGGCGGCGGCTCGCACCAGTGCCCTGAACGCTACGCTCGAAAGCGACAACTTTCATGATTGCTCCAAACGAAAAAGACGACTCGCGACCAAGCCGTCTGGTGAACGGGGCGCCATATTGCGCCCCGCAGACACCGCAGAAGTGCCGTCTAGCCGACGTTTTCTGCAGTAAAGCCTTGAATTATAACAGTAAGCCGCTCGGGTGCCGAATTATTCAGCAAACAGCGACATGATCGAATCACCGCGCACGATGCGGGTGAAGGTCTCGGCCAGCAGCGGCGCGGTCGAGAGTTGGCGGATCTTGCCGCACTTGATGGCGTCTTCGCGCAGCGGGATGGTGTCGGTGACGACCACTTCGTCAAGCGCCGAGTCTGCAATGCGGGCAGCTGCGCCGCCCGACAGCACCGGATGCGTGCAATACGAAAACACTTGCTTGGCACCGCGCTCTTTGAGCACCTGCGCGGCTTTGCACAGCGTGCCGCCGGTGTCGATCATGTCGTCCATGATCACGCAGTTGCGGCCGTCGACTTCACCGATGATGTTCATCACCTCAGCCACGTTGGCCTTCGGGCGACGCTTGTCGATGATTGCCAGATCCACGCCGAGTTGCTTGGCGAGTGCACGGGCGCGCACCACACCGCCGACGTCAGGCGACACCACCAGCAGGTCTTCGTAGTTCTTCTTGCGCAGGTCTTCGAGCAGGATCGGCGACGCGTAGATGTTGTCGACCGGGATATCGAAGAAGCCTTGAATTTGGTCAGCGTGGAGGTCCATCGTCAGCACGCGCTCGACGCCGGCGACTTCCAGCATATTGGCCACGACCTTGGCGGTGATCGCCACACGCGCCGAACGCGGGCGACGGTCCTGGCGGGCATAGCCGAAGTAGGGGATGGCGGCCGTGATGCGGCGGGCAGACGCGCGCTTGAGCGCATCGACCATCACCATCAGTTCCATCAGGTTGTCGTTGGTCGGGGCGCAGGTGGATTGCAGGATGAACACGTGCTTGCCGCGCACGTTCTCCTGGATCTCGACCTGAACTTCACCATCGGAGAATCGGCCGACGAGGGCCTTGCCTAGGGGGATGCCTAGGTGCTTGACGACAGCTTCGGCGAGTTTCGGGTTGGCGTTGCCGGTAAAAACCATCAAGCCTTCGCTGCTCATCGGGGCACCTGTTTTTCGACTTCAGACGCGCCGGTCAGTTAAAGCACCAACCGGGCTATTGCTGGGAACATGAGGAAGAAAATGGCAGGGGCGGAAGGATTCGAACCTACGCATGCCGGAATCAAAATCCGGTGCCTTAACCAGCTTGGCGACGCCCCTACACAACCTATTGGTTACCGCCTCCATTGCAGAAGCGATAACTGCAAACCTTACACAGCAAATCCTGCGAGCGGGTGATGCGCCAGACCTGCCGCACACCGACCTTCCCATTCGGAAGGCACCTGATCCGCTACCGCTTGCGCATGCTCGACGTTGTCGAGCGGAGCAAACACGCAGGCACCGGATCCGGTCATTCTTGCCAGAGGGCTGAATTGACGCAGCCAGACAAGTGCTCGGGCGATTTCGCCGTATTTCCTTTCCGCCACCGCTTGCAGATCGTTGCGACCGTAAGCGAAAACAATTTGTTGGTCAGGAAAGTCCGTAATTATGGTGAGTGGCGTATCGCGTGTCAACCCTTCATCGGAAAAAATTGCGGGGGTGGGCACATGCACGCGTGGGTGAATCACTACGAAGGCAGCCGGGGGCAGCGTGACGGGTGTGAGTTCTTCGCCGATGCCCTCGGCGAAGGCGTTCTGGCCGAACACAAAGAAGGGCACGTCGGCGCCGAGCTTGAGGCCGATCGACATCAGTTGCGTGCGTGGCAGATCAAGGCCCCAGAGGCGATTGAGCGCGAGCAGCGTGGTGGCGGCATCAGACGAGCCACCGCCAATGCCACCGCCCATCGGCAGACGTTTCTCGATGGCGATGTCGACGCCGTAGGTGCAGCCCGTTTCCGCTTGCAACAGGCGCGCGGCGCGGATCACGAGGTCGTCATCGGCGGGCACGCCTGGGATATCGGTGATGCGCACGAGACGGCCGTCGGTGCGGCGCGCGAAATGCAGCGTGTCGCACCAGTCGATCAACTGGAAGACGGTTTGCAGCAGGTGGTAGCCATCGGGTCGGCGGCCAACCACGTGCAGAAAGAGGTTGAGCTTGGCGGGCGCAGGGCAATCACGCAGCTCGACGGGTGCGGAAGACATGGCGAAGCGTGGCGTTACTGGTCGAGCACGAGCCGCACCGAGAGCGGTCCATTGGTGCCCTGCGGGCGGTCAAGATCGAGTCGGCGGATGCTGGCCTTGGCGCCGTCGGAATTGTTGCCGTCGTCAGTCCATGCGACGTAATGGACAGTCCAGCCGTTCTGCTCGATGGTTTCGGGGCGCGATTGCGCATCACGTGCGACGCGTGCCGGTGTGCCGGGGGCAGGGCGAGCGCGCAGCCAGTCGCGCAGGCCCGAGACCGGCAGCGAAAAGCCGAGCGCATCCTGCATCAGCGTGTCGACTTCGGGGGCGCGGCGCGGCGGCTGGTTGGGCAGTTCGAGCGTGGCGCCCTGGTTGCTCTGGCTGACGATGGCCAGCGTCTGGCCCAGCGGCGACATCAGCTCAAGCTGCACGTTGGGCCCGCGCTCACGCCAGAGAAAGCTGCCGACGGCGCTTTGCTCGGCGTTGTTCTGCGTGTAACGGGCTGAGAAGCGACCCTGATAGCGCGTGATGGTGGCATCGGCGTCTTGCGTGCCGGCGAAAAGATCGTTGGCTGGCCGCAAGTTTGCGCAGCCGCTGAACAGCGCGCAGCCAGCGCCGAGCATCAGCGCGCCAAGCGCGCGTGTGAACCGCATCGCCATCAATTTGCACTCACGGGAACATTCGGCACCGGCTGGCCAAAGCGGCGCAGCGTGTCGCGCAGCGTGGTGTCGTTCACGTCGAGCTTGGACGCTTCGGTCCAGATCTGGCGCGCGTCGTCTTGCTTGCCCGATTGCCACAGCACTTCGCCCAGGTGCGCGCCGATTTCGGCTTGCGGGGCGGCGGCCCACGCCTTGCGCAGGATGTCTGTGGCGGCGGGCAGATCGCCGCGACGGTATTTGACCCAGCCCAGGCTGTCGGCGATGTAGGGATCATCCGGCGCCAGCGACACGGCTTTTTCCAGCAGCTCCTGCGCTTCCTGCAGGCGCACGTTGCGATCCGCCAGCGAATAGCCGAGCGCGTTGTAGCCAATGGCTTGGCCCGGACGCAGGTCGATCACCTTGCGCAGCAGCGTTTCCATGTTGTCGTAGTGGCCGTCGTGCTCTTCGAGCATCGCCAGTTGGTACGTGTACTCGACGTTGTCCGGATCGCTCTTGAGCAGCTCGTTGACGCGGGCGCGGGCACGGCCGTAGGCCTTGGCGTCCATCAGCATACCGATTTCAGCTTGGCGGATGCCATCCATCAGGGCCTGGCGGCGCGGGCCGTCGGGCACGTCTTCGGAATCGGCGACGAGCTCGTCGAAGGTCTGTTGTGCCTCGTCAATGCGACGCAGCTTGCCGAGCAACTGGCCTCGCTTGATGCCGGCTGCCAGCGCGGTCTGACCGTCGGCGTCGCCATTGGCGGAACCGGTGATCTTGTCGACCCAGCCCAGCGCGCCTGCGTAGTCGCGCTTTTCCTCGGCCAACTGGGCGAGGCCCTGGTAGCCGGGTTCGGGGCTCAGCGTGGGCGACTTGGCGGTGGCAGCGACGTATTCCTTCAGGTAACGCTCGGCGTCGTCGTACTGGCGCTGCTGCAGGTTAAGCAGGCCCAGGGCAAGCGTGATGCGCGCATCGTTGGGCGCGATCTTCTTGAGCGTTTCGAATTCAGCGCGCGCCTTGTCCTGCTGATTGCGCACGAGATACATGCGGGCGAGCGCCAGGTGGCCGTCGATGGAGGCTGGCGCGGCTTTCAGGAAGCTGCGCAGACCGGCGATGGCGGCATCGGGGTCGCTGTCGGCACGCAACTCGGCGGCGAGGATGGCGGCGTCTTCATAACCAGGGCGCAGCTTAAGCGCGGTGTCCAGTTCCGTCAGCGCGCCGGGGATGTCCTTGGCGGCAACCTTCGCGCGAGCCAAGGCCAGATGCGTTTCGGGGCGCTGCATGTCATGCGAGGCGATGCGCTGCAGCGCGCCTACGGCGCCGGCCGGATCGCTGCTCTTGGACATCTGCTGCTGCAATTGCAGCAGGGCATCGGCACGCTGGCCCGGCGAGACCTTGTTCAACTGCGCCTGCAGCATCGGCTCGACGTCCGACCACTGGCCCGTCGCCACCAGCAAGAGCTGCTGCACCTGGCGTGCCGGCATGGATGTCGGCGACAGTTCCACCCACAGGCGCGCGGCGGTCAGCGCTTGCGCGGGAGAGCGCGTCAGAAAAGCGATTTCCGTGGCGCGCTGGGCAAAGCGGGGGTCGCGCGTGTCCTGTGCGAGCGCGAGGTAGGTTCGATACGCCGGCTCGACCAGCCCACGCTGCAGCGACACTTCCGATGCCAGCACGCGGTACATGATGTCTTCAGTGAGCGCGACACGCGGCAGATCGGTGCGCTCCGAATTCAGCAGGCCGGTGCGCGGGCGCGAGCGTTCAATCTGGATGGCTGCGCGGCCGCCCGTGCCGCCTTCCTGGGCCGCCTGGGCAAGGAGCGGGGTGCCGGCAACCGACTGCGACGACCAGGCCGGCAGGCTCGTCAGCCCTCCTGCCACCAGCGCGGCCAGAAGGGCCGTTCGGCTGCGCAGGAATCGCCGCGGGCGTTGCGTCGCGGGCGAACGGGAGAGGGCGTGAGGCATGGTCTCGAAGCTCCGGATGGGGGTTCGGGGCATTGTAGCCTGACCGCTACAATCGCCCGCATCGTAAAAAAGGTTGGAGCAGCACATGGGATGGAGGTTCGATGCCTGAGTTGCCGGAGGTCGAGGTCACTCGCCTGGGTTTGCTACCGCATATTACGGGGCGACGTATCGTGCGCGCAGTGGTGCGCCATCACGGCTTGCGCTGGCCGATCGATCCGGCGTTGCCGAAGTTGCTCGCGGGCCTCACTGTCACGCGCTTGCTGCGCCGGGGTAAATACCTGCTCATCGAATGCATGCCCGCGGTAAGCCAATCCGCAAGCCAGGCCGATGCCGAGGCTACAGGCGGCTGGCTGTTGATCCACCTGGGCATGACCGGCACGTTGCGCGTGCTGGAGGCGCCCGTGCCGCCTGGCCCGCACGATCACGTCGATATCGAACTGGCCGACGCAACTGGCGTACCCATCACACTGCGCTATCGGGATCCGCGCCGCTTCGGCGCCGTGCTCTGGCACGCCGGGGACGAAGCCGGCTTGGCCGAACACCCGCTGCTGCGTAATCTCGGCATTGAGCCGTTCGATGCGCGATTCGACGGCGACTGGATGTTTGCCCGCACGCGCGGGCGCCGGGTTGCCATCAAGTCGGCGCTGCTGGCAGGCGATATCGTGGTCGGCGTCGGCAATATCTATTGTTCGGAGAGTCTGTTCCGCGCTGGGATCCGTCCGACCACGGCGGCGGGCCGCATCAGCCGGCCACGCTATGCGGCGCTGGCCGAGGCCATTCGCGCCACGCTTGCAGATGCCATCGCACGGGGCGGCAGCACGCTGCGTGACTTTGTCGGCTCGGACGGACAAAGCGGCTACTTCCAGCTCGATGCCTTCGTGTACGACCGCGCCGGTCTGCCGTGCCGGGTGTGCGGCACGCCGATCCGCCAGATCGTGCAGGGTCAGCGCTCGACGTTTTACTGTCCGACCTGTCAGCACTGATCGACCGCATCACGCCACCCGAAGCCGCTGGAAAAGGCCGTGCTGGAGCGATCTAGACGCCATTTCGCAAGGTTTTTGAAGTGGGGTGTCTGGCCGCCGATGGCATCCCGCAACACTTGTCTGCCCGGGCTGGAGAACCTTGCGGAAAGTTCGCCCGGAAGCTGGCGGTTCCCTGTATCGTTCCACCTAAATTTGTGCATTTCTGTGCCGTAATTGAGCGGAACAGCGATGTCGAGGGGCGCGCGCTTTTTTTTGCGGTCGGGTCGCGCACACAATAAGACAGAACGATGAACAACACACTGAGCACACAGTTCGAGCAGTACAGCGCCTGGCGCGCTTCGGTACTGCAGTCGGTGGGGGAATTTCAAGACTGGCTGCAAGCCCAGGAGCTGTACGACGCCCAGGCTGACATGCGCGCGCAGCGCATCCGCGGCGTCCTGCGCAGCGACAAGCTCAAGGTCGCCTTCATTGCCGAGTTCTCTCGCGGCAAGAGTGAGCTGATCAACGCCATCTTCTTTGCGGACTTTGGCCGCCGCATCTTGCCGTCGTCGGCGGGCCGGACCACGATGTGTCCGACCGAGCTGATGTACGACGAAAGCTATCCGCCGTCGATCCGCCTGCTGCCGATCGAGACGCGTCTGCATGATGCATCGACGGCCGATTTTCGCGATGCGGGCAGCCACTGGCTGTCGGTGCCGCTCGATCCGTCGTCGCCCGAAGGCATGCTCGAAGCGTTCCGCCACGTGGTGGAAACCGTGCGCGTGCCCAAGGAAGAAGCCGAGCAGTTGGGTCTCTATAACGACGCCGATCCCGATGCCGCGTTCTCGGTGGATGCCGCCGGCACGGTCGAGGTGTCGAAGTGGCGTCACGCGATCATCAATTTCCCGCACCCGATGCTCAAGCAGGGTCTGGTGATCCTGGATACGCCGGGCCTGAACGCGATTGGTACCGAGCCGGAGCTGACGCTGCGCCTGATTCCGGATGCGCACGTCGTCGTGTTCGTGCTGGCAGCGGATGCCGGCGTGACCAAGAGCGATCTGGAGCTGTGGCGCTCGCACGTGGGCGGTGGCCAGCGCAAAGGCTGCATCGCAGTGCTCAACAAGGTCGATGGCCTGTGGGATCCGCTCAAGTCCGAAGAGGAAGTCGAGAACGAAGTCAGCCGCCAGATCATGACGACGGCGCAGGTGCTCGATATCGATGTCGAGCGCGTGTACCCGGTGTCGGCGCAGAAGGGTCTGGTCGCCAAGGTCAGCCATGACCATGAGCTGCTGGCCAAGAGCCGGCTGCCGGAGCTGGAGTCGGTGCTGTCGGATCAGTTGATTCCGCAGCGTCGCGAGATCGTCACCGAGCAAGTGCAACTGGCGGTGAAGGACATGGCCACCGGCGCGCAGCAACTGCTGCAGATGCGCCGCCGCGACATCGTCGAGCAGTTGTTCGAACTGCGCGGCCTGCGCGGCAAGAACCACACGATGGTCAAGCACATGCTGATGCGCGTGCAGGGCGAGAAGGAAGAGTTCGAGCAGAGCATCGCCAAGTTCCAGGCGCTGCGCACGGTGTTCGGCCGCCACAGCGCGGAGATCATCAAGAGTGTGCAACTCAAGCAGATCCGCTCGACGATGCGTGAGGCGCGCGAGAAGATGAAGGAGCGCGTGTTCTCGCGCGGCTTGCGTGACGACATGGACAAGCTCTTCGGCCACCTGACGGGCCTGGTGCGCGATGCTGCCAACCGCATCGACCAACTGCACCAGATGGTCGACGGCATGTACAAGAAGTTCAACGCCGAGCACGGTTTCACGCTGTCGCCGCCGTTGCGCTTCCTGGGCACGCGCTACGACGCCGATCTGAAAGAAACGCTGATGCTCGCGCACAACCACTTTGGCGCGTTCAGCTTCCTGACCCGTCCGAAGCCGCAACTCGTGCATGGTGCGTTCTCGACGGTGGCCAGCCGCGTGCTGGATACCTTCCAGGACATGAACCGTGACATCGAGATCTGGCTGAAGTCCGTCATGACACCGCTGGAAGCGCAGGTGCGCGATCACCAGAAGCAACTGCGCAAGCGCGTGGATTCGATCGAGCGCATTCACGAGGCGACCGATACCCTGGAAGCGCGAATCACCGAACTCGAGGCGCTGCTCAATACGCTGGATGAGCGCAGCGGCATGATCGCCCAGTACACCGACCGCATTCTCGCGGCCGGGACGATTCTGGAGCGGCAATCCGTCGCGGCCTGACGCGCATCGTTGGTCACGGAGAAGGCGCCTGCGGGCGCTTTTTTCGTTCTGGTAGGATCGCCGCCAGCGCGCATCTTCAGCTCGCCGTTTCCTCATCACACGCATGACCGCCACCCCTCGCCGCACGCGCCGCGCCGCGCAACCTGCTGCCGCGTTGCCTTCCCTTCCCGACGATTTCGCCGTGCGCGTCATCGCTTGGCAGCAGCGTCATGGCCGCCACCACTTGCCATGGCAGAACACCGGCGATGCGTATCGCACTTGGCTGTCAGAGATCATGCTGCAGCAGACGCAGGTGAGCGCAGTGCTGGGCTATTACGCCCGCTTCATCGAGCGCTTCCCGACCGTGCAGGCGCTGGCCTCTGCGCCTGCGGACGACGTGATGGCAGCGTGGGCCGGCCTCGGCTATTACACGCGCGCACGCAATCTGCATCGCTGCGCGCAGATCGTGGTGGCGGAGCACGGCGGTATCTTCCCGCGCGATCCCGACGTGCTTGCGACGCTGCCGGGCATTGGCCGCTCGACCGCTGCGGCCATCGCGGCGTTTTCGTACGGCGTGCGCGCGGCCATTCTGGACGGCAACGTCAAACGCGTGTTTGCGCGTGTGTTCGGCATCGACGGTCTTCCTGGTGACAAGCGCGTGGAAGACACCATGTGGCGCATCGCTGAAACCGTGCTGCCGCCAGCCGAAGGCATTCAGCCGTACACGCAGGGTTTGATGGACCTGGGGGCCACCGTCTGCACGCGTGGCAAACCGGCATGCCTGACGGGCGAACGCGCCTGTCCACTCGAATCGCTATGCGAAGCGCGCAGTACCGATCGCGTGATGGAATTGCCCGTGCCGCGCCCGCGTAAGGCGATACCTGAGCGTGCCGCGACGCTCGTCATCGCGCTGCACGCCGACGCGGTCCTGCTGCAGCGTCGTCCGCAACGCGGTATCTGGGGCGGGTTGTGGTCTTTGCCGCTCGTGGGCGACATGGACGACGCGCTGGATGAGCATCCGCTGGATGTGGGCACCGTGCGTCGTGCCGCGCAGGCATATGGCGCGGTCTCGACCGTGGAAATGGCAGGCGCGCTCACGCACACCTTCACGCACTTCCGCCTGCATATGCACTTGCTGCGCGCAGAGATCGGCACGCCCGCCGAGCTCGACGACGACTGGCGCTGGGTACCGCTTGCCCAACTCAATTCAGTGGGATTGCCCGCGCCGGTGAAGTTGGCGCTGGAGACGCTGGTGCAGCCAAGTCTGATTTAGCCAACCCGGCCTGGGTTGGCTGATACGGCATCACAGAATGTGATGCTGCTTCATGTAGCGATGGACGATCTCGATGCGCATGCCGGCGTCCATCAGTTCCATCAGCTTCTGCTTGGCTTTGAGTGGCACCGGTAGCAGTTCGCAAAGCCGATTCGCGACCCAGCTCGGGCTGGTCCACTCATAGGGTTCCGCCATCGGGACGTTGCCATCTTCGCGTGATCCGAGTGTGGTGATGATACGGCGCAGGGCGCCCACGCAGTCGTCGAAAAGTTCGCCCTTGCAGTCTTCCACGTCTGCGCCGATGGGCTCGACCGTACCGCGCATGAGGCCGTCGGGCGTAGTCTCGAACGACAGTACCTTGAAGCGCTGTGTGCCGCGCACCTTGATCATCAGCAGGCCGAGCTGCTCCATGTCGCATTCGACGATGTGGGCGATGCAGCCCACGTCGACTGGTACGGTCGTGCCGTCTGTGGTGGCCACTTCGTTGCCGCGCTCGATCAGGCAGACGCCGAACGGCGTCTTGTCGCGCAGGCATGTGCGCACCATATCGATGTAGCGGGCTTCGAAAATGCGCAGGGGGAGAAGGCCGCCGGGAAACAGCACCGTATGCAGCGGAAACAGCGACAGCTCGGTGGGCAGCGGCGGCAGCGGCGAGAACGGTGAGAGAGCGATGTCTTCTTGCATGGACGGGCTTTCAGCAGACGGCGGCAAGACTTTCGCGTGGCGCCGCGCAAGAAGCCGCATCCAATGAGGCTGGCCAACGCGCTCGGTGTGTCTGGCGCGCAGTTCAGCCGTCTACGGCCAATTCGCGGTGGCGGACCAACACATTACCATGCGCGCGGAAGTACGTGGCAAGCCGTTCTGCGATGTACACCGAACGATGCTGGCCGCCCGTGCAGCCGATCGCGACGGTCAGGTAGCTGCGGTTGTCGGCGATGAAACTCGGCAACCACTTTTCCACGTAGGCGCGAATATCCTCTGCCATTGCAAGGACCATCGGCTGGCTTTGCAGGAAATCGATGACAGGCTGGTCGCGCCCGGTGAGTGGGCGCAGTTGCGTGTCGTAGTACGGGTTGGGCAGCGAACGCACGTCGAAGACGAGATCGGCGTCGGTCGGCACGCCATGCTTGAAGCCGAACGATTCGAACATCAACGTGATGTCATGCGGCTCGTCGCTGATGAATTCCTTGATGTACGCGCGCAGGGCGTTTGTGCGCAGCGTGCTGGTGTCGATGCGATGGGCCGGATCAGCAAGCGGGCTCAGCAGCTCGCGTTCCATTTCGATCGCTTCGATGAGCGAGGTGTCCAGGCCCTTGGCGGCCGCTTGCACGTTTGCGGCGGTGTCAGGGCGGCCGTTACGGATCGACAGCGGATGCCGACGGCGCGTCTCGGAATAGCGCTGCACCAGCGCGTTCGTGCTTGCTGTCAGGAACAGCATGCGCACGTCGTGTTCCTTGCGCAGCACGGTGACCGTCTCGGGCACCTTGCGCAGCGATTCACGGCTGCGGATGTCAGTGGCCACGCCCAGATGCGTATAACCCTGGTCCGCCAGATAGCGCGCCAGTTCGGGGATGAACTGCGCGGGCAGGTTGTCGACGCAGTAGTAACCTGCGTCTTCGAGCACGTTCAGGGCGACCGATTTCCCTGAACCCGACATACCGGTGATGAGAATGATCCGCATGCCGCGAGGATAGCATCCCTGTATTGCAAAGCAGCGACCAGTAAAAAAGGCGACCGATCTGGCCGCCTTTTTTTACGAAGCTAAAGGAATGCTCAGCCCTTCGAGAGGCACTCTTTCTGGGCGTTCTTGTAGGCGTCGCCCTTCTTGCCCTTGTTGGCCTTAGAGCAGGCCGCCATCTTTTCCTGCTGCGTCATCGGCTTAGCGGCTGCGGCCGGCTTGTCAGACAGACAGCCTTTCATGAAAGCCTTGCGCTCGTCGCCCTTCTTGCCGGCGGCGTCCATGTTGCATTGCTTCATCTTTTCTTGCTGCGAATTCTTGGCTGCCGGAGCGGTTGCAGGTGCGGCCGGCGCGGCTGCCGGTGCGCTGCCTTGGGCGAAAACCTGGCCAGCCAGGAACGGGAGCGCGAGGGCGCAAGCGGCAAACAGTTGTTTCATCGTCGTGTTCTCCTTGGGTACCGTCAGAAGAGCGGGCGAAGACGGCCGCCGCGCTCGCGATGAACGCCGCCGCGTGCGTGCTCGGCGCATTCCCTCCCACAACGGAGAGGTCGCATGTCAGGTTGACGTTTCGTAACGAAAACTAGGGTAAAACCGGCCCGATAGCGAAACTTTGTGGCGACTTTGTTAAAGCAGGCGACCCTGAGGCGAGTGCGAGGCAGCTTCGGCCTGCATGGCGGCGCGCTGGCGGTCCATGAAGTCGCGCAGCGTATCGATGCCGCGCAAGCGCAGGATCGTGTTGCGCACGGCAGCTTCGACCAGCACGGCCAAGTTGCGGCCGGCTGCCACCTGGATCTTCACCATGTGGATCGGCAAACCGAGCACATCGAGGTACTGCGAATCGAGTGGCAGGCGCTCGAACTCGCCATCGTTGCGACGCACGAGCTGGACGATGAGCTTGATCTTCATCTTCCGGCGCACCGCCGTCTCACCGAAAATCGTCTTGATGTCGAGCAGGCCCAGACCGCGCACTTCCAGCAGATTCTGCAGCAGCGGCGGGCAGCGGCCTTCGATAAAGTCCGGCCCGAGGCGAACGAAATCGACTGCGTCATCAGCCACCAGACCGTGACCGCGCGAGATCAGCTCCAGGCCCAATTCGCTTTTGCCCAGGCCAGAATCGCCCATGATCAGCACGCCCATGCCGAGGATGTCGAGAAACACCCCGTGCATCGTCACGCGCGGTGCCGAGATGCGCGACAGATACAGACGCAGATGATCAATGACCGCGGCCGACGAAATCGGCGACGTGAACAGCGGCGTGGACGAGCGTGTGCAGCGCAGTTCCAGATCGGGTGGCGGATCCACGCCATCGGCCACCACCAGAAAGGGCGGTTCCAGCAGGATCAACTCGCCCATCTGGCGCTTGCGGTTTTCTTCCGACAAGCGCTGGTAGTAGGTGATCTCGGGCTTGCCGAGCACCTGGATGCGATTCGGGTGGATGAGGTTCAAGTGCCCGACTAAGTCAGCTGCAGATGTCGCCTCCTTGGCGAAATCCACATCGAACGCGCGGTCCGCGCCCTCCAGGCCGGCGACCCACGACAGCTTTAGATCAGCTGCGTTGTCGTCAAAGATCGATTGGGCGATGACGCCGGTCAGTTCCATAGCAGGGGCACGGTGGTGCCGACGGGGCATAGCGCGTTCGCAATCGGTTGCGCTTGCCACCGATCGCGCTGCGATCAGGGCCGCCAGTCGGTCAATAGCTGGTGAATCGCCTCGGGCGACGGCAGGGTGGCGAGGCCTTCGCGCATGTCACGGTCGGACAGCAGCTGGGCGATTTCAGAGAGGATTTCCAGATGCTGCTGGGTGGCCTGTTCGGGCACCAGCAAAAAGATCAGCAGCGAGACAGGTTTGCCGTCCGGCGATTCAAAAGGCACCGGTTCGGATAGGCGCATGAAGGCTGCCAGCGGCTGTTTGAGCCCCTTGATGCGGCCATGCGGGATCGCCACGCCGGCGCCCAGGCCCGTGGATCCAAGCGACTCGCGCGCAAACAGGTTGTCGGTGACGACTGCGCGCGTCACGCCGTGGTTGTTCTCGAACAGCAGGCCAGCCTGTTCAAATACCCGCTTCTTGCTCGTTACGCTGACGTCGAGGGCAATGTTCCCGGGCGGCAGCAGTTTGGCCAAGCGATTCATGTGCAATGCGTGAAATGAGCGGCGTCCTTCTGCACCAAAATGGCGCGCGGACAATGAGGTCATTATAGACCACGTGCCGCGCAGCTTTGTGCGGTGCACCAGCGGTGCACCACGCAGGGCAGAGAGGCGAATCCCCCAGGGCTGCGATCAGCCGGTGCCGGCACTGTGCGCACGGCATCGACCCTGTTTTAACCAGCATCGCGCCAAAAGCCGCGCCACGCCAGCATTCATACTTTCGTCAGATTTTAGCCCGACTTAAATCCGTTGCAATCGGATTCGTCACGAATGCACCACGGCATAAAAAAACCGCGCCAACTCGGGGCGCGGTTTTTGCGGTGCCGTCCTGCTATTGCTGCATCTGCACGGCCTGGAAGGCTTGGTGCTTCATGCTGTCGCGATCGTGCCCTTGCACGCGGTCCTTGTACTTGATCACTTGCCTGTCCAGTTTATCGACGAGTAGGTCGATGGCCGCATAAAGATCTTCATGGTGTGATTCGACGAAGACGTCCTTACCCTTGAGGTGCAAGTTGATTTCCGCGTACTGACGCCGATCCTTCTCCTTGTGGTTATCGACCGATAGCAACACGCTGACGCCAATCACCTGATCGAAGTGCCTGATCACACGCTCCAGTTTCGTTTCCACGTACTCACGCAAAGCGGGCGTGATGTCCAGGTGGTGTCCACTGAGTTTGAAGTTCATAGCGGTTCTCCTTCTCAAGATGAGCCGCACCGGAACTGCCCGCGATGCGGCTATAAAGACTTGCGCAAATTCACTGCAGGGATCTTGAGGGCTTCGCGGTATTTGGCCACCGTCCGACGGGCCACCACGAATCCTTGTTCGCCTAACAGCTCGGCAATTCTGCTATCGGACAGAGGATTCTTCGGGTCTTCGGCTCCTACAAGTTGCTTGATGAGCGCGCGTATCGCAGTGGATGACGCGGCCCCGCCGGTTTCCGTCGATACATGGCTGCCGAAGAAGTACTTCAACTCGAACGTCCCCATCGGGGTCGCCATGTACTTGTTGGTCGTCACACGGGAGATCGTGGACTCGTGTAGACCCAGTGTATCGGCTATTTCCCGCAAAACCAAGGGGCGCATGGCGATTTCGCCGTGCGTGAAGAAGCTCTTTTGACGTTCGACAATCGCTTGCGAGACACGCAGGATCGTATCGAAGCGCTGCTGAATGTTCTTGATCAGCCAACGTGCTTCCTGCAGCTTCTGCTGCAGATTGGCGGCGCCCGATTCGCCGCGACTGCTGCGCAGGATCTGCGCGTACATGTCGTTGATACGCAGGCGCGGCATGACGTCGGGGTTCAGTTGCGCCATCCAGCCTGCGCTGGTCTTGCGCACGATCACGTCGGGCACCACGAAATCCGCTTCAGCACGCCCGAATGCATGACCCGGAAATGGTGCCAGTGAACGAATCAGCTCATGCGCTGCTTTCAGTGCGGGCTCGTCGACGGACAGCGCTTTCTTCAGGCGTGTGTAGTCTCGCGCGGCCAGCAGTTCGAGATGCTGATTGACGATGGTGAGCGCCAGCGCCTTCGCAGGCGAATCGAGCCGATGCAATTGCAATGACAGGCATTCAGCAGCTGAACGCGCGCCGACGCCAGGCGGGTCGAAGCTCTGCAGCATGCGCAGCGTGGCTTGCAGTTCGTCAAGCTCGACTTCAAGTTCGGCAGGCAGATCGGCGAGGATTTCGTCGAGCGTGCCAGAGAGGTAGCCTTCGTCGTCGAGGGATTCGATCAGGAAGATGACGAGGCCCTTGTCTCGCATGGACAGCTTGAGCGGCGCGAGTTGCTCCATGAGGAATTCGCGCAGGCTTTGTTCGGCCTCGCGCAATTGCAGCGGGGCGCGGTCGTCTTCGTCGGATTGCGGTTTCCGGGCGAAGTCGTCGAGGCTCCAGTCCGAGCGGTCGGAGCCGTAATCGCTGTCGAAATCGGCGCCGCTGTCGTGGCCGTTCTCGTAGCTGTTGTCGGCGCTGTCGCTGCTGTCGCCACCGTTGGGTGCAGGCGGAGGCGATTCCGTGGGCAGGGGTGTGGCGCTGTTGCTTTGCAGCGCGTTCACGGAGCCGTCTGCGCCAATGCGGGCGGAGGTGTCGAGCCACTCATTTTCCCGCTCCAGCAGCGGGTTTTCGGTCAGGGCTTGCTCAACTTCCTGCTGCAGTTCGATGGTCGACAGTTGCAGCAATCGAATCGATTGCTGCAACTGCGGCGTGAGCGCGAGATGCTGAGAGAGGCGGAGCTGGAGCGACTGTTTCATGCGGGCTATTCTATGCCCAACACTCGGTCGATGGAACGGATTTTGCTTTAAGGTGCGGCCTTACCACGCCCCTTCGCACGTCCTTAAGACGTAAGCGTGCGTCGTGGCTTACATCCGGAAGTTATCGCCCAGATATACCTTGCGTACATCCTCGTTTTCGATGATCTGCTCCGGCATGCCCGCGGCCAGCACCGTACCTTCGCTGATGATGTAGGCGTGATCGCAGATGCCCAGCGTTTCTCGCACGTTGTGATCAGTGATCAGCACGCCGATGTTGCGGTCTTTCAAGAAGCTGACGATGCGTTGAATCTCGCCTACCGCGATTGGGTCGACACCGGCAAACGGTTCATCGAGCAGGATGAAGCGTGGCGATGAGGCCAGCGCGCGGGCAATCTCCACGCGGCGGCGTTCACCACCCGAGAGCGACAGTGCGGGGTTGTCGCGCAGGTGGGCGATCTGCAAGTCGTCGAGCAGGCCGTCGAGGCGGCGATTGACTTCGTCTTGCGACAGCTTCTTGCCGTTCTGCTCCTGCAGCTCGAGCACCGCGCGGATGTTTTCCTGCACGTTGAGCTTGCGGAACACCGACGCTTCCTGCGGCAAATACGACAGGCCCATGCGCGCGCGCTGGTGGATCGGCAGGCGGCTGATGTGTTCGCCGTCGAGCACGATGTCGCCGGCGTCCAGCGCCACCAGGCCGACGATCATGTAGAACGAAGTCGTCTTACCCGCTCCGTTGGGGCCGAGCAGGCCGACCACCTCGCCGCTTTTCACGTCAAGCGACACGTCCTTGACCACCGTGCGCGTGCCGTAGCGCTTCTTCAGATGGCGGACGACCAGCGTGCTGGAAGTCGTGGCCTGCGGCGCTGCAGTTTTTGGGGCGAGGGTGGTGGCAGACATAAGCGAAACAGAAAAGACAGGCGGTGCGGATCAGGGCTTGGCGGCCGGGGTAGATGCCGGCGCGGCAGGCGTGCTTGTGCGCGGTGCGAGAACCGCGCGCACGCGGCCCGACGGGTTGGCGGCGGTGGCGTTTTCAGCGCCGCCGGAGGCCGTGTAGAACTCCTTCTGACCGTCGTACGTGATGACGGCGCCGCGGATCTCGTCGAGCTGCGTCGCGCCTTGCAGGCGCTCCATGCGTGCACGGGTGATCAGCTTGGAAATCTCTTGTTTGCCGTCGTATTCGATGCGCTCGCCCCAACCCTGGATGTATTCGTCGACGTTGTCCCGCTTCTGGCGAATGAACGCGAGATTGCCGGGTTTGGACGTAGCGACGGCGTAGTTGTAGCCCTCGGGATCGGTCCGCAGATCGGCCTGGTCGGAGCGCAGCACCATGGTGCCCTTGGTCAGCACCACGTTGCCGGTCAAGTGATAGACCTGCTTCAGATCGTCGTAGCTGGCGTTGTCGGCTTCAAGGACGAGCGGCTTGTCGCGGTCGGCGCGCTCGGCGTGTGCGGGCAGGGCCGGGAGCAGCAGCGCAGCGACGATGGCGAGGCCGGCAGCACGGAGGGAATCAGTCATGGGGATCACGTCGGAGAAGGGCGCGGTCGGTGGGCGTTGTCAGGTGTCGGGGCAGAGTTTACTGCTTCGGCGCCCCAAGCCCTTCGATTCGGCCGCGCACATTGCCCAGCAATTGTACTTGGCGCGTCACGTTGTTGAAGGTGAGGCCGTTGGCGTTCATGATCGACGGCCCACGGTGCAGCTCGACTGGCTTGTCGGTGCGCACGATGTCGTCGTTGAGCAGCACCTGGAAGTAGGTCGAATCGGCCGTCATCAGCGGGTCCTGGCGAGCGTCGGGTCCCTGCGCGCGGATGACCTTGGCGTTGTTGTAGAGATCGATGATGGTGCCGTCGCCGTTCATCTTGCCCAGGTCCGCACGGGCGGTGATCTGGGGGCGGTCGGGCGCATATACGCGCAGCGCGGGATATGTGACGTCGTAGGTCAGGTCGTCCTCATAGTGATTCATGTGGACGCCGGTGAAGCGGTATTTGGTCGTGCCGGTCTCGTCCAGCGCCGTAGCCGAGATGCCATCCATGGTGTAGTCGGCGATGTGGCGTTTGGGCTGGGTGGCGGTTTCGTCGGTTTGTGGCGTGTTGACCTGCACGAGCAGGAACGTGACGCCGCAGACAATCGCCATCAGCAGGATCGGCAGCCCGCGCAGCATGACCTGCAGCACGGTGGAGACGAGGCGTTGGGAGCGTTCGCTGGCCATGGAGTCAGAAGGTTTGCGGGGCTTGCAGCAATTGCGCAAGCAGGGCGTCGTAGGCGCCTTGTGCCTTGAGGATCAGGTCGGCGACTTCGCGCACGGAGCCTCGCCCGCCAGTGGCCTGGGCCACGTAATGGGCGCGGCTGCGCAGTTCGGCATGGGCCTGGGCGGGGCAGGCGGTAAAGCCCACCATCGTCATCACCGGCAGGTCGGGCCAGTCGTCGCCCATGTAGCCGGCGTCGGTGGCCTCAAGTTGCGTGGCCGCCAACAGGTGGGCAAACGCCTCGCGCTTGTCGGCTACGCCTTGGTACAGATGTTCGATGCCGAGTTCCCCGGCGCGCCAGGCGACGATTTCGGATTGCCGCCCGGTAATGATGGCCGACGTGATGCCGGCCTGTGCCAGCAGCTTGATGCCGTGGCCGTCGAGCGTGTCGAACGCCTTGCTGATTTCTCCCTCAGGGCCCACGAGCAGGCGGCCGTCGGTCAACACGCCATCCACATCGAACACCATCAGGCGCACGCGCGCGGCGCGTTCCATTGCCTGCGGAAAGCGTGCGTCGATGTTGCTGTGGACAGGATCGGCCGGGGTGGTCATCAGTGGCGTGGGCGGGTCAGATGACCTTGGCCCGCGTCAGGTCGTGGATGTGCAGCGCGCCGACCAGCACGCCGGCGGCATCGACCACCAGCAACTGGTTGATACGGTGCGTTTCCATGACTTCGACGGCTTCGACGGCGAGCTGATCGGGGCCGACGGAGCGCGGGTGGCTGTGCATGACCTCGTGGATGGGCACGGTGCGCCAGTCACGTGGGGTTTCGAGCAGGCGGCGCAGGTCGCCGTCGGTGAACACGCCCACGGCGCGGCCTTGCGCATCGACCACGGCGGTCATCGCCATGCCCTTGCGTGTGATTTCCATCAGCGCCTGCGACAGCGTCGTGTCTTCGTTCACGCGGGGGATGGCGTCGCCGGCGCGCATGACGTCACGTACGTGCGTCAGCAGCTTGCGGCCGAGCGACCCGCCCGGATGCGAGCGTGCGAAATCTTCGGCACCGAAGCCGCGCGCGTCGAGTACGGCCACGGCCAGCGCGTCGCCCAGCGCGATCTGCGCGGTGGTGCTGGCAGTGGGAGCAAGGTTCAACGGGCAAGCCTCGACATCGACGTGCGAGTTGAGCACCACGTCGGCATGCTTGCCAAGCGAGGACTCCGGGTTGCCCGTGACGGCGATCAGCTTGGCGCCCATCCGCTTGACCAGCGGCAGAATGACGTTCAGCTCCGATACCTCGCCGGAATTGGAAAAGCCGATGAAAACGTCGTCGCGGGTGACCATGCCGAGGTCGCCATGGCTGGCTTCGGCCGGGTGCACGAAGAAGGCCGGCGTGCCGGTCGAGGCCAGCGTGGCGGCGATCTTGCGCGCCACATGGCCCGATTTGCCCATGCCGGACACGACGACGCGGCCGGTGCAGCCGAGCACCATTTCGACCGCGCGCGCAAAGTCGGCGGACACCTGGGTTTTGAGACCGAGTACGGCTTGCGCTTCGATGTCGAAGGTTTGCTGCGCCAGCGCAAGCGCTCGGTCCGGATTGAAATTCGCTATCATGGCGCCGAAGTATAACAACGATTGACACTGGCCCTGACTGGCTGCCGCACGTTCTGGCATTGCATCGGGGCTGGCTTTGCGGGGAGTCGCGGAGCGTGCGGGCGCTCCGTTTTGCTGCGCCGCGGCATTCAGCTTTCAAATCACTTTTCTTCCCGTCGCCACGCCGTCATTTTTGTACTGCGGCGTCTCGCGTATCGCGTTCTTCGTTTATACCCTGGCATCGGTCTTGCAGCGCCTGCGTGCTCGCCGGCGCACGCACCGTCCTGATGCGTGGGTGCTGTCCCTCCTGTCCAACCCCTTTCGATTGGTTTTTCGCGTCGCATGCATTCGCCGCTGGAACTCACCCTCGTGTTGTTGGCCGCCGCCGTGATCGGCGTGGTGCTGTTCCGCATGCTGCAGTTGCCGCCGATGCTGGCCTACCTGGTGGTGGGCGTGCTGATTGGGCCGAAGGCGACGGGGCTGGAGTCCGATTCTGCTCAGACCCGCTACCTGGCTGAGTTCGGGGTGGTGTTCTTGATGTTCTCGATCGGCCTGGAGTTCAACCTCTCCAAGCTTCGTTCGATGCGACGGCTGGTGCTGGGCCTTGGCGCGTCACAGGTGGTGCTGACCGTGCTGCTGACGATTCCGGTATCGATGCTGCTTTCGCGCTGGTACCCGCTGTCGTGGCAGGCGGGGCTGGCGCTGGGCGGCGCGTTGGCGATGTCGTCCACGGCCATCGTGTCGAAGATGCTGGCCGAGCGCCTGCAACTGGAAACCGAGCACGGCCGCAACATCATCAGCGTGCTGCTGTTCCAGGATCTGGCTGTGGTGCTGCTGCTCATCGTGGTGCCGTCATTGGGCAAGAACCCGAGCGACCTGGTTCTGACGCTGTCGATTGCAGCCCTGAAGATCACCGTTGCGCTGGTGCTGATCCTGTTCCTGGGGCAGAAGTTGCTGTCGCGCTGGTTCCACCTGGTGGCGGCGCGGCGCTCGCAGGAGCTGTTCATGTTGAACCTGCTGCTGGTCACGCTGGGTATGGCGGCGCTGACCGAGCGGCTGGGCTTGTCGATGGCGCTGGGCGCGTTCCTGGCCGGCATGCTGGTGTCGGAAACGCCGTACAAGCTGCAGGTGGAAGAAGACATCAAGCCGTTCCGCGACGTGCTGCTGGGGCTGTTCTTCGTGACGGTCGGCATGCTGCTGGACCCGCGCGTGGTCTTCGAGCACTGGGCGCTGGTGCTGGGCCTGGTGATGGCGCCGGTGCTGTTCAAATTTGTGCTGATTGCGCTGCTGGCGCGGGCCTTCGGTTCCGGTGGAGGTGCGGCGATCCGTACGGCTCTCGGGCTAGCGCAGGCCGGTGAATTCGGCTTCGTGCTGCTCAACCAGATTGACGGGATGAAACTGATCGACCCGTTGCTCGGCCAAGCGATCCTGGCGGCGATGCTGCTGTCGATGCTGCTGGCGCCGTTCCTGATTCAGTACAGCGACGTGATTGCCATGCGACTGTCGCGCACGGACTGGCTGATGCAATCGCTGGCAATGACGAAGATCGCCGCGCAGAGCATCGCCACCGAGCGCCACGTCATCATTTGCGGCTACGGGCGCAGCGGCCAGAACCTGGCGCACATGGTGGAGCAGGAGGGCATCGGCTATGTCGCGCTCGACCTGGACCCCGACCGCGTGCGCGAGGCCGCGGCCGCGGGCGAGCATGTCGTCTATGGCGATGCGGCGCGGCGCGAGTCGCTGGTGGCCGCCGGTATCCACCGTGCAGCGGCGGTCGCCATTACGTATGCCGATACGGCGTCCGCATTGAAGGTGCTGCACCACGTGCAGGCGCTGGAGCCGACCTTGCCCGTGATCGTGCGCACCATCGACGATGCCGACCTGGATCGCCTGCAGCAAGCCGGCGCCACCGAGGTCGTCCCCGAGATCATTGAAGGTAGCCTGATGCTGGCCTCGCACGCGCTGGTGCTGCTGGGCGTGCCGCTGCGCCGCGTGGTGCGTCGTGCGCAAGAGATGCGTGACGCACGTTACAGCCTGCTGCGCGGCTACTTCCATGGTCAGGATGACGAGGAAGACATGCTGGAGCGCGACGCCGTGCGCCTGCATTCGGTGCCTTTGGCCAAAGGCTCGCCTGCCATCGGCCACAAGCTAGGCACGATGGGGCTGGAGACGTTCAAGACCTCGGTCACGGCGATCCGGCGCCAGGGCATTCGCGCGCTCGATCCTGATCCGGACACCGTGCTGGAGCTGGGCGATATCGTTGTGCTGCGCGGCACCCCCGAGGGGCTGCAGATGGCGGAGGAGCGGCTCTCGCCGCGTTGATGCCAGCGCTTATTTGATGAACGTTTCCAGCAGCGGCCCGCGCGAGCGGCGCGGCGGCGGGGCGTCCGCCATGTTGGCCGGCAGGCCGTCCAGCACCGCCGCGGCATCGAGCGAGCTGATCGACACCCGCGTATCAGCCGGAATGCGCCCCTCCTGCTGCAGCATCAGATAGCGCAGGCAGCAGACGCGCAGGAACGACGCGAAGTTCGCCACCTCGCCGCGACGCTCGAACAACTCGTCATAGAGTTTGCTGATGAGCTGGTTGACCGTCAGGCCGTCGCGCTGGCCGATCTCTTCGAGCACCTCCCAGAACAGGCACTCCAGCCGCACGCTGGTCGCCACGCCGTGCAGGCGTAGCGAACGCGCGAGGCTGTCGTACGAATGGGGATTGGCGCGGATGAAGATTTCGCACATGGCCGGGGCTCCTGGGGCGCCCGGCGTGCGGGCAACCGGATCAGTGTAGAACCCGCGTGCCCAGGACTTCAAGAAACTGTGCCAACCATGCCGGATGTGCCGGCCACGCGGGCGCTGTGACCAGCTTGCCGTCGGTGTGGGCCTGGTCGACGGGGATGTCCTGGAACGTGCCGCCTGCCGCCGTGACTTCCGGGCCACATGCCGGATATGCCGAGCACGCCTTGCCTTCCAGCACACCCGCCGCCGAGAGCAACTGCGCACCGTGGCAGATGGCCGCGATGGGCTTGTCCGCATGGGCGAAGTGCCGCACGACGTCGAGCACGCGGGCGTTCAGCCGCAGGTATTCGGGCGCGCGGCCGCCGGGCACGACAAGTGCGTCATACGTTGCCGGGTCGACGTCGGCGAAGGTGGCGTTGACCGTGAACCGATGGCCGGGTTTTTCGGAGTACGTCTGCGCGCCTTCGAAATCGTGAACGGCGGTCGCGACGGAATCGCCGGCGCGCTTGTCCGGACAGACGGCGTGCACCGTGTGGCCGACCATCTGCAGCGCCTGGAAGGGGACCATGACTTCGTAGTCCTCCACGTAGTCGCCGACCAGCATCAGAATTTTCTTTGCCATCGCCGTGTCTCCTGTATGGTTTGGGCTTGCCCATTGTGGTTCGGCGCCATTCGGCCCGGGTGGTAGCCCATTACCGCAGACCACGTTTCCTGCTTTCCCGTTTTTGCCATGAACCAAGTTCCCCCTCACCAGGCGGCGCTGCTCACGCCGTCGTCCATTCCCGCTTCCACCGAATTGGGCGATGTATCGCGCTACCTGCGCGACCGCATCCGCACGGTGCCGGACTGGCCGCAGGCCGGGGTGATGTTTCGCGATATCACGCCGCTGCTGCAGGACCCGAAGAGCCTGCGCGTGCTGGTGGATGTATTCGTCCATCGCTACATGGGGCAGGGGCTTAACCTGGTGGCGGGCATCGATGCGCGCGGATTCATCCTCGGTTCGATCGTGGCGTATGAGCTGAACCTCGGCTTTGTGCCGATCCGCAAGAAAGGCAAACTGCCCTTCAACACGGTGGCCGAGGAGTACATGCTCGAATACGGCAGCGCGACGGTGGAAATCCATGCCGATGCCTGCAAGCCGGGTGACCGCGTCTTGTTGATCGACGACCTGATTGCCACCGGCGGCACCATGATGGCCGGCAAGCGTCTGCTTGAACGGCTGGGCGCGACGGTGGTGGAGGGCGCGGCGATTGTCGACCTGCCCGAGCTGGGCGGCTCACAACTGCTGATTGAGGGCGGGCTGCCGCTCTTCACGGTCTGCCGCTTTGATGGACACTGAGCGGCCACCCGCTGCCTTTGCGTGATGCGCCAGCCGCATACGCTCATGTGACAAAAATATGACGCGCTACTGCCGCGCGCAGTAGCATGATCCTTTCCATTTCCGCTGCGCCCCGGGAGACGTCGATGCCCCACGTATTGCTGTTCCTGCTGACTTCGATTGCCATCACGGTGATGCCGGGGCCGGACAACCTGCAAGTGATCGCGCGCGGCGCAAGTCAGGGCCGTAAGGCGGGTCTGTCGGCGGCGGCGGGGTTCGCGTCGGGCTGCCTCTTTCATACGACGCTGGCGGCGCTCGGGCTGGCCGCCGTGCTGCAATCGTCTCCTGTGGCGTTCCAGGCGATCCGCTGGCTGGGCGCAGCATATTTGATCTGGCTGGGCATCCAGGCACTGCGCAGCAAGGGCGGCGTCGGCCTGAATCCTGCTGGAGCGCAGGCGGCGCCAGACCTCTGGCAGGTGTATCGCCAGAGCGTCTTTGCCAATTTGCTCAACCCCAAGGTGACGCTGTTCTTCGTGGTGTTCCTGCCGCAGTTTGTGGATGCGCAGGCCGGCCATGCGGCGCTGCAGATGTTGCTGCTGGGCGGTGTGTTCATGGCGCAGACCATCGTTGTGTTCAGCATCTACGGTTGGTGCGCGGCCGCGCTGGGCGGTTGGATGCGCCGCACGCCGCGTGCCTCGCTGTGGCTCGACCGGGTGAGCGGCTGCATTTTCATCGGGCTGGGCCTGCGGGTGGCTCTGACTAAATAAGCAAGACTGCACGGCAACAATGATCACCCTGCTTAAGCTGCTTTCTGGCGTCGCCCTGTTGGTATGGGGCACGCAGACCGTCAAGGTTGGCATGTTGCGCCTCTACGGCGCGGACTTGCGCCGCCTGTTGTCACGCAGCGTGTCGAATCGGTTCTCTGCACTGCTGGCCGGCATTGGCGTGACGTGTCTGGTGCAGAGCAGTAACGCGACGGCCACCATCGTCGGCGCCTTTGTTGCGCAAGGGCTGATGGGCGTGTCGTCGGCGCTGGCGATCCTGCTGGGTGCCAACGTGGGCACCGCCATCATGGCGCAGATATTTGCGCTGGATTTGTCGTGGCTGTCGCCGCTGCTGATCTTCTTTGGCGTGATCCTGCATCTGTCGCGCAAGGGCAGTGCGGTGGGGCACTTTGGGCGCGTGCTGATCGGCCTGGGCCTAATCATGATGGCGCTGGAGCTGATCTCGGTCGCGTCGAGCCCGATGGTGGAAGCCAATGCGTTGCGCGTGCTGCTGAGCTCTTTCTCGTCAGACACCGGCCTGAACATGCTGATCGGCGCAGTGCTCACGCTGCTGTGCTATTCGAGCCTGGCGGTGGTGCTGTTCTGCGCGACGCTGGCAACGTCGGCGGCGGTGTCGGTCAAGGTGGCGTTCGCGATTGTGCTGGGCGCAAATATCGGGAGTGCCGTAGCGGCGTTGGCGACCACGCCCTCATCGAGCCAAGCCGCACGCCGTGCAACGCTCGGAAATCTGCTTTCGCGCATGCTGGGCGCCGCGCTGGCGCTGCCCTTTCTGGACAAGCTGGCGGAGTGGGCGCCGCACGCGGGCGTCGCGCCACAGCACGTGGTCGTGGCGTTTCATGTGGTGTTCAACGTGGCGTTGGCGGTGCTGCTGATCGGCTTTACCGATACGATGGCGCGCCTGTGCGCGCGCATCCTGCCGGGCGGCGCGCATATCGACGATCTCGTTGCGCCGCGCTACCTCGATCCTTCTGCGCTGGCCACGCCAACGTTGGCGTTGGGCAATGCGTCGCGCGAGGTGCTGCGCATCGGCGATCGCGTTGAGCACATGCTCGACAACACCCTGCGCGTGCTCAAAACCAACGACGTGCGCCTGTTGCAAACCACCCGCGCCATCGACGACGAGGTGGATGCGCTCTACACCGCCATCAAGCTTTATCTCACGCAGCTGAGCCACGAAGCCCTGGACGCGCGCGAGGGAAAACGCTGGGCCGACATCATCTCGCTCACCATCAATCTGGAGCACGCCGGCGACATTCTCGACCGTCTGCTGCAGGACGTACGCGAGAAGAAGATCGCCCACAAGCTGGCCTTTTCAGAGGCCGGCATGGAAGAGCTGGAAGACATGCACGCGCGCCTCGTCACGAACCTGAAGCTGGCGCTGTCGGTGTTCCTGACGGGCGACCTGCGCAGCGCGCAGAAGCTGATGATGGAAAAGGCACACTTCCGCGATCTGGAAAAACGCTACTCGCGCAGTCACCTCACACGGGTGTCCGCGCAGACCGCCGAGAGCATCGAGACCAGTTCGCTGCATCTGGACATCATCAGCGATTTCAAGCGGTTGAACTCGTTGTTCTGCGCGGCCGCGTATCCGGTGCTGGATGAAGCGGGGGCGTTGAACCGCAGCCGTATGAAAGACGCGGATGACGTGGAGACCGAGACGGCGCCAGCTGGGCACTGACGCCCGCATGCTCAGAAAAAAGCGCAGCCGAAGCTGCGCTTTTTTATTGCCGGATGCCCCTGCCTACTTCCGCTTGAGCAGCGGCGCAAGGTATTTGCCGGTAAAGCTAGCCTTGCTCTTCGCCACATCCTCGGGCGTGCCCTTGGCGATGATCTGCCCGCCGCCGGCACCGCCTTCAGGCCCGAGATCGAGCAGCCAGTCCGCCGTTTTGATCACGTCGAGGTTGTGCTCGATGATCACGATCGTATTGCCGTGATCGCGCAGCTTGTAGATGACCTTCAGCAGCAGCTCGATATCGTGGAAGTGCAGGCCAGTGGTCGGCTCATCCAGGATGTAGAGCGTGCGGCCTGTGTCGCGCTTCGATAGCTCCAGCGACAGCTTCACGCGCTGCGCCTCGCCGCCCGACAGCGTGGTCGCCGATTGCCCCAGGCGGATGTAACCCAGGCCCACATCCAGCAGCGTCTGCAGCTTGCGGCGCACCACCGGCACCGGCGCGAAGAACTCGTGCGCCTGCTCCACCGTCATCTCCAGCACTTCGGTGATGTTCTTGCCTTTGTAGAGCACTTCCAGCGTTTCGCGGTTGTAGCGCTTACCGTGGCAGACGTCGCACGGCACGTACACGTCGGGCAGGAAGTGCATCTCGACCTTCAGCACGCCGTCACCCTGGCAGGCCTCGCAGCGTCCACCCTTGACGTTGAACGAGAAGCGGCCGGGGTCATACCCGCGCTCCTTGGCCGACGGCACGCCGGCAAACAGCTCGCGGATCGGCGTGAACAGGCCCGTGTAGGTGGCCGGGTTCGAACGCGGCGTGCGGCCAATCGGAGATTGGTCGACGTTGATGACCTTGTCGAAATGCTCCAGGCCGTCGATGCGATCGTGCGCAGCCGGTTCCGGCGTCGAGCCATACAGATGACGAGCCACCGCGTGGTACAGCGTGTCGTTGATCAGCGTCGACTTGCCGGAACCCGACACACCCGTGATGCAGGTCAGCAGCCCGATCGGAATATCGGCCGACACGTTCTTCAGGTTGTTGCCGCTGGCGTTGATGATGCGCAGCCAGCGCTCTTCATCGGGCGCCGTGCGCTGCTTGGGCACCTCGATGCGGCGCTTGCCCGACAGGTAATCGCCCGTCAGCGACGCCGGCGATTGCTCGACTTGCTGGGGCGTACCTTCGGCGATGATCTGGCCGCCGTGCACGCCAGCGCCGGGGCCGATGTCGACCACATAGTCCGACGCGCGGATCATGTCTTCATCGTGCTCCACCACCAGCACCGAGTTGCCGAGGTCGCGCAGGTGCTTGAGCGTGCCGATCAGCCGATCGTTGTCGCGCTGGTGCAGGCCGATGGACGGCTCGTCCAGCACGTACATCACGCCGGTCAGCCCCGAGCCGATCTGCGACGCCAGCCGGATGCGCTGCGCTTCGCCGCCCGAAAGCGTATCGGCACTGCGCTCCAGCGACAGGTAATCGAGCCCGACGTTGTTGAGGAAGTTCAGCCGCGCGGTGATCTCCTTGACGATCTTGTCGGCAATCTCCCGTTTGGCGCCGTGCATGTTCAGCGTCAGGAAATACGTGAGCGCATCGCGCAGCGGCCAGCCGTTGATCTCGTAGATGCCGCGTGCCTGCTCGGCTTCGCCAATCTTGACGAAGCGCGCTTCGCGGCGCAGGCGGGTGCCGTGGCACTCCGGGCACTGCTGGTTGTTCTGGTACTTGGCCAGCTCCTCGCGCACGGCGATGGAGTCGGTCTCTTTGTAGCGCCGCTCCAGGTTGGGGATGATCCCCTCGAACGCGTGCTCGCGCACTGTGGTCTTGCCGCGCTCGTTGATGTACGTAAACGGAATCTGCTGCTTGCCCGAGCCGTGCAGCACGATCTGCTGGGTCTCGGGCGGCAGGTCTTCAAACGCGACATCGATGTCGACGTCGTAGAACGCCGCCAGGCTCTGCAGCATCTGGAAGTAAAACTGATTGCGGCGGTCCCAGCCCTTGATCGCGCCGGACGCCAGCGACAGATTCGGAAAGGCCACCACGCGCTTCGGATCGAAGAACGTGATCTGGCCCAGCCCGTCGCAGTGCGGGCAGGCGCCCATCGGGTTGTTGAACGAGAACAGCCGCGGCTCCAGCTCCTGCAGCGAGTATGAGCAGATCGGGCAGGCGAACTTGGAGCTGAAGCCGTGCTCCTTGCCCGTGTCCATTTCCAGCGCGATGGCCCGGCCGTCTGCCAGGCGCAGCGCGGTTTCGAACGACTCGGCCAGGCGCTGCTTGAGTTCCGGGTTGACCTTCACGCGGTCGACGACGACCTCGATCGAATGTTTGTCGTTCTTCTTCAGCTTGGGCAGGTTGTCGACTTCGTAGACCTTGGCTTCAGCCTCGTGCGCGGTACCGCCGCCCGAGCGGATGCGAAAGCGCACGAAACCCTGCGCCTGCATCGCTTCGAACAGGTCGACGTGCTCGCCTTTGCGGTTGGCCACCACGGGCGCCAGGATCATCAGCTTGGTATCGGCCGGCAACGCCAGCACGGCATCCACCATTTGCGACACGCTTTGCGCTTCCAGCGGCTGTCCGTGATCGGGGCAGTAAGGTGTACCGGCGCGCGCATACAGCAGGCGCAGGTAGTCGTGGATCTCGGTAACGGTGCCGACTGTGGAGCGTGGGTTGTGGCTGGTGGCCTTCTGCTCGATGGAAATGGCCGGCGACAGACCTTCGATCAGGTCAACGTCGGGTTTTTCCATCAGTTGCAGGAATTGCCGGGCATACGCCGACAGCGATTCCACGTAGCGCCGCTGCCCCTCCGCATACAGCGTGTCGAACGCGAGCGACGACTTGCCCGACCCCGAAAGCCCGGTGATCACGATCAACTGGTTGCGCGGCAGATCGAGGTTGATGTTCTTCAGGTTGTGGGTACGGGCCCCACGAATCTTGATTTCGTCCATGTGCGGCTGAGTGCTGCTGAATGCGGCGTCGGAGTGCGGACCGCCTGCGGCAATCGGCGGGAGGGTGGAAAAGGGTAAGCCTGCTAATATACCGAACTTCGGTTTTGCTGGTATCTGCTCCCAGTTGGGGCAATCCGTAAAACCGTTCAAGTGTTCTTGTCGCCGCTTTTTTTCCTGGTTTTCGCGGCGGTTTCCGCACCATGTCCTCCGCTTCCCCATCCATGACTTCCGCCTCCGGCCGTATGAATGGCCTTGAGCTGCGCGCGGCTGCCTCGCTGGCCGGCATCTTCGCGCTGCGCATGTTGGGTTTGTTCATGATCATGCCGGTCTTCGCGGTGTTCGCGAAAACGCTGCCCGACGGCAACAACACCCAACTCGTCGCTTTCGCCATCGGTGTGTATGGCCTCACGCAGGCGCTGCTCTATATCCCTTACGGCTGGCTATCGGACCGCTTCGGACGCAAGCCGGTCATCGTCACGGGTCTGGTGATCTTTGCGGTGGGCAGCCTGGTGGCGGCTTTTTCGCACAGCGTCGCGGGCATTGCCGTGGGGCGGGCCATCCAGGGCGCGGGGGCGATCTCGTCTGCGGTGATCGCCTTCGTGGCCGACCTCACCCGCGAGGAACATCGCACCAAGGCCATGGCCATGATCGGCGGCAGCATCGGCCTGTCGTTTGCCGTTGCCATCGTGAGTGCTCCGGTCATCTTCCGCTGGGTCGGCATGCCGGGCATGTTCACGGCGATTGGCGTGCTGGCCATCGTCGCCATCGGCGTGGTGCTGTGGGTTGTGCCCAACCCGCCGCGTCCGCCCGAGCATGTGAAGGCACCGTTCCGCGAAGTCCTGCGCAACCCCGAACTGCTGCGCCTGAACTTTGGCGTGTTCGCCCTGCATGCCACGCAGACGGCGTTGTTCGTCGTGCTGCCGCACATGCTGGAAGCCGCAGGCCTGCCCGTCGATTCGCACTGGAAGATCTACCTGCCGGTGATGGGCGTGTCGTTCGTGCTGATGGTGCCGGCCATCATTGCCGCCGAGAAGCGCGGCAAGATGAAGATCGTGCTGCTGTCGGCTGTGGCGCTGGTGATGGTGGCGCAACTGGCGCTGGGCGAGATGAATCCGACGCTCGCCGCGCTGGCGATTGCGCTGCTGGTCTACTTCCTCGGATTCAACGTGCTGGAGGCGTCGCAGCCGTCGCTGGTATCGAAGTACGCGCCGGGCGTGCGCAAGGGCGCGGCCATGGGCGTGTACAACACGACGCAGGCGCTGGGCCTGTTTGCAGGCGGGGCGGGCGGCGGCTGGATTCTGCTGCATGCGGGGCAGCACGCCGTATTCCTAACCTGCGCCGCGCTGGCTTTTGCCTGGCTTATAATTGCGAGCCCCATGCAGATGCCGGCATTGCGCCGACACTAATCCGGGCAACACGGCGGCATCACTTCATTTTTTACCTTCGGAAACTCATCATGGCGTCCGTCAACAAAGTCATCATCGTCGGCAATCTCGGCGCCGATCCTGAAACGCGTTACATGCCCAGCGGCGACGCTGTCACCAACATTCGCGTGGCAACCACCGACCGCTACAAGGACAAGGCCAGCGGCGAAATGAAGGAAGCCACCGAGTGGCACCGCATTGCCTTCTTCGGCCGCCTGGCTGAAATCGCCGGCGAATACCTGAAGAAGGGCTCGTCGGTCTACATCGAAGGTCGCCTCAAGACCCGTCAATGGGAAAAGGACGGCCAGAAGCAATACAGCACCGAAATCGTCGCAGAACAAATGCAGATGCTCGGCGGCCGCGGTGGTGAGGGCGGTGGCGGTGGTGGCGGTGGTGCTGGCTACTCGCGCGGCGGTGAAGGCGGCGGCGGTGGTGGTGGCTACGGCGGTGGCCGCAGCCAAGGTCAAAGCCAAGGCCAAGGCCAAGGCCAAGGCGGCGGCTACTCGCGCGGCGGTGAAGGTGGTGGTCAGGGCGGCGGTGCACGTCGCCAGCCGGCACCGTCGAATGGTTTTGAGGATATGGACGACGATATTCCGTTCTAGAACCTACCTAACGTCATTTTTGTTGATTGAAGCCCGTGTGCCTTGTGCCCACGGGCTTTTTTCTTACCCACACTTTGATTTTCGGTCCATGGGGGTCTAGGCTCAACTACTACTTGAACGGAATGGTGGGTAAATGGCTGCGTTCATCGCAAAGCGTGTCAGGTTCCAGAATGGAGAGCACCACTCTGTTCTGACTAGACCCGGCGGCCTTCCGCAATATGTTCTGTCAATGGTCAGCACCAACGCCGTTCCATTGATTCCCTCCACAACAGGCAGGCGACGGGCCGAGCGGGAAACCACTCCAACAACTGTCAAAGGCGAGGTCTGCGAGAGGAAGAGGACTATGGCTGGGGACGGAAGCGCTCATCCGCTGCGAGAAGCAGCTTGCGTGAACCACCGCCGACAGCAATTGAAAGACCCACCAATGCAGCCGCTAGGCTCATCGCGTTTTTCGCAGACGCTGGCGCATCATGTCCAGTGCTAAGAATCCAAGCGTAAAAGGCAATCGCGACTAAACCGAGCAACCAGCCCGCGACGTTGACGAATTCGACCTGGTACCTCACAAGAACCTTAATTCGTCGCACGTTGGCGGCCTGACCAACGATGCGCCAATAGCCAATCGCCGCCCACAGAATCGCGCATTGAAAGGTCGTCGATGTAACGATGAGCGCTATCGATGCCCATACCAACGGCCACAGAGACTGCTGGAATATCATCAGGACGGCCGGGGCGGTAACAGAGACGATAGTAATCCGCTCCAACACTTTGAATACACTGCGGCCTCGTACTGGGTTCACCAGCTCGGTAAGTGTCAATGCATATCCCACTCCGGAATCGCCGGTCTGCCGTCGGAATCTACCTTCAACCGAAGGGCGCCCGGCACGCGTAAGGCGTTGTCCCTGGCATCCGTGCGGACAGAGATGAAGTACTGTCACAGACCTCATCTCAACTCATTTCAGCAGCGGTAGTGCGGCACTCTCCATTACGCGCCGCAACGTTAATAAACCATAACTGTGCCGGTGCTTGTCACGCGCTAGCATCACCGCGTCGGGAGACGCGATGCGCGGCAATGTCACTTAATGCAGATATAGATAACGCGCAACGAGAATCATCCTTTATAGGGAGGCGCGGAGCTCCGCAACCCTTTAATATCCCGGCGAAAATTTCCAGTTTGGGCCAGAGGCCTTTCATCGATGGCAGGCGTGGTCCGGCATTTGACATCGTTGGAGGGAGCGCATGGTCTTCATGCCCCGATTATTGAGTTTGCAGCACGCAGCCGTCGCGCAATGCCATCGGCTGTCCGAATCGGAGCGCAGCTGCGGCGCTGACGTGCTTCTGATTTTCAGATAAGCCACGGCTCTTACCGATGTACCTGCCTCAATCCGCCTTGTCGGCGCTATCGGGCCTCGTAGGTCAGCATACGCGCCAGATCACAATCGAGACTGCGCTGACCACGGATAACTTGGTCGTGGAGCGCTTCACTGCCAAAGAGGCAGTGTCTGCACCGTTCGCTTTGCACATCGATTGCTTGAGCCCGTCCGCTCATCTCGATACCGCCAAGCTGGCGACCGAGGAAATCACGCTACGGCTGATGCTTCCCGACGGCAACCGGCGCGCATGGCACGGTTATGTGGTGGCCTGCGCCGCGCTCGGGGGTGATGGTGGTCTCGCACGCTATCGGCTGACGGTCGGTTCGTGGTTGGACCGCTTGCGCACCCGCAGCGACTGTTTCGTCTTCCAGGACAAGACCGCGCTAGAGATCATCGAAGACGTGCTGGCCGACTATCCTCTAGCGCACTACCGTTTGGCAGTGAGCCAGCCGTGTGCCAAGCGCTCCATCTGCTCCCAGTATCGCGAAACCGATTTCGCGTTTGTCGAACGCCTGCTGGCAGAGGAAGGACTGTCTTATCGCTTCGAGCATCAGCAGGGCGATGCTTCTCAGTCCAGGGACGGCAAGGCCGCGCAGTCGCGCCATTGTCTGGTCATCTTCGACAACGACGCCGACCGACCAACCTGTGCGCAGCCGCAGATCCGCTTCCACCGCGTGGATGCGACCGAGCGAGAGGACGCCATCGAGCGTTTCTCTCGGACCCATACGGTTGGCACCAATGCGGTCACGCTTGCCTCGTGGGACTTCAAGGCGCTTGCTGCCACCTCCGCCCAGGCAACCGCCAGCGAACCTGGCGGTGAACTGCCGACGTTGGAGAGTTTCGAGGCTTCTGGTCCGTATCGATTCAAGGACGCGCAAGGCGCGGACCGCGCGGCACGGTTGCGCATGCAGGCACACGAAGGTGGCTATTTGCGCTATCAGGGCCAAGGCAGCGTACGCCAGTTGGGCGCCGGTGAGCGATTCACGCTTTCTCAGCACTTCGACAGCCGCCACAGCGAATTCGTCACGCTGCAGATCGAGCACGAGGCCGCGAACAACCTCGGCATCGACGTCGCCAGCCTGCTGGGCACCACGGACATCGAATCCGGCAGTTACCGCAATCGTTTTGTAGCGGTGCCGGCTGAGGCCCCCATCGTGCCGCAGTATCGCCGCCGTCCAACGGCGCCGGAAGGACAAGCTGCAGTGGTAATCGCCGAAGATGGCGCGCCGCTGACAACGGATCGCGATCACCGCGTGCGCGTCCGTTTCCCGTGGTTGCGCGCGCCAGATGCCAGCTCGTTCCGAGACCCGGACAGCAGCGACCGCAGCCAAGTCACTGCCTGGGTGCGTGTAGCGACTTCCAGTGCAGGTCCCAATTGGGGTGCGAACCACTTGCCACGCGCGGGCACGCAGGTGCTGCTGACCTACATCGACGGAGATATTGATAGGCCGCTGGCGGCCATGCAGCTCCATAGTGAGCAGGATGCTTTACCTTGGCCCGCTGCCGATGCGCCGCTCGGGCAAGTGCTGTCCGGTTGGCACTCGCAGGCACTTGGCGGCGATGGCTACAACCAGTGGGTCGTGGACGATCATCCGGGGCAGCTTCGCACACGGCTTGCCAGCTCTACGGCCAACAGCCAACTCAGCTTGGGCTACGTGATGTCGCACGGCGCGACCGGTGGCGAGCGCGGCAGTTGGCGGGGCACGGGTGCAGAACTGCGTACGGATGCGTGGGCTGTAGTGCGCGCAGGAGGTGGGCTGTTGCTTTCGACAACGGCACGTCCGCAGGCGGCCGGCACGATGCTCGACATCAACGAGGCACGCGGCCAACTCACGGCAGCGCAGAAAACTGCGCGGCGTTTGTCCGATGCGGCCTCCAGTCAACAGGCGTTGCCGCTCACTGCCAACGAAGCGTTTGACCCGCTCACCCAGGGGCTGGACCCGGCCCAAGATGGGCGCTACGAGGATAACGTCAATGGACAAGACGCCATCCAGCCGAACAAGGCACCGGTCGAGCGCTTCGGCCAGCCGTGGCTAGTCGCGGAATCGCCCACGAGCATTGCGCTGGCCTCTCAGGCCACTACAACGGTCTACGCGGGCCGGCATCTGCACGGTACGGCACAAGCTGACTGGCATCTTGCCGCCGGCAACGTCGTTGCTGCTGCGGCTGCGAAGGGAGTAAGTCTGTTCGCGCAACGCAACGGCATCCGCGCGATTGCAGAGGGGGGCCCGGTGTCGATTCAGGCCCATACCGATGCACTGGCGGTGCTGGCGGACAAGGCCGTCACCGTCACGTCGTCGGCAGATTCCGTTGAAATCCTGGCGCAGAAGAACATCGTGTTGCACGGCGGGGATTCGATGGTCCGACTCGAGGGCAATGCGGTCACGTTCGAGACGTCGGGGCTGTTGTCTGTGAAGGGAGCCGGACACCCATTGGTTGGACCAGGAGGACAGGCGGCTGAGTTGCCCCCGCTGCCGCTCGGGGTGGTCGACCTGCACAACAAGCTTGAGCTGAATCTAACGGACGACAACCTGAAGCCGGTGCCGAATGCCCCATACAAGGTGCGATTTAGTGACGGCACCACGATTAGCGGAAAGCTGGACAGCAACGGGCATGCGGTACTGCACGACGTGCCTGGCCCCGGCAAAGTGTTCTTCGGCGAAGACCCGCGTCCTTTCACGCCGGCTCCGCTGCCGGCTGCGAAGGCGATTGATCCTGAAGATGTCCTCAAAGAGCTCCATGACGCAGGACATCAGGGCATCAGCGACGAGAACCTCGCCAGTCTGTTCAATCAATTCTCAGGCCGTCCGGACGTGCAATGAGCGATACCGATCAACAAGCCATCCAAGACGCGGTCGAGCAAATTGGGCTGTCGATGGCCGCGAATGCCTTCCCACTGTTCTATGTCGCGCAGAACGTGTACGACACATCGGAGAGCGTTTGGAATGTGTGGAACGCCCGAAATAGCACGGATGAGCTGACGAAGATCGAGACAGGCATCGACTTGGTGTTCGCCGTGGTAGGTTGGGTGCCTGTGGTCGGCGCTGGCGTCAAGCGCACCTTCCGTCTCGTCAACCACAAGTCGGAAATCTACGGGCCAGTGCTATTCGATATCTTGCGCCTCGTCCTGCAGAAGGCTGGCGTACATACGAGCCCGGAAGAACTTGTCGACAAGCTATTCGACGCCTCCGGCTTAAAGAAGCTGTTGACTGAATCACGCGAGCACATCGAGCATTCTTGGCTGTATCGCAGAATGCCGACATCGGCTCAACTCACCTTCAATCAAGCCCTTGCATGGGTGGAAGTCAATCTGCCGTACTGGCTGACCCAGTTCGTTGAACGCAAGCTGCTGCACTGGAAGAAGAAGCAGCCCAACTCGTCCGCAGAAAGCAACTTGGAGAGGCGCAGAACCACAGACAAGCCAGCTGCCAAGGGTGAAGAGGCAAAACAAGGGCACGAGAGAGCAAAATCGACGCCCTCGACAGGCGTGGTGAACGCAAAGCTGGCTGTTGCTGAGATCACCACAGGCGTCACTGGCATTCTGGGAGAGCACGTCGCAGACTACTTCTGTTACGAGCACCTCCACTGGGGTTCTGGTTGGGCCGAGCACGACCAAGGCCCGCTAGGACATTGGTCCAGGCAGCCAGATACGGAGACCCTTGGCAAACTGAACGACAAAGGTCAGCTCAACAAGCTCTTTACGCTCAATCCTCGAGGTCATGGTATTGACGGGGTTTGGCGGGCCGATCCGATATCAAACGAAGGCAAGCGGTATGCCATTGTGGAGGCGAAAGCGTCTAAAGTTGCCAAGCCCCTGGCAGACCCGAACGCGAAGCACAAACTTGATGGCCGATTGGGCTTGGCGAATCGCATCAAGGACGCAGTACGCCCCGAAGCTGAAGAACTGCTCGAACCGCCAACTGATGGCACTGGACCGAGCCAGGCAGCGGCGTCAACACCAGGCGGCAAGATTGCTAGTGGAAGGCGCCAACCGAATAAGAGCTCACCTGCTGCGTCAGGCGGTACGGGTTCCCGGTCGCCCGAAACGAAGTCCAGCAAGGTTGTTCAGATGAGCGACGATTGGATTGAGCAAAATCTAGGTGGCGCAGTAAGTGGAACCTTGGTCGGCAGCATCCGGAAGCACGGATACTCACGCCATCTACTGTACGTGCCGTTTTATCTTCCCTCTGCGGCCGAACATGAAGTCGCGCTCATGAGAGGGGATGAGCATGGGCACCGCGACCATCAATTGCCTCCCACGCATCACTATCACGATGCTGAGGTCGAGGTGGCAGTAAAGAGAAAGAAGGCGCGTTTGCGATAGATCGCGCAGCTGGGAAGGAACCAATGACAAATTTTGACAGCATTCGCCGACAACGCTTTCTAAGCGAGTCTTATAGCAAATGGTTATCGAAGATCATTGAAGAGGAGCTCACGCACTGGTCCTCGCATGTACCTCCAAGCGGCGGTAGTGAAGCCGGAAGAACGGCGCTCGGCGCACGTTACGTGGCAAGAGACACTTTCAGAAAACTACTTCTTCAATACACGAGTGGTGCCGACCTGAACTTGTTCCGAGGAGAACTGGAAACAGTCATTAGTGCCTTAGAACGCTACACAGAATTAAAACGTGTAGCGGAGGAGGACGATACGTATCCGCCCTACATGTTCGGCGAGATCGAAGAATACGAAGCAGCGATGCAGTTGATCGCACTTTGCCATCTGCTTCACCGGTGCGATTTGCTCCCACGGTTAGCTGCCATGCTGGACCCGTCGTACCGGGCGCAGGATACGCTCTACGAGGATCTGCTTGCCTACGGAATGGACGGCCGGGTCGACGTGGACAAGTGGTTCCACGAACCGTACCGTGACTTGATCAATTCACTTTACAGCGATACCGATGAAATCGGTATCTCGTTGGTCGTGTCGTATTTGGACAAGTGGTATCCGGCTATGCGTTCTGCTTCGTGGCACGACAGTCATCTCAAAGCGAACGAGCAGGAGGGAGGGGCGTATGTTGGCTACTGGGCCATTGAGGCTGCGGCAGCCACGTTCCTGCTCGGGCTGGATGATTCGAGCTACCGCGACCATCTGCTGTATCCCAAGGACTTGGTTGATTTCGCACGTAGCTTCCAGGTTGCCGAAGGCAATGATGGTGGTACGAACAGAGTTGGGCTGCGCTGCGAAGCCGGTCGGCCTTGCCCGAAGACCGGCTATTGGATCACGCCAGCCAAAGCAGCATCGCGCCGGTACTTCCAGCATGGAGAGACGATGCCCGAGGTGCAATCCGACTACGGTTCGACCATTTGGCAATGGGATGGCGAGCAGTCTGATCCGAAGCTGTAGCGTTGTTTCAGATCACGGCGTACGCAAGCGCTGATTGACACCTGAGCCTTACCCTTCCAAGGGGTGTGGCCCAGAGAATTCCGTGCTCGATGCTCGGCTGCGCTCGGGGTGCGATCAAGCTCTTCGTCGTCGACTTCAAAGTGTGCGCACTTGTCTCGGTGCCCGGCTGGGTCGACAGAAAACCCGCTTTGCCAATAATCTGCGTCACTTACCTTGTTCGAATAGCCTGGGGACACCGTTGCGCGGTCTCAACGCACACACCAATGTTTTCTTCGTTGGGCTAATGGGGGCAGGAAAGACCACTGTCGGCAGGCCGCTTGCGCGTCGGCTGCAGCGCCCGTTTTCCGATTCGGACCATGAAATCGAGGCGCGCTCGGGTGCGCGTATCCCTGCAATTTTTGAGCGCGAAGGAGAGGTTGGATTTCGCGGGCGGGAAGCCGAGGTGATCAGCGAACTGACGCGTCGCGAGAACATTGTGCTGGCGACCGGAGGCGGCGCCGTATTGCGACGCGAAAACCGCGAGGCGTTGCGTGAGCGAGGCTTCGTTGTCTACTTGCACACCGATCCGCATGATCTATGGCTGCGTGTGGGGACTGACAAGAATCGCCCTTTGCTGCAGACCACTGACCCCAAGGGGCGACTCGAAGCGCTATATGAAACTCGCGACCCGCTGTATCGGGAATGCGCACATCTCGTTGTCGAAACCAGTCTGCCTTCGGTTGAAAATTTGGTGAACGCCGTACTGATGCAACTCGAGATCGCTGGAGTCGCCAAAAAGCGCGCGTGATACGGTCCCTCACGTGACCGCTTTCGGCCAAAAGCTGACATCCGACGCCCACGTGAACGTCCCCATTGGCGTCTTCTTTGAATCACAGTGACCAATGATTGAAAGTAACTCGCGCTCCGGAAGCGTTGCAGTTGGCGTGCTGAAGGCCCTTCACCTCTTGAACGCCGAAAGTAAAGCGGCAACGCTCGAGGCAGTCTGTAGCTGGCTCGCGACATCTGAGGATTTCTACTACGACGACTGGCTGATCGTCGGCGGACGTACCGCCACGGAATACATCGCTGACATCCTGGAGGATCTGCGCGAGCTCGGCGTCGTTTGTGCGGTCGAGCGCAATACGGGGGCAGATTCGCAGACGAGCCTGGAATGGAGTCCACGTCTACCTCCATCAGCCTAAGTAACGCCGCAAAGATTACCGTCTCCAAAAGGCAGACGTGAAACAGAGAAAGGAGGCTGGATGCCTTTGTTGTGCGGCCCTAAGAATTCTCGTTATACCTACACTGGCAGTCCGTGCCCCCATACGGATTTGGCGCTGCAGATCGATGCGGAGACACTCGGCGATGCCTTGGTCCAGTATGAGCGATATTTTGACGTTCGAATTTCAGCTCACGTCGACACCGAAGATGCTGAAGAGAAGCATGGCGACAAGTATTTTCGGTATGTTGATGAGAAAAGCGGTGAGGACATGTTGGTCGATGTTCATGTCTTCCGAGGCGACGCAGAGTTGTGTCCGAAGCAGAACGTCAATTTTCCGCTGGAGGTAGCAGACATAGTGGAACTGGGCCCGCTACTCTGCTGAGTCCCATCCAGAGGCGGCCACGCGCGGACGTTTAGGCAAGTTCAGGGAACCAAATAGCGAATATGGCGGTGGCGCACAGAAATCGGCAACTGTTGATTGGCATAGCATCCGTGCTTGTGCCGGCTGCGCTCGTGGCAATAGCGGGGACGATGGGCTTGCCGCCCGCGCAGTTCTACAGCGTGTCGGGCGCATTTGTACAGCTCGGAGCCTTGTTCTTTGGCCCTTATCTACTTTGTCTGGCCATCTCACATTTCGCCCGGACGTACTGGGGCGTATTCGCTCTGGTGCCACTCCTGGGGCTGGAGGCCGCCTGTTTCACTGTAATGCCCCACCTGCAGCGTGGCGTCACATCGAAGGGCGGCGCCCTGCTGGAGTTTCTAGGTGGCTTCGTTGGCTTCACAGTGGTATGGGCCATCGTGCTCGGGGTCCTTGGCGTTTTGCTAATGCTTGTAGCCGTGACCGCACTTGCTTGTGCCGAGGTGGCCCGACCACTATTCCGGCGGCGAAGCTCTCGCCAATGAATGCCGTGCGCTGGGGGAAACTGGAAGGGTGGAGCGGGATGCTTCGATTTATTTCAACGATTCTGATAGCAGGCGTGCTGGCTGGACACGCGGCCGCCCGCGAAATGCCCGATGTCGTCCGCCGATACGCAGACGCCTTCGCACAATCGCAAGGGGAGGCGGGGCAGCCATTGTCAAAACTGTCGCTGCGCGACGAGTATGCGACCTGGTTCTTTGAAGGTTTCACCAATCCAATTGGTGGGAGCTTCACAAGATCAACCCTGGTGAATAGCGCGTATGCGTTGGGTCAAGCGTATTGGCGTGATCATCCCTCCGAACGCGACGAGATATTTGCGGGCTACGGGTACATCGCTGTTGAGCGGGAGGGGGTTTGGTCACATGGCTTCGAAGTGAATGCTTTCCGACCGGCCGATTCAGACAAAGGTGAATGGTGGGTCATGCCCTTTTGTGGCGATCCACGGTGCGATGTAGGACTGCGTGATGTCCGGCCTGGGAACAAGCCGCGCCAGATGCGCATCGTTGGCTATCTCAGCCCCAAGGGCCGCTACGGGCATCTCGGTGCCTATGTGCGCAAGGTACTGGTCACGTCGGCTACACCCATTGACGAATGGCATCAGCTTTTGACCCCATGCCCCTTCACGGACGGCTGCCGCTATCGACAAGTCCCGACTTGGCCGAGCTCCTATGTCCTAGAGCGATTGGCCCCGGCCAACCGCTTTTCCTCACGCTGATCGGCGAATCCCTACACCCCCGCCTCAATCAAATCCGAAATCGATGAGATCTTCGCTCCTGCTTGCAATGCTGTTGTATGTCTGGCAAGCGGCAACTGCCGCGCCCGGCTACCCCAACACAGAATCCATGCCGGCAGACTTGGTCGACACGCAGTCCGCATGGTATCGAGCCTGCATGGCATCGAAGGATGCGGTCCCGCCTGCGCAGGATCTGCCTTCCGACGCAGAGCGGCAGTCAGCCGCTATCTGCGTGCCGGACGACCTCTACTACGACACAAAGCACCTTCCTCATCGTACTGATGCCGACTGGGCGCGCGTCAGAGCTTGCGCCTTCGCTCAAGACGAGGTAGGCGTGTTGATGATGCTTTACGCAAATGGCTACGGTGCAAAAAGGAGCCCAGCGATTGCGGTGCGATATGCCTGTCTTCTCGGTGGGGCGGCTGCGGAGGAACAGTCGCGGGTTCTTCACCTGTCGATGATGGATGGTAAAAGCGACGGCGCAGAGTTCGATATTTGCGACGACGCAACAAGCGGGTTCATGGCCGGCTATTGCGCGCGTATTGAAGATCGACGGCGTGCTCAAAATCGAACCAAAGTTCTTGCGAAATTTTCGCAAAAATTGAATAAGCGCGAGCGTGGCGCGTTCGAGCAGTTGCAGACTGCGTTGTCTGCGTTTGCTCAGCGGCGTGGCGACCGTGAGACCGACATGACGGGCACTGCCCGTGCCGCCCTTGCCATCCAAGCTAGTGCCGATGAGTACGACGCTTTTGTGAGCCTTCTTGGGAAGGTTGCGGGTGGCACGCTAGAGAGGGCCGACCCGATAAGAGTCAGAGAGCTCGATCTGCAGATGGACCAAGTATTGCACGAAGTCATGTTGTCCAAAGCGATTCGCGCCGACTCCTCAGACAGAATCGGAGATACGACGATCGCAAAGGTCGACGTTGCTGAAGCGCAGCGTGCCTGGATCCAATATAGGGGTGCGTGGGTTGAGTTCATCGAGACCCATAGAAGCCCACGCGTAGATCGCGATTCTCTTATCAGCTACCTGACGGCGCGGAGATTGGAGCAGCTTCGAAGCGTGCTCGAAGAGGCGCAGTAGCCCTGCGATTCTGGCAATATTTCGACTCCAATCGAACCCTCTATTCACGCTATGCAGACCGGGAACACGGCGCAGCCGACTCTTCACACGTACGTGAAACTAGCCGGCTTCTACCTTGTGGCCATCGGTCTGCTTCTTAATGGTTGGAGCACATGGACTGAAGGCACAGTCCTCCTCCGGCCAAAGAACGCCGAGGCATACGTCGCCATGCGCGGGGGTGCGAACGAAGGCTCGTTTTACACCTATGTCGTCAGCAATCTGGCTGTCGGTGCGCTTTTTCTGCTTGCGAGCGTCGTTGTGACTTGGGCTGTCTTCTTTTCTCTAAACTCCGCAACCAAGGCCAAGGTGCTGGAGAGCGTGAACACACCGCTAGTTAGGGGGCGACGTGTCCCGACGTGGTTTTTCTGGTCCGCGATCATGTTCGTCGTGGGCGTGTTCGTTTATGCGTTTGCTTCCATGCGCTGACGTCGTGGCGCCGCAGCGTGGTCGCAGGCGTAGGTAACGTCATCACCGACCGTTATCAGCCAAGAGCGGCCGTGGTCGATAGTTGTACCTGTTTCTTTGATGCACGAATCCGGAGATAAGTTTGACTACAGATGTTTCGCCGAAAGCGATTGCGTGGAGAGATATAGTCGGTCGCATCGCCGCTTCCGGCGCAGTCATGGCCGAGTGGAAGCTCGTGTCCGGTGTGACCTTCTACATGTACTTGCCCACGCCAGCAAAGATGGGCGCCGAGACCATCACTCCGGGTTCTGATGTTCGCTTTGACGAGATAGCGCAGTTGTTGATAGATGAAACAGTGAAGCTTGGCGGGACCGCAGCGTCCAATGACTTCGCAGCGTGCAGTCGAGCATTGAGCGGTAGCAGATACGCCCTGGTGCAAGAACGGGCCAATGGTATCTGTGTGAGTCTGCGGTCGGAGTGCCTTTCATCGTAGGCTACAGGCTGCTATCGGCCAGGAGCGGACAGCGGAACCCGAGGTTTTGAATTGCTGTGCCGGAGAGGGCTATCGTATGAGTATGAACGACGCATTGTCGTATTGGTCCCCCGTGTGTGGACTTGTGCGGGACCTCCGCTGTTGGGTTAGTGTTTCGTGGAGAGAAGGGCCTTTGACAGTAGACGGACATTGGGGGCGCCTTCTGATTGTGCCAACGGAGGGCTATCTAGAGGGGCCCGGTGGGCCGGTTCCGTTCCGAGATGTCCAATGGGTCGAAGTGTCGACGAGCCTTATCAAAGGCGGCATCGCAGGACGGCCGCTGCAAATGCTCGACGTGAAAGATGAGATTCTTGCGCGCTTACGTGGAACGCAGCTCTGTTGGGAGCTGCGCGAGAGCACATGGTCAGTGGTGAGAGTTTTTGAAAAGAAGCCGGTCCAGGTGTTCCGCATCGCGAACCCGTTTGCCCAGGGGTTAGTTTCGTAACCCACAAACCGGCGAAGACGACGGGATGCACCCGAAAGTCTGTTGCCATAGTCCGTCTAGGCCGACAACCTCCCTCACCCCGTGGATTCCTGACCTTCCGTTTCCGGCCAAATGCAGACTCACGCCCCTCAACTTGAGGAATACTGCTTGCATCTCAAAACGGCCAGGTTGCTGTAACCCGTGTACACATCATGCGTCTCAAGCTATCACCTCTGCCGCGCCTGGCAGTTTTGGTCTTCGTCGTTGTGCCCATACTCGCGTGGGCAGTTGTTCGACCGGTTCGGGTTGTATTGCCGGAGGTTGGCACCGGCATTACCTGCTTGGATGTAACGGTCTGTCTCGACGATCCATCGAAAGCCGAATCAGCAAAGGATTTGTATGCCGAAGCTGTCTTGTTCGTGAGCCAGCATATCGGAGTCATCGAAGGTAGCCCCAAAGTTATTTTCTGCTCCACTCAGGCTTGTGCCGATCACTTCGGCCTTGGCGCCAGGTCAGCGGTTACGGTTGGAAAGTTTGGCTCGGTTATCGGCCCCAGGGCTTGGAAGCACTATTACGTGCGCCACGAGTTAATCCACTTTGAGCAGTATCGACACCTTGGCGTGCTCCGAGTACTGCGCAGTCCGGAGTGGTTTATTGAGGGGATGGCTTATGGCCTTAGCGAAGACCCCAGACCGACTTTGAGCGAACCCTGGGAGTCCTACCGAAAGAAATTCCTCTCGTGGTACGGCACCGTGCAGCCGGATCAAGTTTGGTCACGCGCGGTGGAACTATGACACCACCCCCGTCCACGGTTGCTTCTGCTCCCCTATCAAAGTCAGCGAGTGACACATAACTAGGCAAGCGCCAGTGTCTGCAACCGGCCAATAACGGCCGTTCCGTCGATAGAATGGCGCAACACAACTGAACGCATAGCTAGTCATGGGAACTTCGAGTACTGCGCTCTTTGGTGATGACGTCGCTCGCGACGTAAAGCAGGACTTTGTTGACCTCTTGCGACGCGGGTTGCCCCCTGATAAAGCGGTCGACATTCTCAAAAAGGACTGGGCGGACTCCATCATCGACACGGACGATGGACCCACCTTCTGGCTCGCGCTCGCGGCAACCGAATGGGCGTATGGCTGCCTGGACGAAGAGGCCAAGCAAAAGGCCATCGAAGTCATCGACAGTGGATATGGTCTGACCCGCTGGTCAGGCGCCGCTTTGGTGCGGCGTCGGAGCGTTCTTGCAGAGCTCCGGGCACAGCTGCTGTCGCCACAGCCGAAACCCAAGCGCCCTCGGAAGCTAAAGGCAGTCGAGCCGCCGCCCAAGCATGAACTCGCGGCTCCTGACGGCCTGGGCAAGGCCGTAGCTTTCAGCATGCCAGGCGCGGCATTCATGCAAGTCTACTTGGAGCGTGTCGTCAGGAATTCGCGCGGCGGTGGCGGCATCTTTGTCGCCGAATGCAACTACGACGAGGTCGAGCTGGCGTGGCTGCCCGGAGGCACACTGCAGGTGACGTACCCCGAGAGCGCCAACGTACAACAGAAGTCTGAGTCTCTCTTCTACTTCGGCGAAGTCACGCCCATTGTCTACCGGACGAAGCCGACGTAATAGAGCCTCTTCGCTCGATAGCGACACCAACAGCATGACGAAATTCCGATTCCAGTACTCCCAATGCGACGAGTGGCACGAGAGTGAGCCCAGTATCGATTTCGAGTTGCTGACCGTCCGTAACCGGCCAGTAGCGGACGTTCCCAATCACGTGCACCTTCATCTTCGACAGTTGGCAACATGAACAACGAGAAGACTCGCCTATCCGCGACGGATTGTCTTAGTGTACTGAAGCTCTACCCTCATCTGCCGGGCGATTACATCCAGTACATGAGCAACGTGGGATACGGGGGCACCGAGAATGGTCGCATGATATACAGCGCCCCGGTCTCGCCCACCGAAATCTACGGGCGCGAATTGGAGTGCGCAGGCTTAGTCATACTTGGCGACGATTTTGCGGGGAACTGCTTTGCTTATGACCTTGTGGGGCAGCGGTACGGCGAAGTCAGTCCGGATGGGGAATGGCAACCGTGGGCTCTGGAGGCTGGAATCACCGATTACACCTCGGCCCTATAGAACGCTCGTAGCAGGCCGAGGAATGGAGGTATACGTAATGAGTAACTCTGTAGATGTCGATGCCCTTTGTTCAGCGTTGGACTCCTTGGCAGAAGACGACCGCTCGCGCGTGCCCCTTTTGATTGAGCTGTTGACCCTTGAAGGTCATGAGCGCCATGAGGACATTGTTTTCGACCTTGGGCTTTTCGGAGACCCCGCCGCTATTGCAGCGATTGCGGAAGCCGCCGAGAAGACTTACCAGCACATGGTGCGATGGCAGAACCTTCATGAATTTCAGCGCAAGTGCGCCTACGCGCTCGCGCGACTCGGAACACCCGAGTCTCGCGAGGTTCTTGAGCACTTAGCTCAGCATGCAGACCCTCATTTGCGCGAATACGGGAAGGAAGGTCTAAACAAGTGGCAAATGTCCTTCGCCCGCTCCTGAACGTCCGCTTGGATACGATGAACTTGCGCTTGCTCCCATGGAGGCCGCCTATGGAAGAAGATGGAGAAATGGCTCACCGCACCTTGGACTTGCAAGCGCGCGGCCGTGACGTTGGGCTCGTCGAGATTCCCGCCTACGAACACTGGTCCAAGAGGAAGTTGCTGGAAGGCGAGTCGCCTGCGCTAATCGCTCACTTGGATGCAATGTCGATGTTCCTGCTCCCTGAGGAGGTTGCAAGGGTCACGGAAGATGAGTTTGACGACTTGCTCAAGGACCTTAGGACAGAAATTGAACCGCATCCGAAGAGGTATCTGTGACCCGCTACGCAGGAAAGCCTTTTTTGCGCCTGATTGAGTGCTACATCCTGGGCAGAATCGGTGAACTCGATGGCAAGCAAGGGGCCGTATTGGAAGGAATGACGCCAAAGCTTAGAGCCACATACAACAGAGCTGGGACATGGCAAAACATCGTCGCTGGCCGAGCGCGATGACGGCTTCAAGCTGCGGCGCTATGTAATAGACCCAGCTGAGATTGAAGCGTGTGGCGTTAGCGAATCGGCTCAGTTCGCATTTGGCGACATTGAGCTTGATTCGGTTGAGGCGACTTGGGGTGCCACCGATGTTGTTCGTGAGACGTAAAAAGGCCGCTGCAAGCAGCGGCTTCCGCGTTTCGACAGCATGCTGATACTACGAGCAACCGCTATTTAATTAGGTAACGGTCGTAGTTCTTGCCAGCAATCCATGCAGGTGCTCGGCCTCGGCCAGTCCACGTGGCCCCCGATTTAGGGTCCTGATATTTGGGAGCAACCGCCCCTACCTTGCGTTGTTTCTTTGCCTTGGTTGCGAGCCCAAGGTCTTCTGCGGTCAGACCGTACTCGACCACGATTTGACGCGTCTGTGCGATGACCGTCTCGAGTTCCGCAGCGTGCGCAGCGGCGAGCTGTTGCTCCAATTTTTCCTTTTGTGCGAGCAGCTCTTTGTATGTCGCCATAGTTTCCTCCGCGTGTTGGTGAACGCAGAGCATAGCTTAGAAAGCTAAGCTGTCTGCGAATAGTTTTGTTCGCGATATCACAATCAAACTGTTATCTCTTAGTGCCCCTTCCTCATGCAGCGGATTTAGCCTGAGTTGACTGAGCGCTGATAAGAGCACTGGCGTACGCACTATCGAATCGTTCACAGTCAGCGGTACCAGCGGTGAGCCCAGCTAGCATCGCGTTACGAAAGCGATTTGCCATCTTGGGGTCTCGCGCGACGTGGTCCAAGTTTGCACAGCAATAGGCCATCGTTTCAATAGCCTCCCTCTCGCGTTCCTCATCCATCCGGTCACCGTACTCCAATGCAGTGACAGCGTTGTACACGGACCAGAACCGCCGTGCCATATCAGCTGAGATTCCCTTCGGTTGGCCAGCGGCCAAGGCGACGAGAACCGCAAGTCGCTGGATGGGCGTTGTTTCGCCGGCATCTACCCGGAGCTTTGCTTTCCCAAACCACACGCCGACGATTGCTGATATCACTATTAGGCTGTTGGCTCTCTCCGCGATGAGTTCAGCCAACAAAATGGATGCATGGGTCACGATATCCTTGTAGGGCTTTCTGACATTCCAGATGCCTTCGAAAATTGCTGTGCAGGTATCGCTGCCCAGGATTGCATCAATAGCGCTGTCGACATCTTTGGCCACACCTGCGCTGGCAGGAAGACTTGCAAGCAGGTAGCGAGACGTAACGGACACCGTTACGTTCCATGAGCACAAGAGCCCGATTTTCCCGCTTACCTGTTGAGGCGTCATCAGCCCAATTTCGTCGGCGATTGCCAGTAGGTCGAGAGTACAAATACCCCGAGCCGTTTTCTCCGGTCCCGCTGCATAGATGCGCATCAGCGCATCGTCCGAATATGTCAGATACCGCCCCGACTGGGCAAGGGAACGCATATCTTCCGTGAGCAACGTGCCCCTCGAACCCGATTCGTCTCCTGGCGTCGGATTCACTGGCTGCTGAATCCTCTCGAACCGACGCTTTAGTTCATCGACCAGCTTCGCGTAGCGTTGTCCGACCAATGACCCCGTTATTGGTGAAGCGCTCCGTTGAATGTCAAGCAGCATCGCCTGACTCACCGCGATGGTGGGAAAGACTGCGAACAGTACGTCGAACAGTTCCAAATCGCTCAAGACAAAGAGTGCGGTAAGGTCGAGGAGCGGCACAGCGGATTGGATTTCGCGGTGTGAGTATGGAGCCCAGTTGCCCACGACCATGGACAAGTGATACTGCAAAGCATCCTTCTTTGACCGCTTCCCAATCTCCCACAACTCCCCCACGTCGCCGACATCCATCAGAACCGCTCGTGGCCGCCAAGCAAAGAGAATGGGAAGCTCGCCGCGCCCAAGTTCTCTCGACGCTTTCGTTTGCCAGGTCATGCGCTCTTCAAAATCGCCGAGCACCTCCTTTAGCATACGCTGCACGTCCTGAGGTGTCGGCTCCTCTGGCAACGAGCCGCGACGCAGAATCCGGGACTCGGGCCAACGCTCCGTAAACGCGGTCATGCGCTTTTGGAATTCGATAGCTCTTTCCGGAGACGCATCGCCGTTGCCACGCAACCTTGCCGTCAGGAACGTTCCAAGGAACATCCCCTCGTCTTCCTCTATATTTTGGTCAACATGGCGTCCGATTTCCCATGCAACGTCGATTGCTCGTTGGCTTCCTGGGTCTTTCGCATGAAGCAACATAAAAAGAAACCGTAGACAGTCAACACGACGTGTTCCATTTGTTTCATCGGCAACCAGGCGCTCCGCAAGCTCCAGTGCTTCGTCCGCGAATCCGCAGCGAGTAACGATGTTGACGTACGTTCCGACAGCCAGCCAGTCCGAGATGCTGACGTCTAGCAACTTGCGCAGTTCAGCAAGCGCCTGCGCTGTCTCCCCCAGCTTGTCTAGCGCGAACGCTTTGATGGCGGAGAATCGGCCGACATGAGCAAACCTCTCGAGTGCCCGATTCGCCGTTTGCAGCAATTCGTCCCACTTCATGAGGGTTGCATATGCTTGTGCCAGGCGGAACTCCCCATCAATGGATAGTTGTTGGAACTCTCGAACCCGAGTTGATATGCTCACACAGGAAGCCGCCTCGTCTGGCTTAGTCGCATCTAACAAGTGAAGCAGTTGAACGGCAATGGCCTTGGGCTTTCCCCGCTCCACGTAGTCGACAGCCAACCGCTTCAATGCTTCGTCTCGTGCCAATACGTTGTGTGCGGTCGCTCGGAAGTAAGCAAGAATTGCGACGTGGTCAGCCCACTCGGGTTTGCTCCGCAGTCGAGTAGCTAGTGCATCCGCGCGGGCCGTTAGAAATAAAGCGTCGCCGGATAGGACGCCCAGTGCCAAAGACACAGGGTACAGGTCGTGGCCCTGCGGCAGAGAGTCACATGCACCTTCGACTTCTTCCAAGCACAGGCGATATTTCTTTGCCTGATGCAATATGCCAATTCGCCTGAAGGTACGCTCCACCGATTCCGGTCGGCGCTGGTTCGCCAGAAGGGCAGCATCATAATCTTCGAGATGTATGGCCAGTGTCTCTAGTGCCCACTGCATAGTGGGTAGGGTTGGCCGAGCTGCTGCTGCTTCTTTTGCCGCATCGATGGTTTCTTTCGCGCGCCCCAATATCAGAGCGGCAGCAGCCCATACGTCCGCGAGAAATTCTAGGTTGCCCGGCCAGCCGGCCTGCCGAAGTAAGCCGATAGCTATTTGGACGTCACTCCATGCCGCTTGCAGTCGTGTAGCGTCTAGGTTTGCTGGTCCCGTCATTGACGCAATGACGATGTCACCGGTACTCGTGCGTGCCAACGGCATCGATGACGTAAAGTTGGCCCGCGCTCGCAGAATGTGAAACAGTTGCTGACTGCGCAAGTCGAGCTGCCGCTGGGCGAGGCCTTCGTCGCAAATGCGCACGACTTCCTCGTACCGCTCCTGCATGCTTGCAACAATTGCGAGAGTGTTGAGTGCCTCCCTCCTTGGAATCGAATTCAACACCGCAGTAGCGCCATCGAAGTCTCCCTCTATCGCCAGCAGGCGAGCCAGAGTCGCTTTGACTTCCGGTGTGTCCGCTTGAGAACGAGCTTTAAGGTCGGAGACGTCGCATGTCTTGCCAGATTGGTGTCGAATTGCGATTTCCGCCTCGACCCAAGCGGTCAAGTATCTAGGAGCATCATAGGAATGCTGGCAGGCGAGCGCATAGTCAGCGGCGGCCTGGGTTTCCTCCGAATTGCGTGAGTGCAATTTCCCTCGGCAGTACAGGTACTCTGCCTTCTCGAGCGGCATCATGCTCTCAAAGGATGGGGCCAGCATCTCCATAAGCACGGACGCTTTGTCAATCGAACCAACAGCAATCCGTTGGCTCACTTCATCTAGTTGTCCAGCGGTTGAGTCGCGTGGCGCAGATGGCCATGGTGTTGTCACGGGCGACGCCATGACTTCGAGTAAGGTAGGGCTATAGCCCGAGAGGCCAGCGGTTACGTTTTCTAGAATGGTTGCTCGCTCGTCAGGGGCGGCCGAGGGTAACTTGGCTTCCACAACTTCATCTAAGTTCGCGGCAATCTTGTGCAGCCGGAGATGGGACTCTAAGTCTGGACGTAGATCGGTTTCCTCAGTGAGTCGATTCGTGGCAGGTACCCTAACTGTGAGACTTTCGGTCTCTAATTTGTCTCGTCCGTCTTCCCGAAATCGTTTCAGCTCCTCGTGAATCCACACGTAGAACGCCGGGCACGCTGCAGTGCTTTTGCCATCTACACTCAGATCGCAGTAAACCAATAGCACGGGCTCTGTGACGCGTGAGTAGTAATTCACAGTGCTTCTGCTAAGCGAGATGGAGTAGAAATCCCCGGTTGCACTTAACTTAGGCGACTCGCTTCCCTTTAGCTGGACGCGAAAAACGGCAACGTAACGTTTGTCGTCTACGAGCTGTACTTGGTAATCGAACCCCACATCGTCTGTGCCTTCAAGTGGGTGCGGGCGCCAACAATCAGGATGGTGCGCGGAAAAACATTTGCTCGCCCTGTGCCCGATTCGCTGTGCTTCGCTTTCGTTTGGCAAAGCCTCTTCCCGTGACATAGCCTCTCATTTCTTACTGGGTCGACATAACCGTAGTGTAGTGTTAATCGCGAGAGCCTCCGCGAACAGTCGGCGGCGGCCACCTCTTTCTCATCGACCGAGGTGAAATCGAAAGCAATACCCCAATTGGGGGGGGCTGTCGCATCGCATCGAATGTAGCTGTATGCAAGCGGCGGAATAATGATTTTGCGACAACGCCTTGGGCCGCGCTCCTGAGTAACAATATACTGTCAAAAAAATGAGGGCGACCGGTGGGAGTCGGCCTCGCATAGTCCTAAGGGATGCGGGAGATTGAAGCCATGGGTCATAGGGCGAAGAAATCAAGCTCGACAACGAGCATCACAATCGTTCTCATACTGCTTGCCATAGCGGTAGCTCCCAAGGGGGGCTGGACGTTTTTTCTTATGTTCCTGCTTATTTCCGTGGTGGTCTCTGCTTTCCGTGAGAAAAAGGCGATGCCTATTTCCAGCGGCATGCCGATTTCCCATGCCGAGGCGGACCGTCGCGAAGCCCCTTCTCAATCAACCGACCGAACCAACTCGGCTCGTACCGTGCCCTCTGCCGATGACTTCTTGACGGTAACCCTCTCCATCGACTCTCCCTCTCAGTCATATTCCATTTCTCGCCCGTCCCTCGAAACAGCCGCTGATGTGCGCTGGGTGCCTGCTGGCGAGACTGTCCAGGTTGCGGGCACAACGATTTCCGGCGGCCTGTTCTATGTGGGCACACCGCGACGAAGTGATGCCTATAGTCTCGATGGATGCGTGCTCAATGCGAAGGCCAACATCTCTGAGACAGCGAGTGACCTTTCAAAGGGACCGGAGAACTACTGGCTCAGCTATGATGCTTTCTCTTCGAAGGAAAGACGAGCCTACATTCAGTGGCTCGCGTCTGACCGCTCGGCGCCAGACTTGCACCACAGTTTTTCCACGTTCTATCTCCACGGTCTCGAACGTCGAATTCTTGTCGATGCGGTACAGGGAAAAGTCCCCGCAACAGAACTTGATGCCTTGGCTGATGAACTTAAGCGGATAGAAAAACTGTACCCAACGGCGGCGAGAATGGGCAGCCTATCGGGCTTGGTGGAGTTCATTTTTGTGCTTCGTACGCAGCCCAATCGCCAGTATGAGCAGACGCCAATCGAAAGCAGCGCAAACTATTTTGAAGTCCCTCTCAGCATCCGAGTTGCATTCGGACAAGCTGCTGTGGATCGGAAGCCTGTGCCGCCGGAGTGGGCGTTGGCCTGGGCAAGATTTGACCCTGCGGTTTCCAAGCGAACTCCCGCAATACGCTGTTCCGATGAGTTCCGGCAGCTTTTCTTGCAGAGGTACACAGAACGCTTCCGTGAGGGCATCGCTTTCTCCGCAAATAAGACCAAGTTAAAGGTACCGACTCGCACTTCATTCCCGGCTCTTCGCGACATTGAGTATCCCGAATACATCAGCACGCTACCCGACATCGCAGCTATAACGGGTCCTCGTAACAAGTTGCAAGAGTTGGTCAACGAGTGTACCGACGCGCTCGACGCATATAGTCGGTTCCTTGGTCGCAATCCCGAAGCAAAAGGGGCGCTGGAAAGCGTTCTCATGCTCCCGATACAACTGTGGCCTCAAAACACTTGTAGCGAACTCAACGCACTCGTGTCGTCCGTCGGTGCTGAAACCGTTGTGATGACTTTCGGGAAGCTGTTCGAGTGCTTCAAGGCATCGGGCAACGTAGCGCGCGAGAAATTGGCAGCACTCACTGATGTGCTAAGCGGCTTCGGTGTGGCGATGGAACCGGATGTTCGAATGACGGGCCGTACACCCAAACCAGCTGACCACGTTGCGCTGTATTCAGCTCCACCGAACAGCGCGGTAGTGCAGGCGGATGATGGTTACCATACGGCTGCCCTTATGGTGGATCTCGCGGCCGCCGTCGCGGTCGCGGACGGGAATGCATCGTCTCACGAGGTTGCACTGATTCAACGCCAGATTGAATCTTGGTCACAGCTTTCGCCTCAATGGCAGATTCGCTTGAAGGCACGTGCGGCAGTGCAGATGCGCCAACCTCCGACGCTTACGAGCTTGAAGAAGCGACTGGAGCCACTTCCTGCTGAAGCAAAATCTGCGGTCGCTACCTTGCTGGTTCGAACGGCAAACGCTGATGGCGTCGTGTCCACTGCGGAAGTGAAGATGCTCGAAAAGGTATATCGCTTGTTGGGCATCGACCCTCAGCGACTTTACTCTGACCTTCACGGAAACGTGGCAAGCCAATCTCCCACAGGTCTGCGTCCTGTGGAAAACCGTGAGATGACCGCTGGCGCCGTCGCCGTCACGCCATCCCAGTTTGCACTGGACTCCTCTCGTATCGAGGCTCTTCAAAAGGAAACGGCGCAGGTCTCTGCGCTGCTATCGGCAGTCTTTGCCGAGGATACCCCGGTCGTTGAGTCCGTGCGCCAACAGGAGCCTTCTGAAGAGAAGCCCGCGTCTGCGAATCTACTTGGCCTTGACGACGCACACTCAGCATTCATGCGGCATCTGTTGTCACGCCCCTCCTGGTCTCGGGCGGAGCTTGCTGACACCGCATCCGACCTGGACCTCATGCTGGATGGTGCAATTGAGCAAGTCAATGAGGCCTCGCTCGATGCTTGGGACGAACCGCTTACTGACGGTGATGATCCAGTAGAAATCAACCAAGAATTGGTACAAAGGTTAGCCGCATGACAGCAATTCGCCCCAAGGACCGCGACGCGGTCCTGCAATCTCTCCGGGCCGGTGTTGTGCCGCGCGCCGGTCAGCACCTGATACAGGTTGGTCGCTCACGAGAGCTCGAAGCACTGATGCAGGATATCGAGCGCATCGCCGATGGTGGTTCAAGCTTCCGCCTTGTTATCGGCGAGTATGGCGCCGGCAAGACATTCTTCTTGAATCTTGTCAGGGCCATTGCACTCGAAAAGAGGTTGGTCACTGTGCACGCTGACCTGAACCCGGACCGCCGGTTGCATGCCTCGGGTGGTCAAGCGCGCTCTCTCTACGCCGAACTGGCAAAAAACATGTCGACGCGCACGAAACCTGAAGGTGGCGCCTTGGCAGGCGTGGTGGAGAAATTCATTGGTCAGTCAAAAACAGAAGCAAAAGCCTCCGGGCGGACAGCTGAAGAGGTCATCCGGGTACAACTCAATCAGTTGACGGAAATGGTCAACGGCTATGACTTCGCCGATGTGATTGCGTCGTACTGCCGAGGCTTTGAGGAGGGTGACGAACAGCTAAAAGCGGATGCCATTCGATGGCTGCGAGGCGAGTTTGCGACGAGAACGGATGCGAGGGCTGCGCTCGGTGTACGCACAATCATCGACGATGCCTCGGTCTATGACCAACTGAAGCTCATGGCTCGGTTTGTGAAGCTTGCTGGCTATGGCGGCGTGATGGTTTGCCTGGACGAATTAGTGAACTTGTACAAACTTGCAAACACACAAGCCCGAAACTCAAACTACGAGCAGATATTGCGAATCCTCAACGATTCCTTGCAAGGGTCGGCGGAAGGCTTGGGTTTTGTGCTCGGGGGAACGCCTGAGTTCTTGCTGGACACAAAACGTGGCCTGTATAGCTACACTGCGCTGCAGTCTCGTCTTGCCGAGAACACCTTTGCTGTTAACGGCTTGGTTGATTACACCGGTCCAGTCGTCCGCCTTGCAAGTTTGACCCCCGAAGACTTCTATGTTCTTCTCGACAAGATTCGTGTGGTGCATGCGTTCGGCGACACCACGAAATCTCTCCTTCCACAGGAGGCGATTCCTGTGTTCATGGCTCACTGCGCCACGCGTCTTGGAGACATGTACTTCCGAACACCGCGCACAACAATAACGGCCTTCATTAATCTGTTAGCCGTTCTCGAACAAAACCCGTCGGCTGATTGGCGCCAACTGATCGGAGCGCTCGAAGTCGAACGCGACACCGGCGGCCTGGCCGACGTCGCAACAGAAGGTGACGATGACTTCGCCAGCTTCCGCCTCAACTAGCTCACAGAGCTTTGACCTATTGCACGAGAAGATTCGGCGGTGGGTCTGGCAGGAGGGCTGGACTGAGCTGCGTGATGCGCAGGAACGAGCAGTGCCCGCGCTTATCGACGCTGACCGCGACGTCATCATCGCAGCGGCGACGGCAGCCGGTAAAACCGAAGCGGCGTTTCTTCCTATTCTGTCGAACCTGCTTCGCGACGAACCATGTGCCGGGTCAGTGCTGTACATCAGCCCGCTCAAAGCACTAATCAACGACCAATGGTCGCGCCTGGACAGGCTGTGCGAGGAATTGGAGCTGCCGGTGGTTGGGTGGCATGGAGATGTTTCCGCCAGCCGCAAGCAACGCTTCTTCAAGAACCCCACCGGCGTCTTGCTAATCACGCCCGAGTCCTTGGAAGCAATGTTCGTCAATCGTGGCGCGACGTTGTGCACGACGTTTGCTGCACTTCGGTACATCGTTGTCGATGAGTTGCACGCATTCATCGGGGCAGAGCGAGGTAAGCAACTTCAGTCACTAATGCATCGGGTCGAGACGGTGTGCGGTCGGCGACTTCCCAGGGTAGGCCTCTCGGCGACGCTGGGCGATATGCGCCTTGCGGCGGGATTCCTGCGCCCCAGTGATGACACCCAAATCGATGTCATCGAGTCGAAAGGTGGCGGGCAAGAACTGAAGGTTCTAATAAAGGGATACGTTCTGCGGCCAGCTCGGATAGAGCTGGAGCCTCAGTTGGATAACGCGACCCTTGAAGACGCAGTGCCGGGCAGCACGGTGGACGTAGCAAACCACCTTTACACTGCGCTACGCGGCTCGAACAATCTCGTCTTTCCTAACAGCAGGCGAGCGGTCGAGACATACGCTGATTTGTTGCGCCGGGCATGCGAGCGCGACGGTTACCCGAATGAATTCTGGCCGCATCATGGCAGCCTTTCCAAGGAGCTGCGAGAAGACACCGAACGCGCGTTGAAGGATGGTACCCGCCCAGCTAGTGCTATATGCACGACGACTCTCGAGCTAGGCATTGATATCGGCTCGGTCAAGAGCATCGCTCAGGTTGGTGCTCCGCCATCAGTGGCAAGTTTGCGCCAGAGACTAGGACGCTCTGGTCGACGCAAGGGCGAGCCGGCAATTCTGCGGGGGTACTGTGTGGAGGCTGAGCTAACCGCAGACTCGGATTTGTCCGACCGGTTGCGCGAAGGTCTTGTGCAGTCTGTTGCCATGGTGAATCTTCTAATGCGCGGGTGGTTTGAGCCGCCACGCGTGAATGGCATGCATGCTTCGACTCTGGTCCAGCAGATTCTCTCCATCATTGCCGAACGCGGTGGTTGTACAGCCAGCTATCTCTGGCAAACACTGGTCGCCAGCGGGACCTTCGCCGCAGTCGACAAGACATCCTTCGCTGAAATCCTTCAGCATCTCGGAAGACGAGACCTCATCACCCAATCCTCGAACGGACTCTTGCTCCATGGAGAGCTTGGCGAAAAGCTGGTGAACAACTACAACTTCTATTCGGCTTTTGCCACAGAAGAGGAGTTTCGTGTCGTCGCGGGAGCTCATCAGCTTGGGTCGCTTCCGATTGCGCATCCACTGACAATTGGACAAGGGCTGATTTTCGGCGGCCGACGTTGGCGTGTTGCGGAGGTCGACCAAGAGGGAAAGACCGTCTACGTGACACCAGATAAGGGGGGAGCACCGCCTCAGTTTGACGGCAACGGCGCAATGGTCCATGACGAGGTTCGCCAAGAAATGAGACGGGTCCTAGAAAGAAGCGAACCCGTTTTGTTTCTAGATGGGCGCGGTCAGGAACTCTTGCGCGAAGCACGACGATGCTACGTGGAGGGCTCGTTGTCGGAGAAATCGGTATTCCAGGAGGGCGCTTCCGTTCTTGTGGCAACTTGGCGCGGTGACTGGCTAAATGATGCGCTGGCTCTTTTGCTTCGGGCTAGCCGACTTGATGCAACCAATATTGGTGTCGTGGTGAACGTGTCGAACGGGAACACCCAACGGGTGCTTGATGCTCTGAGTGAAATAGCCAATCTCAGCCGAGAAGACGCTGTAGAAGTCGTCGGCGACATTGAGAATCTTGACCGCGAGAAATGGGATTGGGCGTTGCCTGTGTCGGTAAAGCGAAAGGCATTCGCTTCGACCCGCCTTGATATAGAAGGCGCCCTATCGTTCGCTCGTCATGCGACAACGCCCTGAGATTAGCTGGGCTCATGGCAAGAGCTAGTCAAGCCTCGGGCCAAGCAAGGAGTATAGGTTCACATATGAGTCGTCGCGATTTCTTCTTCATCGAGCTGCTCATTGAGAAATTGGACCACTCTCTCTATGAGTGGCGTGCCGAGCCCAGCGGCGGCGGAGTCGTCCTAGAAGAGGGGAACGGTGAGTCCATCGCAGACTGCATTCGAGCCGCTAAGAGCATCGTCGGGGCGGCTGACGCCGTAGAACTGCGCTACGACGGCTACTGCGCGGGAACATTCACAGGCACTGAGATTATTGAGAACCCAGGGCTGTACGCGACCAAGGCCGGAGATCTGACCCGCTACTTCAAAGCGGTCGAGGCGTTACTAGGTTAGGGCGCGCAGTCTGGTTTTTAGCGGCTGCCTGTGGATAACTTTCTGAGGCAACACCGTCGCCGTCCCTCCCCTGCACCCCTCCCCAAAGGCGAAAAAGATACAACCTCCCCCAAAAAGAAAAAGTGACGGACGAAGGCGCCAGTTCGTCCGCTGCGCGGGCGAACTGGCGTAAACCTGCGACGAAGCTATACCCACAAATCTGCAAAGAGGGTCGCTTTTGGCGCATTTCCGACCCCGATAGCGGCTCGAACCAACAATTGACGCTGGATCATCCGCAGGATGCGGCGTCAGTGAAGGGTTTGCAGACGTACCAACACTTTTTGGTGGGTAGAACCGTTCTAATCGGAATATCGGCGTCATCCACACAGGAAAGGCCCCGCAGTCGCTGTCTGATCATCTGGTCAGGCATGGACTGCGGGGCCTTTCCCATTCTGGCAAGTCGCTGCGGACGCACGTGCACCGAGGCCGGGCGCAGCGCGTTGTACAACAGGGCGAAGAATATTGCTTCGACCTGGTCGGCTCTCTCTAGTGCGGGGAGGCCGGTGTCATGGCGGGCCTGTATAAATAGCGCTCAACTGAGCGGGCAACAACAAACAAGAAAGCAAGGGGAGTCCCGTCCGCGCCGGATAGGGCTCTATGGGAGAGCCAATTGGAAAACCGTGAGCGCGCGCTGATTTGCCCCAACTGTGGTGCCAGCCTCGAGTACTCGCCGGGTGCTCGCGCGCTGAAGTGTCTCTATTGCCGTACCGTCACGCAGATTGAGCCGGAGGCCGACGCGGCGGGCGCCACAGACGAAACCGATAAGCTGGCCCCGACAGCGCCCGAAGAAGAGCTGATCGTGCCGTTGGCACTGACGAAGGATCAGCTTCTGCAGGCTATCTATTCGATGCTCTCGAAGGGCAAGTACACGCCCGACGATCTATTGGAGCGCGCGGCGTTCCGAACGATAGAGCAGTTCTATGTCCCGGCGTATGTGTTCGTCACGGGGAGGCATGCTGATGTCGGCCGGCCGTCGACCAGCGGGGAGGACGTTGTCACGCTCGGCGCGATCAGCTACGTCGGAAGTCGCTTGCGGCAAAGCAAGCTTCCCGTGATTGCCAAATTGGTCGAGGGGTGCCGGGGGATTGTGGGCGCTAAGGCTTACGAGGCCGCGTACACCGACGGTATCGATATGGAGGCGTTCCCGACGCTCGGATCGCAGGTTGATGCCACCGCTGGCAAGAGCGTCAACGCGCATCGCGAGACCGCATCACCTGGTAGACAGCGCTGCAAGCTGTATGTGCCGACTTGCCACGTGGTCTATGAGTATGAGGGCCGGTTCTACGAGGCGTGGGTTGACGGCAGCAGCGCGGAAAACGTGGTGGCTGATGCCGTGCCGGTTGATCGCAAGCGCAAGCGTGCGGCGTGGTATGCATTCCTTCCGACGTTGCTGGTGCTTCCCACGATGCTTGTTGCGGCAGCGCTCGCTGGCCCAAATCTCAAACTCGACTCCGCTTTGCCAGCGTTGGCGGTGATCGCGGCCCCGATCTTCGGCTTTCTCCGACGGCGCTCGATTCTCAAGTATTCGCAGCGCTTGCGGGATGCGTTGCTTGCGCAACGGCGGCTATCGAGTGCACGCGCAAGTGGATTCCCTGGGGCGCGGCGCAGCACTGCAGCGCAAGCTTCACAGATTCCAACGCGCCCGCTGTTGGCACGCCAAGGGTTTGTGTTGCCCCTTGCTTGCATGGCGACGATCCTTGCAACATCGCAGGGTTGGCAATCGGCGGAATCGGCGGAATCGGCGGCTTCCATCACTGCATCGGATGTTGCGAAAGAGCAGGCAGTTGCGGCGGCTCAGGCGTCTATGCCCATCGAAACCGGCGACCTGTCGATCGACCGCGTGCTTCAGATGGCCGCATCGGCTAATTGGAGCGGCGTCGATCAGAGCATGCAGATTCTTCTGCGGTCCGGAGCCGCACCACCCGCCGAGGATCGCGATGAAGCGACCGCCCGTCGGGAATACGCTGCGGGCAAGGCCGCGCTTCAGCGCAAAGACTACTACGCTGCCGGTGACGCCTTCGACCGGGCGGTGAAGGCTGATCCAATCAACGCCGAGTACCTCAGGAACCTGGGGCACATACGTGGGTTGGTTGGCCAGCAAGCGGGTGCTGTTGCGGCGTACCTGAGCGCGCTGAGTCAGGCGCCGCGCGACACCGATGCATGGGTCGGCCTAGCGACCAATCTTGCGGAAACCGGAAAGCCGTACGCGGCCAGGCTTGCTTTGTTGGTGGCGCTGCATGTTTCAACGAATCGCGAGCAGACGCTGGAGTTGCTGCGCAGGCAAAGTACCGAGGGGCGTTCCGTCGGCGTACGAACTGTCAGCGGGGCTGTGTACGAGATGGCCAAGGGCACGCCCGCAACGTGATCGCCTGCCGGGCCTAGAAGGGACGGCTCTGCCATTTCCACCTGACCTGCCAACGCAAATGACGAAACAGAAGAGCCCCCGCTATTGATGATGGCCTTCGCCGGCACGGCAATATCAGCCGGTGCCATGGCCAGCGTCCAACTGCCTGTCAAACCCGTGGAGCCGCAGCAGTTCGACAGCTTTCCCGCCTGTGATGCGTACCTGAAACAGCGTCATTCGGAGGGCCTGCAAGGCACGGACGGCTCGCCGGAGCGAGCTTGAGAATGGTGGAATGCGGCAGAAGTTCATCAAGACCGACGGCGTGCGGCAGACTGGTCCCGAGGTTGCGCGCTACAAGGCGCGCGTCAATTGGGTGATCCGCCGTGTGCGGGAAGATCGCCCGGTCATTCAGACCAACTACTCGTATGAGGACACGGGCCTCACCTGCACCGGAGCCGTGCTGCAGGGCACCACGCACAAAGGGGCTTCGATGCCGAGCTTCGAGCCGATCCAGACGTCAGCACGGTAGATCTGCGATCAACCAACAAAAACCCGGCGTCCGCAAATGAAACGCCGGGTTTCTTCGCAGCGCGTTGCGTCAATCACTCACACGGCTTCTTGAAGACGTGCTTCACCCCGCATTTGGTCGCGTGCGCCGCGTTCTTCACACCATGCCCCACCGCTCGTGCAGCGTTGGCCGTTGCATGCCCGGCTTCCTTTGCCGCATGGCCGGTCTTGCGGGCGGCTTCCTTCGTGTCCTGCTTGATGTTCTCCTTGGTCTCGGACAAGTCGGCATGGGCCAGGGAGCTGAGCAGCGCCAGCAGCAGCGCAGGGATCAAAAGTAGACGACCTTTCACGGCGGGAATCCTCACAAACAGGTTCATGCAACGGACGCGTCGAGCACCACAGCGGCGCGGCCGGTCAACAGGATGCGTGCGCCGCTGCGCACGGTGAATCGGTACAGCACGTTGTTGCCGTCGCCACCGATGCGTTCGGCTTCGATGTCGAGCGGCGAGTCGATGGTGTCGAGCCGGGGGACGTGGGCTTCAACGCTGCGCACGCTGGCGAGAAAGCCGGCGCGCGGGCGGGCTTGCGCAGCATCGCACAGAGCGCCATGCACGGCCATCGCCTGAGCGGCGTATTCGATGCCACAGAACGCGGCCAATTGACCGTGCGAGCGCAGCGGATTGGCAGCGTCACGATGGCTCGTGGCGCGGCAATGGATGTGTGCGTCGTCCCAGGCGACGACCGCGTCCAGCAGGCACATCGTGCCGCTGTGCGGAATGCGCGCTGCGATCCAGTTGCGGTCGAGTGGGGGAGATGGCTGCGTGCTTGACGTCATGGCGTGCCGAAGGTGATGTCGACCTGCGCGCGGGTCTCGGGCAGATAGTCGAGCACGACATTGGCTGCGCGCCGTGCCGCCAACGCTTCCAGCAGCGGCAGCGCGCGCGCCGCTGCGTTGCCCTGCCACAGCGTTTCGAGCCCGGGTTGTGCCAATGCAGTCGACGCCGCGTCGGTCAGCGCGACGTCAATGCGCGCGAGCGTGCGCGGGCTAGCCTCGGGCACAAGGACCATCGCCACCGCAAACGTATCGGGCACGGGCCGCACCGCGTTCAACGGTTCCGGGTATTCGCCGTCATATGCGATCAGCAGGGTGGGCGTGGCGTCAATCGCGACCTGACAAAGACTGTCCAGCAGCCCAGCGGCAAAGCTGCCGTCGTACGCGCACAGCACATTGGACGGCGCCATCGCGTGTGTGGCGATGCTCCAGTAGCCGGCCGGCGCGTTGTGCACGGAATTGTGGAAGCGGGTGGGCGAAAGCTTGCGATCGTCGCCCGCCAGGGTTTCGCAGATGGCGTGGCAATTCTGGCCATCGCCGCCGGACGAACTGAAGACCGTGGCCAGCGTGGCGGCATCGCGTCCGCTGGCTGCGACGGCCTCGTGGCCGACTGCCAGCGCCAGTTTGACTACGGGCCCCGTGCGGCGGCGCTCGACCGCCGGCAGCCCGGCTGGCGGCGGCAACTCGGTCGGTGCGTGCGCGTATGGTGTTCGACCGGCGAGCACGTCAGCGGTGTGCGGCCAATCCCGCAGACCGGGGCCCAGCACGCCGATGCTCTCGATGAAGGCGCTCAGTCGGGTCATGATGATCGGCCCACGTGGTCTGCGCGGCCGAAAACCAGGCTGCAATTCGTGCCGCCAAATCCAAAGGCGTTGCTGAGCGCTGTGCGAACAGGAGCGTGGCGGCTCGACGTCAGGTAGTTGATGGCCAAGGCCGGGTCCGGCTGCGTGGTGTTGATGCCGGCGGGCAGCAATTGATGGCGTAGCGCCAGCGCTGTGATCACCGCTTCCAATGCACCCGCCGCGCCCAGTGTGTGGCCGGTCGCACCCTTGGTCGAGCTGCACGCCGTGCCGTCGAACATCGCCTGGACGGCGCGCGCCTCTGCTGCGTCATTGCTGGGCGTGCCAGTGCCGTGCAGGTTGATGTAGTCGATGTCCGTGGCGGCCAAGCCGCTTGTGGCCAGCGCTTGCATCATGGCAGCGCGTGCGCCCAGCCCTTCCGGATGCGGCGAGGACATGTGATGCGCGTCGCTCGATTCGCCAATGCCGAGCAGCAGGATTGCATCATCGTCCAGCGCGCCCTTCGCCTCGGGGGCGCGCTCCAGCAGCGCAAAGGCTGCGGCCTCGCCAATGGAGATGCCATCGCGCGCCGCATCGTACGGCCGGCACGGTTGCCGCGACAGCAGCTCCAGCGAGTTGAACCCGTACAGCGCAGTCAGGCACAGCGAATCGACGCCGCCCACCACCGCCGCATCGATCAGGCCGGCGGCCAGCATGCGCCGCGCCGAGGCAAACACCTTGGCCCCCGACGAACATGCTGACGAGATCACCATGGCCGGTCCGCTCAACCCAAAGTACGCCCGCACAAACGCGGCGGACGAATAAATGTTGTGCGTCTGTGCGTAGTGAAAGCTCGCCGGCAGCGCGCCCGTTTGCGGATCGCGCTGCTGGTAGGCGCGTTCGGTTTCGAGAATGCCCGACGTGCTGGTGCCCAGGAACACGCCGACGCGTGCGGCGCCATGGCGTGCCTTGGCGGCTTCGACAGCTTCGGCAAAACCGTCTTGTGTGAGGCCGATCTGCGCAAGCCGGTTGTTGCGGCAGTCGAACTCGCGCAGGTCTGCACGCACGGGCGTGGCATCCGCGCCAGGCACTTCGCCGATCCACGTGTCGAGTTCGGCGCGTGGGAAGTCACACGGCGCGAGCCCGCCACGTTGCCCGCGCAGCGCGTCGAGCGTGGCGTCAAGGCCACGTCCGAGGCAGCTTGTGGCGGTGAAATGTGTGAGCAGGACGGGCTTCACTGGAGAGATTGTCGCGGCAATTGTGGGGTGAGCTGACGGAGCAGACGGGGCTCCAATCGTTGACAAATTTTATCAAATGGCCATTTGCGAGCGGGTGGCCTGCGCGGGCGCCTGCGCGAGGGCAGCTCGCAAGGTCGTGCACTGCAATCGCGCGCAGGCGGCGGCTTCGAGCACCTTCGGCAACACAGTCAATATGACGGGGGTGCCGTGTGCATCGCGCGCCGCATGCCCATCGTGGAGCAGCAGGATGTCTTGGGGCGCCAGGCCGTGCAGCAGGCGCTGGGCGATGGCGTCGGCGTTATGCGAGCGGGTGTCGAAGCCGCGGCGCGTCCAGCTCGCCAGCTGCAAGCCAAGCTGGCACAGCACCGGTTCGAGAAACGGATTGCGCAGTCCGGCCGGCGCTCGAAAAAACAGCGGGCGCGTGCCGGTGATCTGCGCGAGCGTGTCCTGCGCGGCAGCAATCTCGCGCCGCAACGCGCCCGGCCCCTGCAGCGAGAACGTATGCCGATGGCGCTGACTGTGGTTTTCCACCGCATGCCCACGCGCGACGATGGCCTCGACGCAGCGCGGGTGCCGCTGCGCCAATTCACCGATGCAGAAGAAGGTGGCTTTGGCGCCGTGCTGGTCGAGCACGTCCAGCACGCGTGGCGTGACATCGGGGTCAGGACCGTCATCGATAGTCAACGCGATCTGCTGGCCGGCCGTGGCGGGCAGATGCGTCCAGTTCGGGCCGAGCCATGCGCTGCGCGGCCACAGTCCACCGGCCATCAGCACCAGATGCGAGGCGATGACGCTGCAGCCCGCCCATGGCCATGTTGAGGGGGCGGCCGCAACGGCAACCGCCGCGCCCGCGTGCAGCGCGAGCGTGCCGCTGATCAGCGGCGTCGGCGTCCAGCGGCGGGCGGTGCCAAGTGGGGGGGTGATCGGCGTGTTCATGCTGCAGCGTGCTGTTCGTGATTGGTGCGTGGCGCGAGGATGGCAGCAAACACCAGCGCAAGCATGGCGCCGGGCCCGACGGTCAACCCGAACGTTTCCAGCATCGGCACCCGCGAGAATGCCAGCAGGCCGAAGCCGGCCACGGTCGCCAGGTTAGCCACCAGCAATGACACCAGCGTCTGCGGCGCAATGGCCTGCGTGCGTTGGTTGAAAAACAGCGCGTAGTTCGATCCCACCGCCACGATCAGCAGCATGCCCACCAGATGCAGGATGGTCAGCGGCACGCGTGCCAGCGCAAAGCCGGCCGTCACCACCAGCACCGCCGCCACCAGGGGCGCCAGCGCGCGGAGCGTCCGCTGCGTTGAGCGCAACGCCACGAGCAGCAGCAAGGCGATCGCCGCGAAACCGGCCAGCGACAGGCGAAGGTCTTCCCGCACGTAGTTCACGTACAGCCGATCAGCCTCGGCCTTCATGTCGACGAAGAGCGCGCCCGGCACGGCCGCATGCTCGACGGCGGCACGAATCGGCGCGGCATCCAGGCTGGATGAGTTGGATGCGTTGTTCGAAGTGATCGGCGCGGCTGATGGTGCGCGCAACGGCAGCATGGCGCTCCATTGGCCGGCGCGTTCTGTCAGCAGTGCGTCCACCGCCAATGCCATCGATGTGCCCTTCAGGTCTGCGCGCCGCAAAAGGGGCTGCGCGCGTGCCGCGTCTACATCGGCGATAAACGGGGCGAAGAGATCAGGCTTCACGCGGATCGGCTGATCTTCAACGGCGCTGCGCATGCGGGCGGCCAGTGCATCTGCAGGGGGCAGGCTTGCGAGGCGCGCGCGCTGCGTAGCATCGCTCGGCAGATAGCGCGCAGGGTTCTCGACGCCGGCCAGCACGCCGCTGTCCACCAACGGTTGCAGTTGCGCGGCGACCTTTTCGGCGCCTTCAAGCGCGGCCTGCTCGGTCGCGGCCGGAATCACCACCAGATAGCGCACGTCGGGCGCCCCCACGTCTGCGCGCAGGCTGGCGTCGAGCGCCTGGCTTTTCGCGGGCACGGGGCTCAGCGCAGCGAGTTCGCGGCTCCACAGGCCATCGCGATGCAGCGCAAGCGCCGCACATGCGCCCACGAGCACCGTCGCCAACACCCAGCGCAGACGTGGCGCAGCGTGCGTGGCCTGTGCGAGCCACGCCCCCACGCGCGACACATCCCGCGTCGCCACTTCTGCACCACGCAGATGCGGCAGTACGTAACGCGTGACGAGGGCCGCCGTCACCAATCCGACGATCGAATACAGCCCTAACTGCACGAGCCCCGGAAAGCCCGAGAACAGCATCGATGCAAAGCCGCATACCGAGGTCAGCACACCCAGGCGGATGGTCGGCCAGTACGTGGTGATCCATGCGCGCAGGCTGTCGTTGGGGGTGGCGCTACGCAGGCGAGCAGATTGCACGAACAGGTAGATCGAATAGTCGACTGCCTCGCCGATGAGCGTGGTGCCGAAGCCGAGCGTGAGCCCGTGCACCGCGCCAAACGTGAGGCTGACCGCTGCCACGCCAGCCGCCAAGCCGGACAGCACCGGCAGCAACCCTAGCATCACCGTACGCGGCGAGCGGTACACCGTGAGCAGCAGCGCCACCACGAGCGCGAGGCTGACGGTGGAAAGCCGCTCCACGTCGTGCTTGATGGTGTCGCGCGATTCAACCGAGAACACGCCCGGGCCGGTCATCAGGATGCGTGCCGAGGCAGCGTTGGGTACCTTGCGTGCAACCGCATCGAACGTGCGGCGCACAGTATCGATGGCCTGCGCCTGAGCGTCGGTGTCGGAGCCGGCGGCCGTTGTCTGCACGACCAGCACGGCTCGCTGGCCATCGCGCGACGCCCACACGCCATGCATCGACGACGGCAGCGCGGTGTTGTCGAGCTGGCTGACGAGTGCCGCAACTTCGCCGGTCGGGTCGCGCGGCAGCATGTTCTTGGCAAACAGCCCGGCTGACGAACTGAGCAGATCCAGACTCTCGCCCAGCGCCGCGTGCAGACCTTCTGCGGAAAAGCGTTGCGGCGTGACAGCGGGGCTGAGCACGTAGCGGTGGTCGAAGACGAACTGTCGGTCGCGCGCTTCGCTTACGGGCTCGCCGTTGTTGACGGCGCTGAACTGCGGGTCGGCGCGCAGCGCGGCGGCGAGCTGCTTCGACAGCGTTGCACGGGTGGCCGCGTCACTGCCCTCGATGCCGACGAGGATGAGCCGTGACACCAGCCCCTCGCGCAACTGGTCGACCAGCACGCGTTGCTCGGCACTCGGCGAGCGCGGCAGAAACGCCGACAGGTCCGCCGTAAAGCTCGTCCGCCCGATCACGACCGCGCACAGCAGCAGGCCGATCAACCAGACCAGCACGGCGGGCCGCTGCAGGGCGCGCAAGCGTTTCATATGCGCGGCGTCCTTAATTGCCGGGCACGCGTTGCAGGCGCATCAGCGAATGATCGCCGTCTGCCTGGCGGATGGCGACGCTGCGCAGCACATCGCGCGTGCCCTCCAGCGTGATGGTGCGGACTACCTGCTGCATGCGCGTGTCAATGGGCGAAAGGGTGAGCGTCCAGTCGTCGCCGTGGCCAGCAATGGCGACCTTGTAGATTGCTTCGAGCGCGTAGCGGTTACCGGCCAGCGTGGCGCGGATGCTTTCAATGAAGGCGCCCAGCTCCGGGTATTGCGACAGCGGCATCGTGAACTTGCGCTGGTTGCGCTCGACGGTCAGCTTGTCGCCGTCAATCACGAGGTGTTCTGGCTTTGGGGTCAGCGTGTGCTTTTCCAGGTGATCGGGCGCCACGAACACCAGCTCGCCGGACGATTCAATGGGCTCAGCCGCAATCGACAGCGTCTTTGTTTCCGTAAACGTGGCACGCCCCGACTTGTTGCGTGCGAGCGTGGACATGAGGCGGTCGAGCGTCCAGGCGGCATCCGCGGCGTGGGCGGCTGTTGCCAACATGCTGGCTGCGAGCATGGCCAGAAGGGCGCGAAGGAATGGGCGCGTTGCAGTCATGGCGTTTGGGTGGTCTGGTGCTCGGCCGGGGTGGGATTCTGCGCGCCGGCCGCGTCGGCATCCTGCCAGAAGTCGAAGTAATTGAACCAGTTGTATGGCGCGGCGCGGCAGTAATGTTCAACGCGTTCCACATAGCGGGCCAGTGCGGCTTGCACGGCGGCGGCGCGATCTTCGCGGCGTACGTTGGTGAAATCCGCCAACGGATCGAAATGCACGGCGTAGCGATTGCCGCCCAGGTGCAGCCCCGTCATGAACAGCACGGGGCGCTTCAGCATGGCGGCCATGTGCAGCGGCCCGAGCGGAAACGCTGCCGGGCTACCGAGAAAATCCCTGCGCTGGATGGATGGCCCCGCGTCGCGCAACAGCGTGCGATCGGCCAGCATGCCGACCAGCCGGTTGTCGTCCAGCGCCTCGCGCACTTGCAGCATGGCGTCTACACGCCCCAGCGGAATGACTTCCGGCGCCGCCGCCGGGTTGATGGCGGCAACTGCGGCGTTGATGTTGCGTGCATTCTCTTCATACATGGCGACGGCTACGCGCAGGTTTGGCACCGTACGGCCAAGCGCGCGCACCACCTCGAAGCTGCCCAGGTGCGCGCCGAGCAGGAAGGCACCGCGCCCCCGCTCCAGCACGTCGTGTATGTGCTGCTGGCCCTGCAACTCGACGTCGAATAGATCGAAGTGCCCGCTGATCAGATAAATGCGGTCGTGGATGGTCGTGCCAAAGGTGAACATGTGACGGAACACGTCGCGCAGCGTTGCCGGCCGACCGAGCGCGCGGCGCAGATAGTCACGCGAGGCACGCCGCGCCGCCGGCGAGGCCGCCACAAAGTACACCGCAATCAGCCACAGCAGAGCCCTGCCGAACGGCCGCCCAAGCCGCAGCGAAAGCCACGTCATCACGCGCAGCAGCGCGAGGTTGCTGCGCTCCGGACGCTCGGCCCAGTCGGTGCGTTTCATGCAGCAACGCCCTCCGGCGCTGATGCGGACAGCACGCCGCTGGCCACTTCGCGCTCGCCCGCGCGGATCGTGAAGCGGACGGCGTTGCTCGCCGTCGTCTCGAACGCGAGGTCGAGCAACTCCCCGGGTGCCGCAGGGCTGAGAAACTTGGCCGAACTGATCTTGCAAGCATCAAGCGAGCGTCCCAGCGCCGCACCGATCGTGTGGAGCGCGTGGTCAAGCAGCACCACCCCCGGCACGATTGGGTGGCCGGGAAAGTGCCCCGGCAGCGCCGGGTGATCAGCAGGAATGGTGAAGCGCATGGCGGGCTTGTGTGCGTTGCGGTGCGAATGTTGTGCCACCAGCGCGGCCAGCACATCGCGCGCCAGCTTGCCGGTTTCGTTGCGCGGCAGCGCGTCCACCAGCAGCAGCGGGCGTGGCAGGAATGCTGCATCGATGCGGTCATGCAGGGCACGCAGTACGTCCGCCGCGCTAAGGCTCGGCGCCACAACGAGTGCCACCAGGCGCGTGACTGCGGCGCTGCCCTGCGTATGCGGGGCAGCGGGCGCATCGTCCGGCATGTAAAACACGCCGTCCTCCACACCTGCAATCGCGTTGAGCTGATGGTTCAGATACGCCAGCGACGACCGTTTGCCGGCAATGTTGATCAGATCGGTCTTGCGGCCGTGCAGCAGAAAGTGCGTGTCGTCGATCAGCTCAATCACATCGCCCATCGGCACCGGGGTGTCGACGTGCCCGCCCTGGACCCACACCGTTGGGCCGTCGTCTTCCGGCGTGCCAGCGCGCGATTCCATGCGGACATCGGGGTACAGATGCCACGCGGTTTCCTGCGCGGTACGGCGCGTCGCGACCTGGCCGGTTTCGGTGCTGCCGTAGATTTCCAGGAGCGGCGCAGACAGGCGCGTCTCGGCCTCCCGCGCCAGCGCCTGCGACAGCGGCGCAGTGGCCGACAGCACGAGCGATGCGCTTGGCAACGCGGGTTCTGATGCCAGCAGCGCCCGCAGATGCACCGGCGAGGTCACCAGCACGCGCGGCTGAGGCACAGCCTGCAGCGCCTCGCGAATGTCCGCCGGATAGAACGGCTGCCGGTTGCTGAAGGCCAGACCGCCCAGCAGCGCGAGCAGTACCGTCACCTCAAAGCCATACATGTGCTGCGGCGGCACGGTGCCGACCAACGTGAAGGCACGCCCATCGTCCAAGCCAAGGTGCGCGACTGCCGCGCGCATGCAGCGCACCAGTGCGCCCCACGTTTTGCGGTGCGGCACCGGCGTGCCGGTTGATCCAGACGTGAACAAGACTGCCATGACTTGCGACGCGTCGATCTGCGGCACGTCGTTGAGCGTTGTGTCGGCCGTCAACGCATCGGGGTAACGGAAGCCCGGCAGGTCGACCGGGCAGGCGGCCGCATCGTGCAGGCAAAACACATCGGGCGCGAACGCCGAAAGCTGGCGCACCATTTGCGGCGTCTGCATGGGCGGCAGCAGGCTGACTTTGCCGGCCACCAGCGTCGCGCACAGCGCGACGGCAAAGCGGTAACGGTCTGAACAGGCGTTGAACACGTGACCGCCCGGCGGCAGCATCGCGGCCAGCGCCATCACATCGGCCAGGAACGCTCGTGCGGAGACGGGCGAGCCGTCACGCCAGGCGAGCGTGTGGTCGAGTGTTGGATGGGAGACCAGCGGGTAAGTCGGCATGACGCAAATCGTGGAGGCGTGTGGGCTCAGCGGGAGCGTTCTGTGGCGGGGCGCGTGGATTGCCGCGACGGCCCCGATTGTCGATACGCGCGCACCGCATCGAACAGACTGGAATGTGGCTCGCCGCGCAGCATGACGCGCCGGCAGAGGTATTCCGCCACAAACATCACGCCCACCAGCGGCAGCGACAGGTAGTTCGCAAACGTCGACCACGTTACGGTCGATGCCGCGGCAAACAACAGGGTGGACACGACGGCGGTTGCCAGAAAAAACAGCGTCCATGCCAGCGTGACCTGCCGCGAATAACGCGCAATGCGCGGCGTGAGCGTGCCGTGCACCATGTGGGCAAAGCGCGTGCACAGTGGCTCGCGGTCCGCCACCAATGTGCGGCCGAATACGTAGGCCATCATCAGGTTGAAGCTTGCATGTTCGAGGTACAGGCCCCAGTCAAAATGCGCGGCGAGCGGTGCGCGAGCCATCCACAGCACTCCACAGACGAGCAGCCACAGCGGCAACAGCCATGCCCGATGTGTGGAACGTGTGGCTGCGACCAGCGCAACGGCCAACGGCGGTACCAGAGCCATCGCCAGGCCCATGCCATGCGCGCCTGGCGTGGCCGCTGCGTAATGCGCACCGACCTGATACGCCACGACCGCACCCACCCCCGCTGCGCCCCGCGCAAAGCTGGTCAGTCGCTGCATGGCAGAGCAAGTTGGGAGGAGCGGCGCTGCATGGTGTCGTAGGAGGGGCCGGGCAGTTTCATCATAGGGCGGGGCACATTCTAGGTCCCCGCGCCTGTCTCGCCTGATCCGGCGGCGGCGTGTTTGTAACCGGATGTACGGCGCCCGGGCGGCCCTGTTGCGGCGCCCCTTGCCGCTTTGCGGCGCCACACAAGCCGTTGAATCGTTTGCGTCACTTCGTGCATGCGCCGCGACATGCGGTCTTTGTCACGGTTTCGCGCTATACGGGGTGTAACCCTTCGTCTAGAATCCGCGTAGCTTAAACGACCCCCTTCACAGGCTGGGCTGGACAAGGCAGGGGCTTCGGGCAAGGAGAACGTCGTTGGCTCTGGCCGCAATCCCCGCTGCACGCCGCCTGTGGCTGCAAGACCGATGAACGACCTGGAAAAAGAGCTCGCCGCGCTCATGATCGGCGAACTGAATCTCGAAGACATTCAACTCGATACCCTGACCGCCGACACACCGCTGTATGGCGAAGGGTTCGGGCTCGATTCCATCGATATCCTCGAAGTTGCGCTGCTGATCTCCAAGAAATACGGCTTCGAGCTGCGCTCCGGCGATCCCGACAACCAGAAGATCTTCGCCTCGCTGGGCTCGCTCGCAGCCTACGTGGCAGAACACCGCACGCGATAGGCTCGCGCCAGCGCCCGACGCATTCCGCTTTCAACGTTTGGCCGGACCGACGCCATGCCGATGACCGGCGCTTCCACCTCGCACCTCGTTCTGATTCCAAGCTACAACCCTGGCTCCAAGGTTGACGACACCGTGCGCAGCGCGCGCGCGCAGTGGAACCCGGTCTGGGTCGTGGCGGACGGCAGTACCGACGGCAGCACCGAACGCTTGCAGGCCATGGCAGCGCAAGACCCAGGGCTGCGCGTGATTGTGCTGCCGCGCAATCGTGGCAAGGGCGTGGCCGTGCTGACCGGCCTGGAAGCCGCTGCCGCAGCAGGTTTTACCTACGTGCTGACCATGGATGCCGATGGCCAGCATCCCGCAGAGCTCATCCCCGAATTCATGGCGGCCTCACAGGCTGCGCCCGACGCGATGATCCTCGGCCAGCCGGTGTTTGATGCAACGGCGCCGCAGGTGCGCGTGCAGGGCCGGCGCCTGTCCAACGGCTGTGCGGACATCGAAACCCTGTGGGCCGGAATTGGCGATACGTTGTTCGGTTTTCGCGTCTACCCGATTGCGCCGCTGGCCGAGATCATGCGCCGGCAGACTTGGATGCGCGGTTTCGACTTCGACCCGGAAGCGGCGGTGCGCCTGTGCTGGGCCGGTGTGCGTCCGATCCGGCTGGCGGCGCCGGTGCGCTACTTCCGCGCGCACGAGGGCGGCGTGTCGCATTTCCGGTATCTGCGAGACAACATTCTGCTGGTTGGGATGCATCTGCGCCTGGCGGCCGAAGGCATGCTGCGCTTGCCTTCGATGATTGCGCGGCGGGTGCAGCGCGGCTGGTAGGCTGCGGCGGCTGTGTTCAGGCGGCTTCGGTGGCGGCCCTGGCCTGATTCAGAAGGGTTTCTGCGGCGTGCCAGGCCTGTGACGCGGCGGACGGATCGCCAATTGCGCGGGCGTCGGCCGTGGCACCCGACAGCAGCATCACGTACACCCCGGCAAGCTGCCGCGCCGTATTGGCAGGCACCACATCCTTGAGCAGCGTTTCCATCATGGCGAGCAGATCGTCGCGGTAGCGCACCGCCACGTCGGTCACCTTGGGGCAGGTGGCGCCAAACTCAGCCAACGCGCGCTCGAACAGGCAGCCCGCAAATTCGGGAGTGCGGAACCATGCGCCGTACCACTCGAAGATGCCCTTAAGGCGGGCGGTGGCGTCGTGCATGGGGCTGAGCTTTTCGGTAATGCTGCCCATGACGAAGGTATAGCGCTGCTCCAGCACTTCCTTGATCAGATCTTCCTTGCCAGCAAAGTGCCGGTACAGCGTCATACGGGCGACGCCGGATTCGTCGATGATCCAATCGACGCCCACGGGGTGAAAGCCGTGCTTGGAAAACAGCTCACCGGCCTTGTCCACCACCTGTTGGCGCTTGCTTGCGCGCATTGCCACCTCTCCTGATTGCTGAGCCGCATCTTAGCATCGGCCCCTTATTGCGGCCTGGGCATTGGGCCCAAACACGGTCGGCTGCAGAGTGTTGTTGCCGCGTCAGCTTTACGCTTTGATAACACAACGGCACGCGCTTCCCGCTAAAGTAGACCGATCTATATCATGTGCCCGCAAATCCTATGGGCACGCGGAAGAGAAAGCGTTGTGCAGCCAATGTGGGGGCGCCGGTTTTGCGGACGGGATCGCAAAAACCACCGGCACTGACCAGGTTGTCAGCGGAGTTTCTCTCGATCAACAGCAACAATAAAAGAAAGGGTCAGGCGAATGCGGAATCGTTTGCTGATGTTGGGAGTCGTGTCACTGCTGGCAGCGTGTGCCCAGCCGCAGCCGCCCAGCGATGTGGTACGGGTGTGCGACGACCGTGGCTGTGCCGATCGGCCGAAAGCCCAGGTGGCGTTTGACCAGGCGAATATCCCTGACGAAGATCCGCGCATTATTGCCCTCAAGGAAGTTGCCAAGCGAGAGCCCAAGGCCGCTTACGACCTGGGTCTGCGCTATTTCCGCGGTGACGGCGTCCGCCAGGACAGCTACCAGGCACTGAACTGGATGCGCGAGGCGGCCGAGCACGGCAACCTGCAGGCGCAGAAGGCGCTCGGCGCGTTCTACCTGTTCGGGCTGGAAGAGATGGGCTCCGACCCGCGCGAAGCCGAAAAATGGCTTTCGATTGCCGTGAGCCGTGGCGACAAGGAATCCAAGAAGCTGCTTGAGCAAGCACGCGCCGCCAAGAAATCCGACGAAGACGACTACAAGTGGCGCGCGCAATGGCGCAGCACCTACTACGGCTATTGGTATTCGGGTTATCCGTACCTCGGCGTCTGGCGCCAGACGAGCTGGTACTGGTACTGAGAGAGGCGCCGCAGTCATCCGTTTCAAAGCGTTTCAAGGCAGTTCGGGGAGGGGGGAAAGCCTGTTGCACACCTCGCACGCCTGATCAAGGGGGGCTTATTGAGTCGCAGGACGCATAAGCCGAACATCGACTCAATGTGAGCCACACAACAATATGAAAACCAATCTTCTTAGCCGCACTGCCAAGGCCGCAGGCGTGGCATTGATCTCCGCTTCCCTGGCTGCGTGCGCAGGCGGCGGCATGGTGACGCCGGGCGGCCAGAACGCCGGCGTGAGCGGTGCTGCGGCCGGCGGCTCCAGCGTGGGTGCAGACCCGACGCTCGAGCGCTGCGCCTCGCCGCTGGGCACCATCGCCATGGATGATGGCCGCAACGCCGACTGGTACGGCCAGTTTGGGAGCGCCACCAAGGTGACGACCATCGACCCGCTGCTGCGCATGGCCGTACAGCAATCGAACTGCTTCGTGATCACGTCGATCGGCAACCAGAAGACCGACGCACGCCTGTCGCGCATCACCGATCTGCAGCGCAACTCCGGTGAATACCGTGCTGGCTCGAAGCAGCAGAAGGGCCAGCGTGTGGCGGCTGACTACTACATGGAGCCGCAGATCATCATCAACGACTCGCCGATTGGCGGTGTGGCGGGTGCCGTGGGCGGTCTGCTGGGCAACAGCGCCATCGCCGCGCTGGCCGGCAGTGTGAAGTCGAAGGCTTCGGTCGTGACGCTGACCCTGTTCGACGTGCGCTCGGCCGTGCAGATTGCTGCCGCCGAAGGCAGTTCGACCGCCACGAACTACGGTGCCGTGCTGGCTGGTTTTGGCGGTGGCGTGGGCGGCGGTCTGGCAGGTTTCTCCAGCACGCCGGAAGGCAAGGCCACGGTGGTCGCCTTTATCGACGCGTGGAACAAGATGGTTGTCGCGCTGCGCAGCTACAAGGCGCAAGACGTCAAGGGCGGCCTGGGCCGTGGCGGTCAGCTCAAGGTCAACTGATCGCGTTCAGCGCTCCGAAGTGCGAAACCAAAAAAGCCTGCGGCGGTTGCGTCGCAGGCTTTTTGCTTTTGAGGCGGGAGGCGCTCAGCGCGCGTCTTTCGGTTTGTCGCCCTTGGGCCAGTCGTTGGCGCGCGCGGCATAGTCCGGGCGCGGCTGTTGGGTAAAGAAGGCGGCCACGTCCACTGCCTCCTGTGCGGTGAGCGTGCCGCCCTGGCCCAGCGGCATGTTGTGCTTCACGAAGGCAGCGGCGGTGTACATGCGCGCCATGCCCGCGCCCACGTTGAACGAATCCTTGCCCCACAGCGGCGGCATCAGGTAACCGCCTTGCGGGTTGGGCAGCCCCTGGCCCTCGGCGCCATGGCAGGCGGCGCAGCGCTGGGCGTAGACGGCTTTGCCGTTCTCGCGGTTGGGCGCAAGGGACGTGTCGATCTTCTCGAAACCGCGTCCCGTCACGTTGGTGCCAACGGGCACGCCGCTGGAGAGCCATTTCATGTAGGCGAGGATGGCATTCATGTCGTCGCCATCGAAGGCGATGGGCTTGCCGTTCATCGACCGCTGGAAGCAATCATTCACGCGCTGCTGCAGCGAAATGACCGCACCGCTGCGCGATCGGTACTCCGGAAACGCAGCGGTCAGACCGACCCACGGCGATGCGTAGGGCGTCGTGCCGCCGTTCAGGTGGCAGCTCGTGCAGTTCAGGCCGTTGCCGACGTTGTGCGGCAGCTGGCGCTTGGTGTCGGTAAGGATCAGCTTGCCGCGCTTTATGGCGTCACCCATGGGTCCAGCGGGGATGGTGGCCTCGTCCGGCACTGGAAGCGTTGCCGGGGCGGTTTGTGCGAATGCGGATGTGCCAATGACCAGCGCCAATGCTGCACCGAGCTTGTGGAGCGTCATGTTGTCCCCTGTAGGTTCGTTATCGGTTTATATGCAGCGGTGCCGCCCGGCTAGCGCTTGCGTTGCAGCCAATTGAAGACGGCCATGCCCACCAACATTGCGGCGACAAAGCCGACAGCCTTGGGCACGCCTGCGCCCAGCGCCACCAGTGCCGGCCCTGGGCAGAAACCGGCCAGTCCCCAGCCGATGCCAAACACGGCGCTGCCCAGCACCAGCCGCGCGGTTACGCCCGTGGCCGACGGCAATTGGATCAGCGTGCCAAGCCACGAGCGGCCGCGCCGCCGCGCCACGAAGAAGGCGAGCACGCCAACGGCAATTGCTCCGGCCATCACGAACGCCAATGAAGGGTCCCATTGGCCGAACAAGTCCAGAAAGCCGAGCACCTTGGCCGGATTGGCCATGCCCGACACGATGAGCCCCGCGCCAAACAGCAGGCCCGCAACGAGTGCAATCACGAGGGCCATGTCAGCCTCCCACCACGTGGCGCACGACGAACACGGTGACGATGCCAGCGGTCATGAACGTGACCGTGGCCACCAGCGAGCGAACCGAGCCGCGCGACAACCCGCAGACGCCGTGGCCGCTCGTGCAGCCACCTGCGTAGCGTGTGCCGATGCCGACCAGGAAGCCTGCCGACAGCACCTCGCCCCAGCCGGCGGCGATGTCAGGAACCACAGGGTGACCAAGCAGTGCGGCAATCACCGGCGCCCCCATCAGGCCGATCAGGAACGCGATGCGCCAATCCATATCGCCCTGCGGACGCAACAACAGCCCGCCGAGGATGCCGCTGATGCCGGCAATGCGGCCCATGCCCAGTATCAGCACGGCCGCCGCCAGCCCGATGATGAGGCCGCCGACGAGGGCAGCGCCCGGGGTGAAATGTGCGAAATCGATCGACATGGGAATGGGGTGGGGCAGAGAACAATCTAGATTCCAATAATATATAAATTTATAGATTGTTTGTCATGTGCCGGGGCAAGGAAGCGCCAAGCTCGACCTTGGCGCGCTGGCAGGGCGGCCTCAAAGTCGGATGACATAACCCTCGCGCGGGTGTGTGCGGCCGGCATGCAGTGCCGCAATGCGCGCCTGAGCTGCGGGCATGCCGTGCTCCTGGATCAGCGTGAGCCAACCGTGCTTTGGGTCACGTACGTGGTCGATGAAGCGTCGCTGTGCTGCGTTGAATTTTTCGGTGACGACCGCGGGCCCCCAGTCGGCGTTGCGCTTGCGGATTTGCACGGGCGCGAAGTAGAACTGCGGCGCGGGGCCGGGTAAGTCCGCAGCCTGGATGAAATCCGTGTTTTGCGCCGATCCTGCAAAGCAGTCGTAGACGAGCGCGTCGCCAAAGTGTTCATGCACGCGCCGGCGCAACGCCGCGTCGCCGGAGAAATCGACGTAGAGCGTGGGAACGTCAGTTGTGAGCGTGTCGAGTGCATCGTACGTGACGCTGTCGTGGTAGCAGCCAAGGCCATCGACAAACGCGCGATTGCCTTCCGAAGTGAGTGCGGTGAGCGTGAGCCCTTGGGTGTCTTGCAGGCAGAACGCGGTGCCGTACGCCGTTTTGCTCGATGCGCTGGAAAACACCAGACGCCGCGCGCCGAAGAAGGCGTTGTCCGCCAGGAAATCCGCCAGCATGAACGACGTGATGAACAACGGCCGATAGAGGATCTGGTAGTCCTCCAGCGCTGCATCGTAGGCGGCGTCCTGCGACACGCGCGTGTATTGGTTGTAGGCGGAGACGAGCGCCTGACGATGCGCGGCGCCGTCGTAGAAGCCGCGTGGCGTGACGCGTTCGGGCTGCATGCGCAGATGCGTGGCGATCGGGAAGTAGCCGTAGAAGCGCTCGCCGACGTCGACGCCTTCCACGGTGGAGCTGACCACAACGGCAAAGCCCCACACAGGCATATGGCCCCAGCCATCGTGGCCGGTGGGGAAAAACGCCCAGTACTGCATGGCGTCGCCAAAGGCCGCGTAGGTGATGTTGTTGGTAGTGAGGGCAAAGCGGTCCAGGCGCAACACGACTTCGCCGGGCGCCGCGGCGGGCGCGGTGTCGGCGCTTTCCAGGCGGCTTTCGTTTAGGGCATCCTTGCGCGTGAAGAGCCGCTGGTACGGGGCGTTCATGGTGTCTTCTCCATTCTCGGGATTGATGGGCTGATGGCTTCACTCTATCGCCGGCAGGCGGGTGCCGGGTTCGGAAACGAACAGGCCGAAAACGCCCGCGCCAAACCGCTGAAGCGGCCGTCGCAGCGCCGGGCCAAGTTCACGGTGCAGGCCATCTACGAGGCGTTTGTTCGGATTTGGCGGCGCGACGGCGCACAGGCAGCGACCACGCGGGCGGTGGCATTGGAAGCCGGCTGCTCGGTCGGCACGCTGTATGAGTACTTCCCAAACAAGGAGGCGCTGCTCTCAGGCTACGTGCGGCACACCATCGAGGTGCTGCTGGCCCGCATTCAGAGCGAGGTGACGGAACGCATCGATGCCTCCTGGACAGCCCGCGTGCGTCACCTCGTGAGGCTGAGTTGCGGCGATCCGGCGCTCGATCCGCCGTACTTTGATCACGCCATGCTGATGCGTGAAGACCGCATTGCCGAGCCCAAGCATCATTTGCGCTTCTTCGATGAACTGAGCACAGCCTGGCGCCGAGCGCTGGACGCGTGCCCCGATCTACCTGCCCGGCCAGACGACGCACTCGTGCAGACGATGCTGCAAGCCATCTGGGGCGCACGTCGCTACCGCGTGCTGCTGCAGGACGGGCCGCCCGCAACCGAGGTGTGGATCAGCGAGATGGAGCGCCTGTGCCTGCGTGCCCTGGCTGCAACCCCTGAGGTGGTTTGACGCTACGGCCTGCGAGATGGCGTTGCCGTATGGGGACACCCGCGTTCCAGCAGGGTGTGAACCGATTGTCTGGGCAGCGCATCCTCGCTAGGCTGGGACTTTGCAGCGGAGGGTTGCGCGATGAGCTGGCAGAACTGGGTCGTCTCGAGGATGGTGCGCAACCAGGTCAAGAAGCCGACCGAGCGGGAGCCGTTCGATCCCATCGCCACGCGCCTGCATGCCGAGAAGCGCAAGATGCCTTCGCCCGTGGAATTGCCGCCGGATTGGCGCATCGTGCCGGCCCTGGGGGCCCACGGCGACGGCCTCACCGGCGAATGGATCGAACCCGCTGATCCGGACCTGCATGACGACGCGCCTGTCGTCCTTTATCTGCATGGCGGAGGCTATTTTTTTTGCAGCCCCCGCACACATCGCCCGATCACCATTGGCCTTGCCATGCATGCGCGAGCCCGTGTGTGCGTGCCGGACTACCGGTTGGCACCTGAGCACCCGTTTCCCGCGCCGGTGGAAGATGCGCTCTTTACGTATCGCACGCTGTTGGCGCAGGGCGTGGCGCCATCGCGCATTGTGGTGGCGGGCGATTCCGCGGGGGGAGGGCTGGCGTTGGCGCTGCTGGTGGCCTTGCGTGATGCGGCGGACCCGCTGCCGGCCGGCGCGGTGCTGTATTCGCCGTGGACGGACCTGGCAGCCACCGGCCAGAGCCTGATCGATAACGATGAATCCGACGTGATGTTTCGCGGCGCGTGGATGGCGCATGGTGCGGCGTTGTACCTTGGCGATTCGGGCGCGCCGACGGACCATCCGCTCGCCTCGCCGTTGTATGCGGATTTCACGGGCCTCCCCCCGCTGCATTGTTATGTCAGCACAAGCGAGGTGCTGCGCGACGATACCCTCCGAATGGCCGAGCGCGCGCGGGCGGCCGGGGTATCCGTTTCGGTAGAAATGGGGCGGCGGCTTCCGCACGTGTGGCCGATCTTCTATCCTTTCCTTCCAGAGGCGCGCGTAGCGCTCAAACGATCGGGCGAGCAGATCAGACGACTGGTTGCCGCTCAACATGAGAATCGAGAACCGGTGGCACTGACACCGGCATGACCTGACCTGCGGCGCCCCTGCGTAGCCCAGTCGGGATGCGCAAACGGGGAGCCCAGCATGCGTCGGGTGGTGGTATTGGGTGTGGTGCTGGCCGTGGCGGTCGGCGCCTGGCAGTGGAGTCGGCTGCATCGGCTGAGGCTCGCTGACGTGCGTTTTGCGCCGATCGAAAACGTCGCCGCAGCAACTGGCGCGGCGGGCGCATCCGCACTCAATGCCAACAAGTCGCACTGGCTCAAGGCATGCGACCAGGCGCTCGGCCCGATGCGCGTGGAAGTGCGTGCCATCGAAACGCCGCTGTCCTTCTCCAACGACCGCTCGGTGGAACAACTCACCGCCGAGGCACCGCCGTACGACCGCTCAGCGCGCGTGCTGGGCAAGACGTACGCCACGCTGGTCGCACGCTTCGACGTCAACAGCCGCTACATGGCCATCGCCACACAGCCAGCTACGACCTGCTTGCGGCCGTCCATCTCAGTGGAGCTGTTGCTGAATAATTTTCGGGTCACCGTGGCGCGCGAATTCGCGCCGGGCACTTGTGCTTACAACGCCATCCGCGAGCACGAATTGCGGCATGTGGCCGTCAACCGCGCGGTGCTGCCGCACGCCGCCGAGGTGATCCGCAAGGAGATCGAGAGCGAATACGGCGGCCGGCTCTACTTTGGAGACCCGGACCGCATTGCCGCAGATTTGCAGGCAGCGCTCACGCGCCATTGGCTGCCCCGCGCGCAATCGCTGATCGAACTGGGGCTGCAGGCGCACGAACAGATCGATACGCCGCGCGAGCAGGAGCGCATGAGCCGCGTGTGCAACGGCGAGGTGCAGGCCGTGCTGCAACAACTCACGCGCAGCTAGCGCGCGAGCATGTGCGAGTTCAGGCGGCTGGGCGGTGCGCGGCGCGTGCCTGCAGTTGCGTGACAGCCTCGTCGACGATGGCTTCGGGCGGCAGAGCGATGTCGACAATGACGGCGTCGCTCGGCTCTTCCAGCGCTTCGAACTGGCTGCGCAGCAGGTTCGGGTTGAAGAAGTGGTCTTTGCGTGCGGCGAGGCGGCCCTGCAGCAGGTCGAAATCGCCCTTCAGGTAGACGAATTCCGCGTTGCCGGCGGGACCGCGCAGCACGTCGCGGTAGCGCTGCTTGAGGGCGGAGCAGGCAACCACCAGCGATTGCCCGGTGCTCGTCTTCTCATCCATGTAGGCGCGGATGGATTCGAGCCAGGGTTTGCGGTCGTCATCGTTCAGGGGGATGCCGGCGTGCATCTTGGCGCGGTTGGCCTCGGAGTGGAACTCGTCGCCATCACGGAAAGCGCAGCCCAGCCGCTCGGCAATCTTCTGGCCCACCGTGGATTTGCCGCAACCCGAAACACCCATCACTACAACGATCATCGTCATTCCCTACGTGCAAGAAAGCGCAAAACATCAGGCCGGCATGTTAGCGCGTTGATGACGGCGCTCGCCGATTTTTGCTGCTGCAGCGCAGCAATTGTTCCGCGTCATTGTTCGTCCGGCAACGGATTGCCAAATACGTCAAGCTGCGTCAAATTGCGGTGGAAGCAGCGGTTACAAATCATTCAGAACAAGGCCCCAAAAAGGCCAACGTTGATTGGAGGAGATATCCATGGCTGGTGAGGTTTTCGACGCGCGACCGCGCAACGGTGCGTCGTATGTGGTGGGCGACACGGCGGTGCCGCTGGCACACGTGACGGTCTCGGCGTTGCTCGCGGAAACCGTGCGCCGCTGTCCCAACGACGAGGCGGTCGTGTTTCGCGAACAGAACGTGCGCTGGACGTGGCGTGCCTTTGCCGAACAGATCGATGCGCTGGCCGCCGGCCTGCACGCGCTGGGGCTCGAGCGGGGCGACCGCATCGGCATCTGGTCCCCCAACCGTGTCGAATGGGTGCTCACGCAGTTCGCGACGGCGCGCCTGGGGCTCATCCTCGTCAACATCAACCCGGCGTATCGGCTGTCGGAACTGGAATACGCGCTCAACAAGGTGGGGTGCAAGGCCATCGTGGCGGCCGAGGCCTTCAAGACCTCGCGCTATCTGGAAATGTTGCAGACGCTCGCGCCCGAACTGGCGACCGCGCAGCCCGGCGCATTGAATGCCGCCAAGCTGCCGGCGTTGCGCTGGGTCATCCGCATGGGCGAGGCCGAAACGCCTGGCATGCTCAACTTTGCCGATGTCATTGCGCGCGGAAAAAGCGTACCCGTTGATGCGCTGGATGCCATCACGGCCACGCTGTCGCCCGACGACGCCATCAATATCCAATTCACCAGCGGCACGACCGGCGCGCCCAAGGGCGCCACGCTCACGCACGTCAACGTCGTCAACAACGCCCGCTTCGTTGCCATGGCGATGAACCTGCAAGAGGGCGATCGGCTGTGCATTCCCGTGCCGCTGTATCACTGCTTCGGCATGGTCATGTCGGTGCTCACCTGCACGGCCACCGGCGCTTGCATGGTGTTCCCCGGCGAGGCGTTTGATCCGCTCGCTACGCTGCGCACGGTGGCGGAAGAACGCTGCACGCAGCTGCATGGCGTGCCGACGATGTTCATCGCGCAGCTCGATCATCCGGACTTCAAGAGCTTTGACGTATCGACCTTGCGCGGCGGCATCATGGCCGGATCGCCATGCCCCATCGAGGTGATGAAGCGCGTCGTGTCGGAGCTGAACCTGCGCGAAGTCACCATCGCGTACGGCATGACCGAGACGAGCCCGGTGTCTTTCCAGAGCGCCGTAACGGACCCGCTCGACAAGCGCGTGACCACCGTCGGCCGCATCCAGCCGCATTTGCAGGTCAAGCTGGTGGACGGTGCGGGAGAGGTGGTGCCTGTGGGCGAGAAGGGCGAGCTGTGCACCAAGGGCTATTCCGTCATGCTCGGCTACTGGGACGACGAAGCCAAGACCGCCGATTCCATCCATGACGGCTGGATGCGCACGGGCGATCTGGCAACGTTCGATGCCGAGGGCTACTGCAACATCGTCGGCCGCGTGAAGGACATGCTCATTCGCGGCGGCGAGAATGTCTACCCGCGCGAGATCGAAGAATTCCTCTTCCGGCATCCGAAGGTGCAGGCCGTCAACGTATTTGGCGTGCCCGACCCGAAGTACGGCGAAGAGGTCTGCGCGTGGATCGTCCTCAAGCCCGGCCAGCAGGCCACGGAAGATGAGATCCGCACGTTCTGCCAGGGCCAGATCGCGCACTACAAGATCCCGCGCTACATCCGCTTCGTCACCGAGATGCCGATGACGGTGACGGGCAAGGTGCAGAAGTTCGTCATGCGCGATCGCATGATCGAAGAACTCAAGCTGACGGTGGCTGCCACGGCGTGAGGTTGAGGGCGCGGTTTCGCGATTGAAATGCGAACGGGTTGCGCGCGGCTTTTCGTTGCCATGACGATGCTTGCCGCGCGCAGTTTTTTTTCGCCTGCCTGGGCAACGCCCGACGTAGAAATCGAGACGCGTCTCCTGCATACGTCTTGCCGATAGGGGGCGCTCGCAATCCAGCCGCCACGCAAGGCGCCATGCCTGCGGTGCGCACGACATCCAGGCGCACCACGCGACGCGACGTGCGGCACGGGATGCTCACCCGCCGCGACCCACCGCTCACGCAATGTGAGCGGCGATGCGCCGATGTATCACGCCTGAAACACCCAGCCAATCGCTCGTCTCAAACACCCACACCGAGCGCATGCGTGCGCGTGGTTTGCGTCTTGGCGAGATGGCTGTGCATGCCATGGTTGCCCGCGCGTCACGACGGTGTATCAGCGCTGTAACCGAAGGGCCGCAAACAGACCTCCAAAAGTTGCATGTCCCGCCACGATTGCGCGGCATGGCGAGCGCTTGTGTACGCGCGTGCCGGCGAAACTTTTGCGTTTTCAAACGCTTAGAACAGTTCTGTTGAGCGGGCCCGGAAGTTGGCACCGTTTATGCAAACGAGCCGCCCCGGGGTGGGTCATGTTTTTCCCACAGGCAGAGCGCGCCGGCCTTACTGGCTGCGTTTCCAGCCGTCCCTCTCACCTTTATGGAGTGCGTTATGAAGAAGACCTTACTGGCCACCGCGATCGCCATGGGATTGGGGGTCTCTGGCGTGGCATTGGCCGACATCGGGAATACGGCGTCCGGGGCGGGTGACAAGACCCAAACCAACACGTCGACTATCACCAGAACCAACACCAGCACAGACACGACGACGAATACCGCAACGACCACAACCACAACGGCAACGGATAACTCGAATCAACACAACAACCAAAGCCAGGGCAGCAACCGCGACAACAGCGGCTGGGCCAACGCTGATGGCTACGGTACCGCCGCTGCCAACAACGGCGGCACGGCAACGGCAACATTCACCAACTCCTTCAACACAAGCAAGGCAATTGCTGTCTCCAAGCTGGACGGCACCGTCACCAACATCAGCGTGTCGGGCATCGGCAATGTCGCCACCAACAATGGCGGCTCGGCTAATGGCGGCGCCGGCGGGCGTGGCGGCTACGGCTACGGCGGCACAGGCGCTGGCGGCAACGGTGGCGCTGGCGGTGCAGGCGGCAGCGGTGGCGCTGGCGGTAGCTCCGGCAGTGTCACACACGGCAGCGCGACCAACGGCGGCGCAATGGCCGGCAACGGCGGCAATGGCGGAGCCGCTGGCGGCAATGCGGGCGGCGGCGGTACCGGCGGCAGCTCCGGCACGCTCTCGGCCAGCCTAGGTGCAGGCCTTGGCGGCGCAGCGGGCAGCACGAGCGCAGCTGGCGGCGGTGGCGGCGGTGCGGGCGGTACGTCCAGCGCCAGCGGTGGCGATGCGAACCGCCATCAGGGCGCCGGCGCAGCCACGGGCGGCGGCAGTGCCTCGGCAGGCGGTGCAGGCGGCGCTGGTGGCTCCACCACCAGCGGTACGTCAACGGCATCGGCCGGTGCGGGCACGGGCACCAGCAGTGCCACCGGTACCAGCACGGGCGGCGCGGCAGGCGCGGGTGGTGCAGCTACCAATGTGGCAGGCAATGGCGGTGCAGGCGGCAGCGCCACCAACGGCAGCGCAACCAACGGTGCAGCATCGTCCACGGCAGGCAATGGCGCCGTGGGTGCAGTCGGTGCGGCCGGCGGTGCAGGCGGCGTGGGCAATGGCGGTGTCGGCAATGGTGCGGTGGGCGGCACGGGCGGTGCAGGCGGTACGGTCATGGTGGACGCAGGTACGTTCAACATGTCCAACGCCATGACCAGCGTCGGCCAGTCTGCAGCAGGCGTGATGGTGGCGAACCAGAACAGCGGCTTCGCTTCCCTCATCCAGCAAAGCATCAACGTGCAGGCCAACCTGAATGTGGGCAAATAGCCCGGTATGGGCATGAGCGGGGAAGTGCCGCGGCGCAAGCGATGAAGCTTCGCGCATGACGGTGGATGGGGCCGGACTGCATATGTGGTCCGGCCCGCAGTTGGAGCGTAGAGGAGATATTCGATGCGATCCGACAGAAGAACCACAGCAGGATGGGCGGCATGGTGGTTGGCATGCGGCCTGGCAGTGTGGCCAGCGGCAGCAGCGATGGCTGCGGACGATGTGCCGATCGCAGACGGTGCGCAGGTCGCCAACACGGAAGCGGTGCGTCCCCCGGTCGCCGCGGCCGTGTCGGTGCCTGGGTTCGGTCATGCGGTAGGTGCGGATCGGCTCGACAGCTATCGCGGCGGCACGCAGGATCTCTACCAGACCGTCAATGACGCGCGCCTGTCGGGCACCGTGAGCGACAACGCCGCCGTGAACGTGGCGACGGGGTCGAACATCGTGCGCGACGGCTCGTTTGCCAATGCCAGCGGGATCCCCACGGTCATCCAGAACAGCGGAGCGAACGTGCTGATCCAGAACGCCACCATCGTCAACGTGCAGTTCCGGCCTTGAGCTTGCGAAGGGCGGAATGATGCGCAAGACGTGCGGTGCAGTGCTGATGGCACTGATGTGCGGGCCCGCGTTGGCGGGCGCGATCGACATGCTCGGCACGGGCGGCGGCACCTATGCCGTGCCGGTGACGAGCATGAAGGCCGCGCGCTATCTGCGTACCGTGCATCAGCGTTTCGACTTCAGTTGCGGGTCGGCCGCGGTGGCGACGCTGCTCACGTATCAGTACGGCTATCCGGTGAGCGAGCAGACCGTGTTCCAGGCCATGTACGAACATGGCAACCAGGAGAAGATCCGGCGAGAAGGCTTTTCGCTGCTCGACATCAAACGCTATCTGGCTTCTCTGGGCTTTGAGGCGGATGGTTTCGAGCAGCCGCTGGATGCATTGAAGGATGCGCACTTGCCGGCCATCGTGCTGTTGACCGAGAACGGCTATCACCACTTCGTGGTGGTCAAGGGCGTGCAGGAAGGGCGTGTGCTCGTCGGCGATCCGGCCATGGGCACGCGTGCGATTCCGCGTGCGAGTTTCGAGAGCATGTGGGACAACCATTTGCTGTTCGTCGTCCACAACCGCGAGTCGGGGGCGACGTTCAACGCTTCATCGGACTGGCGTGTGGCACCGCGTGCGCCGCTGGAGGAAGGCATGGACCGCAGCGGCCTGGGCAACATCGTCGTTCCCAAGCATGGGCCGTCCGACTTCTGAACGTCGTTTGCGTGGCGGCCCGGTAGTCCGGCAGGAGGGCATCATGAGGCGGTTTGGCAAGGTAGCGTGGGCCGGGTGGTTCGTGATGGTTGCGGCCGGGCATGCTTGCGCGTCCAGCATTGATGGCATGGACAACAATCCTGTCCATGCCTGGCAAGCCGTGTCCGAAGACAAGCTTGACGACATGCGCGGCGGCTTCGATGTGCCGGCGCTTGCAGGGCTGCACATCTCGTTCGGCATCGACCGTGCGGTCTACATCAACGGCGATCTGGTGGCGAGCGCATCGGTGAACATCCCTGATGTGGCACGCATGACGGCCACGCAGGCGCAGCAACTAGCCTCGGTGGTCAACACGGTCAATCTTGTGCAGAACGGCCCGAACAATGTTGCGCCGCCCGATGTGACGGCGGGGGCGGCAGCGGCGGCCACGGTCATCCAGAACAGTCTGAACAACCAGACGCTGCAAGCGGTGACGACCATCAACGCAGCGGTCAACAGCCTGCCGCAGTTCCGTCAACTGAATCTTTCCAACGTGCTGCAAGGCGCGTTGACCAATGTCGTCACCATGCTGCACTGAGCTAGAACTGGATCGGCAGGCGCAGTGTGACGGTCAGGTCCGGCGTGTCGCGCGTCAGGCCTGCGCCCACCGACAGGTTCAGCGTCATCTTGGGCGAGAGCCGGTACGAATAGCCGACCAGCAACGTCCCCAGAATCGTGCGCACCGAGCCCGGCACGCGCTGGCCGTTCTGCGTGGTCGGCGCAATGATGCTCTGGTCGTAGCCAATCGAGAACGATGCCTTCTCGTTCAGCGCCAGCCCCATGCCGAAGTTCAGGCCGATGATGTCGCCGGCCTTCACGTTGCCCAGAAACTGCTTCGAGCCGTCCACCAGGTTCAGGCTCACGTCCTTGCGCTCGAAGTTGTGCAGGTAGCTGATGCTGCCGAAGAACACCGCCGGGTCTGTCGGGAACAGCCACGTCAGCCCCGGCTGAACGGCGAAGAAGCCCGAGCCCGTGGGCTGCTGCAGAGGCAGGCCGGTGCCCGTGGTATTGCTCACGCAGCGCGTCACGCAATCGGTGGTGACGTCAAACGGATCCTTGCCGGTGCGCGTCTTGAAGCGCATCCAGCCGATGTAGAACGGCTTGTCGACGCCGCCCGCATTGATCTGGTAGCGCGCGGTCAGTTCCACATCGCCGATGCCGCGCCCGTGCGAGCTGAAGGCGTTGTCCGTGGCCGTGCCGGTGAACAGTTCGCGACTGACGGTGTCGCTTGCGCTGTAGACATAGGGCACGCGCGCTTCCAGTTCCCAGCGCCGTGCCAGGCCATAGCGCACCGCCACCGTGCCGGTGAGCGTGGTCGTCTTGACCTGCCGTACATCGATCAGCCCGATCAGCAACGCGGGGATGATGGTGTAGCCCACCAGCGCCACGCGGTCGGACGACGAATACGCCATCTGCAATGACGGCTCGACGACCACCTTGCCCGGCGGTGTGAGTGCGCTGGGCTCATCGAAGATCTGCGCGATGCGGGGCGGCCGATCTGGTGGCTCTGGCGGTTTGCCGACGGGCGTGGTGCCAGACTGATCGTCCTGCGCGATCTGTGCCACATCACCGCCCGCGCCTGGGGCACCGGCACCGCGCACGGTGTCCAGGCGTCCCTCGCTCATGCCGAGCGCGCGCCGCATGCGCCGCAGGTGCGTTTCCTGTTGCTGGATCGAGCGCTTGAGTTCCTGCAGGCGCGCCTGCGTATCGGCAAGCTCGCGCTGCAGCGCTTCCAGGCTGGGTGGCTTGTCGTCCACCGGCTCGTTGGTCTGTGCGAGGACCGGCCCGCCGCAGAGCAGCAGGCATGCGCACGTAACCGCGTGGGTTGACCCACGTTGCGGCTTCCATGGCGTTTTCGTCATGGCAATGTCCCCCGTCGAGAGTGCCCGGCCCGCAAACAGCGGACGGACCCTTCACGATTCCCCCGGGTGGCGTACTGCGGATATCACTATAGGCGAGCGAACGCGAAACGACAGGGCGCAGCTGTCCACAAAACGGACGAGGCCGAATTGCCCGTTTGGCGGATCGCTCAGGCAAGAAAAAAGGCGCCCGAAGGCGCCTTGCGTGGCTTGCGCAGTGTCAGCGCTTACTGACGCGCATTTCTCAGGTTATCTGGCCACGGCGTGTTGTAGTTTGTACGGAACGGGTTGATGTCCAGGCCGCCGCGCCGCGTGTAGCGCGCATACACGGCTAGCTTGACCGGCCTGCACTGGCGCAGGATGTCGGTAAAGATCCGCTCCACGCATTGCTCGTGAAACTCGTTGTGCTCGCGGAACGAAATCAGGTACTTCAGCAGCCCTTCCTGATTGATCGGCGCACCCACATAGCGGATTTGCACAGTGCCCCAGTCCGGCTGGCCGGTCACAAGGCAATTGGATTTCAGCAAGTGCGACACCAGCGTTTCTTCGACCGGACTTTCTTCCTCATCGGCATGCAGCAGCTCGGGCGTGGGCTGGTAGACGTCGGTTTCGATGTCCAGGCGATCGAGCAGCAGGCCATCGAGTTCGCCCATCTTCTGCCGGGAAAATTCCTCCGGGGGGACGATACGCACCTGCACTGGCGCGCCGCACGCCTCCGACAAATCGTGGTGGATCAACTGCTGCAGCGCTTCGTGCGACGCCACCTTCGTCTGGTTGAACGAATTCAGATACAGCTTGAACGACTTCGATTCAACGATGTTGGGCGAATCCGCCGGCACGATCACGGTGCCGAGCGCCACCTGCGGCTTGCCGCGCAGGTTCAGCCACGACAGTTCGTACAGGTTCCAGAGGTCGACGCCGAAGAAGGGCAGGGGCGTGCCGGCGGCAAGGCCGATCTCGTCGCGCTTGCCCTGGCGCGGAATCGGAAACAGCAGGCTCGGGTCGTACTCCGTCTTGTAGGCGGAGGTCTTGCCCAGCGGCGAATGTTCGGGTTGGTTGCTCATCACAAAAACAGGCTGTAGACGGGGTTCTCGCTTTCGTCCCAATAGGTATAGCCCAGCGTGGCGAGAAACGCCTTGAACTCGCGCTTCTCGTTCTTCGGTACCTGGATGCCGACGAGGATGTTGCTCGAATCCGCGCCCTGATTGCGGTAGTGGAACAGGCTGATGTTCCAGTTCGGGCTCATGCTCGAGAGGAACTTCATCAGCGCGCCGGGCCGCTCGGGAAACTCGAAGCGGTAGAGATGCTCGTTTTCCGCCAGCGGCGAGCGGCCGCCCACCATGTAGCGGATGTGCTGCTTGGCCAGTTCGTCGTTCGACAGGTCCAGCGTCGGGAAACCGTGCTTGCGGAAGTTCTCGGCAATCTTGTCGCCCTCTGCGCGCGACGCAATTTGCACGCCCACGAAGATATGCGCGGCGTCCTTGCTGGCAATGCGGTAGTTGAACTCCGTCACGTTGCGCGACCAGCCGACCAGTTCGCAGAAGCGCTTGAAGCTGCCGCGCTCTTCCGGAATCGTCACGGCAAACACGGCTTCGCGCGCCTCGCCCACTTCGGCGCGCTCGGCCACGAAGCGCAGGCGGTCGAAGTTCATGTTGGCGCCGCTGGCCACGGCCACCAGCGAGTCGTTCTTCAGCTTGGTTCTTTCGGCATATTGCTTGAGGCCGGCCACTGCCAGCGCGCCCGACGGCTCCAGCAGGCTGCGCGTGTCCTGGAACACGTCTTTCAGCGCCGCGCAGATGGCATCCGTATCCACGGTGATGATTTCGTCGACCAGCTCGCGCGTGATGCGGAAGGTTTCCTTGCCCACCAGCTTGACCGCGGTGCCGTCGGCAAACAGGCCCACGTCTTTCAGTTCGACGCGCTTGCCGGCCGCCACCGAACGCGCCATCGCGTCGGAATCCACGCTCTGCACGCCAATCACCTTGATGTCCGGCCGCACGGCTTTCACGTAAGCCGCAATGCCCGAGATCAGCCCACCGCCGCCAATCGCGCAGAAGATCGCGTGGATCGGCTGCGGATGCTGGCGCAGGATTTCCATGGCGATGGTGCCCTGACCGGCAATCACCTCAGGGTCGTCGAACGGGTGCACAAAGGTGTAGCCGTGCTTTTCCTGCAGCTTGGCGGCGTGGTTGTACGCGTCGGAATAGCTTTCACCGTGCAGCACGACATCGACCCATTCACCGCCGCGGGAGCGCACGCCGTCGATCTTCAGCTGCGGCGTCGTCACCGGCATGCAGACCACGGCCTTGCATTCCATCCGGGCCGCGCTGAAGGCCACGCCCTGCGCGTGGTTGCCCGCCGATGCCGTAATCACCCCGCGCTTGCGTTCGGCCGCCGTGAGCGAGGCCATCTTGTTGTAGGCGCCGCGCAGCTTGAACGAGAACACCGGCTGGTCATCCTCGCGCTTGAGGTAGACGCGGTTGCCCGTGCGCGCCGACAGATTGGGCGCGAACTTCAGCTCGGTTTCCACTGCGACGTCATAGACCTTCGCAGTCAGGATTTTCTTGAGGTAATCGATGGCCATGGTGCGGACCGGGTTGGACGTGAACAGAGCCCGTAAGCCTATCACGTGGCGTCTTTTGCACTGGTGCGCCCGCTGTTGGTGCGGGTCAGGGGCTGATGGGTGCGTGCCGAAGACGGCCGCGTCGGCAATGTCATGCCTGTGTCGTGCGCGGTTGTCCAAGGGCACGAGCCGCGATCGGCGTCGACATCATGATCGAGGTGCGTGTTTCGCCATACAGGTTGATCCGTTCGATCAACCGCTCCAGATCCGCAACGCTCGTCGCTGCAAGCCGCATCACGTAGGAATCTGCGCCGGTCACGTGGTGGCATTCCAATACTTCGGGAATCGTCTCGAGCAGCTTGAGGAACTTGGCCTTCGCGGGTTGCGCAACGGTGATACCGATCAGCGCGCTGACCGGGTAGCCCGCGGCAACGGGATTCACACGCGCCACGTAGCCTTCAATCACGCCGGCGTCTTCCAGACGCTTCACGCGCTCCGTGACGGTCGGCACCGACAGCTTCACGTGTCTCGCAAGCTCTGTATACGTCATGCGGCCGTTGTGCTGCAGCAGATCTAGCAGCTTCCAGTCCAGATCGTCCATTGCGTTCGCAATTTTTAAGGTGGATTGGCGATTTTGCCTTAAAAACACGATTCCGCCAGGATGCCACGGTGCCTACGATGAGACCTACACAACAAACCCCTGTGGGAGGGCATGCAAGTGCTGTTCATCAAGGCCACCATGATCGGGTTCTGTATTGCTGCGCCGGTCGGCCCGATCGGTATGCTGTGCATCCAGCGCAGCCTGAACCGTGGGTTCCGCTCGGGACTGGCGACGGGCCTCGGCGCCGCGTGCGCAGATGCCCTGTACGGATTGCTTGGTGCGCTCGGTGTCGCCGGCATCGTTGCTGCGCTCCCTGCGCTGACGCTTGTGCTCAAAATAGCCGGCGGTGCGTTTCTCGTATGGCTGGCGTGGTCGACCGCGCGCGCATCCTCCACCGGGCCTGCTGTGACGGACGCCGCAGGTGATACGCAGGCCGTCGCCAATGCGCGCGAATTCCTGACGACATTCGTACTGACCCTGTCGAACCCGCTGACGATCCTATCGTTCGTGGCAATCTTCGCAGCGCTCGGGCCGTCGGCCGAGGCACGTGCGTCAGCCGAAGGTGCCGGATGGCTCACCGTTGCGCAGATGGTTGTCGGCGTCTTCGCCGGCTCGGCTGCATGGTGGCTTTGTCTGAGTGGCGCGACCGCGGCGCTGCGCGTGAGGATGCCAGCGTCATTCATCCCCGGCATCACGCGGCTGTCCGCGCTCGCCATCGCGGGGTTCGGCGCCGTGCAGGTCATCGCGGGACTGCGCAGCGTTGTCCAGGTGGTGTAAGCCCCAGTCAGGCCATCCGCCATCGCGCAGGCGCACGTCATACCGGTCGCCCCGGCCAAGGCCAGGCGATTCTTGATCGAGACCTGGGGTGATCTGTACACTTGCCCGGCACTGTCAGCGGCGCCTACGACGTCGATATCGGACGCAGCTAAAAGCACACTCGGGCGAGAGGCCACCATGAACACCCCGTCGTCTTCCTCCGAGCGTGCCGGACGCGCGCGTCGGGGCCGAAAAGTCTGGTCCGGCACGCAGCACGTCATCGCCTACGGCATGCCGCCGCTGGGCTGGCGTGACCTTTATCACCACGCGCTGGAGGTCAACTGGCCGACCTTCTTCGCGCTGCTGGCCACGCTGTTCCTGGCGCTCAATGCGGTATTCGCGGGGCTGTATTCGTTGGGTGACGGCGCGATTGCGAACCAGTCGCCCCCGGGCTTCGTGGGGGCATTCTTCTTTAGCGTCGAGACCTTGGCCACGGTCGGTTACGGCGACATGCACCCGCAAACGCTCTACGCCCACGTCATCGCCACGCTGGAGATCTTCATCGGCATGTCGGGCATTGCCATGGCGACGGGGCTGGTATTTGCGCGGTTCTCGCGCCCGCGCGCCAAGATCATGTTTGCGCGCAATGTTGTCGTGCGGCCGCTCAACGGCAGATCCACGCTGATGCTGCGGGCGGCCAATGCGCGTCAGAACGTCATCGCAGAGGCCACCGCCCGGCTGCGCCTGATGCAGGACGAGGTCTCGCCCGAGGGCTACTCGATCTACAAGATTCACGACCTGAAGCTTGAGCGCAGCGAGCATCCGATCTTCCTGCTGGGCTGGGTGATGATGCACGTGATCGACGAAGCCAGCCCGCTGCAGGGCGCCACCGCAGAATCGCTCGCGGCGGGTGATGCCTTGCTTCTGCTCACCATCGAGGGTGCCGACGAAACCGCCGCGCAAACCGTGCAGGCGCGCTATTCCTGGCGGCATGACGAGATCCGCTGGAACTATCGCTATGCCGACCTGATCCGCGACGAGGGCGGCGTCACGTCAGTCGACTACGACAACTTCCACCTGATCCATCCGATCGAGACGCCGCCGCAGGCACAATGACCGGCTTGTCCGATTCCAACGCGCAACCTCTGTGGCCCTGAACCTCGTCTGGCTCGCCTTCTTCCTCGTTGCCTTCGTTACCGCATGCGTGCAGGTGGTGCAGGGCGACATGGAGGTTTTCTCCCGCATGCTGACCGGTATGTTCGATGCCGCGCGCACCGGTTTCGAAATTGCGATCGGCCTGACCGGCATGATGGCGTTGTGGCTGGGCATCATGCGCGTGGGCGAGCGCGCTGGCGTGGTCGATCTGTTCGCGAGGCTCGTGAACCCGCTGATGCGGCACCTGTTTCCTTCCGTGCCGGCCGGCCACCCCGCCAACGGCGCGATGATGATGAACGTGTCGGCCAACGTGCTCGGCCTGGATAACGCCGCCACGCCGCTCGGCCTGCAGGCCATGCGCGAGTTGCAGCAGATCAACTCCCAGCCGCAGCGCGCCAGCGATGCGCAGTTGATGTTCGTGGTGCTCAACACGGCGGGGGTGACGCTGGTGCCGACGTCCGTCATCGCCATCCGCCAGGCCATGGCAGTCAAGCAGGGCCTGGTCGGTTTCAACGCGGCAGACATCTTTCTGCCGACCTTGCTGTCCACATTCATTGGCTTCTGCGCGGGCATTGCGGCGGTGGCGTGGTATCAGCGCATCAACCTGTTCAAACCTGCCCTGCTGGCGTATTTCGGGGGCTTTGTCGCGCTGATGGGGCTGCTGTTTGCGTGGCTGCGCCAATTTCCGCCGCAGCAGATGGCCGCCTGGATCGGCTTGATCGGCGCGGGCGCCATCCTCACCATCGTCGTGGCGTTCCTGGTATGCGGGGCGATTCGTCGCGTCAACGTTTACGAAACCTTCGTCGATGGCGCCAAGGACGGCTTTCAGGTGGCGATCGGCATCGTCCCGTATCTGGTGGCGGTGCTCGTGGGCATTGCCGTGTTTCGCGCGGCGGGTTGCATGGATTTCCTGATGCAAGGGCTTTCCGCACTGTTCGCGCGCCTGGGCATCGACACGCGCTTTGTGCCCGCGCTGCCCGTGGGGCTGATGAAGACGCTGTCCGGCGCTGGCGCGCGCGGCCTGATGGTCGACGTGATGACCACTTATGGCGTCGATTCCTTCCAGGGCAAGCTGGCCGCCATCATCCAGGGCTCGACCGAGACCACGTTCTACGTGCTGGCCGTGTACTTCGGCAGCGTCGGCATCAAGGACACCCGTTACGCACTGGTCTGCGGGCTGTGGGCCGACCTGGTCGGGCTGATCGGCGCCGTGCTTGTCGCCTATCTGTTCTTCGCCTGAGCGGCTAGGGCGGCCCCCAAGCGACGCCGCGACCGCTCGCCCTCTACAATCGATTGCATGGAACAGTGGATTGACACGCTTTTTGCCACGCTCGCCCTGCCAAAGGTCGGGCTGCCTGCCATCTTCGTCGTCAGTTTCATCTCGGCGACCCTCTTGCCGCTGGGCTCCGAACCGGCGGTTTTTGCGTACATCAAGCTCAATCCGGACATGTTCTGGCCGGCCATCGTGGTGGCCACGCTCGGTAACACACTGGGCGGCGTGGTCGATTGGTGGATGGGCTACGCGGCCAAGCTGGCGCTGGTGCGCTACCATCTTGCGCGCCGCCGCCGTCAGCACAACACCGAGCATGCCCAGCACGTGCCGCATCCCAAGCGCCACCGCGAGCCCCCGCTCGACAAAAAATACTTCCGCTGGATGCGCCGCCTCGGGCCGATGTCGCTGCTGGTGTCTTGGCTGCCCGGCATCGGCGACCCGCTCTGCACGCTGGCCGGCTGGCTGCGCCTGAAGTTCTGGCCCAGCGTCATGTACATGGCGATCGGCAAATTCCTACGCTATCTGGCCATGACTGCGGCCCTGATGACGCTGCCCGACGGCTTCTGGCACGGCATCCTGGGCTGGATCAAGAGCGTGATGATGTGACGTTTGTGTGGTTCCTGCATCACTTTGGCCGTCTTGTGCTTCCGCAAGCCATTGAAAACGCGACGGTTTTGCCGCCCATATCACTGGCAGGGATACCGTTGCTGCGACGCATCAACGACGCGCGTTGCAGTACAATCGCCCTTTAAAGACCGCGCGGCTTGGGCCCTCTTTGCCGCGCCCTCCCTCCCCAGCGGCACGCCATGAATGCCCCACTTCTGATCGACGCCAAACTCACGGCGCAGGACGCTGCGCCCCGGCTGCGCGAGATTCCCTACAACTACACCTCGTTCTCGGATCGGGAAATCGTCATCCGTTTGCTGGGCGAGTCTGCGTGGCAGATCCTGGACGAACTGCGCGCCGAGCGCCGCACCGGCCGTTCGGCACGCATGCTGTACGAAGTGTTGGGCGACGTCTGGGTGGTGCGCCGCAACCCCTATCTGCAGGACGACCTGCTCGACAACCCGAAGCGCCGGCAGATGCTGATCGACGCACTCAATCACCGCTTGGCGGAGATCGAGAAGCGCCGCGTGGCCGACCACGATTCGCACCACGACCCGGTGGGCGACGAGCGCGCCAGCAAGGTCGAACAACTGGTTGTGCACGCCCGCCGCGCCGTCAAAGCGTTCCAGGAAGAATTCGCCCAGGTGTACGACCTGCGCCGCCGCGCCCAGAAGGTGCTCGGCCGCGTCACCGCGAAGGACAACATCAAGTTCGACGGCCTGTCGCGCGTGTCGCACGTGACCGACGCCACCGACTGGCGGGTCGAATATCCGTTCGTCGTGCTCACGCCCGATACGGAAGAAGAGATCGCCGGGATCGTCAAGGGCTGCTTCGAGCTGGGTCTGACCATCATCCCGCGCGGAGGCGGCACTGGCTACACCGGCGGCGCCGTGCCGCTCACGCCGTTCTCGGCCGTCATCAATACGGAAAAGCTGGAGCGTCTGGATGCGGTCGAGATGACCGACCTGCCTGGCGTTGACCATCCCGTGGCGACCATCTACTCGGGCGCCGGCGTGGTGACGCGCCGCGTGGCGGATGCGGCGGAGAAGGCCGGCCTCGTTTTCGCTGTGGACCCGACCTCGATCGATGCGTCGTGCATTGGCGGCAACGTCGCCATGAACGCGGGCGGCAAGAAGGCCGTGCTGTGGGGCACCGCGCTGGACAACCTTGCCTGGTGGCGCATGGTTGACCCGGACGGCAACTGGCTGGAAGTCCAGCGCCTCAATCACAACCTCGGCAAGATTCACGACGCGCCGGTTGTTATGTTCGAGCTGAAGTGGTTCGACGGCAACGCGCCGGTCGGCGCCAAGCTGCTGCGCACCGAGACGCTCACCATCGAAGGCCGCAAGTTCCGCAAGGAAGGCCTCGGCAAGGACGTCACCGACAAATTCCTGGCCGGCCTGCCCGGCGTGCAGAAGGAAGGCTGCGACGGCATCATCACGAGCGCGCGCTGGATTCTGCACCGCATGCCCAAGTCGATCCGCACGGTGTGCCTGGAGTTCTTCGGCCAGGCGCGTGATGCGATCCCGAGCATCGTCGAGATCAAGGATTACCTCGACGCCGAGACCAAAAAGCCCGGCGGCGCGATCCTCGCGGGCCTGGAGCACCTGGACGAGCGCTACCTGCGCGCGGTCGGCTACGCCACCAAGAGCAAGCGCAACGCGTTTCCGAAGATGGTGCTGATTGGTGACATCGTCGGCGACGACGATGATGCCGTGGCGCGCGCCACGTCGGAGGTGATCCGCCTGGCCAACGGCAAGAGCGGCGAAGGTTTCGTGGCCGTGAGCCCCGAGGCGCGCAAGAAATTCTGGCTGGACCGCTCGCGCACGGCGGCGATTGCCAAGCACACCAACGCCTTCAAGATCAACGAAGACGTGGTGATTCCGCTCAATCGCATGGGCGAGTACACCGACGGCATCGAGCGCATCAACATCGAGCTGTCGATCAAGAGCAAGCTCAAGCTGACCGACGCGCTGCTCGATTTCTTCGCTGGCAGCAACCTGCCGCTAGGCCGCACCGACGACGCCAACGAGATCCCCAGCGCTGAGCTGCTGGAAGACCGCGTGCAACAGGCACAGCAACTGCTGCGTGCCACGCGTGCACGTTGGCAATATCTGCTGGACCATCTCGACACGCCGGTCACCACGGCGCGCGCAAGCCTGATCGGCCTCGGCCTGGGTTACCTCGCGCAGACCATCGATGACCGTCTGGTGAATCAGCCCGAGGCGAACCTGTTCCACCTGCTGCAGGATCGTACGATCCGCGTGTCGTGGAAGTCGGAGATCCGCGCCGAACTGCGCAAGATCTTCAACGGCGGCGAATTCAAGCCGATTCTTGACGAGGCCCAGTCGATCCACAAGAAGGTGCTGCGCGGTCGCGTATTTGTGGCGCTGCACATGCACGCCGGCGACGGTAACGTGCACACCAACATCCCCGTCAACTCGGATGACTACGACATGCTGCAGGACGCCCACAAGGCGGTGGCCCGCATCATGACGCTCGCGCGTTCGCTGGACGGTGTGATTTCGGGCGAGCACGGCATCGGCATCACCAAGCTGGAATTCCTGACCGACGACGAGATCGCCGATTTTGCTGCCTACAAGCGCCGTGTCGACCCGAACGGCCGCTTCAACAAGGGCAAGCTGCTGCGCGACATCAACGACCCGCTAGGTCTGGCTGCTGATCTGCGCAACGCCTATACGCCGTCGTTCGGCCTGATGGGGCACGAGTCGATCATCATGCAGCAGAGCGACATCGGCGCCATCTCGGAGTCGATCAAGGACTGCCTGCGCTGCGGCAAGTGCAAGCCGGTGTGCGCCACGCACGTGCCGCGCGCCAATTTGCTCTACAGCCCGCGCAACAAGATTCTTGCCACGTCGCTGCTCATCGAGGCCTTCCTGTACGAAGAGCAGACGCGCCGCGGCGTGTCGGTCAAGCACTGGGAAGAGTTTGCCGACGTGGGCGACCACTGCACGGTGTGCCACAAGTGCGTGACGCCGTGCCCGGTCAAGATCGACTTCGGCGATGTGTCGATGAACATGCGCAACCTGCTGCGCAAGATGGGGCAGAAGAAGTTCAACCCCGGCACCGCAGCAGCGATGTTCTACCTGAACGCGACCAACCCGGAGACGATCAACTTCACGCGCAAGGTGATGTTCGACTGGGGCTACAAGGCGCAGCGTCTGGGCAACGACATCCTGAAGAAGTTCGCCAAGAAGCAGACCGCTCGTCCGCCCGCCACGGTGGGCAAGCCGCCGGTGCGCGAGCAGGTGATTCACTTCATCAACAAGAAGATGCCGGGCAACCTGCCCAAGAAGACCGCGCGCGCGTTGCTGGATATCGAGGACAACGAGATCGTCCCGATCATCCGCAACCCCAAGGCGACCACGCCGGACAGCGAGGCGGTCTTCTACTTCCCGGGCTGCGGCTCGGAGCGCTTGTTCTCGCAGGTGGGCTTGGCCACGCAGGCAATGCTGTGGCACGCCGGCGTGCAAACGGTGCTGCCGCCGGGCTACCTGTGCTGCGGTTATCCGCAGCGCGGCACCGGTCAGTTCGACAAGGCCGAGAAGATCGTCACCGACAACCGCGTGCTGTTCCATCGCGTGGCCAACACGCTCAACTACCTTGACATCAAGACGGTGGTGGTGAGCTGCGGCACTTGCTACGACCAGCTGGCCGGATATGAATTCGACAAGATTTTCCCGGGCTGCCGGATCATCGACATTCATGAATACCTGCTGGAGAAGGGCGTGAAGATCGATGGTGTGCAGGGCACGCGGTACATGTATCACGACCCCTGCCACACCCCGATCAAGACCATGGACCCGACCAAGCTGGTCAACCAGCTGATGGGCGGCAACATCGGCGCCGACGGCCAGACGCGCGCGATCGAGAAGAACGATCGCTGCTGCGGCGAGTCCGGCACGCTGGCGATCTCGCGACCGGACATTTCCACGCAGGTCCGCTTCCGCAAGGAAGAGGAGATGCAGAAGGGCGCGGACAAGCTGCGCAGTCTCGGCCAGACCAGCGGCCAGGGCGGCGAGGCATTCAACGGCGACGTAAAGATCCTCACGAGCTGCCCGGCATGTCTGCAGGGCCTGTCGCGCTACACCGAAGATGTCTCGGTGCAGGCCGACTACATCGTGGTCGAGATGGCGCGTCACGTGCTCGGCGAAACCTGGCTGCAGGACTACGTTGCCCAGGCCAACGCCGGCGGCATCGAACGAGTGCTGGTTTGACGATGAGCGAGCGGACGCCCGGCTGCGCGCTGTGCGAGGCGGACGGCGGCGAGCCCGTCTGGCGTAATGCCAAGGCGCGCGTGGTGCTGGTCGAGCACGCGCGCTTTCCGGGCTTCTGCCGCGTTGTCTGGAACGACCACGTGGCCGAGCAGACCGACTTGTCCGATGCCGATCGCCACTGGCTGATGGACGTCGTCACCAAGGTCGAGCGTGTGCTGCGCGCCGAACTGGCGCCGGACAAGATCAACCTCGCCAGCTTCGGCAATTTCGTGCCGCATCTGCATTGGCACGTCATCCCGCGCTATCGGTGGGATACGCATTTTCCAGAAGCCGTGTGGGGCCCCGAGCAGCGCTCGCCCAATACCGCGCGCATGGCCGAGATCACGGCCAAGCTGCCGGCACTGTCGTACGCGCTGCAGGCGGCGCTGGCTGACGCTTGAGCCCCGTCGGCGATCCGCTGGGTAACGCCTGGTAACGCATCGCCACCTCGTGCGCGGAACCCCTGTGGCGCGCACGACGTCTGATTCTCTTTCTGTTGCGCCAACGCCCTCGCCATGACGACACCGCGCACCGCCGCCACGCCCGATTCCCATAAGGATTCCATCTCCGAATTGACCGTCCACCATGGGCGGTTGAATCTCTCGGAGACTTGGCAACTGATTCGCCCGTACTGGTTTTCGGAAGATCGCCACAAGGCTTGGGGGCTGCTTGCGCTGGTGATTGGCCTGAACCTGTTCCTCGTGTTCATGAACGTGTTGTTCACCGATTGGAACCGGCTTTTCTACAACGCGCTCGAGCAGAAAAACTACGCCGAGTTTTGGGCGCAGTTGCTGCGTTTCTCATGGATTGCCGCGCTGCTGATCATTGGCTCAATCATGCGGCTGTACTACTCGATGATGTTGCAGATGCGCTGGCGGACGTGGATTACCGGCAGCTTTCTCGACGACTGGCTCGGCAAGCAGGCGTTCTACCGCCTGGAGCAAACGCACAGCGCTGACAACCCCGACCAACGCATTGCCGACGACCTGCGCACCTTTACCGATGCGACGCTCACCTTGGCGCTGGGCTTCCTGAATTCGGCCGTTACGCTGGTGTCGTTCTTCGGCATCCTGTGGGCGGTGTCGGGGCCGCTGGCGTTCAGCCTGGGCGGTCACGATTTCGTCATTCCGGGCTACATGGTTTGGTTTGCGCTGCTGTATTCGATCGTGGGCTCGGTCATCATCCACTTCGTGGGGCGGCCGCTGATCGGGCTGTCGTTCCAGCAGGAACGTTACGAAGCGTACTTCCGTTTCCTGCTCGTGCGCGTGCGCGAAAACAGCGAGAGTATCGCCCTGTACCGCGGCGAGCCCACCGAGAAAGCCATCCTGCGGGGCCGTTTCGAACGCATTCGCACCAACTGGAATCAGTTGATGGATTACACGCGGCGCCTGACCTTCGCCAGTTCCGGCTACGCGCAGTTCGCCATCATCTTCCCGTTTCTGGTGTCGGCACCGCGCTACTTTGGCGGCACGCTCACGCTGGGCGGGATGATGCAGGTCGCCACGGCCTTCGGACAGGTGCAGGACGCGATGTCGTGGTTTGTCACGAACTACCGCACGCTGGTCACCTGGAAAGCTTCCACCAACCGGCTGATCGAATTCCAGCGCGCCATCCGCGCCGCCGAGCGTGAAGAAGAGCACCGCGCCGGCGTGCGCGACGTCGAGGTCGAGATCGCAGCCGTACCCGCCATCGAAGCCCGCGCCCTTGCGCTGAACCTCCCCAACCGCAAGCCCGAAGATTTGCTGGTCGAGCCCTTCGACATGACGCTTGCACGCGGTGAGCGCGTACTCGTCAACGGCCCGTCGGGCTGCGGCAAAAGCACGCTGGTGCGCGCCGTGGCCGGCATCTGGCCGTATGGCAGCGGCCACATCGAGGTGCCGGACGATGCCCGCGTCCTGTTCCTGCCGCAGCGCAGCTATCTACCCTCCGGCACGCTCGCCGACGCGCTTTCGTATCCGGATTTGGCCACCCAATACACCGCTGAGCGTCTGACCCAGGTGCTGAACGCGTGCCGGTTGCCGGCACTGACTGGCCTGTTGGACGAGGTCAGCAACTGGAGCCTGCGCCTGTCCCCCGGCGAGCAGCAGCGCCTGGCTTTTGCGCGTGCTTTGCTGCAGCGCCCCGATTACCTCTTCCTCGACGAGGCCACCAGTGCACTCGACGAAGACACCGAGGCGTTCATGTACAGCCTGATGCTCGAATCGATGCCTGATGTGACCATCGTCAGCGTGGCGCACCGCAGCACCGTGGCACGATTCCACCATCGCCGCCTGCGCTACATCCCCGAGGGCGATCCGTTGACTGCGGTAAGCTATCGGGTGGTGGAAGAGCCCGCGCACATGGCGCTGGCGGCTTCCTGAAACGCAGTTTTTTGACTCGACGAGACGTTTTCCATGGCCGGACTTTCCGCCGACACTCCGCACCCGACCGGCATCACCGTGCATACGCAATCGCGTGTGCTGGAGATCGCCTTTGCCGATGGCAAGCAGTTCAGCCTGCCGTTCGAATACTTGCGCGTGCTGTCGCCGTCGGCCGAAGTGCAGGGGCATGGGCCCGGTCAGGAGGTTCTGCAGACCGGCAAGCGCGAGGTGGGCATCGTCGGCGTCGAGCCGGTGGGCAACTACGCGATCCGGCCGCTGTTCTCCGACGGCCACGATTCCGGCATCTTCGATTGGGCCTACCTGTACCGCCTCGGCGTTGAGCAAACCACGCTCTGGCAGGCGTATCTCGATCGTCTGGCCGCTGCTGGCGTCGACCGTGACGCCCCGATGGCAGAGAACGCCGGCCACGCCTGCAGCCACAGCCACTGATTCCCGATTCACTTTGCGGCGCCTGTGCGCTGCATCCGTATCCCTTTCTGTCATGAGCCAAACCCACTTCGGATTCCAGCAGGTTGATGAGCAGGAGAAGGCCGGCAAGGTTGCCGGCGTGTTCCATTCCGTCGCCAGCAAGTACGACGTGATGAACGACCTGATGTCCGGCGGCCTGCACCGCGTGTGGAAGATGTTCACCATCGCCCAGGCAGCGGTGCGCCCAGGCTACAAGGTGCTCGACATTGCCGGCGGCACAGGTGATCTGGCCAAGGCCTTTGCGCGCCAGGCCGGCCCCACCGGCGAGGTGTGGCTGACCGACATCAACGAGTCGATGCTGCGCGTCGGCCGTGACCGCCTGCTCGATGCCGGCGTGCTCACCCCCACCGCGCTGTGCGACGCCGAGCACATTCCCTTTCCGAATGCTTACTTCGATGTGGTGACAGTGGCATTCGGCTTGCGCAACATGACGCACAAGGATCGCGCGCTCGCAGAAATGCGTCGCGTGGTGAAGCCAGGCGGCAAGGTCATGGTGCTGGAGTTCTCCAAGGTGTGGCAGCCGCTTGAGAAGGCCTACGACGTGTACTCGTTCAAGGTGCTGCCGTGGCTGGGTAGCAAAGTGGCGAGCGACCCCGAGAGCTACCGCTACCTGGCCGAGTCCATCCGCATGCACCCGGATCAGGAAACGCTCAAGCAGATGATGGAACAGGCCGGATTGGACTCGGTCGAATACTTCAATCTGACAGCGGGTGTGGTGGCCCTGCACGTTGGCCGTCGCCTCTAAGTGTTTCCGTCGTTCCACCAGATGGGCGATGTAGCGCGCTGCGGCGATATGCCACGATCCTTCACATTGAATTTCCGCATTGACGTCTTCATCTAATGGCGTCACTGCCATTGGAGAGAAGACAGCGATGAGTTTGCATTGGGGTGGAAAATTGATGGCGGGCGCGCTGGTCGCGACGCTCGCACTGGGCACGGCGATTGACGCCAACGCCAAACGCATGGGCGGCAGTCGCAGCGTCGGCAAGCAGTCGTCCACCGTGACGCAACGCCAACAGACGCCGCCGGCCACAACGCCGTCGCCGACGCAGCAGGCCGCACCGGCTGCGCAACCTTCGCCGGCCGCACCGGCTCCGGCCGCACCGGCCGCAAAACCCGGACGTAACTGGGGCGGGATGCTGGGTGGCCTGGCAGCGGGTCTGGGTATCGGTTACCTGCTGTCGAAGTTCGGTCTGGGCGCGGGCCTTGCCTCGCTGCTGTCGAACCTGATCCTGATCGCGCTCGTCGCTTTCGTGGTGATGTGGATCATCCGCAAGGTGCGCGGCAGTCGTCCGCAAGGTCCGGCCTATGCCACGGGTGGCCCGTCGCTGGGCGGCGACCGTGAGCCGTACGTGCCGCAACCTGCCGCTCCGGCCCCGCAGGCTTCTGCACCGGCAGCCACATCGCTGAACACCGGCAATACGTCGGGCCTGGGCGCTGGCGCGGCAACCGCTGCGCAGTCGTGGAACCTGGGTGGTCCGGCGGCTTCCAGCGCGCAGCCTGCTGCGGCCGCACCGCAACAGCCATGGGGCGTGCCGGCAGATTTCGACACGCAAGCCTTCCTGCGCAACGCCAAGGTCTACTTCATCCGCCTGCAGGCCGCTTGGGATGCCGGCAATCTCAACGACATCCGCGAATTCACCACGCCGGAGATGTTTGCCGAGATCAAGATGGACCTGGCTGACCGCGGCACGTCGCCCAACAAGACCGACGTGGTCTCCGTCGAAGCCGAAATGCTGGGCATCGAAACGCAGGCCGCCGAGTACCTCGCGAGCGTGCGCTTCTCGGGCATGATCCGCGAAGAAGCCAATGCGCCCGCACAGCCGTTTGCCGAGGTGTGGAACCTGACCAAGCCGACGCAGGGTGCGGGTGGTTGGGTGCTGGCGGGTATCCAGCAGTTGCAGTGATGCTGTAACAACTTGAAGCGCCGCAAAACGGCCGTTTCAACATTCCCCGTAAAATAGGGCCCGACCGTCCGGTTTGGGCCCTTTTTGTTGCCCGCCGCCAACCCGCTTCTTGCTGCTTTCTTGCTGTTTTTGCGCACCATCACCGCATGTCCTCGACAGCCTCTTCGTCTCCGTTTCCGCTTGTGCTGATGCAGCCGCTGCTGCTCGCACTCAACCATCTGCTGCGCCAGGAGCCCTGGGCGGAGGAGACACTGCGGCCGTTCGCGGGTCGCGTCGCACGCTTTAACTTGGCGCCCATGTCGATAACGTTACAGGTGGATGCCACCGGCTTGGTGACTGCTCCCGACCCTGATGTTGAACCGGCCGTGACTGTTGTCGTGCCACTCGCGGCCGCTGCCAGCGATTACGCAGCGGGCGGACAGGCCGCAGTGCTCAAGCACGTGCGTATCGAGGGCGAGGCCGAATTCGCCAACGTGCTGTCCACGCTGCTGCGCAATCTGCGCTGGGATGCGGCGGAAGATCTCTCGCGCGTGTTTGGCGACGTCATCGCGCAGCGTATGGTGAGCGGCGCGCAGGCCGCCCGCACCGAGGCCACGCGCGTCAGTCGTTCGCTGGCGGAATCGGTGGCGTCGTATCTGACCGATGAGCAACCGACGCTCGTACGCCATGCGCGTCTCGCGCAGTTCGTCGCCGATGTGGCGGCACTGCGTGATGCCGAAGCGCGTCTGTCCAAGCGGCTGGAGCGGCTCGAAAAATCCCCACGACCGGCCACTCGGACCGCACGTCAGGGTGAATCGGCATGACGCGCTTATTCCGGCTGGGCAAGATCGTTTTCGTCATCCTCTATTACGGGCTGGATCAGCTCGCGTTGTCCGGCTTCAAGAGCCGCCGCATTCGCGCGCTCGTCTGGGTGCTGACGTTGGGCCGCAAGCCCAAGCTCCCGCGCGGTGAGCGCCTGCGACTGGCGCTGGAGCAGCTTGGACCCATCTTCGTGAAGTTCGGGCAGGTGCTGTCTACGCGGCGCGATCTGCTGCCGCCAGATGTGGCCGACGAACTCGCCAAGCTGCAGGATCGCGTACCGCCGTTTGACCCGAAGGTGGCGGCGGCCATCGTGGAGAAATCGCTCGGTAAGCCGCTGTCTGCGCTGTTCCATCGATTTGATCATCATCCGGTGGCGAGTGCGTCGATTGCTCAGGTGCATTTCGCCACGCTGCGCGGCGGCCCCGACGACGGCCGCGAGGTGGCGGTCAAGGTGCTGCGCCCGGGCATGCTGCCCGTGATCGACAGCGACCTCGCGCTCATGCGGGACCTCGCTACCTGGATGGAAAAACTGTGGGCCGACGCCAAGCGCCTGAAGCCGCGCGAGGTGGTCGCCGAGTTTGACAAATACCTGCACGACGAGCTTGACCTGATGCGCGAGGCGGCCAACGCGAGCCAGTTGCGCCGCAATTTTGCCAAGTCCGACCTGTTGCTGGTGCCCGAGGTTTTCTGGGATTGGTGCACGTCTGAGGTGTTCGTGATGGAGCGCATGCACGGCATGCGGATCTCGCACACCGAAGAGCTGCGCGCCGCCGGCGTCGACATGCACAAGCTCGCGCGCGACGGCGTGGAGATTTTCTTCACACAGGTCTTCCGCGACGGTTTTTTCCATGCCGACATGCACCCCGGCAACATCCTCGTGAGTGTGGCGCCCGAGACGCTGGGCCGTTACATCGCGCTGGATTTCGGCATTGTCGGGGCGCTGTCGGAGTTCGATAAGAACTACCTGGCGCAGAACTTCTTGGCGTTTTTCCAGCGCGACTACCACCGCGTGGCGGTGCTCCACATCGAGTCTGGCTGGGCGCCGGAAGAGACGCGCGTGGAAGAGCTCGAAGGTGCCATTCGCGCGTGCTGCGAGCCGTATTTCGACCGGCCGCTGGGTGAAATTTCGCTGGGTCTGGTGCTGATGCGGCTGTTCCAGACCTCGCGCCGCTTCAACGTGGAAGTGCAGCCGCAGCTCGTCCTGCTGCAGAAGACCCTGTTGAACGTGGAAGGCCTTGGCCGCCAGCTCGATCCCGATCTGGACCTGTGGAAGACGGCCAAGCCATTCCTCGAACGCTGGATGCACGAGCAGATCGGCTGGCGCGGCTTTGTCGAGCGCCTGAAGGTCGAGGCGCCGCAATGGGCCAACAAGCTGCCGGACTTCCCGCGCCTGGCGTACCAGATTCTGGATCGCCGCTCCCGCGAGGACGGCAATGCGCAGACCGCGGCGCTCACTGCGCTGCTTGCCGAGCAAAAGCGCACGAACCGGCTGTTGTCTGCCGCGCTGTTGTTCGTCGGTGGTTTCGCGGTCGGCATCGTCGCGACGCATGTTCTGGCCTGGATGGCCCGCTACTGATCCGTCCTCACATTCCGAGTGCCATGGCCCAACCGCCCGTCTTCCAATCCCGTGACGCCGCCGATCCCGCCTTTTGGGACGAGCGCTTCAGCCGCGAGCACACCCCCTGGGATGCCGCCGGTGTGCCCGCCGCGTTCCGGCAATTCTGCGAAGCGCAGCCTGCGCCGCTTTCCACGCTGATTCCCGGTTGCGGCAACGCCTACGAGGCTGGCTGGCTGGCGGATCGCGGTTGGCCGGTCATTGCCATCGATTTCGCGCCCAGTGCCGTGGCGTCGGCTAAGACCGTGCTGGGCCCGCACGCCGACGTGGTGGAGTTGGCGGATTTCTTCCGCTTTTCGTCGCCTCGTCCAGTGCAATGGATCTACGAACGCGCTTTCCTGTGCGCTATGCCGCGTCGTCTGTGGCCCGATTACGCCGCGCAGGTGGCAAAACTGCTCCCGCCGGGCGGGTTGCTGGCCGGCTTCTTTGCCGTGGTGGAAGGCCGAGAGGCGGTCCCCAAAGGGCCGCCGTTCGAGACCACGCAACCCGAGCTGGATGGGCTGCTGTCGCCGGCGTTTGAGCGCATCAGCGATATGCCCATCGCCGAAGCCGATTCGATTCCGGTGTTCGCCGGGCGCGAGCGTTGGCAAGTCTGGCGCCGCCGCGCCGATTGATCCGTTTTCCCGGCCAGTGTTGGTGCGAAGCAACATGGGCCGTCGTCAACAAAAAGCCTGCCGGCGCCCGTTGTGGGCCGTCGCCCAGAAATCTGGCAAACGGGGCGGCATTCGTGGTCGTACCGATGCCCCGGCGCGCGATCCCATCGCTATAATCCGGCCACTTTGCCCGGCGCCCCGGGGCCCAAAACCGGGCCACCATGGGGTTTTCCAGCTTCTTTCCGCGCTGCCATGCTGATCTGGTTTGTCATTGTTTACTGGGTGATTTCGGTCGGGATCGGCCTGTGGGCTGCACTGCGGGTGCGCAGTACCGCCGATTTCGCCGTGGCTGGCCGCAGCCTGCCGTTCTACGTCGTGACGGCAACGGTGTTCGCGACCTGGTTCGGCTCCGAGGCGGTGCTCGGGATTCCCGCAGAATTTCTCAAGGACGGCCTGCACGGTGTGGTGGCCGATCCGTTTGGTTCGTCGCTGTGCCTGATCTTGGTGGGTCTGTTCTTCGCCAAGCCGCTGTACCGGATGAACCTGCTCACCATTGGTGACTTCTATCGCAACCGCTTTGGCCGCGCAGCCGAAACGCTGACCACCCTGTGCATCGTCGTTTCGTACCTGGGCTGGGTGGCGGCGCAGATCAAGGCGCTGGGTCTGGTGTTCTACACCGTGTCTGACGGCGCGGTCTCGCAAGACCTCGGGATGATGATCGGCGCGGGCAGCGTGCTCGTCTACACGCTGTTCGGCGGCATGTGGTCGGTGGCGGTGACGGACTTCATCCAGATGATCATCATCGTGATCGGCATGCTGTACATCGGCTGGGAGGTGTCGGGTCAGGCCGGTGGCGTGGGCACGGTGGTGGCGCACGCGGCAGCTTCGGGCAAGTTCTCGTTTTGGCCGGCGTTCAACCCGATCGAGGTCATCGGCTTTGTGACAGCGTGGATCACCATGATGCTCGGCTCGATCCCGCAACAGGACGTGTTCCAGCGGGTGACCTCATCGCGCACCGAGCGCATCGCCGGTACGGCATCGGTGCTGGGCGGCGTGCTGTACTTCATGTTTGCGTTCGTGCCGATGTTCCTGGCGTATTCCGCCACGCTCATTGACCCGGAGATGGTCGCAAAGTACATCGATACCGATTCGCAGATGATTTTGCCGAACCTGGTGCTCCAGCATGCGCCGATCTTCGCGCAGGTGATGTTCTTCGGGGCGCTGCTCTCGGCCATCAAGAGTTGCGCGAGCGCGACGCTGCTGGCGCCGTCCGTGACGTTTGCCGAAAACGTGCTGCGCCCGCTGTTGCCGAATATGGATGACAAGCGTTTCCTGCGCGTCATGCAGGCAGTCGTGCTGACATTCACAGTGCTGGTGACGCTGTTTGCGCTGAACTCGCACTTGTCGATCTTCCACATGGTCGAAAGTGCTTACAAGGTCACGCTGGTGGCCGCGTTCGTGCCGCTGGCCTTCGGGCTGTTCTGGAAGCGCGCGACGAAGCAGGGTGGTCTGTTGGCCATCATCCTGGGCCTCGCGGCATGGATCTGGTGCGAAGTGTTCCTGCCCGATGCGATGCTTCCGCCGCAATTGGTTGGCCTCTTGGCCAGTTTCGGCGCGATGGTCCTGGGCTCGCTCGGACCGCAATGGATCGCGAACCGCGCGCCGACCACCAAGGCGGCCACGCAAGCTTGAGCGTCTCGCTGCAGGCGTGCGCGGTGTGCCACTTTGTCGCGCATCGCCATCGCCCACGCCGAATCTGCGGTCGGGAATTCCCCTAAAAGGGTTTATAATTCAAGGCTTTGCGCGCCAGCACTTGTATGGCACGCGGCTGCCCCAATCTTGCGTGAGCCCATGTGCGTATTTCCCGCACCGCGCTCGCGGGATGCGCGGGCAATCCAATCACTTTCTTGTCATTTGTTTGTTTCAGGGTGAGGACACCATGCCGATCTATGCTTATCGATGCGACGCCTGCGGCCACGCCAAAGATGTGCTGCAGAAGATGAGCGACGCGCCGCTGACGGATTGCCCCGCATGCGGCGCGCCGGCGTTCAAGAAGCAGCTCACCGCTGCCGGCTTCCAGCTCAAGGGTTCGGGCTGGTACGTGACGGATTTCCGCGGCGGTTCGGGCGGTGCCTCGGCTGCAGCAGCTGGAACCGGTACGGCGGCCAAGGCAGATGCCGCAGCACCAGCCGCTGCTGCCGCCCCTGCCGCGTCGTCGGATAGCGCGTCGTCCAGCGCCAGCACGCCGGCGGCGTCCGGTAGTTGCGGCACGTCCTGCGCTTGCCACTGATCGCATCGCTCACCTTTCGGCCCATCGCCCCATGAAACAGAAAACCAGCGCACTCAAGACATGGTTCCTGACCGGTCTTCTGGTGCTTGTCCCGCTTGCGATCACGCTGTGGGTGCTGTCGCTCATCATCGGCACGATGGACCAGAGCCTGGCGCTGCTGCCGTCGGCATGGCAGCCGGATCAGCTATTTGGCCGGCGCATTCCTGGCGTGGGCGCGATTCTCACGCTGGCGTTCATCCTCATTGTGGGCGTGCTGGCCCACAACTTCATCGGCCAGAAGCTGGTGCTGTGGTGGGAAGCGCTCGTGGGCCGCATTCCTGTGGTCGGCCCGATCTATTCGAGCGTGAAGCAGGTGTCGGACACACTGCTGTCGTCCAACGGCAATGCATTCCGCAAGGCGCTGCTGGTGCAATACCCGCGCGAAGGCTCGTGGACGATCGCCTTCCTGACCGGCCGCCCCGGCGGTGATGTTGAGAACCACCTGCAGGGCGAGTACGTCAGCGTGTACGTGCCGACCACGCCGAACCCGACGTCGGGTTTCTTCCTGATGATGCCCAAGGCTGACACCATCGAGCTGGACATGACGGTGGACGCTGCGCTCAAGTACATCGTGTCGATGGGGGTAGTGGCGCCCGAAGCGTTGCCGCGCCGCATGGACCCGCCCGATGCCTCGCCACACACGGAGGACCGGTCGCCGGCTCAAGGGCCGCGCGACCCTTCGAATCCGACCGCGCTGCCTGCAGAGGGCGGCGCCATCGCGGCACCCTGAGTCGGCGATACGAACGAAGTCGAATCGACGCCGGCCCCACTCAACTTTCATGCGCGACGCTTTCTTGGCGGCGCGCTTCGCGGAAAACCACAACATGCAAATGCGTACTCAATACTGCGGTCAGGTCACCGAACAACTGCTCGGCCAGAGCGTCACGCTGTCGGGCTGGGCCCATCGTCGTCGTGACCACGGTGGCGTGATCTTCATCGACCTGCGCGACCGTGAAGGCTTGGTGCAGGTCGTGTGCGACCCGGACCGCCCGGAGATGTTCAAGGTGGCCGAAGGTGTGCGCAACGAGTTCTGCCTGCAGGTGAAGGGCGTCGTGCGCGCCCGGCCGGAAGGCACCACCAACGCCAACCTGACCAGCGGCAAGGTCGAAGTGCTGTGCCACGAGCTGACGGTGCTCAACGCCTCCGTCACGCCTCCGTTCCAGCTGGATGACGACAACCTGTCGGAAACCACGCGCCTGACGCATCGCGTGCTGGACCTGCGCCGCCCGCAAATGCAGTACAACCTGCGTCTGCGCTACAAGGTTGCGATGGAAGTGCGCAAGTACCTGGACGACAAGGGCTTCATCGACATCGAAACGCCGATGCTGACCAAGAGCACCCCGGAAGGCGCGCGCGATTACCTCGTGCCGTCGCGCGTGAATGCTGGCCAGTTCTTCGCGCTGCCGCAATCGCCGCAGCTCTTCAAGCAGATGCTGATGGTGTCGGGCTTCGACCGCTACTACCAGATCACCAAGTGCTTCCGCGACGAAGACCTGCGTGCTGACCGCCAGCCAGAATTCACGCAGATCGACTGCGAAACGTCGTTCCTGAGCGAGCAGGAAATCCGCGACCTGTTTGAAGAGATGATCCGCACGGTGTTCAAGAACACCATGTCGGTGGAGCTGGATGCGAAGTTCCCGGTGATGGAATTCCGCGAGGCGATGGCCCGCTTCGGTTCGGACAAGCCGGACCTGCGCGTCAAGCTGGAATTTACCGAGCTGACCGACGCCATGAAGGACGTCGACTTCAAGGTGTTCTCGAGCCCGGCCAACGCTGAAGGCGGCCGCGTCGTGGCACTGCGCGTGCCGGGCGGTGCTTCCCTGTCGCGTGGTGATATCGACGCATACACCAAGTTCGTCGAAATCTACGGCGCAAAGGGCCTGGCCTGGATCAAGGTCAACGAAGTGGCCAAGGGCCGCGACGGCTTGCAATCGCCGATCGTGAAGAACCTGCACGACGCGGCCATCGCCGAGATCCTCAAGCGCAGCGGCGCACAAGATGGCGACATCCTGTTCTTCGGTGCCGACCGCGCGAAGGTCGTCAACGACGCGATGGGTGCACTGCGCCTGAAGGTGGGCCATTCGGATTTTGCCAAGAGCAACGGGCTGTTCGAAGACGCCTGGAAGCCGCTGTGGGTGATCGACTTCCCGATGTTCGAGTACGACGAGGAAGACGCACGCTGGGTAGCCATGCACCACCCGTTCACGAGCCCGAAGGACGAGCACCTGGAATACCTGGAAACCGATCCGGGCAAGTGCATCGCCAAGGCTTACGACATGGTGCTCAACGGCTGGGAAATCGGCGGCGGCTCGGTGCGGATCTACCGCGAAGAAGTGCAGAGCAAGGTGTTCCGCGCGCTGAAGATCAACGATGAAGAAGCGCGCGCCAAGTTCGGCTTCCTGCTCGACGCACTGCAGTACGGCGCGCCTCCGCACGGCGGTATCGCGTTCGGTCTGGACCGTGTTGTCACGATGATGGCCGGTGCGGATTCTATCCGCGACGTGATCGCCTTCCCGAAGACGCAGCGTGCGCAGGATCTGCTGACGCAGGCACCGAGCCCGGTCGACGAGAAGCAATTGCGCGAGCTGCATATCCGCTTGCGCGCTGCCGAGGCCAAAGTGGCCGCACCGACGGCTGCAACGACTGCCTAAGCGCCCGCGCTGGCGCTCCCCAACAGACCGCGCCGCCTGATAAGGGCGGCGCGGTTTTTTATTGCGCCTATTGGGACAACTCGCAGCAATCGGGAACATTGGGTGCTAAACCGAATCTTTCGTTTCTGTCACGTTGGGTGACAACGAAGGAGGAGTGTTTAGATGGACTACGTCGACTTTGCGCGCACATGGATCGCCGCACATGCCGAGTTCCTGTTGACTTGGCTGATCGCCGCGCTGGTGGTGATGCTGCTGGCCTGGATCGAAATCCGCCGCGCCACGCGGCGTGCCGCCATGGCCATGACCGAGGCCGTAGCCACCACGGTTGCGGCTTGCGTGCCCGAAATTGCGGCTGCGGCGCAGAGCGCACATCCACCGGGGCCCGCCTCGGCGTCGCCTGCGGGTTTGGCCGAGGGGATGCGCGCCTTGGGTCACCTTGCGGCGGAGCGGATGCATTGGCTGCACGCGGTCGCCAACCTGCGTCTGCCCGAAACGGCGTTGCCGCCCGCCGCACCAGGCATGCCCGTGCATCCGCTCGTATATGACACACCGCGCCCGTTGGCCGAAGCGCATTTGGCGGCGGAACTCCGCTTTGCCGATCACGCGCGTGTCTTGCAGGCCGAACGCCGCGCCCTGCAAGCGTTGGAGACCGCTGAGCGCGAAGGCACCAGCGAACTGCATCGCATCGAGCGTGAGACCTCGGCGATTGTTGAACGCTTCGACCAGGCCAACGCGCAATCCGAACAGACCGATGTGCAGCGCTTCCTCATTCAGAAATTCAACACGCTGGGCAACCGCGAACGCGAGTTGACCGCACAGCTCGCTGCGCTGCGCCAACAGCTCGGCGAGCGTACAGAGGCGTTGTGGGCGCAATCACAGCGCGCAGCCGATGACTATGCTGCGATGCTCGATCCGCTGCTGGCCGTCGCCCGCCGTGAGTTTGGTCACGAAACGGCGACGGATGAGACGGCGCTGTGGCTTGCCCGCACGCGCACAGGCCAAGGGCCGTTGCGCGCTGCCTGATCGCTGCCACGGCATGGCAGCACGCTGAGCGTCACGGTGGCACGCTTCTGGCTGCGGTAAGCTATTGCCTTGCAGCGCGATCGCGCCGCCCATCGAAGCACGCAGCAACCGCACCCATGTCGCACAAGATTCCCGTCTCCGTCCTCGTCGTCATTCACACGCCCGATTTGCATGTGTTGGTGATGGAGCGGGCAGATCATCCGGGTTTCTGGCAATCCGTGACCGGCAGTTGCGATGCGCTCGACGAACCCCTGGCCGACACGGCCCGCCGCGAGGTGCTGGAAGAAACCGGCATCGACGCGGCCCAGCATCATTTGATTGACTGGGGCCACCACATCGAATACGAGATCTACCCCCGCTGGCGGCACCGCTACGCGCCGGGCGTTATGCGCAACACCGAGCATTGGTTCGGCTTGCTGGTGAGCGGCAAGGTGCCGGTGCGGATGTCACCGCGCGAGCATGTGCAGGCCGAATGGCTGCCCTACCAAGATGCCGCCGCGCGGTGCTTCTCTCGCAGCAACGCCGAGGCCATCCTGCAGTTGCCCGAACGCCTTGCTGCCTATCGCGCGCGCGAGGCGGTGCTGGCAAAGGACCGGGCTTGACATGCTGCGTTTGCGCGTCGCCACCTACAACATCCATAAGGGCGTGACGGGCATTGCGCGGCGCGTGCGCGTGCATGATGTGCGGCAGGGCTTGCATACCATGGACGCCGACATCGTCTTCCTGCAGGAAGTGCAGGACCGCAACGATCGCCTGGTCGCCGCCGAGTTGTTCGACCCGAACTACACGCAACTGCGCTACCTTGCGACCGACGTCTATCCGCACACGGTCTATGGCCGCAACGCCGTTTACGAGCACGGGCACCACGGCAACGCCATCCTGTCGCGGTATCCGATCCTGCTGTCGGAAAACCTCGATATCTCTGACCACCGTTTCGAGCAGCGCGGCCTGTTGCATGCCGTGACGGATCTTGGCTTTGGCGAGGTGCATCTGCTGTGCGCGCACTTCGGCCTGTTTGCACGCAGCCGGCAGCGGCAGGCGGAGGCGCTCGTTGATCGCGTGCGTTCGGTCGTGCCGCCGGATGCGCCGCTCGTGGTGGCAGGGGATTTCAACGATTGGAACAACCGGCTCGATCGCATGATCTGCCAGGCGCTGGGTGCGACCGAAGTGGCCGACAAGGCCGCCGATACGCGCCCGGTGCGCACTTTCCCCAGCCACATGCCCTGGCTGCGGCTGGACCGCATCTACGTGCGCGGTTTCGACATCGAACGTGCGCACGCGCTGACTGGCCGCGAATGGGCGCAGCGCTCCGATCACGTGCCCCTCCTGGCGGAACTGGCGCATCCATGAGGGTCGCGCGCGATGCAGGTCCGCTGCGCTCCGAGTGGCGGCGGGGTAAGCCCCTGCCGGGCAACGACGTCGACCTGCTGTGCGGCGGTGCCGAGTTCTTCCCAGCCTTGATCGAGGCCATCGATGCCGCGCGACGCCGCGTCGCGCTTGAAACCTACATCTACACCGACGACGCTGCCGCCCGCAGCGTGACCGAGGCGCTCGCCCGCGCGGCCCGCCGCGGTGTGGATGTCCACCTGACCATCGACGGCTTCGGCACCGGCCCGCTGCCCGCCAGCATCGCCGCGATGCTCGAAGCAGCGGGCGTGCGCTTGCGCATCTATCGCCCCGTGCGCGGTTTTCGCCTGCAACGCCGCCACTTGCGCCGGCTGCATCGGAAAATTGCCGTCATGGATGACGACGTGGCGTTCGTGGGCGGCATCAATATCATCGACGACCTGAATCACGCGCCGTTTCACGACGCTGCGCTGGGGCCACGTTACGACTTTGCTGTCCGGGTGCGCGGGCCGCTGGTTGCGCAGATTGCACTGACCGTCGATCGGCTCTGGTGGCAGATGGGCGTGCGCGCCGGCATGCGGGAGGTCGGTGTAACGGGCGTCGCCGCCGAGTTTCCGGTGATGACCGATACACCGCGGCCACGGCATCGCGGAGCATCCGGACGAGAAAGTGAGCGCGCACCGGGCACCGTGTTGGCTTCGCTGGTGCTGCGTGACAACGTCCGTAACCGGCGTGCGATCGAACGAGAATATCTGCGCGCGCTGGGTGCGGCGCGGCACGAAGTGATCATCGCCAACGCGTACTTCTTGCCGGGCGTGCGTTTCATGCGTGCGCTGGCAGCCTGCCGGCGGCGCGGCGTGCGCGTGCGCCTGTTGCTGCAGGGCCAGGTCGAATACCGGTTGCAGCACTACGCGACGCGCTCGCTGTATCACATGCTGCTGCGCGACAACGTCGAGATTCACGAATACACGGCCAGCTTCCTGCACGCCAAGGTGGCGGTGGTGGACGACCGGTGGGCAACGGTCGGCTCCAGCAACATCGACCCTTTCAGCCTGCTGCTGGCACGCGAAGCCAACGTCGTCGCGTGGGATGCGACCGTAGCCAACGAACTGCGCGCGGCCCTCGAAGACGCCATCGCCCATCACGCACGCCGCGTTCTGGCCGATGCGCACGCCGCTCGCCGCTGGTGGTGGCGCCTGGCAGATTGGTGCGCCTACCGGCTGGTGCGCCTTGGCGTCGTCATCAGCGGGCGCGCAGCACAGTATTAGCGGTACAAGACATCTACAAAAACATAACAAGACGGAGGAGACATGCAAGTCATCACAGCCGATGAGGCGGCACGGTTGGTACAGCCGGAGTGGACGGTCGCATGCGCCGGGTTTGTGGGCGCGGGCCATGCGGAGGCCGTCACACATGCGCTCGAACGCCGCTTTCTGGCCACCGGCGAACCGCGTAGTCTCACGCTGGTCTACTCCGCCGGACAAGGCGATCGCGCCACGCGCGGCGTCAACCACTTCGGCAATCCCGGGATGACGCGCTGTGTGGTCGGCGGGCATTGGCGCTCCGCCACACGGCTGGCGGACCTGGCGCTTGCCGAGCAATGCGATGCGTTCAACCTGCCCCAAGGCGTGCTCACGCATCTGTACCGCGCCATCGCGGGTGGCAAGCCCGGCGTGCTGACCAAGATGGGTCTGCACACCTTCGTCGACCCACGCACGGAGCTTGACGCGCGTTACCACGGCGGCGCCATCAATGCCCGCGCCAAGGCGGCGCGCGCCGCAGGCACGGCCTCTTGGGTCGAGTACGAACGCTTTCGCGGCGAAGACTATCTCTTCTACCCCAGCTTTCCGCTGCACTGCGTCTTCTTGCGCGGTACGGCCGCCGACCCGCGCGGCAATATCAGCACGCACGAAGAAGCCTTTCATCACGAACTGCTGGCCATGGCGCAGGCCGCACGCAACTCGGGTGGCATCGTCATCGCGCAAGTGCGTCGGCTCGTCGATCGGCACGACAACCTGCAGGCGATCCACGTGCCGGGCATCCTCGTCGATTACGTGGTCGTTGCTGACGATGAAGCCGAACATCAGATGACCTTCGGCGAGGCGTTCAACCCGACTTATATCCGCCCCTGGCAAGGGGAGGCGATCCAACTCAAGGAAGACGCCATCGAGGCGAGCGAGGCGCTGGAGACCAGCCAGCACGGCGCGCTTGATGCCCGCACGCTGGTGCAACGCCGCGCCGTGCTGGAACTGATGGCGCAGCAACCGCGCGTCGTGAATCTGGGCGTGGGCATGCCTGCGGCGGTTGGCGCCCTGGCAGAACAGGAAGGCGCGCATGGCTTTACGCTCACCGTGGAGGCCGGCCCAATCGGCGGCACGCCAGCAGATGGCCTCAGCTTCGGCGCCTCGGCCTATCCCGAAGCCGTGGTGGATCAGCCAGCGCAGTTCGACTTCTACGAAGGTGGCGGCATCGATCTCGCCATCCTCGGCCTTGCAGAACTGGACGGCGCCGGCAACGTCAACGTCAGCCTGTTTGGCGAGGGCGGCGACACCGTCGTCGCAGGTGTCGGCGGTTTCATCAACATCACGCAGAGCGCACGCTCGGTCGTGTTCATGGGCACGCTCACCGCTGGCGGCCTTCAAGTCGAAGCCGAAGACGGCAAACTGCGCATCGTGCGCGAAGGGCGGCTCAAGAAGATCGTGCCCGCCGTGTCCCATCTGACCTTCAACGGTGAGTATGCGGCGCGATCGGGCATTCCCGTGCGCTACGTGACCGAGCGCGCTGTCTTCGAAATGCGTGACGATGGCCACGGCGCACGGCGCCTCACGCTCACAGAAATCGCGCCCGGCATCGATCTGCAGCGGGACGTATTGGATCAATGCGCCGCAGACGTTGCCGTGGCAGCCGACCTGCGTGAAATGGACGCCCGCATCTTCCGCCGTGGTGCCATGTGCTCAGGCATTACGCCGGTTTGATTTTCGGGCTGTTTATTTACTGACGGGTAGCACTAGAAAATCCATCCGCTATGCTGCGGCGCACCCGTTTTATAGGTGCGGCGCACACCCTGCAAAGCCTTTCATATAAAGGGTTTTCGGGATTCGCGCTGCGCCGCGGAAGGTGGCAATTCGGGGCCGCCATTTAGATGCCGCTTTCTAATAAAACACTTGCCGCTCCAAGGGCCCCTGTAAATAATTGAACGACCGTTCGATTTTGGGCTAGAGTGTTCGCGCAGGCTGGTTTACAGTCCTGCCCGGCACGCGAAAGGCGCCCTGCAAGAAGCCAATTTTCTCGCGTGTCACGCCCCAGAAAAGAACGGAGAGAAATCATCATGCGTCACCCGACCGCTCGTCTCGAATCAAATCACGCAGCAGCCACGCCGATGCGCAAGGGCGAACTGACGCGTGCAGCGATTCTCGATGCCGCGCTGGAATTGGCTTCGCGCGACGGACTGGAAGGATTGACGATCGGTGTGCTTGCGGAGCGCATGCAGATGAGCAAGAGCGGGGTGTTCGCGCACTTCGGCTCGCGTGAGGATCTGCAGGTGGAAGTGGTTCGCGAGTATCACAAACGGTTCGAGCAGGAAGTCTTCTACCCGAGCTTGACGGAACCGCGCGGTCTGCCGCGCCTGTGGAGCATGGTGCGACGCTGGATGGAGCGCCGCATTCAGGAAGTGACCACGGGCTGCATCTACATCAGCGGCGCGGTGGAGTACGACGATCGTGCCGAAAGCCCGGTGCGCGACGAACTCGTCAAGAGCGTGACGATCTGGCGTGCCGCATTGGCTCGCGCGATCGCACAGGCAAAGGAAGAGGGCCACCTGCGTGCAGAAGCGGACCCGCAATTGATGCTCTTCGAGATGTACAGCCTGGAGCTGGGTTTGCATCACGATGCGCGTTTCCTGCGGTTGCCGAACAGTGCCGAGCTGGCCATGGTGGCGCTTAACAAACTCATTCAGTCTTACCGAACCTGACGCGGCATCGCACACCTAGCGGTCGCGCAGTACACACCAAGGAGTTGCAAGATGGGTCAATACACCGCACCGCTGCGTGACATGCAGTTTGTTCTCCACGAGCTTCTCGGCGTGGAGGACCACCTGAAGCAAATGCCGCAGCACGCGGAGATCGATGCAGACACCATCAATCAGGTGATCGAGGAAGCCGGCAAGTTCTGCTCCGAAGTCATCTTCCCGCTTAATCAGTCAGGCGATCGCGAAGGCTGCACCTACCACGGCGACGGCGTGGTGACGGCTCCCAATGGTTTCAAGGAAGCGTATCAACAGTACGTTGAGGCTGGCTGGCCCTCACTGGGATGCGATCCGGAGTACGGCGGTCAGGGCCTGCCCATCCTGATCAACAACGCGCTGTACGAGATGCTGAATTCGGCCAACCAGGCCTGGACGATGTATCCGGGCCTGTCGCACGGCGCGTACGAAGCCCTGCACGCACACGGCACCGACGAACTCAAACAGCGCTATCTGCCCAAGCTGGTGTCGGGCGTGTGGACCGGCACGATGTGTCTGACCGAGCCGCATTGCGGCACCGACCTGGGCATCCTGCGCACCAAGGCTGAGCCGCTGGCCGATGGCTCATATGCCATCACCGGCACGAAGATTTTCATCTCGGCGGGCGAGCACGACCTGGCCGAAAACATCATCCACCTGGTGCTGGCACGCCTGCCGGACGCGCCGGGCGGCACGAAGGGCATCTCGCTGTTCGTGGTGCCGAAGTTCATCCCCGATGCCAACGGCAACCCCGGCGAGCGCAACACTGTGAAGTGCGGCTCCATCGAACACAAGATGGGCATCCACGGCAACGCCACCTGTGTGATCAATCTGGACGGCGCACGCGGTTGGATGGTCGGCGAGCCGAACAAGGGCCTGAACGCCATGTTCGTGATGATGAACGCCGCCCGTCTGGGCGTCGGCATGCAGAGCCTGGGCCTGACCGAAGTTGCGTATCAAAACTCGGCCGCTTACGCCAAGGAACGCCTGCAAATGCGCAGCCTGTCGGGCCCGAAGGCACCGGACAAGCCGGCTGACCCGATCATCGTGCACCCGGATGTGCGCCGCATGTTGCTGACGCAGCGCGCCTTTGCAGAAGGCGGCCGCGCATTCAGCTACTGGATCGCACTGCAGATTGACCGCGAGCTGTCGCACGAAGACGAATCCGCGCGCAAGGACGCGGCTGATCTGGTCGCGCTGCTGACGCCGATCGCCAAGGCCTTCCTGAGCGACAACGCATTCATCTCCACCAACGAAGGCATGCAGGTGTTCGGCGGCCACGGCTACATCGCCGAATGGGGCATGGAGCAGTACGTGCGCGATGCCCGCATCAACATGATCTACGAAGGCACGAACACCGTGCAGTCGCTGGACCTGCTGGGCCGCAAGATCCTCGGCGACATGGGCGCCAAGATGAAGAAGTTCGGCAAGCTGGTCCAGGACTTTGTGGAAGCCGAAGGCACCAACGAAGCCATGCAGGAGTTCGTCAACCCGCTGGCCGACATCGGTGACAAGGTCCAGAAGCTGACCATGGAAATCGGCATGAAGGCGATGGCCAACCCGGACGAAGTGGGCGCCGCCGCTGTGCCGTACCTGCGTGTGGTCGGCCACCTGGTGTTCTCGTACTTCTGGGCCCGCATGGCCAAGATCGCTCTGGAAAAGCAAGACAGCGGCGACACCTTCTACAAGGTCAAGCTGGCAACGGCGCGCTTCTACTTCGCCAAGCTGCTGCCCGAAACGGCCTCGCAGATCCGCATGGCACGTGCCGGCGGCGCGACGCTGATGGCACTCGAAGCGGATCTGTTCTAAACAGCCGCATTCTCTTGGGGCGACGTGTGCAAGCGTCGCCCCCTCGTCTCTTCCTCTCTCCCCGCGAGGACACCATGACCCGCACTGAACTCTCCACCAGCGCGCAGCCGCAGGCCGGCCAGCGCTCCAACTTCCTCGTCCGGCGCGTTGCTGTGCTGGGCGCCGGCGTGATGGGCGCGCAGATTGCCGCGCACCTGGTCAACGCTAAGGTTCCCGTCACGCTGTTCGATCTTCCGGCCAAGGAAGGCCCGAAGAACGGCATCGTGCTCAAGGCCATTGAAAACCTGAAGAAGCTGTCGCCGGCCCCGCTGGGCATCAAGGACGACGCGAACCTGATCCAGGCTGCCAACTACGAAGACGACATCGAGCGCCTGCGCGACTGCGACCTCGTCATCGAGGCCATTGCCGAACGCATGGACTGGAAGCACGACCTGTACAAGAAGGTCGCGCCGCACATTGCTCCGCACGCGATCTTCGCGTCGAACACGTCGGGCCTGTCGATTACGGAACTGTCCGATGGCTTTGATGCCGAGTTGAAGTCGCGCTTCTGCGGCGTGCACTTCTTCAACCCGCCGCGCTACATGCATCTGGTCGAGCTGATCCCGACCGCGCACACGCGCGGCGACATCCTCGACAAGCTGGAAACGTTCCTGACATCCGCGCTCGGTAAGGGCGTGGTGCGCGCGAAGGACACGCCCAACTTCATCGCCAACCGCGTCGGCATCTTCTCGATCCTGGCGGTGTTTGCAGAATCGGCCAAGTACGGCATTCCGTTTGACGTGGTGGATGACCTGACGGGCTCGAAGCTGGGCCGCGCCAAGTCGGCGACGTTCCGCACGGCCGACGTGGTGGGCTTGGACACCATGGCGCACGTCATCAAGACGATGCAGGACAACCTGAAGGACGATCCGTTCGCCCCGGTCTACGCCACGCCGCCCGTGCTGGCCAAGCTGGTGGAAGCGGGTGCTCTGGGCCAGAAGGCAGGCGCCGGTTTCTACAAGAAGGAAGGCAAGGAAATCAAGGTGCTGGACCCGCAAAGCGGCCAGTACGGCCCGAGCGGCAAGAAGGCGGATGACATCGTTGTGCGCATCCTGAAGAAGGAGCCCGCCGAACGTCTGAAGCTGCTGCGCGAATCGACCAACCCGCAGGCGCAGTTCCTGTGGGCGGTATTCCGCGACGTGTTCCATTACATCGCTGCGTATCTGGAGCAGATTGCGGATTCCGCTGCGGAAGTCGATCTGGCGATCCGCTGGGGCTTCGGTTGGAACAGCGGCCCGTTTGAAGATTGGCAAGAGGCTGGCTGGAAGCAAGTGGCGGAGTGGGTGAAGGAAGATATCGAAGCCGGCAAGGCGCTGTCGAACGCAGCGCTGCCGCAGTGGGTGTTCTCCGGCCCGGTGGCGGACAACGGCGGTGTGCATTCGGCAGAGGGCTCGTGGTCGGCCAACCAGAGCACGTTCCTCTCGCGCAGCACGCTGCCGGTGTACGGCCGTCAGGTGTTCCGTGCGCCGATCAAGGGTGCGACGACGGTCAACCCGCTCACGTATGGCAAGACCATCGAAGAGACCGATGCCGTGCGCATCTGGGTGGACGACGCGGCAGGGCAAGACGACGTGCTGATCGTCTCGTTCAAGAGCAAGATGAACACGATCGGACCGAGCGTCATCGATGGTCTGACGCGTGCTGTTGATCTGGCGGAAGCCGGCTACAAGGGTCTGGTGGTGTGGCAGCCGACGTCGCTCAAGCTGGGCGCCCCGGGTGGTCCGTTCTCGGCCGGGGCAAACCTGGAGGAAGCGATGCCGGCCTTCATGATGGGCGGCGCCAAGGGTATCGAGCCGTTCGTCAAGAAGTTCCAGGACGGCATGATGCGTGTGAAGTACGCCGGCGTGCCGGTCGTGTCGGCTGCATCGGGCATCGCACTGGGTGGCGGCTGCGAGCTGCTGCTGCACTCGGCCAAGCGCGTGGCGGCACTGGAAACGTATATCGGTCTGGTGGAAGTGGGCGTGGGCCTCGTGCCGGCGGGCGGTGGCCTGAAGGAAGCGGCGCTGGCCGCTGCCAAGGCTGCACAGGCAGCGGGCAGCACGAACATCCTGCAGTTCCTGACCAACCGCTTCCAGGCGGCGGCCATGGCCAAGGTGTCGTCTTCCGCGCTGGACGCGCAGAAGATCGGCTACCTGCAGCCGACCGACACCATCGTCTTCAACGTGCATGAGCTGCTGCACGTTGCACGCAACGAAGTGCGTGCGCTGTCCGATTCGGGCTACCGCGCACCGCTGCGTCCGGTGGGCATTCCGGTGGCGGGTCGTTCGGGTATCGCCACGATCAAGGCTTCACTGGTGAACATGCGTGATGGCGGCTTCATCTCGCAGCACGACTTCACGATCGCCTCGCGCATCGCTGACGCCGTGTGCGGCGGTGATGTCGAAGCCGGCGCGCTGGTGGATGAAGAATGGCTGCTGGCGCTGGAGCGCAAGGCCTTCGTGGATCTGCTCGGCAGCTCCAAGACCCAGGAACGCATCATGGGCATGCTGCAAACCGGCAAGCCGGTGCGTAACTAATCGCGCGACCTGTAGACGAAAACGAGAACAGGAATTTCATCATGACCAAGCAACTGCAAGACGCCTACATCGTCGCCGCGACGCGTTCCCCGATCGGCAAGGCTCCCAAGGGCACGCTCAAGAACCTGCGCCCCGACGATCTGCTGGCGACCATCCTCAAGAGCGCCGTCGCCCAGGTGCCGAACCTGGACCCGGCGCTAATCGAAGACGCCATCGTCGGCTGCGCAATTCCGGAAGCGCAGCAGGGCCTGAATGTGGCGCGTATCGGCGCGCTGCTGGCCGGCCTGCCGAACACGGTGGGCGGCGTGACCGTCAACCGTTTCTGCGCCTCGGGCCTGACCGCCGTGGCGATGGCTGCCGACCGCATCCGCGTGGGTGAATCCGACGTGATGATCGCCGCCGGTGTGGAATCGATGAGCATGGTGCCGATGATGGGCAACTCGCCGTCGATGTCGCCCGAGATCTTCACGCGTGACGAGAACGTCGGCATCGCCTACGGCATGGGCCTGACGGCGGAGAAGGTCGCCCAGCAGTGGAAGATTTCGCGCGAGGCGCAGGATGCCTTCTCGCTGGCTTCGCACCAGAAGGCACTGGCCGCGCAGCAAGCCGGCGAGTTCAAGGACGAGATCACGCCGATCGAGATCATCGAGAAGTTCCCCAACCTGGGCACGGGCGCAATCGACATCAAGACGCACACGATGTCGCTGGATGAAGGCCCGCGTGCCGATACGTCGGTTGAAGGCTTGGGCAAGCTGCGCGCCGTGTTCGCCAACAAGGGCAGCGTGACGGCCGGCAACAGCTCGCAGACGTCGGATGGTTCGGGCGCGCTGATCCTGGTGTCGGAAAAGATCCTGAAGCAGTTCAACCTGGTGCCGCTGGCACGCTTCGTATCGTTTGCGGTGCGCGGCGTCCCGCCGGAAATCATGGGTATCGGCCCGAAGGAAGCGATTCCTGCCGCGCTGAAGGCTGGCGGCCTGACGCAAGATCAGATCGACTGGATCGAACTGAACGAGGCGTTTGCTGCGCAGTCGCTCGCCGTGATCCAGGACCTGGGTCTGGACACCAGCAAGATCAACCCGCTGGGCGGCGCGATTGCGCTGGGCCACCCGCTTGGTGCAACCGGTGCCATTCGTGCGGCAACGGTTGTGCACGGCCTGCGCCGTCGCAACCAGAAGTACGGCATGGTGACGATGTGCGTCGGCACCGGCATGGGGGCCGCGGGCATTTTCGAACGCATGTGACCCCACGTCAGGGGGAAGGATTAAGTTCTTCCCCCTGCTTGTAAATCGCCCGTCTCAACACGCATGATTGCGCAGGCGCGCGCAGCATTACATAACAAGCGCGCCGAGAATGCGGCCGGCACCCAGCCGGCATCGCCATAGAAGCGGAACCATGATTCCGCGAGAGAGGAGACACACCACCGGGCCACCGGCGGTGCACCAAGAGGAGGGCGCGATGGGAAACACAATCGTGTTGACCGACGCGGCATGCGACATGCCGCGCTCGATGATCGATGAGCTTGGATTGGGCGTGGTGCCGTTCCGCATTCGTGCGGGAGAGCTGTTTGTAGAAGACCGCCGCGACGAGGCGGCGCTGCCGCAGCTTTATCGTAAATACCTCGTCGACAAGCAAGATCACTATGCCGAATCGATTCCGCTGCTTGAACGCGAGATCGAAGACTACCTGCTCAAGCACGTGGTCACGCAGCACGACCGCGCCTTGCTGCTGACGATTGCCAGCTCGCGCAGCCATTTCTACAGCCACGCAACCGGCGCGGTGGTGGGCACAACCGCCAAGAGCTTCAAGCCACGCAAGGATGCCGGCCGCTCGGGCCTGTTCGAGTTGACGGTGGTGGACACCGGCGCCATCGGCCCCGGCCAGGCGCTGATGGTGCACGAAGCCGCGCGCATGCTGCGTGAAGGCGCGGAAGTGCGTGACGTCGTGCACGTGATCGAGAGCCGCCTGCGCGACGCTTCGCACGTTTACCTCGTGCCCGATGAGCTGCTGTACATGTACACGCGTGCCAAGCAGAAGGGCGAGAAGAGCATCACCTGGGGCCGCTACATGATGGGCACGGCGTTCAACGTGCGTCCGCTCATCCATATGCACCGGGGCGAAACAGAAGCCATCGCCAAGGTGCGCGGTTCCGACGAAGGAATTCGACGCCTGCTTGCCCATACCGAAACCATGATCGCCGAGGAGCGTCTGGCCACGCCTGTGGTGGCGATTACGTATTCCGGTTCGCTCGACACCGTGCGCCGCATGGAGCCGGTACAAGCGTTGATGCGAACCGCACAGGACCACGGCGTGGAAGTGCTGCTCGCGCCGATGAGCCTGACCGTGGCGTTGAACGTGGGGGCCAACGCGTTCTCCGTCGGTTATCTATCTGACTCTCCTGTGCCGATTTAGCGGCGCAGGTTTCACCTGGAGTTTTCATGTCGATTCGTACCGAGACCGCAGACGGCGTCCTGACGCTCACCTTTGACCGCCTTGACCGCAAGAACGCCATCACGGCCGCGATGTATCAAACGCTGGCCGATGCACTCGTGGCCGCCGAGACTGATCCTGCCATCCGCGTGATCGTGCTGGCCGGCCACGAGAGCGTGTTCACGGCGGGCAACGATCTCGAAGACTTCATGAAGAATCCGCCCAAAGACGAGAGCGCCCCCGTGCACCAGTTCCTGAAGGCGATCAGCAGGGCGACCAAGCCGCTGATCGCTTCGGTTAGCGGCGCGGCTGTCGGCGTGGGCACGACGATGCTGCTGCATTGCGACCTCGTCTACGCATCCGAGACGGCCAAGTTGTCGATGCCGTTCGCGCAGTTGGGCCTTTGCCCGGAAGCCGCATCAAGCTTGCTGCTGCCGCAACTGGCCGGCTATCACCGCGCGGCGGACAAGCTGCTCTTCGGCGAGCCGTTTGACGCGAACGAAGCACGCGAGCTGGGCTTGGTCAATCGCGTGCTGCCGGCCGGCGAGCTGGATGCCTTCGTGCGTACGCAGGCGCGCAAACTGACGCTGCTGCCGCCCGCATCGTTGCGCGCCACCAAGCGGTTGATGAAGGAAGGCGCCACGCCGCAGATCGCGGAGCGCATGTCGGTGGAAGGCAAGCAGTTTGGCGAGATGCTGCGCGCGCCGGAAGCGCACGAGGCGTTCACGGCGTTCTTCGAAAAGCGCCGCCCGGATTTCTCCAAGTTCAACTGAGCGAAGCGTTCATACGCAAAAGAAAACCCGGCGCGAGGCCGGGTTTTTTTTTGAGTGTTGCCGGTTCAGAGCGGCGGCAGCACGCGCGGCTTGCGCGTCTCGTCGGTGGCCACGTAGGTGAGGGTGGCTTCCGTCACCTTGACGGTGGCGTGGCTGCCATTGGCGTGCATGCGCTGCGCGTAGACCTCCACGTCCACGGTGATCGATGTGCGCCCCGTCTTGACCACGTTGGCGTAGAAGCTCACCAGATCGCCCACGTACACGGGCTGCTTGAAGACGAAGGAGTTGACCGCGATTGTGGCCACGCGGCCGTTGGCGCGCACCACGGCGGGAATCGACCCGGCGATGTCCACCTGCGACATGATCCAACCGCCAAACACATCGCCGTGGACGTTGGCGTCGGAGGGCATGGGCATCACGCGCACGGCGGGCTGCTTGTCGGCGGGCAGCGTGACGGTTTCAGTGGTGGCTTGAGTATCGGACATGATGATGCAGGGCAGCATTGACGCGGAGGGAGGGCCCACCAGCGAGCCCAGGGCGCGCGCAGGTGATCGGTGGGAGAATACACAATCCGCCATTTTATTGCACCGCACATGCGCCGCTTTCCCGCCTCTTCCGAACCGCCTCCGCCAGGGGCTACCCGCGGCGACTGGCGCACCATCAAGAGCCTGCTGCCGTATCTGATGGCCTACAAATGGCGCGTGGCGCTGGCGCTGTCATTCTTGATTGCGGCCAAGGTGGCGAACCTGGGTGTGCCGATGGTCATGAAACGGCTGATCGATTCGATGAACGTGTCGCCGTCCGACCCCCGCGCGCTGCTGATTGTCCCGGTGGGCATCATCATCGGCTACGGGCTGCTGCGGTTGTCGACGTCGCTGTTTTCGGAACTGCGCGAAATCCTGTTCGCGAAGGTCACAGAGAGTTCGGTGCGCACGCTCGCCCTGCAGGTGTTCCGGCATCTGCATGCGCTGTCACTGCGCTTTCACCTTGAGCGCCAAACCGGCGGCATGAGCCGCGACATCGAGCGCGGCACGCGCGGCATCCAGTCGCTCATTTCGTATTCGCTGTACAGCATCCTGCCGACGCTGGTGGAAGTCGGCCTCGTCATCACGTACTTCTTCGTGAAGTACGACGTGTGGTTCGCGCTCATCACGTTCTGCGCGCTGGTCAGCTACATCGTCTTTACGGTGACGGTGACGAACTGGCGCACGCACTTCCGCCGCAAGATGAACGAGCTGGATTCGCGCGCTAACCAGAAGGCGATCGATTCGCTGCTCAACTTCGAGACGGTCAAGTACTTTGGCAACGAAGACTACGAAGCACGTCGCTACGACGAGAACCTGAAGCACTACCGCGCTGCGGCCATCCGCTCACAGAATTCGTTGTCGGTGCTGAACTTTGGCCAGCAGGTCATCGTGGCCACCGCGCTCATCCTGATTCTGTATCGCGCTACGCAAGGGGTGGCGGCGGGGCACATGACGCTGGGCGACTTGGTGCTCGTCAACACGCTCATGCTGCAGATCTATATTCCGCTCAACTTTCTGGGCGTGATCTATCGCGAGCTGAAGCAGGCCGTGACCGACATGGACCGCATGTTCCACCTGCTGCAGACCAATCGCGAGGTCGCCGACAAGCCCGACGCCAAACCGCTGGCGGTGCGCGCGGGCGAAGTCCGCTTCGCGCATGTCGACTTCAGCTACGAAGCCAAGCGCCAGATCCTGTTCGATGTGGACTTCACCATTCCAGCCGGCACGACCACGGCGGTCGTCGGACAAAGCGGCTCGGGTAAATCGACGCTGGCGCGCTTGCTGTTCCGCTTCTATGACGTGAAGTCGGGCGCTATCCAAATCGACGGCCAGGACCTGCGTGACGTGACGCAATCCAGCGTGCGCGCCGCCATCGGCATCGTTCCGCAAGACACGGTGCTCTTCAACGACAGCATCTACTACAACATCGCCTACGGCCGCCCCGATGCGAGCCGCGAAGAGGTGATCGAAGCCGCCCGCGCGGCGCAGATCCACCACTTTGTCGAATCGCTGCCGGATGGCTACGAGACGCAAGTCGGCGAGCGCGGCTTGAAGCTTTCCGGCGGCGAGAAGCAGCGTGTGGCGATTGCGCGCACGTTGCTCAAGCGCCCGCCGATTCTCGTGTTTGATGAAGCGACGTCCGCACTTGACTCGCGCACCGAGCACGCCATTCAGGAAGAGCTGATGCGCCTGGCGCAGAACCACACCACGCTGGTCGTTGCGCACCGGTTGTCGACCATCGTGCGTGCGCACCAGATTCTGGTGATGGAACACGGCCGCATTATTGAGCGCGGCACGCATGAATCGTTGTTGCGTGCGGAAGGCCGTTACGCGCAGATGTGGCGCATGCAGGCGCGCGAGCCCGAACGCGTAGCCGAAGAAACAGAAGACACACGAGCGGGTTGAGGGAGAAACAACGCGATGGAACTCAAATGGCTGGAAGACTTCATCAGCCTGGCCGAGACGCGCAGCTTTTCGCGCTCGGCCGAATTGCGGCACGTGACGCAGCCGGCGTTTTCGCGGCGCATTCAATCACTTGAGGCGTGGCTCGGCAATGAGCTGATCGACCGATCAAGCTACCCCACACGCTTGACCCCCGCCGGAGAGGTCTTCTACGAACAGGCGTTGGCGATGCTCGCCCAAGTGAGTGAGACGCGCGCGCTGATGCGCGGCCAGCGTCCTGCCAGCGCGTCGACGATCGACTTTGCCGTGCCGCATACGCTATCGCTCACGTTCTTTCCCGGCTGGCTCGCACAGGTGGAAGAGAAGATCGGCAAGCTGCAATGCCGGCTGCGCGCGCTCAACGTGCACGATGCGGTGATGACGCTGGTGGAGGGCGGTTGCGACCTTGTGATGGTCTATCACCACGCGCGTCAGATGATCCAGCTTGACCCTACGCGTTACGACATGCTGGTGCTTGGCACCGAGCGGCTTTCGCCGTTTTCCAAGCCCGATGCAAGCGGGCGGCCGATTTATCGGCTCGTTCCCACCGCGCGCAAGCCGATCGCCTATCTCAGCTACACGCCCAATGCCTTTCTGGGCCGCATGGTGGATGTGCTGCTGGAAAACTCGCCCGTGGCACCGCTGCTCGACAAGTGCTATGAAACCGACATGGCCGAGGCGCTCAAGGTGATGGCGCTGGCGGGCCACGGCGTGGCCTTTCTGCCCGAGAGCGCGGTGCGGGAAGACGTGGCAGCAGGACGCCTTGTGCGTGCCGAAGGCAAGGGCGGCGGTACGTTGTCGATCGAGATGGAAATCCGGCTCTATCGCGAGCACCCGCAAAGCGGCGCACACGACCGCCGGCACCCCCAGTCCAAGCGCAAACGCGAGCTGATCGACACGTTATGGAGCGCGTTGGCCGGCTGAATGGCCCCTCGGATTCCGGTAGGTGGTTATGCGTTCAATGCATAACCCGATGTAAAAACGGCATTGGATTTCGTTCTGGGCGGTCCCTAAGCTGGCGGGCATTTTGTGGGACTTGAAGGGCCTTACCAAGGCCCAAAAAAGGAAGACAGCCATGTCCAATGTCGCATCTCCGTCGACACTCCAGCACGCCATCCCGTCCTATCTGCCGGCCGACAATCTCGGCCCGTGGGGCATCTATCTGCAGCAGGTCGATCGGGTCACCCCCTATCTCGGCTCGCTCGCCCGTTGGGTTGAAACGCTCAAGCGCCCCAAGCGCGCGCTGATCGTCGATGTGCCGATCCAGATGGACGACGGCCGCATCGCCCACTTCGAGGGCTACCGCGTGCAGCACAACACGTCGCGCGGCCCGGGCAAGGGCGGCGTGCGTTTCCACCAGGACGTGACGCTGTCGGAAGTGATGGCGCTGTCTGCATGGATGTCGGTGAAGAACGCGGCCGTGAACGTGCCGTACGGCGGTGCCAAGGGCGGTATCCGCGTCGACCCGCGCAAGCTGTCTTCCGGTGAACTCGAACGCCTGACCCGCCGCTACACCAGCGAGATCGGGATCATCATCGGCCCGAACAAGGACATTCCGGCCCCGGACGTGAACACCAACGCGCAGATCATGGCGTGGATGATGGACACGTACTCCATGAATGAAGGCTCCACGGCCACCGGCGTGGTGACCGGCAAGCCGATCGCCCTGGGCGGCAGCCTGGGCCGTCGCGAAGCCACTGGCCGCGGCGTGTTCGTGGTCGGCAGCGAAGCCGCACGCAACCTCGGCGTCGACGTCAAGGGCGCGCGCGTGGTGGTGCAGGGCTTCGGCAACGTGGGCAGCGTGGCCGCCAAGCTGTTCCATGACGCCGGCGCCAAGGTCATTGCCGTGCAAGACCACAAGGGCATCGTGTTCAATGGCAACGGCCTGGACGTCGACGCGCTCATCAAGCACGTTGACCACAATGGCAGCGTGGCCGGCTTTGCTGCAGAGACCGTCTCGCAAGACGATTTCTGGGCTCTGGACTGCGAATTCCTGATTCCGGCTGCACTGGAAGGCCAGATCACTGCGAAGAACGCGCCCCATATCAAGGCAAAGATTGTCGTGGAAGGTGCAAATGGCCCCACGACGCCCGAGGCGGACGACATCCTGCGCGACCGCGGCATCCTGGTCTGCCCGGACGTGATTGCCAACGCCGGTGGCGTGACGGTCAGCTATTTCGAATGGGTGCAGGATTTCTCGAGCTTCTTCTGGACCGAAGACGAGATCAATCAGCGCCTGGTACGGATCATGCAAGACGCCTTCCGTGGCGTCTGGCAAGTGGCGCAGGACAACAAGGTTACTCTGCGTACGGCGGCGTTCATCATCGCCTGTACGCGGATTCTGCAGGCCCGCCAAGAGCGCGGTCTGTACCCCTGATCGGCAACGCGCTGGTCAATACCGGCGCGGTGCTCCAACAGGGCGCCGCACTGGTCTATCGCGTTGCTGCCGATCAGGCGGCCATGCGCGACGGTTGAAGAAAGCCGGTGCTCATGGGACGAACCATAACGTTCCGCAGCGCCGCACCATGAGAAGGGCGATAGCATCATCGTCGTCCTTCCCATCCTCAAGTCGGGTTCGTTAAGCGACAGAGAGCGCACATCGGGCGGGCTTTATTTCCCCTTGTTTTCCTTAGCAATTGGCGGTCGTCCGCTCAAGCAATCCGGCATGCGTGCCGATGTTGCAGAGCGTTGCCGTGTCTGGTGCTGCGTGTCTTTTCCGGATTTTCGGAAAAGCACAACGTAAGGTATCCGGTTGCTTGGAAAGCGCGGTTGCGGCAGGGTCCGCGCCAGAGGAAAAACTCCGTTGGATTCAACGATTTAGTGGCAACACCAATACTGTCGCCAAACGTTTTTTGGTACAGTCCCGTCTTTCTCTTTCATGGTCAAAAGGAGACTTTCATGAACCTCGCCAAGCTGGCAACCGTGGTTGCAGCCGTTGGTGTCGCCGTTGGTACCTTCGGCAGCGTTGCCCACGCAGAAGAGCTGACTGGTACGCTCAAGAAGATTAAAGACACCGGCACCATCACGCTGGGCGTGCGCGATTCGTCGATTCCGTTCAGCTACAACGTCGGCGGTGTCCGCACGATCGGCTATTCGTACGACGTCGCCACCAAGATTGCTGAGGACGTGAAGAAGCAGCTCGGCCTGAAGGATCTGAAGATCAACGAGATCCCGGTCACTTCGCAAAACCGCATCACGCTGCTGCAGAACGGCACCATCGATCTGGAGTGCGGTTCGACCACGAACAACCTCGAGCGCCAGAAGCAAGCATCGTTCACGAACACCATCTTCATCATCGGCACGCGCATCATGGTGAAGAAGGATTCGGGCATTAGCGATTGGGCACAGCTCAAGGGCAAGAACGTTGTGACCACCGCTGGCACGACGTCGGAACGCCTGCTGCGCAAGATGAATGATGACAAGCAGATGGGCATGAACATCATCAGCACGAAGGACCACGGCCAGTCGTTCCTGACGCTGGAATCGGGCCGCGCTGTTGCGTTCATGATGGACGACGCCCTGCTGTACGGCGAGCGCGCCAAGGCCAAGAACCCGGCTGACTGGGTGGTCGTGGCCAAGCCGCAATCGCGCGAAGCCTACGGCTGTATGGTTCGCAAGGACGACAAGCCGTTCAAGACCCTGGCCGACAAGACCATCGCCGGCATGATGAAGGATGGCTCGATCTCAGCCGAGTACAAGAAGTGGTTCGAGCAGCCGGTTCCGCCCAAGGGCGTGAACATGGAGTTCCCGCTGTCGGACGACATGAAGGCGCTGATCAAGAACCCGAACGACAAGGCTCTTGACTGATCGGCTCCCTCAACGGGCCTGATACAAGCGTCACGAAACGGAAGGCAAAGGCCGGTTAACAGGTCTTCTCCCTTCCGTTTCTTTTTGAGGGAACCATCATGAATTACCACTGGAACTGGGGCGTCTTCTTTTCGGAAGCCGCCCAGAATCAGACCTATCTGGACTGGCTGTTGGCGGGGTTGAAGACCACCGTCGTGCTCGGCCTGTCTTCCTGGATCATCGCGCTCGCCATCGGCTCCGTGCTGGGCGTGCTCCGTACGGTGCCGAACAAGTGGTTGTCGGGCCTTGCCGCAGCGTACGTTGAGCTGTTCCGCAACATTCCGCTGATCGTGCAGCTCTTCATCTGGTACTTCGTCATGCCCGAGCTCGTGCCGGGTGGCGATTACATCAAGCAGATGAACCCCAATACGGCGATGTTCCTGTGCGCGATGCTGTGTCTCGGTACCTTTACCGCGGCGCGTGTCTGCGAGCAGGTGCGCTCGGGTATCAATTCGCTGCCGCGCGGGCAGCGCAACGCCGGACTGGCCATGGGCTTCACGCTGGCGCAGACGTATCGCTACGTGATGTTGCCGATGTCGTTCCGCATCATCGTGCCGCCGCTCACGTCGGAGTTCCTGAACATCTTCAAGAACTCGGCCGTGGCATCGACCATCGGATTGCTGGAGCTTGCCGCACAGGGCCGCCAGCTGGTTGACTACACCGCGCAGCCGTACGAATCGTTCATCGCCGTGACGCTGATGTACATGCTGATCAACCTGACCGTAATGGGCTTGATGCGCTGGGTGGAAGCACGTTCCCGGCTGCCTGGCTTCATCGGTGGCAAGTAATCGGACGAGGACTCTTCATGGCTTATCAATTCGATTTCTCGTCCATCAATGTCGACAACATGCGCGTGCTCGGCGAGGGGATGGTCCTCTCGCTCGAGATCACGGGCACGGCCATCCTGGTCGGCATCGTCTGGGGCACGCTGCTCGCGATGATGCGCCTCTCGGGCATCAAGCCGCTGCAGTGGTTCGGGCAGGCGTACGTGAACCTCTTCCGGTCCATCCCGCTGGTGATGGTGCTGCTGTGGTTCTTCCTGATCGTGCCGCAGGTGCTGCAGCGGATCTTCGATCTGTCGCCGGCAACCGACATGCGCATGACGTCTGCGCTGGTCGCTTTCGCGCTGTTTGAAGCGGCGTATTACTCGGAGATCATCCGCGCCGGTATCCAGAGCGTGTCGCGCGGACAGATGTTCGCGGCCTACGCGATGGGCATGACGTATGGCCAGGCCATGCGCCTGGTGATCCTGCCGCAGGCATTCCGCAACATGATTCCGCTGCTGCTCACTCAGGCCATCGTCCTGTTCCAGGATACGTCGCTGGTGTATGTGAGCGCGCTGTCGGACTTCTTTACGCAGGCATACAACATCGGTGAGCGCGACGGCCGTATCGTCGAGCTGCTGCTGTTTGCCGGCTTGTGCTATTTCGTGATCTGCTTCGGCGCCTCCGTGCTGGTGAAGCGACTTCAGAAGAAGGTGACCCAATGATCGAGATCAAGAACGTTTCCAAGTGGTACGGCCAGTTCCAGGTGCTGACCGACTGCACCACCAGCGTGAAGAAGAGCGAGGTGGTGGTGGTGTGCGGCCCGTCGGGTTCGGGCAAGTCCACGCTCATCAAGACTGTCAATGCGCTGGAGCCGTTCCAGAAGGGCGACATCCTCGTCGATGGCACCTCGGTGGGCGCCAAGGGCACTAACCTGCCGAAGCTGCGTTCGCGCGTGGGCATGGTGTTCCAGAACTTTGAGCTGTTCCCGCACCTGTCGATTACCGAAAACCTGACGATCGCACAGCAAAAGGTGCTGGGCCGCTCGAAAGAAGAAGCCATGGCCAAGGGCCTGAAGTATCTGGACCGCGTGGGCCTGAAAGCGCATGCTGCCAAGTACCCGGGCCAACTGTCGGGCGGTCAGCAGCAGCGCGTGGCAATCGCACGCGCGCTGTCGATGGACCCGATCTGCATGCTGTTCGACGAGCCGACCTCCGCGCTGGACCCGGAAATGGTCAACGAAGTGCTCGACGTGATGGTGGAACTGGCCAAGGAAGGCATGACCATGATGTGCGTGACCCACGAAATGGGCTTCGCTCGGAAGGTTGCCAACCGCGTGATCTTCATGGACCAAGGACGCATCGTTGAAGACTGCGAGAAGGAAGAGTTCTTCGGCAACATCGATGCTCGTTCCGACCGTGCCAAGCAGTTCCTGTCGAAGATCCTGTCGCATTGATCGACGGCTCCCGGCAACAAAAAGCCGCTCTTTCGAGAGCGGCTTTTTTTTATGGGCGACGTGGCGTCAGGTGCAGGCGGTGTTGGCTGCGTTGGCGATCTGCACGGCTTCCGGAATCGGCACCTTGGTTGCCATCGTGGCCTGGCCCGATTCGAACATCAGCAGCTCGCCCGGCACGAACTGCGTCCAGACTTCGTTGTCGGTGAGCGGCGCGGTGGCAATGACAGCCACGCGGTCGGCAGGCGTCGTGTATTTGGCGAAGTCGATTGTCATGTCGGCGTCAATCAAATGCGCCGTCGAGAACGGCCACTGCCGCACGATGTAATACAGCCGCGTCGAGCAATGCGCGAACTGCGCCTGCCCGTTGCACAGCAGGAAATTGAACACGCCGTAGCGGGTGATTTCCTTGGTGATGTCGGAGAGCGCGTAGAACAGCTCGTTGAGCGGCGGCTGCGAACCCGGAAAGCGCTTGCGCAGCGCCTGCATGATGAAACAGAAGGCAAGCTCGCTGTCGGTATCGCCCACGGGCTGGTAGACGCCCGAGAGGAACGGCGAGAAGTTCTTCAGGTCGCCGTTGTGGGCAAAGATCCAGTGCCTGCCCCACAACTCACGCATGAAGGGGTGACAGTTTTCCAGCCGCACCGTGCCCTGCGTCGCCTTGCGGATGTGCGAGATGACGTTTTTGGACTTGATCGGGTAGCGCTTGACCAGCTCCGCTACCGGAGAGGTGCCGGCAGACTGGTTGTCGATGAACAGGCGGCACGCCTTGTCTTCGAAGAAGGCGACGCCGAAGCCGTCGGCATGGTGGTCGGTTACGCCACCGCGCGCGGCGAACCCCGTGAACGAGAACGTCACATCGGTCGGTTCAGCGCAGTTCATGCCCAGCAGCTGGCACATGGTGGGAGAAAAGTCGGATGCAATAAAATAATCATTATCCTGCCGCCCGCCGGGGGTGCCAAGCGCCTTCGTCTTCACCGCGCCGCGCCTGGGGGCGGGCGTTGCGCACACGCTGCACGCAACCGCCTTCAGACTGCCTTAACCGGAAGCCATTCCCATGAAGCTTGACCGCACCGCCGCCCGTGCCCTCCTGCTGGAGAGCTATGCCACCGCCGTGGGCGCGGCCGATCCGCTAAAAATCGTCGCAAACTTCCTCCCGCCGCCGCATGCCGGCAGCAAGACCCTGGTGGTTGGCGCCGGAAAGGCGGCTGCGTCGATGGCGCTGGCTGTCGAGCAGGCCTATGCTAGCCGCGCACAGATCGAAGGCGTGGTCGTCACGCGCTATGCGCATGGGCTGCCGACCGAGCATATCCGCGTCATCGAGGCTGGGCACCCGGTGCCGGACGAGGCGGGTGAACAGGCCGCGCGGGAAATCCTGGATCGCGTCTGTGCGCTCACCGAGAACGACCGCCTGATCGTGCTCGTTTCGGGCGGCGGCTCCAGTCTGCTGTCGCTGCCCGCCGAGGGCATCCCGATGGCCGACCTGAAAGCCGTGACGCGCGAGCTGCTGCGCTGCGGCGCGCCCATCACCGACATGAACATCGTGCGCAAGCACCTGTCGCGTATTCAAGGCGGGCGGCTTGCTGCTGCATCACGGGCGCCGGTCACGACGCTGATCGTCTCGGACGTGGCAGGCGACGATCCGAGCGCCATTGCCAGCGGCCCGACCGTGCCGGATGCAAGCACCTACGCCGATGCGCTCGCCATCCTCAAACGCTGGGGCGCCCACATGCCGGACACCGTGCGTACACACCTCGAACGTGGCGTGCGCGGCGAGATTGCCGAAACACCCAAGCCCGGCGACGCCTGCTTTGCACGCGTGACCAATCACGTCATTGCCACTGCGCAACAGAGCCTCGAGGCCGGTGCCCAGGTATTTGCGACGCGCGGCGTCCACACGGCCATCCTCGGCGACACAGTGACCGGCGAGGCGCGCGAGGTCGCCCAAGTGTACGGAGCGCTGGCGCGGCAGGTACGCCAGCACGGCACGCCGTTTGTGGCGCCGATCGCACTTATCTCCGGCGGCGAATGCACGGTGACGATTCCGCCGGGCCTGACCGGCGGCCGCGGCGGGCGCTGCGCGGAGTTCCTGCTCTCGCTCGGCATCTCGCTCGAAGACATGGGCGATGTGTATGCGCTCGCTGCCGATACAGACGGCATCGACGGATCGGAGGACAATGCGGGTGCGCTGCTTGACCCCGAATCCATCGCCCGCGCCGCCGCCAAGGATGTCGGCGCCCGCGCCGCGCTCGACGCACACGACGCCTACGGTTTCTTTGCCGCCGCCGATGACCTGATCGTCACCGGCCCAACGCGCACCAACGTCAATGACTACCGCGTCATCCTCATTCTCTGATTCACGTTTTTGCTGACCGCTTCCGCACGCACCATGACTGACACTCTTACGATCGTCCGCCCCGATGACTGGCACCTGCACCTGCGCGACGGCGATGCTCTCGCCGATGTGGTGTGCGACACCGCGCGCCAGTTCGGCCGGGCGATCATCATGCCCAACCTCAAGCCGCCGGTGACCACGACTGCGCAGGCGCGTGCCTACCGCGAGCGCATTCTCGCCGCGTTGCCAGCGGGCACGCAGTTCGAGCCGCTGATGACGCTGTACCTGACCGATAACACCTCGCCCGACGTCATTCGCGAGGCCAAAGCCAGCGGCTTCGTGCACGGTGTCAAGCTGTACCCCGCCGGCGCCACCACCAACAGCGATGCCGGCGTCACCGACCTGCGCCGCTGCGCCAAGACGCTGGAAGCCATGCAGGAAGTCGGTATGCCCCTGCTCGTGCACGGCGAAGTGACCGACCCGACCGTGGACATCTTCGACCGCGAAGCCGTCTTCATCGACACGGTGATGCTGCCGCTGCGCCGCGATTTCCCAGCGCTGAAGGTCGTCTTCGAGCACATCACGACCAAGCACGCCGCCGAATACGTGCGCGATGCGGAGGGCCCGGTTGGCGCCACCATCACCGCGCATCACCTGCTGTACAACCGCAACGCGCTGTTTGTCGGCGGCATCCGCCCGCATTACTACTGCCTGCCGGTGCTCAAGCGTGAAACGCACCGCCTGGCGCTGGTGGCCGCGGCCACCTCGGGCCATCCGCGATTTTTCCTTGGCACAGACAGTGCGCCGCATGCCAAGGGTGTGAAGGAACACGCCTGCGGTTGCGCCGGCTGCTACACCGCGCTGCACGCCATGGAGCTGTACGCCGAGGCCTTTGAAGACGCCAATGCGCTCGACAAGCTCGAGGGCTTCGCGAGCCTGCACGGGCCGGATTTCTACGGCCTGCCGCGCAACGCCGGCACGCTCACGCTCACGCGCTCGCAATGGCAGCTTCCCGCCGAAGTCCCGTTCGGCGAGCAGACGCTGGTGCCGTTGCGCGGCGGCGAGATGTTGCGCTGGAAATCCGTCTGAGTTGGCGGTGGAATGTTTCGGTGCGATCGACTGGAGCCATCCGGCGTTCGCCCCGCTGGCAGCGGTCGGCGCCCCAATTGCACGCGCGATTGAGGGCGGAGCTGATCTTCGAGACGCACTGAACGCGCATTCGGCCGCGCAGGCACTCCGCACCGCCGGCGGCCATGCGCTGCGCTTTATCCCGCAAGATGCGCTGCCGGCCGGCACGGCCTATGAAGCGCACGTCGCCGCCACTGGCGGGGTGCCGACGCGGGACAATCTCCACGATTTCTTTAACGCACTGATCTGGCTGCATTGGCCGCTTGCCAAGGCGGCGCTCAATGCGCGCCAGGCGCGGGCGATTACGCGGGACGGAATTGGCGCGGCACGCGGCACCGTCCGCGATGCCGCCACGCTATTCGACGAAAACGCCCTGATCTTCCTGCACACCGAAGACGCGCCGGAGCGAAGCCTGACCGGGTTCGATTGGCGTGGCTTGTTCGTCGAGGGCAGGGCAGCGTGGGGCACAACCTGCGCCGTTCTGCCGTTCGGCCATGCGCTGCTGGAAAAGCTGGTGGCGCCGTACAAGTCGATTACTGCACATGCGTGGCCGCTGCACGTGGCTGCGTTACCAGCGGCTCGTACTTCGCTCGATGGTGCGCTGGCAGAGATGCTCTTGCACGTCGATCTGGCGCCCGGCAACTTCCGTCCGTTGCCGGTCATGGGCATCCCCGGTTGGTGCGATGCCAATGCGGATGCCGGTTTCTACCTGGATACGACCGTCTTTCGCCCGGGCCGGCGGCGATTTTTGCCGGAACAGTGCTAGACTCGCGCCTCGCGAAGCGGACCAGACAACCGCTGCTTCCGCCGCTTCGTGCGAGCGGAAGGGGAGGAAAGTCCGGACTCCATAGAGCAGGGTGATGGCTAACGACCATCCACGGTGACGTGCGGAATAGGGCCACAGAGACGAGTCTTCGCCCCGGCTTCGGTCAGGGCGAAGGGTGAAACGCGGTAACCTCCACCCGGAGCAATCCCAAGTAAGCAGGCGATGAAGCGGCTCGCTGAGTCTGCGGGTAGGGAGCTTGAGCCGGCTGGCAACAGCCGGTCTAGAGGAATGGTTGTCACGCCGCTGGTTTCGGCCACGCGGCGCACAGAATCCGGCTTATCGGTCCGCTTCGCTTCTTATTCCGATGCCGTCGGCTGCGTGGCCAAGTCCACCAGTTCCAACGAGTGCGTGATCTCGGCCGTCTTGGCCAGCATGATCGACGCCGAACAGTACTTCTCGTGCGAAAGCTGCACGGCGCGTTCCACCGTTTCCCGCTTCAGATTCCGCCCCGTCACCGTGAAGGTGAAGTGAATGCGCGTGAAGACCTTCGGATCGGTCTCGGCGCGGTCGGCATGCAGCTTGACGCTGCAACCTTGCACGTCCTGGCGGCCCCGCTTGAGGATCAGCACCACGTCATAGGCGGTGCAGCCACCGGTGCCCAGCAAGACCATTTCCATCGGGCGCGGCGCAAGGTTGCGGCCGCCGCCGTCGGGTGCGCCATCCATCGTGACGAGATGGCCGCTGCCGGTTTCAGCCAAAAAGGCCATGCCGTCCGGGCCAGTCCAGCTCACTGTGCAATCCATGTCCAATCCTTGTGCAGAGGGTCGACGATCGCCGACGAAAAGCCACATTGTAGCCCTCGGCCCTCGCGCGCGTTGACACCTTAGGGTGAACGCGGCTTGACAGTGACACCCGCGCGAAAAGGTGCAACCCGACTTTCTTGCACCGAAATCGCGCCGAAATTCGAGGAATATCTCTAGCGGAAAGCAAGCAGTTGAGCGCGTGGTATGCGCAAGTAATTGATTTTAAAAAAGATATCGTGATTTTTCGGGCCGTGATTTTCTTTCCGCATTACGAAATGAGATTTCGTAGTGCAAATTTCCTTGCGTGTGCCCCAGAAATGGGTATAATTTGCACCATTGGATCGGCTGATGCGGTGCAACCCACCAAGTCAACGATCAGCAGGTGTCTCCTCCACCCTCCTCCTTTGGTGGATTCAAACCCAAGCTTGATGGCTTGGGTTTTTTTTCGCCTGCAACGTCCGCTCGCGCCTTTTTCCTTGTGTCAAGGAGTCTGTGCGGGGTACAATCGAAATCTTTTCCGGATTGCCCGCGGAAAAGAAATCCAGAGAGCCCGCACCAACAAGCGGGAAGGCGGGCCGGCGATGACCTCGCGCATGGGGTTGCGCAGGCGTCCGCAAGACGATCCGTTCGTGAGCAGTTTGAACGCAAGTTCTCAGCGCGATACGGGTCCACTCGGGCACTGACTCAATATTTGGAAAAATCATGAAGACCTTTTCCGCAAAGCCCCATGAGGTGAAGCGCGATTGGTACGTGATTGACGCGACGGACAAGGTCCTCGGGCGTGTCGCCAGCGAAGTGGCACACCGACTGCGCGGCAAGCACAAGCCCGAATTCACTCCGCACGTCGATACCGGCGATTTCATCATCGTCATCAACGCAGCCAAGCTGCGTGTGACGGGCGCCAAGACGACCGACAAGAAGTACTATCGCCACTCGGGTTACCCGGGCGGTATCTACGAAACGACGTTTGGCAAGATGCAACAGCGTTTCCCGGGCCGCGCCCTGGAGAAGGCTGTGAAGGGCATGCTGCCGAAGGGTCCGCTGGGCTACGCGATGATCAAGAAGCTGAAGGTTTACGCCGAAGGCTCGCATCCGCACGAAGCTCAGCAGCCGAAAGCGCTGGAAATCTAAGGGGCCTAATCCATGATCGGAAACTGGAACTATGGCACCGGCCGCCGCAAGAGCGCTGTGGCACGTGTCTTCATCAAGTCCGGCAAGGGCGACATCATCGTCAACGGCAAGGCCATCAACGAGTACTTCGCTCGTGAAACCTCGCTGATGATCGTGCGTCAGCCGCTGGAACTGACCAACCACGCAGCTACGTTCGACATCAAGGTGAACGTGGTCGGCGGCGGTGAAACCGGCCAAGCCGGTGCTGTGCGTCACGGCATCACCCGCGCCCTGATCGATTACGATGCAACGCTCAAGCCCGCCCTGTCGAAGGCCGGTCTGGTGACGCGCGATGCACGTGAAGTCGAGCGTAAGAAGGTTGGTCTGCGCAAGGCCCGCCGCGCCAAGCAGTTCTCGAAGCGTTAATCTGCTTCCTGCTGCTTCAGCAAAGAACCACACCCTCGGGTGTGGTTTTTTGTTTTGAGGCTTCGAACCAAACGGTGTGATCTTTTCGGCGCCTTGCTTACCCTTTGCAACAGCTCCGACATGTCCGCGGGACTACAATTCACATTTCGTTAGCGTTCGGTCCGTATGATGCAATCCACTGTTTCTCCTAATCCGATTCTGATTCGCCACGCGGATCAGGAGGCGGGCGCATGAAGGCGCGTCGCTTGTTGCGTCGTGCTTCCCTACTTGCCCCGAACGTCACGGTACGTTCGCGTCTGCCTTGGCCGGTCACGGTGTTGTTGATTGCGGTGGTATTTGGGCTTGCGGCAGCTGCCGCGCTGTGGGCCTTTGAAGAAGGGCGCCGCCTGACGGGCCCGCACGACGCCGATTTGCGTGCTATGAATCGCGAGTTGACTGCCAAGTTGGCCGCCGTGCAGGCCGAGCGAGACAAGCTTTCCGCATCGGCCGGCACGGTGGATGCCCGTCTGGGTATCGCCGAAGGTGCCCAGGCGCAGATGGCCGAGCAACTGAAGGCGCTGGAAACTGAAAACGCACAGTTGAAGGAGGATCTGGCCTTCTTTGACAGTTTGTTGCCCGCACCCACCAATTCCGCCGGTATCTACGTGCGCAGCTTCCGCATTGCACCGGACGAGGCACAGCCGACACGCATGCGGTTCCGTGTTCTGCTGATGCAAGGCGGCGGCAAAGCTTTTGCACCGGTCTCCGAATTCGAGGGGCAACTGGCGCTCACGCTGAACGTGGTGCAGGGTGGCAAAGCTGCTACGATCGATTTCCCCGGCACGGCGGCCAGCGGATCACCCGTTACCAGCGCCCGCGTCAAGCTCACGCACTACCAGCGTCTTGAGGGCTGGGTGGACGTGCCCCCCGGCACCACGGTGCAATCGGTGATGGTAAAAGTGCTGCAGAACGGCAAGATCAAAGCGAGCCAGAGTTTTTCCATCTGACGGGCGTTGTCCTGTCGAGGATCCGTACACAGAGGAGTCGACGATGCTGTTTGGCAAGAAAAAAGGGCTGGCGATCGAAACGCTACTGGGGGCCCGCACCAAGCTGGAGGGGGATCTGCGGTTCTCAGGCGGTCTGCGGATCGACGGCGAGATTAAAGGCAACATTTACGGCGATCCTGACAAGCCCAGCATGCTGGTGATTACCGATAGCGCACGCGTCGAGGGGGAGGTGCATGTCGGGCATCTGATCCTGAACGGCACCGTGGTTGGCCCGGTGCATGTGGCGGAGCTGCTGGAGTTGCAGCCGAAGGCCCGCATCGAGGGCAATGTGCAATATGCGGCGTTGGAAATGCACCAGGGCGCGGTCGTCATGGGCACGTTGATGCACGCGGCGCCCGGCGATGTGAAGTTGCTGCCCAATCTCAAGCTGGCGTCCAATCAGGATTGATCACATCGCGCGCTGGCCGTTGCTGGCGCACCGCACAATGCCCACTTGAAACGCGGGGCTTCGGCACGATTTGCAGCTTGCGCTTAAAATACAGGCAAGTTTCAGACGTTCCCACAGGAGATTTTCATGAACGCAGTCGCGCAGGCAGCCACGCCCGATGTGAACGAGGTTCCGGCTCCGCTGGTCTTTACGGACAGCGCTGCGGACAAGGTCAAGCAACTGATTGAAGAAGAAGGCAACCCGGAGTTGAAGCTGCGCGTGTTCGTGCAAGGCGGCGGGTGCTCGGGCTTCCAGTATGGCTTCACCTTTGACGAAGAGACCAACGAAGACGATACGACCATGACCAAGAATGGCGTCTCGCTCTTGATCGACTCGATGAGCTACCAGTATCTGGTGGGCGCCGAGATCGATTACAAGGAAGACATCAACGGCGCGCAGTTCGTCATCAAGAACCCGAATGCTTCGACCACGTGTGGTTGCGGCTCGTCGTTCTCGGTCTGACGCCACATCGCTGTAAAAGAAAAAGCGCACTTCGGTGCGCTTTTTTATTGCCTGCAGATTGGGGCTCAAGCCGGGTAGATCGCACCCAGGATGCGACCGCCCGATGCGCCGGTCGCGGTGTACAGATTGCCGTGGGCGCGGAGCACGCACTGGCGCGCGAGCCATGCGAAAGCGAGCGCCTCCACCTGATGCGCGGGCACGCCAAACTCATCTGTCGGAGCGACGCGCACGCCCGGCAATTGCTGCGCGATACGTGCCATGAGCGCGCCATTGCGGGCGCCACCCCCGCAGACCAGCAGTGACTCCGCCTGCGGCGCATGGGCACGCACGGCATCGGTGATGGTGTCAGCAGTGAGGGCGAGCAGCGTCGCTTGAACATCTTCAGGGCGCGCGGTTTTCAGCGCATCGCCGAGGGTTTGTTGCAGCCACGCCGGGTTGAACAGGTCGCGGCCGGTGCTCTTGGGCGGTGGCGCCGCAAAGAACGGCTCGGCCTTCAAACGCGCGAGCAGGGCTTCGTCGATGTGTCCGGTGCGGGCCCAGGCGCCGTCGGCGTCGTAGCGGGTATCGCGGTGCGTGTGAACCCAGTAGTCCATCAGCGCATTGCCGGTGCCGCAGTCGAAGCCGAGTACGGCGTTGCGCGCGTCGGAGGCTTGCGGTGGCACGACGGTGAGGTTGGCGATGCCCCCGATGTTGCAGACCACGCGCCATGCGTCGGGCAGGCCGAACAGCGCGCGGTGCAGTGCCGGTACCAGGGGCGCGCCTTGGCCACCGGCGGCGATGTCGCGGCTGCGAAAATCGGCAATGACGTCGATGCCGGTGCGTTCAGCCAATACCGCCGGGTGCTGGGTTTGGCGCGTGTAACCGATGCCATCGTGCGTGCCGGGCTGATGGCGGATCGTCTGTCCGTGGGCGCCGATGGCCTGCACGTCGCGCGCGGCCAGGCCGGCGGCAGCAAGCAGCTGGGCAACGCAGTCGGCGTAGGCCATGGCCAGCGCATTGGCGGCCAGCGCCTCGCGATGGATCTCGTCGTGGCCGGCGTGTTGCAGGTCTAGAAAGCGCTGGCGCAGTTCGGGCGAGAAGGGCACGTAGGCGTCGGCGAGGACGGCCGGGTGTTCGCCGGAAAAGTCCGCCAGCACGCCATCGACGCCGTCCAGGCTGGTGCCCGACATCAAGCCGATGTAGCGGTCGCAGGGGAGTGCGGTGTGGTTGGGATGGCTCATGCGCGACAGCTTACCAGCGCAATGGCGGGCCAAATGGACACATCACGGTAAAATCGCGGGATTGCGCGGCCGGCACGCCTGAATCGATGTCGGCCATCGCGCACGCACCGTTTCCCTGATTGTTGATCCGTTCGCGCCGTTTTCCATCTGCGGCGCGGTGACCTTTCTTTTTACCATGACTGCACCTGACACTTCCGCCGCTTCCGATAACGCCACGCCGGCCAAACCCAAGTACCCGGTGACCCCGGAGGTGGCGCACGCGATGGAAGTGTCGCTGCGCGGCTGCGACGAACTGTTGATCGCTGCCGAATGGGAGCAGAAGCTGGCCAAGAGCGCCGCGACCGGCGTGCCGCTGCGCATCAAGCTGGGGCTGGACCCGACCGCGCCCGATATCCACATCGGCCACACCGTGGTGCTCAATAAGATGCGTCAGTTGCAGGACCTGGGGCATCAGGTGATCTTCCTGATCGGCGATTTCACCTCGACGATCGGTGACCCGTCCGGCCGCAATGCCACGCGCCCGCCGCTCACGCGTGAGCAGATCGAGACCAACGCGCAGACTTATTACCGTCAGGCCAGCATGGTGCTGGATCCGAGCAAGACTGAAATTCGCTACAACAGCGAATGGTGCGACCCGCTGGGCGCGCGCGGCATCATCCAGCTTGCCGCCAAGTACACCGTCGCCCGCATGATGGAACGCGACGATTTCACCAAGCGCTACAAGGCCGGCGTGCCAATTTCGGTGCACGAATTCCTCTACCCGCTGATGCAGGGCTATGACTCGGTCGCGCTCAAATCCGACCTGGAGCTGGGCGGCACCGATCAAAAATTCAACCTGCTGGTCGGCCGCGAATTGCAGAAGGAATACGGCCAGGAGCCGCAGTGCATCTTGACCATGCCGTTGCTGGTTGGCCTGGACGGCGTGGAGAAGATGTCCAAGTCCAAGGGCAACTACGTTGGCATCAGCGAGGCGCCGAACGAGATGTTCGGCAAGCTGATGAGCATCTCCGACGACCTGATGTGGACGTACTACACGCTGCTGTCGTTCCGCCCGCTGGCCGAGATCGATTTGATGAAGCAAGAGATTGCGCTGGGCCGCAACCCGCGCGATTGCAAGGTGCTGCTGGCGCAGGAGATCGTCGCCCGCTTCCACAGTCAGGCCGATGCTGAACGCGCGCTGGAAGATTTCAACCACCGCGCGCGCGGCGGTGTGCCGGACGATATTCCGCAGATCGAGTTGGCCGGCGCGCCGCTGGGCATTGCGCAGCTGCTCAAGCAGGCCGGTCTCTGCCCGTCCACGTCGGATGCCAACCGCAACATCGAGCAGGGCGGCGTGAAGATCGACGGCACCGTCGTCAGCGACAAGGGCCTGAAGGTGGATGCCGGGACGTTTGTGATGCAGGTCGGCAAGCGTCGCTTCGCGCGCGTGGTGCTGAAGTGATTGGACTGATCCAGCGTGTGTCTGAAGCGGCTGTCCGTGTGGACGGCCGCGTCGTCGGCGAGATTGGCCCGGGGCTGCTGGCGCTTGTCTGTGCCGAACGCGGGGACACCGCCGCCGAGGCCGATCGTCTGCTGGAGAAGCTGCTCAACTACCGCGTGTTCTCCGACGCGCAGGGCAAGATGAACCTGCCCGTGCGCAACATCGACGGCAACGGGCAGGCAGGTGGCTTGCTGGTGGTATCGCAGTTCACGCTGGCGGCCGATACAAAGTCTGGCACGCGGCCCAGCTTCACGCCTGCCGCCGCGCCGGAAGATGGTCGCCGCCTGTACGAACACTTCGTGGCGCGCGCGCGTGCCCAGCATCCCATCGTGGCGACCGGCGAGTTTGGTGCCGACATGAAGGTGTCGCTCGTCAACGATGGTCCGGTCACGTTCTGGCTGCAGATCGCACCGCAAGCCGCTGCATCTGTTGCCAAGACTGCCACGCCGGAAGCGGCCAAATCTGTCTGATTCGATCGGGAACCCTGTGATGCCACGCGCCGCCGCCATCCCCCTGCCGATGCCGCAGATCACGCACATCGTGCTGATCCGCCACGGCGAGACCGACTGGAACCGTGAACGCCGCCTGCAAGGCCAGCTCGACGTACCGCTGAACATGCAAGGGCTCGAGCAAGCGGCACAGTTGGGCAAGGCACTCGCGCGCGAGCAGTTCGATGCGGTCTATGCGAGCGATCTGTCGCGGGCCAAGCAGACGGCGCAGGCCCTCGCAGATGAAGTGGGTGTGGCCGTGCGCGACGACGCCGGTTTGCGCGAGCGCTGCTACGGCCAGTTTGAAGGCCTGACCTACGCTGAAGTTGCCGCACAGCATCCAGCCGATTTTGATGCCTGGCAAAACCGCGTGCCCGAGTTTGCCCCGCCCGGCGGCGAGACCCTCACTGAATTCCACGAACGTGCGGTCGAGACTGCGCTTCGCCTGATCCGTCGCCACCCCGGCGAGCGCATCGCGCTGATCAGCCACGGCGGCGTGCTCGATTGCCTGTATCGCCAGGCCAACGCCATGACGCTCACCGAGCCGCGCCAGCATGAGCTGCGCAACGCGAGCATCAACCGGCTTTCTTCCGATGGTCATCAACTGACCGTACTGCAATGGGGCGATGTCGCGCACCTGGATTTGCTGGTGCTCGACGAGGTGGACCGCCGCGTCCCTTAAACCTTCAGCCGGAACGGCGTGAAGTTCGTATCGCGGTCGTAGTAATCCTCATTTTCGGTGCGCTTGAGGAAGGCGACGACGCGGTAGGTAAGCGGCGTTGCGACAATCTCCCAGCCGGTCTTGAGGATGTATTGCGCGATGGCCACGCGCAGCACCTGTTCGTGCGGCCAGATGCCGTAGAAGGCGATCACGTAGAACAGCGACGAATCGACCGCCTCGCCCACCACCGTGGACCCGACAATGCGCGTCCACAGCCATTTTCCTTCCGTAGCGATCTTCATCTTCGCCAACGTGTAGCTGTTGGCAAAACTGCCACACCAGAATGCAATCAGCGACCCGGCGACGATGCGGGGCGTGTTGCCGAACACGTCGTTCAGGCTCTTCTGGTAGTCCGCCATGAATGGCGCGACCGGTAGCGCCAGCACGACCAGCGACATGAACGACGCGAAGATCAGCGCGGCAAAGCCCGCCCACACCACGCGCCGGTCGCGCCCGTAGCCGTACACCTCGGTCAGAATGTCGCCAAAGATGTACGAGATCGGGAAGAACAGCACACCAGCGCCAAACGTGACCGGTCCGATGACCGGCAGCGTGACCTGCGCCGCCTTGGCCGCGCCGATCAGGTTCGAGCACAGCAGCACCGTGACAAAGGCGGCCATGACGAAGTCGTAGTAACGGAACGTGCGGTTCGGGTGGTGCGGGGCGGCGGACATGTCGGGGCGGGCGGCGCTGGAGGAAGCTTATTGGTTGTCGTCCCAGAGCTCTCGCACCGGCCCGCTCTTGGGGGCACCCAGCCCGAAGTGCTGGTATGCCGAGGCTGTTGCCACGCGTCCGCGCGGCGTGCGCTGCAGGTAGCCTTGCTGGATCAGATAGGGCTCGAGCACGTCTTCAATCGTGTCGCGCTCCTCGCCGATGGCGGCCGCCAGGTTGTCGATGCCGACCGGGCCGCCGTTGAACTTGTGCAGGATCGCTTCGAGCAGCTTGCGATCCATCAGGTCGAAGCCGACCGCATCCACGTCGAGCATGGCCAGCGCGGCGTCGGCTACCTCGCGGGTGATGATGCCGTCGGCCTTCACCTCGGCGTAGTCGCGCACGCGGCGCAGCAGGCGGTTGGCGATACGCGGCGTGCCGCGTGAGCGCTTGGCGATTTCCAGCGCGCCCTCATCCACGATGTGGGCGTTCAGCAGGCCCGACGAACGCATGACGATCTTCGCCAGCTCGGCGGGCGTATAAAACTCCAGCCGCGCGACGATGCCGAAGCGGTCACGCAGCGGGTTGGTCAGCATGCCGGCGCGGGTGGTGGCGCCCACCAGCGTGAACGGCTGCAGATCGAGCTTGACCGAGCGCGCCGCCGGGCCCTCGCCGATCATGATGTCGATCTGGTAGTCCTCCAGCGCCGGGTACAGGATTTCTTCCACCACGGGCGACAGCCGATGAATCTCGTCGATGAAGAGGACGTCGTTGGCTTCGAGGTTCGTGAGCAGCGCGGCCAGGTCGCCCGGGCGCTCCAGCACGGGGCCCGAGGTCTGGCGCAGGTTGACGCCCATCTCGCGCGCGATGATGTGCGCCAGCGTCGTCTTGCCGAGACCCGGCGGGCCGAACAGCAGCACGTGGTCCAGCGCTTCGCTGCGGTTCTTGGCCGCGGTCATGAAGATGTCGAGCTGGCCGCGCACCTTTTCCTGGCCGACGTATTCGTCGAGCAGCTTGGGGCGCAGTGCGCGCTCGAACGCCTCCTCGTTGGGGGAGGCGGGGGAGGCTGAGATGATGCGCTCAGCAGAGACAGCCTTGGCGGCGAGCTTGTCGGTTTCGATCATGACGGGCAGACGGCGCCGGGAAGGCGCGAGCAGGCCATTCTACCGTCTCGCCGCGCCCGGGCGTCAGCCTTTGGACAGCGCCTTGAGCGCCAGCTTGATGCCTTCGGAGACACCCGTGCCGGCCGGCACTTGTTTGATGGCCAGCGCCGCTTCCTTGTCGGAATACCCCAGCGCGAGCAGGGCGTTGAGCACGTCGACCGCGTCGTCCGACACAGCCGGGCCGCCCGGCACTGCGCCCAGGTCGGCGCCAAGTTTGCCCTTGAGTTCGAGCAGCAGACGCTCGGCCGTCTTCTTGCCGATCCCCGGAATGCGCGTCAGCCGCCCGGCTTCCTGCAGCGTGACGGCCTGCGCGAGTTCGGCCACTGACATGCCCGACAACACCGCCAGCGCGATGCGGGCGCCGATGCCCGAAATCTTGATGAGCTGGCGGAAGGTTTCGCGCTCGGCGGCGGTGCCGAAACCGTAGAGCAGGTGCGCGTCCTCGCGCACGATCTGTTGCGTGAGCAGGACGACCTTCTCGCCGGTGGCGGGGAGGTTGTAGAACGTGCTCATCGGCACGTCGATCTCGTAGCCGACGCCGTGGCAATCGACCAGCAGGTGCGGCGGGTTCTTTTCGATCAGCGTCCCGGCGATGCGTCCGATCATGGGTGGGGTTCCTCCTCCAAAACGGGACGCAGTGTAGCCCAAACCTACCGCGCGGCTGATCCGGGGTCAGTCGCCCATACGGTTCCGATGCGCAAAAACTAGCGTTTGAAGGCCGACACGGCTTGCCGCCCGACGGCAGGATCGTCGGTGAAGAAGCCGTCGACGCCAGCGCGCAGGAATGTCTGGATCTCCGTCATCGAGCCGTTGACGTTGCGCGTGTTGTCCGCACCGCTGCGCAGCGACGGCGGCAAAAAGGTGTTCTCGGGGCGGAACGTGTACGGGTGGACGAGCAGCCCGGCGTTGTGCGCGTTGCGGATCAGATCGGTCGGGTCGGTCAGCTTGCCGTTCGCGTCGAGGCCCATGATGCTGCTTTTGTCCGGGCCGACACCGTTAGCGTATGCGGCGATGTCGCGCATGCCTTGGCCGGTCATCATGTCGCCGAAGGTGCGGCTGTCTTTGGCGACCACAAAGTCGTAGGGCTGTCGGGTCGATGTGCCCATCAGCTGCACGAGCTTCCAGTTTGGCTGGCTGCTGCCGATCTTGTTGCGGATGGCCTTGAGGTTGGCGACTTCGAACGACTGGATGTAGACCGTCGTACGGCTGGCGGTGAAGGCATCGCGGCGCAGGCCGTCGATCAGCCGGTCTTCCAGCGGCAGGCCGATCGACTGGAAATACGTCGGGTGTTTCGTCTCCGGATAGATTCCGATGTTGCGGCCGAGCTTGGCGGATTGGTCACGCGCCAGCGCGATGATTTCGTCGAGCGTGGGGATATCGAACTGATCGTTGTAGACGGTGTTGTCCGGGCGGATGCTGGGAATGCGTTCGCGCGCACGCAACGTCTTGAGTTCGCCCAGCGTGAAGTCTTCCGTGAACCAGCCCGTGACGCTCTGACCATCGATCGTCTTGGTGGTCTTGCGGCCGGCAAACGCTGCCACGTCGGCCACGTTGGTCGTGCCGGAGATTTCGTTCTCGTGGCGCGCAACCAGCACACCGTCTTTGGTGGAGACGAGATCCGGCTCGATGATGTCCGCGCCGTCGTCGATGGCCTTCTGGTAGGAGGCCAGCGTGTGCTCCGGCCGCAATGCAGGCGCACCGCGATGGCCGATCACCTGGACGGTGGCGATGGGTGTGGTGTTGCCCCCGCCGTTGCCGCCACCGTGGTTGTATTCCAGCCGGCAGGCCGACAAGGCCAGGGAGGCACTCAAAATGAACGGGCTCAGCAGGACGAGACGGCGCAGCATCGGGGTCTCCTGAAGACGGATACCCCGCATGGTAGTCGCCGCGTGTGGGTGCAGCTACCCGCCGTCTTTAAGAATCCTGTCAACCGACGAGACGCCCGCGCCGCACGCGCAAGCCCTTTTGTGCAAGCTGCGGCGCCAGCCCGGCCATGGCAGCGAGCGTTTCGCCGCCGTGCGCATGGCAGATTGCCACGCCCAGCGCGTCGGATGCATCCGCCCCTGGTTTGCCCTCGAGGTTGAGCAAGCGCACGACCATTTCCTGCACCTGATCCTTGTTGGCGCGGCCGTAGCCAACCACGGCCTGCTTCAGTTGCAGCGCGGTGTATTCGAACACGGGAAGGTTGCCGCTCATCAGGCCGCAGATCACCGCGCCGCGCGCCTGACCCAGCAGCAGCGTCGATTGCGGGTTGACGTTGACGAACACCTTTTCGATGGAAGCGCAATCCGGCTGGTATGTGCTCACCAGTTCAGAGACGCCGTCGTACAGCGTCTTCAGGCGACTGGGCAGATCAGTATTGCCGTTGCTCTTGATCGTGCCCGAAGCCACGTAGACGAGCTTGTGGCCGTGCCGTTCGAGCACGCCGAAACCCGTGGTGCGAAGGCCGGGGTCGATGCCGAGGATGCGCATGAAATGGAGCTGAGCAGAAAAGAAAAACGGGGCAGGCGCCAGTCTACGCCTTGCCCCGCTGATCGGTCGAACGACCGTGCCGTTTAGTGGCGGAAGTGGCGGGTGCCCGTGAAGATCATCGCCACGTTGCGCTCGTCGGCGGCGGCGATCACTTCATCGTCACGCATCGAGCCGCCCGGCTGGATCACGCACGAGGCGCCAGCATCGACCACCACGTCCAGGCCGTCGCGGAACGGGAAGAACGCGTCCGATGCCACGGCCGAACCGGCCAGCGTCAGGCCCGCGTTCTGCGCCTTGATGCTGGCGATGCGTGCGGAATCCACGCGGCTCATCTGGCCGGCGCCCACGCCCAGCGTCATGCCGCCGCCGCAGAACACGATGGCGTTGGACTTGACGAACTTGGCCACGCGCCAGGCAAACATCAGGTCGTCCATTTCCTTCGGCGTCGGGTGGCGCTTGGTGACCACGCGCAGCTCGCTCGGCTGCACGTTCTTGGCATCCGGGCTCTGCACCAGCAGGCCGCCGCCAACGCGTTTGAAGTCGTACGCGTTCACGCCCTTGCCCAGCGGAATTTCCAGCACGCGGACGTTCTGCTTGCCTGCGAACACGGCACGTGCGCCTTCCGAGAAGCCCGGAGCGATCAGCACTTCGACGAACTGCTTGGCGACGATGTGCGCCGCGGCTTCGTCCAGCGGCACGTTGAAGGCGATGATGCCGCCGAAGGCCGAGGTCGAGTCGGTCTTGAAGGCCTTCTCATACGCTTCCTGCGCGGTGCCGCCGATGGCCACGCCGCACGGGTTGGCGTGCTTGATGATCACGCATGCCGCGCCCTTCGCCGGGTCGAACGACTTGACGCATTCCCACGCGGCGTCGGCGTCGGCGATGTTGTTGTACGACAGCTCCTTGCCCTGCAGTTGCTTGTAGGCTGCCAGGGCGCCGTCCGTGGCCTTGAGGTCGCGGTAGAAGGCGGCGGATTGGTGCGGGTTCTCGCCATAGCGCATTTCCTGCACCTTCTCGAAGGCCAGGTTCAGCGTTTGCGGATAAGCGCTGCGCGTGCTGTGCGACTTGTCGGCGCCCAGGCTCGTCAGGTAATTCGTGATCGCGCCGTCGTATTGCGCGGTGTGCGCGAACACCTTCTTGGCCAGCATGAAGTTGGTCTCGTAGCCAACCGTGTTGTTGTTGGCCTGCATTTCGGCCAGCACGGTGGCGTAGTCGGCCGGGTCAACGATGACCGTCACATCGCGGTGGTTCTTGGCAGCCGAGCGCAGCATGGTCGGGCCACCGATATCGATGTTCTCGATAGCGTCGGCCAGCGAGCATTCGTCCTTGGCGACCGTCTGCTGGAACGGGTACAGGTTCACCACCAGCAGGTCGATGGTCGGGATGCTGTGTTCGGACAGCGCGGCCATGTGCTCGGGCAGGTCGCGGCGGGCCAGGATGCCGCCGTGCACCTTCGGGTGCAGCGTCTTGACGCGGCCGTCGAGCATTTCCGGAAAGCCCGTGTAGTCCGCCACTTCCGTCACGGGCAGGCCGGACTCGGCGAGCAGCTTGGCGGTGCCGCCGGTGGAGAGGAGCTTGACGCCGCGCTCGTGCAGGGCACGGGCAAAGTCGACGATGCCGGTCTTGTCGGAAACGGAAAGCAGGGCTTGCTGGATCATGGTGGAAACGCCGGTGGGCGGGTGTGGCGCTGGGTTTGCCGAACTGGCAGGAGGCGCCGTCAGAAAGGAAATCGGTTCAAAGGTCGGCCTGCGACCTCAGATGAGGCCGTGCTGCTGCAACTTCTTGCGCAGCGTGTTGCGGTTGATGCCGAGGTAGTCGGCCGCCTGCGACTGGTTGTTGGAAGCCCATTCCATCACGGTTTCCAGCAGCGGCCGCTCAATGGCCTGCAGCACCATGTCGTAGACGTTGGACGGGTTCTCGCCGTCCAGGTCACGGTAATACGCATCCAGGCTGTCGCGGATGCAACGTTCGATCGGGTTGCGGCTCATGCGGCAAGCAGTTCCTTGTTGTTGTCGTTGTTGCCCGTCGTGGGGTGGTCGCCACCGGTGGCCTGGTCTTCGTAGATCAGCCGGTCGGACAGCGCACGCTGCTCGTCGAAGAACGCATTGACAGCGGCCAACTGGGCCGCGGTGTCCTCGATGGTGTTCATGCGGTGGCGGAACAGGTTGGCCCCCGCCAACCCGCGCGTGTACCAGGCGATGTGCTTGCGTGCGGTGCGCACGCCGGTGTATTCGCCATAGAACGCGTAGTGCTCTTCCAGATGCGCATTCATGATGTTGCGAATCTCTTCCACTTCCGGCGCCGGCAGCAGCGTGCCGGTCTGCAGGAAATGCTCGATCTCGCGGAACAGCCACGGGCGCCCCTGCGCCGCGCGGCCGATCATGATGGCGTCGGCGCCGGTCACGGCCAGCACGTGCTTGGCCCTGGCCGGCGTGGTGATGTCGCCGTTGGCCACCACCGGAATGCGCACCGACGCCTTGACCGCGGCGATGGTGTCGTATTCCGCTTCACCGTGATACAGGTCGGCGCGCGTGCGGCCGTGCACGGTCAGCATGCTGATGCCGGCATCCTGCGCAATGCGCGCCACGCTCAATGCGTTGCGGTGTTCGCGGTCCCACCCGGTGCGGATCTTCAGCGTCACAGGCACGCGATCGCCCACTGCGCCGACCACGGCCTCGACGATGCGCTGGACCAGCGGCTCGTTCTGCAGCAGAGCGGAACCGGCGGCCACGTTGCATACCTTCTTGGCCGGGCAGCCCATGTTGATGTCGATGATCTGCGCGCCGCGATCGACGTTGTAGCGTGCGGCCTCGGCCATCATCATCGGCTCGGCGCCGGCAATCTGCACGGCGATTGGTTCGACCTCGCCCGTGTGGTTGGCGCGCCGCATCGTCTTCTCGCTTTTCCACAGCTGCGCGTTGGACGCGACCATTTCCGACACCGCATAGCCCGCGCCCAGCCGTTTGCACAGCTGACGGAACGGGCGGTCCGTCACGCCCGCCATGGGGGCGACGAACAGGTTGTTGCGGAGGGTATGCGGTCCGATCTGCAAGGCTGGCGAGGAGAAGCGGCTGAAAGAAACGAAAAATCACCCCTTCCGCCCAGCGTCGGATGACGATCGGGCGGAGCGACGGGAGTGAAAAATGCGAGGACGGGATTTTACCGCCAAACCGCCGGATTGCCTAAATGTTGTGCACAAACTATGCGGCAGTGCGGTCGGGGGCGGGGTTCTTGCCTTGGCTGGCGCTAGCGGAACCGCTGCAGGCCGTAGGGGCGGGCGTCGATGAAAGGCGTGCGCTCGCTGATCAGATCGGCGATGAGTCGGGCAGTGCCCGGCGCGCCCGTCATGCCCAAATGGCCGTGCCCGAACGCGAAGAACACGTTGCGGTGGCGCTCCGAGCGGTCGATGACGGGCAAGCTGTCGGGCAACGAGGGCCGATGGCCCATCCATTCGCTGTCATCCGAGAATCTGAGGCCCGGAAAGAGCTGCTGGCCCTGTTGCATGAGGATGCGCGCGCGGCGGTAGTCGGGCGGCGCGTCCAACCCGCCGATCTCCACGGTGCCGGCAATGCGCAAGCCGCCTTCCATGGGCGTGGCGATGAACTTGCGCTCGCAATCCATGATCGGCCGCGAGGGCTGCACGGTGGGCGCGCGCAGCGTGGCGTGATAGCCGCGTTCGGTATCGAGCGGGATGCGGATGCTGGTGAGCTTGGCCCCCAGCCGCATCGACCACGCGCCCGCGCACAGCACCAGTTTCGACACCGGCAGCGTGCCGCAATCGGTGTGCAGCCGCGTCGGGCCGCCGTAGTCGCTTCGGCCGAATTCCACGTCCAACACCTTGCGGCGCATGAAGGTGCCGCCCGCTGCGGCAAAGTTGGCCGCCAGCGTCTTGACCAGCCGTTCCGGATTGACCGTGAAACCGTTGTCCGGCAGCAGCAAACCGGATTGGATGTCGGCGGCCAATGCGGGCTCCAGTTCGCGGGCTTCACCGGCGCTCACGGCTTGCGAGCGTACGCCGGTGGCATCGCGAATGGCTTGCGCCAGCACATCGCCCGACGAGCGCGCCAGTGTGCGCCACACATACAAATGGCCGCTCTGACGGATCAGGCCGTCGTATTGCGCGGCGTCGAGCAGGTTGCGATAACCGGGGAAGGTCGCGCTGAAAAGACTCGCCAGCGGCTGCGCCGTCGCACGGGCCTGCGCCTCATTGCCTGCGAGCACCCATTGCAGCAGCCAGGGCAACGCGCGCGGCAGATAGGGCCAACGCACCGTCAGCGGACCCATCGGATCGGCCAGCCACTTGGGCACCTGCTTGAGCATGCCCGGCAGCGCCATCGGCACGACCGACGCCACGCTCAGGCAGCCGGCGTTCCCGAACGAGCAGCCTTCGCCAATGCCGGCCTGATCGAGCAGCGTGACGTGGTGGCCCTCCCGCTGCAGCTGCAGCGCGCAGGCCGTGCCGACAATGCCGGCGCCTACCACCGTGATCTGCTGGCGATCGCCCGCAGCGCTGACCTCGGGAGTTGCCACGCGTTAGCCCCGCTGCCCGAACATCATCTGCCGGGCCAGCCCGTGCTTGAGCGGCGGCAGGCATTCCAGCAGCGTCAGCGCCGCGCCGCGCAGGTGGCCAAAGGGCCGGCCCGGCACGGCAAACGCGCGCGGCAGCAAATCGGTCAGGCCGATGGTGACGGCGCGGTCAAACGCGCGTTCGCGGGCGAAACGGGCGAGGGCGGCTGCCGTTGCCCCATCCCGAAGCGCGCGCGCCATCTCGAATGCATCGCGCAGGCCGAGGTTGAAGCCCTGGCCCGCCACGGGGTGGATCGTCTGCGCGGCATTGCCGATCGCGGCGACACGGCGGTCGACCGGAATGCGCTGGGCATGCAGCCCGAGCGCGAATGTGTGGCGCGCGCTGGCGTGCGTGAAGCGGCCCATGCGCTCGCCAAAGGCAGCGCCCAGTTCAGCGAGGAAGGCGTCGTCGGGCAACGTTGCGCGTCGGCGTGCTTCGTCGGGCGCGCAGCACCAGACGACCGCATAGCCGGGACCTTGCGCGTCATCCTGCGGTAGCAATGCGAGTGGGCCTTCGGGTGTGAAGCGCTCCCACGCCCAGCCTTCCAGCGGCGTGCTGCAGCGCACGTGCGCGACGATGGCGGTCTGGCCGTAATCGCGGCGCCGCGCGTGGCCGATACCGCCTTGCTGCTTGCGTGCGTCGTCGAACAAGCCGCCTTCAGCCTGGATGACAACTTCCGTTTCGATGGCCAGCGGATGACGCCCTTCGCGTAGCGCACGCACGCGGGCGGGCGCGACGGTGCCGTCAGCACGTGGCAGTTGCTCGACGCGCTCCACGGGCGTGTGGTCGTAGCGGGTGAGGCGATTCGGGTAGCGCGCCATCTGCGTGGCAAGTGCGGCGTTGAGCGCGGCGCTCAGGTCGCCGTATTGCACGACGTGGCCGAGCGCGGGGACGTCGTAGTCTTCACGGCAGATATGCGCCTGCCCGAAGTGACCGCGCTGCGAGACATGAATGTGCGTGATGGGCGTGGCGCGCGTGGGCCAGCCGCCAATCTCCTGCAGCAGCACGCGCGAGCCATGCGAGAGCGCCAGCGAGCGCGGGTCTCGCGCGGCGGCTTCAGCATCGCGCGCATCGAACAGGGCGATGCGCCAGTCGGTGTCGCGCAGCAACCAGTTGGCCAGCGCCAGCCCGACAGGCCCCGCGCCGACGATGGCGACGTCGAAGTCCGGCGCCGCGCTGTTCGCCGTGATGCTGTCGGTCATGCCTGGCTCCGCATCACCAGTTCGATTTCGTCCGGGGCCACGGGCACGTCGCGCGTGAAGATTTCGCAGCCTTCCGGCGTGACGATGGCGTCGTCTTCAATGCGGATACCGATGTGCCAATACTGTTCCGGCACGCCGGGCGCGGGGCGCACGTAGATGCCGGGTTCGACGGTCAGCACCATGCCGGCTTCCAGCGGGCGCCACGGGCGTTCGCCTTCGGCGGGGGCGGCGGTGCCAGGCGTGCGGTATTCGCCCACGTCGTGCACGTCCATGCCGAGCCAGTGGCCGGTGCGGTGCATGTAGAACTGGCGGTATTGACCACCGGCGATCACGTCGTCGATCGTGCCAACCTTGTTCGCGTCGAGCAGGCCGGTGTCGAGCATGCCTTGCGCCAGCACGCGCGTGGCGGCATCGTGCGGAACGTTATACGGCACGCCCGGGCGCGTTTCGGCAATGGCGGCTTCCTGCGCGGCAACCACCAGCGAATACAACTCGCGTTGCGGGCCGGTGAAGCGGCCGTTCACGGGGAACGTGCGGGTGATGTCCGACGCGTAGCCGTCCAATTCGCAGCCGGCATCGATCAGGCAGAGATCGCCGTCGCGCAGTTCGGCGTTGCCCGCGCGGTAGTGCAGCACGCACGCGTTGGGGCCCGTCGCCACGATGGAGTTGTAGGCGACGCTTTGCGCACCGTGGCGGCGGAATTCGTACAGCAGCTCGGCTTCGAGATGGTATTCACGCAGCCCGGCACGCGAGGTTTGCATGGCGCGCACGTGGGCTCCTGCGGAGATGCGTCCGGCGCGGCGCATGATGTCGAGCTCGTTCGGGTCTTTGAACAAGCGCAGCTCGTCGAGGATGGCGCGCACGTCCAGCGCCTGGTGCGGCGACGACACCCCCGCGCGGCCCTGCATGCGCACCGCGTCGAGCCAGCGGCGCATGCGGCGGTCGAACGTGCCGCTTTCAGCCAGCGGATATGCCACGGCGGCAGCGTTGGCGAGCAGCTTGGGCAGCGTCGCGTCGATTTCTTCCACCGAGTGCGCTTCATCCAGGCCGAAAGCTTCCTTCGCGGCTTCGGGGCCGAAGCGGAAGCCGTCCCAGATTTCGCGCTCTTCATGCTTCGGGCGACAGAACAGCACGCTGCGCGCGGGCGCGCTGCCTGCGGGTACCACAATGGCGAGCACCGCTTCGGGCTCGGTAAAGCCGGTCAGGTAATAGAAGTAGCTGTCGTGCCGGTAGGGATAGTCGCTGTCGCGGTTGCGCATCGCTTCGGGCGCGGTCGGCACGATGGCGACGCCGCCACCCGCCGCGCGCAGCCACTGCACGACGCGCTCGCGGCGCTGGCGATAGGTCTGGAGGAAAGCGAGTTCGGTGGCGGACATGGCGTGTTTTCCAGCGGCAGAAAGGATGCGTCGATTGTAACGCTGCGCTTGGTGGGCATTCGGGGGAGGGGCATGGCCACACCCAAAAGGAGACTTGTGCGGTGCGGACGGCCTCTCCTAAAGTCTCGGGCGGCGGCCGCCGTTAATACTGACCTGTTTTGTATCCCGGTTGCGACCTCCGCCTGCAGTGGATTGGCCGCATTGGATCGGCCTGCCCAGGAGAACCGATGCTCGCCAGCAGTTACAACCCTCTTCTCGTCCTGCTTTCCCTCTTCGTGGCTATTCTGGCGTCGTATACGGCGCTGGATATGGCAGGACGTGTCGTCACCGCACACGGCCGCGCGGCGTTGTCGTGGCTCATCGGCGGCGCCTCGGCCATGGGGCTGGGCATCTGGTCGATGCACTTTGTCGGCATGCTGGCGCTGAACCTGCCGATCCCGGTTGGATATGACGTCGGGATCACGCTTACCTCGCTCGCCATCGGTATCGGGGCTTCGATGTTTGCGTTGTGGCTGGTCAGCCGGCGTGAATTGCCGTGGCCGCGTCTGGTGGGCGGCGCGCTGCTCATGGGCGCGGGTGTCGCGGGCATGCACTACACCGGTATGGCCGCGCTGCGCATGAGCCCGGGCATCCAATACGACCCCGCGCGGTTTGGGCTGTCAGTCGTGATTGCAGTGCTGGCCTCCGGCGTGGCGCTGTGGATCGCGTTCCGCCTGAGGCGGCAGTCGCGACGCGTTCGTGCACTGCGTGCCGGTTCGGCGGTGGTGATGGGCGTGGCCATCGTCGGCATGCACTACACGGGCATGTCGGCGGCATCGTTTCCATTTGGCAGTGTGTGCGGCGCTGCGCACACCGGCGCGAGTGCCGAATGGCTGGCGTTGGTCATCATCATCGTGACGCTGGCGGTGCTGGCCATCGCACTGATCATCTCGGTGCTCGACTTGCGCATGGAAGCGCGCACCGCCTTGCTGGCGAATTCACTGGCTGCGGCTAACAAGGAGCTCGCCTACCTCGCGCTGCACGACAACCTGACCAAGCTTTCCAACCGCGTGCTGCTGGAAGACCGCCTGACCCAGGCGATCCGCACGGCCGAACGCGAGAAGCGCCGCTTCGCGCTGATGTTCATGGACCTGGATGGCTTCAAGGCGGTCAACGATGTCTATGGCCACCACGTGGGCGATCTGCTGCTGATCGACGTCGCGCAGCGCATCGGCGCGCGGGTACGCCAGCAGGACACCGTAGCGCGTGTCGGCGGCGATGAATTCGTCGTGCTCGCCTACGTGGACGATCCGGAAGACGCCGGCTCCCTGGCCGACGCGCTGCTGGAGGTGGTGCGCGAGCCCTTCATGGCCGGCGGTCACGAGTTGCGCGTTTCCACCAGCATCGGCATCGCGATCTACCCGGGCGACGGCGGCAACCAGCACGATCTGCTGACCAATGCCGATGCGGCGATGTACCACGCGAAGGGCTTGGGCCGCAACGCCTACAGCTTTTTCGAGCCCTCCATGAATGCCGACGTGCATCAGCAGTTGCAGCTCGTGCAAGACCTGCGACGGGCGGTCGAGCGCAACGAACTCGTGCTGCACTATCAGCCCAAGTTCAACGCGCCTAATGGGCCGATCATGGGCGTGGAGGCGCTGGTGCGCTGGCAGCATCCGCAGCGCGGTTTGGTGCCCGCCGACGAGTTCATCCCGCTGGCCGAAAAGACCGGCCTGATCGTGCCGCTGGGCGCGTGGGTGCTGGACGAAGCCTGTCGCCAGATGGCGCAATGGCACCGCGAGGGGCGCACCGCCTGGACCGTCGCAGTGAATCTATCTGCGCTGCAGTTTGGCCATGCCGCGCTCATCGACACCGTGCGCGACACGCTCGCGCGCCATGCGCTGGACCCGCGCAGCCTGACGCTTGAGATTACGGAGTCGACCGCCATGCGCGATGTCGATGCCAGCTTGCAGATCCTGCAGCAGCTCGACGCGATGGGCGTGCGGATTTCGATCGACGATTTCGGCACCGGCTATTCCAGCCTGCTGTATCTCAAGCGTTTGCCGGCCAGCGAGCTGAAGATCGACCGCGGCTTTGTGCGCGATCTGGCGCACGACACGGAAGACGCGGCTATCGTCTCGGCCATCGTGGCACTGGGCCAGACGCTGAACCTGCGCATCGTCGCAGAAGGTGTGGAGACGGCCGAGCAGCAGGCGTTCCTGACGCGGCTCGGTTGTCACTCGCTGCAGGGTTACCTGCTGGGCCGCCCGATGACGGCGGAATCATTGAGCGCCGCGATGGCGTAAGCGCTTAGCGCGCCGCGAGTTCTGCGTCGAGTGCGGCCAGCTGGGCGGGCGTGCCGACGTTTTCCCACCGGCCGTCGAAGCGTTCACCGGTGGCGCGACCTTCGGCGATGGCTTGGTGGTACAGCGGCGTCATCGCCAGTCGCGAGCCGGGCGTGATGCCGGCAAATAGGCGCGTGTCGTACAAGCCGATGTTGCCGAACGTGAGGCGCTCGGAGCCGTCGGCGTGGAGCGTGCCTTCGCTATCCAGCGCGAAATCGCCGCGCAGATGGTAGGGCGGGTTGGGCACCATCACCAGGTGCATGCCGGGTGTCGCTTGCGCCGCCATTGAGGGCGCACGGTCGCGCAGTGCGGCGTAGTCGTAATCGCAGAACACATCGCCGCTGACGGCAATGAATACGCTGTGCCCATCGCCGGCATGCAGCAGCGGCATCGCCTGGGCGACACCGCCCGCCGTCTCCAGCGCTTGCCCTTCTGGTGAATACGCGAGGCGCACGCCCCACGTGCTGCCATCCCCGAGCGCGGCTTCGATCTGCGCGCCGAGCCACGCGTGGTTGATGACAATGTCGCGCACGCCTGCCGCGGCCAAGCGCTCGATCTGCCAGACGATCAGCGGTTTGCCGCCCACGTTGAGCAGGGGCTTGGGCGTGTGGTCGGTCAGCGGGCGCATGCGGTCGCCGCGGCCCGCCGCAAAAATCATGGCACGCGTCGTGGAATTCAAGCCATCACCTTCATGAGAATCAGCAGCACAGCCATGCCGCCGACGATGGTCCACATCGCGCTCTTCGTCACCCGTGCGATGACGATGGCGACGATGCCGGCAAGCAGGCGAGGGTTGTCGACCGACACCGCGAGCGCGCTGTCGCGCATCAGCAGGTCGGGCGCGATCAGCGCGGTCAGCATCGCGGCCGGCACGTAGGGCAGGGCGTTGCGGAACCACATCGGCAGGTTCATGCGCCCTTCCAACGCGATAAACGATAGGCGGATCAGGTAGGTCGCCGCGCCGGCAATCAGCAGCACGCCGAAGAGGATCAGGGCTTTCATGCAGCAGCCCCCTTGTTGGACGGCCGAGCCAGCAAGCGCTCAACCAACGCGCCGACGGCAATGCCCACACATGCCGCGCTCATCAGCCCGAGCTTGTGCGGCCAGCCCGTCCACGCCACGGCCAGCGCGGCGCCGGCCAACGCTGCAGCCAGTTGTGCGCGCGTGCGCAGCGCCGGCACCACGATGGCGATGAACGTCAGCGGCAGGAAGAAATCGAGCGGCCACGAGGTCGGCACCTGGGCCCCCAGCACCACGCCAACGATTGTCGACGCCTGCCAGCTTGACCACAGTGCCACGCCAGCGCCCAGGAAATACCAATGGCGGTAGGCGGCTTCCTCGCTGCCGGGCTGCGCGGTGACGACGCGGCGGTTCATGGCGGCGAAGGCTTCGTCGGTCAGCAGATAGGCGATCAGCCATTTCCAGCGGCGAGGGAGGTGTGCCAGCGCCGGCGCAATGCTGGCCGAATACAGCGCGTGCCGCAGATTCACCATCGAGACCGTCGCCGCAATCACCAGCGCCGGCGCGCCACCGGCCCACAACTGCACAAGAATCATCTGCGAGGCGCCACCGAAAACGATGGCGCTCATCGCGACGGCAAGCCACGCCGGCATGCCCGCGGACGTGGCCAGCACGCCATAGATCATGCCGAACGGCACCACGCCGAGCAGCATGGGCGCGAGTGCCAGCATGCCGGCGCGAAACTCGACGGCGCGGGGGGAAGCCATCAGAACGTGTAGCCGATCTTCTGTGCGCGATCTTCGAGTTGATCGAGCAGGCGGGCCAGCGGTGCCAGCGCGTTGTAGCGGCTGCACACGCGGCGCAGGTAGGCGATGAAGCGCGGGGTGTCTTCCACGTAGCCGGTCTTGCCGTCTCGGTAGCACAGGCGCGCGAAGATGCCGGCCACTTTCAGATGGCGTTGCGCACCCATCCATTCGAGGGCGCGGTAGAACTCGCCGAAGTCGTCATCCACGGGCAGCTTGACGGCGCGGGCAGCTTCCCAGTAGCGCACGGCCCAATCCAGCTCCTGCTCTTCATCCCACGATAGGAAGGCGTCGCGCAGCAGCGAGGCGGCGTCGTAGGTGATCGGTCCGTAGACGGCGTCCTGGAAGTCCAGCACGCCCGGCTGCGATGGGTCGGCCGCGTTGATCATCAGGTTGCGCGGCATGTAGTCACGGTGCACGTACACGCGCGGCTGGGCCAAGGCGCTGTCGACCAGCAGCTTGAACACCTTGTCGAGCGATTCGCGCTGCGTGGCGTCGAGCGGGCGTTGCAGGTGGCGGTCGACATACCAGTCCGGAAACAGCGACAGCTCGCGGCGCAGCAGCGCTTCGTCGTACGGAGGCAGCTCTCCCTCGCGCGAGGCCGACTGCCACCGCACCAGGGTATGGATGGCCGGGCGGAACAGCGTATCGGCGTAGGCGAGGTCGAAATTGCGTTCGCGCAGGGATTGCAGATACGTTTGCGGGCCCAGATCGGTCAGCAGGAGGAAGCCCTGCGCGAGATCCTGCTCCAGCACCTGAGGTGCATGCACGCCGGCGCCATTCAGCAGGCCTGCCACATGGACGAACGGGCGGCAGTCTTCCTGCGGCGGCGGGGCGTCCATGACGACCAGCGTGCCGTTGGCGCTGTCCAGGCGGAAATAACGGCGGAAGCTGGCATCGGCCGAAGCGGGCTGCAGCGTGTCGATGCGCAGGCCGCGGGCGGGGGGCAATGTGCCGAGCCAGTCGCGCAGTTGACTGAGGCGTGCGTCGGTTGCGCCTGCTGCGGCGCCAGGGGTCGAAGCCATGCTGAGAGAATGCTGGAATGAGGCTGGAAGGAAGCCCCGTATAATACCCGACCGAGTTTCGCCACGAGCGAGCGCCGGCCCCGTCCAGGCCGCGTCCGACGGCGGAATTGACCGCAGTACTGACTGATTTTGTGCCTGTGCGTGCCGTTGCGCGCGCGGCCCTGTTCCCGATCTGCATGACCGAACCGAACCGAGCCAGGAAAAACCGGCAGCGCGCTGCTGTTGCCGCGCCCGATCAGCGGCCCGCCAACCGGCGTGGCACGCTGGCATTGCGCCCGCTGGTGTTCGCGGTGGCCGGTGTCTGGACGGCGACGTCCGCGGCGCAGAGCGCGGACACCACGCAAGCGACGGCGCCTGCTGTTACCCCGGCCTCGTCGGTGACAGCGCTGGCCACGTCCGGCCCGACCACGCCTGGCGGCAGTCCGCTGGTGCCCAAGATGGCCGAGCCCGTCCAGCGACCGGACAACACTGTCCCCACATTTACCGCGGCCGACAAGATGGACGGCCGCACCAACGAAGACATCCACCTGCGCGGCAATGGCGAATTGCGCCGCAACGGTTCGGTGCTCAAGGGCGACACGCTCGACTACAACCAGGACACCGATCTAGCGACCGCCACCGGCAACGTGCGTCTGTTCAAGGGCGGCACGCTCGTCACCGGCCCGGATGCCAAGCTCAAAGTCACCGCCAACGAAGGCACCATCAGCACACCGACCTACGAGTTCCACTCGACCGGTGGCCGCGGCACCGCAGACCGCATCGACTTTATCGACAAGGACAACAGCCGCATCACGCGCGGTACGTACACCACGTGCTCGCCCGACAACGTCGACTGGTACTTCAGCGCGAGCCGCATCGACATCGACAGCGATCGCCAAGTCGGCACTGGCCGCAACGGCGTACTGCACTTCTTCGGCGTGCCGGTGTTTGCCGCGCCGATCATGGACTTCCCGCTCAATGACGATCGCCGCAGCGGTTTCCTGGCACCGGTCTTCGGCTACAACAGCCGCAGCGGGGCCGACGTCACATTGCCGTACTACTTCAACATCGCGCCGAATCGCGATCTGACGTTGTATCCGCGTCTGCTCAGTACGCGTGGCCTGCAGCTGGGCGCTGAATACCGCTATCTCGATACGTCGTACAGCGGCGTCCTGCGCGGCGAATTCCTGCCCGATGATCGTGAAGCAGGTCGCAACCGTTGGTCGATTTCGGCCGTGCACACGCAGCGCCTGGCGCCTGGGCTGACCGGCTACATCAACTACAACAAGGTCTCCGATAACACCTATCCGGATGACCTTGGCCGCAGCATTGTCACGGCAACGCAGCGTCAGTACACACAGGAAGGCGGCCTCACGTATTCGATTGGCGACTGGGTGGCTCAGGCGCGCGTGCAGAAGTTCCAAACCTTGTCGACCGCCACCACGCCACTCTCGGCACCGTACGAGCGTGTGCCGGAGCTGAGCCTGACATACACGCGGTTCGATCTTGGCGGGTTTGACGTCAATTTCCTCACCGATTACACGCGGTTCTCGATTCCTACAGCTAACACGGTCCAGGGTGAGCGTCTGTTCATGCAGCCGACGATCAGCTATCCGATCGTTCGCCCCGGTTGGTACGTCACGCCGAAGTTCATCTTGAACACCACCGCATATCGCCTGGACCGTCCGGCTGGTGATACGCAGGATACGCAGATCAATCGCACGCTGCCCACGTTCTCGCTCGATTCGGGCATGACTTTTGAGCGCGATGCGCCGCTGATCACTAAGCTGTTTGGCGTGAGCTACATCCAGACGCTGGAGCCGCGCGTGTTCTACGTGTACACGCCGTATCGCGATCAGTCGCAGATTCCGTTGTTCGATACCGGTCAGTCGGACTACAACCTCGGCCAGATCTTTACCGAAAATCCGTACACCGGTTACGACCGCATTGCCGACAACAACAAGCTGACAGCGGGCGTGACCACGCGCTTTATTGAAGCGGAATCGGGCATTGAACGCCTGCGTGCCACGATCGCCCAACGTATCGATTTCGAAGGCCAGCGCGTGACGCTGGCGGGTGCGGCACCGACGTCGGTGCGCCGCTATTCCGACCTTCTGGGCGCGACCACGATCCAGATGTTCCGCGGCATCTTTTTCGATACGAACCTTCAGTACAATCAGGACATCGACCGCATCATGCGCTCGACCGTCGCATTCAGCTGGAAGCCGGAAGCCAACAAGGTGATCAACCTCGGCTACCGCTATTACCGGCAAGATGCCAATACCGGCCAACTGCCTCTCGAACAGGCCGATATCTCAACGCAGTGGCCGATCACACGGCGTCTGTACGGTCTGGGCCGCATCGGTTACGACCTGGATGCGCGCAAGCCGTCGGATATGCTGCTTGGCCTGGAATATGTTGCAGATTGCTGGGTCGGCCGACTGGCAGTACAGCGCTACAGCAATGCGGTTTCGGGCTATACGACGCATATCTTTGCCCAGATCGAATTCAAGGGTTTGTCGAAGGTGGGGAACAATCCGATCGACGTGATTCGTCTGAACGTGCCCGGCTACCAGCCGGTGACCGCGCAGCCGATCACGCCGTCCGTGCTGGATCAATATGAATAACGACATCATGGCTTTCCAATCGACCGCTTTCGCCACGCGTGTGGCTCCTCTGGGCCGCTTGCGTGTCGCCACCAGCGTGCTTGTCGCGCTGATGGCGGGGCCCACGCTGGCACCAGCCGTCCACGCGCAGCAGGCGCAATCGGCAAAAAAGAGCGCTCCTGTGCGTGGCATCTTCGCCAACCCGGGTTCGTCGCCAAGCCAGCCGCTGCTGCAGGGCACGCTGCCCGAGCCGACAGCTCCGGGCGCGCCGCGCAGCCAACTGGTCGATGAAGTGGTGGCCGTGGTCAACACTGACGTCATCACCCGCCGCGAACTGCTTAACCGCGCGGATCTGGTGGAGCGCACGTTCCGCGCACAGAACCGTCCGCTGCCGCCGCGCGCAGATATGCTCGGCGAAGTGCTTGAGCAGCTGATCCTGGAGCGCGTGCAGGCGCAGACCGCCAAGGAAAGCGGCATCCGCGTGTCCGATGCCGATGTGGATCGTGCGGTGGAAAGCGTGGCCCAGCGCAACAATCTGTCCGTCCCGCAGCTCAAGAGCAAGCTGAAGGACGCCGGCATGACGTACGACAAGTACCGCGACGACCTGCGTCAGGAAATCCTGCTGGCTCGCCTGCGCGAGCGCGAGGTCGACTCCAAGGTGCAGGTCTACGACGGCGAGATCGATAACTATCTGGCGCAGCAGGGCGGCGGCGCGGCCCCGGCTGGCGAGCAGCAATACAACGTCGCGCAGATTCTCGTGCCGGTCGCCGAAAGCGCCACGGATGCCGAGAAGGCCGCAGCGCGCAGCAAGGCCGAAGCCCTGCTCAAACAAGCACAGGGTGGTGCGGATTTCGCCAAGCTGGCGCGCGACAATTCGGGCGCCCAGGATGCCTCGCAAGGCGGCGAACTTGGGCTGCGTCCGATCGGTCGCTTGCCGGCTGTGTTTGCCAATGCCGTGGTCGACATGAAGGCCGGCCAGGTGGCGAGCCAAGTGGTCGAAAGCCCGGCTGGTTATCACGTGATCAAGCTGTTGGAGAAGCGCGCACCGAGCACGGCGATTGCCGCCAAGGTGCAGCAGACGCAAGTACGCCACATCCTGATCAAGACCGGTCCGACGATGTCGGCAGATGACGCGCGCCGCCAGTTGGTAGGCCTGCGTGATCGGATTGTCCACGGCTATGACTTTGGCGATGCGGCACGCCGGTATTCGCAGGACGGTTCGGCAGGTGCGGGTGGCGAGCTGGGCTGGGTGTCCCCGGGTCAGCTGGTGCCGGAATTCGAACAGGCGATGAACCAGCTCAAGCCGGGCGATGTGTCGCAGCCGGTGCAGAGCCAGTTCGGCGTGCATCTGATCCAGGTGGAAGGTCGCCGCGAGGCCGAGGTGTCGGGAGACCGCCAGCGCGACTACGCACGCTCTGTGATTCGCGAGCAGAAGGTGCAGGCCGCCTATGAAGATTGGCTGCGTGAGCTGCGCGACTCGGCACACGTGGAATACCGCGTGAACCGTCAGCAGTAAGCTACGGAGATCCGCATCGCTCACGGCCGCCTGCGGGCGGCCGTGGCGTTTCTAGACCGACCGGAAACCATCGCAGGAAAGCGCTGCATGCTGAACATTGCCATCACCACCGGAGAACCTGCCGGTATCGGCCCCGATATCACCGTGGCTGCGTTGCTGCACTTGGCGCGACAGGCGTCGCCGCGTTACGCCGATGTGCAGTGGCACGTGATTGGAGATGCGGCATTGCTGCAGGCGCGCGCTGATGCGATCGGGCAGGGCGATTTCTGGCGCGTTGCCTCCACGGCGCTGACTATTGTGGAGCGCCCGCTGGGTGCGCCAGTGCGCGCTGGCGTGCTCGATGCCGCCAACGGCCGGTATGTGCTGGGCCTGCTCGACGCGGCCATCGATGGCTGCCAGATTGGCACGGCGGACGGCGTCCGTTATGACGCGATGGTCACAGCGCCGGTGCAGAAGAGCACGATCAACGACGCAGGCGTGCCGTTTACCGGCCATACCGAATACTTGGCAGAGCGCAGCCGCACGCCGCGCGTGGTGATGATGCTCGCTGGCCCGCAGCCGGCACACGACAACACCATGCTGCGCGTGGCGCTGGCCACGACGCATTTGCCGTTGCGCGAGGTGCCGGACGCTATCACGCCCGCAGTGCTCGACGAAACGCTCGACATCCTGCAGCGCGATTTGCGCACACGCTTCGGCCTGACCGCACCGCGTATCCTCGTGACGGGGTTGAATCCGCATGCGGGTGAATCAGGTCACCTCGGCCGCGAAGAGCTCGAGGTGATCGAGCCCACCATCGCGCGTGCGCGTGCGCGCGGAATCGATGCGCGCGGTCCGTATCCGGCCGATACGCTGTTCCAGCCGCGCCTTCTGGCAGACGCCGATTGCGTGCTGGCGATGTACCACGACCAAGGCTTGGCGCCGCTCAAGTACGGCACCTTTGGGCATGGCGTGAACATCACGCTGGGCCTGCCGTTCGTGCGCACGTCGGTGGACCACGGTACGGCGCTGGACTTGGCGGGCACGGGTCGCGCCGAGTTCGGCAGCATGATCGAGGCGATCGATACCGCCATCGCCATGGCGCGGCACACGGTACGTTCCTGAGTTTCTTCACCTTTTCGATTTCGAGTTCGCAATGGCACGATCCACGACCGGCGTTCACCAGGGGCACCAGGCCCGCAAGCGCTTCGGCCAGAACTTCCTGGTCGATGACGGCGTGATCCACGCCATCGTTGCCGCCATTGATCCGAAGCCCGACGACGTGCTCGTCGAAATCGGCCCGGGCCTCGGCGCGCTGACTGTGCCGCTGATGGAGCGCGTGCGCACGCTGCAGGTGGTCGAGCTGGACCGCGATCTGGTTGCGCGCTTGCAGAAGCGCTTCGGCGATCGGCTGATCGTGCATGCAGGTGATGCACTCGCGTTTGATTTCGGTTCGCTGGTGGAGGCGGACCGGCCGCTGCGCATCGTCGGCAACCTGCCGTACAACATCTCGAGCCCGCTGCTGTTCCATCTGGCTACGTTCGCCGATCGTGTGCGCGATCAGCATTTCATGCTGCAGAAAGAAGTGGTTGACCGCATGGTGGCCGCGCCGGGTAGCAAGGCGTTCAGCCGGCTGTCGGTGATGCTGCAGGTGCGGTACTACATGGAGCTGGTGCTGGATGTGCCGCCGGGCTCGTTCAACCCGCCGCCCAAGGTGGATTCAGCGGTGGTGCGGATGATTCCCTGGCCAGCCGACAAATCGCCGTATGCGCCGGTCGACATGCGCGCGCTCGGCACGGTGGTGACGATGGCGTTTTCACAGCGGCGTAAGGTGCTGCGCAACACGCTGGGCGCGCTGCGCGACGTGATCGATTTCGAAGCGCTTGGCTTTGATCTGAGCCGCCGCGCAGAAGAAGTGCCGGTAGAAGATTTCGTGGCGGTGGCGAACGCGCTGCCGGCCAACCGCATCGCCGGCAGCGTTTCTAACCTTAGCGAAGATTGACGAGCAGGATGCCCGACAGCACGAGCGCCGCCGCCAGCGCAAACCGCAGGCCCACCGGCTCGTGCAACAGCAGCACGCCAAACGCCACGCCAAACAGCGGCGTCAGAAACGAGAACACTGACAACCGCGACGCCAGGTAGCGGCGCAGCAGCCAGAACCACGTCAAGTAACTGGCGAATGCGATCAGCACGGATTGGTAAGCGAGGCTCGCCAGTGCCGTGGGCGTGAGGTTCGCGGTAAAGGCCTGGCCGGTGCCGGCAGCCATCAACAACAGCAGCACGGCCGAGACGGCCAATTGGTACAGCAGCGTCTTCGCCGCCGGTGCTTCTGAGAGCTTGCTTGCTCGCACGACGATGGTCGTCGCGCCCCACAGCGCGCCCGCCACCACGCCCAGCGCGTCACCCAACGAGGTCGACGGCCCGGCCGCCGGGTGCAGGACACCATCGGCAAACGCCAGCACGATCCCCGCAAACGCAATGCCGATGCCCGTCCACTGCCGCGGGCGCAGGTGTTCGCCTGGCACAAAGAAGTGCAGGCCGAGCGCCGTGAAGATAGGCGCCGTGTAGAGGAACACCGCCATGCGCGAGGCGGTTGTGTAGCCCAGGCCGATGAAGATGCACAGGAACTCGACGCCGAACAGCACGCCCGCCATCAGGCCACCGGCCAGCGTGCCGTCGCGCAACGAGAGGCACGTGCCGCGCCAGAGCGCAAATGCGAACACCAGGATCGACGCAATCGCCGAGCGCACGCCGGCCTGCATGACAGGGCCCACGTCGTGCGCCGCCACCTTGATGGCGACCTGCTGAAAGCCCCAGCACATGCACAGCACCACCATCAGGCCGATGGCGGTGCCGTCCAGCGGCCGGCGGATGGCGTCAGTGGCGGTTGCCATCGGGCATGGAGCGCGCCTGGATCAGCTCGATCTTGTAGCCGTCCGGATCTTCCACAAACGCAATGATGGTGCTGCCGCCCTTGACCGGGCCGGCTTCGCGCGTGACCTTGCCGCCCGCGTTGCGGATCTGGTCGCAGGCCTGCGCCGCATTGTCGACCTCGATTGCAAGGTGGCCGAATGCTGAACCGAGGTCGTATTCGCTTACGCCGTAGTTGTAGGTCAACTCGATGACGGTGTTGCCGGCCTCCGGGCCGTAGCCGACGAACGCGAGCGAGTATTTGTATTCCGGGTTGTCGCTGGTGCGCAGCAGCTGCATGCCGAGCACCTTAGTGTAGAAGTCGATCGATCGCTGCAGGTCGCCGACGCGCAGCATGGTGTGGAGCATTCGCATGGGATTTCCTTCCTTGGGGGACTGCGGAAGGCGATATTGTAGGAGGGTGTGGCGCAGCGTGCTGGCGAGGGTCTTTCTGCAGCCGCATCCCTCGTGCGCCGTTGCGGCGTGGGCGAGGCGGATCAGAAGGCCGGCAAGTATTCCGGTGGATGCGAGCGCAGTTGCTCCCGCGCCTCGCGAAACTCAGGGAAGATTGACTCAACCGTGTCCCAGAAGCGCGGGCTGTGGTTCATTTCCTTGAGATGCGCGAGCTCATGCGCAACCACGTAGTCGATCAGACTCAGCGGGAAATGCACAAGGCGCCAGTTCAGACGGATCTTGCCGTCGGCCGTGCAGCTGCCCCAGCGCGTAGCGGCGGAGGACAGCGCATACGCGCTATGCCGCACGCCCAGGCGCTCGGCATACACTTCGAGCCGCTCTCCGAAGAGGCGTCGCGCTTGCGTCTGCAGCCAGCCTTGCACGCGGTCCTTGATCTGTTGCTCGGTGGTGGTGGGCGGCAGGCCCAGGTGCAGCACGCCGGTGTCGGCATCGAACATCAACGCGCCGATCGGTGACTCCAGCTTGAGCGTGATCGTCTTGCCGAGGAAGGGCAGCGCAGCGCCGTCTTGCCACTCCATGGGCGGCAGCATGCGGCGTGCGGCGTTCGTGCGCCATTCGGCCAGCTTGGCGAAGATCCACTTCTGCTTTTCGGCGATGGCGTGTTCGATCTCGGCCAGTGTGACCCAGCGTGGCGCCGTGATCGACAAGCCGCGGTCATCGATGACAAAGCCGATGGTGCGCCGCGACGAACGCTTGAGGTTATAGATGAGCGCGCGCTCGCCCAGCGTCAGACGGCGCTGGTTGGGGCCGAGCGGTGCGGTGGAAAAGTCGAGTGCGGGTGGGGCGAGGAGTGACGCGTCAGGCGGCTGCGAAGGCGACGGGGCCTCAGGCGCGAGCAGCGGCAGCTCAAGCTGGACGCTGTCGGCGGGGGTGGGCGAAGTCGGTGGGCGCAGCAGTTTCATGCGTGCTCGCGGTAGCTATCGGCGTCGATTCTACGCATTTCTGTTTCGATCCACGCTTCGACTTCGCGGTTGAGCTCGTCGCTGGTCTTGCCAGCGCTCGGAATGGCCGGCCCGACCGACAGGGTGATCAAGCCCGGATACTTCAGGAACGAATTGCGCGGCCACATGCGGCCGGAGTTGTGTGCGATGGGGATGACCCATGCGCCGGTATCCACGGCAAAGCGCGCACCGCCGCTCTTGTAGCGCGGTTTCGGGTCGCCCGAGCGCGTGCGCGTGCCCTCCGGAAACATGATCACCCATGCGCCGTCTGCAAGGCGCTCTTTGCCCTGGCGAGCGACCGAGGTGAACGCATTGGCGCCGTCCTTGCGGTTGATGTGCACCATTTTGAGCATGCCGAGCGCCCATCCAAAGAACGGCACATACAGCAGTTCGCGCTTGAAGACGTAGCACAGCGGGCGCGGCATGGTCGCGACAAAGGCCATGGTTTCCCACGCTGACTGATGCTTGGAAAGCAGTACCACCTGCTTGTTGGTGGCGACGGCTTCCTCGATGTGCTCCCAGCCCTGGTATTGCCAGCGGATGCCGAGCAGCCAGCGCGCCATCCAGATTGCAGACTTCGTCCAGCCGGACACCATCCAGAAACGGCGGTGCGGGTTCATGAACGGAAAGACGATGAAGCAGGCCACCGCGTAAATCGGTGTCCAGACGATCAGGAAAACCAGGTACAGCAGCGAACGGATAAAAGTCATTGGGGGCGAATTCAAGGGGCGCGCGTGGGCGTGCCCTGGGGCGCAGGGGATAGCAGCGCACGCGCAAACGCACGCAGGTCCTGATGAATCTGGGTGCCTGGGGGCAGGTCACCGGCATCGCGGGTCTTGACGCCCTTGCCGGTCAGTACGAGGTGAGGTACGGCGCCGACTTCGACGCCGGCTTGCAGGTCGCGTAGCGAGTCACCCACGACCGGCACGCCCGTCAGGTCCATGTCGAAGCGGCGTGCAATCTCGCGGAGCATGCCGGACTTGGGCTTGCGGCACTCGCACGCATCGGCGGCGGTGTGCGGGCAGAAGAAGACGGCATCCACGCGCCCGCCGTAGGTGGCGAGCGCCTTGTACATCTTCTCGTGCATGGCGTTGAGCGCGGCGGCCTCGAACAGGCCGCGCCCGATGCCCGACTGGTTGGTTGCCACCACTACCTGGTAGCCGGCCTGGTTCAGCTCGGCAATGGCTTCCAGGCTGCCGTCGAGGGCGATCCACTCGTCAGGCGATTTGATGAACTGGTCGCTGTCGTGGTTGATGACGCCATCTCGGTCGAGAATCACCAGTTTGGGAACATGGGGCATGGTGGGCTCCGAACGGTGCTTGGGGTGCCGATCAGGCGGCCAGCTTGGAGATGTCCGCGACGCGGTTCATCAAGCCGTGCAGTTCACCCAGCAGCGCGAGGCGGTTGTCGCGCAGCGCGGTGTCGTCGGCCATCACCATCACGCCGTCGAAGAAGGTGTCGACCGCTTCGCGCAGGCCGGCCAGCGTCTTGAGCGCGGTGGTGAAGTCGCCGCGTGCGAAGGCATCGTGCACCTGCGGCTCCGACGAGGCCACGGCCTGGTGCAGGGCACGCTCGGCGTCTTCCTTGAGCAGTTGCGGCTGCACGGCACCAATGGCCACGTCGGTCTTCTTCAGGATGTTGGTGATGCGCTTGTTGGCGGCGGCCAGCGCTTCTGCCTGCGGCAGGGCAGCAAAGGCGCGCACGGCTTCGAGGCGCGCGACGATGTCGTCCAGACGCTGCGGGCGCTGGCTGACCACGGCTTCCACCTCGTTGGTGCTGTAGCCCTTGTCCTTCAGGTAGCCGCGCAGGCGGTCGTACAGGAAGTCGGAGATGGCGGCCAGGTCCGGCTTGACGGCCGCGATGCCATCGAAGCTGGCGGCGGCAATCTGCAGCGCATCGTCGATCGTGAGAACGAGCGGCTTCTCAATCAGCATGCGCAGGATGCCCAGCGCGTGGCGGCGCAGCGCGAACGGATCTTTCTCACCCGTGGGTTGCAGGCCGATGCCCCAGATGCCAACCAGCGTTTCCAGCTTGTCGGCCAATGCCACCGCGGTACCGGTGGCGGTGCTGGGCAACGCGTCGCCGGCAAAGCGCGGTTGGTAGTGTTCGGAGCAGGCCAGCGCCACGTCGTCGGGTTCGCCGTCGTGGCGGGCGTAGTAGGTGCCCATCGTGCCCTGCAGCTCCGGGAATTCGCCCACCATGTCGGTCAGCAGATCAGCCTTGGCCAGCAACGCGCCGCGCGAGGCGTGTGCTACATCCGCACCGAGCTTCTCGGCCAGTTGGCCGGCGATGGCCTGCAGGCGCGACACACGCTCAAGCTGCGTGCCGATCTTGTTGTGATAGACCACGCGCGAAAGCAACGGCACACGATCGGCCAGCGGCTTTTTCTTGTCCTGTTCGAAGAAGAAGCGGGCGTCGGCCAGGCGCGGGCGGACCACACGTTCGTTGCCTTGAATGATGGCCTCGGGCGTGCCCGTGGCGATGTTCGAGACGATCAGGAAGCGGTTGCGCAGGTGCCCTTGTGCATCGGTCAGTGCAAAGTACTTCTGGTTGGTCTGCATGGTCAGGATCAGGCACTCCTGCGGCACGGCGAGGAAGGCTTCCTCGAAATGGCAGGGGTAGACCACGGGCCATTCGACCAGCGCGTTCACTTCATCCAGCAGCGCTTCGGGCATGACCACCGTATCGGCGCCGGCCGTCTTGAGCAGCTCGGCGCGGATGGCTTCCTTGCGCTTGCCATAGCTGGCAATGACTTTGCCCTGCGATTCCAGCGTGCTCGCATACGACGTGGCGTTTTGGATGACGATTTCGCCGGCCGACAGGAAACGGTGGCCCAGCGTCACGTTGCCAGCTTGCAGGCCAAATGCGCTGACCGGGATGACTTCGCTGTCGAGCAGCGCGATCAGCTTGTGTGCGGGGCGCACGAACTGAACGTTCTCGCCGTTCGGGCGCTGATACGTCATCACCTTCGGGATCGGAAGGTTGGCGATGGTCTGCGACAGTGCCGTCTGCAGGCCGTCGGCCAGCACGGCGCCGCGCGCGGTATAGCGATAGAACAGCGCTTCGGCCTTGCCGTCAGGCGCGCGTTCGAGCGATTCAGGGGCGATGGCGTCCACGCCCACGGTCTTGGCCAGTGCAGCCAGCTTCTTGACGAGCGGCGCGGCGGGCTTGCCCTCGGCATCGAAGGCGACCGTCACGGGCAGCACTTTCTCGCGCAGTTCGCGATCGGGCGCGATGCGGCGCACGCCGGTGATCGATGCGGCCAAGCGGCGCGGCGTGGCAAAACCTTCCACGGCGGCGCCTTCTTCGAGCAGGCCTTGCGCCGACAGACCGTCAAACAGGCCGCGCGCAAACGCCTCGCCCAGGCGGGCCAGCGCCTTGGGCGGCAGTTCTTCGGTCAGCAGTTCGATCAGGAGGGTGGACATAGCGTTTGAATCGGTGACGTCGTTGTTCTGCGCCGCAGGGTGTTCAGATCAGGTGCGGCGGTACGTTGTGTGGTTCGGTTCAGTGATCAGCAAGGCGAGCCGGGCACGGGCTCCACGCCCGAGAGCAGCCACACGCCGTTCTGCTGCTGGAACTGCAATTGCGTGCCGGCGCACTGGCCCGGTGGCGGTGGCGGTGCAATCGGCGCGGGCGTGGTGCCGGGCGCGGCAGCATCGCGGCGCAGGAAGCGGGCCGACAGCAGGCCGCGTCGCGCGTCGTAACGCACCTCTTGCAGCGTGCCCGACACGTTGAATTCCAAGCGGCTCGGCAGCTGCCCCGCCGAGCGGAACACGCGCGCACGGCGCTGTGCCTTGGCGCCCGTGCCTTGCCACTCCACCCACGTGAGCGGGAAGCGCAGGGCCGTCGCATAGGTGCGCAGGGGCACGCGATGCCAGCCGAGGTCACGCGCGCCGGAGAGGTCGCAGGCCATCGTACGCACCAGGCTCGTCCATTGATCGATCGACGGCGGCGGCGGCGTCCAGGCCGTGCTCAGCGCTTGCTGCAGCGGCTTGGAATCGGCCACGCAAAGCTGCGTCAGGGTGCTGGGCACGACAAAAACCTTCTCCGTCGATGCCGCCTTGGACGTGCGATGCCGCGCCGCTTGCGCGACACTCGCCGGTAGCGCCAGCGCGGCGATGGACGCTGCCGTCAGCAGCGCCAGGCCACGCCGTGCTCGGTTGGCCGTCATGCGGCCTCCGTGGTCTTGGCGGCGGCAGCGGCCGTGCCGCACATCGGGAAGCCGAGGCGCTCGCGCGAATCGTAGTAAGCCTGCGCGACCAGGCGCGACAAATTGCGGATGCGGCCGATGTAGGCCGCGCGCTCCGTCACCGAAATGGCGCCGCGTGCGTCCAGCAGGTTGAAGGTGTGGCCGGCCTTGAGCACTTGCTCGTAGGCCGGCAGGGCCAGTTGCACGACAGGTGCGTCGCCCTCGGCAGCGGCATCGCCTTCTGCGCGTACGCCCATCAGGCGCTTGGCTTCGGCTTCGTGCTCGGCAAAGCGGCGGAACAGCACCGTCGTGTCGGCTTGTTCGAAGTTGTAGGTCGATTGCTCGACCTCGTTCTGGTGATAGACGTCGCCGTAGGTCAGGCGGCGCTTCACGGGGCCGTTCGGGCCCGGCTCTTCCCACTCCGTCCAGACCAGGTCGTAGATGTTCTCGACCTGCTGCAGGTACATCGCCAAGCGCTCGATGCCGTAGGTGATCTCACCGGTCACGGGCTTGCAGTCAAGGCCGCCAACTTGCTGGAAGTACGTGAACTGCGTGACTTCCATGCCGTTGAGCCACACCTCCCAGCCGAGGCCCCAGGCGCCGAGCGTGGGGTTTTCCCAGTCGTCTTCGACGAAGCGCACATCGTTCTGCTTGAGGTCCAGGCCCAGCGCTTCCAGCGAACCGAGGTACAGGTCGAGGATGTTTTCCGGCGCGGGCTTCAACACCACCTGGTACTGGTAGTAATGCTGCAGGCGGTTCGGATTCTCGCCGTAGCGGCCGTCCTTGGGGCGGCGCGACGGTTGCACGTAGGCGGCACGCCACGGCTCCGGGCCGATCGCGCGCAGGAAGGTGTGCACGTGCGACGTGCCCGCGCCGACTTCGAGGTCGATCGGTTGCAGCAGGGCGCAGCCCTGGGCGTCCCAGTACGACTGCAGCTTGAGAATGAGTTGCTGGAAGGTAAGCATGGTGGTACCCGTTGGTCCGCGGCGGCACGGAACGTGCGTTGCGCCGCGCGACGGTGGAATGCAGCGGCGGGCACGGGAAGCGCCTGGCTCCCTGCCCGCCGTAAAACGTTGAATTTTAGCGTTTTTTGTCAGCGACTCCGGAAAGTGGCTCGAAAGCCCTCCGGACGCTGAACGATCAATCTGCCGAAGCCCGGCGGCGGCGCACGAATGCCACCAGCAGAACCAGCGCGCCCAGGCCCAGCGCGGGCGCGTTGCCGGTCCGCACGAATGGCGTCAGGCCTTGCGTGCCTTGCACGTCAGTCTGCAATGTGCCAAGCGTGAAGACGGGCAGACGGGCCTGTACGCTGCCGTCGGGCCGCACCACGGCGGTCGCCCCCGTGTTGGTGGCGCGCAGCATCGGACGGCCCGTTTCCAGCGCGCGCATGCGCGAGATCTGCAGGTGCTGGTCCAACGCGATCGTGTCGCCAAACCATGCAAGATTCGTCACGTTCGCGAGCATCGTGGCGGGCTGATCCGCATGCCGTAGCGATGCGGCAATTTCCTCGCCAAACAAATCCTCGTAGCAGATGTTGGGTGCGACACGCTGGTCGGCCACCGCCATGGGCGGCTGCACCGGCAGGCCGCGCCGGAAGTCGCCCAGCGGCATGTTCATCATGTTGACGAACCAGTGGAAACCGAAGGGGATGAACTCGCCGAAGGGCACGAGGTGGTGCTTGTTGTAGCGGTAGACGCCTTGGAATTGCGGGCCGACGCCGAACACGCTGTTGGTGTAGTCGACGCGCGAGTCCTCGCTGGCGGCTCCAAAGAGCACGCTTGAGCCGGTGGTATCCACATAGGTGCGGATAGCCAGCGCGATCTCCTGCGGCATCTCCTGAATCATGATCGGGAAGGCCGTCTCGGGCGTGACCACCAGTTGCGCGGGTTTTTCGGTGACCATCTTGGTGTACAGCTCCAGCGAGCGCTCGATGCCGGTCTGCTGGAACTTCACGTCCTGCGGCACATTGCCCTGCAAGAGGCGTACGGAGATCGGCTTGCCTGTCGGCTGCGTCCACGCAATGCCGTGCAGCGGCCAGCCGGCCACCAGCAGGAGCGCACCGGCGAGCCCCGCCAGCCAATGCAGGCGGCGCTCGGCTGCGACGCACAGCAGGCCGGCCAGCACGGCGGCGATCAGCACGATGCCGTAGACGCCCACCAGCGGCGCGTAGCCGGCCAGCGGGCCATCGGTATGCGCGTAGCCGCCGTTGATCCAGGGGAAGCCCGTCCAGACCGTGCCGCGTAGCCATTCCGTAACGGCCCATGCCGCGCCGAATACCAGCGCGGATGCGGTACCGGACCACCGCCCGCGTCTCGTGAGCCACTGCCATGCCCACACCGCCAGCGCCGGATGCAGCGCCAGGTACCCGGCAAACAGCAGCACTGCCAGCGCGGCCATCCATGCCGGCATGTCGCCGTAGACGTGCATGCTGATATAGAGCCACCAGACGCCGGACAGGAACCAGCCGAGCCCGAACGCATAGCCAACCCATGCCGCATCACGCAAGCGCGGGGCGCGCTGCACGAGCGCGGCCAGCCCCGTCAGCGAGAGGATCTGCAGCCACCACCAGTGGTTCGGCGCGAACGACAGCGTATGCATGACGCCAAGCAGCGCTGCCAGCGGCATCGCAAAACGCAGCCGCGCGAGCGGCACAGCTTGGGCGTCCTGCCGACGGGACGGTGCGGCAGGGGAAGAGAACTGAGCGGGCACGGAAGGATCAGGCGGGGTGGGAACCAGAAGTGTCGGCCGTGGCATTGCCGCCGGCCGGCGTGGTGAGGCGGCGCACGAGCAGCACCTGCACCTGGCGCGCATCGGCGCGCAGGACGTCGAATTGCAGCGTGCCCATGACGATCTTCTCGCCCCGGTGCGGCACGCGGCCCAGGTGGTTGGACAGCAGCCCGCCCACGGTATCGACGTCTTCGTCGGAGAAATGCGTGCCGAAGGCTTCGTTGAACTGGCTGATTTCGGTCAGCCCGCGCACGCGCATGTGGCCATCGGCGGTCGGCAGGATGTTGTCTTCTTCCTGGTCGAAGTCGTATTCGTCTTCGATGTCGCCGACGATTTGCTCGAGCACATCTTCGATGGTGATGAGACCCGCCACGCCGCCATATTCGTCAACGACGATGGCGATGTGGTTGCGGTTGACGCGGAAGTCGCGCAACAGCACGTTCAGTCGCTTGGATTCGGGGATGAACACGGCCGGGCGCAGCATGTCGCGCACATCGAAGTCTGCGTCGGTGTAGAAGCGCAGCAGGTCCTTGGCGAGCAGGATGCCGATGATGTTGTCGCGGCTGCCCTCGTAGACGGGGAAGCGCGAATGCGCGGCTTCCTGCACGAAGGGAATGAACTCTGACGGCGCGTCGGCGATGTTGAGCGCGTCCATCTGCGCGCGCGGGATCATGATGTCGCGCGCACATAGGTCTGAGACCTGGAAGACGCCTTCGATCATCGACAGGGAGTCGGCGTCGATCAGGCTGCGCGCATGGGCGTCTTGGAGGATTTCGAGCAGCTCGGCCCGCGATTCGGGCTCGGGCGAGATGAGGTCGGTCAGGCGTTCCAGCAGCGTACGGGGTTTGTCGGCTGGCTTCGGACTGGGATACGGATCATTCATGGCGCGGTCGCGCGTCGTTAAACATCGGCCCAGCATACACCAAAAGCCCTGCCGCCCCGATGACGCGGGGGTGGCCGCCCAGCCTCTGGAAGTGCGTTTTATTTCACATCTGGAGGCCGGGTTCGGGCGCGTTAAGGACGGACCTTCTGCCGAAGGGGGAGGGGTCAGTCGCGTCCGCCGTCGCCGCCGCGTTGTTGGCCGTTGTCGTGCGTGTTGCTGCCATCGTTGCCCTGATGATTGTCGTTCTGGCCCGGGCCGCCTTCGCCCTGACCATGATGCTGGCTGTGCCCGCCAGAGCCGTCGCCGTCGCCGCCATGATCGTGGTCACCGCCGTGGTTGCCCTTGCCGCCATGATCGTGATCGCCACTGTGATTGCCGTCGCCGCCATGATCGTGATCGCCACTGTGATTGCCGTCGCCGCCATGATCGTGATCGCCACTGTGATTGCCGTCGCCGCCATGATCGTGATCACCGCCGTGATTGCCGTCGCCGCCATGGTCGTGATCGCCGCCGTGGTTGCCGTCGCCGCCATGGTCGTGGTCACCACCATGATTGCCGTCGCCGCCATGATCGTGATCACCGCCGTGGTTGCCCTTGCCGCCATGATCGTGATCACCGCCGTGGTTGCCGTCGCCGCCATGGTCGTGATCGCCGCCGTGGTTGCCGTCGCCGCCATGGTCGTGGTCACCACCATGATTGCCGTCGCCGCCATGATCGTGGTCACCGCCGTGGTCGCCATCGCCGCCGTGGTCGTGGTCACCGCCGTGGTCGCCATCGCCGCCGTGGTCGTGGTCACCGCCGTGATTGCCATTTCCACCATGGTCGTGATCACCACCGTGATGTCCGCCGTGGTCATGATCGTGGTCGTGATCATGGTGGTGCCCGTGATGGTGACCGCCTCCGTGGCAACTTCCGCACGGCGATGGGACTGGCGATGGGCTCGGCGTTGGCGTCGGCGTTGGGGCTGGTGTCGGTGTTGGACTCGGGCTCGGCGATGGAGCGGGCGACGGGCTTGGCCCGGGGCTCGGTGTTGGCGTCGGCGTCGGCGTGGGGCCGGGGCTGGGCGATGCGCCGGGTGCGGGGGCCGGTGTGGGGCTGGGCTTGGAGGGCGGCGGCGTGTTGTTGCCGTTGGGTGGCGGCGCCTCGTTGTTGCTCGTCGGCGTGGTTGCGGCCGGTGCCGGGTCTGCAGGACGCGAATTGCTGTGATACCGGCCCAGCGTGCTCGCGCCACCGTAGGCCGTCCAGCGTCCGGCGATTTCCATGTCAACGCCCGCGAGCCAATGGTCGCCCGTGGCACCGACGCCCACCAGTGCCTTGCTGCTCGCGAAGTCGTAGCCGCCGCCAATGAGCGCCTGCACGCTCGTGCTGCCCACCACCGCCTGCAAGCGCGGCCGGATGGTGCCTTGAGCGACCATCAGGTTCACCTCGGCGCCGACCACATTGTTGCTGTCGGAGATGTTGACGGTGCGGCAACCGACCACCGCGCCCGGATGCCACGCGCCGTCGAACACGACGACGATGCCCGCATAGCACGATTGCTTGTGATCAGCGTGTGCGATGCGCGGCGTAACCGCGAGCGCCGTGCCGACACCCACGCCAAGCAGCAGCGTGGTCCACGGAATGCTGTCCATGAAGCGTTGACGCATGATGACCTCCCCGCATGGCCTTGCCCGTCTGTGCGCGGGCTGGCCGATGGCGCTCGTTTGCGCCGAATTCGTGAAGCACGCTCGAGTGGCGGCTTATGCGTGGAGGATAGAAATCGCTACGGCAAAACCCATGCGCCATACGGAGAGCGGCGGGGGTTCCGGATGGCCGACGGCCTGTGCGACGTGTATGCGCGATTCGAACGGCGCGAGCATGCGCCGAATGGCGGAGAAAAACCCGTAAACCGTTGTCAGGACTGGATTTTTCTCAATGCGGGTTGATTCAGTGTTGAAACGGCATGCTGCAAGAATGGAACATGCAAAAGCAAAACGCCGGCGCGAGGCCGGCGTTTGAGCATCAAGCGCGTTGCGCTTTAACGAGCTGCGTACGGATCGGCAAAACCGAGGTCGCGGAGGATCTCCGTTTCGATGCCTTCCATTTCCTTTGCATCGGCCGCGTCTTCGTGGTCGTAGCCTTGGGCGTGCAGCGCGCCATGCACGATCAGATGCGCGTAGTGCGCGAGCAGCGGCTTCTTCTGTTCCTTCGCTTCTTTTTCGACCACCGCGCAGCACAGCACGATGTCGGCGGAGACCGGGTCTTCCTCGCTCTCTGCGTACGAGAAGGTCAGCACGTTGGTGGCGTAGTCCTTGCCGCGGTAGGTGCGGTTGAGCGTGCGGCCTTCTTCTTCGCCGACAAAGCGCACGTTGAGCTGCGCATCGGCAAACAGCGCGGGCGCAATCCACGCTTCAATGTCGCGTTCCTTCGGCAATGCCTTGCGAGCGGCAGCCTTGAGTTCATCGCCGTACTGCACCGTCAGGTCGAGCGTGAGCATCTCGGCGCCGGCAGTGTCGTCATCGAAGGCTTCTTCCTTGGAGTCGGCTAACTCAGCGGCCTGGGTTTCGATGCGCAACGTGATGCTGTCGTGGTGCTCGGGGCGCAGCGAGAGCATGGCGTGCATGTCGGCGTCGGCATGCTCAGCAACCAGGGTGATTGGCCCGTCCACGGTATTCGGCAGACCGAGGATCAGGCTGCGACCATCGGCAAATGCGATGCGCAGCGCGCTGGCGTCGACCGTCTTGGGTTTGCCTTGGGCGTCAAACACGTCGACGCGCGGGCCGAATGACTCGGCCGCCGTGGGTTGGGTCTTCTTGGGTTTTGCTTTGGTATCGGTCTTTGCTTTAGCCACGTTCAGGCGTCCTTATGCATCTTTATGCTGGGCATGGAATTCGTCATAGGCCTCGACGATGCGGGCCACCAGCGGGTGCCGCACCACGTCGACGCTGGTAAAGCGCGTCATCGCTACGCCGCGCACGTCACGCAGCACATGCTGCGCTTCGATCAGGCCGCTCTTCTGGCCGCGGGGCAGATCGATCTGCGTTGTATCGCCGGTGATCACCGCCTTGGAGCCGAAGCCGATCCGCGTGAGGAACATCTTCATCTGTTCCGGCGTGGTGTTCTGGGCTTCGTCCAGGATGATGAAGGCGTGATTGAGTGTGCGCCCGCGCATGTACGCTAGCGGCGCGATCTCGATCATCTGGCGCTCGAACATCTTCTGCGTCTTGTCGAAGCCGAGCAGGTCGTACAGCGCGTCGTACAGCGGACGCAGGTACGGGTCGACCTTTTGGGCGAGGTCGCCGGGCAGGAAGCCCAGGCGCTCGCCGGCTTCCACGGCGGGGCGTGTCAGCACGATGCGCTTGATGGCGTCGCGCTCCAGCGCGTCCACCGCACAGGCCACTGCCAGATACGTCTTGCCCGTACCCGCGGGGCCGATGCCGAACGACAGGTCGTGCGAGAGGATGCTACGCAGGTATTCGCGCTGCATCGGTGTGCGGCCATGCAGATCGGTGCGCCGCGTGTGCAGCACCGGCGACAGATCATTGCCATCCGGCACGTCGGCGCTCGATTCCGGCAGGTACGCCCCGTGTGCGGCCACTTGGCGGGTTTCCACCAGGCCGAGCTGGATGTCGTCCACCGACAGCGGCTCACGCGCAGCGTTGTAGAACCTCTCCAGCGCGTTGGCCGCACCTTGTGCATTGGCGCCACGCACGGTGAACTTGCTGCCGCGCCGGTTGATCGTCACGTCCAGCGCTTGCTCGATCTGGCGCAGGTTCTCGTCCAGCGGCCCGCACAGGTTCTGCAGGCGCGTGTTGTCGTTCTTCGGCGCTGTGAATTCTGCGGTGGTGGGTTTCATCAAGTCAGGTCGTGTTGACGATCAGTGAGTCGCGCTGGCCGTACGTTGTTCCGCCACTTCGCCACGCAGCGAATGCGGGAACGCATGCACGATGCGCACGTCGAGCATCTGGCCGATCAGCTGTTCGCGGCGCGCCTGCGGCAGATCGGGCAGCGCAAAGTTGACGACGCGGTTGTTCTCGGTGCGGCCGTGCAGTTCGGTCGGATCCTTGCGCGACGGGCCTTCCACCAGAATGCGCTGCACGCTGCCGACCATGCCTTGGCTAATGCGTGCTACGTTTTCTTCGATGGTCGCCTGCAAATGTTTCAGGCGTTCTAGCTTGACGGCCTGCGGCGTGTCGTCGTGCAGGTTGGCGGCCGGTGTGCCGGGGCGCGGGCTGTAGATGAAGCTGAACGACGTGTCGTAGCCGATCTCGTGGATCAGGTCCATCGTCTTGGCGAAATCCGCATCGGTCTCGCCCGGGAAACCGACGATGAAGTCGGTGGCGATCGAGATGTTCGGCCGGATCGCGCGCAGCTTGCGGATGCTGCTCTTGTATTCGAGCACCGTGTAGCCGCGCTTCATCGCCATCAGGATGCGGTCGGAGCCATGCTGCACGGGCAGGTGCAGGTGGTCGACCAGCTTCGGGTTGGTGGCGTACGCCTCGATCAGGCGGGTGGAGAATTCCTTCGGGTGGCTGGTCGTGTAGCGGATGCGCTCGATGCCCGGAATCTCGGCGACGTATTCCAGCAGCAGCGCGAAGTCCGCCCGCTCGCTGGTATCACCCATCTTGCCGATGTAGGCGTTAACGTTCTGGCCCAGCAGCGTGACTTCACGCACACCCTGCTCGGCCAAGCCAGCCACTTCGGCCAGCACGTCGTCGAACGGGCGCGAGACTTCTTCGCCGCGCGTGTACGGCACCACGCAGTAGCTGCAGTACTTCGAGCAGCCTTCCATGATCGACACGAAGGCGGTGGCGCCATCCACGCGCGCGGGCGGAAGGTGGTCGAACTTCTCGATTTCGGGAAACGACACGTCGACCTGCGAGCGGCCCGTACGGCGGCGCGCCGCGATCAGGTCGGGCAGGCGGTGCAGCGTCTGCGGGCCGAACACCACGTCTACGTACGGTGCGCGCGCCACGATGGACGCGCCTTCCTGACTGGCGACGCAGCCGCCCACGCCGACCACGAGATCCGGCTTGAGCGCCTTGAGCGCCTTCACGCGGCCGAGTTCGGAGAACACCTTCTCCTGCGCTTTCTCGCGCACGGAGCATGTGTTGAAGAGGATCACGTCCGCATCTTCGGGCGTGTCGGTGGGGACGAGGCCTTCAGCCGCATTGAGCACGTCGGACATCTTGTCCGAGTCGTACTCGTTCATCTGGCAGCCGTAGGTTTTGATGAAGACTTTTTTCATGTGCCGTTCACAGTGGTTGACCTGGGGGCACGTGCTTCGTGGGGTGCTCCGACTACTGAGACTGCGCTTGCGCCTGACTTTGAGCGGCCACCGCAGCCTTGTAATCGTCATCGCTGACAACCCAGGCTGTCAGCAACTGCTGATACAAGTCGAGCTGATAGCGCACCTTGAACGTCTGGCCGACCACCGAACCCGGTGGAAGCAGCCGCCCATCCAGCGACAGGATCCGCACGCCCGGGGCGAAGCGGATATCGGCGCTGGTGCTTCCAAAGCCCAACAGCAGGATGCGGACGATCCCGGTGCTGCCGGTACTCAGCGTGCCGGAGTTGGCCGAATTGATGGTCAACTGGGCTGCCGGAGCCGCCGCCGGAATGTTACGCAGCACTTGCGCATGGGACAGCAGCGGCGCCGATGCCGCAGCAACGGCAGCAAAGGCGAGGGCGAGGACTTGGCGTCGGGTGCGCATGGCGTCGTCAGGAGAAAGCCACCGCCGGGTGAGCGACCCGGCACACGAAACACGAGACAACCCGATATTGTAGCGTTCCGGGGCGAAGTCTTATAGCGCTTCGGCAATCTTGGCGGCCAGGGCCACGCCGCTCAGGAACGCGGCTTCCACGCGCGGGCCTTCGCACCAATCGCCGCAGGCGCCCAGGCGGGCAGCGGCGTCCCAGTGGCAGGGCATGCCGGCGGACTGCTCCACCAGCGCGTGTGGCCACAGGTGCGCGGCCATCAGATCGGGCTGCGGCGTGCCCGGGAAGGCTTCGGCAAAGCGGGCGTGCATGGCGTGGAGCGCCCGTTCGGGCGTGTCCTGGACATGCGCGGCTGACCAGGCCGGCGACGCATGCACCACCCAGGATTCATCGACCATGACGCGGCCCGGCTTGGTGTTGTCACGGGCGGCCCAGGCCAGCATATCGTCGTCGATCCGGATGCCGTCATACGGCAGGTCCAGCGGTTGTGCAAAACCCATCATCAGCGCCCAGCACGGGGCGTAGTGCACCGGGGCGATGGCTTCCTGCAGCGACGCCGGCGTGGCGCCATGAAACAGCGCCGGCAGTTCGGGCGCGGGCAGGGCCAGCGCGATGATGTCGGCGTGAGTGGCCTCCGTGCCGTTGCGCTCGATCGTCCAGCGCCGGCCATCGTGCGCCACACGTGTAACGGCGTGGCCGAAACGCACATCCAGTGGCGCGGCCAAGCTGCGCACCAGCGCGCCCATGCCGGGCAGGCCGACGTAGCGGGCTTCGTCGCGTGAATCGGCTTGCAGGGCGTCGACCGTGCGATGGCCCCAGCGCGCGGGCCACGGCAGCACCGAGCCCTGACGGCCGGCGGCATCCACCGCGCGGCGGAAGGCCTCGCTGCGCACGTTGAACGACTGCGCGCCGTGGTCGAACGCATACGCCGGTGCGGCCTCGGGCAGCACCGTGGTGGCCAGCCGGCCTCCGACACCGCCCGCGCGCTCATAGACCGTGGTGGCAATGCCTTCTGCGGCAAGTGCGTTGGCACAGGCAACACCGGCAATGCCGGCTCCGACGATGGCGATGGAAGGCTGGCTCATGGATGTAGGGTGAGTGTGGGGCGGGGAATCCGGAAATCGGCGCGTCAATTAGCGCGTAATAGTCCGCCATGATATCGGGTCGCGCCCCAATGAAAAACGCCACCCGGAGGTGGCGTTTGCGATGGCGCAATTCTGCGGCTTAGAACTTGTAACCCACAGCCAGGCCGAACACGATCGGGTCGACCTTGATGTCGGTCTTGTTGACCGCCAGCACCTGGCCTTGCTGGCTGCGGATCGTGATGGTGGAGGTCGTCTTGAGCGGCAGATACGACACCGTGCCGATGGCGGTCCAGTTCTTGGCGAACTCATACGACACGCCCACGTTGGCGACCGGCGTCCACGAGCTGGACGTTTCCGCCGTCACCTTGGCCGGGCCCGTCGGAACCTGGCCCATGCCGAGCTGCAGCACCTGCCCCAGGTTTTGCAGGCCGTTGACGAAGTTTTGATTCAGCTTCAGGTTGGTGAAGAAGTTGTAGCTGACGCCTGCGCCGACAAACGGGCGCAGCTTGCTTTCCTTGGTGCCGAAGTAGTACTGCGCGACGATCGCCGGGCTCCATTCACGCACGGTGGCGACCGGGTTGTTTTGCGGCAGGCCCAGGTTGATCAGCGTCAGCGGTCCGACAACCGGCACCGGCGCGATCACATTGCCGCTGCCGTACAGGTTGAACTTGGGCGGCACGCCACCCACGAACGTACCGGCGATGTTGTCGGTAAAGAAGTGCGTGAACGTGAGCGACAGCGTATTCGCGTTACTGACTTTCACGTCAGTTCCTGGCGACTGGTAGGTGCCGAGACCCAACGCGCTGGTGGTGGTGGTCAGCGGCGTGGCCGAATCCATCGGGCGAATGTAGAACCAGCCCAGTGCCATGACGTTACGGCCCCAGACGTAGTTGTCCATGAAACCGCTGAAGCCGCCACCACTGCTGCTGCTGATGCCACTGCCGCTACCGCTGCTGGCACTTGCAGCCACGTTGGCTTCTGCGGTGGATTGGGCGTGAGCCAGGGGGGCGGCAAGGGTGCTGGCGGCAGCGCAGGCAAGGGCTGCGGCAAGGCGACGGGCGGTGCGGTTCATGTGGTTGTCTCTCTGGATTGGATTGTTATCACGCCTTGGTGTGGCGATTTGTGTTTCCGCAGCATAACGCAGCGCTTTTGTTCGGTTGCGCTGCGATGATCGAAGTTTTCCTCTAGCGTGTACGCACGCAACAAGGGGTTTCCCCTAGTCTCGTTTCATACTCTCCACCGGTCGGCGGAGCCTTGGCCCACAACGGTCTCCGGGCTGCTGTCTAAAATTTGTATTCCGGATTTTTAGGGTTGAAAGTCTGGTCGTTGCAGGTCTTGCGCGTCACGCTCTCGATGACGATTTTCTCGAGCTGATTTCCTGATTCGTCCCACGCTTCTTCAATGCGCACCCACGGGTTTTTGAGGTCGAAATACAGGCGTACGCGCTTGGCGTAGAACGTGGGCGGTCCACTTGGCGCATCCCAGGTCAGCCGCAGCATGCGTTCACCGTCTTCGGTCACCATCTTGGCTTCACTGAACTTGCCGCTGCCGCCGGCTGCCACGTGGGCGCGTCCGTCGCGCTCGACCGTGTCGACGATGAATTGCAGCCCCAGCTCGCGCGCCGTGTGGTTCGACTGCGATCGGGCCAGCGAGCCATCCAGCGCACTCCAGATCGCCACGAAACCGACGAGCCCGCCTAGGTGGCCGTACATCTCATCCTTGCGTACGGTTTCGTCGTAGATGATTTCCTGACCGGCGTGCGAACCGCCTTTGAGCCAACGCGCGTAGACCTGGCGCGGTGCATTGCGATAGCGGATCAGCATGAGCGCCGGTTGGCTTTGCCACTGGTCTTTGACGCGTTCCTGGCGGCGCATGCGGTATTCATATTCCGGCAGCTTTGCCACCTCACCCTTGAGCCAGCGCACCAGCGTTTCGGGCTTTATGGCCTGCGCCATGGCCAGGACGTCTTCGTCAGACCAGCCCGCAAACGCGTTAGCGTGGACCTGGCTGCCGAGCCAAGCCGTCTGTCTGGCGATGTCCATGGCGGCAAAGCTAGCGATGGCCGCTGATTGCGATGTGGCTGTCGGTGCTGCTGCAGGCGCAGAAGCGTCCGACGTGGCAGGCTGAGCCCAGGCGTGTGCGGCGCCTGCCAGCACCATGGCCAGGGCGAGGGTACGCAAGCGCATACAAATCTCCGTTGGCGTTGTTATTGCTGCGCCTGTGCGCGGGCGCGCTTGATGTCCGGATCGGCATCGCGCAGCTCGCGGCGCAGGATCTTGCCCACGGTCGACTTGGGCAGCTCTTCGTGGCGGAACTCGACGATGCGCGGCATCTTGTAGCCGGTCAGATGGGCGCGGCAGTGTTCGAGCAGCGCGGGCTCGGTCAGAGCGCCAGTGCGCGGCACAACGATGATCTTCACGCGCTCGCCCGCTACCGGGTCGGGCACGCCAATGGCCGCCACCTCCAGCACCTCAGGATGCAGTGCCACCACGTCTTCGATCTCGTTCGGGTACACGTTGAAGCCCGACACCAGGATCATGTCCTTCTTGCGGTCGATCAGGCGGATGTAGCCGTTGGCATCCATCACGCCAATGTCGCCGGTGGAGAACCAGCCCTCGGCATCGATGGATTTGGCGGTTTCATCGGGGCGCTGCCAGTAGCCGCGCATGACTTGCGGCCCACGCACCTGCAGTTCGCCTGGTTCGCCAAGCGGCGCGATCGTGCCGTCGTCGCGCTTGAAGCGCACTTCGGTGGACGGCGCGGGCAGCCCGATCGTGCCGCTGAATTCGGTCACCTGCGGTGGGTTCATCGACACGACCGGCGAGCACTCCGTCAGCCCGTAGCCTTCAACGATGGTGTGGCCCGTGACTTCTTTCCAGCGTTGCGCAATCGCACGCTGCACTGCCATGCCGCCACCGATGGTGATCTTCATGGCCGAGAAATCGCGCTTGGCAAAGTCCGGGTCTTCCAGCAGCGCATTGAACAGCGTGTTCACACCTGCAATGCCCGAGAAGCGCTCGTTGCGCAGGATGAAGATCACGCGCTTGGTGTCGCGCGGATTGGCGATCAGGATATTGCGCCCGCCCAGCGTCATGAACATCAGCAGGTTCACCGTGAGCGAGAAGATGTGATACAGCGGCAGCAGCGTGACGTTGGTTTCCACGCCGCCGTTGAGCATGCTCTTGGACCACTCTTCGGCCTGCAGCAGGTTGGCGATGATGTTGCGGTGCGTGAGCATCGCGCCCTTGGCCACGCCCGTGGTGCCGCCGGTGTATTGCAGGAAGGCGATGTCTTCCGGCGCCAGTTGTACTGGCTGCATTGCGCGTGAGCTGCCCGCGGCCAACGCATCGCGCAGCCAGACCGGCGAAGGCAGTTTGTAGGGCGGCACTTGCTTCTGCACGTGGCGCATCACGAAGTTCAGCGCGCGGCCCTTGAAGTTGACCGCACCGCCCATCAGGTCGCCAATGCCGGTAATGACGATGTTGCGGATCTCGCTGCCGGACAGCGCCTGTTCCAGCGTGCGTGCGAAGTTCTCCAGCACGACGATCGTCTGCGCGCCGGAATCGCGCAGCTGGTGCGCCAGTTCTGGCACCGTGTACAGCGGGTTGACGTTGACGACGATGGCGCCGGCCAGCAGCGTGCCGAACAGGCACACCGGGTATTGCAGGCTGTTGGGCAGCATGATCGCCACGCGGTCGCCTTTCTTCACGCCGCGCGATTGCAGCCACGCCGCAAACTGCTTGGCCTGGCGTTCGCATTCGTCGTAGGTCATCTCGGTGCCGACACTCACGTAGGCGACGCGGGTGCGGTACTTCTCCACCGATTCGCGAAACACCTCGACCAGCGAGTGATAGCGATCGGGATTGATTTCGGCGGGTACGCCCTCGGGGTACGACTTCAGCCAGATGCGGTCGGTAAGGCTGTTGCGGTCGGCAACGGTGTTCATGGTGTCTCCGTCCATGAAAAACGCGGCGTGGTTTTGTTATGTGCCGCGCGGGTTCTCGGGTCGGGCCGTTCCCGTATTGGCCCGAAGGTTCAATGCGACATCGTTTCGGGGCGCTCCAGAATGGCGACGACACCTTGTCCGCCAGCGGCACAGATCGACACCAGCCCGCGTCCGCTGCCGCGCTGCGCCAGCATCTTGGCCAGCGTGGCGACAATGCGGCCGCCCGTGGCGGCAAACGGATGGCCCGTGCCCAGCGAGCTGCCGTTCACGTTCAGCTTGCTGCGGTCGATGCTGCCCATCGGGGCGCTGCGGCCAAGCTTTTCGCGGCAGTATTCGGGCGATTCCCAGGCGGCCAGCGTGCTGAGCACCTGGGCGGCAAAGGCTTCGTGGATTTCGTAGTAATCGAAGTCCTGCAGCGTGAGTCCCGCGCGTTGCAGCATGCGCGAGACGGCATAGGCCGGCGCCATCAAGAGCCCTTCGTTCTGCTCCGGCGTGCCGCTAAAGAAATCGACGGCAGCCGTATCCGCGCAGGTCATGTAGGCGAGCACGGGCAGGTTGTGCGCGCGTGCCCAGTCTTCGCTTGCGAGCAGCACGCACGATGCGCCATCCGTGAGCGGCGTGGAGTTGCCGGCCGTCATGGTGCCGGCCGCGCTGCGGTCGAATACCGGTTGCAGCTTCGCCAGTTGCTCGATGGTCAGGTTGCTGCGCAGGTTGTTGTCGCGATCGAGCCCCAGGTGGGCGGTCATCAGGTCGGTGAAGAAACCGCGCTCGTAAGCGGCCGTGAGGTTGTGATGGCTGCGCAGGGCCAGTGCGTCCTGATCTTCGCGGCGGATGCCCCAGCGCTTGGCCATCAGTTCGCAGTGTTCGCCCATTGACAGGCCGGTGCGCGGCTCGCTGTTGCGCGGCAGCAGGGGGCGCACGAACATCGACGGCCGCAGGCCGGCCAGCGCTTTGACGCGCGCGCCGGTGGACTTGGCGCGATTGGCCTCCAGCAGGATCTTGCGCATCTTCTCGTTGAGCCCAACAGGCGCATCGGAGGTGGTATCCGTGCCGCCGGCAATACCCACGTCGATCTGCCCCAGCGCGATCTTGTTGGCGACGAGGATGGCGGCTTCCAGCCCCGTGCCGCATGCCTGCTGGATGTCGTACGCGGGTGTCTGCTTGGCAAGCGTGGTTGAGAGCACCGTTTCGCGCGTGAGGTTGAAATCGCGCGCGTGCTTGATGACTGCGCCGGCCACGACTTCATCCAGGCGCTGGCCGTGGAGGTTGAAGCGGTCGATCAGGCCCTGCAGGGCGGCGGTCAGCATCTGCTGGTTCGATGCCGTGGCGTAGGCCGTGTTCGAGCGCGCGAACGGAATGCGGTTACCCCCGAGGATGGCGACGCGGCGCACCTGCGCGTTGACGAGCATGAATTCAGTCTCCCGTGTTTTCTTGTGGTGCTTGCGGCAGCGTCAGCATGCCGCGCAGATAAGGTTTGTCGCCCGTGGCGTTGCGCACTTCAAACGCGCGGCCGGGAGCGGCTTCGTCGCCTTGCCACAGCGTCGCTGCACCTGGCAGGGATAACGGCGTTTTGAACTCGGCTACCACTTCGCCCTGGGTGAGCGGTGCCGCCGGCAGCAGGGCGGCCAGCGCACGGGCCTTCGTCCACATGCCGTGGGCGATGGGGTGCGCGAAGCCGAACAGCTTCGCGCCGATGTTGGATACGTGGATGGGGTTCCAGTCGCCCGACACACCAGCGTAGCGTCGGCCGGTATCGGCAGGCACATCCCAGTGGCCGATGGGCGACAACTCCTGCGCATTTGGCAGCGCGATCAACGGTGCGCCCTGCGGAGAAGACACCCCTACGCGCAGGTAGGTGGAAAGCGACTCCCATATCACCGCACGGCCCCTGATGACGGCCGTCTCAATAGCGAACGCCTGCCCGCGTGCATGGTGGAACAACCGGCGGGGGCGCACTTCCACGCGCACGCGCTCGCCAGCCTGCAGAGGCTGGTGCTGGCGGATCGTGTTGCACAGGTGCACCAGGCCGATCACCGGATAGGGAAACGCCGATTCCGTCATCAGCATGAGTTGCAGCGGAAAGCCCAGCAGATGCGGATACGTCATCGGCACGCCATGCGCGGGCGAGAACCCGCACACCGCTGCATACTGGGCGATGTGTTCCGCTTCGAGTGGCACTTCCTGCCGCACCAGGGTGTGGCGCGGCAACGGGCCGCCGCGCCTGCCCTTGCGTTGCGACAGCAGCGCGCGCCAGGCCAGTGCACCCGGCGACGGCGGCTCGGTCACCAGCGTCTGGGTCGCGATCATCGGATAGGGCAGGGCTAGCGAGCGCATGGTTGCGTCAGGCTCCCAGCAGGCTTTGCCCGCACACGCGCACGATGTTGCCTGTTACGCCGTTCGACGCGGGGTTGGCGAACCACGCAATCGTCTCGGCCACGTCGACCGGCTGACCGCCTTGGCTCATCGCGTTCATTCGGCGGCCGGCTTCCCGGATGGCAAACGGCACGGCCGCTGTCATCTGCGTCTCGATAAAGCCCGGCGCAACGGCGTTGATGGTGATGCCGCGTTCTGCCAGCAACGGTGCGCCAGCCTGCACGAGGCCGATCACGCCAGCCTTGGACGTCGCATAGTTGGTCTGCCCCAGGTTGCCCGCAATGCCGCTGATGGACGACACACACACGATGGCGCCCCCCGCAAGCAGCGCATTGGCCGCGAGCAGCGCGTCGTTGATGCGCAATTGCGCAGTCAGGTTGATGTCGAGGACGCTGCGCCACGCGGGTTCGGTCATGCGGGCGATGGTCTTGTCGCGCGTGATGCCGGCGTTGTGCACGAGGATGTCGATGCCGCCCAATGCAGCGAGTTGCTGCGCGAGCAGGGCGGGCGTTTCCGGTGCGGCAATGTCGTACGCCATGGCTTCACCGCCGATTTTCTGTGCGACCGCGTTCAGCGCTTCCTGCGCGGCGGGCACATCCAGACACAGCACGCGTGCGCCATCTCGTGCCAGCACGTGCGCAATGGCTGCACCGATGCCCCGCGAGGCGCCGGTGACCAGCGCGGTGCGCCCGGCCAGCGGCTTCTGCCAATCCACCGAGACCGCAGCGGCGCGATGCACGCGCACCACCTGCCCCGACACATACGCCGAGCGTGCCGACAGCAAAAAGCGCAGCGTCGACGCGGCCACGTTTTCCGCCCCCTCGGCCACGTAGACGAGCTGCGCCGTGCAGCCGCGCCGGACTTCCTTGCCCAGAGAGCGCGTCAGTCCTTCCAGCGCGCGCTGCGCAATCGCCGTCTCGGGCGTCTTGCAGCCTTCCGGCGGGCGACCGATGACGACCACGCGGCCACAACGGCCGATGGCGCGCACGCCGTCGTGGAACACGTGATACAGCGCGTCGAGGCCGTCGACCGTCGCAATGCCCGTGGCATCGAAGACGATGCCGCCAACGCGATCGAATGCGTCGCCGTCCTTGCCCGTGGGCGCGACAAAGCGTCCGGTGATCTGCCCGTGCCGGTTGGCGGCGCCGAGCCACTCCGGATCGCTTTCATGAAAGCGCGTGGGTACGCCGGCCTCGGCAAACAGCGCGGCGAGCGTCTCGCGCATGGAGCCGCCCGGCGCCGCACCCACCAGGAACGGCCCGACAAATTCCGGTTCGCCGGGCACATAACGGCGCAACGGCACCGGCTGCGGCAGGCCGAGGTTGGCCGACAGCCACTTGCCGAAACCGGAACCGACGAAATCGAGGTACTTGTCTTGCATCGTTGTTGTTGTCGTTGGTCAGGCCCGGACCCTCAGGCTGCGCGGCGCTCGGCGGCCTGCAGGGCATCGAGCGCATCCTTGCGGCGCTGCAGGTCGGCCATCAGGTTGAAGTCGGGCGGGAAGTCGTCCACGGCGACTGCGTGCTCACCGTAGCGCGCGTAGTCGCACAGCTGCTTGCGTTCGCCCTCGTCGATGAGGTCTTGCGCCACGGCTTGCGCGGTCCAGGCTTCGAAGTCGGGCAGGCTCTGCGGCACGGGCGGCAGCTTGCCTGCGCGGATGGCCGGTTTCAAGCGTTGCTCGATTGCGTCCACGGCCGGTTGCAAGCGGAAGGCCGCTTCGCCATAGGCAATCGGGTCGACCTCGGGTGTCGGACAGTACGAGTCGGCCAGCAGGCGATCGCGCACAGCGCCCGGCGTTTGCATCAGCTCGGCAACCTGCGCAGCCAGCGCATCTGACGGCTTGCGATACGGCGTGCCAAACGGGAAGATCAGCACACGCAGCAGCGCGGCGATGCCCGCGTTCGGGAAGTTGGCCAGCACGCCGTCGAGCGCATCGTGCGCCTTCACCAGCGCGTCCTGCACCGACCAATGCACGAGCGGTGCGTCTTCGGCGGGACGGCCCTCATCTTCAAAGCGCTTGAGCGTGGAAGAGATCAGGTACATCTGCGAGAGGATGTCGCCCAGCCGCCCGGTGATGCTTTCGCGGCGCTTGAGTGTGCCGCCCAGCGTGAACATCGACACATCGGACAGCAGCGCCAGCGCGGTCGAGAAGCGGTTCACGGCTTGGTAGTAGCGCTGCATTTCCGGTGCGGCATTGCCCGGTGCCGGCGCCACGCGGCCGCCGGAGAGCGCGTGCAAGAACGCACGCACCAGGTTGCCTGCGATGAACGCGCCGTGGCCGAACAGCGCCGTATCGAACGCCTGCAGCGTCTCGGGTGAATCGGCACCTTGCGCGGCCGTCATCTCGCGCAGCACATACGGATGGCAGCGGATCACGCCCTGTCCGAAGATGATCAGGCAGCGCGTCATGATGTTCGCGCCTTCCACCGTGATGGCGATCGGCACTTGCTGATATGCACGTGCCAGGAAATTGTTCGGCCCCATGCAGATGCCCTTGCCGCCGACGATGTCCATCGCATCGGTCACCACATCGCGCGCACGTTCGGTGACGTGGTACTTGGCGATGGCGGAGATGACCGACGGCTTCTCGCCCAAGTCAACGGCGAGCGCGGACAGGCGCCGCGCGGCATCCATCATGTACAGGTTGCCGCCCATGCGGCCGAGCGCTTCCTGGATGCCCTCGAACTTGCCGATGGGCGTGCGGAACTGGCGTCGCACGGCGGCATACGCACCGGTGCTGCGCACGGCCAGCTTGGCCATGCCCACGTTGGAAGAGGGCAGGGAAATCGCCCGGCCCGCTGCCAGGCACTCCATCAGCATGCGCCAGCCGCGGCCGACCTGCGCCTGGCCGCCGATGACCCAGTCGATGGGAATGAATACGTCTTTGCCCCAGTTGGGGCCGTTCTGGAACACCGCGTTGAGCGGCCAATGGCGGCGCCCGATGTTCACGCCTGGATGCTTCGTCGGGATGAGCGCGCAGGTGATGCCGGGCTCCTTGTCGCTACCGAGCAAGCCATCCGGGTCGACCGCGCGAAACGCCAGTCCCAGCACCGTCGCGATGGGGCCGAGCGTGATGTAGCGCTTGCTCCACGTCACGCGAAAGCCCAGCGTCTCGCGGCCTTCGTGTATGCCGCGGCAGACCACGCCCACATCGGGAATAGCTGCTGCATCGGAGCCGGCATACGCGTTGGTCAGCGCAAAGCACGGGATTTCTTCACCACGTGCAAGGCGCGGCAGGTAGTGGTTTTTCTGCGCTTCGGTGCCGTAGTGCAGAAGCAGCTCGGCGGGCCCCAGCGAGTTCGGCACCATGACTGACACGGCTGCGGCCGAGCAGCGCGTCGACAGTTTCATGATGACCTGCGAATGCGCGTACGCCGAAAAGCCTTTGCCGCCGTATTCCTTCGGGATGATCATGCCGAGAAAGCCGGCGCGCTTCGCATAGGCCCACGCCTCGGGCGACAGGTCCTGCCAGATCTGCGTGCTTTCCCAATCGTTGGCCAGGTCGCAGAGCTTTTCGGTTTCCACATCGAGAAAAGACTGCTCTTCCGCCGACAGGCTCGGCGGCGGGGAAGAGAGCAGTCGCGACCAGTTGGGCCGGCCGGAAAACAGCTCCGCATCCCACCAGACCGTGCCCGCTTCAATGGCGTCGCGCTCGGTTTGCGACATCTCCGGCATGATCTTGCGGAACATCGCCAGCACCGGGCGCGTGATGAGTGCCCGGCGCAACGGTTTGAGCGCGAGCACCAGCGCCGGCAGCACTAAGACGATGGCGAGTACCGTGGTCATCACCGGGCCCACTAGGCCCAGCCAGGCGCCGGCCACCAGCCACGCGGCGGTCGCGACCAGCCAGGCGAATGCCGAGGCTTCCATGCTGGCGAGCCCGAGCACGCCGATGCAAAGCAGGACGATCCAGATCGTCGTCATGAGGGTCTCCATTCGATGCGTCTATGTGCCAGATGTCTCGAACAGGCGGCGGCACCTGTCGAATGCCCGAGCGACTCCCGTGCCAGCACACGGGAGATCGGCGCCGGGCCTGGGTTGTCAGGCGTTAGGGCTGCGCCAGGGGCGCATCGGGTTGGCGGGGAAGATCGCGCGTGCCGCATTGCTGCGACGAACGGCCAATGCCCGGGTGCGCGCAGAGGGCGCGGGGCCGTCGCCATCGCTGTCGTCACCGTGATGATCATCGTGCTCATCGGCGCCGAGATCGTCGTGGTCGTCTGCGGCATCGTCGGCGCTGGCGCGTGCGGCGGGTGTGCGGCCGAACAGGTCACCGGCGAAGGGCGAGGCGGTGGTGGGTGTCGAGCTGCGTTCGCCGCTGCGGCCATTGCCGTGCCCTGCGTGGCGACCGGAGCCGCTATTGCCGCTGTCGTTGCCGTTGGGGGCATCGTCTGCTTGCGCGACGGGCGTGGGCACCTGTGCTTCGGCCAGTTCGACCACCTGATCGAGCGCGCCGGCCTCACCTGGCAGCGGGGCGTTGAGCGTAGCCACCACCAGCGCCGTGAGGCGTGCCAGCAGCGAGGCATCGTTCATCGTCTTGCCCTGCGTGAACAGTGGGAGCAGGTTGTTGAGGTCGTCGCCGGCCAGCACGCCGGCGAGTGCCTTGAGCGCAAAGTGCAGGCGCCAGCCCAGTTCTGCGCGCGGCAGGTGCGGCAGCGCACGCGAAAAGGCTTCAAAGAACCGATCGAACACCAGTGCGTAGTGGCCGAGCAGATAGTTCTGCACGAACGGCGAGGTATCGGAATACACGCGTCCCATCAGCCGCAGGAACGCAGGGCCGCCGGTGTCGGGGTTGCGCGCCATCTGCAGCGCCGGCACAAACAGCGCGCCGAGCACGTGGTCGCAGGTTAGTTGCTCCTTGGTCCAGCGCTCTTCGCACGCATCCAGCAGCGCCAGCCGGCGCGTGTTGAGCGGGTCGAGCCGGCGCCCAAGCACCGACTGCATCAACGCTTCCTTGCTGCCGAAGTGATAGTTGACCGCGGCCAGATTGACCTTGGCGCGCGCCGTGATCTGCCGCAACGACATCGCCTCGTAGCCGAACTCGATGAACAGCAGTTCGGTGGCTTCCAGAATGCGGCCCTTGGTGTCTCCTGCTCCAGGACGTCCCATGTCTCCTACCTCGTTTTTAGGCCTGATATCGGGCTCGATTGCTGCAGTGCAGCGCTCGAACGTACGATTCAAACATGTGTATGGGGTTGCCCGGGCATGTTAGGAACAGACGTTTGAAAACACCAAGCGCCCAATTCGAGCGGGCACTCTAGATGGGAGGAGCTTGCCCAGCCAATGTATGAAACACATGGTCTGGAAAGTGAGTGAACGCAAACATCAAAAAAGCCAAAGGGAGTTTGGGGCCGGGTAGGCGGGTCAGCCGGCCGGCTGATAGAGCGAGGTCAGGGCGCAGAAGAATGCGGCAGCGTTTTGTGCAAGGGCGGGGAGGTGATAGCCGCCTTCCTGGACGACCGGCGTCGGCAATCCGATTGCGCCGCCGGCCTGGCCAAGCCGGCCGAAACCCTGCGTCGAGACATCCACCTGCGATTGTGGGTCTTCGCAATAGACGGAGCGGCGTCTGTCAGCAGCCGAAGGCGCATTCCTTGCGCATTTCCGGCGGTATTCGTTGGCGGAGCGGTTGGGGGATGTGGTGAATGTGCCGTTGGCGGCTTTGTGGGCGCCGGTGGGGTAAACACCGTCACCTGTTAAACTAGCGCCCTTCTTGCAGTCCCCGGGGTCCAGTCGCCCCGTCACCTACCTAGGCTTTGTCCACGATTGGCGCACGAACGAATGCGCGGGACACGCCGGTCCAATTGCTTTTCCATGTCGTTTTCCGAACTCGGCTTGTCAGACAAGCTGGTACGTGCCGTGGCCGAACTCGGCTACGCAGAACCCACTCCGATTCAACGCCAGGCCATCCCCGCCATCCTCAAGGGCGGTGACCTGCTCGCCGGTGCACAGACCGGCACCGGCAAGACCGCCGGTTTCACGCTGCCGCTGCTGCACCGCCTGTCTGCTTCGCAGCCCAACAAGGTGCAAACGCCGCAGGGCATGCGCTTCCCGATCCGTGCGCTGGTGCTGACGCCCACGCGTGAGCTTGCCGCGCAGGTGGAAGAAAGCGTGCGCGCCTATGGCAAATACCTGCCGCTGAAGTCGATGGTGATGTTCGGCGGCGTCGGCATCAACCCGCAGATCGATGCACTCAAGCGCGGTGTCGATATCGTCGTGGCCACGCCGGGCCGCCTGCTGGACCACGTCGGCCAGCGCACCATCGATCTGTCCCACATTGAACTGCTGGTGCTGGACGAAGCCGATCGTATGCTCGACATGGGCTTCATCCACGATATTCGCAAGATCCTCAATATCCTGCCGCCGAAGCGTCAGAACCTGCTGTTCTCGGCGACGTTCTCTGACGACATTCGCGAACTGGCCGATCGTCTGCTCGACAAGCCGGCGCTGATCGAAGTCGCGCGCCGCAACACGACGGCCGAGACGGTCGAGCAACGCATCTATCCGGTTGACCGCGAGCGCAAGCGCGAACTGCTGGCCAAGCTCGTGCGCGACAACGACTGGCACCAAGTGCTGGTGTTCACGCGCACCAAGCACGGCGCGAACCGCCTGGCCGAGCAGCTCACGCGCGACGGCATTCCCGCGCTGGCCATTCACGGCAACAAGAGCCAATCGGCGCGCACGCGTGCGCTGACGGAATTCAAGGCCGGAACGCTGCGCGTGCTGGTTGCCACGGACATCGCCGCGCGCGGTATCGACATCGACCAACTGCCGCACGTGGTCAACTTCGACTTGCCGAACGTGCCGGAAGATTACGTGCACCGTATCGGCCGCACGGGCCGCGCCGGTGCGCAAGGCGAGGCGATCTCGCTGGTCTGCGTGGACGAGCATGGTTTGCTGCGTGACATTGAGCGCCTCATCAAGCGCGAACTGCCGCGTACCGTGCTGGAAGGTTTCGAGCCGGACCCAACCATCGCGGCGGAGCCGATTCCAAACGGGCGCAACTCGGCGGGCCGTGGCGGCAACGCGCGTGGTGGCCGCCCGGGCGGTGGCCGTAGCCAGCAGCCTCGTCAGGCCAGCGCCAACGCTGCGCCACGCGAGCCGCGGGCTCCGCGTGAGCCTCGCGAACCGCGTCGCGAATCGAGCGGTAATGGTCAGGGGCAGGGTCAGAATCAAGGCCAAGGCCAGGGTCGCAATGGTGCCGGCAGCCGCCAGCGTCAGGCGCAAGGTCAGCAAGGTCAGCGTGACGGCCAAGCTGCACCAAAGCCGCGCAATGGCCAATCGCAAGCGCGCGGCCAACGCCAGGGTAATGGCCAAAGTCAGGGCCAGGGCAATGGCCAAGGTGCGCAGGGTGGCCAACAACGCCGCGCATCGAACACGCAAGCCGCGCAGCCTGCCCACAAGGGGCAGCCGGCCAAGCAGCCGTTCAACGGTCTGTTTGCCAAGGCTGCTGTGTTGCTGGGCGGCCGTAAAGCCTGACGTTCATGCACGACGACGGCCGGCCTGCATCAATTGAAGCGCCCTACGACGGCCTGACGCCCGACAGCATCCTCGATGCGCTGGCGCAGGTCGGGCTGATGCCGGACGGCCGCATGTTCGCGCTCAACAGCTACGAAAACCGCGTCTACCAGGTCGGCGTGGAAGACAGCGCGCCAGTGGTGGTCAAGTTCTACCGCCCGGGCCGCTGGTCCGACACGCAGATCGTCGAAGAGCATGCCTTCACGGCAGAACTTGCGGTGGCGGAAATCCCCGTGATCGCGCCGCTGGAAATCGATGGCCGTACGCTGCACGCGTTCGAGCGCTGGCATTTCGCGGTCTTTCCGCGTTGTGCAGGCCGGGTGCCTGCCATCGACCAAGACGACACGCTTGAGTGGATGGGCCGTTTCCTCGGGCGCATCCACGCCGTCGGCGCGCAGCGGTCTTTCATGGCGCGGCCCGCACTCGACATTGACACCTTTGGCGTGCAGTCACGCGACTGGCTGCTAGAACACGATTTCATCCCGCCCGATTTGTTACCAGCCTGGCGCAGCGTCGCCGACGCCGCACTCGACGGCGTGCGCCGCTGCTACGACCGCGCGGGCGACGTTTCGCTGCTGCGTCTGCACGGCGATTGCCACGCCTCGAACGTGCTCTGGATCGAAGAGGCCGACGCCAAGCAGGGTGATCCCCTGCGCAGTGCCGGCCCGCATTTCGTCGATTTTGACGACAGCCGCACCGGCCCCGCCGTGCAGGATTTGTGGATGCTGCTCTCGGGCGATCGCGCATCGATGCAATCGCAGCTCGCCAGCCTGCTTGCCGGCTATGAAGATTTCTGCGAATTCGACACGCGCGAGCTGTATCTGGTGGAAGCGCTACGCACGCTGCGCTTGCTGCATTACAGCGCATGGTTGGCGCGTCGCTGGAATGATCCGGCGTTTCCTGCCGCGTTTCCGTGGTTCAACACGCAACGCTACTGGCAGGACCGGGTGTTGGAATTGCGCGAGCAGATCGCGCTGTTGGACGAACCGCCGCTCTGGTGAAACCGAGCGGCGGTTTTTCTTTGAGGCTTGGGCTTAGGCGAACTTGCCGGCCTGGAAGTCACGCACGGCCTGGAAGATTTCTTCCTGCGTGTTCATCACGAACGGGCCGTATTGAGCGATCGACTCGTTCAGCGGCTTGCCCGCCACCAGCAGCACGCGCGCCTCGGCATCCCCTGCACGGATGACCACACCGTCACTGCCTTCCGTGTTGGCGAGGATGGCCATCTGCTTGTCTTCCACGCGTTGCAGCCCAGCGTTGCCAGATGCTTCCGCATCGCCCACCAGCGCGCTGCCACGGAACACGTAGACGAACGCGTTGTGTCTGGCCGGCAGCACCTGCGCAAACGACGCTCCCGCCGGCAGCGTGATGTCGAGGTACAGCGGCTGTGTCGCTTCACGTGTCATCGCACCTTGCACGCCTTGCGATTCTCCTGCGATCACGCGCACGGCCACGCCGTCTTCCGTCGTGAACTCGGGAATCTCGTTCGACGGGATGTCGCGGTACCACGGTGTCGTCATCTTGTCGCTGGCGGGCAGGTTCAGCCACAGCTGGAAGCCTTCCATCACGCCGTCTTCCTGTTCCGGCATTTCAGAGTGCACGACGCCGCTGCCGGCCGTCATCCACTGCACGCCGCCGTGTTGCAGCAGGCCTTCATGGCCGGCGCTGTCGCGGTGGCGCATGCGGCCAGCGATCATGTACGTCACCGTTTCAAAGCCGCGGTGCGGGTGGTCGGGAAAGCCGGCCAGATAGTCGTTCGGGTCGTCACTACGAAAGGCGTCCAGCATCAGGAACGGGTCCAGCCGACGTTGCAGGTTGTTCGTCAGGACGCGCGTGAGCTTCACGCCCGCGCCGTCCGAAGTGGGGCGGCCCGTGATGATGCGCTCCACGCGGCGGCCACGCTGCACTTGCGGTTGCACGAGGGTTTCCATGTTGTTCTCCTGAAATCGGGCGTTTGTCATATGCCAAATGTAGGGTGGTTGCCCGGTTTGCACTAGTCGGTTATTGTGGGAAAAAATGTTGCTTCCGGCGAGACAATCACAATCCCAGGCCGGCACGCATCACGATAAAAGGAGGAAAACCATGGATCTGAACCAATTGGCGCTGTTCGTGCGCGTGGTCGAAGCGGGGAGCTTCACGGCAGCGGCAACGCGGCTCGACCTGCCCAAATCGTCCGTCAGCCGGGGCATTGCGGCGCTTGAACAGGATTTGAACGTACGACTGTTACAACGCACAACGCGCACGTTGCATTTGACCGATGCCGGCCAGAGTCTCTATCAGGTGGCGTCGCATGCACTGGAAGACATCGAGCGTGCCACGACGTGCGCCGGCGAGCTGCAAGACCTGCCACGCGGCAAGGTCCGGATCACGTCTTCCGAAGACGTCGGCCGCCTCCTGGTGGCGCCTGTCGCGGCGCGCTTCATGCAGCAGTATCCGGAGATTGACCTGGACGTGGTGCTGACGCCGCGTAATGTCGATCTGGTGCAGGAAGGATTTGACCTTGCTGTCCGCGTCGGACGCTTGGCCGACAGTTCTCTCGTGGCGCGGTCGCTTGGCGTGTTGCGCATCGGCTTGTTCGCCTCGCCCGATTACCTGCAGCGCCGCGGCGCTCCAGACACAGTGCAAGGGCTGGCCGACCATTGCTGCCTCGATTTTCGCGGCACCGGCCGCGGAGAAACGCAATGGCGCCTCGTTGGCCCCGATGGCCTGAAAACGGTGGCCGTGCGCGCCCGCCTGAACTCCGACAGCCTTATCTATCTGGAAACGTTGATCGCGTCGGGCGCTGGTATCGGCCCGCTGCCGCTGTACGCGAGTGCCGTGGCGCGCGCCAACGCTCCGCTGCCTCGCCTCGTGCGCGTGCTGCCCGATTATGCGACCAGCGGAGAGCCGATCAACCTCGTCACGCCATCCGCCCGGTTCGTTCCCAAACGCGTTCGATTGTTGATCGACATGCTGACCGAGTCGATTCGGCAAGAGCTGGAAAACGCGGATCCCACCTGAGGCGTGACGGCCCAGAAGCGGGCGCGTCAAATGTTGTCACGACTGCTCCAACAGCGCGTATCGCACGGCATCATGCGCTTCGCGTGTGCCGACCAGTACGTCTGACCCTTCTTGACGTTATCCCTCGTAAGCGTTGCAGTGTGTCCCCCCGGCGCACAGCGACGCAGTCTGGCACATGCGACCCTTGGGTGTTTCCGATCCCGTCACATTGTGGGAAATACCGCCGCCCGGACCTTGTTGTCCGGGCTTTTTTTTGTCCAGATTTCGTGGAATGGACGCGGCACCGGATGAATCAAGGCGCTTCACAAATTAGGACTCTTCTCATGGTTCGTAGCAAACCTCGCCACGAAAATTGCAAACACGTAACACATGCAACGGATCGCGCTGAACGCGACGGTTCGGGCGCTATCAACGCTCGCGCCATCCGGCACGCATGTGCGCAATTTTCATGGAGCCGAACATGCGTATCGCCTTGCTTGAAGACGATCCCTTCCAAAGCGAAGTCATCGTCCAGATCCTGTCCCAGTCTGGCCACGACGTGACGCCCTACAGCGATGGAGCGACGTTGCTGCGCATGCTGGGCCGATCGTCGTACGACATGCTGATCCTCGACTGGCACACGCCGGGCATGCTCGGTATCGATGTGCTGAGCGTGGTGCGCAGCCGTCACAGGGACGTGCTTCCTATCCTGTTCGTCACAGCCGAAGAAGGTGAAAAGAGCATCGTGCGCGCACTGACCCAAGGCGCCGATGACTACATTGCGAAGCCGTTCCGCATTGCCGAGCTCCGTGCCCGCGTCGATGCGTTGCTGCGCCGTGCGTATCCGATCCCGTATGGCCGCCTGCCGTTCTCGGTAGGGCCGTACCACTTCAACCCACAACGCCAGCAGATCACACTGCACGGCGAGCCCGTTACGCTGACGGGAATCGAATTTCAGCTGGCGCTGCTGCTGTTCTCGAACGTGGGCCGCACGCTGTCGCGCGACCATATTTTCGGTCAGGTGTGGGGCCGCAATTCATCGGAGTACACGCGCACAATCGATAGCCACGTGTCGCGCATCCGCATGAAGCTGAACATCGAACCGGTGAACGAAGTGCGTTTGGTGGCGGTGTACAAACACGGTTACCGCGTGGACCACCTGAGGCCGGCGGATGACATGAATGCGCTGTCCGAGATGGACCTCGCATCCTACGACGCTTAAGCGCACGCCGACCGCCACGTAGAAAGGGCGCCCCAGCAGCAATGCGGGCGCCCTTTCTTGTTATCCATCGGCTGGTATGCTCGGCGCTTCCTTTTCCTTGGGCGAGGTCGGCGTGCCGTTTTTCAATCTCAATGCAGAGGCCGATGCGTTGCCGCGCGCATGGTCGTCTCGCGTGCTGGAGCGCTTTGGCGGCGGCAACTTCAAGGTGCTCCGCATGGACGGCACGCCGTATCCCGACGAAGTGCACGACTATGCCGAAGGCCTGCTGGTGATCGATGGCGAGTTGCGCCTGCGCATCGACGGCGAAGCGGTAACGGTGTCGCGCGGCGAGCTGTATGTCGTGCCCGCCGGCGTGCCGCACAGCGTGGATGCCGGCAGCACGGGCACGTTGGTCATTCTTGACGTGTAAGCGGGGCGTCGTGTGCCTCCGCGAGTTGCTTGATCCGCTGCAGCATCATCCGCCGGATCAGTCCGCTTGGTATGCGGATCAGCACCCAGTAAGGCGTGAAGCGGCGGCGGGCCGATGTGCTGGAGCAATGCACGCACGTGCGGGTGGTCAGCAGCGTACCGGTGCCGTCGGATTCGGCAACGAACGTCATGACCAGCTTGGCGATATCGGGTTCGGAGAACGTGCGAAACGCGCTGGCTTCAACGTGGACGAGTCCGCCGTCGGATTCCCAGAAGCGGCCGACGAGGCCGAGCGCGAGTTCGCGATCTCCATCGCGGCCGAGTACCGTGAAATCGTGCAGGCCGAATCCGGCATCGATACGCCGCGCACTGGGCTTGCCCAGCGCGGCGGCGATGCGCGCCGGGATGGCGCGCAGATGCAGGAACAGCCTGGCTACCGGGAAATCCGTGACGTCAAGTTGCGAGGCCATGTCGAGCACGCGCGCGGGCGATGCATTGACCCGTATGTGGTGCTGCTCGCTGAACTGATGCTCGGGAAGGAATGTGTGCAACAGGCTCATGCTGATGGATGGCGTGGTGTCATGCTTGGGGCTTTTCGCTCGTAGACGTGGAAGCCGCAGCTGGAGCGAATGCGGCATCGCGAGCGGGCGGCTCTGCCAAGCTGCGTTTCATCAGCCATGCGACACCGGGTACGCGCAAGCCGGTGGCAAACACCACGTCTCGCATCCAACCGCCGTATTGCGCCTGGAAGCATGGCGTGAGCGCACGGCTCAGCGTCTGGTAGGCCTGCACGGTGCGCAGACGACGGGCGTGGTAGGCGAGCGCGCCATGGGTGGGGCCATGCACTTGCACGCACGCGGCAAGTGCCAGGGCATCTTGCGCGGCCAGCGTGGTCCCCAAACCGAGCTGCGGGCTCATGGCATGCGCGGCATCGCCGATGACGCAGTAGGGCGGTTTGGCCAGCGCGCGCGGCCATGTGTGCCGATAGACGGCAAAAGGCATATCGTCGTGAGAGCCGATCTGTTCGACCATGGGCGCGGCTTGCGGCCACAGGCTCAGCACATGCGCCTTCCACTGCGTGATGTCGATCTGTCGCCAGGCGACCACGGCATCGCCGGGCAGACTCCAGAACATCGATAGGCGAGTGCGGGTGCCGTCCACTTCGGTAGGCAGCAGGCCCATCATCTCGCGCGTGCCGCGAAAGCGCTGCTGCAGCACGCGCGGGTTCCACCCATCCACCCACCCTTGGAACCAAAGCGTGCCCCATCGGTAGGTGCTCGACGGGCCGGCCAGGCCTGCGGGCTCACGCAGCGCAGAGGCCGCGCCATCGGCAATCACAAACAGATCAAAGATTGATTCGCCCTGCGTGTGCGCGACCTGCGCGTGCGGTCCATCAACAAGCAATTGCTGGATCGCGCAACCAAAGTGGAATGATGCGCCCGCGTGCAACGCTGCGTCGTACAGCATGGATGACAGCGCATGCCGCGTGACGGCGCGGCCGGGCGTCTCGGCGTAGTCGATGTCGAGCAGACGCCAGCCGCGATGGCTCAGGCCGATCAGCCGATCGATCGGCGCGCCGATGCCCTCCAGCTCGCGGCCCACGCCGAGTGCCTCCAGCGCGCGGATACCCTGCGGCTGGATCAGCAGGCCCGCACCCATGGCGGTCAGCTGCGGGTGCTTTTCGAAGACGTGCACGTTGTGCCCCTGGCGGGCAAACGCGATGGCAGCGGCAAGTCCGGCGTTACCGGCGCCGGCGATGCCGATGGACAGCGGGCGGGGTGCGGTCATGAAGGTGTGGCGAATCGTTTGCTCAAGATGATAACGATACGGCACGCACGTTAAGCGCGTTCGTGCAGGCTGCGGAGATAATGCGCAGACCTCACGCTCACCATCCCACTCGGACGCGCCATGCAGATCAAATGGCTGGAAGACTTCAAGGAACTCGCCAAGACGCGCAGCTTCAGCCGCGCCGCCGAGAACCGCAACGTCACGCACCCCGCATTCGGCCGCCGGATCAAGGCCCTGGAGGAATGGGTGGGCACCGCACTGGTCGAGCGCAGCGAGCATCCCGTCACGCTCACGGCGGCGGGGCGCTTGTTTCTGGATGCCGCGGCCAATGCTGTCGATGGCCTGAACGATGCGCGCTTGCTGCTGCGGGAGGCGCAACTGCCCGTGGCGCTCAAGATCGGCACCGGGCGCACCCTGGCGCGCACGTTCGTCCCCGGCTGGTATGAAACGCTGGCACGCCAACGCGGCGTGTTTCCGCTTAGCGTGACGACGGGCGGCACGCAGGAGGGCGTCCTGGCACTTGCCGATGGCACGGTCGATCTGCTCATCGCCTACGCCAGCCCCCAGGCCGATGCGCTGCTCGATCCGCGCAAGTACGACCATTGCACGTTGGGCAGCGAGACGCTGGTGCCGGTGAGTGTGCCTGACAAGCGCGGCCGCGCACGCTTCACGCTGCCGGGCTCGGCCGCCGCACCGCTGCCGTGGCTGGCCTTTGCGCGCGGCCTGACGTTGCGGCAAATGCTCGACAGCCACCTTGCCGCCGCCGATCGCAAGGCGCATCTGCAGCCCGTGTTCCAGGCGGACTTCTACGAGGCGGTGGAAGAGATGGCCCTACGCGGATTCGGCATGGCGTGGCTGCCGTATCGCTTGGCCAAGCCGCACCTGAACGCAGGTGAGCTGCGCCCCGCTGGCGATGACGCCTGGCACATCCACGTCAATATCCGCATGATGCGGGTGCGCAGCAACCAGAGTGCACTGCTTGACGAGGTATGGCAACTGGCCGTTGATAACGCCAGCGGCAACTCTCGCGCCGATCTCGCCTGAGGCGCATCGCAAAAAGCCCAACCTTGTGCCGAAACGGCACAAGCCGCGTGGGTACGGCACCTAGACTCCTCCGCAACCTTCGCCCGCCAGCGTTATTCAGCAAAACAGGCGGATCGGCACAGACCACGGGGAGACAACCATGCCAGCCCACACCCTCAATGCGAGCGGCCCATCCGCACGCGCCACCGACACCCATCGACATCCCTCGCCCTGGCGTGCCGTACTGGCGGCCAGCGTCGGCAACGCGCTCGAATACTACGATCTGCTGATCTACGGCTATTTCGCCATCACCATCGGCAAGCTGTTCTTCCCGACAGGTGATGCGTGGAGTTCGCTGATGCTCTCGGTCGGCACGTTTGGCGTGTCGTTCATCATGCGGCCGCTGGGTTCGATGGTGCTCGGCAGCTATGCAGACCGAGTCGGCCGCAAGGCTGCGCTGACGTGGTCGATCCTGCTGATGATGCTGGGCACCGCGATGATCGCGTTTGCACCGACGTACGCGTCGATCGGGCTGTGGTCGCCGGCCATCGTGATCGTGGCGCGACTGCTGCAGGGCTTTTCGGCCGGCGGTGAATTCGGATCGGCCACGGCGTTCATGATCGAGCACGCCAACGGCAAGCGCATGGGATACAACGCGAGCTGGCAGGCCGCCACGCAGGGCCTTGCCACATTGCTGGCCGCGGGCTTGAGCGCATGGCTGACTTACGCGCTGACCACCGAGCAAGTGGAGTCATGGGGCTGGCGCGTGGCGTTCCTGTTCGGCTTGCTGATCGGCCCCATTGGTGTCTACATCCGCCGCCACACGCCTGAAACGCCCGAGTTCGTTGCCATGCAGGCCGAGGCGCAGGACGCGCCGCAAACGCATTCGCCGCTGCGCGATACGCTCACGCAGGGTTTGCCCGGGCTACTGCTGGGGGCGGGCGTGGTCGTGGCCGTCACCGCATTCAACTATGTGCAGAAGGTCTACATGCCGACCTATGCCATCAATCAACTCCACATTGCGACCAGTGCCTCGCTGGTCTGCACGATGATCACCGGCGCGATGCTGATGGTGATGGCGCCCGCGTTCGGGTTGCTGGCGGATCGCTTCGGCAGCATCCGCGTGGTGTCGATTGCGATGGTGGTAATCGCGCTGTCGACGTATCCCATGTTTGCCACGCTGGTCGCACAACCGACGTTCTGGACGTTGCTGGTCATGCAGGCGATTGTGGGCGTGCTGTTGGCCGCCATCCTGGCGCCGCTGCCCGCGCTCCTGGCCGACATCTTCCCGACGCGTACGCGCGGCACGGGCCTGGCGCTGAGCTACAACTTGTCGGTAACGATCTTCGGCGGGTTCTCACCGCTGATCGTCACGTGGCTGATTGGTGTCACGCACATCAAGACGTCGCCAAGTTTTTATGTGTTTGCGACCACGCTGATCAGCCTGGCCTCGCTGTGGATGCTGCGCGGGCGCGCTCGTGCGGACCGAACCTGAACAGAACTTCTCGTCACACCGAAGGATTTCGCATGATGACCCTGGAGGCGCTGCGCGCCACGCTGCCGGTGTACCCAATTGAGCTGCAAAAGCCCGATATCCGCCGCTGGAAGACAGGCACGCACGGCATTGACTACGTGCACACGTTCGATAGCGGCATGCCTGGGCCGCACGTCATGATCAACGCGCTCACGCATGGAAATGAGCTGTGCGGCGCGATTGCGGTGGATGCGCTGCTGACTGCCGGCGTGCGCCCGGCACGGGGCCGGCTCACGCTGTCATTCGCCAATGTGGAGGCGTACGAGCGCTTTGACATTAACGACCCAGATGCCACGCGCTTTATCGACGAAGACTTGAACCGCGTGTGGTCTGCCGACAAGCTTGACGGCCCGGGGAACACGCTGGAACTGCGCCGCGCGCGCGAGTTGCGCCCGGTGATCGACACGGTCGACTACCTGCTCGATATCCACTCGATGCATGAGAAGGCCGAACCGCTGATGCTGACCGGTCCGCACGCGAAAGGCGTCGCGTTGGGCCGCCAGGTTGGCGCGCCTTCGCATCTGATGATCGATGCCGGCCATGCCGCTGGCCGCCGCCTGCGCGACTACGGCGCCTTTGGCGACGCTGCCAGCCCGAAGAATGCGCTGCTAATCGAATGCGGCCAGCATTTCGAGCGCGCGAGCCGCGACGTGGCGCTGGATGCGTGCGCGCGTTTCCTGGTGGCGCTAGGCACCGTCGATGCATCGACGGTATCGGAATGGCTGGGGATCGCACCCGCGCTGGATGTGCGTTGCATTCGTGTGACCGATCCGGTGGTCGCCAAATCCACGGCGTTCCGTTTTGCGGACGGCTATCGCGGCATGGAGACCATCGCGCGAGCTGGCACCGTCATCGCCACCGATGGAGACCTGCAGATCGTCACGCCGTATGACAACTGCGTGCTGCTGCAGCCATCGTTGCGGCATCTGGCACCGGGCGTGACCGTGGTCCGGCTAGGCAAGCCTGAAGGCTCCGCCTAAGTGCCCAGCATGGTGCGCAATGTGCCGAGCACGACCTGCCGACAATTGCGCACCATCTTTTCTTCGGGATCTCGATAGCCGGTCAGCAGCCACGCTGCACCGACGTTTGTCAGGGCACCCACAAGCGCAAGACCGATGATGCGTTGGTCGGCGCGCAGCTCGGCATCGTCGTCACTCTGGGCGCCTGGCAGTTGGGCATTCGCCATGATCTGCCTGCCGAACTCCAGCAGGTTGCGCTGGTAGGTTGTGTCCGTTTCTGGGCTCACGCCCATCACTTCCAGCAGCAGCACGCGCGCTGCGCACGGGTCTCGCAGGAACGCGAAAAACGCGTGGAGACCGGCATCGAAACGTGCCTCCAGCGTGTTGCCGACGGCGGCGGTGGCCTCCGACACCTGCGCGCGCAAATCTTCGGCGTGTTGCTGATAGGTCGCGCGCAGCAGGGCTTCGGTGCTGTCGAACGCGGCGTAAAAGTACCGGTCGTTGAGCTTCGCTTCCTGACAGATCGCGCGCACGGTGGCCTTCCGAAAGCCCACCGTGCCGAAGACGCGCGTGCCGGCGCGGATCAATGCATCCCGGCGTTCTGCGGCACGTGCTTCTGGCGCCACACCGCCATACGGGCGGCCTTTCTTGGCGGGCGCGTCGGCTGTTTCAAATGTTTTCTCCATTTCGCTATTTGACGTCAGGACGTCCAAAAATTAAAGTGGTGACGAATCACACCACATTTAAGGCGAGATTTGCCGCGCCCGCATCCGGGCCGCAAACAGGAGACCGCATGGACACGACGATGGAGCGAAGCGCCAACCCGGGCGCGCCCCGCAACCGGGCTGCCGCGCCGGAGGCAGACCTCGACGTGCTCATCGTCGGCGCGGGGCTCTCGGGCATTGGCGCGGCGTATCACCTGCGCGAGCGTTGTCCGTCGGCGCGATTCGCCATCCTGGAAGGGCGCGAAACCATCGGAGGCACGTGGGACCTGTTCCGCTATCCGGGCATCCGATCCGACTCGGACATGTTCACGCTCGGCTACAGCTTCCGGCCGTGGCACAGCAGCAAGGCCATCTCCGACGGCCAGACGATTCTCGATTACATCCGCGAGACCGCACGTGTGTTCGGCATCGACAAGTCGATCCGCTTTCGTCACAAGGTGACGGGTGCGAGCTGGGATTCCGCCGCAGCGCGCTGGACGGTGCAGGCGCTGCGCAGCGATGGCGCGCGCGAGAAGCCGGTGCAGCTCACCTGCAAGTTCCTCTACATGTGCAGCGGCTACTACGACTATGAAGAAGGCCACGCGCCGACGTGGCCCGAGATGGACACGTTCCAGGGCCGCATCGTCCATCCGCAGCACTGGCCGAACGATCTGTCGTATGCCGGCAAGCGCGTGGTGGTGATCGGCAGCGGCGCCACGGCCGTCACGCTGGTGCCCGCGATGGCCGGCACCGCGCAGCACGTGACGATGCTGCAGCGCTCGCCCACGTACATCGTCTCGCGGCCGGAACAGGATGCCGTAGCCAACACGTTGCGTCGTTGGTTGCCGTCGGGCCTTGCTCACCGGCTGGTGCGCACGAAGAACGTGTTGCTGACGATGTACTTCTACAGCCTCGCGCGTCGCAAGCCGAAGGCATTCAAAGACTTCATCATCCGCATGGCCGGCAAGCAGATCGGCCCTGGGTTCGACGTGCGCAAACACCTCACGCCGCGCTACAACCCGTGGGACCAGCGCTTGTGCCTCGTGCCGGACGGCGATCTGTTCAAGACGATCCGCGCGGGCAAGGCCTCGATTGCAACCGACGAGATTGCACGCTTCACGCCGACCGGCCTGCAGATCAAGAGCGGCGAGCATCTAGATGCCGACGTGATCGTCACGGCCACAGGGCTCAAGTTGAAGGTGCTGGGCGGGGCGGCCATCACCGTCGACGGGCGTGCCGTGAATCTGGCCGAGACGGTGTCGTACAAGGGCATGATGTACAGCGGCGTGCCGAACCTCGCGTCGTCGTTCGGCTATACGAATGCGTCGTGGACGCTGAAGGCCGAGTTGATCGCGCAGTACGTCTGCCGGTTGCTCAACCACATGCAGTCCAACGGTTTTGATACCTGCGTGCCACGTCTCGATGACGAAGCCATGAGCCGCGAGCCCGCCGTCGATCTGACATCCGGCTACATCCAACGCGCGGCGGCCATCCTGCCCAAACAGGGCGACAAGCAGCCGTGGAAGTCGTATCAGAACTACGCGCGCGATCTGATGATGCTCAAGTTCGGCACACTGGCCGACAGCGCCATGCAGTTCGAACGTCGCGCGCAGCCGATCGGCGCGGCACAGCCCGCTTAACTGCCTCCCGTATCGTGGACACTATGACCAGCACCATTTCTGACGTCATCGCGCTTGCCATCCTCGCGCCCGTTGCGTTCTCCTTCTTCATCGCACGCCGCGTCACAAAAGGATTCCCGCCCGAAGGCAAGTTCCTCGATGTCGGGGCAGATCGCGTGCATTACACCGATCGTGGCACGGGTCCCGCCATCGTGTTCGTGCATGGCTTGTGCGGTAACCTGCGCAACTTCGCGTATCTGGATATGGATCGGCTTGCGCGCTCGCATCGCGTGATCGTGATCGACCGGCCGGGGGCTGGGCGATCCGTGCGCGGCGCCGATTCGCCCGCCAACATCTACGCGCAGGCGCGCATGGTCGCGCAGTGCATCGAGAAGCTTGGGCTCGACAAGCCCGTGCTGGTGGGGCATTCGCTTGGCGGGGCGATTTCACTGGCGGTGGGGCTGAACCATCCGCACGTCATTCGCCGGCTCGCGTTGATCGCGCCGCTCACGCATGCAGAGAGCGCGCCTCCGGGTGCGTTCGGGGGCTTGGTGTTGCCGTCGCCGCTGGTGCGCAGGCTGGTGTCATGGACGCTGGCGATCCCCCTGTCGATCATCAACTCCCGCAAGGCCATCGCTGCGGTGTTCGCGCCTGAGGCCATGCCGAAGGATTTCCCGTTCAAGGGCGGCGGCTTGCTGGGGCTGCGTCCGCATGTGTTCTATGCGGCTTCGTCGGATCTGGTCGCTGCGCCGGAAGATCTGCCCGACATGGAACGCCGCTATGCCTCGATGACGGTGCCTGTCGATGTGTTGTACGGCCGCGGTGATCGCATCCTGAACGTCAAGCGCCAGGGCGAAGCGCTCAAGCAGAAGCTCGACCGTGTGAACCTGCGCATCATCGACGGCGGCCATATGCTGCCCGTGACGCAGCCGGCGTTGACGACGGATTGGGTGTTGGCGGTTGCCGCCGGGGTGGCTGTGCAAGCCGAGGCGCTTGCGTAATGTGATGGCCCGGGCGGCTGCCAGGGCTGCAGCAGAAAAGCAAAAAGCCCTGCCGAAGCAGGGCTTTTTGGTATTTGGTGGCGAATCAGGGACTCGAACCCCGGACCTGCGGATTATGATTCCGTCGCTCTAACCGACTGAGCTAATTCGCCGAAGAAGCGGGATTCTACCGTCTTCGGCGAATATGTCAACCCCCTGTCTCAATCATTGCGATAGATATCCACATCCTTGGTTTCGCGTACGAACAGCATACCAATCACGAAGGTGATGGCCGCGATCCAGATCGGATACCACAAACCGTGATAGATATTGCCGTTCTGGGCCACCAGGGCGAACGAGATGGTCGGCAGCAGGCCCCCAAACCAGCCGTTGCCGATGTGATACGGCAGCGACATCGACGAGTAGCGGATGCGTGTCGGGAACATCTCCACCAGCATCGCCGCGATCGGGCCGTAGACCATGGTCACGTAGATCACCAGGATCACCAGGATCACCAGCACCATGATGGTGTTCATCTGGGCGGGATCGGCCTTGGCCGGGTAGTTGGCCGCCTTGAGCGACTCGCTCACCTGCTTCTTGAAGTCGGCGATCTTTGCCTTGCTGTCGGCGTCGAAGTTCTGACCGTCCGCCGTGCGGGTGGCGTTGAGCGAGGTGATCTGCTTGCCCGCAATCGACACCGAGGCGACCGTGCCGGCCGGGCCGTCAACCGTCTCGTAGCTGGCCGACGATTGCGCCAGCGTGCGCTTGGCGATGTCACACGAAGAGCGGAAGTCCACTTCGCGGGCGATCGGGCTGCCCTGGAACGAGCACTCCTTCGGGTCGACCGTGATCGTGATCTGCGCGGTCTGCTGGGCGCGCTCCAGCGCCGGGTTGGCGTAGTGCGTGAGCGCCTTGAACAGCGGGAAGTACGTCAGCACCGCCAGCAGGCAGCCGGCCATGATGATTTTCTTGCGACCGATGCGGTCAGACAGCGACCCGAAGAACACGAAGAACGGCGTGCCGATGGCAAGCGCCACCGCAATCAGCACGTTGGCCGTGAAGGCGTCGACCTTCAGCACCTGCGTGAGGAAGAACAGCGCGTAGAACTGGCCCGTGTACCACACCACAGCCTGGCCGGCGGTCAGGCCGAGCAGCGCCAGGATCACGATCTTCAGGTTGCGCCATTGGCCAAAAGCTTCCGTCAACGGGGCCTTGGAGGTCTTCCCCTCAGCCTTCATCTTCTGGAATGCCGGCGATTCGCTCATCGACAGACGGATGTACACCGACGTGGCGAGCAGCAGGATCGACACCAGGAACGGGATGCGCCAGCCCCAGTCGTCGAACGCCTTGCCGGTCAGTTCGCGTACGGCCAGGATGACGACCAGCGAGAGGAACAGGCCCAGCGTAGCCGTCGTCTGGATCCACGACGTGTAGGCACCGCGGCGGCCGTGCGGGGCATGCTCGGCGACATACGTGGCGGCGCCACCGTACTCACCGCCCAGCGCCAGACCTTGCAGCATGCGCAGCGCGATCAGAATGACCGGCGCGGCGACGCCAATTGTGCCGTACGACGGAAGCAGACCGACGATGAACGTTGACGTACCCATGATGACGATGGTCACCAGGAACGTGTATTTGCGGCCAATCATGTCGCCCAGACGGCCGAAGACCAGCGCGCCGAACGGGCGCACCAGGAAGCCGGCAGCAAACGCCAGCAGTGCAAAGATGAAGCCCGCCGTGGGGTCCAGGCCCGAGAAGAACTGCTTGGCGATGATGGCCGCCAACGAGCCGTAGAGATAAAAGTCGTACCACTCGAACACCGTCCCCAGCGACGAGGCGAAGATGACTTTCTTCTCCTCCTTCGTCATGGGCGCGGGCTGCACACGCCCGACGGGCGCGTTCGGTGCACTTTGCACGGTTGCCATGTTGTCTCCTGTTCTTTTCGTAGGTCGTCCCGCTGGGCATGGACATGACAACGCAAACGCTTTTCGCCCGCGGAAGTGTCAACGATTGTGGGAGCCGAAACTTACGGCGTTCTGACAAGCATGTGCCTTTCAATGCACGCGATCGGCAGCCGGCATTTTAAGAAAATCAAGCACTTGGGCGCGCTCGGGTCGAGTGGCGGTGCATCGGTCGAGCCCTTGCGGCGACGCGTGCGCTGCATCATCTGACCCCCGCTTTGTGCCGGCAGTGCCAGACGGTATATGCACCTCTTGCGAATGTGCATACGCACAAGATGCCCGCGCTTGCCAGCGTCAATTTGGGCGAGGGACGCCGGTCAGCGGCTCATTTTCCGCCGGATGCCTTGCAGTGTTTCTTACGTTGTTCTGCAGCGCTAGGGAAAACCACTATCGCAGTAAACCGCCACAGACGGCGTGAGTAAGAGTTCAGTCAGTTTCGCTATCCAGAATCGCCGCACACATTCCAAGAGCAAACCAGGAGACAGGCGATGCAGGATGGATTGGTAGGAAAAATCGAGGCGCATCCGAAATATGCGCAGCTCAAACAGCGACGCAACAAGCTCGGACTTGTTCTGACAGTGCTGATGCTGGCCGTGTACTACGGCTACATCGCGCTGATCGCGTTCGATAAGGCGTTTCTCGCCAAGCCGGTGGGTACAGGCGTGATGAGCGTGGGCGTGCCAGTCGGTATGGCGGTCATCATCTTCACCGTCGTCATTACCGGCATCTACGTGCGCCGGGCCAACAGCGAATACGACCAACTGACGCAGGACATCCTGAAGGACGTCGCCAAATGAAGAAGATGCTTTCGATCCTGCTGGTGGCGCTACTGGCCGCTGGCGCCTGCGGAGCAGCTCTGGCTGCCGGCGGCGATGTCGGACAGACCGCCAAGCAGGAAACCAACACCACGGCCATCGTGCTGTTTGCGCTGTTTGTGGCCGGCACGCTGTGGATTACGAAGTGGGCAGCCAAGCGTACGCGCTCCGCGGCAGATTTTTATACGGCGGGCGGCGGCATCACCGGTTTCCAGAATGGCCTGGCCATCTCGGGCGACTACATGTCCGCTGCGTCCTTCCTGGGCATTTCCGCGGCCGTGATGACCTCCGGCTACGACGGTCTGATCTATTCGATCGGTTTTCTGGTCGGCTGGCCGATCATCACGTTCCTGATGGCGGAGCGGTTGCGCAACCTCGGTAAGTTCACCTTTGCAGACGTGGCGGGCTACCGGTTTGAGCAAGGGCCCATCCGCAGCTTTGCCGCCGTTGGCACGCTGGTGGTGGTGGCGTTCTATCTGATCGCTCAGATGGTCGGCGCAGGGCAGCTCATCAAGCTCCTGTTCGGGCTGGATTACTGGATCGCGGTGGTCATCGTCGGCGCGTTGATGATGGTCTACGTACTCTTCGGCGGTATGACCGCAACCACCTGGGTGCAGATCATCAAGGCGTGCATGCTGCTGGCCGGCGTGACCTTCATGGCGATCATGGTGATGGCGCAGTACGGCTTCAGCTTTGAAGCGCTGTTCGCCAAGGCGGTACAGGTCAAGACCGCCATTGCAGCCAATGCTGGCAAATCGCCCGATGAGGCTGCCAAGATCGGTCTGTCTGTGATGGCGCCGGGCGGCTTCATCAAGGATCCGATCTCGGCCATCTCGTTCGGCATGGCGCTGATGTTTGGTACCGCTGGTCTGCCGCACATCCTGATGCGTTTCTTCACGGTGCCCGATGCCAAGGAAGCACGCAAATCGGTCTTCTGGGCAACCACCTGGATCGGCTACTTCTACATCCTGATCTTCATCATCGGCTTTGGTGCAATCACGCTGGTCTTGACGAACCCTGAGCTGGCCGACGTGGCCAAGGGTGTCATCAAGGGCGGCGCGGGCACGGCCAACATGGCAGCCGTGCTGGTGGCCAAGACGGTCGGCGGCGATGTGTTCTACGGCTTCATTTCGGCCGTGGCATTTGCAACGATCCTTGCGGTGGTGGCGGGTCTCACGCTGTCGGGCGCCTCAGCGGTGTCGCATGATCTCTACGCCACGGTCTTCAAGAACGGCAAGGCCAACAGCGCAGATGAGCTGCGGGTGTCGCGCATCACCACGCTGGTGCTCGGTGTGATCGCCGTGTTGCTCGGCATCGCTTTCGAGAAGCAGAACATTGCGTTCATGGTGTCGCTGGCATTTGCGGTGGCGGCGTCTGCCAACTTCCCGGTGTTGTTCCTCTCGATGCTGTGGAAGGGCTGCACCACGCGCGGCGCCGTCATTGGCGGGTTCCTGGGGCTGATCTCGTCGGTGGGTCTGACGATCGTTTCGCCGTCGGTGTGGGAAGCCACGCTTGGCTATCCGAAGGGCTCGGCTTGGTTCCCGTACACGTCGCCCGCACTGTTCTCGATGACGATCGGCTTCGTGGGCGTGTGGCTGTTCTCGGTGCTGGACAGCAGTGTTCGCGCCAAGAACGAGAAGGCGTCGTTTGCCGCGCAGCAGGTTCGTTCGGAAACGGGCCTCGGTGCGGCTGGCGCATCGGGCCACTGATCGGCTATTCGCCTCGCTGATGGGAGGCGGGTGACGCGATTGCATCGCCCGCCTTCAAGGCAACCATGCCCAGCGCTTTCAACTTCGCCGTCTGGCCGTTCGATTGCCTCAATCAGGACGAGCAGCGCCTGGTGCGCGATGCCGTCGACATCGGCTATTACCCGGAAGGGCAGACCATCCTCGATACGGGTGCCGCGCCGCTGCACCTGTTCCTGATCATCAAAGGTCACGTCGCCCAGTACGACGGCGACGAACTGATTGCCACCTATGGCCCCGACGATTGCTTTGACGGTCGGGCGCTGGTAGCCGGCAAGGCAAGTAGCCGCTTCGTCGCGGCTGAAGAAGTCGTCGTCTATCAGGTGGCACGTCAGGCGGTGCGAGACCTCATTGCCGCCAACGCCACTTTCGGTGCGCTGCTTTTTTCCGACCTCGGCAGCAAGCTCAGCGCTATCGCACAGCGGCAGAGCATGGAGACGATGCAGTCGCTGGCCGTCTCTCGCGTGAGCGATGCCTTCATCCGGCCCGCCCATTTTGTGGATGCCGACACGGACGTGGTCTCCGTGGTCAAGCTGTTCCAAGCCCATAACACCTCGAACGTGCTCGTGCGTGATGGCACCAGCAGCCCGCCGCGCGTGGGCATCTTCACACGCAGTTCCTTGCAGCGCGCCGTCCTGCAAGGCACACCGCTGGATCGTCTGGCGGTAGGGCAGATGAGCCAGTTCTCGCTCATCACCGTGCCGGCCTCCGCGCAGATCGGCGACGCCCTGACACTGATGCTGCGCCATCGCGTGCACCGGCTGGTCGTCACGCACGGAGATGAGATTCTCGGTTTGCTGGAATCACTGGATGTGTTCAGCTTCCTGGCCAACCACTCGTATCTGCTGACGGTGCAGATCAACCTGGCTCAGGACTTGGACGCCCTCGCGCAGGTGGCCGCGCAGATCACGCGGATGGTCGCGCTGCTCACCCGTGGCGGCTCGCGCATTGATCATGTCGCCAGCCTCGTGCGCGAAATCAACGCGCGACTGTTTGAACGGGCCTGGCAGATGATCGCGCCGCCCGAGCTCGTGGAGAACAGTTGCCTGTTTGTCATGGGCAGTGAGGGGCGTGGCGAGCAGTTGCTCAAGACCGATCAGGACAATGCGCTGGTGCTGCGTGATGGTTACGTGCCACCCGCGGACCTGCAGCGCATCGTCACGCGCTTCTCCGATGCGCTAGCCGCGTTCGGCTACCCGCCGTGCCCCGGCGGCATCATGCTCAGCCGGCCCGAGTGGTGCATGACCGCGAGCGACTTTGCGCGGCGCATTCGCGAATGGCTCATCCTGCCCAGCCCCCAGGGCTTGATGCATCTGGCAATCTTTTTTGATGCGCATGCGGTGTGCGGCGATGCCGCCTTGCTCAAACAACTGCGGCGGACGTTGCCGGAACTGACGATCGACAACGACGCCGTACTGGGCCGCTTTGCCGCTGCTATTGAGGCTTTCAGTGCCGCGCCAGGTTGGCGCGATCGCATTCTCGGGTTTGGCGATTCCGATCCCGTTCTTGACGTGAAGAAGGAAGGCATCTTCCCGATCGTCCACGGAGTGCGCAGCCTTGCGCTGGCCCACCGCGTACTCGACGAGACCGGCACCGTGCCGCGCCTGGATGCACTGGTGCGGGCTGAGGCCCTCGACGCACACATGGCCGCCGAGTTGAGCGAGAGCCTGCACTTTCTGATGATGCTGCGGCTCAAGGCCGGGCTGGCGGAAATCGATGCGCATCAACCGGTGTCGTGTGACGTGCATCTGTCGCGCCTGTCATCGTTGGAGCGTGATCTGCTCAAGGATGCGTTGAGCGCCGTTAAACGGTTCAAGACGCTGCTGCGGCAGCGCTGGCGGACCGAGTGGATGTGAATATGAGCGAGCAGTCATGAACGGACGGCTCTCCGACTGGCTGCAGGCACTGCAAAGGCGGCGCCAGTTGCGCAGGTTGCGCGATCCGGCGTTTCGCTTCCTGTTCGAGGCCCCGCCTCCAGATGAGTGGGTCGCGCTCGATTGCGAGACCACCGGCTTGAACGTGCGCACCGACGAGATCATCTCCATTGGTGCTGTCCGCATCGTCGGCAATCGCATTTTGACCAGCCAGCGCCTGGAGTTGCTCATCAGGCCGCGAGGGGAAATGCGCGCAGAAAGCATCTGCGTGCATCGTCTGCGCAATCGTGATCTGGACAGCGGTATGTCGATCGAGCAAGCCGCCCATGCACTGCTGCACTTCATCGGCAGCCGGCCATTGGTGGGTTACTACCTCGAGTTCGACGTGGCGATGCTCAATCGGGTGGTGGTGCCCATGCTTGGCATCGGCTTGCCGCAGCCCAAGATTGAAGTCTCCGCCCTGTACTACGACTACCAGTTCCGACAACTGCCGCCGTATCGGCAGCAGGGCGACCCCGATCTGGACCTGCGCTTCGCCACTGTCATGAAGGGATTGGACTTGCCGACCTGGGATGCGCATGACGCGCTTAACGACGCGGTGATGGCGGCGTTGGCGTTTGTGAAGCTGCGCCATCTGGGTGCAGCGTAACGTGCTGGTGTCAGATGGACGGCGGAGGAGATGACTCCGGCGCATCATGCTGCGCCGTTTCGTCGTGTTGCGCGGCTGCATCTGCAGCGCGGTTGGTGCGCCACGCATAGAGCACGGTAATCAGCACATAAACGATGGGCGCACCCTGGGCACCGACCCAATAGGCGAACGTCCAGTCCGAGTTAAAAAAGTGCGTCGACAGGTCCCGCGCAAAGAACGCGATCACGAATGTCACCACAAACCACACCGCGAGCAGCGCCGCGATCCAGCGCATGTTGGCAATCCACCGGCGGCGCGCCGGCGTTCCGGGCGTGATGCTCATGCGGTGGCCTCTTCGCCGGACGAGGCGCGGTGCAGCGTAATGCGAAAGCGCGCCCCCGCCAGCCGCGGAGATGCCTGATACACGTTGTCGAGCACCTCGATGTCGCCGCCGTGCTGCTGCACGATTTCGCGCACGATGGCCAGGCCCAAACCGCTGCCCTCGGCCTGTGTGCCAAGAATGCGGTAGAAGCGCTGCATCACGCGTTCGCGCTCTGCCACGGGGATGCCGGGGCCAGTGTCATCCACGTCGATGAAGACGAACGGCTCAAACGGCGCGGTGGTCACGCGCACGGTGACATGTCCGCCGTCGGGCGTGTAGCGGATTGCGTTGTCCAGCAGATTGTTGAGCATCTCGGCGAGCATCGTCGCATTGCCCGAAATCGTGACCGGCGGCCCAGGCTCCTCAAAACCGAGGTCGATCTGCTTGGCCCAGGCCTTTGGCAGCCACTCTGCCACCACCTGGCGTGACAGCGCGCAGATATCCAGCGGCACCAGACCGTCGGTGGCGCCCATGTTTTCCATGCGCGCCAACGAGAGCAACTGCTTGACGAGGTGCGCGGTGCGATCCGAGCTGTCGGCGATATGCGCGAGCGTGCGACGCAGCTCGTCGGGCGATTGTTCGCGCTGTGCCAACTCCGCTTGCATGCGCAGACCCGCCAGCGGCGTCTTCATCTGATGCGCGGCATCCGCGATGAAGCGCTTCTGCGTATGCACCGATTGCTCCAGCCGCCCAAGCAGATCATTGAACGAAGCCACCAGCGGCGTCAGCTCCTGCGGCGCGGCACCTTCGTCGATGGGGCTGGTGTCGCCCGGGTTGCGCGCGCGGATGCGCTCCTGAATCGCGTTGAGCGGCGCCAGCCCGCGCGTCAGCCCAAACCACACCAGGATTACTGCCAACGGCAGGATCACGAACTGCGGCAGGATCACGCCCTTGATGATTTCGTTCGCGAGTTGCGCGCGCTTGTCGAGCGTTTCCGCCACCTGCACCAGCGCGGGTTTATCGCCGGAGCCCGGTCGCTGCACGAACGTATAGGCAACGCGAATCTCTGCGCCGTGGATGTGGTCGTCGCGCAGTTGCACAAGGCCACCGGCGTTGGCGTCTTCTTCGGGCGGCAATGGGAGGTCGCGGTCGCCGGAGACAAACTCGCCGTTGGTGCCAAGCACCTGGTAGTAAATGTTGTCGGTTTCGTCGGCACGCAAAATCTCGCGCGCCGAGATCGGCAGTTGCAGTGTCACGCGGCCATTCACCTCGCGCAGTTGCTGGCTGAGCACGATCGCGCTCGATTCCAGCGCGCGGTCGTATGGCGCGTTCGCAATCGACTTGGCCACCAGATACGTCACCGCAATGCTCATCGGCCACAGCAAGAGCAGCGGCGCGAGCATCCAGTCGAGAATTTCGCCGAAGAGGGATCGGGCGACGGGCCGCGTGGCGTCGTCTTCGAGGTGGGGGAGGGTGTCGATGAGATCGCCGCCGTCATCGCGGCCATCAGTCCCGGGAGTCGTGTCGTCACGGTCGCGCAGCGACGCGCGATGCCGACGCCACGGCCAGGCCAACCGATCACCCATGGGCAGCCGTCGCGGTTGTCGTCGGGGTGGCCATGCGTTCCAGGCAATAGCCCAGCCCGCGCACGGTAGCGATGCGAATGCCTTCCACCTCGATCTTCTTGCGCAGCCGGTGGATGTAGACCTCGATGGCGTTGTTGCTGACTTCTTCGCCCCAGCCGCACAGGTGGTCGACCAGTTGCTCTTTCGACACCAGGCGGCCGACGCGCGCCAGCAGAATCTCCAGCAGCCCGATCTCGCGTGCCGACAGTTCCACCACCTGATCATGGATATAGGCGATGCGCCCGACCTGATCGAACGCCAGCGGCCCATGGCGGACAAGCGTGGCGCCACCGCCCGTACCCCGCCGCACCAGCGCGCGCACGCGCGCTTCCAGCTCAGACAGCGCGAACGGCTTGGCCATGTAATCGTCCGCGCCCAGATCAAGGCCCTTGACGCGTTCTTCCACACTGTCTGCGGCGGTCAGGATCAACACCGGCAGCATGGCCCCGCGCGAGCGCAGGCGCTTGAGGACCTCCAGCCCGGACATGCGCGGCAGGCCCACGTCGAGAATCAGCAGGTCATAGGTTTGGGCCGTTTGCGCGGACAGCGCCGCGTCGGCAGTCGCCCCATCGGAGGCTTGGTCGACGGCATAACCCGCCTGGCGTAGCGAGCGAGTAAGCCCGTCAGCCAGCGTGGCGTCGTCTTCGGCAATCAGAATGCGCATGCGTGTCTCCCCGCGATGCCGGGCAAGATGTCTTGCCCATCCCGCCCGCTACATTGTTTTCGCGCGATATGTGTTCTGGAGACTTGTCAAAACCACTGGTTTTTTATACAGTACTCCGAATTCGCGGTGCTGTAGTCTTGGCGGCGCTAAAGTCATGAAATGGGTCGTGTCGGGGGCAATCACGCTGCGGCCCGTTATTGCAGGCAACCGCTGGAATCGCAAGCCCTTGCGGCCCATTTATACACCAATTTGCACGAAGGACGACCATGGAAGACGGTAAGAAGGCAGCCGCAATGAGCGCAGAAAAGCAGAAGGCGCTGGCTGCCGCGCTCGCGCAGATCGAAAAGCAGTTCGGCAAAGGCTCCATCATGAAGATGGGCGACGCCGAGGTCGAGCCGGTCCAAGTCGTGTCGACAGGTTCGTTGGGGTTGGACGTGGCGCTGGGCGTTGGTGGCTTGCCGCGTGGCCGCGTGGTGGAAATTTACGGCCCGGAATCGTCGGGTAAAACCACCCTGACACTGCAGGTAGTTGCCGAGATGCAGAAGCTGGGCGGCACCTGCGCCTTCATCGATGCTGAACATGCGCTTGACGTCACTTATGCCGACAAGATTGGTGTGAGCGTGCCGGACCTGCTGATTTCCCAGCCGGACACGGGTGAACAAGCTCTAGAAATTGCTGACGCGCTGGTTCGTTCGGGCTCGGTTGACCTGATCGTCATCGATTCGGTGGCTGCTCTGGTGCCAAAGGCTGAAATTGAAGGCGAAATGGGCGACGCACTGCCCGGCCTGCAGGCCCGTCTGATGAGCCAGGCACTGCGCAAGCTGACCGGCACCATCAAGAAGACCAATTGCATGGTCATCTTCATCAACCAGATCCGCATGAAGATCGGCGTGATGTTTGGCTCGCCGGAAACGACCACGGGTGGTAACGCACTCAAGTTCTACGCTTCGGTGCGTCTGGACATCCGCCGCATCGGCTCGATCAAGAAGGGCGACGACGTGGTCGGCAACGAGACCAAGGTCAAGGTCGTCAAGAACAAGGTGGCGCCGCCGTTCCGCGAAGCCATCTTCGACATCCTTTACGGCCAGGGCGTGTCGCGCGAGGGCGAAATCATCGACCTTGGCGTGGAAGCCAAGATCGTTGAGAAGTCCGGCGCCTGGTACAGCTACGGCGGCGAGCGCATCGGCCAAGGCCGCGACAACTGCCGTGAATACCTGCGCGAGAACCCCGACCTCGCCCGCGACATCGAGAACAAGGTTCGCGAAGCACTGGGCGTGACGCCGATGGGCGCCGTCGCAGTGGCCGAGGAAGTCGGAGAAGAGTAATTGGGTTGGCCGTCGGCGCAGATCGACGGCTCTATCGAGCTTCATACGCCTGCCGTCCCCCAACGGTGGGCGTTTTCTTTTTGAGCCTGAAACCGTATGCCGTTGCCACGCCCACCGTTATCGCTGAAGGCACGCGCGCTGGGCTATCTGTCTCGGCGCGAGCACAGTCGCGTCGAGTTGCGCCGTAAGTTGGTGCCGCACGCCGAATCCGTCGAAGAGGTCGATGCGCTGCTGGATTGGCTGGAAGGCGAAAACTGGCTTTCCAACACGCGTTTTGCCGAAAGCATGGTGCACCGCCGCGCGGGCCGCTACGGTACGGCGCGCCTGATGCAGGAGTTGAAAACACATCAGCTTGGCGCAGAGACGCTGGGCGAGGTCAAGGCGCAACTGCAAAGCACGGAAGCAGCGCGCGCCAAGGCTCTGTGGGAAAAGCGCTTCGGCCGCCCACCAGCCGATCTAGCCGAACGGGCCAAGCAGGTGCGATACATGATGGCGCGTGGATTCTCCCGGTCGGTGGTGTCGCGCATCATCGCGGGGGCCGATGAACTGCTCGAAGATGGCGACGAGTTGGACTGAACGCCGTCGATCTAGCAACAATTCGCCCGGACAATCCTCTTGTGTGCGGATCGTGGCCGTTGCACCTCACCCGCTTGTTGCAACCGCTTTCACACTGCGTTGCAGCACGCGACCAGTCTGGTCGTGACGACGTGTTAAAATTCAAGTCTTTGGTACCGTCCTTCATCTCAATTGCCGGACGGTAGTGTTCGTGTGTGGCGGCTGATGCGCTGCTGCATATGTCCCGTGGGCGATGCGCGAGATCCGCGTGCGCCGCCTCCATCGGTCCTATCAGTCTGTCTGGTCCATGCCTCTGTCTGCTCCCGTCCCGCGCGTCATGCGCCACCGCCGTGCCATCACGGTGGAGGCCTATTTGCGGGAAGACGGCCTGTGGGACATCGAAGCGCGCCTGACCGACACCAAACCACGTGACATCCCCCTGGCCAGCGGCGGCGTGCGCCCGGAAGGCCAGCCGCTGCATGACCTGTGGCTGCGCGTGACCATCGATACCCGTATGAACGTTGTGGATGCCGAAGCGTGCTCCGACTGGGTGCCGTATCCAACACATTGCGACACGATTGGCCCCGCCTATCGAAAGCTCATCGGCCTGAATCTGATGAAGGGATTTCGAAAGGCCTCGCGTGAGAGACTTGGCGGCGTAGCGGGTTGTACGCACCTGACGGAGCTGTGTGGTGTGCTGCCGACCGCCGCCATCCAGGCCTTCGCGGGCGACGTCTTCCCGGTGCGCGATAACTCTAACGACCTCCGCCCTGTCGAGCCCGGTGAAAAACCGCCTTATCAACTCCATGGCTGCCATGCCCTGCATCTTGAGGGTGAGGTGGTCCGCAAGCATTACCCGCGCTGGTTTGCATACCAGCCCGAAGCCAAGATCCAACCGCCACCCACCGAACTGTCGCCTGAGCCCTCGTCCTGAAGGGCACCGCGCTGTTCGCGTTTTCAATACTCATCACACTCACTCTGCCTAGCAAAGGAAACACGCATGAATATCCATGAGTACCAAGGCAAGGAAATCCTGCGCAAATACAATGTGCCGGTTCCGCGCGGCATTCCGGCCTTCTCGGTCGACGAGGCTATCAAGGCCGCAGAAACCCTGGGCGGCCCGGTGTGGGTCGTGAAGGCACAGATTCATGCGGGTGGCCGTGGCAAGGGCGGCGGCGTGAAGGTTGCCAAGAGCATGGAGCAGGTCAAGGAATACGCCAGCAGCATCCTGGGCATGACGCTGGTGACGCACCAGACCGGTCCGGAAGGCAAGCTGGTCAAGCGCCTGCTGATCGAAGAAGGCGCGGACATCAAGAAGGAACTGTACGTGTCGCTGGTGGTGGACCGTGTCTCGCAGCAGGTCGCGCTGATGGCCTCCAGCGAAGGCGGCATGGACATCGAAGAAGTCGCCGAATCGCACCCGGAAAAGATCCACACGCTGCTGATCGATCCGCAAACCGGTCTGCAAGACGCCCAGGCTGACGACATCGCCCGCAAGATCGGCGTGCCCGACGCGAGCGTGCCGCAAGCCCGCCAAGCCCTGCAAGGCCTGTACAAGGCATTCTGGGAAACCGACGCTTCGCAAGCTGAAATCAACCCGCTGATCCTGACCGGCGACGGCAAGGTCATCGCGCTGGACGCCAAGTTCAACTTCGACTCGAACGCGCTGTTCCGCCACCCGGAAATCGTGGCGTACCGCGATCTGGATGAAGAAGACCCCGCCGAAATCGAAGCCTCGAAGTTCGACCTGGCCTACATCTCGCTCGACGGCAACATCGGCTGCCTGGTGAACGGCGCCGGTCTGGCCATGGCCACGATGGACACCATCAAGCTGTTCGGCGGCGAGCCCGCCAACTTCCTCGACGTGGGCGGCGGTGCCACCACCGAGAAGGTGACCGAAGCCTTCAAGCTGATGCTGAAGAACCCGGACGTGAAGGCCATTCTGGTCAACATCTTCGGCGGCATCATGCGTTGCGACGTGATCGCCGAAGGCGTGATCGCGGCAGCAAAGGCTGTGTCGCTGTCGGTGCCGCTGGTCGTGCGCATGAAGGGCACCAACGAAGACCTCGGCAAGAAGATGCTGGCCGACTCGGGTCTGCCCATCATCGCCGCAGACACGATGGCAGAGGCCGCCGAGAAGGTCGTGGCCGCAGCCGCCGGCAAGTAAGCCGCCCGCTGACCCAACCATACGCGAACGCGAGTTGCGCCCGCTGCTGAGTACGTCGGCGCGGCTCGCTGCATAAAAGGATTACAGCATGTCGATTCTGATCAACAAAGACACCAAGGTCATCACCCAGGGGATCACCGGTAAGACCGGCCAGTTCCACACCCGCGGCTGCCGCGACTACGCCAACGGCAAGAACGCCTTCGTGGCAGGCGTGAACCCGAAGAAGGCCGGCGAAGACTTCGAAGGCATTCCCATTTACGCAACCGTCAAGGACGCCAAGGCCCAGACCGGCGCGACCGTGTCGGTGATCTACGTGCCGCCCGCTGGCGCCGCTGATGCAATCTGGGAAGCTGTCGAAGCCGAACTGGACCTGGTGGTTTGCATCACCGAAGGCATCCCCGTGCGCGACATGATGATGGTCAAGGACAAGATGCGTAAGGCCGGCAGCAAGACGCTGCTGCTGGGCCCGAACTGCCCGGGCCTGATCACGCCGGACGAAATCAAGATCGGCATCATGCCGGGCCACATCCACCGCAAGGGCCGCATCGGCGTGGTGTCGCGCTCGGGCACGCTGACGTACGAAGCCGTGGGCCAATTGACTGCGCTGGGCCTGGGCCAATCGTCGGCTGTCGGTATCGGCGGCGACCCGATCAACGGTCTGAAGCACATCGACGTGATGAAGATGTTCAACGACGATCCGGAAACGGACGCCGTGGTCATGATCGGTGAGATCGGCGGTCCGGACGAAGCCAACGCGGCTTACTGGATCAAGGACAACATGAAGAAGCCGGTGGTTGGCTTCATCGCTGGCGTGACCGCGCCTCCGGGCAAGCGCATGGGCCACGCCGGCGCGCTGATCTCGGGCGGTGCCGACACCGCGCAAGCGAAGCTCGACATCATGGAAGAGTGCGGCATCAAGACCACCAAGAACCCGTCGGAAATGGCGCGTCTGCTCAAGGCGATGCTGTAATCGGCAAGGTTTGACGTTGTGCGAGAACGGGGGCTTCGGCTCCCGTTTTTGTTTGATCGCGATGCAGCATGCGATCCAGGCACGACATGTGTATAAGCAGACAAGACGCTGCACACCGACTGACTTCCCGCCCCCCCAAGGACATCTTCGAGAACACTATGGCGCTCACCTCAAGCGCATTCTGGTTCGCACTCGGCTCCATCATCCTGACCAACATCGTGCTGTCGGGCGACAACGCGGTCGTCATCGCGCTGGCCGCGCGAAACCTGCCCAAGCGCCAGCAGAAACAGGCCATTTTCTGGGGCAGCGCCGGCGCCATTGTTCTGCGCGTGGTGTTGACCGTGCTGGCCGTCAAGCTGCTTGCGCTGCCATACCTGAAAACGATTGGCGCGCTGCTGTTGATCTACATCGGCGTGAAGCTGCTCACGGAAGCTGATAACGAAGCCTCCGGAGACCACCGCCAGCGAGTTGGCCTGTGGCCTGCCATCCAGACCATCCTCATCGCCGACTTTGTGATGTCGCTCGATAACGTCGTCGCCGTGGCCGCTGCGGCGGAGAAGGGGCCCCCGGGCACGACGTTTCTGCTGCTGGTGCTGGGGCTCGGGTTGTCGGTACCGCTGATCGTGTTCGGCAGCACGTTGCTGGTGGGGGTCATGGCGCGCTTTCCGGTGATCATCACGCTGGGGGCGGCGCTGCTTGGATACCTTGCCGGCGATATGCTCGTCACCGATCCGGTTGATGCCGCGTGGTTTGAGCGCGTGGTGCCGTATGCGGACATCGTGATCGGCTGCGTGGGGGCGCTGCTTGTCGTGAGTGTGGGCTGGTGGCTCAGCCGGCGGACGTTGCGCCAGGCCTAGTTCGAACGATTCCCCACGAAAGTAGGTGATGACGGGTTCTGTCCGGAATTCTGTCAAGAACGGTCAGATTTGCGCTTGAACTTCCACCAAAGTGCGCCAGTTTTTGCACAGATACACAATATGTGCCTTGGCATAGTCCCTGCTGGGTGGCCTCTCAACAACAAAATGTCTTTTGGGGAGAGGTCATGGTTTTCAAGCACAGCAAAGGAATAAGGCGTCGGGCGCGGGGCTTTACGCTGATCGAACTGATGATTGTGGTGGCGATTGTTGGGATTTTGGCGGCGGTGGCGATTCCGGCGTATCAGGACTATACGATTCGGTCGCGGGTGACGGAGGGGCTAATCATCGCTGTGCAGGCGAAGGCGTTGGTGGTCGAGAACGCTGCAAACGCACAAAGCAGCCTATCGCTGGGCGCCGCCTCGCTACCGGCCACACGCAATGTGGCCTCGTTAGATATTGATGGTAGCTCCGGCGAAATTTCCATCGGGTTCACCTCTAGCGTGGCGGGAGCCGGCAGCAACACGCTAATCCTCACGCCCTACTCGGGCACTGCGTCGTCTACTTACGCGAATCTCAGTGCGGGATCGGCTCCTCCAGCCGTCGTCATGTGGACCTGCTCGGCGAATGGCAAGCAAATGCCACCCAACGTCAACCGCATTGGGACGCCAACTCTGGACGCTCGATATGCCCCGGCGGAGTGTCGATAGCGATTCTGTGCTCAATCAATGCGTCTATACACACCGCCGATCGCCACCGTTGACTTGGTGCCAAGCGCTACAGGAGTTGACGATCCACGTCACGGCATGTCAAAAACCGTCACTTCATGCCCAAGCAGTAGAGCGAATAGCGACAGTTTTGACACACAAGTTCACGAAATCAAGATGGCACGGTCCCTGCTCTAATAGCCTTGCATCATCCTTAACCAAATTTTTCCGGGGGAAAATTCAATGAAATCGATGCGTCGTCTGAACAAGCGGGTCCAGAAGGGCTTCACGCTGATCGAACTGATGATCGTGGTTGCAATCGTCGGTATTCTGGCTGCGATCGCCATTCCGGCGTACCAGGACTACACGATCCGCGCCCGCGTGACGGAAGGTCTGTCGCTGGCCGCTGCTGCCAAGGTGTTGGTGGCGGAAAACGCAGCCAACGCACAAAGCGATCTGTCGGCGGGCTCGACGGTATTCGCGGCTACGAAGAACGTTGCCGATCTGCAAATCAGCGGTACGGACGGACATATCACTATTAAGTATGGCTCGGCTGTGTCGACCTCTAACCCGACGCTGACTCTCACGCCGTATTTCACGGTTGGTGCCACGAACTCCAACTTGGCAGTTAGCTCCGCACCGGCTGCTCCGGTTCAGTGGAAGTGCGCATCGGCAAGTGCAACTGCTCCTACCGGCGTGACCGTGTCGGTAGGCTCGCTGCCGGCCAAGTGGGCACCGGCTGAGTGCCGTTAAGCTAAACTAGCCGTTGTTCAAAGAGCGCCTTCGGGCGCTCTTTTTATTTCGCCGTTTCTATTTCACTTCAAATGCCCCAGTCGCGATTCTTGTTGTGGCCCCTATGGATTTTCGCTGCGGTTTGCTGCTCTGCGCCCTTCTTGGTCGCACCGCACACCTACCCGATTCCGACGTTTTATGCCGAGTCGGCGTCTGCATGGTGCTGGATTGCCTTCGCGTTAGTCGTGCTGGGGCTTAGTTGGCGTGGTAGGGCTGGCCTGCCAAGTATTGCGCTCGCACCACTCAGTTTGATTCTGGTGCTCATCGTGCAACTGGGAATCGCCACGCCTCTCAATCCATTTTTCTCCTTTGCCGCATGCATCTGCTTGCTTGCAGCGATGGTTGTTTGCGGATTGGGTGCTCGATGCCGGGAGATGCCCGGTGTGCTTGAGGCCGTTGCGGTCGGCACGATTTTGGGCGGATTGGCAACGGTCGCAGTGGAGCAAGTCCATCTCTGGCGGCTCGTGGGGATACCGGACATTCTCATCGGTTTGCCCCCCACCGGGCTTGGCCGCCGCATGTGGGGCAACTTGAACCAGCCAAACCACGTGGCTTCGTACTTCGCATTTGGTCTTGCCGCATGCCTCTTCCTCTGGCAGCGAGTCCGCTCGTTAGGCTTGCGTATTCTGCTAGGCATCGTGGTACTGGCCTTCCTGTTTGGCACTGCGCTCACTGTTTCCCGCGTGGCGTGGCTACATCTGATTGCCGTAGGCCTGTTCGCCGGATGGTCTTGGGCTTCACAAACGACAGGCCGTCGTCGCTGGCTCGTTCTCGTGACCCCGGTTCTGGCATTGACGATTGCCTATCAGCTATGCAACTGGCTGATGGATTACGGCAATGTTCTCTGGCAATGGGGCCTGCCGACGTCACTGGGGGAACGCATGCAACAAGGCGCAGGATTGCGCCCGCTGTTGTGGAACCACGCATGGCACATGTTCATCGCGCACCCGTGGCTCGGCGCAGGATGGGGGGATTACGCGTGGAATCAGTACGTCCAAACCGATGTGCTGGGTCATGTTGAGATGTCAATGAACGCGCACAACATCGTGCTAGATCTGCTCGCCAAGGTTGGCTTAGCCGGCCTGTTTGCTGTTGTGCTGCCGGCGGTCGGACTGATCTCGCTTCTTTGGAAGTTTCGGATGACACCCCCAGCGGCATTTCTGTGGTCGGTGGTTGCCGTACTAACCATTCATTCGATGCTAGAGTATCCGCTGTACTACCTCTATTTCCTGCTGCCCTTTGCGTTTGCACTCGGCTACCTAGACACGCGCATGCTGCGTTTTCCCTCGCCCAGCATGACATGGGTTTTGAGCGGAGTGATCGTGGTGTGCGTCAGTGCGCTATCTGCCCGCATGTGGATTGACTACAAGTCAGTCGAGCGCCTGTATTACGCACCTGCCGGCTTGAGCAAGGAGTTGCCGATCTATCAAGCAAGCGGACAGATGCTGTTGGTGCCTTACGCAACACTGGCCATTGCAATCAACTCGGGAATTACATACGAGATGGCAGCCGTAATGGCGGCATTGGAACGCCAGGCAACCCAGTTCTATCCAGGAGCCGCTACATCACAGCGCTACGCTCTAACGTTGGCGTTCCAAGGAAAAACGGAAGAGGCCGTGACGCAAGTGCGCCGCTTACATAACCAATACTGGACGGATTACGCAGCGCAGTCGTCGCTGCTTACTCAATCATGTTTGCAGAAGGCCGATGATCTCAAAGTGTTCTGCGACCGGCTGAAGTCGGAGGGCTTACTTGTTGGTGTCAATTAGTATCGTGAGTAAGGCCTGGGAGAATAATAGAACGCCTCATTGAGGCGTTTTTTTTTGAGGCGCGCAAAAAATGCGGCTGCTTTTGTGAAAATGAGTTGTGCTTCATGTTAATAAGCAGCTGATTCGTTAATCTCCTCCCACCTCATAAAATTCAATGAGGATCTATTTTTGCATCTGGAGGAGAAAAATGCAGTTGCATTGCCAGTACAACGGGCGACACCAGCGCGGTTTTACTCTGATTGAGCTGATGATCGTCGTTGCGATCATCGGCATTTTGGCAGCGATCGCCGTCCCGGCGTATCAAGACTACATCACGCGCGCTCGCGTCAGTGAGGGGCTGGTCCTTGCCGCATCCGCCAAGACCACTGTGGCCGAGAACGCCAGCGCTGGCGTTCCCTTCGACCAGGGTTTCGCCGCAGACACGAAAGCCACGCGCTACGTCCGAGCGAAAGGCGTCGTGATCAGTCAAAAGACCGGCGAAATTCAAATCAAATACACTGATTCGGTAGCGGAAGACGGTGAAAATGTCTTGGTACTCAAGCCAACAGCCTATGATGAAGCCATGAGCGGGTCAAGCGCGAGCAGTGTTCGCCCCGCAGGTCCAATTCGTTGGGATTGCTATGCAAAGGACGCCCCCGTCCGAGCAGGAACAGCGGAGCTTGAGACGAAGCCGTCATTGGCGGCAAACGTTGCTCCTGCGGAATGCCGGTAATTTAAGCGCCAAATGATGAGAGCGCCGACGGCGCTCTCTGTTCTTTCTAATCAGCCACCCAATCCCCCGACTTCCCCCCATGCTTTTCCAGTAGCCGCACATCCCCAATCACCATCCCCCGATCCACGGCCTTACACATGTCGTAGATGGTGAGCAGCCCCACCTGCACCGCAGTCAACGCTTCCATTTCAACGCCGGTCTGTCCACGTGTCTCGGCACGAACCGTACAGCGGACGGTGTATGAAGCCTCATCCAACGCAAACTCCACCGCCACCTTGGTCAACGCCAACGGATGGCAGAGCGGGATCAAGTCTGAGGTGCGCTTGGAGCCTTGGATGGCTGCAACGCGCGCAATCCCCAGCACATCGCCTTTCTTGGCGTTGCCATCGCGTACCAGCGCAAACGTCTCGGGCAGCATGCGGATCGTACCGGTGGCGACAGCCACGCGGTGGGTGACAGCCTTGTCGCCGACGTCGACCATATGGGCTTGTCCGGCGGAATCGAAGTGGGTGAGTTGCGACATGAGTGACAGCGCGTTTTGCGGGGCAGGGTACGAAGCGTTTTATGATAGCAAGCACCCGGCTTGCGGCGATGTGGCCGCGCTGATTCCGCTCACCGTGCTTTCCGTATGACGCTTTCACTTTTTCGGCCGCGCGTCCGCAAGCTGACGGCCGCTGTGTTGTTGTCGACGTGGCTGGCGCCCCTGCCGCTGCCCGTGCTGGCGCAGGCGGTGGCGTCCGCGCCGGCGGCCTCGGTCAACCCCGGGTTGGGCTCTGCCGCGGCGGCTGATCAGGTGCAGAGCAACCTGAACCGCAGCGTGCAGATCGGCCGTCAGTCGCCGTATTTGCCGAAGGAGCCGGCTGTCATTGACGCGCCGACGTACGAGTTGCCCGATATGGGCGATCCGTCGACGGCCTCGTTGTCGCCCGAGATGGAGCGCCGCCTGGGCGACCGCGTGATGCGCCAGATCCGCCGCGATCCGGATTTCGTGCCCGACCCGCTGATCACCGATTACCTCAACACCATTGGCTACAAGCTGATCGAAGCGGCGCGCCGTCAGCACGTGGCGGGCAGCACGTCGGCGTCGAGTTTTGAGCTGTTCGCCGTACGTGATCCGGGCATCAACGCGTTTGCGTTGCCGGGCGGCTACATCGGCGTGAACACGGGTACGTTGGTCGCGACCGAGAGTGAATCGGAGCTGGCCTCGGTGCTCGGTCACGAAATCGGGCACGTGCTGCAGCGGCATATTGCGCGCGGCATCGATAAATCCGGCGAATCGATGTGGATTGCATTGGCGTCGATTCTGCTGGCCGGTCTAGCGGCCACCAAAAGCGGTGACGCCGCGCAGGCGCTGGCGATGGGCGGGCAGGCGGCGGCAGTGTCGAACCAGCTCGCCTTCTCGCGCGGCGCGGAGCGCGAGGCAGACCGCGTAGGCTTCACGCTGCTAACAGGCGCGGGCTACAACCCGGACGGCATGCCGGACTTCTTCCGTCGTCTGCAGCGCGTGACGAACATTGCCGATACCGGCGTGATTCCCGGTTATGCGCGCACCCACCCGCTGACCGGCGAGCGCATCGCTGACATGGAGGACCGCGCACGAGGCTTGCCGCATCCGCGCCAGCCGCGTCGGCCAGAGTTCGGTTTCGCAAAGGCGCGTGCGCGCGTGCTGCAGGAAACGTCGACAAGCGCCTATATCGACGTGCGCAATGCGATGCGGTCGCAATTGTCGTCGGCGCCGGACGCGCCTGTCGAGAAGCGCGCGGCGCTCTGGTACGGCGTGGCCGTCGCCAATCAGATGGCCGGGCGGCTGGACGACGCCGAGCAGGCGCTGCAGGAGGCGCGGCGCCTGTACGGCAACATTCCCGGCATCACATCTGGCAGCGTCGAGCTGGACGTAACGGCCATCGAACTCGCACGCGCTCGCGACCGTACTTCCGAGGCGCTGACATTGGCGCGCGCGGCGCTCACTGCGTACCCGCTGTCACGCGCGGTCGGCATCACCTATGCACAAACGCTGCTGACGGCCGGTCGGGCCGATGACGCGATTCCGTATCTGAAAGACAAGACCCGCGAAGACACCGCCCAGCCGATCTGGTGGGACATGCTCGCCCGTGCCTACGCCGACAAAGGCAAGCGCGTTGAGCAGCATCGTGCGCTGGCGGAGAAATACGCGCGGGATGGGGCGTGGGGATCGGCGGTGGAGCAATTGAAGCTCGCCCGCGATGCGGGGGATGCGGATTTCTACACGCTATCCGAAGTCGATGCGCGCTTGCATCAGATGGAGCGGCAATACCGGGAAGAGAAGGCGGAAGACAAGGCGCTGCCGAAGTAGGGCGGGTGGTGCAGCGGGCGCTATTCCGCTGGCCGCGCTACGAAGCCATAGCGCTTTGCGACTTCGGCGCTCGCAATTGGCTCAATGTCGAACGTCTGATCCCCCAGGTTCAGCGTACCCAGCGCGGCTCCGCATGCTTCTCCGTGCCAATGGGCCAGCGAGGAGAAGGGCTCGAGATCGTGATCATGCAGCAGGGCAATGGTCTCTTCTGCTTCGTATCCGCTCACGCGGCCTGAGAGCAGCACGCTGCCTTGTTCATCGACAAAACAGCCGCTGGGCGAGAACGCAGCGCCGGTGGTTGTCGTGAATGCGGGCGTCGCGCCGTCGGCTGACAGCCGCGCCACCCACGGCGTGTAATCGAGTTCGACAAACACCCGCTGCGGCCCGTTTTGAAAGAACCAGCGCCCCGCATCGTCATGCGCGTAGTTGCGCACGATGAAGTCGACGAGCGCCGCGTGGCGGATCGGCTCGCCGGATAGCTTGTTGGCCTGCGCATATTCGTTGCGCATGCGCCATTGGCCGCGCCGATCCAGCGTCAGCCAGCCAAAGCAATTCGGCACGTTCGGCCACTTGGCCATGGCCTGGCGGACGATGTCATCCATGGGCGTCTTCAGCGTTGGTTTGGCGGCCCAGCACGTCATCGAAAAAGCGCAGGATGCGTGCAGGCATCCAATCGACGCGGCCTGTCTTGCCATGGCGCACCAGGAAGCCGACATGGCCGCCGTGCAGCGGCTGGTCTAGCGTGATGTCGGGCGACACGTCAGCCGCGCCGGGCAGGTGCTGTCCGGGCAGGAACGGATCGTTGCGTGCGTTCAGCACCAGCGCGGGCACGCGCACCTCGCGCAGCACGGGTTTGGACGAAGCGCGTGTCCAGTAGTCGAGCACGTCGCGAAAGCCATGCAGCGGCGCGGTGACAAGATTGTCGAACTGCCCCAGCGTGCGCGTGGCCATCATGGCGGCGCGGTCGTACAGGCCTGGGTGCTGGTCGAGCTTGGCGTTGGCTTTGTCCTTGAGCGTGCGCAGGAACATGCGCGTGTAGACCATGTTGAAGCCCTTGGACAACGCTGCGCCGCCCGCTCGCATGTCCAGTGGTGCTGAGACCGTCGCAGCAGCGCTCACGTAGCGCGCATCGGTGCCGTGTTCGCCCAGGTAGCGCAGCAGCGCGTTGCCGCCCAGCGAGATGCCGACGACCAGCAATTTGCGGCCTTGCGGCACGCAAACCGTCCGATAAAGGCGTTCGAGGATCCACGCAACCTCCGCGCCGTCGCCGCAGTGGTACATGCGCGGCGCGAGGTTCATCTCGCCCGAGCATCCGCGAAAGTGCGGAATGACGCCCAGCCAGCGGCGCCCGCGCAGCGCGTCCATCAACAGCCGCGCGTAATGGCTGCGCGAATCGCCTTCCAGGCCATGGAACATCACGACGAGCGGTGCGTTCGCGTCGGTCTCATGCGTGGTCCAGTCGAGGTCGATGAAGTCGTGGTCGGGCGTGTTCCAGCGCTCGCGCCGATACGCAATACGCGGAAAGCGCCACAGGCGCGCGGGCACGATCGTCTGCGCATTGCCGCCGATCAGCCACCACGGCGAGCGGAACGCATGCGGCTCGAACGACCCTGCAAGCAGGGCGCCCATATTCAGTTCAAGGGGAGTGGCGTGGCGAGACGGGTGGGTCATCGAGAGAGACGGCGGCCACGCCAAGCGCGGCTGCTTAGTGCAGGGAGTGCGTGACGCTGGCGATGGAAGCGGCCACGCGTTCCTCGGCGGCTTGGCTGGAATGCACGTGGGCGATACGCCAGCCTTCGTGGTTCTGCATCAGCACGTAGGTCGTGTGCACGTACAGGTCGGCCTCGGTGGCGGTGGCCGAGAAGCGCAATGCTTCCGTGGCTTCGAAGATCGATACGCCCAGCGACGAATGCACCTGCTGCGAGAGGCATTCGATCCAGACCGGGTTCTTCTCGACCAGCGCATCGAGGCAGCCGCGCAGTTGCTCGTGGCCGTTCAGGCGCTGGCCGTCAGGCAGGATGAAGCTCACCGAGTCCTCATCGAGCCACAGCTTGAGCGCGCCATCGGCGTCGCGGCGCTTGAGCGCATCGCGATAGGCTTCGAGGATGTCCTCGGCGGCTTCGAACAGGCGGGCAAATCGTGGCATGGCGGTGAACGTTAAGGAGAGCGTATTACTGCGGCTGCAATAGCCGGCGCAATTCATGAAACACCATCTCGGGGCCGATGTCGCGCAGGCAGCGCAAGTGGCCCAGCGGGCATTCGCGTGCAAAGCACGGGCTGCACTCCAGATGGAGCCACATGATACTCGCAGCGGGCGACAGCGGCGGCGTGTGGCGGGGGTCGCTGGAGCCGAATACGGCCACCTGCGGGCGCCCCAGGGCAGCCGTCACGTGCATCAGGCCGGAATCGTTGCAGATGGCGGCTTCGGCGCGGGCAAGCAGTTCGATCGCCTCGTCCAGCGAAGTCTCGCCGCACAAGTTGCGCACAAACGGCGCACGCTCGACGATGGCATTGGCCATCTCGCGGTCCTTGCCCGAACCAAGTGCGACGATCTGCGCATACGGGAACGAGCGGCGCAGCATCTGCGCAAGCTCTGCAAAGTGCTCGGCGGGCCAGCGCTTGGCGGGGCCATATTCCGCCCCCGGGCAGAAGGCAATCAGCCGCGCATTGCCCGGAATGCCGAACTTGGCGGACGTGGCGGCCACGCGCTGCACATCAACGTCCAGCTTCGGATCGGGCAGCGTGTCGGGCAGCTTGGCGTGGGGCTTGAAAGCCAGCGCCGCGTAGTGCTGCACCATCGGCGGACGCGCGTTCTTGGGCGGATTCGGGTAGCGCACGTTCAGCACGCCCAGGCGCGACTCGCCCTTGTAACCGATGCGCAGCGGAATGCCGGCCAGCCACGGGATCAGCGCGCTCTTGAACGAGTTCGGCAGCACGTACGCTGCGTCAAAGGTTTCGCCCTTGAGCTGCTGGGCGAACATCGTGCGGCTGCCGAGCTGCAGCTTGCCGTGGGCGAGTTCGGTCGGCAGCACGCGCGCGATTTCCGGCATGCGCGCCAGCACGGGCGCCACCCATTTCGGGGCGATCGCGTGGATCTGCGCACGCGGGTGGCGCGCCTTGAGCTGCGCGAACAACGGCTGCGCCATCAGCGCATCACCGATCCAGTTGGGGGCGACGACGAGAATCTTGCGCATCATCGAATCGCCTGGCGAGCGCGGTGACCGGTGTACTGCAGGTGAATCGGGCTCAATGGTGGCCCTTCAGTTCAACGCCGGCGGCCAGCTTGTACACGGTGCCGCAGTAGGGGCACTTGGCTTCGCCGGTGTCGGCGATGTCGAGGAACACGCGCGGGTGGTAGTTCCAGGCCGGCGTCTTGGCGGTCGGGCAATGCAGCGGCAGGTCGTCTGCGCCGATTTCGATCGTGGGTACGGTTTGCGTGGTCATGGTGAGTGAGGAATGCCGGCGCGGTCTGAGCAGGTCAGCCACGCCGTGATATGGGCCGCAGGTTCAAGAACCGACAAAGGCGAAATTGTAAGGGGTGGGCGCAGGCGCGCCAACGCCGATTGTTGCAGTGCGTGGCGCCCGGCATGAATCGCTCGATCGGTGGGACGCGCGCGCTTTGCCGTTAAGCGAATGCTTAACATCAAAAGTATAATCGTGTGTTTCCTACGAGCCACCCATGTCGCCCCCGACGTTCCTGCGCGCCCGCGCTGCCGGTTGCCCCTGCCCGCCGCATCAAAAAGAGTCCGATTCGCCACTTTTGGGGGCGCCATGGCGCTAGTCCGCTGGGCGGCGGCGTTGCAGCGCCGCTGGGAGGCCATCGATCCGGCTGAACGGGCGGGCTTCTTTGCCGGCGTGCGAGCCTATATGCCGTCGATGCCGCCGGTGCTCGCCTGGGGGCTGGTGACCGGCGTGGCGATGAGCAAATCGGTGCTGACCATCCCGCAAGCCATCGGCATGACGATCTTCGTGTATGCGGGGTCGTCGCAGTTGGCGGTGCTGCCGCTGCTGGCGGCGGGCTTGCCGATCTGGACGGCGCTCCTGACGGCGTTCATCGTGAATGTGCGCTTCATTATCTTTAGCGCTGGGCTGATGCAGCATTTCGGGCATTTGCCGTTCATGCGGCGCGTGGTCCTGGGTGTGTTCAACGGCGATCTGCCGTTCGTGCTGTTCACCCAGCAGTACCCCTCGGCCGCGCCGCAGGCGGGCAAGGAGGGCTATTACTGGGGCATGGTCCTGCTGAGCTTCGTTGGCTGGCAGGTGTCGTCGATCCTGGGCATCGTCGCGGCGAGCCTGTTTCCTGACGCGTGGGGCCTGGCGCTGGCCGGGACGCTTGCGCTGATTCCTGTCATGGTGTCGACCATTCGTAGCCGTGCCACGCTCATGGCGGTGGCTGTGGCGGCGGTGCTGGCGCTGGTTGCCTTCAAGCTGCCGTATCGATTGAGCCTCGTGATTGCCGTCACTGGCGCGATGGCTGCCGGCCTGGCCGCCGACGAAGCTGCCGCGCGCCTGCAGTGGCAGCGCCGCCGCGCCGCGCAGGCGGCAGCTGACGAGGACGATGCATGACAGCGCTCGAAATCTGGCTGGTGATTGCCGGGATGACCGTGGTGACGATCGTCACGCGCTCGTTGTTCCTGATCGTGGGCAACCGCATGACTCTGCCCACCCGCGTGCAGCACGCGCTGCGCTTTGCGCCCGCTGCCGCGCTCGTCGCCATCGTCTTGCCCGACCTGCTCTGGAACCAGGGGCACTTCGACGCGAGCTGGACCAACCCGCGCCTGATGGCTGGCATTGCCGCCACCGCGTTCTATGTAGCGACGCGGCGCATGCTCGGCATGATCTTCGTCGGCATGGGCGTCTTTACCGTGCTGCGTCTCTGGGGATGAACATGTCGGGCTCCAATCGCAACGGCGCGATCTTCGCGTTTCTGGCCTACACGATGTGGGGCCTGTTTCCGCTGTACTTCAAGCTGCTCAAGGCGGTGTCGCCGGTGGAGATTCTCTCGCACCGGGTGATTTGGTCGTTGGCGGTGATGGTGGCGATTCTGCTCGTGAAGCGGCACTGGGCGTGGCTTTGGGCGCTGCGCACGCAGCCGCGTGTGGTGGGGCGCTACGCGGCCAGCACGAGCCTGTTGGCCGCCAACTGGCTGACCTACATCTGGGCCGTCAACCACGACCACGTGATCGACGCCAGCTTGGGCTACTTCATCAACCCGCTGGTGGTGGTAATGCTGGCGCTGCTGGTGCTCGGCGAGCGGCTGCGGCCAGTGCAGTGGGTGTCGGTAGCCCTGGCGGCGGCGGGCGTGGCGTGGCTAACCTGGCAGGCCGGGACGCTGCCGTGGATTGCGCTGGCGCTAGCGTTTTCGTTTGGGTTCTACGGCTTGCTGCGCAAGACATCGCCGCTGGGCGCGCTGGAAGGGCTGACGCTGGAGACGCTGCTGCTGTTTCCGCTGGCGCTGGCCTATCTCGGCTGGCTGGCTTCGCAGCATCAGAATGCCTTCCTGGCCGCGTCGCCGGGCACCCAGTTGCTGCTGGCGCTGGCTGGCCCGCTGACGGCGCTGCCGCTGCTGCTGTTTGGCGCCGGCGCCCGGCGTATTCCGCTGTCGCTGCTGGGTTTGCTGCAATACGTGAGCCCGACGCTGCAGCTGCTGCTGGGCGTTTGGCTCTACAACGAGCCGTTTGCCGGCCCCAAAGTGGCGGGCTATGTGCTGATCTGGGTGGGTCTCGCCGTGTATTCGGCCGAAGGCTGGATGCGGCTGCGCCGTCGCACGCCGCTGCCGGCATAGTCCCCGCCAATCGGCCTCGGCAAGACGGTCGAGCCCGGAAGGTTCGGCCAAGAAACGCACGTTTTGACCAGGCGCATCGGGTAAAATCGTCGTTTTCCGCGATTTCTTCCGTAGCTGCCATGCCTCACGTCCTGCGTCTGTCCGATCTCATCTCCGAAGGAAAGCTTGCCGGTAAGCGCGTGTTCATCCGCGCCGACCTCAACGTGCCGCAAGACGATGCCGGCAACATCACTGAAGACACGCGCATCCGCGCTTCCGTGCCCGCCGTCAAGGCCGCGCTGGACGCGGGTGCCGCCGTCATGGTCACTTCGCACCTGGGCCGCCCGACCGAGGGCGAATTCAAACCCGAAGATTCGCTGGCGCCGGTTGCCAAGCGCCTGTCCGAACTGCTCGGCCGTGACGTGAAACTCGTCCAGAACTGGGTTGACGGCGTGGATGTCGCGCCTGGCCAGGTCGTGCTGCTGGAAAACTGCCGCGTGAACAAGGGCGAGAAGAAGAACAGCGACGAACTGGCCCAGAAGATGGCCAAGCTGTGCGACGTCTACGTCAACGACGCCTTCGGCACTGCCCACCGCGCGGAAGCCACCACCCACGGTATCGCCAAGTTTGCACCGGTCGCCTGCGCCGGCCCGCTGCTGGCCGCCGAGCTGGATGCGCTGGGCAAGGCGCTGGGTCAGCCGGCACGCCCGCTGGTCGCCATCGTGGCCGGCTCGAAGGTTTCGACCAAGCTGACCATCCTCAAGTCGCTGGCCGACAAGGTGGACAACCTGATCGTCGGTGGCGGCATTGCCAACACGTTCATGCTGGCAGCCGGCCTGAAGATCGGCAAATCGCTGGCGGAAGCTGATCTGGTGGGCGATGCAAAGGCCATCATTGAGATGCTGGCAGCACGCGGCGCCTCGGTGCCCATTCCCGTCGATGTCGTGTGCGCCAAGGAATTCAGCGCCACCGCGGCCGCCACCGTCAAGGATGTGGCGGATGTGGCGGACGACGACATGATCCTCGATATCGGCCCGAAGACGGCTGCCAAACTGGCTGAACAACTGAAAACCGCCGGCACCATCGTCTGGAACGGCCCGGTCGGCGTGTTCGAGTTCGACCAGTTCGGCAATGGCACCAAGGTGCTGGCCGAGGCGATTGCTGCCTCGTCGGGTTTCTCGATTGCGGGCGGCGGCGACACGCTGGCTGCCATCGCCAAGTACAACATTGCCGACAAGGTGGGCTATATCTCCACCGGCGGTGGTGCGTTCCTCGAATTCCTGGAAGGCAAGACGCTGCCGGCCGTCGAAATCCTGGAACAACGCGCTGCCTGAGCGTAAGCGCCGCGAATACCCCCAACCACAACAACGAGACACCGCCGCCCATGACCCGTGCTACCAAGATCGTCGCAACGCTCGGCCCCGCGTCCAGCACGCAGGAAGTCCTGACCCGCATGATCGCCGCGGGGGTGGACGTGGTGCGGCTGAACTTCTCGCACGGCGCGGCGCAAGATCACATCGATCGCGCGCAGCTCGTGCGCGAAGTGGCGCGTTCGGTGGGTCGCGAGGTGGCCATCATGGCCGACCTGCAGGGTCCGAAGATCCGCGTCGGCAAGTTCGAGAACGGCAAGATCACGCTCGAACCCGGTGATCGCTTCACGCTCGACGCCCGCTGCGAACTGGGTAACCAGGAGCGCGTCGGCCTCGACTACAAGGAACTGCCGCGCGACGTGGGCCCCGGCGATCTGCTGCTGCTCAACGACGGCTTGATCGTTCTGCAAGTCGAGCGCGTGGTGGGTGAAGAGATCGAGACCGTCGTCAAGATCGGCGGCGATCTGTCCAACAACAAGGGCATCAACCGCCAGGGCGGCGGGCTGTCGGCGCCGGCGCTGACAGCCAAGGACATGGAAGACATCAAGACCGCGATGGCGCTCGGCGCTGATTATGTCGCGGTCAGCTTCCCCAAGAACGCGACCGACATGGAAATGGCGCGCCAACTGGCCGCCGTGGCCGGTGCGCCGCACAACCACAAGACGCGCATGATCGCCAAGATCGAGCGCGCCGAGGCCATCCGCCCGGGCGTGCTTGAAGAGATCCTGGCGGCGTCCGACGGCATCATGGTCGCGCGTGGCGACCTGGCAGTGGAAGTGGGCAACGCGGCCGTGCCGGCGCTGCAGAAGCGCATGATCAAGCTGGCCCGCGAAAACAATAAGCTGGCCATCACCGCCACGCAGATGATGGAATCGATGATCGTCAACCCGGTGCCGACCCGCGCCGAGGTGTCGGACGTTGCCAATGCCGTGCTCGACGGCACCGATGCGGTGATGCTGTCGGCGGAAACCGCCGCCGGCCGCTATCCGGTCGAGACCATCGAAGCCATGGCTGCCATCTGCGTGGAAGCCGAGAAGTCGCAAACCGTGCATCTGGATGCAGACTTTCTTGACCAGACCTTCAGCCGTATCGACCAGTCGATCGCCATGGGGGCGCTGTTCACGGCGCACCACCTGCAGGTCAAGGCAATTGCCGCGCTCACCGATTCCGGCGCCACGGCGCTGTGGATGAGCCGCCACGGCATCAATATTCCCATTTATGCGATGACGCCCAATGTGGCCTCGCAGCGCAAGATGGCCCTGTACCGCAACGTGCAGTCGCTGCCGCTGGCCAACAGCGCCGACCGCGACGAAGCGTTGCATCAGGCCGAAGAACTGCTGGTCGCGCGTGGCGTCGTGCAGCGCGGCGACTTCATCGTCCTGACCGTCGGCGAGCCGATGGGCCAGGCCGGCGGCACCAATACGCTCAAGATTGTTCGCGTCGGCATGCACTGACGCCCACGACGGAACGCCGTTTGCTACGTATACCAGACGCCCACGCGTTCCTGAGACCGAATACAGATCGATCCATAGGAGAAAACCATGCCACTCGTCTCGATGCGCCAACTGCTGGACCACGCCGCTGAAAACGGCTACGGCCTGCCGGCATTCAACGTGAACAACCTGGAGCAAGTCCAGGCTGTGATGGAAGCTGCCAAGGAAGCCGGGGCACCGGTCATCCTGCAGGCCAGCGCAGGCGCCCGCAAATACGCTGGCGAATCGTTCATCAAGCACCTGATCCAGGCCGCGGTCGAGGCTTATCCGGAGATTCCGCTGGTCATGCACCAGGATCACGGCCAAAGCCCGGCAATCTGCCAGGGCGCAATTGACCTGGGCTTCGGCTCGGTCATGATGGACGGCTCGCTGCGCGAAGACGGCAAGACCCCGGCCGATTTCGACTACAACGTCGACGTGACGCGTCGCGTGGTCGAGATGGCACACAAGGTTGGTGTGACCGTGGAAGGCGAACTCGGCTGCCTGGGCTCGCTCGAGACCGGTATGGCCGGCGAGGAAGATGGCCACGGCGCGGAAGGGAAGCTCGACCACTCGTCGCTGCTGACCGACCCCGAAGAGGCTGCCCAGTTCGTCAAGGCGACCCAACTGGACGCGCTGGCCATCGCCATCGGCACCAGCCACGGCGCCTACAAGTTCACGCGCAAGCCTACCGGCGACATCCTCGCCATCAGCCGCGTGAAGGAAATCCACGCCCGCATCCCGAACACCCACCTGGTGATGCACGGCTCGTCGAGCGTGCCGCAAGAGCTGCTGGCCATCATCAACCAGTACGGCGGCAAGATGAAGGAAACCTACGGCGTGCCCGTCGAGGAAATCCAGGAAGCCATCAAGTACGGCGTGCGCAAGATCAACATCGACACCGACATTCGTCTGGCAATGACGGGCGCGGTACGCAAGTTCCTGGCCGAAAACCCGGACAAGTTCGACGCCCGCGAATGGCTCAAGCCCGCCCGCGAGGCCGCCAAGCAAATCTGCAAGGCGCGCTATATCGAGTTCGGCTGCGAAGGTCAGGCTGGAAAGATCAAGCCGATCGGTCTGTCGGTGATGGCGCAGAAGTACCAAAGCGGCGATCTGGCGCAAGTGGTGCAATAAGCATTTCGCGTCACATTTAGCAAACGGCTGGCACTGCGCCAGCCGTTTTGCATTGCATGGGCCACGTATAATGCTGGCCTTCCACGTTTTCTTATTTCCTCTCGGGTTCCGCCGTGTCCGCCACCCCTGCATCCTCCGCCCTTTACGAATCGTCGATCACCAGCCTGCCGTTGCTCGGCCGTGGCAAGGTGCGCGAGAACTACGCTGTCGGCGACGACAAGCTGCTGATGGTCACCACCGACCGCCTCTCGGCGTTTGACGTGATTCTCGGCCAGCCGATTCCGGACAAGGGCCGTGTGCTCGCGCAAATGTCGGATTTCTGGTTCAACAAGCTGCGCCATATCGTGCCGACGCACGAAACCGGCATCGCCCCGGAAACCGTGGTGGCCCCGAATGAAGTCGACCAGGTGCGCGGCCGCGCGATCGTGGTCAAGCGCCTGAAGCCGATCCTGGTGGAAGCCGTGGTGCGCGGCTACCTTGCCGGCAGCGGCTGGAAGGATTACCAGGCTACCGGCGCCGTCTGCGGCGTGCATCTGGCCCCCGGCCTGCAGAACGCGCAGAAACTGCCCGAGCCGATCTTCACCCCCGCCGCCAAGGCCGAGATGGGTGAGCACGACGAAAACATCTCCTTCGATGAAGTCGAGCGCCGCATCGGTCCGGACCTCGCTGCGCAGATCCGCGACGTGAGCATCCGCCTATACAAGGAAGCGTCCGACTTTGCCGCCACGCGCGGCATCATCATTGCCGACACCAAGTTTGAATTCGGTCTGGATGAGAACGGCACGCTCACGCTGATGGACGAGGCGCTCACCGCCGATTCGTCGCGCTTCTGGCCGGCCGATTCGTACCAGGTCGGCACGAACCCGCCGTCGTTCGACAAGCAGTTCGTGCGCGATTGGCTCGAAGCCGTGCGCATTGATGGCAAGCCGTGGCCGAAGACTGCGCCGGCGCCACAACTGCCAGCCGACGTGATCGAAAAAACCGCCGACAAGTACCGCGAAGCGCTGACCCGCCTGACCGGTGAATCCCTGCGTTAAACCGGAGCGATGACGATGACCGCACAGCAATCCGCTCCGCTCGTTGGCGTGGTGATGGGCTCCAGCTCCGACTGGGAAGTGATGCGCCACGCCGTCGACATGCTCACGCAGTTCGGCATTCCGTTCGAGGCGCAGGTCGTCTCGGCGCACCGCATGCCGGACGACATGTTCCGCTACGCCGAAACCGCACGCAGCCGTGGTTTGCGCGCCATCATTGCTGGCGCGGGCGGCGCAGCGCACCTGCCGGGCATGATCGCCGCCAAGACGATCGTGCCGGTGTTCGGCGTGCCGGTACCCTCCAAGTACCTGCGCGGCGAAGACTCGCTGCTCTCGATTGTGCAGATGCCCAAGGGCATTCCGGTGTCGACATTCGCGATTGGCGAAGCCGGTGCCGCCAACGCAGCGCTGGCGGCCATCGCGACGATCGCCACCACCGACTCGGCCCTTGCCGACAAGCTCGAAGCCTTCCGCGCGCAGCAGACAGAAGTCGCGCGCGGCATGACGCTCCCTGTGCACGGCGCTTAAGTAACCTACGACCTGATTCATGGCCGACGACCTGAACCCGCGCCTGGCGCAAGCCCACACCGCGGAATCCCGCGCGCTGAACGTTCCCAACGCGATCCTGCCCGATGCCTGGCTTGGCATGCTTGGCGGTGGCCAGCTCGGCCGCATGTTCACGCACGCCGCGCAGGCGATGGGTTACAAGGTCTGCGTGCTCGACCCGGACCCGAACAGCCCTGCCGGCACCATCGCCGAGCGCCATCTGTGCGCCGGCTACACCGATGAAGCCGCATTGGCCGAGATGGCCGCGCTGTGCCCGGCCGTCACCACCGAATTCGAGAACGTGCCCGCGCAAGCGCTCGACAAGCTTGAGCAGCTCGGTGCGTTCGTTGCGCCGCGTGCCAACTGCGTGTCGATCGCGCAGAATCGCATCGCCGAGAAAAAATTCTTCGCACTGTGCGCCGCACGCACCGGGATCCACCCGGCACCGAGCTGGGTGATCGAGCACGAAGCCGATATCGAACAACTGCCCGCCGACCTGCTGCCCGGCATCCTGAAGATTGCACGCATGGGCTACGACGGCAAGGGCCAGGCGCGTGTCTCGACGATTGAAGAACTGCGCGCCGCCTGGGGCGCCATGCAGCACGTGCCGTGCGTGCTCGAGAAGATGCTGCCTCTGGCGTACGAAGTGTCGGTGTTGGCCGCGCGCGGCGCTGATGGCACCACCGCCACGTGGCCGCTCGCCGAGAACGAACACCGTGACGGCATTCTGTTTTCAACGACCATGCCCTCGCGCAGCGTTTCGGACGACATTGCCACGCGCACTCGCGCCGCCGCTGCGATGATCGCCGAAGAAATGGGCTACGTCGGCGTGCTGTGCATCGAGTTCTTCGTGCTGCAGGACGGCTCTCTGGTCGCCAATGAAATGGCGCCGCGTCCGCACAACTCCGGCCACATCACCATGGACGTGTGCGAGACCAGCCAGTTCGAGCAGCAGGTGCGCGCCATGGCTCGCCTGCCGCTGGGCAGCACGCGCCAGCATTCACCGGGGCGCATGCTGAATGTGCTGGGCGACGTGTGGTTCGAATACGGTTTGGAACGCACGCCCGCGTGGCACGAAGTGATGGGCCACAGCGGTGCGAAGGTGCATCTGTACGGCAAAGCCGACGCCCGCCCAGGCCGCAAGATGGGCCACGTGAATTGTGTCGGCACCTCGCCGGAAGTGGTGGACGAAGCGTTCCGCCATGCCGCGCACGTGCTGGGCCTGCAGCCCGCCTAAAGACGAGTCGCCCATGCCGCATCGGACCAAAACGCCCTACACCATGCCTTCCGCCGAACGCCTCGATGAGGCTGCGCGCAGGCTGGAGGCGGGCGAGCTGGTCGCCTTCCCGACCGAGACCGTGTACGGACTCGGCGCCGATGCGGAGAACCCGCAGGCCATCGCCAAGATCTACGCGGCCAAGGGCCGGCCGTCCAATCACCCCGTGATCGTGCATGTGGTGGATGGCGCCGATATTTCCTACTGGTCCGACGATGTGCCCGGCATCGCACTGCAGCTCATTGAAGCTTTCTGGCCGGGGCCGCTCACGCTGATCCTGAAACGTGCACCGCACATTCCCGCAGCCGTGGCGGGCGGGCAGGACAGCATCGGGCTACGTTGCCCGTCGCACCCGGTGGCGCAGGCGTTGCTCTCCCGCTTCAAGCGCGGACGCGGCGGCATTGCGGCGCCGTCGGCCAACAAGTTCGGCCAAGTCAGCCCGACCACCGCGCAGCACGTGCGCGATGAATTTGGCGATGCCGTGTTCGTGCTCGAAGGCGACGGCGTGGACGTGGGCATCGAATCGACCATCATCGATCTCTCGCGGCTGGATCAGGGCATTGGCCCCGTGCTGCTGCGCCCGGGCGCCATCACGCCTGAAGACATCGAGCGCGTGACCGGCGAACTGCCGGCGCTTCCCGATGCCGCTGCGCCGCGTGCTTCGGGCACGTTGAAAGCGCATTACGCGCCGCGCACGCCGTTGTATCTGCTGTCGGCCGCCGATGTGTCTGCACGCCTGGCTGCAATGCCCGCGGACAAGCGCATCGTGTGGCTCGGTGCCCCCGTGGCACTGCGTGACGGCTGCGATCAGCGCGTCGCCCCCGCCACACCCGCCGCCTATGCCAATGCGCTCTACGCGCTATTGCGCGAACTCGACCGCGGCGGTTACGACGCCATCTGGGTGGAAACCCTAGCCGACACGCCCGCCTGGGCGGCCGTCAACGATCGCCTGCGTCGCGCGGCCGCCGCGTTCGAGACGGACCTCTAATTCTTCCGGGCCGCGCGTCCGCCGTGCGCCCGGCAACCTCGCTACACTTGGGCGTTGTGTCGTTCCGCGTGCTTCAAACGCGCACGGCGAGGTTACGCACCGCGGCACCACAAACCATAAAAATTCCACACGGAGACAGACATCATGAAGTTGCGTCAATGGATGGGCGTCGTCGCATCGGCGACCCTGGCCTTGGGCCTGGCAGCTTGCGGCGGCGGTGAAAGCGATCAGAGCGGCAACCCCAACGTTGCCAAGGTGCAGCGCATGGTGGTATTCGGCGACAGCCTGAGCGATGCCGGTACCTACACGCCGGCAGCCGCTGCCGTGGGCGGCGGCAAGTTCACCACCAACCCCGGCCCGATCTGGGCGGAAACCGTGGCTGCGCAACTCGGTGTGACGCTCACGCCGGCCGTGATGGGTTACGCGACCTCGGTGCAGAACTGCCCGAAACCGGGTTGCTTCGACTACGCGCAAGGCGGCTCGCGCGTGACCGACCCGAACGGCATCGGCCACAACGGTGGTGCTGGCGCGCTCACGTATCCGGTCAAACAGCAACTCGCCAACTTCTACACGGCCAGCAACAACACGTTCAACGGCGACAACGACGTGGTGTTCGTGTTCGGTGGCAACAACGACATCTTCTACTGGGCTGCCGCTGTGGCGACACCCAACTCGGGTGTGACGCCTGCCATCGCCACCGCGCAGGTGCAACAGGCGGCGACCGATCTGGTCGGTTACGTCAAGGACATGATCAGCAAGAACGCGACGCAGCTCTACGTGTTCAACCTGCCCGACAGCAGCCTGACGCCGCAAGGCGTGGCGGGCGGCGCGGCAGGCCAGGCGCTGCTGCATGCGCTGGTGGGCGCGTTCAACGCCACTCTGCAAGCCGGTCTGGCAGGTACCAACGCTCGCGTGATCGACTTCAACTCGCAGTTGACGGCTGTGATCCAGAACGGCGCGACGTTCGGCTTCAGCAATACCAGCGTGCCGGCGTGCGATGCAACCAAGATCAACGCACTCGTGCCGGGCGCGGGCGGCAGCTCGCTGTTCTGCTCCGCCAACACGTTGGTGACGGCAGGTGCAAACACGTCGTACCTGTTCGCTGACGGCGTGCACCCCACCACGGGTGGTCATCGCCTGATTTCGAGCAACGTGCTGCAACGCCTGCTGGCTGACGGCGTGACGCACTGATCGAGCACCACTGAGCAAAACGCCCGCGTGAAGCGGGCGTTTTCTTTTGTGGCGATGTTTTCCTACTTGGCGTCGGCGGTTGGCAATGTCACAGCCAAGCGGGCCAGCGTAGCCTTGAGCACATCGTTCTGCGGCGACATGGCGAGGCCCTGCCTGAAGCAATCCTGCGCTTCGTCCGCGCGGCCCAGCTTCCACAGCACTTCGCCCTTGTGTGCAAGGCCTTCCACGCGTGCTTCGCGTACCGCTTCGTCGTCTGCGTCGTAGTCGCCGTCCGGTTGGGTGAACACGGCGATGGAGCGGTCGAACCACGTCAGCGCTTCGTCGTTGCGGCCGAGCCGGTACAGCGCCCAGCCCTTGCTGTCGAGGGCGAACGGGTCGTCCGGGTGCTTGGCCAGATAGGCATCGATCATCGACAAGCCGCGCTCCACGCGCAGGCCCGCGTCAACAAGCTCGTAGCCGTAGCTATTAAGGCGGTCTTCCGGCACCGGCTGCAGATCGAGGGCGAGGTCGACGCGGGCCTCATCTCGTGCGGCAATTGCCAGTGACATCAGCTTGCGCGCGATGCGGCTTTGCAAGTCTTCGCTGAGTGTCGCCGCGTTGGCGGTGAGCGTGCCAAGATACTGCGAATAGAGATCGGGTGCGCCCTGCGAGTTGCTGCTATCGGCGATCGCACGGCCTTCGCCGGCGCACCAGGCGTCGTCAGCCCGCGTGAAGATCGCCGTATTTTCAAGGTGCACGGTACGGGACTCGCGCGACTGCACGTAGGCGGTATAACCGCCGGCGCTGGAGTGCCCGCAGACCAGGTATTCGCCCACCACATCGATCAGATATGGATGCCCCTCGATGGGTGCGCCGCCGAGCGAATCGACCAGGCGGAACGATTCGCCGAGGTCGCCATTGCCGACGACGGGATTGAGCACCCAGCGTGCCGCCGCATAATGTTTTGGCAACCGGATTTTGGCCGTATGCCCGGCGCTGTCGGTGGTGCCAAAGATCACGCTGTCGGTTTCGCCCATCTGCGGCGGCCTGCCGACGATGGTGTGGCCGGGCAGGAACAGGCGGTAGCGCGCGTTGGGCATCGGGCGCCCGGTCGCAGAATCGATGAGCACGAATTGGTGGATCTGCGCGCCGCGCCCGAGGGTGGTATTCGGGGCGACCCAATCACGTGCAGCGACTGGCAGGGCCGAACAAAAAAATGCCGCGCCAAGCAGCGCGGCCGATAGACGGGAAAGCACGTTGTTAGGAGGGGGCTGGCGAAAAACTGGACGGCCCCATCATAGCCAAGCTGCTTCGTCCGGATGTTAAGAGTGCTTCATATGGATGCGTTGGCCAGTTGCCGCACGGCAAACCGGTACACCGCATCGGCGTCGTTCAAATCCAGCACAGTCAGGCCTTCCGGGGTTTGCACGGCGTCAGGTGAATCGGTGGCCACCGCCACCACGCCGCCAATCTCCGGCCACAGTGGCGGGCGGCCCAGCGAAGGGCGAAACACTTCGATCTTCGGGAAGGTGCTGCGCTTATAGCCTTCTACGATGACGAGATCGGTGGCGGGCGAGAGCAACGCCAGCACGTCATCAAGTTCGGGTTCCAAAGCGTTGGCGTATTCGCGCATCAGCACGAGGCGTTCACCGCCCACGAGCACGACTTCGGCACTGCCGGCTTCGCGCATACGGTATGAATCCTTGCCCGGTGAATCGAGATCGAAGCCGTGATGCGTGTGCTTGATGGCCGCCACGCGCCGTCCGTCGCGCACGAAACGGGCGATGAGCTGCTCGACGAGCGTGGTTTTGCCGCTGCCCGACGTGCCGGTGATGCCCAGTAATGCCTTGCGTGAAGTCATCGCGGCGCGCCCTGGTAAATCCATTGCAGCAGCGCGTCGTGCGCGGCCTGGCCGCCGCTGGAGTTCGGGTGATTGATCATGCTGACCACCACGAAGCGCTGGCCGTCTTCGCCTTCCACGTACCCGGCAATGGCGCGCACATCGTTGAGCGTGCCGGTCTTGATCTCGGCGTTGCCGGCCACCCCGGCACGTGTCAGACGGTTGCGCATGGTGCCGTCCACGCCGACGACGGGCAGCGCATCGCGCAGCACGCCGCCGTTCGGGTTGGCGTCGGCCTGTTGCAGCAGGCGTCCCATGTTGCGTGCGCTGATGCGCTCGATGCGTGACAGGCCCGAGCCGTTCTCCAGCACCAATTCCGGCATCGTCAGGTTCTGTTTGGCGAGCCAGCGGTTGATGACCTCGGTCGATTGGCGCACCGATGCGGGCTTGCGGCCGATTTCCGCGCCGATGGTCAGGAAGAGCTGCCGTGCCATCACGTTGTTCGAATACTTGTCGATGTCATGCACAACCTCCGACAGCGGCGGGCCGTAGTGCGTGGCCAGCAGAATGGCCTGGCGCGGCACCTTGCCCTCCCGCAGGCCCGGCGTGAAGCGCGTCGTGCCGCCGGCTTGCTGCCACAGCGCCAAAAAGCCGCCCCAGATGAAGTCGGCATGCGTAAGTGCGGCGATATTGAAGACGCGCTCGCCGCACGCGGCGGCATAGCGGCCGTCAAAGCTGGCAAGCACATGGCCGTCGGTTTGCGTGGAGATGTTGGCGCCGGAGGTTGTCTTCCAGTCGCCGCAGCCGCCGCGCGTGGTGCGCAACTGGTTGTCGATCTGCAATTGGGCCAGCGGCGGCGATACATCAATGTTGACCGCGCCGTTACCGGCATCCGGCGACAGCGTGAACGTGAGCGTCTTGAATGAATACAGCAGGGCGTCGGGCGCGACGTTGTAGGCGCGCGCGCTGTCGCCGTCCAGCGGCGGGGCTTCTGACAGGCCGCCCTCGAAGTAGGTGCGATCGAGCACGATGTTGCCGGCCAGTTCATCCACGCCGGCGCGGCGCACATCGGTCACCAGCTTGACGAGTTCTTCTGGAATCAGCTTCGGATCGCCCTGGCCGCGCAAGTACAGGTTGCCGTTGAGCGTGCCGTTGACGGGCTGGCTGTCGGCATAGGCTGTCGTCTTCCAGCGAAAGTCCGGGCCGAGCATGTCCAGCCCTGCGAAGGTGGTCAGCAGCTTCATGGTTGACGCCGGGTTCATTCCGGCGTCTGCATTCCATTGCAGGATGGGCGTGGCGGTGCCGGTGCGGATCACAAATACGCTTACCGCATCCAGCGGGATGTGTGCGCGCGCAAAGGCCAGTGCCACGTTGGCGGGCAATCCGGCGGGGTTGTGCGCGGCCTGGCGAGCTTGCGCGGCGGTGGCGCGCGGCGCCGCCGCGTGAGCCTTGGCCTTCTTGGCGTGGGCCAGCGGCGAGGCCGCAATGGTCAAAAGCGCGGCGCAGGCAAGCGCACTGCGCGACAGATTCAGCAAACGGGTCGGACGAATTCGGGCCATCGGGGGGGCAGGGTGGGGGGCGTAGACAAGTGCGCCAAGTGCAGACGCAGGCATGTTAACGCAGCGGCCCCGCACTTCGGCCGACAAGCAAGGGGCCGTTCACCGCCCAATTCTTTGAGAATCGCCCGTGTGTGACGGTTCAGTCATTGGCGGCGATGCGCTTGCGCATGTCAGCCGTGACGGATTGGCGCGTGCCGGCGTAGTCCGCCCATGGGTCGTCCTTGAGCTTGGCCAGCCGCTCCGGCAGCGTGCGCAGCGTCCACTGGGCGGACGATTGCAGTGCCTCCAGCTCTTCATGGCGGATCGGCACCGACACGGGCAGCCCCGTCCGCGCACGCACCGAATATGCCGCCACCGTGCTCGCGCCGCGGTTGTTGCGCAGATAGTCGATGAAGATCTTTCCGACGCGGTTCTGCGGGCCCATCTTGGCGACAAAGCGGTCAGGAAAAGTCGCGGCCATGTGCTGCACCACGGCTTGCGCGAAGGCTTTGAGCGTGTCCCAGCCGGAGGTTTCGCGGCGCGTAAGCGGCACCACCACGTGCATGCCGTGCCCGCCGCTGGTTTTCAGGAACGCCTTCAGGCCGAGTTTATCGAGCAGCGCGAGCGTGAGCTGCGTGGCCTCGATCACGCGCGCGAAGGGCAGCGCCGGGTCGGGGTCGATATCGAAGACGATGCGATCGGGCTGTTCGATGCGGTCGGCCAGTGCATTCCACGTGTGGAATTCCACCGTGCCCATCTGCACCGCACCGACCAGAGCTTCCGCCGAGTTGATTGCCAGCAGAGACGGATGCCCCGGGTCAAGCGATGGGTCCAACTGCGTGATGCCCTGCAGCTTGAGCGCGGCGGAGTGCTTCTGGAAGAAGCGCTCGCCGTCGATGCCATCAGGTGCTCGTACGAGCGACGTCGGCCGGTTGCGCAAATGCGGCAACATCCAATCGGCCACGCCTGCGTAATAGCGCGCCAGGTCGGCCTTGGTGGTGCCGCTGGCTTTCTCGATTACGCGATCCGGATGCGTGACATCCACACCCGCGATGCGTTCGGCACCGGGGCGCACCTTGCGTTCAGGGGCATTCACGGCGCGGGTCTCCTTGCGGGTGGCGGCACTGGGCGGTTTGGCTTTTTCACGCACGATGTTGCGCGCTGGTTTGTCGTCGCGCAAACCTTGAAACACCGCCTGCCGTACGATGCCTTCGCGCGTCCATTCGGCAAAGGCGATTTCCGCCACGCGCTCGGGTTTCACCCATTGCACGTCACGCGCATCGCTGCCGGTGGGCGGGTCGGCGAAGGGCGGCGTGTCGACGGCCAGACCAGTCAGCTCGTGATGCAAAGCGTGCAGACTCGTCTCGTTGAACCCGGTGCCGACGCGGCCCGCATAGCGCAGCGTGCCCGCGTCGTCATACACACCGAGCAGCAGGGCGCCAAAGCCGCTGCGGCTGCCCTTGGGCGCGCTGTAACCGCCGATCACGAATTCCTGCCGCTGCCCACATTTGAGCTTGATCCATGCAGGGCTTCGGCCGGCGCGGTACGGCGCATCGGCGCGCTTGCCGATCACACCTTCGAGCGACATGCTGCACGCCGAAGACAGCAAGTCTTCGGGCGCCGCGTTGAATGTGCCTGAGAACAGCACCGCATCGCGGTCGAGATCGCCCGGGGCCGCATCGAGAATGCGTTGCAGCAGCGCGCGCCGCTCACGTAACGGTACCCCGCGCAAGTCCATACCGTTGCAGAACGGGATGTCGAAGAGGTAATAGGCAATGTGTTCGGCATGCGCCGTTTCGAAGGCGTTCTGCAGCGCCTGGAAGTCGGGCACGCCACGTTCGCCCATCACCACGACTTCGCCGTCGAGCCACGCCTCATGCAGGCCCAGCGCATGCAGCGTGCGCGCTTGGCGCGGTAGCTTGGCTGTCCAGTCCCGGCCGTTGCGGCTGAACAGGCGCACAGCGTTGCCCTCGATGCGCGCAAGGATGCGGTAGCCGTCGAATTTCACTTCGTAGTCCCACTCGCCCTGCGCAGGTGGCCCATCGACCAGCGTGGCGAGCTGCGGCTCCAGCGTTCTGGGCAGCGTTCCGGGCACGGCGCCGGAGGGCGGCTGGACTTGCGCCGGGTCGGCACGCTCGGTCTTGCCGCCATCGGCCTTGGCCTTTCCTTTGGCCCTGGGTTTTGCGCCAACGTTCTCTCCGGTGATCACGCTGGCGGGCAGTGCCTGTGTCACGTCGTAATCGCTGGAAGCGCGCACCTGGTCGTCGCGTTCCTTGATCAGAAGCCACTGCTCTTTCGGATGCTTACCCGTGCCATGCAAGTGGGTGCGCACCAGCGCCCACGCGCCGTGCAGCTTCTCGCCGTCGAGATCGAATTTGAGCTTGCCGTCTCGGTACGCCTTGCGCGGATCGCCATGCGGATGCCACGTCCCGCGATCCCACACGATCACGTCGCCACCGCCGTATTGGCCTTCGGGGATGTGGCCTTCGAAATCTGCGTAGTCCAACGGGTGGTCTTCAACATGCACGGCGAGACGCTTGTCGGCCGGGTCCAGGCTCGGGCCTTTCGGGACGGCCCAACTCTTGAGCGTGCCGTCGAGTTCAAGCCGGAAGTCGTAGTGCAGCCGCGTGGCGTCGTGCTTCTGAATCACGAAGTGCAGGGCGCCATCGTCATGTCGCTCATCGGCTTTGCGGCGTGCGCCCGCGGGTTCCTGTGTCTGCGTGAAATCGCGCTTGCGGCGGTAGTCGGCGAGATGGCGTGGCATGGCGTCGGCTCCGTCGTGTTATGCGCGCTTGCGCGTGGCCGTCTTGCGCGCCGTTTTGGCGGCGGCGTTGCGTGGCGCACGCTTGCGCGGAGCGGGTTCGTCTTCCGCCTCGTCGTTTGACGCCCCTTTGCCCTTGCCGCGCTTGGCAAGGCTTTGGCGCAGCAGGTCGGTCAGGTCGATCACGTTGCCGGTACGCGGTGCAGCGGTTTCGGCCTCCATCGGCTCGACGGACTCCGTGCGGCCTTCGCGCACCTTGCGGTCGACCAGCGCGAGAATGTCTTCGCGGAAAGTGTCGTTGTACTCGGCAGGGTCCCACTTACCGCTCATGTCGTCGATCAGCTTTTCGGCCATGTCGATTTCCTTGGCCGTGAGCTTGGCAGCCTTGGCACCTTCCTCCGGCACGTCGAGTTCGGACCAGTCTCGCACCTCGTTGGACCAGCGCAGCGTATGCAGCACAAGCACGGGCCCCATCGGAATCAACGCGGCCAGATGCTGCTTGGTGTGCAGCACCACGTTGGCGACGCCAATCTTTTGCGAGCGCGTCAACGCTTCGCGCAGCAGTGCATAGACTTTTTCACCCCGCCGGTCCGGCGCGAGAAAGTAGGGCGTATCGAGATAAAGAAACGGAATCTCCGCCGCATCGACGAAGGTCAGCAGATCCACCGTTTGCGTCGAAACCGGGTTGGCGGCGCGGATGTCCTCATCGGTCAGGATCACGTAGCGGTCTTTCTCGTAGGCGTAGCCGCGCACGATCTGCTCGCGCGGCACCTCTTTGCCGGTGGTTTTGTTGATGCGCTTGTAGCCGACGCGGTCCATCGTGCGACGGTCGAGCCAGTCGAAATCGAGATCGTCGCTGCGGGTGGCCGGATACAGCGCAACGGGAATGTGAACGAGGCCGAAGCTCACGGCGCCCTTCCAGATCACGCGGGGCATGGCAGGTCTCCCGATGCGGTGGATTCGAGCGTGGTGACGCAAGCCACATACCTGCCTGGTGCGGGGCGGCGTCATACGCTCATCAGCCCGGCGCGGTAGCATGGTGCCTTTGCGGCGCAGCCCGTTTGCGCCGCGCGTTTCTCCCAGCTGTCCTTCATGTCTTCCGAATACGTCCAATCTACCGGCGCGTTGCAGCCCCGCCGGCTTCCGATGTCGGCCCGCGCGGCGACGATGGCTCTCTTTTTCGCCAACGGTGCAACGTTTGCGACCTGGGGCATTCACATTCCTACGGTGAAGGCGCGGTTCGGCTTGTCCGAGGCGTCGCTGTCGCTGGCGATGTTCATGGTGGCCGCCGGTGCCATCGTCGCGATGAAGTTTGCGGGCAAGTGGGCGGCACGCGTCGGAACCCGCCGCGCGAGCGTGCAGGGCGGCGTGGCATTTGGTGCCATGACCGCGCTCATCATGCTGATGCCGAGCTACCCCGCGCTGCTGGCCGTGCTGCTGCTGTTCGGCATCACCAACGCGGGTTTCGACGTGGCCATGAATGCGCAGGCCGCCACCGTGGAGGCCAACCACCACAAGCCGATCATCTCGTCGCTGCACGGCATGTTCAGCCTGGGCGGCATGGCAGGCGCAGCGGTGGGTGGCGTGCTGCTGGAACTGGGCGTGCCGCCGGCGGTGCATTGCGGCGGTATGGCGCTCGTCACCATGGCGGCTGCCTTGTGTGCCGGCCCCTTCATGCTGCCCGACCACGTGCACGCAGAAGGCGAACCTGCACATCCGACCACGGGCCGCACGCTGTTCCTGCTCGGTGTGCTGGCCTTCCTGGGGCTGGTAGGCGAAGGCGCGATGTACGACTGGACGACCGTGTACATGCGCGAGATTGCGCAATCGCCCGAAGCCGTTGCCAGCGCGGGTTATGCAGCGTTTTCAGGTGGGATGGCGCTTGCGCGTTTCGGTGGCGATTTCGCGCGCGGACGTTGGGGCAACATGCGTGTGCTTGGCGCCAGTGGCGTGCTGGCAACGGGCGGCATCCTGCTTGCTCTGCTGTGGCCCGCGCCGATTGCTGTCCTGACAGGCTTTGCGTTGATGGGCGTGGGCGCCGCCAACATGGTGCCGATCTTCTTCATCACCGCGTCGCGCCTGCCTGGCGTGCCAGCCGCCGAAGGCATTGCCGCCGTGGCGCGCTTTGCCTACGTGGGCTTGCTGATCGGCCCGGTCATCATCGGGTTGATTGCGCATCGCTCCGACCTGCGCTGGGGGCTGTCGGTGGTGGCGCTCACCATGGCGTTGATTGCGGTGGCGGGGCCTCGGGCGATCCGCCTGCCGGAACATCGCTGATCGGCCTGCGCTTCAGCACGCAACTGCCCAAAAAATATGCAGTTTCTGTGCGTTGACTTTCCTGTGCGCTTGCCATAGCTTACGACGAGGAGAGGGGGTTTCCCGGCGCCGGCGCCCACATGGCAGTTGCGCATGACATCGGGATGCGTTCAAAACGAGGCTGCACCATTTGATTTGATCAGCCCAAACGACCCATAGGAAAGGAGCTTCAGATGCCGTACAAACGTCTTACCCTCGTGACAGCGGTAGCTGTCGTAGCAGCCATCGGCACCGTAGCCCACGCGCAGACTGACCAGAAGAAGTTCGACCCCTATAGCCAAGGCGCAAAAGTCGGCGACAAGTTCGATCCGTACCAGCAGGGTGCGAAGGCCGGCGACAAGTTCGACCCGTATTCGCAAGGCGCCAACAAGAACGACAGCACCGCCAGCGCGCTCAACCCTGGCGCCCAGCCGGCCAATGTCGAGAAGGGCAAGTACGACACGTACACCCAAGGCGCGAAGGCCGGTGAGAAGTTCGATCCGTATAGCCAGGGCGCCAAGGCCGGCGGCAAGTTTGACCCGTACAGCGAGGGCGCCAACAAGAAGGACGCGCCCAAGCAGTAAGCCCGTGCCGATCGGGTTCATGAAGACGCTGATGCATCGCCCGATGCATCGGCGTTTTTCTTTATGGAGCGCCACCGCCGCCGTGGTGGCGATTGCGTTGGCGCTGCCCGCGCAGGCGGCGGGGCTATGCTCCGCGCCGTGGGTGCACGACGGCAGCCGCGTGCGCCTGGACGGCAACGGCAAGACGCCGATGATCGTCGAGTTCACCCTGCACGACGTCAATCGCGACATGCAGGACGGCTGCGAAATCGGTCTGCACATCTACGCCAAATCGGGCCTCGTGGCGCTGGGTGGCCGGCCCATCGAGACAGTGCAGGAGCACCAGCTATTGGTGGACGAAGCTGGCGTGGTCACGCGCATTGTCAGCATCAACGGTCGCGTGTTTGCGCAAAGCGAACATGCCGATTTGATCGGCACCGTGAGCACCGCCATTTCCGGCATGTTCCTGTACGGCGCCGGCCTGGCGCCCGAAGCCCAGATGCTGCCCGGCGATACGTACGAATCGAGTTTCGATTTCGATGTGGTCTCGCCGCGCCTGGGGATCTCCGTCGGGCGCATGCGGGCCGAGCGCGCCAAGGTGGAGGTGTCGGAGCGCGAGGTCGGGCCGCCGCAGCCGATGAACACCGTGGTCGGCGAGTTACAGTGCCGGCCGATCCGCTACACGCGCACGGCGCGCCTCGGTGTGTTGCGGCTGGGTAATGAAACGCTCGAGCCCGACCCCACCGTTGCGCACATCACCGATTGGTATTGCCCAGAGGCAGCCGTCGTGATGCGCCAGGAGGTTGAGCAACACGGCCAGACGCAAGTGATCGACGTGGTCGAACTCAAGCGCTGAGCGCGCTCTGCGCAGCGTCGAAGTCTTCGATGCTCCCATCAAACCGGTACACACGTGCCACCGTGAACGGCGCTTCCGGCGCGGGCTGCGAGAACAACGCGATGTGATCGATGGGCATGGCGGCGGGCAGCACCACGCGCGTGGCTTCCAATGCGCGATAACACGCAAGCTGCTCGGCATGGTCGAGCCGGCCGGTCAGCGTGATGTGGAACGTGAACGTACCAAACACATACGGATAGCCCCAGCGCTGCAGATGGCGCTCTTGCGCATCGGACAGGCCCGCACGACGACGGCGCGCTAGTTCAGTGGGCGGAGGCGGCGCGCGAAAGGCATCGAACTCGGCGACGCACGCATCGGCGAACTGATGGAGCGTGTCACGCGCTGGGTCGCCATGACGCAGCCGCCAAGCGAGAAAGCCGCGCAGCGTCTGCAAGGCCGGCTCGATCACGAAGGCTTGTTGCTGCTGTGCGAAGCGGCGCAGCGCGGCGTCCAGTTCATTGACGGTGCGACCGCTTGCCAGGCGGAACGGCGGCTTGAACGTGGCGTGCAGGCCGTATTGGTGCGGCGCTTCCGTCCAGCGGTCGAGTGTGGCGAGGTCGACGCCGGCTTCGCGGACAAACGCCTCGCGCTCATCGGCAGCGATGGCGGTGTCGGAGCGGGCGCAGCGGCCGAGCCAGCGCGTGCCCAGTCCGTACCAGGGCTCGGGCGGCAGCAGGTAGAGCGCATACCGCCAGGCTGACGGTAAAGGTGCCAGCGCTTGCTCCATGGCGTGGTTCAGCCGATCAGCGGCAACTGCCCGGCGGCATGGCGCAGCCGTCCACCCACCACGGCCGCCACCACACGCGGCAGGCCCGGGCGGCGATCATCCACCACGATGGCATCGGCGCGCAGGCCAGTCGCCAGCACGCCGCGATCCGCCAGCCCCGCGGCTTCTGCCGGGTTGGCTGCCACCAGCGCCCAGGCCTCCGCCAGCGGCACCACGCCGCGCTCGGCCAGCTTGAACGGCGCGGCCAGCAGCGCGGGGTAGTAATAGTCGGATGCCAGCACGGTGCCCAGCCCCGCGGCCACCATGGCCGCCGCATTCGGTGCGCCGTTGTGGCTGCCGCCGCGCACCACGTTGGGTGCGCCGAAGACGATATGGCCGCCATGCGCGCGCGCCGCCTGCGCAACCTCCTCGGTCAACGGAAATTCGGTGACGGTGCAGCCGTGCGCATGGAAGGTGTTGCGCGTAGCAATGTCGGGTTCGTCGTGTGAAGCCATGCAGATGCCGCGTTGCTGCGCTGCCCGCGCGAGCGTGCCAGTCACTTCGGCGAGCCGCGTGGCGTTGACGGCGGCGGCATGCAGCCGGGCGAGGAACGTGTCGATGTCGCACTCGGCTCGATCGGCGTATTGTGCGAGCTTGCGCGCGTCGCCCAGCTTGTCGCGCATTCCTGGCAGGTGATCGTTGAACGACAGGAAGTGCACGCGGCCGGCCTCCATCCAGGCCAGCGCGTCGGCAACGCCATCGGCGTGGTGCAGTTCGAAGCGCAGGTGCATCAAATGCTGGGCCCCCAGATGCGGGCGCATGGCGTCGAGGGTGTCCAGCATGCGCAGGGCGTAGGCGCGGCCACGCAAGCCACCCTCCCAGGAATACGTCACGCCGTGGAATTCGGTGGTGATGCCACTGGCAAGTAATTGGCCGTCAACGTCGGCCAGCGCGGTTTCATAGGGAAAGGCCACGCCGGGGCGGGGCATGACGGCGCGTTCGAAGGCATCGCCGTGCAGGTCGACGATCCCGGGCAGCACGAGCAGGTCGCCGCAGTCGATCATGCCGCGCGTCGGGTTGGCGTCACAGCTGGCGATCTGCCCGTCGCGAAATTGCACGGCAGCTTCCGCCAGCCCGTTGGCCAGCAGGGTACGTCGCGAAAACAGGCCGGCTACGTGGCCGACGGAAGACGAAAACGATTGCATAAGGCAAAGGTGCGAACAGTTGCGCAAGAACGCCGTGCGGGCATTGTGCCGCAACTGGCGTGCCGCTTAACCGCACATCCGCCATTTGCCCCACCCTGAAGTGGGGAAAGGCAGCCAAACGCCTTAACTTTCCCGACACGTTGGTCGATATCTTGAAAAACAACCCAGATATGGACGCCACCTCTGCTGAGCGGCCTGACCGTCCCGAACCGGATGTGATCGACCAGGACAGCCCCAGGCCGTTGCCGCTCGCTGATGACCGTTACGAGGCGCTCGTCCGGCAAATGCCGGACGCGCTGTACATCGTGGCGGACGACATTATCGTTTTCGTCAACGAGGCGGGCGTTCGGCTGTTTGGGGCGGAGACGGCCCGCGACATCGTGGGTCGCGAACTGGATGAGTTCGTCCACGACAATTCGACGCACCTTGCCCGGCAACGCCGCGAGTGGATGGTCGCGCACGGCGCCGGCCTGCCGCCTGTTGAACAGACCTTGCTGCGTTGCGATGGCACGCCCGTGGAAGTCGAGGTGCTTTCCGCGCCGGTGCAGCTTGGCTGGCGCACCGCCATCCAGGTGGTGGCACGCGACATCACCCAGCGCAAGCAGGCCGAACAGGCCCTGCGCGAATCCGAAGCCAATTACCGGGCACTGGCCGCTGAAACCGCGCGCGCCAAGGAATTGCTGCGCTGCGAAAAAACCGTGCTTGAACTCAGCTCGCGCAACGTGCCGCTGCCGGACCTGCTGGCCGAGGTATGCCGGCTGGTGGAGGCGCTGCTCGATGACGGCGCGATGTGTTCTGTGTTGCTGAGCAGCGATGGCGAGCACATCACACAAGCCATAGCACCGTCGCTGCCTTTCCTGCTCTCGCAGTTGCTGGTCGGGATCGCGATTGGTCCTTCGGTCGGTTCGTGCGGCACGGCCATGTTCCTGAACAAGACCGTGGTGGTGGAAGACATCGACGCCGATCCGCTCTGGGATGGCTACCGCGACATCGTTGCGCCGCTGGGCCTGCGCGCCTGCTGGTCCACGCCCATCCGCGGCGACAACGCGCAGATGATCGGCGCGATGGGCATCTACTACGACACCCCGCGTGCGCCCACGCGCGACGCCATGGGGCTGCTCGACGGTATTACCGACATCATCGGGGTGGCGGTGCAGAAAGCACATATCGCGCGCGATCTGCAGGAGAGCGAAGAACGCTACCGCCTGGCCGTCGACAACCTGACCGAAGGCATCGTTGTGCAGGCGGCCGACGGCACCATCCTCGCGTGCAACCCGAGCGCGCGGCGCATTCTCCGGGCGGGCAACCTGTCGCCAGTGGGCACCAGCCACCTGGCGCTGATGCGCCGTTCGTTGCGCGAAGACGGCAGCGAGATCCCGCTCAATGAGCGCCCCACGCGCGTGGTCTTGACCACCGGCCGGCCGCTGCTCGGCTTGACCGTCGGCCTGGAACTGGTGGACGGCGACATTGTGTGGGTGCACGAAAACGTGCTGCCCATCGTGCGCCCCGGCGACGATGCCCCCTCGGCCGTGCTCATCTCGTTCAACGATATCGGGCCCGCGCGCGCGGCCCAGCAGCAGCTCACTTTCCTCGCGCAGCGTGATGCACTCACCGGCTTGTACAACCGCGCCTATTTCTCTCAGCGCATGCAGGCAGTGATGGAGCAGGCCGCCAGCGAGCCCAGCGAGGCACGCCAGGTCGCCGTGCTGTTCCTCGATCTGGATGGCTTCAAGAAGGTGAACGACACAGCCGGCCACGAAGCCGGTGACCACTTGCTGCGCATCGTCGCGCAACGCCTGTCGGCCTGCGTGCGCCAGAGCGATACGTTGGCGCGCCTGGGCGGCGATGAGTTTGTCGTGCTGCTCGACAACGTGCGCTCGTTGGGTGAGGCGGAGCGCTTGGCCAAACGCATCGTCCATTCGATCGCACAGCCGTTTTCGACGAGTGGCACGGAGTATTACCTGGGCGCCTCGATCGGCATCGCGGTGTACCCGGAACACGGCAACGATGCCGCCACGCTGCTGCGTTGCGCGGATGCTGCCATGTACAACGCCAAGCAGAACGGCCGCAACCAGCATCGCGTGTACACCGCGCGCCTGTCGCAGCGTGCGCAACGGCGCTTCCAGCTGGAATACCACCTGCGCCGCGCGCTGTCAGCGGGCGAGCTGTCGCTGCGCTTCCAGCCCATCGTCGATGCCACGTCGATGGACATCGTCGGCGCTGAAGTGCTGCTGCGCTGGCACAGCACCGAGCTGGGCGAGGTGTCACCCGCTGAGTTCATTCCGGTGGCTGAAGACTCCGGGCTTATCGGCGACATCGGCGAATGGGTGCTGGCGCAGGCGTGCCGTCAGGCTGCGCATTGGCGCGCCACCTGCATGCCGGAGTTCTTTGTCGCCGTGAATCTGTCGCCGCGCCAGTTTGGCGAGGGGCTGGTGCCGACCATCTCGCGCTGCCTGACCGAGGCCGGTTTGCCCGCGAGCGCGCTGGAGATGGAGATCACCGAAGGCCTGCTCATGCGCGACACCGCCGCTGTGATGCCGATGCTCGACGCACTCACGGCGTTGGGCATTCGCATCTCGATCGACGATTTCGGCACGGGATATTCGTCGCTGTCGTATCTGCAGCGTTTCCCGATCGACAACCTGAAAGTGGATCGCTCGTTCGTCTCGGGCATTCCGCGCCATCGCGATTCGGTGGTGATTTCGCGCGCCATCGTCGCCATGGCCGCATCGCTCGACATGACGGTCACCGCCGAGGGTGTCGAGACGCTGGAGCAGGCCGAGTTCCTGCAAGCCGCCGGGTGCGACAAGTTGCAGGGCTTCCTGTTCGGCCCCCCCATGACAGCCGGTGCCTACGAGGCAAGGCTGCGTCGCGACCGTTCCGCGCAGGCGTAGTGCTGCGCAAGGCGCATGTAATGCCCGCGTAAGGCGGGACGGGTAGCGTGGCTCAAGCGCGCACCGCACGCGCCGATACTCCCCATAGAGGGTTGCTTCGCCAGCAGCGCGAGCGCATACACAACAACATCTGGAGACCACCGCACGTGAAGCCATTTGCCTGGGGCCGCGGCCCGAAAGCCCCTCCCGAACTTGTCGCCCGTATTGCCGAAGAGGCCGGCCGCGTGGGCATGGGCATCTGCGAGGTATCCGGCAATGTGGAAGACGTGGCCGTGCGGCTGCGCCGGCAGGCCGATGTGTTCGACCAACTGCGCAATGCTGCCGACGTCACCATGCGCGGCAACCACGACATCGCCGTGGCGGCGCGGCATGCGCGCGAGGTCGCCTCGCATGCCAGCGAGGAGGTGAGCGGCTCGCGTGCAACGGTCGATGCATCGCTGCGCGACATTCGCGAGCTTGCCGTTGGCGTGGCGAGCATGGAGCAGCAGATTGCTGCGCTGCGTGAGGCGCTGGTCCAGGTGGCGCAGGCATCCGAGCAGATTTCGCAGATTGCCAGGCAGACCAATCTGCTGGCGATCAACGCCGCCATTGAAGCCGCGCGCGCGGGCGAATCGGGCCGCAGCTTTGCCGTCGTTGCGGGGGCGGTGAAGCAGCTCGCCGGGCAGACTGCCGAAGCCACGCAGCGTATCGAAACCACCTTGGCGGATTTGTCCGGCCAGACCGACAAGCTGATCGGCGACAGCAGCGCGAACGTGGCACGCGCCCAGCGTGTGGATACCGGCACGCAGGCGATTGGCGCGGTGATTGGCGTGGCGGGCGAGGCCATCGCGCGCTTTGACGTCGAGGCGACGAGCATTGCGGAATCCACCGCCGCCATCGAAGGCGAATGCGCGTCGCTCGCGCGTGAAGTGGATGCGATGGCCGAGGGTGTGAAGCAATCGAGCCACAACATCGACAACGCGCAACGGCAGCTTTCGGGCTTGCTGGGGGCGTCGGAAACGTTGATCCGGTTGACGGCTTCAACGGGCGTGCAGAGCGCCGATACGCCGTTTATCGAAGCGGTGCAGGCCGCGGCCGGCAAGATCAGTGCGTTGTTTGAATCGGCCCTGGCGCGGGGTGATATCAGCGAAGGCGATTTGTTCGACCGCGCTTATGCACCGCTGCCGAATACCGATCCGCTGCAGCATATGACGCGGTTTACGGCGTTCACTGATCGTGTATTGCCTGCGGTGCAGGAGCCGTTGCTCCAGTTGGATCCTCGCGTGGTGTTTTGTGCAGCGGTGGACACCAACGGCTATCTGCCGACGCACAATCTGAAGTTCTCGCAGCCGCAGGGCAGCGACCCGGCCTGGAACGCTGCCAACAGCCGTAACCGCCGGCTGTTCACCGATCGTACGGGGCTGGGGGCGGCGCGCAATACCGAGGCATTTTTGTTGCAGACGTATCGTCGCGATATGGGGAACGGGACGTTTGCGATGATGAAGGATGTGTCGGCGCCGATTTACGTCAAGGGCCGCCACTGGGGTGGTGTTCGGATGGGCTACAAGGTGGCGGGCTAGGGTGCGTAACTGCACGGTTGATGTTTTGAACTTCGCTGATGGGGTTCAGAACGTCGAGGGGTGGGGTTTGGAACTTCGCGGGTGGGGTTTTTGATTTTGCTTGCGGGGTTTTTTGTTGCTGGTGCATCTCTTGTTTCATCCCCTGCCGGGGCTGACTCACTTTCTTTGTCTTGCCAAAGAAAGTAAGCAAAGAAAGGCGCGCCCGAGATGGCGACTTCCCCTTGAATTTATGTCGCAGGGAGGGGAAGGAGCCAAACTCGCTGCGCTCAGACAGGGCTCCTTCCTTTTTCCTCCCTGCAACAGAAATTCAAGGCGCCATCTAGGGCAGGGACGTCAACGGCCAAACCATCGTGGCGCTGGGGTTGGCGCCACGATGCTTCGTCTGCGTAAGTGCTTAGTGTTTGCGGGTGCCTAGGATGACCAGCACGGCGGCGCCCAGCTCCAGCGCGGCCACGAAGTAGAGGCCGGCGGAGAGGTGGCCTGTGCTCGTTTTCAGCCAGCCGATCATGTACGGCGCGACGAAGCCGGCCAGGTTGCCGATGGAGTTGATGAGGGCGATGCCGCCTGCGGCTGCTGTGCCGGCCAGGAACACGGCCGGGATGGACCAGAACACCGGGAACGCGGCAAGGATGCCGACGGCGGCGACCGTCAGCGAGATCAATGCGAGCACCGGCGAGCCCAACATCGCGCCAGTTGCCACCAGACCGGCGGCTGCGATAACGGCTGCAATGGCGCAGTGCATGCGGCGTTCGCCCGTGCGATCGGAATGCGCGCCGTTCCACACCATCGCAATCGTGCCGGCGATGAACGGAATGGCCGAGATCAGGCCGATGTGGAAATTGCCCTGTACGCCCAGCTCCTTGATGATCGACGGCGTCCAGAAGGCAATGGTGGCGTTGCCGCTGACCACGCAGAAGTAGATCGCTGCGCAGATCCACACGCGAGCATTGGCCAGTGCCGCACCAAACGAGGCATGCTTGGCGGGGTCGCGGTTCTCCACTTCAACGGCGCGCACCACGGCATCTTGTTCTGCAGCGGAAAGCCACTTGGCCTGGCGAGGCGTTTCGGGCAGCCACGCAAGCACGGCAAAGCCGGCGAGCACCGACGGTATGCCCTCGAGCAGGAACAGCCATTGCCAGTTGGCGAGGTGGCCCACGCCTTCCATGCGGCTCATGATGAAGCCGGCAACGGGGCCGCCCACGACGCCCGCAATCGCAAACGAGGTCATGAACAGGCCGTTGATGCGCGCGCGGTGTGCCGAGGGAAACCAGTACGTCAGATACAGCACCACGCCGGGGAAGAAACCTGCCTCAAAGATGCCCAGCAGAAAGCGCATCACGTAGAACGAGGTCGGCGTCTTCACGTAGATCATCGCCATCGAGGCCAGGCCCCACAGGATGGTGATGCGCGCCAGCGTCTTGCGTGCGCCGATCTTTTCCAGCAACAGGTTGCTCGGCACTTCAAACAGGAAGTAGCCGATGAAGAAAATGCCGGCGCCCAGGCCGTACACCGCTTCGCTGAACTGCAGGTCCTGCAGCATCGACAACTTGGCGAAGCCGACGTTGACGCGGTCGATCCACGCGAGGATGAACAGCACCACCAGGAACGGCACCAGGCGGTACGCAATGCGGCGGTAGGTGACATCCAGCTCGGTGCTGGGGAGTGGGCGGCTGGCCGGGTCCGTTGGGGTGGCCGCCAGGGCTTGGGTTTGCGACATGGTTTCCTCCAATAGCGTGTGAGGGTGCCGGCGCTTCGTGTGCTGCTGTGTTGCACGAAACGCAGGCATGAGTTGGGCCCGGCGCGTCTGCTGCGCACCTTTTGACTTGGCTTGGGAAACCGCCTGCGCGGCCCGGGCGCAGGCGGGGAATGTTCTGGCTAGTCGATCAACGCCGCAGGGCAGCCTCCACCGCCCGGCCAACGCGCAGGATGCGTGCGTCGTCGTTGGCGAGACCGCAGAGCGACAGTCCGACCGGCAGTTCGCCGGCGGCGTGTACGGGCAGCGTCAGCGCGCAGCCGTCCAGGAAATTGATCACGCTTGGATTGCGCAGCGTGAGTGCGTTGACGCGGAAGAACGCAGCGTCGTCCGCTTCGAGCGGTGCGACTTCGGGCGGCACGATGGCCACCGTCGGCATCAGCCATGCATCGAGGTTGCCCAAGCGCTTGTGTGCGGCGGCAATCATGCGCACGCGTGCGTTGATCACGTCGATGTATGCGGCTGCGCTCATCTGTTCACCACGGCGAATACGCGTGGCGACGCGCGGGTCGTACTGCGCTTCTGCACGCGCGAGCAGCGAGCGATGCCATGCCCACGATTCCGCCGCCGAGAAGCCGCCGCCGCTGTTGATCTCGGGCAGTTGCAGCAGCTCGGGAAATTCAAAACGCACGATGTGTGCGCCGGCACGTTCGAGCTGTTCAACAGCGCGGTTGAATGCGACGGCGACCGTGTTGTCTAGATCCACGCCGACAAAATCCTGTGTGATGCCAAAACGCAGCCCAGCCAGTGGCACAGCGGAGGTGTCGAATGCGTCGTTGCCCGACTCGCCGCTCAGCACGGCATCGACGACGGCGCAGCAGTCGACCGAATTGGCGAGCGGGCCGCCGGAATCGAGCGACGTGGACAGCGGCACGGCGCCCGTCATCGGCACACGGCGCGCGGTGGGCTTGAAGCCCGTCAGATTGCAGAACGCCGACGGAATGCGGATCGAGCCGCCGGTGTCCGTGCCCAGTGCCGCCACAGCCATGCCACCCGCAACAGTGACGGCGCCGCCCGACGTGGAGCCGCCCGCCGCGCGCGCACCATCCGCCGGCGTGCGCGGTGTGCCGTAGTGCGGGTTCAGGCCCAAACCCGAGAATGCAAATTCACTCATGTTGGTGCGGCCGAGCAGCACGGCTCCGGCTGCACGCAGGCGTGCCACGGCAGCCGCATCGGCAGTGGCGCGCGGCTGATCGGCCAGGGCGCGCGAACCAGCTGCCGTCACCTGGCCGGCCACGTCAAACAGATCCTTGATCGACACCGGCAACCCCGCCAGCAGCGAGGGCACGTTGCCTGCCGCACGCGCGGCATCGGCGGCGCGGGCCATGGCCAGCGCGGCTTGCTCGTCAATGCTTACGTAGGCGGCACCGCCAGCGGCGCGGTGCGCTGCGGCGTGCTCCAGGGCGGCCTCTGTCAGCGCGACGCTGGTGGTGCGGCCGGCGGCCAGGTCAGCGGCCAGTGAGCGGATCATGTTCGGGCGGGGCGTCATCATGCGGTGATCTCCGTTGGGTGGTGCGCTTCAGCCTTCAACAGGCAGCGTGTCAACAGCATAGCGATGGCGCAGCTCGGTGCCGGACACCGGATCGATCAATGCCATGTCGAAGGCCTCGCCAAAACCGAGTTCGCCGATGATGGGCTGCGTGCCGCAGAACATGGCGGTGCCCACCGGCAGCGTGTCGTTGCCGGTGTAGCGGCGGATGAGGTCGCGTGGGTCGAGCATGCGCGTGACGCCGCCTTCCTGGTACAGCGCGGTCTGGCCGTCGCGCGTGCGCCAGGTCTTCATCTGCAGGCTGTCCCAATGATCGGCCAGCGCTTCGAAGCGCCACACATCGCGGCTCACGGGCTTGGCGCACATCTGCTTGGAGACGGTCACGCCATAGGCTTCGACCTTGCGGTCGGTGTGGTCCGAACCAATGCCGACCAACAAGCCCATCGGCGTGGAATACAGCACGAATTCCGCTTCGCCGGACGAATCGGCGCCGGGAATCTCCACGGTGGCATCGGTCGTCAGCAGCGAGGCCGACACGCGGTAGAAGCAGGGCACGCGCGCCGGACGCGCCACGCCGATCGCTTCAAGCTCGGCGATGTGGTGTTCAACGGCTTCGGCATCGCGGCCGGTCCAGCCGGCAATGACAAGGTGGTCCACGGTCACGTCGATGGGGCCGTGGCCAATCAGGTTCAGGTGCAGCGTGGTCATGCGGAATCCGGAAGAGGCGGGAAAAACAAAGGGGGGAAATCGGGGTCAGAGCGTGCGGATGATCGTGCGGCGGAACTCGTCGATGTGCTCGCGAATGGCTTCACGCGCTGCGGGCACGTCGCGGCGCTCCAGCGCATCGAGCACGGCGAGGTGCTCGTCGTACACGTTCTGCAGGTGTTGCGGCTCCGACAGCGAGAGGAACCAGAAGCGCGCCTGCTTCTCGTGCAGACCGCGTAGCAGTTCGGCCAGCACGCGGTTGCGCGAGGCAGCGGAAATGGCGAGGTGGAACTTGAGGTCCAGCGCGGCCAGGGCGGCAATGTCGCGGTGCTCGATCAGCGCGGGCGATGCATCGACGATGGCGCGCATGGCTTCGAAATCCGCCGGGTGGGCGCGCTCGGCTGCCAGCGTCACGCACAGGATCTCGTTGGTGGCGCGCACCTCGATCATGTCGAGCACGTCGTTGAGCGACAGCGGCGTCACCAGCACGCCCTTGCGCGGCAGGATCTGCACCAGCCCTTCCACCTCCAGGCGATGCAGCGCCTGGTGGATCGGCGTGCGGCCCAGACCCAGAATCGTGCCGAGCTGCGCTTCGTTGAGCGGCTCGCCGGGGCGGAATTCGCACGCCATGATGCGGCGCTTGATCTCGTTGTAGGCGAGTTCACGCATGGCGGCGCCCTTGGGCGCATGCGCGTCGGGTTCCACGGCAAACGGTGCAGATGCAGATGCGGGTTTGGCAGACCCGGAAACCAGCTTGATCGGACGCGACATCGCGGTGGCCTCGAATTTCGTAAAAGTCGAGTGATGGTATTGTGATATCTCACAGAGCGTCAAGCGAACAACGCACCGCATTCAGCTGCGTTCGTCTAGGTATTTGCCCTGATATGTCGCTGGCAGGAGGCTGTTGAGATTCGTTATAGACTGCAACAAATTTCAGGGAGACAGCCATGAAGATCGCCATCATCGGGGCGGGCATTGGTGGCCTGACGCTCGCGTTGATGGCGGAGCGGCAAGGTTTCGAGGTGGAGGTGTGGGAGGCCGTGCAGACGCTGCGGCCCCTGGGCGTTGGCATCAACCTGCTGCCGCACGCCGCGCGCCAGTTGTGCGAACTGGGGCTGGAAGACACGCTGAGTGCGCTGGCGATTCGTACGTCCGCACTGGCTTATTACAACCGTTTTGGCCAGCCGATCTGGCACGAGCCGCGCGGGCTGGCCGCGGGCTACGACTGGCCGCAGTTCTCCATTCATCGTGGCGAATTCCAGATGGCGCTGGCCGATGCCGTGACCGAGCGGCTCGGCGCGGGGTGCATCCGCCTCGGGCACAGCTTCGAGGCGGTTCAATCGACGGGCGAGAAGGGCGACCCAGTGCGCTTCACGCTGCGTGATCGCACCAACGACACTGTTGTCGAATCCTCGGCCGACGTGCTGGTCGGCGCGGATGGCATCCACTCTGCCGTGCGCAGGCACTTTTACCCGAGCGGCGATGCGCCGCGTTTTGCGGGCCGCATGCTGTGGCGTGCAGTGACTGAAGCCGAGCCGTATCTCGATGGCCGCACCATGTTCATGGCGGGCCATCAAGACCAGAAGTTCGTCGCCTATCCGATCTCCGAACCGCTGCGCCAGCAGGGCCGCTCGCGCATCAACTGGATTGCCGAGCTGCGCGTGCCCGACGAGGCACCCCCGCGCAGCGACTGGAACCGCGAGGTCGATCGCGCGATCTTCCGCAGCGCATTTTCCGACTGGAAATGGAGTTGGATCGACATCCCGGCTTTGATCGACGGAGCGCAGGCCGTGTACGAATTTCCGCTCGTCGATAAAGACCCGCTGCCACGCTGGACCTTCGGCCGCGCTACGCTGCTGGGCGACGCGGCACACCCGATGTATCCGATCGGCTCGAATGGAAGCGCGCAGGCGATTCTCGATGCGCGCGCGTTGGTCGATTGCCTGCTTGCCACGCGCGACACCGGCGTGGCTCTGCGCGAGTACGAGGCCGATCGCCTGCCGCGCACGGCTGGCATCGTGCTGCGCAATCGCCTCAATGGGCCGGAGCAGGTCATGCAACTCGCGCATGAGCGCGCGCCCCAAGGCTTCGCGCGCATCGATGACGTGATCCCGCGCACCGAGCTGGAAGGGATTGCGATGCGCTACAAAAAGCTGGCCGGCTTCGATCCGCAATCGCTGCGCGATCAGCCACCCATGCCACGCCGCGCCTGAAACACCGAACCGTTCAAACGCCAGAAAAAAGAGGGGACCCATGACCATCCGCCGCACCATCTGCGCCGCTGCTGCGCTGTTGCTCGCCACCGCTGCCCATGCCGAAATCGTCGTTGGCGTGAGCCTGTCGACGACCGGGCCGTCGGCATCGCTCGGCATCACGCAGAAGAACTCGCTGGCGTTCTATCCGGATTCCATCGGCGGAGAAAAGCTGCGCCTCGTGGTCGTGGATGACGCCTCAGACCCGAGCACCGGCACGCGCCTGGCGCGCAAGCTCGTGACGGAAGACCACGTCGACATCATCGTTGGCTCGTCGGCGGTGGCGCCGTCGATTGCGATTTCCGAAGTCGCCACCGAATCGCACACGCCGCAACTGGCGTTGGCGCCGGTCGAGCTGAAACCAGGCAAGGGCGATTGGACCTATCGTCTTGCGCAGCCGATCTCGCTGATGGCCGAGGCGATTGCCACGCGCATGGCGGCGTCCGGCATCAAGAACGTCGGCTTCATCGGCTTTGCCGATGCGTACGGCGAGAGCTGGCTCAAGGACTTCACTGCCGCCGCCACGCCGCGCGGCATCAAGATCGTCGACGTTGAACGCTATGCCCGCGCAGATACCAGCGTGACGGGGCAGGTCGCCAAGCTGGTCAGCATCAAGCCCGACGCGATCCTGGTGGCCGGTGCAGGCACTGGCGCCGCGCTGCCGCACACCGCGTTGCGCGATCGCGGTTATGCGGGGCCGATCTATCAGACGCACGGCGCGGCAACGAAAGACCTGATCCGCATTGGCGGCAAGGCTGTCGACGGGGCCATTCTGCCGGCAGGCCCCGTGATCGTGGCCGAGCAATTGCCCGGCAGCCACCCCAGCAAGAAGACCGCGCTGGAATACGTGACGCGCTATGAAAAAGCCAACGGCCCCGACACGCGCACGCAGTTCGGCGCCCACACGTGGGATGCACTGCAGGTGCTCCAGCGCATCGTGCCGGTGGCGCTCAGGAAGGCCAAGCCGGGCACGCCCGAATTCCGACAGGCGCTGAAGAACGCGCTGGAGTCGGAGCACGACATCGTCGTTTCGCATGGCGTGCTCAACTACACGGCCACGGATCACTTCGGCTTTGACGCCCGCGGCCGCGTGCTGCTGACCATCGACCACGGCAAGTGGAAATTGTTGAACTGAAACGCGCGCGGGTGCGTGGCCGATGGGCGCATCGCCGACGATAATCGAGGGGTCTTTCCCCATCGACACCGCCATGCCGCGCACGCCCAAAGCCGACGACCTGTATCCCGCCGTGGCCCCCTCGGGGCACTTCAACCCCCATTTGGCGGACGTGGAGTATGGCGCGCTCGACGGGCTGGTCGGCTATGCCGTGCGGCGCGCGCAGCTGCACATCTACGAAGATTTCGTGCGCTCGCTGCACGCGTGGAACATCACGCCGCCGCGCTTCTCGGCCATGACCGTGATCGCGCATAACCCGAACCTCAAGCTGACGGAGTTGGCCAACATTTTGGGCGTGGCGCGCTCCGGTGCAGTGCTGCTGGTCGATACGCTGGAAGACATGGGCATGGTCGAGCGCCAGCCCGCGCCCAAGGACAAGCGCGCGTTCCGGCTTGTGCTGACCGCCAAGGGCGCAACCACCCTCGACGAAATCACCCGTGCAGTCACCGCACACGACGCCCGCGTAACGGCGCATCTTTCAAAGGATGAACGGCACACGCTGCTGGCACTGCTCAACAAGCTGGCTTCGGGGCCGGATTCCGCTTCCTGATCTGCAGCCGGTGCGTGCAAATGACAAGCGGCCCGAACGTGGGCCGCTTTGCTTTGGTGCGAGTGGTTCAGCGCTTGTTCGCGTCGATGGCCTTCTGCCAGAGGTCCTTGTCTGGCGGATACAGCGAGTCGAAATATTCGCGCAGCGTGCAGATTTCCTGGACGATCTCGAACGGAAATCCCTGGCGGCCACCCCGATCGTCGATCTGCAGGCTGTTCAGGTAGCGCCGGCAGCCGATGAAATCGGCCCACTTGGCGGCAATCGTGTTGATGATGCGCGGAAACTTCCGGCCGAGTTCGATCGGCCGCACCGGGTCAGGCAAGGACGCGAGCCACCGGATGGCGTCGCGGTTGAGCGCGAAGTCATCGGCATTCTGCTGCTTGCGTTGAGAGGTGGGATCTTGAGTCATGTCGGATGCGCATCCTTGAAGTCTAGTGTACCCCTCCCGCGCCGGCCTGCCAGCCCGACAGGCGAGGGTCTTGACGCATCACCTGTTTGATTCGACCGCCGCCACAGCCGGTGTTCCGGCGTTTGCTTGCCAAGGCTGCGGTATGCCGCGCGCCGCCCAATCCACATTCGCCTCAAGTTTTGCTCAGGCTTGCCGATAAGCCAAGCGCGGTTTGGCGCGCTGAAGGACCAGAGCATCCACCAGCTTAAAACGCCTAGACTGCGAAACACGAGCCAGTGTCGGCTGGCACGCCGCTCCCCTAATTCAATCAAAAAACCGGACTTCGAGCCGAGGTAGGCAGGGTATGAAGCGAATCGATGCGAGCCAATTGCGTGTCGGCATGTTTGTGATGAAGCTGGGCGGTTCCTGGCTCAAGCATCCGTTCTGGCGTGCGCAATTCCAGTTGTCGCACCAGGGCCAGATTGACGACATCCGCAAGGCGGGTATCACCGAGATCTGGATCGACCCCGAGCGCGGCGAAGACGTCATGTCAGAGACGCTGATGCCTGCACCGGCCCCGGCACCCGCGCCCGAGCCCCTCACGCGAGAGACCGTGGCCGCGCGGCCGCCGATCACGCCAACGTCGCTCAAGGAAGAGTGGAAGCACGCCCAGCAACTGATGCAGAACGGCAAGGCGACGCTTGGCCACATGTTTTCCGAAGCCCGAATGGGCCGGGCGCTGGAAACCGAAAAGGCGCTGCTGCTGGTGGACGACGTGTCGAACTCGCTGGCACGCAATTCCTATGCGCTGATTGCGCTGGCGCGGCTGAAAAACAAGGACGACTACACCTATCTGCATTCGTTTGCCGTTTGCGCGCTGATGGTGGCGCTGGCCAAGACGCTGGGCTTGCCTGAAGACGAGATCCGCGAATGCGGGCTGGGCGGGCTGGTGCACGACATCGGCAAATCGGCCATGCCGCGCACGCTGCTCGACAAGAGCACCGCGCTGACCAAGGACGAACTGGCGCTGCTTCAGACCCACGCCGTGGGCGGCCATCACCTGCTGCAGGGTACCGGCCAGTTCAGCGAGATTGCCCGCGAAATCTGCCTGCACCATCACGAGCGCATTGACGGCAGCGGTTACCCTGACGCCCAGAAGGCTGAGGCTATTAGCCTGTGGGCCAAGATGGGCGCCATCTGCGACGTGTACGACACGCTCACGTCGAGCAGCCCGTACCACCATGCGTGGTCGCCCGCGCAGGCGCTGAAATACATGATGGCGCGCACCGACACGCAGTTCGATCGCACGGTATTCCAGGCTTTCACGCGCAGCGTGGGCATCTACCCGGTCGGCACGCTGGTCAAACTGCGTACCAACCGATTGGGCGTGGTGGTTCACCAGAACGAGGCGTCTGCGCTCAAGCCGGACGTGGTCGTTTTCTATTCGGGCAACACCAAGACACGCGTGCGCCCGGAGCGCATCAGCCTGGGCAAGTCCGACGATTCCATCGTCACCGTGGAAGACGCCACCACCTGGGGTTTGTCGGACGAGGAAGTCTCCGACATGTGCCTGGTCTGAGCTGCGGGCCCTCGGGCTCACACGTTTTCGACGGGCGGCTCATTCTGCTCGGCTGGATTCGGGCGGGTATCGCGTGGCACCAGCGGGTCGCCGGGCTTGCGCTTGGCAGGCTCGGGCTGAGCTTTCGGACTGGCGGGCTGTGTCGTATCGGTTTCTGAACGGGCTGGCTGGGTGGGCATTGCGGTCTCCTGATCTGCGGATGCCCCTTTTCCAGCATGTCGCGCGCCTGACAAGTCCCCACGTTTCATGTGTATTTTTCTTAACACGGACTTCAACAAACTTCATGGCACCCCCCTCTAAAGTGGGGTACGTTTGAGTCGTTGGTTTTTACATTGCCGAACAATCGCCACACATTCAGAGCGACGTCGGCAATCCGCAAACAAACGATTCAGTCTTCCGGGGGGTGACATGAACGTTTCCAATCTGCTGCATGCAGCGTCGAACTGGGTCGTCCAGTCGCGCGCTTTCAATGTCACGCAATCGGTGGCGCACCACCGCACGCCCAGCGATGCGTTGTCGCACTGGAAACTCGATATCTGGCACAAGAGCGTGCCGCTCCTGTTCGAGGGTGGCCTTGCCGAACCCGCGCACCAACTGTTTCCCAAGCATCTGGCGCATGCCGAGTGGGTGGACGAGCTGCACCACCATCTGAGCCAGCTCGTGGGTGTGCGCCGCGAGCACTGCAAGATCGACATTCGCGCGGTGACGGGGCTGGCGCAGTCACCGTGCTCGGTGCATTCCTTTCCGAGCATGCTGGTGTTTGCACATCAGCATTGCCGCCGCATTCCGCACAGCACGGACGCCGACTTTGCCGCCAACCGGCGCCACGTATTCCGCTACGCGGATCAGGCCAACGTGTTCCGCGCCTACGACTTTGCCGGCGGCGAGCTGTTCTACATGAATGAGTGGGGCGCACATCATTTCGCCGCGCTGGCCTTGCAGGCTCGCACGCAGAACCGTGAGCTGCTGGTCGATGCCGAGGTGCGTCACGCGCGTTCTGCGCTGGGGTTGCGTCGGCTGCTTGACGGCTTCTACTTGATCGGTGCGCGACGGCAAGGGCAGCAGCGCTACGGCACGCGTTTGTCGGAAGCGCTGGCCAGCCACCAGGTGCCGCACCGTTGGATGCATGGCCGCCGCGAGGCCGAAGGCTTTGAACTGTGCTTCCTGCCCAAGTCGGATCGCTTTGCCAATTGTGTGGGCGAACAGCTTGTGCGCGACGGCTGGTTCGACTACGGCGCCTGGCTGGCCAGCCTGCACGATGCCACCGAGGTGGGTGCCCCCGCGCAGCGCGCCGAGGCCGCCCGCAAGACGCGCCCGAACTGGAAGCGCGTGCAGGTGCCGAGCCTGGGCGTGCCGACGGGTCTCATGCCGGGTTTTGCGCACACGCGCTTGTAATACAAGGGCGCTACGCTCGCAGGTTGTTCTGCCCTCCACCTGACGGATTGCTGAATCAGGCGGCTGGTGTCAGAATTCGCAACTTAGTAGCATTGGGGCGCAATGTCGGGTGACATTGTGCGCCAGCACCTGCGCCCGACCTTGCGTTCCTTCCGCTCCTCCTTCCTCCATCTGCGTTGGCTGGCTTGCCTGCTGACCGTGTTCCTGCTGTTTGGTCAGCAGGGCGCGCTGCGGCATGCGCTGTCGCATTGGAGCGAACTGAGCGAAGGGACTGCGGCCGTGTTCAACGCTGCCGCCACGGCCAAGCCGGCCAGTGCCGAGCGCAGTCAGCCCGCACAGGAACACGCCGCGTGCTTGCAGTGCGCTGCCTATGCCGCGCTGGCGGCTGCCTTGCCGATGCTGGTGGCGCTGCGCCTGGCGCATACGCGACGCTGGCATTTCCCGCACATCGGCTTTCATGCGTGCGCGCCGGTCTTTCCGGTGGCCGTCTGCTCGCGCGATCCTCCATTCCGCCTTTGATCCTGCATTGCCCGTCTGCTCGCGCGTTGTGTTGACGCATGCGCGAGCCGCTGCTTAACGCATCCGCTCGATTCAAAGGTCTTTCATGATTCCGTTCCAGCCCCGCAAGCTGGTGACGGCGCTTGCCGCCGTCTTGCCATCCATCGCCTCGGTATCCGCACTGGCTCAGGAAGCCACGACGCCGGCCTCCACACCCCCCACGTCCACCGCGCCCGCCACGATGGCGCCCGCTACACAGCCCAAGCCGGCCGCCACCAACGTACGCGACCTCAGCGAAACACGCGTCACGGCCAAGCGGCTGGACGCTGCACGCAATGCGCTGTCGCCGGACACCGGCAGTTCCGTCTACAAGTTCGACACCGATGACATCGCCCGCATGCCGCTGGGCGATGCCACGCCGCTCAACCAGGTGCTGCTGCAGGCGCCGGGCGTGGTGCAGGATTCGTACGGGCAATTGCACGTGCGTGGGGACCACTCGAACCTGCAGTACCGCATCAATGGCGTGATCGTGCCTGAGCCGATCAGCGGTTTCGGGCAGATGCTCGATACGCGCTTCGCCAACCAGATCAATGTGCTGACCGGCGCGCTGCCGGCGCAGTACGGTTACCGCACGGCCGGCATCGTCGACATTACCACCAAGGGTGCAAGCACCGACGAGGATGGCGAGCCGAAGGCTTTTGGTGGCGAGATCGGTACCGTGCTGGGCAGCAATGCCACGCACGAGGTCAATGCGCAGATCCAGGGCACGAAAGACCGTTTCAGTTATTACCTCTCGGGCGTGTTTGTCGAGAACAACCTGGGCATTGAAAACCCGACGGGCAATCGCAACGCCACGCACGATCACACTACGCAGAACAAGTCGTTCGGCATGCTGTCGTACCTGCTGGATAACGACAGCCGCGTGAGCTTCATGTTTGGCACGTCCAATAGCCGTTTCCAGATTCCGACGCGCCCGGGGCTGACGCCGCAATTTACGCTGGACGGCGCGGTGCCGCCGGCATCGGAGGCGCTCAACGCCAACCAGCGTGAGAAGACTGACTTCCAGATCCTGACGTATCAGCAGAAGGTGTCGCCCAAGCTGGACTACCAGGTGTCGGTATTCCGCCGCGCGAGCCGCATCGACTACATGCCGGATCCGATTGGTGACCTGGTCTACAACGGCGTGGCTGCCGACATCCTGCGCCGCAACGAGGCTTACGGTGTGCAGGGCGACGCGAGCTACAAGCTCACTGACAAGCACACGCTGCGTGCCGGCGTGTTCGTGCAGCGTGAGCGTTATGTGGCCAACAACACCTCCAGTGTGTTTGCCGCCGACGACTCCGGGGCGCAGACCAGCGCCACGCCGTTCACCATTGTGGACAACCACAGCGGTAGCGGCACGACCATGGGCGTCTACCTGCAGGACGAGTGGAAGCCGACCGACCGTCTCACCGTCAACTACGGCGCGCGTTACGACCGCGTCAACACCGTCGTCAGCGAGCAGCAGTTGAGCCCGCGCCTGGGCCTGACGTATGACCTGACGTCGCGCACCCGCGTACACGCCGGTTACGCACGCTACTTCACGCCGCCGCCCACGGAGAAGTTCGATAGCACGTCGGTACAGGCCTTTGCCGGCACGACCAATGCGCTGCCGTCGGACGCCAACACGGCTGTCAAGTCGGAGCGTTCGAATTACTTCGATCTGGGGATTTCGCACCAGCTCACACCGCATCTGACACTGGGCCTGGATGCGTATTACCGCGACGTGCGCCATCTGCAGGATGAAGGGCAGTTCGGCAATGCGCTGCTGTACTCGGTGTTCAACTACGAGCGCGGCCGGATCTACGGGCTGGAAGGCAGCGCGAACTATCGCGACGGCAACTTCGGGGCATACGTGAATCTTGCGGTGTCGCGCGCGCAAGGCAAGGGCATCGAGACCGGCCAGTACAACTTTGACGCCGACGAGCTGGCCTTCATCAACAACCACTGGGTCAACCTCGACCACGACCAGCGCCTGACCGCGTCGGCTGGCATGTCGTATCGGTATTCCGGCACCACCTATACGAGCGACGTGCTGTTCGGTACGGGCTTGCGCAGCGGCTTCGCCAACACCGAGCACCTGCCGGCCTACTGGCAGATGAACGTGGGTGCCGCGCGCGACTTCAACTTGCCGGCTCTGGGCAAGTTCAAGACGCGCCTGACCGTGCTGAACATCTTCGATCGCAGCTACGAGTTGCGTGACGGAACCGGCATCGGCGTGGGTGCGCCGCAGTTTGCGCCGCGCCGTACGTTCCTGTTGTCGGTCAGCAAGCCGTTCTAAGCACAACGGGCCAGCGCATGCGGCTGGCCCGATCTCCAATCACATCGTCTTCACATCGGCGGGACCATGCCGTCCTTGCCGACCAGCACGCGCTGCGCGACCAGCGTGCCTTGCGCATCGGCGCGCACGAACATGACAACGTGCGCGCCGGCTTTCAGGTCATCGCGCCGACCCGGCTCGAAAGTGACGATCGGCACTTGCGGCGGCACCACGATCCGCTGCTCCCCATCCTTGTATTTGACCGAGAGCGTGCGGCCCTGCGCGCCGGTGACGGCGCCTGCCTGTTCGACCGTGCCGTTGGTCATGCTGCTGTTCGGCCCCATGTCGTAGGGGCGGTGGCCGTCGCCGGTGCCACGCATGGCTTCCGGAAACACATGCACTTCCAGCGCACGCAATGTGCCGTCCGGCTGCTTGACCGCCGCCGTGCCGATATAGCTGCCGGCGCGAATGGCCGCCGGTTCTATCGGCGCGACCTGGGTGACGTTGAGGTCCACCGGCAGCGTCACGGTTGCCTTGTTGCCGGAGGCGTCGGTCACATCGACAGCGGTGCTGTGGACGGCATTGATGGTGGCGCGCACACGCGTGGGCGCAACCGTATTTTGCGCGGACGCGGCCCACGGGAAGAGCGCTGTCACGACGGTGACAACTGCGGCGGTACGGGCTGAGAAACGTAGTCGGGTCATTGCGGTAGGGGGCGTGAAGTTCGCTCAAGGTGAGCGGGGCGGGCCAGCGCAACTCGCTTGGGCTGCGGGGGCGGTCCGTCAGTCTAGACCGGATCGCGCTGGCGTGCAGGCGCGGTCCGCGTGCATCCGATGCGGCTTAGCCGCGATGCTGTCCCGGCACGCGTTTGCCCTTGTACGTCGGGCGGCTGCGGCGCATGTTGTCGGACCAATCCGTGCCGCCACCGGTGGGCGAGTGCACCGGTACATCGCGGCTGCCGGGCTCCGGGTCGATGGGCGCTTCGTCCAGGTCGACTGCATCCGGTGCATCAGCGTCGTCGTTTTCACCGGCGAGGCCCGTGGCGTGTTCAAAATCCTCGTCGTCGATCGGTGTGTTGACTTCGGGATGGTTTATGTCGCGTATGGCGTCAGGCATCAGGTCGCTGCCTTCGCGTATGACGGGTTCGTGCCCGGCCGCGCGACGCTCGCCGGTGCCGGTGGAATCGGTGTCGCTGTCGAGGTTCACATCCCCCAAGTCTGCGCCGGCCGTGCGGTTGGCTGCATTGCCGTGCGGGTGCACGGCGGGATCCTCGTCAAATCGATCTTCAACGTCGCTGCCCAAGCCTGGGCCGCCGACCACGTCGCTGCCCGAGTCCGAACTGTCGGAGGGGCCGAGTGCGTCGGTTCCGTGACCTTTGCCGGTCTGTGCAGGGGCTTCACCGGTGCGATACAGGTTGCTGGTTGCCATGTGGTTTCTCCATGCGTGCTTGTGCGCCAACGCGCGACATTGCACGTGCAGCAAGGCGGATACCTGCGCCGGGCGCCGCAGGCGTACGCCTGCGCACTGGTGCGGCGGCACGCGGGTTGCGACGCAGTTGGCACGGGCGATTCGTCCGTAAACCGAACCAGGAGGCTGACGATGAAGCAACACGCACAGCAACCGCACAAGCCCGCTGCCCACGCGGCGGAAAAAGCGGGGGAACGAAAGAGCGAAGGCAAGAAGGGTGAGCGCAGCAACCAAGCCCAGCAAGAACGGGGTGCCGCCAAGGACCGCGCTGAATCCGACCGCGCCGAGCGCACATCAATGCAGCACGGCACGGACCAGTCGGCGAAACGTCCGATGCAGGTACCAGCCGAGGATGGCCGCGCCGCCGCACAGGAAGGGCAATTGCCGCAGAACCAGCAGCGTCTCGGGCAGCATCAGAACAGTCGGAAGCAGCCATGACCGCTACCCAGAAGCCTCGTGGCGATGACAAAGCCAAAGCGCCTGCGGGCGACACCGCTCGGCCCGTGGCGCCGGCCATCCCAAGTGAAAGCGGCGTAGGCGAGGAAGACCCGGGTGATTTCGAGAACGCGTCAATCCGGTCGGACGACGGGAAGCGCCCCGGCGCCTCGCCAAGCAAGCCAGACAGGCGGCAGTAACCGCTCACCTCGTCATTTCAGCCGCGCGAAGTCTGGCGTGGCTGAATGACGTTCGCAAACCAACGCCATATCGCCGGCCGTGCCGGGCGTCGTGTGCCAGCGGCCGCAGCCACGATGTGCACCTGCGCGCCGTTGCGCCTGTCGGCATGCAGGTGCCACCACCCGGACGTTTCCACAACATGCGCGTGGCCCGCGCCAAGGGTGTGCCGCGCTGTTGCAATCGAGCGCGATGGAGGCGCCAGGCGCAAGGTGCCTTCCAGTGCCACCAGCGTGGCTCCAGCGGAGAGCCAGTGCAGGCCGGTTTGTCCGGGGCGAAGCGTCAGCCTTTCCGGTTCGGATGGGGGTGTCGTTGCAGTCATGTCGATCTCCTGAACATGGCTTCAGCGTAGGCACACGACCCCACTCTCAACAGACACAGAGCCGGCAAAGTGCGGGGCAACAGCCGTGCCTTGTGACAATCTGTTGCGGTACAGTTTGACGTCGTCTGTATCTGTTGCGGTGGCGGTCTTGCCGGCATGATGTGCTGGACCCTCCTTGCCGCCTGTCGCCGCCCCCCTCGCCGCTATGTCCGTCACCGAGTTGACTTCCCCGCCCGCGCAGCCGCTGTACCGGACGCTTGCCGATCATTACCTTGGCGCGATCCGCAGCGGGGTGCTGGCGCCCGGTGAGCGCATGCCGTCGGTGCGCATGCTGATGCGCACGCACGCGGTGAGTCTGTCAACCGCGCTGCAGGTGTGCCGGCATCTGGAGACGGAAGGCTGGCTTGAAGCACGTGAGCGCTCGGGCTACTTCGTGCGCCAGCCGCGTCGTGCGTTGCTGGCGCCGGTGGGGGAGCCTGACGTTGGCACGCCGGACCCGGCCGCGTATGTGGGGGTGCACGCGCGCATATCGGCCATTGTGGCGCGCGGGCAGCAGGCCAACGTGCACATCGATCTGTCCGGGGCCAGTGGGGATGCGGCGCTCTACCCGTCGGCGGCGCTCAACCGGATCGCTGCCCAGGTGCTGCGCCAGCATCCATTGCTGCTCACGCAGGCGGTCATACCCAACGGGCATCCGGAATTACAGACCGCCGTGGCGCGCCGCATGCTCGACATCGGCATCCAGCTTGCGCCTGACGACGTGGTCATCACGCACGGGTGTATCGAGGCAGTCAATCTGGCACTGCGCGCCGTTGCGCAGCCGGGCGATACCGTGGCCGTGGAGTCGCCCACTTACTACGGGCTGCTGCAGGTGCTGGAAAGCCTGGGGTTACGCGCGGTAGAGATCCCGACCAGCCCCCGCACCGGCATGTCGCTGGAAGCCTTGCAGATGGCGGTGCAGGCCTACGGCAACATCCGCGCCGTGGTGGTGGTGCCCAATCTGCAGAACCCGCTCGGCAGCATCATGCCGGACACCGCCAAGCGACGCATGGCGGCCTTCTGCGAGGCCCACGACATCGCCCTCATTGAAGACGATACTTACAGCCCGCTGGCCGACAGTCCCACGCCGCTCAAGGCGATCAAGGCGTGGGATCGCACGGGCAACGTCATCTATTGCGCGTCATTGCGCAAGACGTTCGCGCCCGGCTTGCGACTGGGCTGGATGGCCGCAGGGCGCTGGCATGAGCGTGTACAGATGCTGAAGTTTGCCCAGTCGCGGCCGAATGATTCGTGGCCGCAGGTGCTGGCCGGGCGCTTCATTGCGTCGGGGGCGTATGACCGACATCTGCGCACGCTGCGCCAGACCTTGCGCAAGCAGCGCGAGGCTATGGCGGAGTCGATTGCGGCGTGCTTTCCGGCGGGCACGCGGCTCTCGGTGCCCTCGGGCGGGGTGGCGATGTGGGTGGAGTTGCCGACCAATGTCTCATCGGTGGCGCTGTTTGATGCGGCGTTGGCGCGGGGCATCCGCATTGCGCCGGGGACGATGTTCTCGAACCTGAACCGCTTCGATCATTATTTCCGCATCTGCTTCGGGCTGCCGCCGTCGGCCAACCTTGAAGCCGCGCTTGCCACGCTCGGCCGGCTCACGCAGGAACTGGCCGAGCGCTGATCGATCGACCTACCGGCACCACGCCGGCACAGCGGAGGGCGATTCAAGCCCCTGCACGCTCTGCGCAATCTGTTGCGACCACTGTTGCACGAGCCGTTGCGTGGATGACACCACCGCATCTACGCCCGCATTCGCATCCGTACCGGCAGCTTGCCCATTCACCGGCAGCGCAAGCGTCGTCTGGCAGGTGAGCGCAGCGGGGCTTGCGCTTTGGGTGCCTGCATCGCGCGATACGCGCCACGTCACCAGTGCCGTCACGCCCTGCCCGGGCCGCGCGTCATAGCTGCGCATTTCGGCGCCGATGCGGAAGAGCGGCACGCCTGCCGGCGCAGCAGCACTTCCTACGTCCACCGCAGACAGCGTCGTCGCCAGATTCGCCGACAGCGCATCGCGCAGTTCCGAACCGAACGGCGCGGCCCAGCGTTGCTGCTCTAGCGCCACCACTTCGCTGTCGGATGTACGCAGCACGATCTGCGGCTTGTCCAGCCGATCGGGCACCCGCACACCCGAGAGGCGGAAGGCGCGCTGGAAACGGCCGGTATCCGATGCTTCAGGGCGCACCGACAGCGTATGCAACGTCGGCTCGGGCGAAGCGCACGCGCCAACCAGCAACGCCACGGCAGCGGCGCCGGCCAAGCGAAGAGAAGAAGACAGCATCGTCGTTTGCATTGGCATCATTGCGCGTCCTTTGCCTTGCCGCGGATCAGCGCTTCCGGGTGGCGGTCCAGATAATCGGTCAGCACGCGCACAGACGCGGCGGCCTTGGCCACTTGTTCCAGCGTGTCGCGCGCGTTGCGTTGCAGCGGGGCATCGTCGGAGAAGACCTGGCGCGCAGAATCGAGCGTGCGGCGCGCCTCGGCCAGCGTTTCCTTCATCTGCGGGGCGAGGTCGCTGTTGACAGTCTTGGCCAGTTGCTCGGTCTGTTTGAGCGTAGCGTCGAGCGTCGTCAGCGTGCGGTGAACATCCTGTCCGATCTGCTCGAATGGCACCTTGTTGAGCTTCTTGGCGATGCCGGCAATCTGCGCTTCGATGTCGTCAGTCGGGTTATCGGCAGTCGGGAAAACATACGCGCCGTCACGATCGCGCATGCCGAAGCGCGGCGGGGTCTTGTCGCGGTCGGCTGCGTCAATGAAGTCGAGATTCACGAACTGCTGGCCCGTCAGCAGGCTCGCGCTCTTCAACTGTGCGCGCATGCCGTTCTTCACCAGCACGTCGAACTGCGTGCGGACGTCTTCGGCGGCGTGCTGCGGGTTGTCGTCGCGGATGTCCATGCCGAAGCGCGTGGGGTACAGCGTGGCCGTCACGGGCAGCACGAACTCGTGGCGCTTCTTGCTGTAGTGGATGCCGATCGACTTGATCTCGCCCACGTTGATGCCCTTGAACTCCACCGGTGCGCCCACGTTGAGCCCGCGCAGCGAGCGGTGGAAGTACATCACCACGGTCTGCGACAGGTGTTCGGGGTCTTTCAGTGCCATGGTCTCGTTGCGCACGAGCTGGAACTCGGCGTCGGATGCGGCCGGCTGGTGATCGGCTTCTTCGGGCGTCTGGAACGCGATGCCGCCCAGCGCCACGGTCAGCAGCGATTGCGTATCGACCTTCAACCCGCTGGCGTCGAGCTTGAGGTCGATGCCGCTGGCATTCCAGAACCGCGTGCCGCGTGCCACAAACTTGTCGAACGGCGCGTTGACGAAGATGTGCAACGTCACGCCCTTGCCGTCGGTGTCGATGTCATACGCGGTGACCTGGCCCACGCGCACGCGGCGGAAATACACCGGCGCGCCGATATCGAGCGAGCCCAGATCGGGCGCATGCAACGTGAACTGCTTGCCCGGCGCATCCGCGGAGATGGCCGGGGGTGTGTCGAGGCCTTTGAAGGTGGATTTCTTCTCCTGCGAGCGGCCGCCGTCCACGCCGATGTATGCCCCGGAGAGCAGCGTGCCGAGCCCCGAGATGCTGCCGGCCGCAACGCGCGGGCGCACCACCCAGAAGCGCGTATCCGACGCGGCGAACGCCTTGCCGTCATGGGTGAGTTCGATCAGTACCACGGCACCCGACCGGTCGTCGGTGAGGCCCACTGCCTTGACCACGCCAATATCGACACTCTTGAATTTCACGCGCGTCTTGCCGGCTTCAATGCCCTCGGCCGAGCTGAATGTGACGGTCACTTGCGCGCCGCGCGCCAGGATCACGCGCGCCATGAGCGTGGCGCCCACCATCAGCGCCACGATCGGCACCAGCCAGATCAGTGAGGGCAGCCAGCGCTTGCGCTTCGTGCGGCGCGGCGCGGGAATGTTTTCGTTATCGACGGGGTCGGTCATACATCGGTCTCTTCGGGATCGGGCTCGTCGATGACGTCCCAGATCAGGCGGGGATCAAAACAGCGGGCGGCGAACATGGTCAGCACCACCACGGCGGCAAAAGGGCCGACACCAGGGCCGGGTTTGATGATGGCCAGCGTCGACAGATGCACAAGCCCTGCGAGCAGCGTCACCACAAACACATCGAGCATCGACCACCGGCCGATGATCTCGACCAGCGCATACAGGCGCGTGCGCAGTCGCGGATTCCAGCGCCAGCGTTGCTGAACCGAGAGGCACAGCACCGCCAGGATGCCGAGCTTGGCCAGCGGCACCAGAAAGCTTGCGATGAACACGATGATGGCCAGGTGCCACGAGCCTGACGTCCAGAGATAGACGATCCCGCTCATGATGGTGTCCTGCTGCGTGCCCAGCAGGGTGTCGGTAATCATCACGGGCAGCAGGTTGGCGGGCAGGTACATGGCGGCAGCCGCAAGCAGGAGTGCCCAGCAGCGCGCCAGGCTGTCGGGCTTGCGCACATGCATGGGCGACATGCAGCGCGGGCAGACCGGCGCTGCGATGGTCTCGTCAGGTGCGTCTTCGTGCGTGAGCACCGCTTGGGTGGCGGCCGAAGCATGGGGCATGCGCGCCAGCAGGCCGCAGCGCTCGCATGTCACCAGGCCTTGTGCGGCGGCCCGCAGCGGGCGACCCTCTTGAGCCGGCTGGGCCGGTGCAGGGGTGGTGACGCTGTTCATGGGCGATCCTCGCCGGGGCGGGCGGCGGCGTCCATGCCGGTGGGCGCGTCGACTTGCGAGCCCGGTGGCAGCGTCAACCCAATCTCGCGCCAGAACGGTCGCAGGTCGATCGACAACGCCACCGTCAGGAACACGGTGAGCGCGGCAAACGCCCACAAGCCCGCATCGGCTTCAAGTGACACCATGCGCGCCACTTTGATGAGCGCCACCACTACGCCCAGCATGAAGATCTCGACCATCGCCCACGGGCGGATCAGCGCTGCCGTGCGCAGCACCAGCGCCGCGGCCGGATGCTGCCGCCCACGCAATCGCGCAATGAGCAGCGGCGCCAGCACTGACATGTACATCAGTGGGAAGAAGACCGTGGTGAGCGCCACCAGTACGGCAGCGAAGAGCATGTCGTAGTCGTACAGCGCCACGATGGCGCCCCACAGCGTGGTGGCGTGCCGGTTGCCGCCGCCGTTCATCTCGGCAATCGGAAAGATGTTGGCGACGATGTAGACGATGAGGCCCGTCAGCACCAGGGGCAGCAGTACCGAGAGCCGCTCGCTCTGGTTGCGGTACAGCTTGACGCCGCAGCGCGTGCAATGCGCTTCTTCATCCAGCGCAATGACTTCGTGGCGATGCAGGGTGTCGCAGTGCTCGCATGCGATCCAGGCATCTGGATCGCCAGGAAGGGGCTGCGCGACCGAGGCGGCCTCGGCGTCGGGGGTGTCGCCCGCTGCACGCCATGACCGGGGCAGCGGGAAGGGGAGTTTCACGGTTTACAGCTCCATCGTCGGGCTGAAGGTGGGCCGGCAGCATTGCAGACGCATGCGGCGGCGCACCGACAGTGGGGCAGGCGATTATACATACACCGTTGAATGTATAGCTGAGTGCGGGCTTCCTCATTTTGACGCACGGTCACAAGCAAATATCCCGCCAATTGGCGCACTCGATATTGCATGGCGTGACGGCGGAACGGGCCTTGCTGACATGGAAGGGCACATTCCCAATCTCAAAGGAGCATTTCATGACGTATCTCCGTGCATCTTCTCTAGTCATCGCGTTGGCGCTGGCGGGCGGTACCGCAGCGGCGTATGCCCAAACGGGGGCAGCCCAATCCAACAGCACGGCTGGCGGCAGCAGCATGTCTCCGGCGGGTGGTACCGACACCGGCGCAACTGCAACGGGCACGGGGGGTACCGCTGTCAACGGCAGTTCGGCCAACGGCGGTCGGGATGCCACCCGCAACCGTAACGCCACCGGCAAGCAAGGGCGCGCCGGCAATATGCGCTCGGGTTCGAGCGGTGGCTATGGCGGCAATGCCAACGATTCAACCGGCATTGCAACCGGCGGCGGCTCGGGTGGAGTAGGTGTAGGCGCACCAGGCACGGGCGGGTCGATAGGCGCGCCGGGCGGCGGTAGTGGCGGCGGTGCTGCCGGTTCAGGCGGCGCTGGTGCCGGTGCGGGTACCGGAGGCGCCGGTGGGGCGGCGGGCGGCACTGCCGGTGGAGGCAGCCGCTAGCCCAGCCGCGCGCTTACCTGCTGCTAGCGCAGTTGTGCTGCGTGATGCAGCAGGTGGTCTTCGATGAAGGTCTCGATGAAGTAGTAGCCGTGGTCGTAGCCCGGGTGGCGGCGCAGTTCCAGAGGCTGCCCGGCGGCCGCGCACGCGGCGGCAAAGTCATCGGGGTACAACTGCTCGGCAAGAAATTTGTCGGCCTCGCCCTGATCGATCAGGATGCCACCGGGGAACGGGCAAGACGCCTGCCGCATCAACTGCGTGGCGTCGTGCGCTGCCCAGGCGGCGCGATCATCCCCGAGATACCCCGTGAACACCTTGATGCCCCACGGGCACACCGACGGATGCGCGATGGGCGCAAACGCGGAGACCGAAGCAAAGCGTTCCCGATGGCGCAAGGCCAGCGTCAACGCGCCGTGGCCGCCCATCGAATGCCCGAAGATGCCGATGCGCCCCGGCGCCACCGGAAAAGCCACGCGGGCGATGTGGTGCAGCTCGTCGGCAATGTAGCTTTCCATGCGGTAGTGCTCGCGCCACGGCGCCTGCGTGGCGTCCAGGTAGAAACCGGCGGCGATGCCGAAATCCCAGCTGTCGGTTTCACCGGGGATGTTTGCGTCGCGAGGGCTGGTGTCGGGCGCGATGAGGATGAGACCTTCGCGTGCTGCCACGCGTTGCGCACCAGCCTTGATGGCAAACGTCTCTTCTGTGCAGGTCAGGCCCGCCAGATAGAAGAGCGCGGGGCAGCGCGTGCCTGCCAACGCCTGTGGCGGCAGGTAGACCGAGAAGCGCATCGGCAGCCCGATCGCCGTCGAGGCATGCCGATAAAAGCGCTGCACACCACCAAAGCAGGCATGCTCGGAAAGCAGTTCAAGTGCCGGTACCGGGATCGTCATTGCGTGGCTCCATCCTCGAGGTTCAATACAGCACGACCGACCGGATCGACTCACCGCGCTTCATCAGCTCGAAGCCCTCGTTGATGCGCTCCAGCGGCAGCGTGTGCGTGATGAGGTCGTCGATGTTGAGCTTGCCTTCCATGTACCAGTCGACGATCTTCGGCACGTCCGTACGGCCACGTGCGCCACCGAAGGCGGAACCCTTCCACTCACGACCCGTTACGAGTTGGAACGGGCGCGTGCTGATCTCCGCGCCCGCCTCGGCCACGCCGATGATGATCGACTGGCCCCAGCCCTTGTGGCAGCACTCCAGCGCCTGACGCATGACCTTCGTGTTGCCGATGCACTCAAACGAGTAATCCGCCCCGCCGTCGGTGAGCTGGATGATGTGATCGACCACGTTCTCCACATCGCTCGGGTTGATGAAGTGCGTCATGCCGAATTTGCGTGCCATGGCTTCACGTGCGGGATTCAGATCCACGCCGATGATCTTGTCGGCGCCGACCATCTTTGCACCCTGGATCACGTTCAAGCCGATGCCGCCGAGACCAAACACAACCACGTTGGCGCCGGCTTCCACCTTGGCCGTGTAGACCACCGCGCCCACGCCCGTGGTAACGCCGCAGCCGATGTAGCAGACCTTGTCGAACGGCGCATCGGGGCGGATCTTGGCCAGCGCAATTTCCGGCACCACGATGTGATTCGCAAACGTGGACGTGCCCATGTAGTGGAACAGCGGCTTGCCGTGGAGCGAGAAACGCGACGTGCCATCCGGCATCAGGCCCTTGCCCTGCGTGGCGCGAATGGCCTGGCACAGGTTCGTCTTGCGCGAGAGGCAGAACTTGCACTGGCGGCATTCCGGCGTGTAAAGCGGAATCACGTGGTCACCAGCTTTCAATGACGTGACACCTGCGCCCACCTCCAGCACGACGCCCGCGCCTTCATGGCCGAGGATCGCCGGGAAGATGCCTTCGGGGTCAGCGCCCGAGAGCGTGTAGTAATCGGTATGGCAGATGCCGGTCGCCTTGATCTCGACGAGCACTTCGCCGGCGCGCGGGCCTTGCAGGTCGACTTCTTCCACGGTGAGCGGAGCACCGGCTTTCCAGGCGATGGCGGCTTTGGTTTTCATGCGCATTCCTTTTCTTGAAGTGCAGCTCGCCCGACTTGGGCAGCGTAGGAAGGGCGATTGTAGAACGTTGCCTGCTGAGGCAACGTGACAGCGAAGTCATGTCATTCACATCAGACTTCAGATTTCCTTACGACGGCCGTTTCATGTGCGACGGCAGGCCGACAGGGCCGTGTGCCGCATGCCTTACATGGTGGAATCCCTGCCATGGGCCTCGTAGTAGGAAACCATACCGTGCTTGCATCCATCCGTACTCGCATTTTGCTGACCTGCGTTGCCATCGTGGTCGGCGCATTGACCTTCGCTGGCGGTCTCAACTATCTCGTAACGCGCTCGTACAACGACGAGTCCATCCGCCAGAACCTGCAGTCCGTCGCGCGCGGCCACATCGCCGGCATCGACGACTGGGTAGCGTCCAAGACGCAGATGGTGGTGTCGTTGCAAGAAGTGGCGGTGTCTGCCGATCCGATTCCGGTCTTCAAGGCCGTGCACAAGGCTGGCGGCTTCATCAACGTCTATGTCGGCTACCCCGACAAGTCGTACAAGTTCTCGAACCCCGAAGGCATTCCGCCAACGTATGACCCAACTGCGCGCCCCTGGTACAAGCAGGCCGTGGAGGCGGGCAAGCCCGTGGTGACGCCGCCATATGTGAGCGCCAGCACCGGCCAACTCGTCGTGACTTTCGCGGTGCCCATTCTGGAAGGCGGCACGCTCAAGGGCGTGATCGGCGGCGACGTGGCGATGGACAGTGTGATCGCCAACGTCAAGGCCATTCACCCGACGCCGGCCAGCTTCGGCTTCCTCGTCAATGCAGCGGGCAAGATCGTCGCGCACCCGAATGACAAGCTCACGCTCAAGCCCGCAACCGATCTGTCGGCAGGGCTGAACGAAGCCACGCTGGCATCGCTGGCGCAGGCGGAGAAGCCGGTGGAAGTGTCGGTGGATGGCGCATCCAAACTGCTTTACCGCCAAGGCGTAAAGGGTACCGACTGGGGCCTGGTGGTGGCGCTGGACAAGTCCGATGCTACAGCTGGCATGCGCTCGCTGGTGATGACGTCGATTGGCGCGCTGGTGGGCGTAGCCATCGTTGTAGCACTGATCGTCGGTGCGATGACCTCGCGCGCATTCCGCCGCCTGTCGATGATCCGCGATGCCATGGACGACATCGGCTCGGGCAGCGGTGACCTCACCAAGCGTCTGCCCTCAGATGGCGAAGACGAAGTCGCACAGATCGCCCGCTCGTTCAATACGTTTGCCGACAAGCTGACCGCCGTGATGCAGCAGATCCGCCTGGGCAGCGACTCGGTGCGCTCGGCCGCGCAAGAAATTGCTGCCGGCAATGCAGATCTCTCGCAGCGCACGGAAGAGCAGGCCAGCTCGCTGGAAGAAACGGCGTCGAGCATGGAGGAGCTCACGAGCATCGTGAAGCAGAACGCCGACAACGCACGTCAGGCCAGCCAGCTTGCCGTGACGGCGTCGGACGTTGCCACGCGCGGCGGCAACGTGGTCGGCCAGGTGGTGCAAACCATGGGCGGCATCAACGAGAGCAGCAAGAAGATCGCCGACATCATCGGCGTGATCGAAAGCATCGCGTTCCAGACCAACATCCTGGCGCTGAACGCTGCGGTGGAAGCCGCGCGTGCTGGTGAGCAAGGCCGGGGCTTTGCGGTGGTGGCCAGCGAAGTGCGCAGCCTGGCGCAGCGCTCGGCGGGCGCGGCGAAGGAAATCAAGGCACTGATTCACGACTCGGTGGACCGCGTTTCCAACGGCACGGCGCTGGTGGATCAGGCCGGTGTGACGATGGCGGAGATCGTCGATGCGGTGAAGCGCGTGACCGACATCATGGGCGAGATTTCGTCGGCGTCGGAAGAGCAGAGCAGCGGCATCGAGCAGGTCAACGAGGCCGTCAACCAGATGGACCAGGTGACGCAGCAGAACGCCGCGCTGGTGGAGCAGGCGGCGGCCGCTGCGGAGTCGCTGGAGGAACAGGCCCATAGCCTGAACGAGGCTGTTGGGCAGTTCCGCCTGTCTCACTAAGTGCGCGAACAGCACTGAGTTGCAGTGCTACGAGGCCGAGGCGGCGTTTGTTGCCTCGGCCTTTGCTTTGTCCTGCGCTTCGGCAAGCGTCTGGTCGGCGGCTTGCGCGCGCTGCATGGCTGGCCGCGCCATCACGCGGTCAATGTAGCCACGCACCAATGGCGTTTCCGGGATGAGCTTGAACATCGTCGTCCACCCCAGCGCCGCAGCCCAGAGCACATCCGCCGCGGTAAAGCGTTCGCCCAGCAGGTAGGGACCTTTCTCCAGTTGGGCCGTCAGCGTGTTCAGCATGGTGTCGAAGTCGCCATACGGCGACATGGAGTACGCAGCCGGTTCGCGCTTCATCGAGCGGTCGACAATGGCCGGCTCGAAGCACGCGCCGTAGAACGCCATCCAGCGCAGATACGCGCCGCGCAGCGGGTCGCCCACCGCCGGCGACAGCCCGGCCTCCGGATACAGCTCGGCCGCATACAGATACACCGCGACTTGCTCGGTGATGACCTCATCGCCATGGCGCAGTGTCGGCACTTTGCCCAGCGGGTTGATTGCGAGGAACGCTGGCGTCTTGTGTTGGCCCGTGGTCAGGTCGAAGGCATGCACCTCGTAGTCGGCGCCGAGCTCTTCGAGCAGCATGCGCGCGCCCCGCGAGCGGCTGCGCGGCGAGTGGTAAAGGATCAGGTGGCGGTCTTGGGGCATTGGCGGCTCCGTGTGCGATGGAAGGGGTGAGGAACGACTGCCACTGTAGGCGCAAGGATTGCCTCCGTCTTGGAAAAATCCGCTGCGGCGGTGCATCATCGCGGCATTGATTTCGCCGCCGCTTCCATGACCGATCTACGTGACGTTGCCGACAAGCCGAAGGGCGTGGTCGATCCGCTGGCGTTTCGCCGGCGTTTCCGCCTGAACCGTTATCAGCCCTGTGCCGTGCTGGCCGGCGTGCTCGATCATCACTGGATAGTCGAATGGGACTTGCGCGGCCAGCCGCCCTATACGCAGCGCACGCTGCCGTATCCGTGCGTGAACGCCGTCTTCGACCGTCGGCAGACCGCTGTCTTTGGCGTGGTGTCCGGCGCTTTCGAAACCACATTGGCCGAGACGGGCCGCGTGATCGGCCTGCGCTTTCGGCCCGGTGCCTTTCGTGCGTTCTTCGGCAAGCCGGTGCGTTTGCTGACTGACAAGACCATGCCGGTTTCCGAAGTGCTTGGAGTTGATGATGCGCAGGCAGAAGAGATCGTGCTCAGCGCGTGTGATGACGCCGGCATGGTGTCTGCCGCAGAAACGCTACTGCTGCGCGTGTTGCCGCCACCCGATCCGCAGGTTGGGCGTATTCACAGCATCCTGCAGTCGCTGCAACAGGACGCAGGCTTGACCCAGGTGCGCGACCTGGCCGAGCACGCCGGCATGAGCGAACGCGCGCTGCAGCAATTGTTCTCGGAGTATGTGGGTGTGACACCCAAGTGGGTGATCCGTCGATACCGCTTGCATGAAGCCGCGGACCAGCTTGCCAACGGCGCGGACGTGGATCTGGCTGAGCTTGCGCACGGGCTTGGCTACTTTGACCAAGCCCATTTCACGCGTGATTTCCGCCGCCTTGTCGGCAAGGCGCCCGCGGAGTATCGGCGCGCCAATCAGGCCTAGCGCGCCCGGCGCATCAATCCGCCGCAACCGCTACGTCTGGCGACGCAGGCGGGCGGTCTGTCATCACGCAGTTGCGTCCCGCCAGCTTGGCGGCATAGAGCAGATGGTCTGCCCGTCGCAGCAGTGGCTCCAGTTCGGGGCCATCGGCCGCAGGCGCTGCCGCCACGCCAAAACTGGCCGTCATGCGGCATGGCAAATCGGTGCCGGTGGGCACCGTCACCTCGGCAATGCGATGACGCAGATGATCCGCCACCGCGCGCGCCTGCGCCAGGTTATCCGCCCACACCATCACCGCGAATTCTTCGCCGCCGATACGCGCCACCATGTCGGCGGATGGGCCCTCGGCGCGGCACAGGCTTGCAACGGTGCGCAGCGCTTCATCGCCCACGGCATGGCCGTACGTATCGTTGATGCGTTTGAAGTGGTCGATGTCGAACATGATGAGCGCGACGAGCCGCGCTTTCGGCTGCGGCGATTTGCACATCGCGCTGGCCCGGTCTTCAAAGGCGCGGCGGTTGAGCAGCTGGGTGAGCGGGTCGGTCTCGGCCATGCGTGCGAGTTCCTGCATCAAGTGCGCACGTTCGAGCTCCAGCCGGCGACGCTCGATGCTATTGATGCGCAGCACCCGGATCGCCTCGAACATCGCGCGGATCTCGCGCCGTGCAAAGCCCGTCGGGATATGCACGCTCAAGTTGCCGCGCGCAATCCCGTCGATCAGCCGCGTGGCGTTGACAAACGGCCCCACCACGTTGCGGCGGAACGAAATCGTCATCCATGCCAGTGCGCCGAGCACCGACAGCACCGCGCCTGCCGAGCCGATGAGCACCAGCAGCATCGCGCGCCGATGTTCGCGGATGTCGTCATCCGCCAGGCGCAGCACGATGTCGCGGAAATCCGTGATGGCGCGCATGGTGGGTACATAGCGCTCGGCGAATGCGGCGGGGGGGATATCGACGCCGCCGGGCTGGCTGGCTTTGGCGCGCACGGCGGCCACATAGCGCAGCCCGTCGCCGAAGTACTGCGCGCCAAGCGTGGTGACGGCGTGCTGGTTCAATGCTGATTGCGCACCCACGCGGGTCTCGATCATGCTGCGCAGTTGGTCGATGCGGCCTTGGGTGCGTTCGATGGCAAGCTGCTCTTCAAACGTGAGCATGCGGTGCATGGCCAGCGCACCGGTAAAGCGCGAACCGAGCTGGCCCGCGTATTCACGCAGATCGGCCGAGAGCCGCGCAAGCGTAAGACAATTGAGCACGTCGGGATCGCCCCGCGTGATGTTGGCCGTGCGCGCGTTGACGATGGGTAGGAAGTCGGGGATCACCGCGATCATGCGGTTCACGCCGTCGGCCAGGTCGTTGCTGCTGCGCGAGCGCAGGGGCAGGGCGGTCAGCCTGTCGATGTTGGCGCGGGCCGCGGCCAGATGTGTTTGGGCACGACGCGCGGAGATGATGTCCGCTTCACAGCCCGGGCAATGTTCGGGGCCCAAAGCGCTGAGCAATTGGGCGACGTGTTCATCGCTGGCGGCGCGCATGCGTTGCAGGGCCGCCTTGCGCTCGGCGGGCAGCGGCAAGTCTTCGCCCAGCACGCCGTTGGTCGGGCCGCGTTCGGCTGAAACCTTCTCCATGGCCAACAACGTCATGCGCAGCGCCTGGACGCTGCGGGCGGCATCGTCGGCGCGGCCGTATGCCAGCCACGCGTAGCCCAGCAGCCAGCACGATAGCGACAACACCGGAACGAGGACGATGGCGACGCTGGCGCCAAAGCGCCTGTCCATCGACGTTTCAGAAGACATGACGAAGTGGTAGAGCGTCTTGGCGGGCGGTTGGGCAGAGCCGGGAGGCGGTTGCAGATGGGTTGCACAGGTGCCCGCGCTTGTTGCTGCGCATGCAGTGCACATCTGTGGCTAACGGCAGCATCGGGGGCTTCTTTACCGTGCCATTGGACCCGCGCCGCGAGGGGGCACTGCAAACAAATGCAAAAGGATTCTTGCGGGATGTTCAGGCCGGAGCACTGAAAAGGTGCCGAGGCGGTCAGGTCGTTGCCTCGGTATGGCACGAGAGGCGGGCGTCCGGGCCGCGCCGCACGCATCTCGTGCCCTAGGGAATTGATTGACGCAGGTGGGCCAATTGGGACCGATTGGGGCCGATTATTTCACCGCAACCTCGGAGTGCACGACCTCCGGCGCCTTCGCGAAAAATGGCCCCACCAGCTTGCGCCATTCCTGGAAGTCGGCGGATTCGCGAAAATCGACCATATGATCTTCTACGGTGTTCCAGCGCACGAGCAGTACGTAGCTGGTGTCGCGCTCGACGATGTGGTGCAGCTCGGCGCCGTGGCAACCCTTGGCGCGCGCAAACAGCGGCAAGGCTTGCTGGACAGCGGCTTCAAACTCGCGCTGCTTGCCGGCGAGAATTTCGATGTGGGCCATTTCGAATACCACGTTGTGCTCCGTTCGGTTGATGGGGTGAGAGGACTATAGCCGGCAATCCTCGTCGCCATAGCCCGCCCGGCATCGGGGTTGTTCGGCTGTGCGGGCGCTGGCTTTCGGCAGGCTTCGCAAGCCTGTCTGCCCGGCCGGTCGCCCCTATGACAACCGCAGTTGCACGGGCATACTCGGATTTCATTGCCTTGGCCCAGATCCTGCTCGGGCCCTTCAGACGTCACCTTCAAGCGAAAGCAATCCATGGATAGCGGAAACGGCCACCAGAAATTCTTCTCCCTCCTGCTGTTTGTCGTCACGCTCGGGCTGTGCTGGATCCTCTCGCCGTTCTTTGGCGCGGTGTTCTGGGGCGTCATCCTGGCCATCCTGTTTCAGCCCGTGCAGCGTGCGCTGGTCGCCCGGATGGACAAGCGGCGCAATCTTGCTGCGCTCACCACGCTCACCCTGATCATCCTGATCGTGATCCTGCCCGTCGTCTTTGTGACGGCGACCATCGTGCAGGAAATCGGCGTTGCCTATCAGGAAATCCAGAGCGCCCAGCCGAACTACTCGCGCTACCTTTCGGAAGCGGTTCATGCGCTGCCCACATGGGTGCAGCAACTGCTTGCCAAAGCAGGGCTGACCAACATTGCCGGCATCCAGAAGAAGCTCGCCGACGGGGCTGCGCAGATCAGCCAGTTTGCCGCCGCGCAGGCGCTGAGCATCGGGCAGAACACGTTCCAGTTCGTGGTCGGTTTTGGCGTGATGCTGTACATGGTGTTCTTCCTGCTGCGCGATGGCGCCGAGATCGGCCGCCGCGTGCGCCGCGCGCTGCCGATGGACGAAGAGCACAAGCGCCTGCTGCTGACCAAGTTCACGACCGTCGTGCGGGCCACCGTGAAAGGCAACATTGCCGTGGCGCTGGTGCAGGGTGCGCTCGGTGGCCTGATCTTCTGGATCCTTGACATTGACGGCGTGGTGCTGTGGGGCGCGCTGATGGCCTTCCTGTCACTGCTGCCCGCGATTGGCGCCAGCCTTGTGTGGATTCCGGTCGCGCTCTACTTCCTGATGGTGGGCGCGGTCTGGAAATGCGTGATCCTCGTCGCGTTCTGCGGCGGGGTGATCGGCCTGGTCGACAACCTGCTGCGCCCGTTGCTGGTCGGCAAGGACACCAAGATGCCCGACTGGGTCGTGCTGATCTCGACGCTCGGCGGTATGGAGTTGTTCGGCATCACCGGTTTTGTGATCGGGCCGCTGGTCGCTGCGCTCTTCATGGCCAGCTGGGATATTTTTGCGCGCGGGCAGAACGAATGAGGCTTCGGCCCGGCGGGCGGCCCATCGTGCTTATATCCGCTCGAACCGCAGACCTGCATGGCGGGTCAGGCGCTCGATGAATCGGTCATCAAACATCGTGGCCGGCGTCCAGAAACCGCCCGGGCGCCCGGTCTTGGTGCCGTCGTCTTTCACGTGGTCCAGCGCGAGGCTGGCGGCGGCCTGACCCAGCATCTTGCCGGTCGAGCCATAGCCGGGGTCGCGATCCCCGGTCACCTTCACCCGCAAGGTGTTTCCTTGATCGGTGCGGCCAAAGAGCCGCAGGTCATAGCGGCCTGCCAGTTGCGCGGCAGGCGTAGGGCCTTCGCCAGGTTTGGGCAACAGAAAGCGCTCCATCACGATGCGGATGGGCTTGATGACAATGCCCAGCATGAAGGCACCCAGACCGGCCACCATCGTCACGGCTTTCAAACGACCGCTCAGGCCCGCCCCGGTGATCACCGCTTCGTCGTATCTGAATTGGCTGCCATAGGCGTTGCCTGACAAGGCGTTGGAGCGGTGCACCACGCGCTCGTTGATGGCTGCCATGACGAAGGGTGCAATCCACACATCGAAATCGGTATCGAATGCTGCGCCCCGGACCGAGCGCTGGCGTGCCGTGAAGCCGTGGCCCTGGGGGCAGAGGGAGTAAGGATCGGCCAGTTCCCGGCGCAAGGCGGGGTCGGCAGCGGCTTCTTGCACGACGTTGATCAGGCTGGCCACCGTGCCGCCAGATGCGCCGCCCTTGAGGGTCTTGACCCGCAACTTCACCTGCGTGGCCGGCGTACCCCATTGCTGCAAGGCTTGTTGCTGGAGGAAGTAGACGCCCATGTCCGACGGCACCGAGTCGAAGCCGCAGCAATGCACGATGCGCGCTCCCGATTGCTGCGCTGTCGCCTCATATTTGTCGATCATGCGCTTGATCCACTGGGTCTCGCCGGTGAGGTCGCAGTAGTCTGTCCCGCTTTCGGCGCAGACCTTGATCAAAGGCTCGCCGTACAGCGCGTAGGGGCCAACCGTGGAGACCACCACCCGGGTCTGCGCGCACAGCGCCCGCAATTGAGTTTCGTTTGCCGCATCCGCCACGATGATCGGAAGGGACTCACCCGCCGCGCCTAGCGAGCGTTTGACGTCCAGCAGCTTCGCTTCCGATCGGCCGGCAATGGCCCAGCGCAGCGTTTCTCCATCGCCCGAAAAGTGTTCGGCCAGGTAGCGGGTCAGGATCTGGCCGACAAAGCTGGTGGCGCCAAACACGACAACGTCAAAGGCCGGAGCGGGCATGGAGTCTTCCTTTTTGATGGGCGGATGAAGGTGCCGGGATGACCGCCTTCCATCGTTCAGCGGCAAACAATACTGAAGGCGTCAGGCCGGCCAGGCAACTGGCATCGTTGGCATCACACGACCCCGGCTGGCGCACGTTCCCCGCGTTGCTCGGCCTTCGCATTCACGGTCTCCGGCACCTGAAAGTCCATTTCACATTACGGAATTTGCCCGGGATTTCTCCGGCGTCGCCTTCCCGTTTGCTGAAAACACGTTCCGCATCGCGAAATTTGTGAGCTATCTCATTGAAAAATAACGAAAAACTAACTCTTATGTCTTATATAAGACCTTGCTGCGACGCGTCAAAGCCGACCTACAATAAATCCACGCTGCTCGCTTCGAACTCCGGAGCTGCACACGCAACCGATTCTTCTCAAACGCGCTTTATTTCCAGGAAATTGACATGGCCCAGTATCAAGACGACATCAAGGCAGTTGCCGGTTTGAAAGAAACCTACGGCAACGCATGGAATGCGATCAACCCCGAGTACGCTGCTCGCATGCGTGCACAGAACAAGTTCAAGACGGGTCTGGACATCGCCAAGTACACCGCCAAGATCATGCGCGCCGATATGGCCGCCTACGATGCTGATCCGGCCAAGTACACGCAGTCCCTGGGTTGCTGGCACGGCTTCATCGGCCAGCAGAAGATGATCTCCATCAAGAAGCACTTCAAGAGCACCGAACGCCGCTACCTGTACCTGTCGGGCTGGATGGTCGCTGCGTTGCGCTCGGAGTTCGGCCCGCTGCCGGATCAATCGATGCACGAGAAGACTTCTGTCAGCGCGCTGATCCGCGAGCTGTACACGTTCCTGCGCCAAGCCGACGCCCGTGAACTGGGTGGCCTGTTCCGCGAACTGGACGCCGCCAAGGACGCCGCCGCCAAGGCCGCGATCCAAGAAAAGATCGACAACCACGTCACCCACGTGGTGCCCATCATTGCCGACATCGACGCCGGTTTCGGCAACGCAGAAGCCACGTACCTGCTGGCCAAGCAGTTCATCGAAGCGGGTGCCTGCTGCATCCAGATCGAAAACCAGGTGTCGGACGAAAAGCAGTGCGGCCACCAAGATGGCAAGGTCACCGTGCCGCATGAAGACTTCCTGGCCAAGATCCGCGCGATCCGCTATGCGTTCCTGGAGCTGGGCGTGGACGACGGCATCATCGTCGCCCGTACCGATTCGCTGGGCGCAGGCCTGACCAAGCAGATCGCCGTGACGAACACGCCGGGCGATCTGGGCGACCAATACAACGCGTTCCTCGACTGCGAAGAGCTGTCGGCCGACAAACTGGGTAACGGTGACGTCGTCATCAAGCGCGACGGCAAGCTGCTGCGTCCGAAGCGCCTGCCGAGCAACCTGTTCCAGTTCCGCGCCGGCACGGGCGAAGCACGTTGCGTGCTGGATTGCATCACCTCGCTGCAAAACGGCGCCGACCTGCTGTGGATCGAAACCGAAAAACCGCACATCGCCCAGATTGGCGGCATGGTGAGCGAAATCCGCAAGGTCATCCCGAACGCCAAGCTGGTGTACAACAACAGCCCCTCGTTCAACTGGACGCTGAACTTCCGTCAGCAGGTGTATGACGCGATGAAGGAAGCCGGCAAGGATGTGTCGGCCTACGAGCGCGGCCAACTGATGAGCACGGAATACGACGACAGCGAACTGGCGAAGCTTGCCGACGAGAAGATCCGCACGTTCCAGGCCGATGCATCGCGCGAAGCCGGCATCTTCCACCACCTGATCACGCTGCCGACGTACCACACCGCTGCGCTGTCGACCGACAACCTGGCCAAGGAATACTTCGGCGACCAAGGCATGCTTGGTTATGTGGCTGGCGTGCAGCGCAAGGAAATCCGTCAAGGCATCGCCTGCGTCAAGCACCAGAACATGTCGGGCTCGGACATCGGCGACGACCACAAGGAATACTTCAGCGGCGAAGCAGCGCTGAAGGCTGCGGGTAAGGACAACACGATGAACCAGTTCCACTGATTCATTGATCGACTGATCCGGTCATACCCCAAGCAAAACGCCAACCCATTGCGGGTTGGCGTTTTTTTTTTGGAGGGGGCGGTGAGACGGCCTGGTCAGTGAGCGCCGTCCTTCGGCCAGACCACATCGGCCTTCCACGATTCCGACGCAATGAACTCCTTGAGCTTGTCCTGCAGCAGTGCGGTCCAGGCCGCGGCGAAGCGGGAAGGCGGATTCTCGCGCAAGGTCGTGATCGCCACGCTCGATCGGATGCCGGGGCGCCCCATGCGATGCGCCACGAGTTCACCACGCGCGATCTCCTCCTTGATTGCGATGTAGGTCAGGATCGAATAGCCGGCGCCGGATTTCACCAGTTGCTTGGTCAGCGACACGCTGTCGACTTCCAGGGCGATGCGCAGGCGCACACCGTGCTGGATCGCTGCCTGTTCGACCAGGCGCCGGTTGCTGTGCGGAAGGCCGGGCAAGATCAGCGGAATGCTGGCCAGGTCGCGGATCTGGTATTCGCGCTTGTCGGCCTCTGAGCCAGGCGGCCCAACGAGGATCATGGGCTCGCTGAACAAAGGGCGCACGTGGAACGCATCCAACGGCGGCTGGTTGTAGACGACGGCAAGGTCAACGCGCCGATCCAGCACCCACTCCTGCAGCGAGCTGCTCAGGCCTTCTCGCACGTGCAGTGACACCCGAGGCCACTGCGCCCGGAAGTCCTGGACGAGATCGGCGCCGATCAGCGCGCCCATGGTCGGCGGCAGGCCAACGGCCAGATGCCCGCGCTCCTCGTCGGCGCTGGCGCGTACGTCTTCGCTGGTTTCGCTGAGGAGGTGCGTGATCATTTCAGCGCGCTCCAGCAGACGCGAACCCGCCGAGGTGAGCCGGACGCCACGGCCATGCCGAACCAGCAGCGGCACGCCAATCTCCGCCTCGAGTTTTGCAATCTGCCGGCTCAGCGCGGGTTGCGCGATGTACAGCTCGGCGGCTGCGCGGCTGAAACTGCCGGCACGCGCCACGCGAATGAAGCTCTTGAGTTCTCGGATGTCCATGCTTGCGTTGAGATATGCCGTGTCGGCATAGATTTGTATGTTCACATGGTCTTTGTCAAGAAAAGACCGTCAATCTATGCTTTCCACAAATAACAAATCACCAAACGCGTAGCGGAGACGGCGTTCACGCCCCCCCAGCGACGACCGCCTTTCAAGCAAGACAAGTCCAGCACGCAGGTGCCGCCTGGTAGCGGCATAGCGCTGAATGACTGGACGCAGGAGACACCATGAAACATCTGAAGAAGCTGCATGTGCAGGTCTTGATCGGCCTGGCGTGTGCGGTCGTCCTCGGCATCGCCGCACCGCAGTGGGCCGTTGCCATGAAACCCATCGGGCAGGCGTTCATCGCGCTGCTGAAGATGATGCTGGCTCCGATCATCTTCTGCACGCTGGTGCAGGGCTTGGCGCATGTGCGCGACCTGCGCATGCTGGGTCGCATGGGCGTGAAGTCGCTGGTGTACTTCGAAGTCGTCAGCACGGTGGCCATGGTGCTGGGCTTTGTGCTCGTCAACGTGTTCGAGCCTGGGGTGGGGTTGCACGCCACCAACCTCGCTGAAAGCGCTGATGCAGTGAAGGCCACGAGCAACGCCGGCGGCATCTCGGCCGTCAATTACCTGCTCAGCCTGATTCCGCACACGCTGGTCGATGCCTTTGCCAAGGGCGACATCGTGCAGGTGCTGATCATCTCCATCCTGGCGGGTCTGGCGCTGAATCTCTCGGTTGGACCGGACTCGGTCCTGCTGCGCGGCATGGATGAAGCGCAGAAGGTGCTGTTCCGCATGCTCGGCTTCATCATGAAGCTGGCACCACTCGGGGCATTTGGCGCCATGGCAGCGGCGGTGGGCAGCTACGGCGGCGTGACGCTGCTCTATCTGCTCAAGGTGATCGTGCTGTATTACGCCGCGTCGCTGCTGTTCGTGTTCGGCGTGCTCAGCTCGATCAGCTGGATGATCGGCCTGCCGTACTTCAGCATCCTCAAGCTGATTCGCGACGAGATGCTGTTGATCTTCGGCACGGCATCAAGCGAGGTGGCCTTCCCGCGCCTGGTTGAGAAGCTGCAACGCGCGGGTTGTGATGAGGCCGTGGTCGGTTTCGTGCTGCCCGCCGGCTACAGCTTCAACCTCGACGGCACGTCGATCTACATGGCCATCGCCGTGGGTTTCATTGCGCAGGCGACGGACACGCCGTTCTCACTGTGGCAGCAACTCGGGCTGCTCGCCATCCTCAGCCTTACTTCCAAGGGCGGGACCACGGTTGCCGGCGGGGCGTTCGTCAAGCTGGCGGCCACGCTGCAATCGGTGCGCTCGCTGCCCGTGGCCGGTCTGGGCTTGCTGTTCGGCATCGATCGCGTGATGGCGATTGCCACTGCGCTCGTCAACGTGGTGGGCAACACCGTGGCGGTGTTCGCCATCGCCCGCTGGGAAGGTGCGTTCGACGCCGAAGCGTTCCATCGCGAGACCGGAGCACAGGCCCGTTCTTCTCTCCTCAAGCTGCAGAAGCCCGCCGCACAGGCTGCGGTTGCACAAGACGCGCTGACCCACTAAGCCACTAAGCACTGAGTAACACCAACATGCAACGCATTCCCGCCCTCAATCCTGATGCGCTGGACGCAGACCAGCGCGCCGTCTACGACGCCATTGCCAGCGGCCCCCGCAAGGGTGTGCGCGGCCCGTTGGCCGTCTGGCTGCATCGCCCGCTGCTGGCCGACCGCGCACAGGCACTCGGACGCTACTGCCGCTACGACAGCAGCCTGCCGCCGCGCCTGTCCGAGCTGGCCATCCTGTTCATGGGCCGCTACTGGCTGGCGGAATACGAATGGGCCGCGCACAAGCCGTTCGCGCTGAAAGCCGGTGTGTCGCCGGTGGTGATCGACGCCATTCGTGATGGCGTGAACCCGGCGTTCGAGCACCGCGACGAGGCGCTCGTCTTCGCCTTCCTGACGCAACTGCATGCCAAGCGCGAAGTGGACGACGGCCTGTACGCCGAGCTGGTTGGCGCTATCGGGCAAGACGGCGTGGTCGATCTGGTTGGCATTGCCGGCTACTACACGCTCATCTCCATGACCATCAAGGCATTCAATGTGCCCGCGCCGGCAGGTGCGACGCCGGAACTGCCGACGCAACTCCAATAAGCAACGAGGAATTCACTGTGCAAGCAACGACCGAATTTGAACAAGCCACGGCTGCGGGCCGTCTGGCAGGCAAGGTGGCCATCGTGACCGGCGCCGGCTGCGTCGGCCCGGGCTGGGGTAACGGCCGCGCCGTGGCCGTGCTGTTTGCGATGGCCGGCGCACGCGTATTCGCCGTCGACAAGAACCTCGAGGCCATGGAAGAAACGGTGCGCCGCGTGCGCGAGGCGGGCGGTGAGGTCACGCCCTACACCTGCGACGTGACGGACACCACGGCCGTCCAAGGCATGGTCGATGCCTGCGTGGAGCAATACGGCCGCGTCGATATCCTGGTGAACAACGTTGGCGGCTCCGCTGCTGGCGGCCCTGTGGCGTTGTCGGAAGACAAGTGGGATGCGCAGGTCGCGTTCAACCTCAAGAGCGTCTATCTGACCTGCAAACATGTGCTGCCCGTGATGGAAGCGCAGGGCAGTGGCGCCATCGTCAATACGGCATCGACTTCCGGCATCCGCTGGACGGGCTCGGCACAAGTGGCCTACGCCGCGTGCAAGGCGGGCGTGATCCAGCTTTCCAAGGTGGTGGCCGTTGAGTACGCGAAGAAGGGCATCCGCGTGAACACCGTGGTCCCGGGGCAGTTGCATACACCCATGGTGGAAGTACGCCTGGCCGGCCAGCGCTCCGGCGGCGATGTCGACAAGCTGCTGGAAAGCCGGCTCGCACGCATTCCGCTTGGCTTCATGGGCGACGGGCGTGATACCGCACATGCCGCGCTGTTCCTGGCGTCTGACGAGGCGCGTTTTGTCACCGGCACCGAAGTCGTGGTCGATGGCGGCATGACGGCTCGGTGCGACTGACCATGCAAGGCGAACTGAACGGCGACGTGTGGGATTGCCATACGCACATCTATGGACCCTGGGACTCGTTCCCGCTGCCTGCCGATGCGTCGTATCGTCCGGCGGAAGCGCCCATGACGCAATTGCTTGCGCTGCACGAGCAGCTGGGCGTCACGCACGGCGTGCTGGTGCAGGCGGCGTGCTACCAGTCCGATCACCGTGCGCTGCTGGCAGCGCTGGCCATGACGCATGGGCGCTATCGCGGCGTCGCGCTGGTTGACCACACCATGAGTGACGACGTCCTGCGCGAATTGCACGATGGCGGCGTGCGTGGCATCCGCTTCAACTTCATGGGCCACCTGCCGGGTGATCGTGACCTGGGCCGCTTGCGCGAACTCGCCGAGCGCGTCGAGCCGATGGGTTGGCACGTGCTGCTGCATGGGCAACTGGATCAGCTTCTGCCGGTGCTCGATGCGTGGGAAGACCTCGACGTGCCGCTGGTCATCGACCACATGGCCCGGCAGGATGCGACCCGCCCGCAGGACGAGGCCGCAGTGCGCGAGCTGGAGCGCCATCTGCGTAAAGACAATCGGTGGATCAAGTTGTCGGGAGTCGACCGCCTGATGCAAGGCGCAGCGCCGCCCTGGACTGCAGCGCTGCCCCTGGTCAGGCGGCTGGTGCAAGCGGCGCCCGAGCGGGCCATCTGGGGCACGGACTGGCCGCATCCCAACATCAAAGGCGACGTGCCCGATGACAGCAGCCTGCTTGCATTTGTGCAGGAAGCCTGCGGTGCCGAAGCGGCTGAAGCCGTGCTCGTTCATAACCCGCAGCGGCTCTATTTCTGAGGCATCGCCATGCAAGCTACGTTTATCGATGCCGCACAGGCAGAGCACACTGCTGAGCAGAGCGCCTGCCGCAAGGCCGCCTGGCGTCTGGTTCCCCTGCTGGCGCTCGCCTACTTCGTCAACTATCTCGACCGGACCAACGTCGGCTTTGCCGCGCTGACCATGAACCGCGATTTAGGCCTGAGCGCGGCTCAGTTTGGCCTAGCGGCTGGCATCTTCTACGTGGGCTATTGCCTGTTCGAGGTGCCGAGCAACCTGGCGTTGTATCGCTACGGCGCACGTCGCTGGCTGGCGCGGATCATGATCACGTGGGGGCTTTTTGCCGCCGCCACGAGCCTGGCTGTCGGCCCCAATAGCTATGCCGCGATCCGGCTGCTGGCTGGGATTGGCGAGGCAGGGTTCTTTCCCGGTGTGATCTTCTACCTGACGCTGTGGTTTCCGTCGCGGTACCGCACGCGCATGATGGGGTGGTTCCTCGCCGCGATTCCGCTGTCATCGGTGTTCAGCGGGCCGCTGTCGGTGTCGATGCTGGAGCTGGACGGCTGGCTTGGACTGCACGGCTGGCAGTGGCTGTTCATCCTGCAGGGGCTGCCGGCTTGTGTGCTGGGCGTGCTGTGCCTGCGCATGCTGACCGACCGCCCCGATAACGCACCATGGCTGACAGCGGAGGAGCGCGCCGCCCTGATGGCGGCCATCGAGCGGGAGCGCAGCGCGGCGGTCGAGCATCGCCTCGGGCCGGCGCTCAAGGACGCACGCGTCTGGCTGCTCACGGCCATTCTCTTTAGCTACATCATCGGCATTCTCGGCATTGGTGTGTGGATGCCGACCATCCTAAAGACGCATCATCTGACAAACACGCAAGTGGGTTTTGCCACGGCGCTGCCCTATGTTGTCGGCGCCCTGGTGATGCTTGGGTGGGCACGCGTGGTGGCGCGCACCCAGCGCTATGTTCTGCACCTGGTGATCACCTGTGCGGTGGCGGCGCTGGGCTTCTTTGCCTCGGTAGCGTCCGATGCGCTGGTGCCGGCCATGCTGGGCTTGACCGTGGCGGTGGTCGGGTTGTCATCCGTGCGGACATGCTTCTACAGCATTCCGGCAACGTTCCTGGACAAGCAGGCTGCAGCGGGTGGCCTCGCTTTCATCAACTCGGTAGGCAGCCTTGGCGGGTTGTTCGGCCCGTACATGGTGGGCTGGCTGAAAGACGCTACGGGCTCGTTCAAGGCCGGGCTGATCGGCATGGGCACCATGCTGGTTCTCGCAACATTGCTGTCTCTGGTGCTGCTGAGCCGCGTCAAGGAGGGCCAGCGATGAGCAACGATGGGTGGCAGCCGAGCCTGCGCACGCCTGACCCCGCCGTGCGCATCCTGGATCCGCGCTTCGAACACTACCGGCTGCCGCACGCCAAGGTCGAGCGCCTGTGGACCGGCTGCCGGTGGGCCGAAGGCCCCGTCTGGTTTGGCGATGCAGCGGCGCTTTATTGGACCGACTTGCCGAACGATCGCATCTTGCGTTGGGACGAGGCATCCGGCGCCGTGGCGACATACCGCGCGCCCTCAGGCAAGGCCAACGGCCTGACGCGCGACCGGCAAGGAAGGCTGATTGCCTGCGAGCACGGCCAGCGCTGCGTTACGCGCACGGAATACGACGGCAGCATCACCGTGTTGGCCAGCGAGTTCGAGGGCAAGCCGCTCAATTCTCCGAATGATGTGGTCGTTGCCAGTGATGGGGCGGTGTGGTTTACCGATCCGCCGTTCGGCCTAGTGAGCGACTACATGGGGCAGATTGCCGAGCCGCAGTTGCCGGCAAGCATCTATCGGATCGACCCGCACAACGGGCGATTGCACTGTGTGGCCGACGATGTGCTCGGGCCCAACGGGCTCGCGTTCTCGCCGGATGAACGCACGCTTTACGTGGTGGCATCGCGTGCGCGGCCGCGCGAGATCCTGGCATTCGATGTGGTCGACGGCAAAGCGCTGGGCGATCGCCGTGTGTTGATCGATGCCGCGGACGGTGCGCCGGACGGGTTCCGTGTCGATGTGCACGGCAACCTGTGGTGCGGCTGGGGCACGGGCACGGCGGAGCTTGATGGCGTGCGCGTGTTCGCCCCTGATGGCACGCCTATCGGCCACATCGCACTGCCGGAGCGTTGCGCGAACCTGTGCTTCGGTGGGCGACACCTCAACCGCCTTTTCATGGCGTCCACCACATCGCTTTATGCCCTGTACGTGAATACACGGGGGGCGGTCTAGCCCTGCACCCACACACCAATAACGAAGGAGACACGACATGCCATTCCAATCCACCCTGCGCCGCCTTGCGGTGTGCAGCCTCTGCGCAATACCGCTCGTCGCTGCCACCAGCGCTGCGTGGGCCGCTGATATCCACGTGCTTGCCACCGGTGCGTTGCATGCAGCGTTCGAGAAGGTCATACCGGCGTACGAGCAGCAGTCGGGCAACCATCTGGTCATCGCGTGGGGCCCGTCCTATGGCAGCTCGCCAGATGCCTTGCCGATGCGAATCAAGAACGGCGAGCCGATGGATGTGTGCTTCATGATCGGCGCCGCCTTGACGGACCAAGTGAAGCAAGGGCGCTTCATTCCGGAGTCGCGCGTTGACCTGGTGGCGTCAGGCGTGGGCGTGGCGGTGCGCAAGGGCTTGCCCAAGCCGAATATCCAGACCGTTGACGATCTGCGGCAAACCTTGTTGGCGGCCAAGTCGGTGGCATTTTCCGAAGGGGCGAGCGGTACCTACATCACGGGCACGCTGTTCGAGCATCTCGGGATTACCGAGCAGATGAAAGCCAAGAGCGTGCTGATCCGGGGCAAGGAGCTGGTCGGCTCGGCGCTGGAGCGCGGCGAGGCGGACCTTGGCCTGCAGCAGATCAGTGAGCTGCGGGCATTCGGCGGCATCCAATACGTGGGGCCATTGCCCGCTGAAGTGCAGAAGACGAGCGTGATTGCGGCTGCAGTGGCAAAGGACGCCAAGGAGCGCAAGGCTGCCGAAGGTCTGATCACGTATCTGCGCTCACCGGAAGTCGCTGCCAAGCTGATCCAGACGGGTCTCGACCCGATTTCCGCCAAATAGCCTGATTCGTTGCCGTTGTCTGATGCATCGCGGTTGGTTTCCAGCCGCGAGGGGCCACTGTTGCCCGAAGCAATAACAACCGGGCCATGTCCCGGAAAAAGGAGACTCCATGACGTTGCAGAAATGCCTTCTTGGCGCCGCATTGACTCTGATGATGTCCGCCTGCGCCACGTCGACACAAACCAGTCCAGACGTGCAGCGAAAGCTCGTCCGCCACGGCGATGTGCAGATCGAAACCCTGAGCCAGGGAAGTGGGCCGACCGTTGTGATTCTGCCGTCGCTGGGGCGCGGCGCTGAAGACTACGACGAGGTGGCCCGCCTGCTTGCCGCCGATGGGCTGCGTGTGCTGCGGCCGCAGCCGCGCGGCATTGGCCAAAGCAAGGGCCCGATGACGAATCTCGACATGCACGCGTTCGCGGCCGACGTTGCCGCCGTGCTCGATCAGGAAAAGACGGGGCCTGTTGTCGTGGTGGGGCATGCCTGGGGCAGCCAGCCGGCGCGCATGCTGGCGGTCGATCGGCCTGACTTGGTGCGCGGCCTCGTCATGGCCGCAGCTTCTGCCGGCAAGCTGCCGCCCGGTTCCAACGAGAAGCCCTATGGCCGGTTGCGCGAAGCGATTGATGGCTCCGGCAATCTCGCGCTGCCCGAGGCAAAGCGCCTGGAATATCTGCGCCAGGCGTTCTTCGCCCCCGGCCACGACCCCAAGCCGTGGCTCGGCGGTTGGTATCCGGACGCGCATCACGCGCAGGCCCACGCACGCAACGTCACGCCGGTGGACGCGTACTTCGCTGGTGGCACGGTGCCCATGCTTGATCTGCAGGCGCAGTACGACGCCGTGGTCGTGCCCAACGTGTTCAAGCCCATGTTGGGCAACCGTGTGACCGTGGAGGTGATTCCCGATGCCGGGCACGCCATGGCGCCCGAGCAGCCCGCGGCGATGAGCCGCGCCATCGCGCGCTTTGCCCGGCGCGTTTATGCGGGCGCGTCCTGATTCCGTCAACACAACAACACGCGCGTCGGCGCATCCGCGCGGCATGCCTATCTACACCAAGGAGAACATCATGAAATTGATCAAGTACGGCTGTACCGCATTGGCAGCGGTCATGCTTTCTTTCTCTGCAATGGCAGCAACGGATGCCGGCCAGATCGATCGTGAACTGGTCAAGTACAGCAACGTGCAGATTGAGGTGATGCGGCAGGGCAAGGGGCCGTTGATCGTGATCCTGCCGTCGCTGGGGCGTTCGGGGCGCGATTACGACCAGGTTGCAGACAGGCTCGTCGCCGATGGCTTCCGCGTGTTGCGTCCCGAGCCGCGTGGCATCGGCCAGAGCAAGGGTCCGATGGCGAATCTGGACATGCACGCCTTCGCCGCCGATGTGGCTGCGGTGATCGAGCACGAGAAGCAGGGACCGGCAGTGGTAGTGGGCCATGCCTGGGGCAACTTCCCTGCGCGTATGGTGGCCGTGGATCGGCCCGAGCTGGTGCGCGGCGTGGTTCTGGTGGCGGCTTCTGCCGGCAAGGTGCCGCCGGGCTCGACCGAGAAACCCATCAACGCGGAGATGCGCAAGGCTATCGACGGCGCCGGTGATATGCGTCTTTCGGAAGAGCAGCGCCTTGCGTATCTGCGACAGGCCTTCTTTGCGCCGGGCAATGACCCGCGCGTATGGCTCGGTGGCTGGCACGAAGAGACGCATGAGGCGGAGTCCCATGCCCGCAACGTGACGCCCGTGGATGCGTACTTCGCTGCTGGCAACGCGCCGATCCTGGACCTCCAGGCCGAGCACGATGCAGTGGCGCCGCGCCGCTTCTCGCAGGTTCTCAAATCGATGCTCGGCGATCGCGTGACGGTGGTTGTGGTGCCGAACGCAGGCCATGCATTCGCACCCGAACAGCCCAAGGCGATGGCGGATGCGATCGCGACGTTTGCCAAGCGCGTGTACGCAGAACCCGCCAAGCAGTAATCAAGCGTGCTTGCCATGTGGAGGCTGGGTCCGTGATTCGCCTCCACGGCTGGCTTCGGCGGGTGGAAAAGCCGACTAGAAAGGGCAAGGGAGGATTGATAACCAAAACACATCAATCCTTCCGAAAATTGCACTTCTCGTTTCTCGGTCTCCCGGTGAATATTGCCAAAACGACAAAACGCCGTTCGACGGCGTATTCTTTTTTTGGCTTCCAGGAGACACCTCGATGCACCCCCAGTCCAGCCTTTCGACCGGGCAATCAAAGGCCGCCGCGGTCTTCCGCGTTACCGCCGGGAATTTCCTGGAGCAGTTCGACTTCTTCCTGTTTGGCTTCTACGCCACGCAGATCGCCAACGTCTTCTTTCCCGCCCAGAGTGAGTTCGCCTCGCTGATGATGACCTTCGCCGTTTTTGGGGCCGGGTTCCTCATGCGGCCCCTGGGCGCCGTCGTGCTGGGTGCGTACATTGACGATGTCGGCCGCCGAAAGGGCCTGATCGTCACACTGTCCATCATGGCAAGCGGGACCGTGCTGATCGCGTTTGTTCCCGGCTACGCCACGATCGGCCTCCTGGCGCCCGCGCTCGTGTTGCTTGGGCGCCTCCTGCAGGGCTTCTCGGCGGGTGCCGAGTTGGGCGGCGTATCGGTCTATTTGGCCGAGATGGCCACGCCGGGCCGCAAGGGTTTCTTCACGAGCTGGCAGTCCGCCAGCCAGCAGGTCGCAATCGTCGTGGCGGCGGGCCTCGGGTTTGTGCTCAACCAATGGCTGAGCGCACCGGCCATTGCTGCATGGGGATGGCGCGTGCCGTTCTTCGTCGGTTGCATGATCGTGCCGTTCATCTTCGCGCTGCGCCGCAATCTTGAAGAAACGCAGGAGTTCAAGGCACGCAAGCATCGTCCGAGCATGAAGGACGTATTCAGCACGCTGGTGCAAAACTGGGGCGTCGTCATCGCCGGCATGATGCTGGTGGCGATGACCACCACGAGCTTCTATCTCATCACCGTCTATGCGCCGACTTTCGGCAAGACGGTCCTGCACCTGAGCACGGCCGACAGCCTGCTCGTTACGCTCTGCGTGGGGGTGTCGAACTTCGTGTGGCTGCCGATTGGTGGTGCGCTCTCCGACAGGATCGGCCGCCGGCCGCTGCTGATCGGCATGACGGTGCTCACCATTGCCACCGCGTACCCGGCGCTGTCGTTTCTCGCGCACGCGCCGAGCTTCATGAACATGCTGCTCGTGCTGCTCTGGCTGTCGTTCATGTACGGCATCTACAACGGCGCGATGGTTGTCGCGCTCACAGAAGTAATGCCCGTGCAGGTGCGCGTTGCCGGGTTCTCGCTCGCTTATAGCCTTGCGACGGCAGTGTTTGGCGGCTTTACCCCCGCCATTTCGACGGCCGCCATCCACATGACGGGCGACAAGGCCGCCCCTGGCTATTGGATGAGTTTTGCCGCCGTGTGCGCGCTGCTTGCGACGTTGACGCTGTATCGCCGCCGCGCGGTGGTGCTGGCACCGGCGCACTGACGCACAGCGCGTTCCGCATATTCACAAACACGTACGACCTGGCATGACCACCACCATGAAGACTCTGTTTCTGAAACTGTGCGCAGCCGCGCTCGTCGCAACCTCGGCAGTTGCAGCGCCCGTCCAGGCAGCCGAGCTGCACGTCATGAGCTCCGGTGGCTTCACCGCCGCCTACAAGGTGCTCGGGCCGAAATTTGCATCGCAGACGGGCAACACGCTCAACACCGCGCTTGGACCCTCGATGGGCAAATCGCCCGAAGCGATTCCGAATCGGCTCGCGCGCGGGGAGCCTGCCGACGCCGTGATCATGGTCGGCTACGCACTCGACGATCTGATCAAGCAAGGCAAGGTCATTCCAGACTCGCGCGTGGAACTGGCCGACTCGCGCATCGGCATGGTTGTGCGCGAAGGCGCGGCCAAGCCCGACATCAGCTCGCCGGAGGGGCTCAAGCAAGCGCTGCTGCATGCCAAGTCGATTGCCTACTCGGACAGCGCAAGCGGGGTCTATATCGAGCGCGAGCTGTTCAAGAAGCTCGGTATTGAAGAGCAGGTCAAGGCGAAAGCGAAGATGATCCCGCGCATTCCGGTGGCGTCGGTGGTGGCCACCGGCGACTATGAAATCGGCTTTCAGCAAGTGAGCGAGTTGCTGCCGGTGCAGGGCGCAACCTTCGTCGGAAAGATCCCGGAGTCGCTGCAATCGGTTACGCGCTTTGCCGCGGGCGTCCCCGTTGGCGCACAGCATCCGAAGGAAGCCAAGGCGCTTCTCGACTATCTTGCTTCGCCCGGTGTGCAGGCAGACGTCAAATCGACTGGGCTCGATTCAGTACTTGCCCATTGAGGCACCGCGCCCGCGTGGCACGCCAAACGGTCATGGCTATGCATTGCTTGCTGTCACGCCGCCACGCTTCGCTTCAATGATCATCCGGTGAAATTCCTCCGCGGCCGGTGTCAGCGCACGGCCGCGCCGCTTCACAATGCCTACGCGCCGGTTCACCACCGGCTCCACCAGCGGCACGCTCGTGAGAATCGGGTGGTCGCGCCCCGGCATGGCCATCGATGGCACCGCGGCAACGCCAAGCCCCGCTTCAACCAACCCCAGCATGGTGGTGACGTGCCGCGTCTCGCACACGCTTGGCGCACGCGGCGCCACGGCTGACAGCGCCTGGTCCAGCAACAGGCGGTTGCCTGACGTCTTGTCCACTGAGACGTATTCGTGCGCGTACAGCTCGTTCCACGTCACGCGCTTCTTGCGGGCGAGCGGATGATCGCGCCGGCACGCTGCAACAAACCGCTCCTGCAGCAGCATCTTGAATTCGATCTCGGGCTCCTGGCTGCCCATAAAGCTCACGCCAAAATCTGCCTCGCCGCTGATGACTGCACCGAGCACTTCGTTCGCGCTTGCATCCAGCAGCTTGACCCTGATGCGCGGAAAGCGGCGGTGATACGTCGCAATCAGGTTCGGCAGAAAGTAATAGGCCACCGACGGCACGCATGCGATGGTCACGTGCCCGAGGCGGCTCGATGAAACGTCGCGGATGCCGAGCAGGGCGACGTCCAGGTCGTCGAGCAATTGTTCAGCACTGCGGGCAAACACGCGCCCGACGGTGGTGAGCGTGACGCTGCGTGTGGTGCGTTCGAACAAGGGCACACCCAGCGCGCTCTCGAGCTTATCGATCCGGCGGCTCAACGCGGGCTGGGAAATGCTGATCGCCTCGGCGGCCTTTCGGAAGTTGCCCAACTCCACCACCGCGCGAAACGCCTGCAAGTCCGTCAAATCGAAATTGATGCCCACCGGCTTGCCTCCACATCTCAGATGCGCAGCATTTTGCGCGATTTATCACGGGGTGACACGGGGCGGAGAAGGACGGAAGCGATGCTGCTGTCACGGTAATGCACCCATTTGCGCAAGGAACCATGCCGGAACGCGCACCCGCGCTTTATCAAAAAAGCTCATCAAACCTGTCAATGCATTGAAATGTGCTGACGCTTCGTGTCACATGGCGCACCAAGCCGCGTCACCCCTCTTTCGTAGGGGGTGTGGCACGGTTCGTGCAGCGCTGCGCACGGTTTGACGACAACAAGAAAAAGTTGGGAGGGTGTATGAGCAACAAGCCGGTGCCGGGGGGGCCGCCGTTGGAAGAGGTTTGCCAGCCGGGCAGCATGACGAAAATTTCGCGCCGACACTTCGTGATGGGGCTGGGGGCCTCGCTGCTGGCCGGTTGCGGCGGCGGGGGCGATGATGCCGACGCCGCGAGCGTCGCCCCGGCAACAACGGCAGGCGGCAGCACCACCGCGCCGGGCGCCCCGATCAACAAGACGCCCGTTGCGCCGCCCAGCGGGGCCGTGCAGATCCAGAGCTTCACGCATCCGGGCCTGCTGCATACAGAAGCCGATTTCGCGCGCATGCGCACCAAAGTGGGGGCCCACGCGTCCCCTTGGATCGATAGCTGGAACGTGCTGGTTGCGAATGGCCATACTCGCCTGACGAACAAGCCGAATCCGCAAGCTGCCATCTACCGGGGCAATGACCCGACGCATGCTCAGAACTACGGCACGCTCTACCACGACATCGCCGCTGCCTATGGCGACGCGCTGCGCTGGAAAGTGTCGAACGACAAGCAATACGCCGACAAAGCCATCGAGTATCTGGACCAGTGGGCCTCGACGCTGACAACGCTGGGCGGCAGCGACGTGGCGCTGGCCGCCGGCATCTATGGCTACGAGTTCGCCAACGCGGCCGAAATCATGCGCAGCTACAGCGGCTGGAGCCCAGCCGGCCTGGCTGCCTTCCAGTCGATGATGCGCAAGGTCTTCTACCCTGCCAGTCATGGTTTCCTCACGCGTATCGACACCGCCATGGACACGCATTACTGGGCCAACTGGGGCCTGGCCAACATCGCGTGCATTCTGGCCATTGGCGTGCTGTGTGACGATGCCGATCTCGTCAACGAGGCCATCACCCATTTCAAGACCGGCGGCAGCAACGGCTGTATCCGGCAGGCCGTGTATTACATGCACCCCGGCAACCTCGGGCAATGGCAGGAAGCCGGCCGCGATCAGGGCCACAGCACGCTCGGCATTGCATTGACCGGTGCCATTTGCGAGATGGCGTGGAATCAGGGCATTGACCTGTACGGCTATGACAACAACCGCTTCCTGGCGGGCGCTGAATACGTCGCCAAAGCCAACCTGACGCAGCCGGACGGCACGTTCTATACCGTGCCCTTTGTCACGTACCAGAACAGCGCCGGCGTCATCCAGACGCAGTTGTCCACCGGAGGGCAGGGCGGTGCCCTGGGCCGGCCGTGCTGGGCGCTGGTGGCCAACCATTACATCAACCGGAAAGGCCTGGCGGCGCCTTACACGAAGCGTGCAGCTGACCACGTGGCGCCGGAAGGCGGTGGCGGCAACTACGGCCCCAACAGTGGCGGCTTCGATCAGCTGGGCTATGGCACGCTCACGTGCACGCTCGACCCTGGAACACCCGCAGCGGCACCGAGCGGCCTCACTGGGCATGCCAGCGCGGGCAAGGTCGTGTTGTCGTGGTGGGGCACCAGCAACGCCACCAGCTACAGCGTCAAGCGCGCCACGATTGCCGGCGGCCCGTACACCACCATCCGCAGCGGCATCACCGATCTGCTGACCTACACCGATACGCCGCCCGCTGCCGGCACGTATTTTTATGTCGTGACAGCGCAAACGATTAGCGGTGAATCGACTGTCTCCAACGAGGTGAAAGCAATCACGGCGGTGCAGCTGCTTGCGCATCTCGCCTTTGATGAGGGCAGCGGCACCACCGCAGCAGACAGCTCCGGCAACAGGCGCAACGGCACGCTCAACGGTGCGGCATGGGGTGCCGGACGCAGCAGCAACGCGGTCTCGCTCAACGGCTCGGGCGCCTACGTGGCGTTGCCCAACGACCTCCTGGTCGATGTGTCGGACTTCACCATCGCGGCGTGGGTGTTCTGGGATGGCTCACAAACTTGGGCCCGCCTGTTCGACTTCGGAACGGGCTTTCACCGTTACATGATGTTGACGCCCCGCGGGCAGTTGCGCAGCGGCTGGGCCGGCATGCGCTTTGCCATGACGGCCAATGGCCCCGGCGATGGCCCTCCGGAACAGATCATCGACGCCCCCACCGAGCTGCCCAGCAAGCGATGGGTGCATGTGGCCGTGACGCTATCGGGCGCCACCGGCACGCTGTACGTGGACGGTGCCGCCGTGAGCACCAACACAGCCATGTTCCAGGCACCGTTCCGCCTGGAGAGCACCACGCAGAACTGGCTGGGCAAATCGCAATACAGCACAGACCCGACCTTCAGCGGCCGGATCGATGATTTCCGCATCTATCGCGGTGCGCTCAGCGCTGCGCAGATTGCGTCGCTCATGGCGAGTTGATTGCCACAGGCCCGATGGAGGGCCCCGGCAATCAGATGCACCTTTTCTTTCAAGGATATTTTTTCGATGACCGTGTTTTCTCAACGATGGATTGCCGCTGCCGCGATTGCATTCGCGCTATTTGGCTGTGGCGGCGGGGCCGATAGCACGCAGGGCAGTAGCACGACAGGCAGTGGCACTGGAACACAAGGCGGTACCAACGGAGGCACCACGGGCGGTACCACAGGCGGTACCACGGGTGGCCAGACCGGCGGAACCGGCGGCGGAACTGGAGGTGGAACCACCGGCGGCAGTACATCCACGCAGTCGGCCAGCGCCGCACTCGTCGCCAAGTTGGGCAAGCCTTCGCGCGTGCTTGTCGGCCTGGGCTCGGGCCAGTCGATTTCGGATATGCAAAGCCAGGGCATTCGGCCGGACATCATCGACGTCTACCTCGTCGGCGCGGGACCTGGCTCATGGCCCTACTGGAACAGCCCCGACGGTGCCTACATCACGTACAGCGCGCAGGCCGCCCAGGCCTATGGCGCAACGCCGATGTTCACCTTCTATCAGATGGCCCAGAACGGTGACGGCAACCTCAGCGGCATCACCGACACAACGTTCATGAACACGTATTGGAGCCAGGCGCGATTGATGTATCAACGCATCGCTGCCCTGAACGCGCCTGTACTGGTCAACCTGGAGCCCGACTTCTGGGGCTACGTGTTGGCGCAGGCACCGAACCATGATCCGACGCAGATGGCCGCGGTGGTGAGCAGCCAGCCCGAATGCAGCAGCCTGCCCAACACAGCCGCCGGCATCGGGCAGTGTCTGGCGCAGATGGCGCGCCAGATCGCTCCCAAGGCGCTGATTGGCTTCCCGCCGGCGTTCTGGTCGGGATCGCCGACTGCGGTTGGGGTGGGGATGCGTACTGCGGGCGCGCACCAAGCCGACTTTATCGTCGCCCAGACCAGCGACCGTGACGCCGGCTGCCTCGAAGTTGCCGCGGTGTCGGAATGCACGGGCCGCGGCGGTACGTTCTACTGGGACGAGAACAACATCAACACGCCCAATTTCCATCAATCGCAAAGCAGCTACCTGGACTATCGGACCGCATTGGGCAACGGGTTGCCGATTCTCTGGTGGCAGACGCCGCTGGGCGTGCCGTCCAGCACGCCGGGCGGCACCAACCAGCACTATCGCGATAACCGCGTCGACTACATGCTGCGCAACACACAGGAATACGGCGACGGCCATACCTTCGCGGTCGTCTTCGGCTCGGGCGGCACGTACCAGACGACGATCAACACCGACGGTGGCCAGTTTGCGCGCCTGCTCGGTCTGTATCTCGGCGGGGGAGGGGCCACGCTGCAATAACCGGCGTGAGGCGCTTATGCGGGGCTGCTCGCGGGTTATAGCCGCGAGCACGCCCTGCCTGAGAGGCTACGGAGTTGTCGCGTAGTCAACGCGGTTTCTCCCTTTGCGCTTGGCTTCGTAGAGCGCATCGTCCGCAGCCTTGGTCACTGCATCCAGTGACGCGAAGCTCGAGCGGCGCGCCGTAGCGCATCCGACGCTCACTGTGAAGGGAGCCAAGCCTGGGCTGCCTTCTGCAGTGCGGTTTCCTTCCACTTCGGCACGTATCGCTTCAGCGATTTGCCGGGCGCCGGCTTCGCCCGTATCGGGCAACAACACCACGAACTCTTCACCGCCGTATCGGGCTGCAAGGTCGCCGCGTCGACGCGCATGCTTGGAGATGCAGTGGGCGAGGTACTGGAGCGCGGAGTCGCCCTGGGCGTGTCCGTGCTCGTCGTTGTAGCGTTTGAAGTGATCGGCATCGACAAACAGCACGGATAGGCGACTGTCATTCCGCTGCAGGCGATCCCACTCGTTTTCCAGTGCGACATCCAGCGCGCGCCTGTTCTTCAGGCCGGTCAGCGGGTCGGTTTGCGTAAGCTCGCGTAGGTGGCTTTCGGCCATCACGCGCCCGCGCAGCGCAAAAGCCAGCAGCCATACGCCTGCGCAGAAAGCCAGGCTCACCGACAGCGACGACAACCCCACGATCCACGACAGCCGCTGCCACGGCGCAAGCGCATCGCTCATTGCCGGGGCCACCACGGCGATGAAGGGTGTGCCGGGCACACGTTGAAACGTATAGAGGCGCAGCACGCCGTCGCTGGCCGAGGGTGCCACGTAGAAGCCGGACTCTTGATTCACCATGCGCGGGAACGTCAACGATTTGCCGAGATTGAGCGCGCGGGCTGCGCCAGGCGGCGGATTTCTTGCCACCAGCGTTCCGTCGGTACGCACAATGGCCGTAATGCCGCGCGGCCCGACATCCAGTTTTTCAAGAAGCTGCTTGAAGTAATCCAGATCGATTGCGACCAGTGCGATGCCCGCGAACGTCCCGTCGGCGCGGTTCATCCTTCGGCTCAGCGCAATGGCCTCCACGCCCCCGCGAGAGCGCGCCTTATAGACGGCAGAGATGTAGAGGCCAACGTTTGCGTGGTTGCGATGGACGATGAAGTAATCGCGGTCGCTGAAATCCCAGTGGTGCGTCACAGAACAGCAACCGTCGATGAGCCGGCCCTTGTCGTCTGTGACGCCCATGCCCGTGACATACCGGGCAGAGGCTGTCGGGCTGAACAGCAGATCGTGCCGGATCTTTGGATCGAGGTGTCGGATGCTGGGTTTGTCGAGTGCGGCGATCAGCGTCTGCAGCGACTGATCTGCCGATTCAACGGTGCGCGAGATGTGGCTTGCCAGAACGGCAGCGACATTCCTTGAGGTTTCGTTAGCGTGCTCGATGGCCGTTTCGCGGTTGGCCCACAGTGTCAGCGCACTGATTGCCAGGACAATCAATGTCAGCAGCGTCCCCAGCGCACCAACGATAAAGGGATGGTGGCCTGCCGATGTAGCCAGCCGTCTGGCAAAGGAGCGAAAGGGCATGTCGTGGTCTTGGGCGCAACGACAGACCGCGTGTCTGCCTGTTTGAGGAGGCAGACTGCGGTCGGTCTGGGGCGGTATTGATGCGTGCGTGGCACGCCATCACCGCTGGTAATCGGCACAAGACAGGAAAACTGCAGTCCGACGAGCCGCTTTTATTGCAGGCCTTTCCAGTTGGACCGAGCCCCCGCGCCGGCCGGGCTCAGCCAGCGAGCGCGGCAGCGAAGTCGCGGTACGAGCCCAGCGGTCGGCCCAGGATGCGGGTCAGACGCTCGACATCGCCAGCCTGCGGAACCATCCCATCGCTGACATAACGCTCGGCCATCAGGCGCATCTCATAGGCCATCCACCTGGGCAGGAAGTTCGCCGCGTTGTTCTCGAAGCCGGTTGGATCGTCGCCGCCGTAGACGACCGGGCGGCCAAGGGTCTGTGACCAGATGGAGGCCAGTTCAGGGCCCGTCAGCGTGTCCGGCCCCACCAAGTTGATGGTCTCGATCGGCAGCTTGCCCGGTGCCGTGTCCCGACGGATCAGTTCGATGGCCGCGACTTCTGCGATGTCGCGCGTGTCGACCATGGCGATGCCCTTGCTGCCGATCGGCATGGGGTAGACGCCATGGTTGACGATGACGTCCTTGGCCATGTGCTCGTTGTCCATGAAATAAGCCGGACGCAGGATGGTGGCGCTGAAGCCCATCTGCTCGATCATGCGTTCTGCGCCGGACTTCACCGCAAAGTGCGGCACGTTCACGAAGCGCTCGGCGTGCATGACCGACAGATAGACGACGCGCTCAACGCCGGATTCGCGGGCAACGTTCAGCGCAATAAGCGCCTGGGTGAATTCGTCCCCTGCAACCGCGTTGAGCAGGAACAGCGTCCGGACACCGACGAAGGCACGCCGAAGCGATTCGAGATCCAGCATGTCGCCTTGCACGACATTCACGCTGGCCGGGAAGTCGGCTTTTGACGGGTCGCGAACCAGTGCGCGCACGTCTGCACCGCGGTTGACGAGCTGATTGACGACTTGGCGGCCGACGCGGCCGGTAGCACCAGTAACGAGGATGGTCATGATGTTCACTCCTTGAGTGGGTTGGGTTCCCAGCTAAGGTAGGTGATCCATCTGTGGTCCGGAAGATGCTATAAATAGACGAGGTATCTCACTGGTGGAACACATGGATTTGCTTGCGCTTGCCGATTTCAACTTGGTTGCCCGGCATGGAAGCTTTGGCGAGGCCGCGCGCGCGACGGGGCGTCCGAAGGCGACGCTGTCTCGCAGGGTGTCTGAACTGGAGACCAGTCTTAAGCTTCGGCTGTTTGAGCGCGGGCCTCGCGGGCTCAAGCTCACACAGGAAGGGCATGCGCTGTACGAGCGTACCGGCGCGCTGCTCACCGAGATTGCAGAGAGCGCCGCGGCAATTGCATCAGGAAGCGATCGGCCACGCGGGCGTCTGCGCATCAGCGCGCCGATGCTCTTTTCCCAGATCGCCATGGGCAAGCTGGTTGCCACGTTCGCGCTGAAATATCCCGAGGTGCAGTTGGAGGTGACGACCGAAGACCGTGGCGTCGACATGATCGAGGAAGGGTATGACCTCGTGATTCGGGTCAATCCGGACCCGGACGAAAGCCTGATCGGACGCGTCTTCTTGCGTGATCGCCTCGTCGTCGTGGCAACGCCGGAACTGGCGCGGCCATCAGGCAAGACCGTTGCGCCGGCCGTCCTTCGCGGCCCCGGCTCTGGAAGCGCCGCCTGGGATGTCACAGGGCCCCGGGGAAAGTCGCGCATAGCGATCAGGCCCGTCGCACACCTGTCGTCGCTGATCATGGTGCGCGACACAGTCCGTCTTGGCGTGGGCGCCGCCTGCCTGCCGGTGTCGCTCGTGGCCCACGATCTGGAGGCCGGCACGTTGGTGCATTGGGGCGATGTAGACGGCCCCGATACCGTGCTATGGGCGCTTTATCCTTCCAGGCGGTTGCTCAGCGCCCGCGTTTCCGCTTTTCTCGAGCACCTCAAAGACGCATTCCCGACGGGCCAGCCCGAAGAGCTGGCGGCTTATCTTCATTCCGCAGCATAGGGATGCAGGAAGGGCGAAGCGGCCTTGGCGGTCTCGATGGCCTTCGGCCCTCACACGAAATTGCTGACAGGCTCGCCTGCATCGGACCTGCCCCGTCCAAAGGCAACCGTCGGCCTGAAACTGCCGATGACGGGCCTTTGAGGCTCGAACGTCGACCTCCAACAGTCGAGCTTGAACGTCTGCGGGCGGAGCGCGAGTGTCAAACACTCACCGTCCACTGTCTGAGCTCGAAAATTTCGACCTCTGACAGCCGGCTACGAGCCTCGGACGGTGGACCGTCAGCCTCAACGGGCCAACGTCGAGTGTTTGAGGGCCAAGCTTGGGTCTCGGAGGTCCGATGTGTCGGATGTTTTTGGGCCGTGTTCGGGCCTCTGCGGGCCATGCACCACTGTCTGACGGTGACGTGTCGCCCTCAGACTGCCGAGATCGAATGTTTGAGGTCGACACACGGACCTAAAACCGCGGCGCTCGGCCGTCTGCAGGAAGACAGCGGCGAGTAGAAGGGCGGATGTGCTCCGGCCAGGGCCGACCGCCGCACACATTGGACCGAATTGCGCAGTGCGCGCGCGGTCTTTGGAGCCCAGCGGCCGGAGACACAGAATCGGAAGTTGGACGGAGCCCCCGTCGCTATAATCCACTCCGCTGCCGCACCAACGGCAGCCGGGTTTGGCGACCTGCACTGGTGGCTCTGGAGAGACGATGCTTCGCGCATCGCCTCCGCACACCCACGCACGCACTACGGCGGGCCGGGTGGGGAGACCGCAAGGTCTGCCGGTGCTCCAGAGAGCCGGTTCGCCAGCCCCGCCGTCAGGCCCGCCACCTCGTCTGGCGATGAGTTGCCGGGCCTTCAACCACCTCTGGAGGCTCTATGCCAAATGGTCCAAGCGGGCACCGCCCTGCGTCCTACCCATCTCCACCCGCATCACCCAGCCCACCGCCCACGTCGTCCGACACAGGCAGGCTCACCAAAAACCGCACCTACCTGAACGGCGCAATCGCAGCGCAGGCGTATCTCAAGCGCACACGCACCGCCATGTGCACACACGGCCAATGCCGCCCAGGCATGCTGCGCGAACAGCTTCAGCAGTTTTCCGCACACGCCTTCCCGCCGGCGTTCATCAAAGGCTTTGTGGATGCGATTGATGCGTACGTATCGATGTCGCTCGGGAGCCGCGATGTCGATCCGCAAACGTGGGATGTATTAGCCGCCATAGAGCGACGGGGCTACAGCCAATAAAAATAGATTGATGCATTCCCGTGACGGGCGGGAATGCCGAGGCAAGCAGGGAGGAATGACCGCGCAGGCGCTCTCCTGATTGACTCTAGTATCGGTAGCCGCTCAGGGCGCAACGTGCAGGGCGGCCTGCGATAGCGGATTGCCTGCATCTGTCGTTACCGGCAGCGGTCGCCTTGCCTCAGACCAGAACGTGACGCACCTCAAGAAAGAAGCGCTGAATCTTTTGTTCAATTTTAGGATCGATCATTTCGTCCGGCCGCCTTCCGTGCGGGCAGGGAAGCCTTGGAGTCGTACCAAACAAGCGACAAATCAACGGGCGCTCCAAATACACGCTGCATCCCTTGGTATCCAGATGAGGGCAACTTAGGTTTGCCAGCGCAGTGTCGCGCTCGGCATCGCTCTTAACGGGAAGCCTCGACATCTCCTCCGTTGAGGTGGTCACGGGTCCACAACAATCGTGACATCCCGGAATGCACTCGAATGTGGGAATTCGTGAGCGAAGAAACCTGATTTTTTGGCTATGCATCGGTGTAGTTAGACGTAGCTGAGCACAAGGTTGTCGTCAATCGTGGACACGTTTCCCGGCATATGCGAATGGGCGTGGTCACTTCCGTGGCGAGGGCATTCAGCTCCGGTCGATTCAGCGTCCGCCGCCGCGCCGCCAGCTCACCTGCTCTTGCCAGAATTCGAGATCCGACGCGAGCCGTTTGCTTTGCTTCAGGCGGCGCGCAGCCAAGCGCAAGTTCAGAGCGTGTTCCATCTCCAGCGTGCGCGCACGCGTGAGCAGTGTGTCCAGCGCCGGAAGTTTCCACGACCCCTTCCAAGCGAACAACGTGTAGTTGCAGCTGTCCTCGGACGTCGAAACGGAGAACGACTCGCCGAATACCGAGTGCAACTCCTCAAGGTAGAACGGGATATCGCGATCGCTCTCCAGGAAGTTGGCAACCAGAACGCCATCGTCGGCAAGGCGCGCGTAACAGGCAGCGTAAAAGTCTGCAGTCCCCAGTTGCGCCGCCATGCCATGCGCCAGAAATCCGTCGACCAGAATCACATCGGGTCGTGCATCCTGTCCTTTGACATACTCGGCGCCGTCCGCGCAGATCACTTCGAAGCGGTCGTCGTCGCGGGGAATGTGGAACGTATCGCGCAAAGCGATTACAGCAGGATCGATCTCGATTGCCACCACCTTGGTATCGGGAAGATGGTGGTAACAGTACTTGGCCAACGAGCCGCCGCCCAAGCCGATCATGGAGATTCGGGCAGGCGCCGGCTGCAGGAGCAGAAAGCCCATCATTGTTCGGGTATAGCCGAGCACCAACTTGTTTGGGTCGCGCCTTGACATGAGGCTCTGTACCCCATGCACGTCAAAATGGAGCGACAGTTCGTGCGCAGTTTCCAGCAGCGTTGGCGTCCCGTCGTTAGGGGCTTCGGCGAGAAACTTCACATAGGCGTCAAGGGAGCCGTAAGACATATCAATTGCCGATCTTGATCAAGCGTTCGTATGAATGAGTCAGGCACTCAGCAGTGCTGCAATGACTTTCACTGCGGCGGCGTCATCCCGACCAACGGCCTGGATCATGACCTTGGCGCCCGCGCGGGCGGGGAGCCGCATGACCTCCATGACATTCTTGGCGTTCGCCGTGCGCTCGTTGCAGACGAGCAGGATGTCGCAATCGAACTGTCTAGCGGCATGTACCAGCCGCGCAGATCCACTGCCTTGCAGACCAACGAGGCAGGTCATCTCGATCGTCGCTTCTACCACTGCATCCTCAAAAAAACGGTGAATTCCAAACAGGCTCGCGGTCGCCTGGCTGCAGCCCGCGAATTGGGGACGGAGCACCAGCGCGCGTCTCAGGCTGTGCTTTGGTGCATGGTTGTATATAATGATAATGACATTATCATGCAATGATACTCCACATGGAATCCAAGACTGCGCGTCTCACCGTGTTGATCGATCCGGTGAAGAAGAAGTCCTTCGAGAAGTTGTGCGCGGCGCAAGATCAGACGCCGTCGCAAGTGGTGCGGCAGTTGATTCGCGACTATCTGGAGCAGCACGGCGTCAGCTATGCGACCCGCCCCAAAGTCGGGACGGCCACCCCGACACAAAAACGCAATCCGTAGTCTCTGAGCCTCTCAGGGCGGATCACCTCGAATTGCACTGACGCGTTGCCTGTGTCTGGGAGGGGAAGGCGCGTTGACGCCAGCGCGACGGCAAACCATGCGGCCACGGCCTTGGCGCACGCCTGCGCTCCCCAAGCGCTCTGTTCGAACGGGTTTAAGGGAACGGGGCTGTTTCCAGCTTGTGGCTGAGAACAACCCCAATTCATATAGCGTCTCGATGGTGTCGACGCTGAAATGCAGGGGTATCTTTTGCTGCGCGCCACTGGCACGGGGCGGGCTAAATTGATTTGCTAAGGACTCACGCTTGTTATCGGCATCAAAGGGAATTTGTCCGGACAGCAGCAAGGCGTGGCCTCTTCACGGCCACAGATTTGAAAATGCCCGGTTCGCGGGCTTATGCCTCGAAGGGGTTCGACACGCGGGGCCAATAGTTGAGATCGCGACGCCGATAGTTCAGATCGGCGAAGCTCGGGGTGACAGCCCCGGGCGCTGCGATATGGAAGATCGCCTTGGCGCACGGGGCGAATTCGGCTTGAAAGTGCTGGGTTGATTTCACGACAACCAGCCGCTTGCTTTCAAAATTGATCCCCAGACCCGTGAATGCGTCGACGCCAACCACTTGGTTGCGTACCGAGGCCAGAACAATATCGACACCATTGGCGGCCTCGAGCCAAACGGCTCGCCCAAACGGAATGGTCAATCCCGAAATGCTCTGCGTATGTTGATCGGACAGTGCACGCACGGTCACGCGCAGGTCCAACGGGTCTGCCGAGGCCACACCGCATTTGCCACCCAAGCGCAAATCGAAGGTTGCGCCCACGCCGGCGTCGTGACAGATCTGGATCGCACCGAGATCCCAGAAGCACCCGATGGCGACGTTTGCGATCTGTCGCTCGATGATCCGGCGCAGGATGACCGTGTTGTCTCCTGGCGCCCCGCCCCCCGGATTGTCGGCAACGTCGCCGATCACGGCGGGGCCGCTGCCAACCTCCAGGGCGCGGTCCAGCCCAGTATCGACGTCGAGCCATGCAGGCCGCGTGGCTTCGCGCAGGGCCCAGAATTCGTGGCCAAGCTGCGTGGCCAGCGCCGTTGCATCGGCGAGGTTGTTGTCGGTCACCACCCAAAACTTTGCGCCGGCCTCCGGAACATCGCCCCATGGGAACCCATGCCCGAGCGACACGGACAACACGCCGTCCCGTCCTTCCAGCGATTTCATGCGTTGAACGAACGTAGCCATTGGCTCACTGGTGGTGTGCCAGGCCCCAACCATGCGGCAGTCGTACACACCTGTGGTGGGGCGGATCTTGCCTGCCGCGGTGTCGAGCAGCAGTTGATACGCTTCACGCAAACGATCGATGGGATCGGTGTGCGGATACTCCTTGTAGGCGATCAGGATGTCTGCCGAGCGCCGCATGCGCTCCGTGAAATGGCAGTGCGGATCGAGTGTGGCGGCAATCGGCACTTCGGGGCCGACAATGGCTCGCACCCGAGATAGCAGATCACCTTCACAGTCGTCGTATCCCTCGGCCACCATCGCGCCGTGCAGTACCAGGAGCACGCCGCCAAGCGGCTGCGCTGCTTCGATCTTGCCTAGGATCTCGTCCCGCAGCGATTCGTAGACCGCGCGAATCGTGGGGCCCGATGGTTGCGCCTCTGCGCAAATGCCCTCGACGATCTCATGCCCGTCGCGTTCCGCAAGTCGCCGCACTTCCGCAAGGGCGAACCCCATGCCTTGCGGGGCTCGCAGGCTTGCGTCGCCATGGAAGATGCCCGATTCCTCAAAGCCGCCCCAGCCAGTGGGGCAGGGCGCGAACGTATTCGTTTCGGTCGCAAGCTGAGCAGTGAATAGTTTCATCGTGAATCCTACGAGAGGGCGTGGAGATCGAAACCTCACTGTAGGCACACGCTGTTGCTAGTTTGTGAGCACTCTGTATCGCGTTCGAAACGAGAGTGCGGCCGCAGGCAACACGGCGGCTGCACGGGCTACCGGCGCGGCAGTCTCACCGTCGCTACCAATCCTCCGGCCGGATCGTTGCGCAGCTCAAGCGCTCCGTTATGCCGCTTGACGATGTCGCTCGCGATGGCCAGTCCGAGGCCCGTGCCGCCAGTGTCCTTGTTGCGCGAGCTCTCAAGCCGGTAGAACGGTTCAAGCACGCGTGACAACTGCGCCTCGGGGATACCCGGGCCACGATCGGCGACATCAATGCAGATGAACGAGGGTCCGTCAGTCAGATGAATATGCGCCTCCTCTCCGTATCGGATGGCGTTGGCCACCAGGTTCGTCAGGCATCGCTTCAAACCAAGCGGTTGCGCCATCAGCGCGCGTATCTCGCCGCTGACGGTGACGCGCTGCCCGCGTTCGGCGGCATCTTCCGCAATCGCATCCACCAGCGCGTTGATATCAACCGGGCTGAAGGCTTCAACGACTTCCGCGTTCCGCAAGAACGACAACGTGGCGTCCAACAACTGCGTCATCTCGTCGATGTCGCTTTGGAGCCGGTCATTCAACTCCCGGTCTTCAAGCGTGCGAAGGCGTAGCCGCATGCGCGTCAATGGGGTGCGTAGATCGTGCGAGACGGCGGCTAGGAATTGATTTCGCTCACTCATCTGGCGCCGTATGGCCGCTTGCATCGAGTTGAAAACCTGTGCCGCCTGCCGCGCTTCGATCGGGCCGGCTTCCTGGATGGGCGAAGCGTCGATGTGGTTCGCCAATTCGGCGGCCCCTTGGGCCAGTGAACGAAACGGTGCCGCGAGCATGCGCGCGCCGATCCAGGACGAGATCAATAGCGGCACCAGTTGGATCAGCACGGCCAGAAATAGCTGTAGCGGAACGCTCATGCCCGGAGGCGCCTTGAACGCTGCGGCGCTGTAGAACCACCACAAGACGAGAGCTGCGCAGGCCTGTGTCATCAGCACCATGGCCAGCATCACGAATAGCAAACGATAGAACGCGGAATCAAATGATGGCTTGGGCATATGCGTCCTAGGTACGTCGAATACGAATAGAAATCAGCATAGGGGGATTATCGCGCGCGACTGTATCGACTTTGTTTGTATTCCATTTCAACGTTGAAACAATGAACGACGAGGACGATGTTGCACCTCTGCTTGTTTCAAGACCGATACAAAGTACACACGAAACAGAAATGCCATGCACTTACCGTTGGCGACGAGTTGCGAAGTGAAACGGTGCTTTGAACACCGCAATCAGAAAGCGGAAAACTCGGAGGAGACGACAGTGAAAATGAACAATCGAAGGGCGCGTAGAGTGGATGCGACCGCGTCTCAGTTTCGCCAGGGTGGGCGATATATGACGTGGTTTGCCGGCCCGGTACTTGGCTTGGCGTCCCTGTACGCGCACGCACAAACGGTGAAGCCTTCACAAGACATGGTGCAGGTTGCGGCGCCTGATGCAGCGTCGGATACGGCAACTGGAGCGAGGCCTGAAAGCGGGACGGCCCCGGCTGAGAAGAGGGCGCAGGGAGCCGAGACTTCCGTCTCGCAGGGTAAAGAAGGCGCCACCCTCAACACGGTGGTGGTGACCGCAACGCGCCGCCGGGAGCCCGCACGTGAAGTGCCGATGCAGATCAACGTGGTTTCGGCTGAAGAGTTGCAGAAAGGCGGCGCAAAGACCATGTCCGACTTCCTGTCGTCGGAACCCGGTGTTGACCTGAACACGGCGGGCGGCAGCGGCTCCGGGCAAATCAGCATGCGCGGCGTGACGACAGGTGAGCAGACCGGGCCGACCGTCGGCGTGTACGTCGACGACGTGGCATTTGGCGGCAGCACCGTGTTCTCCCAGGGTGCAACGTTCGCGCTCGACATGAGCCTGCTGGACCTCAACCACATCGAAATTCTGCGGGGTCCTCAAGGAACGCTGTACGGTGCGGGTGCGATGGGCGGATTGCTCAAGTACGTCACCAACGAGCCGGATTCCGGTGAATTTTCGGGCCGCGCGTCTGCAGGCCTTTCCGTCACCAAGCATGGCGGCGTGAACAACTCCGCCAACGCCGTGTTGAATCTTCCGTTGAAGACCGATGTGGCGGCGGCACGGATTTCGATGTTCAGCCAACACGACGCGGGCTATGTCGATGCCGTAGGGCCACAGGCCGGTTCACGTATTGACCGCGGCGATACCTATGGCGCGCGCGCGTCGTTTCTTCTGACGCCCACGAATCAGTTGACGCTGCGCCTGACCGCATTGACGCAGAACATCAACCGCAATGCACCGAACTACGTTGCCTATGGAAAAAACGGGCAACCCGTGGACGGCGATCTGACAACGCGGCTCTTTACGACGGAGCCCTTTCATCAGAACGTCCAACTCTATTCCGCCGGGGTTGAGTACGAGTTCGGCTGGGCACGCGCGAATTCGATCACGTCATACCAGTCGATGCGATCGGATGCGCCGCAAGACTTGTCGGTGGTGTACGTTCCGCTGCTCAACGGCCTCGGCCTCAACGTGAGTTCCGTTGCCGCAAAGAACGTGGCGACGACGAACAAGTTCACGCAGGAATTTCGTCTGACCTCGCCAGGTAACCGGACGTTGGAATGGCTTGCGGGCGTGTTCTACACGCGCGAGCGCAGTGACGCGAGCCAAGGGCTCATTACAACGCTGCCCGCCGGAACCGTCGGCCCCAATTTGACCGCGCTTGAGGCACCGAGCACCTACAGCGAATACGCGGCCTACGGGGATCTGACCTATCACCTGACCCCGCGCCTGTCGCTGACCGGCGGGCTCCGTGTGGCACACAACACGCAGGAGTACCAGCAGACCACGTTTGGCACGCTCGCGGGGCCCACGCAGACCATTACCGCCCCCTCGTCGGATACCAGCAAGACGTACATGCTTACGGCGAACTATGCGCTGACGAAAGACAGCAACGTCTACCTGCGCGCTGCCAGCGGGTATCGCCCTGGTGGACCGAATGCGCTGCTGGTTGATCCAGTCACGGGGCTGCCTTCGTCTGGGAATCCCACGTTCCGCCCCGACACGCTGTGGACCTACGAGGCCGGCTACAAGGCCGATCTTCTGGACAAGCGCATGTCGGTTGCGATGACGGTGTACGACATCGAGTGGAAGAACATCCAGCAGTTCGGCGCGGTCAATGGCGTCAATCAAGTGCTCAATGCCGGTGATGCGAGGATTCGAGGGTTGGAGCTCTCCAGCGCGTTCCGTCCGAATCGCCACTGGAATCTTGGTCTGAGCGTGTCACTCATCGACGCGAAGCTGACCACGGGCAATGTCAACACGGGCACCAATGCGGCCGATCCGCTTCCAAACTCGGCACGGGTTGCCGCCACGCTATCGGCCAGCTACCTCTTCGCGGTGAACGGATATCCAGCCTACGCAGGTGTGAGTCAACGGTTTGTCGGCAGTCGCCATGCTGGCTTTGGAAGCAATACAGGCCGCCCGGACTATCCCCTGCCGGGCTATGCCATGACGGATCTGCAGGCAGGACTCGACTTCAAGAAGTTCAGCCTCGCTTTCTACGTTCGCAACCTGTTCGACCGCCGTGCATTGCTTGCGGCAGGTACGTCCCTGGTTCCGATGGGTGGCCCTGCGCTGGTCAGCGTGGCACAGCCTCGCACGATCGGTGCAACGCTGACGGTTCCCTTCTAACGCACATCACTCGAAATGACACACGATCCAATGGATATCAGGAAGCAACTCGACGCGTTGCTGGAGCCGTACAACAAAGCGGACCAGCCGGGCCTCGTGGTCGGCGTCGCGTTGCGAGGGGATGCGCTTTACCGGCGCGGCTTCGGGCTGGCCAGCATTGAGCACGGCACCATCAACACGCCCGCAACGCGCATGCGGATCGGCTCGACGAGCAAGCACTTCACGTGTCTCGCGGCGCTGCTGCTGGCAGAAGAGGGCAAGCTGGATGTCGACGCGGGCATCCGCTCGTATATCCCGGAGTTGCCGGTGCTCGCGGGCGATCCCACGTTACGCCAGTTGATGACGCACACCGGCGGCTACCGCTGTTACCTCGACCTGTGGGTGTTGACGCAGGGCGTGGTGACCATGCCTCGGGGCGCGGCCTTGGCGACGGAGGTCCGCCAACGCGACGTCAATTTCCGCCCTGGGGAGCGGATGATTTACTGCAACGGCGGCTACCACCTGCTGTCGCTTGCCATTGAGCGGGTCAGCGGCATGCCGTTCGAGAGCTTCCTGTCGGAGCGCATCTTCCGTGTGATGGGCATGGTCGATACCGAGGCCGTCGCCGACGACATGCAGATTCGGCCGCGCATGGCCACCCAGCACGTACCGGACGGAACGGGTGGGTTTATTCGCGGCCTGTTCCCTTCTTGGGAAGTGCGGGGTGAAGGCGGCATCGTGTCCACCATCGATGACATGCTGCGCTGGACGGCCCATCTGCGCGCGCCCGACAAGCTCGGCACCCAGGACGTGTGGCGGCAGATGCTGACCAAACCGCGCTATTCCAGTGGTGCCGAAGGTGTGTACGCGCTTGGGTTGATGCGCACACCGCATCGCAATGTTGAGTTGCTCCACCATGCCGGCGGCGTGTTCGGTGGGTCATGCCAGATGTTGACCGTGGCGGCGCATGCGCTTGACGTGGTGATTCTTACCAACGGTGCGCCGGTGGACCCGATTGCACTCGCAACGCAGATTGTCGACGTTGTCCTGGGCGACGAGGTACTCGGCGCACCGCGCGCCGCGCCACTGACCATCAACGGTCATGAAGCGCTGCTGGGCCGATACTTCTCGCGCGCCGATCGAGCGTACTGTGAGGTTGTCGATCGGGATGGGCACCTTGCTGCCGTCATACATAACCAGAAGCACCTGGCGCTACCGTTAATTGAGACGACGGACGGTTTGCGCATCGAGGACGGTACGGGTGGCGCGCTGATGATTCGGCCCGGCGAGACGTCGGCCGGCCGCGTGACGGCCATCGAGTTCATCGACTGCGGCCATGCATCGCTACTGGAACGGCTGCCAGATGAGGCGCCACCTGTCTCCGATGCCTTCGCCGGCATGGAGGGCGCTTACTTCAGCGGTGATGCAGCAGGGCATGCTGGACTGACGCTCTCGGACGGCGCCGTATCGATGCGGCTGGAGGGCCCCATGGGTGGCGTCAACTACCGGCTTGTCCCCGTTAGCGAAGACGTCTTCACGTTTGAACCGGCGGACGCGCAAGGTTTCTCCGCCGGTGTGCTGACCGTCGATCGTGTGAACGGGCGCGCTTCCCGTTTCTGGCTGGATACCTCGCGCACACGTGGCCTCGCTTTCTCGCGGGAGATATGAGAACAGGCGGAGCGGCAACGGTGCCGCTCCGCTTTTTTTTGCGTCAACCGTTGTGTCTCAGAGGCAGGGTTCCGGATATCGTGGCCGGTTGCCAACTGCCCGCATGAATGTGACGCGTCGGCTCCGTTGGGTATCAATGCGGAAGCCGGGCGTCACCTGCTGGGATGGGTCTTGCGATAGCGTAACGATGCCATCGATGAAAGCCAGCGGGGCAATGGGAGCCATGCCAAAGACGTGATCGGCGATAGGCGCCAGTCGGTAATCACACCCTCCAGCTGAGCCTTGCATACGGAGTATCAAAGTACTGCGGTCGGCCGGATCGGGTTCGATGACGGCGCGGGCGTTGGCATCGTGGCTCTCGTAGATGCCACACACCTCAGCGGCGATCTCGGCCGTCATCGGGGGCGCTTCAGCAACGCGTTCGAATGTCTCGGCATGGCCGCAATGGGCGATCCGGAGATGGTCGATGTCATCGGGCGCGTTGTGCATTCCCCAGTGCACGGAGAAGGTTCCGTCAGAGCCGGCTTCAATGGCGACATCGTTGGTGGGGCTTCCTTCGATCGGGTAAAGCGGCAGGGGCTTCCCCGCGCAGAGCCAACCACCCAGCGCCAATGCGCCGTCGTGGTCCTGCAGTGCATACACCGCATTGCTGTCCAATGAGCGATAGCAGCCAAGCCGCGCAGCATGTGCCGACGCAAGCGCTGGTATCGGGGGCCCGTCGCCGCTCAAGACAGTGGCGAGCACGATATCGACGATGCGATGGGCAAGATCGATTGGGGTCCCGACCGCGCCGTTGCTGAGGAGCACCACATCCAGCCCGTGTGTGGCGGAGAACAGCATATGGCTGGTGCCCCCGACGACACCGCCCGAATGATGGGTGAGCTGGACGCCGCGATAGATGGTTTGCTTGAGGCCCAGGGCGTAGTTGCTGCGCTGTCCGCTGGAAAACACGGGCATCTCCAACATCTGCGCCCAGGTTGCATCCGTGCCGATGATCTTTTCACCATGCATGTGCGCAGTCCATCGCAGCATGTCATCGACTGTCGAAACGATGCCGCCTTCACCCAGGATCTCTCTTGAGGGAAAGATGCCGCGCAGATACCCGCCTTCGCCATCCGGCACATGAAAGCTGGCGATGCCCGGCACCACGGCCATGTCGTTGTCGATGGAGGCCGTCTGGTGCATGCCCATCGGAGTAAAGATCCTCGCATTCAGGAATGCATCAAACGGCATGCCGCTGGCGCGCTCAATGGCGAGCGACAACAAGTGATAGCCCCCGTTCGAATACATCATGCGTTCGCCTGGGCGGAAATTCTCGTCGCGCTGGCGGATCTGTGCGGAGAGCGTTGCGCCACGCGGCGGAATGGCCAAGCCTTGCGTCAGCAAGGCCAGATCGAGCGCGCATCGTTGCCCGCCGCGGTGGGACATCAACTGACGCAGTGTCGGTGCACAGCCGGCACGCGAGAGCTCAGGAATATAGGTTCCGATGCCGGCGTCCGCATCGAGAAGGCCCTCCTCGCAGAGCAGCAGTACAGCCAGGCAGGTGAAGTGCTTGCTGACTGAGCCGATGCGCAGGCGCGTGGCGGTCGTCAGCGCGCGCGCGTGCTCAAGACTCGCCATGCCGAATGCCTTGCGGTAGAGCAGTTCACCGTGCTGAGCGATGCCGACAACTACGCCCGGACCATCGCTGCACGCGTAGGGGCGAAACAGCGCCGATAGCGCCTCGTACATGCATTCTCTCGATGGCCTTGTCATGGGGTTGTATCGTCGTCAATGCGAGTGAACAGCAAATTGCGCGTGCGCCAGGTGTCGAGCCGGAAACACGAGATGTTCCCGCCGCTGTCGCGTGAGAGGCGCATTGCGCCATACGCCATGCTGCTGGGGTCGTGCGGCGTGAAGGCAAGCATGTCGTTCGATTTTGGGTCGAGACGGTAGTGAGCGGCGCCGTGCCTGCCTTGGACAGACATTGCCAGTGCACTGCTTTCCTGCTTGATGATCGCAAGCGCATCGGCATTCAGGCTGAGGTAACGCCCGACCAATCCGTTGGCCGCGTCGGCTGCATGAAGCGCCGCATTGGCGAGGCGGTCCAGCGTCTGGCTTTGCCCGCACTGCGTCATGTCGAGACGCCTTCCGTCGCTGTGGAGTTTTAGATAAAGCGCACCCTCGGGGCCTTCATCCAGTGCCAGTGTCCTCGGCCGGTTGGGCACCAACTTGAGGGGCAGCGGATGAATGACCAGGTTGTGGTGAATGAGATGCAGCGTGCCATCGCGATCGACAATTTCGCAGTAGGCGCCCGTTTCGCATGAGTGGTACGTCCCCAACCACGCAGGATATTCAACGGACGTTGCGGGGCGACTTTCCACTGTGGTGAGATGCGCCTCAAGCACGATGTCGATCACGCGCTTGGATAACGCGATCGGATCGATCGTGTCCGCGTTTGCCATGATCACGATGTCGAGGGCGTGCTCAGGCACCGTCAACATCTGGCAGGCACCGCCGACCGATCCACCAGAGTGGTGCAGCATCGAGACGCCGCGATAGCGTGTCTGCATGAGGCCGAGCGAGTAAGTGCCGATCTCTCCGTCGTAAAAACGGACCGGGGTCAGCATTTCACGCCACGTGGCAGCGGAGCCAATGCGCTTCTCGCTGCGCAGGTGTGCGATCCAGCACAGCATGTCATCCACCGTCGATACGATGGCACCCTCGCCCAGGCAGCGCCATCCTGGCAGTAGCCCGCGCTCCCAGCCGCCCGTGGCGTCCCGTACATGCAATGTCGCCATGCCAGGCAGGATCTGCATATCGTGGGGCGCCGTAATGGTGTCGATCATGCCCATCGGGCCAAAGAGGTGTTCCGCCAGAAACGCCTCGAACGACATGCCGCTGATGCGTTCAATCACGATCGACAGCATCTGATAGCCGCCGTTGGTGTACATGGCGCGCTCGCCCGCAGGGAAGTTGTGCTCGGACTGCCGTGCCTGCATCGCCAATGCAGCACCGGCGGGAACCATGCTCAATCCCTGTGTGAGCATGAAGAGATCAAGAAAGCACCGCTCCCCCCCGGAATGGTTCATGAACTGGCGAAGCGTGGGGTCGCTGTTCCGCGCGGGAAGCTCTGGGAGGTAGCGGCGCGCCGGCGCATCAATGTCGAGCTTGCCGGCCTCGACGAGCAGCATGGCGGCCAAGCAAGCGAAATGCTTGGTGACGGACCCGATGCGCATGCGGGTGCATGGCGTATTGGCGACGCTGTGCTCCAAGCTGGCCATGCCAAAGCCACGGCGATAGCGCAGCGCGGCACCGTGCGTAATACCCACGACCAGGCCCGGTGTGTCACTACGCTGATACGGTGCAAAGAGGGCGTCGAGCTTGGCGGCGAGTGAAGAATTCATTGGCTTCGCGGTGGACGTTACGGGAGCATGGCATTGGTAACGGCGGACCCCCAGGCGTCGTCCGGGCACAACAAGAGGCCGTCCGAGTACTGCGCGCCAACCGCACGATCCCTGGTGAGAAACAACGGGCCATCGAGGTCGATGCGATCGCACAACTGCCCGAGGACGAAAGCGGGTGCGATGGCCAATGACGTGCCCGGCATGCATCCAACCATGATGGAGAGGCCTGCAGACCGTGCGGTGGCGGCGAGTTCAAGCGCGCGTGTGAGTCCCCCGCACTTGTCGAGCTTGATGTTGACGATGTCGTATCGACGAACGACGCCGGGCAGGTCCTTAACATCCTGGAACGATTCATCGGCGGCCAGGGGTATCGGATAGTCCAACGTATCGAGGCAGGCGTCAGCACCGATGGCGAACGGCTGCTCCAGCATGTCGATGCCGACTTGCTGCAACACCGGAAGCATCGTATCGAGGTGAGCGCGCGACCAGCCTTGGTTGGCATCGACTGAGAGCGACACGTCAGGTCGCGCCTCACGAATCGACAACAGGCGGCTGGCATCGCGCACACTGCCATCGAGTTTGATCTTGAGCGCTCGGGCTTGGCGCAGGCTACGCGCCTTGCTCGCCATCGCCCGTGGGGTATCGACGCCGATAGTCATCGTGGTCAGCAGGGGGCGCGGTGGCGGAAGCTGCGCGACGCGCCAGACCGGCAACGCTTCACGTTTCGATTCCAATGCCCAAAGCGCTGCGTCTACCGCATTGCGTGCGCCACCCGATGGCAGCAGCGTCAGCAACTGCGCGCGGGTGATGCCTCGTTCGATAGAAGGACGTACCGCTTCGATCTGCGCCGCGATCGATTCGGCCGTCTCGCCAAGATAGAAGACGCCGGCCGCTTCACCGACACCTTCATGGTGCGTGTCAGCGATTGTCACGACGACCACACGTGCAGTATCGACGAGATATCCGGTAATTCTGAAAGGCGCGGCCAGCGGCCAGCACTCGATTCGAATCGAGAGAGAACAACGTTCCATGGTGTTCGTTTGGCGATGGGAGGGTGTTATGCGTAGCGCTCAATCGCTTCGCGTACGCCTTTGCCGGCGGCGCGCATCAGTACGCAAGCTGAAGAGAAGCCAACCAGGGCGACGCCAATGATCGCTACGAGGAGACCGTGGTTGACCGCCTGCAAGCGATCCGACATCACGCCGATGAAGACCGGGCTACCGGCTTGAACGACGATGGTGGTCAGCACGCCGATGGCGGCCACGCGCGAGCGCAGGTGCGCGGGGCAAATGCTTTGCATGATTGCGGGAAACAGCACCATGCCGGCAACAATGCAAGCGAACTGCAGTCCAAAGAGGCTGTAGACGAATGTCACCGAAGTGGCCGTCAGGTAGCCGACGGAAGTGAGCGCCGCGGCAAGCGCGCCCCACTCGCACACACGCAGAGGGGCCAACACGCCGAAGCGAGGGCTGAGGCGGCGAGCGATCAGCCAGCCCAGAACGCAGCCAATGACACTGCCGATCGTGGCCGCGGCCCCCAACCCACCGCCAGCCGCAGCCGGCGCCGCGCCAAAACTCCGCACGGCAACGATGGGCATCCAGGTGGTAATGCCCGTGAAAGCCATGTTGACCAACGCAATCGCGCCGAAGAATTTCGCCATCATGGCCCGTTCACGCGTGAAGTAGACGCGTGCGGTCAAGGGTGATGTGGCGACATGCTCGGTGGCGCGTATGTTCGTGCTGCGCTCGCCGTGCTTAGGGCGGATCATGGCGACCAGAATGACTAGAAGCGGCGCGGGGATGGCAACGGCAAAGAAGGCCAGGCGCCATGGCGAGAAGCCGGCCAACGCACCGGGTAGCGTGCCGTGCATCGTCGTGACGCCTTGCAACAGCGCGCCTCCCAGGGCCATGCCCGCACCGGCGCCGAGCAGGTTGACCAGCGCGAACACCGAGTTGGCGAGCACGCGCTGTCGTGCGGGAAACAGGTCGGGAATCATGCCGTAGATGATGGGCATCAATCCAGCCTCTCCGATGCCCAATCCGATCGAGGCGATGAAGAGTTGCCAGAAGCCGGTGGTGAGCCCGCAGGTGGCAGTCGCTGCGCTCCAGACCAGGATGCACACCGCCAGCACGAGGCGACGGTCGACGCGGTCTGCGATCCATCCGATGGGTAGCGCCGCCGCGCCCGCAAAGAGCGCGAGGCCGGCGCCTTGCAGCAGGCCGATCTGCAAGTCCGAGAGACCGAAGTCCTGCCGGATCGGTTCTGTAAGGAGAACAAGTATCTGCCGGTCGATATTGGCAAAGAACGCGACGATCACGAGTACCGCAAGGCCGAACCAGGCAAGCGCACCAGCGGACGCTTCCCTTGGGGCGGAGATCCCCATGGCGGGGGAAGGTAAGTCGAGTTTCGAGTCGAACATGGCGGAGCCGACAATTGAGGAGGGGGCGAGAGGGTGACCGAACGAACGGGCGGCCGCGCGGGGCCGCTTACGGCATGAACTGCTCGTTGCCGACCAGCCCGATGCGCTTCACACCCAGCCGCTGGGCGGAAGCCATGACCATGGCAACGGCCCGATACGGCGCCGCTTTGTCAGGACGCAGGTGCAGCTCAGTTGGCGCGGGGTCTGCGCTGACAGCCTCAAGCCGGGTTTCCAGCTGCGCACGGGAGGCCACCGGTTCGCCATTCCAGGCGAGCGAGCCATCGGGTGCGACGTCAATCTGGACGATGGCCGGCGGTGCCTGCTGAGGCTGCGCTGGCGCATCGGTCGGCATGTCCAGCTTCACCGCATGCGTTTGGATGGGGATCGTGAGGATAAGCATGATGAGCAGCACGAGCATCACGTCGATCAACGGGGTGGTGTTGATCTCGACCATGACCTCGGCCTCATCGCCGTTGCCGCCATGCATCGTCATTGCCATGACGGGCCTCCTTTTGGTGTGAATGGGTTATTGGCGCGGCGGTGCTTCGGTAATGAAATCCACTTTCGCGATACCGGCGCGTTGACAGGCGAGGACGACACGCCCGATGGCGGCGTAACGTGCATCCAGGTCGCCACGGATGTGCACTTCCGGCTGCGGCTTTTGCACGGCCACCGTCTTGAGCCTGTCGACCAGCGTTTGGGTGTCCGGCACGTGACCTTCATTCCAGAACACGTCGCCGTCCTTCGTGACCGCGAGGATCACGTTCTGGGGAGTGGTTTGAAGCGGATGGACGGCTTCTTTGGGAAGCGTGACCGGCACGGTGTGCGAGACCACCGGAATGGTGATCAGGAAGATGATCAGCAGCACCAGCATCACGTCCACCAATGGCGTCGTGTTGATGGTGGACATCACCTCATCGTGCTCGTCACTGCTGCCAGTTCCGACGGACATGGCCATGGCTCACCCCACGCGAGCAATCGCCATGGACCGCGTTGCGGCGGCCGCGGCAGCGCTGGTCTTGCCTGTGAAGAGAACGGTATGCAGCTCGGCGGAGAAGCCGCGCACACGCTCCATCACCGCCTTGTTGCGCCGTACCAGCCAGTTGTAGCCGAGCACAGCCGGCACGGCCACGGCCAGGCCGATAGCGGTCATGATCAATGCTTCGCCCACGGGGCCGGCAACTTTGTCGATCGATGCCTGGCCGGCAATGCCGATGGCTGTCAGCGCGTGATAGATGCCCCACACCGTCCCGAACAGCCCCACGAATGGCGCAGTTGACCCGACGGTACCCAGAAAGGAGAGGCCGTCCTGCAGGCGATTGGAAACGGTGTTGGTCGCGCGCTCAACAGCGGTGGTAACCCACGTGTCCAGGCTGATCTGTTCGAGCATCGCGCCATCGTGGTGGTCCCATGCTGACAGGCCGGCCTGTGCAATGAAGCGGAAGGGGCAGTCCTCGTTGAGCGCGCGTGCGCCTTCTGCGAGCGTGGGTGCAGTCCAGAAGACCTCTTCGGCAGTTTTTGCCCGGCGGAGCACACGGGCCTGTTCAAGCAGCTTCGCGACGATGATGTACCAGCTGCCCATCGACATCACGATGAGGATCAGCAGTGTGCCGCGGGCAATCAGATCGCCGCCTTTCCAAAGCGCCTCGAGGCCGTATGGATTCGTTACCGCATCGGTGGCGGCATGCGCAGCGCTGGTTGCCAGCGTCAGAGCGACGGCGGCGGCAGCTGGGTAAATGCGTTTGGACATATTTGTCTCCTGGAACGTGTTGATACAACGTGATGGCATTGGCTGTCGCTTGCAGCCTCAATCGAGCTTGAAAGAGAAGGGCACCTGCACCCGCACCTCCTGGCCTTGCGCGATGCAGTGGAATTGCCGCACGGCGTTCTCGGCCGCGCGATCCAACACAGGAGCGGCGGACGTGGTGACACGCAGGTCTTTCACGTTGCCGTCGGTGCCCACCGTGAACGCCACGACAACATCGCCCGTGAGGCCGTCTTTGATCGCTTCACGTGGATAGCGGATGCCCGCACGCACCTGCGTGGAGTTCGGGCACACAACGCCCACACTTGCGGCAACTAGCGCGGGTGCCGGCGCCGGTGCTGGAGGCGCGACCGGTGCAGACGGCGTTGGTGTGGCCGACTGCGCGGTGATGGTGTTCTGCGACGGCGGTGTGGCGGTATGCACTTCCGGCGGCGGCACAAACGGGGGGGGGCGCAACGTGCTTCGGCCGCGGCGGGGGCTCCGCCAGCTTCTTGGGAGGCGGTGGGGGCGGGGGCGGAGGCTTGACCTCTTCAATCAGACGCGTTTCGATCGGCGTCGTGATGATCTTCACGACGTTGGTTGCGATACCGCTCAGCAGCGCGTACAGGATCACCACATGCAATGCGATCACGAATGCAATGCCAGCCATTCGACGAGCGTGCGGTTTGGGTTGGGCGTAGTTCATATGCCACGTGTCTCCTGCCTTGATAGGTCTTGTTGAGGAGCACGTTAAAGCCTGGGCATTTCCACTTCATCTCGACTTTGTATCGAGGTTGATACGAAGCGGAATGCGCGGGAAGCAGCTGGAGAGCGTGGCGCGATGGCGCGTGTAAAGCGCACATCTCGTTGCGCTACCGGCGTGCCTTGAATGTTGCGCGACGCGCGGCCGTGGATGTATGCGCAACAGCACCCACGTCGATTATTTCAAGATTGAAATAATCCGTACAAAAAAGCCCCTATATTGGCGTCTCATAATTCCATGGGAGCGAGCGTGGCACGCTGCCGCTACGACACCGGAGAGGGGGAGACACCATGACCAAATCTATTCATGTTCTCGCTGTCGACGACGACGCGCAGATCAGGGGCTTGCTGTGTGATTGCCTGGCCGATTTCGGCATGGTCACCACGCAAGCCGCCAACGGTGCCGATATGCATCGTGCGCTTGCCAATGGCACAGCCGATATTGTCGTCCTGGATCTGATGCTGCCTGATGGCGATGGACTCGATCTATGTCGCGAAATTCGTGCGAAGTCGGATATCCCGATCATCATCTTGACGGCACGCGGCGAGATGACGGACAGGATCGTAGGGCTTGAACTGGGCGCGGACGACTACGTCGTCAAGCCGTTTGAGCCTCGTGAGCTGGTGGCGCGTATCCAGACCATCCTGCGCCGCACGCGCGCCCAACTGCATGCGCATGCCGATACCCAGGAAGAGTGCCGGTTCGCAAACTGGCGTCTGAACCTCATTGGCCGCCATTTGATCGCTGCCGACAATACGGTCATCCCGCTGTCGAACGCCGAGTTCCGCCTCCTCAATGCATTTCTTGCAGCCCCAGGGCGCGTACTAAGTCGCGAATACTTGATGGATGCCGCACGCGGCAAGTCAACTGATGCATTTGACCGCAGCATCGACGTGCAGATATCGCGCTTGCGTCACAAGTTGCGAGAGGACATCAAGGAACCCAAGCTCATTCGTACGATTCGAGGAGAAGGCTACATGCTTGATACCAAGCAGCATTGAGCGTGGGTAGCAGTACTGCAGAACGGGATAGTTCTCGCCATCGAATCCAGGGAAGTCCACAAGCGCCGCCGATTGCCAGGGCAATGCCAGTGGAGAAAAGCGCGGGGACGCCGGTCAGCGCAACCGCCGAAACGGCTAGCGAGCTCCAGATCAGAAGCGCAAGGATTGCGAGTAACTCAGGCACGTACTTTCTCTTTCTTGAGTGCCTGTAGACGGGCTTATTCGTGTGGAATGATGGTGAGAACCGATCTGACACCAGACGAGATGGAGGCGGAACTGGGTGAAAGGCTCAGGACGCTTCGCTTGTTCAGGAATCTCGAGCAGAAGACGCTGGCTGAACTGGCCGGCGTAAGCGTTCGGGCATTGCGGGACCTCGAGAGCGGCCGCGGCTCGAGGGTCAAAACCCTAGTCTGCGTGCTCTGTGCTTTGGGACTGCAGGATTGGCTCAACACCATTGCGCCACCTGACACGATTAGTCCGTCGGCACGCACTCGTGAGAAGTCCCGGCAGCGTGCCTCGCATTCGCGTCTCCGTCGTGCTACTTGAGCCGGCTGCAGCGGCGTCTGCACCAGGGCATTTGGCGCGATCAGTACCCAGGTGGGACGGACAAATGCGCCCGGTAGGATCGCGCAGCACTCCTCACGCGTCGGGCTCGCACGCGGTGGGATGCCCCCCCGTTGCCGCCAGGAAAGATATTCCCCCTGGCCAGGGTTGAAGCGCGTATGCTCGGCGCGGCCACTTGGCGAGCAACGTAACCGGAGTATCACGATGGCCAAGTCTCAATTGCGCGGCAACCGCGAAGTCAAGAAGCCGAAACAGCCGAAGAAGGTGGCAGTGCCTGCAGCACCGTTTGGCTCGGTGCAATCGCGGGTCACGAACGAGGGCGCTGAAAAGAAGAAGAAATGAACGGTACGTGCACGGGCTGCGTCCCGCGGGGTGTTTACCGCTGACCCAACCGATTGGGATGGCACGATGACTGCCGGGTGCGCGAAGCGTGACAGCGTTCCCCCCGACCCCCGATAGTTCGATGGCGCACATGGAAAGAGCGTACAGTGGGACTTCCCCCTTTACGGAGTTCGCTGTGGATGCCCGTCCGACTTGCCGCTACAAGGGGTTTGAAGTCTACCCCTTCATCTACCTGTTCGACCCGCCTCGTGAATGGCATGGGCGGCGCTCGGACCGGTCCTACAACGCTTCGGTGCTGATCTGTCAGGCTGGCGAGGAGCCCAGCATGGAGGACTCCCGCATCTTCCGGCTGGAGGCCACGCCCTGGGACAGCGTCGGCGTGGCCAAACGTGTCGCCGTCAAGATGGCCGAAGGCATCATCGATGGCTTCGTGCCTGGCCAGACACTGATGGCGCAATAGCCGCACGAAGGCGGTTGCCTGCGGGTGGATGGCCACCATGCCAGACGCGAGCGTACCGCCCAGTCGTCATCGGTGGCCGTGGCCGCCGGTAAGACGATGCACGCAGCAGGAGGCCGTATGGTGCGCATGCGTTATTCGGTCGGCTTGCGCTACGAGGTGCACGACTCGACCGCCGATTTCATCTTCAACTTCCACGCGGCGCAGACTGCGCGCCAAGTCGTCGTGGCCGAATCATTGCAGTTGAACCCGGCGCTGATGGCAGAGCCGCACACCGAACCCGGGTTGCTGAACCGGCGCTTGCGCGTGCGTGCCCCCCGCGGGCACTTCTCGGTCACCTACACCGCCACAGTCGACGTCGACCATGTGCTCACACCGGCGGAGCAGTTGTTCGAAGTCCCCATCGCAAAGCTCCCGCTCGATGTCGTCACGTTCCTGGCCCCCAGCCGGTATTGCGAATCGGATCGGCTCATGGAATTCGCACTGCGCGAGTTTGGCGGCTACGAGCGCGGGTACCGGCTCGTCATCACGATTCGCGACTGGGTCTGCCGCTATGTGCGGTGTGTCTCTCAATCTACGAACGAGCGCACGTCGGCCGTCGACACGCTCGTTGAACGCAAGGGCGTGTGCCGCGACTATGCACACCTCATGATCGCCTTGTGCCGCGCGCTGAGCATTCCCGCGCGCTTTTGCAGCAGCCTCGACTACGGTGCAGACCCCGGCATGGGGCCGGCAGACTTCCACGCGTTCGTGGAGGTATTCGTGGGGCAGCATTGGTACCTCGTCGATCCATCCAATGCCGCGGTGCCCATGGGGCTCTTGCGGATCGGGACGGGGCGCGACGCAGCCGATATTCCCATCGCCATGGTCTTCGGCAACGTGGCGCCCTCAAGACCGCTGGTGCAGATCGAGGCCGTGGCGAGCATTGCGCCTGGGTTCAGCATGCCGGTGGACACCGCGCAAGGCATCAGCACCTGGTGACGGCGTGGCACGGGCTCACCACTCGTCCGTGGACGGCCCCTCTTCTTCCACGCCGAGGATGACGTCGATCGCCGCCCGTCCTGCCAGCTCGCCCACGAGATGCGCCCAGCGCCGCGAGAAAGGACCACCGTGGACCTTGATGCGCTTACCGATGGCCGCGACGCCCGCGGGCTGCGTCGGCCCCTGGATGGAAAACCACAAGTCGAACATGTCCTTTGATCGGCCCACGAGTTCCATGTGGATCTGGTAACCACGGTAGTCGGTCGTACGTGTCATTGAAGACGTCCTTGATGTGTCGTGGTCGTCTTCCAAGGGTAGGGGCCATGCTCGATGGACGCAATGCGTTTCATGGGAAGCCCCAGCATCTTTTTGCCGTTGACTGCCCCCCCGAACCGGCAGCCGCAACCGCAACCTTGTGCAGGCTACAGTCTTCACGGTTCAGGCGTGGCGCTTGACGGTTCGGCAATGGAATGCGGGCCCCGAACTGCGGCATTTCAATATCAAAGACTGCAGCGAGACCCCAAGAGAGTGGGAATAGACACGCGCTACAGGCGCCGTATCGCAGACAATGTCGGAAGCAGGACCACAGCCGGCGATGCTGCGCACCTAGAGGCTTCGCATCCCACCGCTTGTTTTGGGCATGCCCATACGCTCATACACGAGCAAGACGCGAGCCGCCCTACCACGATCCGACACTAGAACATCGCGACGATCAACTCCAGCCCAGCGCTGGTAGACGAGGAAGCCAAACATGGACTGCAGCGGAGAGGCCCGGCCCAATCTGTATCGCGTTCTGCGCGCGCGCTTGAATGCGCATCCGTTGTCGCATGTCGGGCCCGGGCTGATCACGGGCGTCGCCGACGACGACCCGAGCGGGATCGCGACCTATTCGCAGGCTGGGGCGCAGTTTGGCCTGGAGATGCTGTGGACCATGCCACTTACGTTTCCGTTGATGGCGGCCATGCAGTCCATGTGCGCAAACATGGGACGCGTCACGGGCAAGGGACTTGCGGCCAACATCAAGGACGTCTTCCCGCCGATTGTGTTGCGTACCGTCGTGTTGCTGTTGCTGATCGCAAATACGTTGAATATTGCCGCTGACGTCGCGGCGATGGGCGAGGTCGCGGAACTCGTTTCCGGCATCGACCGGCATGTCATGACAGCGTTGGTGGTGTTCGGCACCCTGGCACTGCAGATATTCGTTCCTTACCACCGATACGTTTTCTTTCTGAAGTGGCTGACGGCGTCTCTGCTGGCGTATGCCGCAGTCTTGTTTACCGTGCACGTGCCGTGGAGCCGCGTGGCGCTGCATACGGTGTGGCCCAGTGTGAGACTCGATGCCAGTGCCGCATCGATGGTGGTTGCCGTGTTTGGTACCACCATCAGCCCCTACCTGTTCTTTTGGCAGGCTTCCGAAGAGGTTGAAGACATGCGGGCGCGCCCGTCGTTGAAAGCCGATGGAGCCAAGGCCCGCACCGAGCTCCGGCGCATTCGCTGGGACACCTGGAGCGGCATGTTGTACTCCAATGTGACCGCCTATTTCATCATTCTCGCCACAGGCGTGACCTTGCACGTTTCTGGCGTGACCGACATCACGACCGCGGCGCAGGCGGCCAGTGCTTTGCGGCCGCTTGCTGGAGACTTTGCGTACGTGCTGTTCACCGTCGGGATCCTGGGGGTGGGGCTGATCGGCGTGCCAGTGCTGGCAGGCTCAGGCGCCTATGCCCTCTCCGAAGCGATGGGCTGGAAGGAAGGGCTGGAGCGCAAGGTGAGCGATGCCCGTGGGTTCTACAGCATCATCGCCTTGAGCGTACTCGCAGGGCTGGCAATCCAGTACTCGCCCATCCGTCCGATGAAGGCGCTTTTCTGGAGCGCGGTCATCAATGGTGTGGTGGCGGTCCCGCTGATGGCGGTCATCATCCTGCTCGTGTCGAAGCCCGCAGTGATGGGCCCCTATACCGCAAGCCGGCCATTGATCGTCCTGGGCTGGTCGGCCACGGCGATCATGGGGGTTGCGGCCATGGCGATGTTTCTACTGTAGGCATCGGCACGCAGGCAGAGTGCCTGCATGCCGATGTTGACGTCATGCAACGGGACGGCGGCGTAGCCCCCTCGGATGGCTCCACCCCCTCTCCCTCACCCAGCGAGTTCTGCGCATTGTTGCCCCAGGAGTATCCCTGCGCTGAATGCCAGGCCGGAGGAAACGAACCCCTCCGACACGGCAGCCGGTTCCCAGCCGGTGCCCCCTCCATCACTGGACGTGAAGCGATACTCTGAAAACCATCGCCGGTCACTACGTTGCAGTGTGCGGATTTCAAGCGTTCCGTTTGGGAGGTCAAGCGAATTGATCATAGATGTCCTTGGTACGGTGACCTCGGTATGTCGGGAAGTGCCGATTCACTGTTATTTGAGACTGCAGCGTAAGGTCGGCGCGAAACGTCGTCGGCCCGGTACCGTACAGAACTCGGTCCGCCGCTTGACCTCAGCGGTTGCCCACCTGGACAGGCGACGCCTGCGTCTGCCACCGTACCGACACACTTCACGCGAGCGAGGATGCTGTTTGTCGGGACGTCCGCGCGACACTCACGCTCACGTGCTGACGCAGGGATGCCCCGATGGGCTGTACGCCGCTTGTGGTCCGTACAGAAAGTTCAAGTCCTGGATTTGCGCTCTCCGCAACAGCACGCGGTGGCTTGCGATCGGGGCGGAGGTGTACAAAATGCGTAGCAATCGGATAGCACAACTGTGCGGCGCGATGCTGGTGATCGTGACGCTCGCGGGCGGGTGTGCCGGGATGTCCCGGCGAGGTACGGACACTGCAATCGGCGCCGGTGTCGGTGGTGTGGCAGGCGCTGTCCTGACAGGCGGTAGCGCGGTAGGGACAGTGGGCGGCGCAGTCGTCGGTGGCGTCGTAGGCAATCAGGTTGGGAAATGATTGCGGCCATGGCCGGCGAAGCGGCACGCCCGCACGAATGGGGAATGCCGCTTTCCAACCCGTTCTTGTGAATCGAAGGTGTATGGCTTAAGCGGCGGCCGCAGCCGCAGCCGTCTTGAGCGGCAGAACAGCGCTGGTCTGCTCCGTGCAGCCGGAAACGCCAAAGGCCACCGCAACGGGATTCATGCTGTCGACCATTGAAGTCGGCATCAGGATCGTCGCACCACGCTCTTTGGTGGTCTCGTAGATGATGTTCATGGCACGCAGTTGAAGCGCTTGCGGATGGCCTTCGTACATGCCCGCAGCCTCGACAAACTTGGCGGCGATGGCCGCTTCTGCAGAACCCAGGATGACGCGGGCCTGTTTCTCGCGTTCGGCCTGGGCCTGCCGGGACATGGCGTCCTGCAGCGCCACGGGGATGGCCACGTCGCGCACTTCGACCGACGATACGGTCACGCCCCATGCTGCAGTCTTTTCGCCGATCTCTGCGCGCAGCTGCTCGTCTGCCGCCTTCCGGTCCGATAAGAGTGCCGAGAGCATGGAGGCGCCGATCATTTCACGCAACGATGTCTGGGCGACGCGATCGATGGCCTGACGGTAGTCGGTAATGGCCAGCGCAGCCTTCTGCGCATCATGAACGTGCCAGAAGATGATCGCGTCGACATTGACCGGCACGGTGTCTTTCGTCGATGCCTGCTCGGCATTGAATCCGGTCGTTTGAATGCGCTCGTCAATCACAGCGGTGACGCTGTCGACGATCGGCAGGATCATGAACAACCCGGGACCTTTCACGCTTTGCAGCTTGCCTGCACGCAGGATGACGAACTTCTGCCAGGCGTTTGCCATCTTGAGTGTCGACGCGACGAGGATTGCCGCAATCCAGAACACGGGTGCCAGCAGAACCGAGCCGAACATGCCCGCAGCGGCCCCCATCGCCAAGAGAAGGACAACGATGAATGCGGTGATGGGATTCATATGGCGCCTCGCCAGTGGTACTGCAAACCATGAGAGACGGGGCCAGGGTTCTGGGGACGGTCGCTCGCAATGTCTGCGTGATGTCTTTACCCGAAGACGTGGGAGCGGATGTCGTCTTCAAAATCGACTGTCCAGTCAGGGCCATGAGCACCGTCGTATTCGCGCATGGTCTTGCCCATCCGGACGATGACGCTACGGTCCAGCGCCTCGGAAGGGGCGCCACTCGAGAAGTGTTCCGTGGATGACACCTCAAAGCCGTCGGGCGCGAGGCCGTTTCGCAGGCACACCTCGCGAAACGCGTCGCGCTCCATGTCTGGGAACCGGAGAATGGTTTGATCGAGCATCACGTTGGCCTCTTTCTCGTAGTGCGCCGCCGCCTGTGCATGAGATGCCGTGGGGCGTAACGGATCGTCGGCTTTAGAGTCGCCCCATGAACAAGAGCACGAGAACGATGAGCAGAACCACGCCGAGCGCACCGCTTGGCGCGTAGCCCCACCCGTTGCTGTAGGACCACCTTGGGAATGCCCCAACCAGCAAAACGGCTAAGACAATGAAAAGTACGAGTCCGAGAGACATGATGTCCACCTTGTTTTGTAGATTCCCCCACTCCGTGTACACGAGCCAGGCAAGAAGCGCTCCACTGTTGTTTCATCGATGAGGCTGAAGCCGGATTTTTCGACCGTCGCCCGAACAAATGGATGAGGCCTCATCGTCTTGAAGGATAGGGCAGCTCGGGCGCAAAAACGGTTCGGTAGCGTACGCGCCAGCGTGTCAGTTGCGTGTGCAGCGCAAAGGTTTCCGCGTATTGGCCTCATGGTGTGTTGCACGCGCACCCTTTGGTGGTCTTTCTTGTCGACTACCGTACAGACAGCACTGCATCTGCAGAGAAATCATGTGGTTTCGTCGGGCAAGGTCTTGTCTAGGTACGCGCATTGCCGGGTAATGAAATGGCCCGCGCGCGGCGCCTCAGGGCACGGCATCCCCCGCGACCAACTGAGCGCCGAAAGCGCAGGAGCATTGCCATGAACAAGGATCAAGTGAAGGGCCGTCTTGAAGAGGCGAAGGGCAAGTTGACTGAAGCCGTTGGCAGGGTCACTGGAAAGGACGCCACGGCAGCGAAAGGAAAGGCCGAACAGATCGCCGGGAAGTCGCAGGCGGCGTATGGCGATGCCAAGGAAGCGTTCAAGAAGCAGCCGAAGCCTTGATGCCCGCGACCTGCGCAAGCGCGTCAATGCAACACAGGAGCGATCATGCACAAAGTCATTACCACTGCACAGCACAGAAAGTCGGAGCCTGCTGCTTGCGGATGCATACCTGCCGCAGATGAAGGGCACACCTATCAATCCGCTGTGGACGCATCGCTTGAGATGACTTTTCCGGCGAGCGACCCAATCTCGCCGGGCGCGGCCATGTATGCGGAGCGTCAGCTCAGTACCTCGCTCGACAAGACAGATTGGAGCCTGGCTGTCGGTAGCAAGAGGCAGCTTTCCTGCGTCGAGCCCGCACCACGACACAAGGGCAAAAGCCGTGCGCATTGACGTATTCCTCCTGCCGGTTCAGTCGCCGGTTCGATGGCTCATTACCTTATCTGGAGTCACACCATGAACATCAACGAATTGGACCACCAAAGCGGCGGACCGCGTGCTGCGATCGTCGGCAACGGTCAGCTCAGGGGCGTCGGCCCCGGTCCTGTCATCATGGCTGCCGACACGCTCAACGGCAATTCGGTTCTTGGCCCGAGCGGTGAAAGACTCGGCAAGATCGATCACATCATGCTGGATGTTCCCCGCGGGCAAATCGCCTATGCGGTGCTGTCATTCGGAGGTTTTCTCGGTGTCGGCACGAAGCTGTTCGCCGTGCCATGGTCTGCTCTGACGCTCGACACTGTACGCAAGTGCTTCGTGCTGGGCATCGACAAGAAGCAGTTGGAAGCCGCGCCGGGTTTTGATCAGAATCACTGGCCTAGCATGGCGGATACGCAATGGGCCACCAGCATCCATCAATACTATGGATCGCCCCCGTATTGGGAGGGGAGCCGGAATGAGGTCAAACTGGATTCCTGATGAAGTCGGCGTATTGCTGGTCAGAGCGCCTCGAGGTCTGGAAGCAGGCGATCGAACTCGCGCTTGACCACGGCATAGCATTCGCAGACGCGACGCTCGAGGCCGGGGCGGTCGAGGACTTCGATGGTTCCGTGGCTGTAACGGATCAATCCGGCGGTCTGCAGCTTCAAAGCGGCTTCAGTGACCCCGGACCTGCGCACGCCCAGCATGTTGGCAATCAGCTCCTGGGTCATGCGCAGCTCGTTGGAGGGCAGGCGGTCCAGGCTCAGGAGGAGCCAGCGACACAGCTGCTGGTCGATCGAGTGGTGCCGGTTGCAGACGGCGGTCTGTGCCATCTGGGTAATGAGTGCCTGGGTGTAGCGCAGCAACAGACGCTGCATGGCGCCGGCGCGGGCAAACTCCTGCTTGAGAATGCGGGCACTGAGGCGGTAAGCGCCGCCCGCACTCTGAACCACGGCACGGCTGGGGGTGGTCCCCCCGCCCATGAAGATGGCGATGCCGACCATGCCCTCGTTGCCGACGATCGCGATCTCGCCCGAGGAGCCGTTCTCCATGACATAGAGCAGGGAGACGATGGACGTGACGGGAAAGTAGACGTATTCGGGGCGATCGCCCGATTCATAAACGACGTGCCCGAGCGGCAGGTCGGCCCAGGTTAGCTGGGGCGCGATTCTCTCCCATTCTGCGGGCGGCAGCACGGACAGCAGATGGTTCAGCTTCGGATTCGGTAGAGCCGTCATGGTCGCCTCCCTTCCAGTGGTGGTGTGGTATCCATGTCGTCATTTCTGCGGCGCTGCTGAGCACGGTGGCGGCCGTGCATCAGCGCGCCTCCCGGCCCAAGCTCTGCGCCGCCCATGCGCGCGACAGCACAATCTTGAGCGCGGCGATGACGGGCACCGACAGGAAAATGCCCGCGACGCCGCCCAACTGCTCGCCTGCAAGCAACCCCACGATGACGAGGAGCGGACTGACCTTGACCCCTTCGCTCATCAGGTAGGGATTCAGCACGTAGTCCTGGAACAGACGGTAGACCACGATGAACCCGATCAGCCAGAACAAGTGCGGATACCCGCTGAACACGGCGACGGTGACGATCGCCACCACGGCGGCCAATGGCCCGGCAAACGGAATGAACTCCAACACCGCAGCCGTGGTTGCCAGCAACAGTGCATATGGCACGCCCAGCAGGTAAAAGGCGATGCTGTAGAAAAGCAAGGTGGCCAGGGACAGTAGCAGCAGTGCGCGCACATAGCGTGACAGGAGCGTGTCCAGATCATCGATGATGTTTCCCCAGAGGCGCTTATCCGAGGATCGAATCCATGACAGCAGCGCAGCGTGGATGGAAGGCGCTTCATTGATCATCAGAAAACTCATGATGGGGATGAGCACAAGGTAGACGAGATTGCTGGCTGCGTGCATGACACCCAGGCCGATGTTTCGAACCAGAGGCATAGCCTGGTCGGAGGTTGTCGAGAGCTGCTCGCGGAGGAACTCCAGAATGCGCGCGCGCAGCGGCTCCAGAAAGTTCGGGAGGGCAAGGCGATCTGCCATGGTGCTGGTATCGAGCAGCTTCGGGAGTTGATCGGCAAGCCTGCCCGCTTCCTCCTGCACCGTCACGCCAAACACCGAGCCCGCCACGATGACCACCAACACGACGAGGATGAACACGACGCCGATCGATACGCTGCGCGGCGCCTGTCTCGGCATGCGCCGTTCCAGTTGTTCGATTAGCGGGTACAGCAGGTAGCTGAAGAAGACAGAAAATACCGTGACCAGCAGCACGGATGCGATCTTGTAGATGATCAATACGGCCAGCGCAAAGAGAAAAACGGTCCAGACGATTCTTCCGGTGCGCGGGTCAAATCCGAGCATGACGATCCTCCCCGTCGGAGTGATGGCACGGCGAGCCGCAGAGGACTAGATCTGGCTCACGTGTGCCGCGATGCTTTTACTGGTCTTGGTGATTGCCGCCTGGACGCTCTCCAAGGTCTCGAAGAACTCGCTGAAATGGGTGGCGTCCATACGGTGATGCGTGGCAATTGCGTTGGCCAGTTGCTCTCTGAACTGACGGATGCCGGCGAGCAACGCAATGACATCGCGCACCAGTTCAGGGGTGCTGAGGTTGTGCAGTTGAATGGCCGCGATCGCGGCCTCCAGCTCATCGATTGCGCGAATGTCGAAAGGCTTTTCTCCTGCAGCGATTGCACTCACGGCTTGCTTGTCGGGTAGCTCGCTCATAACGCTTCGTACCAGCGCCTCTGCTGCCATGGCAATTTCGCTCACCGCTTTGGCCACCGTGCGCCTCTCCGTGCGCCGTTCGCTGCGCTGAAGCAACCAGCCTGCCAGCCACGTTCCCGCAATCGCAACAATGATTGCGGCCGCCTGTACCCACGCAGCCAAGGCGGGGTGTTTTTCGATCCAATCCAGAAGGCTGCTCATGAGAGATGTCTACCCAATGGAGCGGCTCCTCGTTCTTGTGGCTATTCAGCGGCGTTTGCTCAAGTTATCTAACATCCTGCGCCTGTTTGCACCCTTTATATGACGTTCGTCGAGCCGACTCAGACGTCTTGTGGAGGCGGTCTAGCCAAGGGGAACGCAATATCCACTCCAGTGTGATGGGGGCACTTTGCAACGATGAGTTCAATCGGGCTGCGCAATGGTTTGGCAGCCTCCACGGCGCTGGGCGGAGCAATCAGAGTTCCGGCATCAACCCGTTGTCTATGATTCAGCCGCTGCCGCATCAACGGCGGCGGGGTGTAACGCCTTGTTCCACGCAGTACCTCTGGACGGCAATTGCTTCGCAGTTCGCCGGCAGGTATTGGCGCAACGCTGCCATATATACGCCGTTTCCGATAAGGGGCCACGAGGAAAACCAGACCTCCGCTGAGCAGAAGCGGAACTCATCGTGAAAACCAATTGATCGGTTGCCGATGAAACCGGTACTTGTGTTGGCGTGGGAGAGCAACGCCGGCTTTCGCGCTTATTTCGCTAAAGTGAGGTGAGGTGCGCGGCAAGAATTTCGCCGGCGTGTCGGTGCGGGACTTGAGTGTGGACTCGGGGTGTCCCTGTGAAGCCTGCCGACTGCAGGGAGTGGGGAATCGGATCACTCCGGAACGAGTGGAGGTTCCATAGTGACACTTCAAGACTGTCAAAAAAGTGATCTAAAGCACACTAAGTGCGACGCGGACGCGGAACTGGGCGTGTCCCGCAACTGCGCTGATTACCGCAATTTTTTGCCGGGCCTGCATCTGCGGGTCCCTTTCCTTTGGGCAGGGTGGCATGAGAGCGGCGCGTATTTGCTACCTGCAGGCCCCGAGCGCCGAGATCCACGTTGGAATGTAACTGATTGAAATATAAGACTTTTCTCACCTCTGGTAGAGCCGTGTGTGTCTACGGGTTCCAAATTGAGTGACCAAAGTTCAAGATTGAGTGAATCTCGACATCTCCACAACTTCCCCTGCTGTCGAGATTCACTCAATCTTGAACCGCACAGCCCGATATGGCGCCATTCCCAGCGGAACGGTTCAGTGAACTTGGAACTCTTGGTTCACTTAATTTGGAACTATCCGGGGCCCGGGTCATTGAATTTGGAACTTTCTGATGGGCCCTGCTGATCACACCAGCGCTGTTGATGGAAACTAGGAACATCGCGTCCACGAGTGCTTGATTAAGTGTGATAAGCGTCATATTTGCGCCGGCGGCAAATATGGCGGTAAGCGGCGGTTTTTCTCGCAGAAGCGCTGGCTCTCACTAAACGAAGCCGCCCCACAGCGGATGGTTCTGTTAGGGCGAGTGAGGTTTGACGGCGGTAGCCGGTGTTCCCTGTGCTCCAACTTCGGCTTGCTCCTTGGGTTGATAGGGCACTAGTTCCCGCTTCTCAAGCGGCCAAACTGCGGCGCGCGATAGGTAAAACCCATGCCTCTACAGCACCATCGTCGTTAATGTCGCCATCAAACACCTGTGATGGTACATATGGTTGGTTGTTGCCCCGATGGCGATTGCGCCAGACCTTCAGGGGTACGGACAAGTTCAACCCGCTCGGCAAGACTCTTGTTCCAACGTCCAAGTAGACGGAATCCGCACCAGTGGGCAGCCCGAGATGGACCGCTCCAGGCACGCTCAAAACTTCGTCTGCAAAATCAAGGCAAGCACTTGCGCACCATGCGTCGGTCACCAGAATTAGGCGAGAGTTCGTATCACGGAAATCCTCGGTGTGGCTAGGGCGCAGCGGATCAGGCGGTTGCGGGACCCAAGGCTGCCCTTCCGAAAGTGCGCTCGTGACGCTTTCGTGCATCGACGCAATCCATCTATAGTTTTTGCTATCCGCTCCGAATACTTCCTTCGCATTGACGAGCACGGCAGCGAGAGTGTCGCGCGCAAGGGCGGATGCTCTCCAAAATGCGGCTGGTTCTACCGCTCCTCTCTCCGGAGGAGTTGCCCGAATACCAATCGCACCCAAGATCTCTTGCCCTACCGCACTGTCTCCACCGTTGTTACCACGTGTGTCAAGCACAAAGATCTTTGCGTCGTTGATGCGCTTGAGACGCTCGACAAGAGCTTTAAGCTGGGGGGCGTCGCTTGGCCCTGGCTGGAAGTTGTTTAGGCGGAGCCAATACACGCCTTCGCCAAGATTGCGGACGTCTTGGCGCGCTGGTACACGTCGCCGGCCGGCCCTGATTGAGCCCTCCTTGTGTTCCCAATGGAGCGGGTAGATCTCAACCTGGCCTGTGGATGGCATCACGCGACAGGCTGTCTGCCTGGGGCGAGACAGAGAGGGGTAGGCATTGTGATGAACAGTAAGAAACTCCGCCAGTTTGTACCAAGTTGAATCCAAATCCAGACGACTGTCGTAGTAAGGTGCCACGTCTCGTGCCAGGATTGTTCTGACGTCATCGCCGTCGCAACTCAGAATCTTGGAGCCAACAGGGGGCAATGGGACTGGCCACTCGCTGGCGGTATAGGCGACATAGAAGTCCTGCCCGCGTTTTTCTGCGATCCAACCGGACCAGTCCTGCGACAACGGGCGGTGGGTTTCGTAGACAACGAGGTGCCCATCTTTGAAACCTTGCGCATAAAAACGCAGAACGGCAAGGCTGTCGGAACGATTCGCGACTTTCTTCGCCAACGAAATGGCTTGTCGATATCCCTCGTGGAGCCAGTCTTGAAACGATGGGTTTTCAGCATCGATGACCCCGGGGTGCGCCTCAACGATTGTTGAACGCATTACATCTAGGTCAGCCTTGGTCGCGCGTTCCCAGTCTTCACTCATGGTCTGCCCTATACAGTGCGGTGTGGTACCTAAGCCAAGTAGCAGAGCGGCGACGCCAACAAACCTTGGTAAGAATTCTGCCAGAGGTCCGGGGCGCAGCAAGCCCAAGATGGTAAAGGATATTCGTTGCACCTCAGACAGGCCGCGCTCTGCTCTCATGGTGATGGCAGAAGACTTGAGTCAAGTCGCCCCAAACTGGCGGCAAAGCGAATGGCCAGCGAGCGATAGTCCGCCATGGATTTGACTCGTTGTTGGCGGGCGTTCGCAAGAGCCGTCTGCGCGTTCAACAACTCGACAATCGACCCCACGCCTGCCTTATACCTGCCTTGTGCAATGTTGTACGACTTCAGCGCTGTCGCCAGCAACTCTTGAGTAACAACGAGGTATTGAGCCTGCGATTTGAAGCTGTGGTAGTTGCTCCAAACGTCCGTGGATACCTCAAGCGTTTTCTCGGCTAGATCATTCTCTCGCTGCTTTACGTCCGTCTCTGCTGCGCGTACCAGGCTTTCCCTCGCGAAGCCTTCAAATATTGGGACGGTCAGTTGCAGTCCGACGCTTCGACTTCGGCTAGAGGAGTCAAATCCACTGGCATTGTTGCGCTGCCATCCAATGCTGCCAGTGAGGGAAAGCGCCGGTAGGCCAGCGGAACGCACAGCAGCAACGTTCGCTGCAGCCGCTTCCACTTGGGCGCGGGCAGCTGCAATTGCCGGATGGGCATTGACCGCATCCGTCATCGCTCCATCGACGGACTGTTCGAGGTTTCTGACTGAGGTGAGCTCAGCAGAATAAGTCAGCCTGAGAGGCGAATTCGCGGGGATACCCAACAAAGAAGTGAGTCCCCCCTTGGCGACAGCGACGTCTCCTTCGGATTTGATACGGTTCAGTACTGCTTGTGAGTAGGCGGCCTTTGCCTGCAACTCGTCTGCCCGAGCGCCGATACCAGATTCGAACTTGCCCTTTGCAACCGAATAGCTGCTCTGTGCCGCATCTTCGTTCTCCCTGTTGGCTTGGACGAGTCCCTCAAACGCGGCCAAATTGAAGTATTCATCTGCCACATCCCCAACGATGGTGAGGTAAGTGGCGTCTGCACCAAAGCGAACGGACTCCAACAGCCTCTCGGCCTGTGTCAATGTAGCTCTACGCCCCCCAAAGTCGAGTAGTAGCCATGCCAGATCAAAACGGCTGGAAGCTGTCCGGCCACTGGTTGCTCCTGTACCCCCCTGACGGGTCGCAAGCAAGTTCGACGTGTTGGTTATGGTCGGTAGATAGTTTGCTTGAGCGACTCCAATCTGGACTGCTTGAAAGCTGACGCTGAGGCCGGCGCGCCTTGCTCTCGGATTTGAGCAAAGCACTTGCAACACCGCTTCGCCGATAGTGAACTCACCACCGCGCGGGCTCTCACAATGGGCAAGCATTGTATTCACGCTACCTACTGAGGCGGCTTCCGGCTCTGCGGATTGCACCCTGGTAGAGAAAATGGATACCGCGACCGCGATGACCAGATGCGCGCGTAGTCCCGCGCAAATACAGCGCAGCCATGTAGTACGGAGCATATGCACGTCGGTCAGGTCCCAAGCGAAATGACACGACTTGCAGATGCGATCGTCTCGGGGCGATGAGCAACGATGACTCTGGTGATGTCAAGTTTGCTAATCGCTTCGTTGACGGCGCGCTCCTTTTCGACATCTAGATGACTAGTTGCCTCATCGAGAAAAAGAATCTTCGGTCGCTTGTAGAGTGCCCGCGCAAGCAGGATGCGCTGCTTTTGCCCGCCGGACAACACACTACCCATGTCCCCAATCTGTGTGTTGTAGCCCATTGGCATTGCGCCTATGTCGTCGGCTATGGAGGCAGTTCTGGCACATTCCGCGATCCAGGCCATGTCAGCATTCGGATCAAAGAAGGAAATGTTCTCGGCAATAGAGCCTGCGAACAGAACATCGTCTTGCATGACGGTTCCCACCAGCGAACGTAGGGTATCGACCCCCAAACGTTTTACGCTGACACCACCGACTCTGACATCTCCTTCGGTCGCTGGCAGGATGCCGAGTATCACTTGCAACAGAGTGCTCTTCCCACAACCGGAAGGGCCAACGATCGCCACCGATTCGCCAGCATGGATAGTCCATGTAACGCCTTTGAATACGTTCGGCTCATGTTCCCCATACCGAAATCCTAGATTGGCGACTTCAATATCGGTACGAAGAAAATCATGTCGCTCAATCCCTACGTCCCCTGACAAGGATTCCGGTTCAGAGAGAACGATGTCACCCAGCCTGCGTGCTTGAAGCTGCAGCATCTTTACGTCGAAGTACTTGTCTATGAGCGCTGTGACACGCTGACCGAACTGACCCTTGTAGGCGATGAATGCAACCAGGACGCCCACGGTGTACTTCTGCTGAACCACCATAGACGCCCCAAAACCCACGATGAGGATGTTCTCGAGCCCAAACAAGACACCGTTCAGCAACTTGTACGCCAACTGCATCTTCTGTGTCTTGAGCTCTGAATTAACTTGAAACACCAACAAGGAGAGCCAGGACGATCTCCGTTCATCCTGACGTTGAAACAGCTTGATAGCTCGTGCGCCACGAATCGTTTCGAGGAAGTGGCTCTGTTGTTTGGCTGCTTGAACAATCTGCTCCTCTGTGGCCACATGCAGCGGGCGATACCAAGAAATTCGACCGACGGCGTACAAGACCATTGCGCTCAAAGATATCGTCGCCAGGAGCGGGCTATAAAGAAACATCATTGCGAGCGTCAACGCTACGAACACACCATCAATGATGGCCTCCAGGAACGACGTGGTGAGCGTCTTCTGAATCGTGTCGATGGAGCCAAATCTTGAGGTAACGTCACCCAGACTTCTCTTTGCGAAGTACTCAACGGGAAGCTGGATCAGATGAGTGAATACATTGGCACGGACTTGGATGTTCAACGCGGTACCGATATATATAAGAAGCCATGCTCGCAAGGCAGAGAGCAGCTCATGGAATAACATCAGTAAGCCGAAGCCGATAGCAAGCGTGACGATGAGATCCCCATCGAAAGATGGGATCGCCACGTCGATGGTCCATTGCAGAAACAACGGAGAGACAAGCGAAAACACTTCAAGTGCCAACGCTATGGCCAGTACGTGCGCCGCGGACCGATATGCTCCTTTGATGTGTCCCAGCACACTTCGCAGGCTGACCGCTTCCTTCTTCTCCTGCTGGCGGAAGCCAGGATCCGGCCATAGTTCCAGAGCGAAGCCTGTAAACGCTTCGGAGACTTCTGTTAGCGGCACGCGCCGCTGGCCTGATGCCGGGTCAAGGATGACTGCGCCGTTCTTATCCACCGCCGTCAGCACAACGAAATGGTCGAAGTTCCAATGCAGCACACAAGGGAGCTTGAGCTTTTCGAGCCCTGGCAGATCCAGCCTGACTGGTCTGGCAGAAAGATTCAAGACCTTCGCGGCACGTACAAGCCCCGCCAGTGAGAGCCCTTTTAGGGATACGGGAAATCGTTGCCGGAGTTCGTGGAGGCTTATGTAGGAGCCATGGAAACCAGCTACCATCGACAAGCATGCCAAGCCGCACTCGGCGGATTCGGTTTGCAAAATCAATGGCGTGCGGCGTGAGAACCCAAAATTCAAGCGGTCAGTGAGCTTCATGTTTGCGACGCTTCAGAGCCTTCCCGTGAGCGTATAAAGAGGAGCCAACATCCATTCGTAAAGCCGACGCTTCTCTTGAACGATGTCCGCTTCAGCAAGCCCCCCTGATCTAAGCTCAATCTCGCGTCCGTATGCTTTGACTTTCTGCTGATCAAGCGAGACGACTACCTTGTAGAGGGGCTCCTCCTTACCGGTCACCAGCTCCGGTGTAATGCCCCGATTTGTGGTGAGTTCGCTGATCGGTAGCGCCGTCTGCGAGACGGCGGTCACTTTTCCCGAGAACTGCCCAAATTTCTGGTACGGAAAGGCGCGGTATCGAATCTGGACAGCGTTGCCCGGCTGAATCAAGCCCGCAGCGCGACTTGGCGCGTATAGGTGAACCTGAAGACGTGATGTCTGATCAACGATGGTCGCAAGCTGGCGGTCCGGCCCCACGGTCTGGCCGACATCTGCACTGATCGACGAGAGCGTGCCATCGACGGGGGCGACAACCAACACCTCTCGCTTTGCCTCACTCTCTGTTAGGGCCTGGGCTGCCGTATCGATGTCGCGGTTGATTTCAGCAAATTGCTTCTCGTACTTGATAGGGAGGTTCTTTCGTTCCTCCTGCTGGGTGATCAGCTCTCGTTGAGCACTGAGATAGTCGCGCTCAAGGCGTTTGAGAGAGAGTCGTTGATCGAGCAGGATTTCTCGCTTCTGCTGAAGCTGCTCTGCAGGAATGTATTCTTTTGCTACAAGGCCTTCGTAACGAAGAACGGTGTCCTCGTCCAAGCGAATCCGCTCCTTAGAGACCCGAATCTGTTCGGCCAGATTGGCTGTCTCCATCGTCAGCGCCGCAACCTTCTTGTCGGACGCGCTGATTTCCTGAGCTTTTAGCTTCTCAGTCACCTCAACGGCGGATTCCAAGTTTTTCCGCTTGCGATCGGCGAGGTCGCTCAGCGTCGCGAGGGCAGCCCCACCGTAGGGGTCCTTTTTCTCGCTCGAAACGCGGAACAACGGTTCACCCTTCTTTACGGGGTGGCCGTCTGCAACGTAGCGGGTGACCACTGTGCCAATCTGGGGTGAAAAAATTCGCGTGACACCATTCTCTGGAACCAGTTCTCCAACCACTGTCTCACGCCTAGCAAACGATCCGAAGGCGATGAAACAGACGACCAAGACCAGGCTCAACAGTGCCAACCCGGCAGCAAATGCATGGGTTGGTGGTGACGCCAGTACGACGTCACCATACCAATGAGCTTTCTTGTTGCGCGCGGCGAGAGCCTCGGGCCGATAGGGAGGAACCTTGCTCATTTGCTGAAACAGAACTTATCCACGGTGTTCGACATGGATAAGGTCCTGCTCCCGTAGTGCGTACACGGCTCCCGCAAGGAGCGTCTCTTCCAACCCTGTCTTGCTGGCCAAGTCGTCCATCCTTAGCGAGCTTTGGCTTGCGATTGTGGACAGAACCGAGAGCCCTGCTTCATCCAGGGCGTTGGTTCTGCCGTGTAGCGTGAAGTTGCTGTCCTCGACACTTCGCACATAGCACGAGTTGATGCGGAGCTTCGCATCCGGAGGCAGCACTTCAGTTTGGTTGGTGATATGCGACGCCAGGTCGAAGGGGCCGACAAACCGCTCAGAGCTGACCACCTTCCGCTTGAAGTTCTCGTAGTTTTCGGGGCTCAATATAGCGTTGCGTACTGTGTCGGCAATGCGTTCAAGCTCTGCCTGCGTGCCCTCGTTGTGAAACACCGATCCACGACACTCCAGATGAGCTGGCAGAACATTGCCGCAGAGCCAAGCGAGATAGTCGATAGCGGTCGTAACGTGTACGCCGATCGCTACGTGAAACGTTGGTTCGTTTAGCGGGGTCGCGCTATGCCACCACCCGCGCGGAATGTAGAGCAGATCTCCAGCCTCAAGAATCACGTCTAGTACAGGCTCAGGCGGGCAGTCAGCCTTGTGATTCAGGCTGGTCTGCATGGGCAAGGGCAGCTCGAATGTGGGCTTGTAGACTTTCCATCGCTTGCGGCCGAGCATCTGCACCGCGAACACGTCGTGCGTATCCCAGTGGTTACCGAAGGTCTGCTTCGTGCCGAACGACAAGTACCCGTTCCCGAGCGTTTGCTGAGACATCAAGCGTGCGACGTCCATGCAGAGATGCTTGATGACTAGAGACTTGGTTTCGACGCGGTTCATGATGAGCGACGCGCCCGAGCGAATGAGCTCGTAGAACTTGGACTTGATGATGCGCTTCTTCTGCATCCCCACGTCCACGTACGATTCGGTGTATAGGTCCTCGCTCAACTGAGTCCCATTGTGCAAACGCACGAACGGCGCACGTGGCTCGGACACGTAGAGAATCTGATCGATGTCTTGCAAGCTGATCAAGTTGCTCGGGAATGCCCCCTTTTTCAGGAGGACGCTCTTTTCTCGATAGTTCTGCTTGAACTCGGCTTCGGTCACGCCGAAGTCGATGTGGATCGTGTCTTCCATTTTTTCGACGGTTTATTTTTGAAGAATGGGGATGACTTTTTTGGATGTGTCGGGGAATCCATGCGCGGGACACGAAAGCGCCGAATCAGAGCCATCGAGGAACCCCCGCATCCAGCCTTGCATCTTTTCCCTGTCTAACTGAAGGGTTCCGTCATCACCGAGGCGACCAACCGTGTTTCCCGCACTGCTAAGCATAACGGTGCACTTCTGAATCAAGCCGTTTGCGCGGATTGCTAGCGAGTTTGGTCGACTCGCATAGCATATATTCAGGCTTTTAGCCTCTTGATTTTCTTTTGTGGATAGCAAGGCACGTATTTCGGAAACTACGGCGCGCTTCCCATCGCCAGATAGCGTGTGGATATTCTCCGAATTGGCACCACCAAGATTTTCGATGGGTTTCAGGAAGACGGAAAATCGATGATCATCACCAAAATACTTCAAGATTTCTGATGCTAGTCGCCGAATGGAATCGGTATTTGACGGCGTGAGATGTAGCCGCAGCAAAATCTTGAAATCGATGGATGTTTGAGATAGTGCGAGCAAGTTGCCCCAGATACGTTGGAACGTTCCCGAGCCGGATGCCAGAATTCTCGTCTCATCGTGTCCCTCTTCGTAGCCGTCTAGAGAGATTTGGAAGTTTCGTTGTTCGTGCGCGCACAACATCTCGGCTACCTCCGGAGTGAGGTGATAGCCATTGGTTGTGATGGATCCCGTCAAGCCTACGCCTGCTGATTCGCAGGTTCGCTTGGCGAAAGCGCTGAGGTCCAAAAGAACATCACGCGCCACGAGGGGCTCTCCGCCAAACCACGCGAGATGTAGATGGTCGAGCGATTCCATGCGGCGCTCGATAAGTCTCTTCACCCCCGCCTGCACTTGGCTGGTCATCTTCCCAATCTCAAAATCCTCGTAGCAATACGTGCAGCGAAAATTGCACTGCTCGGTAGGGTAGAGGATGAGTTCGAGAGAGCGGGGATTGATCTTTGATAGCAGCTCGAGCCGCTTGGTATCGGTCGTCACAACTTTCTCCAAAAGTCGACGAACCGACGCGGTGGACAGCTTAATAGCAGCGCACCGCGCCAGACCCCGAACTTATTTTTTTTCGGGAACTCTAGGGGGCGTTAATCCCCGTCTTCTCCATATTGAGGTTGAATGCTGCACGTATTGTTTTGGCAGCTTTGGTTTGGGCAAATCAGATTCCATGCCGCCCCGCCAATGCTTTCCATCATTTCCAGGTCGGCTACCTCTTGAATCGCGTATTGCCCGACTTCGTCAAATACAATCGAGTTCGTGTCGACATAGGAAACGATCTCATGTCTATTCATAAATCTCTCCATAAGACGTACAGCAGTGGGTTTACTGGTCGACGCGAACGGCATACGCAAACGTCCGCGCACGTCGTCTGCGTTGCCAGTGTCTAGTAGATCACTAGACCGGCGAACTATAAGTAGCTCCAAATCTCAAAACAAGCCCTGAATTGTTAATTGATGTTGACAATGAGCCGTGCGCCATTTTTAATTTGCACAATTTTGGTGTTTCCGAATTTAAGAAGAACTGCGATTCTCGCTACTTGTTAGTGATTGCTTTCGTTGGTTGCCTAGAGGGATTTGCTGTCATTTGCTGATAATCGGAACCTCGTTGCTTGTATGAAGGTTGAATATGTTTTATGTAGCATAATTTCATTTCTTACGAATGCCTTGCGAATCTCGTTTTGAAATATTCTTATTTCAGAATTTATTTTTTTGTATGAGTGCGCGCGGCCTTCCGGAAAAGTGAATTTCAGACTGAAATGTCTAATCTCTTTAGCTGTGAATGTATCCCTTTCTCCAGGCGCTTTTATTCCTATCGCCTCCCTGCAAGGGTGAGCGCACAGCCTATGGATGTGGAGTGTGATCGGGGGCGTGTAGACGAACGGACGTCTGTGTCGGGTGAGAAGCTCGCCAAGCTTCCTCTCGGACGGCGTGCATGGCGTGCGGTCGAAGGGGCTTACTAGTGCAGAACGACGGTCAAGACTTGATCGCCCGCAGTCTTCGTTTGTGGACAGTCGTTGGGTCAAGCACTGCTTGTTTGTCTCGTATCACCAGGGCGGCGCTATTGCTTCCGCAGGTGCGCTCGCGCATGGCGTTGAGCACGGCCCTTGGGAAGGCTTTCATCCGAATGAACAACTTGCCGTACTAGGCAGCCAGGACCACGGAACTGAAGTCGATGGCCGGCAGAGTGCTGGGAGGCGGAAGGTCAGTCGGAGACCTGATCGGGAGCGTTATGACTCTGGTAGGCGGAGCGCTGAGATAATGTGGTCGACATCCGAGTTACAGCGCGACACTATCATTGGAATTCCGAACCACTAGACCCGTGAGAGAGTTGAGTTGATCTGCCAGTTGCGGGGGGGGGGGGGCTATATTGGGCCCCAGCACCGCCGAAGTTAAGTGATCTTTGGGGCACTAAAGGGGCGTAAGCATGGAATTGGCGTGGCCCGCTGCGCTGATTGACCCCTGTCCTTTCAGTGGCCTGCGTTTGCGGGCTTCTTTCGTTTGTGGGCTCGACAGGCTTGAAGTCCGGCGCCCAGCAAGCGTCTTGATGCCATGTTGCGCATCCCGCTCTTCATAAGTTGTTGAAATTTTAGGAGTTTTTTCTCGTTGGTGAGCTCATCTACGTCAGAGGGTTCCAAATTGAGCGACCAAAGTTCCAGATTGAGTGAATCTCGACACCTGCGCCCGTTCTTGAAATCGTAATACCCCGTCCCTATAATTAGCACTCGCCGGGCAGGAGTGCTAACAAGGCCTCCACCCCCGATGCTTTCCCGATGCGCCGCGTCCTGCGGCGCGTTTTGTGAATAAACACTCACTTTGCATTGAGGAGTTTGTATGAACCTGCGTCCCTTGCATGATCGCGTGATCGTGAAGCGCCTGGACAACGAAACGAAGACCGCTTCGGGCATCGTCATCCCTGACGCCGCCGCTGAAAAGCCGGATCAAGGCGAAGTGCTGGCCGTCGGTCCGGGCAAGAAAGACGACAAGGGCAATGCGATCGCGCTGGACGTGAAGGTCGGCGACCGCGTGCTGTTCGGCAAGTACGCCGGCCAAGGCGTCAAGGTGGATGGTCAGGAAGTCCTGGTCATGCGCGAAGAAGACATCATGGCCGTGGTGGCGAAGTAAGCGGGCGCTCGGTCGCATCGGCTTACCAGTAAACCAATCCTCATTGTCTGCCCGGCGGATTTCCCCGGTGTAGGCAACATCCAAAGATCTCGGAGATTCTCAAGATGGCAGCTAAAGACGTAGTGTTCGGCGACGCCGCACGTGCCAAGATGGTCGAAGGCGTGAACATTCTCGCCAACGCAGTCAAGGTGACCCTGGGCCCCAAGGGCCGTAACGTGGTGCTGGAACGCAGCTTCGGTGGCCCGACCGTGACCAAGGACGGTGTGTCGGTCGCCAAGGAAATCGAGCTGAAGGACAAGCTGCAGAACATGGGTGCGCAAATGGTCAAGGAAGTTGCTTCCAAGACCAGCGATAACGCCGGTGACGGCACCACCACCGCAACGGTGCTGGCCCAGTCGATCGTGCGCGAAGGCATGAAGTACGTTGCCGCCGGCATGAACCCGATGGACCTGAAGCGCGGCATCGACAAGGCTGTCGGCGCTGCCGTCGAAGAGCTGAAGAAGATCAGCAAGCCGACGACCACCAGCAAGGAAATCGCTCAAGTTGGCGCCATCTCGGCCAACAGCGACGAATCCATCGGCCAGCGCATCGCTGAAGCCATGGACAAGGTTGGCAAGGAAGGCGTGATCACGGTGGAAGACGGCAAGTCGCTGGCCGACGAGCTGGACGTCGTGGAAGGCATGCAGTTCGACCGCGGCTACCTGTCGCCGTACTTCATCAACAACCCGGAAAAGCAAGTTGTCCAGCTGGACAACCCGTTCGTGCTGCTGTTCGACAAGAAGGTCAGCAACATCCGCGACCTGCTGCCGGTGCTGGAACAAGTCGCCAAGGCTGGCCGTCCGCTGCTGATCATCGCTGAAGACGTCGAAGGCGAAGCCCTGGCAACGCTGGTGGTCAACAACATCCGTGGCATCCTGAAGACCGCCGCCGTCAAGGCACCGGGCTTCGGCGACCGCCGCAAGGCCATGCTGGAAGACATCGCCATCCTGACGGGCGGCCAAGTCATCGCTGAAGAAGTCGGCCTGACGCTGGAAAAGGCAACCCTGAACGACCTGGGCCAAGCCAAGCGCGTTGAAATCGGCAAGGAAAACACCACGATCATCGATGGCGCAGGCGATGCCCGCAACATCGAAGCCCGCGTGAAGCAAGTGCGTGCCCAGATCGAAGAAGCGACCTCGGATTACGACCGTGAGAAGCTGCAAGAGCGCGTGGCCAAGCTGGCCGGCGGTGTTGCTGTGATCAAGGTTGGCGCTGCCACCGAAGTCGAAATGAAGGAAAAGAAGGCTCGCGTGGAAGATGCTCTGCACGCAACGCGCGCTGCCGTGGAAGAAGGTATCGTGGCTGGCGGCGGTGTTGCACTGCTGCGCGCCCGTGCGCTGATCTCCGGCCTGAAGGGTGCCAACGCTGACCAAGACGCCGGTATCAAGATCGTGCTGCGCGCCATGGAAGAGCCGCTGCGCCAGATCGTCACGAACGCTGGTGACGAGGCTTCGGTGGTGGTGGCTAACGTCATCGCCGGCCAAGGCAACTACGGCTACAACGCTTCGACCGGCGAGTACGGTGACCTGGTGGAGATGGGCGTGCTGGACCCGACCAAGGTGACCCGTACTGCGCTGCAGAACGCCGCTTCGGTCGCTTCGCTGATGCTGACCACGGATTGCGCCGTGGCAGAACTGCCGAAGGACGATGCAGCTCCGGCAATGCCGGGCGGCATGGGTGGCATGGGCGGCATGGACGGCATGATGTAATTTGCCTGTTCGGCAACCTGGCCCGGCCATCTTTCGGGATGGCTGTTCCAAGCAAAAAACCCCGTGGGTGCGAGCCCGCGGGGTTTTTTGTTGCCTGCTTTGTTAAGGCGGCGTTAACGCTGCAATGCAGTGGGCTTCGATACAATCGGCCCACCCGCGAGCCTCAGCATCGTTAAGTATCGATAAGCGATAAGCGTCCTGAAGCGGGCACGACAACAACTCAGGGAAGGGAAAACAGATGAACGACATCGCACGCGAGTCCGTCCTGGGCAGCGCCCCCGCTCCGGCTGCGCCGCAACCCCTGCGACTGCGCTTTATCGGCAGTGGCTCCGAATACTTCCGCATCTGGATCGTCAACCTGTTGCTGACCATCGTCACGCTGGGCATCTACTCGGCCTGGGCGAAGGTGCGCACGCTGCAGTATTTCTATCGCAACACGCAACTGGCTGGTTCGAGCTTCGACTATCACGGCAGCCCGATCGCCATTCTGAAGGGCCGCGCGATCATTTTCGTGCTGGCGCTTGCGTTCAACCTCCTGGGCCATTCGTCGCCGCTGCTGGGGCTGGCGCTGCTTGCATTGATGGCCGCCGCGTTTCCGTGGCTGCTCGTGCGCTCGCTGCGGTTCCGCATGGCTAACTCCAGCTACCGCGGCCTGCGCTTCGCCTTTACGGGCAAGGATGCGGAGGGCTACATGGTGTTTCTGGTGTGGCCGATTCTGAGCGTGTTCTCGCTGTATCTGCTCGCACCGCTGGCGCACCAGCGCTTCAAGCGGTTCCAGCACAAGAACACGCGCTTCGGTACCGCGCAGTTCGATTTTTCGGGCACGCCGGGCAACTTCTACGGCGTGTATCTGCGCACCTTCGGGCTGGCGATCCTGGCGCTCGTGGTGGCCTCCTGCCTCGCGCTGCTGCTGGGTGTGTCGCTGCACCGCGCGCCGGGCGTGGGCCAGATCTTCGGCTTCATCCTCATCGGGCTGTTCATGTATGCCGCGATGCTGTTCCTGACGCCGTATTTCCTGTCGCGCCTGCAGAACCTCGTATGGAACCACACCACGCTGGGCGCGCATCGCTTCCAGAGCCAAGTCGGTGCAGGCAAGCTGTTCTGGATTTTCGTGTCGAATGCGGTGCTGATCGTGATCACCGTCGGCCTGTTCACGCCGTTTGCACGTGTGCGTACGGCGCGCTACAAGCTCGACTCGGTGACGATGCTCGCGGCCGGTTCGCTCGACACCTTCGTTGCCGGAGAAACCACCAACGTGGGCGCCCTGGGCGACGCCACGGTGGACTGGTACGACATCGATATCGCGCTGTAAGCGCGCTGCAGGCAAAGGCAACCGCTGTGATTCTCGCGACCTACTTCGACGGCCGTACCTCGCGCGCGCAACCCGTGCGCCTTGCCGTCGAGGCGGGCGAGGCGGTGCTGTTCGACGCGGAGGGCACGGCGCTGCGCCGCGCGGCGCTCTCTACGCTGCGGGTGTCAGAGCGCGTCAAGCATGCCCCCCGCTTGATCACCTTCGAAGACGGCGCGTTCTGCGAGATCAACGACCCGGCAGAGCAGGCATCGCTGAATGCGCTGCTGCATCGCACCGGCTATCGCGAGGGCTGGGTCGTGCTGGCGCAGAACAGCTGGAAGCTGGCGCTGGGCTCGCTGTTGGCCATGGTGGTGGTGCTGGCGCTGGGCTATCGCTACGGCTTGCCGTGGGGTGCCAAGGTGGTGGCCAATATGGTGCCGCAGCGCGCCGAGGCGCAGCTCGGGCGCAGCACGCTGAAAGCAATGGACGAGCGCTGGCTCCGGCCCAGCAAGCTCCACGCCGCGCAGCAGGACCGCATCCGCGCACGGTTTTCCGCTCTGCACAGGCCGCCGCAGGCTACGCACACGTATCACATCGTTTTTCGTGATGCCGACATCGGTGCCAATGCCTTTGCGCTGCCTGGCGGCGACATCGTCGTGACCGACGCGCTGGTCAAGCTGGTGGGTGAGGGCGATGGCCTGACGGGTGTGCTGGCGCACGAAGCAGGCCACGTTGAATATCGCCATGGGCTGCGGCAAGTGATTCAGTCGTCGGCCATTGGGGCAACGGCGGCGCTGCTGTTTGGCGATGTCTCGACCATTCTGTCGGGCGTGCCGGCGGCGCTGCTGACGCTGCGCTATTCGCGTGACTACGAGCGCGATGCCGACCGCTACGCCGCGCTGCTGCTGCAGGAGAACGGCTTGTCTGTCGGCGCGTTTGCCGACGTGCTGCAGGCGCTGGATGACACGCATGGCGGCACGCGCAAGGCAGATGCCACCAAGAAGGCCGACGCCGCCAGCGATGACGACGCCTCGGCGTTTTTCTCCTCGCACCCGCTGACGCGTGAGCGAATCGATACGCTGCGCCGCTTTGACCGCACGCACGGCGGAAGCGAAAACGGCGACGCCGAATGAAGTCTGTCGCCGGGATGGCCGCGCCGCATCAGCGGAACGTCCAGAACCGGTGCAGAACGAAGGTCAGCGGCGGCACTGTCGACAGGATGCCCGCCAGCCCGATCCAATAGCTCAGGCCCAGCGTCTGCGCGCACCACGAAATCGCAAGCGTCAATGCCAGGCCGAGCAGCGAGACGGCGTAGAAGCGCAGGAAGTTGGCGCGCGCCGGTTTGGCCGAAAAACTCCACAGGGCGTTGAGCAGGTACGAGCACACATTGGCGCAGACAAAGGCCGCGCCGTTGGCTGTCACCTGCGTTGCAGAGACACCGCCGATGAGCGCAGTGGCAATCGCTACATGCACGCCGGTGGCGATAACGCCCGAGACTCCAAAACGGAACACGCGGATCAGCAACATGCGATCCGGCAGTGGCAGTGCGCCTGCCAATGCGTTCATGACGCTCGATTCTGCGTGTCGCATGATGCGTCTCCGGTTGGCTTCAACGCCGGGCTGCGTGGTTGCGCTGGCGTTCTCCCTGCGGTTGGCGCGGTCGGGCGCTGGCAATCGGAATCACTTGCCGGCTGTTGCTGCCTTGCACGCGGCTGCGTGGGCGGCGCTCCTGATAGCGGCGTTTCACCAGGTAGATGGGGCGACCCTTGGCTTCGTCATAGATGCGGCCGACGTATTCGCCGATCATCCCCAGACCGATCATCTGCAACCCACCAAAGAACAGCATCAGCGACAGCTCTGAAGCGTAGCCCGGCACCACCACACCGAAGATCATCGTGCGCAGGATGATGAACGCGCCATAGCAGAAGGCCAGCGCGGCAACGAGTGCGCCCAGATACGTCCAACTGCGCAACGGCAGCGTGCTGAAACTCGTGATGCCTTCCAGCGCGAAGTTCCACAGTCGCCAGCCGGAGAACTTCGACGTGCCTGCGCTGCGTCTCTCGCGTTCGTACTGCACGATCACCGTGCTGAAGCCCACCCACGCGAACAGGCCCTTCATGAATCGGTGCCGCTCCGGCAACTGCTTGAGCGCGTTGACCACGGCACGGTCCATGAGGCGGAAGTCGCCCACGTTCTCGGGCAGCTTCAGGTCGGACAGCCGGTTGTGGATGCGGTAATAAGCGGCGGCCGTCACGCGCTTGAGGAACGAGTCGCAAGCGCGGTTGGCGCGCTGTGCGAGCACGACTTCGGCGCCCTTGCGCCAATGCGCGACCAGCGTTGGGATCAGCTCCGGCGGGTCTTGCAGATCAGCATCGATGGGGATCACGGCATCGCCCTGTGCCTCGTCCAGGCCGGCGGTAAGCGCGGCTTCCTTGCCGAAATTGCGGGTCAGGTCGACCACACGCACGCGCGGCTCGGCATGTGATACGGCAACGAGCTTGGCGAGTGTGTCGTCGGCGCTGCCGTCGTTCACGCACACGATCTCGAACTGCATGCCGTCGATCGATTCCAGGATCGGCACCACGCGGGCGAAGAACAAGTGCAGTGCATCGCCCTCGTTGTAGAACGGTACGACGAGGGAAAGCAGTGGCGGGTCGTGTGGGTCTTGATGGTTCGGCTGCATGACTTCCCCCAAAACTTTGATGACGATGTGCAGACCTATGGCTGGTCTGTCGATGGTTATGCGGTGGTGCGCGCGTTGGCGCCTGCCGGCATGCTTGCTGCTGATGACAACCCGAGCTCAGCTTCGGTGGCGATGCGTACTCGCGCGTGCGTGAACGTTCGTTGCACGATCATCGCCATCATGGCCACCAGGAAGAACGGTCCGACCTGCGGCAGATGAAACAGCGGATTGGTGAACTCGAACACCGGCAGCAGCCACGCTGCAACCAGCAGCCCGCGCTCCGTGCTCGACAGGCCGAAGCGAATGCCGTGGCGGATGTAGCCTGCAATCGCCACGACGAGCCAGGTCAACTCATACGCACGCACGTACGGCGAGATCAGCAGCGTGGCGGTTGCCAGCGCAGCAACACGCAGCCCCGTATCGCTCGTGCGGCGCCATACGGCGGCGGTGGCAAGCATGGCCAGCACAGCGACCGACACCTGAATCGCATAGGCCAGTTTGATACCGATGCCGGCTGCGCGCGCGGCCGCCAGGAACGTCGGCATGACGTACCACGCCGTGCCGCCGTGCTCGACGAGGTTGGTCTCGGCCCAGTGCGCGCTCTGGAAGAAGGCGGGCACGGTGTCCCACCCGCAGACGGCAATGCTGACGGCGCCGAACAGCACGGCGGTGACGGCCGCGCTCGCCATCGTTTTCCATGCGCGGGTGACGAGCAGCACCACAGGAAACAGCAGCGCCAGTTGCGGCTTGATGGCCAGCAGGCCAATGGCCACACCAGCCAGCACGGGCCGCTTGTCGAGCCAGGCGACGGCTGTAGCGGCCAGCCCAGCGGTGAGCATGGAGTTCTGCCCCATCAGCACCGTCACGAACACAGCCGGCGAGCTGACCACCGACATCCACGCATGCTGATGGGCGTCCACCTTGTCACCAAGCAGCCTGGTTGTGGCCTTCACATAGAGGCCGCCGGTGGCCAGCATGAACAGCAGATAGCTCGGCCACAGCGGCAGCAGCGACAACGGCAGCACGACCAGCAGAAAGGTCGGCGGATAGAGCCACGGCAGAATGCGCTCGCTGCCCGCTTCCAGCGTGCCGAATTGGTTGATCACCACCATGATCTTGTCGATGTCGTAGGCGTGCAGCGGATGCTCGTGCAAGGCGATGTGCGAGGCGCCCCAGAACACGGAGAAATCCGACCCTGGCCCGGTAATGCGCGTATCCGTGAAGCCGTTTGTCACCCAGGCCCCCAGCGCGAAGACCAGCAGGAACACGGCCAGCATCACCTTGCTGCCCTTGCGCACCGTGTTGGCGTTGATCCAGTGGCGATCAGCCATCGGCGGCTCGTGTTCTTGTTGTGACGACTGGACCATGGCGCTTTCCCCGTGGATGCTCTGCGTGTCTAGTTCGCGAGGCGTGGCGGCACGTAGGCGCCGTAGTTCGTGCCGGAACCGCCGCCGCTGACTTTCGTGTTTGTGGTGAAGTTGCCCTCGATGTAGGAGTGCGATCCGTTGGTGACGACCTTTGTGATCGTGAAGCCGGCAAATGCAACCACGGGTGAACTCGATCCCGGGACGACGTTGGCCACCACAGGCATCGTCACTGTGTATGGAAGCGAGGGAATTGCGTTGTAGACGCTGGTCTTCACCCCGGTGGAGATGTTGATGCTGTCTCCAACGTTGATAGTTGTCGGGTTGCCGCTGCTAACCAGTCCTTTCTCGGTGTTCGCATCAGTAGGGCCGTTGAAACCAGTCCACTCGCCACTGGCGCAAGTTGGACTGCTTGCCGGATAGCTGGTGTTGATGTCGATCACGTAAGGCTTGCCTGTCGACGGGTCGTTCAACGGCTGGTTGGTGGTGTAGTTCCAGTACAGGTCGAACAGGCACTTGTTGAGCGCCACCGGAAAGAGCGCACCGGGGTTGGCCGTACCGGGCGCGGCAATGACGGCGACCGCCGTGGCGCGGATATCCGCCGTGCCACCGCCAAACACCCATGTCAGCCAGCCTTTGACTGCGCCACCGTTGACTCCCGATGCGCGCGTAATGGTGACTTGCACGCCCGGCACGTCGTTCTTCCCCGGCGTGATGGTCTGCGCCTGCATGCCGGCTGGGCTGCCGGTCAGATTCCAGTAGCCGGCCGTGACGGTGCCGGTGGCGAGGGCCTTGCCATCGGAAGCATTGAGCGTGACTGCGCTGGTGCCTTTGGTGACGGCATTGCTCCACTGCGGTGTGGGGCTGATCGGGTTCAGACCCGCCGCGCCTGCCAGCGCGGCGGCGTCCGCAGCGTTCTGCAGCTCATTGCGCACCACATACAGGTGCGCTACGTCGACGGCGATGGCACCGATCGACAGGAAGACAACCAGCAACATCGGGGCGATCATTCCGACCGCGCCGCGTTGCCGTAGAGAGAGGGCTTGCTGGTTCATGGCATACCTCGCACTTTGCGGGAGCTACGGGTTACTCGCAGAGCATGGTGGTCTGCGCGCTCATCGCCAGCGATCCGGTGAAGGGCGCCAAGTGACCCAGGACCAACCCGGTGAACGTGTACGACACCGTGACGGTGAGAGGATTACCGGTGGCCGAGCAGATGGTGACCGAGCCCACCGTGCAGTTGGCCGCCGCGCCGAACGTCACCAGCCGGTTCTGGCAGTAGCTGGTTGCCACGCTCTGGATCTTGCTGCTGGTTGGCACCGGGTTGCCGAAGACCACGCCCGCCCGCGCAGCCTCGCGGCTTGCGTTGGTGATGACGGCCTTGTCGTACCACGCCGCACCAAATTCGACGATGCCGAACACGACCAGCAGCAGGATCGGAAAGACCAGGGCAAATTCGACACCGGCGGCGCCGCGCATCTTGCGCGTGCGGGCAGGGCGTTGCGCGGTACGTTGGGAGGCACGGGAGCGCATGATGGTCTCCTTGAAGCGATGGCGGGGTCGGCTGTATGACTTCGACTTACTGTTGGACCGCGACCGAGCGCAGTGCGCCGATCACCTGGATGGCAGCGGGGCCCAGCAGCACGACAAACAGCGACGGGAAGATGCAGAAGATCAGCGGGAACAGGATCTTGGTGCCGATCTTGGCGGCTCGTTCTTCGGCCAGCATGTGGCGCTTGGTGCGCAGCATGTCCGAATGCACGCGCAGCGACTCCGCCACGCTGGTGCCGAATCGGTCGGCCTGGATCAGCATGGCCACCAGCATGCTCACGTCTTCCACGCCGGTGCGGGCGGCCAGGTTGCGCAGCGCCTTTTCACGTGCGAGGCCGGCACGCAGTTCGAGTGTCAGCAGTTCGTACTCTTCGGCCAGCGCCGGGCGTGCGGTGCGCATTTCTTCCACCACGCGCAGCACGGCGGCATCCAGCCCGAGGCCTGCTTCCACGCACACCATGATGAGGTCCAGGCTGTCCGGAAATGCTTCGAAGATGTCGCGTTGGCGGCGGCGGATCTTCGTGCGCAGCACGATGTTCGGAAGGTAGAAGCCAAGCAGGGCGGCACCGAACAGCACGCTGAGGAATTCGTTCTGATGGTTGGCGTCGAAGCGGCCAACCAGCGCCACTGACAGGAGCAGCGGCAGCCCGATCGCCAGCAGCGTCTTGATGCCGAAGTAGATGGCGGGTGCATCTGGAGACCGCCAGCCGGCATGCACGAAACGCGTGCGCAGGTCGGAAGCGTCCCAGCCATCCTTGGGCAGCGATGCCTTGGCTAGCGGCTTGGCAATCTGGCTGATCCTGCGCAACCAGTCGTTGGATTTGTCCTGCGGCACGAGGCTCGGTGCCTCACGGTCAATTTGTCCGAGGCGCCGCTGCAGCGCGCTCGGCCGCAGCACGTTGAGCGCAACCAGCACCGCGCCAAACACGATGATGAACGTACCGCCAAGCAAGACTGTCTGTGCGATCTGCATGTCCGTTCAGGGTTGCCCCCGCCTCCGAATTCTGTTCTGTGCTCTATGGCGCTGATGTCGTGTCAGATGTGGATGCGTACGATCTGGCGGATCCACAACACGCCCACGCAGGTCATCACAATGGCGGTCCACATCATCTGAATGCCGGTTGGGTCTTTCCACAGCGTGGACATCAATTCCGGGTTCAACTGGTAGACCACCACCGCCATGCCGGGCGGCAGCGCGGTCAGGATCCAGCCGCCGAGCCGGCCCTCTGCCGAGAGCACGCGGACCTTGTCGAGCAATTGCAGTCGCTTGCGGATGAGCGAGCCCACGTTGTCCAGGATCTCGGCCAGGTTGCCACCCGATTCGCGCTGGATGAGGATGGCGATCACCAAGTAGCGCAGGTCGTCCACCGGCACGCGGTCGATCAGGCCGGCGAGTGCATCGTTCAATGACACGCCGTAGTTGATCTGGCCGAACACCATCGACAGCTCGGCACCGATGGGCTGCGGCAATTCATTGCCGGCCATTTCCAGCGCGCTCGGCAACGAGTGGCCGGCACGCAGCGCACGGCTGATCAGGTCGGTTGCTTCAGGCAGCTGTGCCTCGAGCTTTATCAGCCGGCGCGTGCGTCGATGCAGCACATAGAACAACGGTAGCGAGGCGCCCGCAGCGGCCAGCGCAACGGTTGCCGCCCATGGCGGATTGAGCGGCGAGATGCCGATGACCACCGCCACCGGTGCGATGAGGGTGAGCGCCAGAAACCGCGCGACCGACCAATCGAGCCCCGATTGCAGCAACAGCAGGTCGAGCTGATTGACGCGCGGCAGCTTGCCCAGCAGTGCCGCCACTTCCTGCGATTCCGCCAGCACGCGCTGCTTGAGGATGCTTTCGTCGGCGCCGTGCCGTGCGCTGCTGAGCAGGGCCATCTTCAGCCGTTGGCTCAAGCGCTTGGCGGTCTGGCTGTGGCGGCTGTCCCACCACAGATACGCACCCGATACGCCCAGCGCAATGGCCACGAAAACCGAGAGCGTGAAACCGATCACCATGGTGTCCATGTCGGTTCTCCTTTAGACCTCGTATTGCACCGAGGGGTCGTACAGCGTCTCGGGCAGATGGATGCCGAAGGCCTGCAGACGTTCCGAGAATTTGGGCCGCACGCCCGTCGCGCAGAAGTGGCCCTTGATGCGGCCGTCTGCGTCGATACCCTTGCGGCGGAAGGTGAAGATCTCCTGCATGTTCACGACTTCGCCTTCCATGCCGGTGATCTCTTGCACGCTGACCAGCTTGCGATTGCCGTCGGTCAGGCGCGTGACCTGCACCACCACCGTCAGTGCGGAGGTGATCTGCTGGCGCATCGTCTTGGGCGGCAGCTGCAGGCCTGCCATGCTGACCATGTTCTCCAGCCGGGTCAGCGCATCGCGCGGCGTGTTCGCGTGGATGGTGGCGAGCGATCCTTCGTGCCCGGTGTTCATTGCGTGCAGCATGTCGAGCGCTTCGGCACCGCGTACTTCACCGAGGATGATGCGATCGGGCCGCATCCGCAGTGCGTTCTTCACCAGCGAGCGCTGGGTGATCTCGCCGCGGCCCTCGATGTTGGCCGGACGCGTTTCCAGGCGCAGCACATGGTTCTGGCGCAGTTGCAGTTCAGCCGCATCTTCAATGGTGACGATGCGCTCGTTCGAGGGGATGTAGCCCGAGAGGATGTTGAGCAGCGTCGTCTTGCCGCTGCCGGTGCCGCCCGAGATCAGGATATTGAGCTTTGCCTTGACCATGGCGTCGAGCAACTGGGCCATTTCCGGCGTCATCGTGCGGAAGTTGACCAGATCCTGGATCGTCAGCGGGTTGACGGAAAAGCGCCGGATCGACAGCAGCGGCCCGTCAATGGCCGAGGGCGGAATGATCGCGTTGATACGCGAGCCGTCGGGCAGACGCGCATCCACCATCGGGCTCGATTCATCAATGCGGCGGCCCACGCGCGACACCATCTTTTCAATTACGCGCATCAGGTGTGCGTCGTCGTGGAACGTCACGCTGGTCAGCTCGAGCTTGCCGCGGCGTTCTACGTACACATATTGGTGGGTGTTGACCAGGATGTCGGAGACGGTCGGGTCTGCCAGCAGCGGTTCGAGCGGGCCGTAGCCGAGCATCTCGTCCTGCACGTCGGAGACAAGGCGGCGGCGTTCGCTCTCATTGAGTTGGTGCTTGCCTTCGTCGACGATCTGTTCGACCAGTTGCGCCAGCTCGCGCTTGATCTGCTCGGGCGTGAGCTGCTGCAGGCGGCTCAGTTCCACGCGCTCGATGATGATCTGGTGCACATCCTGCGCTACCTGCTGATAGGCCGCGCTGGTGTGGCCGTTCGAGCCGTTGGCGTAGGCAACGCGTTGCGGTAGTGCCTCGCCGGCTTGCTGAAAGAGTTGTTCTCGCAATGACATGATGGGCTCCACGCGATCGATGGGTTAGGCACTTGTCAGGCGCTTGTTAGGCTCGTACCGGCGCCGGCACTTGGTTGGCATGGCCGAACAGCTTGCGCAGCAGGCCGTCGCGCTGGGGCTGCGTGGCAGGAAAGAGCTGGCGCGCCATGTCCATCAGCGCGCGGCTGATATGACTGTTCTCGGCCATATCGAGCACGGGCCGGCCCTGGTTGACGGAGTCGCGTACGGCGGTCGGGTCATACGGCAGCACATGCGAGACGGGCATCCCGAAGGCGCTTTCCATGGTGTTCTGCGTCAGCGGAACGCGCTTGTCGTACTGGTTGACGACGAGCTTCAGCCGTTCTGCTCGATAACCGAGCGAGTGGCAGATCTCCATCAAGCGCCGGCCGGCGCGCAGGTAAGCGAGGTTCAGTTGCAGCACGGCGTAGATCACGTTGCTGTGGTCCAGCACCAGGATCGACGCCGGGTTGATGTCCTGCCCCAGGTCAAACACCACCACGTCGTACATCGATGCGGCCAGCGTCAGCAGACGTTCCAGATGCATCGCCTTGATCTCGCCCGCCTTGATCGGATCACCCGCGCCGGCCAGTACGTCGAAGTTCGCGCTGACGTGCGTCACGCAGGTATCGAGCAGGGAGGCATCCAGGCGGTCGATCTGGTTGCAGACGTTGGCCAGCGTTGCCGGCGGGGTCTGGTCGGTCACCAGGAAGGCGGCGTCGCCGTATTGCTGACAGAGATCGACCAGCAGCACATGCTTGTCGTGCCGGGCGCTGAGCACATGTGCAAAGTTGGCGGCAGTGAAGGTCGTGCCACTACCGCCCTTGCACGACAGAAACGACAGAACTTGGCCTTCGTTGCGCGAGCCGGACAGCGCATGGCTCGTGCAGCGTTGCAGCTCGTCGCGAAACTCGTGCGCATCGGGCGGCCAGGGCAGCACGCATTGCACGCCGGCGCGCATGGCTCGCATCAGCAGGTCGGCAGACGGGTTCTCCGTCAGCAGCATGCACAGCGTATCGGGGCGGTCCGTCGTCAGGCGGCGCAGTTGTTGGATGTCGTCGGTGCTGAAGCTGGCCGCTTCCAGGATCAGCAGATCGGCACCCTGCGCAAGACCCGGTTGGCCGAGTGCCTGGGCCGGGGCAGCGCACGTGCGCTGAACGACGTGGCTGGTGGCCTGTGCAATCAGCCCTGCGAGGTATTGCAGGTGCGATTCGTCGGCGGATACGAGAGCGATCTTGGCCATGGCCGGGCTCCTGTGAGCGTCTGGTGACGCGCCGCGCGTGGCGGCGCGTTTTCCTCTTTCTGCGTTCTTGCGTGGTGCGATCTACCGGCCCTGTGAATCCAGGCTGCTGCCCGAGCCCACACCCACCGTGAAGGCGCTGACGTCGGCCGACGGTTTCACGAACTGCGTGTTGTAGCGGTCCATCGCGGCGGTGGCGGCACGCCCGTCGACGCCGGTCACCGGGTCGGCGTTTGCCGATGCATTCGGGTTGAGCGTCTGCATGGCCTGCACCGAGCGGACGGCCTCACCGAAGTGCTTGTCGTACACCGGAGTGGTTGTCATGCACCCGGTCAGGGTGAGGGCGATTGCGCTGCAGAGTCCCGCCCGCGCCAGCTTCGAAGTGATGTTCATGATTCGTCTCCTTGAAGGTCGTGCGGTCGGTTCAGTCGTGGAAGGGCTGTTCGCCCATCGACACGAAGCGGCGTGCGTCGGGTGCCGGCGCCATGGCGGCAGGCGCGGGCGGGGTGCCGTTGTCGGCCGGTGCTGCAGGTGCCGTGGCGGCTGCGGGTGCTTGCGCTTCGGCTGCGGTGTCGGCTGCAGCAGATGCGCTTGCGGCGGGGGCTGGCGTTTGAACAGGTTCGGCGGCGGGCATTGCGGCGGCGGTTGCGGTTGCAGCTTCCGCGGCCTTCGGTGCCGGCAGTGCGGAAGCCGGGGCAGCCGTGGCGGCCGGTGCCTTGGCCGGCTTGGCCTTGTGGCCTTCCATGTTGCCGTTGAGCAGGATCTCGCCTGTGTTGACCTGGCCGAATGTGTCGGTCGGCAGCGGGTAGTCGGCAGGCAGCGGCTTGACCAGGCGCGGCGTGACCACGAACACCAGCTCGGTCTGATCTTGCTGGAAGCTCGTGCTGCGCGCCAGCGCACCGATCACAGGCAGCTCGCCAACACCGGGGATCGCCTTGAGGCTGCCCGTGATGTTGTTCTTGATCAGCCCGCCGATGGCAAAGCTCTGGCCGTCATGCACCTGCAGCGTGGTGGAGGCACGCCGGGTGGTGATCAGCGGCAGGATCTGCGTGTTGTTGCTGTTGGGCGCAGTCACCGCCACGCCCGTCGGCGACAGCTCGGATACCTCCGGCGACACCTTCAGGTTGATGCGGCCGTTTTCCATCACCGTGGGGGTGAAGCGCAGGCCCACGCCAAAGGTTTCTTCCTGCAGGATGACGGTGCTGGTTCCGCCCACGGCGGCACCTTGCGCCACCGGAATGAACACCTTGCCGCCGGCGAGGAAGCTGGCTTCCTGCCCGCTGATGGCCATCAGGCTCGGCTCTGCCAACACCTTGACGAGCCCGTCGCCCTTCTGCGCATCGAGCGCGAACTTCAACGGCAGACGGTTGTTCTTGCTGAAGTTGACGATGTCGTTGGAGCCCGACAGGAAGTTGGCGAGCGCGCCCACCGACCAGCTGCCGAAGGCACCGGCCACGTTCAGCGCGGAGCCCATCTGGTCGATCAGGGTCTTGGAAACTTCCGCCACCTTCACTTCCAGCATGACTTGTTGCGGGGCTTCCACCGCCATCATGTTGATGATGCGCGGGCTGCGCAGCGGCGCACCGTTCTGACCGCCCGCATTCATCTGGCCGGCGGCTTGTTGGCCACCGCCGCCTTCTTCACGCACGGGACCACGCGACTGACGTGTGACAAACGCATTGGCGATGTCCACGATCTTCTGCGCCTGCACCGAGTCGGTCACCGTGCCGCCCAGCACGATGCTGTCGGCCGCGGCGGAGACTTCGACGTTCTTTGCACCCGGCACCAGGCGGCGCAGTGCAGCCTGCAGACCGGCCGGGTCAGCGCCCACCGACACATCGATTACCGTGCACGATCCACTGCGGCCCTGCACGATCATGTTGGTGGAACCGACTTCCAGCCCCAGCACGTACAGGGTCTGCGGCGAGACCAGCATCGCCTGCACCACGCGCGGGTTGCCCACGGTGCGGCTGCGTACGGGTTCGGGCAACTGCACCATCGTCGACTTGCCGATGGGGACGGTCACCTCACTGTGCTCGCGCATGGCGCCGGTGCAGTTCGGTCCTTTCGGTGTTGAATCGCGGCTGGCTTCGGCGTTGCTTGCGCTGCCGATGGTCAGCTGGATCGGCCCGCTGGCCGACATGCGCATCGGCTTGGTCGGTGCCGCCGCGTTGTTGGTCAGGATGGCGGATTCCACGCCGACCTGCGCGTGCGCCGCACCTGCCCAAAGCCCCCCCAACATGGCCACTGCGGTTGCAGTCGCCTTCATGTACGTCCCCATGCAGCGTGTCTCGCCGCGTTGCGTGATGAGTCGGTTCATGGTGATCCCCCAGATTGGTTGTTCTGCAAGACAAGGCCGGTTACGTGTTGCCTGTGACCGTGCCGGGGCCCTCTTCCTGGGGCCTTTGGTCTGTTCTTCCTGTTTTCTTGTTGATCGTTGCCTGCGGCTTCCGTGGCGCTTCGCTTCAGAAGCACTCGGCGCTGTGATCCACGCCGGCAATCACGCCGATGCAGTTGCCGGGTGCGCGCTGCACAGCGGCCACGCGGCGTACCACCTGCACCGTTTTGACCACCGGCACCGCCACGGCAGCCGTGATGGCGGGTTCCTTGAGCAGCGTGCTCTTGGTCGCGCCATTGGTATCGGCGGGTTGCGGGTCGATCTGGTTGCGCAGCACCAGCGAGAGCGTGCCCACGCTGCGTGCGAGGTCCAGCTTCTCGGCTTGTTCGGGCGTCACTTCCAGCGTGACGGCGTTCACGACCTTGGGTTTGGTGTCGTCGCGGTTGACCTCTTGAGCGACGGCCAGCACCAGGATCTTTTCCAGCACGATCTTCGAGATCGATTGATCGGACCGATCGCCGGCCACCGGCTTGCCGTCTTTGCTGTCTTGCAGCGTGTTGACGATGATGTCGACGTAGCTGCCCGGCAGTGCGAAGCCCGCCACGCCCACGACGTCATTCACACGCACGGTGATGGCCCGTTTGCCGTCGGCAATGACGGCCGACAAACCGCCCGCCGTGCCTTGCGGCGTGAGCTTCGATTCCAGCACCGGCTCGCCGCGTGTCAGGCTTGCGCGGACGACGCGGCCGCTCAAGGCTTGCGTGTCGGAGATGGCGCCCGGCGGCAGGCTGGCGGTGGGCCAGTCCACCACCTTGACGAAGTCCGGCGACAGGCGCTGGCCGAGGTCGATATCGGCTGCGGCCACCGCCACCTTGGTAATGCCGCTGCTGCTTTGCTGCGTGAGCCAGCGCGAGGCAAAGACTACCGCCGCAAGGCCGGCGATCGTGGCAATCAACAGCATGGAGAGAATGCGCAGGTTTTTCATTTCCCAACCCCACTCAGATGGTTCTCAATCCCACCGCCACTTGCGACGAACGCACGTGACGGGCATGCACGGCCGGCCAATGCGCCGGTCAGCCAAAGAAGACGGTGAAGAGGGAGGTGCGTGCCAGGATGGACGCGGCCCGCAGGCATGGCGATGGGGCGCCGCGCAGGTCCTGGCTTGCCCGATGGTGCGACTGGATTGACGCATGTCACTTCTCCCCGGTCCTGGACCGTTCTTGCGTGGTCCTTGATGCCTCGTGTGTCTGGCGCGTGCCTGGTGGCGTTCATTCCGTCAGGCTGTCTGCGGCGACGCCGTGTGCTTGTCCAGCACCGCATCGGCACGCGTCAAGTGTTCCCCCCTCGGCTACAACACTCCCCACTTCACCAACAACGTGCCTGCGGCAAACGCCACCGCGTATGGCAGCTGGATCGTTCCGCTGCGCTTGCCCCCGATTTCCGGAGAAGGCACGGCCTTGCCGCCGAACGGCAGCGACATCAGCAGCGTTGAAACGCCTGCAAACGAGCGTCGCGCGTCACGGCGCAGCAACACCATGGCAAGCGCGAGCACCCCGCCTGCCAGAAAACTCACGAAAGCGATGTGGAAGGCACCGAAAGGCCCCATGAAGGCGCCGATCGCACCCATCAGCTTCACGTCGCCGGCGCCCATGCCACCGAGCAGGTAGACACCGATGCACAGTCCCATGCCCACTGCTGCGCCACCGAGCCAGGCAAGCGCGCCTGCGGTGAAGCCTTGCGTGAGGCATTGCGCGAGGAGCGCTGCCACCAGGCCCGATGCCACCAGCCAGTTCGGGACGCGGCGCGAGCGCACGTCGCTCGCTGCGGCAATCACGATGAGCACGATCAGGCTGAGGTTCGCCAGGGCGCTCAGGCTTGTCATGGTGGTCATCTCGGGTTCCTCTCGGGCGATTGTTCTGGCTGTCCGCGCGGCGTCGGGTGCCGCGGGCCAGCTTGTATTCGGCCGGATCAGGCCCGGGGCTGCCGGACCTGACCTGGGCGCACTGGCGCTGCTCAGGCGGCGGCCGTCGACAGCTGGGTTGCGATCGAATTCCAGATGGCGCCGACCGCGGTCTTGACGGTGGTCCCGTAGGTCACCATCACCAGAGCCACAAAGGCCAGCAGCAGTGCGTATTCCACGCCGGCTGCACCGTCTTCTTCGCGCACGAAACGCTTGATCATGGCTTTCATTTCAATCTCCTCACGTCATGGTTCAAGGAAAGGCGCACCGCTGAAGATCGGGCGCTGGGTTCTGGCCAGACAAGCCGGCCAAGGCCAAACCAGGGGTTCCGGAGATCGTGTGCGCACACCGGTGCCACACCGGCGCAAGGCCAGCATGTTCCGGAGCACGACAACATCAAGAGGCTCCCCCGACTTCACCAGTTCTCAGGGCTCCCACCTGCGTGGCCGCTGGTGGTCGCTCGCCCGGGCATCGCCGCAAGTCGCAGCAGGTGCCCACTGGGCGCCGTGGGCTGGTCCACCATTCCTTCAGGGACCGGCTCACGCCTGAAAGTGCAACAACTTCCGTGTTCACCGCAGACGCTCCCAGCGGTTTGCTGGTCTCTGCAGCCGGCTGGCCTCTTTGTGCCAGCGCGTTGACAACTTCCCCGTACGTCTTCTGTTCTGTTCGCTGCGCTGCTCGTCTGGCATGCGCTGTGTGCTACCGGCCCGTGGCGCGATTGCGTGCTGCCCAGGCTTTTGGAATATCAACCACCCGAACCACCGCCCTGCGAGCCCGATGATCCGAACCCGCCGGGTGTCATCAATACCGATGCCGCGTTGCTCCAGAAATCGCCCACGCTGGTTTCGACGCTCGCCATGACAGCAATCAGCACCAAAGCCGCCATCACCAGCAGCAGGGCGTATTCCACGCTGGCTGCACCGGTCTGGCGGCATTTGATGTGTTGGTCTTTGGTTTCCACGTCCCACCCCCTCAGGTGTGCGTCGGTTCTGTCTTGTCTTTCCGAAACACCGTGCTGCTATGTCGGCGGGAGCAACAGAGCGACGAACGTGCCATTGCCGCTAAGTCCTTGATTTTCAATGGCTGGGCAGCCGTGCCAGCGTCTAGCCCAGGCAATTGGCCGGTGCTTGTTTCCCGGGCGTTACGCGCACTTTGTGCCGATTGCGATACAGCAAACGATGCCGCCGAATGAATTTGCGCAAACGCCAAACGTAAAAGTGACGCAGACGCGTTGTGCACCGCAAAAAGCCACGGGTAAGCCCGCAGCCGTGCCAGTCACATCAATGCGTGCATTGCTGAAACATGCGGCCTCTGCCGAGACAAGATGCGATGCATCGGTGTCGTCCGGCGCGGCGTGGCCGCGAGGCGCCTTAAGGAGCGCGTTGCAGGAAAAGAGGCGTGCTTTATCGGGGAGGTGGCCTACGGCAAAACCGCGGCCTGAGCTTGACGCCTGATGCGCCGATGGCCATTCCCTCGTATGGAAGGATTAGGCGCGCGACCGACAGGGGTGGCGCGGCCGGGCATGTCAAAACCGTTTCAGTTCTGAAACATGGCTCGGCACGGCCGGGGAAGAAACGAATGAAGCGCAGCGCCGTTACAGCACGACTGGCCGGTCGCTCAGCTCGTTGGTGCGCGGCGTGCCATCGGAAGGCACGTGTGCGGCGAGGAGGTCGTTGATCTGCGCCAGCGCATCGAGCACCGGCGCCATGGCCACGCGCTGCGCGAAGCCGCGCGTGATGGTCTCGCAGATGGCGCGCCACGTGTGTGCGTCGACTTTCGCGGCGATCCCGTGGTCGGCCAGGATCTCAACCGCGTGGTCGGCCAGGTTGATGTAGAGCAGCACGCCCACGTGCTCGCGCGTGTTCCACACCTCCAGCAGCCCGAACAGCATCCGGGCGCGGTGACGCGGCGATACACCAGCCCACGCGTCGCGCATCGGCAGCGAGCTTTCGATGACGACGCGCACTTCGCCGCGATGGCGTTGTTCGCCTTCGCGCACGGCGGCTTCGAGCTTTTGCAGTTCTGCCGGCGGAAACGCGCGTCTGGCGTGCGACGAGGTCGTCAGCAGATGGGTGAGGGCACGCCGGGCGCCGCGGTGATGTCGGGTCGTGGAAGCCATGGATGTGTTTACCGGTTACCAGTTGCCGGAGGCGCCACCGCCACCGAAATCACCACCACCCCCGCCGCCAAAGCCGCCGCCTCCACCGCCACCGCCGCCGAAATCACCGCCGCCGCGTCCCCAGCCGCCGCCCAATCCACCACCCAAGCCGCCGATGGTGCCGGGGCCCCAGCCGCGATTGCCCATCACCACGCGCGAGCCGGGCCGGCCGGGCAGGCTGCCCGTGACGCGCCCGCCCGAGCGCATGGCCGCGCTGAGCACGAAGAACATGATGATCGCCAGCGGAAACAGCACGGGCAGCCAATCGCCGATGCCGCCACCGGATTGCTGGCGCTTTGCACGCTCAGCCGGCGGCAGGCTCTCCTGCGCAATGACGGTCTGGATGGCCGAGATGCCCGCTGACAGGCCGCCGTAGAAATCGCCCTGGCGAAAGTGCGGCGCCATCACGTCCTGCAGGACGCGCTTTGATTGCGCATCCGTCAGCGCCCCTTCCAGCCCGCGCCCCACCTCGATACGCATCTTGCGCAGCGAGGCCGGGTTGTCCTTGGCGATGAGGATGATCGCGCCGTCGTCCACACCCTTGCGGCCGGCTTTCCACGCATCGGCCACGCGGATGCCATACGCCTCGATGGGTTCCGGCGCTGTGGACGGCACCATCAGCACAAAGATCTGACTGCCGCGCTGCTGTTCGTAATCGGCCAGCACCTGTTCGAGCGCGCTTTTCTGCTCGGCGCTGAGCGTGCCGGTCAGGTCGGTCACGCGCGCAGCCAGCGGCGGCACGGCCACCATGTCGCTTTGCGCCCGCGCAGGCAGCGCAGTGGCCAGCCACAGGGCTGCGGTCAGCAGGAAGGCGAAGCAGGCACGCGCGCGCATCGACATGATCGTCAGCTCGTCAGAACTTCACCGCCGGGGCGGTGGAGATACCTTTCTCGTTCTCGACCGTGAAGTTCGGCTTGACCTGGTAGCCCATTACCTTGGCCGTCAGGTTGGTCGGGAAGCTACGCGCAAGCACGTTGTACTCCTGCACCGATTTGATGTAACGCTGGCGGGCCACCGTAATGCGGTTCTCGGTGCCTTCCAGTTGCGATTGCAGATCGCGGAACGACTGGTCAGCCTTGAGCTGCGGATAGTTCTCCGACACCGCCATCAGGCGCGATAGCGCGCTCGAAAGCTCGCCCTGCACCTGCTGGAATTTCTGGAACGCCGCCGGATCATTCAGCACCTCCGGCGTGATCTGGAAGCTGGTGGCTGCGGCGCGCGCCTTGGTCACCGCTTCCAGCGTGTCCTTCTCGTGCGAGGCATAGCCCTTGACCGTATTCACCAGGTTCGGAATCAGGTCCGCACGACGCTGGTATTGGTTGACGACCTCGGCCCAGGCGGCCTTGGTGGCTTCGTCCTTTGCCTGGAAATCGTTGTAGCCGCATGCAGACAGGAACGGCGCAGCCAGCACGGCCAGCGACAGCGCAAGCCAGCGCAGTACCGAAAAACGCGTCGAACGGAAGGTCAGGGCAGGGGTCATGAAGTCCTCTAGATCTGAATCTGAAAAGAATGTGGCATGAGACCGACATCGTCGCATGTCGTTTCAGCGCACTTTAGCTTATGCGCTTGACGCTCCAGTCACACATCAGTACGGTATGGGGACTTTTTTGACAATTTCCATGCGCGCGATTTCCTCTTCCTCGTCGATCTGCTCGGCACCGGCATTCAGCCTGTCGGTCGTGTCGACGCTCGCGCGCGCCAAAAAAGCCACCAAACAGCCGCTCGTCTGACCGGAGCGCTGTTCCGTCAGATGGGCGACGGAACAGCGGTTGACCGACACGTTAGACACGGTTGCCTCTCACCCGCATCTCGCGGGCCTGCATTCCCGAAGCGCTTCTGATGGTTATTGACCGGTCGTTGATTCGTCCAGGAGTGTTGTCGTGCTTGAAAATTCATCCATCAATCTGTCCACCCGCGAACGTCCGTCTTATGCGGGCATCTGGGTGCCCATCGTGACGCCGTTTGCCGATGACGCGGCACGGACCGTCGACTACGGCGCGCTGTATACATTAGTCGCGCGGTACCGCGCGTTGGGCGTCGCCGGCTTTGTTCCGTGCAGCAGCACCGGCGAGGCCATTGCGCTCTCCGAGCAGGAACAGGCTGACGTGCTGGATACGGTACGTGCCGCCGCCGGTGGCCTGCCGGTGATGATGGGATTGCCCGGCAGCATATTGACGCCGGTGCGCGAGCGCATGCTGCGGTTGGCCGAGCACCGCCCCACGGCGTTCCTGGTGTCTGCGCCTTCCTACATTCGCCCGTCACAGGACGGGATCATCGAATACTTCACCGCATTGGCCGACGCCTCGCCCGTGCCGGTGCTGCTGTATGACATTCCGTATCGCACCGGCGCGAACATTGACACCGAGACACTGCTTGCGCTGGCGGCGCATCCCAACATCCATGGCATCAAGGATTGCGGTGGCGATGCAGACAAGACGCAGCGCCTGATCGCCGACGGGCGGTTGCAGGTGCTGGCCGGGGAAGATGCGCAGGTGTTCGGCACGCTGTGCGCGGGCGGTGTCGGAGCGATCATCGCTGCCGCGCATGTCCGCACGGAGCTGTTTGTTGAGATGGCAAGGGCGGTGCAGGAGCAGCGGTTGAACGATGCACGGCGGTTGCATCATGCGCTGGCACCGGTAATTCGGTTGTTGTTTGCCGAGACGAACCCTGGGCCTTTGAAGGCTTGGCTGGCTGCCGAGGGGTTGATTCGGAATGTGTTGCGGGCGCCGATGATGATGGCTTCTGAAGGTTTGGGGCGGGAGTTGGTGGGGGTGGTGGGGAGCGTTTGAGTTTTTTTGTTGGTGGTCCATCCCCCTTTCGTACCCTGCCGGGCACGACCTACTTTTCTTTGTCTTGCCAAAGAAAAGTAGGCAAAAGAAAGGCGCGCCCGAGATGGCGACATCCCCTTGAATTTGTGTGACCGTGCGGGGAAGGAGGCAAACTCGCTTCGCTCAGACAAGCCTCCTTCCTTGATCCGCCCGCTCACAAAAATTCAAGGCGCCATCAAGGGCTCAACGTCAAAAGAAAAAGGCCAACCCGTCGCGAGGTTGGCCTTGTCGTTTGGGCGGGTGCTCCGAGGGTTTGGTTTTTGTCCTTTGACTTTCCTGCCCTAGATGGCGCCTTGAATTTATGTCGCAGGGAGGAAAAAGAGGGGAGGCCTGTCTGAGCGCAGCGAGTTTGCCTCCCCTCCCTCCCTGCGACATAAATTCAAGGAATCTTTCGCCATCTCGGGCGCGCCTTTCTTTGCTTACTTTCTTTGGCAAGACAAAGAAAGTGAGTCAGCCCCGGCAGGGGATGAAACAAGGGATGCCCCACCAAGGCTCATCCCAAGAAAACAAAAAAACTCAAACAGCCTTAAACGCCTTCCGAGCCGCCTCAAACGTAGCGTCCAGAATCGCATCGTCATGCGTCGAAGACACAAACCCAGCCTCAAAAGCAGACGGCGCCAGATACACACCCTGATCCAGCATCGCATGGAAGAACGCATTGAAGCGCCCAACATCGCTCTTGGTTACTTCTGCAAAGCTCGTCGGCACGCCCTCGCGGAAGTAGATGCCGAACATGCCGCCCACGCTGTCGGCGGCAAACGGCACACCAACCTCACGCGCGATATCGGCCAGCCCATCCATCAGTTTGCGCGTCTGCGCGGCCAGCCGGTCATGGAAGCCATCCGCAGCAATCAGCCGCAGCGTGGTCAGCCCTGCCGCCACGGCCAGCGGATTGCCCGACAGCGTCCCAGCCTGGTACACGTTGCCCAGGGGCGCCAGAAATCCCATGATGTCGCGGCGGCCGCCAAACGCCGCGGCTGGCATGCCGCCGCCAATCACCTTGCCCAGGCACGTCAGGTCCGGCTTGATGCCGTACAGCGCCTGCGCGCAGCCGAGCGCCACGCGGAAGCCCGTCATCACCTCGTCAAAGATCAGCACGGCGCCGTACTCGGTGCACAGCGAACGCATGGCCTGGTGGAATTCGTTGCTGCCACGCACGAGGTTCATGTTGCCGGCCACGGGCTCGACGATCACGGCCGCGATTTCCTTGCCATGGCGGGCAAAAGCCTCGCGCAGTGCGGCCACGTCGTTGTACGGCAGCACCATCGTGTGCTTGACCACGTCTTCCGGCACGCCGGCGGAAGAGGGCGCGTTCTGCGTCGTATCGGCAAACGTCAGCAGGCCCGAACCGGCCTTGACCAGCAGGCTGTCGGCGTGACCGTGGTAGCAGCCTTCGAACTTGACGATCAGGTCGCGCCCGGTAAAACCGCGCGCCAGGCGCAGGGCGCTCATGGTTGCTTCGGTACCGGACGACACCAGCCGTACCTGCTCGATCGACGGCACGAGCTTGCAGATTTCCTCGGCCATCACGACTTCAGCCTCCGTGGGCGCGCCGAACGAAAAGCTGTCGGCCGCCACCTCCTGCACGGCACGGACGACGTCCGGATGCGCGTGGCCAACGATCATCGGACCCCAAGAGCCCACGTAGTCGATATAGCGGGTGCCGTCCGCGTCCCACAGATACGGGCCGGCCGCCTTGGCGATGAAGCGCGGGGTGCCGCCCACCGAGCGGAAGGCGCGCACCGGCGAGTTCACCCCGCCGGGGATGGTCTTCTGGGCACGTTCAAACAGGGCGGCGCTGCGGGAGGGAGTCGACATGGAGGGTTTTGGAAGAGAGCGTGGCGCCGAGCAGAGCGGCGCTGCGGCACGGTTTAAAGGCTGTTCAAGGCGATTATGCGGTGGTTTGCCGCAGATCCGGGTTGGATGCAGTCAAACACCTTGTCTGCCCGGCGCCTGTTCTGGCGCACCCGGGCGTGATTCGGTACCATCTGGCCTGCCATTTTAATAGACGGAACCCACCGAAGCTTTGCCCTATGGAACAACAGATTGAATACAAGACGTGGATGTGCCTGATTTGCGGCTGGATCTACGACGAAGAACAAGGCGCCCCGGACGACGGCATTGCGCCCGGCACGAAGTGGGAAGACGTGCCCATCAACTGGACGTGCCCGGAATGCGGTGCGCGCAAGGAAGACTTTGAAATGGTGCAGATCTGATCCGGATCTGACCTGTCTCCCGTCAGCAAGTGAGCGTTTGCCCTCTTGCTGACAGCCAAGTATCAGGAAGTGACGGTTCGATGAATCGGCTCGTCGCTTCCATGCCACAAGCGCTCGGCGGACCGCCGGCGCCATTGACGGCGAATAGGTGACTTGTCACACTTCGTCAAATTCTGAGCTTCACACTTCATAAGCGGGCCGGGGGGGCGTAGTTTTGAAGTCGTCGCCAGCGTGGGCCCTTTCCGTTTGGAGGGCACGCTGCGCGGCGATTTGCCGCGATCCATCCGGTCAGAATGTCGTGGCGACCCGTGGTCGCGCACTGCGAGAACATGATGCAATCCGCGCGGGTGGAACAACTGGCTGACTCTCAACCGCTGGCGAACTCTCCGCTGGCGCATTCCCTGACAGGCTGCAAGGTGCTGGTGATCGACGATTCCAGCACCATCCGCCGTACCGCGCAGATTTTTCTCACCCAAGCCGGGTGCCAGGTCATGCTGGCCGAAGACGGCTTCGACGCACTGGCCAAGGTGGGTGACCTGAAGCCCGATCTCGTATTCTGCGACATCCTGATGCCGAATCTGGACGGCTACCAGACCTGCTCGCTGATCAAGAAAAGCCCAAAGTTTCATGCCACGCCTGTGATCATGCTGTCTTCGCGCGACGGAATTTTCGACCGTGCGCGGGGCAAGTCGGTCGGGGCGGTTGACCACCTTGCCAAGCCGTTCTCGAAGGAAGCGCTGCTGGAGGCGGTCCAGACGCATTTGCCGGTGGCGCCAGCTGCCGCGCAGTGATGGCATCTCTCTTAACGAAGGACTGTTTGTATGGCAATCAAGAAAGTGTTGGTGGTCGATGATTCTCCGACCGAAGCGCTGCATCTGTCGGAGATCCTCGGCAAGAACGGTTTCAAGGTGACGGTCGCTGCCGATAGCGAGCAGGCCATGACCAAGCTCGAAGCCGAAACCTTCGACCTGATCCTGATGGACGTGGTGATGCCGGGCCAGAACGGCTACCAGGCGACCCGCGCCATCAAGAAGGACGAGCGCTTCCAGGGCATCCCCGTGATCATGTGCACGACCAAGGGTCTGGAGACCGACCGTGTGTGGGGCATGCGCCAGGGCGCATCGGACTACATCGTCAAGCCGGTCAAGGCCGAAGAGCTGCTCGAGAAGATCGCCAAGCTGGCGCAGTAAACCTGCGGCAGTCGGCCAATCGTTATCCAACCGCGCGCAACGCCTGACATGGCGTACAGCACAGGACATGAGCCAGACGTGAACGAACAGCGCACCAACCTGACCTCCCGCCAGCGCCTGCATGAATACCAGGCGATGCTAGCCCGCCGCCTCCAAGAGGCGCGCGCCAAGTCGTCGACGGAAGGCTTTCTGGGCGTGCAGATCGGCGAGCACCACTGGCTTCTGTCGCTGACCGAAACCGGCGAAGTGCTGGACTACCAGCCGCCTGCACGCGTGCCGCTCACGCAGCCGTGGTACCTCGGTCTCGTAAACGCGCGCGGCAACTTGCTTGGTGTGATCGATTTCGGCCTGTTCTGCGGTGAAGCGCCGACGGGCAGCGGCAGCGGCGCCAAGATCGTGGTGCTGTCCAAAGATCCGCAGCGTGCGTGCGCGATCGTCGTGCCGCGTGTGGCGGGACTGCGCAGCCTGAGCGATCTGCAGCCCGCCGAAGCCACCGTGGAAGAGGGGCGTCCTTGGTTGGGCCGCGCCTGGCGTGACGTGCACGGCACGCAGTGGCGTGAACTGGATGTGCGGCAATTGCTGGCCGATCCGGCGTTCCTGCAGGTTGGCCGTAGCCGCACATAAAGCGATTGGGAATCAGGCCGTAGAGCCTTAGAGCAAACAAGAAAGATTGAGCACGCCGCTACGGGAGCGGGGTGTGCAGGGGCAAGAGGCGGTGCGTGGCGCGCGCAACAGGGCGCGCCAGATGTATTCGACGGGCACTGCCGAAGGTGCGTACCACGCCGGGTGGAACAAGGCGCGGACGCGGACGGGAAATCCATGCGGCTGATCTCGATAGAACGAGACGGCAGCATCGACAAAACAAGAGGGTCCTATGGGGTTCAAGTGGTTCAACGCAGGTCGCCGTGCCGCAGAGGCAGGGGCGCCGGAGGTTGCAGTGGAGGGCGCGTCGGCGGCTTCCGTGCAGTTGGCGCAGTTGGACAATGCGCCCCATACGGATGAGGACAATCCCGCGGGCCCACCCACGCAACTGGGCCGCTCGCCCATGGATGCCGTGGTCGGCTGGATGGAGCGCGTGCCGTTTGCTGCGCAGCAGCGTGTCTTCACGATCGGCCTCGTGGTCGGTCTGCTGGCCCTGCTGATCTCGGTGTACCTGGATAACCGCCAGGCCAACAACGGTTCGGTGCAGATTGAAATTGCGGGTGACACGCTGATGCACTCGCAGCGTCTGGCCAAGGCAGTGCCGGTGGCGCTGCTCGGTAACACCAACGCATTCGCACAGCTCAAGGAAAGCCGCGCCCGCCTGCAGGAGAACCTCGATGCGCTGAAGAACGGCAACTCCGAGCGCGGCGTGCGTGCGTCCGGTGGCGAAGCCGAAGCGCTGCTCGACAAGTCGATCGAAGAGTGGAAGCGCAGCGACAAGAGCGCCCAGGCCATCTTGGCGCAGGAAAAGACGCTGGTGGCGGTGGGTAAGACGCTGAACGTGTTCAACGCGTCGAACCCCGAACTGCTGGAAGAAGCCGAGCAGATCTCGTCGATGAAGCTGCAGACCAACGCGCCGGCCCGTGAAGTGGCCGCCTCGTCGCAGCTGGTGATGTTGACGCAGCGTCTGGGTAAGAACATGAACGAGTTCCTGGCCGGCGAAGGCGTGAACCCGGAAACGGCGTTCCTGCTCGGTAAGGACACAAACACCTTCCGCGAAACCCTGAACGGCCTGCTCAACGGCTCGGAAGCGCTGCGTCTGTCGGCCGCCACCGATGCTGAGACCAAGGGCTATCTGCAAGAGCTGTCGACCCGCTTCGACAATGTGCAGAAGACCACGCAGATCATTCTTGAAAACCTGCCGGGCCTGATTGCCGCCAAGCGCGCCCAGCAGCAGATCTTCAACGACAACGAAAAGCTGCGCGCCGACCTGTCGGACCTGCAGTCGGCCTATGCCGGCAGCGTGCGCAGCCGTCCGGTGACGCTCGGTGCGGTGGTGCTGTCGGCCATCCTGACCGTGGTCTGCCTGGCCGGCCTGGCCGCCCTGTACCTGCGCGATTCGCGCGTGCGTACGATGGAAGCAGAAGCCCGTCAGCGTGAAGCTGAAGAACGCCGGATGGTGGAAAAGCGCAACAACGATTCCACCCAGGCCGCAATTCTGCGTCTGATGAACGAACTGCAGGACATTGCAGATGGTGACTTGACCAAGCAGGCCACCGTGTCGGAAGACATTACCGGCGCCATTGCCGACTCGGTGAACTACACCGTGGAAGAACTGCGCGAGCTGGTCGGCCGGGTGCAACAAACGGCCGAGCAGGTGACGCAGGCATCGTCGGCAGTGCAGACCACGTCGGAAAGCCTGGTGGCCGCATCCGAAGAACAGTCCCGCCAGATTCGCCAGACCGGTCAGTCGGTGGTGGAGATGGCCGACCGCATTACTCAGGTCTCGCGCGGCGCTGCTGAATCGGCCAACGTTGCACGCGCCTCGCTGGCTGCTGCAGAGCAAGGCCAGCAGGCTGTGCAGAACGCCATCACGGGCATGAACGACATCCGTGACCAGATTCAGGAAACCTCGAAGCGGATCAAGCGCCTGGGCGAATCGTCGCAGGAGATCGGTGAAATCGTGGAGCTGATCTCGGACATTACCGAGCAGACCAACGTGCTGGCACTGAACGCGGCCATCCAGGCGGCATCGGCTGGTGAAGCCGGCCGCGGCTTCTCGGTGGTGGCAGAGGAAGTGCAGCGCCTGGCAGAACGTTCGGCCGAGGCCGCCAAGCAGATCGGTGCGCTGATCCGCACGATTCAGACCGACACGCAAGACGCGGTGCACGCAATGGAGCGCAGCACGGCGGGCGTGGTGGAAGGGGCGAAGCTGTCCGATAACGCCGGTGCCGCACTGGTGGAGATCGGCCGCGTGTCGCGCCAGCTTGCCGAACTGATTGAGAGCATTTCGCAGACGACGTCGCACGAAGCGACGCTGGCTTCGGACGTTGCGCAGAACATCGAACAGATCCTGCACATCACGGAACAGACGTCGACGGGTACACGCCAGACCGCGCAGTCGGTGCGCCAGCTCACGCAGCTTGCTGAAGAACTGCGTGACTCGGTGGCGCGGTTCCGCATCGCCTGATTCGCGTAACGACGCCGTCACTGGATTTCGGGCGGGAGCGCCGAAGGGGTCACCCAGGCAACTGCGGCAACCGCCACCTGCTTTTTGGAAGCACACATGCGTCATCAATCTGCCGCCGAGCCCGCCCAGTCCCATCCTGCCTCGCTCGAGGTGGCTGGCGCCCCCGCGATGCGCTCGAAGTCTGCCGTGCCGGCGCGTGACCTTTCCGCGCTGGCGTGGGTCGCGCCCAACATGCGCGCTGCGCTGGACGATGCCGTGCGCGAGTTCGGCGAATACGCAGCCGATGTCATCGCCAATCCGGAAGTCATCGGGGCGCGCGATACGACGTCGCTGCGCTTGGCCGGCCAGTATCTGCACCAGGCTGCCGGCGCATTGCTGATCGTCGGCCTGCGTGGTGTCGACGTGTATTGCCAGGCCGCCAAGCGTCTGCTCGAAGCCGTCGATGCCGGCACCGTAACCGCCGACGCGCAGACGCTGGACGTGTTCTCGCGCGCCGTGCAAGCGCTGCAGGAATACGTGGTCGACCTGATGGCCGGCATGGCAGAAGAGCCGCTGCGCCTGTTCCAACCGTATCAAGCCGTGCTCGCCCGCCTGGGCGAAGAGCGCGTCCACCCGGCTGACCTGTGGGCCGATGAGCTGCGCCATCTGCCGGCCCTGCTGCTGCCCTCGCGCGATCTGCCGGGGCTGGCACGCCTGCGCCGCAAGTTCGAACTCGCGTTGCTGACGGCGCTGCGGGCACCGGCATCCAACGCCGATGGTGCGCAGGTGGATCCGTCCGCAGCAGCTGCAGCCTACGCCCCGCTGGAAGACCTGCTGCATGGCATTCGCGCGCTAGAGCGCGAACCGCGCCGCGCCGGGGACGATCTGCAGCGCGATCTGTGGCTCGTGCTGGCCCTGACATTTGGCGCCTTGCGTGCCGGTCTGGTGCCGGCCGACATGACCGCCAAGCGCTTAGCGGCACGCGTCAACCTGCTGCTGCGCCAATACTCGCACAACAACGTCCACCTGCCGCAAGGCCTGCTGACCGACGCGCTGTATCTGCTGGCCGGCATGGCCTACAGCAACGCGCCCGCGGCGCCGGTGGGCGACGACACGCTCGGCCCGGACATCGTGGCCTGTGTGCAGGCCTTCGCGATTCCGCTCACGCACGCGCCCGCTGGCGCACTGCACACGCGCCAGTATTACGCGCTGCTGCCGGCGGACGCCAGCGACACGCTGCAACGCGTTGGCCGCTCGCTCGAAACGCTCAGCCAACAATCAGAGCCTGCAGCGGACGAACTTGATGCCGCACTGCAGACGCTCGCGCTGCATGCCGACGCGCTGGGGCAGCCGGCTCTTTCTGACTTGTCGAACCGCCTGACCGAAGCTGCTGGACAGGACGTTGCCCCCACGCTGCAGTTCCTCTCGCGCATGCTGGCCCGGCCGTGGGCGCTGCATGGCGAATCTGGCGACTTGCGCAGCGCGTGGTTTGCCGCCCGCTGCAGTGAGCTGGCCGAACACGCCCGCGCCACGCAAGACGGCCACGCCGTACCGGCACCCGCATGGCTCACGCTGCTGGCCGAAGAAGCGGCGCAACGCCGCGCGCGCACCGAGCAGGTTCGCGCCCTGCAAACGCTGCTGGCTTCTGCCGAAACGCACCTCGATGCTTTCGAGCGCGAGGGTGAAGAAAGCGGTGGGCTGCAAGAAGCTGCCCGCCTGTTCGGCGAGATGCAGAGTGCCTTTGCCGCACTCGACGCCTTTGAGGCCGTCCACGCTACCGAAGCCGCGCAATCGACCATCAACGCGCTGCACGCTGCGGGCGAGGGTGCTACTGCCGATCGCGAACGTTACCTGGCTGCGCTGGCCGCCAACGTCAGCGGCCTGCAAGCCCTGCTGGACGCACTGTCTGCCGGCACGGAACTGACCGGCGGCCAGGTCGACGAGATCGTCATCGAAGGCCAGTTGACGCCGACCGAGCGCGAAACCGCATGGCGGGAGTTCGCCTTCGATGCCGAATCCGGCATGCTGAACCGCCGCGAGCCGCAATCCGAAACGCTCGCCGGCGCAGGCGTGGCCAATGCCGATGCTGCATCGCCGCTGCAATCGCTGCTTGATCGCCTGCTGGCCAAGCAGCCAGTCGACCCGACCGACCCGCTGGCCGCCGAGTTGCGTACCGCGCTGCAAGAAGCACGCGACGCCGCCGCCATCGACGACGATCCGGCTCGCCGGCGTCGCCTGGAAGAGGCGCTGGCCCAGTTCGACGCATGGCAGGTCGGCAGTGCCGGCGCGCTTGAGCGCATGCAGGCCGCATTGGCCGCTCCGGCTGCGGTGCCCGCTGCTGCCGCTGCACCTGCACTTGGTGCCGTGCGGGATACCCAATCCATTGATGCCGAGCTGCTCGACATCTTCCTGTCTGAAGCCGAAGAAGTGCTGGCTGGCGTCCGAGCCGATCTGCATGGCCTGCAGGCTGCCGCCGATATGGGCACGGGCGGGCTGGCCGCCGGCTCCGACCTGGACTTGCTCACGCAACTGCGCCGCGCGTTCCACACGCTCAAGGGCTCGGGCCGCATGGTCGGCCTCACGCGCTATGGCGAGGCTGCCTGGGCCATCGAGCAAGTGATGAATGTCTGGCTGGCCGAGAGCCGCGTGCCGACGCATGACCTGGCCGCTCTGCTGGCGCGCGCCGAGTCCGAGCTGTCGACGTGGGCTGCCGCCATCGCGCAATCGCCCCAAGCCGATCACGCTATCGAACCGCTGGTTGCCGCTGCAGAGCGTGTGCGCCATGGCGGTCCGTTCGTTTGGCTGGAGGCGGTGCCTGAAGCGCAGGCTGCTCCTGAACACGTTGAGCCGCAAACGCCTGAAGCACCGGCTGCAGAAACCGCATCGCACGACGTCGACGCGGTGCAGCCGATGGAGCTGGCTGCGCCAGATGTGCCCGTTGCAGAAGCTGAAGAAGCCGCCGCGCTCACGTGGGATGACGAACCCCCGCTGCCCGAAGTCGAGGCGCCGATGCCCGAGGCCACCGCGCCGACGGTGGAGCATGAGGCAGTCGAACCGGTTGCGGAGCACGTCGAAGAGGCTCATCAGGAAGCCGCCGCTGAACCGGTTGCTGCTGACGCCGATGCCAAGGTGATCCCGTTCCCGTTCGCGCAGACCGGCGAGCCGGAGGAAGCGCCGCACGACGATGACGTGAAGGAAATTGGTCCGGTCCGCATCAGCGTGGCGCTGTACAACGTCTACCTGCAGGAAGCCGACGATCTGATCCGCCGCCTGGGCGTGGATTTCTCTGAGTGGCGCCACGAAGGCCGCACGCCGCCGAGCGAGCTGGCACTGCGCGCCGCGCACACGCTGCAAGGCAGCTCCGCCGTGGTCGAACTGGAGCCAGTGCGCCAGTTGGCTGGGGCGCTGGAGCAAGTGCTGCTGAATCTGAACAGCCGCCCGGTGGCGATGCATCCGGGCGACTTCCGCCTGCTCGATCAATCCATCGAGCGCATGCGCGGCATGCTGCATCAATTTGCCGCCAGCCTCTGGCCGGAATCTGACGAGGCGATGCGTCGCAGCCTGGACGAACTGTGCGAGCGTCTGCTCGTGCGCCCGCGCCTGCCGCTGGAGCCGGCGCCCGCAGCGTTTACCGAAGCCGAACAGGCCGAGAACGAAACCGCTGGCCTGGCCGGCGAGCCCGGCTTTGAGCCGGCGGAGATCACGCCGACGTTCGTGCCGTCGCTGGTGCCTGTGCACGAGTCGCCGGTTGCCGAGCCGGCCGTGGGTGAGCTTGTCCGCTCAGCACCGGCCGACGCGCTCGATCCGGCGCTGCTGGAAATCTTCCTGGAGGAAGCGCACGTCGCGCTGCCCGAGCTGGGCCAGCACCTGCGTGCATGGGAAGCCGCGCCGCAGGACCGCAATGCCACCGGCCTGCTGCTGCGTAACCTGCACACGGTCAAGGGCAGTGCGCGCATGGCCGGCGCCATGACGCTGGGCCAGGCCGCGCACGAAATGGAAAGCGCCATCGAAGGCGGCTTGCGCCAGAACCGCGTGGACGACGCGCTGTTCCGCAAGCTCTACGTCTGGTTTGACCGCATTCAGGCGCACGTCGATGCGCTGGGCGCGGGCAATCTGCTGCCGCTCGATGCTGGCCTTGCCGATGCTACCGAGGCGCCGCAGACGGCAGCCGACGCGCAGACATCGTCCGGTGCATCGATGCTGCCGGCTGTTGCAGTCTCGACGAACGTCGATCTGATCGGCGCGCGCAGCCCTGAAGCAGAAGCCCTGGAAGTCGCCGAACGCCAGCGCGCGATGGTGCGCGTGCAGGCGCGTGCGCTTGACTCGCTTATCAACGATGCGGGTGAAGTCGGTGCCGCGCGGGCCCGTCTGGAGTCGGAAGTCGATGCGCTCAAGACCTATCTGTCGGAACTGAACGACAACGTGGCGCGTCTGCGCTCGCAGGTGCGCGAGATCGAAATCCAGGCCGAAACGCAGATGGAGTCGCGCATTGCCGATGCGGCTGCACACGATGAATCGTTCGACCCGCTGGAGTTCGACCGATTCACGCGCTTGCAGGAACTCACGCGGATGATGGCCGAGTCCGTCAATGACGTGGCGACGGTGCAGCAGAACTTGTTCCGTGGTTTCGATCAGGCGTCGCTCGATCTGGAAACGCAGGCACGCCTCACGCGCGGCCTGCAGCGTAGCCTGATGCGCGCGCGCATGGTGCAGTTCGATACCGTGGCTGACCGTCTGTACCGCGTGGCTCGCCAGGCGGCGTCGGAAACCGGCAAGGAAGTCCGGCTGTTCATCAAGGGCGGTACGGTGGAACTGGATCGCAGCGTGCTGGATCGCATGGGCGGCCCGCTCGAACACATGATCCGCAACGCCGTCGCACACGGCATTGAATCCGCCGACGAGCGCCGCGCCAAGGGCAAGAATCCGGCGGGCGAGCTCACGCTGGAAGTGCAGCAGGAGGGCAACGAAGTCGTGCTGCATTTCGTGGACGACGGCGCCGGGCTGAACCTCGACCGCATTCGCGCCCGCGCGCTGGAGCGCCAGCTTCTGGCGCCGGATGAGGAGGCCAGCGACGCGCGCCTCACCGAGATGATCTTCACGCCGGGCTTCTCCACGGCGGATCAGGTGTCCGAGCTGGCCGGCCGTGGCGTTGGCATGGACGTGGTACGTGCTGAAACCGTTGCCCTGGGCGGCCGGATCTCGCTGCAGACGACGCCGGAAGTCGGCACGCGTTTCACTATCCACTTGCCTCTGACAACCGCCATTACGCAGGTGCTGCTGGTGCGTGTGAGCGAGCGCGTGTATGCGATTCCGTCGGGCATGATCGACCACGTGCAGCAACTGCGTCCGCAGGCGCTGGCCGAGGCGTACAACGCGGCTGCACTGCAATTGCCGACGGGCCCCGTGCCGTTCCACTACTTTGGCGCGCTGCTTGAAGAGGCGAAGTCCGTCACGGGCGGGCGCAAGTACTCGCCAGCCGTGGTGGTGCGCAACGGTGCCGAGCGCGCCGCTGTGCACGTCGACGAAGTGATCGGCAACCGCGAAGTGGTGGTCAAGCACATCGGCCCGCACCTTGCGCGTCTGGAAGGGATTGCCGGTGCGACCACGCTGGGCGACGGCGAGATCGTGCTGATCTACAACCCCGTGGTGCTCACGCAGCGCTTTGAGCGCGAAGCTGCCGCACGTGGCCTGTCCGATCAGGAAGCGACGGGCGCCGTGGCCGAGCTGCACCGCGACGGCAGCACCGATGCCGTGCCGGGCCTGGCTACACAGCCAATCGTCATGGTGGTCGACGATTCGCTCACGGTGCGCAAAGTCACGCAGCGTCTGCTTACGCGCTCCGGCTACCAGGCCGTGCTCGCACGCGACGGTGTGGATGCGCTGCGTCAGTTGCAGGAGATCACACCCGACGCGATGCTCGTCGACATCGAAATGCCGCACATGGACGGCTTCGACCTCACGCGCAACGTGCGTGCGGACGAACGCATCGGCGCCACGCCGATCATCATGATCACCTCGCGTACGGCGGACAAACACCGCCGCTACGCCGCGGAGATCGGCGTGAACGTCTACCTGGGCAAGCCGTACAACGAAGAGGAGTTGCTGCAGCATCTGCGCAACCTCATCGGCGAGCGTGCGCCGGCGGCCAACGCAGGCTGACGACACGCCTCGCAGAAACAACAACGGGCCGGTGTTCTACCGGCCCGTTGTCTTTGGTGCGTGGCGATTCTCAATCGTCGTTGATCTTGCTCAGTGCCGCCGCCTCGGCGCCCGATGTGCGATGCGCCTTGGTGACGGCATAGCGGTCGAGCGTCGCAGCGCGCGCGGCCGCGTGGTCGACGATGGGCAAGGGATACGTCTCGCCCAACGCGACGCCTGCTTCCTTCAGCAGATTGGCCGGCGCCGTCCATGGCGCGTGAATGTACTTGTCGGGCAGCTTCGCCAATTGCGGCAGGTACTTGCGGATGAAGCGGCCTTGCGGGTCGAACTTCTCCGATTGCGTGACGGGATTGAAGATGCGGAACCACGGCTGCGCGTCGCACCCACTGGAGGCAGCCCATTGCCAGCCGCCGTTGTTGGCTGCGAAGTCGAAATCGTTGAGCACGTCGGCAAAATACTGCTCGCCGCGTCGCCAGTCGATGCCGAGGTCCTTGATGAGAAAGCTCGCCGCCACCATGCGCAGGCGGTTGTGCATGTAGCCGCTCTGGAAGATCTGCAGCATGGCTGCGTCCACGAGCGGATAACCGGTGCGTGCGGCCTTCCACGCTTCGAAGCGCGCATCGCCGGTGCCTCCGTCTACCCAGCGGATGCGGTCGAATTCCGGATGGAATGCGGCGCCGTCTGCCAAGTCAGGGCGGTGATGCAGGATCATGAAATAGAAGTCGCGCCAGACCAACTCCGACAGCCACGTCGCCGCGCCCCGACTGCCGCGCAGCATGGCGGCATGCGCGCGCGCTGCGAGCGTGCGGATCGACACGGTGCCAAAGCGCAGGTGCGTTGACAGATAGCTGGGTCCGCGCACGGCGGGAAAGTCGCGGCGCGCATGGTAGTCGTCCATGCGCTCTTCAAACTCGTCGAGCAAGGCCTGGCCGCCCGACATGCCAGTGGGCAGGGCGATCTCCGACAGATTGGTGCGTGCGAAGCCCATCGCTTCCAACGCTGGCGTCGCGTGCGAAAGCGCCTGCGGCGGCTTGGCCAGCGCACCTAAGTAAGGCTCGGTCGGATACGCGCGCAAGTCGAACGGTGTCAACGCTGCCAGCCACGCGTTCTTGTAAGGCGTGAAAACGCCGTACGGTTTGCCTTGCCCGTTCAGGATTTCGTCGCGCTCGAAGATCACCTGATCCTTGAAGTCGAACCAGGCGCACGGCTGCTGGGCCAGCACTTTGCGCACCGCTTCATCGCGGGCCTGCGCAGAAGGTTCTTCGTCATGGTTGGCGAAGACGGCCTCGATGTTCAGCTTGCGTGCGATCTCGGGAATCGCATGGCGCGGGTGATCATGTACGACGATGAGGTCGCCGCCGGCCTCGCGCAACCTGCTCCGCAGTTCCTCGATGGACGCGCGGATGAACTCGATGCGGCGGTCGGCCTTGAGCCCGCGCGCGAGCAGCGCGTCGAGGATGTCGCGGTCGAATACGAACACGCAATAGACCTCGCGGCAGTGGCGCAAGGCATAATGCAGCGCCGCGTGGTCGAAGTGCCGCAGATCGCGCCGGAACCACACTAGGCCTCGCTGGAAGTGCGCTCCGATGTTGTACGGCTGGCGGCTTGGGGCGGTGGAGGGCATCGGATGGAATCGGTTGCTCTTTAGACCGGCCGAGCGTATCGCAAAAATCGCCCCTTTTTGTCTTGTTCACGTTGTTGTCATGGCTGATTCTTCTCGTCTTCCGCTGTATCGCATCCTGCAATCCCAGGGCTTCGGCACGCGCCGCTATTGCAAGGACCTCGTGCTCGCGGGTCTGGTATTCATCAACGGTGTCGAGATGGAAAGCCCTGATGCGCTGGTCGATACTGCCGGCCTGGTGCTGGATGTCGACGGCGAGCGCTGGGCATACCACGCCCGAGCCTATTTGATGCTCAACAAGCCGGCCGGCGTTGAATGCTCGCAAAAGCCGAAACACCATCCGAGCGTGTACACGCTGCTGCCGGTGCCGCTGCGCGAGCGGGCCGTGCAGTGCGTCGGGCGGCTCGACCAGGACACCACAGGACTGCTGCTGCTCACGGACGATGGCCAGTTCGTTCACACCATCACCAGCCCGCGCCACCAGGTGCCCAAGGTCTACGAGATCACCACCGCCGAGCCCGTAACCGATGCGCAGATCGCCCAGCTGTGTGCCGGCGTGCTGCTGGCCGACGAGAATGAAAACGTTGCCGCCGCTTGGGCCGAGCGCGTGGACACGCACCACTTGCGCATGGCGCTCACGCAGGGCAAATACCACCAGGTGAAACGCATGGTGGCCGCCGCCGGCAACCATGTGGACGGATTACACCGCAGCGCTATCGGTGGGTTGTCGCTGGGCGACCTGGCGCCGGGCGACTGGCGTTGGCTGGAAGCCGCTGATCTGGAGGCGTTGAACACCACGCCGCCACATGCAACCGGGCCGAGTGCCTGAGGCGCCACAATGTGCCAGACCAAAAAACCTTGCGCCGAGAGCCGATTCCTCAAAATGAGAGGGGCAGCGCCCGGGGGCTTTTGGTAAACTCACCCCATGGCCTCGCCTGACGCACTTATCAATCTCACGAATCAGTTCCTGATCGCTATGCCCGGCATGGCGGATTCCACGTTTTCGGGCACGGTCGTGTACATGTGCGAGCACAACGAGCGCGGCGCGCTCGGGCTCGTGATCAACCGGCCTATCGACATCGATTTGGCGACGCTGTTCGACAAGATCGATCTCAAGCTCGAAATCCACCCCCTCGCAGAACAATCCGTGTATTACGGCGGCCCGGTGCAGACCGAGCGCGGCTTCGTGCTGCACGACGCCACGGGGGCGTATTCGTCGTCGCTGGCGGTGCCGGGCGGGCTGGAAATGACCACCTCCAAGGATGTGCTGGAAGCCGTTGCCCAGGGCGGCGGCCCACACCGCTTCATCCTGACCCTCGGGTATGCCGGCTGGAGCGCAGGCCAACTGGAAGACGAAATCAGCCGCAACGGCTGGCTGACTGTACAGGCCGATCCCGAGATCATCTTCAACGTGCCTCCCGAAGCGCGGTTTGCCGCGGCGCTAAACCTGCTGGGCATCAACCCCGCCATGCTGTCGGGCGAGGCAGGGCATGCCTGAGCCGGCGCGTCCGGCCACCCCTTCCGTGCCCGCAGAAGGCACCTTGCTGGCATTCGATTACGGCGAAAAACGCATCGGCGTCGCGTTGGGCAATTCCATTACGCGCTCGGCGCGGGCGCTGGAAACCATTCCTAACCGCTCGGTCGATTTCCGTTTCGCGGAGATCACGCGGCTTGTGGGCGAATGGCAGCCAGTCGGCTTCGTGGTCGGTATGCCAGTTCACCCCGATGGGGAAGAGCAGCCGATGATCAAGCTGGCCAAGCGCTTCGGCAATCAATTGCACGGCCGCTATGGCCTGCCGGTTACCTGGGTGGACGAGCGCTATTCGTCAATCGCCGCGCAGGACGCCGGTGCCTCCGACGATGTGCTCGACGCAGAAGCCGCGTGCATCATCCTCCAACAGTTTTTCGACGAACACGCATGACATCGCAACAGATCGATGCCGAGGCGCTGTACCAGAGCCTCGTTGCACAACTGCGCACGCGGCTGGCCGAGGGCCACACCTGGTCGGTGGCCGGCATTGTCAGCGGCGGCGCCTGGATCGCCAAGCGGCTAGCGCATGACCTTGGCCTGCCCGATTACGGCGTCGTCAACGTTGCGATGCACCGCGACGACTATGCCAAGAAAGGCCTGCACGCCAAGGCGCAACCGACCACGCTGCCGTTCGACGTGAACGAGCGCCGCATCCTGCTGGTGGACGACGTGCTGGCCAGCGGTCGCACCATCCGCGCGGCCATCAATGAACTCTTCGACTACGGCCGTCCGGCTGCGGTCGAGTTGGCCGTGTTGGTCGACCGCGGTGAACGCCAGTTGCCCGTTGCCCCCGATTACATCGGTGAACGCATCACGCTGCCGCCCGACGAATCGCTCGTGCTGTTTGAAACCGGCGAGGGCGCTTCGGCCCGCTTCACCTTCACGCGCGAGCCCAAGGGCGCTTGAGTTCGCGCGCTGCACCGCACCCGCTTTGACCTGACCTGTACTGACCTCGTCGCCTTTCGTTTCTCATGCCCAAGACTTTCGCCAACCCGCAGCTCACGAAAAACGGCGAGCTCAAGCACCTGCTGTCGATCGAGGGGCTGTCGCGCGACATCCTCACGCACGTGCTGGACACCGCGCAGCAGTTCGTCTCCGTGTCGGATTCCGACCGCGAGGTGAAGAAGGTGCCTCTGCTGCGTGGCAAGAGCGTGTTCAACCTGTTCTTCGAGAACTCCACGCGCACGCGCACCACGTTCGAGATCGCCGCCAAGCGGCTGTCGGCGGACGTGATCAACCTGAACATCAACGCGTCGTCCACCAGCAAGGGTGAGTCGCTGCTCGACACGATCAACAATCTGTCGGCGATGCAGGCGGACATGTTCGTCGTCCGCCACGCCAGTTCCGGTGCGCCGTACCTGATCGCCGAGCACGTCGCACCGCACGTGCACGTGATCAATGCAGGCGATGGCCGTCATGCACACCCCACGCAGGGGCTGCTCGACATGTTCACCATCCGCCACTACAAGAAGGATTTCTCCAACCTGACGGTGGCCATCGTCGGTGACATCCTGCACTCGCGCGTGGCGCGTTCCGACATCCATGCGTTGACGACGCTGGGCTGCGCCGAAGTGCGCGCCATCGGCCCGCGTACGCTGCTCCCGGGCGGGCTGGAGCACATGGGTGTGCGCGTCTTCCACAACATGGAAGAGGGCCTGAAGGGCGTGGATGTGGTCATCATGCTGCGCCTGCAGAACGAACGCATGAGCGGTGCGCTGTTGCCGTCCGCGCAGGAATACTTCAAGGCCTACGGCCTCACGCAGGAGCGCCTGGCGCTGGCCAAGCCGGACGCCATCGTCATGCACCCCGGCCCGATGAACCGTGGCGTGGAAATCGACTCTGCCGTGGCCGACGGCGTGCAATCGGTGATCCTGAATCAGGTGACGTTCGGCATCGCCGTGCGCATGGCGGTCATGGGCATTGTGGCTGGCAACAACGACTAAGAAAAGCAATGAAACTGCATATCAAAGGCGGCCGCCTGATCGATCCGGCTAACGGTATCGACGCACAACAGGATCTGTACATCGCGGCGAGCAAGGTGGTTGGTGTCGGCCACGCGCCGGCGGATTTTCATGCCAACAAGACCATCGACGCGACGGGCTTGGTTGTTTGCCCGGGCCTGATTGACCTGTCCGCTCGCCTGCGCGAGCCGGGCTTCGAATACAAGGCCACGCTCGAGTCGGAAATGGCGGCGGCGATGGCCGGCGGCGTGACTTCACTGGTGTGCCCGCCGGATACCGATCCGGTGCTGGACGAACCCGGCCTGGTCGAGATGCTGAAGTTCCGGGCGCGCAACCTGAATCAGGCGCACGTGTATCCGCTCGGTGCGCTCACTGTCGGTTTGAAGGGCTCGGTGCTGACCGAGATGGCCGAATTGACCGAATCCGGCTGCGTGGGCTTCTCGCAAGCCGACTCGCCGATCATCGATACGCAGGTGCTGATGCGTGCAATGCAGTACGCGCAGACCTTCGGCTTTACCGTCTGGCTGCGCCCGGAAGATCCGTATTTGGGCAAGGGCGGGGTAGCCGCGAGCGGCCCGCTGGCTTCGCGCCTGGGCCTGTCCGGTGTGCCGGTGATGGCCGAGACCGTCCGTCTGCACACCATCTTTGAGCTGATTCGCAGCACGGGTGCGCGTGTGCATCTGTGCCGCCTGTCGTCTGCGGCCGGCATCGATCTCGTGCGCCGCGCCAAAGCGGAAGGCTTGCCGGTCACGTGCGACGTGAACGTCCACCATATCTCCCTGACCGACGTTGACATCGGCTACTTCAATTCACAGATGCGCTTCGTGCCGCCGCTGCGCTCGGGCCGCGATCGCGATGGCATCGTGCGTGCGCTAGCCGACGGCACCATCGACGCGATCTGCTCCGACCACACGCCCGTGGACGACGACGAGAAGCTGCTGCCGTTTGCCGAGGCCACGCCCGGTGCGACCGGCCTCGAAACCCTGCTGCCGCTCACGCTGCGCTGGGCGGCCGAGCACAAGGTCGAGCTGTCGAAGGCGCTGGCGCGCATCACCAGCGAGCCAGCGCGCGTGCTGGGTCTGCATGCTGGCTCGCTGGAAGTGGGGGCGATGGCGGATGTGTGCGTATTCGATCCGGATGCAACGTGGAAACTCGAGCCGCGCACGCTGCGCAGCCAGGGCAAGAACTCACCGTACCTCGGTTTCGAGCTGGCTGGCCGCGTACGCGCCACGATGGTTGCAGGCCATCTTGCCTATGACGGGCATTGATCAACGCATGGCAGGCGCGCCCGCCGAGGGGAGCACGCCGCAGCGCAAGCATGTGCTGCGCAAGCTGCGTTTGCTCGTGCATCTGGCAGAAGGTCTTATCACGTGCGCGCTACTGTTCTGGTGGGTAAAGCCTGAGACGAAGCAGGCGCTGATTCAGCGCTGGTCGCGCAAGTTGCTCGCGCTGTTCCGCGTCTCGCTCGTCGTGCATGGGGAGCCGGTCGCCGGCAAAGAGCTGGCTGGCTCCATGCTGGTGTCCAACCACGTGTCGTGGATTGACATCTACGCGATCAACAGTTGGTATCCGCCGCGCTTTGTCGCCAAATCGGAGATTCGCGGCTGGCCGGTGATTGGCTGGTTATGCGCGCAGACGGGCGTGCTGTTTGTCGAGCGCACCCGTAAGCGCGATGCGCATCGCATCATGCACGTCATTGCAGATGCGATGCGTTCGGGGGATGCCATTTGCGTGTTCCCCGAGGGCACGACGTCTGACGGGCTGCAACTACTGCCGTTCCACGCCAACCTGTTTCAGGCGCCCGTCAGCGCTGGCGCACCCATCCGCCCGGTGGCGCTGCGCTATCGCATTGCCGAGACGGGTGAGTTGACGACCATTCCAGCGTATATCGGTGATCTGTCGATGATGGACACGATCAACGCCATGCTGAACGGGCCGCCGTTGGTGGTGGAAGTGCTCGTAGGCCCCGCCGTGGCTCCGGAGATGGACCGCCGTGGGCTGGCCGCACATAGTCACGACGCTGTTGCCGCGCTGATCGACCGCGCGGGCTAGGCTACTCGGCTATTTCTTCTTGTGCGCGAGCGGGTCCTGCGCCTGCTCGCAATCCACCTGGATCACGTCACGCCCGGCTGGTGCCAGCGATAGCTTCGCCGCCGTCAGCTTCCCACCCCACACGCAGCCGGTATCCAAGCCCATCACATCGTCGCGCATCACCAGCCCACGGGTGGACCAATGCCCGAACACGATCGGCGTGCCTCGCGTGCGGCGGCCCGGCACGTCGAACCACGGCATGTGGCCATCCGGTGCGCCATCTGCGTCAGTCGTTTCGAACTCCATCGTGCCGTCGGGCTTGCAGAAGCGTAGGCGCGTCAAGGCGTTGATGGTCAGCCGTAGCCGATCCATGCCGACGAGATCGCTACTCCACTTGTCCGGATGGTTGCCAAACGCATCGGCCAGGAAGGTTTTCCAATGTGGGCTGCGCAGCTCCCGCTCCACCGCGCCGGCCAACTCCACTACATCGCCTGTCGTCCACTGAGGCAGGACGCCGGCGTGCACCATCAGGAAGCCGTTTTCGAAGATGGCCAGCGGCTGGTGGCGTAGCCAAGTGATGAGTTGGTCGCTGTCAGGTGCAGAGAGGATCTCTGCGATGGTGTCGCGCTTGCCGGGTTTGCGCACACCTGCCGCCACAGCCAGCAGGTGGATGTCATGGTTGCCGAGGACGGTGCGTGCGCGTCCTGATTCGCAAAGGGCGATGACTTGGCGCAGCGTGGCCAGCGAGTCGGGGCCGCGGTTGATGAGGTCACCGACGAAGCGAAGAGGGGCGTTGACGGGGAGGGTGGCAAGCAAGGACTGGAGGGGGGTGCAGCAGCCTTGGAGGTCGCCGATGGCGTGGGGGGACGTTGTCACGGGAACGCTGGAATGTACGGCGGCTACGTAAACAGAAGTCGTTGTCCAGGACCGAGAAGTGGGTCTCGGTTCTTACAACGTGCTACAAAATTCTTGGAGCCCCGCGAGGGGGGAGATGGAGCGCAAGATAGAATACGTGGTTTATTGTGATGCGCGGCAGTTCGTTGTCTTGCTGCCCTTGTTGTGGGGACAACCTGGGTATCAGCACGCTATGGCGCTCATGGCCTGATGATAGGCAGGAGTACAGAGTTTGTCTCATATTCTCGTAACTGGCGGTGCCGGGTTCATTGGCAGTAATTTCGTACTGCAGTGGTTATCTGCCCCGGCCGCTGAAGGCGTGGTCAATGTTGACAAGTTGACCTACGCCGGCCATAGACAGACGTTAGCCTCCGTTGAGGGCGATTCCCGCTATGTCTTTGTGCAGGCTGACATCTGTGATCGCGCGGCGCTGGATCAAGTGTTTGCTGAGTTTCAGCCGCGGGTGGTAGTGCATTTCGCTGCTGAGAGCCACGTTGACCGGTCGATTTTCGGACCCGCAGCCTTCATTCAAACCAATCTGGTCGGAACGTTCACGCTGCTGGAGGCCGCGCGAGCATATTGGGCGGGCTTGCATGCCGATTCGCGAGCCGCGTTCCGTCTGCTTCATGTATCCACTGACGAAGTGTTCGGTTCGCTCGGCCCGCAGGATCCGCCCTTCACAGAAACCACCCCGTACCGGCCCAGCAGCCCCTACTCTGCCTCCAAGGCTGGGTCAGACCACCTAGTGCATGCCTACCACCACACCTATGGCTTGCCTGTCTTGAAAGCCAATTGTTCAAACGGCTATGGTCCCTTCCATTTTCCCGAAAAGCTGATTCCCAAGCTGATCACCAACGCCCTTAAAGGCAAGCAGATGCCGCTCTATGGTGATGGTCTCAACGTTCGGGACTGGCTGTATGTCGGCGACTTGTGCGCCGCTTTGCGAGCGGTATTGGCTGCTGGGCGTATCGGCGAGACTTATAACGTTGGGGGCGGCAACGAGCGAACGAACTTGCAGGTCGTCCATGCCGTATGTGATTTGCTGGACGAACTGCGACCGAGCACGCGAGGATCGTATAGGGACCAGATTTGCTTCGTCGAAGATCGACCGGGTCATGATCGTCGCTACGCGGTGGACGCGAGTAAGATCCGCCGCGAACTGGGCTGGTACCCCAAGGAGCATTTTGAGTCGGGGCTGCGCAAGACAGTTCAGTGGTTTCTGCAGAACCCGGAATGGATCAGCGTAGTTTCCAGCAAGTCGTGCGCGACGGCGTCGCAGGTTGTGGCATAGCACCATGTCACAACCTACACTGCTCGTGATAGGGGCTGCGGGCCAATTAGGCTCCGAATTGCGGCGGCAACTCGCTTCCATAGGCCCCGTCGTTGCGCTTGATCGAACCAACTGTGATCTGACTCATGTAAGCCAAGTGCGCGAAGTGCTGCATGCCGTGCGTCCCGATGTGACCGTGAATGCGGCTGGTTATACGGACGTCGACAAGGCTGAAACAGAGGCCGAACTGGCTTTTGCCGTCAATGGCGCAGCCGTCCGCGTGTTAGCTGAAGAGAGCCGGGCGGCGGGTAGCCTTCTGGTGCATTATTCGACGGACTATGTGTTCGATGGTTTCAAGGCGCAGCCCTACCTTGAGACGGATCAAGCGATACCGCTGTCAGTCTACGGTAAAAGTAAGCTAGCAGGAGAGGCGGCAATCGCCGCAAGCGGCACGAGAGCACTGGTCTTGCGTACTGGATGGGTGGCCGGAGTGGAGGGCACCAATTTCGCCAAGACCATCCTAGCGTTGGCCCGCGCGCGGGACGAGCTAAGCGTCATAGCTGACAGGGTCGGCACCCCTACCACCGCCGATTTGATTGCAACAGTTACCGCCGATTTGGTCAGGCAATATTGGTGGTCTGACGATCGTCGAGCTTTTCCCGTTGGCCTTTATCATGTTGCTGCGGCAGGCAGGGCCACTTGGCACGCCTATGCCGTCGAGGTGCTTGCCTATGCCCGGGCGCGCGGTGTTACTTTGCGGTTGCAGCCCGAGCGCGTAAAGGCGATTTCCGCCGCAGAGTACCCACAAGTGGCGCCCCGCCCGGCGAATTCCTGCCTAGACACGAGTAAACTAAAACGCGCATTTGGTGTCGAGTTGCCGCACTGGCGAATAGGGATGCATTGTCTGCTAGATCAAGTTTTTTGAACCCCCTTGGTAGCAGGTATCATTCCGGGCGGTTCCTGCACGCGCCTTTATTCAAAGGCAGATGGAGTCTTGGTGAAGTATTAGGCCACCTGCAGAAATGTAATCGCTGTCGTCTGCTGTGTGCACAGTTCTCTGCGCGAATATTTTCGATGCGAAATGTTGAAGGCTGTGGATGTAATGCGATGCTGCGGAGAGGGCACGTTTCGACGATGGTTAGTACGCGCGATGGCAAGCTTGGCCCCTGCCAAGGGAGCCTTACGTAATTTATTGATGAATCTAAATATTATCCGAACAGAAATCCCTGAGGTCATGATCATCGAACCTACGGTGTTTCGGGACGCGCGAGGTTTTTTTTTCGAAAGCTTTAATCGTAAGGTTTTCTCGGCTGCTGTCGGCTTGGATATCGATTTTGTGCAGGACAATCACAGCAAAGGGAGTCGGGGGGTGCTTCGCGGCCTGCATTATCAAATTGAGCAACCGCAAGGAAAGTTGGTGCGGGTGGTGAACGGTGCGGTTTTTGACGTTGCTGTTGACCTCCGCGAGAAATCGTGCACATTTGGAAACTGGGTGGGCATTGAGTTGACTGCTGAGAATCGGCGGCAACTCTGGATCCCTCCCGGATTTGCACATGGCTTCTTGGTTTTGAGTGCATCGGCTGATCTTCTGTATAAAGCGACAGATTATTATGCGCCTCAATATGAGCGTTGTATTGCTTGGAATGATCCGAGCATTGACATTCGCTGGCCAAACTGCGGGTCGATTCCATTTCTTTCCGAAAAAGATAAAAAGGGTATCGATTTTTTGATGGCGGAAATTTATCGCTAGGCGAGCGGGAAGTGTGCTGGCAATTTCCTTTTTTCACTGGTTAAATTAAAGAACTGGATCCTGAATCTTTCGATAAATTTTGTACGCCAGCAATGATAAGAAAGGCTCCTATCGACTGGGGCAATCGAAGATGATCGCGGCCGCGAAGCTTCTGGTTAAGAGGGCTACCCTTTGGTAATTTTGGTGGTCGCCGTTGAGTAGCTCTTTCTGAGTCTGAGGGCGCTCTGATCATGGAAAAAAATTCTAATGCTGGTAGATTGACTTTGCAGAAAGTTGCGAAATTAATATTAGTCGGCGTTGAGCGATGTGCGTGATATGACAAGAAATTCCAAGATGCTATTTTATAAGTCAGTGGCTCCGTTATTGGGGTTGCCTCGGCCCGTCAAGCGTTTTTTTGTTGTCGCATTGGATCTGGTGCTGGCGCTGGTTTCTGTCTGGATTGCATATTATTTGCGTATCGATCAGATTGGATTTCCGCAGCTACAGCAGAAGTACGTCTATGTGTTGGCGCCATTGCTTGCCTTTCCGATATTCGTACGTTTCGGTCTCTATCGGGCTATCTTCCGGTATACCGGGATGTCCGCTCTGGCTAATACAGCAAAGGCAGTTGGCTTGTATGGTCTCCTGTTTTTCGCGGTTGTCCTTTTGTTCAATTGGGAGGGTGTGCCACGCAGTATTGGGCTTATTCAACCTATTCTATTCCTGCTTCTCGTAGGGGCCAGCCGTGCGGCTGCGCGCTTCTGGCTCGCGGGTCAGTCGGCGAAGGGGCACCACGGCGTCGGCCGGCTGCTCATCTATGGAGCAGGCGAAGCTGGAGTGCAGACTGCACTGGCATTGACGGTGGTCCGTGAGTTCGTACTGCTGGGCTTCATTGATGACGATAGCGCCAAGGTTGGTCGCACTATCAATGGTTTGGATATTCTGGCGCCTGATGAAGTACCCGAGGCGGTAGAGCGCATGGGTATTACTGATATCCTGCTTGCCGTTCCCTCACTCGGTAGAGCGCGGCGCAATGCCATCATTGCAAAGCTGCGTGAACTGCCCGTGCACGTCCGCACGCTACCCGGCATGGTGGACCTTGCCTCGGGTCGCGTAACAGTGCGTGATTTCCAGGAGCTGGATATCGAAGATCTGCTTGGGCGCGCGCCTGTCCCGCCGGACGAGGCTTTGCTGGCACGCAATCTATTCAACAAGACGGTGCTTGTGACCGGTGCTGGTGGCAGCATCGGCAGCGAATTGTGCCGACAGATTGTGCTAGAGCGGCCGCAGAAACTGGTGTTGATCGAGCATAGTGAATTTGCTTTATACACCATTCATCGAGAGTTGGAAGGGTTGCGCGCGGAGCATGGCCTGTCATTGGAGATCGTTCCATTGCTGGCCAGTGTAGCGAACCTCGAGCGTTTGCGAGAGGTTTGCCATGCTCATCGACCCGCTACGGTTTATCACGCAGCTGCGTATAAGCATGTACCGCTGGTGGAGTGCAATTCTTCCGAAGGGGTTTTAAACAACGTCTTCGGCACGCTGAACATGGCTCGTGCCGCAATGGAGAGTTCGGCTGAGTACTTCGTTTTGGTGTCGACGGACAAAGCCGTCCGACCGACAAACGTCATGGGTGCGTCCAAGCGGGTAGCCGAGTTAGTATTGCAGGCCCTCGCAGCGAGTCAAACCATTGATTTCGGCCTGCTGCGCAGTGGTTCGCAGGGCATCGTGGTGAACCGAACGGTGTTTGCGATGGTGCGTTTTGGCAACGTGCTGGGCAGCAGCGGCAGTGTCGTGCCGTTGTTCCGCCGTCAGTTGCTCGAAGGCGGCCCCCTTACGGTGACGCATCCGGAGGTGACGCGTTACTTCATGACGATTCCAGAGGCGGCGCAACTGGTCCTGCAAGCCGGTGCTATGGCAGCCGGCGGCGAGGTCTTCGTTTTGGATATGGGGCAACCAGTCAGGATCATCGATCTCGCTCGGCGCATGGCAAAACTCTCCGGCTTGACGATACGGGAAGGTGATCACCCCGCCATGGGGGATGTCGAGATCAAGATCACAGGCCTTCGACCCGGAGAGAAGCTGTATGAGGAACTGCTTATCGGAGATAACCCCGAGGGAACGGCGCACGAGCGCATCATGAAAGCCCGTGAGCACCACGTTTCCTGGGCAGAACTCGCGCCCCTCCTAGTACGGATGCGGATTGCTGCCGATGTCAGTGATGAGGCGACGATCAAGCAGCTTCTCCGCGAGCTCGTACATGGCTATTGCTTGCAGCCGATCAGCGCCACGAATGACGAAGCAGCGGCGTGACATAGAGCGCTCATCTCCCGCCGTGCCCGAAAGCTGATGTTAGACGGTTGGCCGGCGTCCCGATCTCAAGCATCCGCGATGTTGGTGGAGTAGCGCCACGCCACTGCGGTTTTTCAGCGCAGCACGGCGATGATGGTGCGAGCGATGATGCGCAAGTCCAGCCATATTGAATGATGCTGGGCGTACCGGATGCAGTAGCTCAGTTTGGCGGGTAGTACTTCTTCAATGTACGTCCGCTCCGGATCGTCGCTCTTGCCGAGCAATGTACTCTCGTCGCGATACTCGATCGACGCCAGATCCGTAATGCCGGGTTTGACGCTCAGTACGATCTCGCGCACCTCCACCGGATAGGCTGCGACGTACTTGGGAACCTCGGGTCGGGGGCCGACCAAGCTCATGGTGCCAGTGAATACATCGATGAGCTGGGCCAGTTCATCGAGCTTGTATTTGCGCAGCACATGGCCAACCCGTGTGATCCGTCGGTCAGCCCCTACCGTGAGTTGCCGTGCGGTACCCGTGGGGTCCACCGCCATCGTGCGAAACTTGTGGATCTGGAACGGCTTGCCGCGCAAGCCGATGCGCTCCTGACGGAAGAACACCGGCCCAGGTGAGTCGAGCCGGATGGCGATCGCAATGACCAATAGCACCGGCGACAGGACAATCAGGCCCGCACTGCTGCCCACCATATCAAGCAAGCGCTTCGCGCTCATGCGTTCAACGCCTTGCGAATGGCTTCGACAACCCGGTCGACGTCCGTGTCCGTCATTGCGGTGTAGAGCGGGAGCGAGAGAGTGCGCTCGTAGACGCTTTGACTGACCGGAAAGTCTCCCGGCTTGAGCTTGTAGCGATCGCGCCAGTAAGGCTGCAGGTGCAGGGGGATGTAATGAACGCTGCAGCCGATGCCTTGTTCGAAGAGACGCTCAATGAACGTGTCACGTGCGACATTGGCTTTGTCACCGAGCTGGATGACGTAGAGATGCCAGGAATGAATGTCGCCGGTGGCGGCGTGCGGTGGGCACACAATCGGCAAGTCTTTTAGGGCCGCGTCATAGCGTTCCGCAATCGCCTGTCGCCGCGCCTGAAAGCGCTCGGCTTTTCTGAGTTGATGAATGCCGATCGCAGAGGCAATATCGGTCAGGTTGTACTTGAAGCCTGGCGCCACGATTTCGTAGTACCAGCTCGGTGTTTTCGAGGTGAAGCGATCGAACGCATCGCGGCTGATGCCGTGGAGGCGCATGATGCGCGCCCGCTTCGCCACTTCTGCATCCTGCGTGACCAACATACCGCCCTCGCCGGTCGTGATGGTCTTGTTAGCGTAGAAGCTGAAGACCGTCGCGTCGGCCCCCTGCTTACCAACCATCTGTCCAGCACTTGTTGCCGGTAGCGCATGCGCGGCGTCGTCGACCACCTTGAGGCCGTGGCGGTGGGCCAGTGCAAGAATGGCGGGCATATCTGCGGCGCGCCCTGCAAAATGCACTGGCAATATGACTTTCGTACGTGACGTGATGGCGCGCTCGATGGCCGCGACATCAATGCATAGCGTCGCGGGGTCTATATCCACAAATACAGGTTCGGCGCCGAGATAGCGCACTACTTCGGCGGTGGCGGTGAATGTGTGTGTCGTCGTGATGACTTCGTCACCGGGCCCGACTCCGAGTGCTTCCAGCGCGAGATGCAAGCCAGCGGTGGCCGAATTGACGGAAATGGCTTCGACATCGCCCCCCAAGTAGGCGGAAAAATCGGTTTCGAACTGGCGTGTCTTCGGCCCGGTCGTTACCCAACCCGATCGCAGGGCTTGGACGACTTCAGCGATTTCTTCTTCCCCGATCTCGGGTTTTGCAAACGGCAGAAACGATTCGCTCATGATGTGGGCTATACAGGGTTATCTTGTTTGTGCAGCGCTCGCAGTTCTGCCAAGCGTTCAGCATCGAAATAGGTTTGGTCAATGCCGGGCTGGTCAATGTAAGGCATGTCGTGCTTGCCGGTATCACCCACGCGTCGGGCGGGGTTACCGACGATGACGGAGTGATCGGGGAAATTGCCTCTTACGACGCTGCCGACGCCGACGACACAGCCCTTGCCAAGTACCGTACCGGGCAAGAGGATGGATCCGGTACCGATGAAACAGTAGTCGCCGATGGTAACAGGGGCTCGTTCAAGCCCGAGCCGTTTGTCCGTGGGTATGTCGATATAGCGCTTGCCGAGGAGCCGGATCGACGCGTGACTGCTGTGCGAGAAAATAGCTCCTAAGAAGCCAAACTGAACTCCTTCACCAATGCTGACTCCGCCGCTTGCGTCGATGATTGTGTAATGTCCAATCCAGCAATGATCCCCAATCGTGAGCTTTTCGGGCGAAAGGACCTTGACGCTAGAGCTGATACGAGTATGGCGCAGAAACCGCTTATCTGATCTGCAATAGTGGCCATACACCATGAAGGGACGTGTGAAGAGACCCGCAATGTTCATTAATAGCGAAATGACGTAGCCAAACGGCGACAGGTACAGCTTTCTCAGCATCTCGGTGCCTCGGTCAATGTTGTCAGGAAGTGCGCGTAATCATCGTGCTGCGAGCGCTGATCAAAGAGTGACGCGGCTGCGGCCGCATTGCGTTTGTATTCTGCCAGCAATTGTGGCGACGCCGTCAGCGTTGCGAGCGCCTCGGCAAGTGACATTGCGTCTCCACCGCGATACTGGAGGCCGAGCCGATTCTCCTTGACCCGCTGCCCAATTTCCCGACCCAGAGAATTGACGATCGCCAGCCCTCCCGCCAAGTAGTCGTAGAACTTGACAGGCATCGAGACGGTGGAATCGGCCAGATAGGTGCTCAAACCAATATCGCAATAGGCGTAGAGGGCATTGAGTGTGGTGGGCTCGAGAGTGCCAAGATAGCGCGCACGTTCTGGCATATCGTTGCAAGCCTGCCGCAGCAATTGACGCTGTGGCCCATCGCCCGCAAAAAAGAAACGTAGGGGGAATCCCATCAGCGCCTCGCTCTTCATCGCAAGCACGATGGATTCAATGTCGTAGCCTGCGCCCAGTGTCCCGGCGTATATGACCCATACCTCATGCGGCGATTTTGGTGCGATTCCCAGTCGGTGCAAGACCTCCTGGGCTTGCTCTGCCGCTTGCCGGACAGCCGTGACATCGACTCCGAGATACGATACCAAGGAGGGTTTGCCCGGCGCCGCGCTAACGCCAACGTCGAGGTAGTCCCGCGACACTGCGACGATGGCCTGTGCGGCGCGTAGCGTGCGTCGCCGCAGCCAATATAGCGGCGAAAACAGTAGTCGATGGAGAGGTCGTAGCAGTTTGGGCAATGCAAGCGCAAATACTTCCGGCCAAAGGTCCAGGATGTCAATGACAATCCTTACCCGCAATGTCCGGCTCAGCTTGATAACGGGGGGGGCAAAAAACAGTGAAGGATCGGCCAGCACGATGAGGTCCGGTCGGCCTTCCTGGAGTCGCGCTGCATGGGTAACAACACCCTTGCCGAATGAGCGTTCGCTTCGGACGCGAGCGATCGAGATATGGTCACTGTATGCCTCGACAGGCACAAGATTGACGTGGGTGCCGTCGGGTAACTGGCGTTGCACGAATTCGGTGGACCGGAACGTTTTCGAGCGGTGCTCGAAGTTTGATATCCACCACGTAACCTGATGCCCCGCACGTCGCAGCGCGGCTGCCAGCATGCTGCTACGGTATTCGCGCCAAGCTTCATCCGGCAGCGTTCCGTATGGATTGACAATCCATATGTTGAGCGGCCGTTGGGTTGCTACCGGGTGTTCAGCGATGTCAGTCGTGGTGACGTTCATGTCAAACCAAGCCGGGTTTCGATGTCCGCACAGATGACGTGACCGATCAGGATGTGCGCTTCCTGGATGCGGGCGGTGTCTGTGCTAGCTGAAACGCAGATCACGTGAGAGCAAAGCTGAGCGAGTTTGCCACCGCTTCCGCCCAGAAGTCCGATCGTTGTAATGCCGAGTGCGTTGGCGCGTTCCACGGCACGCACCACGTTAAGCGAATTGCCGCTGGTCGACAGCGCGACTAGGACGTCCCCGGTGCTACCAATGCCGTCCACCTGGCGCGCATAGACTTCGTCATATCCGAAATCATTAGCGATACACGTCATGACGGCGGAATCCGCACCCAGCGCATGGGCTGGAAGCGAGCGCCGATTACTCTTGAGCCGGCCGACAAGTTCGCCTGCAAGATGTTGGCTGTCGGATGCCGAACCGCCATTGCCGCAAAGGAGAATGCGGTGGCCTGCGGCGAGTGCTTCGGCACAGAGCTTGCCAGCATGTTCCACTGCCGGCGTGAGCGCGACGAGCGATTGGATGACGGCAAGGTGTGCGTCAATGGCCTTCGGAAAGAAGGTAGTCATGGAAGAAGAGGTGAGGTCGAAATAGCTTGCGTCAGAGCGCTCAGACAGTTTTCCAGGACTTGGTCGACTGGAATGTCGAGCATGCAGCGGTTGTGTCCTTGCGGACAAAATGTGAAGCTGTAACAGGGGGCACAGGGTACAGCGTGCCGGACCGCAAGCGTCTTGCTGTGCCAGGGTTCAATCGAATCTGCGTATTCGATGCCAGGCACGATGGAGACCGCCGTACATCCCATTGCATCTGCAAGATGCACCGATCCGCCATCGTTCCCGACCAGCAGGTGGCAACGGGCAAGCAGCGCAGCCGACTGTGCAATTGAGGTTTCTCCCATCAGATTGTGCACACGCTGGGGATTGACAGCCTGCAAGGGCGAGCCGTATTCGATGTCGGCTCGCGTACCTAGAATCAAGAGATGCGCACGTGGTCTGGCGGCGAGCAACCTCTCGCACAGCTCGACGTACTTCTCCAGCGGCCAGCGCTTGTGAGGCTGGACCGAGCCCGGGGAGACCACAATACGTTCCGCCTGCTCGGGTAGATGTGCCGTCAGCCACGCCTGAGCCCAAGTCTCCGCCTCCCGACCGGGCCGCAGGTCAAAGCGCACAGCCTCATCGCGATACGATCGTGGCTGCGGCAGTTCGGCGAGGAACTGCAGCGGTCCGTGAACGTGATGACGGAGCAAGCCGGCTTGTTTGAGCTTGGCTCGATCTCCATTGAGCGAGCCTTTGCCGCGCCAACCGTACTGCGGTACCGACCCAAGCAGCGCGAACAACATGAGCATCTTCTTGACGCGACCGAGCCATGGTGCGCATGGGTCGAGCATCAGGATGGCGCGTTCGAAGTGATAGCTGTTCAGCGAGCGCCGCACCGCCGCGATACTGCACAGATCAAGACGGTCGAGCACGCGGACATCGTCCACTAGATGTGGTTGCGCAAGCGCTACCCATGGCATTGCTGAAGTGTTGCCGGCGTACTTCGCGACCTTGCTGCGCTGCTCGGGGCTGGCGGACTGCATGGTGAGCAGCACAATCTTCGCGTCAGGAAAGGTCGCGCGTACTTGCTGCAATGCCGGTGCGGCGAGAATGAAGTCACCCAGGGCGGCTGAGCGGAATACGAGGATTGCAGAATCTTTCATTGAGATGCGAGTCACAGAGCGTGCAGCACCCTGCGCTCAAGTGCGGGCGCGGGAAGGGTTGCCGAAGCGGACGCATACCCGGGCACCGGTGAGGCTGAGGTAAAGCAAAGTATTGGGCAGTACAAACGTGTACAGATACTTAATGAAGTAAGACGACTGGCCTCGCACGACATTTACCAGCATGCATCCGAACAGACCGAGCAACAACTGGTTGAATTCCTCGGAATCACTTGAGGCTAGCCGGCGCCAGAACGTCAACGCAACGGTCAGGATCAGTCCGTTGTAGATGAAGCCCCAGTAGCCCATGAACATGAAACCTTCGGTCAGTACATAGAATGCGTAACCCACGCTTCGCGTCGCCAGATCCGGGCGAAACAGGTTGGTGACCGTCTCTTGCAAGTACGGGTAACCAAACATGACCGCAGCGTTGGCTGAATTCGATGCAATCACCTCATAGGGGTCGACTTCGTTGTAGGCCGCCGCTGCAAACAGCATGTGTGCAGGAGGGTAGTAATCCTTGACCAGTAGCCTCTGAGAAAGCGGAGTATCACCGGGTATTTCCGCATCGTTATATCGCGTTGACTCAATGACCAACATCAGCGACGCCACCGCCAATGCAGCAGCCGTCGCGCGCACTAGAAAACGGGGCGAGAGTGTGGTCTGACTCAGTGTCATGAGCACGATCCCAAGAAAGCAAGCGAGTATGTCGGTACGATTGCCCAGCATGAACGTCAGTACCAGGAAGATTGCGCCGCGTAGAACGAAGGCTGCCGCGGGGTTGATCCAAGAGAAGATACGAATCTTCTCCCGCATCATTTGGTACAAGACGATCAGTGTTCCGACCTCAAGCTTGACCAGGAAGATCAGCAGCGCCAACGCGGGCGCATTGGTGGCCAGATCATCCTGCTGTACGGCATACCAGCTCAGATCGCCGCTATTGAGCGCAAGGTAGCCAAGCATGAAGGCGGAGCTTGCAAACAACCACAGCAGTCCCATCGACTTCCAGAGGTAGCGCAGGGTTGCGCTGCGTACTTCAAGTTGGACCGGCATCAGTGCGTACGCGATCGGCCGTACCGCAATGAAACTGACTACGAACATGGCGAACGATGCCATGATGAACAGCGTGCAGGGTAGCCAGACGTCCTCTCCGAAGTAGGCTAGGATGGAGTCCGAAGCTTCCGGATAGAAGCGATAGCCGATCTGCGCGAAGATCGCGTAGACGAACAGGAAGACGAAGTACAGGCCGAACAGTTTGTCGCGGGGGTACACATAGAGCAACCCGACAACGAAGAGCGCAGTCTCAGTAACTAGCAGAAGCTCGTCCATGAGCTTTGCCTCCCGCTTTTCTGAAGAGCACCGTGACGATGCAGATACAGATGACTGCCCACGTTCCGGAGTACGCCGATGCCAGTCCGGGTGCACCGTAGCCAACTGTCAAGGCCGAGGTGCCGAAATACAGAACTCCCCAGGCCCCCCCAAGTACCGCTGCCGCCCGCTCGGTTCCAGGTAAGCAGAACATGGCACGCAGAGAAATTACGGACACCAACATGCAAACCATGCCGGGTGTCATGTTTGCGAGCGTGGCAGCGACGCCCTCGACGTTGCTGTCGTTGAAGTTGCCGCGTGCAAACAGGATGCGAATCAATAGCTCGGGTGCGAACGCAAGCGGTAGCGCGAAGATAGCGGCACCGACCCCTACCATGATGAGCGTCTTGCGCAGAAATTGGCGTAGGGTGCGGGGGTTGGCTTGCCGGGCCAGCTCAGCGATGCGGGGAACCAGGATAGCAGACGGTCCTGCCACCGCCAGGTTGCCAATCGCAATGACGAGCCGTTGCGCGTAGCCCAGCGACGCCAGCGTGCCTTCTCCGGCACGCGGTGCCCAGAACGCGTCCACCACCGAGTAGATCGAAAAGCACGAGAGCGCCACCACGGCGTAGGGAGCTGCAGCAAAGAGCGCGCGCGTCTGCGCCCACACCCAGCGACGTGGCGTATCGCTGGCGAAACGGCCACGCAGTGCCCATGCAGCGACGGCGGTCGATGCGACCGTGCCCGCCAGCATGCCAAGGGCAACACTGCTGACGCCGACCTGCCCCGCCAGCAGCGTGGTGCCGGCGATCATACCGAAGTAGGGCAGCAGGCCGAGGACTGCTGATGTAATGTGGCGGCGCTTGGCATGGAGTGCTGAGAGCAAATAGGCTTGCGCAATCTGCATCGCGCAGATGAGCCAGCCGAGGTACACCAGCCGCGCACGCTGAGCATGAGCGCGAATCGGCGAGTTGGAGGGGAGGCTCGTCGTCTGTAGTTCGCCGAGGCCAAAGCCAACCAAGGCCACCATCACGGCGAAGACGGCAATGACAACCACACTGGTTGCAAAGTAGTCGCGCTGGCCAGCCAAATCCTTTTCTCGAGCCACCAATTGCGGGATGGCGACATAGCTGAGAAATGCGCTGACCATGCCCGCAAAAAAAGTTGGCCACGATAGCGCGAACAGATAGACGTCAACATCCGTGCCCGCACCAAAGTGGTGGGCAAGGATCAGTTGGACGAGGAATCCCAGCGCGCTGCCAAGCAGCGTGATGGCAGTGACGATGATCGACGAGCGCAGCATGGCTCAGATGAGTTGCTTGAGCATGTATCCAGGGCGTTCCAGGAGTTTGCGCGCCAGTTCCAGCTTGTGCAGCAGATAGGGCTTTGGTTCGTAGAATCCGCGCTTTGTATAGTCAATCTCGATGCCGTTTGCCTCAAACACCGAGACGATGTCGCGTAACCACTTACCCTTGACGATGCCGGTGTGCAAGTAGTCGAGGGCGGGGCCGTTGTTCGCCGCGTCGGTTTTTAGGCACAGGAAGGTTTCGTCGCGCCGATGCGCGCGCCAGGTGCCGTAGATCTCGAACATCCAGCCGCTTTCTTCGGAGCGCAAGTATGAGCGCAGGGTGTCGACGCGCCAGAGCCCTGCCTGCGTCGAGATTCGATACCGTGCGTTCGGACGGATCTTCTGCAGCCATGGTGCTTCAGCATAGTGTCCATACGGTCCCAAGCTGCCATGGCGCGTCAAACCGATATGTTTGACCTCAGGGTGTTCCATCATGTAGTCGACGGCCCTGCGGATGCGCGCATCGTCAGCTGGTTTATCCAGGAAGTAGTCCTCCTGGAAATACATCACCAAGGGTGTTTGCACTTGGTCAAGAGCGCGAAGCAGGCACTCGCTCCACGTGAGCCGTGCTTCGTTTTCGCCTTGTACTTGCGTGCAACGCACCGGCAAGTCTGCGGTGACTGAAGATTTGCGTTCAGTGTTGAGCAGAATGGCAGCGTCGCATGCGGGCCAATAACGTTTGAACAAGGTGAAGAACGGACCCCAGCAGTCGTCAAAGCCATCGGACGAATTGACAAGGATCGTATACGGTTGCGTCACCGTCATACCTCCTGACTGACGGCGACCGGGAATCCGTGTGAGCGCAGCACAGCGTGCTGGCGCGCTTTCGAGAGATCGGCGGCGACCATCTCGCGGCACATTTCCTGAACCGTGATTTCCGGCACCCAGCCCAGTTTCTGCTTGGCCTTGGTCGGATCGCCCAGTAGGGTCTCGACCTCGGTGGGGCGGAAGTAGCGGGGATCGATGCGGACGACCACATCACCGACCTTCAAGCCCGGCGCGGCGTCGCCCGTGATGGCGGTCACAACAGCCGTTTCATCCACGCCTTCGCCACGGAACTCGAGCGCCAGCCCCAACTCATTCGCAGACCACATGATGAAGTCGCGAACGCTGTACTGGACGCCGCTGGCGATCACAAAGTCTTCGGGTTGCTCCTGCTGCAACATCAGCCATTGCATGCGGACGTAATCTTTCGCATGTCCCCAATCACGAAGCGCACTCAGGTTTCCCATGTACAGGCAGTCTTCCAGACCTTGCGCGATGTTTGCGAGCCCACGTGTGATCTTGCGTGTGACGAAGGTCTCGCCACGACGCGGGCTTTCGTGGTTGAACAGAATGCCGTTGCACGCATAGATTCCGTAGGCTTCACGGTAGTTAACCGTTATCCAGTAGGCGTACATTTTGGCCACGGCGTAGGGGCTGCGCGGATAAAAGGGCGTTGTCTCGCGTTGGGGAATTTCTTGTACCAGGCCATACAGTTCACTGGTACTGGCCTGATAGAAGCGGGTCTTTTTCTCGAGCTTGAGAATTCGGATGGCTTCGAGAATGCGCAGCGTGCCGATGGCATCGACGTCGGCTGTGTACTCCGGGCTCTCGAAGCTCACGGCGACGTGGCTCTGTGCACCGAGGTTGTAGATCTCGTCTGGCTGGGTTTCCTGGATGATCCGGATTAGGTTGCTAGTGTCCGACAGATCACCGTAGTGCAACACGAAATTGCGAAGATCTATGTGCGGATCCTGGTATAGATGGTCGATGCGGTCGGTATTGAAAAGCGAGGCACGGCGTTTGATGCCGTGCACGACATAGCCTTTCTCCAACAGAAACTCGGCAAGATACGAGCCGTCCTGGCCTGTGATGCCCGTGATGAGCGCGACTTTGGGTTGGGATGCTTGCATGATGGGGAAATCGTTATCTGTTTCTGAGCCGGTGAGGGCGTCGGTTTCAGTGGGCCGCGGTCGACGTATTTCGCACGAAATCCGCGTAGGCGCGGCGCAGGCCGTCCTCGAGCGGGACCTGAGCGCGCCAACCAAGCGACGCTAGACGGGTGCTGTCCATCAGCTTGCGGGGTGTGCCGTCCGGCTTGCTCGTATCGAAGACGATTTCGCCCTCGTAACCCACCACGCGGCGGATCAGCTCCGCCAGCGCGGCGATCGTCAGATCCTCACCGTAGCCGACGTTCAGGTGGCTTTGCATAGGCGACGTGTGCGTGTCATACGTCGATTTGTCCAGATTCATCACGTGCACGGAGGCGGCCGCCATATCGTCCACGTACAGAAACTCTCGCCGCGGCGTTCCCGTTCCCCAGATCACTACCGAGGGTGCATGTTCGAGCCTAGCGGTGTGGAAGCGCCGCAGCATCGCGGGAATGACGTGGCTGTTCTCAGGATGGTAGTTGTCGCCCGGGCCATAGAGGTTGGTTGGCATCACGCTGCGATAGTCAACGCCGTGTGATGCGCCGTACTGGCGGTTGTAACTCTCGCACAGCTTGATGCCAGCGATCTTGGCGATAGCGTATGGCTCGTTGGTTGGTTCAAGCGTCCCGGTGAGGAGCGCGGATTCGGTCATCGGTTGTGCGGCCAGCTTTGGATAAATGCAGCTTGAACCCAGCAACAGGAGTCGTTTGACGCCGACGCTGAAGGCTTCGTGAATGACATTGGCCTCCATCATCAGATTCGCGTATATGAACTCGGCGGGATAGGTGTTGTTGGCATGAATGCCGCCCACTTTTGCCGCGGCAAGGTAGACCTGATCCGGTCGCTCCGCCTGCATGAATCTTCTTACAGCCGCCTGATCGGTGAGGTCCAACTCATTGTGAGTGCGCGTGACGATATTGTCCTGGCCCTGCGCGCGCAGGGTTCGGACGATGGCCGAGCCAACCATGCCGCGGTGGCCGGCTACGAAAATCTTCGGTTGCGCGGTCATTCAGTTTTTCTCCGTGGTGCGGCCATAAGAGTCCTCCAGGCGTACGATGTCGTCCTCGCCTAGATAGGATCCGGATTGCACCTCGATCATCTCTAGCGTGGTTTTGCCCGGATTATGCAGGCGATGGACTTCGCCGATAGGGATATAGGTCGATTGGTTCTCGGTTAGCAGAAAGATTTCCTTGCCACGGGTCACCTCCGCGGTGCCTTTAACAACAATCCAGTGCTCGGCACGATGATGATGTTTCTGCAAGCTGAGGCTGGCTCCTGGCTTGACGCAAATTCGTTTAACCTGGAAACGGTCGCCCGCGTCGATCGAGTCGTACCAGCCCCATGGACGCGCAACCTTGCGATGCAGAGCGACGTGCGGTCGCCCCTTGCGATCAAGTTCCGCGACCACGTGTTTCACTTGTTCGACATGCTCGCGCGTCGTCACCAGTACGGCATCAGGCGTGTCGACAATGATCAGATCCTGCGTGCCGAGCGCAACCACTGGCCGGCACGGCGCATGAATATAAGTGTTGCTTGCCTGCACGAAGTGTCCATCACCTTCGACGCGATTGCCATGCGTGTCGGCAGTGGTGAGGTCGGCGACCGCATTCCAGCTGCCGACGTCACTCCAGATACCGTTGAACGGTGCGACGCGTATATCAGCGTGGTGTTCCATGACGGCGTAGTCGACGCTCTCGGAGCGGCAGGTCGAAAAGAGCGCTTTATCGGGGCGCACGAAACGTTTGTCGACTGTCGCAGTCTGCATTGATCGACGGCATTGATCGAGAATGTCGGGCGCGTGCTGGTGCATGGCCTTCAGCAGAGCATTGGCCCGACACAGGAAAATGCCGGCGTTCCACAGCACGTTGCCCTGGGTAATGAGCTGATGTGCACGCGTAACATCGGGTTTTTCGATGAAGCGCGAGACAGGACGAATCGGATTGCTACCGTGGGCAGGACCCATCTCGATATATCCGTAGGCAGTGCTCGGGGCTGTGGGCACTACGCCAAATGTGATGATGACGCTGTCATCGAGTTCGGCGCGGGCATGGCGCACCATAGCGGCGAAGGCGGCGGTATCCGGGATGTAATGATCCGCAGGGCAGAACAATAGTGCTGAGTTCGGGGCAGCATGCAGCGCGGCGAGCGTCATGGCCGCGGCAGTATTGCGCGCCACGGGTTCAAGAAGCACGGTCCCACTAGCACCACTCTGGTCAAGGGCTTCCGCGACCAGAAAGCGATGGTTCTCCGATGCCACGCAAATGACGTCGCGCTGGCTCGAAGTACTGAGTTGTGCGACGCGCTCGAGCGTCAACTGGAGCAGACTTTTGTCACCAATAATCGGTGCGAACTGTTTTGGGAAGTGCTGGCGCGACAATGGCCATAACCGAGTGCCAGCGCCCCCGCAGAGCACGACAGGTGTGATGTCTTGTATATCCAGATTGATTGCGTCAAACGTCACGATGCGAACTTCAGAAGGCAGGGAGGAATGGCGGGGCGTCGAGTATCCGAGAGATATTCTCTCGTGACAACCCTTTGGACGCCGCTTCATGAGTGTGGCGGACACCGGGGGGCGGCCCGCTCATCGGGTCGGGAACTGCCCAAAACGGCACTATAATATAAGAATTCTGCCTGACGGCCCGCTTCGGCACGGGTAGTCTCCTGTGAATGTCAGGCCGAACGCCGAAGCATGCCAGCCGAGAAAGCCCACAGCGAGCGGCTTTCCTGTCCGCCATCGAGTTTTGACCATGATGGTCCGGATGACCCACTCAAGTTTCCGTTACCCGGCGCGAGCGGTTGCGTGACAGGTCCATTTTTGGCCAGTCCTTCCGCACGCCCCGCAGCGTGGTCGCCGTGGGTGAGGTGTGTGCATTGCAGTGACAATGTTCTGATATGCCGCCCCATGTGTCCAAGTCGTCCCGGGTATGGTCCGAGATCGTCAAAGGGGGTGTTTGAAGGAGAATCCGCATGAATTTGATCAACACGGCGTATCAAGCGGTGCATGCGCCGGTTGCACTGAGTCGAGAGGCAATCGGCATGTCCCGTGTGCTCGTCGTGGGCGATGTCATGCTCGACCGCTATTGGTTTGGTGACGTCGACCGAATTTCACCGGAGGCGCCTGTACCGGTGGTCCACGTCAAGCGAAACGAGGAGCGCTTGGGCGGCGCGGCCAACGTGGCATTGAACGCTACGTCCCTCGGTGCGCAGACCGGGTTGCTCTGCGTGCTGGGGCAGGATGAGCCGGGGAGTCGTGTCGTTGAGCTGCTCAAGGCCCATGGCGTGACGGCGTTCGTGACGCGTGACGAGGCTTTGTCGACAACGATCAAGCTGCGCATCATGTCGCGGCAACAACAGTTGCTGCGGCTCGATTTCGAGAATCTGCCAACGCATGAAGTCTTGCTGGCCGTGCTGGATCAATACAAGCGGTTGATTGCGCAGTACGATGTGATGTTGCTATCGGACTATGCGAAGGGCGGCCTGACTCATGTCCAACCCATGATTGAGGCGGCCCGCGCGGCAGGTAAGCGCGTGCTCGTCGACCCGAAGGGGAACGACTATATGCGCTATCGCGGTGCGAGCATCCTCACACCCAATCGCGCCGAGTTGCAGCAGGTCGTCGGGCAATGGCGTTCCGAGAGTGATCTGGCCCAGCGGGCCGAGAAGCTTCGGACTGACCTTCAACTTGAAGCCCTGCTGCTGACGCGGTCCGAAGAGGGCATGAGCCTGTTCACCGATACAGGTGTGCTTCACGTACCAGCGCAGGCGCGCGAGGTGTTTGATGTTTCCGGTGCGGGCGACACCGTTATTGCGACTCTCGCAGCCTCGCTGGGCGCAGGGCTGTCGTTGCACGATGCCGTAGCGCTGGCCAACCGGGCCGGCAGTATCGTGGTCGGAAAACTGGGTACGGCCACCGTGAGCCACAGCGAACTTTTTCTAAACTGACGCGATCATCGCCGTTACGAGTACGGCGGGCCTCGTTGACGCCCAATATCGTCAATGCGTTGAATAAACGCGAAGAGACGGAAATCGTGGCCGTCCACAACCCCAACCGTGCGGGCAAGTTTCGCAATCTTGTCGATTGTGAGATTGCCGACTATCTCGAAAGGGCCGACTTTATTGAGCGCTTGCGGCGTCGGCAGCTTGGCCGCGTGCGCGCCGTTTTCTCATGAGCGCACCTGTCTCGACACGATGGGGACGGACGGCCGCTACATGATGGAGAATAACTTTCGGTACATGCGGGCACTTGTCCGACGCGTGCCAAGCGAAGGTGGTACCTTTCTTCCACCCATGCTCGGGTAACGCAAATGGTGTCTCCGTACCTTTGTGGAGGCTAGCGAGTAAGAGAAGTCGCTCAACGTCTACGGTTACTCAAGTGTTCTGTTCGGCCACACGGTGCGTCGGATGATGCGTGCTGAAGGCGGCAACTTGGCGTTAAGTGGCAGACTTCCGCTACTTCGCGTTTGCGGCCCCGGGAGGCATACAAGTGGCGTATGGCGCCCGTGCTCTTCCCCGACTTCAACGAATTGCATGCCATGGCTAGGTCAAGCTGTTTGTCGAGTACAACGGACGCGCGGCAGGTATGCAAAACCGAGACTTCGTGTCGGTCGAGGATGTGGTTTCGGTCGACTCCACTTTATTGATCATCCGGAACCCAGTGGGATTTTCAACCTGCCTCTCGGACGGGCATAACCATTCAACGACATCGCTGTGGTGATCGATACGTTGCGTGAGGTGGTCGGTGACGCACCCGCAGGTGCTCCGAGCGGTAGTGGAAAAGGAGCAGATAGAGAACACCGGTTTTCCGACGGGCTGCGCGGAAAATGTCAGTGCTTCACGCTGGCGAACGTCGATTATTTGCGCCAGGAGGGAGGCTACACCACCGCCGTTGGGGGTTGTCGCGCGACGAGCGCTCGTTACTCGTCGGGCTTGACCAGCGCTTGGGGTGGGCGGTGGCGAGCGTGCACCGGACTGGTGGTCCGAGGCGGCCCCAACGGCACTTGCGCGTCGTGGCGGGCCGAGAAGTCTCCATTGGATTCGGGTCGCAGGAGCGCCGCACGCGTGAAAAACGGGCGTGCGGCACACTACGTTACGCGGTTTTTGCTCGCCTTATGAAGTGCCAGTCCTGCGCCAACTATTAGGCCCAGGAGTGCACCGGCCGCACCAAAGATCGATGCACCGGGCGTGCTTGATGATTCCGGCACATACGCGGGGCCCATGGCCTCCGTCGGATAGGTGCGCACAGGGCTGAGCGCATCCTGATAAACCGTCACCTGTTGCTGCAGATCCAGAATTTGGCCGTTGATCACGGTTGCCGTGTTGGAGACCAAAAGGTCTCGGCCACTGTTGCCCGCCGCGTTTGCTTGTGTGCTGGCCAGCGACTTTAGTATGCCCTTGGCTTGGTCGTGGTCCTGCTGTGCCTCCGCAAGCTTGCTTTGTGCGGTGGCCAAGCGGGCTTGCAGATTGTCGGTTGCTTGATCGAAGAGTTTGCGATGTTTGAGCGAAAACGTCTTCAGGGCAGTATCCAGGGCTGCGGTCGCGGACTCACGCGAATAGGCCGAGACCTGTACGTTGATCACATTGGGCGCTCGTCCCGCGATCGCTTTCAACGAGTCGAAGATCAATTGAGCGTCCCGATTTCCGGAGTTTGGACCGGGTAGTCCGAGCTCCTTCAGAACCTGAATATGGAAGGCGGGCTGGTTGTAGCGTTCAGCGGCCGTCAACTGGTTCTCGAGCAATTGCGGAACAAGCACACCTTTCGCATCAGGAGTAGACAACTGCCCAAGCAGAATCGTCTGTTTGCCAGTCCAGCGCGGATGAGTCAGCTGTGCGGCTCCCAATCCCAAGACGGCCCCAACGATCCCAGCCAAAAAAACAGTCTTGGATGATCTCACCAAAAGGCGCACAGGGTCCGGGATTGGAGGGGGGATATCGGAGTCGGAAATCGGCATATGCAGTGTTCTAGTAACTTGGCTTCAATTGTAGCGTGCCTTGGGAGGGGCTTCGCCGTACGGATTCGCTTCGCTGGGCGAGGCATGGGCAACCCATCTATGGCTGTGCGACGTTTGGAAAGTGTTGTCAGGTTCTACCTGCCCCACAGCAGGCCCTTGATCAGGCTGAGTAGTGCAGCTATCCACAGCTTAAGCGAGCGTTGGATCAGTGCCTCTTTCAGCAGAATGCCGCTTGCACCGTAGTAGCCCTCGCGACGTCCCCTGGCCTGCCCGGGGTGAACGCGATAGCGCAGAAGTGGCTCAGGCAGGTTCGCAAACTGGATTGAGCGATCGCGCATCAATCGAAGCCAGAGATCGAAGTCCTCGCAGTGCCGGATGCCTTCATAGCCGCGGGCGCGAAGCAGGACGTTGCGGCGCATCATGACGCTGGGGTGACATAGCGCAAGGCGGAACGGCAGCGAGCGGCGGATCGATGCGTCATCTACGGGCACGGAGAACAGCCCGGTGTCTTCTCCGAAGCGCTCGAACCAGCTACCTACGACGGCAACCTCCGGGTGGGCGAGCAGGAAGTCCACTTGCTTGTTCAGGCGCTGCGGGTGCGCCACGTCATCGGCATCCATGCGGGCGATGTATTCGCCACGGGCATGCATCAGGCCATAGTTGAGATTGAACGGCAACTGGGCAAGGTTGGTCTGGAACGCCCTAAGTCGTTGGTCCGTATAGCCTTGGATGATCTCCCAGGTGCGATCGGTGGAGCCGTTCTCGACGACGATGCACTCCAGCTTCGCGTACGACTGCGACAGGATGCTCTCGATCGCTTCGCTGATGTGCGCCTCGGCGTTGTGCGCGCAGAGCAGGACGGAAACCAGTGGAGCGCTGTCAGCGTGAGCGAGTGGCATGAGTGTTGATCGGTCGCAAGGGCGGCGTGGATTAGCGTGCGCCGAATCCGGTCAGGATGGTGTGGACCGTCTTCGCGCCGATCAGCAGATCTAGCGCAAGGGAGCAGTGCTTGACGTAATAGAGGTCATAGCTCAGCTTGGTCACAGTCTCCTCTTCATTGCTGACATAGCCCTGCTGCACTTGCGCCCAGCCGGACAGGCCCGGGCGGACCAGGTGCCGGTAGGGGTAGAACGGGATAGTGTCGGAGAACTGCTTGACCATCGGCACTTGTTCGGGGCGAGGTCCGATCATACTCATATCTCCTTTCAGCACATTCCAGAGTTGCGGGAGTTCGTCCAGGCGACATCTGCGAATCAGGCGCCCGACCCGCGTGACCCGCGGATCGGCGTGGGAGGCAAACTGAGCCTGCGCATCGTTGGTTGCGGTCATGCTACGGAACTTGTAGATGGTGAACGACACCCCGTTCAGACCCGAGCGAACCTGTGTGAAGATCGCGGTCCCGGGCGATTCAAGCCGGATGGCCAGGGCAACCAGCAGCGAGAGCGGCAATGCCACCGGCGCCAGCATGATGACAGCGGCAATGTCGGTCGTTCGCTTGATGAGGTTGTAGAAGTAGTGATCGGCATAGTCGTCGAGGAAATTGTCGTCAATATGGGACAGCCCGACGCGCCCTGTGAGCAACTCGGATAGTTTCTCAATGGAATAAATGCGAACGTGACTTAGCTTGAGCTGTGCGAGTGTGCGAGTCCGCTCAGGGTCGGAAGCGGAAAATCGGTCGACCAGCAAACCATCGCAGCCGACAGCGCCATCCAGCGACTCTAGCTTGCGGAATGTGCAGTTCGAAGGGTTACCCCGCGCGCCGGCGACATGGAGCAAGCGTTTCAGTTGAGCAAGATCCGCATCGTTGGTATAGCCGTAGACCGGTACGTAGTTCTCAACGAAGCGACGGTATCCCTTGAGCACCCATACCAAGGTTGTGACGTAGCCGAGTATGACGGCGCCCCGCGAATACTCCAGATGGAACATTGCAAAAAGCACCAGCAGGAAGATGAACGGAACCAGAGTAACAGTCACGACGATGCTGTTGCCTTCGATGGACGGAATGTGCAGCGTGTTGTCCAGCAACATGAATGAGAGCCAGTAGGAAGGGACTGACCACAGCACGGTTTGTGCGAATACCGGTGTGACCCACGCCAAGCTATGGGCAAGCGCAGCGACAGCTAGATTTATCGCGATGACGACGTGGCCCGCGAGTGCCCAGCCAAACATCCGGCTTCGTCGCCTAGCGGTTTCGGACCCCGAAGCATGAAACATGCGTGACAGATGGTTCATGGTATAAGACAAGTGTCTAGCGAGAGCGTTGTGGTCGCGCTAAAGGGGCGCGGACCGTTTGCAAGTAGACCGCGTAGGTCTGCTCCACCATGACGGATTCGTGAAACAGACTTTCATATCGTTGCCGCGCATTGCTGCCGAACAGGCTTCGGCGTTCCGCGTCGGTGCTCAATGCTTGCAGTGCCGCATGGACGGCCGCGCGGTCTTGGTGGTCCACCAGCCAGCCCGACTCACCATGGATGATCTGTTCGCGAATGCCTGGGAGGTCGCTGGCAAGGATGGGTAAGCCTGCCCGCATGGCTTCCAGGATGGAAATTGGCGAGCCCTCGTGATCCGAGAACAGCACGAACAACTGCGCCGAGGCGAGGATGTCGGGTACGCCGTCGATGTTGCCCATGAAACGGACCGGTGCCTGCGTCACGCGTGCTTGATGCTCCAGCGCGCTGCGCTGAGGCCCGTCGCCGATTAGGAGCACCTGGGCACCCCCGGGAAGAGCTCCATTAGCGGCCGCGTCGATGAGTACATCAGGGCGTTTGGGGGCCGCGTGCCGCGCAGTCATGACGACCTGGGCCACAGCGCATGACGGTCGGCTGCGCCGATCGGTGTCGGCCACGCCATTGCGGATGATATGGACGCGCGAGCGGTTGATGGGCAGGCTGGAGGCCATTTGTGCCTCCGCGCTGGAAACGCAGATCATGTTTGTAGTCAACGGCGCAAGAAGGAACTCCGCCAATCGAGCTGCCCAGCGCCGGCGCCACGGTGCTGCGGCCTTAAAGCCGAAGCCATGCACGGTATACAGGACTGGAATCCCAAGGTATGCGCCTGCAATGCGAGCAACGGCGCCGCCTTTGGCGCTATGTGCGTGGATCAGGTCTGGTGGATCAGCGCGCAGTGCTCTCACGACACATTTGACGGTATGCAATAGATGGGCGGGGGAGAGTGAATTGTCCAGTGCATCGATATGGATGACGCTCGCCCCAAGTTCCGCCATCGCGGAAAGCAGAGGGCCATTGCCGCCGGCGATCAGGGTTCCATCGACGCGATCTCGCAGGCCCCGATAGAGGTCGCGTACGTGTGTCTGGGCCCCCCCGATTTCGCTCTCTGTGATGACGTAGGCCGCGCGCAGGCGGTTGGTGTTGCGGCTCGTCATGCGCCCAGCTTCCGGACGCGGGCCAAGAGCGTGCTTTTCAACCACGCGCGTAGCTTGTACTGCCAGGGGATCCAACTGCCATTAAAGTGATGCATGCTGTAAGACCCGGGCCGATAGTTGCAGAACGTGTGGCTTGGATAGATGTGCAGGTCGTCCCCCACCACCTGCAGAGTGTCCTCGATGCGTACGCCGTAGCAATCTACCAAGTTGGTGCTGATGCGACGTGTGTTCGTGTAAAGCGACGCCGAGTTGCCTTCGGCGGCTAGGAAGGTTGCATGATCATAGTCGCTGAGTAGCTCGAGAATCCACGGGTGATGTGGTTTCGCACCCATGACCGCAGTGATTGGTGACAAAGCTCCCTTGTAGTTCTCAAATCCCGTAAAGGCGCCATGCCCGAGGAACCGGTCAAGAGATCGGAATACTTCCACATCAGTGTCTAGATAGATGCCGCCGTATTCGGCAATGGCACGCAATCGCACATAGTCCGAAACAAACGCCCACTTACGGGCAGCATAGGCCTGCTTGACGTAGAGATTTGCATTCACGTCAAAGCGATGCTCATTCCATTCCACGAACTCGTATTCGGGAAGGTGCGCGTGCCATGAGGTCATGCACTGCTTGATCAGCGCACTCTTGGGTGCGCCACCAAACCAACAGTAGTGGACAATCTTTGGAATCATGTTGTCGAGCGTCGGGCCAGCTTGACGGTTACTAGGGCAAGCGCAGCAAAGTGGGCGACATAGGCTGCAAAGCAGCTTGCCAGTAAACCGTATGCGCCATGGAATCGGCCGGCGAGGAGGGTCAGCCCGAGATAGGCTAGTGTCCAGATGGTGTTGCAGACGACTGCCGCCCGCATGGCGCGATGCGTAATGAGGAAGCTGCCCAGCACACCGTTGATTGAGAAGAAGAAGCCTGTCAGCGCGGCGATGCGAAACAGATCGGTAGTGCCGTCGAATGCGCGACCATACAGCGTCGCAATCCAAGGAGCAGCCAAAGCGAATGCTGTGCACAGCAGCATGATGCCGATCAGCACGGGGACTGCGCTACGGCGTGCCAGGGCCACCATGCCCGGTCCGCCGTCCCGCTGCATGACTGCGGTAAGCATTGGCAGCAGTGCCCCTGCCAATGCAGTGGGAATGAAGGCGGTCAGTTGCATCCAAAGCAACCCCGTTTGAAACCAACTAACTTGTACGGGGTCACGTCCGACCGTGTTCAGCAGCATGAGTGCAACCGTGTGCGCTGGAAACACAACGAGCGTGACGGCCGATGCTGGCAAGAAGAAACCAGCGATCCCGCGCAACGCCCGCCAAGCGCCGGTGAGACGCAGATGAACGCCTCGCGTCGCCAACAAGCGCGTGAGCACGATCTGGTTGGAGATCGCCACCAGCGTGCTGCCAGCGAGCCAAGTCATGAGGAGTACCGGAAATGTGCTTGTGCGTGCGGCCAGCAACTGAGCCCCGAGGCTCACCACGCCACTTGCGGTCTGAACAAGGGCGAAGGTCCTGAAGGCCTGTAGCCCGGCGAACATGCCGGCTTGCACACTGATCAGGACGGTGCAGATCAGTAGCGCCCCGAGTAGCAGGATCTGGCCGAACTTGGTGTCGTCCTTGAAGAGCATGCTGGCAATCGGCGTGCTGAACAAGCAGAGAGTCAATGCGAGCGCGACGCTGAACGCGACGCTGCCCACAAGGATGCCGGAGAGCACCTCGCCACAGCGGACGCCGTCGGTGTCGATGAATTCGGCGGAGTAGCGCGTGGCAGCCAGGCCCAGGCCCATGGATGCGATGGTAAGCAGCGTTGTCAGAGCATTCTGGAGCGTGTTGAAATCGGCAAACTGCGCGCTGGTCAGTGTGTGGGCAAGGTAGACCGAAAGAGTGAGTGCCACGCCCCGATACACCGTGTTGGCCCAAAAATTCCAGAATGTGCCGGCGACCAATCGAGCAAAAAACTGGCGGGAGGGTGAGTGCTGCACGCGCATAACGACTTAGCGCAACTTTTCACTCAGGACCTTGGCAATGCGCTGCCCTGCCATTCCGTCTCCATAAGGATTGGCAGCGGCGGTCATCAACGAGTATGCGCCGGCATCTTCGTACAGTCGGCTGACTTCGGTGCAAAGGTTGGCGTGGTCAGTGCCTACGAGGCGTGCCACGCCAGCAGCGACGGCTTCGGGACGCTCAGTGGTGTCGCGCATCACCAGCACCGGCTTCTTGAGCGCGGAAGCTTCTTCCTGAATCCCGCCGCTATCGGTGAGTACCACGTGCGCCAGGTTGAGCAGGTGGACGAATTCGGTGTAGCCGACTGGTTCGATTAGATGAACGTTCGGGTGATCTGCCAAGAGCGATTCCACGGGTTTGCGAACGTTGGGGTTCAGATGGACCGGATATACGATTTCAATATCGCTGCGTTTGGATAGTTCTCGCAGTGCCATGCAGATGTTGCGGATGCCGTCGCCGAAGTTCTCGCGGCGATGTCCAGTCACCAAAAGAAGGCGCTGATTGCGGTTCAGGAAATCGAAGCGTGATTCCATCTGCTGATGCAGTGCCTCGTCTCGCCTCAGCCGATCGCTGACCTCGAGCAAGGCGTCGATGACGGTGTTGCCGGTTACCCATATCTCGTTGGCGGGAATACCTTCCCTGAGTAGGTTGTCGCGGCTTTGGAGGGTCGGCGCGAAATGCCAAGTGGCGAGCGTGCCAGTAATGTGGCGGTTCTTCTCTTCCGGCCAGGGGGAGTAGCGGTTGTGAGTGCGCAGCCCCGCCTCAACGTGGGCGATTGCCACGCGTTCATAGAATGCCGCCAGAGACGCTGCCATGGTCGTTGTGGTGTCCCCGTGTACAAGCATGACGTCCGGTCGGCAGTCGGCCAGCACCGGGCGCAGTCCCCGTAGGACATTGCAGGTCAGATCAGTCAGACTTTGATTTGGCTGCATCAGGTCCAGATCGTATTCGGGAACAATGCCGAACACGTCCAACACTTGGTCAAGCATTTGGCGGTGCTGCGCCGTTACGCAGACTCGCACGTCGAACTGCTGGGTGGCACGCAATGCCTGACAGACCGGCGCCATCTTGATAGCTTCTGGTCGTGTACCAAACACAAGGAGAATTCTTTTCATCGGGCCGCGGGGTCGGAGGCTGATGGTTGATGGTCGCCTGCCGCAGGTGACTGACTGTCCATTATATCGTTGACGAGTCTCGCCATGAGGCGTCCCAGGTGCTTCCTGGTGCGAGGTGGAGGTCGACTCCGCGCAGCGTTTACAATCGGCAGTGTTTGCAATTTCTCCAGGCATGCCCATGCGAAGCATCGACCCCACCATCTTCAAAGCCTACGACATCCGCGGCATCGTCGGCAAAACCGTCGACGCTGAGACCGCTCGCCTGATCGGCCGCGCCTTCGGCTCCGCAGCACGCGCCAAGGGCGAATCCGCTGTGGTGATCGGCCGCGACGGCCGCCTGTCGGGCCCCGATTTGCTGGCCGCGCTGGCAGACGGCCTGCGCGCGAGCGGCGTCGATGTGATTGATCTGGGCCTAGTGGCCACGCCGATGGTCTACTTCGGCACGAATATCGAGCTGGCTGGCCGTCGCGCCACATCGGGCGTGATGGTCACCGGCAGCCACAATCCGCCGGACTACAACGGCTTCAAGATGGTGCTGGCTGGCCAGGCCATCTATGGCGACCAAATCCAGGCGCTGCGCACGCGTGTCGAGCAGGGTGATTTCACTGAGGGCGCAGGCGACTACGTCCAAGTGGACATCCGCCAACAGTACATCGACCGCATCGTCTCGGACGTCAAGCTGAGCCGCCCGATGAAGATTGCCGTGGACTGCGGCAACGGCGTTGCAGGCGCTTTTGCGCCGGAGCTTTTCCGCGCGATGGGCTGTGAGGTGACGGAGCTGTTCTGCGAGGTGGATGGCCATTTCCCGAACCACCATCCGGACCCCGCCCACGTCGAGAACCTGCAGGACCTCGTGCGCACGCTGCAGACCACCGACTGCGAACTTGGCCTCGCCTTCGACGGCGATGGCGACCGCCTGGGTGTGGTGACCAAAGATGGCCAAGTCATCTTCCCCGACCGCCAGTTGATGCTCTTCGCGGAGGAAGTCCTGTCGCGCAACCCGGGCGGCGAAATCATTTTCGACGTGAAGTGCACGGGCAAGCTGGCGCCGTTCATTCGCGAGCACGGCGGCAAGGCGACGATGTGGAAGACCGGTCATTCGCTGGTCAAGGCCAAGCTGAAGGAAACCGGCGCACCACTGGCCGGTGAGATGAGCGGCCACATCTTCTTCAAGGACCGCTGGTACGGCTTTGATGACGGGCTTTACACGGGAGCGCGCCTGCTGGAGATCGTCTCGCGTCTGGCAGACCCGAGCGCCACGCTCAATGCGCTGCCGAACTCACACTGCACGCCTGAGTTGCAACTGAAGTGTGCCGAGGGAGAATCTTTCGAGCTGCTCGACAAGATCAAGGCCAACGCCACGTTTGCAGGCGCGAAGGAAGTCAATCGCATCGATGGCGTGCGCGTGGAATACGAAGATGGCTTTGGCCTGGCGCGCCCGTCCAACACCACGCCGGTGGTGGTGATGCGTTTCGAAGCCGACAACGATGCCGCGATGGCGCGCATCCAGGGCGAATTCCGCCGCGTGATCCTGGCCGAGAAGCCGGACGCGCAACTGCCGTTCTGATCGCACGGTTCGCACTCATGAAGTTGGGGGAAAGGGTGGCGGCATGCGTGTGCTGATCGTCAAGGTATCGTCGCTTGGCGATGTGGTGCATTGCACGCCGGTCGTGGCCGATATTCTGCGGGCCTATCCGGATGCCGAGATCGACTGGGTGGTTGAAGAAGGTTTCGCAGGGATCGTCCGCATCGTGCGGGGCGTGCAGGGTGTGATTCCGTTTGCGCTGCGGCGTTGGCGCAAGTCGCTCGGATCCGGAAAAACGTGGGGCGAGATGGCGGCGTTCCGTCGCGCGTTGCGTGCCAAGTCGTATGACGCGGTGCTCGACACGCAGGGGCTCATCAAGACGGCGCTCATTGCCGCGCAGGCCAAGCTGACGCCGGGTGGTTTCGTGGCGGGCCTTGGCAATCGCACGGACGGTGCCGGTTACGAACCGCTCGCCAAGCTGTTCTATCAGCGCAAGATTGAGATGGAGCCGCGCGTGCACGTGGTCGAGCGCTCGCGCCGCATGGTGGCCGAGGCATTCGGTTACGCGTTGCCCGATACCATCGATTTCGGTTTGCAGCCGCCGGCCGACTTGCCATTCAAGCTGCCGCGTCCATACGTGGCGCTGGTGCATGCGACTTCGCGTGCCGACAAGGGGTGGCCGCAGGCGGCGTGGGTTGATGTCGCACGTGAGTTGCTGGCGCGTGACTACGCTATCGCGCTGCCGTGGGGTAGCGAGGCCGAGCGGCGCACGAGTGAATCCATCCGCGAAGCCATCGTCGCTGCAGCGCCGGGCACGGTGGGCCGCGTGGTGATTCCGCCGCGTATGTCGCTGCCGGATGTGACGGCGTTTCTTGATCAGGCGACTGCGGTGGTGGGTGTGGACACCGGCCTTGTGCACATTGCCGCCGCGCTGTGCAAGCCGACCGTGGCGCTCTACAACTTCACCACGTCCTGGCGCACGGGCGGTTATTGGACGCCTAATGTGCACGACCTCGGCAGCGCCGAGGCCCATCCCACCAGCGCGCAAGCGCTCGATGCGCTGCGTGCGCTGGGTGTGCTCTGATGCTGCGCGTTCTGTATCGCTGGTTGTGGCGCATAGCGCTGCCGTTCGCATTGCTGCGCCTGTGGTGGCGCGGCCGCAAGGAGCCCGGTTATCGTCAGCACGTTGGCGAGCGGCTTGGCTTCTACCCGCCACGCCCGAATCCGGATCGCCCTTTGCTGTGGGTGCATGCCGTGTCCGTTGGTGAGACGCGCGCCGCGCAGCCGCTCATCGATGCGCTCCTTGCGCGCTTTCCGCACCACGCAGTCCTGCTGACCCACATGACGCCGACGGGCCGCCGCACCGGCGCAGAGTTTGCGGCGCAACGCAACGGTCGCGTCATCCAGGCATATCTGCCGTACGATTTGCCGAGCGCAGTCGATCGGTTTTTGCGTCATTTCCAGCCGCGCCTTGGCTTGCTGATGGAGACCGAGATCTGGCCGGTGCTGATCGAGCGCGCCTATGCCGTCGGCGTGCCGATGGTGCTCGTCAACGGGCGGCTGTCTGCGCGCAGCCACCGACGTACCGCACGCCTTGGCGATGCAGCGCGCCAGACGTACGCGCAACTCGCTGCAGTGCTGGCTCAGACGCCCGACGATGCTGATCGCTACCGCTCGCTCGGCGTGCCGCGCGTGCGCGTCACCGGCAATCTGAAGTTCGACATCACGCCGCATGTGGACCAGATCATGGCCGGCCGCGTGCTACAGGATGCGCTACGTGGCCGATCGGCATGGGTGGCGGCCAGCACGCGTGAGGGCGAAGAGGCTCTGCTGCTGGACGCCTGGCAAGCGCACCGCGCGCAGCATGTGGGGCGCCGGCATGCCTTGCTGATTCTTGTGCCGCGTCATCCCCAGCGTTTTGATGAAGTGGCACAGGCGGCCGAACGTGCAGGCTTGCGCGTCGTGCGTCGCAGTGTATTGTCGGTGTCTGCGGCAGGCGTGGCGGATGCCGATGCCCTTGCTGATGCCGACGTCTTGCTCGGTGACTCGATGGGCGAGATGGCGCTGTATTACGCCGCCGGGGAGGTGGCGTTCATCGGCGGCAGCTTGCTTCCGCTCGGTGGGCAGAACTTGATCGAGGCCTGCGCAGTCGGCACGCCCGTGGTTATTGGCCCGCACACGTTCAACTTTGCGCAGGCGACTCGCGATGCGGTAGCCGCGGGTGCCTGCAAGCAGGTGGAAGACGCCGCGGCTGTCATGCGTGTGATTGACGCTTGGCTCTCTGATGCCGATGCGCGCGAGACTGCGTCGCGCGCTGCGCTGGCCTTTGCCGCCACACACGGCGGTGCGACGGCGCGCACGGTGGAGGCTGTGGCGTCCCTGGTCTTGCCGACGCTGTAACGTAGGGCACGTTCGGCACGAAAAGTGCGAACTCATGGCGAGCCGCGCAGACTAACGGCTCTTCATGTGGTTTGCATTCCGTTACCGTTCACGACACGTTCATGTCCCAACCGAATCGTCCCAAGCCGAGCCTGCTGCAAACGCCGCGCCGCGTGGTGCTGACCGCCGTGGCGCTGGCCGCAGTGACCGCCGCCACCATCATCGGTGCCGGCTGCATGACGCCGGCGCCTTCATCCACGCCCCCGGCGGCGGCCCCCGCTGCCGCGTCAGCGCCGGCCGCTGAAGCCAAACAGACACCCGCTAACGCAGCGCCCAATCCGGGCCAGGCGACGCTCGCCCAAGCGCAGGGCGAAGGCCGCTCGCGCTTCGTGCTGGTGCGTTGGCAAGAGTCGGGCGCCGCGCCGAAGGAATTGCCTTCCACCGAGGGCGAAGACGCTGATCCGGCTACGCAGCCGATTTCCATCGAATTCAGTGGTGGTCTGGAGGCGGCCAACGGCGTGGTGTCGGGCTATTCGGGCTGCAATCGCTTCTCGGGGCCGTATGAGAAGCTGGCCTCAGGCATGCGGTTCGGCAATCTCGTGTCGACGCGCATGGCGTGCGACCCGGCGCGTATGGAACTGGAGACTGCGTTCCTGGAGGCGCTCAAATCGCCCCTGGCGACCGTCGGTATGCAGCCCTCGGCCAACGGCAAGCAAGGCCGCCAAGTCATCTGGAAAACAGCGAGCGGCGCGTTGCTGCAGTTTGCGGAGCGGCCGCTGCCGCCGCGCGGCCAGACACACTGATCAGCGTTTGGCCGATTTGCCGGCACGTTTCGCCAGTTCGGGTTTGGCGCTTGCCGGCGGCAACGCGGTGATATCGCTCGAACCGTTGGCCGTGAGCAGCGTATTCACCAGGATCACGTCTGCCTCGCTCAACGAGCCGGCGGCAGACTTCAGCCGCAGCCCGTTGACGATGGTGTCGTAACGCGCGCGTGCCAGATCGCGCCGCGCCTGAAAGAGCTGCGCCTGCGAATTCAGCACGTCGGTGCCGATGCGCACGCCCACCCCGTAGGCGAGCTGGTTGGAGTCGTACGCTGTGCGCGCCGACAGCTCGGCCGCTTCCAACGCTTTTACCTGCGCCAGCCCTGCGATTACGCCGATGTACGCTTGCCGTGCGCCTTGCTCGGCAGAGCGGCGGGCGAACTCGAGGTCGTTCGCGGCCTTGGTTTCCAGCGCGATGTTTTCGCGCACGCGCGACTGGATCGCACCGCCCGCAAAGATCGGAATCGACACCTGCACGCCAATCTGCGAGCTGTCAAAGCGTGCGCCGCCCGGCAGCGAGGGCAGGTATTGGTTGCCACTGGCATTGGTGTGGCCGGTTTGCGCCACCAGATCGACCGATGGCAAATGGCCTGCGGTCGCCTTTTTCACATCGCGCTCTGCACTTTGCAGGTTGTACTGCGCCAGCGCCACTTGCAGATTGCTGCTGCGCGCCTGGTCCACCCAGGGTTCTGCCGAAGCGGGTTCAGGCTGGGGGATCGTGACGCCCGGGCGCACGCCGGCCAGCGTGCCAACCGGCTCTCCGATGATTTGCTTGAGCGCCGATTGCTTGATCTCAAAGTCGCTGCGTGCGGCGATGACGCTGGCGTCGATGGCATCGCGGCGGGCCTGGGCGTCGTTTGCGTCGGTGATGTTCGCGTTGCCGACATCGAAGTTGCGGCGCGCTTGTTCGTACTGCTGCTGGATCGCATCGCGCTGCGCGGTGGCGAGCTGCAACGTGTCCTGCGCGTTGAGCACGTCAAAGTAGGCCTGCGCCGTACGCGTGATGAGATCGAGCTGCGCTTGCGCGAGCGAGGCCTCGGCGGCCTGCGCGGCAATTTCGCCTTGCTTGTAGGTTTCCCAGCGGTCCCAGCGGAAAAGCGGCTGCGATAGCGACAGCGTCCAGCCTGTCGACGAGAACGTCTTGTTGAATTCGGCCGGTGCGGTTTGATCGAAGATGATGCGCGTGGAACTCCAGGCGCCGCCGATCTGCGGTAGCAAACCGGCGCGGCCTTGCGTGAGTTTCTCGCGTTGCGCGAGCGACTGCGCACGGGCCGACGCGAATTGCGGATCGTTGGCCAGCGCGGCACGGTAGGCAGAAAGGAGGTCGGTCGCAGCCGGCGTGTTCGGTTGGGTCTGAGCCCACACGAACATCGGCATCATCGAACAGCACAGCACAACAAGCGAACCGCGCGCGGCCATCCGCGTACGGCTACTGCGAGCAACAGTCATAAAGCCCCCGAGCGAGGAGGAAACGTTCGCGTTCGGAAGGCAGCGCGGGCGCGTCAGACCCTGTTCAGTGCCTGTGGAGCGTGAACAGGGCTTTGCCCGGCGGCGGCTTCCCCAATCAGTACGTCGCCATCTGCGGGTCGACCTGGTTGGCCCAGGCGTGGACGCCGCCCTGCAGGTTGTAGACACGCGCGGCATCAAAGCCACCCTGCGTGATCAGATACTGCGCAACCTGCGCGCTGCGTCCGCCGTGGTGGCAGATGCAGACGATGTCTTGGTCAGCATTCAGCTCGCTGGCACGCGCCGGGATCTGATCCATCGGGATGTGCGTGATACCAGGAATGGCACAAATCTCCAACTCCTCCGTCCAGCGCACGTCGAGCAGGACGGGCTTCGCGCGCGATGCGTCGGCGAGCCATTGAGCGAGGGCGGTGGGAGCGAGCTGTTGCATGATGATTGGGGAGCCGGGAGTGGTCAGAAGCGGAAGAGCGACGGTGCGGGAACGCCCACCAGCGGCGCCACGTAGGTCTCGAACAGGTTGCGCGTTTGATATTCGGTGTTCGAGATGCGCGTGATGAGTTGTGCTTCCATGACCGGCGCGCCACCCACGAAGATCGACAGGCGACCACCCACCTTGAGCTGCTTGAGCAGTGCTTCCGGCACGGCGGGCACCGAGCCCGATACGCAGATGACGTCGTACAGGCCATCGCCCCAGCCTTGCGCGCCGCTGGCTTCGACCACGTCGACGTTGGTTACGCCGTTGCGCGAAAGATTGTCGCGAGCGAAGGCGATGAGCTCCGGCACGATGTCGAGCGTGGTGACCTGGCGGCCGCGATGGGCCAGCAGGGCGGCCATGTAGCCGGAACCTGCACCCACTTCCAGCACGTCTTCATGCTTGCGCACAGCCAGTTCCTGCAGCACCCGGGCTTCCACGCGCGGAGCCAGCATGTTCTGGCCGCCGGCCAGCGGGATTTCCATGTCGACGAAGGCCAACGCGCGGTAGGCCTCGGGCACGTAGTGTTCGCGCTTGACGACGCTGAGCAGGTCGAGAACGTCGGTATCGAGCACGTCCCAGGGACGGATTTGCTGCTCGATCATGTTGAACCGGGATTTTTCGATGTCCATGGGCATGCCTTCCACGCGGAGCGAGTGATGCAAATGAGGGTTTGACGACAAACCCGGCATTTTAGCAAGTCCGGAGGACAATCCGGCAGACATTGTCATGACGCGGCGCCTTCATCGGGGTTGCCAGGACCTTCTGGCAACGTGCGCCACGGTTGCGCGGTGAGGGCGGGCGGCGGCGGAATCACTGGGCCTGTCACTGGATTGCGAAGCACGCCGTGCAGCAGCAGCGACACGACATGGGCGATGAACGCCTTAGGTTCCAACTCCCGGTGCGAGCACGGGCCGAACGAATGCTTCCACATCATGAGGAAGATCATCGGCGCGACCATGGTCAGCGTGGTGAGGTCAATGTTGACGTCGCGGAATTCGCCGCGGGCCATGCCACGTTCGAGGATGCGCGCGAACAAGCGGTCGCAGCGCTCGATGACTTCTTCGTGGTAGTACTGCGCCAAGTCGGGAAAGTTGCCCGATTCGGCCATCAGCAGCTTGGTCAGGCCCGAAGCCGGCGATTCGCCGATCAACTCCCACCAGCCCATCAGAATCTCGTGCAGCAGCGCTTCGCTGGTGCCATCAAAGCTGTCGATCAGGGCCTCGCCCTCAGCCAGTGCGGGCACCAGGTTTTCCTGGACCACGGCCTTGAACAGCTCTTCCTTGTTGGCGAAATACAGGTAGACCGTGCCCTTGGATACCCCGGCGGCCGACGCCACATCTTCCAGTCGCGTGGCCGCATAGCCGCGCGCCACGAACAGGTTCAGCGCGGCGGCGACCAGTTCCTGGGGGCGGGCCTCTTTGCGGCGGGTCCAGCGTTTGGAGGAAGACTCGGAATCTTGATCAGTCACGGCGGTAGGGCGTCAGTCAGTGCGCACAGTCACTGACTCACAGATAACTTACTTTTCGGTCATTAATGTACGCATGCCGCAAGGGTGGGTCAAGCGGCATCGGCATTGTCAATCAGACTGGGCCTCGATTGTGCTGGTGCACAATAGCGGTTTCCGCCCCGATTTCGTTGACTAGGACAGCATGGATTGTCGACCCCACTGCGGCGCGTGCTGCATCGCGCCTTCCATCTCCAGCCCCATTCCAGGCATGCCGAACGGCAAGCCGGCCGGCGTGCGCTGTGCGCAACTGGACGAGGCCAACGGTTGTCGTATCTTTGGCCGGCCGGAACGTCCGGCGGTCTGCAGCAGCCTGCAGCCCGAGCCCGACATGTGCGGCGGCTCGGCTACGCACGCCATGCACTTTCTGACCCGACTTGAAATCGCTACCGCAGCGCACTGATTTGTCATGACCGATTCCACGAAACCTGCCGCCCGCTCCAGCCGCGTCCGCTGGTGGGCGGGTGCGGCCGCTGTTGCAGTGGCCGTTGCCGTCACGCTCGTGGCTTGCATGCCGACTGGCTGGACCGGTGACGGCTACACCTTTTCTCGCGGCCAGATGCAGGACGCGCTTGCGCGCAAGTTTCCGTTCCAGCGGCGCTTTCTCGGCTTCTTTGACGTGACGCTGTCGAACCCGCAGGTGTCGCTCGACCCCGCGCGCAACCGCATCGCCATCCAGGCAGATGCCGTTGTGCAGAGCGGCCTGTTCCGCCAGCCGCTGACGGGGCCGCTGGCCGTATCCAGCGGTTTGCATTACGACGCACCCACGCATTCGATTCGCCTGGATCAGCCCAGCGTCGATCGCTTCGATTTGCAGAACGTGCCTGGCGGCATCGGCCCGCAGATCAGTTCGATCGGTTCGTTGATTGCCGGCCAGCTGCTGAACGACTACGCCGTCTACACGTTCAAGCCCGAACAGTTGAAAGTGGCTGGCATGGCCGTGGAGCCCGGTACAATCACGGTTTTGCCCGAAGGCGTGCACGTTCAGGCCAAGCGGCCCTGAATTCTGCTGCGCGCCCAGCGCTTCATTTTCTTTTCCCTCTTTGCTTACTGCATGGATATCGCACTCGCCATCAAAGCGCTGATTCTCGGCATCGTCGAAGGTCTGACCGAGTTCCTTCCCATTTCCAGCACGGGCCATCTGATCCTCGCTGGCCAACTGCTCGACTTCAATGACGAGAAGGGCAAGATCTTCGAGATCGTGATCCAGTTCGGCGCCATCCTAGCGGTGTGCTGGGAATTCCGTCACAAGATCATCGACGTGATCAAGGGGCTGCCGAATGATCCACGTCAGCAGCGCTTTGCGATCAACGTGATCGTGGCGACGATTCCTGCGATCACGCTTGCGCTGATCTTCGGCAAGGCAATCAAGGCGCATCTGTTCAACCCGATCGTGGTGGCGTCGGCGTTCATCCTCGGGGGCTTCGTGATCCTGTGGGCCGAATGGCGCGAACGTCATCGCGGCGAGACGCACGACCCGCGCGCCAATGCACTGCTCGAAGCCGCCAAGGCTGGCGCGCCACGCATTGAAACGCTGGATGACCTGCGCATCTCCGATGCCATCAAGGTGGGCTTTGCGCAGTGCTTCGCCCTGATTCCGGGCACATCGCGTTCGGGCTCGACCATCATCGGCGGCCTGCTGTTCGGGCTGTCGCGCAAGGTGGCGACGGAGTTCTCGTTCTTCCTGGCGATCCCCGTGATTTTTGGCGCGACGGTGTACGAGCTGTACAAGTCGCGCGCGCTGCTGTCGGCGGACGATCTGTCGATCTTCGCGGTGGGTTTTGTGGCTGCATTCATCTCGGCGTTCTTCTGCGTGCGCTGGCTGCTGAAGTTCATTGCCACGCATGATTTCCGCGGCTTTGCGTGGTACCGGATCATCTTCGGGGTTATCGTTCTGGTGACGGCTTATACGCACCTCATCGCCTGGCAAGCCTAAGCCACCGGCGAGCATTTCCCTTCCTCGGTGCGAGGCTTTCGCACCGTCTGCACGATCGGGCGGATTCGGACACACTGGCGGTTTCTTCCGTCAGCCGCTGACTGCCGAACCCCCGATCATGAGTGCTCTCTTCCAGCCTTTCTCCCTGCGCGATCTCACGCTTGAGAACCGCATCGTCATTTCGCCGATGTGCCAGTACTCGGCTGACAACGGCCAAGCTACGGCGTGGCATCACACACACCTGGGCGGTCTGTCGCTTTCGGGTGCCGGGTTGCTGATGATCGAAGCGACTGCGGTGTCGCCGGAAGGGCGCATCACCAATGGCTGCCTGGGTTTGTGGGACGACGCGACCGAAGCTGCGCTTGAGCGCACGCTGGCTGCCATTCGCCAGAACGCCCTGGTGCCGATCGGCATGCAGATCGCGCACGCGGGCCGCAAGGCTTCAAGCGCTCGCCCCTGGGAAGGCGGTGCATTGTTGGCGCTCGATGCCGGCGGCTGGGAAACGATGGGTCCGTCCGCGTTGCCGCAGCGCCCCGAAGAGCGCGCCCCGCGCGAAATGACCGATGCGGACCTCGCCCGCGTGCGCGATCAGTTCGTCGATACCGCACGCCGCGCTGTGCGGCTTGGCCTGTCGGCCATCGAGCTGCACGCCGCACACGGTTATCTGCTGCACGAATTCCTGTCGCCGATCGCCAATCAGCGTACCGATTCCTATGGCGGTTCGCGTGAGAACCGCATGCGTTATCCGCTGGAGATTTTTGATGCGGTGCGCGCCGTGGTGCCGGACAACATCCCGGTGGGCGTGCGCGTGTCGGCTACCGATTGGGTGGAGGGCGGCTGGACGCCGGAGGATTCGGTGGTATTTGCGCAGGCGTTGCGTGCGCGCGGCTGCGATTGGATCGATGCGTCGTCAGGCGGTGTGTCGCCGCTGCAGCAGATTCCGCTGTCGACCGGCTACCAGGTGCCGTTTGCCGAGAAGATCCGAAACGAGGCCGACATCCCCACCTTCGCCGTCGGCCTCATCAACGAAGCACACGAGGCGGAGGCCATCGTTGCGCAAGGGCGTGCGGACTTGGTCGCTGTCGGCCGGGCGTTCCTCTACAACCCGCACTGGGCCTGGGCGGCCGCCGCTGAGCTGGGCGCGACGGTCAAGGCGCCGCCGCAATATTGGCGCGCTTTCCCGCGCCACGCCAAAAACCTCTTCGGCGATACGCATTTCGGCGCACGCTGACGGGCGCCAGCCTGCGCGGACGTGGTTAGGCCCGCTTGCGGAAGACTACGTCCCACACGCCGTGCCCGAGGCGCAGGCCGCGCTTCTCGAACTTGGTGACGGGGCGATAGTCTGGGCGCGGCGCGAAGCCGTCGGCGGTGTTTTCCAGCGTCGGTTCGGCGGACAGCACTTCCAGCATCTGGTGGGCGTATTCCTCCCAGTCCGTCGCGCAATGCAGATAGCCGCCCGGCTTGAGGTGCGCAGCCAGACGTGCGACGAACGGGCTCTGGATCAGGCGCCGCTTGTTGTGGCGCTTCTTGTGCCACGGATCGGGGAAGAACACGTGGATGCCATCGAGCGTGCCTTCCGGAATCATCTGCGCCAGCACTTCCACGGCATCGTGCGAAACGATACGGATGTTGCCGATCTCGCGTTCGCCGATCAGCTTGAGCAGCGCTCCGACGCCCGGCTCATGCACTTCCACACCGAGGAAATCGTCGTCCGGACGCAATTGCGCGATGTGGGCCGTGGTCTCGCCCATACCGAAGCCGATCTCGAAGATGCGCTTGGCGCCGGTGCGGCCGAAGGCGGCGTCCCAATCCAGGGGCTCGGCAGCGTAAGGCAGCAGGAAGCGGGGGCCGAGTTCATCGATGGCGCGCTGCTGACCGGTAGACGTGCGGCCGGCGCGGCGGACGAACGAGCGGATACGGCGCGGGTGGCCGGTTTGCTCGCCAGTTTCGGCGCCTTCCGCAGTATGGGTGTCTTGCGATTCCGGCGTGATGTCGTCGGGGCCGGTGCCCGGCTGTTCGATGGGCTGCATGGAGATCCCGTGCCGGTTGCTCGTCGATGGAGCGACGGGCGCGCAGGCAACAAAAAAGCCGCCGAGGGCGGCTTCAGACTGTTCGGTGGAGCGGGCGATGGGAATCGAACCCACGGCTCTAGCTTGGGAAGCTAGGGTATTACCATTATACGACGCCCGCGTAGCCAAACATTTTATGCGCGGTAGCAGAGATTCGGCAAGCGGCCGGACGCGGATGTTCGTGAGAAAAGCGAGCTAGCGTGCGCTTTCCGGCCTGCGTTTGCGCACCGAACTCCTTTTGTTCTCATCCCACGCCGGGAACACCGTCGAGCGCTTGACCACGCCATACGCAAAGCTCGTGTCGATGGCGGCGATGCCCGGGATGGCATGCAATTGCCCACGCACGAACTGCTCGTAGTCCTGCAGGCTTTCCACCAGCACGCGCAGCAGGTAATCCGCCTCGCCGGTCAGCACATAGCAATCGAGGATCGCGTCGATGGCGCGGATGCGATTTTCGAAGGTAGTGACCACCTCCCGCGAGTGCTGCTGCAGACGAATATGCACGAATGCCGTGACCGGCAGCCCGTACGCCTCTTCATCAACGATAGCCGTGTAGCCGCGGATGATGCCCGCGTCTTCCAGCAACCGCAGCCGACGCAGGCAGGGTGAGGGCGTCAGGTTCACCCGCTCCGACAACTCCTGGTTGGTCAAGCGACCGTCTTTCTGAAGGGCGGCAATGATCTGCCTGTCTTTCTTATCCATGTGATTTTTCCAGAGTGGCAGGTTCTGTCAAAGCGACGCGCAGTGTTAGCGGAAATCGCAAGATACTACTTTTTGTGCTGGGGCATTCTGTCTCCATTCTGAAAGCGAGGGTGGCGGCATGCGTGGTTCGACATTGACGGTGGGCGTGGGCGCGCAGGCTGGGCGAAATGCCTTCCAGGCCAACCCGGTGATCGGGTATGCGGCGATGGTGCTGACGGTGCTGATCTGGGCCGGGTTCGCGCTGTCGATCCGAGCGATTGGCGCGTCGCCGCTGGCGCCTGCCGACGTAGCGCTCATCCGATTCGGCCTGCCGACCTTGTTGCTGTTGCCGTTCCTGCCCTCCCGCTGGCCGATGCTGCGGCGGGTGAAGCCGCTCAGCGCGCTGATGGTCCTGATGGGCGGCGGCGTGCCGTTCTTCTTCATGGCTTCGGCCGGCGGCAAGGTGACATCGGCAGCCCACGTGGCTGCGTTGATCGCGGGTACGACGCCGCTGTCGGTGGCGCTGATCGCGTATGTGGTCGACCGCCAGCGCATCGCTGCGGCACGCGGGCGGGCGATCGCGATCATCCTCGCGGGCGTGCTGCTCTTGCTGGTATCGCAATCGCACGCGTTGCACGGCACGTTTGTCGCGGGCGCCGCATTGCTGTTGCTGGCAAGTCTGCTCTGGGGCAGCTACACGCTTGGGTTGCGCCGGGCGGGGCTCGATGCCATCGGTTGCGCATTGCTGCTGAGCGTGCCGTCCTTTTTGCTGACTGCGCTGCTGGTGAGCCTGGGCGTGGTCGACAGCCATGTCGGGCACTTCACCGTGGCCAACGCCATGCCTTTCCTGCTGGCCCAGGGCTTGGGGGTTGGCGTGATTTCAAGTCTGTCCTACGCGCTGGCGATTCGTCATCTGGATACGCCGCGCTGTTCCGCCATTGGTTCGCTGGCGCCCGCGCTGGCCTGTCTGGGGGCCGTGCCTTTGCTCGGTGAATCGCTGACGCTGACTGTTGCATGCGGCATTGCCGTGATCACTGCTGGCGTGATCCTCGCAAACCGCGCGTAGACCATCGCATCGCTCTTCCGGAGACCGCACCATGCTCGCAAGCCTCGCCACCGTTGCCCCGGACCCGCTGTGGGGCCTGACCGCTGCTTTCCGCGCGGATCCTCGGCCCGACAAGGTCGATCTCGTTGTCGGTGTCTACCGCGATGACTCCGGACAGACGCCGGTCATGGCCGCAGTGAAGGCCGCCGAAGAGCGCCTGGCCGCCGCCGGTGCCTCCAAGGCTTACCGTGGGCTGGCTGGCAATACCGACTTCAATGCCGGATTGGCGACACTGCTGCTCGGCAACGACGTAGGTCGCCTGGCACGCCAGCACACGATGCAGACCGTGGGTGGGACCGGCGCGCTCAGATTGCTCGCTGACTTCATCGGCATTGCTTCGCCCGGTGCGCGCGTCTGGGTGTCTGACCCCGGCTACGTCAACCACGTACCCATCATGCGAGCGGCCGGGCTTGCGGTAGACCGCCACCGCTGGCGTGCCGAGGGCGGGGTGCTCGATGCGGATGCCATGTTCGCAGACCTGTGGGCCGCGCGTGCGGGGGACGTCGTGCTGCTGCATGGTTGCTGCCACAACCCGACCGGCATCGACATGGGCATCGAGGTCTGGCAAAGCGTGGCGGAGCGCTGCGCCAAGCACGGCCTGATCCCGCTGGTCGACATGGCCTATCTGGGTCTCGCCGACGGTGTGGAGCAGGACACCGCGGGCCTGCGGTTGCTCGTCGATGCGCTTGATACGGTGCTGGTGGCGGCAAGCTGCTCGAAGAGCATGGGTCTGTACTGCGAACGCACCGGCGCGGCGATGGTGATTGGCAAGAACAGAGGTGCCCTGCAGCCGGTGGGCGGCGCGCTGGAGCGCATCACACGCAGCAACTATTCGATGCCGCCCGATCACGGCGCGGCCATCGTGGCTGCCATCCTTGCCGATGTCGCATTGGCGGCGTCCTGGCGTAACGAGTTGGAGCACATGCGTCAGCGCATCGTGGGCAACCGGCGCCGCCTTGATGACGCATTGGCCAGTCTGGGCGCTCCCGTTTCGCTACAGAATCTGTCGCGGCACAAAGGCATGTTTTCCATGCTGCCGCTGGATGCTGATGCCATGGAGCGTTTGCGCGCAGATCACGCCATCTATGGCACCCAGGGCGGCCGGATCAATATTGCCGGGCTCGCACCGGACCAGATCGACCGGGTGGCCGGCGCGCTCGTCGCCGTGGCTTCCGACATGGCTTGTGCGTTGGCCTGAACGACCTGGATGACTTTGCTTTGAACCCAGGCAGCGCGCTCTGCACTGTCTGGAAGCAGGTCGCGCTCACATCGGTGCCGTTGCCTAACGCCGCAGCGCCATCGCCTGCATGGCCGCATCCACGAACTTCGCAGCGGCGTGTTCGCCCGCCATTGGGGCCGCAGCCTTCGCGCACGCCGCAACCACGTCGCACAGCGATTGCGGATCTTCCTTGCAGGCACGCAGTAGCGGCATGGCGGCTCCCGCAGCCGAACCGAAGTGCTGCACAGCCAAACGCATCAACTCGACCTTGACCACGTTGGGCAACACGTCGGCCAACTCCGGCGGAACGGCAGGCAGTGGCACAGAGAAAGTCTGGACCGGAGCCGCAGGCGGCGCGCTTGGGTCATTGGCCGCAGGCTCGTCGATGGGGGCAGCTACCGCTTGCAGGCCGAGCGTCATTCCCGTCAACGGTGGCAGTTCGTCGTAGATGAGCGACAGGGCAGCAGGGACGCGGTCGCCGTCATCGTCGAGCAAGGGACGGTTGAAGTGGGCGATGGGGTCGAACGGTTGGGCGGCCGTTACGTTCTCACGCGAGATCCCCGGCAGAACGTCGACCATGCCAGCCTGTTGCAGCCCCACCAGCAGTTCGTCTAGGTCCGGCCAGTCGCTCAGCAGTTGATGCAGTTGGCCGACCGTGCGGGCACCGTCGATGAGGATCAGCAGATGGCGTTGGCGCATCTGCATGTCGTGGCGGCGCTCGGCCAAGGCTTCACGGCCGTCCTCGGTTTTGATGAGGACGTTCGTCGTTGCAAGCATAGTGATTCCCCGTTAACCAGCTCGCCCGGCATCTTGATGTGCCGGTGCAAGCTGTACGTTAGTCATCACATCCGGGCCGTGCCATCGTTCAATTGGCGGAGATTGTGAACCGAGGGACCAACGATTGGTCTAGCTCCGCCACGATTCCAGTGCTGGTGCGGGCTCACCGACGGTGCCGCTGTTCTGAGTCAACGACTGGGCGTAGCTCGCGTACCACGCCAGAACGTCTGGATTGGCCATCGCATCAGGGTTGGCAACGCGCTCGGGCGGCGCGCCCAGCAGCAGCTTCTTGATCGGCACTTCCATTTTCTTGCCCGAGAGCGTGCGCGGTACGCCGGGCGCTTGTACGACCACGTTGGGCACATGCCGGGCCGATAATCCTGCCTTGATGCGCGCGTTGATCGTGCTGCGCAGCGTGTCGTCGAGCGTTGCGCCTTCGCGCAGCACGACGAACAGCGGCATGAACGATTCCCGGCCGAGAAATTCCAGGTCTACGACAAGGCTGTCGAGCACGTCGGGCAGGTCTTCCACCACGCGGTACAGCTCCGCCGTGCCCATGCGGATGCCGTGGCGATTGATGGTGGCGTCGGACCGGCCGTAGATGATGGCGCCGCCGCGCGGGGTGATCTTGATCCAGTCGCCGTGGCGCCACTGGCCGGGGTACATATCGAAGTAGCTGTCGCGGTAGCGGCTGCCATCGGTGTCGCCCCAGAAGAAGAGCGGCATCGACGGGATGGGTGCCGTGCAGACCAGTTCGCCCACCGCGTCGATGAGGGGTTTGCCAGCTTCGTCCAGAGCTTCCACACGCGAGCCGAGGTTGCGGCATTGCATCTCGCCCGCATAGACGGGCAGCGTGGCGACGCCGCCCACAAAGCATCCGGCGAAGTCGGTACCCCCGGAAATCGGATTGAGCCAGACGTCGGCCTTCACGTGGCGGTAGATCCAGTCATACGCTTCGGCCGAGAGCGGCGAACCGGTCGAGCCGACCGCACGCAGTTTCGACAGGTCGAAATCGCGACCGGGCTCGATACCGGCCTTCAGGCAGTTGGCGAAGAACGCTGCGCCGGCGCCAAAGAACGTCACGCCCGCATCCTGTGCGAAGCGCCACAGCGTATTGAGATCGGGCGTGCCGGGATTGCCGTCGTAGATGGCGAGCGTGACGCCGCCGAGCAGGCCGCTAGCCTGCGAATTCCACATGACCCAGCCGGTGCTGCTGTACCAGTGATAAACGTCGTCCGGACCAAGGTCGAGATGCAGCGCGCCCATCATCGTCTGCACCAGCAGCAGGCCGCCGTGGCCATGCACGATGGGTTTGGGCATGCCGGTGGTGCCGGACGAATAGAGAATCCACAGCGGGTGGTCGGCAGCGACGGGCGTGACGACGAGCGGTACGTCGTTCGCTGTCAGGTCGCGCCAGTCGCGGGCCGCCGGGAAGCGCGCGCGGTTGATATCACCGAGCAGTTGCGGCACGACGACGAGGTGTTCGACCGTCGGCAGCGCGGCGACCATCTCCGCGACTACGTCGGTGCGGTCGAACGCGCGCCCGCCGTAGTGATAACCGTCCACCGCGATCAGCACCTTCGGTTCGATCTGCCGGAAGCGGTCCGTTACGGCCACCTGGCCCATGTCAGGCGCGCAGACTGACCAGACGGCTCCGACGCTGGCTGCAGCGAGGAAGGCGACGATGGCGTCCGGCGTGTTCGAGAGATACGCGGCAACGCGGTCGCCCGGCTCCACGCCCATCTTGCGCAGTGCATCGGCCAGCGAGGCGACTCGGCGGCGCAGTTCGCGCCACGATAGGTCGGCCAGCGGCTTGGTCTCACTGGCGTAGCGGATGGCGGTGCGGTCGGGGCTGCCGCCTTCTTCCACATGGCGCATGACCTGATCGACGTAATTGAGCTTGGCGCCGACCAGCCACTGCGCGCCGGGCATGGTGCGGTCGCCGAGCATGCGCGTGAACGGTGTCGAGGCGCGCAGGTCGAGGTAATCCCAGACGGACGTCCAGAATGCTTCCAGCTCGGTGGTAGACCACTCCCAGAGTTGGGCGTAGCCCTCGGGCGTGGTGGCTGAGAAGCGCAGCCCGCGTTCGCGCGCAAGCCAGTCGAGGTAATGCGTCAGGCACGCGCGCGCGATGAAGTCAGCCGATGGCGTCCACAGCAGGGCGCCTTCCTGGATGGTGCTCATGTGTCTCCTCCGCCGGTCAGGCAAGGGGGAAGGCCGCCCGCTCTATCGATGTGGCAGGTCGGCCAGGGGGGCGGTTCAGATGCCGCCCATGCACAGATACTTGAGTTCGAGATACTCGTCGATGCCGTAGACCGAACCTTCACGGCCCAGGCCCGATTGCTTGATGCCGCCAAACGGCGCGACCTCGTTCGAGATCAGCCCCGTGTTGATGCCGACCATGCCGTACTCGAGCTGCTCAGCCACGCGCCAGATGCGGCCGATGTCGCGGCTGAAGAAGTACGACGCCAGGCCAAACTCGGTGTCGTTGGCCAGGCGCACGACTTCCGCTTCGTCCTGGAACTTGAAGATGGCGGAGACCGGGCCGAAAGTTTCTTCGCGCGCGATCAGCATGTCGGGCGTGGCGTCGGCCAGCACGGTGGGCTCGACAAAACGCTTCGAGCCGAAGCCCTGCATCAACTTGCCGCCGGCGGTCAGGCGCGCGCCTTTCTGCGTCGCGTCGTTAATGTGGCGCTGCACTTTCTCCACGGCCTGATCGTCGATCAGCGGGCCTTGCACCACGCCCGATTCGAAGCCATTCCCGACTTTGATGCCGCGCACCTTGGCCGAGAGCTTCTCGACAAACACGTCGTACACCGAGGCGTGCACGTAGAAGCGGTTCGTACACACGCAGGTCTGGCCCGCGTTGCGGTATTTCGACTGCACTGCGCCTTCCACGGCGGCATCGATGTCGGCGTCGTCGAACACGATGAACGGCGCATGGCCGCCAAGTTCCAACGCCACCTTCTTCACCGTCGGCGAGCATTGCTGCATCAGGATGCGGCCCACCGGCGTCGACCCCGTGAACGACAGATGCCGCACGATCGGCGATTCGCACAAGGCCTTGCCGATGGCGATCGACCGGTCCGCGTCGCCCGTCACCACGTTGACTACGCCCTTGGGAATGCCTGCGCGGTGCGCCAGTTCGGCCATCGCCAGCGCGGACAGCGGCGTTTGCTCGGCCGGCTTGATGACGATGGTGCAGCCTGCCGCCATGGCCGGCGCAACCTTCCGGGTGATCATCGCCAGCGGGAAGTTCCACGGTGTGATGGAGGCGCACACGCCCACCGGCTGCTTCAACACGACCATGCGCTTGTCGCGCCAGGTGCTGGCCATCACGTCGCCGGAGACGCGCTTGGCCTCTTCAGCAAACCACTCGATGAACGACGCGCCGTAGACGATTTCGCCCTTGGCTTCGGCCAGGGGCTTGCCTTGCTCGGCGGTCATCAGTGCGGCGAGGTCGTCGGCGTTGGCAATCAGCAGGTCGAACCAGCGGCGCATCAGGCCGGCGCGCTCTTTGCCGGTCAGCTCGCGCCATGCGGGCCACGCCGCATTGGCCGCGTCGATGGCGCGCAGCGTTTCTGCGTGGCCGAGATTGGCGACGTCGGTCAGGTGTGCGTTGGTGGCAGGGTCGTAGACGGGGAAGGTCGCGCCGTCTGCCGCGCCCACCCAGGCGCCGTCGACATAGGACTGCGTTTTGACGAGGGTGCGGTCTGTGATGCGCTCCAGCGCGTTGGCGGCGGTGCGGGATGAGTCGAGTGCTTCGGCCATGGCGTTCTCCATAAGGAAGGCGGGCCCAGTAGACAAAGAGGGCCCGCCTTTTAGATGCAGCAGTCGCTTAACTCGCTAAGAATAACCGAACGATCGTTCGCTCGCAGGCCAGGCCGCCAGGCCTTGTGGTTATTGGAAGAGCGTGTCCCACATGGTGTCGACCTTGGCCTTGACGGCGGCATCCATGACGATGGGCTGGCCCCATTCGCGGGTGGTTTCGCCCGGCCATTTGTTGGTGGCATCGATGCCCATCTTGGAGCCCAGGCCCGACACGGGGGATGCGAAGTCGAGGTAGTCGATCGGCGTGTTCTCGACCATGACCGTGTCGCGCGCAGGATCCACGCGCGTGGTGATCGCCCAGATCACTTCCTTCCAGTCGCGCAGGTTCACGTCGTCGTCCACCACCACGATGAACTTCGTATACATGAACTGCCGCAGGAAGCTCCACACGCCAAACATCACGCGTTTGGCGTGGCCGGCATATTGCTTCTTCATGCTGACCAGCGCCATGCGGTAGCTACAGCCCTCGGGCGGCAGATAGAAATCGGCAATCTCAGGAAACTGCTTCTGCAGCAGCGGCACGAACACTTCATTGAGCGCCACGCCGAGCACGGCCGGCTCATCGGGCGGCTTGCCTGTATACGTAGAGTGATAGATCGGGTCGCGGCGCATCGTAATGCGCTCGACCGTGAACACCGGAAACCAGTCCTGCTCGTTGTAATAGCCGGTGTGATCGCCGAAGGGGCCTTCGAGTGCGTGTTGATAGCCGCTCGGGTGTGTCGGGTCCGGTTGGATGTGGCCTTCGAGGATGATTTCGGCGCCGGCAGGCACTTGCAGTTGTGCTTGCGCGAGCGAAGGTGTCAGGCATGTTGCAAGCTCGGTCCGACTGCCACGCAGCAAGCCGGCAAACTGGTATTCAGATAACGTGTCCGGCACCGGCGTCACCGCGCCGAGAATGGTCGCCGGGTCTGCGCCCAGTGCCACCGCAATCGGAAACGGCTGGCCCGGATTGGCGATGGCGTGCTCGCGGAAATCCAGCGCGCCGCCCCGGTGCGCCAACCAACGCATGATGACTTGGTTGCGACTGATGACCTGCTGTCGGTAAATGCCCAGGTTCTGCCGCTTCTTGTGCGGCCCGCGCGTGATCACCAGCCCCCACGTGACGAGCGGCGCCGCATCGCCTGGCCAGCATGTCTGTACAGGAATGCGCGCGAGGTCGACGTCATTCCCTTCCCAGACGATCTCCTGGCACACCGGCGACGACACCTTGCGCGGCGCCATATCCCACACGGCCTTGGCCATCGTCCACAGCTTGCCGGCTTCACGCAGGCCGCGCGGAGGTTCGGGCTCTTTCAGCGCCGAGAGCAGGCGCCCCACGTCTCGCAGTTCTTCGAGCGACTCCGCGCCCATGCCCAGCGCCACACGGCGCGTGGTGCCAAACAGGTTTGCGAGCACCGGCATGTCGTACTTCTGCGCGCCGTCCACCGGCTGCTCGAAGACCACCGCTGGGCCTTCGGCGCGCAGCAGGCGGTCACAGACTTCGGTCATTTCCAGGCGTGGCGATACCGGCTGGCGCACGCGGCGCAGTTCGCCCATGCGTTCGAGCTGGGCGAGAAAGTCACGTAAGTCCCTGTATTGCATGGAGATTTTGTAACCAAAGGTAAGGTGGATCGCCTACCACGTGGAGGGGCCGGCCCTCCGAACGGTCGTCCGGGAGACATTTTTTTGGTGTAGGCAGGGTGGCCGCGATTGTACGGCCAAAACCCCATGGCTCCCTGATGACAGAACGCATCGCAGGTCAGCTAGTCCCAACAATGCAGGTCTAATCATAACTTTTAGATATGAAAACTTACTTCTTTATGATTGACTTGGAATAACGCGCTTCCTACAATCCAATCCGATCTGGTAATTGTTGCAACGCAACATGTTTTCGGCTAATGCCTTCGCCTAACTCTTCGACGTATGAGGGGCGACACCAGAGCACATCAGCATCGCTGCGGGACGTGACCTCCCCAAGGACACGCCCCGCATTTCTCTGGGCACTAGGGGAGTGCCCCCAACAGATGCCGGCTGACTGCAACAGCGCGGCATCCTTACTAAAAACCGTTGCGATTCGAAACGCACGGCGCCAGGCAAAAGAAAGGCGTCTACCGGATCTGCGCAGCGGACGGAGGTAAGTATGAACGGTTGGAAAACCCTTCATTCTTCCGGGATCGGATCGGCGCTGCAACGCCGGCTCGTAGCCCCGGTTGGCCGCCGCCTCGCGCGTGCAGGTCAAGTTGCGCTGCCTCGTAAGCTGCGCATGGAGTTGAACGCAGGGGGCGCTGCCGCGTCCCGCGATGAGTTGCATCCTGGCGTACTGCTGGTGTTCCGCAGCGGGCATGTCGTGCTCAACAGCATTGGCTTGCTGGCTGTGGCCGCCGCAGTTGCACTCTCGCTCAACAGCGAGTGGCGTGCCACGGTCGCTCAACGCGTGCTGCATTTCACGCCGGGTATCGACACCAGTGTCGCCTCGGCCAATCCGTCACCCGCGATTGCGGGGGGCGTCCAGCCGGTAGCTTTTGCGCCGACTGCGCCGTCTGCCGGTACGGGCGCCGCCCAGGCTGTGGCCCCGGCTACGGCCCAAGGCGGTACGGTCGCGGCTGCTGGTTGGGACACGCTATCCAAGGTGCCGTCCGTGGCCGAGTTGGCGGCGCAGATTCCGAACACGCAAGTCGTCCGCGACGCGCGTGAGTCGGCAACCGCCGGTACCCCGCGAGAGCAGGCTGCCGTGGCGGAATACATCGCCCGCAAATACCGCGTGGCGGCCACTGCCACTGGCCAGTTGGTGAAGGCGGCCTACCAGACCGGCAAGGAAGTCGGCCTGGATCCACTGCTCATCCTGGGCGTGATGGCGATCGAGTCCAGCTTCAACCCGTTTGCCGAAAGCGGTATGGGTGCGCAGGGCCTGATGCAGGTCATGACCAAGGTCCACCAGGACAAGTACGAGGTGATGGGCGGCGTCGGTGCCGCGCTCAACCCGTACGCCAACATCAAGGTTGGTGCGCTCGTGCTGAAGGATTGCATCGCGCGTGCAGGTTCGATTGAAGGTGGCCTGAAGCTGTATGTCGGTGCGGTCACGCAAGGTGACGGCGGCTACGGCGGCAAGGTGCTGCAAGAGCGTTCGCGACTCCGCATGGTGGCCACGGGGCATCGTTCGCCCATGACGGCGGCGTCGGAGCGCGAACCGGTGAAGCCGGTCGCGACGGCAACGCCTGTGACGCAGGCCGATGCGAAGACGCAAGCCGCTAAGCCGGCCGACAAACAACCGGCTGCGGGTCAGCAGGAAGAGGCACGGCTGGACGACAAGTCCCAAGGCCAGGCCTGATCGACTTGCTTCGCTGCGCTATATAAGAAAGGCCGTCCTTCGGGACGGCCTTTTTTGCTTGGGCGAGGCGCGGAGAGCGTTTTACCGGCCGAACAGCTTGCCCAACCTTGTGACCGCTTCTTCCAGATGCGCCATCGATGTGGCGTACGACAGCCGGATGTAGTGCTGCGCCGTGTGCGGACCAAAATCCAGGCCCGGCACGAGCACCACGCCGGCGTCATGCAGCATCGACTGGGTGAGGGCGTCGGCATTGGCGGCGTGCGGGTGGTTTACGCCACGGCAATCGGCGTAGACATAGAACGCACCGTCCGGCTTGACGGGTACCTTGAAACCAAGCGACTCCAGCGCCGGCACGATGAAATCGCGGCGGCGACGGAATTCGGCCTTGCGCTGTTCGTAGATCGCCAGCGCTTCCGGCTCAAAGCACGCGAGCGCCGCGTATTGCGCCACCGCTGACGCGCAGATGAACAGATTCTGCGCGACTTTCTCGAACTCGGGCACCAGTTCAGCGGGGGCCACTAGCCAGCCGAGCCGCCAGCCGGTCATGTTGAAATACTTGGAAAAGCTGTTGATCGTGACGACATCATCGCCGAACGACAGTGCTGAGACCGGTGCCCGGTCGTACGACAGGCCTTGGTAGATCTCGTCAACGATCGAAAATCCGCCTCGCGCGCGTACCGTCTGCACGATGCGCTGCAGCTCATCCGGAAGGATCGACGTGCCCGTCGGGTTGGATGGGGAGGCCAGCAACACGCCCTGCGTGCGTTTTCCCCAGTGCGCTTCGACCTGGGCCGCCGTCAGCTGGAAGCGTTCTTCCGGCCCCGACGGCACCAGCTTCGCCTCGCCGTTGAAGGCAGCCACGAAGTGACGGTTGCACGGATAGCTCGGGTCAGGCATCAGGACTTCGCCGCCAATCTCCACTAGCACCGCACACGCCAGCAGCAGCGCTGCCGACGCACCCGCCGTGACGATGATGCGCTCGGGCGCAATGTCGAGGCCGTAAGTGGTCTGGTAGTAGCGGGCGATGGCGTGGCGCAGTGGGCGGATACCCAAGGCGCCGGTGTACTGCGTGACGCCACGCCGCATGGCGTCGGCGGCGGCTTGAACTACGGGCTCGGCGGCGGTGAAGTCGGGCTCGCCGATGCCCATGTGGATGATGCTGCGTCCCGCCAGTTCCAGCTCACGGGCCTGCTTGGCCAACTCCATCACGTGAAAGGCGCGGATATTGGCCAGCCGGGCGGCTGTCTGCAGGCGGTGGGCGTCCATCTTGAAGCGGAGTGAAAAGGTGAAGCGAAGAGCAGACGCCGAATTACCGACGGGCAGCGACCTCGACTGCGCGCACTTGCGCAGCCAGCTTGTCCAGCACGCCGTTGACGTACTTGTAGCCTTCCACGCCGCCGAAGGTCTTGGTCAGTTCAACCGCCTCGTTGATCACGACCTTGTACGGGATGTCCACGCAGTGCACCAACTCGTACGCGCCGACCAGCAGGGCGGCACGTTCGACCGGTGACAGTTCGGCAACCGGGCGATCCAGGTACGGCGTGAAGGCCTCGGTCAGCGTGGTTTCTTCGCGGATGGCGCCGTGCAGCAGCGCGTCGAAGTGCGCGCGGTCGGCCTTGTTGAAGCCTTGCGCGTCCTGCAGATGCGCTTCGACCACGCCCGGGTCGTTGCGATTGAGCAGCCATTGATACAGACCCTGCAGCGCCAGTTCGCGCGCACGGCGGCGCGCGCTCTTGGCGGGCGCCTTGGTCTTGGCTTGGGAATTGTCTTGCGTCATGGGAAAAGCCTTTGCGCGAGGAAGCGCTTATTCAGTCTCGCCGTCGTCGTCCTGGCCGTGATCCTGCAGACCGTCGAGGTCGTTGGTCAGGTTGGCCATTTCGACGGCGGTGCGGGCGCAGTCGCGACCCTTTTCGCGGGTGCGGGCGTGGGCCTGTGCGTCGGTGTCGGTGGTCAGGATGCCGTTGGCGATGGCGATGTTGAAGTCCAGGCCCACGCGCGTGATGCCGGCGCCCGATTCATTGGAGACCAACTCGAAGTGGTACGTCTCACCGCGGATGACTGCGCCCAGCGCAATCAGCGCGTCGAACTGGCCCGATTCGGCCATCTTCTGCAGGGCCAGCGGGACTTCCAGCGCGCCCGGCACGGTCACGAGCAGCACGTCTTCGCCGGCCACGCCGAGTTGTTCGAGTTCAGCGACGCAGGCCTCGCGCAGCGCTTCGCACACGGGCTCGTTGAAACGCGCCTGGACGATGCCGATGCGCAGGCCTTCGCCGTTGAGATTGGTCGGGTAGAAGCCGTGGTCCATGGTGTATTCCGGTTGGGTTGCCGGTGAGGCAACGTCAAAAAAGAAAGCTGGGGCGGCAGCCGAGGCTGCCGGCAGAAAAATCAATGAGTGGCGGCGGACGAAGCGGAAGTGACGTCGGGCGCATCCGCCATCGACTGGTACGCCGTGACCTCCAGATCGTAGCCGACCATGCTCGGTAGCTTGAGTGGCGAGGCAAGCACACGCATCTTGCCCACGCCCACCTCCTTCAGGATCTGCGCGCCGATACCGTAAATGCGCGGATCGGGTTTGGTCCGCGGGCGCTCGTGCGGCGCGTCCAGCGCGGTGAACTGGGTGAACAGCCGGTCCGCCGAATCGCCGCAATTGAGCAGGACGACCACGCCGGTTGGGGCAGCCTGGACGGCGCGCAGGGCGGCGGGCACGCTCCACGAGTGCGTCGTGCGCTGGCATTCGAGCAGGTCGAGCACCGACAGGGGCTCATGCACGCGCACCAGCGTTTCGGTGTCCGGCGTGGGTGTGCCCTTGACCAGCGCCAGATGGGCGCGGCCGGCTGCCCGATCGCGGAAGGCGACGGCGTGGAATGTGCCGAACTGCGTCTCCATCGTGCGCTCGCCGACGCGCTCGACGATGCTCTCGGTGCGGCTTCGGTATTGGATCATGTCGGCAATCGTGCCGATCTTCAAACCATGTTTCTTGGCGAACTCCACCAGGTCTGGCAAGCGCGCCATGGTGCCGTCGTCCTTCAGGATTTCGCAGATCACGGCGGCGGGGGTCAAGCCAGCCATCGCGGTCAGGTCGCAACCGGCTTCGGTGTGGCCGGCGCGCATCAGCACGCCGCCCTTTTGAGCCCGCAGCGGGAAGATGTGCCCCGGATTCACCAGGTCAGACGGTTTGGCGTTCTTGGCGGCGGCTACCTGAATGGTGCGTGCGCGGTCGGCCGCGGAAATACCGGTGGTCACGCCTTCGGCCGCTTCGATCGACACGGTGAAATTGGTGCCGAACTGCGTACCGTTGCGGCTGGCCATCATTGGGAGGTCGAGCTGATCGCAATGCTCTTCGGTGAGCGTCAGGCACACCAAGCCGCGCGCGTGCGTGACCATGAAGTTGATGGCTTCCGGCGTGACGAAATCACTCGCCAGGATCAGGTCGCCTTCGTTCTCACGGTCTTCCTCGTCGACCAGGATGACCATCCGGCCGGCGCGGATTTCGGCAATGATTTCTTCGACTGTGGCGATCGACATGGCGTAGCAGGGGTGCGCGCCGCCGGCCAACTCCCGCAAATCCGTAATTTCGGGGGCCGTGCGACTGCGTAAATGGGAAGCCCGCTATTGTACGTCAAGGTGGCCCCAAGCCAGTGGGGCCAGCGGTTCAAACGGCTGCCAGAGGTTGGGTGCCCACGGGCAGGCCGATGGCGGCGTGGGTTAGCATGCGTTCCACGTACCGGGCGATCAGGTCGATCTCCAGGTTGACCTGGCTGCCGGCCTTCAAGTGCTTGAGCGTGGTGACCGCTACGGTGTGCGGGATCAAATTGATCGAGAACTCGCAGCCGTCGGCGTCGTCCCGGACGGTATTGACCGTGAGCGACACGCCGTTGACCACCACGGAGCCCTTGTAGGCGAGATATTTGCCCAGTTCCGCTGGCGCCCGCACACGCAGTTCGTGTGATTCGTTGACCGGCGCGAAATGCGTGACCGTGCCCAAGCCGTCCACGTGGCCGGATACGAGGTGCCCGCCGATGTGATCGGCCAAGCGCAGGGCCTTCTCCAGATTCACCTCACCCGGGCGTTCCAGCCCGACCGTTTTGGACAGCGATTCGCGCGATACATCTACGTCGAAGCGGTTCTCGTTTTTGGCGACGACCGTCATGCACGCACCCTGGATAGCGATCGAATCGCCCAACGCCACGTCCGCGAGCGGCAGGCCGCCCGAGTCGATAGACAGGCGCACGCCTGCATCGGCGTTGTCGCCAAGCGGCGAGACGGTTTCAATGCGGCCAACTGCGGCGACGATTCCGGTGAACATAAGCAATCAATCCGTGGGGTTGCGGCGCGCGAGGATGCGGAGGTCGCCCCCGATGCGCGAGATGTCGTGAAAGAAGAATTCGGCCGCGCCTTCCAGCGTCTGCAGCGGCCCCATATTGAACATGCCCTGGCCCGCGCCGAGCACCTTGGGCGCCAGATAGACGAGGATCTCGTCCACCAGCCCTTCGCGTAGCAGCGAGCCGTTGAGCTTGAAGCCGGCCTCGACGTGCAGCTCGTTGATTTCGCGGCGACCCAGCTCGCGCAGGACCGCGGCCAAGTCGACCTTTCCAGCGGCGTTGGGCAGGAGGATGACCTCCGCGCCGCGCTCGCTCAACGCACGCATGCGCCCGGCTTCGGGCTGGGCGGCAAAAATCAGCGTCGGCTCGTGGTGGCCATCTGTGGTGAGGATGTGGGCGTCGAGTGGCACGTCCAGTGCCGAGTCGATCAACACGCGGCGTGGCTGGCGCGGCGTATTAACGGCGCGCACGGTCAGTCGCGGATTGTCTTCGCGGACCGTGCCAATGCCGGTGAGGATGGCGCAGGCGCGCGCGCGCCAGCGGTGGCCGTCGTTGCGTGCTTCGGCTTCGGTAATCCACTGGCTGATGCCGTTGTCCAGCGCGGTGCGGCCGTCCAGCGATGCACCGACCTTCACGCGCACCCACGGCGTGCCGCGCGTCATGCGCGAGACGAAACCGATGTTCAGTTCGCGCGCCTCGCGTTCCAGAAGACCGCAGCGCACGTCGACGCCGGCGTCTCGCAGCTTCTGCAAGCCACGACCGGAAACTGCTGGGTTCGGATCTTCCATAGCCGCCACCACGCGCGCAATACCGGCTTCAGCCAGACGATCAGCGCAGGGTGGGGTGCGACCAAAGTGGCTGCAGGGCTCCAGCGTCACATAGGCAGTGGCGCCGCGCACATCGTGGCCGCGCGACTGCGCATCCTTGATGGCCTGGATTTCAGCGTGGTCCTGGCCGGCGGGTTGCGTATGGCCTTCGCCGATGACGGTGTCGTCACGCACGATCACGCATCCGACGCGCGGGTTGGGCGTCGTGGTGAACAAGCCCTTCTCGGCCAGCGCCAGGGCGCGCTGCATCATGGCGTGGTCGAAGTCGGAGAACATGGGTTTGATGCGAGAATGATTTGAGGGGAGTTGATGGTTCTAACTAACAGTCGCCGTTCAGTTTTGGCTTGCAGACGCGTGCGCGGCCAGCGGCGCTGATCACCACGTTACGTCTATGCCGGCCGCTGGAAATTGCTACCGTGGCGCCGGATATCCGTGAGTATCCCATAGGCTCGTAGGAAAGCGCGTCGGGCGGCCGGTTCGAATAGAGCCGCACGATGGGCGTCGTCGGCAGTGGCTCGGACAACAAGGTTCTTGCATCCGATGCAGAATCAGCGCTGGCCCCCTGGGGAAACTCGAGCAGCCGCCAGCCGCTGGCCCAACCACGGGAGGCGTCGCGCGGGGTGAGCAGCGTTCGAACCCGCCGATGCTGTGCCGTCTTCTGGGCCAAGGACAGCGCGCTGGCCAAGCGATCGGCTTGCAGGATGACCATCTCGCGCTGCCAGTAATCGATAACGGGCAGCACGGCCGCTGTGGCAAGTATCCCTACGATCGCCGTCACGATGATCAATTCGATGAGCGTCACACCGGCTTGCGCCGGCCGTCGTTTCGATTCGTTTATGGCCAGCATGCGGAATTTTCGGGCCAGCGCTCGCCCGTGCTGCGCAGGACCAACATGCCGCAGGCAGAATCTTCGCGCTCTGGAATTGCAATGACTTGGATGCATTGGGCTGGCGGCAACTCCGTGCCCACGCCGGAGCAAGGCTGGCTGCGGATACTGTACCCATCGACATACAGCTTCGGGCGGGGCATACCGTCGTCATACCTTCCTGTGCGCGCATGGCGTACTTCTAGCTGTGCTAGAGCGGCGATGAGCGCGGCGCCGCCTGCGGCACGTCGCGTTCGCTCCCAGTACGTCGTCCATGCCGACTGCGCAGCAAACGCCAGCACACCGCCAACGACTAGCACGACCATCAACTCGATGAGCGTGAATCCATGTCGCGGCCGCATTAGCGCGTACTCGTTTCAGTCATCTCTCGCCAGCTCAACCGGCCGAGTTGACGGGTGTAGCGACGTGTTTCGAGTTGACGAATGCGCCCGCTTTCAACATGCCACAGCGTTGTATTCACGCTTTGCGTGGGTTTACCTGCAGCGGTGGCGCCCCATGCGTCCGTTTGCACGGTGATGAGCGGCGCGCTGGCGAGTATGTAGCCGGTGTGGCTGTCCTTGCGGGGAGGCAGTCCGGTCAGTGTGTCGAGCAAGTAGGCACGGTCACGCCCAGCAATATCCCGCGTGGTGAGCAGGAGGCTATGCGAGCCAGCCGCGCTGAGGTCGTCCGGCAACTGCCCGCCGGGCAAGTCGATGCGCCAACCGTTTTGCGAGCTGTGCGCATGGGGTTCGATGACGACACCATCAGCGACATCCGTAGCGCCCAGGCCCGTCAAACTGTCACGTGAAAGGCGACGTGAACCACCGTCTGTTACCCCATATAGGGTGGCATTGCCGTCATCATCAACGGCAGTGAAGACCAGTAGCGGACCCCCGGCCGTTGCGGCAAGCAGAATCGGCGCGAGAATCCGCTGAATCGATCCGGAACGCGATGTGGCCGTAAAAAACGGAAGACGGCGATCGGCCTCGTTATTGCCCAGCGCGTTCGACCACGGCGGAGCGCCTGTCAGATCAAAGCGCCAGATTTGGCCTTGAGCGTCGCCAGCGTAGGCCGCAGTGGCAGTGCCTTTCGGCCCGAGGGCTACGGCGGCCGGCCCCAGGCCGCCACGACTGGCGTCCGTCGGTATCGTGACCGCATAGGCTGTGCGATCCGGCAGCCAGGAGGCCGATCGCTGCTGTTCGACTGACAGCAACAAGAGCTTGCTCGGCGCGCCCGCTTTGCCGCGGCCATTGCCGCTGATGGCAAACCAGCGTGGTGTGGAATCGCCGCCGTCGGGCACGGCTACCACGGGGACAGGGCCTTCCATCTCACCAACATCGTGATCGTCGCTGCCGTCGTAAGCCAGCATGGGCGGCGGAGAGGAAGAAGATACCGGGTCGGTGACGTCGACGAGGAAGAGGCCGGGCGCCATCGCTCCGTTGGTGCATGCAAGTATCGAACGCCATTCCGTACCAGTCCATGCATCGGCAGCGAATGGGCGTGGGCAGACGGGGCGTGGCACAGGCTGCCCTGGCGAAGCATTCTTGGCCGCCGCTACAAGAACAGCGTCAGGCATTACGGCGAAACGTTCTACCCCAGTAAGAGCGTCAAAACCGTGAAGCACGCCGTCGTTGGCGCCGATGTAGACCATCCAGGGCCGTCGCGCATGTTGCTCGCGGAAACGGATATGACGCGGGTCGAGTACAAAGCCGGGAGGACCTAGCAGTTGCACGCGCGCGCCGCGCATGGCACCAAGCAGTCCAGTCCGCGGCCGCAGGGCCGGTTTGCCTTGTTCATGTCGCCGGATGCCGCGAAGATAGTTGACGCGCTCCGCTCCGATTTCGTCTGTCGCATTGATCGCCGCTTGCTGCATGGGCGACAGGGCTTCCCACAGCAGGGGAACTGGGGCGTGCTGTGCGGAATCACGGTCGCGGAACGCCCAGAGATGCCGCGTATCCACTGGCATTGCGTTGAGAATCGCACCGGCTTCCCAGAGATCAGTCGGCGCAGGCGCATCAAGCGTACCCAGCGTAGGCAGAAAGCGGAGCGCGCGCAGTCGGCCGGCCCATGCATCGTCGCCACGCACAACAATGACGTGTGTAGGCAGATGTCCAGCAGGGTGGTCGCTAGCTGCTACAGCCATTGAGGCCTTCAAGGTAGCCATCAGCAAGAGGGTGACCAGCCTTGACATCATGGCTCGGTACCTCGAGGTCGATAGACCGTTTGTAGCTTCACATGGACAGCTTCGTCGGTGCCGAAACCTACTGCCGTGATGCGGAAGAGTACAGGGACGCGGGACGCGTTGGCGTGAATCCATTGACCAGGTACAGCATCGCGGATCGGCTCTATGACATAGCGCGCCCGATGTGCTGGCTGACGCCAATTGTCATCGGCAGGAGGAGGAAGCAGTATCGCGTTGCGCTCGTCGAGCGGCAGTCCGGAAAGCGTCTCAACGGAATCTCCTTCCTTTGGCCAGCACAGGCCGCGGCGCGCGGCATCCTGCCCGCATTGCTGTGGAACGAAGCCAGCCAAGGTGACGGGATCGAGGGCTGCAATACGTGCGGCGCCTACCTCGGTGTGGCAGCCCTCAATACCGGGTGTGCCTGTGGCGATGCCAAGCTCGCATTCAGCGGCGGTCAACGCCCTTTCCGCTTCATGCATCGCGAGCGCATGGTCAGCGGACAGGGCGGCGCGACGATTGTGGTCCAGAACCAGATGCAACGCGCCGACCATAAGTAACCCAATGACGATCAATGCGCTGGTGACGGCAATCATTGAAAAGCCGCTTGTCCGTTCATAGCGGTTTAGCATGCATCAGCCTCGCAGCGCAGCGGGTTGCGCACAGCAAAGGTCGCTGAGAAATGAGCGCGGTTGCGGCGCGGATCTGCCGGTCGGAATTGGAGGTCTTCGGCAAGCGCGTTTGGCACTGCGGTCAGATCGGGGAATAGGGAGATCGTGTCCGCGGTTGGCGCCTGAACGGCGAGGTGATCGCCCTGCACAACGATCCCTACGTGAACGAGCCGTACGCGAAACCAGTCTTCGTCTTGCATCGAGCGCGCCGACTTAATAGTGGCGGGTGATGTCGTGTCCGAACCAACGGTGTAGAGCAACTGGAGAGTTTCGACACCGCGGACGACGGCATCGGATGATCCGTCGACCGGAGCGTCGACATTTCGTTGGAATGCACGACACACGAGTTGCGGCACGTTGGCAGTGCCGCTGTGGGTGACATAGAGCATGAGACCACCCAACCGTGGGTCTCCTTGGGTTGCTTGACGCTCTGGCACGCCGTACCCGAGGCAGTCCCGCATAGCGCCGTCGCCATTTGCACCTCGGCCAGAAAAGCGCACGAGTAGGGCGTCACTAGCGGCTTCACCACGGCGGTTGCAGTTGAATGCGGGAGTCATATGTGGTCTGCCGCAGTTGTCGTGACCGAGCAGCGATGAAGGCGCATTCGCGCCCGGCCAGCGTCGGACAGATGACACGACTGGCGTATCGGTGATCCAGCCTGCCTGGCGTATCACCTTGCCAACGAACTCGATGGCCTCCATGCCGCGATCCTGGATCAGGGCATCGTCGGCCATCCGCCAGTAGTGGGCTCGTGCGAGCAGCATCAGTTGCAGCGCGATACCCAACACCATCAGCGCGATGACCATGCCAACCAGCAGTTCGACCAGCGACACGCCGCGCGTAGGCGGGGCGAGCGGGCGAGGCATCTCAGCGGGCTTCCGTTCGGCCGAGTTGAGCGCGCGTGTCTACACCAAGTTGATTCGCAGCGTGACTGAGGGCGCGCAGGTTATCGAATGCACGGAACATGGCTGCCGCGCCTAGCGACAGAATAGCCAGGGCGATGAGCGATTCGATCAGGATGGCGCCGTGCTGGCGCCGCGCGGTGCGGGGGACTTGATGGTGGTACTTAGGCATGGTCGGCAAAGGCGCATTGGGCGCCACAAGAACCGACCTACCTTAGGAGATATGCGGGGGTTTGACTGTTACGTTTGGTGGCAATCGCTACTGTGTTGCCGTGGGAACGCAGGTGCTATCAACTGCGGGGTCACAGGTTCGAGCGCGGCCCAGTGCGTTGATGATGACGCCGCGTGAAGGGGGTTTGCCGTCGACAAACTTCACTATAAACGTTGCATTAACCTGTGCGACTTTGCCGGTAGTTACGGTGTAGCCGACAGGTGAGTAAGTCAGCGAGGTCTGGCTGGAGGACGAATTCGCGATGTTAGCGGTGCTCTTGAACGCCACAGTCATACCGGTGGGCATTGCGTCGTACTGGCCGAGTAGCTTATCCACCGTCTTGTCATAGATGCCATCTGGATTTTGGCCCTCGGAGAAAACCTGCACGCCATTGTTCCAATTCGTCTTATCCAGGGGCGCGATGGTGACGTAGCTGTTCGTCGCGATCGCAATGGAGCGCGCTTGACCGATCGCAGAAGTGATCGAATCGACGGAGGTAATGACGCGCTGCTTACGCATGAAGTCATTCAGGCTGGGGCCGGCCAGCATCAGGATGACAGCTGCCACCGTGATGGTGGCCATGAGCTCCAGTAGCGTGAAGCCTCCGGGACGGATAACCGGTAAAGGTCTGGAAGGCGTGCGCATGCCGGTCACCAACAGCCCAGCGTGGACGCATTGGCCCCGCTCGTCACCATGTTGAATTTCTCACCTGTACTGCGGTAGATAAGCGAACCGCAAGTGGTATCGGTTTTGCCAGCGACAGGCGTGGCGGTCAGCTCAACACACTGGTCTGCTTGGGCGCCGACTGGACTACCGGAGCAGAGCGCGGCGCCGATCGTGTAGTTTGAGCTGCTCGGCGAGTCGCCAGAATAAGTATTGAACCCCGTCCATGCTGTTGTGCCGCCCGGCGCCGGTGCATAGCTGTTGACCTGCGCGAAGTGGCGCTCGAACAGCTGCATGGTCGACAGGAGCGCCGCTTTTGCCTCCGCTCGACGCCCTTTCTGAACGAATTGGTTATAGCTCGGGTAGCCGATGATGGCCAGGATGGCGACGATCGCGACCACGATCATCAGTTCTACCAGCGTGAAGCCACGCTGGCGGAAAACGGAGGAGCGTTGGAGTTGCATGTTGGCGCCTTCCATTAGTTCAGCGTGAAGTTGCGGACTTCGCGCCAGGCTGTCCGACCTCGTCGCTGGTTGATCTGTGTAACCGAGCCGCCAGAGCCGCCAGAGCCGTTCGAGTTGCCCACGGTCAATCCTTGTGTGCCTGGAGAAAGAACGATCTTTGTTTTGGTTTCAACGGTGCCGCCCACCGAGTCGCGCGAAGCGTTCGCGATGGAGATGACGATCAGTGAAGGTGCTCCGAGTAGGCCGGTGGTGGATTGATAGCCGGACGTAGTACCACCGATCGGCATTCCGGTTAGCACGTTCAGGGCGTAGCTCCGGCTGCTGCCGTTGTTGCCGCAGGCATCGCCGCCGGTGATCGAATTAAAGTACACCACGCCATCAGAGGCGACGGCTGCGGTCACTTGCTTCTCGGTCGGGTCATAGAAGTCGACCACCCAGCCCGGCTTTCGCGGAGCGCTGTAACCTATTCCGGCGGCCCCGGTCGCATAAGCAAAGGTGTACGACTTGCCGTCCGCTGAAGGCGTCAGCTTGAGCTGATTGAGGTCTTGGCGGCCATTCTTGACGTAATTCGTATTGCCGCCGTCGTCATAGATGCCGTAGAAGCTGTTGTATTGCGTCGGTGTTCCGGTATCGGATGTTTCGTAGTACTTGCCGGTGCCAAACAGGATCATGTAACCGCCAGGCGCATAGACGATCTGGGGTGCCATGGTGATCGGCTGGTTCCGGCCGGGCGTGCTGTAGTTGTCGGTTGCGGCAAACAGCGGTTTCTTTGTCGTGCCGCCTCCGTAGGCGGGCAGGGCGGTGGAGGTCTCGTTCCAGGTCGTGCTGTCGCCCGAGAGTACGAACTTCCACAGGTTGCCCTGCAGGTCGCCTGCGTAGGCGGCCATGGCACGACCATTGACGGCCGGCACGATGGCTGGCGTGGAAAGACCATTGGCCGTCGTGTATGGCGGCGTACCACCCGGAATCGGGGTGACGATCTTGAAGTAGTTGGTGTTGCGCTGCCAGGGCGTCCCTGCGGGTTTGTCCAGCGACAGCAGAAACAGAGCCGCCGGCGCATTGGCGTTGTAGCTGCCATCGACCGCGTTGGAGTTCAGGCCGTTGCCGACCATCACGAACCACTTGTAGATCGGCACATTTGGAGTCTTCGACGTGTCCGTGCCAGTCTGCAGTTTGACGATGAGCGGAGTGCCCATCACGTTGCCCATGTCGGCGTCGTCCTTGTCGGTGAACTCCCACAGCACGTTGGAGGCGCTGAAAGAGCCGCCCTTCGAGCCCGTCGGGTCCGTCACGTCGAGTGCGTACACACCTTGTGCGCCGCCGCCGAAACCGCCAGCGAGCACGGTTCGCCAGTTGTTGTTCACTTGGGCTTCTGCGGCCACCGGTGTTGCGTCTACGTACAGGCGATGTGCGTAGGCGATGGAGGTCAGTTGCGTGAGGCTGCTGAACACTGCATTCGGAACATAGGCGAAGACTTCCGCCCCCGAGTTGGCGTTGAAGCCGTGGACCATGCCGTCGTTGGCGCCTACATAGACCATAGGCGTGCGGCCGGTATAGGTGCCGGAGAACGTCCCGTAGCCGGTATCCGTGATGGCAGCGGAGGGGTCGCCTACATAGGTCGGCGCCGATGCGATGATGTCGCCGAAGATCGTGTTGCGGGATCGGAAGATGCCTGTGCCGTTAGACGGGTTCTTTTCATTGGCTTGGCTGCCCAGCAGGTAATTCAGTCGCGACTGGCCGTTGCTATCCACGCTCCCAGTGGTCGGGTCTGTGTTGAGCAGGGTTTGCTGAGCTTGAGAAATTGCCGTCCATGAGAACGCAACTCCGGTGTTGGTGGAGGAATTGGTCGTAAACACCGAGCGCTTGGTGTAGTTGGTGCCCGAGCCGCCATAAGTCGACGTCAGCAAGGCGCCCGCTTCCCACGTGGGCTGCGTTGCCACCTGTACGTTGGCGCCTTTAAGCGACAGCAGGTATGCCGCCAGACGACCGTTCCATTTTTGGTCGAAGCCTGGTGCGTACACATAAGTGTTGTTGCCAGATGTGCCAGTAATGCGGGCGCTGGACAGCGCCACTCCGGACAAGGTTCCGGCATAGGAAACGATCTGCGCAAAGATGTTTTTGATTGCCGCGATCATGGTCGCCGGCTGACCACCGAGGAACCAGTTGTAAGGGACGTTGGAGCCCTTCGGCGAAGCTTCCCATTCAGTATTGTTGTTGACCACGGTGACACCGTCCGAGCCGTACGTCATGAACGGATTGCCATCGTTGTTGATGTCGTTGAAACCACCGTACTTGGCTGCCAGAAAAAATTGGCTTTGACGCTGCGTGTCACCAACGGTCCCATTACCGTTCTCATTGACATCAATAACGAACGTAGTTACACGCGCCGTGGGCATGTCGGGGCGGAAACCGTAGGTGTGAGCCCAGTAGGCTACCCCGGCGAGGTAATACGAAGCGTTGTTCGATGTTGCGTGATTTATGTCGCCGAGGTTGGTGAAATAGCTGTTCAACGGATAGCTGTTTGGCGGATTGGCAGCCGTCTCTAGTGCGCCGACCCGGTTGGTCCAGTCACGCACATCGAATTTGTCGTAATCGCTGACGGCACGAGCTGGGTCTCCCTGGTCGGAAATCTGATTGCCGGGGATGTAGTGATCTTCGTGGGTATTGATGTCGCCGATCAGGAAGTCGTAGTTGCGCTGGCAGCCGTTCAGCATCGGGTCAGTATCCCAGGTGGTGTACACCGGAAAATTGTCCGAATACGTAGAGTTCGGCAGGCCAGCGATTGCTTCGGGCGTCGGCTTTTGCTTGAACTGCAGATAGCGAATGCTCTCATAAAACATTTCGCTAACGGGATCGTAGGTCTTGTAGTTGCCGGTAGGGTTGTCCGTCGGACCCCCGAGATCCCCCATGCTCCGGCCCGACAACTTCACGCTGGTGCGCCCAAACATATTCAGGTAGTTGATAACGCCGCTGGTGCCTTCTGCAGCCTTCAGGGGGTTCGCTACGAATACCCCGGTTGACGTATCGAATTCTGGCGCAGAGTTGGTGATCGAGTTGAGGCTACTGTCGACAGCCGTCGCGCCGACGTACCTCATAGGAGCCCGCAGGACGCCACCGTATCGCTCGTTTTGTGTCAGATTCGGATCGTTTGTGCTGTCGTTCAGATAACCGAATGCCGCAAAGCGCATGCGGTCGGCGTTAAGCTGCATCTGACCGACCGGCTTGTAGTTGCCGTTGTAGTTGAGGCACAGGTCTGTGCGAGTTGAACCTTCATTTGTGTCGCACACCTGTACCTGTACACGATACGACTGGCTGGCATATTTGCCGGGATTCCCGCACGAGGCATTAGAGTCGTCTTGACTCGAGAAGAAGATATGGTTGCCGCACGATGCGATGTAAAGCTTCGAAGAAGTGAACGGCGTCACCTTGCTAGGCGCGCTTACATTGCCGGAGCCACTGATGCTTTTGAGGGGAAAATATGAATTGTTTTTGAAGAAATCATCGCGCAGTACCGCGCGCTGTAGCACGGTCTGTGTTTTGGTATCGATGACCCGGTCGCCACCGGTCATCGCCATGCGGAATTCATCGATAGCGGATGAAGCCGCCCAATTCATGAAATTGCCCGAGAAGGCGCCCGAGCATTCAAAGGACGAGTTCGTTGCACCCGAAATCGTGAAGTAACCGTTGGTAGAGTCGTAGGTGTAGCACTTGGTCGGATTGAAGTAACCAAGGAACGTCTGAGTCTTGTCGTAGGCGCCACGATACGCTGCGCCCGTCGTCGGAAATTCTACCGACAGCGAGAGCATCAGGTTCGGGTGCACGTTCTGGCTGCGCCCGTACAGCGGGACAGTGGAGATCGCCACGGTCGGCACGCTGTTGGCCGCGCCCATGACCGAAACCCAGCCCATTGCTAAAACGGCCAGCAAGCCGCGGATGATTTTCATGGTGTTCAGCCCCCCGAAAAGGCTTTGTTTTTTTGCCATGTTTGTCGTGTCGCCCTGTGCTGGTCAGCCCGGTGCATCGGTCTTGCGATAGACCGACTGCAGCATGACCTGTGCCCCCAGATTGGGCCCCCAACCGACTGCTGTGATGCGATAGAGGAAAGTGGCCGGCCCCTGCACATTCCCGCCGATTGTTCGGTCCGGCAGGATCTCAATGATGTAGCGCGGTTTCTGTGCGGGCAGCAGGCCCGTGCCCGTGGGGAAGGTTCGGCCGGTGAAGTCGCCGAAACCCACGGTCTGCGGCGTGCCTGATGCACTCCAGCTCACCGTATTCCAGACGCCGGTTGCGCCATCCGGGGCCGGTTGACACAGCCCCTGATAGGGCGTGGCCGTGCCGGGGCCGCCGGTGTTGCAACCGCTGCCAGGAAAGCCAGTGGCTTTGGTCGGATCGAAGATCGCCGATCGCGTGTTGGTGGCGCTACCGTTGCCGGCCGATGCGTTCTGGATGTCGTATTCAGCGTCGCGCAAGGCCGCCTCGGCCGCCTGGAAAGCAATGTCCGTGTCGCGCTGGTTTCGACTCATCCGCTTGGAGTCGATGGCCAGCCGCGCGCCGCCGATAGCCAAAAGGGTGATGACCAGCAGCATCACCAGTGCAGTGATCAACGCGAAGCCCGTCGAACGCCCTCGAGCGCGAGTGGAGATCATCAGCATGACGGATCCCCCGAGAAGCAGGTCATGTAGTTGCGCGTTTGGACCGTGGCGGTAAAGAGCCGGCGCGCCATCTGCGTGTTAGCCGTGGCTTGGTAGGTGCCGTCGCCGTAGGTGTATTGCTTGCCGAACAAGGTGAACTTCTGTGTGCCGCTGCCAACGTCTGCACTGGCGTTATCGGCACGTACTACGAGCGCCACCTTGACGGCGTAGACGTTCTGCCAGTCGGTCGTCGACATGTCAGTGGCGCGTTTGAACACGTCCGGTACCGCGTCGCCGTCTACCGATACGCCATACAGAAACTGCAGCGACTCCACGCCCGGCACCAGTTGCTGAGTGGCGAAGGTGGCCGTAGCGGCGCCTGTGCTGTCGCGCTGTCGGAACTTGCAGGCGAGGTATGGACCAGTGCTGTCCGTCTGAATGAAGAATATCGACAGGCCACGCTGGCTCGCTGCCAGGTCAATGCTGGTGGGGGAGGCGACGCCTTGGCCGGAACAGTCCACCATCGAGTTGTCCGGCACGGTCGGCGCTGCGGCGGTGCCTGAGCCGAAGAAGCGGACTTCCAGCGCATCGTTGGCCGTGTCGACCATTGTGGTGGTACACGAAGCGCTGACAGTCTGTGAAAGCGATTCAACGTCGCCCGGACTGTTGCAACCGTCCACCCCGCTAATCATGGGCGGGTCGCTTTGAGCAAGCTGGATCATTCCACCGCCCGACGTATTTGGCGGCGAAAACGCCGTTTGCCGAAGGGCTCGCGTGATGACGCCGAGGGCGAATTGTCCGCGCTCCTCTAGGTTTGAGCTGTCGTCGATGGTCGTGTAGGTCGAGCGCGTCATCAGATAGAACGACACGGTCGCCACCAGCACCAGCAGCGAGATCACCAGGGCGACCATCAGTTCGATCAGCGAGAAGCCGCGTGCATGAGCGATCGAGCGAAAGGGAGGGCGACGCATCACTGGCCTCCCGTATCCACGACGACAACCATCTGCGGATTTGGCACCACCGAGCTGGCCGCATCTGCCGCGTTCGCCGCTGCGGCGCTGGCTGACAAGTCCTTATTAGAGAAGCGCGAGACCCAGCCCATCTTGATCACGACCGGCGACGTTGCCGCCTTATCGCAGTTCCATCCGCTGAAACCGCCGGTAGTGGAGTAGGTCACGGTGTCACGGCAAACGACTGCGCGGCCGCCCGGCAGAGCACCCTGAACAGCGCTTGCCCACTCGATGATGTCGAATTGCGCGGCGGCGGCGGCGCATACGGCGCTGCCAGAAGTGCATCCACAGTTGGTCGCACCCGTGGCGCAGTTCTGCGCGTAAAAATTGATGGCCGGCGTTCCGCTGGCGCCTTGGGTATCGATGAAGTACGGCGAACTGGCTGTGCTCAACGTGCCCGAATTGGCCCGCATCCGATCCGCCATATTCGACGCCAATTGCAGGGCCAGCGTGTCATACGCTCCCTGCTGCGTGAATCGATACGACTTGATTAAAAGATTGGCGACACTCAGCACGCCGACGGCCAAAATCAGCACGGCGATCAATGCTTCGAGCATGGTGAAGCCAAGCGCTTTCCCCGGCAAAGCGTGGCGCATGGTGACTCCCGCAAATTGTTCCGACCAACTATTTTTTTAATGCTTCTTTCGTCACTTATCCGGGCATGGTACGCCAAGATTGTGACAAAGTGCTACTTCTTTACTTTGACAGCGGATTTAACCGAAATTTTGGTCGGAACGCTAGCTGGAGCAGCGAGGAAGAACAGCCTCTATTGGCGGAATTCGTCGAGCATGTCGCGAAATTCCGACACATCCTCAAAACTCCGGTACACCGACGCAAACCGGATGTAGCCGATCTTGTCCAGCCGCTTGAGTTCGCGCATCACGAGCTCGCCCACGCGGTCGCTGCCGATTTCCTTCTCGCCGTGGCTGAGGAGTTTTTCTTCGATGCGGGCGATGGCCTCGTCGATGGCCTCGGCGGAAACGGGGCGCTTGCGCAGCGCCAGGCGCATGGAGTCTTTGACCTTGTTGCGGTCGTAGTCGACGCGGCTGCCGTTCTTTTTGACGACGGCCGGGAAGAACAGCTCGATGCGTTCGTAGGTCGTGAAGCGGCGGTCGCAGGATTCGCAGCGACGGCGGCGGCGTACGGTGTCGCCTTCTTCCGACATGCGGGTATCAATCACCTGGGTGGCCGCGTGGCCGCAAAAAGGGCATTTCATGCCGGTGGTCTCCTCGGCAACCTCAAAGAACGCACTGCGCTAAAAGAACAACGCCGCGATGGCCCCTCATTCAATTCGGGGCGCATCGCGGCAGGGTACTACGTGGCCGGAAGATCCGGCCATCGGCGGATGCCTTAGGCGTAGACCGGGAACTGCTTGGTCAGCTCGGCCACCTTGGCGCGCACGGCGGCGATGTTCGCTTCGTCGTGCGGGTTGTCCAGCACATCGGCGATCAGGTGGGCGACCTTCACGGCCTCCGCTTCCTTGAAGCCGCGTGTGGTCATGGCCGGCGAACCGAGGCGCACGCCCGACGTTACGAACGGTTTTTCCGGGTCATTCGGAATGGCGTTCTTGTTGACGGTGATGTGTGCGTCACCCAGCACCTTCTCGGCTTCCTTGCCGGTGATCTTCTTGGCGCGCAGGTCGACCAGCATCACGTGGCTTTCAGTGCGGCCAGACACGATGCGCAGGCCGCGGGCCATTAGCGTTTCGGCCATGGCGCGGGCGTTCTTCACCACTTGCTCTTGGTAAGCCTTGAACTCCGGCGACAGGGCTTCCTTGAACGCCACCGCCTTGCCGGCGATCACGTGCATCAGCGGGCCGCCCTGGATACCCGGGAAGATTGCCGAGTTGATGGCCTTTTCGTGTTCAGCCTTCATCAGGATCACGCCGCCGCGCGGGCCGCGCAGGCTCTTGTGCGTGGTCGTCGTCACAAAATCAGCGTGCGGCACCGGGTTCGGGTACACACCAGCGGCGATCAGGCCGGCGTAGTGCGCCATGTCCACCATGAAATACGCGCCAATCGACTTGGCGATCTTGCCGATGCGCTCGAAATCGATGCGCAGCGCAAATGCCGATGCGCCCGCGATGATCAGCTTGGGCTTCTTCTCTTGCGCCAGGGCTTCGAGCGCGTCGTAATCGATGTCTTCCTGCGCGTTCAGGCCGTAGCTAACCACGTTGAACCACTTGCCGCTCATGTTGAGCGCCATGCCGTGCGTCAGGTGGCCGCCTTCAGCCAGGCTCATGCCCATGATCGTGTCGCCCGGCTTGAGCACGGCGAAGAACACGCCCTGGTTGGCCTGCGAGCCCGAGTTCGGCTGCACGTTGGCGGCTTCCGCGCCAAAGAGCTGCTTCACGCGGTCGATGGCGAGCTGTTCCACCACGTCCACATATTCGCAACCGCCGTAGTAACGCTTGCCGGGGTAGCCCTCGGCGTACTTGTTAGTCAGTTGCGAACCCTGCGCGGCCATCACGGCCGGGGAGGTGTAGTTCTCGGAGGCAATCAGCTCGATGTGGTCTTCCTGACGCTGATTTTCCTTCTGGATGGCGGCAAAGATTTCGGGATCGATCTGGTCGATCGTATAGCGGCTGCGTTCGAACATGGCGAGTGTCTGGTCTGAAACGAAACGGAAATGGCGGAGATCGGGCGAGGCGTGGGGAAACATGCGCGCGGCTTGAACGACTGCGCCCGGTATTGGCCGATTGCAGTGGGTGTCCAAGTCACCCTGTGCTTCCCATTCGCTGCCCAGGCGAGCGGCAGGCGCCGTTGTGCATGACGCCAGAAACCTTGCGCTTCCTCGTGGTCGCTGCCCACATGTCGAAGCTGCGGAAGCAGCTTCAGGATTCGCCAGTCGCGCAAGGTGGAATGGTTGCCCGCGAGTGTACGACAGCCCCATGGCCGCCGCAAGAAGCGAGCGTGCAGACACGCACATTGCGGTGCAATACGGTCCGACGCTTCAGGTAAACTCCGATCTTTCGCTTTTTTAGGCCCGGAGACTCTTCCATGATCGTATTCGTGACCGGCGCAACCGCCGGGTTCGGCGCGGCCATCGCGCGGCGTTTCGTGCGAGAAGGCCATCGTGTGATCGCGGCAGGCCGCCGCCAGGACCGTCTCGACGTGCTCAAGGCTGAATTGGGCGACGCCGTGCTGCCGTTCGTGCTGGATGTGCTGGATGCCGATGCCGTTGCGGCTTTGCCGGGCACATTGCCCGAGGGCTGGCGCGAAGTCGATGTGCTGGTCAACAACGCTGGTCTGGCGTTGGGTCTCGAACCCGCCCAGCGCGCTGACCTGACCGATTGGGACCGCATGATCGGCACCAACTGCTCCGGGCTGGTTCATATGACGCGTGCGCTACTTCCTGCCATGGTCGAACGCAACCGCGGTCATATCATCAATATCGGCTCGATCGCAGGGACGTACCCGTACCCGGGCGGCAACGTGTATGGCGCTACCAAAGCGTTCGTGCGCCAGTTTTCGTTGAATTTGCGCGCGGACCTGACCGGCACCCGCGTACGCGTTTCGAACGTTGAGCCGGGTCTTTGCTCGGGCACAGAGTTTTCCAACGTGCGTTTCAAGGGCGACGATGCACGCGTGGAGAAGGTCTACGAAGGCACCGAAGCCCTGACGGCCGAGGACATCGCCGAGGCCGTCTATTGGATGGCGGCGCTTCCCGCGCACTTCAATGTCAACGCGATGGAGCTGATGCCCGTTTGCCAGTCATTCTCGGCCACCAGCGTGACGCGAGGCATGGCCTGAATTCCAGCGCAAGCCCTCGGCCGGTCGGTGGATGGCTGGCCGTCACTTGCGTGTTGGTAAAATTACCCGATGGCTTCTTTTGACTGGAACCTGCGTGTGTATTGGGAAGATACCGACGCGGGTGGCGTGGTGTTTTACGCCAACTATTTGAAATTTTTTGAGCGCGCACGCACTGAGTGGCTGCGCGCGCTGGGGGTCGACCAGCAGGCGCTGGCCGACACGACCGGGGCCATTTTCGTGGTGCGTAGCACCGCCGTGGACTACCGCGCGCCAGCACGCCTGGATGACCTGCTGCAGATCCGTTCGCGTATGGAACGGGTCGGCTCCGCGTCGGTCCAATTCGCCCAAGAAGGCTGGCGCGGCGACGTTTTGCTCGCATCAGGCACGATTCGTGTTGGATGTGTCGATCGGCTCACTTTCCGGCCGACCCCGATTCCCGCTCCCGTACTCGCAACCATCAAAGCCGCCGCATGAATCCCGTCGAGGTCACACAAGATCTGTCGATCGTCTCGCTGGTGCTGCACGCCAGCCTCCTGGTCCAATTTGTCATGGGCCTGCTGCTGGTGATGTCGCTGTTCTCCTGGACGTACATCTTCCGCAAAGCGTTTGCGCTGCGCGCCGCACGCAGCCAGACCGAATCGTTCGAGCGCGATTTCTGGGCCGGCGGCGACTTGCAGGCGCTGTATCAGAGCGCTGCCAACAACCGCCACACGACCGGGGCGCTGGAGCGCATCTTTGAAGCCGGCATGCGCGAATACCTCAAGGCGCGCGAGCTGCAGCGCGGCGGCGGCGATCCGAGCGCCATTCTCGATGCTTCCCGCCGTGCCATGCGCGCCGCCTACCAGCGCGAGATGGATTCGCTTGAGTCTCACCTGCCATTCCTGGCGTCGGTCGGCTCGGTCAGTCCGTATATCGGCCTGTTCGGTACCGTCTGGGGGATCATGAACGCCTTCCGCGGCCTGTCCAACGTGCAGCAGGCCACGCTGTCGGCCGTGGCGCCTGGTATTGCCGAAGCGCTGGTCGCCACGGCCATCGGCCTGTTTGCGGCCATTCCGGCGGTGATTGCCTACAACCGCTACGCCACCGAGATGGACCGCCTGGCCAACCGCTTCGAGAGCTTCATGGAAGAGTTCTCGAACATCCTCCAGCGCCAGACGCGCTAAGGAGCCGCGCTTATGGCTACCATCCAGCGAACGCGCCGCGCCCGACGGGCCAAGGCCGACATCAACGTCGTTCCGTACATCGACGTGATGTTGGTGCTGCTGGTCATCTTCATGGTGGCGGCACCCGTGGTGAACCCGGGGGTGGTCAATCTGCCGTCGGTGGCCAACGCCACGCCGCAGCAGACCCAGCCGCCCATCGTCGTGACCATCAAGGGCGACGGCACGATCCTTGCTCGCGTCAAAACAGGTTCGGGAGCAATCGAGCAGAAGCTCGCCAACAACAACGAGCTGCGCGCATTTGTGAAGCAGCGCACTGACGAAAACCCCGATCAGCCCGTCGTGATTGCCGCTGACAAGTCGGTCCAATACGACCGCGTGCTGACCGTGATGAGCGTGCTCAAGGGCGATGGCGTGAAGCGCGTCGGCCTCATGGTGAAATCGTCATGAGCACGTTGATGAACTGCGGCGAGGCAACCTGATCGTCATGGCTACGACGTCGTTGCACCGTTACGAGCCTGTTCGCGAGCGCGGCACGCTGCGCGCGTTCGGGCTGGCGGTCCTGACACACATTCTGCTGCTCATCTTTCTGTACTTTGGCGTGCAGTGGCAGAGCAGCACCCCCCGCGGCGAAGAGGCCGAGTTGTGGGACGAGGCGGCGGTTCAGCAGGCCGTGCAGCAGTCCGCCCCGGTGCCTGAGGTCAAGCCGGAACCGGTGATCAAGGCGCCGCCGGCCAAGGTGGAAGAGGAAGCCGATATTGCGCTCGAGCAGCAGAAGCGCAAGCGTGAGCAGGAGGCTGCAGCCGCCCGTGAGGCCGAGCTCGCCCGCCGCGCCGCGGAACAACGCGCCGAAGCACAGCGTCAGGCTCGTCTGAAGGAAGAGCAACAAGCCCATCAGGCGGAACTCCAACGCAAGGCCCTGGCCGAACAGCAGGCCAAGGAAAAGGCGGCTGAAAAGGCCGCGGCGGATGCGGCGCAGGCTCGCAAGAATGCGCAACTGCAAGCCCAGGCCGAAGCCAAAGCCAAGGCGGAAGCCGATGCGAAGCAGAAGGAATTGAAGGCCAAGGCTGCCGCAGAAGCCAAAGCCAAGGCCGACGTCGAGCGTAAGGCGAATGAATCGCGTGCCAATGCACAACGCCAGGCGCAGCTGGATCGGCTACGCGCGATGGCGGGTGCGGGCGCGACTGGCACGGTGGCAGGCTCCGGCGGTGGTGTCGGCAATGCCCAGGGCACGGGCGGCACAGCATCGGCAGGGTATGCCGAGCGTGTGCGGGCCAAGGTCAAGCCGAACATCCTGTTCGATCCTTCGGCCGTCAATGGCAACCCGTCGGCGGTCGTGTCGGTGCAGATGGCGCCGGACGGTTCGATCTTGTCCAAGCGCCTGACGAAATCGAGCGGCAACGGCGCCTATGACGAGGCTGTCATGCGCGCGGTCGAGCGTTCTGACCCGCTGCCACGCGATACCAATGGCAAAGCGCCGTCGAGCGTCATCCTGACGTTCCGGCCGAAGGAATAACGGGTCGGTGCTCGCGCAGGCGGCGCTGGCCGACGGTACTCAGATTCCGGATTTGATAGTAGGGAAGACGAACATGATGCGAACGATGTGGATCCCGATGTTCCGACGCGCGGCGCAGGCGTTGCTGCTGACCGCGGCAAGCGCCGGCGTGGCCCATGCCCAGCTCAACGTGGAGATCTCGGGCGTTGGCGCCAGCCAGTACCCGATCGCGATCGCCAACTTCCAGGGCGAGGCACAGGCCCCGCAAAACCTCTCGGCGATCGTCCGGGCAGACCTGGTGCGCAGCGGCCGCTTCTCAAACGTCGATGTGGCCGGGGCGGTCGTGCCGGAAAGCCCGGCGCCTGACCTGGGTGCCTGGAAGTCCAAGGGTGCCGCAGCCTTCGTGGGCGGCACCGTGACCCGCAACGGCGATCGCTACGAAATCCGCTTCCGCCTGTACGACACCGCCAAGGGCGAAAGCCTGGGCGGCCTGTCGCTTACGCGTGGCCCTGGCCAACTGCGCCTGGCTGCGCACGAAATCGCCGATTACATCTATCAAAAGCTGATTGGCGAGCGCGGTATTTTTGCGACGCGTCTGTCGTACGTGTCCAAGGTTGGTCGCCGCTTCCAGCTGCAGATTTCCGACTCGGACGGCGCCAACCCGCAGATCGCGTTGACGAGCAATGAGCCGATCATCTCGCCGTCGTGGTCGCCGGACGGCACCAAGGTCGCGTATGTGTCGTTCGAGAGCAAGAAGCCGGTGGTGTATGTGCATGACCTGGTGGCAGGCCGCCGCGCGGTTATCTCGAACCAGAAGGGCAACAACTCGGCGCCGGCTTGGTCGCCGGATGGTCGCCACGTGGCGGTGTCGCTCTCGCGCGATGGCAATACGCAGGTCTACCTGGTCAACGCCGATGGCTCGGGCCTGCGCCGCCTGAGCCGCAGCAGCGCGATCGATACCGAGCCGTCGTTCTCGCCGGATGGCCGTTATATCTACTTCACCAGCGATCGGGGCGGTGCGCCGCAGATCTATCGCATGTCGGTCGACGGGGAAGAGTCGGGCGGTGCGCAGCGCGTGACGTTCAAGGGCAGCTACAACACGAGTCCGCGTGTCTCGCCGGACGGCAAGCTGCTGGCGTATATCTCCCGCGTGGGCGGTGCCTTCCGCCTGTACACGCAGGACTTGTCCAACGGCGATGTGAATGCGCTGACGGACACCTCGAACGATGAATCGCCGAGCTTTGCGGCCAACGGCAAGTTCATCCTGTATGCCACGCGCGTTGGCGGCAAATCGGTGTTGGCCGCCGTGTCGACCGATGGCCGTACGCGTCAGGTTCTTTCCCTCCAGGCCGGCGAAGTTCGTGAGCCGGCGTGGGGTCCTTTCATGCAATAACGAAGCTGTTCCACTAGGAGAAATCGGACATGTCGAAGTCCCAAACCATGATCAAACTCGCAGCCATTGCCGCGCTGCTGGCCCTGGGCGCTTGCAGCTCGGGCGTGAAGCTCGATGACACCGCCAAGAACGGTACGGGCGGTGCCGCTGGCACGGGCGCTGATGCCCGTACGGTGACCCCGGTGGACGTGGGCCGTGACGAACTGACCGACCCGAACAGCCCGCTGGCCAAGCGCAGCATTTACTTCGATTTCGACAGCTACTCGGTCAAGTCGGAGTACCAAGGCCTGCTGGGCCAGCACTCGCGCTACCTGCAGTCGCACAACCAGCGTAAGGTCCTGATCCAGGGCAACACCGACGAGCGCGGCACCAGCGAATACAACCTCGCACTGGGCCAGAAGCGTGCCGAAGCTGTGCGTCGCGCCCTGTCGTCCATGGGCGTGCCTGACAGCCAGATGGAAGCCGTAAGTCTGGGCAAGGAAAAGCCGCAAGCGACCGGCCACGACGAAGACTCGTGGGCACAGAACCGCCGCGCCGACATCGTCTACTAATCGGTATGGTTTGAAGTGGAACGCGCCGGCTGCGAGGTTGCGGCCGGCGTTCTTACGTTGGCAATCACATGAATACGATGATGAAACAGCGCGCTTATGGGGCCACGCGTCGGGCCATCCTGATGGCGACGCTCGTCGCGGGTGGCGCCCTCACCATGGCCGGCCCGGCGGCAGCGGGGGTGTTTGACGACGATGAGGCGCGCCGCGCCATCATCGACATGCGCGACAAGTTCAACAACTTCCAGTCGACGGCGGCACAACGCATCGATCAGAACAGCAAGAACCTGATCGACGCGCAAAACCAGATCGAGACACTCAAATCCGAAGTGGCGCGCCTGCGCGGGCAGAACGAAGTGCTGCAGAACAGCGTCGATACGCTGACCAAGCAGCAGAAGGATTACTACTCTGACCTGGATGCGCGCCTGAAGAAGTTCGAGCCGCAGCAAGCAACGGTGGACGGTCGCGAAGGCATGGTCCAACCGAACGAGAAGCCAGAATACGACGCTGCGCTCAAGGCATTCCAGGGTGGCGACTTCAAGGGCGCGGGCAACCAGTTCTCGGCGTTCGTGAAGAAGTATCCGCAAAGCCCGTATCTGCCGCTGGCACAGTTCTGGTTGGGCAACGCGCTCTATGCGCAGCGCGACTACAAGGGCTCGAGCTACGTGCTGGAGAACATGGCGCGCACTAATCCGCAGCATCCGAAGGCGCCCGATGCACTGCTGCAGGTGGCGACCAACCAGGGGGAGTCGGGTCAGAAGGCCGCGGCACGCAAGACGCTCGAAACGGTGGCCTCGCAGTATCCCGGTACCGAGCAGGCCAAAACCGCCCAAAGCCGTCTGAAGACGATGCGCTGATCGGCAAGCCGCCCGGCATGTGAACAAACGCCCGCCCGTAGCTGCACTGGCGGGCGTTTTTCATGGAGCGCCGAATGGCGGGCATAAGCCGTTCCGGGCGCGGGCAGGGCGGCGGCACGCTAAAATGCGGGCCTTCCCGATTTGCTTTGCAAGGCTTCGCCCATGAAAAAACGCGCCATCGTCCTGCTTTCTGGCGGGTTGGACTCTGCCACCGTGCTCGCCATGGCCAATGCCGATGGCTTTGAGACCTACGCGCTGTCGATGCGCTACGGCCAGCGCCACTCGTCCGAGCTGGACGCGGCCAAGAAAGTCGCGGCAGCGCTCGGCGCAGTGCGCCATGAAATCGTCGATCTGGACCTGCGCAAGTTCGGTGGTTCGGCGTTGACGGACGACGCGCTCGACGTGCCGACCGACGGCGCGCAATCGGGCATCCCGATCACGTATGTGCCGGCGCGCAACACGATCATGCTGTCGCTGGCGCTCGGCTGGGCCGAGGCGGTTGGCGCACGTGACCTGTTCTTTGGCGCGAATGCCGTGGACTACTCCGGCTATCCGGACTGCCGCCCCGAATACGTGGCCGCGTACGAAACGCTCGCCAACCTGGCGACCAAGGCCGGCGTGGAAGGCGAGCGCATCCGCGTGAACGCTCCCATCATCAACATGACCAAGGCGGAGATCATTCAGGCCGGCGTGCGGCTGGGCGTGGACTACGGCCTGACCGTGTCGTGCTACAAGGCCGACGACGACGGCCGCGCGTGCGGCGTGTGCGATTCGTGCCGCATCCGCAAGGCCGGGTTTGACGCCGCTGGCGTGCCCGACCCCACCCGCTACATCTGACGCACCATGCCCGATATTGATCTCAACGCGTTGTCCCACACGGTGCTGTGGGCCACGTTTGCACTGACGTTCGTCTTTGGCGCGATCCTTCAGCGCACGCACTTCTGCACGATGGGCGCGGTCTCCGACGTCGTCAATATCGGCGACTGGAACCGGTTGCGCATGTGGGCGCTGGCCATCGGCGTGGCCATGATCGGCACGGGCTGCCTGAGCTGGCTTGGCCTGATCGATACGAGCAAGACGATCTACACGGCGAGCAAGCTGCTGTGGCTGTCGTCGCTGGTGGGCGGTCTGCTCTTCGGTTTCGGCATGGTGTTGGGCTCGGGCTGCGGCAGCAAGACGCTGGTGCGCATTGGCGGCGGCAATCTCAAGTCGGTCGTGGTGTTCGTGTTCCTGGGGCTGGCGGCGTACATGACGCTCAAGGGCGTGTTTGGTGTGGTGCGTGTGGCAACGGTGGACAGCGTGGCCGTTACGTTGCCGACGTCGCAGGACTTGCCCAGCGTGCTGAGCCACGCGTTCTCCGCCGATGCGCGCATGCTGCGCCTGGTGCTGGCGCTGGTGATCGGCGGGGCTCTGTCGCTGTGGGCGCTGCTCGCGCGCGATTTCCGCACCGGTGACAACCTGCTGGGAGGCATCGGCGTTGGCCTCATCATCGTCGGCATGTGGTACGTCTCGGGGCATCTCGGTTACGTACAGGAAGATCCGAACACGCTGCAGGAAGCGTTTGTGGCGACCAACAGCGGCCGCATGGAAGCGCTGAGTTTCGTGGCGCCGGTGTCGTACACGCTGGAGTGGCTGATGTTCTTCAGCGATACGTCGAAGGTGCTGACGGTCGGCATCGTGAGCGTGTTGGGCGTGATTGCAGGCTCGGCGGCGGTGGCACTGGCCACGCGCACGTTCCGCTGGGAGGGTTTTGCCAATGCCGAAGACACGGGCAACCACATCATTGGCGGCATCCTGATGGGCATTGGCGGCGTCACGGCGCTCGGTTGCACGATCGGGCAGGGGCTGTCGGGCGTGTCGACGCTGGCGATTGGCTCGTTCATCGCGCTGGCCGGGATCGTGATCGGCGCGGTGCTGGCGTTCCGCTATCAGATGTGGCGGATGGAGCGTCTGGTTTGATCTGATGGGCGTTGACAGAATCGCCGATATCTTCCTATAATCGCGGTCTTTGGGGTCTTTAGCTCAGTCGGTAGAGCAGTAGACTTTTAATCTATTGGTCGCGGGTTCGAATCCCGCAGGACCCACCAAAATTCGAAGGGCTGACAGGCAACTGTCGGCCCTTTTTGTTTGGTTGTCCTCACGGCCAACTTCATCTCCTCGCGCTCTGCGTGGGCGCAGCTCCCACATCGATAGCACGCTGCGATTCCCCCTTAGCGCATCCCCTTGATTACGGCCGGTCACATGGCCGGCGCGTCGCATTCTGCCGGCGCCGCTAGGGATTTCCTCTATAGCGCTCATAGCTACCAACCACCACCATATCCTCTGTTGGAACCGGTTCCATACGGAGAAAAGTGCAAAAATGGCGGATATCGTGATCGTGGCAAGCGCGTTTGGCGCCGCTCAGGTGCTTGAGCAGGGGCATCACGCTTATGTTCCCGTAGCCGCGTCGGTGGGTGCAGCCGGTTTCGAAGTGCGGCGTGAATTGTTGCCGGCAGGGCTCGATGGCACGGTATCGACAACGCTTCTCGCTGCCTTGGGTCGGCTGATTGCCGCGCATGGTCTCTGGGCGGTTTATTCGACGCCGGCCACGCTGTACACGGACGACGGTGCTCTGGACGCGGTCGCTATCCGCGGCGCGCTGCTCGAAGCGCAAAGTCTGGGCGCGCGCATCGTGAAGTTTCAGCTTGGCGGTTTTGCAGGCGATGCCTCGGCAGGCGTGCTGGCTCAACTGCTGCAAGGCTGGCGCGCACGGGTGCTCGTTGAGAACGGTCAACAGGCCGTGGGCGGCTCGCTGGCGCAGTTTCGAGGTTTGTTCGACGCATTGGAAGGCGCGGGCGTGGCGGACATGCTGGGCATGACGTTCGACATCGGCAACTGGGAATGGTCGGGCGAAGCCCCGCTGACGTGTGCACGGGCCTTGGCTCCGTACGTTGAATACATCCATTGCAAAAGCGTCGCGGGCGAGGGTGCACGCCGTTTTGCGGTGGCGCCCGCGGGCAACGATGCGCGGTTCGCCGCTGTGCTGGCGGCATTGCCCGACGATGTTCCGCGCGGCATCGAATTTCCTTTCGACGCGGTCGATCTCGCTGTCGATGCGCATCGGCATGTCACGTGGCTCAAGGCCGCCTGACTGTGACTCGACATCAAAGGAGCTTACGCATGTCACAGATGTTGGATGTCATCACCTACGGCGAGGCCATGGCGATGTTCGTGGCGACGGCACCTGGGCCGCTCGCGCAGGCCACGCAGTTCACCAAGCGGATTGCGGGTGCCGACCTGAACGTGGCCATCGGCTTGAGCCGGCTGGGTTTTCGCGTCGGTTATGTGAGCCGGGTGGGGCAGGATTCGTTTGGCGAATATGTGCTGGAAACGCTGGCACGCGAACGGATCGATGCCTCATGTGTGGCGGTGGACCCGCGGTTTCCGACCGGCTTCCAACTGAAGTCACGGGCCGACGACGGCAGTGACCCGCGTGTGGAGTACTTCCGCAAGGGGTCAGCCGCCAGCCGGCTCTCCTGCGCCGACTACGTTGCCGACTATGTGCTCGGTGCTCGCCATCTGCATCTGACGGGTGTGGCTCCCGCGATTTCAGCGTCGTCGTGTGAACTTGCATCCCACCTCGCGCACGAGATGCGCGCAGCCGGTGGTTCAATCTCTTTCGACCCGAACCTGCGCCCAACGCTGTGGCCGTCCGCTGCGGAGATGGTGAGCACGCTGAACGCGCTGGCGGCGCTTTCCGATTGGGTGCTGCCCGGCTTGGCCGAGGGGCAGCAACTGACCGGCTATGACAGCCCGGCCGATATCGCGCGTTTCTATCTCGATCAAGGTGCTCGTGGTGTTGCCATCAAGCTGGGTGCTGCCGGCGCGTACTACCGGACCGCCGACGGTGCAGAAGGCATCGCCGACGGCGTCCGTGTGGAGCGCGTCGTCGACACGGTGGGCGCGGGTGACGGTTTTGCCGTGGGCGTTGTCAGCGCGCTGCTCGAAGGGCGGTCACCCGAGCTGGCCGTTGCGCGCGGCAACCGTATCGGCGCGCTGGCGATCCAGGTGATCGGAGATTCCGAAGGCCTGCCCACTCGCGCCGAGCTCGATGTGCTTGAGCGCCGGCCCGCATGATGCGCGAGCCGGAACCCATTTCCAGCGTGTAACGCAGCGCTTCGACTGCCGCCCCTTGCGGGCGACGCAAACCATCAAAGGAGACACGACCATGGCAACGCAACTCGCTGCGCGGCGCTGGTGGATGATCATGCCGATCGTCTTTATCACCTACAGCCTGGCCTACCTCGATCGCGCGAACTATGGCTTCGCGGCGGCGGCCGGCATCAATCACGATCTGGGGATCAGCCAGGGGCTGTCGTCATTGATTGGCGCGCTGTTCTTCCTCGGCTATTTCTTCTTCCAGATTCCGGGTGCAATTTATGCAGAACGCCGCAGCGTGAAGAAGCTCGTCTTCGTCAGCCTGGTGTTGTGGGGTTTGTGCGCGGCGCTCACGGGCGTCGTGAGTGACATTCCCTCGCTGCTAGCGATCCGCTTTGTGCTGGGTGTGGTCGAGGCGGCCGTTATGCCGGCCATGCTCATCTACATCAGCAACTGGTTTACCAAGCAGGAGCGTTCGCGCGCGAATACGTTTCTGATCCTCGGTAACCCCGTGACGGTGCTCTGGATGTCGGTGGTGTCGGGCTACCTCGTGCGCGAGTTCGGCTGGCGCCATATGTTCATCGCCGAGGGCGTGCCTGCCATCATCTGGGCCGTGTGCTGGTGGTGTCTGGTGCAGGACAAGCCCGCGCAGGCATCGTGGCTGAGCACACAGGAAAAGCGCGACCTGGAACAGGCATTGGCGGCGGAGCAGGCGGCCATCAAGCCGATGCGCAACTATGGCGAGGCTTTCCGCTCGCCGGTCGTCATCAAGCTGTGCGCGCAGTACTTCTGCTGGAGCATCGGCGTCTATGGCTTCGTGCTGTGGCTGCCATCCATCGTGAAGAACGGCTCGTCGCTTGGCATGGTCGAAACGGGCTGGTTGTCGGCGCTGCCATATCTTGCGGCCACCATCGCGATGCTCGCTGCGTCGTGGGCATCCGACAAGTTGGGTTCGCGGCGCGGCTTCGTTTGGCCGTTCCTGCTGGTGGGTGCGGCGGCGTTCGCTGCATCGTATGGGCTTGGGTCCACGCATTTCTGGATGTCGTATGCGTTGCTCGTCATTGCCGGCGCGGCGATGTATGCGCCGTACGGTCCGTTTTTCGCGATCGTGCCGGAGCTTCTGCCAAAGAATGTTGCCGGTGGTGCCATGGCGCTGATCAACAGCATGGGTGCCCTCGGTTCGTTTGTTGGCTCGTACTTCGTGGGCTACCTGAACGGTGCCACCGGATCGCCGCTGGCGTCGTACGCATTCATGAGCGCCGCGCTTCTGGCCGCCGTGATCCTCACACTCTGCGTCAAGCCGCAACCGCGTGATGCTTACGCGCTTGCCCACCCCGTGCCTGGAAAGTGAGCTGATGAAACCTCTTGTCGTTGCCTATAAGCCCTTGCCCGACGATGTCGTCGCCCAGTTGCGCGAGCATGTCGAACTCGTGCAGGTCGACGGCGCTGCGGCTCTGACCGAGGCGCTTGCCAACGCCGATGGTGCGATCGGTGCAAGCCTGAAGATCACACCGCAGATGCTCGACCGCGCGCCACGGCTCAAGGCGTGGTCCACGATCTCGGTCGGCTATGACAATTTCGACGTGCCTGATCTCACGCGCCGAGGCATTGCACTGGCACATACACCTGATGTGTTGACCGAGTCGACCGCCGATACCGTGTTTTCGCTGATTCTCGCGTCGGCGCGGCGTGTCGTGGAGCTTGCCGAGTGGGTCAGGGCCGGGAATTGGCAGCGCACCATCGGGCCAGAGCTTTACGGCACGGACGTTCAGGGCAAGACGATCGGCATCGTCGGGCTGGGTCGGATCGGTGCGGCATTGGCGCGCCGCGCGGCGCTCGGGTTCCGGATGCATGTGCTCTACACGAACCGGCATCCGCATCCCGAGGCCGAAGCGCAGTACGGCGCGCGCCGTGTGACGCTCGACACGTTGTTGGCCGAAGCCGATTTTGTTTGCCTGCAGGTGCCGCTGACGCGCGAAACGCAGCACCTGATCGGCGCGACGGAACTGGCGAAAATGAAACGCAGTGCGATCCTGATCAATGCGTCGCGCGGGCCCGTCGTTGACGAGGGAGCGCTCATCCATGCATTGCGCAATGGCACGATTCGCGGCGCGGGGTTGGACGTGTTCGAGCACGAGCCGCTTCCGCCCGACTCGCCATTGCTGGCGATGAAGAACGTGGTGGCACTGCCCCATATCGGCTCTGCAACGCACGAGACGCGACACGCAATGGCCCGCTGCGCGGCTGACAACCTGGTCAGGGCGCTGGCTGGAACGTTGCGTGAGAACCTCGTGAATCCGCAGGTGCTGGAGCGGGCCTGCGGCTCATGAGCGGGGCGGGGGGATTGCGCTATGATCCTCGCACCCTGGCTCCGGCTCCTCGCGCCGACGGACTATTCTGAAGCGCATCGTGACTGATTTCCCTTCCTCCTCCTCGCGCCCAGCGACCATCACCGACGTGGCCCGCGAAGCGGGAACCGGCAAGACCAGCGTGTCCCGCTATCTGAACGGCGAGATGCAGGTCCTTTCCGAAGATTTGCGACAGCGCATCGAAGCCGCCATCCAGCGGTTGAACTACCGGCCCAACCAGATGGCGCGCGGCCTCAAGCGTGGTCGCAACCGCCTGCTCGGCATGCTGGTCGCCGACCTGACCAATCCTTATACGATCGAAGTGCTGCAAGGCGTGGAGGCGGCCTGCCACACGCTTGGCTACATGCCGCTCATCTGCCACGCCGCAAACGAGATCGAGATGGAGCGCCGGTTCGTCCAGTTGCTGACGACGTACCGGGTCGAGGGACTGATTGTTAACGCGCTCGGTGCAGAAGAGGCGGTGTTGCGCCCGCTGCGGGGCGGCGGCATTCCTGCCGTGCTGGTGGATCGCACGGTCGAAGGGTTCGACGCCGACCTGGTGGGCCTCGATAACCGCGACGCCGTCAGGTTGGGGGTGCAGCATTTGCTGGATCAAGGTTTCGATTGCATCCAGTTCATCGTGCAGCCGTTTGAGCAGGTCAGTTCGCGGCGTGAGCGCGAACTCGCCTTCCGAGAGACGATGGCAGCGCGAGGCCAGCCAGCGGAGCCGGCTGTAGTGCTGGACCTGAACGACCCGGCCTCAGTCGAGCGTGCGCTGGCAGAGATCGATGCACGCATCGAAGCGGTGCACCAGCGGGGCGGAAAGCGACTGGCGCTGTTTGTTGCCAACGCGCCGGTTGCGCTGGTCGTCGCGCGGCATCTGCGCACGCGATTTGGCACGGCTTGGCAGGAGCGGGCGGCGCTGCTGTCGATCGATGATCCGGAGTGGGCGGAGTTGATCGGCATCACCACGATCCGGCAACCGACATACGACATCGGTTACAAGGCGGTCGAATTCGTGCATGAACGCATCGAAGGTGTGAGCGGCGATGCCCGAGTCGTGTTGCTCCCGGGTACGCTGGTCGAACGTGCTTCGACGGTGCACTCGGTGGAGGAGGCGTCATGACGTTGCGCCTGTATCTTGCCGGGCCGGACGTTTTCCGTCCTGATCCCATCGCGCATGGCGAAGCGCTCAAGACGCTGTGTGCGGAGTTCGGCTACATCGGCCTGTATCCGTTCGATAACACGATCGCGCTCCAGGCCGATGGCCCCGCGACTGCCGCGGAGATCTACCGCCAGAACATCGCGCTGATCGACTCCGCCGACGCCGTGCTTGCCAACGTAGCGGACTTTCGTGGCTATGAACCCGATTCCGGCACGTGCTTCGAAATCGGCTACGCCATCGCCCGTGGCAAAGATGTGTGGTGCTACAACGTACCGGCGGTGCCACTCTTGGGGCAGGTGCCGAACACCAACGGCAACGATGCAGACGGCTGGGCCGTGGAAGATTTCGGCCTGCCGCGCAACCTCATGATTGCTTGCAGCTGCCACCTCGTCGTGGGTGATGTGCGCGCGTGCCTGGAGCGCATGCGCTCGCACTACGCATAGTCGTGCGCTTGACATGCGTATGCAGATTGCTTCGTTCGGGGGTCGGAGCGGTCCGTATAGTGCTCGCTCCATCGACTGGTACGCGATGGAAGGCACCCTGCCTGACGCCACCGTCTGCCGCTGAACGCGTATCGATCTGAGCATTCCTTCGTTGGCACGCGACGGGCGCGGGCGGTGTAATGTGGGATTCGTCTATTGCCGCGCGCTTACGTCATGTCCGACGCCGTTGTTGCCGCCGATGCACCTGCCGTTCACACGGCCCGATTCCACGTTCGCCGCTTGCCGGACGCACCGCTGGGCGTAGAGATCCTGGGCCTGGGCGATGCGGCGGACCTCTCTGCCGCTGACATCGCCGCCATCCGCCAAGCGTGGCTGGCACACGACGGCTTGCTCGTTTTCCGTGATGTGCAGTTCACCCCGCAGGCGCAGGTGGCATTCAGCCGCCGTTTCGGGCCGCAGCAGGTGCACGTGCTGAACCAGTTCCATTTGACCGGGTACCCGGAGATTCTCGTTGTCTCCAACGTGGTCGAGAACGGCCAGCCGATCGGTCTGGGCGATGCGGGGCGCGACTGGCATTCGGATCTGTCATACAAGCCGCTGCCGAGCCTCGGTTCGATGCTGCTGATGCGCGAGTTGCCGGAAGAGGGCGGTGACACGCTGTTTGCCAACATGGTTCGCGCATACGAAACGCTGTCCGCTGATCTCAAGCGCATGATCGAAGGCCGCCGCGCGGTGCATTCGTATGTGTACCGTTACGAGCGATTGCGCGCGCTGTCGACTTGGCGCCCGCCACTCACGCAAGCGCAGCGCGACGCCGTGCCGCCGGTTGACCACCCCGTCGTGCGCACGCATCCGGAAACGGGCAAGCGCGCGCTCTTCGTCAACGAAGGTTTCACCTCGCACATCCTGGGTTTGCCGGAAGACGAGAGCACGAGCGTGCTGGAGCAGCTCTTCGCTCACAGCGTCCGCGCCGACAACGTCTACACGCACCGGTGGCGCGCCGGCGACATGCTGTTCTGGGATAACAGATCCACCATCCACTTCGCGCCAGGGTGCCCGGATAAATTTCGGCGCACGCTGCATCGCACGACGATTGAAGGCGATGTGCCGATTTAGGTGCCGTTCGTCTACAGCCCGGCCTCAGCCAGGCGGGCATCAATACTCGCCAGCGTCAACGTCTGTGCAAACAACCGCGTGAGCGATTGGCTCGCATACTCCGGCACCTCGTCCGCGGTGGCCCAGCGGTACGCGTCCATCTCGGGGATGAGCCGGCCGGTGTGATAGCTGTTGAACATCGACGTGCACGTCAGTGCGTTGAGTGCAACTTCCGCGCGGCGCACGCGTGTGGCGAACAGGTGCAGCTCCTTGTCACGGCGATACGGAAACCTGCCCAGTTCGATCAGGGCGTGGCTGTCGAGCACGAGACCGGTTTCCTCGCGCGTCTCGCGCAGGGCGGTGTCGCGGTGGTCCTCGCCGGGGTCGGGCGCGCCTTTGGGGATGTCCCAGTGGCGCGTTTCAGTAGCGTGGGCGAGGAGCACATCGCCATCTTCGTTGAGCAGCACGAGGCCGCAGGATAGGGCGATCGGCATGTTATTTCGCTCCGCCGCGTTGCGTGACTCGGGCGCTCAGCAGCTGGTGTTCGCGGCTGAATAGCCGGCGATAGGCCAGCAGCACGGCCGCGACCGTCCCCAAGCCCGAAGACGCCGCCAGCAGAAACATGATGACGATCTGGTAGCGCACGGCCTCCAGCGGAGACTGCCCTGCCAGCACTTGGCCCGTCATCATGCCAGGCAGGCTCACTACGCCCACGACGGTCATCTGATTGATGATCGGCGTCATGCCGGCGCGCACGGCCGCGCGTGCGGCATCGCGCGCCGCCTCCCAGCGCGTGCCTCCCAGCGCAAGAATGGTCTCCACCTGGTCTCGCGTTGCCGTGAGTTCGCCGGTTATGCGCTCCAGGGCAAGCCCCACGCCGGTGAGCGTGTTCCCCAGAATCATCCCCATGATCGGGATGGCGTATTGCGGCTCGTACCACGGCCGCGCTTGCAATACGGCCATCAGTCCGATCACCCCGATCAGCCAAGTGCTGCCGAAGACCGACAACGTGCCGTCCCATCGCAGGCCCGAATAGCCGCGCGCGCCGCGGCTACCGGTTGCATGCCCTGCAATCAACGTCATGACGGCCACGATGCCCAATACCACCGGCCAATACGCGTGAGCGAATACCCATTCGAGAACGAAGCCCACCGCCAGCAGCTGCGCGACGGTCCGCAAGGCCGCCCACGCCAAGCGCCGTTCCAGCCCAAGCCCCAGCCCGATGGATAGCGCGCCGTTCACGAGGATCAGCGCGGCCGCAATGCCGACCTGCCAGGCGGAAAGCGAGAGGTCCTGCCCGTTCATCGCGTGGGCTCCGTGTCGAGCTGCCCGGCAACCATGCGCCAATGCCGACTGCCGATGCGTTCCGCTTGCGCCGGATCGTGCGTCACCCACATCCACGCATGTCGTTCGGGCGCCTGAGCGAACCAATGCTGCAACAGCGCCTCAACGGCGCGTGCGGAGGCGGGGTCAAGGGCGGCCGTGGGTTCGTCGAGCAGCAGGACGGTCGGCCCAGTCTGCAGCGTGCGGACCAGCGCTGCGATCTGCGCTTCACCGCCGGAAAGATCGATGGCGTTCTTGTCGAGAAAGCTGGCGTCGCGCTGGGCGCCCGCAAGCAGGGCGATGGCGGCGTCGCGATCGAATCCGGCGCTGTGTCGCCGCGCGTGTAGGCGGTACGGCATGTGCAGGTTGTCTTCCACCGTACCGGGCAGGAGCGCAGGGCGCTGGCGCATGTACGCCACGTGACAGCGATAAGCCGGAACGGCGCGCGGGCCAATCGCCTGGCCGTGCCATGTCACGTGCCCGCCATCGAGCGGATCGAGCAATGCCAGCGCGCGCAGCAGCACGCTTTTGCCTGCGCCCGATGGCCCGGATAGCGCAATACGATCACCGGCCCGCACGGCAAGGGTGGCAGGGTGCAGCAACGTGACACCGGTGCGTGCGTCGCGGCGTTGGAGGTGGGTGGCGGCCAGCATGGTGGGGCGAGTGTGTTGCATACGGTGCGGCATCAATGCGCCGCTTTTATGCATTATGCATATGAGCGGGTGTGGCGCTCCTCCGCCGTAATCCTGAACACACCCGCGCAGGCGCAGTGCCGTCGCCGCATGGTTACGCCATCCGCGTGCCATGCGGAGTGGCCCTTAGCCCAAACGGAGCAGCCTCAAAGCGTTGACGGGTGGCCGATGTCGGACGAATCCGACATGCCATTCAGCGACGGGAGGGTCGCCATTTGCGCATGCGAGACATAGGATCGAAACATCACTAGAAGAAGCGACGGAGGGCGCCATGGAGACCGATAATGTGCAAGTTGCCCACCCGTGGTGGCAGCCGGGAGTCTTTGCATCGGCGCCGGCCATTTTTCTCTGGATCTGCGCGGAGTTGCCTCCCGATATGCTCGGCGCCATCTTCCATGCGGGCACATCGCCCGATTCCCTTCGGCATGTTGGTGACACGCTGTTCGTGATCGGCTGGACCGCCAGCGGCGCGTTGATGTGGCATGGCCGGCGGCGCATCGGGCATGAAGCGGATGTGGCAGCGGAGCCCGTTCCAGCCCAGGTGGATGCCACGGAGCAGCCGCACGGGCTCGCTGGATTGCGCCAGAACATGGCCCGGCGCTGGGAACGCATGCGCCATCCGATTCCGCTGCACTGATATTGCGCTGCCACAAACGAGAAAGGCCGGATTGTCCGGCCTTTTTGGTGGGTGTGTCGCCCTCAGGAGGTGCTGCCAGGGATGATCTCGTCAGGATCGATATTCGAGGCGGGTGTTGGGGCGCTGGCAGGATCGCCTTGTGCTTCTTGCCATTTTTTGTAGCCCCACCAGGCCGCTCCGGCCACGATTCCCGCCTTGCCGAGCTTGCGCGTGATCCGGCCGATGACGGTGCGGCGCAATCCTGCATACGCGAGTGACAGCGCAGTGCCGACCAGCGGGTATTCACGTGCAATGCCTAGCGTCCGCATCAGGCTGTTCGGCCGCGCCAGCGGGCGGAGCAGGCTCGGCAGCAATGCCCCGAGGCCGCCCAGGCTGAAGGTGCGGCTGGTGGCGCGATGTACATCGTTGCGGGCTTGAGCGTAGTCGTAGCGCTCCAGGGCGGCGCGTGTCAGCAGCAATTCCTTGCGAACGCTCAGTGCCAGGCGTGTCTCGCCACCGCGGCGTGACGGACGGACATGATGTCGCGCGCTCGATGCAGGTTCGTTCACGGACGTGCCGGGCGACGGTGCGTGTTCGGTGGGGTCAGTCATCGGCGCAGGATCTCCCGGTCTTTGTCGAGTTCGGCCAGTGTGGCCTCGAACAGCGGCGGTGCGTTACGCAGCAGCGAGCGTACCTTCCACAGGCACGCCGCCGCACCCAGCGCATACAGCGCCGCCATCACGGCAAGGGATTGCCAACGATACGTATCCCAGCACAGGATGACCACGAGGGCTGTCAGCGTCATGATGGACAGGGCGATCAGGCTCACGGCCAGCATGCCCAGGAAGGCGGTGCCGAGCAGCCGTTCTTTTTCTTCAGCCAGTTCGACGCTTGCCAGCTCGAGCCGCGTCTGCAGCATCGAGACGACCGTGCCGGCCAATTTCTTCAAGGAAGCGAACAGCTTTGGGCTGGTGTCGTCGGTCATGAGGAGTGGAAATGGTGCAAAGCCGATAGCGCCGCTGCCAATACAGCACGCGCCATGCCCGGAATGGAGCCGCCAAAACGCAACTGGCCGATGGCGCGATCCACAGGGCGCGCGCCATCGGCCAGAAAGGGTGTTGCGGCTTACTTGCGGTTGAGCAGCAGGCCGATCAGTAGGCCCACGCCGGCCGCCACGCCCACGGCTTGCCACGGGTGATCGTGGACGTAGTCATCGGTGGCGCGTGCGGCAGCCTTGCTCTTGTGGACGACCGCGTCTTGCAGGTCCTGCGCTTTTTCCTTGGCTTGGCGGAGCATCCCCATACCGCGCTCGCGCAGTTCCGCGGCCTTTTCGCCGCTGGTGGACGCAGCTTGTTTGAGCAGGGTTTCAGCGTCGGACAGTACAGTCTTCACGTCGGTCATCAGTTTCTCCTTATTGACGGAATCGGCCAGGTTGGGGGAAGTGTTCGTCATGGTCGGGTCCTCGGTGTCGGGGGGGGGGTGTTGAATCGTCAATATGTCGACGCGCTTATTCGCTAGCATATGTGTGGGCGCCGCGAAACTTCAAGCGCTCGCGTCGCGCGCCCTGCGATGGATCAATGCTTCGGCCATTGTCCGGCAATGTGCGCACGCCTTCCACCCTGTTGTCAGCAAATGCCGCGCCTAATGACGAAAAGTGATGTTGTTGTGAATTTATAGTCGTTTTGGTTGGATGGCAATCTGGCTATAGTGGTTCCCAATCTGTGTATGGAGGACACGATGTCTCTACGTTTGGGCGATATCGCCCCTGATTTCGAGCAGGATTCCAGCGAAGGCCGCATCAAGTTTCATGAATGGCTGGGCAATAGCTGGGGCGTGCTTTTTTCGCACCCAGCCGACTTCACGCCGGTCTGCACCACCGAACTGGGCCTGACCGCCAAGCTGAAGGATGAATTTACCAAGCGCAATGTCAAGGCGATTGCGCTGTCGGTCGATTCGGTCGAGTCGCACAAAGGCTGGATCAACGATATCAATGAGACGCAGAACACCAGCGTCAACTTCCCGATCATTGCCGATCCCGATCGTAAAGTCTCGCAGCTGTACGACATGATCCATCCGAACGCGAGCGAGACCTTTACCGTGCGCTCGCTGTTCGTGATCGATCCGAACAAGAAGATTCGCCTGACGATTACGTATCCGGCTTCGACGGGGCGCAACTTCAATGAGGTGTTGCGCGTGATTGACTCGCTGCAGTTGACCGACAGCCACAGCGTGGCCACACCGGGTAACTGGCAAGACGGCGACGACGTGGTCATCGTGCCGTCGTTGAAGGACGAGGAAGTCCTCAAGCAGAAATTCCCGAAGGGCTACAAGGCGGTGCGGCCGTATCTGCGCCTGACGCCCCAGCCCAACAAGTGACCGTCTCCTTGGTAGTGTGATTGCCGCCCGGCCCTGTGCCGGGCGTTTTTTGCGTTGGATCCTGAACCGGTTCCTAGGCAAAACAAAACCGGCCAGCCCTTTCGGGTCTGGCCGGTTTGTCTTTTGTGAAGACGGTTCAGTGTGCGATCAGATCGCCCAGCCGCCTGCGTAGAAGGCCACTAGAGCACCGGCAATCGCCACGGTGCCGATGTTCAGCTTGCGCCATTCGCCGGCCACCAGGCGGCCGATCACCAGCGTGCTGAAGCCGAGCATGATGCCGGTGACAATGTTGCAGGTCAGCACGATGAACACGGCGCAGACCAGGCCGGACAGCGCGTCAACCATGTCGTCCATGTGCAGCTTGCTCACGCTGGAGAGCATCAGCAGGCCGACATACATCAGCGCCGGGGCCGTTGCGTACGACGGCACCAAGCCGGCCAGCGGCGAAAAGAACATCACCGCCAGGAACATCACGCCGACCACGACAGCCGTCAGGCCCGTCTTGCCGCCTGCTGCCACGCCAACCGTCGACTCAATGTAAGCCGCGGCCGGAGCACCGCCGAAGAACGCCGAGAAGATCGAGCTGATGGAATCGGCCGTGAGGGCGCGGCCACCGTTGATGATGTGGCCCTTGTCGTTGAGCAGACCGGCTTGGCCGGCCACGGCCCGGATCGTGCCGGTGGCATCGAACACGGCAGTCATCACGAGCGCCAGCACGCTAGGCAGCACGGCGGCGGTGAGGGCACCGCGGATATCCATTGCGCCGATCAGCGAGGCATGACCTGCAGAGGCGAGTGAAGGCACTGCGAACACGCCCGTGAACTTCACGGCCGGGTCAAAGATCAGGCCCAGGATCGAGATGGCGATGATCACGATCAGGATGCCGCCCGGCACGCGACGACGCTCCATACCGAAGATTGCGGCCAGACCCAGCACCGACATCATGACCGGGAAGGCGGTGACGTGGCCCAGTGCAACAGGCAGGCCCTCGCCGGCGTTTTTGACCACCAGCCCGACGTCGTTGGAGGCGATCAGCAGCAGGAACAGGCCGATGCCGATGCCCGTGCCATGCGCCACGCCCGAGGGCAGGTTGCGCAGGATCCAGGAGCGCACGCCCGTAGCCGAGATGGCGGTGAAGGCCACGCCCATCAGGAACACGGCGCCCAGCGCGACTTCTGGCGTCAGCTTTTGCCCCAGCACCAGCCCAAAGGCCATGAATGCGGTCAGCGAAATTGCGCAGCCGATGGCGATCGGCAACTTAGCCCATAGACCCATCAGCAGAGAACCGAAGGCGGTGGTCAGACACACCGCGACGAAGACTGCGCTGGTATCAAAGCCTGCCTTGCCCAGCATGCCCGGCACGACAAACACGGCGTAGACCATTGCCATGAAGGTGGTGATGCCAGCCACGACCTCGCGCTTTTGCGTGCTGCCGCGTGCAGAAATCTGGAAATAGCGATCAATGGCACGCGCGTCGGCGATGCCAGCGGCGCCAAGTTCCGTCGACGACGGAATGGACTGTTCAGCCATGGTGGGTTTGTCTCCTGGCAGGACTCCGCGCCGGCCGATCTTGGTCGTCCGCGTAAGGTGCCCTGTTCTGGTTTTGATATCGGTACGGGTGCCTGCGTACGCGCGCCGGCATTCTCCAGACCGTTGTCTCGCGATTGGTTTTGTCGCGTGGCGCTGCAATCTGCGTGTGGATCGCGCGCTCGTTCTATCGGTGTGAGGGGCGTGCGGCCCAACAATCCGCCGACACTTGGACCGAAGCATAGACGCGCGCTACCGCCGATTCATGCGGCGTGGCGTATCCCGGTCATTTGCAAATTGGTATATCGCGAGGGAAGGAGAACAACGGTGCCCAGGACGGGCGAGAGGTGCGGCAGCGGGTGTGGCGAGTGGTGCACGAGTGTGCCCCAACTCGCCGGAAAAACAAAGCGCAATCAGAAGAAAGCCTGGATGCCGGTTTGTGCGCGGCCGAGGATCAGCGCATGGATATCGTGCGTGCCTTCGTACGTATTCACCACTTCCAGATTCACCACGTGGCGGATCACGCCAAACTCATCGGAGATGCCGTTGCCGCCCAGCATGTCGCGCGCCACGCGGGCGATGTCGAGCGACTTGCCGCACGAGTTGCGCTTCATGATCGACGTGATTTCCACCGCCGCCGTGCCTTCGTCCTTCATGCGGCCAAGACGCAGGCAGCCTTGCAGGCCGAGCGTGATTTCGGTCTGCATGTCGGCCAACTTCTTCTGCACGAGCTGATTGGCGGCCAGCGGGCGGCCGAACTGCTTGCGATCGAGCACGTACTGGCGCGCGATGTGCCAGCAAGCCTCTGCAGCGCCCAGGGCGCCCCACGCGATGCCGTAGCGCGCTGAGTTCAGGCACGTGAACGGGCCCTTGAGGCCGCGCACGCCCGGCATCAGGTTTTCTTCCGGCACGAACACTTCGTCCAGCACGATTTCACCGGTGATCGACGTGCGCAGGCCGACCTTGCCGTGGATGGCCGGTGCGGTCAGTCCCTTCCAGCCTTTCTCCAGGATGAAGCCCCGGATTTCATCCTCGCCGTTGTCATTCGGCAGCTTGCCCCACACGACAAACACGTCGGCGATGGGCGAATTGGTGATCCACATCTTGGCGCCCGACAGCGAGTAGCCGCCGTCGACCTTCTTGGCGCGCGTGATCATCGAGGCCGGGTCGGAACCGTGGTTCGGCTCGGTCAGGCCAAAGCAGCCGATCCACTCGCCGGTTGCCAGCTTGGGCAGGTACTTCTGCTTTTGCGCTTGGCTGCCGAATTCATAGATCGGCACCATCACCAGCGAAGACTGCACGCTCATCATCGAGCGATAGCCCGAATCTACGCGTTCGACTTCACGCGCGATCAGCCCGTAGCTGACGTAGTTCAGGCCCGGGCCGCCGTACTGCTCGGGAATCGTGGGGCCCAGCAGGCCCAGCTCGCCCATCTCACGAAAGATCGATGCGTCGGTTTTCTCATGCCGGAACGACTCCAGCACGCGCGGCATCAGCTTGTCTTGGCAGTACGACGCGGCGGCGTCGCGCACCATGCGCTCGTCGTCGGTCAGCTGTTGGTCGAGCAGCAGCGGGTCGGCCCAATTGAAGGCGTTGCGAGCGGTCACAGCGGTAGTCTCCGAGTCGTTGTTGTTCCGACATACGGAACACAGTTTCGAAATTTAGAGCTATCATAGCGCAACCACCGACGATTTCCAGGGCTTTTTTGCCATGAGCACGACCCGTCTCCCTGACCCCGAATTCGACACGGCGCCCGCCGAGTCGAGCGATCCGAATTTCGTCACGGCACTGGCGCGCGGACTGGAGCTGCTGCGCGCATTCCGCCCGGGCGACACGCTGCTCGGCAACCAGGAATTCGTGCGGCGCACGGGCTTTCCCAAAGCCACGGTCAGCCGGCTGGCCGGCACGCTGGTGTCGCTTGGCTACCTGCGTTACGACGACGCGCTTGGCAAATATGGGCTGGACGCTGGCGTGCTCGCGCTCGGGTTTGCCTATCTGGCATCGAGCGACGTGATTCAGCTTGCGCGGCCGCACATGAGCGCATTTGCGCAGCGCTTTGGCGTATCGATCTCGCTGGGCAAGCGCGATCGCCTGGACATGGTGTATCTGGAGACGATCCGCCACGACAGCCCGTCGATGAGCGGGTCGTCGGGGCTGGGCGTGGGCTCGCGGCTGTCGCTGCTGTCGAGTTCGATGGGACGGGCGTATCTGGCTTCGTTGCCCGCGGCGCGGCGCGAGCGCTTATACGAAGCATTGCGCACGCAGCAGCCGGCGCAGTGGGCGGCAGAAGGGGCCGCAGCAGATGACGCAGTGAAAGCCGGCATACGCAATGGCTACGCCGTATCCTTGCGCGACTGGCATCCCGCCATCCACGCGTGCGCGGTGGCGTTCTTCGCGCCGAGCCAGCGCGAGCCTTACGTGGTGAGCTGCAGCGCGCCTTACACGGCGGCCGACGCAGAGCGCATTCGAGACGAACTGGCTCCCGCGCTACGTGAGTTTGCGGCGCGGCTCGGCCAAGTGGCCGAGCCAGCCTGAGCTGCGTCGATCAAAGGTCGGTGCGCAGCTTCCAAAGCTCCGGAAACAACACCACATCCAGCATCTTCCGCAGGTAGCCGACACCTTCGGTGCCGCCCGTGCCGCGCTTGAAGCCAATCACGCGCTCCACCGTCGTCACATGCCGGAAGCGCCATTGCCGGAACGCGTCTTCCAGATCGACGAATTTCTCAGCCAGTTCGTACAGCTCCCAATGGTGTGTCGGGTCGCGATAGACCTCCAGCCATGCTGCTTCGACCGAGGCGTTGTAAGTCACCGGGCGCGACCAGTCACGCTCGACGCAATCCGCGTCGAATGCAAAGCCGTGACGCGCCATGTAACGCACGGCTTCGTCATACAGCGACGGCGTTTCCAATGCAGCTTTGACCTGTTCGTAATGCTCGGTGCGGTGCGCATGTGGCTTGAGCATCGCCGCGTTCTTGTTGCCGAGAATGAACTCGATCTCGCGGTACTGATAAGACTGGAAGCCCGACGATTGCCCCAGGTGCGGACGCATGGCCGAGTACTCCGGTGGCGTCATCGTGGCGAGCACGTTCCACGCCTGCACCAGCTGATCCATGATGCGCGACACGCGTGCCAGCATCTTGAATGCGGGCGGCAGGTTGTCGTTGCGCACGCAATCCCGTGCGGCACGCAACTCGTGCAGCATCAGCTTCATCCACAGCTCGGTGGTCTGATGCTGGACGATGAAGAGCATCTCATTGTGATCTGGTGAGCGCGGGTGTTGCGCGTTCAGGATCTGGTCGAGCGCGAGGTAGTCGCCATAGCTCATCGATTTCGAGAAATCGAGCTGTGCGTCGTGCCAGCCTTCGCTCTGGGCGGCATGCATGGGGCAGCCCGATGCTGCGGGTTGATTCGGGTTCGACATCTCAGGTCACCAGCGTACGTTCGTTGAATTGGGCCGACTGCCATGCGCCGGTCTCCAGCACATCGCGCAACACCTCCACGGCATCCCACACATCGGCAAAGCTCGTGTACAGCGGCGTGAAACCAAAACGCATGATGCGCGGCTCGCGATAGTCGCCGATCACGCCTCGTGCGATCAGTGCCTGCACCACGGCATAGCCGTTGGGGTGCTCGTAGCTGACGTGACTGCCGCGGATGGCATGGTCACGCGGCGTGACGAGCGTGAGCGGGAAGCCCGCGCAGCGCGTTTCCACCAGCGTGATGAAAAGGTCGGTCAGTGCAAGGGATTTGGCACGCAGTTCGGCCATCGACGTTTGCGCGAAGATGTCGAGCCCGCATTCCACCATCGCCATCGACGTGATTGGCTGCGTGCCGCAAAGGAAGCGGCCAATGCCTGCATCGGCGGCATAGCGCGACTCCATCGCGAAGGGGCGCGCATGGCCCCACCAGCCCGACAGCGGCTGCCAGAAGCGTTCGCGCAGCGCCGGTGCCACCCACACGAAGGCTGGCGAGCCTGGGCCGCCGTTCAGATACTTGTAGGTGCAGCCGATGGCGTAATCCGCGCCGCCTGCGTGCAGGTCCACGGGTACCGCGCCGGCCGAATGCGCGAGATCCCAGATGGCGAGGGCGCCGTGCTTGTGGGCCAGCGCGGAGACGGCGGCCATGTCATACATGTGCCCGCTCTTGTAGTTGACGTGCGTCAGCATGGTCACGGCGACGTCATCACCCAGCGCGCCTTCCAGCTCTTCCGGCGAATCGATCAGGCGCAGCTTGTAGCCGTCGCGCAGCAGATCGGCCAGTCCTTCAGCGATGTACAGGTCGGTCGGGAAGTTGTGCGTTTCCGAAACGATGATCTTGCGGTTTGGCGCGTCTTCGCGCTGCACGCGAATCGCCGCGGCCAGCACCTTGAACAGGTTGATCGACGTGGTGTCCGTGACGACGACTTCATCTTCGCGCGCGCCAATCAGCGGCGCCAGTTTGTTGCCGAGGCGTCGCGGCAGCTCAAACCAGCCGGCCTGGTTCCAACTGCGGATCAGCCCGTCGCCCCATTCGTTGGCGACGACTTCCTGCGCGCGGGCAAGGGCAGCTTTCGGGCGTGCGCCGAGCGAGTTGCCGTCCAGATAGATCACGCCGTCGGGCAGCGCAAAGGCGTCGCGCAGCGAGCCGATCGGATCGGCCGCGTCGCGTTCGAGGCAGGAGTTGCGGGTGATTGTCATGTGAATGCGGGGGCGAAAAAGCGGTTGGGGTTCTGTCGTTGTATCGATCAGGCCAGGCTGCGGAGCACGGCGCGCACCGGGCTTGCATCAAGCGTGGCGAACTTGAGCGGCAGGGCGATCAGTTCGTAATCGCCGGCAGGCACGTCGTCGAGCACCAGCCCTTCGAGGATGGCGAGGCCGTGTTTGCCGACGGCGTGGTGCGCGTCCATGGTCTTGGAGGTTTGCGGGTCGAGCGAGGCGGTGTCGACGCCGATGAGCTTGACACCGTGAGCAGCGAGAAGCGCGATGGTTTCGGGCGCGACCGCAGCAAAGTTGTCGTCCCACGTGGTCTGCGGCATGTGTGCATACGTGCGTAGCAGCACGCGCGGCGGCGTGTCGGTCAGCGCTTCACGCACGTGTTGTGGTTCAACGCGCGCCACACCCACACAGTGGATGACGCGGCACGGGCCAAGGTACGCATCCAGCGGCACTTGCCCGATGGCAGCTCCGTCGGCGCGGTAGTGGAGCGGCGCATCGGCATGCGCGCCCGTGTGCGGCGAGAGCGTGATGCGCCCGACGTTGACCGGGCAGTCGCCTTCCAACTTCCACGCAATTTCCTGCGAAAACGGCGTGTCGCCGGGCCAAGTGGGCGTGGCGGGCGAAAGGGCGGGGCTGATGTCCCACAAAGTGCGTTCCAAGGCGGCTCCAGGGCGGAAAATTCGTTGAATCCGTGCCGAAATGATAGGGAAAACCACGCGCAATGGGTGTGCATAATCGTGCGCGCTATCTTGATGAATTCGCATAAAATTCAACGTATCAAAGAAATCACGCAAAGAACGACGACAGATGCAACTCGATACCACCGATCTGCGCATTCTGCAGGTATTGCAGGAAGACGGCCGCATCAGCAACCAGGACCTGGCCGAGCACGTGGCGCTGTCGCCGTCCGCTTGCCTGCGGCGTGTGCGGATGCTCGAAGAGGGCGGTGCCATCACCGGCTATCGGGCGCAGCTGGGGCGCGCGGCACTCGGGCTGGAACTCGAAGCCATCGTGCAGGTGTCGATGCGCCAGGACGTGACGGGCTGGCACGAGACCTTCATGGCGGCCGTGCAGAGTTGGCCCGAGATCGTTGCCGCCTACATCATCACCGGGGACTGCAACTACATCCTGCGCGTGCAGGCGCCGAATCTGCAGCATTACTCGGAGTTCATCATTGAGCGGCTGTACAAGACACCCGGTGTGATGGATATCCGTTCGAATATCGTCCTGCGTACGATCAAGGACCGCGATGGCGGCCTGGCGCTGCTGATGGAAGCGCGGGGCGTGCGCCCGCTGGAAGGCGGAGGGGTGGGCAAGCGCGGGAAGACAAAGTAGAAGGTAGCGCTGGACTTTCTGACGAGAATCAATCCCCTACTGCAAGCATGCGCAGATAGTGGCCCCTGTGTTGTTGACCGGAGCGGGCCATGGCCAAGAAGTTTCCGCTGCATCCTGTGCACCCCGAGCGCATCTGCTGGGGCTGCGATAAGTATTGCTCCACCGACGCCCTGGGCTGCGGCAACGGCTCGGGCCGCACGCAGCACCCTGCTGAACTGCTCGGCGACGACTGGTATGAATTCGGGGATTGGGGCATCGACGCGGAAGCGCCGCCCAAGGCAGCCACTTCCACGTGATGTGGTGGCGTGTCAGTCGCCGATGCGTGTGAGAGACGAAAACGCGCCGCGATGGAACACCAGCGGTGCGCCATCCGCGTCGATCACGCCGCAGCGCTCGACTTCACCCACGAAGATGACGTGGTCGCCTTCGTCATATCGGCTGCGGTTATGGCACTCGAACCATGCCAGTGATTGCGCGAGGATCGGCAGGCCGGTCGGGCTGAGGCGGTAATCGATGTTGGCAAAGCGGTCGCCCTTGAGTGTGGCGAAGCGCTTGCACAGGTCCAGCTGCTCAGCTGCCAGGATATTGATGACGTAGTGCGAGCCGGCGTGGAACAGCGGAAATGAATTCGCCTGCGTGCCCAGGCTCCACAGCACCAGCGGCGGGTCGAGCGACACCGAATTGAACGAGCTGGCCGTTACGCCGACAAACGCCGGCGTACCTGGTCGTCCTTCCGAGCGCGTGGTGACTACCGTCACGCCAGTGGCAAACTGGGACAGTGCATGCCGGAAGTGCGCGGCGTCAAAATCGGGCGGGGTGGCGTGGCCATGTGGGCGTCGATGTGCCGACGCTTCGCGCGCGAAAGATTCCGGGGCGCGCGTATCCATGGGAATGGCTCCGTGTTGATCCATGAAAACTACCGAAAGTAATGCTCAATTGTAACGGACGCCCGATAGGCCGCGCCGGGGTAGGGCTTTGCGTGATTCTGCGGCCACATGGCGGTGCCTGTGTCAGGATTCGTGCTTTCGGCCGACCAATGGCAGCCCAATCAACCGCAGGAGAATCCGAATGACTGAACAACGCGCCCTTGAGACCGCCGTTCTGGGCGGAGGCTGTTTCTGGTGCCTGGAGGCCGTGTTCCAGCAGGTGCAAGGCGTGCAAAGCGTGGTGTCCGGCTATGCCGGCGGCCATGTCGATCGCCCAAGTTACCGTGCCGTATGCAACGGCAACACCGGCCACGCTGAGGTGGTGGCCGTGAAGTTCGACCCGGCTGTGATTCCGTATCGCGAGATTCTCGACATCTTCTTTGCCATCCACGACCCGACCACCGTGGATCGCCAGGGCAACGATGTCGGTCCGCAATACCGTTCAGCCATCTTTGCGCAAACGCCCGAGCAATTGGCGACGGCGCGCACGGCCATTGCAGAACTCAGCGCCAGTGACATCTTTGAAGCGCCCATCGTGACGGAGTTGGTGGATGCCGCTGACGGCAAGGTGACCTTCTGGCGCGCGGAAGACGAGCACCAGAACTACTTCCGCGACCACCCGGCCCAGGGCTATTGCGCGTTCGTGATCTCGCCCAAGGTGGCGAAGTTCCGCAAGCAGTTCGCGCACCGCTTGCAGGGCTAGGAGAGGGCGCCGAGGCTACGCTGCGTCTGCCGACAGGCGCGCAGCGATGGCCTCGGCCAGCTTGATACACGACAACGGGGACGACCCTTCCGCCTTATTGCTGACCAGGATCGTCACCTTGCGCCCGGCCGCCAGCGCGGCGACCGCCATGTCGGCCAACGTCTCGCGCGAGAACGGGTCTTCATCGACGAGCTTGTTGAACGGTTTGTACGCCGCTTCGGCTTGCGCGTAGCGATAGCGGCTGTTCAGGTTCCAGCGCACCACCAATGGGCCGCCCGCGCCTTCATCCAGCAATGCAACGGCAGCGGCTTGCCGGTCCACAGCCGGCATCCGCTCATGCAGGCCGACGCAATAACGCACGCCTGCTGCGCGCAGCATCTTGATCAAGCGTGGCGTGAGCAGCGTGGCGTCGCGCAATTCCACCGCGTAGACGGCATCGGGATTGAGCTGCGGGTCGAGCGGCGGCAGGGCAGCCAAGAATGCCTCGAGGCGTTCCACAAAGCCGGTGGCATCTTCGGCCAGCGCGCCCAGCGGCGAAAGCTGAAACACCAGCGGCCCGCATCGCGTCCCGAGCCCGCGGGTGGCCGGCTCGACAAAATCGCGGATCGCAAATTCAGCATTCAGGAAGGCGGGATTGGCCATGCGCCCGCGTCCATCCGATTCCCGAATCCACGCGTCGCATACGGCAGAGGTGGCCTTGACCGCAAAGCGGAAATCTTCCAGCACGCTGGCCGCGTAAGCGACGTAGTCCGCCAAGGGGATCGGCGAATAGAAACCGCGATCGATGCTGACCGTGCGCAGCAGCGGGTGCTGGGCATAAGCCGCCAAGCCCTTGCGCGCGAGCATGGATTCGGAATATTCGCCCGCATACACCAGCCCGTCCCACCCCGGATACGACCACGACGAAGTGCCAATGCGCAGGCCGCGCGGCAAGCGTTGCGCGAGTTCGGCCACTTCGGGTGCGACCGCGGCTGGCAGAACGCCCTGGCGGGTGGGGGAACGTTTGGTTTTCTGAGCGGACTTGTCTGGTTCGGCGGCCGCGCTGTCGCTGGGTACGGGCGGCGCGCCGAACAGATCGTCGATGGGCGAACTGGCGGTCAACTGGTTACGCGTAGATATAGCGGCGCGACCACGGGATCGACGTCGCCGACTTGCCGGCCTTCTGCAGCACGGTCTGGAAGATCGAGATTTCGTCGGCGTCGAAGGCGTGTGCGCAGCCGGCCAGGTAGACGCGCCAGATACGGTATTTTTTCTCGCCCACCATTGCGCGGATGGTCTCGCCGTTGGTCTCGAACCGCTCGGCCCAGTGCTCGAGCGTGCGCGCATAGTGGCGGCGCAGGCTTTCAACGTCAAGCGCTTCCAGGCCGCCATCCTGCGCGGCGCTCAATGCCAGCGAGATGTGCGGCAGTTCACCTTGCGGAAAGACGTAGCGATCGATGAAATCGCCGCCGCCCATCGAGCTTTCACCGCCGGCCGAGTCCGACGACGTGATGCCGTGGTTCATGGCGATGCCTTCGTCGGCCAACAGATCGTGCATGCGGCGGAAATACCCGGGCAGGTTCTTGCGACCGACGTGCTCGAACATGCCGACGCTCGTAATGCGATCGAACTGGCCCGTGAGATCGCGGTAATCCTGGATGCGGATTTCGATCTGGTCTTGCAAGCCCGCCGCCCGCACGCGTTCGGTGGCGAGCTCGTACTGGTTTTGCGACAGCGTTACGCCCAGGCAGCGCGCGCCGTATTTCTGTGCAGCACGCAGCACCAGCGCGCCCCAGCCGCAGCCGATATCGAGCAGCGTTTGCCCGGGCTGCAAGCGGATCTTGGTGAGGATATGGTCGATCTTCTTGAGCTGCGCCTCGTCGAGCGTTTCATCGCCGTTTTCGAAGTAGGCGCAGGAGTAGACCATGTTCTGGTCCAGCCACAACTTGTAGAAATCGTTGGAAACGTCGTAGTGGTACTGGATCGATTCCTTGTCACCTTCCTTCGTGTGGGCGAAGTGGCGCACCACGCGGGCCAGCGCATTGCCACTGCTGACAGCGGCCGCTGAAGCCAGGCTGTAGCTCACGTTGATGATGTCGGCCAGCTTGCCCTCCAGGTCGATCTTCTCCTGGACATACGCTTCGCCTAGGTTGTTGAGCGTGGGGGACAGCAGCAGCGGCAGAGCGCTCGCTTCGCGCACGGTGAGCGTGACGCGGGGCTGCTCGAAGCGGCCCAATTCATATTGGTCACCGTTCCATAACCGCAGGCGTACAGGAAGGTTGGCAGACTCGCGGATGTCCTGGATCCACTGCTCGAGTTTGCGGTCAATCGCCTGTTGGAAAAACATGTCGACGCCTCCCTGATGTGCAAATGTTCGGGACGGCCATCGGATTGCGGCCCGAACGGATCACATTAGCTTACGACAAACTTTCCCATTGTGCTGTGCGGGTCTTACGGGCGCGTGCCGGGCCAACCCATTGGCAGCAAGCGCCGTGCCGGCATGACGCGATGCGCAATAACGTATTGCGCGTATGTCCGTCCGGCTAAGGGGCGAGGCGGACGATCGTCCAGCTGCCATCTGCCTGTTTGCGGTACTCCAGCCGGTCGTGCAGGCGCGATGGGCGGCCTTGCCAGAATTCAAGCCGCTCCGGTAGCAAACGGTAGCCGCCCCAGTGCGGCGGGCGCGGCGGGGCATCGCCAAAGCGCTGGCTGTACTCGGCTTCGCGGGCTTCGAGCGTGGCGCGGTCGGGCACTTCGCTGCTCTGTTCGGACGCCCAGGCGCCCAGGCGGGAGCCCAGCGGGCGCGAGTGGTAATAGGCATCGCTCTCGGCGTCGCTCACTTTTTCGACGATGCCCTGGATGCGCACTTGCCGCTCCAGCCCGATCCAGTGGAACAGCAGCGCAGCGCGCGGGTTGGCCGCCAGTTCTTCGCCTTTGTGGCTGGCGTAGTTGGTGAAGAAGGTGAAGCCGCGTTCGTCCAGGTTCTTGAGCAGCACGATGCGGGCAGCGGGCTGGCCGTGCGGGTCCACCGTGGCGAGTGTCATGGCGTTGACTTCAGCCACCTCGGCCTTCAGGGCCTCGTCGAACCAGCGACGGAACTGGCGCAGGGGGTTGGCGTCGACGTCGGCGATGTCGAGCGAAGCGCGGGCGTAATCAGTGCGGATATCGGCGATGGAGGTCATGAGCGTGGCGGAAGCAGCATGCGAACGGGCCGAGTATAGACAAACGCTGCCCGCTGTCCTTTGCTCGCGCGCAAGGGCTGGCACGGTTTGCGCTTCGGGCGGGGGGCTGGCGATCTGTCCCGCGCCGCCTATATTGGCTAGTCAAGGGCGTCAGGCTGGCGCCGCCTGCCATGTTCCCCACAAAAATTTCAACAGGATGTCGAAATGGCCCCCCGTTCCCATTCTCCCGACACCGCCGCCGGCCTGACCCGCCGCCAGTGGCTGCAGGGCACGCTGGCATTGGCTGCGGCCGGGCTGGCGGGCTCGCAGGTGCTGCGTGCGGTCGCCCAGGCCCCGACTGAATCGCTGGATGCGTTCATGGCGTTGTCACAGGCGCTGACGGCGCGGCCGGCGCTGGATCGCGGCGTCGGCACGCGGTTGCTGGCGGCGCTGGGCAAATCCAGCGCAGACTTTGCCGCGCAATTGCGGCCACTGGCGCAGGCATTGGCGGCGGGCTCGCTTTCCGATGCGCAGCAGAAGACCGCGCTGCAGATTCTGGAAGCGTGGTATCTGGGCGTGGTCGACGGCAATGTCGTCACGTACGAGCAGGCGCTGATGTACAGCGTGGTCTCCGACACGCTGGTCATCCGCACGTATTGCCCCAACCAGCCCGGCTTCTGGGCCGAGCCCCCCGTCGAGAGGCAAGCCTGATGGCCCAATCTGAACAAACTCGCCAACAAGCCGATATCGTGGTGGTGGGCTCCGGCGTGGCCGGGGCGCTGGTGGCGTACGAACTGGCGCGCGCAGGCAAGTCGGTGCTGATGCTCGAAGCGGGTCCGCGCCTGCCGCGCTGGGAGATCGTGGAGCGCTTCCGCAACCAGGCCGACAAGATGGATTTCATGGCGCCGTATCCATCCACGCCCTGGGCACCGCATCCGGAATACGGCCCACCCAACAACTACCTCGTGCTCAAGGGCGAGCATCAGTTCAACTCGCAGTACATCCGGGCGGTGGGCGGCACGACGTGGCACTGGGCCGCGTCGACGTGGCGCTTTTTGCCGAATGATTTCAAGCTGCGCAGCGTGTACGGCATCGCGCGCGACTGGCCGATCCAGTACCAGGATCTGGAGCGCTATTACGGCCTGGCCGAAGCGGCCCTGGGCGTATGGGGCCCGAACGACGAAGACCTTGGCTCGCCGCGCAGCCAGCCGTATCCCATGGCGCCGCCTCCGCTCTCGTTCAATGAACGCACGATCAAGGAAGCGCTCAATGCGCACGATGCGAGCTTCCACGTGGTGACCGAACCCGTGGCGCGCAACAGCCGCCCATATGATGGCCGCCCGACCTGCTGCGGCAACAACAACTGCATGCCGATCTGTCCGATCGGTGCGATGTACAACGGTATCGTCCATGTGGAGAAAGCTGAGCAAGCCGGCGCACGACTGATCGAGAACGCCGTGGTCTTCAAGCTCGAAGTCGGCGCCAACAAGCGCATCGTGGCCGCACGCTACAAAGACTCGAAAGGTGCTGAGCACCGCGTGGAAGGCAAGTGGTTCGTGCTGGCCGCCAACGGCATCGAAACGCCCAAGCTGATGTTGATGTCGACCAGCCAGGATTTTCCGAAGGGCGTGGGCAACAGCTCCGACATGGTGGGGCGCAACCTCATGGACCACCCGGGCACCGGCGTGAGCTTCTATGCCGACCGCAAGCTATGGCCGGGGCGCGGGCCGCAGGAAATGACGTCGCTGATCGGCTTTCGCGACGGGCCTTTCCGCGCCACGCAGGCTGGCAAGAAGCTGCACTTGTCGAACATCTCGCGCATCGAGCAGGAGACACAGCGGATCTTCAAGGAAGGCAAGCTCATCAAGCCCGCCGAACTGGATGCGCGCATCCGCGACCAGGCTGCGCGCTACGTGCAGTTCGACAGTTTTCACGAGATCCTGCCGCTGCCCGAGAACCGCATCGTGCCGAGCGCGACGGAAGTGGATGCCATCGGCATTCCGCGCCCCGAGATCACGTATCACATCGACGACTACGTCAAACGCAGCGCGGTCCATACGCGAGAGGTCTACGCGACGGCGGCGCAGGTGATGGGCGGCACCAATGTCGAATTTCACGACGACTTCGCGCCCAACAACCACATCACCGGCGCAACCATCATGGGTGCCGATCCGAAAGACTCCGTGGTCGACAAGGATTGCCGGACGTTTGACCACCCGAACCTGTTCATCAGCAGCAGTTCCACCATGCCAACCGTGGGCACCGTCAACGTGACGCTGACCATCGCGGCGCTGGCGCTGCGCATTGCTGACCAACTGAAGAAGGAGGCGTGAGATGAAAACGCTCGCTTCTTTCTCGCTGCTGTTGCTGACCAGTCTGGTGGCGAATGCCTGGGCAAAAGACACACCGGCCGACACCGCGCAGATCAAACGCGGTGAATACCTCGCCATTGCGGCGGACTGTGCGGCCTGTCATACGGCGCCGGGCGGCAAGCCGTTTGCCGGCGGCTTGCCGATGCAGATTCCGAGGCTGGGCACCATTTACAGTAGCAACATCACGCCAGATGAAAAGACCGGCATCGGCAAATGGACCTACGAAGAATTCGAGCGTGCCGTGCGAAAAGGCGTGGACGACGATGGCGATAACCTGTATCCGGCCATGCCATATCCGTCGTACGCGAAGATCAACGATGCGGACATGCGCGATCTCTATGCGTATTTCCACAACGGCGTGACGGCCGTGCAGAACGATCCGCCACCGAGCACGATCCGCTGGCCGCTGAACATGCGGTGGCCGCTCAAGCTGTGGAACCTCGTCTTCCTCAAGAGCGAGCCGTACACCCCGAAGGCTGACAAGTCCCCGACGTGGAATCGCGGTGCGTACCTTACGCAAGGCCTCGCACACTGCGGCACGTGCCATACGCCGCGCGGCTTCGCCATGCAGGAGAAGGCGCTGAACGAGCGCGGCAGCGGTTATCTGTCCGGCTCAACGCTCGCGGGCTGGACAGCATTCAACATCACGTCGGACCCCACAAGCGGCATCGGCGCGTGGAAGCCCGAGCAGCTTGTGCAATACCTGCGAACCGGCAGCGTGCCCGGCGTGGCGCAAGCCGCGGGGCCGATGGGCGAAGCGGTGCAGCACAGCTTTTCGCGGATGACGATGCAAGACGTCCAGTCCATCGCCGAATACCTGCGCACCGTGCCAGCCGTAAGCAATAACCTTGAACGCGCACGACAAGATTGGGGCAAGCCCGCCACCGATGTGACCGCGCTGCGCGGCAAGCCCATCGAAACCACGATTGACGCCGCGCGTCTGTACCTTGGCAATTGCGCCACGTGTCACCAGGCTGATGGACGTGGCACGCCCGATGGCTATTACCCGCCGTTGCTGCACAACTCCACGGTCGGCACGCGGGACACAACCAACCTCGTGCAGGTGATGTTGTTCGGCATTGAACGCAAGGCGGGCGACAAGCACATCGGCATGCCGGCCTTCGGACTTCAATTGTCCAACGAACAACTCGCCGCGCTCACAAACTACGTCACGCGCCAGTTTGGCGATCCGGCCACGCCGGCGGTGACGGCGGAAGCCATCGCAAAGCGGCGTTCAGCGAAGTAGCGGCGATGGTGCCGGCGGCGGATTAGCCGCCGGTCGTAAGCGGGTCACGCGAAGTGGGTGCTGCGGGGGGCTGGGGCGCAGCGGTCTTGCCTGGGGCGGGCCGCGTCGACTTCAAATCGCCTTCCGGCGTGCGGCCCGGGTTCTTGCTGTGATATGTCTTGCCCGGCGGCGGCGCGCTCGGGCGTTGGCGCACATCGGCGAGTAGCTTGCCGCAGGCGCTTTCGGGTGCAGGCTTGAGTTCGAGCACCGGCAATACTGCCGCCACCGGCGCCGTCAACGCCAATGCCACGGCGCCGCCCGCCCGCAGCGCAACGACGGCCGGGTTGACCGACACATCCGGATGCTTGTACGTGCCTTTCACGTACAACGGCGTGCGCAGCGAAAACACGCGGAGCCCCTTTGAATCCGGGTGGATGGTGAAGTCCAGCGCCTCCTGCTTGAAGCTCGTCGCGCCGGTCACGTCGATGACGGCATCCTGCGTATCCACAACAAACGTACGCGCCTGCGCCAGGCCATTGCTCACGGCGAAGTCGCCCGCCGCGCAGTTGATGGTGACCTGCTTGTCGCCAAAGAGCTTGGTCAGGATCACGTTGCCCACGTTCAGCCCCATGGCTTCCAGGATGAACTTGCTGATGGTGCCTTGCTCCACCAGGATCTTCACCTCGCCGTTGGATGAGCCGAGCAGCGCCGCCACCGAGTTGCCCGTGGCTGAGAGTCGCGCGTCACCGTTGATCTCGCCCACGCTTGCACGCACCGATTCGATCTTCGGGAACAATTGCTTGATCTTGAAGTGCCGCGCTGCCAGCGCTGCGCGGGCCTGCATCGGCGTGACGTGTCCGTCGAGCTGGATGTTGGAGGAAAGCGCGCCGCCCGCAATGCCGAAGTTGAGCGGGTCGAGCGTAAGCACCGCGTCCTGCAGCTTGATGTGCGTGACGAGGTGGTTGATCGGCAGATCTGCTGTGTGGACGATGCGCTCGCCGGTGAACTTCACGTCGGCATCGATGGCGTTCCAGCGATCGGTGCGGAAGGGCTCGACTGGCAGCACCTTGTCGGGGGGCTGCCGCACGGTTTTGCTGTCACCGGGGTCGGCGCTCGGGTCGGCGCGCTTGGCCTTACTGGCGTTGGAGTCGGCGCCAATGATCGGCGCGAGGTCAGCGAACAGCAATTGATGCGAAACGAGTTCGCCCGTCAATTGCGGACGGGGCTGGCGCATCGCAAAGGTGAGCGTGCCGCCCAAATCGGAACCGCCCACGCGGCCCGTGAATTTCTCATAGCGCCACGTCGATCCTTGCTTGCGCAGTTCACCGATCAGCCGGCCACGTGTGTCAAAGGGCGGCGTATCCGGCAGCACCACGCCGGTCAGCGGATACAACTGCGCCATGCTCGCGCCCGATAGGTGCAGGCGTAAGTCGATCGCCGTCAGGCTGGCGGGATTGGTGAGCGTGCCGGCCAGGTCAATGCGTGTCTTGCCGACCGTCACATCGGCCTGCAGCGGGTAGGGCCGTTGCGCATCCTGCAGGCGGAGCACGCCACCCGCCTTGCCGCTGCCCGCGATGGCGGCGTTGTTGTAGGTGCCCTTGACCGTCCACGCAATGCCATAAGGCTGCTGCGGATCCGGCGCGGTCGGCGTCCGTGCCGTGGTATCGGATGCTGCCGCGTCAGACGCAGTCGGCACCTTGGCGGGCTGGTCCTCGCTCTTGATGGCCGTGCCGTTGGCGGCGGTGTACAACGTCTGGTTGTCGACGGTGTCGATGGTCGCAGTCAGGTGAATGCGCTTGATGTCGTCGTCCAGGGCCAGCGAGCCCTTGCTGAATGCGATCTCGCGCAGGTCCAGTTTCCAGTCCGACGGCTTCTTGTTGTCGCCTTCGCCGCCCGTCAGGTCGAACGTCCAGTTGTTGCGGTTTTGCTTGTCGCGTTCGAGCGCGATGGCCGGCGTGTCCAGTGTCACGCTCGGGACGACGATGCGGTGTGCCAGCAGCGGCAGCGCCTCCAGCACAAACGTGAGTTGATGGATGGTGGCCACGTTCGGCTGCTTGGCCCAATCCGGGTTTCCGACGGTGATGTCGTTGGCAATCAATCGCGGCCAGGGCACGTACGCACGCCAGCCGGATTCGCCTTCGGGCTTCTTCCACGTAAGCATCAGGTCGCCATTGATGGCGAAGGGGCGCCCGATGGCTTGCGAGACGCGATCATTTAGATAGGGCCTGGCGCGGTTCCAGTCGAACGTCAGCACAAAGATGACCGCCGCTGCCACGATGACGACGGGTGTGATGACCAGTCCGAGGGCGAGTTTGCCGGATGTACGCATCGTCTTTTTGTTGGTATTGGCACAAAAATGCGACCGCGCACGTTGATATATAGTTCGGCGCAACCACGATTCAATTGTGTCATGAGCCAAGTAGCAATCAGCGCGCCTGCGCACCCGCCCATCCTCGATGATGAATATGCACGCCGGTTTGGCGGTGTTGCCCGTTTGTACGGTCCGCAAGCGCTTGAGCGTTTTGCGGCGGCGCACGTGTGCGTGATCGGCATCGGCGGTGTGGGGTCTTGGGTGGCCGAGGCGGTGGCGCGCTGCGGTGTTGGCAAGTTCACGCTGATCGACCTCGATCACATCGCGGTGTCCAATACCAACCGACAGATCCACGCGCTGGGCGACGCGTATGGCATGGCCAAGGTCGACGCCATGGCCGAGCGCATCCTGCAGATCAATCCGCGCGCCGAGATCAGCCGCATTGATGATTTCGTGACGATCGAGAACGTCGAGGCATTGCTCGGCCACCCGTTCGATTACGTGATCGACGCGATCGATGCGGTGAAGGTGAAGACGGCCATCATCGCGTTCTGCAAACGCACGGGCAAACGCGTGGTGACGTGTGGCGCCGCAGGCGGGCAACTGGACCCGACACGCATTCGCGTGACAGACCTCTCGCGCACGATTCAAGATCCGCTGCTCGCCAAGGTGCGTGGCAACCTGCGCCGCCAGCATGGCTTTCCGAAAAACCCGAAGTCACGCTTCGGTATCGATGCAGTCTTCTCGGACGAGCCGCTGCGCTATCCCGAGGCCGAGCAACAGGCGTGCGCCGTCGAGTTGCCGGTCGAGTCCAGCCACGCCGGCATCGACGATCTTGCAGCGGCTGGGGATATTGCCGTGGTCAATGCGCCGCCCGCTCCGCAGCCTGCGCAGGGGCCGCAAGGCCTGGCATGCGCGGGCTTTGGTTCGTCCGTATGCGTGACGGCGGTGTTCGGGATGGTGGCCGCGTCAACGGCGCTGCGTGCGATCGCCGGGGTTTGACGGCGTGCGTGCTGCTTTATCGCGGGATCACCTGATCCAGCTTCTCGCGGATGGTGTCGGCGTACACGCCTGACCACCCGTCGCGCGGTTGGCTACCGGAAAAGACCACAAAACCAGGCATGACCGACACGCCGTATCGATCGGCGGTGTGCTGGTTCTCGTCGAAATCCATGGTGACGAATGTAGCGCGCCCGGCGTAGCTCGATTCCATCTGTTCGAGGCTTGCCACGGCGGATTGGCTCGGGTGGCTCCACTCTGCGGCAAAGCACACCACCACCGGGTTGCGTTGCGAGGCGTCGATCACATCGGATTGAAACGAGGCTTCGTTGACGATCTTCATGGGCGCTCCCAGCGTGGAGTAGACGCCCGCGCATCGAAGGCCAGCGGGCAGGGTCACTTTGACTCTAGGCAGCAGACTGCCGGTCGACAACCTGCGTTCAGCCGACGTGCTCGATGTTGCGCACCGAATTGCCCATTTGCGCCAGATACGTCGTCATCATGCGGTCCATCACGTCGACATGCTGGGCAAACCAGGCGGGCAACTCCGCCACCAGCCGGCGGCCCAACTCCATTTCGCCCGCGGCGGCGCGCTTGCGCACTTCGCGGCACAGCGCCAGCACGTTGTCGTGCTCGCCGCGGTGACAGTGACGCGGGGGGAAATCCGCGGCGTCCATCCACGCGTTTTCCTCACCGAAATGGTGCTCGGTGTGGTCGATGAAGGCGTCGAGTGCGGGGATGAATTCAGCGTCCGAAGCATCGGCAATGGCGTTGAGCAGCGCGCAGAATTCGGCGTGGTTGGCGTCGGTGGCGGCGTCTCCGAGGTGGAGCGCCTCAGACCATTCGATCACGGGCATGGCAGGTGAGGAATTGGATGGGCAAGGCGGTCAGCTTAAGCGACGGCCACCTCGCCACAGTTTGACGTCGGGCAAACGTGTTAGCCGGCGTCCGCCGCGGGATGCTGCTGCAGCACTTCTACCGCCCGCGTGTACAGCGCCACCGACGGCGCATAGCCACGCCCAATCTGATACAGCGTGCCGCCCTGTTCGGCCAGCAGGCTGGGAAAGCCGCTGATGCCCCAGCGGCGCGACAGGCGGAAGTCTTCGCGCGTTTCATCGCGCAACGCGTCCGTGTCGAACACGGCATCGAAGTGTGCCGCCTCAACGCCATTGGCGAGTGCAATGTCGCGCAGCACGTTGGCTTGCGTGGTGTCGCGGCCTTCGGCGTAGAAAGCGTGCTGGATGGCATGGAAGACGGTGAGCACGCGTTCGTCGTCTTCTGCCCAGTGCTCGCGCGCCATGACGACGGCGCGGCAGGCGGGTTCGGTGTCGTAGACGAAGCCGTCACGGCGCATGGCCACCTCGGGCGACTGGTCGAACGGCATGCCGCTGCGTTCGGCCACGGCATGCCAGTGGTGCAGGATTTCGTCGCGCTTGTCTGCGGCCATCGGTTCGCGCTGGCCGGGACGCAGGCCGCCGGTGATGAGCGTCACGGGCACCGGCGCGCCAAGGGTGTCGGCCAGCCGCTTGCGCAGGTCAGCCAACTGCGGGCCGAAGCCGTAGCACCACGAACACATCGGATCGGCTACGTAGATCAGTCGCATGGCGGCTCCTCAATTCAGTTTGGACGCCAGTTGCCGGCGCCAGTGCGAGACCGCTTGCGGCGCGTCGCGCATCATGTCGAATACCGAAACCATCGTCTTGCGGGCGACGTCGTCGCGGAATGTGCGATCCCGCTCAACGATGGCGAGCAATTGCTCCAGAGCCGCTTCGTAATCCTGGCCGGCGATGTACTGTTGCGCCAGATCGAGCCGCGCCTGCAGATTGCCGGGCTCCGCTTCCACGACCGTGCGCAGGGCGCCGGCATCGGGCAGCGTGTCGGCCCGCTCAGTGGCCTTCAGCCGTGTTTCCAGCGGGGCATAGCGTGCGTCCTGCGGCGCCTTGGGCGAAAGCAATGCAAATTCGTCCTGTGCGGCATGCGCGTCGCCGCTGTCGAGCAACAGGTTCACCAGTTCAAAGCGGGCAGCATCGAAGCCCGGGTCGAATGCCAGCGCGTTCTGAAACGCTTCGCGCGCGTGGGCGGTTTCGCCGGCCTGGATTGCGGCCAGCCCTTCGCGGTAGGCGATTTCTGCGGGTTGCGGAATCACGCGGTCCAGGAATGCGCGCAATTGCGCTTCGGGCAAGACGCCGACGAACTGGTCAACGGGCTTCCCATCCACGAATGCCACCACATACGGGATGCTGCGCACGTGGAACTGGGCGGAAAGCTCCGGGTTTTCGTCCGAGTTGATCTTGGCGAGCTTCCACTTGCCGGCGTACTCGGCTTCCAGCTTTTCCAGCATCGGGCCCAATGTGCGGCACGGACCGCACCATGGCGCCCAAAAATCCACTAGCACTGGGATTTGGCGAGAGGTTTCGATCACTTCCTGCGCGAAATTCTGCGAGGTGATGTCACTCATCGTCGGGATTCTCCTGAGGGGCAATGGCGCCGGTCCATACACCGGCGAGAGGTATCGTGCATTTTACTTGGGGGTGGGGCGGGCCGTTTCGAGCGCGTCCCCCGGTCGCCTGTCCGCCGCAATAACGTATGTCAGAGCAATGGTTGAAAATAGAACGATCGTTCGGATACCATCCGGTAAAAACAACACACAGATTCACGGAGACATGGCATGACACGACCGCACTTCCAGTTCTGGCCCCGACGTTTGCCGCACAACATCAGCTCGCCGCAAACGAGCCTTTGGTACAACCTGGAAGTGTCTGCCCGACGCTATCCAGACAAGGACGCGATCATCTTCTACGGTCGCCACACCACCTTCCGTGAGTTGCACGACGATGCGGTGGCCGTGGCGGGCTGGTTGCAGCAGGTGGCGGGGGTGCAGAAGGGCGACCGCGTGTTGCTGTACATGCAGAACTGTCCGCAGTTCATGGCCGCGTATTACGGCATCCTGCGCGCCGATGCGGTGGTCGTGCCGGTCAATCCGATGAACCGGCCGGAAGAATTCAAGCATTACATCACCGATGCGGGCGCGGCCACGGTCATTTGCAGTGCAGATCTGGCCGTCAACGTGACCACGGCCAACGCCGAGCTGCCGGAGGCGCAACGCACCCAGCACCTGCTGGTCACGTCGTACGCCGATGCTCTGCCGGCCCAGTACGAATATCCCGAAGATGCACCCCCCGCGTGGATCACCGCGCAGCATCCGGCGCAGCCCGGTGCCGTTGCATGGAACGATGCGCTCGCGCAGCGCCTCGTGCCCGGCCCGCATACCGCCGGACCGGACGACCTGGCAGTGATGCCATACACGTCGGGCACGACGGGTTTCCCGAAGGGCTGCATGCACCCGCATCGCACGGTCATGCACAACATCGTCGGTGGTTCGATGTGGTCGAGTTCGACCAAGGAAGGCGTGAGTCTGTCGATCATTCCGCTGTTCCATGTGACCGGCATGCAGTACGGCATGAACGCACCGATCTACATGGGCTCCACGGTCGTGATGCTGCCGCGCTGGGATCGCGAGGTGGCAGGGCGGCTGATCTCGCGCTACAAAATCACGCATTGGACGAACATTCCGACCATGGTGATCGACTTCCTGGCGAGCCCGCAGCTGGCGGAATTCGACCTGTCGAGCCTGGCCTACATCGGCGGCGGCGGCGCGGCGATGCCGCAGGCTGTGGCCGAGCGGCTGCTGAAGGATTTCAACCTCGCGTACCAGGAAGGCTACGGCCTGTCGGAAACGATCGCGCCTACGCACAGCAACCCGGCGGATCGGGCCAAGCAGCAGTGCCTGGGCATTCCCGTATTCAACACCGACGCCCGCATCGTCGATCCGCAGACGCTGCAGGAGCTGCCGATTGGCGAGGTGGGTGAAATCATCGTCAGCGGCCCGCAAGTCTTTCTGGGTTACTGGGGCAAGCCGCAGGCCAGTGCCGAAGTCTTCATCGAGTTCGAGGGTAAGCGCTTCTTCCGCACGGGCGACCTCGGCAGGATGGACGAAGACGGCTACTTCTTCCTCACCGATCGCCTGAAACGCATGATCAATGCGTCAGGCTTCAAGGTCTGGCCGGCCGAGGTGGAAAGCCTGCTGTACAAGCACCCCGACGTGCAGGAGGCCTGCATCATCGGCACGCGCGATGCGTATCGCGGCGAGTCGGTCAAGGCGGTGGTGGTGCTCAAGGCCCACGCCAAGGGCAAGACCACCGAAGACGACATCATCAACTGGGCGCGCGACAACATGGCCGCCTACAAGTACCCGCGCGTGGTGGAGTTTGTGGATGCGCTGCCCAAGTCCGGCACGGGCAAGGTGATGTGGCGCACGCTGCAGGAGCAGGAAAACGCACGGAATGAATCGGCCGAGAAACCGGCGGCAGCCTAAAGAGAGCTTCCGAGAGCATCAAGAGAAAGGGGCCTCGTGGCCCCTTTTTCAATGTCCGCGCGCCTTGAAGAGCAGCGCGCCGATCCCGTGGAAACCACGCTGACGCGCATGCCGCATCGGCGTGACGCCACCGCGGTCGGCCAGGTTGGGGTCGGCTCCGCCGTCGAGCAGCAGTTGCACGGTTTTCTCGTATTTGTCGCTGCCGTCGCCCAGGGCCACGGCTTCAATCAGCGCGGTCAGGCCCAGGTTGTTGGTGGCATCGGGCGGTACGCCGGCCTTCACGAGTTCGTTGACGACTTCGACGTAGCCACGGCGTGCGGCCGGGATGAGCGCGGTGTCGCCGTCAGCGTTGGTGGCGCGCAGATTGGCGCCGTGCGAGAGGGCCAGGCGTACCGTTTCCGCGTCGCCCTGGATGGCAGCGAGCAGGAAGGCGCTGTTCTGCGTGTTGTCCTGCAGGTTGACGTCGGCGCCGGCCTGGATGAGCAAGCGGGCCGCCGCACCCATGTGCGCCATGACGGCGACGATGAGCGCGGTGCGGCCGTCGGCATCACGCGCCTTGAGGCTGGCGCCTTCGGCCAGCAATGACTGGATGGCCATGGTGTTGCCGGCCTGTGCGGCGAGGATCAGGTCGCGGTCACGCGTAGCGGGGTCACTGTGGCGGACGGGGCGGGCGTCGGCCGGGCGTGCCGCGCCGGGCGCCACTTTGGCGCTGGCGTTGGCTGCGACATGCAGGATCGGCAGATGCTGCTCCTGCCACGCATTGGCCATGTCGCCCACGGCCAGTGCCATCCCCAGCATGACGCCGATGAGCTGGTTGAGCGCGGGATGCGGGGCGATAAGCATAGCGGGCGGGTTCAGGCGCTGAGATAGGGATCGGGCAGCGGCGCGGTGTCCGTTGCGTCCGTTGTCACAGAGGGGGCGTTTGCCGCGTCGGTGGCCTGCAGGCGCGACCACAGGCGGTCCAGGTAGGGATCGCGCAGCCCATTGTTGGCCAGGCCGATCAGCGTGCGCTGCAGGTATTCGCGTGCCGGGCCGTACAGCCCCACCGCCTCGCGCAGGCAACCGACCACGCGTTCGTCGGGCAGGCGGCCGGCATAGGCCTCGTGCGCGCGGTTCATGACAAAAGCCAGCGCCATGACGCGTCGGCCATTGATTTCGGTGGGCAGCCAGCGGGGGAGGTACGCGCCGGTCAGCATTTCGCGGCGCCAGAGCACGCGGAATTCATGCTCCGCATGGTCGCGCGGAACGCGGAAGGCTACGCCTCGGCAACTGCCGCCGCGGTCCAGGCCGAGCACGAGTCCGGGGTTGTCCCAGGTACCGCGGTTGATGCGGGAATAGAGATAGAAGCCGCGGTGATAGCCGTGCACCGTGGCGCGGGTGGCCTCGGTGTGGAAGATCATCGGGTTCCAGATGAGCGAGCCGTAGCCGAACACCCAAGCGTCCTGGCATTCGCCGTGCGCAGCCGACAACCGCGCGAGCGTCGATGCAAGCGACGCTTCCAGCGCAGCCTCGGTCAGCAACGACGACGCGACGGGCGAATCACCCAGGGCGGCGCGCAACCGGTTCTGTTCGAGATCCTCTCGGGTGACGGCCATGTCGCAAGCATAGAGCAATCGTTACGAGTGGTCACGCAGGTGGACGGACGACGGCCCCGAAACAGGGCGTTGCGAGGCTCGGGGGACGTTTGACTATGGCGCGGCCGCAACGGTGAGGCATGCGCAGCCGGAAAACTGGAGGCGGGGGATCGGAATTGAACCGTCGTATACGGCTTTGCAAGCCGCAGCATTGACCACTCTGCCACCCCGCCGGGGGAGGCGGCTGCGATGCACCGTGTAGCGCATCGCAAGCCGGGGCGGATTCTAGCGCAGGATCAGACTTCCAGCAGATCGACCTCGAAAAGCAACGTTGCGTTCGGGGGGATCACGCCGCCTGCGCCGCGTGCGCCGTAGCCCAGGGCCGCCGGGATGATCAGCTTGCGCGTGCCGCCAACCTTCATGCCTTGCACGCCTTCGTCCCAGCCCTTGATGACCATGCCGCCGCCCAGATGGAAGGCGAAGGGGTCGTTACGGTCTTTGCTGGAGTCGAACTTCTTGCCGGCCTGGCCGTTTTCGTAGAGCCAGCCGGTGTAGTGCACGGTGACGTATTTGCCGGCCGTGGCTTCAGCGCCGTCGCCGACGACGACATCTTCGTATTGCAGGCCGCTTGCGGTGGTTTCGATGGTCATGATGAGCCTCGTGGAGTGGCGTGGGTGATAAGCGGAAAAAGCTCAGGTAGCGTCTGCGGCCTTGAGCGTTTCAAGCTGGACGTGGACGTTGTCCGCGTCGTTGGCGATCCAGATGTCGCCGTCCTGGATGGTGACTTGCAGACGCATGGTGCGTTCCACCATGGCGGCCAGCGCGGCCACGGTGTCCGCAGCAACTTCGTACACCGACACGTTGGCAAAGCGCGTGATCTTGGTCTCGATTTGTTGCCACCACACGCGGCTCGCGTTGCCGCTATATGTATAGACGGCGACTTGTTCGGCGCGGTTGCTGGCCTTGCGAATGCGGGTGTCGTCGGGGTTGCCGAGGTCGATCCACAGCTCGATGGCGTCGGTCAGGTCACGCTGCCAGAGTTCGGGTTCGTCCGGCTCGGACAGGCCGCGCGTGAAGGCAAGCGTTTCGCTGGCGTGGCGGGCGAAGGCGAGCACGCGCACCATCATGCGCTCGTCGTTCTCGCTGGGGTGGCGAGCAACGGTCAGCGCGTGATTGGCGTAGTAGTGGCGATCCATGTCGGCGATCTGCAGATCGACCTTGTAGATCGTGGATTTCAGGGCCATGCGGGTGGTCGGTGGATGGGCCGTTTTTGGCAAAGCGCGCATTGTCGCACGGGCCGGTGAAGCTGACGGCATTGGCCTGGCGCATTCCCAACGGCGGCTGTTTGCGGTATACGAGCGGTGCGTGCGCTATTCGGCGCATATTTTTCCTATTCAAACAGGACAATCAGAACGATGCGTTGGATATTCGGAATCGTGGGCCTGCTGCTTGGGGGCCTGTCGGGGGGCGTCGTCGGGGCGTTCTTTGGGGCGTTGGTCGGTCTGGGACTGGCATCGCTGATTTTGTACATGGACAAGCGGGCCAGCGCGCAGTGGGCAAATCCGCCCGACGTGCCGGGCGCAGCCGGCGCTGCGCAGGGCCATGCGCCCGCGCAGGCTGCCGTGTCGCCACAGCCTGCCACGCTGCAGGAACGTGTGGCGCAGCTTGAGCACGAGGTATCGCTGCTGCGCCGGCAGATGGCTGAAATCAAAGGTGGAACGTTTGCTGTGCCCGCCAACGTGGAGGCCGCTGCCGTTGAGGCGCTGCCGATCGTGGTCGACGCGTTGCCACCGGTGGAGACACCTGCCGTGCCTGTGCCGGCGCCGCAGGTGGTGGCTCCGCAGCCAATGCCTCAGCCTGTTCCCCAGCCCGCGCCGGTCTTGGCGCCGCACGAGCCCGATTGGGTCGAGCGCGCCGTCGGCGCTGCCCGCGACTGGCTGCTGGGCGGCAACAGCGTGGTGCGGGTCGGCATCCTGATCCTGTTCTTCGGTGTGGCGTTCCTGCTCAAGTACGCGGCGGACAACAGCCTACTGCCCGTCGAATTCCGGCTGGCGGGTGTGGCGGTCGGGGCAATTGTGTTGCTGGGCATCGGCTGGCACCTGCGCGAGAAGCGTCCGGGCTATGCGCTCGTGCTGCAGGGCGGCGGGGTCGGCGTGCTGTATCTGACGGTATTTGCCGCCACGCGCGTGGTGCCACTGCTCAGCCCGGGGATGGCGTTTCCGCTGCTGGTGCTCATCTGCGCGCTGGCCGCAGGGCTGGCCGTCAAGCAAAACGCGCCGGCGCTGGCCTTTACGGGCAGTGCGGGCGGCTTTCTGGCGCCGATCCTGATCTCGACCGGGCAGGGCAGCCACGTGGCGTTGTTCAGCTATTACGCGCTGCTCAATGCGGGCATCTTCGCCATTGCGTGGTTCCGCGCGTGGCGACCGCTGAATCTGCTGGGCTTCGTCTTTACGTTCGGCATTGCCACGGCGTGGGGCGTGCTGCGCTATCAGCCGTCATTGCTGGCGAGCACTGAGCCGTTCCTGATCCTCTTCTTCCTGATGTATGTGGGCATTGCGCTGCTGACCGCGCTGCGCCGTCATATCAGCCTGACGAATTACATTGACGGCACGCTGGTGTTCGGCACGCCGTTGGTGGCGATGGGTTTGCAGGCTGGGCTGGTGCACCACATTCCGTTTGCGATGGCGTGGAGCGCCACTGCGCTGGCCGCGTTCTATCTGGCAATTGCGGGCTGGCTGGCGCCCAGGCGCGCGAACCTTGGCCTGCTGTACGAGGCGATGTTCGCGCTGGGTGTGATCTTCATCACGCTGGCGATTCCGCTGGCCTTCGACGGGCGCACCACCAGTGCGGTGTGGGCGCTGGAAGGCGCCGCCGTGGTGTGGCTGGGCGTGCGTCAGCAGCGCCGGCTGGCGCTGGCGGCAGGCCTGCTCCTGCAGCTCGCGGCGGGCGGAGCATTCGCCGTGGATGCTGTGTTCGATTGGGCACCGCAGCACGGCTGGGCCGTGCTCAACAGCCGCTATATCGGCGGGGTATTGATTGCGCTGGCGGGCGTGTTCAGCGGCTGGCGCCTTCATGGCAAGGCGGAGGCGCGTGCTTGGCTGAAGGCAGCGCCGGTGCTCGGCGTTGTCGCGTCGGTGTGGGGCTTGCTGTGGTGGCTTGGCAGCGGCAGCAACGAGATCGACCGCTGGGCCTGGCGCTTCGCCAGCAAGACAGTCGACCGGCCCGACATTCCGCTGTATGCCGCCTTCGCCGTGCTGACGGCGTGGGCTGCGCATGGCCTGCGTCGCAAGCTCGATTGGGCCCTGGCCGAATGGCCCGCGCTGGCGTTGTCGCCGGTGCTCGCGTTGATTTCGCTGGCTGCGATCGAGCATTGGGTGCCGTCACCGCTGGCCGGCTGGGGCGGCCCGGTGCGGATTGCGGCCGTGGTGCTGACCTTCGTGCTGCTGCGCCGCCAGGAGCGCGACGTGAAAGACACCATCCTCGCGCCGCTGCATACCGTGCTGTTCTGGCTGATCTGCGGCGTACTGGCCACGGAAGGCTACTGGCGCCTGGATGCCTACGTGCCCGAGGGCACCTGGAGCTTCGCAGCGTGGGCCTATGCCTACGGCGCGTTGCTGGCCCTGCTGGCGGGCGCAGGCTGGCGTATCCGCTGGCCCATCGCCCGCTTCGAGCGCGCCTACCTGCTGTGGGGCGCCGCACCGCTTGCTGCCCTGCTGTGGCTGTGGAGCCTGGCGAGCGCCGGCAGCGACGGCAATGCCGCGCCGCTGTTCTACCTGCCGATTCTCAATCCACTGGACGTGGCGCAACTGCTGGTTTTCTTCGCCATCGCGTTGTGGATGCGTCGCGTGGCACTGCAGAAGCTCGTACCTGAGCCGATGGTGATCGGCTACGCCATCGGCGCGACGTTGTTCATCTGGGCCAACGCGGTGCTGCTGCGCACGCTGCACCATTGGGCGCATGTTCCGTACACGCTGGACGATCTAGGCGCCTCCATGCTGGTGCAGGCATCGCTGTCGATGTTCTGGACGGTGCTGGCATTGGCGGTGATGGTGTTTGCCACGCGGCGCGCCAGCCGCGCGCTGTGGTTCACCGGCGGGGCGCTGCTGGGCGTGACGGTGGTCAAGCTGTTCCTGTTCGACCTGTCACGCGTCACGGGTGTTGAGCGCATCGTGTCGTTTATCGGGATTGGCGTGCTGCTGTTGCTGATCGGCTATCTGTCGCCGTTGCCGCCGAAGCCCAAAACCAGCGCCGAAGCTGAAACCGGGGAGGTTCTGTGAAGAAGGTTGTTCTTGCGATGGCTGCGGCGTCGCTGTTGTCTGCCCCCGCCTGGGCCGAGCGCTTTGCGCTGACCGGCACGCCCGGCGCGCCTTACTACGCCGTCACGCTCAGCGAAGACGTCTATGCCCATGCGCACGAGGCCAGTCTGGCCGACCTGCGCATCCTCAATGGCGACGGCGAGCCCGTGCCGTTCACCATCGACATCCCGCGCGATCCGGCGCCACAGGCCCGAACGCTGCACGACGTGCACTGGTTCGCCACGCCCATCGACGATGCGCAGAAGCCGGGCGCCGCTGGTGTCGTGCTCGGCACCGATGGCGTGCTGCGTGCAACGGGCGCTCAGCCATCGCAGGCGTCTGTCCGCGCGTGGGTGGTCGACCTTAGCCAGCTTCGTGACACGGTGACGGCGCTGATCGTCGCGCTGCCCGCTGCGGAATTCCAGAGCGGTGTGAGCGTGCAGGCCAGCGATGACTTGCAGCACTGGAGCCCGGTCGCCCAGGCCACGCTGTTCCGTCTGTCCAATCAGGGCAGCACGCTGGTGCAGGATCGCATCGAATTCACCGGGCTGCGGGCGAAATACTTGCGCCTGACATGGCAAGGCAAACCGCCTGTGCCGGAGGCCGTGCGCGCAGAACTGGCTGCCGGTGCGCCGGTCGCGCTCGCGGATAACGCCATCCAGTGGCGCTCAGGTCTGGAGCCAGTGCAAACGCCCGCCGCCGGCGATTACTACTTCGATACCGGAGGCGTGTTCCCGGTTGAACGCGTGAAGATCCATCTGCCACAAGCCAACACCGTCGCGCAGGCGACGCTGTATGCGCGTGCCGATGCCCAGGCGGCCTGGCGGCCGGTGACCTCTGCGCGTCTGTTCCGGCTATCGGGCGCTGAGGGGAAGGGCGAGCAGGAAAACGCGGCCATCATCGTGCCCGCCACGGGGGAGCGCTATTGGCGTCTGCAAGTTGACACGCGCAGCGGTGGCCTGGGTGCCGGCGCGCCGCAGTTGGCGATCGGCTGGCGTCCGGCCACGGTCACGTATGCGGCGCGCGGCAATGTGCCGTTCACGCTGGCGGTGGCGGAAGTGGCGCGCGGCAATCCGGTCGCACGCGCGGATTTGCTCGCGGGTGCGTCGCCCGCCATTGCGCAGGCACAGCTTGGCGCGATGAGCGATTCGCCTGCCGACGCGCTGACGGCAGAACCCCCGGGCGGCCGCAAGCGCCAGTGGGTTCTGTGGGGCGCGCTGTTGGCGGCGGTGGCGGTGCTGGGCGCGATGGCCTGGCGGTTGTTCCGCGCGCCGTCCGTGCCGCCGGATGCATCGACTTAAACCGCATTGCCCAATGAAAACGGCGCCACCTGGGCGCCGTTTTCATTGGCAGAGCCGATGTTCAGTGCACGAAGGCGGGTTGAACGAACAGCGCCACGCACAACGCAAAGCCCGCAAACCACATCAGCGAACGCAGCGGTGCCCAGTTGGCGAGATAGCACACCGTGTACAGCACGCGCACCACGATGAACGCGATGGCCAGCAGGTTGATGCGGTCGATGACGCCCCCGCCCAGGATGGCCACCAGCACGGCCACCGCAAAGAACGGAAACGCTTCAAAGTGGTTCTGCTGCGCGGCTCCGGCACGGCCCGCGACGCCGGTTTGCTGTGCGAGCCATGCGCGCGGATTGCGGTTGTCGTACCGCGGGCCTTTGGCCTTGGCGATGCCGACGCACACGATCGGCAACACTGCAGCCACCAGAACGCACCAGAGGGCGATCGGCATGGTCAGTCTCCTGGATTGGGATGGATGTGAAAGTGCCGCACCGTAGCACAAGGTGCGTTTTCAAACACCTGATGCGTTAGTCGGCACCCTGCACGGCAATGCGCACATCCCCGAGCATGACCACCTGGCCCGCGCGAATCTTGGCGGTCTTGCGCAGTTCCGGCTGGCCGTCGACCGTGACCGCACCCTCGGCGACCACCGCCTTGCCGGCGCCGCCGCTGTCGACCACGCCGGTGAGCTTGAGCAGCTTGTGCAGCTCGATGTATTCGGTGGTCAGGGCGAAATCGATATTGGGCATACAGGGATTGCGAGGTTTATTGAGGCGTGGCTTCCACGCTGATGTCGAGGTCGACGCGGTCGCCCACGTCGGGCAGAAAGCGCGTCATGCCGAAGGCGCTGCGGGCAATGGAGAGGTGGAAATCGCCCCCGCAGACGTGGCGTGTGCTGCCGGGCATCTTCTCGTCTCCGCAACTGAAGCGGCGCACCTCCAGCCGCACAGGCTGCGTCACACCGTGCAGCGTCAGCTTGGCTTCGATGGCGACAAGCTTGCCGCCTTCCACGACAAAGCGGTCGCTGCGCAGGCGGATGACAGGAAACTGCGCGGCGTCGAGAAACTGCTCGGATTTCAGCACACCGTCCAGCACCCGCAGGCGCGTGTTGACGGATGCAGCATCGACGGTGAAATCGATGCCGCCCTGGTTGGTGGCTTCATCGAAATTGATGGCGCCGTCGATCTTGTCGAAACGACCGCGCATCGTGCTGCGATCGAAATGCGATGCGCCGAAGTAGACGGACGTATGCGCCAGGTCTGGCGCAAATGACGCGGCGAAGGCGGGAGTGGTAAACAACCCCGCCAGCAATAGGATCCATGCACGCATGATGCCTCCGATATCAGAGGCCCATGGCGCGCATGGGCCGGTGTTTATTTGCCCCAGCTGTCCTTCAGGCCGACCACGCGATTGAACACGGGCTTGCCGGGTTGCGAGTCGATGCGGTCAGCCACGAAGTAGCCATGGCGCTCGAACTGGAAGCGGTCTTCCGCCTTCGCTGTTGCCAGCGTTGGCTCCAGGTAGGCCGTGACGATCTTCTTGGAGTTGGCGTTGAGCGCATCCAGGAAGTTCTTGTCGCCCGAATCCGGTTGCGGGTCGCTGAACAGGCGGTCGTACAGGCGCACTTCGGCTTCCAGCGCATGTGCGGCGCTCACCCAGTGGATGTTGCCCTTCACCTTCACGCTGTCAGCACCCGGCGTGCCACTCTTCGTATCCGGAATGATGTTGGCGTGCACGGCGGTGATGTTGCCGGCGGCATCCTTGTCGCAGCCGGTGCATTCGATCACATAGCCGTAGCGCAGGCGCACCTTGTTGCCCGGGAAGAGGCGGAAGTAGCCCTTGGGCGGCGTCTCGGTAAAGTCCTCGCGCTCGATCCACAGCTCACGCGTGAGCGGGAATTCGCGGCGGCCGAGTTCGGGCTGCTTCGGGTGCACGGGTGCGGAGCACGGCTCATTGAAATCGGCCGGCACGTTGTCGAGCACCAGCTTGACCGGGTCCAGCACGGCCACCGAGCGCGGCGCACGCGCATCGAGGTCGTCGCGCACGGCGCCTTCCAGGATGCTCATGTCGATCCAGCTGTCGGCCTTGGACACGCCAACGCGTTCGCAGAACAGCTGGATCGATTCCGGCGTATAGCCCCGGCGGCGGATGCCAACGAGCGTCGGCATGCGCGGGTCGTCCCAGCCGTCGACACGCTTTTCCGTCACGAGTTGCAGTAGCTTGCGCTTGCTGGTGATGGCGTACGTCAGGTGCAGACGCGCGAATTCGTATTGATGCGGCAACGGCGCGGGCAGCACGCCGGCGTCGCGCAGGTGGTCGAGCACCCAGTCGTACAGCGGGCGGTTGTTCTCGAACTCCAGCGTGCAGAGCGAATGCGTGATGTTCTCCAGCGCATCGGAAATGCAATGCGTGAAGTCGTACATCGGGTAGATGCACCATGCGTCGCCGGTGCGGTGGTGATGCGCATGGCGGATGCGGTACAGCACCGGATCGCGCATCACGATGTTGGGCGCGGCCATGTCGATCTTGGCGCGCAGCACCAGTTCGCCATCCTTGTACTTGCCCGCGCGCATATCGCGGAACAGCGCCAGGTTTTCGTCGACCGAGCGATCACGGAAAGGCGACGGCGTGCCCGGGCGGGTGAAATCGCCCCGGTTGGCGGCGATCTGCTCGGCGCTCTGGCTGTCGACGTAGGCCGCGCCGCGCTGGATCAGCACTTCAGCAAAACCGTAGAGCTGCTCGAAGTAGTCGCTGGCGTAATAGAGGTGCTCGCCGCCGGCATCGCTCCACGAATAGCCGAGCCAGTGCACGGCGTCGATGATGGAATCCACGTATTCGGTGTCTTCCTTGACGGGGTTGGTGTCGTCAAAGCGCAGGTGGCAGCGGCCGTTGTAATCCTTGGCCATGCCGAAGTTCACCCAGATGCTCTTGGCGTGACCAATGTGCAGGTAGCCATTGGGCTCCGGCGGAAAGCGCGTGACCACGGGCGGAATCGGCTGGCCGGTGGCGTCCTTGCGATTGGCGTAGGTGCCTTGCGTGAGGTCGCCATCAATGATCTGGCGCAGGAAGTTGGACGTGGGGGCGGCGGCAGTCGACCCGTTGGCGGTGGCGTTGTCTTGGCTCATGGGAGTGCGTGATTCGGCAATCCCGCGATTTTACAGTGCCCGGCGGCTTACGCCCCCGGATGCTATTTGCGCTGGGCCAGGCCGTCGAGCGCCTGTGCGCGCAACAGCTCATTCGAGGCGGTGAAGGTCTGCTGCCGGAGTTGCGCGATTTGCGCGGCGCGATCGGCTTCCGAAAGGCCGGTAAAGGCGTTGATGCGATCGCGTTCGCGCGTGTAGGTGTCGTAGCGGTTGCGCCAGTCGGCTTCTTCGCGGTTGCCCTGGATGAGGCGGTCGGCCACTAGGCTGTCCACGCCGCGCGCTGACAGGCGCTGGCGCATCTCGGCTTCGCTCATGCCTTGCTTGGTCCACGTTTCCATGTCGCTGGCGAGCTTGAGCGGGACGGAGGCATCGCGCCGCGCCTGCTGCACCGAGGGCGGCAGGTTGGCATCGATGGCGGCGATCCTGGCAGCGCGCTGCTCTGGCGTGAGCGACGGATCAGCCATCACGGCCAGGCGGTCGAGTGCGGCGGCGTCCATCGCGTCGTCATCGCCGTACCAGGCCTGGGCGACGTCCGCCCCCAGGTATTGGCGGCGCAACGCGGTGCGCTCGCTCAACTGCTGGCGTAGCGTGGCGATCAGCTCCGGCCGCTGCTGGACTTGTTCGAGGCTCGGCTTGTTGCGGCCGGTGGTGCCATTTTCAGACGCTGCCTTGCGATAAGCCAGGTAATGCTGCAACAGCGATTGCGCCTCCGCCAGCGCGGGCGTGATCAGCTTGGCGCGCAGATGGGCCTCGGCCATCGACACACGCTGCGCTTCGGGCAGCGACGCGGGCACGTCGAGGAAGTAGTTGAACACCGCGCGGTTGGCGGCTTCGACGATGAGGTGGCCGTGCGCATCGACGTGCAGGCCGTCCGGCGCCTGTGTGTCGGCCAGCTCGGGTGCGGGCGCGCCCGTCGTCAACGGTTCGCCGCCCACGCTGCCGATGAATGCGCCCTTGGCCGCCTGCGGCTGCGAAGCCACAGGCGTGTCCGATGCATCCGACGTGTGCCACCAGTAGACCCCGCCCGCCACCGACACCGCCACCAGCACGGCGACAACAAATGTCATGGGTTGTATCGATGGCGATTGGGGCTTCATCGTGGCGATCGGCGTTAGGCGATTAGAGGGTTAGAGACCTGCCGTCTTCAGGCGATTGGCCTGCGTGCGGATCACAGCAACGGGGTCAGCGGCGCCCCAGCCGATCAGGCCGAGCAACTGGTTGACCTCATCCAGGTGGTTCCACGCGTAATCCGTCGACAAGACCTGCCCGAACTTCGCGCTGCACACGGAGACGAGCCCGTCGTTGGTTCCCGAGCCACGCGCCTGCATGACGCCGCCGCTGAACACCAGCACCGGATCAAACACGTCGAGAAGGTTGGTGGCGGTGGAGCGGCCCGTCCACGAATACAGTTTCTGCACGTTGCCGTTGCGCACGTCGGTGGCGCTCCCGGTGCTGCACCCGTTGGCCAAGCCCGCGCTCGGGAAGGCCTTGTTGAAATCAGCCGCGCCCGACGTCGACAGGATATGCAGCGCCGCAAAACCGTTCTGCGGATTGCTATTGCCGTTGAACCAGCCGAGCACCGAGCCGAATATGTCGGCACCGAGATTGACGAGTGCCTGGAACGGCGCCGGTGTCGACTCCACGAAGTCCGCAAACTCCGACCCCTTGTGCGGTGTGCCGATGGTGGTGACGGAGGCCACGAGGTTTGGCACCACGGCTGCCGCGTAGCGCGATGTCAGCCCGCCCTGGCTGTGTCCAATGAGGTTGACTTTGGCTGCGCCCGTGGTGGCCAGCACGCTGCGAATCTGGCTGACGAGTTGTTCGCCGCGCACGGTTTCATCGTTGAAGGCGGAGACATCGGCCACGTAGACATTGGCGCCGTTGGCGCGCAGGTCTTCGGGGATCTGGTACCAGTAATCGACCACGCCGAGGAACTTGCTGGTGCCCGATAGGCCGTGCACCAGCACGATCGGGTACTTGGTGGCGGCATACGTGCTGGCGGCCTGGGCCGGTGCGGCCGCACCCAAGGTGAGCGCGGATGTGGCCAAGACGGCGGCTGCAGCGTGTGTGCGCAGGAAGCTGCGCGCTGATCCATAGACAGCATGGAGCAGGGAAGTCTGTGACATTCGGTTGTCTCCTGACATTGGATAGGTGGTCGACCTCTGTGGGCCGATCGCCCTCCGTTATCCGAAGCGCCGTGTCCAACGTCAACTGGAGTGGAGGTTTGGCTCTAATGCTGCGCCGCCGCGTGCGCAAACAAAAACCGGAGGGCGAGCCTCCGGTTTCGTAGGGTGCGATGCAGCAACGTCGCGCCTCTTACTCTTCTTGAAACGCCTCCTCGCGTTTCCTGTTGATAGCCGGCAGAGCCACCAACAAGATCAGGATGCCCGCCGCAATCAGCAGCCCCAGCGACAGCGGGCGCGTGACGAAGGTGGAGAAATCCCCGCGCGAGAGCAGCAGCGCGCGGCGGAAGTTTTCTTCCATCATCGGCCCGAGCACGAAGCCGAGCAGCATGGGCGCCGGTTCGCAGCGCAGCTTCACGAACATGTAGCCGATCAATCCGAAAAGCGCCGTCTGGAAGATATCGAACGTCGTATTCGACACGGAATACACGCCGATGCAGCAGAACACCAGAATGGCCGGATACAGGAAGCGATACGGCACCTTCAACAGACGCACCCACACGCCGATCATCGGCAGGTTCAGCACGATCAGCATCAGGTTGCCGATCCACATCGAGGCGATCAGGCCCCAGAACAGCGCGGGGTTGCTGGTCATCACCTGGGGGCCGGGCTGGATGTTGTGGATGGTCATCGCACCCACCATCAGCGCCATCACCGCATTGGGCGGAATGCCCAGCGTGAGCAGCGGGATGAAGGATGTCTGCGCGGCGGCGTTATTGGCCGATTCCGGACCGGCCACGCCCTCGATGGCGCCCTTGCCGAACTCGTGTGAATACTTCGACGTCTTCTTCTCCAGCGAGTACGACGCGAACGACGCCAGCGTCGCGCCGCCGCCGGGCAGGATGCCCAGCAGCGAGCCGAGCGCCGTGCCACGCAGCACGGCCGGGATCATGCGCTTGAAGTCTTCGCGGCTGGGCCAGAGGTTGCGCACGTGCTCGACAAAGGTTTCGCGGTGCTCCTTCTGTTCGAGGTTGGCGATGATCTCGGCAAAGCCGAACACGCCCATCGCCACCGACACGAAGTTCAGCCCGTCGGCCAGCTCCGGCACGTCAAACGAATAACGCGCGGTGCCCGAGTTCACATCGGTGCCGACCAGGCCGAGCAGCAAGCCCAGCACGATCATCGCAATCGCCTTGATGAGCGAGCCCGAGGCCAGCACCACCGCCCCGATCAGCCCCAGCACCATCAGCGAGAAATACTCCGCCGGCCCGAAGTTGAACGCGAACTCCGACAGCGGCGTGGCAAACGCTGCCAGCACCAGCGTGGCCACGCAGCCCGCGAAGAACGAGCCGAGACCCGCGGTGGCCAGCGCCACGCCCGCGCGCCCGCGCCGGGCCATCTGGTAGCCGTCGATGGTTGTGACGACAGATGAGGATTCGCCCGGCAGGTTGACGAGGATGGCCGTGGTGGAGCCGCCGTACTGCGCGCCGTAGTAGATGCCCGCCAGCATGATGAGCGCGGCCACCGGCGGCAGCGCATACGTGGCGGGCAGCAGCATCGCAATCGTGGCGATGGGGCCAAGGCCAGGCAACACGCCGATCAGCGTACCGAGCACGCAGCCGATGAACGCGTAGATCAGGTTCTGGATGGAGAGCGCGGTGGAGAAGCCGAGCGCGAGATTGGCAAAGAGATCCATGGTGTTGTTCGCGTCCCGCTCAATTGCCGATGAAGGCAGGCCACACCGGAAACTGCAGCTTGAGCCCATAGACGAAGGCCGCGAGGCTCATCACCACCATCACGATGGCGGTGCCGGCGGCGCCTTTGAGCGTGAACTCGTGGCTCGCCATGCTGGAGACCAGCACGAGCACCACAAGCGAGAGCACCAGCCCAAGCGGTTGCAGCAGCAGCCCGAACAGCACCACCGAGCCGAGAACCCACAGCAGCGTCTTGACGTCCCAGCGCGGAATGCGATCGATCACGCCCTTGCGCGACAGCGATTGCGCGACCACCACCACGCCCAGCAGCACGAGGACCACGCCCAGCCAGAACGGGAAGTAGCCGGGCCCCATGCTGCCTGCCGTCCCCATGCGGTAGCTGCGCGCCAGAATGGCAAACGCTGCGCCGGCGACGATGAACATGACGCCGGATGCAAAGTCCTGGTGACTGCGGATCACCGGACGACCTCGTGGATCGTTCTGCAAGTCTGGTCTCCTCGGAATGGCGTGCAGCGCCGGGTGTGGCAGGCCGCCTTATGCCTTGTAAGGCGCCCAAGTTTGCACGCTAAGCAGACCGGCTTTCAAGCACCTTGCGGAGGGGGGGATGGACCGTGTCATGGCCCGGCGCGGCGCCTGGGCAAACGATTCAGGGTTTGTCCCTAGCGTTGCCCTGGGGAAAACTTGGGGCCGGGCAATGCGGTTGCGCGGCCCCGTGCATTTACATGCCGATACCGCGCGCCATCAACACAGCCGCCAGCGGAATGAAGATGATCAAGTGCGATTCGATCATGACCCAACGCCGCGTCTTCGCAATTTCCGAGGGTGTGGGCACGAAGTTGGGCAGCGTCTTGCCTTGCTTCTTCCAGCGCAGGATGTTGATGGTCGGAACGATCGACATCAGCCCGACCAGAATGAACAGCCCGACCTTGACGTGGAATACCGGATTGTGAGCGTAAAACGCGTAGCCCTTGGCGCCGTAGAACACGCGGAGCAACCCGGTGATCAGCACCGCCAGCGCGGCGAAGCCGAACACAGCGTCATAACGTGCCAGGCGGTGGTGGATCTCGGGCGTCATGTCCGGGCGAAGCACCACGGCCTCGGCGGTGAGAAAGACGATCAGCGTGAAGATCGAGATGTAATGCAGGTAAGCCAGCAACGCATCAAGCCACATGAGGACCTCGTCTTGGGTGGAAGAAGTTGCGATTAGATGACGCCTTGCGCGCGCAGTGCTTCGATCTGCTCGGGCGAGAAGTCGAGCACGTCGCGCAGCACGGTTTCGGTGTGCTCGCCCAGCAGTGGCGGGTGGCTCGCGGCCTTCGGTGGCGTGGCGCTCATCTTGACCGGGCTGCCGACCAGCTCGACCTTACCGGCACTCGGGTGAGGCAGGTCGACGCGCAGTCCGCGCGCTTGCACCTGCTCGTTGTCGAACACCTCGTCAAGCGAGTTGATCGGGCCGCACGGCACGCCGGCGGCTTCGAGCTTGTCGATCCATTCGCCTTTGCCGAAGCGTTTGACCATCTCGGCCAGGATCGGCACCAGCACGTCGCGGTTGGCCACGCGCTGCGGGTTGGTGGCAAAGCGCGGGTCGTCGGCCAGTTCTGGCATGCCGCCGGCGTCGACAAAGCGGCGAAACTGGCCGTCATTGCCGACTGCCACGATGATCCAGCCATTGACGGCCTGGAACGTCTGATACGGCACGATGTTCGGGTGCGCGTTGCCCCAGCGCTTGGGCGCCTGACCGCTGGCCAGATAGTTCGTGTTCATGTTCGCCAGCATCGCGACCTGCACGTCGAGCAAGGCCATGTCGATGTATTGGCCCTCGCCGGTGCGATCCCGATGGGCAAGGGCGGCCAGCACGGCCACGGTGGCGTACATGCCGGTCATCAAATCCGAAATGGCTACGCCGGCCTTCTGCGGGCCGCCGCCAGGCAGGTCGTCGCGCTCGCCGGTCAGGCTCATGAAGCCGCCCATGCCCTGCACGATGAAGTCGTAACCGGCGCGCGCGGCGTAAGGGCCCGTCTGGCCGAAGCCCGTGATGGAGCAGTAGACGAGGTCCGGCTTTACCGCCTTGAGCGATGCGTAGTCGAGCCCGTATTTCTTGAGTTGGCCGACCTTGTAGTTTTCGAGCACCACGTCCGCATGTGCGGCGAGCTTGCGGACGATGTCCTGGCCCTCTGGCGTGCTGATGTCGACGGTGATCGAGCGCTTGTTGCGGTTGGCCGCGAGGTAATAGGCGGCTTCGGCGGTGTTGTTGCCCGCTTCGTCCTTGAGCCACGGCGGGCCCCAGGTGCGCGTGTCGTCGCCGGCGCCGGGGCGTTCTACCTTGATGACGTCAGCGCCGAAATCGGCAAGATTCTGCGCGCACCAGGGGCCGGCAAGCACGCGGGTCAGGTCGAGAACACGGAGATGGCTCAGAGCGCCCATGGATTGACGAATCGACACGATTGGAACGGGTGCACTCTACACCACGCCCAGGCAGGCCCCCAGCCCTACGCGACCAACCGGGGGAAATGCGGCGCAGAATGGACGCGACCGGGGCGCGAACCCCGTATAATCAACGGTTTGCACTAATCCAAGGCGCTCAGGAGCGGATGCTCCGAGGCGCAATGCTGACTCCGGCACCCCGCGACATGAAAGCCTCCGATATCCGCCAAAAATTCCTGACGTTCTTTGAGGGCAAGGGCCACACCGTGGTGCGCTCCTCGCCGCTGGTGCCGGGCAACGACCCGACGCTGCTGTTCACCAACTCCGGCATGGTGCAGTTCAAGGACGTCTTCCTTGGAACCGACAAGCGCCCGTACGTGCGCGCGGCCTCCGTGCAGCGCTGCCTGCGCGCCGGCGGCAAGCACAACGACCTGGAGAACGTGGGCTACACCGCGCGTCACCACACGTTCTTTGAAATGCTGGGCAACTGGTCGTTCGGCGACTACTTCAAGCTCGACGCCATCACATGGGCGTGGGAACTGCTGACCAAGGAATACAAGCTGCCGGCCGACAAGCTCTGGGCCACCGTCTACCAGACCGACGACGAGGCCTACGACATCTGGACCAAGGTCATCGGCCTGCCGCCCGAGCGCGTCGTACGCATCGGCGACAACAAGGGTGCGCCGTACGCCTCCGACAACTTCTGGCAGATGGCCGAAACCGGCCCGTGCGGCCCGTGCTCGGAAATCTTCTACGACCACGGCCCGGACGTATGGGGCGGCCCCCCGGGAAGCCCAGAAGCCGACGGCGACCGCTACATCGAAATCTGGAACAACGTGTTCATGCAGTTCGACCGCCAGCTCGATCCGGCGACCGGCGAATACACGCTGACCCCGCTGCCCGCACCGTGCGTCGACACCGGCATGGGCATGGAGCGTCTTGCAGCGATCCTGCAGCACGTGCACAGCAACTACGAGATCGACCTGTTCCAGGCGCTGATCGCCGCCGCCGCGCGTGAGACCAACACCAAGGATCTGGCCAACAACTCGCTGCGCGTGATTGCCGACCACATTCGCGCGTGCTCGTTCCTGATCGTCGACGGCGTGATCCCGGGCAACGAAGGCCGCGGGTATGTGCTGCGCCGGATCATCCGCCGCGCCATCCGCCACGGCTACAAGCTCGGCTGCCGCGCAGCGTTCTTCCACAAGCTGGTGGACGATCTTGTGGCGCAGATGGGCGAAGCCTATCCGGAACTGCGTGAGGCGCGCGACCGCGTGGTCGAAGTGCTGCGCACGGAAGAAGCCCGCTTCTTCGAGACCATCGAGCACGGGATGTCGATCCTCGACGCCGCGCTGGGCGAGCTGAAGACCTCTGGTGCCAAGATGCTCGACGGCGAACTTGCCTTCAAGCTGCATGACACCTACGGTTTCCCGCTGGACCTGACGCAAGACGTCTGCCGCGAGAACGACGTGATCGTCGACGAAGCCGCCTTTGACGCCGCCATGAACCGCCAGCGCGAGCAGGCACGCGCGGCCGGCAAGTTCAAGCTGGTCGCTGGCACGCTCGACTACACCGGCGACAAGACCACCTTCCACGGCTACGACCAACTCGTGCGCGAAACCGCGCGTGTGACGGCGCTGTTTGTCGACGGTGCATCGGTGCAGGAAATGCACCCGGGCCAGACCGGCGTGGTGGTGCTGGACCACACCCCGTTCTATGCGGAATCGGGTGGCCAGGTTGGCGACCAGGGCACGCTCAAGGCTGCGACCGTCTGGTTTGACGTGGCCGATACGCTCAAGGTGCAGCCGGAAGTGTTCGGCCACCACGGCGAGTTGCGTACCGGCGTGCTGAAGGTTGGTGATGCCGTGGCGGCGGAAGTGGACGCTGTGCGCCGCGCGCGCACCATGCGCAACCACTCGGCCACCCACCTGATGCACAAGGCCCTGCGTGAAGTGCTGGGCAGCCACGTGCAGCAGAAGGGCTCGCTGGTGGATGCCGAAAAGACCCGCTTTGATTTCTCGCACAACGCGCCGATGACGCCGCTGCAGATTCGCGAAGTGGAAGCGCGCGTCAACGCAGAAATTTTCGCCAACGCCGCGACGAGCGCCCAGCTCATGGGCTTTGACGATGCGGTCAAGAATGGCGCGATGGCGCTCTTCGGTGAAAAGTACGGCGACGAAGTGCGCGTGCTGTCGATTGGTTCGTCGAGGGAACTGTGTGGCGGCACGCACGTGGCGCGCACGGGCGACATCGGCCTGTTCAAGATCGTGAGCGAATCGGGCGTGGCAGCGGGCATCCGCCGAGTGGAAGCCATCACCGGCGACAACGTGCTGCATTACCTGCAGACGCTCGATACGCGCATCAACGAAGCGGCCGCCGCGCTGCGTGCACAGCCGTCGGAACTGACGCAGCGCATCGGCCAGGTGCAGGATCAGGTGAAGACGCTGGAGAAGGAGCTGGAGCGCCTGAAGTCGAAGCTGGCCGCAAGCCAGGGCGACGAACTGGTGAGCCAGGCGGTGGACGTTGCGGGCATCAAGGTGCTGGCCGCCAAGCTGGATGGCGCCGATGCCAAGACGCTGCGCGAGACCATGGACAAGCTCAAAGACAAGCTGCAGACCGCGGCCATCGTGCTGGGCAGCGTGACTGACGGCAAGGTTGCGTTGATTGCCGGCGTGACGGCTGACGCCACGGCCAAGGTCAAGGCCGGCGAGCTGGTCAACTTTGTCGCCCAGCAGGTCGGCGGCAAGGGCGGCGGCCGCCCGGACATGGCGCAGGCCGGTGGTACGGAGCCGGACAACCTGCCGCAGGCGCTGGCCGGTGTGGCAGCGTGGGTGCAGCAGAAGGTCTGATGTAACGCCTTCGCATCGGATGCGCTGAACGGCGCGCGTTCCCGGCAACGGGGCGCGCGCCGTTTTGTTTTGGGGCAATCAGCGAGGCGGCGCAGTTTCCAGCCGGAAGACGCGCAGCCGCTCATTCCGGTCGCCATGGCGGGCGCCCGACCAGAATTCGGTCCATTCCTCTCCGGGCGTTCGCGCGTGCGCATGGCTGTCCTGAACGATCAGCCATCGGCACTTGTGGGCGGAGGATTGTGCAACGGGCCGGTGCAGGATGCCGGTGAAGTAACGCAGCATGGGCGCTTCCGATTCGCCCAGATGCAGGCTCGCCATGCAATCATCGGCGCGCCATGCCGGCGCCAGCTTGGCACTGAGGCTGTCGAACACAGACCGATAGCTCTTGGCCTCGTCCAGCCAGGGCAGCAGCAGGGTGCCGATCAACCCCCAGCCCACCATGGCACCGGCTGCCCACGACATCGCGCCGCGCCAGGCGCCGGCTTGTTTCAGCCGTGGCAGCAGCCAGAGCCATCCCCCTGTCAAGGCGAGCGCTGCGGCCACCGGCGTGGCTTCAAACGGCAAGGTCCAGTCGACCGGCAACCAGCGGTCGAGCCAGCGCAGGCTTGCATGCGATGTGTTTTCCGTCATGACGGCCCACAGCAGCCAGGCAAGCAGCACGATGCTGCCGAACAGCGCGCGGCTGAAGTAGTCCCACATGGCGTGCACGCGCATCGGCAGCCGCGCGATCGCTTGCTGGCCGAGCATCGCCAGCGGCACGATGAACGGCAGCAGATACAGCGGGCGGGCTGTCGCCGAGACCTGAAGTGCAAGCAGCCCCACAGCCGCGAACGCGAGGGGTAGCGCCACACGCGGTTTGCGCCAATCTCGCCACGCGCCGCCAGCCAGCGCGACGAGCGCGAGTGGGCCGGCCGGAAACCCGATGGTCAGCAGCGAATGCCAGATGTAGAACGGATCGTCGTTCTCCGCGCCCAGCACGGGTACGGAAAAGCCCAGGAAGCGGCCGATGTTGTTGTCCCAGAACCAGACGTGGAAGAGATCTGGCGCGCGCAGGTAGAAGAGCGTCGGCCAGATCGTGGCGAATGGAAGGAAGACCAGCACCGCCGTGCCGAGTTGTCGCACAAACGCGCGACTGCGGCACGCGGGAAGCAGTACACACGCGCTGGCGATGGTGATGCAGAACACCAGCGGGATGAATACGCCCTTGGCCAGCAGCGCCATCCCCATACCGATGCCGAGCAGCCATGCGGAGCCGCGTGAACGTGCTGCCGGCAGCGCGCATTCGAACAGCCCGCAGAAGCCGATAGCGGTGCCTGCCAGCAATGCCACGTCGGTAATCATCTCGTGGGCGTGCTTGACGACGATCAGCGAGCCTGCGCACAGCGCCACCGTGCCGAGCACACGCGCGTCCATCCAAGAAGATGCATCTGTCGCCGCCCGTGCGAGCCGCGCGGTAAACGCAAGAGCCAGTCCGGCAAACAGCGCACTCGCGAGACGCGCGGCGTCATGCGCGGCCAGCACGTCCCCCAGCAACCAGACAAGCGCGCTTGCCGCCCACGCATAGAGCGGCGGCTTTTCGACAAAGGGTTGGCCTGCGCTGACCGGCACGATCGCGTCTCCGGTTGCCACCATGTGCTGGACGATGCCGAACGTATAGGTTTCGTCCTGCTTCCATGGGTCGTGGCCGAGCGTGCCGGGCAGCAGGTAGGCGCAGGCGATCAACGCGACGAGAAGCCATTTGCGCAACGCTTGCCATGGCCATACGCGCACTGATGGCGAAGTGGGTGCGAGCACCCCGCCTGCGGCAAGCAGGGCCGGGTTTGCTGTGAAGTCACGCGCGTGCGTGGTCGCGGCGGGCGTGAGTGCGCTCCGCCGTCCAGGGCGTGTGGGTTCCTGCATGGTGCGAGGTTTCCGGTTTGCCGGATGCGGCCCGGAAGGTGGCCGGCCGATCGGCTTGGATGTCTGACAGAACGCCCCGATCCGGTCCGGGTGGGGCGGTGTGCAGTACATCACGCACAACTTACGGAGAACCTGAGCGGCGCGTCACAAACCTGAGCAACGGATTTCCATGGGGCACGCCGCGCGGCTTTCAGGGCACGGCGCGCCCCGCGTTGGGGCTTGTCTGCGCCATGAGAACAAGCTCGGGAACGCGGCGCGGCTGGAGACAGGCCCCGCCATGGCCTATACCGGGAAAACGTTGCCGATTGTGTAGGGATTGTGTGCCGCTTGGCAGGCAATTTGCATCGGTGGCGCGCGCTGTTCCCCACAGCGCGGGTTGATCCCATTCCTATCCCCAAATCCGAGGAGAACCATGAGCGTCCTATCTGACAAGGTCGACGCCCCGCCACCGCAGCCGCCGCACCGGCTGCTCGGGCGCAAAGGCAAACGATTGGCGCGTGCCGTCGCGGTTGGCGCGTTGCTGGCGGCAGGCGTTGGCGCGTCAACGCAGCCGGGTGCGCAACTCGCACCTGAGTCGCACGCGCGCAAGGTCAAGGTCCTGATCATCAGCATGTTTGCGCCCGAGGCGCAGCCGTGGATCGACAAGCTTGGCCTCACGCAGGACGTGCCGGTGCCGGGCCTGTCGATCGACTACCCGAACGTGCATTGCAACGCCAGCGACGTCTGCCAGCTCACCACGGGCATGGGCAAGGCGAATGCCGCGTCATCGGTGTCGGCGCTGATCTACAGCGGCAAGTTCGATCTGCAGCGCACGTACTTCCTTGTGGCCGGCATTGCGGGGATCGATCCGTCGCAGGGCACGCTCGGCAGCGCTGCGTGGGCGCGCTTCCTGGTCGACAGTGACATTGCCTGGGAGATCGACGCGCGCGAGGTGCCCGCCAACTGGCCTAACGGCTTCATCGGAATCAACACACAGGGCCCGGGGCAGAAGCCGCCGCTGGATTACAAGACCGAAGTCTTCCGCGTGAACGAGGCGCTGCTGCAGAAGGCGCTGGCGCTTTCCAAGGGCGCGGCGTTGGACGACAACGCAACTGCACGCGCCTATCGCGCCAATTACCCGAGCGCACCGGCCAACCAGCCGCCATCTGTCGTGCAATGCGACACCGCGGCGGGCAACACGTACTGGCACGGCGCCAAGCTGGGCGAGCGCGAAGCGGCATGGGTCAAGCTGCTGACGGACGGGCAGGGCACGTACTGCACCACGCAGCAGGAAGACAACGCCACGTTCGAGGCGCTTACTCGTGGCTCCAAGGCAGGCCTGCTCGACCTGCAGCGGGTGGCCGTGCTGCGCACTGCATCGAACTTCGACCGGCCGTATCCGGGGCAGACGCCGTATGACTCGCTGGTCAACAGCAACTCGGGCGGGTTCGTGCCGTCGCTCAACAACCTGTATCTGGCGGGCGGTCCGCTGGTCAACGAGATCGTCACGCGCTGGAGCGTGTGGAAACACGGAGTGCCTTCGCCATGATCGATTCCCGACTCAAGACCCCCATGCGATCCATCGCCAAGCTTTGTGCGGTCGGTGCCGCTGCGCTGACTTTGAACAGCTGCGCGTTCGATGGCGTCAAGGTCATCGTCATCAACATGTTCCAGGGCGAGGCACAGCCGTTCATTGACCGCTACGACCTCAAGGAGAAGGTCTACATTTCCGGCTTGTCACCCGACGCGCCGAACATGCTGTGCAACTACGACGGCATCTGCCAGGTCACCACGGGTATGGGCTATGCGAATGCCGCGTCGACGATTTCCGCGTTGCTCTATCGCAGCAAGCTTGACCTCTCGCACACCTACTTTGTGATTGCCGGCATTGCGGGCATCGATCCGGGGCAGGGGACGGTGGGCTCGGCGGCGTGGGCGCGGTATGCGGTCGATTACGGTCTCTCGCACGAGATCGATGCGCGCGAGATGCCGGCCGGCTGGCCGTACGGTTACTTCGGCATCGGCACCAAGGGCCCCGGCGAGAAGCCGCCGATGGACTACCGCACCGAAGTGTTCCAGCTCAACGAGACGTTGCTGCAGCGGGCATACACGCTGTCGAAATCGGCGACGCTGGAAGACAGCCCAGAGGCCATCGCCTTCCGCAAAAACTATGCGTATGCGCCGGCCAACCAGCCACCCGCCGTCATCCAATGCGACGTGGCCTCCGCCGATACCTGGTGGGCCGGCCGCAACCTGGGCCAGCGCGCGCGTGATTGGGTGAAGACGATGACCGACAACAAGGGCACGTATTGCACGACCGCGCAGGAGGACAACGCCACGCTGGAAGTGCTGACGCGCGGCGCCCGTGCGGGCAAGGTCGACTTCAGCCGCGTGGCACTGCTGCGCGCCGGGTCCGACTTCGATCGCCCCTACGATGGCCAGACCGCGTCCGACGGGCTCATTAACTACGCGCAGCAGGGTGGTTTTGTGCCGGCTACGCACAACCTCGTCAATGCGGCCAAGCCGTTGTTGGACGACATCGTGCAGCACTGGCCCCAGTGGAAACAGGGGGTGCCGGCGAATTAACAGTTGCTGACATCACATTTCAATCTATATAATGCGAATCATTCTCATTTGATGGATGGCGATAGGCAATTTGCTGACCGCTGACCATCGCTCTTGCCGGGCGAGCCAGCGGGTTCCACCTGCCAGCCAACGGATCGACGCGCCGCGTGATGTTTTGCGGCGCGTTTTCTCTTCTCTCAGCGCATTTCCGCGCGTCCGGTTTCGCCAATCCTGATCGACCCTGTTGCCCGCGATGAACCGTCATCTCGCGGCCCGCGCGTTCTCCTGCGCGCTCGCCGCCATTCCTCTCGCCGTTTCTACATTGACACATGCCGAAGAGAGCCAGCCGGCCGCAGGTGCCGCCACGGTCGACCTGAATGAGACGACCGTCACGGCAGGCAGCCAGCGGGGCTTTGCAGCTAGCACGGCGCAGGTCGGCGCGTTCCGCGGCATGGCGTTGCGCGACATTCCCGCCACCGTGAACGTGGTCACGCGCGAGGCGCTCGATGCGCAGCAAGACACGTCGCTGTACGACGCCCTGCGCAATACGGCGGGCGTGACGCGCCAGCAGCTATCGGGCGAGACGTTCGACAACCTCGCCATCCGCGGCGTGACGCTGGAGAACCGCACCAATTTCCGCTTCAACGGCTCGATGCCGATTCCGGCGCTCACGGCCATCCCGCTTGAGGACAAGGAACGCGTGGAGGTGCTGAAAGGCGTGTCAGCGCTGTACTACGGCTACACGACCCCGGGCGGGGTGGTGAACCTTGTCACCAAGCGGGCGGGCAACACGCCGGTCACCACGCTGGGCATGCAGTTCGACAGCAACGGCACCGTCGTCGGCACGCTCGACGTGGGGCGCCGCTTTGGTGAAGACAATCAATACGGCCTGCGTTTCAACGCGGCGGGTGGCTCGCTGCAGTCGCCGACGAGCGGCATTGACGGCACGCGCCAGCTTGCCGCTGTGGCTTTCGACTGGAAGGTCAACAGCCGCCTGAGCCTGAAAGCCGACGTGGAATACTCGCGCAAGGTCATCACGGAGCAATCGGTGGTGACGCTGCCCGCCGCCAAAAACGGGGTCATCACCTTGCCCACCATGCCCGACCCGGCCAAACGCATTTCGCCGGGGTGGGCCGACTTTGACGGCAACAACACCAACGCGTTGCTGCGCGCCGATTACGCGCTTGCCGATACGTGGCTGCTGACGGTGGAGGGCGGCATGTCCGAGACGGCGCGCACGCGGGCGTTCTCCGAATTTCGCCTCACCAACGCGGTGACGGGCGCGGGCACAGTCTCTGGCCAGCGTCAGAGCGGTCGCTGGAATACCAGCCACGTGCGAGTGGACGTTTCCGGCACCGAGAAGACGGGTTGGATCACGCATGACCTGACCTTTGGCGTTGCGCGATCCGACATGCGTCAGGCGGCCGTGTACTCGGACCGCTTCTCCGGCGCGCAGAATCTGTACAACCCGGTCGACCTCGGCTGGTTGCCGACCACGGGCACGGGCTTCACCGCCGAGCAGCGTGCCGTGGATACGGGCGTCTACGCGCTGGATCGCATGACGCTGTCGCAGCACTGGCAGGTGATCGCCGGCCTGCGCTACACGCGCTACACCAGCGAGCAGGCGCCCAACCGCTACGAGGCTAGCAAGACCACGCCGCTGGGCGCGGTCATCTACAAGTTCACGCCAGCGCTGTCGGCATACGCGTCGTACGCGCAGGGTTTGGAAGCCGGCGCGCGTGCGCCCAACACGGCCGCCAACGCCAATGTGGCCATGCCGCCTGCGCTGTCGGAGCAGAAGGAAGTGGGCATGCGCTATGAAACACCGGCCGGCACACAGCTTGCCGCTGCCGTGTACGACATCGACCGCGCAGCGAGCTACACCAACGACGCGAACATCTTCGTGCAAGACGGCCGCGAGCGGATTAGGGGCGTCGAGCTGACCGCGCAGGGTCGTGTCACCAAGGACTTGTCGCTGCTGGCCTCCGCCGGCTGGACGGACGCGAAGTTCCGCGGTGTCGGGAACGGCCTCGACGGAAAAACGCCGGAAAACACGCCGCGCAGCACCGCCAGCCTCTTTGCCGAATACACGTTGCCGACGTTGCGTTCGATCTCATTCAATGCAGGCGCCTATTACCTTGGCCCGCGCCCTGTGAATGACGCCAACCAGGCAGAGCTGGGCGGCACGACGCTCTTCAGTGCAGGCGTGCGCTACGTGACACGCATCTCGGGCAAGCGGGCAACGCTGCAGTTCAATGTCGACAACCTGACCGACAAGCGCTATTGGGCGGGCGCCGGCAACAACCGTCTGTCGATGGGCGCGCCGCGGCTCTTCAAGCTCGGCATGAAGATTGATTTGTGATGCGCGTCAGCCACCGGCCGCTTTCTTCACTGCGCCCAGCACTTCCATCGGCAGCGGAAAGACAATCGTCGAACTTCTGTCACCGGCGATCTGCGTGAGCGTCTGCAGATAGCGCAACTGGATTGCTTCGGGCTGCTGGGCCAGCATGCGTGCGGCTTCCAGCAGCTTCTCCGACGCCTGCAGCTCGCCTTCTGCGTGGATCACCTTGGCGCGCCGCTCGCGCTCGGCCTCGGCCTGGCGTGCGATGGCGCGGATCATCGATTCGTTGAGGTCAACGTGCTTGATCTCCACGTTCGCGATCTTGATGCCCCAAGGGTCGGTCTGGATGTCGAGCACCTTCTGGATGTCGAGGTTGAGCTTTTCGCGCTCGGCCAACATTTCGTCCAGTTCGTGCTTGCCGAGGATGGCGCGCAGCGTCGTCTGCGCAAGCTGACTCGTGGCCTCCAGGAAGTTGGCCACCTGGATGATGGCGCGCTCCGGATCGACCACACGGAAATACACCACCGCATTGACCTTGACCGATACGTTGTCGTGCGAGATCACATCCTGCGGCGGCACATCCATCACCACCGTGCGCAAGTCCACGCGCACCATCTGCTGGATGGCCGGCACGATGAGCACCAGCCCCGGCCCCTTCACGCGCCAGAAGCGGCCGAGCAGGAACACCACGCCGCGCTCGTATTCGCGCAGCACCCGAAACGACGAGATGACCAGCAGCACGGCCAGGAAGATCAGGCCGCCTGCGCTGAAGAAGCCGTAGAGCATTTTTCTTCTCCTTATGAGGACGCGGCAAGGGGAGCGACGGGTTCGACCATCAGTGTCAGCCCATGCCGGGCGATCACACGCACCTGATCACCACGCGCAATGCCACCTTCGCAGCGAACGCGCCAGCGCTCGCCATGGATGCGTGCCCAGCCGTCGCTATCGGCATCGGCATCCGGTGTATCGACGTCCAGCACTTCGCCTGTCATGCCGATGAGCGTATCGCCGCCGCTCACGATCGGCCGCCGTCGTGCACGCACCGCCAGGCTGGAGATCGCTAGAACAACGGTCAGGCTCACGAAGGCCAGTCCGATGATGAGCGGCAGCGGCACGCCAAAGCCCGGCGTTTGCGTGTCGATCAGCATCACCGCGCCTAGCACGAACGCAACGATGCCGCCCACGCCGAGTGCGCCGAACGTCGGCAGGAATGCTTCAGCAACCATGCAACCGAGGCCGAGCGCGATGAGGGCAAGGCCCGCGTAGTTGATCGGCAGCATCTGCAGCCCGTAGAGCGCCACCACGATGCACACTGCGCCGAGGATGCCGGGCACGACCATGCCCGGCGTCGAGAACTCGAAGATCAGTGCATACACGCCCACCGTCAGCAGCAACAGCGCCAGGCTTGGGTCGGTGATGACGCCGAGGAAGTGGTTGCGCCAGTCAGGCTCCAGCGTGACGATCGTGGCGTCCGCCGTATGCAGCGTGAGCGCGCCGGCGGACGTGCGCACCGCGCGGCCGTCGACTTGCTTGAGCAGATCAGGAAGGCTTGCCGCAACAAGGTCGATCACGTGCTGGTTGGCGGCTTCGGGCGCGTCGAGGCTCACGGCTTCACGCACGGCGCGCTCGGCCCATTCCGCATTGCGACCGCGCAGTTGTGCCAGGCCACGGATGTACGCCGCCGCGTCGTGCATCTGCTTGCGGGCGAGGGTGTCTTCGTTGCTGGAAGAGGCGGTTGGCGCGCTGGCCGGTTTGGCGCCGTCGCCGGGTCCGGGGCTGGGAGCGTGGCCGCCCATGCCGATCGCCACGGGCGACGCCGCACCCAGGTTCGTGGCGGGCGCCATCGCGGCAACGTGGCATGCATAGAGGATGTAGGTGCCCGCGCTCGCTGCCCGCGCGCCACCGGGGGCCACGTAGCCTGCCACCGGCACGGGCGACGCAAGGATGGCCTGAATGATCTGGCGCATCGACGCATCGAGGCCGCCGGGCGTGTCCATCTGCAGCACAACAAGCTGCGCACCTTGATCGCGCGCCTGTTGCAGGCCGCGGATCACATAGGCTGCGCTGGCGGGCCCGATGGCACCGGTGACCGGCAACACCACGACGGGCGCGGCGGCCACGGCAAGGCTGGTCCAGACCACGGCGATGACCGCTGCCAACCATCCTATCCAACGCCGCATCCGCAACGACGGTCGCATTCGCGCCTCCGTCCGTGATTGCCGCGGTTGTTGCCTGTTCGGACCTGCGGCACGGTCCCGATATCCGCTTTCAGTTTAGGCGGCAATGGCCTCGCGCGCGGGTGCGCTTGGCGCCGGTTGCGGCTCGCTCAGCACCTGAACCAGCGCCTGTAGAGCGGGCCCTGCCATATCGCGATGCCAGGCAAGCAGCGTGTCGACACGGCCCGGCTTTTCCAGCGCGTGGATGCTGATTTCCGGCGCGTTCGTGTATAGCTCAAGCACCGAGCGCGGCACCAGCGCCACGCCAATGCCTGCCGCCGCGCACGCGATGATGGCGTGGTACGAGCCAAGCTCCAGCACCCGCGACGGCGCCACCCCGTCTGCTGCAAACCAGTCTTCGATCAGTTGCCGATAAGCGCAGCCGGGTTCGAACGCGAGCAGGCCGGCGGTCTGCACATCCGCAGCGCGGCGGATGGGCGGATGGGCGCGGTGAGCAATCAGCACCAGCTCTTCCGCAAAGGCCGGCAGCGTCGTCATGGCGGCGCGCGTGTTGTTCAGGCACGCCGTCTCGGCAACGAACGCGCAATCGACTTCAAAGTTGGACAGCGCCTGGAGGGACTGGCGCGTGGTCATCGTCACCAGTTCAAGCTGCACGCGCGGCCAGCGCTGATGCAGCGTGGCCAGCAGGGCCGGAAGCCGGCTGGCTGCTGTGCTTTCCATTGAGGCAATGCGCAGGCGCCCGTGCGGCTCGCTCGGCTGCACAGCCTGGCGCGCTTCGGCAGCTAGGCGGAGGATGTCGTCGGCGTAGGTCAGCAAGGTCTGCCCGGCGGGCGTGAGCACCATGCGCTTGCTCTCGCGCACGAACAGTTGCACGCCCAGCGAGGTCTCGAGCTGGCGGATGCGCGTCGTCACATTCGACTGCACGCGATTCAACTGCTGGGCCGCCCGCGTGACGCCGCCTTCCCGCACCACTGTCCGAAAGATCTCCAGCGAGGACAGATCCATGATGTATCTCAAATGCTAATGGGTTCGTTCAATATAATTCATTTTTCAGGATGGACGGCCTTGCGTACGATGAAGTGCCGATTTCCTCATCCGGGCCCTTCCATGGAGCACACGCTGTCGTCTACCTCTGCCTTGTCCACCGCGCGTTCCCAGCGGGCCACCGCCTGGCGCGTGGCGATTGCGGGCATGGTGGCGCTGTCCGTGGCGATGGGCATCGGCCGCTTCGCCTTCACGCCGATCCTGCCGATGATGCTCCACGACGGCAGCCTGACGTTGGCGCAGGGCAGTTGGCTGGCAACCGGCAACTACCTGGGCTATTTCGTTGGCGCGCTGGCCTGCATGGCCGTGCGTGGCGACGCAGCGCGCCTCATCCGCATCGGTCTGGTTGCGACGGTGCTGCTGACTGCCGGAATGGGCGTCCTGCAAGGGCAGCCTGCGTGGCTTCTGCTGCGCTTTGCTGCCGGCATGGCCAGCGCGCTGGTGTTTGTCTTTACGGCGGGCTGGTGCCTTCATCGGCTGACCGAGCTGGGCCATGCGGCGCTCGGCGGCATCATCTTCTGTGGGCCGGGCCTTGGCATCGCCATTCCGGGCTTGGCGGCCAGCGGCATGGTGGCGCTGGGCTGGCACGCAACGTCGGCATGGATGGCGTTTGGCGTGCTGTCGGCGCTGCTCTCGGCGGCCGTGTGGTCGACCATCCGGCCTGAAGCGCATGCGCATGCCGCTCCGGCGCCGGCTCCATCCGGCACGGCACCCGGGCTGGATGCGCCTACCAGCGCGCTGACGATTGCCTACGGCCTGGCGGGCTTCGGCTACATCATCACCGCCACGTTCCTGCCCGTGATCGCGCGCAAGGTGCTGCCGGCGGGTTCGGTCTGGCCCGATCTGTTCTGGCCGATGTTCGGTGCGGGGGTAGCGCTCGGGGCGTTCCTTTCCACACGGATCAGCCTGGCGCGCGACAACCGATCGCTGCTGGCCACGGCCTACGCCATGCAAGCGGTTGCCGTGACCATCAGCATCGTCTGGCCGACGGTGGCGGGGCTGGCGCTTTCCAGCACGCTGCTCGGCCTGCCGTTCACGGCGATCACGCTGTTCGCCATGCGCGAGGCGCGCCGGCTCTGGCCGCATGCCGCGCCACGTCTGATGGGGCTCATGACGGCCGTGTACGGCATCGGCCAGATCGCGGGCCCGCCGCTGGCGAACCGGCTGTTTGCGGCTACGGGGGGCTTCAATGCATCGCTGGCCGTGGCAGCGGTGTCGCTCGTGGCGGGTGTGGCGACCTTTCTTGCGGTCAAGCGGGCGGCCCCGGCGCGTGCGTGATGCGCGGCATGTGAAGGCGCGTACAACGCGCTCGGCGCACCCGTTCTAGAATGCCTCCTCCATTGGAGGAGCCCCATGTCTTTTGCCCTGCGCCCCGATGCCGTTGTGCCCGGTGGTGAGATCAGCCAGGCCGAGCGCGCGGTGCGCGTCGATCTTGCCGCCGCGTATCGCCTGGCCGCGCTCAACGGCTGGGATGATCTTGTCTACACCCATCTGTCGGCCACCGTGCCGGGCGAGCCCGATCACTTCCTGATCAACGCGTTCGGCCTCGCGTTCGACGAAATCACAGCATCCAACCTGGTCAAGATCAATGGCCGCGGCCAGCTTGTCGGCGATTGGCCCGATGCGGCTGCGCGTCCGTCACTCAACGTGACGGGTTTTGCGTTGCACGCTGCCGTGCATGCCGCGCGGCCTGACGCGCAGTGCGTGATTCATCTGCATAACACGGCGGGCATTGCCGTGTCGGCGCAGAAGCGCGGGCTGCTGCCGCTGTCACAGCATGCGCTGCGGTTTCACCAGCGCATCGCGTATCACGATTACGAAGGGCTTGCCTTTACGCCGGAAGAAGGCACGCGTCTCACCGCGTCGCTTGGCAATCATTTCGCCATGCTGCTGCGCAATCACGGCACGCTCACCATCGGCCGCACCGTGGCCGAGGCGCACGTGCTGATGGCCACGCTCATCAAGGCATGCGAGATCCAGATTCAGGCGCTCGCTGGCGGCGAGGTCGTCTCGCCCGCGCCGCAAGTGGCAGATCGCGCGGCAGAGCAGCTCGAAGATGGCGGTGCCATTGAAGGCGTGATCGAGTGGCCGGCGCTGTTGCGCAAACTGGATAAAATCGACGCTTCGTATCGTGACTGACGCGACTGTCAAAGCGACCCCCTAAACAGGAGACACCATGCCAACTTTCCACATCGAGATGTTCGAGGGCCGCAGCGTCGAGCAGAAGCGCAAGCTCGTCGAAGAGGTGACGCGCGTCACCTGCGAATCGCTGGGCTGCGCGCCGGGCGCCGTCGACATCATCATCACCGACATCAAGCGCGAAAATTGGGCCACCGGCGGCGTGCTGTGGTCCGAACAGAAGTAACCTGTCTTCCACTCACATTTGCCGGCCCGCCATGCAGCCCATGCAGCATTTCGCCTCAGACAACTACGCGGGCTTCTGCCCGGAGTCTCTGAAGTATTTCCTGGAGGCCAACGGCAGCGGCCATGAGCCGGCCTACGGCGATGATTCGTGGACGCAGCGCGTGTGCGACCGCATCCGCGATCTGTTCGAAACCGATTGCGAAGTCTTCTTCGTCTTCAACGGCACGGCGGCCAATTCGCTGGCGCTGTCGTCGCTGTGCCAGTCGTATCACTCCGTGATCTGCCACGAGCTGGCGCACATCGAGACGGACGAATGCGGCGGCCCGGAGTTCTTCTCCAACGGCTCGAAGCTGCTGACCGCCAAAGGCGAGAACGGCAAGCTCACGCCGGACGCGGTCGAAGCCCTCGTCACGCGGCGCTCCGATATTCACTATCCGAAGCCGAAGGTCGTTTCGCTGACGCAGTCGACGGAAGTTGGCACCGTCTACACCGTGGACGAGGTGCGCGCGATTGCCGCGATTGCCAAGCGCCGGCAGTTGCGCGTGCACATGGACGGCGCGCGTTTCGCGAATGCGGTGGCGTCGCTGGGCGTGCATCCGTCTGAGATCACGTGGCGCGCCGGCGTGGACGTGCTGTGCTTTGGCGGCACGAAGAACGGCCTGCCGGTCGGCGAGGCGGTGGTCTTCTTCGATCGTCGCCTGGCGGAAGACTTTGCCTATCGCGTCAAGCAGGCAGGGCAACTGGCCTCGAAGATGCGGTTCATCTCGGCACCGTGGCTGGGTTTGCTGGAAAACGACGTGTGGCTGCGCAACGCGCGTCACGGCAATGCGATGGCGCAACTTCTGCATGCGCGCATCGCCGATGTGCCAGGCGTGCGCATCATGTTCCCGACCGAATCGAACGCCGTGTTCGCTGAGCTGCCGCTGCCCGCCATCGAGGCGCTGCGCGCACGCGGCTGGCGTTTCTACACATTCATTGGTGCCGGCGGCTGCCGCCTGATGTGTTCGTGGGACGTGGAGCCCGAGACGGTGGAAGCCTTTGCCGCCGACATCCGCGCGGCCTGTGAGCAAGCTGTCTAACGCATCTCTCTGCCATGAGCTTCGACTACCGCTTCTGCCCCCAATGCGCCACGCCGCTCGTCGAGCAGCACAACGCCGGTCGCCTGCGCATCGCGTGTCCGGTGCCGGACTGCGGCTTCGTCCACTGGAATAATCCGTTGCCCGTGCTGGCGGCGGTGGTCGAGTATCGCGGGCAGATGTTCCTCGCGCGCAACGCGCTATGGCCCGAAGGCATGTTTGCCCTCGTCACCGGCTTTATGGAGCGCGATGAAACGCCGGAAGAAGGCATTGCCCGCGAGCTGAAGGAAGAGACGAACTTGGACGCACAATCGATCTCGCTGATCGGTGTGTATGAGTTCATCCGCAAGAATGAGCTGATCATTGCGTACCACGTGGTGGCCGATGGCGAAATCGCGCTGTCGGAAGAGCTCGTCGAGTACCGTCTGAAGCCGTTTGAGAAAGTCCGTCCCTGGACGGCCGGCACCGGTTATGCCGTCGCTGATTTTCTGAGCGCGCGCGGCTTGCCCGTCAGTTACATCGACATCCGCACCGGCGAACCGGCCGAGCCGCCGCCGCGCCAGTGGCAGCCGACGCGGCTCGTTACAATCACGGAATGACTGATGCAAACGGCACTGCGCCGCTTGCCCGTACCACTGAGGAAGACATGGAGTTTCAGAAGGAAATCGACGCGCGCGGCCTGAATTGCCCGCTGCCCATCCTGCGCACGAAGAAGGCGCTTGCCGACATGCAAAGCGGCGACGTGCTCAAAATTCTTGCCACCGACCCCGGCGCCACGCGGGACTTCCAGGCATTCGCCAAGCAAACCGGCAACGAGCTGCTGGAGCACAGCGAGCAAGACAAGGTGTTCACGTTCTACATGCGCCGCCGCTGATCTGGCAGGGCGTTCAATGAAAACGGGGCGATCCGGTTTGGCCGGATCGCCCCGTTTTTATTGGCTGCGATTCGTATCCCGAATTGGCGCGGCTTACTTGCGTGCTTCCATCGCCATGCGCAGCGCCAGGCTGGTCAGCACGGTGCCCATCAGGTAGCGTTGAACCGACAGCCAGCTCGGCTTGCGCGAGAGGAATGCGGCGATGCTGCCCGCCGTGGCCGCGATCATCGAATTGACGGTCACGCTCACGCAGATCTGCGTGAGCCCCAGGCAGACCGACTGCACCAGCACGCTGCCGTGCGCCGGCTCGATGAACTGCGGGAGCAGCGACAGATACAGCACTGCCACCTTGGGGTTGAGCATGCTGGTCAGCAAGCCCATCGTGTACAACTTGCGCGGGCTGTCCACCGGCAGCTCCCGCACCTGGAATGGCGCGCGGCCACCCGGGCGCACGGCTTGCCAGGCCAGATACAGCAGGTAGATCGCGCCGCCAAAGCGCAACGCATCGTAGGCAAACGGCACCGCCATCAGCAAGGCTGTGATGCCGAATGCGGCGCACAGCATGTAGAAGACAAAGCCGGTGGCAATGCCCGCCAGCGACACTAGCCCGGCGTTGCGCCCCTGGCAGATCGAACGGGAGATCAGGTAGATCATGTTCGGGCCGGGCGTCAGCACCATGCCGAGAGCAACCAGGGCAAAGGTGAGCAGGTTGGTGAGGGTAGGCATAGCGGGCTCAATGTCAGCGGCAAGGACGAAGAGCTTGCAGGCTAGCACCCGTCGCCAATCGCCCGACAGGTACAGAAAATCACAAATTTCAGCGATTCTGTATCGGTCCTCATACGAACTGCGCGACGAGTGGATGACGTACGCGGCGTACAGCGCACAGAAAAATTGTCTGTTACATCCTTAACGCGGTTTGTCACAGCCTGCAGCCAAGTGCGGCATAGAGTGGAAACAAGGTTCGGCATGTCCGGACGCTTTAAGGGAGCACTTCATGCAAAAAGCTAAGTTCCTGATGTCATTGATGCTGGCTGTATCGGCACTCGCTCCGCTGGCCGGCCATGCGCAAGACCGCGATCACCGCTGGGACCGCGACCGCCACGACGAGCGTGTCGACATGGATCGCCGCGCCGATCGCGAAATGGCCCACCGGTGGAATCGGGGTGAGCGCGTTCCGCCCGAATACCGCGATCGCCAGTACATCATCGACGACTGGCGCGAGCATCGTCTTTCGCCACCCCCGCGCGGCTATCACTGGATTGGGGTGGACGGCGGCTATTACCTGGTGAGGCCGGATGGTCTCGTCTTCAATGTGACGATCGGCGGCTAGTTGCTGATCCGCTGAGAGAAGAACCCGCGACTGCGAAAGCGTCGCGGGTTTTTCATTTTTTGGTGAGAGCGGGCTTCTGGGAGGGGGTGCCTTACAGAATGCTGAATGGTCGGTGGCCGCGCGCCATGCATACGTCATCGGCGTTGTTGAAGGTATGCCGAAACCATTCCATCCCCCACCCCTGATCCCCCATGCACCTGCATTTCCTCCTTCCCGCCGTGCTGTTCATGGCGCTGCCTGCTCATGCCGAGCTTCTCATCAGCGAATACGTAGAAGGCAGCTCCAACAACAAGGCCGTCGAAATCTACAACCCGGACGCAGCAGAGGCCGATCTGTCGGTCTACAAGATCGAGCAGTACAACAATGGCGGGAGTACGCCCACCGCATCGTTTGCGCTCTCGGGCAAGCTGGCGCCGCGCTCCGTACATGTGATGGCGCATAGCACGCTGGCCAGTGCGCTGGGCACCCGCGTCAACCAGACTGCGGGCTTCTCCTTCAACGGCGACGACGCGCTGACGCTCACCCGCTCTGGCTTTGTTGTCGACCGCATCGGCCAGGTCGGCTATCTACCGCCGTCCGGCTTCTGGGGGACGGCCGTCGCCGGCACGAAGGACCACACGCTGCGCCGCAAAGGCTCGGTGAAGGCGGGTGATGCGAACAGTACCGCCGCCTTCGATCCATCTGTGCAATGGGATACGTTCAACGTCGACGACTTTTCCGATCTTGGCTTGTACAACGGGCAGGGCACCGTCACGCCGCCACCCGCCGCTGCGGTGTGCGGTGCCGCAGCAACGCATCTTGCGGATGTGCAGGGCGCGGGCGCAATTTCGCCGCTGGCCGGCCAGAACGTTGAAATCGAAGCGGTCGTGACGGCCGACTACAATGGCACCAACGGTTTCAACGGCTTCTTCGTGCAACAGCCGGACGCGCAGCGCCGAAGGCTGCCCGGCGTGTCGGAAGGGCTGTTCGTCTACGCGCCCGGCGTCACCGCGCGCGCAGGTGACCTTGTCCACCTCGTCGGCAAGGTGGAGGAGAAGTACGGCCAGACGCAATTGACGCTGGCCACCAACGGCATCGCAAGCTGCGCCAGCGGCAACAGCGTGACGCCGATCGACGTGACATTGCCTGTGGCCAATGCCAAGGCGTTGTCGGCGTATGAAGGGATGCTTGTGCGCTTGCCGCAAACGCTGACGGTGAGCGAGACGTACGAACTTGGACGCTACGGCAGTCTCCTGCTCAGCAACGGGCGCCTCCCATTGCCGACAAACGTGGCACCGCCTGCAAATGGCGCGGTGGCGCAGGCCGCGGCCAATGCGCTGAATCGCATCGTGCTTGACGATGGTTCCAATCAGCAGAATCCCGCCAGCGTGCGCTATCCGGCGCCGGGCCTGTCTGCGGCGAATCCTGTGCGCGCCGGCTATACCGTGAGCGGTGTGCAGGGCGTGCTGGAAATGCGCTACAACGCCTGGCGCCTGCAGCCCGTGCCGGGCGCGGCCGCGCCGGCTTTCAACGCTGCCACGAACCCGCGTGCGGGTGCGCCGGCACGCCATGCCCAAGCCGATGTGCGCGTCGCCTCGTTCAACGTGCTGAACTACTTCAACGGTGACGGCAAAGGCGCCGGCTTTGATGATCCGACCAACCGCGGCGCCAAGACACAGGCGGAGTTCCAGCGCCAGGAAGCCAAGATCGTTGCTGCCATCCGCGCCATCAATGCCGATGTGGTCGGCCTGATGGAAATCGAGAACGACGGCTACGGCGAACTCAGCGCCATCCGCCGCTTGACGACCCAGCTCGGTGCCGACTGGCGCTACGTTGATCCGGGCGTGTCGAAGCTGGGCAGCGATGCGATTACGGTGGCGATCGTCTACAACAGCCGCACGGTGGAGCCCGTCGGCATTCCGGCCACGCTGGCCATTGATAACAAGAACCGCCAGCCGCTGGCGCGCAGCTTCCGACGCATCGGCGGCACGCAGAACTTCACCGTGGTGGTCAACCATCTGAAGTCGAAGGGCTGCACCGGAGCGACCGGCAAGGACACCGACCAGCGCGACGGCCAGAGCTGCTGGAACCCCACCCGCGTGCGCGCTGCCGGTCTGATCGCCGACTGGCTGGCGACGTCGCCAACCGGCGTGGCTGACATAGGGCAGCTTCTCATCGGTGATCTCAACAGCTATGCCAAGGAAGACCCCGTCGTGCTGCTTGCCGACAAGGGATATGCCGACATGGTGGAGAAGTTCATCGGCAAGGGCGCTTACAGCTATGTCTACGGCGGCGAATCCGGCTACATCGACCATGCGCTTGCCACCTCCGGCTTGGCCGAGCGTGTACGCGCCGTGCACGAGTGGCATATCAACGCCGACGAACCGATCGCGCTGGAATACTCGTTCGCATACAAAAGCGCCGAGCAGCAACAGGCGTTCTACGCGCCGGACGCGTACCGGTCCTCCGACCATGATCCGGTGCTGGTCGACTTGGCGCTCAATACGCAGACGGCAGGTGGCGGCACGAGTCCGGAAGGCGATGCGGCGGCGGGTGCGGCCACGGGCAGCACAGGGGTGGGGGGTGCCGGTGCGGTGGACCCGATCCTCGGGCTCGCACTGGCCGCCGCTGCGGTAGCCTTGGCGCGGCGTCGTGCCTGTCGGTCTTGAACGTCCGCGCTCTTCCTCGGGCGACGCGCGGCAACTCCATCACCAGTCAAATCGCATCCGTGCGCTTGCTGACCGTTCGACACGGCCTTAAGGTCGTTTCCGGCCATCCGGCTCGGGACTGAATTAAGCTTCTGAACTGGCGCGATCAGCAACATCGCGAACCCGACGCGCCGAGGCAATCGATTCCGATATGGCGACGGGGGATGATGTGAGCAATGTGGTGGCGACGGTGCGTGCGCTGATCCTGAGTGTATGGCTTGGCTTGATGACCGCCGGCAGTCACGCGGCCGCCCCTTCGTTACTCACACCGGAGGAGCAAGCGTGGGTGGCCGCGCATCCGGTCGTGCGCACCTGCGTCGATGCGCACTGGCGCCCGTTCGAGTTTGTCCAAGCTGGCAAGGTGGTCGGCATGGTGCCATCGTTCCTTGACGCGGTTGCCGAGCTTAGCGGACTGCGTTTCGAATATGTCGACGGTGCGTGTTGGAACGGCTCGGCTGGGGCATTGCGGTCCGGCAGCGTCGACATGTTGCCCGACTGGGGCAAGCACGATGACGTGGTCCCTAACAGAGAGGGTTTCATCGCCAGCACGCCGTACTACGTCGGCACAATCGCAATCGTCACGGCCGAACGTGAAAACCTGTTTGCCGGTGCCACGCAGTTGGCGGGCAAGCGCATCGCAATCAAAGGTGGCGGTGGCCTTGAACTGGCAATCCGCCACAGCGGCGTGCCGGTGAGGTTGCAGACGTTCCAGAATGAGTCCGATGCGCTGGACGCCGTCGCAAACGGCGAGGCCGACGCCGCGCTCGGGACTGACGCGTCGATCATTCCGCAGTTGCAGCGGCAGTTCCAGGGCCGGCTTTTTCTCTCGGGAAGTCTCTGGGACCGGCCCTATGCGCTGGCGATGGTCACGCGCGAGGACAACCCTGTGCTCGCGTCGATTCTCAATAAATCCCTGACCGCCATTCCAGTATCAGACGCTGACGAGATTCGGCGCCGATGGCAGGAAACCACCGACTACGGCGCACCGTCGCTCGCATCGATCCTGCATTACCGTTGGCGGCAGGTCATCCTCGTTGCGGGCGTCGTTCTGGCGTTTGCGGTGCTGGCGTATGTGCTATGGCGCGCGCGTGTTGCCGCCGTTCGCAGCGAGCGTGATAAGGCGATGTTCCTCGCGTTCATCAGCCACGAAATCCGCACGCCGATGCATACCATTCTTGCTTCGCTGGAACTGCTGCAGCGCTCGCAGTTGACCGGCCAGCAAGCCAGCCGTGCCGACGCCGCCGTCTCGGCATCGGAAACGCTCTTGGCGCTGCTTGACGATGTCCTCGAATATTCACGTCTCGAATCTCACAGCGTGACACTCGTGCTTCAGCCCACGACGATCGGGCCATGGGCCGAGCAGACCCTCGACATGGTCCGTTGGCGTTCAGAGGAGAAAAAACTGGCCCTGTCGCTCGATCTTGCCTGCGTGCCCGATTTCAGCGTGGAGATCGATGCCATGCGCGTGCGCCAGATCGCTCTGAATCTGCTGGTGAACGCGATCAAATTCACCGCGGCCGGCAAGGTCGTTTTCCGCGTCGACTATCTGCCCGGAAAGCGACGCGGCATCGGAACGCTCGTACTCGAGGTCAGAGACACGGGCATGGGCATTCCTCCAGAGCGCCAGCGGAACATTTTCGAACCGTATGCACGCGTGGAAAGCCCAGGCAATCGCGGTGCCAGCGGCACGGGGCTGGGTTTGTCGATCTGCCACGAACTCGTCGAGCTGATGGAGGGCGTGATCACCGTCAGCAGCAGCCCCGAAGTCGGCACGGTGTTCACCGTCATGTTGCCGACACGCGAGGCGCACGCAGAGGCGGCATTGCCGAACGCTGCAGATGCATCGCCGGCGTCTGCGCCCCTCGCGATATCGCCGAAGGCGCAAAAGACGCTGTCGCGGGAATCGAAGGAAGGGCCGCTTGTCCTCGTGGTCGATGATCACGAGGCGGTGCAACATGCGATTCAGCATCAGTTGGACGCACTGGCTTGCCGGTCTGCCATTGCCGGCACCGGCGAGGCGGCGCTCGAACAGTTTGCGTCAGCAGCGTTTGACATGGTGCTGCTCGACTGCAATCTGCCCGGGATTGATGGATATACCGTCGCGCAGCGCATGCGAGAAATCGAGCACCAGCGCGGGGGCGAGCGCACGCCGATTGTCGCCATCTCGGCTGCGACTGACGACGCGCACCGCGTCCGGTGTTTCGACAGCGGCATGGACGGTGTTCTTTGCAAGCCACTGCGCCTCGCCGCGTTGCGGGAACTGATTGAACTCTGGTGTGCTCATGGCGATTCCGCCCCCTACGCGGAGTCAATGGAGCGCGACATGGCGCCGTCGGCGGACGTCCTCGCGATCTATCGACAGACCATGAAGACCGATCTTGAGATGCTTAGCCAGGGCATCGCACATCGGGATATCGAGCAGGCACGTCGAGCCGCTCATCGAATTTCGGGCGCTGCGGCCGTTGTGGAAGATCGGCAGACGCGCAACCTGGCCAGTGAACTGGAACGACGTCTTTCGACCCCGTCCAGCGACATCAACGCGGACATTCAGGCGCTCTTCGTAGAGCTCCAATCGCTGCACCGGGCGGAAACCCCAGACGCCTGATCCTTTCCCTCAGAGGGGGGCGGCCTCGCCCTGATCCTGCATTCCCGCATATGCGCTGTTCGCCTCTCCTGCGGCGGCGTGCGCGTTGTGCTGCCCGCATTCCTCCGTCTCGACGGCCCAATCAGCGGAACCGCTGCATTTACAACGAGAAAGCCTCTGCCCGTAAGGGGCGCCGGTCTTCATCGTGCAGACCAAACGCATCAATTCAGGCTGCTTTTCAGAGCAGTCTGATATGGCGCGCCTGCCTCGCTTGGAATACTTGCGCCTGCCTCATTCGATAGGCATTTCTTCTCGACCAAGTCCCGGCACCTTTCTGCTGCGGTCTCATTTAAGGGTAAGTCAATGAAAGCAAAACTGTTCCTGGCGGGCGTCGCCATGTCTGCTCTGTCCTCCGTCGCAATGGCCGCCGATGAACCGGTGGTAAAAGAAACGGTGGACGGCGTCATCAACTTCCAAGGCACGATTCTGAACGACACGTGCAAGGTGTCGTCGACCACGGGCGACGCAGGCTCCATCAACGTGAGCATGGGCAACATCGCCGCTGACGATATCGGCACCCTCGCTGCGCCGAAGCGTCTGACGAACGGCGCCGGCGCGGCCAACTTTGATGTGGTGTGCAAGAAGGGCGCCAAGGTCAGCATGAAGTTCGCCGGCAAGGCCGCAGAACTGAGCGCCGACAAGAAGACGCTGCGCGTGAACAACGGCGCCACTGCCGACGGTTTCGCCCAGGGCGTGAGCATCGCCGTGTACGAAGGCACGGGCGCGAGCGCGAATGCGTTCGATCTGAGCAATGGCGACCTGCTGGCACAAACCGAAGTGCCGGAAGGTGGTGGCGCCATCAACGTGCGTTTTGCCGCTGCTTACGTGGCTGCCGACGCCACCAAGGTGAAGCCGGGTATCGCCAACGCAAGCCTGCCGTTCACGCTGAGCTACGAGTAAGCCAAGCGCCAGCCACCCAGGCTGGCTTCAATCGGCAGCGGCACCTGTCCGCTGCCGCCTCTTTCTTCAAGGCAATTCCGGATATGAAAGCAAAACGATTCGCCGTTGGCGCGGCGTTGGCGTGCGCGTTGGCTGCGTCCGCGAGTCACGCCAGTATTTCCCTAGGTACCACGCGGGTGATCTTTGATGGCAAGAACAAGGAAAGCTCCGTGGTCGTTATCAACGAAGGCGCCGATGCGCTGATCCAGGCCTGGTTGGATCCGCTTGATGACGTCACCAACACGCAACTGCCGTTTGCGATCACGCCGCCGCTGGCCAAGGTTGGCGCCAAGCAGCAGCAACTTCTGCGCGTGCTTTACGAAGGCGTGGGCATGCCCGCTGACCGTGAGTCGGCCTTCTGGTTGAACGTGCAGGAGATTCCCCAAACAGCCAGCACCGACAACGTGTTGCAACTGGCTGTGCGCCAGCGCATCAAGGTGTTCTATCGGCCCACCGGTTTGCGCGCCGATCCGCTCAAGGCACCGGCAAGTCTGCAATGGCAACTGAACCAAGATGCAGGTAAAGGGATGCTGCGCTTGAGCAACCCGAGCCTATATCACGTGACCGTGGTGGACGCCAAGCTGCACGCGGGCAGCGCGGATGAGCCCGTTGCCGACGCCAAGATGATCGCGCCCGGTTCCACGCTGACATTGCCCGTCAAGCTGCCGGTCGGCCATGCCGCCGCACCGGAACTGCGCTACGAAGTCATCAATGACTTCGGCGGTCGCGAAAGCTACCGCGTCACTTTGCACGGCAGCCAGCCGAGCACACCGGCCCCCGCCGGCAACTGATCGACCCAGTCCAGTCAATCGATCCTGCCTGCATGGGCCGGATCAGCCCGCGCCCATTCGTAGGGGAGCTTACCTATGTGACACCCCCGATTCTCAAGGCCCAAAGCGAGCATTGCGATGTCTAAACGCCCGACCACCAAACGGTTCCCCAGAAAGATTGATGGAAAAGCGCTCACTGTTCGCCCCAGCGCAACCCCGCTGTACCTGGCTTTGTGTATGGCGCTGTTCAACAGCGCGCGCGCGGCTGAGGGCGAAACGCTCGTGGCGCAAGTTGATCCGACGCTGCTCGCGTTCAACACCAACTTTCTGCATGGACAGGGCCGCCCGGCAGACCTGAGCGCCGTACTTTCTTCCGGCAACAGCGTTCCGCCGGGCACGTATCGCGTCGAGGTGCAGGTCAATGGCGACCTGGTTGGCCGTCGTGACATCGATTTCTATCAGGATGGCGGCAAAGGTAAGCTGCGCCCGTGCCTGACCGCGCAGATGCTGCAAGACTTTGGCGTCGATCTGAGTGCCATCACGCCGCCGCTGGATCTCAACAGCCAGGCGTGCCTGGACTTGCCGCATTTGATGGACCAGGCCTCTGCCGATTTCGACGCCGGCAGGCTGCAACTCAACCTGAGCATTCCGCAGGCATTTCTGTCGCGTGCCGCGCGTGGCTATGTGGACCCAGCCTTGTGGGACGAAGGCGTCACCGCTGGCTACGTCAATTACCAGTTCAGCGGAAACTACGGCCACGGCCGCGTTGGTAATGACAGCCGCAGCTATTACCTTGGCCTGCAGAACGGCGTGAACATTGGCCGTTGGCGTCTTCGCAATGAATCCACGCTGACCGGAAGCAACGATGGCCAGACGCGCTTCAAGAGCAACCGCACGCTGGTGCAGCGCGACGTCGACGCCATCAAAGGCCAGTTGACGCTGGGCGAGCAATACTCTGACGCCACGCTATTCGACAGCGTACGTTTTCGCGGTGTGCAAGTCGGCTCCGATGACGGCATGCTGCCCGACAGCGAGCGCGGTTACGCGCCCGTCATTCGCGGTCAGGCGGCCACCAATGCCGTGGTCGAAGTGCGCCAGAGCGGCTACGTGCTCTACCGCGCCAACGTGCCGCCCGGCCCGTTCCAACTGACCGACATCTTTCCGTCCGGCTCCAACGGCGACCTGGAAATTACCGTCATCGAAGCTGACGGTAGCAAGCATGTCACGCATCAGGCGTTCTCCAGCTTGCCGCTGATGCTGCGCAAGGGCCGCCTGAAGTACAACTTCGCGGCGGGCAAGTACGATGGAGACCAGGGCGCATCGCCCAATCTGGTGAGTGGCTCGCTCGTCTACGGCCTGACCGACAACAGCACGGTGGCCGGCGGTTTCCAGGCCTCGCGCGACTTCCAGGCCGTCAACCTGGGCGTGGGCACCAACACGCCTGTTGGCGCGCTGTCGGTGGACTTCACGCAATCGAGCAGCCGGGCGCAGGGCAAGCGCGATACCGGGCAGAGTGTGCGCATCTTGTATGCCAAGACCTTCACGCGCACCAACACCAACTTCACGCTTGCAGCCTATCGCTACTCCACGTCGGGCTATCGCACGTTCAACGACCACGTTAACGACCTGAGCAATACCGACGGTGTGCAATCCGGCCGCAGCCGCTCGCGCATCGACTTGACGACCAGCCAGGACTTAGGCGGGCCAGATCGCAAATATGGCAGCGTCTACCTGAACGTCAGCCAGCAGACCTATTGGAACCAGCCGGGCTCCAGCCGCAGCATCAGCGTCGGCTACGGCAATAGCTGGAAGCGGCTCAGCTACAACCTGAGCCTGAGCCAGACCAAGGATAGCCGTTTCGGCAGCAACGGCCGCAGTACGCAGGTCATGCTTACGATGTCGATCCCGCTGGGTGGCAAGCTGCAATCGCCGCGTGCCTATACCAACGTGAGCAATGACAGCAACGGCGGCACCAATGTTCAAAGCGGCCTGAGCGGTTATGTGAGCGAAAACACGTCATACGCCATGCAGGCCGGGTATACCAGCCGCGGGCGTGGCGAAACCGGCGGCGCAAACATTACCCACAACGCCGACGCGGGCCAGCTCTCGGCCAACGTCAACTTCGCGCGCGATTACCAATCGGCAAGCGTGGGAGCGACCGGCGCTGTGGTTGTGCATGGCGGTGGAGTCAACCTGAGCCGCACCGTGGGTGACACCTTTGCATTGATGAAGATGGAAGGCATCAAGGGTGCAGACGTGCGTACCGATGGCGGCACCTCGGTGGGCCGCAACGGCTATGCCGTGGTCACTTACGCACAGCCGTACCGCCTGAACGCCTTGCGGCCGGACACCCACAACTTAGGGGCGGACGTAGAACTGGAAGACACTGTCAAGCAAGTCGTGCCGCGCCGTGGCGCCATCGTCAAGGCGACGTTCAAGGGGTACAGCGGCCAGCGTGCGCAGTTCACGCTGCAGCAGGCCAATGGCAAACCGGTGCCGTTTGGCGCCAGCGTGGAAGACGCACAAACCGGGAAACAGTTGGGCATTGCGGACCCGAACGGCAATGCGTTTGTGCTGCTCAATCAAGAGCAAGGCGCGTTGGTTGTGAAGTGGAAAGAAGGCCAGTGCCGGGCGCCCTATGCGTTGCATGCGGCGGAGGCTGGGCGGAATTACCAGAGGCAGACGCTGCGGTGCAAATAAGCGATGCCGCTTCCAATCAGGGGTCAAGAATCGGCGCTCGGATACTCGCGAAAAGAATGCAAGGAAAACACGATGGATAAGAAGTTCTCTACTCGATGCTTGAACCGCCTCTTTGGTGGTTTTTGCGTTCTGGTGACGATTTTCTTGGCGATATTCTTTGTTGCGCCAGCTCACGCCCAAACCTGTAAGTTTATCAATGGCCACAATACCCGGACAGTGACGTTCACGATACCTCGCAACTTTAGTATGCCGCGCAATCCGCCAGTCGGGACAGTTGTCTGGGAAAGCTCCACGCAGACGTACTCTGGCCCGGTCGCGGTTTACGAATGCAATGCAGCGTACAGAACCGGGATAAGGAGTTCGGTCGGTGGGTGGCAAACTGTGGGTCAGACCGAATTTCCTATCGGCAATACCGGACTTGCGTGGAGTCTAATCGCCAACAACCGGACGATTAAGAGCATATATGGGGCGGGGACGCAGTCAAACGGCGGCGCGAGTGGTTTCGACCGTTGGCAATTCAAGCTTGTAATCAAAGCCATCAAATCGGTTTCGGCCGGCGCCACGATTCCGGGAGGGGACCTCGGCCACTACCGCGTCGAGGAACTCAATGGCCTCACGTTCCAAACGAGCAACTCGGCCAGTGTCAGTGCGCTCAGCTGCAAGACGCCGGATGTCACCGTCAAGATGGGAGACAAGAACCGCGTGCGCCACTTCGGCGGCATTGGTACGTCGTTGGCACCGGTCAATTTCTCGATTGCCCTGGAGGAATGTCCCGAAGGCATCACGAAGGTGTCTTATTTGCTGAAGCCCAACACGCAAATCGTGGACGCTGCGCGCTCAGTCGTCGCGCTCGATACCACATCGATCGCGAAGGGCGTCGGCTTGCAAATACTTGACGAGAGTGGCAAGCCGGCGGCGCTGAACAAGAAGATTGCTTTTAGCGGCTACGACACGGTTGGCGGAAATTTCAGTATTCCGCTCAAAGCGGCCTATCACCAAACCGCTCCAGTTGTTGAAGCAGGTTCGGCGAATAGCTCTCTGACACTTGTGATGAGCTACGAGTAGCTTGGTGTGCGTGGCGGCTTCGTCGAGCATGGCAGCCGGCGCAATTCATTGATCGGCGTGCTGGCAAATCCAAATAGACACCGTCAAGCAGGTGGTGCCGCGCCGCGGCGCCATCGTGAAGGCTACCTCCAGGGGCTAAAGCGGCCAGCGTGCGCAGTTCACGCTCCAACAGGCTGACCGCAAACCGGTGCCGTTTGGCGCTAGCGTGACAGACGCGCAGACCGGCAAACAGTTAGGCATTGCGGATCCGAACGGCAATGCGTTTGTGCTGCTCAACCAAGCGCAGGGCACGTTGGTTGTGAAATGGAAAGAAGGACAGTCCCGGGCTCCCTATGCGTTGCATGCCGCAGAGGCCGGTCGGAATTACCAGCGGCAGACGTTGCGGTGCAAATAAGTGGCGCCGCTTCCAATCAGAGGTCAAGAGTCCATGCTCGGATACTCACGAAAAGAATGCAAGAAGCCATGATGAAAAAAAATCTCTCGATTCGATGCTCCAACCGCCTCTTTAGTGGTTTTTTTGTCTGGGTGACGACCGCTTTGGCGACATGTCTTGTTGCGCCAGCTCACGCCCAAAACTGCGCGTTTAATTCTGGAAGTAGTGCCGCAACAGCGACGTACACGATACCCAAAACCCTGAGCGTGCCGCGTAACGCGCCCGTCGGGACGGTTGTCTGGGAAAGCTCCACGTACACCGTTTACGGTACCAAACGTTACACATGCAAGCTAGCCTACAGAGCCGGGGTAAAGAGTGAGGTTGGTTGGTGGTCAACCAAAGACATGACCGAATTTCCGATCGGCGATACCGGACTTGCGTGGAGTCTAATCATCAACGGAAGGCCGATCGTGGGCATATACGACGGGCTTGTGCGGGCGGCAGGTCCGCAGAATCTCGGCGGTTGGAGTTTCAAGGTATTAATTAAAACAACCAAGGCGGTGTCGGCTGGCGCCGTGGTTCCGGCGGGTATCCTCGGCTACTACAACGTCAATTACGAATTTGATGCCATGACGTTCAAATCAAGCAACGAGGCTAGTGTCAGTGCGCTGAGCTGCAAGACGCCGGATGTCACCGTCAAGATGGGAGACCGGAATCGCGTGCGCGACTTCAGCGGCGTTGGTACGTCGTTGTCGCCAGTCGATTTCTCGATTGCCCTGAAGGAATGTCCCACAGGCCTAAAGAAGGTGTCTTATTTGCTGAAGCCCAATACGCAAATCGTGGACGCTGCGCGCTCAGTCGTCGCGCTTGATGCTGCATCGTCAGCGAAAGGCGTCGGCTTGCAGATACTTGACGCACATGAGAATCCGGTGGCGATGAACGAGAAAATCGTTTTCAGCGGCTATGACACGGTTGGCGGAAACTTCAATATTCCACTCAAAGCGGCCTATTACCAAACCGGTCCAATCGTCGAAGGAGGGTCGGCGAACAGTTCTCTGACTCTGGTGATGAGCTATGACTAGCTGGGCGTGCGCGGGTCCTTTATCGATCTAGGTTCAGGTCGGCGGATTTGGCGCGCCAACAAAAAACCCCGCAGAGCTAAGCCCAGCGGGGTTTCATTGCCAAACGTTGAAGCCGTTTGAAAGGTGTTTGGTGGAGCCGGCGGGAATCGAACCCGCGTCCGCAAGCCCTCCACAGAGAGTTCTACATACTTAGTTCTGTCATTTGATTTAACCGCCGCATCGCGGACGAACACGCTCTACGACGGCGATTCACTAAGTTTTCGTCTCTAGGCCCGTGACTCACCTAAAGCTTATCTGACGTAGATGACCTCGCTAGTCTTTCGACCCTAGCCCGTCAGCGAGCCAGTGCGAGGACGGCGGCCCTTAGGCTGCCAGTGCGTAACGTTCGTCGTTAGCAGTTATTGCATTCCCATTGATTAACGAGGTGACGGGTCCTCGGTATGCCCTCCACTGCTTCGCAACCCACGTCGAAACCAGGTCGGCCCCAGTAAGGAAGTGTCGATTATCCCATAGATGGGCTACTTCAGCGAGAAATCAACCCGCGTCGTCTTGCCCTTGTCCTTGATGCCATCTGCGTTGAGTTTGGGGGCGACAACAAAAAGGCGCCCCGGATCCACACGCTCGGCAAGTGCGACATGCACCGCATTCGCCCGACGCTGCGCAAGCTCTCGCAGATCCGCATCCGTCACTTGCACATTGGTTTCCATCAGCTTGCGCATCTCGTCGGGCGGCAAGGATTTGGCCAGCCCGATCACGTTGCGCGGTTTCGGGAACTTGGCGGCTTTGTACGCGCGTTCAAGATACTTGTTCTCTTCTTCCGGCTTGACTGTCGTGTCGGCTTCGGCGGAGTCGCCGGCATCCTTGAGCTTCTGTTCACGAATCTGACGGTTCACGGCCTCCCGGCGCAGGCCGTCGCGGTCAAATTCCGGGTCGACGCGGCCGACGATGTCGACCTTCAGCGCCGGGCGGTCCTTGAGTGCAGTGGCCAGCTTGTCGAGCTTGGCCAATGACGCCTGACTGATGTTTGACGCGCCTGGTTCAAACTCGATGTAGCCGAGTTCTTCTCCGCCGCTGCCGCCAAATGCGCTGGCGAGCAAGGAGAACGGTGCCGTTACGGCGCGCGCAATGAGGTTGACGAACGCGCGCAGGATTACACCGCCGATGCTGAACTGCGGGTCATCGAGTGAGCCCGACACTGGCACGCGCACGTCGATCTCCCCACGCAAATTCTTCAGCAGCGCCACCGCCAGGCGCACCGGCAGATTGGTGGCGTCTTTGCTTTCTACGCGATCACCGAAGGTGAGTTGGTCGATGAAGATATGGTTGTCGGCGGTCAACTTGCCTTGGTCGAGCAGGTAGTGCAGATCCATCGTGAGCTTGCCCTTGGTGATCGGGTAGCCGGCGTATTTGGCAGAGTAGGGCGTGAGGTTGGTCAGTTCCACGCCGTCGGCCTTGGCCGTGAGATCCACAAAGGCCGTGGGGGCGAGCGGGTTGACCTTGCCGTGGATGTCCACCGGTGCCGTGCCGTCGACACTGCCTCGCAGCGTCACGTCAGCGGGTGTCTGATTGGCGGCGGTGCTGATCGTGCCGACCGAGCCACCGATGGCCGTGAGGTTGGCGGTGTAATTCGGCTTGACGAAGTTGTCGGTGAAGCGGATGTTGCCGTCCTGCAGCGTGATGGCATCGACGCGCAGGTCGGCGCCGCCGGCTTTGGGTGTGGGACCTGAGGCCGCTACGGTTACGGCCGATGCAGGCGCTGCGGGAGCCGAAGCCGCAGCGGCCGACGCCGATGCGGGTTCGCTCTGCGTCAACGAGCGGCGCTCCTCGGTCGGCTGCACGCGGATGTCCTGCAGGTTCAGGCGGCCGTTCGGGTTGATGATGATCCGTGCGTAGAACGTCGATAGCGCAACGGCGCCCACCCGCACGCGCGGCGTGGTGCCGTCGTAATTCGCCTGGATGCGGTTGAGCGCAAGCGAGCGCCAGCGCAGGAAGTCGTCCGAACTTACGCGGTCTTGCAGGCGCACGTTGCCCAGCGTCGCGTTGCCCTGGTAGTTGACCGTCAGTGCCTTGCCCTGGTTGAGCACGAGGCGCCCATCCATCGATAGCAGCGCGCTCGTAATCGCCGCGTTCAGCGTCTTGTCCAGATACGGATCAAAACCCGCCAGCGACAGGTTCTGCGAGTTCACACGCAGATCGGCCTTCAGTGGCTGCGGCACCACTTCGCCACGCACATCGAGCTTGCCCTTCGTGCCCAGCCCCGCACCGATCTGCACGTTGACAGGTTTGCCAAGATCGGTGGAGGCGTTTTGCACGACCACGTTCAGCGGCTCGACACGGATCTTGACCGGACGCGAGTTCGATTGGTCTTCAAAGCCGACAGCGCTGTTGTCCAACTTCAGTGTCTGCACCGTCACTGCCCACGGCTTTTCGGCTGGGGCATTCGACTTTGCGTTGGACTTGGCGGGCGCCGCCGACTTGCCCGCGGCGGGCTGCGGCCCATCGAGCAGTGTCAACGTGGTCGTACCATCCTTCCTGCGCAGCGCGTCGATCTGCAGGCCGTCGGCGCGCACTTCGTTCAGTGCGATGGTGCGCGCGCTCAGGTCGAAGCTCTTTACGTCTGCGCGCAGCAGCTTGGCGCGCAGCGCGGTGTCCTTGCCCGTGGCGGGCGCCAGCGACAGGTCGGCCAGGCTTGCGGTCAGCGGTTCCGCGCGTACGTTGAATTTGTCCGGCCCGAAGTCGAGCACCACCTTGCCGTCGGCCGACAGCGCGCCGTTCTGCAATTGCGGGGCGCTCGCTTGGCGCAGATACGGGCTGATGCCGGCCAGCTTTACGCCGTCCAGCTTGAGTTCCAACTCGCCGGTGTTCTTCTCCAGTGACGTGTTGCCTTTGACATTGAGTGTGCCGCCTTGCGCTAGCTTGGCGCCCACATCAAGCGTGGTTGGGCCACCCAGCGTGCGTACGCCGATGTCGCCGTGGAGGTCTTCCAGCGTCAGGTCGGCCGCCGGCTGCGTGGTCGCGTCACGCCAATGGACCGTGCTGTTGGTCAGTTGCAGCTTGCTGACCACCACATCCAGCGGTTTCGGTTTGGCGGTCGACGCGGGCTCAGGTTTGGCAGCTTTCGCTTCAGCAGATGCAGGCTTGCTCCCGAGCTGAGCGAAATTGATCGCTCCATCTGCACCACGCGTGGCATCGACGCGCACGCCATCGAGCGTCAGCGCATCGAGGTGGAATACGTTGTCGAGCGGGCGCACGTCGCTCAGCGTTGCACGCACTTGTTTGGCGGCCACCAGCGGTGCCTTCTTGGCGTCGACCACTTCCAGGTTGTCGAGGCCGGTCGTGCCGTGTACGCGCAGCACCGGCGCGCCGCTCTTCGGCTTCTGAAAGTCGATCGTTAGGTCGGTCGTCAGCTTGCCTTGCGGCACTGCCACCGGCAGCGGGCCGGGCACGTAGCCGAGGTAGCGGGGCAGATCCAGGCCATCGATCTTGACGTTGAGGTTGGATTCGAGCGAATCAGCGAACGGCTTTGTCTTGCCCGCAAAATGCAGCGGTGCGCCGTCGATGCGCGCGGCCAGCAGCGGCTGCACGAAGATATCCACGTCAGCCGGCAGGCTCGCCAGGAAAGGCACGCCGATCTGCAAGCCATCCACCTTGTGCTGCGTGCCGAGCGGCTGGTCGACAAAATCGATCGCGCCGTTGGCCAATTGCAGATTTGCGAAGACGAAACGCGCCGGCTCGTTCGACTTGGGCTTGGGCGGGTTCTCCGGCTGGCTTAGCCTGTCGACGATGTCGGAGAAGTTGAAGCGCTGTTCGGCGGAGCGCACGATACGCACGTGTGGTGCGTCGATGCTGAGTTCTTCAATGACGGGCGCGCGGCGGAAGATCGAACTCCACGAGGCATTGACATGCAGATGGCCGACGTCGACGAACGGTGTTTTGCCGTCGCGCTCGGCAATGTGGAGCTGGTCAACATCAAGCCGCAGCGTGTATGGGTTGATGCTGATCTTGCCGACCGAAACCGGCCGTTCCAGCACCTTGCTGAGTTGCGTTTGCGCCAGGTGGCGCAGCAGCGGCGGGCCACCGAATGCGCCCAGCAGGCCGAACACCACCAGGAAGATCAGCACGCCGATCCCGGTGCGTTTGGTACGTCGCGATGTGCCAACCTGAGCCGCGCGTTGCCAGCCGGCCGTGCCGCGCACGCGATCAAGCCGTGCGCGCCAGCCGTTGGTATTCGATTGCAGATCAGGGCGCGAATCGCGGGAGGTGCTCATGCTGGTGTCGGTCCGGCCATGGCGTGGCCTACTTCGTCAGTCGGTCGACCGCCACGTCCCCGGGGGGAGGCGGCGGTCCTGAAAGATGCGGCGCCCAGGCTTTCACCTGGGCATCGTGGTCAAGCGCGTTGCGATTCGAGCAGCAGCGGAATCAGCTCGGCCGCACTGGCAATCAGCGCATCAGCGCGCCATTCCACGGGCGATGGTCCATTACCACAATAGCCGTAACTGGCCGCAATGGTAGGCATGCCGGCGGCGCGGCCGGCTTCAATATCGCGAAGGTCATCGCCCACGTAGACGATCTGCCGTGCATCGACGCCGATGGATTCGGCTGCATGCAGCAGCGGGGCTGGGTGAGGCTTAGCGTGCGGCGTGGTGTCGCCTGCAACGACGCAGGCAGGCGGTACGGGGAACGACAGCTGGGCAACCAGCGGTACCGTCAGTCGGCCCGACTTGTTGGTGACGATTCCCCAGGGGATGCCGGCGCGGCCCAGTTCCGCCAGCACGTCAGCCATGCCCGGAAACAGCTGCGTGCGCACACAGATTTCTGCTTCGTAGTTGGCGAGAAACGCCAGCCGCAGCGATTCGAATTCAGCATCTCCCGGCCCAATGCCGAACGCCACGCCAATCAGCCCACGGGCACCATGCGAGGCGACCGGGCGCAGCGCTTCGTAGTCCACCGGTTCGAGGCCGCGGTCGGTGCGCACCTTGTTGGCCGCCGCAGCAAGATCGGGGGCCGTGTCCGCAAGCGTGCCATCCAGATCAAACAGCACCGCGCCCAGCGGATCGGGAAATTGGCGCACCCTCATGCCTCGGCCGGACGGCGCGTCGCCATCAAGTAGTTGACGCTGGTGTCCTGCGTAAGGGCGTAGCGGCCGGTGATCGGGTTGTATTCCAGCCCGCGCATTTCTTGCGCTTGTAGGCCAGCACCGCGTACGAATGCGCTTAGCTCAGAGGGGCGAATGAACTTGGCGTAGTCATGCGTGCCGCGCGGCAGCATGTTCAGGACGTATTCCGCACCTATCACCGCCAGCAGGTACGCTTTGGCGTTTCGGTGGATTGTGGAGAAAAATACGTAACCGCCCGGCTTCACCAATGTCGCGCATGCGCGAACAATGGATGCCGGATCGGGCACATGTTCGAGCATCTCCATGCAAGTAACGACATCGAAGCTGCCAGGCTCACGTGCGGCCAGCGCTTCTGCGGCGATCTCCTCGTAATCGACGGTAATGCCCGCCTCAAGGCTATGCAGGTCTGCGACACGCAATGCTTTGCGGGACAGATCGATGCCTTTGACGTTGGCTCCGGCACGCGCCATGCTCTCTGAAAGGATGCCGCCGCCGCAGCCGACGTCGACGACGCGTTTGCCTGCCAGCGGTGCGGTTGTCTGGATCCAGTCAAGGCGCAGCGGGTTGATTTCGTGCAGGGGTTTGAACTCGCTGTTCGGATCCCACCAGCGGTGGGCGAGTTCGCTAAATTTTTCGAGTTCGCCAGGATCGGCGTTCGCGTGAGTGGTCGTCATGTTGCGCTGCGCCAGGGCATATCGGCTAGGTGAGGAAATGTACCAAAAAGCGTGGCCCCGACCAAATCACGGGGTCTGGAAAAAGGTTTCACATTGAAACAGAGGTGAACAAACGCGCATGTATCTCCTCCAACTGTCACCTTCGCTCAAGGAGAGATCAATGAAATCCAAACAAATTCTGATAGGACTGGGTGTTGTGGGCCTGACGGTGCTGGCAGGCTGCGCGGCGCCCGGTTACGGTGGTGGTTATAACGGTGGGTATGCTCAGCAGCCTGCTTATGGTCAGCAACCGGCTTATAGCGGACAGCCCCAGCAAACGGGCGCCCTTTATGGCCGGGTCGAATCGATCCAGCCGATGCAGGCCCCGGCAAATAGCCCGGGCATTTTGGGCACGATCATCGGCGGCGTGGCCGGCGGCATTCTGGGTCACCAAGTTGGTGGCGGTACGGGCAACACGGTCGCGACCATTGGTGGCGCAGCACTCGGTGCCTATGCGGGCAACCAAGTCGAACAGCGCGCCGGAGCGGGTGGGCAAACGGTGTACCGCATCACCGTGCGCCTGGATGATGGCCGCGTCGCGACCGTCACGCAGCGAAACCCGAACAATCTGCGCGTTGGCGATCGCGCCATGGTTGCTAACGACCAGGCGACACCTTCCTATCAATAAGAAGGGCGGTCATGAGGAAGGGGCATCGGTGCCCCAAATAGAAAAAGCGATGGCGCATTTGGCGTCATCGCTTTTTTATTGCCTATTTCCGCAGCAGACCAGTGGAGGCATCTGCCGATGTATAGACGAAAAAAAGCCCAGCTTTCGCTGGGCTTTTTCCCGGTGTGAACCGAATTACTGAGCCTTGCGGGTGCCGACCACTTCGACGTCCACACGGCGGTTCGGTTGCTGGCAGGCGATTTGTGCCTTGCGAGCGCCCTTGCACGACTTCGGATCAACCTTCAGCTGGCGCTTGCCCTTGCCTTCCGTGTAAACACGGTTGGCTTCGATGCCCTTGCTGACCAGGTAGCCCTTGACGGCTTCAGCACGACGGACCGACAGGCGGTCGTTGTACTTGTCCGAACCGAACGAGTCGGTGTGGCCAACGGCGATCACGACTTCCAGGTTGATGCCATTCAGCTTCGAGACCAGGTCGTCCAGCTTAGCCTTGCCTTCCGGCTTCAGCACAGCCTTGTCGAAATCGAACAGGGTGTCAGCAGCGAACGTAACCTTTTCGCTCGACACAACCGGAGCAGCCGGAGCAGCCGGAGCAGCCGTCGGAGCAGCAGCCGGAGCCAGAGCGCCGTCGCACTGAGCGTTGGCGGTTGCCGGCGTCCAGAAGCCATTGCGCCAGCACAGTTCGTTCGTGCCGTTCTTCCAGACCCACTCGCTCGTGCCGTTACCCCAGTTGTCGTTGACGGCCTTCTTTTCGTAGGGCACCGACTGAGCGTAAGCGGACGCAGCCATGGCTACCGCAGCTGCAGCGAACGCGAGCTTGGCAAATTTTTTCATATTTCTCCTCTCAGGATGAGATCACCGCAGAAGACTGCGAGCAGATGGGACGAAAACAAGTCATACATTCTTCGGAGTATAACATTCTCGGTGTGGTGAAGGCTCCACTTCGAACAATGTCTGCCTCTTCGCTGGGGGATTGTGCCACAAGCACGCACTCCTAAAAAGCAAATATAAGCGATTCGAACGGGGCGCCACGGCCTTGTGGTGTGTACGCAACAAGGCAGGAAATGGCTCGCAAACCCTTATGGGGACTGGCTCCCCGGTTTTGCCCTCGCTCGCAGGGAACGTGCCCGGGGTTGACGATGCGTCGCTCGCGCGTATGAGGGGAGGGGGCTTGCGGCATGGTAAAATGTTCTGTTATTCGCGCAACCGCAGCGTCCTGCAGTGGGCATCACTGTGCTCACTAGGGGACCTCTCACCGTTCGCCCAATGGATCAATTCGCCAAAGAGACACTCCCGGTATCGCTCGAAGAAGAAATGCGCAGCTCGTACCTCGCTTACGCCATGAGCGTGATCGTGGGCCGCGCCCTTCCAGATGTTCGGGATGGTCTCAAACCGGTGCATCGTCGTGCGTTGTACTCGATGCACGAGCTGAACAACGACTGGAATCGCCCCTATAAGAAGTCCGCCCGTATCGTCGGGGATGTGATTGGTAAGTATCACCCTCACGGCGACACTGCTGTATACGACACCATCGTGCGGATGGCGCAGAACTTCTCTCTGCGCTACATGCTGGTCGACGGCCAAGGCAACTTTGGCTCGGTCGACGGCGACAACGCCGCGGCGATGCGTTACACCGAAATCCGTCTGTCGAAGATCGCCCACGAACTGCTGGCCGACCTCGACAAGGAAACGGTCAATTTCGAGCCGAACTACGACGGTTCCGAAACTGAGCCGTCCGTTTTGCCGGCCCGCATTCCCAACTTGCTGATCAACGGTTCGTCCGGGATTGCGGTGGGTATGGCGACGAACATTCCGCCGCACAACCTGAATGAAGTGGTTGATGGCTGCCTGCATTTGTTGCGCAACCCCGAAGCGACGGTTGATGAACTGATCGAACTGATCCCGGCGCCGGACTTCCCGACGGCCGGCATCATCTACGGCATTTCGGGTGTGCGTGAAGGCTATCGCACCGGCCGCGGCCGCGTCGTGATGCGCGCCAAGACGCATTTCGAGGATATTGATCGAGGTCAGCGCCAAGCGATCATCGTCGACGAGCTGCCCTATCAAGTTAACAAGCGCACGCTGCTCGAGCGTATCGCCGAGCTGGTCACCGAAAAACGCATCGAAGGCATTTCCGACATTCGCGACGAGTCGGACAAGTCCGGCATGCGCGTGGTGATCGAACTCAAGCGTGGCGAAGTGCCGGAGGTTGTTCTCAACAACCTCTATAAGAATACGCAGCTGCAGGACACGTTCGGTATGAACATGGTGGCGCTGGTCGACGGCCAGCCGCGTCTGCTGAACCTGCGCCAGATGCTGGAGTGCTTCCTGCTGCACCGCCGCGAGGTGGTAACGCGCCGCACCGTGTTTGATCTGCGTAAGGCGCGAGAGCGTGGTCACATCCTCGAAGGTCTGGCTGTTGCGCTTGCCAACATCGACGAGTTCATCGCAATCATCAAGGCCGCTCCAACTCCGCCGGTTGCGAAAGCTGAGCTGATGAACCGCAGTTGGGATTCGGGCCTCGTGCGCGACATGCTTGTTCGCGCGGAGAGCGAAACCTCCGGCGGCGGTGCTGCGTATCGCCCGGAAGGTCTTTTGCCCGTCTTTGGTATGCAGGCCGATGGTCTGTACAAGCTGTCGGACACGCAGGCGCAAGAAATCCTTCAGATGCGCCTGCAGCGCCTCACCGGGCTGGAGCAGGACAAGATCGTTCAGGAATACCGTGAGGTGATGGCGCAGATCGCCGATCTGCTGGATATCCTGGCACGGCCTGAACGCATTACCGCCATCATCGTCGAGGAACTTACCGCCATCCGCGCGGAGTTTGGCGATGAGCGTCGCTCGCAGATCGAGCACAATGCGACCGAGTTGGATACAGAAGACCTCATTACGCCGCAAGATCTGGTGGTGACGCTGTCCCATAGCGGCTATATGAAGAGTCAGCCGATTTCGGAATACCGTGCGCAAAAGCGTGGCGGCCGTGGCAAGCAGGCTGCCGCGACGAAGGAAGACGACTGGATCGACACGCTGTTTGTTGCCAATACCCACGATTACATCCTCTGCTTCTCCAACCGCGGTCGCCTTTACTGGTTGAAGGTTTGGGAAGTGCCGCAGGGCAGCCGTAACTCGCGCGGTCGTCCGATCGTCAATATGTTCCCGCTGTCGCCGGGCGAGAAGATCAACGTGATTCTGCCCGTGAAGCAGTTCGACGAGCAGCACTTTGTGTTCATGGCCACCTCCAAGGGGACGGTCAAGAAGACGGCGTTGACGGAATTCTCGAATCCGCGCAAGGCCGGCATCATCGCGGTGGACCTGGACGAGGGCGATTTCCTGATTGGTGCGGACATCACCGATGGTCAGCATGATGTGATGTTGTTCTCCGATGCCGGCAAGGCGGTGCGCTTCGATGAAAACGACGTGCGCCCGATGGGGCGTCAGGCGCGTGGCGTTCGCGGTATGAACCTGGAAGAGAGCCAGCAAGTGATTGCCATGCTGGTTGCGCCGGCGGAAACCGAAGGCGAAGGTGCCCAGTCGGGCGCCGGCAGCGTGCTGACCGCTACCGAGAACGGCTATGGGAAGCGCACGCCGATCTCGGAATACACCCGACATGGCCGCGGCACGAAGGGCATGATCGCCATCCAGACCTCCGAGCGTAACGGCAAGGTGGTGGCCGCCGCGCTGGTGGCGCCTGAAGACGAGATCATGCTGATCACGACGGGCGGCGTGCTGATCCGCACGCGTGTGGACGAGATTCGTGAAATGGGTCGCGCGACGCAGGGTGTCACCCTCATCTCGGTGGGCGAGGGTAACAAGCTGTCTGGGCTCCAACGTGTGATGGAGTCCGATGCTGAAGGTGCAGAAGGAGGTATCGAAGGGAGCGATGCGGAGGATGCCGCCCCGGGTGCCGATGCACAGGCGGATGACAGCAGCGAGACATAATTAGAAACATCTTTTGCTTGCCGTTAGGCGCAGTTCTGTCATGATGCCGGACCTGTGCGCGGCAAGGGCTTGGAACTTTTGCATCACACGCCCGGCCTAAACGCAACGCTTATCTCAAGGGAGCAACAATGCACAAGAGTCTCAAACTCAAACATCTGATTGTGGTGGCCGGTTTCGCTCCGCTGTTTGCGTTCGCGCAGGCTGGCGACGCTGACAAGACGGCTGCCATCAAGGACCTGCTGACGACGATGAACGTCGATGCAGCCATCAAGGGTCAAGGTGAAGTGTTGGCCAACGGCGCTAAGCAGGAAGCCCCGCTGGTGCTGGAGCAAGCACTGGTCGAGAACAAGACTCTGAACGACAAGCAGAAGCAAGCCGCTGTCGACAAGCTGAAGAAGAACGGCGCCGTGCAGCGCATGACCGACGGCGCCGGCAAGGACTTCGACACGGAAGCGTTCCGCAAGGACGCTCTGCAAGCCCACTATGACTCGCTGGGCAAGTACTACTCGACCCAGGAAATCAAGGACCTGACCACGTTCCTGAAGACGCCGAGCGGCCAGAAGTTCATGGCCAACCAAGGTAAGGCGATGCAGGAAGTGTGGGGCAACGTGATGCAGAAGTACGGTCCGCAAGTCGGCAAGAAGATGCGCGACATGGCTGACAAGGAAGTTTCCGCTGCTGCGAAGTAATTAACCGGCATAGGCGGACGATCGGGGCGCAATCCCCGGCGCGCTGCCAGTTGGTAGATAATGGCTGTTTGGGCTTGCGCCCAGACAGCCATTTTTCTTTTGCCCTTCGCCCTATGAACCAAGCGGATCGAGCCCTTCAAGCCAGCCAAACGCGCGTGTACAACTTTTCGGCAGGTCCGGCGGTGTTGCCCGTCGAGGTGCTGGAACAGGCGAAGGAGGAGATGGTCTCCTGGCACGGCAGCGGCATGAGCGTGATGGAAATGAGCCATCGCGGCCGCGAATTCGAAAGCATCCTGGCAGCCGCGTTTGGCGATTTGCGGCAGTTGCTGGCGGTGCCGGACAACTACGAAATCCTTTTCCTGCAAGGCGGTGCCATCGCCGAGAACGCCATCGTGCCGCTGAACCTCATGCGTCGGCTGTCGGCGGATGCACCGAAGGCTGACTACGTCGTTACCGGCACGTGGTCGGTCAAGTCGCAACAGGAAGCGCGCAAGTACGGCGAGGTGAACATCGCTGCCACGAGCGAGGCCGAGCGCTTCCACAAGATCCCGGATGTCTCGAGCTGGAAGCTGTCGTCGGATGCAGCCTACGTGCACCTGTGCACGAACGAAACCATTGTCGGTGTCGAGTATCAGGAGACGCCTGACATCGGTCAGGCGCACGGGCGTGTGGTGGTGTCCGACGTGTCGAGCCACATCCTCTCGCGGCCGATCGACTGGAGCGGCTATCAGGTCCTGTACGGTGGCGCGCAGAAAAACATCGGCCCTGCCGGCCTGACGATTGCCATCGTCCGCAAGGACCTCCTGGGCCACGCGCACCCGCTGTGCCCGTCGGCATTCAATTGGCGCCTCGTGGCTGAGAACGGCTCGATGTACAACACGCCGCCCACTTACGCCATCTACATCGCGGGGCTCGTGTTCCAGTGGATCAAGCGCCAGGGCGGGGTCGAGGCGCTGGAGACGCGCAACATCATCAAGTCGAAGATGCTGTACGACTTTATCGACGCCAGCAGCTTCTACCGCAACGAAATTCATCCGACGTGCCGGTCGCGCATGAACGTGCCGTTCTTCCTCAACAACGAATCCCGCAACGAGGCGTTCCTCACGCAGGCGCGCGAGCGCGGGTTGGTGCAGCTCAAGGGCCACAAGTCCGTGGGCGGCATGCGGGCGAGCATCTACAACGCGATGCCGCTGGAAGGCGTAGAGGCGCTGGTCGACTTCATGCGTGAGTTTGAAAGAGTGTCCGCGTAAGGCTCACCCTCAATCACGGCAGAACATTGCGCGAAGCGCCCGCTTCGCGCGGCAATTTGCAATCCGTTGCCGAACCAGATTCCTACAATGACCAGTCAGTCAGACGATACGAAGCAAAACAAGGACGCCGCATTGGCGGCGGAGCTTGCGCCGTTGCGCACGCAGATCGACGCAATTGACAACCAGCTGCTTACGCTGCTCTCCGACCGCGCCAAGGTAGCGCAGGAAGTGGGCGAGGTGAAGAAGCGCTATTCGTCACCGGCGTTCCGGCCGGACCGCGAGTTGCAGGTCATCCGCAAGATGCAGTCCGGCAATCAAGGGCCGCTGCACGACGAGAGCATCGCCGCCATCTGGCGCGAGGTGATGTCCGCCTGCCGCGGCCTGGAGCAGGCGCTGCGCATCGGCTACCTCGGCCCGGCGGGCACGTTCTCGGAGCAGGCGGTGATCGCGCATTTCGGCCACGAGATTCAGCCGATGCCGTGCCCGAGCATCGACGAGGTGTTTCGCGCGGCGGAGTCCGGCACGGTCGATTGCGGTGTGGTGCCGGTGGAAAATTCGACGGAAGGCGTGGTGTCGCGCACGCTCGATCTGTTCTTGCAGACGTCGCTGAAGATCAGCGGCGAGATCGCGCTGCGCGTGCACCATAACTTGCTGCACAAGACGGGTGACATGTCGCAGGTGAAGGTGGTGCGCGCGCATGCGCAGGCGCTGGCGCAGTGCCAACGGTGGTTGAACACGAACTATCCGAACCTGCCGCGCGAGGCTGTGTCGAGCAACGCCGAGGCAGCGCGTATGGCAGGCGAGGACGAAACCATCGCTGCGCTGGCAAGTGTGCAGGCGGCCAACCGCTACGGCCTGCACGTGGTGCGTGCCAATGTGGAAGACGATCCGCACAACCGCACGCGCTTTGTCGTGATCGGCAACTACGAGACGGAGCCGAGCGGACGCGATCAGACGTCGTTGATCCTGTCGGTCCCGAACGAGGCTGGTGCTGTCTACAAGTTGCTGGCGCCGTTGGCAGAGAACGGCGTGTCGATGTGCCGCTTCGAGTCGCGGCCGGCGCGCAGCGGTGCGTGGGAATACTACTTCTACGTCGATGTGGAAGGCCATCAGCGCGACCCACAGGTCGCGCGCGCGCTGGAAAAGCTGCGTCACGACGCGGCGTATTTCAAAGTGTTGGGGTCCTATCCCTCGGCACATTGAGGGATTCAAGGCGCTCTGCACGGGCAGGGCGTCGATAACAGAGGAGCACCCCATGTCTTTGCAGTTCGGCCCCGAGTATGTCCGCGCCATCGCCCCTTATGTGGCCGGCAAGCCGATTTCCGAAGTGGCACGCGAGTTCGGTCTGGATGCCGCGCGCATCGTCAAGCTGGCGTCCAATGAAAACCCGCTGGGCATGCCGCAGTCCGCCAAGAACGCGATGGCCTCGGCCATTGACGAACTGGCCCGCTATCCGGATGCCAACGGCTTTAGCCTGAAAGCGGCGTTGCATGCCAAGTTTGGCGTGCCGGAAGCATGGATCACGCTCGGCAATGGTAGCAATGACATCCTCGAACTGGCGGCACGTGCGCTGGTATCGCCGGGGCAGGCCGTGATGTATGCGCAGCATTCCTTTGCCGTGTACGCACTCGCGGCGCAGGAGGTGGGTGCGCGCGCCATCGAGGTGCCGGCTCGCGATTACGGCCATGACCTCGATGCGATGGCCGCGGCGATTACCCCGGACACGCGTCTGATCTACATCGCCAACCCGAACAACCCGACTGGCACGTTCCTGTCGTCCGACGAGATCGCGGCGTTCCTGGCCAAGGTGCCGCCGACGGTCGTTGTCGTCCTAGATGAGGCATACAACGAGTTCCTCAAACCGGAGCAGCAGTACGACTCCACTGCCTGGGTGCGCCAATACCCGAACCTGCTGGTGTCGCGCACATTCTCCAAGGCGTACGGGCTGGCTGGCCTGCGTGTGGGCTACGGCATTGCGCAGCCGCAGTTGACCGATCTGCTCAACCGCATCCGCCAGCCGTTCAACGTCAACAGCTTGGCGCAGGCGGCAGCGGTAGCGGCGCTCAACGATGCGGAATTCCTGGGTCGATCAGCTGAACTGAACGCTGCCGGTTACGTGCAGTTGACGGACGCGTTTGATCGGCTGGGCCTCAAGTACGTGCCGTCTTCGGGCAATTTCGTCCTGGTGCGCGTGGGCGATGACACGGGCGCCGGTGCGCGGGTGAACGTTGCTTTGCTCAAGCAAAGTGTGATCGTGCGTCCGGTCGGCAACTACGGCTTGCCGCAATGGCTGCGCATCAGTATCGGCTTGCCGGAAGAGAACGCCACGTTCATCGGTGCACTTGAGGCAGCCCTGGCGCAGGAAAAAGCCGCCGCTTAACTTCAACAGCGACCGTCGTGGCGCCCTGTATCAGGCTCGGGCGCCGCGCACATCGGGCTACAATGCCGCTTTGCTTTTTTCTGGCAGGGCGGTGTTGTGGCCTCTTCTTTTTCCAGTTCCCGGTTGGTGATTGTCGGCGTCGGCCTGATTGGCGGTTCGCTGGCGCTGGGCTTGCGTCGTGCGGGGGTGGTTGGGCATGTCGTGGGCGTCGGGCGATCGGCCGCGTCGCTTGAGGCGGCGATCCGTCTGGGCGTGATCGACGAAGCCCTGCCGATGGAAGAGGCCGTGCGCGGCGCCGACATGGTCGTGCTATGCGCGCCCGTCGCACAGACGCTGCCGTTGCTGCTCGCCATGCAGCCGCATCTGGGTCCGGACACCATCGTGACGGATGCCGGCAGCACCAAGTCAGACGTCATCATGGCCGCCAAGACGGCGCTGGGCGATCAGGTCAGCCAGTTCGTTCCGGCCCATCCGATTGCCGGTCGAGAATTGAACGGCGTGGAAGCGGCCCTGGCCGATCTCTATGTCGGCAAAAAGACCGTGCTTTGCCCCCTGCAGGAAAACCGGCGCAGCGACGTTGCCCGTGTGCAGGCGATGTGGGAAGCGGCTGGGGCGTTTTGCCACATCATGTCGGCCGTGCAGCACGACGCTGTGTTCGCCGCCGTCAGCCACCTGCCGCACGTGCTGTCATACGCGCTGGTCGCGCAGATCATCAATGCCGAAGACGGGGCGCTCAAGCTTGATTTCGCCGGCGGTGGCTTCCGCGATTTCACCCGCATTGCCGCATCGTCGCCCGAGATGTGGCGTGACATCTGTCTGTCGAATCGCGAAGCGCTGCTGCGTGAGCTTACGACCTACGAGGCTGTGATCGGACGCCTGAAGACGATGATCGCTGAGCGTGACGGCGCCGCGCTCGAGCGCGTGTTCCGCCGTGCCAGCGAAGCGCGCTTGGCGTGGCCGCAACGCGTGGCAGCGGCAAATGCCACCGGCCCGCAATCCGAATAACGTTTGTTTTGAACTGAATGGATTCATGGAACATCTCGACGTTGGTCCGCTGAAGACGGCGCGCGGCACCATCAAGCTGCCGGGCTCGAAGAGCATCTCCAATCGTGTGCTGCTGCTGGCCGCGCTCGCCCAAGGCGAGACCGTGGTGCGTGACCTGCTCGACTCCGACGACACGCGCGTCATGCTCGCGGCTCTCGATAAGCTGGGCGTCTCGATCGAAGGTCTTGGCGACAACGCATACCGTGTCACCGGCACCGGCGGCCGCTTTACGAACAAATCGGCCGATCTGTTCATGGGCAACGCCGGCACAGCCATCCGCCCGCTGACGGCCGCGCTGGCGCTGCAAGGCGGCGAGTACACCTTGCACGGCGTGCCGCGCATGCACGAGCGGCCGATCGGAGACTTGGTCGACGGGCTGCGCCAAGTCGGTGCGCGCATCGACTACACGGGCAATGAGGGCTATCCGCCGCTGGCGATCCACGCCGCGGCGGTCAAGATCGACGCACCGATCCGCGTGCGCGGCGATGTGTCGAGCCAGTTCCTGACGGCATTGCTGATGGCGCTGCCGCTGGTCGAGTCTGCCGGCAATGTCACCATCGAAGTGGTTGGTGAGTTGATTTCCAAGCCTTACATTGAGATCACGCTGAACCTGATGGCGCGCTTCGGAGTACAGGTCGCGCGGGATGGCTGGGCGTCGTTTACCGTACCGACCGGCGTGGCCTACAAGGCGCCGGGTGAGATCTTTGTGGAGGGCGATGCATCGTCTGCCTCGTACTTCCTGGCCGCAGGCGCGCTTGGCGGCGGGCCGGTGCGCGTGGAGGGTGTCGGCATGTCCAGCATCCAGGGCGATGTCCGCTTTGCCGACGCGCTCAACCGCATGGGCGCCAACGTGATGGCCGGCGGCAACTGGATCGAAGTGCGCGGTGTCGAGCGCGACGACGGCAAGTTGCACGCCGTCGAGTTGGATTGCAACCACATTCCGGATGCGGCAATGACGCTGGCTGTGGCCGCGCTGTTTGCCGACGGTACGACCACGCTGACGAACATCGCGAGCTGGCGCGTCAAGGAAACCGACCGCCTGAGCGCGATGGCCACCGAACTGCGCAAGCTCGGGGCCGAGGTCGAAGAGGGCGCGGACTACATCCGCGTGACGCCTCCCTCGCAATGGACGCCCCCGGCCGGTGGCATCGACACTTACGATGATCATCGTATGGCGATGGCGTTCTCGCTGGCGGCGTTCGGTCCAGTGCCCGTGCGTATCAACGACCCGCGTTGCGTCGCCAAGACGTTCCCGGAATATTTCACTGCGTTCGGTGGCATCACCGCTTGAATCGCAATTAACCGCTTGCATTTCATCATGTCCGAGACCGCTGCTTCCATGTCGTACCCGGTCATTACCATCGACGGACCGACCGCATCTGGCAAGGGCACGGTCGCTCACCAAATTGCTGATCTGCTTGGTTTCCACCTGCTGGACAGCGGGTCGCTGTACCGCCTGGTGGCCCTCGCCAGCATGCGCGAGAACATCGACGACCACGACGTCGACAGTCTTGTGCGCATCGCGCGGAGCCTCGATGTGCGTTTCAAGGCGGATCACATCTGGCTCAAGGGCGAAGATGTGAGCTTGGCGCTGCGGCATGAGTCCGTTGGCAATCAGGCTTCGGCCATCGCCGTGCATGGCGCGGTGCGGGAGGCGTTGCACGCACGCCAGCGCGCGTTCCTGGAAGCACCCGGTCTCGTGGCCGACGGCCGCGATATGGGCACGGTGGTTTTTCCTGAAGCGGTGCTCAAAGTGTTCCTGACGGCAAGCGTGCAGGCACGCGCTGAGCGGCGTTATAAACAATTGATTGCAAAGGGTTTTTCTGCTACAGTTGAAAGTCTTTCGCAGGACTTGGAGGCGCGTGATTTGCGGGATCGCACCCGCAGTGTCGCGCCGCTGCGTCCGGCGCAGGATGCGCGGCAACTGGATTCGTCCGACATGACGGTCGATGAAGTGGTCGCGCAGGTACTGGACTGGTACCGTCAGGTGCAGGGCGCCAACAAGGCAAACTGACCCGGCTGAACTGGTTCGATCGGTGCCGGTGGCATGTCGCTGCCGGCGGTTGTTCAACTCATAACCCCGCATGCGTGTCTTCGCCCATTTTGTGCGAAAGCAATGCGAGGCATGTTCTGCGGATGCCTATTTTTTATGTCCCAAACTAACGAATCTTTTGCCGCCCTGTTCGAAGAGTCGATCGCCAAGTCCAATATGAAGGCTGGCGAAGTGATCTCTGCGGAAGTTGTGCGTATCGACCACAACTTCGTCGTTGTGAACGCGGGCCTGAAGTCTGAAGCTTTTGTTCCGGTCGAAGAATTCCTGAACGATCAGGGCGAGCTGGAAGTGCAAGTCGGCGACTACGTTTCGGTCGCAATCGACGCGCTGGAAAACGGCTATGGCGACACCATCCTGTCGCGCGACAAGGCCAAGCGTCTGGCTTCGTGGCTGAACCTTGAGAAGGCACTGGAATCCGGTGAGATCATCTCCGGTACGGTGACTGGCAAGGTCAAGGGCGGTCTGACCGTCATGGTCAACGGTATTCGTGCATTCCTGCCGGGTTCGCTCGTCGACGTGCGTCCGATCAAGGACACCACGCCGTACGAAGGCAAGACCCTCGAATTCAAGGTCATCAAGCTCGACCGCAAGCGCAACAACGTTGTGCTGTCGCGCCGTGCCGTGGTTGAAGCCACGCTGGGCGAAGAGCGTCAGAAGCTGATGGAAACGCTCAAGGAAGGCGCGATCGTCAACGGTATCGTCAAGAACATCACCGACTACGGCGCGTTCGTGGATCTGGGTGGCATCGACGGTCTGCTGCACATCACCGACCTGGCATGGCGTCGTGTGCGTCACCCGAGCGAAGTGCTGTCGGTGGGCCAGGAAATCACCGCCAAGATCCTCAAGTTCGACCAAGAGAAGAACCGCGTCTCGCTGGGCGTCAAGCAGCTGGGCGAAGATCCGTGGGTCGGCATCTCGCGCCGCTACCCGCAAGGCACCCGTCTGTTCGGCAAGGTGACGAACCTGACCGACTACGGCGCATTTGTCGAGATCGAAGCTGGTATCGAAGGCCTGGTCCACGTGTCGGAAATGGACTGGACCAACAAGAACGTGGCCCCGTCGAAGGTTGTCCAGCTGGGCGACGAAGTGGAAGTCATGGTTCTGGATATCGACGAAGACAAGCGTCGTATCAGCCTGGGCATGAAGCAGTGCAAGGCCAACCCGTGGGACGATTTCGCGCGCAACCAGAAGAAGGGCGACAAGCTGGCTGGCCAGATCAAGTCGATCACCGACTTCGGCGTGTTCATCGGTCTGCCGGGCGGCATCGACGGCCTGGTGCACCTGTCGGACCTGTCGTGGCAAGAGACTGGCGAAGAAGCCGTTCGCAAGTACAAGAAGGGCGACGAAGTGGAAGCCGTCGTGCTGGCCATCGACGTCGACAAGGAACGCATCTCGCTGGGCATCAAGCAACTGTCGGGCGACCCGTTCAACAACTTCATCTCGACCAACGACAAGGGTTCGATCGTGCAGGTCACGATCAAGGCCGTTGATCCGAAGGGTGCCGTGGTGCAGCTGGCTGACGACGTGGAAGGTTACCTGCGCGCCTCGGAAATCTCGAGCGACCGCGTGGAAGACGCCCGCAACGTGCTGAAGGAAGGCGAAACGATGACCGCGATGATCGTCAACATCGATCGCAAGTCGCGCAACATCAACGTTTCCATCAAGGCGAAGGACAGCGCCGACCAACAGGAAGCGATGCAGAAGTTCTCGGCGGATACCGGCGCAGCTGGTACCACGAACCTCGGCGCGCTGCTGAAGGCCAAGCTGAACGAAACCAATCAGTAAGCATCAACCGGGTCGACCCTAAAGAACGACAAGGACGCGCGCAAGATGCCCATGACCAAGTCCGAACTCGTGGAAAAGCTGGCCGCCCGCTTTCCGCAGCTGCTGCTGCGAGATGCCGACATCGCGGTCAAGACGATCCTGGATGCGATGTCCGACGCCTTGGCGGACGGCCACCGCATCGAGATCCGCGGATTCGGGAGTTTTGGTTTGAATCGCCGTCCACCGCGTGTCGGTCGCAATCCCAAGTCTGGCGAGAAGGTGCTGGTGCCCGAGAAGCGGGTACCGCACTTCAAGGCGGGCAAGGAGTTGCGCGAACGGGTTGACCGCAGCCTAGAGCGACAAGGCGACCCCTCTTCGGAGGGCGAGCCTGCCGTGTCGCTCGCGGCTGTAAAGGCTGCGCGAAAGACTGACAGCACCCGTCAGGCTGCCGGGTTTCCGGTAGACACGGCGGTGCCGTTGGCTATGTCGCGCTGAGCCCAGGTAGCACTTGGTAGTTTCAAGAACGCCCCGCTTGCCGGGGCGTTTTTTTTCCGGCAATGCTTGTGTGCGGCCAAGCCGAGCGTGGCTGGCCGCCATATGAATCCGCTACAATGCGGCACAACACGGCAATCGTGCCGCATCCGGCTGCTGCACCGCCGCCCGTTTCCGAATCCGCATGAAATTTCTCGTCTGGGTCGTCCGCATCCTGTTGTTTGTGCTGCTTTTCGTGCTGGCACTGCACAACACGGCGGAAGTCTCGCTAGCGCTGCCGTTTGGCGTGGTCTGGCATGCACCGTTGATCCTGATCGCCTTGGCGTTCTTTGTCGCTGGCATCTTGCTGGCCATGCTGGCGATGGCACCGCGTGTGATGCGGCATCGCTTTGCGGCAAGCCGCCTGCGTCGCCAGATCGGTCGCATGAAGAAGGCCGAAGAGGTGACCGAAGCGCCGACAACGCCCGTTGTTGCCGATTCTCCGTATCACGTTCCCGGCCCCAAGGTCTGACGCATGGATTTTGATCTCTGGTGGCTGTTGGCCATCCCCCTGGTGTTTGGCTTGGGCTGGGTGGCCGCTCGGCTCGATGCCCGCCAGCTTCGCACCGAACAATCGTCGCTGCCGCGCTCGTATTTCAAGGGGCTGAATTTTCTGCTCAACGAGCAGCCCGACAAGGCTATCGATGCCTTTATTGAAGTTGCGCGTCTGGACCCGGAGACCACTGAGCTGCACTTTGCGCTCGGTAGTCTGTTCCGCCGGCGCGGCGAAACCGAACGCGCCATCCGCGTTCACCAAAACCTTGTCAACCGTCCGGATCTTCCGCCCAACGAACGCGATCACGCGTTGTTTGAACTGGGGCAGGATTTTCTGCGAGCGGGCTTGCTGGATCGCGCAGAGGAATCTCTGCGCATGCTGATGGAAGGCACATTCGCCGAGCCGGCCAAGCGCGTGCTGCTCGAGTTGTACGAAGTCGAGAAGGAGTGGCGCAAGGCCATTGAAGCAGCGCGTGAATTGCAGAAGCTGCAAGGCAAGGATTACGCGGTGCAGATCGCGCAGTTCTGCTGCGAGGTTGCGCAGGAAGCGTTGCAGCGCAAAGACGTGCCGACCGCCGTCGAATGGCTGGAACGGGCCCTGCAGGAGAATCCCAAGAACGTGCGTGCCACCATCCAGTTGGGCGATGTGGCGCAAGGGCGGGGCGATGTGGAAGGAGCCATCAAGCGTTGGCGCAGCATCGAACAGCAAAACACCGCGTTCTTGCCGCTGGTGGCCGAACGCCTGATGAAGGCGTACACGCAGCTTGGCCGCGCCGCCGAGGGACTCGCCTGGCTGCGCTCCAAGATGGACGCACGCCTGGGCCCCGAACTGCTCGATACGGTCTACAAATACGAATTGGACGTACACGGTATCGACGATGCCGTGGCGCTGATGCGCGACCAGATCCGTCGTCAGCCTTCGTTGATGGCGTTGACGCGGCTGGTGGAAGCCGAGGCGACGCGCGCGTCCGAGGCGGTTGGCCATGAGGCACCCGCGACGGCCGACGTTGCCGAGAGCGCGCTAGCGGATCCGGTTGAAGCGGGCGGCAATGCTGACATCCAGCGCGCGCAGGATCTCGGCGCCATTCGCGATTTGCTGCAAAGTCGTACGCGCAATCTGGCGCGCTATACCTGCCAGGAGTGCGGTTTCCGCGCGCGTCTGTTTTATTGGCAATGCCCCGGCTGCAACCGCTGGGAAACGTATGCTCCGCGCCGTACCGAGACGCTCGGCGGCAGCGGCGGCGCCAGCATGTAATTCAGTCCGGCGCGGCGCATTTGTAGCGGCCGCGCTGGCGCTTTTTTAATCTTCAAGTGTTTGTATGAAAATCACCATCATCGGTAGCGGTTATGTCGGTCTGGTCACCGGCGCGTGTCTGGCGGAGCTGGGCAACGATGTGTTTTGCCTCGATGTCGACCAGAAGAAGATCGACCTGCTCAATGCCGGCGGCGTGCCGATCTACGAACCGGGGCTGAAAGAGCTGATCGAGCGAAACCGCGCGGCCGGCCGCATTCAGTTCTCGACCGACGTGGCTGCCAGCGTGGCGCACGGCGACGTGCAGTTCATCGCCGTGGGCACGCCCCCCGATGAAGACGGTTCGGCTGACCTGAAATACGTGCTGGCGGCCGCCCGCAACATCGCCCAGCACATGACGGGCTTCAAGGTGATCGTCGACAAATCGACGGTGCCGGTGGGAACGGGCGACAAGGTGCGTGCCGCGGTCGACGAAGTGCTGGCGACGCGCGGCAAGTCCGACATCGGCTTCTCGGTGGTGTCGAATCCCGAATTCCTGAAAGAAGGCGCCGCGGTGGACGACTTCATGCGCCCGGACCGCATCGTGCTCGGCACGTATGGCGATAACGACGGTCTGCGCGCCAAGGCCATCATGCGCACGCTTTACGCGCCGTTCAACCGCAACCACGAACGTACGTTCTACATGGACGTGCGCTCCGCCGAGTTCACCAAGTACGCCGCCAATTCAATGCTGGCCACGCGCATCTCGTTCATGAACGAGATGGCCAATCTGGCCGACAAGGTGGGCGCGGATATTGAACTCGTTCGCCTGGGCATCGGCTCAGACCCGCGTATCGGCTATAGCTTCCTCTACGCCGGCACTGGCTACGGCGGGTCGTGCTTCCCGAAGGATGTGCAGGCGCTCGTGCGCACGGCGCAGGAGTACGGTCAAACGCTGCACGTGCTGGAAGCCGTTGAAGCGGTCAACGACAAGCAGAAGGAAGTGCTGGTCGACAAGATCGAAGACCGCATGGGCGTCGATCTTACCGGCCGCACCTTCGCCATCTGGGGTCTGGCGTTCAAGCCGAACACCGACGACATGCGCGAAGCACCGAGCCGCATCCTGATTGCAGCGCTATTGGCGCGTGGCGCTCGCGTGCAAGTGTATGACCCGGTTGCGATGGAAGAAGCCCGCCACGCGTTGGCACTCGATCTTTCTGCCGAACAACTGGAACGTGTGACCTTCTGCGCCGGTCAGATGGACGCGCTCAAGAATGCCGACGCGCTGGTCATCGTGACCGAGTGGAAGGCGTTCCGCAGCCCGGACTTCAACGCCGTGAAGGCCCTGTTGAAGACACCGATGGTGTTCGACGGCCGCAACCTGTTCGAGCCGCAAGCCATGCGCGACGCGGGCTTTGAATACCAGGCCATCGGGCGCTCCACCCAATCGTAATCACCGAGACCCTCCGGCCGCTGCCGACGCCCAGACCCATGACCACGCTCGCTTCCGAACAGATCCACGCCGCCCGCATTCTCGTGGTCGGCGACATGATGCTCGACCGCTACTGGTTTGGGGATGTCGATCGGATTTCGCCGGAAGCGCCGGTACCCGTCGTGCAGATCAAGCGCCAGGACGAACGCCTTGGCGGTGCCGCCAACGTGGCGCGCAACGTGGCGGCGCTCGGCGCACAGGCAGCCATGCTCGGTGTGATTGGCGACGACGAGCCGGGCCGCAGCATCGAAACGCTGCTCGGCGAGAGCCACGTCACCGGTCACCTGCATCGTGATCCGGCGGTCAACACGACCATCAAGCTGCGCGTGCTGGCCCGCCAGCAACAATTGATTCGCGTCGATTTTGAGAACGCGCCCACGCACGAAGTGCTGATGTCGGTGCTCGACCGTTTTTCGACGCTGGTGCCGCAGCACGACGTGGTGGTGTTGTCCGACTACGGCAAGGGCGGTCTCACGCATGTCGGCAAGATGATCGAGACGTCGCGCCAGGCGGGCCGTCGCGTGCTGGTCGACCCGAAGGGCGACGACTATTCGCGCTACAGGGGCGCCACCATGATCACGCCGAACCGCGCTGAAATGCGCCAGGTGGTCGGCTCGTGGAAATCGGAGCAGGACCTGACCATCCGCGCACAGAACCTGCGTCGCGATCTGCAACTCGAGGCACTGCTCCTCACGCGCTCGGAAGAAGGCATGACGCTTTATACCGAGCACGAGGTGCTGCACGTGTCGGCGCAGGCGCGCGAAGTGTTCGACGTCTCCGGCGCCGGCGATACCGTGATCGCCACGCTGGCCACGCTGCTGGGCGCGGGCGCCAATATCAAGGAAGCTGTGCAGTACGCGAATCGCGCAGGCGGCATCGTGGTCGGCAAGCTGGGCACGGCTGTCGTCACCCACGCAGAACTCTTCAACTGATCACCTCATCAACGGATCATGACCATCATCGTCACCGGCGCGGCTGGCTTTATCGGCGCCAACATCGTCAAGGGCCTGAACGAGCGCGGCGAAACGGACATCATCGCCGTCGACAACCTCACGCGGGCCGACAAGTTCAAGAACATCGTCGACTGCCAGATCAGCGATTACCTGGACAAGACCGATTTTGTTGAGCGTTTTGCGCGCGGCGAGTTCGGCAAGGTCCGCGCGATCTTCCATGAAGGCGCCTGCTCCGACACCATGGAGACCGACGGCCGCTACATGCTGGACAACAATTACCGCTACTCGCTGGCGGTGATGCGCGCGTGCCTGGACCAAGGGGTGCAGTTTCTCTATGCCTCGTCGGCAGCCACGTACGGCGCTTCGGAAACGTTCCGCGAAGCGCCCGAGTTCGAGCGGCCACTCAACGTGTACGGCTATTCCAAGCTGCTGTTCGACCAGATCGTGCGGCGTGTCATGCCGACCGCGCTGTCGCAGATCGTCGGCTTTCGCTACTTCAACGTCTATGGTCCGCGTGAGCAGCACAAGGGTCGCATGGCTTCTGTGGCGTTCCACAACTTCAACCAGTTCCGCGCAGAAGGGACGGTCAAGTTGTTCGGCGAGTACAACGGCTACCCGCAAGGTGGCCAAATGCGCGATTTCGTGTCGGTGGAAGATGTGGTGAAGGTCAACCTGTTCTTCTTCGACAATCCGGACAAGTCGGGCATCTTCAACCTCGGCACGGGCCGCGCGCAGCCGTTCAACGATATCGCCACGACGGTCGTGAACACGTTGCGCGCAGCGGAAGGCAAGCCGGCGCTTTCCACCGAAGAGCTGGCACAGGAAGGCCTGATCGAATACGTGAAATTCCCGGACGCGTTGCGTGGTAAATATCAGTGCTTCACGCAGGCTGACCAGTCGCGTCTGCGCGCGGCGGGCTACACGGCGCCGTTCCTGACGGTCCAGGAAGGCGTGGAGCGTTACTGTCAGTGGCTGTTGAAGCAGCCGGCCTGATCGATCAGTTCTGCCAAGAATCAGACGGCGTGTGACTTTTTGTCCGTTCGCCGCGGAATCGCCAGGACGCTCTTTAAGATGTGTCGAAACCGCCACCTCATGTGGCGGTTTTTTTTCTTCCCAACATCAAGGAGAAGCACATGTTGAAGAAGTTGTTGGCCACCGCGTTGATGTCGCTGTCGATGCTGTCGGTCTCGTGGGCCGCTGTCGATGTGAATACTGCAGATCATGCTGCGCTCGAGACGCTGTCCGGCATCGGCCCCAAGCGTTCCAAGTCGATCATTGAAGAGCGCACTAAGAACGGTCCGTACAAAGACGCCGCCGACTTCAAGGCTCGCGTGTCCGGCATTGGCGACAAGACGCTCGTCAAGCTGGAGAACGAAGGTCTGACGTTCGGCGCTCCGGCAGCGGCAGCGGCGCCGGCCGCAGCCAAGAAGGACAGCAAGGACGCAAAGAAGAAGTAAGTCTGCGGTCACCTGCCGCCAACGCCCCGCCCCGAGCGGGGCGTTTTGCCATGTGTGGGGCAAGGGATTTGGGCTGCATTACAATGCCTTGATTCCCGTCCCCCACGCATCATGGCCTATCTCACCATCGAAGACACCATCGGCAACACGCCGTTGGTTCAGCTCCAGCGCATTCCCGGCGAAGGCAACGCGCGCCGCGGCAATGTCATCCTCGGCAAACTCGAGGGCAATAACCCAGCCGGCTCGGTCAAGGATCGCCCTGCGCTGTCCATGATCAAGCACGCCGAAGCGCGCGGCCGCATCAAGCCGGGTGACACGCTGATCGAATCCACGTCGGGCAACACGGGCATTGCCCTGGCCATGGCCGCTGCTGTGCGTGGCTACAAGATGGTGCTGATCATGCCGGAAGACCTGTCGGTGGAACGCCGCCAGAGCATGGCCGCTTACGGCGCGGAGATCATCCTCACCCCCGTCAAGGGCGGTATGGAATACGCACGTGACCTGGCCGACGCGATGGAGAAGGAAGGTAAGGGCGTCATCCTCGATCAGTTTGCCAACCCGGACAACCCGCTTTCGCACTACGAAACCACCGGCCCCGAACTGTGGCGCGACACCGAGGGCCGCATCACGCATTTCGTCTCGGCGATGGGGACGACGGGCACGATTACCGGTGTCTCGCGCTTCCTGAAAGAGAAGAACGCCGACATCCAGATCGTGGGCGCACAGCCGGAAGAAGGCTCGCGCATTCCTGGCATCCGCAAGTGGCCCGAGGCGTATATGCCGAAGATCTACGATCCGAAGTACATCGATCGCACGGAGCCGGTGAGTCAGTCCGACGCCGAGCACATGGCGCGTCGCATGGCTCGCGAGGAAGGTATCTTCTGCGGGATATCTGCGGCGGGTGCGTTGTGCGTGGCACTGCGTGTGGCCGAGGAAGTGGAAAACGCGACGATCGTGTTCGTGGTGTGCGATCGAGGCGACCGTTACTTGTCGACGGGCGTTTTCCCCGCCTGACGGCACGCCGCATCGCCAAGAAAAAAGCGCAGCCGAAGCTGCGCTTTTTGTTTGCGTGGACGGTGGATCAACCCTGCATCGCCTGCCGCACGGCTTGGCCCAACTCGTACACCGCAGCTGCGTAGAAGAAGCTGCGGTTGTAGCGCGTGAGCACGTAGAAGTTGCGCAGGCCGACGCGGTACTCGGTCGGCTGACCCGGCGTGGGCAGGTCGATCATCAGCACCTCGGTTTCCTGCTCGCGTGCGGCATCGACGCCCGGAGCCAGCGCCAGACCAGCGCGCGTGAGCCTCGACAACGTCATGCCGGGATACGGCTGGCCGTCCGCAGCCGCTGCTGCGATGCCTTGGCTGTCCGCATCGCGGGCAATGTTCCACATCACAGGGCGGTTCGGTTCCCAGCCGTGCATCTGCAGGAAGCGTGCGACGCTGCCGATGGCATCCACCGCGCTGTTGCGCAGGTCGATATGACCATCGCGGTCGTAATCGATGGCGTATTCGCGGATGCTGGTTGGCATGAATTGCGGAATGCCGACTGCGCCCGCATACGAGCCGAGGACCGAGAAGGAGTCCGTGCCCGTGTCGCGGCACCAGAGCAGGAAGTCCTTGAGCTGGTTACGGAACATCGTGCTGCGGTCTTCGCGGTTGGGCGTGTCGGGGTAGTCGAAGGCCAGCGTGGACAGCGCGTCCATCACGCGGAAGTTGCCCATGTCTCGGCCGTAGATGGTCTCGACGCCCAGGATGCCCACGATCACGTCGGCCGGCACGCCGAATTCGTTCTCGGCACGGCGCAGTGTGTCGCCGTATTGCTGCCAGAAGCGTACGCCAGCGCCAATGCGGATCGGCTCGATGAAGCGGCCGCGATAGGCCGTCCAGCTGCGACGCGCGGGCGTGGCCGGAGGCAGGATCAGGCGCGCCACCGTAGCGGAATAGGCCGTTCCGGCAAACAGCGTATCGAGCGATGTCCGGTCAAAGTTGTACTGCGCGACCAGCATGCCGATGAAGGCCTGCGTTTGCGGATTGTTGCGATAACGATCGGGGTCGATCTCTTCTTCATGCACCGCAACGCGGCGCTTGGGCGACTTGGCAGCTTTCTTGGCAGCCAGCGAGAGCGCCGGGAAAGAGAGCGCGGAAAGCGCTGCGCCAGCCACCAGGGCGCGCAATACGGGACGACGGGAAGAAGGCGATTGGCTCATGGGCAGGCTTCATACGGGATCGGGGCATTGTAGCGGATGCGTCTGTTGGATCGCCCAGGCGCGCGGCGTTGTGGCACAGCCGTGCTAACGTATCGGCTGGAGACACTGAAGCACACCGGATCACAACAACATGGCGACCGGCCTCTACACGCATCCCGAATTCCTCCGGCACGAGATGGGACCGCACCATCCCGAATGCCCGGACCGCCTGCGCGCGATCGAAGACCAGCTCATCGCCAGCCGCATCGACGACCTGCTCGTTCCCTGCGAGGCGCCGCCCGCCACCGAGGCGCAGCTATGTCGCGTCCATCGCGCTGAATACGTGCGCGAGCTGGTGGCCAGCGTGCCGATTGCCGGTTATATGCCGATCGATCCCGACACCTCGATGAACCCGCACACCTACATGGCCGCGGTGTTGGCCGCGGGGGCTGCGGTGGACGCCACCGACAAGGTCATCGCCGGCGAACTTGAAAATGCCTTCTGCAGCGTGCGCCCACCTGGCCATCACGCGGAGCCGGGCCGCGCAATGGGCTTCTGCTTCTTCAACAATGTGGCCGTGGCCGCGCGTCATGCGCTGGACCATCACGGCTTGCAGCGCGTGGCGATCGTCGACTTTGATGTGCACCATGGCAACGGCACCGAGGCGGCGTTCATCAACGAGTCGCGCGTGCTGATGTGCAGCATCTTCCAGCACCCCTTCTATCCGTATTCCGGCACCGAAGCGGTGGCGGCCAACATGGTGAACATCCCGCTGCCGGCCTATACGAACGGCCTGACCGTGCGCGAAGTGGTGGAGACCATCTGGCTGCCTCGCCTGGAGGCGTTCCAGCCCGAAATGCTGTTCATCTCCGCCGGTTTCGATGCGCACCGCGAAGACGATCTGGGCCAGATGGGCCTGGTCGAGGCGGACTACGCGTGGATCACGCAGCAGCTCATGCAGGTGGCGCGCACGCACGCCAAGGGTCGGATCGTCAGTTGTCTGGAGGGCGGCTACAACCTCAGCGCGCTTGGGCGCAGTGTGGTGGCGCATGTTAAGGCCCTGGCCGAGCTTTAAGCGATCGACGATGACGAATCGTCAATGACATTCAAAAAAGTAATAAAGACATCGTTAAAGAATCGTTCCTCGCATGTAGGGTCTGCCTTACACTAGCGCCTTATTCCAACAAAAAAGAGACGGCAACGGCCTCGGCACAGGGCGGTTGCCGTTTTTGTCTGTACGCATGATCGAACTCAAGGGGATATCGCAGCACTTTCGGGGAGCGGGCGGCCATGACGTCCACGCGCTGCGCGATGTTGACCTCACCATCGACCGGGGAGAGATCTTCGGCATCATCGGCCGCAGCGGCGCGGGCAAGAGCACGCTGGTCCGCGTCATCAATCTGCTGAATCGGCCGACCTCCGGCACTGTCACCGTGGCGGGGCAGGAACTCACCGCACTCAATGCCGATGGCTTGCGCCAAGCGCGCCGCAAGATCGGCATGATCTTCCAGCACTTCAACTTGCTGTCCTCGCGCACCGTATATGACAACGTGGCGTTGCCGCTGGAGTTGGCCGGCACGTCGCGTGAACGCATACGCGAGATCGTGTTGCCGCTGCTGGAACTGGTGGGCCTGTCTGCACACAAGGACCGCTACCCCGCGCAGATTTCCGGTGGCCAGAAGCAGCGCGTTGGCATCGCACGCGCGCTGGCGAGCCAGCCGGATGTGCTGCTCTCCGACGAGGCGACCTCCGCGCTGGACCCGGAGACGACGCGCTCGATTCTCGACCTGCTGCGCAAGATCAACCGCGAACTCGGTCTGACCATCGTGCTGATCACGCACCAGATGGAAGTCATCAAGCAGGTGTGCGACCGCGTGGCGGTGCTCGACGCCGGCCGGGTGGTGGAACTGGGCCGCGTGATCGACGTGTTCCTGAAGCCCGAGCATGACGTGACGCGCGCGCTCATCGGCGAGGTGATCTCGCAGGAGTTGCCGCCCTCCGTTCTGGCGCGCGTGGAACGCCGCCTCACTGCACGTGAGCACGGTGGACGCGACCATCTGTTCCGACTCGCCTTTACTGGCGAGGGTGTGGACCAACCCGTGCTGGCGCAAGCCGTCCGCACGTACGGGTTCGACTTCAACATCCTGCATGGCCACATCGACGAGATTCAGGGCCAGGCCTTCGGCTCGCTGGCGATTCTGGCCACGGGCGACACGGCTGACATCAACAACGCGATGAACTTCCTGCGCGAGCAAGGCGTGGTGGTCGAGGAGATCAACCATGTGGTCTGACCTGACCGATCTGTTCCTGCCGGCCTTCTGGGAAACGCTCGCCATGGTGGGCGTGTCCGGCGGCATTGGTGCGCTGTTCGGCGTGCCGCTGGGCGTACTGCTGTATCTCACGACTTCGGGCGGCGTGCTGTCGGCGCCGGTGTTCAACCGCGTGGCGGGCCTTGTCGTCAATGCCGTGCGCTCCGTGCCGTTCATCATCCTGCTGGTCGCGGTGATTCCGTTCACGCGCCTGCTGGCGGGCTCGTCCATCGGCACCGCCGCGGCCATCGTGCCGCTGACGATCGCGGCGATTCCCTTTGTCGCCCGCCTGGTCGAGACCGCGTTGCGCGAAGTGGACCGTGGCCTGATCGAGGCCGCCCAATCGATGGGTGCTACGACGGGTCAACTCGTCTACAAGGTGCTGTTGCCCGAGGCGATGCCCGGCATCCTCGCTGGCCTGACGATCACCTTCGTCAGCCTTGTCGGCTACTCGGCCATGGCCGGTACCATCGGCGGCGGCGGCCTGGGCGATCTGGGCATTCGCTACGGCTATCAGCGCTACGAATCGGACATCATGCTGGCGGTTGTCGTCATCCTGATCGTCTTTGTGCAGGCGGTGCAATCCACGGGCGATTGGCTCGTGCGCCGCCTGAGCCACCGTTAATCATCCAATCGACAGACAGAACGAGGAAACACAATGAATCGCCGTCAACTGCTGCAATGGTCCGCGAGCCTTGGCGCCGCATTGGCACTGGTCGCAGGCAGCGCGCTCGCGCAGACCAAGCCGATCAAGATCGGCGTGACCGCTGGTCCGCACGCCGAGATCATGGAAGAAGTGAAGAAGGTCGCCGAGAAGGATGGCCTGAAGCTGCAGATCGTCGAGTTCAACGATTACATCCAACCGAACGCAGCCTTGGCCGCCGGCGATCTGGACGCCAACAGCTATCAGCACCAGCCATATCTGGACGACCAGATTGCCACGCGCGGCTACAAGTTTGTGAGCGTCGGCCAGACCATCACCTTCCCGATGGGGATCTACTCGAAGAAGATCAAGTCGCTGAAGGAATTGAAGGACGGTGCGCGCTTCGGCCTGCCGAACGATCCCACCAACGGCGGCCGCGCGCTCCTGCTGCTGCAATCGCAGGGCGTGATCAAGCTCAAGCCGAACGCCGGTTTCAAGGCGTCGCCGCGCGACGTGGCCGAGAACCCGAAGAAGCTGAAGTTTGTCGAGTTGGATGCCGCGCAACTGCCGCGTTCGCTGGATGATCTGGAGGCCGCCGCCATCAACGGCAACTACGCCGAGAAGGCCAACCTGGACCCGACCAAGGACGGCATCGCCATCGAAAGCCCGAAAGGCCCGTATGCCAACGTGATCGCCATCCGCGCCGCCGACAAGGACCAACCCTGGGTCGCGAAGCTGGTGAAGGCGTATCATTCGGACGCCGTGAAGTCCTTCGTCAAGGCGAAATACAAAGATGCGGTGATTGTGGCTTGGTAATCACTTTGTGATTTCTCGGTGACCCGGTAGAGGGCTCTACCGAACAGATTGCCGGACGTTTCACTGGCGTCCGGCAAATTTTCGCGGTTAAAATAGCACGACCGTTCGGAAAAATTACGCGAGCGACCAGCCCCCCTTATAATGGCCGGCGTTTTGCAAAATCGTCTTATCAATTAGTGGAGTGAGCGCATGAAAGTCCTGGTCGCAGTCAAGCGCGTGATCGATTACAACGTGAAGGTTCGCGTGAAGACGGACGGCAGCGGTGTCGATCTGGCCAACGTCAAGATGAGCATGAACCCGTTCGACGAGATCGCCGTGGAAGAGGCGGTTCGCCTGAAGGAAGCGGGCGTCGCTACCGAAGTGATCGCCGTCTCGTGCGGCGTGACGCAGTGCCAGGAAACCCTGCGCACCGCCATGGCCATCGGCGCCGACCGCGGCATTCTGGTCGAGACGGCCGAAGAACTGCAGCCGCTGGCCGTCGCCAAGCTGCTCAAGGCGCTCGTCGACAAGGAACAGCCTCAGCTGATCATCCTCGGCAAGCAGGCGATTGACGACGATGCCAACCAGACCGGCCAGATGCTGGCTGCGCTGGCTGGCCTGCCGCAAGCCACGTTTGCCTCGAAGGTGCAGATCGCTGATGGCAAGGCTTCGGTCACACGTGAAGTGGACGGCGGTCTGGAAACCCTGTCGGTCAAGCTGCCGGCCGTGGTCACCACCGACCTGCGCCTGAACGAGCCGCGCTACGTGACGCTGCCGAACATCATGAAGGCAAAGAAGAAGCAGCTCGACACGGTCAAGCCGGAAGATCTGGGCGTGGACGTTGCACCGCGCCTGAAGACGCTGAAGGTAGTCGAGCCCGCCAAGCGCAGCGCCGGTGTGATGGTGCCCGATGTGGCCACGCTGGTGTCCAAGCTCAAGACGGAAGCCAAGGTGCTGTAAGCGGTCATCCGCTTCGCACATCTTCCAAGCACACCGAACAGGCAGATCAAGATGACCGCACTCGTTATTGCTGAACACGACAATCAATCCATCAAGGCCGCGACGCTGAACACCGTGACGGCTGCCGCCCAATGCGGCGGTGACGTCCACGTGCTGGTGGCCGGCGCTGGCTGCGGCGCCGCAGCACAGGCCGCCGCACAGATCGCCGGCGTATCCAAGGTGCTGGTGGCCGATGCGCCCCAGTTTGCCGATGGCCTTGCCGAGAACGTCGCCGAGCAGGCCCTGGCCGTTGCCGGCAACTACAGCCACATCCTGGCGCCCGCCACCGCCCACGGCAAGAACGTCCTGCCGCGCGTGGCCGCCAAGCTGGACGTGGCCCAACTGTCCGACATCACCAAGGTCGACGGCCCCGACACCTTCGAGCGTCCGATCTATGCCGGCAACGCGATTGCCACCGTGCAATCGGCCGACAAGGTGAAGGTGATCACCGTGCGCGGCACGGCGTTCGACGCCGCTGCCGCCACCGGTGGCTCGGCTGCAACCGAAAACCTGACCGCCGTTGCCGACGCCGGCATCTCGCAATTCGTCTCGCGTGAAGTGACGAAGAGCGACCGCCCGGAACTGACCGCCGCCAAGATCATCGTGTCGGGTGGCCGTGGCGTGGGCTCGGGCGAGAACTACACCAAGGTGCTGACGCCGCTGGCCGACAAGCTGGGCGCTGCCCTGGGCGCCTCGCGCGCCGCTGTGGACGCTGGCTTCGTGCCGAACGACTACCAGGTTGGCCAGACCGGCAAGATCGTCGCGCCGCAGCTGTACATCGCCGTCGGTATCTCGGGCGCGATCCAGCACTTGGCGGGCATGAAGGATTCGAAGGTGATCGTTGCGATCAACAAGGATCCGGAAGCGCCGATCTTCCAGGTGGCGGACTACGGCCTCGTGGGCGACCTGAACGCTGTCGTGCCGGAGCTGGTGACCGCACTGGGCTGATCGCACTGCGCAGCACGCTTCGTTTGACGCGAGCTGCACTGCCCGACGCAAAGCCGTTTCCGACCCGTTTGGAAACGGCTTTTTTATACGCGAGCGCCATCAGGAGAGTGCGTCACGCACTCGATGAGGCACTGTCCTGATCGCGCTTAACAAGAGTTGGAGAGAGACATGACCTATCAAGCCCCAGTCAAGGACATGCTGTTCGTGATGAACGAGTTGGCCGGCCTGGACAACGTCGCGAAGCTGCCTGGCTTTGAAGACGCCACCGCCGACACGGCGCAAGCCGTGCTCGAAGAAAGCGCGCGCTTCACCGGTGAAGTGGTTGCGCCGCTCAATGTGGAAGGCGACCGCAATCCGAGCAGTTGGAAAGACGGCGTCGTCACGGCCACCGCGGGTTTCAAAGAAGCGTTTGCCCAGTTCGGCCAAGGTGGCTGGCAAGGCGTGCAGCACCCGTTGGAATACGGCGGCCAGGGCTTGCCCAAGCTGATCGCCACGGCGTGCATCGAAATGCTGAATGCGGCCAACTTGTCGTTCGCACTGTGTCCGCTGCTGACGGATGGTGCCATCGAGGCGTTGCTGACGGCCGGCACGGAAGAGCAGAAACAGCTTTTCGTCCCCAAACTCATCTCGGGCGAATGGACGGGCACGATGAACCTGACCGAGCCACAGGCTGGCTCCGATCTGGCACTCGTGCGCACGCGCGCCGAGCCGGTCGGCGACGGCACGTTCAAGATTTTCGGCACGAAGATCTTCATCACCTGGGGCGAGCACGACATGGCCGAGAACATCGTCCACCTTGTGCTGGCGCGGACGCCGGGTGCGCCGGAAGGCGTGAAGGGTATCTCGCTGTTTGTGGTGCCGAAGTTCATGGTCAATGAAGATGGCTCGCTGGGCGCCCGCAACGATGCGCATTGCGTGTCGATCGAACACAAGCTCGGCATTAAGGCGAGCCCGACGGCGGTGCTGCAATTTGGCGACAACGGCGGGGCGATCGGTACGCTGGTCGGCGAAGAAAATCGCGGCCTGGAATACATGTTCATCATGATGAACGCGGCGCGTTATGCGGTGGGCATGCAGGGCATTGGCGTGTCGGAGCGCGCGTATCAGAAGGCCGTCGCCTATGCGCGCGAGCGTGTGCAGAGCCGCCCCGTGGATGGCTCTGCTGCCAAGGCCGTGCCCATCATTCACCACCCGGATGTGAAGCGCATGCTGCTGACGATGCGCGCCATGGCGGAAGGCGCGCGTGCGCTGGCCTATGTGGCCGCCGCAGCGTGCGATGCCGGCCATCACGCCGCCGATGACGCTGCACGCAAGCAGAACGCAGCGCTGTACGAATTCCTGGTGCCGATCGTGAAGGGCTGGAGCACCGAAATGTCGATCGACGTGACGAGCCTGGGCGTGCAGGTGCACGGCGGCATGGGCTTTATCGAAGAGACGGGTGCCGCGCAGTTCTATCGTGATGCGCGCATCCTGCCGATCTACGAAGGCACCACGGCCATCCAGGCCAACGATCTGATCGGCCGCAAGACCGTGCGTGACGGCGGTGCGGTGGCGCTGGGCATTTGCGCGGAAATCGCTAAGGTGGAAGCGGCGCTGGCGGCAAAGGGCGGTGCGCATTGCGACGCGATGCGGGTGCGTCTGGCAGCCGGCCGCGAGGCACTGGAATCGGTGGTGCGCTTTGTGGTTGCGCAGACCAAGGCGCAGCCGAACGCCGTGTTCGCGGGCAGCGTGCCGTATCTGCGACTGTGCGGCATCGTGCTGTCGGGTTGGCAGATGGCGCGTGCGCTGCTGGTGGCCCTCGACCGCGAGAGCGAAGACCCGAACTTCTACGGCGCGAAGATCGCCACGGCGCGCGTGTTTGCAGACGTATTGCTCACGCAGGCACCTGGTATTGCGCAGAGCGTGCTGACGGGTGGCGAGACAATCGGTGCGGTGCCGGAAGCGCAGTTCTAAGCGGCATCAGCGGGGAAAAAAAGGGAGGCTTCGGCCTCCCTTTTTGTTGCATGCAGCGTAGGTGATCAGGCAAGCGCAGGCTTGGTTGCCGGCATCGGCGTGCCGCCCAGGTAGCGATACACCGACAGGTCATCCGAGCGGATGGCAGGCGAGCGGCCGGACACCAGATCCGACAGCAGCTTGCCCGAGCCGCATGCCATGGTCCAACCCAGCGTGCCGTGGCCAGTGTTGAGCCACAGACCGCGCACGGGCGTCTGGCCGACGATGGGCGTGCCGTCTGGCGTCATCGGGCGCAGGCCGGTCCAGAACGAGGCGCGCGACACATCCCCGGCACCCGGGAACAGATCGTTGACCACGAATTCCAGCGTCTTGCGCTTGCCCGGGTCCAGGCGTTTGTCATAGCCGACGATCTGCGCCATGCCACCCACGCGGATGCGGTCGTCAAAGCGCGTCACTGCCACTTTGTAGGTCTCGTCAAGGATGGTGGACGCAGGGCTCTTCGCCGCGTCCGTCATCGGTACGGTGATCGAGAAACCCTTGAGCGGGTAGACCGGCACGTTCACCAGATTCTTCAGGAACGGCGTGCTGTAGCTGCCCAGCGCCACGACCACCAGGTCGGCGTCGATCGTCTGGCCGTCGACCAGCGCGCCGCGTACGGCGTCGTTCTTGAAGATGAGGCTGTTGATCGTGCTGTTGAAACGGAAGCGCACGCCGAGCTTTTCCGCCATCGCGGCCAGGCGCGTGGTGAAGAGTTGGCAATCGCCCGTTTCGTCATTGGGTAGGCGCAAGCCACCGGCCAGCTTGTGGCGGGTCGAGGCCAGGCCTGGTTCACTGCGCACGAGGTCGTCGCGCGAAAGCAGTTCGTAGGGCACACCAGCACGCTCGAGCACGGCGATGTCGTTCGCGGCGCCGTCGAGCTGTTGCTGGGTGCGGAAGATTTGCAGCGTGCCTTGCTGGCGGCCTTCGTAGGCGATGCCGGTGTCGGCGCGCAGGTCGCGGATGCAGTCGCGGCTGTACTCAGCCAGGCGAACCATGCGCTCCTTGTTTTGCGCATAGCTGGCGGCGTCGCAGTTGCGCAGCATCTGCCACATCCACTTGAGCTGGAAGAGCGTGCCATCGGGGCGGATGGAAAGCGGCGCATGCTGCTGGAACATCCACTTGATGGCCTTGAGCGGCACGCCCGGGGCGGCCCAAGGCGACGCGTAGCCCGGCGAGATCTGGCCAGCATTGGCAAAGCTCGTCTCCAGCGCCGGACCGGCTTCACGGTCGACGACGGTGACTTCATGGCCCGCGCGGGCCAGGTAATAAGCGCTGGTCACGCCAATCACGCCGCTGCCAAGAACGAGCACGCGCATGGTGATACTCCCAGGAGATGCATTTGCGATAGATGCCGCTATCGTATTCGCACAACTCCAGTAGATGTTTCTGTATATTTACTGGAAACAGTAACAACTTCGATTTTGAGGCGTTTTCCACCATGCGAACCCAGCGCAAGCCCGTCCGAGCCCTCGATAAGCTTGACCGGCGCATCCTCGACCTGCTGCAGAAGGACGGACGGCTGTCGATGAAGGAGCTGTCCGAGGCGGTCGGCCTGACCATCACGCCGTGCATCGAGCGTGTCAAACGGCTGGAGCGAGAACGCTTCATCCTGGGTTATTACGCGCGGCTCAACCCCGCCATGCTGGGCGCGTCGCTCCTGGTGTTTGTGGAGATCAGCCTGGGAAGCAAATCGGGCAACATGTTCGAGCAGTTCCGGCGTGAGGTGCTGCGCATTCCCGAGGTGCTGGAGTGCCATCTGGTGTCGGGCGATTTCGACTACCTCATCAAGGCGCGCATTCGCGAGATGAGCGAATATCGCCGCTTGCTGGGCGACATCCTGCTGCAGTTGCCCGGCGCAGTGCAGTCCAAAAGCTACATCGTGATGGAGGAGATCAAGGAGACGCTCGCCATCGACGTGACGGAAGCGGGCGGGTGACGTAGCGTTGTCACGGAAGCGCCTTAGGCTGGCCGGCACCTTCATCACTGACACCGGAGCCCGCATGTCCGACCAGCCGCTTTTCAAGCCCACCCGCCGTACGCTTATCAAGGGTCTCGTTTCCGCCAGCGGCACGGCGCTGCTCGGCTCACGTATTGGCGACGTGCTGGCCCAGGGCGTCGCACCGGCTGCAGTGACGTCCGACCGCCTTCGCCCGCAACTGCCTGGCGGTGTGATGAGCGGTGATATCACGGCCGACAGCGCCATCGTCTGGAGCCGCACCGATCGCCCTGCGCGCATGATCGTCGAATATTCCACGGATGCCGCGTTCAAGAATGTCGTGCGCCGTGTGGGTCCGGCGGCCCTCGAAAGCGGTGGCCTGACAGCCCGCGTTGACCTCACGGGCCTGCCCGCCGGCGCTGACCTGTTCTACCGCGTCCGCTTCCAGGATCTCGTGCACGACAAAGCCTTCAGCGAGCCCGTCACCGGCCGTTTCCGCACGGCACCTGTGTCGGCCAATCGCCCAATCTGCTTCGTCTTCTCTGGCGATGAAGCCGGCCAAGGCTGGGGCATCAACGAGCGCTTTGGCGGCTATCGGCTGTACGAAGCGATGCGCCGCGAATCGCCTGACTTCTTCATCCACTCCGGCGACCAGATCTACGCCGACGGCCCGATCCAGGCCGAGGTGAAGCTGCCCGATGGCTCGATGTGGACCAACCTCGTCACCGAGGCCAAGTCGCACGTTGCACAAACGCTCGACGATTACCGCGGCGCCTTCGCCTACAACCAGCTCGACAAGAACAAGCGCGCCTTTTCCGCCGAAGTGCCGTTCCTCGTGCAGTGGGACGACCACGAGGTGCGCAACAACTGGTATCCCGGCCAGCAAATCGGCCCGGAAGAGAAGCGCTACCAGGAGCGCAGCGCGTCGGTGTTGGCCGCCCGCGCGAAGCAGGCGATGTTCGAGTACAACCCGTTCCGCTTCAATGCGATCGACCCGGAGCAGATTTACCGCGCGTTCCAATACGGCCCGCTGCTCGATGTGTTCATGCTGGACGAGCGCAGCTATCGCGGGCGCAACTCGCCGAACCGCCAGACCAAGCTGGATGCCGATTCGGCCTTTCTCGGCTCGGCACAGACGGCGTGGCTCAAGCAATCGCTCAAGCAGTCAAAGGCGACGTGGAAGGTGATTGCCAGCGACATGCCGATCTCGCTGGTGGTGCCCGATCTGAATCCTGACGTGCCCAAGGGCACCTACGAAGCCTGGGCGAATGCGGATGACGGTGCGCCGTCGGGCCGCGAACTTGAATTGGCGGACATCCTGCGCTTCATCAAGCAGGAGAACATCCAAAACGTGGTGTGGGTGACGGCAGACGTGCACTACGCGCAAGCGACGTACTACCACCCGTCGCGCGCCAAATTCACTGAGTTCAAACCGTTCTGGGAGTTCGTCGGCGGGCCGATCAACGCGGGCACGTTCGGACCGAATGAAGTGGACCAGACGTTTGGACCGGACGTGCGCTACATCAGCATTCCCAAGGACAATCCACAGAACCAGTCGCCCGCAGCGCTGCAGCAGTATTACGGCCGCGCCAAGATCGACCCGGCCACGCGCACGATGCACGTGTCGCTGCACGACCTCGACGGCAAATCGCTCTGGGAAGTGAAGCTCGATCCCGAGGCGTAGCCAGCGTCACCCGCAGCGGAGTAGAGGCGGATGCGATAGGATCAGCAAGCCTCCGCATCCATTCTTTCTGCTGTGTCCGATATGTCCGATCGCCACGTCCCCCGCAAGGGACGCGGCGCCACCTCCAATCTGCAAGGCCGCTTCGAACGCGATGAACGCGCGCGCGTCGACGACGGCTGGCAACCGCTCGTCGGGCATCTCGATCCGGATGAGGCGCCGCCGCGCATCGAGACCTCCGTCTCCATCGAACGTGCGCGCTCGATCCTGAGCCATAACCAGTCGCCAGATATTCCGTTTGGGGTGTCGCTGAACCCGTATCGCGGGTGTGAGCATGGTTGTGTGTATTGCTTTGCGCGGCCCACGCATGCGTATCTGGAGTTGTCGCCGGGTCTGGATTTTGAGACCAAGCTGTTCGCGAAAGCCAATGCCGCCGAGGTGCTGCGTGAAACGCTGGCCAAGCCCGGCTACCGTTGCGAGGCAATTGCGCTGGGCGTGAACACCGATGCGTATCAGCCGATCGAGCGCGAGTTGCGCATCACGCGCGACGTGCTGCAGGTGCTGCACGATTGCGATCACCCGGTCGGGCTCATCACCAAGTCGACATTGATCGAGCGCGACATCGATCTGCTCGCCCCGATGGCGGCGAAGAATCTTGTCGTCGCTGCGGTCACAATCACCACGCTTGACGCCGATCTGGCGCGCAAGCTGGAGCCCCGCGCCGCCACGCCATCGCGCCGCCTGCGCGCGATACGCACGCTGGCTGAGGCGGGCATTCCGGTGGGCGTCAGCGTCGCACCGATGATTCCGTTCATCACGGACGACCACATGGAGCAGATTCTGGAGGCTGCGCACGAGGCGGGCGCCACGTACGCGAGCTATATCGTGCTGCGCTTGCCAAACGAGCTGAACGCCGTGTTTCAGGACTGGCTAACGGCGCATTTCCCCGACCGCGCGCAACGCGTGATGAATCGCATCCGCGATCTGCACGGCGGGCAGGATTACAAAGCGGATTTCGCCACGCGCATGCGCGGCACCGGCATTTGGGCCGACTTATTGCGGCAGCGTTTCTACAAGGCCGCCGACAGGCTGGGCTTCAGCTATCACCGCTACAACGAACTGGTGCTCGATACCTCGCAGTTCAAACCTCCGGCGCGCGCCGTCAAGCCGCGAAAGCCGTTCGATGAGCGCCAGGGCAGCTTGTTTTGACTACTGCGACAGTTCTTTCGCTGCCTGCACCTGCGTTTCGAAATACGTCTGGAAAGTAATGGCGAGGCCGGCCATCAGCAGGCCGGTGCCAATCATCAGCGTGAGAATGCTCAGCAGGACGACAGGCCAGCCCGAATGTGTGGGCGTGCCGTCGGCATTGAACTGCGCATCCCATTTTTCGTCGGGGCGCAGGCCGTAGACCAGTGCAGACAGATAGCCTGCCAGCACTGAAGATCCACCGATTATTGCGCAGACCCAGCCTGGGACGCTCGCACGCTGCGTCGACCACAGCAGCGCCACGCCAACCACTCCGAGCACCATGGCAAGCACTTGCGACCACGCCCAGAAGTCGCGTCCGCCCTTGAGGTAGAAGCGATGCGCGCCCACGCTCCCGAACAGGAAGGCGAGCAGCACGGTCAGCAGCTTGGATTTTTTTTGAAGAGTGGTCGTAAGCATAGCGGGCGGTGAACACACGGCAAGACAACACAGCGCCGCGCATTCTACGCCCAACATCAACCGCGGCGCAGCCAAATGGCGACGCCGGAAGCGCGTCCTAAAGACGCATCAGCAGTGGGAAGAAGAGGCCGTCAGTTCGGCCGGATGCGCGCAACGCTGCGGAGCGCTTGCGGCAGTAGAGGCAGGATCACTAAATCGGAACCGGATGGAGCGACGGCACGCTCATCGAAACCGTCGAGTCCTGCTGTAGCTGAGGTGCCTGATGGCGCGAACCGACTTCACCGTAGAGCAGGTGAGCGAGCAGCAGCATAAAGGCCGTGGTCCAGACGAGGCCGAGGATAAGCCGCACATGGCGGTGGAGGGGGAATGCCATTGGAGTACCTGTTGTCGTTGTGATTGGTGTGATGCTGGGTGCACGCCACACGTGTGCACGCAGCATCCACTACGACTCAGGTGTGCCCCGGCAAGTTCCGGGATGTGAAACGCGGCAGCGTGTGCGCCTCAGCCCCGGCGCGAGCCGCGCCAGTTACCCTGGTCGCCATTGCCGCGTTCCTGGCGCATGCGCTCCTGCTGTTGCCAGTCGCCGCGGCCACCGCCGTCCCGAGGTTGAACGCGACCGTTGAGGCGGTCATCCGCACGGGCACGCGCTTCCATGCGCTCCATTTGCGCGCGGATGCGGGCCGCCTGCTCGCTGCGCGTGTCGGCAAAGAATTGCGCCACCAACGGACGCGTCTGCGGCGCCGTCTGTGCCGTTTGCGTCCAGACGGGCAGGGCGGATTTTGCAAAGGCGACGGCGGCTTGACGCGCCGATGCGTTGGCAGCCACAGCGCCCGCAGAGGCGACGATCAGAACGCCTGCCGCCAAGGGGCGAAGCAATGCGCGAATCGGCATGGCTATCTCCTGTCGGGCAAGGATTCGAAAGCGCCACGCGCCGCGTGCTTCTGATGTGTGCAACAGAGATCGGCTGCGCGTGTTCATGCTTGTCAATGTAAGGCTTCACTCAGCAGGCATCCACTGTCCGAACGTTACCCGTGTAACGAGATGTTTCGTGCACGCTTTGTCATGGCGAGGGGCGACGCCGAGGTCATTTCCCGGTGTAGCGGATGCGATACACAGCGCCGGCCAAGTCGTCGGACACCAGCAAGCTTCCGTCGGGTGCCACGAGCACATCGGCGGGGCGTCCCCACGCCTGTTCGCCCTGCAGCCAGCCGTGCGCGAACGGTTCCTGCTTCGTCACATTGCCGGTAGCGTCCAGTGCGACGCGCATGACGCGGTAGCCCACCTTTGACGATCGATTCCAAGAGCCATGCTCGGCAATGAAGATGTTGTTCCGGTACTCCGCCGGAAAGCTGTCCCCTGAATAGAACCGCATGCCCAACGCCGCCACATGCGCTCCGAGCTTGGCAACAGGCGGCACGTAGTTGCTGCACGGGTGTCCGGCGCCGAATTCCGGATCGGGAATGTTGCCCGCGTGGCAGAACGGGTAGCCGAAGTGCGGATTGGGTTTGGTGATGCGGTTCAGCTCGTCGTCGGGCACGTCGTCACCCATCAGGTCACGGCCGTTGTCGGTGAACCACAATTCGTGCGTGGTCGGGTGCCAGTCGAAGCCGACTGTGTTGCGAATGCCGCGCGCCACCAGTTCCAGGCTGCTGCCGTCGGCGTTCATGCGCATGATGTTGGCGTACCGGTTTTCATCCGGGCGGCAGATGTTGCAGGGTGCGCCAACGGGCACATACAGTTTTCCATCCGGCCCGAATGCGATGAATTTCCAACCGTGATGGGTTTCCGTCGGCAGCTTGTCGTTGATAACCACTGGCTCGGGTGGATTGCCAAGCCGTTTGTCGATGCCATCGAGCCGCACCACACGCGATACCGCAGACACATACAGGTTGCCGTCACGCCACGCCACGCCACGCCAACAGGGAGTTGCAGCCCGGACGCCACCACACGGATGGGCGCATTCGGCGTTTGCCATGGCATCGCGTAGACTTTGCCGGCGCGGCTTCCAACATAAAGAATGCCGGCCGGAGATAGCGCCATTTCACGTGCGGCCGGCATCGCGTCGGTTAGTACCTCGACACGGAAACCGCGCGGTACGTGAAGTGTCTCGATGGGCAGCTTCGCGAGCGCCGCGGTGACTGCACCAAGCCAAGCAGCGACCACAATTGCGGGCTTTATGTACCGTCGTTGCCGCGCGTACCGCCCGGCATCTCCATTCGCTACGCCTAAGTGTTTGTTTGGCCGGAGAAATTGCGCTATACTTGCGTGTTTCTCTGTACGCATATCCAGTTTTTCAAGGAATAGATCCATGGTCGTGATCCGTCTGGCCCGCGGTGGCTCCAAGAAGCGCCCGTTCTTCAATATCGTTGCGACCGACTCGCGTAACCGCCGTGATGGCCGTTTCATCGAGCGCGTCGGTTTCTACAACCCGCTCGCCGGTGAAGGCGAAGAAGGTCTGCGCATCGTGCAAGACCGTCTGACCTACTGGGAAGGCGTGGGCGCACAACTGTCGCCGACGGTTGCCCGTCTGGTGAAGCAAAACGGCAAGAAAGCTGCTGCCTAAGTTTTAGCATGCGTCGATCGACGGTGCCGTCCGAGCACTTCCTGCTGTGACGCGCGCCGCATCGACACGGCCCGGTCCTGTGGCTGCTGCAACGCAAGCAACCTCGCAAAAGGTTGCCGAACGGCTGCAAGCCATGCGCCCGGGCGCGGGCTCCAACCCGGCGCTCCCCGACGATCTCATCGAGGTGGGTTATGTGGGTGGGGCTTACGGTATTCGCGGCTGGATCAAGGTCCAGTTGCACGGCGACGCTGACGCGCTGCTGAATGCTCGCACCTGGTGGCTCAAGCCGGCTGCTGGCGCACTGGCAACGTCGGCAGACTGGCGGGTGTTCCCCGTCGGCACGTCGCGTGAGCATAGCGGTACGGTGGTGGCGGGTTCGCCTGCCGCGCCTGACCGCAATGTCGCCGAGGCACTGCGCGGCTATGCCGTGTGGGTTAGCCGGGCCGATTTTCCCGAGCCGGACGATGACGAGTTCTATTGGGTCGACCTGATCGGCGCCACGGTCGTCAACGAGCAACAGGAAACGCTTGGCACGGTGGGCGGCCTCATCGATAACGGCGCGCATCAAATACTGCGTATCGTCGGTGAAGGCGAGGTCGAGCGGCTCGTGCCGTTTGTCGAGGTTTACGTGAAGTCGGTGGATGTTGCGGGCAAGCGCATCGTCGTCGACTGGGGTCTGGATTACTGAACATGCGGCCGGAGAATTCGGCGATGCAGTTCGACGTCGTCTCGCTGTTTCCGGACATGTTCCGGGCGCTCACGGACTGGGGGATCACCAGCCGTGCAGCCAAACAGCAGGTGTACACGTTGCGCACCTGGAACCCGCGCGATTTCACGACGGACAACTACCGCACCGTGGACGACCGCCCTTACGGTGGTGGCCCAGGCATGGTGATGTTGGCCAAGCCGCTGGAAGCGGCGCTGGACGCGATTCAGGAGGCGCAAGCGCCTGCGGCGTCGCATGTGGTGCTGCTGTCGCCGCAAGGCAAGCCGCTTACGCACAAGCGGGTGATGGAACTGGCGCAACTGCCGGCCCTCACGTTGCTGTGTGGCCGTTACGAAGCGATCGATCAACGTCTGGTCGACCGTCGCGTAGATGAGGAAATCAGCCTCGGCGATTTCGTCCTCTCCGGCGGAGAGATTGCTGCGATGGCAATCATTGACGCCGTAGTGCGGCAATTGCCCGGCGTGCTGGGCGATGCGCAGTCGGCGGTGCAAGACAGCTTCGTCAACGGTTTGCTGGATTGCCCGCATTACACGCGGCCGGAAGAGTACGAAGGTGTGCGTGTGCCCGATGTGCTGTTGGGGGGGCACCATGCCGAGATCGAAAAGTGGCGCCGCCAGCAGGCGCTGTTGAATACGATGCGCAAGCGGCCCGATCTGATCGAGGCAGCGCGCAAGCAGGGTTTGTTGTCCCGCAGCGATGAGGTCTTCCTCGCTGCCGCGGCGATAACGGCAAAGGGGTCAGAGGCTTCCACACAGGAAGGTTCGACCAAGTGAAGTTCCCATCCTCTACCGGGGCCGCGATCAACCGATCAGGCAAAACGCCGGCATGATGGTCTAGGAGAAAAAGATGAATATCATCGAGCAAATCGAGCAGGAAGAAATCAAGCGCCTGACGGCCAACAAGACGATCCCCCCGTTCGCCCCTGGCGACACCGTGATCGTCAACGTGAACGTCGTTGAAGGCACCCGCAAGCGTGTGCAGGCGTATGAAGGCGTCGTGATTGCCAAGCGCAACCGTGGCCTGAATTCGTCGTTCATCGTTCGCAAGATTTCCTCGGGCGAAGGCGTGGAGCGTACGTTCCAGCTGTACTCGCCCCTGCTGGCCAGCATCGAAGTGAAGCGTCGCGGTGATGTGCGCCGTGCGAAGCTGTACTACCTGCGCCAACGCTCGGGCAAGTCGGCACGCATCAAGGAGAAGCTGACCTTCAAGCGCAAGGAAGCCGTAGCGGAGTAATCTGCGCGCGTTGCGAAAAGGCACCTTCGGGTGCCTTTTTTCTCTTTTGCGGCGGAAGATTGACCGCATATGTGTCTTCCGCCCTTACCCATACATTGCCATCCGATGCGCCGTCCCGTATTCGATCCTGAGCAGTTGCCGGTGGTGCCGACCGAGGCATCATTGCCTGCGCTCGGGGTCACGCGGCTGACCGCCGAGTTCGTGCGCGAGCGGCTGCAAATGCCGCCCGACTGGCAGCCGGAGCAGACGGATGAATCCCGCCTGATCGACGCTTCGCTCAAGTTGCGCGAGGCAGCGGTGTTGGTGCCGCTGGTGCAGCGCGAGGCGGGTCTGACGGTGCTGCTGACGCAACGCAATGCGTCGCTTAGCCAACATGCTGGCCAGGTCAGTTTTCCGGGTGGCGGGCGCGAGGACTTTGACCGGGACATGGTTGATACCGCGCTGCGCGAAACGATGGAGGAAGTCGGCATCAGTGCGGATCACATTGAAGTGATCGGTCGCCTGCCTGACTACATCACCGCGACGGGTTTCCACGTAAGCCCGATTGTCGGGTTGCTAGTGCCTGATTTCACACTTCAGCCCGACCCAAGCGAAGTGGCCGAGGTGTTTGAAGTGCCGCTGGCCTTTTTGATGGACCCGGCCAACCACGAAGTGCGCGAGCTGCGGTGGGAAGACCGTGTGCGTCGTTTCTATGCGATGCAATATCGGCGATCTGGCCAAGAGTCTGACTCTGGTCATCACTTCATATGGGGTGCGACGGCGGGTATGCTGCGCAACCTGTATCACCTGCTGGCAGCGTAGCGTCGGCGCGAATATGGGCCCGAAGGTGCGCTGTTGCGCGCACGCTGTGTGCTATCGTCTTGCACATCGCCTCCACGGCGTGATCCACGCCTTCGCAACGCCTTTCCAATGACTTTTTTCTCCGTACTCTGCGCGCTGATTCTTGAACAGTTCCGTGCGCTCAGCCGGGACAACCCGATCTACGACGTCGTACGCGCACTGGCCGCGCGGGCAGAAGAATGGTTCGACACGGGCCATCGTCGCGATGCTGTGCTCGCTTGGTGTGTGGTCACGCTGCCGGCCGTGGTGGTCGTGGCGCTGGTGCACTATCTGCTGTCGTCGATCAGCCTTGGGCTGGCGTTCCTGTGGAACGTGTTGATGGTCTATCTGACGCTCGGTTTCCGCCAGTTCAGCCACTACTTCACCGACATTCATGAGGCGCTGCGCAGCGATGACATTGTCACTGCGCGCCTGCTACTCAACGAATGGTCGGGCCGGGACACGACCGATATGCCCGTCAACGAGATTGTCCGCCATACGCTCGAATGCGCGATCGTGGCGGCGCATCGTCACGTGTTTGGCGTGTTCTTCTGGTTTCTGGTGCCAATTGGGCCGGCGGGTGTGGTGCTGTATCGCGGCGCTGAATACCTCGCTCGCCACTGGAGCGATACGTCGACGGAGCGCAGCCCCGCACTGGGCCTATTCGCCCGTCAGGCGTTTTTCGTCATCGACTACATCCCCGCGCGCCTGACTGCGATTGGCTTCTCCATCGTCGGCAACTTTGAAGATGCCGTATACGCGTGGCGCAATCGCGCTGCCAAGTGGAACGACGAAGTGAATGGCATCCTGCTGGCCGCCGGCGGCGGTGCACTCGGCGTGCGCCTGGGCACACCCATTGCGCAACGCGATTCGGTCGATAGCATTGCCGACGAGGATGGCGCCTATCCGATGGAAGTGGGGCAGGAGCCGAACGTGCGCACGCTGCAGTCAGCTGTGGGACTGGTGTGGCGCGCGGTGGTGCTGTGGATGCTGCTGCTGGCGATGCTGTCGATCGCCGTGTGGCTGGGTTGATGCGGCTGACGCTTAGCCGCTGAACGATCAATCAGGCCGCATCCTCGCGGTCTTTGCCGCAGCGCCAGCACTGGGCGAACTGCGGCTCGTGACTCTCTCCGCAATGCACGCAACGCCATGCCGGCCCCGTGGGCGGATGCTGCGCCTGATCGAGCAGCGCTCGGGCCTGCGCTTCCTGCGCCGGGTTCACGAGCCAGACTTGCGCCGCGCAGTCCTGCGGCGGAACGTCACCTGCTACGCTGCTCAGGTAAATGTTGCGCAGCTCGGTGCGGATGCCGGCGGCAGACAGCACGTTCTGCCAGTGTGCCGCCATGCCGAGCGATGAACTGCTGATCAGCAACTTCATCTCAGCCTCCCCGAACGTGTTACGAAGCCGTTACCAAGGTTTCTGTTGCTCCGATTCGTGCAGCAGTTGCGCGTAAAGCTGGTGCCGCCGTGGATCGATCTTGCCTTCGGCAATCGCGCCCAGAATGCCACAGCCGGGCTCTTGCAGGTGCCGGCAGTTATAAAAGCGGCACTCGGTCAGGCGCGGGCGGAATTCGGGAAAGGCGCGTTCCAGCATCCCTTCGCTCAAGTGATGCAGACCAAACTCCTGAAAGCCCGGCGAGTCGATCAGCACGCCGCCCTGGCCCCATTCAGCGGGTAGGTGATAGAGCCGCGTGAACGTGGTCGTGTGCTTGCCGGAATCCAGCTTTTCGGAGATCTCGCGCGTTTGCGCGTCCACGCCCGGAATCAGCAGATTCAGCAGCGACGACTTGCCCATGCCCGACTGCCCGATCAGGATCGAAGCGCGCCCGGCCACGTGCGGTTCGAGCGCGGCGTGCGCGGCGTCCGGCGCGCCATGCACGGTCAATTCCACAACGGTGTAACCCAGGTCTTGATAGAGCGCCAGGCGTGAGCGAGCCGTCTCCAGCCGCGCGGTCAGGTCGATCTTGTTGAGCAGGATGAGTGGGGTGAGACCGAGGGATTCTGCCGCGACAAGCGCGCGGCCGAGCAGGTCTTCCGAAAAGCTCGGCTCGGTGCCGAGCATGATGATGACCTGATCCAGATTCGCGGCCAGCACCTTCGATTTGAACTGATCGGAGCGGTGGAGCAGGTTACGGCGCTCGTCCACGCGCACGACGACGCCCTGGTCGACGGCGGTGGCTTCATAGACCACGCGATCGCCGACAGCGCATTCGCTGCGTTTGCCCCGAGGGAAGCACTGCAGGAAACCACCGCCCTCGCGTTCGACCAGGTAATGACGCCCGTGTGCGGCGATGACAAGCCCATGTTCGCCAGTGGCAGCCTGCTTATGGGCGCGGCCCGGTTTGCCGCGCGTCATGCCGCGCGTGCCTGCACAAGGCGCTCCACGCGCTGCGATGCAGTCGGGTGCGAATAGTAGAACGTTGAGTAGACCGGGTCCGGCGTAAGCGTCGATGCGTTGTCCTGGAACAGCTTGACCAGCGCCGAGACGAGTTGATTGGCGTCGGCGTGCTCGGCGGCAAAGGCATCCGCTTCGTACTCGTCCTTACGTGACGACAGGCTCGCCAGCGGCGAGACGAAGAACGTGAACACCGGCAGAACCAGGAAAAACAGCATCAGCGCCAGCGCATGGTTGTCGGAGAACAGGTTGGGCGCGACGCCAAGACCCAGGTAGAACCACGTGCGCGTCATAAGCCAGCCGAGCAGCGCCAGCGCACCGAGGCTCAGCACGAACGTCACGGCGATGCGCTTGGTGATGTGGTGGCGCTTGAAATGGCCCAGCTCATGCGCGAGCACGGCTTCCATTTCGGACGGATTCAGGCGAGCGAGCAGCGTATCGAAGAAGACGATGCGCTTGGTTGCACCAAAGCCGCTGAAGTAGGCGTTGCCGTGGGCGCTGCGGCGGCTGCCGTCCATCACGAAGAGGCCCTTGCTGGCGAAGCCGCAGCGCTTGAGCAGGCTTTCGATGCGCGAGCGCATTTCCTCGTCCTGCAGCGGGGTGAACTTGTTGTAGAGCGGCGCGATGACGTTCGGGTAAATGGCCTGAACAAACAGCATGAACGCCATCCACACGACCCAGGTGTACAGCCACCAGTGCGCGCCCATCTTGTCCATCAGCCAGAGCACCGCCAGCAGCAGCGGCAGACCCAGCACGGCACCGATGGCCAAGCCCTTAAGGTTGTCGGCTAGCCACAGCTTGAATGTCATCCGGTTGAAGCCGAAGCGTTCTTCGACGACGAACTGTGCGTACAGCGAAAACGGCAACTCGATCACGCTGCTGATCACGATGACCGACGCAATGAGCGCCACGCCATACGCGTAGCCCGGACCGAACACGCCCAGCCACGCCTGGTTGATCCAGTTCAGCCCGCCGAGCAGCGTCAGCGCGATCAGCAGGGCCGCCTGAACCGGCACTTCTAGCATCGCCAGACGGGTGCGGGCGATGGTGTAGTCCGCGGCCTTGCGGTGCATGTCCAGCGTGATCGACTCGGCAAACTGCACAGGTACGGCATCGCGGTGACGCGCCACGTGGCGGACTTGCCGCGCGGCCAGCCACAGGCGCGTGGTGGACATCAATATAAGAGCGATCAGGAAGACAGCGGTAAAGGCGGGCATGTGGGGAAACACCTATCAGATATGCGAAAATTATAGCCTTCAGACATTTTCTCAAGGCCCTTGAGTGAGCACCCCAGTGAGTACCCCCGTTTCCCCGTCCGCCACATCCACCTCGACCGCCAATCGCGTTGCCGCCAAAAGCGATAACAACCTCGTTTGGCTCGACATGGAAATGACCGGCCTGAGCCCCGAGAACGATCGCATCATCGAAGTGGCCGTGGTGGTGACGGATTCGGAGCTGAACATCCTGGCTGAAGGCCCGGTGCTGGTGATCCATCAGTCCGACGAGCTTCTCGATGGCATGGACGCCTGGAACAAGGGCACGCACGGCCGTTCGGGCCTGATCGACAAAGTCAAGGCGTCGACCACGACCGAAGCCGAAGCGGAAGCGGAACTGCTGGCCTTCCTCAAGAAGTGGGTACCGAAGAGCAAGTCGCCGATGTGCGGCAACTCCATCTGCCAGGACCGCCGTTTCATGGCGCGCTACATGCCCAAGCTCGAGGAGTACTTCCACTACCGCAACCTGGATGTCTCCACGCTCAAGGAACTCTGCAAGCGCTGGCAGCCGGCCATCGCCAAGGGCTTTACGAAGCACCAGCGGCACACGGCGTTCGCAGACATCATCGAATCGATCGAAGAACTGCGCTACTACCGCGAGCACTTCATCCGCGACGTGCCGCAAACGCCGGACGCTGAAGCGCTGGCGTCTTCGGTGGCCCCGTAAGCGTTAAACCTGCAGCGGTTTTGTGCGCACAGCGTGCTTGGGCCGCCAGGCCTTGACCACGCTGTCGTGCGTCTCGACATACGGGCCGCCGATCAGGTCGATGCAGTACGGCACGGCCGCAAAGATGCCCGGCACGGTGGCGCGGCCTTCCACATCCTTCAGGCCCTCCAGTGTTTCCTTGATGGCACGCGGCTGGCCGGGCAGATTGATGATCAGCGCGGCGCGTGATGGCGTTTCGCGGATCACTGCCACCTGACGCGACAGAATCGCCGTCGGAACGAAATGCAGGCTGATCTGGCGCATCTGCTCGCCGAAACCTGGCATTTCCTTGGTGGCGACGGCCAGCGTGGCTTCGGGAGTCACATCGCGACGCGTCGGGCCGGTGCCGCCCGTGGTGAGCACCAGATCGCAGCCGGCATGGTCGACGAGGTCGATCAGAGTTTCGGCAATCTCCGCTTGATCGTCCGGAATCAGCCGCTCCACTCCTTGCCACGGCGATGAGAGCGCGGTGCCAAACCAGTCCCGCAGCGCGGGAATCCCTTCGTCCTGATACGTGCCGGCCGAGGCGCGGTCCGAAATCGACACAAAACCGACGATCAGCTCATCGGCGTGGCGGCGGGTGATCGGCGCGGAGGGGGCGGGGGCAGTCATGCTTCGTCGTCTTCGGCTTCGGGTTGATCGGCGTCGTCTTCGTCGCGGTCGTTGGCCGACAGGGCCTGCTTGACCATCTGGAACAGCTCGCGCGACGACTTGGGCGGCTTGGCCAACTGTGCTTCCTTGCGCGCATTGCGCACTAGCGTACGCAGCGCCTGGACGTCAGAATCCGGGTGCGCTGCAATGAATTCGGTGACGGCGTCGTCGCTGGCGATCAGGCGGTCGCGCCAACGCTCCATGGCATGCAGGCGCGCGGTTTCCGCTTTCGAGGCGCCAACGAAGGTGGCCAGGACGCGGCGAATGGCCTCCACTTCCTCGTCGGTCAAGGTGCGCATCAGCTTGCCGATGTACTGCATCTGGCGGCGCTTGCCTTCATGGGCGGTGGTGCGTTTGGCTTCGCGCAGGGCGTCGAGCAGCTTTTCGGGCAGCGGCACCTTGGCGAGTTTGTCCTTGGGCAGCGCTTCCAGGGCAGTGCCCAGGTCTTGCAAGGCGTTCACCTCGCGTTTGCGCTGCGATTTGCTCTTGGGCGTATCCGGATCGTCCTCGTCACCGATGTCGGTGCGCACGACGGGTTGGAGATACGTGGGGTTGTGTCGGGATGCTCGGCTCATGGCGCGCATTGTATCTTGCTATGATGGGCACTTTCGCCAGTTCTTGCCCGCTTTTGGCAAAATCCCGGCACCCGTTTCTCCCCTCCATTGCCTATGTCTCAAACGCTCGATTCCAAGACCACCCCTGTGTTTGCCTACCGCCGCGAACAGCTTGAGGAGATGGCCACCGATGTGCTCCGCATTGCACGCGAACTCGGCGCCTCCGATGCCGCAACGGAAATCTCCGAAGGCCAAGGCCTTTCGGTCACGGTGCGCAAGGGCGAGATCGAGACCATCGAGCAGAACCGCGACAAGATCGTTGGCGTGACGGTCATGCTCGGCAAGAAGCGCGGGAACGCCAGCACGTCGGACTTTTCGCCGGCGGCACTGCGGTCCACCGTCGAGGCTGCCTACAACATTGCGCGCTTCACCGCCGACGATGATTGCGCCGGCTTGGCAGAAGAAGAGCTGCTGGAGAAACACCCGCAAGACCTGCAGCTCTATCACCCGTGGATGATCGACACCGAAGCCGCCGTGGAGATCGCACGCGCCGCGGAAGCCGCTGCCTTTGCCGTAAGCCCGAAGATCCGCAACAGCGATGGCTCGAGCATCTCGGCGCAGCATTCGCACTTCGTGCTGGCCACGTCGCGCGGTTTCATGGCGGGCTACCCGTATTCGCGTCACTTCATTTCTGCTGCGCCGATTGCCGGTTCGGGCGCGCATATGCAGCGTGATGATTGGTATTCGTCCAAGCGCTCGCCGGACGATCTGGCGGCGCCTGAAGCGATCGGCAAGTACGCGGCAGAACGTGCGCTGGCGCGTTTGTCCGCGCGTCGGCTGACAACGCGCAAGTGCCCCGTGTTGTTCGAGGCGCCGCTGGCGGCGGGTTTGCTGGGGGCCTTTGTGCAGGCGGTGTCGGGCGGCGCGCTCTATCGCAAGTCGACGTTTCTGCTCGATACGCTGGGCAAGGAAGTTTTCGCGTCGCATGTGCAGATCACGGAAGACCCGCACGTCCTCAACGGCATGGGCAGCGCGCCGTTCGACGAGGAAGGCGTGCGCACGCAGCGCCGCGATGTGGTGAAGAACGGCGTGGTGGAGGGCTACTTCCTGTCGACGTATTCCGCGCGCAAGCTCGGCATGCAAACCACGGGCAACGCCGGCGGCTCGCACAACCTGACGCTGTTCTCCAGCAAGACCACGCCAGAAGACGACTTTGCCGGCATGCTGCGCCGCATGGGCACAGGGTTGCTGGTAACCGAGTTGATGGGCCAGGGCGTGAACTACGTGACGGGCGATTACTCGCGCGGCGCGTCAGGCTACTGGGTTGAGAATGGCGTGATTCAGTATCCGGTGGAAGAAATCACGATTGCCGGCAACCTAGGTGAGATGTTCCGCCAGATCGTTGCCATCGGAGCCGATGCGCTCGTGCGTGGTACGAAGGAAACCGGCTCGATCTTGATCGAACAGATGACGATTGCCGGTGAGTAAATCGCCGCCGCCGAAATAGAAAACGCGCTCGAAACTGAGCGCGTTTTTTTATGGTCTGCTGGGATTATTGCTCGTCAGATGGCGGACGTTCATACGTAACGAACGCGTAGTCGAAATCGTTGGGCGCTGCCGCGTGGTGCGTCTCGCGTGCGACCTCGTGCCAGAGCTTCGGGTCGGGCGCGGGGAAGTGCGCGTCGCCTTCGAAATCGGCGTCGATTTCCGTGACGATCAGGCGGTCTGCGCTCGGGAGGGCATCCGCGTACAGTTGCGCGCCACCGATCAGAAAGATCTGCTCGGCGCCTACGCACAGACGCTGCGCGTCTTCCATCGAATAGGCAATCTCGCAGCCCGCCAGCGCGAGCTTGGCATTACGCGTGACGACAATGTTGCGCCGGCCCGGCAGCGGGCGGCCGATCGAATCGTACGTCTTGCGGCCCATCACGATGGGCGCGCCCATGGTCGTACGCTTGAAGTGCGCGAGATCCTCCGGCAGGCGCCAGGGCAGGGTGTTGTCGCGGCCAATCACGCCATTGCGGGCGCGGGCGACGATGAGCGTCAGGATGGTCATACGGTTACACGGCCACCGGTGCTTTGATGGCTGCGTGGCTTTGGTAGCCGACGATCTCAAAGTCTTCGTACTGGTAGTCGAAAATGCTTTCAGGCTTACGCTTGATGTGCAGCTTTGGCAACGGCAGCGGCTCACGTGCGAGTTGCGTCTCGACCTGTTCGAAGTGGTTGTTATAGAGGTGACAATCCCCGCCGGTCCAGACGAAATCGCCCACATCGAGGCCAGTCTGCTGCGCAACCATGTGCACCAGCAGTGCGTAGCTGGCGATATTGAACGGCACGCCGAGGAAGATATCCGCACTGCGCTGGTAGAGCTGGCACGAGAGCTTGCCGTGAGCCACATAGAACTGGAAGAACGCGTGGCAGGGCGGCAGCTTCATGCGCGGGATCTCGGCCACGTTCCAGGCAGAGACAATCAACCGGCGCGAATCAGGGTTGCGCTTGATCTGCGCGATCAGCTCGGCGATCTGGTCGATGTGTTCGCCGTTAGGCGTCGGCCAGGAGCGCCACTGGGAGCCGTACACGGGGCCCAGCTCGCCGTCGGCGTCAGCCCATTCGTCCCAGATCGTCACACCGTTGTCTTGCAGCCACCGCACGTTGGTCGAGCCTTGGAGGAACCACAGTAGTTCATAGACGATGGACTTGATGTGGACCTTCTTGGTGGTCACCAGCGGAAAGCCGTCCTGCAGGTTGAAGCGCATCTGGTGGCCGAACACGGAGCGCGTGCCGGTGCCGGTGCGGTCGGCTTTGTCGGTGCCATGTTCGTAGACATGGCGCATCAGGTCGAGATAAGGCTTCATGCGGGCGCGGGCGAAAAGGCGGGGGCGTCGGATATCAGGTGAGCCGCATTGTAACGTGAGCCGCGCGGCGCCGACTGTACCGGCAGTGTCCGGAAACTGGCCCGGTCAGATGAGCGGCACGGTAGGACTGGCAAAGCGCAGAATTGTCGATGTTGCCTGGCAGGCAACGCTGGCAAGATCGCCACATCACTTTCAACTGTCCGCCGGAGAAACACCGTGTCGTCTATGGCTACCCCCGCTTCGGCCACCCGTGCCGTCGAATTGCGCCATCTTCGCGCAGCCGCCAACGTGGTCCATGCGGCGATTGCGCCGACCCCGCAGTACTGCTGGCCGTTGCTCTCGGAAGCGATGGGGACGGCGGTGTGGGTTAAGCATGAAAACCACACCGAAGTGGGCACGTTCAAGGTGCGGGGCGGGCTGACTTATCTGCATGCCTTGCGCCAACGTGAGCCAGAGGTGCGCGGTGTGATTGCGGCGACGCGCGGTAATCACGGTCAGTCGATTGCATTGGCGGCGCGCGGGAACGGTATCGCCGTCACCATCGTCGTACCACATGGCAATAGCGTGGAGAAGAACGCCGCCATGCGCGCACTTGGCGCAGAGCTCATTGAAGCGGGCGATGATTTCCAGGCAAGCCGCGAGTTCGCCGATCAATTGGCCGGTGAACGTGGCTTGCACTTTGTGCCCTCGTATCACGACGATCTGGTCGTCGGGGTGGCGAGCTACTGGCTGGAGTTTCTTGAGGCCACGCCGTTGGATGTGGTCTACGTGCCGATCGGCATGGGTTCCGGGATTTGCGCGGCAGTGCGAGCCCGCGATGCGTTGGGGCTGTCGACGCGCATCGTTGGCGTCGTGTCGGCACATGCCCGATGCTACGAGCAGTCGTTCACCAGCGGTACCGTGGAGTCGGCGCCGGTGTCCACGCTGCTGGCCGACGGGCTTGCATGCCGCACACCGGATGCGAAGGCGCTTGAGGTGATCCGCGCCGGCGTCGATGAGATCGTTGCGGTAACGGATGACGATGTGGCGGAGGCCATTCGGCTGTACTTTTCTACCACGCACAACGTTGCGGAGGGCGCCGCCGCCGCCGCCCTTGCGGGGGCATGGCAGCAGCGGGAGCGGATTGCGGGCCTGCGTCTCGGCCTGCCGCTGACCGGCGGCAACATTGATCGCGCCAAGCTGGCACGCGTGCTTGCCGGTCAGCCGATCCTGGCTTAGGCGGGTTGTTGGCGGCGACGTTGGACAAGCCAACCGCCGCCCAGCACGACCAGGAACACCACCACATACACTGCCCACTTAAGCGGCGGCTGTGCGGCAAAGAACGCCTTGAGAACCGGTTCGGCCACGATCATGTGCGCGGCCGTATAAGCCAGCACAGCTGCGCCGCCGTAGATGATGGCCGGGAAGCGTTCGATCAGGCGCAGTACCACGCCGCTACCCCACACCACGACCGGCACGCTGATCAGCAGGCCCAATACCACCAGAAGGAAGCTGCCGTGCGATGCGCCGGCAATGGCGAGCACGTTGTCGATGCCCATCACTGCATCGGCGATGATGATGGTCTTCATCGCGCCCATCAGCGTGGTGCTGCCCGCGCCGTGTTCATCGCCGCCCTGGCCGTCGTCAGCCAGAAGCTTCCATGCGATCCACACCAGCGCCAAGCCGCCCACAAGCATCAGGCCCGGAATCTTCAGCAGCCACACCACTGCCAGCGTCATTAGCGCACGCACGATGATGGCGCCCGCGGCGCCCCACATGATGGCTTTCTTCTGTAGCGCGGGCGGCAGGTTGCGCGCGGCCAGCGCGATGAGGATGGCGTTATCGCCCGCAAGCACGAGGTCGATCACGATGATCGATGCCAGCGCGGCCGCAAACTGCATGGTGAAGATGTCAGACAACCATTCCATGGTGGCTCCAAGTCAAACAACAATAAAAATCGGTTGACCGAACTGCATGGAGTGCTGGGGCGAGACGCTTTGCAGACCATGAAATCCGGTTGCAAAGGTCTTGCTCGACACGAACAGGTTGGGAACCTGCTGGTGCCGGCACGACCGGAAGCGTGGGCTTCGTCATGACGATCGTGCCTGGGGCTGAAGAACCCCCGAGCTACTCCCCTTTGAGGAAGCCCGCATTATATCGCAGCGAGCGGATTGTGCGCTGCAAAAACGCAACGTCGGCCTAGCAGCACGGTGTGCGTGATTTTTTCAGCGGTGCGGGTGATTTTTACGATTAGCGCGATGCCGTGTTGTGGCAGCCTCCGGCGAAAGAACGGTGGCGCTGTCACAAAGCGGCGTCTACGCTGCAATTTCATCCGCGCGTCACCGACGTGCGGTGATGGCATAGGCGCGATGGCACATTTCTCGCTGTCAATAGCCCTCATGACCATGCAGCACCGTGCCGTTCCACCCACAACGGGAGACACCATGCAGGCCACCAAGCCGTCCGCCGATGCCTATGCCCGCCGCGCGCTGGCGCGTCTGATCCAGCCCCAGCCCACGGTCGACGCCATTGGCGCGGGCCTGACTTTCTACCAGCTCTTTACGGAAGACGACGCTGCCCTGCGTGCCGAGGCAGAGGCTGGCTTGCTCTCACCCGCGGCCAATATCAGCCCGAAGTTCTTCTACGATGCCCTCGGCTCGCGTCTGTTCGAAGCGATTACCGACCTGCCAGAGTATTACCCGACGCGCACCGAAGCCGCCATCTTCAGCCTGCACGGGGCCGAGATCGCGATGCGCGTAGGTCGCGGTGCCACGTTGATCGACCTGGGCGCCGGCAATTGCGAGAAGGCCGCACGCCTGTTCCGTACGCTAGCGCCGTCCCGTTATGTGGCGATCGACATCTCGGCGGATTTTCTGCGCGATACGCTGCGTGGGCTTGCGCGTCAGCATCCGCAATTGCCGATGGTCGGCATTGGCGCCGATCTGTGCGCACCGCTGGTGTTGCCCGATGCCGTGGGCGACGGGCGCCGCGTGTGGTTCTACCCTGGTTCGAGCCTTGGCAATTTCACGCCGGAAGAGGCGAGGGCATTTCTCTCACGCCTGCGCGAGGCTTCCGCGCCTGGCGACAGCGTGCTGATCGGCATCGACCTTATCAAAGATGCCCACCGGCTCGAAGCCGCTTACGACGATCCGCTCGGTGTGACCGCCGCGTTCAACCTGAACGTGCTGCGCAACCTGAATCGGCTCCTGGGGGCGGATTTCGACGTGCGGGATTGGCGCCATGTCGCGCTGTACCGCCCAGAAGCCCATCGCGTTGAGATGCACCTAGAAGCTCGTCGCGATGTAACGGTGCGATGGGACAAGCAAGCCCGCGCCTTCGCCGCTGGCGACCGCATGCACACCGAGAACTCCGTCAAATACGACTTGGCGAGCCTTCAAGTGATGTTTGCCGATGCCGGGTTCGAGGATCTGCATGCCTGGACTGACACCGGCGGTGACTTTGCCGTCTGCCATGCGATTGTAGGCCGTTAGGCGCGAACGCGGCGCCTGCAGGCCGGTGCGATAATGGATCGATTCCTGCCCGAGGTTTGCCGCGATGGCTGAATTCTTCATGCTCCCCGATCCGACCTTCATCGGATCGCTTCCCGACTGGACCGACGGCCGCCGCTTGCCGCGCCAGGGCATCGCGCACAGCTTGGTCGATGCGCGCAACCGCACGCTGGCGCTGTTGTCGGCCTTCGGGGATACGCAGCGCGGCTGGCAGATTGAACGCGTGGAGCATCACGCTCCGCCGCTCTGGACACTCGGCCAACTGGCCTGGTTTGCAGAGTTCTGGTGCCTGCGCGAACCGCGGCGCAACGGGAGCGACACCATCGAAGACGGCGCCGGTACCGAGTGGGACTTGGCGCTGTGGCAAGCTACGCTGCCCGCCGCACTTGATGGTGCCGACGCCTTCTTCGACATGGATCGCATGCCGCCAGAAGCGTGCTGGGAGCTGACGCTGCCCGGCATTGCCGCAATCAAGCAGTACGCGCATGACGTGCTCGACCGCGTGCTGCGCAAGCTCGCCACGCTCGGCAGTGATGACGATGCGGCGCTCGAACCGTTCCGCTGGGCTGTGTTCCACGAAGATCTGCGCGCCGAACATCTGCACGGCCTGCTGCAGGTGTTGGGCCTGCAGCCCGCTGGCCAGCCGCCGCTGGCCGCCGTGGCCGTGCCGGCTGCGCAGACACTGTCGTTGCCCGGCGGCCGCTTCCAGATGGGCTGGCCAGACGCCGATGGGTTCTTCTTCGACAACGAGTGTCCACCGTACCGCACGTATGTGCCCGCGTTCGAGATCGATGCGCAGCCGGTCACGAATGGCCAATACCTGGAGTTCATCGAAGACCGAGGCTACGACCATCCGCAGTGGTGGTCGCCGGCCGGCATGGAGTGGCTGATGATGCAGGAGCGTTCGGCGCCGCTCGGTTGGCAGCGCGATTCCGCCACGCGTACCTGGCAGGCACTGCGCTACGGTCAGGCGCGTACGATCAACCGCGACGAACCCGTGCGCCATGTGAGCCTGTACGAAGCCCAGGCGTGGTGCCGCTGGGCCGGCCGTCGCTTACCGACCGAAGACGAATGGGAGATGGCCGCGGTGCAGGGTCGGGCCGGCTTTCATTGGGGGCAGGTGTGGGAGTGGACGTCGTCGCCGTTCGAGCCGTATCCGGATTTTGTACCGGGCATGCCGCGCGGTCGTGTGGCGAGCCTGTCGGCGCCGCATTTCATGACGATGCAGGCGGTGCGGGGCGCTGCCGCACATACGCCGCAACGCACCCGTCACCCGCGTTTCCGGGGCTTCCTGCTGCCGGAGCGTGATGACGTCTTTGTCGGCTTCCGAACCTGCGCGCTGTGATGGAAGCCTTTTCGGGCACGACCGGCAAGTCGAGTCGCGATTGACCGGCGTTGCCCAAGAAGCAAAAAACCCCACGCTGTTAGACGTGGGGTTTTTTGTTGGCTGTCTGCTAAGGCCATCCGGAAAAGATGACCCCTCATCGAGCAACGATCAACGATCGAAATCGCGCGAACGGCCCTTGCTGCCATAGCTGTCGCGGTTGCCGTCGCGATTGCCGTAGCTGCGACGCTGCGCGCCGTTGCCACCGTCGCCGAAGCGGCTGCCGCCGTTGTTGTCGCCGAAGCGACGCGGGGCGGCGCCTTCACGGTTGCCATCGCGATTGCCATAACCGCCACCGTTGCCGGTGCCGGCGCTGTTGCCGTAGCCACGGTTGCCGTCTTGCGTGCCTTGCGTACGCGCGGGGCGTTGTTGCCAGTCGCCACGGTTTTGCTGGCCTTGGCCATACGACGGACGCGGGGCGCGGTCGTCGCGGTTCCATTCACGTTGGGCGCCTTGGTAGCCGCCGCTGTTGCCGTTGCGGTCGTCGCGGCGCGGAGCAAAGCCGTCGCGGTCCCCGCCGAAGCTGCGTTGGAAGCGGCCTTCGTTGTTGCCGCTATTGCCACCGTTGCCACCTTGGCGTGCGCCGTAGCCTTCACGCTGGCCGCGATAACCGCCGCCATTACCACCGTTTCCGCGGTAGCCGCCACGGTCGCCGCCGGCACGCGGGCCACCAGTGCGGGGCTTGGCCGAGCGCTTCGGCTCCAGGCCCTCAACCACCGATGCGTCGATGCGGCGATCAACGAAGCGCTCGATACGGCGCCATTGGAACGTGTCGTTGTGGTTCACCAGATTAATGGCAATGCCGCTGCGGCCCGCGCGGCCCGTACGGCCGATGCGGTGCACATAGTCTTCAGCTTGCTTGGGCAGGTCGAAGTTGACCACGTGCGTGATGTCCGGCACGTCGATGCCACGGGCCGCCACGTCGGTGGCCACCAGCACGCGCAACTGGCCGCGGCGCAGCGCCGTCAGCGTACGGTTACGTGCGCCCTGATGCATGTCGCCGTGCAACGCGCCAGCGGAGAAACCGTGCTCGGTCAGGCGTTCGGCCAGCGAATCGGCATCACGCTTGGTCGCCGTGAAAACGATGGCTTGCTTGAGCGACGCATCGCGCAGCAGGTGATCCAGCAGCTGCTGCTTGTGCGACATGTCGTCGGTGAAGTGCAGGCGCTCTTCGATGTTACTTTGGTCGATCTTCGCGGCGGCGATTTCGATACGCTGCGGCTCGCGCATCATGCGCTCGGCCAGTTGCTCGATGCGGCGGTCCATCGTTGCCGAGAACATCAGCATCTGGCGCGTGGCCGGCGTGGCGCCGACGATGGCTTCGATGTCATCCGAGAAGCCCATGTCCAGCATGCGGTCGGCTTCGTCAAAGACGAGCATGTCGAGTGCCGACAGGTCGATGCGGCCCGAGTCGATGTGGTCCAGCAGGCGGCCCGGCGTGGCGATGATGATGTCCGGCATGCGTGCCAGCATGTCGAGCTGCTTCGGGTAGGGCATGCCGCCCAAGATGCTCGCGCAGACGATGCGGCGCAGATGACGGCCGTATTGTGCGGTGGCGGTGGTTACTTGCAGGGCCAGTTCGCGCGTGGGCGTGAGCACCAGCAGCGACGGCTTGGCCGGTGCCGGGCGGGGGCGGCGGCCCTTCATGCGTTGCGGCGGGCCGTCCATGCGCGGACGCTGCGGCTCAGGCTGCTCGCTGATGCGCTGGATGGCCGGCAGAATGAACGCGGCGGTCTTGCCCGAACCGGTCTGGCTCGTGACCAACAGGTCGCGGCCCGACAGGCAGGCCGGAATGGCTTGCGCCTGAACTGGCGTCGGCGTGGTGTAGTTCACTTCACCCAGCGCACGGACGATGCGGTCGTCCAGGCCCAGTGCAGCAAAGGCGCTGGCACGGGTCGCGGTTTCGGCGATGAGATTTTCGGTATTGGTGTTGCTGGTTTCAGCGTGCGCAATAGCGCCGCTGCCGTCTTGAGGCTGCGTCATGTCGAATAGGTAGTAAGGCTGCCGCGCCGCTACATCAACGGATGCAGACGACGGAAATGGGATACGGCGACCGGTTAATCACGGGCGTCGGCGCCAATCGGATAAGGCCGGTTCGACAGACGGGCTGCAGAACGGACAGGCGGGGGAGTGGGCCGGCCTCAAGCTGAACAGGTCAGCGAGGTGGGGCGGCGGTCCCTTCGGCGTGATGTGAATCCACGCGGGAGATCGGAGACGATGCCAAGCACAATGGCAATCGGCTGCGCATGCATGCAACGGACGGGGATTCTGGCGATGACACTGATTTTGATACCAGCCATCGACCCACCGCGGACCGAAAAATACGGCAGTAAGCAGCCAAGCCACGAACTATAGCACGAATTTTTGCAGTGCGCAAAAATACCGACGACACTGATGTACGTGCCCGCGCCGCCGCTTGCCCGATTGAACCCGCGGCCTATACTCAAAAGACCGGCCATGCTCACGGCCGGAAAGGGGCGGATGATGGAATTCCCGATGGCCTTCTCCAACCTGTACCTGTTGCTCGCCGTTTGCGTTGCGGGCGTGATCGGACTGGCGTCTGCGCCACTGGTGATCCGAGGTGCGCGAGTAGGGATCCGCGTGCTACTGACGATTATCGGGGTGCTGATCGGGCTGCTCGTGCTCGAAGCGCTGCCGGTGCTGACCTAGATGGCCCGGGGCCATCCGCAGCCATAGGCCCGTCCGTATGTGGCGGGCCTCGTTGTTTCGTGCGGGCAAAAAAACAAAAGCCAGGCGTGTTGCCTGGCTTTGTCGTATCTGCTGGTCCCGCCGACAGGAATCGAACCTGTATCTCACGCTTAGGAGGCGCGTGCACTATCCATTGTGCTACGGCGAGTGACCGACTCCCGGGTGACGCCAACGGCCGCCCGAGCGAGCCGCGATTCTACGCAATTTGCAGAGCCAAGACCAGAGAACCGCCGAAGCACAGGGCCGCGTCGGCAGCGGCTACCGACGCCATGTGAAACGATGATGACGCCCCGGGTTTTGTAGGTTGTTGCCCACAGTCCAGATGTTCCTGTGAGGGGGCAAACGCTAAAGCGAACGAACGATCGGTCAAAGAATCAGATTTAAGTATTACGAACTTTCCACGGTAGTTCACGGAAGTTATGCTTCATCACCCCTTTCAGAAACCCCTAGGCGACCAACATGCTGACATCCGAAGAACGGGACGATCCGTGGACGGTGGAGCCGTCGCTGGAAAGTCTGCTTCCCAAGCATCGGCCCGGGACGATTGATCGACCGATCTATTTCCGTCACACCGATACCCCTGACGGCCACGTCATCAAGCAATTTCCTGACGGTTCACGCCAGCTCGTGCGCTTTGTCGGCCTCGAAGAGCAGGTCGTCAAACACTTTCTCTGAAATCCGTTTCCCGCCCCGGTAAGTCCTTGGCACATGTCGTAAGACATGATGTGTTGTGTTTCCTGAGGATGCACTGAACTGGTGAGCGCTCTATCATTCGCAAATATTTTACGTAAGCGATTGATAAGTTCATGGGAAGTATGCAAGGGTTTGCGCCCGCCACGCCGCGGGCGCACAACCATGATGCTGGTCAGCAAGTCGGCGCTGCGCCGACCGCCATCGACATGGTGGTGCCGTGGCCGGTGCGTGAATGGTCACCCGCGGTGGCGTTCGATGAGGCGGCTGCCATGCGGTCCGCGTTGGAGCGCGGCAATGTGCTGCACTTTCCCGCGCTCGATTTCCCACTTGATGCTGGGGAGCAGCGCTTTCTTGACGCACGCTGGTCTGACGGCAAGACGAAGAACATCAACCTGCGGGCAAATGAATCCAGCGTGCGCGGCGCCGTCGGGCAGCCTGCTGACCTGCGCGATCTCGCTACCCTGCTCCGGCGTTACGCCGATGCTGCCGAGCGCCTCGTGCTGACGCTGTTTCCCAGCTATGCCCCGCACCTGAAGCGGGCCGGCACGTCGTTGCGGCCAGCCGAGATTGCCGGGCGGCCAGTCAGCTGGCGTAAGGACGACACGCGCTTGCACGTCGACGCATTCCCGTCGAACCCGCTGCACGGCCAACGCCTCTTGCGTGTGTTCCATAACGTCGATCCGGATGCCCCGCGCGTCTGGCGCATCGGCGAACCCTTTGCCGACTTCGCCCAGCGGTTTGTGCCGAAAACGCGTGGGATGCTGCCGGGACAATCGTGGCTGATGCACAAGCTGCATGTCACCAAGCGCCCGCGCTCCGAATACGACCACCGCATGCTGCAGCTGCACGATCTCGCGAAGGCGGATCTGGCCTATCAGCGCCGGGCACCGCAGCAGACGTTCGAATTCGCGCCGGGTGCGACGTGGGTGGTCTTCAGCGACCAGACGCTGCATGCGGCGATGCATGGCCGCGCGATGATGGAGCAGACTTTCTATCTTGACCCAGCGGCGATTGCCGATCGCACCCATTCGCCCGAAGCTGTCCTGTCGCGCATGCTCAACAAGCCGATGCTGCCGGCCCAGGGCTGATAGCGCAAAGCAAAACGCCGCCTGACTGCACGGCGGCGTTGCCTGATCACACCGTTGCGTTCAGTCGGCGACCTTGTCGCTCGGATACTTGAACGAATCGCGCAGCAGGAAGCTCATTGGAATATCCAGCTTTGCGCTGTGCGGCGGAATCGGCTGCTGGAACCACTTTTTGTAGAGCTTGTCGGCGTCGTAGTCGAGGATGATGTTGGTCATTGCGCGATCAACGAGGCGCTTGAATTCGGCGTCGTCCTTGCTGAGCATGATCGCGTAGGGCTCGACCGTCAGCATGTCGCCGACGACGGCGTAGTCGCTTGGCGTCTTGGTGTTGGCGCGGAAGCCATAGAGCAGCACGTCGTCCATCGCAAAGGCGTCAGCCTTGCCAGCTTCGACCATCGCAAACGATTCAGCGTGGTCCTTGGCTTCGAGAAACTTCATGTTCAACACGCGCACGTCGTTCATCTTGCGCAGTTCCGCCACGCTGGTGGTGCCCTTGGTGGTGACGACGGTCTTGCCGCGCAAGTCATCCCATCTGCGGATACCTGACGAAGCCTTGACGATCATGCGGATGCCCGCGATGTAATGCGGGATCGTGAACGCCACTTTCTCGCGGCGTTCGCGGTTGTTGGTGGTCGAGCCGCATTCGAGGTCGGCTTTGCCCTCGATGATGGCCGGCATCCGCGTCGAAGGCGTGACCATCACATATTGCACTTTCAGATCAGGCCGCTTGAGGTCCGTGCGCAGCTTGTCGACCACGCGCAGGCACAGGTCGACGGCGTAGCCGACGGGCTTTTTATCGGCGTCGTAGAACGAGAAGGGTACGGAGCTTTCGCGGTAGGCGACGCGGACGGTGCCGGTATCGCGGATGCGATCAAGCACCGGCGTGGAGGACGCTAAGGCAGCGCCCGGTATGAAACTGGACAGCGAAGCGTAGAGCAGCACTGCAGCCGGCAGCGCGCGCGTGAAGAACGGCATGGTTGTATCCCCCGGAAAGAATCGGCGGCCCACTTTATCGTTATGCCCGGCTCGTGGCCGGAGGGCCTGCCGCATGATACGGCCGGGCGCAGCAACCTGCAGGGCTGTGCTTTTTCGGTGTTGTAAGCAGGCTGCAAGAGTGGATTTCACCCTCTAAAAATCCACGCGTGACGAGTGCATTGCAGTGGTGCGTGGCGCACACGCCGCGTGCGCGGCGCACCGCCTCAGCCGTTCGATCGGTGCAGCGGACGCGCTTGCAGTGCATGCCTGAACCTTGCATGCGTTGCGGCAGTGCGAAGCCGCACCGGGCCTAGCGTTAGGCGTTTTTCCCTACCGGGTTTGTCCCGACTGCCCGAGACGGACGAGGGGCGCTATGCTCCGGCCATGTCTTGTTCGCAAGGCATCGAGGAGAGACTCTTCCGGCCCGCCGAAAGCGGGCCGTTTTTCTTTGCTGCGCTCGTTCTCTAGCTCTGGTTCGGCAGCACATTGCCCGGCTGGGAAGACTGCCGCGGCCAGTTCGAGAACGCGAAAATCCACAGCGCTATCAGGTTCACCACCGGCACCAGCACAAGCAGGGCCCACCACGGTGAGAATCCGGTCCGCAGCAAGATCTGCCGCACCGGAATGCCTGCCACGATCAAGATGATCAACACCCCGAAGAGTCCGCGCATCGTCATTCCCCTTTCGTAACGGTATGGATGGCGCGGCCGGAAAAAAGCGAGTCCGGCGGCACAAGCGTTATAGCACCGGCACCTGCAAGCGCAATGCCGCCGATGGACGAGGCGCGGGGCGACTACAATACGCGCCTTCCGGCCGCATACGGCCTGCATCCTCTTCACTCCAGCATGGCCCTGTTTTCCATTACCGATGCGCAACTGGCGTTCGGCCACGTGGCGCTGCTCGACCACACCGATTTCTCGCTGGAGGCCGGCGAACGCGTTGGCCTGATCGGCCGCAACGGCACCGGCAAGTCGTCACTGCTCAAGATCGTGGCGGGTACGACCGCACCGGATGACGGCCTGATCGCCCGCCAGAGCGGCGTCACCTCGGCCTATGTCCCGCAAGAGCCCGAATTCGACCCGGAGCAGACCGTGGCCGAAGCCGTGGCGATGGGGGTGCCGCATGCCGCCGGCCTCCTTGCCGAATACGAAGCGCTGATCACGTCGATGGGCGATTCCCACGATGAAGACGCGCTGCACAAGCTGCAGGCATTGCAATCCCAGTTGGAAACGGCAGACGCCTGGCAGTTGCGTACGCGTGTGGAGACGACCATCGCCCAGTTGGGGCTGCAGCCCGGCGCGCGCATTGGCTCGCTGTCTGGCGGCCTGACCAAGCGTGTGGCGCTGGCCCAGGCGCTGGTGGGCGCGCCCGACATCCTGCTGCTGGACGAGCCGACAAACCACCTCGACTACGACTCCATCCGCTGGCTCGAAGATTTGCTGCTGGCCTTCCGTGGCAGCGTGCTGTTCATCACGCACGATCGCGCGTTTCTCGACCGCGTGGCCACGCGCATCATCGAACTCGATCGCGGCAAGCTGCGTTCTTACCCCGGCAACTTCACCGCGTATCAGACGCGCAAGGCGCAGGAACTGGAAGCCGAAGCCCTGGAAAACGCCCGCTTCGACAAGCTGCTCGCGCAGGAAGAAGTGTGGATCCGCAAGGGTGTGGAAGCGCGCCGCACACGCAGCGTCGGCCGCGTCGCGCGGTTGGAGCAGATGCGTGTGGATCGTCAGGCGCGCCGCGAGGTGCAGGGCAACGTCAAGCTCGAAGTCTCGCAGGGCGACCGCTCCGGCAAGATCGTCGCCGAGCTGATCGACGTGACCAAGCGCTATGGCGACAAAACCGTCGTCGACAACTTCACCGCCACCATCATGCGCGGCGACAAGGTCGGCATTCTCGGCGCCAACGGCGTCGGCAAGACCACGCTGCTGAAGTTGATCCTCGGCGAACTCGCACCCGATTCGGGCACGGTGCGCAACGGCACCAACCTGCAGGTGGCCTATTTCGACCAGATGCGCGCGCAGTTGGACCTGAACCGGTCGCTCGCCGACACCATCAGCCCGGGCAGCGACTGGATCGAAGTCAACGGCCAGCGCAAGCACGTGATGAGCTATCTGGGCGATTTCCTCTTCCCGCCCGAGCGTGCACGCTCGCCGGTGGCCTCGCTGTCGGGCGGCGAGCGCAACCGGCTGCTGCTGGCGCGCCTGTTTGCTCGTCCGGCCAACGTGCTGGTGCTCGATGAGCCGACCAACGATCTGGACATCGACACGCTTGAACTGCTGGAAGAGCTGCTGCAGGAATACAGCGGCACGGTATTCCTGGTCTCGCACGATCGCGCCTTCGTCGACAACGTCGTCACCTCGGTGATTGCGGCAGAGGGCGAGGGCCGTTGGCGTGAATACGTGGGCGGGTTTTCCGATTGGCAGACGCAATCGGCGCGCTCGGCCAAAATGGCGCAAGCCGCCAAGCCCGTCGCTGAAGAGAAGAAGCCCGAGGTGGCCAAGCCGCGCGAGCGTGCCACGGTCAAGCTCAGCTACAAGGAGCAGCGCGAACTCGACGCGTTGCCCGCCACCATCGAAGCGCTGGAGGCGGAGCAGAAGCAGGTCGGCGCCGAGCTGGAAGACGGCACGATCTACGGTCGCGACCCGGAGCGCGCGCAAAAGCTGGCCGAGCGCCACGAAGCCATCGAACTGGAACTGCTGGAGGCGCTGGAGCGCTGGGAAGCCCTCGAGGCCAAGCGCGCCGGCACGGTGTGACGCTGCAGTAACCACGCAATATGTCAGCGGGATGTCGATCGAATGTGGATTTCGGGTCGCATTCCAACGCTGACGATCCCTCCGCATTGTTGAGGACGGCTTCCTTTACAATGCGCGCTGCATTCCCGGTGCTTGGGGACAGACCCAAGCCTGGTCAGTTTTTCCGCCTTCCATGAGCAAAACCTCCCAATACAGCGAATCGTCGATCAAGGTCCTCAAGGGCCTGGAACCGGTCAAGCAACGGCCGGGCATGTACACGCGTACCGACAATCCCCTGCACATCGTGCAGGAAGTCATCGACAACTCCGCTGACGAGGCGTTGGGCGGCTACGGCAAGCTGATTGCCGTGACGCTGCACAAGGACGGCAGCGTGAGTGTGGAAGATGACGCGCGCGGCATTCCCGTCGGCATTCACCCCGAAGAGGGCGTGCCGGTGGTCGAGATCGTCTACACGCGCCTGCATGCCGGCGGCAAGTTCGACAAGGGCCGCGGCGGCGCATACGCGTTCTCCGGCGGCTTGCACGGCGTGGGCGTGTCGGTCACGAACGCGCTGTCGACGCGGCTGGAAGTAACGGTCTGGCGTGACGGCAATGTGTCGACGCTTGCGTTCTCCGGCGGCGACGTGATCGAACCGCTGACCACCCGCAAGGCCGAGCGCGGCGAGAAGAAGAGCGGCACACGCGTGCGCGCGTGGCCCGACGCCAAGTATTTCGATTCCGAGAACATCCCGCAGGCCGAGCTGCAGCGCTTGCTGCGCAGCAAGGCGGTGCTGCTGCCGGGCGTGAAGGTCACCCTCACGCTGGAAAAAACCGGCGAGACGCTCGAATGGCAGTACGACCAAGGCCTGCGCGGCTATCTGGTCGAATCGCTTGCGCAGGGCAGCGGTGCCGAGCCGGTGATCCCCTTGTTTGAAGGCGAACACTTTGCCGACCCCGACAAGCTGGGCGAAGAAGGTTTTGCCTTCGGCGAAGGCGCGTCTTGGGTGGTGGCCTGGACGGAAGAGGGCTCCCCGGTGCGCGAATCGTACGTCAACCTGATCCCCACGCCCGCCGGCGGTACGCACGAATCCGGTTTGCGCGAAGGCCTGTTCCAGGCCGTGAAGAGCTTTGTCGAGATGCACGCGCTCCTGCCCAAGGGCGTCAAGCTGATGTCCGAAGACGTGTTTGCGCGCGCTTCGTTCGTGCTGTCGGCCAAGGTGCTCGACCCGCAGTTCCAGGGCCAGATCAAGGAGCGCCTGAACAGCCGCGATGCGGTGCGGCTGGTCTCCACCTTTAGCCGTCCGGCGCTGGAGCTGTGGCTGAACCAGCACGTTGAGCACGGCAAGAAACTGGCCGAACTCGTCATCAAGCAAGCGCAGGCGCGTACACGTGCCGCGCAGAAGGTCGAGAAGAAGAAGGGCTCCGGCGTGGCCGTGCTGCCCGGCAAGCTGACCGATTGCGAGTCCGACGACGTGACCCGCAACGAACTCTTCCTGGTGGAAGGCGACTCCGCTGGCGGCTCGGCCAAGATGGGCCGCGACAAAGAATTCCAAGCCATCCTGCCGTTGCGCGGCAAGGTGCTCAATACGTGGGAAACCGAGCGCGACCGCCTGTTCGCCAACAACGAAGTGCACGACATTGCGGTCGCCATCGGCGTCGACCCGCACGGGCCGAACGATGCGGTCGACCTGTCGGGCCTGCGCTACGGCAAGATCTGCATCCTGTCCGATGCTGACGTGGACGGCGCGCACATCCAGGTGCTGCTGCTCACGTTGTTCTTCAAGCACTTCCCGCAACTGATCGATCGCGGGAACGTATGCGTGGCCCGGCCGCCGCTGTATCGTGTCGATGCCCCCGCGCGAGGCAAGAAGCCCGCGCAGAAGCTCTACGCGCTGGACGACGGCGAGCTGGAAGCCATTGAAGACAAGCTGCGCAAGGACGGCGTGAAGGAAGGCGCCTGGCAGATTTCCCGCTTCAAGGGCCTGGGCGAAATGAGCGCCGAGCAGCTCTGGGAAACCACCATGAACCCCGACACGCGCCGCCTGCTGCCCGTGGCGCTGGGCGAACTGGGCCAGGACCAGACCATCAACATGATGAACATGCTGATGGGCAAGGGCGAAGCCGGCGCGCGCCGCACATGGCTGGAAGCGCGCGGCAACGAAGTCGAAGCCGATATTTGATCGCTGACCGACAACGATGAAGCTGTTTGCACGTTTCGCACTCGCATTGACGGCGCTGGCCCTGGTGGCCAGCCAGCCGGCGCGCGCGGACGTCTACGGCTACATCGATGAAAACGGTCTCGCGCATTTCGCTGCCGAACGGCTGGACGATCGCTACGTGCTCTTCATGAAGGGCGCCGCGGTGGCGAGCAAGGGTGACGACAAGGCCAAGGACGACAGCGCCATCGCCCTGCCGGCAACCGAACTGCCCGATGCCGATGCGTACCTCAACGCCAGCAAGCGCGATGCACTCGACAACGCGGCCGGCATGCGCCAGCGCCTGGTGCGCGCGGTGCTGCAGCATCCGAACGTGCCGACGGTGGAGCCGTTGATCCGCCAAGCCGCCAGCAAGCACGGTATCGACCCCGCGCTGGTGAAGGCCGTGATTGCCGCTGAATCGGGTTTCAACCCGCAGGCCGTGTCGCCCAAGGGGGCAATCGGGCTGATGCAGGTGATTCCGGACACCGGCGCGCGTTACGGCGTGACCGGCGACGCCCGCCGCACGGCTGCACAGAAGCTGGCCGACCCGAAGACCAACATCACCACCGGCGTGCGTTACCTGAGCGATCTGCTGCGCATGTTCTCGGGCAACCTTGAGCTTGTGCTGGCCGCCTACAACGCGGGCGAAGGCGCGGTGCAGAAGCACGGCAACGATATTCCGCCGTACGCCGAGACACAGAACTACGTGAAGACGGTGCTGCAGTTCTATCGTTACTACAACCCGGTTGCCGCCGTGCCCGGGTTGATGAACGTGAGCGCCAACGGCGTCATCGCCACGCGCAAGCCGGGCCGCACGGGCCGGCCCGCACGCATCGAACTCGTATTGGACCCGGCCACCGGCGTGGCCACGAACCTACCCCAACATTGATCCCGGCGGCGCCGCCACGTTGAAGCGCGCCGCTTTCGTTTGAGCCTCCATGGAACAACAAGACATCCTCTTCGACCCCAGCGAGCCGGCCGAAGCGCTCACGCTTGGCGCCTATGCCGAGCGCGCCTATCTCGATTACGCCATCAGCGTGGTCAAGGGCCGCGCGCTGCCCGAGGTGGCCGATGGCCAGAAGCCGGTGCAGCGCCGCATCCTGTTCGCGATGCACGAGATGGGCCTGCGCTCCGATGCCAAGCCGGTCAAGTCGGCGCGCGTGGTGGGCGACGTGCTGGGCAAATACCACCCGCACGGCGATCAATCCGCCTACGACGCGCTGGTGCGCCTGGCGCAGGATTTCTCGCTGCGCTACCCGCTGATCGACGGGCAGGGCAACTTCGGCTCGCGCGATGGCGACGGTGCGGCGGCGATGCGCTACACCGAAGCGCGCCTCACGCCCATCTCGCGTCTGTTACTCGAAGAGCTGGACCAGGGCACGGTCGACTTCATCCCCAACTACGACGGCTCGATGGACGAGCCGAAGCTGCTGCCGGCGCGCCTGCCGTTCGTGCTGCTTAACGGCGCATCGGGCATTGCGGTGGGGATGGCCACTGAGATCCCGTCGCACAACCTGCGCGAAGTGGCGAATGCCACCGTGGCGCTCATCCGCGACGACAAGCTCACCAGCTCCGATCTGATGCAGTACATGCCGGGGCCGGACTTCCCGGGCGGCGGTCAGATCATCTCGTCTGCAGCGGACATTGCGCAGGTGTATGAGAGCGGTCGCGGCAGCCTGAAGGTGCGCGCACGCTGGAAGATCGAAGAACTCGCGCGCGGCCAGTGGCAGCTCGTGGTGAACGAATTGCCGCCGAACACCTCGTCGCAGAAGGTGCTGGAAGAGATCGAAGAGCTGACGAATCCGAAGGTGCGCACGGGCAAGAAGTCGCTGTCGCCGGATCAGCTCACCATGAAGCAGACCATGCTGGGTCTGCTCGATGCCGTGCGCGATGAGTCCGGTAAGGATGCGCCGGTGCGCCTCGTGTTCGAGCCCAAGAGCAAGAACATCGACCAGCAGGAATTTGCCAACACGCTGCTCGCGCATACGTCGTTGGAGTCGGGCGCGGCCATCAACCTGGTGATGATCGGCACGGATGGCCGCCCACGCCAGAAGGGGCTGGCGGAGATCCTGCGCGAGTGGATTACCTACCGCTTTGCCACGGTCACGCGCCGCACGCGCCATCGTCTGGGCAAGGTGGAAGACCGCATCCACATCCTCGAAGGCCGCCAGCTGGTGCTGCTGCGCATTGAGGATGTGATCCGCATCATCCGAGAGAGCGAGGAACCCAAGGCCGCGCTGATCCAGGTGTTCAACCTGAGCGACCGCCAGGCCGAAGACATCCTGGAAATCCGCCTGCGCCAACTCGCACGCCTGGAAGCCATCAAGATCGAGCAGGAACTGAAGAACCTGCGCGAAGAACAGGGCGAGCTGGACGTGCTGCTGAAGTCCGAGACCATGATGCGCCGTCGCATCATCAAAGAGATCGAGACCGACGCGAAGCAGTACGGCGACGACCGCCGCACCTTCATCCAGGAAGAGCGCCGCGCCGCTGCTGAAGTGAAGGTCGTTGATGAACCCGTCACGGTGATCGTCTCGCAGAAGGGCTGGGTGCGTACGCGTCAGGGCCACGGCCACGACGCCACGCAATTCGGCTTCAAGGCAGGCGACACGCTGTACGACACGTTTGAATGCCGTACCACCGACGCGCTGCTGATCTTCGGTACGCGCGACGACAAGGGCACGGGCCGCGTCTATTCCGTGGCCGTGGCGAACCTGCCGGGTGGCCGTGGCGATGGTGTACCACTGACGACGCTAATCGAACTCGCGCCGGGCACGCATATCGCCCACACCTTCGCGGGCCATGCGGAACAGAACCTGGTGATTTCCACGCGCGGCGGCAACGGCTTCCTGGCCAAGGTGGGTGACATGGTCGGCCGCCAGAAGGCCGGCAAGGCGTTCCTGACGCTGGACGAGGGCGACCAGCCCAACAAACCGGCGCCTGTGCCGGCTGACGCTTATGGGGTGGCGTGCCTGTCGGAAGGCGGCCGCATGCTGCTGTTCCAGATCAGCGAGTTGAAGACGCTCGCCAGCGGTGGCCGTGGCGTGATCCTGATGGAGCTGGAGAAGAACGAAACGCTGCTCCAGGCGCTGGCCTTCGGCGCCGCAGGCTTCGTGCTCTCGGGCACTGGCCCACGCGGCGGCAAGGCCGTTGAGCAGACCATGACGACCCGCGCACAAGAGCCGTACGCCGGCAAGCGCGCACGCAAGGGCAAGACGCTGGAGCCCAAGCTGCGCGATCCGAAGCTCTCGTTGCCCAAGCCCGCGCCGGACGCTGCCTGAGCCCATGAGCGATCCGACCGCCGCGCCTGAAGCCAACACCGCAGCAAACATTCCGTCCTGCAGCAAGCTCTTCACCGAGTTTGCGCGGATGGGCCTGTCGGGCTTCGGCGGCGTGCTGCCCTTTGCGCGCGCCGGCATTGTCGATCGCAACCGCTGGCTCTCCAACACCGAGTTCGCCGAGCTACTGAGCCTGGGCCAGGTGTTGCCGGGCCCGAATGTGGTCAACCTTTCGGTCATGCTCGGCTACCGTTTTCACGGGGTGCGCGGCGCCGCTGCGGCAATGTCCGGTCTGGTGCTCACGCCTGCCATAGTGCTGTTGCTGATCGTCATGCTGTATGACCACTTCAGCGCGCTGTCGGTGGTGCAGAACCTGCTCAAGGGCATGGCGGCGGTGGCGGCGGGGCTGGTGCTCTCAACGGCCGTCAAGCTGGCGCAGGGGCAGTCGCGTACCTGGCGCGCCCTCGGCATTGGCTTGGCCGTGTTTCTGACGATTGGCGTGCTGCAATGGCCGCTGCTGCCAGTCATGCTCGTGCTGATTCCCCTCGCGCTGGTACTGGAGTGGAGGGCGACGCGATGAGCTACCTCACCACCGTCTTCGATCTGTTCTGGCACTTTCTCGTACTGTCGTTTCTCGCCATCGGTGGGGCCAGTTCGACGCTGCCCGACATGCACCGTTTCCTGGTCGACACGCGGCATTACATGACAAGCGAGCAATTGAGCGCCATGTACGCCATCTCGCAGGCGGCCCCGGGCCCCAATGTGCTGTTCGTGGAGTTGTTCGGCTGGCAGGCGGCGGGTCTGGGCGGTGCAATCGCATCGCTGGTCGGCATCTGCGGGCCGTCGTGCGTGATTGCTGCCGTCATCGCGCGCGTCATGGACCGCAAGCCCGACGCGCGCTGGATCGCGTTGGTCCGCCGTGGCCTCGCACCGCTGACGATCGGCCTGCTGTTCTCCACCGGCTGGGTGCTGGCGCGCGGCGCAGACAGCAGCTTCAGCACCATCGCGCTGACCGTCGCGACGGTCGTGGCGTGTTCCTTCACCCGCGTCCACCCGCTGGTGCTGGTGGGGCTGGGGGCATTGGTCGGCGGTATGGGCTGGGTGTAGCGCCTTCAATCACATCGACTACGGCAATCGAATCCAAGGCGGACGAAAGTCCGCCTTTTTCTTTGTGCGCTCCCGACAGATACCGGGTGGGCCAGTTCTTCGGGAATACCCCAATGCCGTCGATGATGTATATACAACAACATACGAATCCACGCGATGTTGTCTGTATGTGAATTCGAGTCCGCTCGGCCCACCGGTCAAGCCGCGACCCGCCCTGCAGGCGACCTCGCCGACATAAAGAGGAGACAGTTTGGAACACCTTCAACGCAACCTGCGCGCGCGGCATATCCGTTTTCTCGCGCTCGGTTCGGCCATCGGCACGGGCCTTTTCTACGGGTCCGCTTCGGCCATCCAGTTGGCCGGACCGGCCGTGATCCTCGCGTACATCATCGGCGGCGCGGCCGTCTACATGGTCATGCGCGCGCTCGGCGAGATGGCGGTGCGCCAGCCGGTCTCCGGTTCGTTCGGGCGCTATGCGCGCGACAACCTCGGTCCGCTCGCCGGCTTTCTCACCGGCTGGACGTACATCCTTGAAATGGTGATCGTCTGCCTGGCTGACGTCACGGCGTTCGGCATCTACATGGGCTTCTGGTTTCCCGAGGTGCCGCAATGGGTCTGGGTGCTCGGCATCGTCATGCTCATCTGCGGCCTGAACCTCTGCAACGTCAAGGTGTTCGGCGAGATGGAATTCTGGCTCGCACTGATCAAGATCGTGGCGATCGGCGCGATGATCATCGGCGGCACCGTCATCCTGTTCCTCGGCGTGAAGATGAACGGCGAGCATGCGTCCGGCCTGAGCAATCTCTGGTCGCACGGCGGTTTCCTGCCGCATGGCGTGGGCGGCCTCATTGCGTCGTTTGCCGTGGTGATGTTTGCGTACGGCGGCGTCGAGATCATCGGCATCACCGGCGGTGAGGCGCAGAACCCCGACAAGGTCATCCCGAAGGCCATCAACGCTGTGCCGGCGCGCATCCTGCTGTTCTACGTGCTGACCATGTGTGTGCTGATGGCGATCTTCCCGTGGACGGGCATCGACGGCCAGGGCAGCCCGTTCGTGCAGATCTTCTCGGGGCTGGGCATCCAGTCTGCGGCAGCGATCCTGAACCTCATCGTCATTTCGGCAGCCATCTCGGCCATCAACAGCAACATCTTCGGCGCGGGCCGCATGATGTACGGCATGGCCGAGCAGGGCCAGGCGCCGCGCATCTTTGCGGCCACGTCGCGCCACGGTGTGCCCTGGGTGACGGTGCTGTTCATGGCCGGCGCGCTGCTGTGCGGCGTGGTGCTGAACTACCTGATTCCCGAAAACGTCTTCGTGATCATCGCGTCGATTGCCACGTTCGCGACCGTCTGGGTCTGGCTGATGATCCTGCTCTCGCAGGTGGCGATGCGCCGTCGCATGTCGGCCGACGAAGTGCGTGCGCTCAAGTTCAAGGTGCCGCTGTGGCCCGTGGGGCCGGCACTCGCCATCGCGTTCATGCTGTTCGTCATTGGCGTGCTGGGCACCATGGAAGACACCCGCGTGGCGCTGTACGTTGGCGCAGGCTGGGTGCTGCTCATGTCGGCAGCGTGGTATCTGCGCGTGAAGCCCAACGCAGCAGCCGTTCTGGCTGAAGAGGCAAGCGGGGTGTGAGCCCGGCCCGCCCGCAAAGAGAAGACAAGACAAGTTTCGGAGACACCCCATGTCGAACCACACCTCTGCGCCGTCCTACGCCGGCCGCGCCGACGCGCAGGCGACCGGCCATGCGCAACCGCTGTCACGCACGCGCGCCATTGCCGCCATCACCATCGGCAACGGCTTGGAGTTCTATGACTTCGTGGTCTACAGCTTCTTCGCCACACTGATCGGCCGGCTGTATTTTCCCGTTGGCAACGCCACGGGCCAACTGCTGATGTCGTTCGCTACGTTTGGCGTCGGTTTTCTGATGCGGCCGCTCGGCGGTCTGCTGATCGGCATGTACGCCGACCGCGCAGGCCGCAAGCCCGCCGTGGCGCTCACGCTGTGGCTGATGGGCCTGTCGTCGCTGATCTTCGTTGTCACGCCAACCTACGCCCAGATCGGCATCCTCGCGCCGGTGCTTGTCGTGCTCGCGCGGCTCGTGCAGGGCTTTGCCATTGGCGGCGAGATGGGCGCTTCGACCGCGCTGCTGCTGGAATACGCTGATGATCGCTCGCGCGGTTTCTACACGAGCTGGCAGCCGTTCAGCCAGGGGCTGGCGGCGCTGTTCGGCGCGCTGGTCGGCCTGCTGCTGAGCAACCTGCTGGCACCGGCAGCGCTGGAGTCGTGGGGTTGGCGGCTCGCGTTCGTGATCGGCATTCTCGTCATCCCGGTCGGCCTGATCATCCGTCGCCGTCTTGAGGAAACCGCCGCGCCGTCCAGCATGCGCGAAGCCGACGCAACACTGCCGCTGCTTCGTGAACACCGTCGCACGCTGGTGGCGAGCATTCTGCTGATGATCGGCGTGGCGTCGTCCACGTACATCATCGTCTACTACCTCAGCAACTACGCCGTGAGCGTGTTGCACATGCCGCTGTCGCTGGGCATCTGGGCGGCGTGCATCGCGGCGCTGGTGCAGGTGGTGCTGTCGCCGTTCGCGGGGCGGCTGGCCGACCGCGTCGGGCGTCGCAAGGTGGTTCTGTGGTCGCGCATTGCGCTGCTGGCGATGATCTATCCGGCCTTCGCGCTCATCAACGCAGAGCCTTCGCTTGCCCGGTTGCTGATCGTGGTCGGCTGCCTGTCGGTGCCGATGTCGATGACCTCACCGGCCTCGATGGTGCTCGTGAGCGAGGTGTTGCCACAGCGGCTGCGCGCCACGGGACTGTCGATTGCCTACTGCGTTGCCATTGCCATCTTCGGTGGCTTCGCGCAGTTCTTCTCGACCGAGCTGATCCAACTCACGGGCAACGCAAACGCGCCGGCCTTCTACGTGATCGGCTGCGGCCTCGTCTCGCTGATCGGGCTGGCGATGGTGCCCGAGACGCTCGGCCGCCGCCTCTCGTAACGCTCAATCCACCCCAACGAAACCGCCGGTCTGGTGCGCCCACAGCCGCGCATACAGGCCGCCGTGTTCCAGCAACTCGGCGTGCGTGCCGCTCTCGACGATGCGCCCGCCATCGAGCACGACCAGCCGGTCCATGCGCGCGATGGTCGAGAGCCGGTGCGCAATGGCAATCACGGTCTTGCCCTGCATCAGCGTTTCCAGGCTTTCCTGGATGGCCGCCTCCACTTCCGAATCCAGCGCTGACGTGGCTTCGTCCAGGATCAGGATCGGCGCGTCCTTGAGCAGCACGCGCGCAATCGCGATGCGCTGCCGCTGACCGCCCGAGAGCTTCACGCCGCGTTCACCCACCAGCGCATCAAAGCCGCGTCGCCCTTGCACATCGGATAGCTGCGGGATGAACTCGTCGGCGCGGGCCCGGTGCACGGCTTGCATCAACTCCGCCTCAGTGCTGTCGGGTTTGCCGTAACGCAGGTTGTCGCGAATGGAGCGGTGCAGCAGCGACGTATCCTGCGTGACCATGCCGATCTGCTCGCGCAGGCTCTCTTGTGTCACAGCTGCAATGTCCTGACCGTCGACGAGGATGCGGCCGCGCTCCACGTCGTATAGCCGGAGCAGCAGGTTCACGAGCGTCGACTTGCCCGCGCCCGATGGGCCGACCAGGCCGATGCGTTCACCGGGGCGCACCACCAAGTCCAGCCCTTCGATCACGCCGCTGCCCTTGCCGTAGTGAAAGCCCACGTGCTCGAAGCGCACTTCGCCCCGCGTCACCTGCAGCGGCTTGGCATCGGGCTGGTCGATCACGGCGCGCGGCAGCGCGATGGTCTGCATGCCGTCCTGCACCTGCCCGACGTTTTCAAAGATGCCGTTGACCACCCACATGATCCAGCCCGACATGTTGTTGATGCGGATCACCAGCCCCGTGGTCAGCGCAATGGTGCCGGCGCTCACACGGCCCTCGCTCCACAGCCAGAGCGCGAGCGCCGACGTGCCGACAATCAGCAGGCCGTTCATGGCCGTGATGGTGAAATCCATGCCACTGATCATGCGCCCCGACAGGCGCGTCTTGTCCGTCTGCTCGGCCATGGCGTCGCGCGCATAGCTTTCTTCATGCTGCGTATGCGCGAACAGCTTGAGCGTGGTGATGTTGGTGTAGCCGTCAACGATGCGGCCCATCAGCTTGGAACGCGACTCCGTGGCGATGACCGATCGCGCCTTCACGCGCGGCACGAAGTAGCTCAGGGCCGCGACGTAGCAGCCAATCCACACCAGCAGCGGCACCACGAGCCACCAGTCGGCCCTGGCAAACAGCACCATCGCGCTGATCGCGTAGATCACGACATGCCAGAGCGCATCCACCGACTGCACGGCGGAGTCGCGCAGCGAAAAGCCGGTCTGCATGATGCGCTGGGCAATGCGGCCCGCAAAGTCGTTCTGAAAAAACGTCAGGCTCTGCTTGAGCACGTAGCGGTGGTTCTGCCAGCGGATCAGGTTCGACAGGTTGGGGTTGATGACCTGATGCACGAGCACGTCGTGCAGCCCGAAGATGACCGGCCGCGCGATCAGCGCCACAAAGGCCATCCACAGCAGTTCGTTGCGGTGGCGGCCAAAGAACGCGGGGCCGGGTGTTGCCTGGATCATGTCAACGATGCGGCCAAGGAAGTCGAACAGCGCGACTTCGATCAGCGCACCCAGCAACCCCACGAGCAGCAGGAACGCGAAGACGCCGCGCACTTCACGCAGGAAGTACGCATAGAAGCGCCAGACATTGGCCGGAGGCTGGGTGTCGGGCAGGGGACGGAACGGATCAATGAGCTTTTCTAGGCGGCGCAGCAGCATGTCGGGTCGGGGGGAAGAGGAGACCGACGCCCCAGGGCGGGACGTGCGCGGAAGAGCCGCCCATGATACGCGCGTGAAAGTGCCCTTGCTGGCGGGGTGGCTTACGGAGTGCAAGGCTCGGCGGTCGGAGCTCAGAGCTCGACGCGTGGGGCTTTTTGCTCGGCGGTTGGAGCTCAGAGCTCGGCGCGTGAGGCTTTTTGCTCGGCGAGTGGAACTCGGAGCTCGACGCATGAGGCTTTTTGCTCCGCCGTTGGAGTTGGGAACCCGACTTGCGAGGCTTTTCGCTCGACGTGTCGGCTTCACATGAAAAAAGCCGCTCGATTGAGCGGCTTTCGGGTTCAGTCGGGAGCGGGGGCTCAGTGCACCACCATCCGCGTGAACGGCTCCACATAGGCCTGCAGGGTGATCATCAGCCCCACCAGGAAGGCCAGCGCCAGCGAATGGAAGAACACGTAGCGCAGGATGTCGCCCTCGTGGCCGTACCACTTGGTGGCGGTGGAGGCCACGACGATGGACTGTGCATCGATCATCTTGCCCATCACGCCGCCCGAGCTGTTGGCTGCGGACATGAGGATCGGCGACAGGCCAAGCTGCTCGGCCGTGGTCTTCTGCAGGCCGCCGAACAGCACGTTCGAGGCCGTATCCGACCCGGTGAGCGCCACGCCCAGCCAGCCCAGCATCGTGCCGAACAGCGGGTACAGCACGCCCGTGTGAGCGAAGGCCAGACCCAGGGTTGCGTCCAGACCGGAGTAGCGCGTGAGGTAACCGATGCCGAACATCGCGCAGATCGTCAGCAGCGAATAGCGCGTGAGCTTGATGGTGTTCCAGTATTCCTTCGCCATGCGCGGCAGCGAGTAGCCCATCAGCAGGCCGCCCACGATGGCCGACACCAGGATGCCCGTGCCCGCCATCGACAGGACGTTGAAGTTGAACACTGCGCCTTCGGCAATCACCTTGGGCACCACCGGCGGGCCCTTGAGCACCATCTTGTCGAGGCCCGGAATGGCGAACTTGAATGCCCAGATACCGTCAGCAAACGCCTTGAACTGCGGCACGCCCCAGATGAAGACGAACACGGTCAGGATCACCCAGGGCAGCCACGCCTGCATGCGCGAGATCTTGCCGTTGGTGGCCGTGGTGGCTTCGCGCGCTTCGGCAGCGGCTTCGGGGTCGACGCGGGAGTTGTCCTCGCGGTTGCGCAGGGCGGTCGACGTCCAGATCGTCTTGGGCTTCCACACCTTCAGGAACAGCGTGAGCGTGCCCATCGACACCAGCGCCGCAATCACGTCCACCAGCCACGGGCCGTGGAAGTTCGACACCAGGAACTGCGGAATGGCAAACGACACGCCCGCCACCAGGATCGCCGGCCAGATCTGCAGCATGCCGCGGAAGCCCGCGAACGCCCAGATCAGCCAGAACGGCACCAGCACCGAGAAGAACGGCAACTGGCGGCCGACCATGGCGGAGAGCTGGAGCAGGTCCAGCCCCGTGACCGAAGCCAGCCCGATGAGCGGCGCGCCCAGTGCGCCGTAGGCCACCGGCGCGGTATTGGCGATCAGGGCCAGCCCAGACGCAGCCAGCGGCGAGAAGCCCAGCCCGATCAGGATGGCGCCCGTGACGGCCACCGGCGTGCCGAAGCCTGCCGCGCCCTCAAAGAACGCGCCAAAGCTGAACGCCACGAGCAGCAGTTGCAGGCGGCGGTCTTCGGTAATGCCGGAAATCGAGCTCTGTAAGACCTTGAACGACCCGTTCAAGGTGGTGAGCCGATGCAGGAAGATGATGTTGAGAACGATCCAGCCAATTGGGAACAGGCCGGAGACGATGCCCAGACCGGCTGCCTTGCCGGCCATGGCGGTCGGCATGCCGAACACGAACGAGGCGATCCCCACCCCGACAATCAGCGCCAGGCCCGCGGCCAGATGCGCCTGCATATGGAAGAACGCCAGCGAGCACAGCAGCACCGCAACCGGTACCCCGGCCGCCAGGGTTGACCACACGGCACTGCCGAGCGGGTCATAGACTTGATTCCACATCTTGATCTCCTCCTGTTTGGGCGTTTCAGTTCTTGTCGATACCGAACGTCTTCTGTCGCCCCTTTTCGCAGGGGCAAACGCGGATTGTAGGAACAAGCGTGTCCGGGTCCCGGCAATATTCTGTCACTTTCGCCCTGAAAAGTATTCATCGGCGGCGGTGCGAGGGTTGACGCGGCGCACGCAATCGCACCGGGTAAATCCGGGTTGTGGAATCATTGCGCCTGCAGCGCAGACCACCACCCCATTTCGCCCCCTATCCATGGCTTCTCTGACGGCCTTTCCGATTCGCCGATGCGGCTCCCGATGGGCGGGCGCCGTGGTCACCGTGTTTGTGGCATTGGCGGCGCTGTCGTCTGCCGTGCATGGCCAGACTGCGCCAGCGCCCGCGCAGGCAAACACCGAATCGACGCGCCCGCGTATCGGCCTGGTGCTCTCGGGCGGCGGGGCGCGCGGCTATGCGCATATTGGTGTGCTCAAGATGCTGGAGCGCATGCGCATTCCCGTGGATGTGATTGCCGCCACCAGCATGGGCGCCGTGGTGGGCGGGCTGTACGCCAGCGGCATGCGTGCCGATGCGCTGGAGCAGAGGCTCTCGCAGGTCGACCTGAGCGACATCGCCTTCGACCGCAACGACCGCGCCAAGCTGCCGCAATCGCTGCGCGAGGATGATTTCCAGTATCCGATCGGGCTGTCCGCTGGCTATGGTGACGGCAAGCTCAGGCTGCCCACCGGCTTGGTGCAGGGCAACCGCCTGCTCGCGCTGCTCAAGAACTGGACGGCGCAGTGGCCCGACAACATCGAGTTTTCGCGCCTGCCGATTCCGTTCAAGGCCATGGCGACGGATTTGGCCACGGGCGACGGGGTGATTCTCGATCACGGTTCGCTGCCGCTGGCGATGCGCGCCAGCATGGCGGTGCCGGGTCTGTTCGCGCCCATCGAAGTGGGTGGACGCACGCTGGTGGATGGCGGCCTGGTGAGCAACCTGCCTGTGCAGCTCGCGCGCGACATGGGGGCAGACATCATCATCGCCGTCAACATCGGGTCGGACTTGCAGCGGCCGGAAGACCTGGCCTCGCCGGCGGCGGTGACGCAGCAGATGATCACCATCCTCGTCGGCCAGAACGTGCGGGCGCAAAAGGCGCTGCTGCGCGGCAAGGATGTGCTGATTGAGCCGCAGCTCTCGGAGCTTTCGTTCACCGATTTCGCCAAGGGCCCGCAGGGCGTGCGGCAGGGCGAGCGCGCCGCGCAGGGCGTTGAGGCCAAGCTCGCGGCGTTGTCGCTGTCACCGCAGGCATATGCCGCGTACCGCGCTACCCGTGAGCCGCAGGGCACGCTGGTGGCGGGCGCGCGCATCGACGCCATCGATGTGACCACCAGCGGCCGTGTGCCGCCCGCGCGTGTGCGCCAGTTGATCAAGGTGCGCGAAGGCGACGCGTATGACGCCGAAGCGCTCAACCGCGAGCTGTCGGCGCTGGCCACCACAGGCGACTTCGAAACCGTCACGCAGCAACTGGTGGAAGAGAACGGCGTGCACACGCTTAAGATCGACGCGCATGAAAAGTCGTGGGGCAACCAGTTCTTCCTGTTCGGGTTGGGCATGTCGACCAACTTCGACGGGCGCGGCGCGTTCAACGTCAACCTTGGTCATCGGTATCCGTGGCTCACGCAGAGCGGGCTGGAGTGGCGCAATGACATCGTGCTTGGCAGCAACCGGGCGAGCATCCATACCGAGTTGCGACAGCCGCTGTGGCAGGCGCGCGGGTTCTACGTGGCGCCGTATGCCGAGTACTCGCGCCGCAGATCGGATCTCTACTTTGATGACCAGCCACCCACCCGGGACGCCAAGCCGTTCAACAACCTGACCATCGAGACGGCGCGCGCCGGCGTTGACCTGGGCATCCCGTTGGGCCGCAAGGGTGAACTGCGCCTGGGCGTGAACTACGTCAGGAAGGCGGCGACGTTCAATTACCTGGAGCTGATCGCGGACGAGTCCGGAAATATCGTGGATGCGACGACCGTTGACACCTTGCGCGCCCAGCAGCCGGCCTTCCGCGCCCAGCTCACGCTGGACCAACTCGACGATCCGCTGTTCCCGCGCAGCGGCTATTACTTCTACAGCAGCGTGGAAGCCGGCTTCGGTTCGCTCGACAAGAAGTTCAACACCGCCCAGGCCAAGGGCCTGTGGGCAACGAGCTACGGGCGCCATACCTTCAATATGGCGTTGGAAGGGGCGGGCCAATTTGGCGTCAACAGCCCGACGCGCGAAAACAACGGCAACACGGGCAACGGCGCCAACGAGGGCTTCTTCCTGGGCGGTTTCCAGCACCTTTCCGCTTATGCGCAGGATCAGTTCAACGGCCAGTACCTTCTGTACGGCCGCCTGACGTATCTGTACGACCTGCGCGTGGACGACCTGCTCGGCCTGCGTGCTCCGGTGTTCGGCGCCAGCGCCGAGGCCGGCAACGTCTGGCAGTTGCGCAACAACTTCGGGCGGGGCCCTTACCTGAAGAGCGGCAGCGTATTTGTTGGCGGCACCAGCCCCATCGGGCCGCTGTACTTCGGTTTTGCGGTGGCGCCGCAAGGCGTGTGGAACGTGTACCTGCAGTTGGGTCGCGTCTTCTGAAACAGCGTCAAGCAGAAGCAGGCCGGCCTGCGTACGCACGCAGCGCCTGCTTCGTAAGGTCTTGATCAGACTGGGAAATCAATCGGTCAGACTGCGGCGGATGTGCGTGCTAGCCTTCCGCTTCGCTTTTTCAAGACCTCGGGCGCGGTCGCGCCCAGCCCCCTCTCATGATGTTCTCCGTGTTGTTCCGTCGTTCCCGTTCGCCTCGGTGGTTGCTGTGCGCTTGCGCGTTGGCTGTGCTGCAGGCATGTGGCAAGCATGCCGATGAGGCCGCCAAGCCGGCCGGCCCGCCGGAGGTCGAGTTTGCCGTCGCGCAACGCTCCGATGCGCCGCTGGTGACCGAACTGCCCGGCCGCCTGGAGCCGTATCGCACGGCGGAAGTGCGTGCGCGCGTTGACGGCATCGTCCTCAAGCGGGCCTACGACGAAGGCCAGGTGGTCAAGGCCGGTCAGGTGCTGTTTCGCATCGATCCGGCGCCGCTCAAGGCACAGGTGGACGCCGCGCAAGGTGCGCTTGCCCGTGCGCAGGCGCAACTCGCCATTGCGCGTGACAAGGCTGCGCGCTACAAGGGGCTGGCCGCCACGCGCGCCGTGAGCGAGCTTGAATATGCTGAAGCGCAAGCCGCCGAACGTCAGGCCGCCGCAGACGTGGTGTCCAGCCGTGCCGCGCTGGAAACCGCGCAACTGCGCCGGGGCTATGCCACCGTCACGGCGCCGATTGCCGGCCGCTCGCGCCGCGCGCAGGTCACCGAAGGTGCGTTGGTCAAGGAAGACGCTGCCACGCCGCTCACCACCGTCGAGCAGATCGACCCGATCTACGTGGACTTTGCGCAGCCCGCTGCCGAAGTGCTCGCCTTGCAGCGCGCGCTCAAGAAGGGCCAGGCCGCTGCATTGAGCGGCCAGGACATCGGCGTGCAGGTCATCCTGAGCGATGGCGTGGCATACGAGCGCCCGGGCAAGCTGCTGTTCTCCGATCTGGCGGTAGACCGTGCGACGGACAACGTCTCGATGCGCGCCGTGCTGCCGAACCCCGATGGCTTGCTGCTGCCCGGCATGTACGTGCGCGTGAAGCTCTCGCACGCCGTGCAGCAAGGCGCGGTGACGATTCCGAAGGGCGCGTTGCAGCGTGATCGCCATGGGGCGACGGTGTTTGTGGTGCAGGCAGACAACACGCTGGCTGCACGGCCCGTGGCTGCGCAAACGTTGGCTGGCGATCAATGGCTGGTGACGAGCGGGCTGTCCGGTGGAGAGCGCCTCGCCATTCCAGGCATGCAGACGCTGGAAGGCGGCATGGCGGTCAAGCCCGTGCCTGCGGCATCGCGCGCCGACACGAAGCCGAAGAAGGGCTGACCATGGCACGCTTCTTTATCGACCGCCCGGTCTTTGCCTGGGTGATTGCGCTGGCCATCATCCTGGCCGGCGTGCTCGCGCTGCCCAAGCTGCCGGTGGCGCAGTATCCGAACATCGCGCCGCCCAATGTCAGCATTTCGGCCAACTACCCGGGGGCGTCCGCGCGCACGGTGGAGAGCGCCGTCACCGCCATCATCGAGCGCGAGATGAACGGCGCGCCGGGGCTGCTGTACATGTCGTCGTCGTCCGACGCGGCGGGCAACGTGTCGATCAACCTGTCGTTCACGCAGGGCACGAGCCCCGATCTTGCGGCGGTGGAAGTGCAGAACCGGCTGAAGATCGTCGAGGAGCGTCTGCCTGAAGTCGTGCGCCGCAACGGCATCCGCATCGAGAAGGCGGCCGAGAACTACATGATGTATCTGTCGTTGACGGCCGAGCGCGGCCGCTTTGACGGCATCGACTTGGGCGACCTCGCTTCGTCAGATTTGATTCCGCAGTTGCGCCGCGTGCCGGGCGTCGGCACCGCGCAGTTGTTCGATGCGGAATACGCCATGCGCATCTGGCCCGATGCCGACAAGCTCACCGCATTGGGCCTGACCGCCGGTGACTTGAGCGATGCTGTGCGCCGCTACAACGCGCGCATCACCGTGGGTGAGATTGGCAGCGGCGCTGTGCCGGGCAGCGCGCCCATCAACGCGAGCGTCACCGGTGACGATGGGCTGACCACGCCTGAAGCATTCGGCCAGATTCCGCTGCGTGCAGATGCGCAGGGCCGCATGGTGCTGCTGCGCGATGTGGCGCGCGTGGAGCTGGGCGGCAGCGATTACCTGTATCTCTCGCGCATGAACGGCAAACCGGCAACCACCATCGGCATCAAGCTTGCCCCTGGCGCCAACGCCGTGGGCGTGGCCAAGCGCGTGCGCGCGGTGCTGGACGAGGCGCAGGCGCATTTCCCGCCGGGCGTGCGCTACGAGGTGGCGTACGACAGCTCGCGCTTTGTCGGCATCGCCATCGAACAGGTCGTCAAGACGCTGCTTGAAGCCGTGGTGCTGGTGTTCCTGGTGATGATGCTGTTCATGCAGAACCTGCGCGCGACGCTCATCCCGACGCTGGTCGTGCCGATCGCGCTGCTGGGTACGTTTGCGGTGATGCTGCCGATGGGCTTCTCCATCAACGTGCTGACGCTGTTTGGCCTGGTGCTTGCCATCGGCATCCTTGTGGACGATGCCATCGTGGTGGTGGAAAACGTCGAACGCGTGATGCATGAAGACGGGCTCTCGCCACGCGAGGCGACGGCCAAGGCGATGCGGCAGATCAGCGGGGCCATCGTCGGCATCTCGCTGGTGCTGACGGCGGTGTTTGTGCCGATGGCGTTTTTTGGCGGCGCGGTGGGCAATATCTACCGGCAGTTTTCGCTGTCGCTGGCGGTGTCGATGATGTTTTCGGCATTCCTGGCATTGACGCTCACGCCGGCGCTTTGCGCGACGCTGCTCAAACCGGTGCAGCCCGGCCATGGTGCCGAACGCAAGGGCTTCTTCGGCGCATTCAACCGGGGCTTTGCGCGTTTGACGGCGCGCTACCAAGGCGGTGTTGCCAAGCTGCTGAACCGCACGGGCCGCGCGCTGGTGGCGTACGGCGCCGTCATCGGCGTGGTGGTGCTGCTGTTCACGCAACTGCCGACGGCCTTCCTGCCGGAAGAAGACACCGGCGAGTTCATGACCGTCGTCATGCTGCCGACCGGCGCCACACAGGCGCAGACGCTCGACGTGGTACGGCAGGCCGAGCAGCACTTCATGACGCAGGAGCCGGCCGTTGCGTCCACGCTGGCCATCACGGGCTTCAGCCTGTACGGCAACGGGCAGAACGCGGCCATGCTGTTCCTGACGCTCAAGGACTGGAAGCAACGCAAGGGCGCTGACCAGCACGTCGATGCGGTGGTCGAGCGCGCCAACGCGGCGTTCGGCAAGATCAAGGGTGCGATGGTCATGGCGATGAACTCGCCCGCGCTGCCGGAACTGGGCAGCAAGCCCGGCTTCGACCTGCGCTTGCAAGACCGCGGCGGCGCCGGCTACGAGCGCCTTGCGCAAGCGCGCGACCACATGCTGGCCGAGGCGGCGAAGCATCCCGCGCTGTTGGAAGTCACGTTTGCGGGCCAGGGCGATGCACCGCAGGTGCTGATCGATGTGGACCGCAAGAAAGCGCTGTCGATGGGCGTGTCGATCGAGGACATCAACCGCACGCTGGCCGTGATGTTCGGCTCCGATTACGCAGGCGATTTTGTCTACCGCAACCAGGTGCGCCGCGTGATCGTGCAGGCGGACGGCAAGCAGCGCGTCTCGGTCGAGCAGCTCGGCCGCATGCACGTGCGCAATGCCGCGGGGGCGATGGTGCCGCTCTCGGCGTTCACCACGACGAAGTGGATCGTCGGGCCGCTCAAGCTGGATCGCTACAACGGTTTTCCGGCCATGACGATCACCGGCTCGCCCGCGGCCGGTCATAGCTCCGGCGAGGCCATGGCGGCGATGGAGTCGATTGCCCGAACCCTGCCTGAAGGCTTTGGCTACGAGTGGACGGGGCAGTCGTTCGAAGAGCGTTTGTCGGGCGCGCAGGCGCCGGCGCTGTTTGCGTTGTCGATCCTCGTCGTGTTTTTGTGCCTGGCCGCGCTGTACGAGAGCTGGTCGATTCCGCTGGCGGTCATGTTGGTGGTGCCGCTGGGCGTGCTGGGCGCGCTGTTGGGCGCCACGCTGCGTTTCCTGCCCAACGACATCTACTTCAAGGTCGGGCTGATTGCCACCATCGGCCTGTCGGCCAAGAACGCGATCCTGATCATCGAAGTGGCGAAGGATCTGGTGGCACAAGGGATGGGCCTGATTGAAGCCACGCTGGAGGCCGCGCGCCTGCGCTTCCGGCCCATCGTGATGACGTCGCTGGCGTTTGCGTTTGGCGTCGTGCCGCTGGCGATTGCGACCGGCGCGGCATCGGCCAGTCAGCGCGCCATCGGCACGGGCGTGTTGGGCGGGATCATCGCGGCGACGGTGCTGGCGGTGTTTCTGGTGCCGGTGTTCTTTGTGGTGGTGCGAGGCGTGTTCAAGGGCAGCGAGCGGCAGCGCCGGCTGGACGCGGCGCACGAGCACGAGACTGCGGGGCCGGCGGCCTGATCGGCGTCGTGATCAATCTGCGGCGGCTGGGCTCTTGCGCCTGGCCGCTGCGGGGTCGAAACCGAAAAAGCCGAGGACCTCTGCGGCGACCTGATCGCGGTCGTTGTCCACGCAGATCATGTGGTAGCTGTTTTCCAGCACAACGCTGCGCACATGGGGCAGCGTGGCCTGCAGCGTTTCGGCGGAGCGCAGGCTGGTGAGTTCGTCTTCGCGGGAATGGATCACCAGTGTCTGGCACTGCGTATCGGGCGCCCCGGCCAGCGCCCAGCGCCGCAGCCGGTCCACCTGCCGAATGCACGCCAGCGGCACCCACGGATAGTGGAAGCTGTCACCTCGCGCGAGCTTGGCTTTGATGATCCGCCGCAACAGCGGGTTCTTGATGCCGAACGGCTCATCTTCTTCCACGCGCATGCGCGCCGCCATGCCCGGGATGCGATAGACCGCGTAGCGCAGATCCCGATACCACGGCGTCGACCAGCCGTCGATATGGATGGGCGTGGCGAGCAGCGCCAGCCTGTCTTGCGGGCGCGCACTGCCATGCCGAACTTGGTGCGCCAGCACCAGCGCCAGCAATGCGCCCATGCACATCCCCGCGATATGCACGGTGTCATGCTCGGCGGCGAGCCGTTCATATGCTTGCGTAAGCATTTCAAGCCAGGCCTCGGCAGGCATGTGGATCAGGTCTTCCGGACGCGTCCCGTGGCCGGGCAAGGTTGGCACGTGCGTGACCGCGCCGGCGTTGCGCAGCGCTTTCTGCAGCACGCCCACGTCGTAGGCCGTGCCGCCCAGTCCATGGATCAACAGCACAGCCGTGCTGCCGGGCGCCGATGAGGTCACAGTGCGGTCTCGACCGACCAGGTACCGGTTACGAGCGCCGTGTTGCCAACGGCGTCCGTCAGTGGGCGACCGGTGTCCACCACGGTGTGCAGCGTGCCGTCGCGCGCCGTGATGCGCAGTGTCTGGCGGCGTGCGGGCGTCGCGGCCTCGTCTTCCAGCGCGGCCGCTCCGAGCCAACGCGCACGCAGGGCATCGCGGTCATCCGGATGCACCAGTTGCAGCACGGTCGAGATCGACGCCATGCTCGCCGGTTCGTGTCCGAACACGAGAGCCACGTCGCCGCCCCAGTCGATGCGGCCGCTGGCGGGGTCGATGGTGTAGACGAGTTGGCCCGACGCCGCCAACGCCAGTTCCACGCGGTTCTGCCACTGCGCGGTTTGCTCGTGCAGTTGTTCGCGCGTGGTCTTGAGCGCGCTCACCAGCAACACCAGCAGCGCGGCAATGCCCAGGTACAACTGCGCTTCCAGCAGCGACTGGCCATAGTGGTGATCCAGTACGGCGAAGGGGCCGTCGCCCTCGGCGGTTTGTGTGAGCGCCACCAGCGTGAGCAGCAGCACCGCCATCGAGCCGCCGCGGCCGCCCCACATCAGCGCCACCACCACGGCAAAGAACAGCGGGACGTACGTCAGCGCAAAGCCGATTCCGTCGCCAAATTTGGCATCGCTGTTGCCATCGAAGATGACGTACGCCGACAGCGCCAGCGCGACGACGGCCGCCAGACCGAGCACGAAATCCGTGCGGTCCGTGCCGCCCGAGCGGAACGCGCGAAAGCGCGACCATGCCGCCAGTACCGGCGTGACGATCAGCACGCCGAGGAAATCCGATGCCGCCCAGATGCGCAGCACATGCCCGAACGAGCCGCCTTGTGACCATGCAAACCATGCCGCCCCGAACAGCGCCCCCAGCAGCGCACTGACCGCACCCGCCACCAGCATTGCGCGTACGAAGTAGAGCCCTTCAAGCGGCACGCGCGCCAGTCGCACCAGCGCCACGGCCAGCGCGGCGCTGCCCGCTTCGTCGAGCACAAAGAGCATGGCGTGCGCGGGGTTGGTGTGCTCGATCGCTGCCAGCGCCAGCTGCGCCACGGCAAACGCCGCGCCCAGCCCTGGCCATTCGCGGTACGGCCGCAGCATGAACGCCGCCATGGTCACGCCCGCCGGCAGCCAGATGTAGCCCGTCATGTCGACCGGCCCGTTCAGCCGGTGCGACACGATGGCGGCAACCAGGTAAAGCGCGCCCCACAGGATCGTGGCGACGGTGGTGGAAGGTCGGTTCAATGGCATCCGGGTTTCCCTCGGTGAAAACAAAAAACCGCGCCGGCGTGGGTGCCGTGCGCGGTTGGTGATGCTACCGCAACCGGTTTCGGGCGGGCTTAGACGACAGGCAGCGCCAGGACTTCCCGCGCGGCGCGGCGGTCGCGCAACTCGGCCATCCACCGCTCGAGGTTCGGTCGCGCCGGGCGGTCCATCGGCAGGCCGAGCCAGCGGTGCGTGGCGCAGCCGCAGACGATGTCGGCCATGGTGAAGCGGCGGCCGGCCACGTAGGGCTGCTTGGCCAGCACGGCTTCGAGGACGGCGGTGCTGCGCTCCGCGGCTTGGCGCGAGCGTTCAATGCGCTCGGCGTCGCGCTGATCTTCCGGCGTGCGCACGAGCTGGAGGAACGCATCCACCATCGACGGGCTGTATGACGTGGTCTGCCAATCCATCCAGCGGTCGGCATCGGCGCGCTCGTGAAGCTCGAGCGGGTAGAGGTTGCCCGGGCCGTAGCGCGCTGAGAGATAGCGCACGATGGCGTTGGACTCCCACAGCACGAAGCGCGTATCGCCGGAATCGTTCAGGCCGTCTTCGATGACGGGGATCATCCCGTTCGGGTTCATCGCCTTGAATTCCGGCGTGTCGACACCGCCAAAGGCGCCGCCGACGTCGATGCGCTCATGGTCCAGCGACAGCTCGCGCGCGCACCAGACCACTTTCTGAACGTTGACCGAAGAGAGTCTTCCCCAGATCCGCAGCATCGACGACGGCTCCTTTCTTAGATGGACGAGTGAATGGTGTTAGCTAATTTAGGCGGCCTTGGGCGTGAGCGCAGCGATTTCTGCGCGGATCAGCTCGCCCAGCACGGCAATGCCTTGCTCGATGCGCTCCGGTGCCACCGTCACGAACGCCAGGCGCAGGGTATTGCGACGCGGCGCATTGGCATAGAACGGCGCGCCCGGCACGAACGCCACATTGCGCGCGACGGCCTTTTCCAGCAGCGCCATCGTGTCGATGCCTTCCGGCACTTCCACCCAGATGAACATGCCGCCTTCCGGTCGGTTCCAGTGCACACCGGCCGGCATATGGCGCGTGAGCGAGTCGAGCATCGCCTCGCACTGCTTGCCATAGAGGTTTCGGATGCTCGGGATGTGCGTATCGAGCAGCCCGGTCTTCAGCACCTCGTACGCCACGCGCTGCGTGAAGCTGGGCGTATGCAGATCCGATGCCTGCTTGGCCTGCACGAGTTTGAAGTGGATATGTTCGGGCGCGATGATGTAGCCCAGGCGCATGCCCGGCGCCAGGATCTTCGAGAACGAGCCCATGTAGACCACGCCGTCCGGATTGAGCGAGCGCAGCGACGGCAGGGCATCGCCGGTGTAGCTCAGTTCGCCGTACGGATCGTCTTCCACGAGCAGCACGCCGAGCTCCTTCGCGCGGGCCACCAGGGCTTGGCGGCGGTCCAGCGGCAGACGGCGGCCGGTCGGGTTCTGGAAGTTCGGGATCGTGTAGAAGAAGCGGGCGCCGGCAGCCAGCTCTGGCGTGAGCGCGTCCGGCAGCAGGCCCTTGTCATCGGTGGCGATGGACGTATAGCTCGGCTCGAACAGCGAGAACGCCTGCAGCGCGCCCAGGTACGTCGGCGTTTCGACCAGCACCTTGCTTTGCGGGTCGATGAAGATCTTGCCCAGCAGGTCCAGCCCCTGCTGCGAACCCGTGGTGATCAGCACGCGCGAAGCGGTGGTGCCATGACGCTGGGCGATCCACTCGCGCAGCACCGACAGGCCTTCGGTCGGGGTGTACTGCAGCGAGGCTTGCGGGTTGTCAGCAAACATGCGGGCGCACGCCCCCTGAATCGCTTCGACCGGGAAGGTGACGGGGGCGGGCAGGCCACCGGCAAACGAAATGACCTCAGGACGTTCGGTGATCTTGAGGATTTCCCGGATCGCCGAGCTGGTCAGTTTCTGAGCGCGGCTGGAGAAGGTACAGGCGGTGTGGTCCATGGTGTGGTCCTAGTGTTGCGGCGCCCACCTCGTGAGCGGGTGCCGTGGGTGGGCGAAGCGAAAAGAATAGCAGGCAACCGGCCCATCCAACATTGGGCCGTCACCTTAGAGACTGCTGGAAAAAGCGTCGCTCAGGTCGCTCAGGCGACTTCGGCAATCAGCTCGATCTCGACGCACGCGCCGAACGGAATCTGTGCGACGCCGAAGGCGCTGCGGGCATGCTTGCCGGCGTCGCCGAACACGTCGGCAAACAGTTCCGATGCGCCGTTGGTCACCAGGTGCTGCTCGGTGAATTCCTGGGTGGAGTTCACCAGGCTCATCACCTTGACGATGCGCTTGACGCGGCTGAGGTCACCGCCCAGGTGCGTGTTCAGCGTGGCGATCAGGTCGATGGCGATGGCGCGTGCGGCTGCCTTGCCTTGCTCGGTGGTCATGTCGGCGCCCAGCTTGCCAACCCACGGCTTGCCGTCTTTCTTGGCGATATGGCCGGACAGGAAGACCTGGTTGCCGGTTTGCGCGGCCATGACGTAGGCGGCAGCGGGGGCGCCGGCGGCGGGCAGTTCGATGCCGAGTTGCTTGAGCTTGGCCTGAGCGTCGTGCGAGGCGGTCATGAAGACTCCTTGGTAAGTGCGGTCAACAAAAGAGGGAAGACGTTGCTATCGGCGTACCGACGTTCGTCGGCCGATGCCGACCACGGCAATCACAGCCAACGCAAACAGCACGGTAGGCGCGTCGAGCGATTCGCCCAGCAGCAGCCAGCCGCCGATCAATGTCATGAAAGGTTGCAGCAATTGTATCTGGCCGACCCGCGCAACACCGCCTGCCGCCAGCCCGGAGTACCAGAACAGGAAGCCGATGAACATGGAGAAGGCCGACACATAAGCCAGCCCGATCCAGGCGCGCGACGACGCATGCGCCAGCGCTTCGGCCTGATGTGTCGACGGCAGCCACGCCAGCGCGCCCACCAGCGGCAGCAGCACGGGCAGCGAGACGACCAGCGCCCAGGCAATCGTCTGCGTGCCGCCCAGTTCGCGCGCGAGCTTGCCGCCGGTGGCATAGCCGAGGGCGCCCGTCACCATCGCGGCGAAGAGCAGCCAATCGGCGCGGTGAAGGGCGCCGGCACCTTGCAACAGCGCAAACGAAACGACAAGCACACTCCCCACCATTGCGCAGAGCCAGAACCCCGCGGACGGCCGCTCACGCCCGAACCACGCGGCAAAGATGGCGGTCGCAAGCGGCAGCAGGCCGGTGATGATGGCGCCATGGGCCGCCGGCACATCGCGCATGGCCAGCGACGAGAACAGCGGAAAGCCGACCACCACGCCCATCGCCGTCACCGCAAGTTGCCACCACTGATTGCCGCGGGGGCGCTTGCCGGCCGAGAACGCGCCCGTGGTCGCGAGCAGCGCCAGCGCCAGCACGCTTGCCAGCACCGCGCGCGCCATCGCCACGAACGTGGCATCCAGCTCGGCGACGGCCATGCGCGTGAACGGCAGCGTCTGGCTGAAGATGGCCACACCGATGAAGCCAAGCAGCAAGCCCTGGCGTTCGGCGTGGTCGATGTGTTGCATGGGCAGGGCGGCGGACTTGTTCATGGCGGCCGCTCAATCTGCAAACGCCACGGCCACGCGCCGGTTCTGGCGGCTCTTTTTTTCAATCTTGGTGACGACCACGCGGCCAATTTCTCCGGTGGCCCGCACATGGGTGCCGCCGCACGGTTGGCGGTCGATGCCGTCGATGTGGATGATGCGGATGGCCGATGCGCCCGCCGGCGGTGCCGCGCCGATGGTGCGCACAAGTTCGGGTTGCGCGGCGAGTTCTTCCGGCGTGATCAGATCGATGCGTACCGGCGTGTTGCGGCCGATGAGTTCATTCAGTTGGGTGGTGAGGGTGTCGCGGTCGAGCGTCGATTCAGGCAGGTCGAAATCGATGCGGCCGGCGTCCGGCGAGATGCCGCAGCCCGTAACCGGCACGGGAATCAGCGAGCCCAGCAGGTGCAGGCAGGTATGCAGCCGCATCAGCCGGTGGCGGCGCTCCCAGTCGATGGTGGCCGTGACCAGCGTGCCGGACGCGAGCAGCGAGAGGTTGGCGCTGTCGGCAGGCACATGCAGGACGGTTTGGCGATCGGCGCTGTAGACGGTGTCGGCAATCGCAATGGTTTGCCCATCGGGCAGGGTGAGCGTGCCGGTGTCACCAGCCTGGCCACCGCTGCGCGCGTAGAACACCGTCGCGTCCAGCTCAATGCCTTCCGGATGCACGGCGACGACAGTGGCGTCGCAGGTGGTGCGGTAGGCGTCTTCGTCAAAGCGTTTCAACGTGGGCATGTGATGTCTCCGGTTCGCTGGGGCGGAATTCTGACCTTGATGCTACCGAACTGTGTCTGTACAGTACCTGTACACTTTGTCGTGGCGCTTTCTGTACAGTTTTCGGCTCGCTTCCGCCTACCCCGTCATGAATTCCACCTCCCACATCATCAGCCTGGATGCCCGCCGCGCCGCTGCCCGCCCGGCGGCGGAACAGTTGCCCGACCCGATTCCGTCGGCGCAGATGACGCTGGTAGACCAGCTCACCGAATGGGCGCGCATGCGCATTGACGAGCGGGTGTTTCGCGCGGGCATGCGCATGCCGTCGATCCGGCAACTGGCGCAGGAGAAGAGCATTTCGCGGTTCACTGTGGTGGAGGCGTACGAGCGGCTGGTGGCGCAGGGGTATCTGGAATCGCGCCGGGGCTCGGGCTTCTATGTGAAGGAGCGCCACACGCCGCTGCCCGAAGAGCCAGTCGCGCCGCCGCCCACCGCCGCCCGCAAGATCGACGTGACCTGGCTGCTGCGGAACATGTTCCATTCCGCCGAGCCGCGCAAGGCGCCGGGTGTGGGCTTCTTGCCCAACGGGTGGTTGGACGGCGAGCTGATCGCCAACGCGCTGCGCTCGCTGGGGCGACTGAACGGCAACCAATTTCTGTCGCTGGGCACGCCGCAGGGCTTCTTGCCGCTGCGCCAGCAACTGCAAACACGGCTGGCCGAGCTGGAGATTGGTGCGCGACCCGAACAGATCGTGGTGACCTCGGGGATCACGGCCTCACTTGACCTGATTGCGCGTCAGTATGTGCAGCCGGGCGACACGGTGCTCGTGGGCGATCCGGCATGGTTTCTGATGTTCGGCCGTTTTGCCGCGCAGGGTGCGCAGGTGATCGGTGTGCCCTACACCACCGAGGGGCCGGACTTGGTCGCGCTGGAAGGGTTGGTACAGGCGCGTCGCCCCAAGCTGCTGGTCATCAACTCGATCCTGCACAACCCGACCGGTACGTCGCTCTCGGCTGCCAAGGCATTCCAGTTGTTGCGGTTGGCTGAGCAGTACGGCTTTCTGATCGTTGAAGACGACATTTATGGCGATCTTGCACCGCCCGGTTATCAGGCGACGCGGCTCGCAAGCCTGGATCAGTTACGCCGGGTGATTTATCTGAACAGCTTTTCCAAAACGCTGGCGGTGAACTTGCGCGTGGGTTTCATTGCCTGCCATCCCGAACTGGCCAAGAACCTGACCGATGCCAAGCTGTTGACAGGGTTTGCTACGCCCGAGATCAACGAACGCGTGCTCTACAAGATCCTCACCGAAGGCCAATATCGCAAGCACGTTGAGCGCGTGCGTGGCCGCCTGGATCGTGCGCGCGACGCCGTTCAGCGGAACCTCGAGCGCATGGGCCTGAAGCTGTTTGCGCAGCAGGGCGCGGGCATGTTCCTCTGGGCCGATACGGGGCAGGACACCAACGCCATCGCCCGTGCCGGGCACGAGCACGGCTATGTGTTTGCGCCCGGGAGCCTGTTTTCGCCGTCGCAGATGCCGTCGACGTGGATGCGCTTCAACATTGCGACCAGCACGGACCCGGACTTGCTCCGGTTTCTGGCGGAACAGCTCGATCGCGGGGCTTGAAAACCGGCCGCCACGCCTTATCTAGCCTCACAAATTCATGCGGGCGCATGCGCAACGTGTAGCCCGCTTCTCTTTCCACTTTCCAGACTTTTTATGCACACCATGAGCGCACCGCACGAGAAGATGGCTTTCCAGGCAGAAGTGAAGCAGCTTCTGCATCTGATGATCCACTCGCTGTACAGCAACAAGGAAATCTTCCTGCGGGAGTTGGTTTCCAATGCGTCGGATGCGGTCGACAAGCTGCGCTTTGAGGGCATCGCCAATCCGTCGCTGCTGGAAGGCGGTGGCGAGCTTGGCATCCGCATCGGCTTTGATGCCGCCGCGCGCACCATCACGATTGCCGATAACGGCATCGGCATGAGCCGCGACGAAGCCATCCGCAACCTTGGCACCATCGCCCGCTCGGGCACGCGCGAATTCTTCAGCCAGCTTTCGGGCGACCAGCAGAAAGATGCTGCGCTGATCGGCCAGTTTGGCGTGGGCTTCTACTCGGCGTTTATCGTGGCCGATCGCGTGACGGTGGAATCGCGCCGCGCCGGCGTGGCCGCCAATGAAGGCGTGCGCTGGGAAAGCACTGGCGATGGCGAATTCACCGTCGACACGATCGAACGCGCCGAGCGCGGCACCACCATTACGCTGCACCTGCGCGAAGGCGAGGACGATTTCCTCTCCGCCTGGCGCGTGAAGTCGGTCGTGCAGAAGTATTCGGACCACATCTCCCTGCCGATCCAGATGCGCAAGGAAGCGTGGGACGAAGAGAAGAAAACGATGGTGGCCCAGGACGAATGGGAAACCATCAACCAGGGCAGCGCACTGTGGGCACGCCCGCGCGCCGATGTGACGGACGATCAGTACATCGCGTTCTATCAGCACATCGCCCACGAAAACGGCAAGCCGCTCGCCTGGACGCACAACCGTGTGGAAGGCCGCAGCGAATACACGCAACTGCTGTACATCCCGACCAACGCGCCGTTCGACCTTTGGGACCGCGAGCGCCGCAGCGGCCTGAAGCTGTACGTCAAGCGCGTCTTCATCATGGATGACGCCGAGCAACTTCTGCCCGGCTACCAGCGCTTCGTGAAGGGTGTGATCGATTCGGCGGATTTGCCGCTGAACGTCTCGCGCGAAATCCTGCAGGAAAGCCGCGATGTGAAGGCCATTCGCGAGGGCTCGACCAAGCGCGTGCTCGGCATGCTCGAATCGATGGCCGAGTCGGATGACGCTGCCGAGAAGGAAAAGTACGCCACGTTCTGGCAGAACTTCGGCCAGGTGCTCAAGGAAGGTATTGGCGAAGACCAGGCCAACAAGGACCGCATTGCCAAGCTGCTGCGCTTTGCTTCCACGCACAACGAAGACAGCGCCCAGACCGTCTCGCTGGCGGATTACATCGGCCGCATGAAGGAAGGTCAGGACAAGATCTACTACGTGACGGCCGAAAACTGGACGGCCGCCAAGTCGAGCCCGCATCTGGAAATCTTCCGCAAGAAGGGCGTGGAAGTGCTGCTGCTGACCGACCGCGTGGACGAGTGGATGCTCTCGTTCCTGCATGACTTCGAAGAGAAGGAACTGGTGTCGGTGGCGCGTGGCGATCTCGACCTGGGCGCGATGGAAGACGAGGCCGAGAAGGCCGAGCACGCCAAGGTGGAGGGCGAGTTCAAGCCGCTGGTTGAGCGTGCCAAGGCGGTGCTGGGCGACAAGGCCAAGGACGTGCGCATCACGCATCGCTTGACCGATTCGCCGTCGTGCCTCGTGGCCGATGAAGGCGACATCAGCGGCACGCTGGCACGTCTGCTCAAGCAGGCGGGCCAACAAGCGCCCGACAGCAAGCCGGTGCTGGAGCTGAACCCGACGCACCCGCTCGTGCGCAAGCTCGCGCTGCTGGAAACCGTGACCGGCAGCGAAGCCGACCGCGCCGCGTTTGAAGATCGGTTGCACGTGCTGTTCGATCAGGCACTGTTGGCCGAGGGTGGCGCATTGGCCGACCCGGCGGCGTACGTGCAACGCGTGAACCGCCTGCTGGCCTGACGACGAGCGTGACGCTCAAGCGATGCTTTCCGCCCGTGGTCGACGCGCACACGCGCGTGCTGATCCTGGGCAGTCTGCCCGGCGAAGCATCGCTTGCGCAATCGCAGTACTACGCCTACAAGCACAACCAGTTCTGGCGCCTGGCCGGCGAGGTGATCGGCCAGGACCTGCCGGGCATGGAATACGCCGCGCGCTTGAAGGCGCTGCTCGCCCATCGCATCGGCCTGTGGGATGTGGTGGCCGAGGCCAAGCGAGAGGGCAGTCTCGACAGCAAGATCCGCGACCATGCCGGCAATGATCTGGCCAGCCTCATTGCTTCGCTACCCGAGCTGGCGGTGATCGCCTTCAACGGCGGCACCGCCGCGCGCATTGGTGTGAAGGCGCTGGGCGACATCGGCGACCGGCACACCATCCTCAAACTCCCTTCCAGCAGTCCAGCTTATGCAGCCGTGCCGTACGCCCAAAAGTTGGTGGCGTGGCAAGCGCTGCGTGAGTGGCTGTCGTAGCACTCCGTTACCTGGCCAGCCCCTCGTACAGGCCGGTCACGTCATCCATTACTTCAAGAATGCGCTCGCTGGTTGTAGCAACGTTGCGCAACTGTTCTGCGCGCGTGCCTTCGGTCTGTTTGAGCGCGTCGGCAAAGAACAGCCACTGCGTGCTGGCGAGTTGCAGTTCACTGTTGATCGCCCCGGAATTCTGTGGCGCAGACGCCAGGAATGCTTGAGCAGCCGTGAATTCCTTCATTGCCGAATCGAGATCCTGTGTCATCTGCACTGAGGTAATGTCCCACGCGCGGAACATGCTCAGCTTGGCAATGCGCTGCGAAAGCATCCGCTGACGGCCGGCCACGTTGATCAGCTTGCCCGTTGACGTGCCCGATTGTTTTTCCAGCAACACCGTGCCCTGTTGCGCGAGCTTCAGGACGTCTTCGCTGGCCTGGGCGATCTTCTTCGCGTTGTCGATGTTGGGCTCGCTGCCTGTCAGCAACTGCCTGTAGACGAGCCACGTCTGTTCAAGTTTGGCGTAAGTGTCCTTGATCTCGGGCGAGGGCGCGAATGCCTTCAATTCCGTGAGTTGCCGATCAAAGAGCGCGACGGACTGCTCGAGAATCTTCTTCGATCGCTCGACCTCCACGCCCAGGCCGATCTGGCAATACGCCTTGGCCATGCGCTGCGACAGCATGCGCTGGCGGCCCGCCTTGTTGATGGCTGAGTTGATCGTCAGCGGTTGCGCGCACGCGCTCCCCATCAGCCCCGACAGCAGGGCGGAGCACACAAGCAAGCGGATGAATTGCAGGTAGGGTTTCAAGCGGTTCTCCGTCTCATGATCAACGCAGCGACATGTGCCCGAACGTTCGCGATGCCGGCGTCGATGACCGGCGTGTGCCGGCGCCGGGCTGTGCGGCATCGTCGGTTCCGACGACATTGCGGATCAACTGGTCCATCTCCTGGATGATGTCCGCAAGCACCGTGGTGATCACTGAGAACTCGCGCCCGTACGGCCCCGCCCGTGCTGCCGAGACGCGCGCGTTCATGGCGACGATGTTGGCCTGCATCGAGATGCGCCCGAGGTGCGCGGCAATTTCTGCCTGGCGTTTGCGCAGTGCGACTTCGCACACGTGCATCTCTTCCTGATAGGCCTGCGTAATGGTCTGCAGCAGTTCCAGCATGGGCGTGGCCTGTGCCACCAGCGCATCAAGCGACGCGTTGCGTTGGGTCGTGCCGGTCGACAAGGTATCGATCGCGCTTTTGACTAGAACGATGAACTCGCGGATGCGCGCGTCACCACGAAGCTTGCCGAAGTAGAGTTGACGCAATGCCTCCGAGAATGCTCCGGGCAGGCGCGCGTTGCCCTCGGCAAGATCGGTGTGGGCCGATGCGAATGTCGCCAGGCATGACCGCGCGATGTCGAGCGCAGCGGCGTGACCCTGCGCGGCCAACACCATTTGCAGCACGATCCGCTGGGACAGCATGCGTTGCCGCCCGGACAGGTTGATCAGCTCGCCAATGGTCTCAACGGACACGTCGGCCGTGGGAGCCGGGGTGGTGGAAGCGTTCATGTCATTGCCTTGGTGGTGGTGTCGACGCGCAGCCGCGATGGCCAGAAAAAAAGCGCTCCGAAGCGAGACGGCGACGCACCGGGTGCCCGGGTCGTGCCGTGTCGCCTCGGAGCGCCGTTGCCCCGGACGCTCCTTGCGGAGCGTGTTGTCGCGATGTGCCAAGGTGGATCAAGGCCGCCGTTGGCCTTGTCCTTGCCCATGCAATAGCCATGCCACGCGAGAGATGCCGGCGAGCCCGTCGATCAGCCCACATCAAGACCGTTCGCCGCACTGATCTCGTGCCAAATGCCTCATGACGAGGCGTGCGCGTGCTTCATGCAGCGGCCGAATCGCTGCCCTACACTGTGCCCTGCGCAAGAAAGCGCGGCGCCGGCGGGTCGTGCAGAGAATCGCTGGCGGCCACAACGATGGATACCAAGGAAATCACTTCCATGACCACACCTTCGATGTACGAGTTTCTGGTCCCGACCGTGAACCGCATGTTGGGTAACCTGTCGGCCCTGCTCGACAAGGCTGCTGCCCACGCAGAAGCGAAGAAGTTCGACCCGGCCAATCTGATGACCGCGCGTCTGGCGCCGGACATGCATCCGTTCACGCGGCAGGTGCAGATTGCCTGTGACCAGGCAAAGGGCGGCGCGGCGCGCCTGTCTGGCAACGAGGTGCCGTCGTACCCGGATGTGGAGACGACCATTCCAGAGTTGAAGGCGCGCATTGCCAAGACGCTGGAGTTCGTCAACAGCATCGATCCCGCGGCATTTGCTGGCAGCGAAGATCGCCAGATCACACTCAAGAGCCCGACGCGCGAGCTGCAGTTCACGGGCATTGATTACCTGCGTGGCTTCGTGCTGCCGAACCTGTATTTCCATATCACGACCGCTTACGCGCTGCTGCGCCATAACGGCGTGGAGATCGGCAAAATGGATTTCCTCGGTCGCCCCTAAGAAGCGCCTTGCTTCAAAGACAACACCGGCTGCCTGACGGCAGGCGCCGGCGTTTATTGACGGGTCGGCCGTCAAGGTCGGCTCCGCGCGGGTTCGGGGGTGTCAATGCGCAAACGTTAAGGGCGCGTCACACCGATGCCGCAGCGCATCTGTCACAATCGCGCCCGTGGCCGACGCGGGGGGTGTCGGTGCATTTCACTATCGGGCCTTCACATGCCGTTTCTCGGAATCGGATTTCACGTCATCGTTGCGCTGTTCTTTGCCGTGCACGTCGTGCGCAACAACCAGAACATGTACTGGTTGTTCATCCTCTTTGCGTTTCCATTGCTGGGCAGCGTGGTGTATTTCTTCGCGATCTATCTGCCTGAGATGCGCCACTCGCGCGGCGCGCGCGTCGCCAGCCGCGCCGTGACGCAACTGATCGACCCGAACCGCGCCGTGCGTGACGCGCGCAACGATTTCGACCGCGCCCCGACTGTGCAACACCGCCTGCGCCTGGGCGAAGCACTGCTGGAAGCCGGCAATGCCAAAGAGGCGCGCGAGCATTTTGAGCAGGCAGCCACCGGCCCGTTTGCGGGCGACCCGGCCGTGCTCTTGGGCCTGGCCCGCGCGCAGTTCGCCACGGGCGATGCGGCACTTGCCAAGGGCACGCTCGACAAACTGTTCGAAGCGCATCGCGTGACGCGCCAGCAGCCCGAGCCGACATTGCTCTACGCACGCGCATTGGCTGCGACGAATGCACCGAATACGCGCGAGGCATTCGAGCAAGCCCTGACCTGTGCGAACGACGCGGCTGCCCGTTGCCTCTTCGGCGAATGGCTGCTCGCGCAGAACAACGACGCCGACAAACAGCGCGCCCAGGCCCTGTTTGAAGAGATCCTGCGCGACGCCAAGCACTGGACGCGCTACGCCAAAGACCACAATCGCGAGTGGCTGCAGCGCGCCGCTGCCGCTCAGTCTTCTTCCCGTTGATCCGCTTTATGACGCTGTTGAAACGTAAATCCATCGAGGCCGTCGCCTCGCGCCGCCCGGCCCGCGCAAAGCGCGAAGACCGCCTCGACCACGACGATGAACCGAAGCGCATGGCCCCGCGCTTTGCGCCGGTCACGTTTTCTGAACTGGCCGGTGTGCGCTATCTGCACTTCGGTACTGAGTGGGTGCAGGGCGCCATGCGCTTGTCCAAGCCCGACGCCATCGAGCTGGAATATGCACAGCAGATGATGGCTTGGATGCTGTTTCTCGATCCTGCCGCACGGCCGGATTTCCACGTCGTGCAACTTGGTCTTGGCGCTGCCGCGCTGACGAAGTTCTGCCACCGCCAACTCGCGCCCGCGCAGGTGACGGCGGTGGAGTTGAACCCGTCCGTGATCGTCGCAGCGCGCAGCATGTTCAGCATGCCGTTTGACGACGCGCGCTTGAGCGTGCTCGAACAGGATGCCTACGACTGGGTGATGGACGCCAGCCACCACGGCACCGTCGATGCACTGCAGATCGACCTGTATGACGCCACCGCGCGCGGCCCCGTGTTGGATACGCCGGCGTTCTACAAGGCTTGCCGCCAGGTACTGCGCTCCCCGGGCGTGATGACGATCAACCTGTTTGGCGACCACACCAGCTTCCCACGCAATATCGAACGCATTTGCGATGCGTTCGACAACCGCGTGCTGGTCTTCCCTGAAGTGCACGATGGCAACGTGATTGCGCTGGCGTTCAATGGCCCGCCGCTGCACGTCAGTTGGGAAGCCGTGCAGGCGCGCGCCGCTGCGCTGCAGGCCTCGCTCAAGCTGCCGACCAAAGGCTGGGCAGAAGGACTGCGCAGTGCCAATGCCGGCCAGGAAGACGCGCTGTCCATCTGATCTTTGCATGCTGCCAATGCAAAACGCCCCGGCATTGCGGGGCGTTTGCTTTTTTGGGAGACGGCTCAGGCGGCGTCGCCCATGCCGGGCATCTGGTCGATGAAGCCAGTCACCGCGTGCATGCGGCCACCTTCAATGCGCACGAAGTCGGTGCCCTTGACCAGCGCCTGGCCCTCGGGGCCGAGCGTCCAGCGGAAGCGGATCGTGTCTTGCACAACATCCACGCCGCCGTCGCGCGCAAAGCGGAAACCGGGGAACTTGGCCTGCACGCCTGCAATGAGCGCGTCGATGCCGTCATGGCCTGTGCCTTGCATGAGCGGATCGACATACGTGGCGCCTTCTGTCCAGGTTTGCGCGACGAGGGCGCGGCGTTGGGCAGCGTCCGTCGCGTTCCACGCGGCGATATAGCGATCGACCAGCGTATCGGCGAGCGTGTCGTTGGCGGCGAGTTGGGTGGCAGTCATGGCGTTTCTCCGTTCGAAGTGGGGAGCTTTGCCAGCGCGGTGATGAGCGATTGCGCTGGATGGCTTCATCTTCGGCGCCAGCGTGGATGGTGTCGATTACGCGTCAGGTAATCGGCGCTCTCCCGAACAGGAATACGCAGGGCACTGCATCTTCATCAGGTTTCGTCCCCTGATCCCGTCTTTCGCATGGGCTCGCAGATCGACGACGAGACTCCGATAGCCTTCGACCTCCGATTGGAGGTCCTGCATGCACAAAAAAATCACAGGCGAGCCATCGCGCAGTCTCTCACCGTTGCCATCGTCTGTATCCCCAACAGAGCGCACGGTTCAAGAAGGGGCAAGTCAAGCGACGGCGCGCACGCGTTCCCCCACGTTTGCGAATCTTCCCGCCTCGCGTACCGGCGGGGCGGCACGGGTTTCGACCGCGCCGGCCAAGATTTCCGATACTGAGTTGGCACTCGCTGCGTACCTCCTTGCGCGTGCAGTGGATGGGCGCCCGGTGGCTGCGTCGGAAATATCGCGCCTTCGGTTGGCGAACGCCAGCGTGAACGAAACCCGCCAATTGCTTAAGCATGGTCGCGGTAACGTCGATGTGGACGTGCGAGCCACCCACAACGAAAGTACATGGCGGACAAAGGCAGCGCGGACCTTCAGGCTGGAACGTGAGCGGAAAGCGAAGGTGCCCTGGAATGCGTTCACCCAGCGCGCGCCTTATTCCGCCGCCGCGGCATCGGTGTTTGGCGCAGGAAACTGTGGCGAGCACACCAGCACGACGAGCGTCTATCACAGCCGCCGGTTGGCGCCTCACGAAGAAGTGCATTACGTGAGTGCCCCGGCCGTTGGACACACGTGGGCGGAAAGCCGGATGCCACACGCCCCAACTGCCGAGCAGCCGGAGCGGACGGTCGTGATGGACGCCTGGGCCGCTGGACCCGCGGTATTCGCATCCGATGCACGCTTCGCCAAGCGCCGTGCCGGGTTGGAAACTACGCTGCACTTTAATGCGGAAACGGGCCGCGACGCCCGCATTGCCGCGAATGATCTGGTTCTGGAGGCACAGTCTGCAGGTCCCGCAGAAATCGCCCGGCGTGTGCAAAGCGAAGCCGGACTTACCGCCCGCTTCGCTGCCTTTATCGATTCTGTCCTGCCAAGCGGTGTTGGTCACTGGCGCGAGCAGCACGTTCTTGACGGAAATTTCTCGCAACGGGTGAAGGGCAAGCTTGCCGCTCCCGCGCATCGGGCCCAGATTCATGGACTGGCCGCGCGCGTTGCAGAACAGCTTGGCGTGCCGCCTCAGCAGCGGTCAGCAGAGGCGCAACGAATCGTCGAGGCAGCCCATGCCATGTTGCCGGACCGGTGAAATTGACGGGGCCGGCATCCCGAAGACACTTACTTGGACAACAACCGCATCGCCGATTCCAACCCGGCAATCGTCACCGGATACATCCGCGTCTTCACGATCTGGTTGATGACCGAGATGGACTGGCGGTATTCCCACAGGCCTTCCGGCTCGGGGTTGAGCCAGACAAATTTCGGGAACTGTTCGATCAGCCGCTTGAGCCACGTGGCACCGGCTTCAGCGTTGTTGTATTCGACTGAGCCGCCAGCCTGCAGGATTTCGTACGGGCTCATGGTCGCATCGCCAACGAAGATCAGCTTGTAGTCGGGCGGATATTTACGGATGACGTCCCAGGTGGAGAAGCGCTCCGCGTGGCGGCGTCGGTTGTTCTTCCACAGCCATTCGTAGACGCAGTTGTGGAAGTAGTAATACTCGAGGTGCTTGAACTCGGTCTTGGCGGCGGAGAAGAGTTCTTCCACGCGCTTGATGTGGTCGTCCATCGAGCCGCCCACATCCATCAGCATCAGTACCTTGACGTTGTTGTGCCGCTCGGGGCGCATCTTGATGTCGAGCAAGCCGGCGTTGGCGGCGGTGGAGTGGATCGTGTCGTCCAGGTCCAGCTCGATGTCGGCGCCATCACGTGCAAACTTGCGCAGGCGGCGCAGCGCCACCTTGATGTTGCGCGTGCCGAGTTCAACGGTGTCGTCGTAGTCCTTGTACGCGCGTGCTTCCCACACCTTGACCGCGGTGCGGTTGCCCTTTGATGGCCCGCCGATGCGGATGCCTTCCGGGTTGTAGCCGCCGTGCCCGAATGGCGACGTGCCACCCGTGCCGATCCACTTGTTGCCGCCTTCGTGGCGCTCGTGCTGTTCGTTCAGCAGTTCTTTCAGGCGCTCCATCAGCTTGTCGAGGCCGCCCATGGCCTCTATCTTGGCTTTCTCCTCGGGCGACAGTTCGCGTTCCAGCTTTTTGGTGAGCCAATCGAGCGGAATATCCGCGCGCCAATCGACCGCGCCTTCCACGCCCTTGAAGTAGGCGCCGAACGCTTGGTCAAACTTGTCGAAATGCTTTTCGTCTTTCACCAGCGTCATGCGCGCCAGGAAGTAGAACTCGTCGAGCGACGGCGCGATGACCTGCTGCTTGAGCCCTTCAAGCAGCGTCAGGTATTCCTTGACCGAGACCGGCAGCTTGGCGTGCCGCAGCGTGAAGAAGAAATCGATGAGCATGGTGGTCCTCCGGCGCTCAGGCGCGCGGTTGCTCGAGCTTGTATTGCAGATGGCGTTTCACGGTCAGCCATTCCGATTCGATGATCGAAAATACGACCGTGTCGCGGAAGCTGCCGTCCGGCATGCGTTGGTGGTTGCGCAGCACGCCGTCCTGCTTGGCGCCCAGCCGCGCAATGGCCGCGCGGCTCTGATGATTCATCCAGTGCGTGCGAAATTCCACCGCAATGCAGTGCAGTGTCTCGAACGCGTGCGTGAGCAGCAGCAACTTGCATTCCGTGTTGATGGCCGTACGCTGGGCTGCCTTCGAATACCACGTGTGGCCGATTTCCAGCCGGCGGTTGGCTTCGTCCACGTTGAAGAGGCGCGTGGCGCCGACCACCTTGCCGGGTTGCCCATCGCGCATCTCGCGCACGACAAACGGCATGGCGCCGAGGCGTTCGCGCATGTCCAGGGCAATGGCCACCCAATCGCCAGTCTTGTCAGGCGAGGGGACGGATGTGTACCAGAGCTTCCACAGCTCGCCATCGGCGGTCGCGGCGCGCACTTCATCCAGATGCTCTGGCCCGAGGGGCTCCAGCCAGGCGTGCTGGCCGGACAGCGTGACGGGCTCGATCAGGCGCGACATGGTCGGACTCGCTCAGCGGTTGGCTCGGTTCATGAACACCAGGCGCTCGAACAGGTGCACGTCCTGCTCGTTCTTGAGCAGCGCACCGTGCAGCGGCGGAATCGCGGCGTTCTTGTCCTGGCTGCGCAGCGATTCCGGCGGAATGTCTTCGGCCAGCAGCAGCTTGAGCCAGTCGATCAGTTCGGACGTCGACGGCTTCTTCTTCAGACCCGGCAGGTTGCGCATCTCGTAAAACGCATCCAGCGCGGCCTTGACCAGCGCCGGCTTGATGCCCGGGTAGTGCACGTCGACGATGGCTTGCATGGTTTCCGCATCCGGAAACTTGATGTAGTGGAAGAAGCAGCGGCGCAGGAACGCGTCGGGCAGTTCCTTCTCGTTGTTCGACGTGATGATCACCAGCGGGCGGTGCCTGGCGCGGATGGTTTCGCGCGTTTCGTACACGTAGAACTCCATGCGATCCAGCTCGCGCAGCAGGTCGTTCGGGAATTCGATGTCGGCCTTATCGATCTCGTCGATCAGCAGCACGACAGGTTCGTCCGCCTCGAAGGCCTGCCACAACACGCCCTTGACGATGTAGTTGCGGATGTCGTGGACCCGGTTGCTACTTTCCTCGTCGCCCAGCTGCGAGTCGCGCAGGCGCGAAACGGCATCGTATTCGTACAGACCCTGCTGGGCCTTGGTGGTCGATTTCACGTGCCACTGCAGCAGCGGCATGCCCAGCGCGGCGGCCACTTCCTCGGCCAGCATGGTCTTGCCCGTGCCCGGCTCGCCCTTGATGAGCAGCGGGCGCTGGAGCGTCATTGACGCATTGACGGCAAGCTTGAGGTCATCGGTGGCGACGTACTGGTCGGAGCCTTCGAAGCGTGAGCGCTGGTCGGATGGGGCAGGCGAGGTGGTGGTGTTCATCGTGCAAGCCTACTGAGCGGTAAAAGATTTGGAAACGGCCAGTATAAGAGCATTTGGGCGTTTGACGCCGGGGCGGCGGCGTGGCGGATGCGCCGTGCCATTCCTTGCTGTCAAGTCACGGGAGCCCTAACTGGACTGGCAAAAAAACGGTGCGGTACAATGCGCCGGTTTGACGCACCTCAAATGACCGTCCTCTGGCCAGTTGCCAACGGCGGGTGAATGCGCCCAGCGAGACAGCCGGCTGAGACGAGCCAAGCCGGCAGGGCGAGCAGGATTCTGAAACTCCACGCTTAAGAACGAGATGAAAAAGATCCTCACCATGGTGGCCGCCTTGGGCACATTAGGCGCACTGTCCGCCGCAGCCAACAGCGCCGCCGCAGCCGACGTTCAGGGCAACGCGGCCGCCGCCGAAAACAAGGTCGCCATGTGTATCGGCTGCCATGCCATCCCCGACTACAAGACGTCGTTCCCCGAGGTGTATCGCGTGCCCTATCTGGGCGGCCAGAACGCCAAGTACATCGAAAGCGCGCTGCATGCGTACCAGAAGGGTGACCGCAAGCACCCGACCATGCGCGCCATTGCCGGCTCGCTGACCGATCAAGACATTGCCAACCTGGCCGCCTATTACGCGGCGCAGACGCCGGCCACCCAAAACAATCCCCAGAAGTGACGAGGAAGAATATGAAGAAGATCTCGCTCGCAATCTCGTTCAATCTGGGTGCGCTGATGCTGGCAGCCGCTGTGTCGGCGCAGGCTGCCGATATTGAAAAGGGCAAGCAGCTGGTGGAGAAGGGCGCTTGCGTGGCCTGCCATGGCGCCGGCCTGAACGCACCGATCTCGCCGGACTATCCGAAGCTCGCCGGGCAGCACGGCGACTACATCTATCACGCGCTGCTGGCCTATCAGACCAGCAACAACCCGCTGGTGGGGCGCAGCAACGCCATCATGGCGGGCCAGGTCAACAGCAACCCTGCCACGATCGGTGCCGACGGCAAGCCGCGTCCGTTCACGCAGGCTGAGCTGAAGGACATTGCCGCGTACATCGAATCTCTGCCCGGCTCGCTGGTCCTCAAGAAGTAAAGCGGCATCGCCGGTAAAGAAAAACCGCTCTTCGGAGCGGTTTTTTTATGGCGTTGGATTTAGCGCGCAGTGGCGCGCTTGCGCACGCATTCGATATAGGCGTCGCCGTCTGGCGGCAAGCCGGTGCGTTGCGCCGTCCACAGCATCTGGCCCAGGCATTCCATTACCTGGTGCTGTGCTTCGTGCGGCGAGTCGAGCCGCTGGGCAAGCGCCTCATATGCAGCGCGAATACCGCGCGGCTGATCCACCGATACCTGCTCGCTGATCGACAGGTGCATCGACAGGTGCAGGAACGGGTTGCTCTGGCCGCTTTCCGGCGTGTAGTCGCGGGCGAGGGCTTCTTCGCCGGCTTCCAAGGTGTCGTGGTATTCGGGATGCTGCAGCATCCAGTCGAGCGCCATGGCTTCGAGCGGCGTGAGGATTTCTGCCTGGCGGTGCTTGCGCCACGCGCCGCAGAAGAATTGACGGACTTCGTCGCGGGAGGGATTGAACATGATCCCGCCATTGTACCGGCGCGCCTCGATGCCTGCCGCACAGCTTCGCGAGACGGCAACGCTACAATGGCGCCCGCTCCCGCAGAGGTCGATTCCAACAAAAACGCCCCCCCATGAGACAAGCCGCCGATTCCCCCCTCGCAGCGCGCGCCGCCGACAAGCTCCTTGGCGTACTGCTGATCGCCGTGTCCGCCGCATCCTTCGGCGCGATGGCCATCTTCACGCATTACGCCTATGCGAGTGGCGCGAACGTGGTGGGTCTGTTGATCGTGCGTTTCGTGATCGCAGCCGCAGCGCTGATGGTCGTGATGCGTGTTCGTCGCATCGGCATACCGCCGTGGTCGCGCGTGGCTGGGTTGGCGGCAATGGGTGGCATCGGTTACGCAGGGCAGTCGTTCGCGTTTTTTACGGCGCTGAACTACGCGCCGGCCAGCCTGGTGGCGCTGCTGCTGTATCTGTATCCGATGTTCGTGACGGTGCTGGCGGCGATTTTCCTGCGTGAGCGGCTGACCCCCACGGCGATCATCGCGCTGGTGCTGTGCTCGGTCGGGGCGGGGCTGACGGTGGGCGGCGCGGGCCTGTCGGGCGGCAGCCTTCTCGGCATTGGGCTGGGGGTGGCCTCCGCGGTGATTTACTCGATCTACATCACGGTCGGTGCACGGGTCACGCGCGGGCTGGATCCTCTGGCGTGTACGACCGTCATCTGTACCGCTGCGGCCGTGGTGTACACGGGCATGGCGTTGGCCGGCGCGCCTGCGCACCTGCCCGGCACGTTGGGTGGCTGGGCGGCGGCACTGGCCATTGCGGGCTTGTCGACGGTGGTGGCGATCCTGACATTCTTCGCCGGCTTGCAGAAGTTGGGGGCGGCGCAGGCGTCGATGCTGTCGACGCTGGAGCCGGTGGTGACGGTGCTACTGGCGGCATTGCTGCTCGGCGAATCGATCGCGCCCATGCAGATGACGGGCGGCGCATTGATCCTCGCTGGCGTCCTCTGGCTCACGCGTGCAGACGCTAAACCTGCAGGTCACAGCGTGGATGACATGGCCTGAAGCCGAATCTTCACGCCCCCAAAAAAAACCGCCCAGCGTGAACTGGGCGGTTTTGCTTTCTGCGTTGGGGCGCTTACTTCTTCGGGCCGCTCGGCAGGCGTTGCAGGCTCTGCACCCGCATCAGGGCCGGACGATCGGCCATCACGCCATCGTAGAACGAAGCCAGGTCACTCTTGAGCGCGGTGCGCGACGCATCATTCAGATAGATCATGTGGCCCGACGGGTAATTCTTGATCGTCAGGTTCTTCGCCTTCAGCGTCGGATCAAGCGGCATTTGCGCCAGCGTCAGCTCGGTCTGGTGGAACGGCGTGACGGCGTCGAAATAGCCGCTGGCCTGCAGCACCTTCAGGTCGGGGTTCAGGCTCATCGTCGAGGCGAGATCACCGGCGGTGTACAGCGTGTTGCCGCCGCCCTTGTTGGCGCCCGTCGGGTCGATATGGCTGAAGTCCCAGTTGTTGAACACGGCGTCGTTCAGGTCCACGAACGACGAGGTCGACGTGTACTTGAGCTGGGTGTTCAGGTAGCTGTTCCACAGCACCGTATACGCGCCGCCGATGTTCGAGATCGACGGATCGTTGCTGCCCGAGTTCGGCAGGATGAACGGCGCGATGCCCTGGCCCGTGTAGTTGGCGCGACCGTCATACTGGCCGATCTGGATGCCCGGGTTGAGCGTCAGGAAGAACGTGTACGGCGGATTGTTGTTCTGCGACGGCACGTTGCCCAGCGCTGCCGGATTGCCAAACGTCTGGATCAGCGAGACCGGATCGGTGCCGATGTACGAGCCCATCGTCTGCGCTGTCGCCAGGTTCAGATTCAGGCGCACGTTGACGAAGCCGCCGTCCGCGGCGCTTGGCGCTTGCGCAAGTGGTGCGAGCGTGTTGTCAGCGTAGTTGCGTGCCTGGACCATGTAGCTGTCGAGGTCGGTCGGTGCCGGGTTGAGTGTCGTCTTCTTCCAGTAGAACGCGTCGGCTGCCAGCGTCGGGAAGGTGCCAACGGCCGAGAGCGCATTCGCGTAGTCGAGAATCGACGATTGCAGCGTGATCCCGTTCAGCTCGATGCCGTCTTCATGCAGCACCCACGACAACACCGCACTGCGCGCCGTGCCATAAGACTCGCCGTAGAGGAACTTGGGCGAATTCCAGCGCGAGTTCTTCGTCAGGTAGCGCTGGATGAAGCGATCGATGGAGTGCGCATCCTGGTCGGTGCCCCAGAAGTCCTTGTTCTTGGCCGGTGCAATGGCGGCTGAATAACCGGTGCCGACCGGGTTGATGAACACTAGGTCGGAGCGGTCGAGCAGGCTGTCCGGGTTGTCGGGCAGTTTGTACGGCGCCGGTGGCGTGAAGTTCGGGAACGACGACTGCAGCCGCTTCGGCCCGAACGAGCCCAGCAACAGAAACACCGACGATGAGCCCGGCCCGCCGTTATAGAAGAACGTCACCGGACGCGGCTTCGACGGGTCCGGGTTGTCCTGCGTGTACGCCACGTAGAACATCGTCGCGTTGGATTGCGACGTGACCGGGTCGATGGTCGTCAGGTGTCCGGCGGTGGCCGTGTAAGCGATGCTTTTGCCGCCGATCGTGACCGTGTGGTGCGTGATGGCTGCGCTTTCGCCCGGGTCGGCAGCCAGGGCGTCGTTGGGCCCGGTGCCGTAGACGTTCGGGTCGACGTAAGGCTGGTCGGGCGGTACGGCGGCAGCTACCGGCTGCGTGGTTGCGTTGCCGGCGTTGGCGGCAACGCCGCTGGGGTTGGCCGTGGCGGATGAGTCGCCGCCGCCGCAACCCGCCAGCAGCACGGCTGACAGCGCAGCGGCCGCAAACGATACACCAAAGGTTCGAGACAAACCTGCAAAATCACTGGTCGATAACCTGGATTTTTTCATGGCGATAATGGCCTTCTTCAGGGTGACGAACGCCATCACTTAAAACGTTTAGTTTTAAGTGGGCTCCATATTCGTTTTGCGTTTTGTCATTTCTATACGACGCAAAGCGAATATTCTGATTTCCCGCCTTGTCTGCGGAAATTAATGCAATTGTTTATTTTTTGGCAAAAGACGCCCCTGAAATCCGAGCGGATCTCAAAAAGAAAACAATCATGGGGTCAAGCCCGCAGGGCGTTTGCGCAAAGCCTCAGAAGGACTGTGCAAAAACGTAGGGATGAATGCGGCCGCGCACCTAATTTAAAACCAGATGCGTATCCGATACGTCCAACCCTGCGGGTAATGCAATGACGAACCAAAAAGTAGTTCGTAAGCAAACCGTTGTAAAGGGGTCTTTTCCGTTGTGCGCGATGGGCTGTAAAAATCACCATGCCCATGCCATGGCGCCTCGCAATAAGTGCGATTAAATACAAACAAGGCATGCCGTTTTTTCTAAAGCAGGCGTGCTGCTGACAGGTATGGGATGCCCATCCGGGGCGTGCAGGTGTCCGGCACGCGCGGAAACAGCGCATTACAATGCGCTCCTCAACTCTTTCCGGAGCACCTTGCAATGCCGATGCTTGAACCGTCCGTGCTGGACCAACTGTTCCACGCAGCCCGTACCCACAACGTGTGGCTGGACAAGCCGGTCGACGACGAACTGCTGCACACGCTGTACGACACCGTGAAGTACGGCCCGACTGCCGCCAACAGCACGCCGGCCCGCTTCGTGTTCGTCAAGAGCGCGGCCGCCAAGGAGCGCCTGATTCCGTGCATGTCGGCCGGCAATCAGGAAAAGACCCGCCAGGCGCCCGTCGCCGTGATCGTTGCGTATGACACGCAATTCCACGAGCAACTGCCCAAGCTGTTCCCGCATACCGATGCGCGTTCGTGGTACGCCGGCGACCAGGCCAAGATCAATGCGGCTGCGTTGATGAACGGCTCGCTGCAGGGCGGCTATCTGGTGCTCGCCGCTCGTGCCCTGGGCCTGGACTGCGGCCCGATGGCCGGCTTCGATGCCAACAAAGTGAACGAGACGTTCTTCCCCGATGGCCAGTGGAAGGTCAACTTCATCATGAACATCGGCTACGGCGACGCCGAGAAGCTGCACCCGCGCAACCCGCGCCTGTCGTTCGAAGAGGCGTGCAAGATCGTTTGATCGACAACCGGTCGCACAAGCAAAACGGGGACTCGCTTCAGTATCGGCGGTCCCCGTTTTTTATTCCTTCGGCGCTGGTGTCTTGGGCCTGAATTCGCACAGCGGCTCGATAGCGCAATGCCAGCACTCGGGCTTGCGCGCCTTGCACACGTAGCGACCATGCAGGATCAGCCAGTGGTGCGCGTCCTGCCGAAATTCTTCCGGCACCACCTTCAGCAGTTTCAGCTCCACTTCCAGCACGTTCTTGCCCGGCGCCAGCCCGGTGCGATTGGCCACGCGAAAGATGTGCGTGTCCACGGCAATCGTGGGTTCGCCGAAAGCCGTGTTCATCACCACGTTGGCCGTCTTGCGGCCCACACCCGGTAGCTCTTCCAGCGCAGCGCGGTCGCGCGGCACTTCACCGTCGTATTGGTCGAGCAGGATGCGGCACGTCTGCAGGATGTGCTTGCACTTGGTGCGGTACAGCCCGATGGTCTTGATGTATTCGGTGATGCCTTCCTCGCCCAGCGCCAGCAGCTTGGCGGGCGTATTGGCCACCGGAAACAGCTTGCGCGTTGCCTTGTTCACGCCAACGTCGGTCGCCTGCGCCGAAAGCAGCACCGCAATCAGCAACTCGAACGGCGTGGTGTATTCCAGCTCGGTGGTCGGCGTCGGGTTGTTTTCGCGCAGGGTTTCGAAGATGGCGTGGCGCTTGGCGGGATTCATCGTCGGCAGGGTTCAGGGTTTGTCCGCGTCGGGTTTGGTGCCGTGTTCGATCTGGCTGGCGATGCGCTTGCGGCGGGCTTCGGCTTCATCGATCTGGGCTTGCACATCCGCCGGCACGTCGGTCACGTTGCGCGGACCTTGCCCGCGCGCGGCCATCTCGACCTGCTTCTGGCGCGCCCGCTCAATTGCAGCCTGGATGATCGCCTTCTTGCGGGCCTGCGCGGCGAGTTCGGCGTCGTCAGCGGGTTGTTCGGCGCTGACGGCTGCGAGTTTGGCCGCTGCCTTGGCGGCAAGGCGTGCCTCGTTCTCGGCTTGTTCGCGCTTGAGGCGTGCGTTGCGGAAGACGTAGCGGTCCCGCGCGGCATCGGCTTGCTGCTGGCTCCAGGCATCCCAGCCCGTGCGTTCGCCGGTGACGGGGATCATGTCGATGCAATCGACGGGGCAGGGCGGCACGCAGAGGTCGCAACCGGTGCACCAGTCTTCCAGCACCGTGTGCATCGCCTTGGGTGCACCGACGATGGCATCGACCGGGCATGCCTGAATGCACAGCGTGCAACCGATACAGCGTTCCGGGTCGATGACCGCGATGGCGCGGGGCTGCTCGATGCCGTTGGACGGGTCAAGCGGCAACAGGTCTCCCGTGCGGCCGAGAGCGTCGGACAGCCGGCGGACACCTTCCGCGCCGCCGGGTGGGCAGCGATTGGGTAGCGCCTCGCCGTTGGCCATGGCTTCAGCGTAAGGGCGGCAGCCGTTGTAGCCGCACTTGGTGCATTGTGTTTGCGGCAGGAGGTTTTCGAGCCGGTCGGCCAGGGATGCGGCCACTGCGGGGACCAAGGAAACCACGATGGGACTTATCGTTTGAATAGCTTGCCATTATCGCCGATTTGGTCCCCGCGCAAGGCGTGCATGCCCTGACATCGCATACGGCGGGCATGTCTTAACCCTATGACATAATTCCTGCGTTCTAAACGGACCGACGTGCCATGCCGTCTCACCCAGCCGCGCCCATCGCCGACATCGAAGTCGATGCTCATGGCGAATCCGCCGCACCCCGCACGCGTCGTGACCCCGCCGGCACGCGCCGACGTATTCTTGCTGCAGCCATCGAGGAGTTTTCGCGGGGCGGCTTTGCCGGCGCCCGCGTCGACGCCATCGCCCGCCGCGCCGAGACCAACGAGCGCATGCTGTATTACTACTACGGCAGCAAGGAAAAGCTTTTTCTGACCGTGCTCGAACACATGTATTTTCGCTTCAAGGAGGCGGAGGAGCAGGTGCAGATCGAGTCGTCGGACCCGCGTGAGGCAGTCGTCCAGCTTGCGCGTTTCGTCTGGGACTTTTATTACGAGAACCCCGAGTTCATCCGCCTGCTCAACAGCGAAAACCTGCACGAGGCGCGGCATCTGAAGACGTCGCCGCACCTGGTCGAGCTGGTCAACCCGGTTATCGAGGTGCTGCGCGGCGTGGTCGAGCGTGGCCAGCGCAGCGGCATCTTCCGCGAGGACGTCGATGTGTCGCGCCTGTATCTGACGATCTCGGCGCTGGGTTATTACGTGCTGTCCAACCGCTACACGATCAGCGCCGTCGTGGGCCGCGACATTGCCTCGGCCGACGAGCACGAAGCCTTCGCGCAACTGCATATCAAGATGTTGCTGGCGTATCTGGATCGGCCCAAGAGTTGATTGGCAGAAGCATCGTCGCGCAACAGAAAAGCCTCGCAGGTGCGAGGCTTTTTCTTGGGTGCTTAAGGCTTACGCGACTGCTTTGATGCGCGGAGCGCTCTCTTCGTTGCGGCGAATGAAATCACGCAACTGCGGATACACCTGCTCGCGCCAGCGTCGACCCGAGAAGATGCCGTAGTGGCCGCACTTGGGTGCCGTCAGATGCTGCTTGCGCGCGTTCGGGATACCGGTGCACAGGCCATGCGCGGCTTCGGTCTGACCGCTGCCGGAGATGTCGTCCAGCTCGCCCTCGATGGTGAAGAGCGCGGTGCTCTTGATGTCCTGCGGACGCACCGGCTTGCCGTCCACCACCCACGTGCCATTGGCCAGATGGAATTCCTGGAACACATCGCGGATGGTTTCGAGGTAATACTCGGCAGCCATGTCGAGCACGGCGTTGTACTCGTCGTAGAACCGTACGTGGGCTTCAGCGTCTTCCGTGTCGCCCTCGATCAGGTTCAGGTAATAGTCGTAATGCGATGACAGGTGGCGGTCCGGGTTCATCGCCACGAAGCCGGCGTGTTGCAGGAAGCCTGGATAGACCTTGCGGCCGTGGCCCGGATAGTTGGCCGGCACCGTGTAGATCACGTTGGTTTCGAACCAGCTGTGCGACTTGTTGGTTGCCAGCGAGTTGACCGCGGTCGGGCTCTTACGCGCATCGATCGGGCCGCCCATCATGGTCATCGTGCGCGGCGTCTTTTCGCCGTCCGAGGCCATCAGCGAGATGGCGGCCAGTACGGGCACGGTCGGCTGGCACACCGAGATCACGTGCAGCTTGTCAGCACCAATGTGATTGATGAACTCGCGGATGTAGTTGATGTAGTCCGACAGGTGGAAGGCGCCTTCTTCGGTCGGCACCATGCGAGCGTCGATCCAGTCGGTCACGTACACCTTGTGATCCTGCAGCAACGTGCGCACGGTGTCGCGCAGCAGCGTGGAGTGGTGGCCCGAAAGCGGTGCACACACCAGCACGATCGGCTCATCCTTGAGCAGCTTGATGGTCTCGGCGTCGTCGGCGTAGCGCTTGAAGCGGATCAGGCGGCAGAACGGTTTCTCGACGATGGTCTGTTCGACGATGGGAATGTCGCGGCCGTTGGACTTGACGGAGCGGATGCCGAATTCCGGCTTCTCGTACTCCTTGCCCAGGCGGTACAGCAGCTCGTAGCCCGCAGCGTAGCGTTGCGCGCCGGGCATCAGGGACAGCGGACTCAGTGGGTTGGTGAAGGTCTTGGCGGTCGCTTGGGCCCAAGCCGTCATGGGGCTGAGCAGGGCGCGCTGGAATTCGTGAAGCTGGTAAAGCATGGCTGGACCGGTCTGTGGTGGCAAGGGCGACGCAAACGATTATGCACCTGGGCGCAGGTTACTGCGATGCAGCATAAACCCTGATAACAGAGTGTTGCGTTGCTCTATGATGCGCCCGTGTCAGTCTAGTCCCATGCAGCAAAAAAGCGGCCGAAGCCGCTTTTCTTTTTGCAATTGCCCGTAGAGCGTGACGCCTACGGCACCTTACAGGACGTCAGCGATAGCGTTTACCACGGCATCGATGTTGTGCGTGTTCAGCGCGGCCACGCAGATGCGGCCGGTCGACACGGCGTAAATGCCGTGTTCGTTACGCAGGCGATCCACTTGCGCGGAGGTCAGACCCGAGTACGAGAACATGCCACGCTGGGCCTTCACGAACGAGAAATCGGTCTTCACGCCCTTGGCGGCCAGCTTGTCGACCAGTGCGTTGCGCATCGACTTGATGCGGTCGCGCATTTCTCCCAGTTCCTGTTCCCACATCGCGCGCAGTTCGGGGCTCGTCAGCACGCTGGCGACGATCGTGCCGCCATGCGTCGGCGGGTTCGAGTAGTTCGTGCGGATCACGCGCTTGACCTGCGACAGCACGCGGGTGGCTTCGTCCTTGCTGGTCGTCACGATCGACAGTGCGCCGACGCGCTCGCCGTAGAGCGAGAACGACTTCGAGAACGAGCTGGAAACGAAGAACGGCAGGCCCGAATCAGCAAACAGGCGCACGGCCAGGCCGTCCTGCTGGATGCCGTCGGCAAAGCCTTGGTAGGCCATGTCGAGGAACGGGATCAGGTTCTTGGCCTTGATGACTTCCACGACCTGCTTCCACTGCTCGGTGGTCATGTCCACGCCCGTCGGGTTGTGGCAGCAGGCGTGCAGCACGACGATCGTGTTCGGTGCGTAGCTGTTGAGCGAATCCATCATGCCCGCGAAGTTCAGGCCGTGCGACGGGGCATCGTAGTATGCATAGTTGACGACTTCGAAGCCGGCCGACTCGAACAGCGCGCGGTGGTTTTCCCAGCTCGGGTCGGAAATGGCGACCTTGGCGTTCGGATACAGGCGCTTGAGGAAGTCGGCGCCGATCTTCAGTGCGCCGGTGCCGCCCAGGGCTTGCGCGGTGACCACGCGGCCTTCGGTGATCAGCGGCGATTCAGCGCCGAAGAGCAGCTTCTGCACGGCTTGGTCGTAGGCGGCAATGCCTTCGATCGGCAGGTAGCCGCGCGGGGCAGCGGCGGCCAGGCGGGCCTTTTCGGCTTCCTGCACGGCGCGCAGCACCGGAATTTTCCCTTCGTCGGTGAAGTACACGCCCACGCCCAGATTCACTTTGGTGCTGCGGGTATCGGCGTTGAAAGCTTCATTCAGGCCCAGGATGGGATCGCGCGGAGCCAGTTCGACAGCGGAGAAAAGCGACATGAGATGTCTCGATCGGTTGGTTCGGAATTCGGTGGGATCTTGCAGGCGGTGCGGCGCGGACTCCGGGGCGGGTCGCCCGGCGCCAGAAGTACAACGAGGCGCGCACGAAGGTGGATTGTACCGAATACAGGCTCTAATCGCCCGAAAAATCCTTGCAGAACAGGCGCCTAAAGCGTTTTAGCGGCCAGTACAGATGTGCGGGCCCCGCTATCCAAACGATTGCTCGAGCCGCACGCTACACTAGACGATTGGTTGCAATTGCCGCTGCCGCCCTCACTTTGTGAGGGCGTGCGAGTCACTTTGTCGACTTCCCGCGCTGCCATCCTACCCGCCGCCATGACCGATCTGAGCCAAGTCCCCAGCCCGCACGACGAGTCGAAGTTCGTGACTTTCGAGGGCTCGCCGTTCCAGTTGTACCAGCCGTATCCGCCGGCCGGCGACCAGCCGGAGGCGATCCGCCAGCTCGTCGAGAACATTGGTGACGGCCTGTCGTACCAGACCCTGCTGGGCGTGACGGGCTCGGGCAAGACCTTCACCATGGCCAATGTGATCGCGCAGGTGGGGCGCCCAGCGATTGTGTTTGCGCCCAACAAGACGCTGGCGGCGCAGCTGTATTCGGAGTTTCGCGAGTTTTTCCCGCGCAATGCGGTCGAATACTTTGTCTCCTACTACGACTATTACCAGCCTGAGGCCTATGTGCCGCAGCGCGACCTCTTCATCGAGAAGGACTCGTCGATCAACGAGCACATCGAGCAGATGCGGCTCTCCGCCACCAAGAGCCTGCTGGAGCGTCGCGATGTGGTGATCGTGGCCACCGTCTCGGCCATCTACGGTATCGGCAACCCGAGCGAATACCACCAGATGATCCTGACGCTGCGCGCGGGTGACAAGGTCAGCCAGCGCGACGTGATTGCGCGCCTGATCGCCATGCAGTACACGCGCAACGAGACGGATTTCCAGCGCGGCACGTTCCGCGTGCGTGGCGATACGGTCGACATCTTTCCGGCCGAGCACGCAGAGATGGCCGTGCGCCTGGAGCTGTTCGACGATGAAGTCGAATCGCTGCAGCTGTTCGATCCGCTGACGGGCCGTGTGCGGCAGAAGATTCCACGATTTACGGTGTACCCGTCGAGCCACTATGTGACGCCGCGCGAGACCGTGCTGCGCGCGATTGAGACCATCAAGGCCGAGCTGCGCGAACGGCTCGACTTCTTCTACAAGGAAAACAAGCTGGTGGAAGCGCAGCGGCTGGAGCAGCGCACGCGCTTCGATCTGGAAATGCTGCAGGAGCTGGGCTTCTGCAAGGGCATCGAGAATTATTCGCGACACTTGTCTGGCTCCGCGCCGGGCGAACCGCCGCCGACGCTGGTCGACTACCTGCCGCCGGATGCGCTGATGTTCCTCGATGAATCGCACGTGCTGATCGGCCAGCTCAACGGTATGTACAACGGTGACCGCGCGCGCAAGGAAACGCTCGCTGAGTATGGTTTCCGCTTGCCTTCCGCACTCGACAACCGGCCGCTCAAGTTTGCCGAATTCGAGACCAAGATGCGGCAGGTGACGTTCGTGTCTGCCACACCGGGGGATTACGAAAAAAAGACGGCGGGCACGGAAGTCGTGGAGCAGGTCGTGCGCCCCACGGGCCTCGTCGACCCGATTATCGAGGTGCGCCCGGCCACGACGCAGGTCGACGATCTGCTGTCGGAGATCCATGTGCGCGTCGAGGCCGGCGAGCGTGTGCTGGTGACCACGCTCACCAAGCGCATGGCCGAGCAGTTGACCGAGTTCCTGTCGGAGAACGGCGTCAAAGTCCGCTACCTGCATTCGGACATTGATACCGTGGAACGCGTGGAGATCATCCGCGACCTCCGCCTGGGCACGTTCGATGTGCTGGTTGGTATCAACCTGCTGCGCGAGGGGCTGGATATTCCCGAAGTGTCACTCGTGGCGATTCTGGATGCCGACAAGGAAGGCTTCCTGCGCGCCGAGCGCTCGCTCATCCAGACGATCGGCCGCGCCGCGCGGAATGTGAACGGCACCGCCATCCTTTATGCGGATCGCATGACCGATTCGATGAAGAAGGCGATTGGCGAAACCGAGCGCCGCCGTGCCAAGCAGATCGCCCACAACGAGGCGCACGGCATCACGCCGCGTGGTGTGGTCAAGCGGATCAAGGACATCATCGACGGTGTGTACAACGTCGACGATGCGCGCGCCGAGCTGAAGGCTGCGCAGGATGCCGCCAAGTACGAGGACATGAGCGAGAAGCAGGCGTCAAAGGAAATCAAGCGCCTGGAAAAACAGATGCTCGACCACGCCAAGAACCTCGAATTCGAAAAGGCGGCGGCGGTGCGCGATCAGCTTGCCAGGCTCAAGTCGCAGCTCTTCGGGGCGAGCGGCGAAGACCATATCGTTCCGGCCGCCTGAACTGCGCGGCCACCTGCGTTGTCGGACTCCCGCCTTGCCGCAGGCGGCGGGGGTTGCTGTCAACGCCATTTCAAATCAAATTCAGGCACTGCGCGTCGCCTGACCGGGGAATCGGCATGTGCTGCAGCGCTCGACTGCACGCGTCCGCCATCAAGGGAGTTCGATGTTCAATTTTTTGCTTAACCCGTGGCGCAAGTGGCGCGCTTCCCGGCACGCCAGCCATCAACTCGACGCCATCCTCGCCCAGTTCGAGCCCACGCGCAGTCTGGCCGAACGCAACGAATGGCTGATCGAGCTGACTTACTGGCTGCGTCGGGCAGACCGGCCTGAGGGGGCCGCGTCGGAGTCCTGGCGTTATGCCCGCCTGCGTTATCTGCTCCAGGTGCTGGAGAACAATCCGGCCCTGGCAGAACGCGTTGGGCAGACATTGCGCAGCATCGTGCAAGACAACGATCCGGTGTCGCTGCTGTGCGATACGGGGTTGTCGTCACGCTCGGGTTTCTGGAGCGAGTTGCTCGACCGCTGGCAGGCGCGCCTGCTGCCGCCTGCACCGAACCAGCCGCAACTGGCGACGTTGTTTGCGCTGATGTTTGTGGGACCGACCGACGCGCAGTGGGTCGATGGTCTGGACGACGAACTGGTCACGCGCCTCTACGCGCTGTTCCGTGCGGGGATGGATGCCGATCACGCTGCTGGCCAGACACGACTGGAGCGCAGCCTTGGTATCGGCATCCAGATCCTGATCAGCCAGGTCCGTGCGGCGGGTTTGTCGCGCGGCATCCGCAGCCGCATGGACCGTGCGGAACTGACGGACTCTCCGTTCTATCTGCTGGCCGACGCAGCCAACGCGATCTTCCTTGAGCGGCCCAACGCCGCGCTGGCGAGCCCCGAGCGGTTCCTGCAGGAACTCAACTATTTTCGCGCCGTGCTGGACCGCTGCCGAACGGCGACGGCCAGCGTGTATCAGCATTTGGATGAGAACGGCGTCTCGGTAGAAGTCGTGTTCCAGGTCGAGCGGATGAAGGCGTGGCTGGGCCGCATCGATTTGCTGCTCACCGCGTGGGCAGATACACAGGGCTCGCGCCGCTTCGTGCATATGACGGCCGAACTGGTGTCGGCCAGCCAGCATCGCCGCAGTGTGGGGTATCTGATTCGCTCCACGTTTGCGGATCTGGCGCGCAAGGTGGTCGAGCGCTCAGCGGAGAGCGGCGAGCACTACATTACGCGTGACGGCAAAGAATATGGCGCGATGGTCAAGGCTGCGGCCGGCGGTGGTGTCATTACAGCGGCCACGGTGTACATCAAGTTCTTCATCACCGGCGCGCATCTGTCACGCTTTACCGAAGGGCTGTTCGCGTCGATCAACTATGCGGTCAGCTTTCTTGGCATCCATTTCGCGCATTTCACGTTGGCTACCAAACAACCTGCCATGACGGCCCCTGCGCTGGCGCACCGGCTCGATCAGGTGGGGCGCCAGGAAGGGTTGGACCGCTTTGTCGACGACACGGTCGCCATGATCCGCTCCAACGCGGCGGCGATTGCGGGCAATCTTGTGGCCGTAGCGCCGGTGGCCTTCCTGGTGCAGTGGCTGGCCGGGCGCTTCTTCCATACGGATCTGATTTCGGCAGCGAAGGCGATGGCGACCATCGATTCCTTTTCGATCCTTGGGCCGACGCCGTTGTACGCGATTTTCACGGGCGTGTTGCTGTGGGCATCGAGCCTGGCGGCGGGCTGGGCAGACAACTGGTTCGCGCTACACCGTGTGCATGACGTGATCGCCTACCACCGGCGCCTTCGGTTCATGGTCGGCACGCAGGGCGCGCAGCGCATTGCCAGCTTCTGGAAGCGCAATCTGTCGGGCATTGTTGCCAACGTGTCGCTGGGCTTCATGCTGGGGCTCGGGCCCGAGATCCTGTCGTTCTTCGGCCCGCATATGGAAGTGCGTCACGTCACGCTGTCGACCGGTGCGGTGGCAACCGCCGTGGGCGTGCTGGGCCCAAGCGTGATGCATACGGCACCATTCTGGCTGGCCGTGGCCGGCATTGCGCTGATGGGTGTGCTGAACGTGCTGGTGTCGTTTGCCCTGGCCTTCAACATGGCGATGCGCTCACGCAACCTGCGCGGGGTCGATCGCAAGCGCGTGACTGGCGCCGTATGGCGCCGCATCTTGCGGGATCCGCTGTGCCTGCTGGTGCCGCGCGCCCCAACTGTGAGCACGCCGCCCAGCACCAGCACGCCGGTCTAGGTCTAGTGGGTTGCGGGCGCGGCAGGCGCGCCCAACTCGCTGCGGAACGGAATGGATGGCTGCGCGCCGAGCCGCGTGACTGACACTGCCGCCGCGGCTTGCCCGAATTCGATGGCCGTATCGGGCGACACGCCTTCTGCCAGTGCCACAGCCAGCGCGCCGACAAACGTATCGCCGGCAGCGGTAGTGTCGATGGCGTGCGCGATCGGTGCCGGCATCAACAGGCGCGACTGCGCATCTACGTAAGCCACGCCGCGCGCCCCCAACGTGACGATCACGTGCCGCGCACCTTGTGCATGCAGATCAGCGGCGGCATCCAGTGCGGCTTCGGGCGAATCGACAGGGCGGGCTGTCAGTAGCGCCGCTTCGGTTTCGTTCGGGATCAGGTAATCGCAGGCTGCAATCCATGGGGTAGGCAGCGGGCCGATGGCAGGCGCCGGGTTCAGGATGACCGTTTTGCCAAGCCGCTGCCCGAGCTTGAGCGCGCATTCCACCGCATCCGGCGGAGATTCCAACTGACAAACGATTACGCGCGCGCGTTCGAACGCTGCCTGTTGCGCTTCGATCATCGCTGGCGTCAGCAATTCGTTGGCGCCAGCCACGATGACGATGGTGTTCTGGCCGCTGTTGGCCACGGTCACGCAGGCGATGCCGGTGGCGGCCCCGGCGTGCACCGACACCATCGATGTGTCCACGCCCTCGCGGCGCAGGCCGTCGCGCAGTGCGGTGCCGTATGCGTCGTCACCCACGCAGCCGAGCATGGCGACACGGGCCCCCAGGCGCGCGGTCGCCACGGCCTGGTTGGCACCCTTGCCGCCTGGGATGGTTTCCAGCGCAGGCGCAGCAACCGTTTGCCCGGGACGCGGCAAGCGCGGCGTGCGGATCACGAGATCCATATTCAGGCTGCCGACGATCAGCACGTCGGCAGCGGGGTGCGCGGAAGAGGCGGAAGGGCGCTTGGCCACCATGTCGGGACTACGTTGAAAGCGTGAAAGGAATGCTGAATCAGGCGGCGCGTGCCGGGCGCTCAGGCTCGGCGGTGGACTCGCGCAAAGACAGGCGCGGCGGCAGCACGATGCGGCGCGCACGGTGCTCTTCCACGGGATGGCGCAAGGCGTTGTCGCCGAGGTGTTCGAGCAGCGTCTGCGCGGTGGTCTCGCCGAGTTGGCGGATCGATTGGCCAACGGTGGACAGCGCCGGATAGACGTAGCGGCTCAGTTCGATGTCGTCAAAGCCCATCACGGACAGCGCCTTCGGCACAGGAATGCCCAGTTCCGCCGCAGCGCGCAGCGCGCCGATACCCATCAGGTCATTACCGGCAAAGATGGCCGTGGGCATCTCGCCTTCGGTCAGCAGTTGGCGCGCGGCACGGTAGCCGCCGGGGCTGGTGAAATCGCCTTCGGCAATGCGGGCCGAGGCTTCCGGCACGCCGGCTTCGCGCAGCGCGCGGTGGAAACCGGCAAGGCGCTCTGCCGTCACGCTCAGTGCCGACGGCCCGCTGATGCAGGCGATGCGGCGGTGGCCGAGTTCCAGCAGATGCTTGGTCGCCATGTACGCGCCTTCTTCGTGATCGACTTGCACTTGGTCGGCCTGGATGCCTTCGGTCGGGCGGTCGACCATCACGATGGGCAGGGCGGATTCACCGAGCGCTTCGACCAGCGCCGTGTCTGGCCCGGCGCTGCTGACGATGATGCCGTCGACGCGCTTTTCCATCAGCACACGCAGGTAGTCGCGCTGCTTGCGGGGGTCGTCGTCGGAGTTGCAGAGGATGACGCTGTAGCCAGCGGCAGCGCACACGTCTTCAATGCCGCGTGCCAACTCCGCAAAGTACGGATTGGTGGCGGTGGGCACGAGCACGCCGATGGTGCGCGTGGTGCGGTGTTTGAGCGAGCGTGCCACGGCGCTGGGCACATAGCGCGTAGCCCGGATGGCTTCTTCCACGCGCTTGCGTGTCTCGGCGTTGACTGGCCTTGTGTTGTTGATGACGTGCGAGACGGTGGTGAACGAAACCCCGGCCAGTGCGGCCACGTCCTTGATGGTTGCCATGACGATCTCCTCTGTCTCTTAATGTTGCTTGCTGCGGTTGCGCTTGCTGCGATAGGTATCCATGACCACGGCCGCGACGATGACCGCGCCCGTGATGATTCGTTTGGTGGGCTCGGAGGCGCCGATCTGTGCAAGGCCTGATTCGAGCACCGAGATGATCAGCACGCCGAACAGCGTGCGCACGACCGACCCGCGTCCGCCCATCAGGCTCGTGCCGCCGATCACCACGGCCGCGATCACCTGCAGTTCCATGCCTACGCCCGCGTTCGGATCGGCCGCTTCCAGACGCGACACCTGGAACAGCGCCGCTAGCCCCGACAACAATCCCATCAGCGCAAACACGGCAACCTTGTATGGCCGCGGATTCACGCCCGCCAGCCGCACGGCTTCTTCATTGGTGCCGATGGCCACCAGGTAGCGGCCGAACACCGTGCGCACCAGCACAATCTGGCCAACGATCGTGATGACAATCGCAATCAGGAACGACGGCGCAATGCCCAACGCGATGGGGTTGGCCAGCCAGTCGACCGCGCTGCCGATGTACACCGTGCGCGAATCGGTGAGGCTGTAGGCGAGGCCGCGCGCCATTTCCAACACGCCCAGTGACACGATGAACGACGGAATACCCCAGTGCACCGTGACCGCGCCGGTCAGCATGCCCGCAGCCGTTGCCAGCACTACGCCCGCCAACGCCGCCGGCAACAAGCCCCAGCCGAACTGGGTCATGGCAACAGACAGCACCGAAGCCGCCAGCGCCAGTACCGAGCCGACCGACAAATCAATGCCGCCGATCATCAGAATGAACGTCATCCCCACGGCCATCACCAGCAGGTCGGGAATCTCGTTGGCGATGGTGGTGAACGTGGGCAGCGAGAAGAACGTCGGCGACAGCGTGCCGAACAGCACCAGCATGGCGATCAGCGCAGCGAGCAACCCGCCGATGGTGCCAAGCGACATGCCCAGCGCCGCGCGCGTGCCGGCGGTCGCAGCGGGCGGCGTCGGGGGCAGGGTTGAATCAGAGCGCATCTGCGGTCTCCGAGGGCGATTGAGGTGCACGTGAATCGGATTCGCCCGATTCACCGAAAGCGGCGGCGAGCAGCGCGTCCTGGCTCCAGCCGTCGCGTTGGAAGATGTGCGTGAGCCGCCCGGCGCGCATGACACCAATGCGATCACACAATTGCATGAGTTCGCGCAGATCGCTCGAGACCACGACCAGCGCCTTGCCTCGCGCAGCCAGCGCGTCGAGCAGCGTATAGATGTCGAACTTGGCGCCGACATCCACCCCTCGCGTCGGCTCATCGAATAGCAGCACGGGCGTGTCGCGCTCCAGCCAGCGGGCGATGGCCACCTTCTGCTGATTGCCGCCGGATAGTTCACCCACCGGCTGCTCCGGACCCGCGCACCGGACACGCAAGGCGCCGATGTGCCGCTGCGCCAGCGCACGCTCTTGCGCGGGTTGCAGCCAGCCGCGTTTCGTGACGCCCGGCATGTTGCCCAGCGCGATGTTCGTGGCGATGGGCAGGCTCAGCATCAGGCCTTCGTCCTTGCGGTCTTCGGTGAGCAGGCTGATGCCGTGGCGTACCGCATCGCCGGGCGAGCGGATGCTCACTGGCGCCAGCGGCGAGCCCACCTCGACGGTGCCCGCATCCGCGCGGTCCGCACCGAAGATCAGCCGCAGCAGCTCCGTGCGCCCCGCGCCGACCAGCCCCGCGATGCCAAAGATTTCCCCCGGCGCCACGTCAAAGCTCACGTCGCGCACGGCCGGCGTACGCGTGAGGCCACTCACCCGCAGCGCCGGTGAGCCGGCACCGGGCCGCGGCGCGCGCGTGGTGCGTTGTGTTTCGGATGCGGCGGCCACATCGCGACCGACCATCGCCTGGATCAGCGCATCCTGCGTGACCGTCGCGGCCGGCGCATCGGTAACCAGTTTGCCGTCACGCAGCACGACAATGCGATCGGCAATGCGCGCGAGTTCGTCCAGGCGGTGGGAGATGTAGATGATCGCCACGCCTTCGCGGCGCAGCGCGTCGATGCGCTCGAACAGCGTGGCGCTCTCGTGCGCGCTCAGCATCGCCGTCGGCTCGTCGAGGATGAGCACCCGGCATGCGCTCGCCAGTGCTCGGGCAATCTCGATCATCTGCCGGTGGCCGATGCCGAGCGTCTGGACGGGCGTCCACGGATCGAGGTCCAGGCCGACGCGCGCGAGCGCCTGTTCGGCTCGACGGCGCAACGCGGAACGATCCACAAAACCGAACCGCCGGGGGAGGTCGCCCAGGAACAGGTTTTCGGCCACTGTCAGCGTCGGCACCATGCTCAGTTCCTGCAGCACCATGCGCACGCCCAGCGCTTCGGCTGCGCTGCGCGAATCGGGTGCGTACAGCGTGCCGGCCAGCGTCATCGACCCGGAAGTCGCGGTCTCCAGTCCGCAGAGGATCTTGGAAAGCGTGCTCTTGCCGGCGCCGTTCTCCCCCGTGAGTGCAAGCACCTCGCCCGCGTGCACGTCGAGATCGATATCTCGCAGCACGGGGGCGGCGTAGTGCTTGCTGACGGCTGAGACGCGCAGCAGTGGCGGGCGCGGTTCGTGAGCGGCAGACATGGCTGGCGGCGGCTTGCCTGTCTGGCGCGTTACGTGCGCGTGACGAGGTTGACCGGTGTCTCGACGACACCCGACAGCTTCGCCTGCGGCGTCTTGGCGGCCAGCGCCTTCAGGGCGGTCTCGATGCCGTAGACGGCTTGCTGATCGGCGTGTTGATCAGCAGTGGCTACGACACGCCCATCCGCCAGCATGGCTTTGATGGCGTCGATGTTGTCGTAGCCGCCAATCAGCACCTTGCCCAGCTTGCCTGCCGCGCGCACTGCCGACACAGCGCCGATGGCCATGTTGTCGTTGCCGCACAGCAGCGCCTTCAGGTCAGGCTCCGAGCGCAGCATGGCGGCCGCCACCTTGTTGCCCTTATCGATTTCCCATTCGCCCGATTGCACCCCGGCGATCTTCAGCTTGGCGGCTTCGGCCGCATCCTTGAAGCCGGCGGTGCGCTGCTGGGCGTTTGTCGTGGTCGGAATGCCTTCGATAATGCCCACGGCATCGCCCGGCTTAAGCGACTTGGCAACGAAGTCGCCCACGAGTCGCGCACCCTTGCGGTTGTCCGGCCCCACGAAAGGCACATTGAGCCCTTTCTCTTTTAGCGCCGCCGGGTCTAGCCGGTTGTCGATGTTGATGACGAGAATGCCCGCGTCCACCGCTTTCTTGACGACCGGTACCAACGCCTTGGAGTCGGCTGGCGCCAGCACCAGCGCATCCACACGCGCGACGATCATCTGCTCGACTAGGCGGATCTGGCCGGCGGTGTCGGTTTCGTCGCGAATGCCGTTGGTCAGCAGCGAGTACTCCGACGCGTGGTCCTTCTGATGCTTGCGGGCGCCGTTCTCCATGGTCAGGAAGAACTCGTTGGCGAGCGACTTCATGACCAGCGCCACTTTGGGCGGCTGATTGGCCGCGTACGCCAGCGAAAACGGGAAGGGCAGAGCAGCAGCTACGGCAGAGCCCGCGCCAAGTTGCAGGGCGCGGCGACGGCGGATATCCATGGTGTCTCCTCCAGGAAGAGGCCTATCTGGGCGGGTGGGATGCGGGCGTCGTTGCCGCTTCATGCCGTAAGGCATTCCTAAGGGCAATCGCGCCTCGCTCTTCGCAAACGTTTGCGTATCTGACAGTCTCGGCTACCGCGTAACAGAAGTCAATCAAATTGCGCTTTTCACCGCATAAGGAAAAACCCGCAGTGACGGCGCCTTCGCGACGGCCCCGCAAGTTGCGTTGCGGGAGTGGTGTGATAGCCCTATCGAACGTGGTTGATTGTTTTAGTCCACAATACGGCCTGCCGCGTGGCCATCCCGGTTTTCGGGCTCTGCAAATCCCCTTGCTGCGACGCGGAATCCCCCGACACCTTAGTTGACCGATTTTGTCGGGTTCCTTTATACTTGAGCAAAACGATCAGGTATTTCCCCGACGCCATGAGATTGACCACCAAAGGCCGCTTCGCGGTCACCGCCATGATTGACTTGGCGCTGCGCCAAGAGCAGGGTCCGGTCACGCTGGCTGGCATCAGCCAGCGTCAGAAGATTTCGCTGTCGTATCTGGAGCAGCTGTTCGGCAAACTGCGCCGCCACGAAATCGTGGAAAGCGTGCGCGGTCCGGGCGGCGGCTACAGCCTCGCACGCCGTGCCGACGACGTCACCGTTGCCGACATCATCATCGCCGTGGATGAGCCGCTGGATGCCACCCAATGTGGCGGCAAGGGCAACTGCGGCGGCGAAGAGCATGTCGGCGGTCACACGGGCCGCTGCATGACGCACGACCTGTGGGCCACGCTCAATCAGAAGATGGTCGAGTATCTCGATTCGGTGTCGCTCCAGAATCTGGTCGATCAGCAACGCGAACGTCAGCCCGAAGTGATCCAGGACATGCGTGAAGCGCGTCCTGCTCGCCGCGAACGCGCAGCGGCACGCGCCCGTACCGCTGATGCGGCGGCCGTGACTTCAGTGGCTGCCGAGCCCGTCAAGCGCGCGCCGCTGGTCAACTCCGTTTTCAGTCTGGCGCAGTCGTGATTGCGCCGGCGTGAGGCCGGCCACGACGCCAGCCCCACACAAGAACATCGCCCCCCACACAAGGCAGACAAGATATGAGCACCCCGCATCTTCCCATCTACATGGACTATTCCGCGACGACGCCGGTGGATCCGCGCGTGGTCGACAAGATGATCCCGTACCTGCGCGAGAGTTTCGGCAATCCTGCGTCGCGCAGCCACCCGTTTGGCTGGGAAGCCGAGAAGGCCGTCGAGACCGCGCGCGAGCAGGTTGCCGCGCTGGTGAACGCTGACCCGCGCGAAATCGTCTGGACGTCCGGCGCTACCGAGTCCGACAACCTGGCGATCAAGGGCGCTGCCAACTTCTACAGCAGCAAGGGCAAGCACATCATCACCGTGAAGACCGAGCACAAAGCTGTGCTGGACACGACGCGTGAGCTGGAGCGCCAGGGTTTCGAAGTGACGTATCTGGACGTGAAGGACAACGGCCTGATCGATATCGAAGTCTTCAAGCAAGCCATCCGCCCCGACACCATTCTTGCGTCGGTGATGATGGTGAACAACGAAATCGGCGTGGTTCAGGACATCGAGCAGTTGGGCGAGATCTGCCGCGAAAAGGGCGTGATCTTCCACGTTGATGCCGCGCAGGCCACGGGCAAGGTGGGCATCGACCTGCAGAAGCTGAAGGTCGACCTGATGTCGTTCTCGGCCCACAAGACGTATGGGCCGAAGGGCATCGGCGCGCTGTATGTGCGTCGCAAGCCGCGTATCCGCATCGAAGCGCAGATGCACGGCGGTGGCCACGAGCGCGGCATGCGTTCGGGCACGCTTGCGACGCACCAGATTGTGGGCATGGGCGAGGCCTTCCGCATCGCCAAGGAAGAAATGGCGACCGAAAACGAGCGTATCCGCATGCTTCGTGATCGGCTGTATCGCGGCCTGAACACGATGGAAGAGGTGTATGTGAACGGCGATATGGAAGCCCGTGTACCGCACAACCTCAACATCAGCTTCAACTTTGTCGAAGGCGAGTCGCTGATCATGGCCATCAAGGACGTTGCCGTGTCGTCGGGCTCGGCCTGTACGTCGGCCTCGCTGGAACCTTCGTACGTGCTGCGTGCGCTGGGCCGCAACGACGAACTGGCGCACAGCTCGATCCGCTTCACAGTCGGCCGCTTCACCACGGAAGAAGAAGTCGATTACGTGGTCGAACTGCTCAAGAACAAGATCGGCAAGCTCCGCGACCTGTCTCCGCTGTGGGAGATGTACAAGGACGGCGTGGATCTGAACAGCATTCAATGGGCGGCGCACTAAGCGCGGCGTTTGAGAACAACGGCGCCCCCGCGCCAGCCAACGATTGAAAGAGGTGTGAAATGTCTTACAGCAACCAAGTTCTGGACCATTACGAAAACCCGCGCAACGTCGGTTCGTTCGAGAAGGGCGACGACACGGTCGGTACCGGCATGGTCGGGGCGCCGGCTTGCGGCGACGTGATGAAGCTGCAGATCAAGGTCAACGAGCAGGGCGTGATCGAAGACGCCAAGTTCAAGACCTACGGCTGCGGCTCGGCCATCGCTTCGTCGTCGCTGGTGACGGAATGGGTGAAGGGCAAGACGCTGGACCAAGCGCTGGAGATCCGCAACACGGCCATCGCTGAAGAGCTGGCCTTGCCGCCGGTGAAGATCCATTGCTCGATCCTGGCCGAAGACGCCATCAAGGCGGCCGTGGCCGACTACAAGGAAAAGCACGGCTCGGCCGAGCAGAAGGCTGCTTGAGCCGGTTTGGATAGAAAGGACGCAGCATGATCACCCTGACCGACAAGGCCGCGCAGCACGTTTCCCGCTACCTCACCCGCCGTGGCAAAGGCGTGGGCTTGCGCGTGGGCGTGAAGACCACGGGCTGTTCGGGCCTGGCATACAAGCTCGAATATGCAGATGAGATTGCCGCCGAAGACGAGGTCTTCGAATCCAACGGTGTCAAGGTGATCGTCGATCCGAAGAGCTTGCCGTACATCGACGGTACCGAATTGGACTACGCGCGCGAAGGGTTGAATGAAGGTTTCCGCTTCAATAACCCGAACGTGAAGGACGAATGCGGCTGCGGCGAGTCGTTCCGCGTGTGAGCGGGGCGCATTGAAGCAGGCGATTGTCGGTTTCGAGCGGGACGAGGAGGGCCACTGGGTCGCCCGTCTCGCTTGCGGACACGGGCAGCATATGCGCCACGATCCGCCCTGGCAGTTGCGGCCCTGGACCGAAACCGAAGCCGGGCGCGCCAGCAAGATCGGCGTGATTGTGGAGTGCCTGAAGTGCGATCGGGGTGAGCCGGTCGAATAAGGAACACGAAGGAACACGAGGCGGCGCGGCCGCTTTTTTTATTCATGAATTCCGGTTTGTCCGCACACACGACGCATTTTTCCCTCTTCGGTCTGCCCGAGCACTTCGAGGTCGACGACGACGCTCTGAACGCTGCCTATCGCACCGTGCAGTCGCAGGCGCATCCCGACCGTTATGCCCACGCGGGCGATGCCGAACGCCGCGTCGCCATGCAATGGGCCACGCGCGCCAATGAGGCCTACCAGACGCTGCGTGATCCGCTCAAACGGGCGACGTATCTATTGCACCTGCGTGGTATTGACGTGCAGGCGGAGAACAACACGGCTATGCCGCCCGCGTTCCTGATGCAGCAAATGGAATGGCGCGAAACGCTCGGCGACGCCAAGGTCGAGCGCGATGTGGATGCGCTGGACGATCTGCTTGGCATGCTGCGCAAGGAAAAACGCGCGCGTTATCAGGCGCTGTCCGGCCTGCTCGGCGGCGATGGCAACACCGCGGCAGCGGCCGATGCCGTGCGCCAATTGATGTTCATCGAAAAGATCGAACGCGACACCGCCGAGGCCATCGACCGGCTGGACGACTAGAACCCAGAATTTGCGACAATGTTGGGTTTGCCCCGGCAGGCAGCCCATCCGCGCAATCGAGACATCCCATGGCTTTACTGCAGATTTCCGAACCTGGCGAATCGCCCGCACCGCACCAGCGCCGTCTGGCGGTGGGCATCGACCTGGGCACGACCAACTCGTTGGTGGCCTCCGTGCGCAGCAGCGTGCCGGAAGTGCTGCCCGATGATCAGGGTCGCCCTCTGCTGCCCTCCGTCGTACGTTATCTCCCAACAGGCGGTGCGCACATCGGTTACAAGGCCCAGGCGGAAGCCGTGCGTGACCCGAAGAACACCATCATCTCGGTCAAGCGTTTCATGGGGCGCGGCCTGAAGGACGTCGCTCACATTGAGAACACGCCGTACGACTTTGTCGACGCGCCCGGCATGGTCCAACTGAAGACCGTAGCCGGCGTGAAGAGCCCGGTGGAAGTGTCGGCGGAGATTCTCGCCACACTGCGCCAACGTGCTGAAGATACGCTCGGTGACGAACTCGTCGGCGCCGTCATCACCGTCCCGGCGTACTTTGACGATGCACAACGGCAAGCGACCAAGGACGCCGCCAAGCTGGCCGGGCTGAACGTGCTGCGCCTGCTGAACGAGCCGACCGCCGCTGCCATCGCCTACGGCCTGGACAACGCCGCCGAAGGCATTTACGCCGTCTATGACCTGGGCGGCGGTACGTTCGACATCTCGGTGCTCAAGCTCACCAAGGGCGTGTTCGAGGTGATGTCGACGGGCGGTGACTCCGCGCTCGGCGGTGACGATTTCGACCAGCGCGTCGTGTGCTGGATCGTCGAGCAAGCCGGCCTGCAACCGCTCTCGGCCGAAGACACACGCCTGCTGCTGAACAAGGCACGCGCCGCCAAGGAATGGCTCTCCACCGCCGACAGCACCGAGATTGACGCGATGCTCTCCACCGGCGAGACCGTACATCTCGTGTTGACCGCCGAAACCTTTGCCGAACTGACCGCCAATCTCGTGCAGAAGACGCTGTCGCCGGTGCGCCGCGCGTTGCGCGATGCGGGCGTGACGGTCGAAGAAGTGAAGGGCGTTGTGCTGGTCGGTGGTGCGACGCGCATGCCGATCATCCGCCGTGCCGTTGGCCAACTGTTTGGTCAGACGCCGCTCACGAATCTCGATCCCGACCAGGTGGTCGCCATTGGTGCGGCCATGCAAGCCAACCTGCTGGCCGGTAACCGTGCGCCGGGTGAAGACTGGCTGCTGCTCGACGTGATCCCGCTGTCGCTGGGCGTCGAGACGATGGGCGGCCTGGTGGAGAAGATCATCCCGCGTAACAGCACGATTCCCGTCGCGCGCGCGCAGGAATTCACCACGTTCAAAGACGGCCAGACGGCCATGGCGATCCACGTGCTGCAGGGCGAGCGCGAGCTGGCGAGTGATTGCCGATCGCTGGCACGTTTCGAGTTGCGCGGCATCCCGCCGATGGTGGCCGGCGCCGCACGCATTCGCGTGACGTATCAGGTGGACGCTGACGGTTTGCTGTCCGTGTCGGCACGCGAAACGGTGTCGGGCGTGGAAGCGGCGATCGCTGTGAAACCGTCGTACGGTCTGGGCGATGACGATGTCGCCCGCATGCTGAAGGAAGGTTTTCAATCCGCCGAAGACGACATGCGCCGTCGTGCGCTGGCGGAAGAGCGCGTTGAAGGCGAGCGCTTGCTTGAGGCGCTGTCACAAGCGCTGGCGGCCGATGGCGATCTGCTGTCGCCGGAGGAGCGCGCCGCCATCGACACCGAAATTGCCGCGCTGCGCGCCACCATGCAGGGCGAAGACCACCGCGCCATCAAGGACGCCGTGGATGCCCTGTCGCACGGCACTGACGAATTCGCCGCGCGCCGTATGGATCGCGGCATCCGGAAGGCGCTTGCCGGCAAACGTATCGAGGAGCTCGGCTGATCGCCGATCGCATCTCCCAAAACACACTTATCGAACGAGTTTCTTCATGCCACAAATCGTCGTCCTTCCTCACGTCGAATACTGCCCGGAAGGGGCCGTGATCGAAGCCAAGTCCGGCACGACCATCTGCGATGCGCTGCTGGGCGCCGACATCGAGATCGAGCACGCCTGCGAGAAGTCGTGTGCTTGCACGACCTGCCACGTGATCGTGCGCGAAGGCTTCAATTCGTTGGATGAGGCGAGCGAGAAGGAAGAAGATTTGCTCGACAAGGCTTGGGGCCTAGAGCCGAACTCGCGCCTATCGTGCCAGGCCAAGGTGGCGGATACCGACTTGACCGTCGAGATTCCGAAATACACGATCAACCACGCCAAGGAAAACCACTGAGCCGAGTGGCCAGCGGAGCAGGGAGCCCATCATGAAATGGAACGACATCCAGCAGATCGCGGAAGCGCTGTACGACAAGTACCCCGACGTCGATCCGACGCGGCTGAACTTTGTCGACCTGCATAACAAGGTTGTCACGCTGGAAGGCTTTGACGACGACCACAAGCGCGGCGGCGAGAAGTTTCTCGAGGCCATCCAGCAAGCCTGGATCGACGAAGCGGAATAAGCACGTAGCGCTAAAACGCGTACGCATAAAAAAACCGGCCGCGAAGGCCGGTTTTTCTTTGGTGCGAAGGCGATGCCGATGCCGGGTCAGCCAGCCACCAGCGTACCGTTCTCGATATGCACACGCTCGCCTGCCTGGAAGCCCGGCGCAGCCTTGTACGTGAAGCTACGGTTTGTACCGTTGTCCATGCGCACGTTCACGCGGTATTGGGTGTCGCGGCTGTAGTAGTTCTCCGCCACATGGCCACCATAACCGCCTGCCACCGCGCCGCCGACTGTCGCCAGCGTACGGCCATTGCCGCGACCAATCTGGTTACCGAGCAACCCGCCCACCACGGCGCCACCGATCATGCCGAGGCCCGTTTCCTTGCCTTGCGTGGTAATCGGGGTGACTGACGTCACATGGCCGGCATACGGGCTGGCTGACTGGCGCGGCTGTGTTTGCGCATAGCTCGGGCTGGGCGACGGTGCACGTTCAGTGTACGACGGCTCTCGGGCGCGCGCCGGAGCGGGCGCCACGTTTTGTGCCGGATACGGAGCGGCCTGATTCGGCTGCGTTGTCTGGCCCGGTGCAGCCAACGCCATCGGGGCCGAAGCGCCCGGCATTGCCGCGGCTGATTGCGCAGCGACGTTCGGGTCAGTGCTGCCCTGTGTAGCCTTGGAGGTGGGCAGCACGCCGGTAATGGCGGCCACCGCAGTCAGGCTGGCGATGATCACGGCCACGGCGGCCGTCGTCATCAGCGGATGCATGCGTCGTGGCGACGACGGGACTTGACCCGGCGACGTGCCACCATATTGCTGACCTTGGTTCGGTTGGATGTTGTTGTTCATCTTCGTTCTCCTGCGGCCCGTGATTGGTTCGTGATGTGGCCCTTCGATGATCACAGTGTGGTCCATCGCCCAAACGGATGCCGTTTTAATTTGTAAGCATCTGTACTTCAATTTTTCTATTGAAAATCAATGGGTTGGCAAGATTTTATGCGGATTATCAAAACGGGGCGATGTTACAAATAGCGGGGTAGGTGCAGGATTTGCGCCCGCGCGGGCAATAAAAAAACGCTCCCGAAGGAGCGTTTTTTAGGAGCAGGACCGAGCCGATCAGTCTTCGCGGCGCAGGTGCGGGAAAAGGATCACGTCGCGGATGTTCGGGCTATCCGTGAGCAGCATCACCAGACGGTCGATGCCGATGCCGCAGCCGCCGGTCGGGGGCATGCCGTATTCCAACGCGCGGATGTAGTCGGCGTCATAGAACATGGCCTCTTCGTCGCCGGCGTCCTTCTGCTCGACCTGCTTGCGGAAGCGCTCAGCTTGGTCTTCCGGGTCATTCAGCTCGGAGAAGCCGTTGGCGATCTCGCGGCCTGTGATGAACAGCTCGAAGCGCTCGGTGATGCCAGGCAGCGTGTCGGAGCCGCGTGCCAGCGGCGACACTTCGACCGGGTAGTCGATGATGAACGTCGGCTCCCACAGTTGCGACTCGGCGGTTTCTTCAAACAGCACAAGCTGCAGGGTACCCACGCCGGCGTTCAGGAATTGCGGCGCGTTGGTGTCGATCTTGAACTTCTTCAGCTCGGCGCGGAGGAAGTCGACATCCGCCAGTTGCGCGTCGGTGTATTGCGGCGCGTACTTCTGGATTGCCTGGCAGATGGTCAGGCGATGGAACGGCTTGGCCAGATCCAGCTCGCGGCCCTGGTAAGTGAGCGTGGCGGTGCCCGAGACGTCGATGGCCGCCTGGCGGATCAGCTGTTCGGTGAAGTCCATCAGCCAGCGGTAGTCCGTGTAGGCCGCGTAGAACTCCATCATCGTGAACTCGGGATTGTGTCGCGGCGACACGCCCTCGTTACGGAAATTGCGATTGATTTCGTACACGCGCTCGAAACCGCCCACGATCAGGCGCTTGAGATACAGCTCTGGCGCGATGCGCAGGAACATCTGCATGTCCAGCGCGTTGTGGTGCGTGATGAACGGCTTGGCTGCCGCGCCGCCCGGAATCGGATGCAGCATCGGCGTCTCGACTTCCATGAAACCGTTGCCGGCCATGAAGTTGCGCAGCGAAGCCATGGCCTTGGTGCGGGCGCGGAATGTGTCGCGCGTTTCCTTCGAGACGATCAGATCGACGTAGCGCTGGCGGTACTTCTGTTCCTGGTCGGCCAGACCGTAGTAATCACCCGGCAGCGGGCGCAGGCTCTTAGAGAGCAGGCGCAGTTCCGTCACAGCCACCGACAGTTCGCCGGTCTTCGTCTTCATCAGCGTGCCGCGTGCGGCCACGATATCGCCCAAGTCCCACTTCTTGAAGCTGGCGTAGACGTCTTCGCCCACGGCGTCGCGGCTGATATAGAACTGGATGCGGTCGGTGGCGTCCTGCACGGTAGCAAAGCTGGCCTTGCCCATCACGCGCTTGAGCATCATGCGGCCAGCAACGGCCACCTGCACCGGTTCGGCTTCCAGAGCAGCCTGCTCCAGCTCGCGGTATTTCGCTTGCAGATCACCGGCATGGTGCGTCGGGCGAAAATCATTGGGGAACGCGACGCCTTGCTGGCGGATCTCTGCCAGTTTCTCGCGGCGCTCGGCGATGATCTTGTTGTCGTCCTGCGCCGGCACGGCGGCCGCGGTGTTCGATTCGGCCGGGTTGTTCTGTTCGGTCATGATGGTGAGGAGAGGAATGTCGGTTCAAGCGATGTTGCGCAGGTCGTCCAGTTCGGTCGCGCCAAAATCGGGGCGGACGAGGTAGGCGGCGATGCGCGTGGCGGCGTCTTGCGGCGAGACCAGCTCGCCATGCGCGTGCAGATCGCGGAAGCGCTGCACGCCGGCAAAGTCGGCGCCACGGATGGTGCGTTGCATGTCGGTGTCGATGACGCCCGGGGCCAGCGCCACGGCGCGCACGCTGGCGTCGCCATCGGCGTTGATGGCGCGCACGAACATGTCCAGCCCCGCCTTGCCGGTGCAATACGCGGCCCAGCCGGCGATCGGCCGGCGCGCCGCGCCCGACGAGATCGCCAGCACGCGGCGCTGCGCGTTCCACCCGGAGGTGCCGCGCAGCAGGGCAGCGGTCAGCGCCATCGGGCCGGCCAGGTTCAGTTGCAGGTGCGGCAGCAGCGTATCGGCGCGCAATGTGTCGATGGTGCCGATCGGCTCGACCGCGCCGGCGTTGAGCACCAGCGTCACGTTGGCAAAAGCGGGCAGGGCGGCAAGCGTCTTGGTCATCCAGGCCTCAGCGGCATGCGCGTCGGACAGGTCGACCTGGTGCCAGTCGAGCGTCACGCCGGCGGCGGCCGCCTGCGCGCGCAATTCAGCGTTATCGCCGCGTGCCACGCAGATGAGGCGGCGACCGGGCTGCATCAGCGCCTGGGCCAGCGCGGCGCCCAAGCCGCGCGAGGCACCGGTCAGGATGAACAGGGACGTGTCAGACATGGCAGTCGCTCTGGTTTGGCTCGGATCAGACGCCCTGCTTCAGGCTGGCCTGAATAAACGGGTCGAGGTCGCCGTCCAGCACCTTCTGCGTGTTGGAGATTTCCACGTTGGTGCGCAGATCCTTGATGCGGCTTTGGTCCAGCACATACGAGCGGATCTGATGGCCCCAGCCCACGTCGGTCTTCGCCGCTTCCTGTGCGTCGGCAGCAGCCTGACGTTTGCGCAGCTCGTGCTCGTACAAACGCGACTTCAGCATCGTCATCGCCTCGGCGCGGTTGCGGTGCTGCGAGCGGTCGTTCTGGCACTGCACGACGATGCCGGTCGGGATGTGCGTGATCCGCACGGCCGAATCCGTCTTGTTGATGTGCTGACCGCCCGCGCCCGAAGCGCGGTACGTATCGACACGCAGATCGGCCGGGTTGACCTCGATCTCGATCGAATCATCGACTTCCGGATACACGAAGATCGACGAGAACGACGTGTGGCGCCCGCCTGCCGAGTCGAACGGCGACTTGCGCACCAGGCGGTGCACGCCCGTTTCAGTGCGCAGGAAGCCAAAGGCGTATTCGCCCTCAACCTTGATCGATGCGCTCTTGATGCCGGCCACGTCGCCTTCGGACTCTTCCAGCACTTCGGTCTTGAAGCCCTTGCGCTCGCAGTACTTCAGGTACTGGCGCAGCAGCATCGACGCCCAGTCGCACGCCTCGGTGCCACCGGCGCCGGCCTGGATGTCGATAAAGCAATTGGCTGCGTCCATCGGGCCGGAGAACATGCGGCGGAATTCCATGTCTTCGACAATGGCGCGCATGCCCGCGGTGTCAGCCTCGATGGCTTCGATGGTGTCGTCGTCGCCCTCTTCGCGGGCCAGCTCGAACAGCTCGGCGCCGCCGGTGAGGTCTTCGTCGAGCTTGGTCAGCGCCAGCACGACGGTTTCAAGCGACTTCTTCTCGCGACCCAGCTCCTGGGCGCGTTTGGGATCGTTCCAGACCTCGGGGTTTTCGAGTTCTTTATCGACTTCAACTAGACGTTCAGATTTGACGTCGTAGTCAAAGATACCTCCGAAGGTCGTCGGCGCGCGACTTCAGGTCGGCCAACGTGTTCTGGACGGCATTGAGGCGTTCTGCTTCCATGGTGCAAAAATCCGGTCGGAAACCGGAAATTATAGCGGAATCAAGGGGTTTCCCGTCCGGTTGGAACCCCAAAACGGCCATTTTCCGGGCCGTGTACCGGGATTTGTGTGACTGCCGCAGGCGTGCCGCGTGGCTTCGGTTAGCATGACGGCCAGTTCATATGGCTTTTGGCGCCGTCCGATGATCATCCGCTCGCTGCTCGATACCGATCTGTACAAATTCACGATGATGCAGGTGGTGCTGCATCACTTTCCTGGCGCGCACGTCGAATACCGGTTCAAGTGCCGCAACGCGGGCGTCGATCTGGTGCCGTTCATTGACGAGATTCGCGCGGAAATCCGCCATCTCTGCACCCTGCGCTTTACCGATGCGGAGCTCGATTACCTGCGCGGGATGCGCTTCATCAAGAGCGATTTCGTCGATTTTCTCGGCCTGTTCCATCTCAACGAGAAGTACATCGACGTGCGTCAGGCGCCCAGCAACGATGGACAGATCGAGATCGTCATCGCGGGGCCGTGGCTGCACACGATCATGTTCGAGGTGCCGGTCCTGGCCATCGTCAACGAGGTGTTCTTCAGCCGGACGCAGACGCACCCGCAGTGGGAGGAGGGCAAACGCCGCCTGACCGACAAGCTGGCGTCGCTGAAGCGCCCCGGCCTGGAAGACTGCCGCATTGCCGATTACGGTACCCGCCGCCGCTTCTCGCACACCTGGCACGAGCATGTGCTGCTGGAGACGTGTGCGCAGCTCGGCGCCCAGTACGCGGGCACCAGCAACGTCTACTTCGCCATGAAGCACGGCATGACGCCGCTTGGCACCATGGCGCACGAGTACCTGCAAGCCTGTCAGGCACTCGGTCCGCGCTTGCGCGATTCCCAGACCTTTGCGCTGGAAACCTGGGCTAAGGAATATCGCGGCGATCTCGGTATCGCGTTGTCGGATACCTACGGCTTCGACGCCTTCCTGCGCGACTTCGACATGTTTTTCTGCAAGCTCTTTGACGGCGTTCGACACGATTCTGGCGACCCGTTCGAGTGGGGCGAGCGCATGCTCAAGCATTACGAGGACATGCGCGCCGAGCCTAAGTCCAAGGCGCTGATCTTCTCCGACAGTCTCGACATGCCCAAGGTCATCGGCCTGTATGAGCGTTTCCACGGCCGCTGCAAGCTGGCCTTTGGCGTGGGAACCAACCTGACCAACGACCTGGGCTATACGCCGCTTCAGATCGTCATCAAGATGGTCCGCTGCAACGGCCAGCCGGTGGCCAAACTGTCGGATGCACCGGAGAAGACCATGTGCGACGATCCGGCCTACCTCACGTATCTGAAGCAAGTGTTCGGCGTGCAATAAGGCTCACGCCAGCGCCGAATAAGTTTCAACGGCGTTGGCCGATCGCGCTCAAAGCGGCTCGTATAATCGACCGATCTTTCGGAGCCGCCATGGAATCACAACCGGACACCCCCGTCGACCCGCTCGACACCAGCCGTGCACGCGATGCCATCTTTGCACGCATCCGCAATGCGCAGCATCGTCCCGCGAAACCGACACAGGGTGAGCGCGACGCCGTGGCGGATTATCTCGCGCGGCATCCCGCCGGCCCGCGTCCGCCAGTGCCCGAGGATCTCGCCGCGTATTTCGCCGAGCAGGCTCTGAAGATGGCCTCCACGCTGGATACGGTGGACGCGCTATCCGACGTGCCGGGCGCTGTGGCCCGCTACTTGGCCGGCCTTAGCCTTAAGCCGCAGGCGGTGGCCTGGACCACGCTGCAATCCCTCGACTGGACGGCCGCCGGCATCGATATCCAATTCCGTCCGCCCGTCCGTGAAGCGCAAGCCGATCAGGAACACGGCGATCTCGTCGGCATTACGGGTTGCTTCTGCGCGATTGCCGAGACGGGCTCACTGATGCTGCTGTCGGGGCCGGAGAATGTCGCCTCCACGGCGCTGCTGCCCGAGACGCATATCGCCGTGGTGCCGCAGTCGCGCATCGTCGCCAATCTGGAAGACGCCTATACGCTGATGCGTGCGGAGCGGGGCGAGCTGCCGCGCGCCACCAACGTCATCAGCGGGCCTTCGCGCACGGGCGATATCGAGCAAACCATCGTGCTCGGCGCACATGGGCCGTATCGCGTACACGTGATCGTGGTGACGGCTGCCTGAGGCAACGTTCGGGGGCGCCTTGCCCCATCAAACCTCTGTGGATGTTTAGGGGCGATAGACCTCGGACGTTTACACTGGCGTCTTCGTTTGTGTGGCGCAGCTGCGTTTGCGGTGTGCGCCCGCGATTAGGAGAACGCCTACGTGAAACGCCTCTGGCCCCTTGTCTTCCTGTTTGTCTGTGGCCTGGCGCGCGCCGCTGATGTAAACGGTGCTGAGTTGCACCTGTTATGGGGTGTGCCGTTTGCGGGCATCCTGCTCTCGATTGCCATTGCGCCGCTCGTCGTGCCCAAGCTATGGCACGACCATTACGGCAAGATCGCGGCGGCGTGGGCGTTGGCGCTTCTGGTGCCGTTCGGGATCGTGTTCGGGTCTGACGCGGCCATCGCTTCCGTCAATCACGCCGCCCTTGCTGAGTACATTCCCTTCATCGCGCTGATCGCCGCTTTGTACGTTGTCGCAGGCGGCATCTGCATTCGCGGCAACCTGCACGGCACCCCGAAGCTCAATACCGGCTTGATCGCACTTGGCACGGCCCTGGCCAGCATCATGGGCACGACCGGCGCAGCCATGCTGCTGATCCGGCCATTGCTGCGCGCCAACGAAGCGCGCCGGCATCGCGCACACGTCGTCGTGTTCTTCATCTTTCTGGTAGCCAACGCCGGCGGAGCGCTTACGCCGCTGGGCGATCCGCCGCTATTCCTCGGCTTCCTGCAGGGCGTTGATTTCTTCTGGACCACGCAACACCTGTGGCGGCAGACGCTCACGATGTGGGTGCTGCTGCTGGCGATCTTCTTCGTCATTGATAGCTATCTCTATCACACGGGCAAGGAAGAGCTGCCCAACATCACCGACGCGACGCCGGATGATGCAGGCCCGCTACGCTTCGAGGGCAACGTCAACTTTGTGCTGCTGGCGGGCATTCTCGGCCTCGTGCTGATGAGCGGGCTGTGGAAGCCCGGCATCGTCTTCTACGTGATGGGCACGGAGGTGCTGCTGCAGAACGTAGTGCGCGACATCGGTCTTGTCGTCATCGCGCTGCTGTCGCTGTGGCTCACGCCCCGTAGCGCGCGCGCCGGCAACGAGTTCAACTGGGAGCCCATCCTGGAAGTCGCCAAGCTCTTCGCCGGCATCTTTATCACGATCGGGCCGGTGATCGCCATGCTCAAGGCCGGCGTGGACGGCCCTTTCGCAGGCATCGTCCATCTCGTCAATGACAGCGCGGGCCAGCCGAACAACGCGATGTACTTCTGGGCGACGGGGTTGCTGTCGTCGTTCCTCGACAATGCGCCGACGTATCTGGTGTTCTTCAACACCGCAGGCGGTGACGCGCGCATGCTGATGAGCGAGGGTGCCTCCACACTGGCCGCCATTTCCGCTGCAGCCGTGTTCATGGGCGCCAACACTTACATTGGCAACGCGCCCAACCTGATGGTCAAGGCCATCGCCGAAAGCCGTGGCCTGCAGATGCCGAGCTTCTTCGGGTACATGCTGTGGTCCGTTTGCATTCTCGTGCCGATTTTCGTTGTGATGACCTTCGTCTTCTTCCGCTAACCGAACGTGTGCTGAACGTATGAAACCCGGAATCCTTGTCACCCGCGCAATGTTTCCCGAAGTGCTTGAGCGCTTGCGCGAGACCTTCGACGTGATCGACAACCAGGCGGACGTCGTTTATCCGCCCGAAGCGCTGGCCGAGCGTCTGCAGGGTCGCGTGGGCCTGCTGTCCAACGCCGCCGACACCATCAACGCCGATCTGATCAGCCGCGTGCCGACGCTGCGCGCGGTATGCAACATGGCCGTCGGCTACAACAACTTTGACCTCGCAGCGATGACGCGCGCGGGCATCCTGGCTACCAACACGCCCGACATCCTGACCGAGACCACCGCCGACTTCGGCTGGGCTCTGCTGATGGCCGCCGCTCGCCGTGTGTCCGAATCCGAACGCTGGCTACGCGAGGGGCATTGGAAGCGCTGGACTTACGACGCCTTCCTCGGCGCCGAGGTATATGGCAGCACGCTGGGCATTCTCGGCATGGGCCGCATCGGCCAGGCGCTGGCTCGGCGCGCGAGCGGCTTCTCGATGCGCGTGATCTATCACAACCGCAGCCGGCTTTCGCCCGAACTCGAACAGGACACGCGCGCTACGTACGTCAGCAAGGAGGATTTGTTGAAGCAGGCAGATCATCTCGTGCTGGTGCTGCCGTATTCCAAGGAAAGCCACCACGCCATTGGCGCCGCTGAACTGGCACAGATGAAGCCGATGGCTACGCTGGTCAACCTCGCGCGCGGCGGCATCGTGGATGACGCGGCGTTGGCGCTGGCACTGGCGGACAAGCGCATCTTCGCGGCCGGCCTGGATGTGTACGAGGGCGAGCCGAAGGTGCTTCCGGCGTTGCTCGAGGCCGAGCACGTTGCGCTCACGCCGCACATTGCCAGTGCCACCGTTGGCACGCGCCTGGGCATGGCGAATCTGGCGGCCGATAACCTGATTGCTGCACTGGGCTTCGGCCCGCACGCGGGGCAGCCGCCCAACTTGTTGAACCCAGACGCGCTCACGCAGCGCGCCTCCTCCTGACCGAACGCTGATATGGACTGGCTGGCTTTACTGACGTTGCTGGGCGTAGCCGTGGTGGCTGTGCTCTGTGTGTTGATCTGGCGTGGCGTGTCTCGCCCGGCGGAGAACGATGTGTCGCCGATGCTCGCGGCGCTGCAAGATGCGCTCATGCGGGAGCTCACGCGCGGCAACGAACGCATCGAGCGCGAACTGCGCGGCGAAATTGCTGAAACCGCCCGCATCGGCCGCAGCGACGTCACCCAGCAGCTGGGGCAATTCCAGCAGGTGCTGGCGACACAGCTCACCAGCGTTGCCACGCTGCAGAACAACCAGATCGACACGTTTGCGCAGCAGCTCACCAAACTGACTGAGACGAACACGCAGCAGCTCGAAGCCGTGCGCCAAAACCTGCAGCAGCAAGCCCAGCAGGCACGCGAAGAGCAGGGCAACGCGCTGCGCCGCTTTGGCGAGACGATGCGGCAGCAGCTCTCCCAATTGGGTGAGGGCAACGAGCGCCGCCTGGCTGAGGTGCGCGCCACGCTGGAACAGAAGCTCAAGGACATCGAAGCGAACAACGCGACCAAGCTCGACGAGATGCGCCGCACCGTCGACGAAAAGCTGCACGCCACGCTGGAGCAGCGGCTGGGCGAATCGTTCAAGCTGGTGTCGGACCGGCTGGAGCAGGTGCATCGCGGCCTGGGAGAAATGCAGGCGCTGGCCCAGGGCGTGGGCGACCTGAAGAAGGTGCTGACGAACGTAAAGACGCGCGGCACCTGGGGCGAAGTCCAGCTTGAGATGCTGCTGGAGCAGATGCTCACGCCCGAGCAATACGACAAGAACGTCGAAACCGTGCACGGCACCGGCGCGCGCGTGGAATTCGCCATACGCCTGCCCGGCAAAACCGATGCCGATCACGATGCAACGGTCTGGCTGCCGATCGACGCCAAGTTCCCGAAAGAGCAATACGAGCGCCTGCTCGACGCACAGGAACGTGCCGATGCCGACGCCGCTGCTGTCGCCAGCCGCGAGCTGGAAGTCGCGGTGCGTAAAGAGGCGCAAACCATCCACGAGAAGTACATCGCGCCGCCGGCCACGACCGACTTCGCCATCCTTTTCCTGCCGACCGAGGGCCTCTACGCTGAAGTGCTGCGCCGCCCGGGCCTGACCGACGAGTTGCAGCGCAAGTTCCGCGTAACGGTGGCGGGTCCGACCACGCTTACGGCCATCCTCAATAGCCTGCAAATGGGCTTCCGAACGCTGGCGCTGGAAAAGCGCTCCAGCGAAGTCTGGCAAGTGCTCGGAGCCGTGAAGAGCGAGTTCGGAAAATTCGGCGATGTGCTGGCCGCGACCAAGAAAACGCTGGAGCGCGCCGTCAGCAACATCGAGCAGGCCGAGGTGCGGACACGCCAGATGAGCCGCAAGCTCAAGGCGGTGGAGGCGCTGCCGAGCGATTCCGCGCAGAGCGTGCTGGGGCTGGAAACTGCCGTGCCCCAGGACGACGAAACCGAGGCCGAATAGGGCAGGGCCGGATAGAACGTTGGCATCAGCAAAAGAAAAGGGGCGGATATTTCCGCCCCTTCTTCTTGGACCGCGCAGAAGCGATCAGGCTTCTTCCGGCACGTCGCGCAATAGGATCTCGATACCGCCAAAGCGCTCGGCGACCCAGTTGTAGGCATGGCAGGCGAGCCACAGCGCGCCAAAACCCACCAGGGCATTGAGAATCAGGCCGCTGAGCACGACGATCGTCGGCAGTTCACCGTAACGGACGAAGCCGACGAAGAAGAACAGCCCTACAACCGGCAGCGAGAAACAGAGATACACCAGCACCAGCGCGCGTGCGGTGTGGGCCGGGTGAAGATACGCAATCTCCTTGGTCATCATGGCAGTGCTCAAGCTCAAATCCGAAACAATCAAACTGGCGCAGAGTGTAGCGAATCGACCGATGCGCCGATACCCGCAGCCCGCAGGTGACGCAAAAAACCGACAGCATGCAGTGTTGCAGCCGGCACAAGAGCCGCCGTCGCCACGCCGTTCAGACGAGGCCGTCGAACAGCAGTATCTGCACGGCGTCGCCGGCGTTGACCTGGCCTTGTTCGTGGGCGAGCACGACGAAACAATTTGCTTCACTCATGGAACGCAGGACGCCCGAACCTTGCTGGCCGGTCAGGCGGACTTCAAGCTGGCCGCGATCATTCAAGGCAGCGATTGCGCGCTGGTATTCCGTGCGCCCGGGGCGCTTGCGGATCGGGGTAGCGCTCACGGCCGGCACCAGTGGTGCGCCGGTGTCGGTGGCGCCCATCATGCGCAGCAGCGCGCCGCGCACGAAGTGATAGAACGTCACCATCACTGCCACCGGATTGCCCGGTAAGCCAAAAAGGAAAGCGCTGCGGCCATTTGACGCGATGCGCCCGAACGCCATCGGCCGGCCCGGGCGCATGGCGATCTTCCAGAACGTCACGTCGCCGAGCTTGGCCATCATCTGTTTGGTGAAGTCCGCTTCGCCGACGGAGACCCCGCCCGAAGTGATGATCGCATCGGCATTTTCGGCGGCGGTGCGGAACGCGGCTTCGAGCGCTGCCGGGTCATCGCGTACGACGCCCATGTCGAGCAGTTCCACGCCCAGGCGCGAAAGCATGCCGTGGAGCGTGTAGCGGTTGGAGTCGTACACGCAGCCGGCGTCGAGCGGTTCACCAATGGAGCGTAGCTCGTCGCCGGTGGAGAAGAACGCCACGCGCAGCTTGCGGCGCACAGAAACTTCGGCGATGCCAAGCGAGGCGAGCAGGCCGATGTCAGCTGGGCGCAGGGTACGGCCGGCGGATAGCGCGGCGCTGCCTCGCGCGAGGTCTTCACCACGCAGACGACGGTTGTCGCCGGCACGCACCGCATCGCGGGCAAAGCGGACGGTGTCTGCATCGCCTTGCGTGAATTCCTGCGGGATGACCGTATCGCAGCCCGCCGGCATGACGGCACCGGTCATCACGCGCACGGCTTCGCCTGCGCTGGGTGCACCATCAAAGGCGACACCCGCGTACGCCGTGCCGATCACCCGCAAGGAGACTTCGCCTGCATCGCCGGCCAGCTCCGTGCTGGCAAAGGCAAAGCCATCCATCGCCGAGTTGTCGTGCGCAGGCACGTCGATGGATGACAGGACGTCTTCAGCCAGCACGCGATCAAGCGCGCTGCGGATGGGCACGCGGGCGACGCCGTTCACGGGCTGCACGAAGTCGCGCATGATGGCTTGCGCTTGCGCGACGGGCAGGGCGTTCGGATCGTAATCGGACAGGCACGAAACGACAGAGGTGAGGGTGGTCATGACGTCGATGAGGGATCGGATGGCGTCAGCGCTCTAGCGGCGCTCGGCCAGCTGGTGCAACTCTTCCAGCGTATTGATATTGGCGAAGGCGGTGCTGTCGTCAAACAGCACGTCCACCGTGGGGTGGCGCGCGGTCCAGGTTTCGATCTTGCGGCCACCACCTTGCAAATAGGCGATCAGGTCGTCGGCCAGCAGCGCATCGATCAGACAGAATACCGGCTGCACTTGCCGACGCAGTTGACCTTGCGCATCCGGCTCCATCGTCACCGGCATGGCGATGCGCGCGTTGGCCTCGTCCATTGCCTGCGAGAGCTTGGCGGCGAGGTCGGTCGGCACGAACGGCGAATCGCAAGGCGCGGTCAGCAGGTAGCGCGTCTGGCATTGCTCCAGCCCGGCCAGGATGCCCGCCAAGGGGCCGGCAAAGTCCGGCACCGAATCCGCCACCACCGGCACGCCGAACGACTCGTACGCGGCGAGGTTGCGATTGGCGTTGACCAGAATGTGGCCGACCTGCGGCGACAGGCGCATCAGCGTGTGCATCGCCATCGGCGCGCCACGAAACGTCTGCAGGCCCTTGTCGACGCCGCCCATGCGGCTGCCCCGGCCGCCGGCCAGGATCAGGCCGGTGATGTCGGATGTTGGAATCATGTCGTTGGATGCGGGCGGGTTCAGCCGCCGATGTAGGACATTTCGATGCGTCGGCCGGCCGGATGGGCCTCGCCGCTGGCACGCAATTCGGAGTAGCGGTCGGCGCGGCCTTGCCAGACCGTGCGGATCGCATTGGAGAGTTCGAGATCGGTCGCGCCGCCGCGCAGTAGCGCGCGCAGGTCGAAACCTTCTGTGGCGAACAGGCAAAGATACAGCTTGCCTTCGGTCGACAGCCGGGCGCGCGTGCAATCGTGGCAGAAGGCCTGCGTCACGCTGGAAATCACACCGATTTCCCCTGTGCCATCGACATAGCGCCAGCGCTCGGCGGTCTCGCCGCTGTAGTTGGCCGACACGGGTTCAATCGCAAACTCCGCAGACAGGCGCTGGATGACCTCCGCCGAGGGCACGACAGAACGCATTTCCCAGTGGTTGGTCGTTCCCACGTCCATGTATTCGATAAAGCGGACGATGATGCCGCTGCCGCGGAAGTGACGCGCCATCGGCACAATCTGGTCATCGTTGTCACCCTTCTTGACGACCATGTTGACCTTGATCGGTGCCAGGCCGACCTTCTGCGCCACTTCAATGCCGTGCAGCACTTCGCTCACCGCGAAATCGACGTCGTTCATGCGGCGGAAAGTCGCATCGTCGATGCCGTCAAGGCTGACGGTCACGCGACTGAGGCCAGCATCCTTGAGCGACTGCGCCTTGCGTGCGAGCAGGGCGCCGTTTGTGGTGAGCGTCAGGTCAAGCGGCTTGCCTTCGGCTGTGGTGAGGCGCGCGAGCATTTCGACCAGGCGTTCGATGTCCTTGCGCAGCAGCGGCTCGCCGCCGGTCAGGCGGATCTTCTCGACGCCGTGCTCGATAAACAGCCGGGCCATGCGTTCGATTTCTTCGAACGAGAGCAGCTCGGAATGCCGCAGGAAGCGGTAATCCTTGTCGAACACGTCCTTCGGCATGCAGTAGACGCAGCGGAAGTTGCAGCGGTCCGTCACCGAGATGCGCAGATCGTGCAGCCGGCGACCGCGCGTGTCCTTCAGACTGCCCTCTGCGGGCAGGAGCACATTGGGGACATTGGGTACCGTGGCGCGATGGTGCTGCCCATCACGCAGATCGTAGAGGGGGATGACGGTTTCGGTCATGGTGTGGTGCGGTGCGTCAATCCGCAAAGCGGGACTGTTGCACTCGATACAACTTCGAGTGTAGCGCAGCCCCCGTTCCGCGCGAGCGGTGGGGTCTCATACTCGATATATCGCGCACAGGAAAAAGGGCGGCCGAAGCCGCCCTCAAGTGTTTGTCCCGGCGGTTACCCGCCGGTGTGCTGCTTACTGCTGGTCTGCACCACCCGCCGGGCGGTTGGTTTCGACCAAAACCATCGGGCCGTGCTGGACCGGCGGCAGAGGCTTGCGCTCGCGCGGCACGCGCGGTGCCGTAACGGTGCGCGCAGCTTCTTCCTGCGAGGCGCGCAGCTTCTGACCGTCAGTGTGGACCCATGTCATGCCGGCGTTGTCCAGCACGCTCTGCAGCGTCTCGATCGGCAACGGCGAAGCCTTTGCGATCGTGCTGACCGGAGCCGGAACTTCCGCAAAGGCCGTCACGATGGCCTCTTGAGGCGCCTGCGCTTCCGCGGCGGGCGCTGCGGCAGCGGTTGCAAGGGCGGGTTCCGTGGGCTGCACTTGCGGCAGGGCCGACACAGGTGCGACGGCCTCCGCATGCACCGGTTCGTGTACCACCGGAGCCGGGTTCTCAACCGGTGCGAACGATGTCGTCTGCACCGGTTCCGTCACGGTCGCGGGCAGTACCGGCTCGGCATGCATTTCGGCGACGGCTTCGTCTGCGCTTTCAGCGCCTTCGTTTTCGCCTTCACCTTCCGCACGGACGCCTTCCGCGCCCTCGCGGTCGCGGCGATAGCGGTTGCGGCCACGGCGGCCACGGCGGCGGCGCTCTTCACCTTCACCGTTGCCTTCTGCGCCCGGAGTCACGCCTTCGTCCACGACGCCTTCTGCCGGAGCAGCGGTGTCGAGCAGCGGTTGCGGCACTTGCGGCGCGGAGGTCTGGTCGATCAGCGCTTCGGTGGCCACGGCTGCGGCTTCCTTGGCTTGTTGGTCGCGCTCGCTGCGGCTTTCACGCGGCTCGCGTGGTTCACGACCCTCGCGGGCTTCACGCGGCTGGCGCTCGCGGCGTTCTTGACCACGCTCGCGGCGGCCTTGGCCCTGGTTCTGACCCTCGCCGCGCGCTTCCTGGCCTTGCTGTGGCTGACGAGCTTCAGCCGCCTCGCGAACAGCGCCTTCGACCTGGGCCGGCTGGCGGCTGCGATCGCGGTTGCCGCGCTGACCGTCACGTTGACCTTCACGCTGGACTTGTTGCTGACCTTCGCGGGCTTCGTTGCGCTCACGGCCCTGGCGGTTGCCGTCACGGCCGTTCTGGCCCTGACCTTGGCGCTCACCACGTTCGCCGCGCTGGCCACGGCCACCACGGTCCTGGCGATTGCCACGGCCTTGGCGGTTGCCTTCTTCAGCACGTTGCTTCGGCGTTTCGACGGGCGCTGCCACCACCGGCTCGGCCGGCTTGGCGCCAAACAGCGATTTCAGCCACGAAACAAAACCACCCTGGGCGGGCACCGGAGCCGGCGCCTGCGGTGCCGGAGCGGCTTCAGTACGAGCCGGACGCTCAGCGCGCGGCACCGACACAGGTGCCGGTTGGTCCGGCGTGATGCCCTTGACGGCGGCTTCCTGGCGCGGCTTGGCAGCTTCCTTGCGGGTGCTGTAGGCGGTGTCGGCTTCCAGTTCCTTGGCGGCCTCTTCGGCCATCTTGTAGCTGGCCTTGTCGTCGTCCAGGCGCGGATCGTCGTGGCGCAGGCGCTCCAGCTTGTAGTGCGGCGTCTCCAGATGCTTGTTCGGGATCAGCAGCACGTTGACCTTGAAGCGCGTCTCGATCAGGTTGATGTCCGGGCGCTTCTCGTTGAGCAGGAACGCAGCTACTTCCACCGGCACCTGGCAGTGGATCGCGGCGGTGTTTTCCTTCATCGCCTCTTCCTGGATGATGCGCAGCACCTGCAGGGCAGAGGATTCGGTATCGCGAATATGGCCCGTGCCGTTACAGCGCGGGCAAGTGACGTGCGAGCCTTCCGACAGCGACGGACGCAGGCGCTGGCGCGACAGTTCCATCAGGCCGAAACGGCTGATCTTGCCCATCTGCACGCGGGCGCGGTCATGGCGCAGCGCGTCTTTCAGGCGGGTTTCGACGTCCTTCTGGGCCTTGCTCGACTCCATGTCGATGAAGTCGATCACGATCAGGCCACCGAGGTCACGCAGGCGGAGCTGGCGAGCGATTTCGTCGGCAGCTTCAAGGTTGGTGCGTGCGGCGGTTTCCTCGATGTCGGCGCCCTTGGTGGCGCGTGCCGAGTTCACGTCGATGGCGACCAGCGCCTCGGTGTGGTCGATCACAATGGCGCCGCCCGAGGGCAGCATGACCATGCGCGAGTACGCCGATTCAATCTGGTGTTCGATCTGGAAGCGCGAGAACAGGGGAACGTCGTCACGGTATTTCTTCACCCGATTCATGTTGTCGGGCATCACCACGCTCATGAAAGCGCGGGCCTGATCGTAGATATCGTCCGTATCGATCAGGATTTCGCCGATATCCGGCTGGAAGTAATCGCGAATCGCGCGAATGACCAGGCTGGATTCGAGATAGATCAGCAGCGGGGCCTTGTTGTCGACGGCGGCGCCATCAACAGCCTTCCACAGCTGCATCAGGTAATTCAGGTCCCATTGCAGCTCTTCAGCCGAGCGGCCGATGCCGGCGGTGCGGGCGATGATGCTCATGCCGTCCGGCACTTGCAGTTGCGCCATCGTCTCGCGCAGTTCCTGGCGGTCTTCGCCCTCGATGCGGCGCGACACGCCACCGCCACGCGGGTTGTTCGGCATCAGCACCAGATAGCGACCGGCCAGCGAAATGAACGTGGTCAGGGCTGCGCCCTTGTTGCCGCGCTCTTCCTTTTCAACCTGGACAATCAGCTCTTGGCCTTCAGACAGGGCGTCCTGGATGCGCGCGCCGCGCACGTCCACACCGTCCTTGAAATAGGCGCGGGCGACTTCCTTGAAGGGGAGAAAACCGTGCCGCTCTTCGCCGTAGTTGACGAAGCACGCTTCCAGCGACGGTTCGATGCGGGTGATGACACCCTTGTAGATATTGCCTTTGCGCTGTTCGCGCCCGGCGGTTTCGATGTCGATATCGATCAGTTTCTGACCATCGACAATGGCGACGCGCAGTTCTTCTTGCTGCGTCGCATTGAACAACATGCGTTTCATTGCAACCTCACTCCAATGCCGTGCAAGCACGGCGCTTCATGGAGCACGCAAAGGCGGAGCGGGTGGTCAACGAATTGCCGAGGTGTCGGCCAACAAAAAAGGCGCGACGGGGCACGAGTGAAAGAAATGAGGGCGTCACGGATGGCAGGGCGGAGTCCGCGGACGCGGTTGGCGTCCAGTTGCGCGTCCTGTCACTCGTGCCACGGGCCCGGTGCATTTGCAGGCGGGCCGGCGGCGGCGAGTCGCGTGAAGCGACCACAAAGAGCGAATTGACGGACGGCCTGTCCGGACGAAACCCGCGGCGGGGCGAATCGGGCGGCGTGCTGCTTTTTGGAGTTTTGCCGCCGGACCGCCATGGCAACGCGGTAACCGGATGTTCAGCCGGCCGGCACCAATCTGGTGCGGCAAGGGCTTCTTTCACCAAGCGGGCGCCGTATGGATGACCATGTGGCGCCCGCCTTTGAATTCTGTTCTACCAGCTGCTCGTTCTACGCTGGCCGACGTTGCCGACATGATCTTTGGTTCACGTCCTGCGCGGTGGGACAGCGGTGCGTGCTGCTTTCGTGCCGATTAGTCGGCCACGTGATTAGCTTTGTAACACAAGTGGGCGAGAGATCGGCGCGTTCCGGACCGAAACGGTGGCTGTGTACAATACCTGTTGTTTCGTTCCGACCGGCTGTTGCTGGCGCCTAAACGACTGTCCAGCGAGAAAATTATATTGAAAATGAATGAGTTACGCCATCCATTTGATGGCCGCATTCAACAGGCCGGACGTGGCACACTCGGCGATGCACTCGACGGCAAGTCGGTCGCCTATGTTGAAATCGGCGAGGACGCTGAAGGTCAGCGCATCGACAACTTCTTGATGCGCGTGGCCAAGGGCGTGCCCAAAAGCCATATCTACCGCATCCTGCGTTCTGGCGAGGTGCGCGTTAACAAGGGTCGCATTGACGCGGAATATCGCCTGAAACTTGGCGATCTCGTCCGTATTCCTCCCCTCCGAATCGCCCAGCAGGCCGAAGCGCCGCGTGTAGTTCCTGCGGCAGAATTCACGATCCTTCACGAAGATGCGCACTTGTTGGTGATCGATAAGCCCGCAGGGGTGGCCGTGCACGGTGGCTCCGGGGTGGCGTTCGGGGTGATCGAACAATTGCGCCAATCTCGCCCGGACGCGAAGTTTCTAGAGTTGGTGCACCGCCTCGACCGCGAAACGTCGGGGGTTCTGCTGCTCGCCAAAAAACGCTCTGCGCTGGTAGCCCTGCATGAGCAGATCCGTGAAGGACAGTTGGACAAGCGGTACTTTGCGGCTGTGAAGGGCGTCTGGCCGCACAAGCGTCAACACATCAAGTCGCCCCTGCACAAATTCACCACGCCCGAAGGCGAACGCCGGGTGCGTGTACAGGCCGACGGGCAGGCATCGCACACGATCTTCAACAAAGTAGGGGTGTTTGGTCCCTACACGTTGCTGGAGGCCGAGCTTAAGACCGGGCGTACGCACCAGATTCGTGTGCATCTTGCGCACGCCGGTTTCCCTATTCTGGGCGACGACAAGTACGGCGATTTCGCCCTGAACAAGGCGCTGTCACGTGCGAATGCTTCGCCGCGACTGGCGCGGATGTTCTTGCACGCGCATCGCCTGCAGCTGACGCATCCGCAAAGCGGAGAAACCGTCACGTTCACTGCGCCGTTGCCGGCCGAGTGTGCCGATTTCCTCAACGCTTTCAAGGGCCCCGATTCTGATGCCGCAGCAGCGTTTTGACCTGATCGTCTTCGACTGGGATGGCACGTTGATGGATTCGACATCGGCCATCACCCGTTCGATCCAGCTAGCCTGCCGGGATCTTGATTTGCCCGTGCCCGACGACGCACGGGCGAGCCACGTGATCGGATTGGGACTGCGGGATGCGCTTGAATATGCGGTCCCCACGCTCGATCCTGCCGACTACGGCAAGCTGGCCGACCGATATCGCTTCCATTACCTCAGCCGCGACGCGCACCTTGTGCTGTTTCCCGGCGTGCGAGAAATGCTGGAGGCTCTGCGCCGCGAGAACTATCTGCTGGCTGTGGCGACGGGCAAATCCCGCGTTGGTCTGCAACGTGCGATGGAAGCGACGAATCTGACGGGCGTGTTCGACAACACGCGCTGCGCCGATGAGACGTTCTCCAAGCCGCATCCCGCGATGCTGCTCGAATTGACGCGCGATCTCGGCATGGAGGTCGAGCGCACGGTGATGATTGGCGACACGACGCACGATCTGCAGATGGCGGCCAATGCGGGCGCCGCGGGCGTAGCCGTCACATACGGCGCGCACCCTGCCGATGTGTTGGATTCGCTTACGCCGCTGTATAGCGCCAAGTCGGTTCCCGATTTACACAATTGGCTGACGCAACATGCCTGAGATGGCTGAACAGATTCGTGTGTGCGAGAGTTCTGCGCTGGAAGATGGCGGCCTGGGCGTCCGATTTCAGGTGGACGTGCGCGGGCGGCTCGTCAGCGCGTTTGTCGTCCGTTACGCGGGCGGCGTCCACGGTTATCTGAACCAATGCGCGCACGTTCCGATGGAAATGGACTGGCAGGAAGGCCAGTTTTTTGAAAGCTCGGGCCTGTATCTAATGTGCGCGACGCATGGCGCCATTTACGAGCCAGATACGGGCCGGTGCGTCGGCGGCCCTTGCCGGGGCTCGCATTTGTCCAAGCTTGAGGTTGCTGAGCGTGACGGCGCAGTCTGGTGGCAGCCGGATGCGCTATTCCGGGCGCCGGTGTCCGCGCCGGTGCCAACACCTTCTGCCTAGCAGCGCAGTTTTTCTTCCCGACCGTTTTCCTCCCTGTCTATGACCGACTCGATTCCGCCGAAAGGGCCCGACGACGCCCCCACCGAGGGTGCTAGCAAACCAGAAGCGCTGGAAGTCACGCAGCACGCTGATCATCCGCTTGAGGCTGAATTGCGTAACCCGGCCGCAGGCAGGCCGGCCTCGGCATCTGCGCCAGCAGCATCCGCGCAGGCTGGCGGCTGGGAGCGCGAGGTGCTGGAAAAAGTCTTGATGGCAACCGTCCGTGAGCAGCGCGCCGCGCGCCGCTGGCGCATCTTTTTCCGCTTCGTGACGCTGGGCCTGATCGGGGTGCTTATTTACGCGTTCGCCAGTTTGGAAGGCGAAACCGTTAGCACGGGCCGCCACACGGCGGTTGTCACGCTCGATGGTGAAATTGCGGCCAACACAAACGCCAGCGCCGAGAACATCAACGCATCGTTGCAGGCTGCCTTTGCGGACGACAACACCGTCGGTGTGATCCTGAAGATCAATTCGCCGGGCGGCTCGCCGGTGCAGGCGGGCATGATCAACGACGAAATCCGCCGTCTTCGCGCCAAGTACAAGAAGATTCCGCTGTATGTCGTGGTCGAAGAGATGTGCGCGTCAGGCGGTTATTACGTGGCCGCCGCCGCAGACAAGATTTACGTCGACAAGGCCAGCATTGTCGGCTCGATTGGCGTGCTGATGGACGGCTTCGGCTTTACTGGGCTGATGGACAAGGTGGGCGTCGAGCGCCGCCTGCTTACGGCCGGCTCAAACAAGGGGATGCTTGATCCGTTCTCGCCCGTGTCGCCCCAGCAAAAACAGTATGCGCAGGAAATGCTCGATCAGGTGCACCAGCAATTCATCGATGTGGTGAAGCAGGGCCGCGGCAACCGTCTGAAGGACGATCCGACGCTGTTCACCGGCCTGTTCTGGACGGGCGCCAAGGCAGTCGATCTTGGCTTGGCCGATGCGATCGGCAGCTCGGACTTTGTCGCGCGCAGCGTCATTAAAGCTCCGGACGTGGTCGACTACACCGTCAAGGAAAACTTCGCCTCGCGTGTAGCGCGCAAGCTCGGCACGGCGATGGGGGCGGGCGCGGTGAAGGCGCTGGCCGCTACGGGCCAGCTTAAGCTGCTGATGAAGGAATAAAGAAGGAAGAGGCGCGCTATCGCGCCAGCAGCGAGAAGATCGCCGGCCGCTTGTGCAGGTTCATGCGGTCGGCGCGCCAGTCGCTCACGGGCAGTGTGACGACCTGCTCGTCGGGCAGCGTCAGGTCCACCGCAATCGAGAGCAGCGTACTCGGCGCGCAGCCAGCCTGAATGGCCTCGAGCAACGCGCCATTTCGGTACGGCGTCTCGATAAACACCTGTGTTTGGCCCGCTGAGCGTGAAAGCTGCTCCAGTGCGCGCAGCTTGGTCTTGCGCTCCGCGGCGTCGACGGGCAGATAGCCGTTGAACGCAAAGCTCTGGCCGTTCAATCCGGACGCCATCACCGCCAGCAGAATCGAACTCGGCCCCACCAGCGGCTTTACGCGCACGCCGCGCCGATGTGCGAGACGCACGAGATTTGCACCCGGATCGGCCACCGCCGGCACCCCCGCTTCCGACATCAGCCCAGCGTCCTGGCCGGCAACCACTGGGGCCAGCAGCGCTTCCAGTTCCGATTCCGGCGTTTTGACGTTCAGTTCGCGGATGGTGATTTCCTGCAGCGGGCGCGCCAGCGGCGTAGTCTCGGCCAGCTTTTTCAGCAACGCACGCGCCGTCTTGGCGTGTTCAGCGACGAAGTAATCGAGTCGCGCGGTGATCTGCTGCACGCCAGCCGGAATTACGTCAGGGAGCGGGTCAGCCGCATCGCGTGAGCCCAGCGTATTTGGAATGAGGTAAAGCGTACCGGCCATGGTTCAGGCGAAGAGCGGGTAGTGAACGTTGCGCAGCATGCTGGTCAGGGCGATCAGCGGCAGGCCAACCAGGGCGGTCGGATCCGATGACTCCACGCGTTCAAGCAGGGCGATGCCCAGACCTTCTGATTTGGCGCTTCCCGCAACGTCGTACGGGTGTTCCAGGTGCAAGTAGGCGTCCAATTCCTCGTCGGAAAGATCGCGGAAGGTCGCCAGCGTGCGAATGTCCTCGCTCTGGTGTTGCCCCGTCCGCCCGTCGTACAGGCACAACGCTGAATGGAAAGTGACGGTGCGTCCACGCATCCAGCGCAGTTGTGCCAGTGCGCGGGCGTGGTCACCCGGCTTGCCGACCTGCTGACCGTCCAGCGTGGCGACCTGATCGGAGCCGATGACCAGCGCGCCGGGATAACTTGCTGCGACCTTCTCCGCCTTTTGCCGGGCCAGGCGCAGCGCGGTCTGGTCGGGCGACTCGTCCGGGGCGGGGGTCTCATCAATGTTCGGTACCACAATCTCAAACGGCAAGCGCAGGCGTTCAAGCAATTCCCGCCGATATGGCGAGCTGGAGGCCAGAATGAGCGGCGGACGCGATGCAGAAGTCATAAGTGCTTGAAGATGCAGTAGATTTTGAGCAAAACCTTTTGACGTCAGAGGTTTCTGCCCGCTATAATCCCGCGTTTCGCGGTTTGGCCGCGCAGTGTCGCAAACCGAGCGCCCAGGCGCAAGGTGTTGTCGGGCGCTGCAGGGCGGTCGATCCGGTTCGCGCACCAACAGCAACGCGTTTAGCAGGTTCGATTCGTGGATTTTCGTGCATTCGATCTTTTCGCGTTCATTCGCGCGGGTGAGCCGGCAAGCGGCGCAGTCAATCTGACCGATATGCCCCGCCTGCTGGCCGAGCAGGCCGCGGATGCTCCCGCTGATGCCAACACGCAATTCCGTTGGCAGTTGCAGGGTCTGGTGCGTGAGGAGGCTACCGCCGGTCAGTTGCCCCGCCAGCGTCTCTTCGTGGATCTGGAAGTGGATGGGGCGGTCTGGCTGCAATGCCAGCGATGCCTCAAGGCTTACGAGCAGCCTCTGCCGGTGCGCACGCGCCTGGAAGTCATGCGTTCGGAAGCTGATGCCGATGCCGCTCCGCTGGATGACGATGAGGCTGATGTCATCGTCGGCTCGCGCAACTTTGATCTGATCGCGCAGATCGAAGATGAGCTGTTGCTGGCGTTGCCGGTGTCGCCGCGTCATGCAGTCTGCCCGGATGAGGTGTTGCCGGAAGAAGCTGAAGCAGAAAAGAAGCCGTCGCCGTTCGCGGTGCTGGCTAACCTGAAGACCAAACATTAGGCGTGCGCGAGTATTTGCGCGCGCTGATGGCAGTACGTTTCACACGCCTACCGGAATGGCTACGCTCCGGCTCCGTGTGATGTGATAAAATCGATCAAATTGCTTAGGAGTCAGTCATGGCTGTTCAACAAAACAAGAAGTCGCCGTCCAAGCGCGGCATGCATCGTTCGCACGATTTCCTGACGACGGCCCCGATCGCCGTCGAGCCGACCACCGGCGAAGTGCACCTGCGTCACCACGTGAGCCCGAACGGCTACTATCGTGGCCGCAAGGTTGTGAAGACCAAGAACGACTGATGCGATTTGCCAGTTTTCTGGCAAGCGTGTTGGGTTGGTCTGAACGCACAGGTTCATGATGCGAGCAAAAAAGCGGCAAGCCAATTTGCCGCTTTTTTGTTGAGCGAAATTCGGCAATGCGTGTACCGGTTTGTGTACCATACGCGCGCCAACGGCCGGAGCCGCACGTGAAACCGCAACTCAGACTCGCATGACCATCAAGCTTGCCATCGATTGCATGGGTGGTGATCACGGCGTTGGCGTGACAATCCCTGCAGCGATCCATTTTCTCGCCGCACACGAAGACGTCGAAATGCTGCTCGTCGGGCAGCCCGATGCCATCGCGGCGCAGCTCAAGCGACTCCACGCTACCGCGAACCCGCGCGTCCACATCGTTCCCGCCTCCGAGGTGGTGTCGATGGACGATCCGGTCGAGGTGGCGCTGCGCAAGAAGAAAGATTCTTCGATGCGCGTGGCCATCAATCAACTCAAGGAAGGCGCAGCTCAGGCGTGCGTTTCCGCGGGCAATACCGGCGCATTGATGGCGGTGTCGCGTTACGTTCTCAAGACGCTGGACGGCATTGATCGCCCTGCAATCGCTACCGCCATCCCGAACGAGAAAGGTGCCGGCACCACCGTGCTGGACCTTGGCGCCAACGCCGACTGCGAGCCCGAGCACCTGCTGCAGTTCGCGCAGATGGCCTCGGCGATGGTGTCGGTCGTTGAGCAGAAGCCTCGCCCGACGGTTGGCCTGCTGAACATCGGCGAAGAAGTCATCAAGGGCAACGAGGTCGTCAAGCAGGCGGGTGAGTTACTGCGCGCCTCCGATCTCAACTTCTTCGGTAACGTTGAAGGCAACGACATCTTCAAGGGCACGACCGACATTGTCGTCTGCGATGGCTTTGTCGGTAACGTGGCGCTCAAGAGCACCGAAGGCTTGGCCAAGATGATCGGTGAGATGCTGCGCCAGGAATTCAGCCGCTCGTGGTTCACAAAGCTGCTCGCCGTCGTGGCGCTGCCAGTGTTGACGCGTTTCAAGCGGCGCGTAGACCATCGGCGCTACAATGGCGCCGCGCTGCTTGGCCTGCGTGGTCTGGTCATCAAGAGCCACGGCTCGGCCGACGCCTACGCGTTCGAATGGGCCATCAAGCGTGCCTATGACGCTGCGGCCAACGGCGTGATCGCCCGCATTGCGCAGGCGTTCGAATCGCACCATGACGCAGCGGGCGCTGCGCCGGTCTCCACTTCCACTCCGGCCGCCGACGCTGCTTGAGCGTCGCTCCCGAGTCAGATCACCCCACCGCACATGACACGTTTCGCAAGGATCATCGGTACGGGCAGTTACCTGCCGCCCAAGCGGGTTACCAATGACGAACTGGCGGCCCAGTTGGCCGAGAAGGGTATTGAGACGAGCGACGAATGGATCGTCTCGCGCAGCGGCATCCGGGCGCGTCATTTCGCTGAACCCGATGTTACGTGCAGCGACCTCGCAGTAAAGGCCGCTGAACGCGCGATCGAAGCCGCCGGCATCGATCGTTCCGAACTCGACCTGATCCTGGTGGCGACGTCCACGCCGGATTTCGTGTTCCCGAGCACGGCGTGCCTGGTGCAGCAAAAGCTTGGTATTACCAACGGCTGCCCTGCGTTCGACGTGCAGGCTGTGTGTTCCGGCTTTGTCTACGCGCTGGCGACCGCCGACAAATTCATCCGCTCGGGCGCATACCGCAATGTGCTCGTGATTGGTTCGGAAGTCTTCTCGCGCATCATCGATTTCAGCGACCGCACCACCTGCGTGCTGTTTGGCGATGGCGCCGGCGCTGTGGTGCTGCAGGCTTCTGACGAGCCCGGCATCCTGTCGACCGCGCTGCATGCTGACGGCAGTCACGCCAACATCCTGTGCGTGCCAGGCAACGTGGCAGCAGGTGCGATCCAAGGCAGCGCCTTCCTGTACATGGATGGTCAGGCTGTCTTCAAGCTGGCCGTCACGGTGCTTGACAAGGTGGCCCGTGAAGCATTGGCGGCAGCGGAGCTCGAAGCCTCGCAAGTCGACTGGTTGATTCCGCACCAGGCGAACATCCGCATCATGCAGGGCACGACCAAAAAGCTGGGTCTCTCCAACGAGCGCCTGATCGTGACCGTCGACGAGCACGGCAACACGTCGGCTGCCTCGATTCCCCTGGCGCTCGACGTTGCTGTGCGCGATGGCCGTATCCAGCGTGGTCAGCACGTGATGCTCGAAGGCGTGGGTGGCGGCTTTACCTGGGGCGCCGCGCTGCTGCGCTTCTGATTGACGAATTTCCAGAACGAACAATACGAGCCATGACATTCGCTTTCGTCTTCCCCGGCCAGGGTTCGCAATCGGTCGGCATGCTCAATGCGTTTGCCGATCATCCGGCCGTGATGGCCACGCTGGCCGAGGCGTCCGACGCGCTGGGCCAGGACATCGGCAAGCTGATTGCCGAAGGCCCGGCTGAAGATCTGAACCTGACGACCAATACGCAACCCGTCATGCTGACGGCGGCTGTTGCTGTCTATCGTGCATGGCAGGCCGCCGGTGGCCCGACGCCGACTGTCGTGGCCGGCCATAGCCTCGGTGAGTATTCGGCGCTGGTCGCCGCGGGCGCCATCGCGTTCAAAGATGCCGTACCGTTGGTCCGTTTCCGCGCCAAAGCGATGCAGGAAGCGGTGCCGGTGGGCGAGGGCGGTATGGCTGCGATCCTCGGTCTGTCGGACGACGACGTGCGCGCAGCATGCGCCGAAGCTTCCGTCGCGGGTGTGGTCGAAGCTGTGAACTTCAACGCGCCGGCCCAGGTGGTGATCGCCGGTGCCAAGGCAGCTGTCGAGAAGGCTTGCGAAATCGCTAAGGCCAAGGGCGCCAAGCGCGCGCTGCCGCTGCCGGTGTCGGCGCCGTTCCACTCGTCGCTGCTCAAGCCGGCGTCGGATCGTCTGCGCGAGTATCTCGCCAACGTGACGGTCAACGCCCCGGTGATTCCTGTCATCAATAACGTGGACGTGGCTGTGGTGAACGACCCGGCTGCCATCAAGGATGCATTGGTGCGCCAGGCGGCATCGCCCGTGCGCTGGGTCGAGACCGTCCAGAAGATGAAGGCCGATGGCGTTACCCGCGTGGTCGAGTGCGGCCCGGGCAAGGTGCTGGCAGGTCTGGTCAAGCGTATCGACGGCGAGATCGTCGGCGACGCGATCTTCGATCCGGCGTCGCTGGAAGCCGTGCTGGGCCAACTCAAATAATCAACGGGATTCGTATGACCCAAGCATTGAACAATCAGGTGGCGCTCGTTACGGGTGCCTCACGCGGCATCGGCCGCGCCATTGCGCTGGAACTGGCCCACCAGGGCGCAACGGTGGTCGGTACGGCTACGTCGGAAGCCGGCGCTCAAGCCATCACCGCGTACTTTGCCGAAGCCGGCGTGAAAGGCTCGGGGGTGGTGCTCAACGTGAATGACGCCGCGCGCTGCGAGGCCGTCATCGACGAAACCATCAAGACGCACGGTGGCCTGAACATTCTCGTCAACAATGCGGGCATCACGCAGGACAACCTGGCGATGCGCATGAAGGACGACGAATGGGTGTCGGTCATCGATACGAACCTCTCCGCTGTGTTCCGTTTGTCGCGAGCTGTGCTGCGCCCGATGATGAAGGCGCGCGGAGGCCGTATCATCAACATCACTTCGGTCGTCGGCTCCGCTGGCAACCCCGGTCAGGCGAACTATGCTGCGGCCAAGGCTGGCGTGGAAGGCATGGCTCGCGCGCTGGCGCGTGAGATCGGCAGCCGTAACATCACGGTCAACTGCATCGCGCCGGGCTTTATCGATACCGACATGACTAAGGTCCTGTCGGAAGAGCAGCATACCGCGCTGAAGGCGCAGATTCCGCTGGGCCGCCTCGGCGCGCCTGAAGATATCGCCAGCGCGGTTGCCTTCCTGGCGTCACCGGCGGCGGGCTACATTACGGGCTCGACGCTGCACGTCAACGGCGGCATGTACATGGGATAAGGAAGCCGTCCCGGCGGCGGTCGTGCGAGGCTTTGCGCATAAGCAAAATTCTGTGCGATCGCTGATTTAACTGGCTTTTAGCATCATGATGGGCGCATTTTTTGCATGGATTCCGGCGCGGTTTTTCACCGCGCAAACCTGCTAGAATGCGCGCACTTTTTGTCGAATACTTCCCTGGAGGGTTAAATGGACAACATCGACGCACGCGTTAAGAAGATCGTTGCTGAGCAACTCGGCGTGGCCGAAGCGGACATCAAGAACGAATCGTCGTTCGTGAACGATCTGGGCGCGGATTCGCTCGATACGGTTGAGCTGGTGATGGCTCTGGAAGACGAGTTCGGTATGGAAATCCCGGACGAAGAAGCCGAGAAGATCACCACGGTGCAGCAAGCTATCGATTACGCGACCGCCCACGTCAAGGCGTAAGCGTCAATCGATCTCTTGACATCGCGGGCCACAGAAAGGGCGGTTGTCCGGTTTGACCGGGTGGCGCGTTTTCTGTGGCCTTTGTCGCTGATACAGAGTTGCAGGAAAGCATAGTGAGCCGTCGTCGCGTAGTGGTAACCGGCCTGGGGCTGGTCTCTCCGGTAGGGAACTCGGTCGCCGAGGGGTGGGCCAATCTGGTCGCCGGCGAGTCCGGGATCGCCACCATCACCAAATTCGATCCGTCGAACCTGGCCGTGCATTTCGCTGGCGAGGTGAAGGGTTTCAACGCTGAGGATTACATCCCGGCGAAGGAAGCCCGCAACATGGACACCTTCATCCATTACGGCATTGCTGCCGGCGTGCAAGCGCTGAAGGACAGCGGTCTGGAAGTCACCGAAGCCAATGCGGAGCGTATCGGCGTGTTGGTCGGTTCCGGTATCGGCGGTCTGCCGATGATCGAAGATACGCACCAGACCTACGTCGATCGTGGCCCGCGCCGGATTTCGCCGTTCTTTGTGCCGGGTTCGATCATCAATATGATCTCCGGCCATTTGAGCATCATGTTCGGTTTGAAGGGCCCGAACCTCGCAGTCGTCACGGCTTGCACGACTGGCCTGCATAGCATTGGTCTGGCCGCGCGTCTTATCCAGGCGGGCGATGCTGACGCAATGGTGGCCGGCGGTGCCGAATCGACCGTTTCGCCGCTAGGCATCGGTGGTTTTGCCGCTGCCCGCGCGCTGTCCACGCGCAATGAGGATCCGGCCACCGCGTCGCGCCCCTGGGACAAGGACCGTGACGGTTTCGTCCTAGGCGAAGGTGCAGGTGTGATGGTGTTGGAAGAATACGAGTCGGCCAAGGCACGCGGCGCCACGATCTACGCGGAAGTCGCAGGCTTTGGCATGAGCGGCGACGCGTTCCATATGACGGCGCCGAACATGGACGGCCCGCGCCGCTGCATGCTGAACGCACTGCGCGATGCAGGTATGAATGCGGATCAGGTCCATTACCTGAATGCGCACGGTACCTCCACGCCGCTGGGTGACAAGAACGAATCTGAAGCCATCAAGGCGGCTTTCGGCGATCACGCCGGCAAAGTCGTCGTGAACTCCACCAAATCCATGACCGGCCACTTGCTTGGCGGCGCGGGGGGGCTGGAGTCGGTGTTCACGGTGCTGGCGCTGCACAATCAGGTGTCGCCGCCGACCATCAACATCTTTAACCAGGATCCCGAGTGCGATCTCGATTACTGCGCCAATACCGCGCGTGACATGAAGATCGACGTGGCCGTGAAGAACAACTTCGGCTTCGGCGGGACGAACGGTACGCTGGTGTTTAAGCGCCCGTAAGACGTAAGACAGAGCGGCACGTAGCCTCACGGCGCGTGCCGCTTCGCTTTTGCCTTGCTTATCCAGCACATTGTCTTTCCAGCGTCGTATCGGCGCCTGTGCGCGATCGGCCGGTTTGGCATAGCCGCTCTTGTTTGCTCGGTTGTGCTCTGGGCGATCAAAACATGGGGCGCCGCATTACCTTGGATTACCTGGGGCGCCATCGGCGGGTTGGCGGCGGCCGCGTGCCTGCCGTTGATGGTGAACCGTTCGCCGCTCACAATGGAACTGATGTGGCGCGCTCGTCTCAAAGAAGACGGGGAGCCCGGCCGAGCCGTGTGGCAGGTCCGATTGGAAGCGCCAGAAGCGGTCCAAAATGCGCCTCTGTTATGGTCGTGGCCGTTGGGTGAGCGCATCTTGGTCCTCGGGGTCGCACGTCGCGGATGGTGTCCACAGATTTTCGTGCTGATGCCGCCGTGGTTTTCCGCTGGGACGCTACGTCGTATGCGAAGTCTGTTGCGCCTGGGGCCTCCGCGGGTGGTTTCTCAGGTGTCCGGTGTGTCGTAGGTAAAATACAACGTTTCCAAGTCACATAAATTCAAGGCGATACACTGCAGGTGAAGAATCCGTGAGCGAACGCGAAGCCGACCAGATCCTCGTCGAGCGCGTCCAGCAAGGCGACAAGCGAGCGTTTGAGCTACTGGTGGTCAAGTACCATCGGAAGATCATTCGGCTCGTTTCGCGCCTGATCCGTGACCCGGCCGAAGTCGAGGATGTGGCACAGGATGCCTTTATCAAGGCCTACCGTGCGTTGCCCCAATTTCGGGGGGAATCCGCGTTCTATACGTGGTTGTATCGCATCGCCGTCAACACGGCGAAGAATTACCTGGCGACTCAGGGGCGGCGCCCGGAATCGTCCAGCGACATCGACACCGAAGAGGCTGAAACTTTTGCCGACGGTGAGCTACTAAGGGATATCAATACGCCGGACTCCATGCTGCACACCAAGCAGGTGGCCGAAACGGTCAACCGTGCAATGGAAGCGCTGCCCGAAGAATTGCGTACCGCAATCACACTCCGGGAGATCGAGGGTCTGAGCTATGAGGAAATCGCTGAAGCGATGGAATGCCCGATCGGCACGGTGCGGTCCCGCATCTTCCGGGCGCGCGAAGCGATTGCCGAGAAATTGCGCCCCCTGCTGGGAACAGTGGAGGGCAAACGGTGGTAGCCAGCCGATATGACAAGCCGGCGGCCGCATGCGGCCGCAAACGGTGAAACCTCGGGAAGTCTTCTCTCGGATCGTTGATTGGACGTTGGAGTTTTTGGGGTCGGGAAATGGGTCAGGCTCAATTGCAAACGGCAGAAGTGGAGTTCGCACAACGCATCTCTGCCTTGATGGACGGTGAAGTTGCAACGCACGAGGTGTCGTCTGCCGTGGAACTCGCCAAGGATGGCGAAGGCGCGGCGCATTGGCGCGAATATCAACTGATCGGCGACGTGCTCCGGTCGGAAGATCTGCTGAACACGCGTTCCTCTGAAGATTTCCTCAGTCGGTTCTCGGCCAAGCTCGACGCCGAGCCGCATCTCCTGGTGCCGGCTGTAGCGCAGCGTGCCAAGGCCCAAGAGAGGCACCGCTTCCTGGTCAGCCCTGCTTGGGTCCGCCGGATTATGCCTACGACCGCCGTGGCTGCGGCGGTGGCGGCCGTTAGCTGGGTCGTCGTGCCGCAACTGCGCGGTACTGCCGATGGCGTTGATGGTGCCCCCGCATTGGTCGCCAAAGCGACGCAAGCTACCGGTGCACAGGCATTGACGGTGGCGGCCACTGACAATACGCCGATGATCCGCGACGCCCGTCTGGATGAATACCTGAGCGCCCACCGGCAATCAGCAACCAACGGTATGGTGGTTCCGTATCTGCGTGCAGTGGCCAATGGGGTGGCGAACACCCAGGACTCCAATCAGGAATAATGCGGGCATCCATGTCGAAGGTGTGGCACCCCGTTGCCGGGGCAGGCGCCCGCAAGCTGCAGGCCGTTCGTCGGTCGGTTTTTCTTCTTCTGTGTGTTTCGGCGCTGGCGACAGCGGCTCAGCCGCAGCCCGATCCCATGCCGCGCAAGGAGGCTGCCTCCTGGCTGGCCAAAATCCATCGCGCAGCGCTCAAGCAAAACTATGTCGGGACGCTCACATACCAGCGTGGCACCGGCATGCACTCCACTCGTATCCAGCACTACGCTGATCTTTTCAACAACGAGTACGAGCGCGTCGAAGCGCTGGACGGCAAACAGCGCGAGATGCTGCGCCAGAATGATGTTGTCCGGAACCTGATTTACGACGTCAAACTCGTTGTGACGGAGAAGCAGGAGCACAAGGACAGCTTCCCCGCGCTGCTCGCCACCACCAACGGCGATGTGCTTGATCAATACGACATGCGCCACCTGCCGACCGAGCGCGTGGCAGGCATGGATTGCGAAGTCTTCCAGCTCGATCCGAAGGACGGCTACCGTTATGCCTACCGAATCTGGGCGGAGCGCAACAGTGGTTTGTTGATGCGCGCCCAGACCATCGGTGAAGACGGCAAGGTGCTTGAACAGGTGGCCTTCTCGCAAGTTGAGTTGGGTGTGCCGTCGGAAAAGCAGAAGATCGTCACTGCGTTCAAGAACCTGAACGGCTGGAATCAGTACGAGATCGTGACGCAGCCGACTAATCTAGCCGAGCAAGGCTGGACGATTGGCAACCCCGTCAAGGGCTTCCAGAAGATCCGTGAGGTGCGCCGTCCGCTGGGCGATATTGCGCCAGCCGGAAAGAACAGTTCTGGTTTCGAGGTCCAGCAAGTCGTGTTTAGCGACGGATTGGCAGGGCTGTCGCTCTTTATCGAGCCGGTATCGGAAAAGCGCACGCGTCGCGAAGGCTTTATCTCGCAGGGTGCCACGCATGTGATGGTGCGACGTGTTGCCGATTTCTGGCTGACGGTCGTGGGCGAAGTCCCCTTTGCTACCATCAAGCAGTTTGGCGCAGCGGTCGACTACAAGCCGGTGTCCGCCAACGCGACCAGCAAGCCGGCCAACGCGCCGCAGTAGCCAAAGAGCCGGCATCTCTCTTGGGTGCGCGACGTGATCGCGCAGTACCATTTTTCTATCTGTTCTTGTTCCGGGGAGCTTTCATGCGTACCGCTCGATCCGTTCACGCCTTGCGTCTGCTGTGCGTTGCCGCCGCTGTAGCGGTTGGGAGCGCGCTGGCGCCAGCCCACGCACAGAGCGCCACAGGTAGCGTGGCTACGGGCACGTATGGCCTGCCCGATTTTGCCGATCTGGTCGAGAAGGTGAGCCCCGCTGTCGTCAACATCCGCACGACCGAAAAGGTCCGTATGCAGCAGGGTGGTCCGAACGATGACGATATGGCCGAATTTTTCCGCCGCTTCTTCGGTGTACCGATGCCGGGCATGCCCGGGCAGGGCCAGAAGCGCCGCAACGCGCCGCCGCAGCAGGAAGAGGAGCAGAGCCGCGGTGTCGGTTCCGGCTTCATCATCTCGGGCGATGGCTACATCCTGACCAACGCGCATGTGGTGGAAGGCGCGGAAACCATCTACGTCACGCTGATCGACAAGCGCGAATACAAGGCCAAGCTGATCGGCCTGGACAAGCGTACTGACGTGGCGCTCGTCAAGGTCGAAGCGAGTGCGCTGCCGAGCCTGAAGCTCGGTGATTCCGACAAGGTGCGCGTAGGCGAGTGGGTGCTCGCAATCGGTTCCCCGTTTGGGCTGGACAATACGGTGACTGCCGGCATCGTGTCCGCCAAGGGGCGCGATACGGGCGACTACCTGCCGTTCATCCAATCCGACGTGGCTGTCAACCCTGGTAACTCGGGCGGCCCGCTGATCAACCTGCGCGGCGAGGTGATCGGCATCAACAACCAAATTTATAGCCAAAGCGGCGGCTACATGGGCATCTCGTTCTCGATTCCGATCGACGAGGCGATGCGTGTGGCTGAGCAGTTGAAGGCGACAGGACGCGTGACACGTGGTCGCATCGGTGTGGCAATCGACAACGTGCCGAAGGACGCGGCGGAGTCGCTGGGTCTGGGCCGGGCGCGCGGCGCCTATGTCGGCAATGTCGAATCGGGCGGTCCGGCGGACAAGGCCGGCATTGAGGCCGGTGACATCGTCTTGAAATACAACGGCCGCGATGTCGAGAAGGCGGGGGACTTGCAGCGCCAAGTCGGCGAGACCAAGCCGGGCACGCGCGCCACCGTGCAGATCTGGCGCAAGGGCGCAACGCGCGATCTGACCGTCACGGTCGCGGAGTTGCAGGCCGACACGAAGGTGGCCCAGCGTGCCAAGGGCGCGCAGCCCGATAACAGCCAGCAGGGTCCGGGCAAGCCGAACGCGCTGGGGCTGGTGGTGGCTGACTTGTCTGACGGCGCGCGTCGCGAGTTCAAGACCAAGAGTGGCGTTGAAGTGCAGGTCTCTGAAGGGCCGGCGGCCCGCGTGGGCATTCGACCGGGCGACCTGATCCTGCGCGTGGGTGATACCGATGTTGCCAACGCCAAGCAGTTCAACGAGGTGGTCGCCAAGCTCGACAAAAACCGTATGGTTGCTGTGTTTGTCCGCCGTGGCGATGCGACCCAGGTAGTGACACTGCGCCCGAGTGCGGCCCGGTCGGGTAGCGGCCAGTGATCGAACTGACGCTCTACGGACGCACGTATTGTCATTTGTGCGACGACATGAGGAACGCGCTGGAGCCGCTCCGGCGCGGTTTTTCTTTTGTGCTGCACGAAGTTGACGTCGACAGTGATCCGGCGTTGGAGGCGCGGTTTGACGAGTTGGTCCCCGTGCTGATGACGGGTGCCCCGGAAGCACCGCCGGAAGACGCGCGTGAGCTGTGTCACTACTTTCTCGATGTGCCTGTCGTGCAGGCGTGGCTCGCAGCTCAGACGGCGCATAACTGACGCAACGTCGCTGCCGCAAAAAGAGGCGCGGGAAGCCCCCTGAAATCCGGTAAAATCGCGTGTTAGCGCCGATTTTTGCAGCGCACGATTTTTGTGTCGCAAGTTCGGCTTGGAATCCAACACCTCCCGCCAGCGCAGCCAATGTGCGCCGGCCATGCCGGAACCGCCTCGCGCTCCCGGCAGACGCGCCCGGGATGGGCGCTTTTCGACGCATTCGATGGACAATATCCGCAATTTCTCGATCATCGCCCATATCGACCACGGCAAATCGACGCTGGCCGATCGCATCATCCAGTTGTGTGGCGGGCTCTCCGACCGCGAGATGGAAGCCCAAGTACTGGACTCGATGGACATCGAGAAGGAACGCGGCATCACCATCAAGGCGCAGACCGCCGCGTTGTCCTACAAGGCACGGGACGGCAAGGTCTATAACCTCAATCTGATCGATACCCCGGGACACGTCGACTTCAGCTACGAAGTCAGCCGCTCGCTGTCCGCGTGCGAAGGTGCTCTGCTGGTGGTCGATGCTTCCCAAGGTGTGGAGGCGCAAACCGTTGCCAACTGTTACACCGCCATCGAGTTGGGCGTGGAAGTGGTGCCGGTGCTCAATAAAATCGACTTGCCTGCGGCTGATCCGGACAACGCGATCCAGGAAATCGAGGATGTGATCGGCATTGATGCGACCGACGCGACGCGCTGCTCCGCGAAGACCGGCGTGGGCGTGGCGGACGTGCTCGAAGCGCTGATCGCCAAAGTGCCGGCGCCCAAGGGTGACCCGGCCGCGCCGCTGCAAGCGCTGATCATCGACTCCTGGTTCGACAACTATGTCGGCGTGGTGATGCTGGTGCGCGTAGTGAACGGCACGCTGCGCGCCAAAGACAAGGTCCTGCTGATGGCAACCGGTGCGCAGCACTTGGTGGAGCAGGTGGGCGTGTTCTCGCCGAAGTCGGTGCCGCGCGAATCCCTGTCTGCGGGCCAGGTAGGCTTTGTCATCGCGGGCATCAAGGAACTGAAGGCAGCCAAGGTCGGTGACACCATCACCCACGTGGCGCCGCGCAAGGCCGAGGCGCCGCTGCCGGGCTTCAAGGAAGTCAAACCTCAGGTGTTTGCCGGCTTGTATCCGGTCGAAGCCAACCAGTACGAAGCGCTGCGCGAATCTCTGGAAAAGCTCAAGCTCAACGACGCGTCGCTGCAGTACGAGCCGGAAGTGTCGCAGGCGCTGGGCTTCGGCTTCCGTTGCGGCTTCCTTGGCCTGTTGCACATGGAGATTGTGCAGGAGCGCCTGGAGCGCGAGTTCGACATGGATCTGATTACCACCGCGCCGACGGTGGTCTATCAGGTGCAACTGCGCGACGGCACGATGGTGCAGGTGGAAAACCCCGCCAAGATGCCGGCGGACCCGAGCAAGATCGAGGCGATTCTCGAGCCGATCGTCACGGTCAATCTGTACATGCCGCAGGATTACGTGGGCGCCGTGATTACGCTGTGCGAGCAGAAGCGCGGCTCGCAGATCAACATGAGCTACCACGGCCGCCAAGTCCAACTGACGTACGAAATCCCGATGGGCGAGATCGTGCTGGACTTCTTCGATCGGCTGAAATCCGTCTCGCGCGGTTATGCGTCGATGGATTACGAGTTCAAGGAATACCGCGTGTCGGACGTGGTCAAGGTCGACATCCTGATCAATGGCGACAAGGTCGATGCGCTGTCCATCATCGTTCACCGTTCGAACGCCACATATCGCGGCCGTGAAGTGGCAGCCAAGATGCGCGAAATCATTCCGCGCCAGATGTACGACGTGGCAATCCAGGCAGCCATTGGCGCCAACGTGATCGCCCGCGAAAACGTCAAGGCGCTGCGCAAGAATGTGCTGGCCAAGTGCTACGGCGGTGATATCTCGCGCAAGAAGAAGCTCCTCGAAAAGCAGAAAGAGGGCAAGAAGCGCATGAAGCAGGTTGGTACCGTTGAAATTCCGCAAGAGGCTTTCCTGGCCATCCTGCGCGTCGAAGAAAAATAATCCAGACATCGCTCGGACGATCTCTCATCCATGAACTTCGCCCTGATTCTGTTTGTTCTCGTCGTCCTCACCGGCATTGCGTGGGTGGCTGACAAGCTCGTGTTCCAGCGCCAGCGTCAGACGGCTGCGGCTGCGGCACTGGCTGAATTTGATGCGCGTGCGCAGGTGCAGGCGCAGTACGGCGGCGGTGGCGACATCGGTGCCGCGCGTTTGCAACTGGCCGAGGACAAGCTGCGCCAGCCCTGGTGGCTGGAGTACACCGCCAGTTTCTTCCCGGTTATCGCCGCAGTGTTCCTGCTGCGTTCGTTCGTGATCGAGCCGTTCAAGATTCCGTCGGGCTCGATGATTCCGACGCTGCAGATCGGCGATTTCATCCTCGTCAACAAGTACACGTATGGCATTCGTTTGCCGATCGTCAACAAGAAGATCGTCGAGCTGAACCAACCGCAACGCGGCGACGTGATGGTCTTCCGTTATCCGAAAGACGAGTCGATGGATTACATCAAGCGCGTGATCGGCGTGCCCGGCGACGTGGTGAAGTACGACAACAAGCGCCTGACCGTGAATGGCCAACCGGCCACCTACGCACCGCAGTCCGATTACCTCGACGGCGAGCGCTTGACGTACTCGAAGCAGTATCAGGAGACGCTCGGCAACGTCACGCACAACATTCTGAACGACGCCGACCGCCCGGCTTATGTCTCTGGCCCGGACGATTTTCCGTTCCGCGAGAACTGCACTTACAATCAGACCGGCTTCACTTGCAAGGTACCTGCAGGTCACTATTTCATGATGGGTGATAATCGCGACAACAGCGCGGACTCCCGCTATTGGGGCTTCGTGCCGGACAAGAACATCGTCGGGAAAGCGTTCTTCATTTGGATGAATCTTGGTGACCTGAAGCGGATCGGTGCTTTCCATTGATCCGATAAGTGACGCGAAAATCTCTTATTGAAACTCGACAATTGCACCACGGGGGAAATGCAATGCGGATTCGTCAGGCCGGTCTGAAACGCCCGTCGCGCGGGATTACGATGTTCGGCATCCTGATCGGCATCATTGTGCTGATCACGTTTGTGTTACCGGCCATTCGGTCCGTCCCAAGCCTGATGGAATACCAAGCCATCACGCGCGCCGTCAAGCAAGCGCGCGAGCGTGCAAGCACGCGCGAAGAAGTGGCCAACGCCTTTGACAAGCAAGCCGCGATCGACGACATCACGTCGATCAAGGGTGAAGATCTGGAGGTGCTGGACAGCGGTGGGTCTATCCAGGCGGTGCGTTTCTCGTACAAGCGACAGATCCCGTTGTATGGCCCCATCGGTCTGGTGATCACCTATTCGGGGACCCAGCGTTGACATGAGTCTGGATGCACTACAGCAACGTCTTGGCTACCGCTTCAGCAAACCGGAGTTGCTGCAGCAGGCGCTCACCCATCGCAGCCACAGCGCGATGCACAACGAGCGCCTGGAATTTCTTGGCGATTCAATCCTGAATTGCGCCGTCGCCGACATGCTTTACGGTATGTTTGGCAAGCTGGACGAGGGTGATCTTTCGCGTGTACGGGCGAATCTGGTCAAGCAGCAGGCGCTGTATGAAATCGCGCAGATGTTGCTGCTGCCCGATGCCCTGCGTTTGGGCGAAGGCGAATTGAAAAGCGGTGGCTTCCGCCGGCCTTCCATCCTGGCTGATGCGCTGGAGGCGATTTTCGGGGCGGTGTTCCTAGACGGCGGCTTCGATGCTGCCCGCACGCTGATTCGCAAGCTTTATATCCCGATCCTTGAACAGGTCGACCCGCGCACGCTGGGCAAGGATGCCAAGACGCTGTTGCAGGAGTACCTCCAGGGTCACAAGATTGCGTTGCCGCTGTATACGGTGGTTGCCACCCACGGCGCGGCGCATAATCAGCAATTCGAGGTCGAGTGCTCGATTCCGAAGTTGGAGATTCGCGTCTTCGGCAGCGGGGCGTCGCGGCGCGCGGCCGAACAATCGGCGGCCAAGCTGGCCCTGGATGAAGCGCATCGCCTGGTGCCGCAGCTCGTCAAGCGCAGCCGCGCCGAGCGCACCGGGAAGACGCGCAAGCAGGCTACGCCGCCCGATCCGCAGTTGTCTCTCAGGTTGAAGGAATAATCAGGTAAATGAGCGACGCCCCATTGCAGCCTCCGCAGCCAGAATCTGGTGTGCCGGAGGGGTTCCGCTGCGGCATGGTCGCCATTGTTGGGCGGCCGAACGTCGGCAAATCTACGCTGATGAACGCCCTGGTGGGCCAGAAAGTCAGCATCACATCGCGCAAGGCGCAGACCACGCGCCACCGCATCACTGGCATTCAGACGACCGATGACGCCCAGTTCGTCTTCGTCGATACGCCTGGCTTTCAGACGCGTCACGCCACGGCGCTGAACCGCTCGCTGAACCGCGCGGTCACCTCCACGCTCACGTCGGTGGATGCCGTGCTGTTCGTGGTTGAAGCTGGCCGCTATGGCCCGGACGACGAGAAGGTGCTCTCGCTGCTGCCGCGCGAGACGCCCGTGATCCTGATCGTCAACAAGGTCGACAGGCTCGACGCGTACACGCGCGCCGAGATGGTCGCCGTGTTCCTGCAGGACATGGCGCAGGTGTTTCCGTTTGCCGAAATCGTGCCGATGTCGGCCAAGAACCGCGACGACATCGATCGGCTGCTCGGCATCGTGCGCCCGTATCTGCCGGAAGGCGAACCGATGTACGACCCGGAAGCGCTGACTGATCGCAGCGAGCGCTTCCTGGCCGCCGAAATCGTTCGCGAGAAGGTCTTCCGCTGGACTGGCGACGAATTGCCGTATTCCAGCACCGTCATCGTCGACAAGTTCGAGACCGAAGGTCGCCTGCGCCGCGTATTCGTGACCATCTTGGTCGATCGCGACGCGCACAAGGCGATGATCATTGGCGCGAAGGGCGCCAAGCTCAAGCAGATCTCCACCGAAGCCCGCATGGACATGGAAAAACTGTTCGACGGCAAGGTGTATCTGGAGGTCTGGATCAAGGTCAAGAGCGGCTGGGCCGACAACGAAGCCGGCCTGCGCGCCTACGGCTACGAATAACCACTTAGCCGGGCCACTTCTACACGCTCGATGGCGGGACGATCCGATCCGATTCCGGACGAAGCCGCGGAATGGCTGGCCGAGGAAAGCGTAGCTGGCGCCGCGCCGCGCAAGAGCTTTCCTGCGGGGCGCTCCGAAACGCGCGTCGCAGCGCAGCCGGCCTTCGTGTTGCACAGTTACCCGTATCGGGAAACCAGCCTCATCATCGACGTCTTCACGCCCGACTATGGGCGCATGGCACTGGTCGCCAAGGGGGCCAAGCGGCCGCATTCGGCTCTGCGCGCGGTGCTGCAGACATTCCAGCCGCTGTCGCTATCCTGGAGCGGCCGCGGTGATGTGCGCACACTGACCCGCGCCGAGTGGGTCGGCGGCATGCTGCCGCTGGGCGGGGAGGGGCTGCTATCCGGTTTCTATCTGAACGAACTGCTCGTCAAGTTCGTCGCCCGCGAAGACGGCCACCCGGTACTGTTCGCGCATTACGTCGAAACGCTCAACAAGCTTGCTCATGGTGAGCCCGCGGCCTTCACGCTACGCGCGTTCGAACGTGTGTTGCTACGTGAGACTGGCTTCGCTGCGCGGCTCGACCGCTGCATCGACGGGGAGCCGGTGCAAGCCGACGCCGAATACGTCTATCACCCAGAGCGCGGCATTCGGCGGACGCTGCCGAGTGATCCATCGTCCTGGCCTGTTTTGCGGGGCCAGACGCTGATCGACATGGAACACGACGATTACGCCTCGCGCCCAACGACCGCGCAGCAAAGCCGCAGCCTGATGCGTTTCCTGCTGCATTATCATTTGCACGGCACGCCGCTTTCGACGCGCCAGATCCTGATCGACTTGCAGAAACTATGATCTTTCATGCCTCGCCGGGAATCATCGACCTGGGCATCAACATCGACCACGTCGCCACGCTGCGCAACGCGCGCGGCACCACTTACCCAGATCCGATCGCCGCGGCGCTGCTGGCTGAAGAAGCCGGCGCCGACCTCATCACCCTGCACCTGCGCGAAGATCGTCGCCACATCAAGGACGCCGATGTTCGTGCGCTGCGGCCGCAGCTGCGTACGCGCATGAACCTGGAGTGCGCCGTCACGCAGGAGATGCTCGACATCGCATGCGACATCGGCCCGCAGGATGTCTGTCTCGTGCCCGAGCGCCGTCAGGAAGTGACCACCGAAGGCGGGCTGGACGTGGTGGGTGGTTTTGCCAAGGTGCAGGCCGCTTGCAAGCAACTGGCCGGTGCGGGCATCCGCGTGTCGCTGTTCATCGATCCGGATGCGGCGCAGATCGAGGCCGCCGCCGCCGCCGGCGCCCCCGTCATCGAACTGCACACGGGCCGCTATGCCGAAGCGACCGACGACGCCGAGTTGCGGGCAGAACTCGTCCGCATCGAAACCGCGGTGGAAGAGGGCATCCGCTGGGGCGTGCGTGTGAACGCCGGCCACGGACTCCACTACACGAACGTGCAGCCGATTGCGGCCATCGCCGGCATTCACGAACTCAACATCGGCCACGCCGTCGTTGCGCATGCGGTGTTTGCCGGCTGGCAGAACGCGGTGCGCGAGATGAAGGCGATCATGGTTGCGGCACGGTTGTCGTCCACGACGCCGGCCGCCGCACACCCGGGCGTGCCTGTATGAACGAACGGGCTGCAGCCACCTCTGCGTCCGGTGCGATTTACGGCATCGGCACCGACATCATCCAGATCGAGCGTGTCGAAGGCGTGATGCAGCGGACCAACGGCCGCTTTGCCGAAAAGGTGCTCGGCCCCGATGAGCTGCGCGTCTACCATGCCCGCAAGGCTCGCTCCGAGCGGCGTGGCCTCGCGTTTCTTGCCACGCGCTTTGCCGCCAAGGAAGCCGTGTCCAAGGCCATCGGACTCGGCATGCGCTGGCCGATGACGTGGCGGGCGGTGCAGACGCTGAATTTGCCGTCCGGCCAACCTGTGGTGCGCTACAGCGGCGAATTGGCCGACTGGATCGCGCAGCACGGGCTTCATATCCAGATCAGTGTGACGGACGAGCGCGACTATGCAGTCGCCTTCGCCGTCGCCGAGTTGCAAACGAAATCCTCCGCATGACCCAAACCAAAAAGCAGAAGCACCCCGGCCCGATCGTTCTGGATGTTGCCGGCCTCGAGCTCGGTCCCGACGACGTCCGACGCATTGCCCATCCGTTGACGGGGGGTGTGATCCTGTTTGCGCGCAACTTTGAATCGCGCGCGCAATTGACCGCGCTTACGCAGGCCATTCGCGCGATTCGCAACGACGTGCTGATTTGCATCGACCACGAGGGCGGCCGCGTGCAGCGCGCCAAGACTGACGGCTTCACGCACCTGCCCGCCATGGGCGCGCTGGGCAAGCTCTGGGACACCGACGTACTGGCCGCCACGCGCGCCGCCACCGCTTGCGGCTATGTGCTGGCTGCTGAACTGCGCGCGTGCGATATCGACCTGAGCTTCACGCCCGTGCTCGATCTCGACTACAGCAGCAGCAGCGTGATCGGCGATCGCGCGTTCCATCGCGACCCGCGCGTGGTAACGATGCTCGCCAACCACCTGACGCTGGGTCTGCGCCTGGCCGGCATGTCCAACTGCGGCAAGCATTTCCCCGGCCACGGCTACGTCCAGGCTGACTCGCACATCGCCGTGCCGGTGGACGAGCGCCCGCTGGAGGCCATCCTCGCAGACGACGCGCAGCCCTACGGGTGGATGGGAATCGGCCTGCAGTCGGTGATGCCGGCGCATGTGATTTACTCGGCTGTCGATCCGAATCCGGCGGGCTTCTCCCGCTTCTGGCTGCAGGACATGCTGCGCGCGCATTTCAACTTTGACGGCGTGATCTTCAGCGATGACCTGAGCATGGAAGGCGCGAGCGTTGCTGGCACGGTCGTCGACGGTGCGCGAGCGGCGCTCACGGCCGGCTGCGACATGGTGCTGATCTGCAACGCGCCGGAAAAGGCCGACCAACTGCTCGGCGAGTTGGATGTGCCGATGGGTAAGGCGTCGCAGCGGCGCGTGCGTCGGCTGTTCGGCGGTCGCGCTGTGAAGGACTGGGCGAAGCTGCAGCAGCAATCGGCTTATAAGCAGGCGCTGCGTACATTGCGCGAGGCAAAACTCATCAAGTAGCCTCGGCACGCCAAGAAGGCTGCTCGAAAAAGAAAAGGCTCCCGAGGGAGCCTTTCTTCTTGCTGCGACGCCAGCTTACTTGGCGCGGCTGCGGTACTCGTCGGTACGCGTGTCGATTTCGATCTTCTCGCCGATGTTGCAGAACAGCGGGACCATGATCGTGAATTCTTCGTTGTCGTTGATGCGAGCCGCCTTCAGAACCTTGCCCGACGACGTGTCGCCCTTGACCGCCGGTTCCGTGTAGACGATTTCGCGGACAACCGTGGTCGGCAGTTCCACCGAGATGGCGTTCTCGTTGTAGAACGTCACTTCGACCTTCATGCCGTCTTGCAGGTAGTTCAGCGCGTTGCCCATGGCGGCGGGCTCGACGTTGTATTGCTCATAGCTGACCGGGTCCATGAACACGTACATCGTGCCGTCGAAGTAGGAGTAATCGGCTTCCTTCTTGTCCAGGATGACTTGGTCCATCTTGTCGTCGGCGTTGAACACCGACTCGCCGCCTGCGCCCGTCAGCAGGTTTTTGTACTTCATCTTGACGACGGCGCCCGAGCGGCCCGAGCGGCTGTACTCGGTCTTGAGCACGACTTGCGCTTGGTCACCGATCATGAACACGTTGCCAGCGCGGAGTTCTTGCGCGATTTTCAAAGCCATTTCACATTTCCTGAGAGTAAGAGAGTTCGATGCGCGCCAAGCAACGAAGCACCGCGCGATACCCTCCGGGCCGCGCGAACCAGGTCAGAGCCGGGGGTCGCATACAGATCAGCCCGCTATTTTACCTGTTTTTCGCAAAATGCCACCAAATTCGCGGCGAGATCGCCTAGTTGCATCAAGCTTTGCTCCCACGTGACGGCTCGTACGCGCAGGCGCTCCGCGGTGGCCGCAAAGTCGGCCCAATTGAGTGACGCCGGCGCACCATTCCAGGCGTGCCAGAAGGCGATCAGCGCTTTGGCATCGGCCTCTGTCAGGGCGGGGGTATAGCGGGCCAGAAAGGCGTCCAGCTTCGTGAGGTGCACGTCGTCGCTTTGGGGGTAGATGTGCCAGACAAAGGGCTTCAGCGCCCATTGAGCGCGCACGAACGAGTCTTCCCCGCGCACGAAGTTGATATCGCAAGCCCAGAGCAGCGGGTCGTAATGCTCCTGTGGCACGAATGGCACGACGGCTACGCTCAGGTTGCCGCGCGTCCAACGAGCGCCTGTCTGAGCGCCACTGGCGTCACCCAAAAGCTCGGCGATCTGCCTGGCAGCCAAGCCCTCTGGAACTAGGCAGATGACCGGCTGTGGCGCTGCTTCCCACTGAGCGACCAGCATTGGCAGCGCCGGGTTGGCATAGGCGAACAGGCTCACGCGCAGGGCGTCAGGGTTATCGCGCATCAGGTCGTCGACGCCGAGGCGGTGCCACAACGCCTGCTGGGCGGCGGGGCTTGCCTCGAACGTCTTGCGTTGGGCGCCAAGATGCGATTCCCGCAGGACGCCGCCAGTGTCGCGGGCGAAGCCGGGGAAAAAGAAGTGTTTGACGAGCGGCAGCCGCAAATGTGGTGACTGCATCGCGTGGTGCTCGGCCACCCAGTTTTCGGCGCTCAGGTATTCGAGGTTGATCCAGACCGGCGCCGATCCTTGGGATGCCAGCTCGGCCATGAGCGTCAGCATGGTCTCAGGGACGGCGCATGCGAAGGCGCCGATCACCACATCATGCAGCGCGGGATGTGCGTCCGCAGCGAGCAGGCTGGCGACCTGCGCATCGTCGGCCCAGTGGCGAATATCTACGCCCGAGACGCGCTGCGCATCGGCCTTTGCGTCAACAGCGGGGCAGATCTTTTCGAACGACCGGAGATCGTCCACCCACAGGCGGACGGTGTGGCCGTGCTCCTGTACAAGCTGGCGAGCCAGACGCCAGCAGACGCCAATGTCGCCGTAATTGTCGACGACGCGGCAGAAGAGGTCCCAGGATGTGATGGTGCGCATGCAGGAAGGCCAGCCGGGCAGCGAAGAAGATGGGCCGACATTGTAGTCGGCGGCTTGTTCTACACTGACGGCCTCTGATCCAGCGAACGCCATGTCGTCCGACCCCACGCAACCCCAGCCCCCCGAAACGCCCGAGAGCGTCGAGCCCAGCGCGCCTGCAAATGTGCCCGAGTTCGACGCAAAAGCGCACATCGCGCGCTTGCCGAACCTGCCGGGCGTGTATCGCTACTTTGATGCGCAGGGCAACGTGCTCTATGTGGGCAAGGCACGCGACCTCAAGAAGCGCGTGTCGAGCTACTTCAACAAAACGCTGCTTTCGCCGCGCATCGCGATGATGGTGGCGAAGATCGCGCGCATCGACACCACCGTCGTGCGCAGCGAGGCCGAAGCGCTGCTGCTCGAGAACAACCTCATCAAGGCGCTGGCGCCCCGCTACAACATCCTGTTTCGCGACGACAAGTCGTATCCGTATCTGAAGCTCACGCAGCACGCGTATCCGCGCATGGCGTATTACCGCGGCGCGACCGATCGCAGGCATCAGTATTTCGGCCCATTCCCGAGTGCGCATGCGGTGCGCGAGAGCATGCAGATTCTGCAGAAGGTGTTCCAGCTCCGCACGTGCGAAGACACCGTCTTCAACAACCGGACGCGGCCGTGCCTGCTGCATCAGATCCATCGCTGCAGCGGCCCGTGTGTCCAGGCGATCAGCCCGGAGGATTACGCGCGCGACGTCGCCAACGCGGCCGGTTTCCTGCAGGGCCGGCAGGACGAGGTCATGCAGACGCTGCAGGACAAGATGCAGCGCTATTCCGAGTCGCTGGCGTTCGAGCAGGCCGCCATCGTGCGGGACCAGATCGGCGCATTGTCGACGGTGCTCAAGCAGCAGTCGGTGGAAGAGGTGGGCCACGCCAGCGACATCGACATCCTGGCGGTTGCCATCAAGGGCGGCCACGCGTGCGTGAACCTCGCGATGGTGCGCGGCGGGCGCCATCTGGGCGACAAGGCTTACTTTCCCACGCACGTGGAAGAAGGCGCCGCCATTGTCGGCGTGGATGTGGAAGCCGACGGTGAGGCTGCGGCAGAAACATCACGCGATGCCGAACGCGTGGCCAGCGACATCCTCGAAGCCTTCGTCGCGCAGCACTATCTCGATCAGTTTGTGCCGCCGGTGCTGGTGGTCAGCCATCAGATTCACGCAACCGAGTTGATCGACGCGCTGGCCGAGCAGGCCGGGCGCCGCGTTTCGGTTGTGCGCCAGCCGCAGGGCGGGCGCCGCGCGTGGCTGGAGATGGCGGAAAAGGGTGCCGAGCTGTCGCTGATGCGTCGCCTTTCCGAACAAGGCAGCCAGCAGGCCCGCACACTTGCGCTGGCCGAGACCATCGGCATTGATCTCGAAGACCTCGCCGCGCTGCGCGTCGAGTGCTTCGACATCAGCCACACCGCCGGCGAAGCCACGCAGGCCTCGTGCGTGGTCTTTCACAGCCACGCCATGCAAAACAGCGAGTACCGCCGCTACAACATCCAGGACATCACCCCGGGCGACGACTACGCAGCCATGCGGCAAGTCCTCACGCGCCGCTACCAGAAGATCGTCGAGCAGGCTGGCGAAGACACCCCCAACATGCCAAGCATTGTGCTGATCGACGGCGGCAAGGGGCAGGTGGAAGTCGCGCGCCAGGTCTTTGAGGAGCTTGGGCTGGATATTGGATTGCTCGTCGGGGTGGCCAAGGGCGAGGGGCGCAAGGTCGGCCTGGAAACGCTCATCTTCGCCGATGGCCGTCCGTCACTGGAGCTGGGGCAGGGCAGCGCTGCACTGATGCTTGTCGCGCAGATTCGCGACGAAGCGCACCGCTTTGCGATCACCGGCATGCGTGCCAAGCGGGCCAAGGCGCGCAATATGTCGCGGCTGGAAGAGATCGAAGGCATCGGCGCCAAGCGCCGGCAGCGGTTGCTGGCGCGCTTCGGCGGCTTGCGTGGCGTGATGGCAGCGAGCGTCGACGAACTCGCCACGGTGGAAGGTATCTCGCAGACCCTGGCCGAAGAAATCTACCGTCAGCTGCATTGATCGGCGACAATGCCCCATCTTGTCGCGTCGGTTTGCGCTTGCGCGGCGGTTGTCCTCTCGATTTGCCATGCCCTTCAACTTCCCGATCCTCCTGACCTGGTTGCGTGTGGCCATGATCCCGCTGGTGGTGGGCGTGTTCTACGTGCCGGACACCTGGATGGCACTGCCCGCCAAGAACCTCACGGCCGCGGTGTTCTTCATCGTTGCAAGCCTCACCGATTGGTTCGACGGCTTTCTTGCGCGCCGCTGGAACCAGACCTCCGCCTTCGGGGCCTTCCTCGATCCGGTCGCCGACAAGCTGATGGTGGCCGCCGCGCTGCTGGTGCTGCTGTCATTGGGCCGCGTGTCCGACGTCATCGCACTCGTCATCATTGGCCGTGAGATCACCATCTCCGCACTGCGTGAGTGGATGGCGCAAATTGGCGCGTCGAAGAGCGTGGCCGTCAACTTCCTCGGCAAGCTGAAGACGACCTTCCAGATGATCGCGATTCCGTTGCTGCTGTTCGAGGGCCGCCTGTTCGACATGATCGATGCGCAGGTGTGGGGAACGTGGCTGATTTACGTGGCGGCGGTGCTCACGCTGTGGTCGATGGCGTACTACATGAAGCTCGCATGGCCGCAGATTCGCGAGCGCGCAAAATGAGCCTGTAAAAACTCTTGCGCAAAACTGTTGACGAGGACGATTCTTCTTTGCCATAATCTCGTTCTCGCGTTGCAGTGATGTGACGCAAACGGTCTGGCAGCACAAAGGTTGTACGGCAGTGCTGGTAGCCAAAATGCGGGAATAGCTCAGTTGGTAGAGCGCAACCTTGCCAAGGTTGAGGTCGCGAGTTCGAGCCTCGTTTCCCGCTCCAGTTTGAAATGTGTGGCCGTGTTGATGTGATGGCACGGCGGCATAACCGGTTACGCGGGAATAGCTCAGTTGGTAGAGCGCAACCTTGCCAAGGTTGAGGTCGCGAGTTCGAGCCTCGTTTCCCGCTCCAATCCCGAAGGGAAGCCTTGCTTCCCTTTTTCTTTATCGGTACGGCAAATACGCGGTTCTTCATGAATTGCTACAATGCGGTGCTGAACCCCTGGCGGGGTAGCAAAGTGGTTATGCAGCGGCCTGCAAAGCCGTGTACGCCGGTTCGATTCCGGCCTCCGCCTCCAGAACGCAAGAAAAAAGCCCCGACTGGTTCGGGGCTTTTTGTTTTTGCATCGTGCACGATGCGCGTGCTTCGGCCTAACGTCTCCGTCCTGCATTCCTCAGTTTGGACAGCGCGCCACCGCAGCGTTGGCGCAGATCCAGACGGCATTGCCAACCAATCCCTTCTCGGTTAAGTGGTTGCATGGAAAAACTGGTTTGCCTAGACTCAAGTGGTTTTGATTTGAAACCAGTTGAGACAGCCGATGCCCTCTGATTGCGTTGCCGAACATTCGTCTACCGAGCGTGCCGCCCCCTCTGCAGCACTGCCCCGCGCGTGGGTTGTCATGCTGGCGCTTTGCGCAGCGGCTAGCGTATCGAACGTCTACTTTGCCCAGCCGTTGCTCGAACCATTGGCCCGTGAATTTGCACTTAGCGATGCATGGGCGGGCGGCATCATCGGCGCGACACAAGCGGGTTGTGCACTTGCCCTGGCGCTCGTCGTGCCGCTGGGGGACCGCTGGCCACGCAAGCCGTTGCTATTGGTACAGCTCGTCTTGCTCACGCTGGCGTTGCTCGCGGTAGCCCTTACGCAGATGCGCTGGTGGCTGCTGCTCGGCATGTTCTCCGTAGGCTTGCTTGGCACCGCGATGACGCAAGGACTGATCGCCTGTGCCGCCGCGTTGGCACCATCGACAGAGCGCGGGCGTGTGGTCGGTGCGGTGCAGGGCGGGGTCGTGATCGGTCTTTTGCTCGCGCGTGCCGTTGCAGGCTGGATCGCGGATGCCGCAGGCTGGCGCGCCGTCTATACGGTATCAGCCGGTTTCTCGGCAGCGATGCTTTTTTTGTTGTGGCGCTCGTTGCCTGCCCCGCCGCCCGTGCTTTCTCCCATGAGATACACCGCGCTCCTGCGCTCGATGTGGCAACTCTTGATGACCGAACCTGTGTTGCAGGTACGCGGCCTGATCGGTTTGCTGATGTTCGCGGCGTTTAATGTGTTCTGGAGCGCGATGGCGCTCGCTTTGAGCGCTCCTCCCTATGCGCTTTCACCGGCGGGCATCGGTGCATTCGGTTTGGTTGGGGCGATTGGTGCGCTGGCTGCTGCGCGAGCGGGGCATCTGGCTGACCGTGGTTGGGCGCAGACGGCAACGGGCATCGCCCTGGGATTGCTGCTGCTCGCGTGGTTGCCGCTCGGTCTCGGACTGCAGCATCTCGCGTGGCTGATCGGCGGCGTGATTTTGTTGGATTTGGGTGGCCAAGCCGTGCATGTGCTGAACCAGAGTCTGATTTTCCGCTTGCAGCCGGAAGCACATAGTCGGTTGGTCGGCGCGTACATGCTGTTTTATGCCGCAGGAAGCGGGCTGGGGGCGATGGCTTCGACCGCGGTGTATGCGTGGTCGGGGTGGTCGGGGGTATGCGTACTGGGGGCGGCTCTTAGCTCGGTGGCGCTGGGGTTCTGGGCGGCGACCGCGACTTGGGCGCGCGGTCAGGCGCGCTAGTTGAGGGCCTGCTTGTGAGGCGCGGGGTACGTATACCCGGTAGCCGCCGCCAGCCGGCGGGCCAGCCTCTATACTTGCTCTACACTCGCACCTTGTAATGGCGTGATAAAAAATGATAGAACGCCATGGAAACTCGGCTCTGCGCTTGGCTTTTCACAATTGTTTGCAATATGAGAAGGGCGGCCTTTTAGCATGAGCTGGGCTCAAGCCGGTGTGCGACACATGCTGGCGGGGCGTGGGTAAGGTCTTGCGCGGGGGCACGTGCCGCGCCAATGGTGGCTGGTGGATCGAACAACGATGCACCGGTCCGGGACCCCGATCAAAAACGACAAAGGGAGTGACCCGGCATTCCGCATAGCGATAGCCGGACCCGTTACGGGGAAAGGGCAGTCCAGATGGCGATACGAATTGCCTCGGTAGAAGACAACCAGGCGCAATCGGATTTGATCCGAGAGATCCTGGTTTCGTCCGGATACGAATGCGAGTGTTTCAGTAACGGGGATGCCTTCGTCAAGGCGCTGCGGGATCGCACGTTCGACCTGCTGCTGCTCGACTGGCAGTTGCCCGATATCAGCGGCATCCAGCTTGTGAGCTGGGTGCGGCAGACGGTCGGCCCGGCGCTGCCGGTGCTGTTTCTGACCAACCGGTCGCTCGAAGACGATGTGGTGCGCGGGCTGGCCGCCGGCGCGGACGATTACGTCATCAAGCCGGTGCGTCGCGCCGAATTGGTGGCACGCGTCGGAGCGCTGCTGCGTCGTGCAGCGCCGCGCACGGGTGAATCGCTCGAACGCATTCGCGTCGGCCCCTATGCAGTGGATCCGGTCGGGCGCGTGCTGACGTTGAATGGCTCGCAGGTCGAGCTGTCGCCGCGCGAGTTCGATCTTGGGTTGTACCTGTTCCGCAACATCGGCAAGCTGGTGCCGCGCGAGCTGATCGAGCAGGCGGTCTGGGGGCGGAGCATTGGGCCGGATTCGCGCACACTGGCCACGCATATCTCCAAGCTGCGGCTCAAACTCGATCTCAATCAGAAGAATGGCGTGCGGCTGGTCTCGGTGTATTCGCATGGCTATCGCCTCGAAACCACGCAGGAAGATGGTGAAGCAAGCTGACGCAATCTGGGGTGGTTTGATTGGGCGCGCCGCGTTTGTCGGCGCGTTCGTTCTTTTTGGCGGCGTGTGGCAGCCGGCGACGGCTCAGCCTTCCGGCGCCGATGGCACCGATTTCCTTTATCGCGTGCAGCAGGGCGACACACTGATCAACCTTGCAGCGCGTTACATGGACAGCGTCGATGGCTGGCGCCTGCTGCAGCAGCGCAACCATGTGGTGGATCCGTATCGGTTGAAGCCCGGCTCGCTCGTTCGGATTCCGTTCGATCGCATTCCGGTGGTGCCGGCGACGGCGCAGGTGGTATTTGCCCGCGATGCAACGACCGGCGGCAAGCCCCTGCAAGCGGGCATGAGGCTCGCAGAAGCGTCGCAGATTGATACCGGCGACAAAGGCGCCGTGACGCTGGCATTTGATGACGGCACGCGCGTCACTGTGCCGCCGGGCAGCCACGTGGCGCTGTCGCGTGTGCGAGCGTTTGCGCGTGCCGGGCTAATCGATGTGCGCGTGCACGTGAAGCAGGGCGAGGCCGACTCCAATGTCTCGCCCAGGAAGAGCGGTGTGGGCCGGTACGAGATTTCCACGCCCGCGCTGGTGACGGGCGTGCGCGGGACGCGTTTCCGCGTGCAGGCGAGCGAAGCCGTATCGACGAGTTCCGTGCTCGAAGGCGAGGTAGCCACGACTGCCGGTCGCCAGAAGCAGGCGGTCAAGGCCGGCTTTGGCGTGCAGGCATCGGATGGGCACCTCAAGCGCGCAGCGCTGCCTGCTGCGCCCAAGCTCGACGCCATCCCCCAGCTTGTGCAGACGCCGTGCCTGCGCGCAACGTGGCAGCCCGTCAAGGGCGCGGTCGGCTATCGAGCTGCCGTGGCGCGCGATGCCGCCCTGACCGAACTCAGCGCTTACCAATTGAGCAAGACGCCCGCAGTAACGCTCTGCGGCGATGAGGACGGCGACTACACGCTCGTCGTGCAAAGCATCGATGCGCTCGGGCTGACAAGCGAGTCGGCCACGCGGCCGTTCACCGTCCGCCTGCACCCGGAAGCGCCCTATACGATCCAGCCCGCCAACGGCCGGACTTACCGCAGCGGCGACGTGGCATTCGCATGGGCTGCCGTGTCCGATGCTGGCAGTTACGACATGGAAGTCGCAGACGCAGAGACCTTTGCCTCGCCGGCTGTCCAGCAGCATGCCAAAGATGTGCGTCTGACCAAGCCATTGACGGCCGGCACATGGTGGTGGCGTGTGCGCTCCGTGGCCGCAGACGGCAAAACAGGCCCGTGGAGCGATGCACTGCGCTTTCGCGTGCTCGACATTCCGCCGGATGCCGTGCCGACAGCCGCAGTGGAAGCCGGCGACGATGGCAAGCTGCACGCTCACTGGTCTGCGCTGTCGCCGGAGTTGGCGGCATCTGGCGCGCGCACGCGTGTGCAACTGGCGGGCGACACAAGCTTCGCCAAGCCCATCGCCGACATCGTGAGCGAAGGCAACGAGGCCACCATTCCGCGGCCGCCGTCCGGCGTGTATTACATCCGCACCGGCGTAGACCTGGGCGATGCGGCATCGGTGGTCTACGCCAAGCCGCAGCGCATTGACGTCGGCACCTTCGTCGGTGACTCCGCGCGCAGCCCGGTGCAGAGCGGCGGCAGCAATCTCCTTCTCAATGACTGAACCCGTACCCGCCAAGTCGGATGTGCGCAGCCTGGGGCGGCGCGCGCTGGTGGAGTGGGGCGTGCTGGTGGTGTTGGCTGCGCTGCTGACGTTGGGTGCGGTGCGCTGGAGCGTGGTCGCGCGGCTTGACGCGGCGCTGTACGACACCGTCATCACGCTGCATGGGCATGCGCCGCGCGACGATATCGTCATCGTGGCCATTGATGACCAAAGCCTTGACGCGGTGGGGCGCTGGCCCTGGCCGCGCGCCCGGCTGGCCGATCTGATTACGCGCGTCGGGCAGGCGCAGCCGCGCGCCATCGGCGTCGATATTCTGCTGATCGAACCCGATCTTGCGCAGCCCGAAGGCGATCGTGCATTGACCGCCGCCATCGAGCAGGCCGGACACGTTATCCTGCCCGCGCTCCCCGAGCGTACGGAGCACGGGCGCGTGTATCACTATCCGTTTCTCGGTATCAACGCGTCTATCGCGCATATCGATGCCGCCCCCGACGCGGACAGCGTCGTGCGTGGCATGTATCTGGCCGAGGGTCCGCGTGCGCATGTGCTGGACCATCTTGCCGTGCAGCTCGCGCGACAGGCGCTCCAACCGCCTGCCTCCATACCGACGCTGCCTGATGTGGAGACCGATGCCGGGGGTTGGACGCGGCGGGCGCATATCCGCCTGAATTTCGCGGGGCCGGCCGGTACATACCGGCATGTGCCGGCGCTGGACGTGCTTAACGGCCACGTGCCGCCCGAGGCGCTTGCCGGCAAGCTGGTGCTGATCGGGGCGACGGCATCGGGCGTGTCCGATATCTTTGCGACGCCGCCTTCGCGCACGATGAGCGGCGTTGAAGTGCTGGCCAACGCCACGCAAACCGTACTCGACGGCAGCGCCATCCTGCCTGTGCCCGCGGGCGTGTTCTGGGCGATGACGCTGCTTCCCTTGCTGATGACCGCGTTTGCGGTGCGTTGGCTCACGCCAAGGATGGCGCTTGCCGTGGCGCTGGCGGGTGCCGCCGTGTTGTTGTTGAGCGCGATTGGCGCGCTGGTGTTCGGCAATCGCTGGTTGCCGCCGTTTGCCGCGTTGGTTGGCCCGCTGGTGCTGTATCCGCTGTGGAGCTGGCGCCAGCAGGAAGCCGCGTTGCGCTTCCTACGTGACGAGATGCAGCGCCTGGCGCGCGAGCCCGGCTTGTTGGGCGATACCGCGCCGCTCGCCCGCACTGGCCGCACCTTGGGCGCGCACATGGATGCCGTCGCCTCGCTCATTGACAAGCTGCGCGGGCTGCGCCGCTTCCTGGCCGATGCCCTGGAGAGCCTGCCTGATGCCACGGTCGTCTGCACGCACGACGGCGCGATCCGCCTGGCGAACGGCCGCAGCGCAGATCTGGCCGGCCAATTGCAGACGCCCGGCCAGAACCGCGCCGCCGCGTTGCGCGACCTGCCGACGCTGCTGGCGCGTGCGTTTTCCGACCCAGCCGCTGGCGAGTACTACTGGGCGCGCTGGCTCGCCAATCCCACCGGGCTCGAGCCTGTCGAGTTGCAGACACACGATGGCCGCTCGATGTTGATGCACGCAGCCGCGTTGCGGGACGAAGCGGGTCGCCCCGTCGATATCATCGTCAGCTTTGCCGACATCACTCCCGTGCGTCAGGCCGAGCGCCATCGCGAAGAAGCGCTGCGCTTCATCTCACACGACATGCGTTCGCCGCAAAGCGCCATCCTGGCTCTGATCGAACTGCAGCGCGATGCGTCGCGCGCGTTGGATCGCGACGTGCTGCTCTCACGCATTGAGCAACTGTCGTCGCGCACGCTGGAACTGGCTGACGCCTTCATCGACCTGGCGCGAGCCGAATCGCAAACACTCAAGCTGGTGGATGTGGACCTGGTGGGCCTGGTGCTCGACGCCGCCGACGAGGTCTGGCCGCTCGCGAATCGTCACCAGGTGGAAGTGCGCGTGGTTGCCGACATCGAAGCGGCCGTGCGGGCCGAGCCGCGTTTGCTCGTGCGCGCACTGGTGAATCTGCTCAACAACGCCATCAAGTTCAGCGCGGCGGGTTCTGTGGTCACCGTGTCGGTAGAACAGGACGAGGCGACGTTCTCGGTGGCCGTGGCCGACCAGGGTGCCGGTATTGCCCTGGCTGATCAGCCGCGCTTGTTCCAGCCGTTCCACCGCTTGCATGAGGACATGGCCAACGCGCCGTCCGGTAGCGGGCTGGGCCTCGTGTTCGTGAAAACGGTGGTCGACCGGCACGGCGGCCGCATTGCCGTGCAGAGTGCTCCGGGGCTTGGTTCCACCTTCACGCTGTCGCTGCCGCGCGTCGCGCATCGCCACGACGCCTGAGGCCATCGCGGTCTCGTGTGGCCTTTGCCACATTTCCTTTTCAATCATTTGCATTTTGGTATTGCGGCGGCCCTACAGTTCATTGGCCGACCCGCACAGCATGCGCCGGTGACACACCGGTCGAGAGACGACGGCACCTTGGAAAACCGAGCACAGACACGCCCGAGGCGCCACGAATGTTGAGCCAGACTGCAACCGATGTTTTGAGCGAATGCGAATACGAACGCGTTCGCGCCCAACTGCATCAAGCCCTGCGCGGCGACGGGAACCCGCCGCAGGTCGAACGCTTCTGGCTGGCTGGTCGGCACGTATCCATGTGGCGCGGCGATGGTCGCGACGAGAGCAATGCACAACTGCACTATCGTCACACCACCGCTTGACCGCGCCGCACGCAGTCAACTACGAAACCGAGCCATGAAAATCGGTCTGATCGACACGCACCTCGCCCGCCAGCAGGCGATTCACTCCGCGCTGCAGCCCACGCGCTTCGAATGTGTGCCGCTGTTTCTCTCCCGCCAAGTTTTTGAAGCCATTGATGTGCACGGCATCAACTTGCTGATGGTCGGCGCGCATGCGCATGACATGCCGGGCCTATCGCTCGTGCGTACCGTGCGCGAGCGCGTCGGCCCAGGTATGGCGATCGTCTACCTGGCCGACGGTCAGGCCGATACCGAGACGGCAGACGCACTCAACCACGGCGCAGACCTGTGCTTCCAAGGCGATATCCGTCCACCGGAGTTGCTCGCGCGGCTTGATGCGTTGATCCGCCGCTTTGCCGTGAGCCGGGCCGTGAGAGCGTCGGAGATTCGCCTAGGGCCGTACACGCTCGATCGACAGAACCGTTCCATCCGCCTGCATGACGCTTCGGTGTCAGTACATGCGCGTGAATTTGAGCTCGCGCTGTTGTTGTTCGCGAATGCGGGGCGTGTGCTCTCGCGCGCAGACATCGAACTAGCGCTCTGGGGACGCGAGCTGAGCCCATATTCACGTACGCTCGATACACATGTCTCGCGCCTGCGCAAGAAGTTGCGGCTTGGCACGGAGAACGGTCTGCGCCTGCGCGCCATCTACGGGCAGGGCTTCTGCCTGGAGCGCGTGATGGAAGCGGTGGCAACGCACTGACCGCCTTGACCACGGAGCCACTGCCATGCAATTGCTCTGTATCACCATCCTCATCGGCTTTCTGGCCGGGCTTGTGTCCCGGTGGATCACGCCAGGACGAGGCGTCAGCGGTTTCCTTCTCACGATCATGGTGGGAATTGCCGGCGCGCTGACAGCCGCATTTCTCGGCCAGTTGATGCGCTGGTATGAGCCTGGGCAGTCGGCGGGGTTTGTCGGGTCGGTGGCGGGCGCCGTCATCCTGCTGGCCGGTTATCACCTGATGGCACGCGAGCGCTGAGCTCGGCGTTCGAAAGCATAAAAGCCCCGCGAGTCGGGGCTTTTTCATTGGTCGGGCAGGCGGCTCGAGCGGCGGCTGCCAAAAAGAAACGCCCTGATACTCGGGACAGCAGCATCAGGGCCAAGAAGGCCGCGGCTCTCTCTTCCGCGACCGGAGCGCACCCACGAGGGGTCGGTGCAAGCTCAGGTTACGTGGCTGAGAGCGAGGAAATGCAAATCTTTATCAAGAGCGCCCAACACGTTGGAGCGCGGAGCCGGCGATGTTGAGTAATAAGACGTCGTACAACTGCTTGCTCGTGGCGCCAATTCAGCCCGCCGTTGCGGGTGCTTGCGTGCTGGCGGCTTCGTGCGCGCGCCGCAGGCGTTCGCGGCTATTTGACAGGTGCATACGCATGGCAGCGCGCGCCGCTTCCGGGTCTTTGCGGGCGATGGCTTCAAAGACGCTGTGGTGCTCGCGGTTGACTGTGGCACGCAGTTCCGGAGCGTTCAGATAACCCACTTGCTCCAGTCCCATCCGCGTGCGAGGGATGAGCGTTTTGCCGAGCTGGGCGAGGGCGCCAACAAAGTGTTCATTGCCGGTTGCGCGCGCGATGCTCAGATGAAATTGCAGATCGGAGGTGGCGCTGTCATTGCCGTCCGCCTGGTCCTGCTCAATGGCTTCGAGTGCCATGCGCAGGGCGTCGATCTCGCTCGCGGAGATGCGCTGTGCGGCCAGGCCTGCGCATTCCGTCTCAATGGCGACGCGTAGTTCCAGCATGCTCAGGATGTCGTGCATTGTGGATGCGTCGCCCAGCGGGATGCTGTTGTCTGTGCGCGGCGGTAGGACGAAGCTGCCGATGCCGTGACGTGTCTCGATCAGCCCCTTGGCCTGCAGGCGCGAAATGGCTTCGCGTATCACGGTACGGCTCACGCCGAGTGCTTCCATCAATGCGGATTCCGTCGGCAGCTTGTCGCCAACGCGCAGGGATTCGTTTGCGATACGCCCCTTGATGTGGTCCACCACCACGTCCGCCAGGCTTTGGGTGCGGCGCACAAGCGTTGCGGGCGAATTGGGGGCGGGCATGCGGTCTCCGGATGGGGGCGGGTTTACCAGGGGTGGTTCGACAGGAATGTGTCAATTATAGTCCCGTTCCATGTTGTACGACGACTGATGACATACGTGATGACTATGAATCACCCCGCCTCTGACACCCCAGTACACACGCCGCGCGTTACGCGCCTCCAGGTCATTCCCGTGGCCGGCCGCGACAGCATGCTGCTGAACCTGAGCGGCGCACACGGCCCGTTCTTTACCCGCAACATCGTCATTCTGGAAGACTCCGAGGGGCATACCGGCGTGGGCGAGGTGCCGGGCGGCGAGTCCATCCGCAAGACCATCGAAGACGCGACGCCCCTGGTTGTCGGACAACCGATCGGCGCATACAACAACGTGCTCAACAGCGTGCGCCGTCAATTTGCCGATCGCGATGCCAGCGGCCGCGGGTTGCAAACCTTCGATCTGCGCACCACCGTGCATGCGGTGACGGCGCTGGAAAGTGCGCTGCTCGACTTGCTCGGCCAGCACCTGGGCGTGCCCGTGGCGGCGCTGCTGGGGCAGGGGCAACAGCGCGACAAGGTGCCGGTGCTCGGCTACCTGTTCTTCGTGGGCGATCGCAAACGCACCGACCTGGATTACGCCGACGGCAGCGATGCCACGGACGACTGGACCCGCGTGCGCCACGAAGAAGCGCTCACGCCGGAGGCGGTGGTGCGCCTGGCCAAGGCGGCCCATGTGCGCTACGGCTTCAAGGATTTCAAGCTCAAGGGTGGCGTGCTGAGCGGCGATGACGAAATGGTTGTCACGACCGCATTGGCCGAAGCGTTTCCTGAGGCGCGTGTCACGCTGGACCCGAACGGTGCGTGGTCGCTGGCAGAGGCTATTCGCCTGTGCCGCGACAAGCACGACGTGCTGGCCTATGCAGAAGACCCGTGCGGCGCCGAGGGCGGTTACTCGGGCCGCGAGGTGATGGCCGAATTCCGCCGTGCCACGGGCCTGCCGACGGCCACCAACATGATCGCCACCGACTGGCGCCAGATGGGGCACGCCATTCAGTTGCACTCGGTCGACATTCCCCTGGCCGATCCGCACTTCTGGACGATGCAGGGCTCGGTGCGCGTGGCACAGATGTGTGACGACTGGGGCCTGACCTGGGGTTCGCACTCCAACAACCACTTCGACATTTCGCTGGCGATGTTCACGCACGTGGCCGCGGCAGCGCCGGGCAACATCACCGCCATCGATACGCACTGGATCTGGCAAGACGGACAGCGCCTGACCCGCGAGCCGTTCCAGATCGTGGGCGGCGAGATTGACGTACCGGCCGCACCGGGCCTTGGTGTCACGATCGACATGGCGCAACTGGAGAAGGCCCACGCGCTCTACAAGCAGCACGGCCTGGGCGCACGCGACGACGCGATTGCCATGCGCCAACTGATTCCCAACTGGCAGTTCGACAACAAGCGCCCCTGCATGGTGCGCTGACCGCTACGGCGGAAATCGAGGCGGCGCACGTCGTATCACGCCGCCTCGTACATCGGTAACCAATAAAAAAAATTTCGGAGACAACACCGTGAAGACCATCAAGGGCTTGCGCTGGTGGATCATCGTGCTGGTGTGCCTGGGCACGATCGTTAACTATCTGGCGCGTAACTCGCTGGGCGTGCTTGCGCCCACGCTCAAAGACGAGCTGGGAATGAGCACCCAGCAGTATTCCTATGTGGTTGCGGCCTTCCAGGTCGGCTACACGATCATGCAGCCGGTCTGCGGCTTTATCGTCGACCTCGTTGGCCTGCGTATCGGCTTTGCGTTGTTTGGGGTGTTGTGGTCGTTTGCCGGCGTGCTGCATGCAGGCGCAAGCGGGTGGCTGTCGCTGGCGGGTTTTCGCGCCTTGATGGGGTTGACCGAAGCCGCTGCCATTCCGTCCGGCATGAAGGCCGTGGCCGAATGGTTTCCGGACAAGGAAAAATCCGTTGCCGTCGGCTGGTTCAATTCGGGAACGTCGCTCGGCGCGATGTTGGCGCCGCCGCTGGTGATCTTCCTGCATCTGCGCTACGGCTGGCAGTCGGCATTTGTGGTGACTGGCGCCCTCGGCTTCTTGTGGGCCGCGTTGTGGTTCGCGTTCTATCGTTCGCCGAAAGACCATGCCGCGTTGTCCGACGCCGAGCGCGAAAAGATCATCGGTGGGCAGCTTCGCCCCGTCAGTGCCGAGCGCGGCAAGCGCCCGGTCAAGGACGTCGTCAAGTCGCGTCGTTTCTGGGCCATTGCGCTGGCGCGCTTTTTTGCCGAGCCGGCCTGGCAGACGTTCAGCTTCTGGATTCCGCTTTATTTCGTGAATGAGCGCCACCTCGATCTGAAGGCGATTGCCATGTTCGCGTGGCTGCCGTTCCTGGCGGCTGACCTGGGTGGCCTGGCGGGCGGTTACCTGTCGCCGTTCCTGATCAAGCGTTTCCGCATTCCGCTGGTGTGGTCGCGTGTGTGCGGCGTGGTGCTGGGTGCGTTCATGATGATCGGTCCGGCGTGCGTCGGGCTCGTGGCGTCTCCCTATACGGCGATTGCGCTGTTCTGCGTGGGCGGCTTTGCGCACCAGATGATTTCCGGCCTGGTCAATACACTGTCTGCGGACGTGTTCGACCCGGAAGAGGTCGGCACCGCCAGCGGCTTTGCCGGCATGGCGGCGTGGATCGGCGGCCTGGGCTTCTCGCTGTTGGTGGGCGCGCTGGCTGACAAGGTCGGTTATGGTCCGCTGTTCGGCCTGCTCGGCGCGTTCGATCTGATTGGCGCGGCGTTGCTGATTGTGCTGATTCGCGGTCAGTCGCATGAAGAACGTGCCGCGCGTCAGATGCGTCTCTCTGCTTCAAACTGAGTTGAAACCGATGTCCATGTTGCATCCCCCCCGATTCGAACTCCAGGCGCACGAAGGCAACCGGCTGCGCCTAGCCAGCAGCGCCGGCGCTGCGATTGAACTCTTCGTTCTGGAAGAAGACATCATCCGCGTGCTCGTGCTGCCGCAGGGCGACCTGCGCGGCCCTGCCACGTGGTCGATCGCCCCCGGCGGTGACGACACGCCGCTCGAAGGGCGCGACCGCCGCCACTTGAGCGGCTTCTCGCTGCCCGCATTTGCGCTGCACAGCGATGCCGACACGCTGCACGTGGAAACCAGCAAGATCCGCTTGAGCGTCGCCCTGGCAGGCGGTTTTTGCACATGGCAGATCCGCGGGGCTGGCGAATGGCAGACCGTGCTGAATGATCGCCCCACACAGGCCTACAACTTTGGCTACTGGGACGAACAGGTCTACCACTACGTGCGCCGCGAACCTGGCGAGATGTACTTCGGCCTCGGCGAGCGCGCCGGCGACATGAACCGTGCGCACCAGCGCTACGAGATGCGCAACATCGATGCGATGGGCTACAGCGCGCGCACGACCGATCCGCTGTACAAGCACATCCCGTTCTATGTGACGTGGCAACCGGGAAACCGCACCGGCTTTGGGCTGTTTTACGACACGCTGTCCGACTGCAGCTTCGACATGGGCCGCGAGCTGGACAACTATCACGGCCTCTATCGCTACTTTGTCGCGCCGCATGGCGATCTCGACTACTACTTCATCGCCTCGCCCGACACGCCGCTCGACGCCACGCGCCGCTTTACGTGGATGACTGGCCGCCCCGCGTGGATGCCGAAATGGGGCCTCGGTTATTCCGGCTCGACCATGACGTACACCGACGCGCCCAACGCGCAGGAACAGATGGCCGAGTTCATCAAGGGATGCCGTGAGCACGACATCCTGTGCGACTCGTTCCACCTTTCGTCGGGCTATACGTCGATCGGGCCGAAGCGCTACGTCTTCAACTGGAATACCGACAAGTTCCCGGATGCGCGCGGCTTCGTCCAGAGCTATCTGGATGCCGGCATTCGCCTCTGTCCGAACATTAAGCCGTGCCTGCTGCGCGATCACCCGAAGTTTGAAGAAGCGAAGGAAGCCGGCCTGTTGATTTGCGATGCAAATGGTGAGCCGGCGTGGGTGCAATTCTGGGATGAGGTGGGCGCGTACCTCGACTTCACCAACCCGAAAACGCTCGATTGGTGGAAGGCCAACGTCAAGAGCACGCTGCTCGAGTACGGCATGGCGTCCACCTGGAACGACAACAACGAGTTTGAAGTCTGGACGCCCGACGCGTTCGCGCACGGGTTCGGCAAGAAGGCGCCCATCCGGGAAGCCAAGGTGCTGCACACGATGCTGATGATGCGCGCCTCGCGCGAAGCGCAACTTGAGTTTGCGCCGCAGCGTCGACCCTTTCTGGTGTCGCGCTCGGGCGGTGTGGGCATGCAGCGCTACGTGCAGACGTGGTCCGGCGACAACTACACGTCGTGGGAAACGCTGCGCTACAACCTGAAGATGGGCTTGGGGCTCGCGCTGTCGGGCGTCTCGAACATCGGCCATGACATCGGCGGGTTTGCTGGCCCGGCGCCGTCGCCGGAACTGCTGGTGCGCTGGGTGGCGTTTGGCGTGTTCATGCCGCGCTTCTCCATCCACTCGTGGAACGATGACAAGACCGTCAACGAACCGTGGATGTATCCGCAGGTCACCTCGCAAATTGCCTCGCTGATCAAGCTCCGCTATCGGCTGATTCCGTATCTGTATGAACTGCTGTGGCAGTCCACGCAGGCCTACGAGCCGGTGCTGCGCCCGACGTTTGCCGAGTTCCCGCACGACCTCCGCTGCTACGCCGAGTGCGACGACATGATGATCGGTTCGTCGCTGCTGGTGGCGCCGACCGTGGACGAAGGGCAGACCGAGCGCACCGTCTATTTGCCGGCCGGCGCACGCTGGGTTTCGTACTGGAGCGGCGAGGCTTTCGACGGCGGACAGACCATCACGCTGCCATCGCCGTGGGATCAACCGGTCATGCTGATTCGCGAGGGCGGCGTAATCGCACTGAACGTAGCGGAGCAGCATTTCGACCAGCGCGCCGATCACCGCGGCTTCCTCGTCGTGCCCATGCACGGCGTTGGCGAGGCCACTGGCGGCTGCATTGAAGACGATGGTGAGACCGAAGCGTGGCGCAATGGGGAGCAGGGCCGCTGGAGCGTGCGCGCGGTGTCTGACGCGCAATCCATCACGCTGCACGTATCGCGCGAAGGCAAGATGCCGACGCAGGCCGACACGGTCGAGATTCACCTGCCCGCGGGTGATGCACGGCAAGTGCAGACGCCGCATGCCCGCGTGCTGGAAACCGATGTTGCGGGCGGCTGGCGCCGCTTGACGTTGCAATTGCTGGCCTAGTGCCGCATCCTCGCCGCGCAGCACATTCGGGTCCTCAGAGACTCCGTGATGCGCGGTGTTCCCTTGGTGCAGGAGATTTCCGAGATAACAACGATGAAAACCACACGAGCCAAACGTTCCCGTTCCCTTACGCCGGTCTATGCGTCGGTTGCGCTGCTTTGCGCGGGCGCTTCGATGCATGCCGCAGCGCAAACGTCGGTCACGCTGTATGGCGTGGTCGACAATGCCTTTGCTTATTCGAGCAACCAGGGCGGCCACTCCAACACCTACATCAATTCGGGCGCCTTGCTGGCCAGCAAGTTCGGCCTGTACGGCACGGAAGACCTGGGTGGCGGCAACACGGCGCTGTTCCGCCTGGAGAGCGGCTTCAATGCCGACACGGGCCAGCAAGCCCAGGCCGGCTACATCTTCAACCGTCAGGCCTACGTCGGCCTGAGCAACACGAACTACGGTCAGGTCACGCTGGGCCGTGCGTACACGCCGTACTTCCAGTACGTCGCGTCGCTGGGCCCGACCAACGTGCTGACGGGTGCCACCGGCGCGCACCCCGGCGATGTGGATGCGTTGGATACCACGCTGCGCTTCAATAACTCCATCACCTACACCACGCCGGTGTGGGGTGGTCTGCAAGCCGGCGTGCAATACGGCTTTGGCGAGCAAGCCGGCAGCGTTTCGAACGGCAGCAGTGTGAGCACCGCGTTGCGCTACGACTACCAGGCCTTTTCGTGGGGCGTCGGCTATACGCGTCTGAAGAACGTGTCGACCGGCACGACGGCCGGCAACTTCAGCAACGTCGGGACGTTCGCCAACAACTCGCCGGTCAACTCCGGCTATGCCACGGCAGACTCCGCCCAGCTCATCGCTACCGCCGCGCGCTATACGTTCGGCAAGCTGATGGTGGGTCTGAACTACTCGAATGTTCAGTACAAGCCAGGCGCGCTGTCGCTGTTCACGCAGTCGGCCACGTTCAATACGGTGGGCGCGATTGCCACCTACGATCTGACGCCCGCATTGCGGCTCGCTTTCGGCTACAGCTACACGGCTGAGAAGGCGCGCAATGGCATCAGCTCGCCGGCCAAGTACAACCAGTTCTCGATGGAGCAGCTGTATTCGCTGTCCAAGCGCACCGCGTTCTACGCGATTCAGGCGTACCAGCGGGCCAACGGCCAGACGCTGCGCGCTTCCGGGACGAGCACATCCATCGTGGATGCGGTGGCGTCGGTGGGCGATTCGCAGAACGGCACGCCGTCGAATGGACGCAGCCAGTTTGTGGGCATGGTCGGCATTCGGCATTCGTTCTGATGCACAGCCAGACCTGGCTTGTGCCCGGGCCGGTGCACACGCTGCAGGCTGGCGCGTTGACGATTGTCGTCGCGCCGGCGGCAGGCGGCCGCATTGCCTCGCTGGCCTCAGCCGGCGAGGGCGGCCGGTGTGTCGACTGGTTGGCGCCGATGTCGCCCGATTGTCTGCGCGACGGCTTCGACGGGCTGGCATGGCCCAAGGCCGGGTGCTATCCGCTGTTGCCGTTCTCCAACCGCATCCGCGATGGGCGCTTCCATTGGGACGGCCGCGAGGTCCGTCTCGCGCCGCATCCCGGCCAGGCGCATGCCATGCATGGATTGGCGCATGCGCGTGCCTGGACAGTGAAGCAGGTGACACCGTCGTCGATTGAACTCGGCTTGCGCTATGTGCCGGAGGCAGACAACTGGCCCTGGCCGTTCACCGCCACGCAAACGCTGGTGCTGAGCGAATCCGGTCTGGATGCCGTCATGATCCTGCGCAACGATGGCGACAGCAGCATGCCGGCCGGTGGGGGCTTCCATCCCTATTTCGCACGCACGGCCGATACGCGTTTGCAGTTCGATGCTGCGACGATGTGGCCGACCGACGCCGGTGAGGTTGCCGTCCGTCGCGAGCCGATCACGCCGCGGGAAGATTTCCGTCACCCCCGCGCATTGCCGGATGCAGCGCTCAGTGTCTACTACAGCGAATGGCAGCAGCGTGCCGTGGTGTCGTGCGCGGGTGGTGTGCTGACGCTCAGCGCCGATGGTCCGCTCGATCACTTCATCCTGCACGCGCCACACGCGCAGCCGTATTTCTGCCTGGAGCCCATTTCGCACGTGGCCGACGCGATCAACTTGGCGGCCAAGGGATGGGAAGGTACGGGCCTGCGCGCTTTGGCGCCGGGCGAGACGCTGCATATGCGCATGCAATTGCGCATCGAAACGGCGGCCTGAAATGCGACGCCGCGTTAGCGGCGCTCACCCGCCCACACCGCTTCTTTGCCGAACCACTCCGTCAGGAAGTCGATAAACGCGCTGACCTTGGCCGACAGATTGGCGCGTTCCGGATACACCGCAAAGATGTCCGCCACGGGCAGCGCCCAGTCCGCCAGCACTGGCACCAGCCGGCCGGCCCGCACGTGCTCGTAGATATCCCATTCCGATCGCATCAGGATGCCGTAACCGGCCAGAGCCCAGAGCACGCCAGTTTCGCCGTCGTTCGTGCTGAGCACGCCGCGCACCTTGATGGTCTCCTGTCGGCTGCCGCGCGTGAGGTACCAAGTGCCGTAAGCCGCGTCGCTCTCGCGCAGAACGATGCATTGATGCGATTGCAGATCGCGCGGCACCTGCGGTATGCCTGCACGCCTCAGATAATCGGGCGAGGCGCACAGCATGCGCTTATTGCTCACGATCTTGCGCGCGACCAGGCGTGAATCCGGCACCGTGCCAAACCAGATGCCGATATCGAACGCCTTGTCGGTCAGGTTGACGGAGCGGTCGGTCAGTTCAAGCTGCACTTCAACGTCCGGATACCGCCGCACGAATTCCACAATGGCGGGCGCCACATGCCGCCGCCCGAAGCCGAACGTGGCGTTGATGCGCAGCAGACCCTTGGGCGTGCCACGGCTGCTGGAGACAGTCTGCTCCAGCTCCAGCAGCTCTTCGAGCAGGCGTGCGCCGGTGGCCAGATAGATTTCTCCTTCGTGGGTGACGCTCAGCCGCCGCGTGGTGCGGTTCAGCAGCCGCACGCCCAGTCGCTTTTCCAACTGCGCCAGACGCGCGGTGATGGCGGGCGGCGTCACGCCCAGCTCGCGCGCCAGCGCCGCCAGCGAGCCCTGCTTGACGAGCTGGGTGAAAAACTCCAGATCCGATACGCGATCCATTATTCAAATGAAATGAAGAATAGATAAATTTTATCGCTAATTATAAAACCGTTCTGCATGTCTACACTTCCTCTCGCCAGTGGTCCGGTTTCGATGGATACGACCGGCCACGCGAATTGGAGGAAGCATGGCGAAGACGCTGTATCAGAAGCTGGTCGAATCGCACACCGTTGCCCAGCTCGATGCGCAGAACGTACTGCTCTACGCAGACCTGCACATCATGAACGAATACACCAGCCCGCAAGCCTTTGCCGGCTTGGCGGAAGCGGGGCGCGCGGTGGCCGTGCCGGACCAGCAGATGGCGGTGGTGGACCACATCATCCCGACGCATCCGGTGCGCGTGCGGGTCATCCAGGACCCAGCGTCGGCGCTGCAGGCGTCCAACCTGGCGAAGAACTGCCGCGAGCACGGCATCGTACTGTTCGACACCAACGACGCGTTGCAGGGTATCGAACATGTGATTGCGCCCGAGCTGGGCATGATCCGCCCGGGCATGGTGGTGCTTTGCGGAGACAGCCACACGACCACTTATGGCGCGTTCGGCGCGCTCGGTTTCGGTATCGGCACGTCGGAGGTGGAGCACGTGCTGGCCACGCAGACGCTGGTCTACCGGCTGGCGCAGGACATGCGCATCCGTGTGGACGGTGAGCTGCCCGTTGGCACCACGGCAAAAGACCTGATTCTGCATATCATCAGCCGCATCGGCGCGCAGGGCGCACGCGGCTATGTGGTCGAGTTTGCGGGCAGTGCGATTGCGGCACTTTCCATGGAAGCGCGCATGACCCTGTGCAACATGGCCGTCGAAGCCGGCGCACGCGGCGCCCTGATCGCGCCGGATGCCAAGGCCACGCGCTACGTGCTCGAACATGCGCGCGATGTTGCGCACGCGCATGCGAGTGCAGCGCTGGCCGATTGGCGGCAGTTGTGCAGCGATGCGGAAGCCCATTTCGACGTCGAGCACGCCTTTGATGCAACCGACGTTGCACCGTACGTGACATGGGGTACCAGCCCCGATCAGGCGATTGCCATCACCGGCAAGATTCCGCAGCCCGAGGCGGCCAAGGACACAGCGGCACGTGCGGCTTCGGCTCAGGCATTGCGCTACACGGGCCTGCACGCCGGTACCGCCATCGAAGGCGTGCCCGTGCAACGCGTGTTCATCGGATCGTGCACGAATGCGCGCATTGAAGACCTGCGCGCAGTGGCGGGCATCGTAAAGGGCCGCAAGGTGGCGCCCGGCGTGCGCGCCATGGTGGTGCCTGGTTCAGGCGCTGTGCGTGCGCAGGCAGAGCAGGAGGGCATTGCCGACATCCTGATCGCCAGCGGCTTCGAATGGCGTCAGCCCGGCTGCTCGATGTGCCTTGCCATGAACGACGACTTTCTCGCACCCGGCGAGCGCTGTGCCTCCACGACCAACCGCAATTTTGAAGGGCGCCAGGGGCGAAGCGGCATCACGCACCTGATGAGCCCGGCCATGGCGGCGGCCGCTGCCATCACCGGCCGCATCACCGACGTCCGCAAACTGCAAACGCATCCGGCGCAAGCGGAGGCTGCCCATGTCTGACACCAAACACATCCATGGCACGGCGGCACCGCTGCCCACGCCCAACCTCGACACCGATCAGATCATGCCCAAGCAGTTCCTGCGCGGCATCGACAAATCGGGGCTGGACAAGGGGTTGCTCTACGATCTGCGCTACGACGCCGATCACCAGTTGCGCGGCGATTTCGTGCTCAACCAGCCGGCGTATCAGGGCACGTCGATCCTCGTGGGCGGCAGCAACTTCGGGTGCGGCTCCAGCCGCGAGCATGCGGTGTGGGGGCTGCAGCAATTCGGCATCCGCGCCGTCATCGCGCCCAGCTTTGGCGAGATTTTCTACAGCAATGCGATGAACAACCGCCTGCTGCTCGTGATGCTCGACGAGGCGGATGTGGAGCGCATCCTGGCGGACGTATCGGATGCCTCCACAAATCGCATCGCCATCGATGTGGAATCGATGACCGTGCGCAGCCACAGCGTGCAGGCATCGTTCGCATTGTCGGAGCGCCATCGCCACATGTTTCTGCACGGGCTCGACATGATCGGCGCGACGCTCGCGCGGTGGAACGACATCGACGCCTTCCAGCAGGCGCATTGGAAGGCGCGCCCGTGGCTGCGCGACATCGCGGCCACCACCCGCGCACGTCTGGCCGCCATGGCGCCGGCCAGCGGCCTCTGAATTTTCCCAATACGTTTTCGAAACTCCACACAGCGACGCCGGCGCTCACCCACCTCGCTTGAAGACGAGGCGCGCCGCGCGGCTGATCAGGAGACCATCATGGAAGCATCCATTCGGGCGCAGGAAGACACGCGCGTGGGCCTTTGGCGCACGCTCACTGGATACAGGGTTGGGCCGTTGCCTCTTCCCGTGTACGCCACGATTGCCGTCATCACGCTGCTTGCTGCGCTCAACAAGAAACTGCCCAACGACATGATCGGCGGCTTTGCCGTGCTGATGCTGCTCGGTTTCCTGCTGGGCGAAATCGGCGGGCGGTTGCCGGTGTTCAAACACATTGGTGGCGCGGCGATCCTGTGCTTGTTCGTGCCGTCGGCGCTGGTCGGCTACAAGGTGATCGACCCCGAGATGCTGAAGACGCTCACCACCACGATGAAGACGGCCAATCTGCAGTATCTGTACATCGCTTGCCTAGTGGCGGGCAGCATCCTGGGGATGAGCCATCGTGTGCTGGTGCAGGGCTTCATGCGGATGTTCATTCCGCTGCTGATCGGCACACTGGCGGCCATCGTGGCGGGGGTAACGGTCGGGCTGTTCTTTGGCTATGACCCCAAGCACACGTTCTTCTTCATCGTCATCCCGATCGTCGGGGGCGGTATTGGCGAAGGCATCCTCCCGTTGTCGATCGGGTACGCCGAGATTCTCGGCCGGTCGCAGGCAGAGCTGATTGCCATGCTGGTGCCGGCAGCGCTGCTGGGCAACGTTGTCGCCATCCTATCGAGCGGCGTGCTCAAGTCGCTGGGTGACAAGCGGCCGCACCTGACCGGCAATGGTGATCTCGTCAGATCGGGCAGCGACACCGATCTGCTGCGCAATGATCACACCGAGGCGCCGCTCAATTTAAGTCTCATGGGCGCCGGCCTGCTGATCAGCTGCGCGTTCTTCATCTTCGGCGCGCTGCTGTCGCGCTTCACGGGGATTCCCGGTCCGATCCTGATGATCATCAGCGCGGCGCTGCTGAAGGTGTCGAAGGTGCTGCCGCAGAACATGGAGCTCGGCGCTTATCAGATGTACAAGTTCGTCTCGACCAACCTGACGTTCGCGATTCTCGTCGGCCTTGGCGCGCTGTTCGTGTCGTGGAAGGAGCTGGTGGCGGCGTTCACGCCTGGCTATTTCGCGATCTGCGCGGCGACGGTGCTGGCGCTGGTGGCGTCAGGCTTCTTTGTCGGCAAATGGCTGGGGATGTATCCGGTGGAGTCCGGCATCGTGACCGCGTGCCATAGCGGATTGGGTGGCACGGGCGATGTGGCGATTCTCTCGGCGTCGAATCGCATGGGGCTGATGCCGTTTGCGCAGATTTCGACGCGTATCGGCGGGGCGGCGACGGTGGTGATCGCGACGATCCTGCTCAAGCTGCTGCATTAAGCAGGGAGCAGGGAGCAGGGATTCTGGGGGAACCATCGGCCAGCGGCACGAGCGTCGGCCGATTTGTTTTCTGCGCACTGAAGCGAAAGCGCGTCGCAAATCGCGCAAATGAAAAAGGCCCGACAGTTGCCTGTCGGGCCTTCCATATTCTGGTGGGGCGTGAGTGACTCGAACACTCGACCTACGGATTAAGAGTCCGCTGCTCTACCAACTGAGCTAACGCCCCGCGAAGAAACGAGACTATATCAACCTTTTTTGGATCGCGCTAGTCCTTTGCGCGAATTTTTTTCGAATCGGCTGTGTGACCGCGTAGCACGTCGATGAATTGCGTGAGTCCGTGCGTTGGGTGCTTGTCGCGATGGCGCACGATCAGCAGCGGTCGGGCGATGCGCGGCAGGCCGCTGGCGACCTCGACCAAGCGACCATCGCGCAAGGCGTCGGCCACCACGTGGCGCGAGAGGCAACTGATGCCGTAGCCGGCCGCCACCGTGCGCTGAATAGCTTCGGAGTGGCCAAGTTCGAGCGCCACATGCAGCGGCCCGACCACCGAAGCAATGCGGCTATCGATCAGTTCGCGCGTGCCGGAGCCGGGTTCGCGCATCAGCCAGCCCGCTTCGCGCAGCGCTGCGTGTGAGACGGGCCCTGTTCCTTGTGTGAGCGGGTGCCCGGGCGCGGCCACGATCACCATCTCATCGTCGATCCACGTTTCGATTTCCAACGCCTCGCCGCGACACGTGCCTTCAATCAGGCCGATGTCGACCTCGAAACGCTGCACGGCATCGACCACGTCCTGCGTATTGCCGATCAGTACGTCGAGCTGGCTGTCGGGTGCGATCTCGTGCCGGAAGCCCGCCAGCAGGGCGGGCAGCACGTAGTTGCCGATCGTGCTGCTGGCCGCGAGCTTCAGGCGCACGTTTGGCTGAGCGGTTGCGTGTTCCAGCGCGTCGGCATGATCCAGCAGCGCCTGCGCTTGTGGCAGAAGCTGCCGGCCCAGCGCATTCAGATGCAGGCGGCGGGCATGCCGGTCAAACAGCGGATGTCCGAGTGTGGATTCCAGCTCCGCCAGCGCTGCGCTAACGGCCGATTGCGACAGGCCAAGAGCTTCGCCGGCCGCGGTGGTCGTCTCACTGCGTGCGATGGTGGCGAAAACGGCCCATTGCCGGAGGGTGACGCGAGGCGCCTTGTTATCCATAAAAGTGATTGGAATTACTAAAATTACCTGTTTTACATGTTATCACGATCCGCATATCGTTATGCGTATAACGAATAAGCAAGGCGGATGTGATGACGATGGCACAGAAGCAGTTGGCGCCCCAGGGCGTGACAGCGGGATTTGATGGGCGGACGCTCGCCAGTGTGGCGGTGTTGTTCGGCTGCGCGGGCGTCGCGGTGGCGCTCGGTGCAATGCCGTGGGCGGGGCATCTCGGCTTGAGCGCATTGACGCTTGCCATCCTGCTCGGCATGGCTGTGGGCCATGTGCCAGGGCACCAGCGCTGGCTGACGCCGGGGGCGATCCAGTTCGCCCGCCATACGCTGCTGCGTGCCGGCGTGATTCTCTACGGCGCCCGATTGACGCTGGCGCAGATCCAGGATCTGGGTATTTCGGGCGTGGTGATTCCGCTGTTGGTGTTGGCTGTGACGATGCTGGCCGGCACGTGGATCGGCACGCGTTGGTTTCGCCTCACGCGCTCACAAGCTGTGCTGGTGGCAGCGGGCAGTGCAGTATGTGGGGCGGCGGCTGTGCTGGCTGTTGCGCCAGCGGTGAAGGCCTCACCACGCGAAACGGCCGTCGCGATCGCTAGCGTGGTGCTGTTCGGCACGATCGGCATCTTTCTGTACCCGTGGCTGTACGCGCTCGTGGCGCATGCCGGGGTGGCCGTCACACCGGAGCACTTTGGCGTCTACATCGGTTCGACGATGCACGAAGTTGCGCAGGTGATTGCCGCAGCGCGTCCGCTCGGCGACGACGCCACCAACGCGGCGGTCGTCAGCAAGATGGTGCGTGTGTTGGCGCTGGCCCCGTTGCTCGTGGTGCTGGCGTGCACAACCCCCAGTGAAGCTCAGGGTCCTGCTTCGACGTCTCCGGAGAAAGCGCTTCGCAAAGCCGCCGGCCATGCCTGGAAAGCCATGCCCTGGTTTGCGGTGGGGCTGCTGATTGTGACGCTGCTCAATTCCGCCGGTGCGATCCCCGCTGCATGGCATGCCCCCATCGACGCCATCGACACTGCCATGCTGGCCTGTGCGATGTTTGCTATCGGCACGCAAACGCATGTGCCGATGCTGCTGAAGTCCGGTGTGCGACCGCTGCTGTGCGCTGCTGTGTTGTGGGTCGGGCTGGTAGGCGGCGGCGCGCTTATCAACGTGGGCGTGCGCTGGCTGGTGGGCTGATCCGGCACTTGAGTTTGCGTGTGCAGAGACGGCTGATTCTCTTCCATGGCGCGCAAGTCGCATCCGGTTGGCGACTTGCGCGCCGCGGCTTTTCATTCGAGCGAGGCCGCCTAGTATGAAGTCCTGAGTCTTAGACAGAGGGGCAACCATGCAAACGCATTCGGTGGTTTCAAGAGACGAATGGCTCATCAAACGCCGAGCGGTGCTGGCGCGCGAGAAAGAGGCCATCCATCTGCGCGACGCCATCAACGCCGAGCGCCAGGCGCTGCCGTGGGTCAAGGTCGACACGGAATACGTATTTGAATCATCGGAAGGCAAGAAGACGCTGGCCGAGTTGTTCGATGGCCGTAGCCAGTTGGTGGTCTACCACTTCATGTTCGGGCCCGACTGGGAGGCGGGCTGCCCAGGGTGCTCCTTCTTCTCCGACCATGTTGGCGGCATGCTCACGCATCTGAACCACCATGACGTGACTTTCGTCGCCGTGTCGCGCGCGCCGATGGACAAAATCGCGGCTTACAAGAAGCGCATGGGCTGGCAATTCCCGTGGGTGTCGTCGTTCGGCACAACGTTCAATCACGACTATCGCGTGAGCTTCTCGCAAGACGAACTCGCTAGCGGTTCGGTCGACTACAACTACACCGCTACGCCTCGCGAAGAAGCTCATGACGAACTGCCCGGATTGAGCGCGTTTTACAAGGACGAGGCGGGCGATGTCTTCCACACGTATTCGACCTATGCGCGCGGCCTGGAAGACATGGTGGGTGCGCTGCTACTGCTCGATCGCGCGCCGCTCGGCCGCAACGAAACCGGCCCCTTGTCATGGGTGCGCCGTCACGACGAATACGAAGAAGCACCGAAGGCGCATGCGTGCTGCGCATCGTAAGACGCTGGAGGGGAAGGGCGTGAGGGGAGGCGATGAAAGGATTGGTGCCCGGAGCCGGGATCGAACCGGCACGCGCCGATTAGGGCGCAGCGGATTTTAAGTCCGCGGTGTCTACCAATTTCACCATCCGGGCATGACGATCGGTGCAAACAATACACGCACCGATGCCACAAATGAAAACGCCCCGCACGAAGCGAGGCGTTTTGTTATTTTGGCTCCCCGACCTGGGCTCGAACCAGGGACCTACGGATTAACAGTCCGGCGCTCTACCGACTGAGCTATCGGGGAATCGCTGCAACAGCGAAGAAATGAATTCTAGCTAGTTTCCGATCTGCCCGTCAACACCTTTTTTGCGATGCACTACAAAAAATGTGCCGTGCAAGTTCACTCAACTAGTTCAGCCGCGGTCGAGGTACTGCTCCTTGTCCTTCACGTCCTTCCAGTCGTCGGCGTCGGGCAAGGGTTGCTTGGTCTTGGTGATGGACGGCCAGCCGGCTTGTGCAAGCTCGACATTGATGGCGATCCACTTCTGCTGGTCAGCGGGCACGTCTTCTTCGGCATAGATGGCGTTGACCGGGCACTCGGCCACGCAGACGGCGCAGTCGATGCACTCGTCCGGATCAATCGTCAGGAAGTTCGGGCCTTCACGGAAGCAGTCGACGGGGCAGACGTCCACGCAGTCGGTGTACTTGCAGCGGACACAGCTTTCGGTAACGACGTGAGTCATTTCGCTTGGAAGTTGAAGCTAGGAATTCGTGGGGCGCGCGGTCATGGATGCTTGTGCGTTCCCATGCCGGCAATCCCGCATTGTAACGCACCGGCCGTGTCCGACCGCAGCGTCATCCGTGCGCCGTCAGACAGTTTTGGCATGTGTTTATGCGTTAGCGCAAGGTTTGACCAATCCGCTATTGCGCATGCTCGATCACCATCTGCACGCGCGTGATGCCGTTGAAGGTGTTGTTGTCGAGCCGGTAGGCCACATACGCCGAGGCGCCTAGCGGCTCTGCGTGGTTGAACCAGATCGCGTCGAAATGCTGCTTGCCGCGCCCGAGCTTGAGCTTCAGGTGCTTGTCTTTCAGCACGGCCTGCGACAGCACATCGAATTCGCCGCAGAAGCTTGGTGCCGGAAAGCCCTGACCCCAGACCTGGGTTTCGAGCAGCTCGACGAACTGCGGTGTGAAGCATTCAGGGTCGGCTTCGCCATCGGTTTCGAGCACGCGTGAGAGCAGCGCCTCCGTCAGCCATTCGCGGCCGACGGCCTCGAAGGATGAGACGAATGCATCGAAACCGTCTTCACGCAGCGTGAGCCCAGCCGCCATGGCGTGGCCGCCGAACTTCACGATCAGGCCCGGGCTGCGCTTGTGTACGGCGTCCAGCGCATCGCGCAGGTGGAAGCCGGGAATCGAACGGCCCGAGCCCTTGATGACGCCATCGTCGCCGGGCGCGAAGGTGAAAACGGGGCGGTGGAATTTGTCCTTGATGCGAGAGGCGACGATGCCGATCACACCCTGGTGCCATGTCTCGTTGTAGACCGCGATGGTGTGGCGGCCGGCACCATCCAGGGTATTCATGCTGTCGAGAATGGCGAGCGCCTCCTGCTGCATGCCGGCTTCGATCTCGCGGCGCTCGCGGTTCATGCCGTCGAGTTCGGCGGCGATGGCCATGGCGCGGTCGTAGTCATCGGTGAGCAGGCATTCGATGCCCAGTGACATGTCGGCCAGGCGCCCGGCGGCGTTCAGGCGCGGGCCCAGGCCGAAGCCGAGATCGAACGTCGACGCGCGACGCGCCTCGCGGCCGGCCACGCGGAATAGCGCGGCGATGCCCGGGCACATCCGCCCCGCGCGCATGCGCTTGAGGCCTTGCGCGACCAGCAGGCGGTTGTTGGCATCGAGCTTGACCACGTCGGCCACGGTGCCGAGTGCCACCAGATCGAGCAGCGCATCCAAGCGCGGCTGATCCTGCGGAGTGAATACGCCGCGCTTGCGCAACTCCGCCCGCAGCGCCAGCAGCACGTAGAACATCACGCCAACGCCTGCCAGATTCTTGCTCGGGAAGCCGCAGCCCGGCTGGTTCGGGTTGACGATCACGCGCGCCTCGGGCAACTGCGCCCCGGGCATGTGGTGGTCTGTCACGACAACGTCGATGCCCAGCGCATTGGCCGCAGCCACGCCCGCCACGTCGGCGATGCCGTTATCGACGGTGACCAGCACGTCCGGCTTCTCGCGCGCCGCCAGTGCCACGATTTCGGGCGACAGGCCGTAGCCGTATTCAAAGCGGTTCGGGACGATGTAGCTGACCTGCGCGCCGAGCATGCGCAAGCCGCGCACGCCGACGGCGCAGGCGGTGGCGCCGTCGCAGTCGTAGTCGGCAATGATCAGCAGGCGCTTGCCGGCGGCGATGGCGTCAGCGAGGTAGCGCGCTGCGTCGTCAATGCCCTTGAGTTGCGCGGGCGGCAGGAGGTCGGTCAGCTCGGTCGACAGTTCGTCGGGCCGGGCGACGCCCCGGGCGGCGAGGATGCGTGCGAGCACAGGGTGGATGCCGTGGCCGGCCAGCGTGGTGGCGGCGTCAGCGGAATGCGAACGGACAGCGATGCGGGTCATGCAGGATCAGGCTCAAGCGGCCATGGAAAGCGGGGAGAGCGCATCACGCAAGGTGCGTGGACGACTGAAGCGGCGCAGCCAGCCGAACGGGCCGTTGGCGAGTTCGCGGCGGGTGACGCGGTAGTGAGCGTAGTGCGAGTCGCCGGTCAGCACGAGCGAGACGGCATTGATGCGGCCGTCGGCCAGCGCATCGGCGGTGGGGGTAAACCAGTCGCGGTCGTACGCGCGCAGGGCTTCGATCCAGTCGTACCAGTTGGCGGAGAGATACGGCTTGCCGGCGTCGCCCAGCAGCGCGGCGGCGCTTGTGTCGTCGAACGGCACGGCGGCGAGCGTTTCCGCGCACAGCTCGGTGGCGTTGCCGGCGTGACACAAGCCGGCGAAGAACGGATCCGCGCCGATCATGCGTTCAGCAATCGGGCGGGCATCGACCAGCGCGCCCTGGCCGAACAGCCAGACCGAATTGACCGGCAGCAGCCCACGCGCCTCGCGCGCTTGGTTGACGGGGTGGTCGTACCACGTCATCTGAATTTCGTTCTGGAACTTGCGCCAGGCGCGCTCCTGCTCGCCTTTGTGCATCCAGATGTCGATGTTGTGGCCGGTGGCGCGCTGCGGGGCGGCGGCAATGAGGTCGCCAAAGGGCGAATCGGCGACGTACCAGCGCGCGGCGTGCGTGGCATCGAGCGTGATGCCCATTTCAGCGACCAGGGGGGCGATGGCGGCGCGCAGGGCGTCGGCGTCGGCGGCCTCCAGGCGGAGCTGGGCCGGGTCAAGCATCACCAGATGGTCCCGGGCGGCGTGGATATGGACCGGCTGCAGGCAAGCCCAGGTGCGCGTGTCGGCGGTGCCGCCGTCTGCCAGGCGCATGTAGGGCGCGGACGGCAGCGGAGAAATGGGCAGCCCGGCGTGCTTGGCCAGCCAGCGCTCGTGCGGCAGCGTGGGCAGATAGGCGTCGTCGTGGCGTTCGCGCTCGGCCTCGCGCGCACGCGCGAGCAACCTTTCCAGGCCCGGCAAGGTCAATTGACGGTAAGCGTCGTCGGCCACCTCGGCAGCGGGCGCGCAAAACGGGACAATCAGGGTGAGTTCAGGAATCATGGCTCCGAGATTGTAAACTTCCGGCTCGTCGGCCAGTGAGCCGGACAAATCACACCCACGGGGAACCCCCTTTGAAACTTCCATACGAATGGCAGATCGGCTGGCGGTATACGCGCGCAAGCAAGCGCGCCAGCCGCAATAGCTTCATCTCTTTCATTTCGCTCATCTCCATGCTCGGCATTGCGCTGGGGGTGGCGGCGCTGATCATCGTGCTTTCGGTCATGAACGGCTTCCAGAAGGAAGTGCGGGACCGCATGCTGTCGGTGCTGGCGCATATCGAGGTGATGGCGCCGAACAGTCTGCCGGACTGGCAGCGTACCGCCAATGAGGCGATGCAGAACAAGGAAGTCATCGGCGCGGCGCCATACGTGGGCGCGCAGGCCATGATCACGCGCGACGAGGCGGTGCGCGGCGTGCTGCTGCGCGGGGTGTCGCCGGCGGACGAGCCGAAGGTGTCGGACATTGCCAAGGACTTCAAGGCAGGCACGATCGACGACCTGAAACCCGGCGAATTCGGCATCGCCCTGGGCAGTCAGTTGGCCAACGGCCTGGGCGTGCATCAGGGGGACAAGGTCACGCTGGTGGCACCACAGGGCACCATCACCCCGGCAGGCGTGTTGCCGCGCCTGAAGCAGTTCACCGTGACGGGCATCTTCGAATCGGGTCACTACGAGTTCGACAGCTCGTTGGCGCTGGTCAATATGGAAGACGCCGAGCGCCTGTTCCGCCTGGATGGCCCGACCGGCGTGCGCCTGAAGCTGGTCGACATGGACCGCGCCCCGCAGGTGGCCGAAGCCCTGTCACGCACGCTGACCGGCGAGCTGTACATCCGCGACTGGTCGCGCCAGAACCGCAACTGGTTTGCCGCCGTGAAGACCGAGAAGAAGATGATGTTCATCATCCTCACGCTGATCATCGCCGTGGCGGCGTTCAACCTTGTGTCTACGCTGGTGATGACGGTGACGGACAAGCAGGCCGACATTGCCATCCTGCGCACGATGGGCGCGCAGCCGGGCTCGATCATGAAGATTTTTATTGTGCAGGGCGTGGCGATCGGGTTTATCGGCACATTGCTCGGCGTGGGCTTCGGCACGCTCATCGCTTACAACATCGACGTGATCGTGCCGTTCATCGAACGTCTCTTCCACGTGCAATTCCTGCCGCGTGACATTTACTTCATTAGCGAACTGCCCTCGGACCCCCGCGTGAACGACATTGCGACCATTGGCATCATTTCCTTCATCCTCGCGTCGGTGGCGACGCTGTATCCAAGCTGGCACGCCTCGCGCGTGAATCCGGCGGAGGCGCTGCGCTATGAGTGAGGCCGTCATGACTTCCATGGAAGCGCCGGCCGCCGCGCCGCAGGGCGTGGTGGTGCAGGCCGAAGGACTCTCCAAGTCGTTTCACCAGGGCGGTTTGAATGTCGACGTGCTCAAGGGCGTGGACATCCGCATCGGCGTGGGCGAGAAGGTCGCCATTGTCGGCGCCTCGGGCTCGGGCAAGAGCACGTTGCTGCATGTGCTGGGCGGGCTGGACGAACCGACGTCGGGCCGCGTCTCGCTGCTCGGCAAGCCTTTCACCGCAATGAAAGAGCGCGAGCGCAATACGCTGCGCAACCAGGCGCTGGGCTTCGTCTATCAGTTCCACCATCTGCTGCCGGAATTCACCGCGCTGGACAACGTCGCGATGCCGCTGCGCATTCGTGGCGTGGAAGAGGCGCAAGCGCGCCACACCGCGCAAGCGATGCTCGAACGCGTGGGGCTGGGCCCGCGCACGGCGCACCGTCCGGGCGAGCTGTCCGGCGGCGAGCGTCAACGCGTGGCGATTGCCCGTGCGCTGGTCGGGTCTCCGGCTTGCGTGCTGGCTGACGAGCCCACCGGCAACCTCGACGACCACACCGCCGGTGAAGTGTTTGACCTGATGCTGGAACTCACGCGCACGCTGGGCACCAGCTTCGTCATCGTCACACACGATATCGAACTGGCAGGCCGCTGCGACCGTATTTTCCGCCTGCGGGAAGGTCATTTGCACCAAGAGCGTTGAGCCGGGCGGCACAATCGGAAAAGGCGGATTCCAGAATGCCGCGCTTTCCGGTACGTTGCCGCCTTTTCCAACGCAGAACGGACTATGTGGATCGACACCCATTGCCACCTCGACGCCAGCGACTTTGATACCGACCGCGATGCGGTCGTCGCGCAGGCGCATGCGGCGGGCGTCAACCACATCATCGTGCCGGCGGTTGCCCGCTGGAATTTCGATACGGTGCGGGCGTTGGCACATCGGCATGCCGGTTGCAGCTATGCGCTGGGCATTCATCCGATCTACGCAGCGCAGGCCAGTGACGATGACTTGCTCGAACTGCGCCGCCAGGTCGCCGCGTCGATGGACGACCCGCGCTTTGTGGCCGTTGGCGAGATCGGCCTCGATTTCTTCATTCCCGACTACGACGTTGCGCGGCAGACCGCCGTGTTCCGCGCGCAACTGGGCATCGCGCGCGAATTCGGCCTGCCCGTGCTGATGCACGTGCGCAAGTCTCAGGACCAAGTGCACAGCGCTGCCGCCAAGGCGGGTGTGCGCGGCATCGCGCATGCGTTCAACGGCAGCCCGGAACAGGCGCGTCGCTTTGTCGATTCCGGTTTCAAGCTGGGGTTTGGCGGCGTCTTTACCTTCTCGCGCGCCAATCGGGTGCGTCGGCTCGCGCAGGACATGCCGATCGAGTCGATCGTGCTGGAAACCGACGCGCCCGACCTAGCCCCCGCTTGGCTGGCCGACGATCAGTTTGGCGAGCAGGGCCGAGTGCGCAATGCACCCACGGAGGTCGCGCGCATTGCCGACGCGATGGCGCAATTGCGTGGCATCTCCATTGAGGCCCTTGCCGACCAGGTGCGCCGCAACACCATCGAAGCCATTCCTCGCCTGGCAGCGCTGTTGCCAGTCTGACGGCCGCGCGTGCGTCTGTGGTTGATCGGCTTTGTTGCCGGCTGCATGGCATTGCAGATGCAGGCGACGCTCGCGCCGGTGTGGCAGCCGCTGGGCGTGCTGTTGCTCTGTCTGCTGCTGGCGGCTTTTCTGCGGCGTCGGCCAATGCTGCTTCCTGCGTTGCTGGTCGCCAGCACCATCGCAGCGGGGTTTGGCTGGAGCGATTGGCGCGCACAGCAGCGCATGGCAGTGGCCCTCAGCCCCGTGTGGGAAGGCAAGGACATCATCGCGACCGGCGTGGTGGCCGAGCTGCCTCAAACGGGCGATGACGCCACGCGTTTTCTCTTCCACATCGAATCCAGCAACGCGGGTGATGCCGTGCCACCGCGCGTGCGCCTGTCCTGGTATGGCGCACGAACCTGGGACAACGTAAGCGAGGAGGGCGCAAAGCCCGACCGACGTGCCGGCATCCCTGATCTGCAACCCGGCCAGCGCTGGCAACTGACGCTGCGCCTGAAGCGCCCGCACAGCCTGACCAACCCCGGCGGGTTCGATGGCGAATACGCGATGCTGGCCGACAACATCCGCGCCATCGGCTATGTGCGCACGGGCAAACGCGCCCAGAACATCGCGCTGGAAGAGGCCGGAACCGGTTTCGGCGTTGACGTGGAGCGCTGGCGTGCCAGCGTGCGGCGCCACATCTTGGCCGCCTTGCCCGATGCGCGCTACGCGGCGGTCATCGTCGCCCTCGTGGTGGGCGACCAGAGCGGCATCGCCCGCGACGACTGGGACCTGTTCCGCCGCACCGGCATCAGCCACCTCGTCAGCATTTCGGGCTTGCACATCACGATGATTGCCGGGCTGTTTGCTGCGTTGTGGATGGCGTTGTGGCGCCGGTCGTTCGGGCTGGCGCGCTGGCTGCGCACGCCGTTGCCGTTGCGCATGCCTACCCCGCGCGCAGGCGCCATCGCGGCCATGCTGGCTGCGCTCGGCTACTGCCTGCTTGCGGGGATGGGCGTGCCGGCGCAACGCACGCTGCTGATGCTGTCCACCGTCGCCGTCGCCAGGCTGACCGATCGCAATGTACCGGCCAGCCTGTCGCTGTGCTGGGCGGCCGCCGTGGTAGCGGTGGTGGACCCGTGGGCGGTCATGTCGGCAGGGTTCTGGTTGTCATTCGGCGCGGTGGCGATCATCTTCATCGCCGCGCAGATGGCGCTCGACGGGCGGCGCGATGACAAAATAGACCGCTGGATCGAACGCGCCCAGCGTGCATTGGCGGGCGGTACGCGGATCCAGCTTGCAGTCACATTCGGCCTGTTGCCGTTGACTTTGCTGTTGTTCCAGCAGACCTCGGTGGTTTCCACGGTGGCCAATGGGCTGGCGATTCCGGCGGTGAGTTTTGTGACGACACCGCTGGCGCTGATTGGCGCGGCGCTCCCTGACCCGCTAGCGCAACCGGTGCTGATGCTGGCCGAAGCGAGCTTCCGCTGGCTGGCCATTTGGCTTGAATGGCTGGCCCAGCCGCGCTGGGCGGTGTGGATTGCGCCGGTCGCGCCAGTGTGGGCGTTGGTGCTGTCGATGATTGGCGTGGCGTTATTGCTGCTGCCCGGCGGCATGCGTGCATGGGCATGGCGCGCTCAAGGTGCCTTGCTCCTCTTGCCGCTAGTGCTGGCGCGCGAGCCAGCGCCAGCGTCTGGTGAATTCCGGCTTGTCGCGTTCGATATCGGCCAAGGTGCGGCGGCATTGGTCGAAACAGCCAGCCATCGCCTCCTATTCGACACCGGCCCGCGGTACGGCGACCATGCGGATGCTGCCGCCCGCGTCATCACGCCTTACCTGCGCGGCCATGGCGCCGAATCACTTGACGCCCTCGTCGTCAGCCACGAAGACAGCGACCACGCCGGTGGCACCGAAACGGTGATCGACGCGGTGCCAGTGCGCACCATATTGGCGTCTTTGCCCCAGGGGCACGCCCTGCGCAGCGTGGCGAATGAAAACGGCATCCGCTTTACCGATTGTTTGGCTGGGCAAGCATGGGCGTGGGACGGCGTCGTCTTTGAGGTGCTGCACCCGCTGCGCCTGCCCGCTGAAAGCGAGCGCGTGTCCAGCAACGCCCGCAGTTGTGTACTGCGCATCGCCAATGGCCGCCACGCTGCGTTGCTGACCGGCGATATCGAAGCTGCCCAGGAAAGCGCCCTCATCGCTGCCGAAACGCCGGAGCGACTGATGGCAGACATCTTGCTTGTGCCGCATCACGGCAGCAAGACAAGCTCCAGCGGCGCGTTTTTGGACGCAGTTTCTCCGCAGGTGGCGGTTTTCCAGGTCGGCTACCGCAATCGGTACGGACATCCGCATCCGCAGGTCTGGCAGCGCTACGTGGCGCGCGACATCGACGGTTTGCGCACGGACAAGACCGGTGCCGTCGTCATCGAGACCGACGGCAATGTGCTGGATGTCCAGGCCGCGCGCACCATGCGCCTGCGGTACTGGTCTTCCGCGCAGGAAGTGGAACCCCTGGCAACGGCCACCGGCGCCTTCGACGCTCAGCCGTAAACTTGGTGGCATAACGGGTTGGCCCCATTGTGGGGGTCAAAACCGCTGTGCTATAAAAACCACGTGCCGCGTACACCGCGCGGCGCCGTCAGGGGAGAAAAGCATGGCAGTCCGGTTCTACGATGAAATGCTCAGCTGGCATGATGGGGACCGCAACCCCCATGCCGCCGAACCGGCCCCGGCAGCACTCGTCCAACAGGGTGAGGTACGCGGCCACTACGGACGTTTCGCTGAATGGCTGGGCGCGCAGTCCGCCACAACGCTGCAGAACAAGCGCGCCGAGGCAGATCTGATCTTCCGCCGTGTCGGTATCACTTTTGCCGTGTACGGCGACAAGGACGAATCGAACAGCGGCACCGAACGCACGATTCCGTTCGACATCATTCCGCGCATCTTCCCGGCCAGCGAATGGGCGACGCTCGAGCGCGGCCTGCGGCAACGCGTTGATGCGCTCAACCGCTTCCTGCACGACATCTACCACGAGCAGAACATTCTGCGTGCCGGTGTCATTCCGCCCGATCAGATCTACAACAACGCCCAATACCGCCCCGACATGCTCGGCGTGGATGTGCCGCGCGACATCTACGCGCACGTGGCCGGCATCGACATCGTGCGCGCCGGCGAGGGCGAGTTTTACGTGCTGGAAGACAATCTGCGCGTGCCCTCGGGCGTGTCGTACATGCTGGAAAACCGCAAGATGATGATGCGGCTGTTTCCGGAGTTGTTTGCGCGCAATCGTGTGGCGCCCGTCGCGCATTACCCCGACATGCTGCTCGACATGCTGCGCAGCGTGTCGCCGCAGAACATTGCCGACCCGACGGTGGTGGTGCTCACGCCCGGCATGTACAACTCGGCGTATTTCGAGCACGCGTTCCTTGCTCAGCAGATGGGCGTCGAGCTGGTGGAGGGGCATGACCTGTTCGTGCAGGACGATCATCTCTACATGCGCACGACGCAGGGCCCCCAGCGCATCGATGTCATATACCGCCGTGTGGACGACGACTTCCTCGATCCGCTGGTGTTCCGGCCGGATTCTTCCCTGGGTGCGGCAGGGCTGCTGTCGGTCTATCGCGCGGGCAACGTCACCATTTGCAATGCGATCGGCACCGGCGTGGCAGACGACAAGTCGATCTATCCGTACGTGCCGGACATGATCCGCTTCTACCTCGGCGAGGAGCCGATCCTCAATAACGTGCCGACGTACATGTGCCGTCGACCGGACGACCTGCAATACGTGCTCGACCACATGGGAGAGCTGGTGGTCAAGGAAACGCACGGTGCGGGCGGCTACGGCATGCTGGTCGGCCCGGCCGCGACGCAGGAAGAGATTGCTGCTTTCCGTGAGGTGGTGAAGGCCCGGCCGGAGCAATACATTGCCCAGCCCACGCTGGCGTTGTCGACTTGCCCAACGTATGTGGAAGCCGGCATCGCGCCGCGCCATATTGATCTGCGGCCGTTCGTGCTGTCCGGAAAGGATGTGCGCATGGTGCCCGGGGGCCTCACGCGTGTGGCATTGCGGGCGGGCTCGCTGGTGGTCAACTCGTCGCAGGGAGGCGGGACAAAGGATACGTGGGTGCTGGAGCGCTGAACGCTCGCGCATTGTCGCAATTGGCAGTCGATCAATCGCATATCGAATACGTAGAAGGGAACGCAATGCTCAGCCGCACCGCAGACCACCTTTTCTGGATGGCGCGCTACACCGAACGCGCCGAGAACACCGCCCGCATGCTCGACGTGAACTACCAGACCTCGCTGATGCCGCAATCGGCCGAGGTGGCGGAGCAGGGCTGGTGGGCAATGCTCGATATTTCCGAACTCACCCGGGTTTTTGCCGACCGCTACGGCCTGCTTTCGCGCGACGACGTGATTGACTTCATGGTGCGCGACATGACCAACGCGTCGTCGATCATGAGCTGCCTGCGCGGCGCGCGCGAAAACGCCCGAGCCGTGCGCGGCTCCCTCACAACGGAGGTGTGGGAAACCATCAACACCACGTGGCTGGATGTGCAGCGCCTGATTGCCGAAGGCATGTTGCGCGACGATCCATCGCAATTCTTTGAATGGGTGAAGTTCCGCTCGCATCTGTCGCGCGGCGTGCAGGTCGGCACCATGCTGACGGACGACGCGTTCCATTTCATGCGCCTGGGCACCTTTCTGGAACGCGCCGACAACACTGCCCGGCTGCTCGATGTGAAGTTTCAGTCCACGCCCACGCGCGATGAAACCGCAGCGGAGCAGGGCGACTTCTACCATTGGGCCGCCACGCTGCGCTCGGTGTCGGGCTTCGAGGTCTATCGCAAGATCTATCGCAATGTCATCACGCCGACGCGTGTGGCGGAGTTGCTGATTCTGCGCAGCGACATGCCGCGCTCGCTGCTGGCCAGCATGGACGAAGTGGTCGAGATTCTTTCGACTGTGCGCAACAGTCAATCGGCAGAGACCGAACGTCGCGCTGGTAAACTGCACGCCGATCTGCGGTACGCCCGCATCGAAGATATTTTTGCGGTCGGCCTGCATGCTTGGCTGACCAACTTCCTGGAGCGGATCGGCGACCTGGGCAACGGCATCAGCCAGGATTTCCTGGTGCCGCTCGAGGTGGCCTGACGTGCAGGACAATGTGCATACATCGGGGCGCCACTTTCGGGTAGCGCCCGTGTCATCGTGAAATACCAAATTCGACACACGACGGTCTACCGTTATGCCGAGCCGCTGCGCCACAGCGTGCATGAGCTGCGGCTGACACCTCGCAGCGGCGAGCTGCAGCAGGTGGACAGCTGGCAGATCCACGCGCCAGGCAACCTCACGCGCGCCACCGACGGTTTCGGCAACGTCGTCCATCACTTCACCCTTGGCAGCCGTACGGATGACGTCATCATCGACGCGCGTGGCATTGTTGAGGTGTTTCCTGCGGGCGCGCCCGGCAGCCAACGGTTTGTCGATGCGCCGGGGCAAGGGCGCTATCGCGTTTCGCCGCTGTACTTTCTGAGTGCCACACCGCTGACTTCCGCGCCGCCGGAAATGATCAACTTTGCGCGAGAGCACAGGCTGGTGCAAGGCGACGCGGAATCTGCAGTGCGCCTTGCGCAAGCCATCGCCACGCGCGTGAGCTACAAGCCGAACACCACCCACGTCGGCACCACCGCTGCGGAGGCGTTCGGCCTGGGCACGGGTGTATGTCAGGACCAGGCGCAGGTGATGGTCGCCTGCTGCCGGGCACTGGGCGTGCCGGCGCGCTATGTCAGCGGCTATTTCCACGCCGTGGGCGAAGAGGACCTCGCAAGCCACGCCTGGGCCGACGTTTGCCTCGACGCCGAATCGCACACCTGGTGCAGCATCGACGTCACCCACCAGTGCTTTACCGATGCCCGCCACATCCGATTGGCGGTCGGGCGCGATTACCAGTCTGCGGCGCCGGTGCGCGGCGTGCGGCAGGGTGGGGGCGCGGAGTCGCTGGATGTCAGCATTTCCATTGAGCCGTTGCCAGCCGAGGCTGCCCGAGTGAATTGAGCACCTCTTCCAAGCGCGCGGATGGGTTGCGATCGGCGCGCTAGAATGCCTTCAAACCACCGTTTCCGTTTGTTGCTTCGCCCATGACTTATTGCGTCGCCATGCGCCTGGACGCAGGCCTTGTATTCCTGTCCGACTCCCGTACGAATGCGGGCGTGGACGCCATTTCCACATTCCGCAAAATGACCGTCTTCGAGCGCGAAGGCGATCGCGTCATGGTGCTGCTGACGGCCGGCAATCTGGCGATCAGTCAGGCCGTGCGCCAAGTGCTGACCGAAGCGCGCGGCAAGCCGCGCTCGCTGTGGACGGCACGGGACATGTTCGAGGCCGCCACGATTGTTGGCGAGGCCGTGCGCGACGTCTACGACCGCGACGCGGCAGCGCTGGCCAAAGCCAAAATCGACTTCAACGTCAGCATCGTCTTCGGGGGGCAGATCGGCGCAGAACGGCCGCGCCTGTTCAACGTCTACGCGGCAGGCAACTTCATTGAAGCCACGCCCGAGAACTGCTACTTCCAGATCGGCGAAGCCAAATATGGCAAGCCAATCATCGACCGCGTTGTCAGCCCGGGGCTGCCGCTGGACGAAGCCGCAAAGTGCGCGCTGATCTCGATGGATTCGACACTGAAATCGAATATTTCCGTGGGTTTGCCGCTGGATTTGCTGGTCTATGAGGCTGACTCCCTGCGGGTGACGCGCTTTGTCGCCATCGACGAAGAAAATCCCTATTTCGCGATGATTCGCGGCACATGGGGCAAGCGTCTGCGCCAGGTGTTTGCCGAAATCGACGATCCGGATTGGGAAACCGGCACTTCGCCGTCATACCCGCTGCGCCGCGAAGGCCATCCTTCCGCAGAGGTCGGACCCGTGCGCATTGCGCCGCCCGCTGCCGACGCGCCAGCCGTGCCGGAACGCGCGCCCGGTCCTGCGTTGGAGCAGGTTTCCACGATCCAGCGCGTGGCCGGCGGATCGCAGAAGTCGCACTGAACGGCACAGGGATCTGCGATGCGCGATGTGATGCTTTTTTCGCATGCCAACGGTTTTCCCGTGGGAACGTATCGCAAGATGCTGGGCGTGCTGAGTGACGAATTCGACATCCGCGCCGTGGAGCGTTTTGGGCATGATCCGCGATTTCCGGTGACCCGTTCCTGGCCCGGTCTTGTGAAAGAGTTGCTCGCCGAAATCGACGCGCAGCCCGAGCCGGTCTGGCTGGTGGGCCATTCGCTGGGTGGCTTCTTGAGCCTGATGGCGGCGCTGCGCCGGCCCGAGCGCGTGCGCGGCGTCGTGATGCTAGATTCGCCAATCATCGCGGGATGGCGCGCCAAGCTGCTGCGCGTGGCGCAATGGCTGGACATCGACGAGAGCCAATCGCCTGCTGCAGCGACGAAGAACCGGCGCCATCTGTGGCCCGATCTCGACTCCGTCTGGAGCCACTTCAAGGCCAAGCGCAAGTTCGATCGTTGGGATGAAGACGTGCTGCGCGATTATGTCGAGCATGGCACCGAGCCCACGGGCCGTGACCGCGAGCGCACACTGCGCTTCTCGCGCGAAATCGAATATCAAATCTATCGGACATTGCCGACCAATATGGGGCGCAAGGTCGCTGGTGGCACGGCGTTCCCGGTCAGCTTTGTGGCTGGCACGCGTTCGCGCGAGATTCGCCAAGTCGGACTAGGCGCAACCCGGCGCATCGTCGGCGGGAGGCTGCGCTGGATCGACGGCAGTCATCTTTATCCGATGGAAAAGCCGCTCGAAACGGCCCAGTTGATCCGCGAGTTGATCAACGAAATGCGCGCCAACGCAGGCGCCATGCGGCACGCCGCATAGGCGAGGCTGCCTTGCGGCAAATTCCGCCGTTCTGTCACGGATCGATGAGGGGACCTTTGCTATAATCCGGCTTTCCCCGGCAAGCTAGGTCATGACCAAGTTCGTATTCGTTACCGGTGGCGTAGTGTCCTCACTCGGCAAGGGCATCGCCGCCGCCTCGCTCGCGGCCATTCTTGAGTCGCGCGGCCTCAAAGTCACCCTCCTCAAACTCGATCCTTACATCAACGTCGACCCGGGCACGATGAGCCCGTTCCAGCACGGCGAGGTGTTTGTGACCGAGGACGGCGCAGAAACCGACCTCGATCTTGGCCATTACGAGCGTTTTGTCTCGGCCAAGATGCGCAAGGCGAATAACTTCACCACCGGCCAGATTTACGAATCCGTGATCCGCAAGGAGCGTCGCGGCGAGTATCTCGGCAAGACAGTGCAAGTGATTCCGCATATCACCAACGAAATCCAGGCGTTCATCGAGCGCGGTGCCGCGGCATCGCATGACGGCAAGGCCGATGTGGCGATCGTGGAAATCGGCGGTACGGTGGGCGATATCGAATCGCTGCCGTTCCTGGAAGCCGCACGTCAGATGAGCCTGCGCCTGGGTCGCAACCAAGTGGCGTTCGCACACCTGACGCTGGTGCCGTTCATTGCCAGCGCTGGTGAACTGAAGACCAAGCCGACCCAGCATTCGGTGCAGAAGCTGCGCGAAATCGGCGTGCAGCCGACCGCGCTGCTGTGCCGTGCCGACCGTCCGATTCCCGACGACGAGCGCGCGAAGATTTCGCTCTTCGCCAACATGCCGCAGGACGCGGTCATTTCGGTGTGGGATGTCGACACCATCTACAAGATCCCGCAAATGCTCAACGAGCAGGGGCTGGATCGCATCATCTGCGAAGAGCTGCGCATCGAAGCGCCGCCGGCAGACCTGTCGGTGTGGGCGCATATGGTGCACACGCTGGAAAATCCGCAGCACGAGATCACCATCGGCATGGTCGGCAAGTATGTCGACCTGACCGAGTCGTACAAGTCGCTGATCGAGGCGCTGCGCCACGCTGGCCTGCATACCTCGACGCGCGTCAATATCGAGTACATCGATTCCGAAGAGCTGGAGTCGGGCCATACGCAGGTGCTGGACACGCTGGACGCGGTTCTGGTGCCGGGTGGTTTCGGCAAGCGCGGTACGGAAGGCAAGATCCGCGCAATTCAGTACGCCCGTGAAAAGGGCGTGCCGTACCTGGGCATCTGCCTGGGGATGCAGTTGGCCGTAATCGAATTCGCCCGCCATCTGGCCGGCATGAAAGACGCCAACAGCACGGAATTCAACGACGAGACCGAACACCCGGTCGTCGCGCTCATCACCGAATGGCTGGATCGCGATGGCCGCGTGGAAAAGCGCTCGGCCGACTCCGACCTGGGCGGCACCATGCGTCTGGGCTCGCAGCGCGTGCCGGTGCAATCCGGCACCAAGGCAGCGGCAATCTATGGCGCGGAAGTCAACGAGCGCCATCGTCACCGCTACGAGGTGAACAACCACTACGTGCCGCAGCTGGAAAAGGCCGGGATGATCATCTCCGCGCGCACGCCGTCGGAAAACCTGCCGGAAATGATGGAGCTGCCGGCGTCGATGCACCCGTGGTTCGTCGGCGTGCAGTTCCACCCGGAATTCACCTCGACGCCGCGTGACGGCCATCCGCTGTTCAAGGCCTACGTGGAAGCCGCGCTGGCGCATCACCAGCAGAACACGCAACGCGCTGTCGCCTAAGCGCCGGCCTACGGGAACATCATGAAACTCTGCGATTTCGAAGTCGGCCTCGACAAACCGTTCTTCCTGATTGCCGGCACCTGCGTGATCGAATCCGAGCAGATGGCGATCGACACCGCCGGCACGCTCAAGGAGATCACGGGCGAGCTGGGCATTCCGTTCATCTACAAGTCGTCGTTCGACAAGGCGAACCGTTCGTCGGACGCCTCGTTCCGCGGTCTGGGCATGGAAGAGGGGCTGCGCATTCTGGCGGAAGTGCGTCGCCAGGTGGGCGTGCCGGTGCTGACCGACATCCACGAGATCGACGAGATCAAGCCCGTGGCCGAAGTCGTGGACGTGCTCCAGACGCCGGCGTTCCTGTGCCGCCAGACCGATTTCATCCGCGCCTGCGCGCAGAGCGGCAAGCCGGTCAACATCAAGAAGGGCCAGTTCCTCGCGCCGCACGACATGAAGAATGTCATCGACAAGGCGCGTCACGCTGCCCGCGATGCCGGCCTGCCGGAAGACAACTTCATGGCCTGCGAGCGCGGTGCCTCGTTCGGTTACAACAACCTCGTGTCGGATATGCGCTCGCTGGCGATCATGCGCGAGACGGGCGCGCCGGTTGTGTTCGACGCCACGCATTCGGTGCAATTGCCGGGCGGCCAGGGCACCAGCTCAGGCGGCCAGCGCGAGTTCGTGCCGGTGCTGGCGCGTGCAGCCATTGCCGCCGGCGTGTCGGGCGTCTTCATGGAAACGCACCCTGATCCCGCATGCGCAAAATCAGACGGCCCGAATGCCGTGCCGCTGCGCCGCATGAAAGACTTGCTGTCAGTACTGAAAGAACTGGATGCGCTCACCAAGCGCAACGGTTTCCTGGAAAATCAGTTCGACTAATTTTTTCCCGACGACCGGCGGCTCCACCAGCCGCCGATGTCGTTTTCGGTTCGGCTCAGTTCAGTTTTTGTTTCCGCATCCTGAGAGAGACACATGGCCGCTGGCTACATCCTCGCGTACGTGGACGTGACAGACCCCGTGCAATACGAGCAATACAAGACGCTGTCGACCAAAGCCATGCAAACGCACGGCGCCGAGCCGCTGGTGCGCGGCGGCAAGACCGAGCAGCTGGAGGGCGAGTGGAACCCTACCCGCATCGTCGTGCTCAAGTTCCCGAGCTATGACGCCGCCAAAGCGTTCTACGACAGCGAGGAATACCTGGCTGCGCGCAATGCGCGCGCCAAGGCTGCCAACATGAACATGATCGTGGTCGAAGGCGTTTAAGCCGCCCGTCGACCTCGTAGCGTTACCTGCTTTAAGACACCAAGAGGGATTTTCATGAGTGCCATCGTAGATATCATCGGTCGCGAAGTGCTGGACTCGCGCGGCAACCCCACCGTCGAATGCGACGTGCTGCTGGAATCGGGCGTGATGGGCCGTGCGGCGGTGCCGTCGGGCGCCTCCACCGGCTCGCGCGAAGCGATCGAACTGCGAGATGGCGATAAGTCGCGCTACCTCGGCAAGGGCGTGCTCAAGGCCGTCGAGCACATCAACACCGAAATCTCCGAGGCCATCATGGGCCTGGACGCGTCAGAACAGGCTTTCCTGGACCGCACGCTGATTGATCTGGACGGTACCGAGAACAAGAGCCGCCTGGGCGCGAACGCCATGCTGGCCGTATCGATGGCTGTTGCCAAGGCTGCCGCCGAAGAAGCTGGCCTGCCGCTGTATCGCTACTTCGGCGGTTCGGGCGCGATGCAGATGCCGGTGCCGATGATGAACATCGTCAACGGCGGTGCGCATGCCAACAACAGCCTGGACATCCAGGAATTCATGGTGATGCCGGTCGGCCAATCGAGCTTCCGTGAAGCTCTGCGCTGCGGCGCCGAGATCTTCCACGCGCTGAAGAAGATCCTGGCTGACAAGGGCATGAGCACGGCCGTGGGCGACGAAGGCGGCTTCGCACCGAACTTCGCCAGCAACGAAGAGTGCCTGAACACGATCCTGTCGGCCATCGAGCAAGCTGGCTACAAGGCCGGAGAAGACGTGCTGCTGGCGCTGGATTGCGCCGCTTCCGAGTTCTACAAGGACGGCAAATACCACCTTGAAGGCGAAGGCCTGCAGCTGTCGTCGGAAGATTTCGCCAACTACCTGGCAAATCTGGCTGACAAGTTCCCGATCGTGTCGATCGAAGACGGCATGCACGAGAGCGACTGGGCCGGTTGGAAGGCCCTGACCGAAAAGCTCGGCAAGAAGGTGCAGCTGGTTGGCGACGATCTGTTCGTCACCAACACGAAGATCCTGAAGGAAGGCATCGAGAAGGGCATCGCCAACTCGATCCTCATCAAGATCAACCAGATCGGTACGCTGACCGAGACGTTCGCAGCCATCGAGATGGCCAAGCGCGCCGGCTACACCGCCGTGATCTCGCACCGCTCGGGCGAAACCGAAGACAGCACGATTGCCGACATCGCTGTTGGCACGAACGCCGGCCAGATCAAGACGGGCTCGCTGTCGCGTTCGGACCGCATGGCCAAGTACAACCAGCTGCTGCGCATCGAAGAAGACCTCGGTGATATCGCCAGCTATCCGGGCAAGTCGGCGTTCTATAACCTGCGATAATCCCTCGCAGTTTTGCTCCGCATGACTGTGCGACCGCCGCTCTGGCGGTCGCATGGTATTTGGAGCCCGAGTACCGCCAACGCTTGTCTCTATGCGCCTGATTACGCTGTTCCTGCTGCTGTTGCTGCTTGCTATCCAGTACCCGCTTTGGCTGGGCAAGGGCGGCTGGCTGCGCGTGTGGGACATGCAGAAGCAGGTGACGGCGCAGAATCAGCGCAACGCTGAACTGAAGCAGCGCAACACCAAGCTCGAAGGCGAGGTGAAGGATTTGAAGGAAGGCACGGGCGCTATTGAAGAGCGCGCGCGCTATGAGTTGGGGATGGTGAAGGACGACGAAGGCTTCGTGCAGTTCGTCGCGCCGGCTCCGAAAACCAGCGAAACTCCGCCGCCGCCGCCCCCTCCGGCGGGCCAGCAGACGCATCATTGAGTCCGCTATGCGAACGCGTCCTGCAGACGCGATCGCCTTCAGGGCAACTTCGGGGATTTACCAGTAGTACGGATAGCCCCACACGGGTGCCCCGTAGCTGACGCCCCAGCCGCCCCGGTGGCGCCATCCGCTGCCGTAATACACCGAATATCCCCCGTAGTACGGATACGGCGCGTAGTACGGCGTGGCTGCATAGGCGCGTGCTTCTGCATCGCGTCGGATGGCTTGATCCGATTCCCGCAGCGCCTTGGCATTCAGCGCATCGAGCTTTTTGCGGTCTTCCGCCGACAACGGCGCGGTTGCCGCAGCCCGCCTATCGTCCGACAGCCGGGCAGTGTAGGGCGTACCGCCAGGGCCACGCGGCACGGCAACGCAGGCCGACGCCAGCAGCGCCGCGCCAACCGGCAACGCCAGCGCGCCAGCGCGCGAGAGACTCAACGATCGCAAGGACGAGGAAGTGGGCTCAGACATGATGCGCTCCGCAGCAAGCGGCAGATGAAGAAACTGGCGACTTAGAGCGTGGGCGGCACCGATAAGTGCCGCGCGCCACGCGCACTTCATACTATGTCGCCGTGTCAGTGGCGCTGGTCGGACGCGCCCTGGATGCCTTGCGCGACGGTCTCCTGTGCGAAGAGCTGTGCACAATCCACAGCGTCAAAGCTGTAGTGCTGGCCGCAGAATTCGCAGTCGATTTCCACCTTGCCACGCTCTTCCAGAATGCTGTCGACCTCGGGTTGGCCCAGCGTACGCAGCATGGCTCCCACTCGCAGGCGCGAGCACGAGCAGCGGAAACGCGGGGTTTGCGGCTCGAACATGCGAATGCCGGCCGCTTCCATTTCTTCCCAGTACAGGCGCTTGATGAGCGTGTCGATCGGCTGCTCGAGCAATTCGTCGCGACGCAGCGTTTTGCCGAGCTGGCAAACGCGTTCCCACGTGTCGAGGTCTTGCTCCTGCACGTCCTTGTGCAGCGGCTGGCCGGTCTCGCCCACTTGTGCGGACACATGGCCCGTGCGGCCTTCCATGGCTCCGCCATACGAAGGCAAGCGTTGCAGCAACATGCCCGACGCGACCTTGCTGTCGGCGGCCAGCCACAGGCGCGTGTCCAGTTGCTCAGAGCTTTGCATGTAGTGCTCAAGCACTTCGGTGATGGTGGCGAGCGGCCCGTCTTCGTCCGACAGCGGCACGATGCCCTGATACGGCTGCTGGCCCGGCAATTTGTCTTGCGGATCGAGCGTGATGGCGAAGCGTCCCTTGCCGTGCACGTTGACCATGGTGGCCAACGTGGCGTCGTCGGCAATCTCGGCGCCTTCGGCAATCTTGGCGGTGGCGCGCATCGACAGGTCGGAGTTGCACTCCACGACTAGCATGTGCACCGGGCCGTCACCGTGCAGTTGCATGACGAGCGCGCCGTTGAACTTCAGGTTGGCCGACAGCAGCGCGGCAGCGGCCATCATCTCGCCCAGCAGCGTGCTGACCGGAGCAGGGTAGCGGCGGCGGCTCAGCACCTCTTGCCACGTCCCTTCCAGGCGCACCAGTTCACCGCGCACGGGCGCGGCGTCGAATACAAATTTCTTCAGCTCGTCAGTCATCCATCGATCCGTTTCAGTTGCTGCTTGTACATCGCCTGACGCACCGCATACGTTTCGGTGTTCAGGTGCATCTTGGCGATGTCGTCTTCTGTCAGTTTGCGCACGGCCTTGGCGGGTGCGCCAAGAATGAGCGTGCCGTCTTCAAAGACCTTGCCTTCGGTGACGATCGCGCCCGCGCCCACCAGACAGTTCTTGCCGATCACCGCGCGATTGAGCACCACCGCCTGGATGCCGATCAGCGAGCCTTCGCCGATCGTGCAGCCGTGCAGCATGGCCTGGTGGCCGATCGTCACGCGGTCGCCGATGTTCAGCGGGCAGCCCGGGTCGGTGTGCAGCACCGAGCCTTCCTGCACGTTGCTGGCCTCGCCCACGGTAATCGGCTCGTTGTCGCCGCGGATGACGGCGCCGGGCCACACGCTCGCGCGTGCTTTCAGCTCCACGCGGCCGATGACGGTCGCTTCCGGGGCCACATAGGCGTTTGCGTCAATGGTCGGGGCAACATCGCCGAGTTGGTAGAGGGCCATGCGATCGGTCTCCAGAATCTGCGTAGATGGGGAAAATGGGCGCGTCTTCAAGCTTGCCGGCGAGGCAGGCCGATGCGTCGAATTAAAATGGCGGAAAGTCCAAATTGTACGCTGATGACCGCTTCGCAGCCTTGCCCCAAAACGCCCACCGACACGCTGCGCCACGCTGCCTTGGCCGCGCTGTGCCTCACTGATCCTGTCAGCAAAGTGGACGCCACGCTGCGTCTGGGCGAGCGCGCCAAATGTGCCGACGACGCGAGCTGGGGCATTGATGAATCCATGGTGGCACCAGAAGGCGGTGTCCCCGGCCGCCCAGACGCGCCGGTGCTCGTGCCGCCTTCCGAGGTTCCCCGCCGTCGTGCGATCGATACGCCGCGTGGACGGGGCGCGCTGCTGCACGCGCTCGCGCACATCGAATTCAACGCCATCAACCTTGCGCTCGATGCCGTGTGGCGTTTTGCGGGGATGCCCGTGGCGTTCTACCAGGACTGGGCGCGCGTGGCCGCTGAAGAGGCCACACACTTTTCGCTGCTTTCCGCCCATCTGGCGACGCTCGATTGCCGCTACGGCGATCACCCCGCCCACGACGGCTTGTGGCAGATGACGGAGAAAACCGCCGCCGATCCGCTCGCACGCATGGCGCTCGTGCCGCGCACGCTGGAGGCGCGCGGGCTGGATGCTTCGCCGCCGATTCGCGCCAAGCTGGCCCAGGCCGGCGATATGGCAGCGGCGGGCATTCTCGACATCATCCTGCGCGACGAGATCGGCCACGTTGCGGTCGGCAATCGCTGGTATCGCTGGCTGTGCGAGCGCGCCGGCCTGGACCCCGTGCCGACGTATCGCAAGTTGGCCGAACAATACGGTGCGCCGCGACTGCGCGGGCCTTTCAACCTCGAGGCGCGCCGCCAGGCCGGTTTCGACGACGACGAAATTGCCGCGCTGGAAGCCTCGTTCTAAGCGCCACGGCGTTGCCCATCCGCCGCTATAATCCCCGGAAAAAGAACGATCGTTCGATTTCTATTGGGTAACGGAAACCATGGTCTCTACCACACAGCCTGCCGCGCGCCAAGCCTCCCGTTCAACATATCTGCCCGTGCGCGGCTTGCGCTATCACGTCCGCGAATGGGGCGAACCCGGTGCGCCCATCCTGTTCCTGTTTCACGGGTGGATGGATGTGTCGGCGTCGTTCCAGTTTCTGGTCGATGCGCTGCGCGAGCGCTGGCATATCGTGGCGCCGGATTGGCGCGGGTACGGCCAGACCGCCCGGCCCACCGAGGGGCCCGGCGTCGAGAGCTATTGGTTTGCCGATTACGTGGCCGACCTCGAAGCCATCATCGATCACTACCAGCCGGAAGGGCAGGTGACGCTGGTCGGGCACAGCCTGGGCGCCAACGTGGTTTGCCTGTACGCGGGTATCCGGCCAGAGCGCGTGCGGCGCGTGGTGGATCTGGAGGGCTTCGGCATGTCGGCGTCGAAGGCATCGCAGGCGCCGCGCCGCTATGCGCGTTGGCTCGACGAGCTAAAGGACAAGCCGCGCCTGAATACCTACGCCACCGTTGAAGACGTCGCCGCGCGCTTGCAGAAGACCAACCCGCGCCTGCCAGCCGACAAGGCGGCATTCCTGGCGCAGCACTGGTCGAGCCAAAACGCCGAAGGGCGCTGGGAGATCCTCGGTGACCCGGCGCACAAGATCATCAATCCGCAGCTTTATCGGCTGGATGAGGTGATGGAAATCTGGCGCCGTGTGGCCGCGCCCGTGCTGCACGTCGAGGCCGTCGATTCCCCCACGCTGAAGGCCATCGCCGGCGACGTGCCGCTGGCCGAGTTCAAGACGCGCTTTGCTGCGTTTCCTGATTTCCGTGAGGTGCTGATTGCGGACGCGGGGCACATGCTGCACCACGATCAGCCGGAACAGGTGGCCGCGCTGATTGAGGAGTTCTGTTTGCAGCGCTGAGCGACAGGCTCAATCAAGAAAACGCTGTGCTGCGCCGGGCGGCGGAAGGATGCAAGTGTCTGACCGCCCAAACCACCGATAGCGATTGCGAGCAACGCGGCGATACAACGCGTCGCGCAGCGTTGCCGGGACCAGCCAGCCAATCCATACCAATCGCCACGGCCAGCCGAGCGCATGCAGGATGCGCAGGACGGCGGCGCTTTCACGCCACGCACGGCCGTCTCGCACGAAGAGCACGGTATCCACGTCATCCGGATTCACGCCGGCCTGCGCGAGCAGTTGCCGGCCTGTTTCGCCCTGCATGGATGCGAAGCGCAGCACGCCGTGGCGATCATGTCGTAGCAGAAACTGGATGGAGCCGCTGCACAGCAGGCAGTGCGCATCGTAGACGACGATCATTCGTGCTCCATCGTCGTCAGGTCGAGATAACCTCGATACGCCGCAATCACGCCCAACAATGGCACGCTGGCGCGTACGTTGAAGTGGAAGCGGTCACCCTCGCCGGATTCCTCTGCCAACACGGCCGGCCGCAGCCATGCCGGGCACGGGATGCCGAGGAAGCGCAAGCCTACCAGGCGCATTTGCAACACACCGTGCTTTGCTTCGAGCGCAAAGAACAGGCGCACCGCACCGAGCCGCTCCGTGATGCGCCCCTGATGCAGCGACAACGTTGAGCGCATCGTGTGGCGCGGGAAATGGCGCGTCCAGGTTTCTTCCGTGGCTGCGGCTCTGAGCGTGATTCGGATCGGGCCACGTGTTGATGTGCGCGGCGTGCGGATGCACCAGGCAAGCCCGCGTGCGAGGCGCGAGGCGGGCGGATCTGTTTCAACTTCACCGTGCAGCGTCACTGCGCCGGTCATTCGGTGGAACGTCTGCACCGCCGGCGCCAGTTGCGCGTATCGCGGGCCGAGCACGGTTTCGTAGAGCGACGGCGCGCGCATGCGGACGACCTACTCGGCAGCCACATGCAGCTTCGTCTGCAGCCCCGCGTCGTTGCTCGAATGCGTATGCACGAGCGTCTTGTCCGGATTCGCGTAGCGGTACGCACGGCGCAGCGCCATCGCCACCTCGTGGAAGCCCGACAGAATCAGCTTCTGCTTATTCGGATACAGCGCGATGTCGCCCGCCGCGAACACGCCTGGGCGCGAGGTCTCATACGCCGTCGTTTCCACCGTGATGCGGCCCGCGCGCATCTCCAGGCCCCAGTTGACAATCGGGCCGGGCTCGGAGACCAAGCCATACAGCGCGATCAGTTCATCGCAGGGCAGAGCGATTTCGCCATCGCGCCCGCGGATGGCCGCGCCGGTCAGTGTGCCGTCCGGCGTGCTGTCCAGGCGCGAAAGCATGCCCAGCACGAAATCCATTTCGCCGGCGGCGACGGCGGCGCGCATTTCAGCGACGCTCGCATCGGCGGCGCGAAAGCCCTCCCGCCGGTGCACCAGCGTCACGCGTGCGGCCACTTTTCGCAGCGCGAGCGCCCAGTCGAGCGCGGAATCCCCCCCGCCCGCGATGATGACGCGCTTGCCCGCGAAGCGCGCGGTGTCGCGCACGGCATAGTGCAGATGGCGGCCCTCCAGCGCGGCCGCTTCAGGCAAAGCCACGCGCTGTGGGGTGAACGCGCCGTTGCCTGCCGTGATGAGTACGGCGGCGCAGTCGAACACGTCGCCGGCGCTGGTGGTGACGCGAAAGCGCTGGCCGTGCTCGCTTTCCAGCGTTTCCACGGTTTCCGCGCGGCGACCGCAGAGAATGGGGTAGTTGAACGGCGCGCACTGGGCCATCAGCCGGTCGACGAGTTCCTGCGCCGTACACGAAACCAGCGCAGGGATGTCATAGATCGGTTTTTCCGGGTACAGCTCCGTGCATTGGCCGCCCGGGCGGTCCAATGCATCCACCAGCACACACGACATGCCGAGCACGCCCGCCTGGAAAGCTGCAAATAGGCCCACTGGCCCCGCGCCCACGACGAGCACGTCGATGCGTTGCTCCACGGGCTGAGAGAGATCGGCGGGGGATGTGGCGGCGGAAGTCATGGCAAAGCGTCGAGAACGAAACAATGCGGCCACTATAGCCTGCAGCAAGCGGCGCACCGCGAACACCGCCACGGGCAGTCGGGTCTTCCGAATGTCGTTCCTTGGTGGGGTGAGGCCCCCGGTTGCGCGCCGCAGCAGTAAAATGATGGAATGCCAAACATCTCTGCCGCCTCCGCCAGAAATGCCGATCTGCACTGCCATTCCACGGTGTCGGACGGCATGCTCGCGCCGCAAGAAGTGGCTGCGCGCGCTGCCGCCCACGGTGTCACGCTCTGGGCGTTGACCGACCACGACGAAGTGGGTGGGCAGGCCGCCGCACGCGAAGCCGCAACGGCCTTGGGCATGGATTACCTCTCAGGCGTAGAGATTTCCGTGACCTGGGCGGGGCGCACGCTGCACATCGTCGGCCTGGGCATCGATCCGGACAACGCCGATCTGGTCCAGGGGCTGGAACGCACGCGCTCCGGCCGCTGCGCGCGCGCTGAAGACATCAGCGCCGCGCTTGCCAAGCTCGGCATCGAAGGCGCCTACGAAGGTGCGTTGCGTTATGCCGGTAATCCCGACATGGTTTCGCGCACCCATTTCGCCCGCTTTCTGGTCGAGCATGGCCACTGCCGCGACATCCATGAAGTGTTTGACCGCTACCTGGGCGACGGCAAGCCGGGCTACGTGCCGCATCGCTGGGCGCGCCTGGCCGACGCGATCAACTGGATCAAGGGCGCGGGCGGTGTCGCGGTGATGGCGCATCCTGGGCGTTACACGCTGTCGCTGGTCGAGCACGGCGCACTGTTTGATGAATTCAAAGCGCTGGGCGGCGAGGGCGTCGAGGTCGTCACCGGCAGCCATACGCCCGACCAATATGCGTTGTACGCCGACGTGGCCCGCCGTTACGGTCTGCTGGCGTCACGCGGTTCAGACTTCCATGGCCCGGGCGAGGGCCGCGTCGAACTCGGCACGCTGCCGCCGCTGCCCGACAACCTGACGCCGGTGTGGAGCCGGTGGATGTCCTGACCGCGCGGCTGCCATGTCCCAGTTCTTCCAGCTTCACCCAACCACCCCGCAAGGGCGCTTGATCCGCCAAGCCGTGGAGATCATCCGCGGCGGCGGCTTGGTCGCGCTGCCCACCGATTCCTGCTACGCGCTCGCCTGCCATCTGGACGACAAATCGGCCGTCGAGCGCCTGCGCCGCGTGCGCGGCATCGACGAGAAGCACCACCTCACGCTGATGTGTCGCGACCTTTCGGAGCTGGCCACGTTTGCGCGCGTCGACAACAAGCAATACCGCGTGCTGAAGGCGGCCACGCCGGGCCCTTTCGTCTTCCTGCTAGAGGCCACCAAGGAGGTGCCGCGCCGGCTTTCGCACCCGTCGCGCAAGACAATCGGCCTGCGTGTACCGGAACACGCGATTCCCCTCGCGCTGATGGCCGAACTGGGTGAGCCGCTGCTCTCGGCCACGCTGCAGCTGCCCGGCGACGACGAACCGCTCAACGAGGCAGAGGCCATTCGGGATCGGCTTGAAAAGCAGCTCGAACTCGTCATCGACGGCGGCCCGGCCCCGGCAGAACCGACTACGGTCATTGACTTGACGAGCGGCGAGCCTGAACTCGTGCGCCAGGGCCGGGGTGATCCGGCCCGCGTGGGCCTGTAGGCGAGGCCTTGGCGCGCGCTTCGGTGGCGCCGTGCCGCGGCGCGCGCTTGCTACAATAGCCCGCCTATGGACCCCACACTGATCCAAAACATCGCGGTTTACGCGATTCCCGTGCTGTTTGCCATCACGCTGCATGAGGCGGCGCATGGCTATGTCGCCAAGCATTTCGGCGACGATACGGCCTATGTCATGGGCCGCATCAGCATTAATCCGCTGCGGCACATCGATCCCATCGGCACGATTGCGATGCCGTTGCTGCTCTATTTCGCAACCAAAGGCGCTTTCGTGTTCGGCTATGCGAAGCCGGTGCCGGTGCGTTTCGGCCGTCTGCGTGATCCGCGCTGGCATGGCATGTGGGTGGCACTGGCTGGGCCCGCCACCAACTTTGTCCAGGCGATCTTCTGGGGCGTGCTGGCGGTTGGGTTCGCGGTGGGCGGGGTGAACGAGCCGTTCCTGATCGGCATGGCGCGCGCTGGCATTTTGGTCAATATGGTGATGGCGGCGTTCAATATGTTTCCGCTGCCGCCGCTCGATGGCGGGCGCGTGCTGGCGGCACTCCTGCCGCCTCGGATGGCGCTCGGTCTGTCGCGTATCGAACCGTTCGGCTTCTTCATCGTCATGGCGTTGATCATTTCCAACGTCATCACCAATGTTTGGATGCGCCCAATCATGGCGCTGCTGTTTCAACTGCTGCAGTGGATTCTGAGCCCGCTGCAGATGCTGTTTTCCTGAGTCTTCAACTCCATTTCCCACATGTTTCCTGACCGCGTTCTCTCCGGCATGCGTCCGACCGGTGCTCTGCACCTGGGGCATTACCACGGCGTCTTGAAAAACTGGGTCCGGCTGCAAGCCGAGTACCCGTGCTTCTTCTTCGTCGCCGATTGGCATGCGCTGACCACGCACTACGAGTCGCCCGAGGTGATCGCGGAATCGGTGTGGGAAATGTTGATCGACTGGCTCGCTGCCGGCGTCGATCCGACACAGGCCACGCTGTTCATCCAGAGCCGTGTGCCCGAGCACGCCGAGCTGTTCCTCCTGCTCTCGATGGGCACGCCGCTGGGCTGGCTTGAGCGCGTGCCGACATACAAGGATCAAATCGAGAAGCTCAAGGAGAAGGACCTTTCCACCTACGGCTTCCTCGGCTACCCGCTGCTGCAGGCCGCCGACATCTTGATCTACCGCGCCGGTTTTGTTCCGGTGGGTGAAGACCAAGTGCCGCACGTCGAGATGACGCGCGAAGTTGCCCGCCGCTTCAACTACCTCTATGGCCGCGAGCTGGGCTTCGAAGAGAAAGCGCTGGAAGCGGCCAAGAAACTCGGCGGCAAGCGCGCCAAGCTGTATCTGGAACTGCGCACCGCGTACCAGGAGCGTGGCGAAGATGAGGCTCTGGAGCAGGCGCGCGCGCTGCTGGCCGAGTCGCAGAGCCTCTCGATGGGCGACCGCGAACGCCTGTTCGGCTACCTGGAAGGTGCCCGCAAGATCATCCTGCCCGAGCCGCAGGTGCTGCTGACCGAGGCTTCCCGCATGCCGGGTCTCGACGGCCAGAAGATGTCCAAGTCGTACGGCAACACGATCCGCATGCGCGAGGACAAGGAAACCGTCGAGAAAAAGGTCCGCACCATGCCGACCGACCCGGCCCGCGTGCGCCGCACTGATCCGGGCGACCCGGACAAGTGCCCGGTCTGGCAATTGCACCAGGTCTACTCCGACGCCGACACGAAAGAATGGGTGCAGAAGGGCTGCCGCAGCGCCGGCATCGGCTGCCTGGAGTGCAAGCAACCCGTGATCGAGGGCATTCTGCGCGAACAGCAGCCGATGCTCGAACGCGCGCAGAAATACATGGACGATCCGTCATTGCTGCGCGCCATCATCGCCGATGGTTGCGACAACGCTCGCAAGGTCACGCAAGAGACCATGCGCGAGGTGCGCGAGGCGATGGGTCTGACGTATAGCTGACGGGCCGGTGATGTCTGCTGTCGCATTGGATCCGCCCACGCTGGCTGCGCCATCGCCGTGGGTGGCGCGTTGGGCGGCTGAACTGCCTGCCGGCACCTCCGTCCTGGATGTGGCTTGCGGCAGTGGCCGCCACGCACGTTGGCTCGCTGCACGCGGCCTGCAGGTAACGGGCATCGACCGTGATGCGGCGGCGCTTTCGGGCCTGGCGGGCATCGCTCAAACCATCGTCGCCGACATCGAAGGGAACCCGTGGCCGTTGCCCGCTGGTGCCACTTTCGATGCCGTCGTCGTTACGAATTACTTGCACCGACCGCTCTGGCCGCGCTTGTTGGCGGCCGTCGCGCCGGGCGGCCGCCTGATCTACGAAACCTTTGCCGTCGGAAACGAAACCGTCGGGAAGCCGTCCAATCCGGCGTTCCTGCTGGCACCCGGCGAACTGCTCGACGCCGTGCGCGGCCAGTTGCGGGTGATCGGCTACGAGGATGGCTTTCTCGCGTCGCCCCGAGAAGCTTACGTGCAGCGGGTTTGCGCGGTTCGAGAGCCTGCGGGGATGGTTGCGTCGCGCTACGCACTTTGAAGTTGCTGAGGACGGCGGCTTACCCGTCTCTTGGCGGGTCTCAGATGTGGCGAATCCGTTCTGACGATCCGGTACAATCCGACTGTTTACGTTCACGCTTTTGTCTGCTTTCGAAACCATGATCCAGATTTCCGGCAGTCTCGTCGCCATCGTCACGCCCATGCACGAGGACGGCAGCCTTGATTTCCCGTCCCTGCGCAAGCTCATCGATTGGCACATCGCCGAAGGCACCGACGGCATCGTGATCGTCGGCACCAGCGGTGAATCGCCGACGGTGTCGGTGGAAGAGCACCGTGAGTTGATCCGCGTGGCGGTCGAGCAGGCCAACAAGCGCGTCCCCATCATTGCGGGCACCGGCGGCAACTCCACAACTGAGGCGGTCGAGCTGACGGCCTACGCGAAGCAGGTTGGCGCAGATGCCTCCCTGCAGGTCGTGCCGTACTACAACAAGCCGACGCAGGAAGGGATGTATCTGCACTTCCGCAAGGTGGCCGAGTCGGTTGATCTGCCTGTCATCCTGTACAACGTGCCGGGCCGCACGGTGGCCGATATGACGGTCGAAACCATGCTGCGTCTGGCCGAAGTGCCGGGCATCATCGGCGTGAAGGAAGCCACCGGCAACATCGACCGCGCTGCACACCTCATCAAGGGCGCTCCGGACTCGTTCAAGATTTACAGCGGGGATGACCCGACGGCCATTGCGCTGATGCTGCTGGGCGGCCACGGCAACATTTCCGTGACGGCCAACGTAGCGCCGCGCGCCATGCACGAGCTGTGCGTGGCTGCCATGCGCGGCGACGTGGAAACGGCTCGCCGTATTCATATGCAACTGCTGTCGGTGCACAAGAATCTGTTCGTGGAGTCGAACCCGATTCCCGTCAAGTGGGCGCTCCAGGCCATGGGCAAGATGGAAGGCGGCATTCGCCTGCCGTTGACGCCGCTGGCACCCCAGTATCACGAGGTTGTGCGCGCATCCCTGAAGGATGCCGGGCTGCTCTCCTGATTGTTTCAAGGTCCCCTCCAGACGCTTCTGGGCCCTTAAGCCATCGTTCTCATCTGAAGGATCGCAAGTCAATGAAACTGCACCAAACCCGTCGCGGGGCTGTGGCGACGTCCGCTCAACTGTTGCTGGCCGCACTGTCGGTTGCCCTGATTTCCGGTTGCGATACCGTCAATGAGGTGATGCAGCCGGACCGCATCGATTACAAATCGCAGGCCAAGAAGGGCCCGACGCTTGAAGTCCCGCCCGACCTGACCGGCATCCAGGCTGACCGCCGCTATGCCGCACCGGACACGGGCACGACCACGCTGTCGGCCTACACGTCGACTGCGCCCAAGGTCACGACGCCTGGTTCGGGCACCGACAACGTGCTGCCCGCCGTGTCCGACATGCGCATCGAGCGCGATGGCAATCAGCGCTGGCTGGTCGTGAAGACCACGCCGGACGCCCTGTGGCCGCAATTGCGCACGTTCTGGCAAGAACTCGGCTTCCTGCTGGTGATCGACTCGCCCGAGACCGGCATCATGGAAACCGACTGGGCGGAGAACCGGGCGAAGATTCCGCAGGACATCATCCGCCGCACTGTCGGCAAGGTGTTCGATGGCCTGTACTCGACGTCGGAGCGCGACAAATTCCGGACCCGCATTGAGAAGGGGCCGAATGGTTCGGTCGAGGTCTACATCTCGCACCGCGGCGCCCAGGAACAACTGGTCGGTTCGTCCAAGGACCAAACCGTGTGGACTCCGCGTCCGGCCGATCCGGAACTCGAAGCCGAATTCCTCTCGCGCCTGATGCAGCGTCTGGGCGCCAGCAAGGAAGCTGCGCAGCAGAAGCTTGCGCAAACACAGGCTGCGCACCCGGTGCAAGACGGCACGAAGGCTGAACCGGCGCCGCGTACCGGCCCGTCGTTGCTGACGCAATCGAATGGCCAGCCGGTCCTGCAGGTGCCGGAGCCCTTCGATCGCGCTTGGCGTACCGTGGGCTTGGCACTGGACCGCGTGAACTTCACCGTGGATGATCGCGACCGCTCGCAAGGCGTGTACTTCGTCCGCTATGCTGATACGCGTGCTGAAGCCAACGCACCGGGCTTCTTCTCGCGCCTGTTCTCGGGCACGAAGATCGAAGACCTCAAGCGCGCCAAGCGTTACCGCGTAGTTGTGAAAGACGCGGGCACGTCGTCGACGGTTCTGGTGCAGAACGACGATGGCTCGGCGCAGACCGGCGACATCGGCAAGCGCATCCTGTCGCTGCTCGACGAGCAACTGCGGTAATCGGCATCATGCAGTACGGCTGCCTGGGTGGGCGATGACACTGAGATTCGCCAGCCTTGGCAGTGGCAGTGAAGGGAATGCGCTGCTCGTCGAATCCGCTAGCGGAGCGACGTGCACGCGCATTCTTCTGGATTGCGGATTCGGTATCCGCGAGACCGTTCGGCGGCTCGAACGCTTGGGCTGTAAGCCGGAATCCCTCAACGCCATTCTCGTCACGCACGAGCATAGCGATCACGTTGGCAGCGCCTATGCGGTTGCCGCCAAATTCAATATCCCCGTCTGGACCAGCCACGGCACGTATCGCGCCACGGAAAGCCTGCGCGGCGCCGACCGGGCGGCAGTGCGCTTCTGCCGCGCCGACGATATGTTCTGCGTCGGCGATCTGCAGATATTGCCGTACACCGTGCCGCACGACGCGCGCGAGCCGCTGCAGTTTGTTTTCAATGACGGTGCGAGGCGCCTGGGTGTGCTGACCGATGCCGGCATGTCGACGGAATACCTCTGCACCCGTCTAGTGGGCATGCATGCCCTCGTACTCGAATGCAATCACGACCGGGAGATGCTGGCCAATTCAGCCTATCCGTGGTCATTGAAGCGTCGTATCGGTGGAGATTTTGGCCACCTAGCCAATGACATCGCCGCCGCGATCCTCACGCGCGTGCGCCACGACGCGTTGCATACGGTGGTGGCTGCGCATCTGTCCAAGCAGAACAACACGCCGTTATTGGCTGCCGAGGCGATCGCCGTGCCGCTGGGAGCTAGTGTGGAAGACGTGCCGATTGCGGATCAGGAAGAGGGGCTGCTCTGGCGCACCGTTTGAGGGCGCTAGGTTCGATCGAAACGGCTTGTAAGATTCAGAAACAACTTTGAATGGCGGATGGGCCACGGAGTTGCAGCCAGAATGCTCCAGCGCCAGATTGCGCTCATGAAAAAAGCCGACCCGGAGGTCGGCTTTTTTGTCTCGCGAGAAGCGCGATTATTGCTTAGCAGCCGGAGCCGAAGCGTCAGCAGCCGGAGCCGATGCAGCAGCGTCCGAGGCAGCCGGAGCAGCAGCGGCGTCCGAAGCAGCCGGGGCGGCCGGAGCAGCAGCAGCGTCCGAAGCAGCCGGAGCAGCAGCGGCCGGAGCCGAAGCTTCCGGAGCGGCGGCCGGAGCAGCAGCTTCTTCCTTCTTACCGCAAGCAGCCAGAGCCACAGCAGCCATCAGCGAGGCGATCAGGAGAGACTTTTTCATTTTTTCGATCCTTAAACTGAATATGGAAAGCGGACAACAGAAAGGCGATGAATAATTACCGGTAATTATCGCTCAGGTACTACACCTTCTTCTATGCTGGCAGCCAAGTCGCACGAGGGCTGCTCGGCCTGCAAGCTAGCGTCGGATTATAGCGAGCTTTACCTACCCTGTGTAGCGGAGTCGGGGCTGACGCACGTGCGATCCAGACGCTTTTGTAACGATCTGTTTCAGCGCGGAATTATCGCTGCGCGGGGCCGGCCAGCCTAAGCCAGCCTTCTTCGTACCATGCATGCAGCGTATCCATCAGATCCGGTAAGCCGGCCGCCGCATCAACAGAAGCACCGCTTGCACGACGTGCGTCCGCCAACGCGGAGAGCCACGCAAGCAGCGTTCCCGAAGGCTCGAACGTATCGCCGTTGATCCAGAAGCGGTGCGCGTCATACAGCGCCTGCGTGCGGGCGTCGAGCACGATGCCTTCCTTGCGCGCCCGGGCTGTGAAGCGGGCGAGTGGCAAACGGGGCTGCGTGACGAAGTCGACGTGATCCTTTGGCTCGGAAAGGTACGCGCCGAGGAATTCACCGACGAGTTCGGGCGTCCAGCGCAATGCGTTGAGCTTCTGGGCAAGCGCCTTGACCATGGCAGCCGGCAACTCGCCGGGGCGGGCCGTGGGTTTCTGTTCGGGGTCGGCGTAACGGCCTTCGAAGTTGGGATCGTCTTCCAGCGTTTGTGACAGGAAGCCCAAGAAGTGGCCGGCCAGCTCACGGTACGAGGGTGAGCGGAAACCAATCGAGTACGTCATGCAGTCGCCCTCGGCCACGCCATCGTGTGCGTAGTGCGGGGGCAGATACAGCATGTCGCCGGGCTCGAGCACAAATTCCTCTTCAGGCTGGAAGTTGGCCAGGATTTTGAGCGGTAGATCGGGGACGAGCGTGAGATCGTCCTGGGCGGAAATGCGCCAGCGGCGTTTGCCGTGGGCCTGCAGCAGGAACACGTCGTACGAATCGAAGTGCGGGCCAACGCCGCCGCCGTCGGTGGCGAAGCTAATCATCACGTCATCGAGCCGCGCGTCAGGAATGAATCGGAAACGCTGCATGAGCGCCTCGACTGCCGGCTCGACGAGGTTTGCGCCTTGCACAAGCACCGACCAGTTGCGCGTCTTGCGGGAAGGCAGCGGACGTTCGTCGAAGGGGCCGTGGTTGAACGACCAGCGCCCGCGCGATTGCGCGATCAGGCGGGACTCGACGTCGGGACGCGCGGCCAGGGCAAGTACACGTTCGGGCGATAGCGGAAAGTGCAGTGCACGCATCTCTTCCGGAGAGAGTGCTTGCCGGATCAGCAGAGGTTTTTTCTGCCAGTGCGTGCGCATGAAATCGCGCGGTGAAAGCCCGCCCAGGAGTTGCGCCGGACGCTCTATCGGAAGGGCGGGTTGGACGCCGCCATCGGCAGCGTATAATGGGACTTCGTTCATGGAGTGCGCAATTGAAAATCGCGAAGAATACGGTGGTGTCGGTGGCTTACAAACTGTCCGACGCGCAGGGCAACGTCATCGAGGAATCCGATGAGCCGATGGTGTATTTGCACGGCGGCTATGATGGCACGTTCCCCAAGATCGAGGAAGCGCTGGACGGCCAGGAGCAAGGCTTCGAGACAAAACTGCAGCTTGAGCCGGATGACGCCTTCGGTGACTACGATCAAGAACTGATCAAGATCGAGCCGCGTGATCGCTTTCCGGAGCCGCTCGAAGTTGGCATGCAGTTCGAAGGCGTGCCCGAAGATGGCGACGAGGAAGATGCCATCGTCTACACCGTCACCGACGTGGCGGAAGACAAGGTTGTGCTGGACGGCAATCACCCGCTGGCCGGCATGGCACTGCGCTTCGAGCTGCGGGTCACTGAAGTTCGCGAAGCTACGGCTGAAGAAATCGAGCACGGCCACGTGCACGGTGAAAACGGCCTCGAAGTCGTGGACGAGGATGAAGACGACGACAAGCCGCACACGCTGCACTGATCCGGCAAGTCCATCGAGATGCGAGAACGGGAGCTTCGGCTCCCGTTTTTTATTGCACCGGCGCTGGCGTGATTTCCGGCGCCGGCGCGGGAGTGTTGTCGAGACGGCGGCTGCGGATATGGAACAGAGGCGTGCGGCCCGGCGTGACGGACACTTCCAGCCAGCGATCGAGCACTGGCGAACCATAAGTGCGTGCGCGCATGACGTGCGAGTCCGAGCGCCCGTCTTCGTCCTTGAGCGGGCGGTCGAGCATGAAGGTCTGGCTGGCGCCGTGGATGAGTAGGACGGCACCGTCGTAGTCGCGCGTGAGCGTTCGCAACTGGCGCTTGAGTGCCAGGTAACCGTCATGCGAGCGGCGACGCAGCAAGCCGTCGAGCAGGTTGGGCGCACGGCGCCGTTCCCACCCGTCTTCGAAAAGCGGATCGGCCTGCATCATGATGACCACGCCGGCCATCTTGCGTTGATGTGCAACGGCAAAGGCGCGCGCTAACCATTGGCGATTGGCTTCGAGGCGATCTTCGTATTCGCCGTTGCGCCCGCCCGCGATCTTGTAGTTGTTGTTGTCGCCGGGCACGTTGAGGGTGACGAACAGCACGTCACTCACCGTCCAACGCGTGTTTTCGCGGTAGCTGCGGAACTTGGCCTGATCGGACTGGCGCATGACGGTCATGGTGCGCTGGCCGAGCGTGTTGTCGTCTGGATAGAACAGCTCGCGCAGGCGCAACAGGCGTTCCACGGGGTCGAAGCTGCCGGCGGCGGGGCGCTGGCAGTCGCTCCAGTCGTGGTCGCCGGGGATGTAGATGACCGGTGCGATCAGGCTGTCGAGCAGGTCATGACGTGCTTCGAGCAGCGTGTCGGAGCACGATTCATCGCGGCCCTTGAGGTTGCCCAGATGGACGACAAAGGCCGGATGTTCAGCGTCGATGGCGTCCAGCAGCGCGCGCGCCGGAGCGACATCTTCGGCACGCTCGGGCACATTACCGATCACCGTAAAGGTGAAGGCGGCAGGCGCGTCATTTGCGGGCTTTGCGGTCTTGGACGCCGCCAGCGCAGCCCCCGGCAGCAGCACCGCCAGTGCCAAGGCGATGCATGGAAGCATGCGGGAAGCTGCGCCGGGCCGGGTCATCGGGTCAGGTGGATGGGCTCGCCAGCGCCTTGAGGCGATACAACGCATCGAGCGCTTCACGCGGCGTCATGTCGTCGGGGTTGATTCCGGCGAGCGCATCCGTCAGTGCGCTGTCGGGTGCTTCGGCGTCGTCGTCTTCATCGTCGATGGGTGCTTCGGCGGCGAGTGCGAACAGGTCGAGCTGAGGCGTGGCGCCGGTGTCGGCGGAATGCTGCTCCAGCCAGGCGAGACGTTTGCGCGCGGCGCGAATGACGGGCTGCGGTACGCCGGCCAACTGCGCGACCTGCAGGCCGTAACTCTGGCTGGCCGGGCCCTCCTGCACGGCATGCAGGAAAACGATGCCGTCACCGTGTTCGACGGCGGACAGGTGCACGTTGGCGGCCTGTGCAAACTCCTGCGGCAATTGCGTCAGCTCGAAATAGTGCGTGGCGAACAGCGTGTGGCTGCGATTGTGCGACAGCAGGTGGCGCGCAATCGCCCAGGCGAGCGCAAGGCCGTCGAACGTGCTCGTTCCGCGTCCGATTTCGTCCATCAGCACGAGGCTGTTGGGTGTGGCGCGGTGCAGGATGGCAGCGGCCTCGGTCATTTCAACCATGAAGGTGGAACGCCCGCCCGCCAGATCGTCGGCGGCGCCGATGCGCGTGAAGATGCGGTCGATCGGGCCGATGACGGCCGCTTCCGCCGGCACAAATGCGCCCACGTAGGCGAGCAGCACGACCAGCGCGGTCTGCCGCATGAAGGTCGATTTACCACCCATGTTCGGGCCGGTGATCAGCAGCAGCTTGCGCGCGTCCTGCAGCACGCAGTCGTTGGCGACGAACTGTTCGACTTGTTGTTCGACCACCGGATGGCGGGCGCGCGTCAGTTCAATGCCGGGTGCATCCGTCAGCATGGGACGCGACCACGACAGCGCATGCGCACGCTCGGCCAGCGTCGTGAGCACATCAGCCTGCGCCAGCGCGGCGGCAATGCGTTTGAACTCGGCCAGATGCGGCAGCAGTTTCTGCAGCAATTCTTCGTAGAGGAGTTTTTCGCGCGACAGCGCGCGGTCCTGCGCGGACAACGCTTTGTCTTCGAACGCCTTCAGCTCGGGCGTGATGTAGCGCTCGGCGTTCTTCAGCGTCTGGCGGCGGCGGTAATCGTCCGGCACCTTGGCGGCCTGGCCGTTGGTGACCTCAATGTAGAAGCCGTGTACGCGGTTGTACTCGACGCGCAGATTGGCGATGCCGGTGCGCTCGCGCTCGCGGGCTTCCAGATCGACGAGGAACTGCCCGCAGTTTTCCGAGATGTCGCGCAGCTCGTCGAGGTCGGCGTCGTAGCCGCGGGCGATGACGCCGCCGTCGCGCACCATCGCTGCCGGCTCTGCCATCACGGCGCTCTGGAGCAGGGCGTGCGCGTCTTCGGGCAGGGTGAGCGCGGCGTACAGCTCGGCTAGCAGCGGTGCCGCATCGCTTTGCGGCAGCTCTTCGCGAATTTCAGGCAGGCGCGCAAGCGTGTCGCGCAACGAAGACAGATCCCGCGGGCGTGCAGACAGCAGCGCCAGCCGCCCGGTAATGCGCTCCACATCGGACAGCGTGCGCAGCGTCGCACGCAACGTTTGCCAATCGCTGCCGAGCAGCACCTCGATCGCCTGCTGCCGTGCTTGCGGCACTGCGCGATCCCGCAGCGGATGATGCAGCCAGTGGCGTAGCAGGCGGCTGCCCATGCTCGTGGCGCAAGTATCGAGCAGCGAGAACAGCGTCGGCGATTCCTGCCCACGCAGCGTCTCGGTCAGCTCCAGATTGCGGCGTGTGGCGGTGTCCAGGCCGATGAATTCGCTTTCATGCTCGACGGTCAGGCCGATCACGTGACGCAGCGATTGGCCTTGCGTGGCCGCTGCGTAATTCAGCAGCGCGCCAGCAGCCGCCAAGGCGGCCGTTAGCGTTTCCGCGCCAAAGGCGACGAGGCTCGCCACGCCGAGTTGTTCGCGCAGGCGGCGGGTGCCGGCTTCTACGTCGAAGTGCCAATCGGGCAGGCGCGTGCGGGCAACATCCACCTGGATGGTGTTGAGCGTTGCATCGTCGGCCAGCACTTCGGCGGGGCGGATGCGTTCGAGTTCGCGGTCGAGCTGGTCGGGGCTGCATTCCATCACGCGCAGTTCGCCGCCGACGAGGTTGAGCCACGCCAGACCGATCAGCGGTGCCATGCCGCGTTTGCCAGGCAGGTGCGCGATGGCCAGCAGATGGTTGTTGACCTTGTCGGAGAGCAGCGCTGCGTCCGTCAAGGTGCCCGGTGTGACGACGCGTACGACCTTGCGCTCGACCGGTCCCTTGGTCGTGGCGGGGTCACCAATCTGCTCGCAGATGGCAACCGATTCGCCCAGCTTGACGAGCTTGGCGAGGTATTGCTCGGCAGCGTGGAACGGGATGCCCGCCATGCGGATCGGGTGCCCATTTGAACTGCCGCGTGCGGTGAGCGTGATGTCGAGCAGGCGCGAGGCTTTTTCGGCGTCTTCAAAGAAGAGCTCGTAAAAGTCGCCCATGCGATAGAAGACAAGCGTGTTCGGATGCCCAGCCTTCAAGCGAAGGTACTGTTGCATCATCGGAGTGTGCTTGTCGAAAGGGCCGTATTTCGGGTCGATCTCCAGAACCGGAGCGGAGTGTTCAGCCATGAGTGCTCAAAGCGCAGCGCGCCGCCCGATGTGATCCGATCAGGCCGCGCGCGGAAGGTGTTGAATCGCGCAATTGTTGCACACCCGCGATGCGGCTTCACCGTCCATCGTTGGCAAGCCGGCCTTCCAGAAAGTCGAGAAAGCACGCAATCCGCGAAGCCAACTGGGTGTTGCGGTAGTACACCGCGTGAATCGGCTGCAGCACCTCCACCGTGGCATCCGGCAGCACCTGTACAAGATCGCCGGTGCGCCGGTCTTTAGCGCTCATGAAGTCAGCCAGGCAGACGATGCCGGCGCCTTGCAGTGCGAGCTGGCGCAGGGTTTCACCGCTGGAGGCCTTGAGCGTGGGTTCGATGCGCAACCGGTCGCCGTGGGGGCCGCGCAAGGGCCACTGATTCAGCGATTCCGGCTGCCCGAAACCGAGCAGGACGTGCTTCTGCAGGTCATCCACGTTGCGTGGCCGGCCGTGCGCTTTCAGATAGGCGGGGCTTGCCAGCACGCGCAGCCGCCGCGTGCCGAGCAGGCGCGCACGCAGGGTGGAATCGCGCAGCGGGCCGATGCGGATCGCCACGTCGGTGTCTTCTTCCAGCAGATCGATGATCAGATCGTTGGTGTTCAGCTCCAGGTCAATCTGCGGATACTGCGCGCGGAAGTCCGGCACCAGCGGCGCCACCACATGCAGCATGAACGGCATGGCAGCGTTGATGCGCAGGCGTCCGGCGGGCTGCTGACGGCGCAAGGCGATTTGCTCCTCGGCCTCGTCGACGGCGGCGAGGATGCTGCGCGCCTGCGCCAGAAACGTCGCGCCTTCGTCGGTGAGCGCCAGCCGCCGTGTGGTGCGCGAGAGCAGGGTGGTGTCCAGTTTCTCTTCCAGCCGGCGCAGTGCGCGGCTTACACCCGACACGGTCTGGCCGAGTTGCTCGGCGGCGGCCGTAACGGAGCCCGTGTCGACCACGGTGCGAAAGGCGAGCAGTTCTTCGAGCGTGGTTTTCATCGCTTATTGTCAATTCCAGATCAAAAGAATTCTGCCTAATGTGGCGTCATTTGCAAAGATCGCCACCGGCGATGGCCGCTCTGCACGGGTGCAAATGCTGCGCGGCCGGCCCTCGCGCGGGTGTGCCCCCTCAAGATTGGCGCTCCGCCTGCCGATAGACCATCCGGACCCCTAAAACCATAGTGGAAACGCGTTTGCGCAAACGGCGCCTCGCGGTTCCGCATCCGGAGACTCTGGAATGAGCAAGCTCAGCTTTCGCCAAAAGCTTTGGCTGCCGTTGGTCATCAGCCTTGTCGCGCTGACCTTGATCTCGGTATTCAACGCGTATCAGGCGCGCGAGATCCGAATAGAGGAGCGCAAGAACAACCTCGTCAGCGTGACCACCATGGCCATGAACCTCGTCAAGCAGTACGACGATCTGACGAAGAATGGCGCGTTGAGCAAGGACGCCGCGCAGCAGCAGGCGCTCGACCGCTTCAAGGCGCTGCGTTACGACAAGGACGGCTACTTCACCATCACCAGTTCCAACAACGTGGTGGTGATGCACCCGATCAAGCCCGAGTTCATCGGCAAGGATCAGTCCGGTTTCAAGGATGCGCAGGGCAATGCCGTCTACGTGGGCTTGACCAACGCCGCCAAAGACCCGAAGGGCGGATTCACCAGCTATGTTTGGCCGAAAGTCGGCGGCACGGATCCTGTGCCCAAGACGGCTTTCGCGATGCGCTATGAGCCGTGGGACTGGGTCTTCTCGACTGGCGTCTACATGGATGACATCAACGCCGCGTTCATGACGTCGCTGTACCAGACCGGCGGGCTGTTGGTGCTGGTGGGTGGTTTGCTGGTGCTGCTGGGCGGTGTCGCGAACCGTAGCCTGCAGCGCACGCTCGGCGGCGACCCTGCCTACGCAGCCGATGTGGCCAACCGCATTGCCGGTGGCGACCTGACGGTCGAAATCGCCACCCGCGCCGACGACAATCACAGTCTGCTCTACGCCATGAGCCGCATGCGCGGCGCGCTGGTGCAGACCATCAGCCGTATCAAGGGCGCCTCGGAAACCATTGGCACCGCCACGCGCGAGATCGCCAGCGGCAACCTTGATCTGTCGTCGCGCACGGAACAGCAGGCCAGTTCGCTGGAAGAAACCGCTTCGGCCATGGAAGAACTGATGTCGACCGTGCAGCAGAACGCCGACAACGCCCAGCAGGCCAACCAACTGGCCGCGTCCGCCTCGGATGTGGCCGTGCGCGGCGGCGATGTGGTGACGCGCGTGGTCGAGACCATGGGCTCGATCAACGCATCGTCGCGCAAGATCGTCGACATCATCGGCGTGATCGACGGCATTGCTTTCCAGACCAACATCCTCGCGCTGAATGCCGCGGTGGAAGCCGCCCGCGCCGGTGAGCAGGGCCGCGGCTTTGCCGTGGTGGCCGGTGAAGTGCGCAGCCTTGCGCAGCGCAGTGCCGCTGCCGCCAAGGAAATCAAGGCGCTCATCGATGATTCCGTCGTCAACGTAGATGCAGGCAGCGCGCTGGTGGAAGAAGCCGGCACGACCATGCGCGAGATCGTTGCAAGTGTGAAGCGCGTGACCGACATCGTTGGCGAGATTTCGTCCGCCAGCCAGGAACAGCGCTCGGGTATTGAAGAAGTCAGCCATGCCGTCACGCAGCTTGATGACGCCACCCAGCAGAACGCCGCACTGGTGGAGGAAGCCGCCGCGGCGGCGCAATCGCTCGAAGAGCAGGCGGTGAGCCTGACGCAGGTGGTGGCGCAATTCCGCCTCGATGCGCATGCGCTCCGTGCTCCGGCCATGGTCGCCAAGGTTGAGCCGGTGGTTGCGCCGGTCAAGCCAGTCGCAATTGCAGCGCCGGTAGCACCCAAGAACGAAGCGCCGCGCCGCGATGCCGCCAAGCCGAGCACCGATGCCGCCAAGCCCAGGCTGACCTCGCGCAAGCCGCCTGTGCTGCGCAAGGCGGCGGCCAAGCCGGTCGCCCGGGCTGAGAAGAGTGCGCCCGCACCGGCAGTCATACCGGCAAGCCTGTCCAAAGCGAAGCCGCTGGTGGCCGCCGGAGACGATTCGGACTGGGAAACGTTCTGACCCGCGACTGACTTTCACCTCGTGATTTGACGCGCGCAATCGCGTGCTTGCCTGCCCGGATTCCGGAGACAAGATGGACCGCATTTTGAAGAACACCAGCGTGCGCGCTGGCCTGCTGGCGATTCTGATCACCTTTGCACTGATGATCGTGGTCGGGGCGGCGGTGGGTGTGCTGGCTTTGCGCACCACCAACGCTGCCACCGAGCGCGTGCATGAGATTTCCGACCGCAGCATGCTGTTGAATGACGCGTACAAGGACATGCAGCGCGCGCGCACCGGCATGTCGCGCTTGTACAGCGTGTTGCGCGAGAACATGGGTGAAGCTGCCAAGACGGCTGCGCTGGCCAGCTCGGAGAAAGGCCTGAAGAAGTCTATCGAACAGGTGGAAGCATTCAAGAATGCGCCACCCATCGAAGGTGTTGACGAGTCGCTGCGCCAGGCAATCGTCCAGGCCGCACAGACGCACATCGAAGCTGTGCAGCGCGCCCTGGCGGCCCTGCGCGCCGGAGATGCGGCAGCCTATGCCCCGATCAACTACAAGGACGTGACCGATACCGGTGCGGCCTGGTCGGTGCAGATCGAGAATTTCCAGCAGCTCGTCAAGAAACTGTCCAAGGACGAGGCTGACAATGGCCGCTCGCGCTATGAAACGATCCTGAAGTTCGTCGCGCTCGGAATCGCCATGGCGCTCGCGTTGATCGTGGTGGTGTTCTACGGCCTCAAGGCCTTCGTGATCACGCCGCTCAACGAGGCCGTGGCTGTGTTGAGCCGCGTGGCCGAAGGCGATTTGGCCGTTCACGTCAAAACGGGCGGGCGCAATGAGCTGGGCAGCCTACTGGCTGCCGTGGGCCGCATGCGCGAGAGCCTGGTGAACACCGTGCGCCAGGTGCGCAACAGCTCGGATTCGGTCAACACCGGCGCGCACGAAATCGCCAGCGGCAACCTTGATCTGTCCTCGCGTACCGAGCAGCAGTCAGCCTCGCTGGAGAAGACTGCCGCCAGCATGGAGCAGATGACCTCCACCGTCACCAACAATTCCGAGAACGCTCGCCAAGCCAGCGCGCTGGCGTCGAATGCAGCAGACCTGGCTTCGCGCGGCGGCGACGTGGTGCGCGGCGTGGTGGCCACCATGGACGACATCAGCGCGGGCTCGCGCAAGATGGCCGACATCATCGGCGTGATTGATGGCATTGCGTTCCAGACCAACATCCTGGCCCTCAACGCTGCCGTGGAAGCCGCTCGCGCTGGCGAGCAGGGCCGCGGCTTTGCTGTGGTGGCGGGCGAGGTGCGCGCGCTGGCTCAGCGCAGTGCTGCCGCTGCCAAGGAAATCAAGACGCTGATCGACGATTCGGTATCGCGCGTGCAAGCGGGCCACACGCAAGTCGCGCAGGCCGGCGAGACCATTACCGAGACGGTTGAGGCCGTACGCCGCGTCGCCAATATTGTTGAAGACATTGCTTCCGCATCGGCCGAGCAGACGCAGGGCATCCTGCAGATCGGCCAGGCCGTAACAGAGATGGAGCAGGTGACGCAGCAGAACGCCGCGCTGGTCGAGCAGGCGGCTGCCGCCGCGCAATCGCTCGAAGAACAGGCGCAGAACCTCTCGCAGGTGGTGTCGCAGTTCCGGCTGGACGGGGCAGAGACCCCCGCGATGGTCGCGCAGAAACCTGAGAAGGTCGCCAAGCCCGCTGCCAAGGCCGCGGCAAAGTCGGTTAGCGCCGCCAAGCCCGCGCGCGCGGTTGCGCGCAAGCGTGAAGCGAAGGTCGCTGCTCAGCCAGCGGCGTCTGCGCCGGTCGCGGCTGCCGCTGCCGTTTCTGCTCCTGCTCCCGCCCGCAAGCAACCTCTGGCCGTGGCCGGCGGCGGTTCCGACGCCGATTGGGAAACGTTCTGATCGGTTGAAAACTCAGGCATCGAGTGCTGGGCCATCGATGCGTTTGGCCCAGCTTTCCACCTCGCCGCGTGCGAGGCGACCCTCCACGAGCTTGCGCCATGAGGGTGTGAGCGGCAGCGTCAGCATGTCGGCCAGCGCCGCATGATCGAGCATGTTGCAGTAAAGCACGTCGAGCACGCGCGCTAGCGGCCATTGCGGCCATGGGCGCTCGAGCCATTCGAGCGCATCGCCCGCGCGCAGTGTGCCGCCTTCCAACACCCGGTAGTACCAACCCGTGCGCCCAGTGTTTTGCACCCGGCGTGCCATGTCGCGCGCATTGAAGCGGTCGTTCAGCTTCCAGCACGGCTGACGCAGTTGCGACACTTCCAGCACTACGCTGCCCGCTCGCAGGCGATCACCCACACAGATGTCCGCTTCGGTGATGCCCGTCGTGCTCAGGTTCTCGCCAAAGGCGCCGGGCTGTGCGAGCACGGGCTGCGCGCCGATGTCCGCTTGCCAAGCCGCGTAGTGGTCGAACGGGTAGTGGTGAATCGCCTTGTCGGGGCCGCCGTGCACACGCAGATCGCCTTGCTCGTCACCGACAATGCCGTTGATGTCCACCTTTACCACGCCGCTCACGGGGCGCTTGTCGATGGCACTGCGCGAGCCGGGGCGCGTGTAGTCGACAGCGCGCCCGGTGAGGACGGCATCGATGCGGATGGGGCCGGGCAGCGTCATGCAGCCTCCGCGCGATCCAGCCAGACGGTGAAGACTTCGCGCGCGCGTTGCGCCAGGCGTTCCGCAATTGCCGGCACCTGTGCACGCAGCGCGCGTGGGTCGATGCCTGCGACACCGAGCTCCGCCGCATGCCCGATCAACCACGCTTCCAGCTCCTCCAGATTTGCTTCCAGATGGAATTGCAGCCCCAGGGCGTGGTTGCCAATGGCGAAGGCCTGCTCTGCGCAAACTGTCGTGAATGCCAGCCGCCGCGCGCCCGGCGGCAAGTCGTACCGGTCGCCGTGCCAGTGCAGCACCGGCGTGCCGTCGGCGAGCGGCGCGAGCGGCGAGTCTGCCCCTTCGGCCGTGAGCGTGATGGGCGCAAAGCCGATCTCCTTCACGCCCATCGGTTTGACCGCCGCGCCCAGTGCCCGTGCCATCAACTGGGCCCCCAGGCAGATACCAAGCAACGGCTTGCGTGCGACCAGTCGCTGCGCAATGGCGGCGGCTTCATCGCCCACGAACGGATACGTTGCATCGTCATATGCGCCGATTGGCCCGCCCAGCACGATCAGCAAATCGGCCGCGGCCATTTCGTCGGCCGGCACGGGTTGCACGCCCACATCCACGGTGCGCACGGTGTAGCCGCGCGCTTCCAGCAGCGGCTGCAGGATGCCGAGATGCTCGAACGGAACGTGGCGCAGGGCGAGGGCGGTTTTCATGGCAGGCGATGACGGTTGGAGTCGAAGCACATTGTGAATGAGGGGCGCCGCGCGCAAAAGCCGTGCGGCTGGCGAGGGTTTGTCTTGCGACATTTGCGCCTTGGGCCCCACGCTTGGCGATGCCTCGGTGGCTGACTCCTCCGCGCGCAACACGAAAGGCCTCGGCGGCGCGGCGTTAACCTGCGGACTAAGCGTCGCTTATATCGGTTGTTAGCAACGTGCATTGCAACCCCCACGAAAAACCCGGTTCGAGGGGATGTCAGTGTCACGTCATCTCATTAAGATCGCTCCCCACAGAGTGCCGCCTCGGTACCGATAAAAAGATTCTGGAGGGAGTTGTGCGAAAGCCAATGCTGCATTGGGCCGTGGCGTGCATTGCCATGGCTTGCCTGGGCGCGTGCGCGCCGATGATATCTACCGCGCCAGCCATGCTGTCCACCGACAACGCGACGGGTCCATCGCGGATTCAACTGAAATCGGCAACGGAGATCCGGCTGGAGACCGGCTATACGCGCACGCTTGCGGCCGGCTCCAACTGGCAGCGCGTGGGGACGCTGTCGCAAGGCGCTGTCTATCGCCCGGTCGGCACGATCTTCACCATTGAAGGCCGGCAGGTTCACGAAGCCTACCTCGTGATTGCCAGTCAACGTCTGGTCGGGTTTTACCTGCCCGGCGAGCAGGCGTACTCCCCGCTTTCCACAGCTGTATCCATCACAACAGGAGAATCACAATGAAGGGAGTTTTGCGCGCATTGGCTTCGGCCATCGGTATCACCGTTCTGATGGCGGGTTGCGCGTCAGGCGTGAAGTATTCCGAGATGGCTTCGTCGATTCCGACGCTCAAGCAGGATGAGGGACGCGTGTACTTCTTCCGCTCGTCGTCGCTGATCGGCGCGGCACTGCAGCCGGACATCAAGCTGAACAGTGAAGTGATTGGCCAATCCAAACCGGGCGGCTTCTTCTTCGTTGACCGTCCGGCTGGCAAGTATGTCGTGTCAACAGCCACCGAGACCGAGAAGACGCTGAGCTTCGCACTGGACGCCGGTGAGACAAAGTACGTGCGCACGTCGCCGTCGCTGGGTCTGATTGTCGGCCGTGTGGTGCCGGAGCTTGAAACGCCGGAAAAGGCACAGGCCGAACTGCCGTCGTTGAGCTTTGCGCCCAATCAGCCGCCGGTTGCCAAGAAGTAAGCCGGAAGAAAAAAAAGCCCGCTTCGCGCGGGCTTTTTCATTGGCGGCTACCGGTTAGCAGCGATCAAGCCTCAGCCTTCGACCGCGAGAACGGCGAGGTGATCTTGATCATCTGCACGAAGGCCTTCGGGTTGCCGGCCAGGATTTCACCCTGGTCAAGGTAGCCCGATTCGCCGGTGTAGTTGCCCACCAGACCACCGGATTCCGTCACGAGCAGCGAGCCCGCAGCCATGTCCCATTTGCTCAGGCCTTGCTCGAAGAAACCGTCGAGGCGGCCGCAAGCGACGTAGGCGAGGTCCAGCGCGGCCGCGCCGGGGCGACGCAGGCCGGCGCAGTTTTCCGTCATGGTCGCAAACAGGCGGGTGTAGTCGTACAGGCCTTCCAGGTCACGGTAAGGGAATCCGGTGCCGATCAGGCAGTCGGCCAGCTTGTCGCGGCGCGTAACGCGAATGCGGCGGTTGTTCAGGAACGCGCCGGCGCCCTTGGAGGCGGTGAAGAGTTCGTCGCGCGTCGGGTCGTACACCACGGCCTGGGTGACGACGCCACGCTGCATCAGCGCGATTGACACGCCATATTGCGGGAAGCCGTGGATGAAGTTGGTGGTGCCGTCCAGCGGATCGATCACCCAGACGTTTTCGCTGGCGGTTTCGCCGTCGGCCCAGGATTGGCCGGACTCTTCCGCTAGAATCGCGTGATCGGGGTAGGCAGTCTTGATGACTTCGATGATCGCCGCTTCAGCTGCGCGGTCGACTTCGGTGACGAAATCGTTGTGTTGTTTGCGCTCGGTGCGCAGGCTGTCGACGTCGAAGGACGCGCGGTTGATGACGGTGCCGGCCTTGCGAGCAGCCCGGACGGCGATATTGAGCATCGGATGCATGTGGGATCTCCGCGCCTGGCGCGCCGATTTTTCGGAAGCGGCCGCAGGCGAAACAACACAACGAATTGTAGAAGAACGAGCGGCGGGCCAATCTCGCGATCCTGCCCGCCGTCAAAAGAGTGGCCGTATTGTATATGAACCCCGCCCCAGGCGCCCCGCGAATTGCGCCAATGAGCACGTCGAACACAACTCCTGCCGACCCGGAAACGCTGCGCCAGCGCGCCGCGCGGTGTCGTTTCGTGCTGGTCGAGACCAGCCACCCCGGCAATGTCGGCTCCACGGCACGTGCGCTCAAGACGATGGGGTTCGGCGAGCCCGGCAGCTTCGTGCTCGTACGCCCGCGCGAGGCCGATGCCCAAAGCCACGCCGATGCCGTTGCCATGGCAAGCGGCGCCGATGATGTGCTGGCCGCTGCCCGCGTGGTCGACGACATTGGCGAAGCGCTGGCCGGCGCCTCGCTCACCATTGCGCTGACGGCCCGCCCGCGCGAATTCGGTCCGCGCCGCATCGGCCCGCGTGCCGCTGCAGAAGAAGTGGCCGCATTGCTGGCTGCGCCGGACACCACCGTCGCCTTCGTCTTCGGCAATGAGCGGTTCGGTTTGCCCAACGAGGTGGTGGAGCGCTGCCATGTGGTCACGCACATTCCAGCCAACCCGGCGTATGCCTCGCTGAACCTGTCGCAGGCGGTGCAGTTGATTGCGTACGAAGTGCGTATGGCGCTGCTGGCCGGCACCGGCACGGGGGACACCCGCATGGAAGGCGTCGGCTTTGTTGGCGAACCGGCCACCGCCGAGCAGATCGACGGGATGTTCGAACATTTAGAGCAGGGTCTTGTTGAGATTGGTTTTCTCGACCCCGCCCAGCCGAAAAAGCTGATGCCGCGCCTGCGGCGTCTGTTTGCCCGCACGCAGTTGGAGGCCGAAGAGGTCAACATCCTGCGCGGGATCGCCAAGCGTATGCTCGGCCGCCACGCCGAAGCAGCCACGCCGCCCACCGGCGCAGCCGACGACTGTCGCTGACCGCCCTGAAAGCCGCCCGTTGTTGAGCAAGCAGGGCGGCATCCCCAGCATGTCCGGTTAAAACCCTTGCCGCAGCGCGGTAAGGCAATGCCTTACACTGCCTCAGCGCATTGCGCATATAGATATAACGATCCACACACCTCAAGATGTTCACACGCATTCGCGAAGATATCGGCGCCATCATGGAGCGAGACCCGGCCGCACGCAGCCGCTGGGAAGTGCTGACCTGCTACCCGGGTCTGCACGCCATCATCGTCCATCGGGTCGCGCATGCGTGTTGGCACGGTGGCTTCCGGTTGCTGGGGCGGTGGTTCTCTCACCTCGGCCGCTTCCTCACCGGCATCGAGATCCACCCCGGCGCGACAATTGGCCGGCGCGTGTTCATCGACCACGGCATGGGCGTCGTGATTGGCGAGACGGCCGAAATTGGTGACGACTGCACGATCTACCAGGGCGTCACGCTGGGGGGCACGTCGCTCTACAAGGGCGCCAAGCGGCATCCGACGCTCGGCAAGGGCGTGGTGGTGAGCGCGGGTGCCAAGGTGCTCGGCGGCTTTGTCATCGGGGATGGGGCGCGTGTTGGGTCCAACGCGGTCGTGCTTAAGCCGGTGCCACCGGGCGCAACGGCGGTTGGCATTCCGGCGCGCATCATCGAACGCGATGTCGCTACCGAGGCCCGGTCCGCGCTCAAGCAGGAGTTTTCCGCGTATGGCATTACGCCGGATGCGGATGATCCGGTATCGCTGGCGCTCAAGCGGCTGATCGACCACAGCGAGCTTCAGCAGGAGCGCATCGAGTCGATTCTTTCTGCGCTCGATCGCCTGGGCGCGCACTTGGAAAACTCGCCGAACGATCCGTTCGATGCAAGCGAACTGAAGCGGATGCTCAAATAAGTGAAGGGCGGTGGCGACAGCTTATGTCGCCACTTGCTCGACCGTCAGCGTGCCGTCTTGCAGTTTGAGGAAACTGCCGCGCGGTTGAGCCTGATCGAAATCCCAGTCGGAAAGAACCCAGCGGCTGCCCCCCGGCTCGTAATGCAATTGCGGGCGGTGCGTGTGGCCGTGGATGAGCGTGGATGTGTTTGATGCCTTGAGCAATGCATCTACCGCTTCGGGTGCGACGTCGCCCATCATCGCGGCGGCGCGCGGCTCGCCGGCGACATTGGCAGACATGGCGCGGCCAGCTTCGCTCTCTGCGCGCATCTTCTGCGCGATCTTCAGCCGCCAGCGCAGCGGCATCGACAGAAATATCCGCTGCACCCAGCGCTTGCGCGTCCAGTGGCGAAAGCGCATGTACGCCGTGTCGCGCGTGCAGAGAGCGTCGCCGTGGGCAAGCACGATGCGCTGGCCATCATCCGCTTCCAGCACGGTGGGATCAGGTAGCAGCGTAGCGTGCGCGGCCTTCAAAAAACGCTTGCCGAGCAGGAAGTCGCGATTGCCATGCATGAACAGCACGCGCGTGTCGCCCGCTGCCACGTCAGCGAGCAGGTTGGCGATGTGCTGGTGGAACGGATCAGCCAGTTCTTCATCGCCGACCCAGTATTCGAAGAAGTCACCCAGGATGACGAGCGTGCGTGCCTCGCGGGCGCGCGTGCGCAGAAAGCGCTCGAACGCGGCGGCAGTGGCCGGCATGCTGGCCGTCAGGTGCAGATCCGAAATAAAAAACACCGGCCCGGAAACCCGGACCGGTGCCTTCAGCGCGGAGGCCTGTGCGGCGTGCGCTGCGTCGATCATTCGATCACTTCAGCGCTTTCGATGATCACATCTTCCATCGGCACGTCCTGATGGAAGCCCCGGTTGCCGGTGCGCACCGAGCGGATCTTGTCGACCACGTCCATGCCTTCGGTTACCTTGCCGAACACGGCGTAGCCCCAGCCTTGCGGCGTCGGCGACGTGTGGTTCAGGAAGTCGTTGTCGACCGTGTTGATGAAGAACTGCGCCGTGGCCGAGTGCGGATCGTTGGTGCGTGCCATGGCAATGGCCCCGCGTTCGTTCTTCAGGCCGTTGTTGGCTTCGTTGTCGATCGGAGCCTTCGTGGGCTTCTGGTTCATCTTCTCGCCCGGCTCGAAGCCGCCGCCCTGGATCATGAAGCCCTTGATGACGCGGTGGAACACCGTGCCGTTGTAATGGCCATCCTTTACATAGGCGACGAAGTTGGCGACCGACTTGGGTGCCTTCTCGGCGTCCAGGGCCAGGGTGATGTCGCCGTGGTTGGTGTGCAGCTTGACTCGGGTCATGGTGAATTCCTTGGGTGGGGCAAAAATGCGTTACTTGGAGACGACAGTGGCCGATTCAATCAGGATCGGCTTCACAGGCACATTCTGGTGCGGGAACTTCGTGGTGGTTTCCACCGCCTTGATCTTGTCGATGGTGTCGGTGCCATCAACCACCTTGCCGAAGACGGTATAGCCGTAACCGTCCTGACCAGGGTAGTTGAGCATGTTGTTGTCCACCACGTTCACGTAGAACTGCGCGGTGGCGGAGTTCGGGTCCATGGTGCGGGCCATGGCGATCGTGTACTTGTCGTTCTTCAGGCCGTTCTTCGATTCGATTTCGACCGGCGGGCGGGTGTCCTTCTGTTTCATATCGGCCGTGAAGCCGCCGCCCTGGATCATGAAGCCGTCCATCACGCGGTGGAAGATCGTGCCCTTATAGAAGCCGTCCTTCACGTATTGCAGGAAGTTGGCGACCGTCTTGGGTGCCTTGTCCGGATACACCTCAACGGTGAAGTTACCCATCGATGTCTTGAACTGGACGCGTGGTGCGGACGCGGTGGCTGCCGTGGCTGCGGTGGCGGTTACGGCCAGTGCACACACGAGCCCGGCAAAGAGGGAGCGAATACGGAGCATGGTCAGAAAGAGAGAGAACTTGGGGTGGAAAAAGCAGGATCGGCCGCGTCTTCTTATTGACGCTTCGCCGGCTTGGCACTTACGCCGCTGGCTGCGGGCAGTGTGGTCGGGGCAGGTTTGGACGCAGGGCGCACGCCCGGCAGATCGGGTAGGGCATCCAGGCGCGCGCGCGCGGTGGCGTTCTTCGGGTTCAGCTTGATCGCATTCTGATACGACTGCGCGGCCAGACGAACGTAGACGTCACCAAGGTTGGATTGCGCCATCGCATTTTCCGGCGCCACGCGGTTCGCCATGATCAGGCTGTCGCGGGCGCGGAGCAGTTCGCCGCGCTCGGCATACAGCGCAGCCAAATTGATATAAGGCTCGGGCAGTTCCGGGAAGTCCTGTGTCATTTGGCTGAAAGCGACGATGGCATCGTCGGCGCGGCCCAGGCCGGCAAGTGCCACGCCGCGCTGGAAGCGTGCCTGCGCGTTGCGCGGCTGGGAGGCGACATCTTTGTCGAGCTCGGCCAGTGCCTCGGTGTATTGCTTCTTGGCCAACTCGTCGTCGATGCGCTTTTGGCGCGCAACCTGCGGCGCTTGCTGCGTGCTGGGCATCAAATCGGCCGGCAAGGCAAAGCCGGCGGTCTGGGCGAAGGCCGGTGCCGCCGACATGGCAAGCAGGCAAGCCAGGGTTGTAGCGGTCTGACGCAGCGGTCTGTTCATGAGAATCGGTTCCGTTATACTCCGCCGCATTCTAACAAACCGTCTTTGTGCGCAGCAGCGGCCGTGCGCGCCAGGAAAGGTTCTTGACGGGGAGCATGCCAGACGCACCGGCAGGCCGCCCCGTCGGCGCAGTTCCGGTAAGATATGCCGCTAGTTTTGCAGGCGCCGCACCGGCGCCGATTGCCTCCAATTTGGTCCGCCCGCAACGTTGTAATTTGCATGCGCGGCGCGCTGAGTCTCCCGACACCGCTTCATGGAATCACTCAAGATCTACAACACGCTCGCGCGTGAAAAACAGACGTTCGTCCCCATCGAGCCCGGCCGCGTACGCATGTACGTGTGCGGGATGACGGTGTACGACTACTGTCACGTCGGGCATGCGCGGGTCATGGTGGTGTTCGATATGGTGCAGCGTTGGCTGCGCGCGGCAGGTTACGACGTGACCTATGTGCGCAACATTACCGACATCGATGACAAGATCATCAAGCGTGCTGTCGAGAACGGCGAGACGATGAGTGCGCTCACTGGCCGCTTCATCGCCGCCATGCACGAAGACGCGGATGCGCTTGGCGTGCAGCGCCCCGACCACGAACCCCGCGCCACCGAATACGTGCCGCAGATGCTGAGCATGATCGGCAAACTGCAGACGAACGGCCTCGCCTATCAGGCGACCGACGGCGACGTGAACTACGCGGTGCGCAAGTTTCCCGGTTACGGCAAGCTGTCCGGCAAGTCGCTCGAAGACCTGCGTGCGGGCGAGCGCGTGGCTGCCAACGATGCCAAGCAGGATCCGCTCGATTTCGTGCTGTGGAAATCCGCCAAAGCTGAAGAACCGGCTGAATCGCGCTGGGCCTCACCGTGGGGCGAGGGCCGCCCGGGCTGGCATATCGAGTGCTCGGCGATGAGCTGCGAGCTGCTGGGCGAGCATTTCGACCTGCACGGCGGTGGCGCCGATCTGCAGTTTCCGCACCATGAAAACGAGATCGCCCAGTCCGAAGGTGCGACCGGCAAGACGTTCGTCAACACGTGGATGCACAACGGCTTCGTGCGTGTGAATGATGAAAAGATGTCGAAATCGCTCGGCAACTTCTTCACCATCCGTGATGTGCTGAAGGTGTACGACGCAGAGGTCGTGCGTTTCTTTATCTTGCGCTCGCACTATCGGAGCGACTTGAACTACAGCGACGCGCACCTCGACGACGCGCGCCATGCGCTCACGCGCCTGTACACCGCGCTGAAGGATGTGCCCGCCGCGGCCGGTGCAAAGCCCGACTGGAGCGAGTCGCACGGTAAGCGCTTCCTCGACGCCATGAACGACGACTTCAACACGCCGGTCGCCGTGTCGGTGCTGTTTGAGCTGGCGAGCGAGGTGAACAAGACGCGCTCGCCCGAGCTGGCCAATCAGCTGGCTGCGCTGGCCGGTGTGCTGGGCCTGCTGGGCCGCGATCCGCACGCGTTCCTGCAGGGCGGCGTGTCGGCCGATGGCTTGGACGGCGCAGAAGTGGAGGCGCGTATCGAAGAGCGCCGCGCGGCCAAGGCTGCCCGCGACTTCGCCCGTGCGGACGCCATCCGTGCCGAGTTGCTGGCTGCTGGCATTGTTCTGGAAGACAAGCCGGGTGGCCTGACCGAATGGAGACGCGCATGAACGCGGTGGCCAAGAAAGCCAACGTAGTGCGCAGCACAGCCGCCAAGAAAACGCCGGCGGTGAAGGTGCCGTCTGCCAAGAAGGTAGCCGCCAAGAAAGTCGATGGTGTGGCGAGCAAGTCGGTCGTCGCCAAGAGTGCGGCGATCAAGCCCGCCAAGTCCCCGGCCAAACGCACACCTGCACCTGCAAGCAAGGTGCCGCTGCCCGAAACGCTCGCCGCCAGCGAGGCGCTACCTGTGCCAGCAGAAGTGGTGCTCTCAGGCCCACCCGAGTATTGGCAAGAAGCCTGCGCAGACCTGATGAAGCGCGACCGCATCCTGCGCAAGATCATCCCGACGTACGGCCCGGCGCACTTGGCTTCCCGTGGCGACCCGTTCGTCACGCTGGCGCGGTCGATTGTCGGTCAGCAGATTTCAGTCAAGGCCGCGCAATCGGTGTGGGAACGAGTTGTGACTGCGTGCCCCAAACTTGTGCCTGCCCAGTTCCTGCGCGCCGGCCAAGAGAAGCTGGCGGGGTGCGGCCTGTCCAAGCGCAAGGCCGAGTACATCCTTGATCTGGCCGACCACTTTCGCAACGGCACCGTGCACGTTGCCAAGTGGGCCGAGATGGAAGACGAGGACGTGATTGCCGAGTTGACGCAGATTCGCGGCATCGGTCGATGGACGGCCGAGATGTTCCTGATGTTCAATCTAATGCGCCCGAATGTGCTGCCGCTGGACGATATCGGGCTCATCAACGCGATTTCACAAAATTATTTCAGTGGCGAGCCCGTCACTCGCAGTGAAGCGCGTGAAGTCGCCGCCAACTGGGAACCGTGGCGCACTGTGGCCACTTGGTATATGTGGCGCAGTCTCGACACGGCGACCACCTATTGATCTGTTCATTCCGATGAAACGGAGCGCGTCGCCCGGCGGTCAAAATCCGGTAGAATGCGCGCCTTCAAGAGCCTTTCAGAAGATCCATGAAAACAACCTTCCTGGAGTTCGAGCAGCCGATCGCAGAACTTGAGGCGAAGATCGAAGAACTTCGCTTCGTACAAGACGATTCCGCTGTCGACATTTCTGAAGAAATTTCCCGCCTGGCTTCCAAGAGCCAGCAGCTCACCAAAGATCTGTACGCCAACCTGACGCCATGGCAGGTCGCGCAGATCGCCCGGCACCCGCAGCGTCCGTACACACTCGATTACGTCCGCGAGATCTTTACCGACTTCCACGAACTGCACGGCGACCGCACCTTCGCGGACGACCTGTCGATCGTGGGCGGTCTGGCACGCTTCAATGGCCAAGCTTGCATGGTGATCGGTCATCAGAAGGGCCGTGACACGAAGGAACGCGCGCTGCGCAACTTCGGCATGTCCAAGCCCGAGGGTTACCGCAAGGCCAAGCGCCTGATGGAACTGGCGGACAAGTTCGGCCTGCCCATCTTTACGTTCGTCGATACGCCGGGCGCATTCCCCGGCATTGACGCAGAAGAGCGCGGTCAATCCGAAGCCATCGGTCACAACCTGTTTGTGATGGCCGGCCTGAAGGTGCCCCTGATCGCCACCATCATCGGTGAAGGCGGTTCGGGCGGTGCACTGGCCATCGCCATGGGCGATTCTGTGATCATGTTGCAGTTCGCCACGTACGCTGTGATTTCGCCGGAAGGCTGCGCGTCGATCCTGTGGAAAACCGCAGAGAAAGCGCCGGAAGCCGCCGAGGCACTGGGCCTGACTGCGCATCGTCTGAAGGCGCTGGGCCTGATTGACAAGATCGTCAATGAGCCGCTGGGCGGCGCGCATCGCGATCCGAAGAACATGGCGACGATGCTCAAGCGCGCGCTGGCCGAGTCGCTGCGCCAGTTCCAGGGCATGAAGACATCGGAACTCCAGACGCGCCGGCACGAGCGCCTGATGGCTTATGGCAAGTTCAAGGAAACCGAAGTTCGCTGATTCGTCGGCTGATCTCGTCAACAAGGTCGCACAACGCGTTGCCGCGTGTGCGGCCTTTGTTGCTTCTGGCGGGGCCGAAACACCGATTGTGGCGATTGCCCTGTCGGGCGGCCGGGATTCCGCCGCGCTCTTGCACGCAAGTGCTGCGTGGCGTGATTCGGGTGCGCGCGTGCAGCTCGTTGCCCTGCACATCCACCATGGCTTGCAGGCCGATGCCGATGTCTGGGAATGCGCCTGCCAACGCATGGCAGAAGCAGCCGGTGTTGCGTTTTACGCGCGTCGCGTCCATGTGGCGATCGATGCGGGGCAGGGCGTAGAGGAAGCGGCGCGCGACGCCCGATACGCCGCGCTCGAAGCGCTTTGCGCCCAGACAGGCGCCTCCATTTTGCTGACGGCGCATCATCAGGATGACCAAGCTGAAACGGTGCTGCTGCAATTGATGCGCGGCGCTGGCCTCGACGGCCTCGCAGCCATGCCGATGGCTCGGGCGGGCGCTGTCACATTGCTGCGTCCGTGGATCGATGCGCCGCGCAGCGAGATCGAGCTGTACGCACATACGCACGCGCTCAGCTGGGTCGAGGACCCGTCCAACACCGACGCACGCTACGCACGGAACGCGTTGCGTCCGCTGCTTTCGGGCATGGCGGATCATTTCCCGGCGTATCGCGAAGCGCTGTCCCGCAGCGCTGGGCACTTGGCGGATGCCTCCGCGTTGATCGACGAGATCGCACGGGCCGATTTGATGCAGATCGTTTCGGCGGATGGGTTGGATGTGGCTGCGCTGATTGCGCTATCCACGCCACGTCAGCGTGCGGTGCTGCGTGCCTGGTTGGCCGATTCGGGAATGCGCGCGTTGTCCACGCGTCGCCTTGAGGATCTGCGTACGCAACTGGTTGACGCGCGAGACGATGGCGCGCTGTGCATTGAATTACCTGCGGCACAAGTCAGGCGCTACCGCGGGGTTGCTCGTGTCGAGACCGGCGCCAACGAAGCATTGGAGCCGGTCGCGGTAGCCATTGGAGCGACGGCGTTTGAACCGGGGCTTCGAACTGAGCAACGCGTGGATGTAGCCGCATGGGGCGGGACGCTGCTGTTTGCGCCCGTGGCAAGTGATGGCATTGCTGAGCAAGCCTTGAAAGCACCGCTGTTGCTGTCGCCACGCCGCGGTGGCGAACGCATCGTGCTGCGCTCCGGCGCACCGTCCCGGGCGCTCAAACAGGCCTATCAGGAGGCTGGCATTCCGGCGTGGGAACGCCAGCGGTTGCCGTTGCTCTATGCGGGAGAGATGCTCGTGTTCGCGGCTGGGCTGGGAATGAATCGAGCCGCCACGCACAGCGGGGCTGGCTGGCAGATCACATGGACTGCAGCCGCCGAAGGTGCGCCCTGACACACATCGTCACGGGTGAATTGCTTGCCGATCGATGCAAATTGCTGTATTTTCAAAAGCTTTTGCACCGCTTCGCCTCCTCCTGATCTTTCCAAGATGGCTCTCATCGTTCACAAGTACGGTGGCACCTCGATGGGTTCGGTTGAACGCATCAAGAATGTCGCCAAGCGCGTTGCCAAGTGGCACCGTGCAGGTCACCAGATCGTGGTCGTTCCATCGGCCATGTCTGGCGAAACCAATCGCCTGCTGGGCATGGCCAAAGAGATTTCGGCCCAGCCCGACCCGCGTGAACTCGACATGATTGCCTCGACCGGCGAGCAGGTGAGCGTGGGTCTGCTGGCCATCGCGTTGCACGCCGAAGGCATCGATGCCCGTAGCTACACCGGCTGGCAAGTGCCTGTGAAGACCGATTCGGCCTATACCAAGGCGCGTATCCAGTCGATCGACGACGAGCGCGTGCGCGCGGATCTCGATGCCGGTCGCGTGGTCGTCATCACCGGCTTCCAGGGTATCGATAGCGAAGGCCACATCACCACGCTGGGCCGTGGCGGTTCGGATACCTCGGCCGTGGCGGTTGCCGCGGCGCTCGAGGCCGACGAATGCCTGATCTACACCGACGTCGACGGCGTGTACACGACCGACCCGCGCGTGGTGGACGACGCTCGTCGGCTGGACAAGATCACCTTCGAAGAGATGCTGGAAATGGCCAGCCTTGGCTCGAAGGTGTTGCAGATTCGCTCGGTGGAGTTTGCCGGCAAGTACCGCGTGAAGACCCGCGTGCTGTCGTCACTGACCGACCCGCTGATGCCGCTCGACATCGAGATGAACTCGGGCACGCTGATTACTTTTGAGGAAGATTCGAACATGGAAGCCGCCGCCATTTCCGGCATCGCCTTTGCCCGCGACGAAGCCAAGATCACCGTGATCGGTGTGCCGGACAAGCCTGGCATCGCGTATCAGATCCTGGGCCCGGTCGCCGACGCCAACATCGACGTCGACATGATCATTCAGAACCAGTCGGTGGAAGGCAAGACGGACTTCACCTTCACCGTGCCGCGTGGTGAATACCAGCGCGCCCTGGCGATCCTGAACGACAGCGTGAAGGCGCATATCGGTGCGGCCAGCGTGTCGGGCGACCCGAAGGTGTCGAAGGTTTCGGTGGTGGGTGTGGGCATGCGTTCGCACGTGGGCATCGCCAGCAAGATGTTCCGCACGCTGTCGGAAGAGGGCATCAACATCCAGATGATCTCCACCTCGGAAATCAAGATCTCGGTGCTGATCGATGAGAAGTACATGGAGCTGGCCGTGCGCGCGCTCCACAAGGCATTCGAGCTGGATCAGGCCTAATCGGCTGAGCTGGTGCCGGATGGCCGGGTGGCGACCCGGGGGGGCACAGATTCTCACCGCGTGTCATGCAGTTGTCGTTGACCGGGTGGGGTGAAGTGGCTAGAATACGCGCTTCGTTGCACGGGCTCCTTCGTGCGACGCGAGTTTGGGAGACGTGGCCGAGAGGTCGAAGGCACTCCCCTGCTAAGGGAGCATCCGGGCCAAAACCTGGATCGAGGGTTCGAATCCCTCCGTCTCCGCCAGTTTGGCGCTTCTCGCGGGAAGCGCACACAACAGGCGGATGCGAGTTGAGCTGACGTGACGGCTCGCATTGCACTGCACGTCAAAAAGCCCGCATGGTTTGCGCCATGCGGGCTTTTTCTTTGTCTGCTGCTCTGTTGGTCTCGCAGCCTGACATGCGCGCCCCATCCGAAGATGGCGCGCGCATCATCAATGCATCAGCCTTGGCCGACGCTCTCCGGCACGCCTGCGGTCACGTTGAAGCCGCAATCGACGTAGGTGATCTCGCCGGTCACGCCGCTGGCCAGATCCGACAGCAGGAACGCAGCCACGTTGCCGACTTCCTCGATCGTGACGTTACGGCGCAGCGGGGCCACGTCTTCCATGTACTTCAGCAGCTTGCCGAAATCCTTGATGCCGGAGGCCGCGAGCGTCTTGATCGGGCCGGCGGAGATACCGTTGGCGCGAATGCCCTTCGGCCCGAGCGCGCCGGCCAGGTAGCGGACGCCGGCTTCCAGCGACGCCTTGGCCAGGCCCATCGTGTTGTAGTTCGGGACGATGCGCTCGGCACCCAGGTACGTCAGGGCGAGGAGCGAGGCAGTGGGCGAGAGCATCGGCAGCGCGGCCTTCGCCAGCGCGGGGAAGCTATACGCCGAGATGTCGTGCGCGATGCGGAATGATTCGCGCGACAGACCGTCCATGAAGTTGCCGGCAATCGCTTCGCGCGGTGCAAAGCCGATCGAGTGCACGAGGCCGTCGAAGTGGCCCCAGTGCTGGCCAAGGTCTTCGAACACTTTGGCGATCTGTTCATCGCTGCCGACATCGCAGTCGAACACCAGCTTGCTGTCGAACTCGGTGGCGAATTCAGTGATGCGGTCCTTGAAGCGTTCGCCGACGTAGGTGAAGGCCAGTTCCGCGCCCTCGCGCTTGCATGCGTTGGCGATGCCGTAGGCGATCGAGCGGTTGGACAGAAGGCCGGTAATCAGAATGCGCTTGCCAGCGAGGAATCCCATGGTTTCTCCGTACAAATGTGGGGCAACGTCGCGCCCGTATGTGGCTGTGGTCACTCGTCACTGCGGTTGGGCAGCGTCGGTATCCCGGGCGCGAGGCAATTAGGTGGGCGCGATCATACCGGAAAGCGCGGGGCGGCTCCGTATTTGCGCAGTGCCGCACAACCGCTGCCAGCCTTGTCAATGCGGGACGATCCCCGGGGCCGGAATTGGTGGGATTGCCGTGTGGGGGCGTTAGAATCGTCGAAAACAGTTTTTCAGACAGCGATCAATCGGATCAACGCATGCAAGGACTTTGGGGGCAAGGGGCGCAATGAGCGTGCGCGTTGCGACACACAAGCGATTCATGGCGCTGTTCAGCCTGCTGGCGGCGATCTGCGCGACACCCGCCTGGGCGGCCCATGGCTACGCCGAATATGGCGACCTCAAGTATCCAGCCGGTTTCTCGAACTTCGGCTATCTGAACCCGAAGGCGCCCATCGGCGGCATGCTGCTGCTCGGCAATCCGGACCGCCGCACGAGCTTCGACAAGTTCAACCCGTTCACGATCAAGGGCACGTCGGCGCCGGGGCTCAATCAGCTTGTCTTCGAAAGCCTGCTCATTACGAGTTGGGATGAGACCGCCAGCGGCTATGGGCTGCTCGCGGACGACGTGACGGTCGCCCCCGACGAGCTTTCGGTCACGTTCCACATCAATCCGCGCGCGCGATTCTCCAATGGGGATCGCGTGCGCGCGTCGGACGTCAAATACTCCTACGACATGCTGATGGGCAAGGGAGCGAGCCCCGCCTACCGCAGCATGACAGCGGATGTGTCCAAGGTGACGGTGGTGGACGCGAGCACCATCCGCTTCGAGTTCAAGCGCAAGAACAAGGAGCTGCCGCTCATCGTCGGCGGGTTGCCGGTGTTCTCGCCAAAGTGGGGCAAGGGCAGCGGCAAGCCTGACGACCCGGATGGCGGCAAGGATGTTGCGTTCGACAAGCTGACCTTCCAGGACCCGATTGCCAGCGGCCCGTATGTGATCGAGCGCTTTGATCCGTCGCGCGGCATTACCTTCCGGCGCAATCCCGACTATTGGGGCCGTGACCTGAACGTGCGCCGTGGCTCGTTCAATTTCGAACGCATCCAGTACAAGCTCTACAAGGACGAGACCGCCCGCCTCGAAGCCTTCAAGGCCGGCGAGTACGACGCCATGGTGGAATACCGCGCTAAGAACTGGGCCAAGAGTTACGTCGGCGTGAAATTCCGCAGCGGCGAGCTGATCAAGAGCGAATTCCCGCATCGCAACGGCGCGGGCATGCAGGGCTTTGTGATGAACCTGCGGCGACCGTTGTTCCAGGATCTTCGAGTGCGCAAGGCGCTGGCGTTGGCGCTCGATTTCGAATGGCTCAATCGCCAGCTTTTCTATGGCGCCTATCGCCGGCTCGACAGCTATTTCGCCAATAGCGAGCTAGCCGCGTCGGATTCGCTCACGGGCATGCCCAGCAAGGGCGAATTGGCGTTGCTGGAGCCGCTGCGCAGCAAGCTCGATCCGGAGGTGTTTGGCGTGCTGCCGGCACCGCCTTCAACTGATCCCCCCAGCTCACTGCGTGACAATCTGCGGCAGGCGCGCCGCCTGCTGGCCCAGGCCGGTTGGACGTACGCAGACGGGGCGCTGCGCAACAGCAAGGGCGAGCCGTTTGTCTTCGAGATGCTCGACGATGGGGGCGCCATGAGCCGCGTCATGGCGGCGTATGCGCGCAATCTTGAGAAGCTCGGCATCCAGGTCAACCAGCGTATGACCGATTTCGCGCTCTACCAGAAGCGGTTGGAAGAGTTCGATTTCGACATGATCTCGCTGCGCTTTCCTGATTCACAAAGCCCGGGCAACGAGTTGAAGGACCGCTTCGGCTCCGCTGCGGCTGATGAAGCTGGCTCGGACAACGTGATCGGCCTGAAATCGCCGGCCGTGGACGCGCTGATCGACGACGTGCTACGCGCCGACAATCGCGACGAACTGGTCACGGCTTCCCGCGCGTTCGACCGCGTGCTGATGCAAGGCTGCTATGTAATTCCGCACTGGTATTCGGCTTCGCATCGCGTGGCCTACAACAAGAACCTGATGTACCCGGATCGTCTGCCGTATTACTACTCGGCCGAGGCCTGGGTGCTGACGGCGTGGTGGCGGACGCCGGAATCCGCCCAATCGGCTGCCAAATGACCGCATCGGTGACACCATGTTCGCGTACCTGATCAAACGGTTGCTGCTTCTGATTCCGACGCTGATCGGCGTGATCACGCTCACGTTTGTTGTGATCCAGTTCGTGCCCGGTGGCCCGGTCGAACAGATGATGATGGAGATGAAGGGGCGGGGCGCCGGCGCTGGCGGCGAGGCCAGCGGTGGCGGCGCGTTCGACTATCGCGGCCGTCGCGGCGTCGATTCCGAGAAGATCAAGGAAATCCGCGCGCTCTACGGCTTCGATAAGAGCCCCGTCGAGCGCTACTTCCTGATGCTCGGCCGTTTTGCACGCTTCGATCTGGGTGAGAGCTACTTCCAGCATCGCAGCGTGTGGGATCTCATCAAGTCGAAATTGCCGGTGTCGATTTCGATCGGGTTGTGGACATTCTTTCTCACGTACCTGATAGCGGTGCCGCTCGGCATTGCGAAGGCGGTGCGGGCGGGCAGCCGGTTTGATCTGGTGACCAGCATCATCGTGCTGGTCGGCTACGCCATCCCCGGGTTCGTGCTTGGGGTGTTGCTGCTGGTGCTGTTTGGCGGCGGCACCTTCTTCCAGTGGTTCCCGATCCGCGGCATCACATCCGACAACTGGGATCAGCTCAGCCTGCTCGGCAAGATCACGGATTACCTTTGGCACATCACGTTGCCCGTCATGGCGTCGGTGGTGGGCAGCTTTGCCGTCATCACCATGCTGACGAAGAACGCATTCCTGGAGGAAATCCGCAAGCAGTACGTGCTGACGGCGCGCAGCAAGGGTCTGTCGGAGCGGCGCGTATTGTGGAAGCACATCTTCCGCAACGCGCTACTGCCTTTGGTGACAGGCTTCCCGTCGGCTTTCATTGGTGCATTCTTCACGGGATCGCTGCTGATCGAGCAACTGTTCTCGCTCGATGGCATGGGCCTGCTCTCGTATGAGGCGGTGATGCGACGCGATTATCCGGTCGTGCTCGGCACGCTGTATCTGTTCACGCTGATTGGGCTGGCTGCACGGTTGATTTCGGACGTGTGCTACGTGCTGGTCGATCCGCGTATCCATTTCGGCTCGGTCGGACGATAGGCGGGCCGGCAACATGACCCAGTATTCACGCACTTCCACGCATCCAACCAATACGGCAGCGCCACATCCGGTGAGACATTCGCCGTCCCCGCTCAAGCGTGCGTGGCGCCGTTTCAAGCAGCATCGGCTGGGCTATTGGAGTCTGCTCATCTTCGTGGTGCTGTTCGTGCTCAGTCTGGGCGCCGAATGCATTTCCAATGACCGCCCGCTAGTGGTCAAGTACCACGGTCACTGGTATTTCCCGATCGTGAAGGCATACCCCGAGACGACCTTCGGCGGGGATTTCCCAACACCGACGGATTACCTCGATCCGTTCATCCGGGACAAGTTCAAGGAGCCGGGAAGCTTTGCGATTTACCCGCCCAATCCGTATTCGTACGAGACGCTGAACTACTTTTCGAAAGAGCCCAACCCCGCGCCGCCCTCGGCCGAAAACTGGCTCGGCACCGATGACCGTGGCCGCGATGTGTTTGCGCGGCTGCTGTATGGCTTCCGTGTCTCGGTGCTGTTCGGGCTGGCGCTCACGGTGCTAGGCGTGCTGGTTGGCACGTTGACTGGCGCGCTGATGGGCTTCTTCGGCGGGCGCTTCGACATGGTGTCGCAACGGCTGATAGAAATCTGGAGTTCGATGCCGGAGCTGTACCTGCTGATCATCTTCGCGTCGATCTTCACCCCCAGCCTCGGGCTGCTGATCATCCTGCTATCGCTGTTCGGCTGGATGAGCCTGTCGGATTACGTGCGTGCCGAGTTCTACCGCAACCGCTCGCTTGACTATGTGAAGGCCGCGCGAGCGATGGGCCTGTCCAGTTGGCAGATCATGTGGCGCCACATCATGCCCAATAGCCTGACGCCCGTGATCACCTTTCTGCCGTTCCGCATGAGTGCAGCCATTCTTGCGCTCACCAGCCTGGATTTCCTAGGCCTCGGCGTGCCGCCATCCACACCGAGCCTTGGTGAACTTCTCGCACAGGGCAAGGCCAACCTCGATGCATGGTGGATCTCTCTGTCGACTTTCGTGGTGCTCGTGCTGACCCTCGTGTTGCTGACCTTTATGGGCGACGCGCTGCGCGATGCCTTTGACACGCGCCTGTCGTTCGCCCAGCTGCGCACGCGCCAGAAACCGGCGGGGGTGAAATGACCCGCCATGATCTGCGTTCCTCCGCGCCCAAGTACGACGGCCCGCTGCTGCGCCTGGATGATCTATGCGTGCATTTCGAATCCGAACACGGCGAGGTGACGGAAGCCGTCAAGCACGTCTCGCTCGACTTGCACGCGGGCGAGCGCTTCGCCTTGGTGGGCGAATCCGGCTCGGGCAAGTCAGTGACCGCGCTATCGATCATGCGATTGCTGGCCGACGCGCAATACAGCGGCCGCATCCTGCTCGAAGGCCGCGATTTGTTGGCCGCGAGCGAGCGCGAGATGCGCGGCCTGCGTGGCGCCGATGTCGCCATGGTGTTCCAGGAACCGATGACGGCGCTCAATCCGCTGTACACGATCGGCAACCAGATCGTCGAAACGCTGGAGCTGCACGAAGGCCTGGACAAGCGCGCTGCCAAGGCCCGTGCGATTGCGCTGCTGGAGCGCACCGGCATCTCCGAGGCGTCGCGCCGGTTTGACGCCTTCCCGCACCAGCTATCGGGTGGCCAGCGCCAGCGCGCAATGATCGCTATGGCCCTGGCTTGCTCGCCGAAGTTGCTGCTGGCCGACGAGCCGACCACCGCGCTGGACGTGACGGTTCGCATGCAGATCCTGCAATTGCTGCGCGAGCTACAGGCCGAGTTCGGCATGGCCATCATGCTGATCACGCACGACCTGAACATGGTGCGCGCCTTTGCCGAGCGCGTGGGCGTGATGGAGCGGGGCATCCTGGTCGAAACCGGCAACACGGCCGACGTATTTGCCGCGCCTCAGCATCCGTACACCGTGCGCTTGCTTGAGAGCCGCCCGAAGCGCGACGTGCTGCCACTGGTGCCGCTTGCACCCGTGCTGCTCGAAGCCGACAAGTTGACGGTCACCTACGAACGCCATCGCCCCGGGTTTGCCGGCTGGTTCAGAGCCGACCCGTTTACCGCAGTCGATTCCGTGTCGCTGCAACTGCGCGAAGGCGAGACGCTCGGCATCGTGGGTGAATCGGGCTCTGGCAAGACCACGCTCGCCCAGACGCTGCTCGGGCTGCAGGCGGCAAAGAGCGGCGACTTGCGCTTCCTCGGCAACTCGCTGCTACGCATTTCGCGCGACGAGCGCCGCGCTGTGCGTGCGCGCATGCAGGTGGTGTTTCAGGACCCGTACGGCTCGCTGTCGCCGCGTATGACGATCGAGGAGATCGTCGGCGAAGGGCTCGCGCTGCATCAACCGCACATCAACGCGACAGAGCGCCGTCACCGCGTGATCGAAGCCCTGCGCGAAGTCGGTCTGGACCGCACGGCGCTGGGCCGCTATCCACATGAATTCTCGGGCGGGCAGCGTCAGCGTGTTGCCATTGCGCGTGTGCTGATCCTCAAGCCGCAGCTGCTGGTGCTCGATGAGCCGACTTCCGCACTTGACGTGTCGATTCAGCAGCAGGTGCTTTCGCTGCTGTCAGCCCTTCAGAAAAAGTACAACCTGTCGTATCTATTCATCAGCCACGACCTTGCCGTCATCCGCGCGATGTCACATCGCGTGGTGGTGATGAAGGATGGAAAAGTGGTGGAAGAGGGTGACACTGAAGCGGTGTTGGCATCCCCCTCGCATCCCTACACCTGCAAGCTGATGGCGGCTGCCTCACTCATCCCTGCGCGGGATAACCCGTAAAACCCACCGCTTGTGCCCCGAATCAGTGCAGTTTTGATGCGCTGTTTTTGTAAGAATGCGCATCTAAAGTCATGTCTAAGTGCCTGATTTGCATGTGGATTCCGAAGAATTTGTAACGACCTTTGACAAGTCAAAGTGTCACTTTTATCATCCTGCGAGATTGTTTTAACAAGATTCGGACTGTTCTCATTTGCGGCGGCATATGTTTGCCGCATCATCACGAGTTTCCGAGGGAGAACCAATGCAGCATTTCGTACTTCATTCCATGGCGCGCTTGGCGGTAGGGGTTGTGATCGGCTGCGGCGTGATCGTGTCGAATGCAGTGCATGCTGATACGGTCTTCAAGGACACGGAAGTCCGCGCCGACGTCAAGCCCGAAGCCAAACCGGGCCTCATCTCCAACGTGATGAGCAAGACCGGCGACGTGGTCATGAACGCACTGGGCATGATCGGCCTGCGCTACCGTTTCGGTGGCAACACGCCGGAATCGGGCCTCGACTGCAGCGGCTTCGTCCGCTATGTCTTCAACGACACCTTCGGCTTCCTGCTGCCGCGCCGCGCTGTAGAAATGAGCCGTGTCGGCACCAGCGTAGACACAGCTGAACTGCGTCCTGGCGATTTGGTGTTCTTCAACACCATGCGCCACACCTTCTCGCACGTCGGTATCTATATCGGCGATAACAAGTTTGTGCATGCGCCGTCCACGGGCAGCAAGATCCGCGTGGATGACATGACTGCCTCGTATTGGGTGACGCGCTACAACGGCGCCCGCCGCATCGAAGGCAACTCCGGTGCCGCCATCAAGGACGGCGCCGACAACTTTGTCGAGCAACTCAAGCGCGTCGACCCGAACGCCGCCGGCAAGCCCCTGGCCATGTACGGCGGTTGATCCGCTGTCACACAATAGAAAAAAGACCGCTGCGGCGGTCTTTTTTGTTGCCTCCCAAAGGAGGTATTTAGTGCGGCAGCAGCGGGGTGCCGACGATGGTCTGCGTCAGATGCAGCTTCTCCCGCAGCAGCGGCATGGCGGCCTGAGCGGCCTGCTCGCCCGCCAGAATCGCCTCGTTGCGCGCGGTGAAGTCGCTGCCCTTAACGAACGGTAGCGACGGTGTGATCACCACGTCCGCCTGAGCCAGCTCGGTCTTGTTGATGCTCTGACCCATGATGGCCGTCGTCTGCAGCAGCATGCTCGCCTGCCCCGACACCGCCTGGTTGGACGGGTCTGCCGAGATATTCACTGCAATCACGAACGTTGCGCCCATCTGCTTGACGTACGTCACGGGCACGGGCGCCACCAGCCCCCCGTCCACGTACTGGCGGCCGCTGATCGTTACTGGCTGGAACACGCCTGGGATGCTGCACGACGCACGCACAGCCTGACCGGTATTGCCGCGCCGGAACAGGATCGGCTTGCCGCTCGCCAGGTCCGTCGCGACAATGCCCAGTGGAATGTGCATCTGCTCGATGGGCTTCTGCTTGACCAGCCGGTTGATGTACTTCTCCAGCGCCTCGCCCTTGAGCCAGCCGCCGAAGCGCGTGCCGAAAGGCAGCGCCCAGTCGGCGATCATGGCCTCGTCCATCTTGAGCGCCATGCGGTTCATTTCCAGCCCCGACATACCCGATGCGTAGATCGCTGCCACCACGCTACCGGCGCTCGTGCCGGTGATGAAGTCGATCTGGATGCCTTGGGCTTCCAGCATCTTGATGACGCCGATGTGCGCAAAACCGCGCGCGGCACCACCGCCCAATGCCAACCCGATCCGCACGGGCTGTGTGGCGGGCTGGGCCGTGGGCGGCAGCACCGCTGTGGCGGGGGTGAGGGCCGTTTCGGTTTTGCCGGACGAGAAACCCGTCACGGTGCAGGCGGAGAGGACGGAGGCGCCGGCGGCGCCCAGGAAGAGGCGGCGTTGCATGAGGAGGTTGGGGCGGTTTGATATGCCGCGCAGTGATGTTCAGTCGTAACCGAGCGCACTGCGGCCGGCCGCCATTGTGCCAAAGTTCAGCGACAGGTCGGCCGGATATGCGTGGCACGGTTGCTATAATTTCGGTTTTGATAGAGGCCGCTCAGGATCCGCGCTCGCGGTCCGACTACGCGGCCTTATTCGTTCAGCCATTCCTATGACACAGCGCGTCCGCACTCGTTTCGCTCCCAGCCCCACCGGCTTCATCCACCTCGGCAACATCCGCTCGGCACTCTATCCGTGGGCCTTCGCACGCAAGATGAAGGGAGACTTCATCCTGCGCATCGAAGACACCGATGTGGAGCGTTCCAGCCAGGAAGCTGTCGACGTGATCCTCGAGGCGATGGACTGGCTGGACATGGACATCGATGAAGGCCCGTTTTACCAGATGCAGCGCATGGACCGTTACCGCGCCGTGGTCGCGCAGATGGTTCAGCAGGAACTGGCTTACCCGTGCTACATGAGCACCGAAGAACTCGACGCCCTGCGCGAAGCGCAACGCGAGCGCGGCGAAAAGCCCCGGTACGACGGGACTTGGCGCCCGGCGCCGGGCAAGGTGTTGCCGACGCCGCCGGCGGGCGTGCAGCCGGTGATTCGCTTCAAGAACCCCATCGAGGGCAGTGTCGTGTGGGACGACGCAGTGAAGGGCCGCATCGAGATCTCCAACGACGAACTCGATGACCTCGTGATCGCGCGCCCTGACGGTACGCCCACGTACAACTTCTGTGTGGTCGTGGATGACATGGACATGCAGATCACCCATGTGATTCGCGGCGACGACCACGTCAACAACACGCCCCGCCAGATCAACATTCTGCGCGCGCTGGGCGGTACGCCGCCGGTCTACGCTCACCTGCCGACCGTGCTCAACGAGCAGGGCGAGAAGATGAGCAAGCGCCACGGTGCCATGGCTGTTACGGGCTATCGTGATGCTGGCTATCTGCCCGAAGCCATCGTCAATTACCTCGCCCGCCTGGGCTGGGCGCACGGCGATGCCGAAATCTTCTCGCGCGAGCAGTTCATCGAGTGGTTTGACCTCGAGCACCTGGGCAAGTCGCCCGCGCAATACAACCCTGAAAAGCTCGCCTGGCTGAACAACCACTACATCAAACAGGCCGACAACGCGCGCTTGGCTGGTCTGGTGAAGCCGTTCATCGAGGAGTTGGGTGGCAAGGTGGATGGCGGCCCCGTGCTGGCGGATGTGATCGCACTGGTGAAGGATCGCGCCAACACGCTGCGCGAAGTCGCCCAGACGGCGCTGCTGTTCTATCGCACGGATCTCGCTGTCGAGCCGGAGCTGGCCGCGCAGCACCTCACCGACGATGTGCGTCCGGGCATTGCCGCGCTGGCTGAGAAGCTCAGCGCGCTGCCCGAGTGGAAACGCGAGGCCATTGGAGCTGCCTTCAAGGAAGTGCTCGCAGCAAATGGCTGGAAGATGCCGAAGCTGGCGATGCCGGTGCGCTTGCTGGTGGCAGGGCAACTGCAAACCCCGTCGATTGATGCAGTGCTGGAATTGTTCGGCCGCGACGTTGTTCTGAATCGTCTTGCGGCGTGATGTGTGCGGCGCAAAAAATTTTGCGAAAGGGTATTGCCAAGCGCTAAACACTTCCCCTATACTCTTGTTTTCGCTGCAACACGAAGCGAAATGCGGTAAGAAGCAAGCAGTAAAAGGCAGTACCTTGGGGCTATAGCTCAGCTGGGAGAGCGCTTGCATGGCATGCAAGAGGTCAGCGGTTCGATCCCGCTTAGCTCCACCAAAATGCCGGAAGATTCGATTCAAAAAATAATTTGAAAAGAGGCTTCCAAAACGCAAAAAAGTTCGTTATAGTAGCGGACTTCGCAGCGTAAGACAGAAAGCGTTGCAAAACAGTTTCTGTCCCCTTCGTCTAGAGGCCTAGGACATCACCCTTTCACGGTGAGTACAGGGGTTCGAATCCCCTAGGGGACGCCAAAACAAGAGCTTAACCAGAAGCTCATTAGCAGAATCAGTCTCTAGCTGATTTTGCAACCGACACGGAGCGGTAGTTCAGTCGGTTAGAATACCGGCCTGTCACGCCGGGGGTCGCGGGTTCGAGTCCCGTCCGCTCCGCCAAATCAAAACCCGCTGCTTGCAGCGGGTTTTTTCTTTTGCGCTTTCAATTCAATCCACGCAAATCAAGATTGATACTGCTTTAAAGGGGGAATACCTCGCTTTAATCGGCAGCGCGGCTTACGCGATTGAAATAGCTGACCAGCAGCGCACCTGCCACCATCAAACTCATCCCATTGGCGGCCCAGAAACCAGCCGCGCCGCGCAGGGCCGCAGCAATGTCCCCCAGCAGCCCAAAGCCGAGCACATAACCGCCGCCAAGCCCCACGCCCCACAGCGATAGCGCATAGATCACGGTCGGGATGAGCGCGATCTTGTATGCGCGCAGGATGAACGCTGTCATGACCTGCAGGGCATCAAACATCTGGTAAAAGGCGATGAAAGGCAACAGCGGCACCGCGATTGCCAGGACAGCGTCATCGTGCGTGTAGAGGCTGACCAGCTCGCGCCGCAAGAACAACACGGCCGCGCCAACGATAACCGCGCACATCACCGCCAACTTGATGCCATTCAGCGAGATGCGTCGCGCTGCTACGCGATCGCGGGCGCCGATCGATTGCGCTGCCAACGTGGACGTTGCGATTGATAGCGAGAGCGGCACCATATACGCAACCGCTCCAAGGTTGGCAGCAATCTGATGCCCGGCCAGGACCACCGTGCCAAGGCGCGCGATGAAGATCGCCATCAGCGTGAACGACGTGATCTCGATCAGGTAGGTGAAGCCCATCGGCACCCCCAGACGTACCAGCGCCCACAGCCGCGCACGGTTGGGTGGTGAGTAGTGCGTGAAAATCGCGAACGGCTTGTAAGCCGGATTGCGCATCAAAATGACGGCCGCTGCGGCGAACCATAGCCAACTGATGATCATCGAGGCGAGTGCGCAGCCGGGGCCGCCCATCGCGGGGACGCCCATGCCGCCGTACAGAAACAATGCGTTGAGCGGAAACTTGATGGCGAGCCCGGCGAGCTGCAGTACTGTCACCATCACGGGGCGCGACAGCGCGTTGTTCAACGCAGAGTAGATCCGGAAGCCGAGCGCTGCAGGCAACGCGAGTGCTTCATACCGCAAATAGGCAGTGGCTTTCTCGGCGAGTTCTGGCGTGGCGTCTGCCAGGTGCAGCAGTGGGGCAGGGAACCACAGGATCAGCATGCCGATCGCGGCGAGCACCAGTCCGAGCCAGACGGCTTGGCGAACTTCTTCGCCGATCTCGCCGTACCTTTGCGCGCCGTAGAGTTGTCCGGCGATGGGTGAGAGCGCTTGCAGCACGCCCATCAAGCTGATGTACACCGTCACGTAGATCGACCCGCCGAGCCCGATCGCAGCGAGGTCCGCTGCAGAGGCGCGGCCAGCCATCGCCGTATCGAGAACGCCGAAGGCGATAACAGCCAACTGGCCGATCAGTACTGGCCAGGCCAGTTCGGTAATACGGCGGACGTCGGCGACAAACATGTAGGCTACGGATGCGTTACTGACGCAGCTTGCGTCGGCGTGTGGTTGCCTGTGTGGGCGGCGGATGTGTGGCGGCCGCTGCCTCCGTCAAGCGGTACATGCGGAAGTGCTCGTCACGGTCGGCGGGGCGGCGGCCTTCCCAGATCAGGCGCCACTCGTAATTCGACACGCTTGTCGGCGCGCCGTAGTCGTACGGGTCATGACGCAACAGGATGTCGCAGTTGTCTTCAGCACTGCCAAAACGGATGTGGCCGAAGTACGCGAATGAGGCAAGCTGCGCATCGCCCATGCGGATCGGCTGCACGCACGTGTAGGTGCGCGGCAGCGCCAGGGCGGCGGACTGCGCAACGTCGCGATATGTCTTGGCATAGTTGATGGTGGGCAGCCACAGCGTCATCATCAACACCCACATGAGCGTGGTGCCGGCGGCCGAGATCACCACCGCGCGCCAGATGGCCTTGGGCGCCCGCGATGTGCGCCAGACGACGATCAGCACCCACGCCGCGGTCACGAGCAGCGCGCAGACCAATGCGGTCCAGCTGAACTCGGGCCGGTAGCCCGGCACGATGCGGTACACGTTGCGTGCAAGCTGAGGCGGAAAGCCCGTCATCTTGGCGATCCACAGCAGCCATAGCGTGCCGCCCAGGATGGTGAAGGCCAGCAGCGCAAACCAATCGATTGCGCTGATGGCGCCCCGCTTGAGCGTCGGTAGTGCGAACGTGGCCATCACGGCCATCGGGGGAATCAGTAGCAGGAAGCCGTCGTCGCCCGGGTGAGGCTGCATGAGCAGCAGCGCCAACTGCGGCAGGAGGACGGCCAACGGCAACGTGATATGCGGAGCGGTGCGCATGCCGCCCCAGCTCTTCCACGCCCATGCGGCCAGCGGCCAGACGGGCCACGCGAACAGCGGCAGGTTGCGCGCGACAAAGCCGAGCGAATGCGCTGTCGGGCCAGCGTATTGGTGGCGATCGAAGCGTGCCCATTCGCGGACGTAGGTCACGGCGTCAGTTGGATTGTTTGCCAGCAAGTAGGCCGCCGCCGGCCATGAGCACCCCAGTACGAGGGACACGGGCAGCGCCACTGTCAGCAGCGGACGCAGCGGCAGCACGCGCGTGCCATGCGCGGCGATCAATACGGCCACAGTAATTACCAATGGCAGGATTGGGCCGCCGGCCAGCGACAGGCAGCCGATGCCGACGCCATAGATAAGGCTGCCGTGTACCGGCTTGTCCAACGCCCGGATCAAGCCATACACCGCGACCGCCACGAAGCACAGCGCCCCGACCAACGGTGTTGTTTCGTGACCGCGTTGCGCCAGGCCTACGCAGGCTAGGAAGATCAGCAGTGCGCCATCGGCCAGCGTACGGCCGTAGTCGCGCGTGTTGGGTTGGCCACCGAAGACGAATTCAAACGGTTGAACTTCCGCGCGGCGGCCCAGCAGATAGGCGCCATACCAGATGCACGCGCTGGTGACGAAGAAGAAGAGGGCGGTGGCCAGGCGCGATGCATCCGCTGGGCCCAGCCATTGTCCGAAGAGGCGAATGAGCGCGCCGCCGATCCAGAACACCAGCGGCCCCGATTGCACGACGGGACGCCCGACGATGTTCGGCATCAGCCAGTCCTGCGCGTTGCCGGTGGCCAGTGTCCACATCGCGCCAAAGCCGGCGGCGTCTTCGTTCTTCCACGGGTCGCGCGAGAACAGGCCCGACAGGCCGTAGATCACGCAGATGGCGAGCAGCAGCCACCGCGGCAACTCGCGGGTGGCGGCAGCAGTCAGGCGGATGCGCGAGACGCGGGTGGTGTTCATCGAGTGTCAGACCGGGCGAGCCCGATCGGGGTTGCACAGCGACGTGCGGATCGTAAAGAGGGGCCGAATCAACGGCCGACCATGTGCCGAGAAACAAAAAAGGCAGCCGGAGCTGCCTTTTTCTGACCAGTGAGACGGGCCATCTGGTGAGCCGTCTCCGGCGCCGATATTACTTGGCAGCCTTGCCGATCTTGCTGCCGAACTTGTTGCGGAACTTTTCGACGCGGCCGGCCGTATCCAGAACCTTTTGCTGGCCCGTGTAGAACGGGTGCGATTCGGACGAGACTTCGATCTTGGCCAGCGGATATTCCTTGCCGTCCAGCGTGATCATTTCCTTGGTCTGGATGGTCGAGCGGGTGATGAACTTGAAGTCGCTGGACATGTCTTGGAACACGACTTCGCGGTAATTCGGGTGAATGCCTTCTTTCATGATGAGCCCTGGGGTAGAGGTAGCCAATTCGCGGCGCGCTTCAGGTGCTCACATGGTAGGAGCCACCGTGCGACCAGCCCTCGAATCACTTGCCGGGTGGAGAAACGAGGATTATGCCAGAGAAACAAAGGCTTGGGCAACGCGCTTCCCACAAAAACCGTCGTGCCGTCGCGCCGAAAAGTGACCCAAGAAGCCTATTTTGATCAAGGTTTCGCTAGGCGCTCGATCGTGAGCACGCCGTGACCATCCAGATCTATGGTCTTGGTGTCGCCGACGCGCAACGAGGTGTCGAGGTTGCGCGCCCAGGTATCGACCCGGGCAGGGGCCTCTGCGTCGGGCGAGGGCTGAAACCGATGCAGCGTTACCCCGATGGACAGCGTCTGGAACTCGCCGGACACGACCATCGGCCGCAAGGTGACGTCCACGCCGGTCTTGGCCCAGCGGTGGCGCATGAATTGGCAGGTGGTGGTGTCGCAGCCTAGCGGGATCGTGTCGTCGGGGAGGCCGGCGGCGAAGCGCGCCTCCCATTCTTTGCGCGGCATCGAGCCGCCCACGTCGTACGTGTGCGTATGTTCGAGCAGTGCCACGTGCTGGCCCGTGGCGGATGTGTCGGGCGAGAGCGTGACGCGTTTGGTTTCGGATTGCCCATCGAATTGCGCGGTGACGCTGAGGACCACGGGCACGGGTGGTTGCGCCCACGCTGCGCCGGCAGCGAGACAGCAACCGAGCAGTGTTGTGCGAAGTGCTTGGCGAATCGTCATGGCAGGAATCCCTCCTGGCGTTGCTCAGCGTCCAGCACGCGCCGTGCCGGATCTTGCAGGTAGAAGGCGTGCAGGAGCGCGTACAGCAATGGGAGCGTCTCCAGCAAGGCTGCCGGTTCGACGAAGAACACTTCCGACGCTACCGCAAAGAACTCGGCCGGATGCTGCGCGCCATACGGGTCGAGCAACGAAAGGATCGGATCGTCCCCCCACCGGCGCTCCGGAATCTGCTCGCAACGATCGGCGAAGGCGTCGTATTCCGCATAGAAGTCATCAGCCCATTGCTGGCGATCAACATTGGCATGCAGGCGCGATGAAAACGCCGGAATACCATCCGACTCGCCGTTGAGCATATCGAGCTTGTGCGCGAACTCGTGTACGACCACGTTATATGGCTGCGTGCCTGGCTCGGCCAGCGCACTCCCGAGTTCGATGTCCTGCCACGAGAGGATGACGGGGCCGTGCTCCCATGCCTCGCCGGCAGCTTCTTCACGCACGTTGTGCACAACGCCGTCTTCATCCATGACTTCCTTGCGGATGACGAACTCGCCCGGGTAGATGACCACGCCGTGCCATCCGCCGTACCACGACATGCCCAGCTCCAGGATCGGCACACTGGCTTGCACGGCAATGCTGATCACCATGTCGTCGGTGAGCAGCAAATCGTGCGCGGTGGTGAATTCCTTTTCGGCGATGAAGAGCGTGGCCGTTTCACGCAGACGTGCCAGGTCCGAGTCGGACCAGTCGAGCAGGAAGGGCAGGCCATCGAGCGCGCGTGACCACAGCGCGTCAGAGATGGCGTAGCGGGTCAGGCGCCGCGTGCGTGCGCGGCCGGAGAACCACCGGAGGACGGACGAAAGCATGCGTCCAGTATATCGGCCGTCGCCAGCAACTTTGCGACGCTCGCGTGCGCCCTTGTCGGAGGATCAGGCGACCGAGAGGAGTCGTGCGCCGCGCTGATTGGCGACGTACACCGCCTCGGTGCGGCTGCGGACTTTCAGGCGCCGATACAGCGTGCTGATATGCGCCTTGGCCGTTGCCTCGGAGATGTTCAGCATGCGGCTGATGGTCTTGACCGGATGCCCGCGTGAGAGCAGGACCAGAATTTCGTACTGGCGCGGCGTAATGCCGAGCAGCTTCGGATCGGTCTGCGGGTCGCCTGCGAGCGCCGGGTTGGGCGCGCCATCCAGGCGTGATTCTGGCAGCAACGCGCTGGCCGGAATGTATTGACCGCCCACCAGCACCAGCTCCAGCGAAGCCGCAATGACTTCGCCCGGCGAGTGCTTGAGCGTGTAGCCTGACAAGCCCATCTGCATGAGCGTGCGGATGATGTCGGGCGATTCGGATTCGGCCAGCACGACCACGTGGCGCGCGTGCGGCCGGTGCATGATCTCGCCGATGGCCGACAGCTCGTCCAGATGTGGCAGCGGCAGGCCGATGACAAGAAGGCCCGCGTCGGCATTGGTTTCGATGGCGTCGAACATCCCTTCGTCTGGTTCGACGACTGTGACGCCAGTGACGCCCTTGAGCGCCCGTAGCAGGTGCGCAATGCCTGTGCGCACCAACGGATGGGCTTCGATCAAAACAGTGTTCATCGTTGTTCTCGACCTGTTACCGATCTTGCGAACATCCTTGTCGCCCAGGCGAGATACAGGCCGGAGCAGACCCCCGTTCCGAATCATTTTAGTGGCGGAAGTCAAAAATGACAGCCGCCGCGGCCATGCCCCGGGACCCTCGTTGCTGCCTCTTGGCTACTGTAGCCCAGCGTTCGCCAAGGCGCGCACTTCAACCAACGGAAAGCCAGTACCCGATAACAGCGGTTTTCATGGCGACTGCTGTTTCAGTCGCGACACAAAAATCGCATGCCATGCCGGGTTTGGCAGCTCTCCGTGTGGAAAATATCCCGTTAAAACAAGGTGTTAGCCGTCATGGCATGGATGTCGCTCTATACCCGTTGGGGAGGAGCGAGCCATGCCGACAATCGCGCAGCGCTGTGCTCGACGTTTGCCGTTCGGGTGGACGGTCGAGAAGACCGGAGTGGTCGCAAGCCGCACGGCCATGGCGCCTGCGCTCGCATTAGACGGCGATTTCGTCGTGCAGCGTGCAATCACACTGCTGATCGCCCTTCGAAGCGTTCTCGCCGATACGTTGCCGGCGCGACTCGCATTCGGTCTTGTTCCCACCCGCGCATTCGATCCATCCACCGGTTCTATCGTGTCCGCGCTCTCGGACGGCGAACTGAGTACGTCGCATGCGTGGCTTAACAATCCAACGGCGACGGGGCTTGCGCAATCCCCCCGGAAGTGGGGTGTGTCCTCGGGTTATGCCAGCTACGGCGCCGCGTTATCGGCGCCGCGACAGTCTCTTGGCAGAGACCGTCGCTCGCTGCTCGACCCCGTGCTCACCAAAATGTGGCGCTTTCGCAACGTGCGCGGGACACATCGGCGTAACGGTTGTTCAACGGTTTCGTGCTCCGTCCCCCGGCGGGCACTCTTTTCTCAATGGCCATCCTCGAACGGGATCCCGATGCAAACCAACCTGACCGCGTTTGCAGCACTGGCGCCGCCGGCCCATTCGCGCCCATGCGGGCGGCCAGCAGCAAATTCAGCGCATTGAACCAAGTATTGGAGGGATCAGATGAGGAATGCGGGAGGCAGGCCCTGTCGAGCCGTTCCTCCCTTTTCCCAAAGCACTTCCGGAGGCGTAGCTGCCACGCTAGGCCGGATGCAGCGGATGCTCCGCCCGAATGCCGTGCTTCTGCATCAGTCGATACAGCGTGACGCGAGATACCGCCAATTCGCGTGCCGTCATGCCCATATGGAAGCCGTTGCGGGCGATGGCCGTGCGGATGGCATCCGACTCGGCGCCTTCGCGCGCTTCTTCCAGCGTCTGGCCCGACACGGATGCGTAGCCTTCGAGGTGCAGGTCAGCGGCGGAGATCTTGCGGTTGTCGGTCATCACCAGCGCCCGGCGCACGCGGTTGATGAGTTCGCGCACGTTGCCCGGCCACGGGTAATGCATCATCGCGTGCAACGCGCAGGGAGTGAACCCGCGGATGCGGTGCGACGCCTCGCTGGCGTGCTGGGCGAGGATGTGTTCGGCCAGCAGCACGATGTCGCTCCCGCGCTCGCGCAGCGGTGGCACCGACAAAGTCAGCACACACAGTCGATGGAACAGGTCGGTGCGGAATCCGCCGTGATGTTGGGCCGCTTCCAGATCCACGTGCGTTGCCGAGATGATGCGGAGGTCGAGCGGAATCGCCTGGTGCCCGCCCAGCCGCGTGATCGTGCCTTGCTGCAGGAAACGCAGCAAGCTGACTTGGCTCTCGAGCGGCAGGTCGCCGATTTCATCGAGGAACAGCGTGCCGCCATTGGCATGCTCAACCCAGCCGATATGACGTTGATGCGCGCCGGTAAATGCGCCTTTTTCGTAGCCGAACAATTCGGACTGGATCAGGTGCGGCGGAATCGCACCGCAGTTGATGGCGATGAACGGCCCGCCCGCGCGCGAGGAGGCTTCGTGAATGGCCTGCGCAGTCAGTTCTTTGCCGGTGCCGGACTCCCCTGCGATAAAGGCCGGCGCACTGTTCTGCGCGACCTTGCGAATGGCGCGGAACAGTCCGTGCATGGCGGGGCACTCGCCCAGCATGCGCGCATGATTGGCCTTCGGCGCCGGCGAAGCCTCCTGGGCGAGCGAGGCCATGCCCCAGGCGTGACGCAGCGAATACGCAGCCTCGTCCATCCGAAGCGGCATCTGGACGTAGTCCACGCAGTAATCGCGCACCAGCTGGCGTACGCGCTCCTGGTTCAACATGGCCGGTGGCAGCGCTGCCACCCAGCCAACATGCGAGACCTGCATGCAGCGTTCGAGCAAATCCAGCTCCGCAGCCGAGAACGCGCTGCCGAAATCGACCAATCCTGCCTTGGGAGCGCTGTCGCGAATGGCGCAGCCCAGTTCACGCATCGACGTTACGCGCCGCACGTGCCAGTCTGCCCCTAGAATCGTCTCGTCGATCTCCCCCATTCCCGCGCGCGACGCCACTACGACGGTTCGGCACGCAGCAGTACATTCCAGCGACTCTTCGCGCATGGTTTCCCCCGTTCGATTTTTGGTGTGGTTCCTTCTTTGCCGAGGCGGCTCAGCCCGGGCAGGCTTGCAGTATGGTTGCCGGGTTTCTGTTTTGCGATGACGTTTAAGGACGATGGTTGCAAACGCTTGCGCGCCCGACCTGTAATGCAAATGAACTAGCGAATTTCACAACTTTGACGAGAAAATCCGCTGGAAAAACAGACAGTTGACGCAGCAATAAAAAAGCGCACCACAATGGGTGCGCTTTTCGCTATGCAGGTAGGAGACTCAGCCGCCGCGTCGCATCATGTCGAAGAACTCGGCGTTGTTCTTTGTCGTCTTGAGTTTGTCGAGCAGGAATTCCATCGCCTCGACTTCATCCATGTCATGGATGAACTTACGCAGGATCCACACCTTCTGCAGGATGTCCGGCTTGATCAGCAGTTCCTCGCGGCGCGTGCCTGACTTGTTCAGGTTAATGGCGGGGTAGACGCGCTTCTCTGCCAGGCGGCGTTCCAGGTGCACTTCCATGTTGCCGGTGCCCTTGAATTCTTCGTAGATCACGTCGTCCATGCGGCTGCCCGTTTCGATCAGCGCCGTGCCGATGATGGTGAGCGAACCACCTTCCTCCAGGTTACGTGCCGCACCGAAGAAACGCTTCGGACGCTGCAGCGCGTTGGCATCGACACCGCCGGTCAGCACCTTGCCCGAGGTCGGCACCACGGTGTTGTAGGCGCGGGCAAGACGCGTGATCGAATCCAGCACGATCACCACGTCCTTCTTCAGCTCGACCAGGCGTTTGGCCTTTTCGATGACCATTTCAGCCACTTGCACGTGACGCACGGCAGGCTCATCGAACGTCGATGCCACCACTTCGCCGCGCACGGTGCGCTGCATTTCAGTCACTTCTTCCGGACGCTCGTCGATCAGCAGCACGAAAAGCTCGGCTTCCGGATGGTTGGTCGCGATGGCGTGCGCAATGTGCTGCAGCATCACGGTCTTGCCCGACTTCGGGCTTGCCACCAGCAAGGCGCGCTGGCCGCGGCCGATCGGGGCAATCATGTCGATGATGCGGCCGGTGATGTTCTCTTCGGCTTTGATGTCGCGTTCGAGCGTGAGCGGCTTGTTCGGGTGCAGCGGCGTCAGGTTCTCGAACATGATGCGGTTCTTGACCGCTTCAGGAGGCTGCGTGTTGACCTTGTCGACCTTCACCAGCGCGAAGTAGCGCTCGCCATCCTTGGGCGTGCGGACTTCACCTTCGATCGTGTCGCCGGTGTGCAGATTGAAACGGCGGATCTGCGACGGGCTGATATAGATGTCGTCGGTGCTGGCCAGATACGACGTTTCCGGCGAGCGCAGAAAACCGAAGCCATCAGGCAGCACTTCAAGCGTGCCGTCACCGAAAATCGTTTCTCCCTGTTTCGCCTTCTTTTTCAGGATGGCAAACATCAATTCCTGTTTGCGCATGCGCTGCGCGTTATCGATCTCCAGCTGCCCCGCCATTTCCAGCAATTGGGACACGTGCAAGGATTTCAGTTCTGTCAGATGCATAGACGAAAGATGAGGGAAGGGCCCGGACGGGCGGCGAAACGAGAGACGGGGGAGGGGGGAACGGTCGAGCGAACGCTCGGGGAAACAGATTGGCTGCCATCTTAGCACAACGCTGGCGAGCTTCCAGGCGGAAGTGCGCCAGCGTGTGTGGGGGGCAACGCGAAGGGTCGCCCGCAGCCGAAAATGGCTTACAGGTGGCTGTCCAGGAACGCGGTCAGTTGCGACTTGGACAGCGCGCCCACCTTTTGGGCGGCCACAGCGCCATTCTTGAACAGAATCAGCGTCGGGATGCCGCGAATGCCGAACTTGGCCGGCACGCCCTGGTTCTCATCGACGTTGATCTTGGCGATCTGCACCTTCTCGCCGTAGTCCTTGGAAACTTCGTCCAGTATCGGGGCGATCATTTTGCAGGGACCGCACCATTCGGCCCAGAAATCGACCAGCACGGGTTTGTCGGACTTGAGCACGTCTGCCTCGAAGGACGCGTCGCTCACATACTTGATCTGTTCGCTCATGGCGGGAACCTCTGTTATTTCGTAAAAGCTGGCGACGTGCGCCGAACCCATACATTACACGATTACACGAACCGGCGTGTATTGGGACCACTGTCGGCGCGGGTGCTGCTGATATAGTACCGACGCCCCCATTTTCAATCGATTCAGCCGTTGATTCTGCCTATCGCGCCGATAGCCGCAGGGTCTGCGCTTTCCGGTATATCGCCATATTCCCTCGCATGCAGACGCTTGCCTTCGCGCCTGGCCCAGCATTCCTTTCTCGTGCCGCCGACGCTGCATGGCGCTTTCTGGATGCGCATGCACAATCCTCGGGCACGGCAACGATTGTTGTGCCGACAGCCGCGCAGATTCCGGGTGTGCGCAGTGCTCTGCATGCCAGCGCGCAAGCGGCCGGCACGCCGCGTTTGCTACCGCGCATTCTGACGCTGGGGCATTGGCTGCTTGATTTGCCGCCGGAAGCGGATTCGCCCGCCGCGCGCACGCCGCTGTCTCGACTGCTTGCGGTGCAGCAGGCCCTCAAGACGCAGGCATGGCTGCGTGAAGCGCTTGGCGCGCAGGACGAGGCAGCCCTCTGGGGCGTGGCGCAGGTACTCGTGACGGTGTCGGATGAGTTGTCGCAACGTTGGCTGACGCTGGACGCAGCACACAGCGGGGTACATGGACGCCACGACGAATTGGAGTCGGCGCTGGCTGAGGCGTTGGAGCGCACCTACGCACAGTTGTCCGAACGCTTTCTCGGTACCGAATCGCGCATCGTGCTGACGTTCTGGCGGTTGCTTTCGGGCGCGGCGGACCCGATTCCAATGCGGTTGCGTGCCATGCGCCGCTTGCTGGACGAACTGAACGGGCCGATCGTGTGGATGAGCCCGACCGATCCCGAGGCGGTCGATCTGGATTTCCTGCAGCGCGCCGCCGAACGCGTGCCGGTGCTGAACATCGGCTACGACTGGAATGCGCCTGAAACCGGCGTGTCTGCGGCGCCTTCCACGCACGCGGATTTCCGCGATCTGCTGCTGCACGCCTGGCCCGAATGCGCCACGCCTGCCCAGGCGGCTGACGATGCTGCCGATGCGCAGATTCCGGCGCCAATCTTGCGCATTGCCGGCGCTGTCCGCTTTGAGGACGAGGCGGCCTTCGCCGCGCATACGCTGGTCGATTGGTTGAACGCCGGACGCCGCTCGCTGGCATTGGTGGCGCAGGATCGCATCGTCGCGCGGCGTGTTCGCGCGTTGCTGGCGCGTGTGAACGTGCCCGTACGCGACGAGACTGGCTGGAAGCTCTCCACGACGCGCGCCGCTGCGGCGCTCATGCGCTGGGTCGACGTGGTGCAAGGGGATGGCGATACCGCGGCGCTGCTCGATCTCATCAAAAGCCCGTTCTGTTTGCGCGATGCCGACGCCGGCACTGCCACGCCCGCATGGGTTGCAGAACTGGAGCGCCGGGTGCGTCGGCACAACGTTTCGGGCGGCTGGGGACGGCTGCGCCGTCTGGTGGCCGATCGTCCGGCCGAAGATGCCGAGGGCGTAGCAAAGGTCAGCCGCCTGGCCGATCGCCTGGGCGTGCTGGCCGACGAAGCGGCGCTGTGGCGCCGTGCCGGCAGCGCCACGCTCGACGCGTGGATAACGCTGTTGGCAGGCACACTCGATCGTCTGCATATGCGCACCGGTTTGCAGAACGACGACGCAGGGCGCCAATTGCTGGATTGGATTGACCGCCTGCGAGTCTCCATACATGGCAGCACCGATGCGGGTGCGCGGTTCTCGCTCACGGAGTGGCGCGCGTTGCTCTCGATGCTGCTTGAGTCCGCCGTCTTCAGCGAGCCTTCACCGCCAGCGGACCGGCGTGTTGTCATCCTGCCGTTGAATGGCGCTCGGATGCGGCGCTTTGATGGCGTCGTGGTGGTGGGTTGCGACGATGCGCAGTTGCCGTCGGCGCAGCCGGAATGGCTGTTCTTCTCCAACGACGTGCGACGTGAGCTCGGTTTGCCCGATCGCACTCAGCGCTTTGCGCAGCAGGCGCGCGACCTGGCCGAAGTGCTGCTCAATCAGCCCGAGGTGGTGTTGTCCTGGCAACGCCACGGCGGACGCGGCGAGCCGCATCGCCTTTCGGGCTGGCTCGAACGCTTGCAGCGCCGGTTGGCGGTGAGCGGCGTGCGTATCGATACGTCGGTCTCGTTGCCCAGTTTGCAGACCACGAGCCAGCCAACCGATATGCCGGCGCCCGCCGCGCCGACGCTGGTGCCGTCCACGCTGAGTGCGGCCGCTTACAACAGCCTGCGCCGCTGCCCGTACCAGTTTTTCGTCGGTCGCATGCTGCGGCTGGGCGAGTTGGAAGAGGTTTCCGACGAGCTGGAGAAACGCGACATCGGCGAGATCCTGCACGCGATCCTGCATCGCTTTCACCGGCAATTGCTGGAAGCGCCAATGCACGATCCGGCCGATCGTCAGGGGCTTCTGCAGACCATCACCGACGAACAGTTCAGCCCGCTGTTGGCCGAGGACGGCAACGCGTTGCGCTTCTATCGGCGCTGGCTCGGCGTGATGCCGTCGTATTTGGCGTGGCAGGCTGCGCGTGAGGCTGACGGCTGGCGCTTTGAGGCGGGTGAGGTCGATGTCGATACGTCCATCACGTTGTCGGACGAGCGGCCGCTGCGCTTGCGCGGCCGTATTGACCGCATCGACGTGCATGACGAACACGGCGTGGCGGTGCTCGACTACAAGACACAATCGCAAATGGTGCTGGTGCGTCGTGCCAAGACGCCGTTTGAGGATTGCCAGATACCGTTTTACGGCGTGCTCGATGCGCGTGCAGATTCGGGCAGCTGGGTTTCGCTGGACGGAGAGGCGCGCAGTGACAAGCGCGACGTTGCATTACCCGACTTCACGCAGGTTGTCGACTGGCTGATCGAACAGATGCAAAAGGACATGGCTGCCCTTGCAGCGGGTGCGCCGCTGCCTGCGTTCGGCGATGAATCGGCGTGCCGCTACTGCGCGGCGCGCGGCCTGTGCCGCAAGGGGTATTGGACAGACGGCGCACCGCGCGAGCCGGAGGGCGCGGCATGAGCGATCACGCTTACGAACGCGACGGCGCAGCCGTCTCGCCTGAAGCTTTTTCGCGCGCCGCGTGTGACCCGCAGCGCTCCGTTGTGGTGGAAGCGTGCGCGGGCAGCGGCAAGACGTGGTTGCTGGTCACGCGCATGCTGCGCTTGCTGCTGGCAGGCGCAGCGCCGTCGGACATCCTCGCCATTACGTTTACGCGCAAGGCCGCCGAAGAGATGCGCCAGCGTTTGCTCGACATCCTCGCGCAACTAGCCAGCGCCGACGATGAGGGCGTTGCGCGAGAACTCATCGCTCGCACGGTGGATGAACGCGATGCCCCGGCGCTGATTGAAACTGCGCGTGGGCTGTATGCGCGCGTGCTGGAATCACCATCGCGCATGGCGATTGATACGTTCCACGGCTGGTTCGGGTCGCTGCTGCGCGGGGCGCCGCTGTCGTCGGGCGTGCAGCAGGGCGCGTCGTTGCGTGAAGACGCCGGGCGGCTGCGGCGCGAAGCCTGGGCGCCTTTCTGGCGCGGCTTGCTGGCCGAAGATCAAGCTGACTTGCGTGCCGCGTACGAGGCGCTTGCCGATCTGGTCGGCGATTTCCAGGCCGGTCGCCTGCTCGATGCAGTGTTCCACCAGCGCAGCGACTGGTGGGCGTACAAGACGCAGGCGGGCGGACGTCCGCTGGATGCGTTGGACGCACTGCTTGGCGACGATGCGACGGTCGATCCGCTGATCGAAGCGCTGCAGGATGCGGCGTTGTTGGCCGACATGCTGCGCGTGTCCGGCTGGCTTGGGCGGGGCGGTGCGGCCGAGGGCAAGCGCGCCGTGGCCATCGAATCGGCGGTGACTGCTGCGCGCGGAATGGACGTGTCGGACGAGGCCGCTCGCGCGCAAGCATTCGATGCGCTCTTCGCCGCCTTCCATACGCAGGCCGGCAAGGCACGCGCCTGCAAACCGACCAAGGCGCTCATCAAAGCGATCGGCGACGAGCACGCGCAAACGCTGGTGACCTTGCACACCACGCTCTGCGAAACGCTGACGACGATTCAAGCCCGCCGCCAGGAAGCCCACGTGCGCGCCGTCAACGCTGCATTGTTTGCTCTGGGCGACGCACTGATCGATCGCTATCAGGCGTACAAGCGCCAGGCGCGCGCAATGGATTTCACCGATCTCGAATGGGAAGCGGCGCGCCTGATGCAGCAAGAGGACACAGCCGCTTACCTGCAGGTGCGGCTCGACGCGCGCTACAAGCACCTGCTGCTCGACGAGTTTCAAGATACGAACCCGATGCAGTGGCGCATCCTGCAAGGCTGGCTGGCCGGTTATGCCGGCACCGGCACGCAGCCGAGCGTGTTTCTGGTGGGCGATCCGAAGCAGTCGATCTACCGTTTTCGCCGCGCCGACGCACGATTGTTCGATGCTGCACGCGAAATGCTGGTTGCAGAATTCAACGCGACCGTGCTGCGTACGAATCGCACGCGTCGCAACGCTCCGGCCGTGCTGGAGTGGGTCAACGCCGTGTTCCTGCAAGCGCGGGCGCGCGGCGACTATCCCATCTACGCCGAGCAGAGCACCGCCGTGGATGCACCCATCGGGCAGGCGTTGTTGTTGCCGCTGGTGCCGGTGTCCGAGGTCGAGCAGGTCGACGAAATCAAACCTCGCGATACGCTCACCGAACCGCGCGAAGAAGCCGGCGATTCACAGCGATATGCCGAGGGCCGCCAGGTGGCCGCTTGCCTGCGCGCATTGCACGCCAATGACTGCGTTCGCGAAGGTGGTGTCGAGCGCCCCGTGCGGTGGAGCGATTTCCAATTGCTCGTCCGCCGCAAACGCTATCTCGCCGATTACGAACGTGCGCTGCGCCACGCCGGCGTGCCGTATCTGAGCCCGCGCCGTGGGGGTCTGCTGGCTACGCTCGAAGCGCTTGATCTGTGCGCGCTGCTTGATTTTCTGATGACGCCGCAGGCCGACTTGTCGCTCGCGCATGTGCTGCGCAGCCCCATCTTCGCCGCCACGGACGACCACCTCATCGCACTGGCGCAGTTTGGCGAAGGCGCGGTCGCATTGACGTGGTGGGAGCGCCTGACCGCACTGGCCAGCCGGGCTGATGCGGCGGGCCCCTTGCGCTACGCGCATCGCATGCTGTCACGCTGGCTGGCGGTGGCGCCCACGCTGCCCGTGCACGATCTACTCGATCACATCGTCTACACCGGCGAACTCAAGCGCCGCTATGCCGAGCGCGCACCGGCTGCAAACCGCGACCAAGTGCTCGCCAACCTGGATGCGTTCTTGAAGCTCGCGCTCGATCTGGACGGTGGTCGCTATCCGAGCCTGCCGAAATTCATGGCCGAGCTACGCGCCATCCGCCAGGGCGATGAGGATGAAAGCCCTGACGAAGGCACGCAGGGCGACACAGAGGCGCCGGATGCAATCGACGCCGAAGTCGCCAGCGAAGGTCTCGATGCGGTACAGATCCTGACCGTGCATGCGTCCAAGGGGCTGGAAGCGCCGTTCGTTGCGCTGCTCGATAGCCACCACAGCGACGCGCGTGTCGATACGGCCGGCGTCCTGATCGACTGGCCGCCCGGCGCGCAGGCGCCTGCGCATTTTTCCGCGTTCGGCAAGACGTCCGAGCGCGGCCTCGCGCGCGAGCGTCTCTTCAAGCAAGAAAACGAGCTTTCCGAGCGCGAGAACTGGAACCTGCTCTACGTGGCGATGACGCGTGCGCGGCAAGCGCTGATCGTTTCCGGCGTGGCGAACAAGCGTGATGCCACGGCGGCCCAATCTGTCGATGAAGGTGATGCGCCCGAGGTGGACGGCACGGCGAGCTGGTACACGCTGCTCGCCGCGGCAGGCGTAGCGTCACCCGCTCCGGTGGTTGATGGCGCAGCCGATGCGGCTGTCAGTGCATCAGGGCAGGAGGCAGTCTCGTATCACGATTTCCGCGCGCCGCTTACAGTGACGGTGCGTGTTGGCGCCCCCGGCGCTGTCGCTGAGGGCGCTGCCGATATCGTTTTTGATCAAGGCGCCGTCGCGCAGGGCGAACTGCTGCATGCGGTGCTCGAGCGCCTGACGCGCCGTGGCCTGCCCGAACAGGCGCCTGACGCCGAGACGATCGCGCGCTGGTTCAGCGCAACCGGCGTCACGCAAGCCGACGCCACACGCACCGCCGAAGCCGTGCGCCGGATGCTTTCAGCCGAGACGCTGGCGCATGTCTTCGACCCCGCGCGCTTCGATGCCGCGCATAACGAGATCGAACTTTTCGGCCCAGACGGTGCGCTGTTGCGCATCGATCGCCTGATCGAACGTGGCAACGACATTCTCGTGGTCGACTACAAGCTGCGCTTGCTGCCGGTCGAACGCGTCGCCTATGCAGATCAGTTGCGCGGCTACGTGGCCGCCGTCGCGCCGATGTATCCAGGGCGCACCGTGCGCGCAGGCGTGGCTACCGCACAGGGCGAATGGATCGATCTGGAATCGTTGCCGAAGCCCGTCCAGGCGTCACACGACGACAGCCAAGGCGCGCTGTTCTGATGCGGGCGGCGAAAACAAAAAGGGGAGGGGAGGGGTGATGCAGAGGGGAAAAGAGAAGGGGGACGAGCCTGACCCTCGGCACTGGCGGAAAACGGCTGTGGCTGCTTCGTTCCCGACCTGACCAGGTTGACCGCGCCACCATGCGAGGAGGCCCGTCCGACCGGCATTGTAACCGACTCCCGCGTCCCCACCTGAATATCCTTGCAAATCGCTCGGCGCGCATGGCGGTTGACCCCGCCGAAACCGCGTCGGAAATCCACCTCGCTTTGCTACAATCCGCCGCATGAGTTATCAAGTGCTCGCCCGCAAGTGGCGCCCTCGCGATTTCACCACGCTGGTCGGTCAGGAACACGTGGTGAAAGCGCTCACGCATGCGCTCGAACAGCAGCGCCTGCATCACGCATACCTGTTTACGGGCACGCGCGGTGTGGGCAAGACGACGCTGTCGCGCATCCTTGCTAAATCGCTCAATTGCGTCGGCGCGGATGGGCAGGGCAGCATCACCGCGCAGCCGTGCGGTGTGTGCCGCGCCTGTACCGAGATCGATGCCGGGCGCTTTGTCGATTACATCGAGATGGATGCCGCCTCCAACCGCGGCGTCGACGAGATGGCCCAGTTGCTGGACCGCGCGGTCTACGCGCCAACCAGCGGCCGCTTCAAGGTCTACATGATCGACGAAGTGCACATGCTGACCAACCACGCCTTCAACGCGATGCTGAAGACGCTGGAAGAGCCGCCCGAGCACGTTAAGTTCATTCTTGCGACCACCGATCCGCAGAAGATTCCGGTGACGGTGCTGTCGCGCTGCCTGCAGTTCAACCTCAAGCAGATGCCGCCGGGGCACATCGTGTCTCACCTCGACCGCATTCTTGGCGAAGAGGGCATCGCCCACGAGCCGAACGCGCTGCGTCTGCTGGCGGCCGCCGCACAGGGGTCGATGCGCGATGCGCTGTCGCTTACCGACCAAGCCATCGCGTACAGCGCCGGCGAGGTGAGCGAGGCTGCCGTGCGGGGCATGCTCGGCGCGATTGATCAAAGCTACCTTGTGCGCCTGCTCGATGCGCTGGCCGATGAGAACGGCGCGGCGCTTGTCGAGATTGCCGACGAGATGGCCGGGCGCAGTCTGAGCTTCTCGGGCGCGCTGCAGGATCTTGCATCCTTGCTGCAGAAGATTGCGCTGGCGCAGGTCGTGCCTGCCGCTGTGCAGGACGACTGGCCCGAGGCCGACGATGTACGTCGCCTTGCGGAGCGGTTCGACGCGCAGGCGGTGCAACTGTTCTACCAGTTTGCCAACCTGGGCCGGAACGAACTGGCGCTTGCGCCGGATGAATACGCCGGCTTCACGATGACGCTGCTGCGCATGCTGGCGTTCCAGCCCGGACAGTCGGGTGGGGACGCACCGCCGCCTTCAGGCGGTGGCGGCGGGAAACGGGCGATGCCGCTGGCGGTAACGCCGGCCGCATCGACGCGCCCGGCCGCCACAGCGACCGCGCCCGTGGCGGCACCGGTTGCTGAGGTTGCGCCAGTGGTGGTGCGTCCGGAGCCGGTGGTCGAGGCGCCGCGTGCGACTTACCAGGCAACTCCGCCGGCGCCGGCGCCCGCTGCGGCCGTTGCAGATACGCCGGCTGCTGCGGCCCCAGCGCGTCGCTCGCCGGCAATGGAAGCGTTGGCCGCTGCGCGTCAGGCGTCAAGCCGGGGCCGTGGTGGTGCTTCGGCGCCTGCTGCTGCACCGGTAGCCGCGCCTGCGCCTGTGGCTCGTCCTGCTGCTCCCGTCGCTCCCGTCGCGGGTCCACGTCCGAATCCGGCTGCTGCTGTTTCCCCGCCGCAACGCCGTGAACGGCCCGTTGCAGTTGCCACGCCCGCCGATGATGGCCCGCCGCCCTGGGATGAAATGCCGGGCGAATTTGCTTCGCCGTCGCTTGAAGAGATGGACGCAGCCTTTGCCGGTTGGGATTCCGCTTCGAGCGTGCGCCCTGGTGCGCCTGAACCGGCGGCAACCCGTCCAGCACAGATCGAGGCGCCGGCAGCTGCACCTGTGCCGGCCAAGACGGTTGTCCCGGAGCCGGTAGCCGCTGCTACGCCGCCTGACTTGAGCGCCAGCAGCCTTGCCACCTTCGACGGCAATTGGCCGGCGCTGGCAGCGAGCCTGCCGATCCGCGGTCTGGCCCAACAGCTGGCTTACCAGAGCGAGTTGGCAGCCGTGGAAGGCGTCACGATGCGCCTTCGCGTGCCGCTGCCCCCACTCACCGATGCCAACGTCGTCGAGCGTCTGGAGGCGGCACTGACAGAACACTTCGGCACGCCCGTTCGCGTGGCGTGCGAGATCGGACCTGCACGCGCCACCGCGGCGGCTCTGGATGCCGAGCAGCGTGCCGAACGGCAACGCAATGCAGAAGATGCCATCGCGGCCAACCCGTTTGTGCAGGCGCTGGTCCGGGACTTTGCTGCGCAGGTCGTCCCCGGTTCGATCCAACCGCACGCGCACTGAGCCCCATTCCAAGACTGAATATTGAATACCAGCGCGCCAACCTGAGCGGCGCGCCCTGTACGACCCATTTCAAGGAGCAACGACCATGATGAAAGGCCAGATCGCCGGGCTGATGAAGCAGGCCCAGCAGATGCAGGAAAACATGAAGAAAGCGCAGGAGCAGCTCGCTCTGATCGAGGTGGAAGGCGTGTCCGGCGCGGGCCTCGTGAAGGTGGTGATGACCTGCAAGAACGACGTGAAGCGTGTGTCGATCGACCCCAGCCTGCTGGCCGAAGGCGAAGACAAGGATCTGCTGGAAGACCTGATCGCCGCCGCGTTCAATGACGCCGTGCGCAAGGCCGAGGCCACCGCGCAAGAGAAGATGGGCTCGCTCACTTCCGGCCTGGGCGGCATGGCGAGCATGCTGCCGCCCGGCTTCAAGCTGCCGTTCTAAGCGACGCTCATCGGGATCGCGCCATGGTGCTGGAATCCGCGCTGCTGCACGTCAGGCCCGGCCAGGAAGCCGCCTTCGAAGCGGCCTTCGGCGAGGCTCGCCACATCATTGGTGCGATGCGGGGTTTCGTTTCGCTGTCGTTGTCGCGCTGCATGGAGCGGGCGAGCGACTATCTGCTGCTCGTGCAATGGCAGACGCTGGAAGATCACACCATCGGCTTCCGGCAATCGCCCGAGTACCAGCGCTGGCGTGCGCTGCTGCATCACTTCTATGATCCGATGCCGGAGGTGCTGCACCACACGACCGTTCTGGAGCACGCGTGATGCGTAACGCTCCAGGCACGCCGTCGGCGCTGCAGATGTTGGTTGAGGCCCTGCGCGTGCTGCCGGGCGTCGGCCCCAAGTCTGCCCAGCGGATGGCGTACCACTTGATGCAGCACGACCGCGAAGGCGCTGCACAGTTGGCCCAGGCGCTGTCCGACGCGACGGAATCGATCCAGCACTGCAGCCGTTGCAATACCTTCACTGAGCAGGAAATCTGCGAAACCTGCCTGGACACGCGCCGCGATGCGTCGGTCCTTTGCGTGGTGGAAACGCCCGCCGATCAGATGATGATCGAGCAGACCCTCACCTATCGCGGCCAGTATTTTGTGCTGATGGGGCGGCTCTCGCCGCTGGACAATATCGGCCCGAAAGAAATCCACCTCGAACGGCTGCTGGCCCGCGCGACCGATCCTGCGCTGGGTGGCCCGTGCTCCGAAGTCATCCTTGCCACCAATTTCACCAGCGAAGGCGAGGCGACCGCCCACTACATCGGCGAGATGTTGAAGGCGCGCGGAATCAAGGCGACGCGTCTGGCGCGCGGTGTGCCGGTGGGCGGTGAGCTGGAATACGTGGACGCGGGCACCATCGCCCGCGCGGTGCTGGATCGGCGCCAGCTCTGAGCCGGCGCCGCTGAGCGTCAGAACTCGGTATGCAGCCGCGTACCGAAGAACACGGCAGGACCGCGGTCCGCGTTGTAGCCGGGATTGCGAATCCATTGCGCGTCGGCGCTGATCCACAGGTGCTTGGCCGCCTGGAAGCTATAGAAGGCCTCGAGGATCTGCTCGGGCGCATAGTTCAGCTTGCCGTCTCCCAGAAATACGCCCACGCCGCCTTGCTGCAGGTAGCGGCGGTGATCCGGCGACAGCATGTTGATGGCCGCCGCCAGGCCCACCGTGTCTTCCGAACGTCCCCATTTGCTGCCCTTGACGAGCGTGCCGAACGACACAGCGCGATCGATTTCCGTAAAGGCGTAGGTTTCCGTCTTGCCATCTGCCCACGATGCGCGTGCGAAGACGCCAATGTCATCGTTGATCTGCTGTTCGCCGCCAATACCGATGCCGATCTTGGTGTTGTCGCGTCGCGCGAGGCTGATGTCCGGCGCGCTGCCCGTCGACTGGCCAAGGGCGAGTGCATCGTCGTAGCGCGCCATATTGGTCCGGTTGCGGAAGAGCATGACGCGCAGCTTGCCGGGCTGACCGGCAAGCGTGTGGCTGCGCTCCACTTCAAAAACATCGCCGTAGTGGCGGCCGATGCGCGTGTCCAGCGGCAGGCCGTTGGACTCTTCGGGCTGGATGAAGCGGCCAATGCGGTAGGCCCAGTCGCCGTCGTAATACTCCAGCGCTGCGCCCCATGTGTAGCCACGCGCATCGGCGGCGTAGTCGAATGCGCCATGCGTGAGGAACGACCAGTTCAGGAATTGCGTGCGGGGGTCGTGCGCGTAGGTCACGCCGTCGAACACGTCCAGCACCGAGAAATTGCCTGCCGTGAAGACCAGCCGACGCTTGTCGACCTGGCCGGCAAACTGATTCATCGCGGCTTCCCGCTCTTCGTTGCCGCCGCCCAGGCCGACCGTCTGGCGGAAGAAGGCGCGTGCGCGGTAGAGCGTCGGGTTTGGGCCGGCGGTTTTGGCCAGTTCGCCATTGGTGAGTCCGGCCAGGCCATGCAGACCTGAGAAGGGCTGACCGAGCGCCATTTCCGGATTGATGTGCACTTCAGCGCCTTGCCATAGGCGCATACCCAGATCGAGCGTGGTCGTGACCGAATAGCTGGTGGTGGATTTGCCCGACAGGCTGTTCGGCCCGCTGTATGGCGAGTGGAACGACAGGTCGTGCTGCCACACGTAGGTGGCCTGGCCATGCACGGCAAAGCGGTCGGGATCGTTGATCGCCCAACTGGCGGTGTCGCCCGTGCTGCTTTCGGCTGCCAAGGCATGGCTGGCGCTCAAGGAGAGGGCGCACAGGGCGGTCAGGCGTGCAAGACGGAACGGAAGCAACATGGCAGCAAGCAGGGAGAACGCCGTTAGAATCCCTTTTCGGATTCGGGAACGGCCAAAAATCCGCCATGTTAAACGTGGGCGGGTGACGGTCAGATGAAACACGCACGGAACGTGCCCCGATATCACCTCCGATGTTGTGTATTTCCCACCTTCAGCTTTCCACGATGAATCTCGCCCGCTTCGATCTCGTCACCCTCGGCCTGTTTGTGGCGGTGGCCCGGCTGGGCAGCATCTCGGCCGGGGCCCGCCAATCGCACTTGGCAGTGGCCGCGGCAAGCAAGCGGATTTCCGATCTGGAAGCCGCCGTGGGCGCGCCCTTGCTGTATCGCCATGCCGCGGGCGTGGAGCTGACTGAGGCCGGCCAGGCATGCTTCCGCCACGCCGTCGGCATCCTGCAGGATGTCGAGCGTATGGCCGGTGCGCTGTCTGACTTTGCTACCGGCACGCGCGGGCTGGTCCGCGTGTGGGCCAATACCTCGTCGATTACGCAATTCCTGGCCGATGACCTGGCCGCGTTCATGCTCGCCAATCCGGCCATCCGCATCGCGCTGGAGGAGCAGGACAGCGGCGACATCGTTGCCGCGCTGCGCGAGAACCGGGCCGACCTTGGCATCTTCGCGGCCGGTACGCCGTGCGACGGGCTGCAATCGTTCGACTACCGCGAGGACGATCTCGCGTTGGTCACGCCGCGCGGTCATCCGTTGGCCGGGCGCAAGCAGGTCCACTTTGCCGACGCCGTGGATTTCGATTTCGTCAGCCTGCCCCCGGGCACGTCGCTGGCCGCGCAACTGGTCGACGAAAGTCTTCGCTTGGGCAAGCCGCTGCGCCTGCGCATCCAGGTGCGCAGCTTCGAAGCCGTCTGCCGGATGGTCGCCTCCGGCCTGGGCGTGGGTGTGTTGCCGCGCATCGCCGCACAAGGGCATGTATCGAGCCTGCCGGGCGCTGGTCTGGCGCTCGTGGCGCTCCAAGACGAATGGGCGCATCGCCGCTTGCTGGTGGGCGTGCGCGACCCCGATGCGCTGACCAGCTCCGCGCGCCTGTTGATGACGCATCTGCTCGGCAACCCCGCCGCACTCTGAATTCAACGCTCTCTATACGACCATGCCGACACAGGTTTTGCAGGACATCCGCGTGCTCGAACTCGGGCAACTGATTGCCGGGCCGTTTGCCGCCAAGACGCTCGCCGACTTTGGCGCGCAGGTCATCAAGATCGAGCCGCCGGGGCAGGGCGATCCGCTGCGCAAATGGCGGATGCTGCATGAGGGCACGTCAGTCTGGTGGGAGGCGCAGTCGCGCAACAAGCAGTCGGTCTGTGTCGACCTGCGTGTGCCGGCAGGGCAGGAAGTCGTACGCAAGCTAGCCGCCGAAACCGATGTGCTCATCGAGAACTTCCGACCCGGCACGATGGAAAAGTGGGGGCTGTCGTACGAGGCGCTTTCCGCCATTAATCCGAAGCTGATCATGCTGCGCGTGTCGGGCTACGGCCAGACGGGCCCCAAACGGGATGAACCCGGCTTTGCCGCCATTGCTGAGGCTATGGCCGGTCTGCGCTATTTGACCGGCGAGCCGGGGCGGCCGCCTGCACGTGCGGGGCTGTCACTTGGCGATACGATCGCCGGCTTGCATGGCGCGCTAGGCGTGCTGCTGGCCTTGTACGAACGCGATGCGCGTGGCGGCAAGGGGCAGGTGATCGACGTGGCGCTGTATGAATCCGTGTTCAACCTGACGGAGAGCCTGCTGCCCGAGTACTCCGTGTTCGGCGCAATTCGCCAGCCCGCGGGCGGGGCGCTGCCGGGCATCGCCCCGTCGAACGCGTACCGCTGTGCCGGTGGCGAATACGTGCTGATTGCCGCCAACGGTGACAACATTTTCCGCCGCCTGATGCAACACATGGGCCGGCAAGATCTGGCCGACGATCCCGATTTGGCCCGCAACGACGGCCGCGCCGCCCGGGCGGACGAAATCGATGCCGCCATCAACGCCTGGACGGGCACGCTGCCCATCGCCGATGTGCTGGCCGCGCTGCATGCTGCCGAGGTGCCCAGCGGCCCGATCTACACCGTCGCCGACATTGCCGCAGACCCGCACTATCGGGCGCGCGGCGTGATCGAAACGGTGCGCGCACAGTCGGGCATCGATGTGGAGATGCCGGGGGTGGTGCCCAAGCTTTCCGCCACGCCGGGCGCTGTGCAGGCCAGCGCGCCGCGCCTGGGTCAGCATACGCGCGACGTATTGCGCGGCCACGGGCTGACCGACGCGCAGATCGACGCGCTGGTGTCGCAAGGCATCATTGCCGAGGCCAAAAGCTAAACAGCTAGGACGATCCCGCATGTTGTGTTGCAAATCGTTGCGGTAATATCGCCGCCAAGGCAGTGAACGCCACACAACAGGAGACAGGCATGGGGACACGAGTCATTGGGCGCTGGGCAAAATGGATGAGCGCAGCACTGTGCGCGACGAGCCTGCTGGCTGCCAGTCCAGCCGTTCTGGCACAGGGCAAACCTGAAAAGAGCAAGGTCACCATCGCGGTGGGCGGTAAGGCGCTGTTCTACTACCTGCCGCTCACGATTGCCGAGCGCCTGGGCTACTTCAAGGACGAAGGCCTGGACGTTGAGATCGTCGACTTTGCCGGCGGTGCAAAAGCTCTGCAGGCGGTGGTCGGCGGCAGCGCCGACGTGGTGAGCGGCGCGTATGAGCACACGCTGGTGCTGCAGGCCAAGGGCCAGATGTACCAGGAGTTCGTGCTGCAAGGGCGTGCGCCGCAGATCGTGCTGGCGGTCAACAACAAGACAATGCCCAACTACAAGTCGATTGCCGATTTGAAAGGCAAGAAGATCGGCGTGACGGCTCCGGGTTCGTCGACCAACATCATGGTCAACTACGTGCTGGCGCGCGCCGGCATCAAGCCGAACGAAGTGTCGATCATCGGCGTGGGCCCGAGCAGCGGGGCAATTGCCGCCGTGCGTGCCGGCCAGATCGACGCCCTGGCCAACCTGGATCCGGTGATGTCGATGCTCACGCAGAAGAATGAAGTGCGCGTGGTCTCGGATACCCGCACGCTCGCCGATACCAAGGCAGTCTTCGGCGGCAACATGCCGGCCGGCTGCCTGTATGCATCCACCGCGTTCATTCAGAAGAATCCGAACACGACGCAGGCGATGACCAATGCCATGGTGCGCGCGCTCAAGTGGCTGCAGAAGGCGGGCCCGTCGGACATCGTCAAGACGGTGCCGGAGGCCTATCTGCTGGGCGACCGCGCGCTGTATCTGGCGGCGTGGGACAAGGTGCGCGAAGCCATCTCGCCAGACGGCACGATGCCCGCCGACGGCCCCGCCACGGCACTGCGCACGCTGTCGGAGTTTGATGCGGAAGTGAAGGGCAAGCAGATCAAGCTCGACCAGACCTTCACCAATACCTTCGTGCAGAAGGCCAACGCCAAGTACAAGTAATTTCGACAGGCTTCAGCAACGCGCCCGGTTTCGCCCGGGCGCATTGCTTTTGGACCGCAGACCATGTCCCATCCCGCGCTTTCGTTCGATCAGATCACCTGTACGTTCATCTCACCCGACACGCCGGGCCAGCGTTACACCGCTGTGCAAAACACCTCGCTGGAGGTGCAGGCCGGCGAGTTCGTCTCCGTGGTGGGCCCGACTGGCTGCGGCAAATCTACGTTGCTGAATCTGGCTGCGGGTCTGCTGCAGCCGTCTTCCGGACAGGTGCGGGTCTTTGGCGAGCCGCTGCTCGGCATCAATCGTCGCGCCGGCTACATGTTCCAGGCAGAGGCGTTGATGCCATGGCGCAGCGCGCTCGACAACGTGATGGCCGGGCTGCAGTTTCGCGCCATGCCCGACAAGGAAGCGCGTGACCTTGCCATGTCGTGGCTCGCGCGCGTGGGGCTGGCTGGGTTTGAAGATCGCTATCCGCATCAGCTTTCTGGCGGCATGCGCAAGCGCGTGAGCTTGGCGCAAACGCTGGTGCTCGACCCTGACATCATCCTCATGGACGAGCCGTTCTCGGCGCTCGACATTCAGACGCGTCAGCTGATGGAAAACGAGGTGCTCGATCTCTGGGCTGCTAAACGAAAGGCGGTGCTGTTCATCACGCACGATCTGGACGAAGCGATTGCCATGAGCGACCGCGTGGTCGTCCTGGCTGCCGGCCCTGGCACGCACCCGATCGGCGAATTCACCATCGACCTGCCGCGCCCGCGCGATGTGGCCGAGATTCGTGACCAGGCCGGCTTTGTCGACCTGCATTCGCGCATCTGGGATGTGCTGCGCGAAGAAGTGCTCAAGGGCTATGCGCAGCACCGCCGCGTGGCTTGACCTGAATCTGATCGATTGCATCCATGGCTAACCGTCCGCTTTCTCCATTCGCGCTGCGCACCTGGCAGCTTGGCCTGCTGGTCGTCACGTTGGGCGTATGGCACTTCGCCACGCGCTCGCAGGAAGTTGCGTTCTTCTTCGGAGAACCGCTCATCGTTGCCCAGCGCGTCTGGGCGTGGTTCGTCACCGAAGGCGATATCTATCAACACCTTGGCGTGACGTTGGCCGAGACGGTGCTGGCATTTGCCATCGGCACGGCCAGTGGCCTGGGCGCGGGGCTGTGGCTGGCGCTGAGCCCGGCCGCATCGGCGGTGCTTGATCCGTATATCAAGGCCGCCAATTCGATGCCGCGCGTGATCCTGGCGCCGATCTTCGGCGTGTGGTTCGGACTGGGTATCTGGTCTAAGGTCGCGCTGGCGGTGACGCTGGTGTTCTTCATCGTTTTCTTCAACGTCTACCAAGGCGTGAAAGAAGTGAGCCCGGTCGTGCTGGCCAATGCGCGCATGCTGGGCGCATCGCAGCGGCAACTGCTGCGCTTTGTCTACCTGCCGAGCGCGACGAGCTGGGTGTTCTCGTCGCTGCATACGTCGGTCGGCCTGGCCTTCGTCGGGGCGGTGGTGGGTGAGTATCTCGGTTCGGCGCGCGGTGTCGGTTACTTGATCCTCCAGGCCGAAGGGACCTTCGACATCAACACCGTGTTTGCAGGCATCGTCGTGCTGACGGTATTTGCGCTGGTGCTCGACTGGCTCGTCGGCCTGATGGAAAAACGCCTGATGCGCTGGCAACCGAAGAGCGGCGAAACTGAAAAGCTCTAAGCGAGCGCGCTAACGACGCAAGCGTCACATCGACCCTGCCGTGAGCAGGGTCATGCAACTAGACGGTCGGTCTACTACAATGCCACCCATCATGAGCAAGCACCCCGAACCCGTCACCGCTGAAGGCGCCGAAGCCCGGCACGACACCCGCGACCGCATTCTGGACGCCGGTGCCGAGCTGATCCTCGGGCGCGGCTTTTCGGCCGTCGGGTTGGCGGAAATCCTCGGCCGCGCACAAGTGCCCAAAGGTTCGTTCTATTACTACTTCGGGTCGAAGGAAGATTTTGGCGTTGCCATGCTGGAGCGCTATTTCAAGGACTATGACGCGGGCGTTGTGAGCCTGTTCAACGACACGCGCATCACCGCCCGCGAGCGGCTGCTGCGCTATTTCATGGCCTGGATCGATCTGCATGAACGCAGCGCATGCGAGGTCACCTGCCTGGCGGTCAAGCTGTCGGGGGAGGTATCGGATTTGTCGGAGCCTATGCGCAAGGTTCTTTCGACGGGGATGACGCGCATGGTCGAGCGCATCGCCACGGCAATCGAGGCAGGCGTCGCCGACGGTTCGTTAGCGCCTGTGGAGGATGCGCGTCAGCTGGCCGAAGGGCTGTACGCCATGTGGATGGGCGGCGCGCTGTTGGCCAAGGCGCACCGCACGGTCGCCGCATTCAAGAGCTGTGTGGCGCAAACTGAAATCCTGCTGGCCAAGCCGAAACACTGATTGCAACCCAAACCATTGCCGGCGAGGCATGTTCCTCGCTTTTTCTTTGATTCCGGTTCTAGATGACCGGTCGAATAGTCTCTCTTTCAGGAGCTGATATGACCCAACAACTGCTGTCCCCGATTCAGACCGGCCGTACGACTCTCGCCAATCGTGTCGTGATGGCGCCGCTTACGCGCTCGCGCGCGGGTCAGCCTGGCGACGTGCCGACCGAACTGAACGTGACCTATTACGCGCAGCGTGCAACCGCTGGCCTGATCGTGACGGAGGCAACGCAAATTTCCCGCCAGGGCCAGGGCTACGCCTGGACGCCGGGCATGTACACCGACGAACAGGAAGCCGGCTGGAAGGCGGTGGTGGATGCCGTGCACGCCAAGGGCGGCCGCATCTCGCAACAGCTCTGGCACGTGGGCCGCATTTCCAACACGCTGCTGCAGGAAAACGGCCAAGCACCTGTCGCGCCGTCGGCCATCGTCGCAAAGGGCGCACAGAGCTTTGTCGTGCAGCCCGACGGCACGCCCGCCAATGTGCCGACCAGCGAGCCGCGCGCGCTCGCCACGGAAGAAATCCCTGGCGTGATCGCGCAATATCGTCAAGCCGTGCTGCGTGCACGCCGTGCAGGTTTCGATTTCGTTGAAATCCACGCCGCCAACGGTTACCTGCTGCACCAATTCCTGTCGACAAACAGCAACCAGCGCACCGACCAATACGGCGGCTCCCTGGAAAACCGCGCCCGACTGATTCTCGAAGTCGTCGATACCGCCATCGCCGAGATTGGCGCAGACCGCGTCGGCATCCGCCTGTCGCCGCACTTCGTCGCGCACGACATTGCCGACGCACAGGCCGAAGAAAGCGCGTTGTACCTCGCCCGCGAGCTGACTAAGCGTGGCATCGCCTATCTGCACATCGCCGAGCCGGATTGGGCCGGCGGTCCTGAGCTGACCAACGATTTCCGTCGGCAACTGCGCGACGCTTTTAAGGGCACGCTCATCGTGTGCGGCCAATATACGGCGGAAGAGGGCGAGCAGATGATCGCCTCCGGTCTGGCGGATGCCGTTGCGTTCGGTCGTCCGTTCATCGCCAATCCCGATCTGGTGGCGCGCTTCCGTGCCGGCGCATCGCTCAACCAGCCGGATCGCGCAACGTTCTACGGTGGCCAGGAAAAGGGCTACACCGACTATCCGACGCTGGAAGAAGCGGCCTGATAATCCGTTGCACCAAAGAGAAAGCCGCGCAGGCGATCAACCTGCGCGGCTTTTTTGTCTCCAGCGCGTGCGTTCTTTAAGGCTGGATCACCACCTTGCCCGTCACCTTGCGCGCCGCCATGTCCAGCAGCGCTTGTGTCGTCTGCTCCAGCGGATAGCGCGCCGAGATATGCGGACGGATCTTGCCTTCCTGCATCCAGCCGAGCATCTGCATCATGTTCGCCAGATTCGCCTTCGGCTCGCGACGAGCAAACTCGCCCCAGAACACGCCGACCAGCGACGCGCCTTTGAGTAGCGCCAAGTTTAGTGGCATCTTCGGAATCTCACCGTTGGCAAATCCGACCACGAGGTAGCGGCCGCGCCAGGCAATCGAACGGAAGGCCGGTTCCGCGTAGATGCCCCCGACGGGGTCATAGATCACGTCCGGGCCTTTGCCGTCGGTCAATTCCTTGATGCGCTCGCGCAGGTCTTCGGTCGAATAGTTGATGAGCGCATCGGCGCCGTGGTCTTTGCAGACCGCCAGCTTTTCGTCGCTCGACGCCGCCGCGATGACGCGCGCGCCAATCGCCTTGCCGATCTCGATGGCTGCCAGTCCAACGCCGCCGGCCGCGCCGAGCACAAGCATCGTCTCGCCAGCCTTCAGTTGCCCGCGATCGACCACCGCGTGGTGCGACGTGCCGTACGTAAGCGTGAATGCGGCGGCGGTGTCGAACGCCATGCCAGGCGGCATCGGCATCACCACCTTGGCCGATGCTTTCACCTGTGAAGCAAAGGCGCCCTGGCCAAGGAAGGCGATCACGTGGTCGCCGGCCTTGAGGTGTGACACGCCTTCGCCTATCGCATTGACCACGCCCGCGACTTCCGAGCCGGGCGTAAACGGCAACTCTGGCTTGAACTGGTACTTGTTCTGGATGATCAGCACGTCAGGAAAATTCACCCCCGCGGCCTTTACGTCGATCACGACTTCGCCGGCGCCCGGCGAGAGGTCCGGCAGCGTTTCGATCACCAGCGATTCGGGCGGGCCCCAGGTCTTGCAGACGACGGCTTTCATCTTGTGTCTCCTCAACAGTCTTGCGTTGGATTGTTCGCCATCTCGCATGCATTGCACGCGATCTCGTCTGGCAGTGTAACCGAATAAAAGCACGGTCGTTCGATTTAACCGGATGCGATGAATCGTGCGGCTTGTCGATGCATTTTTTGTAAGCGTGCAGAACGTGTGCGCGAGCACGATTCGCGAACGTTGCTCGGTTACAATCCGCGCCATGCATATTCTCATTGCCAACGACGACGGATATCTCGCGCCCGGGCTCGCGGCGCTGCATCGTGCGCTGAGCCCGCTGGGCCGCGTGACGGTGGTCGCACCAGAGCAGAACCACAGCGGCGCGTCGAACTCGCTCACGCTGCAGCGCCCGCTTTCGGTGTTCGAAGCGAGCGACGGTGCCCAGAAGGGCTTTCGCTTCGTCAACGGCACGCCGACGGATTGCGTGCACATCGCGCTTACCGGCATGATCGAAGAGAAGCCCGACCTGGTCGTCTCCGGTATCAACCAGGGCCAGAACATGGGCGAAGACGTGCTGTATTCCGGCACCGTCGCCGCCGCTATCGAGGGCCATCTGTTCGGTATTCCGTCGATTGCGTTTTCGCAGGCCGACAAGGGCTGGACTCACCTCGACGCCGCCGAGCGCATTGCCCGCGAGGTGGTCGAGCGCTATCTGTCCGATCCGCTGGATGGTCCCGTCCTGCTCAACGTGAATATCCCGAATCTGCCGTATGGCGAGCTTGCCGGTTGGCGTGCGACGCGTCTTGGCAAGCGTCACCAATCGCAGCCGGTGATTCGCCAGGCCAATCCGCGCGGCGAGCCGATCTTCTGGGTCGGTGCCGCCGGCGATGCGAAAGACGCCAGCGAGGGCACAGATTTCCATGCCGTCGCGCACGGGTTCGTCTCGCTGACCCCGCTGCAGCTCGATCTGACCGATACGGCCCAACTGCGCACCATGCGCCGCTGGCAGACGCCATGATCGCCACGGTGGCTCATGTCTGAACGCCCGCGCGACCGGCGCTTTCCGTTGACGCTCGATGCTGTGGTCGAGCGCAAGCCTGTGGAACGCCAGCGTGAAACGCGTATCTCGTCGGGGGTAAGCGCAGTGTCGCGCCCCACGCCGGTGCGTGCGGCATCCGTTGAGCGCGCGTCGCCCGCATCCGCTCCTGCGCCTGCGCCACAGCGTGTGGCGGGTGTCGACGCTGTTGTCGGCGCTGTCGCCGCGAGCGCTGTACAGGCACGCACAGCGGCAGCGCACGCGGCTGCCGGCGGCATGGCTTCTGACCGTGCGCGTCAGGCGCTGGTTGGCCGTGTGCAGGCCGGAGGCGTGATTGACAAGCGGGTGCTCGCTGCAATTGGCACGGTCCCGCGACATCTGTTTGTCGATGCCGGCCTTGCCTCGCAGGCGTATGAGGATTCCGCGTTACCGATCGGCCATCAGCAAACGATATCGAAGCCGTCAGTGGTCGGGCGGATGATCGAGTTGTTGTTGAGTGGACGGTCTGGCAGCACTGGCACGCCGCTCGCTCGCGTGCTGGAAATCGGCACCGGCTGCGGCTACCAAGCGGCCGTTCTGGCGCAGCTCGCCGACGAGGTGTATTCGATCGAGCGCGTCCGTCCGCTGCACGAAAAAGCCAAAGCGAACTTGCGGCCACTCCGCGTGCCAAACATCCGTCTGCACTATGGCGACGGCATGCTGGGGCTGCCGAAGGCCGCGCCGTTCGACGCCATCATCCTGGCGGCGGCAGGGCTGGAGGTGCCGCAGGCGCTTCTCGATCAGCTGGCCGTCGGCGGCCGGCTGATTGCTCCGGTGGCTACCGATCGCAACAGCGGCCCCGCGCAGCAGCTCGTTCTTATCGAGCGCCGTAGCCGCTTCCAGTTTCACAGTACCGCGCTTGAAGGCGTTTTCTTTGTCCCGTTAAAATCAGGAACTGTTTAGCATGTTCATTTCCCGGAGCTCCATGAACCGTCCAAGCCCCGCACGCGCAGGCCGGCTCGCCGTGGCGATGGTGTCGGCCGCACTACTGGCGGCTTGCGCATCCTCCGGCAACCAGGCCCCTGTTCTCGACCGCACCTCGCGTGCCGGTAGCACCGGCACCGTGTCGCAGGAGCCGCCGCCGCCCGGCTACTATCGAGTCAAGCGTGGCGATACTTTGTACAGCATCGCCTTGCGTAACGGCCAGGCGCCGCGAGACCTGGTGGCCTGGAACAACATCGCCAACCCGAACCAGATCGAAGTCGATCAGCTGTTGCGCGTTGTTCCACCGAATGCGGATGTCAGCAGCAGCGGGGCCGTGGTCACGCCGGTTCGCCCGGCCAATACGACTACGCAGCCGGTCGAATCCACGCCGGTGACCCCGCCGCCCGCAGCGTCGTCCAGTGCTCCTGCCGGGGCAAGCGACGGCGCAATCTCGCTGGCCTGGCCAGCACGCGGCTCGCTCATCAACCGTTTCGATGACAAGAGCAACAAGGGCATCGACATTGGTGGCAAACGCGGTGACGCGGTGGTCGCTGCCGACGACGGAAAAGTGATCCACGTTGGACCCTTGCGTGGGTACGGGAATCTTGTCATCATCAAACACAACGACACGTTCCTGACCGCCTACGGCAACAACGATAAGGTTCTGGTCACCGAGCAATCCACGGTTAAGAAAGGGCAGAAGATCGCCGAAATGGGCAGTACCGATGCGGACCGCGTGAAGCTTCATTTTGAAGTGCGCCGCAACGGTAAGCCGGTCGATCCGATGCGCTACTTGCCGCCTCAATAGAGGAATGCATGCCGCGCCAGAAAGCCGCCACGCCCGTCACCCCCGCCGATGACAACATCGACGCTGCTGTAGAGGGTCAGCGCACCCCGAATGGGCGTGCGGGACGGCGTGCGCGCGGCGAGGCACAGCCCCCTGCTGAAGAAATCGAAGTCGTCGACGCGCTCGTCGACGACCTGCCTGCTTCCGATTCTGCCGATCTCAATGACACGTCGGACAGTGCCGACGAGCCCGATGAAGAAGAGGAAGAAGGTGAAGAGGCCGAGGAAGCCGCACCCGAGGAAGACTTCCGCAAGGTGCTGCAGGCCGAACTGGCCGCCGACACCGTTCAGCACTATCTCAATCGCATCAGCATCAAGCCGCTTCTGACCCCGGCCGAGGAACTGCATTTCTCGACGTTGGCCAAGGCGGGCGAGTTTGCAGCGCGCCAAGTCATGATCGAGCGCAATCTCCGCTTGGTCGTGAGCATTGCCAAGGGCTATCTGAACCGCGGTGTGCCGTTGCTCGATCTGATCGAAGAGGGCAACCTGGGTCTGATGCACGCGATTGAAAAGTTCGATCCGGAACGCGGATTCCGCTTCTCCACGTATGCAACGTGGTGGATCCGCCAGAGCATCGAGCGCGCGATCATGAATCAGGCGCGCACGGTTCGTTTGCCGGTGCACGTAATTCGCGAGCTCAACCAGGTGCTACGCGCCAAGCGCCATCTGGAAAAGAGTGGCGTGGATGGTCGCGACGCAAGCCTCGAAGACATCGCCCATCTGCTCGGCAAGACCACGGAGGAAGTGCAGGACGTGCTCTCGCTCAACGAGCACACGACTTCACTGGATACGCCGTTCGATCTTGATCCCGGCACGAGCCTGCTTGATTTCTTGTCGGACGAGCATGGTGCCTCGCCCGATCAGGAGGTGGCACATCGCGAGCTGTCGCAGTTGATGAAGTCGTGGCTCGCACGCTTGTCCGACAAACATCGCTACGTGGTTGAGCGTCGCTTTGGCCTTAACTACATTGAGCCTGCAACGCTGGAAGAACTGGCCGCCGAGATGGGTTTGACCCGCGAACGCGTACGCCAGATTCAGCAAGAGGCGCTGGTCAAGCTCAAGCGCCATTTCGCCTCGCAAGGCGTGCGCAAAGACGCGGTGCTGTAAAGCGCCGCAGCCTCTCTTTCTTTCTCCTCTGTTTTCAGTCATTCCGCAGCTCCAGCAGCATCGGTTGGTGATCCGACGCCTGCGTGGCGCTGTTGACTTCCACGCGCACTACCCGCGGCTTCAGTGGCTCACTGATCAGCATGAAATCGCACGCATAGGCCGGTTCGGTCCAGCCGGCGCGGTCGTGTACACCGAAAGTCGGCGGTTGAGGCGTTGCGCCGTGCGCAATCTCCCACGCATCATGCAAAGCGGGTTCGTGAGTGAATGGCACGGTGGCCAGGCGCTTGGGCGTCGAATCCGGCTTGCAGTTGAAATCGCCGCAAACGATGGTTGCTGACGTCTGCGCAAGCGGGCGGAAAGGCCCGGCTTCGGGCTCGGTGCCCAGCACGGATGGTTGATTCGTACGCGCGCAACCTTCCGCGTGGATGGCTCGCAGTGCATCGATCTGCGCCACACGCTGAGGCTCCGAGTAATACTCCAGATGCGTTGTAACGACGCGCAAGGCAGCAAACGGCGCCTGGACGATCGCCTCAATGGCCATGCGTGGCATGTACGGCGTAGCATCGGGCGGGCAGGGCAATGCGTGGCGTCGGATGTAATGCACGGGTAGGCGCGTGGCAATGGCGTTGCCGAAGCGCTGTACACGCGTGCCGTTTTGCCGCTCCAGCGCGAACCCGCAGATGATGATGTACCCGCTGCCAAGCGCGTCGGCGAGTTCGCTCCATTGGTCGATATCAGGTCGGCCCGGCAGATCGCTGAAGCCGGAGGTGACTTCCTGCAGGCACAGCACGTCGAATTCGGCCATTGCTCGGGCTTGCATGAGTTGGCGCTCGAGGCTGACGTGCCCGTCGACGCCGCGGCCCCACTGGATATTCCACGTCAGGATGACGGTGCCCATGCCGGTCCTCCGGTGTCTTACAATGCCGCCCTTGTCCTCATTTTGCCCAGGCTCGCTCGTGTCTCAAGCTGCACCCAACGTCACGCCTTCCTCTTCTGCTCCAGCAACGGTTGCGCCGGACACGCCGGCGGCCAAGCCCCGCGGCCGACGTAAGCCCGAAATGCCGGTGGCTGGCCCGTTGGAAATCGTTTCGCTCGATGGCGAAGCGCGCGGCGTCGGGCGTCTGATGAACGAGGATGGCACGCCGGGGAAGGTCGTCTTCGTGGAAGGCGCGTTGCCGGGTGAGCGGGTGATGTACCGCAGTCACCGCGTCAAGCCGTCGTACGAGCAGGCGAGCGTTGTGAACATTCTGCGCCAGTCCGCTTCGCGCGTGACACCGCAGTGCAAGTTCTTTGGGGTGTGCGGTGGCTGCTCGATGCAGCATCTGGATTCGCGTGCGCAGGTTGCAATCAAGCAGCGCGTGCTGGAAGACGATCTGTGGCATTTGGCTAAGCTGCGTCCAGACGTGGTATTCCGGCCAATTGCTGGCCCCGATTGGGGCTACCGCTATCGCGCGCGTTTGACCGTACGCCATGTTGCGGCCAAAGGTGGCGTGCTGGTGGGTTTTCACGAGCGCAAAAGCAGCTATGTGGCGGACATGACGTCGTGCGAGGTGTTGCCGCCGCACGTGTCCGCGCTGCTGGTGCCGCTGCGCGAGTTGGTGGGGCGCCTGTCGATCGTGCAGCGTATGCCGCAGATCGAACTGGCGGTCGGCCAGGATCTGACCGCGCTGGTGTTGCGTAACCTCGAGCCACTCACCCCTGAAGATGAGGCGGAACTGCGCGCTTTCGCCGATCATCACAACGTTCAGTTCTGGCTGCAGCCCAAGGGGCCGGATACGGTCTATCCGTTCCATCCGCTTGATCGTACGCTGACGTACACGCTGCCCGAGTTCGGCATCACCATGCCGTTCAAGCCGACGGATTTCACGCAGGTCAATCACCAGATCAACCGGGTGCTGATGTCGCGGGCGCTGAAGCTGCTCGACGCACAACCGGGCGATCGGCTGCTCGACCTGTTCTGCGGTATCGGCAACTTCACGCTGCCAATGGCCACGCGTGCCCGCGAGGTTATGGGTATCGAAGGCAGTGAGGCGCTGACGACACGTGCGCTTGCCAACGCCCAGCACAACGGCTTGGACGCGAAGACGACATTCGCTTGCCGCAATCTGTTCGAAGTGACGGCTGATGATATTGCCGTGCTGGGCAAGTTTGACCGTTGGCTGATCGATCCGCCGCGCGAAGGCGCGCTGGCTATATCCAAGGCGCTGGCTGAGCTGTCTCAGCGTGGCGGTGATGCGGCCGATCTGCTGCCGAAGCGCATCGTTTACGTGTCATGCAATCCGGCGACGCTGGCGCGCGATGCGGGTTTGCTTGTGCATGAGGCGGGCTACAGGCTGGCGGGTGCGGGCGTGGTCAACATGTTCCCGCACACATCGCACGTGGAATCGATGGCGGTATTCGAGCGCGACTGATCGCCCATCACGTAGTCTTGCGTGCAAAAGAAAACCGGCGCACTTGGCGCCGGTTTTTTGTTTCATTAGCCGCAGCGATGAAGCTTAGTTGCGGTTGCCGCCAAAGATGCCCAGGATTGCCAGCAGGTTCGTGAAGATGTTGTAGATGTCCAGATAGATCGCCAGGGTGGCGGTCACGTAGTTGGTTTCGCCACCATTCACGATGCGCTGCACGTCGAACAGAATGTAGGCAGAGAAGATTGCGATGGCCAGCACCGAAATCGTCAGCATCATCGCCGGCAGTTGCAGCCAGATATTGGCCACTGAGCCAACGATCAGCACCAGCACGCCCATGAACAGCCATTTGCCCAGACCGGAGAAATCGCGCTTGCTGACTGTGGCCACCGTCGCCATCACACCGAAGATGATCGCTGTGCCGCCGAACGCCGTCATGATGAGCGACGCGCCGTTCGAGAAGCCCAGGATCATGCCGATCAGCCGCGACAGCATCAGCCCCATGAAGAACGTGAAGCCGAGCAGCAGCGCCACGCCGACGCCGCTGTTCTTGAAGCGCTCAATGGCATAGAAGAAGCCAAAGGCCACTGCCATGAAGATGACGAAACCCATCAGCGGGTTACGTCCCATCAGGTTGAAGCCAGTAGCGACACCGATCCAGGCACCGAGGATGGTGGGGATCATGGAAAGCGCGAGCAGCCAATAGGTATTGCGCAGCACGCGGTTGCGGACGGCCAACGCGCCGGCGGTGCCGGAAGCGCCAAAACCGTACGTGTTGAGTTGGTTGTCCATGCGAACTCCTTGGGGTGAATGACATTGCAGACAATGCGACGACACAGCGAATGTGGCATCCGAAGCCGGCTTTTGCAAGCCGCATCGTCCTTACTTGGAGAGTCAGCATGCCACGCGGTTCCGGTCGCTGGCGGACAATCGCGGCGGAAAATACCCTTCGCAGGTGACTTTTCGTGCGCCCAATAAGGGGATGCTAAGGCGCGTTCATCGAAAGGCAGCCTGTTCAGGGTGAAGTGATTGCTGCACCTCTTTTCTCTCTCGACATGCGTGGCATCGGGTTGTACCGCTTGACATCCAATCTGGCTCCCTCCCGTGTTAGAATCTAACGTTTATCTTTCACGTAACACCTTCATTTTTTGGAGTTTTTGATGGCGCTCGAACGCACTTTGTCGATTATCAAACCGGATGCCGTGGCCAAGAATGTTATCGGCCAGATCTACGCCCGCTTCGAAGGCGCAGGCCTGAAGGTCGTCGCGGCCAAGATGATCCACCTGTCGCGCGCAGAAGCCGAGCAGTTCTACGCCGTGCACAAGGAGCGCCCGTTCTTCAAGGATCTGGTGGACTTCATGATCTCGGGCCCCGTGATGGTGCAGGCGCTGGAAGGCGAAAACGCAATCGCTAAGAACCGTGACCTGATGGGTGCAACCGATCCGAAGAAGGCTGAGAAGGGCACGATCCGCGCCGACTTCGCCGACAGCATCGACGCCAACGCCGTGCACGGTTCGGACGCTGCTGAAACGGCTGCTGTGGAAGTCGCTTTCTTCTTCCCGGGCTTGAACATTTACAGCCGCTAAGCGTCAACACTAGACTGGGATTGGTGGTTTTGGGTTGCAAGTCATGAGCGATGTGGTGAATCTTCTCGATTTCGACGCACAAGGTCTTCTCGCGTACTGCGAGAGCCTGGGCGAGAAGTCGTTTCGCGCCAAGCAGTTGCAGCGCTGGATTCACCAGTCGGGCGCGTCCGACTTTGGCGAGATGACCGATCTCGCCAAGTCGCTGCGCGAAAAGCTCGCGACCCGCGCCAACATCCAGGCACCGGCGGTCATTACCGATCACCTCTCGTCGGACGGCACGCGTAAGTGGCTGGTCGACGTGGGGCAGGGCAATGCCGTCGAGACGGTCTACATCCCCGAAGAGACGCGTGGCACGTTGTGCGTATCGTCTCAGGCGGGGTGTGCCGTCAACTGCCGGTTCTGTTCAACCGGCAAGCAGGGTTTCTCCCGCAATCTCAGCACTGGCGAGATCATCGGTCAGCTGTGGATGGCCGAGTTCGCCATGCGCAAGCAGCTCGGTCGCGGCCCCAAGGACGACCGCGTCATCACCAACGTGGTGATGATGGGCATGGGCGAGCCACTGCTGAACTACGACGCCGTGGTGCCGGCGCTGGCTTTGATGCTGGATGACAACGCGTATGGCCTTTCGCGCCGGCGTGTAACGGTATCTACCTCCGGCGTAGTTCCCATGATGGACCGCCTCGCGCGCGATGTGCCCGTGGCGCTTGCTGTGTCGCTGCATGCGTCCAACGATGCGCTGCGTGACGTGCTCGTGCCGCTCAACAAGAAGTACCCGCTGGCCGAACTGATGGCTGCCTGTCGCCGCTATCTTGAATTCGCGCCGCGCGATTTCATCACCTTTGAATACTGCATGCTCGATGGGGTCAACGATACCGTCGAGCACGCCCGTGAACTGCTGCGCGTCGTGGCCGACGTGCCGTGCAAGTTCAATCTGATCCCGTTCAACCCGTTCCCGGAATCAGGGTTGAAGCGCTCGAACAATGAGCAGATCCGCCGCTTCTCACAAGTGTTGCTGGATGCCGGTATTGTCACGACCATCCGCAAGACGCGGGGCGACGATATCGATGCGGCCTGCGGTCAGCTCGCTGGCGAGGTCAAAGACCGTACGCGCTTGGCCGAGCGCGGCAAGATCGTCGAGATCCCCGTGGTCGGGGCCGACTCAACTCACCGCATGGGTACCGCATGAAGCGTTGGTCGACAGCTGTCAGTCTGGTCTTCACGCTGGCAGCCGCCGGGTGCGCATTGTCGCCGCCGGTCCAGACACAGACACGAGAAGTCACGACCGTACCCGATCAAAAGGCCGACGCTGGCCGTCGCGCCGCGATCCGATTGCAACTTGCGGCGCAGTATTTGGAAGCCGGCCAGAGTGCGACAGCGTTAGAGGAAATCAAGAACGCCATCGCGATCGATCCGAATGTCCCGAACGCGTATCACATCCGTGCGCTGGCTTATATGAATCTCGGTCAACGCGAACAGGCTGACGAGAGTTTCCGCAGCGCTCTGGCCGCAACACCGCAAGATGGTGACCTGCTGAACAACTACGGCTGGTTCCTGTGCTCGCAAGGAGGCAAGCCAGATCAAGGCATGGCAATGTTGCGCCAGGCCATCGAGGCGCCCGCCGCCGGCAGCCCCGCCAAACCGTGGACGAACCTTGGCGTCTGCCAGATGCGTCAGGGCGATCTGGACGGCGCGGAGAAGAGTCTGACGCGCGCTACCTACATCGACGCAAACAATCTGCTGACCAACCTCACGTTGGCGCAGCTTTACTACAAACGCCGCGAATATGCGCGTGCCATGCCGTTTATCGAACGTGTGAATGGCCGGGGCAATGCGACGGCGGAAAGCCTGTGGCTGGGCGCTCGCATCGCGCGCCGCCTTGGCGACACTTCACAGCAGAACGCATGGAGCGCGCAATTGCAGCGTCGCTTCCCCAATGCGCCCGAAGAGGCGGCATTCGAACGAGGAGCCTGGGATGACTGATCGCGACGTGGCAAGCGCTGCCGACTTCTCTCATGGGACGGTACCTGCCTCGAATCCGCCTGCAGCCGCGTCGCCGGAACGCGACGAAGCGCTGCGCGAGATTGCCGAACGCCTGCGCGGCGGCCGTGAGCATCAGCGTCTGACGGTCGACGATCTAGCCACGCGATTGAAAGTGGCGCCGGGCAAGTTGTTGGCGGTGGAATCGGCAGATGTCGGTGCATTGCCCGACATGACGTTTACCAAGGGGCTCATCCGTGCCTATGCACGCGCGCTGCAGGTCAATGTCGATGATCAGCTTGCGCGTTTGAACGCGCGTGCGCCGGTCACCAACATCGGCTTGCGTCCTGAGGGTGGGCTGGGTGAATCGTTCTCCGACAAACCGAGCTTTGCCAAGCGTCGGAGCGGCAGTGGCCGCTGGCTGATCGGCGTGCTCGTTGCGGTGATTGTGGCGGCCGGCGCGCTGGCCGGTATGGACCGTCTCAAGCAGTGGTTTGCCACGCAAACCGCGGCTACGCAAAACACCGACTCCACCGCGAAGGAAGCACCGGCAGTGGAGCAAGCCGCGCCCGCGCAAGTGGCTCCAGCGGCTGAGCAGGCGCCCGCAGAAACGCCGGCTGCTTCGATGCCGACACCGTTGTCGCCCGTTACGCCGGCCGCTCCAGCCTCCGGTGTGGTGACTGCGCCGCTGGCGCCGCCGCCCACGCTGCCGCGTTCGGACAATAGTGCCGCGCCGACGCCTGCTGTAGCCGTTGCGGGTGCCAAACCGGCTGTGATCAACGTCGACGCTCCGATCGCTACTCTGCCGACAGAAACCGCCAAGCCGGCTGAATCGGGCGGTGGCACGGTCTCGGTACGCTTCTCCGGTTCGTCCTGGTACGAGATCAAGGACAAGACAGGGAAGACGCTCGCCAGTGGCATTTCCAAGGAAGGTGACGCGCGCGATCTGACCGGTACGCCGCCCTTCAAGGTCGTCTTCGGCAATGCGGAAGCCGTTGAGTCGCTGGCCGTGGGCGGTGCCACCGTCGATCTCCAGAAGTACGCCCGCAATCGCGTGGCACGGGCCACGTTGCCCTGAACCGTTTTGTAATGACGTGGCGCCTGCGGGCGGTACGTCTTTTGATCATGGAAATCACCACGCCTCTCGATTGCGCTCCTGCCTTGGTGGGCCCATTGCCGCGCCGGAACTCCCGCGCGGCCGAAATCCGCTGGGGCGATCGCGTTGTGCATGTCGGCGGAGACGCGCCGGTCTGTGTGCAATCGATGACGAATACCGATACGTCGGACGCCATCGGTACCGCAATCCAGGTGAAGGAACTTGCGCGTGCAGGCTCTGAGTTGGTGCGCATCACAGTAGATACACCGGCCGCCGCCGCTGCGGTGCCGGCCATCCGCGAGCAGCTCGACCGCATGGGTGTGGATGTGCCACTGGTGGGGGATTTTCACTACAACGGCCACAAGCTGCTGCAGGACTATCCGGAGTGTGCCCAGGCGTTGTCCAAGTACCGCATCAACCCGGGCAACGTCGGGCAGGGTGCCAAGCGCGACACGCAGTTCGCGCAGATGATCGAGATCGCCTGCCGCTACGACAAGCCAGTGCGTATTGGTGTGAATTGGGGCAGCCTCGATCAGGATCTGCTTGCGCGCATCATGGACGAGAACGCGCAGCGTGTAACGCCGTGGGATGCACGCGCTGTGATGGTCGAGGCGCTGATTACCTCGGCGATCCAGTCCGCGCAAAAGGCCGAAGAGCTGGGCTTGCCAGGCAGCCAGATCATCCTGTCGTGCAAGGTCTCGGCCGTGCAGGATCTGATTGCCGTGTACCGCGAGCTGGCGCGTCGCTGCAATTACGCGCTGCACCTCGGCCTCACCGAGGCCGGCATGGGTAGCAAGGGCATCGTCGCTTCCACGGCGGCGTTGTCGGTGCTGTTGCAGGAAGGCATTGGCGACACGATCCGCATTTCGCTCACGCCGGAACCGGGTGCGCCACGCGAGAAGGAAGTCATCGTCGCGCAAGAGATTCTGCAGACCATGGGCCTGCGCAATTTCACGCCCATGGTGATCGCGTGTCCGGGTTGCGGGCGCACGACCAGTACGGTGTTCCAGGAGCTGGCGGCACGCATCCAGTCGTACCTGCGCGAGCAGATGCCGACGTGGAAAAAGCAGTACCCCGGTGTCGAAGAGATGAACGTGGCCGTGATGGGCTGCATCGTCAATGGCCCCGGTGAGAGCAAGCACGCCAACATCGGCATTTCACTGCCAGGCACGGGCGAGTCGCCGGCGGCGCCGGTGTTCGTTGACGGCGTGAAGGTGAAAACGCTGCGCGGCGAGCGCATCACAGAAGAATTCCAGACGATCGTCGACGAGTACGTGCGCACGCATTACGGCGTACAGACCCCGGCGACGGTCTAATGCGGCACAGGCTTCGAAGCCCGAAGCCAGAGCAAGAAACGACCGGTCGGCCCCGCATTCAGGTAGATGCGAGAGGCAGGCTTTCAACGTGACATCATGAGCGATACACAAAAACAACGCGTGCAGAAGATCGCCGGCGTCAAAGGCATGAACGATCTGCTGCCCAGTGACGCCCCGCTGTGGGAACACTTTGATAACGCCGTGCGCAGCATGCTGCGCGCCTATGGCTACCAGCAGATCCGCACGCCGATCGTCGAGCAGACGCAATTGTTTGTGCGTGGCATCGGCGAGGTGACGGACATTGTCGAGAAGGAGATGTACACCTTCACCGACGCATTGAACGGCGAACAGCTGACCATGCGCCCGGAAGGCACCGCTGCCGCCGTGCGCGCCGTGATTGAGCACAACTTGCTGTACGACGGCCCGAAGCGCCTGTGGTACACCGGCCCGATGTTCCGCCACGAGCGTCCGCAGCGCGGTCGCTATCGCCAGTTCCATCAGGTTGGCGTGGAAGCGCTTGGTTTTGCGGGCCCGGACATCGACGCAGAAGTCATCCTGATGTGCCAGCGCCTGTGGGACGATCTCGGCCTGGTCGGCCTGAAGCTGGAGCTGAACTCGCTCGGTCAGGCGGAAGAGCGCGCTGCGCACCGCGCCGACCTCATCAAATATCTGGAAGGCTTCCAAGACATCCTGGATGAGGACGGCAAGCGCCGCCTGTACACCAACCCGCTGCGTGTGCTTGACACGAAGAACCCGGCGCTGCAGGACATGGCCGCAGGTGCCCCCAAGCTGATCGACTACCTGGGCGACGAATCGCGCGCGCACTTTGAAGGTGTGCAGAAGCTGCTCAAGGCGAACAACATTCCGTTCACCATCAACCCGCGTCTGGTGCGGGGGCTGGATTACTACAACCTCACCGTCTTTGAGTGGACGACCGACAAGCTGGGCGCGCAAGGCACCGTGGCCGGCGGCGGCCGCTATGACCCGCTGATCGAGCAGATCGGCGGGAAGCCTGCCCCCGCATGTGGCTGGGCGATGGGCGTGGAACGCATCATCGAACTGTTGCGCGAGGAAAAGCTCGAGCCCGAAGCGCAAGGCTGTGACGTCTACATCGTCCACCAGGGCGATGAAGCGCAGGTGCAGGCGCTGATCGCGGCAGAGCGACTGCGCGACGCCGGCCTCGACGTCATCCTTCACGCCTCGCCGGAAGGCCGCAACGGCAGCTTCAAGTCGCAGTTCAAGCGTGCTGACGCAAGTGGCGCATCCTATGCGGTTATCATTGGCGACGATGAAGTCACCCAAGGTGTTGCGCAGATCAAGCCGCTGCGTGGCGATCCGACCGCGGATGCCCAGCAGACTGTGCCGTCGGACCAACTGGTCGACCGCCTGATCGATGCCATGGTGGCCAACAACGACTAACCGCGGCAGTGCGTTCGCCAGCGAACGACCGCGATTCACTTCCCATATTCAAGCTCTGCAAAGCATGGCCTACGATCTCGAAGAACAGGAACAGATAGAGAGTCTCAAGCACTGGTGGCGTGATAACGGCAACGTGATCACGTGGATCGCCATCGTTGTGCTGCTGGCCGTGGCCGGTTGGTTCGGCTGGAAGAACTGGCAGCGCAAGCAGGCGGGCGAAGCGTCCGTGCTGTACGAGCAGGTACAGAAGGCCGTTGATGGCAAGGACGCTGAAAAGATCAAGCGTGCCGCCACTGACATGGAAGACAAGTTTGGCGGCACGGCCTATGCGCAGATGACCGCGTTGGCCACGGCCAAGGCGCTGTACGAAGCCAACGATGCGGCGGGCGCCAAGGCGCAGCTGCAATGGGCGGTCGATCATGCGCGCGACGATGAGTACAAGGCGCTCGCCAAGCTGCGCCTGGCTGGGCTTCTGCTCGACGAGAAAGCCTACGATCAGGGCATCGCGCTAGTCTCCGGCGACGTTGCTCCGGCATTCGCTGGCTTGTACGCCGATCGTCGCGGCGATCTGCTGGCCGCGCAGAACAAGAACGAAGACGCCCGCGCTGCTTACAAGCTGGCGTTGGAGAAGTTCGGTCCGGCTGATGCTTCGGCTCGCCAGATCGTGCAGTTCAAGCTGGATGCCCTGGGCGGTGCCTGACTGGCGTAACCCGAGCAATTCAACGCATAACAAAAGGATCCCGATTTCATGATTCACGCACTTGAGCAGGGTGGTGTCGCGCGCGGTGTTGCGCAGGCGGCACGCGTGGCAGTGCTGGCACTGGCAGCGACGGCTGTCCTCGGCGGTTGCTCGCTGTTCAGCAGCAAGAATAAGCATGAGCCGGCCAAGCTGAAGGACGTTCAGCAGGTGCTGGCCGTGCGCCAGGTGTGGAGCGTGAGCGTCGGCAAGAGCGGCCGCTACGTGATGCAGCCGGCGGTGGCAGGCAACAACGTCTACGTGTCGGCTGCCGGCGGTACCGTGACCGCCCTGGATGGCGCCACCGGTCGCACAGTCTGGCAAGGCAAGGCGGACGTGGACCTCACCTCCGGCCCTGGCAGTGACGGCACGCTGACGGCGGTGGCGGGTGAGAAGGGCGCGGTCATTGCGTTCGACGAAAAGGGCACGCAGAAGTGGAAGATCGCTGTCAACGGTGAAGTCCTTACGGCACCTATTGTTGGCCAGGGACTGGTCGTCGTCCGCACGACTGATGGCCGCGTCCTCGGTCTGGACCCCAGCAACGGTGAACGCAAGTGGATCTATCAGCGTTCTCCGTCGGCGCTGAACCTGCGCAGCAGCCTGCCGATGATTTTCGCTGGCGATAACATCATCCTCGGTTTTGCCGGTGGCAAGCTGGGCGCACTGTCGGCCAGCAATGGCGCGTTGCGCTGGGAAGCTGCCGTGTCGTATCCGCGGGGGGTATCGGAAATCGAGCGCCTGAACGATGTGACTGGTGCGCCGTCGATCAACGGTTCGCAAGTCTGTGCGGCCAGCTTCCAGGGGCGCGTGGCGTGTTTTGATCTGAGCACCGGCGCTCCGCGCTGGGGTCGCGATTTTTCGTCGCCGACCGGCGTGACGCAAGATGATGACGGGCTGTTTGCCGCTGACGAGAAGTCGGTGGTCTACGGTTTTAACGCCCAAAACGGCACCGATCTCTGGAAGAACGATGCGCTGCTGTGGCGCGACCTCGGTACACCGCTTGCGTTTGGCCGTGCGGTCATCGTGGGCGATTCCGAAGGTTGGCTGCACTTCCTATCACGTGACGACGGCAAGTTCGTCGCCCGCGTGAAAACCGACAGCAGTGCCATTGGCGCAGCACCCGTAGTGGTTGGCCAGACGCTGGTCGTGCAAACCCGCGGTGGCGGTGTTTACGGCTATCTGCCGAAATAACATTGGCCGCCTCGGCCCGGATGGGCTGTGGCGGCACACGCATCACATCGAGGCGGCCTCGCCGCTTTGAACTTGCGCCCGCGTACCCCGCGGGCGTCTTGCATCTGTGTCGTCAGGCATTCAGCCGTGCAGATGCCAACCGCAGTTGCAACACTCAGAATTTGCCGTGGCGCCTTTCGCGTGCGGCACACACGCATGAAACCAGTCATTGCCCTCGTAGGGCGGCCGAATGTCGGCAAATCGACCCTCTTCAACCGTCTGACGCGCTCGCGTGACGCGTTGGTCGCGGATATCCCTGGCCTGACGCGCGATCGCCACTACGGCGAAGGCCGCGTGGGCGACCGTCCGTTCATTGCCATCGATACGGGCGGCTTCGAACCCGTCGCCAAGGACGGCATCGTTGCGGAGATGGCGAAGCAGACGCGTCAGGCCGTGGTCGAGGCCGATGTCGTGATCTTCATTGTCGATGGTCGTCTGGGCTTGGCGCCGCAGGATCGCGTGATCGCCGACTACCTGCGCAAAACCGGGCGCCGCATCCTCCTGGCCGTCAACAAGGCCGAAGGCATGCGCTACACCGCGGTCGCCAGCGATTTCTATGAGCTTGGTCTGGGCGACCCGGCCGCCATCTCGGCCGCGCACGGAGATGGGGTCAACGACCTTGTGGCCGAGGCGCTGGATCTGGCCTTTGCCGAGCGCCCTGAGCTTGCCGAGGCAGCCGACGCGCACAACCACGGCACCCGTATCGCCATCGTTGGCCGCCCGAACGTAGGCAAGTCGACGCTCGTGAACGCGCTGATCGGCGAAGAGCGTGTGATCGCGTTCGATATGCCGGGCACCACGCGCGATGCCATCTACGTGGATTTCGAGCGTAACGGCAAGCCTTACACGCTCATCGATACGGCCGGCTTGCGCAAGCGTGGCAAGGTGTTCGAGGCGATCGAGAAGTTCTCGGTGGTGAAGACGTTGCAGTCCATTGCAGATGCCAACGTGGTTGTGCTGATCCTCGACGCGCAGCAGGACATTTCCGATCAGGATGCACATATCGCCGGGTTCATCGTCGAGTCTGGGCGCGCGCTGGTGATCGGCGTGAACAAGTGGGATGGTCTGACCGGCCATGCCCGCGATCGGATCAAGCACGATATGGAGCGCAAGCTGCAGTTCCTGTCGTTTGCCAACGTGCATTACATCTCGGCCAAGGAGCGCACCGGCATTGGCGCGCTGATGAAGTCTGTGGACGCCGCTTACGCAGCTGCCATGGTCAAGCTGCCGACGCCCAAGCTCACGCGCGTGCTGATGGAGGCGGTCGAGTATCAGCAGCCGCGTCGTGCCGGCGTCTCGCGCCCGAAGCTGCGCTACGCGCACCAGGGCGGTTCGAACCCGCCGATCGTGGTGATTCACGGCAACGCGCTGTCGAATATCCCCGAGACCTATCGCCGCTTCCTGGAAGGGCGGTTCCGCGAAGCTTTCCAGCTGAAAGGCACACCGCTTCGGATCGAATTTCGTACGAACAAAAACCCGTACGCTCAATCGAACGATTGAGCATCGCACGGGCGGTGCTCGACAACCGGGGCGTGTGACGCGGGGCATTCGAACGGGGGATCACCAAAAAGGCCGAGCCATTTCATATGGCGGGGTCATCGGTTTTCCGTTTGCTTTCCCTGATTTCTAAGGCTAAATTCTCGAGACATGGCGCTTGGTGTCTGCAAACCCAGGCGCCATTGGCGTCATTTGGACGCGTCTGGCCGACTCTTTTGACGAACTTTTTTTGCGTCGCCTGCTTGAACCCGGGCTTCCTAGCCCCATAACCCATCACTAAACCTATAAATCTGGAGTGTGCCATGAGCAACAAAGGGCAATTGCTACAAGACCCGTTTCTGAATGCGCTGCGTAAGGAGCATGTGCCGGTGTCGATCTACCTCGTCAACGGTATCAAGCTGCAAGGCAACATCGAATCGTTCGACCAATACGTCGTGCTCCTGCGTAACACCGTGACGCAGATGGTGTACAAGCATGCGATCTCCACCGTGGTGCCGGCCCGTGCCGTGAATTTCCGCGTGGACGAAGCGCCTGACGCCTGATTCTGCCTCGCTCCCGCCGCCGTCCGCGCGGCGGGACGCACCCACCCCGTTTCTCCCTTCTCTATTTCCCGTTTGGCATCCCATCCCACCTCCAGCTCGGAGCCGACGCGAGCTATTCTGGTCGCCGTCGATTTTGGCAAACATGATTTCCAGGAAAGTCTGAGTGAACTGGCGCTGTTAGCCTCCACAGCCGGCTCTGAACCTGTGCGCTCGGTTACGGGCAAGCGTTCCCGGCCCGATGCAGCGCTATTCATCGGCGCAGGCAAGGCGGAAGAGGTAAAGATTGCCGCAGACGAAGAGGATGCGGAAATCGTCATCTTCAACCACGCGCTGAGTCCTGCTCAGCAGCGTAACCTCGAGCGTTTTTTCGGGCGCCACGTGGTGGACCGGACCGGCCTCATCCTCGATATTTTCAGCCAGCGCGCCCAAAGCCACGTCGGCAAGGTGCAGGTGGAACTTGCGCGCGTGCGATATCAGGCAGCACGTCTCGTGCGGGCGTGGAGCCATTTGGAGCGCCAGAAGGGCGGCGTGGGCCTGCGCGGCGGCCCGGGCGAGCGTCAGCTCGAACTGGATCGCCGGATGCTGGACGAACGCGCCAAGCGGTTGTCGTCCGAGTTGGACAAACTGCAACGTCAGCATGACACGCAGCGCCGTTCGCGCAGCCGCAACGACGCGTTTTCCGTCTCCCTGGTCGGCTATACCAACGCCGGCAAATCGACGCTGTTCAATGCGCTGACCAAGGCACGTGCGTACGCCGCCAACCAGTTGTTTGCCACGCTGGATACGACGTCCCGCCGGCTGTACCTGGAAGGGCTGGGCAATGTGGTGTTGTCGGATACTGTCGGCTTCATCCGCGATTTGCCGACGCAACTGGTGGCGGCTTTCCGCGCCACGCTGGAAGAGACCGTCCACGCCGACGTGCTGCTGCATGTGGTGGACGCCGCCAGCACTGTCAAGCATGAGCAGATGGAGCAGGTCGATCGCGTGCTAGATGAAATCAACGCCAACGGCATCCCGCAGATTCTTGTGATGAACAAGATCGACGCGGCTGAGGAGTTGCGTGCGGCTGGCCCGCGCATTGAGCGTGACGAAACCGGCGCCGTACGGCGTGTGTTCGTTTCTGCCATCGAAGGTACTGGGCTCGATTTGTTGCGGGAGGCGCTGGTCGAGACGGCAATCCGCCTGCGTGAGCACCCCGCGCCGCATGACGGCGATTTCGATCCGCGCTTCGATACCCGCCGTGATTCGCTGCCGGCGCACCGTGACGAACTGTCGCAAAGCTTGCCGAACAGCGGTTCTTCAGCCAAAGGTGACGAAGAGGGCTGATAGAATGCCCCGTTACTCCTTCGCAGTCAGACAATCAGGACAAGCCCGACCGCTCATGCCCGAGATTTCGACCCAGTCTTCTTCCATGACTTCGCCGCGTCACGCGCGAGGTTTGTGGCACCGCTTGCGTGTGCTGCTTTCGCTGAACGATCCGCGCTGGGGTCGCGGCGATGACAACAACGCCGAGCGCGAAGACAAAGACGAACCGAAACGTCAAAGCAAACCGCCCCAGGATGGCCCCCCGGACCTCGACGAGTTGTGGCGCGACTTCAATCGCCGTCTGAACAACCTGTTCGGTCGCAAGGACAGCGGTAACGGTAACGACGGCCCCACGCCGCTGCGCCCGGGTAACGGCCGAGGTGGTTCGGGCCTAGGCGTCGGCGTGCTGCTGGCGGTGCTCGTCGGCCTGTGGCTGGCCAGTGGCTTCTTCATCGTGCAGGAAGGCCAGACGGGCGTGATCCTGCAGTTCGGCCGCTTCAAGTATCTGGCAACGCCGGGTATCAACTGGCGCCTGCCGTATCCGATCGAATCGCACGAGATCGTGAACCTGTCGGGTGTGCGCACGCTTGAAATCGGTCGGACTACCCAGATCAAGGACACGAACCTGAAAGACTCGTCGATGCTCACGCAAGACGAGAACATCGTCGACGTGCGGTTCTCGGTTCAGTACAACATTGCCAACCCGGTCGATTACCTGTTCTACAACCGTACGGACCGCGGCGGCGATGAGGAATTGGTGACACAGGCGGCCGAGACGTCGGTGCGCGAGATCGTCGGCCGCAACAAGATGGACGCGGTGCTGTATGAAGGTCGCGATGCCGTTGGCCGCAATCTCGCGGAATCGATTCAACGCATCCTGTCGGCGTACAAGACCGGCATCCGCATCCTCAGCGTCAACGTGCAGAGCGTGCAGCCGCCCGAGCAGGTGCAGGCCGCGTTCGATGACGTGACCAAGGCAGGCCAGGATCGCGAGCGTGCCATCTCCGAAGGTCAGGCTTACGCCAATGACGTGGTGCCGCGTGCCAAGGGTACGGCGGCCCGTCTGGGCGAAGAGGCGCAAGGCTACAAGGCACGTGTCATCGCACGTGCGGAAGGTGATGCGGCCCGCTTTGCCTCGGTGCAGCGTGAATACGCGAAGGCGCCGCAGGTCACGCGCGACCGTATCTATCTGGAAACCATGCAGGACATTTACGCCAACTCAACTAAGGTGATGGTCGACCAGAGCAACGGCAGCCTGTTGTATTTGCCGCTGGACAAGCTGATCGCGCAGACGCAGGGCGATACATCTCGTCCGGCTACCGCGCCGGGTGCGTCGCCTCAGGACAGCGGTTCGGCGCAGGGCGTGCCGACTCCCTCCAATCCGTCATCGGCCAATGACGCAGACTCGCGCTCGCGCGAAGCACTGCGCAACCGTGACCGTGATTCGCGCTAACAGGAGGGCACTATGAATCGTCTGATTTCTGCCTTCGTGGCGCTGGTCATTGCCCTGGCGGTGTTTTCGTCGGTGGTGTTCGTGGTGGATCAACGGCAGTACGCCGTGGTGTTCGCCTTTGGTGAGATCAAGCAGGTCATCAAGGAGCCGGGGCTGCACTTCAAGCTTCCGCCGCCGCTGCAGAACGTGGTGTTCATGGATAAGCGCCTGCAGACCATCGATGTGGCCGGCGCTGATCGCTTCATCACCGCAGAGAAGAAGAACCTGCTGGTCGACTGGTTTGTGAAGTGGCGTGTATCTGACCCGCGTCTGTTCTACGTGAGCTTCAAGGGCGATAACCGCCTCGCGCAAGACAGCATGACGCAGAAGATCAACTCTATCGCCCGCGATGAGTTTGCGCGCCGCACGGTGTCCGATGTGGTATCGACGGACCGTGAAGCTGTGATGCAGAGCATCCTCAAAGGCGTGCAGGAGTATGGCAAGTCTGTCGGCGTAGACATTATCGATGTACGCCTGAAGCGGGTGGACTTGCTGGCTAGTGTGACGGAATCGGTCTACCGCCGCATGGAAGCCGAGCGCAAGCGCGTGGCCAACGAGCTGCGTTCGACAGGTGCTGCAGAGGGCGAAAAGATCCGCGCCGATGCCGATCGTCAGCGCGAAGTCGTCCTGGCCGATGCCTACCGCGATGCGCAGAAGATCAAGGGTGAAGGCGATGCCCGTGCCGCGGACATTTACGCCGATGCGTTCGGCCGCGATCCGCAGTTCGCCGCATTCTGGCGCTCGATGGAGGCGTATCGCGCGTCGTTCCGTGATCGGAAGGACGTGATGGTGCTGCAGCCGAACAGCGATTTCTTCAAATACATGCGCAGCCCGAACGGCGGCAGCTCGACGCCAGCGCCGGCTGCCCAGACGGGGCGCCATCGCTAGTACAATGCGTCGCTGATCATTTGAGGCGGACAAACCCCGGCTTGCCGGGGTTTTGTTCGTTCGCCAACCGCATCCCATGGAAGAGTCACTCCCCACCGTTTTGCTGGCAGCGTGCGCGCTGGTGCTCGTATTCGAGGGCATCGTGCCGTTCGTGGCGCCGCGGGCCTGGCGACGCGCCTTCCAGACCTTGATCGAGCTGCCGGACGAGAAGCTTCGCGTGATTGGTCTGGTGTCGATGGCGATCGGGCTGATCCTTCTGCGGTTGTTGCATCGCTAGCCCCACTTCCTGCGTTTTTACGAATTTCTGCCGTACCAAGACTCCCGAGCGAGACCGCCATGCCGACCAATTGGCTGCTACCTGAATCCATTGCTGATGTGCTGCCTTCTGAGGCGCGCAAGATTGAAGAGTTGCGCCGCCGCATGCTCGACCTGTTCCGCACTTACGGCTACGAACTGGTCATGCCCCCGATGCTGGAATACATCGAGTCGCTGCTCTCGGGCACCGGTCACGATCTGGACCTGAAGACGTTCAAGCTGGTCGACCAACTTTCGGGCCGCACCATCGGTCTGCGCGCCGACATCACGCCGCAAGTCGCCCGTATCGATGCGCACTTGCTGAACCGTGCTGGCGTGACGCGCCTGTGCTATGCAGGTTCGGTATTGCATACGCGCCCGAGTGGATTTCACGTCACGCGTGAGCCGCTGCAGATTGGAGCCGAAATCTATGGTCATGCCGGCCTGGAAGCCGATCTGGAAATTCAGGAGCTGATGCTCGCCGCGCTGTCGGCCGCCGGTCTGGCGGATGTACGCCTGGACCTTTGCCACGTTGGGGTGGTGGCGGCGTTGCTAGAGCAATCGCCGATTGCCGTCCGCATTCAGGATGACCTCTTCACCGCGCTCGCCGCCAAGGATGTCCCCGCTTTGCGTGCTATCACGGGCGACCTGCCGCCGACACAGCGCGACGCCATCAACCTGTTGCCGGCACTGTACGGCGGTGTCGATGTGCTGGACCGTGCGCGTAAGGAGTTGCCCGCGCTGCCCGCCATCGGGCGTGCGCTGGACGATTTGGCTACGTTGGCCGAGCGCGCAGGCGGTGCAACCGTCAACATCGATTTGGCCGACCTGCGCGGCTATCACTACCACAGTGGTGTGATGTTCACTGCCTATGTGGTCGGTGTGCCGAATGCCGTGGCGCGTGGCGGCCGGTATGACAAGGTCGGAGAGGCTTTCGGCCGTGCTCGTCCGGCGACCGGTTTTTCGCTGGACCTGCGCGAGGTTGCTGGCATTTCGCCGGTGGAAGCGCGCGCCGCTGCCATCCACGCGCCATGGTCTGGTGATGCCAAGCTGCGCGAAGCGATTGCCGCGCTGCGCGCCGCGGGCGAAATTGTCATCCAGTCGCTGCCGGGCCACCCGGAAGATCTGGAGGAGTTTGCCTACGACAGGCAACTCGTCGAAGAGGGCGGTCGCTGGATCGTCAAGCCCCGCAACGCTTCGGTCTGAGGTTGTTGCATAACGTTGTGTAAATACCCGGTAATTTCAGGGAAGGCCCTGGCAACAAGGGTAGAATACGTTTTTAACCCATCTGCAGATTCAACATGTCCGCACCAGCAGTGAGCCAAGGACGCAATGTCGTCGTCATCGGCACCCAGTGGGGTGACGAAGGTAAAGGGAAAATCGTCGATTGGCTGACCGATCATGCGCAAGGCGTGGTTCGTTTCCAGGGCGGACATAACGCAGGCCATACCCTCATTATCGGCGGCAAGAAGACGATTCTGCGTCTGATCCCGTCGGGCATCATGCGCGATGGCGTCGCGTGCTACATCGGCAACGGTGTCGTGCTCTCGCCTGAGGCGCTGTTCAAAGAAATCGACGAGTTGGAATCGGCCGGTGTGCAGGTGCAGAACCGCTTGCGCATTTCGGAAGCAACCAACCTGATCCTGCCGTACCACGTGGCCATCGACAAGGCGCGCGAAACCAAGCGCGGCGCGGCCAAGATCGGCACCACCGGTCGCGGTATCGGCCCGGCATACGAAGACAAGGTGGCCCGCCGCGCGCTGCGCGTGCAGGACCTCTTCGACCCGGCTTACTTTGCCGAGCGCCTGCGCGAGAATCTGGACTTCCACAACTTTGTTCTGACGCAGTACCTGAATCACCCGGCGCTCGACTTCCAGCAGACCCTGGACGAGATGCTGTCGTACGCAGGCCGCCTCGCCCCGATGGTGACGGATGTTTCGGCCGAACTGTTTGCCGCCAACGCAGCCGGCAAGAATTTGATGTTCGAAGGCGCGCAGGGCACGCTGCTCGATATTGACCACGGTACTTATCCGTTCGTCACGTCGAGCAACTGCGTGGCAGGCAATGCCGCCGCGGGTGCTGGCGTCGGCCCGGGTCAACTGCATTACATCCTTGGCATCACCAAAGCGTATTGCACGCGCGTGGGCTCAGGCCCGTTCCCGAGCGAACTGTATGACGCGGACAACCCGGCGCGCCAAGATCCGATCGGCGTGCGCCTGGCCAATGTCGGCAAGGAATTCGGCTCGGTTACGGGCCGGCCGCGCCGCACGGGCTGGTTGGACGCTGCCGCTCTGCGTCGTGCGATCCAGATCAACGGTGTGTCGGGCCTCTGCATGACCAAGCTCGATGTGCTGGATGGCCTGGAAACCCTCAAGCTGTGCGTCGGCTACATGCTTGATGGCAAGGAAATCGACATCCTGCCGCGTGGCTCCGATGCCGTGGCGCGTTGCCAGCCGATCTACGAAGAATTCCCCGGCTGGAACACCTCGACCTTCGGTCTGAAGGAGTGGGATGCGCTGCCCGAGACCGCTCAGGCTTATCTGAAGCGCGTCGAAGAAGTGGCTGGTATTCCGATCGCTATGATCTCGACCGGCCCTGATCGCGACGAGACCATCCTGCTGCGCCACCCCTACAAGGACTGATGCGCTGCTCGCAGATTCGCCCGGTGATTCGCCGGGCGAATTTGCATGGAGCGCCGTTTTTCATAGAACACGATAGCGGCCACTCGCGCCGCATTCACGATACAAAGAGGTACACCATGAACCAGCCGATCAACGACGACTCGCATCTGTGGGTGTCGTGGGATGACTACCACGGCCTGATTGAGCGCTTGGCGCTCGTCGTGCACGAGTCGGGCTGGAAGTTTGACAAGATACTGTGCTTGGCGCGCGGCGGCTTGCGTGTTGGCGATCAGCTTTCGCGCATCTACGATCTGCCGTTGGCCATCTTGGCAACCAGCAGCTATCGCGAAGCCGCTGGCACGCAGCAGGGCGATCTCGACATCGCGCAATACATCACGATGACCCGCGGCGAGTTGTCGGGCCGCGTGCTATTGGTGGATGATCTGGTGGATTCGGGCATCACGCTGGAGCGCGTTGGGCGTCACCTGAAAGAGCGCTATCCGGCCGTGACCGACGTGCGTACCGCTGTGCTGTGGCATAAGGGATGCTCGAAGATCAAGCCCGACTATGCTGTTCAGTTCCTCCCGACCAACCCCTGGATCCATCAGCCATTCGAGGAATACGATACGCTGCGCCCGCATAACTTGGCGGCGTGGATCAAGCGCGGCAAGTCACGTTCGGCCGGCAACGGTGAAGTGTCGAGCGTTTAAGACGTTGGTCGATCGCGTCGAGGTGTGAATGGAGTGGCGTGTGCGGCTTGCGTCGTGCCTGCCACTTCGGTAACCTGCTGTCACGGGCTGCAACATTGGCCCGAAACCCGCGTACGGATTGGCTTTGCAGGAATTGGCCAATGCGAGCTGCGCGGTTGATCGAAGCGTGGTGTGTCTTTGTGGACGCGCCCGGCTTCGAGCCCACCCAGCGTTTGGGCGGTGAGACCGGAGCCCCGGGCTCGGCCCTGGCGCGATAGCCAAGACACAATGCACGTCGCCCTTCGCGGAATGTCGCATCAGCAACCAAGCAGCAGCAATCTGGCCGCGGAAAAGAAAAACGGCGCAACTTGCGTTGCGCCGTTCCTAAACTCTGGTGCCCAGGAGAGGACTCGAACCTCCACGGAGTTACCCGCTAGTACCTGAAACTAGTGCGTCTACCAATTCCGCCACCTGGGCAGGTGTGCGTGTACCGAAGCTGTAATTATTACGGGATCCTGCGATCCTGTCAACACTCTAGAAGAAAAAATTGAATCAACCGACTTATCCGATCCCGAGCCGCGAGGAAATCCTCGGTGTGCTGCGCACGTCGGGGTCTCCGCTGTCTGCCACCGACATTGCCAAGGCGCTGTCGGTCACACGCAAGGAGCATGACGGCTTTATCAAGCGTCTGACCGCCATGGAGCGGGATGGTCAGATCGAACTCAACCGCAAGGGGCGCTACGAATTGGCGCACCAGCCCAATTTCATCGAAGGCCGCGTGATCGGTCATCGCGACGGCTTCGGCTTCTTCGTGCGCGATGACGGCGAGCCCGATATCTTCCTGCCCGAGCGCGAGATGCAGAAGGCCATGCACGGCGACCGCGCCCTGGTGCGTGCCGTCGGCTACGACCGCCGCGGGCGCTCGGAAGGGCAGATCGTCGAGATCCTGCAACGGGCCAACAAGCGCGTCATCGGCAGGTTGCTGTCGGAAAGCGGCACGCTGGTTGTGGCGCCTGAAGACAAGCGCCTCGGCCGCGACATACTGATCGCGCCGAAGGGGCAGGGCAAGGCCAAGGTCGGCCAGGTGGTAAGCGTTGAGATCCTGGAATATCCGGACCGCTACGTACAACCGATTGGCCGCGTGGTCGAAGTGCTGGGTGAGATTGACGACCCGGGCATGGAGATCGAGATTGCTGTGCGCAAGTACGGCGTGCCGCACGAGTTTTCCGAGCCGACGCAACGCGAGGCGGAAGCGCTGCCCGACGTGGTCCGCGATGCTGATCTGGCTGGTCGCATCGACTTGCGCGATGTGTCGCTCGTCACCATCGACGGCGAAGACGCACGTGACTTCGATGACGCTGTCTATGCGGAGCCTGTCAAGATTGGCCGCAGCAAGGGCTGGCGTCTGATCGTGGCGATTGCCGACGTGTCGCATTACGTGCGACCGGGCCATCCGTTGGATGCAGATGCCATTGACCGCGCGACTTCGGTCTATTTCCCGCGCCGCGTGATTCCGATGCTGCCGGAGAAGCTCTCCAACGGTTTGTGCTCGTTGAACCCGGAAGTGGACCGCCTGTGCATGGTCTGCGACGCGGTGATTACGGCCAAGGGCGAGATCAAGGCTTATCAGTTTTACCCGGCGGTGATGCATTCGAAGGCGCGCCTGACCTACAACGAGGTCTGGGCGATTCTGTCGAACGTGAAGGGCCCGGAAGCAGCCAAGCGGGCGCCGCTGGTGCCGCATTTGCAAGACCTGTACGAGCTGTATCAGACGCTGCTCAAGGCGCGCCGCGAGCGTGGCGCGATCGACTTCGACACCACCGAGACGTACATCGTCTGCAACGCGCAGGGCAAGATCGAGCAGATCCTGCCGCGCACCCGCAACGACGCGCACCGGCTGATCGAGGAGTGCATGCTGACGGCCAACGTCTGCGCGGCCGAGATGCTGGAGAAATACAAGCATCCGGCGCTGTACCGCGTCCACGCTGGCCCGACGGAAGAAAAGCTGCAGGCGCTGCGGGCCTTCCTGAAAACCAGCGGCTTGACGCTGGGCGGCGGTGACAAGCCGCAGGCGGCCGATTACGCCGAACTGATGGAGAAGGTGGCCGCGCGTCCTGATGCACCGATGCTACAGACCATGCTGCTGCGCTCGATGCAGCAGGCGGTCTACAGCCCGGACAACATCGGCCACTTTGGCCTGGCGTATCCGGCGTATGCGCATTTCACGAGCCCGATCCGCCGCTACCCGGACTTGCTGGTGCATCGCTCCATCAAAGCGATCCTGCACCGCACGCGTTACGTGCCGGCGCTGGCACCAGGTGTGCAGTTGAATAGCGCGCTGTCGCCCAAGGCGCGTCGTCTGCAAGCCGAAGCCGAGAAAGGCGTGCCGGCAGCGGTTGTCAACAAGGCCAAGGCGGAAGCGATCTGGAATGAACTGGGCGTGCACTGTTCGGCCAACGAACGTCGCGCCGACGAAGCCTCGCGCGACGTCGAAGCCTGGCTCAAGTGCTACTTCATGCGCGACAAGCTCGGCAACGAGTTCTCGGGTACCGTCAGCGCCGTCACCTCGTTCGGCATCTTCGTGCAGCTCGACGAGCTGTACGTGGAAGGCCTCGTACACGTGACCGAGTTGGGCAGCGATTACTTCCAATACGACGAAGCCCGCAACGAACTGCGCGGAGAGCGCACGGGCATCCGCTATCGGCTGACTGATCGCGTGCGCGTGCAGTTGCTGCGCGTGGATCTGGATGCGCGGAAGATGGATTTCCGCCTGATCCAGGAGCCCTCAACCAAGGCGCTGCGCCCGGCCAAGGTGACCGGTGCGCCGGAAGCCGCGACCGCGCGTCAGCCCGCCGGGGCAACGCCGGCGCCGGCGGTTGGCCGCAAGAAGCCGCGCCAGTTGGCCGCATTGCTGGGCGGTACGGCCAAACCGGAGGAGTCGTTCGACGAGACGCTCGATCGCGTCATCGAAGAGCAGCCGGTGTTCGAACCGGGTGGCCGTGCACTGCCCCCGGGCCATGCCCACGCCAAGCCAGCGCGCAAGAAGCAGCCGGCGCGCAGCACGAAGCCCAAGGGCGGCGCCAAGACCACCGCGCCGCGCAAGGCAGCAGGCAAGGCCCCGCGCAAGACCAAGGGGCGTTAAAGCGGGCGGGGAGCGTGGGCAGACGGGTACAATCGCGCCATGTCTAAATCCAAGCTCCTCATCGGCTTTCACGCCGTTACCGCCCGACTGCGCCACGGCGCCAAGTCGATCGACGAAATCTACTTCGAGGCCAACCGTCGCGACCGCCGCATGCAGGATTTCCTGAAAGCGGCGGAGGCAGCGGGCGTGCGCCTCATTCCTGCTGACGCCGACCGCTTGCGCGGGATTGCCGGCACCGACCGCCATCAGGGCGTCGTTGCCAAGGCAGAGTCGCTTTCGCTGGCGCTCAATTTGGATGAACTGCTCGACGGCATTGAAGGCACACCGCTGCTGCTAGTGCTCGACGGGGTGACCGATCCGCATAACCTAGGCGCGTGCCTGCGCGTAGCCGATGCCGCTGGCGCGCACGCCGTGATTGCGCCGAAGGACCGCAGCGTTGGCATCAACACGACGGTCGCCAAGGTGGCCAGCGGCGCAGCCGAGACCGTCCCATACATCACCGTGACCAACCTAGCGCGCACGCTGCGTGAGTTGCAGGAGCGCGGTGTATGGGTGATCGGCACGGCTGACGAAGCCGAACAGGATCTCTACCAAGCCGACTTCAAGGGCCCCATCGCCATCGTGATGGGCGCCGAAGGTGAGGGCATGCGCCGTCTCACGCGCGAAACGTGCGACGCGTTGGTCAGCATTCCCATGGCGGGCAGCGTGGAAAGCCTGAACGTATCAGTGGCCAGCGGCGTGTGCTTGTTTGAAGCTGTGCGCCAACGCACAGCGGCACCTGCCAAGAAGTAATGCGCGTGGAACCCACGGCCGCATCCGATGTGGCTGCATTGGCGCAGGCCCGCGCCTGGGTCGAGGCCGCCGAGCGCGTCATGGTGCTGACGGGGGCAGGCGTTTCGGCCGAATCTGGCGTGCCCACGTTTCGTGATGCGCTGACCGGCCTATGGTCTCGCTTCAACCCTGAAGACATGGCTACCGAGGCTGCATACCGCAAGCACCCGCGCATGGTATGGGACTGGTATCAGGAGCGTCGCGAGCGTGTGCTGCAGGCACAGCCGAATCCCGCCCATCTGGCGATTGCCGCGCTGGCCAAGCGCAAGGCGGTGACACTCGTTACGCAGAACGTGGATGGCTTGCACCAGCGCGCCGGCAGCGAAGGCGTGATCGAACTGCATGGCAACCTGTTCGCCAACAAGTGGCTGGGCGGCTGCGGCAAATGCGATGTCGCCACAGCCGAGCCGGGCCGGCCGCCGCGTTGTGCGACGTGCGGCGCGATGTTGCGCCCCGGCGTGGTGTGGTTTGGCGAGCAACTACCGCTTGTGGCGAACTATCGCGCCGAAGAGGCGGCCAACACGTGTGACGTATGCCTAGTGGTGGGTACGTCTGGCATGGTGTATCCGGCTGCCGGCTTGCCAGGGTTGGCAAAGGACCACGGCGCCAAGGTGATCGTCGTGAATCCGGAGCCGAGCGCGCTGGATGCAACGGCCGATCTGGTGATCCACCAGCCGGCGGGCGTATGCTTGCCCGCCATGCTGGGATAAGGCGCGACGTTCTCCTTACGCCGCCACGCGCAGCGGCTCAATCAACGCTTCCAACTTGACAGCATCCGCCGCAAACAGGCGGATGCCTTCGGCCAGCTTTTCGGTGGCCATGGCATCGGCATTCATGTGCCAGCGGAACGATTTCTCGTCGGCCGGCAGGCGCACGATGTTGGCGGCGTTGGCATTGTCCGGCGAGAGCTTGCGTTCGACCGGCGCGTCGGACTGCTGCAACTGGGCGAGCAGATCCGGGCTGATGGTCAGGAGGTCGCAGCCGGCCAGTTCGACGATCTGCGAGATGTTGCGGAAGCTCGCGCCCATCACTTCGGTTGGGTAGTCGAACTTCTTGTAATAGTTGTAGATGCGCAGGACGGACTGCACGCCCGGGTCGTTTGCGCCGCCTTGCGCGACTGGGTCCCAGTTGGCGCCGGCATCCTTTTTGTACCAGTCGTAGATGCGGCCGACGAAGGGCGAGATGAGCTGCACGCCGGCTTCCGCACATGCCACGGCCTGGGCCAGCGAGAACAGCAGCGTCATGTTGCAGCGGATGCCTTCTGCACGGAGCTGATCCGCCGCGCGGATGCCTTCCCAAGTCGACGCGATCTTGATCAGCACGCGCTCACGCGCCACGCCCCGAGCTTCGTACAAGGCGATCAGATGCTTGGCCTTTGCGACCGTCGCCTCGGTGTCGAACGACAGGCGCGCATCGACTTCGGTGGACACGCGGCCCGGGATGATCGACAGGATCTCGCAGCCGAATGCCACGAGCACGGCATCGATGATGTCTTCCACACTGTCGCTGCGGGCGTCGCGCACGGCTTGTTCCAGCAGCGGGCGGTATTCGGCCTTTTGCACGGCCTTGAGGATCAGCGACGGATTGGTCGTTGCATCGTGCGGCGCGTAGGCGCGCATGGCCTGGAAATCGCCCGTGTCGGCGACGACGGTGGTGAACTGCTTGAGTTGATCGAGCTGAGTCATGAAGCGAGTCCGAAGTACGTTCCAGCGTTGCGCTGGAGGTGGAAAGGTGAATCGATTGTACTCCGCAGGTTTGGCTCCGCCAGCCGGCCGAGAGCCGTCGCATTGATCCGGTACACTACCGGGTTTTCCGATCCCGACCGAGTTTTTGCGATGACGCAGGATGAACTGAAGGCGCTGGTGGCGCAGGCTGCAGCAGATTACGTATTGGCCAACGTGCCCGAGGGCGCCGTGCTGGGTGTCGGCACCGGCTCGACGGCCAACCTGTTCATCGACGCGATGGCGCCGCACAAGGCGCGCTTTGCCGGCGCGGTGTCCAGCTCGGAGGCGTCAACGCGCCGGCTGCAGGGCCATGGCTTCACAGTGCTCGATTTGAATGAAGTCGATGCCATTCCCGTCTACGTGGACGGCGCTGACGAAATCGACGGCTCGGGAGCCATGATCAAGGGCGGCGGTGGCGCGCTCACGCGTGAAAAGATCGTTGCCTCGGTTGCCAGCGTGTTCGTCTGCATTGCTGACGGCAGCAAGCTTGTTGAGACGATGGGCGTCTTCCCGTTGCCGGTGGAAGTGGTGCCCATGGCACGTGCCGCCGTGGCCCGCCAACTTGCTGCGCTGGGCGGGCAGCCGCGTCTGCGCATGACCAAGGAAGGCCAGATCTACAAGACCGACAACGGCAACGTGATCCTGGACGTGACGGGCCTGCGCATTGCCGATCCGAAAGGCTTGGAATCAGTGGTCAACGATATTCCGGGCGTGGTGACGGTCGGCCTGTTTGCCAAGCGCGGCGCCAACGTGCTGCTGCTAGGAACGGAAGCCGGCGTGCAGCGGCGCGATTTCTGATCGCCAGGTGTTTCGCATCGAAAAGCCGCTCACGTAAATGGGCGGCTTTTTTTATGCTCGTTGCGGCACTTCGGATTCGCGTTGCCCAAACAAAAAAGCCGTTCAGTTTGCGCTGAACGGCTTTTCCATTGGTAACGGCAGATCAGGCCGAGGGCGGTGGCACGTAGCCGGCGGCCTCGTCTGCACCATCGCCAAAGAAGTACTTCTCGGTCTGCTTGAGCAGGTACTGGCGTGCGCGCGAATCGGCCATGTTCAGGCGGTTTTCGTTGATCAGCATGGTCTGGTGCTTGAGCCAGCCGGCCCAGGCTTCCTTCGAGACGCTTTGCCAGAGTTTCTTGCCCAGTTCGCCGGGCAGGGGCGGGAAGTCGAGACCTTCGGCTTCCTTGTTGAGCTTGACGCAGTGGACCATGCGGGCCATGGGGATTCCTCTTGTGTGGCGGGAGCGCCGCTCAAGCGCGACGCAGGTGCCGCTATTGTAAAGGCCGCGCGCCGCCGGACTTTGATTCCACGACGCACGCCAAGGGTTTAGAGCTTCTTCATCAGCACCATCGAGCGCCGCTGCCAGTTGTAGAGCTTGCGACGGTCTTCCGGCAGATCGTCCACGCTGGCACGTACGAAGCCGCGTTTGAGGAACCAGTGTTCCGTCCGCGTGGTGAGCACGAACAGGCGCTTGAGGCCCAGCGCACGGGCGCGCACTTCGGTGTGCTTGAGCAAACGCTCGCCGTCGCCGGTGCCTTGGCTGTCTGGGGAGACGATCAGGCAGGCCATTTCGGCCATGCCGTCTTTCGGGTACGGATACAGCGCCACGCAGCCAAAGATGATGCCGTCGTGCTCGATGACCGAGAAGTTGGCGATGTCGCGCTCCAGCAGACGGCGTTCGCGCGGCACCAGCGTGCCGTCGGCTTCCAGCGGCTCGATGAGCGAGATGATGCCGCCCACGTCGTCCAGCGTGGCCTCGCGCAGGTATTCCAGATCGGTGTGCGACACCATGGTGCCCACGCCATCATGCAAAAACAGCTCCAGCAGGATGCTGCCGTCCAGCGCAAACGGGATCACGTGTGCCCGGCGCACGCCGCCGCGCATCGCCTTGACGATGTGCTGCAGGTAATAAGCCGTGTCGTGCGACAGGCTGCCGTCGCGCAGGCGCTCGATCGCTGTTTCCATCGACAGGTCCTGCTGCAGCTTGCCCACGCGGTCCATGATGCCGGGCAGCTCCGTGATGAAGATGAGCTTGTCGGCCTTAAGCGCCGTGGCGGTGTTGGCGGCCACGTCTTCCATCGACAGGTTGAACGCCTGGCCCGTCGGCGAAAAGCCTAGCGGCGAGAGCAGCACGATCTTGCGGTTGGACAGGGAATGCTGGATCGACTCCGCATCGATCTTGCGCACCAGCCCCGTATGTTGGAAATCCACGCCGTTGACGATGCCCACCGGCCGCGCCGTCACGAAGTTGCCAGAGACCACCGACATGCGCGCGCCGGCCATCGGTGTGTTGGGCAGGCCCTGGCTGAAGGCCGCTTCGATATCCAGACGCAGTTCGCCGGAGGCTTCCTTGGCGGATTCCAGCGCGGCGGCGTCCGTCACGCGTACGCCATCCACGAACTGGGTTTTCACGTTGCGCAGGGCAAGCTGTTCTTCCACCTGCGGGCGCGAGCCGTGCACGAGCACGATGCGCATGCCCATCGCATGCAACAGCGCGACGTCGTTGACGAGTGCGCCCAGCATCCCGGCCTGGACCAGCTCGCCACCGAAGCCGATCACGAAGGTCTTGTCGCGGAAGGAGTGAATGTAAGGCGCCACCTCGCGCAGCCAGTCCACGAACTGCTGCTGTTCGGGTGTGGGCGGAATTGGGGCGACGTCGACAGGGGCGGGCGTGTGCGCCGCCAGCGAAACGCCGGAGGCGGGGGCGGAGGAGCGAGCGGTCACGGACGGAGGAGGAAAAGCGGCACGGGGCGCGGGCCGGCGTAGGAAAGATGCGCGGATTATAATCCCGCCCGATGTCAGATTCCCACGCCCAGCCGCCCCGGCCACGCCCGGCGGCGCCTTCCCCGAAATTGCCGAAAGACACGCCACCGCCCGAGCGCAAGCCCGGCGGCAATGGTCGTCCGCAGCGCCGCCAAAAACCCACGCCGGAAGAACTTGCCGCGGCGCTGGAGGCGCGCCGCGCACGAGCCAACCGCGTCCCGCCGATCACGTTTCCCGAAGCGCTGCCCGTGTCGGCCCGGCGCGACGAGATCGCCCAGGCCATCGCCGCCAACCAGGTGGTGATCGTCTCGGGTGAGACCGGCTCGGGCAAGACCACGCAATTGCCGAAGATCTGCCTGTCGATCGGGCGAGGCATTGGCGCGGGCGGTACCGGGCTGATCGGCCATACGCAGCCGCGCCGGATTGCCGCGACGTCTACGGCCAAGCGTATCGCGCAGGAAATCGGCACGCCGGTGGGCGAGCACGTGGGCTTCCAGGTGCGCTTTAATGACACGCTGTCGGCGGGTGCGTCGGTCAAGCTGATGACTGACGGCATCTTGCTGGCCGAGACGCAGAACGATCCGCTGCTGCGCGCCTACGACACGATCATCATCGACGAGGCGCATGAACGCAGCCTCAACATCGATTTCCTGATCGGCTATCTCAAGCAGCTTCTGCCGCACCGGCCCGACCTGAAGGTGATCATTACCTCGGCGACCATCGACGCGCAGCGGTTTGCCGAGCACTTTGCTGGCCCAAAGGGGCCAGCGCCTGTCATCGAAGTCAGCGGCCGGTTGTATCCGGTCGAGGTGCGCTACCGGCCGATTCAGCGCGACGAGAAGGACAAGGAGCGCGATCTCTACGAAGCGCTCGTCGATGCGGTGGACGAACTGGCCCGCGAAGGCTCGGGCGACGTGCTGATCTTCCTGCCGGGCGAGCGCGAGATTCGCGAGGCGGCCGAGGCGCTGCGCAAGCACCATCCCGCGCATACCGAGATTTTGCCGCTGTTTGCGCGCCTGTCGGTGCAGGAGCAGGAGCGTGTGTTCCGGCCGTCCAACGCGCGTCGCATCGTGCTGGCGACGAATGTGGCCGAGACCTCGCTGACGGTGCCGGGCATCCGTTACGTGGTCGATACGGGGCTGGCGCGTGTCAAGCGCTATTCGTATCGCAACAAGGTCGAGCAACTGCAGATCGAGCCGGTATCGCAAGCCGCGGCCAACCAGCGTGCCGGTCGATGCGGCCGGGTGGCCGACGGCGTTTGCATCCGCTTGTACGAAGAAGCGGATTTCATTGCGCGGCCGCGTTTTACCGACCCGGAAATCCTGCGTTCGTCGCTGGCCGCCGTCATCCTGCGCATGAAGGCGCTGCGGCTGACAGACGTCGAGCAGTTTCCCTTCATCGAGCCGCCGCTTGGCCGCGCGATTGCCGATGGCTACCAGCTCCTGCAAGAACTCGGTGCCGTCGACGATGAAAACGCGCTGACCCCGCTGGGCAAGCAGGTCGCCCGCCTGCCGCTGGACCCGCGCGTGGCGCGGATGATCCTGGCCGGCCGCGACCACCAGTGCCTGCGCGAGATGCTCATCATCGCGAGTGCCTTGTCGGTGCAAGACCCGCGCGAGCGCCCGCAAGAACTGCAGCAGCAGGCGGATCAGGCGCATCGCCAGTTTGCCGATGAGAAATCGGAGTTCCTCGGCTGGGTGAAGCTGTGGAAGTGGTTCGAAGAGGCCATCGCGCACAAGAAGTCGAACAAACAATTGCAGGACCAGTGCCGCTCGCACTTCCTGTCGCATGTGCGGCTGCGCGAATGGCGCGACGTGCATTCGCAGTTGCATACCACGGTGGCGGAGCAGGGCTGGAAGCTCAATGAATCCGATCCGACGTATGAGCAGTTGCATCTGGCGCTGTTGACGGGACTGCTTGGCAACATCGGTGTGCGCATCGAAGAGGCGGATGGGAAAGGCCGCGAATACCTCGGCGCGCGCGGTATCAAGTTTTTCCTGTGGCCGGGTTCGGTCATCGCACGGAAGGCGGGCAAGTGGGTCGTGGGTGGCGAACTGATCGAGACCAGCCGCCTGTTCGGCCGCACGCTGGCGCGCATCGAGCCCGAATGGGTGGAGAAGGTCGGCGCGCACCTGTTGAAGGTGTCGTGGAGCGATCCGCACTGGGAAAAGAAGGCCGGGCAGGTGACGGCCTTTGAGCGTGGCACGCTGTACGGGCTGCCGGTCTATCAGCAGCGCCGCGTGCACTTCGGGCCGATGCAGCCGAAAGAAGCGCGCGAGATGTTCATCCGTCGTGCGCTGGTCGACGGCGAGTTCGAAACCCGTCTGCCGTTCTTCACGCACAACCAGCGCCTTGTGCGCGAGATCGAAAACCTCGAACACAAGTCGCGCCGGCAAGACGTGTTGGTGGACGACGAGCTGATCTACGCGTTCTACGACAGCCAGATTCCGGCGGACATTTACAACACCGTGTCGTTCGAGCGCTGGTATGCCGAGGCCGCCAGTGCGGGCGGCAAAAGCAGTCAGAAGCTGCTGTACCTGAATCGCGATGACCTGATGCGGCACGAAGCGGCCGGCATCACGACCGACCTGTTCCCGAAGGTGCTGCCGATTGCCGGCATCGACATGGGGCTGACGTACCACTTCGAGCCCGGCAGCCCGCGCGACGGCGTGACGCTCACAGTGCCGCTGTACGCGCTCAACCAGGTGCCCGCGCAGCGCACTGAATGGCTGGTGCCGGGCATGCTCAAGGAGAAGGTGCATCTGCTCCTGAAAAGCCTGCCGCAGAAGCTGCGCCGCCATTGCGTGCCGCTGCCGGACTACGCTGCCGGATTCGTCTCGCGCGTGCGGTTGGGCGATGGCGACCTGCTCGACCGCTTGATTGCCGACGTGCGCGAGCAGACCGGCATCGCGCTCAAGCGTGCCGACTTCAAGCTCGAAACGCTGCCTGCGCATCACTTCATGAATTTCAAGGTGATCGACGAGCACGGCCGTCAGCTCGACATGGGCCGCAATCTGGCCCAGTTGCGGGCGGAACTCGGCGGCCGCGCGCAGCAGACGTTCCAGTCGATCGCCGCGCAGGATGCCGCCGTGGCCGGAGCCCAGAACGAAGGTGCGAAGCCCGGCAAGGCGGGCAAGTCGGAAGCCCCGGCAAACGCCGCGCTTTACTCGGGCCTGACCACATGGAATTTCGGCGAGTTGCCGGAACTGCTGGAAGTCCGCAAAGGCAACCAGACGCTGTTCGGCTATCCGGCACTCGTCGATGCCGGTGACCACTGCGATGTGGAAGTCTTCGATGATCCAGCAGAAGCCACGCGCATCCATCGCCTGGGCTTGCGGCGGTTGTTCGCAATTCAGCTGCGCGAGCCGTTGAAGTACCTGGAAAAGAACATCCCGGGCCTGTCGCAGATGGCCATCCAGTTCATGAATCTGGGCACGCAGGATGATCTGCGCGACCAGATCCTGGATGCCACGCTGGAGCGCGCGTGCCTGCAAGACCCGCTGCCGACTGATGACGCCAGTTTTGGTGCCCGCAAGGACGAAAGCCGCGCACGCCTGACGTTGCTGGCGCAGGAGATTGCGCGGCTGGTTGGTGCCATCCTGGCTGAATATGCGCAACTGCCGCGCAAGCTGCAGATCGCCAAGCCGTTTGCCGCCGCCACCGCCGATATCGACGCGCAGCTCAAGACGCTGATGCACAAACGCTTTATCGAGGCGACGCCGTACGCGCAGTTGACGCACTTCCCGCGTTACCTGAAGGGCATCGCGCTGCGCATCGACAAACTCAAGGCTGACCCCGCCCGCGACACGCAGCGCATGCAGGAGATGGCGCCGCTCATCCAGCAATATCAACGTGCGGAAAAGGCGTTGCGCGTGCAAGGGCAGGGCGGCAATGACCCGCGCATGGAGGAATTCCGCTGGATGCTGGAGGAGTTGCGCATCGCCCTGTTTGCACAGGAGCTGCGCACGCCGGTGCCGATGTCGGTCAAGCGGCTGCAGAAGGTGTGGGAATCAATGCAGCGATAGCTGCAGTGCGTTGTTGGGAGCGGGGAAAGTTCCCGCTTTCTTTTTTTGATTTGTGTCAGCGACGGCGTAAATGCGAGCGTTAGAATGGCTGGCTAAGTTGCTGAATCTTCTCGATATGTCTGCCTTGCGCGCCTCGTTTGCCTCCCGTTGGTTTTCCACGCTTGTCCTTTCGGCCGCTGCTTTGATGGCAGCGCATGCGGCGCGTGCTGAAGTCGTCACTGTGCTCAACTCGGGCGACGCAAGCGTCTCTCTGATCGACAAGGACACTCGCAAGGTGCTCGAGACGTTCCCCATCGGCAAGGAGCCGCACCACCTGATCGCCACGCCCGACGAGAAGTCGTTGATTGTTGCCAACGCGGTCGGCAACGAGCTGGTGTTCCTCGATCCTGTGACCGGCAAGATTCAGCAGCGTGTGCCGCGCATCGACGATCCGTATCAGATCGGCTTCTCGCCGGACCAGAAGTGGTTCCTGACCACCGGCAACCGGCTGGACCGCATTGATATCTACCGCTGGGGCGGTCACGCGCTGATCATCGCCAAGCAAGTGCCTGCGGCCAAGACACCAAGCCATATTGCCTATACCGCCGACAGCAAGATCGCATTTGTCACCCTGCAGGATTCCAACGAGGTGATGGCCATCGACCTGCCCACGCAGACCGTGATGTGGCGCATGACCATTGGCTCCGCCCCGGCCGGGGTGTGGGTCACGACCGATCAGAAATACCTGCTGGTTGGCATGACCGGCGCCGATTACGTCGAAGTGATCGACTGGCACAACCGTACCAGCGTCAAGCGCATCCCGACCGGCAAGGGCGCGCACAACTTCCGCGCGCTGGGTGACAAGCGCCACTTGTTCCTGTCGAACCGCGTGTCGGGCACGATCAGCATCATCGATCAGCAAACGCTGACCAAGGTGGGCGACATCACCGGTCTGCCGCCTGGTCCCGACGACATGGAATTGACCGCCGATGGCAAGCAACTGTGGGTGACCTGCCGCTGGGCCAAACGCGTGGCGATTGTCGATGTGGCAAGCCGCAAGGTCGTGGAAGAGATCAAGGTCGGGCGCTCGCCGCACGGCATTTACTTCCGCACGCGCGCTCCCCTGATTTAAGCATCACGACGATGAAATCCGGCCTGTCGATGTTGCGCACGGTCGCTGCCACGGCAGCGCTGGGCCTGTGCGCGCTGGCCACGGCCGCACCAGGTGGGGTGAATGCCGGTGCGTGCAAAGGCACCGTCTACCTGACGTTCGACACCGGCAGCATGAGTCAGGCGCAATTGATTGCTGACACGCTGCGCCGCCATCGTATCCACGCCACGTTCTTCCTCGCCAACGAAAAGACCATCCACGGCGACAGCACGCTGGATGACGGCTGGGCACCGTATTGGAAATCGCTTGCCGCCGACGGCCACGCCTTCGGTACGCACACCTTCGATCACGTCTACTACAAGGGAGAGGCGGGTGCGGGCAAGGTCCGTTTCCGCCCGCAGTTTGGCGAGCAGGGCGGCCGTAATGTCGTGTGGGGCGAGCCTGAGTTCTGTGCGGAACTGAAACACAGCGCCGAGCGCTTCAAGGCCATGACCGGTCAGCCGATGGATCCGCTGTGGCGTGCGCCGGGTGGTCATCTTTCTGCGACGACCGAGGCCTGGGCCAAGCAATGCGGGTTTGCCCACGTTGCATGGGCGCCCGCCGGTTTCCTGGGCGATGAGTTGCCGTCCGAGCGCTATCCGAACGACGCGTTGCTGCAGCAGGCGCTGTCCAGCCTGCGCGATGGCGACATCACCATGGCGCATCTGGGAATCTGGTCGCGCAAGGATCCGTGGGCGCCTGCGGATCTGGAGCCGTTGATCACCGGCTTGGAACGCAAGGGTTTCTGCTTCGCGACGCTGCGCGATCATCCGCAGTACCAAGCGTGGTTTGCTGCCCACCCGGCGCACACTGCGGCCCGCTGACATGTTTGACTGGATCGCCGACACCTTCACGCAAGCGCAGGACGTGCTCTTCCAGCACGTCGTGATGCCGATCACCTATGCCGTCGGCCTGGGTGGTTACGTTGAAGATGCCTATCCCGGCACGGAATGGCTATTGATGGGGTTGGTGCAGATCGCGGTGCTGCTGCTCATCTTCCGCCCGCTGGAGCGCTGGCGCCCGGTGGAGCCGATGCAAGACCGCAAGGCCGTGCGTGCCGACATCTTCTACACGCTCTTTCACCGCCTGGGTTTTTTCCCGCTGCTGATGTTTTTCACGCTGCAGCCGCTGATCGACGACCTCGACGGCAAGCTGCGCTTCTGGGGCTGGGCGCACCTGAACGTGGAAGACTGGTGGCCGGGCGTCACGTCCGTCGCTGTCGTCAGTTTTCTGATCTATCTGGTGTTGTTCGACCTGCTCGACTACTGGTATCACCGCCTCTCACACAAATTTCACTGGTGGTGGAACCTGCATTCGCTGCATCACAGCCAGCAGCAGATGACGCTGTGGTCCGATGACCGCAACCACATCTTCGACGATGTATTGCGTGGTGCGGTGTTTGCCATCGCGGCGCTCGTCATTGGGGTTGAGCCTTCGCAGTACGTTCTGTTGGTTGCCATTTCGCAATTGCTGCAGAGCCTGCAGCACGCCAACGTGCGGTTGCATTTCGGATGGCTGGGCGACCGGCTGCTGATCTCGCCACGCTTCCATCGGTTGCATCACGCGATTGGGCTGGGCCATGAAGTGCCGGGCAAGCCGGGCGTGCTGGGCGGCTGCAACTTTGGCGTGCTGTTCCCGTGGTGGGACATGCTGTTCGGCACCGCCATCTTCTCGCCCGAGTACCACGCCACCGGTATTCGCGATCAACTTCCCGCGCCGCAAGGGCGCTCCCGCGACTACGGGCGCGGCGTGCTGCGTCAGCAGTGGCTTGGCCTCAAGCGCCTGTTCGGCAGGGCGTAAAGCTCACGCGCGACGGCGCAAGCGTTATTTCTGCACGCTGTGCTAGGCTGTTCGCTCCCTGATTTCCCGATTTCTGCATGAACGACCTGATTCGCTCATTTGGCCGGGCGCTGCTCTCGCAACTGCATCCGCGCATGCTCTTCCTGACCGTGATGCCGTTCGTCGTGGCCGTGGTGGTCTGGGGAGGGGTGCTGTATTTCGGCTGGGATGCCATGAACGGCCTGGCCCGCAACGCCGTGGAAGGCTGGGCCTTCATGGGCTGGATCAAGAGCGGCCTCAACGCCATCGGCATGGCCGGATTGTGGTCGGCCATTGCGCCGCTGCTCGTGATCACCTTACTGGTGCCGGTGATTGTCGTATCCATCCTTGTGCTGGTGAGCCTGGCATCGGTGCCGGTGGTCATGCGTTTTCTTGACCGCAGTTATCCGCAGCTTGAGCGTCGCAAGGGCGGCACGGTGCTGGGCAGCCTGATGCATGCGCTGCTATGCACGCTGGTGGTCATTCTGGTGGCGATCGTCACGCTGCCGTTGTGGCTGATCCCCCCGTTTTTTGCACTGATTCCACCGTTGCTGTGGGGTTGGCTCACGTACCGGTTGATGACGTACGACGCGTTGGCTGACCACGCGACGGCCGAAGAGCGCCGCGCGATTATGCAGCGCTACCGGCTGCCGCTCCTGGGCATTGGCGTGGCCGTCGGCATGCTGGGCTCCGCGCCGACGCTGCTGTGGGTATCGTCGGTGGTGACGATTGTGCTGTTCCCGATCATCGCCATCGCCGTCATCTGGCTGTACGTGCTGATCTTCATTTTCTCGGCGCTGTGGTTCGGCCATTTCTGCTTGCGCGCGCTCACGCGCCTTCGTGCTGAAGCGCCGCCTGCACGCATGGTCGAGGCCATCGAGATCGAGGTCACTACGATTGAATTGCCTCGCGAATAATTAGAAACCATCGGAACTGACATGGCTTTCGGCATGATCATCATCGGCGACGAGATTCTCTCTGGTCGTCGCGAGGACAAACACCTGCGCAAGCTGATCGAAGTGCTCGGCGAGCGCGGCCTAGCCTTGGAGTGGGCGGAATACGTCGGCGATCAACCCGCGCGCATCACTAGCGTGCTCAAGCGTACCTTTGCCGGCGATGACGTGGTGTTCTGCACCGGAGGTATCGGCGCGACGCCCGATGACCATACGCGCCAATGCGCAGCTGCTGCGCTGGGCGTACCGTTGGAGCTGCATCAGGAAGCGCGAGAGCAGATCACGTTGCGCATTTCCGAGTCGGCCAACGGTGACCCGGTCAAGGCAGATGTCTCCACGCCCGAGAATCAGCACCGCTTCAAGATGGGCGAGTTTCCGCAGGGCGCACGCATCATCCCGAATAGCTACAACCGCATCCCCGGTTTCTCGGTGGCGCATCACCATTTCATGCCGGGTTTCCCGGTGATGGCGTGGCCGATGATGGAGTGGGTACTCGACACTTATTACGCCGATCAATTCCACCGCGCGCCGCGCGAAGAGCGCTCGTTCCTGGTGTTCGGCCTGCCGGAGTCGCGGCTCACGCCGCTGATGGAACGCATCGAAGCTGAGTTCGATGGTGTAAAGGTCTTCAGTCTGCCCAGCGTGGGCGATGCGGCGCGCGGCGAGCGCTATGCCCGCTCGCACATCGACCTGGGTGTCAAGGGCTCGCCGGAAGCCGTGGCGCGCGCCTATGAGGTGCTGCGAGAGGGCGCCTTGGCGCTGGGCGGCGAGATTTTCGAGGCGGACGCCTCCGCAGCGTCCTGACGCTTGGCAGCGTGCCTCAGGCGCCGTGCCAGGGGAGGCCCCGGAAGCACCAACCTTCCACGGTCTTGCGATGTCCCTCGGTGTCTTTGGCGCCCTCAAAACCTTCGAGCACGTCCATCGCTGCGGTATAGCCCGCCTGCGCGGCCGCCGCTGCTGCATGCTTGGAGCGCGCGGCGCTGCGGCACAGAAACAGCACCGGGGCGTCTTTCGGAACGGCAGCTTCCAGCGCGCTCAGGAAATTGGCGTTGCGCACGCCGCCCGGATACTGATTCCACTCCACATGCACAAACTGGCTTGGCGAAACGTCCGGCGTGCCAACCCAGTCGAGTTCGGCACGCGTGCGCACGTCCACGAGCCGCGCTTGCGGGTCGGCGGCCAACAGCGCGGCAGCCTCTTGCGGCGACAGCGCGCCGAAGTACGGCAGCTGATCTGCCTCGCGGCGAGCGGCGGCGGCCTCGAGCAGGGACTCGCGAGTGAGCGTAGTGGCAGTCATGGCGATTGAGCGCGTGAAATGGGAAGCGGTCATTTTAGCGCCGCCGTCACATGGCGCGGGCGAAAATCACCTAAACGGTGCGCGCACAGCTTTAACGCACTGCAACGGTGCCGATTGGGTTTTTATGCACCTTTGTCGTGCGTTGGCTATGCTGCTTGAACAGCCTTGTTCATATCGGCGAGGATTTTGTGTGACACCGCTCGGCTGGATTGCGGGGCGCACGCACCGTGTCAGACATGGGCTGGCGCGGTGCTGCACTGTTTGCGGGAGTGCTTGCCCGTTGTCGGACCGGAATTGGCATAGTTTCTGCTAATATTCCCGCGGTCTTTTTCGGGGGCGTCCGTTGGTCGGACGGCCTTGCTGGAAAGAAGATGTTTCGGAGTGAGGGCGAGTTGCAGCCGATGTGCAGCGATCCGTCACACAACCGGCTCACAATACTTTGCGTTATTGCGCTACCAGGAGAATGGCATGTCCCAAAGCATTGCAGACGTGATGAAGCTCGTGAAGGAAAACGACGTCAAGTTCGTCGATTTCCGCTTCACCGATACCAAGGGTAAGGAGCAGCACGTCTCGGTCCCCGTTTCGCACTTCGACGAAGATAAGTTCGAAAGCGGCCACGCATTCGACGGCTCGTCGATCGCCGGCTGGAAAGGCATCGAAGCGTCGGACATGCTGCTGGTGCCGGATGCAAACACCGCACACATCGACCCGTTCTACGAAGAGCCGACCCTGGTCCTGACCTGCGACGTGGTCGAGCCGTCGGACGGCAAGGGCTACGACCGCGACCCCCGCTCGATCGCCAAGCGCGCTGAAGCCTATCTGAAGAGCACGGGCCTGGGCGACACCGCCTACTTTGGTCCGGAACCCGAATTCTTCATCTTCGACGGCGTGACCTGGAACATCGACATGCAGGGTTGCTTCGTGAAGATCCATTCCGAAGAAGCTCCGTGGTCGTCGGGCAAGGACTTCGAACACGGCAACTCGGGCCACCGTCCGGGCAAGAAGGGCGGCTACTTCCCGGTTGCCCCGATCGACACGTTCCAAGACATGCGCTCGGAAATGTGCCTGATCCTGGAATCGCTGGGCATTCCGGTTGAAGTCCACCACCACGAAGTGGCAGGCCAAGGCCAGAACGAAATCGGCACGAAGTTCAGCACGCTGGTGCAACGCGCCGACTGGACCCAACTGCAAAAGTACGTGATCCAGAACGTCGCGCACACCTACGGCAAGACCGCCACGTTCATGCCGAAGCCGGTCGTGGGCGACAACGGTTCGGGCATGCACGTGCACCAATCCGTGTGGAAGGACGGCCAGAACCTGTTCGCAGGCAACGGCTACGCCGGTCTGTCGGAATTTGCGCTGTACTACATCGGCGGCATCATCAAGCACGCCCGCGCGCTGAACGCCCTCACCAACCCGGGTACGAACTCGTACAAGCGTCTGGTGCCGGGCTTTGAAGCTCCGGTCAAGCTGGCTTACTCGGCTCGCAACCGTTCGGCTTCGATCCGTATTCCGTACGTTGCGAACCCGAAGGGCCGCCGTATCGAAACGCGCTTCCCGGATCCGCTGATGAACCCGTACCTGGGCTTCTCGGCTCTGTTGATGGCTGGCCTGGACGGCGTGCAGAACAAGATCCACCCGGGCGAAGCTGCTGACAAGAACCTGTACGACCTGCCGCCGGAAGAAGACGCAAAGATCCCGACCGTGTGCTCGAGCCTGGATCAGGCCCTTGAGTACCTGGACAAGGATCGCGAGTTCCTGACCCGCGGTGGTGTGTTCTCCAACGCCATGCTCGACGCCTACATCGAACTGAAGATGGAAGAAGTCACGCGCTTCCGCATGACGACGCACCCGCTCGAGTTCGAGATGTACTACTCGCTGTAATCTGCGAGCGCCCCAAGCGATATGTCGGGGCGAAGAGACGGTTGTGAGAGGAGGGGCGGCGCAGGTCGCCCTTCCTTTTTATGAAGCGGAGTTTTGTGGCTAGAATGAGCGTCCGCCGGACTCCGGCGCCCGATCGACGTATCCGCCAGGTTCCATTCATGTTCCGTCCTTCCCCACGCATCGCATCCGGACTGCTTGCCGCCGCCGCGGTGTTTGCCACGCTGTCCGTGCAGGCACCCGCGTACGCTGATGATGTTTATCTGTGCACCGGCCCGAATGGCGTGCCGGAGTACCGCAACAGCGGCAACGTGAAAGGCTGCAAGAAGTTGACGCTGCCAGATGTGGTAACCGTCCCCGGCACGCGCAGCCCGCGCAGTGCAGGAGCGGCACCCGCACCGGCGCAAAACAATGCAGGTGGCGGTTTCCCCCGCGTGGACAACGCCACGCAGAAGGCACGTGACGGCGAACGCCGCCAGGTGCTGGAGGCCGAGCTGGCAGACGAGGAGCGCAAGCTCCAGGCGTTGAAGACCGAATACAACAACGGTCAGCCCGAGCGCCAGGGCAACGAACGTAACTATCAGAAGTATCTGGACCGCACCGCGCAGTTGAAGGGCGACATCGAGCGCAGCCAGGCCAATGTCGATTCCATCCGCCGGGAGCTGGGCAATCTCAAGGACTAGATAAACCATGCGTCGACTGATCCGCAAAGCGGCACGCCGCGATGAACAGGAACAGACGACGCCATCTGCGCCGTCAGCCTCCGCCGCTACGCGTGAGGCGTTTGGAAGCGAGCCCATCGACGGGCCGCCGCCCATTCCGTTTTCACATGGTGCACCGCCATCGTTCCCCGGGCTCGATGCGGTTCCCAATCCCATCCTCTTCGTCCGCCACCCGGCGCTGACGATCTTCTATGCCAACCCCGCCGCTGAAGCTGCGCTGGCCGTGTCCCGTCGCCAGCTGGTGGAGATGTCGCTGTTCGAGCTGTTTGGCGATCCGTCGGAGCTGGCCGAGATGATCGCCACCGTGGCAGCTCGCCAGTTCGACGCCAAGCGGCGCGACGTGTCGCTCGACCGTGTGGGCCACGAACCGCTGCACGCGCATGCTGTCGTGGGCGCACTCGACTTTGCGCCGGGATCGGTGCTGCTCGAGCTGCTGCCCAACGAGCAGAAGATCCGCAGCGAGCGCGAAGAGCGCTTGCTCGACCTGACCTCTGCCAACAAAGAGCTGATCCGCAACCTGGCGCACGAGATCAAGAATCCGTTGGGCGGCATCCGTGGCGCCGCCCAGTTGCTGGAGTTCGAGCTGCCGGAACGTTCGCTGCGCGAGTACACGCAGGTCATCATCAAGGAGTCCGACCGGCTGCAGACGCTGGTCGACCGCCTGCTGGAACCGCACCGGCATCCCCATATCGTTGGCGATGTGAACATCCACGAGGTGCTGGAGCGTGTGCGCTCGGTGGTGCTGGCGGAGTTTCCGCAGGGCCTGCATATCGTGCGGGACTACGACGCGAGCCTGCCGGAGTTTCGCGGCGACAAGGAGCAGCTCATCCAGGCCCTGCTCAACATCGTTCACAACGCGGCGCATGCGCTGGGCCCTCGCATTGCGCAGGGCGACGGCGAGATCATTCTGCGCACGCGCGTCGCACGCAAAGTTACGATTGCAAAACGTCTTTACAAGCTGGCATTGGACTTGCATGTAGTGGACAACGGTCCTGGTATCCCGGACGACATCCGCGAGCGAATCTTCTTCCCGCTGGTGTCCGGAAGGGAGGGGGGAAGTGGGCTGGGCCTGACACTCGCACAGACGTTCGTGCAGCAGCACGATGGTCTGATCGAATGCGAGAGCAGGCCGGGTCAAACGGATTTCCGCATTCTCGTGCCGCTGCACTGAAGCGTCGCAGCTTCAACAACGCAGCACGAGATGGCCCAGGCGAGACGAAGTCAAGCAGACGAACCAACACATGAAGCCAATCTGGATAGTCGACGACGATCAATCCATCCGCTGGGTCCTTGAGAAGGCGCTGGCGCGTGAGAGCCTGCTCTCGCGCAGCTTTACCAACGTGCGCGATGCGCTCAACGCGCTCGACGAAGAAACGCCGCAAGTCCTGATCTCCGACGTCCGCATGCCGGGTGGCTCGGGGCTGGATCTGCTGCAGGCCATCAAGGCCAAGCACCCGGGGCTGCCGGTCATCATCATGACCGCGTATTCGGACCTGGACAGCGCAGTGGCGGCGTTCCAGGGCGGCGCGTTTGAATACCTCGCCAAGCCGTTCGACGTGGATCGCGCGGTCGAGCTGATCCGCCGCGCGCTGGAAGAGAGCCTGCGCGAGGAGGAAATCGACGATCGCCTGAGCGATGCGCCTGAGATTCTCGGCCAGGCGCCGGCCATGCAGGACGTGTTCCGCGCGATTGGGCGGTTGTCGCAGTCCAATGTGACGGTGCTGATCACCGGCGAATCCGGCACGGGTAAAGAGCTGGTGGCCCGGGCGCTGCATAAGCACAGCCCGCGTGCGAGCGGCCCCTTCATCGCGCTGAATACGGCGGCGATTCCAAAAGATCTGCTGGAATCCGAACTGTTCGGCCATGAGCGTGGCGCCTTTACCGGCGCGCAAACCATGCGCCGCGGCCGCTTCGAACAAGCCGAGGGCGGCACGCTGTTCCTTGATGAAATCGGCGACATGCCGTTCGATCTGCAGACGCGGTTGCTGCGCGTGCTGTCGGACGGACACTTCTATCGCGTGGGCGGTCACAACCCGCTCAAGGCCAACGTGCGCGTCATCGCGGCCACGCACCAGAATCTCGAAACGCGCGTCAAGGACGGCCTGTTCCGCGAGGACTTGTTTCACCGCCTGAACGTGATCCGTCTGCGCTTGCCGGCGCTGCGTGAACGTCCGGAAGACATCACGCTGCTGGCGCGCCATTTCCTGCAGAAGAGCGCCAAGGAACTGGGCGTGGAGCCCAAGCGTATGTCGGACGATGCGCTGGCACATATCGCCACGCTGCCGTTCCCGGGCAACGTGCGGCAACTGGAAAACCTCTGCAACTGGCTGACCGTGATGGCGCCGGCGCAGACCATTGAAAGCAAGGATCTGCCCGCCGATCTGGTGCGAGGTAACGCGCAGATGCTGCCGGCCATGGGCGATGCCCCGGCGCGCCCGGCCTTTATCGGCGAGCCGTCGCATGGTGGCGAACCGTATGGTGTTACGCCGTCGGTCGATACGTTGCTCTCAACGACTTCAGTGGGCGCATCCATTGCCGCAGGCTGGGAGCGCGCGCTCGCGGGCGAGGCCAAGGCCATGCTCGAAGCGGGCCAACCTGACGTGATGGACGCGCTGACGCGTCGCTTCGAAAAGGCAATTCTGGAGGCTGCGCTTGGTGTTACGCGCGGGCGCCGTGTCGAGGCGGCAACACGCCTGGGCATCGGCCGCAACACCATCACACGCAAATTGCAGGAGCTTGGCTTCGACTGACGCGCCGTCAGCAGGGCCAGTCCACCGAATATCGTCGAGCTTGGCGATTGGGATTGGGCGGATTTCCGGTAAGGGAGTCCGCCCCTTTTTTTTTGTTGCGAATGCGTGCCGCGCTCAGTGCAGCTTGTGCTTCAGCTGCGACAGTTCTTCATGCGCGCGCATCACGGCAGATTCCACAGAATGGTCCACCTTGCCGGTGGCGTTCTGGCAGGCCATCTTCGCGCGGTCGGAGCAGGCTTCGAGCTTGTCGATGGCTTCTACGAAAGTCTGCTGGTCTTCAGCGCCTTCCAGCCGCGAGTGGCATTGGCGGGCCTGGTCGTCCAGTTGCTGGATCGATTGCTTCAGCGAGTCAGGCACGTCCTTGTGCGAGGCGCAGGTCCGGGCCAGTTCGGCGATGGTGCTTTCCGCATGTTCAAAACGCTGGCGCAGTTTCTCTGTTTGCATGGAGGGCTCCTGTCGGTTGCGTAGAAAAGGCGTTGGCACCGCATGCACCGTTATGAGGCCGTCACATGGTGCAAAGCGGTGCAACGCCCAATTTCGGCGCAAGCGGCGTGCCGCGTGCGGCAAGCGCCGCAGAAGCTCCACGTCGTGTTGCGGTGAAAGATGTCTGGGTCAGCCGCGCGGTGCGGGCAGGGCGAGGGAGCGCGCCTCAAGGATGCGTTCAGCGACTTCGGCAAAGCCGCCGCCGCCTTCAGCCTCTGTAAGGTAAGCGGGCGGCACGGGCAGCGTATCGATCACGTCCAGCACATTGGCCACACCCACCGAGAGCGGGAAGAACTCGAACATTGCAGCATCGTTGGCCGAGTCGCCCACGAACACCCAGCGTTCACGTTCGGCATGCAAGTCGATACCGAATGCGCGGCGCGCGAGCGACACGCTGGCGCTCAGCTTGTCGTGCTTGCCGAACCAGCCGTTCACGTGAATCGAACTGACCGTGGCGTGCATGCCGTGCGTGCGCATGATGTCGACGATGTGCTGCACGGCGTGCTGCGGCAGCGGCGGGACTTGCTCAGCATGATCGACAGCGAGATCCGCTGCGTGCCAAGCTTGATCCGTCGCCAGCGCTGAACCCGGCACGGCGCGCCGAATCTCTGCGCCGACTTCACGGATGCGCTCCAGATTGCGCGCGCGCGTTTGGGCGTCGTCAACAAAGTCGGTGGCCAGATGCCCGCGCGAATCGACGCGCATGGCAAACGCGCCGTTCTCGCCGATCACCGCGTCAACAGGCCAAAGCCGCGCGATGACTTCGCACCAGGCAATCGAGCGGCCGGTGACCGGCACAACCCTGATGCCGGCACGATGCAAACGCTCCAGCGCCGAGTACGTCTGCGCGGGGAGCTTACCCCTCGTGGTGAGGGTGCCATCCACGTCGGTAAAGACGCCGGTGATATTGCGCAGTGCATCATCCGAGAGTTGATGCAGGGCCAGCGGAACTTGCCGCTCGGCGATGACGGGCGTGGTTTCAGGCGAGTCCGGAGTGGCAGGAGTGGTGGGTTGGGCGAGCATGCTGCGCGTGCAAAAGAGAGTGTCTTGAATCATTCTAACGGCCGTTGCAAGCCAAACCTTGGAGGGATTTCCCGATTTCTTTGTGACAGAAAGGGAAGTAACATCCCGCTGTCATAAAAATGACCGACCGTGCATATACAGTCGGCGCGCCGTGGGCGGAGCGAGGGAGCCCGCCGGGTCGAAACAAGGAGAAATGATGTCGATCAAGAAGATTGCGGGGGCCGCAGCAGTACTGGCCGCGTGTACGTTTGCGCAAGGCGCGTACGCTGTGACGGAAATCCAGTGGTGGCATTCGATGGAAGGCGCCTTGAACGACAAGGTGAACGAGATCGCTACCAAGTTCAACGCCAGTCAGTCTGACTACAAGATCGTGCCGGTCTACAAGGGCCAGTACGATGAATCGCTGGCTGCGGGCATCGCGGCATTCCGCGCGGGAAACGCACCAGCCATTCTGCAAGTGTTCGAGGTGGGTACCGCCACCATGATGAACGCCAAGGGCGCCATCGTGCCGGTCGCCAAGATCATGAAGGACGCAGGCGAGAAGTTTGACCCGAAGGCCTACGTGCCGGCCGTGGCTGGTTACTACACGTCGAACAAGGGCGAGATGCTGTCGTTCCCGTTCAACAGCTCGACGACGATCATGTATTACAACAAGGACGCCTTCAAGAAGGCCGGCCTTGACCCGAACAAGCCGCCCGCAACGTGGCAGGAAGTGGCTGTCGACGCGGCCAAGCTGAAGGCAGCGGGCGTGGCCTGCGGCTACACGACCGACTGGCAGTCGTGGGTGCATCTGGAAAGCTTCTCGGCGTGGCACAACGTGTCGTTCGCCACGGAGAACAACGGTTTTGGCGGCGCAAAGGCGCGCTTGAACTTCAATGGCCCCGTGCAGATCAAGCACATCGAGAACCTGCTCGACATGGAGAAGAAGGGCTACTTCACCTACGCCGGCCGCAAGGACGAGCCGAAGGCGAAGTTCATCGCGGGTGAGTGCGCCATGCACACGGGTTCGTCGGCAGCGCTGGCGAACATCCGCAAGAACGCCAAGTTCAACTTCAGCCCGGCCCCGCTGCCGTACGAAGCCGGCGTAGCGGGCGCCCCTCAGAACACGATCATCGGCGGCGCTTCGCTGTGGGTGATGGGCGGCCACAAGGCTGAGGAGTACAAGGGCGTGGCGAAGTTCTTCACGTTCCTGTCGCGTCCGGATATCCAGTCCGACTGGCACCAGTCGACCGGCTACCTGCCTGTTACGATGGAAGCGTATGAGCTGACCAAGAAGTCCGGTTTCTATGACAAGAACCCGGGTGCCGACGTGGCCGTCAAGCAGATGATCGTCAAGACGACCGACAAGTCGCGCGGCATTCGTCTGGGCAACTTCCCGCAGATCCGTCAGGTGATCGACGAAGAGCTGGAAGCCGTCTGGGCCGGCAAGAAGACGCCGAAGGAAGCGCTGGACACGGCTGTGTCACGCGGCAACGAGCTGCTCGCCCGTTTCGAGAAGACCGTCAAGGAATAAGCGCCGATTCGGTGCTCGTCTAAACCGCCGGCCTCGTGCGCTCGCACAGGCCGGCGGTGCGTTTTTGGAATGTCGCATGGAAAAACGCGTCGTTTTTCGGTCGCGCTGGCTGCCGTATGTGCTGGTGGCCCCGCAGATCGTCATCACTCTGGTGTTCTTCTTCTGGCCCGCGGGGCAGGCGTTATATCAGTCGCTGCTGCGCCAGGATGCCTTCGGCATCAACCTCGAATTCGTGGGGCTGGAGAACTTTCGTGACCTCTTCAATGATCCGACGTACCTCGGGTCGTTCCAGACCACGGCGGTGTTCGCCATTGGCGTCGCGCTGGTGGGTCTGGGCACCTCGCTGGCGCTGGCGTACTTTGCCGATCGCGCGCTGCGTGGCGCCACGTTCTACAAGACCCTGCTGATCTGGCCGTACGCCATCGCGCCGGCCGTGGCGGGCGTGTTATGGAGCTTCCTCTTCAACCCCTCGCTGGGCATCGTGTCGTTCGTGATCCGCAAGATGGGCGTGGACTGGAACTTCGTGCTCAACGGCGGCCAGGCGCTGACGCTGGTGGTCATCATCGCGGCCTGGAAGCAGATCAGCTACAACTTCCTCTTCTTCCTGGCGGGGCTGCAAAGCATTCCGAAGTCGCTGATCGAAGCGGCCGCCATTGACGGTGCCGGGCCGTGGAAGCGCTTCTGGTCGATCGTGTTCCCGCTGCTGTCGCCTACCACGTTCTTCCTGATGGTGGTGAACGTCGTGTACGCGTTTTTCGACACCTTCGCCATCATCGATTCGGTCACGCAGGGCGGCCCGTTCAAGGCGACGGAGACGCTCGTGTTCAAGGTCTATCAAGACGGCGTGCGGGGTCTCGATATCGGTGGATCGGCCGCTCAGTCGGTGATCCTCATGGGCCTGGTGATCGTGCTGACGATCGTCCAGTTCCGTTACGTTGAACGCAAAGTCCAATACTGAAAGGGGGGCATCGCACCATGATTGAACGCCGTCCATTTCTGGACTTCCTCACCCACGTCGTGCTGATTCTCGGCGTGATCGTCGTGGCGTTTCCGGTGTACGTCGTATTCGTCGCGTCGTCGTTGACGGCCGAAGACGTGCTGCAGGCGCCGATGACGCTGATTCCTGGTCAGCACCTCATCGAGAACTACCGCACGGTGCTCACGTCGGGCATGGGCAACTCGGCCACGCCGGTCGGCACCATGCTCATGAACAGCCTGATCATGGCGTTGGGCATCTCGCTCGGGAAGATCGCGATTTCCATCATCTCGGCCTTCGCGATCGTCTATTTCAAGTTCCCGCTGCGCAAGACGTTCTTCTGGCTCATCTTCGTCACGCTGATGCTGCCGGTGGAAGTGCGGATTCTGCCCACGTACAAGGTGGTGTCGGATCTCGGCATGCTGAACACTTACGCTGGGATGACGATTCCGATCATCGCATCGGCCACGGCCACGTTCCTGTTCCGGCAGTTCTTCCTGACCATTCCCGATGAACTGGCGGAAGCTGCGCGCATCGATGGCGCTGGCCCGCTCAAATTTTTCTGGGACGTGGTGCTGCCGCTTTCGCGCACCAGCATCGCGGCGCTGTTCGTGATCCAGTTCATTTACGGCTGGAACCAGTACCTCTGGCCGCTCTTGATCACGACCGAGAAGAACATGACGCCCATCGTGCTGGGCGTGACGCAAATGATCTCCCGCTCCGGCGATTCCGCCACCGACTGGAACCTGCTGATGGCCACCGTGATGCTGGCCATGTTGCCGCCTGCGGCAATCGTGATCGGCATGCAGCGGTGGTTCGTGAAGGGCCTCGTCGAAACCGAAAAGTAAAAGAAGCAAGATGGCAAAACTTTCGCTACGCAACGTCCAGAAGCACTACGCCAACCTCCAGGTCGTGCACGGCATCGACATGGAAATCGGCGACGGGGAGTTCATCGTTATCGTCGGCCCGTCGGGCTGCGGCAAGTCCACGCTGCTACGCATGGTGGCGGGTCTGGAGCCCATCACCGGCGGCGAAGTGTGGATTGGGGACCGCGTCGTCAACGAACTGGAACCGGCCGAGCGCGATATCGCGATGGTGTTTCAGAACTACGCGCTGTATCCGCACATGAGCGTGTTCGACAACATGGCCTACGGGCTGAAGATCCGCGGCTTGCCCAAGAGCGATATTCAAGCGCGTGTGGAACAGGCCGCGGGCATTCTTGAGCTCGGCAAGCTGCTGGATCGCAAGCCGCGCCAGCTCTCGGGCGGCCAACGCCAGCGTGTGGCCATGGGCCGCGCGATCGTGCGTGAGCCGGCTGTGTTCCTGTTCGACGAACCGCTCTCCAACCTGGATGCCAAGCTGCGCGTGCAGATGCGTCTGGAACTGAAGGATCTGCATCGCCGTCTGCGTACGACGAGCCTGTATGTCACGCACGATCAGGTCGAAGCGATGACGCTGGCCGATCGCATGATGGTGCTCAACGGCGGCCGTGTCGAGCAGATCGGCACGCCGCTTGAGGTGTATTCGCGTCCGGCCAGCACGTTCGTGGCAGGCTTCATCGGCTCGCCGCCGATGAACCTCGTGCCCGTGTCGCGCAATGCCGGCGGCGACACGCAGATCCGGGTGGATGGTGCGAAGGAGGGAGACACTCCCGCCACGCTTGGCCATCTGCCGATGGGTCTTCATCTGCCCGAACACGCGCTGATGGGTTTGCGCCCCGAACACATCGAACCGTGCTCGGCTGACCAGGCCATCGCCTTGATCGACGTGCGCGTGGTCGAAGCCCTTGGTGCAGATGCATTTGCGTATGGTGCGCTGGCTGGTCATCCGGTCGTGGTCCGGTTGGAGCCGCATGCCAGCGTAAAAGCTGGTGACAAGCTGCCGATCACCGCGGCCGCCGAACACTTGCACTGGTTCGACCCGCAAACCACCCGCCGCATCGAGGCGCTGGCATGACCGGCGCACGCGCCTTGCCGGACTGGCCGTATCCACGCGCCATTGCGCACCGCGGCGCGGGGAAGCTGGCGCCGGAGAACACGCTGGGGGCCTTCCGCCATGGCGCGTCGTTCGGCTACCGCATGTTCGAATTCGACGTGAAGCTTTCCGGCGACGGCGCATCGGTCCTGTTGCACGACGCCACGCTGGATCGCACCACGAATGGCGCGGGCCGACTCGATGCGCTCACGCTTGGTCAGATTGCACAACTGGACGCCGGCAGTTGGCACAGCGCCGCCTACGCGGGTGAGCCGGTGCCGACGCTGGCAGCCATCGCACGCTACCTTCGCGCCAACAACTTCCTCGCCAATATCGAGATCAAGCCGGTGCCAGGCGCGGAGTGGCGCACGGGCGCCGCTGTGGCGCTCGACGCCCGCACGCTGTGGGCCGGCGCCGACGTGCCGCCGCTGCTGTCGTCGTTTTCCGAGGATGCGCTGGCCGCCGCGCGCGAAGCTGTGCCCGAATTGCCCCGCGCATTGCTGCTCGACAAACTGCCCGCCGATTGGCTTGACCGACTGCGCGCATTGGATTGCGTTGCGCTCGACGCCAACCATCGCGAACTGACGCCTGAAATCATTGACGTGGCACACGCCGCAGGCTTCCGCGTCTGCTGCTATACGGTCAACGATCTGGATCGCGCGCAGTTGCTCTGGAGCGCGGGGCTGGACGGCTTGATCACTGATTGGGTCGACCGAATTTCGCCTGCCTGAATGTGATCAAGGCATGGCTTTGACGTGGCATAACAACGGTCCTTTGTCACGTCAAAGAATCAGAATATTGCTTATAAACATGCTATGCTTCCCCTCCGTGAAGACTTAGGTCCTTCCCGCACAACTTGTCTGTAAAAGCTGTCTCGGTACCTCCTTTCTGCCTTGCGCGATCCGGTCCGACCAGGTGATTTCAGGCGATTTAGTTTGCGATCCGCTAACCGGTCAAGCCGTGTCGCGGAAGGTTGATGAACCCGCTGAACTCCGGCAGACCCGGAGAAAAGTGAGCGCCCCATGACAGAGCTGTATAAGCAGTACCTGGACACTTCGTACCTGTCCGGCGGTAACGCCGCCTACGTTGAAGATCAGTACGAAGCGTACCTTCAAGATCCCACGTCCGTTAGCGAGGCACTGCGCGCGTACTTCGATGCGCTGCAGAACGTCCCTGCCGTCGACGGTTCCAACGCCCGGGATATCGCCCACGCCCCCATCGTCACGTCGTTCGCCGAGCGCGCCAAGGCTGGCCCGATCAAGACGATTGTCGCGTCTGCCGATTCCGATATGGGTCGCAAGCGCGTGTCGGCCACGCAGCTGATTGCCGCGTACCGCAATGTGGGCCTGCGTTGGGCTGATCTTGATCCGCTCAAGCGTCAGGAGCGCCCGCCGGTGCCGGATCTGGACCCGGCTTTCTACGGTTTCACTGAAGCCGATCAGGACATCATCTTCAACGCCAGCAACACGTATTTCGGCAAAGAATCGATGAGCCTGCGCGAGCTGGTCAACAACCTGCGCGAAACGTACTGCGGCTCGATCGGCGCTGAGTTCATGTACATCAGCGACCAGGCGCAAAAGCGCTGGTGGCAAGAGCGTCTGGAAACCATTCGCTCCAAGCCGACGTTCTCGGCTGAAAAGAAAAAGCACATCCTGGAACGCCTGACGGCCGCTGAAGGCCTCGAGCGCTTCCTGCATACGAAGTACGTCGGTCAGAAGCGTTTCTCGCTGGAAGGCGGCGAAAGCTTCATCGCGGCCATGGACGAACTGATCCAGCATTCCGGCGCCAAGGGCGTGCAGGAAATCGTGATCGGCATGGCCCACCGCGGCCGTCTGAACGTGCTGGTCAACACGCTGGGCAAGATGCCCGCCGACCTGTTTGCCGAATTCGAAGGCAAGCACGTGGACGACCTGCCGGCTGGCGACGTGAAGTACCACAAAGGCTTCTCGAGCGATGTGACCACGCCGGGCGGCCCCGTCCACCTGTCGCTGGCGTTCAACCCGTCGCACCTGGAAATCGTCAACCCGGTCGTGGAAGGCTCGGTCAAGGCTCGCCAGGAGCGCCGCGACGACAAGCACGGCGCGCAAGTGCTGGCTGTGCAGGTGCACGGTGACGCGGCCTTCGCTGGCCAGGGCGTCGTGATGGAAACGCTGAACCTCGCGCAAACGCGCGGTTACGGCACGGGCGGCACGATCCATATCGTTATCAACAACCAGATCGGTTTCACGACGTCGGACCCGCGCGACTCGCGCTCGACGCTGTACTGTACCGACGTGGTCAAGATGATCGAAGCGCCGGTTCTGCACGTGAACGGCGACGATCCGGAAGCCGTCGTGCTGGCCATGCAACTGGCCGTGGACTTCCGTACCGAGTTCCAGAAGGACATTGCGGTCGACATCATCTGCTTCCGTAAGCTCGGCCACAACGAGCAAGACACGCCGGCAATGACGCAGCCGCTGATGTACAAGAAGATCGGCACGCACCCCGGCACGCGCAAGCTCTACGCAGACAAGCTCGTCACGCAGAACACGCTGAAGACCGAAGAGCCGGACGCCCTGGTGCAGGAATTCCGTGCCGCCATGGACGCGGGCAAGCACACGGTCGACCCGGTGCTGTCGAACTTCAAGAACAAGTTCGCAGTGGATTGGCTGCCGTTCCTGAACCGCAAATGGACGGATGCGGCCGATACCGCTGTGCCGATGGCCGAACTCAAGCGTCTGGCCGAGCGCATCACCGCCATCCCGGATCACTTCAAGCTGCACCCGCTGGTTGAGAACGTCGTCAACAACCGCGCCAAGATGGGCAAGGGCGAGCTGTCGCTGGACTGGGGCATGGGCGAGCACCTGGCCTTCGCATCGCTGGTGGCGTCTGGCTACCCGGTGCGTATCACCGGTCAGGATGCGGGTCGCGGTACGTTCACGCACCGTCACGCAGTCCTGCACGATCAGAACCGCGAGCGTTGGGACGCCGGCAGCTACATCCCGCTGCAGAATGTGTCGGAGAGCCAAGCTCCCTTTACGGTGATCGACTCGGTGCTGTCGGAAGAGGCCGTGATGGGCTTCGAGTACGGCTATTCGTCGGCTGAGCCGAACACCCTGGTGATCTGGGAAGCCCAGTTCGGTGACTTCGCCAACGGCGCACAGGTCGTGATCGATCAGTTCATCTCGTCGGGCGAAGTTAAGTGGGGTCGTGCCTCGGGTCTGACGCTGATGCTGCCGCACGGCTACGAAGGCCAAGGTCCGGAGCACAGCTCGGCACGCCTGGAGCGCTATCTGCAGCTCTGCGCAGACCACAACATGCAAGTGGTGCAGCCGACCACGCCGGCGCAGATCTTCCACCTGCTGCGTCGCCAGATGATCCGGATGTTCCGCAAGCCGCTGATCATCCTGACGCCGAAGTCGCTGCTGCGCAGCAAGGATGCTGTGTCGCCCCTGTCGGATCTGGCCAAGGGCCATTTCGAAACGGTGATCGCCGATACGGCCGAAGATCTGAACGCCGCCAAGGTCAAGCGCGTCGTGGCCTGCTCGGGCAAGGTCTACTACGACCTGGTCAACGCCCGTAAGGAACGTGGCCAGACCGACACGGCCATCATCCGTGTGGAACAGCTCTATCCGTTCCCGCACAAGGCGTTCGCAGCCGAGCTGAAGAAGTATCCGAACCTTGCTGAAGTGGTGTGGTGCCAGGACGAGCCGCAGAACCAGGGTGCCTGGTTCTTCGTGCAGCACTACATCCTGGAGAACATGACCGAAGGTCAGAAGCTGGGCTACGCAGGCCGCCCGGCATCGGCATCGCCGGCCGTGGGCTACTACGCGAAGCACAACGAGCAGCAGAAGGCGCTGATCGATGCCGCGTTTGGCAAGCTCAAGGGCTTCGTGCTGAACAAGTAAGCGACATCTGCACCAAGGCGGCAGCTTCGGCTGTCGCCTTGACGCATCTTCGCTACCGAATTCCACCGTATATCGAATTAGCGCGGCTCCCGAAGAAGAGGGGCCCGCGCACATGAATCCAAGGAAGCACCGAAATGGCTATCGTTGAAGTCAAGGTCCCGCAGTTTTCCGAGTCCGTTGAAGAAGGCACGCTGATCTCCTGGAAGAAGAAGCCGGGCGAAGCCGTGGCCCAGGATGAAATCCTGATCGAAGTCGAGACCGATAAGGTCGTGCTGGAAGTGCCGGCTCCGTCGGCTGGCGTGCTGGCCGAAGTGCTGGTGGCGGACGGCGCAACCGTGACGTCGGAACAGCTGCTGGCCAAGATCGACACCGAAGGCAAGGCAGGCGCCGCTGCTCCGGCTGCTGCTGCACCGGCTCCCGCAACCGCTGCACCGGCGCCGGCTGCTGCCGCTCCGGCTGCCGCTGCCGCAGGTGGCGTGGCCATGCCGTCGGCTGCAAAGCTGATGGCTGAGAACAATCTGTCGGCTGGCCAGGTGGCCGGCACGGGCCGCGATGGCCGCATCACCAAGGGCGACGTGCTGGGTGCCGTGGCTGGTGGCGCCAAGCCGGCTGCTGCTGCCGCTCCGCAAGCCGCACGTCCGGCGTTGCAGCAAGTGGCTGCTCCGGTGGACTTCGCCGCTCTGGGCGACCGCCCGGAAGAGCGCGTGCCGATGAGCCGCCTGCGCGCCCGTATCGCCGAACGCCTGGTGCAGTCGCAATCGACCAACGCCATCCTCACCACCTTCAACGAAGTCAACATGAAGCCGGTGATGGACTTGCGCGCCAAGTTCAAGGACCAGTTCGAGAAGACCCACGGCGTGAAGCTGGGCTTCATGTCGTTCTTCGTGAAGGCGGCTGTCCACGCGCTGAAGAAGTACCCAGTCATCAACGCATCGGTTGACGGCAACGACATCGTCTACCACGGCTACTTCGACATCGGTATCGCTGTCGGCTCGCCGCGCGGCCTGGTGGTGCCCATCCTGCGCAATGCCGACCAGATGAGCCTGGCCGATATCGAGAAGAAGATTGCCGAGTTCGGCCAGAAGGCCAAGGACGGCAAGCTGACGCTGGACGACCTGACCGGCGGTACGTTCTCGATCTCGAACGGCGGCACGTTCGGCTCGATGCTGTCGACCCCGATCATCAACCCGCCGCAATCGGCCATCCTGGGCGTGCACGCCACCAAGGATCGCGCCGTGGTGGAGAACGGCCAAGTCGTGGTTCGTCCGATGAACTACCTGGCCATGTCCTACGACCACCGCATCATCGACGGCCGTGAAGCCGTGCTGGGCCTGGTCGCAATGAAGGAAGCGCTGGAAGATCCCGCACGCCTGCTGCTGGACCTGTAATCGACGCGTTGATGACCTGAGACGCCGCAGCCCGTTGGGTGCAGCGGCGTCCGAATCGAGGATTTCTCCATGAGCAAAGAATTTGACGTGCTGGTGATCGGCGCCGGCCCCGGTGGCTACATCGCCGCCATCCGCGCTGGCCAGCTGGGCCTGAACGTGGCCTGCTGCGAAGACAACGCCTACGACGATCCGAAGGGCGAGCCGCGCCTGGGCGGCACCTGCCTGAACGTCGGCTGCATTCCCTCGAAGGCGCTGCTGGCCTCGTCGGAAGAGTTCGAGAACGTGAACCACCATCTGGCCGACCACGGCATCACGGTGGACGGCGTCAAGGTCGACGTGGCCAAGATGCTCAAGCGCAAGGACGACATCGTCGGCAAGATGACGAAGGGCATCGAGTTCCTGTTCCGCAAGAACAAGGTGACGCTGCTCAAGGGCCACGGCAAGTTCGTCGGCAAGACCGACGCTGGCTATCAAGTGGAAGTTGCGGGCAAGGCCGGCACGGAAGTCGTGACGGCCAAGCACGTGATCATCGCTACGGGCTCGAAGGCTCGCCATCTGCCGGGCGTGAAGGTCGACAACGTGACCATTGCCGACAACGAAGGCGCACTGAAGTTTGGCGAAGTGCCGAAGAAGCTGGGCGTGATCGGTGCTGGCGTGATCGGCCTGGAGCTGGGCTCGGTGTGGCGTCGCCTGGGTGCCGAAGTGACGATTCTCGAAGCGCTGCCGAGCTTCCTCGGTGCGGCTGACGAATCCGTTGCCAAGGAAGCCAACAAGCTGCTGACCAAGCAGGGCCTGAAGATCAACGTCGGCGTGAAGGTCGGCGAGATCGAATCGTCGGGCAAGGGCGTGAAGGTGAACTACACCGACGCTGCCGGCGCTGCACAAGTGCTGGAGTGCGACAAGCTGATCGTGTCGATCGGCCGCGTGCCGAATACCGACAACCTGGGCCTGGAAGCGATCGGCCTGGCGGCGGATCAGCGTGGCTTTATCGAGGTGGACGAACACTGCGCCACCAAGCTGCCGAACCTGTGGGCGATTGGTGACGTCGTGCGCGGCCCGATGCTGGCGCACAAGGCAGAAGACGAAGGCGTGGCCGTGGCCGAGCGCATCGTTGGTCAGAAGCCGCACATCGACTACAACTGCATTCCGTGGGTTATCTACACGTACCCGGAAATTGCATGGGTGGGCAAGACCGAGCAGCAGCTCAAGGCCGAAGGCCGCGAGACCAAGGCCGGCCAGTTCCCGTTCATGGCGAACGGCCGTGCACTGGGCATGGGCGCATCCGATGGTTTCGTGAAGGTCATCGCTGATGCGAAGACCGATGAAATCCTGGGCGTGCACATCGTGGCGGCCAACGCCTCGGACCTGGTTGCCGAAGCCGTGGTGGCGATGGAGTTCAAGGCTGCAGCCGAAGACATCGGCCGTATCTGCCACCCGCACCCGTCGATGTCGGAAGTGATGCGCGAAGCTGCGCTGGCGGTCGACAAGCGTCAGCTCAATATGTAATCGCAAGCCGCAAGGCAAGCACGATGCCCGGTGAATCCACAAGATTGCCGGGCATCGGTCCATTTGGGCCCGCAAACGGTGCCCCAAGCACATCAAGCAGATGAACGTCCAGGAAACCTACCTACAGGAACTGAAGGCGCGCGGCTATCAGCCCGACGAAGCGCAACAACGCGCCGTCGATCGCCTGCAGCGGTGCTACGACGAATGGGTCGCCTACAAGGCCCGTCGTTCGAATGCGCTGCGCAAGATGCTCGTGCGCCCGGATTTGCCTCGTGGGGTCTACATGTGGGGCGGGGTGGGGCGCGGCAAGTCGTTCTTGATGGATGCGTTCTATAGCTGCGTGCCATTGGTGCGCAAGACGCGTCTGCACTTTCACGAGTTCATGCGCGAAGTGCATCGCCAGCTGGAAGAACTGCGTGGGCGCGCCGATCCGTTGGACGAGCTGGCCCGTCGCATCGCCAAGCGCTACCGCCTGATCTGCTTTGATGAATTCCACGTCAGCGACGTTGCCGACGCGATGATCCTGCACCGCTTGCTCGATCAGCTCTTTGCCAACGGCGTGCAGTTTGTGATGACGTCCAACTATCGGCCCGACTTACTGTATCCGGACGGCCTGCACCGCGACCGTGTGCTGCCGGCCATTGCGCTGCTGCAGGAGAAGCTCGACGTTCTCAACGTCGACGCGGGCGTTGATTACCGCAAGCGCGCGATGGAGCAAGTGCAGGCCTACTACACGCCGCTGGGCGCGAAGGCCAATTCGGCGTTGCGCGATGCGTTTACGGCGGTGGCCGGAGTGCCGGACGAGTCGCCGGTGCTGCGCATCGAGCATCGTGAGATTCGTGCGGCGCGCAAGGCCGGCGGTGTGGTGTGGTTCGACTTCGCCACGCTGTGTGGTGGCCCGCGCTCGCAGAACGATTATTTGGAGATCGCTTCGCGCTTTCACACCGTTATCCTGGCCGATGTGCCGAAGATGACGCCGCGCATGGCATCCGAGGCGCGCCGCTTCACGTGGCTTATCGATGTGTTCTACGACCACAAGGTCAAGCTGCTGATGTCGGCGGAGGTTCCGGCCGACGAGCTTTACACCGAAGGCCAGATGGCCAATGAATTTCAGCGCACCGTGTCACGTATCGTCGAGATGCAGTCGCGCGAATACCTCGAGGCGCCTCGCCGCGAAGTGGATACGTCCCTTACCTGACTTTGCGCACTGCCGCGTGCCTAGTGTGACGTCGGCGGCAGATTGCGATGCGACGGCGGTGCCTGCGAGGGCCGCAAGCTGGCGCCAAAGAAGTCCTGCGGCAGGCGCTCGGTTTTGCGATTGACGTTGCGGAACGCGCCTTCCACCAGCATGGGCGCGACATTGCTCACATCGGTTTGCGACGCTATGGTCACGTCTTCGGTAAAGCCGCGTTCGCACAGTTCGCGGCCCGACACAGAATCAAGCAACCACGCTTTCATCATCCCGGTCTGCGACGCCTCGCGATAAATCGCGCGAGCGGCGAGCGCTTCGGGCGAGAGCGCTTGCGGCAAGAAACCCGCCACCGTTTCCGACAGGTGATGCACGATCGCACCGGCGGCGAGCCAGTCTTCAAGGGCGGGGCGCAGGCTGCCATCGGCCCAGCGTTCTCCTGAGGCCACCACGGCCACGCGACGGCCCAGCCGCGATGCTGCTTCAGCCACCGCGCGCGCATTGCGCAGGCAACCTGCAAACGTCGGCGTCGATCCGGTGGCGAGTGCGAGCGTTGCCCCATTAGGCGAGGGCAGGACGAGGTTGCTGCCCATTGGCAACTCCCGCAGCGATGTTGGCGAGAGCGTATACCCCGCCTGACTGCGGTTGTGGCCCGCCAGCATGGCCCCGGCACGGCGCGCGAAGGTTTCAGCGCTGGCGTCGCGCCATGGGTACGGATAGATGCGTGCCCCGCGCGCCACGGCCACATCCACACAAGTGCAGAAGGACAGCACGTCCACCACGATGACGGCGTCGCAATGTGGCGCCAGCGCGGATGCTCCGTGCTCGCCCCATTCGCAGTGGATGTTGTACAGGCTGAATTCGGTTGCCATGTCGCGCCCTCCTGTTTGGCTGGTGCAGCTATTCACTATAGGCGGCTTATTTTTTTATGGGAAAGTGGGCATTTTGAGGTGCGCTGAGGGTCGCATTTTCGGCTGATTCTTATTGGGCCGCGCTTGATGCGTATCAAGGGCGCGCCGGGGGATGCTGGCTAGCATCGTCCTCATAATGACGACGATATTCGCCCCCAACCATCCAACCGCGCCGGTTGCCGGCATAGGCTCGCCTACGGGTCCGAGCGGAGCCGCCGCGTCGCGCATCACCTGCTATCACTGCGCATCGCCACTGGATGGCGCCACCGCTCTCCGCGCTGACATCGGCGGCAAGTCTCGGGAATTTTGCTGTGCCGGCTGCCAGGCTGTCGCGCAAACGCTGCACGCCTCCGGCATGGGCCACGTCTATGACGGCCCAATCGCTTTCGCCAAGCCCATCGAAGGTGACCGTCGCACCGAAGCCGAAGCTGTTTGGGCAACCTACGATCTGCCCGTCATGCGTGAGCGCTTCGTGCGCACGCGCGCTGACGGCGCGGAAGAACTTTCCCTTGCGATCAGCGGCATGCGTTGCGCTGCATGCGTCTGGCTGATCGAGCGTGCGCTCTCGCGAGTGCCGGGCGTGCGCGAAGCCACCGTCAATTACGCCACTGAACGTGCGCGCATCGTCGGAGATGCAGGGGCGATGCGGCTGTCCGCGGTGTTCGCCGCCATTGCCGACGTCGGATATGAAGCGTGGCCCGACCAGCCGTCCGCCCGCCGCACTGCCGAGGCGCGTGAACGCCGCAGCCTGCTGATCCGCTTGGGGCTGGCGATGCTCGGGATGATGCAAGTGATGATGTACGCGTGGCCGGTGTACCTGCACGGCAGCGACATCCCCGTGAGCCAGACGCGCCTGATGCAGTGGGCCAGCCTGATGCTGACCGTGCCGGTGGTGTTGATTTCTGCGCGACCCATTTTCGTCAATGCGTGGCGGCAAGTGCGGCATGCGCACGTCGGCATGGATGTGCCCGTGGCGCTGGGAATTGGCGCAGCGTTCATTGCCAGCGTAGTCGCCACATTGCGTGGCCATGGCGAAACGTATTTCGATTCCGTGACGATGTTCGTCGCTTTCCTGCTGGCGGCGCGCTATCTCGAATTGCGTGCGCGGCAGAGTGCAGCTTCCGGCGCTGAAGCGTTGGTGCATCAGTTGCCCGCCACCTGCCGGCGGTTCCATGCCGAAAGTGGCGCGCTGGAAACCATCCCCGTTGCAGCCTTGCAGCAAGGCGATTGCGTCGAGGTGCGCGCCGGTGAAGTTCTGCCCGCCGACGGCACCATTGAACGCGGCACCACTGAGATCGACGAATCGCTTCTCTCCGGTGAAAGCGTGCCGCGCCCGCGCGACGTGGGCGCGACCGTGCTGGCAGGTAGCTACAACGTCGTCAGCGCCATTCGCGTGCATGTCAATCGCGTAGGCGCCCAGACGCGCCTTGCCGCCATCGTGGATCTGCTGGAACGCGCCTTGACGGACAAGCCACGCATGGCTGAACTCGCCGATCGTGTGGCCGGGCGCTTTGTGGCAGTGCTGCTCGGCTGGGCGCTGCTGACGGCGATCGCGTGGTGGTGGATCGATCCGACGCGCATGTTTGCCGTCACCGTGGCGGTGCTGGTGGTGAGTTGCCCCTGTGCGTTGTCGTTGGCCACGCCGTCTGCGCTGGCCGCGGCCAGTGGAGCGCTGGCACGGCGCGGTGTGCTGGTCACGCGCGGCCACGCGATCGAGAGCCTGGCAGCCGTGACGGACGTGCTGCTCGACAAGACCGGCACGCTCACCGAGGGGCGTTTGCGCTTGCTGAGCATCGAGACCTTCGCCGATGTGGATGCCGAACGCTGCCTCGCATTGGCGTGCGCGATGGAGCAATCCGAGAATCATCCGATCGCCCAGTCGCTGCGGGCCGCCACCTCCGCTGAAATGCCGTTGCCAACGTTGGGGCGCGTGACCAATGTGCCGGGGCAGGGCGTGTATGCCCTGGCCGATAACCAATTGATGCGTCTTGGCACGCAGTCGTTCGCAGCCGTGCACTACGCAGATCAGCCGGTTGCTTCCATTCGTTACGGCACGGAAGCACCGATGGAGGAAGTGCCGCCGGCGGCCGCGTGCACGTCGGTCTGGCTCGGCCGCGATGGCCAACCTCTCGCGCGCTTCACGCTGGCCGATACGCCGCGGGCCGATGCGCCTGCATGCCTGAGTGCGTTGCGCGCACAAGGATTGCGCTTGCACCTCGTTTCCGGCGATGCGCCCGAGACCGTGCACTGGTGGGCCAACCGCCTTGGCATCGACCATGCCGCTGGCGGCGTCAGCCCCGAAGACAAACGTGCCTACGTGCGCAAGCTGCAGGCAGACGGCGCCCGCGTGCTGGCCGTCGGCGACGGCATCAACGACGCACCGTTGCTCGCGCAGGCGCAGGTCTCCATCGCCATCGGGTCGGGTGCGCCCCTAGCCCAGGCCGGCGCCGACGCCATCCTCACCGAGCCTCGCCTGTTTGCCATTAGCGAGGCCGTGTCGATCGGCCGTCGCACGTTGCGTGTGGTGCGCCAGAACCTCGGCTGGGCTTTCGCCTACAACGCGATCAGCATTCCGCTCGCCACGCTGGGGTGGCTGTCGCCGCTGGCGGCGGGCATCGGCATGTCGGTGTCGTCGTTGTTGGTGGCACTCAATGCGTGGCGTTTGTCACGCGCCGCTTAAGGAGCCGAAATGGAAACGCTGTTTCTGCTGATTCCGCTGTCGCTGATGTTGGTTGTGGCGATTGTCGGGGTGCTGTGGTGGGCGGTCGGCTCGGGCCAGTACGACGATCTCAAGGCGCCGGCTGAGTCGATTTTGCTCGACCCTGATACCCCCGTGCGTGACGCAATGTCGCGGGACGGAACTACTTGACCACGTTGGCTGGGGTGCCTTGATGCACGTCAAGACTCGAATGTCGCCCCATTCTTAACATGACCCTATCAAACCAACACTCTCGGGGAGCAAGCATGCAATCGTCCAGCGCGTTGCAGCCCACCCAGACCTTCAACTACCGCGTTGTTCGCCAGTTCTCGATCATGACGATCGTCTGGGGCATCGTCGGTATGGCGGTCGGTGCGCTGATCGCGGCCCAGTTGATCTGGCCGCAACTGAATTTCGGGGTGCCTTGGCTGACCTATGGTCGGCTGCGTCCTCTGCACACGAATGCCGTCATCTTTGCGTTTGGCGGTAGCGCACTGTTTGCGACGTCTTACTACATCGTGCAGCGTACCTGCCAGGTACGTTTGCTTTCCGACAAGCTTGCCGCCTTCACGTTCTGGGGCTGGCAGGCGGTGATCGTGGCCGCCGCCATCACGCTGCCGCTGGGCTACACGAGCTCGAAGGAATACGCCGAACTCGAATGGCCGATCGACATCCTGATCACCGTGGTGTGGGTGGCCTACGCGATCGTGTTCTTCGGCACCATTGCCAAGCGCAAGACCCGGCACATCTACGTCGCCAACTGGTTCTTCGGCGCCTACATCATCACGATCGCGCTGCTGCATATCGTCAACAACGCTGAGTTGCCTGTGTCGCTGTTTAAGTCGTATTCGGCTTATGCCGGTGTGCAGGATGCGATGGTGCAATGGTGGTATGGCCACAACGCAGTGGGCTTCTTCCTGACCACCAGCTTCCTGGGCATGATGTATTACTTCGTGCCCAAGCAGGCCGAGCGCCCGATCTATTCGTATCGCCTGTCGATCGTTCACTTCTGGGCGCTGAACTTCACGTACATGTGGGCGGGCCCACACCACCTGCAATACACCGCACTGCCTGACTGGGCTCAGTCGCTCGGCATGGTGTTCTCGCTCATTCTGCTGGCGCCGTCGTGGGGTGGCATGATCAACGGGATCATGACCCTGTCGGGCGCCTGGCACAAACTGCGCACCGATCCGATCCTGAAGTTCCTCGTGGTGGCGCTGTCGTTCTACGGCATGGCGACGTTCGAGGGCTCGATGATGTCCATCAAGACCGTCAATGCGCTGTCGCACTACACCGACTGGACGATCGGCCACGTTCACTCGGGTGCCCTCGGCTGGGTGGCAATGATCACCATCGGTTCGATGTACTACATGATCCCGCGCCTGTTTGGCCAACAGAGGATGTACAGCACACGCCTGATCGAGGTGCACTTCTGGGTGGCGACCATCGGCGTGGTGCTCTACATCGCTGCCATGTGGGTTGCTGGCGTGATGCAAGGTCTGATGTGGCGCGCTACCGAGGCCGACGGCACGCTGACCTACAGCTTCGTTGAAGCGGTGAAGGCAACGTACCCGTTCTATCTGATTCGCCTCGCTGGCGGCCTGTGCTTCCTGGGCGGCATGCTGCTGATGGCATTCAACGTGTTCAAGACCATCCAGGGCAGCAAGGCCGTCGATGCACCAATTCCTCAACCGGCCCAGACCCCGATGGTCGCGGCTCAGTGAGGAGGGGAACATGAGCAACCAATCCAACAAGTTTTTCTCGCACGAGACGCTGGAAAAGAACATCGGCTTCCTGATCGTGCTGACGCTGGTGGTGGTCAGCATTGCAGGCCTAGTGCAGATCGTGCCGCTGTTCTTCCAGCATTCGACCACTGAACCGGTCAAGGGCATCGCTCCGTATTCGCCGCTGCGGCTGGCGGGGCGCGACATCTACATCCGCGAAGGCTGCGTCGGCTGCCACTCGCAGCAAGTGCGTACGCTGCGCGCCGAAACCGAACGCTATGGTCACTATTCGCTGGCAGGCGAATCGGTGTTCGATCACCCGTTCCTGTGGGGCTCCAAGCGCACGGGCCCGGATCTGGCGCGCGTGGGGCAGCGCTATTCCGACGACTGGCATCGCATCCACCTGCGCGATCCGCGTGAGGTGGTGCCCGAGTCGAACATGCCGTCGTATGTGTGGCTCTCGAAGACGCTGCTGGACAACAGCGACATCGAAAAGAAGATGCACGTGCTGCGCCAGCTTGGTGTGCCGTACACGGATGCGCAGATCGCCGGGGCGCGCGAGCAACTCGCAGGCAAGACGGAAGAGGATGCCGTGGTCGCCTACCTGCAAGGCCTCGGTGTGGAACTGCGCAACGTCCGGGACGTGGCTGTCGAGCCGACTGTTGCGCCTGCCACCGTTGCTGCCAAGGAGTAAGCCATGGCCATGCTGAGTGCAATTGCGACTGCCGTCTTCCTCGTGCTGTTCGTCTGCATTACCTGGTGGGCATTCTCCGCGCATCGCCGCGCTGCGAATGCGGAATCGGCCATGCTGCCGTTTCTGCTGCCCGATGAGGCCGAGGTCGCCGGTGCGCGCGCAGACGCGTCGCGCCCGCATCAATAAGGACACAGAATCATGAGCGACTTCATTTCGGAGTTCTGGGGGTATTACATCGCAGCGATCGCCCTGGTCGGCATCGTGTGGTGCATCTGGCTGCTGTTCTCCCAGCGGCGCATTCAAGTGGCACCGGGGCACAGCGCCGGTGAAGATACAGGCCATGTCTGGGATGGCGATCTGCGTGAATTGAACAATCCGCTGCCGCGCTGGTGGATGTGGATGTTCCTGCTGTCGTGCATCTTTGCGTTGGGATACCTGATCCTGTACCCCGGCCTGGGTGCATACGGCGGGGTGCTTGGTTTCTCCACGCGCGGCGAGCTGGCCTCGCAACGTGCGGCGGCCGATGCTCAGGTCCGCCCTCTCTATGAGCGCTATGCCGGCATGGACATCAAGCAGATCGCCGCCGACCCGCAGGCCCATGAGATCGGCCAGCGCCTGTTCCTGAACAACTGTGCGCAGTGCCATGGCTCGGACGCTGGCGGCGCGAAGGGCTTCCCGAACCTGACCGACAACGACTGGCTGTACGGCGGCGAGCCCGAGACGATCCTGACGACCATCACCAAGGGGCGTCACGGCGTCATGCCATCCCTCGCGGCGGTGGTGGACGGCAATCAGGCTGTCAACGTGGCCAACTATGTGCGCTCGCTGTCGGGCCTGTCTTACGACCCGATCAAGGCAGCGCGTGGCGAACCGACGTTCAAGTCGGTCTGCGCGGCTTGCCACACGGCAACCGGCAAGGGCAATCAGGCGCTCGGCGCGCCCAACCTGACCGACCGCGTCTGGCTGTACGGCAGTTCGGAAGCGACCATCGTCGAGACCATCCTCAAGGGCCGTGACAACACGATGCCGGCACACGAGAACCTGCTCTCGCCGGAGAAGATCCGCATGCTGGCGGCCTATGTCTGGGGTCTGTCGAATAGCAACACGAGTCACACGCAATGAGCGACAAGGAACCAGCCTGGCGCCCCATGACGCCCGCCACTGCGGCGGCGGGCGCCGAAGACGCACCCACCGAGCAGATGCTCTATGAGGTCCGGCGCAAGATTTATCCGCGCGCCGTGACCGGCGCCTTCGCGCGTTGGCGCGTCTGGCTGGTGCTGGCCACGCAAGCCATTTTTTATGGCTTGCCGTGGTTCCAGTGGAACGGTCGCCAAGCAGTGCTGTTTGACCTGGGCGCACGCAAGTTCTACCTCTTTGGCCTCGTGTTGTGGCCGCAGGATGTCATCTATCTGACGGTGCTGCTGGTGCTATCGGCGCTGGCGCTGTTTCTGTTTACGGCGGTGGCGGGGCGGCTCTTTTGCGGCTATGCCTGTCCGCAGACGGTCTACACAGAAATCTTTATGTGGATCGAGCGGCATGTCGAAGGTGACCGCTTTGCCCGCATCCGGCTCGACGGCGAGCGTTGGAGCTTGCGCAAGCTGCGCCTCAAGGCCACTAAGCATTCGGCTTGGGTGCTGATCGCGCTCTGGACGGGCTTCACCTTCGTCGGCTTCTTCACGCCGATCCGCGACCTGGGCATGGAGACCTGGACGCTGTCGCTTGGCCCTTGGCAGACGTTCTGGATGCTGTTCTACGCATTTGCGACCTGGGGTAACGCCGGTTTCATGCGCGAACAGGTCTGCCGCTACATGTGTCCCTACGCTCGTTTCCAGAGCGTGATGGTCGATCCCGATACCTACGTTGTCACTTATGACACGCAGCGCGGCGAGCCGCGCGGAAGCCGATCGCGCAACGCTGATTTCGAAGCACAGGGTCTGGGTGCCTGCGTGGACTGCAGCATCTGTGTACAGGTATGCCCGACCGGCATCGACATCCGCCAGGGGCTGCAATACGAATGCATCGGTTGCGGCGCCTGCATTGACGCCTGCGATCAGGTCATGGACAAGATGCGTTACCAGCGTGGTCTGATCCGCTATACGTCGGAACGCGCGATGCGCGATCGGCTCAGTCCGAAGGACGCCCGTCGGCATCTGCTGCGCCCACGGGTGCTGATCTATACCGGGATCATGCTGGTGCTCATCACCGGCTTCATCGTGGCGTTGACCATGCGGCAGCCGCTCAAGGTTGACGTGATTCGTGATCGTGGTGCACTGGCGCGTGAAGTGGACGGCGGCAAGATCGAGAACGTTTATCGCCTGCAACTGATGAACGCGTCCGAGCACCCCATGCGCGTGACCATCACCGCCGAGGGCATGCCGGAACTGGACGTGCAGGGCGGCAGCGGCGAGTCGACCACATTGGAGTTGCCGCCGGCGGCTAACCGACTGCTGCCTGTGCGCGTACGCCGGCCGGCCGACGATGCCGCCCCCGGCTCGCACAAAATCCGTTTCGTCATCCATGCAGACAGCGGTAGCGACAGCCTCGTACTGCGCGAACCGTCGAGCTTCATCGTGCCGCGCTGATGCGGCATCCCCAACAGGAGGCAACGATGCACGCAACGCAATCTTCCGCACAGGCCCGTCCCTGGTGGCGCGAGCCCTGGCCATGGCTGCTGATGGCAGGGCCGTTCGTCGCCATGGTCGGCTGCGGCGTCACCATCTGGCTGGCAATGTCGCATCCCGATCCTGCTATTCATGACAACGTGGTGCGCCGCGGTTTGGTCGTTGAAAAGACGGTCGTCGCGCCGCCACATGCCATTCACGCGGAGGCCCGATGAAACGTCGATTGCTGATGTGGATTCTGTGGCCGGCATTTCTGTCGGCCGCGCTGGCTGAGCTGGTGGTTTTTGCGGTGGTGGACCCCGCCGACCTGCGCTTCTTCGGCGAACAGATCACGGTGTCGATCCAGGCGGTCTACACCGTGTCGTTCTTTGTGTTCTGGTTGCTGTGCGGATTGTCGAGCGCGCTGACGCTCTATGTGTCGCCGGGCATCGGCAAACTGGAAGCGCATGAACACCCGCTCGTGTGAGCGGGAACCATGGAAGCAGCTTAGGCGGCCTGACCGCTCATGACCTGGCGCAGGCCGGCCAGGTCGACCAACTTGACGTGGCGTTGGCGGATCTGAATGAGACCGGCTTCGGCAAAGCGCGAGAACAGGCGGCTGACGGTTTCGAGCTTCAGACCCAGATAGCTGCCAAGTTCTTCGCGGCTCATACGCAGCACAAACTCGGTCGACGAATATCCTCGCTGGGCCGATCGCTTCGAGAGGTTGAGCAGGAACGCTGCCAGACGCTCCTCCGCACGCATGGAGCCCAGCGTGAGAAGCATCAGATGATCCTGAGAGATTTCCTTGCTCATGATGCGCAGGAACTGATGCTGCAGCGAAGGCAGCCGGCGCGAAAGGTGCTGCAGCTCGTCGTAGCGCACCACGCAGACTTCAGTATCTTCGAGCGCGGTGGCGTCCGACACGTGGCGCATGTCGCCAATGCCATCGAGCCCGACGATTTCACCCGGCAGATGGAACCCAGTGATCTGGTGTCGACCGTCTTCAAGCGTCAGATGGGTTTTGAGCGTGCCGAAACGAATGCCGTAAACCGCTTCCAGAGGCTCACCCAAGGAATAGAGCGATTGCCCCTTCTTAATGCGGATGCGTTCGCCGACCAAATCGTCCATCTTGCGCACGTCATCCGAGTTCATTCCCACCGGCAGGCAGATTTGCCCGAGTACACAGGTGGAACAACGCGAGGCTTGGTCGGTAAGTGCGATGCGAGTGAGCACGGGCGGGGGCGAATTTCGGGAAAGTGAAATGAGTAATTCTTGTTGTACTGCGCCAGCTTATTATAACGGCGACCTTCTTGTCCTCGGACATTTCCGATGCGGCAAAACGCGCCAATTACGCTTAGTTCGCAACAGCAACACGAAAACCTTGGCCCATATCAAAAGAGCGTCAGAAAGATGAGTGCCGCCGCGCTTCTGAGCGTTTTCCTGATTGCGTTGCTCGGCGGTGTCCATTGTCTGGCGATGTGCAGCGGTATCGCACTCGCGGCCGAGCGTGGGGCGGTGGCGGTGCGGATCGTGTCTCGTCGCCGACTATGGTTTGAGCAGGTCGTCATGCATGCCGGCCGGCTGACCACCTATACGCTGCTTGGCGCAATCATGGGTGCGATGGGTGCGACCGTCTGGCGTCAGCAATGGCTGCCGATTCAACGTGGCTTGTTTGCCTTCGCCAGTGCTTTGCTACTCGCCTATGGTTTGTTGCTGCTCGTGCGTTCCGCCGGAGATGTGTGGCGCAGCGTGTGGCTTGAGCGCTTGCTCGGCCGCGTCGCTGGTGGTCTGTCCCTAGCGGCCGCTAGGCTGGGCGGCAAGCTTCAGCGTCAGCCGCCGTTGCTGCGCCGCTATGTCACGGGTATGGCGTGGGGGCTGGTGCCGTGCGGCATGGTTTACGGCGCATTGGCTGTAGCGTTGTTGGCAGGCAACGCAGCCTCAGGGGCCGTGGTCATGCTCGTCTTTGGTGCCGGCACGCTGCCCAACCTGCTGATGATGTCTGGTTTGGCCGGGTGGTTGCGAGGGCTGTCGCGCCAGCGATGGGCGCGAGGCGCGGCTGGCATCGCCATCGCCGGGTTTGGGGTCTGGGGGCTGTTTCACGCAATCTGGCTGCCAGAGATGCTTAACGCACACGGATTCTGTCTCGTGCTGTAAGCGTTTAAAGCGCGGGGAAATCGCCATCCGGCCCGGGATGGGAGGCTAGGACATCTTCCAGGTTGCGGCGCTGCTGGAAATTGCCCTACAATCGACAACAATTCGATTCGCCACCCGCGCAAATCAACAATCCCAAGCGCGGCGCCAAGCGATGCCATCCAGCGGTAGAGTCACCCTGGACAGTCGATTCGGGCGGGCTGCCGTTCTTCTTGGTAGTCGCCCGGTGCAGTATCCGTCCCCATGGCGGCGGAAGAAATTGCCCTTGTGGTGCCTGACCGGCACCGGATCAACTCGCTCCTCCGGCCCTACTTTGCGGGCACAGCCACTGCGTTTCGGTGCAGGATCCAATTGAATAATTGGCCTTCGCGCGCCGGGCCCGGGAGGGCAACAGCATTCAGAAATGCCGCGTGCTTCGCGGCGGGACGACAAACCTCAAGCGTGACGGCGACTGGCCGTGCGCGAGCAATGACGAGCCGCTCAACCCGATGAATACCCAAGAGGCGAAGATCGTCCTCGAGACCGCGCTGATCTGCGCGCAGGATCCGTTGCGAGTCAATGACTTGCGCAAGCTCTTCGACGAAGATGTTTCCGCAGACACCATCCGTGTGCTGCTCGAAGAACTGCGCCAGGACTGGCTGAATCGCGGTGTCGAACTGGTCGCGCTAGCCTCCGGCTGGCGCCTGCAGAGCCGCCCGGAAATGCGCGTGTATCTCGATCGCCTGCATCCGGAAAAGCCGCCCAAGTACTCGCGTGCCGTGATGGAAACCCTGGCGATCATCGCTTATCGCCAGCCGGTCACCCGCGGCGATATCGAAGACATTCGCGGTGTGACGGTCAACACGCAGGTCATCAAGCAGATTGAAGACCGCGGCTGGATCGAAGTCATCGGTCATCGCGACGTGCCGGGTCGCCCCGCGCTTTATGCGACGACCAAGCAGTTTCTCGACGATCTTGGCTTGCGCTCGCTGGACGAGTTGCCGCCGCTGGAAGATGCCCGAGCTCAGGCGCAGGCGAGCCTTCTGGAGCAGGGCGCCATTGAATTCGAGGGTGCTGCAATTGCGGTAGAAGAGCTGACAGCGATGGTCAACGACGCGCCGGGAGGTGCCGAGAGCGTAGAAGCTTCGGTGGAGGACTCTGCCGGATCGCCCGTTGACGAGGCTTCCGTCGAAGCAACTGAAACGCCAGTGCAGCCTGCTGAGGTTGCGGTGGGTGATGAGCCAGAGTTGGAAACCGAGTCGCAAGCGATGAATGCGACCGAGGCAACGGAAGACGAGTACAAAACACCGGTCGAGCCGCCTGCGGCTCCCGCCAATGAACATTCGTGACGCCATGCCCGCCGCACAGTCGGTGCATGGTCTGAACCCCTAGATTTTTTGAAGACGTTGTGAGCACCCAGCCAGACTCCATGGATACACGTATGCCGGCCGACGCCGACGCTCAGCCGCCGCGACAAGACGGCGGTGATGGGACCGAGGCCGCGCCTCGTCGCAAGGGTTTGCGCCGAGGCTTGCGCAACCTCGTGGCTTCGCGCCGCCAGCAGCAGGACGGCCGCCCTGAGGGTGAAGCCGCTGAGGCCGGTAGTGCTGACGCCGGCCAGCCTGCGCAACCGCGCAAGAGCCGCGCGCCACGGGCACGCAAGCCGAAAGAGTCGGCTGGTGAGCCGGCGGTCGTTGCCGCAGAAGGTGCTGCACCGGCCGAGCAGGGGCCAGCAGAAGGCCAGGGCGAGCGGCGGGGCCCGCGCGGCCGTTTCGGCAAGAACCGTCGCCGTCAAGGCGAAGGCCAGCCGGCGGAACGCGCCGAGCGCAGTGATCGTACGGAAGGCGCTGGCGGCAAGAGTGTCGGCGGTCGTGGCAAGCAGCAGAACCGCAACGGCAAACCGCAAGGCAAGGCTGGCGGCCAGACCCAGAATCGCGGGGGCAAGGGGCTGAAGGGCGGCAAGGGCTCCGAAGACGTCTTCCAATACGTGATTTCCGGCGCGTACGACTCGGATGTTGACGTGGGCAGTGCATCGCAGCCCCCTAAGGCGCGCGAACTGACCTCCGACGACGACGCTCCCAAGCTGCACAAAATCCTGGCGGACGCAGGGCTTGGCTCGCGCCGCGACATGGAAGACCTGATCCTGCAAGGTCGCGTCTCCGTGAACGGCCTGCCGGCCCACATCGGCCAACGCATTCTCGCGACCGATCAGGTGCGCGTGAACGGCAAGCTGATCCAGCGCAAGCTGCCGAACAAGCCGCCGCGTGTGCTGCTGTATCACAAGCCGGCCGGTGAAATCGTGAGCCAATCCGATCCGGAAGGCCGTCCGACGGTGTTCGATGCATTGCCGCGCATGAAGACCGGCAAGTGGGTCGCCGTCGGTCGCCTCGACTTCAATACCGAGGGCCTGCTGATTTTCACGACCTCCGGCGACATCGCCAACCGCTTCATGCATCCGCGCTATGGCGTTGAGCGTGAATATGCGGTGCGTACGCTGGGCGAGCTGGCCGAAACTGACCGTCAGAAGCTGCTGCACGGCATCCCGCTCCAGGACGGCGAAGCCAACTTCCTGCGCTGCGTCGATGGCGGCGGCGAAGGTGTCAATCATTGGTACCACGTCGCTCTGACGGAAGGTCGGAACCGCGAGGTGCGACGCATGTTCGAGGCGGTCAATCTGACTGTGTCGCGCCTGATCCGTACGCGCTATGGCAGCTTCGTTCTGCCGCGCGGGCTCAAGCGCGGGCGCTGGCAGGAGGTGTCGGCCGAGGATGTCCGCACGCTGATGGGCACGCTGGGCATGAAGGTGCCGACGGCCAGTTCTGGCGGCGGGCAAGACCGCCAGGGCAATCGTCGCCGTGGGCCGGCGCCGGTGCTGATGGGGCCGATGTCGTCCGGTTTTGCGGGTGAAGCCAACTTCCAGTCACGCGGTATGGGCGTTGAGAACGGTAATCGCGCGCAACCCGCGCAGCGCCGTCCGTCCAACCCGCGTCAGCCCGATCCGATGCAAACGTCCATGGGCTACATCAATGTGGGCGGTCCGACTACGCTGACAGCGCGCACCCGTATGGGCGAGCGCCCGAATGGCCGCGGCGGCGCGGCCGGTGGCGGTGGTATGCGTGATGGCAATCGCGCGCCCGGCAACAAGCGCCCCGGAAAGAGTGGCGGCGGCACACCGAACGGCAACAAGGCGCCGCGCGGTGGTGGCAAACGCGGCGGTAAGCGCTAAAAATGTGGGCGTTGTGCGCGACATTCGTCGCAACGCCCCATTTTGTGGCGGCTTCGGGGCAATTTTTGCGTTTTGCCTCGAAGCGTATTACAATGTGAGTCTAATCAAAAGTCATCCTGCAGAAGATGGGCGAATGATATGGGCGTTGCGCCCATTTTTTTTTGCTTCGGCAGGTTGGCCATACCGGGAAATTCTTCAGGAAAAACGTGCATCTGACTGATCTGATTGAGAAGACCCTCACCGCCATGGGGTACGAGCTGGTGGAAGTGGAGCGCGCACCCGCCGGGCTGCTGCGCGTGTATATCGATCAGGCAGAGAACGGCATCGTCATTGAAGATTGCGAAAAAGTGAGCCATCAGCTCACGCGCGTGTTCGAAGTTGAAAACGTCAACTACGAACGGTTGGAAGTGTCGTCGCCCGGGCTGGACCGCCCGCTACGCACGCTGGCCGACTTCACGCGCTTCGCCGGCCTTGAGGTCAAGGTGACGTTGCGCCTGCCAGTGGACGGGCAAAAGAATTTCACGGGAATCATTCAGGCTCCGACGGGCGAGCCAGGCCAGGAACGAATCGGCCTTGAGTTTGAGGGCAAGGAAGGCCCCGCACTGCTGGAATTCACGCTGTCGGAACTCGACCGCGCCCGGCTGGTGCCCGTGCTGGACTTCAAAGGAAATCGAAACAAAGGGAACAAGCAATGAGCCGCGAAGTTCTGTTGCTCGTCGATGCGCTTGCGCGCGAAAAAAACGTCGACAAGGATGTGGTGTTCGGGGCGCTGGAGGCCGCATTGGCTTCGGCAACCAAGAAGCGCTTTGAAGAAGACGTGGATGTGCGCGTGGCGATCGACCGTGAGTCGGGCGAACACGAAACCTTCCGTCGCTGGCTCGTCGTTCCCGACGATGCAGGCCTGCAGGAGCCGGACAAGCAGATTCTGCTGTTCGAAGCCAAGGAGCAGGACGCTGATATCGAGGTCGACGACTTTGTCGAAGAGCAGATCGAATCGGTTGAGTTCGGCCGTATCGGCGCGCAGGCTGCCAAGCAGGTGATCCTGCAGCGCATCCGCGATGCCGAGCGCGAGCAGATCCTGAACGACTACCTGGATCGCGGCGAGAAGGTCATGACCGGCACGATTAAGCGCGCCGACAAGAAGGGCCTGATCGTTGAAACCGGCCGCGTCGAGGCGCTGCTGGCCCGCGACCAGATGATCCCGAAGGAAAACCTGCGCACGGGCGACCGTGTCCGCGCGTACATCCTGAATGTCGATCGCACCGCACGCGGCCCGCAGATTGAGCTTTCGCGCACTTGCCCAGAGTTCCTGATCAAGCTCTTCGAAAACGAAGTGCCTGAAATGGAACAGGGTCTGTTGGAGATTAAGGCCGCCGCGCGCGATCCGGGCGTGCGTGCGAAAATCGCAGTCGTTGCACACGACAAGCGTATCGACCCGATTGGTACTTGCGTCGGTGTGCGCGGCACCCGTGTGACGGCTGTGCGCAACGAAGTTGGCGGCGAGGCTGTGGACATCGTGCTGTGGTCGGAAGACCCGGCGCAGTTTGTGATCGGTGCGTTGGCGCCGGCACAAGTTCAGTCGATCGTCGTGGACGAGGAAAAGCACAGCATGGACGTGGTTGTCGACGAGGAAAACCTCGCCGTGGCCATCGGCCGTAGCGGCCAGAACGTTCGCCTGGCGTCGGAGTTGACGGGCTGGCAAATCAACATCATGACGCCGGCAGAGTCTGCGCAGAAGCAGGCAGAAGAAAGCTCCGTCGTTCGCCAGTTGTTCATGGCGAAGCTGGACGTGGACGAAGAGGTTGCTGACATCCTGATCGAAGAGGGCTTCAGCTCGCTCGAGGAAGTGGCTTACGTGCCGCTGCAGGAAATGCTGGAAATCGAAGCGTTCGACGCGGACACCGTCAACGAGCTGCGCAACCGCGCTCGCGACGTGTTGTTGACGATGGAGCTGGCGAAGGAAGAAAAGGTCGAGAAGGTGTCGCAAGACCTGCGCGACCTCGAGGGGCTGACCCCGGAGCTGATCGGCAAGCTGGCCGAGGGGAACATCCAGACGCGTGACGACTTGGCCGAGCTGGCCGTGGACGAATTGGTCGAGATGACCGGCGTCAACGAAGAACAAGCCAAGGCGCTGATCATGAAGGCGCGTGAACACTGGTTTTCGTGAGTCGCGTAAGCGTTGATCGTTTATCGCAATTCTCACTGAAACCAAGCATCGAAAGGGTTTGAATGGCAAGCACAACAGTTGCCCAACTCGCTGGCGAATTGAACCGAAGCGCATCCGCGCTGCTGGAACAATTGCAAGCCGCGGGCGTGCAAAAGGCGACGCCGGAAGACGTCATCACCGAATCGGACAAGACCCGACTGCTCGACTATCTCAAGCGAGCACACGGCAGCGCCGAGGATGGCGCGCGCAAGAAGATCACGATCACCAAACGCGAAACCAGCGAAATCCGCCAAGCGGATGCCACCGGCAAGACGCGCACCGTGCAAGTGGAAGTCAAGAAGAAGCGCGTGCTGGTCAAGCGTGATGAGCCGAACGCGGCGCAGGCTGAATCGGACGCCGCAGAGGTTGCACCGGTGGTCGATGCCGAAGAGATCGCGCGTCGCGAGGAAGAACAACGCCACCAGGCTGAATTGCTGGCCCGTCAGGAAGCCGAGCTGAAGGCGCGCCAGGAGGCGATGGAGCGCGAGGAAGCTGAGCGTCGCGCCCGTCAGGAAGCTGCTGAAGCCGAACAGAAGCGTCAGGCTGAACTCGCCGCCAAGAAGGCGGAAGAAGAAGCCGTTGCTGCCCGCGCAGCCGCTGAAGCGTCGGACGAAGCCCCGCGCCGCAAGGCCGAGGAAGATGCCGCGCGTCTGGCAAGTGAGCGCGAAGCTGCGCAGAAGGCCGCTGATGAGGCGCGCGTTGCTGCCGACAAGATCAAGGCCGAGGAAGACGGTGCGCGCAAGCGCCGTGAAGCTGCCGAAGCCGAAGCACGTGCCATCCGCGAGATGATGAGCGCCCCCGCTCGCGTGCTGAAGACACCCGCCGAGCGCAAGGCTGAAGAAGTCAAGAAGGCCGAGCAATCGGGCACGCTGCACAAGCCGGTCAAGCCGGCTGGCGAGGCACGTCCGGCTGCGGCCGCCAAGAAGCCAGCTGCCCCGGCGCCTGCCGCTGCAGCACCCAGTTCGCCTACGGGCGACAAGAAGGGCGGTCGCGGCAAGTCGGGCTGGCAGGACGATAACCGTAGCGGCAAGCGTGGCGGCCTCAAGACGCGCGGCGACACCGGCGGCGGTGCCGACGGTTGGCGCTCCGGCTCCAAGGGCGGCCGCAACCGCCATGGCGACGACAACCGCAATGCTTTCCAGGCACCGACCGAGCCGGTTATGCGTGAAGTGCACGTGCCGGAAACCATCTCTGTGGCCGATCTGGCGCACAAGATGTCGGTCAAGGCTGCCGAAGTCATCAAGCAGATGATGAAGCTCGGCCAGATGGTCACGATCAACCAAGTGCTGGACCAGGAGACCGCGATGATCGTGGTCGAAGAAATGGGCCACCAGGCGGTCGCGGCCAAGCTGGACGATCCGGAAGCGCTGCTGATTGGCGGTGTGGAAGAGCCGACGAATGCCGAGGCCGAAACCCGTCCGCCGGTCGTGACTGTCATGGGTCACGTCGACCACGGCAAGACCTCGCTGCTGGACTACATCCGTCGCGCCAAGGTTGCGGCAGGTGAAGCCGGCGGTATCACGCAGCACATCGGTGCGTATCACGTCGAAACCGATCGCGGCGTCATTACGTTCCTGGACACCCCGGGTCACGAGGCCTTCACGGCCATGCGTGCACGTGGTGCCAAGGCAACCGACATCGTGATTCTGGTCGTGGCTGCCGACGACGGCGTCATGCCGCAGACCAAGGAAGCCATCGCTCACGCGAAGGCAGCCGAGGTGCCCATCGTGGTTGCGATCACGAAGGTCGACAAGCCCGAAGCCAACCCCGACCGCGTCAAGCAGGAACTGGTGGCTGAGAGCGTGATTCCGGAAGAGTACGGCGGTGATGTGCCGTTCGTGCCGGTGTCCGCCAAGACGGGCGAAGGTATCGACAGCCTGCTGGAAAACGTGCTGCTGCAAGCCGAAGTGCTGGAACTGAAGGCTCCGGTCAACGCGCCGGCCAAGGGTCTGGTGGTGGAAGCGCAGTTGGACAAGGGCAAGGGTCCGATCGCTACGGTGCTGGTGCAGAGCGGTACGCTCAAGCGCGGCGACGTGGTGCTCGCGGGCACGGCCTATGGCCGCGTGCGCGCTATGCTGGACGAAAACGGCAAGCCGGCCAAGGAAGCTGGTCCGTCGATCCCGGTGGAAATCCAGGGCCTGTCGGAAGTGCCGGGCGCTGGCGAAGAAGTCCTGGTGCTGCCGGACGAGCGCAAGGCGCGCGAAATCGCGCTGTTCCGCCAAGGCAAGTTCCGTGACGTAAAGCTGGCGCGCCAACAGGCTGCCAAGCTGGAAAACATGCTGGAACAGATGAGCGAAGGCGACGTGAAGTCGCTGCCGCTGATCATCAAGGCAGACGTTCAAGGTTCGCAGGAAGCATTGGTGCACTCGCTGCAGAAGCTGTCGACCGACGAAGTGCGCGTACAGGTTGTGCACGCGGCCGTGGGTGGCATCACCGAGTCGGACGTCAACCTGGCAACCGCATCGAAGGCCGTCATCATCGGCTTCAATACGCGGGCCGACGCAGGCGCGCGCAAGCTGGCCGAGCATCAGGGCATCGACATCCGCTACTACAACATCATCTATGACGCTGTGGATGAGGTGAAGGCAGCGATGTCGGGCATGCTGTCGCCGGAAAAGCGCGAAGAGACGACTGGCCTGGTCGAGGTGCGTCAGGTCTTCCACGTGCCGAAGGTTGGCGCGGTGGCCGGCTGTATGGTGCTCGACGGCTTCGTCAAGCGCAATTCGCTGGTGCGGGTGCTGCGTGCGAACGTGGTCATCTTCTCGGGCGAACTCGATTCGCTCAAGCGCTTCAAGGACGATGTGAAGGAAGTGAAGCAAGGCTTCGAGTGCGGCCTGTCGATCAAGAACTTCAACGACGTTCAGGAAGGCGATCAACTCGAGGTCTACGAGATCACCGAGGTGGCGCGTACGCTGTAATACGTTGGCCGGACGCTGCGGTGTCCGGCTCGACTTTGCGACGGTGGCCGGGCGCGTCCCGCGCCACCGTTTTGTCTTTTTGGGCCGGTCTGGCGCGTGCTGGCGGCCCATGTGAGGAACACACTATGCCGAAGAAATCGGGATCGGCCGCTGGCCGCAACGTGCGCATTGCCGATCAGATCCAGCGTGATCTGGCCGAGTTGATCCAGCGCGAAATCAAGAACCCGGCAATGGGCCTTGTGACCCTGCAATCGGTCGCACTTACGCCTGACTATGCGCACGCCAAAATCTACTTCACGGTGCTGGGCGCCGAGCCGGAAGTTGCCGGCGCCATTCTGAACGAGAAGGCGGGCTACCTGCATTCACTGTTGTTCAAGCGCCTGCACATCCACACCGTGCCGACGCTGCATTTCCACTTTGACGGTTCCGTCGAACGCGGTATCGAGATGTCGCGCCTGATCGATGAGGCCAACGCCACGCGTGCCAAAGACGATTGAAATGGCCGAGCAACATGTGCCCAGGCCGCAGAAGCCGCCGCGTCGCGATGTGCATGGCGTGCTGCTGCTGGACAAGCCGATCGGCTGGTCGAGCAACGATGCGCTGATTCGAGCCAAGCGCCTGTTGTGGGCCAAGAAGGCCGGGCATACCGGCACGCTCGATCCGCTCGCTACCGGCTTGCTGCCGCTGTGTTTTGGCGAGGCGACCAAGTTTTCGCAGGATTTGCTCGATGCGGACAAGACGTACGAAACCATCGTGCGTCTTGGTATCAAGACGAGCACCGCAGACGCGGAAGGCGAGGTGCTGAGCGAGCGCCCGGTATCGGTCACACTCGAGCAACTGCGGGCAGCCATCGCGCGCTTTGTCGGCGAGATCGACCAAGTGCCTCCTATGCACTCGGCGCTGAAGAAGGACGGCAAGCCGTTGTACGAGTACGCGCGCGCGGGGCAGACCGTGGAACGCGCTGCACGTCGGGTAACGATCCACGCGATTGATGTACTGGCGACGGATCTGGAGTCGGCAGCGCCGACGATCACGTTGCGTGTGTCATGCAGCAAGGGAACGTACATCCGTACGTTGGGTGAAGACATTGGTGAGGCGCTGGGCTGCGGTGGACATCTGGTTGCGCTGCGTCGCACCCAGGTCGGTAACCTGACGCTGAACGATGCCGTGACGCTCGAATCGCTGGACGAAGCGGCTGACGATGCGCGCGCCGCATTGCTGGCCCCAGTCGATGCGCTGTTGCAGACGCTGCCGCGTGTGGAGTTGGATGCGGAAGAGAGCCGCCGCTTCCTGCATGGACAGCGCTTGCCGTTGCGATTGGCGTTGCCAAATGCAGACCAGGTGCGCGTGTACGGCGTGCGCGAGGCGATAGGGGCGGGCGCCACGGCGTCGTCGCTGCTCGGTGTGGCTGCTTGGCAAGATGGTGTGCTGCGGCCGGGGCGGCTCGTGCATCTTTAAGCCGATCGACGGCAGCAAAAAAAAGCCACGCAGCTACGCGTGGCTTTTTTGTTTGCTCGATGTTGGATCAATGCGCGCCGGCTGCCGCTTCCGCACCGGCCGCCGACTTCGCCGGCTTGGTCAACCAGATGAAGACGATCAGCACGATAAACAGCACCGCCGAAATCCAGAAGATATCGTTGGCGCCCAACATTGCGGCTTGCTGCGAGATCACGCGTTCGATCACGCCATTGGCCTGCAGGTTGGGCATGCCCAGTTGCGTGTACTGATTGATCGAGGACGCATAGGCAGGGTTGTATGGATTCACGTGCTCCACCAGTTGCGCGTGGTGCAGGGCAGAGCGGTTGTCCCACACCGTGGTCGAGATCGACGCACCGATGCCGCCGAACATGATCCGCACGAAGTTCGACAGACCCGATGCCGCCGGAATCCGCTCGGGAGGCAGGCCTGACAGGATGATCGACGTGAGCGGGATGAAGAACATCGCCATTGCAGCACCCTGGATCAGCGTGGGGATCATCAGCGTCCACGTGTCCACTTGCACGGTAAAGCGCGAGCGCATCCAGAACACTAGCGCGAAGGTAATGAACGCCGTCGTCGCTACCCAGCGCGCATCCATCTTTGGCAGGTTCTTGCCGATGACGGGCGACAGGATGATGGCGAAGATGCCCACCGGCGCCATGATCAGGCCCGCGTCCGTGGCGGTGTAGCCGACGATGGTCTGCAGCCACAGCGGCAGGATCACCAGGTTACCGAAGAACAGCCCGTACGCCACCGAGATGGCGACGACCCCTGCGCTGAAGTTGCGGCCCTTGAACAGCGTCAGGTCCACCACGGGGTGATCTTCGGTCAGCTCCCACACCAGGAAGAACGCGAAGCCCACGATGGCAACGACCGTCAGCACCACGACCTCGGTTGAATTGAACCAGTCGAGTTCCTTGCCGCGATCGAGCATCAGCTGAAGCGAGCCCACCCACAGGATCAATAGCGCCAGGCCGATCTTGTCGATCGGCAGCAAGCGTGTCGGCGATTCGCGGTCCTTGTAGATGACCCACGTTGCGTACGCAGCCAGGATGCCCACCGGGATGTTGATGTAGAAGATCCACGGCCAGCTCATGTTGTCGGAGATCCAGCCGCCGAAGATCGGCCCCATGATCGGCGCGACCAGCGTGGTCATGCCCCATAGCGCCAATGCCATTGAGCTTTTGGCGGGTGGATATGTCGACAGCAGCAACGATTGCGACAGCGGAATCATGGGACCTGCTACGGCGCCCTGGATGATCCGGGCAGCGATCAGCATGCCCATATTGGGCGCCAGCCCGCACGCCCACGACGACAGCACGAACAGCAGGATGGACGTGACGAACAGGCGCACCTGCCCGAAACGCTGCGTCAGCCACCCCGTGAGCGGCACCGAGATGGCGTTGGCTACCGCAAACGAGGTGATGACCCACGTGCCCTGATTCGGGGCCACACCCAGGTCGCCCGAAATTGCCGGGATCGACACGTTGGCGATGGACGAATCCAGCACGTTCATGAAGGTGGCCAGCGACAGCGCAACTGTGCCGATCGCCAGTTTGGCGCCGGTCAGTGGCGGTAGCGGCTTGGGCGCGGCGGTTGCCATGCGTCTCAGACCTTGGGTGCGGGTTGCAAAGCGCGCGGAGCCGTTGCGGCCGGCACGTTGGTAGCGGCCGGTGCCGTGGCGCCGCCGCGGCCTGCGTTGGCGGTGATGATGCTGGCGATGACCTGATCGGCGTCTTTTCCGGCCTGGTCGTATACCGTCGTTTGCAGCGGCGAAGCCGTCGGCGCGGTGGCCAGGCTTTGGCCGCCTTCGTCATGGATGTCGACCTTGGCTTCCATCGACAGGCCCACGCGCAACGGATGATCCTTCAGTTCCTTCGGGTCAAGCGACACGCGCACCGGCAGGCGTTGCACCACCTTGATCCAGTTGCCCGTGGCGTTCTGTGCCGGCAGCAGCGAGAACGCCGAGCCCGTACCCGCCGAGAAACCCACCACCTTGCCGTGGTACGTCACGCTGCTGCCATACACGTCGGCCACCAGTTCAACAGGCTGGCCCACGCGCATGTGGCGCACCTGGACTTCCTTGAAGTTGGCGTCCACCCAAAGCTGGTCCAGCGGCACGATGGCCATCAGCGGCGTGCCCGGAGCGACGCGCTGGCCGACCTGCACCGAGCGCTTGGCCACATAGCCCGTGACCGATGCCGGCAGGCTGGTACGCGCATAGGCGAGGTAAGCCTCGCGGACTTTGGCGGCAGCCTGCAACACATTCGGGTGACGCTCCAGCGTGGTCTGTTCGGTCAGTACGCGGTTGCCCTGCAGTTGCTCCTTAGCGGCTTCCAGTGCAGATTGGGCAGCCTGCACAGCCGTTTGTGCGTGCGAGATTTCTTCCTGTGACACCGCGCCCGTGCCGGCAATCTGCTTGCGGCGGGCCAGGTCGTCCTTCGCCTTGGCGAGATCGCTCTCACGCATGGCCAGCGTGGCGGTGAAGGCGCTGGTGTTCGAGTACAGCGTACGCACCTGGCGCACCGTCTGCGCGAGCGCCGCTTCGGCCTGCTCCAGCGCGACGCGTGCATCTGCGCGGTCCAGTTCAATCACGGGCTGGCCGGAGGTCACGAGCTGCGTGTCATCGGCGCGAATGGCGACCACGGTGCCTGCCACCTGCGGCGTTACCTGGACGACGTTGCCTTGCACGTATGCATCGTCGGTCGACTCGAACCAGCGGCCGTACAGGCCCCAGTAGAGGCCGTAGCCGACGCCGGCAACCACCAGTGCGGCGGCCAGCGTGGTCAGCATGCGCTTGCGCTTTCCGTTGGCATTGCCGTTGCCGGCGGGCGTTGCCGCGGGGGCTGCCGGGGCAGGGGCAGCGGACGGTGCGGCTTGGGGCTTGTTGTCACTCATGATGTTGGCTCGAAAGAATGCGGTGGAACGGTCGGTTCAGTTCAGTTCAATTCAGTACAGCTCAGCCATGCGATGCGGCGGCTTGGGGCTTGGCGCCGGGGAGGTCTTCTGCCGTATAGCCGCCGCCGAGGGCTTTGATAAGGGCCATCTGCGCGTCGAGTCGGCGTGCCTGCAGATCGGTCGCGAGCTTGCGTTGCTGCAACACGGTCGTCTCGGCGTTCAGCACAACCAGTTGTGTACCTAGGCCGGCGCTGTAGCGCGTGCGGGCGAGGCTGTAAGCGCGCTCAGCCTCGCTCAGTGCAGTGCGCTGGATCGTGATCTGCGAATCAATGCTGTGCAGCGTAGTGATCTGGTCAGCGGTGTCGTGCAGGGCTTCAGTCAGCGTCTGGTTGTAGCTTGCGACAGCGGCGTCATAGTTGGCGTACTTGCCGCGCAGGTTGGCTCGCAGCTTGCCGCCTTGGAAGATTGGCAGCTTGAGCGCCGGGCCGATACCGAGCTGACGCGATGCGCCAAGCAGCAGGTTTTCCGGCGCAATCGAAGCCAGCCCCAGGAATGCGGTCAGGCTGATATCCGGCAGGAACTGCGCCTTGGCGACGTCGATATCCTTCGACGCGGCTTCCACGCGCCAGCGTGCAGCGACGAGATCCGGGCGACGGCCGATCAGGTCGATGGTTAAGTTGTTCGGCAGCCTGGGCGTGGTTTGTGCGAGCAGCGTCGGGCGCGTGATTGAGAGGCCGCGGTCGGGGCCCTTGCCCAGCAGCGCGGCCAACTGGTTGCGTGCCAGCGCGATCTGCTCGTCGACTTGTTCAAGTTCCGTCTGTGCGGCGGCCACATTGGCGCGGGCCTGCGTGGTTTCAACTTGCGTATCAAGGCCAGCACGCACGCGTTGGCCTGCAAGGTTGGTCAAATCCTTGCGCTGCACGATTGCACGTTCGGCCACGTCGCGCTGCGCGTAGAGCGCGGCCAGCTTGGCGTAGGTGCGTGCCACCGTGGTCGACAGCATCAAACGCGAAGCCTGGCTTTCCGCTTCCATCGATTTGTCATCGGACAGCGCAGCTTCCAGTGCGGAGCGATTCTTGCCCCAAAAATCCAGGTCGTAGCTCACGCCCAGTTGGATCTTCGATTCCGTGAACCAGCGGCCCGCCAGCGGCGTGCCTTCAAACATGTCGTATTCCGACAGGCGCTGGCGCGTCATGTCGGCATCGAGCCCGACACTTGGATACAGATTGCCGCGCACCACATCGGCCATCGCACGCGAAGCCCGCACGCGAGCAAAGGCGACTTGCAGGTTCGGATTGTCCTTGATGGCTTCGTCCACCAGCGCGCGCAGTTGCGGATCGTTGAACTGATCGACCCAGTTCTGCGACGGCCACTGACCGCCCTGCGAGGGCAACGATTGCGCGCTCGCCAATTGGCCCGGCGTTGCCAGCGTCTGCGTGCTGTGCGAATTGCCGAGGTTCGCGCACCCGGCCAGCACGGCCAGCGTCACGGCGGAAAGCGCCACACCCAGGCGTGCCGGCCATTGCGCGCGCGTACTGCCGGCGCGGCTTAGGGGCGAAAGTGCCTGGGGGGCGGAGTTCAAGGCGTTCATGTTGTTTGATGGGTCAAGCGATCAAGGGGGCGGGAAGCGTTCGGTGCTGCGGGTGCAATTCGGGCAGGGCGGCGTCAGTGACCGGCGGGACGCACGCGATGCCCCTCCGTGGCGGCACCGTTGTCGAGAATGCGCTTGAGGAGTTCGCGCAGCGTATCGACGTCGCCCGGCGTGAAGCCAGCAAAAAAACGGTTCAGCACGTGCGTATAGATGGCTGGCATGCGGTCAGCCAAGTCACGGCCGGCTTGCGTCACCTCCAGATGCACGACGCGGCGGTCGGACTCGCTGCGCACGCGCTCGATCAGGCCGCGCTTTTCCATGCGGCTGAGCATGCGCGTGAGCGAACCGATGTCAGTGTTCAGCTCGCGGCCCAGGTCGGTCGCGGTTTGGCATCGGCCGTTGGCGAGCAGCACCAGGCAACTGGCCTGGGAGTGCGTCACATCCATCGCGGCAACTTCCTGCTCGATGGCCATGGACAGCGCTGTCTTGGCGCGCCCAACGAGGTAGCCCACGCTTTCGCACATGCGGTAGTCCTCCACCCGGAAGAGCGTTCCGGCAGCAACTTCGGTGGCGGGTCTTGTTTGTTCGGACATCTTATGTATGCACAATCATTGTCCGGACAAATATACGAATCGGCGCAGCAAACAGCAAGATACTGAATGTGTGATTCCAATTTTAGAAACAATCAGTGATTCAACGAGCGCTTGTGCAATGTTCCTCCATCGATTCGTCACGGAGTGTCATGTCTTGCGCATCGCAGCATGCTAGAATGTCAGGTTATTCCGCGAGCTGAATTTGGGTGCTGTCCCGGGCTCGTGTCACGTCTTTTCGAGTTCACATCCCATGCGCGCGCTTCGCAACATCGCCATCATTGCCCACGTTGACCACGGCAAAACCACACTGGTCGACCAGCTCCTTCGCCAAGCCGGTACGTTCCGCGAGAACGAGCAGATCGCCGAGCGCGTGATGGATTCGAACGACATCGAAAAAGAACGCGGCATCACGATCCTGGCCAAGAACTGCGCGGTCGAGTACAACGGCACGCACATCAATATCGTCGACACGCCGGGGCACGCCGACTTCGGCGGTGAAGTGGAGCGCGTGCTGTCGATGGTCGACGGCGTGCTGCTGCTGGTGGATGCCGTGGAAGGCCCGATGCCGCAAACGCGGTTTGTGACGCGCAAGGCGCTGGCCCTGGGTCTGAAGCCGATCGTCGTGATCAACAAGGTGGACCGCCCAGGTGCGCGTCCGGAGTGGGTGATCAACCAGACCTTCGACCTGTTCGACAAGCTGGGCGCCAACGACGACCAACTCGACTTCCCGGTGGTGTACGCCTCGGGCCTGAACGGTTACGCCGGCCTGACCGACGACGTGCGCGAAGGCGACATGAAGCCGCTGTTCGAGACCATTCTCGACAAGGTGCCGCAGCGTAACGACGACCCGAACGGTCCGTTCCAGCTGCAGATCATCTCGCTGGACTACTCCAGCTACGTCGGCAAGATCGGCGTGGGTCGCATCACGCGTGGCCGCGTTCGTCCGCTGCAGGACGTGGTGGTGAAGTTCGGTCCGGAAGGCAACCCGATCAAGGGCCGTGTCAACCAGGTGCTGAAGTTCCGTGGCCTGGAGCGTGAGCTGGTGCAGGAAGCCGAAGCCGGCGACATCGTGCTGATCAACGGTATTGAAGAACTGGGCATCGGTTGCACCGTGTGCGCGCCGGACGCCCAGGAAGCGCTGCCGATGCTGAAGGTGGACGAGCCGACGCTGACGATGAACTTCTGCGTCAACACCTCGCCGCTGGCAGGCCGCGAAGGCAAGTTCGTGACGAGCCGCCAACTGCGCGATCGTCTGGACCGCGAGCTGAAGTCCAACGTGGCGCTGCGCGTGAAGGACACCGGCGACGACACGATCTTCGAAGTGTCGGGCCGCGGCGAACTGCACCTGACGATTCTGGTGGAAAACATGCGCCGTGAAGGCTACGAGCTGGCCGTGTCGCGCCCGCGCGTGGTGTTCAAAGACATCGACGGCGTGAAGTGCGAGCCGTTCGAGCGCCTGACTGTGGACGTGGAAGACGGCCACCAGGGCGGTGTGATGGAAGAGCTGGGCCGCCGCAAGGGCGAACTGCTCGACATGGCGTCGGACGGCAAGGGCCGTACGCGGCTGGAATACCGCATTCCGGCCCGTGGCCTGATCGGCTTCCAGGGTGAATTCCTGACGCTGACGCGCGGCACCGGCCTGATCAGCCACATTTTCGACGACTACTCCCCGGTCAAGGAAGGTGACCTGGGCGAGCGTCACAACGGCGTGCTGATCTCGCAGGACGACGGCGCTGCCGTGGCCTACGCGCTGTGGAAGCTGCAGGATCGCGGCCGCATGTTCGTGTCGCCTGGCGATGCGCTTTACGAAGGCATGATCATCGGCATCCACAGCCGCGACAATGACCTGGTCGTCAACCCGATCAAGGGTAAGCAGCTGACTAACGTGCGCGCGTCGGGTACCGACGAAGCCGTGCGCCTGGTGCCGCCGATCCAGATGTCGCTGGAATACGCGGTGGAATTCATCGCCGACGACGAGCTGGTGGAAGTCACGCCGAAGAGCATCCGCCTGCGCAAGCGTCACCTGAAGGAACACGAGCGCAAGCGCGCATCGCGCGAAGAAGCGGTCTGAGCGCCAAGCGATCTGCCAGAAAAACGCCCCGAGATTTCGGGGCGTTTTTTTGCTCGGCGATGACGCTGACGTTATGTCTGGATGCGCGCGAAGGCTTGTGCCAGATCGTCGATCAGGTCTTGCGGGTCTTCCAGCCCGATATGCAGGCGCACGATCGGGCCGGCTGCAGACCAATCCGCGCAGGTGCGCGTGCCCGCCACGTTGCTGACCGTCGCAAGGCTCTCGAAGCCGCCCCATGATGCGCCGATGCCAAACAGCGCGAGGGCATCGACGAAGCGCCCGGCGGTTTGCGCATCTGCTTGGGCGAATTCGAACGAGACGAGTCCGTTGGTACCGGTGCAATCGCGTTGCCAGAGGGCGTGGCCGGGATCGTCGGGAAGGGCGGGGCAGAAGACCTGCGCGACTTCCGGCCGTGCCAGCAGCCAGCGCGCAATCTCCAGCGCGTGGCGTTCGTGCATGGCGAGGCGTGCCGCCAGCGTGCGGGTGCCGCGCAGCACGAGGTAGGCATCGTCAGGGCTGACCGCCACGCCCTGCGCGTCGCACATCGTGGCGAGCGTTTGCCAGCACGCCTGTGTGGTGGTCACCGTGCCCATCATCACGTCGGAGTGCCCGCTCAGATACTTCGTTGCCGCCATGATCGAAACGTCAGCGCCAAGCGTGAGCGGACGGTATTGCAGGCCCGAGCCCCACGTGTTGTCGGCGACGACCAGCGCCCCATGGCGATGCGCAATCTCAGCGAGCGCGGGCAGATCGCACATCTCATAGACGAGCGAGCCCGGGCATTCCACGTAGACGAGCTTGGTCGTCGGTTTGAGCTGCTGTGCGACATCGCTGCCGTCGGCGCAGAAATACGTCACCTCCACGCCCCACGGGCGCAGGAACGTATCGACGAAATGACGCAGCGGCTGGTAGACGCAATCGGCAATCAATACATGATCGCCGGGGCGCGCGAAGGCGAGGAACACCATGGAGATGGCAGCCAAGCCGGTCGGGAAAAGTCGCGTGCGATACCCGCCTTCGAGTTGCGCGACGACGTCTTCCAGCGCAAAGCCCGTCGGGTTGCCGCGCGCGCCGTAGGTGAACATGCGTTCGGTGCCGCGACGGCGCCGCGCGTCGTTCATCTCGTCCATCGAATCGAACAGCACGGTGGAGGCGCGCACGACGGGCGGGTTGACGGCTCGGCCGCCTTCGAACGCCGGCGAGGTGCCGCCTTTGACGAGGCGAGTGGCCAGTCGTGGCTCCGTTTTCTGCGATGACATGGTGTGTAGATCCTGTCGGTTGCGTGTCATGGCTGTACGGCAGCGGCGCCCACGCGGAAGGCGCCAAGTTCCTGCGCATCGAGCTGGGCGAGGAGGCCGGTTTCCCAGGCCAGGTATTGCCTGGCCGCAGTCTTGTTGCCGTCGTGCCGATCATGCACGAAGAAGAGATAGTCGATGCAATCGGCGTCGGGCGGTGCGTTGTCGGAACCGTCGGTGGCGTAGCCGGCGGCAGTCCACGCGGCAATGCCCCCGGTCAGCAATTTGAGACGCGATGCGGCCTGCGGCGCGTGTGCGGCCCAATCTGCCGCGGCGAGCTGTGCGATGCGCGGGTCGTCGGCAATCAACACGGTATCGCGGTCAGCGGCCAGGGCCGGCAGGCGCGGGCGAATGGCCCAGGTGGCGCCAGGCACATGGGCACGGCGGAAAGCCATGCTGGGGCGCAAGTCGATGACGTGCGCGGTGCCCTCTGCCAGCGCGCCGGCGAGTGCCTGCGCGCCGATCTCGGGCAACGGCTGCGGCAGCGTGGTCGTGGGCGCCGGTAGGCTCGCATTGCTGTTCAACCCGTCACGCAGCACATAGGCATCGTGACCGAGTTGCCGCAGCCAGCTCGCAACAATTGGCGCGCGCACGCCGTCGGCATCGAAGAGCACGAGGCGGGCATGACGCACGCCGACGTACTGATCGGTTGCCTGGATTAACTGCCCGCCCGGCGCATGCTGTGCACCCGGCAGGCTGCCGCTGGCGAATTCCTCGGGAGTGCGGACATCGCACAGGAAGACGCTGTGTTCGTCGTGTGCAACCCAACGTGCGAGCGTTTCTGCCTCGACTTCGGGCACTGCAAAGCGGGCGGCGAGTTGCTGACTGGCCTCGCGCATGTCCTTGACGGTGGCGGGCGGCACGACGTCGGGATAACGGCGCGTGCTGCCGTGCTCCAGCGGAAGGTCTTCCAGGTACCAGCCTTGCGTGCCGTTCTCCAGTGCCATCACCGGGTTCGGGATGCCCAGGTTGATCAGCGTCTGTGCGCCGATGATGCTGCGTGTGCGGCCCGCACAGTTGACGACGATCGGCGTGGTTGCATCGGGGACAAGCTCGCGGATGCGCAGCCCCAGTTCGCCGTTCGGGCAGCAGATTGACGACGGGATCGTCATCTTCAGATATTCGCTGACGGGGCGGCCGTCGACGATGACGACGTCGTCGCCGCGTTCGCGCATGGCCGCAAGTTCGCGCGCCGTGACGCGTGGCGTGTGATACGCCATCTCGACGAGTTCACCGAAGGTTTTGGATGGCACGTTGACGCCGGCAAACAGTGTGAAGCCCGCGTGTGTCCAGCCTTGTGCGCCGCCTTGCAGCACGTGCACGTTGGTATAGCCGATGGCGGTCAGGCGTTCGGCCGCGCGGGCGGCAACGCCATCGTTGTCGTCATAAACGACCATGCGCACCGCGCGGCGTGGCGCGAGGCGCGGGACATCGATCTCAAGACGGCTGTACGGCAGCGGGATGGCGTAGAAGAGGTGGGCTTCACCGTACTGGCCGTGCTCGCGCACGTCGAACAGCGCGATCTCGGCGCCGTCGTGCAGCCACGCTTTCAGGGTCTGGGCGGTAACGAACGATGTCATATCGATGCGAAACGAATCAAAAGGGTGAGCGCGTCCCTCCGCGCACGCAGCGCGGATTACAGGCAACGCGATTCGGGTTGAGGCTGGCTGGTTAGCGGCGCGTTTTCACGCCGATGCCCATGGTCTGGTAGCGGCCGGTCGCCAGGTCGAACGTGATGCGCTCGGTCAGCGTTTCGAGCGCGCGTCCGTACATGTGCAGATGGCGGATGGGCGCCTCGCCCTTGATCTCGACGGCGTGGATGTCTTCGGCCGCCAGCGCGATGCCGGTACCGGGTTCGACGACAACGGTGCCGGTCATTTCCAGCGTGCCAACGCCTGGCGTGGCACGGTCGTCGGTGCGGCGGTAGACGTAGTTGTATTCCGTGCCGTCCACGGCGGCGATGCAGGCCCACGTGGTGTGGTTGTGCGGCGTGATCTTCTTGCCCGGGCGCATGACGTTCAGGTATAGCGCGTAGGTTTGGTCTGCATCTTCGTGGATCAGGTAGCGGGCTTGCAGCTCGCCGTCGCTGGGAGGCGGGAAGTCGGTTTCCTGCCAGAACTCCGTGCGTGCGGCGAGGCCTTTGACCTGTTCGAGCACGTTCGCCAGTGCGGGACGCGTTTCACCTTCGGGTGCGAGTGCGGCCCTCATGGCGGCAATCGCGTCGTTGACTGCCGCTTGGCGTTGCTGAGGAAGCGATGTGGACATGGATGGATTCTCCTGAGGTATTGGGGCGCCTGGGTGTATTGCGTGGCGTTGTTATCGTTGTTGGTGTCAGGCGACGAGTTCGGCTATGCGCGGGGCGGGCCGCAAGACGTCTTGCAGAAAGCGCTGAGCACGCGCGTGCTTCGGTCGGCTGAAGAACTGATCAGGCGGCGAGTCCTCCAGCAACTCGCCCTGGTCCATGAACCAGACACGGCTCGACACATCGCGCGCGAAGCCCATTTCGTGGGTGACGATCATCATGGTGAGACCGTCGTCTGCCAGCTCGCGCATTACGTGCAGAACCTCTTGCACCATCTCGGGGTCGAGCGCGCTGGTCGGCTCGTCAAACAGCATGAGCGGCGGCTTCATCGCCAGCGCCCGAGCAATGGCCACGCGCTGCTGCTGGCCGCCTGAGAGGTTCGCGGGCATCGCGTCGATCTTGTGGGCAAGGCCAACCTTGGCAAGCAGCGCTTCGGCTTGCGCCGTCGCTTCGTCGCGCGACAGACCGAGCACCTTGGTTGGCCCGAGAATCAGGTTCTGCCGCACCGAGAGGTTCTGGAATAGGTTGAAGTTCTGGAACACGAAGCCGATGCGTGCACGCAATTGGTTGACGCGTACATCGCGTGCATGGACATCGCGTCCTTCGAAGCGGATGCATCCGCCGTGGATGGCTTCCAGCCGCGTGACCGTGCGGATCAATGTGGATTTGCCCGAGCCCGAGGGCCCGCACACCACAACGACTTCACCGCGTTCGATGGTGGCATTGATGCCTTTGAGCGCGTGGTAGTCGTCGTAGTACTTATCGACGTTTTCAAATGCCAGCATGGGATGTTGTCTCCGGCAAGGGTTTGTTCTCAGGCAAGCCCTGCGCGATGGCGGGCAATGCGGCGCTCCAGCTGCCCCGCGAAGCGGGAGATGGCGAAGCACAGAACGAAGTAGAAGGCTGCCAGCACGAGGAAGGTCTCCAGGGGCTTGGTCAGCGTGATGGTGTTGACCTGCGCGGCCGAGTACGTCAGCTCCGGCACGCCAATCACATAGGCGAGCGACGTTGCCTTGATGATCGACACGAACTGGTTGACGATCGACGGCAGCATGTTGGTCAGCGCTTGCGGCAGCTGTACGTAGCGCATGCTCTGCAGCCAGGACAGGCCGTTCGAGCGCGCGGCTTCCATCTGCCCGCGCGGCAGGCCCTCGAGCCCCGCACGTACGATTTGCGAGAGGAATGCGCTCTCATAGACGATGATCGCGCAGACCGCCGTGGTGAACGCCGACACTTCCTTGCCCACCAGCAGCGGCACCGCGAAGTACGCCCAGAAGATGATCATCAGCAGCGGAATGCCGCGCACCAGGCGAGACCAAACACCGGCAATACGACGCAGCCAGCGCCAAGGGCTCACGTGTGCCAGACCAATCAGCACTGCAATCGGGAACGACATCACCAAGCCCAGCACCGAAAGCACCAGCGTCACCGCCACACCGCCCAGCGGCCCATTCGGCCACGACCCGACCAGGAACAACGCCAGATAGTCATGCAGGATTTCAAGCATGGCGTCAGACCCCCAGTGGCGTCGTACGACGCTTGGCAACGCGATCCGACAGCGACATCAGCGCAAGCGTGCCGAGCAGATACAGCAGCGTGGCGATGAGGAACACATCAAACGTGCGGAAGGTCAGGTTGTCGATCTGGCGCGTGCGGTACAGCAACTCGTGCACGCCGATGGCCATCGCGAGCGAGCTGTTCTTGAACAGCAACAGCGCCTGGTTGAGCAGCGCGGGCAGCGCCACACGAATCCCCTGCGGCAGGATCACGTAACGCAGCGCCTGCAGATGCGTCAGTCCGATCGACCACGCCGCCTCCTGCTGCGTATGCGGGATCGCACGCAGGCCCGAGCGCAGGTCTTCGGAGATGAACGCGCCCGAGTTCAGCGCCAGGGCAATCGCCGCGAAGAAGAACTCGGTGCTGCCGGCGTTGATCCATACCTTGAGCGATTCCGGCAGCAACTGCGGGACGCCGAAATACCACACCAGGATCTGCACCAGCATCGGCACGTTGCGGTGGTATTCGACAACCACGATGACGAACGCCTTGAACACGCGCACCGGCAGCGCACGCAACGTTGCCAGTGAAACGCCAACGGCGATGGCCAGCAGGCCCGAGACGACAAACAGACGCAACGTGGTCAGGATGCCGTCTCGGAGGAGGCGCAGGTAGCCGTCTTCGAGCAGGAACGAGAGATCGAACATGTCGGCCGCCCTGGGCTTACTGCGGCTTGATCGGTTCGACCTTGTAGTCGCGCGAGAACTTGTAGACCGACTTGGCGCCGAGCCACTTGTCGAAGCTCGTCTGCAGTCCGCTCGTCTGGTCGTAATCCGCCAGCACCTTGTTGACGGCTGCCATGAGCGCGGGCTCGTTCTTGTTCATCACCACGCCCCAGCGTTCTTCATAGACGGGCGCCGTCAGCAGGCGATATTGCTGGCCGCCTTTCTGCGCCGCCTCGTTGGCAAAGCGCGCCAGCACGAGCTGCCCCGCGACCAGCCCATCGACCTTGCCTTGCTGCAAAGCCAGATACGCAGACGAAATATCGTGGAAGGTCAGCAGACGCGAATCCGGCAGGCGCGTGACCGACACCGCTGCCGAGCTGGAACCTTCGGATGCGGCGATTTTCTTGTTGGCAAGCTGATCGAGCGTCTGGATGGGCGAATCAGCGCGCACCAGCACGCGGATTGGCGCAACAAAATACTGGTTGCTGAAATCGACTTGCGCGGCGCGCGCCGGCATCCACGCTACGGCAGCGGCCAGCACATCCACGCGATGTGTCTTCAGTTCGGGAATGCGTGCGTCGGTCGATAGCGCGCGGTGCTCTAGCTTGACGCCCAGCCCCTTGGCCAACGCGCTGCAGACATCCACGTCAAAGCCGACGATCTGCCGCGTGGCGGCGTCGGGAAAGGCGTAAGGCTCGCTGGCGTTCTGGGTGCCGCAGACCAGCGTGCCGCGCGATTTGATGTCGGTCAGCGCGTCTGCGTGCGCTACACCTGCCGCGCCCAGCGTGCCCAATGTCAGCGTCGCAGCGGCTTGTGCCCATTTCCATACCCACATGGTGTTCCTCCTTTGTATGCAACCGATTCATTGTCGGACCGCGCTTCCCCGCGGCTCAGGTGTCTGCCTGAACGTATTGTTCGTTCAGTGTTATTTGTATTTCCGGCAGGTTATCGGCCAGAATTGCGCAGAACAATTTAATTTTTGGCCGGAATTGATTAGGATTTCTAAAGTATCGGGATCGAGATGCGAAATCTGGACATCGATTTGCTGCGCACATTCGTAGCGATCGCACAGCACGAGACGTTTGCCGGGGCAGCGGCACGGGTAGGGCGCACGCAGTCTGCGGTCACGCAGCAGATGCAGCGGCTGGAGGAAGAAATGGGCTGCGCGCTGTTCGAGAAGCGCGGCCGCCACAAGATGATGACGCCCGATGGCGTGCGGCTTGTCGCCTATGCGCACAAGATCCTGGCGCTGAACGACCAGGCCGTGCAGGTGATCCAGACGGGTGGCCCGATCGAGAAAATCCGCATCGGCTCACCGCATGACGTGGCCGATTCGATCCTGCCGAATCTGCTGCGGCGATTGTCCAAGCTGTCGCCAGAATTGCAGATGGAAATCAACGTTGGCCGCAGCCCGTTCCTGATGGACGCGTTGCGCGACAAGACGCTCGATCTGGCGATTTCTACCCGCTATGACGATGCTTTTCCCGGCATCAAGCTGCGCACGTCGCCGATGGTTTGGATCTGCGCGGAAGACTTCATCTTCAATCCCGCCGCGCCGGTGCCGCTGGTCATGGCCGACGAACTGAGCCTGTTCCGTCAGCTGTCGATTGAATGCCTGGATGCGCACCACATTCCGTGGCGCACGAGTTATCTATCGCCCACGCTGACGGGCATCAAGGCCGCGATCAGCGCGGGACTCGGCGTGACGGCGCGCACGACCGAATTACTCGATGCCAACATGCGTGTGCTGACCGAAGCCGATGGCCTGCCGCGCCTGCCGGAAGTGGCGTTCTACCTGTACGTGCAGCCGACGTGCACCAGCGCCGTCCTGCGCGATCTGTTCGATTCCACCGATCGCGTCGCCACGCGCTTCGGCCCGCCGTTCATGTGAGCGGCATTGCCTGAGCCGTGACTGCAGCGCGCGGGCTGCGCCACTCGGGCGGTTTCCACAGGTAGCGAATGTCCCGATCGCGGAACACGTCTGCCCACATGTCGCGCCATTCGTGGAAGGTGAGGGTGACCGGGTTGTGCGTGTGGACCTGCCGCGTGATGCCGAAAATGGGCGCGTCTTCCTCCGGCACGAAGCTGCCGAACATGCGATCCCATATGGTCAGCACGCCGGCGTAGTTGCGGTCGATGTACTGCGGGTTCTTGGCGTGGTGCACGCGATGCACCGACGGCGTATTCACGTATTGTCCGAGCCACCGCCAGAAGCCCGCGTAGCGCGAATCCAGCGCCCCCAGCCGCGTATGGACGAAAAACTGGAACGCGAGGTTCAGGCCCACGGCGAGGATCACCCAGTCCGGCGTAAAGCCGATCCACGCAAGCGGAATCCAGAACAGCCACATGCCGGAAATCGGATAGGTCAGGCTCTGGCGGAATGCCGTCGAAAAATTCATGCCTTCCGACGAGTGGTGCGTCACATGCGAGGCCCACATCCAGCGCACACGGTGGCTGGCGCGGTGGAAGAAGTAGTACAGAAGATCCTGCAACAGCAGGAGCAACACAAACGACCACCATGTCTCGGGCACCGCGCGCAGGCCGTGGCTGTACGTCCATGCGTACACCGTCTTGATCATCAGCCACAGGAAGAACGCATCCGATGCCTGGTGCATGAGCGCAAGGCACGCGTTTGAAACGGTGTCTTTGAGGCTGTAGACGGACGGATCGCGCTTGCGCCAGTACCACGCCTCCGCGCCGATGGTCAGCAGGAAGACCGGCGCAAAGGCCAGCAGGATCAGGCCGGGGTCGAAACCGGACGCGCCCGAGGCGGCGTTGGCAGAGGTCATTGGATTGTTGTGATGTGTGTCGTCTCCAACCGGCAGGTATACGCCCAACACCCGCGCTGCGAAAGGGGGCAGGCTAGAGCCATTCCTCGCTTCAATACGCTGTCGTGTACAGTGCGAGCCGTTATTCCCACAACGACATCCGAGACATGCACTCCACCGTTTCCATCGCGCCTCAGACTGAAGTCCAACCCAACGTGATCGCCGAAGTACGCGGCGGCATCGGCTGGCTGACGCTGAACCGGCCACAGGCGCTTAACGCGCTGTCGCTGGAGATGATCCGCGCGATGTCGCATGCGCTGCTGGCCTGGCAACACGATCCGGAAGTCCACGCCGTCATCCTGCGTGGCGAGGGCGGCAAGGCCCTGTGTGCGGGCGGCGACATCCGTTTCTTCCACCGCGCCGCCACGGCCGGCGACCCGCAACTCATCACCTTTTTCACCGAGGAATACCGCCTCAATCACCTCATCTTCAGCTATGCCAAGCCCTACATCGCGCTGATGGACGGCGTTGTGATGGGCGGCGGCATGGGCATCTCGCAAGGCGCATCGCTGCGCGTGGTGACCGAGCGAACGAAGATGGCCATGCCCGAAACCAACATCGGTCTGTTCCCGGATGTTGGTGGCGGCTGGTTCCTGGCGCGCGCGCCTGGCCATGTGGGCGAATACCTGGGGGTGACCGGGCAGATGATCGAAGCGGCGGACGCGTTGTCGGTTGGCCTTGCCGATTGCCACGTCACCACCGAAGCGCTGGCGGCCATCGTCCAGCGCCTGCGCGACGGCAACTGGAGCAGCGCCGAGCAGATCACTGCCTGCTTTACCGAAGCCGCATCGGCGCCCGATGATGCCAAGGCGATCATCGCGCCTCACCGCGAGGCTATCGATGACTGCTTCAGTCAGAACAGCCTGCAAGGCATCTTCGCCGATCTGGCCGGCAGCACGGATACCGAATGGGCCGCCCAGACCGCCGCGCACATGGCCAAGCGCTCGCCGTTGATGATGGCGGTGACGCTGGAGCTGATCCGTCGCGGCCGCCACACCACGTTGGCAGATGAACTACGCCGCGAGCTGGACATGATGACGCACGTGTTTGCCGAAGGTGACGGTATCGAGGGCATTCGCGCACTCGCGGTCGACAAGGATCATGCGCCCAAGTGGAAGCACGCCCGCATCGACGCCGTGCGTGACGACGAAGTGGCCGCCTTCTTTGTTTCGCCGTGGCGCCGTGAGCAGCATCCGCTGCTGGGGCTGTCGGACTAGAACCGGTAAACTGCGCGCCTGGATTCTGAATCGTTGACCTGCTGTGACCGCTGAACGCCCCACGCCGAACCCCCGCCGCTTGTCGGTCGCGCCCATGATGGATTGGACTGACCGACATTGCCGGTTCTTCCATCGCCAGATCTCGCGCCACACGTGGCTCTACACGGAAATGGTGACCACCGGCGCGCTGCTGCACGGCGACGTCCCGCGTCACCTCGATTTCGACGAGGTCGAGCATCCCGTGGCACTGCAGCTCGGCGGCAGCGAACCCGATGATCTCGCCCAGGCCGCACGCCTCGGCCAGCAATGGGGCTACAAGGAAATCAACCTCAACTGCGGCTGCCCGTCTGAGCGCGTGCAGCGAGGCGCGTTCGGCGCATGCTTGATGGCCGAACCGAAGCTCGTCGCCCAGGGTGTCAAGGCGATGCGCGACGCGGTGTCGATTCCGGTCACGGTCAAGCACCGCATCGGCATCGACGCCATCGAGACGTACGATTTCGTGCGCGATTTCGTCGGCACCATCGCCGAGGCGGGTTGCGAGACCTTCATCGTCCACGCGCGCAACGCCATTCTGAAAGGCCTGAGCCCCAAGGAAAATCGCGAGATTCCGCCGCTGCGGTATGAAGTCGTCTACCAGCTCAAGCGTGATTTTCCGCATCTGGAAATCCTGCTCAACGGCGGGGTGCAGACGCTCGAGCAGATCGACACGCACCTTGCACACATTGACGGCGTCATGATCGGCCGCGAGGCGTATCACCATCCGCATCTGATGGCGGTGTTCGATGCGCGGTACTACGGCGCAGGCACTGAAGCCCCCACGCGTGCCGAGGTGGAAGACGCGATGATCGGCTACGTCGGCCGCTGGGTGGAGCGCGGCGGCTACGCTGGGGCGGCGGTGCGCCACATGCTGGGGCTGTATCGTGGCGTGGCGGGCGCGCGTGGCTGGCGGCGCGTGCTGTCGGATTCCAAGGCGCTGGGTCGCGTCAAGACGCTGGCCGACGCCCACGCGCTCTTCGACGAGGCGCGGGCGCACCTGCGGCGCGGCGAAGAATCGAACGATGAGGCGGTAGCGGTTTGATGCACGAACGGTCGGGGTGCCCCGACCGCTGAATGCAAAAAAGCCCGCGAATGCGGGCTTTTTCTTGAATCTTGGGGTGACTGATGGGATTCGAACCCACGACAACCAGAATCACAATCTGGTGGTCATTCGTCAATTTCCTCATAAAAATCAAGCCGTTGCAGATCTGATTTTCCTGCGATCCGACGTTTTTATGCCCCGATGCGACGCCGTTTGCGGGTTGCCGTTGGAAAATTTCCCCTCATTCCGTGGCGCCCGCGCGGCGCACTTTTCGCCGGTCGTAGTGCTTCAACGTCGTGGCCGGATTCGCGTGCGCGGCGAAGTCGAAGGCGTCTGCATCGCGGCGGTCCAGCTTCGTCGTGATGGCGCTCGGCCGCACGTCCGATAGGGCAAAGTACATCGGGTGCGAGGCGATCGGGTAGGGCAGCGATTTCTGGCCTTTCTGATGGCGCCCCATGGGGCTGTCTTTCACTGCTTTGGCTACCACTGGGTCGAGCGTCGCGATCCACGCCAGCATGGCGTCCTGCCACACCGAGTTCCAGCCGCTCTTCGTGTATGGCTGATTCCGGCGATTGGCGAACAGGTAAAGGCTCGTGTGCTTGCGGGCCTGCTGCGCCCGCCGCACCACCACCTTCAGCCGAGTTGACCACTCGCGCGCCTTCATCACCTGGTTCTCTCCCTTCTTGCGCTTGGCGCTCACCACATAGACCGCGTCCTGTTTCAGGCCAGACGCGTGGAACGGACGCACCTCCGCCGCTCGGAACCCAGTCAGGTACGTGAACATTGCGGCGCAGCCCATGGTGAGATACGACAGATCCTGACGAATCGCCCACAGGTAGAACTGCACACACTGGCTGCGCGTGATGGTGCGCACTTCTGTGTCCACCGTGTTCAGCATCATGTCCTGGAACGGGTTCGCCTCGATGAGCCCCCAGCGGATCGCGTATTTGCAGACCGTGGACATGTAGGCCATTTCCTTGTTGGCGGCCGACGGCGCGCCGCTCTTCGCCCGGTCGTCCAGGTACTGGTAGCCGTGAATCGTCTTGAGCTGCTGCGGCGCCATCTTGCCGAAGAACTTGGTCAGGTTGCGAAATGCGGCCTTTCGGTTGGCGATGCCGGCCTTGGATTGGTCGGCGTAATGCTTCGGCGCCTCGTCCTCCTCAAAGCGCTCGATCATCTGCGCGACCGACCCGGCGAGCACCTGCCCCTGCTGGATGTCCAGCGCCTGGCGCATTGCCTTTTTCTCGGCGAGCGCCATCGCCTCACGGTCGCCGCGCGGTGCTTTGGCCAGCGTCTCGCTGCGGCCGTCCGGGTACAGGTAGTACCAGGACACCACGCGCACGCCGACGTAGCGCTGCAGCCGGTCGATGCTCGTGCGTTCCTTGCGGTGCTTAGGCGAAGGCTTGGCGGTTCGGACCATCGGAATAGCGGGGTGAGGTGGTGCCTTCGGAAATGCCCATCTTGCGATCGTGATAGGCGCGTGCGACCTTCGGTGTGCCGTGGCTGTCGATCACATAGCGCCAGTGGTGGGCATCCAGCCATTTGATCATCTTGGCGCGCTGATTCTTGTTGCAGTCGACCAGAGCCGCAAGCTCTTCGTTCGTCAGGTATTGGCTGCGTTGCATTTGATCCCCCAGTTCCTGCGGGTTGTTTCGATGATTCGTGCTGCTGTTTCGGTCATGTGTTGCTGGTGTTACGATCTCCCAAACTTCGGGAGGGGATATGTCGACTTATGGTGTTTCGCTCATCAAGCTCACAGCGCATGGTGATGAGGTTGCTGAGATGCTTGTGCACGAGTGCTCTGGCTTCGATAAGGAGATTGGCTTGCCTGGCTGGCACGTTGGCGAGTCGATGGAATACCACCGTGTACACACACTGATCGACCGCGGCGACAAAGTCTATGTACTGGTCGAAGCTGGCCCCGGCGAGTTTCGTCATACGGATCTGCTGCGAAACAAGCCGGGCCAAATGGGATACGTCGAGAGCTACAACCCGGACACTGGCGCGCGCACAGATGCGTTGATGAAGCTGCCGCAGTTCAGCTAGACGGCGCTCATTGCTCGTCTCCAATATCCTGCTCAGGGCTGATTGTTGGGTCATGGCATGACCTGCCACAACCAAGCAGCAATGCCCGCAACCATAAGGACGCTACTTACACTCAAAACGGCTATCCCCAAAAGCATCAGGCCAAATGCGCCTTTGAAATCCCACCGGTCGGTAATCTGCAGTGCGCCGATGGAGAACATCAGCAACACAAATCCGATTGCGGTCACTTTTCACCCCTCCCCACCAGTGTCCTTGGTTGTTGGCGCGCGCCGCTTCTGAGCCATGCTCATGAGATGGGCGCGGATTTTTTCGCGGATCTGGTCCGCGATTTCCTCGGCTGCCTGTAAGCCCTCCATGAGCGTGTCGAGTTTGGCTAGTTCAGCCTTGGTCATCCCGCCCTCCCGCATCTGCCAGTGCTGCCGCTGCGTGGTCCGGGATGATGTGGTCAGCCACCCATTTGCGCATTCGCTGCCATCTCTTCTGGCCACCAAGTGGATCAGGGACTAGCATCTCACGGCGGCGTTCAGATGGACGCAGCGGGCCTGGAATTTCGACATACATCCAGTTGTCGTAGCTGTCGTCGTTCTCCCACATGATCTCGCGAGCCATTGCTTCGGAGATGCCAAAGGTCTCCGCAAGACGTTCCCAATCCTCAGAATCAATCGTCGACAGATCAAGACCGCGTGCATTACCCACAACGCCGAGAGTGCAAAACTCGCCGTCCGCCTCCAGCTCACCTGTCGTCAGTGTTTTTTCCGGCATTGCATCAAGCGCGGCGAGAGCCTCGCGCAAGAATTCCTGCCCTCGCTTGCCCCTGATTGCTGAGGCGACGGCGCCTCTCCACCGAATGAGCGACCAGGTGTCGTCGCCATCTTCACTGTATCCGCTGCGGCTCATGGTTGGTCTCCCTGCGCTGCCGGTGTGGGCGCGGCGGCGATAGCCATCCAATGCGTGGGCGTATAAACCATGTCGCTGGTTACATCGCTAACCCAAGCGCCATCCTCAAAGCGACACACATCGTAGTAACGCGCGTAGTGTGGGTCGTTGTACTCGAAGCCGGACACCAATACAGGGGTTGCGTCCGGCGGGTTTTGCACGGCGGCGTCTATCCAGTCCACCACGCCCGCCCGCTGGCCGGACTGGGCGGCGATCACAGCCGATGCGGCAGATGCGTCTTCCATGAACTCCGATCGGTACTCGGTCCACAATTCACCAGCAGTGCGGTCACTGCGTTTTCCCACCGACTCGCAGAGTGCTCGCGCCACAGCTTCTGTATCGGTCGGAGGTTGCTTCCCGGTGCCGCCGCAGGCGTCGCAATCAATGTCGCCATACCCAGATTCTTCGCCGTGCCAATACCCAACGCCATCACAAGCGGCACAGGTAACTTCCGTGCGCCCGATGATTGCCGCGATACCAAGGCCATGACAGTGCTGGCACCTCGCGCGCTCATCCCCCGCCGGCTCGGCCTGCTCTAACAATAGAGCCTGCGCACGGGCTAATGCCTCCCACTGACCTTCAGACACGCGCGGCGACAGTGCGTTAAGGTCTTTTGTAATCGAATCAAGGCGCACCTGGTCAAAAGCACATCCAGCAGCCTTAGCTTGCAACAGTGCTACGCGTTCATTTGCGATGATTTCGATGGCTCTAGTGCGGTCCCATTTATCGCTCGGCTCGGCCTGCTGCTGGGCGGCTTGTTTGTCACGCTGCCATGCCTTGAACTGAGGCCACATGTGCGCAAACTCCTCAGCCGTCATATCCGGCGCATAGGTAAGTCGAAGCCTCTCCAGCCTGTCGCTCGGCTCGGCCACAGTCGCGGCGCTGGCGCGCAGTGCGGCCTCAATCGCGCATTTCATGCGAGGCTGATTGAATATCCAACCTACAGTCGGGGCAGCCTCATACGCCGCCTCTGCGGCTTTCACCATCTCATCGGTGATTTTCATTTGGAAGCCTCGCTTGAAGTCGCGGCGCTGGCGCGGGTGAGGATGGCGCGGGCAAATAAAACAATGTTCTCGGGCTGTGCTTCGGCTGTTTTCGGGCCGAGATACTTGCGGGCCAAGCGGTTTACATCCTCATCGCTCAACGCCTGCGCCGCTTCTGGTGCGGGGGCATCGGGCAGAATGCGACGCTTGGTGCCGGTAGCGCTTTCCCAAAACTCTTTGCTCACATCGACCCAATTACCGCCGGATGACAGGCATTGGTATAGCGACATGGGCTGCGCATCAGCCTGCGCGCGCAGGGCTTCAACAAGTTCTGCATATGCCTCGTTCCGCAGAATCACATCGTTGCGGCCCATCCAGTTATCAATCCATTTCTTATTCAGCATGTCTTCTTCTCCTGCTCGCGGGCGGCGTTTCTAGCGGCAGCCTTTCTTTGTGCCTGATATTCACGTTGGCATGTCTTGCAAACTCTCTTCTTGCTGTACGAACTTAGGTTTTCACCGAAAAGAGGATGCCCGCGTTTGCAATGTGTTTTCCTTGCGTTGAATGCCACCTTGGGGCCAGTAGAATGTGGTCTATCTTTGCTCTTTGCATCTAGAGCATTAGCTCGATGATCCCCGCCAAAAAGATGATCTGGATTCACGCAAGATGGGTTATCGCAGGTATGACATGCCAATAGAGCGCCGAGTTTTCCTTTGAAGTGTTCATAGGAAATTCGATGGGCCAGCCTAGATCTCCATTTGCCATCGATTTTCATGCCGAATCGACCATAGCCATTAAATTTGAACCCTGTCCAGTTCCAGCATCCAGTCTCCGAAACTTCGACTCGCGACATGAATCTCTGAAGCTCCCTCTCGTCCATGTCATTCCCTCGTGGCTTTGGCTATGGCGGCGCGGGCTTGCTCAACCGCCGATCCTTCCGCCCACACTTCTTCCGGCCCGGTTGTCTCTGCCAGCAGAGCTTTCAGGGCATGCAGCAAATCGGGTGCGGCAGCGATCAGGCGGCCATTTGCTTGGATCATTTTTGCGGCCTTGCGCAATGGAACGCTGTCTCCAGACTGCATGTCTTCCGTATTGGGGTCAGCCACGTAGCCTTGAATCGCATCTGCCCATACGTATTCGCCATCAAACGACCACGGTCCCGGCGTAAATTTCTCGTCCATGTCATTGCTCCCGTGCGCGCAGCATGGCGTCGGCCATCTCATACGAGAGTGCTGCGACGCGGTCGAACCCGCCAGATTCCACACGTTGGTAGATTTCAGGCATAGCCTTCGCCGCAAAGTAGTCGCGCATTTCAAGATCCGCCACGGACGGGATTGCCTTCCGCTTTTCGCTTTGCTCGGTATTTCCGCTGGTATTCGTTGTATCGATCACGGTTCTTCTCCTTCCACTCATTTACCGCTGCATCCCCGCATGCCTTGCATGCACTCTTAACCTTCATCGGTCCACTTCTGCTTGTGTCCGCAGAGAACTCAGTCAGCGGCTTCACGTTATTGCAGCGCGGGCACAGCTTGTGATCAGGTGGCATGTCTCGATAGCTGTCTCCAGGCATGAATGCATGCCTCGTGTTGCATGACCTGCATACAATGGCCATTGAGCCATCGCGGTAGTGCTGTAGGCTCGCCACTGTGGATTGGCCATTGGCCGCCAACCAGTTCATTCGGTTGCCGCAATCCGGACAGTAAAGATCGCTGCCAGCCATCGCATGCAATTCCTCATGCGTCGGCACCGTTTTCCCGCGCCTTTTCGCCAATGCACGCATCTGGCCAAATCGGTAATGCTTTTCGCAGAGATATTGGTGCCCCTGCACACGAACAGCCGGTTCGCCGCATCTGCTGCAAGCCGGCCCACCGTTGTTCTTGTCCATGTCTTCCCCTCAGAACCAGGCCGCCGCTGCATCGCGGTGCGGCTGCCACTTCGATTCCCATGAAGCGTGCCGTCGACGCATTTCCTTGCGCGCAGCGGCCTCCGGGTCTTCACCTGTCGCTTTGGCGACTGACCGGATGTTCCTGTTTGCGTCTGGGCCGTCGCCGAACCGGTAGACAGGCACCAGGGCTTTGAACACGAGACGCCATGTCCAGATGTGCGTCTTTCCCTGATCACGCAGTTCTTTGAGCCGGCGATGCACGGTGCACTTAGAAACACCGGTTGCCGCGGCGATCTCAGCTTGTGTGATGCCGCCTTTGCCGGATTCTTTAATCGCTTCTAAAACGATCGCTTCAGTGGCCTCGCGGATTGCCTTGTTGTGCGCTCGCAGAGAATCAGCGTTGTACTTGTTCATGACGGTCAAGCCGCCTTCTGGCGCAGTTGATCCTCGAACTCGCTGACCAACTGGGCGAACTCCCACATGTCAGCCTCCAGTGCATTGATCCGGTTGTCGTCTCGCTGGATGCGATGAAGCGTCAGATCAAGGCCGACCGATTCAAGAGCGGGGCAATACAGTCCAAAGTCCCACCACACGCGGCCGCTGATCCACAGGCCGCCGTCGCACTGGTCGACAACCTCCGAGACATCGCCAGTCAGCAGGATTGCGCGCAGCTTCCCGGGCTCCAGAAAGCACTTGTACTCAGCGCCGCCATCGTTATCGATCAGGCCGTCTGCGCTGGCACCAAAAATGCCGTCGTCGGTCGTGATGAAGCCTGCTTCTTCCACCAGCAAGCCAGTGCGTGCCTCATGCGCGCGGCGTGCGGCCGGCTCCAGTTCCCGGCCACGCCGCATCTGCCACGTCTCGAAACCTTCTTCGAGCGCTTGGCCGCTAATCCGCTCGATGGCCAGGCGGAATGCGTAGTCCTTCGCGGCGTCCGAGTACTCGCCGACACGCTCGCCGTCCAGCGCTCGTTCGATTCCTTCGGCGCGCGGCTTTGCCTTGTATCCAGCAGCGAGCATTGCCTCAGCTTCGGACAGACCGCTACGCAGCGCGTTGACGTACGTCTGTTGCTGGGCGGTCAGGCAATTAATCTTTTTGCGCACCGTGGAAAACATGCTGGCCGTGATTACGCCCACGCGTGCGGCGTGCCATTCCGGTGTGCCCTGAGGAGCGCGATGGATGATCATTCCGCCACCGCCTTGAAGTCGGCAATCTTCTTCTCGACGAGGCCCTTTACCTCGTTGAAGCCGGGGACGTCTTTCGTCGCGCGCAGTTCGGGCGCGGCATGGGACCAAACTTCCCGTACAGCCTTTTCCGTTTTGGCCCCATGGACCTTATCGATCCACTTGTCGACAACCGCCTGAATTGCCTCCGAGCGCTCTGAGCCGCCACGGCCATCGTCGTCATCGTTCTGTTCCGAGAGGCCGGTGATCGCCTTCAGGGTGTAGCGCTCCAGATACGACTTCGTGCTGGCCCGCGCCTGAATGGCGTTCTTCGCACCACCCGCGTCAGGCGGCCCGCCCATCGAAACGCTTTCCTCGTGGCCCGCAACATGGCGCAGGAAGCAAGTCACCTCAATCCAATCCTTCTCGTCCTTGGTAAGCTTCCACGACGATGAAAGGCCATGCTTCGAGAGGGCAGGCGTTACCGCGTTCACCACGTCATGCAGTTCGGCATAGGACTTGCCGCGCAGTGGACCATCAGTTACCTGCTTGCTCCTGATGATCGTGACGGCCTCCGCTTTGAAGGCGGCGAAGGCAGCGTCATATGCGCGTTTTGCTTCCTTCGCCTCCCAGCGCTCCTGCAGCGTCATCAAGCGCTCCAGCTTGTCCAGATCGGCGTTGTTCTGCACCGCGATGCGGAGCAGGTCGGCCGGTGTCGCGCTGATGATCTGGCCGGTTGTCGATGGCTTCGCGTTCGTGTCCAGTTCCATGGACTGTTGCGGATCGATGATTTCTGCGACTGCGTTCATCGCGTTGCTCCTCATATGCTCTAAGGGTGTCCGCCGCGTCTGCGTTGTCGGCGTCGTTCATGATCAGAAAAGGGCGCCAGCGCGGAACGCGACGACCAGGTAAAGCCATGCGCCGACGATGGCGCCGATGCCGACGGCCTTGGCCCAGTCCTTCCACGTTGCCTCCGTGGCGAGCTGCGCGCCCTGGCCAAACGCTTCGGAAAGCGTGCGGTACTCGTGGTACTCGACGATCTCGGGTGTGGGCACGCGCATCACAGGCTCCCGTGGAATTTGCCGAGTACGGCGACGAAGACGGACAAGCCGGCGAAACAGGCGTACAGCACGCGCCGGTTGCGGCGCTGGTATTCGTAGCGTTCGAACGGGGTCATTGCTGCGCTCCTTGGGCTTTGGCGAGTGCTGCCTTTGCTTCCTCGATGACGGGGTGCGTGATGCGAATCCCCGGGCCGTCCTTGATCGGCTTGTGCTTGTCCCACAGGTATTCCGCAGTGCTCACCAGATTCGTAAGCGCCTCCACCAACTCCCCCACCAAGTTGTCGTTGTCTGCCACGCGCTGCGCGGCTTCGGTGTCGGATACACGCATGTCAGGCTCCCGATTTCTTCTTGCGGCTATTGCCGTAGATACGCTCAAAAGCAACTTTTCGTGCCCATCCAAATTCGACGCCAAGTTGATCGGCCAGCTTGCTTTGCCGCATAAAATCGCCGCCATGCTGGCGATTCGTTTGAAAGGTGCATGAGTGTCCAGAGCCGATCTGCAGGCGATCCATCAGTGACTGGGCTCGCTCCTTATCCTTGCTGGCCTGATCCCGGATACGCAGGTGATAGTTACCGGCCGACGTCTTGTGCGGATAGAAGATCAAGCGCACGTCTGCCGATGCAAATGTCATCGCTTCGTAGTCGTGAACACCCCAAGCAAGTTCACCGAGCTCACCATCCAGAACTACACGCGCGATCTCAAATTCGAACTTGTAGTCCCGCTTGTATTTGCCGGCCATTGGGTCACGCATATCAGGCTCCTATCTTTGACCGTGGCCGAACACGCCGGACGCGAAGATGTTTCCGGCGGCGTCCATGTCAGCGTCGTAACCGTTGTAGGCATTGCCGTTATCGAGGTTCTGCAGCATCTGGCTGTACTGGCCCGTGCGCTTTTCCTGCTCTTTTGCCTTGCACGACTTCGAGCAAAAGCGAGCCCATCCGCGTTTCACGTCCGCTTTGCGGGCCATGAACTTGGCGCCGCAGTTTTTGCACTTACGTTCGACTTGCATCTCATCCCCTGCTGGTTGTTCAGTGGCGGCGGTTAGGCGCGCACCGTATATTCGTTTTCGTTCCAAAAGCCGCCAGCCATCGTCGGCGACTTGTTTGGATGCTTGATGCTCACCACGTCAATGCGATGGCCGAGGTCTTGCGCTTTGCGGACGATCTCGTTCCACAGCGTGAAAGTCATCCATGTTGGGTCGACCTTGCCGCCGCAACTCGCGCGGCCGCCTACGCGTACCGATCCCTTCTCGTGAAGCTCCTTGAAGGTTTCAAGCATCCAGTCAGTGCGACCCATGCTGTCGTACTTGGCGTGCCTCTTGTCGCGCGTTGCGATGTACTTAAGCAATGCTGGTGCAATTTCCACGTTCATCCCCTCATCAGTAGCGCCGCTTCTGCGCGCGCTCGTCTTCTTGCTCGTCGTCTTCCGGCAACTCTTCGCGGCACGTGCGGGCGAGAGCGCAACCGGTTCCGATGCCCACGATGACCATCACCACGGTGTAGCGAGCGAGTTCCGCGTATTGCTCGGGAGAAAGGCTGAAGTCCATGGCCGCATCACGCTGCGTGGGGGAGGGACATGCCGAGCGAGCGTTCCAGCCGGCCGCGCGATTCCTCTTCGGCGATCAGGGCGTCGGCGGCGTCGACTTCTACTTCGGCTTCGTTCTTGAGCGTCCAATTGACGTCGCGCAGACATTGGGCAGTGAGCCGGTCGACGAGGCGTCCGCGCTCAACATCCGTGAACTCGCCGCGACGCAGGAATTCCATGACAGCTGCCATGTACGGCTGCGGGTCGTAGCCTTGGTCGCTTGAGCAGTAGGTCGGGTCGTTGACGATCAGGTCGCCGATCCGCTTTTCGTCTTGGCTGAGGATGTCGATCATGGTTGCCGCCTTACATTGACTATCGAAGGTCTCTCGGTATGTTTTGCCGGACCTAATCCGTTTGATCGTGCTTTTTGAAACGCCTAGATGCTTAGCTGCCTCTGCGATGGAAAGCCCGCACTTCCTGACGAACACAGCCTGGGAATCGGAAAGTTTTTTCGCTCTATCGCCAAATCCAATCGGAGCCACAAAGCGCCCCTTTGCGTTTCTGTCCTTGGCGTTGTCGGCGGCAGTACCGAGGAATAGGTGATCAGGGTTGACGCAAGGCGGGTTGTCGCAACGGTGGAGAACGAACAGGCCGTGCGGAATCTCACCAACGTAGAGTTCGTAGGCCACGCGACTCGCTGTACGCGTTTTTCCGTTCACGCCAATCACCCCATACCCCTTGGCCTTTCTCGGCCCAGTCCAAATCCAGCAGCTAGGCGTGACTTGGAACTTTTCCTGAAAGCGCTCATGGAGCGGTCTGCTCTTGCCTGCCATGTCCGGTTTCCATCTGTTGGCACCGTGTGGTGCGTCGATGGGTAAATATTAGTCGGACTGATTCTTATGGTCAAGAGTCGGACTAATATTTATTTGTAACAGGCGTCCCTCGCTGGCGTGGAGACGAAAAAAAAGTCCGCTGGGGCGGACTTTGGTATGGAGGGGGGGGAGCTAGTTGGCTTGCGCGGCCGGAACTGCCCCAACGGTCATCGCCCAGGCGCCATGGTCTGACTGATTTCCCTCGCCAACAATTTCCATGAGGCCGAGTTCTGAGTCGTCGACGTTGTACTCGACGGACAGGGTTTTATAGCGCTTTTTGGGGTCGAGCATAATGCACTCCCCATGGCTGTTCTTGGGGGAGATCATCATTGCGTTCAGCTTGGTCGTCTCTCCGTTGATGCCATGCATCACCGCTTTCTGCAAGCCTTCTTTGGTCAGGCATGCGACCGCAGAGACCGTGAATTGAACGAGCATTTCAGGCTTCAGGCGCGCATCTTTGTTCGATGTTGCGGCGGTTTCCGATGGCGCTTCAGCGGCTCTAGTTTGACTTGCAGTAGGTTCTGTCTTGTTGTTTGAGTTATCGCCACATCCCGCTACCAAGGTTGCTAGAGTCACCGCCGCTATTGCTGATAGCTTCATTTGCATCTCCCTGCCCACTTTAGAAGTTGCCCATTCCCGACCGGTACTTAACGCGGCCGATGATGTTGATGTGCTCGAGCTGCTCGACCGGCACAACGAATGGATCGTGCTTTTCCTTGTTGTCGCTGACGACACGCAGAGAGCCGTCAGGCATTCTGAAGAGGCTTTTGACTAGCATTTCTCCGGCATACACGAGCGCAAAAACGCCTCCGCTTGCTGGAATACGCTGATCGGCCTTGTCGACCACAACCGTGTCGTCGTCAAATAGACGCGGCTCCATGCTGTCCCCCCTGACCTTTACCGCAACCAGGTTCTTCGGGCTCGCATGGAGACGCCGGATGTAGTCGGCCTGGAATGGCAAGGGCTCCTTCTCTTCGACATGCCATGTCTCACGCCCGTTGCCGGCTGAAAGAGCAACATCGATGTGCGTGATGAGAACCGTCGTCTCAGGCGGCAGTTCTTCCAAGTTCTCGTATGTAGTGATCGGCCTGACAGGGAAGCCTTTGCTATATACGAACTCACGGACGCGCTCGGCATCGTTCTCGCGTCGCTCTTCCTCTTCACGCTGAGCCTGCAATTCCGCTTCGGCCTCTGGTGTGTTTAGGTACTTGAGGTGAAGCGGTTTAGAGATGGCTTTCATCTCGGCGGCCAGCGATGGGCTTATGTCCTCTGGCTCACATTCGAGCAATGTGCAGAACTTGGCCAACGTCTTTACGTTGAGAGGGATACGCCCCTGCAAGTACTGACTCAGTGCGCTCTGGCCAAATTCGAGACGCGAAGCGGCCTCTGCCTGTGACGAAGGCAACTTGCGGTCTTTTTGATCCTGTTGCCATGCCTTGAAGCGCGTGTGCAAGCGCTCGGCATCGGCTTTCTGTTCCGGGGTTAGGGGTTGGGCTGGCATGCGCGAAAGATATTAGTAATAGTGATGGCGCGCAAACAGTCCAACTGTTGACTTTGATGAACAGTCGGACTAATATGAATCGCATGAACGGACTGATTGAACTTCGCAAGCGCCTGCGCATGTCGCAGGCCGAACTGGGGGCTGGAATCGGGCTCGGCCAGTCGGCTATCTCGCAATGTGAGCGAGGTGGTTGCCTGCTGTCGCCTGAGTCGGCCAAGCGATTGATCGAGTTTGCAAAGGCGCGCGGTGTCACCACGAGTCTCGACGAGATCTACAGCGATGACGGCCCGGCCGACCCAAGAGGGGAAGGCTAGGCGCGAGAGGTTCAAAGGGTTCTCCATGCGGAGAACTCTATTTTTTTGCCAGTTTGGTGTCTCTACAAAGCAGTACAAAAGATTTGGAGAGGGTGGGAATGTCCCAAGACGCGCTGTTCTACGAGTCGATCAACGATGCGCTTGATGCGGTCGTCAAAGCCTGCGGTGGCGCCAAAGTGGTAGCCGCGAAGCTGTGGCCCGAGAAGACGCCAGACGCTGCCCACCGCCTGCTGCTCGCGTGCCTGAATGAGTCGCGCGTCGAGAAGCTCTCCCCCGAGCAGACCCTTTTCCTTCTGAAGCTTGGCCGCGAGCGCAACTGCCACGCGGCCATGAATTACCTGGCGCGTGACTGCGGCTATGCCGACCCGGCACCAATCGAGCCGGAAGACGAGCGCGCGCGCCTGCAACGCGAATTCATCGAAGCACAAAAAGCAATGCAAGCACTTGCCGGCCGAATGGAGCGGGCAGGGCTGATTCGTTCTGTGGCTTAACCGAGGGGTAGCCATGACATCTGTACAGAGCTTCGCGCTCAATAGCGCGGGCCGTGATTTCGTCGTGGGCGACATTCACGGCTGCTTCTCCCGCCTGCAAGCACATCTTGACCGCATCGGTTTCGACACCGCGTGCGACCGCCTCTTCAGCGTTGGTGACCTCGTAGACCGCGGCCCGGAATCGCATCTGTGCACCGAGTGGCTGTCGCAGCCCTGGTTCCACGCAGTTGTGGGCAATCACGAACTGATGGCTTGCGGCTTTCACTTCGGGATGATCGACGCCGGCATCTACGCCGCCAACGGCGGTGCATGGTTCATCGGCATGACGCCGGCCGAGCGCTCGCTCTATGTGAGCGAGTTCGAGTGCCTTCCGACTGCCATCGAGATCGAAACGGCTGCTGGCCTTGTTGGTGTGGTGCACGCCGATGTCCCAACTGGCACTTGGGCTGATCTGTGCGAAGCCCTTCAGGGCGAGAACGCTGACGCCTTCATCAACCTGTGCACTTGGAGCCGCACGCGGATGAGCGCGGGCCTCTCCGATGCGATCCCCGACGTTCGCGCGGCAGTGGTTGGCCATACGCCGGTCGATCGCTGGACCAGCCTCGGCAACGTCATCTATATCGACACCGGCGCCGTTTTTCGTGGCCGCGATTTCACGATCCTTGATCTGGAAACGCTGCGGCCCGTTGACCTGCGCGTCGGCCTTGATTGGCAGGGGGATTGATGCTGACCGACGTGCAAGACACTTCCATCGACGCCTACCACTCCAGCGACCGCCGCAACGTCGGCAAGCTGCAGTGCGACCGCATCGCCGAATACGTCGCATCGGTGGGTAACGCCACCATCGCCGAGATCGCCAAGGCCCTGGGCATGGAGAAATCCAGCGTCTCGGGCCGGCGCAACGAACTCATCGCCGCGGAGCGCCTGGTGCTGGCTGGTGAGCGCAAGTGCGCAGTGACCGGCCGCACCGTGCAAGCCGTAAAGGTGCCGCAGAAGCAGGGGTCGCTCTTCCAGTGAGCACCATCATCATGTCCCTCTGCTGGCCGTTGCAGATGCCTCCTACGCCGAAGGCAGTTCTGATCTCGCTCGCAGATAACGCGAACGATCAAGGCGTGTGCTGGCCGTCGATTGCGACCATTTCTGAGCGCACATGCTTTTCTGAGCGCGCAGTTCAGAACGCAATCAAATGGCTTGAGTCGGTCGGGGCGCTGCGCGCCGACCGATCAAATGGTCGCCACACGAGCTATACGGTGACGCCAGCCTTATTCAGGGGCGAGACATGCTCGGAATTTCACTACGTATACAAGATCGTCCACAAGCCGAGCGGGAAGTTCTACATCGGTGTGCGAACAAGTCTCGTATCGCCATCTGACGACGACTATTTTGGGTCGGGCGCCTGCAGGGAATGGCTTGAAAGTGAGCGGGCTAATTGCGTCAAGGAGATTCTGGGTGAGTTCCCGTCTCGGCGAGAAGCTGCGTCGGCTGAATCACTGGCTCTACAAGTCGCAATATCAGATCAGAAATGCCTGAATCGAAAGGTCACGAACCCTGAAAACGCTGGCGGAGGACGCTTAGAAACCCCCGCAGCAGATGCACCCCGCATCAGCAGCACCCCGCACCAAATGCACCACACCCCCGCAGGAGATGCACCGGACCCCCGCAGGAGATGCGTGGGACCCCCGCAGGAGGTGCCGACTAACCGTAAAGAACCGTCATTAGAACCGTCAGGGAACCGCAAAGGTAAGGAGCGCGACGACCTGATCGGGATTTCCGAATTGGTGGATGACGGCGTTGACGCTCGGCACGCGAAGGACTGGCTGACGCTTCGCAAGGCGAAGAGGTTGCCGCTGACCCCTAGCGCATGGTCGATGACGAAGGACGAGGCGGCCAAGGTGGGCTTGTCACCTGCGCAGGCCGTGGCCGCTGCGGTTGGCTCGAATTGGGTTGGATTCAAGGCCGCGTGGTGGCAAAGGGCGCAAGGCGTTGGGCAGCCAACTCGCGCTTCGCCGCCATCCCGGCAATCCGAGAGCGACAGACGCATCAACGAATTTTTGAACGGCACAACGCCGGATGACAGCAACACCATCGACATGGAGACGATCAGATGAAGGACTCAGAAAAAGCAGAGTTCTCGCAGGTTGTGCGAGCCATGTTCGACAACTACGGGCGTCAGGCGCCATTGCCTGAAACGCTGCGCCTGTGGTGGGGAATGCTGGCTCAGTTCGACATTGTGGCTGTGCGCAACGCGTGTCAGCGACACATCGAAACGGAGCCGAAATTCCCTCCGACTATCGCCCAGTTGCTGGCAATCCTGCGGCCCGCCGAACTATCGGGGCGCCCAGGGCCAGAGGAAGCGTGGTCTATCGCGGTGCGGGCGGCTGACGAATCGGAAACCGTTGTGATGAACGATGAAATCGCCATTGCGTGGGGTGCTGCAAAGCCGATTTTCGATCTTGGCGATGAGGTTGGCGCGCGTATGGCGTTCAAAGAGGTCTATGAGCGCCAGGTGTCTGCCGCAACCGGTCCTGCCAAGTGGTGGCCGTCGCTGGGCACCGATCAGCACAAGCGTGATGCCGCTCTCTCAGAAGCGAAGCGTGCCGGGCTGTTGCCAGCGCCTCACGTTGCCGCGCTTCTGGTGCACGAAGACGCCCCCGGAAAAGTTGACCCGGAAGGCCTGAAGCGCTTGCGCGAGGCTATGGAGCAACTGCGCCTTGGAAGTGAAGCGGCACAAGAAAAGGCAGAGAAGGCGCGAGCACAGGAACGCGAGCGCACCGTCCAGAAGAAAAAGGCCATGGCCGAAATGGTTGCCACCTACGAAGAGAAGCGCGCATGAGCCTCGGCGAAGAAACCTTCGCGCTGCACCTTCGGGCCGCTGGCATCGATGCAGCCAAACGCAAGATGCCAGCGCCGAATACGGATTGCCAGGTCTGCGGTGGCGCCTTCTACGCGTCGCCTGGCCATAAAGCCAAGGGCTGGGGCAAATATTGCTCAATGGATTGCCGTTCGAAGGCGTTTGCTGGCAGCGGAAACGGTCGTTGGCTCCCCCATGGAGATGTTACTTGCGTGGCCTGCGGAAAGGAATTTCACCGTAAGCCCTCTCACATGGCGGCAGAGAACTTTTGTTCGATGGCTTGCAAGATCAGCCATAGAGCAAAGCTGGAGCGGCAATGCAGGCAATGCGGGTCTTCGTTCAAGGTCTACAGGGCGTGGGCTAAACGGGGTGGTGAGTTTTGTTCTGCCGCGTGCGTCGCAAAAGCAAAGAGCGAGAAGCTGCAGAAGGTGTGTGTGGCGTGCGGTGGAATGTTCGAAATCAAGCCTTCTAAAGCGAGGCACAAGAAGGGCGCCGGGAGTTATTGCTCAATGACATGTAAGGCCAAAGCTATGTCCGCATCGCAACTCACAGTCAGTGGCGCAAACCGCAACAAGGCAAAGCGGGGCGGCAAACGCCAGGATCTGGACGGCAGGTATTTCAGAAGCGGCTGGGAGGCGAATTACGCGCGCTATCTCAACTGGCTGGTGTCGAAAGGGCAAATCGCCCGTTGGGAGTTTGAGCCCGACACGTTCGAGTTCACCACCATCAAGCGGGGCTCAAAGTTTTACACGCCAGATTTCAAGGTGTTCGATCACGCTGGCAACTTTGAGTACCACGAGGTGAAGGGATGGATGGATCCCGCCAGCAAAACAAAACTGGCGCGGATGTCGCGCTTTTACCCGGCCGTGAAAGTGGTCTTGATCGATTCGAAGGTGTACCGGTCGATTGAGCGCTCAGTAAAGAGCTTGGTTGGGGGCTGGGAATGAGCGACGTTCGCTGCGTGGACTGCAGCAAGTTCACGTTACAGGAAGACAAGGGCGCTGCGCTGATGGGGCGCGGCAAGTGCGCGGAAGAGGAAATCAAGTCGGTGCGCTACGACGCGCTGCGCAAGAAGCCGTGCAAGAAGTTCGTGGCGGCAATCGAGCAGGTGGCCGATGCACGGGTCGAGTGGTTGAGGAAACAGGGGGTCGTGTGATGGACGCAGAAAAGGGTACGGGAGCTATTGGGGCGCGCGAATTAGTTGTTGGCACCACGCCCGCCGGGACAATGAACCGCGTAATGGCGCGGTTTGCGGGTCATGTGCTTGCAATGCAGCAGGATTTCAGCACCAGCGTGCGCACATGCCTTGGGTGTGGTGCGAAGACTGATGAGCGCGGCGTGCTGCCGTGCGGGCACTGAGGAGAGGCCATGGAACAGTTCATCGTAGTCTCGGTGCACCACACTATCCGTGATCACGAGCACATCACGCTTTGGCGCCCGGATGATCGTGGATATACGCCCGTGGTTCCGCGCGCCGGGCTTTACAGCCGAGAGCAGGTTACCGCGCACCTGGATTACTACAACAACGGTGACAACGTCGCTGTGCCGGTTTCTGTGATTGAGGGGCTTTCTGTCGAGGTAAAGAAAGGCTTCTATGACGAAGGTGGCCCCGCAGTCCCCAATACACGGAAGAGTTGGAACGCCATTCGCGCCGCCATGCAGTGGCCGACGAAGTACCCAGTTAAGCCCGAGTGTAAGCGTGGCCGGCCAAGCAAGAAGGTGACGGTATGACGAAGCGCATCTACATCGCCGGCCCGATGACTGGGCTACCTGAACTGAACTTCCCTGCCTTCCACGCAATGGCGGCGCATCTGCGCTCTCTGGGGCACCACGTGGTGAACCCGGCCGAGATCAATGTCGATCCTGCCAAGGGTTGGGCGGAATGCATGCGCGCTGACATTCGCGAGCTGGTGTCATGCACGGCGATCTGCCTGCTGCCGGGTTGGGAGAAATCGCGCGGCGCATCGCTGGAGCACCACATCGCGCAGTCTCTGGGCTTCGAAGTCATGACGATGGAAGAGGCGGCGTCAATGAGTTTGGAGGTTGCCTGATGGCCCGCTCAAAACGTCCGCGCAAGGCGTACCGGCCCAAGGCGTGCACACCACTGGACGGCTATATGAAGCTGACCCGTGCAGGTGTCGCGCGGCTGCCAATGGAAGAAGGCGATGCCGGAGAGTTGGAGCTGGTGGTGCTGAGCGCGTTAGAGGCGATTTCACACGGCCACGGCACGCCCAATGAATGGAATTCGGTGGCCAGGGCTATCAACCATTCATGGACGTTGGCGAACCAGGGTATCGGTTCGGAGGTGATAGGGCCACTCGCGGAAGCTGAGAATGCCATGCGCCGTGCCGGTGATCGGTTCTACAAGGTCGGCAAGGTGGCGCTTGACGGCGATGGCCTGCGGGCGGTGCGCGAGGCAATCGAGCTGTGGGGCCAGCAACTGCGCATCTGCACGGTCGGCGAGGTGGACGCCGCAACTCGCCTAGTCGAGCGCGAATACTGGCGCACGCCAGCAGAGAAGGAGGTGGGGCTATGAACTGCAAACCTGGGGATTTGGCTTACCTCTGCTATGAGGTGCAGGACAGCGGAATCATTGTGGAAGTTCTTCACGGTGCTTCGGATCTTCGAGATGGACGCCTTGGCTGGAAGGTGCGATCCAAAACACCAGTCCGCTGCACGCGCATAGTCAGCGGTAAGGAAGAGCGCCTGATCGAGTTCTATGTCGAGGATTGCTACCTACGCCCAATCAGCGGCGTTCCGGTTCACGACCAGCAAACCAGTGAGGTGACGGCATGAGCGAAATCACCCTCGTGAAGCAGGCGCCCGTGGCAATCCCCGAGGTGGACCGCGCTGCCGCTCGCCGCGTGCTGTTCGGCGCCATTGACGGCCTGGGCGAGAAGGGCAAAAAGCAGTGGCGCCGGTTCGTGAATGGCCTGTTCAACCTGGAGCCGGGCGAGATGGTGGAGATCAAGACCGTACAAAAGCGGAACTCCAAATTCCATCGCAAGTTCTTCGCGCTGCTCAATGTGGGCTATGAGGCTTGGGATCCCGGTCGAAAGCACAAGACGCACAAAGGTCTGCCCGTCGCTAAGAACTTTGAGCAGTTTCGCGAGGATGTGACGATTCTGGCCGGTTACTACGAACAGACCTTCCGCATCAACGGTGCCATGAAACTGAAAGCCCGATCGATCAGCTTCGCGAACATGGAACAGCCTGAGTTCGAGGAGCTGTATTCGGCTGTAGCTGATGTTCTCCTTGAGCACGTGCTGAGCAACTACGCGAACCGTGCGCAGCTAGATGAGGTTGTGAACAAGGTGATGGGGTTCCTATGACCAGGGCATGGCGTGAAAACCTTTCGGGACAGACGTTCGGACGCCTGACTGTTCTTCGCGAGATGCCGTCCGACAAAGCGCACCGGTCTTGGCTTTGTGTATGCGCGTGCGGCACAGAGAAAGTGGTTGGCCATCCTTCACTGAAGAGCGGCCGCACGCAGAGCTGTGGCTGCTTGCGTCGTGAACTTGTTGCCAAGAAGATGACCACGCACGGGGCGTGCGCGAGCCGAAAACCAACCCGCGCGTACAAGATTTGGGCGGGAATGATTGCTCGCTGCGAAATCAAATCGGCCTCGGGCTACGAGCAATACGGTGGGAAAGGAGTGAAGGTCTGTGATCGATGGAAGAGTTTCGAGAACTTTCTTGCGGACATGGGAGAGCCGCCTGCTGGCATGTCGATTGATCGGCTTGACGGGTCGCGCGGCTATGAGTCCGGAAACTGCCGGTGGGCGACACGCCAGCAACAGAACGAAAACCGCAAAAGTGTCCGCTGGATTGAGTTCGACGGCAAGCGCATGAATGTTGCGCAATGGGCCCGGCACCTGGGTATCAACAAGTCAACGTTGCTGGAGGCGCTTGCGAAGCATCCTTTGGAGATCGCTCTGCGGGATAGGGGGCGAAATTGACCCAGGCCGAAAAGGACTACCTAGGCCGCGTCGCCGCGCTCGGCTGCATCTTGTGCCGGCGGCTGGGATATGGAGAGACCCCGGCCGAGATCCACCACGTGCGCGAAGGCCAGGGCATGGCCCAGCGCGCCGAGAACTGGCTGGCTGTGCCGCTCTGCCCGGAGCACCACCGCGGCAAGACCGGAATACACGGCAACCGCATGGCGCTGAAACAGGTGAAGGCAGACGAGGTCGATCTGCTGGCCTGGACGATTGAAGAACTGAACAGCTGAGGGAGCGGGGAATGGACGATCTGGAGCAGCGATTGCAGAACTGGGGGCGGGCACACCGTGAAAGCAATGGTAATGGTGGTTACTGTGCGAGTTGGGCGCGCTTGGCGGACGCGCTAGCAAACGGTAGCCAACAAGGTTGCTTTTCAGACGTAGACCTGAAGGATGCCGCCATCGTGCAGCGGGCGATTTGTCGCATGCCTGTAGTCGTGGACCGTAGGCTTTTACAGCTGTGGTATGTGCGGCAAGCGCCGGACTATGTTATTTGCCGTCAGGTAAGGATTCGACTTCGGCCGGCGAGTTTGCTGCATGCGGAGATGAATCGGGCTCGCCATCAAATTCGCTTGGCACTTGAAAAATTGGAAGAAAAAGGGGTTGTAAACCGCGAGCGCTCTGCATATACTGTCGCGAACAATTCGATTCCGGCCTTGTCCGAGTTCTCTGCCTGATGGCGGAGAGGTCTCGCCCGGAGAATCTGAAGCCCGCCACTGAGCGGGCTTTTTGCTTTCCGGCCCATGGAAACCTCCACCGCCCTCCCGTCGCACTGCTACCGCGACCCCATGCTGGTATTGGAGCGTAAGCAGGAAGAGGAAGCGGCCGCCGAGAAGCGCGAGCAGGCCCGCAAGCTCGCTCGCATGTCGCTCGCGCGACTCCGGGCCGAATCGCTGTTCACCAAGGACGCAGACTGATGTTCGCTCCGACCATGATGTACCTATGGTGGGGCGTGTGGCTCTGCGCCCTGTACGGCTGAAACCAGCCGCTTCACCCAAACCGCAGGCTGCCCATCCGGGCTAAGCGCGCCAACAGGGAATTGCCCCGACAGGCGAACGGGCTGGCGGTTTGGGTGAGGGATGCGCCAAAAGCGCGTGACAGCTACAGCAGGGATCCCGTCGCCGGTTGCTGCCCCGGCCCCTCACCAATCACCTTACAGGTGATAGCCAGGAGTATGGGGACTCGCCTCCACCCAAGTGAACAGCCTTTCCACCTGCTCGCTAGACAGCCGGGAAAGACCGGCACCTTCACGCATACGCTCGCCGATGGGACGACGCCCCGAAGGCCGCGCGTGGCGCTCTCGCAGTAAGCCCCGGGCCATCTCCGGAAGGCCGAATGAGGGTGCGAGCGTAGCCGTGAGGGTGACAGCCGGGTAGCGCGCATATCGCCGCAGGGTGAAACGCCTGATGCGGCGCCCACAGTGTTGTGGGCTGAAAGTCGCGCCCCCGCCGCCACACAATCCGTGCTGGTTTGCAGCACGGGCCCGATGCCTTCTTGCCTCGGCGGGTGGACTCCCTCAACGAATGCCAGAGAGTAGTTCAGTTGGAAGAATGCGTGATTTGGGATCACGTGGTCGCAGGTTCGAGCCCTGCCTCTCTGACCAAAATGCGGGGTAGCTCAGCGGAACGAGCGGCGGGCTCATAACCCGAAGGTCGGTGGTTCAAATCCATCCTCCGCAACCAGTTTCATATTTCTCTCGGTGTCTCCTTGGTCGGGCTCACGCCCGCTTAGCGCCCGCTTGGCTTCGGCCGGCGGGCGCGTTGTTTTTGGGGACTTCACAACCAACAACCTGAATAAGCCATGGCGCAGTCTGAAAAGCCCGCGCCGGACTGGGAACGCATCGAAGCTGATTACCGGGCCGGCCTGCTGTCGGTACGGGAAATCGCATCCTCCCAAGGCATTTCCCACACCGCCATCCAGAAGCGCGCGAAGGCCGAAGGGTGGGAGCGTGACCTGGCTGCCAAGATCAAGGCGAAAGCCGAAGCGCTGGTTGCCAAACGCGAAGTTGCCAAATCGGTTGCCATGGAAACTGCGGCAACCGAGCGGGTGATCGTAGAGGCCAATGCCGAGGTGATTGCGGGTGTCCGCATGTCGCACCGGCAGGACATCGCTAGGGCTCGCAAGCTGGCCATGACGCTCCTTGAGGAACTGGAGGTCGAAACCGGCAACGTCGATTTGTTCGAGGAGTTGGGGGAAATCCTCCGCTCGGAAGACGACAAGGGCCAGGACAAGCGCAACGACATCTACCGCAAGGTGATCTCCAGCGCCGGCCGGATCGACGGCATGAAAAAGCTGGCCGAGACGCTGAAAGTGCTCATCAGCCTTGAGCGTGAGGCCTACGGGCTCGCTGAAACAGAACGGCCGCCATCCGACAACTCGCAGTTGCTGAAGGAGATTGCGGCACACCTCCCTGACTGATGGCTCTGAGTCTGCAAACGAAGCGGGAACTTGATCGCTGGTACAAGCTGATCGAGCACCCGGTGCAGACCGAGTTGCTGCACGCGGTAGAAAATGGCGTCCGTTTCCCTGTTGTGCCCGCTGGGCGCCGGTCCGGAAAGACGGAACGCGCGAAACGATTTGTCGCCAAGATGGCGATGCGGCACAGCAACGAGATGTACTTCATCGCTGCGCCGACCCGCGACCAGGTCAAGAAGATCTACTGGGCGGACATGAAGCGCCTGTGTCTGTCGAGCCTGTGCAAGAAGCCGCCGTCAGAGACCGAGTTGATCATCTTCATGGACAACGGCACGCAGGTGCAGTTGATTGGTCTGGATCGGCCAGAGCGTATTGAGGGTGTTTTCTGGTCCGGCGGCGTGATCGACGAAATCGCCGACATCAAGGCTGAGGCGTGGGAGGCGAACATCCGCCCCGCGCTGGACACATTCAATCCGACGCGCCCGGGGTACAAGGCGTGGTGCTGGCTAATCGGTGTTCCCGATGGCCTGAACCACTACTACGAAATGGCGCAGTACGCGGAGACTGCGAACGATCCCGACTGGAAGGTGTTCCACTGGAAGAGTTCGGAGATTCTGCCTGCCGAGACGATCGCCGCTGCCCAACGGCAGATGTCGAAAAAGCAGTTCCTGCAGGAATACGAAGCTAGTTTCGAGACTGCCGCCGGCCGCATCTACGAGGACTACAGCGCTGCCAACTACACCGACGAGACGATCCAGCCTCACGAGCAGCTGCTTTGGTATCACGACTTCAACTTCACGCCGCTGAGCAGTGGCGTTGGTGTGCGGCGGGGCGATGCTCTTTTCTTGCTGGAAGAAATCGTACTCACGTCGGCGGTATCTAGGCAGTCGGCGCAAGAATTCGTGGATCGCTTCAAGGAACACAAGAACCGCCACGTGATCATTTACGGTGACCCTGCGGGGCGCGCGGGCGAGAAACACGGCCATGCCTCGGATTACACCGAGATGGAAAAGGTGTTGCGCGAGAACGGGTGGCAGTTCACCAGGCGTGTGAAAAAGGCCGCGCCGGCGATCAAAGACCGGCAGAACGCCGTTCGCGCGAAGATCAAGAACGCGGCAGGTGAGATTTCGTTGTTCGTCAACACGATGCAGGCGCCATACACGCACAAGGGCCTCGCCACCGTCCAACTTAAGAAAGGCTCAACCTTTCTGGAGGATGAGACGGAGTACCAGCACATCACGACCGCCATCGGCTACATGGTCGATTACGAGTTCCCGATCGTGAAACGCGAAACGCAGGTCGAAAGCCTGCACGCATAACCGAAACCCACGCATGAGCGACGTCCGCACACCATCTAAGGCCGTGTCCGCCATGGCCGAAGACTGGCCGCTGATCGATGCCCTCATGGGCGGCACCACGGCCATGCGCAAGGCTGGCAAGACGTATCTGCCGCAGTGGCCGAACGAGCAGGACGATGCCTACAAGAACCGTGTTGCCACCGCGACGCTGTTCCCGGCGTTCTCGCGCACCGTCGAGGTTCTGACCGGCAAGCCGTTCTCCAAGCCGGTTCAGCTCGGTGATGACGTGCCGGAGCGGATCAAGGAATGGGCGGAAGACATCGACCTGCAGGGGCGCAACCTGCACAGCTTCGCTGACAGCCTCTGTATGGAGGCGCTGGCGCGCGGCGTGGGCGGCATCCTGGTCGATTTCCCGCGCACGACCGACAAAGCCGGCCGGAAGCTGTACAAGACGCTAGCCGACGAGAAGAAGGCAGGCGTGCGCCCGTATTTCGTCCAGATTCTGGCCAAGAACATCCTCGGCTGGCGCTCCCGGCGCATCAATGGCATCGAGACGCTGACGCAGCTGCGTTTGCTGGAAACCGTCATTGAGGAAGACGGCGATTTCGGCGAGGTAGAGATTGAGCAGGTCCGCGTGCTGTACCCGGGCCGGTGGGAAGTCTGGCGCAAGTCCGAAAAATCGGTCGACGCAATGAAGCCTGACTGGCTCTTGTACGACAAGGGCATCGTCAGTCTGAAGCGCATCCCGTTCGTGCCGTTCTACGGCAAGCGCACTGGCTTCATGACGGGCGTGCCTCCACTCGCCGAGCTGGCGCACATGAACGTCGAGCACTGGCAGTCGAAGAGCGACCAGCAGACGATTCTGCACGTCGCGCGCGTGCCGATCCTGTTCGCCAAGATGCTCGGCGACAAGACGAAAATCACGGTCGGCGGGGCCTCGGCGATTCGTTGCGAGGACGAAAACGGCGACCTGAAGTACGTCGAGCACAGCGGCGCGGCCATTGAGGCGGGCCGCAAGTCGTTGCTCGACCTGGAAGATCGCATGCGCCAGATTGGCGCAGAACTGCTGGTCATCAAGCCGGGCAATACCACTGTCACGCAGACGCGCGCGGACAACGAGCCTGGCACCTGCGCGCTGCAGCGGGTCGTTCAGGGTCTGGAAGATAGCCTTGATGGCGCCCTGCAGCTTGCCGCCGAATGGGTCCGTGAGCCGGAAGGCGGCCATGTCCAGATTTTCCAGGACTTCGGCGTCACCTCGCTGGCCGAGGCGTCGCTCGAACTGCTGCGCGGTATGAACGTCGACGGCACGCTGTCCGACGAGACGCTGTTCAACGAGACGCAGCGCCGCGGCGTTGTGAGCCCGGAATTGGACTGGGTCGGCGAGCAAGAGCGCATCAAGCAGAACCGTCCCAAGCCTGGGGCGGCACAGATCAACGACTGAGCGGCCCAGCGCCGCACCGATTAACCAAGGCCGCAGCTAACCCCTGCGGCCTTTTTCGTGCCCAGACGGCGGATGCCAGAGGGCGAAACGCGGCGGATGCCGCACAGGAACACAGGGCGGATGCCCGGAGTAAGCCACCATGCCATTCAAGTACGACGCTGAAGGTCACATCGTTCTCCAGGAAGTCAACGGTCAGAAGCTGCCCGTGTTCGTTCACCCCGACGGCAAGGAAGCGCCGTTCGACGGTGACGGCACTGTCGCCACGATCGGACGGCTGAACGGCGAGGCCAAGACGCACCGTGAAGCGAAGGAAGCTGCAGAAGCTGCGCTGAAGCCGTTCAAGGACGCCGGTTTGACCGATGCGGCCGCCGCGGCGAAGGCACTGACGATCGTCAAGAACCTGGACGACCAGAAGCTGGTGGATGCCGGCGAAGTCGAGCGGGTGAAGGCCGAAGCAATCAAGGCTGTGGAAGAAAAGTACGCCCCGGTTATGAAGGAGCGTGACGATCTTCAGTCGGCTTTGGTGCAGGAAAAGGTCGGCGGCAGTTTCGCGCGCTCCAAGCTCATCGCGGAAAAGTTGACCATCCCGGCCGACCTCGTGCAGGCCCGATTCGGTGACGCGTTCAAGGTCGAAAACGGCAACGTCGTCGCGTACGACAAGTCCGGCAACAAGATCTTCAGCCGCACCAATCCGGGCGAACTGGCAGCCTTCGACGAAGCGCTGGAAGTCCTCATCGAGCACTACCCCCATCGGGACACGATCCTGAAGGGCACTGGTGCGAGCGGCGGAGGTGCATCTGGGGGCAATGGCAGCGGCAACGGTGGGCGCACGATTTCGCGCGCTCAGTTCGACGGTCTCTCGGCTGTAGAGCAAGCCAAGACAGCCCGAGACCCGAACGTAACGATCACGGACTGAACGTCCTCCCATAGAAATGCAAGCCACCTTCGGGTGGCTTTTTTCATTTGAGGGTCTGCCCACATGAAAAGCTTCATCTCCAAAATCCGCGTGCTGACGCTCGCGGCCATCGCCTTCGTTGTGGCGATCTACCCCATGGCCACCATGGCCAAGGTGGCGGCTCGCCTGTATGAGATGGTGGTGGATGCCGTCCAGCGACCGCTGCAAGGCGGCATGATCGCTGGCGCAAACACGCTGACCGGCCTGATCCCGACGCTTTACGAGGCGCTGGATGTTGTTTCGCGCGAAATGGTTGGCCTGATCCCAGCCGTTTCCCGCAACAGCAGCGGCGCCCGCGCGGCTCTCAATGAATCGATTCTGATTCCGATCACGCCGCCCAGCACGATGGCCGACAACACGCCGGCCGTGACCGCTCCGAACACTGGGGACCAAAGCATCGGCAACGTGTCGATGACCATCAGCAAGTCGAAACATGTGCCGATTCGCTGGAACGGTGAAGAGCAGCGCGGCATGAACAACGCCGGCACCTACGGCAAAGTTCTGGTGGAGCAGTTCACCCAAGCGTTCCGTACTCTCGGCAATGCCATCGAGGTGGATCTGTTCACCACTGCATACCAGAACGCCTCGCGCGCCTATGGTACCGCCGGCACCGCTCCCTTCGGGACCGCAGGCGACCTGTCGGATATTGCTCAGGTTCGCAAGATCCTCGACGACAACGGTGCGCCCCAGACCGATTTGCAGCTGGCGCTCGGCTCGGCCGGCATCGCCAACCTGCGCGGCAAGCAGAACGTGCTGTTCAAGGTGAACGAAGCCGGCACGGACGATCTGCTGCGTCGCGGCATGCTCGGCGAGCTGGAAGGCATGGCCATCCGCAATTCGGCCGCCATCAAGGCCGTCACCAAGGGTACCGGCGCGAGCTACACGACCGATACCGCTGGCTACGCGATCGGCGCTACGCAGATCAACCTGATTACGGGTACCGGCACCGCGCTCGCTGGCGACACGGTCACCTTCGCAGGTGACTCCAACAAGTATGTGGTTGCCACTGGCATTTCCGCCCCGGGGCAGATCACGCTTGCTGCGCCTGGTCTGCTGCAGGCCATTCCCGCTTCGGCCACCGCCGTCACCATCGGCAACACGGCTACTCCGAACCTCGCGTTCAGCAAGTCGGCAATTCAGCTCATCACGCGCTCGCCGCAAATGCCGATCGGCCCGGACGGTAAGGCGATGGATATGGCTGACGACGTGATGCAAATCACCGATCCGGTGACCGGCATCGTGTTCGACATTGCCGTGTACCGCCAATTCATGCAATTGGTCTACCACGTGCGTCTGGCGTGGGGTACGCAGGCCATCAAGCAGAACCACATCGCCACGCTGCTGGGTTAAGCGGCCACGGGCGGCGCAGTCTGGCCGCCCGGTTTCACCTTGGAGTGAGCATGGAACTGAAAACCGTGAAGATCGTCTCTCCCGTGACGGATGAAAACCCGCTGGGATACATCGTCATCAACGAGACCGACCTGTCGGAAGAGCATGAGCGTTTCGACGAGGAAGGCGCCAAGAAGGCGGACAAGGCGCTCAGCGTCGCCGACTTGAAGGCTGCGCTGACCGAGAAGGGTGTGGAAATCCCGGAAGGCGCCAAGAAGGCGGACCTTCAGGCGCTGCTGGACGAAGCAAACAAAGGTTAAAGCATGCTCACCGATGCCCAACTGACCGATGTGCGGCGTTTCATGGGCTACCCGCTGGCGGGCACGACGATGACGATCACGAATGATCAGGACATCGTCTACGGTCGTTTTGGCATGGTGATCATGTCGCTGCACCAGCGTTTGACCACGCTATCCGCAAGCGAAGAGTCGGTGCTGATCAATACGTACCTGACGAATCTCTATATGCTCGAATCCGCGATTCCTGCTACGAGTGACAATCTCGACACCGAGCAGGCGGCGGTGTGGCGGCACAACGCCAACGAGCAGCGTGATCGGGATCGCCTTTTTGATTCGTGGCGACGCCGGCTGTGCGAGTTCATCGGCTTTGCGCCTGGCCCGATTCTTGGCGATGGCGGCATCAGCGTCTGCCGTGCATAGGAGCAAAGATGGACGCAGCCAAGCTGCAAGCCAAGATCTACGCGGGTTACGCGAAGTCGGCCAAGCGGATCGGCTACGTCTACGACGTCTACCGCCCGGCTAGCGCGGCCGACCCGCTGACCAACAAGGTCGCCAGCCTGAATGCTTCGTTCAACGCCCAGGACTGGACGTACACGAAGCCGAACCTGCCGGACAAGCCGTTCTGGTACTGCCTGATCGACGGCCGGCTCACTCAGGTGGGCGACTACCTGCAGCGCGGCACGAACCTGCATTTCATCGCCGGGATGCAGGACGAGTTGCCCATCCTCACGGTGGAATGCAACGCCAAGGTGTGGGTGACGCGCACGACGACGCCGAGCGGCGTTGGTGCCGTGGGCTATTCCGGCAAGTGCGCAACTGAAGATGCGTACGTCCTTGGCACCAAGGACGGCGCAGGGTGGCCGGCGTCGATCCTGTTCGGTGGCCGGACCCGGAAATACGATGTGCTGCCGACCTCGGCAGACGAACACGGCTTCGTCATCATGCTGCCGGCGAGCATCCCTGTGGCGCTCGGTGCGGGCGACATCGTGCTCGACGACATGGCACGGCGCTTTCAGGTGGCCGGCGTGCAGCGAACCGATCAAGGCTGGAAGCTGAACGTCAGCGAGGCGCATCCGTAATGGCAGACATTTCCGACGTTTCCAGTGCGCTGGTGACGGCGATTGCGGGCATCGTGTACCCGAACGGGACGGCGCAGCCATCGATTACCGGCGCGGCCGTGGCGGTGTTCAGCGGCTGGCCTGATTCGGTACAGCTGCGCGCGGATCTGGCCGCCGGCAAGGTCAACGTGTCGGTCTTCCCGCAGCCGAACATGCTGCGCGTTGTCGATTCGAGCATGTCGGACTGGTCGACGCCGACGGCGCCGGTCAATACCGTGACCCTGACGCTGGCCGGCCACGCCGTGACCGTTGGCGGCACGGTGAGCACGCCGCAGAACGCGGCGCTGGTGGTCGACAACAAGGCCTATGTCTATGCGGTGCAGGCTGGCGACTCGCTGGCTGGCATCGCCGCCGCGCTCGCTGCGCTGGTGAACGTCGACCAGACGGCGACGGCGTCGGGTGCGGTGGTGACAATTCCGGGCGCAAAGTACATCTCGCCGCGCGTCGGCGGCCAGGGCGTCGCGGTGCGCGAGACGCGCCGGCAGGAGCAGGGCTTTATGGTCACTGTCTGGGCCAACTGTTTCGATCAGCGCGACCCGATTGCCGCAGCGATCGATTCGGCGCTGTCTGGCCAAATCCACCTGACGCTGGCCGACCAAAGCAGCGCCACGCTGCGCTACAAGAGCAGCCGTCAGGACGACAGCCTGCAGAAAGAAGGCATCTACCGACGCGACCTCATCTACGCGGCGGAGTTTTCGACGTTCCAGAGCCAGACGCTCACGCAGATCACGGCAACCATCGAGAACGTCAGCGCCGGCCCGTCGCTCGACGCGCAATTCCCCATCAAGACCATCGTGGAGTGACCCATGAAACTGGTTGTGAACGTGCCATTTGGCACCTACAAGCAGGGTGACGAGATCACCGATCAGGATGCCGTTCAGGCGGTCCTGTCCAGTGAGCAGTCCGCATACGTCGTGCAGGTCGCTGACGACGCGCCTCCGAAGGCGAAAAAGTAACCATTCCCTGCCGCCAGCGCGCGGCATCCCAATCTTTGTGCCGCCTCCGGGCGGCTTTTTCGTTTCTCGGAGGCGCGAATGCCGATCGTCCAGCAGGGCAGCATCAATACGACTGCCCTCATCGTCCCGGACTTGTACGTCCAGATTGTTCCGCCGCAGGTGGCGTTGCTCAACGGCGTGCCCACCAACGTGCTGGGCGTCGTCGGCACGGCAACCTGGGGCCCGACCAACTCGCCGACCATCATCGGCAACATGGCCATGTACGCCCAGGCCTTCGGCGCGATCCAGAATCGCGCGTACGACATGGGCACTGCGGTCGCGGTGGCTGTCCAGCAGGGCGCCAACAACTTCCGCTGTGTGCGCGTCACGGACGGCACGGACACGGCTGCGACAGTGATCGTGCAGACCAACGGCGTGACGCTGACAGCGAAGTACACCGGTACGCTGGGCAACACCGTTACCGTCGCTTTGGCCGCCGGAAGCGCCGCTGGCACGTGGAAGGTGACGGTCGCCGCGCCGACGCTGAACCCGGAAGTGTTCGACAACATCGGCGCTGGTCTCTCGGGCAATGCCCTGTGGGTGGCCATCGCCGCCGCCATCAACAACGGCACCAGCGTCACGCGCGGCCCGTCGCAGATCATCACGGCCACGGCTGGCGCCAGCACCACCGCGCCGACGGCAGCCAGTGTCACGCTGTCGGGCGGCACGGACGGTGCCACCACGATCACGGGTTCCGTGCTGATTGGGCAGGACACGATCCCGCGCAAGGGCATGTATGCGCTGCGCAATCAGGGCGTGTCGGTGGCCATGCTGGCCGACTGCACCGATTCGACGACCTGGCCGACGCAGGTGTCTTTCGGCCTGTCGGAAGGCATCTACATGATCGGCGCGGGCCCGGCTGGCGACACGATCGCCAACGCAGTGTCGACGAAGAGCACGGCTGGCATCGATTCCTACGCGTTCAAGCTGCTCTTCGGTGACTGGGTGTACTGGCTGGATACGGTCAACGGCGTGACGCGCCTCGTGTCGCCGCAGGCGTTCGTAGCCGGCCTGCTGGCAAACCTCTCGCCGCAGAACAGCAGCCTGAACAAACAGATCTACGGCGTGGTGGGCACGCAGAAGACGTTCGCCAACCAGGTGTACAGCTCGGCCGAACTGCAAACGCTGATCCAGGCTGGCATCGACGTGGTGACCAACCCGGTACCCGGTGGTTCGTACTTCGGCTGTCGCTCGGGCCACAACAGCAGCTCGAATGCGCTTACGCAGGGTGACAACTACACCCGCATGACCAACTACATCGCCAGCACGATCAACGCGGGCATGGGCAAGTACGTCGGCCAGCTGCAGTCGGCCACGGTGCGCGCGCAGGCGGCGGCCACGCTATCGAACTTCCTCAGCTCGATGGAGCAGCAAGGGATGATCGGCGCGGTCAATGGCGGCCCGGCGTTCTCGGTGCAGATCGATGCGAACAACAACCCCATGAACCGCGTGGCGCTGGGCTATCTCCAGGCGGATGTCAAGGTGATCTACCTCAGCATTATCGAGAAATTCCTCGTCAATGTTGAGGGGAGCCAAGCGACCGTTATTCGCACGAGCACCGCAAACCAATGAAGACGATCCCTGTGTCGGGCGGCAAAGCGTTCGCCACGGTGGACGACGAGGACTACGAGCGCCTTTCCCGTCTCTCGTGGTTCCTCTCGAACAGGGGCTACGCAATCGCAAGCACGCATGTCGATGGAAAAATCGTCAACTTTTACATGCATCGGCTCGTGGCTGGCACCCCGGCCGGCGCGAAAACAGATCATCGTGACGGCAATCGCCTGAATAACGTTCGCCTGAACCTTCGAGTGTGCACAAGTCGCCAGAACAACATGAATCTGGCGAAGAAGAATGGCTGCACTTCGAAATTGAAGGGCGTCTATTGGTGCAAGCAGAAGGCAAAGTGGCACGCGCGCATCAAGGTCGACGGAAAGGCGAAGCACCTCGGCTTCTTCTGTGATGAGGTTGCTGCGGGCGCGGCATACAACGCTGCCGCAAAGAATCTCTTTGGCGAGTTTGCTCGCCTCAACACCATCTGATAGGGGCAGACTATGCCGATACAGGGCTACTCGGTCGGGCGCGACTATACGCTGGTCATCCAGACCTCCACGGGCGCGCTGGTGCCGAACAAGATCACCGAATTCAAAAGTCAGCAGGATGTGACCGACGTGCGGGTGAAGCGGCTGGATGGCATCACCGACCACGTTCGCTTCTTTGATGGCTGGTCTGGTTCGTTCGCAATCGAGCGTCAGGACGCTGCGCTTGATAACTACTTCGCCCAGCTTGAGGCGAACTACTACGCTGGCATCAACGAGCAACCAGCTCAGATCTACGAAACGATCCAGGAAGCCAACGGCGCCGTGTCGCAGTTCCGCTATGACGGCGTCCTGATGACGCTGGCCGATGCAGGCACCCGTGCCGGCGATGCCACCATCAAACAAGCCATCAACTTCGTGGCCTCGCGCCGCATCAAGGTCTCGTAATGGAAGTCACCATCAACCAAACCGCGCCGACACCGTCGCAGCAGATCATGGCGGATGCCGCTGCCGAGGCGACTACCACCGATTCGGCTGGCCGCGTCATCACCCTTCGCAAGCCCGGGGCGATTGCCAAGCTGCGCTTCATCGAGGCCATGGGTGAATCGTCGAGCAACCCGCTCTGGGTCGGCATCACCTCGCAGTTGATGTATGTCGCTGCGATCAATGGCGAGGCCGTCGCTACGCCGCGCACCAAGAACGAGATCGAAGCGCTGTATCAGCGCCTGGACGATCACGGCTTGGAGGCGATCTCCAAGGCATTGCCCGGCAAGTTCGGCATTGGCGGCGGGGAGGTCAGCGACGAAGCGGTAAAAAAATCGTAAGGGACGTCACCATCCGGGATGCCACATGGCTTTTCAGTCACGGCGTTCCGTTTGACGTGGCGTTCTCCATGGATGACACGTGGCGCACGGCGCTGGCGATCATCCTGTCTGAGCAGGAATCCGGCAAGGAATTCGACTTCGCCCGACGTGAGTTCGTCTCCAGAACATGAAGACCTTCAACAGCTTCGGTGCGTTCGCCGTGCATCTCGCCAAGCTGGCGGCGATCGGACCGGCTGTAGTGCATCACGCGCTCGACCTTGGCGCGGCCGAGATCCAGAAGACGGCGCAGGGCATGATCGGCGACTACCAGTCAGCCGTAGGCCCTTACCCAGCATGGGAAGAACTTGCCGAGTCAACGCAGGCGGAGCGGGCGCGACTTGGGTTTTCTGAGAATGACCCGGGTTATCGAAGCGGCGAAATGCAGGCGTCGATTACGCGGGCCTCAATCCTGCGGATCGTCGATGGGGCGACAACCGTGATCGGTTCGCCGGACCCGCATCTGCTCTGGTTCGACCAAGGCACGCCCACGCAGCCGCCGCGTCATGTGTTCGGCCCTGCGGCTATCCACAGCCGGGAGCGCGTTCAAAGCCTGATCGGCCGCACCGTCTTTGCTTGGGTGGCAGGCCGCGGCTGGCGACGTCCGGTTATCGCAGCCGGCGGCAGTAAATGAACAGAAAGGCGATGTAGGCGATCGCCAAATACACGCCGCCCGGCATGAACAGCATCAGAGGCGGAGGAATCACGGCAGCCGGCCACGGCATCGGCGGCCGATTCCGCCAACGCCGCGCGAGAGTCCAAGTTGGCGCCCCGATAGGGTAGGCGCGGGGTTTCGGGTATTGGATGAACGACACCCGGTCGGCGAGCCATTCGTGGAGCCGGAAAAACGCTTTCGTACGGAGCATGTCGGCTCCCAATTGCACCAAAGTCACCAGTATAGGCTGCCATGATTGACGCATACCTGATCGGCACGACGGTCAAGCTGAATGACCTGATCACGCCGGGCCTGGTGAAACTGGAAGCCGGCTTCAAGAAGATCGATGCCCTGGCGCTGCAGGTCAACAAGCGCCTGCAGAAGATGGGCGCGGAAGCCGCCGGTGTTCGCAACGTGGCATTGGCTGCCCAGCAAGTCGACAAGGCCCTTCTGGGAGTGAATAAGGGCGCTCTTGCCGTTGGCCAGAGCCTGCGCAAGATCCGGCAGTCCGTTGGCAATGGCGGCATCGGCTTGGAGGCGGAACTGGCGCGCGCCAACGTTGAGGCCGACCGGCTGGCCGGCAAGATTGCTGCAATGCGGGGCATTGGACGGGCGCCGGGCGGCGCTCTGCCGAACGGTGCCGGCGCGGCAGGCGGCGGCCGCGGTGGTCGTGGTGGCTGGCATCCTCATGGCGGTAACGTGCACGTTGGGCCCGGTGGCGTTGGGCTTGGAGCGGTTGGTTTTGGCTTGGCTGGTGACATGCTGCTGCCGCTGGCAGCCGCTGGCGCGACGATCTACGTAGGGAAACAGCTCTACAGCTCGGCCAAGGATCTCCAGACCGAGCAGGCGAAGTTCAAAGTCTTCGGCCTAAACGCCGAGCAAAACCAAAGCGCCTTTGATTTTGCTCACCGCATGCATGCCTTTGGCACGTCCGAAACGCAGGCCATGCACTACATGAACGAGGCGCAGGGCGTTTTCCGCGAGTCAGGAGAAAGCGGAGAGAACGCGCTAGCCGGCGCCAAAATGGCCGCGCCATTCCTCGCCAAGATGATGGTGGCGAGTTCTGTTTTGTCTGCTGAGTCCAAGGCAAAGCTGGAGCACGAGTCGCTGGCCATGCTGCGGGCCGTGGAACTGCAGGGCGGCGCGAAGCACCCCGAAGAGTTCGCCAAGTTGGCCGACTTTGGCTTCCGCATGACGCAGACGTCAGGCGGGCAGGTGAACTGGGAGCAGTTGCGGCAGATGTTCCGCGTCGGCGGCGTTGCCGTGCAGAGCATGAGCCCGGAAGCGCTCGCTGCACTCGAGCCGATCATCGGCGAGTTCAAGGGCGGCCCATTCGCAACAGCGATGCGCACGGCCTACAACCGCATGAACGGCATCGTCAAGCTGCCGAATCAGGCGGTGCACGAACTGATGAAGGCCGGCGTCTGGGATGCGTCAAAGGTCGAACTGAACGCCAATGGCGGCATCAAGAAGTTCCTCGGGAACCCTCTGATGCACGCCGATGAGTATGCGGCCAACTCGCCCGAGTACTACTTCAAGTACATCAAGCCTTTCTATGAAAAGCAGGGCTATGATCAGAACGAGCGCAACCGGATGAACTCCATGTTCTTCGGCAGCACCGGCGGCGCTCTGTTCACCAAAATCGACCAGCAGGAAGAGGTTTTCCGGCGCGCTGGCGAGGCCTTCCGCAAAGCTCTGGGGCTTGATGACGCAATGAACCTTGCGAAGGGCACGGCGGGCGGCGCGGAAGCCGATTTCCAAGCTGCGTGGACGGACTTCAAGACAGAGTTCGGCAAGAACGTTTTACCGGCCGTCACGGACATGCTGAAGAGCGGCGCGGATCTTCTGCGATACATCGCCACGCTCAAGCCTGGAGTGTTGCATTTCAAATCGCTTTTCGGAAAGGATGATGGCGATCTGGGCCCCTCGCGATCCTCGGAGGGCTACTCGCCCGGCATCTTCAACTTTGGCCGCTTCAAAAGCGCGAACGATGGGAACGACCGGTGGGACCGCTACATTGCTAGGGAAAAGCAGGAAACTCAGCAAAACGTGAAGCTGTACCTGAAGGACGGCCGCTTGCTCGCTGAGGTGGTGGCAAAGGAACTTGGCAATGAGCTGGGGCGGCCTCAAGCAGGCCCCGGCAGCTTTGACCCGGCTGCATCACTGCGGCCACCCAGACTGTAATTGACCATGCCAGACCTGATCCTCACACTCGGCGACTTCCAGTTCTCTGACAAGGAGATTCCGGAGTCAATTCCCTTCGGCGGCGAGCAAGCGCTTGCGGTGCACCGATTGGTCGGTGGCGTCAAAGTCGTTGATGCTATGGGCGGGTTTTCCAGGCCTCTCACATGGTCCGGCTGGCTGCTCGGGCAGAGCGCGTTGGTCCGTGCTCGACAACTCGACATGATGCGGGAGGCCGGGGCGGAATTGCGGCTTACCTGGTCGGAGTTGGACTATCTCGTCGTCATTCGAGATTTCTCGGCCGACTTCCAGCGCTTCTACAAGATGCCATACACCATCACGTGTGAGGTGGTGGAGGATTTGACGCTCTCGACGGCTGGCCTTGGCGATCCTGGCGTTGACAGCCTGATCTCTGGCGATCTTGGCATAGCGTCCGGCCTCATGTCGACGGTCAGCGGTTTGGGCCTCGACAGCGCGTTCAACACGATGCAATCGGCCATCCAAGGTGTTTCCAGCTTCGCCAACGCGGCGCAGTCGACGCTGAACGGTGTGCTGCAGCCGATCGCAGCGTTTCGCACGCAGGCGCAGACGCTGATCGCACAGACGAACAACATGCTGATGAACGTGACGACGCTGGGCGGCATCTTGCCGAACAACCCGATCAGCACGCAGGTCAGCAAGATCACGTCGCAGATCGTCGCATCGCAGAACCTGCCGACGCTTGTGCAGTTGGACCGCGTCGTCGGGCGCATCCAGAGCAACATCGGATCGATCTACAGCAGCGCGAAACAGGTGACAGTGGCCGGCGGCAACCTGATGAAGATGGCCGCGCAGGAATACGGCGACGCTATGGCATGGACCGGTCTCGCCAAGGCCAATCCGCAACTCGGCGGCGATCCGCAGATTAGCGGCATTGCGACTGTCACGATCCCACCGACAAAGGACGACGTTGGCGGTGTGGTGAACGCATAGCCGAAGCAAACAAGACCAATCAGCCCCGCCCAGCGCGGGGCTTTTTCTTGCCCATGAGCCTGAACGACCTTCCTGCGCAGTCGATCGCCCGGCGCCCGCGCGCCATGGTGAAAGTGACGGGAGCAGCAACGAACGGCGTGTACCCGCCAGCTGTGATCGTCCCGTGGGAATCTTGGACCGTCGACAACAACACGTTTTACCAGGCTGACACGTTTCGGGTGTCGATACCGTCAAGCGCCCTGCCAGCGGATGTGAATGCGAACTGGTTCTCAAGCCAGAGCGAAGCCTTCATCGAGATATTGGCAGGGTTCCCTAACGATCCGCTCAGCTTCACTGAGGCGGATCTCGATAGCCTTATCTACGGTCGAATCGATGACATTGAGTACGACCCAGTGTCAACGATGATTTCGTTGACCGGTCGAGACTTGACCGCTGTATTCATCGACGCAAAAACGACGATCCAGTACCAGAACCTGACTTCGTCGCAGGTAGCGGCAAAGTTGGCTGCCTCGCATGGGCTGAGTGTGTCCGGTCCGGCCACGACGACGCCTGCCGGCAGCCTCTACGCAAGAGATCACGTCAGCATGACTGATCGCCGCAGTGAGTGGGACTTGTTGACCTGGCTGGCCCAGCAAGAAGGGTTCGCGTGCTACGTGACGGGGCGCACGTTGAACTTTGGCCCGCGGCCGCCGGCACCACCTGAGCCATACGAGCTGCGATGGGAGGTCGATGACAAAGGCCACCCGTCAGCAAATGTTCAGTACTTGCGCACGTCGCGCAGTCTGACTGTGGCGAAGGGAATCACAGTGGTGGTCAAGTCGCCCAGCCTTAAGACAAGCAAAGCAGTGACAGGGTATTACCCAAACAAGCCGAAGACCACGCAGGCGGGCAAGGCCTCGCCATTCGGCAACACCCAGATCTACACCATTACTCGCGGCGGCTTGGATCAGGCGGGGGCAGACAAGCTGGCTGCCAAGATTCACCGCGAGATCACGCAGCATGAGATGAAGCTGCGCGCGCGGTTGCCGGCCGACAGCATCCTGACCCAAACCGCCATGGTCCGGCTGACGGGTACCGGCACAAAGTTCGACCAGGACTACTACGTTGACGGACTTTCTCGATCCATGAGCCTGGACGAGGGGTATGTCATGGACATCTCCGCCAAGAACATCAACCCTGAGACAGTGCCATCGATATGATCGGTCAATTACGCAATCAGATGGCGCTCGCGGCGGAGATGGCGCAGTCCGGCAAGTCACACAGCAAAGCCGGCATCGTGACAAGTTACGACCCGGGCACTGCATCCGCTCGGGTGCGCCTGCAGCCGATTGATCCGGACCAGCCGGACAACTCGCTGACCGGTTGGCTGCCCGTCTGCACTCCGTGGGTTGGCAACGGGTGGGGCCTTGATGCGCCAGTGAGCATAGGCGATCAGGTGATCGTCCAGTTTATCGATGGAGAGGTGGAGAACGGCTTTATCACGTGCCGGCTGTTCAGCGACCAGCAGAGGCCGACCGGTGCCCAGTCTGGTGAGTTCTTCCTCACGCACGCCTCTGGCTCCAAACTCCAGTTCCACAACGACGGCACCGTCACTCTGATCAGTGCTGGCACGCTGACGAGCCAAGCGCCGCAGTGGAACCACACGGGGCCGGTGCAGATCGACGGAACGCTGTTGGTGACGCACACCATCACAGGTGAAGCCGGCATGTCAATGTCTGGCGACAACGGCTCTGGCAATTCGATGAGCATCAGCGGCAATACGCAGTTCACCGGTCAAGTATCAGCGAACGGCCATCGCATCGACGACACGCACAAGCACACTGGCGTCCAGTCCGGCGCCAGCCAAACCGGGACAGTTGTATGACCCAGCAACAACTGAACGACGTCAACCACTGGGTGGGGGGCGACATCGGCACGTCACCGACCGGCGACATCGGCCTTGTGAACGGGGATACACGCACGCAGGAGCGCATCGTCCGCCGCCTGGTGACGAATGCAGGCGACTACATCTTCCATCCGGACTACGGCGCCGGCCTGCCGCAGAAGATCGGCCAGACGCTCGACATCGGCGCGTTGCGCGGGCTGATCCGGTCGCAGATGAAGCTGGAAGAAGGCGTCGCCCAGACGCCGGAGCCGCAGGTGGACGTCGCAGCCATCACCGGCGGCGTCAGCGTGCACATCCGATACACCAGCGCCATCACGCGCAACCCTGTAACCCTCAAGTTCTCTGTGAACAAGTGATATGGAGAAGATCTGCAGAAAGTGCAGTGAAGTAAAGGGCGCCTCCGAGTTCTCCATTGATAGAGCGGCGAAAGATGGTCTCAAACGATGGTGCCGTGCGTGCATCAAGGTCTACAACGACGCCAATCGGGACGCTATTGCTGAACGGGGACGACAATACCGCCAGAAGAACCCGGACAAGGTAAAGCAGGCAAACAAAGAGAAGTATCAGCGCAACATCGAAGAGAGAAAAGTCTACCGAAAGCGGCAATACGCACAAAACCGTGACGCTGCCATCGAGGCGGCGATGGAGTGGTCACGAGCGAATCCAGAAAAGCGAGCTGCTATCAGAAAAAGGTGGCTTTTAGCAAATCCGGAACTCATGCGCGAAATACATAGGGCATGGGTCAAGAGAAATCCGGAAGCGGTCAGGGCAAAGGATCATCGAAGGCGTGCTAGGGAGGCGGGAGGGTCATTCACAAAGAATGATGTGCTCAGCCTGTTTGCCAAACAGAAAGGCCTTTGCGCCGTCTGTAGGTGCCAATTGACGCGTTACGAGATCGATCACATTTTCCCGTTGGCTCGCGGCGGCCGTAACGATAAAAACAACATCCAGTTGCTCTGCATGCCATGCAATAGGTCGAAGGGCGCATCTGAGCCGACTTCGTTTATGCAAAGCAGGGGCTATCTCCTATGAGTATCAACACTCTCGATTGGGTCTCGCTCGTCCGGAATCAGGTTTCCGCGATCCAGGGCTACGCGAAAGTGCTGGTCGACCTGACGGTCGGTTCCGTCTTGCGCGCAATCGTCGAGGCGAATGCCGCTGTGGTGGTATGGCTGCAAGGCCTGCTGCTGCAGGTTCTGGCTATCACTCGCGCAGCGACGTCGAGCGGCACAGACCTCGATTCCTGGGTGGCTGACTTTGGCGTGACGCGCTTGCCCGCAGTGGCCGCTACTGGGATCGTCACATTCTCGCGTTTTACCACGACCCAGCAAGTCGTGGTGCCCGTAGGTGCGACGGTTCAGACGTCGGACGGTACCCAGCAGTTCACGGTCACGATCGACACGACCAACCCGGCCTACAACGCTGGCTTGGGCGGATATGTCATCGCGGCCGGCGTTGGCAATGTGACGGCGCCTGTTCAGGCGCTCACCGCAGGCGCGGCGGGTAATGCCGTCGCTGGGTCCGTCTCGGTGATCGCTGGGGCGATCGCGGGCGTCGACACCGTCACGAACGTCGCTGCATTCACCAACGGCGCCGATGCTGAGTCAGACGCGGCGTTGCGCACGCGCTTCATTGCGTATGTAGCGAGCCTGTCGAAGGCGACGAAGAACGCAGTCGGATATGCCATCACGTCGCTGAAGCAGGGCCTGGTGTACTCGCTTGTCGAGAATCAGACCTACGCTGGCGCGACGCAGTACGGCTATTTCTATGTGGTGGTAGACGACGGCACCGGCTCCCCGTCGAGTACGCTGCTCTCCAGCGTGGCCAATGCCATCGATGCTGTGCGCCCGGTGACAAGCACGTTCGGCGTGTTCGCTCCGGTGGTGGTCAACGCCAGCGTCGCCATGACGATCACAACCGCCGCCGGCTACGACCACACGGCGACTGCTCTGGTGGTCAAGAACGCCTTGACTTCGTACATCAACGCCTTGCCGTTGGGTACGACACTCCCGTTCTCCAGGCTCGCGCAGGTGGCATACGATGCGTCACCGGGCGTGACGAACGTTACCGGCGTGACACTGAACAGCGGCACCGCTGACCTGACGGCCACAAGTCAGCAGGTCATCAAGGCCAGCACGATCACGGTGGCTTAATGGCTACAGGCGACCAACAAGACATCTACCGCCGGATGCGCTCGCAGTTGCCGCAGTGGTTTGGCGATGAAGCGACTTCGCCGGTGCTGAATGGGCTTTTGCAGGGGCTGGCATACGCGCTCGCCTACTTCTACAGCCTGTTGGCCTACGGCCGGCTACAGACACGGATCAAGACAGCGACCGATGGGTGGCTGGACATGATCGCCGCAGACTTCTTCGGAAGCGCGCTCCTGCGAGCAGCCAACCAGTCCGATACGTCGTTCCGCAACCGCATCTTGATCAATCTGTTCCGCGAGCGCGCGACGCGCGCTGGACTTATCAAGGTGCTGAAGGATCTGACGGGGCGTGTACCCACGATCATTGAGCCGCTGCGGCCGCTGGATACTGGTGTATATGGCGGGGCCGATTCGATTTCGATCGTGTCGGCTGCGATCTATCGCAACGACTGGCAAGGTAATCAGCTGCTGTACCCGACGGCGCGGACCAATCTCGTAATTGGGTCCACTAACCTGGCCGGCCCCGCGTGGACAGTCGCTAGCGTATCGGTTGTGGCAGGCGCGGGCCCATCTCCCGACGGCACCGCCGCCACAGCGCTGGCGAAAGTGACGGTAACCGGCGGCGGCTCACCGCATGCGATGCCGGCCAGCGCATATCGGCCAACCGTGACGGCAGCGGCGAATTACCGCTGCGCCGTCGTTGTGTCAGCCGGGAATGCGGCAGCGTGCCAGGTGCGGGTGTACGACAGCACGGTCGCTACGCAGCTTGCGAGTGTGACTTTGACCTTCTCCGGAGGTGTTCCATCGGTAACGGGGCAAACCGGCACCGTTGGCACAACGGTCATTACCGCGCTGCCGAACGGCACGTACAAGGTCGCATTCGGATTCAACACCGGCAGCTTCACCAGTGTCTGCGTGCCGCTCTGCTATCCGGATACATCGAGCACGATCGGCAATTACACCTATTTCGGATTGCCTCAGAGCGAAGCCGGGACCGTCGACACCAGCTACATCCCGACGTACAGCACGACCGTCACCGTTACGGATTACACGCTCACGGCAGGCGGAAGCCTGACGCTCGCCGCGGCGCCTTCTGCTGGTGCGGTCCTCACTTGGACGGGCAGCTACATCAGCACGCTGCAGGCGACCACGGTCAACGTGAACGCGCTGCAATTTAGCACTGGTGACGGTTTTACCACCTCGTTCTCGCTGGCACCGAAATACGGTCAGTACATCGGCTACGGTGTGGCTGGATCATACGGGTCGATGCTCATGCCCTATCAGGCGTTTGTGATTGCCTACAGGCCGACCGGCGCCGGCATCCCAAACATCGCGGGGTATGGCTACTCAACAGGCGCATACAACACGGCTTCGCAGGAAGAGTACGCGTCGCTCTCGATGATCCAGGGCGCCGTGAGCGATTCCGACATCTACGCGGCGGCGGATGCTGTTAAACCGGTGGGAACGGTCATTTGGATGCGCATCAGCAATTGACATGTATGACGCCTAACGTATAGTGAAGCCATGTGAATTTTTGGACTCTGCTGATGGCATCTCAGGATTTCACTCCAATTGGTGCGCGTTTTTCTAGGCTTGTCGTCATTGGTGAGGCGTTCAAGCGCGACGGTCGATACCGGGTGGCATGCCGCTGCGATTGCGGCGCCGAACTAGTTGTTAGATGTTTGAGCCTGGTTAACAAGAACACATCATCTTGTGGGTGTCTTCAAAGAGAAGCCGTCGCTTCGTTGAACCGACGGCACGGCATGTCGAAAACTCCGACATACGTGTCTTACCTGAACATGGTCAATCGTTGTACCGATCCGGCCAACAAGAAATTTCCTGACTATGGTGGTCGTGGAATAGCGGTTTGCTCAAGCTGGCTCAAATCGTTCGACAATTTTCTAGCTGATATGGGCGAAAGACCCACCAACAGCACTCTGGAGAGAATTGAAACGAATGGCGATTACGAGCCTGGGAATTGTCGGTGGGCTTCTTGGAAAGATCAGCAAAACAACAAACGTAGTAATCGGCTTCTTGAGCATGCTGGCGAAACGATGACACTTCAGCAATGGGCAGACAGGACAGGGATCTCTCGTGGAGTGATTTTTCATCGGTTACAGCGAGGCTGGAGCATCGAAAGGACGTTGACTACACCGGCAGTCCTCGGCCGTAACCAACATTCATAGTTTTCTCACATAACCACGCAAGGCGCCTTCGGGCGCCTTTTTTTATGGAGTCGCGATGGATCGCGTCACTGTCTACCCGGGGCAAATTCCTCTCGAAACTGACGTCCTGCGCACCAACAAGTTCGGCATGATTGCGGTCGCCAAGCTCGCAGCCGCAATGCTCGGCACGTCGACCGTTGTGAACGGGCTGGCGTGCGTGCCGACGTCTCCCGCGTCGCTGCAGGTGAACGTCAACCCAGGCGAGATGTACAGCCTGGTCAACGTGGACGCGACTGCCTACTCGTCGGTGGCTGCTGACACGGTGCACAGCATCCTGAAGCAAGGCATCTCGCTCGATGCCGTCACGCTGAATTGCCCGGCACCGGCCACCGGTGGCCAGAGCATCAACTACCTGATCCAAGCAACGTATCAGGACGCCGATACGGATAACGTTGCGCTGCCGTATTACAACGCCAGCAATCCATCGCAAGCATGGTCGGGGCCGAATAACAGCGGCACACCGCAGTCAACGACCCGCAAGGGCGCGGTCGTGATCAGCGCGAAGGCCGGTACCGCTGCGACCACTGGCACACAGACCACGCCAGCCCCCGACTCTGGCTACACGGGCCTGTGGGTTGTCACCGTGGCCAACGGCCAAAGCACCATCACGGCCGGCAACATCACGCAGGCAACCAACGCGCCCATCCTGCCTGCGGACTTGCTGCACTCGATCCAGCAGTCATCGCTCACGGTCGCTTCTGACACCGGCAGTGCCAACACTTACGTTGTCAGCTACAGCCCGCCAATCACCGCCCTGACCGATGGCATGGTCCTGTGGTTCAAGGCCAAGACGGCAAACACCGGTGCGTCGACGATCAACGTCAATGGGCTGGGCGCGGTTCCCCTCGTTGGTGGAGCGCACGCGGCGCTGCAGAACGGTGAAATCGTCGCCAATGGAAAATGCCAGGCCGTCTACAAAGCAGACATCAGTTCGTTCGTGCTGATCGAGTGCACCGGCGGCGCTATTCAAGTCGCCCCGGCCACGCAGACGCAGCACGCACCTCAGTTCAGCCAGATTGCCTCGGCGCTTGGCGCGGTCAATACGCGCGTCTACACGGCCGCTGCATCGTCGTTCACACTGACAGCTGATCGTGTCGTTGCTGCTACTGCTCTGGCTGGCGGCATCGCGTACACGACGTCGGCCTTCAGCAAGACGATCAACCTAACGACGACCGGTGCCGGCGGTATGGATACCGGCAGTGCGCCGACGTCTGGTTACGTCGCGATCTACGCGATCTACAACCCGACGACGAGCACGTGGGCACTGCTGGCCACAAACGCGACTTCAGCAGCAGCGCCTGAAGTCTACGCAGGCGCCAACATGCCCAGTGGCTACACCGCATCGTCATTGGTGTCGGTGTGGGGCACGACGTCGACTGCCAACCAGTTCCGTGGTGGTCAGCAGATTGACCGCAAGGTGACATTCGCGGCGGTCAGCGTTCTCAGTACTGCGACCACGCAAGCGTCATATACGGCACTGTCGATCAGCAGCACCATTCCGAAGAACGGCAAGCGCGCCTATGGCAACGCAAACCCGGTTTCGAGCGCAAGTTCGTCGCTGGCCGTCCATATCGCAGGGGATTCAAGCGGGACAGGCGATCAGTATTTGAACAGTGTAACCACTGGCTTTGCGACTCCTTTTATTGTCGACATTCCGTCGGCTAATGCGCAGAACCTGTACTACACCTTCTCTTCGTCAACGGGAACGCCAAATCTCGGCATCAATATTTGCGGCTACGACTTCTAAGGTAAATCCATGGCAACCACCCTATACGTCGCGTTCTCCGATGCGAAGAAGACCACGATCACTTCGGTTTTTTCATGCGCGCAACCGGTCGAATCCTTCCCGTACCAAGATGAGATGCCCAGCGATGATTCCCGCTATGCCTCCTATTACAGCAACGTCACCGAGCTGTTCCCAAACCTTGTCGGTGTCTTGGTAAAACCGGGAGCGTGATTCTGCGACGTAGGATTACCACCAGCTAGGGTGATCCTCATCGTCTTGGGGAATGTCGCGTGCCTGTGCCCACACCCATTCCATGGCAAGCCAAAAAAGCACGGCGAAAGCCGAGAGTGAGACGGCGCCATCAGATGCGGAAATCCCCAGGGCGGTTCGCGCAAGAACAAATAGCCCTACAGCCGCGGGAATTCGGACGAGAAATATCTTTCCGGTCAGTTCTAGGAACTTTTCTAGGCGGTCAATGAATCGACGTCCACGTCCTGAGCGTTTCATTTTTGTTGTATTAACAGAGAGGCAAGTCGAAATTCAATTTGCTTCTACGGAAAAGTGACGCGGCGGATTTGATCTAACCGCCGTCCAATGGTACCTCGATTGGACGGCCCCCAAATCTAACCCTATGAGAGAACCATGGGATCGTCAATGGCTCGTCAGAAGAATTGGTTCGATGACCTTGGCGGTGCGCTCTGCCTTGATGCGGTAAAGCGTTTCATCGGGATGTAGCCCGTCGGGAAGCATGGCTTTGTCTGCGGCATAGTATTGGGGTACCAATGGCACGTTTTCGGCGACCGCGACGGCACGCAGAACGGCGACGTAAGTGTCCATAACGGGCGCGCGAGTAGCGTCCACTGTTGGATTTGGTTCTTCCAGAACAACAATCTTGCCCGCACTCTTGGCAATCTGAACGAGCTTCGTCATGACGTCGCGATAGACATCCGGCGTTTCCTGCTCGACCCCAGCTTTTGGGAACTTTACAAGATAAGGCGCATTCAGCGTGAAGTTCAAGGTCACGATCTGAGCCTGAGAATTGGCCATGACTTGAACCCAAGGCAAATGCTTGCCGTCCGTGCCATTCAGCAACTGCGACCCCTCCGTGCCGCCCACGCCCTCGTTTTTCACCGTCACTTGCGGCCCGATGTCTTTTTGCAGAATGCTTTGTAGCACAGCCGGCTCATTGTTCGGTGTGATGACTGCCTGATTGTTTACGGCAGTGTAGCCGACCGTGGTCGAGTCCCCGTAGGCCTCAATCAAGACGGCTTTCGGCGGTGTCGGCGCTGGAGCCGCTTGCTGCTCTGGTGCCGGGCTATCGCCACCACCACAAGCCGACAGAGCAAACGCTACGGCTGCGAGGGCGAATCCAAGTCGATAGTGGCGCCAGCCTCGCGCATGCGGCCCAGAACGCGCTCGATAGATTTTTCGTCCAGTTCGAGACGCGCCAGAGCAAAGAACAGCATCTGTGCGCTCATTTCGCGCGGCTGCTCGCCGCCCGTGTACTTCCGCCACTGATTGTTTCCGGCTAGGCCGAACAGTGACGCCATCTGCTCGCCGGTGAAGCCAAGCTGTTCCTTCAGCTTGCGCAAATCCTCTGGCGTGGGTGGGGAGTAGTCGATTGACATAGGGAAGCGCACGCAGCACGCGCGTAATGAGCTCGGGTTTCATGGTCGTCCTTGCGGGATGGCGGGCTGCGCGGATGCGCTACCCAGTGCAAACAGTATTAGCCCCAATGGGGCTATTGTCAAGAATGTCAATCCAGCCCGCCGCGAGCGGGCGTTTTCTTTTCCCGGGGGTCTAGATGTCCGAACCGATAAGCGGCAGCGCAGCAGCAGGGGCAGCGGGTGCCGCGGCTTTCAAAGCCTTGGGCGGCCCCGCCGCCGTGGCGGGAGGGGCGAGCGTGCTTGCGACGATTGTGGTGATGGTGATGACACTGCCGCGCAACCGCGGCGAGTGGGCTGTTGCTTTGATCTCGACGGTGGTGGCCAGCCTTTGCGGTGGCGCTGCGGCAATCCAGTATTTCGGGCTTGCCAGCTGGATGACCACGACCAACGGGGCCATGGCGCTGGGCGGCATCTATTTCTCGTGCGGGCTGCCTGGTTGGGCGGTGGTGCGCTGGGTGTTCAACTTCATCAAAAAGCGCGAGGGCAAGGATCTCGCTGAGATCGCCGCCGAGGTCGCAGAAGACGCGCGCCAAATCGTGACAGGTGTGAAGAATGGCTGATCAGATGAAAACGTCTGCCGCTGGCATTGCCCTGATCAAGAGCTTCGAGAAGTGCCGGCTGACCGCCTACCGGGATGCCGTGGGAGTGCTCACGATTGGCTGGGGCCACACCGGCAATGTGTGGCTCGGGATGGTCGTCACGCAAGAACAGGCAGACGCGCTGCTCGCCGCTGACATCCAGCGCTTTGAAAAGGGCGTCGCCGCGCTGCTCAAGGTTCAGGTCACACAAGGGCAATTCGATGCCCTTGTGTCGTTTTCCTTCAACTGCGGGCTGGGCAACCTTGAATCGTCGACGCTGCTGCGCAAGCTGAATGCTGGCGACGTGGACGGGGCGGCTGCTGAATTCCCGCGCTGGAACAAGGCCGGTGGCTCAGTGCTTCGCGGCCTGACGCTGCGCCGCGAGGCGGAGCAGAGGCTTTTTATGAGTTAGCTTTTCGCGGCTTTTTGCTACGAATGTTCTCTGGGAACGTCTTAGCGATTGCCTCGCCTTTCTCTGTGCGCGAATACGCTCCAGTCTCGGGGTCGCGCTCCAGAATCCCATCTTTTACACCCATCTCGGCCATTTCAATGACGGGCAGTTTGACGGCGCTGTAGTCCCCATGTGCAAGTGCATTGCCGAGTTCGACCATCACTTTCTTCATTGAGTCAGCCTCCGGAAGACGGCTTGTCATTTCGCGGAGATACATCCCAACGGTCGCAATGATGGTCTGCTGGGCGGACGCAAGCTGTTCGCGAGCAGCTAGTTCGGAGGTGACTTTTTTGAGTATCTCGCGCAAGTGCTCGCTTCTTTCTTGAAGGCGAGCAATTTCCTGTGGAGACGCTGGCTGCTCAAAGCTCTGTTCCAGCCTGGCAATGATCTCCCCGTTTAGGGAGCGGTTCGCATCGTTACTTGCGCCTTCCAAGCGCTCTTTTAGCGCGAGCGGCATGCGGATGTTTACCTGTGGATCTGATCGTGCCATCTCTGAGCCGTAAAAAAGGACTTGCGTTTGTGCTACCACGGTACTAGCATGAAGGCGTGCTAGTTAAATGGTAGCACGCAACGCTAAACAGATTTCGTCAAGGACGGTGATGATGGAAGAAATCAAGATTCAATTTCGTATGCCACGCGATGTGCGGGATTGGTTCAAGGGGTTGTCGCAAGACAACAACCGAAGCATGAACGGCCAGTTCATCGCCATGGTCCGGGAAATGATGAGGCAGGCCAATGGCAACCGTCCAGCCTGAAAAGAGAAACGCCCAACCGGCGGCAACCGGTCAGGCGTTGGTGACGCAGTGAACCCCTTTGGAAAGGAACACGTCGTGAAGAATGATAGCACGCCGGCCGAAAAGGCCAACCTCCGAATCGCCGGAGACAACTTGGGACTCGGCTTCCGCCCGATGATCTCGGTCGTGTTGGAAAACGGCAAGTCAGCCACTTGGGAGCTGTGGCAGGTGCTGGATCACCTGCAGCGGTTCTGCGCCAGTGCCCAGAAGTACGTTCGTGGGGTTCTGCCGTTCAGCCTGCAGTATGACGCGCTGAGCGATCTGGACCGCAACGCCATCCTGAACACTCTACACGTGGGGGCTGCGTGATGAATGATCTGATCAAGGCCGGCGCTGCGCTGACAATGAGCAGCCGCGAGATTGCTGAACTGACCGGCAAAGAGCACAAGAATGTCCTTGCTGACGTTCGCAAGATGCTGGAAGACCTCGGGCAGACATCGGCTGCGTTTTCAGCCGATGCCCCGGATGCCTACGGGCGACCCCAAGTGGTGTTCAACCTACCCAAGCGCGAAACGCTGATTCTCGTATCTGGATACAGCGTAGAGTTGCGCGCCCGCATCATCGACCGTTGGCAAGCTCTCGAAGATGGCACTCCTGCGTTGCCGAGGACGCTGCCCGAGGCGCTGCGCCTTGCAGCCGACATGGCAGAGCAGAGAGCGAAAGCTGAGGCTGCACTGGCGTTGGCAGCGCCGAAGGCAGATGCGCTAGACCGCATCGCTACCGCTGAGGGCTCCATGTGCGTGCGCGATGCTGCGAAGGCTTTGCAATTGCGTCCCATTGATTTGACACGCTGGCTGCAGGCTCATGGCTGGGTATACCGACGCCAAGGAAATGCGCAGTTGCTTGGCTATCAGGACAAGGTGCAAACCGGTTACTTGGAGCACAAGGTGACGGTGGTTTCTCGAACCGACGGAACCGAGAAGGTCGTTGAGCAGGTGAGGGTGACGGCCAAGGGCCTTGCGCGCTTGGCCGTAGCAATCAAGGAAGACCTGCAGCTAGCTGCGTAACCCCACTCCCCCTAATTGCCCACTTCGGTGGGCTTTTTTTCGTCCATAGGCCCCGCCCAGCGCGGGGCTTTCGCTTTTCTGGAGGGCCAGATGGCCGTCACCGATACCCACGAAGAGAAAGAGACGCTGGCCGTCGATGTGCTGTTGCCAGGCCACGACGCGCGCGTCACGACGCCGCTGTTCCTGCATTCGAAGAAGGCTTTGATCGAGCGCGAGGGCGGCCGCTGCTTCATCTGCAACGCCACGGCGGAGGAGAGCGGCCATCCGCTGGAGGCGCACCACCATCCGTTTGAGCGGTCGCTGGCCAACCTCATCAATTGGGAGCGCGTCGCCGCGCAGGCCAAGGCCGGTGAGTTTGGTGCGCGCGCCGCGGCGTTTGACTGGGATGGCTTTTTCAAGGACGCCAAGGCCGTGACGGCTCCGGCGGTGGAGGGCAAACCACCGGCGCAGTACCTGGTGCCCGCCGATCCATACCTGTTCGTCGACGACATGACGGTGAACGGTTTGCTGCTATGCAAGGAGCATCACACAGGCAAGGACGCCGGCATTCACGACATGCCTTTTCCGCTCTGGATCGCTCAGCGGTTCGCGATCGAGGGCTACCAGTTCAGCCCCACCCAGGTCATCCACCACCAGGACCAATCATGAACCGAAAACTGAAATATGCGCTCGGCGCGATCGCCATTGCTGGCTACGGTTTCGCCGCCGTGCAGAACCCGTCGCTGATGCCCGGCTTTGTCGCCTATCTATCAAGCGCGGTGCAGCAGATCACCGCTCAAGCGCCAGCCGTCGCGCCCGCATCCACGCCCGCCGTGACGTCGACGTCCGGCCAGTAACGCTCCTCTCCGGCACCCACTCCAGAAGGAAATCCCCATGAAACGCACCATCATGCTGCTTGCGGCAGGCATCGCCGCGTCTGTTTTGGCTGCTTGCGCTAGCGCTCCGCAGCTCACGTTCCAGCAACAAGTCTCGATCGCCTGCGGCGCCGCCCAGGGCGAAATCGCTATCCTGAAGGCGGACAATGTCTTCACCGGCGGCGCGGCCAACACGCTGGCGAACGATGTGGAGCCCGCTATTGCCAAGGTGTGCGCGGCCGGCGCGACGGTAACGGATGCGAATCTGCAATCGGTCGTCAACGCCACGCTGCCGCTGATCAAGTCGCTGGTGGATGCGTCTTCTCTGCCGCAGGACAAGAAGAGCGCGGCCGACGCTGCGATCGATACCGGTGTGCTGGCGTTCAACATCGCGATTCAGTTGGCGCCGACGGCAACCACGTCGAACCCTGCGCAAGCGGCTTCCGCGCCTGCCGCGAAATGACACCGCAGGACTATGCCAAGCTGGCGCAGCGGGCTTACCAGCTGCAGCCGCAGATTGGCGCGCCGGCCAGCGCTGCGCGTGCGATCGTGGAGGGCGACGCCGTCGCCTTCCCGGGCTCAGACAATCTAGCGTGTTGGCTTGCTGATCTGGATGCCGATGCCGTGCACGTCGACGGCTTCGGGGCCCTGCATCACGGGTTTTGGAAGGCGTTCAGTTCGATCAGCGGGCCATTGCTCGCGCTGCCGGCGCCGGCAGTGACGGTGGGGCACAGCGAGGGGGCTGCGCTGGCAATCCTGTTCGCTGCGCAGCTCTGCGTCGCTGGCCGTCCGCCGCGCGCGGTGTACGGCTTCGAGCCGCCGCGTGTGAGCGCCGATGGCACGCTAGGCAATCTCCTGAAAGCGCACGGCGTCCAGGTGAACCTATACCGAAACGGTCAGGACGTGGTGCCGCTGGTGCCGCGACTGCTGCGCGCGTGGCAGCATCCTGCGCCGCTGATCGAGATTGGCAAAGCGGCATGGCCCATGCCAAACGTCGAAGACCACAAGCTGGCGCGCGTGATCCAGGCGCTCGCATAACGCGGACGTCGTTGGAAAAAACAAAAAACCGTTGGAAATTTCAGAATGCGGAATGGCGAAGAACTGCTAGGCCATTGATTCTAAAGGGGAAGATGGGGTGACTGATGGGATTCGAACCCACGACAACCAGAATCACAATCTGGGACTCTACCAACTGAGCTACAGCCACCATTGTTCCTTGAGCAGCGCGTCGCCGTTCAAGGAAACAGCGATTATACAAACATTCTTTCGACTTGCCTAGAGGGTTTCGCAAGGGAGTTCAACGAGCTTCCGCCACGACCGTTCCCTGGTGGTACACAATCTTCCAGCCATCCGCCGTTCGCCGCCACAACGTCGCCCGGCGCGTCGTCCGGTTCGATTGCACCAGCGTGTACGTCAGCAGGTAGTTGTCGGGCGCAATTTCCTGGCAGCGGAAATCGCGCGTTTGCCAGAAGTCCTCGCCGATATGGCCGTGCCGTGCATCGAGAACGCCGAGCACATAGCTGCGGCTATAGCGCTGACCCGAGGCGCCTGTTTCCCAGAAATCTTCCGTGGTCATGCGCTCAAAATCTTCGCGGCGCGTGCCTAATTCGGGGCGATGGAAGATGGGTTCGCGCCGGCGCAGTTCTTCCAGCACGCTCAGCAGACCGGGGGCGGTATCCAGAGACGGTTCCATGCGGCAAGCCTCCTGGGAAAGCTCCAAGCATACCGCGCAGCGGGCGTGGCTTAGCGTTTTTCGCGGTGCACAATGCGTGGCTTGCGCTTCGCCCCTATGATGGCGCCTTTCCCTTTTCCGGAAACCACTTCGATGCAACGCACTGCCCGTATTGGCCTGTCTTCGCTGACGATCGCACTGTCGCTGGCTTGCGGCACCGGCGCCTTTGCCGCCACGCTTCAGAAACCGCAACTCGATGCGCTGCTTGCCACCGAACAATCCAAGGCATCTGCTGACCTGAACAGCTTTCTAGCGGCAGCCGCCAAGGCTGATCCGCAGGTCGCAGGCAGCGTCGCCGCGTACCAGAAAAAGGCCGCGCTCACTGGCGATGACTTGGTCAACATCGGGCGTCTGCTCGGTCTGTACAACCGCCTGCACAACCAGCAGGCCGTGATCGCCTCGATCGAAAAGATGGTCGCGCTGCCCACGGTGCGCGACGACAAAATTCCGCAGTACGAAAACCCTGCCATCGTCGCGTTTGGGAAGCTGGTCGAAGGCATGGCACACAACTTCGGCTTGAAATACCGCAACGTCGACAACCGCGTATTTGAAGTCACGCTGCCCGGCACCGGTTCGGACGAATTCGGCATCCTGACACACGCTGATGTCGTACCCGCAAAGCCCGAGGAATGGGTGCTCGGCGACGGCACGAAGCTCGATCCGTTCAAGGTCACGCGCGTCGGCAATTTGCTGTACGGCCGCGGCACGATTGACGACAAGGGCTCGATTGCCGCCGCCATGTACGCCATGAAAACAGTCAAGGACAGCGGCGTGCCGCTCGCGCGCACGATCCGCCTGATGATCGAAACCACCGAAGAAACCGGGGGCGATGGCATGAAGTACTACCGCGAGCACACGCAATTGCCCGCGTACAACATCGTGCTCGACAGCAAATACCCGGCCGTGGTTGCCGAGAAAGGCACCGGCGCGCTGAAGGTGTTCTTCCCTGCGCAGGCCGGCGATGCCTCGCATACGGCCATCGTTTCGATGACAGGCGCGGCGTCGGCCAGCTCCGTCCCGCAGACGGCCACCGCCACGCTCAAGGGAGGCGATCTGGGCGTGGCGGCCGCCGCGCTCGAGGCCAAGCGCGATGCGTTCGTGAATGGCTTGGCCGCACAGGGCAAGTTTGCAATCGACATTACGCGCACCGCAGACAGCATCGTCGTGAAGGTGACCGGCACGTCGGCGCACGGCTCGCGCCCGGAGGAGGGCGTCAACCCGCTGCCGCGTCTGGCGCTGTTCCTGCGGGCAGCTGATCTCGGCCTCGCAGACAACGCTTACGCCCACGCCGTGCGCTATCTGACCGACCTTTACGGCACCGACTATCTCGGCAACACCATGGGGCTTGCCTACAAGGACGACTTCATGGGGCCCCTCACCATCTCGCCTACGGTGATCGGTGACAAGAACGGCCGCGTGGAGGTGACCGCCAACGTGCGCATGCCGCGCGGCAAAACGCCCGACGCGCTGCGCGGTGAAATCGCCGGCAAGATCAACGCGTGGGCCAACGCCAACCACGTCGCCCTTGAGATCAACCACGACCAGGGCAACTGGATGGCGCGTGATCCTAAGGGGGCATGGTTGTCGACGCTGCTCAATATTTACGGCGACACGACGGGCCTTGACGCCAAGCCCGTCCCCACGGCCGGCAGCACGACTGCCAAGCTGATGCCGAATGCCATCAACTTCGGCCCCGCGATGCCCGGCAAGAAGTACACCGCGCACAACGCCAACGAGTACAAGGAAGTGCCGGACCTCGACCTCGATATGCAGATGTTCACCGAGATGCTGGTGCGTATCGGCAATCTGCAGTCGATGCAGTAAACGAGGCACGATCGCCATGAAGATCATTCGCGCCAAGTCGTTCACTGCCGAGCGTGCCTGGGGCGCGCTCGACATTGCCAATATGAGCGGTATTACCACGCGCCTGCATTGGACGGACCAGCCTTATCGCTGGCATGTGAACGATGGCGAAGAGGTGTTCGTGGTGCTCGACGGCACGGTCGACATGCATTACCGCGAAGCCGGCGAAGAGAAGGTCGCGACGCTGGAGCACGGCGACATCTTCTTCGCCGGCGTCGGCTGCGAGCATGTGGCGCACCCGCGCGGCGAGGCAAGAATTCTCGTCATCGAGAAAGCCGGGAGCGTTTAGCGGCTCGCCGGCCGGTTGCAGCGAAAAAAAAGCCCGCAACTGCGGGCTTTGAATTCAGCGATCTCATTGCCCCTGAGGGCACTGGCAATACTACTGTCACGTACGCCAAACAACATCCGGGTAAACGTCCGTTTTGCTGACGGAACATCGTTGAATGTGCCGCTGCAGCAACTTGCGAACAGAAAAAACAGCCCGCTCAAACGGCGGGCCGAAAATCAGTTGAAGAAAGCCCTGTCCTCAGGGCACGGCAAGTGTATGAAATCAGTTGCGGCGGCAGCATTGGGGTATGCCCTGATCGGCCGCGGCGGCGCCCTTCAAAGCCCTTCATCGTCTTACTTTCCCTCAGCAGCTTTCGGCGCCAGCAGTACGTGAAGCTGCCGGAATCGCATCGAGCATGCGGCAGATGGCGGCCATGCTGCCAACCATCGTACGGCGCTGCTCCCCCTGATAGATGCGCACGCCCTGGGTTTGGCGGAAAGGTACCGGCTGTACCGGGCGGCGGCGGGAAGACATCGATCCGAGTCGCATGGCAGACCTCGTGAGTTCGGGTGGAAAAGCGAGTGGCAAGACTCCGCCCTGGCGAGTCGATGGCTCACCTCCAGGTTGGATCAAACAGCGAAGTTTTGGCGCTGAGATGCGCCGGAGACTTACGGAGCAGCAGGCCGGATCAGACCGACAGCCAAGCCCTCCAGGTGAAACTCATCACGATCCAGATCAACGTGGATCGGTTCGAAATCCGGGTTCTCGGCAATCAGCTCGACATGGCGGCCCTTGCGCTGGAAGCGCTTGACCGTGACGTCGTCGCCCAGTCGAGCCACCACGATCTTGCCGTTGGTGGCTTCGGCGGCGCGCTGCACGGCCAGGAGATCGCCATCCAGAATGCCGGCGTCCCGCATGCTCATGCCACGCACCTTCAGCAGAAAATCGGGCTGCGCAGAGAACAGCGAGGGGTCGACCTGATACTGGCGATCAATGTGCTCTGCTGCCAGGATTGGACTACCGGCAGCCACGCGGCCCACCAGCGGCAGCGTCAATTGCATCAGCCCCATCGACGGCAGCGAGAACTGATGCTGTGCCGCGTCGCCGGCAGCACGCAGTCGAATGCCGCGCGAGGCGCCCGGCGTCAGTTCGATCACACCCTTGCGTGCCAGCGCGCGCAGGTGTTCCTCGGCCGCATTGGGCGATGAGAAACCGAACTCTGCGGCAATCTCGGCGCGTGTGGGCGGAAAGCCCGTGCGCTGGATCGTCTGGCGGATCAGGTCGTAAATCTGCTGTTGGCGAGGGGTGAGGGCGGCCATCGGTGTACTGTATATTTGAACAGGTGCTGTGATTTTATACAGTGACGCGGGAAGCGCAAGTGATTTTGTTGTGACGTGTTGCGCGAGCGCCCGCTCCTTATGACCGGCGTCAAAACCCATGCGAGTGGTTAGAAGCTTATGCGTAATCCATGCAGGCGCGGCTGCGGGGAATCGCATAAAATCAAGGCCTTGACCGATTTTTTGCATCGCCACATAGCCCGATTGAGACTCGTTGGGCTGGCCCGAACGTCACCATGTCCGCCTTCAATCAAGAGACCGTTCTGAGCGTCCATCACTGGAACGACTCGCTGTTCAGCTTCAAGACCACGCGCGATCAGGCGCTGCGCTTCCATAACGGCCACTTCGTCATGATTGGTCTGGAGGTCGAAGGCAAGCCGCTGATGCGTGCCTACAGCATTGCCAGCCCGAACTATGAAGAGCACCTCGAGTTCTTCAGCATCAAGGTGCAGAACGGCCCGCTGACGTCGCGCCTGCAGCATCTGAAGGTGGGCGACAAGCTGCTGGTGAGCAAGAAGCCGGTCGGCACGCTCGTGCTGGATGACCTGCTGCCCGGCAAGAACCTGTATCTGTTCGGCACTGGCACCGGCCTCGCGCCGTTCATGAGCATCATCCAGGATCCGGATACCTACGAGCGTTTCGAGAAGGTCGTGCTGCTGCACGGTGTGCGCCAAGTGAGCGAACTGGCCTATGCCGACTTCATCACCCGGGAATTGCCAAATAACGAGTTCTTCGGTGACCAAGTGCGCGAGAAGCTGATCTACTACCCGACCGTCACGCGCGAGCCGTTCCGCAACATGGGCCGCCTGACCGACCTCGTCGACAACGGCAAACTTTCTGCCGACATCGGCCTGCCCCCGATGGACCCGGCTGTCGATCGCGCCATGATCTGCGGCAGCCCGGCCATGCTGGAAGACACCTGCAAGCTGCTCGATGCCCGTGGTTTCAAGATTTCGCCTCGCATGGGCGAAGCGGGTGACTACGTGATCGAACGCGCCTTCGTCGAGAAATAATCGACACTGCTTCCGTTCCAAACGCCGGCCTGTGTGCCGGCGTTTTGTTTTCTGGACGCACAGGGCAATCCCGCGTCGGCAAAGGCGGGGCGGGCGGATACAATGCGCGCCTTGCCCACAACGCATGTCTGCAACGATGTCCTTGCCTACCATCGCCATCCTCGCCACCGGCGGTACAATCGCTGGCTCTGCTGACGACGCTGGCTCCGCCGCGCGCTATCGCGCTGGCGCCGTCCCCATCGATCAACTGCTCGCGGCCAGCAAACTTGGTTTGGAGCGCATCGCCAACGTGCGCGCCGAGCAGGTCGCCCAGATCGACAGCAAGGACCTGACGTTCGACGTATGGGAAAGGCTGGTCGCGCGTATCCGTCACTGGATCGACGTCGAGCGCGTGGATGGCGTGGTCATCACGCACGGTACCGACACGCTTGAAGAAACCGCGATGTTGCTGCACCTGACGCAGCAGACCGATGCGCCGATCGTCCTGACGGCGGCGATGCGGCCGTCAACGTCGCTGTCGGCGGATGGGCCTCTGAATCTGCTGAACGCGGTGCGATTGGCCGCCAGTCCGGCTGCGCGCGGGCGTGGCGTGCTTGTGGCGATCAACCAGCGCGTGCATGCCGCCCGCGATGTGCAAAAGGCGCACACTTACGCGGTCGAGGCCTTTGTTTCGCCGGATGTGGGGCCGCTGGGTTTCGTGCTCGACGCCCAAGTGCAGTTTCAGCGTGCTGCGCAGCGCGTGACTGCAGAGGAAGTTCTGCCGATGCCGCCAACGAGCCAGTGGCCATGGGTGGAAGTGATAGCGAGCTATGCGCAACCCGATGCGCGTGTCGTTGATGTGTTAGTTGCGGCGGGCGTGCAGGGGCTGGTAATTGCCGCAACGGGCGCGGGCTCCATCCATGCGAATCTCGAGGCGGCGTTGAACCGGGCGAGTCAGCAGGGCGTTTTCGTGCTGCGCTCCACGCGTACCGGGGCTGGCTTGGTGCCCGCGCAACCTAGTGGAGAGCGCTGGGCCTCGAGCGGGTCGCTGAACCCATATAAAGCGCGTGTGCTCTTGACGTTGCTTCTGGCCTCGGGGCGCGCCCAGGCAGAAGTTGCCTCTCTGCAGCAAGTCATTGATCAATATTGAAAAAATCTCCAAGGCCTGCGTATAATGGCAGGCTAACCAACCTTGCTGCACCGGAGTGTGACGCCCGGGCGGCTTAATCCACAAGGAGCGTCAATGCGTCATTACGAAATCGTATTCATCGTCCATCCGGACCAGAGCGAGCAAGTGCCCGCGATGATCGAACGCTACAAGAGCACGGTCACCACGCAAGGCGGCCAAGTGCACCGCGTCGAGGACTGGGGCCGTCGTCAACTGGCCTACATGATCCAGAAGCTCGCAAAGGCTCACTACGTGTGCCTGAACATCGAGTGCGGCAAGGAGACCCTGGCTGAGCTCGAGCACGCGTTCAAGTTCAACGACGCCGTGCTGCGTCACCTCATCGTTCAGACCAAAAAGGCTGAAACGGCGCCGTCGCCGATGATGAAGGAAGTCGCACGCGAAGAGGCCAAGAAGGCCGCCGCTCAGACCGAACAGGCCGCCTGATGCCGCGCGGTGCTGCGCAAGCCTGACCGCGCATCACCAGCATGAACGAAACCCACGGGGATAACGCTATCAATCGCCTGCAGCTCGTCGCCACTCTGGTCGAGCGCGAGGTGGTGCGATACACCCCAGCCGGCGTACCGATCGTCAATTGTCTTCTGGCATACAGCGGGCAGGCGGTCGAAGCGCAAACAGTGCGGCAAATCGAGTTTTCGATGGAAGCGCTGGCAGCCGGCAAGATGGCTTCCGTTCTGGATCGCATCGCTCCGGGCACTGTTCTGGATTGCGTAGGATTCCTGGCTCGCAAGCACCGCAGCAGTAAGGCACTGGTCTTTCACATCTCCGGATGTAACGTATTCGTAAAGGATTGAATCATGGCATTCATGAACAAGAAGCAGCGCGACGCGAAGAACAAGAAGCGCTTCCAGCAGCAAAACCCGTTGTTCAAGCGCAAGAAGTTCTGCCGCTTCACGGTGGCAGGCGTTGAGCAGATCGACTACAAGGATCTGGACACGCTCAAGGACTTCATCGGCGAGAACGGCAAGATCACCCCGGCCCGCCTGACCGGCACGCGCGCGATCTATCAGCGCCAGCTGGACACGGCCATCAAGCGTGCACGTTTCCTCGCGCTGATGCCGTACACCGATCAGCACAAGCACTAATCAGCGGGATAAGGAGAACTCACAATGCAAATTATTCTGCTCGAGAAGGTCGTCAACCTGGGTAACCTGGGCGACGTGGTGCGCGTGAAGGACGGTTACGCTCGTAACTTCCTGATCCCGAACAAGCAAGCCCGCCGCGCTACGGATTCCGCCATCAAGGAATTCGAAGCCCGCCGCGCTGAGCTGGAAAAGCTGGCCGCTGAAAAGCTGGCTGCCGCGCAAGCCGAAGGCGAGAAGCTGAACGGCCTGACGCTGCAACTGTCGCAAAAGGCTGGTGTGGATGGCCGTCTGTTCGGCTCCGTCACGAACCACGACATCGCTGACGCACTGGTTGCGCGAGGCTTCAAGGTTGAGAAGGCGCAGGTGCGTCTGCCGAACGGTCCGCTGAAGACCGTGGGCGACCACCCGGTCGTCGTCTCGCTGCACACCGACGTGGCAGTTGACGTGAACGTGTCGGTGCTGGGCGACGCCGCCTAAGCACGCGCGCAGCACCTCGCGGCGCCCGGGTCACCGATCGACGCGAGTCAAGAAGGCAGGGACGAAAGTCTCTGCCTTTTTTGTTGTCCTTTGTATCAGGGGTCCAGATTGAAGACCGAGCAGCGCCGCTATAATCCCGCCATGAACGCGCCCTCCGATCCCCAGCTCGATTCCCTCAAGGTGCCCCCGCATTCCATCGAGGCCGAACAGTCGGTGCTTGGCGGGTTGTTGCTGGATAACGCCGCTTGGGATCGCATTGCCGATTTCATCAATGAGCACGATTTCTACCGCTACGACCACCGGCTGATCTTCCACAACATCGGCAAGCTGATCTCGCAGGCCAAGCCGGCTGACGTGATCACGGTGTACGAGCAGTTGCAGGCCGCTGGCAAGGCGGAAGAGGTGGGCGGCCTGGCCTACCTGAATGCGCTAGCGCAGAACACGCCGAGTGCTGCCAACATCCGTCGCTATGCGGAAATCGTCCGTGACCGCGGCGTGCTGCGCCAACTTGTGACGATCGCCGACGAGATTTCCGCCGGAGCCTTCAACCCGCAGGGGCGCGACGTGCGCCAGTTGCTGGACGAGGCCGAATCCAAGGTGTTCGCGATTGCCGAAGAAGGTTCGCGTGGGCAGAAGGGCTTCCTGGAAATCCAGCCGCTGCTGACGCAAGTGGTCGAGCGTATCGACGAGCTGTACCACCGCGATAATCAGAGCGACATTACCGGCGTACCGACCGGCTTCGTTGACCTCGACCGCATGACCAGCGGTATGCAAGGCGGCGATCTGATCATCGTGGCCGGTCGCCCATCGATGGGTAAGACGGCGTTCTCGCTGAACATTGGCGAACACGTTGCGGTGGAGCAAGGCCTGCCGGTGGCCGTGTTCTCGATGGAAATGGCGGGCACGCAGCTCGCCATGCGTATGCTGGGTTCGGTCGGGCGATTGGATCAGCACCGCCTGCGTACCGGTCGTCTGCTCGACGAGGACTGGCCGCGCCTGACGCATGCCATTCAGAAGATGAACGACGCGCAACTGTTCATCGACGAAACGCCCGCGTTGAACCCGATGGAATTGCGTGCGCGCTCGCGGCGGCTTGCACGGCAGTGCGGGCAGCTCGGCCTGATCGTCATCGATTACCTGCAGCTGATGTCCGGCTCGGGTGGTGGCGAGAACCGTGCGACCGAAATTTCGGAAATCTCGCGTTCGCTGAAGGGTCTGGCGAAGGAACTCAACTGCCCGGTGATCGCGCTGTCGCAGTTGAACCGAAGCCTGGAACAGCGCCCGAACAAGCGCCCGGTGATGTCGGATTTGCGTGAATCCGGCGCTATCGAACAGGATGCCGACGTGATTTTGTTCATCTATCGGGACCAGGTCTACAACCCCGATTCTCCGGACAAAGGTACGGCAGAAATCATTATCGGTAAGCAGCGTAACGGCCCAATTGGTACCGTTCGTCTCACGTTCCTGGGTGAATACACGAAGTTCGATAACTTCACCGGGGGCAATGCGTTCTTTGACAACGATACGTAACCTGTAATTCGTGTCGGCCCGCCACAACGTGCCACGTATTTCGCGAGGCCGGTTCCGGTAAAATATTGCGTTTTAATGACAGCGCCGGCGGTGATCCCGTCCGGCGTTGTTTTTACGACTCCTGCTTTTTTCCGTTCCCAAGGATCATCATGTTCGGTCGCTTCATGCCCACCGAAGGCAAGTTTTTTGAGTACTTCAACCAGCACGCCGAGTGCGCCGTCAAGGCGGCCCATGCACTCAAGGAGCTGGTCAATGACTTACCCAATGCCGAAATGCATGCACGCAATGTGCAGAACTTTGAAAAGAAGGCCGATCGCATCACGCATGACACGATCGAGTTGCTGCACAAGACCTTCATCACCCCGCTCGACCGCGACGAGATCCACAAGCTGATCACGACGATGGACGACATCCTCGACCTGATGGAAGACGTGTCGCTCACCATCTCGTTGTATGACGTGACCAACCTGACGGACGAATCGCGCCAGCTCGCCATGATCTGCGTGGCTTGCTGCGAGGAAGTCCGCAAGGCCGTGGCGCTGCTCAGTGACATGAACAACGGCCGTCAGATCCTCACCATCGCCCAGGAAATCGACCGTCTGGAGTCAGAGGCCGATCGCGTGATGCGTGCCGCCATGGCCAAGCTGTTCCGCACCGAGAACGACATCAAGCTGCTGATCAAGCTGAAGGCGATTTACGAGCAACTGGAGAGCGTCACAGACCGTTGCGAGGATGTTGCCAACATCATCGAAGGCATCGTGCTCGAAAACGCCTGACGAGACGACGCCCTCATGCATACGCTTCAGATCAGTCTCTGGGTGGTCGTTCTGCTGGTGGCGCTGGCCATCGTGTTCGACTTCATGAATGGCTTCCACGACGCGGCTAACTCCATTGCGACGGTGGTGTCGACCGGCGTGCTCAAGCCGCAGCAGGCGGTGGCGATGGCTGCAGCCTGCAACGTGATCGCCATTTTCATCTTCCACCTCAAGGTGGCAACCACGGTAGGGCGCGACACAATTGATCCGTCCATCGTTGATCATTACGTCATCTTTGGGGCGTTGGTCGGCGCCATCGCGTGGAACATCATCACGTGGTACTACGGCATTCCGTCCAGCTCGTCGCACGCGCTGATCGGTGGCCTGGTGGGCGCGGCTGTGGCTAAGTCGGGCACGGGCTCGCTGGTGGCCGGTGGCTTGCTCAAGACCGTGGCGTTCATCCTGATTTCGCCGTTGCTGGGTTTCATCCTCGGCTCGCTGCTAATGGTGGCGGTGTCTTGGCTATTCTTCCGAACGCCGCCGTCCAAGGTGGACCGATGGTTCCGGCGCTTGCAGTTGCTCTCGGCCTCGCTGTACAGCTTGGGCCATGGAGGCAACGATGCGCAGAAGACCATCGGCATCATCTGGATGCTGCTGATTGCGGGCGGCTACGCATCGGCCACTGCAACTGAACCGCCGATCTGGGTTATCGTGTGCTGCTATGTGGCGATCGGTCTGGGTACGCTGCTGGGCGGCTGGCGGATCGTGCGGACGATGGGTCAGAAGATCACCAAGCTCAAGCCGGTCGGCGGTTTCTGCGCTGAAACTGGTGGCGCCATGACGCTGTTCTTTGCGTCGGCATTGGGTGTGCCAGTGTCGACGACGCATACCATCACCGGCGCCATCGTCGGCGTGGGATCTGCGCAGAAGGCTTCCGCAGTGCGCTGGGGTGTGGCCGGCAACATCGTCTGGGCGTGGGTTTTGACGATTCCCGCATCCGCGTTCATGGCGGCGATTGCCTGGTGGATCGGCCGACACGTGCTGTAAGCCGACCGCAGGTCGGCACCGAAAAAAACGAAACGCCCACCAAATCGGTGGGCGTTTTGCATTGAGTGAGCGCCGCGTTAGTTATTGCGTTGCGAAGCGCGCGATGGGGTCATCGTCCACAGGAGCCGTCGCAGTGGCCGGCCCGCGCGTCGACATCAGGTTGTCGGTTTGAGCATCGCGTGCGCGGGCGAGGGTGCCCAGGGGATCATCATCGATCGGACGGGCAGGGCTGACGGGTGCCGGAGCCATCGGTGCGACGGTCGGTGCTGGTGCATCCGACAGGTTGCTTACGGCCACGACGCGGCGCGCGCCCATGTAGCGGCTTGCCCAGTAAGACTTGGTCATGTCTTCCAGGCGCACGGTGCCACCCGTGGCTGGTGCATGGACAAACCGGTTCTGGCCAACATAGATGCCGACGTGCGAATTCGGCTGGCCGGTCGTGTTGAAGAAGACGAGGTCGCCCGATGCGACGTCGCGGCGATCCAATAACGTGCCGCGGCGGCCCATTTCGGCGGCGGTCCGTGGCAGATTCACAGAAGCAGCGCGCTGCACGACGTAGCGCACGAGCCCACTGCAATCGAAGCCGCTGTCGGGTGTATTGCCGCCGTAGCGGTAAGGGGTGCCGACCAGCGCCATCGCCTCAATGGAGATTTCTTCCAGACCAGCGCTGGGGTCGTGGATCGGGGCGCCGCGTGTGCGCAGGCCCGCGTCGCGCGAGGCGGGGGAGCGGGTAGGCGTTGACGAGCAGGCGGACAGCAGGCAGACCAGCGCAAGCAGAGCGGTGCCTGCTACTCGGGTATTGCCAAAGGAAGAGCTGTACCGCGTCAGCATGCGCCATCAGGAGAGTCTGGATAGCGAGCATGCTATGCGCGCGGCGTCAGAAAGCCAAACTGCGTGTTGGCGAGGCGCAACGCCAAGCGGGGCGCGGGTCTGCGGATTTTGCCCCGATGGCGTCGCGTTTTGCGGGCAGTTTTACCAGCGTAGCTGGACGCTGCGCGTGCTGCCGGTCTGCACCGTTGCGCGCTTGGTGGCGCCTTGGTACGTGGCGATGACGTTATAGCTGGCCGGCGGGGCCTTGATCAGGCAGCGCGGGCCATCGGCGCGAAAGCTTGCGACCTCCTTGCCGTGTCGCGTGAGCTGTACGTCGACGTCGGCGAGATACTCCCCGCGTGCGCCTTGCGTGAACAGCAGAGACAGGTTGTAGTTGCGCGCCTCGCTGTTCAGCGCCTGCTGCTCGTCCTGTGCAACGCCGCCGCAGACGTAGCTGATCTGGCCGGCGGTCTTTGGCGTGAGGTCGTCGGCGAGCGCAATGGAGGCGCCGGCGGACAGCATCATCGCCAGCGCGGCCGACGTCAGGGTCAAACGCGATCGGGTCTGCAGGTTTTGCTGCATGGGCATCATTGGCCTCCATCGGGAAAAAGAGAGGTGCCCGATATGCAGCAAAAAAAAGGCCACGCGATTGCGTGGCCTGATGGCACAACGATTTGCGGCAGACAAATTTGTTGCGGCGTGATTCTTAAAGCACGTCCGAGGCGTGATCCGCGAGTCGCGAGCGCTCGCCGCGCGCCAACGTGATATGCCCGCTGTGGCTCCATCCCTTGAAGCGATCCACTACATAAGTCAGGCCCGACGAACCTTCCGTCAGATACGGCGTGTCGATCTGCGCGATGTTCCCCAGGCAGACGATCTTGGTGCCGGGGCCTGCGCGCGTGACGAGCGTCTTCATCTGCTTGGGTGTCAGGTTTTGCGCCTCGTCGATGATCAGGAACTTGTTGACGAAGGTGCGGCCGCGCATGAAGTTCATGCTCTTGACCTTGATGCGCGAGCGGATCAGCTCCTGCGTGGCAGCGCGGCCCCATTCGCCAGCGTTGTCGTCGGACTTTTGCAGGACTTCGAGGTTGTCGTCGAAGGCACCCATCCACGGCTGCATTTTTTCTTCTTCCGTGCCGGGCAGGAAGCCGATGTCTTCACCCACGGGCACCGTGGCGCGCGTGATGATGATCTCGTTGTAGAGCTTCTGATCCAGCACTTGCTCAAGGCCCGCCGCCAGTGCCAGCAGCGTCTTGCCCGTGCCGGCCTGGCCGAGCAGCGAAACGAAGTCGACTTCCGGATGCATCAGCAGGTTCAACGCGAAGTTCTGCTCGCGGTTGCGCGCAGTCACGCCCCAGACGTTGTTTTTCTGGTGCGTGTAGTCCTTGAGCGTTTGCAGCACGGCGGTTTTGCCGTTCAGCTCCTTCACCTGTGCATACAGCGGCAGGCTGCCGTCATTTGGCTCCAGGAAGACAAACTGGTTGACCAGGAACGACGGCACCAGCGGCCCGGACAAGCGGTAGAACGTCGTGCCCGTCTTGGGGTCCTGCCAGCTCTCGATGTTCTTGCCGTGCTTCTGCCAGAAGTCTGTCGGCAGCGCCATGATGCCGCTGTAGAGCAGGTCGGTGTCTTCCAGCACGCGATCGTTGAAGTAGTCCTCCGCCGGCAGGCCGAGGGCGCGTGCCTTGATCCGCATGTTGATGTCTTTGGACACCAGCACGACTGATCGGTCCGGACGTTGCTGCTGCAACGCGGCCACCACACCAAGGATCTGGTTGTCCGCTTTGCCCTGCGGCAGGCCATCGGGCAGCTTGATGTCGTTCAGACGCGTCTGGAAGAACAGGCGTCCCTGCGCATCGCGGTTGCCGAGCTTGGCGAGCGGCAGGCCGTCGTCCATGACACCATCGGTGCCAGCCACGAGCTGGTCGAGCGTGCGGCTGACCGTGCGGGCATTGCGAGCAACTTCGCTCATGCCCTTCTTGTGGTTGTCCAGCTCTTCCAACGTCATCATCGGCAGATAGACGTCGTGTTCTTCAAAACGGAAGAGCGATGTCGGATCGTGCATTAGGACGTTGGTGTCAAGCACGAACAGCTTGGCGGGGCCTTCATCGCGGCGGTCGCGCCGGCGGGCAGCGGTTTCGGTCGATTTGCCGGTCGCGCTTACCTTGTCGACGGCCTTGGCGAGGATGCCGGCGTGTTCGCGTGAAGCCTCTTTCGCCATGGGGGACGCTTCGCCCGAGCGGGCGCGGGCCGTGCTGGCTGCATTGCGTTTGGGTTGCGCACGGCCGGTTTCTGACAGCGCCTCGCGCTCGAGCGCTGGCACCGGTTTTCGAGGTTCCTGACCCGCCTTCGGCTTTCCGGCTTTGCCGAAAGGCTTGAATTCAGCCGGGTCAAGCAATTGGGCTGGCTGGGTGGGCATGGTCGGCAGCGGCATGCTTCGATTACCTCTCTGGCTGGAACAACGACGAAACACCGTCCGCGCACATGGCGAGGCGGTGCTGGCGGAAAACGCGGGAAAACGGATGGGCACGTCGCAGCGTCTGATGCGCGGACGACGGCCACAAAAAAGCCGCCATGACCTGCGAGAGGTTGGGCGGCCTAGGTGAACGCCACGACAAGCTGCACGATTCGGACGTTCTGCCCGGCCTGCTTGCCGGGAAAAACGCAGAAGCGGTATCAGGCCAACTTGGCCGCCGGTACCGTCGTGGGCTATCGGAATGGCATCCGGGTTTCGTACTCATCGGTTCCGACTGTATCGGAAGCTTTTGTGATTTGCAATCGGTCACATGTGACGTGTGGTGCGGCGCAAACTGGACACGAAGGACGATGCGAAATTGACGAAAAGGCAACCCCCCCCCAGGGTGCCTGGAGGGCGCTTTTCAGAGAGCTTGGCCCTACGTGCAGTTACAGCGCGCGCACCGCGGCCAGCACGTCATCCACATGGTTGGGCACTTTCACGCCCCGCCATTCCTTGCGCAACACGCCCTTGGTATCGATCAGGAATGTGCTGCGCTCGATGCCGCGCACGTCTTTGCCGTACATCTTCTTCATCTTGATGGTGTCAAAGACGTTGCAGACGGCTTCGTCGGCGTCGGAAATCAGCTCGAACGGCATCTCCAGTTTCGCCTTGAAGTTTTCGTGCGATTTCAGGCTGTCGCGCGAGATGCCGAACACCACGGCGCCGGCGGCCTCAAAGGCGTCGTATTGGTCGCGGAAGTTCATCGCCTCGGTGGTGCAGCCGGGCGTGTTGTCCTTCGGATAGAAATACAGCACGACGATCTTGCCGCGCTGCGATGCCGGCGAGAACGTGATGCCGCTGGTTGCCGGTGCGGAGAAATCGGGAAGAGGCTTGTCGAGCGTGACGGGCATGGTGTGTTCCGGAAAACCGCAGGGAGAGAGACGGGAGGCTCGTGGACGGGCAAAGCTGACGTGCCGTGCCCGCCGCCAAACCGGAGATCGGAAGGATCAGGCCGGCTGAACGATCAGGCTGCCGCTGCGCCCCGCAACTTCGCCCCACGTGACGGGCTGCACGGGCAGGGTACTGCGGTCGAGCGTCGCGTAGTAATCGCCCATCGATCCTAGCCGATGGCCTTGCGCGCGCCAGCCTCGCAGCAACTCGCGGAAGATCGGGGCGAGTTTCTGCCCTTCAAGTTCTGCGTGCAAGGTGAATACCTGATCGCGGTCGGACTCGGTCATCTTCAGGATGTGCCGGGCGACGTTGTCGAGCGTGATGTCTTCCACGCCGATCAGTTCGTCCAGTGTGGGCAGCGTGGTGGGCAATTGCACGTGGTTCAGCGCTTTGCCGTCAACGCTCGGGATATACGGATGCGTACCCCGGCCGTCGGAGGCGTACGCCATGCCCCAGTTGTCGATCTGGCGGAACGCGTGGTCGTTCATCTGCCAGCCGGCGGCGCCGTGCGTCACGGGTGGCTTGCCGAACACCTGGATGAAACGCGCGTGAGCGGCGGTCATCTGGCGCGCGGTCCAGCCGGCATCGCGTTGGCGGACATTGTCTTGCCAGAGCACGTGGTCCCACGTGTGGATGCCGGTTTCGAAACCTGCCTCGGCAATGGCTCGCATTTCGGTAGCGGCTTTGCGGCCGATGTCGGGGCCGGGCAGCAGCACGCCGTACATCAGCGTGCGAAAGCCGTAATGCTCTACAACCGACGTGCGGGAAACCTTTTTCAGGAAGCCGGGGCGGAAGGCCCGGCGCAGCGCCCAGCCGGTGTGATCCGGGCCGAGGCTGAAGAGGAAGGTCGCGCCTGCCTCGTGCTCGCGCAACATGCGCGCGAGGTTGGGCACGCCTTCGCGGGTGCCGCGCAGGGTGTCGACGTCGATCTTGAGGACGATGAGAGCCATGAACCTGCGCGGGGGGTGTTGCTTTACTTGTTGCCGTTGCCGTCTTCGACCAGGCTACGGGCTTCAGCCACGTGCGTGCGATACGCTTCGAAGATGTTCGCCAGCGCGTCCTTCATCACGGTGGTCGGCTTCCAGCCGAGGTCTTCCATGGTGTTGGCGATCTTCGGCACGCGGTTCTGCACGTCCTGGTAGCCGGTGCCGTAGTAGGCGCCGGAGGTCGTTTCCACCAGTTGGACCTGCTTGGCGGTGTCCTTGTACTCGTCGATCTTGGCGGCTTGTTCCAACATCATGTTGGCCAGCTCGCGCACCGAGTAGTTGTTCGACGGGTTGCCGATGTTGTAGATCTTGCCCGAGGCCACGCCGTCCTTGTTGGCAATAATGCGCACCAGCGCGTCGATGCCGTCATCGATATACGTGAAGGCGCGCTTCTGGCTGCCGCCGTCGACGAGCTTGATGTTCTCGCCGCGCACGATGTGGCCGAGGAACTGCGTCACAACGCGCGACGAACCTTCCTTCGGGGTGTAGATCGAGTCCAGGCCCGGGCCGATCCAGTTGAACGGGCGGAACAGCGTGAAGTTCAGGCCTTCCATGCCGTAACCCCAGATCACGCGGTCCATCAACTGCTTCGAACATGCGTAGATCCAGCGCGGCTTGTTGATCGGGCCGTAGATCAGCGGCGAGGCTTCCGGATCGAATTCGGAATCGCCGCACATGCCGTAGACCTCGGAGGTTGACGGGAAGACCAGATGCTTGCCGTACTTGGCAGCCGAGCGAACGATCGGCAGGTTGGCTTCAAAGTCCAGCTCGAACACGCGCAGCGGGTCTTTGACGTAGGTCGACGGGGTGGCGATGGCCACCAGCGGCAGGATCACGTCGCACTTCTTCACGTGATACTCGACCCATTCCTTGTTGATGGTGATGTCACCCTCAAAGAAGTGCATGCGCGGGTGGTTGATCAGGTCGCCCAGACGCTCGGTCTGCATGTCCATGCCATAGACCTCCCAATCGGTGGTCTCCAGGATGCGCTTGGACAGGTGGTGGCCGATGAAGCCGTTGACGCCGAGGATCAGTACTTTTTTCATGAAGGCAAACTCAAGATCAGGAGAGGGCGAGCTGGCTGGCGAGCTGCTGCGCGGTCACGACAGACGTTCCGCTGGCAGCTTGGGGCTCGACACGCCAGAGCTCGTGGATGGCGATGGCTCCCCCATCGCCGCACACGCCGAACATCGCATTATCCACGACGTGCAAGCCCGGCGGCAAATTCGTAAAGGTTTGATGCGCCAGACGGGCACGCGCGACAACGTAGCGCTGGCTGCCGGCGTCCGTAAAGGCACCCGGGTAGGGCGGTGCCACGGCACGAATCAGGTTATAGACCTGCTGGGCCGGTTTGGACCAGTCGATCCGGCCGTCTTCGGGCTTGCGGCCGCCGAAATAGCTGCCGTTGGCGAGCACGTTCGGATGCTGCGGAATGTGCCCGGCAATCATCGCGGGAAGCGCGCGCCACAAGGTTTGCTCGGCCGCCACGGTGGCCTTTTCGAACACTTCGTGCGAGGTGTCGTCCGGCAGGATCGGCACAATGGTCTGGTCGACGATGTAACCAGCATCCGGCTTTTCGACCATTTCGTGCAGGGTGGCGCCGGTTTCGGTCTCGCCGTGCAGCACTGCCCAGTTGATGGGCACACGCCCGCGGTACTTGGGCAACAGCGAACCGTGCATGTTGAACGCGCCGAATTTGGCAAGGCTCAACAGGCGCATCGGGATCATGTGCCGGTAGTAAAACGAAAAGATGAAGTCCGGCGCAATGGCGGCAATCCGCGCGTGCAGGTCTTCACCGTTTGCGTTATCCGGCGTGATGTATGGGATACCCAATTCCTGTGCGGTGGCGCGTACGCTCCCGAACCAGATGTTCTCGGCGGCGTTGTCCTCGTGCGTGACAACGAGTTCGACCTGAATGCCACGCGCAGCCAGCACGCGCAGGCAGCGTACGCCGACGTTGTGATACGCGAAAACGACGGCGCGCCGCTTGAGTTCGGAGCTCATGCAACACCCCGCTGCGAGCCCGTCTTCAGATCGGCAGCACCGGCTTCATGCAGATGCGGCGTCTCTTCCAGCACACCCTGCACCAGATAGCGCGGGCGTTCACGCACCTGTTGATAGATGCGGCCGATGTATTCGCCCAGCAAGCCAATGCCAAACAGCAGCACGCCCATCAGGAAGAACGTGATGGCGAACAGCGTGAACACGCCCTGGACTTCCGCGCCCAGGATGAAGCGCCGCACTACCAGCAGGATGAACAGCACGGCAGAGGCGAGCGACAAAAGCATCCCGATCGCCGAGAACCACTGCAGCGGCACGACGGAAAAGCCCGTCACCAAGTCGAAATTCAATCGCACGAGCTTGTACAGCGAGTATTTCGACTCGCCGGCAAAGCGTTCTTCGTGGTCGACTTCGATTTCGGTCGGGTTCTTGCTGAACGTGTAGGCCAGTGCCGGAATGAAGGTGTTGACTTCGCGGCAGCGGTTGATCGTGTCGACGATGGTCCGGTTGTAGGCGCGCAGCATGCAGCCCTGGTCCGTCATCTTGATGTGCGTGATGCGCTCGCGCAGCGAGTTCATCGCACGCGATGCGGTGCGGCGGAACCAGCTGTCCTGGCGCACGCGACGGATGGTGCCGACGTAGTCGTAGCCTTCGTCGAGCTTTTCCACCAGGCGGCCGATTTCTTCCGGCGGATTCTGCAGGTCGGCATCGAGCGTGACGACGCGTTCGCCGCGCGCATGTTCAAAGCCGGCCAGGATGGCCATGTGCTGGCCATAGTTGCCGTTGAACAGCACGACGCGCGTGCTGTCCGGGCGCGCCCGGAACTGCTCGGCCAGCATGGCGGCGGAGCGGTCGCGGCTACCGTCGTTGACGAACACGACTTCATACGAAATGCCGAGCGCGTCGAGCGCGGGATACAGACGCGCAAACAGCGCGGCGAGCCCGTCTTCTTCGTTGTAAACAGGAATGACGACCGAGAGAGCGGGTGTCTTCATTATTGGATTATTGGTACTGGGCGCAAAGTTGGCGGACCGCGCTGACCACGCGATCCACATCGGAATCTTCCATGCCGGCAAACATCGGCAGCGTAACGATGGCGCGGCCAATGCGCTCGGCCACCGGGAACATGCCCGGCTTCCAGCCGAGTTCGCGGTAGAGCTTGAACAGGTGGATGGGCGGATAGTGCACGCCAGCGCCGATGCCCAGCGCCTTCAGGCCAGCCATGAAGCCGGCGCGATCGACCTTCAGGCGATCCAGCGGCAGCACGATCTGGAACATGTGCCAGTTGGTGTGCGTGAAGTCCTCCACGGGCAGTTCAACGCCGAACGACTCGATATCGGCTGCTCGCATACCTGCAAAGTACCGGCGGGCCAGCGCAGCGCGGCGTGCAGTCACGGCTTCCAGCTGAGCAAACTGCCCGAGGCCGATCGCCGCATTCACGTCGGTCAGGTTGAACTTGCCGCCCACCAGATCGACTTCCATGCCGTCAAAGCCGGTGCGCACGACGCCCTGCAGGCGATATTTTTCGGCCAGCACCGCTTCTTCGGGCGTGTTGAGCACCAGCGCGCCGCCTTCGATGGTCGTGATGTTCTTGTTGGCCTGGAAGCTGAAGCTGACGAGATCGCCGATCTCGCCGATGCGCTTGTCACCCCAGCGCGAGCCAATGGCCTGCGCGGCGTCTTCCACCACGCGCAGCTTGTGACGGCGGGCGATGTCGTACAGACGGTCCATGTCGACGGGCAGGCCCGACAGATAGACCGGAATAATGGCCTTGGTGCGCGGCGTGATGGCGGCCTCGACCTTGTCCAGGTCGATGTTGCGCGTTACGGGGTCGATGTCGACGAAGACTGGCTTGGCGCCGACCGTCAGCACCACGTTGGACGTGGCGACCCACGAGATCGGCGTGGTAATGACTTCATCGCCGGGGCCGATGCCCGCTATGCGCAGCGCGACCTCCATCGTGGCCGTGCCGTTGGCGAATGTGCGGACGATGCGGCCGCCGAAATATTCCGACAGTGCGGCTTCGAATGCCGCGACCTTGGGGCCCGAGGTGATCCAACCCGAGCGCAGCACATCGGCCACGGCAGCGATGGTCGCCTCGTCAATGGTCGGGCGCACGAAGGGCAGGAAGGGAAGCTCGGCAGTGGCGGTGGTTTGCGTCATGACTTGAATAAGGTTGGGTACCGGGTGTGGGCGGATCGGCTCACGAACGAGCCAGCACAAGTACGCCGACGAGGATGATCGCGATGCCAATCAGGCGCTGCACCGACAGCACTTCGCCAAACAGATACCACGCCAGGAAGGCGTTGACCACGTAGCCCAGGGAGAGCATCGGATACGCGATGGTCACATCCACGCGCGACAGGCCGAGAATCCACACCACCACCGAGATGACGTAGCACGACAGGCCGCCAATGATGGGCCATTGCGTTGCAAGCTTGATGCCGATCGGCAGGATGTTGTCGGCCGAAAACGCAAATCGGCCGATGTTGTTGACGCCCGCCTTGAGCAGCAGTTGAGCGCAGGCATTGAGCATGACGCCCGTCAGGATCAGCCCGAAAGTGACCAGATTCATGTGTTCTTTTGATGTTTTACAGACTGCGGCGGTTTCCCCGTGCGGATGTTCTCAATCCAGCCGCCGGGCCGCATGTTACGACAATTCCGCTTGCGCGCCCCTTTCGAGAATCCGTGGCGGTGAAACCTAGTTGCGCCGGACGATCACACGGCGGGCATCGCGGGCGATCAAGATCATCGGTACGCCCTGGGCTGTCAGCCGATCATAGGTGCCCGGTCCCATCATGGCGACCGCCTGACCGCCGGCTTTCCAGCGCGCCACGAACGCTTCGGTGGTCGGCACCCACTTGGCCGGCTCCTGTTTGACGCCAAAGGCCAGTTCATCAGGCTCCTGCACCATGATGGTGGGCCGGCCGAGGTAAAACGGCATTGTATGGTCCAGACGCTCCACCGCATAGAACGGCACGTCGGGCTTGAGCCACGGCCGGACGGCCGGCACGAGATCGATACCCGACATGGAACGTCCGAAGGCTTCATGGCCCAGCATCGCGGCCGTAAATGTCAGGAACCACGCGCATGCAAATGCGACCACGCTCTCGAAGCGCTTGCCCGCCAAGCGAAGCGCGAGCCACGTGAATCCTGCTCCCGCCGCGAACGCTACAGCCAGGAACATTGCAAACCGGGCAAACACTGCGTTCGGATACATATCCGACGACATTGTCGCCACGTAACCGCTTGCCGCCAGGCCAGCCAGCGCCAGCGCCAGGAAACCCTTGAGTTGCCAGCGCCATGCGCGCTCGCTGGTGTGCTCCAGGACCAGGGCCCCCAGAATCGCCAGCGCTGGAATGATCGGGAAGATATAGCCCGGCAGCTTCGAATCCGAAATGCTGAAAAACGCAAAGATCAGGATGGCCCACAGGCCGAGCATGAGCGTGGGGCGGAAACCGTTGCTGGCGGTTTCACCGCGTGCGAAGGTCAGACGTGCGGCGCTGGGCAATTGAGCAAGCCACGGCAGGAACCCGGCTACCAGCAGCGGTACAAAGTACCAAAGCGGGGCGTTTCGATTGTGCACGGTCGACGTGAAACGCTGGAAATGCTCGTGCACGAAGAAGAACCAGGCGAATTCCGGGTTGCGCATCGAGATCAGCACGAACCATGGCGCGCCGACGGCAAAGAAGATGATCAGCCCGCTCACCAGATGCAATCGTTTCCACAGGGCCCAGTCGCGCGCGACCAACGTGTAGACCACCAACACAAAGCCCGGCAGGACCACGCCGATCAGGCCCTTGCTCAGCACGGCCAGCGCCATTGATGCCCAGCAGGCCCACATCCAGCTGCGTTGTTGAGCGCGCGTGGCATCCGGATGCTGTGCGAGCAGCAGCGCACCCAGTGCCATCGTCATGCAGCCGGCTACGCCCATGTCGAGCGAGTTGAAGTGCGAGCCCACGTTCCACAACGGCGCGCTCACAAGCACCAGCCCGCTGATGACGGCCGTCCGCTTGCCCCACCAGCGCGCGGCCGCCAGCATCGTGAAAACAATGCCGACGATGCCGGAGAGCGCCGTGAACAGCCGCGCCTGCCAGTCGCCGATGCCGAACAGCGTGTAGGCGAGTGCGGTGCCCCACATTTGCAGCGGTGGTTTTTCGAAATATTTCAGGGCGTTGTAGCGGATGGTCACCCAGTCGCCGGAGACGAACATCTCGCGCGCGATTTCGGCGTAGCGACCTTCGTCGGTGGGGATCAGGTGCCGGTAGCCGAGCGTGCCGAGCCAGATGGCCAGGAACGCAGCAGCCAGCAGCCATAAGGAGGCGTTGCGCCAGGGGAGAGCGGGCGCTTGAGCGGTGCGGTCGATCGGCATGCGGTCAGGCACGCTCGATCAGCAAGGCGGCGGCCACTTTGCGGCCTTCCAGCATCAGAATGTTGTACGTGCGGCCGGCGGCCTGCAGGTCCATGGCGTCTACGCCGATGCGCTTTTCGGTAAGCGGCACCGTCAGCCGCGGGTGCGGGAAGCGCAGCTTGTTGCCGGAGCCGAAGATCACCACTTCGGCGCCCAGTTCGAGCAGGCGAGCGAAATGCTCGGGCGTCAGATCCTCAAAGCGCGACACGTCCCACGGCACCACCGCGCCCTCGGGCATTACCAGCACGGAGTGCTCGTGCCGCACCTTGTTGATTTCGATATAGCCGTCGCCGTAGCCGGTAACGGTATTGAGAATGGTCGACGAATCGGATGAGTGGAGCTTCAAGGCGGGAATCCTATCGGGCGCCCTGGCGGCGGCGCATGGGGCGGCACGCTGGCTAGGGCGCTAGGTTTCAGACTTTGGGTAGGTTTCGCTGCGTTGCAAAATGCCCGCCTAAGTCTGTCATAATGGGCTAAATTATATCTTTTTCTCTCCTTCGCCCGCCGCGCCATAAGCGATGTCCGGCAAGGAATAGCGTAGCGGCGCCTGCCGCTGTGTGGCGTTACCGTCGCCGCTTTGCTGCGCCACAGAATGCCCGTAGTTCCAGCCCGTTCAACGTCGCCAATCGCCGCCTTGCCCGTGAAAACGATCCAGAAATCCGCCAAGCTCAACAACGTCTGCTATGACATTCGCGGCCCCGTGCTCGAGAAGGCCAAGCAGATGGAAGAAGAGGGCCACAAGATCATCAAGCTGAATATCGGCAACCTGGCCGTGTTCGGTTTCGATGCCCCTGAAGAGATCCAGCAGGACATGATCCGCAACCTGCCGAATTCGGCGGCGTATTCGGATTCCAAGGGCATCTTCGCGGCGCGCAAGGCGGTGATGCACTACACGCAAGAGCAGGGCATCAAGAACGTCACGCTGGAAGACATCTATCTGGGCAATGGCGCGTCGGAGCTGATTTCGCTGGCCACCAACGCGCTGCTCGACGCCGGCGACGAGCTGCTGCTGCCGGCGCCCGACTACCCGCTGTGGACGGCGATGACCAGCCTTTCGGGCGGCACGCCGGTGCACTACATCTGCGACGAAGCCAATGGCTGGATGCCAGACCTGGACGACATCCGCGCCAAGATCACGCCCAACACCAAGGGCATCGTCGTCATCAACCCGAACAACCCGACCGGCGCGCTGTATTCGGACGAGCTGCTGCTGGGCATCGTCGCCATTGCGCGCGAGCACGGTCTGGTGATCTTCGCCGATGAGGTGTACGACAAGGTTCTGTTTGACGACAACAAGCACACCGCGATTGGTTCGCTGTCGGAAGACGTGCTGACCGTGACGTTCAACAGCCTGTCGAAGAGCTACCGTTCGTGCGGTTACCGCGCGGGCTGGATGGTCGTGTCCGGCGACAAGCGCCCGGCCAAGGACTACATCGAAGGCCTGAACATGCTGTCGTCGATGCGCCTGTGCGCCAACGTGCCGGGGCAGTGGGCCATCCAAACCGCGCTGGGCGGCTACCAGAGCATCAAAGACTTGGTGGCCCCGGGTGGCCGCATGCGCCGTCAGCGTGACCTGGCGTACGAGCTGATCACAGCGATCCCCGGCGTGACCTGCGTCAAGCCCAAGGCTGCGCTCTATATGTTCCCGCGCCTGGACCCGACGGTGTATCCCATCGAAGACGACCAGACCTTCATTCGCCAGCTGCTGGAAGAAGAACGCGTGCTGCTGGTGCAGGGCACGGGCTTCAACTGGCACTCGCCGGACCACTTCCGCATCGTCTTCCTGCCGCACGAAGACGATCTTCGCGAAGCGATTGGCCGAATTTCGCGCTTCCTGGAGCGGTACCGTCAGCGTCACGGTACTGGCATCCGGGCCGCATAAAATCGGTCTTCCGCCAGATCAGTAACTGCGGGGCAGACCGAGGTGTCTGCCCTGTCTGTTTTTTGCCTCTCCGCTTTTTCGTTTCTTTACGACACGTCTCATGAATCCCATCAAGATCGGCCTGCTCGGGCTCGGTACCGTCGGTGGCGGTACCCTCAAGGTTCTGCAACGGAACCAGGAAGAAATCCGCCGTCGCGCGGGTCGCGGCATTGAAGTCGCCATGGTTGCCGTGCGCAATCTCGACAAGGCGCGTGCCATCGTGCAGGAAGCCGGGGCGACCGTGCCGGTGGTGAACGACCCGTTTGCGATTGTGGATTCGCCCGAGATCGATATCGTCGTGGAGCTGATTGGCGGTTACGACCTGACGCGTGAGCTGGTGCTGCGCGCCATCGCCAACGGCAAGCATGTCGTCACCGCCAACAAGGCGCTGCTGGCCCTGCATGGCAACGAGATCTTCAAGGCCGCCCAGGACAAGGGCGTGATGGTGGCGTTCGAGGCCGCTGTGGCCGGCGGCATCCCCATCATTAAGGCGCTGCGTGAAGGCCTGACGGCCAACCGCATCGAGTGGATCGCCGGCATCATCAACGGCACCACCAACTTCATCCTGACCGAGATGCGCGACAAGGGTCTGGACTTCGACACAGTCCTGAAAGAAGCCCAGCGCCTGGGCTACGCCGAAGCCGATCCGACCTTCGACATCGAGGGCTTTGACGCCGCGCACAAGCTCACGCTCATGAGCGCCATCGCCTTTGGCGTGCCGATCCAGTTTGAACGCGCGTATGTGGAAGGCATCACCAAGCTGGAAGCCGTCGACATTCGCTACGCCGAAGAACTCGGCTACCGCATCAAGCTGCTCGGCATTACGCGCCGTGTCGAAGCGGGCATCGAGCTGCGCGTGCATCCGACGCTGGTGCCGGCCAAGCGCCTGATCGCCAATGTCGAAGGCGCGATGAATGCCGTGGTCGTCAACGGCGATGCCGTGGGCCCGACGCTGTACTACGGCAAGGGCGCAGGCGCTGAGCCGACCGCTTCGGCCGTCGTCGCCGATCTGGTGGACGTGACGCGCCTGCACACGGCCGACCCGGAACACCGCGTGCCGCATCTGGCGTTCCAACCGGACGCGCTGTCCGACACGCCGGTGCTGCCGATCGACGAAGTGCGCTCGAGCTACTACCTGCGCATGCGCGTGGCCGATGAAACCGGCGTGCTGGCCGACATCACGCGCATCCTGGCCGAAGGCGGTATCTCGATCGACGCCATGCTGCAGAAGGAATCGCGCGAAGGCGAACCGCAGACCGACATCATCATGCTGTCGCATGTGACGGTGGAAAAGCGCGTGAATGCCGCCATCGCCGCCATCGAAGCGCTGCCGACCGTGCTGTCGAAGGTCACGCGCATCCGCATGGAAGAACTGAACTGAGCGCAGGACATGAGCATGCAATACCGATCGACCCGCGGCCACGCAGAGCCGCAGAGCTTCTCCCGCATCCTGCTGGGCGGCCTGGCGCCGGACGGCGGGCTGTATCTGCCTGAGCAGTACCCGCAGGTCAGCGTTGACGAACTGACCCGCTGGCGCGACCTGCCGTACGCCGATCTCGCGTTCGAAATCCTGCGCAAGTTCGCCACCGACATTCCCGAAGACGACCTGCGCGCGCTGACCCGCCGCACCTATACGCCCGAGGTCTACTGCAACGCGCGCGCTGGCGACAACACCACCGACATCACGCCCTTGCACAAGCTGGGCGAGGAGGGCGGCACGTCGCTGTCGCTGCTGTGCCTGTCCAACGGCCCGACGCTGGCCTTCAAGGACATGGCGATGCAGCTGCTGGGCAACCTGTTCGAATACGCGCTCGACCGTGAGCACGCCGAGCTGAACATCTTGGGCGCCACTTCCGGCGACACGGGCAGCGCCGCCGAATACGCCATGCGCGGCAAGCGCGGTGTGCGCGTGTTCATGCTGAGCCCGCACCGCAAGATGAGCGCGTTCCAGACCGCGCAGATGTTCAGCCTGCAAGACAAGAACATCTTCAACATCGCCATCGAAGGCGTGTTCGACGACGCGCAGGACATCGTCAAGGCGGTATCGAACGATCTCGAATACAAGGCCCGCCAGAAGATCGGCACGGTCAATTCGATCAACTGGGCGCGTGTCGTCGCCCAGGTCGTCTATTACTTCAAGGGCTACCTGCTGGCGGCCCCGAAGATTGGCGACAAGGTGTCGTTCTGCGTGCCGTCGGGCAACTTCGGCAACGTCTGCGCCGGCCACATCGCGCGCATGATGGGTTTGCCGATCGACAAGCTGGTCGTTGCCACCAACGAGAACGACGTGCTCGACGAGTTCTTCCGCACCGGCACGTACCGCGTGCGTTCGGCCGCGCAGACGTATCACACGTCCAGCCCCAGCATGGATATCAGCAAGGCGTCGAATTTCGAGCGCTTCGTGTTCGACCTGCTGGATCGTGATCCGGCGCGCCTCGCCCAGCTCTTCCGCGACGTGGACGAAAAGGGCGGTTTCTCGATGACGGGCAAGCCGGAGTTCGACCGCATCGCCGAGTTCGGCTTTGTCTCGGGCCGCAGCTCGCACGAAGACCGCGTCGACACGATCCGCGACGTGTTTGCCACGTACGGCACGATGATCGACACCCACACTGCCGACGGCGTTAAAGTGGCGCGCGAAAACCTGACGCCGGGCGTGCCGATGGTGGTGCTGGAAACGGCGCTGCCGGCCAAGTTTGGCGACACCATTCGCGAAGCGCTGGACCGCGAGCCGGAGCGTCCGGCTGGCTACGCCGATATCGAATCGCTGCCGCAGCGTTTCGAAGTCATGCCGGCCGACGTTGACCGCATCAAGGGCTATATCGCCCAGCACACCGGTCTCTAAAACGATGGAAGCAGTGCCGGATGACGTAGCCGGAGCAGCCTTCGAGCGCTGCCTGCACGACATCCGCGCCTGCCGTGAGTGCAAGGGCGCCTTGGCGCATGAGCCTCGCCCTGTTGTGGTGGCGGATCGCCGTGCCCGCGTCCTGATCATCGGGCAGGCGCCCGGCCGCATCGTCCACGAAACCGGCATCCCCTGGAACGACCGTTCTGGGGACCGCTTGCGCCAGTGGCTGCAGATCTCATACGACGATTTCTACGCAGACAAGCGCATCGCCGTGGTGCCGATGGGTTTCTGCTTTCCCGGCACCGGCGCGAATGGCGATTTGCCCCCGCGCCCGGAATGCGCGCCAAAGTGGCATCGGCCGTTGCTGACCGCGATGCCCGATGTAAGGCTCGCGCTGCTGGTAGGCACTTATGCCCAGCGCAATTACCTCGACGTGCCGCGCGACTGGTCGTTGACCGACGTCGTACGCAATGGGCCCGTGCAGGACGCCGAGGGCCGCGTGCTGTTCCCGCTGCCACATCCGAGCCCGCGCAATCTCGCCTGGTTCAAACACAACCCGTGGTTTGACGCGCACATCGTGCCGGCGCTGCGGGCCGCGCTGGCCGACGCATTCGCTTGATACGCCTGCGCTGATGCATGGCATCGGTCTGGAACCGATACAATCGAAATCTCCTTTTCGATTCCGTTTCCCCATTCCCGCATGTCCGCCAACGATGCTCCCGCCGTCAAACCGTCCTTGCTGACGCTCGATGCGGCGCTGTCGCAACTGCTTGCCGCAGTGCGCGCTTTGCACGAGACCGAAACCGTGTCGACGTTGCACGCCAACGGGCGCGTCCTCGCGCAGGCCGTCCGCAGCAGCTTGAACGTGCCGCCCGCCGACAACACGCAAATGGACGGATACGCCGTGCGCGCGGCCGACATCACCGGGCCGGGCACGCGCCTGAAGGTGGCGCAGCGCATTCCCGCCGGCCATGTCGGCCAGCCGCTGAATGCGGGCGAGGCGGCGCGCATCTTCACCGGAGCATTGATCCCGCCGGGTGCCGATGCGGTGGTCATGCAGGAGCAATGCAAGGCTGACCCGGACACGGGCACCGTCGTCATCGACCACGTGCCGGAGTCCGGCGAATGGATCCGCCGTGCCGGCGAAGACATCGCCGATGGCGCCGAGATCCTGCCGCGCGGAACGCGCCTTGGCCCGCAGCAACTGGGCCTGGCAGCCTCGGTCGGCTGCGCCAATCTGCATGTGGTGCGCCGTCCGCGCGTGGCCGTGTTCTTTACCGGCGATGAGCTTGCCATGCCCGGCGAGCCGCTCAAGCCCGGCGCAATCTACAACTCCAACCGCTTCACGCTGCGCGCGCTGCTGGAAAACCTCGGCTGCGACATCACCGATTTCGGCATCGTGCCCGATACGCTGCAAGCCACGCGCGACACGCTGCGCGAAGCGGCCGAAGAACACGACCTCATCATCACCTCCGGCGGCGTGTCGGTGGGCGAGGAAGACCACATCAAGCCCGCGGTGGAAGCTGAAGGGCGCCTGAACCTCTGGCAGATCGCCATCAAGCCGGGCAAGCCGCTGGCCTTTGGCGAGGTGCGCCGGCCCGAAGGCATGGTCGGTGGCCCCACCGCGTTTTTCATTGGCCTGCCCGGTAACCCGGTGTCGAGCTTCGTCACCTTCTTGCTGTTCGTGCGACCGTTCATCCTGCGTCTGCAGGGCGTGGCCGACGTGGCACCAAAGCGTATCCCGATGCGCGCCGACTTTGCGCTGCCCAAGGGCGATCGCCGCAATGAGTTTCTGCGTGCGCGCATCAACGCCAACGGCGGGCTGGACCTGTTTCCCAATCAAAGCTCGGGCGTACTGACCTCCACCGTGTGGGGCGATGGCCTGATCGACAACCCGCCCAACCAGCCGATCGCGCCGTGCGATGTTGTCAGCTTCCTGCCGTTTGCGGGTCTGGTGTAAGGAGCGATGGCCATGCAGATTGATCTTCGTTTCTTTGCCAGCGTGCGCGAGCAACTCGGAACCTCGCAGGAGCAGGTGGTCGTGCCGGAGGCCGTGCGCACCGTCGGCGACGTGCGCCGCTGGCTGGCCCAGCGCGGTCCGGTCTGGGGCGAAACCCTGGCCGAAGGTCGTGCGCTGCGCATGGCGGTGGACCACCAGATCGTGCCGGCCGATACCGCCGTGCACGACGGCTGCGAAGTCGCATTCTTTCCGCCCGTGACCGGCGGCTGAGCGCAGGAGACCGACCATGTCCGTCCGTGTGCAGGAAGCCGACTTCGACCTCGGCGCCGAGATTGCAGCGCTGCGTGCCGGCCGCCCAAACATCGGCGCGGTGGCCAGCTTCATCGGCACCGTGCGCGACATCAACGACGGCACGGGTGTGTCGGAGATGGAGTTGGAGCACTATCCCGGCATGACCGAAAAGGCGCTCGCTGACATCGTGAGCGCGGCCATGCAACGCTGGGAGCTGATCGACGCGCTCGTCATCCACCGCGTTGGCAAGCTCAAACCGCAAGACCAGATCGTGCTGGTGGCGGTGGCGTCCAAACACCGCGGCGAGTCCTTTGCCGCGTGCGAATTCATCATGGATTACCTCAAGAGCGAGGCGCCGTTCTGGAAGAAGGAACAGACGCCTGAAGGCGCGCGCTGGGTCGATGCACGCGTTACGGACGACAAGGCGCTCGCCCGCTGGGGCATTGCCACCAACAACGCCGCGACACGCACGGCTGATCAGCCTGGCGCATCGGCGCAACCCAACGACTACGAATAACGAGGACGCGACCGCATGAGCGGAATGGGCTTTCTGGCAGTTGGGGTGGGTGCTGCGCTGGGAGCCTGGTTGCGCTGGGCGTTCGCCATCTTGTGGAACGCCATCAATCCGGCCTTGCCGTACGGCACGCTGGCAGCCAATCTGGTGGGGGGCTATCTGATTGGCGTTGCGGTGGGTTTTTTCGATACGCACGCGGGGCTGCCGCCTGAATGGCGTTTGCTCGTCATCACCGGTTTTCTGGGCGGGCTGACGACGTTCTCGACGTTTTCCAGCGAGGTTGTCGCCAACATCCTGGCTGGCGACCACCTGATGGGCGCGCTGCACATCGTGGCGCACCTGGGCGGCTCGCTGTTCCTCACCATGCTTGGGCTCTGGACGGTGCGCACGTTCAGTTGATCGCAAGACCAGTCGCGCAAATTGAGTTGCGAATGAGAAGTTTGGTTCACATACTGGTAGTGCCTGCGGTGGCTTAGGGACGTCCGGACGTGCAGTAGGGACGTGCAGTATCGAAGGCCGCCGCGGGTTGCTTTGTGTTGTTCCATCCATAACGAGAAGGAGACGCAATGAAACCAACCCGAACGGCGCGCCTGCGACGGCACGTCTCACCAAGCAACCTGATCGCCGCCGGTGCCGTGCTGCTGGCCGGCTGCGGCGTGTTGAGCGCCTGCGGCGGCAGCAATGATGGCAACAACGTGCCGGGCAATACCAAGCCGGCCTTTGCCGGCAAGGTGACCGTCAACCGGTACGACGGCGTATCCGACGACCTGCTGACCGCCGGCCTGGGCGCAAGCGGCCTAGCTTCGGCCGCCGCGCCGACCATCGCCAACCCGGCAGCGCCCACGACTGCCGAACTGCGCCGCCTGGCAATCTATGCCAACTACCGCGCGCTGGTCGACACGGCGGCCAAGGGCGGCTACGGCACGCTCTATGGCCCGAACGTCGATGCCAGCGGCAACGTCACACAGGGCTCCGGCATGATCCCCGGCACGGAATACGTGACGTACTCCGACGACGGCACAGGCCAGCAGAACGTGGTGCTGCTCGTGCAGATCCCGGACAGCTTCGACGTCAACAACCCCTGCATCATCACTGCCACCTCGTCGGGCTCGCGCGGTATCTACGGCGCGATTTCCACCGGCGAGTGGGGCCTCAAGCGCAAGTGCGCCGTGGCCTATACCGACAAGGGCACCGGCGCCGGTCCGCACGACCTGGCTACCGACACCGTCGCCCTGCAGGACGGCACGCGCACCACGCGCAGCGCAGCCGGGTCGAACGCGCACTTTGCCGCGCCGCTCACCAGCAGCCAGCTCGCCGCTTTCAACACGGCCACGCCGAACCGGCTGGCGTTCAAGCACGCGCATTCACAGCGCAATCCAGAGAAGGATTGGGGCCTGTTCACGCTGCAGGCCGTGCAATTCGCGTTCTGGGCGATCAACGACAAGGTCTCGGGGACGAGCGGTGCGTTGGTCGGCAGCGCGCTGCCGGTGCGTCCGGACAACACCATCGTCATCGCGTCGAGCATCTCCAACGGCGGCGGTGCGGCCATCGCAGCGGCGGAGCAGGACACCGGCGGGTGGATCGACGGTGTGGCCGTCGGCGAGCCCGGCCTGAACCTGCCGCCCAACACCGGTGTGCAGGTGGTGCGCGGCGGCACGACGCTGCCGACAACCGGCAAACCGCTGTTCGACTACGTGAGCTATGCCAACGTGTTCCGGCTGTGCGCGGCGTCGTCTGCGAGCGTTGCCACGGCACCGGCGCAGGCGTTCTTTGGCAGCCTCACGACGTTCCCGGCAGGTGCGCAGGCCAACCGCTGCGCAGCGCTCAAAGCGGCCGGGCTGCTGACGTCCACCACGGCAGCTGCCCAGGCTGACGAAGCCCTGCAGAAGATGCGTGCCTATGGCTGGGAGCCCGAATCGGACCTCGTGCACGCGTCGATGTCGTTCTACGAGATCGACCCATCGGTGGCGACCACCTTCGGCAACGCACTCTCGCGCGCCAGCGTGACCGACAACCTGTGCGGGCTAAGCTTCGCGGCAACTGACGCGTCGTTCCATCCGACGGCGGTGAACGCCACGGCGCTCGCGCAGATGGCGGCGCTCGGCAACGGCATTCCGCCCACCTCTGGCGTGCAGCTCGTCAACAACAACGCGCAGGGCGGGCCGACGCGCAGCAACCAGTCGGTGGACTCGACCGGCACGCAGGCGGCCAACCTCGATGGCGCGCTGTGCCTGCGGAATCTGCTGACAGGCGCCGATGCCGCTTCGCAATCGCTGCAGACGGGCATCAGCCAGACGCTGCGCACGGGCAACCTGCAGGGCAAGCCGGCGCTGATCGTGCAGGGCCGCAACGACGCGCTGCTGCCGGTCAACCATGGCTCGCGGCCGTACCTGGGGCTGAACGCCAAGGTGGAGGGCGGCTCGAGCAAGCTGTCGTATATCGAGGTGATGAACGCGCAGCATTTCGATGGCTTCATCGACCTTGTGCCCGGCTACGACACGCTGTTCGTGCCGCTGGTGCTGTATGAGCAGCGCGCGCTGGACGCCATGTACGCCAACCTGAAGAACGGCACGCCGTTGCCGCCGTCGCAGGTAGTGCGCACGACCCCGCGCGGTGGCACGCCCGGTGCTGCACCTGCCATCAACGCGGCAAACGTGCCGAACTTCACGAGCACGCCGGCCGCGGGCGACCGCATCTCGGTGAGCGTGTCGGGAGGTGTGGCGACGGTATCGGTGCCCAACTGATGCGATAGCCAGGACGATTTTGAAGCACTTGGGACGGCGGCGCGGCCAGCAGGCGCGCCGCCGTTTGTTCTGGCGCAAATCTGCATCAAAACTCGCGTTTCCATGCTTGAAAAGCCACCGAAGCTCCCTATCTTTCGGAGCAGTGAAACATTTTCCGCAAGGGGTTTTTAATGCGTTTGGACAAACTGACCACCCGCTTCCAGGAAGCGCTGGCCGACGCGCAGAGCCTGGCGCTGGGCAACGACAATCCGTACATCGAACCCGTCCATCTGCTGCTGGCCATGCTGCGCCAGCCGGATGGCGCGACCAAGAACCTGCTCGCCCGCGCGGGCGTCAACACGGGCGCGCTGGATACGGCGCTGGACCGCGCCATCAAGCATCTGCCGCAAGTGCAGGGTGGTGAACAGGTACAGGTCGGCCGTGATCTGGGCAACCTGCTGCAGCAAACCGAGAAGGAAGGCATCAAGCGCGGCGACCAGTTCATCGCCAGCGAGCTGTTCCTGCTGGCCGTGGCCGACGACAAGGGCGAGGCAGGCCGTATTGCGCGCGAACACGGCTTGTCGCGCAAGCCGCTCGAAGCCGCCATCGACGCCGTACGCGGCGGCCAGACCGTCGGCAGCGCCGAGGCCGAAAGCCAGCGCGAAGCGCTCAAGAAGTACACCATCGACCTCACCGAGATGGCCCGGATCGGCAAGCTCGACCCCGTCATCGGCCGCGATGATGAAATCCGCCGCGCCATCCAGATCCTGCAGCGTCGCACCAAGAACAACCCGGTGCTGATTGGCGAGCCGGGCGTGGGCAAGACGGCCATCGTCGAAGGGCTGGCGCAGCGCATCGTCAATGAAGAGGTGCCTGAAAGCTTGAAGAACAAGCGTGTGCTGGTGCTCGACATGGCGGGTCTGCTGGCCGGTGCCAAGTATCGCGGCGAGTTCGAGGAGCGCCTGAAGGCGGTGCTGAACGACATCGCCAAGGAAGAGGGCCGGACCATTCTCTTCATCGACGAGATCCACACCATGGTGGGCGCGGGCAAGGCCGAAGGCGCGATGGACGCCGGCAACATGCTCAAGCCGGCGCTTGCACGCGGCGAGCTGCATTGCATCGGCGCGACCACGCTGGATGAATACCGCAAGTACATCGAGAAGGACGCCGCGCTGGAGCGCCGCTTCCAGAAGGTGCTCGTGGGTGAGCCGAGCGTGGAGGCGACCATCGCCATCCTGCGCGGCCTGCAGGAGAAATATGAACTGCACCACGGCGTGGAGATCACCGACCCGGCGATCGTGGCTGCGGCTGAACTCAGCCACCGCTACATCACCGACCGCTTCCTGCCGGACAAGGCGATCGACCTGATCGACGAAGCTGCAGCGCGCATCAAGATGGAAATCGACTCGAAGCCCGAGGCGATGGACAAGCTCGACCGCCGCCTGATCCAGCTCAAGATCGAGCGCGAGGCCGTCAAGAAGGAAACCGACGAAGCGTCGCAGAAGCGCCTGGACCTGATCGAGCAGGAAATCGAACGCCTGCAGAAGGAATACGCCGATCTGGATGAAATCTGGAAGGCCGAGAAGGGCGCTGCGCAAGGTGCGGCGACGCTCAAGGAAGAGATCGAAAAGATCAAGCTTGAGATCGCCAAGCTGCAGCGTGAAGGCAAGCTCGACAAGGTGGCCGAGTTGCAATACGGCAAGCTGCCCGAGCTGGAAGGCAAGCTGAAGGCCGCCACCGCCGCCGAGTCTGCCGGCCAGAAGCAGCCGAACAAGCTGCTGCGCACGCAGGTGGGTGCCGAAGAGATTGCCGAAGTCGTCAGCCGCGCCACGGGCATCCCCGTGTCGAAGATGATGACCGGCGAGCGCGAGAAGTTGCTCAAGATGGAAGACCGCCTGCACGAGCGCGTGGTCGGCCAGGACGAGGCCGTGCGCCTGGTGTCGGATGCCATCCGCCGTTCACGCGCCGGCATTGCGGACGAGAACAAGCCCTATGGCTCGTTCCTGTTCCTGGGCCCGACGGGCGTCGGCAAGACCGAGCTGTGCAAGGCGCTGGCCGGCTTCCTGTTCGATTCGGAAGAGCACCTCATCCGCATCGACATGAGCGAGTTCATGGAGAAGCATTCCGTGAGCCGGCTGATTGGCGCGCCGCCCGGCTATGTCGGCTACGAGGAAGGCGGTTACCTGACCGAAGCCGTGCGTCGCAAGCCGTACAGCGTGGTGCTGCTCGATGAAGTGGAGAAGGCGCACCCGGACGTCTTCAACGTGCTGCTGCAAGTGTTGGACGATGGTCGCCTGACGGATGGCCAGGGCCGCACGGTCGACTTCAAGAACACGGTGATCGTGATGACGTCGAACCTCGGCTCGCAGCTCATCCAGCAGATGGCGACCGAACCGGCGGACGTGATCAAGGGTGCCGTGTGGCAGGAAGTGAAGACGCATTTCCGGCCCGAGTTCCTGAACCGCATCGACGAGGTGGTGGTGTTCCACTCGCTGGACCAACGCAACATCGAATCGATCGCGCGCATCCAGCTCAAGCGTCTGGCGGCACGCCTGGCGCAGATGGACCTGGCGCTGGAGATCAGCGACGAGGCAGTGGCCAAGCTGGCATCGGCGGGTTACGACCCGGTGTTTGGGGCACGGCCGTTGAAGCGGGCCATCCAGCAGCAGCTTGAGAACCCGGTGGCACGGATGATCCTGGAGGGCAAGTTTGCGCCCAAGGATGTGGTGCCGGTGGATTATCGGGATGGGCAGTTTTCGTTTGATCGGGTTGTGCACTGAGGCTGTGTAGTGGTGCGTTAAAAAGCCGCTCCGGAGGGTTCCGGAGCGGCTTTTTTGTTTTTGGCTTTTTGTTTTTGTTGGTGGTGCATCTCTGTTTCACCCCCTGCCGGGGGCGACTCACTTTCTTTGGCAAGACAAAGAAAGTGAGTCAGCCCCGCCAGGGGATGAAACCAGGGATGCACCAACAACAAAAAAACCGCCTCGGGGCAGGCAAATAACCCCAAGCTGCCCTAAAACCCGCCCCCGGGATGACTGGCAGCCCCTGCCTTGAACACGAAATTACTGACAGGCCCCCAAATGCCCCCGCGCCTCCAAAACCCTCAAGCCCCACCCCAAAACCCTCAACCTCCACCCCAAAACCCTCAACCTCCACCCTCCAAGGCTCGAACTCCACCCTCCAAGGCTCAACCTCCACCCTCCAAGAGTCGAGCTCCACCCTCCAAGACCCAAACTCCACCCCAAAACCCTCGCTCTCGCCCCTCCGACATTCAAACCGAGCAAAAAAATCAGCTGCCTTCGGCCCTCCAACACTCAAGCGTCACCCTAAAACCCTCAAGCTCCACCCTCCAACCCCCAAGCGCCACCCAAAAACACTCGACCCAACGTCTCTCCAAGGCCCGACCTCCACCCAAAACCCCCGGAGTCCCGCTGTCCGAGGCTCAAGCTCGGCTCTCCAACACCCAAAGCCGAGGGTTTGACCCTCAAGCGCCACGCCAGCACGCCCGCTCAAAGCCCTGGGCCCCGCATCCACGCAGCCCCAATTCCCGCCTTTATGCAAAAACCGATGAACATTCCCTGAAACCATTCGTTCCCCGCACAAGACCCGCTCGGTAGTCTTGCTCCTATTCCAAATCCATCAGAGATCAGAAACGGAGCTGCAAGATGATTCGCAAGTTTGTTTTCAACACGCTTGTACGTGCTACGGCGGCTGCCATCGTGGCGGGGGGAACCGTGGGTGCGCATGCGGCAACGACGCTGCTGAATGTGTCGTACGACCCGACGCGCGAGCTGTACAAGGAAATCAACACCGAATTCGCCAAGAAGTGGAAGGCCGAAACGGGTGAGGACATCACCCTGCGCGCTTCGCATGGCGGTTCGGGCAAGCAGGCCCGCTCCGTGATCGACGGGCTGGATGCCGATGTGGTGACGCTGGCGCTGGGCTACGACGTCGACGCGATCGCCGAGCGCGGCCTGACCGGCAAGGACTGGCAGAAGCGCCTGCCGCACAACGCCTCGCCATACACCTCGACCATCGTCTTCCTGGTGCGCAAGGGCAACCCGAAGGGCATCAAGGACTGGAATGACCTGGTCAAGCCGGGCATCGCCGTCATCACGCCCAACCCCAAGACCTCCGGCGGCGCACGCTGGAATTACCTGGCCGCCTGGGCCTATGCGCTGAAGCAGCCGGGCGGTTCGGATGCCACCGCCAAGGATTTCGTGCAGAAGCTCTACAAGAACGTGCCGGTGCTCGATTCTGGCGCGCGCGGTGCGACCACCACCTTTACCGAGCGCGGTATCGGCGATGTGCTGATCGCGTGGGAAGACGAGGCGCTGCTGGCGGCGCGCGTGGAAGGCAAGGACAAGTTTGACGTGGTGGTGCCGTCGATTTCCATCCTGGCCGAGCCGCCGGTGGCGGTGGTGGACAAGGTGGCCGACAAGAAGGGCACGCGCAAAGCTGCGGAGGCGTATCTCAAGTTCCTGTACACGCCGCAAGGGCAGGAGATCGGTGCGAAGAACTTCTATCGCCCGACCGACCCGGCCGTGGCGAAGAAGCACGAGAGCGAATTCCCGAAGGTGAAGCTGGTGACCATCGACGACACGTTCGGCGGCTGGCAGAAGGCGCAAAAGACGCACTTTGCCGATGGCGGGCAGTTTGACCAGCTCTATCAACCGGGCAAGTAAGGCCCCAAGCGACGCAACAATATCGAGTGATCCGCATCATGCAAATCCTGACCATTTCCGGCAGCCCTTCGGTGCAATCGCGATCTGCGCGTCTGCTGGGCCACGTGCGCGCGCAGCTCGAACGCGCCGGCGAGCGGGCGGATCACCTGGACCTGCGCAGCCTTCCCGCTGACGCGCTGCTCGGCGCGCAGGTGTCGGACCCCGCCATCGCCGATGCGGTGGCGCGGGTGGAAGCGGCGGGCGTGGTGATTCTTGCCACGCCGGTCTACAAGGCGGCCTACAGCGGGCTGCTCAAGACGTTTCTCGATCTGCTGCCGCAGAGCGGGCTGCGCGACAAGGTCGTGCTGCCGATTGCCACCGGCGGCAGCCTCGCCCACACGCTGGCGATCGACTACGCGCTGCGCCCCGTGCTGACGGCGCTGGCAGCGCGCTCGATCCTGCCAGGCATCTTTGCGGTCGACTCGCAGATCGTCGTGGCCGACGACGGCGTCACGGTCGACCCATCGCTGCAGCAGCGCCTGGACGACGGCGTGGAGCGCGTGCATCAGGCACTGGCGCTGGCACGGCATCCGACCGTGGCGCAGGTCATCGTTTCAAGCCGCAGCGCGGTGCGTGCCGCAACGCTCGCACATACGCAGGCCGACGCAGACCGAATGCGATGTCTGGCGTGATGCGCTGAACGCGCCGCCTTACACACGCAGCCAACACTTTCCCGTTGTTGTCACGCCGCGCAGCCGCTGCGCGCGGATCGTGCCGCCCATACACACCGCATCCACAAAATTCGCCATGAAAACCCACTCGCCCTTGCGCAGGACTTTGACCATTGCCGCCACGCTGCTTGCCACGCTCGGCGCGCCCGCCGCATTTGCCAACAGCGATGCGCCGCCCCCGACCGCTGCCAAGCAACTGCGCATCGGCTATCAGAAATACGGCACGCTGACGGTGCTCAAGGCACGCGGCACGCTGGAAAAGCGCCTTGCCGCCCAGGGCATCGAAGTGAAGTGGACCGAGTTTCCCGCCGGCCCGCAGTTGCTGGAAGGCCTGAACGTGGGCGCCATCGATTTCGGCACCACGGGTGAAGCACCGACGATCTTCGCGCTGGCTGCCGGGGCGCACCTCGTCTATGTTGGCAACCAGCCGCCCGCGCCGGCCGGCGAGGCGATCATCGTGCCGAAGACGTCGCCGCTCAAGAGCGTGGCCGATCTCAAGGGCAAGCGCGTCGCCTTCAACAAGGGCTCCAACGTGCATTACCTGCTGGTGAAGCTGCTGGAAAAGGCCAATGTGCCTTACAGCGATATCCAGCCCGTGTACCTGACCCCCGCCGATGCACGTGCCGCCTTCGAACGCGGCGCCATCGACGCCTGGGTGATCTGGGATCCGTTCTTTGCCGCGGCCGAACAACAACTGGGCGCGCGCGTGCTGGCCGACGGCACGGGCGTGGTCAACAACTCGCAGTATTTCCTGGCGTCGAAGGGCTATGCGGGCGCGCGGCCCGATGTGCTGAACATCGTGCTGGATGAACTGAAGAAGACCGACACCTGGGCCGCTGCCAACCCGAAGGATGTGACGACCATTCTCGGCCCGCAGCTCGGCCTGGAGCCTGCCGTGGTGGCGCGTTCGGTGTCGCGCATTGCGTACGGCATCCAGCCCGTGGGCGCCGAGGCGCTGGCCGACCAGCAGCGCATTGCCGATACGTTCCACGCACTCAAGCTGATCCCGCGCCCCGTCAAGGTGGCCGATGCTGCGTGGCAGCCGACCACCCAACAGGCAGCGCGCTGATTGCCATGACGATCGACATCCAACGCCGTCGCCTGCTGAACGCCACCGTGGCAGGCGCATCGCTGGCCACGCTTGGGCCCATCGCGCACGTCGCCAATGCGGCAACCGCCGCCCCGGCGGCTGCAGGTTTGCCGAAGGTGACGCCGCCCGCGCAACTGCGCATCGGTTTTCAGAAGAGCGCGGTCAACCTCGTGATCGTGAAAGAAAACCGGGCGCTGGAGCAGCGCTTTCCGGGTACCAAGATCAACTGGCTGGAGTTTCCGGCCGGGCCGCAGCAGCTCGAAGCGCTGTCTGCGGGCAGTCTCGACCTCGCCATCACGGGCGATACGCCGCCGGTGTTCGCGCAGGCAGCGGGCAAGGACTTGCGCTACGTGGGCGTGGAGCCGCCCAAGCCGGACAGTTCCGCCATCCTTGTGCAGCAGGATTCGACGCTCAAGACGCTGGCCGACCTGAAGGGCAAGCGCGTGGCGCTGCAGAAGGGGTCGAGCGCGCATTTCCTGATCGTGCGGGGCCTGCAGAAGGGCGGCTTGAGCTTTGCCGACATCCAGCCCGTGTACCTGACGCCGGCCGACGCGCGCGCCGCGTTCGAGCGCGGCAGCGTCGACGCCTGGGGCATCTGGGATCCGTACTACGCCGCCACGGAACTGGCGATCAAACCGCGCGTGCTGGCTACCGGGCGCACGCTGTCGTCCAACAACTCGTTCTACTTCGCCCCGACGGCCTTTACGGAAAAGCACGGCGACACCATCGCCGCCATCTTTGCAGAGCTGTCGCGTGCCGACCGGCTCGTGCAGGAAAACCGCAAGGAAGCCGCGCAGCGCATTGCAGATTTCTCCGGGCTGTCGCTGGCGACGGTGCATCTGTTCCTGTCACGCCGGCCGCCTTCGCCCGTGCGGCCGGTCACGCCGGAAGCGGTTGCCGAGCAGCAACGCGTGGCCGATGCCTTCCACGGGCTGGGGCTGATTCCGCGCCCGGTCAAGCCGATCGAACTGGTCTGGCACCCGACGCCCGCGCAACTGGCGATTGCCCAACGCTGAATACGATTCGAGGAGTTGTCATGCAAGTTTTCTGGTTCATCCCGACGCACGGCGACAGCCGCTATCTCGGCACCGCCGAGGGCGCCCGCCAGGTCGATCACACCTATCTGCAGCAGGTGGCCGTAGCCGCCGACACTCTCGGCTACGAGGGCGTGCTGATCCCCACCGGCCGCTCGTGCGAAGACCCGTGGATCGTGGCCGCGAGCCTGATTCCGGTAACGAAGCGTCTGCGTTTTCTGGTGGCGGTGCGCCCCGGGCTGATGGCACCCACGCTGGCCGCCCGCATGGCCGCCACGTACGACCGTCTGTCGAACGGCCGCTTGCTGGTGAACCTCGTCACGGGTGGCGACCCGTCGGAGCTGGCCGGCGATGGCCTGTTCCTGGACCACGCGCAGCGCTATGAAGCCTCGGAAGAGTTCATCCGCATCTGGCGTGAAACGCTCGCGGCCAGCCACGAAGGCGCCGCGCTGGATTACACCGGCAAGCACCTCAGCGTGAAGGGCGCGAAGGTGTTGTATCCGCCCGTGCAGCGGCCGCATCCGCCGGTGTATTTCGGTGGGTCGTCGGAAGCGGCGCACGAACTGGCGGCCGAGCAGGTCGACACGTATCTCACCTGGGGCGAACCGCCTGCGGCCGTGGCCGAGAAGCTGGCCGACGTGCGGGCGCGCGCTGCCAAGCATGGCCGCACCGTGCGCTTCGGTATCCGCCTGCACGTGATCGTGCGCGAGACGGACGATGAAGCCTGGGCTGCCGCAGACAAGCTCATCAGCAAGCTCGACGACGATACCGTTGCGCGCGCGCAAGAGGCCTTCCGCAAGATGGATTCGGCCGGCCAGCAACGCATGGCTGCGCTGCATGCCAACGGCGTCAAACGCACGCGCGCCGATCTGGAGATCAGCCCGAACCTGTGGGCTGGCGTGGGGCTGGTGCGCGGCGGTGCCGGCACGGCGCTGGTGGGCGATCCGCAAACCGTGGCCGCACGCATGCAGGAATACGCCGAGTTGGGCATCGATACGTTCGTGCTGTCCGGTTATCCGCATCTGGAAGAGGCGTATCGCTTTGCCGAACTGGTGTTTCCGCTGTTGCCGCGCTCGGTGCGCGACAAGCTGCCGGGCAACGTGCTGAACGGCCCGTTTGGCGAGGTGATCGCCACCGGCATCGTGCCGCGCGTGGCGGCAAGCTGAGCCGAGAGGAGCGAGGCGATGGCATCCAAGTCGAAACCGAAGGCAAACACTTTCCTGCGTTCCGCCCAGCAACGACTGGCGCCGTGGATCGTGCCGCTTGTGCTGCTGGTGCTGTGGCAGGCATCGGCCCAATGGGGCTGGTTGTCGAACCGCATCCTGCCGGCACCGCTGGACGTGGCGAAATCCGCCGTCGCGCTGGCACGCTCCGGCGAGCTGTGGACGCACGTGGCTGTGAGCACGTGGCGCGCGCTGCTGGGCTTCGTGATCGGTGGTTCGCTGGGGCTGGCGCTGGGCTTGCTGACCGGCACCTTCCGCACCGCCGAGACCCTGCTCGACACCACGCTGCAGATGGTCCGCAACATCCCGGTGCTGGCGCTGATTCCGCTGGTGATCCTGTGGTTCGGCATCGATGAATCGGCCAAGTTGTTCCTCGTGTCGCTGGGCGTGTTCTTCCCGATCTACCTGAACACGTATCACGGCATCCGCTCGGTCGATCCGGCTCTGGTGGAGATGGCCCGCAGCTACGGCCTCTCGCGAGCGCAGCTGTATCGCGAGGTGATCCTGCCCGGTGCGCTGCCGCAGATCCTGGTGGGCGTGCGGTTTTCGCTCGGCCTGATGTGGGTGACGCTGATCGTGGCGGAGACGGTGTCTGCGCAGGCCGGCATCGGCTACATGACGATGAATGCGCGCGAGTTCCTGCAGACCGATGTGGTGCTGCTGGGCATCCTGCTGTACGCGTTGCTCGGCAAGCTGGCGGATTGGTTGTCGCGCGGGCTGGAACGTTACTGGCTGCGCTGGCACCCCGGTTATCAAGCAGCGGCCTGAGGCTGAATTGGAGAGACGCATGCAAAGCAACGCCACTGAACACGCCGCGCTGGCCGGCACCGCCTTGCACATCGAACACGTCGTCAAACGCTACGGCGATCGTGAAGTGCTGCACGGCATCGATCTGGACATCACCCCGGGCGAGTTTGTCGTCATCGTCGGGCGCAGCGGCTGCGGCAAGAGCACGCTGCTGCGGCTGATCGCCGGGCTGGAAGGCGTTGACGATGGCCACCTGCGTCGCGATGGCGACGCCGAAGACGGCCTGCACGACGATGCCCGCGTGATGTTCCAGGATGCCCGCCTGCTGCCGTGGAAGAAAGTGCTCGACAACGTTGCGCTTGGGCTGCTGAAGACACAGCGTGCGCAAGCCGCTGAAGTGCTCGCGCAAGTCGGGCTGGCCGAGCGGGCAGGGGAATGGCCCGCGCGCCTGTCGGGCGGGCAGCGCCAGCGTGTGGCATTGGCGCGCGCGCTCGTGCATCGACCGCGCCTGCTGCTGCTGGACGAGCCGCTGGGCGCGCTCGACGCGCTCACCCGCATCGACATGCAGAACCTGATCGAAGGCCTGTGGCAACGCCTCGGCTTTACCGCCGTACTTGTTACGCACGATGTGGCCGAGGCGGTGGCGCTGGCCGACCGCGTGGTGCTGATCGAAGACGGTCGCATTGCGCTGGACGAACGCATTGATCTGCCGCGTCCGCGCCACCGTGGTTCGCCCGCGTTTGCCCGGCTGGAAGAAGCCATCCTCAACCGCGTGATGCAGCGCAAGATCGATCCGAATGAAGTGACCGATGTGCGTTCGCACACGGCGTGGGCATCACCCTTTGACGTGTCGGCCACTGCCGTGCGCTGGGCCGTGTAAGGCGCTGCAAACCTTTCTCCTGAAAACATTCATTGGCACGTAGTGCCGTTGTCACCTAAGAAGGAACATCATGAGCATTCAAGCGATTAACGTACGCAACCAGTTTCGCGGGCAGATCAAGGAGATCATCCGGGGCGACGTGCTCTCGGAGATCGACGTGGAGACCCCGGCCGGCATCGTGACCTCGGTCATCACCACGCGCTCGGTCGATAGCCTTGGCCTGAAGATCGGCAGCGAAGTCGTTGCGCTGGTGAAGGCGACTGAAGTATCGATCGCCAAACTGTAAGGACGGGGAGGAGACGGCGACCCAACAAGGAGCCTCACCCATGAGCCTGATGCACACCACAGCACTCGCACAATTTCTCGGCACGTTGCCGAGCGCCCCGACACCGGACCGCCAGTTGTGGCGCGACGCCGCTGGCCGCGTGCAGGGCCAGTTCTTCCACTGCGCGCTGACCAGCCTGTTTGAACCGGTCTGGCAGCTTGCTGCGGATGGCTCGCTTGCCCCCGCCGGCCACGAAGCGCTGATGCGCACCTGGACGCGCGACGGCGATCTGGGCCTGAACCCGTGGAAGGTGTTTTCGCTGGCGTCGGATGACAGCACGCTGGTCGAACTGGACCGCCTGTGCCGGCTGGTGCATACGCTCAACTATTTTTCGCGCACCGACGCGCGGCGGCTGGTTGTCAACGTGCATGGCCGGTTGCTGGCGGCGGTGGCGGCCGACCATGGCAAGGCGTTCCATCGCGCGGTGACGGCGCTGGGGCTGCATCCCGAGCAGTTCGTCATCCAGGTGCCGTCCACGGCGAATGACGATCTGGGGTTGCTGCTGTTCGTGGTGGACAACTACCGGCGCAACGGTTTTGCCGTGGCCGTGCAGGCATCGGACCCGGCGGAAGCTGGCGCGCTGCTCGTGCATGCCAAGCCGGCGTACCTGAAGCTCGATGCGCGGCGCGATTGGCGTACGCGGAACGTGGTGTCGCTGGCCGATTCCGCGCGTGAGTTGGGCGTGACGCTGGCATTGCGGCGTTGCGAACGCCCGAGCGATCTGGAGCTGGCACGGGCGGCCGGTATCGCCTATGTGCAGGGCAGCATCCTGCCCGGCGCGGAACCTGAGCCGGACGCTGTACCCACGCCACTGGTGATACCGATGGCGCAGGCGCCGCTGGTGCAACAGCAGCAGTGCGCGGCGGGCATTTCTCTGACGCAATGAGCACGATATGGCACGCAGCGCACTCGCAACCGCATCGGACGCATCCGCCTGGCAGTGGCCGGCAGACGCCGTCATCCTGACCGTTCCTGGTTTGCATGGCAGCGGCCCCGGCCACTGGCAGACGCGCTGGGAGCAGCGCTTCCCGGCGTGGCGTCGCGTGGTGCAGACGGATTGGTCGACGCCTGACTTGCCGCGCTGGTCTGCCCGTGTGGGCGAAGCGGTGCATACGACACTGGCCGAGCGACCACCGACGCGCAGCAAGCGCCCGGTGATCCTGGTGGCGCATAGCTTCGGCTGCCTGGCGTCATTGCATTGGGCGGTGCAGACGAAGGAGGCGGTGGCTGCGGTGCTGCTCGTCGCGCCCGCCGATCCGGACAAATTCGGTGTGCGGGATCTGCTTCCGGACCACGCGTTGCCGTTTCCCATCACGCTTGTTGCCAGCCGCAATGACCCGTGGATGCCGCAAGGCAGTGCCATCGACTGGGGCGCGCGTTGGGGCGCCGAGTTTATTGACGCCGGCGAGGCTGGCCATATCAACGCTGACTCCAACCTTGGCGACTGGGACGCTGGCTTGACAGTGCTTGATCGCCTGATCGGTCGCGCAAGTGCACAAGAAACCACTCGCGACGGCGCCGACTGGCAAGCCCAGTGGGATGTCTTACCGAGCACCCCTTATATCTAAAACGATGATGCACATGCGCAAATATTCGTTTTCGTCATAAGAACACTTCGCCACAATCGGTTCATCTGCATATCGGCCGCAGTGTTTTTTGCCCTGCGGCCATTTTTATCGGTGCGCTGATGAGCCTGTCTTCTGCGTTTTCTTTGTCCAAGCGGCGTAAGCCCGCCAATGTGCTGCCCGGTTTCGGGCTGGCGCTGGGCTTTTCGCTGCTGTACCTCGCGCTGATCGTCCTGATTCCGCTGTCGGCGACCGTCCTCAAGACGTTCACCATGACGTGGGATGCGTTCTGGACGACCGTCACCGCGCCGCGCGTGGTGGCGTCGTACAAGCTGACGTTCGGCGCCTCGCTAATCGCGGCAGTGATCAACCTCGTGTTCGGGCTGATCGTGGCGTGGGTGCTGGTGCGCTATCGCTTTCCGGGCAAGCGGCTGATCGACGCGTTGGTGGACCTGCCGTTTGCGCTGCCGACTGCAGTGGCCGGCATCGCGTTGACTGCGTTGTACGCGCCGAATGGCTGGATCGGCTCGCGGCTGGAGCCGCTGGGGCTGAAGGTCGCATTCACGCCGCTGGGGATCGTGGTGGCGCTGACGTTCATCGGCCTGCCGTTTGTTGTGCGCACGGTGCAGCCGGTGCTCGAAGACTTGGAGGCCGAACTCGAAGAGGCCGCAGCCAGCCTGGGCGCCACGCGCTGGCAGACCTTCATTCGCGTGATTCTGCCGACCTTGCTGCCTGCATTGCTGACGGGTTTTGCGCTGGCCTTCGCCCGTGCCACGGGCGAGTACGGCTCGGTCATCTTCATCGCCGGCAACATGCCGATGGTCTCGGAGATCACGCCGCTGATGATCTATTCCAAGCTGGAGCAATTCGATTACGCGGGGGCCACGGCCATTGCCGTCGTCATGCTCGGTATCTCGTTCACGCTGCTGCTCGTGATCAACCTGCTGCAAGCCTGGACGCGCCGCCGCGGCAATCGCAATGACGCCATCGAGCGTGCCCCCGAACCCCCGACCGCCAACGCGGCAGCTGGAGCCTGACATGGCCGGTACTGTTTCCCGTCAACCTGGTCAGGCGCCCGCAGTGGGCCGGCGTGGTGCCACCGCCGAATCAGCCTGGGTGCGCGCAACGCTGATTCTGGTTTCGTTCGCGTTCCTGGCGCTGTTCCTGTTCGTGCCGCTGGCGAGCGTGTTTGTCGAAGCGTTCAAGAAAGGCGTTGACGTGTATCTCGAAGCGCTCATCGAGCCCGATGCGCTTTCGGCGATCTACCTAACGTTGACCACCGCCGCGATTGCCGTGCCGCTGAACGTGGTGTTTGGCGTGGCGGCGGCGTGGGCCATCGCCAAGTTCGAGTTTCGCGGCAAGAACCTGCTGCTGACGCTGATCGACTTGCCGTTTTCGGTATCGCCCGTCATTGCCGGCCTGATCTACGTGCTGCTGTTCGGCGCGCAGGGCTGGTTCGGGCCGTATCTCTCCGATCACGATTTCAAGGTCATTTTTGCGGTGCCCGGTATTGTGCTGGCCACCGTGTTTGTCACGTTTCCGTTTGTGGCCCGCGAGCTAATTCCGCTCATGCAGGCGCAGGGCAGCGAAGAGGAAGAGGCCGCCATCGTGCTCGGCGCATCGGGCTGGCAGACGTTCTTTCGCGTGACGCTGCCGAACATCAAGTGGGGCCTGCTGTACGGCGTGATTCTCTGCAACGCGCGGGCGATGGGCGAGTTTGGTGCGGTGTCGGTGGTGTCGGGCCACATTCGCGGGCTGACCAACACGATGCCGCTGCACGTGGAAATTCTCTACAACGAATACAACTTTGCGGCCGCGTTTGCCGTGGCCTCGCTGCTGACGTTGCTGGCGCTCGTCACGCTGGCGCTGAAGACGCTGGTCGAATGGCGCAGCCGCCGCGAACTGGCCGATGCGGATGCCGGCGTGGGCGAAGGCCCGGGGCAGCGCGTTGCACAACAAACACCCAATTCGCATTCGCACGTCTCCGTGCAATCTCCGCTCGAAGGGAGCGTCGCATGAGCATCCAGGTTCAACACATCACCAAGCGCTTTGGCAACTTCGTTGCCCTCAACGATGTCTCGCTCGACTTCAAGCAGGGCGAGCTGACCGCGCTGCTGGGGCCCTCGGGCTGCGGCAAGACCACGCTGCTGCGCATCATCGCGGGGTTGGAGCATGCGGATTCGGGCAGCATCCACCTGAACGGCGAAGACGCATCGGACCAGCATGTGCGCGAGCGCCAGGTCGGCTTCGTGTTCCAGCATTACGCGCTGTTCAAGCACATGACGGTGTTTGAGAACGTGGCGTTCGGCCTGCGTGTGAAACCGCGTGCGCAGCGGCCGAGCGAAGCGCAGATCCGCGCCAAGGTGAAGGAGCTGCTGGAACTCGTGCAGCTGGATTGGCTGGCCGATCGCTACCCGCCGCAACTGTCGGGCGGGCAGCGTCAGCGGATTGCCCTGGCGCGCGCGCTGGCGGTGGAGCCGCGTGTGCTGCTGCTCGACGAGCCCTTCGGCGCGCTCGATGCCAAGGTCCGCAAGGAATTGCGCCGCTGGCTGCGCCGTCTGCATGACGATCTGCACGTCACCAGCCTGTTCGTCACGCACGACCAGGAAGAAGCGCTGGAAGCGGCCGACAACGTGGTGCTGATGAACCGCGGCGAGGTAGAGCAGGTCGGCAGCCCCGACGCGGTCTACAACACGCCGGCCACGCCGTTTGTCTATGGCTTCCTGGGCAACGTGAACCTGTTCCACGGGCGCCTGGAAGAAGGCGAGGGCGGCAGCGTGCTGCACGTGGGCGATTCCGCCATTGCTGTGCCGTCGGGTGGCGTGGATTCGTCGCGTGCCGATCAGGCGGTAGCCTTCGTGCGTCCGCACGAGATCGACTTGGAGCGCTATGCGCCGGGCGCCGAGGGCATTCCCGTCATGCTGCGCCGCGCGCTCACGCTCGGCGCCATCGCGCAGCTTGAGCTGGAGCGCGAAGACACCGACGACATCATCGAAGTCTCCCTGCCCATCGAGCGCTTCCGCGCCGAGGGTTTCCGCGAAGGCGAAACGCTGGTGGTGCGCCCGCGCGCCATTCGCGTGTTCGCGCAAGGCAACGCACGGCCCGTCGCGCAAGCCGCCGTGTAACACGACGCTCCGACGACAACCAATACGAGAGGACACGAGCCATGAACTTCCAGCAACTGCGTTCCATCCGCGAGGCGGTGCGCCGCCAGTTCAACCTGACCGAAGTCGCCAACGCGCTGTACACGTCGCAGCCCGGCGTGTCGCGCCAGATTCGCGAGCTGGAGGATGAGCTTGGCGTGGAGATTTTCGAGCGCTACGGCAAGCGCCTCACCGGCCTGACCGAACCGGGCCGCGAGATCGTCCGCATTGTCGAGCGCCTGCTGCTCGAAGCCGAAAACCTGCGCCAGGCCGGCGAGGAATTCTCCGGCCGCCAGTCCGGCCGCCTGACCGTGGCAACCACGCACACGCAGGCCCGCTATGCCCTGCCGAAGGTGGTGCAGTCGTTCCGCAAGGAATATCCGCATGTCACGCTGGCGCTGCAGGAGGCATCGCCCTCGCACATCGTCGAGCTGCTGCTGACGGGCCAGGCCGATATCGGTATCGCTACCGAGGCCGTGGCCAACGAGCCGGGGCTGACGTCGTTCGAGGCGTACCGCTGGCGCCACGTGCTGGTGGTCAGCCCGGATCATCCGCTGACCAAGAATCCGCTGCCTACGTTGGAAGATGTAGCGCAATACCCGCTCATCACCTACGACGCCGGCTTCACTGGCCGCCGCAACATCGACGCCGCATTTGCCGGCGCCGGACTGCACCCGGAGATCGTGCTGACCGCCATGGATGCGGACGTCATCAAGACCTACGTGGCGCTGGATGTGGGCGTGGGCATCATCGCGTCGATGGCGTATGACGGACGCAAGGACGACAACCTCGTCTGCATTGGGGCAGATCATCTGTTCGAGCCGAATACCACGCGTGTGGCGGTGCGCCGTGGCGCGTATCTGCGCGCCTATGCACACGACTTTATCGGGATGTTTGCGCCGCACCTCTCCCGTGACACGGTGGCGGAAGCGGTGGCTTCCACGGTGGTGAGCCAGTCCGCGCGGGAGGCGTTGGCGGCATAGCCACGGCTGCTGTGTGTCGGCGGAGCCGGTTGCGCGCCGTTCATCCGCCCGATTCCGCCATTCGTCGCACGCCCGTGGCGCCGGCCCAGGCGTCATTCCTATACTGCGGACATCTTCGGTTCCACCAGAGACCGCCATGTCCGCCGTGCCTTACACCCAAACTTCCCCATCCGTTGAATCCGACGACGCTCTGCTGCGCCGCGCCCGACACCGCGCCGGTGCGCGCCTGGGGTTCCGCATTCACCTGCTGTCGTTCCTGGCCGTGAATGCCGGGTTGGCGGCGATCGCGCTGTCGCGTGGGCAGTTCTGGTTTGTGTGGCCGCTGCTGGGCTGGGGGTTGGGCGTGGCTGCGCACGGGTTGAGCCTGGCCTGGAGCCAGGGCAACGGTTACCAGCGCATGGTCGACCGGGAACTCGCCCGTTTGCGCGAACAGGCCGGCCGCCGGTGATGCGGGAAACCCCAAGCTTCAACGCCGGAGAACCGTCCGGTAAGATCGCCCGCATGTTCGCCAATGTGTCCTTCCCTTCGCTTGCCGATTGCCTGCACCTTGCCCGGCGCTGGGTGATCCGCTACGCCGTCATCATCGTCATCAATACGCTGATTGCGGCCGTGCTGGCGTTCGGCATCCGGCCGGAAGAGACGTTCTGGAAAGATTTTGTCTTCAGCCAGGCGATCGGGCTGTCGATGTTCTCGCTGATCGGTATACCGCGCCATGTGCTCTGGGGCGACGGTCCGCCCAACAAGAAGGTGTTTCCGTGGATCATCGTGGGCGCAGTGCTGATCGGCGTGCCGCTCGGGCAGTGGATTGCGCGGACGATCCTGTGCCTGAACAACCCGACCCCGGAACCTTGGCGCGCCGACAGCCTGCGCATGAGTTTCATCATCGCCATGCTGGCCGCGCTTGGCGCAACGTATTACTACTGGTCGCGCGGCAAGCTGGCCGCATTGCAGCGCCAGGCTGCGCTCGACGCGCTGGAGCGCGAAGAAGCCGAGAAGCAGGTCGTGCGTGCGCAACTGATGGCGCTGCAGGCGCAGATCGAGCCGCACTTCCTGTTCAACTCGCTCGCCCACGTCGATGTGCTGATCGCTCGGGACCCGGCTGCCGCGCGGCGGTTGCTGCAGCATTTGATCGGCTTTCTGCGCAGCTCGCTCTCGCACGCACGCGCCGAGCAGTGCACGCTGGCGCAGGAGTTTGCGCTGCTGCGCGCGTATCTCGACATCCAGGCGCTGCGCTTTGGCAATCGCCTGCGTTTCTCGCTGGCGCTGGACGATGCCATCGCCAACATCGTCATCCCTCCGATGCTGATTCAGCCGCTGGTGGAAAACGCCGTGGTGCACGGCATCGAGCCCGCGCGCGAGGGCGGGGAAATCGCCCTGTCTGCTCGGCTGGCTGCTGGCAGCGAGGGCGAGCGCCTCGTGCTGGAAGTGCGCGACACGGGTGTCGGTTTCGGCAACGATGGCGCCACGGGCTCGGGGCTGGGCCTCACGCATGTACGTGAACGTTTGTCGCGCCTGTTCGATGGCGACGCGCGCCTGACGATCACCGAGACCGTGCCGCATGGCGTGACGATCATCGTCGAATTGCCGCTGGCGCACGAAACAGCGCGCACACCGTCTCAAGCCGACGCGCCGGAATGGCGCTGCCGCTTTTCTCGCCCAACCTCCCGCTCAACCGCCAACGCTACCGGCGCGCTCTCATCGCGCGCATCCGCCGGAACCTGATCGATGCCTGCTTCCCCACGCGTGCTCATTGCCGATGATGAACCGGCACTGGCTGAAAACCTTGTCGCTGAACTGGCGGCGCTATGGCCCGAGGCCACGTTGCTGCCGGCCGTGCACGATGGCCAATCCGCGCTCGACGTGATTGACGATGCGGCCGACGGGCAGGGGCCCGATGTGGTCTTTCTCGATATCCGCATGCCGGGGCTATCGGGCATTGATGTGGCGCGCGAGCTGTCGCAGCGGGAAGTTCGCCCGCTGGTGGCGTTCGTTACCGCGTATGACCAGTTCGCGCTTGATGCCTTCGAGCAAGCCGCGGTCGACTATGTGCTCAAGCCTGTGCAGACCGAGCGCCTGGCCGAGACCGTCAAGCGGCTGAAGGACCGGCTCGGCACGCGCCCGAACGGCAACGCCGCCGCCACTCCCACCGCCGCCACGGACCCCGCGCAGACGCTGGCTGAGCTTGTCGAGCGCCTTGCGGGCCTGCAGGGCGCCGCGCAAACGCGGGCCACGCCGCAGGGCGGCTATCTGCGCTTTATCAAGGCGCTGGTCGGGCAGGAAGTGCGCTTCATCCCCGTGGATGACGTGATCTATCTGGAAGCGACGGACAAGTACGTCAACGTGGTCGCGGGCAGCGGCGAATCCCTGATCCGCACCAGCCTGCGTGACCTGCTGACCCAGCTCGACCCGGAGCACTTCTGGCAGGTGCACCGCGGTACGGTGGTCAACGTGGCGCATGTATCGAGCGCCGTGCATCTGTCGCTGGGCCGCCTGGGGCTGAAGATCCGCGGGCGCACCGAGACGCTGCCCGTCGCGCGGCAATACGCACATTTGTTCCGGCAGATGTAGCCGCCGCGGCGGCGTGTTCCGCTATGATCCATTGTGTCGTCAACGGATCGAGAGCGAGAGCAGCCGCCATGGAGACACCAGTCGCACGCCACGCCAGCAACGTTGCCGAGCCACGCCACGGCGGCCAGATCCTTGTTGATGCGCTGTTGGCCCACGGCGTCGACATGGCCTTTGGCGTGCCCGGCGAGAGCTATCTCTCGGTGCTCGAAGGCTTCTACCAGCGCCGCGACCGCGCACGCTTCATCGTCTGCCGGCAAGAGGGCGGCGCCGCCAACATGGCGGACGCCTACGGCAAACTCACTGGGCGGCCCGGCATCGTCTTCTGCACACGCGGGCCGGGCGCCACCAACGCCAGCATTGGCGTGCACACCGCATTTCAAGACTCCACGCCGCTGATCCTGTTCATCGGCCAGGTCGGCCGAGATTTCGTCGACCGCGAAGCGTTTCAGGAAATCGACTACCGCCGCATGTTCGGCCAGATGGCCAAGTGGGTCGCGCAGATCGATAGCGTCGAACGCATCCCAGAATACATCGCACACGCCTTCCATACCGCCACCGCGGGCCGGCCCGGCCCGGTGGTGCTGGCGCTGCCCGAAGACATGCTGACCGAGGTTGCGACCGTGCCGGATGTGCCGCCCGAGGTGGCAACGAAAGCCCGGCCGATGGCGTGGCCCGGTCCGCATGACCTTGCGCGGCTGAAGACGCTGTTGCAGAACGCCGAGCGCCCGATGCTGCTGCTGGGCGGTTCCGGCTGGACGCCGCAAGCCGCCGCCCGCATGCAGGCCTTTGCCGAGCGGTGGAATCTGCCCGCAGGCTGCGTGTTCCGCCGGCAAGACCTGTTCGACAACCGCCACCCGAATTACGCCGGCGATGTCGGCATCGCCATCAACCCGAAGCTCGCGGCGCGCGTCAAAGAGGCCGACCTGGTGCTCGCCATCGGCACACGCCTGGGCGAGATGACGACCTCGGGCTACACGCTCTTCGATGTGCCTCGCCCGAAGCAGACGCTGGTGCATGTGCATGCCGGCGCAGAGGAGTTGGGCCGCGTCTACCAGGCGGACCTGATGATTCATGCATCGATGCCGGCGATTGCGGAAGCGCTGGACGGCGTGTCGCCGGATGCGCCGCCGCGTTGGTCCGCCTGGACAGAAGCCGCCAACGCCGATTACCTCGCCAACATCGTGCCGCCGCCGTTTGGAGGCAAGGGCATCGACATGGCCCGCGCGATGCGTTGGCTGCGCGATCGCCTGCCGCACAACAGCATCCTGACCAATGGCGCAGGCAACTACGCCACGTGGCTGCATCGCTTCTACCAATATGGCGCCCTGGCGGCAGGCTCGCGCACGCAATTGGCGCCGACCAGCGGGGCGATGGGCTATGGCGCGCCCGCCGCAGTGGCGGCCAAAATCATCTGCCCCGACACGCCCGTCATCTGCATGGCCGGCGACGGCTGCTTCCTGATGAACGGGCAGGAGCTGGCGACCGCCATGCAGTACAACGCGCCGGTGATCTTTATCGTGGTCAACAACGGCATGTACGGGACCATCCGCATGCACCAGGAACGCGAGTACCCCGAGCACGTCAGCGGTACCGAGCTGCGCAACCCGGACTTTGCAGCGCTGGCCAGAGCCTACGGCGCTGAAGGGCACACGGTGCGCTCGCTCGAAGGCTTTCAGTCGGCGGTGGAAACCGCGCTGGCAGCAAGCGTTGCGTCCGTCATCGAGGTGCAGACCGATCCGAACATCATCAGTCCACGTGCGACGATCGATTCGTTGCGTGCACAGTCGCGCAGTTGATTCCGCTTTCGTTTTTTGTTTCTTTGTTTTTGCCACGCCAAACCATCCATTGCCATGACGATGATTCCCGTGACTGATTTGTGCGACATGCACGAAGACAAGCTGGTGTACGGCAGCCTGCGTGTGCTCACGCCGGTATTTCGCAGCTTTGGCAAGCGCGCCGCGTTTGCCGGCCCGGCTTCCACGCTCAAGGTGTTTGAGGACAACGGCCTGGTACGCGCCGCGCTGGAAGAGCAGGGCGCTGGCCGCGTGCTGGTGATCGACGGCGGCGGTTCGCTGCGCTGCGCGCTGGTGGGCGGCAACCTCGGCAAGCTGGCCGAAGAGAACGGTTGGGAGGGCATTCTGCTCAACGGCTGCGTGCGCGATACGCGCGAGCTGGCCGAATGCAACGTCGGCATCCACGCCCTGGCGGTGCATCCGCGCAAGAGCATCAAGAAGAACGCCGGGCAGCGCGAGGTGGGCGTGCAGATGCCGGGTGCGTACATCCAGTCCGGCGAGTGGGTCTATGCCGATGAAGACGGCGTGCTGGTTTCGCAGGACATGCTCGAATGACCCGCGCCAATGCCATCCACGTATTCGTCTACGGCACGTTGCGCGCCGGTGAGGCGAATGATTTGCGGGTTGCCGCAGCCAAGCGCGGCATTCCCGAACCGGAACTGCTCGGTACCGCCACGTTGCACGGCCGCCTGTACGACTTTGGCGCGTACCCCGGCCTCGTGCTGGACCCGACCGGCACCGCCGTGCGTGGCGATGTGTATCGGATCGACGCGGCGCTCGTTCCCGTGCTGGACGAGATCGAAGAGGTGTACCCCGGCGGCGAAGCGTTGTTCCTACGCGAGAACCACGCCGTCATGCTGGGCAGCGAACCGGTCGACTGCATCGTCTATCCGGTCAGTCCGCAGCACATTGCAGGGCGGCTCGTCATCACGGGCGGAGATTGGGTGGCGCATCGAATGTCTCGAAGCTGATTCCGATTTTGAGGGGGTGGGGCGCACGATATAATTCGCGCGCTGTTCGTTCGAGCAGCCGGGTTTAGCAGCCCACCAGATGTGCCATCTAGACGGACAATGTCCGGTGCTTGTGCACGCCTATGCTTCATGGCGGGCCGGGCGGTGAGACCTTCGGGTCTGCCGGTTTCTAGATGGCCGGTCTGCTAACGCCGTCGTCAGGCCCGCCACCCTCGTTTAGCAGCGAGCGGCTGGCCTCTTCATCTAGGAGACGTCATGTCTTTCGCATCAAGCGGGCATCGCCCCGCGTCGTATCCCTCGCCACCGCCCTGCATCTCCTGGCCTCCGTTTTACGGAGGTGCACGTTGAACGCGCTACGCCACTACCAATCGGGCGCCCTCGAAGCCAAGGATTTTCTCTTCCGTACGCACATTGATGCGCGTGCCGGCCGGCCCTTCGTGGCCATGCGGCTGCGCTCGAAAATCGACGGCATCACGCATGCGCTGCCGCGCGAGTTTCGGGCCGGTTTCATCGATGCGATCTATCTGTTTGTAGCAGCGGCCCTGCGGGGCAAGGCGCCGGATCTTCTGCTGTGGGATGTATTGGCGGACTTAGAGCGCCCGTCCTGAGCGCACACGCGATCATCACCATCCTGAACGCCGCATCTGCGGCGTTTTTTGTGGCATCTCGATGTGATGGGCAAGCGTCTAGGATTTTTCACAATGCGGAAAGGGGTTTTGGTCCGCAAAAATTCTGCATCGCACAGCACCATCACCCTCTTTCATGATAGAAAAAATCTTTCCGCATCATGAAACTGAGGCCCTAAGTATTTGAAAAATATGGAGTAAAAACTTCAATTCCCGCGCATCTTCTCCTTGTTGCGCTGCACCTGTCATTTCTACACTCTTATATAAGACATATGACTTAAGCCACCCAGCAGCGCCCCAAGAAGGTGCCAGCGGCTCAAGGCGCAGAGTGAGATACCGGTTTTTATTTGATGGATGCGATCAAACAGGAGAGTGCGATGTCACGCGAACTCGAAGTGCAAAAGCTGCAGAAGGAATGGGATACCAACCCGCGTTGGAAGGGCATCAAGCGTGGTTACACCGCTGAAGATGTCGTGCGCCTGCGCGGTTCGCTGCAGATTGAACACACGCTGGCCAAGCGTGGTGCCGAAAAGCTGTGGGACTTGATCAACAACGAGCCCTTCGTCAACGCGCTCGGCGCTCTGACGGGCAACCAGGCCATGCAGCAGGTCAAGGCCGGCTTGAAGGCGATCTATCTGTCGGGCTGGCAGGTGGCGGGCGATGCCAACAGCAACGGCGAGATGTATCCGGATCAATCGCTGTACTCGGTGGATTCGGTGCCCAAGGTCGTGAAGAAGATCAACAACACGTTCCAGCGCGCTGACCAGATCCAATGGTCGGAAGGCAAGGACGACATCGACTTCTTTGCCCCGATCGTGGCAGATGCCGAAGCCGGTTTTGGCGGCGTGCTGAACGCGTTCGAACTGATGAAGGCCATGATCGAGGCCGGCGCGGCAGGCGTGCACTTTGAAGACCAGTTGGCCGCCGTGAAGAAGTGCGGCCACATGGGCGGCAAGGTGCTGGTGCCGACCCGCGAAGCCGTGAGCAAGCTCGTGGCCGCGCGTTTGGCGGCCGACGTGATGGGCGTGCCGACCGTGCTGATTGCTCGCACCGACGCCGAAGCCGCTGACCTGCTGACCACCGATGTGGACGAGAACGACAAGCCGTTCTGCACCGGCGAGCGCACCGTTGAAGGCTTCTACCGCACCAAGCCCGGTCTGCAGCAAGCCATCTCTCGTGGGTTGGCGTATGCGGAAGTGGCAGACCTCGTGTGGTGCGAAACCGGCAAGCCGGATCTGGAATACGCCAAGAAGTTTGCCGAAGCCATTCACGCCAAGTTCCCGGGCAAGATGCTGGCCTACAACTGCTCGCCGTCGTTCAACTGGAAGAAGAACCTGGACGACGTCACGATCGCCCGATTCCAGAAGGAACTCGGCGCGATGGGCTACAAGTTCCAGTTCATCACGCTGGCCGGTTTCCATGCCCTGAACTACTCGATGTTCAACCTGGCGTACGGCTATGCCCGCAACCAGATGAGCGCTTTCGTCGAGCTGCAAGAGGCCGAGTTCAAGGCGGCGGAAAAGGGCTTCACCGCAGTGAAGCACCAGCGCGAAGTCGGCACGGGCTACTTCGATGCGGTGACGCAGACCATCGAACGCGAGGCGTCGACCACGGCGCTGAAGGGCTCGACGGAAGACGAACAATTCTTCGAAGAAACGGCGCAAGCCAAGAAGGTTGCCTGAGGCTGCCGACGCATCCGGCACCTAGGTACCTGGGCCGGCCGTGCTGACCACACGCCGGCCTCTCGAACCGCGCCTCTGCAACGGCGCGGTTTTTTTTCGTCTAGCGGATTGTGGTGTGGCTGATCAGGCGCGCCTGAAGATCGATTCGAGATCCAGCGCCGATGTGGGTGTCGCGTGCAGGTCGAGCGAGTGCTCGATGTGCTCCAGATGCTCGCGCATCAGGTCGTGCGCACGCGCGGCATCGCCGGTGGCAATCTCTTCGGTCAGGGTGTCGTGCTCGTGCTCGGGGCAGGCGGGCAGGCCGGGGCGGTCATAGAGCGTGATGATCAGGCAGGTGCGCGACACCGCTTCGCGCGTGAGCCGTTCCAGCACATGGTTGCCGGCCATCTCTGCAATAAGGACGTGGTATTCGCCGGACAGACGGATGGTGGCCGCGCGGTCGCCGCGTTCGCGCGCCGCATGTTCGGCCGCGATGTGTTCGCGCAGGCGTTTGGCCTTGGCTGGCGTGCAGGTGCTTGCCAGCATGCCGGCCAGTTCGGGTTCGATGATGCGGCGGGTCTGGAAAACGTCGCGCGCCTCTTTCACGGAAGGCTGCGCGACGAACGCGCCCTTGTTGGGCACGAGGGTCACCAGATGCTCATGTGCCAATCGTGCCAGCACCTGGCGGATGCGCGGCCGGCCTGCGCCGGTGGCTTCGCACAGCCGTTCTTCGACCAGCTTGGTGCCGGCCGGCAGTCGGTGCTCCATGATGGCCGTCAGCAGGCCCTGGTAGATCGGTTCGGCAGCCGGTTGGCCGTCGGCAGGTTCCCGTGCGGGTGCGGGCATGGCAGGTGGCAGTGCAGAAGAAAAAGCGGAATGGTGCATGGTAGCAAATGCGCCACTCCGCTTTGCACTACGCCAGCGCAAACGGAGCAAGCATTCCTGTGTAGGGTTTCGGAAGCGGGCGGGCCCAATCGCCGCGCTTGCTGGTGGAAAGCCGCATGCCGACCAGCGCCTCGACCAGCTTTACCGCCGCCACCACGCCGTCGATGACGGGCACGCGCAACTCGGCGCTCAGGTCTTCGCAGAGGTCGGCCATGCCGGCACAGCCGAGCACGATGCAGTCGCTGCGGTCTTGCGCGAGCGCGCTGCGGCACGCTTCCAGGATGATCTGGCGTGCGTTGGAGCCGGGTTTCTCCAGGTCCAGCACGGGCAGGTCGCTTGCGTGGACGTTGCGGCACGCATGCCGCATGCCGTAGCGCTCGGCCAGGTGCCAGGCCATGCCGACGGTACGCTCCAGTGTCGTCACCACGCTGAAGCTATTGCCGATCAGGCTGGCCATGTGCATGGCGGCTTCGGCGATGCCGACCACGGGGCCGTGCGCCAGTTCGCGTGCAGCGTAGAGGCCCGGGTCGCCAAAGCAGGCGATGACGTAGGCGTCGGCGCCATCGCGTTCGCCGTGACGGATTTCCTCCAGGATGCCGGGCACTGAGAGCGCTTCGTCGTAATGGCTCTCGATGGAAGCCGGGCCCATCTTCGGGCTCACCGCCGTGATGCGCGTGCCCGATGCGGCCGCGGCTTGCGCACAGCGGCCGATGAGCGCGGTCATGCTCGTCGTGGTGTTGGGGTTGATGATGCGGATGTCCATGTTCTTGATGCGTGGATGACTCAGATTAGCGGGAGAGGGTGCCTTGCTTGCGGCTCAGCACGGTGTAGAGCGCCAGCGCAATGCCCACGCCGATGAACCAGCTGTAGTTGGCCAGTGCGTGCAGCCGCTCGAAGACCACGCACGCCATCGGAATCAACGCGGAAGGGATCAGCGTCCAGACGGCAGCGGGGTTGTAGCCGTTGCGGTACCAATAGCGGCCCGTGGGGCGCAGCGTGTAGAGATCGTCCACATGCACCTGCTGGCGGTGCACGAAGTAGTAATCGGCGATCAGGATGCCGAACAGCGGACCGATGAACGCGCCCAGCACGTCGATCGTGTAGTGGATCACCTCGGGGTTGTTGTAGAGGTTCCAGGGCGTGATGAAGATCGACGCGACCGCCGCAATCATGCCGCCCGTGCGCCAACTGATGTGCTGCGGCGCCACGTTGGAAAAGTCGAATGCCGGCGACACGAAGTTGGCGACGATGTTGATGCCGATGGTGGCGATCATGAACGTGAGCGCGCCCAGCACCACGGCCGTGATGTTGTCGATGCGGGCAACGACAGCGACTGGGTCGGAGATCATCTCGCCAAACACCGGCAGCGTGGCCGACGTGGTGATGACGGTCAGCAGCGCAAAGCCGAGAAAGTTGACCGGAAGCCCCCAGAAGTTGCCGCGTTTGACCGAGGTGAAATCCTTGCTGTAGCGGGAGAAATCACCGAAGTTCAGCATCGGGCCGGAGAAGTACGACACCACCAGCGCGATCCCGCCCAGCACCACGGGCACTGCGTCCCAGCCCTCGTACTTGAGGAAGGAAAGCGTGAGGTTGATGTTGTTCCAGCCCGCCTTGTGCACGAGCCATGCGGCCAGCGCGATCATCACCACGTACACCGCCGGGCCCGCCCAGTCGATGAACTTGCGGATCGATTCCATGCCGTGCCAGAACACGAATGCCTGGAGCACCCACAGCAGCATGAACGCCGACCAACCCAGCGTCGACAGGCCGACAAAGCCATGCTGCGTGACGTTTGCATACGGCGCGAGCTGCGGCATGAACTTCAGCGCCAGCACGAGGAATGCGCTCGATGCCAGATAGGTCTGGATGCCGTACCAAGCCACCGCAATCAGCCCGCGGATGATGGCCGGAATGTTTGCACCCAGCACCCCGAACGAGGCGCGGCAGATCACCGGATACGGCGTGCCGGTCGCCTGGCTGGGTTTGGCGACGAGGTTGCAGAACACCTGCACGATCACGATGCCCACCAGCAGCGCAAACAGCACCTGCAGGCTCGACAGGCCCAGGGAGAACAGGCTCGCTGCTGTCAGGTACCCGCCCACGCTATGCACGTCGGACATCCAGAACGCGAAGATGTTGTAAGTGCCCCAGGTCTGCTTGCGCAGCGGGGCGAGATCTTCGTTGGTGAGCCGCGGATCGTAGTGCGGCTTGATGACGACGTTGGGATGTGCGTGTGGCGAATCAACCGCCTGCGCCGCCGAAGCGGTAGTGCTGGTCATGCTGTCTCCTTTGGTTTTTTGCCGGTTTCAAGACCGTGCAGTCTTTGTGCGCAAAAATGTACACAAGATGTTTTTGTTTTGTGTACAAAGTTGTATGCGCCGGCAAGGCAAGAGTCAAGGAGAAAAAAAAGCCGCCTGAAAAGGCGGCTCGATATCGTGCGGCAGGAGGGATTTCAGCGATAGACGATCACCGGAATCTCCGTATGCGTGAGCACTTTCTGGGTTTCGCTGCCGAGCAGCAGCCCGGCCAGCCCGCGCCGCCCGTGCGAGGCCATGAAGATGACGTCGCAGCCATGGCGTTCGGCCGCGTCGATGATCCCCATGTAGGGCACGGCAAAGCAGCTCATATCGGTGTCGCAGTTGATGCCGGCGCTGACGGCGGCGTCCTCCACGTCCTTGAGCACCACGCGGGCCTGCGCCTCGACGCGTTCCTTGAACGCCTGCGGTGTCTCCACGACGATCTCGGAGAACGGTGTGTATGGGTATTCCTCAAGGCAGGTGTAGGCCGTCAGGCGCGCGCCCAGCGTCTTGGCAAAGTCGAGCGCGCCCGCCACCGCCTTGCGCGACAGCTCGGAACCATCGGTGGGGATGAGGATGTGCTGGAACATGCGGCCTCCTGAGGTGGGATGCGGAAGACGGTCTTGTCTTGATTGTAGGCCGCACGCGGTGTTTCACCCACTCGGGGTGATTGCTAATCCATCCCGATCAAGGCGTCCGCCCGGCGCCAGTAGGCCGGGTTGCCGTACGTGTTCTTCAGGAAATCGATAAACAGGCGCACGCGCAGCGGCAGGTGCTTGCGCTGTGGAAACACCGCGTGGATGCCGATCGGCGGCGCTTCGAAGGCATCGAGCACCGTCACCAGCTTGCCCGTGGCAATGTCATGCCCGACCTCCCACCACGAGCGCCACGCCAGGCCATAGCCTTGCAGGCACCACTCGCGCAACACGGCGCCGTCCGTACATTCCATCGTGCCGGAAACCTTCACGGTGACGGCCTTGCCGCCTTGCTGGAAGACCCAGCCGCGCTGCACGTTGGCGCTGGCGCCGAAGGCCAGGCAGTTGTGCGTCGAAAGCTGTTCCACCTGCGTTGGAACGCCCCGGCGCTCCAGGTACGACGGCGCAGCCACCACCACGCGGCGGTTTTCCCACAGGCGGATCGACACGAGGCTCGAATCCGGCAAGTCGCCCAGGCGGATCGCACAATCGAAGCCTTCATTGACGAGGTCGACGACCCGGTCGCCCAGGTCCAGCGTCATCGAGACATCCGGGTGGGCCTCGATAAAGTCCGGCACCATCGGCGCGACATGGCGGCGGCCAAAACCGGCGGGGGCGGTCACGCGCAGGTGCCCGCTGGCCTTTACGCCACCGGCCGAAACGCTGGCCTCTGCGTTGTGCAGGTCATTGAGAATGCGTTGGCAATCTTCGAGGAACGCCGATCCCTCGAACGTGAGGGTGATGCGTCGCGTGGTGCGCACCAGGAGCTTGACGCCCAGGCGTTCTTCCAGCGCGTCGATGCGGCGCCCGATGATGGCAGGCGCCACGCCCTCAGCGGCAGCGGCGGCGGATAGGCTGCCGCGTGTTGCGACGGCGACAAAGGTTTCGAGCTGCTTGAAATGATCCATGCCTGATGTATACCGTGGCAACCGGGGCCTGCGGGATTGTGACGAATATAAAGGTTATCACTCGTCATTCCATCGGTAAAAGTTAAAGATCAAGTGACCATTGCCGTCTTTGTGCGGTGCGTCAGCTTTTCTACAATGGCCCTCGTTGCGAAGGTCGGCAAGGCGTTCTGCGTGATGGAACGCGCAAATGCGGACCTTCTGGTCCGTGGAGCTTCTGATGAGTTCGATTCGCGCGGTGGTTTTCGATGCCTATGGCACGTTGTTCGACGTGTATTCCGTGGCCGCGCGCGCCGAGCAACTGTTTGCCGGCAAGGGCGAAGCGCTGTCGGTGCTCTGGCGCGACAAGCAGATCGACTACACGCGCATCCGCTCGCTGGCCGGCCCCTCGGGCGAACACTACAAGCCGTTCTGGGACATCACCGTCGATGCGCTGCGCTATGCGGCGGCGCGCCTGGGCGTAGAGCTTTCCGCCCACGACGAAGCCACGCTGATGCGCGAATATGCGTGCCTGTCTGCGTTTCCCGAGAACGTGCCCGCGCTGCGTCGCCTGCGCGAGATGGGACTGCCGCTCGGCATCCTTTCCAACGGCAACCCGCAGATGCTCGACATTGCCGTGAAGAGTGCCGGCATGTCCGGGCTGTTCGATCACGTGCTGTCGGTCGACGCGGTCAAGCTCTACAAGACCGCGCCGCAAGCTTATGCGTTGGCGCCACAAGCGTTTGGTGTGCCTGCGGAACAGATTCTGTTTGTCTCGTCCAATGGCTGGGATGCCTGCGGCGCGACGTGGTACGGCTTCACAACGTTCTGGATCAACCGTCTGGGGCATCCGCCCGAGGCACTCGACGTGGCGCCCACCGCGGCCGGCCACGACATGCGCGATCTGCTGCAGTTCGTGCAGGCAACACAAGCGACATAAGGCATTGCATTCAATCGGCCCAGCCATAGGGCCGAACCCGTTCAACCCTCACATCATCCTCTGGAGAACAACCATGGCGCTCACGCTGCCCCAAGGCATGGAGATCAAGGCTGAGATTCTGCCGGCCTACGAAGACATTCTGACCCCCGAAGCGCTGGCGCTGGTTGCCAAGCTGCATCGTGCCTTCCAGCCGCGTCGCAAGGAGCTGCTGGCAGCCCGTGTCGAGCGCGCCAAACGCCTGGACGCTGGCGAGCGCCCGGATTTTCTGGCTGAAACGAAAGCTGTGCGTGAAGGCGACTGGAAGGTTGCTCCGATTCCGCCGGCACTGCACTGCCGCCGTGTGGAAATTACCGGCCCGGTCGATGCCAAGATGGTCATCAACGCGTTCAACTCGGGCGCGGACAGCTACATGACCGACTTCGAAGATTCGAATTCGCCGAGCTGGCACAACCAGATCCAGGGTCAGGTCAACCTGAAGGCCGCCATCCGCCGCACGCTCACGCTGGAGCAGAACGGCAAGACCTACAAGCTCAACGACAAGATCGCCACGCTGCAGGTGCGTCCGCGCGGCTGGCACCTCGACGAGAAGCATGTGCTGATCGACGGTGAGCGCGTTTCCGGCGGCATCTTCGACTTTGCGCTGTTCCTGTTCCACAACGCCAAGGAGCAAATCGCTCGTGGCGCGGGCCCGTTCTTCTACCTGCCGAAGATGGAAAGCCATCTGGAAGCGCGTCTGTGGAACGACATCTTCGTGATGGCGCAGAACGAGATCGGCCTGCCGCAAGGCACGATCAAGGCCACCGTGCTGATCGAGACCATCCTCGCTGCGTTCGAGATGGAAGAAATCCTGTACGAACTGCGTGAGCACAGCGCAGGCCTGAACGCCGGCCGCTGGGACTACATCTTCTCGTGCATCAAGAAGTTCAAGGTCGACAAGAACTTCTGCCTGGCCGACCGCGCCAAGGTGACGATGACCGCGCCGTTCATGCGCGCCTACGCGCTGCTGCTGCTCAAGACCTGCCACAAGCGCGGTGCGCCCGCCATCGGCGGCATGAGCGCGCTGATCCCGATCAAGAACGATCCGGAGAAGAACGCCGTGGCCATGGCTGGCATCATCGGCGACAAGAAGCGCGACGCGACCGACGGCTACGACGGCGGCTGGGTAGCTCACCCGGGCCTGGTCGAGCCGGCCATGAAGGAATTCGTGGCGGTGCTGGGCGACAAGCTGAACCAGTTCGAGAAGCAACGCCCGGACGTGGAAGTGAAGGCCGCCGACCTGCTGGACTTCCAGCCGGAAACGCCAATCACCGAAGCCGGCCTGCGCATGAACATCAACGTCGGCATCCACTACCTGGGTGCGTGGCTGGCAGGCAACGGTTGCGTGCCGATCCACAACCTGATGGAAGATGCCGCCACGGCCGAGATCTCGCGCTCGCAAGTGTGGCAGTGGATCCGCTCGCCCAAGGGCAAGCTGGAAGACGGCACCAAGGTCACGGCTGAGCTGGTGCGCGGGCTGATCCCGCAAGAATTGGCCAAGGTGAAGGAGACGGGCGCGGTGGGCCACTTTGACCGCGCTGCAGAAATCTTCGAACAGATGTCGACGTCGGAAGACTTTGCGGAATTCCTGACCCTGCCGCTGTACGAAGAAATCTAAAAAAATCGCTCACGATCCTACCGCGCGCCCCGATCTTGACCCTGTGATGCTCGCCGTACCCGTGTACGGCTGCGCTTCTCGAGCCAACCTCGGGTCGCTCGCAACGGATCGTGAACGATTTTTAAGCGACGCTTGGATCGCAACGGAAACGCCGGCTGGGGCAACCCACCGGCGTTTTTCATTTGGCGCAAGGCCGGCCAAGCCGCGCGATAATGTCACGAAATCTTGCGGAGGCCGCTTTGCGCTTTGAACACCTGGTGGAAGTCAACGATCCACTGAACCCCCTCATCGACACGCTGACCCTGAACCAGATCTGGCAAGGCCTGGTGCTGCGCGTGCGGGAGCAGACCGAATTTGTCGAAAGCCTGGACGAATGCATCATCACCGCTGAAGGTGACGGCTGGGTCGAGCGCGAACTCGTTTTCGGCAAGGCGCGCATCCAGGATCGCGTGACGCTCGAGCCGCACAAGCGCGTAACCTACACCACCGCAGCCACCGGCGAACACGCCGGCGGGTCGCTGACCATGACGATCGAGAGCAACGAGGCCAACGCCGCGTTCATCCGCTTCGTCTACGACACCACGTTGCCCAACGCTGACGAAACCGGCGACACGCGCTACGCCGAGATCGTCAAATCCGCCTACCGGGAATCCGACATCGACACCGTGCGCCGCATCCGGGAGATCGCCGCCACCGGCCGCCTCGGCTGACGTGTCCTGCCCGGCCAGCGCTGGAGGAGGCGCCGGCCAGGTTTTCGCTCCACTGGTCGTCTCATACATCACTACAACGAGACCATGACGACATTCACGCCCACCCTGGAGGCCCTGCGCGCGCGTTACGGCGAGCGCTTCAAGTGGCTCGTGCTCTTCACGCTGATGGTCGGGGCGGTGTCGTCCGTCATCTCGGCCACCATCGTCAACGTGGCGATTCCCGATCTGAGCCGGCACTTCGTGCTCGGGCAGGAACGCGCGCAGTGGGTGTCAGCCAGCTTCATGGTGGCGATGACCTTGTCGATGCTGCTGACGCCCTGGCTGCTGCTGCGTTTCGGGCTGCGGCGCACGTTCATCGGCGCGTTGCTGCTGCTGGGTGTGGGCGGGCTGGCGGGCGGCCTGTCGCCCAATTACGAAGTGATGATCGCCATGCGGGTCGTGGAGGGCATTGCGGCCGGCATCATGCAGCCGCTGCCCAACATCCTGATCCTGCGCGTGTTTCCCGAACGGGAGCAGGGCAAGGCGTTTGGCCTGTTCGGCTTTGGCGTCGTGCTGGCGCCGGCCGTGGGCCCGAGCGTGGGCGGTTTCCTGGTGGAGTTGTTCGGCTGGCGCTCGATCTTCTTCGTGGTGATGCCGTTTACGCTGATCGGCTGGGCGATGGCCCGGCGCTTCATGGCCGTCAACTCGTCGATGGCGGGCGAGCCCAAACCGCTTGATTGGCGCGGCCTGCTGCTCATCGGCGGCGCGACGGTCACGCTGCTCAACGGCCTAGTCGCGCTGCACAGCGACGCGACGCACGGCATCGTGCTGATGCTCGTGTCGGCCGTGTGTGTTGCGGGCTTCGTATTTTGGCAGCGGCGGGTGGAGTCGCCCTTGCTGAACCTGCGCCTCTTCAGCTACCGACAGTTTGCGATGGGGGCGGTGGTGGCATTCATCTACGGGGCGGGGCTGTACGGTTCAACGTATCTGGTGCCGGTGTATATGCAGGTGGCGCTGGCCTATGCGCCGTCGCGCGCGGGGCTCGTGCTCTTGCCCGCAGGGCTCGTGTTGGCCGTGACGATCATGCTGGCGGGGCGGCTGACCAATCGCATCGAGCCGTTCCGGTTGGTGTCGTTCGGGCTGGCGGCGCTGGCGCTTTCGTTCTTCCTGATGGCAACCAACACGCGTGCCACCAGCTACCTGCTGTTGATTGCCATTGCCATCGTCGGACGGATCGGGCTCGGTTTTGTGCTGCCATCGCTGAGCCTGGGTGCCATGCGCGGCGTCGATTTCACCTTGATCCCGCAAGGCTCCAGCGCCGTCAATTTCCTGCGTCAATTGGGCGGGGCGATTGGGGTGTCGGCCACGGGCATTTTTCTGCAATGGCGGCTCGCTGCGCGCGGTATCGAAACCGTGCATGGCGCCGCGGTCGACCCCGAGGCTCGCATCCTGGCTTTCGATGAGACGTTCATTTTTCTCGGCACGCTGTGCGCACTGGCCGTGCTGGCTGCGTGGCGCATGCGCCGCCGAGAGTTGTCGTCCGCCATTCCTGCAGCGCAATAAAAAACCGGGCGCGGGGCCCGGTTCTTCATTTGGCGATTCGATGATCAGGTCGTCGCGCCGCTCTTCAGTTCTTCGACGAGGTCGATGTACTTTTGCTTGGCTTCGTCCTGCGACGTGCCCTTCAGACCTTCCCACGCCTCAAATTTGTAGCGGCCGACGATGTCGGTAAAGCCCGGCTTGTCGCCATGCGCGTCACCTTCGGCGCCTTGCTTGTACAGCGCGTACAGGCGCAGCAGCGTCATGTTGGCGGGGCGTTCGGAGAGGCCCTTGACATCGATTTGGGCTTGGTCGAAACGGGCTTGCAGGTCGCTCATGATGATTCCCGGCTGAAAACAATGGTCTGGCGATGATAGCGCCGGGGTTGTACGGTCGGGCCGTTTGAATTCGAGGATGGCTTCGGTTTTCCGATCGATTTTTAGCGCGTTTTCCCCGTGGGTGGCCACGGGTTTGCGCCTTCGGGCACCACACCAGCCGGTACAATGCCGCCATGCCCTGGATTCTTGCTTTCGACACCTCCACCGAGTTCTGCTCCGTCGCCCTTGGTGATGGCACGCGCACGCTGTTCCGTCACGAACACACCGGTCCGCGCTCCAGTAGCCGCGTGCTGCCGGCGGCTTCCGAATTGCTGGCCGAGGCGGGTATCGCCCTGGCCGATTGCGCGGCGATTGCTTTTGGCGCCGGCCCTGGCTCGTTCACCGGCCTGCGCACAGCGTGTGGCGTGGCGCAGGGGTTGGCGTTCGGTGCGGATCTGCCCGTCGTGCCAGTCAATTCCCTCGTCGCCTGCGCGGAACAGACGCGCACAACATTGCCTACCGGCACAGCCGTGACCATCGCCCTCGACGCGCGCATGGACGAGTGCTACTGGGCCAGCTTCGTGCCGGTTGATGCGGCGCAGGATGCCTCGGGCTGGCAGGCGCTTTCCGCCATTCAGGTGAGTGGGCCGCAGAGCGTTGCCGCGCCGCCGCAGCCGTACTGGCTGGCGGGCAACGCCGCAGCAGTGTTCGGCGATCAGTTGAGCATTGCTGCAGGCGCCGCCGCTGTGTTGCCGGAAGTCGCGCCGCACGCCCGCGAGATCATCGCCGTGGGTCTGCGCCTCCTGGCTGCCGGCCATACGGTGCGCCCCGAAGACGCAGCGCCGCTCTATGTGCGTGACAAGGTTGCGCTCACCATTGAAGAGCGGCAGGCTGTGCAGCAAGCCAAGGCTGCTGTCGCAGGTGCACAGCCATGAGCCTGATCGAGAACGCGCTGGCCGGCGTCATCGCGCAAGCGCCGTTGCCTGCAGGCTGGCGCGCCGAGCGCATGACCGCACTGGATCTGGCTGGCGTCGCGGCGATCGAGCAGGCGGCGTTCACGTTTCCCTGGTCCCGCGGCAACTTTGAGGATTCGCTCAAGTCCGGCCACATCGGCATCGTCCTGCGTGACGGGGGCAACGAGGTCGCGGGCTACCTGATCCTCATGCCGGTGGTCGACGAGATGCACCTGCTCAATGTGACCGTTGCGCCGGCGTGGCAGCGGCAAGGGCTGGGCCATTGGCTGCTGCGTCTGGCCACCGCACTCACGTTGGTGCATGGTTTCGGTAGCCTGCTGCTGGAAGTGCGCCCATCCAATACCGGCGCGATTGCGCTGTATCACCGTATCGGGTTTGCGGAGATCGGCCGGCGCAAGCGCTATTACCCGGCCGAAAACAACACGCGCGAAGACGCGCTCGTCATGCGCATGGTGTGTGAGGCAAGCGGGGTGGAGGCTGCATGAATCGTCGATCCCGAATGCTAGAAGCGCTGGGCGTTTCGACCGAATGGACATTGCGCGGCGCTGAGCCGGCTGCATTGGAGGCCGTCGAAGCCGCCGTCGCTGAGCCCCTTGCCGTGGAGGTTGAGGCTGCTTCGTTTGTGGCTGCGGAGCCCGCTGCGGCGCGAGTCGAGCCGCCCGCCATGGAAGCGCCGTCGGACTCGGCTGCCCCGCGCGCCCAGCGTATCGCCGCGTTCGATTGGGCGCAGCTCGAAGCCGCCGTTTCGAACTGCACGTCGTGCAAGCTGTGCGAGCGCCGCACGAACACCGTTTTCGGCGTCGGCGATCGCGAGGCGGAATGGATGCTGATCGGTGAGGCGCCGGGCGAGCAGGAAGACAAGCAGGGCGAGCCGTTCGTTGGCCAGGCCGGCAAGCTGCTCGACAGCATGCTGCGATCGATCGGCCTGTCGCGCGAGAAGGGCGTGTTCATTGCCAACGTGCTCAAGTGCCGCCCGCCTGGCAATCGGGATCCGGAGCCGGACGAAGCAGCGATGTGCGATCCGTATCTCAAGCGTCAGATTGCGCTGGTCAAGCCGCGCATCATCGTTGTGCTGGGGCGCATTGCCGCACAAAACCTGCTGCAGACGCAGACGCCTGTGGGCAAGCTGCGCGGCAAGGTGCATGAGGTGGAGGGCGTGCCCGTGGTGGTGACTTATCACCCAGCCTACCTGCTGCGCACGCTGACCGATAAGGCGCGTGCATGGGAAGACCTGTGTCTGGCGCGCAAGATCTATGCGGAGCGCGGCGGCCAGTAAGCCCCGTTCGGCGGGGCGGGCACTGCGTCAGTGGTGCTTGTCTTCGCCGATGAGCGCGGCGGTGTGGAAGAGCTTTTCGTTGACGCGATGCCGGCGCATCACCAGCGCCATCGTCAGGCAGACGAAGATGCCGAACGATACGATCACCACGCCCACCGACACATTCAGCTTGATGAGCAGCGCGTACAGGCACAGCATCAGCAGCACCGAGACATTCTCGTTGAAGTTCTGCACCGCAATCGAGTGCCCGGCTGAGAGCAGAACGTGCCCGCGGTGCTGCAGCAGCGCGTTCATCGGCACCACGAAAAAGCCTGACATGGCGCCCACGATCATCAGGAACAGGTAGGCGATCATCATGTACAGCGGCAGCTTCATGTGGCCGATGTGGAATGTGACTTCCGGGATTGTGTGCTTGGTGTAGAACGCCATCAGCATGACGACCGCGCCCATTGCAACGCCCACCGGCAGCACGTCGAGCGAGCGGCGCAGCGGGATTTTGACCGCCGCAGCCATGGCGCCGGCGGCCACCCCCACGGCCACGACAGCCTGCAGAATGGCACCTTGCGAGAGGTTCAGTTCCAGCGATTGCTCGGCCCACTTCAGCACGATGAATTGCAGCGTGGCGCCGGCACCCCAGAACAGCGTCGTCACCGCCAGGGATATCTGCCCCAGCTTGTCGTGCCATAGGGCGTTGAAGCAGTCGGCAAACTCGGAAATGAGACGTACCGGATTCTTTTCCTGCTGCGGATAGCGTGCGCCGGTATCGGGAATGCGCGTGTTGAACAGCGCGGCGATCAGGTAGATCACCATGATCACCAGCATGGCCGCTTCGGCCGGCGTGTCGATGCGCTCGAGTCCGGGGATGTCGAACGACAGCAGCCAGGCCGAGACATGGTTGGAGATCAGCGCTCCACCCAGCACGGTGCCGAGGATGATCGAGCCGACAGTCAACCCTTCGATCCACCCATTGGCGGCGACGAGCTTTTCAGGGGGGAGGAGTTCGGTAAGGATGCCGTACTTGGCCGGCGAATACGCCGCCGCACCGAAGCCGACCACGCCATAGGCAAGCAACGGGTGCAGACCGGTAAGCATCACGCCACAACCGACCAGCTTGATGGCATTGGTGATCAGCATCACCTTGCCCTTGGGCCGGGAATCGGCGAACGCGCCCACGAAGGCGGCAAGTAGAACGTAAGAGAGTACGAAGAACAACTTGAGCAGCGGGGTCATCCACTGCGGCGCATGCATCTCTGTCAGAAGGGCGATGGCGGCAATAAGCAGCGCATTGTCGGCGAGCGACGAAAAAAACTGCGCCGCCATGATGGTGTAAAAGCCCTTCTTCATACCTTCGAATTCGTCCCCGTAGACCGCGGTGCCATGTTCGTCTTCACGTCTTGCCGGCAGCGTGCCGGCACACGGAAGCGCCCCCCGGAAGTGCCGGCCGAGCGATGCGTCGGCTGACCGGCCGCGCAGCGCACAGGTGCGCGGTCGCGGCCTTGAAGCCAGCGCCCGTGCGGGCTCCCCGGATTGTGGTTCCCTTGGACGGGGCCCGTCCGGTGCTGCAAAAGATGCATCGCCGGGCAACCGCGGGAATCTTCACTGACAGGCGTTCGGGCCATGCGTTCCGCCCGCAGCTTGTTTTGGTCTCGCCTGTTTGCATGGTCAAACCAGATGTGACGTCGCCGCGCAAAAAGAAGTGGCTGGTGCCCAACTTTCTCCATGCCGGCAGCGCATCACGACGGTTTTCCCATGCCTAAATTGAACGGCTTTATATCACGAAACTTGTGCGCTTCCGGTGACGGCGGCGCACTTTCTTTTTTGGCACGCTCATGACAGGCGCGAACCAGTTGGCGTCCTGTGGTCAAATAGAACGCTCACCGCGTGAGGCCGGGCGCACGGCCCGCTCACAGCCTATTTGCCTGTTGCATTGCAGCACCGACGCCGCGCCACGAGCGCGCCATCGCATTTACGTTTTGCAGGTTTGCCGTCATGCCAAGACCCATCCAGGCCGTCATCCACGGCCCAGCACTTGCCAATAATCTCCAGGTTGCCCGCCGCCATGCGCCCAATTCGCGCGTGTGGGCTGTCGTCAAAGCCAACGCTTACGGCCACGGCATCGAACGCGTGTATGAAGGCTTGCGCCAGACCGATGGTTTCGGTCTGCTTGACCTGGACGAGGCCGTCCGCCTGCGCCAACTTGGGTGGCAGGGGCCGGTTCTCTTGCTCGAAGGTTTTTTCAAGCCGGAAGATCTGGCCATCGTTGAGCAGTACCGCCTGACCACCACCGTTCACTGCGAAGAGCAACTGCGCATGCTGGAACTGGCGCGCCTGAAAGGCCCCATCAGCGTGCAGCTCAAGATCAATACGGGGATGAGTCGTCTCGGCTTCGCGCCCGCCGCTTACCGCGCCGCATGGGAGCGCGCCCGGGCCATTTCGGGCGTCGGCACGATCGTCCACATGACGCATTTTTCCGATGCCGACGGCCCGCGCGGCATTGAGCATCAACTCGTCGCGTTTGAACAGGCCACGCAAGGTTTGCCGGGCGAGGCGTCGCTTTCCAACTCCGCGGCCACGCTGTGGCATCCGAAGGCGCATCGCGACTGGGTGCGCCCGGGCGTGATCATGTACGGCGCGTCGCCGACGGGCGTGGCGGCGGACATTGATGGCACCGGCCTGATGCCCGCCATGTCGCTCAAGAGCGAGCTGATCGCCATTCAGGATTTGCAGCCGGGCGCGACGATTGGTTACGGCTCCCGCTTTACCGTGGAGCACCCGATGCGCATCGGCATCGTCGCGTGCGGTTATGCCGACGGTTACCCGCGCCATGCGCCGGGCTGGGACGGCAACCATACGCCGGTGCTGGTCAATGGCGTGCGCACGCACATCGTGGGCCGTGTGTCGATGGACATGATTACCGTTGACCTGGCCGGCGTGCCCGAGGCCCGTGTCGGCTCGCCCGTCACGCTGTGGGGCGAAGGCTTGCCGATCGACGACGTCGCGCAGGCGTCCGGCACGGTCGGTTATGAGCTGATGTGCGCACTGGCGCCCCGCGTGCCCGTGTCGGTCGAGCCGGTCAGCACGGCAGACGCCGGCGACCTGGGCAAGGCTGCCTGAGCGCAGCGTCGTCAATACAAAGATCAAGCGGCCGCCGCCCATGCGCGGCGCCGTAAGCAGGGGGTTGTTTGGCCAAGAGCAAGACGGTCTATACGTGCACCGAATGTGGCGGCACGGCACCGAAGTGGGCGGGGCAGTGCCCGAATTGCCAGCAGTGGAACACGCTGGTGGAAACCGTCGCGCAGCCGACGTCCGGCGCCGGCGCGCGCTTCCAGTCGCTGGCATCGAGCGCGACGGTGCGCAAGCTGTCGGACATCGACGCGGTGGACGTGCCGCGCTTCTCCAGCGGCATCGACGAATTTGACCGCGTATTGGGCGGTGGCTTGGTCAGCGGCGGTGTGGTGCTGATCGGCGGTGATCCCGGGATCGGCAAATCGACGCTGTTGCTGCAGGCGTTGTCCAACCTGTCGGCCGATCGGCGGGTGCTGTATGTGAGCGGCGAAGAATCCGGCTCGCAGATCGCGCTCCGTGCGCGGCGCCTGGGCGTCGAGAGCCCGAACCTGGCGTTGCTGGCCGAGATCCAGCTTGAGCGCATCCAGGCGACCATCGAGGTGGAAAAGCCCGAGGTGGTCGTCATCGATTCAATTCAGACGTTGTATTCCGAGGCGCTGACCTCGGCGCCCGGCTCGGTCGCCCAGGTGCGCGAATGCGCGGCGCAACTGACGCGCATTGCCAAGCGACTGGATGTAACCACCATTCTTGTCGGCCATGTGACCAAGGAAGGCGCGCTGGCGGGCCCGCGCGTGCTCGAGCACATTGTCGATACGGTGCTGTATTTCGAGGGCGATACGCATTCCGCCTACCGCCTCGTGCGCGCGTTTAAGAACCGCTTTGGCGCCGTCAACGAGCTGGGCGTGTTTGCGATGACGGAGCGTGGTCTGCGTGGTGTGGCCAATCCGTCGGCGCTGTTCCTCTCGCAGCACGAGCAGGTGGTGCCGGGTTCATGCGTGCTGGTGACGCAGGAAGGCACGCGGCCGCTGCTGGTGGAAATCCAGGCGCTGGTGGACACGGCCAACGTGCCGAATCCGCGCCGTCTTGCGGTGGGCCTGGAGCAGAACCGCCTGGCGATGTTGCTGGCGGTGCTGCACCGCCACGCCGGCATTGCGTGCTTTGACCAGGACGTGTTCCTGAACGCAGTGGGCGGCGTGAAGATTACCGAGCCCGCGGCGGACTTGGCGGTGCTGTTGGCGATCCACTCGTCGATGCGCAACAAGGCGCTGCCGCGTGGGCTGGTGGTGTTTGGCGAGATCGGCCTGGCCGGGGAAATCCGCCCCACGCCACGCGGCCAGGAGCGCCTGAAGGAGGCCGCCAAGCTGGGTTTCTCGATTGCCGTGATCCCAAAATCCAACGCCCCGAAGCAGGCGATCGACGGGCTGGAGGTCATTGCCGTCGAACGCATTGAGCAGGCCATCGACCGCGTGCGGGCACTGGAAGCTTGATCGTTCAAAATTTCGCAACGGTATCGCTCGTGCCATTTGAAAATGCGCGCGCCGTAGCGGTGCGATAATCCGCCAACTTTTCTCTACGATTCCTCTGAACTGACGCCGCCATGCAAGCCAACTCGCGCGCCTTTTTCCTGCTGATTGCCGTGATCTCCTTCGGGGTGGTCGGCTATGCGCTGTACCTGCAGCACGTTGAGGGCCTGCAGCCGTGCCCGCTGTGCATCCTCCAGCGGTTTGCGTTCCTGGGCATTGGCGTGTTCTCGCTGCTGGCGGCGCTTTCGTCGGCCACGCGGCTGCTGTGGCATGGCCTGGGGATGCTGTCGGGGCTGGCCGGTCTTTGCGTGGCGGGGTACCACGTATCGCTGCTGCTGAACCCGAAGGCAACGTGCGGGATCGACCCGATTGAGAACTGGGTCAACGCGCTGCCGACTGCCAAATGGTTGCCGCAAGTGTTCGAAGCCGATGGCCTGTGCGTCGGGCCGATGCCGCCGGTGCTGGGCCTGTCGGTGCCGGTGTGGTCGCTGATCTGGCTGGTGATTCTGTCGCTGACGCTGGTGGTGGGGATGATCCGCCGCGAGCGCCGCTAAGCCGGAGCCGCAGATCATGCAACGCGTGCTGGTGAGTGCCTGCCTGCTAGGCCAACCGGTGCGCTATGACGGCGGCACGGTCGTCACTGAAGGCGGCATCCTGGCGCGCTGGCAGATGGAAGGGCGCATTGTGCTAATGTGCCCCGAGATGGCCGGCGGTTTGCCGGTGCCGCGTCTGCCCGCGGAAATTCACGGTGAAGGCGGCGGCGCGGCGGTGCTGCGCGGCGCAGCCCGTGTCGTCGAGCACCACGGCCACGATGTCACCGAGGCGTTTGTGCGGGGTGCGCAACGCGCCCTGGAGGCGGCGCAGGCGGCCGGCGTGCAAGTCGCCGTGCTTACCGAGCGCAGCCCCTCCTGCGGTTCCGCATTTCTCTACGACGGGACGTTTTCCAGCCAACTGCAGCAAGGCGAGGGCGTGACGGCGGCGCTGCTGCGCCAACACGGCATCCGCGTGTTCAGCCAGCACCAGCTGGAAGAAGCCGGGCGGCTGCTCGATTCGCTCGATGCGCAGGACCGCTCCGGTTCGTCAATCGGCAAACCGTAGCGGCAAGGCGAGCTGCACAGGCTCGCTGTTTTCCTTCACTACGCTGTTGCGCTCGACAAAGAGCGGATGTTGCAGCGCTTCTTCCATGCGCAGCACGGGCGTGACACAGCAATCGGCATCGGCAAAACGCGCGGTCCATTCGGCTTGCGTGGCGGTCAGGAAGAGCGCAGCCAGTTCGTCGCGAATGGCCCGTGCCTCATCGCCGCCGACGCGTTGGCCAAGCGCCCAGTGCCGGTCTTTCCATTCCGGCTTGCCGATGACGTCACACATCACCTGCCAGAACTTCAGTTCGAGTGCACCGACGGCCATGAAGCGATCGTCCGCCGTGCGATAGACGCCGTAGCACGGCACGCCGCCATTGAGGAGGTCGCTGCCTGCAGGGCTGGCCTTGCCGCGCGTGCCGACCGCAAAGAACGCCATCAGGTTGTGCGCGAATACCGAGTCCGTCATCGAGACATCGACGTAGCGGCCGTGGCCCGTGGCGCGCGCGTCGACCAGCGCGGCAAGGATGCCGACCACCGCTGTGAGCGCGCCGCCCAGCAGGTCGCCGATCTGCACGTTGGGGACGATGGGCGTGCCGTCTGCGCTGGCGAGCTGATCGAGCATGCCCGCATAGCCGACGTAGTTGATGTCGTGCCCGGCGGCTTGCGCGAGCGGTCCGTCCTGGCCGTAGCCGCTGATGGAACACATGACGAGCGCGGGGTTGGCCGCACGCAGGGTGTCCCAGCCGACACCGAGGCGCGCCATGACGCCGGGGCGGAAGCTCTCGATCAGCACATCGGCGTGGCGTACGAGTTCGATGAGAGCTTCGCGGTCTTCGGCGCGTTTCAGGTCGAGCCGCATTTCGGTCTTGCCGCGATTGAGCGAGCGGAAGAACAGGCTCGGGCGCTCGGCCGCGCGGTCAGCGGAGGTGCGCATCATGTCGCGCGCGTAGTCGCCGGGGCCGGGGTCTTCGATCTTGATGACTTCTGCGCCGAGGTCGGCCAGGTGGCGCGTGGCAGCGGGGCCGGGCAGCAGGCGCGTGAGGTCGAGCACGCGCACGCCGGTCAGTGGTTGATGCGTGGCGGTGTCCGGCGACGGCGATGTCATCAACAGGTCTCCTTGGCCGGGCACGCCAGCCTCAATTGATTTGTTCGAGTTGTTCGTGCAGCTCGAGCCAGCGCTCTTCGAGTTCGTCGAGTTCGGCGTTCAACTCAGCTTGGCGGCGCAGGCTTTCCATCATGCGTGTTTTGTTGGCGTCTTCATACGCAGCCCCGTCGGCGAGGAAGGCTTCGAGCTCCGCCTTTTCCTTTTGCAGCGGCGCCATGCGTTTTTCGATGGCATCGACGTTCTTTTGCAGCGGCTTGCGTAGCGCATTCAGGCGCTGACGTTCGGCGGCTTCTTCGCGCTTCTGGTCGCGGCGGTTGGTGGTCGGTGCGCCATCCGCATCGGCCGGAGCAGCCTGCGCGCTGGCGGCTGCGCGCTTGGCCGCGGCTTGCTTGAGTAGCCAGTCGCGGTAGTCGTCCAGATCGCCGTCGAACGGAGCGACGGTGCCCTGGCCAACGAGCAAAAACTGGTCGGTCGTGGCACGCAGCAGATGCCGGTCGTGCGAGACGAGGATCAGCGTGCCGTCGAACTGGGCCAGCGCCATCGTCAGCGCTTCACGCGTGTCGAGATCCAGGTGGTTGGTCGGCTCATCAAGCAGCAGCAGGTTGGGGCGCTGCCAGACGATCAGTGCGAGCGCCAGGCGCGCCTTCTCGCCGCCAGAAAACGGCTCGATGGGCGAGGTTGCCATGTCGCCGCGGAAGTTGAAGCTGCCGAGAAAATCGCGCAATTCCTGCTCGCGCACGTCCGGCGCCAGACGCGCCAGGTGCAGCAGCGGCGAGGCGTGGTCGTCCAGCGTTTCCAGCTGGTGCTGAGCGAAGTAGCCGATTTGCAGGCCCTTGCCGCGCCGGATCGTGCCGGACAGCGGTGCGAGCGTTTCCGCCAGCGTTTTCACCAGCGTCGACTTGCCCTGGCCGTTGGCACCCAGCAGGCCGATGCGCTGGCCGGTCTGGATCGAAAACGTCAGGTGTTTGAGGATGGTGATGGGCTCGTCAGCACTTGGGCCGGGATAGCCGCAATCGACGCCTTCAAACGTGAGCATCGGATTGGGCGCCGCATCGGGCTCGCGGAACTCAAACGAGAAGCCCGCCGCCGCATGCACGGGCGCGAGACGCTCCATGCGCTCCAGCGCCTTGACGCGGCTCTGCGCCTGCTTGGCCTTGCTGGCCTTGGCCTTGAAACGCGTGATGAACGATTCGAGATGCGCGATCTGCTTCTGCTGCCGCGCGTACGACGCTTCTTGCAGCGCCATCTGCTGCAGGCGTTGCGTCTCGAACTGCGTGTAGTTGCCGCCGTAGCGTTTGAGCTTCTGGTTCTCGATATGCAGCGTGACGTTGCACACGCCGTCGAGGAATTCGCGGTCGTGCGAAATCATAACCAGCGTGCCGGCGTAGCGCGACAACCAGTCTTCCAGCCAGACCACGGCATCCAAATCCAGGTGGTTGGTCGGCTCATCGAGCAGCAGCAGGTCGGACGGGCACATCAGCGCCTGCGCCAGATTCAAGCGCATGCGCCAGCCGCCGGAGAAGCTCGCTACGGGCTGCGTGGTCTGCGCCATCGTGAAACCGAGACCGAGCAGCAGCGCCTGCGCGCGTGCCGGTGCGGTGTAGCCGTCGGCATCGGCGAATGCGGTGTGGGCTTCAGCTTGCGCGTGGCCGTCGTGCGCGGCTTCGGCTGCTGCGAGGCGGCGTTCGATGTCGCGCAGGCGGGTGTCGCCGTCGAGCGTGTAGTCGAGCGCGCTGCGGTCGACGGCAGGCGTTTCCTGCGCCACGTGGGCGACCTGCCAGGTGGGCGGGATGGCGACTTCCCCGCCGTCGGCATGCAACTCGCCGCGCAGCATGGAAAACAGCGTGGATTTGCCGCTGCCGTTCACGCCGACAAGGCCGACCCGTTCACCGGGGTTGAGTGTGGCGGTGGCGTGGTCGAACAGCACCTTGGTGCCACGCTGGAGGACGAGGTCGTCGAATCGGATCACGAAAAACTGCGCTTGAAGGCAAATCGGAGAAGGGTGCGATTGTAGCGTGCTGCGTCGCACGATCCTGGCGCAACGCCGGCGTTTGGACTGGTGCATTGCACCGTGACGAAGCCACGCTCGCCCCCGATCCGTGCGTGGGCCTTGGACCTAGGGAAAACCATATGTCTCTGTGAAAGTTTTTTTCTTTACATGGCCGATTCGTGAAAATACATTTACACAAAATTTTCACAGCCCAGGAACATGGCGAAATCCACCAGCAAGCGTACGGATGTGTCGAAAGGCGCATTTGCCGCCGATGCGACGGTCTCCGAGCGCATTGGAGCGGCCCTTGGCACGCTCACGCCTGCGCACCAGCGCATGGCGGAATACGTGCTGGCGAATCCGTTCCGCGCGGCCACCATGCGCATCGACGAGTTTGCTGCCGCGGTGGACATGTCGATTGCCACGGCCAACCGCTTTGCGCTCGCGCTGGGCTTTGACGGCTATCCGCAGTTCCGTGCCGGGCTGTTGCGGGGCTTTGAAGCGACGCTCGCACCGGTAGAAAAGCTGCGCCACGAGCTGGCGCGCCCCGCTACCAGTGCCGAGATCTTTGCCGCCTCGCTCAACGAAGACATCGCCAACCTTGACGCCACGCGCCGCATGCTCGACCCCGCAGCGTGCGAGCGCGCGGTCGACGCCATCCTGGGCGCACAGCGCATCTACGTGATGGGCTTTGGCGCCAGCGGCTATCTGGCGGGCCTGCTGCGCCATGGGCTCGACCTGTACTGCGACACGGTGATCTCCGTTTCGCAGCCAGGCGGCGCATCGGATGCGGCGCGCCAACTGCGCAAGATCGGACCGAAGGATCTGCTGATCGCCATCGCATTCCCGCGCTATGCGGCGGACACCATCACGCTGGCCAAGCAGGCCGGCAAGCAAGGCTGCCAACTGCTGGCGCTGACCGACAGCCCCACATCGCCGCTGGCGCCGCTGGCCGACATTGCGTTGTACGCGCGGCCAGAGCGGCAGTTCTCGGCCACGTCGGACACGGCTGCCGTGGCGCTGTTCGAGGCGCTGTGTGGCGCGGTGGCACATCGCTCGGCGCATTCGCTGGAATCGGCCGAACGCCTGACTGAATTCGTGCTGCCGTGGCTGCATACCGCCCCGGCGCCGCGCGCCAATGACGCAACGAGCGCTTCCGGCACATCGACGACCACCCGACGCGGCCGCAAACGCACCGCTGAAAACTGATTTACATCGAGCCACGCATGACTACGCCCATCCTCGCCATTCACGGCGGCGCCGGCACCATCACCCGCACGGCTATGAGTGCCGACAAGGAAGCCGCTTACCAGCAGGCGCTTAACGACATCCTGGCCGCAGGGCAGCGCATCCTTGTGGATGGCGGTAGCGCCCTGGATGCCGTGACCGAAGCTGTGCGCCTGCTCGAAGAGTGCCCGCTGTTCAACGCCGGCAAGGGCGCGGTGCTGACCAGCGCCGGCACGTACGAACTCGATGCGTCGATCATGGATGGCGCCACGCTGGCCGCCGGCGCAGTCACTTGCGTCAAGCGCCTGCGCAACCCGATTCTCGCGGCCCGCGCCGTCATGGAGCGCAGCGAGCATGTGCTGTTCACCTCCGAGGGCGCCGAGGCTTTCGCGCAAGCGCAGGGCCTGGAGTTTGTCGAGCCGGATTATTACTACACCGAAGCGCGCTACGCCCAATGGCAGCGCGCCCGCCAGCAAGATGGCATGGCGCTGCTCGATCACGATGCCGCGTCGCTTATGGCCAAAGAGGCCGCACCCATCGACCCAGACAACAAGTTCGGCACCGTGGGCGCCGTGGCATGCGACGCGCAAGGGCGCTTGGCTGCCGCCACCTCCACGGGCGGCGTCACCAACAAGAAGGTTGGCCGCGTGGGCGACACGCCCATCGTTGGCGCGGGTTGCTTTGCGAACAACGTTGCAGCGGTGTCGTGCACTGGGACGGGCGAAATGTTCATCCGCGCCGTGGCTGCCTACGACGTTGCCGCGCAGATGGAATACGCCGGCAAGTCACTGGCCGATGCCACCGACGACGTGGTCATGCGCAAGCTGATGGCCATCAACGGCCGCGGCGGGCTGATTGCCGTGGACGCGCAGGGCAACGTTGCCTTGCCGTTCAACACCGAAGGGATGTACCGCGGGTTCGCACGCGGCGCGCAGGCGCCTGTTGTGTCGATCTATCGGTAAGAAGCCGAAGCCGCCAGGCAGGACAGTAGGAGATTTTTCGTGACAGCAACCAAACAGCCGAGTGCCAACAGCGTCATTGCGATGCCCGATCAGCGCATCGTGCAGGTGCAAGACCTGAGCGTGCGCTTTGCCACGTCTGAGCGCGTGGTCGACGCGGTGCGCAACCTGTCGTTCCACGTCGACCGGGGCGAGACGCTGGCCGTGGTGGGCGAATCGGGCTCGGGCAAGTCGGTGACGTCGCTGGCGCTGATGCGGCTGGTGGAGCACGGTGGCGGCAAGATCATCGGCGGGCAGATGCATTTGCGCCGCCGCAACGGCGAAGTGCTGGACTTGGCCAGCGCCAGCTCAGCCGCCATGCGCGGTGTGCGTGGCGCCGACATCGCGATGATCTTCCAGGAGCCGATGACCTCGCTCAACCCGGTGTTCACCGTGGGCGAGCAGATTGCCGAATCGATCCGCCTGCACCAGGGCAAGTCCGCCAGCGAAGCCAAGGCCGAAGCGCTGCGCATGCTGGAGCTGGTGCGCATTCCGGAAGCGCGCAATGTGCTGGGGCGCTATCCGCACCAACTGTCGGGCGGTATGCGCCAGCGCGTGATGATTGCGATGGCGCTTTCATGCAAACCGTCGCTGCTGATTGCCGACGAGCCGACCACTGCGCTGGACGTGACCATCCAGGCGGAAATCCTGCAACTGATCCGCGCGCTGCAGCAAGAACTGCACATGGCGGTCGTGTTCATCACGCACGACATGGGTGTGGTGGCGGAAGTGGCCGACCGCGTGCTCGTGATGTACAAGGGCGACCGCGTGGAAGAGGGCCCATCGGCCACCGTGTTTGCGCAGCCTGCGCATCCGTATACGCGTGCGCTGCTGTCGGCCGTGCCGCGTTTGGGCTCGATGCAAGGCACCGATGGCCCCGCGCGTTTTCCGCTGTTGCGGGTGGACGGCACGTCCGCCGCGGTGGATACGACGCCGCAACCGGCAGCGTCGCACGATGTGCAACCCATTTTGCGCGTGCGGGATCTCGTCACGCGCTTTGACGTGCCCACGGGCATCTTCGGCCGCGTCACGCGCCGGGTGCATGCGGTGGAGCAAGTCAGTTTTGATCTCTACCCTGGTGAGACGCTGGCGCTGGTCGGCGAATCGGGCTGCGGCAAGTCGACGACGGGACGGTCGCTCTTGCGTCTGGTGGATAGCCAGAGCGGCAGCATCGAATTTGCCGGCCAGAACATCGGCGAGTTGAAGGGGCCCGCGCTCCAGACGCTGCGCCGAAATATCCAGTTCATCTTCCAGGACCCATTCGCCTCGCTGGACCCGCGCGTGCCGGTCGGCTACTCCATCATGGAGCCGCTGCTGGTGCACAAGGTGGCCTCCGGCAAAGAGGCGCAGCAACGTGTGGAGTGGCTGCTCGACAAGGTGGGCCTGCAGGCCGCGCATGCGTCGCGCTATCCGCACGAGTTCTCGGGCGGCCAGCGCCAGCGCATCTGCATTGCGCGCGCGCTGGCGTTGAACCCCAAGGTGGTGATTGCCGATGAGTCGGTCTCGGCGCTCGACGTGTCGATTCAGGCGCAGATCGTCAACCTGATGCTCGACCTGCAGAAGGAGTTTGGCGTTGCGTTCCTGTTCATCTCGCACGACATGGCGGTGGTGGAGCGCATCAGCCATCGCGTGGCGGTGATGTATCTCGGCCAGATCGTCGAAATCGGCCCGCGCCGCGCGATCTTCGAAAACCCGCAGCATCCCTACACGAAGAAGCTGATGTCGGCGGTACCGATTGCAGACCCGGCGCGCCGCCATCTGAAGCGAGAACTCTCCACGCACGAAATTCCCAGCCCGATCCGTGCCATTGGCGACATGCCGGTGGTGCAGCCGTTGGTGCAAGTGGCGCCAGACCACTTTGTTGCCCGCCATTCGATTGGCGGCGCGTATTGAAAGCAATGAAGAACGCAGTGAAGCCAAAAACTTCTTTGAGGAGGAAGGACATGTTCAATCGATTCTCTTTTGCCCCGCGCGCAGCCATGGTTGCCAGCGGCCTGGCGCTGGCGGCATTCACCATGCCGGCCTTTGCCGCCAAGGACGCCGTGATGGCGGTCTACTCGACCTTCACCACGATGGACCCGTACGACGCCAACGACACGCTGTCGTTCAGCGCCGCCAAGTCGTTCTATCAAGGGCTGTTCGGCTTCGACAAGGACATGAAGCTGGTCAACGTGCTGTGCGACAGCTACGAAGTCAGCAAGGATGGCCTGGTCTATACGTTCAAGCTGCACAAGGGCGTGAAGTTCCACGACGGCACCACGTTTGATGCCAACGCCGTCAAGGCCAACCTGGACCGCGTGACGGACCCGGCCAACAAGCTCAAGCGTTTCGTGCTGTTCAACCGCGTGGCCAAAACCGAAGTGGTTGACCCGACCACCGCACGCGTGACGCTCAAGGAGCCGTTCTCGCCGTTCATCAACGTGCTGGCCCACCCGTCGGCGGCCATGATTTCGCCCACGGCGCTCAAGAAGTACGGCAAGGACATCGCTTTCCATCCGGTTGGCACGGGCCCGTTTGAATTTGTCGAGTGGAAGCAGACCGATTACCTGAAGGGCAAGAAGTTCGACGGCTACTGGAAGCACGGCCTGCCGAAGGTCGACACCATCACCTGGAAGCCGGTGGTCGACAACAACACGCGCGCCACCATCATGCAGACGGGCGAGGCCGACTTCGCATTCACGATTCCGTTCGAGCAGGCTGCGGTGCTCAAGAGCAGCCCGAAGGTTGACCTGATTGCCGCGCCGTCGATCATCCAGCGCTATGTCAGCTTCAACACCAAGGTGAAGCCGTTCGATAACCCCAAGGTGCGTCAGGCCATCAACTACGCCATCAATAAGGATGCGCTGACCAAGGTGGCGTTTGCGGGTTACGCCGTGCCGGCCGAAGGTGTGGTGCCGCCGGGCGTGGATTACTCCGTCAAGCTGGGCCCGTGGCCGTACAACCCGGCGAAGGCCAAAGAGTTGCTGAAGGAAGCCGGCTATCCGGACGGCTTCGAGACGCAACTGTGGTCGGCCTATAACCACACGACCGCGCAAAAGATCATCCAGTTCGTGCAGCAGCAACTGGCCCAGGTCGGCATCAAGACTTCGGTGCTGGCGCTGGAAGCCGGCCAGCGCGTCGAGCGCGTGGAAAGCGTGCCCAAGCCGGAAGACGCCGGCGTGCGCATGTACTACGCAGGCTGGTCGTCGTCGACGGGTGAGTCGGATTGGGCGCTGCGTCCGTTGCTGGCATCCGAAGCCATGCCGCCCAAGTCGTTCAACACCGCGTACTACAAGAACGAGCAGGTGGATGCCGACATCGCCGGCGCACTGCGCACGACCGATCGCGCTGAGAAGTCGAAGCTCTACACCGATGCACAGAAGCGCATCTGGGAAGACGCACCGTGGGCCTTCCTGGTGACGGAAAAGATCGTCTACGCGCGCTCGAAGCGCCTGTCGGGGGCCTACGTGGCACCGGACGGTTCGTTCAGCTTCGACGACATCGACATCAAGCAATAAGTCTCATTGCCGTACCGGCCCGCGCACCTGTTGCGCGGGTCATTGAATTGCCGCCTGCGGTGGATTTGCCATGCTGAACTACTTCATTAAACGTGTGCTGGGCGTGATCCCGACACTGCTGATTGTGGCAGTGCTGGTGTTCCTGTTCGTGCACCTGTTGCCGGGCGACCCGGCGCGACTGGCTGCCGGCCCCGAAGCGGACCCGGCCACCGTCGAGCTGGTCCGCGCTGATCTCGGGCTTGATAAGCCGATGCACGAGCAGTTCGTGCGCTTCTTCGCCAACGCGCTGCGCGGCGAGTTCGGCAACTCGATCCGCACCAAGCGACCGGTGAGCGAAGAGATTGGCGAGCGCTTCTGGCCCACGCTCAACCTGACGATTGCCAGCATGGTGTGGGCGGTGATCTTCGGCATGGTGATCGGCATCACGTCTGCCGTATGGCGCAACAAGTGGCCGGACCGTCTGGGCATGACGCTCGCCGTGTCCGGCATCTCGTTCCCCGCATTCGCGCTGGGCATGCTGTTCATGGAAGTTTTCTCAGTGCAGCTCGGCTGGCTTCCGTCCATCGGTGCGGACACCTGGAAGCATTACGTCCTGCCGTCGCTCACGCTGGGCGCTGCGGTGGCCGCCGTGATGGCGCGCTTCACGCGTGCTTCGTTTGTGGAAGTGCTGCAGGAAGATTTCGTGCGCACCGCCCGTGCCAAGGGCGTGCGTGAGACGGTGGTGGTCATCAAGCATTGCCTGCGCAACGCGATGATCCCGGTCGTGACGATGATGGGCCTGCAGTTCGGCTTTCTGCTGGGCGGCTCGATCGTCGTGGAAAAGGTGTTCAACTGGCCGGGCCTCGGTCGCCTGCTGGTGGATGCGGTGGAGATGCGCGACTACCCGGTCATCCAGGCCGAGGTGCTGCTGTTCTCGCTGGAGTTCATCCTGATCAACCTGGTGGTGGACATGCTGTACACCGTCATCAACCCCACCATTCGCTACAAGAAGTAAGGAGACCGCCATGACCCAAGCCGCAAGTCCGGCGGTCGCACCGCAAGCCGTCACCGAACCCGTCCGCACCCCGTGGACGGAGTTCTGGCGCAAGTTCCGCAAGCAGCATCTGGCGATGGGCGCCGGTGTGTTCGTGATCGCGCTGGTGGTGATCGCCATCCTCGCGCCGCACCTCGTGCCGTTCGACCCGGAAAACTATTTCGATTACGACGCGCTCAACGCGGGGCCGTCGGCGCAGCATTGGTTTGGCGTCGACTCGCTGGGCCGCGACATCTTCAGCCGCATCCTGATGGGCACGCGCATCTCGCTGGAAGCGGGCTTCGTGTCGGTCATCATCGGCGCCATCATAGGCACCATGCTGGGCCTGCTGGCCGGCTACTACGAAGGCTGGTGGGACCGCATCGTCATGCGCATCTCCGACGTGCTGTTTGCCTTCCCTGGCATTCTGCTGGCCATCGGCATCGTGGCCATCCTGGGCAACGGCATGATCAACGTGATCTTTGCCGTGGCGGTGTTCAGCATTCCGGCATTTGCGCGACTGGTGCGTGGCAATACGCTCATGCTCAAACACCTGACGTATGTGGAAGCCGCACGCAGCATCGGCGCGTCCGACTGGACGATCATCATGCGGCACATCTTGCCGGGCACGATTTCGTCCATCGTCGTGTATTTCTCGATGCGGATCGGCACCTCGATCATCACCGCGGCCAGCCTCTCGTTCCTGGGCCTGGGCGCACAGCCGCCCACGCCGGAGTGGGGCGCGATGCTCAACGAGGCGCGCGCCGACATGGTGACCGCGCCGCATGTGGCGATCTTCCCGAGCCTGGCCATCTTCCTGACCGTGCTGGCGTTCAACCTGCTGGGCGACGGCCTGCGCGACGCGCTGGACCCGAAGATCGACCGCCGCTGAGTTGGTTCGCATGTCTTTGAGCCTTCCGCACATCGGCGCATTGCCGGCCGGCACACGCAACAGCATCACCGACGTGGCTGGCGTCGCCGTCGGCCACGCCACCATTGCCGGCGGCGACATCCAGACCGGCGTGACCGTGGTACGCCCGCACGGCGGCGACCCGTTCCTCGACAAGGTGCCGGCCGCCAGCGTCGTGCTCAACGGCTTCGGCAAGAGCATCGGCCTGGTGCAGGTGGACGAACTCGGCGTGCTGGAAACGCCGATTGCGCTGACCAACACGTTTGCCGTGGGCGCTGTGGCGCAAGCGCAGATCCGCCAGGCGGTTGCCGCCAACCCGCAGATCGGCCGCGCGTGGTCGACCGTCAATCCACTCGTCTTCGAATGCAATGACGGCTACCTGAACGACCTTCAAGCGTTTGCCGTGCAGGACGTGCACTACGACGCGGCCTGCGCTGCGTCGGCTCAAGCGTTCGAGCAGGGCGCGGTGGGGGCAGGGCGCGGGATGTCGTCGTTCGGTGTGAAGGGCGGCATCGGCTCGGCATCGCGCGTGGTGACGCTTGCTGACGGTACGCGAAGCACAGTGGGCGCGCTGGTGCTGTCCAACTTTGGCGTGACAGAGAACCTCACGCTCGCCGGACGTCCCGTTGGAGCGGAACTGGCGAAGGCGCTGGCCGCTGGCGCGCCCGAGCCCGAGAAGGGCTCGATCATCATGCTGCTCGCCACCGACGCGCCGCTCGACGCACGTCAACTGCGCCGCCTCGCTTTGCGCGCGGGCGCGGGCTTGGCGCGTACCGGCTCCGTCTTCGGCCATGGCAGCGGCGACATCGCGCTCGCGTTCTCCACCGCCTACACCGTGCCGCACGAAGGCACACGCGCCATGCCAGCCGTCGCCATGACACACGAATCGCACCTCGACCCGCTGTTCCAGGCCGCCGCCGACAGCGTCGAACAAGCCATCGTGCATGCGCTGTTCCGCGCAACAGCCGTCACCGGCCGCGACGGCAACACGCGCCGCGCACTGACCGAATTGCTCTGACCTGACCTCATGCGAATCCTGATCTCCGCCGACATCGAAGGCGTCGCCAACGTGTTCCACCCCGAGCAGACGCGCGCCGGCAACGGCGAATACGAACGCGCCCGCCGCTGGATGACCGCCGAAGCCGATGCCGCTGTCCGCGGTGCCTTCGATGGTGGTGCCACGGACGTACTCGTCAACGATTCGCACGGAGGTTTCCGCAACCTCATCCCCGATTCCATCGACCGCCGCGCACGCTTCGTACTCGGCAAGCCGCGCTACCTCAGCATGATGGCCGGCGTGGACGGCTGCGACGCGGTCTGCATGATCGGCTACCACGCCCGCGCCGGCAGCCGCGGCGTGCTGGCGCACACCATCAACAGTTTTGCGTTTGCGCGCGTCTGGTTCAACGAACAGGAACTGGGCGAAGCCGGCCTCTACGGCGCGCTGGCCGGCGAGCGCGGCGTGCCGGTGGCCGTTGCCAGCGGCGACGACGTGTTCATCAAGGAAACCAAGCCGCTGCTGCCGCACACCACGTTCGTCGAAACCAAGCAGGCCGAAGGGCAGAACGCCGGCACATCGCTCTCGCCCGAGCAGTCGTGCGAGGCCATCTACGCAGCGGTGAAAGCCACGGTGCGGCGAGGCCATTTCAGCATGCCGCTGCGCCTCCAGGCACCGATCGTCTGCCGCCTGCAAACGCAAACGCCCGCATTGGCCGACCTGTTCTGCCAATGGCCCGCCCTGGAGCGCGTAGACGGCACGATGCTGCGCTTCGCCGCCGACTCCGTAGAACATGCCGTACGCATGCTCAACAGCCTCTCCGCCATGTCGGCGATGCTGCGATAAGGGCCAGCTCAGCACATTACAGCGCCAGCGCACGCGCGCCGATGGTTTGGCCGTTGATGTTCATGCCCTAGATGGCGCCTTGAATTTCTGTAAGCGGGCGGAAACAAGACGGGGAACTGTCTGAGCGCAGCGAGTTTTCCCCGTCTCCGCCCGGTTACAGAAATTCAAGGGGAAGTCGCCATCTCGGGCGCGCCTTTCTTTGCTTACTTTCTTTGGCAAGACAAAGAAAGTGAGTCGGCCCCGGCAGGGGACGAAACAATGGACGCACCACAACCCTTCACCCCAGCGTAAACTTCGGATAACCAACCCCGAAGGAGCACTTCCCATGACCCGCGCACTCACACTCGGCATGCTGCTGTGTGCGCTAGCACTAACGGCTTGCGACCGTCGCCCATCCCCGAACCCGCCCACGCCGCAGACGTCGAAGGCCGAAAAGGCTGCCGCCGCGCTCGCCAAGGCCGCCGCAGAATTCAAATGCCCGGCGCCATCGAGCCGCTTCATGGTCGACGACGGCACCAATCGCGGTCCGAAGCAACCCGTGCGCACCAATTGCACAACCGCCTACGCCACCTGCGACGCCCAGTTGCAAGCCGTGTTCGACCACTGCCCGAGCGGCCAGGTATTCGATAAGCGCTTTTCGATCTGCGTCGTGAAAGACGCCTGTGATGAGGTGAAGTCCTGAGGCTGTGACGGCTGTTTCGGCTATGGCGGCCGTTGCGGCCACGCCTGAGCGTTGCACTCGGCGCGTCGGGTTCCGAACGTCAAATGCGGGGTTCAAAACCCGGCGCATGAGGTTCTGAACGGCAATCGCCGAGTCCAGAACCTGATGTGTGGCGTTCGGAACTCGGAGACTCGGCGTTCCGAACGCCACACACCGAGTTCTGAACTCCAATTGTGGCGTTTGGAACCAGAAACACGGCGTTCACAACCCGGGCCATGGCGTTCCGAACGCCAACCTGCTGAGTTCCGAACCCCATGCGTGCGGTTCGGAACCCCATTCGCTTAAAGCGCCTCGCGCGTCACCAGGAACACCTGGTCTTCGCCGGCGCTGGTCGGCAGCCAGACCAGGTCGAGATCGGGGAACGCCGCCTCAACGTTTTCACGCTCGTTGCCGATTTCCACCACCAGCACGCCGTGCGGCTTCAGGTGGCGCGGTGCATCGGCCAAGATGCGGCGCACGATGTCCATGCCGTCGTTGCCGCCGGCCAGCGCCATATGCGGCTCGGCACGGTACTCGGGCGGCAGCGCCTGCATCGACGCTTCGTTCACGTACGGCGGATTCGTCAGGATCACGTCGTAATGCACGCCCGGCGGCAGCGGCGCATACAGGTCGCCTTCGTGCAGGCGGATGCGGTCTTGCAGGCGGTATTCGTCGACATTGCGATTGGCCACCACCAGTGCGTCCGGTGACAGGTCCACGGCATCGATGGTCGCATTGGGCCATTGCAGCGCGGCCAGGATCGACAGGCAGCCCGAGCCGGTGCACAGCTCCAGCACATCGGTTGGGCCATCCTCCTGGTCAATCCACGGCTCGAGCCCGTCTTCCAGCAATTCGCCGATGAAGCTGCGCGGCACGATCACGCGCTCGTCCACGTAGAAGCGCATGCCGTGCATGAACGCCTCGTGCGTGATGTACGCGGCGGGCACGCGCTCGACGGCGCGGCGCTCGATCACCTTCAGTACGGCAGCGACTTCTTCGGGCAGCAGGCGCGCGTCCATGAACGGCTCCAGCGTGTCGATCGGCAGATGCAGCGTGTGCAGGATCAGGTATGCGGCTTCGTCGTAGGCGTTTTCACTGCCATGGCCGAAAACAAGGCCCGCAGCGGTGAAGCGCGACACGGCGTAGCGCAGCAGGTCGCGAACCGTCGTGAACGGGTGGGAAGCGGGCAGGGTAGGCGTGGTCATGGGTGGCGTGAAATGTGGCTCAGCGTTGGGTGGCAGCGAGCAGGTCGACGTAGGCTACGTCGAGCAGGTCGGATTCGGCAATGCCGAGGGAATGCATCAGTTGATGGGCGATCTTCACACCGTCGTCTTCGAATTGCGTATCGCGCAGCACGACTTCGAGTTCGACGAAATCGCCGAGGTCTTTCACCGCATCTACATGAATGCGCGTCTGGCCGGCGAGATAAAGCTGGCGCACCTTGATGACGCGCCCGGCCGTGCCGATGGCGGCGGCCAGCGTGTCGCGCAGGGCGTCGGGCGCGCTGGTCGGAACGATGTGGTAGCTGGACACGCGCGGGCCGGCGCTGTTGGCGCGAAAGTAGTGGATCAGTTCGCCGCGCTCGGGCGAGAACTGCCGCAGCTTCAGGCGCCCATTCGCGCAGGCGAAGAACGTGTCGTCCTGCTCGATGCGTTGGGGGCCCGAATCCGCAATGGCAGCCGCGCGCTCAATGAGGGCTGCCACATCGCGCACACGCGCCTTGATCTCGACGTTGCGCGCCATCTGGGCGGTCTCAGGCGATCAAGGTTTCCAAGACGCGGCGATACACGTTTTTCAGCGGCTCGATAAAAGCCACTTCGACGTGTTCGTCGATCTTGTGGATGCTCGCGTTCGGCGGGCCGAACTCGATCACCTGCGGGCAGATCTTGGCGATGAAGCGGCCGTCCGACGTGCCGCCCGTGGTCGACAGTTCGGTCGTCACGCCGCACTCGGCCTGGATGGCGGAGGCGAGGGCTTCGGACAGGTCGCCGCGCTCGGTCAGGAAGGGCTCGCCGCCCAGCGTCCAGTCGAGCGTGTAGTCGAGGCCGTGCGCATCGAGAATGCCGTGCACGCGCGCCTTCAGGCCGTCCGGCGTGCTCGCGGTCGAGAAGCGGAAATTGAAGTCGATCGTGACGTGGCCGGGAATGATGTTCGTCGCGCCCGTGCCGCCGTGGATATTCGACATCTGCCATGTGGTCGGCGGGAAGTACGCGTTGCCGTCGTCCCACTTGGCAGCGGCCAGTTCCGCCAGCGCCGGCGCGGCCAGGTGGATCGGGTTCTTGGCCAGATGCGGGTAGGCGATGTGGCCTTGCACGCCATTGACCGTGAGCTTGCCCGACAGCGAACCGCGTCGCCCGTTCTTCACCATATCGCCGAGTGTCGACACCGACGTCGGTTCACCGACCACGCAGTAGTCAAGGCGCTCGCCGCGTGCGCGCAGCAGGTCGCACACCTTGACGGTGCCGTCGTGCGCGGGGCCTTCTTCGTCGCTGGTGATCAGGAAGCCGATCGAGCCGGCGTGGTCCGGATGCTTGGCAACGAATTCTTCCGATGCCACCACGAAGCCTGCAATCGACGTCTTCATGTCTGCCGCGCCGCGGGCGTAGAGCTTGCCGTCGCGGTGCGTGGGCTCGAACGGGTCGGAGTGCCATTGCTCAACCGGACCGGTGGGCACCACATCGGTGTGGCCAGCAAAGACGAGCAGCTTGCCGTCGGTGCCCGCGCGGCCGCGCTTGACGGCCCACAGGTTGGTCACCCGAAAGTGGTCGGGCCCGCTGACCACGGTTTCGCATTCGAAACCGGCGGCGGTCAGGCGTTCGATCAGCACATCCTGGCAGCCCTTGTCTTCGGGCGTGACAGAGCGGCGGCGGATCAGGTCTTCGGTGAGGGCAAGCGTGGGCTGCATGACGGTGACGATGTTGTCGTTATTGTTAGAAGAGGGTGGCGTACTGATCCGCCGAGAAGCCGACGTTGACGCTTTTGCCGTGCACCAGCACCGGACGCTTGATCAGCGACGGGTTGGCCTGCATCAGCGCGATTGCACCGGCCTCGTCTTCGGCGCGGGCCTTGTCGGCATCCGACAGGGCCCGCCACGTAGTGCCCTTGCGGTTGAGCAGCGTGGTGAGCGGCACATGCTTGAGCCAGCCGGCCAGCATGTCGGCGTTCACGCCTTGCTTCTTGAAATCGTGAAACGTGTAGGCCACGCCGTTCGATTCGAGCCACGTACGGGCTTTCTTCACGGTGTCGCAATTGGGGATGCCATGCAGGGTCGTCATGGTGGGATTCGCAATCAATGTCGAGAGGCTTGCAGGGCAAACGAGAGAGCGGCGACGGCCAATGCAAAACCGACGGACGCCAGCCACGTCATGCGCTTGAGGCGGCGCTCCAGACGCGCAGCTTCATCGCGCAGGGCGTCGATGGTAATGGCGTGCTGTTCGGCCAGCAATTTGACGGATTCGGCCTGCTGCAGGATCGCCGCTTCCAGTTCGGCAATCCGTGTATTCGGGTCGGGCGCGGCGCCTTCTGCGGGGGCAGGTTCGGTGCCGGTTTTCTTGCGGTTCTTGAACTTGTCGATGGTCTTGTTTGCCTGCTCCAGGATGGTGGGCAGCAACGACAAGACAGTACCGATGGTGTTTGGATCAAGACCCATGATGCGTTGGCGCAGCTTGCCGAAGCGGGTGCCTTTGGCATTGAGTTCGGACATTGCTGCGCTTCAAGTGGTTGGCATGCCCACAAGACTAGCAGGCATGCCTTGCGCCGGTGCTCAATCGCCGCGCAGCAGCTCGTTCAGGCCAACCTTGGCGCGCGTCTTCGCGTCCACCTTCTTGACGATCACGGCGCAGTACAGGCTGTGCGTGCCGTCCTTCGACGGCAGGTTGCCCGCCACCACCACCGAACCCGCCGGGATGCGGCCGTAGCTGACTTCACCGGTTTCGCGGTCGTAGATCTTGGTCGACTGGCCCAGGTACACGCCCATCGAGATCACCGAGTTCTCTTCAACGATCACGCCTTCCACCACTTCCGAGCGGGCACCGATGAAGCAGTTGTCTTCGATGATGACCGGGTTGGCCTGCAGCGGCTCGAGCACGCCGCCGATGCCCACGCCGCCCGACAGGTGAACGTTCTTGCCGATCTGTGCGCACGAACCGACGGTGGCCCACGTGTCGACCATCGTGCCTTCGTCAACATAAGCGCCGATGTTCACGTACGACGGCATCAGCACGGCGTTCTTGGCGATGAACGAGCCACGGCGCGCCACAGCCGGCGGCACCACGCGGAAGCCGCCCGCCGCGAAGTCTTCGGCCGTGTAGTTGGCGAACTTGCTCGGCACCTTGTCATAGAACTGCGTGAAGCCGCCGGCAGCCATCGGCGCGTTGTCTTCCAGGCGGAACGACAGCAGCACGGCCTTCTTGATCCACTGATTGACGATCCACTCGCCGTCCTTCTTCTCGGCCACGCGCAGCGCGCCACGATCGAGCTGGCCGATCACGTTGGCGACGGCTTCACGGACATCGGCCGGAGCGGCCTTGGGCGACAGGTTGGCGCGGTCTTCCCACGCTTGATCGATCAGGGATTGCAGTTGTTGCGTCATGGCTGTGTTCGCTCTAGGAGAAATTCGAAAAAGGGTAAGGGGTCAGCGTTGCTGGCAGAACTCGACGATCCGGCGGGCGCCTTCCAGGCATTCGTCCACGCCGGCGACCAGCGCGATACGCACATAGTCCTGGCCCGGGTTCGTGCCGTGCGCCTCGCGGGCGAGGTAGCTGCCGGGTAGCACGGCGACGTTCTTGGCCGCCAGCAGTTGGCGTGCGAATTCGGTGTCCGACAGGCCCGTGCGCTTGACGTTGGCCCACAGGTAGAAGGCTGCGTCGGGCAGGGCCACGTCCAGCACCTCGGCCAGCATCGGCGTGACCTGCTGGAACTTCTTGACGTACTGCGCGCGGTTGTCGCGCACGTGGGTCTCGTCGTTCCACGCAGCGATGCTAGCGGATTGCACCGACGGGCTCATCGCGCTGCCGTGATACGTGCGATACAGCAGATAGGCCTTGAGCAGCTTGGCGTCGCCTGCCACGAAACCGGAACGCATGCCCGGCACGTTGGAGCGCTTGGACAGGCTGGAGAACATCACCAGGCGGTCAAAGCTGCGGCCCAGCTGATGCGCAGCTTGCAGCGCGCCCAGCGGCGGGTTGGCCTCGTCGAAATAGATTTCGGAATAACACTCGTCCGAGGCGATGACGAAGCCGTATTCGTCGGACAGCGCGAAGAGCTGTTTCCAGTCTTCCAGCGTGAGCACGGCGCCGGTCGGGTTGCCCGGGCTGCATACGAAGACGAGCTGCACGTTGCGCCATTCTTCCGGCGTGATCGCGGCGAAATCGGGCGCGTAGTTGCGTGCCGGGTCGCTGTTGGCGAACAGCGGCGTGGCGCCGGCCAGCAGCGCCGAGCCTTCGTAGATTTGGTAGAACGGGTTCGGGCACAGCACGCGCGCGCCAGGCTTGCTGCCGTCGATCACGGTTTGCGCGAACGAGAACAGCGCCTCGCGCGAGCCGTTGACCGGGATGACCTCGGTGGCCGGATCGACCTTCGGCAAGCCGTAGCGGCGCTCCAGCCACGCGGCGATGCACTGTCGCAGTGCATCAGAGCCGAGCGTCGTGGGATAATTCGCCAGCCCGCCGAGCGCCGCCGTCAGTGCGTCTTTCACCAGGGCCGGCGTCGGATGCTTGGGCTCGCCGATACCGAAGCTGATGGGCGTATGGACGGCGCTGGGCGTCACGTCCTTGACGAGCGCTTTCAGTTTCTCGAACGGATACGGCTGCAGGGCGGACAGGCGCGGATTCACGGTGTTGGGCGGCGGTGTTGGGCTGGTCAGCGGGCAAGCTTGGCGCTTGCCGGGAAGCCCGAAATTATACGGCCAACGTGTGCTTACCGCGTGGCAGTCACCTCGGACATTGCAGGAAGCGGCGGATTCCCGCCGTTTTTTTATTGGTCACATGACAACGATTGCTTCTTCGGCGCCCGCAGCGGATAGCGCCAGCCATCACGAGCCGCAATGGGCGGCGGCACTCTTCATCCTTGTAGGTGCGTCGGTCTGGGGCATTTCCTGGTATCCGTATCGCCTGCTGGCCGGCTGGGGGCTCGGCAGCATGCTGGCTTCGTCGATGACGGGCGCGGCTGCGGCTGTGCTGGCTGCCGTGGTGCTGCGTCGTCACTTTTCGACGTTCCAATGGTCGTGGCTCATTCCGGCGCTCGGGATTGCGGCGGGCATCACCAACGCGGGCTTTGTCTGGGGCACGGTGCACGGCACGGTCATGCGGGTGCTGCTCCTGTTCTATCTGACCCCGGTATGGACGGCCTTGCTGGCGCGCCTGTGGCTGCACGAGCGGCTGGGGTGGCGCGGCGGTGTGCTGCTCGCGCTGGCGCTGTCGGGCGCGATGATGATGTTGTGGTCGGGCGAGGCCGGCACGCCGTGGCCGGGTTCAGCGGCGGAATGGGCGGGGCTGGTTGCGGGGCTCGCTTTTGCGTGCAACAACGTGCTGTCCCGCCTGGCGGGGCAGCGTCATCCGACCATGCGCCCCGAGATGCGGACCGTGGTCGTCTTCACAGGTTGCGCGCTGGTGGGTTTTCCGGCTGCGCTGCTGCTCGATGGCGTGCGCACGGTGCCGACGGCTTTTTCACAGGGCAATACGTGGCTGCTGCTGGCGGGCATGGCCTGCGTGCTGGTCGGCGGCAATGCGATGGTGCAGCGCGGCCTGCAACGGTTGCCGGCCAATCGCGCGGCGCTGCTCATGCTGTTCGAGATCGTGGTGGCGGCCGTGTCGTCGGCGCTGCTGACGGCGGAGCGCCTGTCCCCCCAAGAGCTGGTGGGCGGCGGCTGCATCATCCTGGCAGGCGCGCTGTCGGGGCTGTCGCGGCGAAAGTAGGTTGCCGGCGTTTCGCAAATCAACCCAGGAGTTGCTGATGTTGCTTCGTTCGATTTCAATCGCGCTGACGTTTGCACTGTCGACGGCCGCAGCGGCCCTGCACGCCGCTCCCGCAGAGACCGGCCCCGCGTATGGTCCGCGCCTGGAGGGCTTCGATTACCCGGCTCCGGTCAAGCTCTTCAAGTTCGAGTCACAGGGCAACGCACTGGAGATGGCGTACTTGGACGTCGCGCCGAAGCAGCCGAATGGTCAGGTGGCGGTGCTGCTGCATGGCAAGAATTTCTGCGCCGCTACCTGGGAAGGCACGATCGCCGCGCTGACGGGTGCCGGCTACCGCGTGATCGCCCCCGATCAGGTCGGTTTCTGCAAATCGAGCAAGCCGCGTGCGTATCAGTACACGTTCCAGCAACTGGCCAGCAATACGCATGCGTTGCTGGCCTCGCTCGGGATCGAGCAGGCCATCATGATTGGCCATTCGACAGGCGGCATGCTGGCGACGCGCTACGCCTTGATGTATCCGAGTGCGGTGTCCCGGCTGGCGATGATCAACCCGATCGGCCTGGAAGACTGGAAGGCCAAGGGCGTGCCGTCCCTGAGCGTCGACCAGTGGTTCGCGCGAGAGAAGCAAACGACCGCCGAGCGCATCCGCGCCTACGAGCAGTCCACGTACTACGCCGGGCAATGGCGCGCGCAATACGAACCATGGGTGCAGATGTTGGCCGGCATGTACCGCGGCCCGGGGCGCGATCTGGTGGCGTGGAATTCCGCACTGCTGTACGACATGATCTACACGCAGCCCGTCGTCTATGAGTTCGGCCAGTTGCGCCCGCCGACGCTGCTGCTCATTGGCCAGAAAGACACCACCGCCATCGGCAAGGACGCTGCCCCGCCGGAAGCGCGTGCGCAGCTTGGCCGCTACCCGGAACTCGGTCGGGCGGCGGCAAAAGCCATTCCGCGCGCCACGCTGGTGGAATTGCCCGATGCAGGCCATGCGCCACAAATCCAGGATCCTGATGCGGTGCACAATGCGCTGCTCGACTGGCTGGCGGCGCCGGAGCGTCCGCGCACCCGCCGTCCGGACTGACGTTATTTGTCACGAAGGCGAAACTGCTTACAAATCTGCAGCAATTTGCTCTCTAGCGCCGCAAATTTCGTCCATTTTTGTAGCGATTTGATTGGCGGGAGGCTGGGGTGCGAATGGTATGATGGCGCCATCCGCGCCCCTGGGGCGTGCCTTGTCACTCCGCGCCGCACGGCGTTGGTGTGATGACAAAGGCGCGTTCCTCGGGCGCCCGCTTTATCCCCCTTTTCTGATCCCTTCGAGACGAACACAACGTGCGCCTCTCTTCGATCAAGCTCGCAGGCTTCAAGTCTTTCGTCGATCCGACCAATTTTCATGTTCCGGGCCAGCTTGTCGGCATCGTCGGTCCGAACGGTTGCGGTAAATCCAACATCATCGACGCCGTGCGCTGGGTGCTCGGCGAATCACGCGCCGCGGAACTCCGTGGCGAATCGATGCAGGACGTCATCTTCAACGGCTCGACCCAGCGCAAGCCGGCTGGCCGGGCCAGCGTCGAACTCGTCTTTGACAATGCGGAAGGCCGCGCCGCCGGCCAATGGAGCCAATACGCCGAGGTGGCGGTCAAGCGCGTGCTGAGCCGCGATGGCACTTCCTCGTACTTCATCAACAACCAGGCGGTGCGCCGCCGCGACATCCAGGACATCTTCCTCGGCACGGGTCTTGGGCCGCGCGCCTACGCCATCATCGGGCAGGGGATGATCTCGCGCATCATCGAGGCCAAGCCCGATGACATGCGCATCTTCCTGGAAGAAGCTGCAGGGGTGTCGAAGTACAAAGAGCGCCGCCGCGAAACCGAAAATCGCCTCTCCGATACGCGCGAAAACCTCACGCGCGTGGAAGACATCCTGCGCGAACTCGGCACCAATCTCGAAAAGCTCGAGGGCCAGGCCGAAGTCGCGCAGCGCTTCCAGGCGCTGCAGGCCGATGGCGAAGAAAAGCAACAACTGCTGTGGCTGCTGCGCAAGCGAGAAGCGCAGGGCGAGCAGGAACGCCATCAGCGTGCCATTGAGCAGGCGCAGATCGACCTGGAAGCGCAGACCGCGCAGTTGCGCCACATCGAGGCCGAACTCGAAACGATGCGCGTTGCGCATTACGCCTCGTCCGATGCGATGCACGCCGCGCAGGGCGCGCTCTACGAAGCCAACTCGGAAGTCAGCCGCCTGGAAGCCGAGATCCGCTACGTGGTGGAATCGCGCAACCGGATCCAGCAGCAGATCGCCACGCTGACCGCGCAGCAGGAGCAGTGGCATACGCAGGGCGAGCAGGCGCAGGAAGACCTCGCCGCCGCCGAGGAAGAGCTTGCCATGGCCGAGGAGCGTGCCGCGCAGGCCGCTGAGGACGTCGCGCGCAAAGCTGACGAACTCCCCGGCATGGAAGCGCAATGGCGCGATGCGCAGACCACGCTGAACGATCAGCGCGCTGCGATCCTTCAATCGGAGCAGGCGCTCAAGCTCGAAGCCGCGCACCAGCGCAATGCCGACCAGGCCTTGCTGCAGCTTGAGCAGCGCCGCGAACGTCTGACGCAGGAGTCATCCGGCCTCGACAAGCCGGACGACGTGCAGCTCGAAACGCTGCGTGCCGAACTGGCTGAACAGGAAGAGGTGTTGGCTGAAGCGCAAGCCGCGCTGGAAGACACCGAAACAGAGGTGCCGCTGCTCGACGAGGCACGCCGCGCCGCGCAAGACCGCGTGCAATCGGAAGCCGCCGCCATCGCCAGCCTGGAAGCCCGCCTTGCCGCGCTCAAGCAGTTGCAGGAGAACGTGCAGACCGACGGCAAGGTTCAGCCGTGGCTGGCCAAGCATGAACTGAGCGAGCTGCCGCGCTTCTGGAAGAAGCTGCAGATCGAGCAGGGCTGGGAGCCGGCACTCGAAGCCGTGCTGCGCGAGAAGCTGGGCGCGCTCGAAGTGTCCAATCTGGATTGGATCAAGGCGTTTGCAGCTGACGCGCCGCCGGCCAAGCTGGCCTTCTATGCGCCACCGCCGGCTGCGCTTCCGGTGGAGGCGCCGGCGGGGTTGCGTCCGCTGATGTCGCTGGTGCAAGTGACGGAGCCGGGCATTCGTGCCGTGCTGCAAGACTGGCTGGCCGACGTCTATATCGCCGACGACATGCAGGCTGCGATTGCTGCGCGCCAGACGCTGCCGGAAGGCGGTACGTTTGTCATCAAGGCTGGGCATTTGATTGGCCGGTCATCGGTGCAGCTGTACGCGCCCGATTCCGAACAGGCCGGCATGCTGGCCCGCGCTCAGGAAATCGAGAACCTGCACAAGCAGGTGCGTGCGCAGATGCTGCTGGCCGACGAAGCCAAGAGCGGTGCCGTGCGTGCCGAAGCAGCCTACAGCCAAGCGAGCCAAAACCTCACGCAGGTGCGGGCCCGCGCCGAGCAGGCCACACGCCGCGTGCATGTGCTGCAGATGGATGTGCTCAAGCTGTCGCAGGCGATGGAGCGATACAACGCGCGCAGTGGCCAGATCGACAGTGAGTTGGACGAGATTCGCGCGCAGATCGAAGAGCAGCGTGCCATCCGCGCGGAATCCGAAGCGACGTTTGAGCAGCACGATGCGGCACTCGCCGACATGCAGGCGCGCTTTGAAGACAGCCAGCAGGCGTTCGAGGCGCTCGAAGTTCGCTTGAGCGATGCGCGCAACGCGTTGCGCGACCAGGAGCGCGGCGCACAGGAAGCGCACTTTGCCGAGCGCAATCTGCAGAACCGCATTGCCGAACTGAAGCGCAACATCCAGGTGGCGAGCGATCAGGCGCAGCAGATCGTGCTGACGCTGGAAAACGCGCGCGCCGAGCTGGAGACCATCAACGAGCAGACTGCCCACACCGGCCTGCAGGAAGCGCTGGAGCGCCGCGCCGAGAAGGAAGAAAAGCTTGGCCTGGCTCGCACAGAACTGGATGCGCTGACCGCGCAACTGCGCACGCATGACGAGCAACGCCTGACCGCCGAGCGCGCACAGCAACCGCTGCGCGATCGCATCACCGAGCTGCAGTTGAAGGAACAGGCTGCGCGCCTGAACCAGGAGCAGTTCACCGAGCAGCTCACCGCTGCCAATGTGGACGAAGCCGCGTTGGCTGATCGCCTGACGGGCGACCTGAAACCTTCGTACCTGCAAGGTGAGGTCACGCGCATCAACAACGCCATCAATGCGCTCGGCCCGGTCAACATGGCCGCGCTCGACGAACTGGCGGCGGCGCGCGAGCGCAAGGGCTTCCTGGATGCCCAATCGGCCGACTTGACCGACGCGATCACCACGCTGGAAGACGCCATCCGCAAGATCGATCAGGAAACGCGTGCGTTGCTGCAAGGCACGTTTGACCAGGTCAACTATCACTTTGGCGAACTGTTCCCGACGCTGTTCGGTGGCGGCCAGGCCAAGCTGATGATGACCGGCGAAGAGATTCTCGACGCGGGCGTGCAGGTGATGGCACAGCCGCCGGGCAAGAAGAACTCGACGATTCACCTGCTGTCGGGCGGCGAGAAAGCGCTGACTGCGATTGCGCTGGTGTTTGCGATGTTCCAGTTGAACCCGGCCCCGTTCTGCTTGCTGGACGAGGTGGACGCGCCGCTGGACGACGCCAACACCGAGCGCTATGCCAATATGGTCAAGCGCATGTCCGACAAGACCCAATTCGTTTTTATTTCTCACAACAAGATTGCGATGGAAATGGCGCAACAGCTCATCGGTGTGACCATGCAGGAACAAGGTGTGTCCCGGATCGTGGCGGTGGATATGGATGCCGCGCTGACCATGGCGGAGGCAGCATAAATGCAGGACAACAACCTGGTGATGGCCCTGCTGGGTGCCGGCGTGGTATTTGTGCTGGTGATCGTTGTGTACAACCAGTGGCAGATCCGCAAGGCCCGCCGCCCCGAAGCGTACAACCCGCCCGTCGACGAAATTCCGCGCGGCGAGGGTTGGACCGAGCGCGCCGAACCCGCCCTGGGTGGCGAGCGTGATGACGCCAACCGCGTTGAACCGCGTCTTGAGCCTGGTTTCTCGGCGAAGGCGCACACTCCCGCCACGGGCAGCGCCGAAACCGAAGCGGGGGTAATCGGCGCTGAACTCACGCCCTCGGGCGACGAGGCTGCGCTTGAGGCCGCCGAGACGGAAGAGATTGCCGAACCTGCCCCAGGTTCGCTGGAGCCTGCAAACGGCGTGATCGATCCGCTGATCGATTGCATCGTGCCGCTGCATCCGGAACGCGAAGTGTCGGGCGACCGGCTGCTGCCGGCGCTGACCAAGCTGCGACGCGCGGGCACCAAGCAGATCCACGTGGAAGGTTTGAACCCTGCCGCCAATGCGTGGGAAGCCATCCGCGCCGGTCAGCGCTACCTTGACGTGCAAGTGGCCGTGCAACTGGCCAACCGCACGGGTCCGCTGAATGCGCTGGAGTTCTCGGAATTCATCAACGCGATCGATCCGTTGTCGGAAGCGGCCGATGCCGTGCCGGAACTGCCGGACATGAACGAGACGATTTCCAACGCGCGCGAACTCGACGCGTTTGCCGCCGAGTGCGATGTGCAACTGGGCGTGAGCGTGATTTCCGACGGGGCCCCCTGGTCGGCGGCATACGTGCAGACGGTGGCCACGCAAGACGGCCTCGTGCTCTCGCGCGACGGTACGCGTTTCACGCGCTTCCATGCGGGCGCTGACGGTGTGCAGCGCGCACTGTTCACGCTGCAGTTTGGCGACACCAATTTCCTGCGCGATGACCTGACCGTCAAAGCCGGCCGTCAGATCACGCTGCTGCTCGATGTGCCCGTGGCGGAGGAGGCAAGCAAGCCGTTCAAGCTGGTGTGCGAATACGCCTACACGCTGTCGCAGCGCATGGGTGCGCAGGTGGTGGATGACAACCTGCGTCCGCTGACGGAGCAATCGTTCGTCGCCATCCAAAAGCATCTGCGCGTGCTGTACGACAAGCTTGAATCGCGCGGCATCCCCGCCGGTTCCAGCACCGCGGTGCGCTTGTTCAGCCACTGACCCACGCACGATGAGCAAGACTGCAGAACCCGCGTCCGGTGCCACACCCGAGGCGCGGGCAGCTTGGCTGCGCGCCGAGCTGAACCGCTACGCCCATGAGTATTACGTGCTCGACCAGCCCAGCGTGCCTGACGCTGAATATGACCGGCTCTATCGTGAGCTGGAAGCGCTGGAAGCCAAACACCCCGAACTGAAGACGCCGGACTCGCCCACGCGGCGGGTCGGTGGGGCGGTCCTCCCCGAATTTGCAGCGGTCAGGCATGTCATTCCCATGCTGTCGATCCGCACCGAGACCGACACCACCGCCAACGGCGCGCGTGCGTTCGACGCCAGCGTACGCCGCGAGCTGGGCCTTGATGACACCGATCCGCCCGTCGAATATGCCGCCGAGCTGAAGTTCGATGGCCTGGCGATCAACCTGCGCTATGAGCGCGGTTATCTCGTGCAGGCCGCCACACGCGGCGACGGCACCACAGGCGAAGACGTCACGCAGAACATCCGCACGATCCGCCAGATTCCACTGGGGCTGTCGCCTGTTGGCGGCCATGTGCCTGACGTGCTGGAAGTGCGCGGCGAGGTCTACATGCGCCGCGACGACTTCGAAAAGCTCAATGCCCGCCAGCGCGAGCGCGGCGACAAGACGTTCGTCAATCCGCGCAATACCGCGGCCGGTGCCGTCCGCCAGCTCGATCCGAAGATGGCTGCCGAGCGCCCGCTGTCTTTCTTCGCCTATGGCCTGGGCGAGGTGGTCGGCTGGAAAGGCCTGCCTGACACGCATTCCGGCATGCTCGATGCGCTGCAGGCATTTGGTTTTCCGGTCAGCACCGAACGCGCTGCGGTGAAGGGCGGAGACGGGCTGGTCACGTTCCATGAGGCTATCGGCGCCAAGCGCGACAGCTTGCCGTTCGACATCGACGGCGTGGTCTACAAGGTCAATTCGCTCGCGTTGCAGCGCGAACTCGGCTTTCGCACGCGTGAGCCGCGCTGGGCGGTTGCGCACAAATATCCGGCGCAGGAAGCTCTGACCACCGTCGAATCGATTGGCGTGCAGGTCGGCCGCACGGGCGCCATTACGCCGGTGGCGCGGCTGGTGCCGGTGTTTGTTGGCGGCGTGACGGTCACCAATGCGACGCTGCACAACGAAGACGAAGTCCGCCGCAAGGATGTGCGCGTTGGCGACACCGTGATCGTGCGCCGCGCGGGTGACGTGATCCCCGAGGTGGTGGGCGTGGTGCTCGATCGCCGCCCGATGGACGACGTGCCCGGCAGCGACTTGTTCAATCCGCAGCAACAGCCGAAGTACCCGCCGTTCGAACTGCCGAAGACGTGCCCGGTGTGCGGTTCGCACGTTGTGCGCGAAGAGGGCGAGGCGGTGGCCCGCTGCTCAGGCGGGCTGTTTTGCTCGGCACAGCGTAAAGAGGCGATCCGCCACTTTGCCGGCCGCCGCATGATGGACATCGAAGGCCTGGGCGAGCGTTACATCGACAACCTGGTCGAGCTGGACTACGTGCACGGCATTGCAGACCTGTACAAGCTCAAGCTCGAAGACTTCCTGGAGATGAAGCGCCGCGCTGATGAGCGTGATGGCGCGACACCGGAAACCGTCGCCGCTGGCAAGATCGCCACCAAGTGGGCTGAGAATCTCCTGGAAGGCATCCAGGCCAGCAAGACGCCGCCGCTGGCGCGCTTCCTGTTTGCGCTGGGCATTCGCCACGTGGGCGAATCGACCGCCAAGACGCTCGCGGACTGGCTCGGCAGTCTGGCCATCGTCCGGCGGGCGCCGGCACCGCTGCTGCTGGCGCTGCCCGACGTGGGTGCCACGGTGGCTGAAGCCATCGCCGACTTCTTTGCCGAGCCGAAGAATCAGCAGGCGCTGGATGCGCTGCTGGAAGCCGGCGTCGCTCCGCAAGGCGAGCATGCGCCAAACGCAAAGCTGCGCGAGAAACTGGAGCCCGCCGAGCTGTACGGCACGCTTGGCGTGCCCAAGCTGACAGCCACGCGTGCCAAGCAATTGGCGGTGGCAGCGCCGACGCTTGCCCGGTTGGCCAGTGTAGAGTCCGATCACTTGGCTGGTCTGCCGGTTGATGTGTCTGCGTCGCTGCTCGAATGGCTGGCTTCGCACGACCATCGCACGCAGTTGGCGAAGCTCGACGCGCTGCGCGACGAACTGCTTGCCGCCATGCCGGCTGAAGCCGCCGAAGAAGGCGTGCTGGCCGGCAAAACTGTCGTGTTGACCGGCACATTGCCCAACCTCACGCGCGACGAAGCCAAGGCCATGCTGGAAGCGGCAGGCGCCAAGGTATCCGGTTCGGTGTCGAAGAAAACCGACTACGTTGTCGCCGGAGAAGAAGCCGGCAGCAAGCTCGCCAAAGCCGAAGAATTGAACGTGAAGGTTCTGGACGAAGCGGGTATGCTCGCGCTGTTAAAAAAACCGGCGGGAGACCAGGCATGATCCGAAACATCCTCAAGATGGGCGACAGCCGTTTGCTGCGCATCGCCAAGCCAGTCGAGCGTTTCCACACGCCCGAACTGACGGCCCTGATCGAAGACATGTTCGACACGATGGATGCGGCGCGCGGTGCCGGCCTGGCGGCGCCGCAGATCGGCGTGGATCTGCAAGTCGTCATCTTCGGGTTCGATCGCAACGACCGGTATCCGGATGCGCCGGCCGTGCCCAAGACGGTGTTGATCAACCCCACCATCGAGCCGCTGTCGGACGAGATGGAAGACGGTTGGGAGGGCTGCCTCTCGGTGCCGGGCCTGCGTGGCGTTGTGCCGCGCCACACGCGCCTGCGCTACACCGGCTTCGACCAGCACGGTCACGCCATCGACCGCATAGCCGAGGGCTTCCATGCCCGTGTCGTGCAGCACGAATGCGACCACCTGCAGGGCGTTCTCTATCCGATGCGCGTGAAGGATTTCACCCGCTTCGGCTTTACCGAAGTGCTGTTCCCGGAATTGCCCGCCAATCACGACGACTGATCGAGACTGCGGGAGCGTCGCACCTGCGGGGGCGGGTGGGCGCGTGTTGCATCCACCACGGAGACGATATGAAGCGCGATGGTTTGAGGGGCTGGCGCCGGCTGGCGCTTGGGGTCGCCATGACGGCGATGCTGGGGTTGGCTGCCTGCGCGGGGCCGCAGGCACCCGAAACCACGGCGGCCGCACCGGCTGCCCAGAAGCCGCAGGGTCCGGTCTGGCAACGCGTGCATCTGGGCGCGGATGCCGTGGCCTACGATTTCCCCGTCTACGCCAACCATCCGCTCGATGGTGATCTGAGCAGCATCCGCGAAGTCGTATTCGTGCAGCACGGCCTGCAGCGCAACGGAAACGATTACTACACCGCTGGCGCAGATCTGCTCCAGGCCAGCGGCCGCAATCCCGACGAGGTCCTGCTGATTGCTCCGAACTTTCCCGGTACGCCCGATGAGGGTAAGGGTTTCGACGGCATGCCGGTTTGGTCGGTGGATGGCTGGATCGGCGGCTTCAACGCGACCAACGCACCATACACGGACCTGAGTTCGCTCAAGGTGCTCGATGACCTGATTGGTTACGTAACGGACCCGGCGCGTGCGCCCAACGTCAAGCGCGTCACGGTGGCAGGCCATTCGGGCGGCGGCCAGATCGTGCAACGCTACGCCGTCCTCAACAACGTGGACGAGGCTATCCGCAAGCGCGGCATCGACCTGCGCTACGTGGTCGCCAATCCGTCGTCGTATCTGTATTTCACGCCGGAGCGTCCGCGCGGCAAGGGCTTTGCACGCTACAGCACCAGCGTCTGCCCGGACTATGACCACTACAAGTACGGCATGGTCGATATGGTCCCGTATGCCGCAGGCAAGACCGGCCGGCAGTTGTTCAACCGATATGCGCAGCGCCACGTGACCTACCTGGCCGGCACGAGCGACAACGACCCGAACCATCGCGTGCTCGACAAGCTCTGCGGCGCCGAGGCCGAAGGCCCGACGCGCCTGGACCGCGCACGCAATTACTGGCGCTACGAGCACCACATGGCGGGGCGCAAGCGCGTCAATCACCAAGCGCACGAAGTGGTTGGCGTGGGTCACGATCAAGCGAAGATGTTCGGCTCGCGTTGCGGTGCGCAAGCGGTGTTTGGCATGCCCGCATCGGCCAACACCACGGGGGCAGCCTGCCAGGCTCCGCGTCTGTAATTTGGGCGGCAGGGTAAAAAAAACCGGTCAGCGCGCAATGCGTTGACCGGTTTTTTTCTTTAGGCAGAGCTGTCTCAGAACTTCTCGAACGGCCCAAGGAAGCGCCACTGGCCGACTGGCAGGTCGCCCAGCACGATGCTGCCCATGCGGATGCGCTTGAGGCCTACCACCTCCAGTCCCACCTGTTCGCACATGCGGCGGATCTGGCGTTTCTTGCCTTCGCGCAGCACGAAGCGCAACTGCTCTTCGTTCTGCCAGCTCACCTTCGCGGGCTTGAGTTCTTCGCCGTCGAGCGACAGGCCAAAGCGCAGCTTCTCCATCAGCTCTTCCGGGAAGACCTTGGAGATGTCGCGCTCGACCAGCCCGTTGGGCGAATCCCATACCACGCGCACCAGGTATTCCTTCTCGACCGTCGAATCCTCGCCGATCAGGTGGCGCGCCACGCGGCCGTCCTGCGTCAACACCAGCAAGCCTGTGGAGTCGATATCCAGTCGGCCGGCTGGCGCCAACGCCCGGCGCTGCCAAGGCGCGAAGCGCTTGCGCGTGGGGTCGCCTTCCCACTGGTTTTCCGGCACGAACAGCGAAACGGCCGGCTGATAGCCGTCTTCTGCCTGGCCCGACACGTAACCGACCGGCTTATGCATCAGCACGGTCACGCGCTCGCCTTGCTCGGAGCGCGCCGACTGATGGATCTCGATGATCGCATCCGGTTTGACGCGCGATCCAAGCTCCGTGACCGGCTCGCCGTCCACGAGCACCCAGCCGCGCGGAATCCATTCATCGGCCTCACGGCGCGAGCACAGACCCAGTTCGGACATGCGCTTGGACAGACGCACCAACCCGCTCGATTCGGTTTGCTGCGCCTGGCGTGGTGCCTGCTCCTCGGCATGACGCGGAGCGCGTTCCTCGCGCTCGGGCCGTTGCGGACGGGCCGGACGATCCTCAAAGCGGCGCGGCGGACGATCGTTGTCAAAACGACGCGGGGGGCGTTCGTCATCGAAACGACGCGGCGGGCGTTGGTCGCCATCACGACGCGGTGCGCGTTGATCGTCACCATAGCGTCGCGGCGGCCGTTGCTCATCGTCGAATCGGCGTGGCGGGCGTTGGTCGTCACCGTACCGGCGCGGCGGACGCTCATCGTCAAAGCGACGCGGAGGACGTTGGTCACCATCACGACGGGGCGCGCGTTGATCGTCGCCGTAGCGTCGCGGGCGTTCGTCATCGAAACGGCGGGGCGGCCGTTGGTCGTCGCCGAACTTGCGAGGCGGGCGTTGCTCATCGTCAAAACGTCGCGGAGGACGTTGATCGCCCTCACGGCGCGGTGCGCGTTGATCGTCGCCATGGCGTCGCGGGCGCTCGTCATCGAAACGGCGTGGCGGCCGTTGCTCATCGTCGAAACGGCGTGGCGGGCGTTGGTCGTCACCGTATCGGCGCGGCGGGCGCTCATCGTCAAAACGTCGCGGAGGACGTTGATCGCCCTCACGGCGCGGCGCGCGTTGATCGTCGCCGTAGCGGCGTGGGCGTTCGTCATCGAAACGACGGGGCGGTCGCTGATCGTCATTGAACCGGCGCGGCGGGCGCTGCTCATCGTCAAAGCGCCGCGGGGGGCGGTCGTTGTCGAATCGACGCGGGGGACGTTCGTCGTCGAATCGGCGAGGCGGCCGATCTTCGAAGCGTCGCGGCGGACGCTCATCGTCAGAGCGACGGGGCGGCCGTTGCTCGTCGCTGAATCGGCGAGGCGGCCGCTCGTCATCAAAGCGTCGCGGTGGGCGATCGCCTTGCGTGCGGCGCGGCTTGGCGTCGCGCGTCTGGCCATCGTCGTCGCGTCGCGGAGGACGTGCGGGGCGCGGCGGCTTACCGGCACCTTCTTCCGGCTTGGGGCGGCGCTGCGACGGGCGCAGGGGCTGGCGCTCGCGGTTCAGGTCAGACGAGCGCAGTGGTTTGCCGGTGGAACGTACGGCATTGCCTTCGTCGTCGCGGCGCACGCCGAGCGTGGCACGCTTGCCCGGGCGGGTGGCGCGCTGAGTCGGGTCGCTGGCGCCGCGCTTGTCGTCGTCGCCGGGAAAATCATCGGAATCGGTAGTCATGAATCTAGACCGGTAAGGCTGGCGCTCAGATGGCGAGCGCATCAAGCAGCTCGCTTTCAAGCTCGAGCTGCAGTTTGTTGTCCTGGGTCAGGCGAGTGCCGTCGACCAGGAAGATGTCTTCCACGCGCTCGCCTAGCGTGTTGATACGCGCGGTGTGCACCGACACGCGACGGTGCGCGAGCACGCGGGCAATCGCGTAGAGCAGACCGGTGCGGTCTGTCGCGGAAATGGAGAGCAGGTAATACTGGCCGCGCTCGTCCGCACGCAGGTCGACACGGGGCTTGATCGGGAAGCTGCGTGACTGCCGCGAGATGCGCCCACGCGGCGGCTCGGGCAGGGCGGTTTCGCGCGAAATCTGCTCGGCCAGTTCGTGTTCGACCAGCGTGATGATGTCGCGGTAATGCCCGGGCTCCACCAGGCCGCTGCTGGGATCGGCCACCTGGAAGGTGTCGAGCGCGTAGCCGTGTTTGGTGGTGTGGATCTTGGCGTCCAGAATCGTCAGGCTCTTGCGCTCGAAGTAGCCGCAGATGCGTGCGAAAAGATCGGGCCGATCCGGCGAGTACACCGCCACCTGCAGGCCGACGCCCGCCGGTGAAATGCGCGCGCGCACGATAGGGATCGTAGTGTCGACGCGGTTGTAGAAGTGCCGCGTGAACCAGGCGATGTCGCGCGCGTCGTGGCGCAGGAACACGCCCACGTCGAGCTGTTTCCACAGGGCCTCGTGCGCGGTGTCGTCCAGCGCGGCCAGGCGCAGCAGGGCGCGCGCTTCTTCCTTGCGGCCTTCGAGCACCGCGTGCGGGTCCGTGGTGGCACCACCGAGCACGCGCAACGTCATGCGATACAGGTCTTCCAGCAGCTTGCCCTTCCAGGCGTTCCACACTTTCGGGCTGGTGCCGCGGATGTCGGCAACGGTCAGCAGATACAACGCGGTCAACCGACGCTCGGTGCCGACCAGATCGGCGAAATGACGGATGACCTCCGGATCGCCCAGATCCTGCTTCTGCGCGACCTGGCTCATGGTCAGATGGTGTTCGACGAGCCAGACGATCAGGTCGGCGTCTTCCTTGGCGATGCCGTGTTCCTTGCAGAAGCGTCGCGCGTCGGACATGCCGAGCACGGAATGGTCACCGCCGCGTCCCTTCGCAATGTCATGGAACAGCGCTGCCACGGTCAGCACCCACGGCTTGTCGAAGTTCGCCATCAACTGGCTGCAGAACGGAAACTCGTGCGTGTGCTCGACGATGGCGAAGCGGCGGATATTGCGCACCACCATCAGGATGTGCTGATCGACCGTGTAGACGTGGAAAAGGTCGTGCTGCATCTGCCCCACGATGCGGCGGAAATTGACCAGGTAGCGGCCGAGCACGCTGGTCTGGTTCATCAGGCGCAGAGCGTGTGTGATGCCCTGCGGCTGCTGCAGGATCGACAGGAACAGCGCGCGGTTGGCCGGATCCTTGCGCCATTTGGCGTCCATCAACGTCCGCGCGTTGTATAGCGCGCGCATCGTGCTGGCTGCCAGCCCCTTGATGCCGCGCGTCTGCTCGTACAGCAGGAACGTTTCAAGAATTGCCGTCGGTTCGCGCTGGTAGAGATCGGCGTCGGCAATTTCGAGCATACCTTGCCGTTCAACAAAGCGATCGTTGATCTTGCGCGTGATACCCAGCTCGCTCGGGAACAGCTTCGCTTCGATGTTCTGCAGCACCACGGTATTGAGCTGCGTGACGGCCTTGGCAACCCAGTAATAGCGGCGCATGAGCTGTTCGCTGGCGCGCTTTGCGGTGGTCGGACGGTAGCCGAACGACTCGGCCAGTTGCGTCTGCAGGTCGAATACGAGAACGTCCTGGCGACGCCCGGCTAGTAAGTGCAGCCGCGCCCGCACGGTTTTGAGCAGACGTTCATTGCTGGTCAACTCCTGCGCTTCACGGCGCGTGAGCAGGCCGTTGGCAAGCAGCTCATTCCAGCTCGAACCGAAACCGGCCGCGCGCGTCATCCACAGAATCACCTGCAGATCGCGCAGGCCGCCTGGGCTTTCCTTGCAGTTCGGTTCAAGCGAGTAGGGTGTGTCCTGGTACTTCGCATGCCGCTGGCGCATTTCCAGCAGTTTCGACTGGAAGAAATCTGCCGCGTCGAGGTGGCCTTGATAGTGCGTCTCGAACGTGCGGTAGAGGCCTTCATCGCCGGTCAGCAGGCGCGCTTCCAGCAACGAAGTGCGTACCGTGACGTCCTGTGCGGCTTCATTGATGCATTCGTCGACTGTGCGCACCGACGAGCCGATGTCCAGCCCCATGTCCCAACAGCGGCCGATGAAGGCCTCCAGCCGGGCCTCCAATGCCTTGTCTGCGGTGCCCGGCAGCAACAGGAGGATGTCCACATCGGAATGCGGAAACAGCTCGCCGCGCCCGTAGCCGCCCACGGCAATCAGCGCGCAGTCGGCTGGCATCTGCTCTTCCTGCCAGAGCCGCACCAGCGCACGGTCCACCGCGCGCGCCAGCTTGGTCACGAGTTGCTGAACGTTGGCGTGCTGGTCGAACTGCGCGAACAGGTGTGCGCGCTCAGCTTTCAGGGCGTCGCGCGGATGGGCTTCTTCGGCAGGGGCGGCAGCAGCGGAGGGCATGAGTGGAGCGTGAATGAAACAGCGACCGGAACGAGCCGGTCGCTGCAAGAGTTGAGCCGGTGCGAGGCGAGATCAGCGCGACGGTGCTGCCGCTGACGATGCGGCTCGGCCGCGAGGATCAGGCCGTGGCCGGCGAGCCTTCGTGTACGAATTCCGGTGCCGGCGGCGTCAACGCCGACACGGTCAGCACCTCGTGGCCGGTTTCCGTCACCAGAAGCGTATGTTCCCACTGCGCCGACAGGCTGCGATCGCGCGTCTTGACGGTCCACTGGTCGGGCATCGTGCGGATGTCGCGCTTGCCTGCGTTGATCATCGGTTCAATCGTGAAGATCATGCCGGCCTTCAGCTCCATCCCGGTACCGGGGCGGCCGTAGTGCAGGATCTGCGGATCTTCGTGGAATTTCTTGCCGATGCCGTGGCCGCAATATTCGCGAACCACGCTATAACCTGCGGCTTCAGCATGTTGCTGGATCACGTGGCCGATGTCGCCCAAGCGTGCACCGGGGCGCACCGCGGCGATGCCTTTCCACATGCATTCGAATGTGACCTGCGTCAGGCGCTTGGCAAGGATCGACCCTTCACCCACGACGAAGGTGCGGCTGGTGTCGCCGTAATAGCCTTCCTTGGTGATGACGGTGATGTCGAGGTTGACGATGTCACCGCTCTTGAGCACCTTGTCGCCCGGAATGCCATGGCAAATCACATCGTTGACCGACGTGCAGATCGATGCCGGGAAGGGCGGATAGCCCGGCGGCGCATAGTTCAGCGGCGCCGGCACAGTGCCTTGCACGTCACGCATGTAAGCGTGGCACAGCTGGTCCAGCTTGCCCGTCGTCACGCCGGGCACGACAAACGGGGTGATGTAATCCAGAACTTCGGACGCAAGCCGGCAGGCCACGCGCATTTGCGCAATGTCTTCGGCGGTGTGAATGGTAACGGCCATGCTGTGACTCTTTCTGCACGCAAGCGCGCGAAGCGCCGCGTCGTGGCTAAAGTGTGAATTATCGCACCAAAGCGCCCCGGCCGGGGTTTTCGGGCGCTGGGCGCCAGCCTCGGCCCGTTTGCTGCGAATGCTCGGAAGGTCTTGAGTCGATTGGGTTTTTGCCGCTATAATCGCTGGCTAAGCAGTCGCTGGCCGTGTGGTCGGTGGCGCTTAAAATCGCGAGCCGCTTCACCGCGGGTGTCCGTCGTAACGCATGCAACGGATGTCTGAGGCGGCTTCAGACCTAACCCGACTGGAGAATTTCATGTCCGTGACCATGCGCGAAATGCTGGAAGCCGGTGTCCACTTTGGCCACCAGACCCGCTTCTGGAACCCCAAGATGGCCCCCTTCATCTTCGGCCATCGCAACAAGATTCACATCATCAACCTGGAAAAGACGCTGCCGATGTACCAGGACGCACTGAAGTACGTGCGCCAGCTGGCAGCCAACCGGGGCACCATTCTGTTCGTCGGCACGAAGCGTCAGTCGCGCGAGATCCTGGCTGAAGAAGCGGCTCGCGCAGGTATGCCGTTCGTCGACAGCCGCTGGCTCGGCGGCATGCTGACCAACTTCAAGACGGTCAAGACCTCGATCAAACGCCTGAAGGACATGGAAGTCGCCAAGGAAGCCGGCGCGACCGAAACCATGAGCAAGAAGGAAGCGCTGATGTTCGAACGCGAAATGGACAAGCTGGTGAAGTCCATTGGCGGCATCAAGGACATGGGCGGCATTCCGGACGCCATCTTCGTGGTGGACGTTGGCTACCACAAGATTGCCGTGACCGAAGCCGCTAAGCTGGGCATTCCGGTGATCGGCGTGGTTGACACGAACCACTCGCCGGAAGGCATCGACTACGTCATCCCGGGTAACGACGACTCGAGCAAGGCTGTTGCTCTGTACGTGCGCGGCGTGGCCGACGCGATCCTGGAAGGCCGCGCCAATGCGGTTCAGGAAGTGGTTGAAGCCGCTCGCGGTGGCGACGACTTCGTCGAAGTCCAAGAAGGCTAAAGACAAGAAGGCGTGCGCCCGCGGCTTGATTGCGCGGGACGTGTGCCAGGCCGCACCTGATGCAACGCATCGGGGCTGATGGCCAGACAGGGGCGCGTAACAAACGCCCCTTTTTTTTGAAATTTGTCATGCGGATGTCCCACGCGCGTCGTATTTCGTGGGGCGGCCGGATGAAAACCGGACGACAGGCCGGCGCGAGGCGATGAATCCGCTTGCGACCGGACGACGATCTGAAACAAGGAGCATGAGAATGGCGGCAATTACCGCAAGCATGGTTGCAGAACTGCGCGCGAAGACCGACGCGCCGATGATGGAATGCAAGAAGGCCCTGACCGAAGCCGAAGGCAACCTGGAAAAGGCCGAAGAAATCCTGCGTGTGAAGCTGGGCAACAAGGCCGGCAAGGCTTCCAGCCGCGTCACCGCTGAAGGCGTGGTTGCAGCGTTCGTCGAGGGCACCACGGGCGCCCTGGTCGAAGTGAACTGCGAAACCGATTTCGTTTCGAAGAACGACGATTTCCTGGCCTTCACGAACGATGTTGCCAAGCTGATCGCTCAGAAGAACCCGGCTGACGTGGCTGCCCTGTCGGCCCTGTCGATCGGCGACGAAACTGTTGAGGCCGTGCGTACCCGCCTGATCGGCAAGATCGGCGAGAACATGACGATCCGCCGCTTCCAGCGTTTCGAAGGCACCCAGCTGACTTCGTACCTGCACGGCACCCGCATCGGCGTGATGGTGGCATTCGAAGGCAACGAAGTGGCGGCCAAGGACGCAGCAATGCAGGCTGCCGCTATGAAGCCGGTGTCGCTGTCGGCTGACGATGTGCCGGCTGAGCTGGTCGCCAAGGAGCGCAGCGTTGCTGAGCAGAAGGCTGCCGAATCGGGCAAGCCGGCTGAAATCGTTGCCAAGATGGTGGAAGGCAGCGTGCAGAAGTACCTGAAGGAAGTCTCGCTGCTGAACCAGCCGTTCGTGAAGAACGACAAGCAGACCGTTGAGCAGATGCTCAAGGCTGCCAACACGACCGTGAAGGCTTTCACGCTGTACGTGGTGGGCGAGGGCATCGAGAAGAAGCAAGACGACTTCGCTGCTGAAGTGGCTGCCCAAGTGGCCGCCGCCAAGCAACAAGCGTAATGCTGCGACGGCCGTTTTCGATGGTGCGGCGATTCACACTCCGGCGTAGGCCGGGAGGTGTCGTTTCCACCATTGGCGCAGCCGTATAATGCCGAACAAACAGGGCACCGAAAGGTGCCCTGTTTGCAGGTGCAGCCTGCTTGCGCGGGCATCGTCGGGGGTGTTTTCTGACGGCTTCCGCGCCAGAAGGTTGCGGGATGTGCGAAGTCCCCGCTTTGCGCATCGTTGTCATATCCGCAGCGTCATTTCCCTTTTCCTGTTTCCCGTACCAGGAATCGTCACGAGGATCTCCATGCCTGCCTATAAGCGCGTTCTACTCAAACTTTCCGGCGAAGCCCTGATGGGCGACGATGCCTTTGGCATCAACCGCAGCACCATCGAAGGGATGGTTAACGATATCGCCGAAATCGTGAAGCTGGGCGTGCAGGTGGCAGTGGTGATCGGCGGCGGTAACATCTTCCGCGGTGTCGCGGGCGGCGCCGCCGGCATGGACCGGGCCACGGCCGACTACATGGGCATGCTGGCCACCATGATGAACGCGCTGGCCCTGCAGGACGCCATGCGCCATGCCAACCTCGAAGGCCGCGTGCAATCGGCGCTGCGCCTGGACCAAGTGGTCGAGCCGTATATCCGTCCGCGCGCGATTCGCCAGTTGGAAGAGGGGAAGATCGTGATTTTCGCCGCCGGCACCGGCAACCCGTTCTTCACCACCGACACCGCCGCCGCACTGCGCGGCTCGGAAATCGGTGCGGAGATCGTCCTCAAGGCCACCAAGGTGGACGGCGTGTACACCGCCGATCCGAAGAAGGATCCGAGCGCCACCCGCTACACCACCATCACGTTCGACGAAGCCATCTCGCGCAACCTGCAGGTGATGGATGCGACTGCATTTGCGCTGTGCCGAGATCAGAAGCTGCCAATCAAGGTGTTCTCGATTCAGAAGCCGGGCGCACTCAAGCGGGTGATCCTGGGTGAAGACGAGGGCACGCTGGTGCACGTCTAAAGCCAGCGGCGAGCCTGCTTGCAGGCACCTTTTTTACCGTTCGCTGACCCTGCGCAAATGGCGTTGGCGAGCGGCTTCCATGTAAAATCGCCTATTGTCTTTTTGGTCTTGCCAGTGCCCTGTGTCGTTTTCCGGGGCGCAAGTTGGCAGACCGCCGTTATCGTTCGGAGGAAGTATGAGCGTCGCCGATGTCAAAAAGAATGCCGAGCAGAAGATGCAGAAGTCGATCGAGGCTCTCAAGACGGATCTGGCCAAGATCCGTACTGGCCGTGCCCACACCGGTCTGCTCGATCACGTGCAAGTCGACTACTACGGCTCGATGGTGCCGATCAGCCAGGTGGCCAACGTGACCCTGGTGGATGCACGCACGATTGGCGTGCAACCGTGGGAAAAGAAGATGGTGCAAGCCGTCGAGAAGGCCATCCGTGAAGCGGACCTCGGCCTGAACCCCGCAACCATGGGTGACATCATTCGCGTGCCGACTCCCGCGCTGACCGAGGAGCGTCGCAAGGAACTGACCAAGGTCGTGAAGGGCGAGGGCGAAGATGCCAAGGTGGCCGTGCGCAACCTGCGTCGCGATGCCAACGAACAGCTCAAGAAGCTGGTGAAGGACAAGGCCATCTCGGAAGACGACGAGCGTCGCGGCGGAGACGACGTTCAGAAGCTGACCGACAAGTTCGTCGCCGAGATCGACAAGCTGGTCGCCGAGAAAGACAAGGAAATCATGACGGTGTAAGGCCGTCTCCTGCCGCCGGCGCATTGGGCGCAAGTGGCGGGAAGCCCGATTCATGCATATCAGTTCCACACTGGCGGTGCCTGACACCGCCGATACGCCGCGCCACGTTGCCGTCATCATGGACGGTAACGGCCGCTGGGCCACCGAACGGCATCTGCCGCGCGTGGCCGGGCATAGTCGCGGCCTCGACGCCGTCCGAGCAACCGTCGAAGCGGCGGCACGCCGTGGCGTCGGTTACCTGACGCTGTTTGCTTTTAGCTCCGAAAACTGGCGTCGTCCTGCCGAGGAAGTTACCTTCCTCATGAAGCTGTTCATGACGGCTCTGCGCCGCGAAGTGAGCAAGCTCCATGACAACGGCATCCGCCTGCGCGTGGTGGGTGATCTGTCGGCGTTCAGCCCACGCATCCAGCTTTTGATCCGCGAAGCTGAAGCCAAGACGGCTGCCAACCCCGGTCTGACTGTCACGATCCTCGCCAACTACGGCGGGCGCTGGGACATCCTGCAAGCCATGCGCGCCTTGTTGGCGGCGCAGCCGGGCATTGCACCCGACGCCATCACGGAAGAAATGCTTGCGCCGTACATGGCCCTGTCTTACGCGCCGGAGCCGGATCTGTTTATCCGCACCGGCGGCGAGCAGCGCATCAGCAACTTTCTGCTGTGGCAGCTTGCCTATTCCGAGCTGTACTTCACCGATCGCTACTGGCCCGACTTCGATGCCGCAGAACTCGATCGCGCCTTTGCGTGGTATCGCAACCGCGAGCGCCGCTTCGGCCGTACCAGCGCGCAGCTCGAGCCCGATGTTCCCCCCGCGCTATCCGCCGGAGCCTGACACATGCTGCTGACTCGCGTCATTACCGCTGTCTGCCTGCTGATTGTCATCCTGCCCATTCTGTTCTTCGCGCCGCCCGCCGGCCTGGCCGGGCTCGTGACGGTATTTGCAGCCCTCGCCGCGTGGGAGTGGGGGCGTCTCGTGCGCCTGCCAGGCTGGTGGGGGCCGATTCTCTATGCGGTCGTTGTCGTCATGCTGACGATCGCCTGGCACGATATTCCCATTCGCGGTGATGCTCGGCCGTTGTTCCATGGCGCGGTGATCGCATGGGTGATCGCCTGGGCGTTGCTGGCGAGCGGCGTGCGCGAGTTGCATGGCACGCGCAGGGTCGTGTTCACGCTGTTGGGCTTGGTGATGTTGCCCGCGTTCGTGCATGGCGCCATTGAATTGCGCACGCATGGCGTCGCCTTTTTGCTTTCGGTGGCATTGCTCGTGTGGGCGGCCGATGTTGGCGCGTATTTTGTCGGCAAGGCCATTGGTCGTCGCAAGCTTGCTCCGACCATCAGTCCGGGCAAATCGTGGGAAGGTGCAATCGGTGGCGCGGTGCTGGTCGCGGTAATCGCCACCGTGGCCGGCATCACGCATTGGTTTGCGCCGACGTGGTTCTCGCACGAGTTTGACCAGCGCGGCGCGGTCGCGGCCCTGGCGCTGACCATCTTGCTGGTCGCTGCAAGCATTGGCGGTGATTTGTTTGAATCCCTGCTCAAGCGTCAGGTCGGCATGAAAGACAGCAGCCGCCTGTTGCCCGGCCACGGCGGTGTGCTCGATCGCATCGACGCGCTGCTGCCGGTGTTTCCGCTAGCTGCGCTGCTGATTTCCTGAGGCGTCTGAACATGATGCGTTTGACCGTTCTTGGCGCCACCGGCTCCATTGGCGACAGCACGCTCGACGTGGTGCGCCGTCACCCCGACAAGTACAGCGTTTTTGCACTAACCGCCAACGCGCAGGCCGACAAGCTCGCGGTGCTCTGCCGTGAGTTTCGCCCGAAGATGGCGGTGCTGGGTTCGGTCGCGGCGGCGGAGGCATTGCGTGACCAGCTTGGCGCAGATGCTGGCGGCATCGAAATCCGTTCTGGCACCGAGGCCTTGGAAGAGGCTGCTGCCCACCCCGACTGCGATGCTGTGATGGCCGCTATCGTTGGGGCGGCCGGCTTGCGTCCGACGCTTGCCGCCGTGTGCGCCGGCAAGCGCGTGCTACTGGCCAACAAGGAGGCGCTGGTGATGTCCGGCGCGCTCTTCATGGACGCCGTGCGTCAGCATGGTGCCACCGTGCTCCCGATCGACAGCGAGCACAACGCCATCTTCCAGTGCTTGCCGCAGCAAGTTCCGCAGTTCGCGCGTGGCGTGTCGCGCATCGTGCTGACGGCATCGGGCGGACCGTTCCGCACGCGCGCTGTGGAGTCCCTTGCGGATGTCACGCCAGATCAGGCTTGCGCGCATCCGAACTGGGTCATGGGACGCAAGATCTCCGTCGACTCCGCCACCATGATGAACAAAGGGCTGGAGGTAATCGAGGCCCACTGGCTGTTCGGCGTGCCTGTCGAGCATCTCGAAGTCCTGATCCACCCGCAGAGTGTCATCCATTCGATGGTTGGCTACGACGATGGCTCGGTGCTGGCGCAGCTCGGCAACCCGGACATGCGCACGCCGATTGCCTACGGCTTGGCATATCCCGAACGCATCGATGCCGGTGTTCCGCTGCTCGATCTTGTCACCACGGGCGCGCTGACGTTCGAGGCGCCGGACCTGCGCCGTTTCCCTTGCCTGGCGCTGGCCTTTGACGCAATGCGCGCCGGTGGTACGGCACCTGCTGCACTGAACGCGGCCAACGAGGTGGCTGTCGAAGCATTTTTGCAGCGCCGCATCCGGTTCACCGAGATTGCAGCCGTGGTGGGCGACACGCTCTCCCATACCTCCATCGTGCCCGCCGACTCGCTCGACACCGTTTTTGAAGCCGACGCCCAAGCACGTCAGCAGGCTGAACGCTATATCGCGACCGTATGCGCGCAACTGCCGGCCGCGTGAAAGCGCGCTGTCAGAGCAAGCGAGTAACATAGCGGCTTCGCGCGGCGCAGCCCCGCGCGTGCCCTTCAGTGCATCCGGAGAAGGTTTTGCAGACCGTTTTAGCGTTTGTCTTTGCGATCGCGGTACTGATCGTCATTCACGAATTGGGCCACTACAGCGTCGCGCGCCTGTGCGGCGTGAAGGTGCTCCGGTTTTCCGTTGGCTTCGGCAAGGTGCTGTTCCGCCATGTGGGCCGCGGCCCTGACCGCACCGAATGGACGATCTGCGCCATTCCGCTGGGCGGCTACGTCAAGATGCTGGGCGAGGGATCGCGAGACCCCGAGAAAGACCCGCCCATCCTCCCCGAAGACCTCCCGCGCACCTTCGATCAACAGCCGGTCTACAAGCGGTTCGCCATCGTGGCTGCTGGCCCGATCGCCAATTTTCTGCTCGCGATTGCGCTCTATGCAGTGCTGGCATGGGTCGGCGCAATCGAGCCGTTGCCCATCCTCGGCGCTCCGCCACCGGGCAGCATTGCCGCCCAGGCCGACCTGCATGCCAGGGACCGCGTGATCGCAATCGGTACGGACGATGAAACACCTGCGCCCGTGCGCAGCTGGAGCGATGTCCGCATGCGGTTGTATTCGGCCGGCATCGCGGGGCGCGACGCGCTTGTACAAGTGCGCGGCACCGATGGTGCCGAGCGCACCGTCCGTCTGCACGGCTTGCCGAGCGCAGCCCGTACGCCGCAGGCAGACGTGATTGACCAGATCGGTTTGCGCCTGCTGGGCGGTCCCGTCACCATTGTCGACGTGCTTCCTGCCAGTGCCGCGGCACGCGCCGGGTTGAAAGCCGGGGATCAGATCGTTCGCTTTGCGGGCCAGCCCGCCGATCAGGCGATGGACCTCATCCGCCAGATCCGAGCCATGCCTGAGCAGAACGCATCGATCGATATTCTGCGCAACGATCAGCCCATGACGTTGCCCGTTCGCCCAGATGCAGACGCCGATCCCAAGAACCCCACGGGCCCGAAGATCGGCAAGCTCGGCGCGCAGCTCAACCAGAAGGTGGAAACGGCGATGATCCGGGATGAGCCGGTCGCTGCCTTGGGTCATGCCGTGGGCGAGGTCTGGCGGACTTCGGTGCTATCGCTGCAGGTCCTGGGCAAGATGATCGTCGGTCAGGCATCGCTGCAGAACCTGAGCGGACCGATCACGGTGGCGGACTTTGCCGGCAAGGCGGCAAGCCTTGGCTGGCAGACGTTTGTGAGCTTTCTCGCGTTGATCAGCGTCAGCCTCGGCGTGCTGAACTTATTGCCCGTTCCGGTATTGGATGGGGGGCATTTGCTGTATTATTGCGTGGAATTTTTGACTGGCCGACCCGTGCCGGAATCCTGGCAAGCAGTCCTTCAGAAGATCGGCGTCGCCTGCATCCTGCTTCTCACTTCGCTCGCCCTGTACAACGATTTGAGTCGGTTGTTTCTGACTCGTGGCTAGACCGTATTCGAATTGGGTCGGTAAGCCGCATCGTTGCCACCGGCGTGAGCGGGCAACTCAGGGTTTTGAAAACACTCAGAAGTGGATTCCGATTGAATCCAACTAGGGGATTAGATTGATCAGACAACATCGCTTCCCGCTCAGCGTGCTGGCGGCTTCCGTGCTGACCGTTACTGCCGGTCAGGCTCATGCAGTGGAGCCGTTCGTCGTCAAGGACATTCGCGTGGAGGGGGTGCAGCGCGTCGAGCCGGGCACCGTGTTCGGCTATCTGCCCGTGAAGGTGGGTGAGACCTTCACCGACGAGAAGGGCGCCGAATCGATTCGCGCGCTCTACAACACCGGCTTCTTCAAGGACGTTCAGATCCGCTCCGAAGGCAACGTGCTGGTGGTGCGTGTGGAAGAGCGTCCGGCGATCTCGCAGCTTGAGTTCATCGGCTTCAAAGAGTTCGACAAGGAAGCGCTGCGCCGCACGCTGCGCGGCGTGGGTGTGGCTGAGGCTCGTTACTACGACAAGTCTCTCATCGACCGTGCCGAGCAGGAAATCAAGCGCCAGTATGTTTCGCGTGGCTACTACGCGGCGGAGGTGACGACCACCGTTACGCCGGTCGACGCCAACCGTGTGTCGATCACGTTCACGGTGGACGAAGGTCCGACCGCCAAGATTCGCCAGATCAATATCGTCGGCAACAAGGCCTTCAAGGAAGGCGACCTGCGCGACGAGATGCAACTGTCCACGCCGAACTGGCTGTCGTGGTACACCAAGAACGATCTGTACTCCAAGCAGAAGCTCACGGCTGACCTGGAAGCGCTGCGCTCGTTCTATCTGGATCGTGGCTACCTGGAATTCGCCATCGAGTCGACCCAGGTGTCGATTACGCCCGACAAGAAGGATATTTACCTGACGCTGAACATCCACGAGGGAGAGCAGTACAAGGTATCGGACATCAAGCTGACCGGCGAACTGCTGGGCAAGCAGGCCGAGATGGAGAAGCTCATCAAGCTCAAACAGGGCGATGTCTTCTCGTCGGCCAAGCTGTCGTCGACGACCAAGTCGATTACCGATCTGCTTGGCACGTACGGTTACGCTTTCGCCACCATCAATCCACAGCCGCAGATCAACCAGAAGGACCGCACTGTTGCGCTCACGTTGGTGGTCGATCCGGGCCGCCGCGTGTATGTGCGTCGCGTGAACGTTGTCGGCAACAGCAAGACCCGCGACGAAGTCGTGCGCCGCGAAATGCGCCAGATGGAAGCCTCGTGGTTTGACGGCGAGAAGCTGCAGCTTTCGCAGAACCGCGTGAACCGTACGGGTTACTTCACCGATGCGAACATCACGACGGAAGACGTGCCGGGCACGACCGACCAGGTTGATGTGAACGTCAACGTGACCGAAAAGCCGACCGGCCAGATTAACCTGGGCGTGGGCTTCTCGTCGACCGACAAGCTGGTGCTGTCGGCGGGTATCCGTCAGGACAACGTATTCGGCTCCGGTACGAGCCTTGGCCTGGATGTGAACACGTCCAAGTCGAACCGCACCATTGCTGTGACGCAGTTCGATCCGTACTTCACGGTGGATGGCATCAGCCGTTCAACCGAGCTGTACTACCGCACGTACCGCCCGCTGTACTACACGGGTGACCAGGACTACCGTGTCGTGCAACAGGGTGGCAACGTCAAGTTCGGTGTGCCGTTCTCGGAAACCGATACCGTCTTCTTCGGCATTGGCTACGAGCGCACGACCATCGACGTGACAACCAACACGCCGCTGGCCTACCAGAACTACGTCGCGAAGAACGGCCGTATCACCAACAACTTCCCGATCACCATTGGCTGGTCGAAGGATCAGCGTGACAGTGCGCTGGTGCCGACGCGTGGCCGCTATCAGCAGGCCAACCTGGAGTTCGGTATCCCGGGCGGCGATCTGCAGTACTTCCGCGCGTACTATCAGCACCAGTATTTCTACCCGCTGTCGAAGTCGTTCACGATGGCGTTCAACAACGAAATCGGGTACGGCCACGGTTACGGCGGCAAGGACTTCCCGGTGTTCAAGAACTACTACGCTGGCGGTATCGGCTCGGTGCGCGGTTACGAAACCAGCACGCTGGGCCCGCGCGACGCCAACGGCGTGGCCATCGGTGGCGCCAGCAAGTTCGTCGGCAACGTGGAATTCATTTTCCCGCTGCCGGGTTCGGGCGTGGATCGCACCGTTCGCCTGTTCACGTTCTTTGACTACGGTAACGTGTTCGCCGAAGGTCAGCCATACAAGCTGGGCGACATGCGCTACTCGACTGGTTTCGGTCTGTCGTGGCTGTCGCCGATCGGTCCGCTCAAGATCAGTATGGGCTTCCCGATCAAGCGCAAGACCGAAGATCAAACGCAACGCTTCCAGTTCCAGATCGGGACTGCATTCTAATGACTGCATTCATCATGAACTCCACGCGCATCACGTTGTCCCGCATGGGCGTGTCCGCTGCTTTCGCCGCACTTGCCGCAGCCAGCTTTGCGCTGCCGGCGACGGCGCAGGAAGCGCGCATCGCCGCTGTCAATTCCGAGCGCATCCTGCGCGACTCGCAACCTGCCAAGGCCGCCCAGGCCAAGCTGGAAACCGAGTTCGCCAAGCGCGACCGCGAGCTGCAGGACATGGCCGCCAAGCTCAAGGGCATGTCGGACAAGCTGGACAAGGATTCGGCCGTGCTGGCCGATTCCGATCGCACCCGCCGTCAGCGTGAACTGTCGGACCTGGATCGCGACTTCCAGCGCAAGCAGCGCGAATTCCGTGAGGACCTGAACCAACGCCGCAACGAAGAGCTGGCCCAGGTGCTCGAGCGCGCCAACCGTGTGATCCGTTCGATTGCAGAGCAGCGCAAGTACGACCTGATCGTGCAGGAAGCCGTGTACGTGAACCCGCGCATCGACATCACGGACGAAGTGCTCAAGTCGCTGAATTCGCAATCGGCCAAATGAGGTTGTTCGCATGTCGTTTTCGCTTGGTGAACTTGCTGCGTCGCTCGGCGCGACCGTCCAGGGTGACGCAGGCCTGATCGTCAAGTCGATCGCGCCGCTGGATCAAGCGGGCGCCGATCAGCTCGCTTTTCTCTCCAATCCGCTGTACCTCAATCAGGCAGTGAGTTCCGGTGCGGGGGCGATCATCGTGTCGCCCCATGATCTGGAAACGCTCGAAAGCCAAGGCCACGCTGCTGGCCGGAACTGGCTCATCGCTGCTAATCCGTATGCTGCGTTTGCTCGCGTCGCCCAGCGCTTTGTTGCGCTGGCGGCGCGCCCCGTTGTGCCTGGCATTCACCGGACTGCCAGCGTGGAAGAGGGCGCCACGGTGCCAGCGTCGTGCTCCATTGGCCCGAACGTAACCATCGAAGCTGGCGCGGTGCTCGGCGAGCGTGTGCGCATCGCGGGCAACAGTTTCGTTGGCGCCGGTGCCCGCATTGGCGATGACACGCTGCTCTACGCGAACGTTTCGATTTACCACGGCTGCGTGGTCGGTGCGCGCTGCATTGTGCATAGCGGCGTCGTGATCGGCGCGGATGGCTTCGGCTTTGCACCCGACTTCGGTCCGCAGGGCGGCGAATGGGTGAAGATTCCGCAGGTCGGCCGGGCCGTGATTGGCGACGACGTAGAGATCGGCGCGAACACTGCCATCGACCGCGGTGCGATGGCCGATACGGTGGTCGAGCAGGGCTGCAAGATCGACAACCAGGTGCAGATCGCGCACAACGTACATGTGGGCGCCTATACCGTTATCGCCGGCTGCGCTGCCATTTCGGGCAGCACGAAGATCGGGCGCTACTGCATCATCGGCGGGGCCGCCAATTTTGCCGGCCACCTGACCATTGCTGACCGCGTGACCGTCTCAGGCGGTACATCCATTACCAAATCCATCACCAAGCCCGGTGGCCATTTCACCAGCGTTTTCCCATTCATGCCGCATGGCGACTGGGAGCGTAACGCGGCCATCGTCCGAGGCCTGACGCGCATGCGCGAACGGTTGCAACAACTGGAACAGCGGGTCAAAGACCTGCAGCAACAATCATGACCGAAGCAACGAATGCGACGAGCGCGACCCCCAGCGTCGTCTGCGATTTCAACATCAAGAAGATTCTCGACCTGCTGCCGCATCGCTACCCGATGCTGCTGGTTGACCGCGTGATTTCGCTGGAGCCGCGCAAGTCGATTACGGCCATCAAGAACGTGACGTTCAACGAGCCGTTCTTCAACGGGCATTTCCCCGGTCACCCGGTGATGCCGGGCGTGTTGATGCTCGAGGCACTGGCGCAAACCGCTGCACTGTTGACCTTCGGCGAGGCGGACCACGAGCGCAAGGAAAACCAGCTCTACCTGTTCGTGAGCATCGACGGTGCACGCTTCAAGCGGCAGGTGATCCCGGGCGACCAGCTTGTGATGACGGCTGAGCTGCTGCGCTCGAAGAGCGGTATGTGGAAGTTCAAGGTGTACGGCAAGGTTGACGGCGAAGTCGCCGTGGAAGCCGAAATCATGTGTGCCGTGCGCGAAGACAAGTCCAAGGGCGAGGCATGACGCAAGCACAGAAGATCCACCCGACCGCGCAGATTGATCCGAAGGCCGAACTCGATTCGAGCGTCGAGATCGGCGCGTTTACGGTCGTGGGCCCGAACGTGCGCATGGGTGCGGGCACGCGCGTCGGCCACCACACGGTGGTCGAGGGCTACACGACGCTGGGCCGTGACAACAGCATCGGCCACTTTGCATCGGTGGGCGGCCGCCCGCAGGATATGAAGTATCGCGACGAGCCGACGCAGCTGATCGTCGGCGATCGCAATACCATCCGCGAATTCACCACGATCCATACCGGCACTGCGCAGGATGCCGGTATCACGTCCATCGGTGATGACAACTGGATCATGGCCTACGTGCATATCGCGCACGATTGCCGCGTGGGCAACCACACTGTGTTCTCGAGCAACGCGCAGATCGCGGGTCACGTCGAAGTCGGGGACTGGGCGATTCTCGGCGGCATGTCGGGCGTGCACCAGTTCGTGCGTATCGGCGCGCATGCCATGCTCGGTGGCGCATCGGCGCTAGTGCAGGATGTGCCGCCGTTCGTAATTGCCGCAAGCGACAAGGGCGGCAACAAGGCCGCACCGCACGGCATCAACGTGGAAGGCTTGCGCCGCCGTGGCTTTACCGCCGAGCAGATCACCGGTCTGCGCCAGGCGTACAAGCTGCTCTACAAGAGCGATCTGAGCTTTGATCAGGCCAAGGCGGAAATCGCCGCCCAGATCGCTCAGACGGATGACGCCCCCACGCGCGAGGTGTTGACCGCGTTTGCTGATTTCATTGCCGCTACCAAGCGCGGCATCGTGCGTTGAGCGAGCAGCTTCAGAACACCGCGCCGGTGCGCCGCATCGGCATGGTGGCCGGCGAAGCTTCCGGCGATTTGTTGGCCTCGCTGCTGCTCAAGGGGTTGCACGCACAACTGCCTGCCGACATCGCCTACAACGGAATCGGCGGGACCCGCATGACGGAGCAGGGTTTCCAGTCGAACTGGCCGATGCACAAGCTATCGGTCAACGGCTACGTGGAAGTGCTCGGCCAGCTGCGCGAGATTCTTACGATCCGCAAGGAACTCAAGCAAGACCTGCTGGAGAGGCCGCCGCTGGCCTTCATCGGCGTCGATGCGCCGGACTTCAATTTCAACGTCGAGATCGCCATGCGGCAGGCGGGTGTGCCCGTGGTGCATTTCGTGAGCCCGTCGATCTGGGCGTGGCGTGCCGGCCGTATCAAGACGATCGCCCGCGCGGTCGACCATATCCTCTGCCTGTTCCCGTTCGAGCCCGAGATTTACGCCAAGGCCGGCATTCCGGCCACTTACGTCGGGCATCCGCTGGCGGACGAGATTCCGCTGGTGCCGGACATAGAAGGCGCACGTACGCGCCTCGGCCTGCCGTTGGGCCGTAAAGTCGTTGCAGTGCTGCCGGGCAGCCGCAATTCTGAAGTGAAGCATCTCGGGCCGACGCTGTTTGCGGCGATGTCGCGCATGCAGGCGGTCGAACCGGATCTGGCGTTCGTGCTGCCGGCGGCCAATGCGACGCTGCGCGAGCGCATTGATGCCATGCGCGCGGAGCACCCAGGCCTGCATCTGTGGGTCGTCGATGGCCAGTCGCACGCCGCCATGGAGGCGGCTGATGTCATCCTGCTTGCCAGCGGTACGGCCACGCTGGAAGCGGCGTTGTACAAGAAGCCGATGGTCATCACCTACAAGGTGCCCTGGCTGACCGCGCAGATCATGAAGCGCAAAGGCTATCTGCCGTATGTTGGGCTGCCGAACATCCTGTCCGGGCGCTTTGTCGTGCCGGAACTGCTGCAGGATGACGCGACCCCCGAGGCACTCGCGCGCGAAACGCTGCTGCAACTGAGCGACCATGGCAACGCCACGTTCCTGCGTGAACACTTCACGCAGATGCACCTCACGCTCAAGCAGAACATGGCGGAGATCGGCGCGAAAGTCGTGGTCGATCTGCTGCGCAGTCGCGGTAAGCTTTGAGCCCATGGCGTCCCGCAAACCCAATCCCGACCAGCTTGGCCTGCTGCTCTCGCAAGAGCCGGCGGCCACGCGCGCGCGTCGCATCCTCTGCGGCGTGGATGAGGCTGGACGCGGGCCTTTGGCAGGACCGGTGACGGCTGCGGCGGTCGTTCTCAATCCGCGCAAGCCAATTAAGGGCTTGGCTGACTCCAAAATCCTGACCGCCAAGAAGCGCGAGGCGCTGTACGACGAGATTGTCGAAAAGGCGCTCGCTTGGCACGTGGCCGAAGCCACCGTCGAAGAAATTGACCGCATCAACATCCTGCACGCGACCATGCTGGCCATGCAGCGTGCGGTGCACGGCGTGGCCGCACTGGGCACGCTGCCCGATCTCGTGCAGGTGGACGGCAATCGGTGCCCGCAGGTGGCGTTCGCGGTGGAGGCCATCGTCAAGGGCGATGCGCTGGTGCCGGCCATTTCGGCGGCCTCCATCCTGGCGAAAGTCACGCGTGACCGCCAATTGGCCGCGCTGCACATCGAGTTTCCGCTCTACGGTTTTGACGTCCATGCCGGCTATGGCACGCCGCAGCATCTGGCGGCGATCGACCTGCATGGCGTGACACCGCATCATCGCCGCTCGTTCGCGCCCGTGCGTCGTGCGCTGGAGGGGATGAGCGCCATCAGCATCGAAACCACCGCTGCAGGCAGCGCTTGGGACGACTGACCTTTTTCTGCTGGGCCCATTCGTGAAGCACATCATTTCCCGCGACAACGCGGTGTTCAAGCATCTCAAGGCGCTTTCGGGCTCGACGCAGCATCGTCGACGCGCGGGGCAATCCGTGCTCGATGGCGTGCATCTGGTCATGGCGTATCTGGATGCGGGCCACATGCCGGCGCAATGCCTGGTTTCCGAGCGCCATATCCGGCACCCGGAAGTGGCTGCAGTGCTCGAGCGCGTTGATCCGGAAACCGTCATTCTGCTGGCGGACAACCTGTTTGCTCAGCTCACCACCGTCGTCAACGGCGTCGATCTGATGGCTCTGGTCGAGACGCCGGAAGGCAAGTTGCCGCAAAGTATTGATGCGGACTGCGTGATCCTTGACGGCATTCAGGATGCCGGCAACGTCGGTTCAATCTTGCGCTGCGCGGCTGCTGCCGGCGTGCGTGATGTGTTCATGACGCCGGGCTGCGCGTTCGCGTGGTCGGCCAAGACATTGCGCGCCGCCATGGGTGCGCATTTCCACCTGAACATCGTTGAACACTGCACGTTCGAGAGCGTGCATTCGCGCCTCCAGGTGCCGCTGTTGGCGACGTCGTCGCACGCCAAACAGGCCGTGTTCGATGTGCCGCTCAAGGCGCCAGTCGGCTGGGTGTTCGGAAACGAGGGCGCGGGCGTGTCGGAAGAATGGCTTTCTGCCGTGACGACGCCTGTGACGATTCCACAGCCGGGCGGTATGGAGTCGCTCAATGTGGCTGCCGCAGCAGCCATCTGTCTGTTTGAGGCCGTGCGACAACGCCGCACGGGCTAAACCCTCTTTTTCTCTGTCGATTACCGGTCACACGGCGTTTTCAAACGCCAGAAAAGTCCCGCATTGACTTTGCCATTGAGTAATGGAACATTGAGCGCGGTGCCAATGAGCGCCCCCGATAACCACACTCGAGGAGACCGGCATGCCGAACCCCACCCTGGCGCGCGTCCATGTCGACGAACTCGCCCAGTTTCGCGAAATCCAGCAGCTTGCTTACGCATGCGTCGAGGCCGTCGGCGGCATGCTGCGCCCCGGCATGACCGAGAAGGACGCAGCCAAGCTGCTCACTGAGTGGCTCGGCGATCGGGGCGTCCACGACTGGCTGCACAAGCCGTTCGCCTGGTTTGGCGATCGCACGGCGTTCCAAGGCTTTTCGGGCCTCACGCACATGGCCGGCTTCAACCTGGCGTTCTTTCCGTCGTCGCGGCGGCTGGAGGAGAACATGCCGGTCATCCTGGACGTGGCGCCCGTGCGCAATGGCGTGATCGCCGATGTGGGCTATGCCATGTGCCTCGGCGAAAACGCCATCCTCGAGCAACTGCAAGACGATCTGATGGCGCATCGCGAACTGATCGTGCGCTTGATTCGCGAGCGTCGGTCGATGGCCGACGTGGCACGCGCGGTGGACCAGCTCTGTATGAAGCAGGGCGTGGAACCGCGGCACAAGGCGTATCCGTTCAAGGTGCTGGCGCATCGCGTGGCCAAGCTCGACAGCCCATCGAAGCCGCGTTTCGTGGCGCGCTTCGGGCTGAACGCCACGCGCAATCTGATCCTCGACCAGGTACGCAGCGGCAAGCAGGAGGGGTGGTCGCCGCTGTGGTCGATCGACCGTCGATCCGAACACGCGCCGGTGCCGGGCCTGTGGGCCGTTGAGCCGCACCTGGGTTTCCATGGTGTTGGTGCCAAGTTCGAGGAGCTGCTCGTCATCACCGAAGACGACGCCTACTGGCTCGACGACGATCTGCCGCACGTGCGCCGCTGGCAGCAACGCCAGCTTGCGCAGCAGCGTGCCGCCTGACATGCGAGGAGGCTCACATGAAAACGCTGCTTGAAGAGGCTCCGCTGGCGTTGTTCGAACCGGCTGCGACCGTCCCGACCAAGGAATGTGCCGAGCGCGCCGTGCAATCCGGCAGCGTCTCGCTCGCCGTCAAGACCTGGGGCGACCCAGTGCATCCAACCGTCGTACTCGTGCATGGCTACCCCGACAACAGCGAGGTCTGGCACGAGATGGCGCCGCTGCTCGCTCGCGATTACTACGTCATTGCCTACGACGTGCGTGGCGCCGGCAAGTCGAGTTCGCCCAAGGGGATACGCAATTACACCTTCGCGCGATTGACCGACGACTTCATCGCCGTGATCGATACGCTGAGCCCGGGCAAACCCGTGCACCTGATCGCGCACGACTGGGGCTCGATCCAGTCGTGGGAATTCGTGACGGAGGAGCGCCTGCGCGGGCGCATTGCGTCCTACACATCCTGCTCCGGGCCGTGCCTTGACCACGTGGGTTACTGGATGCGCGCGCGACTGCTGCGCCCCACGCCGTCGTCGCTGGGCAAGATGCTGGGGCAGCTCGTGCGCTCGTGGTACGTGTTGCTGTTTCATTTGCCGATCGTGCCGGAACTGAGCTGGCGCCTGTGGCTCGGGCGCGCGTGGCCGCGTGTGCTGCGTCGTGTTGAGAAGACCGCCATCGTGCCGCGTGCCACGCAAACTGCCGACGGCGTGCGCGGTGTCTCGCTGTATCGCGCCAACTTCATCGGCAGGTTATTCACGCCGCGCAAGCGTGTCGCACACGCACCGGTGCAGGTGATCGTGCCGACGCTCGACAAGTACGTCAGCCCAGCGTTGTCCGAAGATCTCTCGCGCTGGGTGCCGCAGTATTGGCGCCGTGAAGTGGTAGCGCGGCACTGGCTGCCAGTCACGCATGCCGCACGCATGGCGGAAATGGCACGCGAGCTGATCGAGCATGCCGAGGGCAAGCCGGAATCCGAAGCACTGCAACGCGCGCGTCAGCAGGGCGAGCGCAAGCCGCTCTCCGGCAAGCTGGCCGTCATCACGGGAGCTGGCAGCGGCATCGGTCGTTGCGCGGCGTTGGAATTCGCGGAGCAAGGCGCAGCCATTGTCGCCGTCGACATACGAGCCGAAGACGGAGAGCGCACCGCCAAGCTCATCCGCCTCACCGGCGGCAAGGCGTGGGCGCGTACCGTCGACGTGGGCAACGCCGAGCAGATGGAAGCGCTGGTCGATTGGGTTGGCAAGGACCTCGGCGGCGCCGACATCGTCGTCAATAACGCGGGCATCGGCATGGCGGGCGGCATTGTCGACACGTCCGAGCGCGATTGGCAGCGCATCCTGCACGTGAACGTGTGGGGTGTGATCCATGGCGCCCGGCTGTTCGCCAAGCAGATGGTGGCGCGCGGGCAGGGCGGGCACATTCTGAACACCGCGTCGGCGGCTGCCTTTGCGCCATCGCGCGATCTTGCCGCTTATGCGACGACGAAGGCCGCGGTGCTGATGCTGTCCGAATGCATGCGCGGTGAGCTGGCCGGGCAGGGCATCGGCGTGTCGGCTATCTGCCCCGGTTTTGCCGAGACCGGAATCATGGCCTCCACCGTCTACACCGGCACGACCGAGGCACAGCAGGCGCAACTGCGCGCCCGCGCGACCAAGCTCTACCAGCTGCGCGGCCTCAAGCCCGAGACCGTCGCGAAAGCCATGTTCAGGGCGGTTCAGCGCAACAAGCCCGTTGTCCCGATTGGCATTGAGGCGCACTCGTCGCGCTTCATCTCGCGCTATGCGCAGTGGCTCAGCCGGCTGATCGCACGCGTAAGCATGGCGGGGCATTGAGCCCGCGCAGACAAGAACATCAGGAGACCACCATGACCGCGCCCGATTACTTCATCAAGGCCCGCCACGTTCGTTTCGCCTGGAAGGACACGCCCATCCAATGGATTCCGGGCGACCCGTCCAGCACGCACATCATCAACATCCTGAACCTGCTGTTTCCCGCCGGTGAGCTGTGGTTTTGCCGCGTCTACAATAAGGCGCTGCCGCTGATTACCGACACGAAGCTGCGCTCCGACGCCGAGGGATTCCTGCGCCAGGAGGCAGTCCACTCGCGCTCGCACGGCGGCGTGCTTGCGCATTACTACAAAGACCACGGCATCGACACCCAGCCCTTTACCAAGCGCCTCGACTGGCTCTTCTCCAAGGTGCTTGGCGAACAGCCGCTGGGTCTGAAGATCGGCCACACGCGGTTCTGGCTGCGGCAGCAGCTCGGCATCATCGCAGCGCTTGAACACTTTTTCGGCTATCTGGGCAACTGGGTGCTCAACGCAAAGGGACTGGATGCCGCCCACGCCGATCCTGTCATGCTGGACTTGCTGCGCTGGCACGGTGCAGAAGAGGTTGAGCACCGCACCGTCGCGTTCGACATCTTTCGGCACATGGGCGGCTCGTATCTTGAGCGCTGCTTCCACATGCTGACCACGATCCTGTTGCTGCTGTACTTCCTGGTGACGGGCTTCCGCTTCATGTACAAGCGCGATCCGGGCGCGGGCAAGTTCCCTGGCTTTATCCGCGGCTGGTGGCATGGCTCGCGGCGTCACTGCCTGCCATCGTTCTGGAAAATGCTCGGGGCCGCGTTGCGCTATTTCCGGCCCAGTTATACGCCGCATCACGAAGGCTCGACCGAGCAGGCGCTGGCCTATCTGGAAACGTCGCCAGCAGCGCAAGCCGCGGCGCATGGCGGCAACTGGGTGCGCGATCGCGCCTGACTGGGCAGCAGAAAAGCAAAACGGCCGGTGCAATGCCGGCCGTTGTGTTTGAGGCTAGGGAGTACCGCGCGCTCAGTAGTTGTTGTGGTCCATCTTGACGTCCTGCAGGATCGTCGTGGCAATTTCTTCGATCGACTTGTGCGTTGACGACAGCCACTTGATGCCCTCGCGCCGCATCATCGATTCGGCTTCATTGATCTCGTAGCGGCAATTTTCCAGGGCGGCATATTTGCTGCCTGGGCGACGTTCATTGCGGATTTCCGACAGGCGCTGAGGATCGATCGACAGTCCGAAAATCTTGCTCTTGTAGTCGTACAGCACCGTAGGCAGCTTGCCGCGCTCGAAATCGTCCGGAATGAGCGGGTAATTGGCCGATTTCACGCCATATTGCATTGCAAGGTACAGGCTGGTCGGCGTCTTGCCGCTGCGCGATACCCCCACCAGGATCACATCCGCCTCGGCCAGGTTCTTGTGTGACTGCCCGTCATCATGCGCAAGTGAAAAGTTGATCGCTTCGATGCGGTTTTTGTACGCCTCGGTGTCGGCGTTCTGGTGAAAGCGGCCGATGGCGTGGGTCGACTTGAGGTTCAGCTCCTTCTCGAGCGGCTCGATGAAGGTCTGGAACATGTCCAAGATGGTGGCCTTGGCCCGATGGACGATCTCGTTTGCCTCGGCATCCACCAATGTGGTGAAGACGATCGGCCTGACCCCTTCGGCGTGAAACGCTTCGTTGATCTTTGCGACGGCAACGTGCGCCTTGTCGATTGTGTCGACAAACGGGATCCGCACCTGGCGGAATTTCATCTCAAACTGCGCCAGGATCGAGTGGCTGAACGTTTCTGCGGTGATCCCGGTGCCATCCGACACAATGAAAACGGTGCGGAACGGTGTGCGGTTGGCAGATGCGGTGGCGAAGTCGGTCATCGAAAACGAGGGGTTTTTCCAGCACGCCAGCAGGAAATCGTGCTGCGGCACGGTAGAATAGCGGCGATCGTTTAGCTAAGCAATTCGGGCCTATCGCCTGCTGGGCAACGCCACGGCGGCAATCCTGGCAGGGCATCCGGATGGTTTAGCCAAGCGATTCGCGCGGCCAGACGACAAGAAGAAAGCCCCGTGCGCATCCGACCGGTTTTTCACTTAGTTTAGGGGCTTGTATGACTAACCTGTCGCAAGACGGCGCCTATGTGCTGCCGTTCGAGCAATTGCGGATGACCGATGTCGAGGTCGTCGGCGGTAAAAACGCTTCGCTGGGCGAGATGATCTCCCAGCTGGATGGCGCCGGCGTGCGCGTTCCGGGCGGTTTTGCCACCACGGCACTGGCGTTCCGCGATTTCCTTGCACACAACAACCTGACCGAGCGCATCTCGCAGCGTCTGGCCAGCCTGGATGTCGACGACGTCAAGGCGTTGGCTGTCGCCGGCAAGGAGATCCGTGAGTGGGTCGCCACCGCACCATTCCAGCCGCGACTGGAGCAAGAGATTCGCGAGTCGTACGCTCGCGTGTCGGCCCGCGAGGGCGCCGAGGCATCGTTCGCGGTGCGCTCGTCGGCCACCGCCGAAGACTTGCCTGACGCGTCGTTCGCCGGTCAGCAAGAGAGCTACCTCAACGTTCTCGGCATCGACGACGTGCTCGACAAGATCAAGCACGTGTTTGCTTCGCTGTACAACGACCGTGCCATTTCGTACCGCGTGCACAAGGGCTTCGCCCATGACGTGGTGGCCCTGTCGGCCGGCATCCAGCGCATGGTGCGCTCTGACTGCGGCGCCTCGGGCGTGATGTTCACGATCGACACCGAGTCTGGCTTCCAGGAAGTCGTCTTCATCACCTCCAGCTACGGCCTGGGCGAAACGGTGGTGCAGGGCGCCGTGAACCCCGACGAGTTCTACGTCTTCAAGCCGACGCTGGCCGCCGGCAAATACCCGATCATCCGCCGCTCGATCGGCTCCAAGCTGATCAAGATGGAATTCACCGCGCCGGGCGAAGAAGGCCGTGTGAAGACCGTCGACGTGCCGGGCGAACTCCGCAACCGCTACTCCATCAACGATGCTGACGTGGCAGAGCTGGCGAAGTACGCCGTCATCATCGAAAAGCACTACGGCCGCCCGATGGACATCGAGTGGGGCCGCGACGGCAAGGACGGCAAGATCTACATCCTCCAGGCACGCCCGGAGACGGTGAAGAGCCAGTCGCACGGCAAGGTCGAGCAGCGTTTCCGCCTGAAGGGCTCGGCACCGGTGCTGACCACCGGCCGCGCTATCGGCCAGAAGATCGGCACGGGCCCGGTGCGCGTGATCAACGATCCGGCTGAAATGGAGCGTGTGCAGCCCGGCGACGTGCTGGTTGCCGACATGACCGACCCGAACTGGGAGCCGGTGATGAAGCGCGCCTCGGCCATCGTTACCAACCGTGGCGGCCGTACCTGCCACGCGGCCATCATCGCGCGTGAGCTCGGCGTGCCGGCGGTGGTCGGCTGCGGCGATGCGACCGACCTGCTGAAGGACGGCACGCTCGTGACGGTCTCGTGCGCCGAAGGCGACGAAGGCAAGATCTACGACGGCCTGCTGGAAACCGAAATCACGGAAGTCCAGCGTGGCGAAATGCCGACGATCAGCACCAAGATCATGATGAACGTCGGCAACCCGCAACTGGCGTTCGATTTCTGCCAGATTCCGAACGGCGGCGTGGGCCTGGCTCGCCTGGAATTCATCATCAACAACAACATCGGCGTTCACCCGAAGGCGATCCTCGACTACCCGCAGGTCGACAGCGACCTGAAGAAGGCCGTGGAAAGCGTGGCTCGCGGCCATGCCAGCCCGCGCGCGTTCTACGTTGACAAGCTGGCCGAGGGCATTGCCACGATCGCAGCGGCGTTTTATCCGAAGCCCGTGATCGTGCGTCTGTCCGACTTCAAGTCCAACGAGTACAAGAAGCTGATCGGTGGTTCGCGCTACGAGCCGGACGAAGAAAACCCGATGCTGGGCTTCCGTGGCGCCTCGCGCTACATCGCCGAAGACTTCGCTGAAGCCTTCGAGATGGAGTGCCGTGCCATGAAGCGCGTGCGCGACGAGATGGGCCTGACCAACGTCGAAGTGATGGTGCCGTTCGTGCGCACGCTCGGCCAGGCTGAGAAGGTTGTCGAGTTGCTGGCCAAGTACGGTCTGAAGCGCGGCGAGAACGGCCTGCGCCTGATCATGATGTGCGAAGTGCCGTCCAACGCGATCCTGGCTGAACAATTCCTGCAGCATTTCGACGGCTTCTCGATCGGTTCGAACGACTTGACGCAGCTCACGCTGGGTCTGGATCGCGATTCCGGCATGGAGCTGCTGGCCAAGGACTTCGACGAGCGCGATCCGGCGGTCAAGTTCATGCTGCAGCGGGCGATTTCCACGGCGCTGTCGATGGACAAGTACGTCGGCATCTGCGGCCAGGGCCCGTCTGACCATCCGGACTTTGCGGAGTGGCTGGCCAAGGAAGGTATCTCGTCGATCTCGCTGAATCCGGATTCGGTGATCGAGACGTGGCAGAAGCTGGGTTCGGCTTAATTCCGACCTAGAGTGTCGTAAGACAAGGCGCGTATCCTGACGGGTACGCGCCAACAAGAACGCGAAGTGCCCGAGGCCGTCCAACGCTGACGGGGGCCGAGCGACATGCCCCCGCAGACGTGCAGCGTCGCGGGGGTTTTTTTATGGGATTCCGGGAGAGGGAGTATGTCGGCTCAGACCGTCTGGTTTTCTCTGGCCGTGCTGCTCGTCATCGGCGAACTGATGACGGGGACGTTCTATCTGCTGATGGTGGCCATTGGCCTGGTCGCCGGCGGTCTTGCCGCGCTGATCGGCCTTGCGTTTCCGGCTCAGGCCATCGTGGCCGCCATCGTGGCGGTGTTCGGCATCGTCGGGCTGCGGCGCACGCGCTATGGGCGCACCACGCGCGAAAATGCCGCGCGCAATCGCAACGTCAATCTGGACATCGGCGAGACGTTGCGCGTCGATGCCTGGTCGCCAGAGCGCCGCGCGCGCGTGCAATATCGCGGCGCCGCGTGGGATGTCGAACTTGCGCCGCACGCATCGGCCGCCGCTGGCGAATTCCGGATCGTCGAGGTGCGTGGCAACGTGCTTGTCGTCGCGCCCAGGTAGCCGCCAACAACAACCAACAACATCAACAAGCCCAACCACGGAGGTTCTATGTTCGAGCTGGGGACTCTCGCGATCATCGTCCTGTTTGCCGCCATCGTGCTCATCGCGCAAGGCATCAAGATCGTGCCGCAACAGCACGCCTGGATTCTGGAGCGACTGGGCAAGTATCACGCGACGCTCTCGCCGGGGCTCAACATCGTGCTGCCTTTTGTCGATCGTGTGGCCTACAAGCACGTGCTCAAGGAAATCCCGCTCGACGTGCCGAGCCAGATCTGTATCACCAAGGACAACACGCAACTGCAGGTAGACGGCATCCTGTATTTCCAGGTGACCGACCCGATGCGGGCCTCGTATGGCTCGAGCAATTTCGTGATCGCCATCACGCAGCTGGCGCAGACGACGCTGCGTTCGGTCGTCGGCAAGCTGGAACTGGACAAGACGTTTGAGGAGCGCGACTTCATTAACCACAGCGTGGTCAATGCGCTGGATGAGGCCGCATCGAATTGGGGCGTGAAGGTGCTGCGCTACGAAATCAAGGATCTGACGCCGCCGAAGGAAATCCTGCACGCCATGCAGGCGCAGATCACGGCCGAGCGCGAAAAGCGTGCGCTGATCGCCGCATCCGAAGGCAAACGCCAGGAGCAGATCAACCTGGCTTCCGGCGCGCGCGAGGCGGCCATCCAAAAATCAGAAGGGGAAAGGCAGGCCGCAATCAACAAGGCGCAGGGCGAAGCGGCGGCGATTCTGGCAGTGGCAGAAGCCAACGCCCAGGCGATCCAAAAAATCGGTCAGGCCATTCGCACCGATGGCGGTATCGATGCCGTCAACCTGAAGGTGGCGGAAGAGTATGTCAGCGCGTTCGGCAACCTGGCCAAGCAGGGCAACACGCTCATCGTGCCGGGCAACATGGGCGACCTGAGCACGATGATTGCGTCAGCGTTGACGATTGTGAAGCAGCAACGGCCGGCCGCATAAAGGTCGGGAGGCAAGAAGGCTCAAGCCTTCTCGCGCATGAGACGGGCTTTTTCGCGCTGCCAGTCGCGGTCTTTCTCGGTTTCGCGCTTGTCGAACTGTTTCTTGCCTTTAGCGAGGCCGATTTCGCACTTCACGCGGCCGCGCGTGTAGTGCAGGTTGAGCGGCACAAGCGTGTAGCCGCGCTGCTCAACCTTGCCGATGAGCTTCTTGATCTCTTCGGCGTGCAGCAGCAGCTTGCGGGTGCGCACGGGGTCTGGATTGACATGCGTGGAGGCCGATTGCAGCGGGCTGATATGGGCCCCGATCAGGAACAGTTCGGCGTTGCGGATGACGACGTAGCCTTCCTTGATCTGCGCACGGTTGGCCCGGATGGCTTTCACCTCCCAGCCCTCAAGAGCCATGCCTGCTTCGTAGCGCTCTTCGATGAAGTAATCGAAAAAGGCCTTTTTGTTGTCGGCGATGGTCATATTTTTGAATATGCGGTGCGCGCTTGGGGTGACGATCCCTGCATGCGCTGCGATAAAATGGCGAGTTTAACAAATCCGCCGCAATCCCAGCCGGGACGCGGCACGCAAAGCTTTCGGATCACGCATGGCAGACGTTGAAAAAACCGTGTTGATAGGCTACTCGGCCGAACAGATGTTTGACCTGGTCACCGACGTCAAGGACTATCCAAACTTCCTGCCATGGTGCGGTGGCGTTGAAATCTACGAACAGACGGAAACGTCACTCGACGCGCGTGTGGACATCGCCTTCAAGGGCATTCATCAGTTCTTTCGCACGCGTAACGTGCAAATGCGGCCCACTCGCATTGATATGACGTTCGCAGATGGGCCTTTCAAGTCGTTCACCGGTTTCTGGATATTCACGCCGTTGCGCGCGGACGCCTGCAAGATCAACTTCCACCTGCATTACGAGTTTTCCAGCGTGATCCTGGAAAAGCTGATCGGCCCGGTGTTCAGCATGATTGCCAACACCTTCGTCGACTCATTCGTCAAACGCGCTGAGGCGGTGTATGGCGAGTCCTGAATCCAATTCCGTGATCGACGTGATGGTCTGCCTGGCGACGGTCACGCCGCCGCGGCTCGTCAATGTGCAAGTGCCGGGGCAGGCGACGGTGGCTGACGCGGTGCGCGCGTCGGGCTTGCTCAACGGCCTGGATCTGGCCATCGAGACCTGCCGGCTGGGCGTCTACGGCAAGCGCAAGACGCCGGATGCCGCATTGCATGCGCGTGATCGGGTGGAAATCCTGGGTCCGCTGATCGCCGATCCGAAAACTGCACGCCGGCGGCGTGTGCAGAAGGTGCGGGCCACCGGCACGCGCGAAGGGCTGAAGTGGCTGCGCAACGAGGCGCCGCCCAAAGACGACGTCCTCGAGTAAGTCTTAGCCGCAGTTCTGGTCCAGCACAGCTTGGTTACGCTGAATGGCTTGGGCGCGCTGGTTGTCATCCATATACGAAAGCGACCCGTCCGGCTGCGGGGTGGCATAGCGGCGACCGCCTTGCAGGTAGGCGGTGTCGGCGCGAAGGCGCTGGCATTCTGCCTGCTTACGCTGGGCCTGCTCCGCCTGCTTGGCCTCGTCCTGTTCCTTCTTGGCGCGGTCCGCCATGCGCTTGCGCAGTTCTTCGTCCGGATTGGACGCGGTGACGCCGGAGGCTGGCTGGCCGGGTTTCGCGGCGGCGTTCGGGTCTGCTGCCTTGACGCCCGACGCTGGCGCGGAAAGCGCTTCGTAGGCCGTGGCTGTGCGGTTGTTCGGGTTGCGGATGACGCGGCTTGGCGGCACCGACGGCGGCGGGGCGGCGTCGCTGTAGACCATGTGGCCCTTGTCATCGCGCCATTGCCAAGCCCATTGCGCCTGGGCAACCGGGCAAGCAAGGGCGATCAGCGTGGCGGTGGCAGGCAACAGGACGTGCAGTCGTTTCATGAAGTTCTCGTTCGTGGACTGCCGACGGCGCGCTGGCCGACCCGACGACGGCCCCTCGACGCGCACGGGAGCCCGGTGGCGTGATCGCCACTCGCCAATTTAGGCCGACGGCCTGGCTTGGCCTGTCGACTCGCCCCCCGGCAAGGTGCCCAGTTTATGCAGACTTGTCGTTGGCGTGCAAGCGCACCGACCAGCCGACTCCCGCAATCAGCAAGGCGATTGCGGCCATCTCAAACGGACGTGGCCAGCGGCCGTCATACACGAAGCCATATGCCAGCGCGAACAGCGTCTCGAACACGATCATCTGGCCCGACAGCGTGAGCGGCAGCCGTCGGGAGGCGATGTTCCACAAGTTGTTGCCGATCAGCGACGCGCCGAGTGCCACGGCAGCGTTGACTGCCCAGAACGTGCCCCAGTCACGTCCGCCGGTATTCATCCAGCTTGTACCAGCCGAGAGCAGGGCCACCAAGGTCAAAGCGGCCGACAGAATGCCGCTGGAAATGCCGTACAGCGCAGACCATTCGTTGCTAGAGAAATGTGGATTGCGCTGCAGGTAGCGGGCATTGTCCACGGCGTACCAGGTCCAGCTGCAAAGCGCGCCCACCGCACAAGCGATGCCGGCAATGCGTTGCCAGATCGGCCGGCCGTTGGCGGCTGCCGTTGCTGCTTCATGGCCGAACAGATCGACGTTGATGCAGACGATGCCGGCAGCGACAACCAATAGCGGCCAGATCAGCCGGGAGAGCGGCACGGCGCCATGGTCGCGCCGGACAAGCATCGTTACCGTGATGGGCAGGATGCCAACGATGAGTGAGGTGGGTGCAACGCCAGCCAGCTGCACGCCAAACGCCACGAGAACGAAGTAAACAAGATTGCCGCTGCAGGATTGCATCACCAGCGCCAGGCAATCGGCACGGGTGATCTTGCGGGCAATGCGGGGAAGAATCGGGGCAGCGGCAATGGCTGCGATGGTGCCGTAGGCGAGGTAGCGGCCGAGGGTCAGTTCCCACGGTGAAAAGGCGGGCAGCGCGCGGGGTGCAATAAAGACCATGCCCCACATCGCCCCAGCCAGCAGGGCGCACAATACGCCAATTCCCATTCGAACACTCGCGAGGCTGATTCTGCGCGGCCGCTGGCGGCGCAGGGCGCAATAGGCACGTGCGCGAAGAAAAATTTATCGAGCATAGCACGGGTCTCTACAACCGTGGGGCGAATTCCCGTATAATCCGATTTTGCGCCTAGAGGAAATTGCTATGCGTCTTGTCCAGAAAGCACTCACGTTCGATGATGTGCTGCTCGTCCCGGCCTATTCGGCCGTCCTGCCCCGCGATACGTCCCTTCGCACCAAGCTCACCCGTTCGATCGAACTTGCCATTCCGCTCGTCTCCGCCGCCATGGATACGGTTACGGAAGCGCGGCTCGCCATCGCCATGGCGCAGCAAGGTGGCATCGGTATCGTCCACAAGAACCTGAAGCCCGAAGAACAGGCGCGCGAAGTCGCCAAGGTCAAGCGCTTTGAATCGGGCGTGCTGCGCGATCCGATCACCATCGGTCCGGACATGAAGGTCCGCGACGTGATGGCGCTGTCGGCACAGCATGGCATTTCGGGTTTCCCGGTGCTGGAAGGCAAGAAGGTGGTGGGCATCATCACCAACCGCGATCTGCGTTTCGAAGAGGAACTGGACGCCCCGGTGCGCGCCAAGATGACGCCGAGCGAGAAGCTCGTCACCGTCAAGGAAGGCGCCTCGCTGGAAGAGGCCAAGCGCCTGATGAACAAGCACCGCCTGGAGCGTGTGCTGGTGGTGGGCGAAGCTTTCGAGCTGCGCGGCCTGATCACCGTCAAGGACATCCAGAAGGCCACCGAATACCCGCTGGCCTCGAAGGACGAGCGCGGTTCGCTGCGCGTGGGTGCAGCGGTGGGCGTGGGTCCGGATAACGATCTGCGTATCGATTTGCTGGTCAAGGCCGGCGTGGACGTGATCGTGGTCGATACCGCGCACGGCCACAGCCAGGGCGTGCTGAGCCGTGTGCGCTGGATCAAGGACAACTACCCGCAAGTGCAGGTGATCGGCGGCAACATCGCCACGGGCGACGCTGCCAGGGCGCTGGTCGACCACGGCGCGGATGGCGTCAAGGTCGGGATTGGCCCGGGCTCGATCTGCACGACGCGGATTGTCGCCGGCGTGGGCGTGCCGCAAATCTTTGCCGTGTCCAATGTGGCCGAGGCACTGAAGGGCACCGGCGTTCCGCTCATCGCTGACGGCGGTATCCGTTACTCGGGCGACGTCGCCAAGGCCCTGGCTGCCGGCGCGCACACCGTGATGATGGGCGGCATGTTTGCCGGTACGGACGAATCCCCAGGTGAGGTGTTCCTGTTCCAAGGTCGCTCGTACAAGAGCTACCGCGGCATGGGCTCGGTGGGCGCGATGAAGGACGGCGCTGCCGACCGTTACTTCCAGGAAGACAACACCGCCAACGTCGACAAGCTGGTGCCCGAAGGTATCGAGGGCCGCGTGCCGTACAAGGGCTCCGCGCTGCCGATCGTGCATCAACTCACGGGCGGCGTTCGCTCGTCGATGGGCTACTGCGGTTGCGCATCGATTGCCGAATGGCACGAGAAGGCCCAGTTTGTCGAGATCACCGCTGCCGGCATGAACGAATCGCATGTGCACGACGTGCAGATCACGAAGGAAGCGCCGAACTATCACCGCGACTGATCGGTTGCCGATCACCGCATACAAGATAGAAGGCAAGCAGTACTGCCGCCGGGGCGCGCGGGCGCTCCGGCCGAATCAACCGGTGGCCGAAGCACGGGCGGCCGCCCGCAACTGGAGACGATGATGAAAGCGCTTTTGCGACTCGTTCTGTTTCTGGATGCGGCTGTCGCACTGTGCGTCGGTCTCGTCCTGCTGGCTTCACCCATGACGTCCATCTTCGGCGCGCTGCAATTGCCGCAGCCGGAGCCGGCGATGTACGGCCAGCTGCTCGGCGTCACGCTGATTGGCGTGGCCTGGCTGCTGTGGCACGCCACCGTCAACGGGCAACTGACGACCGCCGTGGCGCAGGTGGTCGGTCATGTGAACCTGGCTGTCGCCGTGCTGGTGATTGCCTGGCTGCTGTTCTTCCACTTGCCGGTGGACGGCGCCGGTCGCATCTGGCTGCCGACATTTGCCGCGGTGCTGGCGGCGTTTTCCGCCGTGCAGATTCCCGCCTCGCGCCGCGTGCGCACCAGCGAGCGCGTGCGCGCGCAGAAGGCCCGGGAAGACGCCGCGGCCGCGCGCGAACGCGAACGCGCAGAAAAGGCGCAACGCAAAGAACCTGGCTACATGCCGCCTCCGGGCTACGGCCCCGGCACTGAAGTCGACACGATTGCCGATTCCATTCCTCCACAACATGCACGACAAAGTCCTCATCCTTGATTTCGGCTCGCAAGTCACGCAACTGATTGCGCGGCGCGTGCGTGAAGCACACGTCTACTGCGAGATCCACCCGAACGACGTGTCCGACGCCTTCGTGCGCGAGTTCGCGCCCAAGGCGATCATCCTGTCCGGCAGCCACGCCAGCACGTACGAAGACCATCAACTGCGCGCCCCGCAGGCCGTGTGGGACCTGGGCGTGCCGGTGCTCGGCATCTGCTACGGCATGCAGACCATGGCCGTGCAGCTGGGCGGCAAGGTGGAGTGGAGTGACCACCGCGAATTCGGGTACGCCGAAGTGCGTGCACATGGCCACACGCGTCTGCTCAAGGACATCCAGGACTTCGCCACGCCGGAAGGCCACGGCATGCTCAAGGTCTGGATGAGCCACGGCGACAAGGTCACAGAACTGCCGCCCGGCTTCAAGCTGCTGGCCTCGACGCCGAGCTGCCCGGTCGCCGGCATGGCCGATGAGTCGCGTGGCTATTACGCCGTGCAGTTCCACCCGGAAGTTACGCATACCGTGCAAGGCCGCGCGCTGCTCGAGCGCTTTGTTCTGGAAATTGCCGGCGCCAAGCCCGATTGGGTCATGCGTGACCACATCGACGAAGCCGTCAAGGCCATTCGCGAGCAGGTGGGCGATGAGGAGGTGATCCTCGGCCTGTCGGGCGGTGTTGATTCGTCGGTGGCGGCGGCGCTCATTCACCGCGCGATTGGCGACCAGCTCACCTGCGTGTTTGTCGACCACGGCCTGCTGCGCCTGGACGAAGGCAAGATGGTGATGGACATGTTCGCCGGCCGCCTGCACGCCAAGGTCGTGCACGTGGATGCCTCCGAGCAGTTCCTCGGTCACTTGGCCGGCGTGACGGACCCGGAAGCCAAGCGCAAGATCATCGGCCGCGAGTTTGTTGAAGTGTTCCAGGCCGAAGCCAAGAAGCTCAGCAACGCCAAGTGGCTGGCGCAGGGCACGATCTACCCGGACGTGGTGGAATCGGGCGGCACCAAGACCAAGAAGGCGACGACCATCAAGAGCCACCACAACGTGGGCGGCCTGCCGGAAACGCTGGGGCTGAAGCTGCTCGAGCCGCTGCGCGACCTGTTCAAGGATGAAGTGCGCGAGCTGGGCGTGGCGCTGGGCCTGCCGCACGAGATGGTCTATCGCCATCCGTTCCCGGGGCCGGGCCTGGGCGTGCGCATTCTGGGTGAGGTCAAGCGTGAATACGCAGACCTGCTGCGCCGTGCTGACGCCATCTTCATCGAAGAGCTGCGCGGCACCAAGGCCACGGCGCAGGACGCAGCCGCCGGCCTGTGCGGTGAAGGCGATGTCGGCAAGAGCTGGTACGACCTGACCAGCCAGGCGTTTGCGGTGTTCCTGCCGATCAAGTCCGTCGGCGTGATGGGCGATGGCCGTACGTACGACTACGTCACTGCGCTGCGTGCTGTGCAGACCACCGACTTCATGACCGCACATTGGGCGCATCTGCCGTACACGCTGCTGGGCCGTGTGTCGAACCGCATCATCAATGAAGTGCGCGGGTTGAGCCGGGTCGTGTATGACGTGTCGGGCAAGCCGCCTGCGACGATCGAGTGGGAGTGAGATTCACCTCCCTCGTCGGAAGAAGCCCGCGTTATGCGGGCTTTTTTTTGTCCTTACACGGTTGGCTATCCAGCGCCTGCCGAGAAGCTACCCGAATGGCGTCTACGCCTCCAGCGACCAGCCTTGGTTGTCCACGTTCTTTTCGTCACGGTAGACCCACCGTGCGCCGCATGTAGGGCACGAGAACGTGCTGATCGTGACCGGGCGCGCGGAGGGGGACTTGATGCGCTGCGTGTCGGTGATTCTCAGCAAAGCATGGCCTGGCGCGCCGCGCTTGTGGAGTTCGATTGCGGCGCAAGCCGAGCAGAGTGTCATGCTGATGGGTCTCTCAAGGGGCATGCCCGCTGGGGCGCGCTGGCTCAGCGGTGGGGAGCTGGGGTAGGTCAAAGGTGCAGCTTATCCAATTATTTGTTGACGCGGGTCTGAAATGTCTGTAGAAACCATCCTCGCAGGATCTTCAAGCAGTTACTCCGATGTTCTGGGTTGTCACACCAAGCGGTGCTTCCTTTGCTCCATGTTTCTTCCTTGATTGTCGTGCCTGATGAGCACAGGCTCATGCAGAACTTTTTAGGATATCCAACATGGAAACCGGCACAGTAAAGTGGTTCAACGACTCCAAGGGCTTCGGCTTCATCACCCCGGACGCAGGCGGCAACGATCTCTTCGCTCACTTCTCTGAAGTTCAGGGTAGCGGGTTCAAGTCCCTCCAAGAGGGCCAGAAGGTTCGCTACGTTGCAGGCGTTGGCCAGAAGGGCCCGGCTGCCACGAAGATCGAAGCGATCTGATCGGTCGTTCATCTGCCAAGAAAAAACCCCGCATCGCGGGGTTTTTTTTCGACACAACGTCAATCTGCTCAAGACGCGCTTTGCCCCAGCGTTGGAGGCTCTTGCCGCAGTAGGTGAATCTGCCGTCGCATCACATAGACGGCAACCGCTGTCGCTAGCAGGCCCGAGAGCGCTCCCACACCAAGTGACCAGCGCGGGCCGAGATGGTCTGCCACCCAGCCCACGATCGGCGCGCCGATCGGTGTGCCGCCCAACGCGATAGCCACGCGCAACGCCATCACCCGACCACGCATGGCAGGTTCGGTCGAGAGTTGCATCAGGCTGTTGCTCGTGTTGGTAAACGTCAGCGCCGCCATGCCGGTGATGACCAGCGCCGCAGCAAACAACCAATAGCCCGATGCGATGGCCGCCAACGTGCACCCCAGCCCGAACATCGCAGCGCCGATCAACAGCGACTTGAACTCCGGCCGCTTACGCCCCGCGGCGAAAAGTGCGCCGGACATCGTTCCGATCGCCATCATCGACGACAACACGCCGTAGCCGCGCGCATCCGAGTGGAAGACGCTCGCTGCCATCGTCGAGATGAAGATGGGGAAGTTCAACCCGAATGTGCCGATCAGGAACAGCATGGCCAGCATGGCCTTGAGGTCGGGGCGAGCCCGCACGTAACGGATGGCCTCGGCAAAGCCGCCTTGTGAGCGCCGTGCACGCGCATTCGGGCGCAGTTCGGATTTGCGCAGGAAAAAGAGCGAAGTCAGCACGGCGATGAACGAAAGCCCATTGGCCAGGAATGCCCAGCCTGTACCGATGGTGGCGATGGCCATGCCCGCCGCTGCTGGCCCGACCATGCGCCCCGCGTTGAACGACGTCGAGTTGAGCGCAACCGCATTGGGCAGATCGCCGTCGCCCACGAGTTCTGCCACGAACGTCTGGCGGACCGGGGCATCGAACGCCGACGCGCAGCCGGATAGAAACGCCAGCAGGTAGACGTGCCAGAGCTGAACGATGCCCGTCACGGTCAGCAGCCCGAGAATCAACGCCAGCAGGCCCGATGTCGCTTGGGTGGCCATCAGCAGCTTGCGCTGGTTGTAGCGGTCTGCGGCAACGCCCGTCCAGGGCAACAGCAGGAGCTGAGGCCCGAACTGCAGCGCCATCACCGTGCCCACCGCAGAAGCGTTGTGGTGCGTGAGTTGCGTCAGCACCAGCCAGTCCTGTGCGGTGCGCTGCATCCACGTGCCCACGTTGGACACCAGCGACCCCACGGCCCACAAGCGGTAGTTGAAAACGCGCAGTGAGCGGAAGACGCCTGTTGCTGGCGTACTTGCCGATGTGTTCATGGGCGTTGCGGCAGACCGCTGCCGAGATTGCCTCCGTTGAACCGGCCAAAGCGCCGTGCCATCGGCACGCCGAGGGCCAGGATGCCAAGCCCAAGTGCAACGGCATCGGTTGTGTTTCGCAGGTGGAAATCACCAACCCGCAGGACGAGGACGTAACCGACGGCTAGATTGAACGCCCCCCACAGCACATTCACCGTAGAAGACGAAAGACCTTCGCCGGGCGGCGTTGCGAATGGGCTCTGAAATGGTTTGCCTGCGATACCGAAGACGAAGTGCGGCACAGCGTTGGCGAGGAAGGCGCCGCCGAAAAACCAAGAGATGAGATGCGACCATGCCATGTCGACGCTCCGGATCAGGAACAGTAAAAGAGGCTCAAAACTCTGCCAGCCGTTGCAGCAACGTCACGGCCTTCGCCAGCTCAGCTTGCTCGGCGGCGGACAGTTGCGCCTGCAGTGCGCGGAACAGCCAATCGTCCTTCGCGGCGCGGCTTTCCCTGAGTGCTTTCCGAAAGCCCGGCGTCAACTCGATGAGCGTTTGCCGGCCATCCGTCGGATCGGGCTTGCCGGCAACTGCGCCCATCGCTTCCAGCGCTGCAACGGTGACCCGCATCGACTGCGGCTTCACACTGCCGGCCCGCGCAAGCGCAGACACGGTGGCCGGGCCATCACGGTCCAGGCGCAGCAGAACCGACTTTTGCGCGTGGGTGAGATCGTTTGGGTGGACTTGTTCGCGCAGGCGCCGGGACAGCTTGCCGAGCGCAATGCGCAGATCGCCGGCCAGCGCGGCAGGCGGAGCAGTATCGGTGGAGGAGCGTGATTTAGCCATGCCGCGAGCATAGCATCAATACAGTTTAACTGTGCAGTTAAGCTGTAATGTTATGTGCAGGCCACGCAAAGAAAAGGCCCGCATTTGAGCGGGCCTCGTTCCTTCCGTGTGCCGGTATCGCGCCTATGCCGCCTGCTTGCGGGGCCGCCGTACCGCGCGAATCTTTCCGGTGGTGCCGCCACCGCAGAAGAACTGATCGGCACCATCCGACTCGAGCCCTGACACAGTGATGCCCGCCGGCATATCAAGCTGCTCCAGCACTTCACCGGTTTGCGGATCGATATGCCGCAGCTCGCTCGTATCGCCTTCCCATGTGGCGTGCCAGAGTTCGCCGTCGACCCACGTGACGCCAGTTACGAAGCGGTTGGATTCGATGGTGCGCAACACCTTGCCGGTGTCCGGATCGATCTGGCGGATCTTGCGCTCCCGGTAATGACCGACCCACAGCGTGCCCTCGGCCCACGCGAGGCCCGAGTCTCCGCCCGCGCCTGGCGCGGGAATCGTGGCGAGCACGGCGCCGGTTTGCGGGTCGATCTTCTGGATGCGGTCTTCGGCGATCTGGAACAGGTGGCGCCCGTCGAACGCGGTACCGGCATGCGCTGGCACGTCGATGGAGCGCTGCGTCTTGCCGCTGTCGGGGTCAAGTTCCTTCAACTGACCGCCGGCAGCAAACCAGACGTGTTGACCATCGTAGGTCACGCCGCCGACGTTCTCCGCGCCAGGGAATGGGCCGTATTCACGCACGACTTCGGCGGTGGATCGTTTCATGTTGGACTCGCTGGGGTCGGTTGTGGAGCCTTCATCCTAGTCACTTGGCAGCGGTGCGGGGAGTAACAAGGTGGTCGCGAATCCGGGTACTGGCGGCGTCACCCATCGGCGCGCGCGTCCGCGTCCGAAGAACTGCACCTTGCCGGCGGCGGCCAATGCGTCGAGCGCGCGCTGTACGGTGCGCTGGCTGGCACCAAGCGCCAACGCCAATGCGGAGCTGGACCACGATTCCCCATCGGCGAGGCACGCCAGCACGGCGGCGTATTGCTCGTCGACGGGTTGTGCGAGCACCACCACCTTTTGCGCCGAGTGGGGTTGCAGCGCGAATCCTTGCTTGGTCGCCTTGACCGTGCCCAACGCACCAAGTGCCGTGCGCAAACGCCCGATCTCCACGCGCAGTCGCACGCGGTGCGAGTCGTCCGGATGCCGGGTGCGGAATGCGCGCGCGATGAGGGCGTCTCGGGGGACATCTTCGGGCCACGCTTCGGCCAATGCCCGCGCCAGCGTGAAGAGCACGGGCCGCGTGGCCAGTGGGACGACGGTATCGGTCTGTCGCACGGCGAGTCGGCATGCATCCGCCACCAGCGCGTCCGACGCAAAGAGGGCTTCGACATCATCAAGACGCAGGATGCGCTCTTCGCCGCGCGAGATGAGGCGCGCAGCCGGTGCGCTTAAGACGAGGGCGGCACGTTCGACTTCGACGGTGAGCGTCGGGATGCCGGCCTGACGCGCCGCGACGTCTGCGTCGTTCAAGGCAGCGCGTGCGGCAGCGGTCTGCAAACGCCGGATGGCAATGCCGGCGACGACAAGCGCATGCGCCGCCCGCAAGACCGGAGGAAGATGCGCCGGGCTTAGCGCGGCGAGCGCGGCTTCGGCGTCGTCCAGGCGGCCGATCAGCAACAGGCGACGGATGCTGAGATACCGCGCGTGTGCGGCATTGACGTGGTCGCCGTGCGCCTCGAGCGTGGCGCATGCCGTGTCGAGGGTGTTGGCGGGCCAGCCCAGATCGCGCGAAGCAAGGGCGACTTCAGCTTCCGCGACGACGCAGCGTGCGCGTGCCAGTGCTTCTCGAGAGCCGAATGCGCGAGCCGCGCGACGCAGCAAGAGTTTGGCGCGTGCCAGGTCACCGAGCTGTGCCATGGCGATGCCGCGCAAGGCCAGTGCGGCCGCGTCGTCACGCAAGGCGACGCGGTTCAGCGCTCCGAATGGGTCACCGGCAGCGAGTGCGCGGGCTGCAGCCGTGATCAATGAATCCATTCGAATCCCGCCACACTTGTCACTCCCGCCGTTTGAGGTCGGCGCCTAATCTAGCACACGACCACTCACCCAAAAACGGAGGCAAGCATGAGTGCAACACACCCCACAGCAACCCGCGCAACCTGGCTGGCAGAGCGCATTGAACTGCTCAAGGCCGAGAAGGAACTGACGCGCCGCAGCGATGAACTCGCGCGCCGTCGGCAGGCTCTGCCATGGGTCCGCATCGACAAGGACTACCGCTTTGAAACCGAGAAAGGCAGCGCCTCGCTGGCCGATCTGTTTGGCGGGCGGTCGCAACTGCTCGTCTATCACTTCATGTTTGGGCCGGACTACAAGGCGGGCTGCCCCTCGTGCTCGATGATTGCCGATGGCTTTGACGGCTTCGTCACGCATCTGGCGAATCACGACGTGACGCTGATGGCGGTGTCGCGCGGGCCATTGGCCAAGCTGATCGAGTATCGCGAGCGGATGGGTTGGACCTTCCCGTGGGTGTCGTCGGTGGGCAGCAATTTCAACTACGACTTCAACGTCTCGATCACAGAAGACCAGCAGCGCGCCGGCAGCGCCGATTACAACTACGTGCGCGGCAGCCACGTGATGGATGCATCCGACTTGCCCGAACCTGTGCGGCAGTTTGCGAGCATGTGCGGTACCGACGCGCCCACCTACGTGCGCGACCGGCCTGGCATGAGCGCGTTCGTGCTGGAAGACGGCGTCGTGTACCACACGTATTCCACCTACGCGCGCGGCCTCGACGGCTTGTGGGGCGCATACCAGTGGCTCGATCGCGCACCGCTGGGCCGCAACGAAACCGGTGTCTGGTGGCGTCGCCATGACGAGTACGCTCAGCAGCGTTGAGCTGCCACGCGAGCATGCAGTGTCCGAGCGCGGCTTTCTCGCCGTCTCGGCATTGCTGTTCATCGCCAGCACGACTGCGACGGTGGCGTGGTGCAACGCCATGCAGGCCATGACTGAGATGCCGATGGCCTGGATGCCGATGTGCGGTCAGACGTGGTGGAGTTTTGCCGCGTCGTTCACCGGTATGTGGACGGTGATGATGGTGGCGATGATGCTGCCGTCATTACTGCCGATGCTGCGGCGGTATCGCGTTGCACTTCACATGGCGGGCAAGCCGGATGTTGATGCGCCCACCGCGTTGGCAAGCGCGGGGTATTTCGCGGTGTGGGGGTTGATCGGTGCGATGGTCTTTGCGTTGGGCGCTGCGGTGGCACGGCTTGAAATGACGTGGCCCGTGCTGGCGCGCGCGTTACCGGCTGCTAGCGGTGCAGTCGTTCTTGCGGCCGGTGCACTGCAGTTCAGCGCATGGAAGGCGCGGCAGCTTGCAGGGTGCCGAGCGGCGCCTGCACTGGGCAGTACAGCGTGGCGATATGGCTTGCACCTCGGCATGCGCTGCGCCGGTTCTTGCGCGAGCCTCACGGCAATCCTGCTTGTGATCGGCGTCATGGATCTGCGCGCAATGGCGGCGGTGTCAGCGGCGATCACGCTGGAGCGCCTGGCGCCCGCCGGTGACCGCGTAGCCCGCTGCATTGGTGTCGTGGCGATCGTGGCGGGGTTGCTCCAGTTGGCTTCCGCCGCGTTGCCATGACTTGCTTTACATCACCGCACCAAGCTGCCACGGCACGAACTCGTTGTCGCCCAGGCCGTTGAGTTCGCTCTTGGTGTGGTTGCCCGACGCTGTGGCCAGCATCAGTTGGAACAGCGCCTGGCCGGCTTGCGCAATGCTGAGGCGGCCATCGACGATGCCGCCGCAGTCGTAGTCCATGTCGAGTTCCATGTGCCGATAGAGCGTGCTGTTGGTGGCCAGCTTCAAGGAGGGCACCGGCTTGCAGCCATAGGTGGACCCGCGGCCCGTTGTGAAGCAGATCAGGTTGGCGCCGCCGGCGACCTGGCCCGTGGCCGAGACAGGGTCGTAGCCGGGTGTGTCCATGAAGACGAGGCCGTGCGCCTGCACCGGCTGGGCGTATTCATACACGGCCATCAGCCCGCTGCTGCCGCCCTTGGCGACCGCGCCGAGCGATTTCTCCAGGATGGTCGTGACGCCGCCGGCTTTGTTGCCGGGCGAAGGGTTGTTATTCATGTCGGCGCCCAGCGTGCTGGTGTAATGCTCCCACCAGGCCAGCCGATCCATCAACGCACCGGCCACGGCAGGCGTTGCTGCGCGTGCAGTCAACAGGTGTTCTGCACCATAGATCTCGGGCGTTTCGGATAGCACTGCGGTGCCTCCGTGTCGCACGAGCAAATCCACCGCTGCGCCCAGTGCGGGGTTGGCACTGATGCCCGAGTAGCCGTCCGACCCGCCGCATTGCAGGCCCACCGTCAGGTGGCTTGCCGGGACGGTGCTGCGTTGCGCCTGATTCGCGATCGGCAGCATGTCGCGCAGCATGGCCAAGCCGGCAGCAATCGCCTCACGCGTGCCGCCTTCTTCCTGAATCGTCAGCGAGGCAAACAAGCCCGGCGTGCGCGTCCCAAGCATCTGTACGAGCGGGGCGACCTGGTTGACTTCGCAACCGAGGCCAACGATCAGCACGCCGGCAAAGTTGGGGTGGTCGGCGTAGCCGCGCAGCGTGCGCTGCAGCAGTTCGAGCCCCTCGCCGTTACCGGCCATGCCGCAGCCGCTGCCGTGCGTGATGGCGACAACGCCATCCACGTTGGGAAACGCAGCCGCCTCCGCCTGAGCTGCCTGCACGATATGCCGGCACACGGTGGCCGAGCAGTTCACGCTGGAGATGACGCCAATGAAATTGCGCGTGCCGACGCGGCCATCCGCCCGCACGTAACCTTCGAACGAGGCAGGTGTGTCGACAGGGACTGTGGCGCGGTACGCGTGGCCAACAGCGTGCTGGGCAGACGAATGCGCCATACCGATGTTGTGCACATGCACGTGCTCACCCGCATGGATGGGCGCCGTAGCCACGCCGATGACCTGCCCATACTTGTGCACGGGTTGCCCCGCTGCGATGTCACGCAACGCGACCTTGTGGCCAGCGGGAATGGCATCGCGCGTGGTCACCGCAGCGTCAAGTGCCGCGCCGGCCGCCAGCGCAACACGCGCGACGGCTACGTCGTCGTCGGGGGCAAGAAGAATGATGGATGAGTCGGACATGGTGCTTCGCAGGTTCAATTCGGATTGGCCAGCGCGGCGTTCAGGCGCGGCTGGGCGAGGTGCAAGCCCAACTGCCGCGTCAGAGCGACGATGGGTGCCAGGCGCCGTAGCTTCTTCTGCGCGTGGTTCTGCGCGATATCGGCGAGGCGGTGGGCAAGGTAAGGGTTCAACAGCCGTTCTCGCAGCAAGACGAGATAGGCCTCGGCGGCCTCGCGCTTGTGCAGGGCGGCGAATACAGGAACGATCTCGTCGCGCCACAGCGCTTCCAGCTCCGGCCGCAGGCGCGGGTCTTCCATGGCCTGCACGACAGTCAGATCGGCGGGATGCGCATCTTCGCGCCAACGCTCGGCCAGAAAGGTGTGGCCCGCGTTGAGCAGAAAGAGCTTGAGCCGCTCGTGGTGATCCAGCTCATCCGTCAGCATGATGGCCGGATGCGTGCATGGCAGCACCAGCCCGGGGCGGCGTTCGATGGCCCACAGCGCGTACGGTTCCGCTACGGCGCCCACGGGGTGCAATGCCTCGGAGACGATGCGGTCTACGAGCGAATTCGCCCAGACGCAATGCGTGCGCAGCCAATCGACGAACGCGGCGGGCAGTGCCCATTGCTGTGCCAGCGTGCTGACAGTCTCGCAGAGCGTGTCGCCGTTGCGCTCGATCAGTTCGCACGGAAACAGCGACAGCGGTGCCTGCGGCTGTCGCAGCCAGCGGCCGAGCAGCAGCGCCACCAGTTTGGCGGGAAAGCTGTGTGGCACGCGCGATGGCTGCTTGATCCGGCTGGCATCATCGCGCGGGTCGAGCTGGTAGCCCTGGTCGGCCGTGTTGGAGATCACCACCTGCACGTCCGTTGCCATGAGCTCGCGCAGTTGTTCCCAGTCGGCCTCGGCCTGAAGGGCGCGCTGCACGGCGCGGCAGGTGACGGTCTGGTCAATGGGTGCGCCGTCTTGCAAGCCGCGAATGCGCACCGGATAACCCTCTCCGCCTGCCAGCGCCGCCACACGCGCTGCGCTGGCCGGGTTGGATGTGGTTTGCACGACGGTCATCCCACCCAGCGCTTGCCCCGCATCGAGCGCTTCCGACACGAACAAGTCGACGTGCGCCTGCAGGAAGCGGCTTGTGCCGAACTGGAGGATCGGCTCGGTCATGCGCTCAGCACTCCACGATGGCTTTCACCACGCCGGCAGCGGGGTCGAGCAGCGTCTTGAAGTGCTCGGGCACGTCCGCCAGCGCCATGCGGTGCGTGTTCAGCGCGGTCGGAATCTTGCCCGCGCGCATGGCGTCGAGCACAGTCTCAAAATCTTCGGTGGTGGCGTTGCGGCTGGCGAGCAGCGTGGTCTCGCGTTTGTGGAATTCCGGATCGGAGAACGAGATGTTTGCCGCCACCACAGAGATCAGCACATAGGTTCCGGCATGCGCAACAAAGCGCAAGCCGCGCTCCATGGCTTTCGGATTGCCCGTCGCATCGAAGACGACGTCGTAAAACTCATTGGCCGTGAGCGCACCGAGTTGCGCTTCGTCGGAATCGCCCAGCGCTACGCTGGCGTCCACACCAAGTTGCTCCACTGCAAAGGCGAGGCGATCCGCACGGGAGTCCAGCGCCGTGACCGTCGCGCCGCGCAGTTTGGCAAAGATCATGGCCGCCATGCCGATCGGGCCAGCGCCTACCACCAGCACGCGCTGCCCGGCTCGCACCTGCGCACGACGCACCGCGTGCGCGCCAATGGCCAGAAATTCCACCATCGCGGCCTGATCCAGGCTCACGCCGTCCGCCTTGTGGACGAAGGCTTGCGGCACGCTCAGGTATTCAGTGAACGCCCCGTCGCGATGCACCCCCAGCACCTGGATATTGACGCAGCAATTTGTCCGGCCCTGGCGGCACGCGACGCAGTGCCCGCATGACAGGTAGGGCATCACGTACACCACGTCACCCTTGGCCAGCACGCTGCCGGCCGGCGCCTGTTCGACGATGCCCGACAGTTCATGCCCCATCACACGCGGGTAGTTCAGGTAAGGCTGATTGCCTGTGAAGATGTGCAGATCGGTCCCGCACACACCAACGCGTTTCACGCGCAGCAGCACCTCGCCCTCAGCAGGGGTGGGGACCGGGCGGTCGAGCGCGAGCAGGGTGCCTGGGGTTTCGCAAACGACCGTCAGCATGATGCGGCTCCGGCGGAAGCGGCGTTGCCAGTCTCCGCTTGACGGAGCCGTTGAAGAGGTTGTGTATGGGTGCGTGGCGATGGCAAACAGTGGGTCACCTTCCGGTCTCCTTGAGTGGATGAGGTGAGGTTTGATTGCGCGCGTGTACTGCACCAAGTTGAAGGAAACAGCCTTCGTCTACAGCAACTGGTCATGCCAAACAGGCCTCACCTATTGGTCAGACCAATTTAACATCTTGCGTGAAATTCCTTGATGGGGGAAACCCTGATGCTGAAAATCCCTTGTTTTCAAGGGGTCAAGGCGAGACGGCCAGAAATTTGGTCAGGCCGCATTGGGGCGGGAGCGGCGTGGGTGCCGGGGAGGGATTGCGCGGCCGCGAGCGCACCGCGCATGCGGTGAGCGCGGCTACTGCGTGCTGTCTTGCTGAATGGCGCCCGCAATCCAGCGCTCTTCGGACGCTTTCAAGTGCGCCCGCATGGCGGTTTGCGCCGCGATGGGATCGCCCGCCTGCAGCGCCTTGAGAATCTCTTCGTGCTCGTGCACGGCCGCATGCCAGCTTGATTCGCCCTCCGCATGGTCGCGGATGGCCATGGCAAGCGGGTCATGGCGGCTATCAAACAGCTCGGCTACGAATCGGCTGAGGACCGAATTGCCGGCGGTCTCTGCAATCAGCATGTGGAACTGGCGGTCGGCATCGGTGGGCGACTTTCCACCCGATGCGAGTTTCTTCATGCGGTCGATGGTGCGCTGCAGCTTATCGAGCGTGGCCGCCGTCAGGCGCCCCGTGGCGAGCGTGATTACGTCGCCTTCAAGAACGGCTCGGGCCTGCATCAGTTCGGAGGGGCTTTCGCCCAGCGACGGAATGGCCGCACTCTCGCTCGCCGCGCTTGCGTCCTGCACGTACACCCCAGAACCCATGCGGATCTCAACCTGGCCGCCAATCTCCAGGGCGATCAACGCCTCGCGCAACGACGGGCGCGATACGCCCAGCGTCTGCGCCAGCTCGCGCTCCGGAGGCAAGCGTGTGCCCGGTCCGAGCTTTTCCTGTTGGATCAGCGCAAGAATCTGCGCGGCTACAGATTGGTAAAGCCGCTTTGGCTCTGTCTGCTTCATTGTGGTGTGGTTTTTGGCGCGCGCGTTGCTGCGCATGGGTGTGTTTCGAGTCTAGCATGAGCACCGCCAGCCGTTGTCTAGACTGGTGTCAGCAACACTTCAGGGTTTGCACTAGTGGTCAGGCAGGTGTGTTCTAAGTGATATTGGCTTGACCAAAAAATGCTTGGCTTACTCGAATCGCTCCGAACTGGACTTACCAGTGCGTCGAGCGGAAGATCAGAGCCTCGCAACACAACGGAGACCACGATGAGCAGTGCTGATGCCGTGCCTACGCACGTAAGCAGCTCCAGATCGTCGATGCCGCAAGAGATTCTTTGCTTGCAGCGCATCGGCAAACGCTTTCCCGGCGTCGTTGCGCTGGATGGCGTCGATCTGGATCTGCGCGTGGGCGAAGTCCATGCCGTCTGCGGCGAAAACGGTGCCGGCAAATCCACCCTGATGAAGATTATCAGCGGCCAGTACACGGCAGACGATGGTGCCATCACTTACCGCGGCGAGGCGGTGCGCTTCACCTCGACATCCGAGGCGCAGGCTGCCGGCATTGCGATCATCCATCAGGAGCTGAATCTCGTGCCGCACCTGTCGGTGGCAGAGAACATCTTCCTGGCGCGCGAGCCCGAGCGCGGCCCGTTCATTGATTACCGCAAGCTCAACACCAACGCACGGAGCTATCTGCAGCGGATCGGGCTGACCGTCGAGCCGACCACGCTGGTCAGCGCGCTGTCGATTGCGCAGCAACAGATGGTGGAGATTGCCAAGGCGCTCTCGCTCAATGCGCGTGTGCTGATCATGGACGAGCCCACGTCTTCGCTTACAGAATCCGAAACCGTTCAGCTGTTTCGCATCATCAAGGAGTTGCGCGCCGATGGCGTGGCGATTCTGTACATCTCGCACCGGCTCGACGAGATGGCCGAGATCGTCGATCGGGTGACGGTGCTGCGTGACGGCCGCCATATCGCCACGAGTGATTTCGCTTCCACCAGTGTCAACGAGATCGTCGCGCGAATGGTCGGCCGTTCACTCGACGATGTATTCCCCGCGCGCAAATCGGTGCCGACCGACGAGGTGTTGCTTCGCGTGAACGCACTGAGCCGCGCAGGCGTCTTCGGGCCGGTGTCGTTCGAGTTGCGCAAGGGCGAGATTCTCGGTTTTGCCGGCTTGATGGGCGCGGGCCGCACGGAGGTGGCGCGGGCCATTTTTGGGGCGGAACGGCTCGATTCCGGGTCGATCATGCTGGGCGACACGCCGGTCACGATCCGCTCCCCGCGCGAGGCCATCCGGCAAGGCATTGCCTACTTGTCGGAAGACAGAAAGAAGGACGGCCTGGCGTTGTCGATGCCGGTGGCCGTGAATATCACTCTGGCCAATGTCCGGGCGATCTCCTCGCATGGCTTCCTGCGCTTTTCCGAAGAGACCGCCGTGGCGCAGCGCTACGTGCGCGAGCTGAACATCCGCACGCCGTCCGTCGGGCAGACGGTGCGCAATCTCTCAGGCGGCAATCAACAGAAGATCGTGATCGGCAAATGGCTGTATCGCGGTTCGCGCATCCTGTTTTTCGATGAACCGACACGGGGCATCGACGTCGGCGCCAAGTACGCGATTTATGGACTGATGGACGAACTCGCCGCGGACGGTGTCGGAGTCGTGCTGATCAGCTCGGAGCTGCCGGAACTGCTGGGCATGACAGATCGAATTGCCGTCTTTCACGAAGGCCGCATCACCGCAGTCCTGGAAACACGGAAGACAAACCAGGAAGAAATTCTGCATTACGCATCAGGACGAACACATGCTTGAAATGACATCAGATCAGCCGCAGGCCGTGAAAACGCAGCGCAAGCAACACCACCGGGACTTGATCCAGAAGTTTGCGGCGCTCGGTAGCCTCGTGGCGCTTGTGATTGCGTTTGCCGCCACCAGCGCAGCGTTCTTTTCGGTCGGCAACTTCATGACCGTCGCGCTGCAGGTTACGTCGATTGCCTACCTTGGCGTGGCCGCCACATGCGTGATCATCACCGGTGGCATCGATCTGTCGGTGGGCTCAGTGCTGGCGCTATCCGGCGTCGTGGCCGCATTGCTCGTGAAGATGGGCGTGCCGGTTCCGATTGCCATGCTGGCGGGTGTGGCGGTTGGTGCCATGTGCGGATGGGTCAACGGTATCTGCATCACGCGGATGGGCCTGCCGCCATTCATTGCCACGCTCGGCATGATGCTGGTCGCGCGCGGTGTGGCGCTGCAGATCACGGGCGCCCGTCCGGTCTCGGGCTTGGGGGACGCCTTCGGCGAACTCGGCAACGGCGCGCTGTTCCGCATCTCGCACATTGGGGCGGACGGTTTTCCGGACACGGTCTTCCCCGGCATTCCTTACCCGGTGGTGATCATGCTTGCGCTGTTCATTGCCGTCTCTGTGCTGCTCTCCCGCACTTCACTGGGTCGCCACATCTACGCAGTCGGCTCGAACGCCGAGGCGGCGCGCCTGTCCGGCGTGAACGTGCAGGGCGTGAAGCTGTTCACGTATGTGCTGTCGGGCTTGCTGGCCGGGATGACCGGCTGCGTGCTGATGTCTCGCCTCGTGACGGCGCAGCCGAACGAAGGCGTGATGTACGAACTTGATGCGATTGCCAGTGCCGTGATCGGCGGGACGTCGCTGATGGGCGGTGTCGGAACGGTCTCGGGCACGGCCATTGGCGCGTTCGTGATCGGCGTGTTGCGCAACGGGCTCAACATGAACGGCGTATCGAGTTTTATCCAGCAGATCATCATCGGCGTGGTCATCCTTGGCACCGTCTGGATCGATCAGCTCAGAAACCGCAAGTTGTGAGTCGAGAAGTTCAAACCAAAACCAAGGAGTGAGACATGAAGAAGTTTTCCGTACTGGCGGTGGTTGCAGCAACGTGTGCACTGTTCTCTGCCTATGCGCAGGCGGCAGGCGGTGAAATTGCCGTGATCGTGAAATCGGCAAATTCCAACTACTGGCAGAACGTTCAGAAGGGCGCGACGGCCGCCATGGGCAAGGCGAAGGGCTACTCGATGACCTTCCAGGGCCCCGCTGCAGAATCGGCCATTGCCGACGAAGTGAACATGGTCGAGAACGCCGTGAACCGGCATGTCGCGGGCATTGTCCTCGCGCCGTCAGACCCGGATGCGCTGGTGCCGGCGATGAAGAAGGCATGGGAAGCCCACATTCCGGTGGTGCTGATCGACTCGATGGTGTCCGACTCCGGCAAGCAGTATTACCAGTCGTTCCTGTCGACGGATAACGCGAAGGCGGGTGAGTTGTGCGCGAAGGCAATGATCGAGGCCGTGGGCCAGACCGGCAAGATCGCGATCATGTCTTATGTGCCGGGCGCGGGGTCTGAAATTGGCCGCGTGGGCGGCTTCAAGAAATACATCGAAGCGCATTCGAAGCTGCAGATCGTTGGACCGTTCTACTCGCAATCGCAAATGGCTACGGCGCTGAACCAGACGACGGATGTGCTGGCCGCCAATCCTGATCTGAAGGGCATTTTCGGTGCGAACGAACCGACGGCGGTCGGGATGGGGCGCGCGCTGCAGCAGTCGGGCAAGAGCGGCAAGGTGGCGGCCATCGGCTTTGACGGCAACCAGGATCTGCAGGGCTTCGTGCGCGACGGCACGATCCGCGCAATCGCCGTCCAGAGCTCGTACCAGATGGGCTACAAGGGCATCGACACGGTGGTTAGCGTGATCGAGAAGAAGCCCGTGCAGAAGCAGGTCGACACGGGCGTGATGATGGTCAACAAGCAGAACCTGGATTCGCCCGAGGCTAAGAACGTTCTGTACTGACGAATCATCGCAACAAGGGGCGTGGCGGAGCGTCGTTCGCCGCCATGCCGGCTGAATCCCTTTCCTGAACGGCGCAGTGTTTTAACTCCATTGCCGGAATGGGCCACCGCCAACGTGGCCCGCGCCGGAACGCAGACGCAATGAGACTCCAAGGAAAACGCATCCTCGTGACGGCGGCTGGGCAGGGTATTGGCCGGGCTAGCGCGATGATGTTTGCAAGAGAGGGCGCGCAGGTGCTCGCCACCGATATCAACGCAGAGGCGTTGGCCACGCTGGCAGAGACCGCCGGCATCCGCACCTTGCGCCTGGACGTGACGGACGCCAATGCCGTTGCCGTCCTGGCACGCGAAGAAGCTGCGTTCGATGCGCTGTTCAACTGCGCGGGCTTCGTGCACCCCGGCAGCATCCTCGAATGTTCGGAAGACGACTGGGCGTTCTCGTGGCAACTCAACGTGACATCGATGTACCGCCTGACGCGTGCGCTGTTGCCGAAGATGCTGGACAACGGCGGCGCATCGATCATCAATATGGCCTCGGCTGCATCAAGCGTGAAGGGCGTGCCGAACCGCTTCGTGTACGGCACGACCAAGGCTGCCGTCATTGGCATGACCAAGGCGATTGCCGCCGATTTTGTGGCGCGCGGCATTCGCTGCAACGCCATCTGCCCGGGCACGGTGGAGTCCCCCTCGCTCGAGCAGCGCATAGCCACGCAGGCGCAGGAACAGAACGTGTCGATTGACACCATCCGTGCGGCTTTCGTTGCGCGCCAGCCGATGGGCCGCGTCGGCACGGCAGACGAGATTGCCGCGCTGGCGACCTACCTGGCTTCAGATGAGTCCCGCTTCACGACCGGCACTTGCTGCGTGATCGACGGCGGCTGGTCCAACTGATTGGTTTGATTGATTGCAGTCCACAAAGACAACACGATGAAACTCCTCCGCTACGGCCCCAAGGGCCAGGAAAAGCCCGGCCTGCTCGACGCGCAAGGACAAGTGCGCGACCTGTCGGCCGTGATTGACGACATTGGCGGCGCGGCGCTGCTGCCCGAGAGCCTGGCCCGCCTGCGCACGCTGGACATCAGCCGCCTGCCCATCGTCGATGGCACGCCGCAAGCCGGCCTGCGCCTGGGTGCGTGCGTAGGCAACGTGGGCAAGTTCATCTGCATCGGGCTGAACTATTCCGACCACGCTGCCGAAACCGGCGCCGAAGTGCCGGCCGAGCCGGTCGTCTTCGGCAAATGGACCAGCGCCATCTGCGGCCCGAATGACGACGTGGAAATTCCGCAGGGCTCGGTGAAGACCGATTGGGAAGTCGAGCTTGGCGTGGTGATCGGCAAGGGTGGCCGGTACATCAGCGAGGCCGATGCGCTCGCGCACGTGGCGGGCTACTGCGTCATCAACGATGTGTCGGAGCGCGAATACCAGCTCGAGCGCGGCGGCACGTGGGACAAGGGCAAGGGCTGCGACACCTTCGGCCCCATCGGCCCATGGCTTGTCACCGCAGACGAGGTGCCCAACCCGCAGGCGCTGCATCTGTGGCTGGAGGTGGATGGGCACCGTTACCAGAACGGATCGACGTCGACCATGGTGTTTGGCGTGGCACATCTCGTGAGCTACCTGAGCCGCTTCATGAGCCTGCAGCCGGGCGATGTGATTTCCACCGGCACACCGCCGGGCGTGGGGTTGGGGCAGAAGCCGCCGGTCTACCTGCGCGCGGGCCAGACCATGCGCCTGGGCATCGAGGGCCTGGGCGAGCAGCGCCAGCGCACGGTGGACGCACAAGGCTGAAGGGCAGGCATCCCGCAATCCCGAACACGATACTCATGACCATCATCCGATCCCTGCGCGTGCTGGACGTGCGCTTTCCGACTTCCCAGCATCTCGACGGCTCCGACGCGATGAACCCGGACCCGGATTACTCCGCGGCCTACGTGATCCTGGAGACTGACCAGCCGGGCCTGGAAGGCCATGGCCTGACCTTCACCATCGGGCGCGGCAACGAGGTGTGCTGCGCCGCCATCGAGGCGATGCGTCATCTGGTGGAAGGGCTGGATCTCGACTGGATTCGTGAAGACATGGGCCGCTTCTGGCGCCATGTCACGTCTGACAGCCAGTTGCGCTGGATCGGCCCGGACAAGGGCGCCATTCATCTGGCGACGGGCGCCGTCGTCAATGCTGCGTGGGACCTGTGGGCCAAGGCCGAAGGCAAGCCGCTGTGGCGGCTGGTGGCCGATCTCACACCGGAAGCATTCGTGCGCTGCATCGACTTCCGCTACATCACCGACGGCATTACGCCCGAAGAAGCGCTTGAGCTGCTGCGCAAGCAGGCGCCCGGCAAGGCTGACCGCATCCGCACGCTGGAGCAGGAAGGCTACCCGTGCTACACCACGTCCGCCGGCTGGCTTGGCTATGACGACGACAAACTGCGCCGCCTCTGCCGCGAGGCCGTCGACAGCGGTTTCCGCCATATCAAGCTCAAGGTGGGGCGTGATCTGAAGGACGATATTCGCCGCGTCTCGATCGCACGCGAAGTGCTCGGGCCGGACCGCGAGTTGATGATCGATGCCAACCAGGTGTGGGAGGTCAAGGAGGCCATCGACTGGGTGCGCGAGCTCGGTTTCGCCAAGCCGTGGTTCATTGAAGAGCCGACCAGCCCGGACGACGTGGAAGGTCATCGTAAGGTTCGCGAAGCCATCGCCCCCGTCAAGGTGGCGACCGGCGAGATGTGCCAGAACCGCATTCTCTTCAAGCAGTTCATCATGCGCGGCGCCATCGATGTCGTGCAGATCGACGCATGCCGGCTGGGCGGTGTGAACGAGATCCTGGCCGTGTTGCTGCTGGCCGCCAAGTATGGCTTGCCGGTGTGCCCGCATGCCGGCGGCGTGGGCCTGTGCGAGTACGTGCAGCATCTGTCGATGATCGACTACATCTGCGTGTCAGGCACGCGCGAAGGGCGTGTTGTCGAGTATGTCGACCACCTGCACGAGCACTTTATCGACCCCTGCGTGGTGCGCAATGCGGCCTATCTTCCGCCGCAGGCACCGGGTTTCTCCATCACGATGAAACCGGCGTCGCTTGAGCAGTACCGCTTCCGGGGCTGATGTGATGACGGCCCCTGCACTGCCCGTGCCACGAATAGACGCGCACCAGCATTTCTGGCGCTATCAACCCGAGGCGTATTCATGGATCGGCCCCGGCATGGAAGCCCTGGCCGAAGACCGCCTGCCTGCCGACCTGCTGCGCGAGCTGCGTGCGCAACGCCTGGACGCTGCGATTGCCGTCCAGGCGCGCGGCGTGCGTGAGGAGACGGATTTTCTGCTGGGCCTTGCCGCTGCGCACGACTGGATTGTCGGCGTGGTCGGCTGGGAAGACCTGCATGCTGCCGATCTTGAGGCCCGCCTTGAAGCCCGGAGCGGCGAGCACAAGCTGGTTGGTTTCCGGCACACCGTGCAGGACGAGCCGGACGTTGCCGCATTTTTGTCGAACCCGGCATTCGAGCAGGGCGTCGCGTTGCTGCAACTCTGGGGCTACACGTACGACGTGCTGGTGTTTGGCCATCAACTGGAGCCCGCCGTGGATTTCTGCGGCCGGCACGATCGCCACTTGCTGGTGCTGGATCATCTCGGTAAGCCACCGCTTGAAGCGTTCGAGCGTGACGCGCAGGCCTTCGCGAGGTGGCGGGCCGTACTCGCGCCGCTCAAGGACATGCCGCACGTCTCCTGCAAGCTCTCCGGCCTGCTGACCGAAGCCGACTGGCGAAAGGGCGTGACCGTGCGCGACGTTCAGCACGCGCGCCAATGCCTTGACGTGGCACTCGACGTGTTCGGCCCCGACCGCGTGATGTTTGGGTCGGATTGGCCGGTGTGCCAATTGGCGGCGTCGTACGGCACGGTGTACGACGTGCTGCATGTCTGGGCCGAAGAGCGACTGAGCGCCACCGAACGCGCCGACCTCTGGGGTGGCACCGCCGCCCGCTGCTACAACCTGCAACTCAAGGCTTGAACCATGGATTTGCATCTGCAAGACAAAGTCGTAATCGTCACGGGCGGCGCAGCCGGCATTGGCGCGGCCATCTCGCTGCAACTGGCGGCCGAAGGGGCCATTCCCGTCGTCTGTGGCAAGAGCCCGATGGCGCCTGCGTTCGAGGCCGAGCTAATGCGTCGCCAGCCGAAGGCACGCTTCTTCCAGTTCGACCTGGAAGATGAGGTCGATTGCCGCGGCATGGTGGACGAAACCGTGCGCGAGTTCGGACATATCGATGGCCTCGTCAACAACGCCGGCATCAACGACAGCGTGGGGTTGGACGCGGGCCGCGACGCCTTCGTGCGGTCGCTTGAGAAGAACCTGATCCATTACTACGTCATGGCACATCTGTGCCTGCCGCACCTGAAAGCGAGCCGAGGGGCCATCGTCAATATCTCGTCGAAAACGGCGTTGACGGGGCAAGGCAATACGAGCGGGTACACCGCCGCGAAGGGTGCACAGCTGTCGCTCACTCGGGAATGGGCGGCGTCGCTGGCGCCGGACGGCGTGCGTGTCAATGCGGTCATTCCGGCCGAGGTGCTGACGCCGCTGTATGAACGCTGGATCGCCACGTTCGACAACCCCGACGCCAAGCTCGCGGCGATTACGTCGAAGATTCCGCTCGGCCAACGCATGACCACCGCCGACGAGATTGCCAGTACCACGGTCTTCCTGCTCTCTGCACAGGCCTCGCACACGACGGGCCAGTGGGTGTTTGTCGACGGTGGCTACACGCACCTCGACCGCGCCCTGACCTGAGGTTGCCATGCGTTACTGCCTCGCCCTGGATCTGAAAGACGACGCGGCGCTCATCGCCACGTACGAAGCCCACCATCAACGCATCTGGCCCGAAGTCGCGCGGCACCTGCGCGAGCACGGCGTGACCGGCATGGAGATCTATCGACTGGGCACCCGCATGGTGATGCTCATGGAGACCGACGACGCGATCTACGACGCCGAGCGCATGGCGCTTGCCACCGACACGGACCCGAAGATCCGCGAGTGGGAAACGCTGATGTGGCAGTTTCAGGCGCCCACACCCTGGACGCCCGCAGGGCAGAAGTGGATACCGATGAGCCGCATTTTCGATTTGCAACAGCAACCGCAGTAGAAGCAATTCCGGCCGTGGCCGGCATGACACCAGAGAGAGGAGATGACAATGAAGAAACGAGTAACTTGGCCGCTGTGCGCGGCAATCGTGTGCGCGGCCGCTGGCGCCGCGCATGCACAAACCAACGTCACGCTGTACGGCCGCGTTGCCAGCGGCATCGACTACCAGAACAACGTCGCCCCCACCGCGACCTCGCCGGGCGGCAGCCTCTGGCGCGCCGCCGACAACCAGTGGGGCACGAGCATGTTCGGGTTCATGGGCAAGGAGGATCTCGGCGGTGGCCTGCAGGCGCTCTTCCGGCTCGAGTCCGGCTTTGGCGCGGCCCAGGGCCGGACCAACGGCGATGCACTCTTCAACCGCCGTTCGTACGTCGGCCTGTCCAGCCCGACCTGGGGCACGTTGACCGCCGGCAAGAACCTCTTCATCAGCAACGACGTCTGGTTCCTCGACCCGACCGGCCAGCAGTTCATCGGCTCGGCTACGCTGGTGCGCGGGCGCAACTGGCCGGGCGCCAACAACGTCGTCGAATACCAAAGCCCGACCTGGGGCGGCTTCCAGTTTGGCCTGCAGACCGGCCTGGGCGAACAGCCCGGCTCCTTCACGAACAGCCGCCGCGATGGCGTGTCCGCCGTCTACAAGACGGGCCCGCTGGAAGTGCGCGCGATCTACGACGTGATTCGCGACGGCAATGGCAAGTTCAGCGACATCTTCAATTTCTCGAAGGAAGCAACGATCGGCGGTACGTACACCATCGGCAAGGCGAAGCTGTTTGCTGCGTATGAAAACCTGTCGGCGCCGGATGCGGCAGCGGGCGCCCCGACCAAGGCCAATCATTACTGGCTGGGCATCAACTACGAAGTGACGCCGGCGCTGACGCTAATCGGCGCGGCGTACCGCGTCAACGTGAACCACGGCGGCGGCAACGCCAATCTGTTCATGGCGGGCGCGAACTACAACCTGTCCAAGCGCACGATGCTGTACGCGAGCGTTGGCACGGTGCAGAACAGCGCTACCGCCAACTTCTCGGTGGAAGCGACGAACAACAACCCGGCGGTGGGTAAGAACCAGCTGGGTGCGTACACCGGTATCGTTCACTCGTTCTGACTGAGCGTGACCTCCTGATCGCTCGGCTCCTTGTCAGCCCGCACTTGTGCGGGTTTTTTTTCGTTCTCGCAAAGCCACTGCCGCGTGGGGAAACAGGTGCTGGAGCGCCGAGGTCGCAGCATTTTTCATCACAGCGTGCGGAAGCGCACCGGCCGTAAAGCCAAGGCTGGCCTGACTCCGCAGCGGATTGACGGGCATTGTTGATGCGGTTCGTGCTCGGGCAACCTTTGTGCAACTGGCGTAAGATTCCGACTCGATTTCGATCGCAGCTTGCGACACAAACGCCATGAATCTCCCGCTCTTATTGAATATCGCGACTTTCGTCGTCCTCCTGTTCGCTCTGGGTCGCGTGAACGCGAACTGGAGCCTGGCCAAACGTGTGCTGTTGGGCATGGTGTTGGGCATCGTGTTCGGGCTGGCGCTGCACCTGATCTATGGGGACGACAACGCGACGCTCAAGCAGTCGATCTCCTGGTTCAGCATCGTTGGCGGCGGCTATATCCAGCTGCTGCAGATGATCGTCATGCCGCTGGTGCTAGTCTCGGTGCTGAACTCGGTGGCCAAGCTCAACAGCACGGCGTCGCTCGGCAAGATCAGCGTGCTGACGATCGGCACGCTGCTGGTCACGACGTTGATTTCCGCGCTGGTCGGAGTGTTTGTCACCCACCTGTTTGGGCTGACTGCGCAAGGTCTGGTGCAAGGCGCGCAGGAAACCGCGCGGCTGACGGCAATCCAGGACAGCTATGTCGGCAAGGTGGCCGACCTGTCGGTGCCGCAGTTGGTGCAGTCCTTTATTCCGAAGAACCCGTTTGCCGAGCTGACCGGCGCCAAGCCGACGTCCATCATCGGCGTGGTGATCTTCGCGGCGTTCCTGGGTGTGGCCGCGTTGAACCTGCTCAAGGACGACGCGGTCAAGGGCGAGCGTGTGCTGACCGCCATCGACACAGCGCAGGCGTGGGTGATGAAGCTCGTGCGACTCGTGATTCGCCTGACCCCCTACGGCGTGCTGGCGCTGATGACCAACGTGGTGGCCGTGTCCAATGTGCAGGACATCATCAAGCTAGGCGGTTTCGTGGTGGCGTCTTACCTGGGCCTGGCGATCATGTTTGGCGTGCATGCCGTGCTGCTCACGCTCAACGGCATCAATCCGCTTCGTTTCTTCCGCAAGGTCTGGCCGGCGCTGTCGTTCGCGTTCACGAGCCGGTCGAGTGCAGCGACCATTCCGCTGAGCATCGAGGCGCAGACGCGGCGCATCGGCGTGCCAGAGTCGATTGCCAGCTTCGCCGCCTCGTTTGGCACCACCATTGGCCAGAACGGCTGCGCGGGCTTGTATCCGGCCATGCTGGCAGTCATGGTGGCGCCCACCGTCGGCATCAACCCGTTCGATCCTGTGTGGATTGCAACGCTGGTGGCAATCGTCACCCTCAGCTCGGTTGGCGTGGCAGGCGTGGGTGGTGGCGCGACTTTCGCGGCATTGATCGTGCTGCCAGCCATGGGCTTGCCGGTGACGCTCGTAGCGTTGCTGATCTCCATCGAACCCCTGATCGACATGGGTCGTACCGCGCTCAACGTCAATGGTTCGATGACTGCCGGAACGATCACCAGCCAATTGCTCGGACAGACCGATCGCAGTGTCTTCGATGCGGCCGATGACGTGGAGATGGCGCACCGCTGATCTGCGCATCGAAATAAGAAATGCCGGCCGTGGGGTCGGCATTTTTTTTGAGGGCGAGGCGGCTCAGTTGGGCGTCTGCGCCAGTTCGGTCAGCAGTTCCATGAACGCACTGGCCAGTTCGCTTGGCGTGGCGTCGCTTCTGCGCAGCAGGCCGACGGGCTCCTTGGTGCTGGACGTGGCGATGGCCAGGCGGGCCAGTTGCCCGTGCGCCAGATCGTCGGCGGCGGAGCGCTCGGGCGTGATCCACACCGAGTTGGATCGACACGCAAGCAACCGTGCCACGGACACCGAAAGCGTTTCCGTCACCCCCGCGGGCAAGCGCAGCCCGTGCGTCTGGAAGAGCGCCTCGGTGTGATGGCGCGGCACCGTTCCCGGCATGGCAATCACCAGCGGGTAGTCCAGTACCGCCTGCAACGAGGCCGATGCGCCTGGCTGCATCAACAGCGGATGCCCGGGCCGCACGACCAGCGCCAGCGGCTCGGCATACAGCAGTTCGAACGACAGCCCCTGCATGCGATCCGGCTCGGCCATGCGCCCGACGATGAAGTCGAGTTCGCCAGCTTTGAGCGCGGTCAGCAGCTCGACATTGGTGCCGGTACGCAAGCGCACGCCGGCATGCGGGCGCTGCGCGTGCAGATGCGCAATCGCCTGGGGCAGCAGGCTGCTCGCGACCGTCGGCAGGGCGCCCACATGCACGACCGGCGCCGAGGCATCTGTCGACCCCATCAGCGCGGCGGTGGCCGATTCCAGCGCCTGCGTCACGCCCACCGCATGCCGCAGGAATTGCTCGCCAGCAGCGGTGAGCCGTGCGCCTTGCCGGCCGCGTTCCACGAGTTGCACGCCGGCCAGCGCTTCCAATTCGCCCAGCGTTTTCGATACCGCCGGCTGGCTCAAATGCAGCCGCTCGGCGGCGCGCCGCAGGTTGCGCTCCTGCGCGATGGCGACAAAACAGCTCAGATGGCGAAAGCGGATGCGAGATGGCAAATCCGCTGAGAAGGCACTTTCCATAACTTGGGGTTATCGATTTTCCGATAAGAAGTCAATTTACTTCACTTTTTGTCGGCGATACAGTCTTCCCACGATTTCATAAGTTTCATAAGGAGACGCCCCATGACCCTGCCGCTTTCCGGCACCGGCGAATTCGCCCAGCGTGACACCACGCAGCATCCGCCCGCACTGACCCCCGGCTACAAGACCAGCGTGCTGCGTTCGCCGCGCAACGCGCTTATTTCCACGCTCAATACCCTGTCGGAAACGACCGCACCGGTGTTCCATGCCGATGACCTGGGCGCGCTCGACAACGACCTGATCCTCAACTACGCCAAGGAAGGCCTGCCGATCGGTGAGCGCATCATCGTCCACGGTTACGTGCGCGACGAGTTCGGCCGCCCCGTGCCGAACGCGCTGGTGGAGGTGTGGCAGGCCAACGCCGGCGGCCGCTACCGCCACAAGAAAGATCAATACATCGCGCCGATCGACCCGAACTTCGGCGGCTGCGGCCGCATGCTGACGGATGCCAACGGCTACTACGTCTATCGCACCATCAAGCCGGGCCCGTATCCCTGGCGCAATCGCATCAATGACTGGCGCCCGTCGCACATCCATTACTCGCTCTCGGGCGACGGCTGGGCGCAGCGCCTGATCACGCAGATGTACTTCGAAGGCGATCCGATGATCGCGCAGTGTCCCATCATCAAGACCATCCCCAGCGAAGAACAGGTGCGCGGCCTGATCGCGCTGCATGACACGGCAAACCACGTGCCGCTTGATAGCCGCTGCTACCGCTTTGACATCACGCTGCGCGGTCGCCGTGCCACGCATTTCGAAAACGCTGTGCCCGCCTTGCAAGGAGCCAAGTGATGACCACGACCACATTGCGTGAATCGCTCGAACGCGCCCAGGCAACGGCCATGACGACAACGCCGCCATTCGCACACTTCAACGAAACCGCTTCGCAGACGGGCGGCCCGTACGTGCACATCGGCCTTGCACCGCGCCAGGCCGGTTTCGACATCTACGACAAGGAATTCGGCAGCGTCCTGACGACGCCCGCCACGCGCGGCGAACGCATCGCGCTGGAAGGCCGCGTCTACGATGGCTCCGGCTCGCTCGTGCGCGACGTGCTGATCGAGATCTGGCAAGCCAACGCCGACGGCAAATACGCGCATCCAGCAGACAGGCAGGACAAAGCCGTCGACCCGGCATTCCGTGGCTGGGGGCGCGCCGGCGCGGATTTCGATACGGGCGTCTATCGCTTCGACACCATCAAGCCGGGCGCCGTGGCGGGCCGCAGCGGGACCACGCAGGCGCCGCACATCTGCATGATCCTGTTTGCACGCGGCATCAACCTCGGCCTGCATACCCGCGTGTACTTCAGCGATGAGGCCGCGGCCAATGGTGCGGACCCTGTGCTGAACGGCATTGAGTGGGAAGTGCGCCGCAAGACGCTGATTGCCCAGCGCAGCCAGCGTAACGGCGAGGTGGTCTACACCTTCGACGTGCGCCTGCAAGACACGCCGGATGGCGGCGCCGAGACGGTGTTCTTCGACATCTGATCGCTGCATCACATCCAAAAGACAACGCCCGGCAGGTTCACCCCGCCGGGCGTTGTTTTTGATGCGGGCAACATGACTTTCAGCGAGACGTCATGCGGGCGTCGATAATGGGTGAATCGCCAACCGGCGTTTGACGACCCTGCCGTGACCCAGCTGACCCTTCCCGGATTCGAAGCCACCCCGCAATTGCCCGCGCATCGCCTGTTTCTGGCGGTCAAGCCTGACGTCGAAACTGCAGGGCGCATTGCGCGCCTGATCGAACAATTGCGGCCGGTGGTGGGTTTCAAAGGCAAGGCGCTGCGTACGGAGCGTCTGCATGTCACGCTGCATCATCTGGGCGATTTCGTTCATCTGCCGCCTGAGGACGTCGTGACGCGCGTGCGCGCAGCGGCGGACAGCCTGACCTTGCCGGCATTCGACGCCACGTTCAACCAAGTGGTGAGCTTTCATGGCCGACGCGATCATCGGCCGTTCGTTCTCTTGGGCGATGCAGGTGTAGCCGGTTTGATGGCATTTCAGGCGGCGCTGGGCGAAGCGCTCCAGCATGCCGCCGTGCCCGTGCCGCGCGGGACGTTCAAACCTCACATCACGCTGCTGTATGACCGCGGCGGCTTTGCGCCAAAGGCAATCGAGCCCATCACGTGGACGGTGCGCGAGTTCGTTTTCATCCATAGCTGGCTGGGCAAGACGCGCTACGACGAACTTGCCCGCTGGCAGCTCAAGGGCTGAGCACCGTCTTTACGCGCAGCCGTCCGGCCCGCAGACGGGGCCATCAGCTTCGATCTTCGGGGCCGGGGCAGACGCGTCGATGTGTTGGGTTAGCGCTTGTGCCCAGTGTTCCGGGTTACCAAGCCACGGGCCGATATCGATGATGCCGAGCTTGCCTTCCGCATCTTCCAGCGCAAACGTCGGAAAACCCTGACCGCCTACACGATCAAGCCACTGCCGGCTTTGCGCGATGTGCTTCTGCGTCGGGCCGCCGGCTTGCTGCGCGTATTCGGTATCGAAGGCTTCGGGCGATAGGCCGATCTCAGCTGCCAGCTCGCGCAGCACGGCCGCATCCGCAATGCGTCGGCCTTCTTCGTAATGCGCACGTTGGACGCGGTGGATCATGTCCAGCCCGCGGCCGCCCAGCGCTTGCGCTGCGAGCACGGCAGTAATGGGCGGCTCCGAATCCATCACCGCCGTGGTGTCGCGCAGCAGGCCTTCAAAGTAGGGCTCGCCAAAGGGCTGGCCGGTCAACTCTGCAATGCGGTGGTCGTGCGGCATCACGTAGTCGCGCCACTGAGGCGTTACCGCGCGGCGGTTCGGGCCGGCGAGCATGCCGCCGCCGTGGCAGGTGATCGTCAAGCCCGGCACGTTTCGCGCGGCTTGCACGAGGGGCGCGGCGCCATAGCACCAGCCGCACAGCGGGTCGTAGATGTAATGCAACGTCGTCATGTTGTTTTCCAGGTGACGGGCCAGCTTATTGCGGCCACTTCATTTCGCCCTTGATGACCTTGGCGCTCAACTCCAGCGACGCATCGCCGGCCAGTGTCGGATACGCGGTCTTCATCGACTTGACCAATTCCGCCGAGTTGTCGGCCTTGGCGGCCTGCACTTCGAAGGTCTTCAGGTAATCCGCCGTAAAGCGCACCGCTTCCAGCCCCTTGGGCATCGCCCCGGTAAAGTGGCCAGGCACCACCGTCGTCGGTTGAAGCGCCGTGATGCTGTCGAGCGTCTGCAGCCAGCCCAGGCGCGATTCGCGCGTCTGCGTGTCGGCCACCCATACGTGGTCGCCATTGAAGACCACCACGCCGCCGGCCACGGTCTTGATGGAGGGAATCCACAGATACGTGCGTGCCGGGTTCGGGCCGTTCAAGCCTTTGATCTCGATGGCGCGGCCCTCCAGCGTCAGATGGTTGGCGTGGAGCGCCTCGGGCAGCACGAGCGTCTTGGGCGCGTTGTCTTTCAGGATCGGGCCCCAGTAGGCCAGCTTGCCGTTCATCGATGCCTTGATGGCAGCCACCGTCTGCGGTGTGGCCACGATCTTCGCTTTCGGGAATGCCGCGCGGATGACATCCAGCCCGAAGTAATAATCCGGATCGCTATGGCTGATGTAGACGGTGGTGAGCGTCTTGCCGCTGGCCTTGAGTTTCTGCACGAGCGCTTCTGCGTCGCTGCGCTGGAATTGCGCGTCGATCAGGATGGCGTCGTGTGCACCGGTGATGATTTCCGACGACACGGGAAAGATGCCCTTGTCGCCAGGGTTGTAGACCTCAAGGTGCAGCGGCGCCGGTGCGGCAGCGTGGGCAATCAGGCCGGTGGTGGCGAGGGCGACGGCAAGCAAGGTGCGAAGCAGGGGCATCGTTTTCTCCAGTTGTATGTGGTTGCTGCGATGTCGCCACTTTAGGTTGCTTGATTCGATCAAAAAACCACCTAAGATGCGCATATTTGTTTCGCAAATCGATCAAATATGGATCGCATCACGTCAGCCGAAGTATTTGTGGCGATCGTCGATCGTGGCAGCCTGAGCGCCGCCGCAGAAGGGCTCGACATGTCGCGCGCGATGGTCACGCGTTATCTGGCGCAGATGGAGGCGTGGTCCGGCGCGCGGCTGCTGCACCGAACCACGCGCCGCATCGGCCTGACGCCGGCCGGGGAAGCGACTCTCGCGCGCTGCCGCCAGATGCTGGAAATCGCTTCACAGATGGCCGTGGCGGACGGCTCCGAAGCCGACACGCCGCGCGGGCTCCTGCGCATTGCCTGTGCGCAATCCCTGGCGCAGCAGACCTTGAGCGTGGCGGTGACTGCCTACCTGCGGCGCTATCCGCAAACGGCGGTCGATCTGGTGGTCGACAACCGCACTATCAACCTTGTGGAAGAGCGCATCGACCTGGCCGTGCGTATTACCAACGACCTGGACCCGAACCTGATTGCGCGGCCGCTGGGCGTGTGCGAATCCGTCGTGGTGGCGGCACCGTCGTACCTGGCCGCGCATGGCACACCGCGCCGCGTGGAAGACCTGGCCGTTCACAACTGCCTGACATATTCGTACTTCGGCAAAAGCCTGTGGAAGTTCACGGACGCGAAGACGGGCGCCCCGTCCGACGTGCCGGTGGGCGGCAATCTGAGTGCGAATGAGTCGATGGTGTTGCTGACGGCGGCACGAGAGGGCGCGGGCATTGCTTTACAGCCGGTGTTTGCTGCCGCGCCGCTGATCGCCAGCGGGCAACTCGTGCGCCTGTTGCCTGAGCACGCGCCCCAGGCGCTGGGCATTCACGGCGTGTACAGCTCGCGCAGACAGATGCCGGCGGCGCTGCGGGCCATGCTGGATTTCCTGGTGGACTGGTTCAAGGTGCTGCCGAACATCACGTAAGTCACGTGATCGGCCCGGAAGACTTCCTTCGTATCGCCAGCAGCCCCAACGCCAGCACGCAGAACACCGCTCCCGCGTGAAACGTTGCGGCTGCGCCAAGCTTGTCCCACAGCAACCCCGCAAGAACGCTGGCGGCCAGCATGGCCAGCCCGCTTACCAGGTTGAACATGCCGTAAGCGGTGCCACGCAAATCGGCCGGTGCAGTATCGGCGACCATGGTTGCCAGCAAACCTTGCGTGATGCCCATATGCACGCCCCACAACGCCACGCCCACGATGACCACGCTCCAATGGGCAGACACGCCCAGCACCACATCGGCGGCAATCAATACCACCAGCCCGAGCGCCAGGAGCTTTGTATGGCTCATGCGGTCTGAGAGCTTGCCGAACGGATACGCCGCCAGCGCATAGACGACGTTCATCGCCACCATGACCAACGGCACCAACGCGAGAGGAATGCCGCCTTGCTGTGCACGCAGGACAAGGAAGGCTTCGGAAAAGCGTGTGAGTGTGAAGACCGCGCCGATCATCACAACCCACCAGTACGCGCTGTTCAGCCGCTGGAGGTTGTCGCGGCGGATCGGGTTGTTGCGGTGGGCGCCGTTGCGAGTCTCGGGCTCCCGCAGGCCAAACATCAGCAGCGCTACGGATAACAGCCCCGGCACCACGGCCACCCAGAACACGGCGCGAAAATCATCGGCCCACAGCAGCATCAGCCCGACGGCCAGAAGCGGCCCCAGAAACGCGCCCACGGTATCGAGCGCCTGCCGTAGCCCGAAGGCGGCGCCGCGCAGCGCAGGTGGAGCAATGTCGGCGACCAGCGCATCGCGCGGCGCACCGCGGATGCCCTTACCGAGGCGGTCCAGCAGGCGCGCCGTCAGCACAATGCCCGCCGTGGGCGCCATGGCGAACAACGGCTTGGACAGCGCGCCCAGCGCATAGCCGAACACCGCCAGACCCTTGCGCTTGCCGAGGTAGTCGCTCAGCGTGCCGGAGAAGATCTTGACGATGAGCGCGGTCGATTCACCCAGGCCCTCGATCAGGCCGACCGACAAGGCGCTTGCCCCCAGCACCGACACCATGAACAGCGGCAGCAGGCTGTGGATCATCTCGGAAGCGATGTCCATCAGCAGGCTGACGCAACCCAGCACCCAGATGCCGGCGGGAATCTGGCGCAGGCCGCCGGGCGGTTTGGCGTCGGTCGGGGAGGGTGCCATGGTTCGTTGCTTTCGCTCTGCGGCGAGCGTCAGGCGAACTGCGCAAAGAGGCTGTTGAGCTTGGCTCCGCTGGCGGCATCGTGCGCAAAGTTGAACGTGCCGGTGGTGCGCAGCTCTTCCGTCGCCCGCTGGAACGCGCCAATGGCCACGCGTGCAAGCGTGGCACCCACGCTGATGCGTTTGACGCCCAATTCGGCCAGTTCGGCCACGCTCAGGTTGCCGTCGGCAAAACCCATCAACACGTTGAGCGGACGATCGATCTCGCGCAGCACGGTGGCGATCTCGTCGCGCGTTTTCAGGCCCGGAGCGTAGAGCACGTCGGCGCCGGCATCCTGGAAGGCTTGCAGGCGGCGGATCGTGTCGGCCAGGTCATAGCGGCCGTGCAGCAAGTTCTCGGCGCGCGCAGTGAGCGTGAACGGAAACGGCAGCGAGCGCGCAGCCTCCACCGCGGCGCGCACGCGTTCCACCGATGCCTCGAGCGAATAGATCGGCGCATCTGCGCGGCCCGTAGCGTCTTCAATCGAGCCGCCGACGATGCCGGTGGTGCCCGCCAGGCGGATCGTCTCTGCCACGGTTTCAGGGGCGTCGCCAAAGCCGTTTTCCAGATCGGCAGCCATGGGCACATCCGTGGCGGCCGCCAAGTCAGCTACATGCGCGAGGATGGTGTCGCGGCCGACGCCATAGTCCGGCAGCCCGCGCGAAAACGCGAAGCCCGCGCTGGTGCTGGTCAATGCTTCAAAGCCGAGCGATGCCAGCAGCCGGGCCGAGCCCGGGTCCCACGGGTTCGGGATTACAAAGGTGCCACTGCGCTCGTGCAGTGCGCGGAAGGCGTGAGCTTTTTCGATTTGGGTCGGCATGGGCTATCCGGTGTGAAGTGGATGGGGGTTGGACTGCACTACTGCGGCACAGGCGAGCGCATCGTCCAGGCGGTCATTGCCCCTGAACATCGCGTCGCCGACAAAGAATGTGGGAGCGCCAAAGATGCCACGAATCTGGGCAGCGTGCGTTTGCTCGCGCAGGCTTGGCTTGCTGGTGCCGGAGTGGGCCTGGGCGAAATTGCGCGGCGTGTCACGCAAGTTCGGATGCGCCCGGAGCATGCGTGGCCTGGGTTGCCGCTTCCGAGCAGATCCAAGCAGCCACATCGCGCACGTCGCGTCGCGGGTTCGGCTCGGATTGGATCAGCCAGTACGCATGCGTGTTGTACACCCCAGGCGCGACGGTCGGTACGGTGACCAAGCGGCCGTCGGCCAGCAGCGGAGCGATCAGTTCCAGGCGCCCGAGCGCGATCCCCTGGCCGGCCACCGCTGCATGGATGATCTGGTCGTGCTGGTTGAAGCGCAGCACGGTGCGCGGTTTGGCGTGGCTCCAGCCCGCTGCAGCCAGCCAGTCGGTCCACTGGAGCCAGGCGCGGCGCAGGTCACGGTCGTCAAAATCGAGCAGCGTCAGGCCGGCAAACGCCTCGGCGGAATCCAGTGAGTGCAGCCCCAGCGACGGATGCGCGACCGGCGCAACGGTCTCCCCAAACAGCCGGATTGCGCCGGGCGGTGCATCGCCCGGTGGGCAATACCGGATGGCAAGTTCGATGCCTTCGTTCTTCAGGTCGACGAGGCGGTTGTTGGTGGCCACGCGCACGTCGATGTCGGGGTATTGCAGTTGGAAGCGCGCCAGGCGCGGCAGGAGCCACAAGCCTGTGACGCCGATGCTGGCCGTGATCGTCACCGGCCGGCGTTCGGCCGCCACGCGGATGGCGCCAATGGCGTCCTGCAACTGCTGCACGGCACTGTCGGCGCTGCGGAACAGGCGTTCACCCTCGGGCGTGAACGCGATCGAGCGGTGCCCGCGCACCAGCAGCTTCACACCCAGCGCTTCTTCCAGCGCCGACACCTGCCGGCTTACAGCGGATTGCGTCAGGCACAGATCATCGGCCGCAAGCGTGATGCTCATGCGCCGGCCTACCGCCACGAAACCGCGCAGCAAGTCCAGGGAGGCCAGCCTAACCAGGGGAGTCGACATGCGTTTTCCTCATGCAAGGCGTTCTCAAAGGTCAGTTGAGAACCCGGATATGGCGAAGTTTAATAAGCCATCAAGCGACATTCCAGCCAAACGCACATTCGGCACGCTTGCGAAGTGGGAATGTCAGTCATATCGGAGAAAAACGCATGACATCGAAATCTCTTACGCAATCGCCCTGGTTGCCGGTGCTGGCCGGCGGGGCGGTGATCGGCCTCGCGCTGGGCATCCGCCACGTGCAAGGCCTCTTCCTCGTGCCGATCACCATGGATCACGGTTGGACGCGCGAAACCTTCGGCCTGGCGATCGCGTTGCAAAACCTCATCTGGGGTGCGGCCCAGCCATTTGCGGGCATGCTGGCCGACCGCTACGGGGCGGCCAAGGTGGTCGTCGCGGGCATCGTGGTTTATGCGCTTGGTTTGCTGCTGATGGCACATGCGAGTACGCCGCTGAGCTTCACGCTGTCGGCGGGCGGGCTGATCGGGCTCGGCTTGTCAGGCACGTCGTTCGGCGTGGTGTATGGCGCAATCAGCCGATTGACGCCGCCTGAGCGGCGCAGCTGGGCGCTGGGCGTGGCCGGTGCGGTGGGCGGTGTCGGCCAGTTCGTGATGGTGCCGACAGCCCAGGGCTTGCTGAGCACGGTCGGCTGGGTGACGGCGCTGGTGGTCATGGCGGTGGCCATGGCCATCTTCTTGCCGCTGGCCGCGCCGTTGCGCGAAAAAACGTCTACTGCTGCCGCACAGGAAACGCACCAGAGCATGGGTTCGGCCATCCGCGAGGCCTTTTCCCACCGCGGTTTCTGGCTGCTGAATCTCGGTTTTCTGACGTGCGGATTCCAGCTCGCCTTTATCGGTGCGCACATGCCGGCGTACCTGCTCGACAAAGGGCTCACCGGCCGACACGGCATGGTTGCGCTGGCGTTGATTGCCGCCGCCAATATCGTCGGCACGTATTACTGCGGCGCGCTGGGTGGGCTGTTCCGGCGCAAGTATCTGCTGTCGCTCCTATACCTGATTCGCACGGCGGCGATTGCGCTGTTCATCCTGCTGCCGCTGTCGCCGGCAACGTTGTATGCGTTTGCCATCGTGATGGGCTTGTTGTGGCTGGGCACGGTGCCGCTGACGAACGGGCTGCTGTCGCAGGTATTCGGGGTGCGCTATATCGGCACGCTGTTCGGCTTCGTATTTCTTGGCCACCAGATCGGTGCGTTCCTGGGCGTGTGGCTGGGCGGCGTGGTGTATGACCGCCTGCATTCTTACGACGCGATCTGGTTTGGCGCGATGGCGCTCGGCGTGGTGGCCGCGCTGCTGCACTGGCCGATTGACGATCGCCAACTCGCGCGCATGCCGCTGGCGCAACCGGCATGAACGTGCGACTGAAGCGATGGGCGGCATGGGCGCTGGCGGCGGCCGGTGCTGCCCTGATCTTCGCGGCGTGGCTGACGCCGGAAGGTGCATTTTCTTTTGTGACGTTGGCGTCCTTCTGCGGGTAGGGCGACGCACGAGCCCGATTTGTGAAACAATATCGGGTTAATCACTAGTGGGCACTGGTACGGTTTGCGCGGGAATGACGTCGATTTTGCGGCGTTCGCCTGTGAATGCCACCGTTCAGACATGACTTACGCCGTTAAGGAAATTTTCTACACGCTGCAAGGCGAGGGTGCCAACACCGGCCGCGCAGCCGTTTTCTGCCGCTTTGCCGGCTGCAATCTCTGGAGTGGGCGCGAAGCCGATCGCGCCACGGCTGTCTGCCAGTTTTGTGACACCGACTTCGTCGGCACGGACGGCACACAAGGCGGCAAATACACCACTGCCGACGCACTCGCCGATACTGTCGCCGCCGAGTGGCCGGCCAACGCCACGGGCGGCAAACCGCTCGTCATCTGCACCGGCGGCGAGCCGCTGCTGCAGCTCGACAAGCCGCTGATCGACGCGCTGCACGCACGCGGTTTCGAAATCGCCATCGAAACCAACGGCACCATCGCCGTGCCGGAAGGCATCGACTGGGTGTGCGTGAGCCCCAAGATGGGCTCCGAACTCGTCGTCACGCGCGGCGACGAGCTGAAGGTGGTGATCCCGCAAGACGGGCAGGACCTCGACGCATACGAACGGCTGGATTTCCAGCATTTCTTCCTGCAGGCCATGGACGGCCCGCTTGCTCGGCAGAATACGGCGGCAGCCGTTGAGCTGTGCCAGCGCCGACCGCGCTGGCGCCTGTCGCTGCAAACCCATAAGATGCTGGGCATCCGCTAAGGCGGGCCGCAGCACTTTGCCCCCGGTTTTCTGCCGGTTCCAGCCGTTTCGCGGCGCCTGCTGCCGCCACCTTGCTCCATGACCAAGACCGTTTCCATTACGCGCCGGCTCGAATTCGACGCCGGCCACCGCATCCCCGGCCATGCCGGCCAGTGCCGCAACCTGCACGGGCATCGCTACCAGCTGGAACTCACGCTTACCGGCGAAGTCCTGCACAACGACAAGGCCGCCGACGACGGCATGATCCTCGACTTCGGCGACGTCAAGCAGCTCGCCAACAAGCACCTCGTCGACTTGTGGGACCACGCTTTCCTCGTCTATCGCGGTGATACCAAGCTGGTCGAATTCCTGAACGATATGGAAGGCGGTCATAAGACTGTTGTGCTGAACGACGTGCCCACCGTCGAGAACCTCGCGCAGATTGCGTTCGACATTCTCGAGCCGGTGTTTCGCAACACGTTTGGGCACCATCTGCGCCTGTCCAAGCTCGTGCTGTACGAAACCCCGAATTGCTGGGCCGACGTGAAGCTCGCGCGCCCGCACGAGCAGGATTGATTCGACAGCGCCGGATCGCATGACCACCCCGCACGTCCTCACCCCGCCCGCCGGTATGTCCGCTCACGAGCGCGACGGCTACTGGATGCAGCAGGCGCTCGTACAGGCCAAGTTCGCGTGGGGGCAGGGCGAGGTGCCGGTGGGCGCGGTAGTCGTGCGCGGCAACGAAATCGTTGGCGTAGGCTACAACGCCCCGATTGGCACGCATGACCCATCGGCGCATGCCGAGATGCGCGCGCTGCGCCAGGCCGCAGAGAACCTCGGCAACTATCGCCTGCCCGATTGCGAAGTCTTCGTGACGCTGGAGCCGTGCGTGATGTGCGCCGGCGCCATGCTGCATGCCCGCGTGGCGCGCGTCGTGTATGGCGCGCCCGACCCCAAGACGGGCGCCGCGGGCAGCATTCTCGACCTGTTTGCAGAAACGCGGCTGAACCACCAGACCGCCATCACCGGCAGCGTGCTCGCGCAGGAATGCGGCGACATGCTGCGCGCCTTCTTCGCCGAGCGCCGAGCCAGTCAACGTGCGGCGCGCCAGGCTTCCACCGAATCCGACGAATCCGCCACATGACCACTGTCCGCCTGATTGCGCCTTCCGGTTACCCGAACGATGCGGCCATTGCCGAGCGCGGCGTGGCGGCGTTGGAAGCGCAGGGCTGCACGGTCGTCAACCGCGAGTGCCTGAGCCGGCAGCATCAGCGTTTTGCCGGCGGCGAACTCGCGCGGCTGGCCGACCTGAACCAGATCGGCACGGGCAGTGGTCAGGAAATCGCCATGGCAATCCGCGGCGGTTACGGCCTCACGCGCCTGCTGGACCATATCGACTTCATCGACATTGGCCGCCGCGCGCAGGCGACTGACGCCATCATCGTCGGCCACAGCGATTTCACGGTGTTTTCGCTGGCGTACCTGGCGGCCACGGGCGGCGTGACGTTTGCCGGTCCGCACGTCTGTTCAGACTTCGGGCTGGAGACGGTCGACCCGTTCATGGTCGAGCACTTCTGGGGCATTTTGCGCAGCCCGACCTATGCGTTGCGCGTGGATGCGCCGCAGCCCAGTAGCTGCGCGCGTCTGGGTCGCTACGCCGGCACGCTCTGGGGCGGCAACCTGGCCATGCTGTGCAGCCTGATCGGCACGCCGTATCTGCCAGAGATTCGCGACGGCGTCCTGTTTGTTGAAGATATCAACGAGCATCCGTATCGCGTTGAGCGCATGTTGCTGCAATTGCAGCAAGCCGGCGTGCTCGATGCCCAGCAGGCGCTGGTACTGGGCGATTTTTCCGGCTATCGCACCACGCCGTACGACGCCGGTTACGATTTCGACGCCATGCGCGATTACTTGGCCGAACGCCTGTCGATTCCGGTCGTCACAGGCTTGCCGTTTGGCCATTGCCCAACCAAGGCGACGCTGCCGATTGGCGCACAGGCCGAGCTGGATGTCGACGCCACGGGCTTTACGCTGCACTTGTCGGGGTATCCGACACTGAAGGCATAAGCCCCCGGCCATCCGGGTCACGTCCGGGTGGTAAAATCTCCGGTTCTCCAAATGGCGTACGGCCAAGTGCTTGCCGCGCCAGATCACCGCTTTCCAAATCAAGGTTTCCACGTGCTTTCCACCGCCAACATCACCATGCAGTTCGGGCCCAAGCCCTTGTTCGAGAACATCTCGGTCAAGTTTGGCGAGGGCAATCGCTATGGCCTGATCGGCGCCAACGGCTGCGGCAAGTCGACCTTCATGAAGATCCTGGGCGGCGATCTGGAGCCCAGTTCGGGCAACGTGATCCTGGAACCGGGCGTGCGCCTGGGCAAGCTGCGCCAGGACCAGTTCGCCTACGAAGACATGCGCGTGCTCGACGTGGTGATGATGGGGCACACCGAAATGTGGGCTGCCGCACAGGAGCGCGATGCCATCTACGCGAACCCGGAAGCGACCGACGACGACTACATGAAGGCCGCCGACCTGGAGGCCAAGTACGCTGAATACGACGGCTACACCGCTGAAGCGCGTGCGGGTGAACTGCTGATGGGCGTGGGCATTCCGACCGACCAGCACAACGGCACGATGAGCAACGTCGCGCCCGGCTGGAAGCTGCGCGTGCTGCTGGCGCAAGCACTGTTCTCGAACCCGGACGTGCTGCTGCTGGACGAGCCGACCAACAACCTCGACATCAACACGATCCGTTGGCTGGAATCGGTGCTCAACGAGCGCAATTCCACCATGATCATCATCTCCCACGATCGCCACTTCCTGAACTCGGTCTGCACGCACATGGCCGACATGGATTACGGCACGCTCAAGGTCTACCCGGGCAATTACGACGATTACATGGAAGCCTCCATGCAGGCGCGCGAACGCCTGCAGGCCGCCAACGCACGGGCCAAGGAGCGTATCTCCGACCTGCAGGACTTCGTGCGCCGCTTCTCGGCCAACAAGTCCAAGGCCCGTCAGGCTACGTCGCGCCTGAAGATGATCGACAAGATCAAGGTGGAAGACATCAAGCCGTCGTCGCGCCAGAACCCCTTCGTCCGTTTCGAGATGGAGAAGAAGCTGCACAACCTGGCGGTGGAAGCGGAGAACGCACGCAAGACGTACGACCGCAAGATTTTCGATGGCCTGACCATGGCCGTGCGCGCGGGCGAGCGGATTGCCATCATTGGTGAGAACGGCGCGGGCAAGACCACGCTGCTGCGCTGCCTGCTGAACGGCGCCGTGAAGACCGGCGTACAGCGCGGCATCGAGGTCGACGGTGGCGCCATCAAGTGGGCCGAGAACGCCAATGTCGGCTACATGCCGCAGGACACCTACGAAGAATTCCCGGAAGACCGCGACCTGATGGACTGGATGAGCCAGTGGACGCAGGCCGGCGACGATGATCAATCGCTGCGCGGCACGATGGGCCGCCTGCTGTTCTCGGCCGACGACATCAAGAAGAGCGTGAAGGTGCTTTCCGGTGGCGAGAAGGGCCGCATGATCTGGGGCAAGCTGATGCTGGGCCGTCACAACGTTCTGGCACTCGACGAGCCGACCAACCACATGGACATGGAATCCATTGAGTCGCTGCAGATCGCGCTGGACAAGTACGAAGGCACGTTGATCTTCGTGTCGCACGACCGCGAGTTGATCAGCGCCCTGGCCACGCGCGTGATCGAAGTGCGCCCGAACGGCACGCTGACCGATTACCTCGGTACCTACGACGAATACCTGCAGAGCCAGGGCGTGGAAGTCTGAGCGCCGATTCTCTGCCGTGACCAAGGGGCCGCCAATGTGCGGCCCTTTGTTTTGGGTATTCGCCCAAGCGGCAAGCGCGTGCCACTGAAGGCAGTTGTCTATGAAAAAACCGACTTGATTCCATGATTTTTTATCGCCATTGGAATTCATTGCCGTCGCTACACTGGGGCTGCATATCACAGTGAATAGGCCGAGACCTGTGGACGAGGCGTCGCGCATCACACCAAGAAGCGCCAAACGCAGGCCCGGCGAAGTACCCAGGAGACGAAATGACCTCTGATATTGGCGGCCGCATTCGGTTGCAATCCCTGCTGGACAAAGTGGTGTCTGCGGACGAAGCCGCGGCCCTGATCCGCGATGGCATGACGGTCGGCATGAGCGGTTTCACCCGGGCGGGCGACTGCAAGGCCGTGCCGTTTGCCCTGGCCCGGCGTGCTGCGCACGAGCCGCTGCGCATTACCCTCATGACCGGCGCCTCGCTGCGCATTACCCTCATGACCGGCGCCTCGCTGGGCAACGACATCGACAAGGTGTTGGCCGAAGCCGATGTGATTGCCCGTCGCCTGCCATTCCAGGCCGATGCCACGCTGCGGCGCAAGATCAACGCAGGCGAGGTCATGTTCATTGATCAGCACTTGTCGGAAACCGTCGAGCAACTGCGTTCGCGGCAGATCGCGCCGCTGGATGTGGCGGTGGTCGAAGCCACGGCCATCACCGAGAACGGCGGCATCGTGCCGACCACGTCGGTGGGCAATTCCGCAAGTTTTGCCGTGCTGGCGAAACAGGTGATTGTCGAGATCAACCTGAACATGCCCGCCAATCTGGAAGGGCTGCACGATATCTTCTTCCCGGTTCAGCGGCCCTATCGCCAGCCGATTCCGCTCATTGCGGCGGAGCAGCGCATCGGCGTGCCGGCCATCCCGATCGATCCGCGCAAGATCGCTGCCATCGTCATTACGGGGCAGGATGACAGCCCCTCTAACGTGTTGCCGCCGGATGCCGAGACCAACGCCATCGCCGGGCATCTCAACGCGTTTCTGGGACGCGAGGTGCGCACGGGCCGTCTTTCGCCCACGCTGCAGCCGCTGCAGGCGGGTATCGGCACGATCTCCAACGCCGTCCTGCATGGCTTCATCGACTCGCCGTTCCATGATCTCAAGATGTATTCGGAGGTCTTGCAGGACAGCTCCATCGAGCTGCTCGACTCAGGCAAGCTGGCGTTTGCGTCGGCTTCGTCGATCACGCTGTCGCGCCCGGTCTACAAACGGTTTCTGACGGAGCTGGAGCGCTACAAGGCGCGCGTGGTTCTGCGGCCGCAGGAGATCAGCAACCACCCGGAAGTGATCCGCCGGCTGGGTCTGATCACCATCAATACCGCGCTGGAATGCGACATCTACGGCAACGTGAATTCAACGCATGTGGGCGGCACGCACATGATGAACGGCATCGGCGGCTCGGGCGACTTTGCGCGCAACGCGCATCTGTCGGTTTTCGTGACCAAGTCATTGGCCAAGGACGGCGATATTTCGAGCATCGTTCCGATGGTCTCCCATGTGGACCACACCGAGCACGACGTCGACATCATCGTCACCGAACACGGGTTGGCTGATCTGCGGGGGCTGGCGCCGCGCGAGCGTGCTGTCCAGATCATCGGCAACTGCGCGGACCCTCGCTACCGCGAGCTGCTGCGCGACTACGTTGTGCGCGCGCAGCGGCGCGGCGGGCATACCCCGCATCTGCTGGAAGAGGCGCTGGCTTGGCATGTGGGCTTCCGCGATCAGGGCTCGATGGCCCCGGCAGATTCTATGGATGAGAGCCAGCTCCCCGAACCCGCCCTCAGCGCTTGAAGCGTGGGCGCCGCTGCTCAGGCGCCCAGCACTTCCTCGCACGTCGCAAGCCACGCACGGGCGGCGTGGGAAAGATAGCGGCCCGGCGACCACAGGTGCGCCAGCGCCCAATCCATATCGGGAGCGGTCAGGCGCGCCACCGCCAGCTTGTCGCGGTTGGCAAGGTTGGCCACCAGCGGCTGTGGCAAAAAAGTCGTCCCCAGCCCCGCTGCCGCCATCGAGGCGAGGAATTCCCAGTGCCCGCTCTGCGCGGCGATGTGCGGCTCGATACGGGCTTCGAGAAAGGCCTGCCGCAGCTTGCGTGTTAGGGAGAAATCCTCGGCCAGCAACAGCAGCGGCTCGTCACGCAGTGCCGAGAGGCTGACGGTCTTGCCCTTTGCCCATTTCGCTTTGCGCGGTCCCACCACCCAGATCGGATACTTTGCAAACTGCCTCGTCGCGAGTTCGAGGCCGCTGTCGCCGGGCAGAACCGTGGCGCCGACCTCCAGTTCGCCGTTGGCTACCTGTTGTTCCACCGTCTTGCCGCCGTACTCGGCCAGGTTCAACGCCAGGTTGGGATAACGCTGCCGAAATGCGCTTACCACGGGTGAAAAGAACAGGTTCACCATCGGCGGAATGCCGACCGTGAGTTCGCCCCGCCCAAGCGAAGACAGGTCGGCCACTTCAAGCGTCAGCCTGTGCACCACACCGAGTGTTTCCTGGCCGCGCGCGTACACGACACGGCCCACGTCGGTAAGCCGCACCTGCCTGCCTTCGCGGATCAGCAGCGGCTGGCCAACCTCGTTTTCCAGCTGACGCACCATCTTGCTGATGGTGGACTGTGTTACCGAGAGCGAACTCGCCGCTTGCGTGAAGCTCTGCAGCCGTGCGGTTTCGACGAAGTAACGAAGGGCTCGGATATCGATGGGCACGGGCAGCCTTTTGCCATGAAGCACGCGAATGGGATTCGCCATGGTAATGAAGTTTTCCCATTCCGCGACGCGGAGACCTCAATATCTGATGGACGCTCGTATTCAACGGCGCTCGAAAGAAAAAGGCGGTTCACGCGACCGCCTTTCATGGAGTCCAGGATGCGTTGCAGTCAGCCTGTTGCTTCGTAGATCAGCAGATCGAGCTGGGCGATCACGTTGCTGGTGTCAGGCTCGCCACGCGTTTTGCCGAGGGCGGCCTTGAGCGTGTCGCGCAGGGCGACGAGTTCCGCGACGTTGCTGGCTTTCTCCACCTTCATCTCAAGCAGATAACCGCGCAGGCCGAGATACCGGCTGATGGTTTCGGTATAGAAGCGATAGAGGCGTTGATAGCCCTCGGCGGCCGGCTCTTTTGAAGTTGCTGCCGGGGCAGGGCTTGTCGCTGGTGCCGCCTTCACGGTGGCGGCTCCGGGCACGTGCGTGCGGATATACCCGTCGCTCTCCAGTTCATCGAACACGGCTTGCGTCATGCCCAGAGGTTGCAGCTGGACGAGGATGTCGTCGCAGGTTTTTTCGCCGTTGATCATCAGAAGGACCGCGCGGTGACGCTGGTCGAGGTGATTCGCACGTGTGCGGATCTCATCCTGACCTTTTTCGGTCTTCTGGTAGATGGTGGTGGTCATGCTGTCTCCCTCGGCCGGCGCGTCTGCAGCGCGCGCTCTGCTGGCTCTACAATAGACCGATCATAACCGCCCGGGGGCGGCGTGGGCCTCAGTCGCAACCCGGATAGCACAACGCGCAAATCGCGCATCCACCAGAGCGAGACGACCAACGATGCAGCAACGCGACAAGCTTTTCATCAATGGCAAGTGGGTGGCGCCGCAGGGCAAGGGCGTCATTGAAGTGATTCATTCGGCCACTGAAGCCGTGATGGGAACCATTCCCGAAGGCAGCGCGGCCGATGCGGAAGCCGCCGTGGCAGCGGCCCGCGCGGCATTTGATGACTGGGCTGCCACGCCCGTTGCCAAGCGCGCCGAATACATCCAGAAAATTGCCGACGGCCTGCAGGCCCGCAGCGAAGAGCTGGCGCAGTTGATTGCCGGCGAAGTCGGCATGCCGATCAAGCTGGCGCGCGCCATCCAGGTGGGCGGCCCAGTCTATAACTGGGGCAATTTCGCCAAGCTGCTCAGCACGTTCGAATTTGAAGAGCATGTTGGCAATTCGCTGGTGGTGCGTGAGCCGGTGGGCGTGGTGGGCGCCATCACGCCGTGGAACTACCCGCTGAACCAGATCACGCTGAAGGTCGCCCCCGCGTTGGCCGCGGGGTGCACGGTGGTGCTCAAGCCGTCAGAGGTGGCGCCGCTCAACGCCTTCGTGCTGGCGGAGGTCATTGAAGAAGCCGGTCTGCCGCCGGGCGTGTTCAACCTTGTCACCGGCTATGGCCCGGTGGTGGGCGAGGTGCTCGCAAGCGACCCGGATGTCGACATGGTGTCGTTCACGGGCTCGACGCGTGCAGGCAAGCGCGTGGCCGAACTGGCATCGCAGTCGGTCAAGCGCGTGGCGCTGGAGTTGGGCGGCAAGTCGGCCTCGGTGATCCTGGATGATGCGGACCTGGCATCGGCGGTCAAGGGTACGCTGTCGGCCTGTTTCCTGAACTCGGGACAGACGTGTTCGGCGCACACGCGCATGTTGGTGCCGCGCGCGAAGTATGAAGAGGTGAAGGCGCTGGCCGCGCAGTTTGCCGCTGCCTACGTGCCGGGCGATCCGGCGCAGGAAAACACGCGCCTCGGGCCGCTCATTTCTGCCGTGCAGCGCGACCGCGTGCTCGGCTACATCCGCAAGGGCCTGGAAGAGGGCGCCGAACTCATTACCGGTGGAGCGGACACGCCGGAAGGCCTGTCCAGCGGCTTCTTCGTGAAGCCGACAGTGCTCGGCAACGTCAAGACGACTGACACCGTGGCGCGCGAAGAAATCTTCGGCCCTGTGCTCACGGTGATCTGCTACGACGACGAGGAAGAAGCGGTCCGCATCGCCAACGACAGCATCTACGGCCTGGGCGGCGGGGTGTGGTCGGGCGACGAGGCGCGGGCGATTCGCGTGGCGCGGCGCATCCGCACGGGTCAGGTGAACATCAACGGCGGGCCGTTCAACATGCAGGCGCCGTTTGGTGGCTACAAGCAGTCCGGCCACGGGCGCGAGAACGGCAAGTACGGCCTGGAGGAGTTCCTGGAGTACAAGGCGATGCAGCTCAATCCTGCGAAGACGGCCTGATCGGCTGGGCGTACCGCACCAATAAAAAACCCGGCTTCGGCCGGGTTTTTTGCATCTGAAGCGCGGTGCCTACTTGCGGCTGCCATCGGCGTTGTAGCCCTGGGCCGTGCCTTCGGCAAGGATGCGCGTCCAGACCGTGTTGCGCTCTTCGTCCGTCATGAACACCCAGTTGCTGACCTCAAGCTGCGTGCGCCCGCAGCCTTGGCAGACCTCGTCGAAGAGCGTCGAGCAGATGCCGATGCAGGGGCTGTCTGGGCGGCCAAGCAGAGTGCTGTCGGAAGCACTGGTTGCGTCGTCTGGCATGGGGCTGAATGCGGTCGATTCGGTCATGGCCCGCATTTTACCGGCTTCGGTCGGGCGTCAGCTGTGCGGCGGGTCGCCCGTGCGTTGACTGACGTGATCGGCGGCGGCAGATAGCGCCAGGGCTGAATTCACGAGCGCGATATGCGAAAACGCTTGCGGGAAGTTGCCGACGAGCCGTTGCACGCGTGGGTCGTATTCTTCGGCCAGCAGCCCCACGTCGTTGCGCAACGCCAGCAGCTTGGCAAAGAGCGCGCGCGCTTCGTCGTGGCGGCCCTGCATGACGAGGTTGTCGACATACCAGAAGCTGCAGGCGAGAAATACGCCTTCGCCCTGCGGCAGGCCATCGGTCACGGCCTCGGTGCGGTAGCGGCGCACGAGGCCGTCCACGAGCAGGTCTTCTTCAATGGCCTTGACCGTGCCCCGGATGCGCGGGTCGGATGCCGGCAGAAAGCCGACGAGCGGCAGCATCAGGAGCGCGGCGTCCAGCTCGTCGCCACCGTAACTCTGCACGAAGCAGCCGCGCGTGGCGTTGTAGCCGTGGGCGCAGACCTCCGCGTGGATGCGGTCGCGCACGGCGCGCCAGCGCTCTGTGGGGCCATCCACGTTGAATTGCTCGATGGTTTTGACGGCGCGGTCGAACGCGACCCATGCCATGACCTTGGAATGCGTGAAATGGCGCGAAGGGCCGCGGACCTCCCAGATGCCTTCGTCGGGCGTCTGCCAGACGCTTTCGAGGTGCGTCATCAGCGCGACCTGCAGGCGCCACGAGGCTTCGTCGCCATCCAGGCCACCTTTACGGGCGATGAAGAGGGCGTCCATCAGTTCGCCGTACACGTCGAGCTGGAGCTGCATCGCGGCCGCATTGCCCACGCGCACGGGCTGCGCGCCTTCGTAGCCGGGCAGCCAGGGGACGGTCCACTCGCCCAGGCGGCGTTCGCCGGCAATGCCGTACATGATCTGCACCTGGGCGGGGCTGCCGGCGATTGCGCGTTCGAGCCATTGTCGCCATGAGCGTGCCTCGTTGTAGTAGCCCGCGTTCATGAGCGCGAGCAGTGTGAGGGTGGCGTCGCGCAGCCAGCAGTAGCGGTAATCCCAGTTACGCACGCCGCCGAGCTGCTCAGGTAGCGACGTTGTGGGCGCGGCCACGACGCCGCCGGTGCGGTGATACGTCAGTGCCTTGAGCGTGATGAGCGAGCGTTCGACGGCTTCTGTCCATGGGCCTGCACCGTGGCAGCGGCCGGACCACGCACGCCAGCGCGCCTCGATGTCGATCTGGGCTTCAAGCGCATCAATCGATGCCGGTAATGGCAAATGCGAGGGCGAATGCGTGAGCACAAATGGCACCGCTTCACCTTCGCGTACGGTGAAATCCGCGACGGTGGAGAGGTTCTCGCCACGGATCGGGGCGGGGGTGCGCAGCGTCGTCATATTGGGGCCGGCCACGGCCCGGAGCACGCAATCGGCCATGTCGCACGGGCCGTCAGCCGGCGCCCCCGTGACTTCGGACACGCGGCTGACCCACGGTATCGACGCGCCGTAATCGAATCTCAGCGTGAGATCCATGCGCATGTCGACGGTGCCGGAGAGCCCCCTCACGATGCGGATGAGGTCCGAGGTGTCGTCCCGTGCGCCCGCGGTGCCCGGCAGGCGGGCGGTCATCAGGTCGGTCACGCTGGCGGAACCGGTGTCGGTCTCGAATATGGTTTCCAGGACGAGCGTGCCGGGCAGGTAGCGCCGACGCGTGGCGCGAGCCTCGCCTTGCGGCGCGATGCGCCATCGGCCGTGGTCCGGCGTGCCGAGCAGCGCGGCAAAACAGGCGCCCGAATCGAACCGGGGCCAGCACAGCCAATCGATGGAGCCGTCGCGCGAAACCAGTGCCGCGGTTTCGCAATCGCCAATCAACGCGTAATCTTCGATTTTTGAGGGCATTGCACTCCACTCCAAGCACTTTAACGAGGCCGTGACCATGCATGACAGCACCCGCATCTTGCTCGAATACAACGCCGGGCGTGATCCGGAAAGACTCACCCGCAAGCTGGATGCCATCGCCGCCGACCCGTTTTCATTCTTTCGCGGCACCAACAACCTGTATGCCGCGTCGCTGGCCGATGCTGCGCTGCTGCACGACGCGCCCCGCACGCTGGTCTGCGGTGACCTGCACCTTGAAAACTTCGGCAGCTTCAAGGGCGACAACGGTCTCGTCTACTTCGACATGAACGACTTTGACGAGGCACTGGCCGCGCCGTTCACGGTCGACCTGGTGCGCGTGCTGTCGAGCCTGCAGGTGGCGTCCTTCAGCTGGAAACTGGCCGATGAAGACGCTCATCACCTCTGTCGGCGCTTTCTGGACACGTACGCGGCCACACTTGTTGACGGCAAACCGCGCTGGGTCGAGCGGGCGACCGCCACGGGCATCGTGCGCGATCTGCTGCGTGCCCTGCGCAAGCGCAACCGCGCTGCATATCTGGCGCAACGCACCGTGCGCAGCGGCAACCGCATTTCGCTGCGCATTGACGGGCGCCGCACATTGCGTGCCAGCAAGGACGAGGCGCGCCGCGCGCGCCGCATTCTCGAGGCGTATGGTCAGCAGGGCAACGGTCAGCGTTTCATTGCCATCGACGTCGCGCGGCGGATTGCTGGCACCGGCAGTCTGGGGCTTGAACGCTATTCCGTGCTCGCTCGCCCTGAAAACGACCCGACCACGCTGCGCCTGATCGACATCAAGCTCTCCATTCCAAGTGTCTGGGACGATGTGCTGGGCAGCGCCTGCAGCGTGGCCCCTTGGCGTAGCGAGGCGGGGCGCGTGGTCGATATCCAGCGCATTTCGCAGGCCATTTCGCCCGCGCTGCTGCGCGGCGTCGTCTACGGCGCCAAGGGGGAGAAACCAAAGTCGTACGTCGTCAAAAGCCTGCAGCCGACCGCCGACCGCGTCGCGCTTGGCTCGGGCAAGAACGTGGTCGCCAACCTGGACGACGCGCTGCAGACCATGGCGCGCGTAGCGGCATGGTGCCATTTGCGCGGCTGCGGCCGACACGGCACCGATCTCGTGGAAAAGGTGCAGGACTATGCGGCTGGCACGGCCTGGCGCAAATCGGCGCTGAAGCTGGCCGCGCACGGCAAAGACGTGTCGCTCAAACAGTGGGCTGAGTTTGCTGAAGATTATCGTCAGGCGCGCGGTGGCAAGGCTGCTTAAGTGCCCGCTGCAACTGCGCGATGGCGCGCCATTCACATCAGGCCCACGATTCATATTTGAAGTCCCTCTGAGATCGCAATGAAAAACCTCGACAACCCCTCACATGACCGCGAGGTGGGCGTCGCCGACGCGACGCAAGACACGACGCGCATCGACGACACTCGCATCGGCGCAGTGCGTCCGCTGATTTCTCCTGCGCTGCTGCTGGACGAATTGCCCGTGCCTGCCGATACGCAGGCGCTTGTCGAAGACACCCGCCGGGCCATCAGCAATATCCTGCACGGCCGCGACGACCGGCTGCTGCTCATCGTCGGGCCGTGCTCGATCCACGATCACGATCAGGCGATCGATTACGCGCGCCGCCTCAAGGCTGCGGCCGATGCACTGAAGGACGACCTGCTGATCGTGATGCGCGTCTACTTTGAGAAGCCGCGCACGACGGTCGGTTGGAAGGGTTACATCAACGACCCGCGCCTGGACGGCAGCTTCCGTATCAATGAAGGGCTGCGCGCCGCGCGGCAACTGCTGCTCGACGTCAACGCGCTCGGTCTGCCCGCCGCGACGGAATTCCTTGATCTGCTGAGCCCGCAATACATTGCCGACCTCATCGCGTGGGGCGCGATCGGCGCGCGCACGACAGAAAGCCAGAGCCATCGGCAGCTCGCGTCGGGCCTGAGCTGCCCGATCGGCTTCAAGAACGGCACCGACGGCGGTGTGCAGGTCGCGTCGGACGCGATCATTGCGGCGCGCGCCAGCCATGCGTTCATGGGGATGACCAAGATGGGCATGGCCGCGATCTTCGAGACACGCGGCAACGACGACGCGCACGTGATCCTGCGCGGCGGCAAGGGCGGGCCGAACTATGACAGCGCGCACGTCGAGGCGACCTGCGCGGCGCTGCGCGCGGCAAAGTTGCGCGAACAGGTGATGGTCGACTGTTCGCACGCAAATTCAAACAAGTCGCATGAACGGCAGCTCGACGTGGCGCAGGATCTCGCGCGGCAACTGTCGCAGGGCGAGCGCCGGATCGTCGGCGTGATGGTGGAAAGCAACCTCGAAGCCGGCCGCCAAGACCTGAAACCGGGTGTGCCGCTCAAGTACGGCGTGTCGATCACCGATGCGTGCCTGAGCTGGACGCAGACTGAGCCCGTGCTCGACATACTCGCCGAGGCGGTGCGGCATCGGCGCGCGTATTCGTACGACGGGTGATGCAGCGGCGGCAGGTTCAGGCTTGTCGCGTTGTGCTTATTGCGTATGGAGCTGGGCGCCTCACTCGCTATTTCCATGATGGCCAGCCGCCGCACATCGCAGGCGGTTCGGCCTAGCATTGTGTTTCGGCACCGCATCGGGCGATCTGTACGTCCTCCAATGGGCCTCGGCAATGACGAGACTGCCCAAGGAAGGGCGAGCCGCAGCGATGTATTCGCCGCTTCGCCCTTAAGTTGATGGGCTAGCTGGCCGATAGTGCTGAGGTAGCCGGCCGCCCGGCGCGATGGTCGCGCCCGCGTGAAGAGCCGCGCACGCCACTCTCGCCGCGCCCATGTCTGCTCGCCTGACCATCCGCACCCGCCTGGTGCTTTCGGTTTCGATTCTGTTTCTGCTTGCCTTGCTGATTGGCGTGGCAGGCCTGCTCGGCCTGCGCGGCGCCAACCATGCGCACGAGGAAACCTTTACCAATCAGTTTCCGTCTGCGCTTGCGCTCGGCGAATCCGATCTGAGCCTCACGCGCGCTCGCACGGCGCTCGACAAGGCCATGCTGTATCCGAACGACAAGGGCGCGATGAAGTTGCTCGATCGTACGGAAGAGCTGATCGCGCGCTCCGATGAAGCGTGGAAGAAATACCTGACGCTGCCCCGCAGCGAAGAAGAGGACCGCCTGGCCAAGGAGGTTGCCACCACGCGCGAAGCCGCGGCCGGCAGCCTGCGCGACATCATCAAGGCGCTACGCGCTGGCGACCGCGCGACGGCCGACGACATCATGGAAAAGCGCGTCTCCAACGCTTTCCGCGATTCCAACGACAAAAGCCTGGTATTGAGCAAGAAGCAGCTCGGCTTTTCCAAGGCCAACTACGACGAATCCCAGGAAGCCTACGCGCGTTTTCGCGTGATCGTGACGGCGGCCATTCTCGTCGCCCTGGTGGTCGCGCTCTGGTGCGCCTGGTCGTTGCTGCGTGCAATTGTGGAACCGCTGAACGCTGCGCTGGCCCAGTTCGACCGCATTGCCGCTGGCGACCTCACGCAGCCGGTGCGCGTCGACCGCAAGGATGAAATGGGCCGCCTGCTGGAGGGCCTGGCCCGCATGCAGACAGCGCTGACCGACACGGTGCGCCGCGTGCGTACCGGCTCCGAATCCATCGGCGCCGCCACCAAGCAGATTGCCGCAGGCAATGCAGACCTGTCGCAACGCACGGAAGAGCAAGCCAGCTCGCTGGAAGAAACCGCTTCCAGCATGGAAGAAATGACCTCCATCGTGCGCCAGAACGCCGACAACGCGCGCCAGGCCAGCCAACTGGCCGACAGCGCCTCGGAAGTTGCGAGCCAAGGCGGCGCCGTCGTGACCGATGTGGTGGCGACCATGCGCGAGATCAGCGCGTCGTCGCGCACGGTGTCGGAAATCATTGGCGTGATTGACGGCATTGCATTCCAGACCAACATCCTTGCACTCAACGCCGCCGTGGAAGCCGCTCGCGCCGGCGAGCAAGGACGTGGCTTTGCCGTGGTGGCCGGTGAGGTGCGCAACCTCGCGCAGCGCAGTGCCGCAGCCGCCAAGGAAATCAAGGAAATGATCGAGGCGTCGCTCTCCAAGGTCGAGACCGGCAGCGCGCTGGCCGAACGCGCAGGCAGCACGATGGAAGACATCGTGTCGTCCATCCGCCGCGTGACCGACATCATGGGTGAAATTGCCGCCGCCTCGAATGAGCAAAGCTCCGGCATCGAACAGGTCAACAAGGCCGTCACGGCGATGGACGAAGCCACGCAGCAGAACGCGGCGCTGGTCGAGCAGGCTGCTGCTGCAGCTGAATCGCTGGAGGAGCAGGCCCAAGCCTTGAACGCCGCCATCGCCGCATTCCGCCTCGCCTGATATTGGCCCCGTCGATGCACGGGGCACGCTAAAGTCTTAAGACTTGCCTTGAGCGCCGTTTCGGTTGATATAACCGACTGGCCCATTCAGGGAGTCGCTTCATGCCGTTCATCATTGCCGCGCTCGCGCTGGTTGGTCTGCTGATTTACGGCGCAGTCCGGCTGTATGCGGGGGTTGCTGCGGCTTACGGCGCGTTGGCGGGCAGCGCGGCGGTGCTGCTTGCCGTTGCGCTGCTGGCCGGGGCAGTCATCACCCTCATCCGGCGTTACCGCGCCGTCCATGGCGTGAGTGTGAAAGGGCAGCGGATTGTGTCGCTCAGCGCAAGCTGGGGCCAGGTCGCCGTTGACGCCGAACAGAAACGCGGGACGTTGCAGTTGCACGGGCAAAGCGCGCGCTTTCTCTTCGCCGATATTGCCGGCGCCGATGCGGTTGAACGCGAAGGTGCCTGGACGCTGGTGCTGCACCTGAAGCATCAGGCGCAGGCTGATTGGCCGATCCCGATGCGCAACCGCCAGGAAGCAAAACGCTGGGCGAAGATCTTTGCGCTCGCGGCCAGCCAGGAGCTTTGACCGGCGCGTCGACCCGCTTATTCCGTCGTACTCGGATTCCAGAACGCCTGCGCCACGTGCGGCTGCGACTGCAGCGACGTGACGATGCGGTCGAGCTCGGCCGCGTTCACAGCCGTCGACATCAGCATCGCTTCAATTTCTACGTGGTCGTCGCCAAAGGGTTCGACTGACAGATCGCTGATCGGGTAGCTCGCTTCTTCAAGCAGACGCTCCAGATCGGCAAGCGCTTCTTTCTGGCGCTCGCTCGTGGAGATGACGCACATCGTATACGTGACTTCGCTGGCCTGATTGTCCAGCGGCGTGCGGTTGATGCGGTCCACCACGGGCCGCAGCAGGATGTTCGACGCCAGCACGAACAGCGTAATCAGAATGGCCTGGCCGACAAGGTCGGAGCCTGCCGCCGCGCCCACCGCCGCGGAGCCCCACAGCGTGGCGGCGGTATTCAGCCCGCGCACGTTCAGCCCTTCCTTCATGATCGTGCCAGCACCCAGAAAGCCGACGCCCGACACCACATAGGCAATCACGCGGGTGGTGTCCGATGCGGTGCCGATCTGCGCGGCCATGTCGACGAATGCTGAGGCCGCCACCGCCACCAGCGCGTTGGTGCGCAGCCCTGCAGTCCGCTGTCTGACCTGCCGCTCGAAGCCGATCAATGACCCGAGCGCAAAGGCCGAGGCAAGGCTGATGAACGAATCCACCAGCGTGGCGACATTGAGATGGACGAGGGCTTGCAGCGTCATCGGCGGCTCCTTGTTGTGGTGACCGGAGTCTTGGTGAAGGGCGCCGATGGTTATAGCACGGCGCCATGACACGCCGTGCGGGCCGGGGAGGCCGGACGGCTACTTATAGTCCCACTGCATCTGCTCGGGAATCGGCACGGCGTCCGACGTTTCGAGGCAGCGGTCGAGGTAAGCGAGCAGGGAACGCGGCTGAAAACCGGTCTCCTGCACTAGGCGCGTGTTGTCGAACACGTAGCTCATGCTGGCGAACTTGGCATACAGGTGAATGCAGCGGGCGACCAGTCGCACGTTGCCGTCGCCCGTCAGGCTCAGGAATTTACGCGCCAATGCTTTCTCGGCGATTTTTTCCTGATACACATAGCCGGCCAGCGCCTGGGCATCTTCTTCCGGCGTCTTGCAACGCTTGAAGCGCGGGTACAGCGTTTCGATGCGCTCGGAGTTCGCGTCGCCCGCGCTGATGTGATACAGGTCGTGCACCAGCGTGGGCTTGGTCGACAGCTGCACGATGGCCTCGGCGCAGTCGTCCACGGGCAGGATGTCGACGCGGTCAGACAAGCGGCAGCTGAACGTTTCGAGCAGCGCCACCATGCGCAGCATCCAGAAAATACTGCCCGAGGGCTCACACCCCAACGTGCTGTGGCCCACCACGATGGACGGCCGCACCACCACCAACGGCAGTTCGGGCACGTCTTCGCGAAGCTTCAGCTCGGCCATGCCCTTTGAATACGTGTAAGGCACCGCGTGCTGCTCCAGCGGGGGGACATCCCAGCTTTCGCTGACATGGCGATCCGCCAACTGGCCGCACGACATGGCCGTGCCGATCTGCAGGAATCGCTTCAGGCGTTTGCCCTGCGCCGCCAGCCGGCCCAGCGCCAGCACGCCTTCCACGTTGGTTTCCCACAGCGACGGGTGGTTCGAGAACGTTGCCAGCGCCGCGCAGTTGATGATGATTTCCGGATCGCCCAGCTTGGCGGCCCCGGCTTCGCGCAGGTCGAACGGCACGATCTGCGATTCCGTAATGGCGTCCAGCGTGCCCGATGCAAACTCGAAGCGGCGCAGATTGCTGCGCAGCCGCGCCAACCCTTCAGCGGGCGTGTCACCGCGCACGGCAAAGCGTGTGTCGGCCAGCAAACCTTTGGCTGCCAGATTGGCGGCAATGGCGCCGCCCACGAAACCGGTCGCACCGGTTAGCAAAATACTCATGCGAAAAAACTTGAATCCCTTGGGTGGCAAAACGGGCGACCAACCCGCTTGCAAACAACACGACCGCTGCCGCACCGGCGAGGCGCGCGTTGGCAGCGCGCTCGGGGCAGGGAACAGGCAAGTCGTGTCAGATGAAGCTGCGCACACGAAACAGGGTTCGCGGGCCGCAAGATTCGCGTGATGCGATGCGGCCAAAACCTGCGCACAATCAGCGATTTATAAGAATGTAACCTTTCAGGTGCCTTTCAGCACCCCATTCCATCAGAGGGTTGACTCAAGTCTGCGGCACTGCGCAACTCGACGTGGCATTGGCGGCAATCTCGCGCGCGGCTTTGGCGCCTTCGACTTGCAGGATGGTCGGCAGCGATACGCCGTTCTTGGCGGCCGTCACTTCAGCCAGGATCGAGATGGCGATTTCCGGCGGCGTACGGCTGCCGATGTAAATGCCGACCGGGCCATGCAGGCGTGCCAGCTCGGCATCGCTCAGATCGAATTCCTTCAGGCGCTCCCGGCGGTTGGCGTTGTTGCGGCGGCTGCCGAGCGCGCCAACGTAGAACGCTGGCGTCTTGAGCGCCTCCATGAGCGCGAGGTCATCGAGTTTGGGATCGTGCGTGAGGGCAATGACGGCGCAGCGCTCGTCGAGCTTCATGGCCATCACCGTATCGTCGGGCATGGTGCGGACCATCGCCACGCCCGGGATCGACCATTCTTCGCTGTATTCCTCGCGCGGGTCGCAAACGGTGACCTGGTAGTCCAGGCCCACGGCGATCTGGCACAGGTAGCGCGAGAGCTGTCCCGCGCCAATGACGAGCATCCGGTAGCGCGGCCCGTGAATCGTCACGAGGCGCGCTTCGTCAAACTGCAGGCCGTCGGTGACGGTGGCGTGCTGCAGCGTCGACACACCGGTCGCCATGTCGAGCGTGCGCGCGACGAGCTGGCCGGCTTCCACGGCGCGCAGCAGGGCGTCGATACCGCTGGAGGCGTTCAGTGGTTCCAGCACGAGTTGGAGCGTACCGCCGCAGGGCAGGCCAAAGCGGTGCGCTTCTTCAGCGCTGATGCCGTATTTGACGGCTTCGGGCTGGGTGTAATGCAGGCCTTCACGGCGTACGCGGTCGATGAGGTCGTCTTCAATGCAGCCGCCCGAAACCGAGCCGATGACGACGCCGTCATCGCGCAGCGCGAGCATCGCGCCTTCGGGCCGTGGCGACGAGCCCCACGTTTTGACCACCGTGACGAGCAGCACGCGCCGCCCTTGTTCCAGCCAGCGCACGCTGGTTTTCAAGACTTCAAGATCGACGCTGTCCATGATGCGTTAGCGGCGCTTTCGCGCGCTGTGTGTCTGTTGCGGGGAATGCACCGATTATGCCCCGTGGTGCAAAAACAGGTAGGCGGCCGCCACGGCCACCACCGCCACGATGATCCACGGCCAAGGGTTACGCGGCTGCAGCGCCGGGCTGACGTTGGGTGCGGCGCCCGGCGGTGCGCCGTGAGCCTGCAGTTGGCCGGCCGCGAGGTCTGGAATTGCTTGCGAGGCCGGCATGCCATCGACGGGCGGCGCGGTCTGTCCGTCGGCGCCGGCCGTATCTGCGGAGCCGAACTCTGCCGCAAAACGCTGGAAGAATTCATCAGCCAGTTTGCGCGCAGCACCATCGATGAGCCGTGAGCCGATTTGCGCAAGCTTGCCGCCCACCTGCGCGGTTGCCGTGTAAGAAAGCCGCGTGACCGTGGGGCCTTCGGGCGTGAGCTGCACCTGCGCGCTGCCCTTGCCGAAGCCGGCCGCGCCGCCCTGGCCGTCGAAATGCAGCGTATAGCTGCGCGGCGGCGCCACGTCGGCCAGTTCCATGCGCCCTTTGAAACGCGCCTTGACGGGCCCGACGGCGGCGGTCATGGCGACGTCGTAGGCGGGGTTGGCGCTTCCCTCGGCGGCGGTGATGCTCTCGCAGCCGGGAATGCAACGCTGCAGCACGGCTGGGTCGTTCAGCGCATCCCAGGCGGTCTGGAGTGGCACGGGCAGGAGATGGGTCTGGGTCAGTTCCATGGCGCGGTCGATCGGGCTGGGGTTGGGTGGCGGGGAGTGCGCGTGCGGCGAGCATGCGCCAATTCGTGCTCCAGCGCAGCCAGGCTATCGAAATGGTGCGCCGGCACCATCACATCGACATGCGGCAGGATGGCCCGCACGCCACGTGCCCGCGGCTCAAAGCCGGCAAAGCGCAGCAGCGGGTTGAGCCAGACGATGCGATGGGCAAAGCGCGCCAGGCGCGCCATCTCGGTGTCGAGCACGTCGATGTGCTCGTGGTCGAGTCCATCCGTCACGAGCAGGACGGTGGCACGGCCGGACAACGTGCGGCGCGCCCATTGGCGATTGAACTCCGCCAGCGTCGCGCCGATACGCGTGCCGCCCGACCAGTCGGGTACAAGCTGCGCGATGGCTTGCACGGCGACATCCGGATCGCGCTCGCGTAATTGCCGCGAGACGTTCGTCAGCCGCGTGCCGAACAGAAAAGCCTGGATGCGCTCGCGCGATTGCACCAGCGCGTGGCAGTAATACAGCACGGCGCGCGAATAGCGGCTCATCGATCCCGAAATGTCGAGCAGCAGCACCAGCGGCGGCGTGCGATCGACGGGCTGGCGGTATTTCCAGCCGGTCCATTCGCCCCCGGCGCGAACGGCTTGGCGGGCGGTCGCACGCAGGTCTGGATGGCGCCCGCGCGAGGCTGCTTTGAGCCGGCGCGTCCGCTCCTGCGCCAGATGCACGCGTCGGCGGCGGATCATGTGTTGCAGCGTGCGCCATTCCGCAGCGTTGAGCGTGTCGAAATCGCGCGTGCGCAAGGCTTCGTTTGCAGAAAATGCCAGCGGCGCCACGATGTCATGGCGTTCACCATCGGGCTTCGGGCCGGGCGGGAGGTTGGTCGACGGCTGCGCGCACAGGGCATCGGCCAGGCGGTTGCTGCGTGCCGCGGGAATGCCGCCGCGTACTTTGGGCAGCAACAGCGCGCGCAGCTTGCCTTCCCAATCCGGATCACGCCAGAACACGTTGAAAGCGGCATCGAAGAGCGTACGTTCGTCGGGATGCGAGATGAGCAGGGCAGACAGCGCGGCCTTGACGTCGTCGCGGCGGCCGATGTCGATATGGCTCAGGGCTTCGATGGCATCCACGGCGCGCGAGGGCGCCAGCGGCATGCCGGCGTTGCGCAGCAGCCGCACGAAATGCGTCACGTTGCGCGCCAGCATCGGGAGCTGCATCGGCACAGTCGCTTGCATGCCTTACTCCGGCAGCGCGGGCGCGGCCAGCAGCTGCTCGATGGTTTGCGTATCGACGCGTGCCAGGTCGTCCTGATACTTGAGCAGCACGCCCAGCGTGTCCTGCACGGACTGCGGATCAAGCTCGGTCACGTTGAGCGCCGCCAATGCGCGGCACCAGTCGATGGCTTCGGCAATGCCCGGCGCCTTGAACAAGTCGATGCCGCGCAGGCGGTGCACGAAATCAACCGCACGCTGCTGCAGGCGGGCGGCAGTCTCGGGCGCGCGCTGCGCGACGATCTGCAACTCCCGCGCCTTATCCGGGTAGCCGATCCATTGATACAGGCAGCGCCGCTTGAGCGCGTCATGCACCTCGCGCGTACGGTTGGACGTCATGATGACCAGCGGAATCACCTGCGCGCGCACCGTGCCGAATTCAGGAATCGACACCTGGAAGTCGGACAGCAGCTCCAGCAAAAACGCCTCGAACGGTTCGTCAGCGCGGTCGATCTCGTCGATCAGCAGAACGCGCGGTGTCTCGGGATGGAGCGGGTCGGGCAGCAGCGCCTGCAGCAACGGGCGCTTGAGAAGGAATTCGTCGCGATAGAGCGTGTCGGCGCGCGGCTTCTCACCAGCGGCCTCGGCCAGGCGCAGCGCCATGATCTGGCGCGGGTAATCCCATTCATAGAGCGCGCTGGCGGTGTCGAGCCCTTCGTAACACTGCAGCCGCAGCAGCGACGTGCCGAGCAGCCCGGCTGCCGCCTTCGCCAGCTCGGTCTTGCCGACGCCGGGCTCGCCTTCCAGAAACAGCGGCCGCTGCATGCGCAACGCGAGGAACAATGCCGTGGCCAGCTCACGGCTGGCGAAATAGCCCTGGCCTTGCAGTTGCGCGATGCAGTCGTCGATGGAATCGACCGGCATGCCGTTCCTTGGGCGTGCGCTCAATGGTGGTGCGCCAACGCCTGCTCAACCGCACGCGCCGTCAATACCGGAATGAGGTGCGCCCGATATTCCGGCGAGGCATGCAGATCGCCCATCAGATCGTCGGCCGGCACCACCACCTTGCGAGCTGCTTCTGCTGTAAAGCTGGCGGCCAGCGCCTGCTCCAACGGCGAGCAACGGAACACGCACGGCGCCGCGCCCGTGACTGCCACCCGCACATTGTTGCCCTTGCGACTGATGAATACGCCCACCAGCGCAAAGCGCGAAGCGGGGTTGCGGAATTTCACATAGGCCGCCTGGTCCGGCACGGGAAACTGCACCTCGGTGATGAGTTCGTCCGCAGCCAGCGCGGTCTCATACATGCCGAGGAAAAAGTCGTCCGCCGCGATGTTGCGCCGCTCGGTGACGACGGTCGCGTTCAGGCCCAGCACCGCGGCCGGGTAGCACGCCGCCGGATCGTTGTTGGCGAGCGAGCCGCCGAGCGTGCCCATCGCACGCACTTGCCGGTCGCCGATGCCGCCGGCCAGTTCGCCCAGCGCGGGCAGCATGCGGGCGATGTCAGCGCTGTCTGCCACATCGGCATGGCGTGTGGCTGCGCCCACCGTAATCACGCCGGGCTGCGTGCGAATGCCGGACATGCCCGGAATTCGCGTGACATCCACCAGAGTTGACGGCTGTGCCAACCGCAGCTTCATCGCCGCCAGCAGGCTCTGGCCGCCGCCGAGGTATTTGGCGTCGGTGTGGGTCTTCAGCGCGGTGACTGCGGTCTGGGCGTCGGTGGCTTTCTGGTACTCGAAGTCGTACATGGTTCGCTCCTCTGCCTAGGCCTTGGCCGCTTGAATGGTTTGCCAGACACGATGCGGCGTCGCGGGCATCTGGATGTCTTTCACGCCCAGCGGCGCAAGCGCGTCGACGATGGCGTTGATCAGCGCCGGCGGCGAGCCGATTGCGCCCGCCTCACCGCAGCCTTTGACGCCGAGCGGGTTGTGCGTGCACGGCGTGCCCTTGGCGGTTTCCACCGTAAAGCTGGGCAGGTCGTTGGCGCGCGGCATAGCGTAGTCCATGTACGAGCCAGTCAGCAGTTGGCCGTTTTCGTCGTACACGCACGCTTCGAGCAGCGCCTGGCCGATCCCCTGGCCGAGCCCGCCGTGCACCTGGCCCTCGACGATCATCGGGTTGATGATGTTGCCGAAGTCATCCACCGCAACGAAACGGTCGATGTGCACCTCGCCGGTATCAGGGTCGACTTCCACTTCGCAGATGTACGCGCCGGCCGGGTAGGTGAAGTTGGTCGGGTCGTAGAAGGCGTTTTCGTCCAGCCCGGGTTCGAGCTTGTCGAGCGGGTAGTTGTGTGGCACGTACGCCGTGAGCGCGACTTCGCCAAAGGTCTTGGTGCGGTCCGTGCCGGCCACGCGGAAGACGCCATCCTTGAACTCGATGTCCTCCGCAGATGCTTCCAGCAGATGCGCGGCGATCTTCTTGGCCTTGGCCTCGATCTTGTCGAGCGCCTTCATGATGGCCGAGCCGCCCACGGCAATCGAGCGCGAGCCGTACGTGCCCATGCCGAAAGGGATGCGCCCGGTGTCGCCGTGCACGATCTCGATGTTGTCGATGGGCACGCCCAGGCGATCGGCCACCACTTGGGCGAACGTTGTCTCATGGCCCTGGCCGTGGCTATGCGAGCCGGTGAAGACCGTGACGGAGCCCGTCGGGTGCACGCGAATTTCGCCGGCTTCAAACAGGCCAGCCCGCGCGCCCAACGCCCCCGCGATGTTCGACGGCGCCAGTCCGCACGCCTCGATGTAGCAGGAGTAGCCCATGCCGCGCAGGCGGCCTTTGGCGCGCGAGGCGTCGCGGCGGGCCGCAAAGCCCTTCACATCGGCCAATTCGATCGCGCGGTCCAGGCATGGTTCGTAGTCGCCCGTGTCATAGGTCAGGCCAACCGGCGTGGCATAGGGGAACGTGCGGATGAAGTTGCGGCGGCGCAGTTCCGCCGGATCGACCTGCAACTCGCGCGCAGCAGTTTCAACAAGGCGCTCGACGACATACGTCGCCTCAGGCCGGCCGGCGCCACGATACGCATCGACGGGCGCCGTGTTCGTGAATACCGCTTTCACCTCGGCATAGATGGCTGGCGTCTTGTACTGGCCCGCAAGCAACGTCGCATAGAGGATGGTTGGCACGCTGCTGGCAAACGTCGACAGATACGCGCCCATGTTGGCCGTCGTATGCACGCGCATGGCGAGAAAATTGCCCTGCGCATCGAGCGCCAGTTCTGCATGCGTAACGTGGTCGCGGCCATGCGCGTCGGTCAGGAAGGATTCGGAGCGCTCGGCCGTCCACTTGATCGGCCGGCCCACCTTTTTCGATGCCCAAGTAAGCGCCACATCTTCCGGGTACAGGAAGATCTTCGAGCCGAATCCGCCGCCCACATCCGGCGCAATCACGCGCACCTTGGCTTCGGTCAGGCCCAGCACAAACGCCGACATCAGCAGGCGCTCCACGTGCGGGTTCTGGTTGGCGACGTAAAGCGTGTAGCTGTCGTCCTGGCGCGAATAGCTGGCATTGACGGCGCGCGGCTCGATGGCGTTCGGAATCAGCCGGTTGTTGACGATATCGAGGTGTGTCACGTGCGCGGCCTTGGCAAACGCCGCATCGGTGGCGGCCTTGTCGCCGTGGCCCCAGGTGTAGCAGGTGTTGTTCGGCACGTCGTCGTGGACGGCGGTGCCGGCGGCATCTGCGGTGGCGGTGTCCACCACGGCGGGCAGTTCGTCGTATTCGACGTCGATCATCTCGACCGCATCTTTGGCGATCTTCACCGACTCAGCCACCACCAGCGCGACCTGATCACCCACGTGGCGCACCTTGCCTTGCGCGAGCACGGGGTGGGGCGGCTCCTTCATCGGCGTGCCGTCAATGCTGTGGATGAGCCAGCCGCACGGCAGGCCGTTGACCTTGTCGGCAGCCAAGTCGTCGCCTGTGAGCACGGCGAGCACGCCCGGATGATTGCGTGCCGCATTCGCGTTGATGTGCTTGATGCGGGCATGCGCATACGGCGAGCGTAGAAATACCGCGTACGACTGGTGCGCCTGGACGACATCGTCCGTGTACTGTCCGGCGCCCGTCAGGAAGCGGAAATCTTCCTTGCGTTTGACGGATGCACCGATCAGGTGGTTGTTGGGTTCTGCGGGAGCGTTCATGGTGGTCTCCTCGCTGGGTCACGCGGCGTGGGCGCGCGCTGCGGCCAGGCTTTGCAGAGAGGCATCGTCGCCTTGGGCCTCTGCCATGGCTTCGGCACCATGCATCACGGCACGCACGATGTTGTGATAACCCGTGCAGCGGCAAAGATTGCCGTCGAGCTGCTCACGCACCGTGTGTTCATCGGGATGCGGGTGTTGCGCGACCAGCGCCGTGGCCGCCATCACCATGCCCGGTGTGCAGAAGCCGCATTGCAGGCCGTGGCATTGGCGAAAGGCTTCCTGCATCGGGTGCAGCGCGCCGTCTTTCGACAGGCCTTCGATGGTGGTCACCTCGGCGCCGTCTGCCTGCACGGCCAGGATGTTGCAGGACTTCACCGCGCGCCCATTCATATGCACGGTGCATGCGCCACATTGCGCCGTATCGCAGCCGACGTGCGTACCGGTCAGGCGCAAGTTTTCGCGCAGCAATTGGACTAACAAGGTATGGGGTTCGACACTGACGGTGACAGGCGCACCGTTGACCGACAGCTTGAGGCTGATCGCCATGGGAGTCTCCTTGGGGGATGGGCGCCGGGTGCCATGCTGTGCGCCTTCGTTGCTACGAAGACGTGCGCGTGGTCTCGATATCGGTGGTCGCGGCTCTACTCAGTAAAGCACAGGTGAACCAGAAGACAACCGCAGCGCGGTGAGCCGGTCGGAGGAGAAAGGGCGATGCTGCGGCACGCAGACAAAGCAAACAAATGCCGCAGAAATGACAAAGGGCCGGAATCCGGCCCTCGATTGGCACCAGGCGGTCATGACCTGGCGGGTGTGGCGGCGGGTGTGATGACACACGGCCGGCGCACGGTGCTACTGAAATTGCGATTGCTACATACAGCTAGCTTGGGCACACGCCCATCAACAACAACGCGGCGGGTTAGGCCTTGGCGGTGCGGTGCGTGCCGAACAGGTTCGCGATTGCCGAGAAGAACTGGGCGAACGAGAACGATTGGCCGCTCGGACGGCGATAGTAATAGATACCTTCGGACATTTCGCGCTCGATCAGTTCGCGTTCGAGTTGATCGGTCAGCTTCAGGTCGTTCGTGTTTTGCATGATTGGCCTCTTAGGGAAATCCCGGTTAGGGAATACCCTGATCATACACCAGATGATGCAATGCACCATACGTAGGCTTACGTATGCACCCCTTTTGCGCCGTCTACCGTTGCTCGGCCACCACGCTCGCGTTGCGCCGCACCAATGTGGTGCGGTCACCGCTTTCTATACGCCTCGCGTCTCACTTGACCGGGATGGGTTGGCTGGCCGGGATCGGCACGGCCGTCACGCTGTTTTTCGGGCTGCCCGAAATGACCTTGTCTGAATACGTCAGATAGACCAGCACATTCCGCTTGCGATCGACCGTGCGCACCACGTGCAACGTCTTGAAGACGAGTGACAGGCGCTGCGTGAACATGTCGTCCTGCTGCGGCAGCGGTTTGACGAAGCTGATCTCGCCCACCTGGCGGCAGGCCACCGCGGCTTCGCTCACGTCTTCGGCCACGCCCAGCGAGCCCTTGATGCCGCCGGTGCGGGCTCGCGAGACGTAGCAGGTCACGCCCTGCACGAGCGGGTCGTCAAAGGCTTCGATGACGATCTTGTCGGAGCCCGTGATGCGGAAATTAGTGCTGACGCTGCCGATGTCTTCGGCGCGGGAACAGCCAACGGTGCTCAGAGCGAGCGCGGCAATCAAAACGGGGATTTTGGTGAACGGGTGCATGGCTTTGCGTAAATAAAAAGGAACGATTGAAAGTCAGAGCAGCGACTCAGGCGGCCAGGAAGCAGCAGCTTCGTCTCCAAAAGTGGGCCGCATGTCGGTGTGTTGGCGGGAATGCTCTATGCGGCGGTGCAGGGCGTCCATAAAGACCTTGACCTTGGCGGGCATCAGGCGGCGGCCAGGAAATACGGCATACACGCGCATCGGCGGGGATTGGAAATCCGTCAGCACTTCCTGAAGCGCGCCTGAAGCGATCAGGTCGGTAGCAAACACGGAGGTGATGCGAGCGACACCCAGACCCGCAATCGCGGCCTGCATGCGCAATTCGCTGTTGGAGGTGCGCATGCGGAAGTCCAGCGGCAGGTTGATCGTTTCGCCGCCGGGTGTGCGGAACTGCCATTCGGCTTCGTTTGAGGTGCCGAGGCAGGGCCAATCGGTGAGCTGGTCTGGGTGGGTGAGCGGCCCGAGGCGTTCCAGCAGTTGCGGCGCGACGACCACGGCGCGCCGCAAATCAAAGACGCGCTGGGCGACGAGGCCGGAATCGGGCAACGGGCCACGCGGCACCGTCAGCATGATGTCGTAGCCCTGGGCGAGCGGGTCGATCTGGCGCGGCGCGACATCCACCTCGATGCGCAAGCCGGTGTGTTCGCGCATGACTTCCAGCACCACCTCGGCGAGCTGCTTGGCAGCAAATTCGTACGGCATGGCAATGCGCAAGGTGCCGGCGGGTGACTGGAACGTCGCTGCGGCATCTTCCGAAACTTCGCGCAGCCGCTGGAACAATGGGCCGGCGTCGCGCAAGAGGGCTTCTCCAGCATCGGTCAGACGCAGGCGGCGCGTGCTGCGCTCGAAAAGGCGCACGCCCATCTTGCCTTCCAGCCGCGACACCGCCGTGCTGACCGACGACTTGGGCAACCCCAGCCGATCGGCCGCGCGCGTGAAGCTGCCGAGCGTGGCCACGGTGCAAAAAGTGTCCCAGTCGTTCCAGTCCGTCGTTCGCATAGTTGAACAATGAATTTGCTAGCAGGCGATTTCCGCCGGTTTCGAGGCAAATTACCATCCCTGCATGAACACGCCAAGCACAGACCACACGGTTTCTCCGCCGTCCGCACCGCGCAAACCGGCCGCCGCATCGACCGTCGGCAGCCGGATGGAATTGCGCATGGTGGGCATGGTGATTGGCTTGGCAACGGGCGTGGACTACATGTCCAACCTGATGTTCTCGATTGCCGGGCCGCATATCGAAGGCGGGGTGCTGGCATCACAGGATGTCTATCTCTGGGCCGTGACGGCGTATGCGGCAGCGGCCAGCTTGGCGATTCTGGTGATGGGCCGGCTGGCCGATCACATGACGTACCGCAAGCACACGCTGCTGTCGCTTCTGGTGTTCATCGTCGGCACGCTGATGTGCGCCGCGGCCGAGGGCGGCACGATGCTGATCGTCGGCCGGGCGGTTCAGGGGTTTGGCGGCGGGCCGATGCTGTCGACTTCACGCATCTTTGTCCAGCACAGCCCAGCGCACGAACGCCGCACGATGATGAAGGGCATGATCTACGGCATCTTCGGGCTGAGTTGTGTGTCACCGATGCTGTCTGCGGCGCTCACGGGGCAATTCGGCTGGCGCGCCATCTTCGTCGCGCAGTTACTGGTGGCGGTGGTGGTGTGCGGGCTGGTGGCGGCGTTCTATCCGCACCCCAAGATGCACGAGCGCAAGGGCGATTTCGCCTCGCTCGACTGGCCCTCGGCCATTGCGTTTGGGCTGGCGGCGCTGATTGCGCTGCATGGTTTCCAGCAGGCCCGTTTCATTCACCCTGATGGCTCGCCCGCGCAGGTGGTGCCGATCATTGCGGTGGTGGCGCTCATCATCTGGGTGGGTATTCGGCAGACGGGCCATCCCTTGCCGTGGGTCGACCTGCGGGCGACGCTGCAGCGGCGCTTCCTGATGGGCATGGTCTTCTACGCCATCTATTACATGTTTGCGAGCGCCTGGGGGTTTCTCTCGTCGAGCCTGCTGCAGAACGGTTTGGGCTTCCGTTACGAGACCACCGCGCAGTTGATGAGCCTGGGCGGCTTGGTAACGGTGGTGTTGGGCATCCTGAACTTTCAGTTGACGAACGTGCTGCCAACCAAGCGCGTGCTGATTTCCATCGGCTTTGTGCTGATGGCGACTGCGCTGCTGTGGATGTCGAATGTGGCCATGCCGGGTGCGTCGGTGGCGGCGGTGGTGCCCGGGTTCATGATCGAAGGCATGGTGGGGATGTTCGTGGTGATCCAGGTGGCGGGGCTGTCTTACGTGGATTTGCCGGCCAAGGATTTCGGCCATGCCTACCAGTTCAAGGGAATCATGCGGGCTTGGGCGCAGGCGTTTGGGACGATGGGCGCGACGTTGTTGCTGCAGCGCGGGCAGGCGCAGCACCGCACCGACCTGGTGGGGCACGTGAGTGCGCTCACGCCTGCATGGCAGTGGCCGCATCCTTTGCAGGGTTCGGAGTTGATTCGTATCTCGGCCGAGATTGACCGGCAGGCGACGTTGTTGGCTGTGGGCGATTTGTTCGCCTGGGGCGCGGTGGTGGCGTTGGTTTGTGCGGGGGCGATCTGGTTGCAGCGGTCGTTGCGGTAAAGATCAATCCAACTTTTGTTCCGGCGCTGTGGCCTGCGGCATCTTGCAGTTGAAGGCTGGCGCCTCCTCTTGCAGGTCCAGGTGGTTCATCAACGTAGGCGCCAGGACTTTTAGCACTTGCACCGTCAGTGCGCTGGTGAATTTGTACTTGGCCGCGTCTGCGCCGGCTACGTACGCGACGACGGTGCCGAAGTAGCGATCTCCCAGATAGAAAACAAATGCGCCGGAGCGGCTCACGACCCGCTCGGAGATCAAGCCGCCGCCGCGGCTGAAGGTTTTGAAGCGGTTGTCGCCAGTACCGGTTTTACCGCCGATGGCGATGGGTTTGCCATCCTTCCCAACGAACGTTCCGGAGATCCGCTTGGCGGTGCCGCCCTCGACGACGCCGGCCAGCGCGGATCTGACCAAGGGCGGAATCTCGGGCGGCAGCACGCGTTCTCCGGCGTTGGGATCACGGCAGAGCATGACTTCGTAAGGCGTGTCGGCGGCAAAGCGCAGGCGGTCGATGCGTACGCTGGGCAGGCGGATGCCGTCGTTTTCGATGATGCCCATCAGCTCCGCCAGCGATGCCGGCCGGTCTGCCGATGCGCCGATGGCCGTTCCGTATGACGGCACCAGCGATTCAAACGGATACCCCAGCCGCTTCCACATCGCGTGAATCTGCTGAAATGCTTCAATCTCGAGCATCTGCTTGATGCGCTTGTCTTGCGCGGCCTTGCGGTGCGATTGCAGTAACCATTTGTAGACAGACAGCCGTTCATCGGCGCTTGCCTCGTTCACTTGCGCAAGCGTGGCTTGCGGATGGGTTCGCAGGTACGCCACAAGCCAAAGTTCCAGCGGATGCAGCCGGGCGATGTAGCCGCGGTCGGCCAGGTCGAAACGTTGGACGGAATACTTCTCGTACAGATTGGTGAGTTCGGCCTCGTCCAGCTTTGCACCTGGCAGATAGCTGCGGATGAACGCTGCGAGCTTGCCCGGGCCAGCTTCCGGGTCGATGCTGCGGTAAATCGTGGCCAAGCGCACCGGCGTGGCACGCGTGCTTTGCACGAGGATGGCTTCGCGCTGCTGGTCGGTTTTGCCTTTGTACTTCGTGTAGAACCGCCCCATGAACAGCTTGCCTTCGCGGTCGGCAAAGCGTTGCAGGTAGATCTGCCGCTGTGGGGAATCAGGATTGGTCAACGCCTCGGCGCCGGCGTTGGGCAACTGATGCTGAAAGTAGCGCGAGATGTCACGCATGATCCGTACGAACACGAGATTGACGGAATGCTTGAGCCCCTCGCGCACCGTGAAGTTCTGCGTGCCCTCCCATTTCTCGAAGTTCTCGAAACTCTGCATGCCGCCGCCGGTGGCAAACCATTCGCCGGCGTTGCCGGAGTACTTGCGCTCCATCGACGCATCAAGCATTGCCTCGAGCGACCGGTCTTGCGTGTGGGCGAGGTAGTCCACCGCCCAGCGCTCGATCGGGTTCTGCACTGGGATGTTGATTTTGCGCAGCGCCGCCGCAGGCTGGTCGGCATAGCGCTTATGCAGTTCGGCCACGATCTGGAGATACGTCACCAGCGTGCGCAGCTTGGCCGTTGAGCCCAGATCCAGCTTGACGCCTTCGTTGATGTCGAACGGCTTGTCGAACGTGTCGGCCTGCACCAGCACGCGGTTGCCGCCCGGCGCCCGTTCATAGAGCGTGAAGCTGTAAGTCACGCCGCGCGGATCGCCGCGCTCCAGCATCATGTCGCCGACGAGGCCGGCAGCCTTGGCTTGTGCCGGGTCGCGCAGTTTGCGCAGCTCAGTGGAGATATCGCGCTGCAACGGCGCATCGAGCGTGCTGCTGGCGGTCAGGTCGAGCCGGTCAAGCGCATACATGCGCGAGATGCCGAGCATGCCCGCCAGGTTGACGCGCACCGCGTTTGTGCCTTTGTGCTCAATTGGCGGAGGCGGCACGCGTGTGTTCAGGGCCTGCTGCTTGAGCGATTGCGCGATCGCCGCATCGCGCAGCGCCGGCGGAATCACGCCGGTTACGGCCAGCACGCGCAGGTAGGCGTTGGTCAGCGTTTCGAGTTCATCGAGATTCTCAAGGTAATACGACGGCCGCCGCTGCGATACGAGCAGGCTCAACGCCTCCTTGTACGCCAGCGCACGGTCTGCCAGCGGCGCAGCGGAGTTGGCCGAGAGCAACCCATTCACCTGCGCAAAGTTGCGTCCGTACCAGACCCACAGCGCATCGCCAATCCCCTGGATCTCGCCAAACCCGGCGCGCGCGCCCAGCGGCACGGTGTTCAGGTAATCGACTGCAAGCTGGTGGCGCGTGGCGGTGGTGTCTTCGCCGTTCAGATAGGCGCGGGCGGACGCGGAGGCCATCTGGCGTAGCTTTTCGCTGGGGGAATCGGTACGGCCTTCCGGCGAGTGGCGGTACTTCTCGATTTGTGTGGCGAGCGTGCTGCCCCCGGGCGACTCATGCGCCGGGTTGACGACGTGCAGGGCGCGGTCCCAGACAGCACGTGCCAGCCGCGACCACTCCACGGCCGGATTGCGCTTGGGGTATTCGGTCTGCAACAGCGTTCGGTTCTCGATGGCGAGCAGCGAGTCGACCAGTAGCGGCGGCACCGACGCAAAATTGTCATACACACGTTCGGGGTGCCGTACGCGGTAGATCGGGCGGCCATCGTCGTCGAGCAATTCCAGCCCCGCTTGGTCTTTCTCGCGATAGGGCGGATTCATGCCGCTGTCCATTCGCTCGACCATCTCTTTGGATGGCGCCGCTTGCTGAGCGACGATGTAACCGCGCGAGCGCAGACGGTCTAGAAAGGTCGGAAGATCGTGATACCCGAGCCGCTCGTCGTAAGGGCCGGAGTTTGGGTAGCGGGCCGAATTGTTAGGCCCCGGCTTGACAGGAAAGGTTTGCGATTTCGCCAGACCCGCGAAGTAGTGGGCTTGCCAAGCGGAGGTGCGAAATTCACGAGCGACAAGCAAGGCGGCTATCGCAAGCACCAGCGCCCCGACGAGGGCCAACTTGATGATGGGGCGGCGTATTCTTTTCACTCGCTTGCGCTCCAATCGCAGGCGGACGGGCGCCTTGCTTCAATCTAGCTCATGCGGCCGTCGTGTCCAGCGGCTTGTAACTTTGGGGCCGCCATTGCAAGCCTTACGAGGGTGCGTAATACGGGATCTTCTGCTCGTCATACAACCGATACGTCAGCGCCAGCATGGCACGGATGTCTTCAGACTCGTCGAGCAGCCGCGTGCTGAAGATAATTGGCGAGACCAATTGCGGATCGTCGAGTTCCATGTAGCAGACATCTTCCCGCCGCAAGCCCGCCACGCTGCGCGGCACCACCGATATACCTTCGCCTGCAGCAACCAAACCCAGGGCAATTTGCAATTCCCGTGCCTCGTAGATTTTGCTGGGTTCGAGCGCGCGATCGTGGAAGAGGGCGAGCACCTGGTCCGCATAGCTCGGACGCGGTGTGCGTGGATAGATGATGAGCGTGTCGCCGACCAGGTCGCGCAGGGATACGGTCGTCTTGCCGTCCAGCAGCGCATGGCCTGACGGCAGCGCGACGATCAACCGCTCATCGCGCAGGAGGATGCGCCGCACGTTCGGGTCTTCATAGCGGATGCGGCCGAACCCGACGTCGATGCGGCCGTCTTTAAGCGCCTGGATCTGGTCCATGGTCGTCATCTCGTGCATGGTCAGATCGACCATCGGGTACTCCGCCCGAAAGCGCCGGATGACCTTCGGCAGCATCCCATACAGCGTCGACGCCACGAAGCCGACCGACATGCGCCGCTCGATCTGACCCACGCGCTGCGTCATCGACGCAAGTTCTGCGGTTTGCGCGAGCAACTGCCGCGCGTGCGCGTGGAAAAAGCGGCCGGCTTCGGTCAGCTTGAGCGGACGGCTGCCGCGCTCGAACAACAGCACGCCGACTTCCTCTTCCAACTGCTGGATCTGCCGCGAGAGCGGCGGCTGGGCGATGTGCAGCCGTTCAGCCGCACGCGTGAAATTCAGCTCTTCGGCAACGGCAACGAAATAGCGAAGGTGGCGCAGCTCCATTTTTATACCTGTGGGGTATGAAACTGATACTAAATCGGTGTTGGACGCAATAAATCGCGCTGCGTAATCTGGATTCCACGTTGATAGCAGTTCTTCTGATACCTGGAAAACATGATTCGCTCGATCGAGGCCATTCTAGTGGATGTGCCCACCATCCGTCCGCACAAGCTGTCTGTCGCCACCATGCACACGCAGACGCTCGTCCTCGTGCATGTGTGCTGCGAAGACGGCATCGAAGGTTGGGGCGAGGCCACCACCATTGGCGGTCTCAACTACGGCGAAGAAAGCCCCGAGAGCATCAAGGTCAACATCGACACGCACATCGCGCCGCTGCTGATCGGCGTGGAGGCGCGCAATGTGGCCGCAGCCATGGCCAAGGTGCGAAAGACCATCCAGGGCAACCGCTTTGCCAAGTGCGCGCTGGAAACGGCGCTGCTGGATGCGCAGGCCCGCCGGCTTGGTGTGCCGCTGTCGGAGCTGCTGGGCGGCCGGCTGCGTGATGCGCTGCCGGTGGCCTGGACGCTCGCCAGCGGCGACACGAAGAAAGACATTGCCGAGGCAGAGGCGATGCTGGCTGAGCGCCGCCACCGCATCTTCAAGCTGAAGATCGGCCTGCGCCCGGTGGCAGACGACGTGGCCCACGTGCTGGCCATCAAGCGCGCCCTGGGCGATGCCGTGAGCGTGCGCGTGGACGTCAACCAGGCCTGGAGCGAGCTTGATGCCGCCAACGGCATCGCCGCGTTGCAGGCCGGCGGCATCGACCTGATCGAGCAACCGGTGCGTGCCGAGAATCGCGCCGCGCTGGAACGCCTCGCCCGCCAGTTCGCCGTGCCGATGATGGCCGACGAAGCGCTGCATGGTCCGCTGGACGCATTTGAGTTGGCCTGCTCTGCCAGCGCCGACGTCTTCGCCGTAAAGATCGCGCAATCCGGCGGCCTCGTGCCGGCCATGCAAGTCGCCACCATCGCGCAGCTTGCGGGCATCGGCCTGTACGGCGGAACGATGCTCGAAGGGGCGGTTGGCACGGCAGCCTCTGCCCACGTGTTTTCCACCTTTGGCGAACTGCAATTCGGCACCGAGTTGTTTGGCCCCTTGCTGCTCACGCAAGAACTGCTGACTGAGCCGTTGCAGTACCGCGATTTCATGTTGCAGGTGCCCACCGGCCCCGGCCTGGGCATCCAGATCGATCGCGACAAGCTGGCGCGCCTGCGCCGCCAATAAAAACAACCAGACCAAGACACCCCACCAAGGAGACCACGATGCTGTTCCACGTCCGCATGGATGTCCGCCTGCCGGCCGACATGCCCGCCGATGTCGCCAACGAGATCAAGGCGCGCGAGAAAGCCTACTCGCAGGATCTGCAGCGCAGCGGCAAGTGGCGCCACATCTGGCGCCTGGTTGGCGAGTACGCGAACGTCAGCGTCTTCGACGTGCAGAGCAATGCAGAACTGCACGACATCCTGACGGCGCTGCCGCTGTTTCCATACATGGAGATTTCGGTGACACCGATGTGCCGTCACCCCTCGTCAGTTCACAGCAATGACGCTTGAGACATTCCCCCAGAAAACCACGTGGAGACACCCATCATGAACGCGCGCGTATTCCAAACGAAAGAAGTGCAGGACCTGCTGAAGGCCGCCACCAACCTGGATGGCAAGGAGGGCAACGCCCGCCTGAAGCAGATCACCCATCGTTTGCTGGCCGATCTGTTCAAGGCCATCGACGACCTCGACATTACGCCGGATGAAGTCTGGGCGGGCATCAACTACCTAAACAAGCTCGGCCAGGACGGCGAGGCCGCATTGCTGGCGGCCGGCGTCGGCCTGGAAAAGTATCTCGATATCCGCATGGACGCTGCGGACGAAGCGCTGGGCATCAACGGTGGCACGCCGCGCACGATTGAGGGCCCCCTGTACGTAGCGGGCACGACGGTGCGCGATGGCGTGTCCAGGATCGATATCGATCCGGATCCGGCTGCGGGCCCGCTGATCATTCACGGTACGGTGACCGGCGCCGACGGTAAGCCGGTGGCTGGCGCCGTGGTCGAATGCTGGCATGCGAACTCGAACGGCTTCTACTCGCATTTCGATCCGACCGGTGCGCAAAGCCCGTTCAATCTGCGCGGTGCGGTCAGGACTGGTGCCGATGGCAAATACGAATTCCGCACGCTCATGCCGGTGGGCTACGGCTGCCCGCCGCAAGGTGCCACGCAGCAGCTGCTGAACGGACTTGCACGCCACGGCAACCGGCCGGCGCATGTGCACTTCTTCGTCACGAGCGATGGACACCGCAAGCTGACGACGCAATTCAACATCGAAGGCGACCCGCTGATCTGGGACGACTTTGCCTATGCCACGCGCGAAGAACTGATTCCGCACGTGGTAGATAAAACCGGCGGTGCGGCGCTGGGCCTGAAAGGCGATGCATACAAGGACATCGAATTCAATGTCGTCCTGACGCCGCTGCTTCAGGGCAAGGACAACCAGCGCGTGAATCGCCTGCGCGCTTCGGCCGAGGCTTGAGGCTGAGAGCCTCAACGGGGAGAAGACCATGTCCGCCTTGATCGACAAAGCCAGCGAACTGGACCAACTGCTTTCAACCGCCGTGATGGATGACGAGGAGGCCGGAGTTTTCCGCTGCCGCCGCGACATCTTCACCAACCCGGATCTGTTCGAGCTGGAGATGAAGCACATCTTCGAGAACAACTGGGTGTATCTGGCGCACGAAAGCCAGATTCCGAACAACAACGATTACTACACCACGTGGATCGGCCGCCAGCCGATCGTCATCACCCGCGACAAGACCGGGGAGCTGCACGCGGTCATCAATGCCTGCGCGCACAAGGGTGCGATGCTGTGTCGCCGCAAACATGGCAACAAGGGCAGCTTCACGTGCCCGTTCCACGGCTGGACGTTTTCCAACACCGGCAAGCTGCTGAAGGTAAAGGACGAAAAGACCACCGAGTACCCGGTGCAGTTCAACACGCACGCGTCGCATGACCTGAAGAAGGTGGCGCGGTTCGAGAACTATCGTGGCTTCCTGTTCGGCAGCCTTAACGCCGACGTGCAGCCGCTTGAAACCTACCTCGGCGAAGCGCGCGTGATCATCGACCAGATCGTCGATCAGGCGCCCGAAGGCCTTGAAGTGCTGCGCGGCAATTCTTCCTACGTCTATGACGGCAACTGGAAGATGCAGATGGAGAACGGCTGCGACGGCTACCACGTGAGCACTGTGCACTGGAACTACGCCGCAACGATGGGGCGGCGCAAGGAAGGCGGCACGCAGGCGGTGGATGCGAACAGCTGGAGCAAGTCGGTGGCGGGCGTCTACGGGTTCGAGCACGGTCACATCCTCTTGTGGACCAAGACGATGAATCCGGAGGTGCGGCCCGTCTATGCGCACCGCGACGAAATCAAGGCGCGCGTGGGCGAAATCCAGACGGACTTCATCGTCAACCAGACCCGCAACCTGTGCCTGTATCCGAACGTGTTTTTGATGGATCAGTTCAGCACGCAGATTCGCGTGGTCCGGCCAATCAGTGTCGACAAGACCGAGGTGTCGATCTTCTGTTTCGCGCCGAAAGGCGAGAGCGCCACCGACCGTGCAACGCGCATCCGCCAGTACGAGGATTTCTTCAACGTCACCGGCATGGGCACCGCCGATGACCTGGAGGAATTCCGCGCCTGCCAGAACGGCTACGCCGGCACCACCGCGCTGTGGAACGACCTGTCGCGCGGGGCACCGCTGTGGGTGCATGGCCCCGATGAGAACGCAACCAGGATGGGATTGAAGCCGCTCATCTCGGGCGAGCGCAGTGAAGACGAAGGCCTGTTCGTCTGCCAGCACGAATATTGGGTGCGCATCATGCGCGAGGCACTCAAGCAGGAATGCGACGGGGTGCCGGCATGAGCGCTGATTACCAGAACATCTGCGCCGCCCTGTACCGCGAGGCGCGACTGCTGGACGACCGCCAGTGGGACGCGTGGCTCGAATGCTACGCAGAAGACGTCACCTACTGGATGCCCGCATGGGATGACGACGACCAGTTGACCGACGACCCGCAGAGCCAGATCTCGTTGATGTACTACGCCAATCGCTGCGGGCTGGAAGATCGCGTCTTCCGCATCAAGACCGAACGCAGCGGTGCTTCAACGCCGGAGCCGAGAACCAGCCACACCGTCGCCAACGTGGAAGTCGTTGCCGAACGCGGCGATGAAGTCGACGCGCGCTACAACTTTCACACGCTCAGCCACCGGTACAAAACCACCGACCACTTCTTCGGCACGATGTTCGTCACCCTGCGCCGCGTGGGCGATGGCTTCCTGATCGCATCCAAGAAGATCGTCCTGAAGAACGACTACATCCGGCAGGTGCTCGACGTCTATCACGTCTGATGTGCACATCCGTATCCAAGGCAGCGAGGTTTTCCATGTCCAGTTTCACAGTCGCATTGAATTTCGAGGACGGGGTGACCCGTTTCATCGATTGCAAAGCGGGCGAGAAGGTGCTCGATGCCGCCTTCCGCGCCAAGATCAACCTGCCGATGGATTGCTCCGATGGCGTTTGCGGGACCTGCAAGTGCCGCGCGGAGAGCGGAAGCTACGACCTTGGTGACGATTACATTGACGACGCCCTGACCAAAGACGAGAAGAACACAGGCCTGGTCCTGACGTGCCAGATGGTGCCGCAAAGCGATTGCGTGATCGCGGTGCCCACCACGTCGACCAGCTGCAAGACTGGCCAAAGCAGCTTCGGGACAACGGTGTCGAAAGTCGAGTTGCATAACGACGCAGCCGTCGTTCTGGAGCTGGACTTGGATGCCACTGCGCTGGAGTTTCTCCCTGGCCAGTACGTCAACATCGGCGTGCCCGGCAGCGGCCAGCACCGCTCGTATTCGTTCTCATCCGCGCCCGGAGAATCGAAGATCAGCTTCCTGATCAAAAAGATTCCCGGCGGCGTGATGAGCCGCTGGCTTGAAACCGCGCAGCCGGGCGACAAGCTCGATCTGCACGGCCCACTTGGCAGCTTCTATCTGCGTAATGTGCAGCGGCCGCTGTTGTTCCTTGCAGGCGGCACTGGCCTCGCGCCGTTCCTGTCGATGCTTGAAGTGCTGGCGCGCGCCAATTCGCAACAGAAGGTGCATCTCATTTATGGCGTGACCCGTGACCTCGACCTGGTGCAGGTCGATGCGCTCGAAGCCTATGCGGCGCGGCTGCCGAACTTCAGCTACGCCACCGTCGTGGCCGACGCCGCGTCGAATCATCCGCGCAAGGGTTGGGTGACGCAGCACGTGCCCGCCAACGCCCTGAACGATGGCAACGTGGATGTCTATCTGTGCGGACCGCCACCGATGGTCGACGCCGTGCGCAAATACTTTGACGACGAGGGCGTGAAGCCCAACAGCTTCCACTACGAGAAATTCACGCCCAATGCAGTACCAGAGGCGAAGGCGGCATGAGCATGCAACGATTCTCAGGTAAGACCGTCGTTGTGACGGGCGCGGCCCAAGGGATCGGGCGCGGCGTGGCGGTGGCTGCAGCAGAAGAGGGCGCCGAGGTGCTGCTGGTGGATCGCGCAGAGCTGGTCTACGAGGTGCAGGCCGAGATTGCCGCAGCGGGCGGTCGGGCCCACGCCACGACGGCCGATCTGGAAACCTACGCCGGCGCGCAACATGCCGTGCAAGCCGCGCTCGATGCCTTCGGCCGCATCGACGTGCTGATCAACAACGTCGGCGGCACGATCTGGGCAAAGCCATATCAGCACTATGAAGAAGCGCAGATCGAGGCGGAGATCCGCCGCTCGTTGTTCCCCACGCTGTGGTGTTGCCGCGCCGTGCTGCCGCACATGGTGGAGCGCCGGCAGGGCGTGATTGTCAACGTGTCGTCGATTGCCACGCGCGGTATCTATCGGATTCCGTATTCGGCGGCCAAGGGCGGGGTGAACGCGCTGACGGCAAGCCTCGCCATGGAGCATGCGCAGGACAACATCCGCGTCAATGCCGTCGCCACGGGCGGCACGGAAGCGCCACCGAGGAAGATTCCGCGCAATGCGGCGCCCATGTCGGAGCAAGAGGCCGTCTGGTATCAGGGCATCGTTGACCAGACCATTGCCAGCAGTCTGATGCACCGCTACGGAACGATCGACGAGCAGGTGCGGGCGATCCTGTTTCTGGCTTCGGACGAGGCCTCGTACATCACCGGGACGGTGTTGCCGGTGGGCGGTGGAGATTTGGGTTAGCTGCACATGAAGCGCCCCAAACAAAAACGGCGCCGATGCGCCGTTTTTTTACGTGCCTTTGCGGCATGGCTGACGATTCAGCCGCAGGCTTTAGCCCAGGTACGAACCCGACTTGCCGACCACTTCTGCGTACACCAGATTGTCATCCCAACCGCTGCGGAAGAAATTGACCACTGCGCGCAGCAGCGAGGGGCGACGGGCGGCCTGCACTTGAGCTTGGCCGGCGAACTTGGGGGTGTAATAGGCTTGCTGGATCATGATGTTTTCTCTCGTTGCGTTATCTAGGGTTTTCCCGAGTATAGGGTTATCCCTAGAGCGGGGCAATGACGCGACGCAAACGTCCGGTCCATTCTGAACATCACTCAAAGTAAATAATCCCCCCAGGCCTCATGTTCCCTGGCGCAACTCCTAAGATCGGCTTGACGAGGTCCGCTCAATGTGACTTTTGAGGCCTTTTTTATTGCGCCGGAAAAGATTTTTTAACGACAAGTTCCGCGCAGGACGTTGGAAATCCACCGACGAAGCGCTTTTCTTCCGTCTTTTTCCGGCTTCCTGTCGTTAATTTGCCAAAACGTGCGGGCTTGTTGTTTGATCGACATGCCCTCTACCATACGCCGCCGAATCCCCCGCTTCTGTTTCGAGGAGGTCTCGTATGGCGTATCCCCCAATTCCGGTGCCGGTTGACGGCGCGCCCAGCGCCAATACGGCGTGGCAGGCGCGCAGCCGCGCGGCCGTCTGGCATCCGTGCACCCAAAATGCACGGCTCGATGCCATGCCGCCGCTGCCGATCGCACGCGGCCAGGGGCCGTGGCTGATCGACTTTGACGGCAAGCGCTACCTGGACGGCACCAGCTCTTGGTGGGTCAATCTATTCGGCCATGCGAATCCGCACATCAACGCGGCACTCAAGACGCAGCTCGATTCACTCGAGCACGTCATGCTGGCGGGGGCCACGCATCGGCCGGCAGTGGAGCTGGCTGAGCGCCTCATCGACCTGACGGGCGGTGTGCTGGGCCACAGCTTCTTCGGCTCCGACGGTGCTTCTGCCGTGGAAATCGCCCTCAAGATGAGCTTCCACGCCCATCGCAATGCAGGGCAGGGCGCGCGCAGCCGTTTCGTCTGCCTGGAACACGGCTACCACGGCGAAACGCTCGGCGCGCTGGGCGTGACCGATGTCGCGATCTTCCGCGATGCGTATGACCCGCTGATTCTGCAATCGCATCGCGTGCCATCGCCGGACGCGCGTCTGGCAGGCCCGGGCGAGACCGCCGCCGACGTGGCCGAACGCGCGTTGGCCGCGCTGCGCGATTGCCTGAACAGCCACGCCGGCGCCATCGCCGCCGTCATCATCGAGCCGCTGGTGCAGTGCGCCGCCGGCATGGCCATGCACGACGTGAGCTATCTGCGCGGCGTGCGTGCGCTGTGCGACGAGTTTGGCGTGCATTGGATTGCAGATGAAATTGCCGTTGGCTGCGGCCGCACCGGTACGTTCTTCGCGTGCGAGCAGGCTGGCGTGTGGCCGGACCTGCTGTGTCTGTCGAAGGGCATCAGCGGCGGCTATCTGCCGCTATCGATCGTGCTGTCGCGCGATGCCATCTACGACGCCTTCAACGACGATGCGCCAGTGCGCAGCTTCCTCCATTCGCATTCGTATACGGGCAACCCGCTGGCATGCCGCGCGGCACTGGCCACGCTCGATCTGTTTGCTGAAGAAGACGTCTTTGCGCGCAACCGCGTGACCGCCGCGCGCATCGCCCAGGGGCTGGCGCCGCTGTCGCACGATGCGCGTTTTGCCCATCTGCGGCAGACGGGGATGATCACCGCATTTGACGTGCACCCCGAAGTGGCCGGCGCCCGTTTTGCCGAACGCTTTGCGTTGACGGCACGCACGCAGGGGCTGCTGCTGCGCCCCATCGGCAACACCGTTTATCTGCTACCGCCTTATGTGCTGAGCGACGAAGAGACCGACCTGCTGGTCGAACGCACGCTGCAGACGCTTGAAGACACGCTGGCCCAAGCTACGGGCGAAACAGAAGGACACACCTATGCGATTGCTTGACGACCTGCAGGCGGGCCTGGACGCCATCGACGCTGCACACCTGCGCCGCGTGCGCCGCACCGCGTACAGCCCGACGGACCGCAGCCAGCGCATCAGCGTGTCCGGTGGGGAACCGCGCGACATTCTCGGCTTTTGCGGCAACGATTATCTGGGCCTGGCAGCGCATCCCGCCTTGGCCGAAGCGGTGACGCACGGCACGCAGCAATATGGCTTTGGCAGCGGCGCATCGCATCTGGTCAGTGGCCATTCGATCGCGCACGCGCGGCTGGAAGCACGCATGGCTGCGCTGCAAGCCGAACATATTCCCGACGCGGATGCGCTGTTCTTCTGCACGGGCTACATGGCCAATCTGGCCGTGGTGAGCGCTATGGCGCAGGCCGGCGGCATTCGCCCCGCGGAGGAATGCGCGATCTTTTCCGACGCGCTGAACCACGCCTCGCTCATCGACGGGGCACGGTTGTCGCGGGCGCCCGTGAAGGTCTATCCGCACGTTGACGTGGCTGCGCTGGAAGCGCTTCTGGCCGCGAGCACCAGCCGCAACAAGCTGATCGTCACGGACGGCGTGTTCAGCATGGACGGCGACATCGCGCCGCTGCCCGAGCTGCTCGCACTGGCCGAACGCTACGATGCCTGGCTGATCGTGGACGACGCGCATGGCCTGGGCGTTCTCGGCGAAAAAGGTTCGGGAGTGCTGTCGCATTTCGGGCTGCGGTCACAGCGCCTCATCTATGTCGGCACGTTCGGCAAGGCCGCTGGCGGATCGGGCGCTGCCATCGTTGCGCATCGACTGGTGATCGACTGGCTGATCCAGCGCGCGCGCACGTACATCTTCACAACGGCCACGCCGCCGGGTATTGCGTGTGCAGTGGAAGCAGCTTTGGATCTGATCGCAGGCGAGGAGGGCGCTGAACGTCGCGCACGCCTCGATCGCCATATCGCCGTGTGGAGTGCGCATGCACAGCGTTTGGCTGCGCGCTTCGGCTGGCAATGGATGCCATCGCCCACGGCCATCCAGCCGATCGTGATTGGCGAGAACGCACCCGCATTGGCGCTGGCCGCCGCGCTGGAACGCGAAGGCATCCGCATCGCTGCCATCCGCCCGCCGACGGTGCCCGCGGGTACGGCGCGCCTGCGCATCACGCTGTCGGCTGCACATACCGATGCCGACATCGAACGACTTGCGCAGGCGCTGGAAGCTGCTGGCCAATCGCTGCAGCCGGCCAAGGCAGCCTGAGATGCCCGCACGCTTCGATTGCTTTGTCACCGGCACGGATACGGAGATCGGCAAGACGCTGGTCAGCACGGCATTGCTGACCAAGCTGACTGATGCCGGCTACCGCGCCGCAGGCCTCAAGCCGATTGCTGCCGGCACGCTGGCAGGCGCGCCCACGCGCACCAACGAAGACGTCGAGCAACTGCGGGCGGCCGCGTCCGTCGACCTGCCGCTCGATACCGTTTGCCCGTGGCTGCTCGACGCGCCGATGTCTCCGCATTTGGCCGCTGCGCGCGAAGGCGTGACGATCACGCTGCCGCCGATTCTCGATGCGTTTGCGCACGCCAGATCGCTGGCGGATGCCGTCGTGGTGGAGGGCGTCGGAGGTTTCCGCGTGCCGCTGTCAGACGACTTTGATACGGCCGAGATGGCCGTGGCGCTCGGCTTGCCCGTGGTGCTGGTGGTCGGTTTGCGCCTGGGCTGCCTGAACCACGCTGCACTCACCGCCGAAGCGATCGCAGCGCGTGGGCTGCATCTGGCCGGCTGGGTTGGTAACGTGGTCGACGCCTCTATGGCAGGGCTTGACGACAACGTCGCCACCTTGCGCCGCTGGATCAACGCACCGCATCTGGGCACGATCCCGCGATTGCCGCACGCCGATGCGCGCCTTGCCGCAACCCACCTCGATATCACGCCGCTACTCGCGCGTTGAGCTGAAGCGCGGCGGTAAACTACCGGCTTCACCCAGTTAGGCGAGGACGGTTGTCATGCGCGCAATGCGTTGGCTGACGGTAGCGATTGTGGTTGCGGCAACGGCGGGATGTGCAGCATTGGAATCCCCCGTCACCAAGGGCCAACGCCTAGTGGGTGCGGACGAGCCCGCGGTGCAGGCGCAGTTTGGGCCGCCGCGCGAAACCTATCCGCTCGATGGCGGCACCCGCTGGCTCTATCCCACCAAACCGTACGGGCAGTTCACCTACGCGGCCGACTTTGATGCCAGCGGCAAGCTCGTCGCCTTCAAGCAAGTGCTGAGCAGCCTCGAATTTGCCCAGGCCAAGATCGGCGTCTGGACGCGGGACGACGTGCTGCGACATTTTGGCCAACCAGTCGAAACCGCGTATTTCCCGCGCATGGAGCGGCTGGTCTGGTCGTACCGCTTCAAGGCGGACGACGTCTGGCCGTCGCTGATGCATTTCTACTTCGACCCCGCGGGCGTCCTGCAACTGACGCAGATCACGCCCGACCCGCTCTACGATCCGGACCGGCCGCGACTGTTCCGCCGATAGCTGACCGGCAGTTGAGGTAGCGCAATCCGATTGTGCGCTCAGGGTTCCTCCTGCATTGCGAGCTTTGCGCGGCGACCTAAGCTAGAGAGCAGGGGAGGCAGACGCCGCCGGCGCTTGCCGAGAGCAACCGTCATCAGAACGGACGCGCATTGTTGGGGGTGCATCATGCTGACGCATCGCTGGGTCGACATCGACCCGATCGCAGCGGGTCAACATCCGCTGTACGGCATTGCCGGATGGCTGCCGTGGGTGCTAGCCATTGCTATCGCGGGGCCAACGTGGGTGTTCTGGCAGGGGCTGTCGATGGATGCGCTGCAACTGGCCGGGGCCGATCTGTTTGATGCCAACGCGCCGGGAAGCGGGGCGATCAACCTGACCACGCTGCTCTATCTGATTTCCTGCGTGACTGTCCTGGTGTTGGCAACCACGCACGACAGTGCGTTCCGGCCGGCCATGCTCGTGCACATGGCGCTGCTGCCGCCGCTGCTCGGGCTCGTGCTGATGGCGGGCGGCATTCCAGGAGCACGCTCCACCTTTATCGACGGCGTCGCCGTTGCAGTGGCGATGACGCTGACGTGCGGCGTCTACCTACAGGTTTCGCGCCGGGTGCACATCACCTTCGAACTACGCGACCGGGCGCCTAGCGAGCACGCCTGGTTCAAGCGTCAGAAACGGGCCGCGGCGGGTTGACCAGCGTGACCATCACGTAGCTCATGATGGTCAGGAGAAACCAGGCGCCAAGCTTGGCGATGGACACCATTTCCCAGCCTTGCAACTGGTTCGGATAGAGCCACGTGCGCGTGAACGTGCCGATGTTTTCCGCAAGCCAGATGAAGAGCGCCACCAGCGTAAAGCCCAGCAGGAAGGGCATGCGCCGGTGGACGCGATCAATGCGGAAGTGGATCCAGCAGCGCCGGAATGCCACCGCAACCAGCGCCATCAACACGTAGCGCAAGTCCCACCAATAGTGGTGCAGGAAGAAATTCGCGTAGATGCCCAGCGAGAGCAGGGCTGTCACGGCCAACGGTGGGTGATGCGAGAAACGCAGGTCGAACTCGCGCCACGCCCGCGCGATATAGCTACCCACGGATGCATACATGAAGCCCGTGAACAGCGGCACGCCACCGATGCGCAGCACCGACGCCTCGGGATAAATCCACGAGCCGACTGCAGTCTTGAACACCTCCATGCCCGTGCCGGCCACATGGAACATCAAGATCACCTTGGCTTCGTCCCATGTCTCCAGCTTCAGCCAGAGCAAGGCAATCTGGATGATGACCGCGGCAATCGTCAGGGCGTCGTAACGGGCAATCGGCGCGTTGGCCGGATACCAGAAATGCGTGCCGATCAGCAGGGCGACCATCAACCCGCCGAATAGGCACGCCCACGCCTGCTTGATACCGAAGACGACAAACTCGTGCAGCCCAGCAGCCAATTGGCCATGGCGCACAGCCCAGGCGCCGCTGCGGTCGCGCCAATACGTAAAACGGGCCCGCAGGCCCGCTCGCAAGGAGATGGTTTCGGCTGGCATTCAGTCCATCAGCGCAAAGCGCGGTACCTGCCGGCCGTCGACTTCAACCATCTCATGGAACATCGTTGACGGACGCGTCCAGATCGTGCCGTTGGCGGCGCGATAGACCGTCATCTTGATGGCGGGATCGGGTTCGTACGTGGCCTCGCATAGCCATTCGTATTCGCCGCCCTTGTAGTGGCGGTAGCGGCGCGTTGGCGTGTTCTGCATGGCGGCTTCAGTGTTGCGTGGGCTTGTCTTCTTCGTCGACGTAGGGCACGTGTTTGCCCTCCTGCGTCTGCGCGCCGAGCTTGGCGTCTTCCATGGCGTCCTGGTACGCCAGCATGGCGGCGGCCACGGCTTCGGGCTCACCGTTGAACGAGATCACGCTCTCGCCGCAGTTCGGGCATTCGCCGCCGAAGATGGCGTGGATGCCGGGCATGTCGCGCGGCTCCATCCCTTCGAATTCGGTAAAGGCGGTCTGGCAGGCGCCGCAGACGAGTTTTTCAGGGCGCAGCGCTTCCAGCCGGGCGTGCGCCTGAGAAATGCGGTCGGCCTGTGAGCCGCGTCGTTTGGCTTCGCCCATGATGTTCTTCCTGATTTCAGATGATTAGAGAGTGGATCATACCGAACGGCACAGCAGGCTTGGCAGTTCACCCAAGCCGTTCAACGTTCCGCCAACCGCTTGAGTGCTGCCAAAACGTCAGGAAAATCCGACGTGACCATCGGTCCGAACGCGGCGGCATCCGGCCCCGTGATCTCAGTGCGATAGACGATCTTCGTATGGCCCGACGGCAGGCTGACAAGCTGATGATCCACCAGGACGCGCGTGCCGTCGACGACCGTCTCGTCGACAAAGCCTTCATTTGGGCGCACGTCTACAAGGGTGCTGACGAAGGCGTCTTGCCCCGGGGGCTGCATGGTGAACTGTGTGCCGTTGGCAAACGGCCCGTGGAGTTCGATGCGCTCGATGCCGGCATTCCAGTCGCCCCATTGCTCAACGTTGGCGAGCAGCTCCCAGACGCGGGCGGGGGAGGCAGTCGTTTCAATGCTGTCTTCGTGAATCCACATAAGCGGCTCCGGATGTTTTTATGTGTGGGCTGGCAACCGTGCGTGGCTGCGCTGCCACGGTATAGATTGCGGCGGATCGGGCTGCAAGGTACAGGCTCGCGGCAACAGTCTGCAACTGTCGCGCGCATCTCGGCTGATATAGTGCGGGCCCTTTGAACTCAATTCACACGACTTTCGCCATGTCTACGATTCCTGCCTGTCCGCAATGCGCCTCTGAAAACACCTACCAGGACGGCGATCTCTATATCTGCCCGGATTGCGCGCACGAATGGAATCCGTCGGCGCAGGAGAGTGTGAGGCGAGACCGGTGGATGCCGGTCGATCTTATTTAACATAATGCAAATTATGAGAAATATAGATGCACGCACCGGACTGACTCAGACCATAGCCGACCGACCTCGCGGCGCGCATCTCGCTCCGTCACTCAACCATTGCCGGGACCACCTCCACGCGTTTCGGCACGCCCGTCACAATCGTTGCGACGGCAATGGCCAGCACCACGGCGGCGCCAATGAACACACCGGCCGCGCCGTTTGCGTCAAACACCACGCCGCCGGCTGCCGCACCGGTTGCAATCGCGAGTTGCACGGCGGCGACGATCAGGCCGCCCGCGCTTTCGGCTTCGTCGGGCACGGTCCGCGTGACCCACGTCGACCAGGCTACCGGCACGCCGCCAAACGCCATACCCCACAGTGCGATGAGCACGGCATCGATGACCGGCGCGCGGCCCAGCGCCACGAGTGCGATGCCCAGCACCACCATCAGCGCCGGCATTGCGATCAGCATTGGCCGCAGCCGGTGTTCCAGCACACGGCCGGCGAGCGATGTGCCGACGAAGTTGGCAATGCCATAGCCCAACAGGATCGCCGACAGCCCGTTCACGCCAACGCCCGCAACCTGTTCGAGGAACGGTCGCAGATACGTGAAGAACGCAAAGTGACCGGTGAACACGAGGATCGTCGCGAACATCCCGATGCCGACGGATGGGCGGCGCAGCACGTCGATCAGCGTGCGCAGGCGCGTCGTGCCGCTTGGCGCCATCGACGGCAATGTTGCGACCTGCGACACAAACGCAATCACCCCCAGGCCCGCTGCGGCCAGAAACACGTTGCGCCAGCCGATCAGATGCCCGAAGTAGCTGCCCAGCGGCGCAGCGGCAATCGTTGCGACGGCCACGCCGCTGAAGATGATCGACAGCGCCCGCGGCACCATCGTGGCGGGCACGAGCCGCATTGCGGTGGCGGTGGCCATGGTCCAGAAGCCGCCCAGCGCAATGCCAAGCACCACGCGGCCGATCAGAATCGTCGTCAGATTCGTCGCGAACGCCACAGCAAGGTTGGATGCCACGAGCAGCACCGAAAATGCGAGCAGTACGCGCCGCCGGTCGATGGAGCGCGTGACGGCGGCAGTCAGCAAGCTGGTGACGAGCGCAACCGTTGCGGTGGCCGTGACGGCCTGTCCTGCCACGCCTTCGGTCACACCAAGGCTTTCCGCCATGGGTGTCAGCAGGCTTGCGGGTAGAAATTCGGCCGTGACAAGCCCGAACACACCCAGCGCCATCGCAAAGACAGCGCCCCAGGCGGGTTCACGTGGAGCCGCGATTGAGGCGGCCGTGGAGATTCCGGGATTCATGCGTCGGTCCGTAGAAAAAATCAGGGAAAGTACCAATAAGGCCGCATAGTAGGGCCCGAACGCCGGACGGTCTATGGCATACAATCCGGTCTTGTTGATCAATCGTCCGGATTTTGAGATGCCCTCACCTCCGCCATCTGCCCTGCCCGACGCGCACGACCTTGTCAGCGAGCTGCTGCTGGGCATGCGGCTGAGCGGCGTCCAGTACCGCCGTATCCATGTGGCGCGGCCCTTTGGGCTGAGCTTTGGCGAGGCGCCGGGGCGTGCGCAGTTTCACTTCGTTGGTCGCGGGCCCGTGCTGCTGCGCGATGTGTCGGGCGCAACGATGCGACTCGAAGCCGGCGATGCGGTGTTGCTGCCACAGGGCACCCCGCATGCGTTGCTGTCCGATCCGGATGCGCCGTGCCGTGAGATCGCCGGCTTTGAAGCCGCGAAGATCTGCGACACCGTGGCGTCGGTGGGCGCCGGTACGGAATCAGCGCCGGGAGATGCGCTCATTTTCAGCGCCTGCATGGAGCTGGACCTGGGCGGCATGCAGCCCCTTGTCGGCACGATGCCGGAGTTCATGCACGTCGGCACCCTGCTCGCGCGCTATCCGGAAATCCGCCCGATGCTCGACGCGATGGAGCGCGAATCGTGCTCCGAGCGCGCAGGCTTTGCCGGCATCCTGGCGCGGCTGGCGGACGTGGTGGCAGCCTTCATCGTGCGCGGCTGGGTGGAATGCGGCTGCGGCGACGCCACGGGCTGGGTGCAGGCCCTGCGCGAGCCGAAACTCGGTCGGGCGATCGTCGCCCTGCATCGTGACCCCGGGCGCAACTGGAGCGTCGCGGAGCTGGCGGCGCAAGCCGGTGTATCGCGTTCGGTGTTTGCCGAGCGTTTCCTGGCTGCCACCGGAATGACGCCCGTGCGCTATCTGACCGAGCTGCGGATGCGGCTCGCCGCGCAATGGATCACGCGCGACCGCGAGGCGATCGAAGCCGTCGCATACCGGCTCGGCTACGGGTCGCTCGCTGCGTTCAGCCGTGCATTCAAGCGGGTAGTCGGGCTGCCGCCCGGGGCCATGCGCGCGGAAGGCGCCGAACTTGACGCGTGATGTTCAGCGCTGGCGATAGTGCTGGGCCGCGTGCCGGATCTCCTTGCTGAATTCCGCGCACACATGCGTCATCAGGTCGGCCGAACGGTAGACCATGTAGACGTTGAAATCCGGCAGTTCATCTTCCATCGGCAAGACTTCGAGCGAGCCCGGAACCATGCGCAGCGGCCCGCCGGTGCCGCTGAAGACAAATTCCGACCACATGCTGACGACGTCTGTCTTTGTGGCCAATTGCAGCCCCAGCAGATTCGACGCGCTTTGCACGATCCGGCGAGGTATTTCGAGACGATGCAGCCGCATCAGGCTGGCCATCGGGCTGCCCGGATCATCCAGCGGGTCGAGCACGAGCCAGTCGGCATCCAGCAGCGGGCGTAGCCGGCGCACGCGGCGCAGCGGATGGCCCGGGCGCACCGCCAGGCGCATCGGCACCGAAAACAGCGGCTCCCACTGAAAACCCCCCGTGCCCGGGCCGCTGTTGCTGGAGATCAATCCGATATCGAGCCGCCCTTCGCGCAGCCCTTCCAGAATCTGCTGCGGCCGCTGTTCGAAGCCGCGTAGCGCGACGTTGGGAAACCGCTTGCGCAGCGCCGCCATGGCATCCGGCAACGGCCCGCTCGACGCCACGGCCGTGAAGCCGATGTTGAGTTCCGCCTCCGCATGGCCGCGAATGGCTTCGATGTCTTCCAGCGCGTGACGCAGTTCCTGTTCGACAACACTCGCGCGCTTGACCAGCGCCATGCCATATGCGGTGAGGCTCACGCCGCGCACCGAACGCGACAGCAGCGTGACGCCAAGCTCCCGCTCCAGTTCCGCAATCGCCTTGGAGAGTGCCGGCTGCGAGATGTGCAGCCCGCGAGACGCTTCGTGGATGCTGCCGTGCTGTGCCACGGCCAGCAGGATGCGCAATTGGTGCAGCTTCACGTCGCTCTCCCCATTGTTGGGCGTAATGCCCGGCACTCAGCGTGTCACGCGGCCTCGCCCCCAGGATTCGCGGGCTTTCTCCGATAGCGGATGCAGGCCGGTTATGACGGCGATTCTATTTGGTTATCGAGATGAATATTTACGATTTTCTCTGGACGACGGCTTGGCGGAATACTGCAAGCGCCCAAGGGTTCGCAGAAGCCCTCTCGCCAATACCCCGGACGGAGATCCTCAATGAATAACGCCACCCTGCAGCCACCGTTGCCAGCCTCGGTCGCTGCCGCGCACAAGCCTGTCGGCCAGGCACGCTTGATCGCAGCATGCTCGATCGGCAATGCGCTGGAGATGTACGACTTCACGGTCTACAGCTTCTTCGCACTGATGATCGGCAAGCTGTTCTTTCCGTCCGATAGCGCGTATGGCTCGCTGCTGCTGGCAGTGGCGACGTTCGGCATCGGCTTTGTGATGCGCCCGCTGGGCGGCTTCGTGATCGGCAACTATGCAGACCGCCACGGACGCAGGGCCGCGATGACGCTGACGATCGGGCTGATGGTCATCGGCACGCTGTGCCTGGCGGTAGCGCCCACGTACGCCACCGCAGGGCTGTTCGGCCCGCTGGTCATTCTGGCCGGGCGGTTGCTGCAGGGCTTTTCGCTGGGTGGAGAAATCGGTGCGTCGACCGCGATGCTGATGGAATCCGGCGGCATTCGCGGGCGCGGGTTTCGCGTGAGCTGGCAACTCGGCAGCCAGGGCATTGCGGCGCTGTGCGGCGCGCTGACCGCAGCCATTCTGTACGGCAGCCTGTCGCCGGAAGCGCTGCAGAGCTGGGGCTGGCGTGTGCCGTTCTTCCTCGGCTTGCTGATCGCGCCGGTGGGCCTGTATATCCGCTCGCACCTGGATGAAACGCACACCGCGGAAGCACATGCGCCGAGCCCGCTCGGCACCTTGTTCCGCGACCACGGCGGGCTCGTCATCAAGGGCGTGCTCACGATCATCGGCGGGACGGTCGGCACGTACCTGGTGATCTATTTCATGCCGACCTACATGATCCGCGAGCTGCATCTGCCGCCTTCGCTGTCGCTGCTTGCCGGCTGCGTGACGGGGCTGACTAGCTTTGGCGCGTCGCTCCTTTCCGGTTGGCTGGCTGATCGCCTGCCGCGCCGCAAGCCTCTGGTGGTGGGTGCAACGCTGGTCACCGTGGTGGCGCTCTACCCGGCCTTCTGGCTGATGACGCACTACCCAAGCGTGCCGCTGGTGCTGGTGCTGTCGGCACTGCTGACCGGCACGCTGTACCTGGGCACCACGCCGATGCTGCTGATGATGATGGAACTGCTGCCCATCAAGGTGCGCGCGAGCGGCCTGTCGGTCATCTACGCGATCGGCGTCACGGTGTTTGGCGGTTCGTGCCAGTTTGTCGTGACGTGGCTGCTGGCCCGCACCGGCAATCCGCTCTCCCCTGCCTTTTACATGATGGCGTGCAGCGCCATCACGCTGCTGACCGTGCTGAGCCTGCGCGAAGCGCGCGAAACCCACTGAATCCGATTCCTACCGCCTACCCCGGAGCCCGACATGACGAAAGCCCCCACGCTCACGCCGTTCCAACTGTTGCCGCATCTCCTGCCGCCCGTCCACATCGATGCAGAAACGTTCGTCAACATCCGCCGCCAGATCCACGCGCAGCCTGAACTCGGTTTCGAGGTGGGCGCCACCAGCACGTTGGTAGCCGATCTGCTCAAGAGCTGGGGCTACGAGGTCCACACCGGCATCGGCAAGAGCGGCGTGGTGGGCCAGCTGAAACTCGGCAACGGCACGCGCCGCCTCGGCATTCGCGCGGACATGGACGCCCTGCCCATCGTTGAAGCGACCGGCCTGCCCTACGCCAGCCGCAACCACGGCAAGATGCACGCGTGCGGCCACGACGGGCACACGGCCATCCTGCTCGCAGCGGCCAAGGCGCTGGCCGAGAGCCGCAGCTTTGACGGCACGCTCAACCTCATCTTCCAGCCCGACGAGGAAAACCTGTGCGGTGCGCGCGCCATGATCGAAGACGGCCTCTTCGAGCGCTTCCCCTGCGATGCCGTCTATGCCTTGCACAACATGCCCGGCGTGCCGGCCGGCAGCTTCCGCGTGCTGCGGGGGCCGGTGAGCCTGTCTTCCGACGTGGCCGACGTCACCATCAAGGGCATGGGCGGGCACGGCGCGATGCCGCATCGCGCGCGTGACCCGATTGCCGCATCGGCCGCCATCATCACCGCGTTGCAGACGGTGGTCGCGCGCAACGTGGCCCCGGACGACACGGCGGTGGTGTCGGTCGGTTTCATTCGTGGCGGTGCTACACACAACGTGATTCCCGAATCGGTGACGATCGGCCTGAATGTGCGCGCGGCGCGGCCCGAGACGCGTGCGCTGGTGGAAATGCGCATCCGCGAGATCGTCAGCCTGACCGCACAGGCCCATGGCGTCGAGGCGCAGATCGACTATCGTCAATTGACGCCGCCCATGGTCAATACCGAGGCCGAGACGCAACTGGCGCAGCAGGTCTGCACCGAACTGGTGGGCGAGGCCAACGTCGTCACCCAGGCGCCCAAGGGGCTCAACGGCAGCGAAGACTTTGCATGGATGCTCAATGAAGTGCCCGGCTGCTACCTGATTCTCGGCAATGGCGAAGGCGAATTCGGCGGCTGCATGGTGCACAACCCCGGCTACGACTTCAACGACCAGGTGTTGCCGTTGGGCGCCGCCACCTGGGTGCGTCTCGCGCAGACCTACCTGACCGCGTGAAGTGAACTTCGAGTCAAGCAATGCAAGTGAATCCGAGCCACGCTGCAATACCTGCGGCCGCCAACGAAGAGATCGTGCAATGGAGCGCGATTGAACTGTCCCGGCACATCCACGCGCGCGATGTGTCGTGCGTGGAAGTCATGGAAGCGTTCCTTGCGCAGATCGATCGCCATAACCCGACGGTGAACGCCGTCGTGGCCCGCATCGATGCCGAATCCGCCATCGACCAGGCACGCGAGCGCGATGTGCTGCTCTCGCAAGGTTTGTCCGGCGGGTGGATGCATGGTTTTCCGCAGGCGCCGAAGGACCTTGCAGCCACCGCAGGCATGGTGACGGCGATGGGCAGTCTCGCCATGGCGCGCAATGTGCCGACGCATGACAGCATCGTTGTCGAGCGCGTTCGCCGGCAGGGCACCGTGCTGATCGGCAAGACCAATACGCCGGAGTTCGGGCTCGGTTCGCATACCTACAACCGCGTGTACGGCACTACGCGCAACGCCTGGAACCCCGAGCGCTCGGCCGGCGGCAGCAGCGGTGGCACCGCCGCCGCGCTCGCGCTGAACATGCTGCCCGTGGCCGACGGCAGCGACATGATGGGCTCGCTGCGCAACCCCGCCGCCTGGAACAACATCTACGGCCTGCGTCCGAGCCTTGGTCGCGTGCCTTACGGACCGACCGGCGACGTGTTCTTCCAGCAACTGGGCACTGAAGGCCCGATGGCGCGCAATCCGCAAGACCTCGCGTGGTTGCTCGCCACGCAGGCCGGCTACGACCCGCGTGCGCCGCTGTCGCTGAGTGACGATCCGGCGTGCTTCATGCAGCCGCTTCACCGTGATTTCCGGCAAGCGCGCATTGGCTGGCTGGGCGATTTCGGGGGCTACCTTGCCGTCGCCCCCGAAGTGCTGGCCGTCAACGAGCATGCGCTGGACACGTTCGACACGCTGGGCTGCCATGTCGACACCGTACGGCCTTTCTTCGCCATGGATGCGCTATGGGAATGCTGGTGCACGCTGCGGGCGCTGAGCGTATCCGGCAACCTGGGACTCCTCTACGCCAACGCAGCCACGCGCGATTTGCTCAAGCCCGAAGCGATCTGGGAAATCGAGCACGGACGCGGCCGCACCGCCATCGACATCAACCGCGCCATTGCCACGCGGGCGAGCTGGTATCAGGCGCTGCTGCGGCAGTTTGCGCACTACGATTTCCTCGTCCTGCCCTGCACGCAGGTTGCGCCCTTCCCCGCCGAAGAACACTGGCCCAAGACCGTCGCGGGCCGCGCGATGGACACGTATCACCGCTGGATGGAAGTCGTGATTGGCGCCACGCTGGCGGGTGTGCCGGCCGCAAGCCTGCCATCGGGCTTCACCGCCGACGGCCTGCCGCTGGGCTTGCAGGTCATTGCCCCGCCGCGGTCGGAGTTTGCGCTGCTGCAGCTTGCCACGGCCTGGCACGAAGCGTTCGCGCCGGCGCGTACCACGTCGCCGCTATTGCGCTGAGCGATGCACGCGTGCCGTGCTTTCCCGGCACGCGCATAGCCAGTCCCACACAGAGCGCACGGCGGCGTCTTCAAGGCGCGCAGACGGCGCCACGGCCCAGAAGGCATAGCGCTGAATAACGGGCGCTGCGAACGGCTGGACGAGCGCGCCAGCCTCGAGCGCATCGCGCACCAGCGGCAGGTTCGCCAGGATCACGCCCTGCCCGGCCATTGCCGCCGACATGGCATGCCCGTCGTCGGACAGCACGATGCCCGTGTCCGTCTTGAGCGTGCGTTCAATACCGGCCGCGCGCGCCCACATCGGCCAGCCGATGGCCTGCGGCAGCGTGCGCTGCCATTCGGAATGGATGAGCGGCACGCGTGCCAGATCGTCATGCGACTGCACCTTCAGGCCTGGGTGGCAGACCGGCGCATAGGCGTCGCCAAAGAGCCGTTCGGCGACGAGTCCATTCCCCATGGCCGGCGCATCGCCATAGCGCACGGCAAGGTCTGCGCTGCCGCCATGCAGGTCGACCACGGTGTCGGACGCATGAATGCGCAGATCCACCTCCGGATGCTGCGTCGCAAATTCACCCAGCCGCGGCACCAGCCAGCGCGCAGCAAGCCCCATCGGTGCCGTGAGCGTCACGCGCTGACGCCCCGGTTGTGCCTGCGTGCCGCGAATGGAATCGATGGCCTGGGCAAACGCGTCAAAGCCGGTATTGAGCACCGGGTACAGCTGCTCGCCGGCAGCTGACAGGCGCAGCGCACGTACGTGGCGTTCGAACAGCACCACGCCGAGCGCATCTTCCAGGCGGCGGATCTGATGGCTCACGGCCGTGGGCGTGACCGACAGCTCGTCGGCAGCGCGCTTCATGCTGAGGTGGCGCGCGGTAGCTTCAAAGGCGCGCAGCGCGCTCAGGGGTGGCAGTTTTCGCATGCGCGGATTGTGTCACGGGCGCATTTCCCGCGTGGGCGGCATGGATGAATCCATGTCAGCCATCGCGCGCAAAACATGTCGTTTGTCGCGGTGCTGCGCGGTTCGTAGAGTGGGCACACCTCCACTCATCAACGATTCAACATGACCCGCCTTCTGCATCTCGATTCAAGCGCCCGGCCGGGCAGCTCCGAGACTTCACGCCATGGCTCCCACACACGTCGGCTCTCTGCGCGCTTCGTGCAGCGCTGGCTTGAGCATGCGCCCGATACGCAGGTCGTCTATCGCGACATCGGCGCCGAACCGCCGTCGCCCGTGGACGGCGGCTGGGTGCACGCCGCGTTCACGCTGCCCGCGCAGCGCGAACCGTGGATGCACGACCGCCTTGCGCAAAGCGATGCGCTGATCGACGAGTTGCTTGCCGCCGACGTGATCGTGGCCGGCGTGCCGATGTACAACTTCGGCATGCCCGCGCAGTTCAAGGCGTATATCGACAATATCGTGCGCGTGGGCCGCACGTTCGGCTTCGACCGCAGCCGCACCGGCGAGCCCTATTGGCCGCTGCTGGCCGGTCTGAACAAGCGCCTCGTCATTCTTAGCGCACGCGGCGATTTCGGCTACGGCCCCGGCCAGCGCATTGCGCACCTGAACCACGTCGAGGCCGGCGTCGCCACGGCATTCGGCTACATCGGCGTCACCGATGTGGCATCCGTCGCGATCGAATACGACGAATTTGCCGACGAGCGGTTACGCGCGTCCATCGCATCGGCTGAAAGCGAAGTTGATGCACTGGTCGCGCGTATGGCCGCCGCCGTGGAAGCGGTCTAGTCGATCAGCCGGCCGTCCGGCTCAAAAAACGGATGCGGGCCATCGAATTGCCCCACGTAGGCGAGGTGGCTCACCAAGCCTTGCCCCGGCACCCATGCGTGCACCTTGTACGCGGGCGGCTCCATGACGAAGCCGGGCGCCGCGTCCGGGTGGAGATCCAGCGCCACCTGGTGCGCGGGTGATGGGCATGTCGATGCGACGGTGCCTGCAAAGCGCACGTCAATGGAGCGATGCAGATGCCCGCAGATGATGCGCTCGACGTTGCCGGCGGCACGCACGATCTGCGCGAAGGCCGGGATGTCTTCGGGCGCGAGCGACTGCACGTCCATGTGGCCGATGCCCGTGGCGAATGGCGGGTGATGCATCGCAATAACGGTCGGGCGTTGCGTCTCGCGTGCCAGCGCTTCGGCCAGCCAATCCAGGCGCTGTACGCCCAAGCGGCCGCCAGGATGGCCGGTGTCCAGCGTATCGAGCACGATCAGGCGCACGTCGCCAATGTCGGTCCAGTATTGGAACGCGCGCGTGTCTTGCGCATCGGCCGGAACGGGCGCGAGCCAATCGGCAAAGGCTTCGCGGGCCGCGTCACGGCCATCGTGGTTGCCGAGCACCGGCAGCATGCGGATGCCCGCCACATCGAGGGGCGCCAGCACGGCGCGCAAATGGGCGTACTCCTCCGGCGCGCCGGCATCCACAAGATCGCCGGTCAGCACGATGGCGTCCGGTTTCTCCGGCTGCGCCAGAATATGCGCCACGCAGCGCGCCAAATAGGCCGCTGAATCCACGCGCCGATACGCCAGTCGCCCCGGGCGCTTGATATGAAGATCGGTGAGTTGAAGGAAATGCATTGGCATCAGGCTTGCAAGGTCAGGAGGCGGTCTGCCGGGATATCGAAGCCGACCGCATGGCCCGGCGCAAAGTGCTGGCGGCCGGGCACGTCGATGAACAGCGGCGTGGCTGACACGCCCGCCACGCGCACGCGGGTGCGGAAACCGAGAAATACCGCCGATTCGACCGTGCCCTTCAGCGCCGCCTGGGCCGGGTCGGCCAACACAGCATCTTCCGGGCGGAAGAAGATCGCATTGCCGTCGCCGGCCGGCACGCGCACGCGGCCGCCCGCGCAGACGAATGCGCCATCCTCGCGCGTGCCGTCGAGCCGGTTCATGATCCCGATGAAATCTGCCACGTGCCGGTTTGCGGGCTGGAAGTAGATTTCGCGCGGCGTGCCGATCTGCGCAATGCGGCCGGCTTCCATGACGACAATGCGATCCGCCAGCGCCATCGCCTCTTCTTGATCGTGCGTCACGTAGATGGTCGTGATGCCGAGGCTGCGCAGCAGGCGGTCCATCTCTGCGCGCACGGATTCGCGCAGCTTGGCATCGAGTGCCGTGAGCGGTTCATCAAGCAGCAGCACCCGCGGCTCGGGCGCCAGCGCGCGCGCCAGTGCCACACGTTGGCGCTGCCCGCCGGAGAGTTGATCCACACCGCGGTCTGCATACGGCGTGAGGTGCATCATCTCCAGCAGCGTGTTCGCCCGCGCGCTGATCTGCGTGTCAGACAAGCCGTTGTGCCGGCGCTGGATGCGCAGGCCGTATTCGACGTTGCCGCGCACGCTCAGGTTGGGGAACAGCGCGTAGCTCTGAAACACCATGCCGACGCGGCGGCGCTCAATCGGGCGTGCGGTGACGTCTTCGTCGCCAAAGTGCACGGTGCCGCCGGCATCCGGCGCTTCCAGGCCCGCGACGATGCGCAGCGTGGTGGTCTTGCCGCAGCCCGATGGGCCGAGCAGCACGACGGTCTCGCCGGCGGCGATGTCGAGGTCCATCGACTCCAGCACGCGTTGGCCGCCGAAGTGTTTGCCGCAGCCACGCAGCCGGATCGGCACGGGCGCGAGATGTAGAGGTTCGGTACTCATCAGGAAGCCTTTCCGTTGTTCACTCGCAGGCCGCCAAAGCGCTGCATCAGCACCAGCAGCGGCACGATCATGACGAAGAAAATCAGCGTGTAGGCGCTGGCAATCTCCAGGCGCATCGACGCATAGGTATCGGCCAGGCCGACCGGCAGGGTCTTGGTTTCGGGCGTGTGCAGCATCCAGGTCAGGTTGAATTCGCCTACCGAGAGCGTCACCACCGTCAACGCGCCGGCCAGGATGCCGGGCTGCACGTTTGGCAGCACAATCGTGCGAAAGCGCTGCCAGAACGACGCGCCCAGGCTGGCAGCGCCCTCTTCCAGCGTCTTCAGGTTCTGGCCTGCCGCCACGGCTGCGACTGAGCGCACCATGAATGGCAGCGTGAACACCACATGGCCGACGACGATGAACCACAGGCTCTCGCGAAAGCCACCAAAGCCTCCGTACGCCACGATCAGCCCGAGCGCAGTCGCCAGGCCCGGCAGCGCCACGGGCAGCGTCAGGAATTCTTCGATCAGGCGGCTCGTGCGGCTCTGGCGGCGCGCCAGCACATAGCCCGCCGGCACGCCCGCCGCGAGCACGATCACCAGCGTGCACAGCGCCACCAGCAGCGACATCCAGATCGACGTCTGATACATGTCCCACACCTGGGCGACCCAATCCAGCGTCCAACCGCTCTTGAAGCCGCGGATGTAGTTGCGTGTCAGGCCCACGGCCATCGACAGCACGACCGGGACGATCAGAAAGAGGCAGAGCAGCAGCGTGATGATCCACTGCGCAGCAGACAAGGCTCGTTTCATGCCGCCGCCCCCGCTTGTCCGCCAGCGGCCGTACGCGCAATCGCCAGCACCAGCCACGTCACCACGCCCAGCACCACCGACAGCGCCGCTGCCATCGCAATGCCCGCGTTGAGCGTGAACTCGGTATAGATCGTCATCGGCAAGACGTCGATGTCGGTGGCGAGCGTGAAGGCGGTGCCAAACGCGCCCATCGACGTGGCAAAACAGATCGCCCCCGAGGCGATAAGCGCGGGCGCCAGCCCCGGCACGAGTACATCGCGCGTGACCTGCCACGACGATGCGCCCAGCGAGCGCGCCGCTTCTTCCAGTGAACGATCGAGCTTTTCCGCCGCTGCCATGACCGTCAGCACCACGCGCGGAATCGAGAAATACAGGTAGCCGAGAAACAACCCACCGATGGAATAGGCGAAGACCCATTTCTCGCCGATGAGCTTGTGCGTGACGTCGCCCAGCAGGCCTTGGCGGCCCGCCAGCAGAATCACCATGAAGCCGACCACCACGCCTGGAAACGCCAGCGGAAACGTCAGCATGGCGGTAATCATCCGTTTGCCCGGCACGTTGTGACGCACCAGGAACAGCCCGGCGATGGTCGAGAGGACGAGCGTCGCCAGCGTGACCGCCGCCGACAGCACCACCGTCGAGAACAAGCTGCCCAGATAGCGCGACGTGGTCAGCGCGGCCGTGTATGTGGCGATCAGGCCATCGCTGCCGCTCACACGCAGCAGCGCCGCCATCGGCAGCAGCCAGAACGCGCAGAACAGTGCGACGGCCGGCGCCAGCAACGCCACCCGCCACCGTGCGGGCAATACCGCATCGTCGGGCAAGGTGGTTCGGGTGACGGTGCTCATGCTCAGCGGACCTCGTTCAGGTAGCGCGTGCCAAATGCCTGCTGGCCGGCTGCCATCTTGTTGAAGTCGACCGTCTTTGCGCGGGCGTATTCGCTGGCGGGCAGGAAGCGCGAGGCGGCTTCCTTGCTCATCGCGCCGGCGCGCACCGGGCGCAGGTAGGCGTTGGCCCACAGCGTCTGGCCTTCGTCCGACAGCACGAAATCCAGCACCTTCTTGGCGTTCTCGGCATGCGGCGCACCGGCGGTCAGGCTCATCACGTACGGCACGGCGATCGTGCCTTCCTGCGGAATCACGAATTCCACGTTGGCGTGATCCTTGTACTTGGCGCGGTAGGCGTTGAAGTCATAGTCGAGCAGGATGGGGATTTCGCCTGCCACGACGCGTGCGTAGGCCGTCTGCTTCGGCACGATCGGCGCGTTCTTCTTCAACTGCTTGAACCACTCGATGGCGGGGCTGAAGTTGTCGAGCGTGCCGCCCAGCGCCTGGTTGACCGCCACGGCGCCCACGTAGCCGACAAAGGCACTGCTCGGGTCCAGGTAGCCGACCATGCCTTTGTATTCGGGCTTGAGCAGGTCTTTCCAGGAGCGCGGCACGGGCTTGCCTTCCAATGCGTCCTTGTTGACGAAGAAGCCCAGCGTGCCGGAGTGGATCGAGAAAAATGCGCCATCCGGGTCTTTCATGCCGGCCGGAATGTCTTCCCAATGCTTGGGCTTGTAGTTGGCGACCAGACCCTTTTCCTTGGCCTGATACGCGGACGTGATGCCCAGGTAGGCGACGTCAGCCACGGGGTGCCCCTTCTCGGCCAGCATCTGCGCGATGGCCTGGCCGGAATTCTTGTTGTCGAACGGCACGGTGATGCCTGTCTTTTCTTTGATGGCCTTGATCTGGCTGGCCCAGTCAGCCCATTCGGGCGGGCAGTTGTAGCAGATGGCGACCTGCTGGCCGGCAGGCTGAGCCTGCACCGGCGCAGCCAGGGCGAATGCGCCGGCAGCCACGAGGCCGCACGCGCGCAGCCATTGAACGAGACGTTTCATCGAGACGCTCCTTGCGTATCAGACGTGAGGGAAGAAATAACGGAGAGAGCCGCTTCAGCCGGCGCACGGGCCAGCGTGCCACCCGCCAGTAGGCGATGCGGCAACGTAATCGAGGGCACGACCTCGCCAGCGATGCGGCGGGCCAGTGCCATGGCCGCGTCGGTGCCGATCCGGCGATGCGGCTGCGCCACCGTCGCCAGCGTGGGCGAAAGCCACTGCCCCATCGCCAGGCCATCGAAGCCGACCACACTCACGTCTTCTGGCACGCGCAGGCCCATCTCGCGCAGCGAGCGGATGGTGAGCAGCGCAAGGCGGTCGTTGCTGCAGAAAATGGCGGTAGGCCGTGGCGGTGCCAGCAGGCGGGCCAGCTCGGCGGGCAGCATGGCATCGGCATTGAAATCAATTTCGACGGGCGGCTGCGGCGCAATGTCGGCCGCTTCCAGCGCTTCGCGGTAGCCGTCGTGGCGCAGCGCCGCACGGTCCGACGCTGCCAGCGTGCCAGTGAGCATGCGGATCTGACGATGCCCCTGCGCGAGCAAAGCGCGAATGGCGTCGCGCGCCGCGGCTCGGTTGTCGACAGTGATGCAGCAGCGGGCAGGAATGCGCGCCTGGCCGACCGTGTCGTTGTAGACCAGCACGTAAGGCACGTGCTCGGCGTCAAGGCGATCGAGATGCGGATTGGCTGCGGCATCGGCCACGGTCAGGATCAGGCCGTCGACACGTTGCTCGAGCATGGTCTCGATGGCTTGGGCTTCACGCTCGCGGTCGTACGCGGTTGTCATGAGCATCACGCGCTGGCCCGTGATGGACGCGGCTTCCTCGATGCCCTGGATACATTCGGCAAATACGGGGTTGGCCAGCGACGGCAGCACCACGCCCAGCAAGCCTGTACGCTCGGCGCGCAACTGGCGGCCCAGCGCGTTCGGGCGGTAGTGCAGCGCATCCATGGCGGCCTGCACGCGGGCCAGCGTCGAGGCACTCACCCGCTCCGGCGTATTGACCGCTCGCGACACCGTGGCAATCGAAATGCCGGCATGCGTCGCCACGTCCTTGATGCTGCTGCCCACTGCTTGCCCCTGGAATTTGTAAACGTTTACATCCTAGGTGTGCGCAGTGACTATTTCATGACAATCGATGCTGCAGTGCAGGCGTCGCCGCAATGCAGCATCGCCAGTGTTGTGCATGGCAAAGTTACAAAGCTCGCATATGCTTCTTACGAAAATGCGCAACCGACGTGCGCCAATGTGCCCGCAACGGCATGGCCCAGTTGCTGCTGTGCTGTTCTCGCTGCCTGCCCTGGAGACCCCATGCGCGTATCGCCCGTTTTTGATGTGCCGACCACCGCCCTGCCCGCGCTGACGCAGCATTACGGCGTAGTCCGTGCCCAATCCCTGGCCTTGGCCGCGCCGCTGTCCGACGCCGACGCCACGGTCCAATCCATGGACGACGCCAGCCCCGCCAAATGGCATCTGGCCCATACGACGTGGTTTTTCGAAGAGTTCATCCTGGGCCCGAACGTACCGGGCTATCGCTCGCCGGATGCGCGCTACCGCTACCTGTTCAATTCGTACTACGAGACCGTGGGCGCGCGGCACCCGCGCCCGCGCCGGGGCATGCTCACCCGCCCGACGCTCGACGAGGTGCGTGCCTATCGCGCCCATGTCGATATGGCCATGCAGCGCTTGCTGGCCGACGGCGTAACGGATGACCTGGCTCGCTTGATTACGCTTGGCCTGCACCACGAGCAGCAGCATCAGGAGTTGCTGCTGACCGATCTGCTCCACTTGTTCTCGCAGAACCCGCTATGTCCGGCCTATGCCGACGCACCGCCCCCACGCGTGCACGCGGCTCCCGCACAACCGGGCTGGGTCGACTTCCAAGGCGGCGCCGTGCAGATCGGCAGAACTGAGTCCAATACCGAGTTCATGTTCGATTGCGAAGGCCCGCGCCACACGGTCTGGCTGGAGCCCTATGCATTGGCCACGCATCCTGTGACCAACCGCGAGTGGCTCGCCTTCATGCAGGACGGCGGTTATCGGCAGCCGACCCTGTGGCTGTCCGACGGCTGGGCATGGGTGCAGCGCGAAGGCATTGACGCCCCGCTCTACTGGCGCACCGGCACGGACGAGGCAGAAGGTTGGCAGCAGATGTCGCTGCACGGCCTGCAGCCGGTGGATCTGGATGCGCCCGTCACGCACGTCAGCTTTTATGAGGCCGACGCCTACGCCCGCTGGGCTGGCGCTCGCCTCCCGACTGAAGCCGAATGGGAGCACGCCGCAGAAGGCCAGCCCGTGCAAGGCAACTTCGCCGGACGGGGCGCGCTACGTCCGTTGCCCGACCACGGCATCGCCGAGGCGGGCAGCCTGCGTCAAATGTTCGGTGATGTGTGGGAATGGACCGCCAGCCCTTATGGCCCCTACCCGGGCTTTGAGCCGGCCGAAGGGGCCGTGGGCGAATACAACGGCAAGTTCATGAGCAGCCAGATGGTGCTGCGCGGCGGATCATGTGTGTCGCCCGAGGGGCATCTGCGGGCGACGTATCGCAACTTCTTCTATCCGCACCAACGGTGGCAGTTCACCGGGGTGCGGCTGGCGCGGCGGGCGTGATGAGCATCACATCCGGCACTGCGGCACCATTGCCGCGCCGTTTTGGCCGCGCGTCTAGCGTCTAGCGATTGCTGTCAAACAGCATGTTGGTGGGTGTGCCGATCGTATCCTGACCAGCCGGACCAGGTGCCGCTGCGTCCCGTTTGGGTGCCGGCATCGGCATTGGCGTTGGTGCATCCGGCGCGCTCGCCTTGGCAGGCTGAGGGACAGCCGCCGGGGGTGCCGCGACCGGAGCAGGCTTGCCCGCCTGTTCCGCCAGCTTGCGCCGGCGTGACTCCAGCCCCGCTGCAATTTCATCTTGGTGATACCGCTTGGCGAAGTCGATCACGTCCATCTTCTGCTGGTTGCGCAGGTTCATGTCGGCGCCTTCATCCAGCAGCAGCTTGACGGTCGTGATGTGCCCGCCCATGGCTGCCATCATCAGCGGCGTGGTCGCGTTGGGGCTTTCTGCATCGATATAGGCCGCGTGATCCAGCAGATATTTGACGATGTCGTCGTATCCGTTGGTGGCGGCGTAATGCAGCGCGGTCCAGCCGGTCTTGTTGACCTCCACGTCGTACGTTTCCACCATCAGCTTCACCATAGGCAGCAGGCCCTGGTAGGCGGCCATCATCAGCGCGTTTTCGCCGGCGGCGTTGGTGCGCTCGAAATCGATGTTCTTGGCGCGAATGAGCGCCTCGGCCACCTCGAGGTTCTTGTCCTTCAGCGCATCCACCAGCAGCGGCGTGCCATCGCGCGTCTTCAGGTTTGGGTCGATGCCCTGCGCAATGTACTTTTGCACCAGCGCCGGGCGGTTGTACTCGACGGCGTTGCGAAGATCGTCCTGCGGCGTGGCGAGTGCAACACCCGACAACGCCATCGTCAACGCGCCAGCCAATGCGATTTTGTTCATTGCTTGCTTCAAGTTATCGCGGTATCGCATTGAATAGATTGAAGAAATTATCGGTGGTAACGCCGGCAATCCGCTCCAGCGGTTCGCCGCGCAGCGTCGCCAGGAATTCGCCCACGTGGCGCACATACGCCGGCTCGTTCGTCTTGCCGCGGAACGGCACCGGCGCCAGGTACGGCGAGTCGGTCTCGATCAGCATGCGGTCCAGCGGCACCTTCTTGGCGGTTTCCTGCAGGTCCACCGCGTTCTTGAACGTCACGATGCCCGAGAAGGAGATATAGAAACCCAGGTCCAGCGCGGCCTTGGCCACGTCCCAGGTCTCAGTAAAGCAATGCATGACGCCGCCTGCGGCCTCGGCACCCTCTTCGCGCATGATGGCCAGAGTGTCCTCAGCCGAGGAGCGAGTGTGGATCACCAGCGGCTTCCCGGTCTGCTTCGACGCGCGAATATGCGTGCGAAAGCGATCGCGCTGCCATTCCATGTCGGCCACGGTACGGTCGCCCAGGCGGTAATAGTCGAGTCCGGTCTCGCCGATGCCGACCACGCGCGGGTGATCAGCGAGCGTCAGCAGACGCTCAAGCGTGGGCTCTTCAATGGATCTGCCTTCTTCAACGTCCGCTTCGGCATCTGGGTGCACGCCCACGGTGGCGTATACGTTCGGCTCCTGCTCGGCGATCTCGAGCACGCTCGGGAAATCTTCCAGCGTGACGGAAATGCACAGCGCGTGGGTGACACGGTTTTCCCGCATGCGTGTCAGCAGCTCGGGTAGGCGCGCGCGCAAGTCGGGGAAATTGATGTGGCAGTGGGAATCGACAAACATCGAATAATCAGAGAGTTACGGCACAAAATTGATGCGCCGTATCAGGAAGAAATCAGAGGGTTTGTGTCGGGCGCTGCGAGTTGATCTGCTTGCCGAGCAGCTCCTCGATCACGCGACGCAGCACACGGCACTGCTCGTCTTCGCCAAGATGCACGCCAATGCCCGGGGTCTTGGCGGGGGTGCCCACCGGGGTGATCCAGGCCACCTTGCCAGCCACCTGATACTTCTGCGGGCGATCCAGCAGCGACAGCACGAGGAAAACCTCCTCGCCAATCCGATAAGGACGCTGCGTGGGCACGAAGATACCGCCGTTCTTCAGGAACGGCATATACGCGGCATGCAGGCCGGCTTCATCCTTGATGGCTAGCGAGACGATGCCCGGGCGGGTCGGCGCGCCCGGAGCCGTGCCGGCCGCAGTGGGTGTGCCAGGGGTGACAGGAGTGCCGGGCGTACGAAGAGGTGCAGTGCTCACAGGGTGTCCAGAGAGTGCAAACGTTCAGGTGCGGGGTTCGGGTTCAGGCAGTCGGAAAGAGCTGCCGGTAATCCAGCAAAAGGCTCTCGATGACGAGCCTTGCCGCCAGCGGATGTTGCTCGGTGCGGCGCCGTTGTGGCAAGGCACGCGCGAAACGTTCCAGGCGATCCAGCGGGATGGTGTTTGCGCAACGTTGCAACGCATCGCGCTGCGCCGGAAAGTAGCGCGGACGCCCCGCCAGCCGCGCCGCCATCAGGTCAAAGACCCACCGGTGCATGGTACTGAGAACGGCCGGGACCGACAATTTTTGTAAATGATCAGCCGTGGCCAGCGCGTCCAGCTTCGCGCCCTGGGCAAGCTGTTCGAGCAAAAATTGCAGTAGCGGTCGGTCCTCGGACTCGGCGGCCGCCAGCGCGGCCAGCGGCGCATTGCCGAACTCCGCCAGCAGGCTTTGCGCATGGGGCACGCCTTGTTGCTCCAGCCACTGGCGCGCAGCCTCGGGCCGCGGCGGCTGCAGCGGAAACTGTCTGCAGCGCGACAGGATGGTCGGCAGGATACGGTCGATTCGATCCGTCACCAGCAGGAACACGGTGTTCTGCGGCGGCTCCTCCAGCGTCTTGAGCAGCGCGTTGGCGCCCTCAGTCTGCAACGCGTCGAGCGGATACAGCACAACCACCCGCAACCCGGCCCGGTGCGTACCGACCCCCACGCCTTCGATCAGGGTACGGACCTGCTCCATGCGGATGATTTTGCTCGGCGCCTTTTTCTTGCCGTCGGCGTCTTTCTCCGTCTCGGGCGCGTCTTCCATCGCTTCAGGGCGCACGAGGTGGAAATCCGGATGATTGCCCTGCGCAAACCAGTTGCAGGCCGCGCACGTACCGCAGGGTTGGCCGTCTGCGATGGGCGTATCGCACAACAGGCCTTGCGCGAAATGCATGGCGAAATCGCGTTTGCCGGTGCCGGCCTGGCCGTTGAGCAGGATCGCGTGCGGCAACTTGGCCCGCATGGCTTGCAGGCGGGTCCAGTCAGCGGATTGCCAGGGATAAAGCATCATGAATCAATGGGTTGCGTCAGATTATTGATGCAAAAACTAGTCGTGAAACCATTATTTCCGTATCCGAAATTGCCCGCAAAATCAGAGCGTTGCAAGCAGATTCTCTAAGTCTTTCTGGATATCGGTTCGCTCCCGGTTGGCATTGAGCACGACAAATCGATCCGGCTCGGCTGCCGCGCGGCGCAGGTATTCGGCGCGCGTGCGCAGGAAGAACTGCGCGGACTCGGCTTCGAACTTGTCTGGCGTCCGGGCATCGGCCAAGCGCGCGGCGGCAATCTCGGGGGCCAGATCGAACAGGATGGTCTTGGTCGGCTGCAGGCCCTGCTGCACCCAGCGCTCCAACGCCTCCAGCCGGTCGATTGCCAAGCCCCTGCCCCCGCCCTGATAGGCGAATGTGGCATCGGTGAAACGGTCGGAAATGACCCAGTCGCCAGCGTCAAGCGCGGGCTGAATCACCTCGGCGATGTGCTCGCGACGGCCGGCAAACATCAGCAGTGCTTCAGTTTCCAGGTGCATGCGCTCGTGCAGCAGCACTTCGCGCAGTCGCTCACCCAGCGGCGTGCCGCCCGGCTCACGGGTGACAACCAACTTTTTGCCCTGGGGAGCGAGCTTCGCCTGCAACTGCTGGGCAAACCACGCGAGGTGCGTGCTCTTGCCCGCGCCGTCGATACCTTCGAATGTGATGAACTTGCCGGTCATGGTTGGCCGCGCTGATATTTGTTGACGGCCCGGTTGTGGTCCGTCAGGTTGGTCGAAAACTGGCTGCTGCCGTCGCCGCGCGCCACGAAATACAGCGCATCCGACGGTGCCGGGTTCAGCGCCGCCTGCAGCGACGCCATGCCCGGCAGCGCGATCGGCGTGGGCGGCAGGCCGGTCCGCGTGTAGGTGTTGTACGGCGTGTCGGTCTGCAAGTCGCGCTTGCGCAAATTGCCGTCAAAGCTGGCACCAAGGCCATAGATGACTGTCGGATCGGTCTGCAGCAGCATGTTCTTTCGCAGCCGGTTGACGAACACGGCGGCAATCATCGAGCGCTCCAGCTTCTGGCCGGTCTCCTTCTCGATGATGGAAGCCATGGTCAGCGCTTCGTACGGCGTCTTGTACGGCAGATCCAACGAGCGTTTCGCCCAGGCGTCGTTCAGGCGCTTCTGCATCGCCTGGTAGGCGTGGCGGTATAGCTCCACATCGCTGCTGCCGCGCGCAAAAAGGTAGGTATCGGGAAAAAACAGGCCTTCCGGATTGGTTTCGGGCGCGCCAATCTTGCGCATCAGGTCTGCGTCGGACATGCCGGCCGTGTCGTGCTTGAGCGCAGGCTCTGCGTCAACCACCGCCCGCATCTGCCGCATCGACCAGCCCTCGATGACGGTGACGACGTAATGCGTCACCTCGCCACGCGCCATCTTGTCGAGAATGGACATGGGCGTCGCGCCGGTTTCCAGCGCATAACCACCGGCTTTGAGGCTCTTGGCGTTGCCCGTGGCGCGCGCCAGCACCGAAAACAACTGCGGCTGCACGCCGACGCCGGCGTTGGCAAGCTGCTTGCCGACCGAGATCACGCTCGAGTTCGGTTTGATCACCACCTCCAGCGGCGAGGCCGACAGGCTCACCGGTTGCTGGGCCCACCACACCACACCGCCTGCTGCTGCCAGCACAATCAGGATCGCCAGCAGGATCAAGCGTTTGAGAAAAGAGAACATTCTGTTGTGAATCTGCGTGCGGAGCCGGCTGACCCCGGCGATTTCCGCACTCTTGAAATCGATAGATAGGGCACAAGCTGCCCGTTAGACAGCCCAATATAATACCGGTCAATCTAAGGCGGCCCCGCACACCATGAACGATGTCTTCCACGATTTTGTCGATACGCTGAGCTTTCCCCCGCTCGATGTGCAATTTGACGCCGCCACGCGCGGCAGCGTGCTCTGCGCACCGACCGATCTTGCGCGCATCGCCGTCGAAGGCGCCGATGCGGCCGAGTTCCTGCATAACCAGCTCACCAACGCCGTTACAGGCCTTGGTTTAAACCAAGCGCGCCTGGCCGGCTATTGCTCGCCCAAGGGACGGCTGCTTGCCACGCTGCTGGTGTGGCGTCAGGCCGATACGATCGTGCTGCAGACAGACAAGGCGATCGCTCCGGCGTTGACCAAGCGTCTGTCGATGTTCGTGCTGCGCGCCAAGGCCAAGCTGCGCCCGATGGATGAGTTCATCGCCATCGGCGTCGCCGGGCCGGATGCGGCGGAAGCGCTGCGCGAGGCTGGTGCCGTGCTGCCTGAACCGGACGCCATCAACGCGGTGGCGCAGCAGCCCGCCACGGTGGGCCAGCAGTTCGGCGCGGTTGTCCGCCTGCCGGATGCTGACGGACGCCCCCGCTATCAATGGATGGTCCATGCCGAGCATTTTCAGGACGCCTGGAAGACGCTGTCGTCGCGCCTGTCGTTGGTCGGCACCGAAGTGTGGGACTGGCTGAGCCTGCAAGCAGGTGTGCCGCACATCACCCTGTCCACGCAAGAACAGTTCGTCCCGCAGATGGTCAACCTGGAGCTGCTGGGCGGCGTCGATTTCCGCAAGGGCTGCTACCCGGGGCAGGAAATCGTGGCGCGCAGCCAGTATCGCGGCACGCTCAAGCGGCGCATGCAGCGTGCGCACGTGAATGCCCCCACGTCGGCCGGAGCCGAGGTCTACAGCGCAACCGATCCGAACCAACCTTGTGGCATGGTGGTCAACGCAGCCATGGCGCCGGATGGCGGCACCGATCTGCTGGTCGAGCTGAAGCTGGACGCGCTCGACACCGTCATCCACCTGGCCACGCCGGACGGGCCTGTGCTGGCGTTGCAAAACCTGCCGTACGTCATTCCCGTTTCAGAAAACGCCTGACACCGGACTCCATCATGGCCGACCACCTGTTCGTCTACTTCCGCATCGCCGAGCATGACGCCGCCGCTGCGCTACCGCGGTGGCAACGTTGGCTCGATACCGTGGAAGAAGCGACGGGCGTGGCGGGCGCGTTGATGCGCCGTCCGGAAACACGCGACGGCCAGACCACGTGGATGGAGTCCTACAACGATGTCCCGCCCGCATTTGCTGCCACGCTGGCGGCTCTGTGGGAAACCGGCGGCCCGCGTGAATTCGTCGCGGGTGAACGCCACGCAGAGCTGTTTGTCGATCTAGAAAACAGCTGACGGCGCCCTGCCGCAATCGGCATCGCAAAAATTCGGCAGGCTGCTATGCTTGGCCGAAGCCCGCGCAACACAGGTCGTCACATTGGCCATTGGCCGTTCGTTGCGCGGCATGTTCAAAGGAAGTGCTCATGTGTTTGATTCTCACGGCCTGGCACGCCCACCCCGACTACGCACTGGTGGTGGCCGCCAACCGGGACGAATTCTATGACCGCCCTGCCGCGCCGCTTGCGTGGTGGAGCGACGCGCCCAACGTGCTGGCCGGGCGTGACATGGCCCAGGTGGTCGGTCACGCGGGTACGTGGATGGGCATGACGCGCGACGGCCGTTTTGCCGCGCTGACGAATTACCGCGCGCCGTCCGAGCGCCGGCCCGATGCGCGCTCGCGCGGGGAACTCGTCTCGAATTTCCTGGCGGCGGACGATATGTCGGTGCCCGCCTATCTCGATAGCCTCACCGCTCGCGACCGTGCATACAACGGCTACAACCTGCTGACCGCCACACGCGACGAACTCTGGTGGACGAGCAACCGCGCCGAAGCGCCGCGCAAGCTCGCGCCGGGCCTCTACGGGCTGTCCAACGCACTGCTCGATACGCCGTGGTTCAAGGTGCGGCATCGCATGGCTGCCTTTGCCGAGGCCCTGGCCGCAGATACGGGCCGGCACGGCAACGCGCTGGATGTGGCGCGCTATCTCGATCTGCTGTCGGAAACGCGTGAAGCGCCGACCGCCTCCCTACCCGCCACGGGCGTGGCGCCGGAGTGGGAGAAGCTGCTTTCTGCCGCTTTCATCCGCTCGCCGCGTTATGGCACGCGCGCCAGCACGATCGTGCGTATCCGTCACGACGGCTGCTTTGACGTGACCGAGCGCCGCTTCGACGCGGAAGGCCAGATTGGTGAGACGCGCTACCTCGGCGTGCTCGATACCGTCACGCACGCCGATACGTAGGCGGCGCGCTGCTCAGGCTGCTTCCTGCTTGGCGCTCGCGGCCTGATCTTTTGCCATGTCCATTTCGGTGACGGCGCCGCCGCCCGGGCGCAATGCCGAATGTTCGCGCTTGGACTGCACCAGCGGGTAGAACATCTGCGCCGTCCAGGGTTCGGCGCCGAACAGCACGTCATCCTGCAAGCCAATCTTTGCGGGATATTTGCGCGTGATATGCGCCGTGCCAAACAGCACATCCCAGAAAAACAGCAGATTGCCGAAGTTGCCCTTGTAGTGACCGATGCCATCGGCGTTGGTGAGCGCGTGATGCGCCCAGTGCGTGGCGGGCGTGGAAATCGTCCGCTCGACCACCCACATCAACGGGCGCAGCGCGCGGATGCGATACAGCGGTGCATCCCACGGCCAGGCGCAATGCGCGCCAACAATGACGGCCAGCTTGACGACCAGATACGCCGCATAGACGGGCCCAAAGCCCAGATACACGGCCACACCACCGATCCACAGCCCCGGCATCATCAGGTAGTAGAAAAAGTTGTTGCGGTACGTAATGCGCACGCTCATGTACGACGCGCTGTGATGCGCGCGGTGCAGCGGCCACAGCAGCGGCGTGTGCGAAGCACGGTGCCAGAGGTATTGCGTGAGGTCGTCGCCGATGAGCAGCAGCCCAGTCATCGCCCACCAAGGCAGATCCGCCCACGCGTTGTGCTGCGCCGGAATGAGCCACTTGCACAGGGCGTTGCTTCCCAAAAGCGCGATCGGCTGGGTGACGGCGACGAGGCTGATGAACATCAGCACCTCGAGCCAGGCATCGTTGGCGGTCGCTCGGCCGCGCACGTTGGCTTGGTAGCGCCGCGTCACGAACTCCATGACGGCAAATCCAAGGATGCAGGCGACGATCAGCGCGTACTCCATGTGCGAACTCATTGGTGTCTCCTCGCTTTTGTTGTGCAGACAAGCCTAGGAGTGCGCCATCAATGCGTCCAATGCATAATGAACATCTATTTAATGCACAAGACGCAACGCCATGGATTTGCGCCGCCTGAGTCACGTCGTAGCCCTTGCCGACACGCTGCACTTCGCGCGTGCCGCGCAAGCGGTGCATCTGAGCCAGCCCGCATTCAGCCGGAGCATCCAGGCGATTGAAGACGATCTGGGCATCCGCCTGTTCGATCGCGAAACCGGTGATGTACGCCCCACACCGGCCGGCGAATTCGTCATCGAACGCGCGCGGCGCCTGCTGTTCGAGGCACGCTGCCTGCAACGCGACGTTGATCTGTATCGCGACAGCCAACTTGGCGACACGGCTTTCGGTGTCGGCCCGCTGCTGACGGCGACGCTCATGCCCCAGGCACTGCAGGAATTGCGTCAACAGCATCCCCAAGTCGCACTGCGCATGGAGGTCGGCAATTGGGTGCAACTGCTGGAGAGCCTGCGCAGCGAGAACATCGAGTTCTTCGCCGCCGATGTGCGCGACATGCCGAAAGACGCCGCGCTCGATATCCAATTGATTGGCGGCCAGCCCCCTCACCTCTACGTGCGGGCCGGCCACCCCCTTGCAGCGCGCACGCACACGCTGCGTGAAGTCTGGGAATACGGCATTGCCGTACCGAAACTCCTGAGCCCGTCAAAGGTGGAGCTGGCGATGCTGCTTGGCCTGCCGGCAGGTCAGGAGGCCAGCATCGCGCTGGAGTGCGACAACTACGGCGTATTGAAGATGGTGGCACTCACAACGGATACCGTGCTGGGAGCCACGGACGCCGCCGTGCGGGAAGAGCTGGAAAGCGGCGCGCTGGTGCGGCTGACGGTGAAGGGTTGGTTATCGCCGCCATCCACGACGGGGATAGTGCGGCTGCACGGCAGAACCGCGTCGCCGGCAGCGCAGGTGGCCATCGCAGCCATTGCGAGGGCCGCCCAGGACATCAACGTGTAAGCACGCGGCGCATGGTCCGGTGCGGAATGCCGGCCTCTTCAAACTCTTCCCCCTCGGCCGTAAAGCCCGCGCGCGTGTAAAACGGCATGGCGTGGGTTTGCGCGTTCAGGATCAGTTCGGGGTAGCCAAGCGACTGAGCCTTGTCGATCAAGGCTTCCAGCACGCGCGCGCCAACGCCCGTGCCCCGCGCCTCCTTGCGCACCGCCATCCGGCCGATATGGCCGTCTGGCAGCAAGCGGCCCGTGGCAACGGCGCGCCCGGCCGTGTCGTGTGCCAGCGCGTGCCAGCACTGGTCATCCCACGCGTCCCACTCCAGTTCGACAGGCACGCCTTGTTCGGTGACAAACACGTCGTAGCGGATGGCACGGGCTTCTTCGCGCACGGCGTCCCAGCGGTCGACTTCAACACCAGCAAGCGGGCGGACAGATTCAGGGGCAGTCATGCTCAGTTCTCACACTTCAGGCTTCAGAACTTCAAAGTAGAGGATACGTTCGCGCAGCGTATCGGGAATCGGCGCGGAGGTCTGCGTGGCAGGGTCTGCACACACGTAGATGACTTCGCCGGTGACGAGATGCTCGTCTGCGCGATACATCTCGATGATAAAGCGCATGCTGGAGCGGCCCAGACGCGCCACACGGCAGCGCAGGTCCAGCTCATCGTCAAAGCGCGCGGAGGCATGATATTCGAGCGTGGATTTGACCACGTAGAAATCCACGCCAAAGGTGTCGACCACATCCACCGGATACCGCACGCCGATGCTGCGCCAGTATTCGGTGATGCAGACATCGGCGTACAGCAGGTAGTGGCCGTTGAAGACGATGCTCTGCGCATCGACTTCGGCCCAGCGCACGCGCAGGGGCGTGCTGTGGCGGAAATCCTCGATCGCCATGCGGTCTCCTTTTGTGCTTTCGTCAGGGGGATTCGGTCTCGGTGCCGAAGGCGCGGCGTAGCGCGTTGGCGGCGTCGCGGTGCGCGTCTTCGACGGCCGGCACGAAGCGCCCGATCTTGAAGAAGTCGTGAATCATGCCTTCGTACAGTTTCAGCTCGACCGGCACCTCCGCTGCGCGCAGCTTGTTGGCGTAGCCGATGCCTGCGTCACGGATTGGGTCGAAGCCCGCCACGGCAATCCACGCGGGGCACACGCCGGTGACGTCTGCGCCGTGGCCACCGGCATCCAGCGGGGCAAAACGCCAGTCGTCGCGGTCAGCGTCGCTGCGCAGGTATTGGGAGAAGAACCAGTGGATCATCTCCTGCGTGAGCAGGTAGCCCTCGGCAAACTCGCGGTGCGACGGCGTGGATTCACGCGCGGTGGTGCCCGGATAGATCAGCAGTTGCAGCACCGGCGCCAGGCCGCGGTTGCGTGCCTCGATGGCAGTCACTGCGGCCAGCGTTCCGCCCGCGCTGTCGCCGCCGAAAGCGATGCGTGCCGGGTCGGCGCCGATGGTGGCGGCTTCATCGAACACCCATTGCAGCACGTCGAATGCGTCGTTCGCTGCGGTTGGAAATTTCCACTCCGGCCCAAGCCGGTAATCCACCGACAACACCATCGCGCCCGATTTGGCCGCCAGCGACCGGCAAAGCTGGTCGTGCGTCTTGATGCTGCCCACGGTAAAACCGCCGCCGTGGAAATACACCAGTAATGGCAATGGATCTGCCCAGCTGGCTTCGCGCGCCGCGTATGTGCGAATGGGAATGACATAGCCATCGCGCGCCGTTACCGTCAGGTCGTGCACGGCTTCCAGCGGGATGGCCGGGATGTCGACAATCGGACTGCTCTTTTCGTAGGCGATCTTGGCGTCGGCTGGATCAAGTGCATTCAACGGCGGACGCTTGGCACGCGCCACCAGATCGAGTAACTGGGCGACGTGCGAGTCGAGAGACGGGTGCTGCATGAGGGCGAGAACTGAACGATCGTTCTAATTTGGCTATCATCGGAGTATCCATTGAACCACGCCCGCACGGCAAGACGGGCGACGCAGACAAACACCCTCCGGAGACAGCATGGCCCTCATCTTCTACCTCACCCACGTCCACCTTGGTTTTGGCACCGTCAACGAACTGAAAAGCGAATGCGCACGCGTCGGCATCCGCCGGCCGATGATCGTGACCGACAAGGGCGTGGCTGCCGCCGGTCTTGCACAGCGCGCAATTGACGCCACGGGCGGCCTGCCCGTCACCGTGTTCGACGAGACGCCTTCCAACCCGACCGAGGCGATGGTGCTCAAGGCCACCGCGCAATACAAAGACGCCGGTTGCGACGGGCTGATCGCCATCGGCGGTGGTTCGTCGATCGATTTGGCCAAGGGGATTGCGATTGCGGCCACGCACCCCGAGCCGCTCACCACCTACGCGACCATCGAGGGCGGCAGCACGAAGATCACCGAAGCGGCGGCGCCGTTGATAGCGATCCCCACCACGGCCGGTACCGGTAGCGAGGTGGCACGTGGCGCGATCATCATCCTGGAAGACGGCCGCAAGCTCGGCTTCCACTCGTGGCACCTGCTGCCCAAGTCAGCCATCTGCGACGCGGAACTGACACTGGGTCTGCCGCCTGCGTTGACGGCCGCCACCGGCATGGACGCGATTGCGCATTGCATCGAGACCTTCCTCGCGCCGGCGTTCAACCCGCCTGCGGACGGCATTGCGCTGGATGGCCTCGAGCGTGCGTGGGCCAACATCGAGCGCGCCACGCGCGATGGCGCTGACCGCGATGCGCGGCTGAACATGATGAGCGCATCGATGCAGGGCGCGATGGCGTTTCAGAAGGGGCTGGGGTGCGTGCATTCGTTGTCGCACCCGCTCGGCGGCGTCAAAGTCGATGGCAAAACGGGGCTGCATCACGGCACGCTGAATGCGGTGGTGTTGCCGGCCGTGCTGCGCTTCAACGAAACGGCCGAGACGGTGGTGCGCGACAACCGCTACGCCCGCATGCGCCGCGTGATGAACCTGCCGGCGGGCGCTGACCTCGCCCAGGCCGTGCACGACCTGACGGCACGCCTCGGCCTGCCGACCGGCCTGCGCCAGATGGGCGTGCCCGAAGATGCGCTGGAACATGTCGTGGAAGGCGCCCTGCTCGACCACTGCCACAAGACCAACCCGCGCATTGCCACGGCGGACGACTACCGCCGCATGCTGGCAGAGTCGATGTAACTAACGCAGGCTCTCAGGAAACGAACGACCGGATCAGCGCGGTAATGCGCTCCGGTTGTTCGTGCACGACCCAGTGCGTGCCGTCGGGAATGCGCTCCAGGCGCATGTCGGGAATGAAACGCTCCAGCCCATTGAGCAGGCTTTTCGGCAGCGCCATGTCCATCTCGCCCCAGATCACGAGCGTAGGCACTTTCACGACAAACGCCTCGGGCGGCATCTGGTCGATGCGCAACGGCGCAACGCCCTCAGTAGGCGGATGCAACGGTGAGGCACGGTAGTAGTTCACGCCACCGGTCAGGCCGTGGGAGCCGCCCTCACCCGGCTGGCTCCAGGCAGCGTGATAGCGCGCTCGCACCTCGGGCGTGAACCAATCCGCCACCGGCTGCCCCATGCCGTGGAAGAAACCTTCGAGCTTTTCAAAGTCATTTGCGGCCAGCGCGTCTTCCGAACCCGGCTGGCGCAACCAGTTCATATACGCCGATGAGGCTTGCTGCGCCGGATCACTCAGCAGCGCATTCGCAAACACCCACGGATGCGGCGAATTGACGATCACCAACCGCTCGACCGCCTCCGGATGCTGGATGGCAAGGTTCCAGCAGATCGCCCCGCCCCAATCGTGCGCCACCACGATAGCGCGCTCGTAGCCCAGCGCCGTGATGAACTGCGTCAGATCCTGCACCAGGAACTTCGGACGATACGCATCCACCACCGCCGGCTTGCTCGACAGGTTGTAGCCGCGCATGTCGGGCGCAACGGCAAAGTGCGTGTCGCCAAATGCAGCAAGCTGCGCTTCCCACTCGTACCAGAACTCCGGAAAGCCGTGAACGAACAGCATCAGCGGCGCGCCACGTTTGCCGGCGCTGGCGTAATGCAGCCGCGTGCCGTTGGGCAGATCGGCGAATTGCGATTCCGTGATGGCGGCAGCCGTTGCAGTGTTCATGGCGATCTCGGAGTAGTGGCAGTCGTAGAGGTGGAATTACCCGCGCAGCGCATCGACCAGACGCGCACGCACGTCGGGCTTGCCTTCAAACGGATCAGACGGATTGCGCTGCGAGATGATGTCTTCAAAGCGATGCTGCACAGGCGCCAGCGCATGCGGGTGCGAATAGATATAGAAGCCCGCGTTGCGGATCGCGTCGAAGGTCATCTGGCCGACTTGCTCGGCGGTGACCTTGCCGGAACTGACAGCCTTTTCCGACATGGCTCGTGACACCAACTGCGACTTGGTGGGCGGCGCCGTGTTGGCCAGATCCTGCGGGCGGTTGCGATCAGACTGCGTAATGCCGGTCGGCACAAAGTACGGGCACAGCACCGAGCAATGGATCTGCTCGGTCACCAGGCTCAAGTCTTGATACAGCGATTCGGACAACGCCACCACTGCATGCTTGGACACGTTATAGATGCCCATGGCCGGCGCATTCAGCAGCCCCGCCATCGACGCCGTATTGACGATATGGCCCTCGTATGACGGATCTTTCTTGGCGGCTTCCAGCATCAGCGGCGTGAAGATGCGCACCCCGTGGATGACGCCGTGCAGGTTCACGCCGAGCACCCAATCCCAGTCGCGCTCGGTGTTCTCCCAGATGAGGCCACCGGCTCCCACGCCGGCGTTGTTGAACAGCAGATTGACCTTGCCGAACGCCTGGATGGCGGCATCGGCCAGGGCCTGCATCTCTTCTACCTTCGACACGTCGACGCGCAGGCCAATCACTTCCACGCCCTGGGCCGAGAATTCGGCCACGGCGGCATCCAGCGCATCCTGCTGGATATCGGCCAGCACCAGCTTCATGCCCAACCCGGCACCGATCTTGGCGAACTCCTTGCCGAAACCCGACGCACCGCCCGTGATGACGGCCACACCGCCTGCGAATTGCTTCATACGTGTCTCACTGATGTCGTTGTAGTAGGAAAGGCGATCGAGATGGCAAAGCCGTGTCAGCCTGCCACCCCAACCTTGCGCACGGCATAACCGACGCGCGGAAAATGCACCACCACCTGGCCGACGCGCGGGTCTTCGCGCAGCACGCCGACGCTGTCGCGTGTGGAGACCACGAGGTCCCCTTCGACGGGATCCACGCCGTAGTCAACCGCGGCCACCGTCACGCGCGTGCCCTTGGGCAAGCCGTGGCTGTCGTCGAAGGTGGCGTTCGTTTCAGTCAGCGCGCGCGGTGTGGCGGCCTTGGCAATGTCCAATGCTTCGGCAGGCGTCATCGGTTGCGCTTGCGAGTGGCCGAACGCCGCAACGCGATGCATCCAGGCAACGGCTTCCGGGTGCGCATCAAGAATGCCGGCCACTGCCGTTGCACGGCGAATGAACCACAGGCAGTGGTAGACAGAAAAGTCGGCCACGGTCGGCTGCTCGCCAAACAGGAAGATGCGTTCGCCTGTCGCAAACTGCCGCTCCAGCTGGGCGAGGAACACCTGCAGCGTGGAAGTGGCTTCCGGCAGCGGCGTGCGCAAGCCGGTGCCGCCCACGCGCATCGCCTTGCGGTCTTCCACGAAGGCTTTGACGAAGGCTTCCGGCGCATCACCGAACAAGCTCTGGAAGCCCGCCGGCTGCGTCACGAAAGTTGCAGTAGCCCAGAACAGCGTCGTGTCGGCCCACTGCGCCATCGAAAACACCGCTGCGGCATGGTCTGCGGGATACAGCGTCGGCGCGGGGTGAATCGATTCCAGCACCTGCGCGATCAGCGCGGTATCGCAATAGATATCCGCGCCGATCTGCAGAAACGGCGTGCGCCGGTAGCCACCGGTGAGCGGCATCACGTCCGGCTTGGGCAGGATCACGGGCACCGTGACGGACTTCCACGGCTGGTCCTTGTAGCCAAGGATCAAACGCACCTTCTCTGAAAACGGCGAGGTGGCGTAGTGATGCAGGATCAAGTCCGTCATGCGTGCTCCAGAAATTTGCAAATCCGATCAGTCAAGCAGATCGGGTTGTTCTTTGACGATGCGCGCGTACAGCGGCTGGAACTGGAACCACCCCGCCTGCGCCGACCCGACGATGGAATACGCCTGACGGGCAGCGGCATCGGAAATCGTGCGCGGTGCGTCGCCAGTGCGCGCAGCGGCGGCTTCGGCCAGCAACTGCACCTGGCAGGAGCGCTCCATCGTGATGAACCACCATGCTGCTTCGTCGACCGTCTTGCCGACCGTCAGCAGACCGTGGTTCTGCAGGATGGCAGCCTTGTTGTCGCCCAGCGCCTCAGCAATGCGCTGGCCTTCGTCCAGCTCGACCACCACACCGCCGAAATCGTCGTACAACGCGTGGTCGCCATAGAAGGCGCATACGTCCTGCGTGAGGGGATCGAGCTTGCGGCCGAGCGTCGACCACGCGCGGCCGTACGTGCTGTGCGAGTGCGCAGCGGCCACCGCATCGGGCCGTGCCTGATGCACGCGCGAGTGAATCGCAAACGCGGCGGCGTTGACCGGGTAATCGCCTTCCACCACGTTGCCGTGGTGATCGCAGCGAATCAGGTTCGACACCGTCACCTGGCTGAAATGCACGCCGAATGGGTTCACCCAGAAGCTGTCCTGGTGTTCCGGATCGCGCGCCGTGATGTGCCCAGCCACGCCTTCGTCGAAACCGAATTTGGAGAACAAGCGAAACGCTGCAGCCAGGCGCTGTTTGCGGTGCAGGCGCTCTTCGGCCACGGTGGCAAATTGCGGCGGACGCGGCAGGTTGCGATAGCGGGCAGCGGCCTCGGGGCTGAGGCTGGCGGCCATGCTGTCGGGCCGCTTGGCTTGCGTGGTTTCAGGTGCGTTCATGGTGTCTCCTTGACGCGTTCGTTGTGGGTGGGGCCATTCTGTGGCGGCCCTCGCCCGGCGGACTGTCAAGCGATTGACAGTCCGCATGCGGCTCAACTCAAACTAGCTTGACGAGTTGCTTGCCGAAGTTCTTGCCCTTGAGCAGGCCCATGAACGCTTCCGGTGCGCTCGCTAGGCCGTCTGCCACGCTCTCGCGGAACTTCAGCTTGCCCTGCGCCACGAAACCGCCCAGCTCGCGCAGTGCTTCCGGCCACACGTCCATGTGTTCCGAGACGATGAAGCCCTCGATGGTCAGGCGCGACACCAGGATCAATTGCGGGTTCTGCAGCGGCAGCGGCTGGCCGTCGTAGCCGGCGATCATGCCGCACATGGCGATGCGGCCGAATGCGTTCATGCGCGACAGCACGGCATCCAGGATCGAGCCACCGACGTTCTCGAAGTACGAATCGATGCCATCGGGCGTAGCCTCTTTGAGCATCTTGTACAGCTCCTTCGGATCCTTGGCGGCCTTGTAGTCGATGCAGTCATCAAAGCCCAGCTCGTTGACCACGTAATCGCACTTGTCCTTGCCGCCGGCAAAGCCCACGGCGCGGCAGCCCTTGAGCTTGGCAAGCTGCCCCACCACGCTGCCCACCGCGCCCGAAGCGGCGCTCACCGCCACGGTTTGCCCGGGCTTGGGCAGCATGATCTTGTTCAGGCCATACCACGCCGTCACGCCCGGCATACCCACTGAACCGAGATACGCCGACAGCGGAATGTGGCGCGTATCCACCTTCTGGATGCCACGGCCGTCCGACACGCCCATTTCTTGCCAGCCGAACATGCCAACGACGTTGTCGCCCACGGCAAACGACGGGTTCTTGGACGCTTCCACCACGCCAACGGTGCCGCCGATCATCACTTCATCAAGCGGCTGCGGCTCCGCATACGACTTGCTGTCATTCATGCGGCCGCGCATGTACGGATCGAGCGACAGGAAATGGTTGCGCACCAGCACTTGGCCGTCCTGCAGTTCCGGCACGTCCACCGTCTCCAGGCGGAAGTTGTCGGGCGTCACGGCCCCTTGCGGGCGCGAAGCCAAAACGATGCGCTGATAGGTCTTCGACATGAAAAACGCTCCTGAATATCGGATATCGGTGTTGGTTCGAGGTGTTACTTGTGTTGCATGAAGTACTCGGCCAGCGCCGCATATGCGCGATGCGTGACCGGATCATTGGCAGCATTGGCGGCGATCGGGTGCGAGGCATAGCGCACGATCGTCATCTGGGCCACTGGATCAATATAGATGCGCTGGCCATGGATGCCGCGCGCTTCGAACGTGTGGTGTTCGTTGCTCGAAACCCACCACATGTTGCGATACGAATAGCCCGGCAGCGTCGTGTAGCCTGCCTTGGCAAACTTGGCCGGGTCGCCGCCGCGGCGGATGTCGTCGATCACGCTCTTGGGCAGGATCTGCTTGCCGTTGAAGCGGCCGTCGTTGCGGATCATCTCGCCAAAACGGGCCAGATCGCGCAGCGTGGTGTTCAGCCCGCCGCCGCCCGATTCCGTACCGATGCTGTCGACCGAAAAGTACGCATCGTCCTGCGCACCCATCGGTTGCCAGATGCGCTCGGACAGCAGCGCCGCCAGCGATTTGTTCGACGCACGGCGCACGATCCACGCCAGTGTTTCAGCGTTGACGGTCTTGTACGAAAACTCTGCGTCGTGCTCGCCTTCCTTGCGCAGCGTCGTCAGGTAATCGTAGAAATTGTCGGGGCCTTTGTAGCCGGCCGGACGCGGCAGCATGCCGCCGGCGCGGGCGTACGCCCAGACATCGGCGTTCGGGTCGGCATAGTTTTCGGAGTAATGCACGCCCACGGTCATATCCATGACCTGGCGCACGGTGGCGTCGCCGTAGGCGGTGTCCTTCAGTTCCGGCACGTACTGCGTAACGGGTGCGGCCGAATCAAGCTTGCCGTCGGCCACCAGCATGGCGGCCAGGGTGCCGACAAACGATTTCGTGACCGACATGGCAATGTGCTGCGTATGCGCATCGAGCGCGCCAAAGTAGCGCTCGTAGACCACCTTGCCCTTGTGCATGACGAGGATGCCGTCGGTGTAGGTCAGCTTGAGCGCTTCGGCAAACGTGCGGCGCGTGCCGTTCGGATCGGTAAACAGCACGCCGCTGATGTCACGCTCTGCGCGCGGCAGCTTGCTGACAGGACCGTCGCCGTGCCACACCACGCGCGTCGGCACAAACTCGCGCACGTGGCTGTAGCCATAGCGCGTGCGCGGGAACATGTTGCCCGCCAGATCAAAGCGGACGATGCGATCGGGCTGCGGCGGGAAGCCTTGCATCCAGCCCATCTTGTTCGGATCAGATTCGTCCGCCGTGAGCGGCTTCTGCATCGGCGGATTGGGCGCCGGCGGCGGCTGCACGGCGGTCGATGCACTGGCGGCTGGTGCGTCAACCGGCGCGGAGTTGGAGGCGCATCCTTCCAGGGTCATGGTTAGTCCAGTGCAGCAAAGCAGAGTGATGGCAAGGGCAGACGCCGTCCGCCGCGCAGGTTGTTGCATGGGTTGTCTCCGTGGTTGCTCTTCTTGTGTGTCGGACGCTGTCCGGTGTGCAACTGGGTACTGCAACTGCGGTGTTGCCTGGTCAGCCGTCCGCGCCGGGTTCGGAGGTGCGCGGCGGCGGCATACGTTTGACGAACTTGAAGGTGCCTGAACTGCGCGCGACCAGCTTGTCATCTGCGTCGCGCACCTCGCCTTCGCAGAACGCCATGGTGGTGGACTGATGCACGCAACGCGCGCTCGCCTTGAGCGTGCCGCGCCCGGGCTGCATGAACGCCGTCTTCATCTCGATTGTCACCACGCCGCGGCCATGCACGTCGGCCGAGCGCCCGGCCATGGCCATGGCGACGTCGAGCATCGTCATGGTCACACCGCCGTGGGCCATTTCCCAGCTGTTCATGTGCTGCGCTTCGAGGGCGAGTTCGACCACGCCCTCGCCGTCGGCCACCTTCAGGCAGCGCATGCCGAGAAGCTTGAGGAAAGGGATGTCGATCGGAAAACCGTTGTTGTCTGCGTTCATGCTGCGTCAGAAAGAGTGAGAAGCAGCCGAAATTAGACCACGCTCACGCCGCCGTCGACGGCGAGGATCTGGCCAGTGATGTGCTTGGAGGCATCCGACGCGAACAGCGCGGCCACGCCCTTTAGGTCTTCGTCGTCGCCAATGCGGTGCAGCGGGGATTTCTCGGTCAGCTTGTCCACACCGAGCTTTTCCAGCGAGCCGCGCGTCATCTTCGATGGGAAGAAGCCCGGCGCAATCGCGTTGACGGTGATGTTGTGCTCGCCCCACTCGCCGGCAAGCGCGCGCGTGAAGTTGACCACCGCGCCCTTGCTGGTGTTGTAGGCAATCGTGTCCAGCGAGCCCGGCGGATTGCCCTTCAGGCCCGCAATCGACGCCACGTTGACGATCTTTCCGTACTTGCGCGGGATCATCGAGCGCTTGCCGATCTGCTGCGTGAGCAGGAACAGGCCGCGGATGTTCAGGTTCATCACCTTGTCCCAGGCTTCGACCGGGTGATCTTCCGCCGGCGAGCCCCACGTTGCGCCCGCGTTGTTGACGAGGATGTCGATATGGCCGAGCTTGGCCAGCGCCTCGTCGGCCAGGCGCTGGATGTCGGCTTCGATGGCGCCGTCGGCGGCAATCCAGTCGGCTTCGATACCGAGCGACTTGAGGTGCGCCTGCGCTTCCTTCAGTTCATCGGCCTTGCGGGCAGATAGAACGATGCGCGCGCCCTGCTCGCCCAGTGCTTCTGCAATCTGCAGGCCAAGCCCGCGTGAGCCGCCCGTGATGAGCGCCGTCTTACCGGAAAGATCAAACAGATGCTTGAGCGTACCCATGGTGTCTCCTGTGTCTCGTTGTCGTTGTGAGATTGCCGTCAGAACCAGGCGTCCTGCATGTCCAGCGTGGTCGTGTCGAGCGAGCCCAGCAGCACGATCTGCGGGTCGATCTTCGGCAGTTCCCACTGGAAGAAGTAGCGTGCGGCCTGCAGCTTGCCGCGGTAGAAATCGGCGTCTTCGCCCTGCGCGTTCGGCAGCGCCTTTGCGGCAGACAGGGCCTGTTCCAGCCAGATCCACGCGACAACAACATGGCCGAACGCTTCCAGATAGACGGAGGCATTCGCCAGCGTCACGCGCGGGTCGCCAGCGGCCCACAGCGTTTGCGTAACCTTGGCCAATTTCTGCGTGGCCATGCCGAGCGCGCGGCCATAGCCGACCAGCGTTTCATCGTCGGTTTCCAGCGCGCGGCCGACGGTGGCCTGAACGCGCTCACCCAGCGCGGCGAAGGCAGCGCCATCTTGCATGACGACCTTGCGGCCCAGCAGATCCAGGCCCTGGATGCCGTGCGTGCCCTCGTGGATCGGGTTCAGCCGGTTGTCGCGGTAGAACTGTTCGACGTTGTATTCGCGCGTGTAGCCGTAACCGCCGTGCACCTGGATCGCCAGGCTGTTGGCCTCCAGGCACCACTGCGACGGCCAGCTCTTGGCAATCGGCGTGAGGATGTCGAGCAGCAGGCCGAGTTTGGCGCGCTTGGCCGCGTCGGTTTCTCCGCGCTCTTCATCGACGAGCTTGGCGCAATACAGGTTCAGGCCCAGCGCGCCTTCCACGTAGGCCTTTTGTGCGAGCAGCATGCGACGCACGTCGGCGTGATCGACGATGCGGATTTGCGCAGACGCTGGATCCTTGCCCGACGGCCCGACCGGACGGCCCTGCGGACGATTGCGCGCGTAGTCCACCGCATGCAGGTAACCCGTGTAGCCAAGCATCGTTGCGCCCATGCCAACGCCGATGCGCGCCTCGTTCATCATGTGGAACATGCACGCGAGGCCCTTGTGCGGCTCGCCGACGAGGTAACCGATGGCACCGGCGCGCGGCTGCCCGTCTGCACCCTTCGGGCGGAACTGCGTACCCTCGCCAAAGTTCAGCAGGCAGTTGGTCGTGCCGCGATAGCCCATCTTGTGGTTCAAACCAGCCAGCACCACGTCATTGCGCTCGCCGAGCGAGCCATCGGCATTGACGAGAAACTTTGGAACGATGAAGAGCGAAATGCCCTTCACACCGGGAATCAGCTTGCCGTCCGGGCCGGGAATCTTCGCCAGCACAAGGTGGACGATGTTTTCGGACAGCTCGTGTTCACCGGCGGAAATCCACATCTTGTTGCCGGTCAGGCGATATTGCGCGCCAAGCGGCGACTCGCCTTCGTATTCGGCCCGTGTGACGACGTCCGACAGCGAGGAGCCCGCCTGCGGCTCCGACAGGCACATCGTGCCGTAGAAGCGGCCTTCCATCTCGGGCTGCACGAACGTCTCGATTTGCGCGGGCGTGCCGTGCGCGAGCAGCAGATTCGCGTTGCCGATGGTGAGGAACGGGTATGAGCTGGTGCCGACGTTGGCGGCCTTGAAGAAGCCGAAGCCGGCTTTCTCGACCACGGTGGGCAGTTGCATGCCGCCGCGTTCAAAGTCCTGCCCAGCAGCCATCAGGCCCGCTTTGTTGAAGGCGTCCAGCGCTGCCTTGACCTCGGGAATGATGTGGACCTTGGTGCCGTCGAAGTGCGGTTCTTCTTGGTCGTTTTTCTTGTTATGCGGAGCAAACAGATCCGTTGCGATGCGCTCGCAGGTGTCGAGTGCGGCGTCGAAGGTTTCGCGGGAGTGGTCTGCGTAACGCGGAATGCGCGTGAGCGATTCGACGTTGAGCCATTCGTAGAGCAGGAAGCTGAGGTCGCGGCGAGATAGCAGTTTCGAGGACATGATGTTGGTGCATCCTGTGTTTCGTCCCCTGCCGGGGCCGACTCACTTTCTTTGTCTTGCCAAAGAAAGTAAGCAAAGAAAGGCGCGCCCGAGATGGCGAAAGATTCCTTGAATTTCCGTAACCGGGCGGAGAAGGACCGAAGCTCGCTGCGCTCAGACAGCGGTCCTTCTTTTTTCCGCCCGCTTACAGAAATTCAAGGCGCCATCAAGGGCAAGAACAGCAACGGCCAAACCGTCTGGGTGCATGGGCTGGCGATCAAGCCAGCTCTGGCACAAACAAAACAGGCTCCCGTTTTCATGCGGGAGCCTGTCTGTTTAGAGCACCTCGAACAGGCCGGCTGCGCCTTGGCCGCCGCCGATGCACATGGTCACGACCACGTACTTGACGCCGCGGCGCTTACCTTCGATCAGCGCGTGGCCGACCAGGCGTGCGCCCGACACGCCATACGGGTGGCCCACGGCGATGGCGCCGCCGTTGACGTTCAGGCGGTCCATCGGAATGCCCAGCTTGTCAGCGCAGTACAGCACCTGCACGGCAAACGCTTCGTTCAGCTCCCACAGGCCGATGTCTTCGACCTTCAGACCTGCCTTCTTCAGCAGCTTGGGCACGGCAAAGACGGGGCCGATGCCCATTTCGTCCGGCTCGCAACCTGCCACGGCAAAGCCTCGGAACACGCCCAGCGGCTGCAGGCCCTTGGCGGCTGCCACCTTGCCATTCATCACCACAGCGGCGGATGCGCCGTCGGAGAACTGGCTGGCATTGCCAGCAGTGACCACGCCGCCCGGCACGGCGGAGCGAATTTTTGCCACGCCTTCAAGCGTCGTGTCGGGGCGAATCCCTTCGTCGGCGGCGATCGTGACTTCGCGCGTCATGAGCTGGCCGGTCTTGGCATCGGCCACGCCCATCACGGTCGTCATCGGGACGATTTCGTCGTTGAACTTGCCGGCAGCAGCAGCGGCGGCGGCGCGCTGCTGGCTTTGCACGCCGTACTCGTCCATGCGCTCCTTGGCGATGTTGTAGCGCTTGGCGACGTTCTCGGCGGTCTGGAGCATGTTCCAGTAGATTTCCGGCTTGTGCTTGGTGAGCCAGCCTTCGGTCATCATGTGGCGGTTCATCTCCTGCTGCACGCACGAGATGGATTCCACGCCGCCGGCCACGAAGATGTCGCCTTCATCGGCAATCACGCGCTGTGCGGCCATGGCGATGGTCTGCAGGCCCGACGAGCAGAAGCGATTGACGGTCGCGCCCGGCACCGTCACGGGGCAGCCGGCACGCAGGGCAATCTGGCGAGCGATGTTGGCGCCCGTGGCGCCTTCCGGGTTCGCACAGCCCATCAGGATGTCTTCCACTTCGCCCGGTTCAATCTTGGCGCGCTCAATAGCGTGCTGAACAGCGTGGCCGCCCAGCGTAGCGCCGTGCGTCATGTTGAAGGCGCCCTTCCAGCTCTTGGCCAGGCCGGTACGTGCGGTGGAAACGATGACTGCTTCGGTCATGGTGTTGCTCCTCGTATCTGGTGGCGGGCGCACCGCATCGGCAGGCGCCCGGTATCTCTGTTATCCGTTCAAAACGTCCGGCGACTGCAACCGCGCGATGCCCGTATCCGTCATGTGCTGCCAGGCCTGCGCAAGCGATCCATTCAGATCGATGGCGCGACAGGCATCTTCAATGACAGCCACTTCCAGCCCCGCCGCCCGTGCATCCAACGCCGACCACGCCACGCAAAAATCGGTGGCCAGCCCGACGCAGAACACGCGCTTGATTCCAAGCTCGCGCAGATAGCCCAGCAGGCCGGTCGGCGTCTTGCGATCCGCTTCAAAGAATGCGGAGTAGCTGTCGATGTGCGGGTGATAGCCCTTGCGGACGATCAACTGCGCGTGCGGCACGTCCAGCCCATCGGCAAGCGCTGCGCCGCTGCTGTGCTGAACGCAGTGCACCGGCCACAGCACCTGGGCGCCATACGGCAAATCGATCATGCCGAATGGTTCCGTGCCGGGATGGTTGGCCGCGAACGACACGTGCTCGCGTGGGTGCCAATCCTGCGTCAGCACGGTACGACCAACGGGCCCGAATGCCTTGGCGAGCCGGTTGACGACCGGAATGACCTGGTCGCCGTCCGGCACAGCCAGCGCACCGCCGGGCAGAAAATCGTTCTGCACGTCGATGATCAGCAGGCAATCGGTGGGCGTAAGTTGCATGGCGGTTGCTTAGTCGCTTAGTTGCTTGGTCGGTTAGCCGCGCATCAGCCGTTAAAGCCCTTGCCTTCGTCGGCCAGCTTCTGCAGCAGCGGCGCCGGCTTCCACGCTTCACCGTGGTAGCCCTTGCTGTAGCGGTGCATGGCTTGCGCAACGTTGTACAGGCCGACGGTATCTGCGTAGAGCATCGGGCCACCGCGGAACAGCGGGAAGCCGTAGCCAGTCAGGTAGACCATGTCGATGTCGGAAGCCTTGGAGGCAATGCCCTCTTCCAGGATCTTGGCGCCTTCGTTGACCAGCGCGAACACCAGGCGCTCGACAATTTCTTCGTCCGAAATCTTGCGGCGGGTGATGCCCAGATCCTTCGAGTGCTGGACGATCATGTCGTTGACCTGCTGGTTCGGATACGGCTTGCGGTCGCCCGCCTTGTAGTCGTACCAGCCACCGCCGGTCTTCTGGCCGAAACGGCCCATCTCGCACAGCAGATCGGCGGTCTTCGAATAGACGATGTCCGGTTTGTCTACGGCGCGACGCTTGCGGATGGCCCAGCCGATGTCGTTGCCGGCCAGGTCGCCCATACGGAACGGGCCCATCGCAAAGCCAAACTTCTCGATGGCCTTATCGACCTGCTCCGGTAGCGCGCCTTCGTCGAGCAGATAGCCGGCCTGGCGGCTGTATTGCTCGATCATGCGGTTGCCGATGAAGCCGTCACACACGCCGGACACGACGGCCGTCTTCTTGATGGCCTTGGCCAGCTTCATAACGGTAGCCAGCACGTCCTTGGCGGTCTCTTTGCCGCGAACGACTTCCAGCAGCTTCATCACGTTGGCCGGGCTGAAGAAGTGCATGCCGACCACGTCTTGCGGGCGCTTGGTGAAGCTGGCGATCTTGTCGACATCCAGCGTGGAGGTGTTCGACGCCAGGATCGCGCCCTGCTTGACGACTTCGTCCAGCTTCTTGAACACGACTTCCTTGACGCCCATTTCTTCGAACACGGCCTCGATGACGAGGTCGGCGTCCTTGATGTCGTCGTAGGAAAGCGTCGGGGTCAGCAGGGCCATGCGCTGCTCGACCTTCTCTTGCGTGAGCTTGCCCTTCTTGGCGCTGTTCTCGTAGTTCTTGCGGATGGTGGCGACGCCGCGGTCCAACGCTTCCTGCTTGGTTTCCAGCATCGTGACCGGAATGCCTGCGTTCAGGAAGTTCATCGAGATACCGCCACCCATCGTGCCGGCGCCGATCACGGCGACCTTCTCCACCTTGCGCACCGGCGTGTCTTCCGGCACATCGGGGATCTTGCTCGCAGCGCGTTCGCCAAAGAAAGCGTGGCGCAGCGCGCGCGATTCCGACGTATTCACCAGTTCGATGAACAAGTCGCGCTCAAACTTGATGCCGTCGTCAAAGCGCTTTTCCACGGCGGCCTGCACGGCGTCGACGCACTTGCCCGGCGCCGGGAAGTTCTTTGCAACTGCCGCCACAGTGTTACGGGCAAATTGCAGGAAGCCTTGCGGGTTGTCGTGCTCGACCTTGCGATCGCGCAGCTTCGGCAGCTTGCCTTCGGCAGCGGCCTTCAGGGCGAAATCGATGGCGCCGGCCATCAGGTCGCCTTCGATCATCTGATCGAACAGGCCGCTCTTGGCCAGCTTTTCCGACGGGATGGCGTTGCCGGACACAATCATGTTCAAGGCCGGTTCCAGGCCGATGGCGCGCGGCAGACGCTGCGTGCCGCCTGCGCCCGGCAGGATACCCAGCTTGACTTCGGGCAGCGCGATCTGCGCGCCCGGTGCTGCCACACGGTAGTGACAGCCCATCGCCAGTTCCAGCCCGCCGCCCATTGCCACCGAATGGATGGCCGCCACGACCGGCTTGTTGCTTGACTCAACGGCTTTGATGACGGCGTGCAGCGTCGGCTCTTGCGTCGCCTTGGGCGTGTTGAATTCGCGGATATCGGCGCCGCCCGAGAAGGCTTTGCCCGCACCGGTGATCACGATGGCCTTGACGTTGACGTCGTCGCCAGCTTTGACCATGCCTTCGACAATACCCAGGCGTGTGGAGTGGCCAAGGCCGTTGACGGGCGGGTTGCTGAGCGTGATGACGGCAACGCCGTCCTGGACCTTGTACTCCGCAGTCATGCTGGTTCCTTTGGTGATGCGAGGGCCGGCAGATCAGGCGCACCGTGCCTCGCGGTTGAACTGTCTCTCAACTATCGTTTTTTTAACGCGCGGTAAGGCCGCGACTCGACACAGAATACACAAAATAGCACGGTCGTTCAATTTTTATTTTTGCGCTGCACGGCGCCGTCTGGCGGGCGATGCGGCACGGCCCGGCAGGGTTCAAACGCGTGTGCTGCAGCATGGATTTTTTGCCCGCTACGTGACGGTTTTGATAGAGTCGCGCATTTCGTTCGCCGGACGCCCACCAGGCGCGGGGACGTCTCGTCACATTTCGTCGATTTGATTCGCGATCCGAGCAAAATCGACCACTCTGTATCCATGTCAGAACACGCTACCCCGTCCTCAGAGACGCCGGGCTTGCGCCGCACCTTGCGCGCGCGCCATCTCACTATGATCGCCATCGGCGGGTCGATCGGCACCGGGCTCTTTGTGGCCTCGGGTGCGTCAGTTTCCCAGGCCGGCCCGGGAGGCGCGCTTGCCGCCTACATCCTCATCGGGGCGATGGTCTACTTCCTGATGACCAGCCTGGGCGAGCTTGCCGCCTACATGCCGGTTTCCGGATCCTTTGCCACCTACGGCGCGCTGTACGTGGACGAAGGCTTCGGCTTCGCGCTTGGATGGAACTATTGGTACAACTGGGCCGTGACGATTGCCGTTGAGCTGGCGGCCGCGCAGCTCGTCATGCATTACTGGTTCCCCGATGTGCCCGGCGTCCTGTGGAGCGCTGTGTTTCTCGCCATCATGTTCCTGCTCAACGCCATCTCGGTGCGCGGCTTTGGCGAGGCGGAATACTGGTTCGCACTCATCAAGGTCGTCACCGTCATCCTTTTTATCGGCATTGGCCTGGCGATGATCTTCGGGATCCTGAAGGGTGGTCCGCAATCGGGCTTGCAGAACCTGACGATGGGTGATGCGCCGTTCGTGGGCGGGCTGCCGGCGATGATCGGCGTGGCGATGATCGCGGGGTTCTCCTTTCAGGGGACGGAGCTGATTGGCGTGGCGGCCGGCGAATCGGCCGACCCTGCCCGCACCATTCCGCGTGCGGTCAAGCAGGTGTTCTGGCGGATCCTGCTGTTCTACGTGCTGGCGATCTTCATCATCGGCGTGCTGGTGCCGTACACCGATCCGAATCTGCTGTCGACGGAAGTCACCAACATTGGCGTGAGCCCGTTTACGCTGGTGTTCAAGCATGCCGGCCTGGCATTTGCCGCGGGCCTGATGAATGCGGTGATCCTGACGGCGGTGCTGTCAGCGGGCAATTCGGGCATGTATGCGTCCACGCGGATGCTCTACAACCTGGCCACCGAGGGCCGTGCCCCCCGCATCTTTGCGCAACTCACCCGGAACGGTGTGCCGCGCAATGCGCTGCTGGCCACGACCGCTGTCGGCGCGCTGTGTTTTCTGAGTTCGTTGTATGGCGACAAGACGGTCTACCTGTGGCTGCTGAACACATCAGGCATGACCGGCTTTGTGGCATGGCTCGGCATTGCCGTGAGCCACTATCGCTTCCGCAAGGGGCTTGTGGCGCAGGGGCATGATCCGGCGCAGTTGCCGTACCGCTCCAAGTTCTTCCCATATGGCCCGTTGTTTGCGTTTGGGCTGTGCCTGGTCATCACGCTTGGCCAGAACTACCAGGCGTTCACCAGCGGCACCGTCGACTGGCCGGCGGTCATCGCCACGTACATCGGCATCCCGGTCTTCTTCCTGATCTGGATCGGCTACCGGCTGGTGCGTGGCGGCGGCATTGTCCGTTACCAGGACATGCACTTCCCGCGCCCGCCAGTGCTGCGCGATTCGCTGGCCGGCCAAGACCCCGGCCCTGAATTGCCAACCGTCGCGAACCGTACGCAGTAATCACACCCGCTCCGCCTGCCGTTTGCACTGCATGCGGCGGGCGTTTTCATTGGGGCGCCCGCTCCGGCGCCACCGGCTATGCACACATCCATCACCCCCACCGGCCTTGAAGCCCAATCCGAACTGCGCCGACGCCTGCGTTCGCGCCACCTGATGATGATCGCCCTGGGCGGCGCCATCGGCACAGGGCTGTTCGTCGCGTCCGGCGCATCCATTGCGCAGGCCGGCCCCGGCGGCGCACTGCTGACCTACACGCTCATCAGCGTGATGGTCTATTGCCTGATGACGAGTCTGGGCGAGCTGGCGGTGCATCTGCCCGTCTCGGGCTCGTTCGTAACTTACAGCCGCTTATATGTGGAAGAAGGCTTCGGCTTTGCCCTCGGGTGGAACTACTGGTTTGCGCTGGCCGTGTCCGTGGCGGTGGAGTTGGCCGCTGCGCAGCTGGTGATGAAGTACTGGTTTCCGGGCGTGTCGGGCATGATGTGGAGCGCCGCGTTCCTGCTACTCATGTTTGGCCTCAACGCCTTCTCCGTGCGCGGCTTTGGCGAGGCGGAATACTGGTTCTCGATGATCAAGGTAGTGACGATCATCGTGTTCCTGCTGATCGGCCTGGCGATGATCTTCGGCATCATGCACGGCGGGCCGCAGTCGGGTTGGCAGAACTTCACCGTGGGCGATGCGCCGTTCGTGGGCGGCGTGCCGGCCATGGTCGGCGTGGCGATGATTGCCGGGTTCTCGTTCCAGGGCGTCGAGACCATTGGCGTTGCCGCCGGCGAGGCGGAGAACCCCTCGCGCACGATCCCCCGCGCCATCCGCCAGACGTTCTGGCGCATTCTGCTGTTCTACGTGCTGGCGATCCTGATCATCGGCGTGCTGCTACCGTACACCGACCCGAACCTGCTGCGCAATGAAGCGACGGACGTCGGCGTCAGCCCGTTTGCGCTGGTGTTCCAGCATGCGGGCCTCGCGTTTGCGGCCGGGATGATGAATGCGGTGGTGCTGACGGCGCTGCTGTCGTCTGGCACGTCGAGCCTGTATGTGTCGACGCGGATTCTGTACGACCTGGCGCTCGAAGGCCAGGCGCCGCGCTGGTTTGCCAAGGTGTCGGCCAACGGCGTGCCGCATCGCGCGCTGCTAGCCACATCCGCTGTTGGCGCGCTGTGCTTCTTCAGCTCGTTGTTTGGCGACCAGGTGGTCTACCTGTGGCTGCTGAATACATCTGCGGTGACGTGCTTCATCGCGTGGTTCGGCATTGCGCTGGCGCACTACCGGTTCCGCAAGGGGTTCACGAGCCAGGGGCATTCCGTGGAGCAACTGGCGTATCGGTCGCCGTTCTTCCCGTTCGGACCGATCATGGTGGCGATCCTGTGCGCGGCGATCATTCTTGGGCAGAACACTAAGGCGCTGTTTGCGCCGATCGACAACTTCGGCGCCTTCATCGCAACGTATTGCGGCGTGATCTTGTTCGTGGCGATCTGGTTGGCTTACCGCTGGAAGTTCAAGACGCGCTTTGTGAAGTATTCGGAGATGCAGTTCAGCGCCGAGCATCTGCAACAAGCCGAGGCAACCACGGAAGCCACTGCGGCGCGCACTGTCGTTAACTGACCGCCATAAAAAGCCCGCACGGTTGTCCATGCGGGCCATCTTTGCAGCGCGGTCCAACTTGCGGCGTCTAAACCTCCAGCCACTCCTGCCGGACTTTCGCGTCCGCCTTCAACTGCTGGGGCGTTCCTTCAAAAACAATCTGCCCGTGCCCCATCACATACACGCGTTGTGAAATGTCCAGGGCAATGGCCAACTTCTGCTCCACCAGCAGCACGGAGATCCCCCGCTCCTTGAGCGTCTTCAGATACTCGCCCACGAGCGTAACGACCAGCGGCGCAAGGCCCTCGGTCGGCTCGTCGATGATGATGAAATCGGGATCGCCCATCAGCGTGCGGCACAGCGTCAGCATCTGCTGCTCGCCACCCGACAGCACACCGGCCGCCGTGTTCTCGCGCTCCTTCAGGCGCGGGAACATCTGGTACATGTCTTCGACCTGCCAGCGCGGCTTGGGCTGACTGGGATTGCGTTTCTCGCCAAGCAACAGGTTCTGCCGCACCGTCAGCGTGGGGAAAATATCCCGGTTCTCGGGCACATAGCCGATGCCCTTGTGCGCAACTTCGAAGGTTCGCAGGCCGCTCACGTTCTTGCCGCGCAGCAGGATTTCACCCTCATGCCGCACCATGCCCATGATGGACTTGGCCAGGGTCGAACGCCCCACCCCATTGCGGCCGAGTAGCGCAACGATCTCGCCCTCGCCTACGTGCATGTCGACGCCGTGCAGGATGTGGCTCTTGCCGTAGTACGCGTGCAGGTCGCGCACCTCCAACATCGGAGTATTCGTTGCCATCAATGCGCTCCTGCAGGTTCGTCCAGCGTGGTGCCGAGGTAGGCCTCTTTCACGCGCCGGTTATTGCGAATGGCTTCAGGCGTGTCGGTGGCAATCACTTCGCCGTAGACGAGCACCGAGATGCGGTCGGCCAGGCCAAACACCACGCTCATGTCATGCTCGACCATCACCAGCGTCTTGCCGACCGTGACTTTGCGGATGAGGTCCACTGCGTGGTCGGATTCAGAGCGGCTCATGCCGGCGGTTGGCTCATCCAGCAGGATCACGTCGGCACCGCCCGCAATGGTGATGCCGATTTCCAGCGCCCGTTGCTCGGCGTAGGTCAGCAGGCCTGCTGCGGCATCGCGCCGGTGCGTCATGCCGATCTGCTCGAGCACTTCTTCAGCGCGCTCGCGTGCATCACGCAGCTCGGCCAGCTTGTGCCAGAACGAATACTTGTAGCCGAGCGACCAGAGCACCGCGCAGCGCAGGTTCTCAAATACCGACAACCGATGAAAAATGTTGGTGATCTGGAAGCTGCGCGACAGGCCCTTGCGGTTGATCTCGAACGGTGCCAAACCGCTGATCTCTTCACCGTTCAGGCGCACGCTTCCGGAACTTGCTGGAAAGCGGCCCGAGATCAGGTTGAACGTGGTCGACTTGCCGGCGCCGTTCGGGCCGATAAGTGCATGGCGCTCGCCCTTGCCGATGGTGAGGTTGACTCCTCGGATAATTTCAGTCGCGCCAAAGCGCTTGCGAACATCGCGCAACTCGAGCGCTGCGGTCGGCCCAGATGTTGGTTGGCTCATGGTTGCTGCTCCTGCAATGCGTTGTCCCAAGCGGTGCGCAGCTTGCTTGCGGCAGCACGCAGGCCGAAGGCGCCCACCAGCCACAGCACAGCGGTGACGACCCACGGCTTGAGAGTATTCGGTTCGACAGACAAGCCGAACAGCGTGGCAACGCCACCCGAGGCGTCGTCCTGCACGGCGTAGATCATCTCCACGGTGGAGATCAACGCAATCAGCAAAATGGCAGCCGGCACGATCGCCACGCCATAAGCCGGCAGCAGCGTCTTGAGCTTACCGCGCCGCAAGATCGGCAGATGCATGACCAGAAGACTGGCGATGCCGCCCGGCGCGTACATGACCATCAGCACAAAGAACAAACCGAGGTACAGCAGCCACGCCTTGGTGATGCCCGACAGCGCTACGGTAAAGAATACCGTGAGCACCGCGCCGATGATCGGCCCGAAAAAGCTCCCCATGCCGCCAATGAACGCCGCCAGCAGCACCGAGCCCGAACGCACTGCCGACACGTTCTCCGCCGTCACGATCTCAAAGTTGATGCACGACAGCGCGCCGGCAATGCCCGCGAAGAACGCAGACAGGATCACCACCAGAAAGCGCACGCGCTGCGTGTTGTAGCCGATGAACTCAACGCGCTCGGGGTTGTCGCGCACGGCGTTGGCGATGCGGCCAAGCGGCGTCTGCGTCCACGCATACATCAGCGCCATTGAAATCAGGCACCACGCGGCAATCAGGTAATACACCTGGCGCCCCGGCCCGAACGTCACGCCAAACAGCGCGTCGCCGATGCTGCGGTTCGTGGAGACACCGCCCTCGCCACCAAAGAAGTCCGGAAACATCAACGCACTGGCAAACACCATCTCGCCGATACCGAGCGTGATCATGGCGAACGTCGTGCCGGCCTTCTTGGTGGTGACGTAGCCGAAGATCACGCCGAACAACGCGCCGCCCAGGCCGCCCGCAATGGGCAGTAGCGCAACGGCAAGCGGGCCGCCGATGCCCAGTGTCTGCATGGCACCGATCTTGTTGAGTGCGTGCACAGCCATGAAAGCGCCCAGGCCGGCGTACACCGCGTGCCCGAACGACAGCATGCCGGACTGGCCGAGCAGCATGTTGTACGAGAGCGCGAAGATGATCATGATGCCCATCTGCGAGAGCAGCGTGATGGCAAAACCCTGCGGCCAGATGAGCGGCAGCACGATCATCACCAGTGCGGTGACACTCCAGAGTAGCCAGCGGGCAAGATTGACCGGCTTGAATTTCATCGTCCGCGCTCGATCGTTGGCCGGCAGCGCGGCTTGTTGTTGCGCTTGTTGGTGCATGGTGCGTTCCATTTAGCTCTCCCGCGTACCCATCAGCCCACGCGGGCGGAAGATCAGCATCAGCACCAGCAGCAGATACGGCAGCACCGGTGCGACTTGCGCAATCGTCAGGTTCCAGACAGAGATGAGCGGCACGTCCGGATTGAGCGTGACACCGATCTTCTCCAGCACGCTGGTTACTGAGATATCAAGCGTGACGGCAAAGGTCTGGATGCAGCCGATCAGCAGCGACGCGATGAACGCGCCCACCAGAGATCCCATGCCGCCCACGACCGCCACCACGAAGACGATGGAGCCGACCGCTGCCGCCATCGATGGCTCGGTCACGAAGGCATTGCCGCCAATCACGCCCGCCAGCCCAGCCAGCGCACAGCCGCCGCCGAACACCAGCATGAACACGCGCGGCACGTTGTGGCCCAGGGCTTCCACCATGTCCGCATGCGTGAGTGCGGCTTGAATGACAAGCCCGATACGCGTGCGTGTGAGCAGCAGGAAGATGCCCACCAGCATCAGCAGCGACACCAGCATCATGAAGGCGCGGTACTTGGGGAACGACGAGGTGAACAGCGTGAACAGCGGGCCGTCCAGTGCGTCCGGCACGCGGTACGCCACGGCGGGCAGGCCCCACACCAGCTTCACGCCTTCCTCAATCAGATAGGCCAGACCGAAGGTAAACAGCAATTCGGCGACGTGGCCATAGCGGTGCACCGTGCGCAGCCCGTAGCGCTCGACCACGGCGCCCAGCGCACCCACGAGCAGCGGCGCCACGATCAGCGCGGCCCAGAAGCCCAGATAGCCGCTGACGACATAGGCGAAATATGCGCCCAGCATGTAGAAGCTGGCGTGCGCAAAATTGAGAACGCCCATCATGCTGAAGATCAGCGTCAGGCCCGAAGACAACATGAACAGCAACAGCCCGTAGCTGATGCCATTCAAGAGATTGATGACTAGAAATTCCACGCTGCAGCCCTTCCAGCAGATTCGGCGGAGCATGGGACGCACGCATCAATGCGTGGCCCATGGACTCCGTTTAAAACATCGCCGCACGATAGCATCCGGCGACCCTTCGGCGCACCACCCGCGGCCTTACTGCGGACGCTTCATCTGGCAGGAGGTTGGCTGCGACGCGACGTACTGGTCGAGCACCGCGTCGGTCTTCCAGCCGTAGCCGGTGTTTTCCTGGTCGAACTTAACGTTCTTGCCGTTGATTTTTTCCCAGGTGGCGATGTAGAGCGGCTGCTGGCCCTGGTGGTCAGACGCACGCATCTCGAAGGTGCCGTTCAGGCTGTCGACCTTCATGCCCTCGAAGGCCTTGGCAACCTTTGCCGGCTCGGCAGACTTGGTCTGCTTGATGGCCTTGGCCAGCATGGCAATACCGGTATACGAGGCCATGAGGTAGAAATCGTCGTTGTACTTTTTCTTGTAGCCCTCGACGATATCGGCGCCCTTGAAGCCGTCGTTGTTGACGTTCCAGTAGGCCACGTATTTCACATGGTCCGCGCCTGCCGAGCCCATCGCTGTCGGCACGCCCGTGGTCGAGGCGTAGTAGGTATAGAAGTTCGCGTTCAGGCCCGCGTCCTTGCCGGCCTTGATCAGCAGCGCCAGGTCGCTGCCCCAGTTGCCGGTGATGACGGTGTCGGCACCTGACGACTTGATTTTCGACACGTACGGCGAAAAGTCCTTCACCTGCGCCAGCGGGTGCAGGTCTTCACCCACGATCTCGATGTCCGGACGCTTGCGCTTGAGATATTCCTTGGCCGCACGCGCTACCTGATGACCGAACGAATAGTTCTGATTGATCAGGTAGACCTTCTTGACCTTCGGATCTTTCGCCAGGAAGCTGGTCAGCGCTTCCATCTTCATGTCGGAGTTGGCGTCCAGGCGGAAGTGCCAGTAATTGCACTTGCTGTTCGTCATGTCCGGGTCTACCGCAGCGTAGTTCAGGTAGACGATTTCCTTACCCGGATTACGCTCGTTGTACTTGGCCACGGCGTCTTCCAGCGCCATGCCGACGCTCGATCCGTTGCCCTGCACGATGTAGTGGATGCCCTGATCTGCTACCTGCTTGAGCGCCGTCAGGCTTTCCTGCGGCGAGAGCTTGTTGTCAAAGCCCACCACTTCGAACTTGGTACCGTCGCCGGCCCAGTTCTTCTGTGTAGCGAGATCGGCGATGTACTGCCAGCTGCGCAACTGGTTCTGGCCCAGCGCGCCCATCAGGCCAGACAACGGATCGATCCAGGCGATCTTCACGGTTTCGGCGGCGGACGCTGCAGTGGGCAGTGCTGCCCCACCGATTGCCGCAACACATGCAACAGCCACAACCAACGGACGGAACTTCGTCATGCGTGTCTCCTTCATGTGGTGGAGCCGCCGGCGAGTCACTCTCCGCGTGCCTCTGGTGGGCCTGCGGCTGCTTGCGTCTCCAGGTTGCAACGCGCCCGGGCTTCATCCCGCTGCATCAGTCATCGATACACAGCGGCCGGCCCTGATCCGGTTGTCTTACGTCCGCCGTCCTCGTGCCGGGGTGGCCCCGTGCACGGGCGGCGGTTTCTATATCTAGCTAAGCCTGTACAGCGGGGAACTGATAATCCTTGAACTGCTCGCGCAACTTGAGCTTCTGCATCTTGCCGGTGGCCGTCAGCGGAATTTCGGTGACGAACACCACGTCGTCCGGAATCCACCACTTGGCGACCTTGCCTTCGAAGAACTTGAGCATCTCCTCGCGCGTGAGTTCCACACCGGGCTTTTTCATCACCACCAGCAGCGGGCGCTCGTCCCATTTCGGGTGATGGCACGAGATGCATGCGGCCATGTGCACGCCGGGGTGCGCTGCGGCCACGTTTTCCACATCGATGGACGAAATCCACTCACCGCCGGACTTGATCACGTCCTTGCTGCGATCGGTGATCTGCATGTAGCCGTCGGCATCGATGTTGGCCACGTCGCCCGTCGGGAACCAGCCATCCACCACCGGCGATACCTCGTTGCGGTAATAGCTCTGGATGGTCCAGGGCCCGCGCACGTAGAGATCGCCGAAGGCCTTGCCGTCCCACGGCAGTTCGTGGCCCTCGGCGTCGACGATCTTCATCTCGACACCGTAAATGGCGCGGCCCTGGCGCTCCAGCACATGCTGCTTGGCCTCGTCCGGCAGGTCGGCGTGCTTGCCCATCAGCTTGCACGTCGTGCCCAGCGGTGACATCTCCGTCATGCCCCACGCGTGGATGACTTCCACGTCCAGCTCGTTGAGCGTACGGATCATGGCCGGGGGGGCTGCGGAACCACCGATGACCGTGCGACGGAACGTCGAAAACTTCAGCTTGTTGGCCTGCACGTGTTGCAGCAGGCCGAGCCATACCGTCGGCACGCCGGCCGAGAATGTCACCTTCTCCTGCTCGAACAATTCGAACAGCGACGCACCGTCCAGTTTCGGCCCGGGAAAGACCAGCTTGGCGCCCACCAGCGGCACCGAATACGGCAGCCCCCACGCGTTGACGTGGAACATCGGCACCACCGGCAGAATCACGTCCTGCGCCGAGCACCCAAGCGCATCCGGCATGGCCGACGCATACGAATGCAGCACCGTGGATCGATGGGAATAGAGCGCGCCCTTGGGGTTGCCCGTAGTGCCCGACGTGTAGCACAGGCTGGACGCGGTGTTCTCGTCAAACTGCGGCCACGTGTAGTCGGCGCTCTGCGCGTCGAGAAGCTCTTCGTAACAGAGCATCGGCACGCTGGAGGTGGGCATGTGCGCACGATCGGTCATCGCCACCCAGCCCCTCACGTTCGGGCAATGCGGCGCGATGCCCTCGATGAGCGGCACGAACGTCAGGTCGAAGAAGACATACTGATCGTCTGCGTGATTGACGATGTAGGCGATCTGGTCCGGAAACAGCCGCGGGTTGATGGTGTGGCACACCGAGCCCGAACCGGAGACGCCGTAATAGATTTCGAGATGGCGATAGCCGTTCCAGGCCAGCGTACCGACACGCTCGCCGGGCTGCACACCGAGTGCGGCCAGCGCATTTGCCAGTTGCTTGGAGCGGTCTCGCACTTGCCGGTACGTGGTGCGATGGATATCGCCCTCGACGCGGCGCGACACGACTTCAGTCGAACCGGAATTGCGCGCTGCATGTTCGATGATGGTCGAGATGAGCAAAGGCGCGCTCATCATTTGTCCCATCAGGGCCATGGTGTCTCCTAGAAAAAACTGAACAACCGTTCTATTTTTTGGCCGATTGTTCCCGTGATCGCCAAGCACGTCAACGGGATATTGTTGTGCGCTGCCACATCGGCCCCCATGTTTACCCGGCCATCTGTAAAACCCTGCGAATCGTTGTGGTGCAAGGGTTCGCAGGCTGCAGCTTTCTTTACTCGCAAGTACAATACGCGATAGCCTTGCTGCGTCTCAACATGGCGTTTTCCCCTACGTGAAGCGTATTTTGCTGCGCTGCAAAGCGCACAACATTTGAAGGTTCGGCATTGTTTTTGCGCCGTTTCCTGTGCTATCCGCCGCATGCCCTGCCGCCCCATCCCATGACTGCTTCCCCCGCCGCCTTGCCTGACGATTCCCTTGCGAACCATTTCGACTGGGCAGGCCGCCCCGCCGCCGCCCCTGGCTTCTCAGCGCTGGGAGAACGCTTTCTGACGCGCCTGCCGCCGATGCCCATGCCTTCCGGATCGATTGGCCAGCCCTATCTGGTGGGCTTCTCGCCGGACGCCGCAGCGTCACTCGGCCTTTCACGAGCAGAACTTGACACCCCTGCCGGGCTGGCCGTCTTTACCGGGAACGCCGTCGCCCCCTGGAGCGATCCGCTCGCCACCGTGTATTCGGGCCATCAGTTCGGCGTGTGGGCCGGGCAGTTGGGCGATGGCCGCGCGCTGTTGCTAGCCGAGCTGCAGACCACCGATGGCCCCTGCGAAGTCCAGCTCAAAGGCGCCGGCCGTACGCCGTATTCGCGCATGGGCGACGGGCGAGCTGTGCTGCGCTCGTCCATCCGCGAATTTTTGTGCTCGGAAGCCATGGCAGGACTTGGGATTCCAACCACCCGCGCCCTGTGCGTGACCGGCGCTGACGCCCCCGTCCGCCGCGAAGAGATCGAAACCGCCGCCGTTGTCACGCGCCTTGCGCCGTCGTTCGTGCGCTTTGGCCACTTCGAGCACTTTGCGGCCAGTGAACAACTGCCCCAACTGCGCGCACTTGCCGATTACGTCATCGACCGCTTCTACCCCGCCTCTCGCAGCGAGCCGCAGCCGTATCTCGCCCTGCTGCGCGAACTGGCCCGCCGCACCGCTGAGCTGATGGCCGACTGGCAAGCCGTTGGCTTTTGCCACGGCGTGATGAACACCGACAACATGTCGATCCTCGGCCTCACGCTCGACTACGGCCCCTTCGGCTTCCTGGATGGCTTTGACGCCAACCACATCTGCAACCACTCCGACACCGGCGGCCGTTACGCCTACGCACAGCAGCCGCAAATCGGCTACTGGAACCTGTTCTGCCTCGCGCAGGCGTTGCTGCCGCTGTTTGGCGAAGATCCCGACGTTTTCGTCAACTTGAGCGACGAAGCTCAGGCTCAACCGGCCATCGACGCCGCGCAAAACGTGCTGCTGACCTACCGCGACGTCTACGGCGCAGCCTTCTACGCACGTTATCGCGCCAAGCTCGGGCTCTCCACCGCGCAGGACGCGGACGAGGCGCTCTTCGGCGACCTGTTCAAGCTGCTGCACAACCAACGCACCGACTACACGCTGTTCTTCCGCCACCTCGCCGAGGTGCGCCGCGACGACACGCCCGCCGCGGCAGAAGCGCGCACCGTGCGCGATTTCTTCTTCGATCGCGCAGCCGCAGACGCGTGGCTTGCCGCCTATCGCCAGCGCTTGCAGGCCGAACCGCAATCCGACGACGAGCGCGCTGCCGCCATGCATCGCGTCAACCCGAAATACGTGCTACGCAACCACCTGGCTGAAATCGCCATCCGCCGCGCCAAGGAAAAGGATTTCTCCGAAGTCGAAAACCTGCGCGCCGTGCTGGCCCGCCCATTTGACGATCACCCGGGCTTCGAGCACTACGCACAGCCGGCGCCGGATTGGGCATCGTCACTGGAAGTGAGCTGCTCGTCGTGATCCGGCATGCCGACGTGCAGGCAGGCATGATGCGCCGGAACTGACACCGTGCTCTAATCCGCGCCTGTCAGGATTGCCGCACTAGCACGACAAAACAAAGTCAGCCGCCCGATCGCTTCCATCCTGCGGCTGCCGAATCCAACAAGGAGTCTCATCACCATGACCGTCATGAAATCCGACGCCGAATGGCGCGACCAACTCTCCGACATCGAATACCGCGTCACCCGCGAAGCCGCCACCGAGCGCCCCTTCACTGGCAAGTACTGGGACCACTGGGACCGTGGCGTCTACAACTGCGTCTGCTGCGGCACGCCGCTGTTTGAATCGTCGACCAAGTTTGATGCGGGCTGCGGCTGGCCGAGCTATTTCCAGCCCATCAACGGCGAGGTGATCGCTGAGAAAACCGACCGCTCGCACGGCATGCTTCGCATCGAAGTGCAATGCAAGAACTGCGGCGCGCACCTCGGCCACGTGTTCGAAGATGGCCCTGCGCCCACCGGCCTGCGGTATTGCATCAACTCGGCTGCGCTAAAATTCGGCGATTGATCTTCCGCCCCTGCCCACCTAAGCGCGTTCCCGCATGAAATTCCTGTTCGATCTGTTCCCGGTCATCCTGTTCTTTGCTGCCTTCAAGGTGGCCGGTATTTATGTGGCGACCACCGTCGCGATGGTCGCCACCGTGCTGCAGATCGCCTGGGTGTGGTTCAAGCACCGCAAGGTCGACGCCATGCAGTGGCTGTCGCTGCTCATCATCGGCGTGTTTGGGGGCGCCACGCTCATCTTCCACAACGAGACGTTCATCAAGTGGAAGCCGACGGTCCTGTACTGGCTGTTTGGCGTGGTGCTGCTGGGCAGCGTGGTGTTCGTTCGCAAGAACCTCATCCGCGCCATGATGGAGCAGCAGGTATCGCTGCCCGAGCCGATGTGGGGCCGACTGAACCTGGTGTGGGCGCTGTTCTTCCTCGTCATGGGCTGCCTGAACCTTTACGTGGCCTACAACTTCGACACCGACGTGTGGGTCAACTTCAAGCTGTTCGGCTCGATGGGCCTGATGGTGGTGTTCATCCTTGCACAAAGTGTCTGGCTGGCGCGCCACATGCAGGAGCGCCCCGCCAACGCGGCCAACGACGCCAACATCGGAGACGACCGCTGATGGCCGCCGATCCGCGAGAAATCGAACGCCTCCTGCGCGAGGCGTTCCAGCCCGCCCACCTCGTCGTGGAAGATGACAGTGCCAAGCACGCCGGACACGCCGGCGCGGCCTCCGGCGGCGGCCATTACAACGTCGAAATCGTCAGTGCGGCCTTTGCCGGCAAGAACCGTTTGGCGCGCCATCGCATGGTGTATGATGCGCTGCACACGCTGTGGCCGGCGGCAATTCATGCCCTGGCGATCCGCGCGGTCACTCCCGAAGAAAACACGTAAGCGCATTCCACGCTCACTCGTCCTTCCCTCGAACGCAATCCCATGAAGATTTCCAGCCTCACTGCCAGCCTGCTGGCTGTTGCCATTGCTGCGACCGTTGCCCCCGCCATGGCGCAAAACGCCGCGGTGGTTAACGGCAAAGCCATCCCGAGCGCCAAGGTGGACGCGCTGATCAAGAAGTCGGGCCAGCCCGAATCGCCCGAGCTGCGTGCCAAGGCCCGCGACATGCTGGTCGATCGTGAACTGATCGAGCAGGACGCCGCCAAGCGCGGTCTGCTGGAGCGCGACGACGTTCAGGAACAGTTGGCTTCTGCGCGCCTGAACGTGCTCGTGGCCGCCGAGTTCGAAGACTACGTCAAGAACAGCCCCGCCACCGAAGACGAACTGCACAAGCAGTACGACAAGATCAAGGCCCAGTTCGGCAACGGCAAGGAGTATCACGCTCACCACATCCTGGTGGACAAGGAAGCCGACGCGAAGGCCATCATTGCCAAGCTGAAGGCCGGCGCCAAGTTTGAAGACATCGCCAAGGCGCAATCGAAGGACAAGGGATCGGGCGCCAACGGCGGCGATCTGGACTGGGCGAACCCGGGCACCTACGTTCCGGAATTCTCGGCAGCTCTTACCGGCCTGAAGAAGGGCCAGATCACCCAGACGCCGGTCAAGACGCAATTCGGCTGGCACGTGATTCGCCTGGACGACACGCGCGACGCGAAGATCCCGTCGTACGAAGACGTCAAGCCGCAACTGCTCGAAATGATGATGGGCGACCAGAACTGGCAACGCAGCAAGTTCCAGGCGATGCTGAAAGACCTGCGCGAAAAAGCGAAGATCCAGTAAGCAGCAGCCCGTTGGGGCAGTGAAAAAAGGGGCCTCGTGCCCCTTTTTGACTTGATGGCCGCGTTGCATCGCACGCAACCGGAATGCCCCTCCTGCCCCCCAAGTTCTTTTGAAGTGTTTGCTGAAAAGCATTGCGATTTGTCCCATAATGTGCGCCCACGTGCGCCGGCATTGCACTGCTTCGGTGCACCCAAGAATCAAGAGAGTCTGAAAAACCAACCACGCCGGCGCGGGCACATCCCGCTCGCTGCCAGAGCGAAACCACCCAAAAGGAAACAGGAGATCCTTATGTCCACGTTCAAGCACGCCTTCCGCCTTGCCGCGCTTGCTGCCATTCCTATGGCTCTGCTGCAAGCCGCACCGGCGCTGGCCCAGGCCACGAAGTCGGTTGAAGTGCTCGCCATCGTTGAGCACCCGGCGCTCGACGCCATCCGCGACGGCGCCAAGGAACAGCTCAAGGCCGAAGGCTTTGACGCAGGCAAGAACCTGAAGTGGGAATACCAGAGCGCACAAGGCAGCACGGCCACCGCCGCACAGATCGCCCGCAAGTTCATTGGTGACAAGCCGGACGCCATCATCGCCATCGCCACGCCGTCGGCGCAGGCGGTCGTGGCTGCCACCAAGTCGATCCCCGTCGTGTATTCGGGCGTGACCGATCCGGTGGCCGCACAACTGGTCAAGAGCTGGGAACCGACCGGCACCAACGTGACCGGCGTGTCCGACAAGCTGCCGCTGGACAAGCAGATCGCGCTGATCAAGCGTGTGGTGCCGAATGCCAAGCGCGTGGGCATGGTCTACAACCCGGGCGAAGCCAACTCGGTCGTGGTCGTCACCGAGCTGAAGAAGCTGCTGTCGGCGCAAGGCATGACGCTGGTCGAATCGGCCGCACCGCGTACCGTGGACATCGCCCCGGCCGCCAAGAACCTGATCGGCAAGGTCGACGTGATTTACACGAACACCGACAACAACGTGGTGTCGGCGTACGAATCGCTGGTGAAGGTGGCCAACGAAGCGAAGATCCCGCTGGTGGCTGGCGACACTGACAGCGTGAAGCGTGGCGCCATCGCTGCGCTGGGCATCAATTACTACAAGCTGGGCCAGCAGACCGGCAAGGTCGTCGCCCGCATCCTGAAGGGTGAGAAGCCGGGCGCGATTGCGTCGGCCGGCAGCACCGACCTGGAGCTGTTCGTGAACGAAGGCGCGGCCAAGAAGCAAGGCGCGACCCTGTCGGCGGACCTGCTGAAAGACGCCAAGGAAGTCATCAAGTAACTCGCAAGGCGCCGGGTCGGCCTCCGCTTGACGGAGCCGGCCTCGCGCGGGTCTGGCTGCCCGAGCCCCACAGCGGCTATCCGCCGCATAATGGCCGGGCGCTTACGCTGCTACCCACAAGCGTCCCCGTTCATTGCATACAGGCCGGTGCCCAACCACCGCGCCCTACTCTGTCATGTCACTGTTTTCATTGCTCGGCGCCCTGGAGATCGGTCTGATCTTCAGTCTCGTGGCGCTCGGGGTGCTGATCTCCTTCCGCATCCTTAACTTCCCTGACCTCACTGTCGACGGCAGCTTCCCGATGGGCGGCGCTGTGGCGGCCACGCTCATCGCCAGCGGACATGATCCGTTCATGTCGACGCTGGGCGGCACGCTGGCCGGCGCCGCTGCGGGCTTCATCACGGGCTGGCTCAACGTGCGCCTGAAAATCATGGATCTGCTCGCCAGTATCCTGATGATGATCGCGCTGTACTCGGTCAACCTGCGCATCATGGGCAAGCCGAACGTGCCACTGATCTCCGAACCGACGATCTTCTCGCTGCTGCAGCCCGAATGGATGCCCGACTACGTGTTCCGCCCCGTGCTGCTGGGCGTGGTCGTGGTGATCGTCAAGCTGCTGGTGGACTGGTTCTTCTCGACGCAGATCGGCTTGTCGCTGCGCGCCACGGGTGCCAACCCGCGCATGGCACGGTCCCAGGGGGTTGCCACCGGCGCTGCCACGCTGGCCGGCATGGCGCTGTCCAATGCACTGGTGGCCCTCGCTGGCGCGCTGTACGCGCAAACGCAAGGCGGCGCCGATGTGTCGATGGGTATCGGCACCATCGTCATCGGCCTGGCCGCCGTCATCATCGGCGAGACCGTGCTGCCGGCACGCCGCCTGGTGCTGACCACGCTGGCCGTGGTGGTTGGCGCGATCCTGTATCGCTTCTTCATCGCCCTGGCACTCAACAGCGATTTCATCGGCCTGCAGGCGCAGGATCTGAACATGGTGACCGCCGCGCTGGTGGTGATCGCCCTCGTGCTGCCAGGTGTGCGCCGCAAGGTATTCGGCAAGTTCGCCAAGACCGCTACCAAGGGGAACTGACATGCTGAGCGCACAAGGACTCACCCTCACCTTCAACCCCGGCACGCCCATCGAGACGCGCGCGCTGCGCGGCCTGTCGCTGGACATTCCGGCGGGCCAGTTCGTGGCTGTGATCGGCTCCAACGGGGCCGGCAAGTCGACGTTCCTGAACTCCATCAGCGGCGACCAACTGGTCGATTCCGGCCGCATCACCATCGACGGTGAAGACGTCACGCGCAAGACCGCGTGGCAACGCGCCGACAAGGTCGCCCGCGTGTTCCAGGACCCGATGGCCGGCACCTGCGAAAACCTGACCATCGAAGAGAACATGTCGCTGGCCATGTGCCGCGGGCAGCGTCGTGGTTTCAAGTTCGCGACCAACCGCAAGTGGCGCGAGATCTTCCGCGAGCAACTGCGCCGGCTGGACTTGGGCCTGGAAAACCGCCTGACCGACCGCATTGGTCTGCTCTCCGGCGGCCAGCGCCAGGCCGTGAGTCTGCTGATGGCATCGCTGCAGCCGTCGCGCATCCTGCTGCTGGATGAGCACACTGCCGCGCTGGACCCGAAAACGGCCGCCTTCGTGCTGGAGCTGACCGCCAAGATCGTCTCGGAGAGCAAGCTGACGACGATGATGGTGACGCACTCCATGCGCCAGGCGCTCGACTACGGCGATCGCACGGTGATGCTGCATCAGGGCAACGTGATCCTCGATGTGCAAGGCGAGGAACGCCGCGGCCTGGACGTGCCGCACTTGCTGCAGAAGTTCGAGGAAACGCGCGGCGCCAAGGTGGACGACGACGCGCTGTTGCTAGACTGATCCCGTTCCTGGGCGTCACCCCGACGCTCAGGGCCGTCACCGCCGCCACATCACACAGCCCGGGCTCCCTTAGCGGAGCCCGCGACATTTCCGCTCCATGACCAAGGCCCACCGCCCAGCCATCAGCATTGCGCCCTATCAGCAGGCGGACGACTCGCCAACGCTGTCAAAAGGCCAGAAAGCATTCAACGCGCTGATCAAGCAAATTGAGAATCGGCGTAAGCGGCTGGCCGACTGGGAGGCGGCCACCGTTCAGTTCCAGCGCCGATATGCCAGCGAGTTCCTGCCGCTGGAACGAACCCGCGCCGAGCTGCAGATCCGCCTTGTGCGCGGCCTCGACCAGGTCTATGAGCACGACGGCTTTACCAAAGCCGAGCGCCGCAAGATATCCGCGCTCATCGTCGATCTGGCGCGCGATCTGATTGATGAAGACGCCAGCCTCAAGGCGCTCTACAACAAATACAGCGGCACGGACTTCGACCGGGAAACCGCGCTGCAAGCCGCAGAGATGAAGTCGAGGCTGGAAGCAGCACTCGGGGTCGACCTGGGCGACGACACGGATGACCATTCAGAGGAGGCGCTGCTGCAACGCGCCCGCGCGCACATCGAGCAACGGGCTGAGAAAAAGGCTGCCGCCGCGAGCAAGCGTGAAGCGCGCCGGGCCGCCCGGCAGAAATCTCCCAAGCAACTTGCCGCAGAAGCACGGGAGGAAGACGAACAGGCGCAGATCACCCTGTCCATCCGCGAGGTCTATCGCAAGCTCGCCAGCGCCCTGCACCCTGACCGAGAGAGCGATCCGCAGGAGCGGGACCGGAAGACCCGGCTCATGCAGCGCGTCAACGAGGCTTACGACAAGAACAACCTGCTGCAACTGCTGGAGTTGCAGCTTGAGCTGGAGCACATCGATCAACGCTCAATCAACCACATCAGCGAAGCGCGGCTGACGCATTACAACCAGATCCTGAAAGACCAGGTGCGCGAGCTCGACCGGCAAATCCATCGTGTCGAGACGACGTTCCGATACACGTACGGGTATCAGCAGTTCGGCGCGCTGCCTCCGGATGCCATCTTGCAAAAGCTCGACATCGACATTGCTGCGCTCCGCCAACACGTCCGCAATATCGAGCAGGACCTTGCCGCCTTTGACGACTTCAAAGACGTGCGGCGGATGCTGAAATCCCGCCCGGCACTCGACTGATGGCCTGCTGAACAGCGCGCCGATCCAACAAAACGGGCACCCGAAGGTGCCCGTGTTCTTTACAGCGATCGGTCGACCGGCCGATCAGAAGCGGTGTTGCAGGCCCATCGTCACGCCAGCCTGGTTGTTGGCGTAGCCGATCACGTCGCGTGACAGGCTTACGTTCTGGCCGTTCTTGGCCTTGGCATAACCGGCAGACAGGTACGCCGTGGTGCGCTTGGACAGTGCGTACTGGCCGCGCACAGAGAACAGGATCGGATCGGCATCCGTACCATCCTTGATGTTCTGCTTGTACACCGCGCCGTACAGCGTGAAGGCCGGCGTCACGTCGTAGCTTGCGCCCGCCCAATACATATCGCTGCGCAGGCTGGCGGTGGCCGTGGTGAACGCGCGCTTGTAGTTGCGATAGCCCGCAAACAGCTTCAGTGCGCCGAAGTCGTAGCTGGCACCGGCGTGAATGCCCTGGATGTAATCGGTCGTATCTGCCGGCGTGGTGCTCGTGCCTGCGCCGTTCTGACGATCCCAGGTGACGGCTGCCGAGAAGCCGCCCACGCTGTAGCCGACGCCCAGGTCGTACTTGGAGCTGCTCTTGAAGTTGCCGGCTGCCTCGCCAAAGCCCACGGTGGCACCCAGCTTCAGGCCGCCAAAGGTGCCGTCATAACGCACGGCGTTGGAAGCGCGCGAGAACAGGCCGTCCTTGCGGTCGCCCGTGGCCGTGGACGACGTCGCCCACGAGTAGTTCGGCGCGTAGCCCATCGGGTCGTACGGCAGCATGAAGTCGTACGTGGTGGTGAACGTGCGGCCTGCCACCACTTGCCCGAAGCCGCCTGCCAGACCGACCACGGCGCGGCGGTCGAACAGCGTGTTGTCGGTGTCGAGCTTGCCGGTGTCGATGGCGATGCCGCTTTCCAGGTTGAACACGGCCTTCAAGCCACCGCCCAGGTCTTCCGTGCCGCGCATGCCCCAGCGCGACGTGTTCTTGCCGCCAGAGACGAGGCGCGTGGCGCTGCCGCCGTTCGGGCCAGCGTGGTTCACATACTCGATACCCGAATCCATGATCCCGTACAGGGTCACGCTGGAGGATTGAGCGGCGGCCGTGCCGGCCGTGGTGGCGGTGGCAAGCGCAACCACTGCCAGCGCCATCGAAGTCTTGTTCATCAGGTCTCCCTTATTCGTTGTCCTTGCGCAAGAGCCCCAGTCACAGGGGCTTTGGGCGGGACGGATCGTATGAGGGGCGCACTTTCAGTTCACTTTCGATTGGCGGGAAACTGGCGCAGTGTGTCGCTGCGTTCTCGGGGGTTTCCCTAGCTTCAAAACATGCGGCGATGTCTGTATTCCTCTGCGGCTGATTGAGAGACGTCCGATATGCGCATCCTGTTGGTGGAAGACAACCTGAAGCTGGCCAGCACGCTGGAAGAAGCCCTGGGCCAGGCCGGCTTCACGGTCGATTGCGTGCATGACGGCCACGCAGCCGACTTGCTGCTCACCACGCAGGACTACGCGCTGGCCATTCTCGACATTGGACTGCCCCGCCTGGACGGACTGGAAGTGCTGCGCCGCCTGCGCGCCCGCAAGAACCCGCTGCCGGTGATGATCCTGACTGCACACGGCGCCGTCGAAGAACGCGTACGCGGCCTGAACCTCGGGGCTGACGATTACCTTGCGAAACCGTTCGACCTGACCGAAGTCGAAGCCCGCGCCCGAGCGCTTATCCGGCGCAGCCACGGCCACGAAAGCACGCAGCTGCAATGCGGCCCGCTGCACTACGATGGCATCAGCGGCGCCTTCACGCTTCATGGCGAACTGCTCGCCCTCACCGGCCGCGAGCGCGCCGTGCTGGAAGTGCTGATGCTGCGCGATGGCCGCGCCGTCAACAAAGCTGCCATCTCGGAAAAGATCTTCAGCATCAATGAATCGGTCAACGCCGATGCCATCGAGATCTACGTGCATCGCTTGCGCAAGAAGCTCGACGGCAGCGGTGTGGCCATCGTCATGTTGCGTGGGCTCGGCTATCTGCTGGAAGCCACGCCCGGCACGCCGGAGAACACAGGCCGATGAGCCCGCTTACCCTGCGCCGGCAGCTTTCGTTCTGGCTGCTGCTACCGCTGATGGGGCTGCTTGCGCTCGACGCCTGGCTCACGTATGCGCGGGCCATGACGGCTGCAAACGCCGCGTTCGACCGTACGCTCGAAGCGTCGCTCAAAGCCATGCGCGAGGGCGTACGCCTGCGCAACAAGCAGTTCGCCATTGATCTGCCCTATCTCGCACTGGACATTCTCGAATCGGAAACGGGCAGCAGCATCTTCTACCGGATTGTCGATACCGGCGGCAGCACGCTCACCGGCTACGACGATTTGCCCATGCCTGGCGGACGGCGCCCTGCGCCGTATCGCACTGTCTTCTACGACACGCTGTTTCGCGGCATGCAAGTGCGCATGGCCGCGCAGCCGCTGCCGGTGCGCGACGCACAGTCGGCCGAGACGCAGATCATCTGGCTTCTGGTGGGCGAAACGCTGGAGCCGCGCGAAGCGCTGGCGCACGAGATTCTGGCCGGCTCATTGCAGCAGGAGGTGCTGCTGGTGGTGCTGGCGGTGGGCATCGTCTGGCTAGGTGTGCGGCGCGGCTTGCGACCACTGCGCCAACTGAGCGAAACCGTTGCCGGACGCGGCACCGATGAGCTTGCCCCGCTTCCCCAGCAGGGCTTGCCGGCAGAAGTCGCTCCGCTGGTCGAGGCCATCAATCAGTATGTGGCGCGCCTGCTGCGCATGGTGCAAGCCCGCAAGCGCTTCTTTGCCGATGCCGCACATCAATTGAAGACGCCGCTGGCCGTGATCCAGGCGCAATCCGAACTCGCCCTGCGCGAGCCCGATGGAGAACGCATCCGCCGCCATCTTGAGCCCTTGCACGGCACCGTGCGCCAGGCCGCGCGGGGCGTGCAGCAACTGCTGTCGCTCTCCCGCCTGGAGACCGACAGCGGCTATGCCCCGCAGCTCCAGCCGCTGCGCCTCGACACACTGGCCAGCGATGTCGCGCTGGAACTGGCGCCCGTCGCGCGCAAATCCGGCGTCGATCTCGGCTTTGAAGGCGAACCCGTCACGGTGGCGGGCGAGCCGCAATGGCTGCAGGAACTGATCGGCAATCTGCTCGACAACGCCATCCTCTACGCCGGAAACGGTGCGCGCGTCACGCTGCGGGTCAAGCGTCAGGCGATGGCGATGCTCGGCGAGCAGGCCGTGCTGCAAGTGGAAGACGATGGCCCCGGCATTGCTGTGCCGGAGCGTGATGCAGTCTTCGGCCGCTTCTATCGCGGCGCGGCATCGGAGGGCCACGAGGGCAGCGGTCTGGGTCTGGCGATCGTTCGCGAGATCGCTCGCCTGCATGGCGGCACGGTCGCGCTGTCGGAAACGCCCGATGGAGGGCTGACCGTAAGCGTCTACCTGGCGTTGGCATTGGCGGAAGAGCCGGCCGCCTGAACGCAGGTTGCTGCACGACAACATTGTCTTCGCACGGCTCGCTCACTTCCCCCAATGCCGTGCACCGTTTGCGTGACGCCGCGGCGCACCATTTCCACGCACCGTGACCGGCTCGCGGTTTCGCCGAAATTGGTTCCATCCGCGCTCTGTTATGCCCGCCACATATGGGCTGGCATACGACCTAAACTCAAACACGTCGCCATCACCGCACGATTGACCGCCGAGCTTGCTCGGGCAAGGCATCCGGGGTTTTCCCTATTGTGGTGCCACAGGCCCGCACGCCCATGGCTCGTGCCTGCGGGGTTGTCAAAAATGGCTCCATCAAATAACCAGGATTGGGTCCACTTTGCAGAACAATGAGCCGCTATAGTCCATCAACAATTCGTCACAACACGGCATGTTGACCGACCCGAAAGGATCGGAGAACGGCAGGACGGGCGGCACCAGCGTAAGCCAGCGAATGCCGCCTGCAGCCGAGAGCGCTCAGGCCCGATGACCGACATGGTATGGAGGAAGCAGCAATGAAGACCGACGACGTGATCGTCAGCTTTCGCGGTGTACGTAAGACGTATGACGGCGAGACCCTCGTGGTCAAGCATCTTGACCTGGACATCTACCAGGGTGAGTTCCTGACTCTGCTCGGCCCCTCCGGCTCGGGCAAGACCACGTGCCTGATGATGCTGGCCGGGTTCGAATTCCCGACCGGCGGTGAGATCCGCCTCGAAGGCGCCCTGCTCAACAACGTGCCGCCGCACAAGCGCAACATCGGCATGGTGTTCCAGAACTACGCGCTGTTTCCGCACCTGACGGTGGCGCAGAACGTGGAATACCCGCTGACGGTGCGCAAGATCCCCGCTGGCGAGCGTGCAGACCGCGTGCACAAGGCCCTGCAGATGGTCCGCATGGAAGGCTTTGCCAAGCGCTACCCGGCGCAGCTCTCGGGCGGCCAGCAGCAGCGCATTGCACTGGCGCGCGCGCTGGTGTTCGAGCCCAAGCTCGTGCTGATGGACGAACCGCTGGGCGCACTCGACAAGCAACTGCGTGAGCACATGCAGTACGAGCTGAAATCGCTGCACGAAAAGCTGGGCGTGACCTTCGTCTACGTGACGCACGACCAGGGCGAGGCGCTCACCATGTCCGACCGCGTGGCCGTGTTCGACAAGGGCATCGTGCAGCAGCTCGACACGGTGGACAGCCTCTACGAACGCCCCTGCAACGAGTTCGTCGCCAACTTCATCGGCGACAGCAACACGCTGCGCGGCACCGTCACCCGCGTCGAAGGCGACTACTGCGAACTGCAGCTCAACGACGGCGCCCGCATCATGGGCCGCAATATCGCCGGCGCCAATGTGGGCGCCACCGCCACCGGCTGCATCCGGCCCGAGCGCATGCGCCTGGCCGAAGGCGCCTCCGCTGCCGGCAATGCGTTGCAGGGCCAGACACGCGGTCTCGTCTACTTTGGCGACCACGTGCGCATGCGCTGCGCCCTGCCCGATCAGCCCGAATGTTTCGTGAAGGTGCCGCTGGGCACGCGCGCGCTCGAAGGCTTCGCGCCGGGCGCACCGATCCAGCTTGAGTTCGCACCGGAACACCTGCGCGTTTTTGCATGACGCACGCGGGCACCCCTGCCCGCATGCCACGACCACACGTTGTACCCACACGCCAATAAGAGGAGCCAGGAATGAAACACATCGCAAAGACGCGTTTGAGCATGCTTGCCGGCGCGTTCGCCATTGCATTCGGCGCGCATGCTGCGGAAATCACCGTCGTCAACTTCGGCGGCGCCAACGGTGACGCGCAGAAGGCCGCCTTCAACAAGCCTTTCGAAGCGCAGACCGGCAACAAGGTCACCGTGGTCGAGTACAACGGCGAGCAGGCCAAGATCAAGGCCATGGTCGAAGCCAAGCACGTCAACTGGGACGTGGTGGAAGTCGAATCGGGCGACATCGGCCGCGGCTGCGATGAAGGCCTGTTCGAGAAGCTCGACTGGAGCAAGATCGCCAAGAAGAGCGATCTGATCCCCGAGTCGCCGAGCACCTGCGGCGTGGGCTTCTTCGTGTGGTCGACCGCGATGGCGTACAACGCCGACAAGCTCAAGACTGCCCCCACCGGCTGGGCCGATTTCTGGGACGTGAAGAAATTCCCGGGCAAGCGCGGCATGCGCAAGGGTGCCCGCGGCAATCTGGAATTCGCATTGATGGCCGACGGCGTGCCGGTCAAGGACGTCTACAAGGTGCTGGCCACCAAGGACGGCCAGAACCGCGCGTTCAAGAAGCTCGACCAGCTCAAGGCGAACATCCAGTGGTGGGAAGCTGGCGCGCAGCCGCCGCAGTTCCTGGTGGCGGGTGACGTGGTGATGTCCACCGCGTTCAACGGCCGCATCGACGCCGCCCAGCGCGAAGGCAAGAACCTGAAGGTGGTCTGGAACGGCAGCATCTACGACCTGGACTACTGGGCCATCCCCAAGGGCACGCCCAACAAGGCGCTGGCCGAGCAGTACATCGCCTACACGCTGTCGCAGAAACCGCAGCAGGAGTACGCCAAGCACATCGCCTACGGCCCGGCCAACGTAGCGGCCATCAAGGCGCTCGATGCGAAGACGCAGGCCAACATGCCGAACTCGCCGGAGAACGCCAAGAACGCCGTGCTGCAGAACCTGCAGTTCTGGACCGACCACGGCGACGAGCTGGAACAGCGCTTCGCCTCGTGGGCGTCGAAGTAACCGCGTAGCGGTGTAACGCAGTGACCGCGCGGATGCCCTCGCCCTATGGCAAGGCATCCGCCGGACGAATTCCTGTAGCGATGGCGAGGCAGCATTGAACACCATGACGATCGCGGCTGAATCGGTTCCTGATTCGACGGCCAAACTCAAACGCGAATTGAAGAGCGCTGAGGCGCGCAGGCGTGCCATGGCGCTGGCGCTGGTGGCGCCGCTCGCCATCTTCCTGCTGCTCATCTTTGTCGTGCCGATCGGCGCCCTGCTCACGCGCGCCGTGCAGAACCCCGAGGTGGCCGATGCGCTGCCCAAGACGGGCATCGCCCTGAAAGACTGGGACCGCAAGAGCCCGCCGGCCGACGCCGCCTATGCCGCGCTTGCCGCAGACCTCACGATCGTGAGCGAAGGTGAAGCGATGGGCGCACTGGCCCGCCGCCTCAACACTGAAATTCCGGGCTTCCGCTCGCTGGTCGCCAAGACGGCGCGCGCCATGCCGCTGGCCGATGACAACGGCAAGCCATTGACGCTGACGCCCGGCCAGACCCGCGCCAAGCTGCTCGAAGTCGACGAGCGCTGGGGCGATGTCACGTACTGGCAGGCCATCGCCAAGAACAGCAGCCGCACGTCGCCGTTCTACCTGCTGGCCGCGCTGGACCACCGGCAAGATGCCTTCGGCCATATCGAAGCAACCGACCCCGACGAGCAGATCTACGTGACGGTGTTCATCCGCACGTTCGTCATCAGCGCGATGGTCACCTTGTTCGCACTGCTGCTCGGCTATCCGCTGTCGTACTGGATTGCCTCGCTGCCGGAGCGCCGTGCCAATCTGGTCATGGTGATGGTGCTGATCCCGTTCTGGACGTCCATCCTCGTGCGCGTGGCGGCTTGGATCGTGCTGCTGCAGACCGAAGGTCTGATCAACCACGGCCTGATGGACCTCGGCATCATCAAGGAGCCGCTGGCGCTGCTGTTCAACCGCGTGGGCGTGTACATCTCGATGACGCACATCCTGCTGCCGTTCATGATCCTGCCGCTGTACAGCGTGATGAAGTCGATCCCGCCCACATACCAGCGCGCGGCCGTGTCGCTGGGCAGCCATCCGTTTGCCGCGTTCTGGCGCGTGTATGTGCCGCAGACGTATCCGGGCATCGGTGCCGGTGCGCTGCTGGTGTTCATCCTGGCACTCGGTTACTACATCACGCCCGCTCTGCTGGGCGGCCCGAACGATCAGATGGTCAGCTACTACGTGGCGTACTTCACCAACGTCACGATCAACTGGGGCATGGCCTGCGCGCTGGGCGCCCTGCTCTTGCTGGCCACGCTCGTGCTGTACGCGGTGTACGGCCGCTTTACGCGACCCAAGGTTCGTGTCGGCTAACGGAGAACATCGACCATGAAACTCGCCAAACCGATGTTTGCCCCGCACACCTCGCTCGTTGAACGCATCTGGTACTTCTCGCTGCGCGGCCTGGCCGTGTTGACGCTGCTGTACCTCGTGCTGCCGGTGCTGGTGATCGTGCCGCTGTCGTTCTCGTCGAGCACGTTCCTCTCGTACCCGATTCCGAGCTACTCGTTGCGCTGGTATCAGAACCTCGTCACGTCGGATGAATGGCGTATGGCCGCCAAGAACAGCTTCATCGTTGCGCCTGCGGCCACGATCGTGGCAACGGTGCTGGGCACGCTGGCCGCCATCGGGCTGAACAAGGCGGACTTCCGTGGCAAGGGCTTGCTGATGGCGGTGCTGGTGTCGCCGATGATCGTGCCCGTGGTGGTCGTAGGCGTGGGCATGTACCTGTTCTTTGCCCCGCTGGGCCTGGCGAACACGTATATCGGGCTGATCCTCGCGCATGCGGCGCTGGGCGTGCCGTTTGTGGTGACGACGGTGCTTGCGACGCTGCAGGGGTTCAACCACAACCTCGTGCGGGCGAGCCTGTCGCTGGGTGCCAACCCGGTCATGACGTTTTTCCGCATCACCCTGCCGGTGATTGCGCCGGGCGTGATTTCGGGAGCGCTGTTTGCGTTTGCCACGTCGTTTGATGAAGTGGTGGTGACGCTCTTCCTTGCCGGCGCCGATCAGGTGACGCTGCCGCGACAGATGTTCACGGGCATTCGCGAAAACATTTCGCCGACGATTGCTGCGCTGGCGACGATCTTGATTGTGTTTTCGACTTGCCTGCTACTGACGTTTGAGTGGTTGCGGGGGCGGGCTGCGGCTAAGGCGGTGGCGTAAGTTTTTTTGGTTATTGGTTGTTTGGGCTTCTGGCTGGGGTTTGTTTCTTGTGGTGCATCTCTTGTTTCATCCCCTGCCGGGGCTGACTCACTTTCTTTGTCTTGCCAAAGAAAGTAAGCAAAGAAAGGCGCGCCCAATGCGGCGACCCCCTCCTTGAATTTCTGTCGCAAGGAGGGAGGGGAGGCAAACTCGCTGCGCTCAGACAGGCCTCCCCTCTTTTTCCTCCTTGCAACAGAAATTCAAGGCGCCGCATAGGGCAGGGAAAGGCCAAACCGTCGATCACCAGCCCAGCAGGAACCAACAACACACCGCGAAGCGTAGCGAGCAACAACAGCAGCAAACCAGTGCCACCTAGCCCAGCACACCATCGGTTTGGCCTTTGACTTTCCTGCCCTTGATGGCGCGCCTTGGATTTTTGTTGCGGGGAGGAAAAAGGAAGGAGCCTTGTCTGAGCGCAGCGAGTTTGGCTCCTTCCCCTCCCCGCGACACAAATCCAAGGGGAAGTCGCCATCTCGGGCGCGCCTTTCTTTGCTTACTTTCTTTGGCAAGACAAAGAAAGTGAGTCGCCCCCGGCAGGGGGTGAAACAGGCGATGAACCGCCGCGTCAAGCATCAAGCCCCCAGTCCCCAATTCCGAACTCAACACGCGGAGCTTTTTGCGCGGCGCCCCGAGCTCAGAGCTCGCACATGGAGCTCAGAGCTCGACGAATGAAGCTCGGAGCTCGGCGCATGGAGTTCAGAACTCCACAGTTGGCGTTCTGAACCCCATGCGCGGGGAGGCGCGCCGCTTACAGGAACATCCCGCCCGATGCCTCAATGCGCTGGGCGTTGATCCAGCGGTTATCCGGCGACAGCAGCGAGGCCACCACGCCGCCGATGTCGTCCGGCACACCAGCGCGCCCCAGCGCCGTATTGGAAGCCACCATCGCATTCAGATTGGCGTTGTCGCGCACCGCACCGCCGCCAAAGTCCGTCTCGATTGCGCCCGGCGCGACCACGTTCACGGCAATGCCGCGCGGCCCGAGTTCCTTGGCCAGATAACGCGTGAGCACCTCCACTGCACCCTTCATCGCCGCATACGCGCCGTAGCCCGGCAGCGCAAAGCGCGCCAGCCCCGACGAGATATTCACGATGCGTCCACCGTCCGCCATGAGCGGCAGCAGGATCTGCGTGAGGAAGAACACGCCTTTGAAGTGCACGTTCATCAGTTCGTCGAACTGGGCTTCGGTGGTTTCTGCCACGGCGGCATGCACGCCAACGCCGGCGTTGTTGACGAGGTAATCGAAGCGCTCGGCCTTCCACTGCGCCAGCACACCGCGCACGGCATCAGCAAAGGCGGGGAACGTAGCGATCTTGCCGGCGTCGAGCTGCAAGGCGGCGGCACGGCGGCCCTGGGCAGTCAGTTCAGCGACAAGGGCGTCGGCTTCAGCACGGTTGCTGCGGTACGTAAAGATGACGTCGGTGCCGCGCTGGGCCAGCTTCTGCACCATGTTCTTGCCAAGGCCGCGGCTTCCGCCGGTGACGATCGCAATGGGGGTGTGGGTCTGCGTCATGTCAGCTCTCCGGTTGGGTTTGGGATGGGTGTCGAACACCGTGAGAGCATGGTATTGGGCGACAAACAAAGAATAAATCTCGCTTATCCTATCGCTGTGTTTGCCCACAGATAACAATCCACCAGCCCGCCATGTCCACCAACCGACTCGAAGCCATGCAGATCTTTGTGCGCGTGGCTGAACTTGCCAGCTTCACGCGTGCGGCGGAAGCGCTGAGCATTCCCAAGCCGGCCGCCTCGGTGGCGGTGCAGCAGTTGGAAACGATGCTCGGCACGCGGCTGCTGCACCGGACCACCCGCAAGGTGCAACTCACGCAAGACGGCCAGACCTTTTACGAGCGCTGCCAGGACCTGCTGGCCGACATGGATGAGCTGCAGACGATGTTCCGCCAGAGCCCGCAGGCGCTGCGCGGCCGGTTGCGCGTCGACATGCCCGTCGGGGTCGCACGCCGCATCGTCATCCCCGCCCTGCCCGCGCTGCTCGATGCGCACCCCGAACTGGAAATCGAACTCTCCAGCACCGACCGCCGCGTGGACCCCGTACGCGAAGGCTTCGATTGCGTTCTGCGCATCGGCACCCTGACCGACAGCAGCCTCATCGCACGCCCGCTCGGCCAGTTGCACCAAGTCAACTGCGCCAGCCCCAGTTACATCGCGCGCCATGGCATGCCGACAACGCTCAAAGACCTCGACCACCATCGCATCGTGCATTACGTGCAGACGCTTGGAACGAAGTCGCCCGGGTGGGAATACACCGTGGATGGCCGCTCCGCGTTCCGGCCGATGAAAGGCGCGGTGACCGTCAGCTCGGCCGAGAGCTACGATGCGGCGTGCCGCGCGGGGCTGGGGATGATCCAGGCGCCCGTGTATGCGGGGCTGTCGTCGGCGATTGCGGACGGCACGCTCGTCGAGGTGATGCCCGATTTTCGGCCGCCGCCGATGCCGGTGTCGCTGGTGTATCCGAACCGGCGAAACCTGCCGGTTCGGGTGCAGGTCTTTATGAACTGGATGAGCGAGTTGCTGGGGCCGTATCTGGAACCACTGGCATCGAATTCGTAGGCGCTCCGCCTTGCGGCCGGTGTAGTCTCACGGCTTGCCGCCGCCAGCAACCTCACCCCCTGCCCCGGTCATGAAAGCTCTCAGGTATTGCACAACGTTCGCGCTGCTCGCCTGCAGCGTCGCCGTCGCCTCTCCCGATGAAGATCGACTCGGCAAGGCGCAGGGCTATCCGCTTGCGCCAAGCGCGGCGCGCATCCACGAGGCGCCGTACATCGTGGGGGCCTTCAGCGGCATGGACCGCATCTCGCCGTCTTGCGAACTGGCGCCGGCCGACAAACCGGTGCAGCTCGAGATCGCAGAAAAGGAGGCGGATGTCCGGTATCGCTTTCGCAACCATGACTACACGCTGGCCGACTACATGGAGCATCAGCGCGCGACCGCTGTGCTGATCGTTCAGGACGGCGTCATCCTGGCTGAGCATTACGGCTACGACCGCACGCAAGACATGCGCATGCTGTCCAACTCGATGGCCAAGACGCTGGTTGCACTGGCAATCGGCAAGGCGCTGGAGGACGGAAGCCTGCGCTCGCTGGATGACCGGGTGGACCAATACGTGCCCGAGCTTGCAGGCACGCTGTACGGTGGAACGCGCATCGTCGATCTGCTGCGCATGGCCTCCGGTGCGAAGTACGTCGAGGACTACACCCCGGCTGACGACCGGGCACGCTTCCTCATGACGGCAGCCAAGCAAGGCGTGCTCGCGGCAGCGGCCCAAGTCAACGAGCGCACCGACCCACCGGGCACGCGTTTCAACTATGCGGGTGCGCAAACCGAAGTGTTGGCGCTCGTGCTGCGGGCGGCGACGCACCGCAGCCTGTGCGACTTCGTTGACAACACGCTATGGAAGCCGATGGGCGCCGAGGCCAAGGCGACCTACCTCGTGCGCCAATCCGACGGATCGGCGTTTGCACAAGGCGGCTTCAATGCGACGGCGCGGGACTACGCGCGCCTCGGGTCCATGCTGGCCAACGATGGCGTGGTGCAAGGCCAGCAAGTCGTGCCGCGCGCGTTCCTGCTCGACATGACCGACGCATCGCGCCAGCCCGACGCGTTTCGCCCGGGGCAGATGACGTATCACGGCAGCCGCTACTACGGTTACGGCTTCCAGGTCTGGCTTCTGCCAGGACAAGCGCGGCGGTTCGTGCTGCTCGGCATCCATGGACAGGCGATCTACGTGGACCCGCAATCCAGACTCACCATGGTCCATCTTGCGGTGGGGCAAGACGCGGCAGGCGATGCGAGCGGCGCGCACCTGGGCGCAGAGCGCGAGGCGTTGTGGCGCGGTGTCGTCGAAAGGTTTGGTCGATAGTGAGTCGGCTCACAGCGCTGGCTTGTCGCTGCGCTTTTTCAGATTGGCGCGCAGCGCGTCGCTCATCGGCATGTCGAGGTTTGCGCCGGCCGGCGGGATGGGTGACTCGAACCACTTCTTGTACAGCGCGGTGAATTCGCCGGACTTCATAAGGCGTTTGATTGTTGCATCCACAAGCCGCTTAAAGGCGGGGTCGTCCTTGCGGACCATGCAGGCGTACGGCTCGACCTGCAGGGTTTCCGCCACGACTTCCAGCGCAGCCGGATTGGCCGAATTCGCACGCAGTCCGTACAGCAGCACGTCATCCAGCGCCAATGCCGACGCTTGGCCGGTTTCGACCAGCTTCAGCCCGTCCGCATAGTCCTTGCCGGAGATGATCTGGACGTCGATGTTGTGGTCGACGGCAAATTTCTTCAGCACCTTCTCGTTCGTGCTGCCGGCAGTGCTGGCGACGGTCTTGTTCGCCAAGTCCGCGTAGTTCTTGATGCCCGAATCGCGCTTGGTCAAAAGGCGCGTTCCCGCGTAGAAGAAGTTGATCGAGAAAGCCACCTCCTTGCCCCGCGCGCTGGTGTTGGTGGTCGATCCGCATTCGAGGTCGTAGGTGCCATTGACCAGCAGCGGAATCCGATTCGTGCCGGTCACTGGAATCGAATCGACCTGCAGAGACGGCTTCTTCAACCGGGCGCGTACATCGTCGACGATGGCTTGCGTCAGATCGACGGAGAATCCAACAGCCTTGTTCGGGCCCAGCACGTAGCTGAACGGAACCGCCGCTTCACGATAACCAACCGTGATCTTGTCTGCGGACGCAATCTTTTCCAGCGTCTGCGCGTGGGCGCCCTCCGTGACCATCGCCAGACCGGCTACGACAAGCGTAGAAGCGAGTGTGCGAATCGTGTTCATTTGCGTCTCCATGGATGCGTCCCGCGCTCCGTTGCTCTGTTCCTCTGTTGCTCTGTCGGCTTCTGACAGCTACAGCCCCCCTCTCTACGGAAATCTAAGCGTCAGGCCGTTTTTGCCATTGATGCAAGTCAACAGACCGCACACGCGTGGCGCAGCGCAAAAAAAAAGCGCCGAGTTGCCCCGGCGCGTTGTTCGTCGATCTATCTAGCGTGCGCATCTGCACGCCTTGCTCCGTCAGAACCTGTGATTGACCCGCACGTACGCGGACTGCGCAGACACATGGCTCGTGTTGATGGTGGCATCCACGCCCAACGACACCGTGGTCGCCTTGGCAGCCTGAAGCGTGACGCTCGCCCCGGTGGTCAGGAACGAACGCGGCAGGTCGGTGCCGGGGGCGGCGAACACGGTGCCGTCCTGGCTCTGGACCTGGACGACGCGGCCGGCGTTCATCAGCTCGTGCGCGTAGCCCAGGCGAAGCTGCACGTTGACGGGGCGCACATCGCCGAAGGCCTTGTCGAGCGTGACACCCACATACGGCTGAAGACTGCGCGCGCTGTCGGGGCCGACTTGCAGGTTCTGGCCGTTGGCACCGTTCTCGCCGAAGCCGCTGCCGCGCACGTACGCATATCGGAGGCCCACATGCGGCGCGAGCCGGATGCCGCCTGCTTCCATCGGCAAGCTGGCTTGCGTGGCGGCGGTGAATTCGTGCGCGAGATGATCGCCTTCGGCAGTACCAACGCTGCCGAACGGCCGCTTCTGTGAGAAGAAATCGAGCCCATAGCCGACCGTGGCCGACAGATTGACGGCACCCATCGGCTGCGCCCCGTAAAGCGCGACGCGCAGGGTGTCGATGGCGCCCGATGCGCCGGTGGTGTCTTCGCCCAGTGTGGTGTGCATGTAGCCGGCCGCCGCGCCCACGGTGGCAGGGCCAAGGCGGCCCTCCGCGCCCGCGAGGAAGCCATAGGCGTGCGTGAGGAAGCCCGGCGCGTTGCCCGTACCGCCCACCTTTGTGCTGGAACCGCTGGCCGTGACCCACACATCGTTGGAACCACTGGGGGCGTCCTGCGGCCCCGACAACCGGCCGAGCAGCGTTGAGTTGACGCCCTGTGCCTGCAGCAGTGCTGTCGTACCCAGCGCCGTATAGATGGAGGTCTTTGTTGGCGCCACGACGGTCGGGCTGCCGGGAGTGCCGGGCCCGGTGGCTTCAGCGAGCAGCAGGTCGACCGCACTCGTTCCGTAGTCGACCGAGGTCTGCAGCGTGCCGAGGTTAGCCCCGGCCGTCGCCATGTTGACGTTTGCGAAGCGGCCCGTCACGCCATTGGCTGCGCTCAGGACGGTGTAGCGGCGGGCGGTATAGGTGCCCGGATCGAACATGATGGCCAGCGAGCCGCCGAGCGCTGCCGCACCGCCCACACGCAGTTGCGATGCGTCGGTCGGGCTGACCTCGATGGCGAGCGTCCCAGTCGAGCCTTGCGTGTAATTGCCGCCCACAGAGAGCGTTCCGATGGAGCCGCCCGGCGCGACCACCCCGCTGCTACTCACATCGCCCGAGACCGTGCCGTGGCCGCGGAGGGTGCCAAGCGCGTTCACCAGGACATTGCCGCCAAGCACGGCACCGGCGTTTGCCGCATCGCCGACCGCCAGCGTGCCGCCCGCTACCGTGGTCGACCCGGCGAAGCCGCTGCTAACGCCATTGAGCGTGAGCGTGCCCGTGCCTTGCTTGATCAACGCGCCGTTGCCGCTCAGGCTGCCGCTGAAGGTTTGGGATGAGTCGTCAGCCAGCGTGAGCGCGCCGCCCAGCACCACGCGGCTACCCGTGACGCCGGAGAGATGCGCCACGGTCTGGTTCACACCAGTAGACAGATCGAGTGCCGAAGTTGCCCCTGCGAGCGCGACGGTCGTAACCGACGCCAGGCGGCCGGCGCCCGTCAACGCCAGCGTGCCGGCGTTGACGGTCGTGGCCCCGCTATACGTATTCACGCCCGACAGTGTTTGCGTGCCGCCATCCAACGTCAGCCCGCCTGCGCCGCCAATGGCGCCACTGAACGTGCCAGAGGCATTCGCCAAGTTGAGCGTCCGGCTGCCCAGAGCGACGGCGCCGGAGCCCGTCAGGGCATTGATGGTTGCGCCGGACGTCGTGCCGGAGATGTCGAACGTGCCGTTGTTGACCACGCCCGAGGACGCAGCAATGCTGCCGGCACCCGAGAGCGCCAGCGTGCCGGCGTTGATCGTCGTCGCACCAGCAAATCCGTTCGCACCCGACAGCGTTTGTGTTCCGCCGCTGACCGTGAGGCCGCCCGTCCCGCCGATCGCGCCACTGAACGTCCCGGCTGCATTCGCCAAGGTCAGCGTCTGGCCACCCAGGGCGACGGCGCCCGTGCCCGTGAGGGTGCTGATGGTGGCGCCGGACGTCGTCCCAGAAATATCAAACGTGCCGTTGTTGACCACGCCCGAGGACGCAGCAATGCTGCCGGCCCCCGATAGTGCTAGCGTGCCCGCGTTGATGGTCGTTGCGCCGGTAAAGACGTTCGCGCCCGACAGCGTTTGCGTTCCGCCGCTGACAGTGAGGCCGCCCGTACCGCCGATCGCACCGCTGAATGTGCCGGCCGCATTCGCCAAAGTCAGCGTCCGGCCGCCCAGCGCGACTGCACCGGAGCCCGTCAGGGTGCTGATGGTGGCGCCGGACGTCGTCCCAGAAATATCAAACGTGCCGTTGTTGACCACCCCGCCGGAGGTCGCAATGCTGCCTGCACCCGATAGTGCTAGCGTGCCCGCGTTGATGGTCGTTGTGCCGGTAAAGACGTTTGTGTTCGACAGCGTTTGCGTACCACCCGCCACCGTCAGCCCGCCTGCGCCACCGATAACGCCGCTGAACGTGCCGGCGGCGTTGGACAAGGTCAGCGTCTGGCCACCCAGGGCGACTGCGCCGGAGCCTGTCAGCGCGCTGATGGTGGCGCCAGACGTTGTCGCCGAGATATCGAAGGTGCCGTTGTTGACCACGCCCGAGGACGCCGCAATGCTGCCGGCGCCGGACAGCGCGAGCGTGCCAGTGGTGATGGTCGTGCTGCCGGCATAGCCCGCTGTGCCCGAGATGGTCAACGTGCCAGCTCCCGCCTGCACCAGATTGCCCGAGCCGCTGATGGTGCCGGCGTACGTCACCGCGTCGCTGCGGTTGAAGACCAGTGTGCCGTTGTTGACGATATTGCCCGCCACCGAGCCTGTGGTTCCGCCATTGCCGATCTGCAGCGTGCCAGTGGTGATGGTGGTAGCGCCCGTAAAGGTGTTATTGCCTGTCAGCGTGATCGTTCGGCTGCCGGTAACGGCCGCACTGCCCGCGCCCGAGATGACGCCTGACACCACGAGGTTCGTCGTGGTCGCATCGAGCGTGACGCGCGACGTGGCGTCGCCCAGCGTAACGTTGTTGGACAGCGAAAGCCCTGCACTGCCGGCCGTGATCTTGGCTGCTGCCCCCGCCGCCACGTCGAGGTTGCCGATGATGTTGGAACCCGTCAGCAGTTGCAGCGTGTTGTTCGCCCCGTTGAACTGGATAGCAGCCGCACGCGTGACACCATCGCTGTACAGGCCGCCGCTGATGGTGCCGCCATTGACGATGACGTCACCGTTGGAAATGACGCCCACGCCCGCGGCACCGCCATTGCCGGCACCGCCAGTGATCGTGCCGACGTTGGAAAGCACGTTGAACCCGGCAGCCAGATTGACGCCGGCACCGCTGGTCCCGGCCGTGCTGCCGCCGCCACCACTGGCACCGCCTACACCGCCCACGATCGTCCCGATGTTGGTCACCTGAGTGCCCGAACCCAAGGTCAGCAACCCGTCGCCGCCGCCACCGCCGCCGCCCGGGTTCCCGGCTGTACCTCCGTTGCCACCGTTGCCGCCGATCAGCGTGCCTTGATTGTTTGCGTCGGCAGCCGGCGTCACCATGACGAACGCGGCGCCGCCACCGCCTCCGCCGCCGCCGTTGGAGGCAGGCCCCGACGTGCCGGCACCGCCATTTCCGCCGTCGCCGCCCCGCACGGTCACCCCGCCATTGACAGTGACGCTGGTGCCGGTGGAATACACGCCAGCACCTCCGCCACCGCCGCCGCCTGCGAAATTGAATCCGTCGAAGCCCTGGCCAGTCCCGCCCTGCGCGTTCGCGTTGACCACGGCATCGCCAGCGAGCACCACATCGGGCGCGCCTCCAGGGCCGCCCTGTCCACTGTCGTTCGTGGCACCGGTACCGCCCGTCCCGCCGGAAGTCGGCCCGCCCGGAACCTGGACGGTGGCTGAGCCGCCACCCAGTGTCGATGAACCGCCGCCCTGGCCATTGCCGTTGCCCCCATTGCCGCTGCGGTTCGGGATCCCGTTACCGCCAGCGGCGCTGCAGTTTGCGATCGTGCTCGACGAGCAGGTCGCGGCCCAACCCGGCAGCGCCGCGCCGGCCAGACCGAGTGATACACCGATCGAAATGATGGATGCACGCCGACGCGCGGGCGCCGTGTCGTGGCTGGCGTCAACGCCGCCGCGCGACGCCTTCGTAAGTTCGGACACCACTTGCGGAGCACGCAAGGTGCGGTTCCAGACCAGCCGATAGACCCGGTTCATGTTGATCCCCTCGTTGCATAGACCCATGGGTCGGGCGCTGGCCACTGAGAGGCAGGACCGCGGCGCAATCGACCCATTTTTGTGTTGTCGTTCTCTGGCGCGCCGTCCGGTGGATACCGTTTTTTCGACTTATGGATGGGGGCGCATGCGCGCGAAATATAACACTTGCCTAGGAAATATTGCCCTGGCCATTGGTCATGGCTTGCCGCGCGGGGTCGATGGCTTTGGCTGGGGCAAAAAAAAACGCGCCGAGTCACCCCGGCGCGTTTTTTACTGGTGCAGCAGACAGGTCAGCCCATCCACTTCCGCGCATTGCGGAACATCCGCATCCACGGGCTGCTGCCGTCGCCGGCGGCTTCCCACTCCTTCGGATGCCAGCTCATTTGCACGGCGCGGAACACGCGTTCCGGGTGCGGCATCAGCGCAGTAAAGCGGCCGTCGTGCGTCGTCACCGAGGCAATGCCCTGCGGGGAGCCGTTCGGGTTGAGCGGATACGTCTGCGTGACTTCGCCGCGGTTGTCGACGTAGCGCAGGCCAACGGCCACCTTGCCGATGTCGCCCTGCTGCGAGAAGTCGGCATAGCCTTCGCCGTGCGCAACGACGATGGGAATGCGGCTGCCTTCCATGCCCGCGTAGAAGATCGACGGAGACGCTTCAACCTGCACGGTCACCAGACGGCCTTCGTACTGCTCAGACTGGTTGCGCGTGAACTTGGGCCATGCGCCGGCGCCCGGGATGATCGGTGCAAGGTTCGCCATCATCTGGCAACCGTTGCACACGCCCAGCGCGATCGAATCGGCGCGGTTGAAGAACGCCGCAAACTGCTCGGCCAGCATGCTGTTGAAGAGGATCGTCTTCGCCCAGCCTTCACCCGCGCCCAGCACGTCGCCGTAGCTGAAGCCGCCGCAGGCAACGAACCCCTTGAAGCCGGCGAGCGTGGTGCGGCCTGCCAGCAGATCGCTCATGTGGACGTCGTACGTGTCGAAGCCGGCCTTGTCCATCGCGTAGGCCATTTCGATCTGCGAGTTCACGCCCTGCTCACGCAGGATCGCCATGCGCGGGCGGGCACCCGTGGCGATGAACGGCGCGGCCACGTCTTCCGCAATGTCGAACGTGAGCTTGGGCGAAATGCCCGGGTCTTCGGCGTCGAGAATACGGTCGTATTCGCTCTGCGTGCACTCGGGGTTGTCGCGCAGGCTGGCGATGCGCCAAGAGACGTCGGTCCAGGTGCGTTGCAATTCGATACGCGACGCGCTGAACACCTTCTTGGCGTCGCGCCAGATTTCGATGTGGTCATTGGCGTTGGGCGCGCCGATCACGTGGCTGCAGCCGGCCAGGCCGTGCTCGCGCAGCACCGCGAATACAGCGTCGCGCTGCGCCAGCGGCACCTGGATGACGGCGCCAAGCTCTTCGGCAAACAGCGCACGCAGCGTCAGGTCGGCACGGCGGCCGGAGACTTGCTGCGCCCAGTTCTTGGCGTCGCCATGGTCGGCTGCGTCGTCCAGCGTGAGCATGTCGACGTTGATCGACACACCGCAGTGGCCCGCAAACGCCATTTCGCAGACGGTCGCCCACAGGCCGCCGTCCGAGCGGTCGTGATAGGCGAGCAGCGAGCCGCCGGCATTCAGTTGCTGGATGGCCGCAAAGAAGCGCTTGAGGTCTTCGGCGTCGTCCACGTCGGGCACGCTGTTGCCGATCTGCTCCGTGACCTGCGCCAGGATGCTGCCGCCCATGCGGTTCTTGCCGCGGCCCAGGTCGATCAGGATCAGCGTGGTGTCGGCCGGCGCGTTGGCCGATTCGACTTGCTTGAGCTGCGGCGTGAGCGTCTTGCGCACGTCCGTCACCGGCGCGAACGCCGAGACGATGAGCGACACGGGCGCCACGACCTCCTTGGCCGCGCCCTCGTCTTCCCACTTGGTGCGCATCGACAACGAATCCTTGCCCACCGGAATGCTGATGCCCAGCGCCGGGCACAGCTCCATGCCGACGGCCTTGACGGTGTCGTACAGGCGGGCGTCTTCACCATTCACGCCGCAGGCGGCCATCCAGTTGGCCGACAGCTTCAGTTGCGTGAGCGAGTCGATGGGTGCAGCGGCGATGTTCGTGATGGATTCGCCGATGGCCATGCGACCCGATGCGGGCGCGTTGATGACGGCCAGCGGCGTGCGCTCGCCCATGGTCATCGCCTCGCCCGTATAGCCCTTGTAGTCGAGCGTGGTGACGGCCACGTCGGCCACTGGCACCTGCCACGGCCCGACCATCTGGTCGCGCGTGTTCAGGCCGCCGACGGTGCGGTCGCCAATGGTGATGAGGAACGACTTGCTGGCAACGGTCGGGTGGCGCAGCACGTCGCGCGCGACGACTTCCAGATCCAGGCCGGTGACATCGACTTCCGGGAATTCCTGCGCGACGCGGTGCACGTCACGGTGCATGCGCGGCGGCTTGCCGAGCAGCACGTCCATCGGCATGTTGACGGGGAAGTGCTCGGCGACATCGGGTGCAGTGTCGCTGTCGACGACTTGCAGTTGCTGTTCATCCGTGGCGAAACCGACCACCGAGAACGGCGCGCGCTCGCGCTCGCACATGGCTTGGAAGCGCGGGAAATCGCCGGGGGCAATCGCCAACGTGTAGCGCTCTTGCGACTCGTTGCACCAGATTTCCGCCGGGCTGAGACCGGATTCCTCCAGATGCACCTGGCGCAGGTCGAAGCGCGCGCCCTTTTCGGCGCCGTCGACGATTTCAGGGAAGGCGTTGGAAATGCCGCCCGCGCCCACGTCGTGGATCGACAGGATCGGGTTGTCTTCGCCCAGCGCCCAGCACGCGTTGATGACTTCCTGCGCGCGACGCTGCATTTCGGGATTGCCGCGCTGGACGGAATCGAAGTCCAGATCAGCGGTATTGGTGCCGGTGGCCATCGAGCTGGCAGCGCCGCCGCCCATGCCGATGCGCATGCCGGGGCCGCCGAGCTGGATCAGCAGCGTACCGGCCGGCAGGCCGTGCTTGTGCGTGTGGCCAGCGTCGATATTGCCGATGCCGCCGGCAATCATGATCGGCTTGTGATAGCCGCGCACGGTGCCACCGACGTTCTGCTCGTAGACACGGAAGTAGCCGCCCAGGTTGGGACGACCGAATTCGTTGTTGAACGCTGCGCCGCCGATCGGACCTTCAATCATGATCTGCAGCGGCGAGGCGATGCGGTCAGGCTTGCCGACGGGGCCCGGTGCAGCTTCATTCGGATTGCGGTGCGCCACGGGCCGGGCGGTATCGCGCGCGTTTTCCCACGATTGCACCGCTTCCGGCAGCAGCAGGTTCGACACGGTGAAGCCGGTCAGGCCCGCCTTGGGCTTGGCGCCGCGCCCCGTTGCACCTTCGTCGCGGATTTCGCCGCCCGCGCCGGTCGACGCGCCCGGGAACGGCGAAATGGCCGTCGGGTGGTTGTGCGTCTCCACCTTCATCAGCGTGTGCGTGAGGGCTTCGCGGCGGCCGTATTGCGGCACGCCCGTCGCGGCTTCCGTGCCTGCGTGCGGGAACCAGCGCTCTGCCATGCCGCCTTCCATCACGGCGGCGTTGTCCGAATACGCGACGATCGTGCCCTGCGGGGCCAACTGATGCGTGTTGCGGATCATCGCGAAAAGCGACTTGTCCTGCGTCTGGCCGTCGATGGTCCAGTCGGCGTTGAAGATCTTGTGGCGGCAGTGTTCGCTATTGGCCTGCGCGAACATCATCAGCTCGACGTCGGTCGGGTTGCGTTCGAGCTTGCGGTAGGCGTCGACCAGGTAGTCGATTTCATCGTCGGAGAGCGCCAAGCCCATCTCGACGTTGGCGGCTTCCAAGGCACGACGACCAGCATCCTGGCCACCGGCGATATCGACAAAGCGCAACGCCTTGGCGGGCAACACGTCGAACAGACCGTAGCCGGCTTCGCGCGAGTCGATGACGGTTTCGGTCATGCGATCGTGCAGGTGCTCAGCGACGGCGGCGCGAGTGGCGTCGTCCAGGTGCTTGGCGGCACCGGTCAGGCTGCGGATGAGGCCCTTCTTGCACGTGACGGTGAATTCCACGCCGCGCTCGATGCGATGGATTTGCGGCAGCGCGCAGTGGCGGGCGATTTCGGTCGCCTTGCTGGCCCACGGCGAAATCGTGCCGAAGCGCGGAATGACCACAAAGCGGTCGCCCTCGACATCGGCCGGAGCGGGCGAACCGTAGGTCAGCAGCGCTTGCACACGGGCGGATTCATCGGCCGACAGCGGCGTATCGGCGGCCACGAAATGCAGGTATTGGGCACTGACGGCATCAATGTCCGGATCGATGCGCTTGAGGGTGGAAAGCAGGCGTTGCTGGCGGAAGGCGGACAGCGCGAGAGCGCCGGGAAAGCACGAGAAATGCGCCATGGTGGGCAAGGCAGGCAGTAGCTGGAAGGAGGGGTTTCCCGGCGTGCGCGGGAAAACCGCTATTGTACCTTGCCCTGCCGATGTTACCGACCCTCAAATCGGCCGAAAATGGCGCTGCCTCGGCTGCAACCGACTGCAAACGCCCGTTTTACAGCGACGTGGCGGACCGTGCTGCCTGCTCGTACAGGCCCGTCAGCACGCGCAGCAGGCGCGCCAGCTCGCCAATCTCGGCATTTTCCTCGCCGCTGGGCGAAATATTGCTGGTCAGGCACTGCTCGCGGATCTCGCGGTAGCGGGCGCAGGCCCTTTCGCCGGCTTCGGTGGTCGTGTAGGTGACTTCCTTGCCGTTGCGCGTGCCCTCCACCAGATCCATCCCTTGCAGTTTCTTGAGGGAATACGTGACCAGGTGGGTGTCTTCCACGTTCAGCACGAAGCAGATGTCGGCCAGGCGCTTGGCGCGGCCGCGGTGGTTGACGTGGTGCACCACCAGCACATCGAGGAAGGTCAGGTCGCGCACACCGGCGGCTGCCATGCAGCGCACGCACCAGCGGTTGTAGGCGTTGTAGGCGGTGTTGAGCGCAAACTCGAATTCCGACAGTTCCGGGCTGCGCGCCGACACCAGGTGCGACGAAGACACGATCGGCCCGCCCTTGCCTGCGTCTTCATTGGCTGCGGATTGCGGCAGATCAGCTTTCGGGGTGGTCGGCGATTTGGACATTGCAACGGGCTGGGAAAGGACCGGAAACGCGGGCTATTGTAAGAGAATAGATCGTCATGTCTGCACAATGGAAAACGTAGTTGCCATGTCCTCACACCCTTCCTGGCGCGAAATCCTGATCAACGGTGCCCTCGCCGCACACACCGGCGCCGACCTGCTCTTCGGCACGGCCGGCATCCGCGCACTGGAAACAGCTGCGTATCGAACTCTCGAACCCTTCACCCTGATGGCGCGCGCGGGCGAAGCTGCCGCCGATTGGCTGCAGACACGCGCGCCACATGGGCACGTGCTGCTCGTTGCCGGCCCAGGCAACAACGGCGGCGATGCGCTCGTGGCGGCGACGGTGCTGCATCTGGCGGGGCGTGCCGTCACGGTGTGGCTTGCCGCAGATCCAGCCAAACTGCCCGACGATGCGCGCCGAGCCTGGACGGAGGCTTGTGCCGCCAATGTTCCCATCGAACGTCTGCACGCGACGGCTTCGGTACCGGCGGCCACCGCCGCCATCGTCGATGGCCTCTTTGGTATTGGACTTGCGCGGCCGCTGACGGGATTGCATGCGGCGCTGGTCGACACCATCAACGCCAGCGGCCTGCCGGTGTACGCACTGGACATTCCCTCGGGGTTGAACGGCGATACGGGGCAGCCGCCCGCCCCAGATTCGCCCGTTATCCAGGCGCGCGCCACCATCACCTTTCTCGCCGTCAAGCCGGGCTTGCTGACGGGCGATGGCCGCGACGCCTCCGGCGACATTGCGCTGGCCGACCTGCAAGCCGCACAGACCGCTTATGACGGCGTGATCGAAGCGGACGCGTTCGTCAATACACCGTCACGCTGGCTCGCGCACGTGCCGCGCCGCCGGCATAACGGCCACAAAGGCACATACGGCAGCGCGGCAATCGTGGGAGGGGCGGCCGGTATGGTCGGAGCGCCGCTGCTGTCGGCGCGCGGTGCGCTCTATCTAGGCGCTGGCAAGGTGCACGTGGTCTCGCTTGCCACCGATGCACCGCGTGTCGACCCCGCGCAACCTGAATTGATGCTGCATACCTGGGGCGCCCTCGATCTGGGCGGCATGCAGGCGCTCGCCGTGGGCCCGGGCATGGGCACCGGCAAAGAGTCAGAAGCTGCGCTCGAACATCTCCTGGATCGCATGCTCTCCGCGCGCACGCCGGCCGTGTTCGATGCCGATGCACTCAACCTGTTTGCGAAAACGCCGGCCCTGCTCGCGCGCCTCACACAACTGGCCGGAAGCGGTGTCCCGCTGGTACTGACACCGCATCCGCTGGAAGCCGCGCGCCTGTTGCATACCGATGCGCACGCCGTGCAGCACGATCGGCTGGCCGCCGCCAAGGCGCTCGTCAATCGGACGAGCGCGGTGGTGGTGCTCAAGGGTTCCGGCACGGTCATCGCCGCGCCAGGCAGCCCGCCAGCCGTCAATCCAACCGGCAACGGCGGACTCGCCACGGGTGGTACGGGCGATGTGTTGACCGGCATGATCGGCGCATTGCTTGCGCAAGGCATGGGTGCGCGCGAAGCCGCACTCGCGGCCGTGTGGCTGCATGGCCGCGCCGCTGACGATCTCGTCCAAGCGGGCGTCGGCCCCATCGGCTTGCACGCAAGCGAGCTATGCGCGCCGGCACGACGTGCGCTCAACGCCCTGCTGGCGTCGGACGTTCGCCGATAGAAAGCCGTCATACAGCGCCGTTATACTGCGCATTCGCTTTCCCGCACCAACCTCACGTCACATCACGCCGTATGCCCACAGCCCTACCCGCCTGGCAGTCCCTGACGCAACATGCTGAATCGATTCGCGCGACACATATGCGCGACTGGTTTGCTGCGCCGGACGCCGAGGAACGGGTACGCGCCTTCACGCTGGAAGCGGTTGGCCTGACGGTCGACTACTCAAAAAACCGCATTACCTCCGACACGCTCGCCCTGCTGCTGCAACTGGCCGACGAGGCCGGCGTGCTCGCGCTGCGCGACGCCATGCTGCGTGGCGACCGCATCAACAACACCGAGCACCGCTCGGTCCTCCACGTGGCCCTGCGCGGACAAGCGGAAGACGACTATCGCTCCGACGGCGAGCCCGTCATGCCCGAAGTGCTGCGCGTTCGGGCGCAGATGCGTGACTTCGCAAACCGCGTGCATAGCGGCGCATGGACGGGCCATTCCGGCCGGCGCATCACGGACATCGTCAACATCGGCATTGGTGGTTCGGACCTCGGCCCGCGCATGGTGTGCCGCGCGCTTGATCACCTTGCCGTGCCGCAGGTGCGCGTGCATTTTGTCTCCAACGTCGACGGCACGGACTTGGCCGAAACGCTGGACCATCTGAATCCGGACACCACGCTCGCCATCGTCTGTTCGAAGACGTTCACCACGCTCGAGACGATGGCCAACGCGCACAGCATGCGCCGCTGGTTTGTCGAGCATGGCGTGGCGGAAAGCCAGCTCAAGCACCACTTTGTCGCCGTCTCTACCAATCGCGAGGCTGTCGTCCAGTTCGGCATCGACCCGAACAACATGTTCACGTTCTGGGATTGGGTTGGCGGACGGTTCTCGCTCTGGTCGGCAGTGGGCCTGTCGATCGTGCTGGCGATCGGGCCCCGGCAATTTGAAGCGATGCTCGACGGCGCGCGCGCGATGGACCGCCACTTCGCCACGGCCGCGCCGCGCCAAAACTTGCCGCTGATTCTCGGGATGTTGTCGGTCTGGTATCGCGGCTTTTTCGACGCGGCGAGTGCCTGTACCGTGCCTTACTGTGCGCCACTGGAGCTGCTGACGGACTTCATGCAACAGCTGGAGATGGAGAGCAACGGCAAGTCCGTCCAGCGCACCGGCGCAGCCATCGATACCGACACCGGCCCCATCGTCTGGGGCACGGCCGGTACCAACGGGCAGCATGCGTATTTCCAGCTGATCCACCAAGGCTCGCAGATCGTGCCGGTGGATTTCATCACCACGCTCGAGCCCGTGCGCAGCCTGCCCGGCCACCACGCCAAACTGCTCGCCAATTGCTTCGCGCAGGGCGAGGCGCTCCTGCTCGGCCGCACCGCCGATGAGGTCCGCGCGGGCGGCATCACCGACGAAGCGCTGGTGCCGCATATGGTGTTCGAAGGCAATCGCCCAAGCACGACCATCCTGATGGAGCGGCTCGACGCCGCGTCATTCGGTGCACTCATCGCCTGCGCCGAGCACCGCACCTTCGTGCAGGGCGCGGTCTGGAACATCAACTCGTTCGATCAGTGGGGCGTGGAGCTCGGCAAGAAACTCGCCAAGCCGATCCAGGCAGAGCTGGAAGGCGCGCCCGCCTCTGTGGCGCATGATGCGTCGACGGCGGCGCTGATCCGACGCGCCAAAGCCGCGCTCTGACGCAAACGTTCAGAGTTCGGTGACGGTCTCGTCGCCGACAAGATGCCCGGCTTCGATGGTGAGAATGCGACTGCAACGCGCCGCAACGGAGCGGTCGTGCGTCACCAGCACCAGCGTGGAGCCGGCACTGCGGTTGAGTTCAAACATCAGCGCAATAACGGCCTCGCCCGTGGCGGTATCGAGACTGCCGGTCGGCTCGTCGGCAAAGAGAATGTCTGGCTCGGTCACAAACGCGCGTGCCAGGGCCACGCGCTGCTGCTCGCCACCGGACAACGTCTTCGGATAGTGCGACAGCCGCGCTCCCAGGCCGACGCGCTCCAGCAGAACCGTGGCACGACGACGCATCTCGGCGATGCTGATATCGCCCTGCAATTCCAACGGCAGCATCACGTTCTCAAGCGCCGTCAGATGGGGCAGCAGCTGAAAGGATTGGAAGACAAAGCCCACGTGGCTGCCGCGCACGCCCGCACGGCCATCCTCATCCAACTTGAACAGGTCGTTGCCCAGCAGCTTGACCGAACCCGACGTCGGCAAGTCCAGGCCTGCGAGCAACCCAAGCAGCGTCGATTTGCCCGAGCCGGAAGCGCCAACAATCGCCAGTGTCTCGCCCCTTTCCACACGGAAGGCAACATCGCTCAGAATAGGCAACTCACCGGTGGCATCGCGCACAGTCTTGTGCAGCGAATCGACTTCAATCACCCAGGTAGCGGAAGACGACATGATTGGACTAGTAGGTAGTAGAGGACGCAGCGTGAAGTCACTTGTAGCAGCGCTTGGCTGCGCGGTGTTCAGCATGTTGCCACTCGCACAAACGGCTGCAGCACAAGGCGCGCCGGCATCGCATCGCGTGGTGGTGCTGGGTGACAGCCTGTCGGCGGGATACGGCCTTGCGCAAGGCACGGGCTGGGTCGCGTTGCTCGACAAGCGCCTCAAAGAACGGAAGCCCGATTATAGCGTCGCCAATGCAAGCATCAGCGGCGACACCACGGCCGGCGGCCGCTCACGCCTGCCCGCCGTGCTGGCACGCGAAAAGCCCTCTGTCGTGATTCTCGAACTGGGTGGCAATGATGCTTTACGCGGCCTCTCGCCCGCCTCCAGTGAGGGCAACATGAAGGCCATGATCGAAGCATCGCAAGCCGCAGGCGCGAAGGTGCTGCTGGTGGGCATGCGCATCCCGCCCAACTACGGCCCGGATTACAGCGAGCGCTTCTTCGCCATGTTCGGCAAGCTGGCGCAGCAGTACAAGCTGCCGCTGGTGCCATTCCTGCTCGAAGGCGTTGCGCAGCGGCCAGACTGGTTCCAGGAAGACCGCATCCACCCCATTGCCGCGGCGCAGCCGACGATGCTCGATAACGTGTGGCCCAAACTGGAACCTCTTCTCAAAGCCCGAGTCGGAAGATGACTGTTCTGCCGCACCGTCTTGCGCCATCAGCGCATCGGATTCTTAAGTCGGGCGCGGCCACATCTCACACAGGCGGACACCATGAAGCTTCTGGCAAACGGGCTGCGTGCAGCGCGCGACAACAAGCGGTTCCTGGTCGGCATGTCGTTGCTCTTTGCCTTCCGCGCCTGCATTGCCGACTGGTCAGTCGTGCCCAGCGGATCAATGAACCCTACCCTCATCGAGGGCGACTACATCTTGATGAACCGGCTGGCTTACGGTGTGCGTGTGCCGGCCACCACCATCTGGCTCAAGCGCGGCAGCGAACCTCGACGTGGTGATGTCGTTGTCTTTTCCTCGCCGGAAGATGGCACGAAACTCGTCAAGCGGCTGATCGGTCTACCTGGCGATGTCGTTGAAATGCGCGGCGAAGCGCTCTACATCAATCACCAGCGCATCGCCTATACCCCATTGCCGGACGTTGCACCGGGAGGGTTGCCCCAAGCGACAGCGACGCTGCCACACGAACTCTGGTCCGAAGCGCTGCCCGGCCGCGAGCACACCGTGATGGTCTTGCCGGAAGTGCAAGCATTGCGCAGCTTCGGCCCCATCACCGTCCCTCAAGACCACTACCTCATGCTGGGCGACAACCGCGACAACAGCCGCGACTCCCGCTACTTCGGCCTCGTACCGCGCAAGAACCTGATCGCCCGCGCTTCCCACGTGGCACTGTCGTTCGATCCGGACCACTTGTATATGCCGCGCCTCGCACGCATCGGCAAGTCACTGGACTAGCCGCCCCTCAAAAAAGTACGCAAAGAAAAAGCCCCCTCTACAACGAGGGGGCTTTTTCGTCAGACGACCTGCAGCGCGCCGTATCAGTCCTCTGCCGTATTGGCAGGTTTGCTGGCGTCAATCACGCTGCTGTTGATCTTCACCTTCGAGCGCGCTTTCAGTGCTTCGTAGTAAGCGTTGAACTCGGTCTGGCCAGCGGCCTGAGCCAGTTGCTGCGCATCGGCGGCACGGCGCGCCTCATCCACATTGGCTGGCGGCAGCACCTTGTTGATGCGATACAGCGCGTAGCCCTGGGCACCGAGGTCCACGCCGATGGTGACCGGAAGCTTGGTCGCATCAGCACGCAGGATGGCCGTCAGTGCAGCGGGCGATGTGCCCTGTGCCTGCTGGCGCGAGACCGTCTGTGCTGCGCTGAAGCCATCGGCGCTGTTGCTCTGCTTCACTGCGGCCAGTTTCTCTTCGCCAGCCTTCTTGGCCAGCGCAGCCGCTTGCTCGGCGATCACCTTGGCCTTGACCTGCTCACGCACGTCGGCCAGCTTCTTGACCGTGGCCGGACGATACTCCGCCGCACGCGCCGCAACCAGCGTAGTCGGTCCCACCTGGATGGCAGCCGTATTGCGGTGGTTCTTGATCACGTCGTCAGCAAACAGCGCCTTAAGCACCTTGTCATTGCCGATCGGGCTGCCGGACTGCGCGGGGCTCGGCGTGCGGGTCACGTTGTCGGCCGTCTGAATCTGCAGCTTGAGCTTGTCAGCCACCGGCTTCAGGCTGTCGGACTGGTCTTCCACCGTGTTCGAAAACGCATCAGCCAGCTCCGAATACTTCTTGTTGGCGAGTTGCGTACGCAGTTCGCGTTCAAGCTCCGGCTTGACGGCCTCCAACGGCTGCACGCCGCCGCCCTTCACTTCTTCCAGCTTGATGATGTGGAAACCGAAATCGCTTTGGACCACGTCACTGATGTCGCCCGGCTGCTTGAGGGCAAACAGCGCGCTCTCGAACGGCGGCACAGTAGCGCCCTTGCCCAGGAAGCCCAACTCGCCGCCCTGCGCGGCCGAACCCGGATCGCCCGAGTACTTCTTGGCCAGCTCGGCAAAGCTCGCGGGGTTCTTGCGCACCTCGGCAAGGACCTCTTCAGCCTTCTTCTTGGCGGCTTCCTTGTCGGCGGGTTTGGCGTTGTCCGGCAGCTTGATCAGGATGTGCGCAGCGCGGCGTTCTTCCTGCGTCTTGAAGCGCGCGGCGTTCTGGTCGTAATACTCCTTGATCTGCTCAGGCGTGACCGGAATCTGCTTCATCATGTCTTCGCCCGAGAACACGACATACTCGGCCTTGACTTGCTCCGGCACAGAGAATTCCTGCTGGTGTGCGTCGTAGTAAGCCTGGATGGCCTTGTCATCCACGTTGACTTTCGCAGCGTAGTCGGCCGGCTTGAACAGCAGCGCCTGAACTTCACGTTGCTGATCGCGTACCTGGATAAGGCGGTCCACCAGCGACTTCGGCACGAACGCCGACGAGACGATCGATTGCGGAATCTGTTGCTGCGACAGCTCAAAACGCAGGTTGCCTTCCAACTGCTCGGGCGTCATGTTCTGCGCTGCAAGCAGTCGCACGTAGGCTTCCTGGTCGAAGGAGCCATCCGGCTTGCGCAGGGCTGCCACGGCCGGAATCTGCAGGATCGTGTCGCGAATCTTCTCGTTCGAGATGGTCAGGTTCGCATGCACGACCTCATTGGCCAGCACGCGTTGCTGGATGATGCCGTCGAGCACATCGCGGCGCATCTGCGGACCTTCGAACTGGCGCGGATCATATTGCGCGCCAAGCATCTGGCGCAGACGCTCTGTCTGCTCGCGCACGCGCGCGTCGACTTCGTTGGTGGAGATGACCTTGCCGTCGACCTTGGCGGCGTCATGCGAGCTGTCCATGAAGCTCGAATAGCTCTGCACGCCGAAGAACACGAACGAAGGGAACACCAGAATCAGCAGCACCAGAAACATCAAGCGCCGATGCGTACGTACGAAATCAAGCATGCTGGACCGGAGGTGAATGGAAGATGGAAAATCCGGCGATTCTATCAGGTGCCGCCGACATTCCCGACAATCGCGGCACAGCGCGCAAGCATGGCCTGCAACGCATTCGCCGCTGAAAAGACAAAGGCCCGAACGAATCGGGCCTTTGCACAGGATTTGGCGGAGCGGACGGGACTCGAACCCGCGACCCCCGGCGTGACAGGCCGGTATTCTAACCGACTGAACTACCGCTCCAGATTGGGTCGGACCACCCGACGCAAGAGCGGCAATACGAACGATGGTGGGTGCTGAGAGGCTCGAACTCCCGACCCGCGCCTTGTAAGGGCGCTGCTCTACCAACTGAGCTAAGCACCCGTTCGTACTGCCGGCGTGAGCCGGACTGTCCGGCGCCCGTGTTGTCACCCACGAGCACCAAAGCCCGCTAGTTTAGCGCATCTTTTAGAGCTTTGCCAGGTTTGAATTTCGCAACTTTACCGCCTTCGATCGTGATGGCCGCGCCCGTACGTGGATTGCGTCCATTACGCGAAGATCGCTTGCCGACCAGGAACGTACCGAAGCCGACCAGCGTGACCGACCCACCGTCGCACAACGCATCCTTGATACCGTCGATCAGCGCGTCGATGGCGCGCCCCGCCGCGGCTTTTGACATGTCAGTTTGCGCCGCCACATGGTCGATGAGATCTGTTTTGTTCATCGCGCCACCTCCCCGAACACCCGCTAGTGTGGATTCATTAAAGTGGCCGCCAATCGACGTGTCAAGGCGAAGAACGGTGCGCCACACGTCGCAGCCTGCGCAAAGAAAAAGGGCCCGAACATGTCGGGCCCTTGCTCAACTTTGACAGGCTAAGGTGTCAGTGATGCACCATTTCCTGCGACTTGCCGTCGTCGCCCTTGGCGGGTGCCGGCTTGGCTTCTTCTTCCGGCAGCGGCTCCGGCTTGCGCACCAGCGCGAGTTCCAGCACCTTGTCGATCCAGCGCACCGGCTGAATCTCGATGCTGTTCTTCACGTTGTCCGGAATGTCCGCCAAGTCCTTGACGTTCTCTTCCGGAATCAGCGCCAGCTTGATGCCGCCGCGGTGAGCAGCCAGCAGCTTTTCCTTCAAACCGCCAATTGGCAGCACCTCGCCGCGCAGGGTGATTTCGCCGGTCATCGCCACATCAGCACGCACCGGAATACCGGTCAGCACCGACACCAGCGCCGTCGTCATCGCAATACCGGCCGACGGGCCGTCCTTGGGCGTTGCACCTTCGGGCACGTGGATGTGGATGTCGCGCTTCTCGAACATCTCATCCTTGATCCCCAGCCGAGCGGATCGCGAACGTACCACCGAGCGCGCAGCCTCAACCGACTCCTTCATCACGTCGCCCAGCGAACCCGTGCGGGTGATGTTGCCCTTGCCCGGCATCAGCGCGGCTTCGATGGTCAGCAGGTCGCCGCCCACTTCGGTCCATGCCAAACCAGTCACTTGGCCAACCTGGTCTTCCTTGCCAGCCAGACCGAAGTCGAAGCGACGCACGCCAAGGAATTTGTCCAGATTGTCTGAGTCGACCTTCACGGACGTACTGGCTTCCTTCTTCAGCAGCAGCTGCTTGACGACCTTGCGGCAGATCTTCGAGACCTCACGCTCCAGCGAACGCACACCAGCTTCCCGCGTGTAGTAACGGATGATGTCGCGCAGCGCGGCTTCGGTCACCTCGATTTCGCCTTCCTTCAGACCATTGTTCTTGATCTGCTTGGGCAGCAAGTAGCGGCGGGCGATGTTGACCTTTTCGTCTTCCGTGTAGCCCGACAGGCGAATCACTTCCATCCGGTCCAGCAACGGCGCCGGAATGTTCAACGAGTTCGACGTCGCCACGAACATCACGTCCGACAAGTCGAAGTCCACCTCGATGTAGTGGTCCTGGAACGTGTGGTTCTGTTCCGGGTCCAGCACTTCGAGCAGGGCAGACGACGGGTCGCCGCGGAAGTCCGCACCCATCTTGTCGATTTCATCAAGCAGGAACAGCGGGTTGCGCACGCCGACCTTGGTCAGGCTCTGCAGGATCTTGCCTGGCATCGAACCGATGTACGTACGGCGGTGACCGCGAATCTCGGCCTCGTCACGCACGCCACCCAGCGCCATGCGCACGAACTTGCGGTTCGTTGCACGCGCAACCGACTGCCCGAGCGAGGTCTTACCGACACCCGGCGGCCCCACGAGGCAGAGGATCGGCGCCTTCAGCTTATCGACGCGCTGTTGCACTGCGAGGTACTCAAGGATGCGTTCCTTGACCTTCTCCAGGCCATAGTGATCTTGATCCAGCACCTGCTCGGCGTTCGACAGGTCGTTGTTGACCTTGCTCTTCTTGCGCCACGGCAGACCGACCAACGTGTCGATGTAGTTGCGCACGACCGTTGCCTCGGCCGACATCGGCGACATCAGCTTGAGCTTCTTGAACTCGGATTCGGCCTTCTTCTTGGCCTCCTTCGGCATGCGGGCGGCCTTGATCTTCTTGTCCAGCTCTTCGAGATCAGCGCCCTCTTCGCCTTCGCCCAGTTCCTTCTGGATGGCCTTGACCTGCTCGTTCAGGTAGTACTCACGCTGGCTCTTCTCCATCTGGCGCTTGACGCGGCCACGGATGCGCTTTTCCACCTGCAGGATGTCGATCTCGCCCTCGAGTTGCGACAGCAGGCTCTCCAGACGTTCGGTCACGTTGAACATCTCGAGAATCTTCTGCTTCTGCTCGAGCTTGATCGGCAGATGCGCGGCGATGGTGTCGGCCAGGCGACCCGGCTCATCGATGCCCGACAGCGAAGTCAGGATCTCGGGCGGGATCTTCTTGTTCAGCTTCACGTACTGATCGAACTGCGACACGATGGCGCGACGCAGCGCCTCGGTCTCAGCCGATTCTGTAGGTTCCGGGCCGACGGGCACGGCTTCGCAGAAGAAGTGCGATTCGTCGTCGGTGACGGACAGGATATTGGCGCGCTGCGTGCCCTCGACCAGCACCTTCACGGTGCCGTCCGGCAGCTTCAGCATCTGCAGAATGTTGGCGATACAGCCGACCTCATACAGATCCTTGTCGGTCGGCTCGTCCTTGGCGGCGGTCTTTTGCGCCACGAGCATGATGCTCTTGCCCGCCTCCATCGCAGCTTCCAGCGCCTTGATGGATTTGGGGCGCCCCACGAACAGCGGAATCACCATGTGCGGAAACACCACCACGTCACGCAGCGGCAACAGCGGCAGGCGAATCTGCTCAGCGGGTAAAAGTTGGGTTCCGGACATTATTTTCCCCAGAAAGTCATGTAAGGGCTAAATTGGGCACAGCGACGGTTTTACAAGACCGCTGCTGCAAGTCGCATGCCGACCCGGTTTCCCGAAGCAAAAAAAGCCGCTCGCGAGCGAACGGCTTCCTGCATGGGACGCATACGGCGCATCCCGGCCGGGCATTCGCGTCAGTTGGAACCTGCAACCTTGGGTTGCTCTTCGTAAATCAGCAAGGGCTTGCCTTCGTCGGAGATCGTACTTTCATCGATCACCACCTTTTGCACACCCTTGTGGTTGGGGAGGTCATACATCACATCCATCAAAGCGTGCTCGACAATGGAACGCAACCCGCGCGCCCCCGTCTTGCGCTTGATCGCCTTGCGGGCGATTGCCGTCAGCGCGCTCGGACGAATTTCCAGCTCCACCCCTTCCATTGCCAGCAGCTTCTGGTACTGCTTGACGATTGCATTCTTGGGCTCGACCAGGATTTCCATCAAGGCAGCCTCGTCGAGCTTGGCCAGCGTCGCCACCACGGGCAGACGGCCGATCAATTCGGGAATCAGACCGAACTTGATCAGATCTTCCGGCTCGACTTGCGGCAGCACTTCGCTGACGTCGCGCTCTTCCTTGCTCTGCACCTCTGCGCCAAAACCAATACCGGTCTTGTCAGAGCGCTGCATGATGATCTTTTCCAGACCATCGAACGCGCCGCCGCAGATGAACAGGATGTTGGTCGTATCCACCTGCAGAAAGTCCTGGTTCGGATGCTTGCGACCACCTTGCGGAGGCACTGACGCCATCGTTCCTTCGACCAGCTTCAGCAGAGCTTGCTGGACGCCTTCCCCCGAAACGTCCCGGGTGATGGAAGGGTTGTCAGACTTGCGCGAAATCTTGTCGATCTCGTCGATGTAGACGATGCCGCGCTGGGCCTTGTCCACCTCGTAATTGCAATTCTGCAGCAGCTTTTGGATGATGTTTTCGACATCCTCGCCCACGTAACCGGCTTCGGTCAGCGTAGTGGCGTCGGCGATGACGAACGGCACGTTCAAGAGACGCGCCAGCGTTTGAGCGAGCAGGGTCTTGCCCGAGCCAGTCGGCCCGATGAGCAGGATGTTGCTCTTGGACAGCTCGACATCGTCCTTCTTGCCGAGGTGCTTCAAACGCTTGTAATGGTTGTACACCGCCACAGCCAAGATCTTCTTGGCCTGCTCCTGACCGATCACATATTGGTCCAGGCTCTGGCGAATTTCATGAGGTGTGGGCAGATCGGACTTGACCGCCAGACCACCCTCCTTTTCGGAGATGGCAGCTTCGTCCCGGATGATCTCGTTGCACAGGTCGATACATTCATCGCAGATGAAGACCGAGGGGCCGGCAATCAGTTTCTTGACCTCATGCTGGCTCTTGCCGCAAAACGAGCAGTACAGCAGCTTTTCGCCAGTCGAGCCTTTCTTGTCCGCCATAACGATTACCAGTAGTTCTTGGCAGCATCATACGCCAAATTATCTGGCGACGATCCGCAGGTGTTGTTCAAAGCAAAAACGAGGCGCGAGGCCTCGTTTTTGACACCGCTTGACATGTTTAGTGCGGTTAACCGGTGTGCCGTAGAACGCACCGGCAACCCCGCCTATCGCGCACACCGACGCATGACTTCGACACTTCAGCGCTTGGCGATGACCTGATCGATCAGGCCGTATTCCTTGGCCTGCTCGCTGCTCATGAAGTTGTCGCGGTCCGTATCGCGGGCGATCTTGTCGACTGGCTGACCGGTCGCTTCCGAAAGCACAGTGTTCAGGCGCTCACGCAGGTACAGAATCTCGCGGGCCTGAATCTCGATGTCCGAGGCTTGACCGCGTGCACCACCCAGCGGCTGGTGAATCATGATGCGCGAGTTCGGCAAGGCAAGACGCTTGCCCTTCGCACCAGCTGCCAGCAGGAACGCGCCCATGCTAGCCGCCATGCCCATGCACAGCGTGGACACGTCCGGCTTGATGAACTGCATCGTGTCGTACATCGCCAGACCGGACGACACTGAACCGCCCGGCGAATTGATGTACAGCGAGATGTCCTTGTCCGGATTCTCACTTTCCAGGAACAGCAACTGTGCCACCACGAGGTTGGCAGTCTGGTCGTTGACCTCGCCCACCATGAAAATCACTCGCTCCTTGAGCAGGCGCGAGTAGATGTCGTAGGCGCGCTCGCCGCGGCCAGACTGCTCGACCACCATCGGCACCAGACCGAGCCCCTGCGTTTCGAGCGCGGAGGCCTGGGTGCGAGCAAGTTGGTCGATCAGTTCATTGCGGATCATGCGGTTCTCCGGTGCTTATTTCGGAAACTCTATCGATCGAATCAGCCTTGCGCCGGAGTGGCGGTCAGCTCTTCGAACGACACAGCCTTGTCAGTGACCTTAGCCTTGTCGCACACAAAATTTACCACGTTGTTTTCGAGCACGTAGGCTTCCATCTCAGCCAAGCGCTGTTGGTCACCGTAGTACCAGCGGATGACTTCCTTCGGATCTTCGTAGCTCTTGGCGAACTCTTCGATCTCGGCCTTGATCTGCTCGGGCTTGGCTTCCAGGCCATTGGCCTTCACGACTTCGGCCAGCACCAAGCCAAGCTTCACGCGACGCTCAGCTTGCTGCGTGAACATCTCGGCGGGGATCGGCATGTTCTTGGCGTTCGGCATGCCGCGCGATTCGAGGTCGCGACGGGCCATTTCGACCAGACGTTCTTGGTCTTGCTCGACCAGCGACTTCGGCACGTCCAGCTCTGCCACCTTCAGCAGCGCTTCCATGACTTGGTCCTTGAGCAGAGCGTGCGTGCGACGCTTGACTTCACGCTCGAGGTTTTCGCGGATGTCGGCGCGCATCTTGTCGAGGTTGCCGTCGGCGATGCCCAGCGATTGCGCAAAGGCTTCGTTGACTTCCGGCAGGTGTGCCCACTCGACTTGCTTGAGCGTGACGGTGAATTCAGCCGTCTTACCGGCAACGTCCTTGCCGTGGTAGTCCTCGGGGAACGCCAGCGGGAACTTCTTGGACTCGCCTTGCTTCAGGCCCAGCGTGGCTTGTTCGAACTCAGGCAGCATGCGGCCTTCGCCCAGCACAAAGCTGAAACCTTCAGCCTTGCCACCAGCGAATTCCACGCCATCGATCGTGCCGACGAAATCGACCGTCACGCGATCGCCGTCTTGTGCAACAGCCGCACCGCCGTCGCCATGCTCGCCGGCTTCGCCGCGCGGGTGATAGTGCACGCGTTGCTTGCGCAGGATGTCGAGGGTCTTGTCGATCTCGGCATCGGTGATTTCGGTCTTGGTGCGGGTCAGTTCCGCGCCAGCCAGATCGCCGAGCTTGACTTCCGGATACACCTCGAAGGTGGCATCGAACGCGACTTGATCATCGGCCACGCCTTCGGTCTTCAGCTCGAAGCGCGGTTGGCCGGCAACCTTCACGCCTTGCTCATTCGTGATGTCGAAGAACTGACGGGCAGCCTTGTCGTAGCGAACTTCGAATTCGACTTGCTGGCCGTATTGCTTCTCGACCATCTTCATGGGGACCTTGCCCGGGCGGAAGCCGGACATCTTGACGGTCTTGGACAGACGCGCCAGACGGCTTTGCTTCTCTTGCTCCACTTCGGCCTTCGGGACAGCCAGGGTCACTTTGCGATCAAGCTTGCCGAGGTTTTCGATAGTCGACATGGTCGTAATTCCAGATTCAGAAAATGGTTGCGTCGAACGGCGCAGCGCCAGCAGCAGCCGTGGTTCAAAGTTCTTGGTCTTGCCGGGCTTGCAGGAATGCGGCGCGAGGGCCGCTTCAATGCACGATGCGCGGCACAACGGGCGCGTTCAGGCTGGCAAACGCAAAACGCATATTATGGCATGGAACGTTCGGCGGCCCTGCTTTTTTGGGTCAGAACGCTTGGAAAACCCTTCAAACGGCGCGTTAATCCAGCGGACCCGCGATTTCGTTTTCCGCGGGTGCGGCGCCCTGCTCCTGCGCGCGTCGATGCTGCAATGCCCGCAGGATGAAGCGGCCAGGATCAAGTACCGCCGCCAGATCGGATTCAAGCGGCAGCGGACCACCGTCGATCTGGGCCGCGAGCAGCTCCGCCCCCAGCACGGACCATGTGAGCCCGCGCGAGCCATACGCAAGCGCCGCATACAGCCCGGCGAGGCGAGGCAGTTGTGCATGCGGACCGCGCAAACGAAAGCCGGACGCCATGGCCGCCGCCTCATCCACCAGTGGGCCGATCAACGGCAACCGATTTGCGGAAACGCACCGCACACCAACATAACCATGCAGTGCTGAGGGATTGAGCGTCGCCAGCGCGCCCGATTGCTGTGGCTGCAACCGGGCCAGCCGCCCGAGATTGGCCGCGTGATCGGCAATGCGCTCGGCCAGATCGGATTCACTCGGCTGGAACGACGAGCCTGTACGCACCGTCTCCGCACCCGATTCGGCGGGCAGCAAGTAGCCATCGCCGCAGACGACGGCCTTCGGCCACGCCGCACCGGCGTCCAAACTGCTCAGGGGCACATCGGTAAGTTGACCGCGCACTGGCTTGAGCGACGCAGATGTGAGCGGAGCCAGGCGGGCGGCACCAAGACTGTTGGCGAGAACGACGACCGGCGCGCTCGCAATCACATCACCTTGGGAATCCAGCGCATGCCATTGATCGCCATGTTGGCGCAGCGATTCGACGCGCGTATTCCAACGCGCATCGACTGCGGCGCCAGCAGCGGCCAGATTGGCGCGGCAAACATCGGGGGGCGCGACCCAGCCGGCTTGCGCAAACCACCAGCCGCCCTGCGGCACGCCGGCACCGACGCGCCGGGCGGCTTCGTCCACGTTGAGCCAATCGATGTAATCGGCCGGATAGCCGAGCGCTTGCACGATGCGTTGCTGCTCGTCGGCGTCGTCGGCGTGTTCGGCGAGTTGGAGCACACCGGTGGGTTGGAAACCTGTGGCGAAGCCGGCGCGATCGAGTGCGTCCCAATGGCGGCGAGCGAGCAAGTTACCGGCGCGCGAGAGGCGCGAGAGCACGCTGTCGTCGATGGACACATGCGGGTGCATGGCCGCTGCGCGATGCGCCGACGTGCCGCGCGCGGGGCCATCGCTTTCGTCGATGAGCGTGATGCGCCAGCCGCGCGATGCGAGCCGTTCGGCAACAGAGCAGCCCGCAAGCCCGGCGCCAAGCACGATGGCGTGATGCTGGCTCCAGGCGGGCGCTTCAGCCGGCCCGCGCCGTGTGCGCCAATGGGTTGGGAATTGCGCGACGGTCATGTCGCGCTTGGAGCCGAAACCAGGCGCCTTGTGCACCTCGAAGCCGGCCTCCTGCAAGCCGCGTCGCACGAATCCTGCGGCGGTGTACGTGGCCAATGTGGCGCCGGCGCGAGCGACCCGCGCGAGCTGCTTGAACACGCGCGGCTGCCACAGGTCAGGGTTCTTGGCAGGAGAGAATCCGTCGAGATAGAACGCGTCGGCGGCGCACGACAGTTGCGGCAGCGTCTCCAACGCATCACCGAACAGCAGCGTGAGGGTGACGCGGCCGCCGTCGAACACCAGGCGATGCACACCGGGCACAGGCACCGGCCATGATTGACGGAGCGTCTCGGCCAGCGGGGCCAGCGCGCCGCCCTTCGGATGCACAATCGACAAGCCAGCGCGATCGAACGGATGCTTCTCGATCGAGACGAAATCGAGCCGCGCACAACGCTGCGGATCGTCACGCCATGCAGCCCACGTGGCCAGGAAATTCAGGCCCTGACCGAAGCCGGTTTCAACGATGGTGAAAGTGCGCTTACCCTGCCACGCAGCCGGCAAGCGGTTGCCGCCCAGAAAAACGTGATGCGCCTGCGCCGGACCGCCTTCGGAACTGTGATAGACGTCGTCGTATTGCGCCGAGAACGGTGTGCCGTCCGACGTGAGTTGAGGCGTGGCGAGAACGAGGCCGCGTGGCATGAAACACCCTGGGAGGAAGCGGCGAATTGTAACGCCGCCCTCCCCTTTCGCCTTGATCTGAAGCAGTCGCTCTCCGTTACACATCGGCGATGGGTAATGTGCCCATTACGCGCCGGTACCACGCGTGGAAGTGCTGCATGCCGTCTTCGAGCGGCGACTGATACGGCCCCGTTTCCGACACGCCGCGCTCCATCAGGGCCCGACGGCCAGCATCCATGCGCTCGCCAATCTCGTCGTCCTCGATGCAGGTTTCCATGTAGGCGGCGCGCTGCGCTTCGACGAATTCACGCTCGAACGCGGCGATCTCTTGCGGGTAGTAGAACTCGACCACGTTGACCGTGTCTTGCGGCCCTTTCGGATACAGCGTGGAGAGCACCAGCACATGCGGATACAGCTCGATCATATGCGTGGGGAAATACGTGACCCAGACCGCGCCAAAGTCCGGCGACGCACCGCGTCGATAGTCCAGCAGACGATCGTGCCATGCGCCGTAGACATCCGAGCCCGGCTGACTGAGTGCCTGGTGAATGCCGACGCGCTGCATGCTGTACCAGTCGGCGAATTCCCATTCCAGGTTGTCGCATGTGACGAAGTGGCCAAGCCCCGGATGAAACGGCGCGACGTGGTAATCCTCCAGATAGACCTCGATGAAGGTCTTCCAGTTGTAGTTGCACTGATGGACTTCCACGTGGTCGAGCACGTAGTCGCCGAAGTCGAACTCAGGACGCGCGAACAGCGGCGCCATGTCGCGTGCCGGATCGCGCGGGCCTTCGAACAGCAAGCCATGGCAGTTGCGCAGTTCAAAGCGCTGCAGGTTCTTGCATGGCTTGCTGGGGAACTGCGGGGCACCGATCAGCTCGCCGCGGTCGGTGTACGTCCAGCGGTGCAAGGGGCAGACGATGTTGCCGCCGGCGGCGCGCAAGTTGCCGGTGGCATTGGCGGGGCCGCGCACATTGCCCGTTTCACCACCAAGAATCAGCGCCTGGCGATGCCGGCAGACGTTCGACATCAACTCCACGCCACCGGCGTTGCGCACGAGCACGCGGCCGCCCCCTTCGTGGGCGAGGCGCCGCCAATCGCCGGATTCGGGTACGGCTTTTTCGTTGCCGACATAGCAGGCTGATTGCTTGAAGATGGTTTCGAGTTCGCACGCGAACAAGGCGTCATCAAAATACGCGGCGACGGGTAATTGGGTATGCGCTGGCATCACGTGCGCCAGGCGCCCGACATCAGTCATCGAAGAGTCTCCAACACGGAGTGGCGAGGGGTTCGGCGTGGGTCGAACGCTTCCGCCCCACCAGGTATCGGGGGACCGAGCTCGCCTCAGAACGCTCAGGACGCTTCGGCCAGCAGGCGGGCGATGCGCGCGTCTAGCGCAAGCTTCGGACAGGTGCTGCACTTTTCTCCGTCGTGGCGGCGGAAATGATGGCAGCAGACCTTGCGGTCGAGAGCAAGCGCGCGCGTGCCGTCTCGGGCGCGGTAGGCAAAGAAGCCGCAACCACCGGAGATGCCAAGATGCGCCAGCCACTCCTCCCCTGCCGCTACCAGGCCCGCATCGGACAGCTGCGCATGCGGACGCACGGCCATGAGAGCGCCAAGCACGCATTCGGCTTGCAGGCGGTCGGCAGCGCGATCGTGTAGCGGCACCATCGGTTTCAGCGCACGACGCATCGCCGCGCAGAACGCGCACAGTTCGGCGGCGGCGACTTCCCTTCGCACAGCGAACGTCCCCTCGACCGGCACGTGCGCAGGCACATGCAAGCCGGTCGGGAACCCGTTTTCCATCGGCTGCGCAAGCCCCGTCAAGCTGGGCACGGGCGCATCCAGATGGACTGCAATCACGCAAAGATAGATGGGCTGCCAGATCGCCAGTCCCCAGCACCGCAAGGCGAGGTAATGGGCGCCGGCCTCCGGATGCGCGCGCGCCCAGTGGTCGCACAGCGCGCGCAATGCATCGTCGTCTCCGAGTCGCAAAGCGCCCACCGGTGCCGCGCCACCTTGCTCGCCCCGCAGGCTGGGCAGGACGCGCTGCGCCGCTGCCCATACGCGTGCGAGATCCGGCGCAGGCGATGGCCGCCAGGCTACCGCCGTGGCGAAGCCCGCTCCGCTGGCGTCTTCAACGAAGGCGCGCATGCCGTCCGTCATGCAGCCGCTTCCGCTGCTTCGGCCGCCACGGAAGGCCCCCGCGCCGCGCGGCGGAACTTGGCGATCGGGTTGACCAGGTTGCCGGCCATCTTGAGGCTCGATGCCGGGTCCGCCAGATTCACCATCTGCACGTTATTGCCGAGCTGCAGACGGTTCAGGCACGAATGCAGGAACTCGGGGACGAACATGTCGTAGTGGGCATACTTGGCGGCGCGTTCCGGATGCGCGTCCTGGTAGTCGTGCACGCAATCCGCGACCGCACCCCAGAACTCGTCTTCTGTGCAGCAGCCGTTTTCCACCAGCACGTGATTGATGTGGCGCAACACACCATCGAACACGTCGATGAAGATGCCGAGCAGTTTGAAGTTGTCCGGCACCTCCACGGCCAGGCGCTGCACACGCTCAGGCAGCCATTCACGTGCCTTGATTTCCAGAATGGCGGATTCCTCGGCAATGTCTTTCATGATGGCGCGCACGGGCACGTGGTTGTCGATCACGAGGATGAGGTTTTCGCCATGCGGCATGAAGCTCAAGTCGTGTGCGTAGAAGCAATGCAGCAGCGGCGTGAGATACGCCTGCAGGTATCGGCGCACCCAGGCCAGTGCCGGCAGGCCAGAACGCCGGATCAACTCCGGCATCAGCGCAACGCCGTCCTTGTCGACATGCAGCAATGCGGCCATCGTCATCAGGCGCTCACCCGCCTGCAGAAGTTGCAGCGGGTTCTCGCGCCACAGTGCAGAGAACATCTTCTTGTACGGTGTATCTGCTGGAATCGCCGCCTCGTAATAGAAATTTCGGAAACCGATCGCGGCCACTTCCTGGAGGATGGTGAAGCCGTTCTCGCGCAGGAACGGATCGTTTGACACCAGCCCCTTGATGAACTCGTTGATGGCTGGCGTGCCCGACATGTAATACGGCGACAGCCCGCGCATGAACCCCATGTTCAGGATCGACAGCGAGGTTTTCACATAGCGCTTGGTGCGATCGCTCGTGTTGAAGAACGTGCGAATGGATTGCTGAGCGATGTAGTGGTCCGCGCTGTAGTCGAGGCAGATGATCTTGCGCTGCGCCACGTAGGCGGCGAATGCAATGGAAAGCTTGTTGAACCACTGCCACGGGTGCGCGGGCATGAAGTGGTAGTCAGCCGGGTCGACGCCCTTGGCGGCCACCTGGCGGGTGAACTCGTCCACCGTGTCCTGCCCCAGCTCTTCGGCCAGCAGCTGCGCATAGTCAAGCGTGGACAGCGTCGACGGTGTGGCGTGGTCCTTGTGCACGGCCAGCCAGATCACGCGGATGTCGGAGCCGGCTTCCGGCGCATAGGCCTGGTAGTCGACGGAGTTGAAGCCGAGGCGTCCGTTGTTGGCGACAAAGCCCGGGTGCCCTTCCATCATTGCGACCTCGATGGTCTGGAAGTCGGTGACGTCGGCCAATTGGGCACTGCTTGGCGCGTCCGCCTTCATGCGCTTGTAGGCGCTGCCGAACAGCGTGCTGCTGATTTCGTCGAGGTAGATGGGCAGCAGATCGTCACGGATGCCAAGGCGCTGGCGGCATTCGATGATGAATTGCAATGCATCAAGCGGTTGCTCAACGCCATCGACAAGGCGGCGGATTGACTGCGACTGGATGAACCAGTGGCGCAGTGCCAATCGCTGGGCTTCGAACTGGTAGCAGACCTTGCCGTCGTCGGAAAAGACTTGATAGAGCGCGAAGCCGTTGGCTGTGCCCTTCAGGTGTTCTGGTTCGAGGATGATCTCGTGCGCATACTCGGCAATTGCCTTGCGCAGCAGCAGCCGATCGGCCTGCGCCCAGACTTCTGGCGTGAGATGAGCCGCGGCCTGGGCCGGGTGCTGGGAAAGCTGGTTCTGAAGCGTCACATTCATGGCGAATCCTTTGGCTTGTTAAGCGGTGGCTGCGGTAAGGGCGGTAGCCCGTTCAAAATCCCGTCGGGTGCAGAAAGCGAGGCTGGCGATCTTTTCGGTAAAGGCGACGTTGCGTTCGTAGACGAAACCGGCGGCGCGGTTGATGGCGTGAATACGTTCGTTGTTGGCGTCGGGCTCAACCACGATGCGCGCGGCCCCCAGGTGTTCGAACATGAAACGCATCAACGCGAAGAACACCGTGCGCGTATAGCCCGGCACGCGCACATCGGATGGCCCAATGAAGATGTGCATACCCAAATCGCCGGGCCGCACGTCGTAGAACGCGCGGATGCGGTCGTGCGCTGGGTCGTAGCACTCGGCCAGGAAGACGGGGCGCTCCGCTTTCCAGACGAGGTAGGCAGTGGCATGCCCGGAGTCCATCAGCTCTCGATAAATCTGAAGGATCTCGGCTTCGGTTTTGTCGCGCATCAGCCAGAACGACGCGCGCTCTGGCTGGAACCAGCGGTGCAGTATCGGGATGTCTTCCGGAATACGCAGCAGGCGGAAGGTGTAACCCTCGGCATCCGTGTACGGCATATATGCCGCATCAGCGCGACGATGGATGGCGCGCATATCAATTGGCATGGGCGGGCGCCTCCAGGTTGGCGGGTTCGCCTGCCCTGCCTGCTTCGGTCGCACGCGTGGCACTTGGCACGTTCAGGATCAGGCGATCTAGCAGCGCTGTCAGTACAAAGCCCCCGGCCGCCAGCAGGAACGGCACGTGCAATCCGTAGCGGTTGACGATGGCCCCTGCCGCAAACGAAGACAGCAGCACACCCAGGTTCTGGAAGAAATTGGTGATGCTGTAGTCGTGCGCATAGCGCTGCGGCGTAGAAAGCCGGAACAGGCTCACATCGAGCTTGACGATGATCTGGAACAGCGCCCAGCCATAAAGCACGCGACCCAGAACGATCAGCGCAGCGTCGGGCGCAGCCTGCAGCAGCAAACCGGCGGCGCCGAGCAGCAAATTGCCCAGCGTATGGTCGGGCAGCCGAGCGCCGCGTGCCCGGATGCGGGCATGCAAGCGCAGCGCCATGATCGCCATCGCTCCCGGTATGGCAAAGACCAAGCCTGAAACAAACTCGCTGCCGCTGCCCGATACCTGCTGCCAGTACACGGCAAAAAACGAACGAATCAGGTACGCGCTGAAGTCGAACACCAGCATCACCAATGCCAGGCGCAGGATCGGCAGGCGATCACGCCAACTTGTGCGAGTCGGCTCGTCGGCAGAAGCTTGCGCATGCTCGCCCGAGTTGACGGGCACGATCTTGCCGCTGCGGATCAGATACAGGCACACGCCCATCTGGAAGAAATCGCCCGCCGCCATGGCGACGATGCTTGCGCGCGGCCCCCAGGTCTGCAGAACGAAACCGCCCACCACCGCGCCGAAGATGGCGCCAAAGTGCACCACCACGGAGAGGATGCCCACCGTGGCGGCGTGCTGCGCCTTGGGAGTGAGCCGCATCATGTACGGATACATCAGCAGGTAACTGCTCTTGCACATGAACATCAACATCGACAGCATCCAGTACGTCACCACGTCGGGCGCCCAGTCGCTCAGCAGGCTGAAGGTTCCCGCCGCAAACTGCGTGTAGACCAGCAGGTGCAGCGGCTCGACGCGCTTGGCTACGCGAGCCCAGACCGGCAGCGTGCACATCACTGCGATGGAGATGGTGGCCACGTACGCGCCCACGTGGACGGGGCTGTCCAGCCCATAACGCGAAGCAAAGAACTGCGGATAGAACGGAATCAGGATCGCATCGCTGATGACGGCAAACACGGTCATCAGAATGATGTAGAGGCGCAATGTCATGCGGCCTCCCCGACGGTCTCCTCGACCGTTTCCGGCACGTGCTCCTGGGCAGATCCCTTGGCAGCCAGCGGAATGAAATCGGGCGTGGCCGGAATCGCAAAGTCCTGGATGGCGATGCGCTGCTCGATCTTGTAGTGCTCCACTCCTGTCAGCTCGCGGATGATGCAGGAGTTACGGTAGCAACTCATGCCGAGGTCAGGATTGGTCAGACCATGCGTGTGCAGGCCGGCGTTCTGCACGTAGACCTCATTGCCGTTGAAATCGGCCGCGTAGTTTCGCGAAAGCTGATATCGACCCTTGGCGTCCCACCGCAGGCGGTGACGGATGCCATCGATAAACGCGGGGATGTTCTGCTCGTAGCCCGTGGCAAGCACGAGCCCTTCCGTGCGATGTGCATAGCGCGCGCCGCTGTCGAGCTGCTGAAATTCGATCTCGTAGGTACCGGTCGCGGCCTCGTGCCGACAGGCCTGCAACTCGCAGTTGGTGATGAGGTGCGTGCGCAGCGCGCCCGTCTTGCGCTTGTCATCGAGGAGATCGTAGATCTGGTTGATCAGGCTCGCGTTGACCCCTTTGTAGAGGCTGTCCTGCTTGCGGATGATGCTTTCCTTGCGACCATCCGGCAGGTTGAAGAAGTAATCGATGTAGTCCGGAGAGATCATCTCCAGCGTCAGCTTGGTGTTCTCCATCTGGAAGAAGCGCGGCGAGCGCGTGATCCAGACCAGGCTGTAGTCGTATTTGTCGCGCTCCTTGAGCAGGTCGTAATAGACCTCCGCTGCGCTCTGTCCGCTGCCGACAATGGTGATGGAACGTTTTTCGCGCAACGCCTCCCGCACGTCGATGTAGTCAGCGGTGTGCAGATAGCGATGCCCATCGCGTGGCACGCATGCGGGAAACGACGGGGATGACCCAACGCCCAGTACCAGCTTGCGTGCGCGCAGCACGAACGGCTCCCGCTCTGCGCCGCGAAAGCCCGTGACGACATAGCAACTGCGCTGGGCGTCATAGGCCAGCGCGTCCACGTCATGGTGGAAATGCACGCTGCGTAGTTGCGCGATGACCCATTTGCAGTAGCGGTTGTATTCCGCGCGGCTTAGATAGAAGTTCTCGCGGATGTAGTACGAATAGATCTTGCCTTCCTGCTTGCAGTAGTTCAGGAAGCTGAAGCTGCTTTTCGGATCGGCCAGGCTCACCAGATCGGCAAGGAACGGATTCTGCAATGTGGTGTTATCAATCAGCATGCCAGGATGCCAATTGAATTCTTCGGCGCGCTCCAAAAATATGCCGTTCAGATTTTCAATCGGCTCCGCCAGACAAGCCAGACTTAAATTGAATGGCCCTAAACCAATTGCAATAAAATCATATACATCTGACTTCATCACGCTTGAACCTCCTGATTTGCAAAGGCTGCATTTACCAAACGACAGCACCAGGAACGCGACTGGACGAGCGCAGCGAACGCGCACGCCCTCCGTCGGCCGGCGGCTTGAGGCCGCGCCTAGGCTGGGTGAATTCAGGTGGGGTTTTGATCACAGCCGATGCGTGCCGGCCGCTGAATGATCATGAATATCGCAAGCGCGATATCGGGAACAGATTCGAAATGCCCGGCGATGCAATGAAAGCCAATCGCCGAGCAACAATCTAAGTCACAATACTACACAGAAAATGGAGTGCTTGTGTGAAGAAAATGTAATTACCACTGATAAGAAATGGTGGCCATAACATTGCGCGCATCACCCCAATAACAATAGGAGTTGCTCAAGCAGGACGCCACGTAATTCTTATTAAAGAGGTTCTTGGCAGACAATTGCAGCTTGGCACCCTTGAGCGACGGATCCCAGCGCGCAAGGTCAACGCGCAACATCAGATCCACCAGCGTATACGGCGGCACTTTGAAACTGTTGGCGTTGTCACCCCAGCTTGTACCGACGTAGCGCAGCCCCATGCCTGCGGTGTAGCCCGGCATAAATGTCCAATCGACCCACGCCGATGCCATATGACGCGGCGCCTGATACGGCGTGTTGCCTACGAAGCCCTCAGCCGACTCGATGAACTTCATGTTGGTGAAGGTGTAGTTGGCCAGCACCGACACAGTGTCCGTCACTTGCGTGCGCGCTTCCAGTTCGACGCCGCGCGTGCGGATCTTGCCGCTGGGCACGTAGTAGATCTGTCCCACCGGCTTGGTCGCCAAGTTCTCCTGGTCGAGATTGAACACTGACGCTGCCAGCAGCGTGCTAGAGCCCTTCGGCTGATAACGCACGCCTGCCTCGAACTGCTTGGCGGTGGCCGGTTGCAGCAGATTGCCCCGCTGGTCTGCGCGCAGGCTGGGGTTGAAACCATCCGAGTAGCTGAAATACGGTGCGATACCGTTGTCGAACAGATAGACCACGCCCGCACGTTTGGTGAACTTCGAGCCGCTCCACTCCGAGGGCGTGCCGGTACCGTACAGATTGGACGCCTTTGCGTGGTCCTCGCGCACGCCGAGCGTGAAGCGCCAGCGGTCGATTGCAATCTGATCCTGCAAGTACAGGCCAGTCTGCTCAAGCCAACGGTCGATGGGCGATGCCGTCACGCCGGTCAAGCCGGGGCTGCCATATACAGGATTGAACGCGTTGATCGGGTCGGCGCTGCCAGATTCCCAGAAGCCATCGACGTGGCGCTTCTGATAATCGAGGCCAAACAGCATCGTATGTTTGACGGCGCCCGTGGTGAACTTGCCTTCAAGCTGGTTATCGACCGTGTAAGCGTGCGTAGCCTCCTTGGCGCCCGAGTAATAGCGCGTCAGTTCGTCCGCACTGGCCCAACCGAAGCCGTAAATCTGGCGCAGGCGCGTATCGCCGAACACGTAGCGGAAGTTCTGGCGCACCGTCAGTTGGTCATTGAACGCATGCTCGAACTGATAACCAACCATGCGCTCAGTGCGGCGGTATTTCTCGACTGTCGGATCGCCATCAAAAAAGTACCGGGAGATGTAGCGGCCGTTGCGCGGGAAGAGGCTGCCCTCGGCCGGCACACCGCTGTGATAGCCGCCCTCCGGATCGTGCTGCAGATAGGCCTGCAGCAGCAGATGCGTATCGGGTGTGAAATTGATGGCCAGCGACGGCGCAATCGCAAAACGCTGTTCGCGCACGTGCTCGAATTGCGTGTCCATGCCGCGCGCCAGGCCGGTCACGCGAAAGGCCATCGCGCCGTTCTGGTCGATAGGTCCTGAGATATCGAACGCCCCTTCCAAACGGTTGCGATTGCCCACCGTGACTTCCACCTCGTGATATGGCTGGAAGAGCGGCTTCTTGCTCGTCAGCGCCACCACCCCACCCGGCGAAGCACGGCCGTACAGGATCGAACCCGGCCCCTTGAGCACGTCAATGCGCTGGAGGAAATACGGATCGACCTGGAACGAGCTGTAACTGCCCTGGTCACTCATCAGGCGCAGGCCATCGAGCAAGGTGTTGTCCACACTGCTGTCGCTAAAGCCGCGCAGCGCAACGTAGTCGTAGCGGTTGGACGCGCCCACCAGTGCGGTGAATGCGCCAGACGTGTAATTGAGCGCCTCTGAAATGCCGCGCGGCTTCTGGTCGTCCAGTTGCTGCTGCGTCACCACCGAAATCGATTGCGGCGTTTCGATGATGGGCGTATCGGTCTTCGTACCCGCCGCACTCTGCTTGGCAACGAAGCCTTTGCCCGGGCTTTGCGCCGTTTCGCCTCGCCCCACTGCTGTGGTCGCGGGCAGCGTGGCACTGATTTCGCCGGTGGTACTCTGCGCCATCACTTGCGTTGGCAGAACCCCCGCCAGCAGCACTGCGCAACTCAGCCGTGCAGCAAGCGCCATCGGGCTCAGTCTCGTATGGCAAATCGTGTCGGATGGAAAAACCGTTGTCGTGTTCGTTTGCTTTGGCATGGTGTGTTGGAAGATGCATGTGGTTTCCACACCCATCGACGATCCACACTGCGAAAGCGGAACTGGCTTGAGAAATTTCTTTCGATCAGGTCATCGCACATGTCGCACAACGCTCCACGGCCTGCACAAGATACTTACGCACCATGCGCGTTGACTTGCCAAGCTGCTCGGCAATGCACGCATGGGACTCCCCTTCGATGTAGCGCAACCGCACTGCCTCGCGCGCACTGGGCGACAGCGTTTCCAGCATCGCGCTTGTGTGCTGCAACGCCTGCGCCTGTGCCAGGCGTTGCTCTGGCGACGGCGCATGCGCGAACTGCGCAGACCTCAATGTCAATTCGTCCAGGCATGCGCATTCGACGCGTCGACGGCGCGCCCGGTCGATCATCAAATGCTTGGCGGTAGTCGTCAGGTACGCGCGCGGCTCGCGCACCTCGTTCAGCGTGTCGGGCGCAGCCAGCACACGCATGAAGGTGTCGTGCATCACGTCCGCCGCTTCTTCCGCGCACGCGAGCTTTTTGCGCAGCCACGCAAAAAGCCAATCGCAGTGCTGCATATAGAGCGCGTCGATGGACGTATTGGTGTCGTACAGCGGCTCAGGCTGAACGGCAGGCATGCGGGCTCCCGGAAATTAACCGGACGCACGCAGAACACGCACGCATCGCGTCCATACAAATGAGAATCATTCTCATTTTATGGGCGCAAAACCCTCTTCGCAAACGGGAATTCGAAAGGCAGTGCTCAGAATCGGCAGCAGGCTGCTACATGACGCTAGGCCACATCCTCCGGGGATCGGCGCCTCCAAGCCATCAGCGCAACCGCCAGCGCAGCCACCGACAGGCCGATTGCCAGCCCAGTCAACCGCCCTGCCCGACGGGCTTCATCGGCTTGGTGGCGCGCCTCAATCGCCTGGCGCACGGTTTCCCAGAAGGCCTCGCGATGCTCGTTCTCGTCAAAGATGGACATGGCACGCTTCCCCGTTTCGTATGGCTCGCCTTGCCATCGTAGGGAACGTGCGGCAGGTGCGCCACCGCACATTTCGTGTAGGACACGGTGCCCACAGCAACTCAGACAGCAGCGACCGGCTTGGCCACAGGGCCCGCGAGCGGCCGAGAGACATCGGCATCACCCTGCCCCAGGTCCATCGCATCTGCGCGTTCGGCGGTGGACAACTCGTCTGCCCGATAGCCCGTGCGGTTGAGCAGCACCAGCGTGCACGCCAGCGACACCAGCGCATACAGCGCCGACAACACCGCCACGCCCACGATATTGCCACTGCTGTTGAGCATCCACTGTGCGAACACGGGCGTGCCGCCGCCCACCACGAGCGAACACAGTTGATACGCCAGCGACAACCCCGTATAGCGAATGCGCGTCGGGAACACGCGCGCCAGAATGCCGCCGATGGCACCGTAGAACATCGAATGCGGAATCGTTGCCATGCACATGCCGAGCAGCGCAATCCAATACACCTTGGTCTCGATGGCAAAGAACATCACTGGCATGAGCAGGAATTCAGGCAGCACCATCAGGCAGATGGCTCGACGCATGTCCATGCGCGAAACCAGCCACGCACCGATTGGCTGCGTGATGAACTGGACCACCAACGCAATCGCGATGATGCCAAGGAAGGTGTCCTGCGCGTAGCCGAGTTCCTTCGTCGCCCATGCGAGCGCGAAATTGCTCTTCAGGTACGTCACGTGAATGAGCGGCAGCGTGCCTGCACCCAGCAGCACCAGGCCCCAGTGGTCACGCACCACGTCTTTGAGCGGCAGTTTGACGGTCTTCTTCTGCGCCAGCACGCGCTTCATGTCATCCGACTCTTCCAGCTTCAGGCGGATGACCATGCCGACAATCACCAGCAGCGCCGACAGCAGGAACGGCACGCGCCAGCCCCACAGCATGAACTGCGGTGTCGGCAATGCGCTCAGCGCAAAAAACACCAGCGTCGCCAGCAGGTTGCCCGTGGGCGAACCTTGCTGGGCAAACGCCGAGTACAGAATGCTCTTGCGCTTGGGCGCGCTCTCGCTGGCGATCAGCACCGCACCGCCCCACTCGCCGCCCACGGCCACACCCTGGATCACGCGCAGCACCACCAAGCCCACCGGCGCCCACATGCCGATCTGCGCATAGCCCGGAAGCAGTCCGATTCCCATCGTCGCCACGCCCATCAGGATGAGCGTGATGATGAGTGTGGTCTTGCGGCCAATCTTGTCGCCCAGATGGCCGAAGATGATCCCGCCGATGGGCCGCGCCGCAAAGCCTGCCCACAGCGTGACGAACGACAGCAGTGTGGCGATGCCCGGGTCCAGCGTCTTGGAGAAGAACACCTTGCCGAAGACAAGCGCGGCAGCAAGGCCGTAGATGTAGAAGTCGTACCACTCGATGGTGGTGCCGATAAACGCGGCCACCGCAGCGCGGCGCGGTTGCAGGTTTGCGGCCGCGTCGGTCTGGGGCGCAGGCTGGTGAGGCATGTTTGTCTCCTTGGTGGTACTGCCGGTTTGGCGCAGCCTCTGCTGGGCTGTCTGCCTTGTTGTGGTGAACCTGCTTTATTTCATTTCAGAACACCAGCCTGGAACAAGCGCTGACGGGTGTCTGCGTCAATGCCGAGCGACGCGAGCACGGCATCGGTATCGGCGCCGAGTGCGGGCGGAGCGTTGCGATACGTGGCCGGCGTGCGCGACAGCTTGATCGGCGACCCGGTCCCGCGGTACTCACCCAGCTCCACCACCATCTGCCGGTGCAGCGTATGCGGATGGCGCGCCACTACATCGACGGTCAACACCGGCCCGCACGGAACGCCGCCGTGAATCAGGTCTTGCGCAAGCGTCTCGCAGTCGAAGCGCGCCAGTTGTGTTTCCAGCGCGTGCTTCAGCTCCGCGCGATGCGCGCAGCGGCTGCGGTTGTCGGCAAAGCGCGCGTCTTGCGCCAGCTCCGCCGCGCCGATATGCGTGCAAAGCTTGGCGAACTGGCGATCGTTGCCTACCGCCAGAAAAATCGGCGCGGTACCGGTCTGGTAGCTGTCGTACGGCGCGATGTTCGGGTGCGCATTGCCGCTGCGCTGGGGCACCTTGCCCGAACCAAAGTAGTTGGGAAGATGCGGATGCAGCAGCGACACACCGCAGTCGTACAGCGCAATATCGATCGATTGCCCGCGCCCGCTCTTCTCGCGCTCGGCCAGCGCAAGCAGGATGCCGGCGAGCGCGTTGAGCCCCGTCACCATGTCGACGATCGGCAGGCCGACGCGCATCGGGCCGCCGTCGCGTTCACCATTGACGCTCATCAGGCCTGCCATGGCCTGAACGGCGGCGTCGTAGCCAGGTAGCCCACCGAGCGGGCCGTCAGGGCCGAACCCCGAGACGGCGCAGTGGATCAAGCGCGGAAAGCGCGGCTGCAGGTCGCGCTCGAAATCCATGCCCCAGCGGGCGAGCGTGCCAGGCTTGAAGTTTTCGACCAGCACATCGGCGTCTTCCAGCAATTGCCAGAGCACGGCGCGGCCTTCTTCGTTCGACAGGTCGACCGAGATACCGAGCTTGTTGCGATTGACGCCATTGAAGTACCAGGCGGTATCGCTCTCGTCGAACGGCGGGCCCCAGGTGCGGGTCTCGTCGCCGACCGGCGGTTCCAGCTTGATGACCTGCGCGCCGTGATCGGCAAGCGCCTGCGTGCAATATGGGCCGCCGAGCACGCGGCTCAGGTCGATGACCTTCAGGCCGTGCAATGCACCGTGGATTGCGCTCATTGCGCATCTCCAGTCGGCAAGGCCTGCACGGCGAGCGCAAACGACACCTCGCGCTGCTTGACGAGTGCATCGAGCAGCAATGCGTCATCGTTCTCGGACAAGGCCAGCGGATCGACCGACAGCAGTTTGTGGCGCAGCACCAGATGCGCAAGCGCCAGCCGGCGATGGTCCGGCGCCAGACGCACACCTTCCACCGCCATGAAGATGGCCGTAGTGATGTGATACAGCGCGGAGCCGACTTGGCGCACCAGTTCGTCGCTGCCGTCTTCAGCCACCTTGGTGATTGCGCGGCATACGCGGTCGAGCGTGGCGCGCAGCAACGCATCGCTCTCCGGCGGCAGCGTGACGCCATCGAGCATGCCGATGAGATAAGCGCGCAACGGCTCCAACGCGCCTTCGCGCTTCACAGCGCGTGCAATGTCAAGCGCGACGATGTTGCTCGTGCCTTCCCAGATAGAGCCCAGATGGGCGTCACGCACGAGGCGCGCATCGCTCCACTCTTCGATGTAGCCGGTGCCGCCGCGCACCTCCATCGCGTCTCCGGTTACGCGGCGCGCATCGCGGCAAGCGCGGAACTTGATGAGCGGCGTCAGGATGCGCACGCATTTGGCGGCTTGCGCGTCGCCTGCATCGGCCAGCGGCAGCAGTTGAGCGATCTGCAAGAACATCGACCGCGCCTGCTCCGTCGGCAGCAGCATCTTCAGAAGCTGGCGCTGCATCAACGGCATGTCGATCAGCTTGCGGCCAAAGGCTTCGCGGTTGCGCGCAATGTGCAACGCTTCGGTGGTGGCGCGGCGCATCAGTCCCGCAGCGCGCACGCCGTTAGACAGGCGCGACATGTTGATCATGTCGGCCATCTGGTGGAAGCCTCGGCCGATCTCGCCGATCAGGTATGCGGTGGCGCCCTCAAGCACGATCTCGCCGCTGGCCATCGAGCGGGTGCCCAGCTTGTCTTTCAGGCGGACGATGCGGTAGTGGTTGCGCGAACCATCGCGCAGCGTCTTGGGCAACAGGAACAGTGCCAAGCCGTTGATGCCGGATGGTGCCCCGTCCGGGCGGGCGAGCACCATGGCCAGATCGGCATCCGCGTTCGAGCAGAACCATTTGTCGCCGTACAGGCGCCACGTTTGTGTACCGTCGGGCGCGGTTTCCACGGCGGCACGCGTGGCGATGCGTGCGACGTCCGAACCGGCCGCCTGTTCAGTCATGAACATCGCGCCCTGGTACAGCACATCAAAGTCGCGCGAAGTCAGCATCGGCAGATAACGCGCCACCAACACTGGATCGCCGAACTTGCGCAACGTGCGCGTGAGCGAATCCGTCATGCTGACGGGGCAGCACAGGCCGAACTCGGCCTGCACGAACAGATATGTGAGCGCGTATTTGACCAGCGGCGGCGGTGCGTCGCCGGCATGGCTCATCGATGCGAGACCAAGCTCGGCATAGGCCACGCGTTCGAGCGCAATGTAATCGGGGTGCTTGTCGATGCTTTGCAAGGCTTCGCCGCGGCGGGTGCGGTGGCGAAGCTGCGGCGGGTTGTGATCCGCGCTGATGGCCCAGGCGTCGAGTTCGTCCGAAGCGCGCTGGCCGAGCGACTTGAGCTGGGGCTCCAGCTCGCGGTATCGGGCGTCGCCCAGATACAGGCGCAAGAGACGCCCGAGGTCCGGATCGACGTGAAAGAAATTGATGCCCCGGCTGTCGGGGATATTTTGATGGCCGCTGGGATGGGTCGTAAGCGGCTGGCGAGCGATGTCATTCATGCGGGGGCCTCGCTGTCTCCTGTTTTGTCCGGCCAGCATAGAAACGCCATCGATAATCGTCCAATACAGGTTTTATCCGGTACGATAAATATCTCTTATCGTTCAACTAGGCCACCATGGACCTGAAACAGCTGCGCTACTTCGTTGCCGTGGCGGAAGAACTGCACTTCGGGCGTGCGGCGCAACGGCTGTTCATCTCGCAACCCGCGCTGAGTTTCGACATCCGCAAGTTCGAGGATCAACTGGGCGTGCAATTGCTCGCGCGCACCAACAAGAGCGTGGCGCTTACCAACGCCGGCCAAGTGCTATTGGACGAGGCCCGCAAGCTGTTGCAGCAAGCGGCGGAAGTCGAGCGCATCACGCAGCGCTCCGCGCACGGTCTGGCGGGCCGGCTTCGTGTCGGCTTTGTCAATTCGATGCTGTATCGCGGCCTGCCACGCGCGGTGGAGCGCTTCGAGGCCGATCACCCCGCCGTGGAAATCATCCTGCGCGAGATGAACACCGGCGAGCAGGTCCAGGCGATCCAGCGCCAGCAGATCGACCTGGGTTGCGCGTACTGGGGCACGTTTCCCGCCGAAGTCGTTTCCACGCCGATCTTCTCGGAACCCTTCGTCGCCTGCTTGCCCGCTGGCCACGCGCTGGCGCGTCGCAAGAGCGTGGGGCTGGATGCGCTTGCTCAAGAGCCGTTCATCCTCTTTCCTCGCACCGTGTCGCCGCACTATCACGACCTGATCATCGCGCTGTGCGTAGATGCCGGTTTCAGCCCCGTGATTCGTCACGAGGCACGGCTGTGGCAAACGGTGGTGACGATGGTGGGGTTCGGCATGGGCGTGGCGCTGGTGCCCAAAACGCTACAGCACGCCGGCGACGCACGCGTCAGCTTTGTGCCCCTGGCTGGCGGCAAAAAAGAATCGCCCGTGCTGTCATTACGACGCACGGGCGATGCAGAGCCGGTAGCAAGCCGCTTTCTCGAGTACCTCGAAGCCGCTGCGCAAGAGAACGTGAAGCCTTGAGGGCTTAACTCACAGCGTCTTGCTCAGGAAGATCCGGCTCGTACCGGGCGGGTCGCAAGGGACCTCTCCAAACCGCACCCAGCCGTTGCGTTCGTAAAACTGTGGTGCCTGAAAGCTGATCGTATAGACCACCGCCGAGCGGCAACCGCGGCGGCGCCCCTCTTCTTCAAACCTGCGCAACACCTCGGTGCCGATGCCCATGCCGCGCAACGTCTCGGGCAGATGGAACAGATCGAGAAACAGCAACCCCAGCGATGTCCGCCCGCTCGCGCCGCCCACCACGTCGCCGCTCTGCGGATCGCGGACCAGCACGGCAAGCGGTTGCCGGTCGCCATAGCCGACGTGTTGATCGTTGAAGTGGTTCAGCCCTTTGCCGATGACCTGGATCGATTCGTCATCCGCCGCGTCGGTGACGATGATTTCTGGAACGTGCATACGGTCCTACTGTGTTCGGGCCGGCAGGCTGACGGGGCTCGACTGCGTTGGCGGACGCATATGCGGCATCATGTTGGCGTTCAGGTGGTACATCACCCAGAGCGAACCGCTGAGCGTAATGACCACCAGCACCAGCGTGAACATCAGCGACAGCATGTTCCAGCCGCCCTCTGACTTGGCGTTCATGTGCAGGAAGTAAATCATGTGCACCACGATCTGCACCGCGCCGATGAGCAGAATCGCCACCGCTGTGGTCGATGATCTGTCGAAGACGTTCCCCATCACCAGCCAGAACGGAACCGCCGTCAGGAAGACGGACAACACGAAACCCGTCAGGTAGCCGCCCAGCGTGGCGTGGGGTCCGATCTCTTCTTCGTGGTGATGACCATCGTGGGTATTCCCATGTCCGTTCATCGTTTGATCTTGCGCGCTCATGGCAGCGTTCCCATCAGGTAGACGAAGGTAAAGACGCCGATCCAGACAACGTCCAGAAAGTGCCAGAACATCGACAGGCACATCAGCCGGCGCTTGTTGGCTGTGATCAGCCCGTGCTTTGACACCTGCAGCATCAGCACGATCAACCAGATCAGGCCAAACGTCACGTGTAGCCCGTGCGTGCCGACCAGCGAGAAGAACGAGGTCAGGAACGCGCTGCGCGTCGGCCCCGCGCCCTCGTGTATCAGGTGCGCGAATTCGTAAAGTTCCACTGCAAGGAACGCGGCACCGAAGACCCACGTGATGGCCAGCCAGATCTGCATGGCCGAGACCTTGTTCTGCTGCAGCTGCAGCATCGCAAAGCCGTAGGTGATAGACGACAGCAGAAGGAACGATGTGTTGAGCGCCACCAGTGGCAGCTCGAACAACTCTGCCCCGGTGGGCCCGCCTGCATACTCGCGGCCCAACACGCCATACGCGGCAAATAGGCACGCAAATATCAGGCAGTCGCTCATCAGGTACAGCCAGAACCCGAGCAGCGTGCCATTTGGCACATGCGGTTCTTCGGTGACGTGGAACTGGTAGCCGCCCGGCGGTACGTCATCCACCGTGGTGGTACCCGTGGGGCCGGTCACATGCAGAGGTGCGGTCGTGTCAGCCATGGCCTGCCATCAGTTGGGTGCGCGATGCTTCGGTCCGGATCACCTCTTCCGTCGGGATGTAGTAATCGCGCTTGTAGTTGAAGGTGTGAATGATTGCCGAGACGATCGTGGCCCCGAACGACAGGATGGCCAGCCACCAGATATGCCAGATCAGCGCAAAGCCGCACACCGTGGACAGCCCCGCGAGCACGATCCCTGCGGCGGTGCCCTTGGGCATGTGAATGGGCTTGAAGCCTTCCTGCGGACGCCGGTAGCCGTACTGCTTCATCTGCCACCAGGCATCGGCGTCATGTACGAGCGGCGTGAACGCGAAGTTGTACTGCGGCGGCGGTGACGAGGTCGACCACTCCAGCGTGCGGCCGTTCCACGGGTCGCCGGTCGTATCGCGCAGTTCCTCGCGGCGCCGGAAGCTGACCACAAGCTGGATCAGAAAGCAGGCGATGCCGATGGCGATCAGCAGCGCGCCAAACGCAGCGATCTGGAACCAGATCTGCAAGGACGGATCATCGAAATGGTTCATGCGGCGCGTTACGCCAAGCATGCCCAGCCAGTACAGCGGCATGAAGGCAAAGTAGAAGCCGACAAACCAGAACCAGAACGAAGCCTTGCCCCACGACGACACGAGGCGGTAGCCAAATGCCTTGGGGAACCAGTACGTGATGCCTGCCATGAGACCGAACAGCACGCCGCCAATGATCACGTTGTGGAAGTGTGCGATCAGGAACAGGCTGTTGTGCAGCGAGAAATCCGCGGGCGGCACCGCCAGCAACACGCCGGTCATGCCGCCCACCACGAAGGTGACCATGAACCCGATAGTCCACAGCATCGGCGGCTCGAAGCGGATCTTGCCGTGATACATCGTGAACAGCCAGTTGAAGATTTTGGCCCCGGTCGGGATCGAGATGATCATCGTCGTGATCCCGAAGAACGAGTTGACGCTGGCGCCCGACCCCATGGTGAAGAAGTGATGGAGCCAGACAAGGTAAGACAGCACGGTGATCACGACCGTTGCATAGACCATCGACGCGTAGCCGAACAGACGCTTGCGGCAGAACGTTGCCACCACTTCCGAGAAGATGCCGAACGCGGGCAGCACCAGGATGTAGACCTCGGGATGGCCCCAGATCCAAATCAGGTTCACATACATCATCGCGCTGCCGCCCTGCTCGACCGTAAAGAAATGGGTGCCGACATAGCGGTCCAATGCGAGCAGCGTCACAGCAGCTGTCAGCACTGGAAACGCTGCAACGATCAGCGCGTTAGTGCACAGTGCCGTCCACGTGAAGATCGGCATGCGCATCAGCGTCATGCCGGGCGCACGCATCTTGACGATGGTGACCAGCAAGTTGATGCCTGATAGCACGGTCCCGACGCCTGCTATCTGCAACGCCCATATGTAGTAATCGACGCCCACGTCGGGGCTCGCGAGGATGCCGGAAAGCGGCGGATAGGCCAGCCAGCCGGTGCGGGCGAATTCGCCCACGAACAACGACATCATCACCAGGATGGCGCCGCCCGTGGTCATCCAGAAGCTGAAATTGTTGAGGAACGGAAACGCCACGTCGCGCGCGCCAATCTGCAACGGCATGACGAAGTTCATCAGCCCCGTCACCAGCGGCATGGCCACGAAAAAGATCATGATCACGCCGTGCGCGGTGAAGATCTGGTCGTAGTGATGCGGCGGCAAGTAGCCGAGGTTGTCGCCAAACGCCACCGCCTGCTGGATCCGCATCATCACAGCATCGGCAAAACCCCGCAGCAGCATCACGATGCCCAGCACGACGTACATGATGCCGATCTTCTTGTGGTCGATGCTGGTGAACCATTCACGCCAGAGGTAGCCCCAGACGCGGAAGTACGTCAGCGCTCCAACCACCACAAGGCCGCCAAGCGCGACGACCGCAAAGGTAGCGAGCAGGATGGGCTCGTGATACGGAATGGCCTCCCACGTCAGGCGGCCAAAGATCATGTTGGCGAGTTCGGAACGCTCGGGCATGGATGTCACCTGTGCCTGTATTGACCAATTCTGGCCGATCAATGTTGGCGAAAAACGTCAAAGGGACTGAAAGAGCTGAAAAGCGCAAAGGGCCGAAACGACTCGGGGCCCTCGGCTACCGCAACAGCCTTCGACCATCGTTGATGGCCGCATCCGGCGCAAACATCGGCATGGCATCGGCCGTATTGCTGGCGGTACAGATTTCCGCCGACGGGTCGAAGCGCCTTACGTTGCGGTTGCTCGCCATGGTGTCCGCCAGGCATGCCTGGCCATCCACACAGCGGTTCAGGATGCGGTCATACAGGTCTGGCGCCACGCTGGCGTAGCGCTGCACGGGTTCGCTCTCGCTAGGCTTGGCAAGCTTCAGATAGGTGTCCTTCGACAGCGACGTGCCCGACGACTTGACCTGCTGAACCCACTGGTCAAAGTCCTGGTTCGACAGCCCATGGAACTTGAACCGCATGTGCGAAAAGCCTGCGCCGCTGTAGTTGGAAGAGAACCCGTCATACACGCCGGGCCGGTTGATCACCGCATGAAGCTTCGTTTCCATGCCCGGCATCGCATAGACCATGCCTGCCAGCGACGGCACGAAGAACGCGTTCATGACCGTGGTGGCCGTAATCCGGAACGCAATCGGGCGGTCGACGGGCGCAGCCAGCTCGTTGACAGTGGCAATGCCTTGCTCGGGATAGACGAACAGCCACTTCCAGTCCATTGCCACCACTTCCACGGTGAGCGGCTTGGTCTCGGCGGGCACCGGACGGTGCTGATCCAGCCTGGTTAGCGGCCGATACGGATCCAGTTGATGGGTGCTGACCCAGGTGATGGCGCCCAGCGTGATGATGATCAGCAGCGGCGCAGCCCAGATGGCCAGCTCCAGCACGGTGGAATGGTCCCAATCGGGGTTGTAGTTCGCGTTTTCAGCGCTCTCCCGATATCGCCACGCAAACAGCAGCGTGAGAAAGATCACGGGCACGATGATCAGCAACATCAGGCATGTCGCAATGATGATCAAGTCCCGCTGTCGTACCGCCATGTCGCCAGCCGGCGACAACAGCACGGCATTGCTACAACCAGTTAGGGTCACCAACAAGGCAATTGCTGCACCTCGCCAAAGCGACCTTCCCGTAATTCCAAGGGGTGTCACTACTGCATTGAAGCGTGGCATGGGTCTCGGAAGTGGCGTTTGGTTAACGTCGCGCTGGGATGGCCCAACGATCTTTCGACTTGTCGTTGCAGTTTAGGCGCTATTCTGGTCTTGTGATGACGGACTTTTAGATCGCCGTACGACATCCCCCTCCCCCGAAATCTCGATGGAGACTCCACGATGGCAAGTCTGACCCACCAGCATCGCGCGTCGCCCACTGCACCTCCGGCACCAGGTCACCATGACGTTGCACCGGCAGAGATCGCCATAGGCGTCGTGATTGGGCGAGCGTCGGAGTACTTCGACTTTTTCGTCTATGGCATTGCCTCGGTGCTGGTTTTCCCTACGGTGTACTTTCCGTTTGCGAGTGAACTGGCCGGGCTGTTGTTCAGCTTCACGGTGTTCTCGTTCGCCTTTATCGGCCGCCCCTTCGGCACGGCGCTGTTCATGCGGATCCAGCGCCGATGGGGGCGCAGCACCAAGCTGACGGCGTCGTTGTTCCTGCTTGGCACGGCCACAGTGGGCATTGCGTTCTTGCCGTCGTATGCATCGATCGGCCATTCGGCAATCTATCTGCTGGCACTGTTCCGCTTCATGCAGGGCATCGCCTTTGGCGGTTCGTGGGACGGCCTGCCATCGCTGCTTGCATTGAACGCACCGGAGAACAAGCGCGGCTGGTACGCCATGGTTGGGCAACTGGGCGCGCCCACTGGCTTCATCATTGCAGGCGCGCTGTTCCTGTTCCTCTACACCAGTCTGAACTTTCAGGAATTTATCGAGTGGGGCTGGCGCTATCCGTTCTACGTCGCCTTCGCCATCAACGTGGTGGCGCTGTTTGCGCGGCTGCGGCTGGTGGTCACGCACGAATACACGCAACTGCTTGAGGAAGAAGATCTGGAACCCATCAGCACTCTGCAGATGGTGAACGCCCAGGGTTTCAATATCTTCCTGGGCGCCTTTGCCGCGTTGGCAAGCTACGCGCTATTCCACCTGGTCACCGTGTTTCCGCTGTCATGGGTGTCGCTGCGCAAGACACAGACGGTGCCTGCCGTGCTGACCGTCCAGATCATCGGCGCAGCGATTGCGTTTGTGGGTACGCTGGTCTCCGGCTTGATCGCAGACCGTTTCGGCCGACGCACCACCTTGGCGGCCATGGCCGTGCTGATCGGCATCTTCAGCCTGGCTGCCCCGTGGCTGCTCGATGGCGGTGTTGCTGGGCAGGACATCTTCATCCTGGTCGGCTTTGGTCTGCTGGGGCTGTCGTATGGCCAGGCGGCCGGCGTGGTCACGTCCAACTTTGAAAGCCGATTCCGCTACACCGGGGCTGCTTTGACCACCGATTTTGGATGGCTGTTCGGTGCAGCATTCGCGCCGCTCGTGGCGCTAGGTTTGTCGTCGCTGTTCGGGCTCGGTGCGGTGAGCCTGTACCTGCTCTCAGGCGTGGTTGGGACGCTGGTGGCGCTGCGGATCAATAAGGCGCTCGGAACGCCGGATGCGTAGTGCCGTTGTCTGGACAAATCTCAGAATGAGGTGAGCGGCGCGAGGGGACTCGAATCCCCCATGGTTTGGCTTGCCCATGCGCCAAGAACTGAAACACTGGCAAAGTGCTGGCAAGTCGGACTTGCAGCCGAGGAACCCGCATGACCGTGACGCGTATGGACAACGTCGGTATTGTCGTTGCCGACATCGATGCCGCCATAGCATTCTTCGCCGAACTCGGCCTCGAACTTGAGGGGCGCGCCCCGATCGAGGGCGACTGGGCAGATGGCGTCACGGGATTGCCCGGCATGCGCGTTGAGATCGCCATGATGCGAACCCCGGACGGTCATAGCCGCGTGGAGGTTTCCCGCTTTCTGAACCCGCCCGTGGTCGCCGATCATCGCGTCGCGCCTGTCAACGCACTCGGTTATCTGCGGATCATGTTCACCGTCGACGACATCGACGATACGCTCGCCCGGCTCGAGAAACGCGGCGCCACCATTGTCGGGGACGTCGTCCAATATGGCGACGTCTATCGGTTGTGCTACATCAGGGGCCCGGAGGGAATACTTCTCGGGCTCGCCGAGCAACTGGGCACGTAACGCTCTGGCCGCCGGGCACGCCAGCTGCTACCACTCCGCAGTGCGCAAGGGCGCATTTTCAAAGGAGCGGATCATGAACAAGGACCAAGTGAAAGGTACTGTCGAGAAAATGAAGGGCAAGGTCAACGAGACCTTGGGTAAAGCGACGAACAATCCTGCGCGGGAATTGAAGGGCGACCTTCAGCAGGCTGGCGGCCAAGCGCGCAAGGATGCGGGAGACGTCAAGGAAGCAGCGAAGGATATTGCGAAGAAGTCCCGCTAACTGGCGTGCGCATGACCAAGAAAAAAGGGCGACGAGTCGGTCGCCCTTTTTTCTTGGCTCGCAGCGGGCCGGATATGCTGCCCTCGCACGCGCAACGGCTCAAGGCCGCCCCCAAAGATGGGGCAAATCGAGTGTAAATCTGGCAAGAGAACGGTTAGATTTTTAATGACCTAAAAATCTAAGTCGTTGATCTTCAAAGGGAGTTTTGGTGCGAGGGAGGGGACTCGAACCCCTACACCATTGCTGGCGTCAGGACCTAAACCTGGTGCGTCTACCAATTTCGCCACCCTCGCCGGATGGATCGCGGCGCCCCTAGCCAGGGGCGCCGGAAAGGAAGCCCGCGATTATATCGCAGTCGGTCGGGGGTTTCCATCCCCCACCCCGCATGGCGTGGTAGAGGGGTTCGAGACCCCTCCCTGGCACCTGCTCCAAGAACGCAAACGTCAGGCGGCCGGCGCCGCCGCCTGCGCCTCGGGCCGCTTGACGCGGAACCACGCCGCATAGAGTGCGGGCAGGAACAGCAGCGTCAACACCGTGGCGATGATCAGGCCTCCCATGATGGCGGCGGCCATCGGGCCCCAGAACACGCTGCGCGACAGCGGAATCATTGCCAGCACCGCCGCCGCAGCGGTCAGGATGATCGGCCGGAACCGACGCACGGCTGCCTCGACGATGGCATTCCACGTTGGGACGCCGGCCGCCACATCCTGCTCGATCTGGTCCACCAGAATGACCGAGTTGCGGATGATCATCCCGATCAGCGCGGTAATGCCAAGCTGCGCGACAAAGCCCATCGGCGCACGCAGCAGCAGCAACGTGGCTGCCGCACCAATCAGCCCCAGCGGCCCGGTCAGGAACACCATCACCGAGCGCGAGAAGCTGTGCAGCTGCAGCATCAGCAGCGTGAAGATGATGAAGATGCACAGCGGCATCTGCGCAGCGATGGACGCACCCGCGTTGGCACTTTCCTCTTCCGCGCCGGCAATCTTGATCTGATAGTCCGGCGGCAAGTCAGCGCGAATCTTGTCGAGCAGCGGATTGATCTGCGCCGTCACGGTCGGGCCCTGCACGCCGTCCACCACGTCGGATTGCACGGTGATGCCGTAGTCGCGGTTCTCGCGCCAGATCACACCGGGTTCCCACGCAAAGCCAACTCGCGCCACTTGCGTCAGGGGCACCGCACGGCCACTGCTGGTCGGGACTTGCACGCGCTGCAGTGCGTCGAGCGTGTTGCGCTCGTCCTCCTGCGGACGCATCACGATGTCGAGCAGCTTGTCGCCGTCGCGGTATTGGGCGATGGGCGCGCCGGACATCACCGTCTGCGTGACCTGCGAGATGGAACCGGTCGACACGCCGAGCGCGCGCGCCTTGTCCTGGTCGATGTCGAGGCGCAGCACCTTGACGTTCTCGTTCCAGTTGTCGTTCACGCCGACGGTGTTCGGATTGGCGCTCATGATGGCCTTCACCTGATCGGCGATCTTGCGCACGCCGCCAATGTCCGGGCCCATCACGCGGAACTGCACCGGATACGGCACCGGCGGCCCGTTCGGCAGCAGCTTCACCCGGCCACGCAGATGCGGAAATTGCGACTTGAGCAACCCGATGACGTGTTGCCGCACGCCCTCGCGCGCCTCCAGCGAAGTGGGCATCACGATGGCCTGTGCCACGTTCGTCTGCGGAAGAATCTGGTCCAGCGGCAAGTAAAAGCGCGGCGCGCCGGAGCCGATGAACAGCGTCACGCTATCGACGTTCTGCTCCTTGCGCATCAGCGCTTCAAAGCGCTTGGCTTCGGCTTCTGTCTGGTTGAAGCTGGAGCCTTCCGGCAGCCACAGCTCCACCATCAGCTCTGGGCGGCTCGAGTCGGGGAAGAATTGCTTCTCGACATACTTGAAGCCGAACACGCCCAGCCCAAACGCCACCAGCGTGATGACGATAACCGTCTTGCGGTACTCCACGCACCAGTTCACCCAGCCGCGGAAACGGTTGTAGAACGGCGTGTCGAATAGCTCGTGGTGGCCACCGCCATCCACATGCGATGTGGTTCGCAACAACAGGAAGCCGAGATACGGCACGAACACCACCGCCGCAAACCACGAAAGCACCAGCGCCAGCGCCGTCACCGCAAAGATGCCGAACGTGTATTCACCCACTGTCGAGCGCGCGAGCCCCACCGGCAGGAAACCCGTGGCAGTGATGAGCGTACCGGTCAGCATCGGCATGGCGGTCGAGGTGTACGCGAAAGTGGCCGCCTCCATCTTGGAGAAGCCCTCTTCCAGCTTGCGCACCATCATTTCCACCGCGATGATCGCGTCGTCCACCAGCAGGCCCAGCGCGATGATCAGCGCACCAAGCGAAATCTTGTGCAGCCCGATGTCGAAGATGCTCATGAACAGGAACGTCACCGCCAGCACCAGCGGGATCGTCAGGCCCACCACCAAACCCGGCCACACGTCAATGCGCAGCTTCGGCTTGGTGTGCAAGCCGAGCGAGAGAAAACTCACGCCCAGCACGATCACCACGGCCTCGATCAGCACATGCACAAATTCGCCCACAGAGCTCTGCACCGATTTCGGCTGGTTCTGCACTTGCTGCATCTCGATGCCGACCGGCAGCTTTGCGCGGATCCTGTCGACCGTCGCGCGCAAGTCCTTGCCGAGCTGGATGATGTCCCCGCCCTTGGTCATCGAGATGCCCAGACCGATCACCTCCTTGCCGTTGAAGCGCATCTTGGCGTGCGGCGGGTCGACGTAGCCGTGCTTGACCGTGGCAATATCGCCCAGCCGGATGTTTGTCGTGCCGCCAGGGCCGCGCAGCGTCAGGTTTTCCAGATCGCGGATGTCCGAAAACTGGCCCGAGAGGCGAATCTGCACGTTGTCGGTCGGTGTGACCAGCACGCCGCTGGGGCCGATGTTGTTCTGCTGGCTGATCTGCGTGGCAATGCTGTTGATGTCCAGCCCCATTTGCGACAGCTTCGCCTGCTGGAACTCGATGTAGATCTTTTCGTCCTGATCGCCCAGCAGTTCCACCTTGGCGACGTTGGGCACGCGCAGCAATTGCTGGCGAATCGCATCGGCATAGTCGTTGAGCTGCCGGTACGTAAAGCCATCGGCGGACAGCGCATAAATCGAGCCATACACGTCGCCGAAATCATCATTGAAGTACGGCCCGCGCACGCCTTGCGGCAAGGTCGGCGCGATATCGCCCACTTTCTTGCGCACCGTGTACCAAAGCTGCTGCGTCTCCTTGGCGGGCGACGTGTCGGCCAGCTGGAAGGTCACGAGCGTTTCGCCTGGCTTGGAGTAGCTGCGGATCTTCCAGGCGTACGGCACTTCCTGCAGCGCCTTCTCAATCTTGTCGGTCACCTGGCGCGACATCTGCTCGGCCGTGGCGCCGGGCCAGAAGGCCTGCACGACCATCGCGCGGAAGGTGAAGGGCGGATCTTCATCCTGCCCCAGTTTGGAATACGCAAAGATGCCGCCGAGCAACAGCGCCACCAGCAAGAAGCGCGTGAGCGGCTGATGTTCAAGCGCCCAGCGTGACAGGTTGAAACGGGAATGTTCCATACGCGCGAAGGTTGGCGTGTTGGGGCGGAAGCCGGGTGTGGCTTACCGGCGCGGCGTGATGGCGGACTGCGCCGACGGCTGATCGGCCGGCGCCATCGGCATCACCTTCTGACCGGCCTTGAGCAGGTGCACGCCAGCGGTCACGATGGTTTGGCCGGGTTGCAGGCCGCTCGTTACCAGCAGCACGTTGTCGCGCGGCGCGCCTACCGTCACCGGCACGGGTTTTACCGTTTGCGATGCGGCGTCGTACAGCCACACCACGTTCTTGCCCTGGTCCTGCAGCAGCGCGCTGATCGGCACGCGCACGCCCATGCCGCCGCTGTCTGCGCCACCGCCGGGCCGCACAAATGTGGCCACTGCCGTCATGCCGAGCCTCAGTTCAGGCGGCGGATTCGGTACCGAAATCTTCACGGTGTACGTGCGCGTGAGTGGGTCGGCCGCCGGCGCAATCTCGCGTACCTTGGCCGGAATGCTGCGCGACTGATCCGCCCACAACTTGACGCTTACCTCGGGCGATTTGCGCAGCGTATCGACCTGGTCTTCGGGAATGCCGACCACGACTTCCTTCTCTGCCGTCTGCGCCACGCGCACGACCGGCTGTCCGGCCGAAACCACCTGCCCGACTTCGGCATCGACGCCCGTCACCACACCATCGGCGTCGGCTTCAAGCGTGGCATATCCGGCTTGGTTCACCTGGTTGCGATAGCCGGCCCCGGCTTGCTCGTAGCGGGCCTGGGCGGCGTCATAGTTGGCTTGATGGCGTTGCTGTTCGGCCGCGCTGATGAAGCCCTTGGCGAACAGCTCGGAATAGCGCTTGAGATCCGCCGCGGCCAGATCGCGGTCGGTCTTGGCGGCGGACAACTGCGCCTGGGACGATTGCTGAGCGAGGGCGAGATCGGTCGGGTCCAGCCGCGCGAGCACCTGGCCTTTCTTGACGGTGGCGCCCACGTCCACCAGGCGGGCGACGATCTTGCCCGGCACGCGGAAGCCCAGGCGCGATTCAATGCGTGGGCGCACGTCGCCTGAAAACTCCGCCGTGCCGGCGCCCTGCTCGCTGGTGACCGTCATGGTGCGCACAGGGCGCACTTCTGGCGCCTTGGGCGCCTCCTTACTGCAGCCGGCCAGCAGCGCCGCGCCGATCAACAAGGCGGCCGATGTCGTCATCGGCAATGAACGCCTGCGCGGCCGAGACCGCGTGTCGGAGAAACCGGTGGAGTCGGAATGCGGGTACGGCAAACGCAACGCTGGCATGACACGCTCTCAGTAAATAACTGACCGGTCAGTAATATACCCACGGCAATGCGCAGGGTCAACGACACGGCCGCCTCTGATTGACTTTTCTTGGCAAGTGCTCAGGCAAGGCTTTACGGCATGCTGCACTGCAACGCGCTGTAGAATGGCCGCCCTGCTTCAAACCTCACCACGACGGCCCTTTCCGTGACCCCCGACGATTACTGCGCCGACAAAGCGGCCCCGCCCGGCAGCGACGTGTACTACAGCGTATTGTTTCTGGCACCCGAACGCCGCCGCGCGACCATCGCCCTGGAAGCCGTGCGCCGCGAACTGGAAGACGCCGTGCGCGATGCGAGCGATCCGGCGGTCGTGCAATCAAAGCTGCAGTGGTGGCGGCAAGAGCTGGCGCGGCTGTTTGACGGTCGTCCCGAACACCCGGCGGCCAAGGCATTGCAGCCGCATCTGGCCGCTTACGATATCGGCGCCGTGCACCTGGGCGAATTGCTGGCCGGCGTCGAGGCCGATGCCATGCAGAACCGCTATCTGGATTGGCCCAATCTGCGCCGCCACGGCGATCAGGTGGCTGGCGTGGCAGGTCGGCTGACGGCTCGCATTGCCGGACAAACGCATGCGCGCACGCTTGAATTCGCGCGGCTGATGGCACTGGCCGAGCAGCTCGTTCATTTCGTCAGGAACCTGGGCGAAGACGTGCGCCACAACCGCGTCTACATCCCCGTAGACGAACTCCAGCGCTTCAACGTACCGGCCGCCGATCTGTTCAACCGCCGCTATGCAGAGGGCTTTAAGCCGTTGATGGCATTTCAGGCCGAGCGTGCCCGCGCGACCTACAAGGAGGCACTGGCCGCGCTGCCGGCAGAAGATCGGCGCGCGCAGCGTTCAGCGCTGATTCGCGGCGTGCTGGCCATGCGCCTGCTTGACGAGGTGGAAGCCGACGGCTTTCAGGTGCTCACGCAGCGGACGGACCTGACGCCGCTGCGCAAGCTGTGGCTGGCCTGGAAGACGCAGATCCGCGGTTGATCAGGCTTTGATGAGATCCAGCGGCGCAAACCGCCCCGCCAGCACCGGCTGCGAATCCATCCCCCACCAGCGCTCCAGCACCGTGGCGTAAAGCGACCGGAAATCAACCGACGGGTCGAGATTGCCACCGCCGTCCAGGCGTTCAAGCACCGGCCCCTGCCCGGCCAGCCCGCCCTTGACGCGGCCACCGGCCACGAAATGCGCGGCAGCCGTGCCGTGATCCGTCCCGTTGTTCAGGTTTTCGCGCGGGCGGCGGCCAAACTCGGAATACGTGACGATCAGCGTGTCGTTCCAGCGGTCCAGCTCCGTCAATGCGCTCTTGAGCGAAGCGACGCCTTCGCCCAACTGCCGCAGCAGGTTCGCCTGCGTGCCCTGCTGGTTGGTATGGGTATCAAAACTGCCGAGCGACAGGCACACCACGGCAACATCCGCACCGCCATGGCCTGGCGCTGCCACCACCTGCATCGCCGCCTTGATCGAGTTGCCGAACCCGCCGTCGGGAAAGTGCGTCTGGAACGCGAACTTGCCAGACTTCGGACGCAGCCCGTCGGCGGCTTTGACAATGTCCGCCTCGACCTTCAGCACGTGCGCGAGCGTGGCGTTGCCCATCGCGTGAGAAGGCATCGCCAGTTTGGCTTCGTTGAGGAACGCATCCGGATTGGCCAGCGCGACGGCGCGTGCGCCGCCGTCGAGCGGGCCGAGATCAGCACTGCCGATGATCACGCCGTCGGCGCCGAACGATGACGGCACAGGCCGCGCGGCAAATGCACGCGTCAGCCAGCCTTCGCGCAGGTATTGGTCGGAGCGCGAGGCCGTGTCCCAGATCTCGATCGAGCGAAAGTGCGAGAGATTCGGCTGCGGATACGACAACCCCTGCACCACCGACAACTCCCCCGCTTGCCACAACGGCATCATTGCCTGCAAAGACGGATGCAGCCCGTAACGGTCATCCAGCTGCAGCACCTGCTCCCGCTTGACGGCAATGCGCGGGCGCAGCGCGTAGTACTGGGCGCTCGTGTACGGCACCACGGTGTTCAGCCCGTCGTTGCCGCCCTTGAGTTCGATGAGGATGAGCAGGTTGCCATAGCCCTTGCGCTTGTCTTGCCCTTGCGCAAAGACAATCCCCGGTACTGCGCCACCCATGCCGAGCATGGCGCCTGCCTTCAGAAAATCGCGACGTTCCATGATGTGTGCTCCTGCGGCGGTGGTGTTACTTCAACTGGAAAGCCGGGTCCATCATCAGCGTGCGCAGGTACGCCGTACCGGCCAGCTTGACGGGAATCGGCGCGGTCGGCTCGATCGGCAACACCGCGCGCTGGATCGAGATGCGCGGTGCAAGTTGCGGCGGGTCATCTCCATCCGCACCGAACTGCGCGAGCCATTTGTCCGAGTTGAACGACACCATCGTCTGCGACTGCGCCAGCTTGAAGCGACCTTCCTGCCCCATGCCCTTGAGCGCCTGGCCCAGGCCCTGCACGGCGCCGCCCTGCTTCAGGTCTTCGCGCATGGCGGCCACCATCATGCCGGGCTTCTGCTGTTGCGCCTGTTGCTTGGCCGGGGGCGCCTTCATCTCCGTCGAGCGGAACAGTTGGTCAAGAAACTGCTTGCGCCCCAGCAGCGTGGTCGAGTTGATCCAAGCATCGCCGCCGGGCCAGCCCTTCACGTTGGGCGGGGCCAGCAGGTTCTGCCCCAGCTGCGCAGACTTGATGGCAAACGGCGTCGGGTCGGTGTACTGCACATTGAACTGCTTCAACGTGCCGACAATCATCTCCACCGGCGACTTCACCAGCGTCGCGTGCGATTGCGGCGCCCAGAACGCCGGCGCCAGGAACAGCTCGCGCAACGCCACCTTGATGTCGTAGCCGCTCGCCCGGAACGCATCGGCCACGCGCTGCGCCTGTGCCGCGTCCACGTCTGGCGAAACGAACTCATGCCACAGCTTGGTGACGATGAAGTTGGCCGTCTCGGGGCGAGACAGCAGGATGTCGAGCATCTGGTCGCCGTCGTAATCGCCGCTCTGGCCAAAAACCGTCTTCACGCCCGTGTCGTGAATCTGCGGCCGCCAGATGTAGGCGAAATCGTGCTCGCGGTCGATGCTCCAGCCCGTATAGGTGCGCGCTGCCTCTTTGATGTCCTGCTCGGTGTAATGCCCTTCTCCCAGCGTGAACAGCTCCATCACTTCACGGGCGAAGTTCTCGTTCGGCTTACCCTTGCGGCTTTCGGCGCCATCCAGGTAAATCAACATCGCCGGGTCTTTGCCGATGGCGTGCAGCATCGTGCCGAAGTTGCCCACCGCGTTCTGCCGCAGCAGCACGTTCTGCCGGTACATCAACTGCGCAAACGGCACCTTTTGCGAACTGGAAACGAAATGGTTGTGCCAGAACAGCGTCATGCGCTCGGTCAGCGGTGACGGCGTCTTGATCATCTCGCCCATCCACCACGCGCGCAGCTCCAGCTCGTGCGCAGCGTTCTTCTGGCGTGCCGCCTTGCGGGCGTCTTCGTCCGGCAGCTTGTTGTACGGGATGATCGGCTCGTTCACCCACGCTGGGGGCGCTTGCGTGGCAACGGTGCCCGTCTGGGCAAGGACGCGATCGACAGCTTCGCGGTGCGTAAGCCCAGCGTAGGCGTCGAGTTCGCTTTCGGAAGGCGCAAAGCCGACGCGGGTGAGGAAATAGCGCGCATCGTCTCGGTCCAGGCGCTGCTCGTCGGCGGCGGGCGCCTTGGCTTGCGCACTGTGGCGATGCGGTTTGTTCTGCGTTGCCGCATGCGCGGGCTGCAGTGAAAGCGCGCCGGCTGCGGCCAGCGCCAAGAAGATCGTGGTGCTACGGATTCGCATGTCGGTCCCCCGAAACGACCCTACTGCTTTGCCGGGGCAGCGACTCATGCGCCTTTCCTCGGCCCCTACCTAGCCGCCACGGTGGTAGATATCCCGCGTGACGTCATAGATGTTCTGACGCAATTGCTTGCGTTCCTCGGGAGACAGCTTGCGTTGCCCAGACCCACGATCAGCATTCTCACCACGGCGGTTTTCCATCGCGGCGGCGCGGCGGCTGCGTTCATCGCCGCCATGCCCGCGCGCCGGACCCTGCCCGCCCCTTTTTTCCTGTGCGCCGGCCTGCATCGCATGCCCGCCGCCGAAAAAGCCGCCGAATCCGCCAAAGCCACCGCGATCACCGCGCGCGTGCGCCTGCGAACCGGCCGCACAGAGGGCAAGAACACAGGTCAACAGCGCCGCGCGCCGCCGAAACATCACTGAGCGATTCGAAAAAGGGAGTTGAGAAGCCACGTCTTTGTTGCTGGAAACCGATGCGCCATGCATCATTGCGCGACAATCGATAACAGGCAACCGCATTGCACGCCAGTCCCCTCCGCGGGGGGAAACAGACCCCAAACCGTTGCGAGGAACTGCCAAGGCAGTGTAGCTGCGCGTCCTACAGACTGTTCGCGTGACTCGGTAAATAATGTAACCGTCTGTTTCAATTGGGCTTTTACTGCCTCCTGTTGTCGATTGGGCCCATGTTTTTGTCGTTACCATAAGCGCCATGGAAAATTCCGGTCAAAAGATTCTCGTCGTCGACGACGACCCTCGCCTACGCGACCTGCTGCGCCGTTACCTGGGGGAACAGGGCTTCACCGTGCTGGTGGCAGAAAACGCCACGGCCATGAACAAACTCTGGCTGCGTGAGCGCTTCGATCTGCTCGTGCTCGACCTGATGATGCCGGGTGAAGACGGCTTGTCGATCTGCCGTCGCCTGCGCGGCGCAAACGACCAGACGCCGATCATCATGCTCACCGCCAAGGGCGAAGACGTCGACCGAATTGTCGGCCTCGAAATGGGCGCGGACGATTATCTGCCCAAGCCCTTCAACCCCCGCGAGCTGATCGCCCGCATCCACGCCGTGCTGCGCCGCCGCGGTCCGGCGGAGATCCCCGGTGCGCCGTCAGAGACGCCTGAAACCTTCGCCTTTGGCGATTTCGTGCTCAACCTGGCAACGCGCACGCTCAAGAAAAACGACGAAGAGATCACCCTCACGACGGGTGAATTCTCCGTGCTGAAGGTGTTCGCACGCCATCCGCGCCAACCCCTATCGCGCGAAAAACTGATGGAAATGGCGCGCGGCCGCGAATACGAAGTGTTCGACCGCAGCCTGGACGTGCAGATTTCGCGCCTGCGCAAGCTGATCGAACCGGACGCCAGCAACCCCCGCTTCATCCAGACCGTGTGGGGCCTGGGCTACGTTTTCATTCCCGACGGCGCCAAGTAAGCACCCGAGCAACCCTTCTTTTCCGCATCCGACTTGCGCATCCCGCGTCCGGCCGCGTTGCGGCGTCTGCTGATCAGTGTGTTTGGTTCGCTGTTCTGGCGAACCTTCATGCTGATCGCATTGCTCATCGCGATCTCTCTGGGCGTGTGGTTCCAGAGCTTCCGTATTTTCGAGCGCGAACCACGCGCGCAGCAGATCGCCATGCAGGTGGTCAGCGTGGTCAAGCTCACGCGGGCGGCGCTGCTGTATTCCGATCCGTCGCGACGCCGCTTCCTGCTGCTCGATCTCGTGCAGAACGAGGGCATCAAGGTCTACCCGCGCGAGAAGGAAGACGAATACCGCGAGCCTCACACCAACCCGTACCTGACACAGCTCGTCCAGCAGGAAATCCGCAACCGGCTCGGCGCAGACGCAGTAATCGCCACGGCCGTCAATGACATCCCGGGCGTGTGGGTAAGCTTCCAGATCGAGGGCGACGACTACTGGGTCGCCATCAGCCCGGACCGTTTCGAGCACGTGCCTGGGCTGCAGTGGCTGTGGTGGTCGATGGCGGCGCTGGTGCTGTCGGTGCTTGGCGCAGCGTTCATTACGTCACGCGTAAACCAGCCGCTCAAGCGCCTGGCCGATACGGCGCGCGCCATCAGCGCGGGGGATGATCCGAAGGCGCTGCCCGAAGGCGGCGGCACCGAAGTGGCGCAGGCGAATCACAGCTTCAACCAGATGGTGCGCGACCTCAAACAGCTTGAGGCCGATCGCGCCGTCATGCTGGCCGGCATCTCCCACGATCTGCGCACGCCGCTTACGCGCCTGCGCCTGGAAACGGAGATGAGCCCCGTCGACGAGCAAACGCGCGAACTGATGGTGGCCGACATCGAACAGATGGACGCGATCATCGGCCAGTTCCTGGACTACGCGCGCCCCAGCGGCGAGATGCTCGAAGACGTAGACCTGACCGAACTCGTGCGCGACACGGCGCCCGTCTACTCCGCACACGACGATATCGACCTGACGCTCAAGCTCGCGCCCGAGGCCATTGCCCGCTGCAACCGCATGGAAACGCAGCGCATTCTCGACAACCTGATCGAAAACGCACGACGCTACGGCAAGACCCCCGGCACCAATCGCGCGGAGATCACCGTCAGCACCTTCCTGCAAGGCAACGAAGTTGTATTGTGCGTGGCCGATCGCGGTGCGGGTGTGCCGACCGATCAGCTTGCGTTGCTCACGCGGCCGTTCTACCGCCTTGAATCGGCACGCAGCGAAGCCAAGGGCGCCGGGTTGGGCATGTCGATCGTCAATCGCATCTTGCAGCGCAGCGGCGGTCGCCTCGTGCTTGAGAACCGCACGCCGCCCGAAACGGGGCTGCTCGTGAGCGCCTGTTACGCGCGCGCCTGATCCGGCACACCGCCTTGACCCGCCCCCCGGGCATATCCCCTGCTTCCCACCACTGTCATGCGCCGCCGATAACGTGCGGCGGCAGGCAGCGCTATGGCCGGCGTTGAGAATATCAATTGGCCGGTTTTGAGTTCATCGCCAATACTCCAGCCGCCAGGCTGCGCGCCTGCGCGTTCTTCGTCTCCGTCCGTTTTCCCAATCGGACCCCGGGCGGCCGGTGAGCGTGTGTCTGCAAGTCCCCGTTTGGGTTCCGCACCCATTGCCACACAACTCCAGGAGAAGCTCATGAAGACCATTGGTGACAAGCTCGAACCGTTCAAGGTCGTCGGCGTCAAGCCCGGATTCAACAATCACGAAGAGAACGGCGAGTCGGCGTTCGAAGACATCACCGAGACCTCGTTCCCGGGCAAATGGAAAGTCATCTTCTTCTATCCGAAGGACTTCACCTTTGTCTGCCCGACCGAAATCGTTGCCTTCGCCAAACTGAACGATGACTTTGCCGACCGCGACACCATCGTGCTCGGCGGTTCGACCGACAATGAATTCGTCAAGCTCGCATGGCGCCGCGAGCACAAAGATCTGAACAAGCTGAATCAGTGGTCATTTGCGGATTCCACCGGCGCGCTGGTCGACCAGCTTGGTGTACGCGAGCACGAAGCCGGCGTTGCATTGCGCGCCACGTTCATCGTCGACCCGGACAACGTCATCCAGCACGTGTCGGTCAACAACCTGAACGTGGGTCGCAATCCGGACGAAACGCTGCGCATTCTCGACGGCCTGCAGACGGACGAACTGTGCCCGTGCAACCGCGCAGTCGGCGGCTCGACGCTGTAACGGCCGCGCGGCGCCCTACTCAGCCGAAGCCCGCTTTTGCCGCGGGCTTTCCTTTTCGGTGCTCGCTGACGGGAGGCATTCATGGAATTTTTGCAGACGCTCAAGAGCCGGATTCCGGACTACGCCAAAGACATCCGTCTGAACCTGGACGGCACGATCGCGCGCTCGTCGCTCGAGGGCAATGACGCGGTGGGCGTCGCGTTAGCGGCCGCTTTTGCCACGAAGAGCAAGGTGCTGACCGACGCCATCCGCAATGCCGGGGTGCTCTCACCCGAAGAGGTGAACGGCGCGCTGACCGCTGCCGCGCTCATGGGCATGAACAACGTCTGGTATCCGTACGTCGAGATGGCCGACGACTCCGACCTCGCGCAGCAGAAAGCGGAGTTACGCATGAACGCCTACGCCAACAACGGCGGCGTCGACAAGCGCAGGTTCGAGATGTACGCCTTGGCTGCGTCCATCATCGGCAAATGCCATTTCTGCATCAAATCGCACTACGACTTGCTGAAGAATCACCAGGGCATGAGCGCGCAGCAATTGCGCGATGTTGGGCGCATCGCGGCCGTGATCAACGCGGCCGCGCAGGTCATCGCAGCCGAATAGCCACGCCGATCCCGCAAACGAAAACGGCAGCCCGGATCGCTCCGTTGCTGCCGTTTGCCTTGGCGCGACGACGCTGCGGGCTCAGTCCTAATCAGCGCCTTCCGCACGATAGATCAGCACCACGGCCTGCGCGACGATGCCTTCCTCCTTGCCTTCGAAGCCGAGCTTCTCGTTGGTCTTGGCCTTGACGTTGCACCGCTCGGGCGCGATGCCCAAGTCCTCTGCGAGGTTGGCCACCATGCCCGGCACATGCGGCGCGAGTTTGGGCTTCTGCGCGATGACGGTGGCATCGACATTGCCGACCGCATAGCCGGCCTTGTGCACGCGGCGCACGGCTTCGCGCAGCAGCGCGCGGCTGTCGGCGCCGGCAAAGGCCGGATCGGTGTCGGGAAAGTGCCGGCCGATGTCGCCCAGGCCGGCGGCGCCAAACAGCGCGTCGGTAATCGCATGCAGCAGCGCGTCAGCATCGGAGTGGCCGAGCAGGCCGCGGGTGTGAGGAATCTCCACGCCGCCCAGGATCAGCTTGCGGCCCTCCACCAGCGCATGCACGTCGTAGCCTTGGCCAATGCGAATGTCCATCCAGTTCATGCTTGCGATGCCTCGTCGGGTTGTGCGCTCTGCGCGAGGATAGCCTCGGCGAGCGAGAAATCGTCGGGATACGTCACTTTGAAGTTGCGCAACGCACCCGGAACAAGCAGCGGCGGATGGCCGGCGGCTTCAATCGCGCTGGCTTCGTCGGTGACGATGCGATGTTGCAGCAGCGCTTCCCGCAAGGCGCGCTCCAGCAGCCCGAGTGGAAACATCTGCGGCGTCTGCGCTTGCCACAGGCCGTCGCGCGGCACGGTCGCGCCGATGTGCTGTGCTGCATCGGCACGTTTGAGCGTGTCAGCCACGGGCAGCGCAAGGATGCCCCCCGCAGCTTGCGTGCCTTCGGCCTCTACCGCTGCGACCAAACGCGCGATCAGGGCAGGTGTCAGGCCCGGGCGCGCCGCGTCATGTACCAGCACCCAATCGTCGTCGTGCGCACCCAGACCTCGCAACGCCGCCAACCCGTGGGCGACAGATGCGTGGCGCGAATCGCCACCGCAATCGACCTCCACCAGCTCGGGCGCGTCAAAACCACCGTCGGGAAATCGCTGCACCAGCGGTTGTGCGCCGGGCGTTGTCACCACAAGCACGGTATCGATTTCGGGGCTGGCCAGGAATGCCTGCACCGTGTGCCACAGCATCGGCCGCCCGGCAACCACCTGATATTGCTTGGGCAGGTCACCGCCGGCACGCGAGCCGGTGCCTGCCGAGGGAATCAGCGCAAAACGGCGTCGGCCGGGGAAGGAAATCGACATGGCAGGCGGGAATGTGAACGTGGGCGCGGCATTTGCGTGGTTTTTGGCCCTCGCCAAGCGCGCGGCTGGCGCGGATTTTATAATAGCGGTCTGCGCCACGACACCCCGCCTGCACATGCCGGCGGGGTGTCGTGCTTTGTCTTGCAGTCGTGCCCCACAAAACCTGACACCTCATGTCCGATTTTTCGCTCTCCGCCCTGCCCGCCGTCAAACCGGGCTCGCGCTTCGTCTTCAGCGGCCTGCAGGGCGCGGCAGACGCCCTGCTGCTTGCGCGCTACCTGGAGCAGCATCGCGCCGCCGTGCCGATGCTGGCGGTGGTTTGCGCCAATGCCGTCGATGCCCAGCGCCTGGCGGAAGAGCTGCGATGGTTTGCCCCGCAGGCGCGCGTGAAGCTGCTGCCGGACTGGGAAACGCTGCCGTACGACAATTTCTCGCCGCACCAGGATTTGATCTCCGAGCGGCTGGCGACGCTGCATGACCTGCAGAACGGTGCGTGCGACATCCTCCTCGTGCCGGCCTCCACGGCGCTGCAACGCGTGGCGCCGCCATCATTCCTGGCCGCCTACACGTTCTTCTTCAAAAAGGGCGAAAAGCTGGACGAAGCTGCGCTCAAAGCGCAGTTCACGCTGGCCGGCTACGAGCACGTCAGCGCCGTGATGCGCCCAGGCGAATACTCCGTGCGCGGCGGCCTGATCGACCTGTTCCCGATGGGCTCACCGCTGCCATATCGGCTCGACCTGTTTGGCGACGAAATCGAGACCATCCGTTCGTTCGACCCGGACACGCAGCGCAGTCTCTACCCGGTGAACGAAGTTCGTCTGCTGCCGGGCCGCGAATTTCCGATGGACGAGGCCTCGCGCACCGCCTTCCGCGGACGCTGGCGCGAGGTGTTCGAAGGCGACCCGACTCGCTCGCCCATCTACAAAGACATCGGCAACGGCGTGCCCAGCGCCGGCATCGAGTATTACCTGCCGCTGTTCTTCGAAGAAACCGCGACGCTGTTCGACTACCTGCCGGGCGCCACGCATCTTGCCTTCGTGGGCGACATCGAAGGCGCGGTGCGCCGCTTCTGGGCCGACACCACGCAGCGCTACAACTTCATGCGCCACGATCGCGAGCGGCCGCTGCTGCAGCCGTCGGCGCTGTATCTGGATGAAGAGGCGTTCTTCGTCGCTGCCAAGCCGCACGCGCGTCTGGTGTTGCGCGCCGAGCCCGGCGATGCCCCGCTTTCGTTGCCGTTGCCGAACGTGGCCGTCAACCGCCGCGCCGAAGACCCGCTGGTCAATCTCGAATCGTTCCTGATGCGCAGCAATTGCCGCGTGATGATCTGCGCCGAATCCGCAGGCCGCCGCGAAACGCTTGCGCAAATGCTTGCCGCCAGCGGTCTGCATCCTGAAGGCGTCGCGGACTTTGCCGACCTGATGAGCGGCGATGCCAAGTTCGTGCTGGGCGTGGCGCCGCTGTACCAGGGTTTCATCCTCGGCGACGAACGCATCGCGCTCATCACCGAGACCGAGCTGTACGCGCAAACCGTGCGCCGCGCCGGTCGCCGCAAGCAGGAACAGGCCACCGCCGTCGATTCGATGGTGCGCGATCTGGCCGAGCTGAAGATCGGCGACCCCGTGGTGCACAGCGAACACGGCATCGGGCGCTACCAGGGGCTGGTGTCCATCGACATGGGCAACGGCGAGGAAGAATTCCTGCACCTCGACTACGACAAGGGCAGCAAGCTTTACGTGCCGGTGCATCAGTTGCACGTGATCTCGCGCTACTCGGGCGCCGATCCGGAAACCGCGCCGCTGCATTCACTGGGTTCGGGCCAATGGGAAAAGGCCAAGCGCAAGGCGGCGCAGCAGATTCGCGATACAGCGGCCGAACTGCTGAACCTCTACGCGCGACGCGCGTTGCGCCAGGGCTTCGCCTTCCAGCTCACGCCCGAGGATTACGCCACCTTTGCCGAGAGCTTCGGCTTTGACGAAACGCCAGACCAGGCCGCCGCCATCGCTGCCGTAATCGCCGACATGACGTCGGGCAAACCGATGGATCGCCTCGTCTGCGGCGACGTTGGCTTCGGCAAGACGGAAGTCGCACTGCGTGCCGCGTTTGTTGCAGTGATGGGCGGCAAGCAGGTTGCCATTCTGGCGCCGACCACCCTGCTGGCCGAACAGCATTACCAGACGCTGGTCGACCGTTTTGCCGACTGGCCAGTGCGCATTGCCGAGATCTCGCGTTTCAAGAACAAGAAAGAGATCGACACCGCGATCGAAGCCATCAACGCCGGCACCATCGACATCGTGATCGGTACACACAAGCTGCTCTCGCCGGATGTGAAGTTTGACCGCCTGGGGCTCGTCATCATCGACGAAGAGCATCGCTTTGGCGTGCGCCAGAAGGAAGCACTCAAAACGCTGCGCGCCGAGGTGGACGTGCTCACGCTGACGGCCACGCCAATCCCGCGCACGCTGGGCATGGCGCTGGAAGGCCTGCGCGATTTTTCAGTGATCGCAACCGCGCCGCAAAAGCGCTTGGCCATCAAGACATTCCTGCGCCGCGAGGAAGACGGCGTGCTGCGCGAAGCCATCCTGCGCGAATTGAAGCGCGGAGGCCAGGTCTATTTCCTGCACAACGAGGTCGAGACCATCGAGAACAAGCGCGCCAAGCTCGAAGAGCTGATTCCGGAAGCGCGCGTGGTGGTCGCCCATGGCCAGATGCACGAGCGCGAACTGGAGCGCGTGATGCGTGATTTCGTGGCGCAGCGCGCCAACATCCTGCTGTGCACGACGATCATCGAGACCGGCATTGACGTGCCGACCGCCAACACGATCCTGATCCACCGCGCCGACAAGTTCGGCCTGGCGCAGTTGCACCAGTTACGTGGTCGCGTCGGGCGCTCGCACCACCAGGCCTATGCGTACCTGCTGGTGCACGACGTAGACGGCCTGACCAAGCAGGCACAACGCCGCCTTGAAGCCATTCAGCAGATGGAAGAGCTCGGCGCAGGCTTCTACTTGGCGATGCACGATCTGGAAATCCGTGGCGCCGGCGAGGTGCTGGGCGACAAGCAATCGGGCGAGATTTCCGAGATCGGCTTCCAGCTCTACACCGACATGCTCAACCAGGCGGTGAAGTCGCTCAAGGCCGGCAAGGAACCCGATCTGATGGCGCCGCTTGCGGCCACAACCGAGATCAACCTCGGCACGCCCGCCCTGTTGCCGCAAGACTATTGCGGCGATGTGCAGGAGCGCCTGTCGCTGTACAAGCGCCTGGCCAACTGCGAAAGCGGCGAGACGATCGACAACATCCAGGAAGAGCTGATCGACCGTTTCGGCAAGCTGCCGCCTCAGGCGCAATCGCTCATCGAAACGCACCGGCTGCGCATTGCCGCCGCGCCGCTGGGCATCCGCAAGATCGACACGGGCACGAACGCCGTCACGCTGCAGTTCATACCGAACCCGCCTGTCGACGCCATCAAGATCATTGATCTCGTGCAGAAGAACCGACAGATCAAGCTGGCGGGGCAAGATCGTCTGCGTATCGAAAACATTCCGGCCGAATTCGGCGCGCTGGCGCAGACCATTCGCCACGCCATGCGGCAATTGACGTGATCCAGTAGGATCGGCCAATCAGAACAAGGAAACCATCATGAGCACCGCCCTCACCCCGTTCTCCACCCTGGACTGGACGAACAAGCTCGTCAGTTTCGACACCACCAGCCGCGGCTCAAACCTGGCGCTGATTGAAACCGTGCGCGACTACCTGCGCGGCGTCGGACTCGAATCGCATCTGTCGCACAACGACGATGGCAACAAGGCCAACTTGTTTGCCACGATTCCGGCAGCGGACGGCAGCGTGCAAGGCGGCATCGTGCTGTCGGGCCATACCGATGTGGTGCCCGTGGACGGCCAGAAATGGGACAGCAACCCATTTGCGCCGGAAGTGCGCGACGGCAAGCTCTACGGGCGTGGCACGTGCGACATGAAGGGGTTCATCGCTTCGTCGCTGGCGCTGGTGCCGTCGCTGCTCCAGGCAAGGCTGCGCGAGCCTGTGCACCTTGCGCTGTCGTACGACGAGGAAGTCGGCTGCGTGGGCGCCCCGCGCATGATCGAAGATTTGATCGCCCGCGGCATCAGGCCTGCCGGCTGCATCGTGGGCGAGCCCACCTCCATGCGCCCCATCGTCGCGCACAAGGGCATCAACGCCTACCGCTGCCGCGTGCACGGCCGCGCCGCACATTCGTCGCTCACGCCGCAGGGCGTGAACGCCATCGAATACGCCGCGCGCATCATCTGTTTCGTGCGCGACCTGGCCGATGAATTCCGCGCCAAGGGCCCGTTCGACGACGCGTTTGACGTGCCCTTCACCACGGCATCGACGGGCCTCATCAACGGCGGTATTGCGCTGAACACGATCCCCGCGCTGTGCGAGCTGGTGTTTGAATTCCGCAACCTGCCGGGCGTGGATGCGCCCGCCACCCGCGCACGCGTCGAGCGCTACGTGCGAGAAACCATCGAGCCCGCCATGCAGCGCGAGCACCCGGACGCCCGCATCGAACTTGACGAGATTGCCGCCGCGCCGTCGCTGGACGCATCGGAGCAAGCCGCCATCACGCAGCTTGTGCGTGTGCTGACCGAAGACAACGACAAGCGCAAGGTAGCCTACGGCACCGAAGCCGGCCTCTTCCAGCGCGCCGGCATTCCGGCCGTGCTGTGCGGCCCGGGTAACATCGAACAGGCGCACAAGGCCAACGAATATGTCGAACTCGCCCAACTCGACGCGTGCGACCGCTTCCTCGCCAAGGTGGCGCGCAGCCTGATGGCCGAAACCGCGTCCGCCTAACGCTTACACAGCAACGCCTCACCTTTTGGTGGGGCGCATTCTGCCCGGGGCGTTCGCTACAATAGCGGGCTTCCTTCAGCGCTGAAACTGCCCCGCCCCCCCGCTCCTCTCACTCCATGCCCGTCATTCTGCAAAGCCCGTCGCCGCTGTCCACCGGTGATATTGAATCCGTCCGCGGCCTGTTCGGCAGCGCCGCCTACGAGATGCGCGCGCCCAACGTCGCCGCCATCGAATGGGTGCACGAACTGCCCAGCGAATTGCGCGTCCAGCTTGATGCCATCTGCGCCAACCTGAAGATGGACTACGCGTGGATTCCCGACGAATGGACGTTCGGCGATTTCCGAGTGCTGGCGATGGACATGGATTCGACGCTCATCACGATCGAGTGCATCGACGAGATCGCGGATTTCTGCGGGCTCAAGCCGCAAGTGGCCGCCATCACCGAAGCGTCGATGCGGGGTGAGATCAAGGATTTCAACGAAAGCCTGACGCGCCGCGTCGAACTGCTCAAGGGCCTGGATGCAAGCGTGCTGGAGCGGGTCTACGCCGAGCGCCTGCAGCTATCCCTGGGTGCCGAAAAGATGCTCAAGGCCGTGCAAGCGTTGGGCATCCGCACGCTGCTGGTATCGGGCGGCTTCGAATTCTTCACCTCGCGCCTGCAGGAGCGCCTGGGCCTGGACCGCACGCGCGCCAACACGCTGGAGATCGTCGACGGCAAGCTCACCGGCCGCGTGCTGGGCGAGATCGTCAATGCGGATGTGAAGGCGCAGACGCTCAAGGCGTTCTGCCAGGATCTGGGGGTGTCGCCACACAACGCCATCGCCATGGGCGACGGCTCGAACGATCTGAAGATGATGGGCGTGGCGGGCCTGTCGGTCGCGTTCCGCGCCAAGCCCATCGTGCAGGCGCAGGCCGACGTGGCGTTCAACGTGGTCGGCCTGGATGGGCTGTTGAATCTGTTCCCGCAGCAGTAAGCCGCTACGGGAATTCCCACCTGCGGGAACGCGTTATTCCGCCCGCAGGTGCGTCTCCATCGCCTGCTTCAAATCCGCAATCAGATCTCGCGGATCTTCCAGCCCGATATACAGCCGCACGAAACCGCCCGCGTTCTCCCAATCGGCTGGCGGCCAAGCAGTCGCCGTGCGCATCGACGAGATGTTGTATGGCAGCGCCAAGCTGTGCGCCCCGCCCCACGAAAAGCCGATCGCAAAGTAGCGCAGGCCTTCGATAAAGGCATCGAGCTGCGCTTGCGAATAGCGGTCGTGCAGCACGATCGAGAACAATCCGCTCGCGCCGGTAAAGTCGCGTTTCCAGTTTTCATGACCCGGACAATCGGGCAGCGCCGGGTGCAGCACGCGCACGACTTCGGGCCGATCTGCCAACCATTCGGCGACTTCGCGGGCGTGCGCATCGTGCGCAGCCAGGCGGGTCGGCAGGCTCGGCAGGCCACGCAGCACAAAATAGCAATCGTCTGCCGAAACGCCCCAGCCCATGCGCATCCGCGTGGCCAGCAGCTTGTGGTGCAGCGCTTCATCGTTGGTGATGGCCGCGCCCATGAGCACATCGCTGCCGCCCGATTGGTACTTGGTCAGCGCCTGCACGGAGATGTCGATGCCATGCTCGAACGGCTGGTAATACACGCCGCCACTCCAGGTATTGTCGATGGCGGTGATGGCGCCGGCCTTGCGCGCCACTTCAGCGATGGCCGTGCAGTCGGGCACTTCCATCGTTACGGATCCGGGCGCTTCGAGCCACACGAGCTTGGTGTTGTGGCGCATCAGGTCGGCAATGCCAGCACCGATCATCGGGTCGTAGTAACGCACGGTGATGCCAAACTGGCGCGCCATCCACTCGCCATGGTCGCGGTTCGGTCCGTAGGCGTTGTCCGGAATCAGGACATCGTCGCCGGATTTGATCAGCGAGAAGTACACCAGCGAAATCGCCGCCAGCCCCGACGGGAGCAGCAGCGTGTGCGAGCCCCCCTCGATCTGCGCAAGGGCTTGGCACAGCGTGTCGGATGTCGGCGTGGCATGCAGGCCGTAGCGCCAGTGCACCACGCTGCCGCTGCCGAAGGCACGCATATCGGCGAGATTCTTGAACACCACCGTCGACGCACGATGCGTGGCATGCGAGAACGCCGTGAAGCCCGGCGGGATATGCAATTCCGGATGGACAGCCTGGGTCGCGGGAAACATGGGCGGGAGCTTGGTGTCGTCGTTCACGAGGTTTCCTGTTTGATGGCGTATGAGCAATTTCCTGCTGCTTACCAGTGCGCGCTTGATCGCGTCGGATTGCTGGACGGTGGCGCAATCTGACCCGGTGCGGCGGGAACCAATGGCGTCATTGGCGTTGCGGGCACTGCGGCATTGCTGTTGGCTGTGGCATCGTACGGCGGAATCACCACCACCGCGACGGGCCGGAGCACAAAGGGCAGCGTATGGCCGTCGTGGGCGACGTCCGTCCACGTGCCGCGCACAATGCCGTGACCGTCGATGGCGCCTTCCCAGGTGCCAGTGACGTGCGTGCCGTCGTCGGACTCTTCCATGAGAAAACCGCCGTTTTCATATTCGCCGGTCACCAAGCGCACACCCGCCGCGCTGCCCGGAACGTATTCGCCGTGGACGCTGTCGATTTCACCGGCCTTGCGCCCGAGACGCATGCGGATCGGCATGTCGCCGATCACGCCGGTATAGACGGGATATTTTGCGTAGTCGGGCTGCGGTTGCAGCAAATGGGGCGGCGCGGTCTGGGCAGAGAACCCGTTGTCACCTTTCCTGGCCTGAGCGCGGCGCTTGTCGCCATCGGCAACGGCGCGGTTCAGGCCCAGGTCACCTGGCTGCACGTTGGTGCTGCCGGTCGATACGTCGTAGCCGTTGTTGGCGGCCGGCGTCTGCGCGGACACCGGCGCCACGCCTGCGGCCAGCACCAGCGCAAGCAGCGCGCCGGTGGGCCAAATCAGGCGTTCAATCGAAAAAATGGGTTCAGATGCGCTCGAACACCGCCGCAATGCCTTGTCCTCCACCAATACACATGGTCACCAGCGCGTAGCGACCACCGATGCGCTGCAGCTCGTGCAGCGCCTTGACCGTGATAAGCGCACCCGTTGCGCCGATCGGGTGGCCGAGCGAGATGCCCGAACCGTTCGGGTTCACCTTGGCTGGGTCGAGGCCGAGTTCCTTCGTCACCGCGCAGGCTTGGGCGGCAAACGCCTCGTTGGCTTCGATCACATCCAGATCCTTGACCGACAGGCCTGCGCGCTCCAGCGCCTTGCGCGTGGCCGGCACCGGGCCGATACCCATGATCTTCGGATCCACGCCAGCGTGGCCGTACGACACCAGCCGCGCCAACGGCTTGAGCCCGCGCTTCTCTGCCTCCGAGCGCTCCATCAGCACCAGCGCGGCAGCCGCGTCATTCAGGCCGGAAGCGTTGCCTGCCGTGACCGTGCCGTTCTCCTTCGTGAAGACCGGCTTCAGCTTGGTCATGTCGTCGATGGTCGCGTCGTGGCGGACGTGCTCATCGGTATCGAACTGGATATCGCCCTTGCGCGACTTGATCGTCACCGGAACGATCTGGTCTTTGAAGTAGCCGGCCTGGATGGCGCGTGATGCACGCTGGTGCGATTCCAGCGCAGTCTGGTCTTGCTGCTCGCGGCTGATGCCGAATTCGCGGGCGACGTTTTCTGCGGTGACGCCCATGTGGATCGCGTGGAACGGGTCGTGCAACGCGCCCAGCATCATGTCGACCATCTTGGCGTCGCCCATGCGCGAACCCCAGCGGGCAGCGGGCGCAAGGTACGGCGCACGACTCATGCTTTCCGCACCGCCGGCAATGGCAACGTCGGCGTCGCCCAGCAGAACGGTTTGCGCGGCGCTCACCACAGCCTGCAAGCCCGAGCCGCAAAGGCGGTTGACGTTGAATGCGGGGGTGTCGGCCGACACACCGCCGTTCACCGCAGCCACGCGCGAGAGATACATGTCGCGCGGTTCGGTGTTGATCACGTGGCCAAACACCACGTGGCCGACTTCCTCGCCCTTCACGCCGGCGCGGGCCAGTGCCTCGCGCACGACGAGCGCGCCCAGTTCGCACGGCGCCACATCCTTCAGGCTGCCGCCAAACGTCCCGATTGCGGTACGAACGCCGCTTACCACCACCACTTCACGTGCCATTGCTGTCTCCTGTGCCATCGAAATTGGATGGCGGCCAGTATAAACGCACGATCGTTCGCAAAATTTAGGTACGACTACCTAAGTGGGTCAGACCTCGCCCCACAGGTCGTGGCCATCCGCGCCGGTAATCTTGACCGACACGAAATCGCCCGCCTTGTAGCGCTTGTAAGGCTTCGACGGCGGCGCGATATAGACCAGGCCGTCAATCTCGGGCGCGTCCGCCGACGAACGGCCGATGCCGCCGTCCTGATTGACCTCATCCACGAGCACGCGCAGCGACTTGCCAACCTTGCGCTGCAGACGGCGCGCAGACACGCGCTCGGCGACTTCCATAAAGCGCGCGCGGCGCTCCTCGCGCACCTCATCGGGCAGCGCGCCCGGCAGATCGTTGGCGGTGGCGCCTTCCACCGGCGAATACGCGAAGCAACCCACGCGGTCCAGCTCGGCCTCGGCGATGAAGTCGAGCAGCGTCTGGAACTCTTCTTCTGTCTCGCCCGGGAAACCGGCAATGAACGTGCTGCGGATGGTCAGCTCCGGGCAGACCTCGCGCCAGGCGCGGATGCGGTCCAGCGTTTTCTCGGCGTTGGCCGGGCGCTTCATGCGCTTAAGCACGTCGGGGTGGGCGTGCTGCAGGGGTACGTCCAGATACGGCAGGACCTTCCCTTCGGCCATCAGCGGCATCACCTCATCGACGCTCGGGTACGGGTACACGTAATGCAGGCGCACCCAGGCGCCGTACTGCGATGCCAACTCGCCAAGCGCGCCGACCAGCTCGGTCATGCGCGTCTTCAGCGGACGGCCGTTCCAGAAGCCCATACGGAATTTGACGTCGACGCCGTAGGCGCTGGTGTCCTGCGAAATGACGAGCAGCTCCTTTACGCCGGCCTTCAGCAGGTTTTCCGCCTCCAGCATCACTTCGGCCACCGGGCGCGAGACGAGATCGCCTCGCATCGACGGGATGATGCAGAAGCTGCAACGGTGGTTGCAGCCTTCAGAAATCTTCAGATACGCGTAGTGCTTGGGCGTGAGCTTGATGCCCTGCGGCGGCACCAGATCGATGAACGGGTCGTGCGGCTTGGGCAGGTGCGTGTGCACCGCTTCCATCACTTCACCCAGCGCGTGGGGACCGGTCACGGCCAGCACCTTCGGGTGCACGTTGGTGATGATGTCCTGGCCAGCGGCGTCCTTCTTGGCGCCCAGGCAGCCGGTGACGATCACCTTGCCGTTCTCGGCCAGCGCCTCGCCAATCGCATCCAGGCTTTCCTGCACAGCCTCGTCGATGAAGCCGCAGGTGTTGACGACCACCAGGTCCGCCCCGCCGTACGTGCCGGAGATCTCATACCCCTCCGCGCGCAGTTGGGTAATGATCTGCTCGGAATCGACCAAGGCCTTGGGACAACCGAGACTGACGAACCCCACCTTGGGGCTCTGGGTACTGACGTCGGACATGGGAACAACCTGATGTGGGAGAGGATTTGCGCTGCGCACGTGGGTGTGCCGCGCGGTTGCGTATTTTAACCGTTCGCCGCGCCTGGGCGGCCAAGCCGAAGCTGCATCTGTTCAATCACGCGCTCGATTTCCAGCGGGTCCTGCAGTCTGCGGATCGCATCGTGCAGTTCCGAGGCCTGCGGCCACGTCCGCTTCAGATAGCTGAGCCACAATTTGACGCGGCCATGCTCATGCTTGGCCGAGATGCGAGCATGCAGCTTTTTCAGATAATCGGCGAGATAGCCCAGCACAATTGGCCATTCCGCCGCGGATGGCGCTTGATCCATCTGCCCGCGAATGCGCTGGGCCAGAAACGGATCAGACACGGCGCCACGCCCGATCATCACGTCATTGCAGCCGCTGACGGCACGGCAACGCTCCCAATCAGCTACGGTCCAGACTTCGCCGTTGGCGGTCACGGGGATGCTCACCGCATCGGCGATGCGTGCGATCCAGTCCCAATGGGCGGGCGGCCGGTAGCCATGGTCGCGTGTGCGGGCATGCACGACAAGCGATTCTGCACCGCCTTCCGCCAGAGCCGTCGCACAATCAATCGCTCGGGAAGTATCGGAAACGCCGAGCCGCATCTTCGCCGTCACCGAAATGTTGGCCGGCACCGCAGCCCGCACGGCGTGCACGATGTCGTACAGCACTTCCGGCGTGGCGAGCAGCATAGCGCCGCCGCCGTGTCGGTTCACGACCTTGGCCGGGCAACCGAAGTTGAGGTCGATGCCGTGCGGCGTCAGGGTCGCCGCGTATGCCGCATTGCGAGCCAGCCATTCGGGATCGCTGCCGAGGAGCTGGATGGTCATCGGCGTGCCGCTGGCGGTATAGCCACCGTTGCGGATCTCGGGCGTCTCACGTTCGTACGTGCGCGCTGGCAGCAGCGAGCCTGTCACCCGGACGAACTCCGAAACGCATCCGTCATAGCCGCCAGCTTGCGTCAGCACGTCGCGCATGACGTAATCGGCAACTCCCTCCATCGGGGCGAGCAAAAGCCGACTCATGGCAAAACGGAAGACAGCCGGCACGCAGGCCAGGGGCGGACATCAAACATGGGGAAACCGGGGCGGGATCATCGGTGAGGCGTACACCTCACCTGAAGGACCGGTATTTTACCTTGCCGCCCGCTCCGGCGTGCGCCCAACAAAAAAGGCGAACCGCCATGCGATTCGCCTCGTTTTACCAGCCCGCCGAACTTACTTCTTTTCGGGCGGCTGGTTGAACGGGAATGTCCCGAACATGTTCTTGGCTTGGCTCTGCATCTGCTCCTGCATCTGCACGAACAGGTTTTTGCTCTGCTCAATGTAGTTGCTCATCATGCCTTGCATCATTGGCCCCTGCATGTTCATGAATTGCGACCACATGTCAGGGTTGAAGGAGTTGCCGCTGTACAGATCCTTCGAGTTTTCGGCCAGCTTGCTCTGGATGTCGACAAACGCCTGGATGTTCTTTTCCAGGTACGTGCCCATCATGCCCTGCATGGCGTTGCCATAGAAACGGATGATCTGAGCGAGCATCGCGCCGGAGAACATCGGCACGCCGCCGGTTTCCTCTTCCAGGATGATCTGCAGCAGGATGCTGCGGGTCAGGTCTTCACCGGATTTCGCATCGACGACGCGAAACTCTTCGGTTTCCATCACGAGTTGTTTGACGTCTGCCAGCGTGATGTACGTGCTGGTTTGGGTATCGTAGAGCCGGCGGTTGGGATATTTCTTGATCAGCCGTTCGGTGCCCTTCTTGCTGGTGGCCATCGTGCCTTTCCGTGTTGGCGATGCTGCTGCGGTGCAGCCGATGCAGTGCGAAATGACTGCACCGAGCAATGCAGCAAAATACGCGGTTGCCCGGCTGTTCCGATCTGCGTGCGAATGCTGCATTCAAGAGCAGCGCAGATGCATCCGGTTATGATCGGACGCCCCGTGTCTCCCTGCGGAGCGCCTCCGTGACTGGATTCTATGCGGATCGCCCTGCAAAGAAAAGGCGACCTCCCCCGGTAAAAACCCGCAGCATTTTGATGCGGCTCACGCACTCGGACAGTTGTCCGGAGAGGACGCAAAAAACCTGCTGCGATGCAATCGAGCATCGCAGCATGCAGGCAAAGCAAGGGGAAAATTGCTGCACCCATGCTGCAGCATCGCCGCAGCATGGGCATTGAGCGTCAGCCCATGTGCAGGCCGCCGTTGAGGGAGAAGTCCGCGCCGGTGGAGAAGCCAGACTCTTCAGATGCCAGCCATGCGCAGATCGAGGCGATCTCCGTCGGCTCGCCCAAGCGCTTGACCGGGATGGTGCCAATAATCTTGTCGAGCACATCCTGACGAATCGCTTTCACCATATCGGTGGCGATATAGCCCGGCGACACGGTATTGACCGTCACACCCTTGGTTGCGACTTCCTGCGCCAGCGCCATCGTGAAGCCATGCAAGCCGGCCTTGGCCGTGGAGTAGTTGGTCTGACCAAACTGCCCCTTCTGGCCGTTCACCGACGAGATGTTGACGATACGGCCCCAGCCGCGATCCGCCATGCCGTCAATGACCTGCTTGGTCACGTTGAACAGCGAAGTCAGGTTGGTGTCGATCACCGCATCCCAGTCGGCGCGGGTCATCTTGCGAAACACCACGTCGCGCGTGATGCCGGCGTTGTTGATCAGGACATCCACCTCGCCCACTTCGGCTTTGACCTTGTCGAACGCGGCCTTGGTCGACTCCCAATCACCGACGTTGCCTTCCGACGGCACGAAGTCGAAACCAAGCGCCTTTTGCTGTTCGAGCCATTTCGCCTTGCGCGGCGAGTTCGGGCCGCAGCCTGCGACAACGGTGAAGCCGTCGCGCGCCAAGCGCTGGCAAATCGCCGTTCCGATACCGCCCATGCCACCGGTGACGTATGCGATGCGTTTGGTCATGTCCACTCCTAGTCCTTGTTGTTAGAACTGCCAGGCCTCTTGCCGGGCAGCGGATGCTCAGGTTTCTCGGATTGGCGTGTGCGGTATTCGTTCCACCCCACGCCAATCCCACTGCAAAAAACTTACGGACGTTCAACCGCCAGCGCCACACCCATGCCGCCGCCGATACACAGCGAGGCCAGGCCCTTCTTCGCATCGCGCTTCTGCATTTCGTGCAGCAGCGTGACCAGGATGCGGCAGCCCGACGCGCCGATGGGGTGACCGATCGCAATCGCACCGCCATTGACGTTGACCTTGGACGTATCCCAGCCCATCTGCTGATGCACGGCCAGCGCCTGAGCGGCAAACGCCTCGTTGATCTCCATCAGGTCCAGATCGGCCACCGACCAGCCGGCGCGCGACAGGCAGCGCTTCGATGCCGGTACCGGCCCCATGCCCATGACCTTCGGGTCCAGGCCAGCGCTCGCGTACGCACGGATCGTAGCCAGCGGCGTCAGACCCAGCTCCTTCGCCTTCGCGGCCGACATCACCACGACAGCGGCGGCGCCATCGTTCAGACCCGAGGCATTGGCAGCCGTCACCGTGCCGGCCTTGTCGAAGGCAGGCTTCAGGCCAGCCATCGACTCGAGCGTGGCGCCATGCCGCACGAACTCATCCTGCGTAAAGGCAATCGGATCACCCTTGCGCTGCGGGATCAGGATCGGAACGATTTCGTCATTGAAACGGCCCGACTTCTGCGCAGCTTCAGCCTTGTTCTGCGATGCCACGGCAAACTCGTCCTGCGCTTCACGCGTGATGCCGTATTCCTTGGCGACGTTCTCGGCCGTGATGCCCATGTGGTACTGGTTGTAGACGTCCCACAGCCCGTCCACAATCATCGAATCGATCAGCTTGGCATCGCCCATGCGGAAACCATCGCGCGAGCCCGGCAGGACGTGCGGCGCGGCGGACATGTTTTCCTGGCCGCCGGCCACGACGATCTCGGCATCGCCCGCCACGATGGCGTTAGCGGCCAGCATCACGGCCTTCAGGCCCGAGCCGCACACCTTGTTGATGGTCAGGCCGGGCACCATGTTCGGCAGCCCAGCCTTGATGACGGCCTGACGCGCCGGATTCTGGCCCGAGCCGGCAGTCAGCACCTGCCCCATGATGACTTCGCTCACCTGGTCGGGTGACACCTTGGCGCGCGCCAGCGCTTCGCGGATAACGGCCGCGCCAAGCTCAGGCGCAGCGATCTTCGCCAACGAGCCACCAAACTTGCCCACGGCGGTACGTACCGCCGATACGATCACAACATCGGTCATTTGCTTACCTTCCACTGTCGAAAGAGAGGGTCGTTGGACGCCGTCAGCGGCCGAGGCCGCGACGGCAACGGGGGGTCATGCGCGCGATCTTACGCTTTCTGCTTGACGTAGCGGCCAGGCGCCGGCTCGATGGCCGGGTAGTCCGCATTGCCGTAGCTCTTGGGTGCAGCCTTCTGCGCGCCGGCGTGTGATGTCAGCCACGTTGACCAATCAGGCCACCAACTGCCCGGATGCTCCTTGGCACCCTCGAGCCACGCATCGGCGGTATCGGGCAGCTTGGCATTGATCCAGTGCGAACGCTTGTTGGCCGCAGGCGGGTTGATCACGCCTGCGATATGCCCCGAGGCGCCCAGCACGAAACGCCGCTTGCCCTTGAGCAGCGGCACAGAGCCATAAGCGGACTTCCACGGGACGATGTGGTCTTCACGCGATCCGTAGATGTAGACCGGCACGTCGATCTTGCCCAAATCCACCGGCGTGCCGTTCACCTTCAGCTTGCCCGGCGTTTTGAGGTCGTTCTGCAGATATGTATGGCGCAGGTACCAGCAGTACCACGGGCCAGGCAGGTTGGTCGAGTCGCCATTCCAATACAGCAGGTCGAACGGCGCGGGCGTCTTGCCCTTCAGATAATTCTCGACAACGTAGTTCCAGACCAGATCGTTCGGACGCAGGAACGAGAACGTGTTTGCCAGCTCCACGCCACGCAGCAGGCCCGGGCCGGTCGGCGCATTGCTGCCGATGGTCTTCTCACGCATTTCCACCTGGGCCTGGTCGACGAATACGTCGAGAATGCCGGTGTCCGTAAAGTCGAGCAGCGTGGTCAGCAGCGTCAGGCTTGCCGCCGGATGCTCGCCGCCTTCCGCCAGCACGGCCAGGGCCGTCGAGAGGATCGTTCCGCCCACGCAGAAGCCCAGCACATTGATCTGGTCCTGCGCAGAAATTTCGCGCGCCACACGGATGGCCTCGATCGCGCCGCCTTCGATGTAGTCATCCCACGTGCGGGATGCCATGCTCGCGTCCGGATTGCGCCAGGACACCAGAAACACGGTATTGCCCTGCTCCACCGCATAGCGCACGAGCGAATTGGCCGGCTGCAGATCCAGGATGTAGAACTTGTTGATGCACGGCGGCACCAGCAGCAGCGGGCGCGCATGCACCTTGGCCGTCAGCGGCTTGTACTGGATGAGCTGGAAATAGTCGTTTTCGAAGACGACGGCGCCTTCGCTGTTGGCGACATTGCGGCCGATCTCGAACGCGGTTTCGTCGGTCTGCGAGATCTTGCCGCGCTCCATGTCCTGCAGCATGTTCAGGATGCCGGTACGCAGGGATTCGCCACGCGATTCAATCAGATGCTTCTGCGCCTCAGGGTTGGTCGCAAGGAAGTTGGACGGCGACATGGCGGCCGTCCATTGCGACACGGCAAAACGAACGCGCTCGCGGGTCTTGGCGTCAGCTTGCACGGCGTCAGCCATTTCCATCAGGGTGCGGGCGTTGAGCACATAGAACGCAGCGGCGTAGCCGTACAGCGGGCTCTTGCGCCACGCATCGTTCGAGAAACGGCGATCAGACGGCGCCACGGCCTCGGCGCTTTCGCCGGTGCTCATGTGGCGCCAGATCTGGAGCCACTCTTCGAGATATTTCTGCTGGATTTCGGCCAGCCGATCGTGCGGGATCAGCGCGAAGGGAACCGCGCCTTCGCCCATCGCTGCGCCGTTGAACTGGCCAAGACCCTGCGCCGCAGCACCGGGTTGTGCGAAGGCGCCCGCAAAGGCCTGCCATTGCTTGAACTGCTCTGCCCACTGCGTAGAGTCCGACAAGCTCTGCCAGGGAGCTTGAGTGTGGGCGCTAGATGCTTTGGATGATGTCGATTGACGCGATGCCATAGTGCCCTCGATCCGACGATTGCGCCGCTCCGGTTGGAACGGCGGCGCAACTCGTAGTATTGCGGGGCATTGTTGCCTTGCCGTTTCAAGGCTGTCAATCGGAGTTAGTTAATGGTCGGCCGGAAACGCCCATCCAGCGCGGGTTTTGGCACATTCGCCGAAAACGACTCCGACCGAATGGCTAAGCGCAGAACCGGGGCTATGGTCCAATTTGCGCAATTTCGTGCGAGACTGCCGCATTGCGCCAATGCCGGGCACCGCTTTTTTCTCATGTATATCGTCGCCATCGCCTGGCTGTACGTCGTGCTGATGATGTCCTTGACTGAGCAATCTTGGATTGCCGGCATCGGCACATTTGTCTTCTACGGCGTGGCCCCGTTATCGCTCTTCCTCTGGATTGTCGGCACGCCGGCACGCAGGCGCCGCCGCAAGGCCCAAGAAGCCGCGCAGGACAAGTCGGAAACCTCCTCAACACTGAGCAGCGACACAGGCGACGGTGCCGTCTGAGCGCTCACTCTGCGCGCCAGATCAGCGTCGCCATGCGGCCTGTGGTGCGCTCCCGGCGGTACGAATAGAAGCGTTCGGCGTCTGTCATCGTGCACAGGCCGCCGCCGTACACGTCGGTACAGCCAACGCGTGCAAGCCGCAGCCGGGCCAGCGCATACAGGTCAGCGAAGAACTTGCCGGCGGATGCGCCTTCCACGAAAGCCGCCTGGGTGGCAGGTAATTCACCGGACTGAGCGGCGTCGATAAACGCCTGGCGCACTTCCGCACCCACTTCAAAACACGATGGCCCAATGGCCGGTCCCAGCCATGCCAGCCACGTTGGATCAGCTTCCTGGCCGCTGGCGCGCAACCGTTGCGTCATCGCATCCAGCGTGCGCTCGATCACGCCGCCGCATAGACCACGCCAGCCCGCATGCGCCGCACCCACGGTTACGCCGCGAGCGTCGCTCAGCAAGACAGGCAGGCAATCGGCCGTCATGACCACGCAGACGCGATCCCGCCACGACGCCACCGCCGCATCCGCAACCACAGGCGCAGACGTGCCGACGAGCTGATCCAGATCCGCCACGCCGGTGCCGTGCACTTGCTCCATCCACGTCGGCTCGACGGGTAGCGCTGCACGCAAGATGCGGCGATTCTGTTCAACGGCTTCGGGCGCATCACCGACGTGCTGGCCAAGGTTCAGGCCACCGGGCAAGCCGCCGGCCAATCCGTAAGGCCCTGCACTGACGCCACCCAGGCGGGTCGTGGCCAGCGCTTTGACATGCGGATGGGCTGGCCAGTCAGGGACGATCCAATCAGTTGATATCGGCATCGGGATCCAGGTCGAGGGCTTCCAGCAGGTCGGCGAAATCATCGGGCACGCCGGCTTCCCAATGCACCGATTTGCCCGACGCAGGATGCACGAGCCCGAGGCGCACAGCGTGCAGCGCCTGCCGCGTAAATGGCACCGGTAGTGGCGCCTTGATTGTCTGCGGCTTGCCACGGCGGAAATTGCGCGTGTAGACCGGGTCGCCAAGCAGCGGATGCCCCTCCGATTCAAAATGCACACGGATCTGGTGTGTACGACCAGTCTCAAGCTGACAGCGCACCAGAGATACCTGCGCCCGCCCGAGGTCTACCACGTCCAGCGTCTTGAAATGCGTGCGCGCCGGCTTGCCGCTGGCCGTCTCGATGATCGCCATGCGCGTGCGGTCACGCGGGTCGCGGCCGATCGGGGCGTCAATCGTGGCCTCTTCGGGCGTTTCGCCCCACACGAGTGCGAGATAAGTCCGCTTGACGGTACGTGCCTGAAGTTGGCGCACGAGGTCCGTCTGTGCAGGCAGCGTGCGGGCGACCACCATCAGACCGGAAGTGTCCTTGTCGAGCCGGTGGACGATACCGGCGCGCGGCAACTCCACCGCGTCGGGATAGCGGTGCAGCAGGCCGTTGAGCACCGTGCCGCTCCAGTTGCCGGCCGCCGGATGCACCACCAGCCCGGCAGGCTTGTTGATGACGAGCAGCGTGTCGTCTTCGTACACCACATCCAGATCGATGGGCTCGGCGACGAAGGCACTTTCGTCTGCCGCGCGTTGCGGGACGACTTCGATACGATCACCGCCGGAGATGGCCGCACGCGGGCGCACGACCTCACCCCGCAGGCGCACCGCACCTGCGTCAATCCATTGCTGCAGGCGGCTGCGCGAATAGTCGGGCAGCAGCTTGGCAAGCGCCTTATCCAGGCGCTCGCCGTGCATGGCTTCGGGAATCTCGACGATGATCGGTTCGGCCGCCGGTGCCGCATCGGCGGCAGGCAAATCGAGCGCCTCATCATCGAGGGCGTCTTCCGTCTCCGGCGCAGCGAGGGAAACGTCAGCCAGTGCGTCGTCTGACACAGGGCTTGGGCTATAATGCTTGATGCGATTTTTCATTCAGAAAAGGTGCCCATGTCGGTCACGAGCGTAAAGCAGGCGCGTATTGGCAGTCGAATCGGCAGTCGAATCCGCGCACAAATCGGAGCAGTGTTGGTGGCAGGCGTTGCATGTCTGACTATCTCGGCCTGCGGCATCCTGCCGGAACAGCAAGACGAAACTGCTGGCTGGTCAGCCAACAAATTATATTCGGAAGCGAAGGATTCGCTCGACGGCGGCGACTACGCCAAGGCGGTCAAGTATTACGAAAAGCTCGAAAGCCGCTATCCGTTCGGGCCGTACGCCCAGCAAGCCCAGATCGAAACCGCCTACGCCAACTACAAGGATGGCGAGACGGCTGCCGCGCTGGCTGCGGTGGATCGCTTCATCCAGTTGCACCCGAATCACCCCAGCGTGGATTACGCCTATTACCTCAAGGGCTTGATCAACTTCAACGACAACCTGGGCTGGCTTGGCCGCTTCTCGAACCAAGACTTGAGCGAGCGCGACCCGAAGGCCGCGCGCTCTGCCTACGACGCGTTCAAGACGCTGATCACGCGTTTCCCAAACAGCAAGTACACGCCGGACGCCACGCAGCGCATGCAGTACATCGTAAATGCGATGGCCGAGCATGAAGTGGGCGCCGCGCGCTACTACTATCGCCGTGGCGCGTACCTTGCCGCCGTCAACCGTGCACAGGACGCCATCAAGGATTACGACCGCGCGCCCGCTGTGGAAGAAGCGCTGTACATCATGATGAAGTCATACGAAGCGCTGGGCATGAAAGACATGCGCGACGACACCGAACGCATCATCAAGCAGAACTACCCGAAGAGCGACTTCCTCGCCTACGGCCAGCGTAAGAAAGACAAGCCCTGGTATCAATGGTGGTAAGCAAGGCTTGAAGAGCACAGCAAGAAGCCCGGTCGATTGGCCGGGCTTTTTGTTTGTGCGTGCGGATCAGTCTTCAGTGTCACCGGCAGGCAGATCCTCCGAATTCTCCGGCCGCAGCGAACGCAGGAATTTGGCAGCCGTCTCGGCTTCGCGCGTACGCTTGAACGGCGGTAGGCTCTGCCAGATCTGGCGACCGTAGTTTTTCTCGACCAAGCGCGGGTCACAAATCATCAGCACGCCGCGATCGGTCTCCGAGCGAATCAGCCGGCCGGCACCTTGCTTAAGCGTAATGACCGCGTGCGGCAACTGGTGCACGGCAAACGGGCTCAGCCCCTTTTTCTCCAGTGCTTCCATGCGGGCGCTCAGCACCGGATCATCGGGCGGGGCGAAGGGCAACTTGTCGATCACCACCAGTGAGAGCGCCTCGCCGCGTACGTCCACGCCTTCCCAAAAGCTCTGGCTGCCGATCAGGACGGCGTTGCCGAGCGCACGAAAACGGTCCAGCAATTCCGTGCGGCTGGCCTGGCCCTGCACAAGCAGCGGGAAATCCCAACCGCGTTGCGCGAACTCGTCCGTCAAGCGTTCGGCCGCGCGGTTCACTGCGCGCAACGTCGTGCATAGCAGGAACGTCTTGCCGCCCGCCGCCTCAATGAGCGGCAAGGTAGCGTCGAGCACCGCATCGGTAAAGCGCGGATCGCTCGGCTGCGGCAGATCGCGCGGCACATAAAGCAAGCCTTGCGATGCGTAATCGAACGGGCTGTCAAGCGTCATCGAACGATCACGATCCAAGCCCAACTGCGCAGCGTAGTGCGTGAAGTTGCCGCGCACCGAAAGCGTGGCCGAGGTAAAGACCCACGCGCGCGGCTGGCCCGCACGTTGACGCGAAAAAATCGGCGCGATCGACAACGGTGTCAGGTGCAACTGCACGGAATTGGCAAACACCTCGACCCAGCGCACCCGTTCGTCGACAGGGGCCGCGCTCTCGCCCTCCCCGCCCTCGCCATCACCTTCCTTCTTTGGCGCTTTCGGAGGTTTGGGATCGGCCCACGCTTCAAGCTTCTCGCACAGCGCCACCGCACGGCGATGGCATTGCTCGATGGTCTCGGCGCGCTCAGCCTGGGCTTCCAGCGCGCCGGTAAAGTCGGAAAGCGCCTGCTCCAGCTTCGGCAACACCTCGTAGAACGGCTTGGCGAGTGCCGCATCATTGTCGATCTGCTTGATCGACAGGCGAGAACCGTCCTGGCGGAACACTAGGCGCAGATCACGCGCAGCACGCTCCAGCGGCGCGGCAATCGCAACCCAATCCACCGCATCGCGGGCATGCGAAAGGCCCTCGGCCACGCTGTCACGCGCAAGCTCGAGAATCTGGTTCGTCGAGATGGTTTCGCCAAAGAACAATGTGGCGGTTTCGGGCAGCTGATGGGCTTCGTCGAAGATGATCGTGTTGGCAGCGGGCAGCAGTTCAGCCATGCCGGTGTCCTTCAACATCACGTCTGCGAAGAACAGGTGATGGTTGACCACCACCACGTCGGCCTGCTGCGCCTCCTTGCGGGCGCGCATGACGAAGCAGTCTTTGTAATACGCGCAGTCCGAACCCAGGCAATTGTCGCGCGTGGACGTGACGAGGTTCCACACCGGCGCGTTCTCGGGCACGCTGGCAAGTTCGGCCTTGTCGCCGGTTTTCGTTGTCTTCAGGAAGAGGTTGATCTGGCGCAGCCACGCGGCGTCCTGGCGCGAAGAAAGGCGCCCGTTCTGCGACGTGCGCTCCACGTGGTAATGACAGACGTAGTTGGCGCGCCCCTTGAGCAGCGCCACCGACACCGGCGCATTCAGCGCCTTGCGCACCGTCGGGATGTCGCGCAGGAAAAGCTGGTCCTGCAGGTTCTTCGTCCCGGTGGACAGGATCACCTTGCCGCCCCAGAGCATCGCGGGGACAAGGTACGCGTAGGTTTTGCCCGTGCCCGTGCCAGCCTCGACGATGATCGAATCGGCGGCTTCGATGGCGTTGGCAACGGCCTGCGCCATCGTCAGCTGCGCACTGCGGGGCCGGTAGCCATCGATACCCTTGGCCAGCGTGCCGTCATCGGCAAAGAGCGTCGCCAGCTCGACATGATGGGCATCGGCAGGTAGCGAGGCTGCAGGAGCCGAAGCGTCGCTGGTATCGGCGTCGGAATCAGCCGACGGCTCGGCCAGCGGGGAAAGCGAAGTCAACGCGGAATCCGTGGAGTCAAATGACGGAGGCCGCACGTGATTGCGGCCTCTCGGGATGAAAATCGAACCAACTTTGGGCAGGCGCTAAGCCGGCACGTCCGGCTCAAGCTGCAACTGTAGCAGGGTGATGGTGTCCTTGAGTTTCAGGCGGCGCTTCTTGAGGCGCCGCAGCTGCAACTCGTCGTGATCGGCTGTAGCCGCCAGCCGGTCGATCAGGAAATCGAGATCGCGGTGCTCGATCTGCAATTCAATGATGCGACGCGAGATCGTATTCAGATCGCTGTCCATCGCTTTCCTCCCGGAAACCCGGCCTTGGCTGAAGTTTAGAACCCCAGCGGACTGGTGTTGTTCTGGTTTTGCTCGTTGCGGCGCTTGGTTTGTTCGCGGCGCTCTTCCAGTTCTTTCTGGCGCTTCACGGCGTCTTGCTGCTTTTCCTGGAACTGCTTCGCGCTTTCGGCACGCTTGGCGGCGTTGGCTGCGCCCTGCTCCTGCGCGGCCTTCAGCTTGGCGTCGTAATCCGCCTGCTTCTTGGCCGCGGCCTGCGCGTTGGCGGCACGCTGCGGCGCTTCGGCCTGGCGCTGCGCTTCATTCAGGCGCTGCTGCTCCTGCTTGTTCGAGAAATCGGTGCGGTTCTTCTGCTCGGCGGCTTCGCGCTGGGGGCGTTCGGCGTTGTACTGAGCGTCGCGGATGGCGCGCTCCTGGTCGCGGCGAGCTGCGCGGTCGGCACGCTCGGCTTCGTCCAAAGCCAACTCGCGTTCGCGGATGGTGTGGAGTTCCGTGCGGCGCACATCCTTGGCCTTGTCGATGCAGCGCGTGACGAGAAACTTGTCGTAGCAGGCGCGCTCAGCTTGGGCATAGCGGTATTCGGCCCAGGCTTTGGCGCTGGTGATGCGATCGTGTTCGGCACCGAAATCGGGCTGCGTGGCGGGCACCGCAGCGGCTGGCGCAGAGGCCGGCTGAGACTGGCTCCATACAGGCGCGGCAAGCAGCGCGGCACTGAGGACGGACGCCGGCAGAACCAAACGGGAAGCGCGGCGCGCAACAGCGCGGCGACGGGCAGAAAACAGGAGCGTAGGCATAACGCGCATTTTATCACCGCGCCTGTGCGGCAAACGCCGCGCGGCCACGGATTTCAGCTCAGGAACAGGGTTCGCGTTGTGGCAAAATGCGCGGCTTTCCATCGCACTCTCTGGAAGCAATGACTGATTCCGTGTTGCAGAAGATCGTCTCCCGCATCGCCACTGAACTGGCGGTCAGGCCGCAGCAGGTTGCCGCCGCCGTGCAACTGCTGGACGAAGGCGCCACCGTGCCCTTTATTGCGCGTTACCGCAAGGAGGTGACGGACAACCTGGACGACACGCAACTGCGCAACCTGGAAGAACGCCTGCTGTACCTGCGCGAACTGGAAGACCGCCGCGCGGCCATCCTGGCTTCCATTGAAGAGCAAGGCAAGCTGACCGATGCCCTGCGCACCGCCATCGAGGCGGCCGAAACCAAGCAGGTGCTGGAAGATCTCTACCTGCCCTACAAGCCGAAGCGCCGCACGCGCGCCCAGATCGCTCGCGAATGCGGCCTGGAGCCGCTGGCCCAGGCACTGCTGGCCGACCCGACGCTCGACCCTCAAACCGAAGCCGCCAAGTTCGTCAACGGCAATCCGACTGCCGATGGCGGCGTGCCGGACGTGAAGGCCGCGCTGGACGGCGCGCGCGACATCCTCTCCGAGCAGTTTGGCGAGACGGCGGAGCTGCTTGGCAAGGTGCGCGACCACCTCTGGAACCAAGGCCAGGTTTCGTCCACCGTGGTCGAAGGCAAGGAAACCGCCGAAGAAGAGAAATTCCGCGATTACTACGCATACAGCGAGCCGATCCGCAACGTACCGTCGCACCGCGCGCTGGCGCTGTTCCGTGGCCGCAACGCGGGCGTGCTGTTCGTCAAGCTCGGGTTGGGCGAAGAACAGGACGCGTTGAGCCCCCACCCGTGCGAAGTCATGATCGCGCGCCATGTCGTCATCGAAAACAAAGGCCGCGCGGCCGACAAGTGGCTGTCGGACGTGTGCCGCTGGTGCTGGCGCGTAAAGGTCCAGCCGCATATCGAAACAGAACTGCTCACGCAACTGCGCGAATCCGCTGAAGCCGAAGCGATCAAGATCTTCGGTCGCAATCTGCACGACCTGCTGCTGGCCGCGCCGGCTGGCCCCAAGGCGGTAATGGGCGTCGACCCGGGCATCCGCACGGGCTGCAAGATCGCAGTGGTGGACCACACCGGCAAGCTGCTCGAAACCGCCACGATCTACCCGCACGAACCGCGCCGCGACTGGAACGGTTCGCTCGCGACGATGGCCCGTCTGTCCAAACAGCACGGCGTGGCACTGGTTTCCATCGGCAACGGCACAGCAAGCCGCGAGACCGACAAACTGGTGCAAGACCTCATGCGTAACGCGCCGGAGCTGAAGCTGACCAAGATCGTGGTGAGCGAGGCCGGCGCGTCGGTGTATTCAGCGTCGGAACTCGCCGCCAAGGAATTCCCGGAGCTGGACGTGTCGCTGCGTGGCGCGGTGTCGATCGCGCGTCGCCTGCAAGACCCGCTGGCCGAACTTGTGAAGATCGATCCGAAGTCGATCGGCGTCGGCCAGTATCAGCACGACGTAAACCAGCGCGAGCTGGCCCGTGCACTGGACGCCATCGTCGAGGATTGCGTCAACGCGGTCGGCGTGGATGTGAACACGGCCTCCGCCCCGCTGCTGGCGCGTGTATCGGGGCTGAACTCGATCCTCGCCAAGAACATCGTCGAATATCGTGATGCCAACGGCGCATTCAACAACCGCGACGCGCTCAAGAAAGTACCGCGCCTGGGCGACAAGACGTTCGAGCAGGCCGCCGGCTTCCTGCGCATCAATGACGGCGACAATCCGCTCGATCGCTCGTCGGTGCACCCGGAAGCGTATCCGGTGGTCAAGCGCATCCTGGACAGCATCAAGAAAGGCATCGGTGACGTGCTCGGCAACCGCGAGGCGCTGCGCGGCCTGACCGCTCGCGACTTCACCGACGAGAAGTTCGGCCTGCCGACCGTGGTCGACATCCTCTCTGAACTGGAGAAGCCCGGCCGCGACCCGCGCCCCGAGTTCAAGACGGCGACATTCCAGGATGGCGTGGAAGACATCAAGGATCTGCAGCCTGGCATGGTGCTCGAAGGCGTGGTGACGAACGTGGCGGCGTTTGGCGCGTTCATCGACATCGGCGTGCATCAGGATGGACTGGTACACGTGTCGGCGCTGTCGACCAAGTTCGTGCGTGACCCACACGAGGTGGTCAAGCCGGGCCTGATCGTCAAGGTCAAGGTGATGGAAGTGGACGTGAAGCGCAACCGCATCGGCCTGACGATGCGCCTGTCCGACGAGCCCGGCCAGGCGCCCGCGCGCGCTGGCGGCGGCGATCGCCCGAGCAGTAGCGGCAATCGCCACGGCGGCCAGCAGCGTCGCGCGCCGGAACCGTCCGGCGCCATGGCGGAAGCCTTCGCCAAGCTCAAGCGCTAACGCAGATTCTGTTTAGTGGAACCCGCCCGGTTTTCGGACTCGGCGGGTTTTTTCATGGCTGTGCGCGCCCGTTACACGTCCTTACGCGCATGGATCTTTTCTAACACTCGCGCGTCGGCGCCACGTCTTTTCCGCCCGTTATGGAGACACAGGCACACACCGCCTGGCACCCACGAGGAGAAACTCCATGAAGACGAGCCACACCCTGATCGCTGCCCTGCTTGCTGTAGCCGGCACCACCGCTTTCGCGCAGACCACGCCGCCGGCTCCTGTGTCGCCTGTTACGCAAGTCCAGCAAGACAATCAGAAGATTCATCAGGACAACCGTGATATCCGTCACGATAACCGCGACATTCGCCACGACCGCGCCGATATCGGCAAAGACAAGGCTGCCCTGGCTGACGAACGCGCCGAGCGCAATACCGCGCGACGCCGCGAAGACCGCGATCTGGCGAATGGCAACGTCAAGGGTGCCGAATACTGGAGCAAGCAACGCGTTCAAGATCAGCATCAAGTCAACGCCGACCGCCGTGACTTGCACCAGGACCGCAAGGACCTGCATGCCGACGTCAAGGATCGCAACCACGACGTACACGCCCGCAACCACGAAGTGCACAAACGCGACCGCGATGCCTCGAAGATCTAATCCGGACATCGCCTGACTTCCAAACAAAACGGCCCGTGCGTCTCTCTCGCACGGGCCGCTTGTTATGCAGCGATACGATCGGTCAGATCTCGACCTTCGTGCCCAGCTCCACCACGCGGTTTGCAGGGATGTGGAAGAAGTCCGACGGCTTGGCGCCGTTCTGATGCATCCACGCAAACAGACGCTCGCGCCACATCGACATGCCCGGCAGCTTGGACGGCACCACCGATTCACGCGCAATAAAGAACGACGTATCCATCAGCTCGCAGCGCGTGCCAATCTGCGGTTGACCCAGTTCGAGCACACGGTACACGTCCGGCGTTTCCTTGAAGCCGTACTCCGCCTTGACGATGTAGATGCCGCTGCCCAAGTCGCGCACGGACACGCGGTGCTTGTCGTCCACGTAGGGAATATCGCGCGTGACGAAGCTGATGAAGATCACGCGCTCGTGGAGCACGCGGTTGTGCTTCAGGTTATGCAGCAACGACACCGGCACGAACTCTGTATTGCCGGTGAGGAAAACGGCCGTGCCCTCGACACGATGCGGCGGATGCGCCAGCAATCCGGCCAGGAACGGCTCGAGCGGGATGCCGTCCTCCAGGCTGCGGGCGCGCAGAAGTTTCTTGCCCTTGTACCAGGTCATCAGCAGGAAGAACACACCGGCGCCCAGCGTCAGCGGGAACCAACCGCCATCGCGGATCTTCAAGAGGTTGGCCGAGAAGAACGCCATGTCGACCACCAGGAAACAGAGGCTGACAAGCGTCACCAGCACCGGGTGCCAACGCCAGACTGAGCGCATCACCACTGCCGCCAGCACTGTCGTGATGACCATCGTTGTGGTCACGGCAATGCCGTAGGCGGCGGCCAGGTTGTCGGACTTTTTGAACGCCAGCACCACGCCCACCACTAGGATCAGCAGCATCCAGTTGACCATCGGCACGTAGATTTGGCCGATCTCGGCTTCCGAGGTGTAGCGAATGCGCATGCGCGGCACAAAGCCAAGCTGAATTGCCTGGCTCGTCAGCGAGAACGCGCCCGAAATCACAGCCTGCGAGGCAATGACGGTTGCCGCTGCAGCAAGCACCACCATGGGGAGTTGCAGGGCTTCCGGCACCGAACGGTAGAACGGGTTTTCGATGGTGCTCGGATCGATCAAAAGCATCGCGCCTTGGCCGAAGTAGTTCAGCAACAGGCTCGGCGCCACGATGAAGAACCACGCCCAGCGGATCGGGCGGGCGCCGAAGTGGCCCATGTCGGCGTACAGCGCTTCAGCGCCGGTCAGCACGAGGAACACCGAGCCCAGCACGATGAACGCCTGCAGCGCATGGTCGTGCAGGAACGAAATCGCATACATCGGGTTGACGGCCCCGAGGATCTGCGGCGCCTTCACCAGATTCATCATGCCCAGCGCGGCCAGCGCGGCAAACCACAGCAGCATCACCGGACCGAACAGCTTGCCGACCACCGACGTGCCGCTGCGCTGAATCAGGAACAGCGCCGCCAGGATCACGATCGTGATGGGCAGCACGAACGGCGACAATGCAGGCGCGGCGATCTCCAGACCTTCCATGGCCGACAGCACCGAGATGGCCGGCGTGATCACCGCATCGCCGTAGAACATGCACGCACCGAAGACGCCCAGCATCATCAGCAGCGACATACGCTTGGAATTGGTATTGGCCGTACGCAGCGACAGCGCCATCAGCGCGAGGATGCCGCCCTCGCCGTTGTTGTCGGCGCGCATGACGAAGAGCACGTACTTGAGCGACACCACGATCACCATCGCCCAAAACAGCATGGAGATGATGCCCAGCACCGCCCCGCTGGAGAAGGGAATGCCGTGCTCGGGGCTGAAGCACTCCTTGAGCGAATACAGCGGGCTGGTGCCGATGTCTCCGAACACCACACCCACGGCACCAATCACCATGGCGCGCAGGTTCACGTTGGTCTGGGGCGACCCTGTTGCTGTAAGAGCTTGACTCATGAACTTGGAAATCGGCCGAATTGCTAGCCGCTCAAAAATCGTGCATTGCACAATGAGGGCGGATTGTACTCCCCGCCTCCAGCACGCCAACCCCTCAAACGGGCATTCGTTGCCGCAGTGCATCACGATGCACAGCCATATTGGTAAAGCGTTCTGCAAGGCTGAAAGAACGTTGCCCAGGCACGCACATCCCCGAATGAAGCACATTGTGCAGCGCCGGGCGGGCGCCTTGGTGCGCTGGCAACATGTCGTGCATGCTGTGCTGCACATAGCCGAAAGTAGGACTGCAGCCGACAGAACTTTGTAGGAAAATGCCTGACAAACCTTTATTGCAAAATAACGTTGAGCGGCTAGCGACCGGCTAGCCCAACGCTTGACTCGGGGATGGCCTTGCCCCACTCATCTATTCGCATCTTGGGGCGTTCCAAGCCTTCGCTGACCGCACTGATTGTGCTGCTGGTCGTGGCCGCCCTATTGTTTGCGATTCCGCGCATGATCCTGCCCTGGGCGCAATCGGCCTTCGTGCAGCAGCTCGACCCCACTGTGTGGGCCGATTACGCTGGCCCGTACGACCTGGCAGCCGCGGTGGTGGCCGCCAGCGCGATCATTATCTTCCTGCTTCGCCGCTGAGCGCGTCCGTCAACGCGCGAGTGCGCGAGCGCATTCCGCCACAAGCGCCGGGCCGCGATAGATCAGCCCCGTATAGAGCTGTACCAACTGCGCGCCAGCGTCGACCTTCTCGCGGGCGTGCTCGCCAGCGAGGATGCCGCCCACGCCGATGATGGGCACTGCATCGCCCAGCAAGCCATGCAATGCGCGAATCACCCGCGTCGAGCCTTCACGCACCGGCTGGCCGGACAGTCCGCCCGCCTCATCCGCATGCGCTAGGCCGGCGACGGCCTCACGACTGATTGTGGTGTTGGTCGCAATCACGCCATCCATCTTGTGGCGCAACAGCGCGTCGGCAACGTTGGCAATCTGGTCGTCATCCAGGTCGGGCGCAATCTTCAGTGCCACCGGCACGTAGCGCTTATGCAGGTCCGCCAGACGCTGCTGCGCATCGCGCAGCGTACCGAGCAGGCTGTCCAGCTCGCTCGCGCCCTGCAGTTGACGCAGGTTTTTCGTGTTCGGCGACGAAATGTTGACTGTCACGTAGCTCGCATGCGGATACACACGCTCGAGGCAATGCAGGTAATCGTCGACAGCGCGCTCGATGGGCGTGTCGGCGTTCTTGCCGATGTTCAAGCCGAGCACGCCGCCCGCCTCGCGCCACTTCGACGCCTTTACGTTATTGATAAACGCATCGACACCGCCGTTGTTGAAACCCATGCGATTGATGAGCGCGTTGGCCGCCGGCAAGCGGAACATACGCGGGCGCGGGTTGCCCGGCTGCGCGCGCGGTGTGACCGTGCCAACTTCAATGAAGCCGAAGCCGAGCGCGCCGAGCGCATCGATATACGCGCCATCCTTGTCCAGGCCAGCAGCCAGCCCGACGGGATTGGGAAACTTCACGCCCATCACCGTGCGCGGCTGCGGGGCTACGCGTCCGCCAATGCAGCCCGAAAGCCCCATCGCGTGTGCCCGCTTGAGTTGGTTCAGCGTGAAGTGATGCGCGTCTTCGGGATCCATCGAAAACAGCAGCGGGCGGGCAAGCGGGTACAGGGCGTTGAGCACGATCGGAATCAAGAGAAGAACGCGAAGGGCCGCATTGTAAACGGCCAGCACGCCGCAATGCACCGTGCGCGCCGCTTTCGAACATGGCCGCGCACGATGTGTCCAAACATCAGTCCGCGCCTGCCTTTGCGGCCCATTACAGGGGCAACACGCACCATCAAAATGCATGCAGCACGAGAAAAGTGTTGCATCGCCGCACGGATCTCGCTATAATTTTTTATTCGACGGACGCGGGGTGGAGCAGTCTGGCAGCTCGTCGGGCTCATAACCCGAAGGTCGCAGGTTCAAATCCTGCCCCCGCAACCAGCCAGAAAGTCGAATGCGTTTCTACGGACGCGGGGTGGAGCAGTCTGGCAGCTCGTCGGGCTCATAACCCGAAGGTCGCAGGTTCAAATCCTGCCCCCGCAACCAACCAAAGTAGAACGGCTCGCTCCAAGACCTGAGCCGAATCATGAAGCCCGCATACAGCGGGCTTTTTGTTTTTTCTACGTTCCTAACGCACCGCTTTGCGTGCAACGCAGTCGATACTCCCGGCCCACCTTGCGCCGTGCGGGGACGCTTCGCCGCGGTGATACACTGAGATATTCCACCCGCGACGATTCCCCATGAAATTCTGTTCCAACTGCGGCCAGTCAGTCGTCTCGCGCATTCCTGCCGGTGACAACCGACTGCGCGACGTTTGCGACCATTGCAATACGATTCACTATGTGAATCCGCGCAACGTGGTCGGCACCGTGCCCGTTTGGAACGATCAGATCCTCCTGTGCAAGCGTGCCATTGAACCCCGCTACGGCTTCTGGACCTTGCCAGCAGGCTTCATGGAAATCGGCGAGACGACCGCGCAGGCCGCCAACCGCGAAACACAGGAAGAAGCAGGCGCCAATGTCGAAATCGGCGAGCTGTACTCGGTGCTCAACGTGCCGCATGTGCATCAAGTTCACTTGTTCTACCTTGCCAAACTGAACGATCTGGATTTCGCGCCGGGGGAAGAAAGCTTGGAAGTCGCGCTCTTTAATGAAGCCGACATCCCCTGGGATGATCTGGCCTTCCCGACTGTCATCCACACGCTGCGTTGCTTCTTCGCCGATCGCGCGGCCGGCAAGCTGGCCGACGGCAGCTTCCGCCTCCACACGCTCGACATCTACAAGCCGATGCGTTCGGCCGCGATCGACACGCCGGCCACGACGCCGTAACACCTAACTCACGTTGTCCGCATCATGATCGCCTGGCTGGATCCGCATGATCCCTTCCCGCCGGTCGATCGCGCGCTCGGGCCAGAGTCTGAAGCGCCGGGGCTACTGGCCGCCAGCGCAGAGTTATCGCCCCAACGACTGCTGATTGCGTATCGGCAAGGCATTTTTCCGTGGTATGCCCAAGGCCAGCCGGTGCTGTGGTGGAGCACCGACCCGCGCATGGTGCTGCGCCCCGAAGATTTTCGCGTCTCAACTACGTTTCGCAAGACACTGCGCCGCGTGCTTGACGACCCGGCTTGGGAAATCCGTATCGACCACGGCTTCCGTGAAACGATGGTCGCCTGTGCCACCACAGCCCGCCCGGGGCAACATGGCACGTGGATCACCGAAGATGTCATTCAGGCGTATACCGCCCTGCACCGCCGCGGCTATGCGCACAGCGTCGAGACGTGGCACGCCGGGCAACGCGTGGGCGGCCTGTACGGCGTGGCGCTTGGCCGCATGTTCTATGGCGAATCGATGTTCGCCCGCCGCACCGATGCTTCGAAAATCGCGCTGGCGGCGCTGTGCGCCTTCCTCGGCGGTCGGGGCGTCGCGATGATAGACTGCCAGCAGGAGACCGAGCATTTGGCGTCGCTGGGCGGTGCCCCGGTGCCGCGCGAGGCGTTTCTCGCACATGTGCGGGAGGCGGCCAACGCGCCGGCCATTCTGCCGTGGCACTTCGACAAATCGGTGCTCCGCCGGTGGACCGTGCGCAATGAGCAAGCTTAAGGAACTCCCCCTCTCGGCATTGCAGTTCTATGCCACAGCGCCTTACGCATGCAGCTATCTCGATGGCCGCTTGGCGCGCTCGCAGGTCGCCACGCCGGCGCACCTGATCAATGCAGACGTCTATTCGAAGCTCGTGCGCGCTGGCTTCCGGCGTAGCGGCATCTTCACCTACCGTCCACATTGCGACGACTGCCATGCATGTACGCCATGCCGAGTCGTCGTTGATCAATATTCACCGACGAGAGCGCAACGCCGCGCCGCCGAGCGGCATCAAGGGCTGGAAGCGTTGGTGGCACCGCTCACCTATGTCGAAGAGCACTATCAGCTCTATCTGCTGTACCAATCGGTCCGCCATGCGGGTGGTGGCATGGACCACGACAGCCGCGATCAGTACGAGCAGTTCCTGCTGCAGAGCCGGGTGAATTCGCGTTTGGTGGAGTTTCGCGAGCCACCCGAATCGCCATCGGCGGGAAAGCTGCGCATGGTGAGCATGATCGACGTGCTGGAAGACGGATTGTCGTCTGTCTACACGTTCTACGACCCGATCGAACAGAAGGCGAGTTACGGAACGTACAACGTTCTGTGGCAGATCGCCCAGGCGCAGGCGCTGGACCTGCCCTACGTCTATCTCGGCTACTGGATCGAACAGAGTCGGAAGATGGCCTATAAAGCGCTGTTCCAGCCGCTGGAACTGCTCGTCAATGGCGAGTGGCGGCGCTTTGAAGACGTGGCGCCACCGGCCACGGAATGATGATCAGCGCGACGTGCGCTCGATTCCCACGTCGACCACACCATACGTACTGATATTGGAACTCTGGCTGTATTGATCGCGCGAAGTCGTACAACCTGCCAAGGCGCCGCCCACGCAAGCCAAACCTGCCGCCCACAATGCGGCGCGCTTCCACCAAGTCATTTTGCTCATAGGTCGATTCCTCTCAGGGCGCGGTCGAGAGCCGCTCGGCGAGCACAGTGTTGTATGCGCGGACCATCCCGGGAATCAGGAACATGTCCACCAGCACCCACAGCCCGCCGATGACGGCCAGCACCCAGCCAGCAGTGTTACCCATGTCGCGAAACGCCAACCATGTGCCGCCGATGTTGGCGATGGCCTGCGCGACGCCGCTACCCGGCCGCTTCAGATAAAAGCGGTGCGCCCCAAGGAAGCCCAGCAGAAACCACCAGAGATAGGCCACGCCAGAACTCTTCTTCTGGGCGTCGTACAACATGATTTCGCGAGCGATCTGATTCATGGCATGGGCTGAAGCGGGAATAAGCTGTCAGACACTAGCACGCATCCCGCGTTCCATGTCGCCTCTCGATTACATGCTGGCGAGCTTGGCCTCAGCCTTGTCCGTCCACAAACGCATTTCCGCGAGCAACGACGATGGCGAGAACGAGCAGCTTTCCTCGCCAAACGACACCGCCATGTCCAGCCGCTGCAGCAAGGAACGCCGTACCTGGTCGTACGCCGACGGCAAGACCGCCAACGGCGCGAGCACGGCATCGTCGCGCCACTGGTTGAGCAAGCGCGGCAGGTCGGGCGACTTTGCGTGACGATCAAGCGCGTCGCGCAGTGTCTGGAGGGATTCGGCGGTGGTCATGCTCGGGCCTTCTTTTCACGGTACAGCTCGCGGAACGTTTTACCCGCGGGTGCCGGCATATCACGTGTATCGGTCCAACCTTTTCCGACGGGCAGCGAATGGATCAGCTTCTTGTCACCGCCCATCCAGCGCAGCACGCGTGCGGCAACCCAGGTGCCGGCTGAGTACAATGCCGGCCGCCGTGCCATGAAGCCCCACATGCGCAAGCCAAGGCGCTCCGATTGCGGGCGCAGTTCGCGCTCCATTTGTTTCTCGCGCAGCGTGCGCAACAAATCCGACAACGGGATGGACGCAGGGCACACGCGGTTGCATTCGCCGCACAGCGTGGCCGCTTGCGGAAGGTCCAACGCGTTCGACAGCCCAACGTAGCTTGGCGTCAGCACGCTGCCCATCGGGCCCGGATACACCCAACCGTACGCATGTCCGCCGATCTTCTGATACACCGGGCAATGGTTCATGCACGCGCCGCATCGGATACAGCGCAGCATCTCCTGGAAGTCGCCGCCGATGAGGCCGCTACGACCGCCGTCGACGATGACGAAATACATATGCTCCGGGCCATCCTTCTCGCCGGGCGCGCGCGGCCCTGTGAGCAGCGAGAAATAATTCGAGATCGCCTGCCCCGTGGCCGATCGCGGCAACAAGCGCATGACGGTCGCCAGATCTTCGAGCGTCGGCAGCACCTTCTCGATGCCCGTCACGGCAACGTGCACGCGCGGCAGAATCGTGCACATGCCTTCGTTGCCCTCATTGGTGACGACGGCAACGGAACCCGTCTCGGCAATGATGAAGTTGCCACCGGTCACGCCCATGTCAGCGGACAGAAACTGGGGCCGCAGCACTTCGCGCGCCTCGCGCGTCATCTCCGGAATGTCGGTCAACCGCGGCTTGTTGTGCGTCTTGGCGAAGAGATCAGCAATCTCCTCCTTGTCCTTGTGCACCACCGGCGCAATGATGTGCGACGGCGGCTCGCTGTCATTGATCTGCAGGATGTACTCGCCCAGATCGGTCTCGATGCTCTGCACGCCCATCTCGCCGAGCACCTGGTTCAGGCGCATCTCTTCGGTCACCATCGACTTGCTCTTGATGACCTTCTTCACCTCATGCTTGCGGGCGATTTCTGCGACCAGGCGCGCGGCATCTGCCGTGGTTTCCGCAAACAGGACCTTGGCGCCACGGCGCGTGGCCTCCGCCTCGAACGTGGCGAGCCAGACGTCGAGGTTTTCCAGCGCGCGGTTGCGGCGCTCCTTCAGCGCTTCACGCGTGGCTGGAAAATCGATGTCTTGGATGGCCGCCGCGCGCGCGGTGACGAACTTGGTCGAAAGCTTGGTAAGGTTCTGTTGCAGGCGCTTGTCGGCGAGCTTCTGCCCGGCGCGCGCCTTGAATTCCATGCTGCGGACTTGCATGCGATTGCGTCTCCGTCGTGTTCTTGGCGTTGCGATTTACGCGTCGCCAGCAAGGACTTGCGCGATGTGCAGCACGCGCGTCTGCGTGTCGCCCGTACGGCGCAGTCGGCCTTCGATGTTGAGCATGCAGCCAACGTCGCCGAGCACCACCGCATCCGCGCCGCTGGCCTTGATGTTGGCGCATTTCTCATCCGCAATGGCAGTGGAGATATCGCCGTATTTGATCGAGAACGTGCCGCCGAAACCGCAGCACGCTTCGCATGCGGGCATCTCGGTCAGTTGCACACCCGGCAGTTTGCCGAGCAGTTCGCGCGGCTGCGCCTTCACGCCCAACTCGCGCAGGCCGGAGCACGAATCGTGGTACGTCACGTGGCCGTGAAATTCGGAATCGAGCGTCTCGATACGCGCCACGTTGACGAGAAAGTCAGTTAACTCATACACACGCGGCGCCAAGCGCTCGTAGCGGCCCGCGAGCTCTGGATCGTCTCGAAAGAGATCGGCGTAGCCCTTGCGAATCATGCCGCCGCACGAACCAGACGGGATGACGACGTAATCGAACTGTTCGAATTCCTTGAGCGTTTTCTCCGCCAGATCGCGCGCCAGCGGCCGATCGCCCGAGTTGTAGGCGGGCTGGCCGCAGCAGGTCTGCGCAGGCGGCACAACGACGTCGTAGCCAGCCTTTTCCAGCAGCTTGAGCACCGAAAACCCGATGTCGGGCCGCATCAGATCAATGAGGCAAGTGACGAACAAACCTACGCGCATGGGAGTCTCTTGTGTTCTGCGGGAAGCCGCCATTATGCGCCCGCCGCCCCGCCCAACGCGGACTTCAAGGCACAGAACTTCTTCATGTCAGCGGTGAGTGTGCTTCACGAGGCCCTACCAAGCACAGCCGGCGGCCGACTGAAAAAGCCCTCGAAAATACACAGAATCATGCGTCGGGATGGTGCGCATTTTCACATCGTGGGATAGAATTTTGCATCGCATCCGCAACCCACTGCACCCATGGCAGAAGCAGACAAGGACCCCGGCAAGACGTCCATCCAGGTCATCGAACGCATGATGATGCTGCTCGACGCGCTTGCCGATCACGCCGATCCGGTCAGCCTGAAAGCGCTGTCCGCTAGCACCGGCCTGCACCCGTCGACCGCGCATCGCATCCTGAACGACATGGTGGCTTGCCGCTTTGTCGATCGCTCCGACCCGGGCAGCTACCGGCTCGGCATGCGTTTGCTGGAGCTCGGCAACCTCGTCAAGGCACGCCTCTCGGTACGTGAAGCGGCGCTCGCGCCCATGCGCGCCCTGCATCGTCTGACCGGCCAGACCGTCAACCTCTCGGTACGCCAGGGCGATGAGATCGTCTACATCGAGCGCGCCTATTCCGAGCGCTCGGGCATGCAGGTGGTGCGCGCTATCGGTGGCCGCGCGCCGCTGCATTTGACTTCGGTTGGCAAGCTGTTCCTGGCTGCAGACGAACTCGGCCGTGTGCGAGCCTATGCCACGCGTACCGGTTTGTCTGGTCACACTCGCACCTCGATCACGGACTTGCCCAAGCTCGAACGCGAACTCAACTGGGTGCGCACCAACGGCTACGCACGCGACAACGAAGAGCTGGAACTCGGCGTACGCTGCATCGCTGCCGGTATTTATGACGATTCGCGGCGGCTGGTAGCAGGTCTATCGCTGTCTGCACCGGCAGACCGCTTGCAGGACAGCTGGCTCGACAACCTCAAGGACACCGCGCTACAGATTTCCAAAGGCATGGGTTACACGTACGACGAGGACGCCGTACGCGCAGAGTGAGCCGCCGGTTTAGCCAACAAAAAAGCGCGTTCGATGACGCGCTTTTTTGTTGGGAGACGCCGAGGCTCAAGCGCCGTGCTGCTCCGATGCCAGCACGGTTGTGGGCTGCGTCGACACAGGTACATTCCGCAACGGCGCAGCAGCTTGCGTGGCCGGCTCGATGTGCGGATTGCGCTCCAGCCAATTGCGCACGCGTGTGGCGTCTGCAAAGCGCGTGAGATTGCCAGCCGAATCCAGGAACACCATCACAACGTTGCGGCCGTGCACGTTGGCCTGCATCACGAGGCAGCGGCCGGCTTCGTTGATGAAACCGGTCTTCTGAAGACCGATATCCCATTCGCCGCCACGCACCAGACGATTGGTGTTGACGTAGTGCAGCGTGCGGCCGTTGGCATTGACCGTATGTTCGGGCGTGGTCGTGAATTGGCGAATGGTCGGCACCTTATAGGCAGCCATCACAATCTTGGCGAGATCCTGCGCGCTCGACACGTTGCTGCTAGACAGGCCGTTCGAATCGACATAGTGCGTGTCGTTCATGCCCAGCTCATGCGCCTTGCGGTTCATGGCAGCAACGAATGCCGGACGGCCGCCCGGATAGTTACGGCCCAGCGCCGAGGCTGCGCGGTTTTCCGACGACATCAGCGCCAGCAGCAGCAGATCCTCACGCGTGAGCATCGTGCCGAAGCGCAGACGCGAGCCGGTGTTGCGCTCGTAGTCGCGATCTTCATCGGTGATTTCAAGCAGCTCGTCCATCGGTTGATGAGCGTCGGTCACGACCAGCGCCGTCATCAGCTTCGTGATCGAGGCAATCGGCAGCACGGCCGACGAATTCTTCTGGAACAGCACTTCGCCGTTGTTCTGGTCCATCACCAGCGCGACGGAGGAACGCAGCGCCAACGCGTCGGGCGTCGAACGCAGACCCATCGCCTCGCCAAGCGTCGGGGACGCCGGCACAAAGGCTGCGCGCACCGGACGTGCACCGCGCTCGACCATGATCACACGGCGCTTGCCTTTGACGGTGACGACCTTGCGGACTTTGGTGGACGCGACGTCATCGCTGCTCGCAGCCGCGACTTTGGCGCTGGCCTTGCGATTGACGACGGTCTTGCCCGTGGATTTGACTTTGGCTTTCTTGCTGGCGGCGGGCTTTTTGTCGGTCGTGGCGGCGTTGGCCACGGTAGCGACGGAGACGGCGGCGAGCGCGACGGTCATCAGCGAAACAAAGCCGAGACGTCGAAAAAATGAGGAAACAGACCGTGACATGGTTCGATCACCCGCGCGTGAGATGGCGCAAGTGTAGGCAAAAACAAAATTCTTAGCAAGATGAAGGACTTAGCTCACGGCCTTAAAGTTTGACCTCTGGAGCCTTATCATTCGGTCATCATTTCGACGCAATTGTCTGCTGTGGCAAAGTTTCAATCGCGAAGAAAGTTGCTTAAGCTGCACATGATGTGCGGTGCGGAATCAGCAACGGACGCTGAAGGTACCCCGTGAGTTCCGTCGCACATGCCGACAAACACGGTTTACAACCAGCCCCAACACTTCCTCACAACACGCGCGCGTCATACGCAGAGTCGCAGATCAAAGTCTAACGATGGATCGGTCGTATCTGTTGACATAATTCGAGGACTTTTCACCGCCAATTCTCGCTTTGCGCGAAGATGTGCGCTGTAGCGTGCAGGCTGCGGCGGGATGACGACGTCAGTCGAGGAAGCGAGTGAAGTCGGAGACAGGTGCACGTTCGGTGACGAGGGTGTTCTCGATGGCTGCAGGATTCGCGTAACCCATCGACATACCGCAGACGACCATTTCGTCATCGGTCAACCGCAGATGCTCGGCAATGATCCGATGGAACTGGGTGAAAGCAGCCTGTGGACACGTATCGATGCCGCGAGCACGCGCACCCACCATCACGGCTTCCAGAAACATGCCGTAATCCAGCCAGCTGCCCTGCTCCATCACCCGGTCGATCGTGAAGATGATGCCGACCGGCGCATCGAAGAAGCGGAAGTTGCGCGCGTGCTGCGCGTGCATGCGCTCCTTGTTGGCGCGCTCGATGCCGAGCAAGCCATAGAGATCCCAACCGACCTTGCGGCGCCGACTCTGGTACGGATCAATCCATGTGCGCGGGTAGTACGGATACTCCTCGCGATGCAGCGTATTGGCCTCCGGGTGTTCATACGCCGCCAACACAGATTCGGACAAGCGCGCCTTCGATTCGCCCGTCAGCACATACACCTTCCATGGCTGCGTGTTGCTGCCTGACGGCGCACGGCGCGCGACATCAAGGATCGATTCGATGTCTTCACGCGCCACCGGCGTAGGCAGGAACGCGCGAACAGACCGACGCGACGTGATGGCCTGATCGACCAGTTCGACTTCTGCGGAGGTGGGCCGTCGGTCGGTCATGGCGATGCTCAAAATTTCAAGCAGGGATATCGGAGGCAAGCGGCTCGAGCACGGCACGCAGTGCATCCGGCAGCGCCACCGGCCGACGCGTTTCGCGGTCAACGTAGACGTGCACGAAATGGCCCTGCGCTGCGGCCTCTTGCGCGTCGCCGCGGAACAGGCCTACCTCATAGCGCACGCTCGTATTGCCAAGGCGCGCAACGCGCAGCCCAGCCACAACTGGGTCGGGAAACGACAACGGCGCGAAGTAGTTACATTGGGTCTCGATGACAAGGCCGATGGTGTCGCTGCGCTCGGGGTTCAGCACGCCCTGCTCAATCAGGTAGGCGTTCACCACGGTGTCGAAGTAGCTGTAATAGACGACGTTGTTGACGTGGCCGTAGACGTCGTTGTCCATCCAGCGCGTGGTGATGGTTTGGAAGTGGCGATAGTCGTCGCGCGTCTGGCGTGGCGTGCTCATGGGCAGCGGGCAGGTGGCGGTGGAAAGTGATCAGGATACGCCAGCCGCTGAGCCTCGGTCACTTGCGGATGACGAGCGCCACACCGCACGCGGCAATCACCATGCCCAACGCGGCGAGCGGCGGAAAACGTTCGCCAAACAGCGCCCAGGCCATCACGGCGGTCGTCGGCGGTGTGAGATACAGGAGCGACGTCACCTTGGTGGCCGCGCCTTTGCGGATCAGTACAAACAGCAGCGAGATCGCCCCAATCGACAGCGCCAGCACCGACCACACCAGCGAGCCGATCATCGGCAGCGTCCAATGCACCTCACGCGTCTCAAACACAAACATGAACGGCAGACACAGCAGCGCCGAGGCCCCGAACTGAATGCACGCGCCCATCCGCAGGTCGAACACCGGACAATGGCGCTTTTGATACAGCGTGCCGACGGTGATCGACAGCAACGCGCCCACGCAAAGCGCAAGCGTCGTCACGCCGACGCCCGCCAGATGCAGCTTATTGGCCACGACCAGACCCACGCCGGCGATGCCGCAGAGCAATCCCAACCATTGGCGATTCGACACACGCTCGCCGCGCATTGAAACATACAGCGCAGTCAGAATCGGCTGCATGCCGACGATCAGCGCCGTCATGCCTGCCGGCATGCCGAGCTTGACCGCTGCCCAGACGCCCGCCAGGTAGCCCCATTGCATCAGCAAGCCGGCCACAGCGATGTGGCCGACGGCCGCCCAGTCGGTTTCGCCTGTTCCGGCGTGGCGCGGCAGCGGTACGCGCGCAAGCCAGACCAGCGGCAGCAGGCACACCAGCACGCCCACGAAGCGTAAAAACAGGAACGTGATCGGCTCGGCGTACGGCATCCCGTACTTGGCCACGATAAAGCCCGTGCTCCAGATCAGCACGAACAGCCACGGCATGGCGACAAAAAACAGAGAGCCACGCGCTGAGGCTGGCGCGACGGAAGACGCTTGGGTCATGCGGAAAGCGGAAGAGAATTCGATGCGGCGGCGGCCTCGTCGCGAGCCGCCCAACGCTGTGCGTGCCGGGCAGCCAGCGCGATGGTCTGCGCGTGGACGGCCACGGTATCGTCGATATTGTTGCCGTAGCCGCCCGCCATGGTAACGGCAATCGGTATGCGCCGTTGATACGCGAAATCGAAGACTTCCTGGTCGCGCCGGGCCAAGCCCTGCAGCGTCAGTTTGAGCCGTCCGAGCCGATCGCCCTCGTGCGGATCCGCGCCGGCCAGATAGATCATCAACTGCGGCTTGAAGCGCCCGGCCAGGATGTCGAGTGCGCAGGTCAGCGCTTGCAAATAGTCTTCGTCGCCGCAGCCATCGTGCAGGCCGACGTCCAGGTCCGACGCCTCCTTGCGGAACGGGTAGTTTTTCTCGCCGTGCAGCGACAAGGTGAAAACGGTGGCGTCATCGCGCAGGATCGACGCCGTGCCGTTGCCCTGATGTACATCCAGATCAATGATGGCGACCGGAAAATCCGCCGGCGTCCTGCCTGATTGGCGCTGCATCCAGCGGGAGGCAATGGCTGCGTCATTAAATACACAGAATCCGCCGCCCTTTTCCGCGTAGGCGTGGTGCGTCCCGCCCGCCAGGTTGACAGCAATCCCATCCGCCAACGCGGCCTCGCTCGCGGCCATCGTCGCGCCGGCCGACCGGCGACTGCGTTCCACCATTTCCGGCGACCAGGGAAACCCGATCTCGCGCTGGCGTGCCGGGTCAAGCCGACCGGCGCTTACCGCCTCAACATATTCGGGCGTGTGCGCCAGCAGCAACGCGTCGTCCTCGGCGCGCGGCGCTTCATGTAGGGACAGCCCCGGCACGTCGGCCAAAACCCGTGCCCGCAGGTCGCTGTATTTGCGCATCGGAAACCGATGGCCCGGCGGCAGCGGCAAAACAAAATGGTCGGTGTAGAAGGCCCGCATGTGAATAACAAATCGCAACGCAACAAAAATGGCACTCGGGCGCATCCTAACCTACGCTGCACTCGTATGTTTTTTGAGACGGAATTACCGCCCGAAGTGGTCAAATGCATTTCACCTGCACCACGGACGCGCATTTTTCTGCCACAAAAAATTACGCCAAACGGTTGGTCGCGCAATTCCTGTGCACGAAAAATCAACGAATTCTGATTTTTGTGCGATGCACAAAGGACGCTTGACACTGGTTTGACATTCAACAACAATGAAATTGTTGCGATGCACCATCCCTAATTCATCGCGATGTCGCCTGGAAGGCCCGACGCTGACCGTCATGCTTTGTACATCTGGGCGATCTAAATTTTCATTTTGATTCCCCGACCCACCTTTGTATTTGGAGAGACAACATGCTGACTCAGGAACAGATCGCTGCGGCGCACAAGGCCAACCTGGAAACGTTCTTCGGCCTGACCAACAAGGCATTTGAAGGCGTCGAAAAGCTGGTCGAGCTGAACCTGCAAGTCGTCAAGGCTACCCTGGCCGAAAACGTCGAACACGCCAAGAAGGCGCTGACCGCTAAGGATGCTCAAGAGCTGCTGTCGGTGCAAACCGCCGCTGTGCAGCCGCTGGCTGAAAAGGTTCTGGCTTACAGCCGCCACCTGTACGAAATCGCGTCGGACACGCAAACCGAATTCAGCAAGGCTGCTGAAGTGCAAATCGCTGAAAACAGCCGCAAGCTGCAAGCGCTGGTCGACAACGTGTCGAAGAACGCTCCGGCCGGTTCGGAATCGGCAGTTGCCCTGGTGAAGTCGGCTCTGTCGGCTGCCAACAACGCCTACGACTCGGTGCAGAAGGCCACCAAGCAAGCTGTGGAACTGGCTGAAAGCAACTTCCACGCTGCTGCCAACGCTGCCAGCAAGGCAACCGCCCAAGCTTCGGCCCAAGCGCGCGCTGCTACCGGCAAGAAATCGGCAACGACTGCTGCCTAAGCGCTAGGCTAGCGTAGTTACCCGGTTGTTCAAGCGGGCCTCCTTCTGGAGGCCCGTTTTGTTTTGGCCATCGAGCCACTCCTCCAAACACGTCGTTTGCGCGCATTTGCGCGGAACCGAAACGCACGCCCCGCGGTCCGTTCCACCGTGTTCGTTAGATTGTCTCCTCGGTCCCGCTACCGAAACCTGTCCTCAGTGGTGATCAGTGGGTACCTTTAGCCCGGCTTCGGCCGGGTTTTTTATGTGCGCCTGAAACGTCTCTGCCCTTCAAATTGCGAACTTTGCAGGTGGCCGACGCTCCATTCTGTATTGCGGCCCGCCGCCCCTCCCCCCCTTCCCAATGTCTCGCGAATCCCTCGCCAAGCGAAGTCTGATCGTCGCGGCTGCGCTCATCCTGCTGTTAGAAGAGTGGATCTGGAACGTCATGCAGCGGGCGACCGCTCGCTTGGTGGCCCACCCCTGGGTCCAAGCAGCGGAGCGAAAGTTGGCACAACTGGAGCCTATCGAAGCTCTCTGCGCATTTGCCCTGCCTATGCTGGCGTTGCTGCCATTCAAGCTGGCGGCCGTCTACGTGCTCGCGCGGGGCCATCTCATCGCAGGCACCTTAGTTCTGGTCGCAGCGAAAATCGTCAGCACGGGGCTGGGTGTACGCATCTATGCCGCCGTGCGACCGCAATTGCACACGATCGCCTGGTATGCCCGCTGGGAATCCGCCTTCCTGGCTTGGAAGCAGCGCATGGTTGCCACTCTGCAGACAACGCCGACCTGGCAAGCCCTGCAGGTACGAATTGCCGTCTGGCGTGCCCGTCGGCATGGGTTGTTACAACAGATATGGCGCCGCCTGATCGCAGCCCTGCGTCTGCTACGTCGGCATCGGCGTCCAGCTGAGCCTCGGCACTGACGCGCCGCCACATCGCCCCCCCAAAAAAAGGGCCGCCCAATCGAGCGGCCCTTCCTTTTTGCCAGCCGGATTTTAGGGTGGCTCCTAAAACCTGACGGTTAATTGCATTTCAGCGCTTACGGGCGGGCGGCACGTCCGTGCAAACGCCTTCGTAGATTTCTGCAGCCATCCCCACCGATTCACCCAACGTCGGATGCGGGTGGATGGTCTTGCCGATATCCACGGCATCTGCGCCCATCTCGATGGCCAAGCAAATTTCGCCGATGAGGTCGCCTGCATGCGTTCCAACGATGCCGCCACCGATGATGCGGTGGGTTTCCTCGTCGAAGATCAGCTTGGTGAAGCCCTCGTCACGGCCGTTGGCAATCGCGCGGCCCGATGCAGCCCAGGGGAACACGCCCTTGCCGTACTTGATGCCTTGCGCCTTGCACTGGTCTTCGGTCAGGCCTGCCCAGGCTACTTCCGGATCGGTATAGGCGACCGACGGAATCTGCTTGGCGTCGAAATACGCCTTCTCGCCGTGCGCAGCTTCGGCCGCCACGTGGCCTTCGTGCACGGCCTTGTGTGCCAGCATCGGTTGACCCACGATGTCGCCGATCGCGAAGATGTGCGGCACATTCGTGCGCTGTTGCTTGTCCACTTCGATGAAGCCGCGGTCGGTCACGGCCACGCCGGCGTTTTCCGCGCCGATGCGCTTGCCGTTCGGAGCGCGGCCCACGGCCACCAGCACCGTGTCATAGCGTTGCGGCTCAGCCGGTGCAGCTTCGCCTTCAAACTTGACGTAGATGCCGTCCGGCTTGGCTTCCACTCCGACCGTCTTGGTCTTGAGCATGACCTTGTCGAAGCGACCCTTGTTCATCTTGTCCCACACCTTGACGAGGTCGCGATCAGCGCCCTGCATCAGGCCGTCGAGCATTTCCACCACGTCGATGCGGGCGCCCAGCGTGCTGTACACCGTGGCCATTTCCAGGCCGATGATGCCGCCGCCGATGACCAGCATCTTGGCCGGCACTTCGCGCAGCTCCAGCGCGCCGGTGGAATCGACGATGCGCGGGTCTTCCGGAATGAACGGCAGCTTCACGGCCTCGCTACCCGCAGCGATGATCGCCTTGGCGAAGCGGATGACCTTCTTCTCACCGGTGGTCGCTTTGCCAGCGCCATCCGTCAACTGGACTTCCAGATGGTTCGGATCGAGGAACGTGCCGACGCCGCGCACGACCTGCACCTTGCGAGCCTTTGCCATGCCGGCCAGCCCGCCGGTCAGCTTGCCGATGACGGATTCCTTGTGCTTGCGCAGTTGGTTGATATCGACCGTGGGCTCGCTGTAGACAATGCCGTGCGCGGCCATGGCCTTGACTTCGTCCATGACTGCCGCCGTGTGCAGCAGCGCCTTCGACGGGATACACCCCACGTTCAGGCAAACGCCGCCCAGCGTGGAGAAGCGCTCGACCAGCACGGTGTTCATGCCGAGATCGGCGCTGCGGAAGGCGGCCGAATAACCGCCAGGGCCCGAGCCCAGGACGAGCATGTCGCATTCGAGGTCGGCGCCGCCGGCGTGCTTGGCAGCTTGCGGTGCGGGGGCCGACGCTGCAGGTGCGGCAGCAGGTGCAGCGGCCGGAGCCGGTGCTTGAGCAGGCGCCGGAGCCGCAGCCGCGCCAGCTTCCGCCGTTGCAATCACCGTGCCTTGGCTGACCTTGTCGCCCACCTTGATCTTGACTTCGACGATCTTGCCGGCCACATCCGACGGCACATCCATGGTGGCCTTGTCGGTTTCCAGCGTAATCAGCGCCTGATCGACGGTGACGGCATCGCCCGCCTTCACCATCACTTCAATGACGTCCACGTCCTTGTAGTCGCCGATGTCCGGCACCTTGATTTCCACCACGCTCATTCCTGACTCCTTGTTCTTGTCGCCGGCACCCGGCATCGCCCGGGCCCGCTGACGCTTTTCAATCCTGCAGACGGACTGTGTGCACCTCGATCGGGCCGCCCGAACTCTTGTCGAACTCCACGCCTGCGGACACGCCCACCTGTGCAACGTCCGCCGCCGACTTGCCCGGCATATCAAATACCGCCGACATGGCTCCTAGCGCAAAGTTGCGCCCCGAACCGATGCCCCAGAAGCGGTCGAACGCAAACACCTCGCGGTACGAATACACGCCGTAGATGCCGGTTGCGTTGGCGATCAGACAGGTGATCTGCGACGACTCGTAGGGGTCGTCGTCGTCTTCCTTGGTGTTGACGAAATACTCGTCCTTGAGCTTCTCATGCACCTTGAGGAAGGTCCGGAAGACGTCGTCGCGCGTGCCGAGGCGACACTCATCGGCCAGACCCGCCAGCAGACTCCGCATGACCGGGAAGTGGGCCGTCGTGCCCGCCAGCGCGATCAAAGAATCGCCCACCTGGAAGATCTTCTGGTTCTGCTCGTAGCCACGCGCCAGGCGCGTATCGCCGAACGTCACCAGTGAATCGGCCGCAATCGCCACTTCGCCGTCTTTCTTGACCACCACGCACGTCGTCATGTCGTCCTCGCCATCAGTCCACTGACCAGTCCGCCGACCGCTGCAAACCCAACCGGGCCGGCACGCACAGGCCCGAAGCCAGATGCGTGCCGCGCCCGCGTGGGCTTACAGGCTGACGCGGCGGAAGTCCGCCAGCACGCTGGCCAGATACGCGTTGAAGCGTGCAGCCTCCGCGCCGTCGATCACGCGGTGATCGTACGACAGCGACAGCGGCAGCGTCAGGCGCGGCACGAATTGCTTGCCGTCCCAAACGGGCTTCTGATAACCACGCGACAGGCCAAGGATGGCCACTTCCGGTGCGTTGATGATCGGCGTGAAGTTCGTGCCGCCAATACCACCCAGCGACGAAATCGAGAAGCAGCCGCCCTGCATCTGGTCCGGTTTGAGCTTGCCTTCGCGGGCGGCTTTCGACAGGTCGGCCATTTCCTTGGCGATGTCGATCAGGCCCTTCTTGTCCGCATCGCGGATCACCGGCACCACGAGCCCGTTGGGCGTATCGGCCGCAAAGCCGATGTGGAAGTACTGCTTGAAGACCAGGTTGTCGCCGTCCAGGCTCGCGTTGAAGGTCGGGAATTTCTTCAGCGCGCCCACGACTGCCTTGATCACGAACGCCAGCATCGTGAATTTCACGCCGGCCTTTTCGTGGTCCTTGTTCATCTGCACACGGAAGGCTTCCAGCTCGGTGATGTCCGCTTCGTCGTTGTTGGTGACGTGCGGAATCATGACCCAGTTGCGGTGCAGGTTCGCGCCGGAAATCTTCTTGATACGCGACAGCGGCTTCGGATCGACCGGACCGAACTTGGTGAAGTCGACCTTCGGCCATGGCAGCAGGTTCAGCTCGCCACCGCCGGCCGGTGCACCCGCGGCAGCCTTGCCCGGTGCCGCGGCCTGACCGCTCATCACACCCTTGACGTAGCGCTGCACGTCTTCCTGCGTGATGCGATTCTTCGGACCCGTACCGCCCACGAGATTCACATTGACGCCCAGCTCACGCGCGTACTTGCGCACCGAGGGGCTGGCGTGGGCCGCCTTGCCGACCGTACCGACGGTGTCGGCGGTGTACGTAGCGGGCGCTGCGGCCGGAGCAGCTGCGGGCGCAGCCGCGGGAGCCGGGCTCGGTGCAGCGGCAGCCGGTGCGGGTGCCGGGGCTTGTGCGGGTGCGGGCGCAGCGGCGGCACCGCCAGCGCCTTCCAGCACGACGATCAGCGTGCCTTGCGACACGGCATCGCCAACCTTCACGCGGATTTCCTTGACCGTGCCGGCAGCCGGCGACGGCACATCCATCGTGGCCTTGTCCGACTCGAGCGTAATCAGCGACTGCTCGGCTTCAACCTTGTCGCCCACCTTTACGCTGATCTCGATGACCGGTACGTCGGTGTAGTCGCCGATGTCCGGCACCTTCACCTCAACCGTACCGCCACCCGCAGCAGCCGGCGCAGGGGCCGGAGCTTGTGCGGCAGGTGCTGGCGCCGGCGCCGCAGCGGCCGGAGCCGGTGCGGGTGCCGCTTGAGGTGCCGGGGCGGGCGCGGCAGCAGCGCCCTGCTCTTCGAGCAGCAGCACCAGCGAGCCTTCCGACACGGTGTCACCCACCTTGATCTTCACTTCCTTGACGACGCCGCTCTTGGGCGAGGGCACGTCCATGGTCGCCTTGTCCGATTCCAGCGTAACCAGCGAATCTTCGGCGTTGACGGTATCGCCCGCCTTGACCAGCACTTCGATCACCGGGACGTCTTTGTAGTCGCCGATGTCCGGCACCTTGATTTCTACGACTTGACTCATTCTTCTGTCTCCAGAGGGTCTGGCGGCGAGAGCATCCGGCGGCGGACACGCGTTGCCCCGCAGGCTACCGCATCGTGCAGGCAAATGCACGTTGCGGGAAGTCTGTCGGGGCGGTGCCCGGCCGGACGCCCACGCGCCCGGCGGCTCCGTTATACGGTCATCGGGTTGGGCTTGTTCGGATCGAGGTTGTACTTCTTCAGTGCCTCGGCCACCTTTTCGCGCGGCAGCACGCCTTCGTCGGCGAGCGCCTTGAGCGACGCGACCGTCACCCAGTAGCGGTCCACTTCGAAGAAGTGACGCAGCTTCTCGCGGGTATCCGAGCGACCGAAGCCGTCGGTGCCCAGCACCACGTAGCGACGCGGCACAAAGGCGCGGATCTGCTCGGCAAAAGTACGAACGTAGTCGGTCGAAGCGATGACCGGGCCGCGTGCGTTCTTGAGGAGCTTCTCGACGTGCGACTCGCGTTGCGGCTCGGTCGGGTTGAGCAGGTTCCAGCGTGCGATGGCGTTACCTTCGCGGGCCAGCTCGGTAAAGCTCGGGCAGCCCCACAGGTCGGATTCGACGCCCCAGTCCTTCTTGAGCAGATCCGCAGCGGCAATCACTTCACGGAAGATCGTGCCCGAACCCAGCAGTTGCACGCGCGGTGCGTTGCTGTTTTCGACGCCCTTCTTGAACTGGTACATCCCCTTGATGATGTCGCCCTCGACACCCGCCGGCATTTCGGGGTGCTCGTAGTTTTCGTTCATCACCGTCAGGTAGTAATAGACGTCTTCCTGCTCGACATACATGCGACGCAGGCCGTCTTGCATCACCACCGCCAGTTCGTACTGGAAGGTCGGGTCATACGAGATGCAGTTCGGGATGGCAGCGTGGTACACGTGCGAGTGGCCGTCTTCGTGCTGCAGGCCTTCGCCGTTCAGCGTGGTACGGCCAGCGGTACCGCCCAGCAGGAAGCCGCGCGAGCGCATGTCGCCAGCGGCCCAGCAGAGGTCGCCAATACGCTGGATGCCGAACATCGAGTAGTAGATGTAGAACGGGATCATCGCCACACCATGCGTCGAATACGACGTGGCGGCAGCAATCCAGTCGCACATGGCACCGGCTTCGTTGATGCCTTCCTGCAGCACCTGACCCGTCTGCGATTCCTTGTAGAACATCAGTTGGTCGTGATCCTGCGGCACGTACTTCTGGCCTTCCTGGTTCCAGATACCGACCTGACGGAACAGACCTTCCATGCCGAACGTACGCGACTCATCCGGCACGATGGGCACGACGTGCTTACCGATGTTCTTGTCCTTCAGCAGGATGTTCAGAATGCGCACGAAGGCCATCGTCGTGGACACTTCGCGGCCTTCGCCGGTGGCCTTGAGCAACGCGTCGAACGCAGCCAGCGCGGGAATCTGCAGCGCGTCGGCCTTCTGGCGGCGAGCCGGCAGGTAGCCGCCCAGGTCCATGCGAGCCTTGCGCATGTATTCGAGTTCCTTCGAGCCTTCTTCGAACTTGACGTACGGAACGTGCTCGAGCTGGTCGTCGGCAACCGGAATGTTGAAGCGATCACGCAGCTTGCGGATAGCGTCCACCGGCATCTTCTTCTGCTGGTGGGCGATGTTCATCGCTTCGCCGGCCTCACCCATGCCATAGCCCTTGATGGTCTTGGCGAGAATGACGGTCGGCTGGCCCTTGTGGTTGCTTGCCGATTGGAACGCCGCGTAGATCTTGTGCGGATCATGACCGCCGCGGTTCAGCGCCCAGATGTCGTCGTCGGACCAATCGGCCACCATGGCCTTGAGCTCCGGCGTGTTGAAGAAGAACTCGCGCACATAAGCGCCGCTCTTCGACTTGAAGGTCTGGTATTCGCCGTCGACGCATTCCATCATGCGGCTCATCAGCAGGCCCTTCGTGTCGCGGGCAAGCAGTTGATCCCAGCGGCTGCCCCAGATGACCTTGATGACGTTCCAGCCAGCGCCGCGGAATTCCGATTCCAGCTCTTGAATGATCTTGCCGTTACCGCGCACCGGACCGTCCAGGCGCTGCAGGTTGCAGTTGATCACGAAGACGAGGTTGTCCAGCTTTTCACGGCCGGCCATGCCGATCGCGCCCAGCGATTCCGGCTCGTCGGTTTCGCCATCGCCCAGGAACGCCCAGACCTTGCGGTTTTCCCAGTTCTGGATCAGGCCGCGGCTGGCCAGGTACTTGGTGAAGCGCGCCTGGTAGATCGCCATGATCGGGCCCAGGCCCATCGACACGGTCGGGAATTGCCAGAAATCCGGCATCAGCCACGGGTGCGGATACGACGAGATGCCCTTGCCGTCGACTTCCTGACGGAAGCTGTCGAGTTGCTCCTCGCTCAGACGGCCCAGCAGGAAGGCGCGCGAATACACGCCCGGCGCCGAGTGGCCCTGCACGAAGACCATGTCGCCGCCGTGCTTGTCCGACGGGGCATGCCAGAAGTGGTTGTAGCCGACGTCATACAGCGTGGCCGCCGAAGCGAACGACGAGATGTGGCCGCCGACGTTGGTGTCCTTGTTCGCACGCAGCACCATCGCCATGGCGTTCCAGCGCGTATACGAGCGGATGCGGTGCTCGATTTCCTGGTTGCCAGGAATGCGGTCCTGGTTCTCGACCGGGATCGTATTGATATAGGGGGTTTCTGCGTGCAGCGGAGACGTCACGCCGTTAATGCGTGCGTATTCGATCTGCTTGTCGAGGAGGAACGCCGCACGTTGCGGGCCTTCCGCGCCGATGACGCCTTGCAGCGCCTCCAGCCATTCCTTGGTTTCCTGGGGATCAGCGTCGCTGGCGCTCGTGGCACCCAGGACTTGTTCTGGTACGGCCGACATGGCGGTCTCCTTGGTAGCAGTAACGGTAGTTGCGTCTCTTGTGAGGCACCCCACCTGCCACGCGCGTCCGCACGCACGCAGGGAGCCACCCCGACTTTTGCGCTGATTCTATGGGCACCGGCAAACGCAGCACAAGCGGAATTTTCAAATTGCGATATGGTTTTTTATAATGTGGGATATTGCCGCAACGCAAAACAAATCACTTTTGACATTGCACCGCAGCATTTTTCGAGCGATCCAGACAGCTCACCAAGCGGTTTCCCCAAGCGACCCGCAAGTTGATTGCCGTTACACTTAGTTTTGCGCAGTTGCACAGATGCCCACTCCTTTACCTCCGCAGAATTCCGGCGTTCGTCCGCCCATCATGCTTGCCCCCTCCCACGCTTCGCAGGACCCGGCCACCAAGCCCGAGCCGTCAACGCCTGCTGCGCCTGCGCCCATTTCCGCAAACGCGTCTGAATTGCCTTCAGACGAAATCGTGCGCCCGAGCATGCCCCGCCGCCTGTGGCTGACGCGCCTGGGGCGGCTGTGGTCGACCAACTGGTTCATGTTCATCCCGCTGGTGGCAATCGTCCTGTTTGCCGGCGCGATGATTTTCATCCTGTATCAGTTGCACGCCACCGAGGTGCAGCAGCAGCGCGACGCCCTCTACCGAGATGCCGCCTGGGCCGAGCAGAAGGTGCGCCTGTCACTGCAAAGCAATCAGGATCAAGTGGCCGCCCTGGCGCGCGATATCGGTGCCGCGCAGCTTGATCCGAGCGCCTACCGCGATGCCGCCCGCCAGCTCTTGCGCGAGAACCCTGAACTCGTCTTCATCAACTGGCTCGATGCCACGCGCCGCCCGCGCTGGGCGTTCCCGGCCACTTCCGAGTTCACCGCGCGCGTGCGCGAAACGCGCGACCATCCGCTGGAGCCCGAAATCCAGTCTGCCTACGACGCCGCCCGTGAAACGCAGCGCGCCGTCTATTCCCGCCCCATCCAGAACGAGCGCGGCGAAAGCTTCATGCTCATGGAAGTGCCGATCGTGCGCGACAACGAATTCCTGGGCACGGTGGGCGCCATGTATTCGGTCACGGGCATCCTCACGCAGCTGCTGCCGGGCGAGTTGACCGACCGCTATCGGTTTTCGCTGGTCGACAAGAACAACGTGATCCGCGCGAGCACTTCGTTGCGGCCGGTGCCCAAGGCGGCCGCGTCGTATGAAGTGCTGCTGGATCCGCCGGGGCATTCGCTGTCGCTGCGTGCCGAGGCGTATCCGGCACCGTCCAACCTGCCCAACAACATGCTGATGTGGCTGGTGGCCGGCCTGTCGTGCTTCGTGATCTGGAGCCTGTGGAGCGTGTGGCGCCACACCAGCCGCCGCTCGGAGGCGCAGCGCGCATTGCTGGCGGAGACGTCGTTCCGCCGCGCCATGGAAAACTCCATGGTGATCGGCATGCGCTCGCTCGACCTCAATGGCCGCATCACCTACGTGAACCCCGCGTTCTGCCGCATGATCGGCTGGACCGAAGCCGAGCTGGTCGGCCGCATGCCGCCATTCCCCTATTGGCCGCCCAATGAGATCGGCGAGATGCAGAAACACATCGAGCTGACCCTGCGCGGCAAGGCGCCTGCCAACGGCATGGAATTGCGCATGATGCGCCGCGACGGCACGAGTTTCTACGCGCGGATGTACGTCTCGCCGCTGATCGATGCACGCGGCCGGCACACGGGGTGGATGAGCTCCATCACGGACATCACCGAGCCCAAGCGCGCCCGCGAAGACCTGGCCGCCGCGCACGACCGCTTCACCACGGTGCTTGAGAGCCTGGACGCCGCCGTGTCGGTGCTCTCGACCGACAAGGCCGAGTTGCTGTTCGCCAACCGCTATTACCGCCAGCTTTTTGGCTGGGAGGCGTTCGGCCACCTGCAGCTCTCCGGCAACGACGTCAACACCGAAGACGTTTCCAGCGATGCGCTCGACCTGGTGGACGCCTACGCCGGCCTGCCAGCTTCCGAACTGACGCCGCACGCGGCAGATGCGCGGGAAATCTACGTGCCGTCGATGCAGAAATGGTTTGAAGTGCGGCGCCGCTACATTCAGTGGGTCGACGGCCATCTTGCGCAGATGCAGATCGCCACCGACATCACCGTGCGCAAAGCCGCTGAAGAGATGACGCGCCAGCACGAAGAGCGTCTGCAGTTCACTAGCCGTCTGACGACGATGGGCGAAATGGCCTCGTCGCTCGCTCACGAACTGAACCAGCCGCTCGCTGCTATCAACAACTACTGCATGGGTGCGGTCGGCCGCCTGAAGTCCGGGCGCAGCACGCCGGAAGAGTTGATTCCGGTGCTGGAAAAGACCTCCGCCCAGGCCGTGCGTGCCGGCACCATCATCCAGCGCATCCGCGGCTTCGTGAAACGCAGCCAGCCGCAGCGGCGCGAATCCGACCTGCGCGACATCGTCGCCGACGCCGTGGGCCTGGCCGAACTGGAGGCCACTCGGCGCGGCATCACCATCCTCACGCGCCTGCCGGGCGACCTGCCGCATCTATACGTCGATCCGGTGCTGATCGAGCAGGTGCTCGTCAACCTGCTCAAGAATGCCGCCGAAGCCATGGCCGCCCACCCGCGCCTGCGCGCCGCCAGCGTTCTGCGCCTGCACGCCAACCTGATCAACGACCCGGAGAATTCCGTGCTGATCGAGGTGATCGACCAGGGCCCGGGCGTGGACGACAGCACCAAGGAGCGGCTGTTCGAGCCGTTCTTCAGTACAAAATCCGACGGCATGGGGATGGGGCTGAATATCTGCCGCTCCATCATAGAATCCCACCTCGGCAGGCTCTGGGTAGAAAACAACGCCGATGGCATCGGCTGTACGTTTAAAATCATCCTGCCGCTGAATCCGCTGTAGATCGTTTTTAAAACATAGAACGTAGACCGAGGACTCCTCCATGAGCACAACGCCCGCCGCAGTTGCGCCGCGCAACGAAACCGTGTTCGTCGTCGATGACGATGAAGCCATGCGTGATTCGTTGACGTGGCTGCTCGAAGGCAACGGCTACACCGTCCGCACCTATCGCAGTGCCGAAGAATTCCTGGTCGACGACAAACGTGGCGAAGGCGTCGGCTGCCTGATCCTCGACGTGCGCATGCAGGGCATGAGCGGCCCCGAACTGCAGGATCGCCTGCTGGCCGAAAACAGCCGCATGCCGATCGTTTTCGTCACAGGCCACGGCGACGTGCCGATGGCCGTGTCGACCATGAAGAAAGGCGCGGTGGACTTCATTGAAAAACCGTTCGACGAATCCGAACTGCGCGAGCTGGTTGAACGCATGCTCAGCAAGGCCCGCAGCGAAGACTCGGTTGCCCGCGAGCAAAAGGCCGCCAAGGACCTGCTCGGCCGCCTGACCACACGCGAGCAGCAAGTCCTGGAGCGCATCGTCGCTGGCCGCCTGAACAAGCAGATTGCCGACGATCTGGGCATTTCCATCAAGACGGTGGAAGCGCACCGCGCCAACATCATGGAAAAGCTCAACGTGAACACGGTGGCAGACCTGCTGCGCCTGGCCCTGTCGCGCAACGCCTGATTGGCCGCAGGGACGGCAAAGTGTTCATCAGGGCGGCTGGAAGGAAGGCGGCGATTTATAATCGCGGTTTGCCCTCTCCCTCCTCCGCCCAGCCATGACCGCCCAACTCATTGACGGCAACGCGCTTGCCAAACAACTCCGCGCCGAGGCCGCACAACGCGCCGCCGCCCTGACCTCGCGTGGCCACCAGCCAGGCCTCGCCGTCATCCTCGTCGGCGAAGACCCGGCCAGCCAGGTCTATGTGCGCAACAAGATCAAGGCGTGCGAAGACAACGGCTTCCTGTCCAGCTTCGACCGCTACCCCGCTGACCTGTCCGAAGCCGACCTGCTCGGCCGCATCGACGCACTGAACCGCGACCCGCGCATCCACGGCATCCTGGTCCAATTGCCGCTGCCCAAGCACATCGACAGCCACAAGGTGCTCGAAGCCATCGCGCCCGAGAAGGACGTCGATGGTTTTCACGTGGCCAATGCCGGCGCGCTGATGACCGGCGCCCCGCTGTTCCGCCCCTGCACGCCGTACGGCTGCATGAAGATGCTCGAATCGATCAACTATCCGGTTCGCGGCGCCAATGCTGTGGTGGTCGGCGCTTCGAACATCGTCGGCAAGCCGATGGCGATGCTGCTGCTCCAGGCCGGCGCCACCATCACGATCTGCAACAGCAAGACGCGCGACCTGGCCGCGCACACGCGTGAGGCCGACATCATCGTGGCCGCTGTGGGACGCCGCAACATCATCACCGCCGACATGGTCAAGCCGGGCGCCGTCGTCATCGACGTCGGCATGAACCGCGACGATGCCGGCAAGCTGTGCGGCGACGTCGACTTTGCCGGCGTCAAGGAAGTCGCTGGCTACATCACCCCGGTGCCGGGCGGTGTCGGCCCGATGACGATCACCATGCTGCTGATCAATACCCTGGAAGCCGCCGAGCGCGCTGCTGAAGGAGCCGCTCTGGCGGCGTAAGCTTCACCCTGATCCAGTTGGAAACGGAAAAAGCGTCCCCACCTCTTGGATCGGACGCTTTTTTTGTCCCCCGAATTTTTCTACCGAGCCCGCCATGACCGACATTTCGCCCAAGGTTGCCACCCCGGCCAACAATCCGCTGCTCGATTTTTCTGGTCTGCCGCGCTTTGCGGACATCCGCCCCGAACACATCACGCCGGCTGTCGACGTGCTCCTTGAGCGCGCTGCCTCGGCGGTGGCGCAGGTCAAAGACCCGGCCACGCCTGTAAGCTGGAACACCGTCGTTACCGCACTGGAAGACGCGACCGAGCCGTTGGGCCGCGCCTGGGGCATCGTCAGCCACCTGAGCGCCGTCGCCGACACGCCGGAGCTGCGTGAGGCCCACGCCGCCAACCTGCCGCGCGTGACCGAATTCTGGTCGGGCCTGGGTCAGGATCTTGAACTATTCGAGAAGTACAAGGCGATTGCCGACAGCGCGGAATACGCCACGCTGTCGCCCGCGCGCAAGAAGCTGCTTGAGAACGAACTTCGCGGTTTCCGCCTGGGCGGGGCGGAGCTGCCCGAAGACCAGAAACCGCGCTTTGCCGCCATTCAGGAGCAGCAGGCGCAACTGACCAAGGCGTTCAGCGAGCACGTCCTGGATGCGACCAACGCCTACGCGCTCGTCATCGACGATGAAGCGCGGCTCGCCGGCCTGCCCGACGACGCCAAGCAGGCGGCACAGGAAGCGGCTCGCCGCGACAATCCCGACGCGACGGGCTGGAAGTTCTCGCTGCATTTCCCGTCGTACTTCCCGGTGCTGCAATACGCAGACGATCGCGCGCTGCGCCGCACGCTGTACGAAGCCAACGTCACGCGCGCATCCGAACTTGGCGCCCATTACGGCGGTGGCAAGGCCGAATGGGACAACACCGCCAACATGGCTGAACAGCTCACGCTGCGCACTGAAGAAGCGCACATGCTCGGCTATCGCAATTTCGGCGAGGTGTCGCTCGTGCCGAAGATGGCCGATTCGCCCGAAGACGTGCTGCGCTTCCTGGGTGAGCTGGCCGACCGCGCCCGTCCGTTTGCCGAGAAGGATTGGGAAGAACTGCAGGCCTTTGCCAAAACCACGCTCGGCATCGACAAGCTCGAACCGTGGGACATGGCCTACGCCTCGGAAAAGCTGCGCGAGGCACGCTACGCATTCTCCGAGCAGGAGGTGAAGCAGTATTTCCCGGAACCCGCCGTGCTGGATGGCCTGTTCAATGTCGTGCAAACGCTGTTCTCGGTGAAGATCCAGCCGGAGGCGGCTGAGGTGTGGCACCCGGACGTACGCTTCTTCCGCGTCGAATCTGCCCAGGGCGAATTGCTCGCACAGTTCTACATCGACCTGTACGCGCGCGAAGGCAAGCGTGGCGGTGCGTGGATGGACGACGCGCGCGGCCGCAAGCTGCTGGGCGAAGCAGGCGTGCAAACCCCGGTGGCCTACCTCACCTGCAACTTCTCCGGCCCGGTCGGCAACAAGCCCGCGCTGTTCACCCACGACGAGGTGATCACCCTCTTCCACGAGTTCGGCCACGGCCTGCACCACATGCTCACACAGGTGGATGAGCTGGGCGTCTCGGGCATCAACGGCGTGGAATGGGATGCGGTGGAGCTGCCGTCGCAGTTCATGGAGAACTTCTGCTGGGAATGGGAAGTGCTCTCGCGCATGACGCGCCACGTGAATTCCGGCGAGCCGCTGCCGCGCAAGCTGTACGACAGCATGCTGGCCGCGAAGAACTTCCAGAACGGCATGGCGACGCTGCGCCAGATTGTGTTCTCGACGTTCGACATGCACCTGCATACGGACTTCGACCCCAAGGGCACGACGTCGGTGCTGGAGCTGTCGCGCCAGATCAACAATCGCTTCCACGTGGTGCCGCAGGCCGAGCTGTCGCGCTGGCCGAACACGTTCAGCCACATCTTTGCGGGTGGCTATGCGGCGGGTTACTACAGCTACAAGTGGGCCGAGGTGCTGTCTGCAGATGCCTACGCGGCGTTTGAAGAAGCCAGCAAGCTGGGCGGCTCGGTGCTCGATGCGGAAACCGGCGCACGCTATCGCCGTGAAGTGCTGGCCGTGGGTGGCAGCCGCCCGGCCATCGAATCGTTTACGGCCTTCCGCGGTCGCGCCCCTAGCATCGATGCACTGCTGCGTCATGGCGGCATGATGGCGGAAGCCGCGTAAGGGACTGCTGCGCCAGCCGTGACAACGCCGCTTCGTGCCAACGCCGAAGCGGCGTTTTTCATTCGAGCCCGCAGCGCTTGATGGCACAATATCGCACCCCTGAACGGCGCCAAACAGTGCGCCGTCGCCATTTGCAAGGACCGAGCCCTCATGCGTGTCGCCACCTGGAACGTTAACTCCCTGAAGGTCCGCCTACCGCACGTGCTGCAATGGCTGGGCGAGCGCGAAGCCGACGCCACCCCCATCGATCTGCTTTGCCTGCAGGAACTCAAGCTACCCGATGACCGTTACCCCCTGGCCGAGCTGGACGCCGCCGGCTATGCGTCGTTGTTCACGGGGCAGAAGACGTACAACGGTGTCGCCATCCTCGCGCGCAAGGCGTCGGTGCCTGAAGGCCGCGATGTAGTGAAGAACATCCCTGGTTTTGCCGACGAGCAGCAGCGCATCGTAGCCGCCACATACGACGTCGACGGCGGCCCGGTGCGCGTGATTTCTGCCTACATTCCGAACGGGCAGGCGCTCGATTCCGACAAGTTCGCCTACAAGCTGCGCTGGCTGGAGGCACTGCAGGCGTGGCTGACGAGCGAGATGGCAGCAAACCCGCGACTGATGCTGCTGGGCGATTTCAACATCGCTCCCGAAGACCGCGATGTGCACGACCCCAAAAAGTGGGAGGGTCAGAACCTGGTGTCGCCGGAAGAGCGGGCGGCGTTTCGAGCGATGCAAGGCGCTGGGCTCGTCGATGCGTTCCGCATGTTCGAGCAGGAAGACAAGCTGTTCTCGTGGTGGGATTACCGCATGTTCGGCTTCAAGCGCAACGCCGGCCTGCGGATCGACCACATCATGCTGTCGCCTGAACTCGCCAAGCTGTGCGAGTCGTGCCATATCGACCGCGTGCCGCGCACGTGGGAGCAGCCCTCAGACCACACGCCTGTGGTCGCCGCCTTGCGTCGCGCATAAGGAGCGCCCCGCATGGCTTCTGCCTTCAAACACCGCAATCTCCCACATCTGCTGCTGCGCGCCCGTGAGACCTTCATGGCGCGCTTTCGGCCGATCCTGCGCGAGCACGGCATCACCGAGCAGCAATGGCGCGTGCTGCGTACGCTCAACGATACCGGAGACATGGAGCCCAACCAGCTCGCCGATGCGTGCCTGATCCTGAGCCCGAGCCTGACGCGCATGCTGGCCGCGATGGAACAGTCCGAGATGATCGTGCGGACAAAGTCGTCGGTGGACCAGCGCCGGCAGGTGATTTCGCTCACGCCCAAGAGCCGTCAGTTCCTGGCCGACGTGGAGCCACAAGTGGATGCGGAGTATGCGCGCATCGAGGCGCAGCTTGGCCGCGCACGGCTGGACGCGCTTTACACCACCATCGACGAGTCGATCCACGTCATGGAAACACATGCGCCGATGGGGCGTTTCACAGGCGACGAGTAACGCCCGTCAATACACGCTGCCGGCCTGCGGCTTGGCAGCGTTCTCCCCCCTGAATGCCTGCGCCAGTTGTTCGGCGCTGCGCGCCAGCAGCGTGACATCCGTCCCGACCGCAACGAAGGTCGCTCCGAGCGACAGGTAATGCTTCGCCTGCGCCTGATCCGCTGACAGAATGCCCGCCGCCTTGCCGGACGCAACGATGCGTTGAATTGCGCCTTCGATCGTCTTGCGGACTTCTGGATGCCCCGGTGCGCCCAGATGCCCCATGGATGCCGCGAGATCGCCAGGGCCAATGAAGACGCCGTCGACGCCTTGCACGGCAAGAATCGCGTCGAGATGCTCCAGGCTCTCTGCAGTTTCGACCTGAATCAGCGTGCACATCTGTGCGTCGGCCTGGTGGAGGTAATCGTCTACGCGGTTCCAGCGTGATGCGCGAGCCAGCGCGCTGCCAACGCCGCGAATACCGTTCGGGGGATAGCGCATGGCTTCCACCGCCGCACGCGCCTCGTCGGCGTTCTGGACCATCGGCACGAGCAGCGTCTGCGCGCCGATATCCAGCAGGCGCTTGATCTCGACCGGATCGTTCCAGGCAGGCCGCACGATGGGATGCGAGGCATACGGCGCAACCGCCTGCAATTGCGCGAGCGTCGATTGCAATTGATTCGGGGCATGCTCGTTGTCGATCAGCAGCCAGTCAAAACCTGCACCCGCCACGATCTCCGCTGGGTATGGATGCGTCATTGCGAGCCACAGGCCGATCTGCGGCCGGCGCTCGGCCAGCGCGCGCTTGAAGTTATTCACCGGAAGTTGCATGGCGAGGACATCCTTGGAGCGTTAGACGGTTAGACGGTCAGACGAAATGGCAGGCAATGCTGCCAAGCGGACCGTAATCGCAATGGAATGTATCACCGGGCCGGGCAGGCACCGGCCTCGTGAACGATCCGCCAAGGATCACCTGCCCCGGCTCCAGCGCGACGCCGTGCGGCGCCAGCTTGTTGGCCAACCACACGACACCGTTCGCTGGGTGGTTCAGCACGCCGGCTGCCACGCCTGTCTCTTCGATGACGGCGTTGCGTGAAAAGATGGCACTGACCCAGCGCAGGTCCACATCGCGCATGCGGATGGGACGGCCACCCATCACGACGCCGGCGTTCGCAGCGTTGTCGGCGATAGTGTCGAACACCTTGCGCGGGCGCCCGCTGTCGGGATCGATCGATTGCGAGCGCGCGTCGATGATCTCCAGCGCCGGTATCACGTGGTCCACCGCGTCGTACACGTCGAACAGCGTCACTTCCGGCCCTTCAAGTCGTTTACCGAGGACGAAGGCAAGTTCCACTTCCACACGCGGCACGATGAAACGGCTGACGGGGATGTCGCCACCCTCGGCGAAGAACATGTCGTCGAGCAGCGCACCGTAGTCCGGCTCGTCGATCTGTGAAGACTGCTGCATGGCGCGTGACGTCAATCCGATCTTGTGGCCCTTCAGACGCCGCCCTTCCGCCAGCTTCATCGCGACCCATTCGCGCTGGATGGCGTAGGCGTCATCGATGGTGATGTCGGGGTACTCAAGCGAAACCTGGCGAATCTGCTTACGGTCGATCTCGGCCTGGTGCAAGCGGCGCGCGATCGTCTGGATGGTCGTGGTGTCGAGCATGGGTCAAGCCTTGCGAAAACGCGCGTGGATGTTGTTGTGCTTATAGCTGCCGCCCTCGTCGAACTCGTTCAATTCCATCGACAGCGCCAGATAGCGGCGCGCAAAGGCCTGCCCAAAATGTGCCTTGACGGCGTCGAACAGCGCATCGCACGCGGCCTTCTTGACCTCAGGCGCGCGGCCCGCTCCGATCTTGAGCGTGACGTGGACGAAAGCATCGTCCTCCTTACCGTCCGCCACGCGGTAATCGGTCAGCTTGATGGCGCGCGAGCGGATACCGCCAGTGGGAAATACGCCGTTCTGCGCCATCAGCGTCTCGTTTATCGCCTGCAGCAATTCCGGAATGCGGGCGTCGTCGCCCAGGTTATCGGTGTATTCGACGATCACATGCGGCATGGCGACCTCCTCACACTCCAGTTTGCCCACGCGTGGGCAGCGGAAAGATCGCGTTGATCTGCCCGGTGCCGGAACTGGGGAAATACTCGGTGACGACCTCGACGCCCTTGTCATAGGCGTCCCAGCCAAGCAGACCGAGCAACATGGCCGTGTCGTGCATGCCGCCCTCGCCCTCGCACAGCGAGGCGTATTCGGGCAGCATCGCGCAGAAGGTTTTCCAGTCGCCCTGCTTCCAGAGCTCGACCACGCGCAGATCGACCTGCCTGAAGAACTCGCGGCTGATCTGATGGATGGATTCTTCGGGGCTTCCGTTGTCGTTGAAACGGTGCGAGAGCGATCCGCTGGCAAGAAATGCGACGTTGCTGTCGCTGGCCTCGATGGCTTCAAGCAGCGCGGCGCCAAAGCGGCGGCTTTCTTCCAGTTTGTGCCACGCGCACCAGCCCGCGATCGACACGACCTTGAAGTGCTGGTCGCTGTTCATGTACCGCATCGGCACCAGCGTGCCGTACTCGAGCTCAAGGCTGTCGATTTCGTGCGCACGCGTGAACACACCGCGCGCCGATGCCGTCTCCGCAATCAATCGACCAAGCGCCGGGTTGCCCGGATACGCGTACCGCATGTCCTTGATGAAATGCGGCAGCTCATTGCTCGTGTAGACGCCTTCGAAGCGCGCATTGCAATTGACGTGGTAGCCGGCATTGACCAGCCAGTGCACGTCGGACACGACGATGGTGTCCACGCCCAGATCGCGGCAACGCTGTCCGATGATGCGGTGGCCCTCGATGGCCGCCTCCCGGCAGCCATGATGCTTGCCCGGCAGCTCCGACAGGTACATCGACGGCACGTGGGTGATCTTCGCGGCCAAGGCCAGCTTGCCCATGGTGTCTCCTTCCGCCCTTGTTGTGTGGTGTGACCGGCGGCGCGTCAAACGCCCCAGCGCGGGATATGGTGGCTGCCCATCGAGATGCAGACGTTCTTGATTTCGGCAAACACTTCCAGACTGTACTCGCCGCCCTCACGCCCCGTGCCGGATGCTTTCACCCCCCCAAACGGCTGGCGCAAGTCGCGCACGTTCTGGCTATTGACGAATACCATGCCGGCCTCGATACCGCGCGCCACACGGTGCACCTTGCCGACGTCCTGCGTCCAGATGTACGAAGCCAAGCCATATTCCACGTCATTGGCGAGTTTCAGGCCATCGGCCTCATCCTTGAACGGGATCAGGCAAGCCACCGGGCCAAAGATTTCCTCCTGGGCGACTCGCATGCGGTTGTCGACGTTAGCCAGCACCGTGGGCGCGACGAAGTTGCCGTTCTTCAGGTGGTCGGGAAGGCCTGCGGGCTTCTCTGCGCCGCCGGCCAGAATCTTCGCGCCCTCCTGTTCGCCCAGGCGGATGTAACCGGTAACCTTCTCCCAATGCGCGCGCGTGATCATCGAGCCGACATGGGTCTTCTCGTCCGCTGGATCGCCCACCACAAGCCGTTTGGCACGCTCGGCGAACTTGCGTACGAAATCGTCGTAGACGCTCTCTTGTACGAAGATGCGCGAACCGGCCGTGCAGCGCTCGCCGTTGATCGAGAAGATGGTGAACAGCGACGCATCCAGCGCGCGATCCAGGTCCGCATCATCGAAGATGAGCACGGGCGATTTGCCGCCCAGCTCCATCGAGAATTTCTTCAGACCGGCGCGCTCCATGATCCGCTTGCCGGTCGTCGTGCCGCCGGTGAACGACACCACTCGCACGTCTGGATGGCGCACCAGCGCGTCGCCAGCCGTCGCGCCGTAGCCTTGCACCACGTTCAGCACACCGGGCGGAATGCCGGCTTCCAGCGCCAGGCGACCGAGTTGATCCGCTGTCAGCGGAGACAGTTCCGACATCTTCAGCACGGCCGTATTTCCCAGTGCCAGGCACGGCGCGACCTTCCAGGTGGCCGTCATGAACGGCACATTCCAAGGCGAGATCAACGCGCACACGCCCACCGGCTGATACAGCGTGTAATTCAGCATCTGATCATCCACCGGATATGTGCGGCCGTTGACCTGCGTGCACACCTCGGCGAAGAAATGGAAGTTCTCGGAAGCACGCGGAATGAGCTGCTTGCTCGTCTGCGCGATCGGCAGACCGGTGTCCATCGTCTCCAACGCCGCGAGGTGCGGCACGTTCTGCTCGATCAGCTCGCCCAGTCGGCGCATGAGCTTGGCGCGCTGCTTGGCCGGCGTGTTCGCCCAAGCCGGGAACGCGGCCTTGGCCGCCGCTATCGCCGCGTTGATCTCGGCTTCACCGCCCGACGCCACCTCGACGATGGCCTCGCCCGTTGCCGGGTTGGTCGTGATGAAACGCTCCACGCTGTCGACCTGACGGCCATCGATCCAATGCTTGACAGGGTCCATGTTGACGGCGCTCATGCGGGCTCCTTGTTCGGTTCTTCGGCAACGATGGTGCTCACCAGCCTGCCGATGCCTTCAATTTCTGTGATGACTTCGTCGCCAGGTTGCGTGTCGGCCAAGCCCTCGGGCGTACCTGTCAGGATCATGTCGCCGGGGCTGAGCGTCATGAAGCTGGAGAACCACGCTATCAAGGCAGGAACGTCGAAGATCATGTCGCGCGTGTTGCCCTCTTGCGTGACTCGGCCATTGACCGTGGTGCGCAGCGCGAGATTCATCGGGTCTGGCACATCGTCTCGGTCAACCAGCCACGGCCCGATGGGCGTGCAGGTGTCGCGGCTTTTCACGCGCAGATTCGGGCGGTAATAGTTCTCGAGATAGTCGCGGATGGCGTAATCGTTTGCCACCGTATATCCGGCCACGTAGTCATAGGCATGCTCGCGCGGCACATTGCGAGCGGTCTTGCCGATGACCGCAACCAGTTCGCATTCGTAATGCATGAACGCAACGCCAGCGGGGCGCACGGTGTGGGCGCGATGACCGATCAGCGTATTCGGCCCTTTCAGGAACGCGAGCGGCTCCTCGGGCGCTTTGAAAGCCAGCTCCTTGGCGTGGTCGGCGTAGTTCAGGCCCAGCGCGAAGACTGTGCGGGGTTCCACCGGCGGCAGCCAGACGACCGCGGTTTCGCGCAAAACGCGGCCGTCGGCCAGTCGCAGGCGGGTGTCGTCGCCGGGCATGGCGGTGGCGTGATGGATCGCGCCGTCATAGGCAATACGCGCGTGTTTCATCGCGAAACCTCCGATTGGCGGATCAACGTCGTCGTCAGCGTGCCAATGTGGGTGATGTCGATATCGATGCGATCCCCTGCGCGCGCCAGCGGCGGATTCTCGGGCATGCCGACGAGCAGCACATCGCCCGCATCAAGCGTCATGAATGCCGTCACGTCGGCGAGCAGTTGCGCGATCGGCCGCACCAACGTCGATGTATTTGCGCGCTGTTTGATCTCACCGTTGATGCGCACGGTGATATCAAGTGCATCGGCGTCGAGCACATCTTCGCGGTCGACCATCCATGGTCCCATCGGGCAAAAGCCATCGCGGCACTTGTGGCGGATCGCCGGGCGATAGTAGCTCGCATGCGGCACGGTCAGGTCGTTGACGACGGTGTAGCCGGCGATGAAATTGGCGGCCTGCAGCGCGGGCACGCCCGTGGCGGTACGACCGATCACCACGCCCAGGCAAGCACCGGCCCAAACACCATCCACATCTGCCGGCAGAGCAACATCGTGGTCATGACCAATGCGCGTGTTGGCCGGCTTGAGATACAGGATGGGCGCCTTGGGCGGCGCTTGGTAAGGCGGCGCAGATAGCGCATCGCCAAGCGCATCCAGTTCGCCGCGGTAGTTCAGCAACGCGCCGACGACGGTACCTTCGACCGGCGGCAGCCAACGCAAGGAAACAGCAGGCTCTGCCGCAGATGCGAACACCCGCTCCACGATTTGCCCCTGCGGCAATATCACTCTGCCTCGCAGCATGGTGTCTCCTGCCTCCTCATATAATTAACATGTTAATCATCTGATTGGGTTGCGGCCCTGTCAAGTCGGGAAACTGCGGCGCAATGAAAAAGCCGGTCACGCGGACCGGCTTTTCAGACGGCGGACGATGTGTCCGCCATGCAGAGGCATCGGGCACGCCGATGTCTACGCGGGCAATCGATCAGACTCAGGCCACGGCAATATGCGCGCGCTTGACCACGACCGGTTGCGGCAAATCATCTAATCCATGAGATCGCTGCACGCCGTCTGCAATGAGCACGCGGGCGGCATCCTGGATCCGCTCTTGGCCAGCCTCGAAGGCTGCCTGAAGCGACAACACCTGATCACCTTCCAGGCCTTCCCAAAGCGCCTCGCGCGTTGCCACGCAAGTCACCTTTTCACCGTCGACCAGTGCGTCGAACAGCAGGCCTTCGTTGTTGATGTCGTACGCCTCTTTCTTTTCGAACTTGATTTCCATCGTCAAAGCCCTCCGATTGCAATGAACAACAACGCACACGCTGTTGCGTGGAAACTTTGCGGGGGGGCCGGCAAGGTTTCGTCAGACATCGTGTCTGGCTGCACAAATCATTTTAACCACAGCTTGCAATGCACGTGCGAACGTCATTTGCAGCATCGCAGCCGTTGAATGGTGGCTTGAAGCCGCTATCCCAGGCGGCATCAGGCCTCGCGCGCCCTTTCGTCGCAGCTATGCTTTTTTGTCAGGGCCGCGCGCTTGCCCGTTTAAGCAAAGCGGAGGCCACACGCAAGGCGCGTGCCGGGCGCGCAGCCAAAGTGCGCCTGCTAATGCAACCACATGGTTTGCGACACGTCGGTGTCAGCGCGGGATGCGTTGGAACCCTCGCTAAAAAAGCGCGCGGGTTGAACGCAATACATCGACGTTGTAATAGTTGCGCGCCGACTGAGAGAAAAACCACTCAAAACCACTCAGTCGGCGATTCGAACGACAGTGTTTGACCGCGTCGCAGCCATGTCGTCAGGGAATGGATGCGCCCTTCTTGGTCAGTGCACGGTTTCGGAAACCGGTGCAGCGCCATGATCCGACGTGTGCAGCAGCGAACGACGACGCGCATATCCGAAGTACACCAGCAAGCCGATCGCAACCCACACCACAAAGGCGATCCAGGTAACGGCCTGCAGGTGGCTCATCAGGAACAGGCACATGCCGATAGCCAGCAGCGGCACCACCGGCACGCCGGGGCAACGGAAGCCACGATGCAAGTCCGGACGCGTGCGACGCAGCACCAACACGGCAACGGCAATCAGCGAGAACGCCGCCAGCGTGCCGATGTTGATCAGCTCCGCCAGCACATTCAGCGGCACGAACGCAGCGATCACAGCGAAGGCGATGCCGACCACCCAGGTGTTCAGAAACGGCGTCGCATAGCGCGGATGGATGTGCGACAAGCGCTTGGGCAGCAGCCCGTCGCGCGACATGGCGAAGATGATGCGGGTCTGGCCATACGCCATCACCAGAATCACGGTCGTCATGCCGATGATGGCACCCAGATCGACAAAACCCGCCACCCAGCCTTCACCGGCCATCTGCAACGCCAGCGACACGGGGTGATCCACGCCTGCAAACTTAGCGAATGGCACGATGCCCGTCATGATGGCTGCCACCAGCACATAGAGAATCGTGCAGACCGCCAGCGAACCGATGATGCCAATCGGCAAGTCGCGTTTGGGGTTGCGCACCTCTTCGGCCGCCGAGGTGACCGCATCGAAGCCGATGAAAGCGAAGAACACGATGGCTGCAGCGCCGAACACGCCTTCCATGCCGAACGGCATGAACGGCTGCCAGTTGGCGGGCTGCACATGGCGCACGCCCACGACGATGAACAGCAGCACCACCGTCACCTTGATCGCGACCATGATGTTGTTGGCGCGCGCCGATTCGCGAATGCCGAACGACAGCAGCGTCGTGATCAGCAGCATGATCACCAGCGCCGGCAGGTTGAACAGCGTCTGCACGCCCGGAATTGCACCCGGCGCAGCGGTGAGCGCCACAGGCAGATGGAGACCGAAGCCAGACAGCAGCGATTGGAAATAGCCGGACCAACCCACCGAAACAGCAGATGTGGCCAAGCCATATTCGAGCATCAGATCCCAGCCGATGATCCAGGCAACGAGCTCGCCCATCGTGGCGTAGGCATACGTATAGATGGAGCCCGACACGGGGATGGTCGAGGCGAATTCGGCGTAGCACAGTGCGGCAAACCCGCAGGCGAGCGCGGCGAATACGAAGGACAACGTTAGCGCCGGCCCCGCTGTCAGCGCGCCGGTGCCGGTCAAAACGAAGATGCCGGTACCGATGATGGCGCCGACGCCCAGGAACGTCAGGTCCAGGGGCCCGAGGACTTTCTTCAGGCCGGTATTGCTGTGGCCCGTGCGGATCATGTGATCCACGTTTTTGGTACGAAACAAACTCATTGACTGCGTCTCCTGTCTGCGTGCTGCCGAATGTGACGGCATGCACTGTCGCGCACGTGTGGTGCGCGGCGGCGGATTATGCAAAAAAGCGGGCATTCTACTCGCTGGCGACATTCCGCCCTTCTATCGCCGTCATGCAGACAGGAAAATAGGACAATTCGTATCCGATTGCCGGCTCGGCCGATTCAATCTCAGTCGGTGCCGGCCAGGTCTTCGGCAAACAGCGGTTGCTGGCGCGCATGCGCATCCGACTCATATAGCCGCACGCCCACGCCGAGCAGTCGCACGGGAATGCCGCGGCGTTCAAACCCCTGCGCCAGCAGCTTGGAGAACACCGGCAAGGACACCTGCGGCGAGATGCATTCGACCGTCGTGCCACGAAAATCGGCAAAACGCAGCTTGACGTAGGTTTTGTGGATCATGTTGCCTGCGCGGGCACGCTCGACGCGGGCGGCCAACTGCTCGACGAGGACAATCAATTCGCGTTGGCAGTCATCGAGCGTGCGCAGATCCGTGGCGTAGGTTTCTTCCACGCTGACTGACTTGCGGACTTGCGAGGGCTGCACCTGCCGATGATCGATGCCGCGGCAAAGGTCGTGCAGCCGGAAGCCAAACACGCCGAAATGCTGCTGCAAGCGGTCGGTGCCCCAGCCGCGTAAATCACCGCAGGTTTCCGCACCCAGGCGGCGCAGCTTGGCAGCGGTCACCTTGCCCACGCCGAACAGGCGGTCGACGGGCAGCTCCGCCACAAACGCGTCGATCTGCTCCGGCCGCACAACGAACAAGCCGTCGGGCTTGTTCCAGTCGCTGGCGATCTTGGCGATGAACTTGTTGGGCGCAACGCCCGCCGACACGGTAATGCCGATTTCTTCGCGCACGCGGCGGCGGATGTCTTCTGCGATGCGCGTGCCGCTGCCCGCAAGCATGGGGCTGTCGGTCACGTCCAGGTACGCTTCGTCCAGCGAGAGCGGCTCCACCAGCGGCGTATAGCTGTGATAGATGGCGAAGATCTGGCGCGCGACCTGGCGGTACTTCTCCATGGACGGCGGCACGATCAGCAAGTCCGGACAGCGCTTGACGGCCTGCGCCATGGGCATCGCCGAATGGATGCCGAACTTGCGCGCCTCGTAGTTGCAGGTTGCGACCACGCCGCGCCGCTCCGGCCGCCCACCGACGGCCAGCGGCTTGCCAACGAGGCGCGGATCGTCGCGCATTTCGATGGCAGCGTAAAAACAATCGCAGTCGCAGTGGATGATCTTTCGCACGGCACAAGGCCAGAACCGGCCGCTGGAAGCCGCGTCGGTGTCGGGCTTGCTCGTTCAGGAGGAACGCAAGCGTATCAGCTTCCGCCGGCTGCGCACGCAACGCCGCGCAACAATGCATTTCGCCGATATTGCAACGCAACATCGGCGAATGAGGGGACTGGAAGAATGCGGCTTAGCGGCCGATATCGTGCGAGACGGAGCCCAGTTCGTCGTTCAGCGCGTGCTGCTCATCGCCAGACAAGCCACCGCGATGCTGGCTGGCCATGTCGTTGGCTTCCTGGCGGATGCGGCGCAGGCGGTCGCGCAGGCCGTCACCGCGGTACGGATCGATGTAGCCCTGCGATTGGCGAACGTCGATACGGTGGAATTCTTCCGCGAGGCGGCCCTGGATTTGGTCAAAGCGCGCGCGCGGGTCTACCGGTGCCGCGACGGGAACCGGCTCACGCACCACCACCGTGCGCGTTGGCTGCGGGGGCGCCACGACACAACCGGCCATGGAGGCCGCCAGCACTGCGCACAGGGTCAGACGCGGAAGAATCGACATGATTGGGCTCGTATTGTCGTTGTAGAAACGCGCAGTCGCGCGAGGACTGGCGCTATCTTACGAACCGCTTCACGCAAAGCTGTGACGATTGGTAACAGCAGATTACTTCCGCGACAGCTCCGGTGGTTCGACCGGCGGCGGGGGTTCATCGGGCGATGGCAGATCGGGGGGAATTCCCGGCGGCGAAGGCTCGTCGGGCGGGGGAACGGTATGTGCGGGCAGCACGCAATTGACGGACATGGTTTCCCTCCGGGCAAAACGCATTGACAATCTAGTACGCGATTCCCATGCCAACAAGTCACTCCACCCAACCTATGCACGACCTGCCAACCGCTCGCTTTCAGGATCGCACGCTCATCCGCATCGGCGACTCGCGTGCTGACGGCTCCATGCTGCTGCTCGCGCCGGAAGCCGGCGGCCGGCTGGTGCGCTGGCGCCATCGCGGCGAAGACATCCTCTTCTGGCCCGAAACGGCTGACTGGTCGAATCCGGCCAAAGTGCGTGGCGGCAATCCGCTGCTCTTTCCCTTCATCGGCCGGCATTTTGTAGATGGCCAAGTCGGCCGCTGGCGCGACGCGCGCGGGCAACTTCAGGAGCTCCCGCAACACGGCTTTGCACGCGACATGCCGTTCGAGGTGGAAGACGCAAGCGACGCGCACATCGTCGTGCTGCTGCGCGACAGCCCCCAGACGCGCCAAGGCTATCCATTCACCTTCGAATTTCGCGTGACGTACCGGCTGATTGACGACGGGCTGGAGGCGACCTTCTCCGTCAAGCATCTGGACGAAGGCGACGCACATGCGCCGATGCCCTTCTACGCCGGCCATCATTTCTACCTGGCGCTACCGCATGCACTGCGCGGCGCGACCGAGTTGTTGATGCCGCCGGCGCGACTCTCGCGCCAACTGCCCGATGGCAGTCTCGACAGACCCGAGCCGGGGCGCAGAACCTACCAGCTCGACGACCCCGCCCTGCAAGACCGCTATCACCTCCAGGATGACGCCGGCGCAGCCACGCTAGTCATTCCGCCGCATGCAGAAGCGCCGCTCGGACGGCGTATTCGCTTCGAGGTGGACGGCGCGCCGGTGCCCTGGCACGCCATCACCACCTGGACAGAAAACGCCACGTCGGACTTCTACTGCGTCGAACCATGGATGGGCTTGCCGAACGCAATCCACCACGGCGAAGGCCTGCACCTGCTCGCCCCCGGCGGCACCCGGCAGGCAACCTGCCGCCTGCGGATCGCACGGTAACCAACGCGGTCAGGCCTTCTCGTAGGCCTGCACCGCGTCCATCACACGCGCCGAGTACACCAACGCTGCCCCGGCATTGAGCGAAATCGCCACGCTCAGCGCGTCGGCAATCTCCGCATGCGTTGCGCCATGGTTGACCGCCTCGGCAGTGTGCACGGTGATACAGCCATCGCAACGCGTGGTCACTGCCACGGCCAGCGCGATCAGTTCGCGCGTCTTTGCATCGAGGCTGCCCGTCGTCGCAGCCGACAGCGTCTTGTAGCCCTTGACCGTATCCGGCGTGATCTGACCGATCTCGCCAATGCGACCCAGCAATTCCTTCCGATACTCGACCCAGTTCAGCATGATGTGCTCCGGTGGTGTGGCGCTGGCCCGATGCCGCGCCGTTGGGAAGAGTATTGCCTTTATGCGCGATCCATTGAATACTTAATTCAGGCAACTTTTGTCGCAATCGTCTCAATGGACGCACTCAGCCAATTCATTCAACTCACCCGGCCGCAGGCAAGCCTCGATTTGCGGTGCCTGTTCCAAGGGCCGTTCTCGATCCCACACGATCCGGAGCCAAATGGCCAAGTGCTGTTCCATCTCGTGCTGTCGGGCAGTTGTTTGATCGATACCGGTGGTCGCACGCTTACGCTGCGTGAGGGCGATTTCGTCCTTTTCCCGCGCGGCGAGGCCCACACGATTCACGACACCGGCGCTGCGGACGCACCCGCCCGCAAGCCCCGTACATCGCACGACGGTATGCTCCCGCTTCGCCTAACCGGCCGCGGTGCCCCCGAGGTCGATCTGCTCTGCGGCCGGTTCACTCACGAGCCGGGCTCGACCACGCTGCTGGTGCGTACGCTGCCCGATCCGCTGCACGTGTCGTTGATTGCTAGTGCGTCGTTTCCGGCGCTGCAAGCACTCATTGGACTGATGCGCGACGAAGCCGAAACACGCGCACCTGGCGCGCTGGCGATTGTCACTTCGCTCAGCCAAGCGTTGCTGACGATGGCACTGCGCGTGTACGGCCAGCGCGAAAACGCCAGCCCCGGCACGCTGACGCTGCTGTCGGACGCGCGCCTCGGCCCATCGATACAGGCGATGCTTAGCGCGCCGGAACGCGCATGGACCATCGACGCCCTCGCCGATCTGGCGGCCATGTCGCGCGCCACCTATGCGCGGCACTTCAAGGCGCGCGCCGACATGACGGTGTGGGACTTTCTTACGCGCGTGCGCATGACGCTGGCCTGCGATGCGTTGGTCCATACGCAGCTCAGTGCGGGTGAAATCGGCGCGCGCGTCGGTTATCAATCCGAGGCGGCGTTCGGCAAGGCGTTCAAGCAGCAACTGGGAATGACGCCAGCGCGGTATCGGCGGGCGACGGGTTGATCGTCCGCCATCGCCATCGCTAGCGCTCAGGCTTGCGGCGAGTGCGCGTGCTCGCGGTGCTTTGCGACAGGCTGGGCTCGCGTGCCGGGCGCGTTCCCGTGGCCACCCATTCGCCGTAGAAATCGATCTTGCCGTCGATCAGCGCGAGCGAGCGCGTCCACTCTGCAATCGTCTGCGTGACCTGCGCGCGATGCGCAACCAGCAACGCATGCCGAGCTTTCAAGGTGCTGCGGCCCTCGCACACCAGCGCCGTGTATTCGCGCATCTGCGCGACCGACATCCCCGTGTTGCGCAGACGCTCCATCAACTCAAGCCAGTTGACGTGCTGCTCGGTATAAACACGCCGCCCCGTTGCATCGCGCGCAACACCAGGAATCAACCCCTGCGCCTCATACCAACGAATCGTATGAATGCTGCGGCCCGTGCGTTCAGCCAACGCACCGATCAGCAAACGAGCCGGATCGCGCTCAGCCATGGGACTCAGTGGAGACGTCCACCGGAGTGCCAAGGGCCCGGTTGACGAGATCAGTGTCGAAGTATTCGATCAGTTCGTGCATCTTGCCCTCCTCCATGCGGATGACGAAACAGTACTGATTGTTATAGGCAACGCCATCGCGCGTCGTGTTGCGACCTTGCGCTTCTACAACCACGGTATCGCCATCGGCTGTAAAGCGGTGGGCAACCGTCGTAATGCGACCAAGCCTCGCTCGCAGCGGAGCGAACAGCTCATCCAGCACCGTCTGCTTGCCTGCATAACGTCGCGACCACTGCGTCGTGCCGGTGCAAACCCAGCTGAAATCATCCGCCATGAGATCAACGAAGGGCTTGGCGTTGCTCACAGCCAGTTCGGCAAAAGCGGCTTGCAGGATCTGCTTGTTCTCGAGTGCGTTCATGCGAGTCTCCTAGTGTGAACGCTCTGATTACAGGTGCTAGAGCGCACTCTAGCGCAAGGACTTTCTTTGCCGCAGCCATGCGGAGCACCATCACACGGCGGCCGATCGAACTGCGAGCGAACTACTAGTCATGGGCACTACGCCTCTGTTATACTTTCAGGCTTCGGGGCGTAGCGCAGCCTGGTAGCGTACCTGCATGGGGTGCAGGTGGTCGGAGGTTCAAATCCTCTCGCCCCGACCAAAACAAAAGCCCGCGTAACGGATCACGTTACGCGGGCTTTTTCGTTTCTATCTGAGCGCTTCTTGTCTGCAATATCGGCTTTATGGCTTGTCGGTACGCAGCACTTCCAACACGGCTGACAGCTCACGCCGCAAGTCCTGAACATCGACCGACGCGCTCGCAGCGACGGACATCGGCGCCGCGACTTCCATTTCCTGCTCATCGGCCTCGACCGGCGACGCGGCAGCCACACCATGTCGCAACTCGTCCAGCCGGTTCCGCGCGCCATTGATCGTGAAGCCCTGCTCATACAGCAGCTCGCGAATACGCCGAATCAGCAGCACTTCATGATGCTGGTAGTAACGCCGATTGCCGCGTCGCTTGACGGGCTTGAGCTGCGTAAACTCCTGCTCCCAATAGCGCAGCACGTGCGGCTTGACGGCGCACAGGTCGCTCACTTCCCCAATGGTGAAGTAGCGTTTGGCAGGAATCGGCGGCAGGTTGACCCGCTCCGTGTGTTTATCGGCGGCCATACAGGGCTGAACTACAGGGCTGGCGAAAGAAACGGATTGAACAGACGGCTGAACGAGATCACGCAGCAGAATTACGCGACATCGACCGGCAGCGGCTCGACGCGCTCTTCAACGAGCGCCTTGAGCTTCTGGCTCGCATGGAACGTAACGACGCGACGCGCGGTAATGGGGATGATCTCCCCCGTCTTTGGGTTCCGGCCCGGGCGCTGCGGCTTGTCGCGCAACTGGAAGTTACCGAAGCCGGACAGCTTGACACTGTCACCCTGTTCGAGCGCCTCGCGAATCACGTCGAAAAATGCCTCGACCATGTCCTTCGACTCACGCTTGTTCAAGCCGACCTGCTCGAACAGCATCTCGGCAAGCTCGGCCTTGGTAAGCGTCGGCACGTCCTGACCGCGCGCATCACGTGCGTCGGCCAATGCTGCCGAAGAAGAACCGAGCGAGTCGCCCAAGGATGCCGCCAACGCTGGCGCGTGTTGATCGTTCATAGGATTCGCTTAGCGTATTCGATCCGAATGCGGAGGTTCGTTCGAGCTGTCTCTAGCGCAGTGCGGACGTCTGAGACGTCAGGCGCGCAGGCGCGCGCCGAATGCATCGCCGGCCGCTCGAATCAGTTGCTGTGTGGCGGCCTCGACAATGTCGTCCTGAAGGGTGCTGTCAGTATCTTGCAACGTAATTCTGAAGGCAAGGCTTTTCTCCTGCGCCCCAATGGCAGCCGTGGCGGCCTTCGGACGGAACTCATCGAACAGCACAACGCCCTGCAGATAACGCTGCCACGGGGTACCGACAGCCGCTTTCTCGAACGCGTCGACCAGATCCTGCACCGCCACATCCTGGCGCACGACCAGCGCGATGTCGCGCGTCACGGCCGGCACGCGCGGCACTTCACGATACTTCGGCAGGCCTACTGCGGTAATGGCGTCAAGCTCGACTTCCCACACCACCGGCGCAGTCGCCAGATCGTACTTCTGCAGCCAACGCGGATGCAGCTCACCGATCCAGCCGATGGCGCGGCCATTCAGCACCACGCGTGCGGAGCGTCCCGGATGCAGCGCGGGATGTTCGGCGCGCTCGAAACGCGCCTGCAGCGGCCACAGCAGCGACTCGACATCGCCCTTCACATCGAAGAAATCGACCGGACGGGTCTGCACGCCCCACTGCTCTTCCTTCGACGGACCATACGCAATGCCGCCCGCCATCATCGGCTGGGCATAGCCGGCGATCGACAGGCCACCGTCGGCGACATTCGCATCGCGGTGGAACACACGTCCCACCTCGAACATGCGCACGCGCGAAGCCTTGCGATTCAGGTTGTAGCGCACCTTGTCCAGCAAACCGCCGATGAGCGTGCTGCGCATCACCGAGTACTGGCTGGCAATCGGATTCAGCAGCGGAATCGGGTTGGTGTTGCCCGCAAAGTCGGCTTCCCATTCGGTCTCGACAAAGGCGAAGTTGACGACTTCGTGGTAATCGCGCGCGGCCACGGCATGACGCACGTCGTGCATTGTGCGACGCGCCTCGTCGGTCGGGCGCATCGCGCTCTCGGCCACCGGCGGCTTGGCGGGAATCTGCTCAAAACCGTAGATGCGGGCGACTTCTTCGATCAGGTCTTCCTCGATTTCGAGATCGAAGCGATACGACGGCGGTTCGACGATAAACACGTCGCCGTCCACGCTGAACGTGAGGCCGAGGCGCTTGAACACGTCCGCCACAACGTCGTGCGACAGCGGAATACCAAGCACACGCGCAGCACGTGCGACACGCATGCGCACCGGTTCGCGCTTAGGCAGATTGACGATCTGATCGTCGATCGGGCCAGCTTGGCCGCCGCAGATTTCCAGGATCAGGGCACTGATGCGTTCGATGTGTTCAACGGTGGTCGCGTAATCAACGCCGCGCTCGAAGCGATGACCGGCATCGGTCGAGAAGTTGTAGCGGCGTGCACGGCCCTGGATGGCTTCCGGCCACCAGAATGCGGCTTCGACGTAGATGTTCTGTGTATCGAGCGTGACGGCCGTCTTGTCACCACCCATGATGCCGGCGAGGCTTTCGATGGCCTGCTCGTCCGAGATCACGCCGACCTTTTCGTCGACGGTGATGGTGTCGCCATTGAGCAGCTTCAGCGCTTCGCCGGCCTTGCCCCAACGCACCGTCAGGCCACCGTGGATCTTGTCCAGATCAAACACGTGCGACGGACGGCCCAGCTCCAGCATCACGTAGTTCGAGATATCGACCAGCGCCGACACGCTGCGCATGCCCGCGCGCTCGATGCGCGAGACCATCCAGGCCGGCGTCTTCGCATGGGCGTCCACGCCGCGGATGATGCGACCAGAAAAGCGACCGCACAGGTCCGGCGCCTCAACCTTGACGGGCAGCTTGTCAGCCAACGCCACCGCAACGGGTGCCATCGACGGCATGGTGATCGGCGCGCCCGTCAGAGCGGAAACTTCACGTGCCACGCCGTGGATCGACAGGCAGTCCGCCTTGTTGGGCGTGAGTTTGATGATGAAGATCTGGTCGTCCAGATCGAGCACCTTGCGGATGTCTTCGCCCACCGGCGTGTCTTCCGGCAGAATCAGGAGGCCGCCGTGGTCTTCCGACAGCTTCAGCTCGCGCGCCGAACACAGCATGCCGTAGCTCTCCACACCACGCAGCTTGCCGATCTTGATCTTGAACGGCTTGCCATCCTCGCCAGGCGGCAGCTCGGCGCCAACCATCGCGCACGGCACCTTGATGCCGACCGACACGTTCGGCGCGCCGCAGACGATCTGCAGCAACTCGCCCGTACCCGCATCGACCTTACACACGTTAAGGCGATCGGCATCCGGGTGCTTGTTCACCTCGACCACATGGCCGACAACGATCTGCGAGAACGGCGGCGCAACGGGGTCGACCTCTTCCACTTCGAGGCCAGCCATCGTCAGGCGATGGGAGAGTTCATCCGTGGTGATCGACGGATTGACGAAACTGCGAAGCCAGGATTCCGGAAATTGCATGGCGCGACAGGAAAGAGAATTCGATTAACGGGGCGATGAAGTACCGGTGCGAGCGCTCGGCGCTTACGCGAACTGGCGCAGGAAACGCACATCGCCCTCGAAGAACAGGCGCAGATCGTTGATGCCATAGCGCAGCATCGTCAGGCGCTCCAGGCCGGAGCCGAACGCGAAGCCGATGTAGCGCTCGGGGTCCAGGCCCATGTTGCGCACCACGGTCGGGTGCACCTGGCCGGAACCGGAAATCTCCAGCCATTTGCCGTTGCCGAACGCCATGTCAATCTCGGCCGACGGCTCGGTGAACGGGAAATACGACGGGCGGAAACGCACCTGGATGTCGTCGCGCTCGAAGAAATTGCGCAGGAAATCGGTATAGACGCCCTTCAGATCAGCAAAGCTGATGTTGTCTGCAATCCAGAGGCCTTCGACCTGATGGAACATCGGCGAGTGCGTGGCATCGCTGTCAACGCGGTATGTGCGACCCGGGGCTATCACCTTGATCGGCGGGATGCGATCGAGGTGCTTGTACTTCTCGACGTGCATGCGGGCGTAGCGCACCTGCATCGGGCTGGTGTGCGTGCGCAGCAGCAGGAGCTTGTCTTCGCTGTCGCGACCGTCGATGTAGAACGTGTCCTGCATCGAGCGCGCCGGATGGTTGTCCGGGTTGTTCAGCGCCGTGAAGTTCATCCAGTCCGATTCGATTTCGGGGCCGTCAGCCACATCGAAACCGATCGAACCGAAAATCTTGGCGACCCGCTCCCAGGTGTTCATCACCGGGTGCAGACTGCCTTCGGCCACATCGCGGCCTGGCAGCGTTACGTCGATCGCCTCGGCTGCAAGGCGGGCGTTCATCAGCGCATCAGCCAGAGCCTGGCGGCGGGCGTTCAGCGCCTCCTCAACACGGCTCTTCGCTTGGTTGATGCGCGCGCCTTCGGACTTGCGCGTCTCCGGATCCAGCTTGCCCAAGCCTTTGAGCAAGTCGGTCAGCACGCCGGACTTACCGAGAAAGCGCGCCTTCTCGTTTTCCAGCGAGGCGTTGTCCTCCACGGAGGCAAACGCGTTTTGGGCATCGACGACGACTTGATCCAGATCCAGTGACATGGGAAGGCGAGCGAAAAAATTCGGGGTGATTCGGGTCCGCGAAATGCGCGGAATAAAAAACGGGGCTCGGTGAGAGCCCCGTCAGGGTGATCAGCCGGCAAACTTACTGGGCAATTCCAGCGGCCTGCCCGGCCAATCCAATTCAGGCGACGTTGGCTTTCACCTGGTTCACGATGGCAGCAAAAGCCACCTTGTCGTGAATGGCCATGTCCGACAGCACCTTGCGGTCCAGCTCGATGGACGCCTTCTTCAGGCCGTTCATGAACTTGCTGTAGGTCAGACCATGCTCGCGTGCGCCAGCGTTGATACGTGCAATCCAGAGCGCACGGAACACGCGCTTCTTGTTGCGACGATCGCGGTAGGCGTACTGACCAGCACGCATGACCGCCTGCTTGGCGATGCGATAGACGTTATTGCGGCGGCCGCGGTAACCCTTGGCTGCGCTGATAACCTTCTTATGACGGGCCCGCGCTGTGACCCCACGTTTTACTCGAGGCATGAAATGCTCCTTTCGTAGTTAGTTAGGGTTAGGCGTACGGCATCATTGCGCGAACGGACTTCAGGTTCGTCTCATGGACGCCCTCGGTACCGCGCAGGTGACGCTTGTTCTTGGTGGTCTTCTTGGTCAGGATGTGACGCTTGAAGGCTTGGCCACGTTTGATCGTGCCACCAGGACGGGCAGTAAAGCGCTTGGAGGCGCTTTTCTTCGTCTTCATCTTCGGCATGGAACAACTCCGCTTTTGACATGAAGCCAGGTGGACGGCTGGCGCCGACACTTGCAAGACCCGGGCTCACTTGTTGTATCGCGGCGGGTTTTGACACCTGCCGCGTTTTCCGACGTTTCCGTCTGGAACCTACTCAGCGCGGTCGGAATCGCCCGACCGCCACTGCATTACTTTTTCTTCTTGGGCGCCAACATCATCACCGCCTGGCGACCTTCCATCTTCGGCATCTGCTCAACCTGACCGAATTCCTCCAGGTCAGACTTGATACGCTCCAGCACACGCATGCCGAGTTCCTGGTGAGCCATTTCGCGGCCGCGGAAGCGCAAGGTAACCTTTACCCGGTCGCCATCCTCAAGGAAGCGCGTTGCGTTGCGCAGCTTGACGCCGTAGTCGTTGTCGTCGGTACCAGGGCGGAATTTGACTTCCTTCACCTGGATGACCTTCTGCTTCAGCTTGGCCTCGTGAGCCTTCTTCTGCTCCGAATACCTAAACTTGCCATAGTCCATCAGGCGGCAGACTGGCGGCGTTGCAGTCGGCGCGATCTCGACCAAGTCGACGTCCTTCTCTTCTGCCAGACGCAGCGCGTCGAACAGTTTGACGATGCCGAGCGCCTCATTATCAACCCCGGTTAGCCGGACTTCCGGCGCGGTGATCTCGCGGTTGAGGCGGTGAGAAGATTTGTCAGTAGCGATGTTGATGTCCTCGAAGAATCAAAAAAACAGGCCGTGCCCAGCTCATGACTTGTTGGCGAGATCGTTCTGCAGTCGCTCAACGAACGCCGACACCGGCATGGAGCCTAGATCGACGTTGCCACGGGCACGCACGGCCACCTGATTTTCATCCCGCTCTTTGTCGCCAACCACAACCTGGTATGGGACCTTCTGCACGGAATGCTCGCGGATTTTATACCCAATCTTCTCATTCCGCAAATCGACGATCGCCCTAAATCCTTGTTTTTGCAGGGATTGCGCAACGGATTGTGCGTATTCGGCGTGCGCATCGGTGATGCTGAGCACCGCAACCTGCACTGGTGAAAGCCACGTCGGCAGCGCTCCGGCATATTGCTCGATCAAGATACCGATAAAGCGCTCTAGGCTGCCGACAATGGCCCGGTGCAGCATGATGGGGCGATGGCGCGCACCATCCTCGCCAACAAACTCGGCGTCCAAGCGTTCCGGCAGGTTCGGGTCGACCTGAATCGTGCCGCATTGCCATTGACGACCAAGCGCATCCTTAAGCACATATTCGATCTTCGGACCGTAGAACGCACCCTCGCCTGGCAGATACTCGAACTCGCAACCCGAGGCACGCAAACCTTCGGCCAATGCGGCTTCGGCGCGATCCCAGCTTTCTTCGGTGCCGATGCGCTTGTCCGGCCGCGTCGATAGCTTGTAAAGAATCTCGGTAAAGCCGAAATCTTTGTAGACCTTCTGCAGCAGCGTCGTAAATGCGGTCACCTCGGCCTGAATCATGTCTTCAGTACAGAAGATGTGACCATCGTCCTGCGTGAAGCCGCGCACGCGCATGATGCCGTGCAAGCCGCCCGAAGGCTCGTTGCGGTGGCAGGCACCGAATTCACCGAAGCGCAGCGGCAGATCGCGATAGCTCTTGATCCCCTGTTTGTAGATGAGGATGTGGCCAGGGCAGTTCATCGGCTTGAGCGCGTATTCGCGCTTTTCCGATTCCGTGATGAACATGTTCTCGCGGTACTTGTCCCAGTGGCCGGTCTTCTCCCACAGCGTCTTGTCGAGAATCTGCGGACCCTTCACCTCCTGGTAGCCGTTCTCGCGATACACACGGCGCATGTACTGCTCGATCTCCTGCCAGAGCGTCCAGCCCTTCGGATGCCAGAACACCGTGCCGGGCGAGTATTCGTCGATATGGAAGAGGTCCAGCTCACGGCCGAGCTTGCGATGGTCGCGCTTTTCGGCCTCCTCCAGCATGTGCAGGTAGGCTTCCTGGTCTTCCTTCTTGGCCCAGGCCGTGCCATAGATGCGCTGGAGCATCTCGTTGTTGTGGTCGCCGCGCCAGTAGGCGCCAGCCACCTTCATCAGCTTGAAGACCTTGAGTTTGCCCGTAGACGGCACGTGCGGGCCGCGGCAGAGATCAACGAAATTGCCTTCGCGGTACAGACCAATTTCCTGATCCTCAGGAATGGAGGCAATGATCTCGGCCTTGTACTTTTCGCCCATGCCTTGGAACAGCTTGACGGCTTCGTCGCGGCTCAGCACTTCACGCGTGACCTTCTCGTCCTTCTTGGCGAGCTCCGTCATCTTCTTTTCGATGGCGACGAGGTCTTCGGGCGTGAAGGGGCGCTTGTAGGCGAAGTCATAGTAGAAACCGTTCTCGATGACCGGGCCGATGGTGACCTGCGCGTCCGGGTACAACTCCTTGACAGCGTAAGCCAGCAAGTGGGCCGTAGAGTGACGGATCACGTCGACGCCGTCGGCGTCCTTGTCGGTGATGATGGCGAGCTTGGCATCGCGGTCGATCGTGTAGCTCGTGTCGACCATCTGGCCGTCCACGCGGCCCGCAAGGGCTGCCTTGGCCAGGCCTGCACCGATGCTTTGCGCCACTTCTGCGACCGTCACCGGGCCGGGAAACTCACGCCGGGAACCATCCGGCAACGTGATTGCGATCATGCTTGCTCCTGTGGAGTCACCGTTGCGCATTTCAGGTTTCAGAGATGCACAGCGGTCGTTATTCTGTCGTGCGCCACGCCAAGTCAGCGCAGCAGGTTGTCGAATCGAATGCTTCGAAGCGCTTTCAGCTTGATCGCCACGCGTGACACGAAACTGCGGACGAAAAAAAACGCGGCCAAGGCCGCGTTTTCATTTGCGCCATCCACCGCTTGGGCAGACCGCAAAGGGCGAAAAACGCACCTTGACTACTGTCGCTCCGAAGCGGTTGTAGTTCGCGGTGCCTGAATCATATTTCGCCTTGTGTTCAGTTGTACGGGACAAACCCGGGAATTGCGAGGATGACGGCTTGGACACCCTACCCGACGCGTCCTGCTAAATGCGTTGGTAGGCTCGATTGGACTCGAACCAACGACCCCCACCATGTCAAGGTGGTGCTCTAACCAGCTGAGCTACGAGCCTGCCGAAGAACAAGACTATACCGTCACTTCCTTCGGGCTGTCAATACCCCCTGCACTTCTTCGATCAAAGTCAGCGCGCGCTGCAGTTGTGTCGCCTCTGACACCTCCGCGGTGAACTGCATTTTTGCGACGCCCTTGCTCGACAGCGTGCGCACGCCGGTCACGTTGATCTTCTCGCGCGAGAGGATTTCCGAAATGTCGCGCAACAAGCCCTGCCGGTCCAGGGCCTCGACCTGGATGTCGATCGGATAGACCGAATCGCTGCGTTGGCCCCACTCCGTCTGGATCACGCGGCCGGGAGCACGGGCAGCCAACTGCTGAAACGTCGCGCAACTCTGACGGTGGATCGAGACACCGCGGCCACGCGTGACAAAGCCGACGATAGGATCGGGCGGCGCCGGCTTGCAGCAGCGCGACATCTGCGTAAGGAGTGAGTCGACGCCCACCACCAATACGCCGCTCTTGGCGCCACGAGCCACGCTGGTGGCGCGGCTCTTCTTGGTAATGGCCGCTTCGTCGTCGACGGGCGCGGGCGGCGGCGCCCCATCAGAGCGCAAAACTGCCTCGATGCGACGCAGGCTCAGCTCGTCCTTGGCGACCACAGCATAGAGATCGTCCGGCGTCTTGTAGCCGAGCTTGGCGGCCAGCTCTTCCAGATTGACGGCGGTCTTGCCTTCGCGCTGCAGCGTCTTGTCGATGAGCGCACGGCCCTGCGCAAGCGTCTCTTCCAGCTCCATCGCGTTGAACCACGCGCGCACTTTCGTGCGGGCACGCGGGCTGACGAGATAGTGCAGCTCGGTGTTCAGCCAATCGCGCGACGGCCCGCCCTGCTTGACGGTGACGATCTCGACGGTCTGGCCGTTCTTGAGCGGCGTATTCAGCGGCACCATCGTGCCGTCGACGCGCGCGCCGCGGCAGCGGTGGCCGAGATCGCTGTGCAGGTAATAAGCGAAGTCGACCGGCGTCGCGCCTTGCGGCAACGCGATCACGCGCGCCTGCGGCGTCAGCACATAGATGTGATCATCCAGCTCGGTGTGCTTCAGTTGCTCCCACGGGGAATCCTCGTGCGCGACGATGTGCTCGGCGTCGTCCTTCCAGGCGAGCAGTTGGCGAAGCCAGGCGATTTTCTCGTCGTAGCGCTCGCTGGCGGAGAACTGGCCGGCATAGCCCTTGTTGCCCGCCTCCTTGTAGCGCCAGTGCGCGGCCACGCCGTACTCGGCAAAGTGGTGCATCTCGCGCGTGCGGATCTGCACCTCGAGCGCGCGGCCGTCGTCGCCGATCACCACCGTGTGCAGCGACATGTAGCCGTTAGCTTTCGGACGCGAGATGTAGTCGTCAAACTCCTTCGGGATCGGCTGCCACATGTGGTGCACGAAACCGAGCACCGTATAGCAATCCTTGATGTCGTCGACGATGACGCGGAAGGCTCGCACGTCGTACAGATCGGCAAAGTCGAGTTCCTTGCCGCGCATCTTTTTCCAGATGCTGTAGATGTGCTTGGGCCGGCCGCTGACCTCCGCCTGAATGCCGGCATCGTGCAAGGTCTTTTGGAGTTGTTCGATGGCCTGGCCGATGAACTTCTCGCGCTCGATGCGCTTTTCATCCAGCAGGCGGGCAATGCGCTTGTAAGTGTCGGGATCCTCAAAGCGAAAACCCAGATCCTCAAGCTCCCACTTGAGCTGCCAGATGCCCAGGCGGTTAGCCAGCGGTGCGTAGATATCCAGCGTCTCGCGCGCCATGCCTTCCGGCGCCGGACGTTTCGTCTGCGCAAGCCAGCGCAGTGATTGCAGCCGCGACGCCAGCCGGATCAGCACCACGCGAATATCCTGCGCGAACGCGAGCAACATCTTGCGCAATGCCTCGACTTGCGCGCGGCGCGCTTCGGCTTCGTTCTTGCGCGTGATGCCGGCATCGGTCGGGCTGGCGAGACCGGCAATCGCGCCAATGCGCAGCAGTTGCCGCACGTCGTGCACGAGCTTGACAACCTCGGCACCGAACGCGGGCTCGAGCGCCTTTTCGTTGTCCATTGCCAGCGTGGGCAACAGAAACAGCGCTGCGGCCTGCAACGACGGCGTATCGACACGCAGCCCTTCAAGAATGGCGATCGTGCCGCGCGCGTGCGACTCCAGCGGCTCGCCGGTCAGCGTGACGCTGTCTACGGCGTTGGCCGCGAGATATTCGATCGCTCGTGCGACCTGCTCTGCCGCCGATCCGGACCCCTCGGCCGGCCGTTCGGTCTTGTTCTCCATGATGCGTCCTGCTTGCGTCTGGCCTGTTGCGCGACGGGCTCAGCTTTTCTGTGCGGCCGTCACGACGATTTCGATGCGGTACTTCGGATTGGCCAGCGCAGCCTCAACGGTGGCGCGCGGCGGCGAGTTCTTGGAATCGGCGGCGACCCATTGGTCCCACACCTTATTCATCTCGCCAATCTCGCCGATGTCTTTCAGGAAGATCTGGCACATCAGGATGTGCGTCTTGTCGCTGCCGTTGGCGGCCAGCACGCGATCGATGATGGCGAGCACATCCGCCGTCTGCTCTGCAATGCCGGCGTCGAGCGTGGTCTCAGGCACCTGGCCTGCCACATAGACGACGCCGTTGTAGACAGCTGCGTCGGAATAGCGATGTTCGACGTTGTAACGCTTCAGTTCAGTGCTCATCTTGCAAATCGAATGGGGTCGGACAACCGGTCATTGACCGAGAAAGAACTTGCGAGCGATCGCCACCTGATCCGGCTGGATGAAGGTCGGCGCATGGCCCACATCGGGAATTTCCACCGTGTTCACATGTTGGCCGCGCTGCATCATGGCTTCGACGGTCTCGCGCGTCAGCAAATCGGAATGCGCGCCGCGCACAACCAACACCTCGCCAGGAATCGCCTCGAACAGTTTCCACAGCGTAGCTTCGCCAGCGGCGATCATTTCCGGCGTGGTGTTCTTGAATGGCTCGGCCAGGCGCGGATCGTAATGCAGAATCCATTCGCCGCCCTGGGGTTTCAGGATCGCGGTATTCAGTTCACGCCATTGCTCCGGCGTGTGGGGGCCGAATGAAGCGCTGATTGTCTTGAGGTACGTCAGCCCCTCATCAAAGGTCTTGAAGCGGACGTTCAGGCCCAGGTAAGCACCGATGCGCGTCAACGACGATTCCGTCACGCGCGGGCCCACATCGTTGAGCAGCAGCTTGCGAATCGGCGATTTCGGCAAACCTGCCAAACCGATGCCGATCAGGCCGCCCATCGAGGTACCGAACCAATCGACGGACTCCGCATTTACTCGCGCGAGCAGCGTGACCATGTCGGACGCGTACTGCGGCAGCACATAACCCTTCGGATCGGCCAGCCAATCGGAGCGCCCGCGGCCCACCACATCGGGGCAGATAACTCGATAGTCATTGCACAGCGCCTGCGCCAGCACGTCGAAATCACGCCCCGTGCGCGACAGGCCATGCACGCAAACCAGCACACGCGGATTCTGTGCATCGCCCCACTCGTGATACGCCATCCGATGCAAGCCGGACGGGCTCAGGCATTGCACGAAGGCAAGGCGCGGCGAAACTGGCATGAACAACTCCTACACGTGAATGACGGAGACAGCGAAGCCTGATTGTACGCGGCCCCGCGGGCATGCGGCGGCGCAGCAGACATGCGCTGTCATCAAAAACAAAAAAGCCCCGCCGGAGCGAGGCTTTTTCAGAAGCAGATCGGCTTACTGCGCGACCCAGCCACCATCCATGTTCCACGCGACGCCCCGTACCTGCTCCGCCGCATCACTGCACAGGAACACCGCCAGCGCGCCGAGCTGATCGGGCGTAACGAACTCGCCCGAAGGCTGCTTTTCCATCAGCAGATCCTTCTTCGCTTCGAGCGCGGACAGGCCATCCTTCTCAGCACGCGCGTCGATCTGCTTCTGCACCAGGGGCGTCAGCACCCAGCCCGGACAGATCGCGTTGGACGTGATACCCGTCTGCGCCGTCTCCAGCGCCACCGATTTGGTGAAGCCGACGATACCGTGCTTGGCCGCCACATACGCCGATTTCTGCGCCGATGCCACCAAGCCATGCGCTGACGCGATATTGATGATGCGACCCCAGTTTTTGCGCTTCATGCCCGGCACAGCAAGCCGCGTCGTGTGGAAAGCCGAAGTGAGGTTGATGGCGATGATGGCATCCCAGCGCTCTGTCGGGAAATCCTCCACGTTGGCCACGTACTGGATGCCGGCGTTGTTGACGAGGATGTCCACGCCGCCGAACTCCGCGTCGGCATAGGCGAACATTGCCTCGATCTCGGCCGGCTTGCTCATGTCGGCGCCGTGGTATCCGATACGGATGGCGTTCTTGCCTGCCGCCGCGATCTGCGCCTTGGGCGCTTCCACATCGCCAAAGCCGTTCATGATGATGTTGGCGCCCTGCGCGGCCAGCGAACATGCGATACCCAGACCAATCCCGCTGGTCGAGCCCGTAACGAGGGCGGTTTTTCCTTGCAGCATTGCGGTCTCCGATTACAGCAGGTTGACGCCAGTCTTGGCTTGGATCTCTTCACGCGAAACGCCCGGCGCGGTCTCGATCAGCTTCAGGCCCTGCTCGGTCACGTCGATCACCCCGAGGTCCGTAATGATGCGATCAACCACGCCCACGCCCGTCAGCGGCAGCGTGCACTTGGGCAGCAGCTTCAGATCTTCGGTGCCATCCTTCTTCTTTGCAGTATGTTCCATCAGCACGATCACGCGCTTGACGCCGGCCACGAGGTCCATTGCGCCGCCCATGCCCTTGACCATCTTGCCGGGGATCATCCAGTTGGCGAGATCGCCCGTTTCGCTCACCTGCATCGCGCCGAGAATCGACAGGTTGATCTTGCCGCCGCGAATCATCGCAAAGCTCTGATCGCTGCCGAAGATGGCACTGCCGGGCAGTGTGGTCACAGTCTGCTTGCCCGCGTTGATCAGGTCGGCGTCCACTTCATCTTCCGTGGGGAACGGGCCGATACCGAGCATGCCGTTTTCGCTTTGCAGCCAGACTTCCTTGTCGCCGGTGTGGTTGGCAACCAGCGTCGGGATGCCGATGCCGAGGTTGACGTAGAAGCCGTCTTGCAACTCCTGGGCAGCACGCGCCGCCATTTGGTCTTGTGTCCAGGCCATGTCGGTCTCCTTAGTTGGCTGCTCGGATGGTGCGCTTTTCGATGCGCTTCTCGGGCGTGGCATTGAGCACGATGCGGTGCACATAGATGCCGGGCAGATGAATGTCGTCCGGTGCCAGGTCGCCCACTTCAACGATCTCCTCGACTTCAACGATGCAGATCTTGCCGGCGGTGGCTGCAGCCGGGTTGAAGTTGCGTGCGGTCAGGTTGAAACGCAGGTTGCCGGACTTGTCGGCCACCTGCGCCTTCACCAGCGCTACATCGGGCACCAACGAGCGTTCCATGACGTACGTCTCGCCGTCAAACTCGCGCAGCTCCTTGCCCTCGGCTACCAGCGTGCCGACGCCGGTCTTGGTGAAGAATGCCGGGATGCCGGCGCCGCCCGCGCGCAGTTTTTCGGCCAGCGTGCCTTGCGGCGTGAATTCCAGCTCGAGTTCACCAGCCAGGTACTGGCGCTCGAACTCCTTGTTCTCGCCCACATAGGACGAAATCATTTTCTTGATCTGGCGGGTTTCCAGCAGCAGGCCCAGGCCAAAGCCGTCAACGCCCGCGTTGTTGGAGATGCATGTCAGGCCTTTGACGCCCGAATCGCGCAGCGCGGCAATCAGCGCTTCGGGAATGCCGCACAGGCCGAAACCGCCCACGGCGATGGTCTGGCCGTCCTTGACGACGCCCGCGAGCGCCTCGCTCGCGCTGGCGAAGATTTTGTTCATGCGTGCTCCTTCCTTGGTGGTCCAACAAATCCGGCAGGGTTTTGACCGATCACACAGTTGGGGTTTGTGCGATGCAGCGCCGGAAAATAGTAACGATACAATCTGGCGAGAATACGCAAGCGTCGCGCGACGCAGCAATACGTACGAATACATATGCCCGCCCTCGACTACCAAACTGCGTTCCAGCTTGCCCCTGTCGGCATGGTGATGTCCCGCGAGCGGGTGATGCTCGACGTCAACGACGAAGCCGCCCGCATCTTCGGCCACGCGCGCACGACGATGATCGGGCAGTCCTTCGAGCTGCTTTATCCAACGCACGACGAATACGAGCGCACCGGCGCGCGCATCATCCCCGTCATGAATGCGCGCGGCAGCTATTCGGACGAACGCATCATGAAGCGCGCCAATGGCGAGCTGTTCTGGTGCCACGTCACGGGCCGGGCGCTAGACCGCGCCAAGCCGCTGGGCGAAGGCATCTGGACGTTCGAAGATCTGTCTGCGCATCGCCCGGTTACAGCAGCGCTCACGCCGCGCGAACGCGACATCGCCGCGCAACTGGTCGAAGGCAAAACCAGCAAACAGATCGGCAAGCAGTTGGAAATCAGCCCGCGCACGGTGGAAATCTACCGCGCGCGGTTGATGAAGAAGTACGCCGCCAACACCTCGCTCGAACTTGTGCAGCGGCTGATGGGGCACTAAGCCCCAGCGCCTTACACCATGCCGTCGTCGGCGTTGATAACGGCACCGTTGATGAAGTCCGACTGATCCGACGCCAGCAGCAGAATCAGCCCATCCAGGTCTTCCGGCTTACCGACACGCTTGCGCGGCAGCATCTGCACCAGCTTCTGGCCAGGCTCGGTTTCCCAGTGATGATGATTGATTTCGGTATCGATATACCCCGGGCAAATCGCGTTGGTATTGATGCCATAACGCCCCCACTCCAGCGCCATGGCCTTGGTCATGTGCACCACGGCCGCCTTGCTCATGCAATACACGCCAATCTGCGACAGCACTTTCAGCCCAGCCACCGATGCGATGTTGACGATGCGCGACTGCGGCAGCGGCGAGCCGTTCTTCTCGGCGCCCTTGGCCCGCGCAATCATGCGCTTGGCCGTTTCCTGCGCCACAAAGAAGGCGCCGCGCGTGTTGGTATCGAATACGAAATCGAAGTCGTCCGGCGTAACGTCCACCATGCGCTGCGTGGTTGAAACGCCCGAATTGTTGACCAGGATGTCGATCGTGCCGGCTTCGGTTTCAGCGTGGGCGATGGCCGATCGGATGCTGTCCGGATCAGTCACGTCCAGCCGGATGACGTGGGCGCTGCCGCCCTTCGATTCGATGTCGGCACGCAGTTCTTTCAGGCGCTCGACACGGCGCGAGGCCAGCACGACCTTTGCGCCAGCGGCCGCCAGCGTGTGCGCGAAACGCGCGCCCAGGCCACTTGACGCGCCCGTGATCAGCGCGACCTTGCCTTCCAAATTGATCGACAAACCCATGATGCGTGTTCCCCGTGTGTTGGTTCGACATGCGCCGGGCTGCTCCGAAGCAGCACCGGCATGTGATTTGGGCGCAGCTTAGCAAAAAATCGAACGATCGTTCAGAAATTTCCCTTGCCGCATCCGGGCGTGTCCCGGACAATGCGGAAAATTCTAATGCAGCAATCCGTCATACCAATAAGCAAACGCCCTACAAGCGAAGAGACACTTATGAACCAGCAACAGCTCCTCGAACAATACGGCCCGCGAGAGTCCATGGAGTATGACGTCGTTGTCGTCGGCGGCGGCCCCGCCGGCCTGGCGACTGCGATTCGCATCAAGCAACTGGCTGCCGAGACGGGCAAGGACGTGTCCGTCGTCGTGCTGGAAAAGGGTTCCGAGCCAGGGGCACACATTCTTTCGGGCGCGGTGATGGACCCGCGCGCCATCAACGAACTCCTCCCGAACTGGAAGGCCGACGGCGCCCCCCTCAACCAGGCAGTCACCGGCGACGACGTGCTCTTCCTGAGCGAGACCGACGCCAAGCGTACGCCCGACTGGCTCGTGCCGCGCAACTTCCACAATGACGGCTGCTACGTCGTCTCGCTATCGAACGTGGTGAAGTGGATGGCCACGCAGGCCGAAGCGCTGGGCGTGGAGATCTTCCCCGGTTTTGCTGCCGCAGAAGTGCTTTACGACGACAAGGGTGCGGTGCGCGGCGTGGCCACCGGCAACATGGGCATCGGCAAAGACGGCGAGCCGACCGAGAACTTCCAACTCGGCATGGAGCTGCTTGGCAAGTACACCATCTTCGCGGAAGGCGCGCGCGGCCATCTGGGCCGCCAGTTGCTGGAGAAGTTCAAGCTCAACGCCGGCAAAGACCCGCAGACCTTCGCCATCGGCATCAAGGAACTCTGGGAGATCGACCCGGCCAAGGCCAAACCCGGCCTCGTCGTGCACACTGCTGGCTGGCCGATGGAAGACGACACCTTTGGCGGCGGCTTCCTGTATCACCTGGAAGACAACAAGGTCACGCTCGGCTTCGTGATCGGGCTGGACTACAAGAACCCGTGGATGAGCCCGTTCGAAGAAATGCAGCGCTGGAAGGCCCATCCGGCCATCCGTGCGCACATTGAGGGCGGCAAGCGCATCGGCTACGGCGCCCGCGCCATCAACAACGGCACGCCGCAAGCGCTGCCGAAAACCGTGTTCCCGGGTGGCGCGCTGGTGGGTTGCGACGCCGGTTATCTGAACGCGGCACGCATCAAGGGCAGCCACGCGGCCATCAAGAGCGGCATGATGTGCGGTGAAGCCGTGTTCGAAGCCGTGACGGCCGGCCGTTCCGCTGACGAGCTGTCGGCTTACCCCGCCGCCTTCGAACAGAGCTGGCTGAAGGAAGAACTGGACCAGTCGCGCAACTTCAAGCTGTGGTTCAAGAAGAGCCCGACGCTGGGCAAGATCATGACCGGCATCGAGCAATGGCTGCTGCCCAAGATTGGCGTAAGCAACCCGCCGTGGACGCTGCACGGCACGAAATCGGATAACCAGTCGCTCAAGCCGGCATCGGAATGCCCGAAGATCGAGTATCCGAAGCCGGACGGCAAGATCACGTTCGATCGCCTGTCGTCGGTGTTCATCTCGAACACGAACCACGAAGAGAACCAGCCGGCCCACCTGACGCTGAAGGATCCGACCGTTCCGACGCGCATCAACCTGACGCAGTTTGCCGGCCCCGAGCAGCGTTACTGCCCGGCTGGCGTGTATGAGTTCGTCAAGAGCGACGAAGGCACCGAGCGTCTGCAGATCAACGCGCAGAACTGCGTGCATTGCAAGACATGCGATATCAAGGACCCGACACAGAACATCGTGTGGGTCACGCCGGAAGGCGGCGGCGGGCCGAACTACGTCGGCATGTAAGTACCGGGCGAGCGCCCAACAAAAAAGACGGCTTGAAGCCGTCTTTTTTGTTGCCTGAGCGAATCGATTCAGGAAGCCTTTGCCGCGATGGCCGGCGTCTGCACCGACACATCTCCGCATTGCGCGCGATGGCGCAGCGCGTGGTCGATCAGCACCAGCGCGAGCAGCGCCTCGGCGATCGGCGTGGCACGGATGCCAACGCACGGGTCATGACGACCGAACGTTTCCACCACCGCCGGATCACCCGCCTTGTCGATCGAACGGCGCGGCGTGCGAATGCTCGACGTCGGCTTGATCGCCAGCGACACGGAGATGTCCTGCCCCGTCGAAATCCCACCCAGGATGCCACCGGCATTGTTGCCGACGAAGCCTTCCGGCGTCAGCTCATCGCCATGTTCGGAGCCGCGCTGGCTGACTGCGTGGAACCCGGCGCCAATCTCAACGCCCTTCACCGCGTTCAGGCCCATCATCGCGTGCGCAATATCGGCATCCAGGCGATCGAACAGCGGCTCACCCCAGCCGACCGGCACGCCAGTGGCCACCACTTCAATGCGTGCGCCGACGGAATCGCCGTCCTTGCGCAGTGCATCCATGTAGGTTTCCAGCTCGGGAACGATCTCGGCATTCGGCGCGAAGAACGGGTTGTTCGGCACCTCGTTCCAGTCCATGAACGGGATGTGAATATCGCCCAGCTGCGACATGAAGCCGTGGATTTCGATACCGAACTTCTCACGCAGCCACTTCTTGGCGACGGCACCTGCAGCCACCGTCGGCGCCGTCAAACGTGCGGAAGAACGGCCGCCGCCGCGCGGGTCGCGGACGCCGTATTTGTGCCAGTACGTGTAATCGGCGTGACCGGGACGGAAGGTCTCGGCGATGTTGCTGTAATCCTTGCTGCGCTGATCGGTATTGCGGATCAGCAGGCAAATCGGGGTGCCCGTGGTCTTGCCTTCGTACACGCCGGACAGGATCTCGACGAGGTCCTCTTCCTTGCGCTGCGTGACGTGGCGCGATGTGCCGGGTTTGCGACGGTCCAGATCGGGCTGGATGTCTTCTGCCGACAGCGTCATGCCGGGCGGGCAGCCGTCGATGACAGCGCCGATGGCCGGGCCATGCGACTCGCCGAAGGTGGTGACGGAAAACAGCAGGCCCAGGGTATTGCCAGACATGATCGAGCTCGGGAAAGCGCCGCGACTGCCGCGGCGCGAAACATCAGGAAAACGCTATTGTAAGGCCGATCTATCGGCCCTTTGGTCAGCCGCCGATACCGAGCAGTTCGACCTCGAAGTTCAGCGTCGAATTGGGCGGAATCGTGCCGGGCACGCCGCGCTCGCCGTAAGCGGTGGCTGCCGGGCACGTCAGCTTGGCCTTACCGCCTACCTGGATCTTTTGCACGCCTTCGGTCCAGCACGGAATCACGCGATTCAGCGGGAACGAGATCGGCTGACCGCGCTTGTAGGAGCTGTCGAACTCGGTACCGTTGGTGAGCGTGCCACGGTAGTGCACCTTGACCGTGTCGCTGGCCTTGGGCGACGGGCCAGTTCCCTTGGTCAGCGTCTGGACGATCACACCGGAGGGCAGCGTCTCGGATGCCGGTGATGCGGCTTGCGCGCTAACGGCAGCCAGGGCAAGCAACGAGGCACACAGCAGCGGGGAAACGTGTTTCATGGCAGGTAACGGGAAAGTTGGAGGTCAGAAAAAACGCATGAAGGCCAATTGCAGGCCGACCGGCAGTGTATCGAAGTCCGGAGGCGGGCTAGGCGCTAGAGCCGCTCCCCGCGCAGCGCCAGCACAGCGGCCTGCATCGCTTCCGGCGATACGGCATGCGCCGGCACCGGCGTGCCGATGCACAGCTCCAGCCTGTTGAGGAAACCGCGACGGAACGGGCGCGACATCGCCGCCCCGCCCTTGCGGGAGAAAAAGCTGCCCCAGAGCCCGCGCAGCGCCATCGGCACCACCGGCACAGGTGTGCGCTCGATGATGCGGCGCATGCCTTCCTTGAAGGGGTTCATCTCGCCCGTGGCAGTGATCTTGCCTTCGGGGAAGATGCAGACGACCTCGCCTTCCGCCAGCGCGGCCGCAATGGTGTCGTAAGCGCGCTTGAGCATCTCCGGGTCTTCGTGCATTGGCGCAATCGGAATCGCCTTGACCGTGCGGAAGAACCACGACAGCACAGGCACCTTGAAGATGCGGTGGTCCATCACAAAGCGAACGGGCCGGCGCACGAACGCGCCCACCACCACGGCATCGACGAAGCTTACGTGGTTGCAGACCAGCAGGCATGGACCTTCATCGGGAATCTGCTCCGAGCCCTCCACCTTCACGCGGTAAACGGTATGGATCAGCAGCCACATCACAAAGCGGATCAGGAATTCCGGCACCAGCGTGTAGATGTAGATCGCCACCACGGCGTTGAGGATACCGGTGACGAGGAACAACTGCGGGATCGTGAACCCGGCACGCGTGAGCACCATCGCCAGCACTGCTGAGGCGATCATGAACAGCGCGTTGAGGATGTTGTTGGCGGCAATGATGCGCGCGCGGTGCGTCGGTTCGCAGCGGCTCTGGATCAACGCGTACAACGGCACGCTGTAGAAGCCGCCAAACATTGCCAGCAGGAACAGGTCAGCCAGCACGCGCCAATGACGGTGGTTCTGCAGGAAGCCGGAAATGCCCGTCAGCACGTCGTGCGCAACCAATGCCTCGGCGTGCGACGCAAAGTACAGATCCACTGCAAACACCGTCATGCCGATCGAGCCAAACGGCACCAAGCCGATTTCCACCCTGCGCCCCGAGAGCTTTTCGCACAGCACCGACCCCAACCCGATGCCGACTGAAAACACGGCCAGCAGCAGCGTCACAACGTTCTGATCGCCGCCAAGCACGTTACGCGCAAAGGCAAAGAACGACGTCAGGAACGTCGCGCCCACGAACCACAGCCACGAAATGCCCATCAGGCTCAGGAACACCGCGCGCTGGTTGCTTGCCAGCTTCAGGTTGCGCCAGGTCTCGGAGATCGGGTTCCAGTTGATGCGCAAGTCTGGCTGCGACGCCGGCGACACCGGCACACCACGCGCGGTCAGCCAGCCGGCCACGGCAATGACAATGCATGCGATGCCCGTGAACATCGGACCGATCAGCTCGCCGTTGCGCGTGTAATTGGCCAGCTCGCCACCGCCGATGGTGCCGATCAGGATGGCAACGAAGGTGCCCATTTCCACCAGCCCGTTGCCGCCCACCAGTTCCGTCGATTGCAGATGCTGCGGCAGATACGCGTACTTCACCGGCCCGAACAGCGTCGAATGCACGCCCATCAGGAACGTGCACAGGTAGAGCAGTTCAACGTGGCGCAGCGCAAAACCCGCGCAGCCGATCGCCATGATGGCGATTTCCAACGTCTTGACCAATCGGATCAGCCGCGCCTTGTCCATGCGATCGGCAATCTGTCCGCTGGTGGCCGATAGCAGCACAAACGGCGCAATAAAGATCGCAGAGATCAGAAACGCCGCCGAAGCCGGGTCAGCATTGCCGAACAGCGCGGCGTGGTACGTGACCAGCGAGGAAAACGCCACCTTGAAAACGTTGTCGTTCATCGCGCCCAGGAACTGGGTCCAGAAAAACGGTGCAAAACGACGCTGCTTCAGCAGGGAAAACTGGCTCGATTGGCTCATCGGCAGGAGGCTGTTGGTTCAACAAAAAAACCCGCTCGCAACGGCGGGCGGGTTTCATGAATGCGGTAAAGAGATCGCGCAGATCAGTCTTCGTTGGCCTTTTCTTCCGGCCAGTCGCGAATGTACGCCTTGAGCATCTTGTTTTCGAAACTTTGATCTTCCAACACGGCTTTGGCCACATCGTAGAAGGAAATCACGCCCATCAACGTGCGGCTGTCGAGCACGGGCAGGTAGCGCACATGGTGCTCCAGCATGATGCGACGCACTTCGTTGACCTCGGTTTCGGGCGTGCAGGTGACGGGATGATCGTCCATCACCTTGCGGATGGTGGTGCCGTCGCCCACGGAACCATGGTTCTTGGCGACAACCTTGATGATTTCCCGGAAGGTCAGCATGCCGACCAGTTCACCGTACTCCATGACCACGAGCGAGCCGATGTCTTTTTCCGCCATCGTCTGCACGGCCACCTGGAGCTTGGTTTCAGGTGCCACGGTGTAGAGCGTGTTGCCCTTCACGTGGAGGATGTCGCTGACTTTCATATTGCGTCTCCCAGAGTTCGGGGTGCCGGTCTGCCGGGGGGCGACCGCGCGCGGGTTGTGGTTATGGTTGTGTTTCGATCCTAGCCCAAACCGGATCGCTTCGACAAGCATGCAGCGCAGAAAAAACCTGTCAAAAACCGCGCCCGCTCGGCGTTTGCCCGGAATGCGCTGCAACAGGGAGCAGTGCTAGCATGCCTCGTCCAAACCCGCTCCCGCTCCCTTTCGGGGTGCTTGAATCCATGTCCAAAGCCCGCTTCGACACGCTGGCCCTGCATGCCGGTGCCGCGCCAGACCCGGCCACCGGCGCGCGCGCCACGCCCATTCACCTGAGCACGTCCTTTGTGTTCCGCGACAGCGAACATGCGGCGTCATTGTTCAATATGGAACGCGCGGGCCACGTCTATTCGCGCATCTCCAACCCGACCGTTGCCGTGTTTGAGGAACGCATGGCCGCGCTGGAAAACGGCGTAGGCGCCATCGCCACGGCTTCGGGCCAGGCGGCGCTGCATCTGGCCATCGTCACGCTGATGGGTGCCGGCTCGCATATCGTCGCGTCTTCGGCCCTGTATGGCGGCTCGCACAATCTGCTGCATTACACACTGCGCCGCTTCGGCATCGAGACGACCTTCGTCAAGCCCAGCGACATCGATGGCTGGCGCGCGGCCATCCGCCCGAACACGCGGCTGATGTTTGGCGAGACGCTCGGCAACCCAGGGCTGGATGTGCTGGACATCCCGACCATTGCATCAATTGCTCATGACGCGGGTGTGCCGCTGCTGGTTGATTCGACCTTCACCACGCCGTGGCTGCTGCAGCCGTTCGCGCATGGCGCAGACCTTGTCTATCACTCGGCTACCAAGTTCCTGGGTGGGCACGGCACGACCATCGGCGGCGTGCTGGTGGACGGGGGCACATTCGACTATGTGGCCGCCGGCAAGCACCCCGAGCTGACCGAGCCGTACGCGGGTTTCCACGACATGGTGTTTGCCGAGGAAAGCACCGTCGCGCCCTTCCTGCTGCGCGCGCGACGCGAAGGCCTGCGCGACTTCGGTGCCTGCATGAACCCGATGGCGGCGTGGCAACTGCTGCAAGGCATCGAGACACTGCCGCTGCGCATGGCGAGGCATGTTGACAACGCCCGCCGGGTCGTAGCCTTCCTGGCCAGCCATCCGATGGTGGCGTCGGTCGCCTACCCCGAGCTGGAATCGCACCCCGATCACGCGCTGGCCAAGCGCCTGCTGCCGCGCGGCAGCGGTGCGGTGTTCAGCTTCGATCTGCGCGGCGACCGGCGTGCCGGCCAGCAATTCATCGAGTCGCTCGGCCTGTTCTCGCACCTCGCCAATGTGGGCGATGCACGCTCGCTGGTCATCCACCCCGCATCGACCACGCACTTCCGCATGGACGCCGACGCGCTGGCCGCAGCCGGCATCAGCGAAGGCACAATCCGCCTTTCCATCGGCCTGGAAGACGCCGACGACCTGATCGACGATCTCAAGCGCGGCCTGAAAGCCGCCGAGCGCGCGATGTCCGCCGCGCCGGGCAAAGCCGCCGCCAACGCAACGGGAGCCCGCTGATGGAATGGACCGTACAAGGCGAGCGCGCCTACGCCTACACCGGCGGCAAGCCGTTCAACGCCGAGTTGCCGTGCGTCGTGTTCGTGCACGGAGCGCAGAACGACCATTCGGTCTGGGGGCTGCAGACGCGGTGGTTTGCGCACCACGGCTTCAGCGTACTGGCGGTGGATCTGCCCGGACACGGTCGCAGCGCCGGCGCCCCGCTGCAGACGGTGGAAGCCATGGCTGACTGGGTGATGGCGCTGGTGCACGCGGCTGGCGTCGGGCAGCCAGTCATCGTTGTGGGCCACAGCATGGGCTCGTTGATTGCGCTGGAGTGCGCGTCACGGTACGCAAATCGCGTGCGCCGCATCGCCCTGGTGGCGACGGCTTGGCCGATGAAGGTGTCAGACGCGCTGCTCGACGCGGCGCTCAACAACACGGCTGGCGCCATTGACATGGTGAATACGTGGTCGCATTCCAGCCTCGCAAACAAGCCATCGTCGCCTGGGCCAGGCTTCTGGATGCATGGCGGCAGCCAGCGGCTGATGGAGCGGATTGCACACGGTACCGAGGCGCCCGTCTTCCACACGGACTTTGCCGCCTGCAACGCCTATGCGCGTGGCGCCGAAGCCATGACCGCCGTGCAGTGCCCGTCACTCGTCATCGTGGGAGAGAAAGACCAGATGACCCCAGCGAAAGCTGGACGTCAGGTTGCGGCAGGATTGACCGGCAGCCGCGTTGTCGGGCTGCCAGGCGGCCACGCGATCATGGGAGAATGCCCCGACGGCACACTCGACGCGCTGATTGCGTTTGCGCGCGAACGAGACCCGGTCGCCGCATAAGTCGCCTCCTGGAGACGCATCATGGCCACCACCGACACCCACAGCTTCGGCAGCTTCGCGGAGTTCTATCCGTACTACCTGGGCGAGCATCAGAACCGCACCTGCCGCCGCCTTCACTTTGCCGGCTCGACGGTGGCGCTGGTATGCCTGATTTTGCTGGTTTTCACTGGCAACCTGTGGTGGCTGCTGGGCGCTGCCGTGAGCGGTTACGCGTTCGCGTGGGTCGGGCACTTCGGGTTCGAGAAGAACCGGCCCGCCACGTTTCGCCATCCGTTCTACAGCCTGATGGGCGACTGGGTGATGTATCGCGACATCTGGACCGGCAAGATCCCGTTCTGAAACATCAGGCGCGGGCAGTGGCCATTGCAGACGCCGCAGCCGCCTGCGCGGCCGCTGCCACACCGCGTTCGCCCGTTGTGAAAATGCTCTCCAAGGTTGCGTCGAGCGCTGGATTCTGCAGCTGGCTGACCAGCGCGCGCGTGTCACCCAGATGGCGCGCCAGCGCGGTGCGCGGCAAGCGTGGCAGATTCAACACCAGCCTTTCATAGAGCGGTCGCAGCGTGGTTGTGCGCGCATCGCAAAGCAGCGCCCAATGGGTCTCGCCGCGATCCTGCTGCAGCTTGCCGATCAAATGCAGCGCCTTCAGCTTGGTCAACAGGTCAACCAGGTAATCGGCTTCCAGTTGCAGGCGCCGGCCGATATCAAGCTCGGCCACCGTACGTGGCGCCTGTTCGCGGGCGCGATACAGCAGCAGCAGAACACCCAGCGCATCGAAGAATTCACTGCCCGGAAACGTACGCCGCTGCCAGTAGCCCTGGCGGATGATCGGCAGCGTCGACGCGATGGTTGCGCCGAGCAACGTCACCAGCCAGCTCACGTAGATCCACGTCAGGAAGATCGGTAGCGTGGCAAACGCGCCGTAGACGGCCGTATACGTCGGGATATGCGCAACGTAAGCGCCAAAAACGCGCTTGGCGATTTCAAACGCCGCCGCGGCAATCAGGCCGGCAACGAAGGCATCGCGCCGTTCCACATTGGTGTTCGGCACGAACACGTACAGCATCGCAAACGCAATCGCCGAAAGCAGGATCGGGACCAAGCCCACAATCACACCCAGGCCGAACGGCAGCTTGTGCACATAACCCGCCGAAATCGACACGAGGTACGAACTGACCGACAGGCTTGCGCCAATCAGCACCGGCGCGAATGTCATCAGAGCCCAGAACACCAGAACGCGCTGCGCGAGCGGCCGACGATGGCGCACGCGCCAGATGGCGTTCAGCGCGTTCTCGATGGTAAGCATGGTCATCACCGAGGTCACGACCAGGCCGATCAGGCCTGCTGCCGTCAGCCCCTTGGCGTTGCTTGAAAACTGGTTGAGATACGTCAGGATCGGCCGGCTGATGTTGCCCGGCACGAGATTGCTGAACATGTAGCCCTCGATGTCCGCCCGGAAGCTCTTGAACATCGGGAATGCCGTGAACAGCGCAAACGCCACCGTCAGAATGGGAACGAGCGACAGCACCGTCGTGAACGTCAGGCTGCTGGCCACTTGCGGAAGGCGATCTTCACCGGCGCGGCGCAAGGCGTAACGCGCCAGCGCACGCAGCTTGGCGGCATTCCATTGACGAAGCGCACGGGTGTCAAAAAGCATGAAAAATGAGGCTGGAGGCGGGGTTGGGGGGCGCAACTATAATACCGCGACGCTCTCAACGCTTTGTTATGAAAGATATCCTGGTCTTGTACTACAGCCGTCACGGCAGCACGCGCGCATTGGCCGAAGCCATTGCGCAAGGCATTGAAAGCGTCGACGGCGCTCAGGCGCGTGTGCGCACAGTGCCCGCCGTCTCCACCGTCTGCGAAGCCACGCAGCCCGACGTGCCCGACAGCGGCCCGCCCTACGTGGAAGTACGCGACCTGGAGGAATGCGTGGGCCTGGCGCTGGGTTCGCCCACGCGCTTTGGCAACATGGCCGCGCCGCTCAAGTACTTCCTGGATGGCACCACACCGCAATGGCTGGCGGGCGCGCTGGCGGGCAAACCGGCATGCGTGTTCACCTCCACGGGCAGCATGCATGGCGGGCAGGAAACCACCCTGCTCTCGATGATGCTGCCGCTGCTGCACCATGGCATGGTCGTGCTCGGTCTGCCGTATCAGCACAGCGAATTGCTTTCCACCGATGCTGGCGGCACGCCATATGGGCCGTCACACGTTGCGCACCGCGGCGATACCGCACCGCTGACCGCCCACGAACGCACGCTCGCCACAGCCATGGGTCGACGGCTGGCGCAGACCGCTCTCAAGCTCGCCGCATGACTCCCGCCGACAACGCCGTCACCGAATCCCGCGCACTGGCTCTGCTGAGTGCAGGCAGCCTCATCGCGTTGATCATTCTGTGTGCCGTATGGGAGTTGTGGCTCGCACCCGTGCGCCCGGGCGGCTCGTGGCTGGCGCTGAAGGCGCTGCTGCTGGCGTGGCCGCTGCCCGGCGTGCTGCGCAAGAACCGCTACACGATGCAATGGGCGTCGATGTTCATCCTGCTGTTCTTTACCGAAGGCATCGTGCGGGCGACATCCGACGTTGGGCTTTCGCGCTCTCTGGCATGGGGCGAGGTGGCGCTCAGCGTGGTGTTCTTTACCGCAACCATCTTCTACCTGCGCCCGTTCAAGCGCGCTGCAAAAGCCCGCGCCGGCCACTGCACCTGACCCGCCATGACTCACGATGCCTTCCTGCAAGCCTGCGTTGGTGCCATCGGCGCAACACACGTCCTGACCGCGCCGGAAGACCAGGCGCCCTACCTTACCGATTGGCGCAAGCGTTTCACGGGGCGCGCACGCGCAGTGTTGCGCCCGGCCAGCCCCGACGAGGTGGCAACACTCGTACGCCTGTGCGGCGAATACGGCGCGCCCATCGTTCCGCAAGGCGGCAACACCGGCCTGTGCGGCGGCGCCACGCCCGACATGGAAGGCAACGCAGTCGTGATTTCGTTACAGCGCATGCAGCGCGTGCGCGCCGTCGACTCCATCAACAACACCATCACCGTGGATGCCGGCTGCATCCTGGCCAACGTGCAACAGGCCGCCGCCGATGCAGACCGCCTCTTCCCCCTGAGCCTAGCGGCCGAAGGCAGTTGCACGATCGGCGGCAATCTGGCGACCAACGCGGGCGGCACCGCCGTCCTGCGCTACGGCAATGCGCGCGAGCTCTGCCTGGGCATCGAAGCGGTCCTGCCCAACGGCGAACTGTGGAATGGCTTGCGTGGCCTGCGCAAGGACAACACAGGCTACGACCTGCGTGACCTGCTGATCGGCGCGGAAGGCACGCTCGGCATCATCACCGGGGCGATGCTGAAGCTGTTTCCGCAACCGCGCGCCAAGGTGACGGCGCTGGCGGCGCTGCAATCGCCGCGTCAGGCGCTGGCGTTTCTATCGCTGGCGCAAGGCCACGCAGGGACGCTGCTGACGGGCTTCGAGCTGATGTCGGCGTTTTGCCTGGAACTGGTGCGCAAGCATTACCCGCAGTTGCGCGTGCCGTTCACACAGGCATATCCGCAATACGTGCTGCTGGAATTGTCCGATCTGGAAAGCGAAGCGCACGCGCGCACGTTGTTCGAATCGCTGATGGAAGACGCGCTCGCGCGAGGCGTGATCGACGATGCGGCGGTGGCGGAATCGGTGGCGCAGTCGCGCGACTTCTGGAGCCTGCGCGAACATATTCCGCTGGCGCAGGCCGATGAAGGCAAGAACATCAAGCACGATATTGGCGTGCCCATCTCGCGCATTGCAGACTTCATTGACGTGACCGACCGCGCGCTGGCCGCAGCCTATCCCAGCATCCGCATGGTGACGTTCGGCCACCTTGGCGACGGCAACCTGCACTACAACGTGTCGCCGCCAGAAGGCCATGCGCACGAAGCGTTCCTGGCCAACCAGGACGGCATCAACCGCATCGTGCACGACAGCGTGCATGCGCACGGCGGCTCCATCTCGGCTGAACACGGCATCGGCCAGCTCAAGCGCGAAGACAACGCGCGCTACAAGAGCACCGTTGAACTGGCAGCCATGCGCGCGATCAAGCAGGCGCTGGACCCGCGCGGCCTGATGAATCCGGGGAAAGTGTTGTAAAGCGATCCGGCCTTGCTTCAGCCGAACAGCTTCAGCGTGTAGTTCGCCACCGCCAAGAGGACCGTTGCCCCCAGCAGCCACAACAGCATGCGCGGTACGCCGCTGGGCGGCAGACGATGATCGTTGGCGTTGGAACGGTCGCCGATGCGCCCGCTCTGGGCGCTACGGATGTAGGTACTGCGGGACGCCCCTGCCGGGCGTCGTGCATGACGCGTGCTCATTGTTGTTTCCTCCCTGCCCCATGGCTAGCGCCTCGCCCCGGCTCCCTGCAGCCATGGCGAAACACAGCAGCCCCATGGATCGCTCCATGGCTGCCCAAACAAGACTCCCTGATTTCCCGTCTGGCCGAACCCAAAAGGCTTCGTCACGCCCGTTTGGCGTGCATAGGCACGGTGTTCCGCGTCATTGCGCGGAATTTCGAATGAAACGTTATTGTTGTGTGGCACTACCCGACGCCACGAAATGTATCAAAAATCCCCCAATTGGGGGGGTACGTATTTTAGGTATCACCTTTTGGATGATGCGCAGGAACGACGCTTGCGGGCTTGATCAGGGCAAACCCGAACTCGACCCATGTATGGAGGCAGCCCATGCCCGCTTTGCCCGACCTGACCAAGCGCGCCCACATCACGCCGCCGCAGCCGCCCGAACAGCCCCCGCACCCGCCGCCGGAAATGCCGCCGCCCGACGAACCGGCCCACGACCCGGTGCACGACCCCGAACCCCAAACGCCCCCAATCGAACTGCCACCCGGGGAGTTAACGCCGGAAATCCCGCCCCAGCACTAGCGCTGCGCAACATCCCATCTGTTAGAATCGCGGCCTCCCAGGCACCCGGAGGCCGCGCGTTTTTGGTATGCCTGGGCAGCCTGCATATCTGCCCATAGCTCAGTTGGATAGAGCATCGGCCTTCTAAGCCGACGGTCGGGGGTTCGAATCCCTCTGGGCAGGCCAAAGACTCCATAAGAATCAAGGACTTACGACAGGCACATCCAACGGTAGTTGGTTGAAGGTCGGCCGTAGTCACAATTCACTGTGACTACAGTGTGACCGATTCTAACGCTGTTGCTCGGTCGCAAAAGGCGAGCGCGACATTGAACAAGCCAGCGTGATGCCGTGGCACCATCGCCGTCATGCGCTTGCAATGGGCGCGCTCAATGCACATCCGAGGAACGGGCACCGCAGCACCAAGTACCTGTGCATCCCCCACCCAACACATGGAGGATGTCAGGCATGGGTACGATCTTCGAGCGCAGCGACAACGCAGGTGCTGCCACGTTCCAGGCGAGGATTCGCCGCAAAGGCTTCCCCGCCGTTTCAAAGACATTTCCGGCCCGCGACGCCGCCGAGCAGTGGATGCTCGAAGCCGAGACGGAGTTGAAGGCGCGGATCACCGCTGCTAAGCAAGCACCCCCGCTGTCACAGATGCCACCGGAACCACAGACGGAGGTCCCGGAGGAAACCCCTGAGCAGCGCCTCGTCGTCGCGGACCTGCTAAAGCGCTACGCGACCGAAGAGACGCCGAAGAAGAAAGGGGCCGCCGTGGAGGCGATACGCCTACGCGCCTTGATGCAATCGCCACTCGCCCTGATCCGCGTTGAAGAGTTGACCCAGCGCGACCTGCGAGAGCGGCGGGATAAGCGACTCAAGAAGGTCGCAGCCAGTACCGTCAACCGCGATCTAAACCTGTTGAACGCCGTGCTCAGGCTGGCCCTCCAGGAGTGGGACATCGCCATCCCCAAAAGCGTGTTCAACGGCATCCGTCGCCCGAAGAACCCGCCGCCCCGTGACCGTCGCTTATCCGCCAAGGAAGAGGCGGCACTGTTTGCCGCAATCGCTGATACGCGTGGAGGCTACTTGCGTCAGATCGTAGAACTGGCCTTAGAGACAGGCATGCGCCAGTCTGAGCTGGTGACCCTGACATGGGAGCGTGTGCTCCTACCTGTTCGAACCATCCGGTTGATGACGGGCCAGACCAAAAACGGCCACGGACGCGCCGTCCCATTGTCTCGCCGAGCAGTCGAAGCCCTTGAGGGCATCGCCCCGCAGAGTATGCGACGCAGGCGTGTGTTTCCCGGCCTGACGGGAGAAGCGGTCAAGCGGTCCTTCCTCCGCTCGTGCAAGCGTGCTGGCATCAAGAACCTCCACTTCCATGACCTTCGCCATGAGGCCACGTCAAGGTTCTTTGAGAAGGGGCTAAACGTGGCAGAGGTGGCGTCCATTACCGGGCACAAGGACACTCGCATGCTCATGCGCTACACGCACCTAGATGCCTCCAAACTGGCCGACAAACTGGACTGATGCCTTGTTACGATAGGACGCTACAGCACATACGCAACCGCCCGGAGACCACATGGCCCTAGAACTGAACGAGTACACGCTTCAGCAGTGGATCAATAACAAGGTCGAAGAATCTGAGACGCTGGAGTTCAAGGCCAAGTTGCCGGAGCGCGACGACAGAGGCAAGCACGAATTCCTCAAAGACGTTGCAGCCATGGCAAACGCCAGCGGCGGCACAATCATCTATGGAATCTCCGACGAAAATGGCGCAGCCGGTTCATTTGCACCCATCTCCGGCGTACCGCTGGACTCGGAAATTCTGCGACTGGAACAATCGCTGGGTGCCAGCATTGAGCCACGTCTCGCCGGGGTAAGGTTCACCCCTGTACCGCTTTCCGGTGGGGGTTCTGCGTTGGCCGTCACAGTTGAGCGCAGCTTCTCCGGTCCCCATCGCGTCACGCTAAACGCCAAGAACGTTTTTTACCTACGAGCCCAGCGTCACGTAACTGAGTTTTCCTATCCGCAATTGCGGGAGGCGTTTAATCTCCGCGCAGTAGCCGAGGACCGAGCACGAGCCTTCCGCGCTGAACGACTAGCCCGAATCAAATCTGGTCGAGCACCCCGTCGGCTACAGGAAGGTCCGAAGTACGTCATTCACATCCTGCCGCTAGTTTCGTTCGCACAAACATCGAAGGTCGATCTCGCCAAGCTGTACGCTGAAAATCGCCATCTTCTGTACGGTCGCCTGTCCTCTCTATCCCACTTCTACAACCTTGACGGAATTGTCTGGGCCTCACACCTAGACGCCGATCATGATTACAAGTACGCGCAGGCCTTCCGACATGGCGCAGTCGAGTCCGTTGGCTTCGCTGGCATCTTGATCGACGACAGAAAAATACTGCCTTCGGCGCTTCTAGCAAACGAGTTCCGAGCTGCACTGCGGGCGCAGCTACCCGTCCTCTCCACATTGGGTGTTTCAGGACCAGTTGCTGTCGCGGTGACATGGCTTTCTGTGGAGGGCTATGAGTTCCCTGTTACTAACCTCCACTCGAAGGGCTCGGACAGAGACGATCTGGAAGTTCCGGAACTCTGGGCTGAATCAATAGAAGCTGCTGCTGCAGACATCGACTTGATCGCGCGTCCCTTACTAGATACGTTATGGCAGTGCTTTGACGTGTATCGCTGCCCGTTATACAGCGAGGATGGCATCTGGATCGGAACCTAGGCACGGCGCGCCCTTGTATGTTAGTGGTGAAAACAAACGGGGCACGAAAGACTCACATGAGCCACCGCGCCCCGTTTGCCTCTGAAGGCCTGGCCTCGCATAGCCGGTTTCCTGCGCGCCACGAACGCGTACAATCCAACAGGGCGACGCCGCCCGCCGACGGCTCGCAGCTACGAGAGGAGCGGCTTATTGGAACTGCAAGCCGAACTGGTCCTTAAGTGCCTTGATTAGAGCAGGTCGTGCGACTTCGCTTTCCCGTGCGGTGTGCTTGTTGATGTACCAAGCCAGACCGTCCTTGTCGTTTTCGTCCCGGCCTGCGCCGATCTTGATACCGACTGGCGCACCGAAGCGCACCTTCAGGTCGTTGTCCTTGGGCCAGACGAAAAGCATCAGCCGCCCGTCGCCAAGCTGCGCCCCCGAACGGACCTCCCAGTCATAGGGGTCGAAGTTCTGCATGTCGCCGCCGTAGTAACCGCCGACCAGTGTCTCAACGAGGACCCTGTTCGGGTCATTCTTCTCTGCGTCGAGTTTGACCCTAACAGCTTCCGTCATCCTGTCGTGGATCATCTCCCGAAGCGCAGCTTGATAGACCGTCGTGGCCTGGCTTGCCGCAGCCTTAGAGCGCAGCACCCGCGCTACTGCGGAGTTCAGGGACACATCGCCCTGCACGGTATTGTTGGCCTGGATGATGGCACCGGGCACCAAGTCCGCATTGGCGAGCCGCTTGTTCAATACGATCATCGCAGCCTGCTCCATCGGCAGGTTGTACGCCCGGGCGTACTGGGCAGCCTCCCCGGCGTACTCGTCTGCCAAGTTCTTCTTCACCTCGGGGGAAAGCTCCCATCCAGTCAGCGCGCCTTTACCACCAATGAAGGGCATGATGGCACGCAGTGTCCCAGGGTCCGCCTTGTTGATGACATCCTGCATGGCCGTACGATCCGCCGTGCTGGCCTGCTTGTACTGGGTGTGGGCGATGACCTGTCGCTGTGCGTTCAACGCCTGTACGTCGTTGGTGTCCACGCCGCTGTTGATGAGCTGGATGACCTTGCCTGCGTTGTCTGCGCCCACGTAGTCGGCCACCCTATTGCAAAAATGAGCCTTAAGAGGCGTACAAAACTGCCGATAGGCAGAGGTTGTGGTGAATGCTCTGCACCCAAGCCTGGCCGCTCCAGAAGGCTTCCGGCAGTCGTGGCCTCAGGCCGGACTATCCGGTTGGGCTCGGTTGCCGAATGCGCGCTTGTCTTGTTCCCATTCCTGTCACCTGTCCGATCTCATGCTCAGCCCGCTCGCTCTGATAGGTATCGTGATGGTGTCCTGCTTGATGAGCGTCGCCATCCTTGGATCACTGCTTCGGACCGCCGTGCCGGGAATAGGCCGCTGGTGCGTGGCACACGCGCTATTGGCCACGGCTGCGGCGTGTGTGCTGATCGCGGGCAGTCTGCAAGGGCGGTTCGTTACCCTGGCGGCTGCGCTCATCACGCTGACGGCCGTGCTGTTGCTCATACAGGGGATGCGCCAGTTTTTCGGCAAGCCTTGGGCGGTGCCTCAAGAGACGGGGGCGTTCGCCATCGCGTTCGTTGCGTTGGTGTATTTCACGCTCATATCGCCGAACGTCAGCGCAAAGATTGGGATCGTGTCCGTGTTCTTTGCCTATGCCCGGATTGCTGTCGGGACATTGGCCCTGCGTCACGCGCCGCATGAGGGCGCCCGCTATCCCTATCGATTCGTTGCCGCGGCCGCATACCTGGGCGCGTTGTTCCATGTCACCCGGGCGATCGCCGTTGCGTTCGGTATGCCGCAAACGGCTTTTCTGGAACCCTCAGCGTGGAACGTTCTGTTTCTTGGGCTGGCGATCGTCACGTTCCCATGCATGTCAACCGGCATGGTGATGCTCGCGCACGATCAACTCGCCCGGAGGATGGATCAGCTCGCGAATATTGACGAACTCACGGGCGTACTGATGCGGCGTGCGTTCATGGCAAGGGCAAGCGTCTTGCTTCACGACGCGGTGGCGAGCGGCAAACCGTTGTCGATTGCCGTTCTGGACATTGATAAGTTCAAAGCCGTCAACGACGGTTTCGGCCACGCGGTGGGCGATCGCATTCTCAAGCACGTCACGTCGGTGGTCTCCACGCGGCTGAAGCCACGCGATCTGTTCGGTCGCCTCGGTGGCGAGGAGTTTGCGATTGTGATGGTCGACGCGGAAAAGACCGCCGCTGCGGCTGTCATGGATGAACTCCGGCTCGCGGTCGAGCATTCGCCAAGAGAAGGCGTGCGTTGCACCTTCAGCGCGGGGGTCGAGTGCGTCATGCCCGGAGACACATTGGCGGCCACCCTCGCCCGAGCGGACGCGGCGCTCTATCTGGCGAAAGAGAAAGGGCGCAACCGGGTCATCATTGCCTCAGCGGCTCACGAACGCGACGTCGACACACATGAAGCGACCGCCACGTCAAAACTGGTCTGCTGATGCTGGGATGGCGGCCACGAAGCCCCTCCACAGTTCAGCCACAAATACACCCTCACTCCCCCTGCCCCACATCCCGCACCGGCAGCGCGGTCGAATACTTGATCTGCTCCATCGAGAACGATGAACTCACATCCGACAACGGCACGGACTTGATGAGGTGTTTGTACACGCGGTCGTAGTCTTCGATGCCCGCCACCGCAACACGCAGCAGATAGTCCATCTCGCCGCTCATCCGGTAGACCTCCACCACCTCGGGCATATCGCGCACCACTTGCGTGAAACGCTGCGCCCATTTCTCGGTGTGTTGATCGGTGCGCACGGCTACGAACACCGTGGTGCCGACGCCCAGCTTGCGCGCGTCGCACAACGCCACTTGGGCGCGGATGACACCCGTGTCCTTGAGCCGCTGCACCCGCTTCCAGCACGGCGTTTGCGAGAGGTTCACGCGCTGCGCAAGCTCGGCGATGGGCAGCGTCGCATCGGCCTGCAACAGCCTCAGTAGTTCGCGGTCAATGGCGTCCATTTCGGCAGAGAAATTTTCTTTTATGGAATCTGAATTTTAGGGAAAATTAATCGCCACATCGAGGAATTCACAGGAAACTTTGAATTATTTTTCTGGGCGGTCCGCCGTATCATTTTCCCTGCTTCCACCGCAGCACAGAAAACGAAATGAGCGACAGCAACACCCTCCACTACCTCGACTACGCAGCCACCACGCCGGCCGACCCTCGCGTGATTGCGGCCATGACCGCCTGCCTTGGCATGGAAGGCGCCTTCGGCAACCCAGCGTCAAGTTCGCATGCGACGGGCCGCGTCGCGCGGAACAAGGTGGAGCACGCACGCGAGCAAGTTGCCGCGCTCATCGGCGCTGATGCCGACGAGATCATCTGGACCTCGGGTGCAACCGAGTCCAACAACCTCGCGCTGAAGGGCTACGCAGAGGCCGCCACCGGCAAGCGCCACCTCATCACGAGCCGCATCGAACACAAGGCCATTCTCGACACGATGGCGAACCTGTCGGCGCGCGGCTGCTCGGTGACGTATCTCTCGCCAACACGCGATGGCGAAATGACGCCCGAGGCTGTCGCCGCTGCGATGACGCCCGACACCGGCCTCGTCTCGCTCATGCTGGTGAACAACGAACTGGGCACGCTGACTGACGTTGGCGCGATCGCGCAGATCGTGCATGCCGCCGGCGCGCTATTCCACGTCGACGCTGCACAGGCACTCGGCAAGACGCCGATCGATGTGCGAGCGCTCGGCATCGACATGCTTTCGATGTCCGCCCACAAGGTGTATGGGCCCAAGGGGATCGGCGCGCTGTATGTGCGCCGCGACATTGCTTCGCACATCGCGCCGCAAATTCACGGTGGCGGCCATGAGCGTGGTCTGCGCTCGGGCACGCTGGCGACGCATCAGATTGTCGGCATGGGCGTCGCGTGCGAATTGGCTGCGGAAGAGCTGGAGCACGAAACCACCCGCATTGCTGCGCTGAGCCAGCGGCTGAAGGCAGCGGTGCTCGCCCTCGGCGACGTGGTGCAGAACGCCGACGTGGCCCGACGCATTCCCCACACCCTCAGCTTCACGGTCAACGCGCCCGGCTTCATGCCGATGATGCTGGGCGACGACCTGGCCGTGTCATCAACGTCCGCGTGCAACTCTGCAGCGGGCACGCCATCGCACGTGCTGACAGCCATCGGTCTGGATGCCGATACGGCGGGCCGCACCGTCCGCATCAGCCTGGGCCGCTTTGCGACCGAACAGGACGTCGACTTTGCCGCTGCATGCTTCCAGCGCGCGATCGAGCAATGCCGCGCCACGGCATCGAGCGGGTTGACCGCATCGCGGCAGATCATGCCCGCCGATCTGAGGGCCATCCGCAATGCAGGTTTCCGCTCGGTCATCTGCAATCGCCCGGATGGCGAGAGCAGCGACCAACCCGCCTTTGAAGACATTGCCGCTGCTGCCCGCGAGCTTGGCCTGGAAGCGCGCTACCTGCCGGTCGAGCCGAACGGCATTGGCGATGCAGACGTCGCTGCATTTGGCGAACTCGTCGACACGCTGCCCAAGCCCATCCTCGCGTATTGCAGAAGCGGCAACCGGGCCGGCATGCTGTGGAACCGCCTGATGGAGCAGCGCAAGGGCTGAGCCTCAGCCCCGCCCGGCTAAGCCACCGGCAGCTCAGTCGTCGACAGCACCTGCTTGAGCACCATGAACGTCCGGATCTGCCGCACGCCCGGCAGATACAGCAGCTGTTCGGCATGGAGCCGGTTGTAGCCTTCGTTGTCTTTCGTGCGCACGAGCATGAAGTAATCGAATTCGCCCGTCACGACGTGGCACTCAAGGCAACCGGGCACCTTCTGCACCGCTTTCTCAAATGCCGTGAACGATTCCGGCGTCGAGCGATCCAGCACGACGCCGATCATCACCAGCGACCCCAGATCGAGCGCACGCGGATCGAGCAGCGCAACAATCCCCTTGATCAGCCCCAGCTCCTTGAGCCGTTCCACGCGGCGCAGGCAGGCCGGTGGGCTCAAGTTCACCTTGGCCGCCAGGGCCACGTTGGAGATGGACGCATCGCGCTGGAGCGCCCTGAGAATCGCGCGATCGGTGCGATCCAAGGCGTGGCGCGCTGAAGCCGCCGACGCGTCAGCATCTTCCTGCAATTTTGTTTCGCTCTTTTTCATATTCAAGAAATAAAGAGATACTTAGTTCGATATACGGCCAGCTACGCTCTGGATAGTAGACGATCTTTGCAACCTCATTTCGTAACGTTCTGCGTACCATTGGTTTCCGACATCCCGCCACTTGCGGCACTGAAGGAGCCACCTCATGAACCTGCAGCGATTTCCCCGTTATCCCCTGACGTTCGGCCCGACACCCATCCAGCCGCTGAAACGATTGAGCGCGCACCTTGGCGGCAAGGTCGAGCTGTTTGCCAAGCGCGAGGACTGCAACAGCGGCCTGGCCTTCGGCGGCAACAAGACGCGCAAGCTCGAATACCTGATCCCGGAAGCGCTGGAAGGCGGGTACGACACGCTGGTGTCCATTGGCGGCATTCAGTCGAACCAGACGCGCCAGGTGGCTGCCGTGGCGGCGCACCTCGGCCTCAAGTGCGTGCTGGTGCAGGAAAACTGGGTGAACTATTCCGACGCCGTGTACGACCGCGTCGGCAATATCGAGATGTCGCGCATCATGGGCGCCGACGTGCGCCTCGATGCCGCAGGCTTCGACATCGGCATTCGGCCCAGTTGGGAACAGGCCATGGACGACGTGCGCAAGCGCGGCGGCAAGCCGTTCCCAATTCCGGCCGGCTGCTCCGAACACCCGCTCGGCGGCCTGGGCTTTGTCGGCTTTGCTGAAGAAGTGCGCCAGCAGGAAGCGGAGCTGGGCTTCAAGTTCGACTACATCGTCGTGTGCTCGGTCACGGGCAGCACGCAGGCCGGCATGGTTGTTGGCTTTGCAGCAGATGGCCGGGCCGACAAGGTGATCGGCATCGACGCCTCGGCCAAGCCGGAACAGACGCGCGCGCAGATCCTCCGTATCGCGCAGCACACCGCCGAACTGGTCGACCTCGGCAGAAACATCACGGAAAAAGACGTGGTGCTCGACACGCGCTACGGCGGCCCAGAATACGGCCTGCCCAATGAAGGCACGCTGGAAGCCATTCGCCTGTGCGCACGTCAGGAAGCCATGCTGACCGACCCGGTGTACGAAGGGAAATCCATGCACGGCATGATCGACATGGTGCGCAACGGTGAATTTCCGGAGGGCTCGCGCGTGCTCTACGCCCACCTGGGCGGCGTGCCGGCACTCAACGCGTACAGCTTCATCTTCCGCAACGGTTGATGCGGCGCCGCCGCGGCGGCGCATCCGGGCGCGGGCGTGCATCGCGTGATCACGGCCCGCCTTCCCATCCTTCCTTCAGGCAGGACCCGTCATGACGGATTTATCGACAGGAGCCGCGTCGATGCGCTCCCTCGTGCATCGCACCGAAGACAGCGACCCAGGGGAAACCGCGGAATGGCTCGACGCGCTGGAGGCCGTCGTCCAGCATGCCGGCACCGCGCGCGCGCAGTTCCTGTTCGACCGCCTGGCGGAGCGCGCCGCAAAGCTGGGCGTCGGCACGGCCCTCGCCCGCGTCACGCCGTACGTCAACACGATCCCCGTTGAGGCGCAGCCGCCGTACCCCGGCGACATCGACACTGAAGAGCGACTGGCCGCCGCCCTGCGCTGGAACGCGCTCGCCATGGTGGTGCGCGCCAACCAGGCGTACGGCGAGCTGGGCGGACACATCGCCAGCTATGCATCGGCCGCCGATCTGTTCGAAGTCGGCTTCAATCATTTCTTCCGGGCAGACAACGCGGGGCACGGCGGCGATCTCGTCTATTTCCAGCCGCACTCTTCGCCCGGCGTCTACGCGCGTGCGTATCTCGAAGGCTTCCTGGATGAAGCGCATCTCGAACACTATCGGCGAGAAATCACGGGCCCGGGGCTGTGTTCCTATCCGCATCCGTGGTTGATGCCGGCGTTTTGGCAGTTCCCGACCGGATCGATGGGCATCGGGCCGATCAACGCGATCTACCAGGCGCGCTTCATGCGCTACCTGCACAACCGCGGCCTGCTGCAAACCTCCGAGCGCAAGGTGTGGGGTTTTTTTGGCGACGGCGAAATGGACGAGCCGGAATCGATCGGCGCCCTCTCGCTGGCGGCGCGCGAGCGGCTCGACAACATCGTGTTCGTCATCAACTGCAACCTGCAGCGGCTCGACGGTCCCGTGCGCGGCAACGGCCGCATCGTCGACGAACTCGAAGCGCAGTTCACAGGTGCGGGCTGGAACGTCATCAAGGTGCTGTGGGGTTCGGACTGGGATGCCCTCTTCGCCCGCGACCATTCGGGGGCCTTGCTGCGTGCATTCGCGCAGACCGTCGACGGCCAGTTCCAGACCTTCTCCGCCAACGACGGCGCCTACAACCGGGAGCGCTTCTTCGGCCAGAACCCCGAGCTTGCCGCGCTCGTCTCCCATTTCAGCAACGAAGACATCGACCGCTTGCGCCGCGGCGGCCACGACGTGCGCAAGCTCCACGCCGCCTATGCAAAGGCGCTGCAGCACACCGGCCAGCCCACGGTGATTCTCGCCAAGACGATGAAGGGCTTCGGCATGGGCAGCGTTGGGCAAGGTCGGATGACGACGCACCAGCAGAAGAAGCTCGATGTCGATCAGCTCAAGGCATTTCGCGATCGTTTCCGCCTGCCGCTGTCGGACACCGATGTCGAGCAATTGAAGTTCTACAAGCCAGCGCCAAACAGCCCGGAGATGCAATACCTGCATGCGCGACGGGCTGCCCTCGGAGGCTATCTGCCCAGACGGCGGAAGGCGGCAACACAGGCGCTGACCGTGCCTGCGTTGCCATCCTGGGGGCAATTCGCGTTGCAAGCTGAAGGCCGCGAGATGTCGACCACGATGGCGATCGTGCGGATGTTCGGCAACCTGCTGAAAGACGACACGCTGGGCCCGCGCGTGGTGCCGGTGGTGGCGGATGAAGCGCGCACGTTCGGCATGGCGAGCATGTTCCGGCAAGTCGGCATCTACTCGCCGCTGGGCCAGCAATACGAGCCGGAAGATCTGGGTTCGATGCTGTATTACCGCGAAGACACAGGCGGGCAGATCCTGGAGGAAGGCATCTCGGAGGCCGGCGCCATCTCGTCGTGGATTGCCGCCGCCACCGCCTACAGCACGCACGATCTGCCGATGCTGCCGTTCTACATCTACTACTCGATGTTCGGCTTCCAGCGCATTGGGGATCTCATCTGGGCAGCGGCCGACCAGCGTGCCCGCGGCTTCCTGATCGGCGCCACGGCGGGCAAGACAACGCTGGGCGGTGAAGGCCTCCAGCATCAGGACGGCACGAGCCACCTTGCCGCATCCACGGTGCCGAACTGCCGCGCGTGGGACCCGGCATTTGCCTACGAGATTGCTGTCATCCTCGACGAAGGCATGCGCGCGATGCTGGAGCGCCAGGAAGACACGTTCTACTACCTGACGGTGACGAACGAGAACTACGCGCAGCCGTCGATGCCGGATCGCAATCTGCGCGAGGGCATTCTCAAAGGGATGTATCCGCTAGCCCCGCAAAGCCTGCCGACCGCACGCGTGCAGTTGCTGGGCTCGGGCGCCATCCTGTGCGAAGTCATGGCCGCCGCGCAAATGCTCAAGGAAGACTGGAACATCGACGCTGCCACCTGGAGCGTGACGAGCTTTTCCGAGCTGCACCGCGAGGCCATTGCCGCAGAGCGCGTCGCCCGCCTGGGCGGTGAAACCGCGCCTTCGTATGTGGAGACCGTCTTGCGCGCATCGCGCGGCCCTGTGGTCGCGGCCACCGACTATGTGCGCGCCGTGCCCGAGCTGATCCGTGCGCACGTGCCGCGCCGCTACGTCACGCTCGGCACCGACGGCTTCGGCCGCAGCGATTCGCGCCGGGCGTTGCGCGAGTTCTTCGAAGTGGACCGCGCGTCCATCGTCATCGCCGCACTGAACGCGCTCGCCGACGACGGTGAACTGGATCACGCCGTGGTGCGTGGGGCGGTTGCACGCTACGGCAAACACGCGACGGCGGCAGACGCGCCCTGGATGCGCTGAACAAGCCGCACTCGCGAGGCTTTTAGCTCGGCTCGCGGAGATCGAAGCTCGACGTTTGAGGCTCTTTGCTCGACGTGTCGAGCTTTTTGCTCGGCGTGCCGAGCTTTTTGCTCGGCGTGCCGAGCTTTTTGCTCCACGTGTCGAGCTATTTGCTCAGCGGTTGACGCTCAGAACTCGGCCCACGAGGCTTTTTGCTCGACTGCCCGAGCTTTTTGCCTCGCGCGTCGTGCTTTGGTGTTGGCGCGTGGCAGGCTGAATCGCGGCGCTGGCTGTGGTCGATGCACCAGCGCAGCGAAATACGCCCAGGCAGGGTCTTCTGAAATCGCTCGTGCGGCGGGTTCGGGCAAGGGCGTTTCGTCAGCGCCCTTTTTCGTTTCCAAATGTTACGACGTGCATTCAGGTCGACTTCGCGCAGCGCAAGCAGCGGGGCCGTGCAGTACAGTCCATGCCATGAAAAAAGCCCTCATCTGCCCGTCTCTCGTCCTGCTGGCCTTGCTCGGTGCGTGCGCATCGCACCCGCAACAGCAGCCCGTTGATTCGACTACCGCCGCTACTGCGACCACCGACGCCAGCGCAGACAACGGCTGGCAGGTGCTGCGCGCCAACTACATGGCGTGCGTGCAGCGCCAGGCCGATAGCGGTGTGCCGGGCACCACGCAGACGAAGGCCGTGGTCGCCTCCGCGCTCGATGCCTGCGAGGGCGATCTGCGCACCATGCACGACGGTTTCCGCGACCACCTGAGCGCGTCGATGTCTTCATCCGGCGCGCGCAAGGCAGCCGACCGCGTCACCAAAGACACCCGCGAGAAAGCCCGCGTCTACCTGATGGGCTACGTCGACCACGAGCGCTACCTGGCGAAGTCGCGCTGAGCACTTAGCGCGCTTAGGACGCTTAGAGCATCTCCAACGCGCGCGGCCCCTTGGGCGGCGGGAAGATGCTGTCCAGTGTTGCAAGCTGCTCAGCCGTGAGCGTGTGCGACAGCGCGCCGATGTTCTCGCGCAACCGGTCACGGTGGCCGGTCTTGGGAATCGCGATGATGTCGTCCCGCGCCAGCAGCCACGCGAGCGCCACCTGTGCCGGCGTCATGCCGCACGCCTGGGCGAAGCGCACCAGCTTCGGATGCCGAACGAGTCGCGCCTGCTCGATGGGCGAATAGGCCATCACCGGCACACGGCGCTCGCGCAGCCAGGGCAACAAATCCCATTCGATGCCGCGCCGGCTGAGGTTGTAGAGCAGCTGGTTGACCGTGGTCTGATCGCCGCCGGGCGCGTCCCACCATTCCTCCATGTCAGACAGGTCGAGATTGCTCACGCCGTATTGGCGGATCTTGCCCTCGCGCTGCAGGGCCTGCAGGCCTTCCAATGTTTCTTCGAACGGCACATCGCCGCGCCAGTGCAGCAGGTACAGGTCGAGACGATCCGTGCCGAGCCGGCGCAAGCTGCGCTCGCACGCGGCAGCAATGCCACGCCGGCTGGCGTTGTGCGGGTAGACCTTGCTGACGAGAAAGACGTCATCGCGCCGCCCGACAATGGCCTCGCCGATCAGCGATTCGGAGAGGCCCTCGCCGTACATCTCGGCGGTGTCGATCAGGCGCAAACCCAGGTCGAGGCCCAGGCGCAGCGTGGCGATTTCTTCGGCGCGCGTGGCGCGGTCGTCGCCGATGTTCCAGGTGCCCATGCCGAGTGCAGGGACGCGTTCGCCGTTGGGCAGAGTGACGTGTTTCATGTCGTGCTTTCCGATCGGTAAGGCAAAACATGAATCTACAAGAGACGCGGCGCACTGGTAAGGCGGCGCCGGTCCCGTCAGAAAATACGCGTTAGCGCGTCTGGCGTTGCGCCGCCCACCGGCGATAGCGCCTCGACTGGCACGCTGCGGCCAGTTGCTGTTCGATCAGTGCCCGCAGGGGCGACACGCCAGGGGCCGTCGTGCGCCCCTTGCTCAACCGGCCGAGCTGAAACTTGACGACAGCCATGTTGGCGAGTGCGCCCAGCGCCTTGTTCTTCCACGTGATGGGCTGCAGCATCGGCGCGCTGTTCTTGCCGCCCGCCCAGTCGCGCGGCAGGTTCGGATCGATGGACAGCGCCGTCGCAATGCCGACCATATCGACACCGCTGTCGACCACCTGCTCCGCCACGGCCCGGCGCCGGATGCCGCCCGTGACCATCAGCGGCATGCGGGCAATGGCGGCAATGTCGCGGGCGAATTCCAGGAAATAGGCTTCGCGGGCGAGCGTGCGGCCGTCGCGCGCGTGCCCTTGCATGGCCGGAACTTCGTAGCTGCCGCCGGACAGTTCAACGAGATCGACACCCAGCGGATTGAGCAGCTCGACCACCTGCTTGGCATCGTCAGGGCTGAAGCCACCGCGCTGGAAATCGGCCGAGTTCAGCTTGACCGCCACCACAAACTCCGGCGACACGGCGGCGCGCACGCTGCGCACGATATCGAGCAGCAAGCGCGCGCGGTTCTCGATCGGGCCGCCCCACTGGTCCTGCCGCCGGTTGGAAATGGGCGAGAGAAACTGGCTTAGCAGATAGCCATGGGCGGCGTGGATCTGCACACCGGTGAAGCCGCTCTGCTCAGCCAATTGCGCGCTGCGGGTAAAGCGCTGCTGGACCTCGCGGATATCCGCCTCGGTCATCTCGCGCGGCACCGGAAACTGCTTGGACAGTGCGCCAAGCGCCAGTGGAACGGCTGACGGCGCCAGCGTCGGCTGCCCGAGCGATGCCGGCATCTGGCGCCCCGGATGGTTGATCTGCACCCACGCATGCGCGCCATGCGCCCGCGCGACCTGCGCCCAGCGGCGAAAGCGTTCCAGATGCGCGCCGTCTTCCAGCACGACGCCGTTCGGGCCGGTCATGGCGCGGTGGTCGACCATCACATTGCCGGTCAGGATCAGGCCAGCGCCGCCTGCTGCCCATGCCTCGTACAGGCGCAGCAGCGCGTCGGAAGGCGCGTGGTCGGCATCGGCCATGTTCTCTTCCATGGCGGCTTTGGCTAGGCGATTGGGAATCACCGCGCCGTTGGGCAAGACGAGGGGCGTGAAGAGCTTCATGGGTGGCATCCGCTTTCGGGGTTTGACGTTTGACGACACCTGAACCCTAAGCTTAAAGTCAACTTGAATGTCAAGCCTGCGGAGCACGCACATGAAGATTGGTGAACTGGCTCGCCTGAGCGGCGTGGCCGCCTCCCGCATCCGGTTTTATGAAGCGAGCGGGCTGTTGCAGCCCGCTGAGCGGCAATCCAATGGGTATCGGGAATACGCGCCGGAATCGGTCACGCGGCTGCAGATCATCCTGCGCGCGCAAAGTGCGGGATTCTCGCTGGAAGAGATTCGCGCTTTTTTGCCCGGACACCAAGGCGCGTGGTCACGCGAAGACCTTCTGCAGGCGCTGCAAAGCAAGGTTGCGGAAATCGATGTGCTTGAGCAGCATCTGGCGCAAAACAAGCGCGACTTGCTGGCGCTCATTCGCGAGGTCGACCACGAGGCCGACGGTGAAGACTGCGCCGAACGCGCCCGCCGCGTGTTCGACAAGATGAACCTGCGACCGCTCAAGCAGCCCGCTGCAGAACCTCCGGCGCGCCCGGCAAGAAAGCGTGGCTGAGGCGCGCGGCTATTCCGAGACGCGCTCGAACGTGTCGGCGTTGGTCATCACCGCATGCGGCCAGGCCCGTTTGCCGTCGCCCTCTGTGGCCCGGTCCAACACCACGTGCCACACGGTCTCCAGCCTGCCCGCTCGCAGCACACCGGTGAACGCACACACCATGTCGCCCTTGGGCGTCCCACCGGCAAAGGCGAATGCAATGCAATCGCCGTGGCAGGTTCCGACCACGTCGTAGTCCCGGCCGAAGAAGCCGCTGTCATCCAGCGCCGTGCGGAATGTGCCCGACAGCCGCTCGCCGTCTTCCTCCAATGTCACAACGGAGCCGTATTGGTTCCGCCAGCTTCCCGTCCAGGTTGCCATTTCGCCTCCTCCCATCCTTCTCGTGCTGAACGTATGACCGATCAGCAGGACACATACCTCTCAGCCAGCACCGCAGCGCTGATTCGGGAATGGCAATTGCGTCCTCCCCCGCGCCCGATGCCGAAAATGCCGGTGCCGGAGCCAAAGAAAACGCACTTCAGATCGTCTGGCAGCGCCTTGCAGAACGGCTGTTGGCACTTCCGACGCAGGCTATGTGGTAACGCTTACGCACGGTTTTGTACAAAGGCCATCTGCGCGACAGAAGGGCCATCCCCTTACAAAATCAAGCTGGAGACAACGATGCTGAGTCCCCATGAAATTGCGACGCTGGTTTTGCTATGCGGCAACTCGCAACCGCGCGATCTGGACACGGTGGATGTTGAAACGCTGCTGGCGCTGCAACTCCTAACACTGGAACGACCAAGCCCCGGCGTGAGCGAACCGCGCGTGACGCTGCAGGGGCATGCGTTATTGAAATCGCTGGGCGTACTCCGCGTGCGCAAGGGCATGCAGACAGCGGCGGCTTTACGGTAGACGGAATCGAATCAAAGCCCGCCCAGCGCGTGACGCAGCAGCACCGCAGACAGCACCAGCATCGTCACGCCAATCAAGCCGTCCAGCACCTGCCACGCCTTCGGCCGGGCAAACCATGGTGCGAGCCAGCGCGCGCCAAACCCCAGCGAGACAAACCACAACAGGCTGGCCGATCCTGCCCCCGCCACAAACCAGCCGCGCAATGCCGAGGCTTGCTGCGCGCCAATGCTGCCCACGAGCAGCACCGTATCCAGATAGACGTGGGGATTGAGCAGCGTAAAGGCCGCCGCCTGCGCCAGCGCCGCGCGTCGGCTGAGGCCATCCCCGCCTGCGGACGCCCGTAACTGGTTGGAATGCCGCGCCCGCCGCAGCGCCTGCACGCCATACAGCAACAGGAATGCGGCGCCCGCCAACGCGAGGAATCGCGCGAGACTGGGTCGTTCGCCCAATGCCTGCGCCATGCCAAGCACGCCCGCCAAGACCAGCAGCGCATCTGCTATCGCACAGAACAGCACGATACTGCCCACGTGCTCACGGCGCAGACCCTGACGCAGCACGAAAGCGTTCTGCGCGCCAATGGCCACGATCAGCCCCAGGCTCAGGGCCAAGCCCTGCAGAAACACGGAAGAGGAAGTCGCAATCGATGTTGTCATGCGCGCAGCTTGCCGGGCCGATGTGATGAAGACAAACTATCTTTTCTTCATCCAATTCAGTTTTACTAACTATCGTGCTCGACTATTCCGCCTTGGCCGCTTTGGCTGCCGTCATCCGAGAAGGCAGCTTCGAGCGGGCAGCCCGCGCACTCAATGTCACGCCGTCGGCCATTTCGCAGCGGATCCGGTTGCTGGAAGAACGCGTTGGCTGCGCGCTGGTGGTGCGTGATCAGCCGTGCCGCCCGACTGAAACCGGCCGACGGCTTTGCCAGCACGTAGACCGCGTTCGCCTGCTCGAACAGGAACTGCAAGGCGCGCTGCCGACGCTGGCGCCGGAGGGCGTTGCGCGCGTTGCACTGCCCATTGCCGTGAATGCCGACAGCCTGGCGACGTGGCTCGCACCGGCAATCGCCACATTTGCCGCGGCACACCCGGTGTTGATGGAAGTGGCTGTGGATGACCAGGATCACACCAGCGAATGGCTGCGCAGCGGCGCCGTGCTGGCTGCCGTTACCGCCACCGCGCGGCCGGCCACCGGGTGCAACAGCCGTCCGCTTGGTGCCATGCGCTATCTGGCTGCGGCCAGCCCGGCATTCGTGCGCGAACATTTCGCTGACGGCGTCGGCGCAGGTGAACTATCGAAAGCGCCTTGCCTCGTGTTCAACACCAAGGATGCGTTGCAGGCCACCTGGGCAAGGCGCCTGTGCCATCGCCATGTGGAACTGCCGCGCCATCTGCTGCCTTCGTCACAGGCGTTTGTGACTGCGGCCGTGGCCGGCATGGGCTGGGGGCTGCATCCGCATGCGCTGATTGCGCAGCATCTTGAAGACGGTTCGCTGGTCGAGCTGGTGCCTGACACGCCGTTGGACGTGCCGCTGCATTGGCAGTACGCGCGGGCGGCATCGGCGCTGCTGGACGAACTCAGCCGCGAGGTGCTGACTGCCGCGCGTGCCGCGCTGCTTGCGCCCTGACCGGTTACAGCGCGTTCAGTGGAATCTTGAGGTACTGCACACCATTCGGCTCCGATGGGGGCAACATGCCCGCGCGAATGTTCACCTGAATCGCCGGCAGGATCAGCGTGGGCATGCTGAGCGTGGCGTCGCGCTTCGTGCGCATCTGCACGAACTCGGCCTCGGTCACGCCATCGCGCACATGGATGTTGGCGCGGCGCTGCTCGGCCACTGTTGTGTGGCAGATGGCTTCGCGGCCGGCGGGCGGATAGTCGTGGCACATGTAGAGCCGGGTGTCCGGCGGCAGATCCAGCAGGCGGCGGATCGACTGGTACAGCGTGCCCGCATTCCCGCCCGGAAAATCGCAGCGCGCAGTGCCCACATCCGGCATGAACAGCGTGTCACCCACAAACACCGCATCGCCCACCTGATACGCCATGTCCGCCGGCGTGTGACCCGGCACGGCCAGCGCCTTGGCCTCCAGATTGCCGATATGGAACACTTCGTCCGGCGCGAACAGGTGGTCGAACTGCGAACCATCGAGCAGGAACGACGGCTCGAGATTGAAGATCGGCTTGAACACGCCCTGCACGACGCGAATGCGCTCGCCGATAGCGATGCGCCCACCGAAACGCCGACGCAGATATGGCGCGGCCGACAAGTGATCGGCATGCGCGTGGGTCTCCAGCAGCCATTCGATGCGTAAGTCCTGCGCTTCGATGAAGGCAGCAACGCGGTCGGCTGACCGGGTCGTCGTACGGCCGGATTTCGGGTCGTAGTCGAGTACCGAGTCGATCACGGCACACGGCGTGCCGGGGCCTGCGTGCACCACGTAGGTCATGGTGCAGGTATCGGCGTCGAAGAAGGGTTCGATCTGGGCATGCATGGTGGACGTTCCCGAACAATCTATATTTTTATAGAATATCGCCTGACATTCTGTCTGCCAATAGCGCAAACAGCGCGAATAGAGTCCAGCGCCACGCCCCATGAGCCATTCCACTGCCAGTCCCGACGTTGTGCCGCTGCCCGAGGCAGCCATTTCCATGCTGCGCGCCTCGGCGTCGCAGGCGTGTGCCGTGCTCAAGGCCATGGCCCACGAAGACCGTCTGCTGCTGCTCTGCCAACTTACGCAGGGCGAGCGCAATGTCAGCGAGCTGGAGGCGCTGGTGGGCCTGCATCAGCCCAGCCTGTCGCAGCAGCTGGGCGTGCTGCGCGACGAGGGCCTTGTCACCACGCGGCGCGAGGGCAAATACATCTACTATCGGCTCGCCAGCTTCGAGGTCATCCAGATCATGCAGACACTCTCCGAGCTGTACTGCGGCAAGGTCTTGAAAAAGATGGCGGGACATTGACCATGTCGCCAATCGAAGCGGGTTGGATCGTCAGCGCGGGGCTGGGCTCTGTGGTGGGGCTCATTCTGGCGCTCACAGGTGCGGGCGGGGCTATCGTCGCAGTGCCGCTGCTGATTTTCGGATTGCATCTGTCGGTGCCAGAAGCCGCGCCGATTGCGCTGCTGGCGGTGGGGCTGTCCGCCGGACTGGGCGCGATGCTCGGCTTGCGGGAAGGCAAGGTCCGCTACAAGGCCGCTGGGCTGATGGCGCTGTGCGGCGTGGTGATCTCGCCGTTCGGCATCTGGGCTGCGCACCGCGTGCCGAACACGCCGCTCACGCTGCTGTTTGCAGTGGTACTCGCCTATGTGGCGCTACGCATGTTCCGGCAAGCGCGCGCGGCGCCGTCAACCGAGGTCCAGCCGAGGCGAACCGCCCCGCCCTGCCACCTCGACACCACCACGGCCAAGCTGGTCTGGACGCTGCCATGCGCACGCGCCTTGGCCGCGTCGGGCGTGGGCGCGGGCTTCCTGTCCGGATTGCTTGGCGTGGGCGGCGGCTTTGTCATCGTGCCCGCATTGCGCCGCGCGACCGATCTGCCGATGCAAACCATCGTCGCCACCTCGTTAGCGGTGATCGCGCTGGTGTCCATGGGCGGTGTGGTCGCCTCGGCCATTGGCGGGCATGTCGATTGGCATATCGCGCTACCGTTTGCCGCCGGCGCCTTGACCGGCATGCTGGCGGGCCGGCGCTTTGCGCGGCATTTGGCAGGGCCGGCGCTGCAGCAAGGATTTGCTGCTTTTGCGGGCGTCGTGGCGCTCGGCATGATCGCTCGAACACTAATTTGACCAGCGTGTTGCGGAAGCGGTACAATCGCGGTCTTCGGGGCGTAGCGTAGTCTGGTAACGCGTCCGGTTTGGGACCGGAAGACCGCGGGTTCAAATCCTGCCGCCCCGACCAGAATTGAGCAGCAAACAAAACGGCTTACGTTCACTACGTAAGCCGTTTTTGTTTGGTGCCTATGAGGCTCTACAAGAGCACTTCAGAAGGTCCTCGCTGCACTCACTTGAACCATCTGAAAACGGCGTTCTCGCAGTCTCCCTTTAAGCCATAGGCCTTGTTATAGGCCTCACAGTTGGGCTCATTTGTCAACTGGTCGCTTACGTAGCCATATCCGAACAGAGCCAGTAGCCCTGCCATCAAGGCCCACGTCGGAATGCGATTTAGGAAGGTTGCCAGCATCATTCCACCCGTCAATGTTTCCCCGTCAATGAACATAGACAACGGCAATGGCAACCTCAAGTCCTTGAAATGAATGGAACGCCCGCGCCACTCTGGAGCGTTTCAGTAACAACATACCCGCGCTTGGCGTCCGAGTTCAAATCCTGCCGCCTCGATCCGAATGAAGCGGCGGACAGAACGGCTCGTGGTGTCATCTGGCGATGCTATAAAGACAGCGTCCGCATCACGCAATGCCACCGACTTTCCCCATGAACCTCATCCTGTGGCGCCACGCTGAAGCCGAAGACGTGGCCGCATCCTTGCGCATCCAGCGCAACACCGATCTCCAGCGAGAACTCACCAAGCGCGGTCACAAGCAGGCCGAGAAGATGGCCCATTGGTTGCGCCCTCGCCTGCCAGAAGACACGCTCATACTCGCTAGCCCCGCTGTACGTACGCAGCAGACTGCGCGCGCCCTCACCGAACATTTCCACACGCTCACCGCGCTGGCGCCCGGAGCCGATGTCAGCGCGATCCTCGATGCATTGGACTGGCCGTCCAATAAGAATCTGCTACTGGTCGGCCATCAGCCGTGGCTGGGCCGCCTTGCCAGCTTGCTCATCGCGGGCGTGGAAATGGACTGGAGCGTGAAGAAAGCCGGCGTGTGGTGGCTCTGCCGCCGCATGCGCGAAGACGAAGCGCAGACCGTGCTGCGCGCGGTGGTCAATCCCGATCTGGTGTGACACATCGCCCTCGTCATAGCATCGCCACGCAAAATTCACGCAACGGTCACGATTGACACGCTTTTGTCGCGGATCTGTCACGCAGCGTCTCTAGAATCGCCTCGAAATCCACCCTTGGGGATCCACGAATGCGAGACCTGCCGACGCCCACCCAGCCATTGATTGACGCACTGCCGAGCCTGAATCTGGGCAACGCACGGAGGGGCCTTCCTCGCTCACCCGACGCTGTTCCGGCGCGTGACAAGCCTGTTCTGGCCGTTTCGTGGGCGCGCCATCAGGATGAAGTGACCGAAGCACAGCGCCTGCGCTACAAGGTGTTTGCCGAAGAAATGGGCGCTCGCCTGCCCTCGGCCCATACCGAACTGGACGTCGACATGTTCGACGCCGTGTGCGACCACCTGATCGTGCGCGACCAGAAGACGCTGCGCGTGGTCGGCACCTACCGCGTGCTGCGCCCTGACGCCGCCAAGCAGATCGGTTGCCTGTATTCCGAATCGGAATTCGACCTCGTGCGCCTGACGCACCTGCGCCCGAAGATGGTGGAGCTTGGCCGCTCGTGCGTGCACCGCGACTACCGCTCGGGCAGCGTCATCATGGCGCTGTGGGCCGGTCTGGGCGAATACATGCAGCGCTACGGCTTCGAATCGATGCTGGGCTGCGCAAGCGTGTCGATGGGCGATGGCGGTCACTTTGCTGCAAGCCTGTATCGCAGCTTCGTCGACGATGGTTCGCTCGCACCGATCGAGTACCACGCGTTCCCGCGCGTAGCGCTGCCGGTGGATGAACTGAACCAGCATCTGGAAGTCGAGCCGCCTGCGCTCGTGAAGGGTTATCTGCGCCTGGGCGCACGCATCTGCGGCGCACCGGCGTGGGACCCTGACTTCAACGTCGCCGATTTCCTCACGCTGCTGCGTCTGTCGGACATCAACCCGCGCTACGCACGCCACTTCCTGCGCGGCTGAGATCGCTCCGAACGGCACCACGCAAAACAAAACGGCCCGGGTCACTCCGGGCCGTTTTGCTTGGGATGCAGCGAGACGCCTTACACGTACACCACCTTGTAGCGGCGGCCAATGCGCTGCCACTCATCGGCTTCTTTCGCCAGGCTGTATTCCACCAGCGGATTCTGCTCGATCCAGCTCTTGGGCAGCTCGACCTCGAAACCGCCTTCATTCAGTTCGCCTTCGCTGTGGCGCACGCGCAGGCCAGGCAACTGCATCGCTCCCCGACGACGGCACAGCACGAACGCCAGACGCAGGCTGAACAGCATCCGCCAATCGAGGAACTTGCCGCCGCCCGACAGTTTGCCGAGCTTGCCGGCATGACCCAGCAGCAGCGTCGCGAGGCGCGCCTGATCGGTCTTGGAGAAGCCCGGCATATCGGCATGGCTGGCGATGTACGCCGAGTGCTTGTGGTACCCGCTGTGCGAGATGCTCATGCCGATCTCGTGCAGGTTTGCCGCCCAACCCAGCAGCGCGAGATTGTCTTCGCGGCGCTCATCGGGCGGATCGGGAAACTGCGACAAAAGCGCCGTCGCCGCATCGCGGACACGGCTCGCCTGCGCGCGGTCAACGCTGTAGCGGCGCATGAACTGCTCAATCGTCACCGTGCGCATGTCTTCATGATGGGTACGGCCGAGCAGGTCATACAGCACGCCCAGGCGCAAGGCGCCGTCGGTCACATCCATACGATCCACATCGAGCTCGGCAAACACGCCGAGCATGATCGACAGGCCGCCCGGCAGCACCGGAATCCGGTCCGACTTCAGGCCATTGAGCTTCAGACGATTGGTGTTCTCCGACTTGACGAGCGCGCGTTTCAGACGCTCGAGCCCTTCGCGCGTGATGCCGTGCTCGTTGCTCTTGTCATTGAAGCCGTTCAGCTCGATCAGCTCAGCCAGCGCACGTGCCGTACCCGAAGACCCGACGGCCTGGTTCCAGCCAGCCGTGCGGTACTGCTGCACGAGCACCTGGATTTCGCGACGCGCAGCCAGCTCGGCTTGCTTCATCGCGTATTCATCAACGTTGCCGTTCGGGAAGAAATGCCGGCTATGCGAAACGCAACCGATATACAGCGACTCCATCAGCTTGGGCTTGTAGCCATTGCCGATGATGAACTCCGTGGAGCCACCGCCGATATCGACAACGAGCCGGTTGCCCTGGCACGCCGGTGCGTCATGCGATGCACCGAGATAGATCAGCCGAGCTTCTTCTCGGCCCGCAATCACCTCGATGGGGAACCCCAGAGCGGCTTCCGCCTCGATCAAGAATTCCTGCGCATTCTTGGCCACGCGCAAGGTGTTGGTGGCAACGGCGCGCACATGTTCGGGGGCAAAATCACGCAAGCGATCGCCAAAGCGGCGCAAGGCATCGACGCCGCGCCGACGCGCAGGCTGATCCAGGTATTTATCTTGCGTAAGCCCAGCGGCCAAACGGACCGGCTCGCGCAGCGCATCAACCTGGAATATCTGGGTGCCACCAGGGGTTTCGTCGACGCGGCCGATCATCAGCCGGAAGCTGTTGGAGCCCATGTCGACAGCGGCCAGCAGGCGGGGGGTGGGACTCATGAATGAAAGCGGTTGAAGAGCAGAATCAGGGGCGCGGAGTATTGTCGTTCGAAACAATGCGCAACAAAATATGTCTTTATTGTGTCTCGAACGTGACAAATCCAATGTGTCACAAATTTGACACCGAACTATGAAAAAGTGGCCGGATCGTCATCCGTCTGAACACAACATGTCGACATTGCCCGCGGGCGATCTGCTCAATCGCGAACTGGGCATCCTGGAATTCAACGCCCGTGTGCTCGCCCAGGCCGCTGACCCAGGTGTGCCGCTGATGGAGCGGCTGAAATTCATCTGCATCGTGTCGAGCAATCTCGATGAGTTCTTTGAAATCCGCATTGCCGGATTGAAGGAGCAGATGCGCGACAACCCTTCGTCGGTCACGCCCGACGGGCTGTCGGTGCAGCAGGCATTTGGCGTGGTTTCGGAGCGGGTGCGGCAGCTGGTCGCGCAACAGTATGCCATGTTGCAGGACGAGATCCTGCCCCTGCTGGAGAAGGAAGGCGTCTTCTTCCATATGACTACCAACTGGAATGAAGCCCAGCGCGCCTGGTGCCGCAATTTCTTCCAGCGCGAACTGGTGCCCATCCTGACGCCGATGGCGCTGGACCCGGCACACCCCTTCCCGCGCGTGCTCAACAAAAGCCTGAACTTCATCATCGAGCTGTCGGGCAAGGATGCCTTCGGCCGCGAGGCTGAACTGGCCATCGTGCAGGCGCCACGCGCCCTCCCCCGGCTTGTGCAGATGCCGCCGGAGCTGTCGGGCTATCAGTATGGGTTCGTGCTGCTCTCGTCGTTCATGCAAGGCTTTGTGCACGAACTGTTCCCGCAGATCGACGTACACGGCTGCTACCAATTCCGCGTAACACGCAACTCCGACCTGTTCGTGTCGGAAGATGAAATCACGGACTTGCGCGAAGCGCTGCAGGGCGAACTTTCAACCCGTCACTTTGGCGACGCGGTACGCCTGGAAATCGCTCATGACACATCGCCGGCATTGGCACTACGCCTGCTGCAGGAGTTCGGTCTAGCCGAAACGGACTGCTACCGCGTCAAGGGCCCGGTGAACCTCGTGCGCCTGCTGCAGGTGCCTGACATGGTCGACAAGCCGGTGCTGAAGTACCCGCCGCATGTGCCAGCGACGGTCAGGCAGGTGGCTAACAGCTCGAACGTGTTCGACGCCATCCGCCAGGGTGACATCCTGCTGCACCATCCGTACGAAAGCTTCACGCCGGTGCTGGAATTGCTGCAGCAAGCTGCGCGCGACCCAGACGTGGTCGCCATCAAGCAGACTGTCTACCGTACCGGCAACGAATCCACGGTAATGGAAGCGCTCATCAAAGCGGCGCACAACGGCAAGGAAGTGACTGTCGTCGTCGAACTGCTCGCGCGCTTTGACGAAGAGACGAACATCAACTGGGCGGACCAGCTTGAATCGGCCGGCGCGCATGTCGTCTATGGCGTGGTTGGCCACAAGTGCCACGCAAAGATGCTGCTTGTGGTGCGCCGTGAGGTGTCCGGCAAGGGCAAGACCGTCAAGCTGCGCCGCTACGCACACCTCGGCACGGGAAATTACCACCCCAAGACCGCCCGCCTCTACACCGACTTCGGCCTGATGACGGCCAACGAGCAGATCTGCGAAGACGTGCATCACGTGTTCCAGTTGCTGACAGGCACAGGCGCGCAGGTCAAGCTGCATCATTTATGGCACTCGCCGTTCACGATGCACGACAACCTGATCGAGCACATCCGGGCCGAAGCACGCGCCGCTCGTGCAGGCAAACGTGCGCGCATCATCGGCAAGATGAATGCGCTACTGGAACCGGCCATCATCGACGAGCTATACAAGGCATCGCGCGCGGGCGTGAAAGTCGACTTGATCGTGCGCGGCGTGTGTGCCCTCAAGCCGGGCGTGCCTGGGCTGTCGGAAAACATCAGCGTGCGCTCCGTCGTCGGGCGTTTCCTGGAGCATCACCGCGTCTACTACTTCCATGCCGGCGGCGAGGAAGTCGTCTATCTTTCCAGCGCCGACTGGATGGACCGCAACCTGTTCCGCCGTGTCGAAGTGGCCTTCCCCGTGCTCGACCGCAAGCTCAAGGCGCGCGTCATCAGGGAAAGTCTGCAGGTGCATCTGCGCGATAACGCGTCGGCGTGGGTCATGCAGCAGGATGGCCGCTACGTGCAGCGTCAGACGCGTGGCAAGCACGTGCGCATCAGCCAATTGGAACTGCTGAACCACTTCTCGCCGCAGGCCGCTGCAGCGGCGGAGACGGCTGCCGCAGTGGCGGCGGCAACGGCTGCGGAACCGACGGTGCGCGCTCCGGTGGAGATCTCCGCAGGCTGATCCGGCCGCCTGCCGGCAAACGAAAACGCACGCTCAACAGCGTGCGTTTTTCATTGGATCAAGGGATGGAGAAAACCGGTGATCAGGCGACACGCTCATCGGTAACGTTAGCGCTACGCACCACCGTGCGCTCCGGCGGGAACACGGCGCGGAAGGTGCTGCCCTTGCCGTGCTCGCTGGTCACCTGCAGTTCTCCACCGTGGCGTGACAGCACGTGCTTGACAATGGCCAAGCCCAGCCCGGTGCCACCGGTGTCGCGTGAACGGCTGCGGTCCACCCGATAGAAGCGCTCGGTCAGACGCGGAATATGCTCGGGCGCGATGCCGATCCCCGTATCGGTGACGGAGTACACCGCGTGGCCGTCCCGCACGCCCCAATCCAGGCGGATCGTGCCGCCATCCGGCGTATAGCGCACTGCGTTGGACGCCAGGTTGCTGAACGCGGAAAGCAATTCAAGCTCGGCGCCGCACACGCTCACGGCGGGGTCGCACGTCATGCTGACGGTGTGCCGGCCCGCAGAGAGCGCTTCGATATCGTGCTGGAGCTGCAGCATCATGCGCTGCATCGGCACCGGCGCCAATGACGGCGGCTCGGAATTCCCCTCCAGCGTGGCGAGCGCCAACAAGTCTTCCACCAGGTGCTGCATGCGCATGGCTTGCGTATGCATCATGTCCAGGTAGCGCTTCTTGTCTTCTTCCGGCAGAGGAAGGTCGCGCACCGTCTCCAGAAAACCCGAGAGCACGGTCAGCGGCGTCTTCAACTCGTGCGAGACGTTGGCCACGAAATCGCGGCGCATCGCTTCGGTGTTCTCCAGCTTGGTGATGTCCTGCGACACCAGCAGCTTGCGGTCTTCGCCATACGGCAAGATCTGGGCGGAGATGATGCTTTGCTTGTGCGGGCCCACGTCATGCATGGTGAGCGGCTCCTCGAACTCGCCGCGCGCAAGGTAGCGCACGAACTCCGGCCGGCGGATCAGGTGGGTAATACGTTGGCGCAGATCGCGCCTGGCAGAGAGGCCAAAGTGCTCTTCAGCCACCGCGTTGCACCATTCGATCTGGTCTTCGCCGTCAAGCATGAGCACGCCGTTGGGCGAAGCCTGAATGGCCTGGATGAAGCGGCTGTGCTGTTGCTCGACCTGCAGCACCTGCGTGCGCCAGCCCTTCATCAACCGGTGCAGGCGGTAGTAGACCTCGCCCCACAGGCCCAACGCGCTGGGGATCTCGCCATAGGCCGGCGAGTCCAGCACGCGCCACAGGCGTTGGATCTGATAGACGTAATACAGGAGCATCGCCAACAACATTGCACTGAGAACGGCCAGTGCAACGACATGGTCGACGAAGAGATACAAGCATGCCGCGACGATGCCCATGAGGGCGGCAAAGACGGCAAAGCGGGTCCAGAAGACGTTCATGAAGGCATTCTAAGCGCTGGACCGCGACGGGCGCGTGAACGCGCGAGGGAAAAAACCACGCGCGCGTTCGTCTGAGGGATGCGTTATTGCCCCGGATTGCGCGCCAGGCGATAGCCGCTGCCGCGCACGGTTTCGATCATGTTGCTATAGCCACCCGGAGCGAGCGCTGCACGCAGACGCTTGATGTGCACGTCCACCGTGCGCTCTTCCACGAACACATGGTCGCCCCACACCTGATCAAGCAGCTGCGAGCGGCTGTGCACGCGCTCCGGATGCGTCATCAGGAAATGCAGCAGTCGGAACTCCGTCGGACCAAGGTCCAGCTTGATCGGGTTTTCTGCCTCGAGGTTCGTAGCCGTTACACGGTGCGTGGCCGGGTCCAGCTTCAGGCCGTTGATTGCCACCACGTCATCGGTCAGCTGCGGCGCGCGGCGGCGCAGCACGGCCTTGATGCGGGCCAGCAATTCCTTGGGCGAGAACGGCTTCGTGACGTAATCGTCCGCGCCACTGTCCAGGCCCATGATCTTGTCCTGCTCTTCGCTGCGGGCCGTCAGCATGATGATCGGGATCTGGCGCGTGCGTTCGTTCGCGCGCAGCTCCTTGGCGAACATCACGCCCGACTTGCCCGGCAGCATCCAATCGAGCAGAACGAGGTCGGGCAACACATCGCTCATCAACGACAACGCCTGCTCGGCGTTGTACGCGCGGATCGGGTAATGCCCTGCGTGCTGCAGGTTGACGGCGATCAGTTCAGCGATCGCCGGTTCGTCTTCTACGACGAGAATACTGCTCGGCATGCTCACGTCTCCAGTCCTGCCTTTTATTCGCCTTCGCCAAGGATCTCGCGTTCCAGCGTCTCGCGTGAAGCGTGCCGGACGTCGGTGCCCTTGACGATGTAGATAATAAACTCGGCGATGTTCTTGGCGTGATCGCCAATACGCTCAATAGCCTTGGCAATGAACAGCAGATCCAGCGCCACCGAAATCGTGCGCGGGTTCTCCATCATGTACGTGATGAGTTCGCGCATGAAGCCGCGGAATTCCTCATCGATGGCCTTGTCTTCCTGCAGGATCGACACGGCGGCAGCGGTATCCAGACGCGCGAATGCGTCCAGCGCGTGACGCAGAATGGTCGCGGCCATCTCGCCCGAGCGCTCCACACCAGCGTAGTTCAACGCATGTGCCGACGGGTCCTGCATGATGCGCTTGGTGCGCTTGGCGATCTTCTCGGCTTCGTCGCCGGCACGCTCAAGGTTGGTGATGGTTTTCGAGATTGCCATCACCAAACGCAAGTCACGTGCGGTCGGCTGGCGGCGCGCGATGATGTTGTTGCAATCGCTGTCGATCTCGATCTCGAGCGCATTGATTTCCAGCTCCACGGCCATGACTTGATCGCACATGGCGGTGTCGAAGTTGGCCAGTGCGCGCATGGCGCGTGCAATTTGCGCCTCCACCAGCCCGCCCATCTGCAGCACCTTGGTGCTGATCGAGGTCAGGTCGGTATCAAACTGCGATGACAGATGCTTCTCAGACATCGATTTCTCCTTGTCGCTTCAGCTTCAGCGTTGTTGCAGGTCAGCCGAAGCGGCCGGTAATGTAGTCTTCGGTTTCTTTGCGCTGCGGCTTGATGAAGATCTTTTCGGTATCGCCGAATTCGATCAGCTCGCCCAGATACATGTACGCCGTGTAGTCAGAGCAACGCGCCGCCTGCTGCATGTTATGCGTGACGATGACGACCGTGTAGTCGTCCTTCAGTTCAGCGATCAGCTCTTCGATCTTGCCCGTGGAAATCGGGTCGAGCGCCGAGCACGGTTCATCCAGCAGCAGCACTTCGGGGCGGATGGCAATGCCGCGTGCGATACACAGACGCTGCTGCTGACCGCCCGACAGGCCGTAACCCGACTGGTTGAGCTTGTCCTTCACTTCGTTCCACAGAGCGGCCTTGGTCAGCGCCCATTCCACGCGATCGTCCATCTCAGAGCGCGACAGACGCTCGAACAACTTCACACCGAAAGCGATGTTGTCGTAGATCGACATCGGGAACGGCGTCGGCTTCTGAAAAACCATGCCGACCTTGGCACGCAGCAGCGCGATGTCCATGCGCGAGGTCAGCAGGTTCTCGCCGTCCATGTTGATCTGGCCTTCGGCCCGCTGCTCTGGATACAGCGCGTACATCTTGTTGAACGTACGCAGCAGCGTCGACTTGCCGCAGCCCGACGGGCCGATGAACGCAGTCACCTGCTTTTCCGGAATCTGCAGGGAGATGTTCTTCAGCGCGTGGAACTTGCCGTAGTAGAAGTTCAGGTCGCGAACATCGATCTTCGGGCTTTGCGTGCGCACTTCGAGGGACGTAGCAGTCATGGTCATTTCTTGGTGAACAAGGCACGCGCGAGGACATTCAGCCCCAGCACACCCAACGTAATCAGGAATACCCCGGCCCAGGCCAATTGCTGCCACTCGGGGAACGGGCTCATCGCAAACTTGAAGATCACGGTCGGCAGCGTGGCAACCGGCTGATTCAGATCCAAGCTCCAGAACTGGTTGTTCAGCGCGGTGAAGAGCAGCGGCGCGGTTTCGCCGGCAATGCGGGCCACGGCCAGCAACACACCAGTAATCACGCCGGCATACGACGCCTTCAACGTAATCGACAGGATCATCTTCCACTTGGGCGTGCCAAGCGCCATGGCAGCTTCACGCATCGCGTTGGGCACCAGGTTCAGCATGTTCTCGGTGGTGCGCACCACGATCGGAATCTGCAGCAGCGCCAGCGCAAGCACGCCGGCAATCCCCGAGAAGTGCTGCACGCGGGCCACCACGACGGCATACACGAACAGGCCGATCACGATGGACGGTGCCGACAGCAGGATGTCATTGATGAAACGCGTGGCGCTCGCCAGCGGCGAAGTCTTGCCGTACTCGGCCAGATAGATGCCGGCCATGATGCCCAGGGGGGTGCCGACCAGCGTAGCCATGCCCACCAGCAGGAGCGACCCTGCGATGGCGTTGGCGAGGCCGCCTCCTGGCGTGTTGGGCGCCGGCGTCATCTCCGTGAAGAGCGACATCGACAAGCCGCCCACACCCAGCGAGAGCGTGGTCCACAGAATCCATGCCAGCCACACCAGGCCGAAGGCCATGGCAGCCAGCGACAGCGCCAGCGCAATCCCGTTGATGTTGCGGCGGCGGGCCTGCAGGCGTGCCTTGATCTTTTCAGAGTCGGCGCGGACGGCAGGAATGGAAGACGTACGCATGGTGTTGGGTCTCATAGCGTCAGGCAGATCGCGTTGGTTCACTTTTGACCCTCGCCCTTCTGCAGGCGCAGAAGCAGCAACTTGGACGCCGCCAGCACGATGAACGTGATGACGAACAGGATCAAGCCAAGCTCCATGAGCGCCGCGGTGTGCAGACCCTGGCCTGCTTCCGCAAATTCATTGGCCAGCGCCGACGTGATGCTGTTACCCGGCGAGAACAACGACGGATCGGAGAGCAGGTTGGTGTTGCCGATCACGAACGTCACGGCCATGGTCTCGCCCAGGGCGCGCCCCAAGCCAAGCATCACACCGCCGATCACACCCGCCTTGGTGTACGGCAGCACGACGTTCCACATGACTTCCCACGTCGTGCAGCCCACGCCGTAGGCGGATTCCTTAAGCAGCGTCGGCGTGATTTCAAACACATCGCGCATCACCGCCGAGATGTACGGAATGATCATGATCGCCAGGATCACCCCGGCGCACAGCAGGCCGATACCAATCGGCGCACCCTGGAACAGCGCGCCGATGACCGGGATCTTGCCGACGGTCGCGGCCAGCGGCTTTTGAAAGTACTCACCGAAGATCGGCGCAAACACGAGCAGGCCCCACATGCCGTACACGATGGACGGCACTGCAGCAAGCAGCTCGATGGCAGTACCTAGCGGTCGACGCAGCCAGGCCGGCGACAGCTCGGTCAGGAACAGTGCAATGCCGAAGCTCACAGGCACGGCAATGATGAGCGCGATCAGCGACGTGACCAAAGTGCCGTAGACGGGCACCAGCGCGCCATAAATATCGGAGGGAGGATCCCACTCCGAATTCCACAGGAACGACAGGCCGAACTTCTGAATCGTGGGCCAGGAGCTGATGATGAGCGAGATGATGATGCCGCCCAGCAATAACAGCGTAACGATTGCGGCAAGGCGGGTCAGACCGCCGAACACCAGGTCGCCGAGGCGGCTGGGTGCTCGCATACGGGAAGCGCCAGAGGAATCAGAGAGCGTGGCCATGAGGGAAACCGGTCAGCCGTGAAAGAAGCATTTGAAATGGTGCGGACGGCCAATTCTTACCGCCCGCCCGCACCTTGTGCTGCACCTACTTACGAGCCTTTATGCAGCAGGCAACGATCAGTGGTTGTAGACAACCTTGCCCGATGCATCCTTCACGCTCGACTTCCACGTCGCACGGATCTGGTTCTTCACAGCGTCCGGCAGCGGCACGTAGTCCAGGCCCTTGGCAGCGTCGTCGCCCCCCTTATAGGCCCAGTCGAAGAACTTCATGACTTCAGCGCCCTGCTCCGGCTTGGCTTGCGTCTTGTGCAGCAGGATGAACGTCGCACCAGCGATCGGCCATGCATCCTTGCCCGGCTCGTCCGTCAGGATCTGGTAGTACGACTTGCTCCACTCGGCGCCGGCAGCTGCGGCCTTGAACGCTTCAGCGGTCGGTTGCACGGTGGCACCCGACTTGTTCTGCAGGTTCACGTACGTCATCTTGTTCTGCTTGGCGTAGGCGTACTCAACGTAGCCCACTGCACCACCCAGACGCTGCACGAAAGCGGCCACGCCTTCGTTGCCCTTGCCACCCGTACCGGTCGGCCAGTTCACGGTCGTGCCTTCGCCAACCTTGCTCTTCCACTCGGTGTTCACCTTCGACAGGTAATTCGTGAAGATGAACGAGGTGCCCGAACCGTCAGCACGGCGCACCACCAGGATGTCCTGGTCCGGCAGCTTGGCCTTCGGGTTCAGCTTGGCGATGGCCGGATCATTCCACTTCTTGATCTTGCCCAGGTAGATGTCGCCCAGCAACTGGCCATTCAGCGTCAGTTCGCCCGGCTTCACGCCCGGCAGGTTGATCACAGGCACCACGCCGCCAATCACGGTCGGAAACTGGATCAGACCATCCTTGGCCAGCTCTTCGTCCTTCAGCGGCATGTCCGATGCACCGAAGTCGACGGTCTTGGCAGTGATCTGCTTGATGCCACCCGACGAGCCGATACCTTGGTAGTTCACCTTGGTTTGGGTCGCCTTGTTGTAGTCGGCCGCCCACTTGTTGTAGACGGGTGCCGGGAACGTCGCGCCCGCGCCAGTGATGTCTACAGCAAATGCGGCACCAGCGAAAGCGAGTGCAGCTACGCCCGCGATTGCGGATTTGACCAGTTTCATGAGTTCTCCAGAGGAGCGGTTGAGCGATGACAGATTTTTGACATCCGAACTTTAGGCGGCTTGAATGACAGTTCTGTGACAACACGAAAACTTCTCATAACTGACCTGCAAGGCATGAAAGTCGACCTCTGTGCATAAAAAAAGCGGCCCGCAGGCCGCTTTTTTACTTACATATTTGATCGAGCAAGAACTTACTGCAACGTCGCTGCAAGACGCTCCGCGTGTTGGTTGGCCAGTTCAGCATCCTGCGCTTCCACCATCACGCGAACGACCGGCTCCGTACCCGACGGGCGAATCAACACGCGCCCCTTGCCGTCAAGCTCAGCTTCGCTGGTCTTCAGCGCCGCTTGCAAGCCAGCGTGCGACTTCCAGTCGAAGCCCTTTTCGACCCGCACGTTGATGAGCTTTTGCGGGAATAGGCGCACGCCGTCCAGCATCTGGTCCAGCGTCTGGCCACTGCGACGCAATGCCGCAAGCACCTGCAGTGCCGAAATGATGCCGTCGCCAGTGCTGTGCTTGTCCAGGCAGAGCAAGTGGCCTGACCCTTCGCCGCCCAGCAGCCAACCATTCTTCTTCAGCTCTTCCAGCACGTAGCGGTCACCCACCTTGGCGCGCACGAATTCAACGCCCTGCGCCTTGAGCGCCAGCTCCACAGCAAGATTGGTCATGAGCGTGCCGACCGCACCCGGCACCGCCTGACCTGCCGCACGGCGCGCCTGCACCATCACGTAAAGCAGTTCGTCCCCGTTGTAGAGGCGGTCATTGCGGTCCACCACCTGCAGGCGGTCGGCATCGCCGTCGAAGGCCAAGCCAATGTCGGCACCATGCTCGCGCGTGGCCTCGACCAACTTGCCCGGCGCCGTCGCGCCATAGCCGTCGTTGATATTGCGGCCATTCGGCTGGTTACCGATCGAGACGACATCCGCGCCCAGTTCATGGAAGACGTGCGGCGCGATGTGATAGGCCGCGCCATGCGCGCTGTCCAGCACGACCTTCATGCCGAACAGGTTCAAATCGCTGGGGAACGTGCTCTTGCAGAACTCGATGTAACGACCAGCAGCATCCTCGATACGACGGGCTCGGCCCAGCGCGTCTGAGGCCGCGTACACCATCGGTTTTTCCAACTCGGCCTCGATCTGCAACTCGGTTTCGTCCGGCAGCTTGTCGCCGGTGGCCGAGAAGAACTTGATACCGTTGTCGTAATACGGGTTATGTGATGCAGAAATCACCACACCAGCCGAGAGCCGCAGCGCACGCGTGAGATACGCCACACCGGGCGTGGGCAGTGGCCCGCTCATCAGAACGTCAACACCGGCTGCGGTAAAGCCCGCTTCCAACGCGGCTTCCAGCATGTAGCCTGATAGGCGCGTGTCCTTGCCGATCAGCACGGTGGGACGGCCATGGCCATGCGCCTCTCCGCCGTGGGCCAGCACGCGACCTGCTGCATAACCAAGGCGCAACACGAAATCCGGCGTGATCGGGCTTTCACCGACACGCCCACGGATGCCGTCGGTGCCGAAATACTTCCTGGACATTGGGAATCTCTCCTGGAGAATGTTTCTTTATTTGTTTGTAAGGCGCCGGCCATCGCCGGGCAATCCTCTATTCGCTTGACCCCCAGCCGCGTGAGGCCGGGACGGCTCTCAGGCCACTGGCGGATTCACCCGTTCGTGGCGCATGGCCCACCAGAGTTGAATCGCTTCCACCGTCGGTTGTACGTCGTGCACACGCACGATGAACGCGCCCCGCTCCGCAGCCAGCAGCGCCGCCGCCACGCTGGCCGTCACGCGCTCGGCCGGCGGTTTGCCACCCAGCACAGCGCCAAGCGTCGATTTGCGCGATAAACCGACGAGCAGCGGCAAACCGATCCGATTGAACTCCGCCAAGCGATTAAGCATGGTGAGATTGTGATCCGGCGTTTTGCCAAAGCCAAATCCCGGATCGAGCGAGATACGGTCAGCGGCCACACCTGCGGCCATCAACGCCTCCGTCTGCCAGCGCAGGAAGGTCTCCACCTCGCCCATCAGGTCCGCATAGCTGGGCGCTTCCTGCATCGTTTCCGGATCGCGCTGCATGTGCATGACGCACAGGCCCGCGTTGCCCTTGGCTACTGCCTCGATCGCGCCCGGCCGGCGGAAGCCCCATATGTCGTTGATCAGATCGGCGCCGGCATCCAGCGTGGCCCTCATCACTTCGGGCTTGTAAGTATCAATGGACAGCGGTTTGCCGCATTCGCGCAGCGCCTCGACGAGGGGCATCACGCGGTCCAACTCGGCCTGCAGGCTCAGCGGCTCGGCACCCGGACGACTCGATTCGCCACCGATGTCGATCATGTCCACGCCTTCGGCGATCAGTCTCTCAGCGTGGCGCAAGGCTGTATCGCGCGTGGCATGTTGCCCCCCGTCGGAGAACGAATCGGGCGTGACGTTGAGAATGCCCATGACCAGGGGACGCCGTTCGCGCACGTAACGGAAACGTCCACACTGGAAGTGCGTTGTGGTGGAAATGGAAGCGGACAAGATAGATTGATGGAAATGCTGCGCAGGACCGGAATGCTACGCCAGGCATACCAGAAAGCGCCAACAAAAAAGCCGGTGCGCTTGCACCGGCTCTTCTGCGTCGCTGCCAGAGCGACAAATCAACGCGTCATCATCAGGCCGTGGCAGGCACGTTGCCCGGGGTCACGCCAGCCGGAGTGCCACCACCCGGCGGGGTGCTGCCACCACCGGTCGAGCCGTAGCGCGGCGGGCGCGGCGGCTTGCCGTCCATGATGTCGTTGACCTGATCGGCGTCGATGGTTTCCCACTCGAGCAGCGCGGCGGTCATGGCTTCAACCTTCTCGCGATTCGCTTCCAGCAGCCCCTTGGCCAGGGCGTACTGTTCATCCACGATACGGCGAATTTCCGAATCCACCTTCTGCTGCGTCGCCTCGGACACCGTCTTCGATGCCATACGGCCGAAGAAACCATCCTGTTCCGTATCAACGTAGACCATGGTGCCGAGCGCGTCGCTCATGCCATAGCGCGTCACCATATCGCGGGCCATCTTGGTGGCGCGCTCGAAGTCGTTGGAGGCACCAGTACTCATCGCGCCCAGGAACACCTCTTCTGCCGCACGGCCACCGAACAGAATCGCGACCTCTTCGAGCATCGTGTCCTTGTAGGCGTAGTGCTTGTCGTGCTCAGGCAGCTGCCAGGTCAGACCGCCCGCCCAACCGCGCGGCATGATCGTGACCTTGTGCACCGGATCAGCCTTCGGCAGCAGCTTGGCCACCACCGCATGACCCGACTCGTGGTACGCCGTAGCGCGGCGTTCCTCTTCGCGGATCACGGCCGACTTGCGCTCCGGACCCATGTAGATCTTGTCCTTAGCGTCTTCGAAGTCCTGCATGTCGACCACGCGCTTGTTACGGCGCGCAGCAAACAGCGCAGCTTCGTTAACCAGGTTGGCCAGATCAGCGCCAGAGAAGCCCGGCGTGCCACGTGCCAGCACCGATGCATCAACGTCGTTGCCGATCGGCACCTTGCGCATGTGCACCTTGAGAATCTGCTCGCGGCCGCGAATGTCGGGCAGCCCAACGTAGACCTGGCGGTCGAAACGGCCCGGACGCAACAGCGCCTTGTCGAGCACGTCGGCACGGTTGGTTGCAGCGATGACGATGACGCCCGAGTTGGCCTCGAAACCGTCCATCTCGACCAGCATTTGGTTCAGCGTCTGCTCGCGCTCGTCGTTGCCGCCGCCCATGCCGGCGCCGCGATGGCGACCGACCGCATCGATTTCATCGATGAACACGATGCAGGGTGCCTGCTTCTTGGCGTTTTCGAACATGTCGCGCACGCGGGCCGCGCCCACGCCAACGAACATTTCAACGAAGTCCGAACCTGAGATGCTGAAGAACGGCACCTTGGCTTCGCCAGCAATGGCGCGAGCCAGCAGCGTCTTACCAGTACCAGGAGGGCCCACCAGCAGTACGCCGCGCGGGATGCGGCCGCCCAGCTTTTGGAACTTCTGTGGGTCTTTCAGGAAGTCGACCAGCTCGACGACTTCCTCCTTCGACTCGTCACAACCTGCCACGTCAGCAAACGTGACGCTGTTGTTGTTCTCGTCAATCAACCGCGCCCGGGACTTGCCGAACGAGAAGGCGCCGCCTTTCCCGCCGCCCTGCATCTGCCGCATCATGTAGAACCAGAACACGATGATCAGCAACGTCGGGCCGAGGTAGTAAAGCGCGGTGAGAAGCACACCTTGCTCTTCTTCCGCCTTGCCAGTCACCTGTACGCCGTACTTCATCAGGTCGCCCACCATCCAGATGTCGCCGGGCGAGATGATGGAATACTTGTTGCCCTCGTTGGGCGTGACCAACAAAGTACGACCCTGGACTTCTACGCGCTTGACCTTGCCGGCCTTCGCGTCGTCCATGAATTGCGAGTACGTCACACCCTCTTGGGCGCGCGGCTTGTCGAACTGCTTGAAGACGGTGAACAGCACCAAGGCAATCACCAGCCAGATGGCCGCCTTCTGAAACCAGTTGTTATTCAAGGCGAGACTCCTTTAGAAATGCCTTGACGGGATGCTTGGCATTGTAATGCACGGACACCGCCGCGGGTTGATTGCCCGCAAGACCGGCGGAGCGCCGCGCCAGCCGAGGGCCCCTTCCTGAGTATCGTCCGTCAGCCAGGATGCTTGAGCTGGCGGCCCAACAAGAATGTTTCGGACGATTTGTCGCGGGAGGCTTTAGGCTTGCGTGGCGCCACGATCTTGAAATGGCGCTTGAACATCTCGACGATCTGACTATAGCCGCTGCCGTGAAAACATTTGATCAGCAGCGCGCCCTCAGGTTTCAGGTGCGCCATGGCAAATTCCACAGCCAGCTCGGCGATGTGCTCCATGCGCGCGGCGTCCGCCGACGCCACGCCTGAGAGATTGGGGGCCATATCGGACAAAACAAGGTCCACTTTGCCCCCACCGGTGGCTTCCAGCACGATTTCTTCGAGTTGACGGAAAACGTCGTCCTCGCGGAAGTCGCCCTGGATGAAGGTGACGTCGGCGATGGCTTCCATCGGCAGGATGTCGATGGCGACGATTGCCCCATCGATACGGCCGTCCTTGGCGCGTGGCGAGGCGGCCAGCTTGTTGCGCACGTACTGGCTCCAGCTGCCCGGCGCGGCGCCCAGGTCAACGATGACCTGACCCGGCTTGATCAGCTTGTCCTGCTCGTCGATCTCTTTGAGTTTGTAGGCCGCACGTGCACGATAGCCTTCGCGCTGCGCCAGCTTTACGTACGGATCGTTGATATGGTCGTGCAGCCACGACTGGTTGAACTTGTTCTTTGCCATCGAATTGGTTGCAATTTCGCCCGAATGTAGCGCCAAACATGGCGGCCAGGACTGGTTTTGGCGGATAATACGCGCCGTTTGTCTCTTTGCGTGATCCCGCCCTTATTTATGCCCGCCCTTATCCTCACCCCTGCCCAACGATCGGAACTGCGCTCCGAAGCGCACGCGTTGAACCCGGTCGTCATCATCGGTGCGGAGGGCCTGACCAAGGCCGTTCTGGCCGAAATCGACCGCTCACTGGCGGCCCACGGGCTCATCAAGATTCGCGTCTTCGGCGATGACCGCGAAGCACGGATCGAACTCTATGACACTATTTGCGCCCGCCTGCAGGCCGCGCCGGTGCAGCACATCGGCAAGCTGCTGGTGATCTGGCGCGAGGGCCCGGCGTACCTTAAGGAAAACCAGCCGCGAGACCTCAAGCCGCCGCGCAAGACTACCGTTGGTGCCGGTCCGCGCTCGGTCACCGTGCGCAAGCCGAACCCGAACAGCGCACGCCGCCCGAAGCCGGTCCGCCTGAGCGTGCTCGGCAACGAGCGCGTCACGGCCGGTGGCAACGTCAAGCGCGCCAAGCCGCGTCAAACCAGCCAGAAAAAGAAAGCGCTGTCCTGATCCAATTCGGGGCTGCACAGAAAACGACCGGCTTTTCAGCCGGTCTTTTTTTGGCCTCAGGCGGCTTACCGAACGCCCGCCGCCTTCCAGATCAGCGCCAACCCCAGGAGGCTCTGCACCAAATAGAACACGCTCGATACGCCGTGCAGCATGCCGAACTGTGCACGGTACGGAGAATTTCCCACCGCCACGCCAAGCGCATCAGCCTGTTCGCGCAGCGAAGCCATGAACGGCTGCAGGCCGAAATAGCCCACCAGCACACACAACAGCATCGCCAGCACAAGCCAACGCAGCCGCCGGTAACCGACCTCACCGCGACGCACCAGCGCCGTGGCAGCCAGCAGCAGCAAACACCCCGCCGCCAGGCCGATCCACGCTTGCGCATGAAACAACCGGCCGGCAATCGAGCCGGCCAGCTGGCGATCGTCCAGCATCGCAAACAGCGTCGGAGCGACGATGTAGCCGATAGTCCAGAGCGAACCACACCATACCGTGGCAAGCAACTGGAAGAAGCGCTGCGGCATGGCGGTTGTCTCGGATCAAGTTAGAGGTATTTGACAGCCAGGACTTCGTACTCGCGTTCGCCGCCCGGGGCGACCACGGTGGCGACGTCGCCTTCGAACTTGCCGATCAACGCTCGAGCGATCGGCGAGCTGATCGAGATCTTGCCGGTTTCCAGATCGGCTTCATCATCACCAACGATCTGGTACGTGACGGGCTTGCCCGAATCCAGATCTTCCAGGTCAATGGTTGCGCCGAAAACGATGCGACCGTCGGCATCCAGCGAAGCCGGATCGATGATCTGTGCGGCGGACAACTTGCCTTCGATTTCCTGGATGCGGCCTTCGATGAAGCCCTGGCGCTCCTTGGCGGCATCATAGTCGGCGTTTTCGGACAGATCGCCCTGGGCACGTGCCTCGGCGATGGCGTTGACGACGGCCGGACGCTCCTTGGTCTTCAGACGTTGGAGTTCGTCTTTCAGCATCTCGGCACCGCGCTTGGTAATCGGAATGGTGCTCATCGTAAGTCTTTCGGAATCACAAAAAAATCAGCCGCTGCGAAGCGGGAGGGCGCGTAGCGCACACCCGCCTGACGGCGGCTGTCGTTGTTTTGACACGGACGCTCTAGTTTAGGCGAAGCGTCCGGAGGCGGCAACTGCCCCTCTCCGGGCGACTCGCCGCGACGCTATGCCGCGTCGCGGGCCCTGACGATGGGCTTACAGGGTGGCGTGCAGACCCTGCAGGTCGTACACATCCAGGTGTTGCATATGCTTCAGGCCCTCCACCGCGGCGCGAGCGCCGGCGATGGTCGTGTAGTACGTCACGCGCTGGGCCAACGCTGCCTGGCGGATGGAACGCGAGTCGGCAATCGCGGCACGCGTCTCGTCGACGGTCGTGAAGACGAGTGCGATCTCGCTGTTCTTGATCATGTCGACAATGTGCGGGCGGCCATCCTTCACCTTGTTCACCACGCGCACGGGAATGCCGGCAGCTTCAATCGCCGAAGCTGTACCACGCGTCGCCACGATCGGGTAGCCCAGCGTATGAAGCGCACGGGCCACTTCCACGGCTTGCGGCTTGTCGCTGTCCTTAACCGTCATCAGCACGGTGCCCTTCTCGGGCAGGCGCGAACCGGCGGCGAGCTGGCTCTTGAAGAGCGCCTCGCCAAAGGTCTTGCCAACGCCCATCACTTCGCCAGTGGAGCGCATTTCCGGTCCAAGCACCGGGTCGACGCCCGGGAACTTGTTGAACGGGAACACGGCTTCCTTGACGCTGTAGTACGCCGGCACGATTTCCTTTTCGATGCCTTGCGAATCCAGGGTCTGACCTGCCATGCAGCGAGCCGCAACCTTGGCCAACGAGACACCAGTCGCCTTCGAAACGTACGGCACCGTACGCGAAGCACGCGGGTTCACTTCGAGCACGTAGACGATGTCTTCGCCGCCCTTCTGCTGGATCGCGAACTGCACGTTCATCAGGCCGACCACGTTCAGCGCCTTCGCCATCGCGGCGGTCTGGCGCTTGAGTTCATCGATGGTGGCTTGCGACAGCGAGTACGGCGGCAGCGAGCAAGCGGAGTCGCCCGAGTGCACGCCAGCCTGCTCGATGTGCTCCATCACGCCGCCGATGAAGACGTTCTTGCCATCGGAGATGCAATCCACGTCGCATTCGATGGCGTCGTTCAGGAAGCGGTCGAGCAGCACGGGGCTGTCGTGCGAGACCTTCACGGCCTCGCGCATGTAGCGCTCGAGGTCGCGCGGCTCATGCACGATTTCCATCGCACGGCCGCCGAGCACGTACGATGGGCGCACCACCAGCGGGTAGCCGATTTCTTCGGCCAGCTTGAGCGCCTCATCTTCTGCGCGTGCGGTGCGGTTGGGCGGCTGGCGCAGGCCCAGCTCGTGCAGCAGCTTCTGGAAGCGCTCACGGTCTTCGGCCGCATCGATCATGTCCGGCGACGTGCCGATGATGGGCACGCCGTTGGCTTCCAGGTCGAGCGCGAGCTTAAGCGGCGTCTGGCCGCCGTATTGCACGATCACGCCGACCGGCTTCTCCTTGTCCACGATCTCAAGCACGTCTTCCAGCGTCACCGGCTCGAAGTACAGGCGATCGGAGGTGTCGTAATCGGTCGAAACGGTTTCCGGATTGCAGTTGACCATGATGGTCTCGTACCCGTCTTCGCGCAGCGCCAGCGCAGCGTGCACGCAGCAGTAGTCGAACTCGATGCCTTGGCCGATCCGGTTCGGGCCACCGCCCAGAACCATGATCTTCTTGTTGCTGGTCGGCTCGGCTTCGCACTCGCCGTGCTCAGCCTCATAGGTCGAGTACAGATACGCGGTGTTGGTGGCGAATTCGGCTGCGCAGGTGTCCACGCGCTTGTAGACCGGACGGACCTTCTCGGCGATACGCTTCTCACGCACGGCCTTGGAAGTCGTCTTCATCAGCTTGGCAAGGCGGCGGTCGGAGAAGCCCTTCTGCTTGAGCAGCCGCAGCTCGGCAGCCGACAGGCTATCCAGTGCGCGAGCCTTGACCAGCGCTTCGGTCTTGACGATGTCTTCGATCTGCGCGAGGAACCACGGGTCAACGGCGGTCTCGGAGTAGACCTCGTCGATCGACAGGCCCAGGCGGAATGCATCGCCCAGATACCAGATGCGGTCCGGACCGGCTTCGCCGATCTCTTCGATGATCTCGTCGCGGTCGGTGGACTTTTCGTCCAGGCCATCTACGCCGACTTCCAGGCCGCGCAGCGCCTTCTGGAACGATTCCTGGAAGGTACGGCCCATGGCCATCACCTCACCGACCGACTTCATCTGCGTGGTCAGGTGGCTGTCGGCCTGCGGGAATTTTTCGAACGCGAAACGCGGCACCTTGGTGACCACGTAGTCGATCGACGGCTCGAACGACGCCGGGGTCGCGCCGCCGGTGATTTCGTTCTTCAGCTCGTCCAGCGTGTAACCGACGGCCAGCTTGGCAGCAACCTTGGCGATCGGGAAACCGGTGGCCTTCGAAGCCAGTGCCGACGAACGCGACACACGCGGGTTCATCTCGATGACGATCATGCGACCGTCCTTCGGGTTGATCGAGAACTGCACGTTCGACCCCCCCGTATCCACACCAATCTCGCGCAGCACAGCCAGCGAGGCGTTACGCAGGATCTGGTATTCCTTGTCGGTCAGCGTCTGTGCCGGGGCCACGGTGATGGAGTCACCGGTGTGGATGCCCATCGGGTCCAGGTTTTCGATTGAGCAGACGATGATGCAGTTGTCGGCCTTGTCGCGCACGACTTCCATCTCGTACTCCTTCCAACCGAGCAGCGACTCTTCGATCAGCAGCTCGTTGGTGGGCGAGAGGTCGAGACCGCGTTTGCAGATCTCTTCGAATTCTTCGCGGTTGTAGGCAATGCCGCCGCCCGTGCCGCCCAGCGTGAACGACGGACGGATCACGATCGGGTAGCCGCTCGTGCCGGTTTCTTTGGCGATCTGCGACTGCACGGCCACAGCTTCGTCCATCGAATGCGCAATGCCGGACTTGGCCGAACCCAGGCCGATCTTGGTCATCGCGTCCTTGAACTTCTGGCGGTCTTCGGCCTTGTCGATGGCCTCGGGCGATGCGCCGATCAGCTCGACGTTGTACTTCTTCAGCACGCCATGGCGGTGCAGGTCCAGCGCGCAGTTCAGCGCGGTCTGGCCGCCCATGGTCGGCAGGATCGCGTCCGGACGCTCCTTGGCGATGATGCGCTCGACGACTTCCCAGGTGATCGGCTCGATGTAGGTCACGTCGGCCGTGTTGGGGTCGGTCATGATCGTGGCCGGGTTGCTGTTGACCAGGACCACCTTGAAACCTTCTTCACGGAGCGCCTTGCAAGCCTGCGCGCCGGAGTAATCGAATTCACACGCCTGGCCGATGATGATCGGACCCGCGCCGATGATCAGGATGGTTTTGATATCTGTACGTTTTGGCATAACCCGCTCGATTCGATTAATTCAGTGTGGCCGTCGCCAGCTTGGCGGAAAAGCCGATAAACATGGCGCCGACGCCGCTGCTCATACCGGCAGACAAACGTCGTCGCGCGCGGAACGCCGCGGCCAGCCGCGCGCCCACGAAGATGATGGTGGTCAGGTACAGGAAGCTGCAGATCTGGCAAACCAGCCCAAGCGCGACGAACGACACCACCGGCAGCGCGTAGTGCGGGTCGACGAACTGGATGAAGAACGAGATGAAGAACAGGATCGCCTTCGGGTTCAGCAGGCTGATGATCAGCGCCTTCTTGAACGGGTGCGATTCATCGGCCGGCGCCGCGTCTTGTGCGCTGGACTCGCCAGCCTTGCGCGCGCGCCAGTTGCGCACCGCGCCGCGCAGCATCTGCAGGCCGATCCACGCCAGATACGCCGCACCGATGTACTTCACGACGTAGAACAGCGCCGGACTCGCCTTCAACAGCGAAGCCACGCCCGCTGCCGACAACACCATCAGGATGGCATCGCCCAGAAACACGCCACACGCTCCCTGGTAGCCCGCGCGCACACCGCGGCGGGCCGCCACCGACAGCACGTACATCGAGTTCGGCCCCGGCAGCAGCACGATGAAGATCGTGCCGAGCAGGAAGGTCCAGAACTCGGTGATGCCGAAGTGGGCGAGCATGAAGGCGTTCATGGCGATGCGATCTCGTTTGCTTTACTGCTTTGCTGCGTCCATCGCCGCGGTGAAGCGGTCAAACAGATACGCGATGTCGTGCGGACCAGGCGACGCTTCCGGGTGACCCTGGAAGCAGAACGCCGGGCGGTCGGTCAGCTCGAAGCCCTGCAGCGTGCCGTCGAACAGCGAGACGTGCGTCACGCGCGCGTTGGCCGGCAGCGATTCCGGGTCCACAGCAAAGCCGTGGTTCTGCGAGGTGATGACCACGCGACCATCCTGCAGATCCTTGACTGGGTGGTTCGCACCGTGGTGACCGGTTTTCATCTTGAGCGTCTTCGCACCGACAGCCAGGCCCATGATCTGGTGACCCAGGCAGATGCCGAACGTCGGCAGGCGACGCTCCAGGAATTCCTTGGCGGCAGCGATTGCGTAGTCGCACGGTTCCGGATCGCCGGGGCCGTTGGAGAGGAACACGCCGTCCGGGTTATGCGCCAGCACATCGGCCGCGCTGGTTTGCGCCGGCACCACCGTCACGCGGCAGCCACGCTCGGCCAGCATGCGCAGGATGTTGAACTTGACGCCGAAGTCATACGCGACCACGTGGTACTTCGGGGCATCCTGCTTGCCGTAGCCACGGCCCAGCGCCCATTCGGTCTGGGTCCACTCGTACGGTTCGGTCACGGATACGACCTTCGCCAGATCCATGCCCGACAGGCCCGGGAACGAGCGCGCCAGGTCGATGGCCTTCTGCACGTTGTCTTCGCCGGCGAGGATGCAACCGTTCTGGGCGCCCTTCTCGCGCAGGATTCGGGTCAGCTTGCGGGTATCGATTCCGGCAATGGCGACGACCTTCTCACCCTTGAGGTAATGCGAGAGCGAGTGCTCCTTGCGGAAGTTGGACGCGAGGATCGGCAGATCCTTGATGATGAGGCCGGCGGCATGGACTTTCGTAGCTTCGACGTCCTCACGGTTCACGCCGACGTTGCCGATATGCGGATACGTGAGCGTGACGATCTGGCGCGAGTAGCTCGGATCGGTAAGGATTTCCTGATAGCCGGTGATGGCGGTGTTGAACACCACTTCGCCGATCGTATGACCGGCCGCACCGATGGAATAGCCACGAAAGACCGTGCCGTCTGCAAGCGCGAGGATGGCGGGCGGGAAAGACGGCAACACGGGTAGCTCCTGCTGGATTCACCCTGTGCCGACCTGATCACCTTGTCGCCAAAGCGGAATTCCGGCTAGGCGGAATCCGGGCCGTTTGCGCGCCGAAAATCGGAACTGGGACAGAACTCACCAGAAATCACCGAGAAACGAGGCAGACGGGGCGGTAGGCGGGAGGTAGGAAGCGGTTGGCGCTAGGGTGATGGGTTTCTGAACTCAAACCTAACAAGTATACCCTGACGCCGCAAAAAACTCAATGAAAGGAAGGACTTAACGGCGTGTGGCACCCCGCGTTGGGACGTTCTTCCATCCCGGCGAACTCAACCTCAAGCTGGCGAGAGCATCACTTTTCTGCCGCCCTACTCACCTCGCATAGCAGCCTGCACCTGAGCCAGTGCCGTCGGGTCTTCGATCGTGGTCAGATCGCCCGGGTCACGCCCTTCCGCTACGGCCTGCATCGCGCGGCGCAGCAGTTTTCCGGAACGCGTCTTGGGCAGCGCCCCGACAAAGAACACCCGCGAAGGCCGCGCCACTGCACCGAGTTGCGCCTCGACCGTGCGCATCAACTCGCCTTCCAGGGCCAAGCGCCCTGCCGCCTCGGTAATGCGCGAGGCGTCACGCACGATGGCAAACCCCATCGCAACCTGCCCTTTGAGTTGATCAGCCACGCCCACCACCGCCACCTCGGCGATGGCCGGATGTGACGACAGACTCTCTTCGATCTCGCGTGTGCCAAGGCGATGGCCCGCCACGTTGATCACATCGTCGGTGCGGCCGAGGATGGTCACGTAGCCCTCCTCGTCGCGCACGCCCCAGTCGAAGCTCGAATAGATGTGCCGCCCAGGAAACGCCGACCAGTAGGTCTTCAGAAAGCAGGCATCGTCGCCCCAGACGGTGGTCATGCAGCCCGGTGGCAGCGGCGCGGCGACGGCGAGGAGCCCTTTTTCGCCCGGGGCGCATGGTTGCCCCGTAGCCTCGTCCAGGATGTCGAGCTTGTAGCCATAGACCGGAAAGCCCGGCGAGCCGAGCTTTTGCATGGAAGGCTCGACCCCTTGCGGAATGGCCAACATCGGCCAGCCAGTTTCGGTCTGCCAGTAGTTGTCGACGATGGGCTTGTGCAGAGCCTCGCCGATCCAGCTTGCGGTGGGCTCGTCCAGCGGCTCGCCAGCAAGGAACAGCCGGCGCAGACTCGACAGGTCATGTCGCTGCAGCAGCGCTGGATCCTGCTTCTTCAGCACGCGAATGGCGGTCGGCGCGGTGAACATCACATTCACGCGGTATTGCTCGACGATGCGCCACCAGACCGCGCCGTCAGGGCGGATTGGCGTGCCTTCGTACATGACCGTCGTCAGGCCCGCCAGCAGCGGCGCATAAACGATGTAGCTGTGCCCGACCACCCAGCCGACATCCGATGCAGTGAACATCGTGTCGCCGGGCTGCGCGCCAAAAATAAGCGGCATCGACGCCGCCAGTGCCACCGCATAGCCGCCGGTGTCGCGCTGGACGCCTTTCGGTTTGCCAGTCGTACCCGAGGTGTAGAGGATGTACGAGGGCTCGCTCGACTCCATCCATTCGCACGGCACATCGGCATTCGCGTGCTCTGCCGCGAGCGTTGCGTAATCCACATCGCGCGGGTTGTGCTGCATGGGCGCGAGTTTGCGATTGATGAGCAGCACGCGTTCAGGCTTGTGCGCCGCCAGGTCGATCGCCGCGTCAAGCAACGGCTTGTATTCGACCACCTTGCCCGCTCGCGAGCCAGCATCCGCACTCACGATCACACGCGGCGTAGCGTCGTCGATGCGCGTGGCGAGGCTGTTGGATGCGAAACCGCCGAACACGACCGAGTGGATCGCGCCGATGCGCGCACAGGCCAACATGGCAAACGCGGCTTCGGGAATCATCGGCAGGTAAATCAGCACGCGATCGCCGCGCCTGACACCCAGCGCCTGCAGACTCGCCGCCATGCGGTTGACCTCGCGATGGAGCTGGCGATACGTGTACGTGATCTCCAGGCCGGTTTCGGTGGAGACATACACCAGCGCCGCTTGCTCACCACGCGTGGCGAGATGCCTGTCGACGGCGTTGTGGCAGAGGTTGGTGCGTCCGCCCACGAACCACTTTGCGAACGGTAGGCGCGAATCGTCGAGGACTGCCGAATACGGTGTTTGCCACTCGATGCGCTGAGCCTGTTCGCCCCAAAAGCCTGCGGGGTCGTCAATGGAGCGCTGATACAGCGCGCGATACGCGGCGGACATGGGCATGACGTTGTCTCCTGGCCATCGTGTGCGATGGCTCGATCTTGATTGTGTTTGGATACACCTACTTTGCGGTCGCCAACTTACGCAGGTCTTACCGCCGCCCCAAAACAAAACGGCGCCCCGTAGGACGCCGTTTCTCTTGCCAGCCTCAGCGCTTCTTGCGCTTGGCCGAACTCGATGCGGTTGCCACCGGTTTAGCCTTGACCACCGGCTTGCCGGCCACCTTCGCAGTCGGGACGCGGGTGGTTGCCGCTGTGGCGCGCGCCGTCGTGGCCGACACGCGCATCACGCGCACATGCCCACCACGGCTGCCACCGCGCGCTTGCGGCAGCATCAGCACGACACTGTGCCCCTTGGGGATGGCGTCGCCGGGGAGCTGGTTCCAGGCGCGAATCTGGGCAACGGACACGCCGTAGCGCCGCGACAGACCCGCAACCGTGTCACGCTTGCCTGCGCGCACCACCACCTTTCTGAGATCCGGCATGTCGGGTTCGACTGCCATGGTGGCGTTCTCGGCCAACTCGGGGCTGATGTCGGGGGCGTTTTCCTGGGCGCCGTCGGCGCGCGGCACCACCACGGTGGAACCGGCCTTCAAACGCATGCCCTTCGGAATGCGATTGATCTCGCGAATGGTGTCGGGATCAACCTTCAGCCGCGCCGCCAACGCTTCCACGCGCTCGCGATTGCCGACCGTCACGGCTGTCCAGCTCGAAAGACCGCCACGATAGGTGTTGAGGTTGTATTGGAACGTTTCCGCGTTGTCGTACGGCAGCAGAATCTGTGGGTTCGATGCGCCCAGGATCACCGGCCGGTTAAACGATGGGTTCAGCGCCTTGAACTCATCCATCGGCAGATTGGCCAGCTTGGCGGCCAGCGTCACATCAATATCACGTGACGTTGTGACGGTGACGAAGTACGGATGGTTGGGAATCTCTGGCAGCGTGACACCGTAGCGCTCCGGGTTGGCAATGATGTTCTTCACCGCCTGGAGCTTGGGCACGTACATGCGCGTCTCGGCGGGCATGTTCAGGTTGACGTAATCCGTCGACAGGCCGGCTGCCTGATTACGCGCAATCGCCCGCGCAACCGCACCTTCGCCCCAGTTATAGGCAGCCAGCGCGAGTTGCCAGTCGCCAAACTGGTCGTGCAGCTTGGAAAGATAGTCAAGCGCAGCATCGGTCGAGGCAAGCACATCGCGGCGCTCGTCCTGGAAGACGTTCTGCTTGAGGTTGTACGTTCTGCCGGTGCTCGGGATGAACTGCCACATTCCGGCGGCCTTGGCGCTCGACACAGCCTGTGGATTGAACGCGCTTTCCACGAACGGCAGCAGGGCCAGCTCGGTGGGCATATTGCGCCGCTCCAGCTCTTCGACAATGTGATACAGGTAGCGGTTGGAGCGATCCACCATGCGGCGGAAAGCGTCTGGGCGCTGCGCATACCAGTCGGTACGATCGTCCACAGCCGAGCTTTGCAGGTCGGGCATGGAGAAACCTTGGCGAATGCGCGCCCAGAGATCCTTGGCCGGCCCTTTCAGGGATGCCACGGGCTGCTGATCGACATTGACGACCGGCGCAGGGGCTTGGCCGGTGGCGGTGGAAGCGCTGGTGCTGGCTGTGTCGGCGTTCGGCCCGGGGGCCGTTGCACAGGCCGCAAGGAGCAGACTGAGCACAGTTGCCGCAAGAAGTCGCACGGATCGCATCAAGTTCTGTGAGGTTAGGGCTAAAAATTGCCCCAGATAGTAAGAAACGCATCCGACCGCGTCAACCCGCGTTCACCCGGCGTCGCGCCTGCTGGATGCATCACATGTGGCCGCGGCATCGCCGCGCGCCCAGCATTCTCAACGGAAATCGTTCTTCCACTGACGCAACGCGGCGAAGACTGCCACCGGATCATCCGCGTCGATACCGGCATGGTGTGCCACGGCCTGCGTCACATTGACGTCATCCGATCGCATGAAGGGATTGGTCGCGCGCTCATGGCCAACGGTAGTGGGTACAGTCGAGCGGCCCTCGGCCCGCAACGCCGTTACCTCATCCTCCCAGGCGGCCAAGTCGGCGTTGCCAGGTTCGACTGCACGCGCAAAGCGCACATTCGATGCAGTGTACTCATGCGCGCAGTAAACACGCGTATCGGGAGCCAGCGCCGCCAGCTTGGCCAGCGACGCGCGCATCTGCGCAGGCGTGCCCTCAAAAAGCCGGCCGCAACCGGTGGCGAAGAGTGTATCGCCACAAAACAGGCTCGCCGATGCGGCATTACCCTGAAGGTGCCCCACATAGGCGACGTGGCCGCTGGTATGACCCGGCACATCGATCACCCGAAATGTGGCGGCCGGCTGCAAAAGCGTGACGACATCGCCTTCACGCACCGCCTGCGTGCGGCACGGGATCGCTTCACCTGCTGGGCCGATGACCTGCAGTGGCGCACCCTCGGGATTCTCCGGATACGCCGCGAGCAGTTCGCGCACCCCGCCGACGTGATCGCCATGATGATGTGTGATTACAATGGCACCGAGCGCGAGCCCGCGTTCCTTCAGGAAGCGCAGCACCGGTTGCGCGTCGCCCGGGTCGACGACAGCAGCCACACGGCCATCGTGTAGTGCCCAAATATAATTGTCGGTAAACGCAGCGATCGCCTCCACCTCAAGCGCTACACCACGCGGCACACCACCCTGGACCATGTCCGACTCCTCTAACGATCGTCGCATTATAGATTGGCACCACTGGCTCGCTTCGCCGCCCGGGCAATATGTCCTGCGCTGGGAACAGGCGCAGTTCGATCGCACGGTGGCCGACATGTTCGGCTATCACGCGCTGCAGCTCGGCCACCCTGGTTTTGGGGCACTGCGCGAGAACCGCATCCCGCTGATCGCGCGTGTGGTGGATGACATTGACCCCACAGCCCCCACTGAAACGCTCGACCCGATGGACGGCGACCCCGCCGAATCCGCTGATGCGGCCGAGGCAGAGCCCGACGCCAGCACGCCCCAGCGCCAGGCCACACCGCGCGTCATCTGCCGCTATGACGAACTGCCCTTCGCTTCGCAGAGCATCGACCTCGTCGCGCTGCCCCACGTGCTCGAGTTCACGGATGACCCGCACGAAGTGCTGCGCGAAGTGGCGCGCGTGCTGATGCCCGAGGGGCGCCTCGTCATCACCGGCTTCAACCCGCTGAGCCTGTGGGGCATGCGCCAGGGTATGCGGCGGCTGGGCACGGAATCGTTTCTGCCGGCCCAGAGCCAGATGATTGCGTTCACGCGTCTGAAAGACTGGCTCAAGCTGCTTGGATTTGATATCGTGCGCGGCCGTTTCGGCTGCTACTGCCCGCCCAATCGTTCAGACAAATGGCTGCAGCGCACGGCCTTCATGGAAAAGGCCGGCGACCGCTGGTGGCCAATCTTCGGCGCGGTCTACATGCTGCAGGCCGTCAAGCGCGTGCGCACCATGCGTCTGGTCGGCCCGGCATGGAAGACACGCAAATCGCCGGCGCTGGTGCCGGCCGGTACGCCGGTCGCAACACCTTCGGGCTCGCATTCGACCAAGGCGCCATCGGTCACGGCGCGAGACGGCAAATCGGGCGCCTGAGCGCTGCCGTTCCACTCACACGTCACCCACGTTTCTCAATGCAGGAAGTCACCGTTTATTCCGATGGCGCGTGCAAGGGCAACCCCGGCCTCGGCGGCTGGGGCACCGTGCTCGTCTCGGGCAGCCACGAAAAAGAACTCTTTGGCGGCGAAACGCTGACCACCAATAACCGCATGGAGCTGATGGCCGTGATCGAGGCGTTTCGCGCACTCAAGCGGCCATGTCGGGTGCAGGTATATACCGATTCGCAATACGTGCAGAAGGGCATCAGCGAATGGTTGGCCGGCTGGAAAGCCCGCGGCTGGAAGACGGCCGACAAGAAACCCGTCAAGAACGACGACCTCTGGCGCACGCTCGACGAACTCGTCACCGGCCACGAGGTGAGCTGGCATTGGGTCAAGGGCCATGCCGGCCACCCCGGCAACGAGCGCGCCGATGCGCTGGCCAACAAGGGCGTCGAGATGGCGCGCCAGGCGAAAGCCTGACGCGGCCGGGCGCACGCTCACTTGCCCGCGCAACGCTGCGTGGGGATCTGCGGCGCATTTGCGGCGGTGGTCGTGACGTATTGCGGCTTGCCGTCCTGCGCATAAACCAGCCGCAGCGGGCCGCGCTTGGAAAGACCATCGTCGATATCGGCCTGCAACAGACCGGTCTGCGCCCATAAATCACCGCCGATGCTGCGCTTCTGCATCATGACGGGGCGATTGGCACCCGGCTCCCAGTTGGCCTGGCGCTCGGGCACGTAGCGGTTGGGCAGCGTGCCGTATGCGTAGAGCTGGCTCAACGCGTCGGCGAGGTAACGCCCAGCTTGGTCATTGAAAATCGGCAGATCCTGGTTTCCGAGTTCGCTGCGGATGCGCTGCGCCTCCGCCATGCAGGTTGGCGCGGCGTTGTCGGCCGCGCGGGCGTAGGACATGCCGATCGCCACGGCTGCGGCGGCAAGCCAGGTCAGCACGCGATACAGGCGGCGCGGACGGGTGGTGGGAATCACGGACATCGGTTCGGTATGCATGCGAGCTTCTCCGGTGAAGTAACGTGGTGGTGAATCAAGACAGGAACAACTTGCGTTCGGCCTGACGACGCTTCGTCAGCCCCTTGAGCGGCTTGCCGCCGGCCTTGTCCCACAGCAGGAACTGGTTGGCCGCGCCGGCGTAATCACCGGCGTTGAGCTTGCGCAGCAGCGTTGACGAGCGCAGCCGCCCCGCCCCCAGGTTGAAGACGAACGACGCCAGCGCGTCGAACTGACCCTGCGTGATCGACACACGCACGGCCTTCGCAATGCCTTGTTCGGTGTCGGCGAGGTCTTTGCGCAGCAGCGCTTCGGCCTGCTGCTGCGAGATCGGCCCCTTGAAGGTCTCGCCGGGACGAATCAGGTGGCCATAGCCGATCGTCGGCTTGCCAACCGCATCCAGATACGTCGACAGACGCAGTCCTTCCGACTCCTTGATCAGCGCGAGGCCTCGCTCGCCGGTGGTGCGCGGGTTGTGCTCAGTGCTCATCGCTCTTCTCCTGGGGCGTCCTGGTGTTGTCGCGGCCATCGGAGCCGCCGGCATTCGGCTGCACGGGCCTTGGCACTAGCCGATTCGTGTATTCGTCAATCAGCCGCATCACCGCTTCTGGCGGCTGCAGCGCGGTGAACTTCATCTCGATGTCGATGTGCTCGCTGTCGCGGCCCGTATCCCGTTTGGAATGCGGCGCAAGCGAGACGTAGAACCGGCCAACGCCGCCGGCGGCCGCACCGTGTAAAGGCAGGGCCTCGGCGATGTCGCTGCGCACGGTCATGTTCACCGTCATTTCATCGAGCGCGATGCCGCGCGGCATCGCCAACGAGACCAGCGGCAGTGCCAGCCGGTGCTGACTGTCGAGTGCAAGTTCAACCTCGCGGGCGACCAGCGTGCCGCTGTCGTCGGCATCGAAAAACTGATCGAGCAGCGCGGTGTATTGCTGCGCAAGCATCTGATTGGCGGAGGCTGCGGCGTGCTGCATGCCGCGCGTGATGTCGTCGAGCGTCAGGCCATTCAAGCCCGGGTGACCGTGGCTGTTGCTGCCACCACCGGTCCCACCGCTCGGCGGCGGCGAACTTGGCGGCGGCGCAGGTGCATCGGACGCAGTCTCTGGAAACGGCGCGGCATCGGAAGGTCCAGCGGACTGCGCTGACACAGGTGGCGCTGGTGGCGCGCTGGCGGGCGGCGCAGGTGGTGTGGCGGGCGCTGACGACGCACGGTCATCATCACGCCCACGGCGGCTGAAAAGATTGAACATGGTGTCGGGTCGGTCGGATCGATCAGATCAATAGGCGGCGCGCGGCAGGCGCGCACCGATCAGGACACCGGCCGTGGGGAGGCCGGCCGGCGTCCGTCGCCGTGGCGGCTTACGGATTTGCCGGGGCCGGTGCCGGCGCGTTGCCGCCAGCCGGCACCTTTTCGCCGACCATCGTGCCGTCGGTCGGCGTGGCCGGCAGCGGCTTGACATCGTTCTCCTTGCCCTTGACAACCACCGGCTTGGTTGCCGCGTCAGTCAAGAACTCCATCACGCGCATCAGCGCTTCCGGCGGGTTCTGACGCTTGACCTGGGTGTGGAAGGAGTACTTGGCACGCGTGTCGGTACTGCGGGTCTGCTCCGACTTATGCGACGCGCGGCCCGACACCGACACGCTGAACGGGCCCCAGCCGAGCTTGGCCTGGAACGACCCTTCGGCCTCGGTGCTGGACGACGATTTCTCCGACTGCGAAATCTCCAGCTCGAAGTCGATCGTGCCTTCCTCGATGGCGATCACCGGATGCACGACCGCGCACAGCAACGGAATGCGCATCGTCTTCTGGATCGTGCCTTGCGACACGCCCTTCTCGTCGACGATGGTTTCGTCGTAGTCAAATTGCACCGCAACGGCTTTGCCGTTCTGAATACACACCTGCAGCAGAAAATCCGCATAGGATTTTGCCGCTGAGGTTTGCGCTGCGATCATGGCCTGCAGCGGCGCAGAGATCATCTTGTCGATCGGCAGCGCATTGATAACCGACCCGATAAGTCCGTTGTCCATTTAAAACTCCTCACATTGAATTATTTGGACGCACAGGTTTGTGTGCCCGAATCCAAAGTAAGAGTTTTTCCTACGGGGTTCGATGCCTCGAAAGTCCCAGCCAAGGCCACGGAACAGCGGCCCAGAACGTATCGACAGGCGGCCCGTGACTTTCGGCACTGAACTTCCGTTTCAATGCATCCGGATCGATCCCGCCCTACAAAATAATCGGTTTCGCCGAAAATAATTAACTGAAGTACGAGGGGTCGATGAATATTCTGGTAATCGATAGCTTGCCGCTTTTTGCGGCAGGTGTGTCCAATGTATTGAATGCACTCGACGCGCAGGGTGTGTTTATCGATACACATTACGTTGAGCAAATCGGACCGGCTTGCAGGCAAGCCGAACCCAGCGCCGTTGTGATGGAATGGAGCGCACAGGACGACGACGCACGGCAGCGCCTGTCGGAGTTGAAAGCGGTGTTGCCGGAAGTGCCCGTGCTACTGACGGTGCAAGCGGTCGGCCGGCATGTGGTGGGCGATGCGCTGCGCTTTGGCGCGGCAGGCGTGGTCGACCGGCAAGCCACGGCCGACGTTCTGCTCGAAGCTCTGCTGCGCATTACCTCAGGCGCGGTCTACTTGCCGCCCATCAGTAATCTGTTTCCGGACGATCCGCGCCAAAGCTCAGGAGAAAGCCCAGCCGAACTCTGGCGCCGACTCACGCCGCGGCAACATGAGGTGCTGCAACTGCTTGCAGAGGGCAAATCCAACAAGCAGATTTGCCGCGTGCTCAACGTAGCTGAAGGCACTATCAAAAACCATCTGTACGCGCTGTTCCGTCAAATTGGCGTCAACAACCGGACCGAGGCCGCGCTCTGGCTCTCGCGCTGCAAGGCCAGCCTCGTCCGCCTGCAGATGTGTGCGATGTAGCGCCGCGACACGCACCTGCCCGTGGCCTCCCCTGCCTTTTTCGGACGTCACGGGCCCCAGGGTTCACCGCCGGGTGAAAACACTGAGCCGACCACATTGCATTCACGCAATCGCGCCATACACTGATTGGAAGGCGGCGCACGGTGCATCGCCGTTTTTTCATGGAGGCCGCCCATGGAAACTATTGAATTCCACGCCAGCCCGCCCCGCTATTGCGCTGCGGACCTCACGCTCACCTGCACAGCAAGCGTCGACGGCGCCCCGGCCCGTTATGCGGTGACGGCAGAAGCGCTCGAAGAACATTTCGGCGCCCGCTCGTGGCGGCAGGAGGATCTGCTGCAAGCCATGGAAAGCCACCGCGGCACCATTGAAGACATGGCGCGCTCGCTGTTCAAGCTGACGGATTCGCACAACATCGTGCTGCGTAGCGGTCATTTCCGCTTCGGCATGTAGCGAAGCAACGGGCAGCATGGCCGACATCCGCGCCTGCGGCCGACAAAAAAGAAGGCCAGCGCGAAGCTGGCCTTGTGGAAACGAATGTGGGCTAGTCAGGCTTGCACTCGTGCTTCATCTCGCGTCGCCCGTCTTCATAGACCACCTCCAACCGGCACGTAAAGCCCCATAGGCGTACGACGTGCCGCAGCATCTCTTCGTAGTTCGGCCCAAGCGGGCGTCGGCTGCTCTGTAAATGGCGCAGCGTCAATGAGCGATCCCCACCCACATCAACGTTGGTCACCTGGATGTTGGGCTCAATGTTGGAGAGGTCGTACTGCCCTGCCAACAACTCGCGGATCTTGCGATAGCCATCGTCGTCGTGGATGGCGGTGACGCGCAACTTGGCGTCACGATCGTCATCGAGCACAGAGAACAGCTTCAACTCGCGGATCACGCGCGGCGAGAGGAATTGCAACAGGAAGCTCTCGTCCTTGAAGTTGCGCATGGCGAAATCGAGTGTCTTGTGCCAATCGCTTCCGGCAATCTCGGGCGCCCAGCGGTAATCCTCTTCTTCTGGCGATTCGCAAATGCGCCGGATGTCCTGGAACATCAGAAAGCCGAGCGTGTATGGGTTGAGGCCGCTGTAGTACGGGCTATTGAATGGCGGCTGATAGATCACGTTGGTATGCGCCTGCAGCAGCTCGAGCATGAAGGCGTCGTTGACGAGTTTCTCGTCGTACAGCTTGTGCAGGATGGTGTAGTGCCAGAAGGTGGCCCAGCCTTCGTTCATCACCTTGGTCTGGCGTTGCGGATAAAAGTACTGCGCGATCTTGCGCACGATGCGCACGATCTCTCGTTGCCACGGCTGCAACTTGGGGGCGTTCTTCTCGATGAAGTACAGCAGGTTCTCTTCCGGCTCGGGCGGAAACTGCGGATCAGGTTCCGGCACGTCGTCTGCGGTTGCCAGCGCACGTGCCCGGTGCGTGGGCAGCGTACGCCACAGGTCGTTCACCTGTGCTTCAAGGTATTTCTCGCGCTCAGCCTGCCGAGCCTGCTCTTCGTTGATCGACAGCTTCTTCGGCCGTCGATAACGATCGACACCGTAGTTCTGCAACGCATGGCAGGAGTCGAGCAGCAGTTCCACCTCCTGTTCGCCGTAGCGCTGCTCGCATTCGGCCACGTAGTTCTTGGCGAAGAGCAGGTAATCGACGATGGCGTCTGCGTTCGTCCACGTGCGGAAGAGGTAGTTTCCCTTGAAGAAGGAGTTGTGGCCGTAGCAGGCATGCGCGATGGTCAGCGCCTGCATCGGCATCGTGTTCTCCTCCATCAGATAAGCGATGCAGGGGTTCGAGTTGATGACGATCTCGTACGCCAACCCCATGAGGCCGCGCTGGTAGCCGCGCTCTGATGCGAGGAAGTGCTTGCCGTATGACCAATGGTTGTAGCCCAGTGGCAGGCCGGACGACGCATAGGCATCCAGCATCTGCTCGGCGGTGATGATCTCGATCTGGTTCGGATAGGTGTCCAGGCCGAAATCTGCGGCAATCTGGGCGATGCTTTGGTCGTAGCGCCTGATCAGCTCGAAGGTCCACTCCGAGCCCGTAGATAGGTAGGCCATGCTCGTTCCCATTGGTCCATCACACAGGGTCACAGGTGGCGTGCTCGCCATGGCACACGCTGCCACTGCGCGGCGGCAGTGCCCGGCTGGCCGCAACTCCTGCTGCCCGATCAGCGATCAGGCGGCGCGCTTCTGAAACAGCTCGTGCAACACCGGATAGATTTCGTCCGCTTTGAGAATGCGCTGCATCGCGAAGTTCTCGTGCCCAGCCTTCAACGTAAGATACTCCTCCCACAGGTTCTGCGGCTCCGTGGAGACCACCTCAACATAGGCGTAATACTGCGTCAGCGGCAGAATCGACTCGCGCAGGATCTTGGCGCACAGCTCCGAGTCCCCAGCCCAGTTGTCGCCATCCGAAGCCTGCGCGCAATAGATGTTCCATTGGCTTGGCGAATAACGCTCCTGAATCACTTCCGCCATCAATTTGAGTGCGCTCGACACCACTGTGCCGCCGGATTCACGTGAGTGAAAAAAATCTTCCTCATCCACTTCTTTGGCCACGGTGTGGTGGCGGATGAAGACGACGTCGATGCGTTCGTAGTTCCGTTTCAGGAACAGATAAAGCAGCATGAAGAAACGCTTGGCCAAGTCCTTGCGCGATTCATCCATCGAGCCGGACACATCCATCACGCAGAACATCACCGCCTGCGCCTGCGGGCGCTTGCGCAGCACGCGGTTGTTGTAGCGCAGGTCGAGCTTTTCGATGAACGGCACCCGATCCAGGCAAGAGCGCAGATGGCGCATCTCCTTCATCAGCTCTTGCGCGCGCACGCTGTAAGGACCGTCGTTTTCCAGCTCCTCGTTGTACTCGCCTTCCAACTCATGCAGACGGCGCTGATACGGGCTGGACAATGCAATGCGGCGACCGAGCGAGCTGCGCATCGTCCGCAGAATCGACAAATTGGAGGGCGTGCCGTCAAGCGAGAAGCCCGCGCGCACCTTGCGCACCTCCGCGATCTTGGCCAGGCTGCGTTTGGCAAGATCGGGCAACGCCATGTCTTCGAAAAAGAAGTTGAGGAAGTCCTCGCGCGAGAGCGTAAAGATGAAATCGTCTTCGCCCTCGCCCGAGTCGCTGGCTTGCGAACCGGAGCCGCCGCTGCCCTGCTGCGGCCGGTCGAAGCTGTCGCCGCGAATGAACTCTTTGTTGCCCGGGTGAACGCCTTCCCGGCGCCCGCCCGAGCCGTGGTGGAACATGGGCTCGGAGATGTCCTTGACGGGAATGGACACCTGCCCGCTCTGCTCGATGTCCATGATCTTGCGACCCGTCACCGCCTTGGCCACCGCACGGCGGATCTGGTCTCGGTAACGCTTGATGAAGCGTTGCTTGTTGACGGTGCTTTTGCCGCCACCGTTCTCCCGCCGATCAATGATCGTGCCCATGTGACTGCCCTCGATTGGAAGTTCGCTGGGTGTCCTAGCCCTCTCCTTACCTCCTTAAGATGACTTCCTGACGCGCAGATACCACTCCACCAGCAAGCGCACCTGCTTCTGGGTATAGCCCTTCTCCACCATGCGGTTGACGAAGTTCTCGTGCTTCTCCTTGTCGTCATGCGACGACTTGGCATTGAACGAGATCACAGGCAGCAGATCCTCCGTGGTCGAGAACATCCGCTTCTCGATCACCGCGCGCAGCTTCTCGTAGCTGGTCCAGACGGGGTTCTTACCTCCGTTCTTGGCCCGCGCCCGCAGCACGAAATTGACGATCTCGTTGCGGAAATCCTTCGGGTTGGAAATGCCCGCCGGTTTTTCCACCTTCTCCAGCTCATCGTTCAACGCGCTGCGATCGAGAATCTCGCCCGTGTTCGGATCCCGATATTCCTGATCCTGAATCCAGAGGTCGGCAAACACCACGTAGCGGTCGAAGATGTTCTGCCCGTACTCCGAATAGGACTCCAGATACGACGTCTGAATCTCCTTGCCGATGAACTCCACGTACGGCGACGTGAGGTATTCCTTGATATAGGACATCAGCTTGGATTCCGTCTCCGGCGGGAACTGCTCGCGCTCGATCTGCTGCTCGAGCACATACAGCAAGTGCACCGGATTGGCCGCCACTTCCGTCCCATCGAAGTTGAAGACCTTCGAGAGCACCTTGAAGGCAAAGCGCGTCGACAAGCCCGTCATGCCCTCGTCTATGCCGGCAAAGTCGCGGTACTCCTGATACGACTTTGCTTTCGGGTCGACATCCTTCAGGCTCTCGCCGTCGTACACGCGCATCTTCGAGAAGATGTTGGAATTCTCGGGCTCCTTGATGCGTGTGAGCACCGCGAACTGCGCCATCATTTTCAGCGTATTCGGCGCGCACGGCGCCGCAGCCAGCGAGCTGTTACGCAGCAGCTTGTCGTAGATCTTCACCTCGTCCGACACGCGCAGGCAATACGGCACCTTGACGATGTAAATGCGATCAAGGAACGCCTCGTTGTTGCGATCGGACTTGAAGCTCTGCCACTCCGCCTCGTTCGAGTGCGCCAAGATGACGCCATCAAACGGGATCGCGCCAAAGCCCTCCGTGCCCTTGTAATTGCCTTCCTGCGTGGCCGTCAGCAGCGGGTGCAACACCTTGATCGGCGCCTTGAACATCTCGACGAACTCGAGCAAGCCCCGATTGGCCAGGCACAGCCCGCCCGAATACGAATACGCATCGGGATCGTCTTGCGGATAGTCCTCCAGCTTGCGGATGTCGACCTTGCCCACCAGAGACGAAATGTCCTGATTGTTTTCGTCGCCCGGCTCCGTCTTGGAAATCGCAATCTGCGACAGCACCGACGGATGCAGCTTCACCACGCGGAAACGCGTGATGTCGCCATTGAACTCATGCAGCCGCTTGACCGCCCAAGGCGAGGCAATCGTGTTCAGATAGCGCCTCGGGATGCCGTAGTCTTCCTCCAGAATCTTGCCGTCTTCCTCAGGCGAGAACAGCCCGAGCGGGGACTCGTGAATGGGCGAGCCCTTGAGCGCGTAGATGGGAATCTGCTCCATCAGCGCCTTCAACTTCTCGGCAAGCGAGGATTTGCCGCCGCCCGGAGGCCCGAGCAGGTAAAGAATCTGTTTGCGTTCCTCAAGGCCCTGCGCGGCATGTTTGAAGAAGGAAACGATCTGTTCGATCGTGTCTTCCATGCCATAGAACTCCCGGAAAGCCGGGTAGATCTTGATGACCTTGTTGAAGAACAATCGTGACAGCCGAGGATCGTGGTGAGTGTCCACCAGTTCAGGCTGACCAATCGCGGTGAGCATGCGCTCCGCGGCAGTCGCATAGGCGGTCGAGTCTTTTTTGCAGATATCCAGATACTCCTGGATGCTGTACTCGTCCTCTTTGCGAGCTTCAAAACGCGTTGCGTAGTGGCGGAAAATATCCATATCTCCCCCGTAGATTTCTTCCCTACTCCACACCAACAAGCGAGAGCCAGGCTAGTTCTTGCGTGCGTTGCTGATTCCACTGTAGACGAATCACCGATGATCACAAGAACGGTTGAGAGCCTGGAACGGTGCACAACCGTCGCAATTGCGTTAGCGCTCGACAGCATCAAGTGCTAAACGGACCTTGCACGATGCATCAACACGCATGCACCACGACGATCGGCTACCCCGAGCACAGCAGAAAGCGTACCCATGCCACCGGCCCGCGCTCGCAGGTTGGTACGTAACCGATCTGCGCGAGTTCCCGCGCGCACGCTGAATCCAGGAGGGGGATATCCCTGCGTTTTCGTGTCTCGCCAACTGTGGTACCGCACGTGGCGCTTACCAGCAGACCTACGCTTGTAGCGGCAGCTTTTCTTTTTGGCGCGCAACACAGCATTGTGCAAAGCATGGGGCAAAACGGACTCTGTCGCCCCGACGCGCGCCCACTGCCCGTGGCCGAAAGACCGAAACGGATCGACCAAAGGTGTCTTTTTTTTGCGCCAAGGGAGGTTTGTGCCGGGCGCGACGGTGAATCGGCCGGAAAAGCCCGCACGGAGAACGCGGACAAAAGAAAAAGGCCCTCGGCATTTGCCTGAGGGCCTTTTAAGCGATTTCTCGCTCGTTTGGTGGTGGTACAGGGATTGAACCTGTGACCCCTGCCGTGTGAATCGAACGGTTGGCACTTACGTGCGCACACTGTAGTTCCTAGCCCTTGAAATAGCAATCGCCTAAGTACACTCCAGTTCGCTGCAGTTCACCCGACTTCTGCTCGCCGTTGTGCCAGATTTGTGCCACGCGTCGATCGGCCGCGCCCGCACGCCAAGCGAGAAAATCGCCCGCAGCACGCTCGCCAGCTGCGATGACCAATGCTGGCGCGTGATGCCATTAAGTGTGACGCTGGTTCATGGTGCGCCCCGCCGCGCGGCTGCCCGTGCATCGACAATGCCCAGCAGATGGCTCGCGAGCACGATCATTTCGACCGCTTCGCGCGCCGTGTCGATCGGCACGTTACGGTGTGAATGCGGGTTCTTGTACGAGCCGACTGCACCGGCAAAGAGTGCGGCTAAAGCCTCCTGCTCGCCTGCGTCCTTAGTATGGTCTGCCAGAGGACCGGCATTCGGAGCAAAGGCTCTCCGCATCATGGGCACGCCATGCTCCGCGGCCGGGTAGCCGGCAGCAGTCCTCACCGCGATCTCGACAGCGCGCATCGCCTCGAACACCGCTGTTGGATAGGCGCCGCGCATGAAGGACAGCCATACACCGTTTGCAATTGTCGGATGCAGCAGGTCTTTCGGCAGTAGGCGCGCAGTGCGGTAGTCCGTAAACGCTGCCTCGTTCTCGAAACGCCGCGCACGGCGGCTCAGGTAACGGAACCCGTTCTGGCCGTTGACCCCCTCGTCCGGGACGATCAACGCCTGCGCCTCGAGCCAGGCTAGCGCCTCCGCGATCGCCAAGTCCACTTCCTGACGGCGGTTTTGGGGATATTGTGGTCGACCGGCCAACGCTGCGTTGTGGTCCCACAGCTCCGTGCGCAGCGTCCCGACGTTGAACGTCTGGTGTTCGCCTCGGGCACGCAGCAGAAGCAGCATCTTGCCAGCGAGCTCTTCGGGCTCGAGCGCAAGCAGCACCTCGGCATCGGGGATTTCGGTCAGAAGCTCCCGCATAGTCGCCCTAAATACGCCTTATAAGTCACAAAAACCACAGTCCATAAACCTGGAGTGCTCGACAACCCAGTCTTCGAAGCGGGCTATTGCTGCATGCAAGTCAGCCTCCCAAGTATTCCGTCAGTGCAGCACACGGATTTCGTCGTCGCCGAATATTCGGGCTATAGCACTTGCAGCCGTGGCACCATCAATTCCCTCAGTCCGAAAAAACTGGCTCAGCTTCGCCCGATTTACAGCTGTTTCGAGCGAAGCGAGAGAAATTAAGTGGTCCCGGAATGCGCCGACCTCGGTCTTGCCGCCCCGCAAGCCCCGCTTCACGTCATAGCTTGTCAGCAATGCAGCTTGAAGGAAATCCAGAAGTTGCCACCAGTGCCAAACCTCCTCCCGCAAGCGAGGAATATCCCAGTGGATGGACATCCACGATACCGAGCACAGAGCGCTCCTTGCGTCGTCAAATGACATTGACGTCTTTCCCTTGAGAAAGCGTTTGACCCGGTGCCCGTCCGCGCTGACCCCATCGGCAGTTCCGTCCCAGCAAAAGAAACGTCGATCAGTTTCCGGATATGTCCCGCCGATCAAGTACAGATAGTGCGCAAGCTCCACAGACACTCGTCGCGGCAACCCACGCCGGCGGTCACGGGAATCCTCGCCCCACGATTGAATCGCTGCCCGCCAATTTCGTTCGAGCTTTTCCAGCGAGAAGCTTGCGTATGTGTGTGGATACATAGATACCTACTGGCACAAGCGTTGTCGGCGCAGACGATCCTACATGCGCGCGCCGTGCCCAAGCAAGAGCATCTAGGTCGCAGCAATACACTGCGTTGCGTTTCGCGCCGTCCGACAACGCCCCTTTTCGCTTAAGTGTCCTCCCTCGATCGCCGGCCAATGGACGAACCTGTGTCAGCCGCACTACTTGGAGAACATCATGCAGGAGCGAAACTATGAACTCGCGTCAAAGCTTAGCCGAGCAGGAGACGACATCTTGGTCGGTCCTGTCGAGGTTGCAGCAATCAGCGGACTAAGCGCGAGAACGATCCGACAAAGAGGCGTGGCAACAATGCCTGCGCCGTTGCCCGGCGTCCGGCGGCTGCTATGGCGTCTTGGCGATATCAGGAAGTGGATGCGCGGCACCGCCAGTGATCTTGCAGAAGAAGAGCGACTTCAGCCTGCCCGGCGCGGTCGACCGACGAAAACTCAGCAAGTGGCACAGCGGAATCGTTTAGCCGCGATTCAGGAAGGTCCTCTTGAGACCTTCCTCCACGCTTAGGCGTCCCTCCTTTAGCCACCCGATCGCGCGTCTCCGATGAGCCAGGACAACTTTCCGCACCATTCTGGGGGCGTCCTTCAGGTACGTCACAGTGCCAAATGGGGAGCCGTACCGGAAGACATGCTCGAAGATCCCGCATTGGATCTGGACAGCAGAGCCGTTGGCGCTTGGCTTTCCATCAAGCCAGGCGGCTGGCAAATATCAGTCAGCGCACTACGGCGACGGCTTGGACGTGTAGTGCCACAAAAATCCGGCGAAACAGGCAATGTGTTCAAGATACTGGGGAAAGATCGTTGGCAGCGAATTGCTCGCGAGCTTGAGGCAGCGGGTTACCTAGTTCGACAGTTGCAGAACGGCGGAGCCGGTCAGTGGGTGTGGAACATCGTGTTCAACCCGACCCCATCCCGACCACATGACACCAGAGCCGGATTTCCCGGCGATGGTTCTGCCGGCCCCGGCTCAGCCATCGCCGGCGAATCCGGCGATAAAGACACACCAATCTCAAACCACACCAGTAGAAAGAAAACCACCACCGACAGCAAGCACAAAGCGCAAGTCGAGGGACCCGATCAAGAGCCCCCCTCTCCCATGACGCTGCAAGATGTGGTGGTTCCTAGATCAATAGAGCAACACCGTAACGTTCTCACGCGTGCCCTTGCTAGATCTCGATTGGATACCAACGCCGCGCAACAGCTAGTGGACGAACTGGTTGGGGTACTGAGAGCCCAATCGCTCGGCAAGCACAAAGGAATTTTGAGCGTACGCAGCTGGTTTGAGCGGCTTATCAAGCTACATAGCCAGGGGCTGTTTGTACCCGAATTCGGGCCAGCGATCGCTGCGGAGCGGCTACGCGCAGAAGAACAGCACCTAACCAAAGCCGTGGCCGCTGTTGCACGGCCGGAAACCGTCGAGGCCCACGTTAAGGAAGTCTTCCAGCTCCACAAGCAATGGCAGGTCAGACGTGGCTCCAAAGCGAACAGCAACAGCTCTGTCGGCGAACGCTGAGCCGACTTATACCTTCGGGCTGCGGCACTCCTCAACCGCTTCCGCCCGCCGCGCGGCTCGCTGCGATTCCGGTCGAACATGCAGCATTCAAACGGTAAGAGACAGGAAGAAGATGACGCGAAACATGAAGATTCGACTAGTGGCCTTGTTGCTTTTGGCGGGACGCCATGCTCTGGCAGCACCGGCACTGTGCTCTCCGGGATATCAAGACTCGACTTGTGTATCTCCGATTCAACATGGGGCGATTCCTCCGCCTGTTTGCCCGGGGGGCTACACGCAGACGAACCCGCCCGTCTGGACGGGGGCAATTTGGAGCGCGCCGGGATGCCAACCGCCATCGCCACCGCCTGCCGCAGTGGTGCCCACAGCTCCTTCTGTGGTTTCGGTTGGCTATGGCTGTCCCGGATGGACCATCTACGCCTACTCAGATGGCTCAGTGCAGCGGGTGTGGGACCCGGACAACCCCGGCAACGTGCTGGTTCAAGGCGGGGCCTGCAGTGATCGGGGCTGACCGCATGCACAGCCGAATCGCCCCTCCGCTCCGCTTCGGGTCGCCGCTCTCCCCGGCTACACCGGGTCCCCGTGCGGCTCGATTCGGGCGCGACGGCGCGCGCGGATGCCGATTCGTTGAACTGCCGCTAATTGCTTGCAGGAAGAAGGGTTGGGGGTGGCTTTCCCTCTCAGCTGGGGCAAGCCGCCTCGCGGCGCGTCAGGCCATAGGCGACGGCCGCGGGGAGCCGGTGGGCGGATGCGGGACGCCGGCCGAAGAGCCGGCGCTGTCCTCGCCCCTGCGGGGTGGGCAGCGCAGCCGTCCACGGGCGGGCGCGGGAAATACGACCTGGCAAGCCAACCGATGGGGTGCAAGTCGCCCCCTCACTTTCTGGCGAACCGAGCGGCGCTGATGGCGGCCACACCAGCACACCACTCATCAGCGCCCCGAGCGTGCCGATTTCATCGCGCAGAAATCCAATGTCGGTCCCTTGTCCGAGAAGCATGTCGGACAAGGGGGGGCTGACTGCCTTTGCGCGCCAATTCCGACATGCGCAGACATGGCGAATTGGCACGCAAAGGCAGTCAGCCCCACACCCCTCAGGGGTCGGGCTGCACAGCAGACCGGGGGTGGTTTTTGGGCCGATTCCGCCCCCCCAGAAATCCAATCCGCGAGCGACCAACAAACCGTCCGACAACCAACGCAGCAGAGACCATTCAGATGGGGAAAGCCAAAAAATCAGCACTCAAATTGCTGCCGCCTACTTGGCGAGAAGACATGTTCGCGAGGGCATCGGAACCTGACTGGAAACAGTCACGGCCGAAACTGCTCCCAGCACTCGCCCTACTTTGGATCGTCGGCTGCCGGCCGGCCGAGATCCAGCATGGAGTACGCATCTCGTACCGCAATGGCACGCTCTTAATCGCGGTGGACGGAGCAAAATGCGACGAAGACAGAGGCATCCGCAAGCGAGGCTACAAGTTTCAGGTCGCCCCAGCCTCCGAGGAGCATCCCGCCCTCGCTGCGTTGCGTGAATATGCGGAACAGAACGCGACTCACGGCGAGGCGAAGGTAACCCATGACGCCGACTACCTCTATAACGTTGTGACCGCTCTGGGCAAAGCTGTATTCCCTACATTGCGGACTCGCATAAGCCCTTATTGCTTTCGACACCAGGCGGCGTCCGATCTCAAAGCTGATCCTGATGTGCAGCTAGAGGACGCCGCGAAGTTCATGGGACATCGCTCAGACTACTCAATCGGCCGTTATGGTCGCGCGGTCCATGGAAAAAAGGGACGAGGAAGAGTCAAGCCCATCGCAGTGCAGACATCACAGCCAGTGAAACATTCCCCCAAAACCGAAAAGCTGGCGCGCTTCAAGATCGCCAGCGCAAACCGACGCAAGTTGGAGCCAAGCTAAGGTGAGCTCACCGTGCGGGCGCCCCAGATGCGTCAATGTTGCGCCGATTTCGACGACATGCGTGTCGCGCTTGGATCTCCACCCTGCAGATGCGTCAAATTTGCGTCAATCTACGCCCCTCCACGGCCGTAAACGGTTTTGGATGCGTCGTTTTTGACGCAGTGCTGACAATGCAGACGCGTCGGTTCACTTGCCAGCCTGACAGGAAAAAATGCGCCCCCCGTGGCTCAGGCAGATAAAGGGCGCCCACGGCCAGTATGAGATATGCGACGCCGCGTCATTGATCGTTGACAATCGTTAACCGCGAGATATGAGCGTCGCGTCCTGAGGTTGCCGACTAGGCTGGCAGCGTCGATGCTGCTCCATTTGAGCGTTTAAAAAAGGACCCTGATGACCATCCGAAGCCTGTTCCACAGCTTTCCTCGCCCAAAAGGTCGCAGCGCTGCCGAAGTCACGAAGCTCGGTCTCGCGATCCTGCGTAACACGCTCAATGTCGGTCTGGTGCTGGCACCGGAGGTCGTAACATGGAAGCATCAGCATGGAGACCCGACCATCATTCTCCAACGGCGGATATGCTTCACCGAGCTGGCAGCGCCTGAGTTGCCTGAACATGCAAAGGCCTTTGGCCCCTTCGCGCTGCGGTTTTCACCAGAGAAGCTTCGTGCGGCTGGAGCAATGCCTGTCATCTACGCACCGCAGGAGCTTCCAGGACATCCCGCGAGTGTTATCGGCGAATTCTGCGTGAAAGCCGCATCGCACACTAAGTATGTGCTGGAGAGTCTTGAAGGTCTGAGGAAAGTCGCTGAAACGCTAGGTAGCGGGGCGTACAAAGGCTTTCCCGTGGATAAAGACGCGACCATTGATCTCAATAACGTGACACCCGAAGGTACGCAGGTGAACGCGTTCAAAATCAAGGCTTCAGACGTCGCAGCGCTGATGACGCATATCGGCTATCGGAACATCCCGTTTGCTCACAGCATCGCGATGCTCGACATCTACGAGAACATGTTCTATCCAACTGACAATGCCTATTCCGACGACATGCTCGGGTACTACCGGCAACGAGAATGGCGATTGGTCCTATCAAACTTCGAAATCAACGGACAGCCGGTTTCTCGGCCGCTGACTGCTGACGAGCGCCTAAAACTCGAAGCTGTCGACCCCGTTTTTTGGCGGCGCGAGCTGACGGTCAGCGGAAAAACGTCGAGCCGCTCGGCGCTTGCCCACATATACCTACCGTATGGCGGCCTGTCTCCGCGCGATCTCATCGAGAGCATCGTCGTGCCGCCTTCAGCTGAAGCCGCAGCGCGCGAGTTTTACGATGGCGAGATCGAAGTAGTCGAGTGGTAGCGCGATGCCCATGTGGCTCCGAGTGCCGGTTTTGGCGACCAGTGAGACGGCTCTCGACAACGACAGAGCAGCCCGCCTATCAAGGGAATGCATGACAAATCTATTCTTCACCACACAGCGCCCCCACAACGTTGGTGAAATCCTGGGAGGTGGCCACTTCGGTCGGGGCTACGACCAGTACGTAATGGACATTGGTACGTCGGATTGCTCCGAGAAGGGCTGGAGGCTAGCCAGCGAGATGATCGTGGAGGCAGTTCGCTTAGCCCGTTATCCGACGATGCCCAGCCGCCTGACCTGCTCGTACGCATATCCCAGCGAGCAGATAGCCAGGAGCACCATGAATGGATCGCCGATGCGCTTGTATTTGTACGAGGTGGAGCTGACGGACCCGTCCAAACCGTGCCATACGGTTTCTCGTGACTTGATGAGTGCGGTTAACCGGATGCCACGAGACATTCCATTCGCGCCCCATGTTCGCCTGGTGGCCGATCAGTACTGGTCCAGTAAAGGGGGCACTTATCCCGAAGTCATTACAGAATCGCCGTTGCGCGTGGTGCGGCATCTGCCATAGCGCAACGTGTGACGGCGGACTACAGCGGTTCCGACTTGAAATGACCGCTACGCAGAAAAGCGAAGGACCGAAACGGGTCGTTAGCAGCCGCTGATGAGATCACCCTTTACCGTCGGCATCCTCGCGGATACCGCGTGTCAATTGCTCGACCAGAGTTAGGGCTTCAGCCACAGCCTCGCGCTTGATCACCAATCTCTGCCCAGATTTATACCGCGTGTCACCGGTTTTCCTGATGTAATCATCATCGACGACGCCCTGTGTATGGGCCAGCAGGTGACGCTGCTGGAAGAACTTCGTCAGTTGTTCCATCTCGACGACGGTGAGATGCTCGTCGTAACCGTGCCCTATGGCAGCAGCCCAAAGAGCTGAACCCTCCGTGAGGTTCTGAAATGCATTGCGCCGAATTTTGGTTGTCGGCTCAACACGCGCATAAAGCGCCTCCGCAATCCGCTGGAACGCCGTCACCGCGTTTTGTAAAGCGCTCTCGACGATCAGACGGCACGTGTTCTCCGCAGTGTCGGCATCTGGAATGGCGGCTCTGATGGCGTCAACGGCTTCGAGCGACTGCCGGATCCCCTGGGCCGTGAGATCGAAGACAAGCTCCGCTGCGTTTGCTCCACAAGACGGACAGAAATACGCCGCACCGACAACGGCATATCGACACCCGCATTCACCGCAAGCGATCTTGAGACGCATGGGCGCTGCCGCTGCATAAGGAATTGGTACATGCTGAGGTCGGCTGTCCACCTTCATGCTCATTGAGATGAATCCACCTCTGGGCTGTCTCTGGTTGAAATTCTGCGCGTCACGGCTAAGCGCAGCACCGATTGCCCCCTGAATATTCGCCAGCGCAACGTCCCGAACGTGATTAAGCTGTTCCTGCGTCCACCATTTTTGGGCATCAGCAGTGTGACCACAGAATGGACAAAAGACCTCCTCGTCCCTGACCTTGTCCTTCCAGTCAGCCATCAGCACCTTGAACTGCGCCAAGCATTCTGGTGCGGGGCACTCACGGTCGAAGTAGTTTTCATCGTCTGCTGAGATGGAAACGGTAGATTTTTCGTCGCCAAGATTTTTCAGTGCGCGGATTGTTTCTTCAAACATCGCCAGTCTCGTCCAAAAAATTATTCCCTTTCCGTGGCGCTGCGAGGACGCACCTCGCTCCAACTAAGCTACCACTGTTGCATCTTCTGAGCTATTTTTTCTAGCCGCCTCTATATGCTTTGGCAGCGTTGCTGCGGCGCTGGGATTCGCTGAAAGCCACCTCAGTTCTGCGGGCACATCCACATTGATCCCACATTAAGGCAAAATCGCCTCGACCGTCCGCTTCGGGTCGAAACCGGTCATACGGGATATGAACCGGATTCCCGGATGTTTACGGAAGCATGCCGGCCCCACGACAATATGTCGTACCGCGTGCCCTCTCGCACAACAAGCTCGTGTAGACGACGCGCTGGCCTCAATACTCGCTTTCGCGGAGCTCCCGTTCCACCTCGTGTTCAATGCTGCGCTCAAGCTGTTCGCGATGCTCCTTTAGCCACAGGCGGACGTTATCGTTGGTTTCAACTTCGAAATGGGCATTCAGAGCTGCGAGCTTTCCACGGTAGTGATCGCTAGCGGGCCCGCTCCAACCCTCAGAGAAGTTGTTGGCATGCAAACTGCGCCGAACCTGTTCTATTGAGCCGTAACGTTCGAGCATTTGCCGCGCGAGAGTGGTGGGTTCATCCGGCTTGGCGACGATCGGCGGGCAGCGCTCCGCAATAAGCCATGCGCGGTTTCTTGCGTCGACATCTACCCATTCAAAAACGATTGACTGGGGGATGGCGTCAAGGCCGGCCTCGTCGGCCTCACCACGTATCGATCGGCCACCTCGAAGCCAACTCAGCAAGTGCCAGGTCCCGACCTCTTTTTGTTGCGTTTCTAGCCGTAGCGCAATCGCTGGCCAGACGACTGCGGGCTTTGCCCGTGCCGCCTTGGACAGGAAGATCCACGGATCTGGGTGGAAGCCAGCGGTGATACTGTTGACGTTAGCGAAGTTGGCAATGCACCGCACAGCAAGCTTTGCTGCGGCATCGGGGTTGAAATCGAGCAGGCGGTTCGCGAGCTCGTTCCAACGGAATAGCAGCATGGTGTTCGGATGCTGACTCGTCGCACCCTCCACGAATACTGCCGAATTCAATACTCGCTCGATGCGGGTCGAGAAAGCATTTAATTCGTCGGCATGGCCTCGCAGCCGTGAATCCAGGATGTCCATCGCCGCATCGGGCGCGCTTGGATCCTCGCCCTCCAGCAGCAGGTCGACAATGCCTTCGAATACATCCAATGGCAGCTGGTTGACGACGCCTCCATAGACAAACAACCGGAAATCCTTCGGGTCGATATCGCCCTGCTTTGCCATAGTCAGCAAAGACCTAGCGATGTGGTCGGTCATCCCCGAGCGCCAGACGAGACCAAGCGCGTAACTGCGAATCTCAGCGTTCGCTAACACGCTCTCGATGATCTGCTCCCACAAATCGACCTTCTTGATTCGCCATGCAGAGAGATAGCCGCTAATGAAGAAGTCGGACCGCTGCGTGCCAGCGTTGATCCATGCCGAAAGGATAGAGGACCACAATTTAAGGTCATCAGCTTGACCGAGAAGCTGGCCAAACTGAAATCCGTTCTTGGCCTGGTCCGTGACAAGCCAAGCCAGCTCGGGTACTAACAACTCCGGGGTGGCCGCAACGTCGGCGGCAAGCTGAATCAGTTCCGGTCCTGCTGCATCGGAATACTGGCCGTCAGCGTCGAAGTTGTCTTCGATCAGCTTCATGCCCGCATGCCGGCGAAGCTTGTTCGAGAAGGAGGATTCGGTCAATTCAGCACGGATGACATGGAGCTCAGACCTAACCGTTTCAGGCAACACCTTACCTTCGTAGTGAAGGGTGGCCACGATGATCTCGATGCACCGCTCGCGCAGGCCCGGCATCGCGGCAGCGCGGCGCAGAAAGACAAGGATCGTTTCGGTCAGCGGGGCGATCAAGATGAGGCTTCTGACGTGGCTCAAGATGGCCTTGGCTGCCTCAGTGGCTTCCGGTGCAGGCAGATACTCGACAGCTTCTTCCAGCAATCTCACATGGGCTGCATACGCGTCGTACAGCTCTCCTTGGGTCTTCGGCTTCCAGCGGTCTGGCAGGCGTCGTAACCCGATTACATCGTCGATGCTAATCCGACTCATGAAGGGGTCAAGGCTCTTGCCCAAGGCCTGAATGGCAATTTCCCTTCGGAACGGCACCGCACTGTGCAGCAAACTGCACAGGTAGTCGATTTTGTCGATGGGCGACAGTTCGGACGCGGCAACAGGGCCATGCCCCAAGCCGAACAGCTCGATAAAGACCCCCGTCGAGTTGTTGGACCAGCTCTCGTTTTCGGCCTCGGCCAGCAGCAGCAAGCATTCCGCAGCCTCGAAGAAGGTCTCAGCCGGGATTGCGAGCTGCTCAAGCCGGTGGACGGCGGTGCGACGGGCATCCCCCCTGAAGTCGTGGCGGCCCTCAACTGTTTCAGCACCCAAGGCAGCAGCAAAACGGCGCAGGGCGGCCTTGGGTCTAGCCTGCGCTATCGCGAAAAAAAGGCTGGCGCCACTGGCGGTTTTATAGCCCGCAAGCGACGCAAATATCCCGCCCTCTCCCATCAGCCGATCCGCCCACGCCGTCGCTGCCTTGGACTCTTGAGCAAACACCAGCATGGCGTCGAAATGCTGCTGCATGCGGACCTCAAGGCCCTCACGTAGCTGCAGCACGTCCACCATGTGGGCGTACTGCTCGAACCAGCTTTTCCACATGGCAACGTGGAGCAGCCTTGGAGATATCAGCAGCATTCGCGGGCCCTGCAGCACTCGTCGTTTCCGCAGTTCGCCGACAGACTGTGACAGCCTGATCTGAGAAAAGCCCTGGTCCAGGAGCCTCAACGCGGCCAACACGGCAGTCTGCGCTGCCGGTCCGTCCGCAGTTTCCCACGCGACCTGCCTGAACAGTGCCAGCGTCCTGATCACTGCCAGCCGGTCCTGCCCCTCGGTGGAATCGATGCTGTGCGGGGCGCACACGATTCGGTCCCAGAGCCGGTCCAAGTGCGCCAGTTGCTGAGAGGGCTGCTGGCCAGGGTTGTTCTGAATATACTGCCCAAGGCGGTGAGCCGCTCGAGGAGATCCCTCGCACAAGGTTGCCAGCCAACTCGCACTATCCGGCGGGATGCCATAGCTCTTAAAAATGTCGGCGACTACAGCAGCTTCGAGCCCAGGCACGTCGATGACCTGAGCATTTGCATGTGCACTAGCAGGGTCAGCCACGTTGTCGGCGGTCACAAGCAGCATCTTAGTAGCCCGCCTTTTGAACAGTGCTGCCAGCTCATCCGCTGTATCCAAATCACATTCATCCGCGAACAGGATGATGGTGGTCGTCGGCGCCATCTGCCGCAAAGCCGTCATCGGCCCGCTCCCTAGAGCTTGCTCTGGATCCGGGCAGTACAGGACGCAGCCACTGAGTTGCGAGGCGCTCAGCGCCCGATACACGAGGTGGGTCTTGCCGGCACCGGCGTCGCCCAGTACACGCACGTGTTGGAACCCATTGATGCTGTCAGCCGCGCTTGTAATCTGTTCTGCAGCTCTGTCAAGCTCCCCTGTGCTCTGGTAAACGTCGATCTCGAGCTCGCAGGAGTCCGCCATAAACGACAGGTCATGGAAGACGGCGTCGTCATAGCCTTGTACGCTATTGAGCCGCATCGCGATGCCGGGTGCCAGCACCTTGATCGCCGAGCACAGCTGATTAGCCCGGATAATCCGCACCGCGACCTGGGCAAATGCCGGATCAATGGCCGCCATGAATTCGGTGATTTGGGTCGCGCCATGATCATCGGCGGTACCGACCAGATCGGAGCCGAAAAGAACAACAATGAAGGTGCCGCCCTTCTCGAAACAGCTCAGCACTCGCGCCTGGAGTTCCTCTTTCTTGCGCGGATGGTCGCCTCTCATGAACTTAGGCTGGACAAGCAAAGACCGAATGTCAGAGGCCGTCGAGGCGGAGAAACTCCCAGTTTTAATCTGGTAGCGGGTCAGACCTTCAGAGATCAAACCGGCTGGTAGTGCGGCCTCAGGCAGACCGGAGACCTCGGCATCAATGCCACCATCGGCGACAGTAATTGCTGCAGGGACGTCGACGCCGGTAACGGGAATGCCAGCCTGAACGGCCTCAACGACAAGAAGTTGCCGAAACAGTTCGACGGCCTGGCCAGCGTCGATCTTAGTCAGGTCATCGGTCCTGACGTCAAACGGTCCTACGGTGTCGGTCGGTAGAGCCATCAATGCTCCTCTGGTTAAGCATCGAGTATCCCATATGGCTCGTCCGCAACGGCATTGGGACGTTTGGCACTAAAACGGCCTCAAGGCCTCTTCTTAGCCAGAGACTCTCCACTGGTTCGGCGTTGGTCGTCGGATTGGCCGAGGTACTGCCGTTGGGCAATCGCTGCTGGCGATCACCTCAAGATCTTTGTCCTTCGGCCGTAGGAATCGGCAAAACCCTACACAACTGTTATCCATGATTTTCCTTACAACCGTAATCCCGCTCCTCCTCATTGGTTGCCATCTCATATGGCTGATCCTTGGCTGGGCTTGGATTGCCCGTTCGCCGCTTCGTATCGCGGTCGTCGGGCTGCTCACCTGTGCTTTGGGATTCTTTGTCCAGACGCAGATTCATCGTGCGGAAGCCCTTCCCGCATGGTTTTTGCAAAAGATTCCCGTTTTTTCAGTCGATCACGCCGTGCTCGAGTTTGTCGACAAGCTAGTCAACGTCGTGATCTACGCAACCGGCGGTGGAATTATTTCATCAGCGCTGTTCCTTCGAACACAAATGCGATTCGCGCAAGAACGGCGAGAGCAGATTGAAACTAGGGAGCACGCCAATCAAATGCTCATGGATCTTGAACGCCGTTTGAGCGCTCTGGAGGCCGAAGGCACTGATCAGGAGACTGACGATCTTCAGCGAAAACGTAGTGCCATCTTGAGGACCTGGCATCGGCACAAGGATGAACTCAAGAAGGCAAACTGCATCTTGAAGGCTATGGGAGAGTAATACCAAGTAGACCAGCGGAAAACCGGAGGACTTCTGGGGCGGTCGTGTGGTCAAACAAGCAGCGTTGAGGTTATTTGGTCGCGCCATCCCGAAGCTTCCGAAGTGCCCGCCCACGGAGTATTCTTTTTTTGCATAGGCAACACGGTTGCCAGCACCACTGAGAAAGAGGACGACGATGGACGGCTACGTGGCATTCGGTAGAGCACTGGCAGCTGAGCGAAACGCGCGCGAGTGGCAGAACTATGCTCGCAACTTGGAAACCCAAATCAGGCAGCTCAAAGCCAAACTGTCATCAACAGCCCAAGATCACCAACTGTCACGCGAAGTCTCGCGCCGGACAGCGGAGTTGTATCGAGAAGAGCAAGCGCGCGCGGCCGCGCTTGACGCTCTGCAGAATAAGCTTGCTATCGAACTGGCGAAATTCAGCCCAAACAATCCGCTAGTCCCCAGTCATTTCCGCACCATGATTGTGGAGAAGGCGGCCAAGGCCGGGCTCGCGCAGCAGCAGGTAAAGCTGAAACCTTGAGCCATCGTGACACCGAACAGCACTTCGGGACCGTCAATCACCTGTGACCGCAGCTTTCACATTCAGGTTCGAGGGTTGGGGTTATCTGGTCGCGCTTGGGTGAATTGGTCGCACCTGGACACTACGAAATCCGCTCTTCCGGAGCTAGCACCTGGCGCGTATGCTGGTTTCATGCTTCTACAACGAGATCAAACCATGCCTGCCGACAAGCTGGGCCGTTACATCACCAGCGACTTGTTCCTCAAGCGCGCTAACGAAGCCATTGCGAAGGCCGTGCGTGGCCTTGAGGCGCGGGGTATTCAGCCTTGCTATCTTGACCGGAAAACTGGCCTGATTGTTGGTCGCGATCGAACCTATCGCATCCAACTGCTAGACCCGGCCGTGCAGGCAGTCGTGCTGGAACTATTTGCGGACGGCAAGCACGGCGAGCTGATGGACAGACTTGTGGCGTTCGCCGCGACCGACCTCGGAGCGCACCAGGTCAACTACGCGACGCGTGCTGTTACCGGTCTCCTACTGCTGGCAAAGACAGCCATGCCTCGCGAAGCCGCACATTTTGTTCAAACGGTGCGTGAGCAGATAGCGGGAGTGCGGCCATACCCGGAGCTGGTCGAACTGGCCGAGCTGCTGATTGAAGCAAATGCGCGCAGCGATGACGTGCCCCGAGATCCGACCATCATCGATGATGCGCTGTTCTCACAGCGCATCGAGGCCATCACGCAGGCCCTCCGCCAATGACGAAGGCAGTATGACCGCCCCCCCTTCTACAGCGCCAGTGCTACGACGCCAATTGCGCCCACGACAAAGCCGGCTAAGGCGTACCACCAACGACTTTCCTTGATCGATTTGATACGCTCTTCCGCCGCCTGAGCCGCTTCGCGCTTGACCCGCGCCCGCTCATCGGCACCGGCCAACCACGTTCGCCACACACGATATCGGTCATTGATGACTTCTGCGCAGCGATCTGCCGACAGATCGCTCGCAGCTAGCTCATGGGCTACGCTCCAGGCCCACGCGAAGGCCTGTGGAGCGTTTGCGCCCTCCTCTTGAAGGTCGTACAGCTTGGCACGCTGCCAGAACGGTATCGAACCTGTGCCGGCGCGCAAATAAAGAACCAGCACCATCGCAAAGAACGCAGCGTTATGACCTTGGCCCGACAGGAGACGATGAGCCGCCTCATGCAGATAAATCGAGGTAATCAGCTCTGGTTGCGGCTCCCACTCGGCGCGCTCGACACAGCGCAGGTCGATGACCACCTCGCCGGATTCAGTGCAATCCGATGGAACACAAAACCCCAGCCAGGGAGACTCCCCCGCCCCCAACTGCTGACGCATTAGCAATATGGGAATCTCCCGCATGTTGATGCGCGCCAGCAACTCGCTCGACACCGCCTTTGCAAGCGCCGGAGGCGTGGCAACGTCTACTAGACGAAGTGCTCGAACCGAGGTCATGGGTCCCTTTTTTCCACTTACCGTCGGTTGATCAGGTAGAAGAGCTTTCTCGTCATGGGAGTAGCGATGCAGTACCCGTTGACCACCGTGTAATAGGTGGTCATCTCGTTGTAGAAAGCCTCGATCCTCGCGTTGTATTCCGCGACAAAAGACGCTGCCTCTGGATCGACCGCGATCAATTTCGCGGGCAATGGATCGTCTGGCGTAGCTGGTCCAGGTTGCACACCCCCCGCGGAGTTGGAAGGGATCGACAAATCGGGCTGGGCCGCTGCCAGGTTAGAGGCCACTAGGACGGCGGCTGCGATGGCGGCTTTCGCACTCATATGGCTACCTCTAGCCCCGTGCAAGCCTTGAGCATGCGGCGCGCGTCGAGCACGCCCCACAGATAACCTTGCGCCAGGGCCGTTGGTGCTTCCTGGATCAACTGCTCGAGGTCTGCAAGTGGGATTAGGAATGGATCTCTCAGCTCCAAAATCTGCGAAAGCTCGCTGTCGCGTGGAAGAGCGGAGATGGGGTGCAGCGATAGAATGGACACAGCCATGATTCACCTCTCAGTAGGTGAGTTGTGGTCAGGCTTGTTGGCCGGTGCCAGCCGACCGACAAGCCGCTTCGTAAAACGGATAGCGGTCAGCCCAACTTGCGCGCCAAATCGCTGGCACGCGCGTGGTAGTACCTCTTCAACATCTGGACCGTTTTGTGCCCCGTGACAGCGCTAAGCTCGAGAATGTTGGTCAACTTCTCCGCGATACGGCTGGTCGCCTCATGGCGGAGGTCATGAAAATGCAGGTCCTTGATTCCCGCCCGGTCGCAGGCGCGCGTGAAAGCTTTCTTCAGAGCATCGGGTGAAATCGGAAAAACGCGACCGCTGATGTGGCGAGGCCGAGTTGATAGCTCTGCGAGCGTGGAGACAGCCCGCGTTGAGAGCGGAACATCCCGTGCGTCGCCGTTCTTGGTGTCATGGAGCCGGACAAACCGGTCGGCAAGATGAACATCCGGCCACCGGAGGGAAAGAAGCTCCCCCCGACGCATTGCGGTTTCGAGAGCAAGGATGACCAGCGGGCGCACGTGTTCGTTGCGGCTTCCTCCGGCTTGGTAGAACCCAGCCTCCCCCCGCTTGCTTGCCGCCAATTCCGCCAGTAGGCGCTGCTCCTCGTCCCCCTGCAAACGTCTAGAGCGCGCCCTGTTCTCTTTCGGCCGGCGAATCTGCGAAACAGGGTTGATAGGAACGTAAATACCCCACTCTTTGCTCGCAAGACTGAGGGCGTGACTGATCAGCGTCAATTCACGGTTGACCGTCGATCCGGAGACCGCTTTCTGTTTTGCGCTGCCAGCGAGGCGTCTGTCGCGATAGTGCGACACGTTGACGCCGCTGAGCGCTGCGATCTTGACCTGCGCAATGGGGTCTTCCAGAAGCTTCTGGATTCGGAGCCGCTCAAGCGCCCCACCCTTTTTCTGGGGCGAGACTTCTCGGCCATACCTGGCGAGAACGTCACCTAGGGACGTGCGATTCGCCTCGGTGCGGTCAGAAAATGAGCCGCTGAGGATCTCTGATTCGATGCGGGCCGCCCAGGCCTCGGCATCTTTTCGACTGAGGAAGGTCTTGGACTGAAGTGGGAAGCCAGTTCGGCGAACAATCGCCTGATACTGGAAGTCGCCACGCTTGCGAATAGTTGGCACGGGTCACCTGGAAATGAAGGTGTGACAAATATGTGCCAACAATCCGACCAGGCGGGAGGACACTTAAGCGACATCTCGCTCAGTGACTGGTGCGGAAATGAGAAAGGGCCCGCAATTGCGGGCCCTTTCGACTGCTGGTGGGTGGTACAGGGATTGAACCTGTGACCCCTGCCGTGTGAAGGCAGTGCTCTACCGCTGAGCTAACCACCCGAATGCGGTGAAAACGAGATTATGACGAAAAGGCGCAGCCGTGTAAATACCCTGGCCGCACATTTTTTTGATCAGGCAGCCGGCGGCGCAGATTCCACAGCTTCGCGCGTCCAGACGGTCTTGCCGCCGCTGGCCTTGTCGATCTCCTTGAGCACGCCGGCGTGCGCTTCGGCCTCGGCTTCGGTCGCCAGCAGCACCGGCAATTGCAGCGCACTGAGGTCGACGGCAACGGCCTCGGCAGATGCGCCTTCGCCCGACTCCAGCATGTCGATCACCAGCGTGTTCTGGCCGCGCGTCATGGCCAGGTAGACCTCGGCCAGCAGTTCCGCATCCAGCAATGCGCCGTGCAGCGTACGGTGCGCGTTGCTCACGCCCAGACGGTCGCACAGCGCATCCAGAGAGTTGCGCTTGCCAGGGAACATCTGGCGCGCCTCGCGCAGCGTGTCGATGTGGCCCGACAGGTGCTCACGGAATGCTGGCAGGCCGAGACGCTGGAATTCCATATCCAGGAAGCCCAAGTCAAACGCCGCGTTGTGAATGATCGCCTCGGCGCCCTGCACGTAGTCGCGGATTTCGTTGACGATCTCGGCGAACTTCGGCTTGTCGGCCACGAACTCGTTGGTGATGCCGTGCACGGCCATCGCGCCCGCGTCGATCTCCCGCTCGGGGTTGATGTAGAAATGCAGGTTGCGGCCGGTCAGGCGGCGGTTGACCATCTCCACGCAGCCGATTTCGATCACGCGGTCGCCGGTGGCGGCATTCAGGCCGGTGGTTTCGGTATCGAGAATGATCTGTCGCATCGCGCGCTCCCCTACTCTGACTGGATTACTTGAAGACGACGGTCTTGTGGCCGTTGAGCAGAATGCGGTGTTCCGCATGCCATTTCACCGCGCGGGCCAGCGCCACGCATTCCACGTCGCGGCCGACTGCGGTGAGCTGCTCCGGGTCCATGCTGTGATCCACGCGCTCGATTTCCTGTTCGATGATCGGGCCTTCGTCCAAATCAGCCGTGACGTAGTGGGCCGTTGCACCGATCAGCTTCACACCGCGCTCATGCGCCTGGTAATACGGCTTGGCGCCCTTGAAGCTCGGCAGGAACGAGTGGTGGATGTTGATGGCGCGGCCTTCCAGCTTGCGGCACAGGCCGTCGGAAAGAATCTGCATATAACGAGCAAGCACGACCAGATCGATCTGCTGCTCCTGCGCGATCTCCCAGATGCGGGCTTCCTGCTGGGCCTTCTGCGCGTCCGTCGCCTGCAGCAACGGCAGGTGCATGAACGGCACGTCGTACGACGCAGCCAGTTGGTAGAAATCGCGGTGATTCGAGACGATGGCCGCAATCTCGATCGGCAGTTGGCCGGCGCGGGCACGGAACAGCAGGTCGTTCAGGCAATGGCCGATCTTCGAAACCAGAATCATCACGCGCGGCTTGATTGCGGCGTCGAACATGCCCCACTGCATGGAGAAACGGTCGCCGATAGGCGCGAAGCGGTCACGCAGCATGGCGAGGTCCAACGGCTGGCCCTGCGGCACAAAATGCACGCGCATGAAGAAACGGCCCGTGAATTCGTCGCCAAACTGGTCCGAATCGAGAATATTGCAGCCCTGCTCGAACAGAAGCCCCGACACGGCATGGACGATGCCCGGTTGGTCCGGGCAAGACAGGGTAAGAATGAAACCGGAGTGACTCATGAAGCGTTTTATGTATTGTTGTCGGACGCAAACTGCTGCGGCGCCCGGGGCAAACTCAGGCGCGCCAGGGCGTCGAGGGTAACGAGCGTGGCGTCGACCGTCATCGCGAAGTCCGCCATGATATCAAGCGCCGCGTCGGGGCTGGCGCGCAAATGACCGGCGACCTCCCCGTCCTGATTGGCGGGGATGAAGCTGTCCGGCAGCGTCAGGTCGAAGGCGAACAGCGTTTCGCACTGGATGCCCTCGGGCACTTCGCGCAGCACATCCAGCGTGCCGCACGGCACCAGTTGCGCTGCCAGATCGGCGCCGATGCCCGCCTCTTCCCAGCATTCCTTCTCCAGCGCGCCGCGTGCATCGAAGCCATGGCCGATGCCGCCGGCGACGAGGTTGTCCCACATGCCGGGGTCGATCGGCTTGGTCTGGGCGCGACGGGCCAGCCAGAGCGCCGGCTCGGCACCCTCACCGCCGTCGATCAGGCCGTTCATGTGAGTGGCATAGGTGCGGATGCCAAAGAAACGCGCGGCGGCACGCTCGATCAGCGCCAGCGCGGGCGTGCCCCAGCCGGTGTTGACGGCGAAACGCTCGTCGCGCCAGCCGCGCACGTGGCCGTCTTCCGCCAGGCGCATGATGACTTCGGCCAGCGCCGCGGTGCGCTCGGCCTCGCTGGCGAGCGTCTGCCGCAAATCGACCCGCTGCCTCGACACGTCGAACCACTGCGGCCAGCGCGCAAGCAGTGACGCGCGCTCGCGGCTCAGCCAGCCGACGCGTTGTCCGGCAACAATCCACGGGATCAGCGCATCAACGTCGAACGCCAGCCGGGCGGCCAGGCCGTCCCGAATGCGCTGCATACGCTGGTCGGTCATATCAGCGCCCCACCACATCGGGCGTGCATTGTGCTTTCCGTGCAGCACGGGTCGCGCGATAATGCGCCGTTAATACAAGCCGTCATCAGACTGGAGAAACAAGGATGGATGAAATCGACGAGCTGTCGGATCTGCCGACCCCGCGCTTTATCTGGGGCTTCGCCATTGCCGTCACACCGTCCGGCGAAGTGTCGCACGATGAATTCGAATATCTGACGCACACCCGCACACCGCGCTTCACCTGCCGCGTGGTGGAACTCGAAGACGCACCGGCCGAGCCGGAAGACGAAGGCGACATCGACGGCCGCATCGTCCACTTCGACAACCCCAAGCGGATGTTCTACATCACGGACTTGGGCCTGGCGTTGATGAACTTCACGCTGTTCGACAAGGTAGACAACAAGTCCAAGCTAAAGGACGCCTGCGACCAAGCCATCGCCGACTGGCTCACCCGCCGCGAATTCCTCGACTCCGAACCGGACGACGACGAAGATTGATCGCCTGATCGCCTAGCCCTGACCGGCGGCGCTGCCATCTTCGGCAAAGCGCAGGTCGGTCAGGCGCACATCGGCGTAGGAACGCCCGGCATCCAGCAGGGCCGAAACCTGCGCCTTCACCCGCTCTTTCTGAGCGCGCAGCGCACGCGGCGGCACGGTCGAATCCTGACCGGTGTGGTGCAGATACAGCATCTTGTAGGTGAGTTGACTCACCATCCACTGCCGCAGCACGCGGCGCCGGCCGGCATGGTCGGCTTCCAATCCATCGATCTGCCCAAGCAACGCGGAAAACGCTCGCGCCAGGCTTGCCGGCTCCGTTGCCCCGCCAGCAATGCAACGTTCGGCCACGGCGCGCGCTTCTGCCGGGGACATGGTGTCGTCCGTTTCAACGAAGCGATCCGTCGCCGGGTCCGGGCGCGGCGGCGCAGGCCGGCTTGCCAGTCGAGCAGACACCCCGGATAGCGCTTCCTGGGCACGGCGGATGGACGCTTCCAGCGCTTCCGCACTGCTCGGCACGATGCCAATGGTGGTCGGCATGTCGCTCGATTCTTCGTCGCGTTTATTGACGCCCATCGCTCCCTCCGGTGATCGCCCTCGGCCATGGTGCCTGGCAGGCGAAGCGGAATTGTAGAACGCGACGCACATTTCGCGACAAATCAACGCAGATGTTCTTTATTGCCAAGGCAGCGCAAACGGTAACGTGGCATCACGAAACCACGTTGCGCTGTTGGCAGCGACCCACGCGGCGCGGCCTCGCCACGGGTAAAATGCCGGTTTGCGCTGCCAGCGCATGCACTCAATTGCTGACCGCCACCGTGCGGCAAGGAAATCGCCTTGATCAAGTGGATTATCGTGGCCCTCTATTTGGGCTCCATTCTGTACGTGCACTTTCGCGGCAAGGTGCGCCTGAAATTCTGGCGCCAGATGTTTGATCACTCGGCCGTGGTCGCGCCGGTCAACTGCTTCATGTACGCGTTTTCGGGCGTGCCGCAGACGCCGTATGTGCCGGTCGAGCGTTTTCCGGATCTGGAAAAGCTGCAGGCCGCGTGGCCGCAGATTCGCGACGAAGGTCTCGCGCTTATCAACCTGCGCAAAATCAAGGCTGCCGAGAAGAACGACGACGCCGGTTTCAACTCGTTCTTCAAGAATGGCTGGAAACGCTTCTACCTCAAGTGGTATGAGGCACATCACCCCTCAGCCGAACAGCTCTGCCCGCAGACCGTCGCGCTGCTGCGCGACCTGCCCAGCGTGAAGGCGGCGATGTTTGCCGAGCTGCCGCCGGGCGGCAAGCTGAATCCGCACCGTGATCCGTTTGCCGGCTCGCTGCGCTATCACCTTGGCCTGTCCACTCCCAACGACGACCGCTGCTTCATCGAAGTCGACGGCGAGCGCCACAGCTGGCGCGACGGCCAGGGCGTCGTCTTCGACGAAACGTATCTGCACTGGGCAGAAAACGCCTCTGACAAGGATCGGCTGATCCTTTTCTGCGATATCGAACGCCCGATGAAATTCGGCTGGGCGCAGCGCATCAACAAATGGCTGGGCCGCAAGGTCATGACCGCCGCCAGCTCCCCCAACGATGACGGCGACCAGACCGGCGGCATCAACAAGCTGTTCCGCTATGTGTGGGTAATGGGCCAGTACCGCCGCCGCTTCAAGGCGTGGAACCGCAAGGTCTATTACGTGGTGAAATTCGGCCTGATCATTGGCGTGGCAGCGTTGATCATCTGGATCTGAGCGCAGCCCTTCCCTCCTCTTCCTTTGCACAAAGAACCGGCCTGACGCGCCGGTTTTTTGTTGCGCGTGAAAAAGCTACCTGCATTGCAGTCGGCTTGCGTTTTTACAAAGCAGTGAAGCAAAAGCGCCACATGGGGCACAAATCTCGCCTAATGTCAGGAATTGAGCGCTCCGGCGCTTATGCGATATGGCGGGCACGCCGCTTGCTCCACCTTGGTTGACACCCTTGCTCCGTGCATGGGACCGAGTCAGAGCCGGGATGCGCGTGTGCCTGTGTCCCTCGTCAACAACAAAGACAGTGAGATCAATCGCCATGAAAAAGAACCTCATCAGCCGCCAGACCATCGTCACCCGCGCCGCCGCGCTTGCTGCTGTCGCACTGCTCGGTACCCAGATCGCGGCCTGTACCACGACCAGCCCCAATGCTCAGGGCTCGGACGTAATGTCGTCCACCAACAAGCACGCCACCACCAACTCGCAGGCTGATTCAGTCCTGTCGCGCCTGTACACCACCGCCAACGGCTCGCGTGAGCTGGTTGGGCGCGCCAAGGGCGTGCTCGTGTTCCCGTCAGTGCTGAACGCCGGCTTTGTGGTGGGCGGCCAATACGGCGAAGGCGTGCTGCGCACCGGCGGTGGCCGTCCGCTGGGCTACTACAACATCGCCTCCGCGTCCGTGGGCTTCCAGGCTGGCGCGCAGTCGCGTGCGCTCATCATCCTGTTCATGACGGACGAAGCGCTGCAGAAATTCCAGAACAGCCAAGGTTGGACGGCCGGCGTGGATGCCACCGTGGCACTGGCAAAGATCGGTGCGAACGGCGCGGTCGATACCAACACCGCACAGCAACCGATCATCGGCTTCAACCTGACCAACGCGGGCCTGATGGCCGGCGCGTCGATCGAAGGCACGAAGATCACGAAGCAGAACAATTGATCAGCGCTTCGTTTTCCAGCCATACCGCCGTCTCGTACGGCGGTTTTTTTTGCACGGAACCCGCATGAAGCGTTGCGGCAATGTTGCAGCCCTAGGGTAATCCGGAGGGAGCGGCGCCGGGCTTCTCGGCTAGCATCGTCCGGCCGATGTTGCAGTGCGCGCTGCCGTATCGGTATACGACAAAACAATCACCCAGAAAAAAGGGGGAGACATGACAGGTCGCAACGCTGCCTTGCGCGGTGCCATTGCATGCGCGGGGCTGTGTGGGTTGTTGCTGGCGTCTGGTCAGACGATGGCCGAACCGGGCATCACCGACACCAAGATCGTCATCGGCCAAACGGCGGGCTTCACCGGCCCCGCCGGCGAGCAGGTCAAGGAGATGACGCAGGGCGCCAAGCTCTACTTGGATGCCGTGAACCGCGCGGGCGGCGTGAATGGACGCAAGATCGAGTTGATCTCGGAAGACGACGGCTTTGATGCGGCCGCTTCCAAGAAACACGCGCACACGCTGCTGGCAGACAAGCAGGTTTTCGCCCTCTTCCTGCCACGCGGCACGCCGAATACCGAAGCGATCATGACCGAGGCACGACCCGTGGGCGCGCCAGTTGTGGCGCCGTCCACCGGTGCCTCAACGTTCTTCGATCAGCCTGACCCGCTGCTCTTCGTCGTGCGCGCGAAATACCAGGCGGAGATTGCCGAGCTGGTGCATTACTTCGACACGCTGGGCTTGCGCCGTCTGGCGCTCGTCAACGTGAACGACACCTTCGGCAAGGACACCGAAATCGGTTTCAGCAACGCCACGAAAAAGCTGCCGCCCGACGCGCACAGCATCTTCACCGTCGACCGCCTGAAACCAGACATCGCCAAGGCGACGGCAGATGTCGGCAAGTTCGCGCCGCAAGCGGTGATCTTGGCCTGCCCGGGCACGACGGCGCGCGCCATGATCGAGGCGCTCAACAAGCAAGGCACGGTGACGCAGATTGCGGCGCTGTCCAACAACGCCGGTCTGGCGTTTGCGAAATCGCTCGGGGCGCTGGGGCGCGGTGTGGTGGTCTCGCAGGTGATGCCGTCGCCAGTGCGTTCAACTTCGTTGCTGGGCCGGGAGCTGGCATCCAGCGCGAAATCTGCCGGCGTGGCGCCGTCGTACGCCATGATGGAAGGCTATGCTGCCGCGCGCGTGCTGGTCGAAGGGCTCAAGCGCGCGGGCAAGTCGCCAACGCGGGCCAGCTTTGTCTCGGGGCTCGAAGCCGCCGGCACGATCGACCTGGGCGGTTTGGAAGTCCGCTACGGCCCAAACCTGCGCAAGGGATCGAATTATGTCGAGCTGACGGTGATCGGGCCAAACGGCACCTTCGTCAAATAAAGGCGGATGCGCGCCGCGTACAATCTGCCCCGGCAGTGGTTGCACCGCGCGAAATAGCGGTTGCCAGCGCAAAACGCATGAGTACATAAGAAAATACTATTTGGAATTCGCATACTGCCTCTACCAGAATGCATGAACCACATGCATGACTGAGATCAAACAGGCAGATGGAACTCCGACAACTCGAAGCATTTGCCGCGGTCATGTCGACCGGCAGCGTCACCGCAGCGGGCAAGCTGCTGGGACGCTCGCAACCCGCCATCAGCCGCCTCATTCAGGATCTGGAAGCGGAAATCGGCTATGCCCTGTTCACACGCGCGGGGCCGCGCGTCTCGCCGACGGAGCAGGGTTTCCTGCTGTACGAAGACGTTGAGCATACGCTGATCAGCTTACGGCAGATCCGCACCCGTGCCGAAGAAATCGCGCGCGGCGAGGCACGCCCGCTGCGCCTAGCAGCGACGTCCGCATTGGCGGCCGGCTTGCTGCCCGCTGCCTTGGCTGATGAGCCCGGACTCGCGCAGCACATCCAGATTCGCAGCGCCTCGCCCGAGCAGGTTGTGCACGCCGTGCTGACCGGCGCTGCCGACCTTGGCCTCAGCAGCCTGCCGCTGGAGCATCGTGGCGTCACCGTGCATTGGATCGGGGAAGCCGCCTGCGTGGCTGCCGTGCAGACACACGACCCGTTGGCTGCCGGGAAGCGCGTGGCGTTGGTCGACTGCGCGGGACAGCGGATCATCACGATGCACAACCCATATCGATTGCGCCGCCGTCTGGACCAAGCGCTGGCGAAGGCCGGCGTGGAGCCCACCTCCCTCATCGAGACCAATGCTTCGCTGAATGCGCTGGCCGCCGTGCGTGCGGGCCTGGGCGTCGCGTTGCTCGAGCCGGTGACGGCGTACGGCGTGCCAATCGACGGCGTGACCGTGCGCCCAATCGACGCCGACATCCCCTTCTTCTTTGGCGTGATCACGCCCGAGGCCAAGCGGCCATCGGCGGCGGTGACTTCCCTGACCGACGCGCTCGCGCAGGCAGCGCGGCGCCTGCTGCCGGACTGCAAGCTGCACGACCCGGCGCGCCACGCCAGCATGCTGCAGGTGCTGTATGGCGAATCCATCAACGAAACCGAAGGCGCGTCCGCATGACCGCTGCACAACACGACAACGCGCCGCTAGTCACCGGGCTTGCAGCGCTGGAAGCCCGTTTGCACCAGGACCTCTCCTGGCTTGAGCTCCCCGCGAAAAACTGGACGCTGCCACACACGTTAGAGGGCCAACCCGTGCTGGATGTGGCCGTTATCGGCGGCGGCATGGCTGGCCTGGCGGCAGCGGCATCGCTCAAGCATCTTGGCATCGGCGTGGTGATATTCGACCGCTCGCCCGCCGGCTTCGAAGGCCCGTGGGCAACAACGGCACGCATGGAAACGCTGCGCTCGCCAAAGCAACTGACGGGCCCTGCGCTCGGCCTGCCGGCGTTGACGTTTCGCGCATGGTTTGAAGCGCAGTTCGGCACCGATGCGTGGGAGGTGCTCGACAAGATTCCGCGCCTGCAATGGATGGACTACCTGCGCTGGTACCGCCGCGTGCTCCAGCTCGACGTGCGCAACGACCACCACGTGAAGGCGATTCACCCGCGCGTGGATGGCGCCGTTGAACTGCTGATCGACGCGCCGGGCCAACCGACCCAGCGGGTGTTTGCACGGCGCGTGGTGTTGGCCACCGGGCGTGACGGGCTCGGCGGTGCATCCGTGCCGGACTTTGCGCACCGGCTGCCGCGCCGCTGGTGGGCGCATTCGTCCGACGAGATGGATTACGGCACGCTGGCCGGCAAGCGCGTGGGCGTGATCGGCGCAGGCGCATCCGCGATGGATTCGGCCGCGACGGCGCTGGAAGCCGGTGCCGCCAGCGTCGACATGCTGATCCGCCGCCCCGACCTGCCGCGCGTGAACAAGGGCAAGGGCGCCGGCAGCCCAGGCCTCGTGCATGGTCACCTGCACCTGCCCGACGCATGGAAATGGCGCATCCGCCATTACATCAATGTCGAGCAGGTACCCCCGCCGCGCGGCAGCACGCTGCGTGTGTCGCGGCATCCGAATGCGCGCTTCAACCTGGGCTGCGGCATCCTGGGCGTGGACGAGCACGACGGCGTGCTGCACGTGGCCACGACCAAGGGCGTATTCCAACTGGACTTCCTGATCTTCTCGACGGGCTTTCGCACCGATTGGGCCTCGCGCCCCGAGTTCAGCGCACTGGCACCGCACATTCGCCAATGGCGCGACCGCTATACGCCGCGCCCCGGCGAGGAAGACGCGGAACTCGCCGATTCGCCCGACCTCGGCCACGCATTCGAATTTCGCGAGAAAACGCCCGGCACGCTGCCCGGCCTGTCGCGCGTGCATTGCTTCTGCTATCCGGCGTCGGTCACGCACGGCAGCGTCTCGGGCGACATCCCGGCCATCAGCGAAGGCGCGAAACGCTTGGCGCAGGGCATTGCCGGCTTGCTGTATCAGGAAGACATCGACGCGCACTACGCCGCCATCCAGGCCTACGCCGAGCCGGAAATCTTCGGCGATGAATGGACGCCCGCCCCGCCCCCCAGCGTGGAAGCGAATGCCACTTCCAGCCAGGAGGCTGCCCGATGACAGGTTGGCTCATCCGCCGCATCGGCCAGGCGCTGCTGGTCGTGCTGGTGATGACGGTGATCGTCTTCATCGGCCTGCACGCCATCGGCAACCCGGTCGACATCCTGATCGGCCAGGACGTGGACCAGATCGACCGCGCACGCATCATTGCCGAGCTGGGTCTGGACAAACCGCTGTGGGAGCAGTACCTCGCCTTCCTGAACGGCGCGCTGCACGGCAATCTGGGCAAGAGCTTCGTCTACAACGAACCTGCCATCCAACTGATCCTGCAGCGCCTGCCGGCCACGCTGGAGCTGGCGTTTTCGGCGCTGATCATCGCGGTGGTGATCGGCGTGCCGCTGGGACTGTTCGCGGGACTGTATCCGCGCCATCCGGTGTCGCGCCTGCTCATGACGGGCAGCGTGGTGGGATTCTCATTGCCGACGTTCTGGGTGGGCCTGATGCTGATCATGGCGTTCAGCGTGAGCCTCGGTTGGCTGCCCGCCAGCGGGCGCGGCGAAACGGCACGCCTGTTCGGCATCGAATGGTCGTGGCTGACGCTGGATGGGCTGCGGCACCTTGTGCTGCCGGCGGTCAACCTGTCGCTGTTCAAGCTCTCGCTGGTGCTGCGGCTGACGTCTGCTGGCGTGCGCGAGGTGCTGCCGCTGGACTTCGTGAAGTTCGCGCGTGCCAAGGGCCTGTCGCCGCTGCGCGTGGTGCTGGCGCACGTGCTGCGCAATACGCTGATCCCGCTGGTGACGGTGCTGGGCCTGGAGCTGGGCTCGACCATCGCCTTTGCGGTGGTGACGGAAAGCATCTTTGCGTGGCCCGGCGCGGGCAAGCTGATCCTCGACAGCATCAACTCACTGGACCGGCCGGTTATCGTGTCCTACCTCATCGTCGTGGTGTGCCTGTTCGTGTCGCTCAACCTGATCGTCGACATCCTGTATCGGATGCTGGACCCACGCGTGCGTACGGCGGACAGCGCGGAGGCTGCATGATGAATACGACTTCGCAACCCTCGACCGCAGCGGCGGTTGCCGCGCCGCGCAAGCAATCGCCGTGGCGGCGCGTGGCGTCGGATTTCCTCGCCTCCAAGGCGGCCATCTTCGGCCTGGTGGTTGTCGTGGTGCTGATTCTGGCTGCGCTGGCCGCACCCTGGATCACGCCGCAGAATCCGTACGACCTGATGCAGCTCGACGTGCTCGACTCGCGTCTGCCACCGGGATCGCCGGCCGGCACGGGCACGTTCACGTATTGGCTCGGGACGGATGGCCAGGGGCGCGACCTCTACTCCGGCATCCTCTATGGCTTGCGCATCAGCCTGGGCGTGGGGATCGGTTCAGCGGCCGTAGCGGCGGTGATCGGCACGCTGCTGGGCCTCATTGCGGCGTATGCCGGTGGCCGCGTCGACAGCATCATCATGCGCACGGTCGACCTGCTGCTGTCGTTCCCCTCGGTGCTGGTGGCGATGATGATCCTCGCCTATCTCGGCAAGAGCATCACCAATGTCGTGCTGACGCTGGTGCTGCTGGAGTGGGCGTATTACGCGCGGACGGTGCGCGGGCAAGCGCTGGTCGAGCGTCGCCGCGAATACGTGGAAGCCGCACGCTCGCTCGCCCTGCCCGGCTGGCGCATCGCGCTCAGGCACATCCTGCCGAACTGCCTGCCGCCGCTGATCGTGGTGGGCACGCTGCAGGTGGCGCGCGCGATCACGCTGGAAGCAACGCTGTCGTTCCTGGGCCTGGGCGTGCCGATTACCGAGCCGTCTCTGGGCCTGCTGATTTCCAACGGATACCAATACATGCTGTCTGGCCAGTACTGGATCAGTTTCTATCCGGGCATCGCGCTGCTGCTGGCGCTGGTAGCCATCAACCTGGTGGGCGACCGCCTGCGCGAAGTGCTGAACCCGAGGGTGCAGCGATGACGGCGTCCAGCAACGCGACCACACTCGAAGTCCGCAACCTGCGCACGCATTTCTTCACGCGTGAAGGCGTGCTGCCGGCCGTGGACGATGTGTCGTTCTCGCTCGCGCGCGGACGCATCCTGGGGCTGGTGGGCGAATCGGGCTCAGGCAAGTCCGTTACCGGCTTCTCGATCATGGGCTTGGTGGACCCACCCGGCCGCGTGGTCGGCGGCGAGATCCTCTACCAGGGCCGCGACCTCACCAAGCTCGCTCCGCGCGAGCTGCGCAAGCTGCAAGGCAACCGCATCGCCATGGCCTTCCAAGACCCGATGATGACGCTCAACCCCGTGCTGCGCATCGATGCCCAGATGATCGAGGCCGTGCGCGCGCACAGCAGCATGAGCCACAAGCAAGCCCGTGAACATGCGCGCGACACGCTCGGCCTGATGGGCATTCCGAGCCCCGAAGAGCGGCTGCGCGCGTATCCGCATCAGCTTTCCGGCGGCATGCGCCAGCGCGTGGCGATTGCCATTGCGATGCTGCATCGGCCCGACCTGATCATTGCCGACGAACCGACCACGGCGCTGGACGTGACCATCCAGGCGCAGATCTTGTCTGAAGTGCAGAAGCTCGCGCGCATGCACGGCACGGCGCTGATCTGGATCACGCATGACCTGTCTGTCGTTGCCGGGCTGGCCGACGAGGTGGCTGTGATGTACGCCGGGCGAATCGTCGAACACGGCCCGGTTGATGCGGTGCTCGATGCCCCGCTGCACCCCTACACCATGGGTCTGATCGACAGCCTGCCCAGCGAGAACCGCCGCGGCCAACGCCTGCGCCAGATTCCCGGGATGACACCGAACCTGCTGTCGCTGCCGGCAGGCTGCGCGTTTGCGGCACGCTGCCCGCGTGCCACCGATGTCTGCAGCGTCCACCCGGAGATCACGCAACCGATCGTTGGTCGCCTCGTGCGCTGTTTCCATCCGGGCGCGCAGCACACTTCCTCGCGGGAGGTCGCATGAGCACGCCGCTTGTCGAACTCAAGCAGGTCAGCAAACGCTTTGGCGATCGCAAAGTCGGCGCGGGTGATCGCGTCTTGCAACGCTTTGGCCTGGCACATCCGCCGGCAATCGTTCGTGCGGTCGACGGTGTCGACCTCGCGATCCAGCCCGGTGAAGTCGTCGGCCTCGTCGGCGAATCGGGCTGCGGCAAATCCACGCTCGGCCGGATTGCCGCCGGCTTGATGCCGCCATCGGACGGCGAGGTACGCGTTGACGGCAAGGCTGTCGATGCGCTCTCCGCAGACGAAGCCCGCGCCGCGCGCCTGAAGATCCAGATGATCTTCCAGGACCCGTATGCGAGCCTCAACCCGCGCCTGCGCGTGGAAGAGATCGTTGGCGAAGCGGCCCGCGTGCACGGCCTGACCGACCGCGCCCACTTTGCCGATTACGTGGCTGCGCAGATGCAGCGCGCGGGCCTGGACCCCGCCCTGCGCGACCGCTACCCGCATCAGTTCAGCGGCGGCCAGCGGCAGCGCATCGGCATTGCGCGTGCCCTGGCGGTGCAGCCGTCGATGCTGGTTTGCGACGAAGCGGTGGCAGCGCTGGACGTGTCGATCCAGGCACAGATCCTGAACCTGTTCATGGACCTGCGCGAGCAGCTCAACCTGACCTACCTGTTCATCAGTCACGACCTGGGCGTGGTGGAGCACCTCTCAGACCGCGTGGTGATCATGTATCTCGGGCGCGTGGTGGAATCCGCAACGGCGGAGGAAGTCTTCCGCCGCCCGAACCATCCTTACACGCAAACCTTGCTCGCGGAGATCCCGCGTCTGTCGGCCCGTCACAAGACGTTCACCGCCATTCAGGGCGAGATGCCGAGCCCGCTGCATCCGCCCACGGGCTGCCATTTCCACCCGCGCTGCCCGCACGCCATGCCCCGCTGCAAGACCGAAACACCGACGCTGCGCGGCATTGCGGTCAACCACATCAGCGCGTGCCACCTGAACGACGCGACCTGAACGACATTCAATAAGCCAACGATTCCAAAAACAGGAAAAGGGAACCCACGTGAAACGCCTCCTAGCCTCGTCGCTTGCTGTTGCGCTGTTTACCGCTGCCGGCGCTGTCGGCGCGCAAACGCTGAACATCGCCTTTGCCGATCCGCTGTCGTCGCTCGACCCGCAGTTGAACAATCACGCAGGCGACCGCTCCGTCGACGTGCACTTCTGGGATCTGCTGGTCGAGAACAAGTGGAACAAGCTGCAGCCCGGCCTGGCGCTTTCGTGGAAGACGCTGGACCCGAAGACGTGGGAATTCAAGCTGCGCCCGAACGTGAAATGGCACGACGGCCAGCCGTTCACGGCGGATGACGTCATCTTCTCGTACCAGCGCGCGCGCAGCGTTCCGGGCAGCGTGGCAACGTTCGCCGGCTATCTGCGCACGGTGGAGTCCGTCACGGCCAAAGACCCGCTGACGCTGATCATCAAGACGAACATCCCGAACCCCGACCTGCCGCTGAACCTCGCATCCGTGCACATCGTCAGCAAGCATGTGGGCGAGAAGTCGTCGACTGAGGACTACAACGCCGGCCGCGCCGTGGTGGGCACGGGCCCCTACAAGTTCGTCTCGTACGTGCCGGGCGACCGCGTAGTGATGGCGCGCAACGACAACTACTGGGGCGGCAAGCAGCTCTGGGAGAAGGTCAACTACCGCTATATCAACAACGCTGCTGCACGCACGGCCAACCTGCTCTCGGGTGAAGTGGATGTCATCGACAAGGTGTCGGTGTCTGACCTTGCGCGCCTGCGCCAGTCGCCCAACGTGAAGGTCTTTGCCTACCCCGGCCTGCGCGTGATGCTGCTGCAGCCGAGCTTCCGCAAAGGCGAAAACCAGTACATCACCGGCAACGACGGCAAACCGCTGCCGAACAACCCGCTGCTGGATGTGCGCGTGCGCCGCGCGCTGTCGCTGGCGATCGACCGCAAGGCAATCGTCGACCGCATCCTGCAAGGCGCCGCTACCGTCGCCAACCAGTGGATGCCGTCAGACACGTACGGCTACAACCCCGATGTGAAGGACATCGCCTACGACCCAGCGCAAGCCAAGAAGCTGCTGGCCGATGCAGGCTTTCCGCAGGGCTTCAACCTGGTGATGCACGTGCCGAATGATCGCTACCCGCAAGGCCCCGAGACGGCGCAGGCGGTGGCACAGTTCTGGACCCGCATCGGCGTAAAGGCACGCGTGGAAGTGGTGCCCTGGTCGGTCTACTCAGGCCGGGCCAACAAGAATGAATATGCGATGAGCATGCTGGCGTGGGGCAACGGCACGGGCGAGGCGAGCTACGCGCTCGTCAACGTGCTGGCCACGGTCGACACCAAGAAAGGCCTGGGCGCGTCCAACTGGGGCCATTACAGCAACGCGGCTGTCGACAACGCGCTGAACGCGTCCACGGAAGAATTCAACGTGGAAAAGCGCGCGGCCATCCTGCGCCACTCGGTCAAGCTGGTGTCGGATGACGTGGGCGTGATGCCGCTGTACCACTACCAGAACGTATGGGCCGCCAAGAAGGGCCTGAAGGTGACGCCAATGACGAGCGATCGCACGGCAGCGCAAATGGTCACCAAGGACGGCAAGTAAGCGCCATGGGAACGTTCGCGATCGGCGTGACGCCGGCGGATGACCTGATCGACGTATCGCGCAGCGTCGTCGTGACGGGGCTTGCGCCTGGAGCACAGGTGGGCATCGTGGCGCAAACGCGTCGCGGCAATGGTGTGCTGTGGCACAGCCGCGCCGCGTTCGTCGCCGATGCGCAAGGCACCGTGGACCTCACGCGCGACGCGCCCGTCTCCGGTGATTACACCGGCGTCAGCGCGATGGGCATCATCTGGAGCCAGCGCCCGGAAGACGGAAAAGCACGCGAGGTGTTTCCGCAGCCAGCCACGGAGTCGTTGACGACCACGCTGACGGCCACGGCCAACGGCGAGTCGGTCCATGCGAGCTTCGTGCAACGGCTGGCCGCACCGGGCGTGACGCGCCACGACGTGCGCGACGAAGGTCTTGTTGGCACGCTTTACCTGCCCGATCCGTATGCGCACCCGGGCCCGCGCCCTGCCGTGCTCATCCTCAACGGCTCGGGCGGCGGCATCAATGAGCCACGCGCGGCACTGTTTGCCTCGCACGGTTATGCCGCCTTTGCGCTGGCGTACTTCAAAGCGCCGGGGCTGTCGGACTACATCTCGAACACGCCGCTGGAATATTTCGAGCGCGCGCTTGCCTGGCTGCGCACGCGCGTGGAACCGCTGCACGACTTCGTTGCCGTGAGCGGCCAGTCGCGCGGCGGGGAACTGGCATTGCTGCTGGGCGCGACGTTTCCTGAAGCAGTGTCTGCGGTGATCGGCTACGTGCCGGGCGCCGTCGTACACAGCGGGCAGAATGCAGCCGACCCCGCTATCGGACGCGAGGGCCCAACGTGGTTGTATCGCGGTCAGCCGCTGCCGCATCTGTGGGAAGGCAACCGCACCGCGACCTGGGCACCGTTTGACGAAGGTCCCGCGCCGCATCGGCATGAACGCGCCATCCGCACGGCACTGCAAGATGCAGACGCGGTGGCACGCGCGCGTATCCGCATCGAACGCGCACGCGGGCCGGTGTTGCTGCTCTCCGCCACCGATGACGGCTCCTGGCCCTCGAGCGATTACTCGCGCATGGTCACCAGCAAGCTGGCCGAGGTACGCCACCCCTACCCTGTCCAGCACTTCGATTACGAAAGCGCGGGCCACGCCATCGTCTTCCCTTACGTGCCGACGACGCAGCTCGTCTATGCACATCCGGTGTCTGGCCGCATCAGCACCGGCGGCGGCGAGCCACGCGCCAACGCCCGCGCCGATGCCCAATCGTGGGCAGCGGTGCGGCGCTTCCTCGCCAGCGCAGTGGCTGCGCGCGGCGCCTCCGTACCCGATTCCCGGAGCCTTTCATCCATGGATTTCACGCCCGCACAAGACGTGGTCGACCAGGTTGCTGACCTCGGCGACGGCAGCCCCACGCATGCGCTGCGCCACGCCCGCGAAAAAGTCGCAACGGCCACGCAAGGCAGCTACGAAGCGCTGTTCGACGCCGCCCTGCCCGGCCTTACGCTGGGCGAACGCCTGCTCGTGGCGCTGTACGCCTGCCGCCTGACGCCCGCGCCGGAACTGGCCGAGCACTATCACGCGCACCTCGCGAACACGCCGGTCGACGCAACTGCGCTGCAAGCGGTGGACCATGGCGATATCGACACGCTGACCGACGCACGCCTGCGCGCCATCCTCACCTTCACGCGCACGCTCGTCGAGCGCCCCATCGAAGGCGACCGCGATGCGCTGTTGCGCCTGCCTGCAGCGGGCCTCGCCACGGCCGACGTGGTGACGCTCGCGCAGCTCATCGCTTTTCTGTCGTATCAGACGCGGCTCGTCGCCGGCTTGCGTGCGCTTCGCGAAGCCACCGGCACCGGCAGCGCCACCGCCTCCACGGAGACCGCAGCATGACCGAGATCATCCGCGCCCACGGCTTCACCAATGAATCGCTCGAGTGGCAAGCGTGGCTCGATGTGGTCGACCTCGACCGCGCCACGCCCGAGCAGATCGCCGTGCTGGAAGAAAGCCACCCGAAGGCGAAAACGTCGGATTACTACCGCTTTCTCGTTCACCAGCCCGAGATCCTGCGGCAGCGCTCGGCGGCGTTCAACGCGATCATGTATGCGCCGGGCGGCCTGTCGCGTGCTGAACGCGAACTCGCCAGCGCAGTGGTGTCGCGCGTGAACGGTTGCGTGTATTGCGCGTCTGTCCACGCGCAACGCTTCGAGCAGCTTGCCAAGCGCAACGACGTCATCAAGCAGGTCTTTGAAGACCCGCACATTGCAGGCACGAATGCGCGTGAGCGTGCCATCGTGCTGTTCTCGATCGACCTGACGCTGCGCCCAGGCGATGTGCATGGCGAAGAATTGCAGCCGCTCAAGGCCGCTGGCCTGACCGATGCGGAGATTCTCGATCTGATACACGCGGTGGCCATTTTTGCGTGGGCGAATCGCCTGATGCTGAATCTGGGCGAACCCGTGTTTCCGGACGCGGCCTGAGCTGGGCAGCATCGCTCCAAAGAAAAAGCCGCAGGGGCAAACCTGCGGCTTTTTTGTTTCACTGCAGCAGCATCACACCATCGGCAACTGTCTCACCGGTTTGCCCGTCAACTGCGCCACGGCGTGGGCCACGGCTGGCGCGATTGGCGGCACACCCACCTCGCCCATGCCGCTGGGTTCTGCCGTGCTCGGCACGATGTGCGTTTCGATGACGGGCGCCTCGGCCATCTTGAGCGCCGGATAGTCTGGGAAGTTCGACTGCACGACCTGGCCGTCCTTGATGTCGATTCGACCATATAGCGCCGCTGTCAGACCAAAGATGACCGCGCTTTCCATCTGCTGCGCAACGATGGCCGGGTTGACCACCGTGCCGCAATCGACCGCGCAGACAACGCGGTGCACGCGCGGCTTGCCGTCCTTCATCGACACCTCCACGACCTGCGCGACCACGGAGCCGAAGCTTGGGTGCAGGGCAATGCCGCGTGCACGCGGCGCGCCGTCGGCTGCCGGGGCGAGCGGTTGCCCCCAGCCGGCGGCCTCGGCGGCCGTGTCCAGCACTTTCAGCTCACGCGGGTGGGCCTTTAGCAAATCGCGCCGCATCGCCAGCGGGTCAAGTTTGGCTGCCGTCGCCACGTCGTTGAGAAAGCCCTCCATGAAGAACCCGTTGTACGAGTGGCCAACGCTGCGCCAGAACCCCACGGGAACCGGCAGATCGACTGCCAGGTGGGCGATGTGCTCGTGCTCGATTTCGTAGGGCAAGTCGAACAGGCCTTCAGCGGTATAGCGATCGATACCCGCCGACGGCGCGCCAAACAGTCGATCCAGCTCGCCTGCCAGAATCGATTGGCCAGCGCTGCGCGACGCAATCGCCGTGACCTTGCCGTTCTCGACACGCGCCTTGAGCCGAGCGATGGCGTGCGGGCGATAAAAGTCGTGGCGAACGTCCTCTTCACGCGACCAGATGACCTGCACGGGCTTGCCGTCGGTCTTGGTGGCGATGGTGACGGCCTGGCCGATGAAATCCGATTCCAGCCGCCGCCCGAAACCGCCGCCGATGAGCGGGATGTCGATATGCACCTTGTCGCCACTGACACCAGCCGCGCGTGCCGCCACCAGTTGCGCCAGCGTGGCGACCTGCGTAGGCGCCCAGAGATGCACGCCGTCCTGCGTCACCTGCGCGGTGCAGTTGATCGGCTCCATCGTGGTGTGCGCAAGATACGGCGCGGTGTATTCCGCCTCGACAATGGTGGCGCCATCGGCCTTGTCGAAGGCTTTCAGGCCGTCGCCCATCGATCGATACGTGAAGCCGCCCTTGTCGCTGTCGAGCGCGCTGACGAGTTGCTGCCGAATGCCTGCGGAATCGAGCTTGGCATGCGGGCCGTTGTCCCACACGGGCTCGATCGTTGCCAGCGCCTGACGCGCCTGCCAGTAATGATCAGCCACCACCGCCACGCCCGGTGCGCCACCGGCAGTGCCTTCAAACGGCACCACGTAACGCACGCCCGGCATGCCGAGCGCCGCTTTCGATTGAAACGTCTTGAGCTTGCCGCCAAACACCGGGCACATCACGACGGCGGCATACAGCATGCCGGGCAGGCGCGTGTCGATGGAGAAGCGCGCGCTGCCATCTGTCTTGGCCGCAAGGTCGTTGCGCGGCGCCGGTTTGCCGATCAACTGGTATTGCGAGGCCGGCTTGAGCGTGACGTTGGACGGCGCAGAAATACCGCGGGCCGACTTGGCCATGCCGCCAAACGTGGATTGCTTGCCGCCAGGCCCAATCAACTGGCCATCGCGGATGCTGACCTCCGCAGCCGACACGTTCCATTCGCGTGCTGCGGCTTGCACCAGCGCCGCCCGCGCCGTAGCGGCAGCCTCGCGCACGGGCTGCCAGCCATCGGCGGTGCTGCTGCTACCGCCGGTGATGATGAGGCCGATCTCGCGCGCGCTCTTGGCCATGACCCAGTGCAGTGCACGGGCCCAGGTCTTGTCGGCGCTATCGGGATGCAGCGGCAGGGAGCTGTCGCCCATGGCCACGACGTTGCCGTAGATGCGCTCCACAGGCGAGCTTTCGATGCTCACGCGCGAGAGCGGAATGTCCAGTTCTTCCGCCGCCAGCATCGACATTGCGGTGTGGATGCCCTGCCCCATTTCCACGCGCGGCATGGCGAGCACGACGTTGCCTTCGGGCGTGATCTTGATCCAGCCGTTCAACGCAATCTCGCCGTTGTGCTCAGGGAAGATGCTCGGATCGCCCACGCGGCTACGCGGCGGCATCACGCCCCAACCGACCACCAGTGCGCCACCAATGCCAAGCGCGCCGAGCAGGAAACGGCGGCGTCCGCTACGCGGTTTCGTTGCCTTCGAGTTCATGCGCGGGCCTCCCGCAACGCCTTGGCTGCGCGCTTGATGGCGGCGCGCATGCGCGGATACGTGCCGCAGCGGCAGATGTTGGTCATGGCTGCGTCGATGTCGGCATCGCTCGGGTCGGGATGTTGGGCCAGCAAGTCCGCCGCGGCCATCAGCATGCCGGATTGGCAGTAACCGCACTGGGGCACCTGTTCGTCTATCCAGGCTTGTTGCAGTGCGTGGCGTTTGCCCTCGCCGCCGGCAAGTCCCTCGATGGTCGTGATGTGCTTGCCGGCCACGGCCGCCACCGGCAGCACGCAGGACCGCACGGCCGCGCCGTCCACGTGCACCGTGCATGCGCCGCACGCCGCGACGCCGCAGCCGAACTTCGTGCCGGTCAGGTTCAGATGATCACGCAGCACCCACAGCAGGGGCGTGGCCGGGTCGCAATCAACGCTGACCGGCTTGTGGTTGACGTCCAAATCCATGGGGCGGTGGTCTCCTTGGCTCTTGTGATTTTTTTGCTGGCCAAGCGTACGTTCAAACGGCTGATGTCAGCAATAGTGGTCCACCTCGACATGGCAACCGGCCGGAATGCAAAAAGGCCCCAGCACTTACGCGCTCGGGCCTTGGATTCCTGGCGGAGAGAGGGGGATTCGAACCCCCGATAGGTTATTAACCTATACACGCTTTCCAGGCGTGCGACTTAAACCACTCATCCATCTCTCCGAAGCCCGCGATTGTAGCACACCGTGCCGGCTCGCCAAGTTCCCTCACAAACAAAAGGCCCGGTCTCCCGACAAGGCCTTTTGCATCCCACCGCCGACGCGTCTCGCGCGGTCGGCATCCCCTCGCGTAACTCAATGCAGCGTAGCTTGCGTCTCGCTCGTCAGCAGGGTCTGTGTAATCTGATCGCGAATCGACTGCGCTTTGAGCAACAGGCGCAGGGCAATATCGGCACCGCGGCTATTGGCCACGTGCTCGATAAACGCAGCGCGTGCGCGCTCATTCAATGTGGCAACGTGTGCGGCTTCTGACCACACCCGCCAGGCGGCGGGCTGACCGGCAAACTGCTCGCGGCGGCGGAGCAGGTCCGAGTCGATGGCAGCGGCAATCTCGACGTCTTGAATGGTGCGATTCATGATGGCCCCCTTGCTGTCTGTGCTGTTGTTGCGCTCTTCGTGTGGCGCCCTGTGCCGGGCGTGCAGCCTGAATATGCAACGTCCATGCCAACACCAATGCACCGCTCAATGCGCGCTTTTTGCATGCACGCATTGTCGTTTTGATCTGTTTGAAACACCCTGCTGACGGGGCTTTGCGGGCAGCCTCCCTCCGTTGGTGGGGTGCAAAATCCTCATCTGAAAACGGCTGCATCCGGCCGCGCGTTACGCGGGACGTTACGTAACGCGCGGGGTGTTCCGCTACCCAATCCATGTATCGGACGGCGGCACGACGCCATCCGCGGGTACAGCGCTCACAGGCATGCTTGGTGCTTTATCCGTGCGCCCAAGCCCGCTGGCGCGCGGTCGGTCGTGTCACCCACCCCTCTTCTGCGCCGGCCTCTTCGCTTGCTTCGCTTCCGGACCGGGAGCGACCGGCCGCATGCCGCCACCCTCGGCGCGCCGGCCATCCCCCCACACACAACAAAAGCATTCAAGAGGAGACACCCCATGCAAGTGGGCAACCCACGCGTGCGGCACGGCCGCATGCTGATGTCGGCGCTGCTGTGCGCGGCGCTTTCGCTGCCGGGCTGCGGCGGCGGTGACAGCTCAGTCGTCGCCAACAGCATCCCCGCAGATTCAAACACCACGCAGCCGACACAACCGGCGCAGCCAGCCGCAGTCAACTGGACCACGCTTGGTACGCGCGCCACACCGGCGCAGCCAGGCACGTCCATTACGAGCAACGCTGGCGCCAAGTGGGTCGACTACAACCCGCCCGCTCTGTATGCGGGCGTCGCGCGGCAGGCCATGCAGTACATCACCATGCCCGACGGCACGAAGCTCGCGGCGTATGTGACGTTGCCCGCCGATGCATCGGGCAAGGCCGCTGCGGGCACGTTCCCCACGGTGTTGGTGCAGACGTCGTACAACGGCGGCAACGCGCAATACGAAGCATCGATCGGTGCAGCACTGGGCGCGGCCGATCCGTACATCGTCCAGCACGGCTATGCGACAGTGGTGGTGGATGTACGCGGCACCGGCCAGTCGCAAGGCGCATGGGATGCCTTTGGCGCCGACGAACAAAGCGACTACGGCCATGTGGTCGACTGGGTGACGCAGCAATCGTGGAGCAATGGCGCGATCGGCCTTTACGGCGTGTCATACCTCGGCATCACGACGGTCATCACGGCGGCGCAGAACCACCCTGCGGTCAAGGCGGCGTTCCCGATCGTGCCGATTGGCGACGGCTACCGCGACATCGTCTTCACGGGTGGCCAGACGAACCTGACCTTCATCCCGGCGTGGTTCGGTCTGGTTTCAGTGCTGAGCCTGACCGATCCGACGCTGGTGACAGACCCAACCATCGGTCTGCCTGCCGTGTTGCAACATCTGGTGTCTGCGGTCACGACGTTCCAGTTGCCGACCATGCTGCAGGCGCTGCTCGGCACGACGGCCACGGCCTATGACGGCGCGTTCTGGGCGACGCGTTCGCCGCTGGAAAACGACAGGAAGATCAACGTGCCGACTTTCGTGGTGGGCGGCCTGCACGATCTTTTCCAGCGCAGTGAACCGCTCACGTACGAGAGCATCAAGACGCAGGCGCCGGCCAAGCTGCTGATCGGCCCATGGACACATCTGCAGGCCGCGTTGGGCAGCGGGTTGCCCGTCGATGGCGTGCCGCCGCTGAACCACATTCAGCTGCAATGGTTCGACCAGTATGTCAAAGGCATGAACGTGGGCGCCGATGCGCTCCCCAACGTCACGCAATACGTGACCGGCCTCGGCCACTACGCCACGGCCACGGACTGGCCCCATCCGCGGGTACAGGCGCAGCAACTCTTTCTGCGTGGCGACAAGAGCTTGTCGGCCACCGCGCCTGCGGCAAACGAAGCGTCCAACACGGTCGCACAGCTGCCGCTGAACGGCGCATGTTCGATCAGCTTGTCGCAATGGACCGCTGGATTGACCGGTTTCATCCCGCTGCCGTGCCAGACCGATGACACCATCGCCGAAGCCGCCGACGTGAAGTTCGAGACGCCACCCATGCCGGCCGATGTCTACCTCAACGGGCCGATCGAAGCGGACGTGTGGATCTCGACCACCGCGCTGGACGCCGGCGTCTCGGTACGCATTGACGACGTGGACGGAGCGGGCAATGTCACGCCGCTCACCGATGGCCTCCAGACGGCCTCGTTGCGTGCGGTGGACGCCAGCCGTTCGCGCACGATGAACGGCCTGATGATCCAGCCATGGCATCCGTTCACCCCAAGCTCAGTGCAGGCGCTCATGCCGGGTCAAGTCGTGATGGTGCCGGTCGAGGTATTCCCGACCAGCGCGCTTATCGCCAAGGGCCACAAGCTGCGGGTAGCCGTGGGCGCAAGCAACCTGCCGCAAGGCGTGCCGCCGCTGCCCACGCTGCTCAACTCGTTGTTCGGCGTGCTGACGGTCTACAGCGATGCGGCCCATCCCTCGAAGGTTGTGCTACCCGTAGTGCCGGCCACGGCGCTGTAGCAAGCACCCGTCCGCGGTGATCTGACGGCCCGCTTCGCGGGCCGTTTTCTTTAGATACCAGGCACCACCAAAATATGTAATCCAGCAATTACATCCGCAAAACTACGCATCGCGAATACTGTAGTGAAAATATCGATATCTGAATATAAATAACGCAAATAGAGTAGGAAAACGTTGACGCCATCCAGTCTGCATAATCCATCTCACGATTCGAAACGATGGCGCCCCAGCCCTTATCAGGCAAGGTTTCATTAGCAAAACAACCGCCCTAATCCGCATTAAGTGAAAACGCTCAGAAGAATGTTATTCAGGATTTTCTTTTCAATGCCGATAACCCCGTGGAGACCGGAAAATCCAATCAGGGAAAATCGGTCACAACGTGACATAAGCCACCCCTTTCTTAACTACGCAGCCCTTGCGCATAACTAACGTGGTCGTCGACCGTCTTTCTCAAGCCGCTCCGGTGCGCGACCACATCTCAATTCATTCAGCAAACCGGAGGACGCAGTGAACCTTTTTCAGATGACCATCAAAGCCAAGCTCACAACGGGCTTTGGCGTGCTGGCAGCCATTGTTGTCGTGGTATCGGGCATGTCGCTGCGGGCGCTGTCCGAATCGACCGAAGGGTTCTCGAACTACGTGCACGGCATCAGCGCCCGCGCCGATGTGGCAAACGACGTGCGCACGGCGGTGGATCGCCGCGCCATCGCCGCACGCAACCTGGTCCTCGTGGTCACGCCAAAAGACCTGGATCTGGAGAAGGCTGACGTCTTTCGTGCGCACGACGATGTGAAGAGCAAGCTCAAGCAGCTCAACGACATGATTGCGGGCGCCAAGGACGTCAACGATCGCGCCCGTACGCTGGTGGAAGACATCAACCGCGTGGAAGCCAAGTACGGCCCCGTGGCGACCGACATCGTCGGGCTGGCGCTGGCCGGCAAACACGACGAAGCCATCCAGAAGATGGATAACGAATGCCGCCCGCTGCTGGCCGCCCTCATCAAGACCACCGACGCGTATGCCACGTACACGCACGAGCGCCAGGAGCAGCTCGTGCAGGCGTATGAGGCGCAGTACGTCATGCAGCGCAATCTGCTGGCCGGCCTGTCGATCGGCGCGGTGCTGCTGGCAGTGATCTCCGGCATCATCATCACGCGCTCGATCACGCAGCCGATCCGCACGGCGGTGGATGTCGCCCGGACGGTGGCGCGTGGTGATCTGAGCAGTCGCATCGACGTACAAGGCAAGGACGAGACGAGCCACCTGCTCTCTGCCCTGCGTGACATGAACGGCCGCCTGACCGAGATCGTCGACAAGGTACGCGACAGCAGCAGCAGCGTGGCCGGCGCAGCCAAACAGATTGCGGCGGGCAATGCCGACCTGAGCCAGCGCACGGAAGCACAGGCATCGTCGCTGCAAGAAACGGCCGCCAGCATGGAAGAGCTGACTTCCACCGTGAAGCAGAACGCCGACAATGCCCAGCACGCCACCGCGCTCGCCTCTACCGCGTCGGAAGTGGCGCTCAAGGGCAGCACGGTCGTCAGCCAGGTCGTATCGACCATGCAGGACATCAGTGACCGTTCGAGCAAGATTGCCGACATCACCGGCATCATCGAAGGCATCGCATTCCAGACCAACATCCTCGCGCTGAATGCCGCCGTGGAAGCCGCACGCGCAGGCGAGCAGGGGCGCGGTTTTGCGGTGGTCGCCAGCGAGGTGCGCAGCCTGGCGCAGCGCTCGTCAACGGCGGCCAAGGAGATCAAGGAACTGATCGCGTCGTCGGTGGAACGCATTCACGACGGCTCCACGCTGGCGGGCGAGGCCGGCGAGACCATGACGGAGGTCACGCAAGCCGTGGCCCGGGTCACACACATCATGGAAGAAATTGCCGCCGCATCGGTCGAGCAGAAGCGCGGCATCGAACAGGTCAACCAAGCGATCTCGCAGATGGATGAAGTCACGCAGCGCAATGCGGCGCTGGTGGAAGAAGCTGCAGCCGCATCGCAATCGCTGCAGGACCAGGGGCAAGAGCTGAACGCTACGATGTCCTTCTTCCGGGTCGATCCGCACGCCGCACGCGCCTGACCGCAGCACGGTCACCGTAGCAGTTGTCGTCTCCAAGCTGTCATTGCGCCCGCCGTCGAAAGGCCGCGGGCGTTTTCTCTTTTCTGTCCTGTGTCTTTCGTTAGGCCGTCGTTCGTGACTTCCGCTGCATTGGCGGGCTCGTACGCGCGACGCAAAGTGGATTGGCCCCTCGTGAGACAAGCGACGGGCAAGCCGGGGCCGTGCACGGCCCGCCCTGCCGACGAAAGCCACCATGCGACACAACAGCCCACACCTGCAACGCGGCTCGCTTTCTACCTTCCTGCCGAGCATGCCATCCAACGACGGGAGGCTCGCATGATCCCGCTCGGCTTCGCGCATTGGCTGCGCCCGCGTGCGGCACCGCAGCCACAACCAATCCCGCCACTCGTTGAACAACTGCGTGAAGAATGCGAAGCGATGGCCCGCTACGCCCTGCATCACGGCTTGCCAGTCGCGCCAGAACTCATCGCCCAGCTCGGCCCGCTCATCGACCGCCAGATGCCGCCGCAAGCCACACCGCACCACGCGCTGGCAGCCATCCACCGCAAGCTTGCAGCCGCCATTGCACCGGCCACGCCGCAGGCCGTCACGTTGCTCGACACGCAGCATCGCAGCGATCATCCATTCCCATGGCTCGGTCCTGTGCCGTTGATCCGGCTGCTGACCAGCGCTGCGATCGTCTTCCTGATCGCCGTGATTGCCACCGGCATGTCGCCCGACGTATCGAGCGCAAACATCGACCGGGGCTTCCTCGATTCGGACGGCGCGCCCCTGTTATGGAACACGCTGTTCCTGCTGTTCTGCGCGGGGCTGGGCGCGTCGTTTGCCACGCTGTTTCAGGCACATCGCTATGTGGCGGCAGCCACCTACGACCCGAAGTACGACGCTTCCTACTGCGCACGGTTGATCCTCGGCGTGATTGCGGGGTTGATTCTGGTCGAGATGCTGCCAGCGCATCTGTTCGATGGCGGCAGCATGCACAACTTCGGGAAACCGACGCTGGCGATGCTGGGCGGTTTCTCTGCCACCGCTGTGCACCGGCTATTGCAGCGGCTGGTGGATGCGCTCGAAACACTCGTACGCGGCGACCGCTCGGCCGATGCCGACGCTGCCATGCAGACCTATCGCGCCCGCGCTGCCAGTGAGCGTACGCAGTGGCAAAGCGAACTCGCCGCAAACCTGATCGATCTGCAACAGACGTTGGATAGCAGCGCCTCGCCCGAGGCAATGCGTCAACGGCTGGCCGATTTCACACGCGCCATGCTTGCCGCCGGCGATCCGACGGCTTCTACGCCGGCCTCCAACCGCCCGTCCAAGGAGTGACCTCATGCTGTTCCTCTACAACATCCCCGCGTGGGCGATGGGCGCGATCATCGTCTTCGCCACGCTGTTCGTGGCATTGGGCGGCTATGTGCTATTCCGCCGCGTTCTTCCAGTCACGCTCGACGCCGAACAGCGCAACATGACCATCGCCATGATGACGGCCGTCACGACCATCAACTCGCTGCTGGTCGCCTTCTCGGCCATCTCGGTATGGGGTGCGTATCAAGCCGCCGCGGACATCGTGGCCGCCGAAGCTGCTTGTGCCACGGAACTTGCCCGCGATCTCTCGGCGTTCTCGCACCCGAGCGCCACCACCGCGCGGCGCGAGCTGATCACGTATCTGGAGCATGTCGTCCACGACGAATGGCCGAGCATGCAGCAGCATGCGCGTCCTGATGCGAACACTGAGGCTGCGTTCAACAGCATGTTTGCCACGGCCAACCGCATCACGCCCCATGACGACCGTGAGCGCGTGCTGCTGATTGAAGTGCTCGCGCGCGTCAACGAGATGGTGAAGTACCGGGAGAAACGCCTGCAGAACCTGGAGGCCGCCATGCCCGGCACGCTTTGGGGCGTGATGCTCATCGCCAGCGGCCTTTCGTTGTTGCTGCTCTACGCGCTGCCGGCCACGCGGTTTCACATGGCGCTGGTGGCGGTGTGGGCGACCACATTGGGCCTGGCGTTCTTTTTTGTGCTGGCCGTGGACCGGCCCTTTGCAGGCGAAGTCAGCGTCAGCGCGGCGCCGCTGGAGCGGTCTATCCAGACGCTATCGAACGACAAGCCGCAGGCGCATCCCTTGCCCGACTGAGCGCGCCGCCTCGCCGCGCTGCCCCCACTCGTGTTGTGGGCTGGCGGGAGAGGTCAGCCCCAGGGCCGGAGTTCCCACGCTTCGGCCCTGCCCTTTGCCGGCTCGTCGGGAGCCGGTTTTTTTACTGCGGATCGCGAATGTAGCCGACGAGTTTGTCGATCACCGGCCGATTCGGCTTGGTCACGAGGCTCACGACAATCGCAGCGACAAAACCGGCCGGCACGCCGAACGCACCGGAGGCGATCGGGTCGACGCCAAACCACGGCTGGCCAAGCACGCCCGTCATGCGCGTGAAGAACGGGTAGTTGGCGATGATGTAGTACACGCTCACGGCCAGCCCCGTCAGCATGCCCGCGATGGCACCGGCACGATTGGTGCGTTTCCAGAACACGCCCAGCACCAATACCGGAAAGAAGCAGGACGCCGCCAACGAGAAAGCCGCTCCCACCAGGAAGAGAATGTTGCCCGGCTTCAGTGACGTCACATAAGCGGCCAGCAGCGCCACCCCGAGCAACACCACCTTGGCGCTCGTCACACGCCGCTGGTGGCTGGCCGTGTTGTCGATCATGTGGAAGTAGACGTCATGCGACAGGGCGTTGGCAATCGTCAGCAGCAGGCCATCGGCAGTCGACAGCGCTGCCGCCAACGCGCCCGCTGCAATCAACCCGGACAACACGTACGGCAGCCCCGCAATTTCGGGCGCGGCAAGCACGATCATGTCTGGCTGCATCATCACCTCTGCCCACTGCACGATGCCGTCGCCGTTGATGTCATGCAGAGCGAACACGGGTGGGTCGACCTTGCGCCACGGCACGATCCACTGCGGCAGGTCAGCAAACGGTGCCCCGACCAGGTGCTGCAGCAAATCAAGCTTGACGAGTGCCGCCAGCGCCGGCGCCGACACATACAGCAGCGCCACGAAAACCAGCGTCCAACTCACGGAATTGCGTGTCTCGCGCACCGACGGCGTGGTGTGAAAGCGCGTGAGGATGTGCGGCAGGCTGGCCGTGCCGACCATCAGGCAGAACACCAGCAGCACAAAGTTCAGCCGCTCGGTGCCACGCTCGTTTTGCGACGCCGACGGAAATGGCTCAGTGGATGGCGGCGCCATGCGGCTGCGTGCCAGCGCGTCTTCGCGCTGCTGGTTCCACAGGATCGACGCGGCGGCCGCATCCGGCGGAAATTCTTCGCGCTGGCGCTCCAGAGACTTGATCTCGCGCAGCGGCGCATTGCGTTCGCGTGCAAGCCTGAGCTGCGTATTCAGTGTTTCCCGCGCATGCTCGAACGACTGCGGCAGTTGCGAGATGCGCTCCTGCAGCGCCTGCGCCTCGCTCAGGAACTGGTCGCGCACGTGCTGCTCGGCAGGGTCGTGCGCGATGCGCCGTTCCTCTTTCTCGATCTGCAGCAGGAGGCGGCCCGTCGAAAGCTGCGGTACCGGATCGTGATACCGATGCCAGCCGATGATCGACACCACGCCCAGGAACGACACGATCATGATGATGTACTGCGCCACCTGGGTCCACGTCACGGCACGCATGCCGCCCAGGAACGAACAGACCAGAATGCCCGCCAGTCCGAAGAACACGCCCACCGAAAATTCGACGCCGATAAAACGCGTGACCACCAGCCCCACACCCTGAATCTGCGCAACGAGGTAGACGAACGAACACAGCGTCGCGCCCAGCACCGCGATGCCGCGCACGACAGAACTGCCGCCGCGCTCGCCGTTGCCGTAGCGGTTGGCAAGGAAATCCGGCACCGTGTAACCACCGAACTTGCGCAGGTACGGCGCCAAAAGGAAAGCGACCAGGCAGTAGCCGCCCGTCCAGCCCATCACGTAAGCGAGGCCCTCGTAGCCCGAGGCGAACACGATGCCCGCCAGGCCGATGAACGAGGCGGCGCTCATCCAGTCGGCCGCCGTGGCCATGCCGTTGAAGAACGCCGGCACGCGGCGCCCTGCAACGTAATACTCGGTCAGATCGGCCGTGCGGCAGATCAGCCCGATGCACGCATAGATGGCGATGGTGACGAACAGGAACACGTAGCCGAGCCACACGCCCGGCCCACGCACGCGCTCGATCGCGCCCATCATCACGATGAAGAGCAGCAGCCCTACGGTATAGAGCCCGTAATAGAGAAACAGCCGCTTGCGAAAGCGGCTGTCTTGTTGGGAGTCGGCGGCCAAGGTTGGCGACCAGCGCTGGGGGTTAGCGCGTTTCCTTCAGTTGATCGAGGATGGCCGGGTTCTCGAGCGTGGACGTGTCCTGCGTAATGTCCTCGCCCTTGGCCAGCGAACGCAACAGGCGGCGCATGATCTTGCCCGAGCGCGTCTTGGGCAGGTTGTCGCCAAAGCGGATGTCCTTCGGCTTGGCGATCGGCCCGATCTCCTTGCCGACCCAGTTGCGCAGCTCGTTGGCGATCTGTTTGGCTTCGTCGCCATCGGGGCGCGAGCGCTTGAGCACCACGAACGCGCAGATGGCTTCGCCCGTCATGTCGTCGGGGCGGCCCACCACGGCGGCCTCCGCAACAATCGGGTTCGCCACCAGCGCCGATTCGATTTCCATCGTGCCCATGCGGTGGCCCGAGACGTTCAGCACGTCATCAATGCGGCCCATGATGGTGAAGTAGCCGGTGTCCTTGTCGCGGATGGAGCCATCGCCCGCCAGATACAGCTTGCCCCCCAACTCTTCCGGGAAGTAGCTCTTCTTGAAGCGTTCAGGGTCACCCCAGATGTTGCGGATCATCGACGGCCACGGACGCTTGACGACCAGGATGCCGCCCTGCCCGTTCGGCACGTCGTGCCCGGTTTCATCGACGATGGCAGCCATGATGCCCGGCAGCGGCAGCGTGCATGAGCCCGGCACCAGGGGCGTGGCCCCCGGCAGCGGCGTCATCATGTGGCCGCCGGTCTCGGTCTGCCAGAACGTATCGACAATCGGGCAACGTCCGCCACCAATATTCGTGTGGTACCACATCCAGGCTTCCGGGTTGATCGGCTCGCCCACGGTGCCGAGCAGGCGCAGGCTGGAGAGATCGTACTGCTTGGGGTGGACCTTCTCGTCGGCTTCGGCGGCCTTGATCAACGAGCGGATCGCCGTCGGTGCGGTGTAGAACGTGTTGACCTTGTGACGCTGGATCATGTCCCAGAAGCGGCCGGCGTTCGGATACGTCGGCACACCTTCAAACACGACTTGCGTGGCGCCGGCAGCGAGCGGGCCGTACGCAATGTAGCTGTGACCCGTCACCCAGCCGATGTCGGCCGTGCACCAGAAGATGTCGTCGGGTTTCAGATCGAACGTCCACTGCATGGTGAGCAACGTCCACAGCAGGTAGCCGCCCGTGCTGTGCTGCACGCCCTTCGGCTTGCCGGTCGAACCCGAGGTGTAGAGGATGAACAGCGGATGCTCCGCGCCCACCGGCGTCACTTCGCAGGTATCGGGCTGGCCGGCCTCGACCTCGTCCATCGCGCGGTCGCGGCCTTCCACCCAGTTCACGTTGCCGTTGGTGCGGCGGTAGACGATGACGTGCTTGACGGCGTCGGTGCCTTCCATGGCGAGCGCTTCATCGGCGATGGCCTTCAGCGGCAGCGCCTTGCCACCACGCATCTGTTCGTCGGCCGTGATAAGCGCCACGGCGCCCACGTCGACGATGCGTTCCTGCAGCGACTTGGCCGAGAACCCGCCGAACACCACCGAGTGCGTTGCACCGATGCGCGCGCACGCCTGCATGGCGACGATGCCTTCGATCGACATCGGCATGTAGATCACGACGCGGTCGCCCTTCTTGATGCCCAGGGCCTTCAGGCCATTGGCGAAGCGGCAGACGCGTGCGTGAAGTTCGCGGTAAGTGACGCGCGATACCTTGCCATCGTCGGTCTCGAAAATGATGGCGACCTTGTCGGCGTTGCCGTTCTCAAGGTTGCGTTCGAGGCAGTTGTACGAAGCGTTGAGTTCGCCGTCTTCAAACCACTTGTAGAACGGTGCGTTGGACTCATCCAGCACCTTGCTGAAGGGCTTGTGCCACAGCAGATGCTCGTGTGCGAGGCGCGCCCAGAAGCCTTCGTAATCGTGCTCGGCTTCGGCACACAGCGCACGGTACGCATCCATGCCGGCGATGTTTGCCTGTTTGACAAAGGATTCGGGCGGGTCGAACACGCGCGTTTCCTGCAGGACAGATTCAATGCCAGCCATGGTGTCTCCTGATAGCGATGTCTGTAGTCGTTTTGCGGCGAATCTAAGGGGCTGACCTGACTCCAGCCTTACGCATTTCTGCACCGCAAACCGACGTGAAGGGCATTACTATAATGCGTCACTTCATGTTACGGCACGCATCGCAACGCAACATAGTCGGCCAGAGAGCCGCGTCCCGTGCCGGTTTCCACTGATTCCTCATCGTGCCCATCCACGCCCTTTTCCTGATTGCTGCCATGGCATTGGTCGGTAGCAACGTCGGTTTCGGCAAATCGATCGTCGCCGTCATGCCGGTGATGTTGTTTGCACTGCTGCGCTTTCTGATTGCCATCGTCTGCATGGCGCCGTGGTACAGGCCGTCGCGCATGCGCCGTGTGACGCGCGGCGAGTGGACCAACCTCTTCCTCCAAGCGTTCTTCGGTACCTTCGGATTCACGCTGCTGATGCTCAACGGCGTGCGGCTGACCTCGGCGCTGGCTGCAGGCATCATCACCAGCACGATCCCGGCCGCGGTGGCGCTGCTGTCGTGGCTCGTGCTGCGTGAGAAGCCATCCGGGCGCACGCTGGTGTCAGTGGTGCTGGCCGTGGCGGGCGTCGCCATTCTCAACGCCTATCGCGGAGGCGAGTCTTCGGGCGCGGCGCCTGCCGATGCCGCGCAAGCGCTGCTGGGCAATGCGCTGGTGATGGGCGCGGTGTTATGCGAGTCGATCTACGTCATTCTGTCGCGGCGCCTGACGCAAACGTTGCCCGCCATCGAGATCTGCGCCTACACGCACCTGATCGGCGGCCTGCTGATGCTGCCTCTGGGGTTGGTGCCCCTGCTCACCTTCGATCTGTCGGGCGTGCCGTTGCCCATCTGGGGCCTTGTGCTCTGGTATGCGCTGTCAGCCAGCATCTTCTCGTTCTGGCTGTGGATGAAAGGCATCCGGCACGTGCCGGCGCATCTGGCGGGCGTGTTCACCTCGGTGCTGCCGATTGCGGCAGCCACCTATGGCATCGTCGCGCTGGGCGAAACGCCTGGCTGGCCGCATGGCATTGCGCTGGCGTGCGTGGTGGCGGGCATCCTCGTGGCGAGCTGGCCTGCACGGCCACGCCCGACGATGCGGCGCGGGCGGCAGCGCGGCCGAGCGGTCGATCCGCTGGACCCGCTGGACCCGTCACTCGATCACGAATAAAGCACATCGCAAGCGTTTTCCTGTAAGCGATGTTGTAATCACGGAACGTTACAATCACGCGGTTTTTCGACCATCCGCTCCGTCCCGCTCCGCCAATGAAGTCACCCATCGCCCCGCTGCGCCCAATTCCGCGCCTGATCTTCTTTTCCCGCTGGCTGCAACTGCCGCTTTACCTGGGGCTGATCATCGCCCAGGCGGCATATGTGTATCTGTTCGTCGTCGAGGTCTGGCACCTGGTTGCGCACCTGGGGGAGATGGATGAAACCAAGATCATGCTGGCCGTGCTGGGGCTGATTGACGTGGTGATGATCTCCAACCTGCTGATCATGGTGATCATCGGCGGGTACGACATCTTCGTGTCCAAGCTCGGCATTGAGGGACATGAAGATGAGCCCGAATGGCTGGATCACGTCAACGCGGGCGTACTGAAGGTGAAGCTGTCGATGGCGCTGATCAGCATCTCGTCGATCCACCTGCTCAAGACGTTCATCGACGCGGCCCAGAAAGACACGCACACGATCCTGTGGCAGGTTGCGATCCACATGGCGTTCCTGGTGTCTGCGCTGGTGATGGCGTGGGTTGACCGCATCGTTTCGCATGCGCATCCGCACGGCGAGGCTGCCGACGCACATTGACGCTGCGCCCTTGTTGGCGCGGCGATTCCGACGAACGCGCTCGGACAATCCGCGCCCGACATTGGGTGTATGATCTCAGGCTGTTCTGAGCCTGCGGCGCCCGCCGTCCAGGTCACAGGCAGGGAGTGAAGGTCACCGACCACTGCCCTGCCGCACCGGCTTTTCATTCCTATACGTTGGTCCCCCACCATGACCGTCATTCGTCAAGAAGACCTCATCCAGAGCGTCGCCGACGCCCTGCAGTACATCAGCTACTACCACCCGATGGACTACATCACTGCTCTGGGCCGCGCCTATGAGCAGGAGCAGAGCCCGGCAGCCAAGGATGCCATCGCGCAAATCCTGACCAACAGCCGCATGTGCGCCGAAGGCAAGCGTCCGATCTGCCAGGACACCGGCATCGTCACCGTCTTCCTGAAGGTCGGCATGAACGTGCGCTGGGACGGCGCCACGATGAGCCTGGAAGACATGGTCAACGAAGGCGTGCGCCGCGCGTACAACGACGTCGACAACAAGCTGCGTGCAAGCGTGCTGGCCGACCCGGCCGGCAAGCGCACCAACACGAAGGACAACACACCGGCCGTGATCAACATGTCGATCGTGCCGGGCGACACAGTGGACGTGATCGTCGCAGCCAAGGGCGGCGGCTCCGAAGCCAAGTCGAAGTTCGTGATGCTGAATCCGTCTGACTCGATCGTCGACTGGGTGCTCAAGACCGTGCCGACCATGGGCGCCGGCTGGTGCCCGCCGGGCATGCTGGGCATCGGCATTGGCGGCACGGCTGAAAAGGCCATGCTGCTGGCCAAGGAAGCCCTGATGGAGCCGATCGACATTCAGGATCTGATCGCCCGCGGCCCGAGCAACCGCGCTGAAGAGCTGCGCATCGAGCTGTACGAAAAGGTCAACGCACTGGGCATTGGCGCGCAAGGCCTGGGCGGCCTGGCCACCGTGCTCGACGTGAAGATCCTGGACTATCCGACCCACGCAGCCAACCTGCCGGTCGCCATGATCCCGAACTGCGCCGCCACGCGCCACGCGCACTTCACGCTGGATGGCAGCGGCGTTGCCAAGCTGGAAGCGCCGGACCTGTCGCAATGGCCGAAGGTCGAGTGGGCACCGAACACGGAAACGTCCAAGCGCGTCGACCTGAACGCGCTCACGCCGGAAGAAGTTGCCTCGTGGAAGCCGGGCCAGACGCTGCTGCTCAACGGCAAGATGCTGACCGGCCGCGACGCTGCCCACAAGCGCATTGCCGACATGCTGGCCAAGGGCGAAAAGCTGCCCATCGACTTCACTAACCGCGTGATCTACTACGTCGGCCCGGTCGACCCGGTGCGCGATGAAGTCGTTGGCCCGGCAGGCCCGACCACGGCCACGCGCATGGACAAGTTCACCGAGACGATGCTCGCCCAGACGGGCCTGATTGCCATGGTGGGCAAGGCCGAGCGCGGCCCGGTCGCCATCGAGTCCATCAAGAAGCACAAGTCGGCTTACCTGATGGCCGTGGGCGGCGCGGCGTACCTGGTGTCGAAGGCCATCCGCGGCTCGAAGGTGCTGGCGTTTGAAGACCTGGGCATGGAAGCCATCTACGAATTCGACGTGAAGGACATGCCTGTCACCGTGGCCGTGGACAGCTCGGGCACATCGGTCCACAAGACCGGCCCGGCGGAATGGCAAGCGAAGATTGGCAAGATTCCCGTCGCAGCAGGCTGATCCGTTCACTCACATTCATATGACGACACGCGCGCAGGCACCGGTCGGGGTCTTTGACTCCGGCCTCGGAGGGCTCTCCGTCCTGCGCGCAATTCGTGCCGAACTGCCGGCCGAATCGCTTCTCTACCTGGCGGATTCCCGCCATGCCCCGTACGGGGAAAAATCTCCCGAATACATTGCCGACCGCACGCTGCAAGTGTGCGAATGGCTGGTCAATCAAGGCTGCAAGGCACTGGTGATCGCGTGCAATACCGCTACGGCGCAAGCTGTGCACGTGCTGCGCGAAAAGCTGGCGGTGCCGGTGATTGGCGTCGAGCCGGGTGTAAAGCCAGCGGTTGCCACGTCGAAGAGCCGTGTGGTTGGCGTGCTCGCCACCGAAAGCACGCTGCGCAGCGAGAAATTTGCACGCCTGCTGGCGGCTGCCTCCGGCGATTGCAAGGTGCTGAGCCAACCCGGTTACGGCCTCGTCCCCCTGATCGAGCGCGGCGATACCCGCTCGCCTGCGGTGCTCGAGCTGCTGCAGGCCTATCTGCAGCCGATGCTGGGCGCGCATGCCGACACATTGGTGCTCGGCTGCACGCACTACCCGTTCCTGGAAGACGCCATCCGCGAGATTGCGGGCGACCGGCTGACATTGATCGACACCGGTCACGCCGTCGCGCGCCATTTAGGCCGCACGCTGGCGGCAGCGGGATTGCAGGCATCGGGCCAAGCCGCGTCGCCACGCTTCATGAGCACCGGCGACGTGCTTCCGCTGCAAGCCATGGTGGCTGCATTGCTGGGAGAGGCGCCGATGGCACAGCGCGTCGATATTGGCGATATGCCCCTGAGCCCAGCCGTGGCATCGCTCGCTTCTCAACCGGAATAACGCCGCTCAGATACAACAACGCCGCCCTGAAAGGCGGCGCTGTCATCTTGGCCTAAGGTCAGCCGACGGTCGGCTGCACTGCGGGTTCTGCGGCCTCTTCCGCCGCCTCCTCTTCTGCAGGCTCATACTTCGCCACCACGGCCGTGGCCAGGCTATTACCGATCACGTTGGTGGCCGTGCGCCCCATGTCGAAGAACTGGTCGATGCCGATAATCAGCAACAGACCGGCTTCCGGCAGGTGGAACATCGGCAGCGTGGCCGCCACCACCACCAGCGAGGCACGCGCCACACCTGCCATGCCCTTGCTCGTGAGCATCAGCACCAGCAGCAGGGTGACCTGTTGGGTGAAGCTCATCTCGATGTTGTAAGCCTGCGCGATAAACAGCACCGCAAACGCCTGATACATCATCGAGCCATCCAGGTTGAACGAATACCCCAGCGGCAGCACGAAGCTCGAAATGCGCTTGGGCACGCCAAAACGGTCCAGCGCCTCGATCGTCTTCGGGTAGGCGGATTCGCTGCTTGCGGTAGCAAACGCCAGCAGCGTCGGCTCACGAATCAGCCCAAGCAGGCGGCCCAGCGAGCGGCCCAGCAGAAGGTAGCCGACAAAGAACAGGATCGCCCACAGCAGCGCCAGGCCCAGGTAGAACTCGCCGATCAGCTTGCCGTAGGTCCACAGCACGCCCACGCCTTCCACGGTGATGGCGGCGGCCATGGCGGCAAATACGCCCAGCGGTGCGAAACGCATCACGTAGTCGGTAATGCGGAACATCAGCTTGGTCAGCTCTTCCAGGCCACGGCCGATCACGCTGTCCATCGGGTTCTTCATGGTCGACAGCGCAGCGCCGAAGAACAGCGAGAACACCAGAATCTGCAGGATCTCGTTGGTGGCCATGGCCTCCACGATGCTGCGCGGGAACACGTGCGTGATGAAGGCCTTGAGCGTGAAATCACCCGTCTTCAGACCCGACGTGGCCGACACATCCGGCAGCGCTAGGTTCATGTGCACACCCGGCTGGAAGAAGTTGACCAGCAGCATGCCCAGCGCCAGCGACGTAGCCGACGCGCAAACAAACCAGATCATCGCGCGCAGTCCCACGCGGCCGACCGAGCGGCCGCCGCTCATGCTTGCCAGGCCCGTCACCAGCGTCGAGAACACCAGCGGCGCGATGATCATTTTGATCATGCGCAGGAAGATGTCGGTGATGATGCTGAAGTACGAAGCGATGTCCTTGGCCGCCGCAGCGTCCTTGGCATATTCGTGGCAGCCCCAGCCGACGGCAATGCCCAGCAGCATTGCCAGCCCGATGTGGGAGGTCAGACGTTTGGTGTTCAAGACTTTCTCCAAGGAATACCGTGGCCGGAGGGACGGCGCGCGGAGACGCGGATCTCATGGGGCCAAGGGCCGGTCCAAGTTCGTCACGCTTTGTAAAAAGCGACGATATTAGAGAAGCGCATGGCGATCGTTATGTCGATGTTGCATAGCACCATGCAATTTCTGCATACATTGATATGGCGCCGTTGACACCCTGCTGCAATGCCGCACGGGCAGTGGAACCAGCCGGTGAGAGGCGGATTATTGAGCCGCACGCAATGCCGTCACGGCGTACCAACAAGCGCCGTTTTCAGCACATTAAATGCGACGCCTGCACCACGTCAGCCGCTGATACCATCATCGACTTACGTTACCGACCGGAGTCCCGCGATGAAAATGGCGCCGTTTGCCTTCGGCACGACCGACTGGTCCGCCGTTGAACCTACCGAACACACCGGCGAGACCGGCATGGCGATCTGGCGCACCCGCTACTTTGGCGACGAACCGAACCGCATCCGCGTGCGCATGGTCGAGTACACGCCCGGCTACCTGGCTGACCATTGGTGCAAGAAGGGCCATATCCTGTTCTGTCTGGATGGCGAGCTGGAAACCACGCTGGAAGACGGCCGCAAATTCACCCTCACGCCCGGCATGAGCTATCAGGTGGGCGACGATGCTGAAGCCCATCAGTCGTACACCAAGAACGGCGCCCGGCTGTTCATCGTCGACTGACAGTGACACGACCTTTCTGCATCGCAAGTGGCCCCGGTTGACCGGGGTCAAGCGATTTAAAAATCAAGGTCTTTAGGGCCCACCGACCACAATATGCAGTGCTAGTCTGACTCCATACCACTAGATGGAGTACCTCATGACGGGCACACAGGTCACCAGGCAAGTCACCAAGCGCGACGGTTCATTGGCCCCGTTTGACGCGCAAAAGATCCGCCAAGCCATCGCGGCAGCCGGACAGGCCACCGGCGAATTCGACACCACCGAAGCGCAGCGCCTGACCACGGGCGTGCTCGAACATCTCGCCCCGCTCCCCTGCCCCGGTATCGAAATCATCCAGAACTGCGTGGAAGAAGTGCTGGTCGACGCCGGCTATTGGCGCACCGCGCGTGCCTACATCGTCTATCGAGAGCAGCACGCCCGGCTGCGTTCGCTCAAGCACACGCTGGTCGAAGTCGAGAGCACGATGGACGAATACCTCGAGCAGCGCGACTGGCGTGTGAATGCCAACGCCAATCAGGGGTACAGCCTCGGGGGCCTGATTTTGAACGTGGCGGGCAAGGTCACCGCCAACTACTGGCTCTCGCATGTCTACAGCCCCGAGGCGGGCACCGCGCACCGCGAGGGCGACATCCACATCCACGATCTCGACATGCTGTCGGGCTACTGCGCGGGCTGGTCGTTGCGGCAGTTGCTGACGGAGGGATTCAACGGCGTGCCGGGCAAGGTGGAAGCGACGCCACCGCGGCATATGTCCGCAGCCATCGGGCAGATCGTCAACTTTCTCGGCACGCTGCAAAACGAATGGGCCGGCGCGCAGGCGTTCAGTTCATTCGATACGTACATGGCGCCGTTCGTCCGCCGCGACGCGATGTCGTATGCGGCGGTCAAGCAGTCCATGCAGGAGCTGATCTATAACCTGAACGTGCCCAGCCGCTGGGGGACGCAAACGCCGTTCACCAACCTCACGTTCGACTGGACGTGCCCGGCCGACCTGCGTGAGCAGATTCCGTACATCGGCGGCGAAGAGATGCCTTTCACTTACGGCGATCTCCAGCCCGAGATGGACATGATCAACCGCGCGTACATCGAGGTCATGATGGCGGGCGATGCAAAGGACCGCGCGTTCACGTTTCCGATTCCCACCTACAACATCACGCCGGATTTCGATTGGGAGCACCCCAACACCACGCTGCTGTTTGAGATGACAGCACGCTACGGGCTGCCCTACTTCCAGAACTTCCTGAATTCCGATCTAGAGCCACACATGGTGCGCTCGATGTGCTGCCGCCTGCAGCTGGACCTGCGTGAACTGCTCAAGCGCGGCAACGGGTTGTTTGGCTCGGCTGAACAGACCGGTTCCATTGGGGTCGTGACGGTGAACTGCGCGCGATTGGGTCATCTCTACGCGGGCGATGAGGCGGCGCTGCTGGCGCGGCTTGATACGCTGCTCGCTCTCGGCCGCGACGTGCTGGAAGTCAAACGCAAGTTCGTCCAACGGCTGATCGACCAGGGGCTGTATCCGTACACGCGCCGCTACCTGGGCACGCTGCGCAACCACTTCAGCACGCTCGGCGTGAATGGCATCAACGAAATGGTGCGCAACTTCACGCACGATGCCGACGACATCACCACGCCATTCGGTCACGCCATGGCGGTGCGCCTGCTCGACCACGTGCGCCAGCGCATGACCGAATTCCAGGAAGAAACGGGGCACCTGTACAACCTCGAAGCCACGCCCGCAGAGGGCACGACCTACCGCTTCGCCCGCGAAGACCGCAAGCGCTGGCCGGGCATCCTGCAGGCCGGTACGACAGAACAGCCGTACTACACCAACTCCAGCCAGCTGCCCGTCGGCTACACGGACGACCCGTTCGAAGCGCTGGCGCGCCAGGAAGCGCTGCAGAGCAAGTACACGGGCGGCACGGTGCTGCACCTGTACATGAACGAAGCGATCTCCTCGCCGCAGGCGTGCAAAGAACTCGTTCGGCGCGCCCTGGCGAACTTCCGCCTGCCGTACATCACCATTACCCCGACGTTTTCAATCTGCCCGAAGCACGGCTACCTGTCCGGCCATCACGCGTTCTGTCCGAAATGCGATGCAGAACTGCTGGCTCAGCAGCCTAGCGGCAAGTGCGGCTGCACAACGGCGGGCACTCCAGGTTCTTCCACCCACCTCCATCACGAAGGAGCCTCCGTATGAGCACCGTTGCACACACCGCCAACCTCACCGTTGCACTCGACGACAACCAGCGCACGCGCTGCGAAGTCTGGACCCGCGTGATGGGTTATCACCGGCCCGTCAGCTCGTTCAACATCGGCAAGCAAGGGGAATTCTGTGAACGCCGCTTCTTTGTTGAAGACCGCGCCCGCTGAGCTACCGCACTGCCCGCCGCCGGCCATCGGCGGGCTGGCACCGTTTTCCAGCGTCGACTGGCCCGGGCAGCTTGCGGCAGTGGTGTTCGTGGCCGGCTGCCCGTGGCGCTGTCATTACTGTCACAACCCGCACCTGCAAACGCGGGCCCGCACGCTGGACTGGGACGACGTCTTTGCGTTTCTGCAGCGCCGCACGGGCCTGCTCGACGCGGTTGTCTTTTCCGGCGGTGAACCGCTGAGCGAGCCGCAGCTGCCGCAACTGATGCGCGACGTGCGCGCCCTGGGCTACAAGATTGGCCTGCACACCGGCGGCATTTATCCGGCGCGCCTGGCCGACGTACTGCCGCTGGTGGACTGGGTGGGGCTCGACATCAAGACCAGCGCACCGCGCTACGATGCGCTCACAGGCCGCCGCGGCAGCGCTGCGCCCGTCGATGCTTGCCTGGATCTTCTGCTGCACAACGGCGGCGCATTCGAGTGCCGCACCACGTGGCACCCTGACTGGCTGCCCGAGCCGCAGCTTCTTGCGCTGGCGCAAAACCTCAGCCAGCGCGGCGTGAAACACTACGCATTACAAGCCTACCGAAGTGCCCCCGGAACCCCGGCCATCACGCTGCCCAGCGAGGGCACCCAGCGCGCATTGGCCGCCTGTTTTTCTTCTTTCTGTTGCCGGTGACACCATGCAAGACCCCATCAATGTGGGCGATCTGCTCAAGCACAGCCCGCTGTTCCTGGACTTCGACGACGATGACATGGCTGTGCTCACGCGCGACAGCCATGCAGTGCGCGTGTTGCGGCACGACTTCGCGTTTCATCGTGGAGATCGCGCCGATGGCTTCTATGTCGTGGTGGTCGGTGCGATCAAGCTTGTGTTGCCCGGTGCGCACGGCCAATGCAAGGTCATCGAATTCTTTGGCCCGGGCGAGTGTTTTGGCGAGCCCTTCATGTTCCTGAACCGCCCTTACGCGGCAGATGCGCAAGCCATGGAAGACAGCCTGCTGGTCTGGATCGACAAGCGCGCCATCGACGATGCACTGCATGTGCATCCGCGTCTTGCGCGGCAAATGCTGACAGGGTTGTCCGCGCGCCTGCACACGTTGATGTGCGACATCGAAACCGTGAACCTGCAAAGCGCCAATGAACGGCTGATCGGGTATCTGCTCTCGCTGCCGCGCAAGTTTGACCGCACGCGATTTCCATGCAGCAAGAGTCTGGTCGCGTCCAAGCTGGGGCTGGCACCGGCCACGCTTTCCCGCACGCTACGTCAGTTGATTCGCGACGGACTGATCCGGGTGGAAGGCCGCGAGGTTGTCATCCCGAACACCACGGCGTTGCAACGTCAGCTCATCGCAGGATAAACGCAGGAAGCCAATGCGGATCAATCGCCTGCGGTGTCGAGGCGATGCTGGAGCGTGTTGACGGCGTCATCCACCAGCGCGGCGGCGGCAGTCAATTCATCGTCGCTGCAATCGGCGTGATAACGCTTCTTGGCGCCGCACTGGTTGAGCACGAGGTGAATGTCCGGCGCCACGCGCGCCGTTGCCAGGCAGGCCTTGACGCACGCCAGCGCACAACCGTCGAGCGCGAGAATAGGCCGCCCGCTGCGCGCTGTCTTGACGAGCGCGCGCACCCCGCCGCCGACACCGCTGATGCAAGACATCTCTGCCCTGCCTGCACGGTCCAGATCGACGGCCAGGCGGTTTGCCGCTTGCGCCACGCTTGAACAACCCGAGCATGCATAGACGAGCGGCAATGCACGTGATGACATGGCACCCCTCGCTACCGCGATTGCCAACGTGCAAGCCACGCCGGGCGTGCAGCCGCATCGAGCCAGTTCTTGACGATCAGCCCAAGCTCCGTGTCGCCCGCAATCTTGAGGCGGCGCTGGAAAAACAGCGTATCTGCGTCGGCAGTGCCACGAATGAGCGCAACGAAATCGCCCACGCCGGCACGCAACTCCAGTTCGGGTTCTGGGCTTGACGCAGAAAGCATGTGGAACGCTCCACCGCGGCAGCAAAAGCAGGCGCGCAGGCCGAGATCTTCTACGGTGATGGCAAAGCGCCGCCCTTCCAGTTCCGGGGGCGGCGTCAGCCAGGACAGGCGGCGGGCCAAATCGAGCCCCATCACAAAGGGAAACGACGTCACTGGTGCCGGCAGGCGGCGCGCCATGCGAACAAGCACTTCGGGTGGGCGCAGTCGCGTCATTGCGGCGCCTCCAGCCATTCAATGCCTGACTGCCCGTGCCAATAGCCGTTGCAGCGACCGATGCCCTCGGGCGGCTGCACGTCTTGCACGGGCAGACCTAGGCGCAGGGCATCCAGTGCAGCCACGGCGTCCAACGTGCCTTGCGATTGCGGGCTGACACGCAGCACCTTCACGCCCAGCGCAGACAGCGCGGGCGCCTGATCGAGAATGTCGAGACATTGCCCCGATTGCGTCTGGATACCGTTGATGGCGAGAAACTCCTGCCCTTCGCGCGTGCGCACGGCCAGGCCATCCGGATGCTCGATGCAGCGGAAGCCGCAGTCGTCCTTGTTGAGGCGAAAGTGCCGCGCCGTAAAGCAGCGTGCAGAAAATGCCAGCGGCAAGCGCCCCCACACCATCGCTTCGATTGCCAAGTCGGCAGGCTTCTCATGCATCAGATCGGCCAGTGTGGTCTGGCTCATCTCCAGCGGCATGACCGCACGCACGGCACCCAGCCCGGCCAGCCATGCCAGCGTCGCGCCGTGATACGCGTTGCAATGCGGCCCTGCAACGAATGGCCGACCGTTCAGCAACCGCACAGCGCCAAGCTCGCCGGCTTCGACCATCCAGTCGTCTTGCTGACATTGCTTGCGCAACGCCTGTGCCTCAGCGCTGGTTTCAATGAGCGTGCGCGTCGATAGCACCACCGATTTGCCCGCCTCGCGCAGCATGGCCGCGATATCGAGCCAGTCGTCCGCCCGCAATTCGTGGCGGCGGCTGCAGACCGTCTCGCCCACGTAGACGATGTCGACAGGGCTGGCGGCGACCTCCGTGTAAAAGTCGAATGTTTGTAGCCGCGGCCAGTAATACAGCAGCGGACCAAGCGAAATTTCGTAGGACATGATGTGCCTTTCTATTTCCAGGGGCGATCAAACGCGCCTTGCGTGACGTGCGCGCCTTCTGCGTGGCGCACGAGTGCCGCCTGCCAGTCGGGCTTGACGGAGAAGCGCGCCGGGTCCGCCTGTGCCGCATCCAATGCGGCGCGCAACGTAGCCACTACTTGCGCAACGTACGCCGGACTGCGCTGGCGCCCCTCGATCTTGATTGCCGACACGCCCATGGCGATCAGCCGGGGCAACAGGCTGAGCGCATTGAGGCTCGTTGGCTCTTCCAGCACGTGGTCGACTTCGCCGTCGACGAGGAATCGCCCCTTGCACAGCGTCGGATACCCAGCCGGTTCGCCCGGTGCGTATTGGTCGATCATGATGTTGTTCAGGCGTGCATCGAGGCTGCCGTCGCGCTCCACCCACCGCACCGCATGCGCGGGCGAACACACGCCCTTGTTGTTGGGCGAATCGCCCGTGGCATACGACGACAACAGGCAACGCCCTTCGGCCATCACGCACAGGCTGCCAAAGCCGAACACCTCGATCTGCACCGACGTCTGCTGGATCACGCGTTCGACTTCGGTCAAGGTCAGCACACGCGGCAACACAGCGCGGTGGATGCCGAACTGCTCGCGCATCAGCTCGATGGCGCCGGCATGCGTGGCCGAACCCTGCACTGACAGATGCAGCCGGAGGTTCGGATAGCGGTCGCGCGCATAGGCCATCAAGCCAGGGTCGGCCAGGATGACGGCATCGGCGCCCAGCATGTAGGCGGCATCGACGGCCATGCGCCATTCGATGGCGCGGCCGGGCTGCGGAAACGTGTTGATGGCAAACAGCACCTGGCGCCCTTTCCGATGCGCGAATTCGACGCCGGCACGGATGTCGTTCTCGGTAAAGTTCAGGCCGGCGAAGTTGCGTGCGTTGGTCGCATTCTTCAAGCCGAGGTAGACGGTATTGGCCCCGGCCTCCACGGCCGCCTTGAGTGCGGCCAGGCTGCCTGCGGGCGCCACCAGTTCAATGGGGGAAGCGTTCTGTGTCATGGCGGCCAGTCTGCGACTTGTCCGCCAATGTGGTTTTGCGTTCCGTCAACCGGGCGCAAACGCTCGCGAGACACGGCGAAACGTCAGCAGCGCCCGGCACAGCATCGCACCCAGCCACACGTGCGACAGCGCGAACAGCACGCCGGCGATCACCGCCATTCGTTGAGGTTGCAACGGCACCAGCAACAGCGCCAGCAACACGAGCAGCAGCAGGCGGGCATGCCAATGCTGTTGCCGCTCGCCGATCAACGTTTGCATGGCCGGCAGCCGCACATGCCGCGGCACCCGCCTGCGCAGATGCATCCAGATCATGAACGGGATGATCTTGCCGAGCATCGCGTTGACAGGCAGCACGCCGCCGCCCACGAGCGCCAGCACGCCCATCTCCCACGCGATGGGCCAGTCTGCTGGCAGCCAAGACGCGGTCAGACCCAGCACGGGAACCGCCAGCCAAGCGACGGAAGCCGCCAGCCACAGCCGCCAGCCCGGATCGTGCCGACGACGCGCACTACGCACTGCCTGCACGCCCACCATCGCCAGCGCTGCCAAGGCGAGCCAGCCCCACGATTGCCAAAGCACCGCGCCGCGCCCGACGCCCCACAGACTGCCAATGATCAGCGGCGCCCACAGCCACCACGGCATCAGCCGATGCCAGCGCTCCGGCAAACGCCGCGTCTGCCAGAACATCGGCAACACTGTCGACGCCACACCCGCGATCAACGTGGCCAGCCAACCGCCGAGGCCCCAGCCGACATGCAGAGCCAGCAGCCCAGATGATGGCGCGAACCATCCGCTGCCCAATGCCGTGGCAAGCGTCGCGCCGCTCGCCAGCGTTGCCAACACGGCCCAGCCGATGCGGCGCAGTGTCCGCACCGTCGCGTGCGTGGCGCGCGTCTGCACCACGCGCATGCCCGCAAGGACGATCAACGCAGCGGGCACGGCCAGCAGCGGCGCCCCCATCCAGGCAGCCAGCACGAACGCGCGATGATTTGCGCCCAGGAAACCGGTCGCCAGTGCAGATGCCGTTGCCACGCACGACAGCGCCACCCATGGCGAAACCCATCTCGCGCCACGCACAGGCACGCCGGCCACCACGGGAAGCAATTGAAATAGCGCACCGAGCATCGCCGGCAAAAGCACGCCCACGGCCAAGGCATGAACCAGCGCGAGCGACAGCGGCGCGAATCGGTCAGGCAAACCCGCGGATGGCCCCAGCGCTAATAGAAGACCCGCCGCGGCGCCCACCCACGGCACCGGCAGCAAGCAGCCGAACACCACGCCGGCGGGCGGCATGCGTTCGTAGAAAAGCGTGGGGGCAGTTGACATCGGGCCGGCCGGATATCTATCCAGCCGACCACGTTAGCGCAGCCGCGTCTGCATGCGCTTGATATGCGTTAAGCGTCAGCGCGGTGTGAATCCGATGGAACGCCGCTCGCGCAGTTCCGGCTTGATGGAATGCTCCTGCCGCAGTTGTGCGAGGAAGGATTCCGGGTCAAGCGTCTCGCCCAACAGCAAAGACTGCTGCTTGACCACCGCAAAATCGCCCGGCGTGAGCATGTCGAGCGACGCCAGCATCTCGCGCCACACAGGCTTGAGCGCCTCGGCTTTGCCGCCCAGCGCTTCCGCAATGAACATCTGCTCGCGCTGCGCACGCACCAGCGGCTTGAAGCGGATCTTGAACGCAAACCGCCGCAGCGCCGCTTCGTCAATCCGATCAAACAAGTTGGTCGTACAGACGAAGATGCCGTCAAAGCGCTCCATGCCCTGCAGCATCTCGTTGACTTCCGACACTTCGTAATTGCGCACCGCACCCTGGCGGCTCTGCATGAAACTGTCCGCCTCGTCGAGCAGGAGCAGTGCACGTTCTTCTTCGGCTCGCGAGAACATCGCCGCAATCTGCTGCTCGGTTTCGCCGACGTACTTGCTCATCAAGTCCGACGCACGGCGAATCATCAACGGCATGTCGAGCTGCGCAGCAATGTGTTCGGCCAGCACCGTCTTGCCCGTGCCCGGCGACCCGTAGAAGCACAGCGTGCCGCGTCGCCGCGCGCGCAGCGCTTCGATGATGCGCTCGACGGAAAACCGTGTCTCCAGGTTTAGATAATCCAGCTTGTATTCGGTCACGACGCGATGCGCCTGCACGTCTGGCCGCAAGCCCATCGCCTGATCCGCGTGGTCGAGCTGACGCTCGATCAGTGACTCAGCGGACTCCTCCATGGCCGGCTGCGTCAGGCGGGCAAAGCGGGCGGCAGAATCGATCTGCGCAGGTGTGAGCGTCTTGCGCGCCGCCAGCTTGGCCATGAACGCGTCCGACACCTCCAGCCCCTCCAGGTGCTTGCGGATGATGCTCTCGCGCACCGTGGCCGGCGGCACCTTCAGCTCAAGATGGAACTGGAAACGGCGCAGGTACGCCGGGTCGATCTGGCGGATGGAATTCGACACCCAGATCACCGGCACGGGGTTCTGCTCCAGCGTCTGGTTCACCCACGCCTTGCCGTTGACGGAGCCACGCGGCTCTTCGTGGCCAAAGAGGCTCATCAGCTCACGCGTCGGGCCGGGAAATACATCCTCCACCTCGTCGAACAGCAGCACCGCGCCAGGCCGCCCGCGCAGGAATGCCTGCGATACCTGCAGCGAGCGGTAGCGGTCTTTGCCCGTGAGGCTATTGCCGTCCTTGTCGAGGCAATCCACTTCGTACAGTTCGCAACCGGCGTCGCGCGCCAGCACGCGGGCCAGCTCAGTCTTACCGGTGCCCGGCGCGCCGTACAGCAGGATGTTCACGCCCGAAGCGCGTTGCTGCGACGCGTTCTCCAACAGCGCGGTCAGGTAGCGCGCATCGGTTTCCACATGCGGGTAATCGGACTGCGACAGCGTGGTCGGCGGCGCGGGACGCGTGAAGACGGCCATCATGTCCGCCTCGCTAGCGTAGTCGCCCAGCAGCACGTGCAGCAGGCGGTCGGAGATGCGCATCAGATCGCCCAGGTCGGTGACGCTGTTCTCGGGCAGCGGCGGTTCGATGAGACCCAGCGTCTCCAGCCGCGAACCGGGCCGCAATGACGCAGCAACTTCGGACGTGCTCGCCCCCGCCAAGCTGGCGAGCAGCTGGAACGCTTCCTGGCTGTGCGCGACCTTGCAATCGACCATCACTGCGCGCAGATCGCGCTTGTATTTCACCAGGGAGGCAAACAGCAGCAGCGCGCGTTCGTGCGGCGGCAGGCCGAGCACGCGGGCCAGCATGTCGATGTTGCCGACGAGCAGGACACGTTCACCGGAGAGCCGCTCGCCCAGCGCATCGCACGACGCGCCGAACACCGTGAACATGTCCTTGGCGTGATGCTTGACGTACTCGTCGAGGTAATAGAAGAGCGAGCCTTCGTCGAAGGCGCTGCTCCACTGGCCGTGGCGGTCCATGAAGGTGGGCAGGTCGAGCTTGCCGACCGCGCGCCAGCCCGGCATGTCGGCGCAGCGTGCAGACAGAAAGCGCTGCAGCCGCTGAATGACCGTCACGGGCCAGATCAGCTCCGGCGCGCACACGGTGAGGATGTCATTAATATTGGTGCGCAGGTTGAAGCGCAGGCCCATCGCGCAGACCGTGCGCAGCGCAAACTGCGCGCACATGGAATCCAGAGACGACAACAACAGCGCCTGCGGCTGTCTGCCGCCCGTGGGGACGTACGTGCCATCGTCGTCAGCGTCGTCCATGTTGAGGTTGGCTTCATCCATGGTCGCCCCCTTCTTCCCCGTTTCACGGTTGGCCGGCCGGTCACCGTGTTTGAATGATTTTCATCCTAGCGCGTTTGCGCACACAGCGTACCCCGGGTGGACCCGTGTCTTTGCAAGTTGCGAGCCCGCAGCGCCTCGAATGGCCAACCGCCTGCACAGGCAGTTTCTCGCCATCAGCCGTCTGGACGTGAGCCTCACCCCACGAAAGAGAGGGAATTTGTGCGCAAATAGGAATCATTATCGTTTATACTTTACCTATCGACACAATAGGCTGAACGCAAACTGTGCTCGGTTGTCGCAACACTGTTGCAGTTACAGGCCTACAATACCTGTCACGCTGGCGGTGACCCCGCTGGCTTCAACGCTAGGCGCCATGGAATTGCTCCTGAGTCTGCTCATCAGCATTGGGGTTTCACTGATCGTCTTCGGCAAGCGCTAACGCTGCGCCGCTTTCGTTGTTCATCCCACCACCATCGCATTGCATTCCTTTTTTCTGCTTTCGATTCCCGGTCGTTGATGATTCACCCTCGTACTCTCAAGATTCTGGTGGTCGTGCTGTTGCTGCACGCGGGCGTGCTGATGCTGATCCAGCTTGGCTTGATCGCCCCGCGCCCGCCTGTCGAAGAACCGCTCGAAATCCAGGCGCACATCATTCCGGCCGCCCCTGAGCCGATCAAGCAACCGGAGCCGCCCAAGCAGCAGCCGGTCAAGCAAGAGGCGCCCAAGCCCGTCAACATCGTCAAGCCGGTCGCGCAACCCAAGCCCACGCCGATGCCGACCCCCACGCTGCCGCCGTCGGACAACGCGCCCGTGGTGCCTGCCGCACCGCCCACGCCGCCGGCACCGGCTCCAGAACCTGCTCCCGCACCGGCACCGGTTTCATCTGGCCCGATCAGCGTCGGCATCAACGACATCCAATGCAGCGATCCGCCGCTCGTGTATCCCAGCATGTCGCAGAAAATGGGCGAAGAAGGCCGCGCCATGGTCAAGATCTCCATCGGCACGGCCGGCGAAGTCACCAACGTGGCAGTCACCTCGTCGTCCGGCTCGCCGCGCCTTGACCGTGCCGCCACCGATGCCGCGCGCGCCATCAAGTGCAGCCCTTACAAGCAGAACGGCCACGCCGTGCCCGTGGTGGCCAGCAAGCCGTTCGTCTTCAAGCTCGATAACTAATTCGATTCCGCTTCTCGCTTAGCCTCTCGCTCAATTCAGGACACTCATCATGCAGGAACTCGGTCTTTCTCACCTCTGGACACAAGGCGATATCGTCACGCGCGCGACGGCGATTCTGCTGCTCATCATGTCGCTCGCCTCGTGGATCGTCATCTTCACCAAGGCGTGGGACATCGTGCGTCTGAAGTCGATGGCGCAAGGCGCTGAAAAGCGTTTCTGGCACTCGGACGATTTCGATCACGCCATGCAGACGCTGGGCTCGCCCAAGGACAACCCGTTCCACACGCTGGCGCAGACGGGTCGCGAGGCTGCGCAGCATCACCGCGCCAGCCAGCCGCAGCTGCATGATGTGATGGACATTTCCGACTGGATCACGCGCTCGCTCAAGAGCGCCATCGATGAGGCCGTGGGCCAGATGCAATCGGGCTTGGCTGTGCTGGCATCGGTCGGCTCAACAGCACCGTTCGTCGGCCTGTTCGGCACGGTGTGGGGCATTTATCACGCCCTGCTCGGCATCGGCGCCGTGGGCGTGCCGACCATCGACAAGGTGGCTGGCCCCGTGGGCGAATCGCTCATCATGACGGCCTTCGGTCTGGCCGTCGCCATTCCGGCGGTGCTTGGCTACAACGCCCTCACGCGCGGCAACAAGGCCATCATCGCCAAGCTCAACCGCTTTGCGCATGACCTGCACGCTTACTTCGTGACCGGCGCGCGCCTGCGCCCGGGCAGTTCGCGTGACGATGCCGGCGTGCGCCTGACTGCAGTCAAGCAGCAGTAAGGAGAGGCGACCATGTCCTTCGGATCTTTCGACAGCGACGACGAGGTGATGAGCGAGATCAACATGACGCCGCTGGTCGACGTCATGCTGGTGCTGCTGATCATCTTCATCATCACCATTCCGGTGATCAACCACGCGGTGAAGATCGACCTGCCGCGCGCATCCAACAAACCCGACGACGCCAAGCCGCAAAGCGTGAACGTCGAGATCAACGCAGACGGCCAGGTGTTTTGGAACAACCAGCCCGTTGACGAGGCCACGCTGCAGGCCGACATCGCGCAGGCCGCGCAGCAGCAACCGCAGCCGGAAATGCACCTGCGCGCTGACCGCAACGTGCGCTACGAGCGCGTGGCGCAGGTGATGGCTTCCATCCAGCGGGGCGGCCTTTCGCGCATTGGTTTCGTGACGGAGCCGCAGCACTAAGGCAGCACGCATCACGGTGTCCAACGGACCCCGCCTTCATACGAGGGTTCGTCGCTTCCGAACTAAACGCAACCGGGCCACGCGCCCGGTTTTGTTTTTCAGGCATGGATCAGCACATCGTCAGCCGACGCTTGTAATGATAACGATTCTCATTTAATCTGTTTGGCACTCGTTGGAAGCCCTTTGCCAGCCAACGTCTCAGCCCATGTTTCCGCCCGCCAGGACATCGCCATGAACGCTTCCGAACACCAAGACGCAGGACGCACCGTGACCCGCCGTCGTCACGTCATCGTTGCCCGCAAGCGCCCCGCTGATCTGAATGCCGCGCCCGCCACGTCCACCGCATCGACAACATCCGAAGCCGCTCGGGATATTCCCGCCACCATCGGCGACACGCGGATGATGACTTCTGAACAACTCTTTGCCGGCCAGAACGCCGTGGCCATCCGCCACAACGGCGCAATCTACACGCTGCGCGTGACGCGCTTCGGCAAGCTGATTCTGACCAAGTAACACTGCAACACGCACCGGCTTTTGTGGGGACGTCTCTCTCAGGAGACATTCGGCCCTAGCCAGCCCTCGTCATTTCGCATCGCCAGACGATTGCCAGCCATGCCGTTCTTTCCCTGCATTGCGGCGCGCCCAAAGAAAAAGGGCGCGACCATTGCCGCGCCCTTCCCTTTGTTGATTCGGTTGCCGTGATTGCGTATCAGCAGATCACGTTCACAGCGGCAATGCCCGCCTTGGCGATCACCACATCCTCCGTGGATTTCACGCCCGACACACCGACCGCACCGGCACACACGCCTTCCACCATCACAGGCACACCGCCTTCAAGCATGCCCTGCAGATGCGGCGCCGACAGGAACGAAATGCGGCCGTTGTTGATGATGTCTTCGTAGATCTTCGACTCGCGACGGCCCAGCGCTGCGGTACGCGCCTTTTCCGGAGCGATGTATGCCGAGATGGTGGCGCAGCCGTCCATGCGGCGCAGGCCCATCAGATGGCCCCCATCGTCCACCACGGCGATCGTCACGTTCCATTGGTGCGCACGCGCTTCTTTCTCGGCAGCGTCCAGGATCTTGGTGACATCGTCCTGGCACAGGCACGGTTTCGTTTTCATGACGTTCTCCTTGGTGGTTGTAATGCAAAAGGCGCAAGGGCTATGCGAAGCCCGCTTCAGGCAAAAGTATGCCATCGGCATCGATCGCTTCCACGGCATGATCCTGCACGAATGACGCAAAAGAGCCGATACATTCCTGCGTTTCAGTATCGTTGAGTATCGGCCCACCTGCGCTGTACGTCAGCGTTTCTTGCGTCTCCTTGCGAGCCAACGTTAACACGCGGCAGGCGTCAGAAAGATGCACAAAGAAAAAGCCCGGGTATCGCCCGGGCTTGATGTTGCGATGCGGCAGCGCCTGCCGCTCTTCCTTTACGGCTGACGATCGGTACAGGCGCCGTCGGTGTACGGATCGGCGCGTTCCATTTTCGCGCCGTCGGTATAAGGATCGGCCCGTCCCATCTTCGCGCCATCGGTGTACGGATCAGCGCGACTTACCCTGGCACCGTCGGTATATGGGTCTGCGCGGCTCACCTTGTGGGTAGTCTGATACGGATCGATCGAGCCGGCGTGCGCGACCGCCGCGCCTAGCGCGAGGGCCAAGCCGCTTGCGGCCGCAACCAAGGTGCGCGTTGCAAAGCGTTGCGTGGTGACTTGCATGAGGACTCCTTCGGTCATGACACTGCGAACATGACGTGCGCCGCTGCGGCACACGTGTCCGCGTCGTTCACGCGGACGTCATATCGACCGGGTAGCGAGCGCCCAGTTCTGCACCGCGCTGCTTTGTCACGGGGCGGTAGCGCGCTTACCCGTCATCCAAATCGACGCACATGGCGTGCCACGCTGGCACCTGCCGCCCAAGGAAAAAGGCTCCCGAAGGAGCCTTTCTCTTGGCGGGTGCGCCGCTTAGCGCCAGCGGCCCCAGTGACGGCCATCGTACCAGCGATAACGCGGGCCCCAACGGTACCAGCCTGCGCCCACCACAACAGGTGCCGGGCCGTAAGCGGGCGGACCGTAATACACAGGCGCCGGTGCGTAATACGCGGGCGGCGGTGGCGCGTAGTAGACCGGAGGCGGAGGCGGCGGTGGGTAGTACACCGGTGCAGGGGCCACATACACAGGGGCCACCGGCACGCCAAACCCGATGCCGACGCTCACGTGCGCCGACGCCATCTGCGGCACGGCCAGCACTGCCAGTGCGGCTGCACCTGCAATCCACAGCACATTGCGTCGAATCATCTTCATCACCTGCAGCTGAAGCGCCGGGCGAATCCGTAGCCGGCGCGAAATACGGTATCTGTATTGTATTCAGAGCCGCTGACACAGGTGATACGGTGCGGGCGAATTAGTAACAGAACGTAACGCCACCCGATAAGGGATGCTCCGTCAGTCAAGCGCGGGGCTGCAGTCGAATTCGCCGGAGGCGATCATCGCCTCGGCATACGCTCGCGCGGCTTCCAGCGCGCTCGCCGCGCTCGGATACGTATTCGCCGATTCGCGCACGGTGGTACGGGCTAAGAGGGTCTCACCGTTGCTGGCGCGTAGGATGCTCACTTCGGCGCGCCACGCTTGCGGCGAGAGTTCATAGGCAGATACCTCGATTTTGCAGTCGTCTCGGAAAGTCATGTGTCCTCCGGTTCGTATTGGATTGGTCCAGCCTCGTGTCAATGCACGAAGAGCCAGATCACCAGCAACACAAGCGCGGGAACACCCAAGAGCCACGCAACGAGATAGGGCATGACAACCTCCCACATGTTGATAGGCATGTAGGAAGTGTAAAGACGCGCGCATGGGCAGAGTGTCGACCTCCGCCCGCGCCGTTTTGTAGGACTGTACCGAAATGACTGTCGGCCCACGCCGACGCTTCTCACCCGTACAGAGGAGCCTCAGCGTGCAGTGCTGTCCCTGGCGGCTACGTCACTTGGACTCGGGATACGGCTCGCACCGGCCTCTTCAGCCGCCTCTGCCGCAGCCACCTCCAGGCCGACCGATGCTTTGAAGAAATTCACGGCGGCCTCGGCACCAGGAGGCGCGGCGTCCACAAAATTTTCCGCGACGAAGCCCCATTGCCGGCGCACTTCGTCACCGTGTTGCTGCAAGGCGCGGGCGATCCCGTTCTGCGTCTCGACGCCGATCTCAACAAAGTTGCGCGTATAGCCCGAGACGCGTTCGCCGGCCGGTTGCAGATAACGCGCTTGTGCGTTCCACCATTGGCCTGCGTCCTGCGCACCTGCGGCGTCGTGCAAGCAGTGTTCCGTCTCGCCGAGACCGGTCTTGAGGGCCTGCAGGTTGAGCCCGATCAGGCGATTGACGCCGTTTACGGCCTCTTCCGTGACGGCCATCCAGGTTTCGAGCTGCGATCGTTGCAGAACGCCGAGTTGCTCCAGAGTCATCATGTCGGTTACTCCCTCGTGAGATCGGTAAATACGTCCAGCATGTGCCGGGCGTTTCAGTGTAGCTGCGCGCGACGCCGATTTCTTTGACCTCACCCGTTTGTCCTACATGCGTTTCGGACGTCTTCGCCTGCGGTGCCGGCCATGTGCGCGTTAGAGTCGAACGCCTCATTCACCAAACCACGGAGTCACGATGAAACGTCTCGCCGCTGCCCTGATCGCTAGCGCTTCCATTGCCGCCACACCGCAGGCTTTCGCACAAGTTGCTGGCCACGCTGCGCTAGGGGTATCCGTTACTGAACTCGATGCCGTCATCAAAGGCGTGAGTGTGAAGAAGCAGGTGCTCGGCAAGCCGGTCTACAACGAGGCCAAGGAGAAGGTCGGCAATGTGCAGGACTTGATCGTGACGCCCGAGAATGCCGTCTCGTTCGCTATCGTTGGTGCGGGCGGCTTCGTGGGCGTGGGCCGTCATGACGTGGCCATTCCCGTGAATCAGTTCCAGTACGACCAAGGCAGGATTGTGCTGCCGGGCGCGACCAAAGACGCCATCAAGGCGCTGCCCGAATTCAAGTACGAGCGTCAGCCAAAGCCTGCCAAGGCCTGATGCCCGGGGGGAACTTTGTCCTCCGCAGCCGCGTTGAAGGTGTGGGAATTGGCTGACACGCCTTTCAGGCAACCTGACCTGCACATACTGGCGTGCGTGTTCTTGAATGAAGATACACAGACGACAAAAGGAGTTTGTTATGCGTGCCTTCGTATCCTTGATTCTGGCGGCCGCATTGGCATCCGTCAGCGGATGCGCGGACATGACGCCAAAGCAGCGCAATACTGCGCTAGGCGCAGCCGCAGGTGGTGTCGCCGGGGCGGCCATCTGGGGCGGTCCGGGCGCCACGCTGGGTGGTGCGGCACTGGGTGGCGTGGTCGGTAACGCCGTCACCAAGTAGCCCCCAAGCGCGCAGCGATGCGCGCGCTGCAAGCTCGGGCCAGGCCATATCGCCTGGCCCTTTTTGTTGCCTGAGAGCGGCGCACTGCCATTGCACATTCCCCTCATACGCATATGCGAATGCCGGCGCATAATCGGCGTTTTGCAACGGAGGCAATGTGCGATACGAGCAAGAAGGTTTTGGCGTGAGCAGCACACCGATCCTCAGCGTCGAAGGCTTGCGCAAACGTTACGGCGACCAGACTGTCGTCGACAACCTGAGCTTCAGCGTTCGGCGCGGCCAGTGCTTTGGCCTGCTCGGCCCCAACGGCGCCGGCAAGACCACCACGTTGCGCATGCTGCTCGGCATGACGATGCCAGATGCGGGCAGCCTGAGACTGTGCGACGAACCCGTCCCCGAAGCCGCACACCGTGCACGCATGCGCGTGGGCGTCGTGCCGCAGTTCGACAATCTCGATCCTGATTTCTCCGTCTCGGAAAACCTGCGCATCTTCGGACGCTACTTTGGCCTGTCGTCCGCCACCATCCGCGAGCGCATCCCTACCCTGCTGGAGTTCGCGCGGCTCGAACAGAAAGCCGATGCGCCTGTGCGCGCGCTCTCGGGCGGCATGAAGCGGCGGCTGACGGTCGCACGCGCGCTGATCAACGATCCCGACATCCTCGTCATGGACGAGCCCACCACGGGGCTCGACCCGCAAGCGCGGCACCTGATCTGGGAGCGCCTGCGCTCATTGCTCGCCGCCGGCAAGACCATCTTGCTGACCACGCATTTCATGGAAGAAGCCGAGCGCCTGTGCGATGAGCTCTGCGTGATCGACAACGGCCGCAAGATCGCGCAAGGCAAGCCTCAAGAACTCATCGCGCGCGAAATCGGCTGCGACGTCGTTGAAGTCTACGGTGACGACCTCAACGCCCTGCGCGCGCTGCTCACACCGCTCGCTGATCGCGTCGAAACCAGTGGCGAAACGCTCTTCTGCTATGCACGCGATCCGCAGCCGCTGGTGGCCGCGCTGCGCACGCAGGCAGAAACGCACACCATGCCTGGGCTGCGCTACCTGCACCGCCCGGCCAATCTCGAAGATGTGTTCCTGCGCCTGACCGGCCGCGAAATGCGCGACTGAGAGAACCGCCCATGTCTACTGAAACTGCACTCACCCCAACGCAGAAACAAGCCTTTCCACAGCCGCTGCTGCCATTGAACTTCCGCAACTGGCAGTACGTCTGGCTGCGCAACTTCATGGTGTGGCGCAAGCTGGCCATTCCATCGATGGCAGGCAATCTGGCTGACCCGATGATTTACCTGTTCGGCCTCGGGCTCGGCCTGGGCCTGCTGGTCGGGCGCGTCGACGGCGTGTCGTACATCGCATTCCTGGCAGCCGGCACGGTGGCGTCCAGCACGATGATGTCGGCGAGCTTTGAGGCGATGTACTCCGCGTTCTCGCGCATGCACGTGCAACGCACGTGGGAGGCGATTCTGTACGCGCCGCTCAGCCTGGGCGACGTCGTCCTCGGCGAGCTGTTCTGGGCGGCCAGCAAGTCGGTGCTCTCAGGCCTGGCGATCATGTTGGTCGCGGGGGCGCTCGGGTATGCGTCGATGCCGCAGGCGCTGCTCGCCCTGCCCGTCATCGTGCTGACCGGCTTCACCTTTGCCTGCCTGGCGATGAACATGACGGCGCTTGCGCCCAACTACGACTTCTTCATGTTCTACCAGACGCTGGTGATCACGCCGATGATGCTGCTCTCGGGCGTGTTCTTCCCGCTGTCGCAACTGCCGGCGCCCGTGCGCGCGGCGACGAGCGTGCTGCCGTTGCCGCACGCGGTGGACCTGATCCGCCCACTGATGCTGGGCCGCACGCCCGACAACATCCTGCTGCACCTCGGCGTGCTGCTGCTCTACGCCGTTGGTGCGTTGCTGCTGTGCCTGTGGCTGCTACGCCGTCGCATGCTCAAGTAAGGCGCGGTCCGGACAGCCAACAAAAAAGCCCGTCGCGATGACGGGCTTTTCTTTTGCTGCGTTCGAAAATTACTCGTTCACGGCGGAGCGCTGCAGATGCAATTGCGTACGCGGATCATCGTTCTGCGCATTCTCACGGTCGGCTTTGGCCGAGCTGTTGCGCGCGGCCTCCAGACGATCGAGGTACGCCTCGTCAATGTCGCCCGTCACGTACTTGCCGTCAAAACATGACGCATCGAAATCCTTCAGCTCCGGATTGACGTCGCGCACGGCACGCTTCATGTCTTCCACGTCCTGATACACGAGCTGGTCTGCGCCGATGATCTTGGCGATCTCTTCGTGCGTGCGGCCATAAGCGACCAGTTCGCCGCGCGTCGGCATATCGATACCGTACACGTTCGGGAACTTCACCGGCGGCGCAGCCGAAGCGAAGATCACCTTCTTCGCACCGGCATCGCGCGCCATCTGCACGATCTCCGACGACGTCGTACCCCGCACGATGGAGTCGTCGACGATCAGCACGTTCTTGTCCTTGAACTCTATCGCCATGGCGTTGAGTTTCTGGCGCACGGACTTCTTGCGCACCGCCTGGCCCGGCATGATGAAGGTGCGGCCCACGTAGCGGTTCTTGAAGAAGCCTTCGCGATACGGCACGCCCAGGTGGTTGGCCACTTGCATTGCGGCCGGACGCGACGAATCCGGAATCGGCATCACCACGTCGATCTTGTCGGTCACCTCGCGCTTGATCTTCTCGGCGAGGTAATCGCCCATGCGCAGGCGTGCGTCGTACACCGACACGCCGTCCATGCGGGAGTCCGGACGGGCGAGGTACACGTATTCAAAAATGCACGGTGAAAGCACCGGGTTCGCGGCGCATTGCTTGGTGTGCAGCTTGCCCTCGAGGTCGATGAAGATGGCTTCACCAGGAGCCACATCGCGCTCGAACTTGAAGCCGATGCCTTCCAGCGCGACTGATTCCGAAGCAACCATGTATTCGATGTCGCCATCCGGCGTTTCCTGGCTGCCCAGCGCGAGCGGACGGATACCGAACGGGTCACGCACAGCCAGCACGCCGTAGCCCGAAATCTCGGCAGCGATGGCATACGAACCGCGCACGCGGCGGTGCAGGCCTTCCACCGCCGTGAAGATGGAGTCGCGATTCAGCGGGATGTCGTTGCTGGCGCGTTGCAGCTCGTCGGCCAGCACGTTGAGCAGCACTTCGGAGTCGGACTGCGTGTTGATGTGGCGGCGGTCACGCCGGAACATCTCATCGCGCAGTTGATCCGAGTTCGTCAGGTTGCCGTTATGTGCCAGCACGATGCCGAACGGCGCGTTGACATAGAACGGTTGGGCCTCTTCCTCGCTGGAGGAACCTGCGGTCGGATAGCGCACTTGACCGATGCCGCTCGTACCCGGCAGACCGCGCATGTTGCGCGTGCGGAACACGTCACGCACCATGCCGTTGGCCTTGTGCATGTGGAAAGTGCTGCCTGAAGCGGTGGCAATGCCCGCCGCGTCTTGCCCGCGATGTTGCAGGAGCAACAGACTGTCGTAGATCAGCTGATTGACGGGCGTGGCTGAGACCACCCCAACGATACCGCACATGTCGAACTCCAGCGAGAACGTATTTGGTGGCACCCACACCCGTTGCGGGCGCCGAAAAAGCTTCCCGGATTGCCTAGCTTGTGGCCAGACGCTCCAGATCAATAGTGAACATACTTCGCGACATCCGGTGGCAACAACGGCTTGGCTGCCTGTGCTGCCTGCTCCGCATAGGGTCGCGTAATCGCATCGCGCCAGAACGGCTGCTCAGGCAGGCTGGTAAAGCCGGCCACCGTCATCAATACGAGGATGATCACACCACCGCGTGCCAACCCGAACACCATACCCAGACCGCGATCCGCCGGCTTGAGCCCCGCGCTCGCCAGGGCCGCCGAGAGCAGCGCACCCACCAGCGAAGTTGCAATCACCGTCACGATAAACAGTAGGACGAAACCGAGAACGGTGCGTGCGACTGGCCCACCGGGCAGCGATTCCGGCATCCAACCGGCTGCCACGCCTGAAAACGTGTATGCCACCCACGCCGCAAACAACCACCCGAGCAGCGCCAGCACCTCGCGGATCAGCCCGCGAAACAACCCAATCAGCGCCGATGTGACGATGATGAACAGCACACCGTAGTCAAAGAAAGTCGGTTGCATCGGGCAGCGGCTTGGATTGACTGTGGCGGAATGCGGCGTGATGAATCAGCAAATCTGACGAGCGCGCTGAGTACACGTTCGGCCGCATCGTCATTGCTGCACGAGTTTTGGCGTCAGGCCAATCTGCTCAGCACGCTTCTGCGCCGCTTCGGCGGATGCACGATCGTTGAACGGACCCGCTCGCAGCAAGGCCAGATCGCCCTTCTCAGGCACCTTCTTGTGTTCGATGTAACCGGGAATCTTCTCGCCCTTGAGCTTGCCCAGCCAATTGCGGGCGCGGTCCTCGGAAGCGAACGCGCCGATCAGGAGAATGAACTTGCCGCCGTTGGCATCGGTGCTCGCTGCGGCCGTTTGCTGTGTGGGCTGGGCTGCCGGTTGGGCGGGTTTCGTCGCGGGCTTGGATTCAGCAGGTGGCGTCAGGCTGGCGACAGGCTTGGGCGGTGTCGTCGGTTTAGTTGCAGCCGGCGGGTTCTGAGCCTCCGACGGCGCGTCATTGCTCGCAACAACCTCTTCGCCCTGGTCAAGCGCCTGCGCCTGATCCGTCGACGAGGCTGCCGGACGCGACGCGGAACGCCGGCTGGCGACCTTCGGCTCATCGGTCGAGGCTTTGGCGCCACGATCAACCGGCTGGTCCTGGATCTGCACGGCCACGGCATCGGTCACGGGGCGCGGCTTGGCATCAAACACGAGGGGCAACACGATGACGGCAGCGCCAACCAGCACCAAGGCGCCGATCAGCCGACGGCGAGCGCGTTGCTTTTGCGGGAGTTCGGGATCAAGACCGTCGTCGTCATCGTCGGTGCGACGGGAGGCGCGGCTGCGAGCATTCGACGATGCGCGCGAACCACGCACCGCAGCGCGAGCCACATCGGCAGCACTGCCGGCGGCTGCGCCGCGTGTGCGTTCGCCTTCAGCGTTCTTGCGGGAGGAGAAAATGGAAAACAGTCCCATGAGGGCCCCGGTTTTAGTGCGCGCGACTCTTGCGCTCCGCCAGCACGCCGGCAACGGTGTAGAACGATCCGAAGACCACGATTCTATCATCCTCGGTGGCCCGCTCCATGGCGTTGCGATAGGCTGTGGCGGGATCGCTGAATGTGCTCACGCTCGATTCCTTGCCTGCGCGGAAACCGGCGTCGGTCAGCGCCTGCGCCAGGTTTGCAGCGGTCGCAGCGCGCGGCGTCGGCAAGTCGGTCAGGCACCAGTGATCGACCTTGTCCAGCATGTGCCGGAGTACACCTTCGATGTCCTTGTCCTGCATCGCACCGAACACCGCGTAGGTGTAGCGGTAGAAACCCATGTTCTCGAGGTTCTGGCCCAGCGCGGCCGAGGCGTGCGGGTTGTGTGCGACGTCCAGGATCACGGACGGACGCCCCGGCAAAACCTGGAAGCGCCCCGGCAGCACCACCTGCGACAACCCCAGACGCACGTCCTGCGCCGAGATCGGTAACCGATCGCGCACTGATTCCAAAGCCGCCAGCGCGGCCGAAGCGTTCAGCAACTGGTTTGCCCCGCGCAATGCCGGATAGCCCAGGCTCGGCCAACGGCGCCCGCGGCCGCTAAAGCCCCACTGCTGCTTGTCACCTTGGAAGTTGAAATCGCGGCCGATCAGCCAAAGATCTGCGCCAATGGCTTCAGCGTGCTTGACCAGGGAGACAGGCGGCACCGGGTCAGCGCAGATCGCCGGCTTGCCTGCGCGGAAGATGCCGGCTTTCTCAAAACCGATCGCCTCGCGGGTATCGCCCAGGTAGGCCATGTGATCGAGATCGACGCTGGTGATGATGGCGCAATCGGTATCGACAATGTTGACCGCGTCCAACCGGCCACCCAGGCCGACTTCCAGGATCACCGCATCAAGACCCGCGTTGGCGAACAGATGCATGATCGCCAGCGTAGTGAATTCGAAATAGGTCAGGCTGACAGGTTCGGGGAAGCTGCAGCGCGCACGCTCCACCGCCTCGAAGTGCGGCAGCAACATCGCGTCTGTGGCGATCTCGCCACTCACGCGAGCACGCTCGTTAAAGTCGATCAGGTGTGGCGAAGTATGGCAACCCACCTTGTAGCCGGCCGCCAGCAGGATCGCCTCCAGCATCGCGCAGGTCGAGCCCTTGCCATTGGTGCCGCCCACCGTGAAGACGACTGACTTGAATTCCAGCCCGAGCGCATCGCGCACGCGACTGATGCGGGCCAAGCCCATGTCGATGCCGACCGGGTGTGCGATTTCCAGGTGGGCCAGCCAGTCGGGCAACGTGTCGAATGTAGGCATGCGAAATAAGTGGCGCGGCTTCGGGGAAACGGGCCGCGCAAAAACAAGAAGCGCGGACTCACGCCCGCGCTTCGGTTCAACAGATGTGCTGCATCAGGCCAGTGCGTCGGCCGGTTGCTTCTGCAGGAGCGCCAGAAGCTCGGCGATCTCGCGGCGCATGTTGCGGCGATCGACAATCATGTCGATGGCGCCCTTCGTCAGCAGGAACTCAGCGCGCTGGAAGCCTTCCGGCAGTTTCTCGCGCACGGTCTGCTCGATCACGCGCGGGCCGGCAAAGCCGATCATTGCCTTGGGCTCGGCGATCACCACGTCGCCCATGAATGCGAAGCTGGCTGACACACCGCCCGTGGTGGGATCGGTCAGCACGCTGATGAACGGCAGCTTGGCTTGCGCCAGCTTCTGGACCATCGCAGTGGTCTTGGCCATTTGCATGAGCGACAGCAGGCTTTCCTGCATGCGCGCGCCGCCCGACGCCGTCACGCAGATGAACGGCACCTTCTGTTCCAGCGCCATCTGCGCGCCACGCGCGAAACGCTCGCCCACCACCGAGCCCATCGAGCCCGTCATAAACTCGAACTCGAAGCACGCCACCACCACCGGCAGCGCATGGATGGCGCCGCCCATCACGACCATGGCATCGGTCTCGCCGGTGTTGTCCATGGCCGCCTTGATGCGGTCGGGGTACTTTTTGCTGTCCTTGAACTTGAGCGCGTCGACCGGGAGGATCTCCTGGCCCAGCTCATAGCGGCCTTCGGCGTCCAGCAGCGCATCCAGACGCGCACGCGCGCCAATGCGCATGTGGTGGTCGCACTTCGGGCAGACGTGCAGATTGGCTTCGACGTCGGTACGGTACAGCACCGACTCGCAGGCCGGGCATTTGACCCAAAGGCCTTCCGGAATGCCCTTGCGTTGCGACGGATCGGTCTGTTGGATCTTGGGCGGAAGCAGTTTGTCCAGCCAGCTCATGCGTGCTCCTTGAATGCGGTGTCGCCGAGATCAGGCGTCGAGCGCCTGGCGAATCTCCGCGATGAAATCAGTCAAGTATTGTACCGCTTGTTCGCGAGGTGCTTCTTCAAGCAATTGCACAATACGGGATCCGATGACCACCGCATCGGCCACGCCGCTGATCGCACGTGCCGTTGCCGCATCACGGATACCGAAACCGACGCCCACCGGCAACCGCGCGTGCTGGCGGATTTGTGGGATGCGTGCCGCCACAGCGTCGAGGTCGATGGTGGCCGCGCCGGTCACACCTTTGAGCGACACGTAGTAGATGTAGCCACTCGCCACGCGGGCGATCTGGGCGATGCGCGCTTCGGTGGACGTGGGCGCCAGCAGGAAGATCGGATCAATGCCGGCGGCGCGCATGGTGTTGGCAAAGGCCTCGCACTCTTCGGGCGGATAGTCGACCACGAGCACGCCGTCGATGCCCGCTTCGGATGCAGCCTTGGCAAAGGCCTCCACGCCCATGCGCTCGATCGGGTTGGCGTAACCCATGAGCACCACGGGCGTCGTTGAATCTGTGGTGCGGAATGTGCGCACATACTCCAGCACCGTGCGCAGGCCGACTTTGTTGGCCAATGCGCGCTCCGACGCACGCTGGATGACAGGGCCGTCGGCCATCGGGTCTGAGAACGGCACGCCCAGTTCGATGACGTTGGAGCCGCCCTTGACCAGCGCGTGCATCAGGTCGACGGTCATCTCGGGGTACGGATCGCCCGCCGTGATGAACGGAATCAGGCCCTTGCGACCCTGTGCGGACAACTGCGAAAAAGTTTGAGCAATGCGGGACATAGCGGGATCAGTGTGTCAGGCGACCTTGATGGTGTCGGGCGCAGGAGATTCAGTCGGTTGGGCGGCAAATTCGGCGGCGGCATGCACGGCAGCCACCCGCTCGCGCGCCACGCGGCAATAGTCGGCGTTGATCTCGAAGCCGGCGAAGCGGCGTCCAAGCCGCGCACATGCCGCAGCCGTGGTGCCGCTACCCAGGAACGGGTCCAGCACCAAGCCGCCCGGCGGGCAGCTTGCCAGGATCATGCGTTCCACCAGTTCCAGCGGCTTCTGCGTCGGGTGCTCTGCGCGCTCCGGGTCTTGCCGGTGCAGGCGCGACACGCTCCACACGTCTTTCGGGTTGTAGCCGACTTCCAGCCACTTCTTGCCCTCGAAACGCTTGCGGCTGCGCGCCTTCTTCGTCTCGGCGTCGTACGGAATGCGCACGGCGTCGACGTCGAAGTAGTAATCGCGCGAGGCAGCAAAGAAGCCGATGTTGTCGTGCACCGACGAAAACTTGCGCGTGCTGCCGCCCATGCTGGGCACGCGGCGATCCCAGATGATCTCGTTGACCATCGTGAGGCGCCGCTTGAGCATGACGAACAGTTCCGGCGCGTATTGCCACGTGCAGAACAGGTAGAGCGATCCGTTGCGCGCCAGCTTTGGCCGCACCGCATCGATCCAGCGTTCGGACCAGGCGAGGTACGCGTCGCCCGACAGCTTGTCGGAGTCGTTGCCGTAATCCTTGCCCAGCCCGTACGGCGGATCGGCGATGACAAGGTCCACACTGCCGTCGGCCAGATGCCCGACCCCGGTAATGCAGTCCTCGTTGAAGATGCCGTCGATGGCGCGCTCGGTCATGCGTGTGCCAGTGCCGTTAGAGTTTGATGCCGGAGAATTCGGCGACGGTATGCATGTCCTTGTCGCCACGGCCGGACAGGTTCACCAGCAGGATCTTGTCCTTGGGCAGCGTCGGCGCCAGCTTGCACGCATACGCGAGCGCATGGCTCGATTCCAGCGCCGGGATGATGCCCTCCATGCGGCACAGGTCATGGAAGGACTGCAGCGCTTCCTTGTCGGTAATACCGACGTATTCCGCGCGCTGCACATCCTTCAACCAGGCGTGCTCCGGACCGACGCCCGGATAATCGAGCCCGGCCGAAATCGAATGCGTCTCGATGATCTGACCGTCCTCATCCTGCAGCAGATAGGTGCGATTGCCGTGCAGCACGCCCGGTGAGCCGCCCGTAAGCGACGCGGCGTGGCGGCCGGTTTCGATGCCCTCGCCCGCCGCTTCCACGCCGATCAGCTTCACGTCGGCATGGTCGATATACGGATAGAAGATGCCCATGGCGTTGGAGCCGCCGCCCACGCAGGCGATGACGGCATCGGGCTGGCGCCCGGTCATCTCCGGCATCTGCACTTTGCATTCCTCGCCGATCACGGCCTGGAAGTCGCGCACCATCATCGGATACGGGTGCGGACCCGCCACCGTGCCGATGATGTAGAAGGTGTCAGCCACGTTGGTCACCCAGTCGCGCATCGCTTCGTTCAGCGCGTCCTTGAGCGTGCGCGAGCCCGACTCCACCGGCACCACGGTCGCGCCCAGCAGCTTCATGCGGTAGACGTTCGCGGCTTGGCGGCGCACGTCTTCGCTGCCCATGTAGACGACACATTCCATGCCGTAGCGCGCGGCAATCGTGGCCGTGGCCACGCCGTGCTGGCCGGCACCGGTTTCAGCAATCACGCGTGGCTTGCCCATGCGGCGTGCCAGCAGTGCCTGGCCGATGACGTTGTTCACCTTATGCGCGCCGGTGTGGTTCAGGTCTTCGCGCTTGAGGTAGATTTGCGCGCCGCCGCAGTGTTCGGTCAGGCGGCGTGCGTGATAGATGGGCGACGGACGGCCAACGAAATGCTTCAGCTCGTATTCGTATTCCTTGACGAATTCGGGATCGTGCTGGTAACGCGCGTAGGCGTCGCGCAATTCATCGAGCGCGTGAGACAGCGTTTCCGCAACGAAGGTACCGCCGTAGGGGCCGAAATGGCCGTGGGCGTCGGGCAGGTTGTACATGGCAATCTCTCGAGGCATCCGCCGAGATCAGGTTGAAGACCTGTCGGCGGAGATATTCAGGAAGGCGTACGTCGCGAGAAACCGGCCAGATCGGCTCAAGCCTGAACCGATGCGCCCTGGGCTGCATCGGCCTCGCGGACCGCACGCACAAACGCGGTCATCCGGGCGTGGTCTTTCACGCCCCGTGCGGCCTCGATCCCGCTGCTGACGTCAACAGCGTACGGCCGCACGCGTTCAATCGCGCCAGCGACGTTTTGCGCGCTCAACCCACCACTCAAAACGAGCCGAGGAGCGGCGCTTGTGGTTGGCAAGGATGGCGATTGCGGGAGCCATTGCGGAGGAATGAGGGTCCAGTCGAAGACGTGGCCGCCACCGCCATAACCCTCAACAAATGCGTCGAGCAGCAGACCTTGGGCAGCGGCAAACCGATCCGCGAATTCTACCAAATCGGCCCCGGGCTGAACACGCAGGGCGCGCAGCCAGGGCAGCCCCACCTTTCCGGCAATCTCAGCGCAAAGCTCTGCCGACTCGTCACCGTGGAACTGAAGCAACGTAAGCGGCACTTGGTCGAGCACCCGCGCCACATCATCCGCGCTGGCGTTGACGAACAGGCCGGTCACGGTGACGAATGGACCAGCGCGGCGCGCCAGCTCAGCCGCGCGCTCGATGGCGACGTAACGCGGGCTCGGCGGATAGAAAACGAGCCCGATCGCATCGGCGCCGAGCGCGACGGCGTGGTCGACGTCGGCCGGCTGGGTCAGGCCACACAGCTTGATACGGGTACGGTGCAACGGCATGGCGGAAGCGGAATTCACGGGCCGGCGTATTCGTCGAACACGCCACGAAACAGGCTGGACGATGCCGGAGATGCAGGCAACGAGAAGACGTCAGGATAGCCGACCTCAGCCAGATACAACCCGTCGGGCATAAAAGTCGGGGCGGCGGCTACGCGGCTGCGGGCAGCCAGCACATCGCGCATCCAGGATGCCGGCTGCCGGCCACGCCCGATCGCCACCAGGCACCCCATGATGTTGCGCACCATGTGATGGAGGAATGCACTGCCGCGAATGCGCACGAATACCCATTCGCCCTCACCTCGCACCTCGATCGAGTACATCGTTTTGACGGGCGACTTGGCTTGGCATTCGGCCGCGCGGAAAGACGAGAAATCGTGCTCGCCAACAAGCGCCTGTGCAGCCTCGTTCATGGCTGCCACGTCAAGGGATTGGCCAGGCGGCAGCATCACGTAGCCGGCCTTGTCTTCGAGCAGCGGTGCGCGCGTCGGGCCGAAGGTCAGCGCGTAGTAATACGTGCGGCGATGCGCGGAGAAACGTGCGTGGAAATCCTCCGGCATCTCCTGCGCCCATCGCACGGCCACCGTGGGCGGCAGAAAGGCGTTGGTGCCGCGCACCCACGAGAACGGCTCGCGCACGAGGTCGGTATCCAGATGGACCACCTGGCCCAGCGCATGCACACCGGCATCGGTGCGGCCGGCCACCGTGGTCGGGAGCGCCACGCCGGCAAACTGTCGCAGGGCCGCCTCCAGCGCGTCCTGCACGGTGTTGCCGTGCGGCTGCGATTGCCAACCCGAAAACGCGGCACCGTCGTACTGAATGCCAAGCGCGATGCGCGTCATGCCGTGTGAATCCTCGTGCGGAAAGAAAAACGCCGGCAGGATACCACCCTGCCGGCGCTGTCGATGGCGTAAAACGCGTTGCGTCAGCCGATCTGGCGCATCAAGGCTTGCGCCTCGGCGTGGAACGACGGATCGCCCAAGTCCAGCACTTCCTGCAGAAGTTCGCGAGCGCCTTCCTTGTCGCCGATCTCGATGTAGGCCTTGGCCAGATCGAACTTGATCTGCAGATCGCGCACGCCGTCGGCACCGTGCTCGCCGGACAGCGTGTGCGGCAGGTTGGTGTCCAGACGGATGGCAGATTGCGGTTCGTCGTTCGCGACCTCGGCGTGATGCGGCTCGGATTCAAAATGCATCGGGGCCTGCGACAGGTCGGTCGGCTGAGCCCAGCTCGGCAGGCTTTCCTCCGCGGCAACCGAGGCTGCCGGAGCCGCCGTTTCTGCGGCGGGCGGCGTCGGGTTCAGATCCAGCGACAAATCCGACAGATCCATATGCAGCGGGGGCGCGGCGACGGGCTGATAAGCCTCGCCAGCGTGCGCGTTGAACTGCGGCAGATCCGCCTCGGGTTCGGCATGCACCTTGAAGATGTCCGATGCTTCTTCCGGCGCGGTGATCGGCTCGCCTGCTGCCGGCGCCGGGAACGACTCCAGCGGCAGATCGAAATCGGCCAGTTGCGGTGCCTTGGTCGACGGTGCGGACGGGTCCAGATCTGGAGACAGCGTGGTCCAGTCGTCCCCGCGACGGGTAGTCTGCCCCGTCACCGTCGGGCTGAAGGCCTCGGCAGCCACTGCGGCGCCCACACCGGCCAGGGCGGCGGCACCTGCCACTGCGGCGCCAGCGTGGCTCGGCTCCGCATGCGCTTCGGCACCAACATGGCTTCCATCGCCCTGCACCGTCAGGTACAGCGGGTTAGCTGGGTCGAACTTGCGGCCCATCGCGGCAGCCTCTGCCCATTCCGAAGAGGCCGCGCCAACTTGCGCCAGCATCTCTTCAGCAATGGTCTGGAAGCCATGGGCGTCCTGACGATTGGCGTAAATTTCCATCAATTTCAGGCGAATGGCTTGGCGCTCCGGATGCTGCTCCAGAGCCTCGCGCAGGATTTCTTCGGCTTGTACGTCGCGACCGTAGGCGATGTAAACATCGGCCTCGGCAATCGGGTCGACTTCATTGCTCTCGTTGCCACCGCCAATGCGGAAATCCGCACCGAACACGCTGTGCTGCGAGGTGTCGACGCTTTGACCACCTGCCGCGCCAAACAGCGAGTTGGCACCCGCCATCACAGTGCTTTCCTGCGACAACAGGCTGTCCTGGAAGCCATGTGCCTGCTCAGGCTTCTGCTGGCGACGGCGATACACAACCAGACCACCCAGCAAGGCGACCACCAAGCCACCCAGGCCCAGGGCCATCGGGTTGCCCAGCAGCGACGAGAGGAACGATTCCTCTTGAATCGGGGGCGGCGGGGCTACCACGACCGGCGCCTTCTTCGGCGCGGCGGCGGGAGCCGAGGCAGCCGCCATCGGGGCGCTGGCAGCCTGCGGTGCCGAGGCTGCAGCCACCGGCGCCGATGCCGCTTCCGGCGCGGAAGCTGCCGCCGCGGCCGTCGTCGAGGAAGCCGGCGCAGCGGCTGCCGTTTCTGCAGGAGCAGCGGCAGCAGGAGCCGGCGCTGACGATGCGGCTGCCACCGGCGCGGGAGCCGGCGCATTGGCTGCCGCCACAGCCGGAGCAGCCGTCGACGGCGCAGCACCAGCGGCCGGCTTGGCAGCGCTGGCAGCCTTGGCGAGTTCAGCGTTCTTCAATTCAACCAGGCGCTGCATGTCAGAGAGATTCTTCTCCAACTGTGCAACGCGCGATTCCATTTCCTTGAGCGCGCGCTCCTTGGCGACGAGTTCCTCATCGCGGGCCGCGGCCGCCCCGGCCTTACCGGTACGGTCGGCCTTGGACAGACGCAATTCATCACGGCCGCTGGCAGCAGGCGTGGCCTGATCCTGCACACGGGCCGACACACTGCCACTTTGCTGGCGGGCGGAATCGGTATCCGTGGCCGCGTTGGCTTCCGCCGCCGTTGCGAGGCGGTTGCGATAGCCGGCAAAGCCGGACGTCTGCGCAATGACTTCGCGGCGTGCCTCGCGCGCAGGCGTTTTCTGCGCTTCGGCCTGCGACGGCACTTTCAGCACCGCGCCGGTACGCAGCCGGTTGATGTTGCCGCCAATGAAAGCGTTGGGATTGTTCCGATACAGCGCCAGCAGCATCTGGTCGAGCGACACAGCGTCTTGACCTTGAGCAGCCGTCGATGCGACGTCGTAAAGGCTATCGCCGCGCTGCACGGTGTACGAGCCACCGGGCGTAGCGTCCGGGGTGGCAGCAGCAGGAGCAGCTTGCTGGGCACGCGCGGCTTGGCGAGCAGCACGGGGCTGGCGTGCCGGTGCCGGCGCCGCGGCAGTCGGGGCTGCAGCTTGCGGTTGAGCGGCCGAGGCAGCCGACGTCGATTCAGCGGCGCCCGGCGTCGTGGCCTGCACCACCGGCGTCGGCGCGAAATTCTGTGCGGTATTGCTGGAACCCACCGGGTCAAGCAGGAACGTATAAGCGCGCGAAACGTGTCCGCTTGCCCAGTTCAGGTCAACCAGGACATCAACGAACGGCTCAGCGACGGGCTGGGTCGAGCGCAGACGCACCACGTAGTTGCCATTCGACTGGCGCTCCAGCGAGGCACGCAGCGAGGAGACGATCGGGTTGTAGGTCAGACCGGCACGCGAATAGGCATCCGGCGCAGCCAATTTGGCGACCAGGTTTTGCGCCTCTTCGGGCGTCACGCCAGTCAGATCGATTTCGGCCTGCAGCGGCTGGCCGAGGCTGGAACGCACGTGCAGCGCGCCGAAACCGGCCGCTTGCGCTGCGGGCTGAATCAGCAGCAGGCTCGCCGCAGCAAACGCGACGGCCGACCAGCGAGGACTGCGATGGGACGATTCTCTCCGGCGGTATTGGCTCACCCTCACCTTCGACTCCGTTATCTTTTAATGTGCAAACGAACTTAACATCAACGAGTTAGCGCAGCAAGTTCACCCAAAAAGTGAAGTGCTGGATAAGAACCGCCGTCAATCTTTATGAAAACGACACAATTGGCGAGATTCTGAAGCACCCGACGTACCCCCCGGAATGCGCGTGCTTCATGTGGCGCTAACCCTTCCCCGTGCCCCGTCCACCCCACGAATGGGCGGACAGCGTTCCGGCCGCTATTGTGTACCAACGTTACAGACCGTGGGCATCCAGATGGCACAACGCCGCGCAGGCCGCGCGGCGTTGGTAGAAAAAGCGCACTTTCTGTTGTCAGGCCGCAACGACAGCTGCCGGCGGCCGGCCTGACAAGGAAAGCAAAGCCCGAATCACTTGTCCAGCAGGATACGCAGCGTGCGGCGCAGCGGCTCGGCAGCGCCCCACAGAAGTTGGTCGCCAATCACGAAGGCGCTCACATACTCGGGCCCCATGTTCAGCTTGCGCACACGGCCCACGCCGATTTCCAGACCGCCCGTGATGGAGGCCGGCGTCAGTTCCTTCTCGGTGATGCTGCGGTCGTTCGGCACCCACTTCACCCAGGGGTTGCCCGAGCGGATGATCTGCTCGATTTCTTCGAGCGGCAGGTCGCGCTTAAGCTTGAGCGTCAGGCCCAGGCTGTGGCAGCGCATCGCGCCGATCCGCACACACAGGCCGTCGACCGGAATCGTCTGCGCCGAGCCCAGGATCTTGTTGACCTCGGCCTGGCCCTTCCACTCTTCCTTCGACTGACCGTTGTCGAGCTGCTTGTCGATCCAGGGGATCAAACCGCCCGCCAGCGGCGCCGGGAAGAATTCGGTCGGCACGTCCTCGCGGATGGTCTTGGCAACCTTGCGATCGATGTCCAGGATGGCGGACGCCGGATTGGCCAGTTCATCGGCCACGGCGCTATGGATCACGCCCATGCCCTTGAGCAGTTCGCGCATGTGGTTTGCGCCACCGCCCGAAGCTGCCTGATAGGTCATCGAGCTGACCCATTCGACAAGGCCTTCGCGGAACAGGCCGCCCACGCCCATCAGCAGAATCGAGTTGGTGCAGTTGCCGCCGATGAAATTCTTGGTGCCGGCCGCCACCGCATTCTTGATGAGCGACAGGTTGACCGGGTCCAGCACGATCACGGCGTCATCTTCCATGCGCAGCGTCGAAGCGGCGTCGATCCAGTAGCCGTTCCAGCCGGCAGCGCGCAGCTTCGGGAAGACTTCGGTCGTGTAGTCACCGCCCTGGCACGTGATGATCGTGTCGCATGCCTTGAGCGCTTCGATGTCGTTGGCGTCAGCCAGGGGCGCATCCGTCTTGGCGAATGCGGGCGCCTTGCCGCCGGCGTTGCTGGTGCTGAAAAACACGGTGTCGATCAGGTCGAAATCCTTTTCTTCCTGCATGCGTTGCATCAGCACGCTGCCGACCATCCCGCGCCAACCGACGAGACCTACCTTCATGATTGTGAACCTCTAGTGATTTTCCCCGCCTCGGTCGCCCGGCGTGACCGCGCGGGGAAGGCGAACGGACACGACGGACGATCTACGAGATCGTTTTTTTGGTAATGATTTTCGTGGTCGTGCGAATCTCGACAGGCGTCATGCGAGCGCGCGCGGCGGTGCCCTTGGCGGCGATAGCCAGGGTGCCCAGAATGCCCAGTACGAGGACGGGGAGCGCGATCGAGATCATCTGCAAAAATATACACGATTTGGCGGTCACACAATGCACTGCAACATGTTTCCGCCGAAAAAATGACGATTGCGGCGCCGCATGTGACGGCACCGCAACGCACGCTTTGATTACAAGGCAGCGACCACCGCGTCGCCCATCTCCACAGTGCCGACTTGCTTGCAGCCCGGCGTCAGGATGTCGCCGGTCCGGTAGCCCTGTGCCAGCACCTTCTTGACAGCCGTTTCGATGCGATCAGCCTGCGCGGCCTTGTTCAGCGAGTAGCGCAGCATCATCGCCGCCGACAGGATCGTCGCCAGCGGGTTGGCAACGCCCTTGCCCGCGATGTCCGGCGCGGAGCCGTGCGACGGCTCATACAGCCCCTTGTTGTTCGCATCGAGCGACGCCGACGGCAGCATGCCGATCGAACCCGTCAGCATAGCGGCCTCGTCCGAGAGGATGTCGCCGAACATGTTGCCGGTGACGATCACGTCGAAATTCTTGGGCGCCTTCACAAGTTGCATGGCAGCGTTGTCGACGTACATGTGCGACAGCTCGACTTCCGGATATTCCTTGTGCACATCGGTGACGATGTCCTTCCAGAACTGGAACGTCTCGAGCACGTTGGCCTTGTCGACGCTGCACAGCTTCTTGCCGCGCTTGGCGGCAGCCTGGAAGGCGACGTGCGCGATGCGGCGGATTTCCGGCTCGGCGTAGCGCATCGTGTCGAAGCCTTCGCGCGCACCGGCAAACGCGCCGTCCGGGGCCGAACGCACGCCGCGCGGCTGGCCGAAGTAGATGTCGCCGGTCAGTTCGCGCACGATCAGGATGTCGAGGCCGGAGACGATCTCGGGCTTCAGGCTCGATGCGCCGGCCAGCTCCGGATAGCAGATCGCCGGACGAAAATTGGCGAACAGCTGCAGATGCTTGCGCAGCCCGAGAATGGCCTGCTCGGGGCGCAGTTCGCGCGCCAGCGTGTCGTACTTCCAGTCGCCCACGGCGCCGAACAGGATAGCGTCAGCCTCCTTGGCAAGCTTCAGCGTGTCTTCGGGCAGCGGATGGCCCTTGGCTTCGTAGCCTGCGCCGCCCACGGGGGCGAATTCCATCTCGAAGGGCTCGCCCAGTACCTTGAGCACCTTCACGGCCTCGGCGACGATTTCCTTGCCAATGCCGTCACCCGGCAACACTGCAATCTTGGTCATGTGTTTGGTTGTCCTTGTTGTTCTAGCGTCAGCTCAGCCGATGAGCTTGTGCGCGAGCCACGGCATCTTGGCCAGGCGCTGCGATTCGTAAGCCTTGATCTGGTCGGCGTAGCGCAGGGTCAGACCGATGTCGTCGAAGCCGTTCAGCAGGCAGTATTTGCGGAACGCCGTGACGTCGAACGGATACGCCGTACCGCCCGGCGTGACAACGACCTGCTTGTCCAGATCGACGGTCAGCTGGTAGCCCGTAAAGGCTTGCGTTTCGTTGAACAGATGATCGACTTGCGACTCCGTCAGCACGATCGGCAGCAGGCCGTTCTTGAAGCAGTTGTTGAAGAAGATGTCAGCAAAGCTCGGCGCAATGATGGCGCGGAAGCCGTACTGCTGCAGCGCCCACGGTGCGTGCTCACGCGAGCTGCCGCAGCCGAAGTTCTTGCGCGCCAGCAACACCGAGGCGCCCTTGTAACGCGGCTGGTTCAGCACGAAGTCGGGGTTGAGCGGTCGCTTGCTGTTGTCCTGGCCGGGCTCGCCCACGTCCTTGTAGCGCCACTCGTCGAACAGGTTCGGGCCGAAACCCGTGCGCTTGATCGACTTGAGGAATTGCTTCGGGATGATGGCGTCGGTGTCGACGTTCTCGCGGTCGAGCGGGGCAACGAGGCCGGTGTGGATGGTGAATTGTTCCATGATTGCTCTCTCTATCCTGCCGCTCAAGCGAGCTTGCGCACGTCAACGAAGTGGCCTTCCAACGCAGCCGCAGCGGCCATCGCCGGGCTGACCAGATGGGTGCGGCCACCCGCGCCCTGACGGCCTTCGAAGTTGCGGTTGGACGTGGATGCGCAGCGCTCGCCCGGGTCAAGGCGGTCGGCGTTCATTGCGAGACACATCGAGCAACCCGGCTCGCGCCATTCAAAACCAGCTGCCTTGAAAATCTTGTCGAGCCCTTCGCGCTCGGCCTGCTCCTTCACGAGGCCCGAGCCCGGCACGACCATCGCCAGCTTCACGTTCGAGGCAATGCGCTTGCCGAGCTTCTGCACGACCCACGCTGCGGCGCGCATGTCCTCGATCCGGCTGTTGGTGCACGAGCCGATGAAGACCTTGTCGATGTTGATGTCGCTGATGGCAACGTTCGGCTGCAGGCCCATGTATTCGAGCGCGCGCTCCATGGCATTGCGCTTGTTCGGGTCTTTCTCTTTGTCGGGATCCGGCACACGGTCTTCAATGCTGACCACCATTTCCGGCGACGTGCCCCAGCTCACCTGCGGGCGAATCTCTTCCGCACGCAGCTCGACCACCTGATCGAAATGCGCACCCTCGTCAGAATGCAGCGTGCGCCAGTAGGCGACGGCCTGCTCCCACTCCACGCCTTGCGGCGCGAACGGGCGGCCCTTGACGTACTCCAGCGTGACATCGTCCACGGCGACCATGCCGGCGCGGGCGCCTGCCTCGATCGCCATGTTGCACACCGTCATGCGGCCTTCCATCGACAGCGCGCGGATGGCCGAACCGCCGAACTCCATGGCGTAGCCCGTGCCGCCGGCCGTACCGATCTTGCCGATGATGGCGAGCACGATGTCCTTGGCCGTGCAGCCACGCGGCAGCGTGCCTTCCACCTTCACGAGCATGTTCTTGCTCTTCTTGGCGAGCAGCGTTTGCGTGGCCAGCACATGCTCAACTTCCGACGTGCCGATGCCGTGCGCGAGCGCGCCGAATGCGCCGTGCGTGCTGGTGTGCGAATCGCCGCAGACCACGGTCATGCCCGGCAGCGTCGCGCCCTGCTCCGGCCCAATCACGTGCACGATGCCCTGACGCTTGTCGTTCATCTTGAATTGCGTGATGCCGTAGCTATCGCAGTTGGCATCCAGCGTGTCGACCTGCAGCTTGGAAACCGGGTCGGCAATGCCGTGCGAGCGGTCGGTGGTCGGCACATTGTGATCCGACACGGCCAGGTTGGCGCTGATGCGCCACACAGGACGCTCGGCCATCTTCAGGCCCTCGAACGCCTGCGGGCTCGTCACTTCGTGCAGCAGTTGACGATCGATGTAGAGGACGGTCGTGCCGTCTTCTTCGGTATGAACGACGTGATCGTCCCAAAGTTTGTCGTAGAGCGTCTTGGCCATGATGCGATCCGTACACAACGCGCCCTTTTTTTGGAAATTCAGGGCCGCTGCGCGAGCTGTTTCGTGGGAGTGATCGATTATGCCACCCGGTGCATTGGGCACCGGACGTGACTGGCGAAAGGGGGTTTCGCCATTTCGCGAAGGCCTTTCCGGGCACCTCAAACGGCGCGCAACAAAAAACCCCGCCGGTTTCCCGGGCGGGGTTTCTGCAAGGCGAACAGCTTGGCTTAGCGCTTGTCGATCGACGGCACTTCGCGGGTGGCTGCGCCGTTGAACAGCTGGCGCGGACGGCCGATCTTGTATTCCGGATCGGTGATCATCTCTTCCCATTGCGAAATCCAGCCCACCGAGCGGGCCAGCGCGAAGATACAGGTGAACATCGAGGTCGGGATGCCCAGCGCGCGTTGCACGATGCCCGAGTAGAAGTCGACGTTCGGGTACAGCTTGCGGCTGACGAAGTATTCGTCTTCCAGGGCGATCTTTTCCAGCTCCATCGCCAGCTTGAACAGCGGGTCGTTATGCAGACCCAGCTCGTTCAGCACTTCGTGGCAGGTTTCGCGCATCAGCTTGGCGCGCGGGTCGTAGTTCTTATACACGCGGTGGCCGAAGCCCATCAGGCGCACGCCGCTGTTCTTGTCCTTCACCTGCTTGATGAACTCCGGCACCTTGTCCACAGTACCGATTTCTTCCAGCATGTTCAGCGCAGCTTCGTTCGCGCCGCCGTGCGCCGGGCCCCACAGGCAGGCGATACCGGCAGCGATAGCAGCGATCGGGTTCGTGCCCGACGAGCCCGCCAGACGCACCGTCGACGTGGAGGCGTTCTGCTCGTGGTCTGCGTGCAGGATGAAGATGCGGTCCAGCGCCTTCTCCAGCACCGGGTTCACCTTGTAGTCTTCGCACGGCGTGGCAAACATCATGCGCATGAAGTTACCCGTGTACGACAGGTTGTTCTGCGGATAGATGAGCGGCTGGCCGATGTTGTACTTGTATGCCATGGCCACCAGCGTCGGCAGCTTGGCGATCAGGCGAATCTGCGAGATTTCGCGCTCGCGCGGGTCGTTGATGTTGGCGGCGTCCGGGTAGAACGCGCTCATGGCGCCAACCAGGCCCGTCAGCACGGCCATCGGATGAGCATCGCGGCGGAAACCGCGCAGGAAGAACTGCATCTGTTCGTGCACCATGGTGTGATTCGTCACCACATGGTTGAACTCTTCCTTCTGCTTGGCGTTGGGCAGCTCGCCCTTCAGCAGCAGGTAGCAGATTTCCATGAAATCGCACTTGCTGGCCAGATCGTCGATGGCGTAGCCGCGGTACAGCAGCTCACCTTTGTCACCATCGATGTAGGTGATCTTGGAATTGCACGACGCGGTCGACATGAAGCCGGGGTCGTACGTGAACTTGCCCGTCTGACCGTACAGCTTGCGAATGTCGATCACGTCCGGGCCAACCGTGCCCTTGTAGATCGGCAGCTCGACGCTGGGCGAGCCATCGGAAAACGATAGGGTGGCTTTCACTTCGGACGGCGTCATGTCGGTTTCCTTCTCTGCTGTTTATAAAAATGAAGTCGGGAGACTCCCGCCAGACGGATCGAGGGGCGCCGGCCGGGGGCGGCTGGAACGATTCGTCTTGCGGCAACCTCTCGCGCGCCGGTTCAGACCGAGCGCAGCAAGGTCAGGACGTGCTGGATGTGAGGCACGTCGAGTTCGCCCTCCGGCTCCTTGCGTGCAAGCAGGAGATCCATCAGGTCGTTGTCGGGTAGCTCGAACAACTGCGAGAGTGCGGCAACGTCGTCATCCGACAGTTCCGTCTCGTAGCGGTTGAAGAAGCGCTCGACGATGATGTCGTTCTCGAGCAGGCCGCGTCGGGCACGCCAGCGCAAACGGGCTCGCTTGTGCGGATCGGACTGATGGGAGAACGTCGGAGTGTTCACAGCAACCATACTTCCTAAAAATGCGTCGCCGGAGAAACCGCTCCGGCGACACACAATGCCAAAGTGCGCTGACTCGCGGCTTACACCGCGCGACGCACCATCAATTCCTTGATCTTGCCGATGGCCTTGGTCGGGTTGAGACCCTTCGGGCACACATCGACGCAGTTCATGATGGTGTGGCAGCGGAACAGGCGGTACGGATCTTCCAGATTGTCCAGACGCTCGCTGGTAGCCTGGTCGCGGCTGTCGGCGATGAAACGATACGCCTGCAGCAGACCGGCCGGGCCGACGAACTTGTCCGGGTTCCACCAGAACGACGGGCACGAAGTCGAGCAGCTCGCGCACAGAATGCACTCGTACAGGCCGTCGAGCTCTTCACGCTCTTCCGGCGACTGCAGACGCTCCTTCTCGGGCGGCGGCTCGTCGTTGATCAGGTACGGCTTGATCGAGTGGTACTGGTTGAAGAACTGCGTCATGTCCACGATCAGGTCACGCACCACGGGCAGCCCCGGCAGCGGGCGCAGCACGATCTTCTCGGGCAGCTCACGCATGTTGGTCAGGCAGGCCAGACCGTTCTTACCGTTGATGTTCATGGCGTCCGAGCCGCACACGCCTTCACGGCACGAGCGACGGAACGCGATCGACTCGTCGAGCTTCTTCAGCTTGACCAGCGCGTCGAGCAGCATGCGCTCGTGACCGTCGAGTTCAACCTCGTAGGTCTGCATGCGGGGCGCTGCGTCCTTGTCCGGATCGTAGCGATAGACTTCAAAAATACGCTTCATTTTTGTGGGCCCTTCTTATCCGTTAGAACGTACGCGCCTTGGGCGGCACCGATTCCACCGACAGCGGCTTCAACTGCACGGGCTTGTAGTCGAGGCGGTTGCCTTCGCTGTACCACAGCGAGTGCTTCATCCAGTTTTCGTCGTCGCGATTCGGGAAATCGCTGTGGGCGTGGGCGCCGCGCGATTCCTTGCGAGCAGCGGCCGACACCATCGTCGCCTTTGCTACTTCCACCAGGTTGGCCACTTCCAGCGCTTCGACGCGCGCGGTGTTGAACACCTTGGACTTGTCCTTCAGGTGGATGCTGCCTGCGCGCTCGGCCACTTCCAGGATGCGCTCGACGCCTTCATCCATCAGCTTCTGCGTACGGAACACGCCAGCGTGCGACTGCATGTTGCGGCGGATGTCGTTGGCGACGTCCTGCGCGTATTCGCCCGAGCTGGACGAATCGAGCTTGGCCAGGCGCGACAGTGCGCGGTCCGCTGCGTCGGCCGGCAACGGCTTGTGCTCGCGGTTCTTCAGGTTCTGCGCAATGATGTGGTTGCCCGCCGAACGGCCGAACACCACCAGGTCGAGCAGCGAGTTCGTACCCAGGCGGTTGGCGCCGTGCACCGACACGCACGAGCATTCGCCGATCGCGTAGAAGCCGTTGATGACCTCGTTCGGGTTGCCGTTCTTCGGCACCACGACCTGGCCGTGATAGTTCGTCGGAATGCCACCCATCTGGTAGTGGATGGTCGGCACCACCGGGATCGGTTCCTTGATGGCGTCGACGTTGGCAAACTTCAGCCCGATCTCGCGGATCGACGGCAGGCGCTTCATGATGGTCTCGGCACCGACGTGGGTCAGGTCGAGCAGCACGTAGTCGCCGTTCGGGCCGCAGCCGCGGCCTTCCTTGATTTCCTGGTCCATCGAGCGCGACACGAAGTCGCGCGGCGCCAGGTCCTTCAGCGTCGGGGCATAGCGCTCCATGAAGCGCTCGCCATCCTTGTTACGCAGGATACCGCCCTCGCCTCGCACGCCTTCCGTAATCAGCACGCCCGCGCCGGCCACGCCGGTCGGGTGGAACTGCCAGAACTCCATGTCTTCCAGCGGAACGCCTGCGCGCGCTGCCATGCCCAGGCCGTCACCGGTGTTGATGAAGGCGTTGGTCGAGGCTGCGTAGATCCGGCCTGCACCGCCCGTGGCGAACAGCGTCGTCTTCGCTTCGAGGATGTAGACCTCGCCGGTTTCCATTTCCAGCGCGGTCACGCCCAGCACGTCGCCGTCCTGGTCGCGGATCAGATCCAGCGCCATCCATTCGACGAAGAAGTGGGTCTTGGCCTTGACGTTACGCTGGTACAGCGTGTGCAGCAGCGCGTGGCCAGTACGGTCAGCCGCGGCGCAGGCACGCTGCACGGGCTTCTCACCGTAATTCGACGTGTGACCGCCGAACGGACGCTGATAGATGGTGCCGTCGGCGTTGCGGTCGAACGGCATGCCGAAGTGTTCCAGCTCATAGACCACGTTCGGCGCCTGGCGGCACATGAACTCGATCGCGTCCTGGTCGCCGAGCCAGTCGGAGCCCTTGACGGTGTCGTAGAAGTGATAGTGCCAGTTGTCTTCGCTCATGTTACCCAGCGAAGCGCCGATACCACCCTGCGCCGCAACGGTGTGCGAGCGGGTGGGGAAAACCTTGGACAGCACGGCCACGGAGAGGCCGGCCTCTGCCAGCTGCAGCGATGCGCGCATGCCCGAACCGCCCGCACCGACGATCACGACGTCGAATTTGCGGCGCGGCAGCCCAGTCTTGACTGCGACCATGTCTTAAACCCTCCAGAGAATCTGAGCTGCGTAGCCCGCACAACCGACGAGCCACAGAATCGTCAACACTTGCAGCGTCAAACGCACTGCCACGGGCTTCACGTAGTCCATCCAGATGTCACGGACACCGATCCAGGCGTGATACGTGAGCGACACGAACGCCAGGAACGTCAGCATCTTCATCCACTGATTGGAGAACAGCCCCGCCCAGCTTTGGTAAGACGTGTCTTTGGAGAGCAGGAACGAAACCAGCAGCACGACGGTGTAGACCGCCATGATCACGGCGGTGACGCGCTGCGCGAGGAAGTCCTTCAGGCCGTAGTGCGCGCCGACAACGAGGCGCTTGGGACCGATATTGTTATTTGCCATCAGGGGCTCCTCAGAACAGGCCGAACAGCTTGGCGCCGAACACGACGGTCAGCAGCAGGCTGACGATCAGCACGCTCACAGCCGACTTGGAGGCCGAAGCCTTGTCGATGCCGATATGCAGATCGAGGATCAGGTAACGGACACCTGCGCAAAAGTGGTGCAGGTATGCCCAGATGAGGGCAAGGACAACAACCTTGGCAAAGCCGTTGGACAGAAGCGCCGAGAACTTGGCGAAACTGATTTCCGACGTGAGACTTTGCTCGAACAAGTACAGCACGAACGGAAGAAGAAGGAACATCAGCGCACCGCTGGCACGGTGCAAGATGGACACCTTACCGGCCCAGGGCAAGCGGTAACGGGCGATATCGCCCAAACCGATGTTCCTGTATACCGGCCTGGCTTTCTTGATGGCTTCTGCCATGGTCAGACCCCAATTGGCTAATCAACAAACAAAACAGCTTTGCACAAATCCGCGAGATTCTAGCGCGCTTTTGTTGCGCAGCGCACCATTAATTCCATGCGACGCGCTCCACTTTTGTGCTTCCTGCCCTCGCCTGCCAGTGGCGTGATACGGGGGCCGATTGTCCTCTCTACACTGCCTTCATGACGCGCAATACGCTGTTGCGCGACGCACAAACCGCGATGCCACCGAAGTGGCAACGGGCCGCACGAATCGGGCCCGGCAATGCGTCGTCAATTTAATTCGTTCTGGTAGTAGTGCCGCGTCGTGACGTACAGGCCACGACGTATCTCCACCGGTTTGTCGCCGAACGTGTGCGACACGCGCTCCACCGAGAGCAGCGGCGATTCAACTGCAACTGATAGCAGCTCAGCCGTGGTCGCGTCAGCCGCTACCGCACGGAGGCGCTCGGTAGCACGCAACATGCGGACACCGAATTCCGCCTCGAAAAACGCATACATCGGGCCCTTCCACTCGGTCAGCTTTTCAGCCGTCAGCCCTTTGAAACTCGCCCCCGGCAGCCAGATTTCTTCCAGCACGGTCGGTTCGCCCGAAAAAAACAGGATGCGGCGGATCTGCACGACGCTGTCGCCAGCCTTGAGCTCGAGCAGGCGTGCGATCTCGGCCGGGGCGCGCATACGCTTGCACTCCAGCACGCGGCTGCTCGGATAATGCTGCTCGCCCTGCTCCGGCATCAGACGCAAGAAACGGAATTGCACCCCTTCTTCGTAGTGCGTGGTAACGAAGGTGCCTTTGCCCTGGCGCCGCGCGACCAAATTTTCGGCCGCCAGCTCGTCGATCGCCTTGCGCACGGTCCCTTGGCTGACCTTGTAGCGGGCGGCCAATTCCATCTCACTCGGGATCATCTCGCCGGGCTTCCATTCGCCGGCCTGCAAGCTTTGCAGGATCAGGGTCTTGATCTGCTGATACAGCGGGCTGAAGGTGGGAGAGCCGCCCCCGCCTCCCGCAGAAGCGGGCGATGCGCCGCCTTCGCCGCCCGGAGGAGGCATCGCAGCGGATAGAGGGCTGGGTGTGCTCGACATAACTGCCGATTTCACCACAAAAGCGACAAAGGCGTCCAGCCCGTTTATAGAATGTCTTATGTCTTATATAAGACAGAAGATTCATTGACTTTCCCGCGAGCCCCGACCTACACTCGCGCCTGTTCCGGGCGACGGCCCACACACACGCCACGATGGCTCAAAGGTCAATCGCAAGTGTGTTTCCACATCGTCATGCGGACGCAGTAAACTGCGAGGCTCTTGCCGTTCCCGAGCCGACCGCCCACGAGGCGCCGACCGTTGCCGGCAACGCCTGCGAGGCTGCACCGACATCCTGCCGGGATGCGCGCCGCGCGCAGTGCGATCCGCTTTCACTACCGTTTGGAGAGTTCTCATGGCAAAAGCACCCATGCGCGTCGCAGTGACCGGCGCTGCTGGACAGATCGGTTACGCCCTGCTGTTCCGCATCGCCGCCGGCGAAATGCTGGGCAAGGATCAACCCGTCATCCTGCAACTGCTGGAAATCCCCGATGAGAAGGCCCAAAAGGCGCTCAAGGGCGTGATGATGGAGATCGAAGACTGCGCGTTCCCCCTGCTGGCTGGCATGGAAGCGCATTCCGACCCGATGACCGCGTTCAAGGACGTCGACGTGGCCCTGCTGGTTGGCGCCCGCCCGCGCGGCCCGGGCATGGAACGTGCGGACCTGCTGTCGGCCAACGCCCAGATCTTCACGGCACAAGGCAAGGCCCTGAACGCCGTTGCCTCGCGCAACGTGAAGGTGCTGGTGGTCGGCAACCCGGCCAACACCAACGCCTACATCGCCATGAAGTCGGCGCCGGACCTGCCGCGCGAGAACTTCACCGCCATGCTGCGCCTGGACCACAACCGTGCCCTGTCGCAGATCGCCGCCAAGACCGGCAAGCCGGTGTCGAGCATTGAGAAGCTGTTCGTGTGGGGCAACCACAGCCCGACGATGTACGCCGACTACCGCTACGCCACGATCGACGGCAAGAGCGTCAAGGACATGATCAACGACCCGGTGTGGAACAACGATGTGTTCCTCCCGACCGTTGGCAAGCGCGGCGCCGCCATCATCGAAGCGCGCGGCCTGTCGTCGGCTGCTTCGGCTGCCAACGCCGCCATCGACCACGTGCGTGACTGGGTGCTCGGCACCAACGGCAAGATTGTCACGATGGGCATCCCGTCGAACGGCGAATACGGCATTCCGAAGGACGTGATGTTCGGCTTCCCGGTCACCACCGAGAACGGCAAGTACAAGATCGTCGAAGGCCTGGAAATCGACGAGTACAGCCAAGGCAAGATCAAGATCACGCTCGACGAGCTGGAAGGCGAGCGTGCGGGCGTACAGCATCTGCTGTGATCCGCATGATCTAAAAGAAGAAACCGGAGCGGATCGGCAGCGAACCCTCCGGTTTTTTTACACCTGCATTTCGAACAAAACGCAGGCGTTACCCGCGCCGCCCAACCGATACCAACCCGTGCACCCCACCGAGGTTTTGTTCCAGGACGATGCCCTGCCGGCCCAATTGCCGGTCTGCGACCACTACGCGGGCGCAGAAAAACTGATGCGCAAGTCGCTCGCTCTGCAACAAGCCCTTGGCCCTGTTTTCGATATCACGTTTGACTGCGAAGACGGCGCCGCCGTCGGCCAGGAACGCGCACATGCCGAACTGGCCGCCGCGCTCATCAACAGCGAAGACAACCGATTCAACCGCGTTGGCGTGCGCATCCACGATCCGAACCACGATGCGTGGACGCAAGACGTCGACATCCTTGTCGGCCTTGCCGGCCGCCGCCTCGCCTACGTGACCGTGCCAAAGGTACGTGACGTGGTGGAAGTGGCGCGAGTAACCGATCGCATCAACCAGGCCGCCAAGGCGGCAGGCATTGCGCGGCACCTGCCGATCCACGTCTTGATCGAAACGCATGGCGCACTGGCGCAGGTGTTCGATATCGCCTCGCTGGTACAGGTCGAATGCCTGAGTTTCGGCCTGATGGATTTCGTTTCGGCGCACAACGGTGCGATTCCCGGCGCGGCGATGGGCTCGCCTGAGCAGTTCGAGCATCCGCTGATCCGCCGCGCGCTGACCGATATTTCCGCCGCGTGCCACGCGCACGGCAAAGTGCCGTCGCACAACGTCAGCACCGACATCAAGCACCCGGACCGCGCCGGCGCCGATGCCGCCCGCGCCCGCAACGAGTTTGGCTATCTGCGCAAGTGGAGCATCCATCCGGACCAGATCGCGCCGATCGTTTCCGCCTTCCGCCCATCGCACGAAGAAGTGACACACGCGAGCGCCATTCTTGCGGCTGCGCAGGATGCCGCGTGGGGCCCGATCCAGCATGAAGGCCGGCTGCATGACCGCGCAAGCTATCGCTACTGGTGGGCCGTGCTGCAACGCGCGCACACCACCGGCGTGGAAATGCCGGTCGACGCCGTAGCGCGCTTCTTTGCGTGACGAGCATAAAGAGGAGATTCGCCATGATGGCAAACACCCAAACCAGCGCAGGAGCGCGCTTCCGCCAGGCGTTGGTTGAAGAATCGCCGCTGCAGGTGGTCGGCACCATCAACGCCAACCACGCGCTGCTGGCCAAGCGCGCCGGCTATCGCGCAATTTATCTGTCGGGCGGCGGTGTGGCTGCGGGCTCGCTGGGCTTGCCTGACCTCGGCATATCGGGCCTGGACGACGTTCTGACCGACGTCCGCCGCATCACCGATGTGTGTGACGTGCCGCTACTGGTGGACGTCGACACGGGTTTCGGCGCTTCCGCCTTCAACGTGGCGCGCACGACCAAGTCGCTCATCAAGTTTGGCGCCGCGGCCATGCACATCGAAGACCAGGTCGGCGCCAAGCGCTGCGGCCATCGACCCAACAAAGAGATCGTCTCGAAGGACGAGATGGTCGATCGCATCAAGGCGGCCGTCGACGCGCGCACCGACGCCAGCTTTGTCGTCATGGCCCGCACCGATGCGCTGGCTGTCGAAGGGTTCGACCGCGCCCTCGAACGTGCCGTGGCCTGCGTGGAAGCGGGCGCGGACGCGATCTTTCCCGAGGCGATGACGGAACTGTCGATGTACCGCAAGTTTGTCGACGCGGTGAAGGTGCCGGTGCTGGCCAACATCACCGAATTTGGCCAGACGCCGCTTTTCACGCGCGATGAGCTGGCCTCCGCAGGCGTGTCGATGATCCTGTATCCGCTGTCGGCATTCCGCGCGATGAACAAGGCCGCAGAGAACGTTTACGCCGCCATTCGTCGCGATGGCACGCAACAAAATGTGGTCGACACCATGCAGACTCGCATGGAGTTGTACGACAGCATCGGTTACCACGACTACGAGGCCAAGCTGGACGCGCTGTTCGCACAGAATCGCAGTTGAGCCGGGCCAAGATCCACACCAACGCAAACAAGGAGAACGGAAGGCAAAACTGCGGGGGTAAGTTGCCCGGAAACGCCCCGAAAAACGACGCTGATGCTAGCGCGATACCCCCGTTTGGCGGAGATGTCGGGCAAGCATGTAACAGAACGTTGGGCACGGCGGGCAAATCGGTCAAAATACCGGCCGGTGTGCGAAATGCCGTGGCATTCCGTGGCCTGGCAGCCGCCTCCCCCACTCTGTCTTACCGAAGGAAACCCTATGAACAAATTCATCGTGGGCGCCTGTGCTGGCGTTCTTTCGCTGGCTGCATCGCAATATGCAACCGCCCAGGCCCCAGCCAAGCCGGCTGCAAAGAAGGCTCCGGCCAAGAAGCGTGCCGCCAAGAAAGCTGCGCCTGTTGCCGCCGTCAAGCCGGAAGGCGTCGAATGGAAGTGCGAGCTTGGCAACGACCTGTACATCAAGGGCGACATGGCGCGCGACCAGATCATTACGATGCACTGGAAAGGCAAGAACTACCAGCTGCCGCGCCAGATGACCCGCACCGGCGCCGACCGTTACTTCGACCAGAAGACCGGTATGGATCTGGTGGTGATCCCGGCCAAGGCCATGCTGTTCGACCGCAACGAAGGCCACCGACTGGCCGATGAGTGCCAGACCGCAGAAATGGCTGCGGGCGCACCGGCTCCGACGCAAGCCGGCGCCCTGCGCGCTCCGGCCGGCCTGCCGCTGATGACGCCGGACAGCCCGGCTCCAGCTCCGGCCCCCGCTCCGGGCGCAGCCCAACCGGCCCAGCAGTAACGCGATAGCGCAAGAGGCCCACAGGAACAGCCCATGTCCGCACCGGTTGCGAACTTCCGCACGAATCTGGACAAGATCATCGTCGACGATGTGACCTTGTCTGGATGCGCCGGGCTCCTCGGGCCTTTTGTGCCTGGGACCGTCCTGCCAGATGGCACAACGACGGTTCCAGGCACGCCCCTCTTCAGCCGCCAGGCAATTGAAGATCACCAAGATGCCATCGCCCGCGGCCCGCGCACGAACATTGCCGCGTGGAAGACCAGCGTTTCACCACGAATGACCACGACGCCAAGAAGCGTCCGATCGCCCATGGCATCACCGTCCGCATCAACGGCGGCAAGACGTTCAGCGGGGTCGTGGCGAAGTACCAGACCGGTCAGAAGCCAGGCCGGTCAACGCGTTTGTCGGTTTGTACCTGATTTGATTTTGTCGATTTGATGTATCCGCAAGGGGTGCCCCGGCACCCCGCGCAATCCTCAAGCCTTGGAGTCATGCCATGCCCCACAATCTGAAAAAAACACTCAAGGAATTTAAGATCAACGGCGGCCAGACCGGCAAGTTCCACTCCCTGCCGCAACTGGGCAAGGAACTGGGCGTGGCGATCGAGCGCCTGCCGGTGTCGATCCGCATCGTGCTGGAATCCGTGCTGCGCAACTGCGATGGCAAGAAGGTGACCGAAGAGCACGTTGCGCAACTGGCCAACTGGAAGCCGAACGCCGAGCGCGTCGACGAAATCCCCTTCGTGGTTGCTCGTGTGGTGCTGCAGGACTTTACCGGTGTGCCGCTGCTGGCCGATCTGGCCGCCATGCGCAACGTGGCCGAGCGCATGGGCAAGAACCCCAAGAAGATCGAGCCGCTGGTGCCGGTTGACCTGGTGGTGGATCACTCGGTACAGGTCGATCACTTCCGCGAGAAGAAGGCGCTGGACCTGAACATGCAACTGGAATTCTCGCGTAACAACGAGCGCTACCAGTTCATGAAGTGGGGCATGCAGGCATTCGACACGTTTGGCGTGGTGCAGCCTGGCTTCGGCATCGTCCACCAGGTGAACCTGGAATACCTGGCACGCGGCGTCCATAAGAAAGACGGCGTGTACTACCCGGATACGCTGGTCGGCACCGACAGCCACACCACCATGATCAACGGTATCGGCGTGGTGGGCTGGGGCGTGGGCGGCATCGAAGCGGAAGCCGGCATGCTGGGCCAGCCGGTGTACTTCCTGACGCCGGACGTCGTCGGCGTTGAGCTGAAGGGCCGCCTGCGTGAAGGCTGCACCGCGACCGACCTGGTGCTCACGATCACGGAAATGCTGCGCAAGGAAAAGGTCGTCGGCAAGTTCGTCGAGTTCTTCGGCGAAGGCACGGCCAGCCTGTCGCTGCCGGACCGCGCGACCATCGGCAACATGGCTCCGGAATACGGCGCAACGATGGGCTTCTTCCCGGTTGACGAAAAGACCATCGACTACTTCAAGGGCACGGGCCGCACGAAGGAAGAAATCGCTGCGTTTGAAGGCTACTTCAAGGCGCAGAAGCTATTCGGCGTGCCGAAGGCCGGCGAAATCGACTACACCAAGACGCTGACGCTGGACCTGGGCACGGTGGCCCCGTCGCTGGCTGGTCCGAAGCGTCCGCAGGACCGCATCGAAATCGGTAACGTGAAGTCGACGTTCTCGTCGCTGTTCTCGAAGCCGGTTGCGGAGAACGGTTTCAACAAGAAGTCGGAAGACCTCGACAAGACCTTCACGACCACGAACGGCGTCGACGTGAAGAGCGGCGACGTGCTGATCGCGGCCATCACCTCGTGCACGAACACGTCCAACCCGAGCGTGCTGCTGGCGGCGGGCCTGCTGGCCAAGAAGGCCGTCGAAGCCGGCTTGGAAGTGGCTCCGCACATCAAGACGTCGCTCGCCCCGGGAAGCCGCGTGGTGACGAAGTATCTGGAAGCCGCGGGCCTGCTGCCGTACCTTGAGAAGCTGGGCTTTGGCGTGACCGCATACGGCTGCACAACCTGTATCGGCAACGCTGGCGACCTGACGCCGGAACTCAACGAGGCCATCGTGAAGAACGACATCGTTGCTGCCGCCGTGCTGTCGGGCAACCGCAACTTTGAAGCGCGTATCCACCCGAACATCCGTGCCAACTTCCTGGCCTCGCCGCCGCTGGTCGTTGCTTACGCCATCGCGGGCAACGTGACGCGCGACCTGATGACCGAGCCGGTCGGCAAGGGCAAGAACGGCAAGGACGTGTATCTGGGCGACATTTGGCCGACCTCGGACGAGATCGCCAAGCTGATGAAGTTCGCGATGAACGCCGACACGTTCCGCACGAACTATGAACAGGTCAAGAAGCCGTCCAAGCTGTGGGCCAACGTCAAGGGCACGAAGGGCCAGGTCTACGACTGGCCGAAGTCGACGTACATCGCCGAGCCGCCGTTCTTCGAAGGCTTTGGCATGACGCCGGCTGCTGCCTCGGCATCGGTCTCGGGCGCGCGCGCGCTGGGTGTGTTCGGCGACTCCGTGACGACCGACCACATCTCCCCGGCCGGTTCGATCAAGGAAACGTCGCCGGCCGGCAAGTACCTGCTAGCCAATGGCGTGCTCAAGGCCGATTTCAACAGCTACGGCTCCCGCCGCGGCAACCATGAGGTGATGATGCGCGGCACGTTCGCCAACGTGCGCATCAAGAACCTGATGATCCCGGCCAAGGCTGACGGTTCGCGCGTGGAAGGCGGCGAAACGCTGTTCCAGCCAAGCGGCGAACAAATGTCGATCTACGACGCTGCCATGAAGTACATCGCCGAAGGCACGCCGACGGTCGTGTTCGGTGGCGAAGAGTACGGCACGGGCAGCTCGCGCGACTGGGCCGCCAAGGGCACGCAGCTCCTGGGCGTGAAGGCCGTGATCGCACGCAGCTTCGAGCGTATCCACCGCTCGAACCTGGTCGGCATGGGCGTGTTGCCGCTGCAGTTCAAGGGCAGCGACTCGACACAATCGCTGGGCATCGTGGGCAACGAGACCTTCGACATCGAAGGCTTGGACGGCGAAATCAAGCCGCAACAGGACGTCACACTGGTCATCCATCGCGCCAACGGCGAGACCACGCGTGCGCAAGTGCTGCTGCGCATCGACACCCCGATCGAAGTGGACTACTACAAGCACGGCGGCATCCTGCCGTTCGTGCTGCGTCAGCTGCTGGCGGCTTAAGCTTCACGCCATTACGCTGCATTGTTGCAGGACGGAAACCGGCTCTTCGGAGCCGGTTTTTTTATTGCCTGCCGAATCAAACAAGGTGACGATGCTCCAATCCGCGCGCAGGCTTTGATACAGTGTGCCGAATCGGCCGCGTGATGTGCTCGCCCCCCCCGGCGGCGAAATTGCCATCCGCCCTCGCCTGACCGTTTCATTGCTGGAGTCCCGCACCCATGGCCCAAGTGGTACTAGCCTTCATCGTCGTGGCGGCTGCCGTGTTCTACATCCTGGTCAAGGCACCCCAGACCGACGCCCAGACGCCGGCCTCGGCCGCGCCCGCTGTGGCGGCTGCGCCCGTGCCCCCGCCTCCACCGCTGGCTGCCTCCGCGCCCGTTGCCGAGGCTCAGGTGGCACCAGCGAGCACGCCGGCCGCATCAGAACCCACAGCGGCTTCCGTACCTGCGGCCGCAAGCAGCGTGGCCTCGGGAGCATCGATACCCGTAGCCAAGCCTTAACGTTTTCGCCCTATTGGCTTCGCTATGGGCGTCGCGCAGCAGCGTACAAGGGTAAAATAACGCCCCTTCATTCTTCCAACGAACGGTACGGCACAGCATGGCAGGATTCCGCTCCAAGGCTCCCCAACGTCTTTCCCCCGATGCAGAACGGCTGGTGGCCGATGCGCTGGCGCTCGACGCGTCGGGCAGTCGCATCGAAGACGTCTATTGGGAACAAAGGCTGTCCGAACGTCTTTCCCGGCTGCTCAAGAACGGCAGCCAGACCGCACTCGACGCCGCGCTAGACCATCTTTTCAAACACAACGAGGAAGCTTCCGACGTGCTGGCCGAACAGGCCGAGACACTGGCCGAATCGGCCATCCTCAGCTCGGGCGGCGTCGAATATGACGCGTTGCTGATCGCAGCGCCGATCCTGGCACACACGCGCTACATGATCCCGTCGGGCACGATCAAGCCCGAGATGGCGCAGACGCTACAGGTGCACCTGCAGGCCCACGTGATGGCTTCAAACGCTCGCGTGGCGCTCGCGCCGTATCTGTACAGCATCGACCAGCTGCCGCGCACCCATTCCGACACCTTTGCGCTCACGCACAAGCTGGCGGCCTATGCGCTGTCGGGTCAGCCTGCCAAGGTCGAATTGCGCGACATGCCGGAAACGGCGCCGATTCTGGCCGACCCTCGCTACCTCGTAGCAATCGTCGTTGCGCAGCACGGCCAGGCGCTGTTCCGCTGGCAAGAAGACGCCAAGGAGCACCACGCAGAGCGCTCCGCCTGCCTGGAGCAATGGCGCGAGCAAGTCACGCCGACCATCTCAACGCTGATGCCCGGCTGCGAGTTCGATCTGCTGCTGCCGGACGCCTTCTTCCTGTCCTGCCGCGAGTCCGACAAGCAGATCCGCCCGCTGACCGTCCGCGCTGCCGTCAACTACTTGCAGGGCGCGCTCGATATGCCGGCCAACCGCTTCGGCGCCATCATCGGCGCATTCGGCGAAGAGCAGATCGAGGAATACCGCGTGGCCTTCACGGTGCGCGGCGAAAAAGACCTCATTTACGGCATCGTCTGGCCTGTCTACGGCCGCGACGGCGGCGCCACGGATGTCGCTGCAGAAGGCGAACCGGGCAGCCCGCTGGAGCAGATCTGCGACGAGTTGCGCGCCTGCGGCATCGAAGACATCTTCCGCCACGGCCAGCTCTTCGAACCGGAGTACTGCGAAGACTGCGGCGCCCCGCTCTATGCAGACCGCGCGGCAGAAATCGTCCACGCAGAAATGCCGGAAGACGCGCCGACACAGCAGCCGCTGTTCCACTAATGCACGCTGCGCAGCATCAAAGCCACCTTCGGGTGGCTTTTTTATTGCTCCACAATCGCCTACAACAAGCGTTCATATGGATTGTTGGTTTGCGTCGCACGTGCCCGACCGGGCTGCGGCACAATGACGGTCTTCCGCCACATGGCATCACCGCCCGAACCCCAGGAGCCCCCCGATGACAACCCGTCCCCTCTTGTGTGTTCCCATCCGCGCCTTGATCCGCAACCTCGCCGCATGCGCGCTGGCTGCGGCTGCCGTAGTGCCGTTCGCCGCGCAAGCCGACGACCTGCGTATCGGCCTGTCTGCTGATGTCACGTCGATGGACCCGCAATGGAACAACTCCGGCCCCAACAACGCCATGGCGTTGCACATCTTCGAATCGCTGGTCTTTCTCGACAAGAACGGCCGCTACACACCCGGCTTGGCAACCTCGTGGAAACCTGTCGACGCCAACACGTGGGAGATCAAGCTCCGCCCCAACGTGAAATGGAGTGATGGCACGCCATTCACCGGCGAAGACGTGAAGGCATCGATCGAGCGTCCGGCACGCCTGACCAACAGCCCTGGCCCCTTCACGAGCTACACCAAGTCGATTACTGACGTACAGATCGTCGATCCGCTCACGGTGCGACTGAAGTTGTCGACGCCCAATTACGCGAGCATCCCGAACGATCTGAACAGCCTTCCCATCATCCCGAAGAAAGTGGCCAACGCGGCGCAGGCGGACTTTGACGCGGGCCGCGCAATGATCGGCACGGGGCCGTTCCTGTTCGACCATTTCACGCGCGGGCAGGAAATCGTGTTGAAGAAGAACCCGCACTATTGGGGCCGCGTGCCGCAGTGGGACAAGGTGACGTTCAAGATCATCACCGACAATGCGGCGCGCACAGCCGCTCTGCTCTCGGGCGATGTGGATGTCGTCGAGGCCGTGCCAGCCGCGGACGTGCTGCGCATCAAGCAGGACCCGAAGTTCCACCTCGAACAGCAGGTGTCGTGGCGCACGATTTTCTGGCAGATGGACCAGAGCCGCGATGTGTCGCCGTTCGTGACCGACAAGTCTGGCAAGCCGCTGGCCAAGAACCCGCTCAAGGACCATCGCGTGCGTGAGGCCATCGCGCTGGCCATCAACCGTGACGCCATCGTCAGCCGCGTGCTTGAGGGCCAGGGCGTGGTGGCATCGAGCATCGTGTCGCCGCAGATCTTCGGGCATCCGGGCGGCAAGCCGATTGCCTATGACCCGGCCCGCGCGAAGAAACTGCTTGCCGAGGCGGGCTACCCGGACGGCTTCGGACTCACGCTGCACGCCACCAACAACCGCTATCTGAATGATGCGCAGGTCGCGCAAACCACCGCACAGCTGCTCACGCGCATCGGCATTCAGACGAAGGTGGAAACGCTGCCGGTGGCGGCGTATTTCTCGCGCGCGCGTCAGGGCGAGTTCTCGTTCATGATGCTCGGCTGGGGCTCGGTGGCCGCCGATGTGGCGCTGCGCAGCATTCTGGGCTCGCCCAACGCGCAAACCGGGTACGGCTCGTGGAACTGGGGCCGCTACAGCAACCCGGAGCTGGACAAACTGGTGCAGACGTCGCTGTCGACGGTCTCGAGCGAACAAGCACACGAGCAGGCCGCCAAGACTGCGGCGCGCTTTGCACAGACCGATTACGCGATCATCCCGTCGCATCACCAACTGGCCACGTGGGCCATGCGCAAGGGCATCCGCTACGAGGCCCGCACCGACGAATGGTCGCTCGCGTGGTTGTTCACCAAGCAATGATGATCACTTGGTAACCAACACCTTGCCGTAACGCGCTGTTACAGCAAATCCGCCGGAAGTGCCGCGTTGGGGACGCATTGGGGTAACTAGCAGGAACTTTCATCCTTGGCTTTCCTCTATCATGGCGATTTCCACGCCGACACCCTGTAACACTCGTGATGTTGCGACCCAAACTACTCTGTCTCGGCGTCGTCGCTTTGCTGGCCGCCTGCTCCAATCTGCAGACTGAACCGACCGATGCGTCGGCCCAGGCCACCAAAGCCACGCCGAGTACCCCGGCCGCGCCAGCCAAGCCGGCCACTCAGCCCGTCCCGACCACGCCGCCCATCGTCTTCGACTCGACCGACAGCAGCGGCACAACGACGGTCAATCTGCCCTCCAAGGACAAGATGAGCTTGTCCGAATACCGCGCACAAACCCGTGACCGCCTGATTCAATCGGAAGGTGCCCGCCCCGACGTGGCGGACTGCGCCGCGCATGCGAGTTGGATCATCCCGCGCTCGACCAATTTCGACCAGTTCCGCCTGCCGACGGGCGCGCTTTCCAGCGACCAAGCCAAGGTTGAGCCGTGGGACTCCCGCTTCTCGTCCAGCAAGCAAGGCGCGATCAAGGTGTCGAGCGTGGTCAGCTTCAATGCCGCCGTGCACAAGCGCGGCACGGGCAATGACCAGTGGGAACCCGTGCGGGTGCGCTGCGGGTATGACGAAGGGATGATGCTGGCGTATGAGTTGCTCGACGCCAATGGCCAGCCGTTCGCTGCACCGGCCGCTGCGCCCTCGTTGTCGACAGCGCGCACGCACTGCCGCCGCGGCCATCGCTGTACGACCAGTGCGGCTGCACACGGCAAGAGCACTGCCAAGGGCAAGGCCTCGACAAAAGCGACGGCCAAGTCTGCCAAGAGCAGCGGCACGGCCAAGACAAAGTCGACCACGGCAAGCAAATCCACCGCCAAGTCGACGGCAAAGAAGACGACGAAGAAGTCGTCCTCCAACTAAGCGCAACGCGCCGCCCACACAGGCGGCGCGGCGCTTATCTTCAGCCGAGATACTCCAGGATCGCCTGCAGCATGGCCGCGCCCAACGCGGCGCTGCGGGCGCCATCCCAGCCCACGCGTGCGTCGGGCAGGTTGGCGTTGTCCTTGAACGGCATTTCCAGCGTCAGCGACAAACACCCGTAGGTATGGCCGATGTACTTGGAAGCGAGCTTCAGCGCGTCTTCGTTGTACTTGCTAGCCTCGTAGCCGTACCGCGTCTGAAAATCCGGTGATGCACGCAGGAAGGCCGCGACAAAGCGGTCCTGATCAGCACGCTGCGCATCGGTAAAACCCGGCAGCATTTCACTGCCCGCCACGAACACATAGGGCAGCGCCTCGTCGCCGTGGATGTCGAAGAACAGGTCGACGCCGGTCTGCTCGATAGCCTGACGCACCGCCAGGACTTCGGGACTGCGCTGGGCGTCAGGCTCCATCCACTCGCGGTTCAGGTTGGCGCCGGCCGCGTTGGTGCGCAGGTTGCCGAGCGACGAGCCGTCCGGGTTCATGTTCGGCACGATATGGAAGACGGCGCGCTCGGCAAGCACCCGGCCGATGGGATCGCCGCTCCAGACACCTTGGCGCGTCAGACGTGCGAGCAGGCCTTCAACGAACCACTCAGCCATCGTCTCGCCCGGGTGCTGCCGCGCGATGATCCACACGTTCTTCTTGCCGCGGCCCGGTTCGCCGACGGTGATGCTGGTCATGTCGCGGCCCTGGACCGTTTGCCCCAAGCGCTGCGTGCGCACGCCCGGCTGCGTTTGCGCAGCGGCCACGAGCGAGAGGTGGCGCTCATCCGAGTACGGCTCGAAGTATGCAAACCAGATGCTGTCATGCTCCGGCGTCACCTCGATGGTCATCGTCTTGCCGTCATAGCGTGTCGGCACGCGAAACCAGTGCTCGCGGTCGTACGAGGCGACGGCGCGGTAGTCTTTCCAGCCGGCGGCGTAGGTGCATTCACCGGCGTTTTCCAGCGCGAGCCTGCAGGCTTGGCCCTGCACGCCTTGCAGCCGGAAGTGGAACCACTGCGTGAAGTCTGCATGCGAATCGCGGCGAATGCGCAGGCGAATGGCATCGGCCCGTGCGGCATCGACAATTTCGATGGCGCCGCTGTCGAATGCGCTGGAGATGTGCGGTTGAGTGGCTGTCATGTCGGATCCTGTCATCAGGTGAGCTTGCGGCGGAAGACCCAGCGCTCGTCGTCGGAATCGGCAGCAGCAAAGGCATAGCCGTCGACATCGAACGCCTTGAGCTTGCGCGGATCGGTGATGCGGTGCTCGATCGCATAACGCGCCATCAGACCACGCGCACGCTTTGCGTAGAACGAGATGATCTTGTACTGGCCGTTCTTCCAGTCTTCAAACACCGGCGTGACGATGCGCGCCTTGAGCACTTTGGGCCGCACCACCTTGAAATACTCTTCCGAGGCAAGATTGACGAGCACGGGGTCATCTTCCTGCTTGAAGAGCTTGTTGAGCGCGAGCGTCACGTCGTCGCCCCAGAATGCGTAGAGGTCTTTGCCACGCGGATTGGCCAGACGCGTGCCCATTTCGAGGCGATACGGCTGCATCCAGTCGAGCGGGCGCAACACGCCGTACAGCCCCGACAAAATCCGCAGATGCTTCTGCGCGAACTGCAGATCGTCGGCCGCCAGCGAATTGGCGTCGAGCCCGCCGTAGACATCACCGTCGAAGGCCAGCGCGGCCTGCTTGCTGTTCTCGGCACTGAATTCGGGCGACCAATCGGCATAGCGCGTGGCATTAAGCGCCGCCAGCGGGTCGGAGATGTGCATGAGCGTGCCGATCTGGGCCGGCGACAGCTTGCGAAGCACTTCAATGAGTTCTGCTGAGCGCGCGATGAAATCGGGCAGCGTGTGGGTCTTGGTGCGCGGCGGCGTGTCGTAGTCGAGCGACTTGGCCGGCGAGAGGACGATGATCATGTCAGAATCGCGGTTCACAAGTCTGGAATTGTATCGAATGGCAGACGCTGCCGCCCTCACCCACTCCACCCAGGCTCCGGCCCCGCGCGTGGTGCTGGACTCCAACATCTGGGTCGACATCCTGATCTTCGACGATGCGGTTGCGCGTCCGATCCGCGCTGCGCTGGAAGCTGGCCGGCTGGACGCCATCATCAGCCCGGCATGTCGCGAAGAGCTTCGCCGCGTGCTGGATTACCCGCAATTCGCGCATTACGCCGTCGACGCGCAAGCCGCTCTGGCGTGGGTCGATCGCGTGACACGCTCCGTCGCCGATCCTGAAGATGCGACCCGCGTGCAAGGCGAAGCGTTCGTTCCGCGCTGCAAGGATCGCGACGACCAGAAGTTCCTCGCGCTGGCCGATGCCGCCGACGTTGCCTATCTCGTTTCCAAGGACCGCGCCGTGCTCAAGCTCAAGCGCCGCATGGCCAAGTATTGCGACGTGGCGGTGCTGCCGCCCAAGCAGTTCGTCGCAGCCGTCCAGTTGGAAAGCGCTCCCCTCGCTGAAGCCCAAAATCAAGCCTGAAGCCGTATTGCCATGACCACTGTTGAATCACTCGCGCCCATCGCACCGCCGCCGTCGCGGCTGCCGAATGTCGGCACCACCATCTTCACCGTGATGTCGGCGCTGGCCCTGGAAAAGCAGGCCGTCAACCTGGGCCAGGGCTTCCCGGATTTCGATTGCGACCCGCGCATCGTCGATGCGGTGTCCGACGCCATGCGCGCGGGCCTGAACCAATACCCGCCGATGACGGGCGTACCCGCACTGCGCCAGGCCATTGCCGCGAAGGTCGCCAATCTGTACGGCCACGCTTACGACGCCGATCGCGAGATCACCGTCACCGCCGGCGCCACGCAGGCGCTGCTGACGACGGTGCTGTGCTGCGTGCATCCGGGCGATGAAGTCATCGTCTTCGAGCCGACGTACGACAGCTACATCCCGTCGATTGAACTGGCGGGCGGCAAGGTCGTGCCGATCACGCTGAACGCGCCGGATTTCCGCATCCCGTTCGACACGCTCGCCGCGGCCATCACGCCGCGCACGCGCCTGATCATGCTCAACACACCGCATAACCCGACCGGCACGGTCTGGCATGCGGACGACATGCAGAAGCTGGCCGAGATCCTGGCACCCACCAACGTGCTGCTGCTCTCAGACGAGGTGTACGAGCACATGGTGTACGACGGCGTGCAGCATGCGTCCGTCGCGCGCATTCCGGAGCTGGCGCGGCGCGCCTTCGTGGTGTCGAGCTTCGGCAAGACGTATCACGTAACGGGCTGGAAGGTCGGCTACGTGGCCGCGCCCGCCGCACTCATGGCGGAGTTCCGCAAGGTGCACCAGTTCAACGTGTTCACCGTCAACACGCCAATGCAGCACGGCCTGGCGAACTACATGGCGGATCCGCGCCCGTACCTGGAGCTGCCGGCGTTCTACCAGCACAAGCGCGACCTGTTCCGCGCGGGGCTGGAGAAGACGCGCTTCAAGCCGCTGCCCTGCCAGGGCACGTACTTCCAGTGCGTCGACTACAGCGCCATCTCCGATCTGCCCGAAGCCGAGTTCGCCAAGTGGCTCACCAGCGAGATTGGCGTGGCGGCGATTCCCGTGTCAGCGTTCTACTCGCAGCCGCACGAATCGGGCGTGGTGCGCTTTTGCTTCGCCAAGAAAGACGAAACGCTCCAAGTTGCCCTGGAGCGTTTGTCGAAGGTGTAAGAAAGTAAGGCAGGAGCCGATCAGCGCTTGCTGGCGTAGTGCGCCAGCATCTGCTCCAGATTGGCCTTGCTGTCTGCCCGCACTTTCTGCACGTTGGGGTTTTCCGCCATCTGGGCCAGGTAGGGCTTGACGCCCTCGACCTGCGCCAGCAGGTCTTCACCGTAGATGATCTTGGTGGCCTGGCTGACCAGCGGGAAATGCACGATGGCCGCGCAGTCCGCAATGGTGAACGTGTCACCCGCCAGGTAAGGCGCGAACTTGAACAGCTTGGCCGCCGCCGGGATGTTCTTCTGCAGTTGTTCGCGCACCTTCACCTTCTGGTTGTCGCTGATCTTGCCGCCGAAGAACGCTTCGGGAAACAGCTGGCGCGCGACCAGTTCCAGGTGCAGCTCCAGAAACGTCACGATCTCCCGCACCTTGGCCGCCTTGAACGGATCGGCTGGAATCAGCGGATGTTGCGGGTAGCGCGCTTCCAGATAATCGATGATGACCTGCGATTCGCACATCCCACCATCCTCGCCTACCAGATACGGCACCTTATGCAGCGGCGAAACCTCGCCGTCGGTCTGGTCCGGCCAGCGCAGCGATTCCTCAAACGCAATCCCCTTCTCCATCAGCGCGAGCTTGACCTTGTTGTAGTAGTTGCTCGCAGAAAAACCGTATAGCGTCAGCATGAAGCCGTCTCCTTGGTAATTTGGCCGTCCGTTATGGTCGGTGCGGATGCCAGAAATCGCACGCTCGTGCTATTTTAGCCAGACTTCTTTCGATCGCAGCGGATTTCATATGCAGACTATCGGGATTGTGGGCACGGGCGCCATGGGGCGTGGTATTGCGCAGATCGCGGCCCAGGTCGGTTTGCGCGTCAAACTGTTCGACGCCAATCCGCAAGCCGTGGAAGCGGCACGCACGGCACTGGCCGACACGCTGGCCAAGCTGGCCGCCAAGGGCAAGCTCACACCGGATGACGCCGACGCCACAATCGCTCGACTGATTCCGGCAGGCGCCCTGACCGACCTGGCCGACTGCGATCTTGTGGTCGAAGCCATCGTCGAGAAGCTGGACGTCAAACGCGACCTCTTCCGTCAGCTCGAAGACATCGTCCGCGCGGATGCGATCCTGGCGTCGAATACCTCGTCGCTGTCGATCACCGCGATTGCCGCGACATGCAAGCACCCCGAACGCGTCGCAGGTTTCCACTTCTTCAACCCGGTGCCGCTGATGAAGGTGGTTGAAGTCATCGACGGCCTGCGCAGCGCGCCCGCTACCGGTGACGCCCTGGCCGCACTGGCCAAGCGCATGGGCCACACCGCCGTTCGCTGCATCGACATGCCGGGCTTCATCGTCAATCACGCCGGGCGCGGCATGAATACCGAAGGCCTGCGCGTGGCCCAGGAAAGTGTGGCGACGTATGCGGACATCGACGCCATCATGCGCGAGCAGGCCGGCTTCCGCATGGGGCCGTTCGAGTTGATGGACCTGACAGGGCTGGATGTTTCGCATCCGGTGATGGAATCGGTCTACCGTCAGTTCTACGACGAGCCGCGCTATCGTCCATCGCAGATCACGGCGGTGCGCTTTGCGGGCGGCATCCTGGGCCGCAAGACGGGCGAAGGGTTCTACCGCTATCCGGAAGGACAGAAGCAGGTTCCCGCTGAGGCGCCTGCACCGTCTGCGCGCCCATCTTCGGTGTGGATCAGCCGCGCGCATGACGCCGGCCACGCCGCAGCGCAGCGCTTGTTGCTTGATCTGGGCATCACGCCCGAAGCCGGTTCCAAACCATCCGCCGATGCACTGATCATCGTCACGCCGCGCGGGCTGGATGCCACGGCTTGCGTGGCCGCCGAGGGGCTCGACGCGCGCCGCACCGTGGCGCTCGACACGCTCTATCCGTTTGCCGCCACCAAGCGCCGCACGCTGATGACCACACCCGTCACAGATGCGGCCTACCGCAATGCCGCACACGGCCTGCTCGCGTCCGACGGCGTACCCGTCACGGTGATCCGCGATTCGGGTGGCTTTGTCGCGCAGCGCATCGTGGCCTGCATCGTCAACATCGCGTGCGACATCGCTCAGCAGCGCATTGCCACGCCTACCGACATCGACCTCGCCGTCACGCTGGGGCTCGGCTATCCGCAAGGGCCATTGGCACTCGGCGATACGCTAGGCGCGAACGCCATCCTGGAAGTCTTGCAAAACCTCTACACGCTCTATGGCGACCCGCGTTATCGCCCGAGCCCGTGGCTGCTGCGCCGTGCCCGTCTGGGCATGTCGCTGCTCACGCTTGATGCCTGATTGCCGCTTACTCTGACGAGGCTGCCATGACCGCGCAATTGCTCTCCAAACGCATCGGTTCGACGCTGGTGCTTACGCTGTCCAACCCTGACGCGCGCAACGCGCTGGACCCGGTGATGTACACCGCGTCGATGGAAGCGCTAGACCGCGCCGTCACCGACAACGAGATCCGCGCCGTCATCTTCACGGGCGACGGCAATGCCTTCTGCGCGGGCGGCAACCTGAACCGCCTGCTGGAAAACCGGAGCAAGCCGCGAAACGTTCAGGAAGAAGGCATCGACGCGCTCAACCACTGGATCGAGACGATCCGCACGTTTCCCAAGCCGGTGATTGCCGCAGTGGAAGGCCCAGCAGCCGGCGCGGGTTTCTCGCTGGTGCTGGCGTGCGACTTTGCGATTGCCGCGTCGGATGCAAAGTTCGTGATGGCGTACGTGAACGTGGCGCTCACGCCGGACGGCGGCGGCTCGTGGCACATCGCGCGCTTCCTGCCGCGCCCGCTGGCGAGCGAAATCATCATGCTCGGCAAGCCTGTTGGCGCGGAGCGGCTGGCGCACTTCGGCCTCATCAACGAAGTGGTCAAACCCGGCGAGGCGCTGGACCAGGCGTTGGCGCTGGCGGAAAAACTCGCAGCGCAATCACCGCATGCCGTAGGCCGGATCAAGGGCCTGATCACCCACGCTGAAGACGCCTCGCTGCACGATCACCTCAAGGCCGAGCAGCTCAGCTTTGTCGAAGCGCTGCACCACGCCGACGGCAACGAAGGCATCTCGGCGTTCCTGCAAAAGCGCAAACCTCAATACCGCTAATTTCCGGCTCGCATGGTCCCCTTCCCGACACCCAACCGCCGACGCGTCTATCTGATGCGTCATGGCGCGGTGACGTACTTCGACGAAACCGGCCGCCCCGTTCCGTCCCCCGAAGCCGTACCGCTCAACGAACTTGGCCGCAGCCAAGCCACCGCTGCCGGCAAGATCTTCGCCGCTGAAAACATCGTCTTCGACCGCGTGATCGTCAGCGGCCTGCCGCGCACGGTCGAGACCGCCCAGCGTGTGCTGGCCGAGATGCCCGCGATGCAGGAACGCGGCATCGCGCTTGAACACTGGCCCGAGCTGCAGGAGATCCGCGGCGGCAAGCTGGCGGAAATTCCCGAGCATGAACTCGCGCAAGCGTTCATCGGCGCGTTTGAAGGCACGGTGTCGGAAGACCGGCGCTTCCTCAACGGCGAGAGCATCGGCGAATTTCTTGACCGGGTGATTCCGCCAATCGCCCAGTTGCGCGCGCAAACCGACTGGGACACCGTGCTGCTGGTGCTGCATGGCGGCACCAACCGCGCGATCCTCTCGCACGCCATCACCGGCGGCGAGCGCGTGTTCTTCGGTAGTCTCGCGCAGACCGCCGGCTGCATCAACGTGCTCGATGTTGGCGATGCCCCGACCGACTGGGTGCTGCGCATGAGCAATTTCTCGGCGCCCTCGCCGACGCATCTCGGCTCGCGGCTGACGACGATGGAGGTGCTGCTGCAGCAATACCTCCAGCATCGCCAGCCGGCTGCCTGAACTTTCCAGATACCCAACAAGATTCGGAGACACACCCATGGCACAAACGGACCAGCAGGATTTCTCGGCCTTCGAGGGCACGCGCCCGGTAGCGGATCAGCAGAAGTTCGACATCGGCGCGATGGAAGCGTGGATGCGCGAACACGTTGAAGGCTTTGCCGGCCCGCTCACGGTTGAGCAGTTCAAGGGCGGTCAGTCGAACCCGACGTTCAAGCTGATCACGCCGTCGCGCACGTACGTGATGCGCGCGAAGCCCGGGCCGAAGGCAAAGCTGCTGCCGTCCGCACACGCGATCGAACGCGAGTACCGGGTGATGGATGCGCTCGCCAAGACCGACGTGCCCGTCGCGAAGATGTATGCACTCTGCGAAGACGAAGCCGTGATCGGCCGCGCCTTCTACATCATGGAGTTCGTGCAGGGCCGCGTGCTGTGGGATCAGGCCCTGCCCGGCATGGAGCCCGCCGAGCGCACCGCCATCTATGACGAGATGAACCGCGTCATCTCCGCACTGCACACCGTCGACTACGCCGCCATCGGCCTGGCCGATTACGGCAAACCCGGCAACTATTTCGCACGCCAGATCGAGCGTTGGAGCAAGCAGTACAAGCTGTCGGAAACCGAATCGATTCCGGCCATGGACAACCTGATCGAATGGTTGCCCAAGCACGTGCCGCAGGAAGCCGACGAAATCACCAGCATCGTTCACGGCGACTACCGGCTCGACAACCTGATCTTCCACCCGACCGAGCCGCGCGTGCTGGCCATCCTCGACTGGGAGCTGTCGACGCTGGGCCACCCGCTGGCTGACTTTAGCTACCACTGCATGAGCTGGCACATCGAGCCGGGGCAGTTCCGCGGTGTGGCGGGTCTGGACTTCGCCGCACTCGGCATTCCCACCGAAGCCGAGTACATCCGCCAATACGAAGAACGCACCGGCCGCCGCATCACGGGCGACTGGAACTTCTACCTTGCCTACAACATGTTCCGCATTGCCGGCATCCTGCAGGGGATCATGAAGCGCGTGGTGGATGGCACGGCGTCTTCGGCGCAGGCGCTGGAGGCAGGCAAACGCGCCCGCCCGATGGCCGAACTGGGCTGGAAATACGCCCAGCAGGCAGGCGCCTGACGCTGCGGCTTTACTCGTACTCGCGCACTGCGTCCAGCGGACCGGACATTGGCGCCTCCAGCTCCAGCACCACCCCGCCCGGCAACTGCACGAAGATCTGTGCGGCAGGCCGCGCGGGGTGTTTTCTTACCTGGTGCGGCACGCCGCTTTCGCGCACGGCGGCCAGCACATCGGCCGCGTCCTTCCGGGTGCGAAACGCGATGTGCGAGAACACCAGTTCCGGCGTGTCGCCCTCCTGCGTCACGAGGTGCACCAGCGCATCGTTGTTCTGGTACAGCCACGTGCCGGGAAACGGAAACGCCGGACGCGGCCCCGGTTTCCAGCCGAGCACATCGGCAAAGAATTTCAGGATGGGCGCATCTCCTGCCACGTGAAAGTTCACGTGGTCGAAGGTCCAATCGCTGTCAGGTGTCATAGCAAACCGCCTCCTTCAATGTCGATGATGGCGCCGGTCATGAAACCGTTGGTCATGGCCAGCAGGTAGCCTTGGGCGAGGTCTTCCGGCGTGCCGACACGGCCGACCGGCAAGCCGCTGCCGATGCGCGCGAGCATGGCCTGCCGGTCGGCCGGCGCGCCCCACACTTCCGTATCGACCACGCCAGGGCTGATCACGTTGACGCGGCGCGGTGCGAGTTCCTTCGCCAGATTCTTGGCGGCGGCTTCCACTGCAGCATTGATCGAGCCACGCAGCAAGCCGGTCGCCGTCGCCTTGCGAGAAAGCAGGCCAGAGGTGAGCGTAATGGATGCGCGTTCGGCCAGGTGCGGCAATGCGGCCTGCACCGCCATCAAGGCGGCAAACAACTTGGTGCCAAAAGCCTGCTCAAGGTCGGCACGCTGCAGCGAAGCAAACGGCGGCGGGCTCGTGCGCGAACCGATGGTGATGACAAGGTGATCGATCTTGCCGCTGGGCGACAACTGGGCTGCCTGCGCCAGCGCGCCCGCCAGCGATGCCGTGTCGTTCGCATCAATGGCAATGCCATGCACACCGTCCGCCGCTTTGGCCGAGCGCCCCAGCACCGTCACGCGCGCCCCTTCGGCTGCCGCCGCGCGTGCCACCGCCTGGCCAATACCGGCCGTGCCGCCCAACACCACCACCGACTTGTCCTGCAGAGTTTTTGAAGTCATGCCAATGCTCCTTTGAGAAGAGGAAAGAAAAAACCGTCAATCGATTGGGGCCATTCTTTCATCAAACAAAAGCAAGATAATCTGGCTATGCTTTGATGATTCTCCAAATCTGCTTTGACAATGATCGCCCTCGACGACCTCCGCCTGCTGGTGCGCATTGCCGACGCCGGCAACCTTTCCGCCGCCGCGCGTCAGCTCGGCTGGCTGCCCGCCACCGCCAGCGCGGCGCTCAAGCGCGTGGAGACCGAACTCGGCGCACGCCTGTTCGAGCGCACCACACGGAGCATGCGGCCGACCGAAGCCGGTCAGCGCTATCTAGGCTATGCAAGACAGGCGCTTGAGGCGCTGGACGAAGGTGCAGAAAGCCTGGGGCAGGATCGCACCGAGCTGTCTGGCCCCATCCGCATTGCAGCCACATCAGACCTGGGGCGACACATCCTGCGCCCATGGCTCGACGCGTTCTGCGATGAGCACCCCGGCGTGCGAGTCACGCTGGTGCTCGGTGACCGGCTGGCCGATCTGATGCGCGAAGACCTCGACTTCGCGCTGCGCTACGGGCATCTGCAGGATTCGGCACTCGTGCGGCGGCCGTTGGCGTCGCATCCACGCGTGATCGTGGGTGCGCCGTCGTACTTCAAGCAGCATGGCCGGCCCGCACACCCGAGCGACCTTGCCGACCACCGCTGCCTGATCCTCCTGCGCAACGGCGAGCCCGTCACCCGCTGGCAACTCACGCACGCCAGCGGCCCCGCCCCGATCGACGTACGCGGCGATTTCCAGTGCGACGACGGCGCCGTGGTGCGCGACTGGGCGATCGCCGGGCGCGGCCTGGCCTTCAAGTCGTGGCTGGATGTCGCGCAAGACGTAAGCGCAGGCCGGCTGGAGGTGGCACTGCCGGCGTGGAGCCATGCGCCCACGCCGCTGCAGCTCGTGGCTCTTGCGCGCCGCCATCGGCCAGCACGGCTGACGGCGTGTGCCGACTTTCTGGCCACGCGCTTTGCGGAGTTCAGCGCGCGTTACCCGTTCCCGTCGGCAACGGCGGCAACGACATCGCCCAAACCGGTCAAGGCCACCAAAGCCAAGTCGGCCGTCACGGCAAATACGTAGGCGTTCTTATTGGTTGTTGCGGCGGCGCTGATTGCGTCCGCGTCTGCGTTCGTCAACGCCCATCGGCGAATGCGGCCACCGCGTCATCCAGCGCCACCTCCGCCATCGCGGCGAATACGTGATCGCGCAGCCAGCGGCTGGCGGCATCCTGGTCGCTGTTGGTGTGCCAGTACAGGTACAGCTCAAGCGGCTGCACGTTGAACGGCAGCGGCAACATCACGTTGCCATACGGTTCATTGGCGATGCGTGCATAGCGGATCGGCAACGTGGCGAGCAGGTCCGTGCAGCTCACCACGCGGCAGGCGGCCGGGTAATGCTGGCAACGCAGTCGCACGCGCCGCTCATGGCCGAGCCGGCGCAGTTCCACATCTTCCAGCCCCGCCCCGCGACGCCGGGACGACACATGCACGTGCTCGCACGCCAGATAGCGCTCGAGCGTCAACGGCGCATTTGCGATGGGGTGGCCCGGGCGCGCCAGCACCACCATCGGGTCGGTCAGCAGCGGCGCATGCCGAATGGCCGGAGATGCCGGCAGCAGAATGTCCGCAGCCGCATCAATGGTGCCTGCCAGCAACTCGGTTTCGAGCTGGCGGCGGTCTCCGCGCACGGTCGTCACGTCGATGCGCGGCGCCTCCTTGGCAATGGCGGCCATGAGCGGCGGCAGCAGCGTGGCTTCCAGCGCATCGCGCATCGACAACGTGAAGCGGCGCTCGCTCGTGGCGGGGTCGAAGCGCGTGCCTTCGCGCAACGTGCGCTCGAAGCCCTGCAGTGCGCTGCGCACCTCGGCGATGAGCGTGCGCGCCAGCGGCGTCGGCACCATGCCTTGCCCACGGCGCTCGAACAGCGGGTCGTCAAACAGCTCGCGCAATCGCCCCAGCGCGTGGCTCACGGCGGGCTGCGTCAGGTTGAGCGTGCGCGCGGCCGCCGTGATGCCGCCCTCCGTGTAGATCGCATCGAAGACGACAAACAGGTTCAGGTCGACCCGGGAGATATGCATGGTATTGATGGACCGTAATCTACTAAATTCATTTCTCTTATTGTAGGCGAAGGCTTATTCTGCGGACACCACTTGGGAGTTGCGCCACGCGCCATGACCACATCCCCCGATCTCGCCGTTCCCCCGGGCTTTGTTCTGCTGAACAAGCCGAGCCCTTTCCTGACGATGCTGGGGCCGGTGTATGCCAAGGGGATGGGCACGTCGATGGTGATGGGTTTTCATGTCGGCCACCACCACCTGAACCGGCGCGGCATTCTGCATGGCGGCGTGGTGGCATCGCTGGCCGATGCGGCGCTCGGTTATTGCCTGGCCGAACCCGACGAAGGCACCGGCGGCGCGCTGGCCATGTCGACCGCCAGCCTGACGGTGGATTTCATCGCCTCTGCCGGAGAAGGCGACTGGATCGAGATCACCCCGGAAGGATTGCGCACGGGCAGCAAGCTGGCCTTTGCGCAGGCACTCTTCCATCGCGGCGACCGGTTGATTGCGCGCGCGAGTGCCGTATTTGCCGTGCTCGGCGGACGTATTTGACGGATGGCCGAGCCGGCCTGAACTGAGTTGATGGTTGCCCGTTCGAGGCGCTTGTTCGATGTACTGAGGAGACACCATGAATTTCGATTACACGCCCAAGGTCAAGGAAATGCAGGCACGCCTGCTCGAATTCTTCGACCAGCACATCTACCCGAACGAGCACCGCTTCCACGAGGAAATTGAAGCCAACCGCCGTGCCGGCAACGCGTGGATTCCCACCAAGGTCATCGAAGAACTCAAACCGCTGGCGCGCAAGGCCGGGCTGTGGAACCTGTTCCTGCCGCGTTCGCCGCGCGCGCCCGAAGGGCTGTCGAACCTCGAATACGCGCCGCTGTGCGAGATCATGGGCCGCGTGCCCTGGGCACCGGAAGTGTTCAACTGCTCCGCGCCCGACACCGGCAACATGGAAACGCTGGAGCGCTACGCCTCGGAAGAACTGAAAGACCGCTGGCTCGAACCGCTGCTGCGCGGCGAGATCCGCTCTGCCTTCCTGATGACCGAGCCGGCCGTGGCCTCGTCGGACGCCACCAACATCGAATGCCGCATCGAGCGTCAGGGCGACGAATACGTCATCAACGGCCGCAAGTGGTGGTCGTCGGGCGCAGGCGACCCGCGCTGCGCCGTCTACATCGTCATGGGCAAGACCAACCCCGATGCCGGCCGCCACGAGCAGCAATCGATGATCGTGGTACCGGCCAATGCGCCGGGCATCACCGTCATGCGTCCGCTGTCGGTGTTCGGTTACGACGATGCGCCGCACGGCCACATGGAAGTCGACCTGAAAGACGTACGCGTGCCGGTGGGCAACATCCTGCTGGGCGAAGGCCGCGGCTTCGAGATCGCACAGGGCCGCCTGGGCCCGGGCCGTATCCACCACTGCATGCGCAGCATCGGCGTGGCCGAGCGCGCGCTGGAACTGATGTGCAAGCGCCTGTCGTCGCGCATCGCATTCGGCAAGGCCATCGCACAGCACAGCATCTGGCACGAACGCATTGCCGAAGCGCGCTGCATGATCGAGCAGGCCCGTCTGCTGACGCTCAAGGCCGCGTACATGATGGATACCGTCGGCAACAAGGTCGCCAAGGCCGAGATCGCGATGATCAAGGTCGTGGCTCCGAACATCGCCTGCCAGATCGTCGACTGGGCGATCCAGGCACACGGCGGCGGCGGCGTGTCGGGCGATTTCCCGCTGGCTTCGGCCTACGCGCACCAGCGCACGCTGCGCCTGGCTGACGGCCCGGACGAAGTTCACCGCGCAGCCATCGCCAAGCTTGAACTGGCCAAGCATCTGCACCTGAAAGACGTTGTCGACATGCCGGTCACACGCGGCTCCTGAGCTGCGGCACGGCTGTACCGTTCACTCCTTAACCCCGCCTTGAGCGGGGATTTTTTTTGCCTCGGCGCGGCGTCTGCGCGTTTTTCGGTTCTGTGCTGGAATGGAACACTTTGCAGGCTGCTGGTGGCCTGCACCTCTCTTCCCGGCCAGAAGCCAAGGAGCCACCTCGATGATCGACGTCTATAGCTGGGCCACACCCAACGGCCACAAAGTGCACATCATGCTGGAAGAATGCGGGCTGCCTTACCGCGTTCACGGCATCAACATCGGCGCCGGCGACCAGTTCAAGCCCGACTTCCTCAAGATCAGCCCCAACAACAAGATCCCGGCGATCGTCGATCAGGACGGCCCGGACGGCAAACCGATCTCGCTGTTCGAATCGGGCGCGATCCTGCTGTACCTCGCGGGCAAGACGGGCAAGTTCATGCCCGAGGATGTGCGCGGCAAATACGAAGTGCTGCAATGGGTGATGTTCCAGATGGGCGGTGTCGGCCCGATGCTCGGCCAGGCGCACCACTTCCGCATCTATGCGCCCGAGAAGATCGAGTACGCGATCAACCGCTACACGAACGAAGCCAAGCGCCTGTACGGCGTGATCGACAAGCGCCTGAGCGAATCGAAGTTCCTGGGTGGCGCGGATTACTCCATCGCCGATATGGCGACGTGGCCTTGGCTGCGCAGCTGGAAGAACCAGGGGATCGAGCTGTCGGATTTCCCGAAGCTGCAGCGCTGGTTCGAAGCCATTGAAGAACGCCCTGCCGTGCAGCGCGCGGTGAAGGTGCTGGCCAAGGAGCGGCCGGCCGTGCAGGACGACAAGGCGAAGGAAATCCTCTTCGGCGCGACGCAGTACGAGCGGCGCTGATTCCGCTTCTTCGCATCGAAAAACAGGCCGCGTGATGCGGCCTTTTTCTTTTGGAAGTCGTCAATGCGGGGCGCTGGCGAGCGGCCTACACTGGCTTCACCTCACTCACGCGTTCGTGCACAAACGCTATGGCAGCCTCACTCAAAATGGGCCTCGCGGCTGCGGTGTCCATCGTGGTTTATCTCGGCCTTGCCGCGCTCGGTTGGGGTGGCGTGGGCGCGTTCCTGGCCCACCCCGCACGCGTCGTGCTGGTGGTCATCACGGTGTTGCTGGCCATCGCCGCACTGCTTGCCGGCGGCAACCTCAGCCCCGGAGAACGCGAAGATCGATCCAACCGCTGGGTGCTGCCGGTGTTTGGCGTGATCGGCTTCGCCAGTGCATGGCTGCCGGCGTACACGGACCGGCTCAACCTCTGGTGCATCGATGGCGATGCCGTACGTTGGCTGGGCGTCATGCTCTACGCCGCGGGCGGTGCGTTGCGTGTGTGGCCGGTGTATGTGCTGGGCAATCGATTCAGCGGACTGGTCGCGATCCAGCCCGGCCATACGCTCGTAACCGGCGGCATCTACCAATACGTGCGCAACCCGAGCTACCTGGGGTTGCTGATCGGCACGCTGGGCTGGGGGCTGACGTTCCGGGCACTGGCCGGTGTGGTGCTGACGCTTCTGCTGATTCCGCCACTGGTGGCGCGCATGCGTGCCGAAGAAGCCCTGCTGCAATCGCAGTTCGGCGCGGAGTACGACGCGTACCGCGCCCGGACGTGGCGCCTCATTCCCGGGCTCTATTGACGCCCCGCCCGGCCCGACAAGTGCAAACACTCGGCCTCAGGCCAGGCGTGGCGCATCAGCAGACGCCTTTCACCACCATCTTTCCGCCGGCAGTACCGGCATCGAGCATGCGATGCGCGCTCTGGATGTCGTCAAAGGCGAACACCTGTGCTGGCCTCGCGCGCAGCACGCCGGCCCCGACCAGATCGACGATGCGCTGGAACGGAACCTCGGTGAGCGGGTACTCCGTCGTGCCATAGACGAAGGCGCTGCCAAAAAAACTCAGGTGCCGCCCGCTGGGCAGATGCTGCAACGGATCAAACTGCTCGATCGGCGCATGCCCACCGAGAAAGCCGGCCACGCAGACGCGCCCGCCGCGCCGGGTTAGCCGCAGCGACTCCAGCACAGTGCCGGTGCCGATCAGGTCCAGCACGGCATCGACGCCGGCCGGCGCGAGATCGCGCAGTGCGTCGCCCACGCCTTCGCCCTCGACCAGAACGACGTCCGCACCGTTCTCCTTCGCAACGGATGCCCGGCCCGCGTGGCGCAGGGTCGCCACCACACGAGCCTGTGTGTATGCCGCCAGATTGAGGGCCGCCAAGCCCAGCGCCGAGGTCGCACCCCGCACCAGAACGGTATCGCCACGCCGCAACGCAAGGTTGTCGAACAGGCAGCTCCACGCGGTGGCGTACGACTCGGGAATGGCCGCCAACTCACTCCAGCCAAGCGCGCTGCGAATGGGCACGACATTGGGCTCGGGCACGGCCACCAACTCCGCATAGCTCCCGCTGCGTGAACGCCCCATGCCGCCCATCAGGGCAAACACGCGCTGCCCGGGCTGCAGTTTGCCGCTCGGGTCGCGCACCACTTCACCTGCGCATTCGATGCCGGAAATCGCAGCCACGTCGCCCCAGTGGCCTTGCCGGAAATACTGCTCCGCACGGTTGATGCCGAACGCCCTTACACGCACCAGCACCTCGTCTTTGCCGGCAACGGGGTCTGGCACCTCCGTCACGCACAGTTGCTCCGGCCCACCGTATTGCTTCCGCACGATTGCTTTCATGCCCTGCTCCTATTTGTACTGGGAGGTGCTAGGCTAGGTTTCCACGCGATCGAAAGAAATTGAATAATTTCGCCATTCTTCGTCAATCGAACTGACAATGGATTTTTCCCTGCACGAACTCGCCTGTCTTGAAGCTGTGGTTGCCGAAGGAAGCTTTCAGGGGGCTGCGGACAAGCTGCACCGCACGCATTCAGCGGTGCATGCAGCCATCAAGCAGTTGGAGCAACGACTGGGCGTGACCCTGCTTGACCGTAGTGAATACCGCGTCAGGCTCACATCAGCGGGCGAAGCCTTTCGCCGTCAATCGGCGGCCGTGTTGCGCCAGGCCGCGGCGCTGGATACGCTGTGCCGGCAACTGAACCAGGGCGAAGAGACCGACCTGCGCGTGATCGTAGGGGACCTCACCCCGACCGCCGAGACGCTCCGGCGTCTCAAGCGCTTCTTCAATGCGTGGCCGCAAACGCGGCTGCACCTGCATTTCGAGGTGATCGGCGGCCCGTGGGAGCGGCTGCTCGCCGAAGAGGCGGACCTGATCATCCACCATGTGGACAAAAGCGACACACGTTTCGAATGGACGGACCTGACGAAGGTGGCGCTGGTGCCAGTGGCCGCACCCGGCTACGTGACGGCGCCTTCCATGCGCAACCTCACGCCCGAGCAGATGCGGGCATATGTTCAAGTGGTGATTCGCGATACAGCGCAGCAGCCGCAGCGCGATTACTTCGTCATCAAGGACGCGCCCAACTGGACGGTCGCTGACCAGCACACCAAGAAGGAATTAATCGTGCAGGGCATGGGTTGGGGTCACATGCCGCTGCATCTGATCGAAAAGGAGCTGCGCAGCCGCAAGCTGGTGTCATTGGAGGGCCGCCACTTCAAGCGCTCCAGGCTCGACATCGTTGCCGCGCGATTGCGTTCACGCCCGGTTGGTCCGGTGGCGCAGGCGCTCTGGCACTACCTCACGGAAGACGCCTGATCGCATTACCGGGGCAACGCAAAGCACTGCACGTCCGGCGCGGTGTAGACCGTCGGATACGGCGACCGCGGCCCCGTCTGCAACCGCAGCGGCTGCGTCGCCAGCACTTCGGCCTCGTTACGCTCTCGCACTGTCAGCGGCTCCGGCGGCGGGCTCGGCAAGCGCACCGGTTGATTGACCGCACACCGCACGGGTTTCCCGTCCGCCAGCCGCACATCCATCGTGTAATACGGCCCGACGATGGTCGGCGCGCAGGCGGCTGCGCCCAAGACCACCGTCATCAGCACCGCAGCATGCAGCGTCTTCATCACTCACCTCCGCAACGCGCGCGTCAGCGTTTTTGACTCAGCGCAGTCTCTGCAAGTGCCGCAACATCAGGCAGCCGCCGTCAACATCCCCTGCTTCTCAATAAAGCGAATCACTTCATCCAACCCGCCCTGCGCCCGCAGATTGCACATCACGAACGGCCGATCGCCGCGCATCTTGCGTGTATCGCTTTCCATCACTTCCAGCGACGCCCCGACGTACGGCGCCAGGTCGGTCTTGTTGATGATGAGCAGGTCTGACTTGGTGATGCCGGGGCCGCCCTTGCGCGGAATCTTCTCCCCACCCGCCACATCGATCACGTAGATCGTCAGGTCCGACAGCTCGGGGCTGAACGTCGCCGCGAGGTTGTCGCCGCCCGACTCAATGAACACCACATCCGCATCTGGAAACTTGGACAGCATGCGATCCACCGCTTCCAGGTTGATCGACGCGTCTTCGCGGATGGCCGTGTGCGGACAGCCGCCCGTTTCGACGCCCATGATGCGTTCGGCGGGCAGCGCGCCGGAGATGGTCAGCAGCCGCTGATCTTCCTTCGTATAGATGTCGTTGGTGATGGCCACCAGGTCGTAGCGCTCGCGCATGGCCTTGCAGAGCATTTCGAGCAGCGTGGTCTTGCCGGAGCCCACCGGGCCGCCCACGCCAACACGCAGGGCTGGAAGTTTCTTGGTTCGCATGATGATCAGGTTCAGGATCGAAAGAGTCGTGAGTATTGCGTTTCATGCCGGGCGGACAACACGCCCAGCCCCGGTGAAAACGTAGACAGTTCAGGCGGATGACATGCCGCACGGCGCGTGGCCTCTTCCACCGCACGCGCCACCGCAGTGTGCAGACCGAAGAGAATGCGCTGCCCCGCAGCCTGCCCGAGCGGCACGGCCTTCACCGCCGCCGCCATCTGGTTTTCCACCCAAGCAAAGCAGTACGCCGTCACGCCGTCGTGCGGGTCGACATTCAGCGCGGCAGCGGCGGCGGCAAAGGCCGTCGGAAAGGTCACGGAGGCACGCGCGGCCAATGCGCTGCGCGGTGCGGCATCGCCCCATTCCATCTGCTGGATGAGGCGATTGAGCGACCAGCCCATCTGAGACGTTTCGAGCCGCAGCTCGCGCGTCTCGCGGGTCGCGAGGAACCAAGCATCCCGCTCGGCCACGGCATCGAAGCGACCCGCCTGCCAGTCAGCGAACTGCAGCAGCCACAACGGTGCCTCGCAGGCGGCCAGCACGTCGAGGCCCTCGGCAATCCACGCCGCCGCCGACGCTTCATCGGCCACGTGCCGGACGTCCACCGCCGCTTCCAGCCCCTGCGAATAGCTGAACGCGCCCACCGGCAGCGCGGGGGACGCGAGATGCAGCAAGGCGGTGAGCTGCGCCGCGTTAGTCATGGTGATGGTGATGGTGATGATGGCTGCAGCCGGGCCCGTGGACATGGCCGTCGTCGTGACCGTGGTCGTGCCCATGCGCGTGGTCGTGCGGGTGATCGTGGCTATGCGCGTGGCCGTGGTCATGATCATGCGAGTGCCCGTGATCGTGCCCGTGATGCTCGTGGTACAGCGCCTGCGCGGCTGCGTAGTCCTCTTCGAACGTCGCATCGTGGCCGTGACGATGGCCGCCGCCATAGGCGCCTGCCTCGGGCTCAAATGGCGCCTCCACATGCGCGACGGTCACGCCCAGGCGGACCAGCATGTCTTCGAGCACCGGATCGGCTTCGAGCTGCAGTGCATCTGCACTGACCTGCACGGGTGTGTGGCGATTGCCGAGATGGTAGGCAGCGCGCATCAGCGCAAGACGGTTGTCGCTCGTCACGCGCAGGACCTGCTCAGGCGCGGCCTGCACTTCGACCAGCGTGCCATCTTCAGCGACCAGCACGTCACCGCCACGCATGACGGTGCCGCGCGGCAGTACGACGGCCACGTCACGGCCATCGTCGAGGGTGGCGCGCAGGCGGCTGCGGCTGCGCTCCAGGAATGGCAGCACCAGCTTGGGCGCGCGCTTGACCAGCACGGAGGCCAAGCCATGCGGTGCGGGGAGATGTTTAGTGATGGAAAGCATCGTTGGGGCCTATTCACAATCTCATGACGGCCCAGCTTGGAGCTGAGTCTGTCAAATACCAGGGTCCGAGCCTCGAAGGTCGAGCTCTGAGCCTCAATCGTCAGGCTCTGAGCCTCAATCGTCAGGTTCAGAGGCTCAATCGTCAGGCTCTGAGCCTCAATTGCCAAGCTCTGACACTCAACAGTGGGGCTCTGAACTCCGACTTTCACACTTTTGGTTTCGAATCTCGAGCTTTGAGGGTCGAACGTCGGGCTTGGAGGTTGGAGCACGAGGCTTTTTGCATCAAGCGTGGCCCTCGGAGGCTCGAAAAAATCACCATTTTTGCTTCGGTTGCGTCTCTTTTTGTCCAGATTGGGGCCTGTGGCCGAATTGCTTTGCTTCGTTGGCTCTTATTCGATATCTGGAGTATCGAATTTGAGGGTCAGAGGGTCGTGGTAGGGGGTCTGAGGCCGGGACTTCGAGGTTCGAGGCTCGTTCTCCTCTTTTTCTGCCGGGGCGGGGCTTGTTGGGTTGCTTGCTGTTGTTTCACCCCCTGCCGGGGGCGACTCACTTTCTTTGTCTTGCCAAAGAAAGTAAGCAAAGAAAGGCGCGCCCGAGATGGCGAAAGATTCCTTGAATTTCCATAACCGGGCGGAGACGGGAAAAACTCGCTTCGCTCAGACAGTTTCCCGTCTTTTTTCCGCCCGCTTACAGAAATTCAAGGCGCCATCTAGGGCAGAGGTAAAGCACACAATCTTCTGCCTGCGCGCTACTCCGTTGTACGTTCCGAACCATCGCGTGCACTTGCACTTGCACTCGCACTCGCACTCGCACTCGCACTCGCACTCGCACTCGCACTCGCACTCGCACTCGCACTCGCACTCGCACTCGCACTCAACGAGCCCCGGCACCCACCTAAGTTCCCCGTCGGTGTGGCCTTTGACTTACCTGCCCTAGATGGCGCCTTGAATTTCTGTAAGCGGGCGGACAAAGGAAGGAGGCCTGTCTGAGCGAAGCGAGTTTGCCTCCTTCCCCGCCCGGTTACATAAATTCAAGGGGAAGTCGCCATCTCGGGCGCGCCTTTCTTTTGCCTACTTTTCTTTGGCAAGACAAAGAAAAGTAGGTCAGCCCCGGCAGGGGATGAAACAAGGGATGAACCACCAAGCCCCAACCCCAAAAAAACTCAAAACAAAAAATACCGCTGCGCCATAGGCAACACCTCCGCCGGCTCACAAGTCAGCACCGTCCCATCCGCCACCACCTGATACGTCTCCGGATCAACAGTAATGTCAGGCTGCCAGTCGTTATGGATCATGTGCGCCTTGGTCACTGTACGCGTGCCCTTGACCACCGCCGTGGTCTTAGCCAGCCCATACTGCTCCGCCACCCCAGCAGCAGCCGCTGACTGCGACAAAAAGCTCAGCGACGTCCGCCCCAGCGCCCCACCCGCCGACCCAAACATCGGCCGATAGTGCACCGGCTGCGGTGTCGGGATCGACGCATTCGCATCGCCCATCGCCGCAGAAGCAATCATCCCGCCCTTCAGGATCAGGCTCGGCTTCACGCCAAAGAACGCCGGCTTCCACAACACGAGGTCGGCCCACTTGCCAACCTCAACCGAACCGACTTCGTGCGCAATGCCGTGCGTGAGCGCGGGGTTGATCGTGTACTTGGCCACGTAGCGCTTCACGCGGAAGTTGTCATGCCCGCCGCGCGCGTCGTTCGGGTCTCCGGCGAGCTTGCCGCGCTGCACCTTCATCTTGTGCGCGGTCTGCCACGTGCGCAGCACGACTTCGCCCACGCGACCCATGGCCTGCGAATCGCTGGAGATCATCGAGAAGGCGCCCAGGTCGTGCAGGATGTCTTCGGCGGCGATCGTCTCGCGGCGGATGCGGCTTTCGGCAAAGGCGATGTCTTCGGCGATGGACGCATCGAGGTGATGGCACACCATCAGCATGTCCAGATGCTCGTCCAGCGTGTTGACGGTGAACGGCCGAGTCGGGTTGGTGGACGACGGCAGCACGTTCGATTCACCGCACACGCGGATGATGTCGGGCGCGTGCCCGCCGCCCGCGCCTTCGGTGTGATACGTGTGGATCGTGCGGCCTTTGAACGCAGCGACGGTGGCCTCGACAAAGCCCGATTCGTTCAACGTATCGGTGTGGATGGCGACCTGCGTGTCGGTGTCATCGGCCACGCCCAGGCAGCAGTCGATGGCGGCGGGCGTGGAGCCCCAGTCTTCGTGCAGCTTCAGACCGATGGCGCCCGCGTCGATCTGCTCGCGCAGCGCGCCCGGCAGGCTGCCGTTGCCCTTGCCCAGAAAGCCAATGTTCATCGGATACGCATCAGCGGCCTGCAGCATGCGCTGCATGTACCACGGGCCCGGCGTGCAGGTGGTGGCGTAGGTGCCGGTGGCCGGGCCGGTGCCACCGCCGATCATCGTCGTCACGCCGCTGTTGAGCGCTTCGTCGATCTGCTGCGGGCAGATGAAGTGGATGTGCGTGTCGACGCCGCCCGCGGTGACGATCATGCCCTCGCCCGCGATGATCTCGGTGCCGGGGCCGATGACGATCGTCACGCCGGGCTGGATGTCCGGATTGCCCGCCTTGCCGATCGCTGAGATGCGGCCGTGCTTCAGGCCAATGTCAGCCTTGACGATGCCCCAGTGGTCGATGATCAGCGCGTTGGTGATGACGGTGTCGGCGCAGTCTTTCGATTCGCGCTGGCTCTGGCCCATGCCGTCGCGGATGACCTTGCCACCGCCGAATTTCACTTCCTCGCCGTAGATGGTGAAGTCGCGTTCGACTTCGACGATGAGGTCGGTATCGGCCAGGCGGACGCGGTCGCCGGTTGTGGGCCCAAACATTTCCGCATAGGCGCGGCGATCAATCTTCAATGTCATGTCCGTGCCTCGTTCAAAGCTTGCCCATCACGCGGCCGGCAAAGCCGTAGACCACGCGGTCACCGGCCAGCGCCACGAGTTCGACCGTGCGCTCCTGCCCCGGCTCAAAGCGCACGGCGGTGCCGGCGGCGATGTTCAGCCGAAAGCCGCGCGCAGCTTCGCGGTCAAAGCGCAGCGCGTCGTTCACTTCATAGAAGTGGTAGTGCGAGCCAATCTGCACCGGGCGGTCGCCCGTGTTGGCCACCGTGACCGTCACCGTGGGTCGGCCTGCGTTGAGTTCCAGATCGCCGTCTTGCGGCAGGAGTTCACCGGGGATCATGTCGCGCCCCTTCAGACAGCCGCCGCCAGCAGGCCGGCACCGTACAGCGCCACGCCCACACCCGACAGACGCGCCAGCCATGCCAGACGCGGCTTCAGTGCAAAGCCCGCGCCGATACCAGCGGTATGCAGCAGTGCCGTCGCCACGGCAAAGCCGCCAACGAAGTACGGGAACATGGCTTGCGCGCCTGCGGGGAATTCCGTGCCGTGCGCATAGCCGTGGAACAGCGCGAACGCGCCGCACAGCAGTGCACCGCCCCAGGTCGGCAGCTGGGCGCGTGCGGCAATCAGCAGGCCGAACACCAGCAGCGATGCGGCGATCATCGGCTCGGCCATCGGCATCGCCACGCCGCCTGCGCCGAGCAGCGCGCCCAGGATCATCAACGCCACAAAGGCGACGGGCGCCCACAGCGCATCGCGCACCGAACGCGAGGCCAGTGCGCTCCACACGCCCACGGCCACCATCGCCAGCAAGTGGTCTGCACCCGTGAGCGGATGCAGGAACCCGGCGAGCAGGCTGCCCTCGGCGGTATGGCCCGGGTGCCCAGGGTGGGCAAACGCAATGGAGGCGCCAAACGTGAGCGCAATGGCCGCAGCGGGCCGGACGAAGCGAGACAGGGTAGGCGTCATGGCAGGACTCGTAGTGGTGAGTGGCGTGCGGACTTCAAACTTCAAACAATCGGGTGGTGGACGGTGACGAGCTTCGTGCCGTCCGGAAACGTGGCTTCGACCTGGATGTCGGGAATCATCTCGGCCACGCCGTCCATCACGTCATTGCGCGTGAGGAGCGTGGTGCCGTAGTGCATCAGCTCGGCGACGGTCTTGCCGTCGCGTGCGCCTTCCATGATGGCGGCGCTGATGAAGGCGACGGCTTCCGGGTAGTTGAGCTTGAGGCCGCGGCCCTTGCGGCGCTCGGCCAGCAAGGCGGCGGTGAAGATCAGCAGCTTGTCTTTTTCGCGCGGGGTCAGTTCCACGAGGGGCTCTCTTCGGTGAGGGTCAATTCAGTTCAGTTCAGATCGGACGATGCGAGGTCGGGTCGCCATCATGTGGCCATCATGTAGACCAGAGGCGCAGCGGACGGCCCGCTACGCCATGCATCGGTTCGCGCAGCGCGAGCCATGTCTGCGACAACAGGGCGCGTGCATCTTCGGGCCGGCGTGCAAGCACGCGCAGCAGCAAAACGTTTGGCAGGCCGGGCGCATCTTGCGTGAGGCAGGTGACGCCCGCGCGCAGGTCGTCGTTGTACGGCAGGTGCTCGGCCATCGATTCGGCCAGGGCATCGGTCGCGCCCTCGCCCACGGCCCAGAGCGTGCCGACAACGTGGAAGCCGGCCATGCCCGTCGTCGCATTCAGCACAGGCGATTGCGCATCGAACGCCGCCGATTCAATCCACAGCGGTTGGCCGTTGCAGCGCAAGGCGGTGCGCATGGCGATGCGGCCTTCGGCCCATGATTCACCGGCGGCGTGGCGGCCGAGCATGGTGGTGTCCCAGCCGATGGCCGTCGCGCCGGGTACCAGGTCCAGCGTCAGGTCGATGATCGGGCAGGCCTGGTTGAAGACGATGTTCTCTTGGGGCAACCAGTCGAGCCGCGCGCCGGCATCCATGCGGATGGCAACACACTGTGTGGCCGTGCGGCCGAGCGACTTGTACCACTTGGTGGCGCCGGGCGTGGTCAGCACGGCATGCGCATCGGCATCGAGTTCGATGTCGATATCGAGCACATCACCGCCAGCAATGCCTGCGGGCGGATGCAGCATGACGGCGTGGCAGATGCCCTCGCCTTCCGGATATAGCGCCTTCTGCACCCGCAGCGGCCCCTGATGCCGGCACGTGGCCAGCACGGTGCGCTCACCGCGCCGCGCAAATGCCAGGCGCAGCGAGGCTTCCCAGGACGCGAACGAATCGGTCTGCGGCGGGACAGGAAAATCGGGATGGCGCATCAGGAAGGCAGCACGGCGGCTAGGAATTTTCTCATCATAGCCAGATGCCACAGATTTGGCATTCGACTTTTTCCCCGGAACGCCGGGGCATCAAACGGCCACGAGATCACGCACGCCATCGGCTTCCATATTGGCGCCGTCACCCTGCGCGATGACTTCGCCGCGGCTCATGACGACGTAGCGGTCAGCAATGCTGCGGGCAAAGTCGTAGTACTGCTCGACCAGCAGGACCGACATGCCGAACTCATCGACAAGGCGGCGCAGCGTGCGGCCGATCTCCTGGATGATCGACGGCTGGATACCTTCGGTCGGCTCATCCAGGATCAGCAGGCGCGGCTCGCTCATCAGCGCGCGGCCGATGGCAAGTTGCTGCTGCTGGCCGCCGGACAGGTCGCCGCCGCGTCGGCCCTTCATCTCCTTGAGCACCGGAAACAGCTCGTAGATGGAATCGGGCACCTTGGACGGCGCCCGCTTGGCAGCCGCACCAATCAGCAGGTTCTCTTCCACCGTCAGGCGCGGGAAGATCTCGCGCCCCTGCGGCACATAGGCCAGCCCCTGCGAGACACGCTCATACGCGGGCAGCTTCTGGATGGTGCGCCCTTCCCAATCGATCGCACCGCTGGCGGTGGGCACCACGCCCATCAGGCATTTGAGCAGCGTTGTCTTGCCGACGCCGTTACGGCCAAGCAGCGTGGTGAGCTTGCCCGTGGGAACGTCAAAGCTGACGTTGCGCAGGATGTGGCTGCCGCCGTAGTACTGGTTCAGTTGTTGGACCTGCAACATATCAACGCCCCAGATAGGATTCGATCACCCGCTCATCGCGCTTGACGGCGTCGAGCGTGCCTTCGGCCAGGACGCTGCCTTCGGCCAGCACGGTCACGCGCCCTTCTGCCCCTGCCAGTGCGGCGACGAACTCCATGTCGTGTTCCACGACCATGATCGAGCACGTGCCGCGCAGGCCGTTGAGCAACGCAGCGAGCTGCATCGTTTCTTCATCGGTCATGCCGGCGACGGGTTCGTCGAGCAGCAGCAGTTGCGGCTGCTGCATCAGCAGCATGCCGATCTCCAGCCGCTGCTTTTGCCCGTGCGAGAGCAGCCCCGCGGGCCGATAGGCTTCCGCTTCCAGGTGGATGCGGCCGAGCGTTTCTTCGATGCGCTGGCGGCCGTCGTTCAACAGGCGCGCACGCAGCGATACCCACCAGCGCTTGTCGGCCTTCATCGCCAGTTCCAGGTTCTCCCACACGGTGTGCTGCTCGAACACGGTCGGCTTCTGGAACTTGCGGCCAATGCCGATCTGCGCGATACGCGGTTCGGTCAAGCGCAGGAGGTCGATGGTCTGGCCGAGGAAGACACGGCCGGTCACGTCGGCATTGCGTGGCCCCGTCTTGCCCGTAATCACATCCATCATCGTGGTCTTGCCCGCGCCGTTGGGACCGATGATGCAGCGCAGTTCGCCGTGGTCGATCGACAGCGTGAGCGCGTTCAATGCACGAAAGCCGCCGAAGCGCACCGTCACGTCTTCGAGATACAGGATGGCGCCGTGCGAGACGTCGATCGTGTCCGGCTCGACCAGGTGGCCCATGCCGGTGGCAGTGCCGGTCTCCGCCCGGTCGGGGAGTTCAGTGAACGTGCTCATGCGTGGTCTCCGGTGACGGTCGCGGCTTCGGGTGCCTTGGCTTGCGTGGGCGCACGCTTCTTCATGCGCAGCTTGCTCATCAGGCCCAGCACACCGTTCGGCAGATACAGCGTCACCAGCACGAAGATCGCCCCGAGCACGAACAACCAGTATTCCGGCACCCATGCCGTCAGCAACGTCTTGGCCCCGTTGACGAGGAACGCACCGATGATCGGGCCGATCAACGTACCGCGTCCGCCCACAGCCACCCACACCGCCATCTCGATCGAGTTGCCCGGCGACATCTCGCCCGGGTTGATGATGCCGACCTGCGGCACGTACAGCGCGCCAGCGATGCCGCACAGCACGGCCGAGAACGTCCACACGAACAGCTTGTAGCCGAGCGGGTTGTAGCCGGAGAACATCACGCGTGCTTCGGCATCGCGGATGGCCGTGACCACGCGGCCGAACTTGGACGTGACGATGGCGCGGCAGGCGATGAACGCCAGCACCAGCGCAACGAACGTGGCGACAAACAGCACCGTGCGGGTTGGCAACGCAGAGATTTGGAAGCCGAGAATGCGCTTGAAATCCGTAAAGCCGTTGTTGCCACCGAAGCCCGTCTCGTTACGGAAGAACAACAGCATGGCCGCGTACGTCATGGCCTGCGTGATGATCGACAGGTACACGCCCTTGACGCGTGAGCGGAAGGCGAAGAAGCCGAACAGCCACGCGAGCACGCCGGGCACCAGCACCACCAGCAACGCGGCCCAGGCAAAGTGTTCGGTGCCGTGCCAGAACCAGGGCAGTTCCTTCCAGTCGAGGAAGACCATGAAGTCCGGCAGATCGCTCTTGTACACCCCTTCGCGGCCAATGGAGCGCATCAGGTACATGCCCATCCCGTACCCACCCAATGCGAAGAACAGGCCGTGACCGAGGCTCAGGATGCCGCAATAGCCCCACACCAGATCGAGCGCCAGCGCCGCCAGCGCGTAGCACATGATCTTGCCGACGAGCGTGAGCGCATACGCCGACAGATGCAGCGGGCTGCCCTCCGGCACGAGCAGCGCGCACACCGGCGCGCCAATGCACACAATGAGCGACACGAGAACGAGCGCAGACCACCCGCGCCGCGACAGCAACGGCATGCGCGCCGGAATATCGAGAGAGAACTTGGTCGTCGTCATATCAGGCCTCGGCGCTGCGGCCCTTGAGGGCGAACAGGCCCTGCGGACGCTTCTGGATGAACAGCACGATCAGCACCAGCACGATGATCTTCGCCAGCACCGCGCCATAGAACGGCTCGATGAACTTGTTGATGAGGCCCAGCCCGAACGCGCCGATGATCGTGCCGGCCAGCTGACCCACCCCGCCCAGCACCACGGCCATGAACGAATCGATGATGTAGCTCTGGCCAAGGTCCGGCCCGACGTTGCCGATCTGCGAAAGCGCGCATCCGCCCAGGCCGGCAATACCGGCACCGAACGCAAACGCGTAGCTGTCGACCTTCCACGTGCGCACGCCAACGCAGGCGGCCATCGTGCGGTTCTGCGTGGTGGCGCGCACGAACAGGCCCAGGCGCGTACGGTTGAGCACCGCCCATGCAATCGCGACCACGGCCAACGCAAACAGCAGGATGACGAGCCGGTTATACGGCAGCACAAGGCCCGGCGTAAGCGCAACGCCACCGCTCATCCAGCTCGGGTTGGCTACCTCTACGTTCTGTGCGCCGAAGATGGAGCGCACTGCCTGCATCAGCAGCAGGCTGATCCCGAACGTGGCGAGCAGCGTCTCAAGCGGGCGGCCATACAGATGGCGCAGCACCAAGCGCTCCAGCGCAAAGCCGACGACGGCGGCCGCCAGGAAGGCCGCAGGCAGCGCTGCCGGGAGGTACCAGTCGAAGGCGTTCGGAAAGTAATTGCGGAAGATCGTTTGCACCACATACGTGGCATACGCGCCGATCATCAGGAACTCGCCATGCGCCATGTTGATGACGCCGATCAGCCCATACGTGATGGCCAGCCCGAGGGCCGCGAGCAGCAGCACGGAGCCCAGGCTCAGGCCGGCAAACAGGTTGCCGATCAGTTCAGATTTGCGCTCCTGTGCGGCCAGACTATCGAGCGCTTGCTGTGCGGCGGCACGCAGCTCGCCATCCGCCCCACTGTCTTTCGCGAGCAGCGGTGCAATGCGTTGCCGGGTCTGCGGGTTGGTGTCGCCCGCGAGCAGCTTCAGCGCCTCGAGCTTCTCGGCATGTGTGCCGTCGTCGAGTGCGAGATTGGCCCACAGCAGATGCAGCTTGCTGCGCAACTCGGGATCGGTTTCATGCTTGCGTGCGGCGTCGACAATGGGGCGCGATGCCGTCTCCGGATGTGCGAGCAGCGTATCGACGGCCTGCGCGCGCACGGCGCGATCGGGCGATTGCAGCACGAAGCCGCTCGCCGCGCTGTCCACCTGGGCACGCAGGGCGTTATTCAAAGTCAGGGACTGCAGATCGTCGGCCTTGACGGTCACGGGCTGGCCAGTGATCGCATCGAGGTAGCGCTCGCCGTCCTGGCGCACCATGCCGGCGGCAGGCGCAAAGAACAGCGCGTCGTTCTGCAACGCTTGCAGAATCGGGCCGGCCTGTTCGGCAGGCGCTGCGGTGAGCGCGTTGAGCGTCTTTACCTTGGCGTCGAAATCGTCTTCGGCCAGGGGCTTGAGATCCGCCTGGGTCAAAGGTTGTCCGGCCGCCCACGCAGATACCGCGGGCATCGCAGCCAGACAGACCGCGCACAGCAGCGCGGCAAAGAATCGGGACAAGCGCATCATGGCAATCCGATACGTGGCGGCCGATGTCGAAACCGGTCCGCCACGTCGTACAGCGTCGTTCGAAGGACCGGCTACGTTAGACACATGGCCGGCCCGCATGACCACATCACTTGCTTGCAACCATGTCAGGCTTGCCCTCGTTGCCGGGGATGTACGGGCTCCACGGCTTGGCGCGGATCACCGTCGGCGTTTTCCACACGACGTTGAACTGACCATCGCCGCGCACTTCGCCGATCATCACGGGCTTGCTGAGGTGGTGGTTGTTGTTCATCACCAGCGTGAAGCCGGACGGCGCCTTGAACTGCTGGCCGTACATCGCCTTGCGGACCTTGTCCACGTCGGTGGAACCGGCCTTTTCCACGGCCTGCTTCCACATCATGATGCCGACGTAAGTGGCTTCCATCGGGTCGTTGGTAACGCGCTTGTCACCACCCGGCAGGTTGTTGGACTTGACCCACGCAGCCCACTTCTTCTTGAAGTCGTCATTGACAGGGTTCTTGACCGACATGAAGTAGTTCCACGCTGCCAATTGGCCGGCCAGCGGCTTGGTGTCGATGCCGCGCAGTTCTTCTTCACCCACCGAGAAGGCCACCACCGGTACATCCTTGGCCTTCAAGCCAGCGTTGCCGAGTTCCTTGTAGAACGGCACGTTCGAATCGCCGTTGATGGTGGAAATGACGGCGGTTTTGCCGCCCTGCGAGAACTTCTTGATGTTGGCGACGATGGTCTGATAGTCGGAGTGACCGAACGGGGTGTAGACCTCTTCGATGTCGCTGTCCTTCACGCCCTTGCTGTGCAGGAAGGCGCGCAGGATTTTGTTGGTCGTGCGCGGGTACACATAGTCCGTACCGAGCAGGAAGAAGCGCTTGGCGCCGCCGCCTTCCTTGCTCATCAGGTATTCCACCGCCGGAATGGCCTGCTGGTTGGGCGCCGCGCCCGTGTAGAAGACGTTCTTCGACATCTCTTCGCCTTCGTACTGCACCGGGTAGAACAGCAGGCCGTTCAACTCTTCGTAGACCGGCAGCACCGACTTGCGCGACACCGACGTCCAGCAGCCGAACGTGACGGCCACCTTGTCCTGCGTCAGCAGCCCGCGTGCCTTCTCGGCAAACAGCGGCCAGTTCGAAGCCGGGTCCACCACCACCGGTTCCAGCTTGCGGCCCAGCACGCCACCACTCTTGTTGATCTCGTCGATCGTCATCAGCGCCACGTCTTTCAGCGACGTTTCGGAGATGGCCATGGTGCCCGACAGCGAATGCAGGATACCGACCTTGATCGGGTCCTTTGCCTGAGCAAACGCGAAGTTCGACACAGACAACAGCGTTGCGGCGGCGACGGCAGACAGCTTCAACAGCTCACGACGTTTCATTGCGGCTCCTTGGGTTTATTGGTGGCGAGAACGACTCCCCGGGGCCCAAAAGTGCAACTACCGTGCCATCGCATTTGGCTCATTCGAAGGGAAATCCGCGCCAAAACGGTGCCAAAGCCGCGCCAAGAACGCGCATTTGGTCCGCAGGATGCGCCCGCTTGGGGCGCGTGCAGACAAGCACAAAACAAGCTGAACGCAAGAGAAAGCCAAGGCAAAAAGAAAGGCCGGCATTGCGCCGGCCTGGTGAACGTACGAAAAAGCGGGACTCAGGAATAGCGGCGCGAAATCGATTCGGCCACGCAAACCGGGCGCTCCTGCCCTTCGCGTTCGATGGTCACAGCCCACGTCATTTGCGCGCCGGTCAAGGTGGGAGCATTGGGCAACGGCGGCAGCGCTTCCATTTCCACCAGCTTCACGCGGGCGCGCACACGGCTGCCCACCGGCACAGGCGCGGTGAAACGGACCTTGTTCAGGCCGTAGTTCACGCCCATCTTCACGTCGGACATCTTGATCGCGTTGGCCATCAGCATCGGCAGCAGCGACAGCGTCAGGAAGCCGTGCGCCACCGGCGCTCCGAACGGCGACTCACGCTTGGCGCGCTCAACGTCCACGTGAATCCACTGGTGATCGCCCGTAGCCTCGGCAAAGAGGTTCACCTGCTGCTGCGTGATCTCTGTCCAGTCGCTCACGGCAACTTCCTGGCCGATCAAACCTTTCAGCTCGTCGAGCGATTCGATGATGCGCATCTGGGTTGTCTCCTTGTTGTGATGCGATGACGTGGAATCAAGCCTTCGGGCGCCGGCCAAACAGGCCCATGCCCGTTACCGTGCAGACGAGTTCGCCGCGCTGATTGTGTGCCTCCCAGCGGTTGACGGCCACGCCGCGGTCCGGCTTCGACTGCGACGGACGTACTTCCATGCACGTGCTCGACACTGACAGCGTGTCGCCCGGATACACCGGCTTCATCCAGCGGATTTCATCCACGCCTGGGGAACCCATGCTGGCCGCCTTGCCGAGGAAGCCGGTCACCATCAGCCGCATCATGATCGAGCAGGTCATCCAGCCGCTCGAGATGATGCCGCCGTAGATGCTGTGCTTGGCGGCTTCCGCATCGATGTGGAACGGCTGCGGATCGTACTGCCGCGCGAAGGTCAGGATCTCTTCTTCGGTGACGGTGTAGGTACCCATCTGCAGCGTGCGCCCGACCTCGAAATCGTCGAAGTAGAACTCGTACGATCGTGGTGCTGCTGCCTTTTCGTTCTCCGCCATGTCGTCTCCTCCAAATGACAACGCCCCGCACGAATGCGGGGCGTTCAGGTTTGCCGTTACGCCGCCTGCTGGAAGCCGGGCAGCGATGCGAAGCGTGCCAGGTGATGATCCACATCACCCAGCGTCGTGTTGATCATTGTCAGCCGCTTGAACATGTGTGCAGCGGGCAGTTCGTTCGTCACGCCCATACCCCCGTGCAGTTGCACGGCTTCCTGACCAACTTCACGCGCAGCCTGGCCGACACGTGCCTTGGCCGCCGACACGTAGCGGCGGCGTGCCTCGACATCGCCATCTTCAAAGTGCGCAGCGGCCAAGTACGTGATCGAACGCGCCTGCTCGCCATGGATGAACATGTCGACCATGCGATGCTGCAGCGCTTGGAAGCGCGCGATGGGCACGCCAAACTGCTGGCGGGTCTTGGTGTACTCCAGCGTTGCTGCGTTCAGTGCATCGATGAGGCCGATGGCTTCAGCGCACAACAGCACGCAGCCAAGATCGGCCACGGCGTCGATCGTCTCCCATGCTTCACCAGCCTTGCCCAACAGCGTTGCCGGTGCGTTGTCGAAGCGGATGTCCGCAGCGTGCAGGTTGTCGATCGTGCGGTAGTCCTTGACCGTCACGCCAGCGGAATCGCGGTCGACCACGAAGAGCGACAGGCCCGACGTATCACGCGCTTCACCACCGGTGCGCGCCGAGACGATCAGCTTGTCTGCCTGCGCACCATGTACGACAACCGCCTTCTCGCCGGTAAGCGTCCAGCCACTGCCCTGCTGCGCGGCACGCGTGGTGACATTGAAAAGTTCGTAACGCGATTGGGGCTCGCCGAATGCAATGGCCAGCTTCACAGCGCCGCCTGCGACTTCTTCAAGCAAGGCATCCTGCCCGCCTGCGAGCTTGAGCGCCTGCGCGCCAAGCACGGTCGCCTGGTACGGCTCCACGACCAGGCCCCGGCCGAGTTCCTGCATCACCACCAGCAAGTCCATTGCGCGGCCGTCAAAACCGCCTTGTGCTTCCGGCACCGGCAACGCGGTGAGGCCCAGTTCGGCCAGCGCATCCCAATGACCCTGTGACACGCCCTCCGGCGAGTACACCACCTTGTTGCGCGCCTCAAAGCCGTAGTCCTTGTCGATGAAGCGGCGCACTGCATCAGCCAGTTGCTTCTGTTCGTCAGTGAACGAGAAATCCATGTTTGTCTCCGCTATGTGTTCTGTCGCCGTTCTGCTCAGACGCCAAGGATCATCTGCGAGATGATGTTGCGCTGGATCTCGTTCGACCCGCCGTAGATCGAGGTCTTACGATAGTTGAAGTAGTACGGCGCAAGCGGCGCGGCATCGTTGTCGCCCGTCACGGCCTGCAAGGTGTCGCCTTCCAGGTAGCTCGGATCGAACGGCTGGGCATACGGCCCCACGGCCTCGACCATCAGCTCGGTCAACATTTGTTGGATCTGCGTGCCCTTGATCTTGAGCAGCGACGCCTCGGGGCCGGGGCCCTTGCCGGCGTTCTCGCTCGACACCACGCGCAACACCGTCATCTCCAGTGCCAGCAGCTCGATTTCCAGCGAGGCCACCTTGGCGCCGAATACCGGATCCTGCAGCAGCGGCTTGCCGTTCTTCTGGTGTTGCAGCGCGACGCGCTTGAGGAATGCCAGTTCGCGCTTGGAATTGCCCACACGTGCAATGCCCGTGCGCTCGTGGCCGAGCAGGTATTTGGCGTACGTCCAACCGCGGTTTTCATCACCGATCAGGTTCTGGACGGGCACCTTGACGTTGTCGAAGAAGACCTCGTTCACCTCGTGCTCTTCGTCCAGCATGATGATCGGGCGCACGGTGATACCCGGCGTCTTCATGTCGATCAGCAGGAACGAGATGCCCTCTTGCTTCTTCGCATCGGGGTCGGTGCGAACCAGGCAGAAGATCATGTCGGCGTGTTGGCCAAGGGTGGTCCAGGTCTTCTGACCGTTGACGATGTAGTGATCGCCTTCGCGCACGGCGCGGGTCTTCACCGAGGCCAGATCGGAACCGGAACCCGGCTCCGAATAGCCCTGGCACCACCAGTCGGTGCAATCAACGATGCGCGGCAGGAAGTAACGCTTCTGCGCTTCATTGCCGTACTTCATGATCACGGGCGCGACCATGCTGACGCCGAACGGCAGCACGCCAGGCGCGCCGACCTGCGCGCATTCTTCGTCCCAGATGTGTTTTTGGATGGGAGACCAGCCGGTGCCGCCCCACTCGACCGGCCAGTGAGGCACCGACCAGCCCTTGGCCGCGAGCGCCTTGTGCCAGCGAACGAAATCGTCGCGGTTCAGGCGGCGGTGGTTCAACACCTTGTCTTGGATGTCCTTGGGCAGATTGGCTTCCAGCCAGCCGCGGACTTCCTGGCGGAATGCTTCATCGGCCGCCGAGTAGTTCAGATCCATGCCTGTCTCCTGTGGTTGGCTCCCCACCGTGGCAAATCGGTGGAGAACGTTCTGTCGGACCGGCGCGGACCTGAATCGAGGCTGCTAGTGCACGGGCTGCTTGAGCGCGTCGGGCACCAACAGCGGCATCACGTCGATGCCTTCCTCCGCCAGTTCCTGCGCTTCCTCCCGAGACGTCGTCCCGCGAATGCCCCGCTCCGGCGCCTCGTTGTAATGCATGCGGCGCGCCTCTTCTGCAAACCGCTCGCCGACGTCCTCGGTATTGGCAAGGACATGGCGCACAGCCTTCAGGTAGAGCTGTTGCAGGGCCGCGGGCGCTCCGCCATCGCTTTCGCCCGTCTTGCCGGCACCGCTCTTCTGGGCGGTCTCCGCACGAGACGACGACAGATTCAGGCGCGGCGCACTCGGCAAGCGCTCAACCTCGTTATGGCCGCAAACTGGGCACGTCAATAGCCCGCGCTCCCGCTGCGATTGCAGGTCGGCATCGGAGCCGAACCAGCCTTCGAAACGGTGGTCATTGGCACAGCGGAGGTCCAGCACTTTCATGATCGGTCCAGCGCATGGGGATGAGTGTATCCCCGATTCGAAAATTTGTGAACGGTCGTGCTAATTTTTTCGCACGACCGTTCGCTATGGTAACAACGGCAGGAAAACGGTGTGTTTAAGCGACGGCTATAAGCGCATCAGACGGCACCCGGCGCCCAGGCACCTGACAAAATCTTCTCAAGCCAGAACGTGCCGATAATGGTCTTCACGTCGGAAATCTTGCCTTCGCGCACCCAATCGATCAATTGGCCGGCCGGCGTGACAAAGGTCTCGAGAAATTCGCCCTCATCCAACATTGCCACACCCTGCTTGAGATCGCGGGCGAGATAGATGTCGATGAACTCGGTGGAATACGAAATGACCGGGTGAATGCGCGTGAGGTAGTCCCAGCGTTCGGCCGTGTAGCCGGTTTCCTCGCGCAGTTCGCGCTTGCCGCATGTGAGTGCGCCTTCCTGCGGATCGAGCTTGCCGGCCGGGAATTCAATCATCACCTTACCGACCGGGTAACGGAACTGACGTTCCATCAGCACGGTCCCGTCATCGAACAGCGGAATCATCATTACCGCGCCCGGATGGATGAGGTATTCGCGGCTGGCATTGCGACCGTCCGGCAGACGAACGATGTCTTGCTTAAGCGTGAGAAATTTGCCCTGGTGCATCAACGCAGAGGCGACCTGCGTCTCGCGCAGACCGGCATCCGGGTCCTGCGTCGCATCAGGGGTGGCGTTCAGCGGGGTGTGATCGGACATGGCGCTCTCTCATGCCGAGACAGCGAGGACCTGCCCGGCGGGATTTAACGGGAATCGCGGGGATGGCGAACCAGGTATTGCCAAGTAAAGCCGGGAAACGCGAACACCAGCATCAGGCAAGCAGTGATCGCATAAAACTGCCAGCCCTGCGGAAACGCATTGCCCTGGCTCGATTCGATACCAAAGCCGATCAGCCCAACCACAACGTACATGGCAATCAGCTCGGTGCCGCGTAGCCAGAACGGCTTGCGCGGCCAGCGTGCCGGCACCAGCGCCAGCACGCGTTGATTGACGAACGGCAGGTTGGCACAGATGAGTGCCAACACGATGACAAATAGACCGCCCGTCGAGGTGCTCATGGCGCTCGGCTTACTACGAGGCCAGCGTCAGGCGGATCGCCTGATAGCACATGGCCATCAGGCCCGCCGGGAAGATACCCAGCAGCAGCACCAGCAAGCCATTGACCGACAGCAGCGAACGCAGGCCGAACGACGCTTCAACCGGACCTTCGTCAGCCGGGGCATCGAAGTACATGACCTTGATGACGCGCAGGTAGTAGAACGCACCCACCAGCGAGAACAGCACCGCCACGATGGCCAGCCACGGCATGCCGGCGTCGACCACCGCACCCAGGACCGACAGCTTGGCGTAGAAGCCAACCGTCGGGGGCAAGCCGGCCAGCGACATCATGATGAACAGCATCAGCAGCGCAAACCACGGACTCTTTTTCGACAAGCCTTTGAGGTCGGCAATCTCTTCTGCCTCATAGCCCTTGCGTGCAAGCAGCAGGATCATGCCGAAGCCACCCAATGCGGTCAGCACGTAGGTGATCGCATAGAACATCGACGCGCTGTAGGCCTGGGCCGTCAAATCCGGCTTGCCGGAGCTGACGCCCGACACCAAGCCCAGCAGCAGAAAGCCCATGTGCGAGACGGTCGAATAGCCCAGCAGACGCTTGAAGTTGGTCTGAACAACGCCGGTGATATTGCCGATAGCCAGCGACACGACGGCCAGCACGATCAGCATGTTCTGCCAGTCGAATGCCAGCGGCAGCAAGCCTTCCACCAGAATGCGAAACGTCATCGCAAACGCTGCGACCTTCGGTGCGCCGGCAATCAGCAGCGTCACGGCCGTCGGCGAGCCTTGGTACACGTCGGGCACCCACATGTGGAACGGCGCAACACCCAGCTTGAACCCCAGACCAGCGACGATAAACACCACGCCGAACACGAGGATCGTCTTGTTGATCTCGCCGTTCTTGATCGCGTCAAACACCTTGCCCAGCTCCAGCGAGCCGGTTGCGCCGTACAGCATCGACATGCCGTACAACAGCAGACCCGATGCCAGCGCGCCCAGGATGAAGTACTTCATGGCCGATTCGGACGACACGTTCGAACGGCGACGCAGCGCTACCAGCGTGTACGACGCCAGCGACAGCAGTTCCAGGCCCAGATAGAGCACGAGGAAGTTGTTGCCGGTGATCATCACCACCTGGCCGCCCAGTGTGAACAGGGCGAACATGTAGAACTCGCCCGCGTACATGTCACGGTCGGCGAGATAGCGGCGGGTGTACACCAGTGTGGCAAACAGCGTCAGCGCACAGAACGACGCCAGCACGTTGGCCATCGGATCGATCACGGCCATGTTGCCGAAGACGTAGTGCGTCTCACCGTTCGCAGCGTTCAACGCGAACCAAACGGCCAGCACCAGCGTAATCACCAACGAAACCGGATACGCCACGCTGCTTCGTTTCTGGCCGCGTGCCAAGTCAATCCAGTTGACGGCACCAATGCCCAGCGCGAGAAAAACGATTGGGGCAAAAGCCGCAATAGAGGAGGACGATTGCATAGTTTCTTCTCGCTGCTTACAGCTTCGACTGAGCCACGTGGGTCAGCAGGTTGACCACGGACGCATGCATGACATCGGTGAAGGGCTTCGGATACAGGCCCATGTACAGGGTGGCGATTGCCAGCACGCCCAGCATGAAGAACTCGCGGCAATTCAGGTCCTTCAACTCGGCCACGTGCTTGTGGGTCACATCACCGAAAATCACGCGCTTGACCATCCACAGCGAATACGCTGCACCAAAGATCAGTGCCGTGGCGGCCAGCAAACCAATCCAGAAATTGAACTTGACCGAACCCAGGATCACCATGAACTCGCCGACGAAACCCGAGGTTGCCGGCAGGCCGCAGTTGGCCATCGCAAAGAACACCGACAGCGCCGCAAACTTCGGCATCGTGTTCACAACACCGCCGTAATCTGCAATCTGGCGCGAGTGCACGCGGTCATACAGCACGCCAATGCACAGGAACATCGCACCGGAGATGAAGCCGTGCGAGATCATCTGAACGATACCGCCTTCAACACCGATCTCGTTGAAGATGAAGAAGCCCAGCGTGACGAAGCCCATGTGCGCGATCGACGAATATGCGACCAGCTTCTTCATGTCGGCCTGCACCAGCGCCACCAGACCGATGTAGATCACGGCGACCAGCGAAATCGCAATGATGAATGCAGACAGGCTATGGCTGGCATCTGGGGCGATTGGCAGGGAGAACCGCAGGAAACCGTAGGCGCCCAGCTTCAGCATGATGGCGGCCAGCACCACGGAACCACCGGTCGGTGCTTCCACGTGAGCGTCCGGCAGCCAAGTGTGCACCGGCCACATCGGCACCTTCACGGCGAAGGCCATGAAGAACGCGAGGAAGATCAGGATCTGCTCGTTCATCGACAGCTTGACCTGATGCCACTGCAGGATCTCGAACGTGCCACTGTGGAAGTACAGATACAGCAGCGCAACCAGCGTCAACAACGAGCCAAGCAGCGTGTACAGGAAGAACTTGAATGCCGCATAGACGCGGTTCGGACCGCCCCACACGCCGATGATGATGTACATCGGGATCAGCGTGGCTTCGAAGAACACGTAGAACAGCAGACCGTCGAGCGACGCAAACACGCCGATCATCAGGCCCGACAGGATCAGGAACGCGGCCATGTACTGCGCCACGCGCTCGGTGATCACTTCCCATGCGGCAATCACCACGATGACGGTGATGAATGCGGTCAGCACCACGAACCACATCGAGATGCCGTCGACACCCAGGTAGTAGCTGATGTGGAAGCGCTCGATCCACGACGATTTCTCGACGAACTGCATTGCAGCCGTCGTCTTATCGAAACGCGTGATCAGCGGCAGCGTCATCACAAAGCTGATCAGCGAGCCGATCAGCGACATCCAGCGGACATAACCGGGATTGCGGTCTGAGCCCGAGGCCAGCACCAGCACGCCGAAGAAGATCGGCAGCCAGATCGCAAAAGACAGAACCATTTTTGTAATCCCTTATTTGCCTGCCAGGAACACGAAATACGTCAGCAGCCCAACCGTGCCGATGATCATCGCGAACGCATAGTCATAGATGAAGCCGGACTGGAGCAGGCGCACGACAGTCGCGAACCAGCCCACCAGACGCGCGCTGCCGTTGACGACAACACCGTCGATCACACCCTGATCGCCGCCCTTCCACAGGCCACGGCCAAACTTGACCGCACCGTTGGCGAAGACGATCTCGTTGATCTTGTCCACGTAGTACTTGTTGTCCAGCAGCTTGTAGACGCCGGAGAAGCGCTTGGCAATTGCTGCCGGAATATCCGGACGCTTGAGGTAGAAGAACCACGACAACACGACACCGGCCAGCAGCAGGATGAACGGTGCCGACGTGAAGCCGTGCAGCGCCATCTCGACCCAGCCGTGGAAGTCTTCGGCCAACACCTTCATTGCTTCGTGGTTGTCAGCATTGAAGATGACTTCCGAGAACACCACACCGTGCTTGAAGAACTCGCCGAACAGCATCGGCTGGATTGCCATTGCACCGATGATGACCGACGGAATTGCCAGCAGTACCAGCGGCACCGTCACAACCCAAGGCGACTCGTGCGGCTTCTGGCCCGGAGCCAGACCATCGTGGTGATCGTGGTCGCCCTCTTCCTCTTCATGGTGATCGTCGTGATGAGCGTGGGCCTTGCCGAAACGCTCTTCGCCGTGGAACACGAGGAAGTACATGCGGAATGAATAGAACGCGGTCACGAACACGCCGGCCAGTACCGCCCAGTAAGCGAAACCGGCGCCCGGCAGATGCGATTCACGCACCGCTTCGATGATCGAGTCCTTCGAATAGAAACCTGCAAAGAACGGCGTGCCGATCAACGCCAGCGACCCCACCAACGACGTCAGCCATGTGATCGGCATGTACTTGCGCAGGCCGCCCATGTTGCGCATGTCCTGATCGTGGTGCATGCCGATGATCACGGAGCCCGCGCCGAGGAACAGCAGCGCCTTGAAAAAGGCGTGCGTCATCAGGTGAAACACGGCCACTTGATAAGCCGACGCGCCCAGCGCGACGGTCATGTAGCCCAGCTGGGACAGCGTGGAGTACGCCACCACCCGCTTGATGTCGGTCTGGATGATGCCCAGGAAACCCATGAACAGCGCAGTGATGGCGCCGATGATCAGCACGAATGACAGCGCGGTGTCCGACAACTCGAACAGCGGCGACATGCGCGCGACCATGAAAATACCGGCGGTCACCATGGTGGCCGCGTGAATCAGTGCGGAAATCGGAGTCGGACCTTCCATCGAGTCCGGCAGCCACACGTGCAGCGGGAACTGCGCCGATTTACCCATCGCGCCAATGAACAGGCAGATACAGGCGACCGTCAGCATGTGCCAATCGGTGCCGGGGAAGCCAATCGTAGCTAGGTTGTCTCGGACGGCGAACACGTCGGCGTAGCTCAGGCTACCGCTGTAGGCAAGCAGCAAGCCGATGCCGAGCACGAAGCCGAAGTCGCCCACGCGGTTGACTAGGAACGCCTTCATGTTGGCGTAGATGGCCGTCGGGCGCTTGAACCAGAAGCCGATCAGCAGGTACGACACCAGACCCACCGCCTCCCAACCAAAGAACAGCTGCAGGAAGTTGTTGCTCATCACGAGCATCAACATCGAGAAGGTGAACAGAGAGATGTACGCGAAGAAACGGTTGTAGCCGTCGTCTTCTGCCATGTAGCCGATGGTGTAGATGTGCACCATCAGCGAGACGAAGGTCACCACGCACATCATCATCGCCGTGAGCGAATCGATGAGGAAGCCGACTTCCATCTTCAGCGAGCCCACCGTCATCCATTCATAGACGGTGCCGTTGTAACCAGCGCCATTGATAACGTCGGACAGCGTCAGCGCCGACAGAATGAAGGCGATCGCAACACCAAGGATGGTGACGCTGTGGGATGCCGTGCGGCCGATCTTCTCGCCAAAGAACTTGGTGCCGAACAGCCCGGCGATCGCCGCGCCGGCCAGCGGCGCGAGCGGGATCGCCAGCAGCAGGTTGGGATTGAGCGTGGTAGCCATGGAACGCTTCTTATAGGTGGATGCGGAGGTCAGCCCTTCAGGCTGTCCAGATCGTCGACGTTGATGGTGTCCAGATTACGGAACAGCACCACCAGAATGGCGAGACCAATCGCGGATTCCGCCGCGGCCACCGTCAGGATGAAAAACACGAACACCTGCCCCGACAGATCGCCCAAGTAATGGGAGAACGCGACGAAGTTCAGGTTAACCGCCAGCAACATCAGTTCGATCGCCATCAACAGCACGATGACGTTCTTGCGGTTCAGGAAGATGCCGACGATGCTGATGGCAAACAGCACCGCGCCGAGCACGAGGTAATGGGCAAGGGATAGCGAAGACATATGAGTTCTCCCGGGGCTCAGCTCTTGGATTCAGCCGAAGCTGCGCCAGCCGACTTCTCAGACGGCATCGAGACCAGACGCACGCGGTCCTTGCGCTTCACGCGGATTTGATCGGACACGTTCTGGGCCTTGGTGTCCTTGCGGCGGCGGGCAGTCAGAGCCACTGCCGCAACAATGGCCAGCAGCAGCACTGCGCCGGCCACTTCAAAGGCATAGATGTAATCGGTATAGATGAGCTTCCCGAGCACCTGCGTGTTCGGGCCGTTAAATCCCTTCGGCAGCTCCTGCACCGGCTGTACGCGACCCATGAAGGTCTTGGTCAGCACGACGGCCATTTCCAGGATGATGACCACGCCCACGAAGGCTGCCATCGGCACGTAGGTCCAGAAATCACGTCGCAGGTGCTCGATGTCGATATCGATCATCATCACCACGAACAGGAACAGCACCATCACTGCCCCCACGTAGACCAGCACCAGCGTGATGGCGAGGAACTCCGCCTTCAGCAGCATCCAGATCGCCGCCGCGGTAAAGAACGAGAGCACGAGGAACAGCGCCGCGTGCACCGGGTTCTTCGCGGTGATGACCTTCAGCGCTGCGAGCACCAGCACGAGCGCGAAACAGTAGAAGATGATCGTCGTGATTTCCATGATCCTGGCACGGGCCGTTTTGCGGCACGCGCTTGTCCAAAGCCGCGATGGCGTGATGCCACCGCAACTGGTTGGCTCTCGAAGAGCCGTTGTCCAACCGGGATGTCAACTGCACCGCCCGCCAACCGCATGGCGGGCGTTCTGAATCAGCGGTACTTTGCGTCGGCCGCCTTGTTGGCCGCAATTTCCGGCTCGAAGCGATCACCCACGGCCAGCAGCATGTCTTTGGTGAAATACAGGTCGCCGCGCTTTTCACCGTGGTATTCCAGGATGTGCGTCTCGACGATGGCGTCCACCGGGCAAGCCTCTTCACAGAAGCCGCAGAAAATACATTTGGTCAGGTCGATGTCGTAGCGCGTGGTGCGGCGAGTGCCATCGTCGCGCTGGTCCGACTCGATCGTGATGGCCAGAGCTGGGCAAACGGCTTCGCAAAGCTTGCAAGCGATGCATCGTTCTTCGCCGTTCGGATAGCGACGCAGTGCATGCAGACCGCGGAAACGCGGCGACAACGGCGTCTTCTCTTCCGGAAAGAGAACAGTGATCTTGCGCGCAAACAGGTAGCGCCCGGTCAGCGCCAGCCCCTTGAAGAGTTCCTTCAGGAGCAGGCTGTTAAAAAATTCCTTGATGGCAAGCAACATGGTGCCTTCCTATTGTCCCGTTACTTCCAGATGTTCCACGGCGACACCAACCAGATGGCGACGACGACAAGCCAGCCCACAGTGAGCGGAATGAAGATCTTCCAGCCCAGACGCATGATCTGGTCATAGCGATAACGCGGGAACGATGCACGCAGCCAGATAAAGACTGACAGCAGCAGGAAAACCTTGATCAGCAGCCAGAAGAAGCCCGGAATCCAGTTGAGGACCGGTGCATCGATCGGCGAAGCCCAGCCGCCCAGGAACAGCGTAGCCGTCAGCGCCGAGATCACGATCATGTTGATGTACTCGGCCAGGAAGAACAGCGCGAACGCCATGCCCGAGTATTCGATCATGTGGCCGGCCACGATTTCCGATTCGCCTTCCACCACGTCAAACGGGTGGCGGTTCGTTTCGGCCACGCCCGAGATGAAGTAGACACCGAACATCGGCAGCAGCGGCAGCCAGTTCCACGAGAGGATGTTGATGCCGTGTCCTGCAAAGAAACCGCGGTTCTGGGAGTTAACGATGTCCGACAGATTCAGGCTGCCCGTTACCATCAGCACCGTCACGAGCGCGAAGCCCATGGCGATTTCATACGAAATCATCTGCGCCGAGGCGCGCATCGCACCGAGGAACGCGTACTTCGAGTTCGACGCCCAGCCAGCCAGAATCACGCCATACACACCCACCGAGCTGATCGCCATCACGTACAGCAGGCCGGCGTTGATGTTCGACACCATGGCTTCAGCCTGGAACGGAATCACCGCCCAGATCGCCACAGCGGGCATCAGCACCATCAGCGGCGCGATGATGTACATGCCACGGCTGACCGCGCTCGGCACCATGACTTCCTTGAGCAGCAGCTTGAGCACGTCGGCAATCGGCTGCAACAGGCCCATCGGGCCCACGCGGTTCGGGCCCAGACGCACGTGCATCCAGCCGATCAGCTTGCGCTCCCACAGGATCAGGTAAGCCACGCACAGCAGCAACGGCAGAATGATGCAGACCGCGCGGACCAGCGTCCAGATCAGCGGCCACCATCCACCGAAGGTGGCGGTACCAAAAGAAGTAATCGACTCGATCATGTTGACCCTTACACCGTAGCCGCCAGCGCGGACGATTCAACCTTCTCAACGCTTACCGCGCCGAACATGGCACCCAGCTGAGCCGAAGCTTCGGTGGCAGCGGACACCCGGATCACGCCGGAAGTCAGCGACTTGTCCAGCACGGCCGGCAGCACCACACTGCTCTGCCCTTGCGTCACTCGCACGGCGTCACCATTCGTCAGGCCCAGTTGCGCGTAAAGATCAGCCGGCAAGCCAGCGCGCACGGCAGCGCGTGCTGCAGCCGTCAGTTGCAGCGAACCAGCGCGGCGGACGATCGGGTCGGCATGGTAGATCGGCACATCAGCCAGGCGCTCGACGCCGGCAGTGGTGGCAGCCGGAGCAACGGTCTGCGCGATCGCCGTATTCGACAAGCGGTCGGCGACCGGCTTGGCCAGAACTTCATCGCGCACCACTTCCGAGCTGTCGTATTCAAAGCCCGACACGTTCAGGAGGTTGCCCAACACGCGCAGGACCTTCCAGGCAGGACGCGAATCGCCCAGGCTACGCACAACGCCATTGAAGCTTTGCGGCAGACCTTCGCAGTTGACGAACGTGCCCGAAGTTTCCGTGAACGGTGCAGTCGGCAGGAGCACGTCGGCGTACTCGAGTGCGGCGCGGGAGGCAAACGGCGCCAACACGATCACAGTGTCAGCCTGGTCCAGTGCCGCACGAGCCTGCACGGGATTCGCAGTATCGAATTCGGGTTCAGCGCCCAGCAGCACGTATGCGCGACGCGGCTGCACCAGCATGGCGGCAGCGTCGAGGCCGTTGCCTTGCGGCAACGCACCGGCAATGTAGCCGCCAACGGTGTTGGCCGCTTCCGTCAAGAAGCCGAGCGTCGCGCCGGTCTGCTGCGCAACCCACTGAGCCAGCGCGTGCAGTTGCGAGAAATGCGGATGCGCCACAGCAGCGTTGCCGAGGAACACAGCCTTGCGCTCGCCCGAAGCAAGGCTTGCGGCGATGCGCTTGGCCACGTCACCGGCTTCGATACCATCGGTGCCGCCCGGACGGGCAACGTTGTTGGCAGCAGCCACGGCCACCGCCACTTGCGACAGCAGCGACAGCCATTGCGACGGTGCACCCAACAGTTGCGTGGCGGGCATCAGCAGATCTTCGCCGCCGGCACCGATCACGTTCAGTTGCGCACCCTTCTTGCCAGCCTGCCGCAAACGCGCAGCCAGCAGCGGATGATCCTTGCGCAGGAAGGCGCCCACCACCAGCGTGCGCTGCAGCAACGACACATCGGCGATTGGCAGGCCCAGCCACGGAGCGCCCGTCGGCTTGACGGAGAAATCGGATTGGCGCAGACGGAAATCGACGTTGTCGCTGCCAATGCCACGCACCAGCTTTTGCAGCAAGAACAGCTCTTCCAGCGTGCTGTGCGGGCTGGCTAATGCACCGATCTGCTCAGCGCCGTGGTCGCGCTTGATTTCGTTCAGGCCGTTAGCAACGTATTCCAGCGCGGTGGTCCAGTCGACAGCCTTCCATTGACCGCCTTGCTTGAGCATCGGCTGAGTCAGACGATCGTCGCTGTTCACGCCTTCATAGGCGAAGCGGTCCTTGTCGGAAAGCCAGCATTCGTTGATGGCCTCGTTGTCCAGCGGCAGAACGCGCATCACACGCTGGTTCTTCGTCTGGACGATCACGTTCGCGCCCAGGCCGTCGTGCGGCGACACCGACTTGCGGCGTGCCAGTTCCCACGTACGGGCCGAATAGCGGAACGGCTTGCTGGTCAGCGCGCCGACGGGGCACAGGTCGATCATGTTGCCCGACAACTCGGAGTCAACGGTCTGCCCAACGAACGTCGTGATCTCGGAATGCTCACCGCGGTTGAGCATGCCCAGTTCCATCACGCCGGCAATTTCCTGACCAAAGCGGACGCAACGCGTGCAGTGAATGCACCGCGTCATCTCTTCCATGGAGATCAGCGGGCCCACATTCTTGTGGAACACCACACGCTTCTCTTCCTGGTAACGCGATTCAGACTTGCCATAGCCCACGGCCAGATCCTGCAGTTGGCACTCGCCACCCTGGTCACAGATCGGGCAATCCAGAGGATGGTTAATCAGCAGGAATTCCATCACGGACTTCTGTGCCTTCACCGCCTTCTCGGAGTTTGTGAAGACCTTCATGCCCGCAGTGACGGGCGTGGCGCAGGCGGGCAGCGCCTTCGGCGCCTTCTCGACTTCGACCAGGCACATCCGGCAGTTGGCCGCGACCGACAGTTTGCGGTGATAGCAGAAGTGAGGAATGTAGGTGCCCGTCTGGCGAGCCGCCTCCATCACCAGGCTGCCTTCGGCAACCTCGACTTTCTTGCCATCGATTTCGATTTCAACCATGTTCTGCCACGCTTAAATGTAGGTGGGCACCATGCACTGCTTGTGTTCGACGTGATACGCGAACTCATCCCAGTAGTGCTTGAGCATGCCGCGGACCGGCATCGCAGCGGCATCGCCGAGCGCACAGATAGTCCGGCCCATGATGTTTTCGGCCACGTTGTTCAGCAGGTCCAGGTCTTCCTGGCGGCCCTTGCCGTGCTCGATGCGGTCGACCACGCGATACAGCCAGCCGGTGCCCTCGCGGCACGGCGTGCACTGGCCGCACGACTCTTCGAAATAGAAGTACGACAGGCGCAGCAGCGACTTCACCATGCAGCGCGTTTCGTCCATCACGATCACAGCGCCCGAGCCCAGCATCGAGCCAGCCTTGGCGATCGAGTCGTAGTCCATGTCGGAGGCCATCATCAGGTCGGCCGGCACTACCGGCGCCGACGAACCACCCGGGATGACCGCCTTGAGTTTCTTGCCGCCGCGCATGCCACCGGCCAGTTCCAGCAGCTTGGAGAACGGCGTGCCGAGCGGAATCTCGTAGTTGCCCGGACGTTCCACGTCGCCGGACACTGAGAAGATCTTCGAGCCGCCGTTGTTCGGCTTGCCCATCTTCAAGTAGTTGTCCGGACCGATGGCCAGCAGGAACGGCACTGCGGCAAAGGTTTCGGTGTTGTTGATGGTGGTCGGCTTGCCGTACAGACCAAAGCTCGCTGGGAACGGCGGTTTGAAACGCGGCTGGCCCTTCTTGCCTTCCAGGGATTCGAGCAGCGCGGTCTCTTCGCCGCAGATGTAAGCACCATAGCCATGGTGCGCATGCAGCTGGAAGTTGAAACCGGAGCCCAGGATGTTGTCACCCAGGAAGCTCGCCGCACGTGCCTCTTCAAGCGCCTGCTCGAAGATCTTGTATTCGTTCCAGATTTCGCCGTGGATGTAGTTGTAGCCCACGGTGATGCCCATCGCGTAACCGCCGATGGCCATGCCTTCGATCAACGCGTGCGGGTTGTAGCGGATGATGTCGCGATCCTTGAACGTACCCGGCTCGCCTTCGTCCGTGTTGCAGACCAGATACTTCTGGCCCGGGAACTGGCGCGGCATGAAGCTCCACTTCAAGCCCGTAGGGAAGCCCGCACCACCACGGCCGCGCAGGCCCGACGCTTTCACGTCAGCAATGACCTGTTCGGGGGTGATCTTCTCGGTAAGGATGCGCTTGAGCTGCTGATAGCCGCCACGCTTGACGTAATCTTCGAGGTGCCAGTTGTCGCCGTTCAGGCCGGCGAGAATCAACGGCTGGATATGTCGATCGTGCAGAGAGGTCATTTACTTGCCTGCTCCGTTGGTCGGCGCCTTCGACTGGAGGTCGGCGATCAGCGCGTCGAGCTTCTCGTTGCTCATGAAGCTGCACATGTGGGTGTTGTTGACGATCATGACCGGCGCATCACCGCACGCGCCCATGCACTCGCCTTCCTTCAGCGTGAAGTTGCCGTCGGCCGTGGTTTCGTTGAAACCGATGCCGAGCTTCTTCTTCAGGTAATCGGCCGCGCGCTCGCCGCCCGACAGCGCGCACGGCAAGTTCGTGCACACCGACAGCTTGAAGCGGCCCACCGGCTTGGTGTCGTACATGTTGTAGAACGTCGCCACTTCCTCGACCCACACCGGCGGCATTTCGAGGTACTCGGCCACGAACTGCATGACTTCGGGCGAGACCCAGCCTTTCTCGCTCTGCGCGACCGCCAGCGCCGCCATCACGGCGGACTGCTTCTGGTCGGCGGGATATTTCGCGACCGCCCGGTCGATTTCCTTGAGAGCTTCTGCTGATAGCATTTTCGTTGCGATTGGTGCGGGACGCGGGGCTTTCACCCCGGCGTGCGTCCTCGTTTCACAGCCGCGCTTGCCAGCGCGTCAAACCGTTGTTTCCTGGGCGTTCAGCGGTCAATCTCGCCAAACACGATGTCCTGCGTGCCGATGATCGTCACCGCATCGGCAATCATGTGACCCTTCGCCATTTCGTCGAGCGCGGCCAGATGAACGAAGCCCGGTGCGCGAATTTTCAGACGGTACGGCTTGTTGGCGCCGTCGGAGATTGCATAGATGCCGAACTCACCCTTCGGGTGCTCAACGGCGGCATATGCTTCGCCTTCGGGCACGTGCATACCTTCGGTGAAGAGCTTGAAGTGGTGAATCAGCTCTTCCATGTTGGTCTTCATGTCCACGCGCGACGGCGGCGCCACCTTGTGGTTATCGGTGATCACCGGACCCGGGTTCTTGCGCAGCCACTCGATGCACTGACGGATGATGCGATTGCTCTGGCGCATTTCTTCCACGCGCACCAGATAACGGTCGTAGCAATCGCCGTTCACGCCAACCGGGATGTCGAAATCGATGCGGTCGTACACCTCGTACGGCTGCTTCTTGCGCACATCCCATTCGATGCCCGAACCACGCAGCATCGCACCGGAGAAACCCTTGTTCAGGGCGCGCTCCGGGCTTACCACACCGATACCCACCAGACGTTGCTTCCAAATCCGGTTGTCGGTCAGCAGCGTTTCGTACTCATCAACGTACTTCGGGAAGCGGTTGGTAAAGTCTTCAATGAAGTCCAGCAGCGAACCCGAACGCGTTTCGTTCAGGGCGGCCAGAGCCTTCTCGTTGCGCACCTTGGATGCCTTGTATTGCGGCATCGTGTCAGGCAGGTCGCGGTAGACACCGCCCGGGCGGTAGTAGGCTGCGTGCATACGCGCGCCCGAAACCGCCTCGTACATATCGAACAGGTCTTCGCGTTCGCGGAAGGCGTACAGGAACACCGCCATGGCACCCACGTCCAGCGCGTGCGAACCGATCCACATCAGGTGGTTCATGATCCGCGTGATTTCGTCGAACATGACGCGGATGTACTGCGCACGCAGCGGCACTTCGAGACCCAGCAGGCGCTCGATTGCCATCACATAGGCGTGCTCGTTGACCATCATCGACACGTAGTCGAGGCGGTCCATGTACGGCACGCTCTGAATCCAGGTCTTTTGCTCGGCGAGCTTTTCAGTCGCGCGGTGCAGCAGCCCGATGTGCGGGTCGGCACGTTGAATGACTTCGCCGTCCAGCTCAAGTACAAGGCGCAGCACGCCGTGCGCGGCCGGGTGTTGCGGACCGAAGTTCAGGGTGTAGTTCTTGATATCTGCCATGATCGGGCGCTCTTCAGTGCTTCAGACCACCGTATTGATCCTCGCGGATCACACGCGGCGTAATCTCGCGCGGCTCGATGGTTACCGGCTGATAGACCACGCGGCGCTGCACCGGGTCGTAGCGCATTTCAACGTAACCCGACACGGGGAAGTCCTTGCGGAACGGGTGGCCGATGAAGCCATAGTCGGTCAGGATACGGCGCAGGTCCGGATGGCCTTCGAAGACCAGACCATAGAGGTCGAACGCCTCACGCTCGAACCAGTCAGCGGAACTCCAGATCGTGGTCACAGACGACACCACCGGTAGGTCGTCGTCCGGCGCGAACACGCGAACGCGAACGCGCCAGTTGTGCGTGATCGACAGCAGATGGGACACAGCGGCAAAACGCGGGCCGTTCCAGGCACCGTCACCGTAGTCGGCGTAATCGACGCCACACAAGTCCATGAGCTGCTCGAACTTGAGCGAAGCGTCATCGCGCAAGGTGCGCATGACCTCGTGGTAATCGGCAGCCTTCACCACGAGGGTGAGTTCACCGACCGATTCGGTCAGGCTTTGAACGCGACTGCCCAGCGCCTTTTCCAGCGCGGCCTTCAGGGTGGCAAGCTTGTCGGTCATGTCAGGCCTTGCGCGCGATGGTATTGGTGCGGCGGATCTTAGCCTGCAGCTGGATGATGCCGTAGATCAGTGCTTCAGCCGTGGGCGGGCAGCCCGGCACGTACACGTCAACCGGCACGATGCGATCGCAGCCACGCACAACGGAATACGAGTAGTGGTAATAGCCGCCGCCGTTCGCGCACGAACCCATCGAGATGACCCATCGAGGTTCGGCCATCTGGTCGTACACCTTGCGCAGCGCTGGCGCCATCTTGTTGCACAGCGTGCCGGCCACGATCATGACGTCAGACTGACGCGGCGACGGGCGAAACACCACGCCGAAACGGTCCAAGTCATAACGCGATGCGCCGGCGTGCATCATTTCCACAGCACAGCAGGCCAAGCCGAACGTCATCGGCCAGAGTGACCCGGTACGGGTCCAGTTGATCAGCTTGTCAGCGGTGGTCGTGACAAAGCCTTCGTTGAGTACGCCTTCGATCGCCATTTCACATCACTCCCAATCGAGCGCGCCTTTTTTCCAGATGTAGACGAAGCCCACGAGAAACTCGAGAAGAAACACGCCCATCGCAAAGAACCCCGGCCAACCAATCTCACGCAGCGCCACGCCCCAAGGAAAGAGGAACGCAGTCTCCAGATCGAACAGGATGAACAGGATGGCGATGAGGTAATAGCGCACATCGAACTTCATGCGCGCATCTTCGAATGCTTCGAAGCCGCACTCGTACGGCGAGAGCTTGTCAGGATCGGGATTGTTCGGACCGAGGACTCGGCCGATGGTCATCAGAGCAAGGCCGAGGCCAACGCCGACAACGATGAACAACAGTACGGGGAAATAGGCTTCGAGGTTCAAGGGACGCCCGCCTTTTTGAATGGTTGCAACAGCACAGCCCGCAGGCGGCGCCTTGTCGCCCCATCGAAGGCGCCGGGTCCGCAGCCTTACGACGCTTCAACTGCGCGTCGTCTTGCGGAGGGGCCTGCGCGGAACATCCCGTTGAACAGACCCCGAATTTGATTGGTGCCGACGGCGAGACTCGAACTCGCACAGCTTTCGCCACTACCCCCTCAAGATAGCGTGTCTACCAATTTCACCACGTCGGCTGGGGGAAGAAACTCTATCAGGAACCCGGTTGAGACTTAACGCCCCTGCCGTTCCCCGTGTTGTTTCAAGCCTTGCATTCTACCGCAAAGCAACGCTTTTGTTCAATGCACAAACAAAAATCTTATGCCTCGCGACGCACCGGAAAACGTCAACGGCACGCCGCGATCGTTACATCAAATTACTTGGGCACAGCCGGCGCCGAAGCGGCAGCAGGAGCCGAAGCCGCAGGAGCGGAGGCCGTAGACGTGACAGGCGCGACCGAACCCATCACACCCGCTGACACGCTGCCCTTGCTGGTGCCGATCAACGTCAACGCCAGCGTGGCAATGAAGAACACAGTGGCCAGCACAGCAGTCGTGCGCGACAGGAAGTTTGCTGAACCGGTGGCGCCAAACAGGCTGCCCGATGCGCCGGAGCCGAACGCCGCTCCCACGTCCGCGCCCTTGCCGTGCTGCAAAAGCACCAGGCCGATCACGCCGAGCGCGCTCAGAATTTGCGCCACCAGCAGCAGAGTCTTCAGAATTGCCATTTCGTTTCTCTCAATAATATGTTGCAGTCGCACATGGGTGACATGGCAACTCGATCCGTCGCTTATGCGCGACCGATCGCCAGGAAATCTTCTGCCTTCAGCGATGCGCCGCCAATCAAGCCGCCATCGATGTCCGCCATTGCAAACAACTCGCCGGCATTGTCCGGCTTGACGCTGCCGCCGTACAAAATCGCCAGACGCTCCGCCACGCCAGCGTCGCGGGCAGCAACACGTGCGCGCAGGAATGCGTGCACAGCCTGCGCCTGCTCGCTGCTGGCAGTCTTGCCCGTGCCGATCGCCCAAACCGGTTCGTACGCCACGACGATACGACCCAGTTGCTCGGCCGACAGCGCTTCCAGCACCGCATCCAGTTGGCGGCCGACCACCTGCTCGGTCTCACCAGCCTCGCGCTGTGCGAGCGTCTCACCCACACAGACGATTGGCGTGATGCCATGTTCCAATGCGCGCAGCGCCTTGGTCGCCACTTGCACGTCAGTTTCGCCGTGGTATGAGCGACGCTCGGAGTGACCGACAATCACGTAGCCGCAACCGAATTCCGACAGCATCGACGCCGCGACTTCGCCAGTGAAAGCGCCTCGCGTTTCAGCCGACACATCCTGCGCACCCCAGCCCACCACAGAACCCATGAGCAAGGACTGGCACTGCGCCAAGTATGGGAATGGCGCACATACGGCCAGCGTGGCGTTGGTTTTACCTGCCGCCTTGATCTGCTCAAGCAGCGCAGCGTTCGCGCTCAGGCTGCCATGTAGCTTCCAGTTGCCCACCACCAGCTTCGGTCTTGCGTTCACGTTTTGCCCGGTCGACTGTCAAATAAACCCGGCATTCTACCGCGGTGGCAAAAACAGGGTCAATTTCGACGTCTTGGAATCAATCCCAAACCAACATGATCTTGCCGATATGGGCGCTCGATTCCATCAACGCGTGCGCCTGCGCCGCTTGCGCGGCTGGCATGACCTCGTGGACGACCGGCTTGATGCGCCCGGACGCCAACAAAGGCCAGACCGTTTTATACAGATTGGCCGCGATGGCCGCCTTGAACGCGACCGGCCGCGGACGCAGCGTCGAACCGGTGAGCGTAATGCGACGGCGAAGGATGTCGCCCAGGGGCACCTCGGCCTTGGCACCGCCCAGCAACGCAATCAATACGATGCGGCCGTCATCAGCAGTGCAGGCAATTTCGCGCGCGACATAGCTGCCGCCGACCATGTCGAGCACCACGTCGGCGCCGCGCCCTGACTCAGCCTTGACGATCTCGACGAAATCTTCGGTCTTGTAGTTGATGGCGCGCGTGGCCCCGAGGTCGACACAGGCCTTGCACTTGTCGGCGCTGCCCGCGGTGGCGAATACGCGGTGACCCAATGCAGACGCGATCTGAATCGCAGTCGTGCCGATGCCGCTGGAGCCACCCTGCACGAGCAGCGTTTCGTCGGCCCCGTGCGCGCCCTGCCCCAGCAAGCCGCGGTCGAACACGTTTGACCATACGGTGAAATAGTTCTCGGGCAATGCTGCGGCCTCGACATCGGACAAGCCGGCCGGCACGGGCAGCACTTGGCCTAGCGGCGCCGTGCAGAACTCCGCATAGCCACCGCCTTGCACCAGCGCGCAGACGCGATCGCCCACCTTCAAGCCGAAGCGATTGTCGGCGTGCGCCAGATCGCCACCGACAATCTCGCCAGCAACCTCAAGCCCCGGAATATCGGAGGCACCGGGCGGCACCGGATAGTTGCCCGTGCGCTGGAACACATCGGGCCGGTTCACGCCCGCTGCGCGCACACGGATCAGCACCTCGCCGGCCTTGGCTTCCGGCGTCGGGCGCTCGCCAAGCTTCAAGACTTCGGGGCCGCCGTATTGGGTGATTTCAATCGCTTTCATGGGAATCGGATCGATGAGGGTTACGACGCTGTGCGCGCGTTACGAGACGCTACGCTTCGGTTCGACAAAGTGCTGCGGAATGCCGCGCGTGGTCTCGCGCATGATTTCTTGTTTGCCGTGGACGATGCCGTCGGCGATCTTGCCGATATGCAACTTGAGCCACATCTCCGTCGGCGAGCCAGCGCGATAATCGGCCGGGCCGAGCATGTCGACGCGGTCATCGGCACGCAAGTTGTCGGCCTGCTCGAACGAGCGAGGGCTCTCCGGGTTGTAGACCGCATAGGTGCGCCCCCCGCCCTTGCGGGCGACCGAAAACGCCGGAATATCGCTCGGCCCATCCGCCACGTAGATCATGTTGGCGAACGGCACGCGGCGCTCGTCCTCGGCAATCGACGAATTCACACTCACCGCTTCCGGGTGTTTGTTGACGCCCTTGTTGATCTCAAACAGTGCGCGCGTCTTGGTGGTGTTGTCGATGGCGTAGATGATTTCCGAGACGACCGCCCGGCCATCCGCGTTGGCGTCAGGCGCCTCCAGGAATTCGCAGCCCCACACGCCATCGATGTATGGGGCGATGGGCGAGCCCTTGATCATCTCCGTCAGACCTGTGCTGACGATGTAGTGCTCAAGCTTGATGTCGAACGCTTGGTAGGTTGCGTTGTCGCGCACCCACGCCTTGCTGCGCTCGAAGAAATCGGTCACACCGGGGAAGAACTCAAGTTCGGCGCCCAGCTCGCGCAGCGTGGCGTTGTCGAGCCCCCCCATGCGGCCGTCGCGCACATGGCGCAGCAGCACATTGAGGTAGAACGTTTCGTGGTTGACCTTCTGACCGCGCGATTCGATTTCGCGCGAGCCTGCAGCCACTTCGTCCCAGAAAGCCTGCTCGGAGATGTTGAAGCGATCGAACAGGGGCACTTGCATGTAACGCGGGATCAGCGTCTTGTCGAAATCCCAGACGATGGCGATGCGGTTTTGCTCGAACAGGCGGCTCATGATGGGGCGCGAAGAGGCAGTGGGAAGAACTCGCGACGCAGTGTAAACAAAAAAACGGCTGGACATCGTCCAGCCGTTTTTCATAGCGAAAACCCCTCGCTTATTACTGCTGTTGTTGCTGCTGTTGTTGCGAGGCAGCGTCGCCAGCACCCGGTGCTTGCGGTGCAGCGGCCGGCACGTCGCCCTCTTCAGCCTTGGCAGCCTTGATCGATAGACGCATGCGGCCCTTCTCGTCGGTGCTCAGCAGCTTCACGCGCACAGCTTGGCCTTCCTTCACATAGTCGGAAACCTGGTTCACGCGCTCGTTGGCAATTTCCGAGATGTGCAGCAGACCGTCCTTGCCCGGCAGAATGTTCACAATTGCGCCGAAGTCCAGCAGCTTGAGCACGGTGCCGTTGTAGATCTTGCCGACCTCGGCTTCTGCCGTGATGCCCTCGATGCGGCGCTTGGCTTCTGCCATGCCTTCCGACGACGTCGACGCGATGGTAATCGTGCCGTCTTCCTGGATGTCGATCGTGCAGCCGGTTTCCTTGGTCAGTGCTTGGATGGTCGAACCGCCCTTGCCAATCACGTCGCGGATCTTCTCCGGGTTGATCTTGACCGTGATCATGCGCGGAGCGTGTTCCGACAGTTCGGTACGTGCGCCGCCCATGGCAGCCTGCATCTTGCCCAGGATGTGCAGACGGCCTTCCTTGGCTTGTGCCAGTGCCACCTGCATGATTTCCTTGGTGATGCCCTGCACCTTGATGTCCATCTGCAGCGCGGTGATACCAGCATCGGTACCAGCAACCTTGAAGTCCATGTCACCCAGGTGATCTTCGTCACCCAGGATATCGGTCAGCACGGCGAACTTGTTGCCTTCCAGGATCAGGCCCATGGCCACGCCGGCCACGTGCGCCTTGATGGGCACGCCAGCGTCCATCAGCGACAGCGAGCCGCCGCACACCGAAGCCATCGACGACGAACCGTTCGACTCGGTGATTTCCGACACCAGACGGATCGTGTAAGCGAATTCGTCATCCTTCGGCAGCACCGGGATCAGCGCGCGCTTGGCCAGACGGCCGTGGCCGACTTCGCGGCGCTTCGGGCTGCCCACGCGACCCGTTTCGCCCGTGGCGAACGGCGGCATGTTGTAGTGAAGCATGAAGCGGTCACGGTACTCGCCTTGCAGCGCGTCGATGATCTGCTCGTCGCTCTTGGTGCCCAGAGTGGCCACCACCAGCGCTTGCGTTTCACCACGCGTGAACAGGGCCGAGCCGTGCGCACGCGGCAGCACCGACGAACGGATCTCGATCGGGCGCACCGTGCGGGTGTCGCGGCCGTCGATACGCGGTTCGCCGCTCAGGATCTGGCCGCGCACGATCTTCGATTCGAGCTCGAACAGGATGTTGTCGACTTCCACGCCGTCGGCTTCCACACCGGCTTCGGCCAGCTTGGCGGCAACCGACTTGTAGACTTCCTTCAGCTTCTGGCTGCGGGCCGACTTCTGGCGCAGTTGGTAAGCGGCTTGCAGATCGGCCAGGCCCAGCTCCGACACCTTGGCGGTCAGCGTTTCGTTCTTCGGAGCCGCTTGCCAATCCCACTCAGGCTTGCCGCCGTCGCGCACCAGCTCGTGGATCGCGTTGATGGCGATCTGCATCTGCTCGTGGCCGTACACCACGGCGCCCAGCATGACTTCTTCCGACAGTTGCTGCGCTTCGGATTCGACCATCAGCACGGCACGCTCGGTACCGGCCACAACCAGGTCCAGATCCGAGTGCGCCAGTTGCGCGCGGTTCGGGTTCAGCAGGTACTGGCCATCCTTGTAACCCACGCGGGCAGCACCCACCGGGCCGTTGAACGGCAGACCCGACACAGCCAGCGCAGCCGAAGCAGCGACCAGCGCCGGGATATCGGCCGGCACTTCCGGGTTGATCGACAGCACGTGGATGACGACCTGGACTTCGTTGTAGAAGCCTTCCGGGAACAGCGGACGCAGCGGGCGATCGATCAGGCGCGAGGTCAGCGTTTCGTTTTCTGACGGACGGCCTTCACGCTTGAAGAAGCCACCCGGAATCTTGCCGGCAGCGTAGGTCTTCTCGAGGTAATCGACGGTAAGCGGGAAGAAGTCTTGACCCGGCTTCGGGTTCTTGGCGCCCACCACGGTAGCGAGCACGACGGTGTCGTCCATGTCGAGCAGCACAGCGCCGCTCGCCTGGCGGGCGATCTCACCCGTTTCCATGCGGACCTTATGGCCGCCCCACTGGAATTCTTTGACGATTTTGTTGAACATGTTTTCTCCTGTTCGGTATTCGCGGCACCGACGCTTCAAAGTCGATTTCATTACGCCGCGACAAACACGTTCCGGAAGACGGTGCGGTTGCAGAGGTGTGTTTTATGCCATTCCAGCGCAGCGCTGGCACCAACGCCGCGCTGGAATGACACAAGGCCCCGCTCCCAGCCGCCTCCGGTCCATGGCAGCCGCTTCATCTTGAAGTGGCCGGCTGCCATCACTCACCGGTTGCCCGGTGCGGCCACAAACACGGCCGCCAAAAACAAAATGCCTGCATCAGCACGCTGACGCAGGCACTTTTCATCACGCGCAGTGCGTGATACCCACCATTACTTACGCAGACCCAGCTTCGCAACCAGCGCGGTGTAACGGTCAGCGTCCTTGCTCTTGAGGTAGTCCAGCAGACGGCGACGACGGCTCACCATGCGGAGCAGGCCGCGACGGCTGTGGTGATCCTTCATGTGCGCCTTGAAGTGCGGCTGCAGTTCGTTGATGCGGGCGGTCAGCAGTGCAACCTGCACTTCCGGGCTACCCGTGTCGTTGGCGCTGCGGCCGTTATCTTTGACGATGTCTTGCTTCTTGATGTCAGCGACGGACATTTTGATTCCTTTGACTTGCGGACACTGCAGCGCCTGAACAGTCGCCGTTGGTGCCGTGTTGAACAATGATCTTGCCCCCATCCAAAAGCGGCCTGGACAGCAAGACCACGATTATAGCCCAGAACCCCGCCGTGACGACAGTTCTGTGTCACCGCTACTCAGTGGCGCTCCATTTTGCAGGTGGTCGGCAAAGCGGTTTGCGAGGCTGGAATCACTTTAAGCGTGCGAAAGCCGTAGCCTGAGCCCTCAATATCGAAGGGTGTGCCGGGCGTGCCCGCCCGCTCCATCTGCGTAACGACAAGCGGCTGGATGGCCTGGTGATCCTCGGCCCGCAGCGTGATGCGGTGGAAGCCGTTGTCGAGTGATGCGCCTTCCAGCGCACGTGCCACGGCCGCAGCTTCCGTAGAGCCGGCCCGCTCGATGGCCGCGGCCAGCATGGTCACCATCATCTGGTCGCGCAGCAGCGGGTAATCGTCGGCGGGCGCCGGGTAACGGGCGCGGAAGGCCTTGTAGAACGCATCGGACTTCACTCCACCCAGGTTCGGATGCCACTCCGCCACAGCCACCACACGACCGACGCCGGCTTCGCCCATCGCGCCTGGTGCGCCGAGCGAATTGCCGTAGAACGTGAAAAAGCGCGCCTTGAGCCCGGCATCCCGTGCGGCCTTGACGAGCAGCGTCAGATCGTTACCCCAGTTGCCGGTGACGACCGTATCCGCACCCGATGCGGCGATGCGCGCCACATACGGCGCAAAATCTTTCACCTTACCGATCGGGTGCAGCACCTCGCCAACGATCGCTATGTCCGGCCGCTTCTCGCCCAACTGCTGACGCGCCGATTGCGCCACTTGGCGACCGAACGTGTAGTCCTGCCCAATCAGGTAGACCTTTTTGATGGTCTTGTCCGCACGGATCACTTCGGTCAGCGCGTGCATACGCATGTCGGCCGACGCATCGAAGCGGAAATGCCAGAAGCTACACGCCTCGTTGGTCAGCGCCGGATCGACGGCGGCGTAGTTCAAAAACAGCACCCGCGCGTCCGGATGACGGTCGTTGTAGCGCGAAATCGACGTCGACAACGCCGCCGCGGCCGCTGAACTGTTGCCCTGCAGAACGAAACGGATACCCGCATCCGTTGCGGCCTGCAATTGCAGCAAAGATTCGTCGACGGTGTTCTTGCTATCGAAGCGCACAAGCGCAAGCGGATGGCGGCCGTCGGGCAGCTTCACCCCGCCGCGCGCATTGACGTTCTCAATGGCCATGCGCAGATTGCGATCCACTGCCTCACCCGCATTGGCAAACGGGCCGGAAAGACCTTCAATCAGCGCCAGCCGGATTGGCGCGGCTTCAGGTTGGGCAGTTGCCCCGCCACACAATCCCACAGCCGCCAGCGCGGCCACAAACCAACGAAACACCATGGCAAATCTCCGTGAAGCGCGGATGGTAAAGCGCCGTTGCATATCGGCACAAGCCAGCACCACTCGCACGGGCTCCTACACTGAAAGCCCCGGGAGAACCATTGTGAGCATTCGATCAACGTGGCGGAGCGCGGCGCTCCTCGCTGTAGCGCTCATATCCATGTGCGCGTGTACCGTGCTGGCGCCCGCGCAAATAGGCGAAGCGCTGCTCGGCCAGCCCGCTTCGGCCGTGGAAGCCCGCTTTGGCAAACCACCCGAGCGGTATCCGCGTGCGGATGGCGGCACGCGCTGGCTATATCCGACACAGCCCTATGGGCAATTTACGTATGCCGCTGATTTCGATGCGAGCGGCAAGCTCATCTCGTTCCGGCAGATTCTGACCACGATGGATTTTGCGCAGATCCGCGTCGGCACGGCAACGCAGAATGATGTGTTGCAGACGTTCGGCAAGCCGGAGGAGACCGCCTATTTCCGGCTGATGCATCGGCAGGTGTGGTCGTATCGCTTTAGGCACGAGGGCGTGTGGCCATCGCTGATGAACTTCTATTTTGATCGCGACGGCATCGTGCGCCTCACGCAAATCAGCCCAGACCCGATGTACGACCACGATCACGATTCCAGCCGGTAAGCCAGGGCTCAACGCCAGAACGGCAACATCCACGCGAGGCGCGTCGCCTGGCGTGGACATTCGGGTCGGCCATGTCGTGGATCGCACAGACATCGCTCTCAAAGACGGCTGGCATGGCGCACGCTCCTGACGTGTCCGGTGCCGCCGCACCCGCTTCGCGTTCCGGTGGATAACCGGGTGCGCGCTCAGTGGTGATCGTGTGGGGTCTGGGCTGACTCCTGCGTGTGTTGGTAGAACCCGCGATCAGATCTGCGGGTTGAGTTTTTCGCTGCTCTTGTCCTGCAGCTTGTTCAGCGCGGCAAGGTAGGCCTTGGCCGAAGCCGCGACGATGTCCGGATCGGTACCTACACCGTTGACGATACGGCCCGACTTGGACAGCCGCACCGTCACTTCGCCCTGCGCCTGCGTGCCCGTCGTGATGGCATTGACGGAATACAGCAACTGCTCGGCGCCGCTGGCGACCTTGCTCTCAATCGCATTGAGCGTGGCGTCAACCGGGCCATTGCCCTCCGCTTCGCCCATCACTTCCTTGCCGTCCGCAACGAAGACGATGCGCGCGTGCGGACGCTCGCCGGTTTCCGAGCGCTGGGCCAGCGACACGAAACGGAAGTGTTCACCCTCGCTGTGCTGTGCTTCGTTCGAAACGATGGCGACGATGTCCTCGTCAAAGATCTCAGCCTTCTGATCAGCCAGTTCCTTGAAACGGGTGAAGGCCGCATTCAGCTCGGCTTCCGAATCGAGCTCAATGCCCAGTTCCTGCAGACGCTGCTTGAACGCATTGCGGCCCGAGAGTTTGCCCAGGACGATCTTGTTGGCTGTCCAGCCCACGTCTTCGGCACGCATGATTTCGTATGTGTCGCGCGCCTTGAGCACGCCATCCTGGTGGATGCCAGAAGCGTGCGCGAACGCGTTGGCGCCCACGACCGCCTTGTTCGGCTGCACGACGAAACCGGTGATCTGCGAAACCAGCTTGGACGCCGGCACGATCTGCGTGGTATCGACACCAACGTCGAGATTGAAGTAGTCGCGACGCGTCTTCACTGCCATCACCACCTCTTCGAGGCTGGTGTTGCCGGCACGCTCACCCAGGCCGTTGATCGTGCATTCGATCTGGCGTGCCCCGCCCAGTTTGACAGCGGCCAGGGAGTTGGCGACCGCCATGCCCAGGTCGTTATGGCAGTGCACCGACCAGACCGCCTTGTCGGAATTCGGGATACGCTCGCGCACCGAGCGGATCAACGCGGCATAACCTTCCGGCACCGCGTAGCCCACCGTATCCGGCAGGTTGATGGTCGTGGCACCCTCGGCGATCACGCCTTCCAGCACGCGGCACAGGAAATCCATGTCGGAGCGGCTACCGTCTTCCGGCGAGAATTCGATGTCGTCGGTGAATTGGCGCGCGAAGCGTACCGCCAGGCGTGCCTGCTCATACACCTGATCCGGCGACATGCGCAGCTTCTTCTCCATGTGCAACGCAGACGTGGCGATGAACGTATGAATACGGAACTGGCCGGCCGGCTTGAGCGCCTCCGCAGCGCGGGAAATATCGCGATCGTTCGCACGGGCCAGCGAGCAAATGCGCGAATCCTTGACCGACTGCGCAATCGCGCGGATCGCCTCGAAGTCACCGTTGGAGCTGGCCGCGAAGCCGGCTTCGATCACATCCACCTTGAGCCGCTCAAGCTGCTTGGCAATGCGGATCTTCTCTTCCTTGGTCATCGACGCCCCAGGGGACTGCTCGCCGTCGCGCAAGGTGGTATCGAAAATGATGAGTTTGTCGCTCATGGCGGCTCCTTGGTGGGGTGACGTTTTTGGCGTCGGTCTTAGTGGGTGTCTCGAATGGCTTTTTGCGGCGCAGAATGCAAAACGCCCCGGCATGCATGGTTGCAGGCCGGGGCGCTGAGAATTCTGGTTCGCGAAAACTTGGCGGTTTCTGCTTGCCTTGTCTTGCGATTTCCTATGCGCGTGTCCCGACCTGACGACCTAGTAGGCCATCAATCGAGACTAGCGTAATCAGAATGGAAATCGGGCGCGAAAGCATGCGAACGACTATAGACGAATTCAAAAATCGGCGCAAGCGCACATTGGTGCAGCGCATCGGTCACTCATGTGCGTCGCCGGATGCCTGTTTCGGCAAGCGCGGGCTCCCTTGTTGCCCATGCAGAGCACGCCAGCCCCAGAGCAGATAGCCCGATACCGCGTAACCAACAAACAGGCCGAAAAGCGCGACTGGCGGATCGCTCGATATCACAACGAACAGCACCAGGACGAGCACCATCACGCCAAATGGCACGCGGTGACGAACGTCGAGCGCCTTGCCGCTGTAGAACGGCGCGTTCGACACCATCGAGAGCCCCGCATATAGCGTCAGCCCGAAGGCCACCCACGGCATCCACAGTTCTTTGACCGGCAGCTTGTTGTCGATCGCCAGCCAGACAAAACCCGCGATGAGCGCTGCGGCTGCCGGGCTCGGCATGCCTTGGAAGAAACGCTTGTCGACCGACCCGATGTTCGTATTGAAGCGCGCGAGGCGCAGCGCAGCGCCAGCGCAATACACGAACGCCGCAAGCCAGCCCCACTTGCCCAGGTCGCGCAGAATCCATTCGTACATGACCAATGCCGGCGCAACGCCAAACGACACCATGTCCGACAGCGAATCGTATTGCTCGCCGAACGCGCTCTGCGTATTGGTGATGCGAGCGACACGGCCGTCCATGCCGTCGAGCACCATCGCCGCGAAGATAGCGATGGCAGCCGTCTCAAAGTTCAGGTTCATCGCCTGCACGATGGCGAAGAAGCCGGCGAACAGCGCCGCGGTCGTGAACGCGTTGGGCAGCAGATAGATGCCGCGACGGCGCGGACGCACGATTTCAAGATCGTCGTCATCCGAACGCGGCTGATTGTGCCGCAGCGGACGCAAGTGCGTCACGTTGCCGGCGGTAAAACGCTTCTTGCGTCGGTTGAACGCGGGCATGGCGGCCTCCGGATCAGTCCAGCTCTGCAAGCACCGTAAGCGTGGCGGACACTTTCTCGCCGATGGTCACGCGCGGGCGCGCCGTCAGCGGCAGGTACACGTCAACGCGCGAGCCAAAGCGGATGAAGCCATAACGCTGGCCACGCGTGAGTACTTCCCCTGCCTTGGTATAGCAAAGGATGCGCCTCGCGATCAATCCGGCCACCTGCACCGAAGTGACGAGCTGGCCATCAGCGCGGCGCAGCACAATGGCGTTGCGCTCGTTCTCAAGCGACGCCTTGTCCAGGTCCGCATTGACGAACTTGCCCGGGAAGTACTGCACCTGCTGCACAGTGCCGTCGACCGGCGCACGGTTCGAGTGCACGTTGAACACATTCATGAACACGCTGATCTTCAGCGAGTCGCGATCGGCATACGGGTCACGCACCTGCTCGACGGCGACGATGCGACCATCAGCCGGCGACAGAATCGCATTGGCCTGCGTGGGCACGACGCGGGCCGGATCGCGGAAAAACTGCAGCACAAACAGCGTCAGCACCCAGAACGGCCAAGCCCAGCCGAAGCCGGCGGCGGCCTGCACGATGAGCGTGACGATGAAAATCCCGCCCAGGTACGGCCAACCCTCGCGGGCGATGATGGGATGCGGATACGTGTTGTTCAAATCAGACCTCGACAGCGTCTTGAAGGAAATGCGGCATTCTAGCCGACACGGGGCCGCGCCAGCACTTGAAACAATGTTTGGCGCCCTGGAATCAGCATAAAAAAAGCCAGCCCGAAGGCCGGCTTTCTTGCACAGGATGCAACCGATCAGTTCTTCGTCTGGTCAACCAGCTTGTTCTTGGCGATCCAGGGCATCATCGCGCGCAGCTTGGCGCCAACTTGCTCGATCTGGTGCTCTTCGGTCAGGCGGCGGCGCGAGATCAGCGTCGGCTGGCCTGCCTTGTACTCCAGCAGGAAGCTCTTGGCGTATTCGCCAGTCTGGATGTCCTTCAGGCATTGCTTCATGGCCTTCTTGGTCTCTTCCGTCACGACGCGCGGGCCAGTGACGTACTCGCCGTATTCGGCATTGTTCGAGATCGAGTAGTTCATGTTGGCGATGCCGCCTTCATAGATCAGGTCGACGATCAGCTTCAGCTCGTGCAGGCACTCGAAGTACGCCATTTCCGGAGCGTAACCAGCTTCGACCAGCGTCTCGAAACCAGCCTTGATCAGTTCGACGGTACCGCCGCACAGCACGGCCTGCTCGCCGAACAGGTCGGTTTCGGTTTCTTCACGGAAGTTCGTCTCGATGATGCCGGCACGGCCGCCGCCGTTGGCGGTAGCGTACGACAGGGCGATATCACGCGCAGCGCCCGACTTGTCCTGATGCACAGCAATCAGGTGCGGCACGCCGCCGCCTTGCGTGTACGTGCCACGCACGGTATGGCCCGGAGCCTTCGGGGCGATCATGATGACGTCCAGGTCGGCGCGCGGGATCACGGCACCGTAGTGCACGTTGAAGCCGTGGGCGAATGCCAGTGCGGCGCCTTGCTTGATGTTGCCGTGCACTTCGTTCTTGTACACGTCGGCGATCTGCTCGTCCGGCAGCAGGATCATGACAACGTCGGCTTCCTTCACAGCTTCGGCCACTTCCTTGACCTGCAGGCCGGCGTTGACGGCCTTGTTCCACGACGCGCCGTTCTTGCGCAGACCGACCGTCACCTTCACACCCGAGTCGTTCAGGTTCAGGGCGTGGGCGTGGCCTTGCGAGCCGTAGCCGATGATGGTGACGTTCTTGCCCTTGATCAGGGAGAGGTCGGCGTCCTTGTCGTAAAACACTTTCATGGTGATGTCCTAATTTTCAAATATCGATGGAGTCCGGCAGCACGCACGCGCCGGTTCAAACCTTCAGAATGCGCTCGCCGCGGCCGATGCCCGAGCCGCCCGTACGGACGGTCTCAAGAATGGCAGTGCGATCGATGGCATCGAGAAACGCGTCGAGCTTGCTGCCGTTGCCGGTCAGCTCGATCGTGTAGGTCTTCTCGGTCACGTCGATGATGCGGCCGCGGAAGATGTCCGCGGTACGCTTCATCTCCTCGCGTTCCTTGCCGACTGCGCGCACCTTCACGAGCATCAGCTCGCGCTCGATGTGCGCACCCTCGGTCAGGTCGACGACCTTGACGACTTCCACCAGGCGGTTCAGGTGCTTGGTGATCTGCTCGATGATGTCGTCAGAGCCGGTCGTGACGATCGTCATGCGCGACAGCGAAGCGTCTTCAGTCGGGGCGACCGTCAGCGTCTCGATGTTGTAGCCGCGTGCAGAGAATAGGCCGACCACGCGCGACAACGCGCCCGGTTCGTTTTCCAGCAGGACGGAAATGATGTGGCGCATTAGAGGTCCTCCGCGCCGAGCAGCATTTCAGAAATACCCTTGCCCGCCTGGACCATCGGCCAGACGTTTTCTGTCGGGTCGGTCTGGAAGTCGAGGAACACGGTGCGATCCTTGAGTCGGAAGGCTTCGCGCAGCGCGGGTTCGACGTCGGACGTCTTCTCGATGCGCATGCCAACGTGGCCATACGATTCGGCCAGCTTCACGAAGTCAGGCAGCGCTTGCATGTAGGAATGCGAGTAACGGTTGTCGTACTCGATTTCCTGCCACTGGCGCACCATGCCCAGATAGCCGTTGTTGAGCGAGCAGATCTTCACCGGCGTGTCGTACTGCAGGCACGTCGACAGCTCCTGGATGCACATCTGGATCGAGCCCTCACCGGTGATGGTGACGACTTCCTTGTCCGGGAATGCCTTCTTGATGCCCATTGCGTACGGCAAGCCCACGCCCATCGTGCCCAGCCCGCCGGAGTTGATCCAGCGGCGCGGCTCGTTGAACTTGTAGAACTGCGCGGCCCACATCTGGTGCTGACCGACGTCGGAGCAGACGAAGGCGTCGCCATTGGTCAGTTCCCAGATTTTCTCGACCACGTACTGGGGCTTGATGATCTCGGACGTGCGGTCGTACTTCAGGCAATCGACGCTGCGCCACTGCTCGATCTGCTCCCACCACTTGGCCAGCGCCGCCTTGTTGGGCTTGGCTTCGCCAGATTGGATCTGGGCGATCATCTCTTGCAGCACGTCCTTGACGTTGCCGACGATGGGGATGTCGACCTTCACGCGCTTGGAGATGGACGACGGATCGATGTCGATGTGGATGATCTTGCGCGGCTGCGACGAGAAGTGTGCCGGGCTGCCAATCACGCGATCATCAAAACGCGCGCCGATGGCAATCAGAACGTCGCAGTTCTGCATTGCCATATTGGCTTCGTACGTGCCGTGCATGCCCAGCATGCCCACGAACTGCTTGCTGGTACCTGGGAAAGCGCCCAGACCCATCAGCGTGTTCGTCACGGGGTAGCCCGTCAGCGCAGCCAGTTGGCGCAGTTCTTCGCTTGCCTCGGCAAGCACAACGCCGCCACCCGAATAGATGTACGGACGCTCGGCCTGCAGCAGCAGACTTACCGCCTTGCGGATCTGGCCGGAATGGCCCTTGTTGACCGGGCTGTACGAGCGCATCTCGATGGTCTTCGGATACTCGTACTTGCAAAGTTCACGCGAGACATCCTTGGGGATATCCACCACCACCGGACCCGGACGGCCCGTTGCGGCGATGTAGAACGCCTTCTTGATGGTCGAGGCGAGATTGCGCACGTCCTTGACCAGGAAGTTGTGCTTGACGATCGGGCGGGTAATGCCGACGGTGTCGCACTCCTGGAAGGCATCCTGGCCGATGGCGTGCGTTGGCACGTTGCCAGTGATGATCACCATCGGGATCGAATCCAGGTAAGCGGTGGCGATGCCGGTCACGGCATTGGTCACGCCCGGGCCGGACGTCACGAGGGCGACACCGACCTTGCCCGTGGCACGCGCATAGCCGTCAGCCGCATGGACTGCCGCCTGTTCATGGCGCACCAGGATGTGTTCGATCTTGTTTTGCTTGTAGAACGCGTCGTAGATATAGAGCACCGCGCCGCCGGGGTAACCCCAGACGAACTCGACGCCCTCTGCCGCGAGCGCATTGACGAGGATGTCAGCCCCCATCATGTCGGCAGATGAACCGCTATTGGCGTGGGAAAATTCCGCGCTTGGCATATTCATGTCAGTCCTTTGCAATTTTCGGCAAAAAATTGTTTGGATGCTCTCTACCGGGCTTGTGGCGCGGATTTGAGCGGTGCGCGTCTGCATGGATGGTCCGCCTGATGGGCGGCCAGATGAGACAAACCACAGATGTTGTGAACCGGGGATAATACTGCAATGCCGCATGGCGGTCCAGCACCGGCGCGATTCCCGGTTCCTGGCGGCCCGCCCGGCAGTCGGGCTGTCCGTAGAGCCGCATTTTTGCTAGCATCGCAACATTTTTCACGGCCAAGGCCGTTGACGCCACGCGGCGTGATCATCACATCTTCAGTATGTGAATTTTCGCGCGGCCGCCTCACAGGATTCGCACCCGCCGTTGTATGGCCTCTGAACAGGAATTGTCGGCCTTTCTTCTAAGCGTCGAGAAACGCGCCTTCAAGCAGGCGGTCTTCGCGGTGCGCGACGACGATGCCGCGCTCGACGTCGTGCAGGACGCCATGATCAAGCTGGCCGAGAAATACGGCGACAAGCCAAGCGCCGAGCTGCCTCTGCTGTTTCAGCGCATTCTGCAGAACACGATTCACGACTGGTTTCGCCGCTCCAAGGTGCGCAACACGTGGGTGAGCCTGTTCTCAAGCTTTCGCACGGACGCTGAGGGCGACGACACTGACCCGCTTGAACTCATAGAAAGCGAAGCCGGCACCACAGCAGCGGAGAGCAGCGCCGACAAAGTCGAGCGCTCGCAGATGCTGGAAATCCTGGAACGCGAAATTGAGAAGCTGCCCACGCGTCAACGGGAGGCCTTCCTGATGCGTTACTGGGAGGACATGGATGTTGCCGAGACAGCCCAGGCGATGGGCTGTTCCGAGGGCAGCGTAAAAACGCACTGCTCGCGGGCAACACACGCCCTGGCCCAAGCGCTGCGGGCGCGAGGGATCCGACTATGAACAAGGTAGAACTCCGAGAACGCCGTTTTGTGCATGCCGTCCGAACCGCTCTGAACGAGTCGGCAGGACAGTTGCCGCCCGACGTGCGCGACCGCCTCGCAGCGGCGCGCCGGACGGCGCTTGCGCACAAGAAAGCGGAAGTGCCGAGTACGGTGCGCTCGCCTGCCTTGGCAATGCCGGGCGTCGGCTCGGTGTCCTTCGACACGGAAGGCGAAGCACCGTCGCCGCTGCAGCGCGCCGCCGCAGTCCTGCGCCGCCTTGGCCTGCTGTGGCCGACCATCGCACTGGTGGCCGGGCTCGCAGGCATCTATCAGTGGCAACAGCAGCAACGCGTGGACGAACTCGCCGAGGTCGACGCCGCAATGCTGCTCGACGATCTGCCACTGGCCGCTTACGCCGATCAAGGCTTCCATCAGTATCTGAAGCACGATCAGTGAAAGGCTGATCGATGAGCAACTTCCAGCACACCCACGGCCAATCACCGCGAGGCGCAAAGACCTCGCGTCTGCGCACCCGCCTCGTTGCGTTGATCGGTGCCGCCAGTCTGGCGACAAGCCTTGCAATCGCGCAGGTACCAGCCGCTTCGGCACCTGCGGCGACACCAGGCGTGACAGTCAACGCGCCGGTTGATCTGCCGACACCGCCCGCGACCAATCCGCGGCCCGCCGTCCACCCGAACTGGGCCGAATTGACCATCGTGCAGCGGCGCATCTTCGCGCCGCTGGCCCCGGAATGGAACGGCATGCCGGAACTGGCCCGCAAAAAGTGGCTGCAGATCGCCCAGGCGTATCCGAAGTACACACCGGCTCAGCAGCAGCGCCTGCAAACACGCATGGCGGATTGGGTCAAGCTCACGCCGGAGCAACGCCACCGCGCGCGCGAAAACTTCCAGACCACCAAGTCATTGCCTGTGCAGAAGAAAAGCGAGGCTTGGCAGAGCTACCAGCAACTGACGGAAGAGCAGAAGAAAGCGCTGGCTGCCGCGGCCAAGGCGCAAAAGCATCCGTCTGCAGTGACGGCGCTGCCGGGCGGCGCTGGCCTGGCGAAAGACGCGGCCAAATCGATCCATCACGGTGCGCGCACCAAGCCCGGCACGACCAAATCGACGCCGACGAGCAAGCCGACCGCCACCGCATCCGCACCGGCCGCAACTCCCGCGCCCGAATCCGCCACTGCCGCACCTGCACCTGCAAGCGCGCCAGTCACACCCGCGCACCCGGTTGCACCGCCCACCACCACCGGCGGGGAATCGGGCAATCCGCCGCCCTCCACGGTGCTTGGCGGCTGAGGCCGGCAAACCGTTTGGCATAATCCGAACCACGTGCCGCGCGACCCTGCGCGCCGGCATCTGATGGACTGCGCTTACGGCGCTCACACTCTGTTCGATGGCCACCTCCGTTTCCTCGCCTTCCCCCGTTTCGGCGCCTGATCCGCTTGCAGCGCCCACGCTGCGCCGCCGTCTTGCCGCGATGCTCTACGAGGGCCTGCTGCTGTTTGGCGTGATGTTTGGCGCCACGGCTGTCTTTCTGCTACTGCGCCTGATCGTGCCGCCGCTGGCGCGCACAGGCGATGTAGGGCTGCAGGTGTGGGGTTTTCAGGCACTCGGTCTGTACTTCGTCTGGTTCTGGCGCAAACGCGGCCAGACGCTGGCAATGCAGACCTGGCGCATGCGCGTGGTCAACGCGGATGGCTCGCGTATTTCGTTGGGCCGCGCCGTCGCGCGTTATCTGCTGGCGTGGGTATGGGTGGCCGCGGCAGTCGGCGTGATCCACCTGAGCGGGGCGTCCCGCTGGGCCGGCGCGGGCGTCGCTTTGGCGTGCCTGCTGGCCTGGGGCGCGCTGGCGTGGCTCGATCCGCAGCGCCAATTCCTGCACGATCGCCTGGCCGGCACGCGGCTGGTGCGCGACTGATCGGCTGCACGCTCGGCGGCGACCTCCACCATGACGCGCGCCGATCTTCCCTCCTCCCCTGTTCCCTTCGCCTCCCTGACCGCGGCCACAGCGCGCCGCATTGCCTTGGCGCTGCAATGTGCGGCGACGCTGGCGGTCGGCTGGGCGGCACATCGGTGGGGCGGATGGAGTTGGCCGGCGGCGAGTGTGCTCGCGGGCGTGGCGTTGGTGCTCGGGTATCTCGTTTCGATCGGGTGGGCGTTCCTGGTGTCGCTGAAGAGCCTGGGCACCGCGATACCGGACGACCCCGTATGGGACCGAATGCCCGTGCCGCGCGAACATCGCATCGGCGTGGCCGGCTTTATCGGGTGTTGGCTGCGCGAATGTGTATCCGTGGCGGGGATGTTCAACGTGCTGCAACCGTTCCGACCGCGCGCCCCGTTCGATTCGCCATCAGGCGATGGCAAGCGCGTGCCCGTGCTGATGATCCATGGTTATGGCTGCAATCGTGCGGTATGGCTGCCAATGCAGAAGCACGTGGCCGCCGCAGGGCATCCGGTCGACGCCATCGATCTCATGCCGCTGCTGGGCGATATCGACGACTACGCCCGCGACATTGCGGCCGCCGTCGCGCGCCTGACGCGCATGCATGGCCGTGCGCCCGTCCTGCTCTGCCACAGCATGGGTGGGCTCGCCGCCCGAGCGCTGCTGCGCCAATCGGAGCCCTGCCTTGTTGCCCACGTCATCACACTCGGCACGCCGCATCGGGGCACGGCAATGGCGCGTACGGGGCGCGGCCACAACGTGCGCCAGATGGCCTGGGCGAGCCCTTGGCTGCGCCAGCTTGCCGCGTCCGAAACGCCAGCCGTGCGAGCGCGCATCACGTCGATTTTTTCGTGGCACGACTCCATCGTCGGCCCAGCTGGTGCGTCCTGGCTGGAGGGCGCGCGGCACGTTCCGTTCGCGGGCGTTGGTCATGTGTCGCTGCTATGCGACGCACGCGTGCGCGACGCGGTGCTGGCAGAACTCGCACGCATTGAAGGCATCGCTGCGACGGCGTCTGCCTGAAACGCGCGCTGGGCGCAGTTCTTCGGCGCACGCCTCTCTCTTTCTCGGCAACCGCGTCATGTGACGGTCATGTTTCTGACACGGCTTCTTCATGCGGCGATGGCGAAATCCGTCCAACGCAGCCTCTGTTGCCGACATGGTCCTGCCAAATCTGCCATCGCGCCCTGGATTTCTCCGCCGCCTCGCGCAACGCTTTCGCGCTGCTCCCCTCACCGGTTCCGACTGGAACGCTCCACCGCCGCTGATGCAAATGGCCGCCGGACTCGCCGCCGCGGGTGCGCTGGGCTCGGCTGTGCCGGCGGGCCGCGGCGATGTGCGCGAGCACGAAGCACCGGTCGCCACGCCGGCTTCCACGTTGGCGCCGGACCACTCGGCTGACTCGGACACTGACCCGCCCCCCGAAAAGGTTCAGCGCTACCGCACGATCTGGCTGTCGGACATCCATCTCGGCACGCCGGGCTGCCAGGCCGATTACCTGCTCGACTTTCTCAAGCACCACGAATCGGACACGCTGTACCTGGTGGGCGACATCGTTGACGGCTGGCAATTGCGCAAGGGCTGGTACTGGCCCCAGGCACACAACGATGTGGTGCAGAAGGTGCTGCGCCGCGCGCGCAAAGGCACGCGCGTGGTGTTCATCCCGGGCAACCATGACGAGATGGCGCGCCAGTTCCACGGCCTGAACTTTGGCGATATCGAAGTCGCAGAGGATGCAGTGCATGTGACCGCCACCGGCAAGCGCCTGTGGGTTGTGCACGGCGATCTATTCGACGGCGTGATGCAGCATGCGCGCTGGCTGGCGTACGTCGGCGACTCGCTCTACACCTTCATCCTGGCGATGAACCGGCACTTCAACCGCATCCGCGTGCGGCTGGGTTTTCCGTACTGGTCGCTGTCGCAATACCTCAAGCATCAGGTCAAGAACGCGGTCAATTTCATCAATTCGTTCGAGCGCGTGATGACGGACGAAGCGCGCCGCCGCGGCTGCGATGGCGTGGTCTGCGGGCATATCCACAAGGCCGAAATCCGCGAGATCGACGGCCAGCTTTACTGCAACGACGGCGACTGGGTGGAAAGCCTTTCTGCCCTGGTCGAAACCCTGGAAGGCGAACTGCAGATCGTCTACTGGACGCATCTGCTCGATGCGCCGCGCACTTCCCGCCGCGCACGCCGTGCCGCTGCGGCCGCCGCCTGATGGAAGCCCCTATGACCAACACCAGCATCGACCTCGCGCAGCCCGCTGCAGCCCAACCTACCCCCCAAGGAGAGCCCGTGAAAGTCATGATCGTCACCGATGCCTGGGAACCACAGGTCAACGGCGTCGTCCGCACCCTCACCCAGACGCGTCGCGAGCTGGAGGCCATGGGGCACATCGTCGACATGATCACGCCGCTGGAATTCAAGACGGTGCCGTGCCCGACGTATCCGGAAATCCGCTTGTCGATCCTGCCAGCCAAGCGCGTGCGCGAGCGCATCGAGAAGTTCACCCCGCAGGCGCTGCACATCGCCACCGAAGGCCCGCTGGGCCTGGCCGCACGCGCCTACGCGCTGCGTCACAAGCTGCCTTATACGACGGCGTACCACACCCGCTTTCCGGAGTACGTGCAGGCGCGCTTCGGCATTCCGCTGGCCTGGACGTATCGCTTCCTGCGCTGGTTCCACAGCCCTGCGCAGGCCGTGATGGCGCCGACGCCCGTGGTGCTTAAAGACCTTGCCGACTACGGCATCACCAACGGCGTGCTGTGGACGCGCGGCGTCGATCTGGACATCTTCACCGCCCAGCGCAGCAACGTGCTCAACACGGCGCACCCGATCTTCCTGTACGTCGGCCGTGTGGCCGTGGAAAAGAACGTCGAAGCTTTCCTGGAGCTGGATCTGCCAGGCTCCAAGTGGGTGGTGGGCGAAGGCCCCGCGCTGGCCGGGTTGAAAGCGAAGTACCCGAATGCCAGCTACCTCGGCGTGCTCAAGCAGCCGGAGCTGGCCAAGGTGTATGCCTCGGCCGATGTGTTCGTCTTCCCGAGCCGCACCGACACGTTCGGCTTGGTATTGCTGGAGGCCCTGGCCAGCGGCCTGCCGGTTGCCGCGTATCCGGTGACGGGCCCGATCGACGTGCTGGGCGATTCGCCAGCCGGTGCGTTACGTGAAGACCTGCGGGAAGCCTGCCTGGAAGCGCTGCGCATCGACCGCGCCACGGCGCGTGCGCATGCCGAGAAGTTCTCGTGGCGCGCCGCCTCGGAGCAATTCCTGGCGCACCTGCGTCCGATGCCCGTAGCCTCCGCCGACAACACCAAGGCCGCCGAGCCGTCCACCGCCGCGGGTGCCTGAGCCTTGCGTTCCATGAAGCCCACCACCCCGCCAGATCAGCGACTGGAAAATCCGCCCGCACCGCCGGCTGCTGCTGGGGCGTACTCGCCGGCGGACAATCCGCATAAAGGCAATCGCGGCATCACGCGGGCGTGGTTTGCGCTCAAGAACTCCATCAGCGGCATCCGCTTCGCCATCGACGAGGAAAGCGCGTTCCGCCAGGAGCTGACGCTGTGCGCGATCCTGCTGCCGTGCGCGTTCGTCATTCCCGCCACGGTGGTCGAGCGCATTCTGATGCTGGGCACGCTGGTGCTGGTGCTCATCGTCGAGCTGCTCAATTCGAGCGTGGAAGCGGCGGTCGACCGCATCTCGCTCGAGCAGCACGGGCTTTCCAAGCGTGCCAAGGATTTCGGCAGCGCGGCCGTCATGCTGGCCCTGCTGCTGTGCGTGGGGACGTGGGTAGCGATCGCCTGGCCGTGGGCGGCGTCGCTGTTGCATTAGGAACACCAGCGAAAAGCCGGCGACAACGTTTGGCAATGTCTGCCCCGCAGCATGTGGGGGTCGTTGCACAAGCACGATCTCTTATAATCCGGGCACCAATACGCCACGGAGACAGGGCCACCGGCCTTGGCAGTCAATGGAAACCAAGCAGCATTCCACCGGCCCGCGCCGCACGCGCGATCGCATCCTCGAAGTGTCGCTGCGCCTGTTCAACGAACTGGGCGAACCCAACGTCACGACCACGACGATCGCCGAAGAGCTGGAGATCAGCCCGGGCAACCTGTACTACCACTTCCGCAACAAGGACGACATCATCAACTCGATCTTCGTGCAGTTCGAGCAGGAGATCGCGCGTCGCCTGAAGCTGCCGGACGACCACAAGGCCACACTGGACGAGACCTGGGGCTACCTGCAGTACATGTCGGAGTTCCTGTGGAACTACCGCTTCCTGTACCGCGACATCAACGATCTGCTCGCGCGCAACCGCATGCTTGAACTGAACTTCAAGCGCATCGTCGAGCAAAAGCGCCACTTCGCTATGGACATCTGCCACCAGTTCATCGAAGACGGCGAGATGGAAGCCACGGCCGAGCAAGTCGATGTCATCTGCACCAACATCGTCGTGATCGCCACTTACTGGCTGTCGTTCCAGTTTGTGCAGCACCCACGCCAGTACAACGACCAGAACGCGATCCGTGACCACCTGCACGGCGCGAGCTACCACATCCTGTCGATCCTCGCGCCTTACCTGCGCGGCAAGCCGCGGCGGGCGTTTGATTTGCTGGCGGTGAGCCGCAGCAACGATCCGCCCATCGGCAAGCCCGGCAACAACACTCCTGCTCAATGAAATCGATCTGCGTCTATTGCGGTTCCAGCCCGGGCGAGCGCCCGGAATACAAAGCCAACGCCATCGCGCTTGGCAACGAGATGGTCAAGCGCGACCTGACGCTCGTCTACGGCGGCGGCAACGTTGGCTTGATGGGCATAGTGGCCGACGCCGTGCTGCAAGGCGGCACCCCGGTGATCGGCATCATCCCGAAATCGCTCGTGCGCAAGGAGGTCGGGCATAAAGACCTGACCGAGCTGCACATCGTCGACAGCATGCATCAGCGCAAGCAGATGATGGCCGATCGCGCCGATGCCTTCATCGCCATGCCCGGCGGCGTCGGCACCTACGAAGAGCTGTTCGAGACCTTCACGTGGCTGCAGCTCGGTTATCACAACAAGCCGATCGGCCTGCTAAACGTGGCGGGCTTCTACGACAAGCTCCTCGCCTTCATCGACCACGCCGTGCAGGAAGGCTTCCTCAAGCGCCACCACGCTGACCTGCTACACGTGAGCGACGACCCTGCCGCGTTGATCGACATGCTGGCGCGTGCGCCGCGCGAGACGGTCGACAAGTGGTCGGAACGTCGCGAGCGCACGTAGGGCGACATGCAAGATTCGTTGCTTACGATGGCGCTGTACGCGTCCCTGGTGCTGATCATGCCGGGGCCGACGAACACGCTGCTGCTCTCGTCCGGCCTCAAGATAGGCGTGCGGCGGACGAGCCCGCTCATTGCCGCTGAGGCGCTGGGCTATGTCACTTCAATCTCGCTGTGGGGATTCTTTCTGACCGCGCTGTCGGTCAGTCACCCGTGGCTGGCAGCCGTCGTCAAGCTGCTGAGTTCCGTGTACATCCTCTACTTGGCCGCAAAGATCTGGCGACAAAGCGGGGCACTGCAGCACGTTGCGGCAAATCCTGTCAGCTTGCGCGACATGTTCGTCACCACGCTGATGAACCCGAAGGCGCTGCTGTTTGCAAGCACGCTCTTTCCGCTCGCAGCATTCCAGTCTGCAGCCGATTTTGGGCGGACCATCGCCACATTCCTGGTCGTGCTGGTGCCCATTGCTATCGGCTGGTCGTATCTGGGCATGCTCCTCACGGCTCGACGCGCATGGGCTTCTCACACGCCCAAATTGTTGCGCGGTGCAGCGCTCGTACTGCTTACCTTCTCGGGAACGCTGATGTATTCGGTGCTGAGCCGTTGAACGGGAAAGCGCCCTTGGCCTAAAACGACGACCCTGGCTGCATCAGGAACGCAACTTCCTCGGGTGTGGAAACGCGCCCGAGGGCTTCGTTGCGATGTGGAAAACGCCCGAAGCGTGCCACGATCTCGCGGTGCTTCTCCGCCCAGAAGAGCGGGTCCGCATCGCCTTCCTGATCGCGCAGGCGTGTGTAGAGGCGAATCGATTCGTTCTGCGCAGACATCACCTCGCTGTGCTCGAAAGGCAGGTAGCAGAACACACGGTGATGGCGCGTCGGCAATTGCGCATCCCATCCTGCGGCCACGACGATCTGCGCGGTGTGCAACGCTGCCGCGTCGCTTGCAAAAGCGCGCGCACTGCCGCGAAACATGTTGCGCGAGAACTGATCGAGCACGACGATGCGCGCGATGGCTTCGAGCGGCGTATCCATCCAGGTGTCGGCGTCGCCCGTGGAAAGCGCTTCCCACAGCGGCAAGAAGCGCGCGCGGATCTCCGCATCGAACGCGTCGGATTTGGTGAACCACTCCGGCCGTGCGTCGACCAGCGGCGCGTTGCCGAACCAGAACGCGAGCACGTCGTCGGCGGTGGGCAAACCGATCATCGGAGTCTCCTTGAATTTGTTCTTGTAGGGTGCGCTTTAGCTTGGCACCTTAGCGCTGCACGTTGCGCATCCAATCCGCGGTCTGCCAGAACGCCTGCATCAGGCGCATCTGCAGCGCTTCGTCCAAGCCGATGTCTTGCATGGCGAGTGCCATACAGCGCATCCACTGATCACGCTCCTGCGTGCCGATCTCGAACGGCATATGGCGCGCGCGCAAGCGCGGATGGCCAAAGCGCTCGATGAAATGATTCGGGCCACCCAGCCAGCCGCACAGGAACCAGAACAGCTTGTCGCGTGATCCATCCAGACTTTGCGGATGCAGCGAACGCAGCACGGCAAACTCGGGCTCCAGATCCATCAGGTCGTAGAAACGGTCAACGAGTTCGCGCACACGCGCTTCGCCGCCAATGAGGTCAAACGCCAGGGGTTCCTGGCCGGAAGTTGCGTCAGTCATACAGCGTCAGTCACATCAAAAAATTCGGGCGTCGTCATGCGTCACGAAGCGTTGCCATGGCCGGGCGACGCAGCACGTCGCGCAAGCCCAGCCAGCCACCGATGAAGGCGCACGCCATGCCGCTCACGATGCCCACCGGCAGGATCGCCGGGTTGAAACGATACGGAAAATCGAACACTTGCGCCGAGAGCACCCAGCCGATGGCGATTGCGCCCACGCCGGCCATCAGCCCGGCCAGGCCGCCAACGATCAGCACTTCTGCATACTGCGTCTGGCGTACCACGCCGGAGCCCGCGCCAAGCGCGCGCAGCACGCCGGCATCGCGCAAGCGCTCGTCACGCGAGCCGGAGAGCGCGGCATACAACACCAGCACGCCCGCCGCCAACGTAAAGACGAAGAGGAATTCCACCGCCGCCGTGACCTGATCCAGCACGCCCTGCACCTGCTGCAGGATCAGTTCGGTATCGACGACCGTGAGGTTCGGAAACTCGCGCACGAGCTTGGCCGGCAGATCGATCTGGCCGGCAGGAATGCGGAACGCGGTCACGTATGTCTGCGGCATGTCGTGCAGCGCCACGGGCGGCAGGATCACGAAGAAGTTCACGCGCATCGAGCTCCAGTCGAGCTTGCGCAATGACGTGATGGGCGCATCCACCGTCTGCCCGGCGACGTCGAAACGCAGCACGTCGCCCAGGTGCAGGTTGAGCGTCTTGGCAATGCCCTCCTCCACCGAGGCCTCGGGCTTCTGCCCGCTAAACCATTGGCCGGAGACGATGCGATTTTCAGGCGGCTGCCCGGTCGCGTACGACAGGTTGAATTCGCGTTCGACCAGATTGCGGGCGCGCGATTCAGCATAGGTTTGACGATCGATCACCTGGCCATTCACCTGCGTCAGGCGCCCCCGCACCATCGGGTAGAGCTTCGGATCCGCCACGCCAGCTTGGGCGAGCGCCTGCGCCACCGCCTGCATCTGGTCAGGCTGGATATTGATGATGAAACGGTTGGGCGCATCGGCCGGGGTGGCGTTGTGCCATGAGCGGATCAGGTCATTGCGCGTCATGGCAAGCAGCAGCAGCGCCATCAGGCCAACCGCAAGCGCTACGGTCTGCAGCACACTGACGCCGCGACGGCGCTCCAGCACGGCCAGCGCAAAGCGCCAGCCCACGCTGAGCGCACGACCACGGCCCAGTGACACCGCCAGCGCGCGCAATCCGCCGGCAGCCAGGAGCGCAAACACAACGATGGCGCCGGCAAACCCGGCGGCCGTCAGCGCCCCAAGCTTCACGTCGCGCGCGGACACGACAAGCAGCGCAAAGAACGCTGCCGCCCCTAGCGCATAGCCAATCCACGCGGCAACGGCGCGCTCTGCCACATCGCGCCGCAGCACGCGCAGCGGCGCCACGCGCACGAGGCTCAGCAACGGCGGCACGGCAAAGCCGATCAGCAGCACCAGCCCCGCCGTCACGCCCACGACCGCAGGCCAGATAGATGGCGCGGGCAATGTCACCGTGACCAGATCACCGAGCGACGCCAGCAATAACCAGTGCGCGCCATAACCCAGCGCCACGCCGACGGCCGAACCTAGCACGCCGATCAGCAAGAACTCCAGCGCGAACGTGCCGAGAATCTGTCCCTGCTTGAGGCCCAGGCATTTGATGACGGCCACCGCATCCGTATGCCGCGCGGTGTAGCGGCGCGCGGCCATGGTGATCGCCACTGCGGCAATCATCGCGGCCAGCAAGGCGACGAGCGAGAGGAAGCGCTCCGCGCGATCGAGCGTTTCGCGCATCTGCGGCTGGCCGTTCTGCAACGATTCCACCCGCACGCCACGCAACTGGCGCGTCTTCGCTTCGTTCTCGGCCCAGGTGTGGAACGCGCTGGCAGCGGCGTCAGGGCCCGCCACCAGCAGGCGATACGTGACCCGGCTGCCGTAGGTGACTAGGCCCGTCGAACCCAGGTCCGACATCGGCAGCATCACCCGGGGGGCGAAATTCATGAAGCCCGCGCCGCGATCAAGTTCCTGGGTGATGACATGGGCGACCTTGAACGTGCGCGTGCCCAGACGCATCACATCGCCCACGCGAATGCCGAGCGTTTCGAGCAGCGGTGCATCCACCCATACCGTGCCTGCAGCAGGAATGCTCTGGATGGGTGCGCCCACGGTATCGCGCCCGTCATCGCTCACCTTGAGGGTGCCGCGCAACGGGTAGCCCACGTCGACGGCCTTGATGGCGGCGAGTTGCGAAGCAGGTTCGCCGGACGCGCCCTTGGTCAACGTGCTCGCCATGCTGGGGAAGGTCGCGGTGTGCGTGACCTGCAGGCCGCTCGCGCGCGCGCGCGTCTCGATGTCGGGCGGCAGCGGCTGGTCGGACACGACAAGCACATCCGCACCGATCAGTTGACGCGCGTCGCGCTCCAAGCCGGCATGCATGCGGTCGGCCAGGAAACTGACGGACGCCAGCGCGGCCACGGCCAGCACCAGCGCGACGAGCAGGAGGTTCAGTTCACCGGCGCGCCAGTCGCGGCGCAGCATGCGCAGGGCTTGGGTCCAGACGGAGAAACGTGACATGGGCAGAACATGGACGAGGCGCGCAATGGCGCAAACCCCGCCATGTTCGCACGACTTCAGCGGGCCAGCGCGCGGGCCTCGTCAGCGTGCCAGGGCAGCGCCTGCTCTGCGGTGAGCAGCGAAACGTGCTCGGTCGGCCGGTAGCCTGCGAGGTGGCCCAGGCCTTCGCGGAAGGCGGGCTGACCGATGCGCTCGATCAGCTCGCGCACCCAGGGCGACAGCGCGTCATTGCGGCGCACCGCCAGGTAATACGTTTCGCGCGTCAGCGGCACAAAGTGCAGGCCATGGGCTTCGGCGCCCGGGCGCAGGCCGAAGCCGACGTCCGCGCGCCCTTCCTGGACGGCCACGGCGATCTTGTCGCTGGAGAATTCCTGCTCGTCATACCCGTTGATCTGATCGGGATACAGACCCGCAGCCACCAGCAGTTGATCGAACAGCAAACGCGTGCCCGAACTCCGCTGGCGGTTGATGAAGCGCGCCTGCATGCGCGCAAGATCACCCAATGACTGCACCCGCCCCGCCCATTCCGCCGACATCATGAGCCCCTGCTCGCGATCGGCCAGGGCGATCAGCCGCACGGCGGTCGGCCGCAGCCACTTGCGCAGGGTCTGGTGCGCGATCGATCCCGCACCTTGCTGCGGCGCCACGTAGAAACCGGCCACCTCGCATTGCTTTTCCTGCAGGCAGATCAGCCCCTCGACGGCGCTGCAGAATACGGTGTCGATATGGGCACCGTGGCTTTGCCGCGCAAACGTCTCGGCCAGCAGTTCCACGGCCGGGTCATGGCTGCCCGAGAAGCGGATGCGCGCCTGCGATTGGGACGCATCTTCCAGCTCGGAGAGGAATTGCCCCATGGCTTGGTGCAAGGCCGGATCGAGCTGCTCACGCAGGCGCATCTCGGCGCGCAGCATGCGCTCGCCAAAGAGCGTGAGCGACGCCCCCCGGCCGCGCTCCATGTCGAGCAGCGAGCGGCCAAGCATCTCTTCCCACGACCGCATCACCCCCCAGGCATGCCGGTACGACAAACCCACCTGTTTGGCCGCGCGATGCAGCGACCCCGTCTCGCGCACCGCCCGCAGCAACTGAAACACCTTGCCGTTGGCACGTGGGTTGTCGTCCGGCCCCACCACCGGAAATACTTCGAACTGGAATGTCATTATGTTTATGGTTTCCTATTTACTTCTGCCGTGACCCGGGAGAACAATCCTGCTCATCCCCGGGGGGCGGGCACATCGTGGCCGCTGTCCGCCCCGACGTTGCCGCCATCATGCAGCATCCGACATAAAGCGTCCACGCCTTCCCGCCAACCCCACAACATGCCCGGATTGTCCCTAACCCTTCGGCTGCCTGCTGTCATCTGTATGACACTCGCGGTCGCCACCGCTGCATATGCTGGCGATCTCCGCATGGCTACCAGCACCAGCACAGAAAATTCAGGCCTGCTGAAAGTCCTGCTACCGAAGTTCGAAGCAGCCACCGGCATCCATGTGCACGTGATTGCCGTTGGCACCGGCAAGGCAGTCAAGCTGGGGGAATCGGGGGATGTGGACGTGGTGCTCGTTCACGCGCGCCCGCTGGAGGACGCCTTCGTCGCCTCAGGCGGCGGCATCGACCGCCGCGACGTGATGTACAACGATTTCATCCTCGTCGGCCCTGAGGCAGACCCCGCCCGCGTACGCGGCCAGAGGAACGTCATCCAAGGGATGGAGACCATCGCCGCGGCAGGCGAAAAAGCCGGCGCCAAGTTCATCTCGCGCGGCGACAACTCCGGCACGGACGTCATGGAAAAGGCTTACTGGAAAACGGCCAACATCGACCCGAAGGGCAAGCCGTGGTACGTCAGCGCAGGGCTTGGAATGGGTGAAGTGCTGAACATGGCCGCGCAGATGAACGCCTATACGCTTTCGGACCGCGCAACCTACGGCGCCTACCGGGCCAAGACGGGCCTCGACATCGTGCTGGCCGGTGACCCGCGCATGTTCAATCCCTACGGCATCATCGCGGTCAATCCAAAGAAATATTCGGCCGTCAATTACACCGACGCGACCAAGCTGATCGAATGGATCACGTCACCCGCTGGTCAGCAGGTGATTGCCGACTTCAAGGTCAACGGGGAACAGGTGTTTTTCCCTGATTACGGAAAGGCGGTCGCCAGCGGAAAGTAACGCCCCCCCCCGGCCGCATGGCAACGCAGCGGCGGTGCAGCTTCAGGCCACCGCCGATTCCAACTGCGAATGCTGCGGCAACTCAGCCGCCACCTCGCCGATCATGCGGCGCAGCCACATCACATCGGGCGCGGCATGGCTGCGCTCGTGCCAGAGCTGGTAGAAGCGCATCTTGGGGAACGCCATGGGCGGCGGCAAGATGCGGATCGGCAAATATTGGGCACAGTGCGCGGCGAACTGGCGGCCGGTGGTAAAGACCAGATCGGTGCGCATCAGCACATACGGCACCAGTCCAAAATAGGGAAGCGACACCTGGATCTGCCGCTTCAACCCTTGCTCTGCAAGTGCCTGATCGATCATGCTGCGCTGCATGACGGCGTACGGCGCCGGCGCAAGATGCGGCATCTCCACATAGTGCTTGAGCGAGATCCCCTTGCGCGCCAGCGGGTGCTGTGCCCCCAGCATGCAGACGACTTCATCGTCGAACAGCGGCGAAATGTGTAGATGTTCGGGCGGCGACAGCCAGTTGCCGATCACCAGGTCCATGCCGCCCTGCTCCAGTGCGGCAAGGTAATCGACGCTGGCATTGAGCGGATGCACTACGAGTTTGGCCTGCGGCGCCTGCTTGCGCAGACGCTCAACGATGTTGGGCAGGAAAAAGGCATCGAGATAATCCGGCGCACCGAGGTGAAACGTGCGGGTCGTGTTGCCGGGATCGAACTCCTGCGACGGGCGCGCGATGCGCTCCATCGCCTCCAGGCTCTGCTGCGCGAGCGCCAGCAAATCGTGGCCGCGCTCGGTTGGCACCATGCCGTTCTTGCCGCGCACCAGGATGGCGTCGCCGGTGATTTCGCGCAGGCGCTTGAGCGTATTGCTGATGGCCGGCTGCGACTGGCCGAGCTTGACCGCCGTACGCGTGACGCTCTGCTCGGTGAGCAGCGTATAGAGAACGCGCAGGAGGTAGGTATCGAGGTGATCTTTGCCGTGCATCTGGAGGCGGGTATCGGCTGCGCCGACCCTTCTAAAAAACGTGCTTGGGGACGCTGTCAGTGTATGTCACTTGCACACCGCGCCGCCAGACCGCTACTGGCGGGTATACCCCGGATTTTGGCTTTCCGATGCGGGTTATCACATGGGCCAAATATTGCATTCCTGGCCCGGTGCTATGGTTCCGTTACACACACAAACAGGCGTAGAACCCCCATGGAGACTCAGCCCATCCGCTTCTTCCACCGCGGTCAGGTCCGCACCGTCACGGACGCCCCGATCACCCGGACGGTGCTTCAATACCTGCGTGAAGACGCACACTGCACCGGCACTAAGGAAGGGTGTGCCGAGGGCGATTGCGGTGCTTGTACCGTCGTGCTCGGTGAACTGCAGGAAGACGGCAGCGTCGGCCTGAAGGCCGTCAACGCGTGTATCCAGTTCCTGCCCACGCTCGATGGCAAGGCGCTGTTCACCGTGGAAGACGTGCGTGGCAAGGATGGCACGCTACACCCGGTGCAAGAAGCCATGGTGGAGTGCCACGGATCGCAGTGCGGCTTCTGCACGCCGGGCTTCGTGATGTCGCTCTACGCGCTGTACGAAAACACCGGCAACCAAGCGCCCATTCCTTCGCGCCAGACCATCTGCGATTCGCTGACCGGCAACCTCTGCCGCTGCACTGGCTACCGCCCGATCATCGACGCCGGCGAACGCATGTTCGAGCTGCCCTCCCCGGCCGGCATCGACCGTACGCAACTTGCCGACACGCTGCGCAAGCTGCAACGCAAGGACACTTTCAGCTATGCGCCGGTCGGCACCGAGAACGCACCGCGCTTCTACGCACCGCGCACCGCATCGGCCTTTGCCGCCATCAAGGCCGCGCATCCGAACATCCGCATCCTGGCCGGCAGCACCGACGTTGGCTTGTGGGTCACCAAGCAGTTCCGCGATCTGGGCGACATTCTGTACATCGGCCAAGTGGCCGACCTGTACGCATTGGAAAAGCGCGACGGCTGGATTGAGATCGGCGCTGCCGTCTCGCTGGAAAAGGCCTACGAATTCCTGGCCGCGGACTACCCCGAAGTCACCGAATTGTGGAAGCGCTTTGCGTCGCTGCCGATTCGCAATGCCGGCACGCTGGGCGGCAACGTCGCGAACGGCTCGCCGATTGGTGACTCCGCGCCCGCGCTCATCGCCATCGGCACACGCGTCGTGCTGCAGCGTGGCGAAGTGCGCCGCGAATTGCCGCTTGAAGACCTCTACCTCGCTTATCAGAAGAACGCGATGGAAGAAGGCGAATTCGTTGCGGGCCTGCGCATCCCCGCACGTGAGGGCCGCGATGCCTTGCGCTTCCGCACGTACAAACTGTCCAAGCGCTTTGACGAAGACATTTCTGCCGTGTGCGCGGCGCTGGCCATCGAACTGGACGGCCAGGATGGCGAAACCCGCGTCCGCAGCGCACGCATCGCTTACGGCGGCATGGCGGCAACGTCCAAGCGTGCGACAGAGACGGAAAACGCCATCGTCGGCCAGCCATGGAACGAAGCGACCGTGCGTGCTGCCATGGCAGCCATGTCGCGCGACTACACCCCGCTGAGCGACATGCGCGCAACCGACAACTACCGCCGCATATCGGCTGCCAACACGGTGTACCGCTTCTGGCTGGAAACCCGCACCGATGCGCCGCTCGCGCCCGAACAGATCAATGTGCGTGCGGTCGAATTGAATACCCTCACAGCAGCGTAAGAACATGAACAAGCAAACCGAAGCCTTCCTGCTGGCTGAAGCTGATATTGCTGCGGCCATGCCTGGCCAGCGCGGTGCTGTGGTGGGAATTTCGCGCCCGCACGAATCTGCGCATCTGCATGTTGCGGGCACCGCCACGTACACCGACGACATTCCTGAGCTGGCCGGCACGCTGCACGCAGCGCTCGGGATGAGCACGCAGGCGCACGCGCGCATCGTCAACATGGATCTGGACCGCGTGAAGGCCGCGCCCGGCGTGGTGGCAGTGTTCACGTCGTCCGACATTCCCGGTACGAACGATTGCGGCCCGATCATCCACGACGATCCGATCCTGGCAACCGACACGGTGCACTTCATCGGCCAGCCGATGTTCATCGTGGTGGCGACGTCGCACGATGCGGCGCGCCGCGCGGCGCGTCTGGGCAATATCGAATACGAAGTCCTGCCCCCGCTGCTGACGCCTGAAGAAGCGCGTGCCGCCGGCAAGTCTGTGCTGCCGCCGATGCACCTCAAGCGCGGCGAACCAGCTGAGCGCATCGCCGCAGCACCCCACTCTGAAGCCGGCAAGATGTCGCTGGGCGGCCAGGAGCAGTTCTACCTCGAAAGCCAGATCTCGTACGCGGTGCCGAAGGAAGACAACGGCATGCACGTGTGGTGCTCGACGCAGCATCCGACCGAGATGCAGCACATGGTGTCGCACATGCTGGGCTGGCACGCCAACCAAGTGCTGGTGGAATGCCGTCGCATGGGCGGTGGTTTCGGCGGAAAGGAATCGCAGTCTGGCCTGTTTGCCTGTTGCGCTTCGCTGGCGGCATGGAAACTCGCCTGCCCGGTCAAGCTGCGTCCGGACCGCGACGACGACATGATGATCACCGGCAAGCGGCACGACTTCCGCTTCGCCTACGAAGCCGGCTACGACAACGACGGACGCATCCAGGGCGTCAAGGTGGACATGACGTCGCGCGCCGGTTTTTCGGCCGACCTGTCGGGCCCCGTGATGACGCGCGCCATTTGCCACTTCGACAACGCCTACTGGCTGCCCGAGGTGGAGATCGACGGCTTCTGCGCGCGCACCAACACGCAGTCGAACACCGCTTTCCGCGGTTTTGGCGGCCCGCAAGGCGCGTTTGCCATCGAGTACATCATGGACAACATCGCGCGCTCGGTCGGCAAGGACGCGCTCGACGTGCGCCGCGCCAATCTTTACGGCAAGGACAAGAACAATGTCACGCCGTACGGGCAGACCGTGGAGGACAACGTCATCCATGAACTGCTCGACGAACTGGAAGCGACATCCGATTACCGCGCCCGCCGCGAAGCGATTCGCGCATTCAATGCGACGAGCCCCGTGCTCAAGCGCGGCCTGGCGCTGACGCCGGTGAAGTTCGGCATCTCGTTCAACGTGAAGCACTTCAACCAGGCCGGCGCGCTCGTGCACGTGTACAACGACGGCTCGATCCTCGTAAACCACGGTGGCACCGAAATGGGCCAGGGCCTGAACACGAAGGTCGCGCAGGTCGTGGCGCACGAATTGGGCGTGTCGTTCGCGCGCATCCGCGTGACGGCCACGGATACCAGCAAGGTGGCCAACACATCCGCCACGGCTGCATCCACAGGCAGCGACCTGAACGGCAAGGCTGCGCAAGACGCCGCACGCCAGATCCGCCAGCGCCTGATCGCGTTTGCCGCAGAGCATTACGAAGTGCCCGTCGAGACGGTAGCAATCTTGGGCGACCACCTGGAAATCGGTGCACGCCGCGTGCCGTTCGATGAGCTGATCGGCAAAGCCTACGTTGCCCGGGTGCAATTGTGGTCCGACGGCTTCTACGCCACGCCCAAGCTGCATTGGGATCAATCCAAGCTCAAGGGCCGTCCGTTCTACTACTACGCCTATGGCGCCGCGGTGTCGGAAGTTGTGGTCGACACACTCACCGGCGAATGGCGTCTGCTGCGCGCCGATGTGCTGCACGACGCCGGCCGCTCGATCAACCCGGCCATCGACATCGGCCAGGTGGAAGGCGCATTCATTCAGGGCATGGGCTGGCTGACGACCGAAGAGCTGTGGTGGAACAAGAACGGCAAGCTGATGACGCACGCCCCGTCCACCTACAAGATCCCGACCGTCAACGATTGTCCGACGGACTTCCGCGTGCACCTGTTCAACAACGCCAACGTGGAAGACAGCATCCACCGTTCCAAGGCGCTGGGTGAGCCGCCGCTGCTGCTGCCGTTCTCGGTCTTCTTCGCCATTCGCGATGCGGTGGCTGCGGTTGGCGATGGCCGCACCAACCCGCCGCTGAATGCGCCGGCCACCAGCGAAGAAATCCTCAAGGCCGTAGATGCCATCCGCAACGCCCCGCTGACCGCCTGAGTTGGGAGACACCATGGACCACACGCAACTGCGCCCATTCCGCTTCGCCGACGTGCTTGCCACCGTGCAGGCCGGGCAGCCGTGCGTGCTGGTCACGGTGACGGACGTGCAGGGCTCCGCGCCGCGCGAGCCAGGCACGCTCATGCTGGTGGGCACGGACGGCTTCTTCGGCACCATCGGCGGCGGCCATCTCGAGTGGCGCGCGATGGAAATCGCCCAGACGATGATGGCCGCGCCCGAGGCCACCGGCGAAGCGCGCCGCCAGTTCGTGCGCATTCCGCTGGGGCCGGCACTCGGCCAATGCTGCGGCGGCGTGGTGCGGCTGTCGCTTGAACGACTCGACGCGCGGGATGTGGAGTGGATCGCGCTGGCCGACGACGCCATGCGTCAACGCCGCAGCCTGCGCCGCGTCGTCTGCGCTGATCCTGCTGTGGCGGTTGAAGCAAGCGTAGGCGACGCAGCCGCGGCCGGCGTGCAACTCGACGCCAGCGGATTCACCCAAACCATGCTGCCGCCCGACATGTCGATCGTGCTCTGCGGCGCGGGCCATGTCGGCCACGCCATCGTGCGCGCGCTGGCGAATCTGCCTTGCCGCGTCACGTGGGTGGATGAGCGCGATGCGATGTTCCCGTTCCCCACGGAAGTGCCGCCGAACGTCGTCATCGAATCCACCGATACGCCGGAAGCCGTGATCGATCACGCGCCCGCCGGCAGCTACTTCCTGGTCATGACGCACAACCACGCGTTGGACCTCATGCTGTGCGAACGCATCATGCGCCGCACGGACTTTGCCTACTTCGGCCTGATCGGTTCCAAGACCAAGCGCGCGCGCTTCGAGCATCGCATGGTCGAGCACGGCGTGGACCCGGCACGCCTGCCGGAAATGGTGTGCCCGATTGGCGTGGCAGGCATCGTGGACAAGGCGCCGGATATCATTGCGGTATCCGTCGTCGCGCAACTGCTGCAGGTGCGAGAGCTGCAACAGCACGCGCTCACCAGCGCCAGCAGCGGCGCGGCGGTCCCTTACCGAGTCCCCACGCCTGTCTAATCATGCCGATCTCTTCCGCGCTTGCAGAACGCATCGCCACCAGCCCCAAAGCCGAACTGCACATCCACATCGAAGGCTCGCTCGAACCCGAACTGATGTTTGCGCTGGCCGAACGCAACGGCGTGAAGCTGCCGTATGCGTCGGTGGAAGAGGTGCGCGCGGCCTACGCCTTCGACGATCTGCAGTCGTTTCTCGATCTGTATTACGCCGGCGCCAGCGTGCTGCTGACTGAGCAGGACTTCTACGACATGACCGCCGCGTACGTGGCACGCGCACTTGCCGACAACGTCCACCACGCCGAAATCTTCTTCGACCCGCAGACGCATACCGCGCGCAACGTGCCCATGCATGTGGTCGTTCACGGCATCGTCCGCGCGTTGGATGACGCCGAGCGTGAGCATGGTTTTTCCAGCGCCCTGATCCTCTGCTTCCTGCGCCATCTGAGCGAGGAAGACGCATTCGACACGCTCGAAGCTGCGCTGCCCTATATTCAGGACCCGGCCAACCGCATCATCGGCGTGGGGCTGGATTCGTCCGAGCGTGGCAACCCGCCCGAAAAATTCGCACGCGTGTTCGCACGCTGCAAGGAACTCGGCCTGCGCCTTGTCGCCCACGCCGGTGAAGAAGGCCCGGCGCAATACGTGATCGACGCGCTCGACATCCTGAAGGTGGAGCGCATCGATCACGGCGTACGCGCCATCGACGATGCCGCGCTCGTCAAGCGCCTCGCGGCCGAACGCATCGCGCTGACGGTCTGCCCGCTGTCGAACGAAAAACTGAAGGTCTACCCCGACTTGCGCGACCACTCGCTCAAGCAACTGCTGGACGCCGGCTGCGCTGTGACGCTGCATTCCGACGATCCAGCCTACTTTGGCGGCTACATGAACACCAACTGGCTCGCCACCTTCAACGCCCTTGACTTGTCTGCAGCCGATGCCCATGCGCTCGCACGCAACAGCTTCGAGGCGTCCTTCCTGCCCGAACAGGACAAAGCCCTGTGGCTTGCCAAGGTTGACGACCACTGGAAAGCCGCACACTAAAAATCCACGAGACGACATGACCACGATGCCTCCGACTTCCAACACCGTTCACGCTTACCGCGGCCGTGTGCTGCATTTCCTGCACGATCCGCAGTATCGCGAGCGCGATGCTTATGAGTACTGGGAAGACGGCCTGCTCGTGGTCGCGGGCGGCAAGGTCGTGCAGGCCGGCGACTATGCCGCGCTGCGCGAAGACCTGCCCGCCGGCACGCAATTGCACGACTACAGCGGCAAGCTGATCGTCCCGGGCTTCATCGACACGCATATCCATTTCCCGCAGACGGACATGATCGCGTCGCCCTCGCCGGGCCTGCTGCACTGGCTGGAGACGTACACGTTCCCGGAAGAGCGCCGCTTCGAAAGCGAGCAGTACGCCGCCGGCGTCGCCTCGTTCTTCCTCGACGAACTGCTGCGCAACGGCACGACCAGCGCGATGGTGTGGAGCACCGTGCATCGCGGCTCGGCCGAGACGCTGTTCACGCAAGCACAGCAACGCGGCATGCGCATGATCACCGGCAAAGTGATGATGGATCGCAATTGCCCGGAATACCTGCGCGACACGGCTGAATCGGGGGCGCGTGACACGGCTGACCTGATCTCGCGCTGGCACGGCAAGGACCGGCTGGCCTACGCCATCACACCGCGCTTTGCGCCCACCTCGAGCGAAGCGCAACTGCAAGCCTGCGCAGAACTCGCCAAGCAATACAAGGACATTTTCATCCAGACGCACGTCGCAGAAAACCCCGACGAAGTGAAATGGGTGGCCGACCTGTTCCCGAATGCGCGCAGCTACCTGGACGTCTACGATCGCTACGGCCTGCTGCGCAAGGGCGCCTTCTACGGCCACGCCATCTGGCTGGATGACAGCGACCGCCAACGCATGGCGGAATCCGGCGCAGCCGTGGCGCACTGCCCCACCTCCAACCTGTTCCTGGGCAGCGGCCTCTACAACTTCCACAAGAACGACGCGTACCGCCTGGCGCTTACGTTGGCGACCGACGTGGGCGGCGGCAGCTCGTTCTCGATGCTGCGCACGATGGGCACGGCGCATAAGGTCGCGCGCATGGGCGGGTATCACCTGACGGCGTTGCGGATGTTCTACCTGGCCACACGCGGCGCCGCCGAAGCGCTGGGCTGGGAAGACCGCATCGGCAGCTTCGCACCGGGCGCGGAAGCCGACTTCATCGTGCTGGACCCGGCTGCCACGCCGCTGCTGGCCCGCCGCAATGCGCGCTCGGAAACATTGGAAGAGCTGCTGTTTTCGTTGGCCCTGCTGGGCGAGGACCGTGCTGTATCCGCCACTTACGTGCAGGGCGAACCCGCGAAATTTGCGGTTGGCGCCAACGCTTGATGCACTTATAATCGCGGCTTCCATTGGGGAGTAGCCGCTCGAAGTCGTCACTTCGAGGGCCACGTCAACAGACTTGACCGCCGTCGCAACGACAGGTGGTTATGGCGTGGTCAGCCGCACTCAGGGTGCCACCCCGGCACCCGGTGACGCGCCTGGCGAGACCGATGACAACCCACTGCGGACAGGGCCGGCAGTGGCGCGTCATTGGTTCGCATACGGCCCGGACACCACAACAACATGGAAGCCTTTCTCGTCTCCACCGGCATCGTCGCGCTCGCTGAAATCGGCGACAAGACGCAATTGCTGTCGATCTTGCTGGCTGCGCGTTTCCGCAAACCAGTGCCGATCATCCTCGGCATCTTCATCTCCACCCTCGTCAACCATGCCCTGGCCGGCGCCGTCGGCGGTTGGATCACGCACATGCTTGGCGAGAACGTGCTGCGGTGGATTCTGGGCGTGGGCTTTATCGCCATGGCTGGGTGGATGCTGATTCCGGACAAGCTCGACGACGAAGAGGCGCCCTCCACAGCCCAGCGCGGTCTGGGCATTCTCGGCACCACCATCGTCGCGTTCTTCTTTGCCGAGATGGGCGACAAGACACAGATCGCGACCGTGGCACTGGCCGCACGCTTTAACGACGTGTTTTCTGTCGTGGCGGGCACGACCGTCGGCATGCTGCTGGCGAACGTGCCGGCCGTGCTAATGGGCAATAAGTTCGCCGCACGCATGCCGATCACGCTGGTGCATCGGATTGCGGCGCTGATCTTCCTGGTGCTCGGTGTACTGGCGTTGCTGGGCGTCGGGAAGTAAGTCGTCAATCCGAGGCTCTGGGGCTGCCCTGCCGGCGCCCCTTGCGGCCGGTGAGGCAGAGGCGAATCGGGCCCAGCCAAGGACACATCGCTGCAGACGCTTCAGGCGAAACGAAAAAAAAACGGGGCCGCAGCCCCGTTCAACCCTCACCGGTCATGCCACCCGCTAGGGAACGAATGGCATGCTCCGATAAACCTTTCCGTTGTTGCTCAGCGTGCGCCTCAGTTCGTCTTGGCGCCGCCTTCGAACCACTTGGCGATGATCGTCCGCTCGTCGTCGGTAATCTGCGTCACGTTGCCCAGCGGCATCAGCTTCTGCTGCGCGACCTGCTGATAGACGAGCTGCGCATGCTTGCCCAATTCTTCCGGCGTATCGAGCAACACGCCCTTAGCCGGCGAAGGCATCAGGGTAGGATGAGCCGAGTGACATTGGTAGCACCGTGCGGTAACGACTGCCTGTACTTTGGCGAAGTCCGAGCCGCCAGCGGCTGTCGGGGTGGCCGCTGCGGCCGTACCCGTCGCTGCCGCAGCAGGCGTGCTTTCGGCGGCAGGCGCTGCCGAACGCGACACCGGAGCGAGCCACATCGCAACCCCCAGCAGCACTGCCACGCCTGCTGCCGGATAACCCCAGTTCACGACACCCTTGTGCTTCAGGATGAAGAACTGACGGATCAGCACGCCGGCCAGCATGATCAGCACCAGCACAACCCAGTTGTACTTGGCGGCGTACGTCATGCTGTAGTGATTCGACAGCATCGCAAACAGCACAGGCAGCGTGAAGTACGTGTTGTGCACGCTGCGTTGCTTGCCGCGCTTGCCGTGGATCGGGTCCGGCTTCTCGCCCGCTTTGAGCGAAGCGACCACCTTGCGTTGCCCCGGAATGATCCAGAAGAACACGTTGGCGCTCATGATGGTCGCGATCATCGCGCCGATCAGCAGGAACGCTGCACGGCCCGAGAACAGGTGGCATGCCGCAAACGCTGCAATCACCACGTAGATCGCCACCAGAATGCCCACCACGCGGTCGTTCTTGCCGAACACGCGGCAGATGGTGTCGTACACCAGCCAGCCGACCACCAGGAAGCCCAGCGCCAGCAGCACAGCGGTCGTCGCCGTCATGTCGAACACGCTGCGATCGATCATGTAGACGTTGGCGTTGAACAGGTACACCACCGTCAGCAGGGCAAAGCCCGACATCCAGGTCGAGTACGACTCCCAGTAGAACCAGTGCAGATGGTCGGGCAGTTGCTTCGGTGCCAGCAGGTACTTCTGCGGGTTGTAGAACCCGCCGCCGTGCACGGCCCAAAGCTCGCCATCGACGCCCTTGTCCTTCAGGTCCGGTGCGCTCGGCTTGGTCAGGCTGTTATCGAGCCAGACGAAGTAGAACGACGAACCGATCCACGCGATCGCGACGATCACGTGCAGCCAACGCAAGAGCAAGTTGGCCCAGTCGAGGATATAGCCTTCCATGATGACTCCCTGCCCTGTTAGCTGCCGCGATAGGTCGAATACGACCACGGCGATACCAGCAGCGGCACGTGGTAGTGCGCGCTGGTATCGGCCACGCCAAAGCGCAGCGTCACCACGTCCAGGAACGCGGGCTCGGGGAGTTTGACGCCGGCGGCGCGGTAATACTCGCCCACGCCGAAGTCCAGTTCATACACGCCAGCCTGCAGCGCGTCGCCTTCCAGCAGCGGCGCATCGCAACGGCCATCGTGATTGGTGCGAACCGATTTGATCGGTTGCCGTTGATTGTCGACAATTTTGAACAGTGCGATCGCCAGGTTTTGGCCCGGCGTGCCTGCAGCGGTGTCGAGCACATGGGTGGTCAAGCGTCCCATTTGTCTTCCTCTGTAGTTCGAATTTTCAGAAGCGCCGCTGCCTCCACTTGCACCTCGCGCCAAACCCTTGTGTGACAAGGGCTGGCGTCGGGGCCCGCTCGGTACGTGCTGTGCACGCATCCCGGCGCGCGTCCAGCCGGTTTACGCCTGCCCTCTATATGGGGAGGGGCATGCCAAACCGGCAAAGCCGTCGCTCGTTCTGGGTCCGACGCCGTGTCTCTGCCGTGTCCCTAGACCAGGCTCGAAACAGGGATTTCCCTAGTTTGTCGGATTCCAGAACGCATTTTGTTGACAATATTGAAGGCGGCTATGAATAATTGTCAACAGGTTTTCGCGGCGGCCCATGCTGCGGCGCACTAATGAAAGGCAGGTCTGCCATGTCCAAGAATCTCAAGCTGGTCTCCACGGAAGTGATGTCGAAGTCGGGCGCCAAGGCATCGGGGGCAACACGCATGTCGGTCGAAGAACGGATGTATCACGAGATCTACGACGCGATCATGGAACACCGCCTGCCCCCGCGCACCAAGCTGACGGAACATGCGCTTTGCGAAATCTATGCCACCGCCCGTCATACGGTGCGCAAAGTCTTCTCGCAACTGGCCGCCGACGGCCTGGTTGACCTGGAGCCGAACCGCGGTGCGTTCATCGCGGCACCCTCCATCGACGAAGCCCATGCCATGTTCGAGCTGCGCCAGATCCTGGAGCGCGCGGTGCTCGACAAGGTTGGCCATAGCAGCAACCCCAAGGCGGCCATTGCGCCCCTGATGGAACTCGTCAAGCAGGAACGCCAGGCGTTTGTCACGCAGGATCGCCCGCGCTGGATTCGCCTGTCTGCGGAGTTTCACGTGGCGCTGGCCGAGCAGTCTGGTAACCCGCTGGTGGTCGAGATGATGCGCCGGCTGGTGTCGCGCACCACCCTGATGATCGCCAGCGTCGAGGCCCCGGGCAACAACGCCTGCTCGTTCGACGAACACCTCGACATCCTCAATGCACTGGAGCGCGGCGACGCCAGCGCTGCCCAGGCTCACATGGCCCAGCACTTGCAATGTTGCGCCGATCGCGTACGCCCCGAAGCGCCCGCTGATTTCGATCTGCGTTCGGTATTGGGCCCGCGCGGCGGAAAGGACAAAGTCTAGGACCGGTTTAGCTGTATGGGGCGAGCCGGCACGACAGAGGCCGGCCGCCCAAGAACCTGTTCACGATCCGTAGCGACCCGCCGAAGGTTGGCCCGAGATACACCGCCCGACATCAGGACGGCACGTGTCACAAGGCCAGAACCGGGGCGCGCAGCGGGAACGTGGGCAGGCTCCAAGCCGGACGCCGTCCGGCTTACCACCCAAAGGAGACCTTTATGGCAAGCAGTACCATCGCCGCCCCCACGGCGGACCTGACCAATGAGCGCGTGGCGTACGGACGCCTGCTCGCATTGGGCCTTCAACATGTATTGGTGATGTATGCAGGCACCGTGGCAGTGCCTCTAATTGTGGGCGGTGCACTGCATCTGCCCAAGGAACAGCTTGCCTTCCTGATCAACGCAGATCTTTTCGCCGCCGGCCTTGCCACGCTCATCCAGGCCTTCGGTGTGTGGAAGTTCGGCATCCGCATGCCGGTCATGATGGGTGTGACTTTCGCGTCGGTGGGCCCGATGATTGCCATCGGCACCGACCCGAGCATCGGCCTGCTGGGCATCTACGGCGCAGTGATCGCGGCGGGGTTGTTCGGCATCATCGTCGCGCCGCTCATGGGGCGCGTGCTTGGGCTCTTCCCGCCGGTCGTGACTGGCACCGTCATCACGCTGATCGGCATGTCACTGATGGGCGTGGGGATCAACTGGGCAGCGGGCGGCCAGCCGACCATGAAGACCATGGTGGACGGAGTGCTCAAGACCGTGCCCAACCCGGCCTACGGCGATCTGAGCGGCCTGGGCATTGCGCTGGCAGTGCTCGTCATCATCCTGTTGCTGACGAAGTATGGCCGCGGCCTGATCGGCAACATTGCTGTGCTGCTGGGCATCGTAATTGGCACGTTCATCGCCATGGCGTTCGGCAAGGTGAGCTTTGCGGGCATCACCGACGCCGACTGGGTGGCCGTGATCACGCCGCTGCACTTCGGCATGCCGACCTTCCACTTCGGCGCCATCGCTTCGATGTGCATCGTGATGATGATCACGCTGGTGGAATCGACCGGCATGTTCCTGGCGCTGGCAGAAATCACCGGCAAGAAGCTCTCCACCGACGACCTCACGCGCGGCCTGCGCGCCGATGGCCTGGGCACCGTGATCGGCGGCCTGTTCAACACGTTCCCGTACACGTCGTTCTCGCAAAACGTTGGGCTGGTGACGGTCACGGGTGTGCGTTCGCGCTTCGTGGCAGCCATGGGCGGCCTGATCCTGATCGCGCTAGGCCTGTTCCCGAAGATGGCGCACATCGTGGCGTCGGTTCCCTCCTTCGTGCTGGGCGGCGCGGGCATCGTGATGTTCGGCATGGTGGCCGCCACGGGTGTGCGCATTCTTGGCTCGATCGATTTCAACAAGTACCGCCACAACCTGTTCATCGTGGCGATCTCGATCGGTTTCGGCATGATCCCGACGCTGGCACCGACCTTCTTCCAGTACCTGCCGCATTGGCTGGAGCCGGTCACGCACAGCGGCATCGTGCTGGGCACGCTGGTCGCCGTCATCCTGAACCTTTACTACAACGGCATGCAGTCGGCCGAGCACGCAATGCGCGACGCTGCTGCCAACACCCACGGCACGGAGTAATTGCATGAACGCCACTGTCGCGCACAACGACCCGCTTCTGATCGCCCGTCATGCCGACGTGCTGGTCACCATGGATGCGCAACGCCGCGAGATCCCGGACGGCGCCCTCGTTGCGCGCGGTGGCGTGATCGAATGGGTTGGCGCCACGGCCGATCTGCCGTCGCAGTACCGCGAGGCCATCGGGCAACCCAACGTGCGTGTGATGGAACTGCGCGACCACGTGGTCACGCCGGGTTTCGTCAACACGCACCATCACATGTATCAGAGCCTGACGCGCGCCCTGCCCGCAGCGCAAGACGCCGAACTGTTCGGCTGGCTGACCAACCTGTATCCGGTGTGGGCCGGCCTCACGCCGGAGATGGTGCGCGTGTCCACGCTCACGGCGATGGCGGAACTGCTGCTCTCAGGTTGCACGACCTCCAGCGATCACCTGTACCTCTATCCGAACGGCAGCCGGCTCGACGATTCCATCGAAGCCGCGCAGCAGATCGGCATGCGCTTTCACGCGGCGCGCGGCAGCATGAGCGTCGGCCGCAGCCAGGGCGGTTTGCCGCCGGACCGCGTGGTCGAAGGCGAAGAGGCGATCTTGAAGGAAACGCAACGCCTGATCGAAACCTGGCACAACGCAGATCGCCACTCGATGCTGCGCGTCGTGGTGGCGCCTTGCTCGCCCTTCTCCGTCTCGCGCGACCTGATGCGCGAATCGGCCAAGCTCGCGCGCAGCTACGGTGTGTCGATGCACACCCACCTGGCCGAGAACGATAACGACATCGCGTATTCACGCGAGAAGTTCGGCATGACGCCGGCCGAGTACGCGGAAGACCTCGGCTGGGTCGGCCGCGACGTCTGGCATGCGCACTGCGTGAAGCTCGACGCCCACGGCATCGACGTGTTTGCGCGCACCGGCACCGGCGTCGCGCATTGCCCGTGCTCGAACATGCGGCTGGCCTCTGGCATTGCGCCCATCCGCACCATGCGCGATGCCGGCGTGCCGGTCGGCCTGGGTGTGGATGGCAGCGCGTCGAACGATGGCGCCCACATGCTCGGCGAAACGCGGCAGGCCATGCTGCTCGCGCGCGTCGGCTTTGGCCCCGCGGCGATGAGCGCGCGCGAGGCGCTGGAGATCGCCACGCTCGGCGGCGCACGCGTGCTTAACCGCGACGACATCGGCGCGCTCGCACCCGGCATGTCGGCCGACTTTGTCAGCTTCGATCGCCACCAGGTCGGTTTTGCCGGCGCCGACCACGACCCGGTTGCGGCGCTGGTGTTCTGCGCCCCGTCCAACGTGGCGCACAGCGTGATCAACGGGCGCGTGGTCGTCGAAGACGGCCGCCTGACCACGCTTGAACTCGACGCCCATCTCACGGTTCACCGGAGGCTCGCGCTGGAACTGGCGCAGGCTGCCCGGGCAGTCCCGGCCTGACGCGATGGCGCCTTGCCTGGTTCATGACGCCGCTGTGATGTCGTGAATTTGGAAAGCCGCATTCCACTGTCTGACCGGTGTTGTATGAAGTCTCCTCGACATGAAAAAACCATGACAAACAATAACTATCCGCGCGATCTCATCGGTTACGGCAAGAACCCGCCGAATGCCAATTGGCCGGGCGGTGCGCGCGTAGCCCTGCAGTTCGTCCTCAACTACGAGGAAGGCGGTGAAAACTGCGTCTTGCACGGCGACGCCGGCTCCGAGCAGTTCCTCTCCGAAATCATTGGCGCTGCGGCCTACCCCGACCGCCACATGAGCATGGAGGGCATCTACGAATACGGATCGCGTGCGGGCGTGTGGCGCATCCTGCGCGAGTTTGAAAAGCGCGGCCTGCCGCTGACGATCTTCGGTGTGTCGATGGCCCTGCAACGCCATCCGGACGTGACGCAAGCCTTCGTTGACCTGGGCCACGAAATCGCCTGCCATGGCTGGCGCTGGATTCACTACCAGAACATCGACGAAGCCACCGAGCGCGAGCACATGCGCATTGGCGTCGAGATCATCCGCGAGCTGACCGGCAATGCGCCGCTTGGCTGGTACACCGGCCGCGACAGCCCCAATACGCGCCGCCTGGTGGTCGAGCACGGCGGCTTTGCGTATGACGCGGACTACTACGGCGACGACCTGCCCTTCTGGACCGAAGTCCAAACCTCATCCGGCGAGGCCAAACCGCACCTGGTGGTGCCGTACACGCTCGACACCAACGACATGCGTTTTGCCAGCCCGCAAGGCTTCAACACAGCCGATCACTTCTACCAGTACCTGAAGGACGCCTTCGACGTGCTGTACGAAGAAGGCGATCCCAATGGCCTGGCGCAGCCGAAGATGCTGTCGATCGGCATGCACTGCCGCCTGCTGGGCCGTCCGGGACGTTTCCGTGCGCTGCAACGCTTCCTTGACTACGTGCAATCGCACGACAAGGTCTGGATCTGCCGCCGTATCGACATCGCGCAGCACTGGATCCAGAACCATCCGTATGCAAAGCAACCCGTTTTGAGCACCGCAGCATGAGTCAGACCACCTACAACCTCTCGCAACTCAACAGCATGGACGCAGCGCAGTTCGTGCAGGTCCTTGGCGGCATCTACGAGCACTCGCCGTGGGTTGCCGAACAGGCCGCCACGCAGCGCCCGTTCGCCTCGGCCGAGGCGCTCGCGGCCGCCATGCGCAATGCCGTGGATACCGCCGGCATTGAGCCTCAGCTCAAGCTGGTGCGCGCGCACCCGGAGCTGGCCGGCAAGGCTGCCGTGCGCGGTGAACTGACTGCCGAGTCGACGCGCGAACAAAGCGGCGCGGGCTTGAACCTGTGCACGCCAGAAGAGTTTGCGCGCCTGCAGGCGCTCAACACCCAGTACAACGAGAAGTTCGGCTTCCCGTTCATCCTGGCGGTGCGCGGCTATGACCGCCACGGCATCATCGAGAACTTCAGCAAGCGCGTTGAGAACGACCGAGATACCGAGCTGCGTACGTCGCTCGAACAGATTCATCGCATCGCGGGTTTCCGCTTGACCGACTTGATTGCAGCAAACTGATTTTTCAGGTTCATCAGCAAAAACAACGCTGTGGGCGCGGTGTCATGGGGCATGGGACACCGATCGGCATGGAGCCTGACCAGCCGGCCTGTGACCGCATCAAAGAATGCGGCGCAACCCGCAGTGATCTTCAACAACAAAGGAGGTAGCAATGCAGTCGAAATTCAAGCGTGGCGTGGCCGCGCTGGCAGTGGCATCGGCACTGGGGGCAGCAAGTGCCGGTGCGCAAGCGCAATCGTCCGTCACGTTGTACGGCCAGGTGGATGCCTGGGCCGGCGCCACCAAGAGCCTGGGCGCATCGGACCGCGCCTGGGGCGTCAACTCGGGCGGCATGTCGACGTCGTACTGGGGCATGAAGGGCAGCGAAGACCTCGGCAACGGCCTGAAGGCGATCTTCACGCTGGAAGCGTTCTTCCGCCCCGACACCGGCAAGTACGGCCGCTTTGACGGCGACACGTTCTTCGCCCGCAACTCGTTCGTCGGCCTGCAATCGAGCACCTGGGGTTCGATCAAGCTCGGCCGCCTGACGCCGCCGTACTTTGTCTCGACGATCCTGTTCAACCCGTTCATCGATTCGTACACGTTCTCGCCGATGGTGTTCCACACCTACCTCGGCAACGGCCTGAGCGGCCCCGGCGGCATCTCGGGTCTGGTGGGCGATTCGGGCTGGAACAACTCGATCATGTACTCCACGCCGGACTTCAACGGTCTGACCGCCAACTTCATCTACGGCGCGGGCGAGCAAGCCGGCCACAACGGCCAGAACAAGTGGGGCGGCAACTTCCTGTACTTCCACGGCAACTTCGCGGCCACGGCGGCTTTCCAGCAAGTGCGCTTCGACTCCGCCCCGGGTGACCTCAACGCGCTGGTGGCAGGCTTCTCGCGCCAGACGGCCGCGCAACTGGGCGCCACGTACGACTTTGGCGTGGTCAAGCTGTACGGCCAATACCAGTACATCAAGAACGCCATCAACTCGGGCGATGCAAAGAGCAACGGCGGCCAACTGGGCGTATCAGTGCCGGTCGGCCCGGGCAGCATCCTGGCGTCGTACGCGTACACGAAGACTTCGGGCGCGGCCGACGTGAAGCGCAACACGTGGGCGGTCGGCTACGACTACTCGCTGTCCAAGCGCACCGATGTGTACGCCGCGTACATGCGCGACAAGGTGACGAACCTGAGCTCGGCAGACACCTTCGGCGTGGGCATCCGCGCGAAGTTCTAAGCAGTCGGCAGCAAAGAAAAACGGCGCCTGGACTTTCCCCAGGCGCCGTCTTCTTTTGGACCGCCAACCTTCAGCGGCCCAACATTCGGATCAACCGATCAACGCGTAGCCGACACATCCGCCACAGCCAGCGCCGTCATATTGACGATGCGGCGCGATGTGGCCGACGGGTTGAGGATGTGCACCGGCTTGGCCGCGCCCAGCAGGATCGGGCCCACCGTCACACCCTGCCCGCCCGTGATCTTGAGCAGGTTGAACGCGATGTTGGCGGCATCAAGCGACGGCATCACCAGCAGGTTTGCGCTGCCCGAGAACGCGCTCTTGGGCAGGAAGTGGTGGCGGATGTCTTCCGACAACGCTGCGTCACCCTGGATCTCACCTTCCACCTGCAGAGCTGGCGCTTCGGCCTTCAGCAGGTCATACGCTGCGCGCATGCGCCGGGCCGAGGCGTTCTTCGACGAGCCGAACATCGAGTGCGACAGCATCGCCACCTTCGGCTCCTGGCCGAAACGGCGCACTTCTTCCGCCGCCAGCTTGGTGATGTCGGCCAGCTCTTCTGCGCTCGGCATTTCGTTGACGAACGTATCGGTGATGAACAGCGTGTGCTTCTCCAGCATCAGGCCGTTCATGGCGGCGAACACCTTCGCGTTCGGGGCCAGACCGATCACGTCGCGCACGTGTTCCAGGTGGGCGTCGAAGCGGCCAACCGTGCCGCAGAGCAGCGCGTCGGCGTCACCCAGGCGCACCAGCAGTGCACCGATCAGCGTGTTCGAACGGCGCAGCGCCGACTTGGCCATATCCGGCGTCACGCCGTTGCGGCCCATCAGCTCGTGGTAAGCGGTGTGGTACTGGTGATAGCGGCGATCGTCTTCCGGATCCACCAGCTCGAAATGCACGCCCGGCTTCAGGCGCAGGCCGGCCTTTTGGATACGCATTTCGATCACGTGCGGACGGCCGATCAGGATCGGCTTGGCCAAGCCTTCATCCACCACCGTCTGCACGGCGCGCAGCACGCGCTCTTCTTCACCTTCGGCATACACGACGCGCTTCGGGTTGGCCTTGGCGGCGGAGAACACCGGGCGCATGGTCAGGCCCGTGTGGTACACGAAGTCGCTCAGTTGGGCGCGATAGGCATCCAGATCCTTGATCGGGCGCGTGGCCACGCCGGACTCTTCCGCGGCCTTGGCGACAGCCGGCGCGATCTTCTCGATCAGGCGCGAATCAAACGGCTTCGGGATGATGTAATCCGGGCCGAAGGTCAAGTCCTGGCCGGCATAAGCCTGAGCCACTGCGTCGTTCGTTTCGGCTTCCGTCAGTTCCGCGATGGCCTTCACGCATGCCAGCTTCATCTCTTCCGTGATCTTGGTGGCGCCGCAATCAAGCGCACCACGGAAGATGTACGGGAAGCACAGCACGTTGTTGACCTGGTTCGGGTAATCCGAACGGCCCGTGGCAATGATGCAGTCCGGGCGCGCGGCCTTGGCGACTTCCGGGCGGATTTCCGGCTCGGGGTTGGCCAGCGCCAGGATGATCGGCTTCGGAGCCATGGTCTTGACCATGTCGGCGGTCAGCACGCCGGCGGCCGAGCAACCGAGGAACACGTCTGCATCGCGCACGATGTCGGCCAGCGTACGGGCCGACGTGTCTTGCGCATAGCGTGCCTTGTTCGGCTCCATCTTGGCGTCGCGGCCAACATAGATCACGCCCTTCGAATCGACCACGTAGACGTTTTCACGCTTGACGCCCAGGCCCACCATCACGTCCAGGCAGGCAATGGCCGCGGCGCCCGCGCCCGACACGGCCACCTTCACGCTGCCGATGTCCTTGCCGACGACCTTCAGGCCGTTGAGCAGCGCCGCCGACGAGATGATCGCCGTGCCGTGCTGGTCATCGTGGAAAACGGGAATGTTCAGGCGATCACGCAGCTTCTGCTCGATGTAGAAGCACTCCGGCGCCTTGATGTCTTCGAGGTTGATCCCGCCCAGCGTCGGCTCCAGCGAGGCAATGATGTCGACGAGCTTGTCCGGATCGCGCTCGGCCAGTTCGATATCGAACACATCCACGCCGGCAAACTTCTTGAACAGGCAGCCCTTGCCTTCCATCACCGGCTTGCTGGCCAGCGGCCCGATGTCGCCCAGGCCCAGCACCGCGGTGCCGTTGGTGATCACGCCGACAAGGTTGCCGCGCGAGGTGTATTCCGCCGCCAGCGACGGGTCTTGCTCAATCGCGGTACACGGATACGCCACGCCCGGCGAATACGCCAGCGACAGGTCGCGCTGGTTGATCAGCGCCTTGGTCGGGCGCACTTCAATCTTGCCGCGCGTCGGAGCGCGGTGATATTCAAACGCCGCGCGGCGCAGTTCGGCCTCGGCGCCTTGGTCTTGGGAATCCGGCGAGGCGTCGTGAAGCTTGTCGTTCATAGCAATGAATCCTGATGGGGAGTTCCGCAGATGGCGCACATGCGCTCAGGCAGAAACTCCCTGAGACGAAGTGGCAAAAAACAGTGGGAACAGAGAGAAACCGGGGGTGAGGCCGCACGCGTTGCGCAGCACCGTCAAGAGGGTAGCGACGGGGCGGAGGCGGCGCCGGCCAGGGGTGGCGGTCGGCGCAAGACGGGATGAAGTGACAACGCTCAAGCGGGGTACGGCTGGCGGCCTACAGATTAGGTCCCGCATTCTAACGTAGACCGCCCGCCAAAACCCACCCGGGCGCACTACTTAGGTGCCGGCCCGGATGCTGGTTTCGCCGCCGGTTTCACCGATGGATCAACCGGCAGTTCCACGAGGATCGGCTGCGCATTCGGCGCCGGGAAATTGGCAAATGCGCTGCGTACCAGGTACGGCATCACAGCCGTCAGCGATCCGTCTCCGCCCTGCGTTTGCGCCGTCACTTGGTAAACGCGCTTACCGGTAGCTGCCTCGTCAATTTCCACGTGGTAGGCATAGAACGGCACTTGCACGTTGGTATCCACATATTGCGGCCCCCATGGGCCCCAGGGCCCCCAAGGGCTGCGCCATGGCCCCCAGGGCCCCGGACCCCAATATGGGTCTGGATACACGGGCTGGCGCACCTGCACGAGGCGCATGGCGGTCGAGTAGTCCAGACGAACCAGATAGCGTGCGCTGGCACGCGGCACGCTGGTAAAGCCGTGGGAAGCCAGCTGGTCAGATGTCCACGCCTCGTAGGTCTGGCGTTCCAGATCATTTTGCTGCGGTGCGGTGTGCTCGAAGGCATAGGTGCGCGGCGGGTTGTCGGTCCAGCCGGGTTGCCGGAACGCGGTCACCTGGCTGGTAACCGTGCTCGCGCAGCCGGCCAGCAGGCTGGCCGCCATCAGCGCGCCGGCCATCGGCCAGACGCCCGATGTCTTGATCCATTTCCACATAGAAATCCCCCCTACTCTCAATCAGACAGATGGTCGCGGGCCCCGGAAGCGGGGCTGCGCGCGCTCTGTTACTCAGAGTGACGCCCCGCGCGGAAGATTCCCGCCAAGGGCCTGAGTACAATGGCCTTTTGCGTACCGCTACGAGGATGTTACCGATGTTGCGCACCGATACCGCCGTCACGATTTACCGCAAAGACTACTCCGCGCCCGCTTTCCGCATTGACGAAGTGGCCCTGGAGATCGATCTCGTGCCCGAGCGCACCCGCGTCATCAACCGCATGCGCATGACGCGCACGGATGCCGGCAAGCCCCTCGTGCTCGCGGGTGAAGGGCTGGAGCTGGCGGGCGCAACCGTCGACGGCAAAGCGCTGTCCGGCCTGCAGGCCTCCGGCGACACGCTGACCATCGATGCCGTGCCGGCCGATGTTGGCGCCAGCTTCACGCTGGAACTCACCACGTACTGCAATCCCGCCGCCAACTCATCGCTGATGGGTCTGTACGTTTCCAACGGCAACTTCTTCACGCAGTGCGAGGCGGAGGGCTTCCGCAAGATCACCTACTTCCTCGACCGCCCGGACGTGATGACGGTCTACACCGTCACGCTGCGCGCATCGAAAGCGGACTACCCGGTGCTGCTGTCCAACGGCAACCTTATGTCGGAGCGCGACCTGCCGGACGGCCGCCACGAAGCGGTGTGGCACGACCCGTTCAAGAAACCGTCGTACCTGTTCGCGCTGGTGGCGGGCAAGCTCGAGTGCATTGAAGAACGCATCCAGTCAGCTTCGGGCAAAGAGAAGCTGCTGCAGGTGTGGGTGGAAGCGCAAGACCTCGGCAAGACGCGCCACGCGATGGACTCGCTCATCCACTCGATCCATTGGGACGAACGCCGCTTCGGCCTGGAGCTGGATCTCGACCGCTTCATGATCGTCGCCGTGGGCGACTTCAACATGGGCGCGATGGAGAACAAGGGCCTGAACATCTTCAATACGAAGTACGTGCTGGCCAATGCCGAGACGGCGACCGATGTGGACTTCGCCAACATCGAATCGGTGGTCGGCCACGAATACTTCCACAATTGGACAGGCAACCGCGTCACCTGCCGCGACTGGTTCCAGCTGAGCTTGAAGGAAGGCCTGACGGTGTTCCGCGACCAGGAGTTCTCCGCAGACATGGCCGCGCTTGCCGGCAACGAAGCCGCCGCTGCCAGCGCCCGGGCCGTCAAGCGCATCGAAGACGTGCGCCTGCTGCGCCAGGCGCAATTTCCCGAAGATGCGGGGCCGATGGCGCACCCGGTGCGGCCCGACAGCTACGAAGAAATCAACAACTTCTACACCGTCACGGTGTACGAAAAAGGCGCGGAGGTTGTGCGCATGTACCAGACCCTGCTCGGCCGCGACGGCTTCCGCAAGGGCATGGACCTGTACTTTCAGCGCCACGATGGCCAGGCTGTCACCTGCGACGACTTCCGCGCTGCCATGGCCGATGCCAACGGCCGCGACCTCACGCAATTTGGCCGCTGGTACAGCCAAGCCGGCACGCCGGTCGTGGCCGTTGACGGTCACCACGATGCGGCCACGCACACCTACACGCTCACGCTGCGCCAGCGCTGTGAGCCGGTCGGCATCGAGACCACCAGCGGCATCCAGAAGCAGCCGTTCCACATTCCGTTTGCAATCGGCCTGATCGACAAGCAGGGCTGCGACTTGCCGCTGCGTTTGCGTGGCGAGGCCGCATCGCCCTCGCCCGTGACCACGCGCGTACTGGACTTCACTGAAACCAAGCAGACCTTCGTCTTCGAAGATGTGGCCGAAGCGCCGTTGCCCTCGCTGCTGCGCAATTTCTCCGCGCCGGTGGTCGTCGAATACGGCTATACGATCGAGCAGCTCACGTTCCAGCTCGCGCACGATTCCGACCCGTTCAACCGCTGGGAAGCCGGCCAGCGCCTGGCCACCGACACGCTGCTGCGCATGGTGACGGACATCCAGCACGGCCGCGCGCCGGTGGTTGATCCGGCGCTGGTTGAAGCCTTGCGTGCCGTGGTCGCCGACACCTCGCTTGATCCGGCCTTCCGCGAACAGATGCTGATCTTGCCGGCCGAAGGCTATCTGGCCGAGCGCATGGACGTGGCCGACCCGGCTGCCATCCACGCCGCCCGCCGCACGCTGCGCCGCACGTTGGCAGAAAAGCTCAACGCGGAGCTGCTGCGCGCCTATCAAGACAACCAGACCGAAGGCGCCTACTCGCCTGACGCCGTGTCTGCAGGCAAGCGCGCACTCAAGAACATCGCCCTCGGCTACCTGGTGGAAACCGAAGCCCCCGAGGCGCTGGCCCTGGCCGAACAGCAATATGCCCGCGCCACCAACATGACCGACCGCATGGGCGCCCTCTCGGCGATGGTCACCAGCTACGCCCCCGGGCGCGAAGCGGCACTGGCCGATTTCTACACGCGCTTTGCCGACGATGCCCTCGTCATCGACAAGTGGTTCTCGCTGCAGGCCATGCAGCCGGGCGCCGCCGGTAAACCGACGCTGGCCACCGTGCGTGCGCTGATGGCCCATCCGGCCTTCACGCTGCGCAACCCGAACCGCGCGCGCTCCCTGATCTTCAGCTTCTGCTCGGGCAACCCCGCGCAGTTCCACGCCGCCGATGGTTCCGGTTACGCCTACTGGGCCGAGCAAGTGCTGGCGCTCGACGCCATCAACCCGCAGGTTTCCGCCCGCCTGGCACGCGCGCTGGACCGCTGGCGCAAGTACGTGCCCACGCTGCGCGACGCCATGCAGGACGCGCTCAAGCGCGTGGCGGCACATCCGAGCCTCTCGCGCGATGTGCGCGAGATCGTCGGCAAGGCGCTGGCCTGAATGTCACCGCTTGTATCGTAAAATCGCGCCCGTCTCAGGAGAACCCATGAAGCGCATCAACCTCACCCGCTACCTGATCGAAGAGCAGCGCGAGCACAACACCATCCCGGCCGAGCTGCGTCTGCTGCTCGAAGTCGTGGCGCGCGCCTGCAAGGCGATCTCGCACAGCGTCAACAAGGGGGCCCTTGCCGGCGTGCTCGGCTCGGCCGGCACCGGCAACGTGCAAGGCGAAACCCAGCAGAAGCTGGACGTGATCGCCAACGAAGTCCTGCTTGAAGCCAACGAATACGGCGGCAACCTGGCCGCCATGGCCTCGGAAGAAATGGAATCGTTCTATGAGATTCCGCACCGCTATCCGAAGGGCGAATACCTGCTGCTGTTCGATCCGCTCGACGGCTCGTCCAACATCGACGTGAACGTATCGATCGGCACGATCTTCTCGGTGCTGCACATGCCCCAGGCAGGCCAGGCTGTGACTGAAGCCGATTTCATGCAGCCGGGTGCAAAGCAAGTCGCTGCCGGTTACGCCGTGTACGGCCCGCAGACCACGCTGGTGCTGACCGTCGGTAATGGCGTGCACATGTTCACGCTGGACCGTGAAGTCGGCAGCTTCGTCCTCACCAGCCGCGACGTGAAGA